>VOFB01004324.1_pt1 | contig 2861840 bp, 2935 predicted proteins | sample 5384141 | NCBI WGS metagenome assembly VOFB01 (sample SAMN12384721, study PRJNA508395) | human gut metagenome | isolation source: healthy gut A | host: Homo sapiens | reverse complement strand
AATCAGATTATATAAAAGGGGACAGCATTTTGTGTGAGAAGAGATTTCATCCAGATACCCATTACATGGTAGAAATAGAGATGTTAAAAACAGATAACACGCTGGGGAAAAAAGGAGCATATATCCGGAAATTTTTGACGGAAGTTGAGTATTCCTCCATGCTACAAAAGCAGGAAAAACATCTCATAAAAATAAAAAGACAGGCAATTGTTCAAAAAGGAAACTTGCGATATATCCCTCCCCCGGACAGGCTGGACCGCCGCCGGGAGAGGGATCTTTTATAACCGGCTGGGAAGGAACAGGGAGTGTTCCTCAAGCAGCAGCGGTATGAGAACTCCAGAGTTTCCGCAGGTTTTGGGGTGTGGAAACTTAGAAAAGTGTTCAAAACAGGCACTTTTGCAACGATCCGTTGCAGCAGAAAAAGGGTTCTTGGCTTTATGCCAGACGAAAAAAATGAAAGAAGGGTGTGATTGTGATGATAGTAGGAATTGATCATGGCTATTATGCCATTAAAACAAGACAAGTGTCTTTCCCAAGTGGAATTATCGGGTATGATTACGAGCCGTATACCATGCAGAATGTTCTGCAATATCAAGGAAAGTATTATGTCTGCGGTACGGGAAGACAGACGCTGGTAAAAAATAAAACGTCCAATGATAATTATTATCTGCTGACGTTGGCAGCCATTGCAGAAGAAATCAAGCATCGGAAAGCGGAACGAAAGACAGAGGTAATTCTGGCTGTTGGACTTCCGCTTTCAAGTTTTGGAAGAGAGAAACAGGGATTCAGGGAGTATCTGTTGCGGAAAGAGCAGCCAGTGCGATTTTTATATGAAAGTGAGTTATATGAGATAACAATAAAAGATGTGAAACTGTTCCCACAGGGGTATTCTGCCCTGGCTCTGCATCCAGAGTACCTGAAGAATGAACCATCTGTTCTTCTGGTGGATATTGGTGGCTGGACCGTTGACCTTATGAGGCTGGACAATGCTGTTCCGAATGCAGCAACGTGCAGAAGTCTGGAACTTGGAGTAATCCGATGTATTGATGAGACAGCAGAACAGGTGCGTAGAAATACCGGACTGTCTGTAGCGGAAACACAGATCGAACGTGTACTTCGTGGGGAAACCTGCAGCATGGCAGAAGATGCAAGAGTTGTCATACAGGAAAACGGACGGAAATATATAGAAAGAATACTGTCTGCGGTGACAGAATCCGGGTTTGATCTCCGGGCAGTACCCACCGTATTTATGGGGGGAGGCTCCGCAATTTTAAAACGCCACGTGACCACACAGGACGCGATTTGCCGCCCCGTTTTTATAGAGGACGTCCATGCCAACGCAACAGGGTATGAACGGATTGTACAGCAGATGTGGACGAGATGACACGTCCGGTATATTCGTTCCGTCCGAACCTGAAAAATCCGGAACATCAGAAAGCATGGGAGAAATTCCAGTGTGTTCCAGAAGGGCAGAAAAGCCAGTATCTGGTTCGGGCAATTCTGGAAAAAGAGGACCGGAAATGGATGGAAGAAGTCATTCAAAAGACGATAAAAGAAAGTGTTCGGGAATTAAACATTTGTGGCAGTGCGGAACAAAGTGGAACAGATCCACCGGCTGAGGATATCCCGGATCAGATGATGGATTTTTTATCTCAAATGGAAAATTTGTAAAGGGGGTGAGGCCTATGATTGCACGATACATACATTGTTGGATCTGCTAGGGGTAAGAGCAAAAAAGCATCGATATCTTTGGTGGGTATTGTGAATAGCTTTCCATGCGGCTTTGGAGTATGTTGTGTGTAGCAAAAGAGAAAGGAGAAAAGTTATGGCAGAGATGAAAAATATCTGCGGAAAGATCCCGATGGACTTACATGAGAAAGTAAGAGAAGAGATTGAACTCACAGAAAGCAGCACACAAAAATTTTTACAACAGGTCATTGAAGAACATTTCAACAGACTGGAAGGAAAAGGAGAAATAAGCATGGGAGCAGTAAGAACAGTAGCAGTACAGGTATCAGAGGAATTATTCCAGAGATTAAAAGTAGTCATCGGAAAGAAAGGCATGAAACAGAAAGACTTCTTAATTCAGATTATAGAAGAAGCACTGGAAAAGGCAGAGGCCGAATGGCAGAACAAAGACAGCACCGAAGAAGCGGAACCTGCAACCGGAGAATCTGAAAAGAAGAGACTCAACCGGACGAGGAAACCGAACCGGACGAGGAAACCGAACCGGAAGGAGAAAATGAACCGGACGAGGAAGCCGAACTGAAAGAAGAAAGCGAACCGGACGAGGAGACTCAACCGGAAGAAGAAACCAAAGCAGAAGAACCAACAGAATGGTAACCAATTGATACAGAGATAACGAAGAGGCGGTATGAGAAAAATCATGCCGCCTGTTTTTCAGCAAAAAGGAGGTTGATAGCCGCAACCATTCAATTTTTTGATCTCTTTAGCGGAATCGGGGGATTCCGTGAAGGCTTAAGACGGGCAGGAAACTTTGTCTGTGTCGGACATTGCGAGGTGGATACTTATGCGGATAAGAACTACCGATTGCTGTTTGATACAGAAGGGGAGTGGTATTGTAATGATGCAAGAACAATTGAACCAGAACGAATGCCAGATTTTGATTTACTCTGTGCAGGATTTCCTTGCCAGGCATTCTCTATCGCCGGAAAGCGAGAAGGATTTGCAGATGCAAGAGGAACCCTCTTTTTCGAGATTGCCCGGCTTCTTAAAGCTAAAAGACCCCAGTATTTTATCCTTGAAAATGTTCCCGGTCTGCTTTCGCATGACAAGGGGCGGACATTTTGCACCATCCTCAGTACGCTTTCTGAACTGGGGTACCATGTCGAATGGAAAGTGCTTAACAGCAAGGATTTCGGAGTCCCCCAAGCAAGAAAGCGGGTGTATATTGTCGGATATTTTGATTTCCGATGTGCCGGAAAAGTATTACCTGAACCAGAAACAAATGGAGCAGCTCTTGTTCAAGTCCGGGCAGGAAGTCAGGGAAAAAGAGTCTACAGTCCAAAAGGATTAAGCTGTACCCTGACATCACAAGCCGGAGGAATGGGTGGAAAGACAGGATTATATGATGTGGGTGTTCCAATTAAAGAGAATACAAAGCTCGGCTACAAACTTGCAAGAGAAGGGGACAGCATCGATCTGGGTTATGCGAATCTCAACAGCAGGAGAGGAAGAGTCGGACACCAGATCGCACATACCCTGACAACAGGTGTTCAACAGGGAACGCTGCACTTTGTCGATCTTTCACCTCCGCCGGTGGTAACTGAAGAATGCAGAAGCCTTAATACCCGACAATGTGGAATCCATAAATACAAAGGAGAATGTTCCGGCGTATTAAGTGAAGAAGGGGCAAGAGCAGTCCTTACACCAGCCAAAGAAAATGTTCGTCAGAACGGCAGACGTATGAAAGAACCCGAAGAACCGATGTTTACAATTACTGCAACCGATCGTCATGGCATCTTGTATCACGGAAGAATAAGAAGATTAGTTCCGAGGGAATGTCTGCGACTGCAGGGGTATTACGATTGGCAAATTAATAAAATCATAGACAGCACTTCTGATGCACAGCTTTATAAACAGGCTGGAAACGGAGTAACTGTTACGGTGATCGAAGCAATCGGAGCACTACTGCGAAAGGCAGATGCGGAGCGAAAAGAACTGGAACTGTCTGAGAAAGGATAGTGTCGGTGATGATTGGAATTCAGGATCAGTACTTTGGTACGGAAATCGAGATGACAGGGATCACCAGACAACGGGCTGCTGAAGTTGTAGCAGAACTGTTCGGGACAGAAGCCGTTTATGAAGGTGCGTATTACGGAATATGGTCAGCGAGAGATCGGGAAGGAAAAAAGTGGAAGTTCATGTCTGACGGAAGCATTGATACACAAAGAAAATCAGGTGGTCGAATCGTATCAGCAGATGGAGAATATTCAACAGAAATGGTATCACCGAAATTATCCTATGATGAAATGGGAAAGTTACAGGAAGTAGTACGATGTCTGCGACAGCATGGAGGTTTTGTAAATGAGTCCTGTGGTCAGCATGTTCATGTAGATGCATCGAATCATACACCGCAGAGTCTGAAAAATGCACTGACAATTATGTATGCAAAGGAAGATATCCTGTTCAAAGCACTGAAAGTGCAGGAGAGAAGAGCAGTATAGCTATTGTCAGAGGGTGCGACCGGAGGTATTGGAGAAAATCCGAAAAATACCAAATAGATCAATCACAATGGACCGAGTAAGAAATGTCTGGTATGGAGGCAGGGATGGAAGTCATACCCATTATGATCATACCCGTTATTATGCTCTGAATCTCCATGCTGTATTTTCCAAGGGAACTTTGGAGTGGCGTTGTTTTGAAAGCACACTACATGCAGGAAAGGTGAGAGCAAATATTACACTGGCACTTGCCATTTCCGCACAGGCGATCAATCAGAGATCCACCCAGATGAAAAAGACACCGATCTCAGAAAACCCGGCGTTTACATTCCGAACGTTTTTGTTGCGGCTCGGTTAATCGGAGAAGAATATAAGAATGTCCGAAAACATTTGCTGGCAAATCTGGATGGTGATCTTGCGTGGAGATATGATAAAAGCACGTATGAGTGTTTGAAGAAAAAATCAAAGGACAGAAGGAGTCAGATAGAGGTGAGAAAAAATGAAAGATAGATATTACTTCGCTTATGGCAGCAACATGAATCTGGAGCAGATGAGATTCCGCTGTCCGGATGCAGAAGTGGTTGGAAATGTCCGGTTGGAAGATTACCGGCTGGCATTCCGTGGCAGAGCTCCGGGAAATGGCGTTGCAACTGTGCTTCCGGAAAAGGGAAGCTGTGTCGAAGGAGTTTTATGGAAAATCACAGAAGCGTGTGAGAAGAGTCTGGATTTCTATGAAGGATTCCCAAGTTTTTATGGGAAAGAATCGATTCAGGTAAAGGATCAGGCTGGAACTGCAAGGGAAGTATTCGTATACACGATGAACTCCCCTCATAAGGATGTTCCGGCAAGACCATCGAAATTTTATCTGGATGGAATTCTGGAAGGATGTCTGGAAAACGGTTTACCGACAAAGTCGGTGATGGATGCAGTAAAACGCACCAGACAGGAAATGAAAAAAGCAGAAAAGTCAATATACAAGATAAATGTTACCGCAGAGGGAGAACCTTCTGCGGTATTTTACTGAACAATGTATTTATTATAGAAAGGAAACACACATGAAGGTGAAGAATTTAAAAACCAGAATCGCAGCCTTTGGACTGGCTGTCCTGATGGGCATCAGTACCTTGAGCAGTGCGAATGCGTTTGCGGCCGAGCAGACGGATGTGGGGCAGGAGGTACAGGCATCCGAACAGGCGGCTACGAGTCAGAAAGAGAAGGCAGTTACGGCAGACGATATTACGAAAGAGATTTCGGATGATACATTTGCAGCGGAAACCAGTATGGAAGGAATCCATTATGATGCAGAAAAAGAAGATGTTACGCTTGTAAGTATCAAAGATGAGAATGGTGGAGAGTATCATTCAGACAAAGCAGGAACTTACATTGCCACTTACATGGTTGTACCAAAAGATAAGAGTGACAGCTACATCATCACCCGTAAAGTGACTCTGACGGATACCGAAGGACAGGCACATGCCGAGGAAAATGGTGGAGAGAAGACAGAAGTCAGATACAGAATCTGAAGATGATTCGGATTTGCCTGTGCAGAACTACACAGATGTAGAAATTGAAACATCCGAAGAAGATGCATCTGCACAGGCAGTCGAAAGAACTGAAAGAGGACATCGAAGAGGGAAATGTGATGGTATTGTCTGCGGCTGAAAGAGCTACAAGCAGCGGTTCCACAGTTACATTGACAAAGGGGCGAACTATTTATTATCCAAGCTATATTGAAATTATCTTACTTGCCTGTTTACAGTCAATGGAAAAATTGCATACTGCCTTCAGTCCCAGAAAGCATCCCCACCGAGTGGAAGTTATGTAGCACAGGTATTGGACAGCAATAAAAATTTGCAGAAAGTCCTTTATTATGGTTATGGCGGGGCAGGAGATCTGACAGGAAGTTATCTGTCTGGGAAATCAGAGGATGAAAAGTATGTGTATACACATATTGCAGCCAGCTACGCTTACGCAGGAGAAGCCGGATTTACCGGCTGTAATTACAATGACCTTGTAAATGCAGGGGTGATCGCATATATCAATTATCTGTTTGGACAGGAAGAACCGCCAAAAGGTGAACTGAGCCTTTCAAGCACAAAGCTGAATGCAGTACGGGATGGAAACATCCAGAAAACACCAAATATCACACTGTCTGGAGATCACAGAAACTATGTGACATTGAGTGTACCGGAAAATGTGACAGCACATAATCTTTCCAAAGGAACAAGTGTTACAAATGGAAAAATCCAGATTTATGGTGGAGATACATTCTATCTGTCCGCAGATTTATTGCTGACAGGCAGTTATGCTTCCGGCAGCTTATATGGTTCTGTCGGAAAGACATGGAGAACGCTGGTGCTGACAACCGGAGATTCCAAGCAGGATATCGGTGTATTTGAAAGTGAAACAGCAGCTCCGGTAAGTTTCAGTGTACAGTGGCTGAATATGACACGCATTGAACTTATGAAGAAAGATGTCAATACACAGAATCCACTGTCAGGAGCAGTTTACGGTATTTACACTGATAAGAAGTGTGAAAATCTGCTAATGACAATGTCAGCAACCGGAACAGACGGAAAAGCAGTCAGCGATTATTTTGATGCCGCACTCAAAACTGTGTATGTAAAAGAGATCACTGCTCCGACAGGATATAAACTGAATACAGAAGTATATAAAGTAGATGTTGCAGCCGGTAAGACAATGACTGTAACAGCAACAGATGAGAGAGTCACTGGAAAAGTAAAGATCGCAAAGATCGATAAGGAAACACTTGCATTTAAGCCACAGGGAGACGGTGCTCTTCGTGGTGCGGTGTATGGTCTGTATGCCAAAGAGGATATCGTGCATCCGGATGGCATAACAGGAGTTCTGTATAAACAGGACAGCCTGATCGCACAGGGAGTCATCGGAGATGACGGAACACTGGAGTTTTCAGAATTATACCTTGGAGAAATGTATGTAAAAGAGATCACTCCACCGGAAGGATATACACTGGATACTACCAAATACGAGGTATCAGTAACTTATGAAGGTCAGGATGTTGCCGAAGTGACAAGAGACCTTACGGTAAAAGAGCAGGTAAAGAAACAGGCATTCCAGTTAATCAAAGTCAGTGAAGATGGAGAGCAGACAGAAACAGACCTGGTTGCAGGAGCAAGATTTAAGGTATATCTGATCAGCGACCTGACACAGGTAAAAAATGGGAAACTGAAGCCAGCCAATGGAGAAAGCTATACGGCAAGCGATTTCAAGAATTATGACTTCAGCAAAGAGCAGGTTGCAGTTACTTACGAGAATGGAACCGCCGTACCAGTACCAGAACTGATCACTGATACAAAAGGATATGCAGTCAGCCCGGAACTGCCGTATGGAAGTTATGTTGTAGTGGAAAGTACTACCCCTGGAGAATTTGAAAACCATTGATCCATTTGTTGTAAATGTGGAAAATGACAGCAGAGAGCCAATGCAGTGGAGAGTATTTGATGACCGCCCGTTTGAATTCTTGCTGAAAATTGTAAAGAAGGATGCACAGACTGGAAATACTGTTTTAAAGGCTGGTGCTTCTTATAAGATTTACGATGTGACAAATAAGAAATATGTGGAACAGGTTGTTCAGTATCCGAAGAAAGAAAAGATCAGTGTATTCGAAACAAACGAGGAAGGATATCTGATCACACCGCAGGAACTGAAGTGCTCTACCTACCGAATCGAAGAAGTGAAAGCACCGGAAGGATTTGTAAGACAGGGACACGAGGAGTCCCTGTATGATGGAACAACGATTATTTCACCATTAGAACAGACTACAAAAGGAACATATAAAGAAAATCCACAGAATGGTATTGTAATTACAGTATCCTCAAACACGGCACATCAGATTGATCCGGATACAGGAGCTGCGATTGTAGAGGTAGAACAGAAAAACGACGAACAGGTAGGAAGCCTGCTCCTGACGAAAAAGGGAGAACAGCTTACCGAAGTAACCGGAGATTCTGTTCTGGCAAAAGTAAAAGCACTGGTTTCAAAAGTAAGAAATGCCGTATCTGGAAAAGAAGAAACAGGTATTTATAAAGGCTTTAAATATGAAGAAACCGGAGTAGAAGGCGCTGAATTCGAAATATATGCCAAGGATACCATCTATTCACCGGACGGAGCAAAGGACGAAGCAGGAAATCCAGTTGTCCGATATGAGAAAGATGACCTGGTAGCCAAACTGACTACAGATGAAAATGGAACAGCAGTTATCAACAATCTGCCACTGGGAACGTATTATCTGAAAGAAGTTGTAGCAGGAGAGAATTTTGTCCTAAATACAGAACAGAAAGAATTTACCCTGACAGCAGAGGATGATACACAGGCAGTTGTTTATGAAGGCGTTACCTATAAAAATGAAAGACAGAAAGTTTTCGTATCAGTAGAAAAGAAAGATTCTGTCACAGGCGAAAAGCTGGAAGGTGTTATTTTTGGACTGTATGCTGCAGAAGATATTCTTTCTAATCAGGGAGAGGTTCTCGTAGAGAAAGATACCTTGCTGGAAAAGAAAGCAACGGATGCAAAGGGAACACTTACTTTCGACAGTGATCTTCCACATGGAAAATACTATGTCAAAGAGGAAGTCAGAAAAGCTGGATATCTTCCAAATGAGGAAGTATGGAATGTAGATGCAACTTACGAAAATCAGAATCTTGCAAAGATTGAACTGAACAAAGAAGTTGAGAATCAGCCGACAGAAACACGCATTACAAAAACAGATGCAACTACCGGAAATGAGCTGGAAGGAGCCAAACTGCAGGTCATTGATAAAGACGGAAATGTTGTGGAAGAGTGGGTAAGCAGTAAGGAAGAACATGTCATTTACGGACTGCCGGAAGGAAGTTATACCTTACATGAGGAACTGGCTCCTTATGAAGATGGCTATGTGTCTGCCAGCGATGTGATGTTTGAAGTCAAAGAAGATGGCAGTGTGACAAAGGTTGAGATGAAAGATGAATATTCCAAAGTGGAAATTTCAAAAACAGACCTTACAACCGGAAAAGAACTGGAAGGGGCAAAGCTTCAGATTATCCGCAAAGACGGAACTGTTCTGGAAGAGTGGATTACAGATGGAAAGCCACATTCCGTTGAAAGCTCCCAGTCAATGAAGAACTTACTCTGCGTGAGATCACAGCACCGGATGGTTACGAGATTGCGGAAGATGTCACATTCACATTGAAAGATACAATGGAAGTCCAGAAAGTAGAAATGAAAGATGCCAGAACACCGGAGAAAACAACAGAAAAAACAAATGCACCAAAAACAGGTGATAACCAGAAAGTATGGGCGTTTGTTCTGCTTGCACTGGCATCTGCTGGAACAGCTACAGGAGTGACTGTATACCGCAGAAAGAAGTCAAAAATGACAGACAACAAAAAAGAAACAGAAGAAAAATAAAATAAGAATTACAGGATAAACCAATCTGACAGGGCAGGAGATGTGCATAAAGGCATCTTCTGTCCTGTCTGTATATAAGGAGAAGAATGATGAGACGTTTTTATACAGCAGAATCAGTAACAGAAGGACACCCGACAAAGTATGCGATCAGATAGCAGATGCAATCTTAGATGAATGTCTGCGTTACGATCCATCTTCGAGAGTGGCGTGTGAAGTCCTTGCTACAAGAGGAAATGTGTTTGTAGCAGGAGAAATCACCAGCGGATATGAACCACCAGTGTTTGATGTGATCCGAAAAGTTTTAGAAGAGTGTGGATATTGTACAGATGGGATAGAAATGGATACGTTTGTACACCAGCAGAGTCCAGATATTGCGAAAGCAGTGAGTGTGTCGAAAGAATTTCGGGATAATATCGGCGCAAAATTAAGAGATAGAAGCAGGGGAGCTGGAGATCAGGGTGTTATGGTCGGATATGCGTGTGATGATACTCCGCAGCTTATGCCAATGCCGACTGTTCTGGCACACCGGATCACACGTGAACTTTCGGCTTGCAGAAGAAGCGGATATATCAAAGATATCTTTTCTGATGGAAAAGCACAGGTAACCGTAGAATATGAAGATGGAAAACCAGTGAGACTGGAAAGTGTTGTTGTTTCCTGCCAGCATGGTGCAGAAAAGAGCCTGAAGAAGTTAGATGCCGAGATTAGAGAGAAAGTGCTTCGCTCAGCACTCAGATTACTGCCGCCGGATGAGGATACGAAGATTCTGATCAATCCGTCAGGAAAATTTGTGTGTGGAGGGTTTGATGCAGATACCGGACTGACCGGAAGAAAGCTGATGGTGGATACTTATGGCAGTATGGTTCCGCATGGCGGCGGTGCATTTTCGGGAAAGGACTGTTCGAAAGTAGACCGTTCGGCAGCTTATATGGCAAGGTATATCGCAAAGAATATAGTAGCTGCTGAGTTTGCAAGCAAGTGTCAGGTGTCTCTGGCTTATGCAATCGGAGTAGCAGAGCCGGTTATGATTGAGGTAGATACCTTTGATACAGGGAAAGTGTGTGCGGATGATTGTCTGGCGGCAGCAATCCCACTGGTGTTTGGAGTGACACCTGTCCAGATCATGGAATCCCTTCGATTGAATCGTCCGATTTTCCGGCAGACGGCAGTTTTTGGACACTTTGGAAGAAAGGAGTTTCCTTGGGAGCGAACCGATAAGGTACTGGCTCTTCAGGATACAATTCTGTAATGCCCTGGGTAACGGAAGAAGAGATTCAGGCAGCAAAGAATATGACTGCGTATGAGTATTTGCGGACGCATCAGGCACAGCGGTTGCAAAAGACAAGAACCAGAAATGAATGGCAGTTGACGGACCATGACAGTTTTAAAATCAATGAATTGTCGAGTAAATGGCATTGGAAATCCAGAGATATCGGGGGCGTGTCTGCACTGCGGTTCCTGATTGAAGTAGATGGAATGAAATTTACAGATGCCGTAAAACTGCTGTGCGAAGAGAGTCCGTCTTTTATTCCGACACAGTCTGCCAAAAAGGAAAAACCACTCTTTAAGTTGCCGGAGAGATATTGTAATTGCAGACGAATCAGGGCTTATTTAAACCACAGAGGAATCAGCGATGAAGTGATCACATATTGTATTTCACATGAAATCCTTTATGAAAGTGTCCCGTACCATAACGCAGTTTTTGTTGGGAAAGATGAATCCAGAAAAGCAAGATATGCATTCCTGCGAGGAATCTATGAAAAAAACGGGAAAGGATTCAAGATGGAGCAGACCGGGAGTGAAAAAAAGTACAGCTTTTGCATTCCACCTGAAAGAGAAACAAAGCGAGTTGCCGTATATGAAGCGTGTATTGATGCATTGGCACACATGACACTGGAAGAAGGAAAGAGGGATAAATATCGTCTTTCCCTTGGGGGAATCGCTGCTCCGAAAGAAAACGCACAGATACAGAGTGAACGTTTTAAAAAGCCGCCGGACGCACTGGAAGAGTTTCTGAAGAATCATCTGGAAATCAAAGAAATTGAAATCTGCACCGATAATGACTTTGCCGGGAGATGGGCGAAAGAACAGATGAAAAAGCATTACGAGGGAACGTATCAGATTATTTGCAATCTGCCGGAAAAAGAAGGGGCAGATTATGCAGACCTTGCGAAAGAAAAAAAGCAGGCAAATAAATGCAGGGACAGACCATTAGAAAGAAGGTGATAGAGAATGGAAGAAAAAGGAACGATGCACGTACATCTGTTGACGGAGCTGACTGGAAATCTTTATTCAGAAGAATCCGAATGGGAAGAAGAGTGGTCGGAGAGTGATGAATATGGAATGCCATTAGATGGAACAGAACTTGCCGATTATGAAGAAGTCATCCGAGAAGAACTGGAACGCTATGGGGAAGATGATCTCATGCAGTATTTTGACGGAAGTGAGTCTATTCAGGAAAAGATACAAAGTGCAGTTGTTACGATAGAAAACAAAGACGGAATCCTGTACGGCTGTACCAAACTGGAATTAAATGAATTTTTAAGTCAGGAAGAGCTACAGGAATTCACCGAATACATTACAGGGCAGTACAGTGACGGGTGGGGTGAAGGATTTGAACAGAGGGATATCAAGGTAGATGGTGGAACGATGAATGTGCATTTTTGGCATCCTAATATGGAACAGCCGAAAATGTATGAAAAGAAAACAGAGCAGATTCCGACAAAGCCTGAGAAACAACGTCCCAAGTTACAGCTCCTTGGACATGATGGGAATATTTTTTCCATTATGGGCGATGCCTCAACTCTTTTGAAAAAGAATAAACAGACAGCAGAAGCAAAAGAAATGCGTAAAAGGGTATTGGAAAGTGGGGACTATTACAAAGCACTTTTGATTATCAGCGAATATGTAGAAACTGAGTTGAGTCCGCCGCCCAAAGAAAATAAAAAGACAAAGAAGAAAAATCAGCCGGAACGCTGAGAAAAGAAAGGATGATGCCTATGACAAATGGCCTGAGTTTGGAAGAACTTATGAAAGAGGGAACATACCCGGAGGAATATACTGAAGGGGAAAACTGGAAAATATTACATGGAGATACATTAAAACTGGTCAAAGCATTCCAGCCGGGAATCTTTGATGCAGTTATTACCGATCCGCCGTATGCATCCGGAGGGACAAAACAGAATGAAAGGAACCGCACCACCAATCAGAAATACAGCAGTATGAGTGCTGCAAATGCACTCCCGGATTTTGATGGGGATAACAAGGACCAGAGATCTTGGACGCACTGGATGGCTGAATGGCTCTATGATGTGCGGAAAGCCTGCAAGAAAGGTGCTCCGATCTGTCTGTTCATTGACTGGCGTCAGTATCCATCGATTACCGATGCATTGCAGTGGGCAGGATGGATCTGGAGAGGAACAGCGGTGTGGGATAAGGGAAACTCCCGTCCACAGAAAGGCCGTTTCCGCCAGCAGGCTGAATATATTGTGTGGGGCAGTAACGGACCGATGCCAATCAACCGTCCGGTATCTTGTCTGCCGGGCGTCTTCCGATATGGCAATCCGCAGAACCGGATTCATGTGACAGAGAAGCCGTTGCAGCTTATGAAAGATGTTATCCAGATTTGTGAACCGAGAGGGCTGATCCTGGACCCGTTTGTCGGAGCAGGAACGACTGTCCTTGCAGCGGTTATGACAGGTTATCGTGCAGTGGGAATTGAGGTAACAGATGCCTACTACAAACTGGGAAGTGACAGAGTGAGAATTGCATTAGAAGCAGAGCAGAAAGAGGATGAAAAGTAGCCGGGATGTCCAATTGGACATCTTGTTTTTTATAGAGAAAATGAGTGGCATCCAACTGGATGCAGGAAGGAGATGGAGCGTATGGAACAGGCGCTGGCTTATGTGTGCTGTTCAGCAGAAGAAAGCCGGGTAAAAGTGCAGAAATATTGCAGAAAAATCTATGAACTTGGGTATGTACCAATCTGTCCGAGATTTGTATTCTCACCATTCTTGGAAGAGTCTGATGCAGAAGATATGCAGGGATATGGAAGAATGTCACATATCCTTTTACGGAGATGCCGGATGGTAGTCGTATGTGGGAAAGAAGTGACAGGGACGATGAATACGGAAATCAGTATGGCAGACAGACTCCATATCATTTGTACGACACTTGATGGACTGGTACAGATAAAAGAATCAAAATAAATCAGAATCGAGTCAATCCAGGTGCTACAGAAACTGGCGGTACTCGTTTTGCAAGCATAGCGTTTGGATATCCAAACGCACTTTGGGGAGAACCCCAATCCCCCGGACACAGACGGAAATGGAAAGGAAGGATCAAGTCATGTTAAGAAATGGAGTAATGATTGTAATCGCATTGATGAGCGGAGGATTTATAGGAGTGATAGTGACCTGTTGCATGGTTGCAGCGAAAAAATCCGATGAGGAGCTTGGCGATATGATGAAAGAGAAAAGAAGGGACGGTGATGCAATGCGAAAACGAAACCATGTGATCCCGGTGCGGCTTAATGCAAGGGAAGTCAGGGAATTGGAGGAGCAGGTGGAAAGAAGCGGTCTGAGCCGGGAAGAGTTTATGCGTTCGCTGATCTTAGGAGCGCAGGTTCATGCAAAACCTTGTGAACATCATCCCGAACTGCTCCGGAAGATAGCGGGCTGTGCAATAATGCGAACCAGCTTGCACATGTTGCGAATGCTTCTGGTATGGCAAGCGAGCAGAGCATTCAGGAAATGCTGCGGCTTACCAAAGAGACATGGCATCTGGTAAAGGAAGAGTGGTAATGACCGATGGCTTATACAAGTGTTATCCCCGTCCACCGCCTGGACCGTTCCATCGAATATGTGAAAGACAAAGAAAAAACCACACAGAAAGCAGACTCTTTGGAGGCTGCCATTGATTATGCCATGAACCGGACAAAGACGGAACAAGCGGTCTTCGAAGATACCATCGGATGCACCAATGAAAATGCGTATGCAGATATGGTGACAACAAAAAAGAGATTCCATAAGATGGGCGGTGTAGAAGGATACCATCTGGTACAGAGCTTTGCAGAAGGTGAGGTGACACCGGAACTGGCACATCTCATCGGACAGGAACTGGCAGACCGGCTCTTAAAAGGACAGTATGAAGTAGTTATCACAACGCATCTGAATACCAGACATTATCATAACCACATTGTCTGGAACTCTGTGAGCATGGCAGACGGGCGTAAGTACCACAGCAATGCAAGAGTTATTATACGGAGATCCGGAAGATCTCCGATGAGCTGTGCAGAAAATATGGTCTGTCTATCATTGAATCCAATCAGAAAAAATCAATCCCTTATGTACAGTGGAAAGCAGAACAGGAAGGAAAGCCGACATGGAGAAGGGCGATCCGTTTGGATATCAGGGAGTCTGTACAGGAAAGCTACTCCTGGTTACAATTCTTAAAAGAAATGGAAAAGCGGGGATATACATGGAAACTGAACAGGAAATACATCGCTTTAAAGGCTCCGGGAATGGAACGGTACATTCGGCTACGGTCTCTTGGAAAAAATTATTCTGAAGAGGAGATCCGTGGGCAGATCTTACAGCCAAAAGTGAAACGAGTCTATCAAAAGGCAGTACAGATTCATCCCAAAAAGAAACTGACCGGGATTCAGGCACTGTATTATTCCTATCTATATCAAATGGGGGTACTGCCAAAAAGACCGAAAAGGAGTCCATACGCTGTCAGAGAGGATATCCGGAAACTGGATCAGAGGATTGAACAGATTGAGTTTTTGATGAAGCATGACATTACGACCAGAGAACAGCTTGCCACATACCGAGAGCCGTTACAAAAGCAGATTGCGGAACTTATGAAAGAACGCAGAAGATTGTATCGGAATGGGGGCAGCAAGACGGGGGAAGAACGATTGTCCGAAATCAATGAGGAATTGAAGCGACTCCGTAAGGAAGTTCGTAAGACCGTTCAGATTGAGAAACATTCCTTGGAAATCGAAGCGAAACTTCAGGAAGCAGAAGAACAGAGTCAGGATGAAAAACGTGTGGAAGATAAAGAAAGAATGCAGAAAAGTCAGGAGGTGAGATAAGTATGAATTACGGAGCAGAACCGGCAGATCAGGTGGTGCGGTACAGTCTGGAAGGGATGGAATACTCTTTGAAGATTACCGGAAATGTGGCAAAGCATGTGGCAATCTTTATTGCGGCCGCCCTGAAAGATCAGAAAAAGACAAGAGGGAAAACAAGGCTTACCAGAATGTTAAAGGAACAGCGCCCGATGAAATTTTTTACCGTTCCGGGTGACCGCTTAAAGAATTTGCGAAAGAAGCCAAAGCGAGAGGTATCTTATATGTTGTCATCAAAGATAAGGTGAATCCGGATCAGACAGAGGTCATGGTATTTGCAGATGATGCAGCAAAGATGAATCGGGTATTAGACCGGATGAATCTGGATTTTGTAAAAGCAGAATCAGGCTCTATGGTTACGGAAGCAGTGGAAAAAGAGAATGCACCGGAAAAGGCAGAAAACCAGATGGAAAAAGAAACCGGGGAGAATGTACGGACAGAGACTGTTGTCCTGCCGGAAGGCAAGATAGAATTTGAACTGGATGATGCGGAAGAAATGTTCCAGATCGGGGATGAGGCTTTCCCGGAAGGAAATTTTACACATGCGCAGGAGGGGGAAGCAAAGAATCCGTCCGAACCTTTCTCGCGCAACAAAAATATTTCTTCCGGTCGGGAAATTAGCTGGGAAGAAAAGAATAAAAAACCATCTGTGCGGAAAGAACTCGGAGATATCCGTAAGGAACAGGAAGAGAAACGTAAGAGGCCGGACAGACGGAAAAATGCCAGAGAGAGCAGGAAGAAACGTAAGAATATGAAAACGAAAGGCAGGTAATGTAGATGGATTTAACAGACATGATTTCAGGGGGAACGGAAGAACAGCAGGTTCCTGAACAGAAATTGACGAAAGAAGAATATGCAGCCAAAAAACAGCAGGAAAGAGAAGAGGTATGGGCTGAAGTAGATTCACAGGCACAGGGAGTTTTTCAGGATGGAGAAAAACTGAAAGGCTTTCTGGACTTTATGGCAGAGTGTAATACACAGAGAACTCCGAATCTGCTTTTGATTTACGGACAGCATCCAGATTTTAAGGTGGTAAGGTCTTATGAACGCTGGAGAGAAGAACACCGTTCAGTCAAAGTCGGGGAACATGGCATTACTTATATGATTTCCACTGAATACGAAAAAGACGGAGAAATGCGGAGAGGATATACGATCGGAAAAGGATTTGACATCAGTCAGATGTCTGGAAAGCCATTAGAAGAACGCCCACAGCGAAGTCTGACAGAACTGATAGGAATTGTCTTAAAAGACCAGTCGGTGCGTGTACAGATTGAGGATAATCTGCCAGACAAAGTGCAGGCCCAGTACAATCCGAGATACCGTACCATTTATATCCGCAACGGAATGAGTGAAGTAACGACATTCCATGCACTGAACAGAGAACTGGCATGTGCAGCACTGGACCAGCATACCGGAACCTACAGCCGACAGAAAGTCAGTGCACAGGCATATTGTGCGGCCTATGTGATTGCGAAACGTTATGGTGTGGATGTTACCGGATTCAATCTGGAGTATATTGCACAGAGAAATGAATGCGGAAAGAAAGATCCGCAGGAACTGAGAGACTTTTTAAATGATGTCCGTCAGGCTTCCTACAGTATACGAAACCATATCGAACGCAATTTTGGTGCAAAGGAACAGGAGTATGTAACCGATGAGTTCGCAATCGGAGACCCTGTAAAAACACCGGAAACCAAGGATGAAAAAGCATCTGGAAAAGAAAAAAGCAAAGAGCCAGCAGGAACGATAAAAGTGAAAAAGCTGGACGGTTGGAGTAGCTATTACGGAGGTCTTGTGATATGGTTGGTGTAATAAAAAAAGGAGGTCAGCCAGATGACAAAATACTATTTGAAGATGGATAACATTATGAAAAATATGTTCGTGGTGGCACTGAATGATGAGCTGCAGGCACAGAGTGAGCAGGATGAATGTTTGGAAGAAACGAAAGCTCTTCTGAAAAAAGTAAGTGAATACGACCTCGCTCAGAAACGACTGCAGATTACAGCCGGGGAACAAAGGCAGATCCGTAAGGCACTGAACAGGCTTAGAAGTAAATATCTTGCAGCCGGAAGATATAGTGATGGAATAGATAAAATTATTATTCAGGTTGCAAAACCGAATACTACCAGACACATGTTCTGGTAGAGAAAGGAGTGGTTGATTGGTCATTTATTCAAGAGAAAAAGTGGCACGACTTAGAGAACAATATCCGGCAGGAACAAGAATCTGTCTGGATTCGATGGATGGAGAAGCGGGTATGCCGCAGGGACTGGAAGGAACTGTGCAGTATGTGGATGATGCAGGTCAGCTTGGTATCAGTTGGGACAACGGCAGAAGTCTCTCACTGATACCGGGAGTGGATTCCTTTCATAAGAAAGAAGGACAGGAACATCCAGAAGAAAAGCCACGCAAGAAAAGAGAATCTGACTTGCAGAGATAAGTACAAAAAAGCAGGACTGGGTTCTGTGTCTTGTCTTTCTGCCATTTGTCTGGTGGGCGGCAGCGATTACCGCTTGTGCCATTGCACCGGATAAGAATTTTATTCAAATCTTAGAAACGCTGAGCGAAAAACTCGAACAGCCGTTTTTTATCACGTATACACCGTATACGTTCAAATGTATTCTGATATTCACAGCAGCCTATTTCTTAGGCATTGGTATTTATGAATCCCAAAAAAGAAATTATAGAAGAGGCGTGGAACATGGTTCCGCAAAATGGGGCAACGTGTCCGAAATCTGCAGACGTTACTGCGAAAAGCGATACACGAAAAATCTGCTTTTAACACAGCATTTCCGTATGGGACTGGATGGCTATAAGCATAAACGAAACTTAAATGTGCTGGTAGTCGGAGGTTCCGGGGCTGGAAAGAGCCGGACCTATGCGATTCCGAACATCATGCAGTGCAACTGCTCGATGGTGATCACAGATCCCAAAGCAGAACTTTTGCGCAAAACAGGAGGTGTTCTGGAACGGAATGGATATGAAGTCCGGGTTTTTGATTTGATCAATCCGGAGACTTCCTGGTGTTATAATCCGTTTGCGTATGTCTGGGATGACAAGGATGTGCTGAAGCTGATCAATAACCTGATCCGCAACACAACACCGAAGGGAGCGCAGAGTTCAGACCCGTTCTGGGAGAAGTCCGAGACTGCACTTTTACAGGCACTTATGCTGTATTTGCTGCATGAGGCTCCACCGGAAGAACAGAACTTTCCGATGATCATGGAAATGCTTGGAAGCGCTCAGGTCAAAGAAGATGATGAGGATTACCAGTCCCCATTGGACATTTTGTTTGAAAGACTGGAAATGCGGGACCCGGAGAGTATTGCGGTCAAGCAGTATGCCATTTATAAGCAGGCAGCCGGAAAGACTGCAAAGTCTATTTTGATCTCGGTTGGTGTCCGTCTGGCAGCTTTTAACCTGAAACAGATTGCAAATCTGACCTGTACAGACGAACTGGACTTATACAGTATCGGGGAGAAAAAAGTAGCACTGTTTTGCTGTATTCCAGATGCGGACACCAGTATGAATTATCTGGTCGGCATGATTTACAGTAATCTGTTTCAGACACTGTATTATGTGGCAGACCGGAAGTACGGAGGAAGGCTTCCGATTCCGGTACACTGCATTATGGATGAATGGCCAAACGTAGCCTTGCCGGATGATTTTGACAAGATTCTGGCAACCATGCGTTCCAGAGGGATTTCCTGCAGTATCATCATCCAGAATATTGCACAGATGAAAGCCTTGTTTAAAGACTCGTATGAGAGCCTGATCGGCAACTGCGATGAATTTTTATATCTGGGTGGAAATGAAAAAGAAGGACATAAGTATGTCTCGGAATTATTGGGAAAAGAAACATTGGATACCAATACCTACGGACAGACAAAAGGGCGTAGCGGCAGCTATTCGGTGAATTATCAGCAGACAGGAAGGGAACTTTTAACACCGGATGAAATACGGCTTTTAGATAACCGCAAAGCGATTTTGTTTATTCGTGGGGAGCGTCCGATCATGGACGATAAATATGATTTAAAAAAGCATGTGAATTTCAGATACACAGAGGACGGTGGTGCATCGCCTTATGATTGTGCGAAAACACCACTGGCTCACGACGACCTAAAGATTGACATTAACAGATTAGACGACTACGAACTGCTGTCTACCGAAGACATCCTTGGTGAATAGCAGTTTTTTGATGGATTGGAGTGATGTGTATTGAAGAAATTTCTCACAGGAGAAAAGAATAGAACAAAAAAGAATACAACTGAAAAAATGATAACCCCGATGCCGATGGGGAGAAAACAGAAAAAGTGGATGAGCCTTTATATGGCACTGGTACTGACCGTAACGGTTGGAGCAACGACCGCATTCGCAGCCGGAGATCCGTTGTCCGTTATCAATAACCTGTCTACCTTTATTTTTTCTCTGATTCGTGCGATCGGTTTGATTTTGCTTGGATTTGGTGTTGTGCAGGTTGGTCTGTCTTTAAAAAGCCATGATCCAAGCCAGAGGGCAAATGGATTTCTGACACTGGCCGGAGGAGTAATTATTACGTTCGCCAAAGAAATCCTGGATCTGATTATGGCGTAAGCCTCTTTGAAAAAGTATATCAGGAAACAGCAGGAGTGCCGGAAGGTACTCCTGCATTCAAAAGTATGTTTAAGGAGGTGAGAGTTTTTGAGTGATAACTGGATTGTACAGAATCTAAACTCAGCACTATCCACATGGAGTGAAAAGATGGCAGAACTGTGGACTCTGCTTACTGAAAATCCGGCAACTTTTAAAGGCGGCGGCATCTGGCGGATTATGACCAATATCAATGATGCACTGACAGCTATTGCCTATGGATTACTGGTGTTGTTTTTCGCAGCCGGAATCATTAAAACGTGTGGCAGTTTTACAGATCTGAAAAAGCCGGAACATGTGCTAAAAGCATTTATCCGGTTTGCACTTGCTCAGGGAGCAATTACGTATGGAATGGAACTTATGCAGGCACTGTTTTCCATTGTGCAAGGAATCGTGACAACCGTAATGAGTGGCTCCAGTATGGCAGGAAGCGTGACGGAACTGCCAACGGAGATTGTAGATAAGATTGAGAGCGTGGGAATGCTGGAATCCATTCCGTTGTGGATTGTTACACTGCTTGGCAGTCTGCTGATCACCGTATTGTCATTTGTAATGATCCTGACAGTGTATGGCAGAATGTTCAAAATCTATATGTATACGGCAATCGCCCCGATTCCGATTTCCTCATTTGCAGGAGAACCCACGCAGTCTATTGGAAAGAACTTTATCCGTTCTTATGTAGGCGTATGTCTGGAAGGGGCAATTATTGCACTGGCGTGTATTATCTTTTCTGCTTATGCAGCAAGTCCTCCGGCAGTGGGTGATACGGAGTTGAGTGCAGTTACAATCGTGTGGAACTATGTCGGAGAACTGGTATTTAATTTATTGGTACTTGTTGGAGCAATTAAGGCATCTGACCGTATTGTCAGAGAAATGATGGGACTTGGAGGTTAAAAAATATGGATACAAAGAAAACATTAAGATATAACTGGGAATTCGGACGTGAGACAGTAGCGATACGAGTGAGCTCTTATCGGAACAATGGGAATTTATATGTAGGACTCTGCCATAAGGAAGGGAGAGACTGGGAAGATTTTGGAGATGTAACCATTAATCTGCCCTATCAGTTCTTAGAGCCAAATGAGGCTTTTATAACAGGAGATTTTACCAAGGATATGCTTCATTTTATCAAGGAACATAAACTTGGAAAAGTGTTGAATGAAACAGGAAGATCAGGATATGCAACCTATCAGAAGGTAGCGTTTGACCTTGCAAGACTTGCGGAATTTGATCCGGAAGGCGTTGCGGAACACTGTAAATTTGCAGGGATAGAAGTACCGAAAGAAAAACCACAGAAAACGAAGAAACAAAACAGGGGAGAGGAACGATAATTTATGGAAGTAAAGATGAACAAAGAAATCAGGGACTATCAAGAATCCATGTTTATGGGACTGGACCTGAGACAATGCGTGTGTTCTGTTCTTGCGATTCTTACAGCAATCGGAATCTATTTTGGAATGCGTGATATTACCGGACAGGAAATAACCGGATGGCTGTGCGTGCTTGGTGCTGCTCCGTTTGCTGCCTGTGGATTTTTCAAATATCATGGTATGACAGCCGAACAGTTTTTATGGGCAGTGATCAAATCCGAATTGCTGTATCCGAAGAAACTGGTGTTTCAGTCGGAAGATATCTACTACTCCTGCATGCAGGAGACCATCTCGCTGGGAGAAAAGAATCAAAAGGATGGAGCGGAAATCATAAAAGAGCGGGAGCAAAAAGCAGAAGCAAAACAGAGAAAGAAACGCAAGGGAAGGAGTGATGCCTTTGATTAAAACCTTAAGTCAGGCACTTCGGATGGATAAGGAACGCTTCAAAGTTCCGAAATCAGTCCAACAGGCAATTCCCATCCAGCGAATCTGGCCGGATGGAATTTTTCAACAGGGAACGAAATTCTCAAAAACATATCGTTTTACAGATATCAACTATTATATTGCGAGTAAGGACAATAAGACAGAAATGTTTCTGGATTATTCTGAACTCTTAAATTCACTGGATTCCGGCATTTCTGCCCAGATTACCATCAATAATCGGAGAATCAATAAAGAAGAATTTGAAAAATCTATTCTGCTTCCAATGAAGGAAGATGGACTGGACCACTATCGGGAAGAATACAACGAAATGCTCCTGTCTAAGATTACAGGAACAAACAACAGCATCTATCAGGAACGGTATCTGACCGTCAGTGTACATAAAAGATCGATTGATGATGCAAGAACCTATTTTGCACGTATCGGAACAGACATCGTAACACATCTGGCAAAGTTATCGTCCACAGCAGAAGGACTGGACGCAGAGAGCCGGCTCCAGATTTTTAGGGATTTCTTCAAGGGAGATGTCCCACAGGCATTTCCGCTTGATCTGAAACAATTTGCCAAGAAGGGAACAAGTTTCAAGGACTGGATGTGTCCGGATTCTATGGAATTTGAACGTGACCATTTTAAAATCGGTGACAGATACGGAAGAGTCCTGTATATGCAGGATTATGCAAGTTATGTCAAAGATGACATGATTTCAGAATTGTGTGACTTTAGCCGGAATCTGATGTTGTCGATTGACATCCTGCCAGTCCCTACGGATGAAGCGGTAAGGGAAATCCAGAACCGACTGCTTGGTGTGGAAACTAACGTGACCAACTGGCAGAGAAGGCAGAACGCTAATAATAACTTCTCGGCAATCGTACCATACGATATGGAACTTCAGAGAAAAGAGACAAAGGAAATGCTCGATGATCTGACAACCAGAGACCAGCGTATGATGTTCGGGATTTTGACAATGGTACATCTGGCAGACAGCAAAAAACAACTGGATTCCGATACGGAACTGATTCTGTCAATCGCAAGAAAGCATCTGTGTCAGATGTCAACATTAAAGTGGCAGCAAGTGGACGGACTCAATACAGTGCTTCCTTACGGACTGCGAAAGCTCAATGCGCTGCGTACATTGACAACGGAATCAACGGCTGTTTTAATCCCGTTCCATACACAGGAAATCCTGCAGCCGGGAGGTATCTATTATGGGCAGAATGCAGTCAGCAAGAACCTTCTGGTAGCCGACCGGAAGAAACTGATGAATGGAAACAGTTTCCGGTTGGGCGTCAGTGGATCAGGAAAGAGCTTCTCGGCAAAAGAAGAGATTGTGCATCTGGCATTGAGTACCGATGACGATATCCTGATTCTTGATCCGGAGTCCGAATTTACAAAATTAGTAGAGGCTCTGGGTGGACAGGTTGTAAAAGTATCTGCGACATCAGACAATCATCTGAATGCAATGGATATGGACGCGGCCTACGGCAATGAAAAGAATCCACTGATTGAAAAATCGGAGTTTATCCTGTCTGTGTTCGAGCAGTTGGTTGGAGCAGGAAATCTGTCGGCAAAAGAAATCGATTCTGGACCGCTGTGCTGCAGATGTGTACCGGGATTATATCCGAAGTGGTTATACCGGAGGAAGTTCCGACATTGAAAGATATGTACCGACAGTTGATGTTACAGCCGGAAGAAGAGGCAAGGGGACTTGCACTGTCATCCGAACTTTTTATCAATGGAAGCCTGAACACCTTTGCACAGCCGACCAATGTGAATAAGAAGAACAGGATCATGGATTATGATATCCGGGAACTGGGGAACAGCTTATGCCACTGGGAATGCTGGTTACCTTAGACAGTATTTTCAACAGGGTAATTCAGAACTGGAAAGAAGGGAAAACGACATGGATATTTGCCGATGAGTTCTATCTGTTATTCCGCTATGAATACAGTGCAAATTTCTTCTACCGACTGTACAAGAGAATCAGAAAATACAATGGATTCGTGACAGGTTTAACCCAAAATGTTGAGGAACTTCTGAAATCAGACACTGCAAGACTGATGTTGGCAAACAGTGAGTTTTTGATTCTTTTGAATCAGGCAAGTACAGACAGGGAAGAATTGGCAGCTCTTTTGAATATTTCCGAAAACCAACTGTCCTATATTACAAATGTATCGGTTGGTAGTGGCCTAATCCGTTGCTCTGGAAATATCGTACCATTTGAGAATACGTTCCCAAAGAATACAGACCTTTATAAACTAATGACAACAAAACCGGGAGAATCATAATGAAGAAAAAAGAAGAAGTAACGATAACTTTTTATGCTGCAGAGTGCGGTGAGTTCCACGACTTTGGAGAATATACAAAATGCAGAACGCTGGAAGAGGCATATAAAAAGTACCAGAAATATTGTAAAACATCTGCCAATATGTGTCCGGCTATTGAGTTTTCTATTCATGATCCAGAATCAATTTATTCAGACATGGAATATCCATTACCGTTGTCATCAAAAGACAGGGGAGACTTGGAACTTGTGCCATATTACAACGAACATCCACTGGTAAATGAGGCAATCAGACAGGTGGAGCAGTTGCAGAAACAGCAGGAAAAAAAGAAACATCGGGATGTTGCCCGATGAGATAAGAGATACGGAAAGAGGGTGACCGGATGAAAGATATCAAGGAACGGGTAAGGGATAAGAATCCGAAGATTCGAAATCCGGCTGCCCGACTTCCGAAAGAACTGGTTCGCTCAGCGGTTCTGGAAGCAAAAGAAAAGCCAAGGGAACTACATGAAAAAAGCAGTGGGCAGTCAGAATCCCCAACACAGTATGGAACTGAAAAAATAGAATCCGTACAGTACAGAGCGGCGAGTGTGGCAGGAAAAAGTATAGGGAAAACCACATATCAAGGTGGAAAAAAACTTGCTGGAGTGACCTACAGGAAGATAAAGGAAAGAAAAAGCAGACAGGAAGAAGCGAAAGCTGCCGAAGAAGCAATGGAGCAGGGGGCAGAAAGCGGAAAGAAATTAATCAAGCTGAAACCGGAGCAGGCAGCACTTGCCAAGGAGAATGGTAAACGGCAGGTGAAAGCAGCACCGAGAGTGGTAAAAGTATCCGGTCTGTCTCAAGAAAAAATAAAGACACAGGCATCCATGCAGAAACAGCAGATGGAAAAAAGTCTTCAGGCGATGCAGAAAGCAAGAGCAGCCCAGATGGCAAGAAAGTCAGCACAGGCATCGGCAGAAAGTGGAAAAGCAGTCCTTCAGGTAACTGGAAAGGGTTCAAAGTTATCCGTACAGGGAATTACAGCAGCGATTCAAAAAGGGGTAGTAGCTCTTGAAAAAATGGGAAAATGGATTGCTGCCGGAGGTAGTGCATTTCTTCTGGTATTTATTCTGATTGTGGGAATCATTGCAGGAGCAGCTTTCAGCAGTAATTCGGAAAGCTCCGAATCCCTAAGTGAAGAAGTGCTTGCGTATACTTCTGTGATACAGCAGTATGCATCCCAATATGGCATTCCAGAATATGTGTCTGCGATACAGGCGATTATGATGCAGGAATCCGGGGGCAGAGGAACAGACCCGATGCAGTGTTCGGAAAGTCCATATAATACAAGATTCCCACACACTCCTGGTTCTATTACTGATCCGGATTATTCGATAGAGGTTGGAGTACAGACCTTTGCAGACTGTATCAGACAGGCAGGATGCAGCAGTCCACAGGATCTGGACAAGCTGAAACTTGCATGGCAGGGATATAACTATGGAAATGGCTACATAGGATGGGCATTGCAAAGAGGCGGTTATACAGAAGCCAATGCATTGCAGTTTTCACAGGAACAGGCAGCTTCGCATGGATGGAGCAGCTATGGAGATCCCCAATACGTTCCCCATGTGATGCGGTATTATTCCGGTGGCAGCCTGTTTGCTGGTTTGTTTGGTAGTCAGCAGATTGTGTCGGTTGCAATGGGGCAGCTTGGAAACAGTGGCGGTCAGAAGTTCTGGAGCTGGTACGGATTTGACAGTCGGGTAGAATGGTGTGCCTGTTTTGTAAGCTGGTGTGCGGATCAGAGCGGTCTGATTGCAAGTGGGAATGTTCCTAAATTCTCATTGTGCAGTGATGGAGTGTCCTGGTTTCAGGGAAAGAATAAGTGGCAGAGTGGCGGAACAACTCCGACAGCTGGAATGATCATCTTTTTTGACTGGGATCATGATGGAACATCGGATCATGTAGGAATAGTAGAAAAGTGTGAAGGTGGAAGAGTTTACACGATTGAGGGAAATTCCAGTGATCAGGTACGGCAGAGAAATTATGCAGTAGATTACAGTTCTATAATGGGATATGGGGTGATAAATTGATGGAATTGGAGAGATAAAAAATTATACTGTAATCTGGGGAAAATTGCGACAAAATAAAGAGAAGAACTAGTGAAAAAGAAGGAATCCTCTCATGAATCAACAAGAAATATTTGAATACATCAAAAAGCAATATCCAGCCACCCCGGAGAGAATCACACAAAATGGAAAGCAGATCACAATCTTTAAAAACCAGAGAAATAACATTCCCTATGCTATTTTTTATCAATCAGACGAATCTGTAATGTCAATCATGGAAGTTCAGGCAGAGTCAGATATGATAAGCAATTATATCGAAATGTATCACCTTGCTCCGGCAAAGTACATGAATCAGAAACACTGGCTGGCAGTTCCAATGGATGGAACTGTCAGAGATTCGAAAGTTTTAGATATGCTTGATATGGGCTACGATATCGTTGATGAACAGGAAAAATGACAGAGAAACAAGAAATGGACAGTCGAATAGAAGAAATAAAGTGGGATGATAAATCGTAATTTAGGAGTGATATAAATGATTAAAGATTTAATGTATATTGAACTAAAAACAGGATATTCTGATGATGGTCCAGCATGGATTGGATATGTGAAAACTTCAAAAACCAAGAAAACCATTTACTTTAATGACCATGCTTTTCAAAAATATAATGGTGGTTATTCTAACTATGTAGATATTGAAAACGGCGATGAATATTGGATTTCTGGCTTGAAAAAGAGAGAGAGCAATCGTCATTGGGCCGGTCATGGGAAAATTATGATTGACCGCAGAGCTGTTAATGAATATCTTACTCTGATTGGAGAGAAAGAATTACCCCTAAATTTGTTTGAAATAATTGACATTGAAGACAGATTTCCAGTTGAAAGAGTAAATAATCTTTTGAACGACAAAGAATAAAATTTCAGTTGTCTTAATTGGATAAATCGTTGTTTGACATTCTAAGTTAATCGTGCCATATGGCTTGATTATAAATACAAAGATAAAAACGCAATGTACATTAAGCAATGTACTAGAGCTGGTAGGTAGCCCGGCCGTCCTATGCAAATAGGGTAAGTAACCTGCCCCTCCGGGTTGTCCATTCTTTGTTCAATTCATTTTAGGAGGGATTCTTATGGACAAAGCAAGTGGAAAACTGACGGTATATTTTGAAGAACCATTTTGGGTAGGTGTATTTGAGCGTATTGAAGATGGTAAATTATCTGTGGCAAAGGTAACATTTGGTGCAGAGCCAAAGGATTACGAAGTGCAGGAATATATTCAAAAGTGCTATTTCAGTTTGAAATTCAGTCCGGCTGTTGAAACTGTTGTAAAAGATATAAAAAGAAATCCGAAACGGATGCAACGAGAAGCGAAAAAACAGATGCAGGAAACAGGCATCGGCACAAAATCGCAGCAGGCATTGAAGTTACAGCAGAAACATAATAAACAGGAGCGTAAAGTGAGGAGCAGAGAGAAAAAAGAGGCGGAAGAACAGCGAATGTTTGAGTTGAAACAGCAAAAGAAAAGAGAAAAGCATAAGGGGCATTAGCTTGCTGGACTCGTTCAAATCGAAAATTAACACTTAACGAGGAGAAATAAACATGGCAAAGAAAGAAGAAAGATTTGAAGTTACATTTAGAGACGGAAGTCAGCTTAAGGATGAAGGAGTTCGCCAAATCCTTGTAGATAAGGAGACTGGGGTTAACTATCTTTGTTGGAAATCTGGATACGGGGCTGGTATTACACCTCTTCTGGATTCTGAAGGAAAAGTCATAGTTACAAAGTCAAATTCAAGTTTGCAGAACTGACCCAAAAGAGCTCGAAGGAGCTCTTTTTCCTTTTTTATAATAGTATCATTATGGTATAATAGAGACATTAAAATCGGAAGTTGTAGTAAAGGAGGTTTACAATGGGGTTTTGGATTTTTATGTTGATTATGGATTTGCTTCTTCCATTTACGATGATTGGTTTTGGAAGATATTTTATGAAAAAAGGCTCCAAAGGAAATAAATTCAGTATTTGGATATCGGACTTCGATGTCTAGTCGAGGACGACAGTTTTTTGAATAAGATGTTAGACTATAACCTGACCGCAGACGGCTACGGCGTGACTTCTGCCCTAAATGCCAGAACCGCAGCCGAAGCCATCCGCCAGCGGGAATTTGATTTAGTGCTGCTGGACATCAACCTGCCGGACGGGAATGGTTTTGAGCTGTGCAAGCTGATAAAGCCCCAGCACCCGGACACCATCGTAATATTCCTGACCGCCAACGATCAGGAGAGCGACCAGATACGGGGCTATGAGGTGGGCGCGGTGGACTACATCACAAAGCCCTTTGTGATCGGGGCCTTGCAGCGAAAAATCAAAGCCATGTTCGCCATGCTGGAACACCACAAACCGGCCAAGGACATTTACGACGACGGGCGGTTGTTTCTGGACTTCTCGGAGCAGACGGCTTCCTTAAACGGCAAGCCCCTGACTCTATCCCCGATGGAGTACAAAATGCTGAACCTGTTTCGTAAAAATCCCCGGCAAGTGCTGACCCGTGGGCAGCTTTTGGAAAAGCTGTGGGATATAGACGAGCGTTTGTGGACGAACACACCCTGACAACCTCCATCAGCCGGATTCGGGCAGTAGATCGAATCCGACGGCGGCGCGCCCTACATCAAAACTGTTTACGGCATGGGGTATCAATGGACGGGAGGCGAGGTAAAATGAAGTTTCAAAACCTCTCGGTAAAGCGGCTGTTTGGCCGGGTGGCAATGGAGCTTGTCCTCTCCATGTCCGGGATCACCATAGCCCTGTTTCTTGTGACAAAACAGATTGCGGTGCTGCTGACAGGCGGGACGCTGCTGCTGTGCGCCCTTGTAGGGATTTTTGTACTGACGCAGGCGTTTGGAAAGCGGCTGTCGCAGTTTACCGCTGACCTATGCCAGACTTTAGACCACATGATCGCCGGGAATGAAGCGCCCCAGCGGCCAGAGGACAGCGAAACCCAGCTTGCCAGAATCGGACACCGGCTGGCAAGGCTCTATCAGATCATGCAGGAGAACCGCCGCCGGGTGGACGAGGAACGGCAGGAGTTACAGACCCTTGTATCGGATATTTCCCATCAAGTGAAAACGCCGGTAAGCAATCTGAAAATGGCGACGGACACGCTGCTGGAAAAGCCTATGACCGAGGCGGAGCGCACCGACTTTATCCGGGGAATCCGCAGCCAGACGGATAAGCTGGACTTTCTCTTTCAGGCCCTTGTGAAAACTTCCCGGCTGGAAACGGGCGTGATCCAGTTGGATAAGAAACCGGGTCGCCTCTTTGATACCGTGGCGCAGGCCATGAGTGGGATTGTGTATGCAGCAGAGAAAAAGGAAATCGTTGTGTCCGTGGACTGCCCGGAGGATTTGACCGTTTTCCATGACAGCAAGTGGACATCCGAAGCCCTCTTTAACCTGCTGGACAATGCAGTGAAGTACACCCCGGCAGGCGGGAAAATCGCTGTGTCAGTGGTGCTGTGGGAAATGTATGTGGAGATCAAAGTAGCCGACACCGGCAAGGGCATTTCCGAAAGCAATCAGGCCGCCATCTTCCGGCGCTTTTATCGTGAAGAAGAAGTACACGAACAGCAGGGCGTGGGCATTGGCCTGTATCTGGCCCGCGAGATCGTAACACGGCAGGGCGGCTATATCAAAGTGGTTTCGGAGCCGGGCAAGGGTTCGGAATTTTCCATTATGCTGCCGACAAAATAGAACGCGGCGGACGGTCATTCCCGGCTGCCCGCCGTAAATTTTTTTGAAATGTCCGAGCGTTGTAACATTTCACCCCCGATTTTCAATGAAATTTTTTGGCCGCTGTAACATTTCGCGGACATTTGGGTTTTACAATACCCTTATCAACAGGCAGAAAGCCTTGAAAGGAGTTTTGAGTATGAGAATTTTACAGACTATCGACCTGAAAAAGTATTACGGTACAGAGCCGAATATCACCCGCGCCCTTGACGGCGTGAACTTCTCTGTAAATGACGGCGAATTTGTGGCCGTTGTGGGAACCTCCGGCAGCGGCAAGTCTACCCTGCTTCACATGATGGGCGGGCTGGACACCCCTACTTCCGGCAATGTGATTGTCCGGGACAAAGAGCTGTCGAAGATGAACGACGAACAGCTTACCATCTTTCGCCGCCGCAACATCGGCTTTATCTTCCAGAACTATAACCTTGTTCCGATCCTGAATGTGTATGAGAACATCGTCCTGCCGGTGGAGCTGGACGGGGACACGGTGGATCAGAAGTTTTTGGACGAGATCGTTCACCTGCTGGGGCTGGAAGATAAACTGAAAAATATGCCGAACAATCTTTCCGGCGGACAGCAGCAGCGTGTGGCGATTGCCCGCGCCCTGATTACCAAACCGGCTATCGTGCTGGCCGACGAGCCGACCGGCAACCTTGACAGCAAGACCAGCGCCGAGGTGCTGGGGCTGATCAAGCGTACCAGTGCGGAGTTCCGACAAACCGTAGTGATGATTACCCACAACAACGACATTGCCCGCCTTGCCGATCGGATTATCCGCATTGAGGATGGCAGGGTAGGAGTATGCAAGCAGATAAGAGAAACAAGGCATTTCTGCTTTTGACAATCGCCATCTCTGTCTGTATGGTTTTTTCGATTCTCCTAATATCAACAGGCACACAAGAGAAATTCAAGAACACACAGAGAAATAAAGCGCAGATTGGCATTTTGGGAGTTACGGACGAACAAACGGCTCAACTGCGTCAAAACGAAAATATTATGTGGGTTGGCGAATATTCCGCTCTAGGTTTATTTTATGTTGAAAATAAAACAATCACTGTTGCTTATGGAAATGAAGATTATTTTTTACATCAGGAAGAAAAAACTTTTCAGGGAAGTGTGCCGCAGAAAGCGGATGAGATTATGCTCCCCCAGAACTACCTTGATTTTTTAGGAAAATCCTATCAGGCTGGCGATTCAATTTCTATTGACCTGACTGGAACAGGACAGGAAGCAGAATATACACTTTCAGGTGTTTTGAATAATACGAAAGAAAGCAACGGATATTTTATTTATGTTAGTAAAGAGCTTGCCCGAGATTTGGCAAAAGATTCTTTTCAGGTTACAGCATATACGCGGTTGAACACAGACGCCATAAGTTCCACGGCTATTCTTGATTTTGCCGGCAAAGCAATACAAAATACAGGCATTGTCGAGGAACAGGTAATGCTTACAGAATATTCTGCTGTTATGTCGGGTGTGATAACATCGGGTATTCCGATTCCAGTACCACTACTGGCGGCGTTGACGGCTATTTTGGCGGCAACGATTGTCTATGGTGTTTTTTACACAAAGATTGTAAAAAATGTTCAGATGTTTGGGCAACTGCGGACAGTTGGCATGACAAAAAGACAGATTAAACGGATGGCAGGAAAAGAGGGACGGTTATATGCCTTGACTGGTATTCCTTTGGGGCTTGTCATTGGTGTACTGATTGGATTTATTGGCTGTCCTGATGGATTCCGGCTAAAAACAACAGTTATTTATGCTGTACTGATTGCCGCAGTAGCCTTTGTAACAGTGAATATTGCCATTTTTAAGCCTGTCCGAGTAGCAATGAATACTTCCCCGGTAGAGGGTGCTAAATACCTTGCGTATGCTGGAAAGGCAAAAAGCAGCTCAAAACTGCATCGGAAACTTACGCCGTTTAATCTGGCGAAAATAAATATACAAAGAAACAAACAAAAGGCAGTCCTAACGCTTTTAATGCTTGGAGTAAGCGGGGCTCTTTTATTGGTTACTTCTACGGTTGCTGGCTCTATTGATCCCGAAAAACAGGCAAGCTTCAAATATTATCCTGCCGGCAATATCCTTATACAAATAAGAAATACAGTGGGTAGCTCTTTCGATAACGAAGCGGAGCCATACGGAAGCGCAAAATTGCAACTGGAAGAAAATCCACTTGAAGATCAGGCATTGATGCAGGAATTAGAAAAGGTAGATGGGATAGAAAAAATTACCGCATTTGACAGCGTTTATATGACAGCTACTTTTTCGGGCGGAAGTGGTTCTATCACGAGCATTTCAAGTTTCTTTCCAACCTTAAATCGGGAACAGACAGAAGAAAAGCAGGCGGTGCTATCCTCCGGAACAGCAGATTACGACGATATGGTTGAGAAAAATGGAATATTGGTTGCAGAAGATATAGCACAAGTTGGCGATACTTTGAAGATTGAGGGCAGAGCTTTTGATGGTAGAACCTTTGATGTGGAAGCCGTTGTTGTAGGCACATACAATAGGTCTGATTTGATGGAGAATAGCCCGGTTGTTCCCGGAAGTCCCTACTTCATTATGGCTTATGACACAGCAAAGAAACTGACAGGGATAACGGAACAGACGGGAATTCTGGCAGTTAAAAATTCAGAGGGACGTTTTGATGAAGTTTTGGCCGCAGTTCAGAAGATTGCGGATAAAAATGGAAAAAATAGAAGTAAATACGATTGAACAAACGATTAAAAATATTCAGTATCGATACAGTGCATCTATACATGCTCTATATATGACTTCTGCTATTCTGTTCGTCTTTGGAAGTATCAGCCTTACGAATATGCTTATGGTTGATTTTCAGAATAGAAAGCGTGAATTCGGTTTGCTTGAAGCTGTTGGAACAACACGGCAACAGTTGAAAGCAATGCTAGATAGGGAGATGGGAATTTACCTCGGAGGTTCATTGGTAATAGCTCTTGTATTTGGAAGCATTTTAAGTGTAATTGTTTGTAGACGATTGGATGCGGTAAACCACTGCATTACATTGGTATTGCCGTGGCTGTTTCTATTGGCGTTAGTCGTTGTTTTAGCAGTTATATATTTGATATTCACTGCATACGCAAAATCCGAGTTGAAGAAAACAAGCATCTTGTCTGCCATAAGGGAGGAATGATCTTTTGTATAGACATCACTTAAAAGATAGTTAATTTCAAAATAATTATAATAAATAATGGATGACAAGAGTCTTTTATTCATTATGAGAAAAAGAAGGAATCTCCTATGAACCAACAAGAAATATTCACGTAAGATGGAAAAAAAGTGCTGTAATCGAAGAGGTTGCAGCATTTTTTTCTTCGACATTTTTCGAACATTATAACGTACCTATCCGGTCACCGCCATGCTCCGATTTGATTTCTATATCAAAAATCAGATCGGAGGAAAGATAAATGGCTTATAACAAGACAAGTGAAGAACGAAAGTGGAATTATTGGAAAGAACAGGAAGAAAAGAAATTGCGTGAACTGGGAATGGAAGAAGAGAAGATCCAAAAGCTGCGCCAGATGGACAGGGAAGACTTTCTGGAAGAGCGCAGATACCGGGAACATCTGGATGAAACGATGCAGGATATGGATTCCATAAAAGAAAAGGACAGAGGACGGTTTGCACAGGATATCCGAGAACTTTTAGACAACATTGAGATCGACGGATCTATGAATTATTAAAAGGGCACAGAACATCAGATATTAGAGATACTTTTGCTTAGTACATGGGGATATTCTGGAAGAGAAGTTGCTAAGATTATGGGAATGGCAGAACAGACGATTTATACCAAAAGAAACCGTTTGAGAAAAAAATTAAAAAATTTATCAAAAATTGAATAATTATGGCGTTTTTCGTCGGCTATTTAATAGGCAGGTAAATTTTGCCAGTGTACTTTGACAACCTCATACCAGCATTACAGGTACGTTCCCGTAAGTAGAAGCGTGGCAGGAAGACGCGAGGACAGATGAAAATGACAGGAAAGAATATAAAAAAAGTTCTTTTGCTGGCGTTTTCGTTTCGAGCGAATCATCTTTAACTGAAACAGGACCGTGGCGGTCTTTTGCGAGGATCACTTACGAGGGGATAATGATACATAGGAACTGCCAGTGAGCAGAGGATGGACTTTGGGTTGTAATCAGCAAGACTTTTAGAAAATCCGTGAGCGGTGCAATGCCAAGCATCCGCCTGTAATGTTCCCGTAAGGCAATGGGGGAGTCGAGGACAAATACAACGCCAAAAATCAAAAGTATAAGAAATCAAGGAAGAATGTGTCGTTGATATCAGATACATACGGCTGTAGGGAGAAATCCTTTACAGCCGTATTGATGTGATATCAGCACGCATATCAGGTAACAAATTATGTATTACACAAAAGAATATTTAAATAGAGCGCATCGAGAAATTGATACTATTTTCCGAGTGCTGTTCCCGGAACATGGAATGGCAGTAAGGGAAGAACAGATTATGTTATGCCACAAAATGCTGGATAACCTGCTGGGAAGAAACATAGCACTGTGTGACGCGGGTGTCGGTATCGGCAAGACGTATGCCTATCTGGTGGCCTGTGTTCTGATGAGAAAATATTCCCTCCTTGCAGAAGGATGTTCCCCTTATGAGCAGCGTCCGGTCGTGATATCCACTTCCAGCATTGCACTCCAGAAAGCAATTCTTACAGAATATATCCCTTTTCTCTCCCGGATTCTTCAGGAGAACGGGACGATTCAGGCCCCTATTAAAGCTGTGATACGAAAAGGGAAAGAGCATTTTGTCTGCGATGAGAGGTTGGAGCACCGAATCGTTGCAATCGAAGAAAAAAACAAAAATGCGTTGCAGAAAGAAGCTCTGCTGTCGTTGAAAGAACATTATGATATGGACGAAGTGTCCAACTTAAGTGGGTTTGACAGAAGGATGGTGAGTGTACCGAAGTTCTGTTCGGGAGACTGCCCGAAAAGAGGCTCATGCAGGTATCAGCAGTATCTGGAGCGTTCCAGAGATCATGAAATGTTCATTCAGATCTGTAATCACAATTATCTGCTGGCTGATGGTTATCACAGGCTGCAGGATTACCGCCCGTTATTAAAAGACTACCGAGCATTGATTGTCGATGAAGCACATAAGCTGCCGGATGCGGCAAAGCAGATGTTTGGGAAGAGCCTCTGTTATGACGATATCCGAGAAATCTGCTTTTATCTTGGGAATGAGTACCAAGGCCCGGAGATAAGAAAACTGTCCGGGACGATCCGGATGGTGCTGGACATCATAGGAGAAAACCACAGAACCAGATATGTGATAAAAGAAGAATTCCACATGACAGAAGAGTGTGCAATGTATTTATATGAGGGGATACAGACCATGAATAAGATCATAGAAAAATTAGAAAAGAAGATTCCAAAGTGGATCAGAAACAAGCTGGAAGAAACCAAAAGTGTGCTGGAATGCTTTTTCCATCAGGATAAGAAGTATGTGCTGCATCTGAAGCAGGACCATGACCACCGGATTATATTGTGTGCATCCAGCAGACGGATTCCACAGTATCTGGACCAGATGTTATGGAGCAGAGGAATGGGAGCGATTCTGACAAGCGGAACTTTAAAAACCGGACAGGGATTTTCCCACATTCGGAAAATGACAGGATTACAGAGAGTGCGGAGAGTCCGGGAATATGTGGCAGACTCCCCGTTTGAATATCAGAAGAACTGTCTGTTATATCTGCCAAAGAATTTGAAGACATGCAGAAGAGAAAGTCAGGAAGAGGCAGAGATGATCGCAGACCATATCCATTCACTGATCTGTTCGACTTACGGGCATACGCTAGTGCTGTTTACATCTTATCATTTGATGGGAAACGTTTACCAGATGTTAAGGGATGAAATTCCGTTCCCGATGATAGAGGTGTGGAGACATTCACCGGAAGAGATTACAAGGTTTAAACAGATGGACAATGCTGTCCTTTTTGCAGCCGGCTCCTGTTGGGAAGGAGTAGACTTCCCTGGAGATATGGTATCTTCACTGATTATAGTAAGACTGCCCTTCGCTGTTCCTGATCCCATCAGTGAGGCACAGAAGAAAGAATTTGACTGCCTGAAAGATTATATTCAGGCAGTGATTGTTCCAGACATGCAGAAAAAACTAAGACAGGGATTCGGACGTGCTCTCCGCACCGAGACAGATACTTGTGTCGTGTCCATTTTAGACGAGCGTGCAGGAGAAGGTGGCAGGTATCATGAGGAAGTAATGTGTGCGCTTCCGAGCTGCAAGATGGCAAAAGATATCAAGGATGTCCAGCACTTTATTCGAAACCGGAAAGGCGTGGAATACTACCTGTAACCGTTCGTGGTTCTGCTACAGAAAAAGCAGATTTTGCACGAAAAGTTTGGTGGTATTTCAAGGGCGTTTTCGGTGGGATTGTTGGTATTGATGAATAGCTATTTCGGCATGAAGTGGGTATACTGTGTATAGCGTTAGAGGAAAGGCGGTGAGCAGTATGAAACGATACAAAGTGGAAACACAGAGGGAAGGCTCGGTAAAATATTTCTTTATCCGGGATATGGAATCGTTGGAAATCGTGTTGCTCCCAAGCAAATATCTAATGCACCAAGTTAGGGCGAATCGTTCTCCGAATACGATACGGAGAAATGCATTCGCCCTTGCCTATTATTGGGAATATCTGCTGGAAAACGAAAAGAAAGCAGAAGATATCTATGAGATGGATTACGAAACACAATATGATTATTTCGCAGAATATCTGAAATGGCTGAAAGACGGAAAGCATACCGACAATTTAGAAAATGGACCACAGAATAAAACCTGTAACGCTTACTTAAAAGAAGTGTTCAGGTTTTATTGTTTTTTAAAGCGGTCAGAAATAACGGTTCTTACTTATCCGTTCTTTCTTATAACCAGCCGATTACAAAAGCAAATGCCATCGGAGTCAGAAGAACACTGCGTTCCCGCTCTTTTAAAGGGTATCTGAAAGAAGAGGAACGGGATGTGAGGGCAGCCGAAAAGAATGAAATCATTACGATTCTGGAAGCTTGCACGAACTGCCGGGATCAGGTATTGGTCCTGCTGACATCAGAACTCGGATTTCGTATCGGTGAAATCTTAGGAATTGATTATACAAAAGATATTGACTACGAAACCCATGAAATCCGAGTGAATTTCCGAGAGGACAACGAGAATGATGCAAGGGCAAAAAATGCAGAAGAAAGAAGAGGGCGTCTCAGTGATGACACCTTTGAATTCCTGCTTTATTACATCGGAGAATACTGGGACATCCTGCAAAAACAGGAATATCTGTTTATCAACATCAAAGGGGATACGACAGGAAAACCAATGAAGGTAGACAGTGTTTACGATATGTTTGAGAGGATGGAGAAAAAGACCGGAATCAAGATCACCCCACACATGCTTCGGAGATATTATGCAAATACCAGATGGGAAGCAGACTGGCCGTTGGAGATGATCAGTCAAGCATTAGGACATAAGCATCTGGATACAACCATACGATATCTGAATGTTTTAGATGATAAGCTCAGAGAAGCGAGTCAGGAATTTTACCGCCGATATTCCAATCTTTATAATGTGAATCAACTATTGGAAAGCAGGAGGTGAAAATAAATGCCGGCAAGATTGTATGCCTTTGTGCCGGAAGAACAGGACATATCCAATGCGGAGCGGGAAGAACTGATCAAAGGACTGGAACGGGAATTGGATGAATATTATGAACAAAAATGTGGAAAAGGCAGTCTGGAAACATATTTGATTCAGAATGAAATCTGGCACTTGTCAGAGATCAATTATCAGGTGAGAGCCGGATATCAAAAATATCTGAGAGAATATTATGTGGATTCGACGGTGCGTAATTATCTGCTCGGAATAGATCGTGTAAAGTTGCGGCTGATCATAGAAAATGCACAGACATTAAAAGGAAAGTGGAATGCCCGGAATCATCCGGAGTTGCTCCATGACATTCTGTTCCTGCGGTATCATCCCAATCCGGCGATTGCAAAACGATATGAATATACGACAGATATTAGTAAGCTGGTCTGGGATTTCAGGGTAAAAGGTTCAGATATATGCAAACAGCAGATTTTAACGGTTCTGGAAGATATCGTGCAACAGAAAATAACAATGAAAGAATGCACCAGGCATCTAAACGGATTGAAAAGTGTATATGAATTTTGCATGCAGGAACAGATTGAAGATCTCAGATATCTTACACAGAAGCAGTTCGACAAAATTGAAAACTATGTGGACACGGACTATAAAAAAGAAATGCGCAAAACAGGAGCTTAGAGCGTGTCAGGAATATATTTTCTGCCATGCAAAAAATATTGCATGGGACTCTACTGTCTGGTACATGGAGAGATTATATCTGGAAGAATACCGGGTGAATCCGTCTAATCCTGTAAAAACGATTTCTTTTATGAGCATAGAAAGGACAGATAACAGAGAACTTATTCAAGAATATATAAAATACTGTTTGGGAGTCACACACTTAGCATTAAGTGTAATACATACTGAATTTTATCGAATTCAAAAATTTGTTGTCTGGCTGGAAGAAACAACGGAAATCAACTTGAAACAAGTGTCAGAAAATGAAATAAAGAAATATTTTCAAATAATTGACTACAAGGAAGCAAGCTATTTCAATGATATTATCATAGCAATCTATCAGTTTTATGAATATCTGCAGACGAAAAATATCATAAAAGAAGTTCCTTTTAATTACCAGTATTATCTGAAAAAGGAAATCCTGCATCATAATGACCGGAGTGTAGAACAGGAAACCTATGAAAGTATTTTAAAACATTTAAAAGATTTTCCGGAAAAGCCGAGATTGATTTTACTGCACTCTATGCTGTTAGGACTGAGAATCAGTGAAGTATGCTGCCTGAAAGGGAATGCTTATTACTGGCAGGGGAGAGACGCCTGGATACAGGTATATCAAATAAAAATGCGGACATATAAGCGAATCCCCATCCCGGAAATTCTATATAAAATCATGAAAGTATATATAAAAAAAATACGGAATTGGTGCTGAGGATTATATTTTCCAGAATCAAAAGGGAAAAGCATATCATTACTCCAGTTTTCGATGGAGTATGAAGAAAATATTTAATGAAAATCATGAGCTGTTTCAGGAATATAATTTCAAATCCCATGATTTCAGGCATACGATAGCAACTATGTTTTATGAAGATGGAGTGCCGCTTCAAAGTGTCAGAGATTATCTGGGACATGATTATGAAGAAATGACACAGCAATATGTGGACTATATGCCGAAGAGAATTTCCAAAGCAAATCAGGAACTTTTCGCAAAAGAAGGAAGTAGTCTTGCTTCCGGAATAAAGAGGTGCAAGCGTGGAAAATAGATTTTATATCAAGGAACTGGATTCTTATCAGAAAGCAAGTGATCTCAGCAAAGAACGTATGGGAACAAACCCCAATTATGATCTGGAACTTCTTCCGACAAAGCAGATGCAGGAAGAAATGTGGGAGTTCCTGCAATACAGAGGTAAAAACCTCGTAGCAGAAAAATTTTATACAGAACGAAGATTTTACCATCATTTATGCAGGATGTTGAAAGAAAAAAATAACCGGCCGGAGAGTTTTCTGGACTGGGGTAAAGAAAAATGGATGCAGCAGATGAAAATCTGGCTCCTGCAGCAAGGATTGCCCCTAACAGCACCATTTAAAAATAAGTGTGGCGGAAGAGGAACGCAACGTGCCAGAACACTGGGGTATATAGAATGCCTGATTGATTATTTAACCGACTTAAGAGATGTGGATGTAAACGAAATAACAAAAGATGTCTGGAAAATTAAAAAACTTGACATACAGGTGAAGCAGGATTTGATACGTCCAAGGAAAACGATATCTTTTACAGGAATCAGTCAGCCAGAGTTGAAGGAAGAAATTAAAAAAGCAGTATATTTTCAACTGAGAATAGAAAGTCTGGAGACTGTAAAAAGGAACTGACAGCCATCCGGAGATTTTCCAGATATCTGAATGAGCATAAGAAAAATATACAATCCTGCGCTGATCTGGACAGAACGATCATAGAAGAATATCTGGTATATATGAAAACAGAAGATACCGGGACGAAGAAGTACCGGGCGGAAATAACAAGACTCAGATCAATCCTTAATATGGTAGCAGATATTTACCAGTATCCACAGGTGAAAGATCTGATATTGAACAGGGACATCCCACCCAATATCAGATCAGAATTTAAAGTCTACTCAGATGCAGAATTAAAGCGTTTTAATGAATTCCTTGCAAAAGTAGATATACAGACAGCCAGAGTCATGACGATTCATCAGATGCTGGGAACAAGAATCTCAGATACACTGACATTGCGGACTGACTGCCTGATGGAACAAAACGGTGAGATATTGATCAGAATCTACCAGATGAAAACACATTACTATGAAAAACCGATCAGTCAGGAACTGGCAGCTTTGATCAGAGAAGCCATCCGTTATACGGAAGAAAGGTATGGAAAATGCAAATATATTTTTACAAATGAAAATGACCATACAAAACCGATGATGCTTGAAATGTTAAGAGAATTTCTGGAAAAAGATGAAGAACGCTCCATTTTAATCAGCTCTCATATATCCAGTGATTTGGAGTCGCTATGTGATGACCTTTATATGATACATGACGGAAAAATTATTCTGCATGAAGATACGGACGTTCTTCTTAGTGACTATGCTTTATTAAAAGTAGACGCAGAACAATACAGCAAGCTGGATAAACAGTTTATATTGCGTTCCAAAAAAGAAACATATGGATATAGCTGTCTGACAAATCAGAAACAGTATTATATGGAGAATTATCCTAAAATTGCCATTGAAAAAGGTACAATAGATGAAGTCATTACCATGATGATAAGGGGGACAGAACAATGAAAGGCTTATTCGTAAAAGATTTGAAATTGATGATGTTACAGAAAAATTTTCTGTTGCTCATTTTGGCGATTGTAATCGGAATGATGATATTTACTGATGATGTGATATTCCCATTAGGTTTTCTGAGTTTCATTGTATCACTTTTTACAGTAAGCACAATCAGTTATGATGATTTTGATAATGGAAATGCGTTTCTGTTTACATTACCTATTACACGTAATCATTATGTGAGTGAAAAATACTTTCTTGGTCTATTATTGGGGTGTATGGCTTGGGTTTTGGCAACTGTTTTAGGAATAATTACAACTGTATTGAAAGATACATTACCTATTACAGACTTAGTACAGAGTTCATTGATGATTTTACCTATTATGATTGTCGTTCAAGCAATCATGCTTCCTTTTCAGCTAAAATTCGGTGGAGATAAAGGAAGAATTGCTATGATTGGTGCATTTGGCGGTCTGGCAGTAATCACTCTCGTTATCGTGAAAGGAGCAGAAGCCATTTTCAATATTGATTTAGTTAGTCTGTTAGATAATATGCCAACTGTAAGCATGGGAGTTCTTATCGCTATTGCAATTATTATCGCTTTGTTGATGTTATTGGTTTCAATGAAAATCAGTTTGTCAATTATGAACAAAAAAGAATTTTAAAAAGGAGCAATCATATGGACTTTACAATATTGGCTGTTGTACTACTGCTGTGCGGTGGTATTCCTTTAAGGAATAAGATATATAAGGAACGCAAAAAGAAAAAAGAGGATAAAAAGAAAGGTATATAAAGTGGGTGATTTCATGGATAGTATTTTATGTGTTCTTGCCTTGATTGTATTTGCATATTGGTTTTTTATCAAACGTAACAAAAAATAATTGCTGTTGTGAGGAGAATATAAATGAAAAATACTAAATCATGTCCTAAATGTGGCTCAACCGATATTGTTCGTATTCCAGATAACCCTAACCGCCATGCCAGCGGAAATAATATTTACACAAGCACTTATACGCTATTTGGGAAAATCCCTGTAATACGTTATGTTTGTTGTTCATGTGGATATGCAGAAAATTGGGTTGAAAACGAAGAAGAATTAGAAGAAATTAGAAAAACATTTAGATAATTGAAAGGCGGTATTGATGATTATGAAAGAATATAAGTATGTAGAAGTGAAATTTGAGGCAAAAGGTGTGCTATTCCATTCTGCTTCTGAACCAAAAGAAATAATCAACAAATATGCTAAAGAGGGATATTCCTATGTTGGTTTTATTCCTACTTTAATAGATGCACATGGCGGTTTTAGAAGAATTGATTTGATATTTGAAAAATAATCTTTAAAAGCGCAGGTGATACTATGGGAAGATATTAGTAGCAGAATTTTGGGATAATGAAGAACATTATTTCCAGCAAACAGTTGAATGGCTATCGAAAAAGATATGTACCACTCCTGCTTATATACAACAAGACAGGACAGATTTTATAATCAATCCTTTTACTCGTACTGTATCACACAAAACAGGCAATATCATACAGCTTACAGCAAAAGAGTTTGATATACTTTATTTTCTCATTTCTCATAAGGAGCAGGTTTTTACCAAAGAACAGATTTATGAAAATGTATGGGGATATGACTATCCGGCAGACCCTAATAATCTGACTTCATTCATACGAAAATTAAGAAAGAAGATTGAGCCGGAGCCGGACAGACCACGCTATATCGTCATTGTCAGAGGTGTTGGATATAAGTACACGGAAAATGAGGAAATGGTAGGCAAGACAGCAACACCGCCGGAGTGATCCAGACGTGGTGGCGGTCGTAAGACATCAAGCCATGCCAGTTTTGCTGGCAAACGGCTGGTTCACTCTGACGGTGGGGCGAGCGTCAGCGAGCCATAAAGCCCCCGTTATCTAACAGGGGGGTACTATTACAAAAGACAAGAGAAAAAATAAATACAAAACTGCTGATATGCAACGATTTATAAGGTTATAAGAACTTATTTCACTTCACACCATATTCTTTTTTACCCGACAGGTCTAAAACAGCATATCAATAGAAAATAAATATAAGATACAAGGTGTATGCTCCTATGAGTATATGCCTTTTTTGATTGGAGGAATGAAGCATGAATGATATAGAATTTATTGAAACATTAAAGCAAAAGAGAAATGCCTGTGATTATTCGCAATCACGACTGGCACAGGAATTGCAAATTAGCAGGCAGAACTTAAATGAAATTGAAAACGGAAAAACAAAAGCCAGTAAAGAAATGAAACATATACTTTTACATTATCTTGATTATTGTAATTGTACACAGCCTTTCACTTTAACGATTGACTATCTGCGTGTTCGTTTTCCTACCACAGACGCATTGGAAATTATAAAAAATGTACTGGCAATGAAAAGCGAATATTTTATACATGAAGATTACGGAATGTTTGGTTATGAAGAACAGTATATCTATGGGGATATTAGTGTAAATGCTTCTAAAGATAGTTCTATGGGTGTTTTATTGGAATTAAGAGGTATGGGGTGTCGAAACTTGGAATATGTTTTACAGGCAAGAGGGATAGACTGGTATTACTTTTTAAGCAGTTGTATAGATTATCAAGGTGTTTTTAAACGCATAGATTTGGCGGTCAATGATATGGGCGGATTGCTGGATATAGAAATTCTAAGGGAACGTTATTATGCCAACAAGGTATGGAAACGTTCAAGAACCCATGAAGCAGTAGACAGCGGAAAATTATCGGGTACACATGGAGATACTGCAAAAACTTTTTATATCGGTTCAAAGAATAGTTCTATTTACTTTTGCTTGTATGAAAAAGAAAAGGAACAAAAAAGCAAAGGTATAAAAACAGACATTAAGAACCGATTTGAAATTCGTTTAAAAAGTGGAAAAGCAGAACAAACGATAGAACAACTTGTTTTTTCAAGAAATCCCGAACAGACCATAGCAAGCCTTATCCTCACACAGATAGATTTTCCCGTTTATATTTTATGGGATATATTTTTAGATAATGTAACGACTTCACTTCCGTTTATTATGACGCCTGTTGCTGTCAATATGGATAAAACAAAACGTTGGTTAGAAAGACAGGTCATGCCCTCTTTATTGATGATAAAAGAGATTGAAAAGCAAACAGGAGCAAATTATCTGGAAGAAATCGACAGACATACAAGACTAACAGAAAAGCAGGAATTAAAAATTAAACAAATGACAACAGACATAGCAGATATGATTGAGAAAGATACCGCTGTTCCACAAGGGAATGACGGTATTTTTTAATTTCTTCAAAAAATCTGCAACAAAACGGCTACTTGCGTACAGATATGGTGCGAGGAAAGGAAATCTAACTTTTTTTCAAAACTACTCATTAAATCGAGGTTTCCATTCCCTATATGGAGTGAAAGAAGAAAATATTTTCATTCTCAACTTAACCTTTGGCAGTTGCCGTTCCCTATATGGAGCAAAGAAAATCTTTCATTCCATAGTTGGCAATAACGGTGTTGCATGGGTAGTTAGGGTATGAAAAGAAGTTTTTTCATCAGCAACTTAGCAGAATGACACTTTCTTTCCCTATATGGTACAGGAAAAGAAAAAAGTTTTGAATATTGGTTACGCTTTTGCTCTTTTCCAACGCGATATATAGGAAAGACGATTTTCTTCTTTTGTGTTCTTTGACAACTGAATAAAGCAATTCAATACCTTAGACAGACAGCGAGCCGTTGAAACAGATACGCCATGACCTTTCTCCAGCAAAAGCGAGCGATAACCTATTTGTGTTCCTGTAAAAGATTTGTCCTCTTTTATCGCCATGACCTGTCCTGTCTGATAATGATACTCCCGTACAGCCACAGCTTGAGCGTTCAGAGCGTCGCACGCAATGGGTACGGCTACATAAGAACTATGCAGAGGTGGAACTCCTGTGGGCTATGACAAAAGCCGTTGAATTGCTTAGAAAAGATTTTTACAGAAAGGGGGGTATGTGTTATTGCTGATATTGTAAAAACAAGGCAAGAAAAGACAAATAATAAGCGTGGCATTGGCAACAGAGGAAAAACAAAGATTGTTGTAAAAGAGCATTTTTCTGAAAAGGGAAAGACAATGGAAGAACTTCTGACTGATGTTATGCTGGAAAAAGCAAAGCAGACAATCGCATAAAATCGGTGCAGTTGTAAGAAATAGATTGAATGTGAAAAATAACCCATGTTATACTTTACTTGCAAGCAGGTATTGTAAACATGGGTTAGTTATAAAGGAGGATAACTGACAATGAAACAACAGATTTACAATACTGCACTTTATCTTAGGTTAAGCCGAGATGATGAATTACAGGGCGAAAGTTCCAGCATTACCACACAAAGAAGTATGTTGCGTCTATATGCAAAAGAACATCATTTGAATGTGATTGATGAGTATATTGATGACGGCTGGTCGGGAACAAATTTTGAAAGACCGAGTTTTCAAAGAATGATTGAAGATATAGAGGCAGGAAAAATCAACTGTGTTGTAACGAAAGACCTTTCCCGACTTGGCAGAAATTATATTATGACAGGACAATATACAGAATTGTATTTTCCCAGCCATAATGTCCGTTACATAGCGATTGACGACGGGGTAGACAGCGAAAAAGGCGAAAGTGAGATTGCACCATTTAAAAATATCATCAATGAATGGGTGGCAAGAGATACAAGCCGTAAAGTGAAATCGGCATTTAAGACAAAATTTGCAGAGGGTGCGTATTATGGGGCTTATGCTCCGTTAGGATATAAGAAACACCCCGACATCAAAGGAAAACTGCTGGTTGATGAGGAAACAAAATGGATTGTTGAAAAAATCTTCTCCCTAGCCTATCAAGGTTACGGTAGTGCAAAAATCACAAAGGTACTGCGAGAAGAAAAAGTTCCGACAGCGTCTTGGCTGAATTTCACAAGGTACGGTACTTTTGCACATATCTTTGAGGGAAAGCCCGAAAGCAAGCGTTATGAGTGGACGATTGCTCATGTCAAGGCAATTTTAAAAAGTGAAGTCTATATCGGAAACAGCGTTCATAATCGACAATCAACAGTTTCATTCAAGAGCAAGAAAAAAGTGCGTAAGCCCGAAAGTGAATGGTTTCGAGTAGAAAATACCCACGAACCGATTATTGACAAAGAAGTGTTCTATCGTGTGCAGGAACAGATAAAGTCAAGGCGTAGACAGACAAAGGAAAAAAGCAACGCCGATATTTGCAGGGCTTGTCAAGTGTGCGGATTGTGGCTGGTCTATGCGGTTTGCGACAAATAAGGCAAATAAAACGCCATACAGTTATTATGCTTGCAGTTACTACGGACAGTTTGGCAAAGGTACTTGTTCTATGCACTATATCCGTTATGATGTGCTGTATCAAGCCGTATTGGAACGATTGCAGTATTGGGCTAAGGCAGTACAGCAAGACGAAGAAAAGGTATTGAACAAGATACAGAAAGTCGGTAATGCCGAGCGAATACGGGAAAAGAAGAAAAAGGCAAGTGCTGAAGAAAGCCGAGAACCGACAAAATGAGAATGACCGCTTGTTTACGAAAATGTATGAAGATAGAGCCTGTGAGAAGATAACGGAACGAAATTTCGTCATGCTGTCTAGTAAATACCAAAAGGAACAGATAGAACTGGAACAGCAGATAACCAACCTAAGAGAAGAATTAAGTAAAATGGAACAGGATATGATAGGTGCTGAAAAGTGGATTGAGTTAATTAAGGAGTATTCCGTACCAAAGGAACTGACAGCACCGTTGTTAAATGCAATGATAGAAAAAATCCTTATTCACGAAGCAACAACGAATGAGGATAACGAAAGAATACAGGAAATAGAGATATACTACCGATTTATTGGAAAAGTAGACTGATAATGAGGGGTCATATCTTTAACTAAGGGAAACTGGAACAGGAACACCGGATATTGCAAATCTGATGGCAATAGCAGATCTCTTCCAGATATCAGTAGATGAATTACTTTCGAATGAGAAATCAGAGAAAAAGCAGTCTGATTATATCTATGAAAGTCGTACCGAATACGATATTGATGGTAAGAAGAATTTTGATATCAAGCTTGGTGGAGCATATGCTGTAGATTTAAAGGCATATCATGGAGAAAAAATTGAAGTCGCAATGTTTTCAAATGTCTATAAGAATCTTCTGGCAGATTATAAAGTAAAGATTGATGATATAAAAAACCGAATCGATATTGATCTTAACAGATTTAATGAAGCCAGTGAAGCAGATGCAAAGGAGAGTTTGGTCATTACTATTTTTATTCCAGTAAAATATATTGGAAAAATCGAATTATCAGTTAATGCAAGGACACTGAATATTACTGACATAGAAAATGAACATATTGAGGTAAATGGCAAAATTAGCGAAGTTACCCTTCAGGGAAATAAAAGTGAAATTGAGATAGATTCAAATCTTGATATGCAGATCAGTGTTTTATCACATGAGGGTGCGCTTGAGATTAATCAGTTGTCAGCAACATCAAGACTTACAATTCCTGCAGATTATAGATTTAGAAGCACAAAAAAGGGAATAGCAACTCATATTTATTATGAGAGACAGGGCAAAAAGGTTGATGACTTTTCAGATGCCGAAGCAGACAATTACATTGAGCTCAATGGTATAAAGAGTGAGCTTGTGATTGTAGAGGCTGAGGTGTAGTCATGGAAAAGTATATATATCGACCGGTCAGATTCTATTTGATTACATTTGCCTGCACTTGGTTCTGGTGGCTATTGGCAATTTTACTTAATGAAGGGACGTGGCTTTATCTTGGAATGTTTCTTGGCTTGGTTTCACCTGCCGTGGTTGCCGTAGTAACTGTATTTACGTCTAAGAATAAAGCACTCATTAATGACTTTAAGAAGAAGCTGATTGGGTTTTATAGAATAAAACCTAAATATATATTAATTGCAGTGCTGATATTTGCTGTGATAGTGACGGCTTCAATCGGTACATCAGTATTATTTGGCGGCAGTATAAATCAGTTTTCATTTACAGAAGACTTTTCATTTTCTATAGGTGGTACGTCTGCATTTCTTACAATTTTGTTGGCATCCTGCATAGAGGAGTTAGGTTGGAGAGGTTATGGAGAGGATGCTGTTGGTGCATACAACAGCTGGTTTAAGGAGTCTATCATCTTTGGATGTATCTGGTCTTTGTGGCATGTGCCATTATTCTGGATACCTGGAACGTACCAGTATGGACTTAAAGAGATGGGAATCATGTATGTGATTAACTTTCTTCTTAGCGTGATACCACTTGATTTCCTTCAGACATGGGTATATGTAAAGAATAACAGAAGTATGCTTGCAACAATTATTTTTCATTTGTTTATAAATATTATGCAGGAAAAGATAAACATGACTCCTGAAACAAAATGTATACAAACTATTTTTGTTGTTATTGCGGCAATTATAATTGTTGTTATAAATAAAGAAATGTTTTTTGAAACAAAGCATGTGGGTAATTTACTTGAAGAGAAAATTATGAATCGAGAGATAAATTGAACTTTATCGATGTAAAGAAATCGACAATTTCAAGTTTGTCGAATTTTTATTGGTACACAAGACATAATTATGCTATAATTATGACAAAGAAAGGAGAGAGGTATCATGCCACTTATTATGCCTATTAAGGATTTACGCAATACAACCGAGATATCCAATATTGCACACAAGGAACAGGAGCCTATTTTTATCACAAAAAATGGATATAGTGACTTGGTTGTTATGAGTAGTGAACTATATGATAAATTTGCAAGAATGAATCGCATCGACCAAGCAATTTTCGAATCCGAGCAGGAAATCGCTAACGGAGCAGAAGCCGTTGATGCAGAAATAGTTTTTGCAGATTTGGAGAAAAAACATTTTGGATAAATACAAAGTAAAGGTCAACCCCAGAGCAATACGTGAATTAGATCACATTTATGAATATATCGCAAATGAGAAATTGGCTCCTGAAAATGCTAAAGAACAAGTTGACAGAATTAAGAAAGCTATTTTAGGTTTAGAGACTTTTCCACAGTCTCACCAAGAGAGAAATGAGGGTAGATATGCTGCAAAAGGCTATCATCAGTTATTGATTGATAACTATATTGCCATTTTTCGTATTGATGAACCGAACAAAACTGTTTATGTGTTAACAATACAATATCAAGGTTGAATTTATAAGACAAGCACCAATGAAATTATAAATTATTTGGTGCTTTCTTTATACAAATAAAATTTGAAAGAAAGTATAGATGAGGGGAAAGAACTTTTGCTTGTGGTAGGGGAGAGGTATTGATATAATGGTAGTGAAGAAAAAAAAGGTATATTAGATATTGATGTTTGCTTTATTTTTTGTTTCTTAAATTGAGCGCGGTGTATGGAGATGTTATTTGTTTAATTATTTTTAGGAGATGCTGAATATGAAAAAAAAAGAGATTATAATTTTTTTATCAGGATAAAGAAAATACATTACCTGATTATCAAAGGGCAGTATGTGGTATAGTACGTATTTCTAATTAATGTTATGAGTTGATAAATCATAAGGGTACTATTATTTGGGATAGCAATAGTCAAAATGTACCGGAAGGATAAATGCAAAATAAAAGGGATTGATTGTATAATTGGTGCTTTTGGTGACAAATAAAAGCACTAATTATTTTTTATGAAGAAATATTGCATAAAAAATAATTTATGGTATAATAATTACCAATAGGGAAAATGACTAGGAGGAATGTGCCATGATAATTGAGATTAGAGCGAAAAACTGTTTTGTATTTGAGGATGACATCATATTCTCAATGAAAGCAGATATGAGAAATAAAAAATTTGGATCGAATGTCCATAAAGAAAACAACTTCAATATACTCAAGACAGCTGGAGTATATGGTCCGAATAATGTAGGGAAAACCTGCTTGATCAAGTGTATCAGAGCCATAAAAGGTGTGCTTTTGAATAAAGGGAATGAGGTGATGCCTAATATATTCACTTCAAACAAGATTTGTTCACTGGGGGTAACTTTTTTAGCAGATGGAAGAAAGTTTTCCTATGATTTTAAGTATGACTGTGAAAAAGAAGAGTATATTTACGAATCATTTTCTGAGATATTGAAGGATCAATATAATAATGAAAAAGAAGTCTGCTGGTTAAAGAAAGATACTGTTGGCGAAATATACGAGTGTGACGATGAGAATTTAAAATTTATGATTCCTGTTGTATCTAAGAATAGTTTGTTGTGTTATGTGATTGACACGACAAAGTTTGAACGCATCAACGAGATGAAACAAATTTTGGTTGGATTTGCAGAGAAAATTGACATCATTAATATGAATAATATTCCGATGCAGCACACGATTGAACTTATGAAAAATAAGAACCAATTACAGGAAAAAATTGTGGATTTTATCAAGAACGCAGACTTGTATATGGATAACTTTGAGTATGTGGATATGGATAAAATTCAAATTAAAATGGATGAGGATGATGAAAAACCAGAAGAGAAAGTGTTGGATATTCCGGATCAGATTATGGATCAGATCCGTTTGGTTTCTACCTACAAGGGAGTTCATGTACCAAGCATGATATTTGATTCCACAGGAACAAAGAAGATAGCGGCGATGGCAAGTTATGTGATTGAGGCACTTGAACAAGGCAGAATTCTTGTTGTGGATGAGTTGGACAGCAGCATTCATTTCAAACTTACAAGAGCGATTGTAGCCATGTTTAATAATGAATTGAACACCAATGCGCAGATGATATTTACCGTTCATGACATTAACCTTATGGACTGCAAAAGGATGTTCAGAAAGGAACAGATTTGGTTTGTTCATAAGGACGCAGATGGAGTGTATGTTTATTCACTTGCTGAGTTTACAGCGCAAAGAGGGCGTCAGAGATACAACGGATATAATGGAAAAATACAGGAAGGGTGCGCTTGGCGCATTGCCAGATCCGGAATTGATTAACTCCTTACTTAGTATAAAGGGAAATGTAAGAGAGGGGGATGCCCATGATAAATAAGCTTCCTAAATTTTTAGATAATCATAAAATCTGTATTATCTGTGAAGGCAATGAGGAATACGAATATCTTGACTGTTTAAATAAATTGAATGTATGGAATAAACAGTATCAGATCAACCTTGTTAATGCTAGTGGCAATGGAAATATTCCTGCTAGATATCAGGATCGATACCAGAATGGAGCAGATGAACTTGTGTTAATTTTCTGCGATACTGAAAAGAAACCGCATGAGCAGTACGAGGATATAAAGCGAAAAATAAATGCTTTTCATGGTGTAGCTGGTGCTAATGAAGTGGTTATGTTTGGAAATCCATGTACAATGCAGATTATATCGAAACATTGGACGGATGAAAATTTGAAATCACCAGCAAAGCCAGTGAATGCGCCATTGATAAAAAAGTATACTGGTGTAGAAAATTATAAGGGGCGGGCAGATCAAATCAAAGAGATTATGAAGTATATTACGGTAGAAAATTATTCAATTACAGGAAGCAGTAATTTTGGGCACTATTTAGAGTTGCTTGAAAGTGATGATAGCGGGTGGATTGAAGCAATAAATCAAAGATTGCAATGAAAGGGGAATTGACAATGGAGAAGAGGTCGTTTGATTTTTTTTGTGATATGAAAAATAATGTTTTTTGCAGATTTGTAGAAAAAGATGGAACATTTTTTTTGTGATAAAGAAAACGAAAACAAACAGAAGCATTTGCCTGTGATAGGTGTGGGACCTCTTGATTGTAATATGTTACCGTATTAGCCATCATTCTGTCGAAAATGGGGATAATATATTCGCTGCAAGTAAAAGAATTGAAAACTCCCTTTATCATCATTGGAATTATGCTGATTTTATTGGGAGCATGGCTGTGGTTTAGAAATTTCAAAGAAGATAGATGCCTATTAAAAAAATCATTTAGTTACATCTGGCGTATATTCAATGGTGCGAAATCCAATATACAGCGCATTTTTTCTCGTGTGTATTGGAGCGTTTTTTATAGAGACAAATATTATTTTATTTGTTCTTCCTGTTGTTTACTATGCATATATGACAGTGTTCTTAATAAAAACAGAAGAAAAATGGCTGAGTGAATTATATGGACAAGAATATATTGTAAAAATGTGAATCGTTGAGCCGCTCATAATCAACACAAATTGATTGTTTTACACCTTTCGTTGAGCCGCTCATCAACACAAAGTTGTTTTACACGATTTTTCTCTTTTGTTATACTAAAAACAAAGGAGGATACAGCATATGAAAGAAAGTAATTTTAGCAGTAGACTGTCAATGTTTCGTCAAAATAAAAATATGACACAGGAAGAATTGGCAGGGCGAATGGGGGTTACACCACAGGCACTTAGCAAATGGGAACGGGGACATAGTTTACCGGATATTTTATTACTCAAGGAACTTTGCCGGATATTAGAAATCAGCGCAGACGATTTATTGGGGATAGAAAATCGGAAAATAACAGAAAACGGAAATGGTTTGGCACAAGAAGAAATCTGGCACAAATTACAAAATTGTTTGGAGCCATTGGAGTGTATTTTCGGAAAAGATTTGGTCCCTGCATTTTTGGATGGGACATATCAGGAAAAAATTGTAGAAGCAAGAAAAAAATTAGCGGGCGAAGGAATCCTAATGCCGTTGGTACGGATACGAGATGATGAAGGGTTAGCTTCCCGTGATTTTGCAATCTTGTCTTATCGTCAGACTTTGCGAAAAGAGTCGGTAGAAACAGAAATCAAAGACGCTGCTTATATCGTAGAGTGTCTAGAGAAGACCGTAAGAGAAAACTATGCGCACATTCTCAATCGGGATTTGGTAAAAGACATGGTAGAGAATCTGCAGAAAAAATATCCTGCACTTATTAGGGGAGTTGTGCCGGAAAGGATTTCCTATGGGTATCTGACCGATGTATTCAAGCAACTGCTAAAAAGAGGACTCGCACCATGGTATTTTAGTAAAATAATTGAAATTATGGATAGTGAATGTCGAAGAAATCCGTCAATCACTGAAGAGGAGTTAGTGTGCACAATCGGGAAAAAAGTGCAAGAGAAGTAGCGATATCCTTTTATTTACAAATCGTATTAAGCTATGATAAACTATTAACATAAATGTAATTTTTGGGAAAAACAATATTTCCTATTGGCACTAGCAGGCTTAGTATGATTGGAGGATGTTTATGAAGAAAAAAACAAGAAAAAGAAGTTTATGTTTGCTGCTCGCAGCGGCACTTCTTCTGACTTCGATACCGTTTGATATGACAACGTCGTCGAAGGCGGAGGAGAAAGGAACTGTTGTCAGAGATGGTGAGTACACCACCGGTATTTTTGCCGGTGAATATGGAATTGACCAGCTTTTTGATTATGTTATGATGACAAGTACATTAAAAGGTCTGCCATATGATGCATATCTGAAAATGAAATCATGGGGAATACCTCCAAACAACGCTTTTTTTCTTGATTTGATTCATAAGGTTGCATTTTTGTGTCGCATTTAAATTTTATCAAGTAAATTTATAAGAAAAAAAGCAACCTAAAAGGTACAAATTAACAGAAAGAGGGGCTTTTGTCATCAAACTTCGCTAGATGAAGCCTGATAATTAAATAACAATGCAACCTTATGAGATAAATTCAAGAAAAAGCGTTGTTTCGGAACTGAAGGTTCAGTTTGAGCGCGGCAAGTATTTGGTTGGAAACTAAAAATATCACATCACCCCACTGGCAAAATCTCAACATCCCCGCTGACGGTGTCAAAATCATAGCGGTTAATACCTGAGCCGCAGACAAACTTATCATCTTTTTTAGTTCCGGCAAAACTACAAGTTAAATCCCCGGAAACGGAATCGTTTTCTGCCTCGAATTCAGAGTTACTTGGAATCGAAACTGAAATGTCACCACTGACGCTTTCCATGTCAATTTTTTGAGGTGTAACGGATGAGGTAATATGGCAGTCGCCACTCACGCTGTCACTGTTAATCCGTTCTGCGCTTCCATTAAAAGTAAGGTTTCCACTTACGGTATCCAGATAAAAATTCTTTGTGGAAAGACCATTAATTGTAGTGTCGGCACTTACTACATCGCCGGAAATTTCCGATAAATTGGAAGCAAGTGAACGTGGAATCAAAATCTCTAAGTTCTTCCTCCCTAAGCTGTGGAAGAAGGAGAAGAAGCTGCCGCTTTCCCGGTAGCGGACATCTAAAGTTCCATCGTGGTAATAATAATGTGCTTTGTCACTATCGGATAGGTCGCTTGCACCATCTTCTCGAATCTGAATAACATTTCCGTCATAAACATCAACTTTTACGGAGCCGCTTACCCAGTCGATGGAAAGACTGGATAATTCGGATGCAGAAATATCAGCATTTCCCACCTGATACAAATCGGCATTGTCATAGCTGGAAAAAGAGCCAAATATCGGAAAGTTGCGGAAGGTGTTGCCAAGAATCCCCACAATTAAAATACCGATGAGGGCGAGTGTCAAAATGCCAAGTACAATAATCTTTATCCAGATGGCAGTTTTCTTTTTCATAGTCGGTCCCTCCTAATTTGCTTTCAGCTCAAAAACAGCTTTGATAATGGATTCAAGTGCGGCACCAATTAAGAAGATGACCCATGAAATGTGCCATGCCATAGTAGTAAAACTAATCACAAAGTACAAGGCGGTAATGAATACCCACAAAGCACTTTTAATTGCACGCATTGCCTGCTTATTCGTGTCATTTTTACTCTTCCACTCCTTGAAATCTTCCATAAAAGTGTCGTCCATTTTCGTGTAGCGCGGTTTTGTCATGGAATTGTAAATAATAATTCCGGTTGCGATGGCAACAAAAACAAAAAGACCACAAGCACCAATGGCGTCCGGCAGATGCAGACTGTCTGTAATAATTGGCGGTGTAACACACAAAATATAAAGCATGATGGCAACAGAAATGCGGATGGCTGATTTTTTGCGCCATGTCATATAATTTTCCGAGTCCATTTGGTTTGGCATCTGGGACGAATCTTTTAGGGAAGCAAGAAGTTCATCCAAATCACCAATACTTGCAATGGCAATGTTGTAAGCGGCTTCCTCTGATTTCCCCTCTGCCACAAGGTCGTGGTATTTGTCCACGATATTTTGCAAAATTTCTTCTTTTACTTCAACTGCTTTTTTTGTATTTGGAACATCCTGAAATAAATGGTCCATGTAAGCTCGTAATTTGTTCTCCATAAAATCCTCCTTATAAAATAGATTGTGCCATTTCATTATACTTGTTTGGAATTTGACGGTTCCGAATGAATCAAAACGTCGATAAATCCCTTTGCAGTTTCCCATTCGCTGCATAACTTCCGGTAGGCATTGCGGCCTTCCGGTGTAATGGTATAATAACGTCTTCTGGCACCGGTATTTTCATTTCCCCAGTAAGAACAGATGTAACCGGCTTCTTCAAGCCGCCGGAATGCGGTATATAAAGTAGCTTCTTTTAGTTCATACTCATTTTGCGTAAGTTCCTGAATCCGTTTATTAATCTTATATCCATAACTGTCCTCCTGCAAAAGCTGGGCGAGAATGATGGTATCGGTATGTCCTCGAATCAAGTCCGATGCAATTGACATGAACAATCCTCCCTTCATGTTTGTTAGTGCTATTAAATCATAATATACCTCGTCTGTCAAGGTATATTGAAAATATAAGTACATTTGTCATGATACTTGACAAATGTCATGCGATGCGATAGGGTGAGAGAATATGATGATATAGTTAGAGAGAAGGGGTAACCGATGATAGCGATTATTGTGGCGATGAGTGAGAACCGGGTGATTGGCAGAGAGGGAAAAATACCGTGGGATTTGCCGGAGGATAGAAAAAAATTTCAAATGCTGACGATGGGAAATGCCATTGTGATGGGACGCCGCACGTATGATGAGATCGGGCATCCGTTACCCGGGCGGATGACGTATCTTTTGTCCGGAACGAAAAAGGTTGAACTGGAAAACTGCCACACGGTGCAAAGTTTAGAAGAAGTATGGGAAAAAGAAAAAAACACCGGACGGGATATTTTTATCTGCGGCGGAGCATCGGTATATGAAGAAGCGCTTAGGAATACCGATAAAATATATGTAACGAAACTTTTGGAAAAGGTAGAAGGAGACACTTTTTTTCCTATGTTTTCGGAGGAAGAATTTGTGGAAAAAAGCTGTGAAATTTTAGTGCCTCAAAAGGCTGTTTTTTATGAATATGAGCGTGTGCAAAAAAAGGGTAAATTTACGCTTTCCACACTGAAAGATTTGTGGTATGATGGTAAAATGGTTACGAAAGAGAAACAGTTGCGGATTTTCGATGAAAAAAGTGGTAAATGGGAAGTTTTTTCGCCCGTGATTTTTCAAAATTGTATGCGGCCGGAAGAGGTTACAATTTATCCGCTCACGATTACTTTACTTGCGGAAGATAGGATACAGATTGAGACAAAATATCAGCAGAGGGAATTCGATTTAAAAGATAAGGAAATCGAATTATGTGAATGGGAAGCGAAAATTCACAAAGTGGAATGTACGCATTGTGAAAACTGCGGCAGATGCGGCTGGTAAACGAGAAGAAATCAGAGGTGCAAAAGAAGTGAAAAATCAAATGATATATAGAAGGGCATTGAAGCTTGCGATTCCGATGATGATACAAAATGGTATTACCAACATGGTCGGGTTAATTGATAATGTGATGGTTGGTAGCATTGGAACAGAAGCGATGACGGCTGTCTCGATTGTCGGACAGCTTATTTTTGTTTTTAATCTTGCTATTTTCGGAGGAATATCGGGGCCCGGTATCTATGCTGCCCAGTATTATGGACAGGGAAATGAAGAGGGATTCCGTAATGCGGTCCGCATGAAAATGTGGATTTGCGGGATTTGTATTATAGCCGGACTTTTACTCTTTTTGCTGGCGGGAGAGAATTTGATTGGTCTTTATCTTCACGGTGAAAGCCAAGTTGTGAATGCGTCGCTTACGATGTCTTATGCAAAAGAATATCTCGCAATTATGTTATTTACTTTTGTTCCGTTTGGCGTGACGCAGATTTATGCGAGCAGTCTGAGAGAGACCGGAGAAAGTATAAAGCCGATGGTAGCAGGCATTGTATCTGTGGTTATTGATGTGGTATTTAACTATTTTCTTATTTATGGAAAATTTGGATTCCCTGAGCTTGGAGTGAGGGGAGCAGCAATTGCTACTTTGATGGCGCGTGTGGTTGAGATGTTAGTCGTGGTTATCTGGACGCACTGCAAAAAGAAGGAAATTACATTTATCAATGGATTGTACCGGACGCTTCTTGTACCGAAGGCAATTATGGGAGAAATGATAAAAAAAGGACTTCCTATTTTCTTAAACGAGTTTTTGTGGGCGGGCAGCATTGCGGCGTTGACACAGTGCTATTCGACACGGGGCTTGGAGATTGTGGCAGGACTTCAGATTTCTAATGCCATTTGCAACCTTTTAAATGTTGTATTTATTTCTCTCGGCTCCGCCGTTGGTATTTTGAGCGGTCAGACACTCGGAGCGGGCGAATACGACAAGGCAAAGAAAAATGCATACTCACTGATGAAATTTGCGGGTGTGATTTGTGTGGGACTTACAATACTTTTAGTTTCCATTTCGGGAGTTTTTCCGAATTTGTATGATACAACGAGCCAGGTGCGAAATTACGGAACGTGGTTTATTATTATCACGGCATTGTTTTTCCCGGTACAGGGTGTTTTGAATGCTCTTTATTTTACCGTCCGTTCCGGGGGAAAAACATTTATCACGTTTTTGTTTGACAGTGTGTATTCGTGGGTTGTACCGCTTCCGATTGCGGCGGTATTATGCTACTACACAGGTCTTCCCATTCTGGGCGTATATGCGATTGTACAGGCAGCAGATTTAATCAAACTTGCTGTGGGATATATCCTGATTCAAAAGGGAGTCTGGATTAGTAATATTGTAGAGGATTAGAAAAGGAGATTGTTATGAAACATGAAAAAAGGTCAAAGTGGTCATCACAGGCAACATTTATTTTAGCGGCGATTGGTTCCGCCGTTGGACTTGGAAATGCGTGGCGCTTTCCGGGACTTGCCGCAAAGCACGGAGGCGGAACATATTTGTTAATTTACTTAGTTGCGCTGTTTGTTGTCGGAATTCCACTTCTGATGATGGAGGTTTCCGTTGCACGTAAATTCCACCGCGGTGCCGGCGAAAGTATGCGGGGAATTAATAAAAAGACAGAGTTTATCGGATGGGCAGCAACATCAAATGCATTTGTTATTTCTACCTATTATGCAGTTGTTTTCGCATGGGTAATTTTGATGACGGTATGCTCGGTAAAATTTGCCGGTATGACAGGAGATGTAAATGCGGCGCAGAATCTTTTTGCCGATCTAACACAGACAACATGGGATATCAAAGGTTTTAGTATTCCGATTCCGGTACTGCTTTCTGTTATCGTGGCTTGGGCAGCGATTTACTATTGTATCCGAAATGGTGCAAGCAGTGTGGGTAAAGTTGTAAAGTATACCGTATTTCTTCCGGTCATTCTGCTTGTCATTATGGCAATCAAAGGATGTACGATGCCAGGTGCCGGTGAAGGTCTTCGGATGTTTTTCATTCCTAGCATGAGTGCTTTTGAAGATCCAAGTTTGTGGATTGATGCCATTGGACAGGTATTTTACAGTTTATCGATTATGATGGCAATTATGTTTGCATATGGTTCTTATCTTGGCGAGTCGGCAAATGTGGCGAAAGACTGTGTAATTATTGCGCTTTCGGATGCCGCAGTCAGCGTTTTGTCAGGTATCGTTATGTTTTCCACAATGGGTGGTGTTGGGATGCTTGATTCGATTACGGATTCCGGAATTGCAACAGCATTTATCGTATACCCGCAGGCAATTGTAAATCTTACGGACATTGGCTGGTTTAATGCGTTGTTTGGTGCTATTTTCTACTTGATGTTAGTAACGCTTGCGATTGATTCAGCCTTTTCGATTATCGAGGGTGTGTCGGCATCGGTGGCAGATAAGTTCCATTTGAATCCAAAGAAAGTGACACGATGGGCCTGTGTAATCAGTGCAATTATTTCTTTATTATATGCGACACGTGCCGGTGTAGCATGGCTTGATATTGTGGATAACTGGACAAATCAGATTAACTTGATTGTAATCGGAATTTTGGAATGTATTGCAGTTGGCTGGTGCTTTCAGATTGATAAAGTGTGGCAGCAGATTAATCGAAATACAAAGAAATTTAAAATGCCTCGTATGTGGATTCGTCTTGCGATTCGTTACATCGCGCCAGCGACATTATTGATTTTGTTTGTGTGGAATCTGTACGTTTTGTTTGTGCAGAAAGGCGGTCATTATGGTTATGCTCTGTGGGCAGAGTGCCTTGCCGGATGGCTTGTATCGGCGCTTGTGTTTGCGAGCGGATTTATTCTCAAATTAATTGTGAGACATAAAAAGAAACACGGGTTTGTTGAAGATGAAATCGTGTGGGAAGAAAACGACCCGGAAGTTGAAAAATAAAAAAGCAGATGACGGGAATCGAACCCGCCTCTCCAGCTTGGGAAGCTGGCGTTCTACCGATGAACTACATCTGCTTAAGTGTGGCGGCAGGAGCGAAAACTTCTGTCGCTTCTTCTATTTTATCTTGAAATATTTAATCTGTCAATTTTTCTTCATGACAGAGGGATATAAATTAGGATACGATACCATTACTATTACAGGAAATGGTAACAGATTTCGTAAAATTTTTTTGGGTATTGTTTCTTGAATGAGTCGCAACAGCTGTTGCGGTTGCGGAAGAGCCATTTTTACTTGAAGTAACGGTTTTTATTTTCCATGAGGAGGAGGGGCATGTTGTACTATGAGAATAAGAGGTACATTTAGATGTGCGACCGTTATACGTGAATGTGGCCTTAATTGATACAGACCAAAGTGTTAAACCATTTTTGCTCTTATATTTTGAGGTCTTTGTTTTTGTTATGGATTTTGATGAAGAAAGGTAGGAAATATTATTAGAAAATGCAGGTGTACCAGTAATAATGGTTTCAAGATAGTCTCCATTTTCTAATAAATAAATCTGTTTTGACGATGTGATGTTGGCGGCCTGACTTTTTCTAGATAAGATAGAAAAAGAAAAACAAATAAAAAGTGTAACAAATAATAATCTTGTTGTAAAATTTTTCATAGCTATAATTCCCCCGTATTTAATCTGTAATTTCAGTTTCTTCGAAATAAATGGATTCGCGTTCAAAAACTTTATAAGTGCAGTAACTGTCGATACTATATACTGTTACAGCGATTAATGCAATCAAGAGAAATATGGCGATTCCTCTTTTTAACCATTTGGAAAGTTGTATTCTTTTAACAAAATCATTGATATCAATATTTGAAAAATAGGTATTGGAAATTTCACTTGGACGTCCGAAATCCTGATATAAATCATTTATCGAGAATACTTCTTTTTCTAGGCAGTAGTCATTAATTTGTTCCGAAAGTTTTTTTAGATGCCGTCGTTCCGGTTTTCCCATAATCGGAAAGAATGATTTTACTTCCTTCAAGTAGCGCTGTTTCAATTTACTCATTTAGATTGCCTCCCAAAAAATTAATTATGTGATTTACACCGTCAATCATGTTATTATAATTAGCTGTAATTTTGTGAGATACTCTTTCCCGGTTTCTTCTAGATGGTAGTATACTCGTGTTCTTTTTTTCCCCACAAGTTTTGAGTATTCACTTATCAGATTTTCGTTTTCTAATTTATAGGTGACCGTGTAAATGGTATTAAGAGAAATAGATAGTAAATGTTCGGAATTATTGTTAATCATTTTTTGAATTTCGTAAACATAACTATCTTGTTGCTCTAAAATTTTAAGTACCAATAATTCTGTAATTCCGGTAATAAGGTTATTTTTGTATGCCATTTTTTCCTCCATAGCACCCACCTTGTATATTTATAATATCATATTATGTTTAAATTTTCAATATTACGGTTTAAAAAATATTGTTGACAAAAATAATTAGATGTATTAATATAATAATAAAGTTTTATAAAATTAATAAAATCTTATGCTATTGAGTGGGAAAGGTGGTGAGAGAATGTATAGAGGATATTCGTGCAGAGAAATAATTGAAAAAAGCGTTCTTTTCATGTAATGGTGAGATATTGAAAAGAACGCATACATAAGAGTACAGTTAAATAATATCAAAGATCAAACAAAAAATCAATTGGAGGATGAACGGATATGAGAAAAATTAAAAAAATGGGTGCTTTAATCACAGCAGCGGCATTGACAGTAACACTTATAGGAACAGGAGCAGATGCCTCCGCTTTTTCAAAGACAAAATATGGTTTTACTTTAAGTGGAGACCATTCAATTTCAAAGACAAAAGGCTCTGCTTGGGGGTCGGTTAAGCCGCAATCATATGTGAGTATTGCGTCTGTTTACAAATACAGAAATAAGAATAATGTGGTGAAAACAGCTCCAACAGACCTTACAGGAGCAGGAAATTCCACAGGAGCTAATTGGAGTTATACAATCCCTAGTGGAGGAAAATCCATTAGTATTACGACAAAATGGACAGGTATTTATAAGAAAAAAACTATAACAAGTGAAGATACCATTAAATACTAACATTACGTAATCCAGTTTAGCCATAAGAAACAAAAAAGTTTCTTATGGCTATGATAAAAAATATAAATTCTATCAAAGGAGAAAAGGTATGGTAAGTAAAAAGTTTTTGTATCTAATGTTTGTAATAAGTATTACTTGTGTGTTTACCGGCTGTACGAAAAAGCAAACAGACAATAAAAGTCCTTCTGTGACAGAGAATGCTGCTACAAAGGAGAAGTCGAACGATTCGAACAAGGAGAAGCCGGTTAACCTAGTTTGGATGACGGATAGTACATGGACAGATTATCTGAGTGAAAGTAGAAAAAAAGCGATTAATGATAGAATTCATGAATTGGGGTATAATTATAATCTTTCTTTTTATGGGTTAAATGCTGAGTCGTATGAATCTTATCAAAATGGTATTGATAAAGCGAAAAAACAAGGAATCGGAGATTTGATGTGGACTGGGTATGGTGACGGTGATCATCCTGAAAAAGATGGAACATATATCCGGCAGATTAAACAGGGCAATCTTCTTTCTCTGAGCAAATGGCTTAAGAGCGAAAATGGGAAAAAATTAAAAAAAGAATATGGCAAAAATGTATGGAAAAGGATAACTTACAAAGGGAAGATATATGGCTTTTACAATGAAGAAGAGCAGGCGGATTCGACATATCTTTTAATAAATGCAGAGAAGATAGCAAGTAAACCTGATTTTATGAATGCAGACAAGCTTGATATAAAAAAATTGTGTAAATGGGTTATTGAAAATAAGGATATATCAGAACTGCCATTATATCTTTTGTGGAATGATTCAGGTGAATATTTTTCTGATCGTTTTACGAATTTAGGTTATATCGGCATATGTGATGGAGTGTACATGTCTGATAAAGGAATAATTCAAAATATTTGGGAAAATAAAGATGTTAGAGAATTTTGGATTTCCATGGCGCAATTGAAACGTGAGGGATTGTTATCTTGTGATAAGAATGAAGATTATTCAGAAGCACTGAGTGGAAATTTCATGGCAATGATTGCAACAATGCCAAAAGAAATAATGGATGGTAATTATTTATATTTAGAGGATGGAGGAAAAATTCCTGTCTATTCACGCAAGTTATCATCCAGATATATAGATAAAATGGAAAATGCCGTTCATGGAATTGCATCATGGACAAAACATCCGAAAGAATCAAAAAATTTATTAATGCTTGTAAATACAGACAAAGAACTGGCTAACCTCATCTGTTTTGGTGAAGAGGGCAAAGATTACTCATTAAAGAATGGAAAGGTCGTGGGAGAAAAACATGTTTCAGATTATTGTCCCGCAAAGCTTGCAAATACGAAGTTTAGCATATATGAAGCAAATGGAGAAAAAGACAAAGCCAAATACTATTATGATGGAAACAAAGAATATAGTATGTCGCCAGCAGCAGGTTTTGTTCCAAATAAGAAGGTTGTTGAGAAAAACAAAAAAATACTGAACGAGGTTGACGTGTTTTATCAAAAACTGCTGGAAAGCGATGAAGAACCGGAAAAGATGATTGACCAGTTTGTAAAAAAGCTAAAAATGGAAAAGTATCCGGATATTTTAAACAAGATTCAAAAACAATATAATAAATGGAAGCGGGGAAAGAAATGAAAAAGAAAGCGTTATTAATTGTAGCTGCGTGTGCCTGTTTCATAACCGGGTGTGGTGCGGAAAAAAGTACAGAAAATAAAATGAAAATTACGGAAAGTTTACATAGTGCAAGTGGGGAGTCGGTTTCCTGTCTGGCAAGTGTTTTTACAACGCAGGATGGCTTACTGCATATTTTTGATCCAAATCAAAAATCAAGTATTGTTTTATGTAACAAATCAAATTGTGAACATGAACCTTATGACGAAAACACAAACCCGGATCCTACTTGTGATGCGGCATTGAATAAGGATTTATTTTTCAATTGTGTTCCTGTTATATCCGGAGAATATGTTTATTTGTTTGGACAGGCGGATTTGTCAAAGGGAGTTGTTTATCGGGAAAAATTAGATGGTAGTGGAAGAACGAAATTATATAACCTGGATTATCAGGTGAACGTGTACAATAGCGTGTATGTAGAAAATGGCATTGCTTATGCAGAGGCAGAGATACCTATTGTTAAAGAGGATAATATTGGTGGTGCCGGTTCCAATAGCAACTATAGTGTCCTTCTTGCAATCAATCTGGAATCCGGTGAAACAAAAGAAATTTCTGATATAAACAAAGAAAAGTTTCATGGTTTGTTATTATTAGAAAAAAGCGGCGAAAAATTGTATTATGAATCTACTTATCGAAAACTTGGAAAGAAAGATAAGGATTACAGTACTGCGAAGGAGTATTCAAAAGTATATGAGTATAATATAAAAACAGGAAAACAGTCGCAGGTATGTAGCGAAAAAGATTTAGAAGGCTGTATTGTAATAGGCATGATTGACCAGGCAGTATATGTATATAATCAAGAAACAATGGAAGTTTTTGAAGTAGCAATTGGAAGTAAAAAGAAGAAAAAAATATATAAGCCGGATAAAACGGATGTGTTGTATTATACATATAAAAATCATTTAATCAGGGGAGATATGGAAAAAGAAAAATTTTATTATCTGAATGACAGTGCATGGGAAGAACTTGAGGGCATTGCTTCTTTTACCAATACATTTGGAGATTTTGCCGAATATTATGATAAAAAGAATGTTCTTCATGTTGTATATGGAGATTCTCTTTTTAAAGACCAAAAGAAAGAATTATTTGAAAGGAAGTAAGCGCATGATTTTGAAATGTGAGAATCTAAAAAAATCGTATGGAGATTTTTGTGCAATTCGTAAAATAAACTATTCTTTTACGCCGGGAGTTTATGGACTTCTAGGACCCAATGGGGCTGGAAAATCTACATGGATGAAGCTTTTAACCGCCAGCTTAAAGCCAACAAAAGGGCAGATTTTATGTGATGAAATGTCTATTTATGACAACATTAATGAGTATGTTGGTAAGATTGGGTATGTGCCACAAAACCAAAATATGTTTCCGTATTTTACCGGCTATAAGTTTATGATGTATATGGCAACATTAAAGGGTGTAAAAAAGGAGGTGGCAAGAAAACAAATTCCGGAACTTTTAAAGTGTGTTAACATGGAAGTGATGGGAAAACAAAAAATCAAAACATATTCAGGAGGAATGAAACAGAGACTTTTGATTGCACAAGCTTTTTTAGGAGATCCAAAGGTGGTTTTCATGGATGAGCCAACAGCCGGACTTGATCCGAAAGAAAGGATTCGAATTCGTAACCTTATTTCGGAAATGGCACTTGGAAAAATTGTTTTGATAGCTACGCATATCGTATCCGATGTGGAATACATTTCAAAAGAAATTTTGCTTTTAAAACATGGGGAAATTATTGGAAGCGGTAATCCGGAATCTCTGGAAAAGGAATTGTATGGTATTGTGTATGAAAAGAAAGTGACAGTAGAGCAGCTTAAAGAGATTCAGGATAAATATCTGGTTGCAGGAATTCGAGAAGAAGGAAATCAGGTTGTTGTACGTTATTTGGATTCAAAAAGCGATGAAGAAACCACAGTTTGGCCTACATTAGATGATGTATATTTATATCATTTTTATAAGGAGTAGTTAGATGATTCGGAATGAGATTAGCAAAATAGTAAAAAGCCCATATATGTGGGGTGTATTGTTGTTCTGTATTTTGATAAATTGTGGAATATTATGTTTTGAAAATACGGAAGATTTTTCTTCTAGTCAATATAAAAAAGTTTGGCGAAGAATTTCTATCTGAAGAAAAAAATCTACAAGACGAAATTGCAAGTTCAAAAGACAAAGCAGAAAAATATAAGCAAAATGAAATGACCGACAAAGAAAAGTTATATGTAAGATTTGCAAAAGAATTGGAAGCAGTTAGTACTTATAACGATTACCGGCAAAGAATACAGGAAAATGCAAAAAAGATAACTTTGTTTTCAACGTTTACTGAGGGGGCTTTGCTGAAAAAAATATTGAAAAAACAGCAGCTCACTTTAAAAAAATGAAAATGGTTAAAGTAGTTGCAGAGCCTTCCTTAGGAATCGAAAAGATGTTTTCGACGATGACAGGAATTGTCGTATTGTTTTTTGTTTTGTATTTAGGATACTTATTATTTGTCAGGGAGAATGAAACAGGGATTGCAAAACTTTTATATGTTACACGATTTGGAAAAAGAAAACTCTTTTTTGCCAAACTGGCAGCTCATATTTGGGGAACAGCAGTTGCAGCTTTAATTTTTTATGGATGTAATTATGTTATTTTAAGGGAGCGTTATGGAATCGGAGATTTGAGTCGAAGCATTCAATCTGTTCTTGCATATCGTTCGTGTGGAAGTGAATTGTCAGTCGGTCAGTTTTTGATTCTAAGCATGATTATTTTAATATTTATCATGACTGCTTTGGCTATTTTTATTGATTGTATATGCATATTAGGAAAAAGAGCATTGATTTCAATAATGATTTTTTTCTTTTGTATTATAGGATGTGTTTTGGTTTATGTACAAATACCAATGAATTCTAATTTAAATTGGTTAAAGTATATTGATCCGGCTTATTGTTTAAATGCAGGAGATATAATCGGAAAATATGTAAACATAAATATTTTGGGTGAGCCGGTTTCCTATCCAGTTGTTGTTATGGCAGTATATTTCCTTCTTTTGCTTATATCTATGATTTGCGGAATGATAGGATTTTCAAAGATGAAAGAAGAAAGTCGAAAAAGTGGGTTGTTTCATTTTGCATTTATGAAAAATGAAAAACGATTCTTGAAAGGCCATGATTCATTGTTTCGATATGAACTTTATAAAGTTAGAAAAGGTGGACGTGTTGGCATGATTCTTTTCTTTTTTTTGATTGTTTCATGTTTTTTGTCGTATCAATCACATTTGATATTTGATGATGAAGATGAATATTATTATTATACTTATATGAAGCAGTTAGAAGGAGAGAAAACGATTGAAAAGACAAATTTTATACAGAAGGAAAATAGGCGTTTTCAGTCATTAAAAAAGAAACAGCAAAAATTTATGGAAGAAGATAAGGTGGAAGATCTAATGATTCTTAGTGAAGACCTTCGACCGGTACATGGTTTTGAAAAAGTTGTTGAACGAAATAATTATATAAATAAACATAATCTGCCTGCATATGTCTATGAGGGTGGATATGTAAAACTAATGGATTTGTCCAAGGAAAACGGCATTTTAATGACTCTTGGATTGCTGCTTTTGACATTTTCATTATGCAGTGTATTTACACAGGATTATGAAACTGGGCAAAAAATGTTGTTGCAGGCAACTTTAATGGGAAGAAAAAAGATGGCACACAAAAAAATACTGGTTTCTGTATTCATTATTATAATTTCATTTGGGATTATTTATTTGCCGCAGTTTATTACGTTTTACCGTTTATATGGTCTTGTGGGAATTACCGAACCAGTAGGCTGCATGGGAATACAAAGTGGTATGGAAATGCCAATTTGGCTATGGTTGGTTTTTGGATATGTTATTCGTTTGATAATAATGCTGGCTTATAGTGGATTCTTTTTGTTTATATCAAATAAGATAAAAAGTGCATTTGTTACATTAACTGTTATGAGTATTGTTATCATAATTGTTTTCTTTGTGATATAATATTGGGGACAAAACAAAAAGCAAAACCCCTTCTCTTAAATTCAAGAAAGAGAAGGGGTTATATTTTTGTAATTATGCTTCTGCTTTTTCCTTGCGACAGAAAAGCTTTTTCAGACAACTAAACGCAACCAGAACACCAAGTACCATCAGAAGAATGGCAACGATGAACTGAAGTCCATCCACTAAGAAGGTTGCATTGCCTGCCAATGTGTTCTGCACAAGAGCAATTGTTTTCTGAACCAAAGCGGTAAAGGTTACGGCAAGCATGATAAACATTGGTGCATACAATGTCCATCCGGTACGTCCGGTTGTTTTCAAGAATACAGCCAGTGCAATCAGTACAAGTGCGGCAAGCAGCTGGTTTGCAGAACCGAACAGTGGCCATACATTGTTGTATCCGCCAAGTGTCAACAGATAACCGAAGAACAGTGTGATAACGGTAGCAAAATATTTGTTTGTCAAAAGTCTGCGCCAAGGTTTCATCTCAGATGGGTCCGTGGTATCTAAGTAAAACAATTCCTGGAATGACATTCTTCCGATTCGTGCAACGGAGTCGAGGGAAGTAAGTGCCAGAGCGGAAACACACATTGTCATAAATACGGTAGCAATGTGTACCGGAATACCAAATTTCTCAAGGAATCCTGCAACACCGGTTGAGAAGATTGCAAACGGGGTACCTTCCGGTGCGGAACCATTTACGGCAACAGCACCGACAACGACGAGGGCAACGATTCCAAGAAGAGATTCTACAACCATGGCACCATAGCCGATCATTGGCATATCTTTTTCATTGCTGACGGTTTTTGAAGAAGTTCCGGATGATACCAGACTGTGGAAACCGGAAACGGCACCGCAGGCAATGGTTACGAAAAGCGTCGGGAACAAAGTGCTTGTGCCGGTTGCTCCTGTGATGGAGAAACCATTAAAGGCATTTAACTTCATAGCCGGATGAGCAACAATGACTCCGGCAACTGCACCAACAATCATACCTAAAAGCATGAATGTTGTCATATAATCTCTTGGTTGCATGAGAAGCCACATCGGAAGTACGGAAGCCAAAAACAGATAAGCCATAACGATGTAAATCCAGGCATCTTTGCTTGCGTAAATCGGAAAATGCATACCAACGGCAAACATAACAACAAGTAAACCAATAGCAACGAGTGCTTTTACAATCTCATTCATTTTGCCAACGCTTTTCTGAATGATTCCAAAGACGATGGCAACAACGATGAACAACATGGAAATGGAAGCGGCAGCAGAGTCAGCATATGCTTTTGCAGTACCGGTGATTCCTTCTCCTTTGCCAACGAATGTTCCGGCAACCATGTCGGTGAAAGCGGCAATTACTAATAAAGTAAATAACCAGCAAAACAGCATGAACAATTTTCTACCGGTTTTACCTATGTATTTTTCAATAATCATACCCATCGATTTTCCTTCATTCTTAACCGATGCGTAAAGAGCACCAAAGTCCTGTACGGCACCGAAGAACAATCCGCCGACAATCAGCCACAGAAGAACCGGTACCCAGCCGAATACGGAAGCGAGGATAGGACCCGTGACAGGGCCGGCACCTGCAATCGATGAAAACTGGTGGGAAAATACAGTGAACTTGGAAGATGGTACATAATCCTGTCCGTCTTCTTTGGTGTAGGCCGGTGTTTTTGCTTTTGGATCAAGCCCCCATTTTTTGGCGAGCCATCGGCCATACAGAAGATAACCGGCACCTAGTGCAACAATACCAATTAATACAATTACTAATCCATTCATAAGAATTCCTCCATTCTCTCTGCTCAAAAGAGCTATATTGTATGATACGGAAGCGGCAATAAAAAAAGACCCCGTCCTCTAATGTACTTTTCATACATCGAAAGACGAAAGTCTGAAACTTCCGCGATACCACTTTGTTTGCCGCCTGCGGCGACCGCTCAGTCCTATCTTTGATATCACTATCAGCAATAAGATTTTCGATAACGGGAAAACCGGTGATACTTACTCGCTTTAAAAGTTTTCGGTATACTGCTCGCAGAGGATAACAACATAAATTGCATACCGTCTCGCACCAGCCGACGGCTCTCTGAAATGCATGAAGTTTATGATGTTTTGTTCTGTTCATAGCATTTGTTCTTTGTTTACATGAAAATATAGCACTATCGTTTTTGGTTGTCAAGAGGAAATTTTGGTTGTTTGGAGGGCAGGGGGTCGGTGATAATTTTAGTTTCCAGTAAGTTGGCAGAAAAATTTTGCGTCACGTGGGCGCTTTCGCTAATTGAATACGTAACAGTAGGGGCACTGAAACTACCAGTGCCTCCTACTGACGTATTCAAAACCCACGAGTCACAAAGTTTTTCTGCCAACTTACTTGGAAGCAAAATAATTTTCACCGAAAACCTGCCCTTCAAATAATCAAAACTTACAGCTTTTTTGGAGGTGGAGGTGACATTTTTCGACATTTTAACATATATTGATAGTAACTAACAAAAGAGTTGAGGTTATACGATGTATTTTTTGTTTGGAATTTTGGTTCTTATTAGTTTTGTGTTTGTAATTTTGTTTTCTCGCAGGAAGAAGAAAAAAATTCTCTGCCGGCTTGCGTGCATGAATCCATGTGAAAAGGAAAATCTGCTGAATTCGCTGCTTGGACCGCTTGGTTTTTATTATGAGAGCCGGTGGGATGTGATAAGCAGCCGGACGGATGCCTGGCAGAAGGCGTTCGGGTATCTGGATGCTTATAATCGTGCGGCACCGTATTTGTCAATGGTATTTGATTCCTATCCAATATATTTTGATTATGAGGGAAGGACCTGGTTAGTCCAGATTTGGAAAGGGCAGTATGGAATTTGTACCGGATGCGAAATTGGACTTTACTATGCAGATGGAATTGTGAAAAAGAGTGATTATAAGAAAACACTTTTCCATGCGGTGGGTGAGTCAGACTGGCTGGATATGTCTGTTACGCTGTGGAAAGACGGCAAGCGGATTACCAGTCTGGATAAAAGGCACTGGTGGCTTACGGTATTTGACCCCGGAAATTTTTCGAGACCACAGGAGTTATCCATGGATGTATCGGTTCATTTCCGAAATTATGAGTTTGGAAGAAAACTATGCGAAGCACTGATTCAGGGTGGGATAAAAGAAACCGATATTTTTTGCTCCTGTCAATCTATTTTCTTTCATGTGCCGGAAGGAAGCAGACATTTCACATTATGGCAGCGGTTTATAAGAAGTGTAATGCAGTTTAAAAATCGTGTGCACTGCCGTTTGTTCCGTTTTCTTACAAGGTGTGTGTGCACGAATTTAGACCGGATTTTGTATTTATATTTTTATCTGCCAAGATTTTTACGGCATTTGTTACGTCATTTTTCCAAGCAGTTAAAAAAAGTAAGGAGATGTCGATGAGTTATCAGAAACGATTGGATCAGGCATTTAAAAATGTTCCCGTTCTGCCTCTGGATGACAATCACAAGTATGTGGTGTTTAGTGACTGCCACCGGGGCAGTGGGAATAATAATGACAACTTTATAAAAAATGAGCATTTGTATTTGGCGGCGCTGCGGCACTATAACCGGATGCAGTACACGTATGTGGAACTGGGGGATGGCGATGAATTGTGGGAAAACCGCAAGATGGAGCAGATTTTGGAAGTGCACAACCGGGCATTTGAGCAGCTTGCGTTATTTTACCGGGATGACCGATTATATATGGTATACGGTAATCATGATATGGTGAAAAAAGAATGCCTCGTTTTGTAATAAGAAGTGCCAGTTATTTTACAGTGTGACAAAGCAGTGCCACGAGCCTCTTTTTCCTAATGTTTCATTTTATTCGGGCTTAATTTTAAGAAATTATGAAAAAAATACGGATATTTACATGACGCATGGGCATCAGGCTTCTTTGATGAATTCAACGTTGTGGCAGGTAAATCGTTTCCTTGTGCGCTATGTGTGGAAACCGTTAGAGCAAATTGGTGTTTTGGATCCCACAAGTGCGGCAAAGAATCATTCGGCTAAACAGCGTACGGAGCGGCGGCTCTCGGAGTGGGCTGCACAGCGGGAAAGAACGTTGATTACCGGACACACACACCGTCCGATGAATCAGTATCCGGATTCCTTCTATATCAACTCGGGAAGCTGTGTGCATCCTTATCAGATTACGTGTCTTGAATTGGAGGGGGATGAAATTTCTCTCGTGAAATGGTATATGGATGCAAGGGAAAATGGAAATTTGTATGTGGAGAGGAGATTGATTTAATACAAAACGACTTGTTACGGCCACCACTTCATGGTAGAATAAAACTATTATTTTGAAATGTAACAGAAGGAGGATTTTCATGAAGAAGAGAAGTGTGTGGCTTGCTGCATGGTTTGCGGTTCTTATCATTGGCGTTGTGGCGATGATGGCGGTGGCACCGATGGGAAAGGCAGCGGAGCAGAAACAGTTTATAGTTGGGTTTGACGCCGAATTTCCACCATATGGATATATGGATGATAATGGAGAGTATGTCGGGTTTGATTTAGACTTAGCGGCAGAGGTCTGCAAGAGAAATGGCTGGAAATTAGTAAAACGCCCGATTGCCTGGGATTCCAAGGATTCGGAACTTGCGACAGGCGCGATTTCGTGTATCTGGAATGGATTTACGATGAATGGACGTGAGGATAATTACACGTGGTCAACAGCCTATGTGGATAACTCGCAGGTTGTCATCGTAAAAAAGGATTCAAATGTTCATAAGTTATCCGATTTGAAGGGTAAGCGGTTGATTGTTCAGAGTGATTCGTCAGCGCTCGCTGCTCTGACCGGAGATGATGCGACAAAAGAAAATAAAAAGTTAGCGGCTTCATTGAAAGATTTACAGCAGGTAGCTGATTACAATTCTGCATTTATGAATCTGGAAAGCGGTATGGTGGATGCGATTGCGATGGATATCGGCGTTGCTTCTTATCAGATGTCCGCTAAAGGCGATAATTTCCGTATGTTAGATGAGCGTCTTTCTTCGGAAGAGTATGGAATTGGTTTCAAAAAAGGAAATACGAAACTTCGTGATGAAGTGCAGAAGACTTTGCTCACGATGTTAGCGGATGGAACATTTGAGCAGATTGTAAACAAGTGGGGGCTCAAGGATAGTGCGTGTCTCTCGGAAAAGGATACGACATACATAGATGGCGGAAAAGTTCCGTATGTTGATTTTTCAAAAATACAGAAAAAGAATGATAAGACGACAGAAAAATCGGATGGCGTAAAAGCAAATAAGGGTGGTATCTGGTTTATTATGAAGCAGTTAGGCAGTGGTATGTTAGCAACGCTGTCCATCTTTGTATTTACGTTATTATTCTCGCTTCCTCTTGGACTTTTGATTGCGGCAGTGAGAATGTCACGGTTTGCTCTGCTTCGGTGGATTGCAAAAATTTACATTTCGATTATGCGTGGTACGCCGTTGATGTTACAGCTTTTGGTTGTGTTCTTTGCTCCGTACTATGTGTTCGGAATTTCAACACCTTACATGTATCGTTTGTATGCGGTTATCATTGGATTTTCCCTGAATTATGCGGCATATTTCGCAGAGATTTACCGTTCCGGTATTCAGAGTATTCCGCAGGGACAGCGCGAAGCGGCACAGGTCATGGGATACGGCAGACGCCAGACGTTTTTCCGTATTATTTTCCCACAGATGGTCAAACGCGTCATGCCGCCGGTAACAAATGAAGTGATTACGCTGGTTAAAGATACTTCTTTGGCATTTGCCATTGCTTACACGGAAATGTTTACAATGGCAAAACAGATTGCATCGGCACAGGCTTCGCTTATGCCACTGTTTATTGCCGGTTTATTCTATTATATATTTAACTTTGTGGTTGCCTTTGTGATGGAAGCTATTGAGAAGAAACTGGATTATTACCGCTAAGGGAAAGGAGCTACGGCATGAGTATTTTGGAAATAAAGAATATTAAAAAGAGTTTTGGTGAAGATTTGGAAGTGCTGCAGGATATCAGCCTTGCGGTAGAAGAGGGAGAAGTTGTTTCGATTCTTGGTCCGTCCGGTTCCGGTAAATCGACATTACTTCGCTGCGCAACATTTTTAGAGCAGATTGATTCCGGAAGCATTGCGTACGGCGGGAAAGTTTATGTGGAAAATGATACCGCAGGAAATGCCAAAAAACCGGAGCACGCAAAGATTTTGGAGGCACAGTCAAACTTTGGCCTGGTTTTTCAGGACTTTAATTTGTTCCCGCATTTTTCTGTATTGAAAAATGTAATGGATGCGCCGGTGAAAAATCAGAAGCGTCCGAAACAGGAAGTGGAGAAAGAGGCACGTGCTCTGCTTGCGAAAATGGGACTGGAAGGAAAAGAAGATGCGTATCCGTGTGAGCTGTCGGGCGGACAAAAACAGCGTGTTGCGATTGCGAGAGCACTTGCACTGCGTCCGAAAATGCTGTATTTTGATGAGCCGACAAGTGCACTTGACCCGGAGATTACCGCAGAGATTTTACGTGTATTAAAAGGACTTGCTGCAGAGAAAATGACGATGGTTATTGTTACGCATGAGATTGATTTTGCGAGAGCGGTTTCCGACCGTGTGATTTTCATGGATGGCGGTAAAGTAGTAGAAGAGGGCCGTCCGGAAGAAGTAATTGACAATCCGAAAAATGAGAGAACAAAAGCATTTCTCCAGAAACTACAGGTCTAAAAAAGGGAGGCTTTTTCGATGTATGATAAATTGACGAAAAAAGACATTGAGAAAATGGAGCAGGAAGTCGAACACCGCAAGTTGGTGGTGCGCAAAGAAGCATTGGAAGATGTCAAAGAGGCGAGGGCGCATGGCGACCTGAGCGAAAATTTTGAATACAAGGCGGCAAAAAAGTTTAAGAATGAAAATGAGAGCCGCATCCGCTATTTGGAGCGGATGATTAAGACGGCGCAGATTGTCGAGGATGAATCCGGTGAGGATGAAGTCGGGCTGAATGATTTGGTGACGGTGCATTTTGAAGATGATGGCATGGAAGAGGAATATAAAATTGTCACAACAGTCCGAAGTGATGCGCTGAATCAGATGATAAGCATTGATTCGCCGATGGGGAAAGCGCTTTTGAAACACCGCGTGGGCGAGCGCGTTCTAGTGAAAGTGAACGATAAAGTCAGCTATTATGTGACGATTCGCGGGATTCGCAAAAACGATGATGAATCGGAAGAAATTAATAAATTCTAGGTTTTTGCAACGAATCCGATGGAAAGGAAATGAGGAACATGTGGTATACCTGTGTTCAGTGTGGAAAAAAATTTGAATTATCTGAGGCGGAGAAAGATTTTTATGAAGAGAAAAATCTTTCTCTTCCAAAGCGCTGCAAGGAATGTCGGAAACGAAACCGCATTGAGAAAAATGAAGCGGTTGTTCCGAGAGGGAAAGAAAGAAGAAAACGCCGGAAAAATGCTTTGAGGCAGGTGCCGGTTACGACTTTGATTCTTTTGATTGCGCTTACGTTTGTTTATATTTCGTTTGTGCGGAAGCCGGAAAGCAGTACGCCGAAACAAACTAAGTTAACGCAGGTTACAGAGAATCCGAATTCGAGCATACAAAAAGCGGTCCTTTTTCAAAGTGATGAAAAGTTAAAGGAGCATTATGAAAAACATGGCAAAGCGATGGGATTCGCGTCTGCAGAGGAGTATCTGGCGGCTGCCAATGCGGTGATTCTAAATGAGGAAGCACTGCATAAAACGCAGAAAGATGAAGATGATGTATATTATCTGGAAGAGACCAACGATTTTGTTGTGGTTTCGCCACAGGGGTATTTGCGGACGTATTTTCGACCGGAAGATGGGATAAAATATTATCGGCGGCAGTAGGCTGCCGATTTTTTTAGTTAAAAAATAAAATCAATTTAACTAGACAAATCTGACATTTTAGTATAATATGACTGTATAACAAGACAAAGGTGGCGTGTTAAAATGAGTCGATTAAATTATAAAGAATACCAAAAACTAATTGGTGATAGAATAAAGCAATATCGTGTTAATGCTGGAATTTCACAGAAAGATTTAGAGAATGAATCGGGAGTGTCCGTTCGCAGCATATCCAGATTAGAGCAGGGAGCATCGGTTCAACTTGAGAGTTTAATAAAAATTTTAACGGCGCTTAATCTGGATGCCAATCTTGATTTGTTAATACCTGACCAGACAAAACGACCATCTTTTTACTTAGAAGATAGCCGGAAGCCAAAGCAGCGAATTCGCAAAAAAGAGCGTTCTAATGATAATTTTAAATGGGGAGATGAGAAATAATGAATACAACAGCAGAAGTATAGAAAAAAATATTTCTCTCCCCCTCTTGACGAATTTTGTGAATGGTGCTATAACAGAGTTGCAACAAAAAAACAATTATAACAAGAGAAACGAAACGCCAATTTAATATCGACATTCCGCAAACTTCCCTATGTTATCAATTTGTATGAATGGAGGAAAAGACAAATGACTACTTTAAAAGTACAAAGAAGAAACATGGAAACTAAGGCTAAAAAGCTGAGAAGAGAAGGCTATGTTACAGGTAACCTTTTTGGCAAAGAAATCGAGGGTTCGATTCCACTGCAGATTGAAAAGCAGGAGGCAGAAAGAATCGAAAGAGAGTGCATGAAAGGAAGCCAGCTCTACCTTGAGTTAGACGGGAAAACATATGATGTGTTAATCAAAGAGATGGATTACCGTCCGATGGACCATCAGATTCTTGAGATGGATTTCCAGGCATTAGTAAAAGGTGAGAAAGTACATTCCGTTGCGGAAGTGATTCTTTTGAATAAAGAGAAAGTAACCGAAGGTGTACTCGAACAGCTTCTGGAAGAGATTGCTTATAAGGCAACGCCGGAGGAATTGGTTGAAAAGGTTGAGATAGACTGTGCTACTCTGAGATTGGGTGATACGTTGAAAGTAGCAGACCTTGACATTGCAAAGAATGATAAGATTGATTTGCAGACCGACCTTGATGCACTGATTGTCAGCATCCTTGCAAGCAACAATGAAGTGCCGGAGGATGAAGAGGAATCGGCTGAAGAATAATGGATTAAATCCCCATGAGTGACTTATTTCTCATGGGGATTTTTATAAAATTACAGTTAGTATTCTACTTTATAATATGGGGTTAGTATACCGGCTTGGTTTCGAAACCAACTGTGAATAGAGGAGAACATGATATTATGGTGATAAAGCCATGGCTTTGAAATAAGTTCTTCCTCAATATAATATTTTAAGAGTTTCATATTTTCATAAGTATCTACCAGTATAATAAATTGCATTTCTCCAGGATAATTTTTATAATAGGTCTCCAATTTGTGTATTGCATTTCGGATTGTTTTTTTATTTACATTCTTTATGTATTCAAAATAGTTTTTTTGCTGATTTTGTATACATAGATGCATCTTAAAAAAGTATCATTATCAGTAATCTTTTTTGATATATCATAGTATACAAAATAAGGATCGAATAACAAGGAATTTAAAACAACTTGATTCGAAATGATACAGTTAATAGTATCAAATATGATTATACCGGCGCTATCCGAGCATAGTTTTTGTTGAGGCTCATAGTCTAAAGGAGCCTTTATACGTTTTATATATTGCTTTCCCTTTGCGGTAATATGATAGAACGCTACATGACGGTCATCGATACATTTTGGATTATTATTGTGATTATTATGACATAGAACTTCAGCTTGAAGTACTCCCATGTAGCCTAGGTAGCATATAATATTGGATAATTTTTCTTGAGAAATTGAAAAATCAAGTAAATGCAAATAAAGATACAGTTGTGAGAAAAGCATACCCTTTCCTGCGGCTAAAATACCTAATACAGCCAAACAAAGTGAGTGGTCTATTTTATTTGGGGTTGTTTTGTCAAATTTATAATTACTAAGGAAGACAGAACAATTTTCTGTGCAAAAAAAGGGCTCCTGAATAATTTCGGTAAGCTGTCTGTTAAAAAAGTTCTTTGATTTGTAAAAGAAACCAGAACGCCAATGATTGTATTTTGAGGACATGTATTCACCTCCTGAGCAATTTAAGTTGTAGTTGCCATTTTTTATTTTCTGAAGCCACCCATGCATGGAACTATAATTTTTGCAATTGTATAAAATTGTTGCATATTCCTTCCTTTTTTGTGGTTCTTCGCTAATAAGCAGATTTATTTGCGTGTTTATATATTGCTTTACATCATTAAAAAAGGAATGCATAATATCTAAATCAATGTTTTTGTAATAGTTACTCCATCCACGGTTAAAGGCACCCAATAAAACAAAACGCTGTTCAACGGACAAAGATTTGTTGTGTAGAATTTTGTCAATGCGCATAAAGACATTATTTTGGCTCTTTTTTGATACCGAAGGAGTATAAGTTCCATCTTGTTTTAATGTGAAACCATATCCTAAAAAATTAAGTTCGGAGGGTAAACAAATATTTGTTTTTTCTGAATTCAAAGTGAGCTGTAAATTATTTTGAATAAAAGATGTTACATCAGTTAAAATGTTCTGTGCCTCCGTTTTTGTATTGCAAAAGATAACCATATCATCAGCATAGCGAACAAAGGGGATTTCTTGTTTCTCTAAGTATTTATCTAACACATCTAAATAAATATTAGCCATAAGTGGGCTTAATGCTGAACCTTGTGAAATTCCCATTGTTTTTTTGTCGTTTTTCTTGCCCTTTTCTACTACTTTAATTTTAACATAACGTTGAATTAGAGAGAGCAGTTTATTGTCCTTTATTTCTTTTTCTAAAAGTTCAAAAAGGAGTTTATGATTTACGGTGTCAAAAAATTTGCGAATGTCTAAATCTACGATTACCTGCATACCATTGTTAATGTGCATAAGGCAGCTATCAATTGCATCTAAACAGTTTCTTCCCTTACGAAAGCCATAGCTGCTTTCACTAAATAAAGGTTCATAGTGAGGTGAAAGAGCCAGTTGCATAGCATATAGAATCAGGCGGTCAGTCATACATGGAATTTCTAATTTTCTTTTCTCTTTTTTTCCCGGTTTTGCAATATAGCATGCCATAACAGGTCTTGGTTTGTATGTTCCGTTTTCAAGTTTTTGTTTAATAATATTTTTGTTTTTGTGCCAGTATTCGGAAAATGCATCCATGGACATTTTATCAATTCCCGGATTCCCTTTTTCTTATTCAGATGTTCAAGGGCTGTATTTAAGTTATTTTCAGATAAAATTTCTTGCAATGTCATACTAATCGCCTCCGTTCTGTGTAAAGGTTCTAACAAAAGTTTTTTGTATTCCATAGTCAGGAAGTCTCTTTTTTCCTGTTGTATTGCCATTATAAACGGACCATCCGCCAATCTGATTGAGAATAGCTTCTAATTCAAAAGCATCTCGGCGTTTCATGTCGGAACGGTCTTTTCCTAAGCAATCGCACCATAATTCCAGTAAACATATCTCTGTTTTCCTAGATAAAGTAAGATAATTGTCGATAAGCCCCTGTCTCGGATCTGATTCCATGGCAAGTCGCTGGTTTTCTTTTGCCAGACATTCAATATCTTTTTCAAGAAATAGAGGTTCGCCCTGTTTATAATATGTTATTGCTTCGGCCCAGAGTTGTTTAATTTCATCCTCATTTATATCCCATGGTTTTTTGTGGCCTTTTCCGGAAACATTTACCGGCCAGAACCGGCGGTTGCCAGTAATATCACGTAAAAATCCATCGTTTGTATTGGTAGTACCGACAATAATTGAACTTCGTGGATGTGTTGAGACATGGATTTCATAGGGAGCACGATACTGGTCATCCATTCTTGATAAAAATGATTTTACAGTTTCTACTTCCACTTTTCGAATGCCTGCCAATTCGCTGAGTTCCATAATCCATATGCCTTGTAACTTTTCCGCTGCAGATTTATCTTTCATGTCTGCAATTGTCATGGAATCGGAATACCACGCTTGTCCCATCTTTTTAAATAAAGTACTTTTACCAATTCCTTGTTCACCACATAAAACTAAAATGGTATCGAATTTTATTCCGGGTCTGAAAATACGAGCAACGGCAGCTACAAATGTTTTGCGAGAGATAGCACGAACATAAGGAGTATCTTCTGCACCTAAGTAATCAATTAAGATAGTATCCAATCGGTTTGTTCCATCCCAATTCAAAGATTTTAAGTAGTTTTTTATTGGATGGTATCTTTTTTCTGAACTTAGTGTAGCATAAAGTGCATCTTTACATTTTCTGGGAGCATATATATGGTAATTATCTTCCAGATACATTTGTAAACAGGGAAAATCCGTAGTATCCCATCCGGAAGCTTCGGTTTTCCATGGAACTGCCCCAATAATATCAAGTGTTTTTTTCATTTCATTAAAAACAATATTTTTGAGGTTTGGGTCAGATTTTAAAATGAGGGCAATGTTAGGCATTGTACATAAAGCCTCACCATTCATATTACGGGTTAGCCTGTTTTGCCACACATTGTTATTAGGCAAATTCATAACCATCACCTCCCTGTGGTGTGACGTTTTGACTAATTGGGGTAAATTCCTCGTCTGCTGAAACGTGTCCATTTAATCCCGGGCCATCTTTAATCTTTTGAATGTTCCCAAGCAAAGAAGCAATTCCCTTGTTTCCTCCGACATTATAGCCATAAAATACGATGCTGACATTTCCATAGCATCCGGAATAAAAATCATTCGGATTTGTAATTGGCTGCACATTTTGGTCGACGATTTGTGGAGGCTGCTTAGACTTTGCAGCAATATAGTAACAACCACGGAAAATAGGATTATCAGGTTTTTCTACATCGCCATCGTGGAGTGGAGATTTGCAATTAGCAGGAATGCTACCGCCCCATTTTGCTACAGACTTGTTTTTTACATATTCTAGAGTTTCATTAATCATTTCCAGAGTATGTAAATCTTTTTTGTCAATGATAGCGATTAGTGAATATTTTTTTCCTCCGAATAAAGTGCATGGTTCCCAACAGTTCAAATATGCGATTCTACATGGAATAATAATTCTGCTTTTTTTTGCCATATCATTTTTCCTCCTTTGATTCATAGTTTTTGCTTTCGATAAATTTGTTTTCTTCGACAGCTACACAATAATATTGTAGTATGCAACTTAGTGCATCAGACAAATTGGAAATACTGTCGATTACTTCTTCTAAAAACATTTTGACGAGTTCATCAGGCATCAAATTCCCCCTTTTTCATTTGATTTACCTTTTGTTTGAGTGGACCTTCAATTAAATTTCGCAAAAAAGGACTTTTTTTCCAGTCTTTTCTTCGATGCAGTTCAGAAATACTTTTGCCATATCGAAAAAACTCGTGCGCTTTCTTTCGATAACGGATATAATATAGATAGTAAGTTTTGTCGTATGCTTTGAAGTAAAACTGGAGAATACCTCTTCTTTTGCAAGGTATTGAGTAAATAACATTTTTCCGCATATTTTGTTCACCTCCTTTGTGCTGTATTAACGAGTGAATATCTTGTGTGATAAATATAATAAAAAATAGTAACCAAAAAGTAACGAAAATACGAAAGGGGCAAATGGATGAAAACAATTTTAAAATTAACGGAACATTTATTGATTGATTTATCTACTGGGGAGTGTTATGACCAAGAGGGATACAGTAATTCACAGTTTAGAGAACGCCTTACATCAGGTCAATTAAAACTGCTGAATTATTTTGTGGAGAACAGGGAGCTGCTATGTTCTTTCAGTCAGTTAGAAGGATTATTTGATGATGAGTTAGGCGATTATAAAATGCCGGGAATTAAACAGCAGATATGGAGGATTAAGCAAAAGTTAAATAATATAGATATTAATTTTGGAGCGGATGAATCAAAACGGGTATTTCAATCTGTATCTGGACGTGGTTACATATTTCATATGCCAATCCATGGAAGAATTTATCAACGTAATGCACCTAGTGATTTTTTATGGCACATTACGCCGGAGTTTTGTGCAAATTTATTTCTTCATAATGATGAGGACAAAGAAAAATTACGACATCAATTTTTTTCAGGGGAAGCAGATTGCAAAGTTACAATGCAAGCGGTTTGTAATGAGATGCACTTTATGAATTTGCAATACCGGAATATTTTACAGAGTGTGATGGCGCGGATTCCTAAATCGGATACAATTGCGCCGATTATGCTAATGGGTGATAAAGGGAGTGGAGTATCTACGCTTACATGTGCTTTAGGAAAATATTTGTCAGAAGAAAAACCCAATTGGAATGTATACTATTGTGATTTATCGAGAATCCAATTTAAAGGAAAACAGACACTTAATGAGATATTTATGTACTTAGACGAAAATCATATCGGCAAAGTAAGGAAAAATGTGATTATAATTGACAATCCACAAGATAATGCAGAAATATTTGAATCTATTTATTCGTTCTTTATGCAAAATAATTTTGAGAATATTCATTTTGTTATAACAGGTTATAAAGCATCGTTGCTTCCGTTTTTGAAAGATAGTTCCCTTTTGTCAAATAATATTTTTCCTTATGCATTTTATATTAGTAATCAGGAAAGAAAAACAATCCTATCGTCATCTATACAATTTCAAACGCTGGAATATTATGATTTTCCAACGGAAGTTAAAGTTCAGGCGGTTAATGGAATGGCAGATAGTTATTTAATTATGAAACCTATAGAGAAAGACATTGTTACAAAAATTCTGTCCGATTTAGAATATGAAGTTAAGAATATAAAAGAGTTGTTTTTGGAGTTTGTATATCAATATAATAGTATTTTATTTGAGAGGGGTATTTCACAGAAATGCATATATATTCCGAATATGGAAATGGAATGGAGTGAGTGGGAAGTGAAGTGCGAGACTCTCGATGCATACTGCAATAAAATATTGTTATCGGAATTGTTTCCATATATTGCGGTGCTGAACATATTAGATATTCCCGTGACTTTTGAATTAGTTCGTAAAATGACTGGCTATTCCTACCAAAATCGATTATTGCGTCTGTTTTATAAAAAATACGGAAATATATGGTTTGAAAATGGCGAGTTTATATTTCGCAATGAAAGTATTCCCTTTATATTCTTTTCCATGTTTTCTGAATATAAGCCGATGTTTTTTATTCAGGAATTAATTGCCCATGATTATATGGATTGTTCAACATTGCTTCTTTTTATAAAGCACGTTATATGGTATCCGCTTAAATGCTATAAGGATACTTCATGGCATCCGTATGTTGAAAAATTAATAGAAATGCTTCAAAAAAATAATGCTTATCAAAGGATATGTAATGATTATTTAAAAGATAATAATTTGAAAAATCTTACTGATGTATGGGAGCAGGAGTCTAAACCGGTTATTGATTATGTACATGCACTGAAATTTTTTAATTATTGTCAGTCACAATAGTTGTTGCCAATGTTGCCGATAAAACTGCAAACCTCTTTTTGCTTAGTGTATTCTTCTTTCTGGTTTTATCGGCAACATGATAATGTATTTGTATTACTTTATTAAAAGAAATAGTATTTTTGTTATTTGCTTACAAAGTAAATGTATGGTAATATAGCATTTGAAAGAGTAAGAGAAAGTACATAGAGAAAGGGGGGCATTATGAAATAGTGAGTAGAAAAAGGTTTTTTCCAATGTTTGGAAACCAGGGTTTAGCGATAGTAACTTATTAGCACATTGAAAATTAAAAAGGAGGGTTTTCTATGAATAAGAAAACACGCAAATATGTAGCATTATCATTATTAGTAGCTTTGTTTGTATGCACCATATACAACTCAAATGTAAGTAAAGCAGAAAAAACAACCTATACAAAAAAAGCCATCATTTGTACTGTAAACAATGTAAATCGGACTTTAACTTGGTCCGATGATGGAAGTATATACTTTAAAATAGGAGATTCGGAATCTATTCGATTAATTGCAGACTCTTCCCCTTTTTTAAGTATAAAATTTGATATATACGGTACATGTTGGACCTACAAAAAGACCGTTCTGATGAAAGCAACAACAAATATGTTCTTCGCTGGTGGAATTATGACATTCTTCCTGATTCATATATTTTTAAAGTTATTCCTAGAGTAACTTCTGAAGGATCGTATGAATATGTAGATGACATAGAATCATTAATTCTTGACTCTGATAATAACTTTATTATTGGATACAAGACATTCTCGGGAAAAGAATATGCAATACCAACACCAGAAGATATGAAAAAAATATTATCAACAGATGATTATTTAGAATATCCTCAACCTAGGCCACTTAAAAATAATTCTACGCCTTCACCTTCACCTAGCACCCCAGTAGCTTCTCCTAATATTTCTATTCCTTCTACCATTCCAACAAGTAACCCATCAATTACTTTCCCCAATGCTAACAGCGTTACACCGACACCGGCTGTAACAAAAAAATCTGTTAAAAAGAAAGCTGGTTATTCCTGTCTTTCTGTTGGAAGTAAAGTAACTAGTAAGTACAAGCTTACTAGGGGTAAACTCACTTGGAAAGGTAATGGAAAGAGCAAAAAATTCTCTGGAATTAAGTCAGCTGCCTTCATAAAGAAGAGTGGTAATCTTGTCTTTATGACTAAAAAAGGTAAAGCATACACTTTATCTCCTAAGGGTAAGAAAAAGTGTATTGTTAAGAAGAAGGCTAAAAAACTTATCTTAAAAAATAAGTTTGCAGTAAAGGTTAAGGTAGGTAAGAAGTTTATTAACATAGCTAATAAGTAAAAATTTAAATGCTAAATCCTAGGAGAGGAAATGATTTTATTGTTTCCTCTCCTTTATACGTTAAAGATAAATTATGTCATACATATGTAGATAAATTAAGCGCTTTGTGATATTATTAATATAATTAAAAGAATGGGAGGGGTAAAATGGATTTAAATAAGAGTAAAATTAGATTAAAAAGTCAAGAAGAGATTGACAAGAAGCTACAGGAATTTAGTGGTCGGGAACATTTATATACAATTGCGCTTTTTGATATTCTTGGTTTTTCTAATTTTGTACAGAAAAATGGTACAGATACAATCATGGAATTGTATACGAAACTATTGGATTTGATAAATAAACGGGCATCATCATATGACAATGTAGATGATTTTGAAGTGAGTGTTGCACCTGTTTCAACATCGTCAGATTGGAAAAATAATCATTTGGCGGCTGATGCTAATGGATATGTACAGGTTTGCCATTTTAGTGATACATTTTTGATTTATGTCAATTATGAATTCGTTAAACAGCCATGGCTATTAGCGGATCAAATAAAAGAAGAATTTCCTTTGCTGATAGGAGAAGAGGGAAACCCAGTTCCGGTTGAGTTTTTTATCAATCATCATATCTATATATCTTTTTTGCAGTTATGTATGGATTTTTTTTGTCAGTCAATTATTGAGGGGATACCATTGAGAGGTTGTATTTCTACTGGTATTGCAATGATGGACCGATATAAGTCAATTTATTTCGAAATCCCTTAGTAGAGGCTGCAAGAGGTGAGCCTGCGCAAAATGCGCTTGGTGTTGCTTTTGAAGAGTTTTAAGAATTACCATCCTATATATAATAAATATTATATTCCGCATTTGGGACATATTAAAGAAAATGATAGTAAAAATGTTTTTTTAAGTCCTATGATGTTAGATTGGGCGAGATATTGGAGGACATCACCAAATTATAAGAATAAATCAGTTATTGAATATATTAATAGAATGAACACCCAGACTGAATTTGCTTCCTATTATGAAAACGCTATCAAATTTTATGATTTTTCAGAAAAACATGAAGATTGGGTAAATCAGATTAATAGAAAAAATATGGGAGACATTCTGGATTATTATAAGAGGGTTAAACAGTGGTATAATTCAGTGATATAAAGGAGGCATATAATTACTATTGGAGTATTTTTTTCATCTAGGATTGTAATTTATAAAGGTGATAAGGATAAAGTTACATGTGGTGTTTATTTATTATTCTGGGAGGTGCTAATATGTCACTAGCGGAGATAAAAAAATTTACAGATAATAGGCTGATAATGAATGATGCTATGGATGAACTCCTTTCAAAACTGGATGTGGCTATAGATGATATGGAACAGGGAAGAGTTCAGCCAATTGATGATGCATGGAAAGAAATCGATAGAATATAGGGGGGGGGGAGATAGACAAAAGATATAATGTTGTAATTGCCGAGAGTGGTAAAATTGATATCATTAAGAAGTCCAACTCTATGCAGCCGTAATTTTTTTACGGCTGCATATTGTAAAATGATTCAAAATTGAGTATACTATTATTAGAATATCCGCAGAGAATGTTTGAAAGGATGGTATATTTTATGCTAAAAAAATTTGCACTAAGTAATTATAAGAATTTTAGGGATGAAATAAAAATAGATTTTGAGAACATTGCAGGTTATCAGTTTAGTACGGATTGTATTTCAGATAATATAATTACTAAGATGCTTATTTATGGAAAAAATGCAACCGGTAAAACCAATTTGGGAAAAGCGCTTGTCGATATTGCTTTTTTGATGATTGTTGAACCGGTATATGTTGAAAACTCCATGATTCTTAATGCAGATTCGTCAGAAGATTATGCCAAATTTTCTTATACGTTTGGTTTTGGTGATGACGAAATCATTTATCAATATACACGTTTTTCAAATCGAGAACTTCGAGATGAAGAACTTATTATAAATGGAATTTCTGTATTTAAGTGTGATTTCCTTAGTGGAAAGTATGATTTTAATAACTTAAAATATATTGATGCGGAAACTGCAAATGTAGAGCGTTATTTACAGTCGTTAGAAGTGGAGGAAACAGTAGAAGAGAATAGAAAAGATAGATTACCATTCCTTAAATGGTTAATTGGTAATGTGGCATTAAAAAACGATTCGGTATTAAATCGTTTAATAAATTATGTTAGAGGAATGATGGTGATTACCATTGGAAATGGAATGCCATATCGTTCACGAAGAATGAATGATGGCTTTTATGAGTATTTGGAGGATTCCGAGAATTTAAATGATTTGGAAGAATTTTTTAATGAAATGGGGATAGAGTGTAAGCTTGCATTGAAAAAATTGCCGGATGATCATAACGAACTCTATTTTGCCCATGAAAAATTAATTCCTTTTTTGAGTAATGCATCAAGTGGAACCTTAGCGCTGCTTACTTTATATCGCAGGCTTATCTTTCGAGTGAAGGAAGCTTCGTTAGTATATCTGGATGAGTTTGATGCCTTTTATCATTATGAAATGGCTCAGAATGTGATACAATTTCTTAAGAAAAAGTATCCACGCTGCCAGATTATTATGACATCACATAATACAAATTTGATGACGAATCGCTTAATGAGACCGGATTGTTTGTTTATCTTGTCAAGTAGTGGAACTTTGACATCGTTGTGTAATGCGACACAGCGTGAACTAAGAGAGGGACATAATCTTGAAAAGATGTATATCAGTGGGGAGTTTGAGAAATATGAGTAAATACAAAGTGCAAGAGAGAAAACGAAATCAGACATTGTTGATTGTAGAAGGAAATCATGAGAAAAATGAATTGTTTTGGCTTATTTTTAAATGTTTTCCGGAAGTAGACATTGATTTGAATAATGTCTGGATATATGGCACCAATATTTATATGCTTTACGAGGATATTGTAAACATGTATGGACATGATTGGGTTGAAGAAGAAATAGATGTTGATTTGCCATTTGTAATCAGCAAGAAAAAGACACCGGATAACGTACGATATAAAAATGATTTTACGAAAATATTGCTGGTATTTGATTATGAAAGACACGATACAAATTTTTCGGAAGAAAAAATCACACAAATGCAACGCAAATTTTCCGATGTGACTGATATGGGACAATTGTACATAAATTATCCCATGATAGAATCATATCAACACTTAGTTTCGATTCCGGATTTAAATTATGAGGGCAGAAAAGTACCTGTTTCTTTGCAGCCGGGAAGTAAATATAAGGAACTTGTTAGGAAAGAGTCTATCATTCAAAAAATTGTGGAATTTCCACATAGATTAGATGATTTACTGAAAAAGCATTATGGAATAGACGATAAAGAAATTCGCCAAAAGTGTTGTGATAGTGTTCTTACATTAACGGACAGAGATTGTATAGAGGAAAGCTTAGAGAAAATTCTACAAAATATTATACCATATGACAAAGCTAAAACATTAAAATTTCAGTTAAAGGACTGGATAAACAAAGCTGAGTACGCAAATACCAAAAAGACATATTGGCAGTATATGAGGAATCTTTTCGTTGAAATTATTTATCATAATATTTGTAAAGCAAACCTTATTTTGCGAAATACATATAACATACAACCGGAACAATATAAAGAATGTTTTGAAGGTATTGATTTAGTAACAATCTTGGAAAAACAAAATGCGTCAAGCAGCAGTATAGATTCAGGATATATATGGGTTTTAAACACATGTATTTTTGTTGTAGCGGACTATAATTTTGCATTATTACAGAAAGAAAACAATTTGTAAGTGGTAAACAAAAAGGAGGACAAAATGGGTTCAGATTGTACAGTACCAATTGATGATGGCTTACTTAACATTCGAGTTGGCGCAATTATTTGCAGAGGAAATGAATTTCTAATGATGGAAAATGACAAAGATCCTTTTCTATATTCCGTTGGCGGCCGCGTAAAATTTGGAGAGACAGCGCAAGAGGCAATTGTGCGGGAAGTGCTTGAGGAAACAGGGACACAGATGGAAATTGACAGGTTGGGATTTGTTCATGAAAATTATTTTTATCTGGACGAGCCGGGCAGAGAGAATCAAGTAGTTTATGAAATTTCGTTCTATTTTTATATGAAAATGCCAGAAGATTTTTCGCCGGTTTGCGAGAGTTTTACGGGGAGCAATCATAAAGAACGATTGGTGTGGCTGACGATGGATGGTGATGAGAAAATTTATCCTGAATTTTTCCGGACGGAATTAAAACAGCCATGCGGCTTTGTAAAGCATATGTGCACGGACGACAGAAGGTAAATTATTTTTTTTTCTCTAATTTTCCGGTTGACGCTTTTTTGTGAAAAAAGTAAAATAGATTTGTAATTTAATTACGGAATAGGAGGACTAAGAAACATGAAAATTGGTATTTTAGGATATGGTAACCTTGGACGAGGCGTGGAATGTGCAATTAAGCAGAATCCGGATATGGAGCTTGCTGCGGTATTTACGAGACGTGCGCCGGAGACAGTATCCATTTTGACAGAGGGAGCAGCCGTTTGTTCTGTTGATGATGTAGAGCAGTGGAAGGATAAGATTGACGTCATGATTCTGTGCGGCGGAAGTGCTACGGATTTACCGGAGCAGACACCAAAGTATGCAAAGATGTTTAATGTGGTAGACAGTTTTGATACACACGCAAGAATCCCAGAGCATTTTGAAAATGTAGATAAGTCTGCAAAAGAAAGCGGACATGTTGGTATTATTTCAGTGGGCTGGGATCCGGGAATGTTTTCTTTGAATCGTATGTATGCCAATGCCATTTTGCCGGAGGGACGTGATTACACATTCTGGGGCAAAGGAGTTAGTCAGGGACATTCGGATGCCATCCGCCGCGTGGAAGGTGTAAAAGACGGCAAACAGTATACAATTCCGGTAGAGGCTGCATTGGAGGCTGTAAGAAATGGTGAAAATCCGGAACTTACAACCAGACAGAAACATACCAGAGAGTGTTTTGTTGTATTAGAGGATGGTGCGGATGCTGCAAAGGTAGAGGAAACTATTAAAAATATGCCGAATTATTTCTCAGATTATGACACGACGGTTCACTTTATCAGTGAGGAAGAATTGAAAGCAAACCACAGTGGTATTCCACATGGAGGATTTGTAATTCGTTCCGGAAAAACAGGCTGGAATCAGGAAAATAGTCATGTAATTGAATATAGCTTGAAACTTGATTCAAATCCGGAATTTACTTCCTGTGTTATCGTGGCTTATGCGCGGGCAGCATATCGTCTGTACAAAGAAGGACAGAACGGATGCAAGACAGTATTCGATATTGCTCCGGCTTATTTAAGTGCCAAAGATGGAGCAGAACTTCGCAAAAATCTGTTGTAAAAAATGTGTATTGCTAGAAATTAATCATAATAATTACCCCCGGTTTCATGATAAGAATCCGGGGGTTGATTTTATAAAATGATAGATAAACAGATACCAACAGCAACAACACCTACCATGATAAGTGCGGCTATGCGGTGTCCCATCCGGCGGCTTTTGACGCTGCTGTCCGAAAGAGACATTTGTTTGATTATTTCAACGGCTTTTTCTACATTTTTCTCATCGACATAAATTTCAAATACTGGTTTTGCCATCCGGGCTGTGATGGATGTTTCGATGATTTCATGTTTTTTAGCAAAAATGTGATTGGCTTCGAGTTCGGAAATAATCTGGTCTGCTTCTAAAAAGTTTTCTGCAAGGTAAATTTTAGTCATAGCTGTCTACCCCCTTTTTTTGTAATAACTTCATTATACATAAAAAGTAAAATAATGACAACTGTTTTATTTATAAGAACACAAAAAACTGGGCAATCTAAAAATAAAAACGGAGGACAGAAAAATGAATCAAAAGGATAATTTTAAAAGCGCTCTTCCGATGGCTGCACTGGATGAAATCCCACAGCCGTCAGAGAATGCAAAAGAAATTGTTGGACTTGTGAAAGCGCAGGGCAAAGTAACCGGCTATAAGCTTTCGGATGGACAAATGGTAAGTAAGAGTGAAGGAGTTGCTATGGCAAAAGCGGGCGATATTCAGGGCGTGGGCGTAGCGCACCGTGGGGATACAGAGTATTTAAAGGCACTTCCGGATGGAAAGGAGACGAATAATCTCAGCAGCCTGCCAACTGTGCGGTGACAAGTTCAAGGACAAGGAAAATCAAATTATATTTTGTAAAACATGCAATATATTTTTTTGAATTTGCAGCGCTGGTTTTTTTGTAGTATTCAAGAGAAATCATACTTGCCATAGAAGCAATTAAAGTTCCTAAGCCGCCAATATTTACACCAATTAAAAGGGCGGTACTATTTTGGGTAAATTTAGATAACAAGCTGGCGGCAGGAACGTTGCTTACAATCTGGCTGACGAGGATGCCGCCACCAATTTCCCTTCCGGAAATGATGTGGGATAAAAACTGTTTATCCATGGAATCTGTGCAATATCCCCAACAAGGATAAAAAGGCAGACAAATTTGATTAATAAGTTAAAGTTAATAGTTCGAAATGTTTTTTTGTCGAAAAGAAAAAGGCTGGCAAGAACTAGAATAAAGGTCACATAATGGGAAACAATTCGAAGGATGTTCAAAAGGCACAAAATAAATAATAAAATAAAAACAAGGCCCCAAAATCTTTTGTACTTAAGAGATTTTGAAAAGCTATTTTCTTCATCGACTGTTATTGCTATTTTTTCCTTTTTAAAATTAAAAAAAATGAGAGCCAGTAAAAAAAGAAAGGCGACGATTCCGTAAGGAAGTATGGCAGCGTAAAAAGAGCCAAGTGTCATTTGGTAATTTTGGAATAAATAAACATTTTGTGGGTTGCCGATTGGCGTCATCATACTGCCCATATTGGCTGCTATTGTTTCTAACACAAGAAGTTTAATTAACAAATCATTGCGGTTTAATCGGTTTAGAATGCCAATGGAAAAAGGAACGAGCACGATGAGGGCAACGTCATTTGTTAAAAGCATACTAAGAAAAAACATGCGCCAATAAGAAAGAGAGCAAGTTTAGATGTGTTACCTGTTTTATTTAAGAAAAATGTTGTGAAATTGTCAATATAACCCAACTTGGTTATACCGGCGACAACACCCATCAGACTGAAAAGTAAGCCAAGTGTTTCAAAATTAATTTGTCCAATTGTATATTGATAAAAAATTTCCATAGTGTAATACCTCTTTATAATAATCCAATTATGTATCGGCTAACTTCGGAAAAAAATAAAGTGATTAAAATTATTTGATTCTTGGTTGACAAATGTATACCTATCAAGTACTATAAAGACAAGGTATACAAATGATTACCAAAAGAAAAGGAGGTTACTTATGGGGGAAATTCATTTATCGGATGCAGAATGGGAGATTATGAATTGTCTGTGGAACAAACCGAATCAAAAAATCAGCGAAATTGTTATTGCGTTAAGTGAAAAGAAGGCGTGGGATAAACACACGGTGATAACACTTTTGAACCGGATGGAGAAAAAGGGAGCAGTGTCATTTGAGAGAAATGGCCGCGCCAAAGAGTATTATCCGTTAATTTCACAAAAAGAAACTGTAAAGCAGGAGACAGAGCAGTTTTTTGAGCGTGTTTGTCAGGGCAGTTTACGATTAATGGTTAATTCTTTTCTTAGCAGCAAGGCGGTTAAGAAAGAAGATTTGGATGAGTTATATCGTATGTTAGATGAAGCAAGAGAGGGGAAAGAATAATGTTTGAATTTATGTTGGAATGTCATCTTTTGATGCTTTTTCTGATTTTGTTACGGGCTTTGTTTGGCTCCTTTCTTTCCGCAAAAATGCGTTACGCTTTGTGGTTATTTATCCCGCTTCGTTTTTTGCCGTTTGGGTTGTTATTTGAAGCAGGAAAGCAGACTGTTTTGGTAAATCTGATTGGGAAAATACTAGCTATGCTGCCGCAGGTTTCCTTTGCCCGGTTTGACGCTTCCGCTATCCGTATTCCGGTCTGGTTCATGACTGTGTGGGCGGTGGGAAGTGTACTTGTGCTTGTTTGGCAGTGGTTCGTAAATTTTCGCTTTGAAAAGAAATTATATGAAGAAAGAGAAAAACTTCCGCAGGATACGGCAGCTTACCCGGTCTATCTGGTAAATGATATTACATCGTCCTGTGCATTTAAAATACATGGCGAAAAAGCGATTTATGTAGGGCGGAAGGCAGCCAATGATTTGGAAGTTTTTCAGACGGTTATCAAACATGAAACCAGTCATTTGGATTCTGGGGATTTGTTTTTTGGAAAAGTTCGAATGCTTTTGACAGCGGTCTTCTTTTTTAGTCCGATTGCCTGGCTGGCAGCCGTATTATCAAAAAGGGACTGTGAGATGGCGTGCGACGAGCGGACAATTAATCGCATGGGAATTGCAAAAGAAGAATACGGAAAAATCTTGCTGGATTTGACAGTGGAAAGATTAAATACAGACGTATTATTCTGCCATGCAGTTATGATTTCACCTTCCTCTTATGGGGTAAAGGCTCGAATTAGAAATGTTTTGTCAAAGCAGAGAAACAAAAAAGGACAGATTCTGATGGGGATTCTGGTTGTGCTGTTTTGCGCTGGAACATGTTTTTATGAAATTCCATTTTTACATAATATGAATCAGGAAGAAACAATTCGGCAGTACGTTTTTTATTGTAACCAGGAATACTTTTTGGGTCTGAAAAAAATATGTGTACCGGAAAAGATGGATTATTTTTTTCATCCTAAAGTTACCGGAAAAATTGTTTCCCTTAACAAAACGAGTGAGAATTCAGAAGAGGTATTGTACCAGGTTGTGACAGAAGACAAAAAAGGCTGCAAAAGGAAACAGTCCATTTGTCTAGTGCAAAGAGAGCAGTGGAAGGTAAAGCCGTGGTCGGAAGCGAACGTCCCTTTTCAATATGATGTTGTTAAGAATAAGATTCGCATTAAAGCCTATATTGGCAAGGAAGATGTAGTTTCTGTGCCAGAGAAGATAGAGGGAAAACAGTCAACGAAATTCGGACGGGGGCATTTAAGAATTGTAATGTGAAAAAATTACGATTCCTGCCTCGGTAGAAACAATTGGCTCTATGGCATTTTTTAACTTGCCGGACTGCGAGGAGATTACAATTGGAAATAAAATGGCTCTCAAATCCGATGACATTTTCAAAAGATGTCCCAAAATAAAAGAGGTCAACACGAAAGGAAAGGGAACGATTGTCTGGTTTATTGGAAATAGTTTGATTGAAGATGGAAACCTGGATACCTACTTTCAGGATATCTGTGACCAGAAAAAAGAGCCGGTGATTCATTACACAAATACAGGAAGCGGTTACATGGTAATGGACCATTTGAATGATTTTCAAAAGGATTTGCCGGAAACGGCATATCTGACAGCAGATGTAATTCTTATCCAGCCACTTCACGATTATGAGGCAATGATGGTTTCCACTCTTTCTGATAAATGCCGCAAAGATGCAAAAATTTATTCGCTTGGAACCATTTACACGAGATATAGAAATTACTGCAAATTTAAAAATGATTTTTCAAAACCGCTTGCTGGATTTACACCGGGTGGTGATTTGTGTGATGATCTTGTCCAGAGAAAGATACTCAAGCACTATGATATTCAGTCAATGGATGAAGTTCATCCAACATACTTAAATGGATTTATTTCCGGAGCGAGTATTTACAAGGAACTTTTCCATGGAAAGGTTTTGGATATTGATTACAAAAAAATGAGTTATGCGCTTGATTCTTTCATCCCCGGCAAGACCGATAAAGAGCGGGAAGAAAAAATGAAAGAGATTTTGGATGCCGCACAGAAATTTGATGTGAAGGAATATCAAAAGAGCGGGCGTGGATATTATGGATATTCGGAGAAGATAAAAAGAGGGGCGTAATATAGCTTGCAGAAAAAATGTAATTTTTCGACAAAATCATACAAAAACATTACCGGTAGTTCCTGAAAATGGAACTACCGTTCCTTTTCAAATAAACTTTTCTCTATTATAATAAAAAAATGAACGAATAAATAGAGAGGAGAGTTTAATTATGAAAAAAACAGAAAGAAAATGCAAACAAATTGTTGGCGGAGCGGCCGCGGCGGCACTGCTGCTATCGGGAGTGCATTTACCGGGGGCGGCATGGAAAGAGGTAAAAGCGGATACCGTATCAGTCAATGCGAAGATTACCAAGGAGCTAATCAATAAAAGAAACCGGTTCCTTAAGCAGTTTGCATTATCCGATGGAAGTTTTACGGCAGTTGCATATTCGATGCCGGTTCACTATAAAAAAGAAAGGTGTCTGGAAAGAAATTAATACGACACTTGTGAAATCAGGAAAGAAACAATATAAAACGAAATCTACAGACTTATCGATTAAAGTGTCCAAAAAGGCGAATAAAAAGTCAATGATTTCCTTAAAACGAGGCGCTGCTTCCTTATCCTTTTCACTGAATGAGAAAAAGATGAAAGCGGTGAATGGTAAAATCAGCAATCCCAAGAAATCCAAACAAACCGATGTATTAAACCAAAATATTGTTTCTTACTCCAAAGTGTTAAAAAACACAAGCATCACCTATAACATTTTCCCGGAACGTGTGCAGGAAGTCATTACCGTGTCGAAAAAGCAGAAGGCAAAGAAGTGGACGTTCAAAATCAATGCAGGAAAAATGAAAATCAAGGTAAAGGGAAATCAGGTATATTTCAAAACGAAAAAGGGCAAGAAAAAAATACCAGCGTCTGCATACAATTGTAACCGATGCAAACGGAGTTTCTACTTCTAAAGTAAAAGTGAAATATAACAAGAAGAAAAAGACACTTACCGTGACCCCGTCAAAGAAATGGTGGAACAGTAAAAAGAGAAAATTCCCAATGGAGATGCGAACCAGTTATCTGACAGACAAACACAGCAGAAACGTAAAAGTAGGAGCAGCCTACAGCGGAGCACCAAACGGAACATTTACCTATGATAAATCACTGCGTTTACAGGCGAATAAATGTATTGGATTTACTAAAATGACAAATTTGGCAGAATTTAGTAATCCAAATGTGCAGATACGAAGTGCATCGTTACATATTCTAAATAAAAAGACATTAAAAATGGGTGCGGGCAAAACGTATGATATTGATGTGCACAAGGTAAAAGAAAACTGGTCAAGTAAAAAGCTTACTTATAATAATCGTCCGGCATACGAAGAAGTGTCCGGGGCTAAGGTTAGCATCCAGAAAAAGGGCAGTTATGCTTGTGACGTGACGGATCTTGTGAAAGCATGGCAAAAAGGAGAGTCAAACTACGGTGTGGCACTGGTGTCTAACAATGCCAACCGCACATATCAGGCCGAATTAGACAGAAATCCGTATTTTGCCGTGAATTATGAAGTGGTAGGATTTGACGGAGCTGTTCAGTTAAAAGAAAATGAGCCAATTACCAGAGACATTATCAAAGAAGGTCAGGAAAACTATTTCTACTTTGACACGGAACCGGGCATTGCGTATGAGGTATATACCGATTCTGCCATGGATACGCAGGCAACCATGTATGATGAGAGTAAAGAGCGGGTTGGTTATGCGGATGATACCGGAACGAACAAAAACTTTTCTTTTGTGGGCAGTTACAACAAAAGACGCTACATAAAGGTTAGTGCAAAAAACAAAGCAACCGGCAGTTATACGCTGCATTTGAAAAAACGTTTTGCCATTCCGGAAGTGACAGGGATAAAAGGACAGGACAGTTATACACTGACATGGCAGCCGGTCGAGCATGCCAAAGAGTATGTTGTCTGTATTTACGATGGAAACAGAAAAATTGGAGAAACGATTGTGACCGGCACAAGTTATGAGTATCTGTATACAAATGATACCGTTGGAAAGACACTTGGATTTACCGTTACGGCAAGAGAAAATAAAACGCTGACCGGAGAAGCCTCACGTATGGTTTACAACACGGCAAGCCAGTCGGAATGGGTCTATCAGACACCGATGGAGAAATCACGTAAAAATGCATCGGTTGTAACAGCAGGTGAGAAATTATATGTACTTGGCGGTGAGAATGAAACCGGCTCACTTTCCTCCTTTGCTGCATTTGATACGGAAAAGAAAACATGGGAGAGTTTGCCGGATTATCCGGGAAATGTCTCCGGTATCTGCAAGGCAGCCATGATTGCAGATAGCAAAGATATTTACGTAATCGGTGGACAGACAAGCACAAAGACAGATGCGAAAGCATTGAAAAATGTCTATGTATATCATACAGAGAGTAAGCAGTGGCAGAAAAAGGCAGACATGAAAGAGGGAAGAACGAATCTTTCCACAGCCGTTTGCGACAAGAAAGTATATGCTTTTTCAAAAGCAGGAGCTACAGACCGGGTGGATGTTTATGATATGAATACAGATACATGGGAAACAACCGTTATGCCGGGAACCAGTACGATTCTTGGAGCGGCAGCCGTAGATAATCGTGTGTTTGTTTTGAAAGAGAAAGAATCAAGTTTATTTTTTGAAGAGTATCTGCCGGAAGAAAATACATGGGAAGAGCCGGGAACGGTGTGTCCGTATACGGTTTCTGACCGTTTTGCGGCACCGGTAGTGATTCGCGGTAAAATTTATCTGGTAAAAGAAAGTGAGACAAAAGACGTTTATGTATACGACGCTTATCTGGATGAGTGGAGCGAAGTATCTGCCATGAATCTGAAGAAACAGGAGTCTGTTTTAGCGGCCTGTGGCAATGAGCTTTACAGCATTGGTGGTGAAATGACAGGCTTTGGTGTACTGGATGTGGTTGAACAGTACACCGTCAAAGTGCAGACGACCAAAAAACAGATGGAAGTCAGACAGGGCAGTCATTATGAATTGCAAATCAACGCCGGAAACTTAAAAAAAGGACAAAGTAAAGTCGTTACGATTTCCGTAAATCCAAAGGAACTGGAGATTCAAAACGCATCTTCTTTTGCTGAGGAAGATGATTTAAAAGAAGGCGTGGAGGGCGTCACGTTATTAAAATACCAGCCGAAAAAAGGTGTAATGGTCTGGAAATTAACCGGAAGTCTGGAGCGTGGTGAATCTTGTGAAACGTATCAGTCCATTCCGGTAGAGGCAAAAAAAGATGGTAAGACGGAAATTGCTTATACCATGACAGAGCAGTCATAAGAGACAGGGAGGGAGAAAACAATGAAACAAAAGCAATGTGGGAAAAAGATAATATTTGTGGCGGCTGCAGTAATTTTATGCGTTTTCGCCGGATTATTTTTACTGCAGAGAAAAGAGCCTTCTACAAAGGGGCAGGGGATAAGATTTACCGGTCCCTTTCCAAAGATGACCGACAGGTGGCAGACGTATATGCCACCTTGTATGAAACCGACAAAGAAGAAGTAGCCAGAATACAGAAGAAGACAAACGACTGGGAAAAGACCAACAAACAGCTGGAAAAAGAGTTTTTTACAATTGATGAAAATATAAAGTACCAGATGCAGAAAGAAGGCTATCGCTTAGAAGATTTGGAAAAAGCAGAAAAACTGTCGGTACAGACCGGGAAAAAAGCGATGGAACTGATTCGGGCAAAAGGAAAAGCCTCGGACAATCGGAAGTGGTCCGATGTAGTAAAGAAAGAGGAGCTGCAGGCGGCAGAAAAGACCGAGGTTCCGAAATAAAAAAGACATAACAGGAAGAAGAGGAGTTTAAATTTATGAGAGACTTAAGAGCAGTGATTCACGGAATTACAACAGCAGTTTTGTGTGGCGTGGCAGTTTTCTCCTGCAGCACCATCAGTAAAGCTGCCGGAGAAACTTATCAGACAGCAGTGGAGGCAGCCTATGGAGATACTTTCCGTGGCGTCTATGAGAACTATCTTGCCGGTTCCCCATTAGAGGCAGAGAATCCGGACGGTGTCGACACGCCAAGCGGGCGGCTCATGCTTTCCCGTACCGACCTTTCCTTAGAAGGAACCGGAGGGATGGACTTGGAACTCAACCGCTATTATGACAGCAACGAAGCCAATCTCGGACATGCAACCGTCGAATATTTAGACAAACTCGAAATTGACACGGTATGGGTTAAATACCAGACACAGGACAAAAAAGAGCACAAAATCCTTGTCAACCGTGCCCTGTTATCCAAACATAAAAAAGCGTTAAAAGACCTCTTAGTTTCTTATGAAGTGGGTGAGGCTCACCGCAATGTAGAACAGGATGGGGAGGATGCGATTGAAACCAAAACCCAGCGGACGAAGATTGTCAGCCGGGAAGGGCATGACGTATACGGGATTGCCAGCGGATGGCGCTATGACCTTCCGTGGATTGAAACCGTAACACTGGCAGAAGAAGAGGGCTGGGGAAAAAATCCCGCGTATCTTCACTATGGAAGTGCTGGTGTGATTGGGATTGAAACGAATGCCGATGCGGCAGCAAAAACTTACGCAATCCAAGGACTGAGTGGCTACTCTTACGAAGATTTGAAACTGGAGGATTTTAAGCAGACCGTGGATGGCATTTCCTGTACCTACCTGCTTCGTGATAAAACCGGACTTCGCACCTATTTTAACGAAGACGGTGTTGTTGTGCTGCAAAAAAGACGCCCATGACAATGCCATTACCTATACATACACCGATGCCATTCATCTGGCAGCCATTACCGATTCCGTCGGACGAAAGATTGTATTCCACTATGAGGGAGACGGTGATGACAAAGTGCTGAAAACCGTCACCGTACAGGGAAAAGAAGCGGCAGGCGGTGTAACCAAGAAAACGATTACTTATGAAACGGAAGAAAAAACGTACACCCCGCATCACGGAGATGTGTTAAACGGCTTTGTGCTTACGGCGGCAACCGTCGATGGAAGCCGGGAAACCTATACCTACCGGACCGTGGAACGGCTGATGAATACTTCCGGAGCGGGAATCGCTTCCCAGCGTGTTTCCACCAATCAGAGCTATCTTCTGACGAAATGTAAAGCAAACGGCAGTGAGACCAACTATGAGTACCGTGCCTGCTCGCTGCGCGGTGAAAAAAGAAGGGGAACCGGACAGAAGAGAGATGTGGTGACGGAGCAGTTTTATGTCACCAGAGAGTATGAAAAAGACAATAAAACCGGAAAGAAATCAAACGGTACAAAGTATGACTATTTCCAGAAAAAAGGAACCGACGGACTCCGTTCCTATGACGATTTCAGGGAGCGGGAAAAAAAAAGACGATAAAGGCAACTGGAAAACCGCTTATGAAGTCTGGCAGTACGGAAATGACGGACTCCGCACGGTAACGGTTGTCAGCAGCTTTAATCCGAACAAATATAAAACCAACAAAAAGTATTACGATTATACTTATAAGAAATCCAAAATCAACCCGGATACTTTAAGGCTTAAAAAGGATACCAAGAAAAACGTCAGCCTTTATGTATATAATGAGAATAAACTTCTTACCAATGAGATTCACTATGGCAAAGAAAAAAAGAAGAAACCATAACCTCTTATGATAATAACGGCAATGGTTCTCTTGTGGTGCTTGAAACCGACAAATCGTATGGAAAGAGCGGCAAAGCGGTTACGACAAAACAAGGGTATACCTATGACCGCTGCCGAAACGTTTTAACTGAAAAAGCAAATGCCGCTTATCAGAAAAAGAATCAGGGAAAAGAACACCTTTACACGACAAACTATACGTATCCGGCAGGAACATATCCGGATTCGGACGGTGCTTTTGCCTGCCCGGTGCTTACTCAAGAATCATACAGCGGGGCAAAGACCAAAAACCGCATGGTAAGCACGATGGCGGCAAACGGTGTGGATTATGCCAGCATATCCGAGCAGAAAAGTGTAAACGGCGGTGCATACCGGACACTTACCAAAACGGATTTTACCTACGATGAACATGGCAACGAAACACGGGGCAGAGTTTATCCTTCCTACGATACGGACGGCGAAAAAGAAGTAATTCAGAATGACTACACCTTCAATGCACTGGGCCAGCAGACCCAGACGAAGGTCACGCTTACTTCTGCGAAAAACCCATCCGATAACCGAAGTTATGTGGAAGAAAAGACAACGTATGATTCTTTTGGCAACGAGCTTTCCTACACCGATGAAAACGGACAGACCTCCAAAACTTCTTATGATGAGGAAACCGGTGAGGAAACCGAAACCATCCGTGCTGTGGGAACTGCGTATGAATCGAAAGACAAGGAATATACCTCCGCAGACGGCTTAAAAACCATGACCGTCGATGCTTACGGACAAGTCAATATCAGTATTCAGGACGGTTTTGGCAACACGCTGATAAGCAAAGATGAGGCGGCCGGCACGTGGACGGAAAGCACCTATGAGTATGGCAGTGAGGACAGCGGCGGAAGCGGCAGCGAAACCGAAGAGACAGAAGACGATGTCGACGAAGAAAAAGAAGAAACATCCCGTCTTCTGGAAGAAAAAACATACACATTTGAGCCGGACGAAAAGAAATTTATTGTCAATGAAAACGGAGAAACCGTGGCAAACTTTTACATGACCGGAAAAGGCCGTGAACTGTTAAGCGGCAGCAAACATTTTTATGACGACCTCGGCAATGAGATTGGAAGTGCCGAATTTATGAATGGAGAACTGGATAAAGCCCACTGCACTTCCTTCCGGTTCAGTAAAAGTGAGACCGAAGTAACCGGCGAAGAAGACGAGGCACAGACGATTACCACCAGTTATGAAAAGGAAATCAATCCGTCTTCTTATACCGAAGAAGTTGACCCGGCAAATTTTTACGACCAGTTTAACGATTCGGTGTTAAGTGAAACAATTACAAAAACCGTAACGGATGCCGAAGGCAACAACCTTTCCCAGACGACTAGTTATCTTCGGGGAAAAAATAAGACGGAAACCGTTACCACGTATGAAAATGATGACTTTGGCAGAACGGTCAAAGAAAACACGATTCAGAAAAAATATCAGGATGGCAGATGGCTTCCGTCTTATGAGACAGAGGTTTCTTATACTTACGATGAAAATGGAAATGTAACCGAAACCGAGACAAAGAGCCGAAAAGAAGGGGAAACCGACTGGCAGACTAAGAAAACAAAAGCCGTCTATGACAGTAAGGGACAGGTTACGAAAGAATACAGTCCGCGCGGTATCAAAGAGAACGTGGCGGCAGCATATACGTATGACCTTTTGGGACGTAAGATCAAAGAAGAACTTCCGCAGAACAAGACAGACGGAGGTGCCGGTTACCAGACCGTAGTAAACGAATATGATAAATTCGGCAACCTCGTGGAAACAAAAGAGCAAATCGAGGGTGACAAGAACAAAGAAACCGAGTATACTTATGATAAACAAGGAAACCTCGTTCAGGTAAAAAGCAATCGGGAAAATGAAAAAGCACAGTATGTCCAGTACGTCTATGACGAACAGGGCAATAAGGTGCGCCAGTTTACCGGTATGACCGGTCCTTTGACGGTAACGGTAGCGGCCGTTGAAAATGCCAAAGACGATGCCGGTAAGGATACCTTTACCTATGGCGGTAAAACGTATGCCGTATTGGTAACCGGGAAAAAGAAATCCGATACCATCCGGGAAACCAAGTATGTGTATGACACGAAAAACCGTCTGGTTTCTTATACCGACCCGGAAGGAAGAACGGAAACGTATACTTACGATTGCAACAGTAACCTGACGAAAACCGTAGATAAAAACGGAAATACTTTGAAAAACACATATGATAATAAAAACCGGCTGACCGAAAAGACAGCAAAGGAGAAAAAGACAGGAAAAGAAACCGTACATACTTACCGCTACAACGCCTATGGTGATGTGGCGACGCAGGATGATACTACTTTTTCCTATGGCGATGTATCCGGCCAGGTCACAAAAGAAACGACCAAACTGACAAAAAATAAGGATGTCGTAAAGAATTATACCTATGACAGTAAGGGGAACAAATCCACTTTTTCCGTAAAAGCAGGGGAGGATACCAAACTTTCTTTGTCGTATGAGTATGATGGCAGTTCCCGACTGATTTCCGTCAAAGACAGCGAAGGAAACAGGGCTGTTTCTTATGCCTATGATACGGAGGGAAGTCTTAGCGAAAGACAGGCGGCAAACGGACTGAAAACCACGTATGGCTATGATTACCAGAACCGTTTAACCTCTATGACAAACGAGACAGGAAAAGGTGTGGTTTCCAAGTACAGCAGTACCTATCTCAAAAACGGACAGAAAGCAGAAGAAGTTTCCACCGTTATGGATAAGAATGGAAAGAGCACGAAAAAAACGGCAGCCTACACCTATGATATGCTTGGCCGTATTACCAGAGAAACAAAAACAGGAAGGGAAGATATTTCCTATACCTATGACGCCAACAATAACCGGAAACAGATGACAATCGGAAACAAGACAACCGCTTATCAGTACAACAAAAACGACGAACTGCTCCGCACGGATACGCTGCATACCGACACGGAGAAGAACGATGTGGTGATTTACAAAAATGATAAGAACGGAAACCAGCTTGCTACCGTGAACCGTTCTGAAATTCCGACAGAAGCAAAGGATACGTCTTACATCGATGTCGATGTGACGCTGGGAGACAATCAATTGAACGATAATGTAGTAAACCATTATAATGCTTTGAATCAGCTGACCGAGACGCTTACGAAAAACTATAAGGTAAGCTTTACTTATGATGCCGAAGGACTTCGTACCGGTAAGACGGTAAACGGAGAAAAAACGGTTTATGTCTGGGACGGAGACCAGGTGGTAATGGAACTGTCAAAGGGAGGAGCCGTACAGAAACGTTACATCCGTGGAAATGATTTAGTGTATGCCGATAAAGGAGAAAATACGGAGAAAACGTATTATGTCACAGATATGCACGGCAATGTGGTGCAGCTTTTGGATGAATCCGGAAATGTCACAAAGACGTATGAGTATGATTCCTTTGGAAACGAAGTAAAACCGGAGAAAAAGGATGAGAACCCGTACCGTTATTGTGGGGAATACTACGATAAAGAGACGGAGGAAGTCTATCTGCGGGCAAGATACTATGAGTCAAGTGTAGGAAGATTTATCACAAGAGATACCTATACCGGGGAAAGTGATGAGCCGCTGAGTCTGCATTTGTATACCTATTGTGCGAATGACGGGGTGAATATGGTGGACCCGAGTGGGCATGGATGGCTTGAATGGATTGGCAAACAATATATGAGAATATCTGGATATAAAGGAATAATGAATGGACAAGATGTGATAGCAAAATTTAATTATGAGGAAAATGAGAAGTTAGAAAAAAAACTAAGAGGCAATTTTATTTATAACCAAAAGGATTATCCGGTAGGTAATATGCTTTATGGAGATAGCAAAATAGCAAATACTGGTTGTGAATTAGTGGCTATTTATAATGCAATTTCGCTTAAAAAAAATCGTGGTATTTCATTTTCAGGTTTAATTAAATATAGTGAGTTAAAAGGATATAGTATGAGAAATGGTGTATGGGGAACAACACCTTATAAAATTGGGAATATTCTTGAACATTATGGTATAAAGTATACAGTGTGTGCAAATTCCAAAAATATAAAAATAAAAAAGGGAAAAATATACATTGTATCAGTATACAATAAGGGGGGCCTTTTTAGTGGAGTACATACTTTTGCAGTTTTAGCAAAAGATCGTAGGCGAGGATATTATGTATACAATGACGGGACAGATAGTATAGCATCTAAATTTAGAATGGCACGAAATAATAAGCAATTGTTTCGTGGCAGGCAATATATAATAGGCTACAGATTAAAGGGGCGGTTTTAATATGAAAAAATATATTATGATACTAATAATAATTTTTGGGGGTATTTGTTGTGATTTGGATTTTTGTCAATTGGATAAATCAGTTTTAATTATACATTATGGAGACGTGAATTATTATGCTGAAAATGAAAATTATTGGGCAGAAATAAATGGAAGAAATGTAGAATTTACAGATAAGAAAAGTGAGAATAAAAAAATAATTAAACTGGATTTTGTTCCAAACCAGATTGCGCTTGGTATGAACCATGTGTTTATATTAAAATGTGGAGATAATTATTCAAGTGATGATGCAGTAATATATAGTTACGATTTTGAGGGGCATTACATAGAGGCAAGGCATGAGAAAAAGTGTAATTACATGGCAATGGATAAAGATATTCTTTATTTACAATACTGGCAGGATGAAGAGCAAAATATGCCGTATGTAAATTATAATGGAATTATGGCAAATGCATGGATTAAGGAAGATAAGTTTGCTGGTAAGGTAAATACTATGAAAGAAGACAAAAAAGGAGTATGTAAGGTCGGAGAACGAACTTTTTATGCTAATTCCAATGGTTGTTTTTCTACTGAAAAAGAGTATTCCAATATTCCGGCTATGAGTGCATACATATGGGATGAAATGAAAACTGAAAAACAAAAAAATGCTAACTATCAGAAGGTGTTAGAAAAGAAAATCGGATATGACAGCGACTTTCTTTATGGTTTTAACGAGTACCAAAAAGGTAAATATATCTACGGAGTTGTTAATATATGGGAAGAAGATGTACGATTGCGTAATATGGAAATACCTATAAATAATGTTGTTAAGTCCTATGTTTATAAAGTAAATCTGCTAACAAATGATGTGGAAATTCTTTTTCAGAGGGATAAGGGATGTGTGCAAATTGCATCCAATGAAAAGAATGCGATTTGCTATGAAAAAATATGATTAAACGAATAAACTTAAAAACGGAAAAGAGCGATATATTATATAATGGGCTCCGAAATAAGACTGAGAATATTTATTTACAAGGACCATATTTGCTTGTGGCTGGGGAAAATAAATATATCCAATACGATGCAACATATTGAGGGCTAGAATGTTGTATTTTGCATGAATGAAAACATAAATTGATAAAATCTGTGCTTGTTAATGTAATAAATATAGTTTTTATATTGCTAAAGCGTTATATCAAATGATATGAAGAAAAGCAGCTACATAAAGTGGACATAGAAGGAGGTAGATTGTTGTCAATGAAAACAATGAGAATGTGGCGGAAACGTATACTTACGACTGCAACAGCAACCTGACGAAAACCGTAGATAAAAACGGAAATACTTTGAAAAACACATATGATAACCAGAACCGGCTGACCGAGAGGACAGCGAAGGAGAAAAAGACCGGAAAAGAAACCGTACATACTTACCGCTACAACGCCTATGGAGATGTGGCAGTACAGGATAATGCACAGTTTGTGTATGGCGATGTATCCGGCCAGGTCACAAAAGAAACGACCAAACTGACAAAAAATAAGGATGTCGTAAAGAATTATACCTATGACAGTAATGGGAACAAATCCACTTTTTCCGTAAAAGCAGGGGAGGATACCAAACTTTCTCTGTCGTATGAGTATGATGGCAGTTCCCGATTGATTTCCGTCAAAGGAATATATGCATATATATAGAATACTAAAATACAAGACTTAAGGAGGAAATTTGGAATGGCATTAAGTAAAATATTGCTGGGAATGTTAGAGGATTTTAAGAAAGATTATTTGTTTGAAGGGATGGAATTGTCTAAAGAATTTGAATATTTGGTAAATTATCTCATTATCTCTAAATTTCATCCAGATGCATTTAGTGACAGGGGAGATTTAAATAGAGTAGTTGTTGATGAAAAAAGTCAGTTTGGTTTAGATGCCATAGCATTTATTGTTAATGGAAATCTTGTTTTGGGAAAAGATGACATTTCCATATATGCAAGATCAAAAAAATTAGATGTCGATATATTATTTATTCAGACAAAAACGGAAGAAAAATGTGATACAGGAGATTTATTAAAAACAATACAAGCTACCAAGAATTTCTTGGATAATTTTGATGCAATAACGGAGAAAAATTCCAATATTGTTAATGCAAAAGAGATATATGATGAATTATTTAAATATGAGAACTTTCGGTATTGCACAACCCAATCACCTAAATGTCATATTTATTATGTTACAGCAGCAAATGAATGGGATTTTGAGTTGGTTGAAAATATTTGTAATTCATCTAAAAAAGATATTATGTCCGTTATAAGTGATATAAAAGATGTGAGAATTAAAGCATTAGGAAGAGAATACATAATGGATGCTTATAGCGAAGTAAAAAATAATATTGCGGTTCAGGTTAATTTGAAAAATTGTATTACACTTGAAAAAATAGAGGGGTTAATGAAGCATATGTTGGATATTTAACGGGTGATGATTTTTTGAAAATTATTTGTGACAACAATGGTGACATCCGAAGAAGAATATTTTATGAAAATGTTCGGGACTATCAAGGTCCGGAGAATAGCGTCAATAAAGAGATTAGAGCGACTATTACTAAAAAGAAGATAAGAGGACAGTTTATTCTCTTGAATAATGGCGTGACAATAATTACAAAATCAGTAAATTCATTAGGAGCAAACCAATATGAACTATCAGATTTTCAGATTGTGAATGGATGTCAGACAAGTAATGAAATTTATAATTGCAAGCAATATGTATCAGATATATTTGTTCCAGTTAAAATAATTTATACTACTGATATTGATATCATAAGTAGTATAGTAAAAGCGACAAATAGGCAAAGCCCAGTATCAGAAGAGGCATTTGTGGCCTTGAATAAGTATCACAAAGAGTTGCAACTATTGTTTAGCGAGTATTCAAAAGAGATGCCGTTGGAGATGTTTTATGAAAGACGTTCTGGAGAAGAGGATGATATCAAAGAAAAGAAAGGGGCATACCAAGTAGTTACTTTACATGGAATAATACGTGCTTTTGAAAGTGTTTATTTGCAAAATCCCAATATGGTATATGGAACAAATCCAGCAAATATATTGAGGTGTCAGAGAGAACAATTGTTTTGTAAACATCATAAAGCAGAAACCTATTATATTGCTTCGTATCTATTTGTTAAATTTGTTAATATGCAGCAAGAAGGATTGTTTTCTAAACATGATTATGTATTAAGATTTTATGTAATTATGGCAGTAAGAGCTTTAATTTTAGGTAAATTAGATGTTCCCGAGTTAAGTAGTGGAGCGATGGAAAAAGAAAATAAGAAAATGATAGAAATGCTAAAAACTGATGTAAACAGTTATTTTCTTGATGCTAAGAAGATTGTCGTAGGTGTGTTAAACGGAAGTGAGTACAAAGATAAAAAAGCGATACGATGTATTAAGAAGTGCAGAATTTTGCAAAAAAGTAAAAGATAGAATAGAGGAGGTATTGAATCATGCGTTATCTAACTAATAAACAAATAGACATAGAGTTGTGGTTAAATCCTTTAAAGGAAACAATCAGCTTATAGGGAGGTTGTTGTAGGTGAATTTACTAATTCATAGTGTTTATAATTGAGTACATAGAAAATAATTTAGCCTGCAAATAAAAAGTCAAGGATAAATTGAAGAACATTGAAAATTTTATACAGGTTAAAAATTGGGTATCGAAATAAGACCACCACACTAGTGCTGGTCTGAAAATATTAGTGGATAATTAAGATTCTCAAAGAGATGAAAGATATTCCTTCACTCGACCATAGTAAATCCTTAGAAACTTGTTGGCACCTGCGGTCATATAGACATAGTAAGGCTTACCTTGTGCCCGTTTCTTGTCTAAGAACTGATACACAGGGTCATCTTTGGGATGTGTTTTAATTAAGACATCCATTATCTGAAATAAAGTCTTTCTAAGATCAGAGGAACCTCGTTTTGAAGTTGGAACACTTTTTTGTTCATATTTTTTGGATTCATTGACCCCAGGGTCTACACCTGCAAAAGCAGTAATCGCTCCTTTATGGGTAAAACGGGAAACATCTCCAATCTCAGCCATCAACTGAGGACCGAGTGAAGCTCCAACCCCTTTCATTGCCATGACAATAGGGTATTCAGGAAGTTTGGATGCGGTTTCGTTCATAAGTGTGCGTAGTGACTCAACAGTTGCAGAGGCGCTGTTAAGTTGGTCAACAGCCTGCTTGATGATAAGTTTGGTTATTTCATCCTTTGGAAGTACAGGAACAAGTTCCTTTGCTTTTCCATAGATTTCTTCAGCTTTTGACTGACTAAAGTTGTACTTCTTGCGTTTGCACCAGTTTTGATAATGGTCGATAAAGGCGTTTTGGGACATTTTACGAACACAGTCCACGTGCCAGTATGTTGATGCAAAATCAACCCATTTCTGGTCGCCATCACTACGTGCAGGACTGTCGAAGTAAGTGTTGACACCGGGATAGGTTTGGTCAAGGATGCCAATAAAGTTATTCTTCATAGCCGTCTTGTGTTTCATATAGAAGCCAAACTGACGGTTCATGGTTTTAAGCTGATTGCGTAATTCATCCATAACACTATACTGTTTAAGATTTTGCCATTTGTCAAGTGCATATCGTGCAATCTTAACGGCATCCGCTTTATCGGATTTGACTTTGCGAAGTGAGTTATTATCAAAATCCTTGATAAGTTTCGGATTAATGGCACTGACGAAAAGGTTAGCCTCTGAAAGTTGATGTGCAAGGACTTCGTAATAACGTCCTGTATGCTCCATCACGATTCGTGACTCGCCTTCAATAGAATTGATTAGTTCTACAAGTGAATTGATGTCACTGGTTGTGTGTTTGATTTCAAAGGGGGAGGAAACAATTTCACCGAAAGGTCGCATAATAGCAACCATACTTTTACCCTTAGAAACATCGATACCTACTGCGTTCATAAATTAGTCACTCCTTAAGATTATTGCAATGGATAAATGCCAGTTTTACTCATTGCCTATTCAATCTACTGTGGTGTGACACGAATGTACCTATGGCGATTCAACCTGCATAAAACGAACGCGCGAATGAGGAGCTGGTTATCAGTCTAAACTACGGACGCAAAGTCCAAGAAAGGGAAACGATATACCAATTGCTCCATCATTATACAGCTTAAGCAACAAGATGGATAATTCCTTACTGGCTGTAAGGGATATTAACCATAAATATATTGTAGTAGAAAGGGAAGTATGATAATTTGTGTTTAGTTATCATGCAAGGAGAAGAATGAAAAATAAAATTTGGACATGTCTTATAATTTTGACTATCGTAGCAGTAAATGTATCTTGTAATAGTGAAACAGAATGTAAACACATTGATTCACAGGTGACTTCAAAGGAGGCTCAGAGTAAAGATTTTCAAAGTGAAAATTCCGAGAAAAATGTTGAAGATACGGAGGAATATTCTGGTTCTGACAATCCCATTGATAAATACTTCACCCCTAAACTAAAGTCTTGGGATATTTCAGAGGTGGAACTTAGAGAAAATCGAGAAGCATATAAAAAAGCATGGAAGGCTGAATACAAAAATGTAATGAAATCCCTAAAAAAGAAGTGTGTTTATGCTGAGGACAAAAGAAATATTAATTCGTTAGAGAAAAATATTGAACAGCAAATTAAGGTGGAAAAGAAAGTTCTGAAAACAGAATTGACGGAAGCCTATGAAATAAATCCGGATCCGAGTAAGGTCAAAAATGATTTTTCAAGGATTTCTTTACTGGGGCATGGAACAAGGGAACGTTTGAGTCAGAGTGAAGGAGAGATATATCGGGACGTGTGTGTAACAATTTTAAATATATATTCAGGAGATTATAAATTTAAATTTTATGCGCAAAAAAATGAAGAATAAAATTATCAAAGGAGTAATAACAGAAATAGATTGGCGTTATATAAAAAACAACGAGTGATAGGTGGTAAAAATGTATAATATCATCAATAGTATGTTTGTAGTTTGAATCGAATAAAAGCAATTCGTGGAAAATATTTTGCGATGAATTAGCTGAGTTGTGTGACAAGTATGGAAAGTGCCAAATTAATTGCGGGAAATCAAGATAAATTGACAAAATCTGTGTTTATCAATATAATAGACACAGATTTTTCAATGAAAGATTATGTGGAATGGTAAATTCAAGGATATGGATTTGTGAGGAGGCCGTATGCGGCGATGAAAGAGAACACGGAGCAGACTTTCGAGTGAGGAAAAACAATATCGAAAAATGACGGAAGAACCGGTGTGCCGGTTAATTATGAAACTGGGGCTTCCGACGACAATTAGTATGCTGATTACGAATGTTTACAATATGGTAGATACTTGGTTTGTCAGCCGGCTTGGAACAAGTGCGACCGGAGCAGTTGGTATCGTGTTTGGTCTAATGGCGATTATTCAGGCGTTCGGTTTTATGTTTGGACAGGGCGCAGGAACAAATATCAGCAGGGCTTTGGGGGCACATAAAAAGGAGCGGGCACGTGCATTTTCGGCAACAGGATTTTACTTGGCGCTGTTTGCCGGGACAGCCGTCAGTGTGTTTGGTATTTTCAATTTAGATGGTTTGTGCCGGTTACTGGGAAGTACAGAGACAATTTTACCATATGCAAGAATATATGCTTTTTATGTTTTGCTTTCTGCACCGGCGATGGCGACAGGTTGTGTAATGAACAACATTTTGCGCTATGAGGGTTATGCAAGTCTTGCGATGGTTGGTCTGGTATCCGGTGGCGTGTTGAATATGGCTGGGGACGCGTTTTTCATGTTTGGGCTTCACATGGGAGTTCGTGGTGCAGCTTTATCAACTATGATTTCACAGTATATATCTTTTGGCATTTTACTGTATTTTTTGTTGTGCGGTAAGACACAAAGCAGTTTGTCCATTCGGTATTTTACGAAGAAAGCAAGTGTCTTTGGAAGTATTCTTGCGTCCGGTTTTCCGAGTATGGTGCGTCAGGGACTTGCAAGTATTTCTACGATGGTATTGAATGCACAAGCGGCTGTTTATGGAGATGCGGCAATTGCTGCGATGAGTGTTGTGTCGCGAATTTTTATGTTTATTTTCAGTGTGGCACTCGGAATTGGTCAGGGATTTCAACCGGTTTCGTCGTTCAATTATGGAGCAAGAAAATATACGAGGCTGCGCAAAGGCGTTTTGGTTTACCTTATTTTTGGACTGGCTAATATGGTAGTATTTACAGGAGTGGTGTTTGTTTTTCGCAGCGAGATTATCATGCAGTTTTTATCCAATCAGGATGCATATGATATTGCGTATTATGCACTTGTGATTCAATGTGCATCACAGGTGGCAGTCCCTTTTAGTGTCTGTGCCAATATGTTGTTTCAATCAATTGGTAAAGCAGGGAGAGCAACGATTTTAGCGACATTTAGAAGCGGTTCAATTTATATTCCGGTTTTGTTAATTCTTGGTACGCTTTTTGGACTACGGGGAATTCAGTGGACACAGCCGGCTACGGATATTCTGGCATCTGCCATATCAATGCCAATTGCTGTTGTGTTTTTGCGTAAGTTACCTAAGGATGGATTGGAAGAAGGGGCGAATTAGGAAGGGTGTAAGTTTACTTAAAACTCTGAATCAACCGAAAAACCTGCTCAACGGCAGCACTTAAATTTTCTTTTGCATGGTTAAAGTCCATCGCTTCTTTCAGCGTTGTTACCGTGCGCAATATAGGGAAAAATGCGTCGATGCCATATTGGTTACACAATGTGGCATCTTCTGCGACGCATCCGCCAAAAGCAAGAACTTTTTTCTCGTATTTTTTTGCAATTTCTGCTACGCCAATTGGTGCCTTTCCCATTACTGTCTGTCCATCTAATCGTCCCTCACCGGTTATTACAAAATCTGCATTTTTTATAAATGATTCTAACTTGGTTTCTTCAAGAATAATTTTAACGCCGGATTCTAAAACGGCATTTGTATAAGATAAAAATGCAAATCCAAGTCCTCCGGCTGCTCCGGTACCTGCTTGATTTGGATTGGCGCCGGAATATTTTTCTTTCGTCTTTTTTGCATAATTCATAAGCCATGTATCCATTTTGGGAATCATCGTTTGTGTTGCACCCTTTTGTGGACCAAAAACAGCACTGCATCCATTAGCGCCACACAGCGGATTTGTTACATCGCATGCAATTCTAAATTTACATTCTTTCAGTTCTGGCATAACATGCTCATCGGTTATCGTTTCTATTAAGGCTAGTCCGTTTGCTCCGTATGGAACTTGTTTTCCATCGGCATCTAGAAAGCCGTAGCCGAGAGCCTCGAGCATACCGATTCCCCCGTCGTTGGTCGCACTTCCCCCGATACCAACAATAAATTTGCGGCATCCCTTTTTTATCGCATCTCTTATCAGTTCCCCAACGCCATATGTTGTCGTGTGAAGTGGATTTCTATCGGATTCGTTTACCAACGTGATTCCTGCGGCTGCGGACATTTCAATAATTGCCGTATTGCTTTCTGCAATTCTGCCATAAGAAGCCTCTATCATGGAGCCAAGCGGTCCTGTGACATTGATTTTTTCGATTGTTCCGTTCATTCCAAGGGTAAGGGCTTCTACCGTTCCCTCTCCGCCATCTGCCAGAGGGCAGACGGTTACCTCTGCATCGCGAAATACGCGGTGTATTCCTTCCGATACGGCGTTTCCTGCCTCTAAAGAACTTAAACTGCCTTTCATAGAATCCATGGCAACGACAACTTTCATACGATGGCCTCCAATGTGGTTTTGTTTTTGAGTTTACTCAGCATAAGTTATATTATTTTATAAAACTTTCGTAGTCTTGTAATTCATGAAAAATATTATCTACGATTGCTAAATTATTAACAAGTCGAAAGAGCATAAAATATCTATGGTGTTGAAAATTGAGTCGTTTGTATCCAAGTCTTTTTAATTGCGAATTAGCACAATAGTTTAGACTTCCCGCTACAACAGATAAAATCTGTTTGGTTTTTTCAAAATCATCTAATACACTAGAGGCAGCCTGTTCATTTTTCTTTTCAAACAAAAGATAGTGAATAAATGAATCAAGGTCTTTTTCTGCATCTGATGTTATTACAACATTATAATCCATATTTTGCCCTCATATCTGATATTACATCATCTGCATTTCTGTATTGTCCCTGTTCTGCATGTTTTCTTGATAATTCTAACTTTTGTAATAATTGTTCTTCTGATAAAGGCAAATATGGATTTTCGGAAATTCTTTTTATTTCAAAAGGAAATCCATTGTGTGCGACAGCCTGGGTAAGAAACATTCTTATTGCGGTCGTTGTATCTGTACCCAGTTCTTTAAAAAGATTATCTGATTTTTTTTTAAGATCGTCATCGACGCGAACTTGAATTGTACTTGCCATAAAAAACCTCCTTAATTCTTATATATACATAGTAATGCTATATTATTGGTAAGTCAATATAATTATAATATAAAATGATTGATTTGATATATAAATTGGATTAATTGTAATTCGGATAATAAGAATTGCATTTTTTAGATTTGCGCATAGAAAAGGGGAATGGTATAATAATTTGCAAAGAAACGAGGGAGAAAGGTGCATGCAGATTACAAGGATTTTTCATAGTGGTTTTTTAGTCGAGACAGCCAAACGGTATTTTATATTTGATTATTATAAAGGAGAATTGCCGAAGTTAAATCCAGATAAACCGGTATATGTGTTCGCCAGCCATGGACATCAGGATCATTATGAACCAAAAGTATTTGAACTTTTGAAACAACAGGGGATTGTACCGAAACTTGCAATTCTTGCAAAGGATATTAAGGAGAAAAAATATCCGGATGGAATTCCTGTTTTAAAGGCCGGATTTCATGCACATTATGAAATTGAGGCAGATTTTTTGGTGGATACATTTCATTCAACAGATGCCGGCGTAGCGTATTTCGTTACTTGCGGGGAAGGAAAGATTTATCATGCGGGAGACCTTCATGACTGGGTGTTTGATTCTGCATCGGAGAGGGAAAACCGGCAAATGACAGGGATGTACAGGCATGAGATTGATAAAATGAAAAATATTTCACTGGATGTTGCTTTTGTTCCACTGGATCCAAGGCAGGAAAGACGTTATGCGGATGGAATATTATATTTTCTTCAAAAGGTAAAAGCAAAGCAGGTGTATCCAATGCACTTTTGGAGCCATTGTTCCATTATCGATAAATTTCTTGCAGAATATCCAGAGTATGCGGATGTAATTAAAAAATAATATGGGGAGGTTATACATGAAAAAGTATGTGTTAGCACTGGACCAGGGAACGACAAGTTCACGCTGTATTTTGTTTGACAAGCAGGGAAATATCTGCAGCATGGCACAGAAAGAGTTTGAACAGATTTATCCTCATGCGGGATGGGTGGAGCATGACCCTATGGAAATCTGGGCATCACAGTTATCTGTTGCGACAGAGGCGATGAGTAAAATTGGTGTAACCGGCGAAAATATAGCAGGGATTGGTATCACGAATCAAAGAGAAACGACGATTGTCTGGGACCGGCATACAGGACAGCCTATTTACAATGCGATTGTGTGGCAGTGCCGAAGAACAGCAGATGACATTGAAAAACTGGTGAAAGATGGTCTGGCTGATTATGTGCAAAAGACGACGGGTCTGATTCCGGATGCTTATTTTTCTGCATCGAAAATTGCGTGGATATTGGATCATGTTACAGGAGCGAGGGAGAAGGCAGAAGCAGGTGATTTGCTTTTTGGGACGGTGGATACCTGGCTGATTTGGAATTTGACGAAGGGTGCTGTTCATGTAACTGATTACACAAATGCGTCCAGAACGATGATGTTTGATATTCATAATTTGCGTTGGGATGACAATATTTTAGATTATTTTCATATTCCAAAATCTATGCTTCCGGAGGTTCGGCCATCCAGCTGTGTTTATGGATGCACGGATTTGAGCCTGCTCGGTGGGAAAATTCCGATTGCCGGAGCAGCAGGAGACCAGCAGGCGGCGTTGTTTGGACAGTGCTGTTTTATGCCGGGGGAAGTGAAAAATACTTATGGAACCGGCTGCTTTTTGTTGATGAATACAGGAGAAAAAGCAGTAAGTTCAAAAAATGGCTTGCTTACTACGATTGCAGCAAGTTTTGAAAATAAGATTCAATATGCGCTGGAGGGTAGTATTTTTGTGGCTGGCGCAGGTGTGCAGTGGCTGCGTGATGAGATGGAGTTAGTGAAAGATGCTGCTCAGACAGAGGCATTTGCCAATGCGGTGGAAGATACGAATGGTGTCTATGTGGTTCCTGCATTTACCGGCCTTGGTGCCCCATATTGGAATCCATACGCAAGAGGAACGGTTGCAGGGTTGACAAGAGGCTGTAAAAAGGAGCATTTTGTGCGTGCTATCCTAGAAGCGATGGCATATCAGACTTACGATATTTTGAAAATTATGGAGCAGGAATCCGGTGTTGATATTGTCAGTCTTAAAGTCGATGGCGGGGCATCGAATAATAATTTTCTAATGCAGTTTCAATCCGATGTACTAGGTGTTGATGTGCTTCGCCCGGAGTGTGTAGAGACAACCGCACTGGGAGCTGCTTATCTGGCGGGACTTGCCGTAGGTTACTGGGACGATGTGGACGATATCCGTAAAAACTGGGCACTATCTAAAACGTTTGTGGCAGATATGCCGGAAGAATTGCGAAATGAAAAATTAGCCGGGTGGAAGCGTGCCGTACGCTGTGCGCTTGCCTGGGCGGAGGAGTAGAATTGGAAAGGAGATTAAATAGAGCAAAGAAACAAGGTGGAACGAAATGCAAAATCTGTTATTAGAATTTTTTGTGGGCGATATTTATGATTAGTTGACTTGATTTTGAAAAATAGCGAATCAAGTCAACTGTTTTATAGATAAAAGTTGACTTAAAGGTCGCTTTTTATCAAATAGGTCATCAAAAATGACCAAGGTGAATGACTGTATTTAAGATAATCCAAATTTAGGTCAACAAATATATTGTAAAAGTTGACTTAATTAGAAAAAAAGTGGAAATAGGTCAAAGGAAGGCAGGATTTTGGTTGACCGCAAGAGAAGCTTTTGCGAGTTAGGTCAATGGGGCGGTTACAGATGGATAGATGTACGGAATATAGTACAACGAGAGGCGCTATAATCTTGTTGATAGTAAGGAGATAATCTTAAGAACATACAAGAGAAGGGAGAGTTTCATATGACATTTTTATTATTGATATTTGGTTTTATTTTAATTGAAATGCCGATTGTGGCATTTCTAGGTGTAGTAAATGATGTTCATCAACCACTTCCAATTTTAATTATGGCACTTATTTGTACGGTAATTGATGTGTTTATAATTACAAACCGAATTACATTCCATAAAGCCAATGGAGGTAATGAGGAACGCATGAGAAAAATTCGGAAGGCTGTAAAAATTACTGCGATAATTATAGCGGTGTGTCTTCTTCCGGGAACTTGGTTTGTATCGGAAGAGGGCTATAAGGCGAACCGAAAAAAAGGTTCATCTTATGATTATAATTATTCGGGTTCTCATTCATCATATGATTCGAGAATTTTTGGCAGTTCAAGAGGCAAGAGTAGTTCATCGAGATCATCGGCTCAGCATGACGACGCCGATTCGGATGATACCAGTGCGTCTGATAGTGACAGTACAAGCTACTACCCAACGCAAAAACCGCAAGTAAATCAAAAGATAACAAATGGTGTTGAGGATTACGATGATCCGGATGATTATGCTTCTGATTATGCAGAAGAATTTGCATATGATGAATTTGGGGATGATGAAAGTGAAGAGGCATATGATTATGGGTACGAGGAAGCTTATGACTACTGGATGGATGAGAGAGGAGATGATGAAAGTGATTGAAATTATTATGAGTACACTAGAAGCAACAGTTGACATGATGGAACGATTGTCAGAAGAAAACTTGGTAAAGGTTCAATATGTTACTCGCCAACAGGCTAACGCTGGAAGATATAGAGATGCACAAGAGGATGTTAATGATATAAGGAGGGGGGTGTTGTATAAAAATGATAAGTGATTCATTTGATATGGAAAGTGAAGCTATAATAACACCATCGTCTTTTTTTGGAGAAAAGGGGAAAATCTGCGATATTGCAATAGCAACATTTTCAAGAGAGATATTTCCAGCTGTTTTGAAACTTTTTGAAAATGAAAAGATTGGTGAGATGAAAGCGGCTAATAGAATAAAGCCTGTTTATCTATTGGACGTAAATAATCTAAAGATAGCTTTTTATCTTTCTGAAATTGGTGCATCTCTTTCGGGAACAGATATTATTGAGGTAAACTGGATGACAGGTGCCAAAAAATTCATTTTGTTTGGTTCTGCGGGTTCACTTGATAAAGAGACAACAAAGGGGAAATATGTTATTCCATACGAAGCATATCGAGACGAGGGAATGTCTTACCATTATGCATCTCCGAAAGATTATATACAAATTAAAAATGCGGAGGTTATGGAAAATATTTTTAAAGCATTAGAGTTGCCGTATGTAATGGGAAAAGTATGGACTACAGATGCGATATACAGAGAAACCCGGAACCTTGTTGAAAAAAGAAAATCGGAGGGCTGTATTGCAGTTGAAATGGAACTTGCAGGTATGCAGGCTGTATGTGATTTTTATAATATAGAACTTTATGATTTTTTGGTAACAGGTGATATTGTTGACCAGTTGGAATATACTTCTGAAGGATTACATGATGCGAATCATAATCTTGACAAATTTTATATTGCTTTAAAAATAGCGGAAATGATAAATAAGGATTGATAGATTTATCTGCCAATCTGTTATTTGCAGGTTATTGAAAGGTGGTGCTCATTGACATGACCTATAGACAAGTAATTGCAAACAACGGAATTCCTTTCGCTTTAAATCTTCCTAAAACAATTGAAACAAGAGATGAATTATCAGACGCTCAATTTAATTCAATGATGGAAAAAGGACTTTTACAGGCAAAAGCAAATGAATCAAAACCTGCCAAAGAAGTATTTGCAAATTTAAGAAAGAGGATTTAACATGTCACAACCTTATGAAGGACGTTCTTCAAACGTCCTGTCGCAAAGGAACACAGTAACCTAGAAAAAATATTGCACAGAAATCCATTCCGGGTTTCTGTGTTTTTCGACTCCTTGTAAAAAGAAAACCGTTGGTGCAGAACTTAAAAAGTTTCAAACCAACGGCTTTTAGCGTTCCCAAGAGGATTCGAACCTCCGACCTACCGCTTAGGAGAACTTCGATGCGAGTTTTTTGGTAGCTGTATTAGCAAAGGAGCAATATATTAGCAAGGCGAATATACGTGTGAGTATACCGACAAACTTATTGATATTTTTTGTTGTTTGGTATACACTATGTATATACCAAATGTAAGGAGGAATCTATATGCAGGCACAAGTGAAGGAATGGGGAAATAGTCAAGGGATTCGTTTATCCAAAGAAGTGTTGAAAAGTGCGGGAATCAAATTAAATGAATTCTTGGATGTTGAGGTATCAGATGGGGTGATTACTTTGGCAAGACAATTTCGGCATAAAACGTTGGAAGACAGAGCTGCTGAATACGATGGAAAGTTAATGCTTGACGGCGAATATGATTGGGGCGAACCGGTTGGAAGAGAGGTGTGGTAATGGCGTCTTTACACCAAGGAGATATTCTTAAGGTTGAAAAAATAAAACATCCTGTATTGGTGGTTAGCAAAGATTTTTTTAATACAAGCGGTGAAATAATTGGATGTCCGATTATTAAAAATTCGACTGCGGGTCCACTTCATATATGGATGTCTACAGAAGAAAATGAAGGCTATATACAGTGTGAAAAACTGGCGTTGTTAGATATGTCATTTCGCGGTTACAAAAAAGTGGACAGATTGCCAATTTCAGAGATGGTTAATATATCGGATGCTATTCAAGGTATCTTTGAATATGTTTAGGAAATAAAAGTAAATTCCATGTGTGTTTTGGGCATGCGGATATTTTTTGACCGTTATGCTTATCTTGCAAAAATGGCAAAATAGAGCTGATTAATTCGCTCCTTTTTAGCAAAATTTTATTCAAATGATAATGAAAAACTTGATATTTTATAGTGTAATGTGATGTACTAGAAATAGAAGGAAGGTGCTTCTATGAATGAATCAGTTGAATGTTTAGGGGGAGAATCGAGTGGTTGTTTTGCAGAATCAATAGAAGATGCGTTGGATGTTGCGGATAGAATGGCAGAAGAAACAACCGAAAGGTATACACATGAAGAATACCGCAACTTTATTTCTGAATCGGATGCAGAAATGGACTATCGGGCAGAGGAGGCAGTAAAAGCCGCGCTTCATAGGGCAAAGGTTTGTAAGAAACCAATTGCACGTTATGATATGGATACAAAAAGAGCATATATAGAATATCCAAATGGAGAAAGAAAATATGTTGAATAGAAAGCCATGCTAGTTCAAGTGCTCGTTCCTCGCACTTGACCCACGGGCATGCGCCCTATAGAGAAGAGAAGTCATAACACCAAATTCAAGCAAGCTTGAATGGTGTTAAACTTCTCTTCTCTGCATGGCTTTTTGACTTCGCGAGTACTCCCAGTAGGAATCGAACCTACAACTGCCCCTTAGGAGAACTTTGATACGAGTTTTCAGTAGTGTTGGCAGGTGGTGTAAAAGTGCTTGGAATGCCTGTGGCTTCGTAGGTTGATACAATTCTGAGTTTTTTCAAATATTTTTCTTTTTTGTGTGATTTGGGGTGTTTTGGCATGGTTGTATTAGCAGGTTATTAGCAAAAGTTTGTTAAAGAAAATCTAAAAAAGGCATGGTATTAGTGTCATTCAAATGATATAATAATATAAAAAAAAGGGATGTGCGTATACATGAATACAATTACACTTCCAAATGGCAGGACAATTCGTGTTGTATCACCAGAAGAACGAGACTCTGTTATTTCTGAATCGGATGCAGAAATGGACTATCGAGCAGAGGAGGCAGTAAAAGCCGCGCTTCATAGGGCAAAGGTTTGTAAGAAACCAATTGCACGTTATGATATGGATACAAAAAGAGCATATATAGAATATCCAAATGGAGAAAGAAAATATGTTGAATAGAAAGCCAATGCTATTAGTACTAGCTGGACCTAATGGATCAGGAAAGAGTACAATAACAAAATATTTTGAGATTCAAGGAATTTATACAAATGCTGATGAAGTGGTTGCATCAACAGGAATGGATAATAAAAAAGCTGCGGAATTTGTAGATAAGAAAAGATATGAGTTTATAGAATCAAAACAGGATTTTACGTTTGAGACAGTGCTATCTTCAGAGTATAAAATGAAAATATTGCGAAAGGCAAAAGAAGAAGGATACTTTATCAAATGTGTGTTCGTTTTAACAAATAATCCGCAGATTAATATTTCGCGCGTTAAAACAAGAGTTCTGAATGGTGGACATGATGTGGACAATGAAAAAATAATAAGCAGATATTACAAATCATTGAGTCATATTAAAGAATTGATGGATATATGTGACATTTTACACGTTTATGATAATACAGGTGACAAACCTGTTAGAATTGTAAGAAAACATAAAGAGGATGTTTCAATTTTTGCTACTGAAGTTTGGACAAATGAGAAGATAGTTGAATTACTTAAGTAGTTGTGGATAGGAAAAAGCAAGAGTGGGAAAAAAGCCGGATGGTATTTATGGAGATTTTCTACTGTGAGTGATGATATAGTAATTTACATTAAAGAGAATGTCGATACAGTTAATGCTTGGAAAGTGATGGAAAATGGTGGAATTGTAAAATATGATAAAAGAAATACGTTATGGAGGTTGACATACTATGGAAGAACTACAAGAGTATTTAAAGGAGAAATTAAATGCGTTTAAAAAACTTATAATGCCGAATATCACTTAAATACATATTCTGACAAAGAATTAAAAAGACAATGGAAAAATGATTATAAGCGAATAAGAGGACAATGGCAATCGGTAAAGAGTATTTCTGACGTAAATAGATATGTAAATGGATTTGTGGGAACGGTTAAACAGTATCAAAATATAAAAGGCTTTTTTTCAGATGCATATGATATGGATCTAGCTTTGTATAGAGCGGTTTCTGCTATTCAAAAAATGGCACAATGCTACGATATAGATGATTTTGATTTTCATATGTTTGGAAAAACGGATATAGATGAAATGTTTGAACTATTATATATATGGCTAGACGAAATGAGAAATGTTAATATGCGTAGAGCAATGCAGGATTAGGTGAAACTATTATGACTTGACACTTGAATAATCATTATAAACATAATATAGTAGTATATATAATTCAAAATAAAAATTATAATCATAGGAGGGGTTTTGGATGAGGAAAAGAATGCTAAATATAAGTTTGGTTGGATTGTTACTATGTTTTGTTTTTACGGCATGTGGAAAAACGACGGAGGAAGAACAATTTTTATCCTATCTTGGGCAGGAAGAAAATGAGTTTACTTTTTGCGAATGGTCTTAGAGTGTGTGTTGCTTCATTTGAGAAGGAAGATAGCTTCAAGCCTAAAGTAGTAATATGGGTAGCACCTATAGAGAATGGCTATGAAAAAACATATGATTGGATGTGTGAATCTGTGTCAAGTCAGAGGGATGATTTGAAAATCATTGCTAATAAAGTAATATCTTACGCAAAAGAACAAAAGTGGGATAATGACTATTATTTATATGTACGGTTTGGTGATGATAGAAGGTCATATGTTTATGACTATGAAGCAGATGAGTTTTGGGTTCCTAATTGTGCTGTTATATATAAAAGGTTGTATGAAAAATTTAAAACATTTAATTTGGAAGAAATTTCCCAAAAAGAAGGTGGGAAAAATTATTTGCTTGATAATGGTTTGGCTGAAATTAAGCACGGAGAAATGGAATTTAATTATCCTAAAGAGGGATATTATGTCTATATAAGTAATGATGAATTCCATTCGTTTGGGGAAGATGATTCACAGACGATTTATGAATGAATGTAAAAAATGTTAAATGAATATATTTTATAAATTTGCAATGCCAGTCTTGCGGGAAAAACCATCCCGCAAGCCCGCGTGCTTCGCACTATAAAACAAAAGAAATAGAAAAAAATTTGAGTAAACTCAACTTTTTCTATTTCCTTTGTTTTGCATTGCTTCATTTTTCGCGATATTTCGTCGTGCAGTCAGCCCGGCAGAGCCGGACTGCCCGCGGACGTTCGTCCTATAGAAGAGAGTCCACTTATAGCCACATGCAAGTAAACTTGCGTGTCTATAGTGAACTCTTTTCTGCACTCCTCAATATCTTCGCGAGTACTCCCAGTAGGAATCGAACCTACAACTGCCCCTTAGGAGGGGGCTGTTATATCCATTTAACTATGAGAGCAAAATCCGGCTTATGCAGCATAAGCCGGAGATTTTTATTTTATCCGGTAATTACAGATATTTTTTCAAAACATCGACTTTATCTAATCTCTCCCAAGGAAGGTCTAAGTCGCTGCGGCCGAAGTGGCCATAGGCAGCAGTCTGGGAATAGATTGGTTTTCTGAGGTCGAGCATCTGGATGATGCCGGCCGGACGCAAATCGAAGTTCTCGGCAATGATGTCGACTAATTTGCTTTCCGGTAATTTGCCGGTGCCAAATGTGTCAATGCGTACGGAAGTTGGTGAAGCAACACCGATTGCGTAGGACAACTGGATTTCTGCACGGTCACACAGACCGGCAGCTACAATGTTTTTGGCAACGTAGCGGGCTGCATATGCAGCCGAGCGGTCAACTTTTGTCGGGTCCTTTCCGGAGAAAGCGCCACCGCCGTGGCGTGCCCAGCCACCGTAAGTATCGACAATGATTTTACGACCGGTTAAACCGCTGTCGCCGTTTGGTCCGCCGATTACAAAACGACCGGTTGGGTTAATATAGAATTTTGTATCTTTGTCAATTAATTCTGCAGGGAGAACAGCATCTACGACATATTTGCGGATGTCTTTCTGAATCTGTTCCCAGGAAACATCTTCGCTGTCTTTGCGATGAAACAACAACAGCATCCAAACGCAGTGGGTTTCCATTTTCGTCGTATTCTACCGTGACCTGTGACTTGCCGTCCGGGCGCAGGTAGGAAAGCGTTCCGTCTTTGCGGACTTTGGAAAGCTGGCGGGACAATTTGTGCGCCAGATAAATCGGATATGGCATATAGTCATCGTCGGTTTCGTTTGTTGCGTAACCAAACATCATACCCTGGTCGCCGGCACCTTCCGATTCAATTTCGGAGTCCGTCAGCTTCGCTTCCAATGCTTTATCGACGCCCATTGCGATGTCGGAAGACTGTTTGTCCAGTGCAATTTTAACCTGGCAGGTTTTTCCGTCAAATCCCTTTGCTGCATCGTCATAGCCAATTTTACAGATTGTATCGCGAACGATTGCTTCAATGTCAACCGTTGCATTGGATGTAATTTCACCCATAACTAAAACTAAATCAGTAGTGACTGCTGTTTCGCAGGCAACACGACTCATCGGATCCTGTGCGAGCATAGCATCCAAGATGGCATCGGAAATCTGATCACAGATTTTGTCCGGATGTCCCTCGGTTACCGATTCAGAAGTAAAAAGTATCTTACCCATGGTTTCCTCCATTCAAATTCATACGTAAATAACATTCTTATTCTACTATAACAGTAAAATATCGTCAAGTTGGAAAAAATGATAAAAAATGATAAAGTTTTACACATTTTTATTTTTTTATGTTATGATAGAAACAGACGGTAAAATAAAGAATAAAAAGTGATAAAGAGGAGAACTATGGCAATTCACATTTTTGTCATTTGCCTTGTTGTTTTGGGGCTTCAGAATATTATTTCCATAACCATTCATAAGAAGCGTTTTTCCAAACAGGTGGATGAATTACAGAAGCAGCTGGATGAAAAAAAAGAAGAATCTGAACTTGTCATGAGGGAAATGCTAAGCAATATTACCCATGATTTAAAAACACCCTTAACGGCGATACGCGGGTATGCCCAGGGAATATTAGATGGAGTGGCGGCAACCCCTGACCGCATGAACAAGTATATCAGTACCATAAGAAATAAAGCAGATGACATGGCAAATCTGGTAAATGAGTTGTCGTTGTTTGCTCAAATTTATAATAAAGAAATTGAATATAAAAAAGGAGGTGTCGAAATTGATGAATACATCAGCCGGTGTATGAGCAATTTGTCGCTTGACTTGGAAACCAGAAAGATTGATTTTTTATATCGAAATGATGTGGAAAAGGGAACGTGCCTTTATATTGATGAGGAAAAGATAAAACGAGTTTTTTATAATGTAATTGGAAATGCATACAAATACATTGATAAAGATTTGGGAATGATATTTCTTCATATTGAGGATGCCGGGAAAATGGTCTGGGTTCGAATTACCGATAATGGTTCGGGAATCGAGAAAGATGAACTGCCGCTGATTTTTGAACGGTTTTACCGAACCGACAGTTCCAGAAATTCAAAAACCGGAGGAACCGGACTTGGTCTCGCGATTGCAAAAAAGATAATTGAAGACCATGGCGGACAGATTTATGCGGAAAGTGAAAAGGGGAAAGGGACGAAAATTTCTTTTTCTTTGCCAAAGAAAGTAGACGAAAAGAAAAAAATATGATAGCATAGGATTAGTAGAATGGAGGGCCAGTATGAAGAAAATACTTATTGTTGAAGATGAATTACCGATTGCTGAGTTGGAAAAAGATTATTTGGAGCTTAGTGATTTTGAGGTTACGATTGAGACCGACGGCATTGAGGGCGAAGCAAAAGCAATGAGCGGAGAGTACGATTTGCTGATTCTTGATGTAATGCTTCCGGGACAGGACGGATTCGAAATTTGCCGCAAATACAGAGAAAAGTATTTGGCACCTGTCATTGTTGTTTCGGCAAAAAAGGAAGATATTGATAAAATCCATGGATTAGGACTTGGTGCAGATGATTATATGACAAAACCATTCAGTCCGAGTGAATTGGTGGCACGTGTGAAAGCACATATAAACCGTTATGAGTCTTTGACGGAGAAATCATCTGAGAAGACGGCAAAGAATGAGACGATTGAGGTTGGTGATTTAAAGATTGACCGTACCGCCCGTCGTGTATTTGTTCGTGGTGAAGAGAAAAATTTAACTTCCAAAGAATTTGATTTGCTTTACTTTTTGGCAAAAAATCCAAATCATGTATTCCCGAAAGAAGAGCTGTTCCAGCAAATCTGGGATGTAGGTCCGATTGGGGAAAATGGCATGGTTGGCGATATTGCCACCGTTACCGTGCATATCAAAAAAATTCGTGAAAAAATTGAGCAGGATACATCCAATCCAGAGTATATTGAGACCATCTGGGGTGTTGGATACCGGTTCCGCGCCAATTAATTTCAGGGATAAAAAATTAAAAATCGAAGATACTAAGGTAGCAGGCCGTATGGTCTGCTGCTTTTTATATTTACGGGAGGTGCGGCATGAAAACAAGACATTTGATTTTAATTGGCCTTACGATTTTGGTGTGGTTTTCTTTTCGATTTCTGCTTCCGCTGACGCTTCCCTTTGTACTTGCCTATTTTTTTGCGAAACTGGTATCGCCAATGATACAATTTCTGGTAAATAAATTAAAATGGAGACGGAAAGTCAGTATTTTTTTAGTTGTTTTTTTTACGCTGTTGATATTAGGTGGATTTAGCGTTTATATCATTACATTAATTATAAGTCAGGGAATGCTGTCTGCTGCAGAAAATACCGGTTTATGGGCAGATTTGCGGAAGAATGCTTGAAAAAATGTGCAGTCACTGCGACCGGATGCTGGAGCTTGCGGATGGAAGCAGTTTTGATTATTTAGAGGGTCAGGCAGCAGGGCTTTATCAGAAAATTGGCACGGATTTACTTCCTAAATTGTCCGGGTGTGCCATTTTTCTCGTAAAAAAGGGAATTGGAGCCATTAGTTCTCTGTTTATTTTCTTTTTGTCGGTGCTTTTAATTTTGCTGGATGACAAAATGCCTGCGGTGCGTGGGAGACTTCGCCCATTTGTGCAAAAACTGCGTGGTGCCGGACTTGCTTATCTCAAAGCGCAGTCACTATTGTTATTCATTATTGCGGCACTTTTGGCACTTGGTTTTTATTTCATGGGAAATGATTATGCGATACTTCTTGCGATTGGAATTGCTTTACTGGATGCATTTCCGGTACTTGGGAGCGGCATGGTATTGATTCCGTGGGCGGTATTAAGTGTCATTGGCGGACGATATTATGATGCAGCAATTGTTACAACTCTTTTTTGCGTGGTTACATTTTTGAGAGAAATTTTAGAACCGAGACTGATTGGAAAAGAAGTGGGGATTAAACCCTTGTATCTGATTATTTCCGTGTACGCCGGAATCGAATTATTTGGCATCGGCGGTGTGATTTTGGGGCCGGTTTCTCTAACCATTTTGAAAGCGGTACGTGAAGAACTCATCGAGCGGGAACGAACCTAGCGGGAAATCCAGCGGCTCATACCGGAGCCATGGTCTGAAAACGGTCGTGTGTGAAAACCAAGTTTTTCGTAAAAAGGTTCTTTGTTCAATGCGGACATGAGGTTTACCATAATGGTCTCTCCCTCATCCACCTGACTTTCCAGCCAGGAAAGAACATGCTCAATAATATATCGTCCAAGTCCCTGCGACTGGTGCGATGGACGCACAATGACATCGCAGATAAAATAGACGTACCCACCATCTCCGACAACACGCGCCATGCCCACAGGCCGTCCGTTCTCTTTGGCAATCAGGGTATAGAGTGAATGGTTGAGGGCGATGCGGGCGCGATTTTCTCTTATGGTAATAAAATCTACGCTTGCACGAAGGTCATTATATTCATCAATTGTTATGGAATGATTTAATGTTATATTTTCTATGTTCATGGCAAGCTCCTAAAGTATCAGACAAACTGGTTGGTTGTTTCATCATACTGGTAGTCAATGGAATCCAATGTCTGACAAAGCTCTGCCTGATTCAGTTCATATGTCTGGCACAATTCTTCCAAAGTTGCAAATTGATCCCGTAATTTTGTATTTACAAAACTAACTAAAATAATGGGGTCCTGTGGTACATCCACAATCAAACACCTCCTGTGTATTTTCATTGATTCCCAACTATCATACATAAAAACATAGTTTCTTGTCAACCCTATTAGAAGAAAGAATCTTTTTGGGAGGTGATTATGTCGCAGAGAACAGAATTTTCAAAGGATTTTAGCAAAAATAAACAGCGGATTGATGAACTTTTGCAGATTGATAAAAGCTTTGATTTGCTGTACCGGGTGGTGATTATTGGTGGTAAAAAGGCTTGTTTTTATTTTGTTGACGGTTTCTGTAAAGACGAAATTATGGAGAAGGTATTAGAATTTCTCTATAAAATTAAACCGGAGGAAATGCCGGAAACAGCGCATGATTTTTTAAATGAAAAATTGCCGTATGGTGAGATTGATTTAGTGCGGACAGAAAATGATTTGATTCAGAGGTGCTTATCGGGTGTTCCGCTTTTGATGGTGGATGGATACTGCGAACTGCTCGCAATGGATTTTCGAACATATCCGGCACGTTCGGTCGACGAACCGGAAAAAGATAAAGTAATGCGCGGTTCCAGAGATGGTTTTGTGGAAACCGTTGTGTATAATACGGCATTGGTCAGAAGAAGAATTCGTTCTACGGACCTTGTGATGGAAATGCATACAGTAGGAAATAGTTCGCGGACAGATGTCGTAATTGCTTATATGGGTAACCGTGTGGAGCCGGAAATGTTAAACAACATTCGTAAGCGGATTGACGCGATTGAGATTGATTCTCTTTCCATGAATCAGCAGAGTCTTGCAGAATGTTTATATCAGCACAAGTGGTATAATCCGTTTCCGAAATTCAAGTTTTCGGAACGTCCGGATGTCACAGCAGCCAGTATATTGGAGGGAAGTGTGGCAATTTTAGTGGATAACTCACCATCTGCTATGATTTTGCCGACATCGGTTTTTGATATTGTCGAGGATGCGGACGATTATTATTTTCCTCCTGTGACAGGAACCTACCTGCGGCTGTCGCGAATGGTCATTGATTTTCTTGCTGTTTTCATGACGCCGGTATTTTTACTTTTTATTATGCATCCGGAGTGGCTTCCGGAGTCCTTAAAGTTTATTCAGATTAATGACCCGGTGAATGTCCCCATTTTCCTGCAAATGCTGATTTTGGAGTTCGCCATTGATGGATTAAAACTAGCGTCGGTGAATACTCCGAATATGCTGAGCACGCCGCTTAGTGTCGTGGCAGGTATTATATTGGGTGATTATACGGTAAGTTCCGGCTGGTTCAATGCCGAAATCATGCTGTATATGGCATTTGTGGCCGTGGCAAATTACACACAGGTCAGTTTGGAACTTGGCTATGCGCTGAAGTTCATGCGGATTATTTTGATTTGTCTTACCGCTGCATTTGGTCCGTGGGGGCTGCTTGCCGGTACGGCGCTGGTAGTTGTTTTGATTGTGACGAACCGGACAATCAGCGGAAAAAGCTATATTTATCCGATTGTTCCGTTTAATGCGAAACAGTTTTTGCGACGGTTTTTCCGGGTAAATCTGCCGAGTTCAGAAAAATAAAGATCACCAATTAAAAGATATGCAACTTATTCGCTGTCTCAATCGTATTATTTACAAAGAGGCAGCGAATTTACTGTGAGGGGGGACTATAACTATGAAAAAAAGAATAATTAGAACATTAGCAACCATGGTTTTGGCGGTGTCAGTTATCATGCCGGGAGTGCAGGGTATTGCGCAGGAGATGCAGTCCGTTGAAATGAGGTCTTTAGGTGAATTGACTGATGCAGGAGACAAACTGAAAAAAGAAGAATGGGACAAAATAAAAACATTTCGAGGATGGGGTCATGAAGTTTGGAAATGCGGAGATTATACAGGTTTTTTATCAAATGATAAAAAGGCATTTTGGATTAACGGAATAAAAATTTCGGCAGATACGGTTGAGGTGAAAATCCCATCTGAAATAAATGGTATTAAAGTTACAAAGATAGGTGCATATGATTTTAACGCGGATTATTGCAGTATTTTTGAGAGATTTCCTTATGAAGAAGATAAAATGAGTGCGCCGGCTTATCGTGATGGTAGAAATATTACAAAAATTGTTGTACCTGAGGGAGTGAAAGTTATTGGTCAAAATACATTTGCGCACATGAAAAATCTTAAGCGTGTAAGTTTGCCACAGTCTGTAACAACATTGGAGCATAATGTGTTTTACAAAGACAATCAGTTACAAAAAGTAAATATTGCTGCCGGGAATAAAACATTTAAAGCTAAAAAGAATGTAATTTATTCTAAAAATGGTAAAAGTCTTTATTTGATTTATGGTAAAGTAAAATCAATAACTATAGATGCAAAAGTGAGACAAATTGTCGATTCGGAGAGCCATAAAGTTACAAATAACATCGGTGCGCTGGCTCGTGGCATAAAAGTGTTTATCCACAAAAAGAATAAAGTATTTGGGGCAGACAATGGATTCGTTTATTTGAAAAAAACAGGCGAATTACTGTATTACGCAAATAAATCAAAAGACCCAGTATTACCAAAAAGTATTAAGAAGATTACGAAAAAGACATACTGGTGTACTTCCTATATTAACAAATTTACGTTATCTAAAAATGTGAAGTATGTAAATGGAAATTATCTGCCGGTGAGGGAAGGGTACCTGAGGAAATTTTATATACCGGGGAAAAATAAAGTTAAATTTGTGAATTGTGACGCCATTGATTTACAGTCTAAAGTCACTGTTTATGTAAATAGGCACCTAAAATCATATTATAAAAAGGTGTTTCGGAAATGTAAAAATGTAAAAGTGAGAATAGGATGAAAAATAAAATATTTGTTGACAAAGTAAGAAAAAATGATACAATTAAATCAAGTTTTTAAAATGTGTAAAAGGAGGAGGAAGCGATTAAGGTTTGGGGAGATTCAAAAGACAGGGAAGCCGCATTGCTGGACGATTCCATGCGGCGGGTTACATATGGGGAACTAAAGCAAAGAATAATCGACGTGGGTAGACATTTGAGCGTTAGACAGCTAGTCGTAATAGAGATGGGAAACAACATAGAATCTGTTGTCTTTTATCTTGGGTGTTTGTTTAAAGGAACTGTAGCTATTCTTGTACATGAGAATCTTTCAGAGTTTGAATTATCCGAGTATATTGAAAAATTTCAGCCAGAATATTTATTTTTGTTAATCTGACAAGTCGTTTTCAATTATGTATGACCAGACTGAAGCAACGGCAAGGATGACCGTGTTGCCATGGACAGAGATGCAGCGAAAAAAGGGTAGTGTCGGCAGGTTGCTCTTTAATGTGAGATTATGGTTATCTAGATGAAGAAGGGTGTTAATTATGAAAAAGGTTTTCTTTTTGCTTATTATGTTTACTTTTTTTATTGAAGCATCTTCTTGTAATAATTCACAGGGGGAGAAACATAATGAAATGAAAGTATCATCAATTGCTGAAACAAAGATACAAACAGAGGATTCTCCTTTTGATGTTGAAAATGGTGTATTAAAAAAATATCATTGGCAGAAATGTGAGGAAACGGAAAACGAAAAAGCGTTTATAACAAGAAATATGATTTGGGTGAACTTGGAACAGGAGAGGAATTATAACGATTTGGTTTTGGTCAAAATTGAAAGGAGATGAAACTTAATGAAAAAGTTAGAAAGTAAATGGACATATGCCGTATTATTACTACCCATGATTTTTTGTGTTTTTTATAGTAAGCTATGTGATGTTAACGCCATGATGAAAGAAAGCAGGTTGATTTTTGACCCATATGGTTCGGCGGGTATTACATGGGCATATTGGAATAGTATTAGTAAGATTACATGGATGCTTTTTCTTGCTTTAAGTTTAGTTTCTATTTTAACGGTAGTGGGGACTTTTTGTAATTATAAAAGCGCAAAAAAAGCAGCCTATATCACGATTATTTTAAATACATGTGGTGTTCTGTGGCTGTTTATCTTAACACTTGCAGAGAAAAATACTGCTTTGATGCAGCAACTGGCAAAAATATTTGCTTTGCTTAGTGGTGTTAAATATTCGAAACAGGCTAACATTGTGTCAAATACGTATTTTGCTGACAGAGCAATGGTATTAGGGATATTGTTTGCGAGTTTGATTATTTGCTGCATTATAATTGCAAGAACAAAAATCAAGGAAAACAACAACTTAAACCTCTGTAAAATTGTAGGATTTGGTTTGATTGTCAGTTTTGTTCGCTCTTTACTGCAACAGTATTGGCAGTCTAATACAATGATTAAGGTTTTAGGAGTTGGAAATAAGGAAAATCAAGAACTTTTTTCGCAGATGTTTCAGCTAAAAGGTGAGTATTCATGGTATTTTGATTTTCCAATTTTGGAATTGATTATAATGGCAGTCTTGTTGTGTACATTTGATAGAAAATCAAAAACCAAAAATATCATAACAGGTGGTGCGGTGGCTCTATTGATTCAGTCGAGTGTTATCTTGGGAACGATGTTGCATAGAATAAATAATTTACAACAAGTGTATCAAAAGGAACAGGAATTATTCTATTCAAAAACATTAAAAGCAGATGCTGTGTCACAGTGTATTGGTTTATTTGTGTTTGATTTTATTTCAATTTTTATGTTATTGCTTTTCCTGAAAAAAGAAACAACATTTTTGAAGATAGGTATTGCTCAAATTTGTGTATTGCTGATAAGTGTTTTGTGCATGAAATTGATTGGCACGATACAAAATTACGGAATTGTAGTGGGTATTGTTAGTGCAGTAGTATTTATTTGCTTGTATGTTATGAATACAAAACTACAAAAATGTAAAAGTGAGAATAGGATGGAAAAATAATGTAAAACAAAGGGACTGTCCCGCTGATATGCTCCCTTCTAGGTAGACAAGTGAAATAATTAAACTTGTTACTTAGGAGGGAGCATATTTTATGTCTAAAAGAAATATATCTGCACAAGATAAGATAAATGCTGTAAAAAGATACTTGAACGGTCTGACAAGCCAACGAATACTTGCAAATGAGTTTAGTATATCTCAAGCTTCCATTCAACAATGGATTACTAATTATGAAAGTATGGGAGAAGATGCATTCTTGATGAAAAGTTATAAGCATTATTCTGCTGAATTAAAAAGGAAGGCAGTTCTAGACTATCTGTCTGGAAAAGGATCACAAACAGATATCTGTAAAAAATATGGTATTCGTTCAAAAAGTAAGTTACAAAAGTGGATAAAGAAGTATAATGGTCATGAAGAGTTAAAATCTTCTGGAACAGGAGGAAGTATTATCATGACCAAAGGAAGAAAAACCACATTTGAAGAACGGGTTGAAATAGTACAATATTGCATCGCACATAACCATAATTATGCTGAAACAGCAGAGAACCATCGGGTATCTTATCAACAGGCACGTAGTTACACTATTAAATATGAAGCTGGTGGAGTGGAAGCTTTAAGAGATAACCGTGGCAAACGGAAAAATCCTGACGAGATGAATGAATTAGAAAGTTTGCGTGCCGAAGTTAAAATTTTAAGAGCAGAGAAAGAACGTGCTGAAATGGAGGCTTCTTTCCTAAAAAACTCGAAGAGATAGAAAGGAGGCGGGGCTAAGCCTGGTCCGTCATGAATATGTATATCAGGCAATCAAAGAAGAACATGAAGATCATAATTATCCCATCACTGACCTTTGCAAACTCGGTAGAGTTTCTAGAGCAGCTTACTATAAATGGTTACATAGAGAAATTCCAGAAAACGAACGAAAAAACAAACGAATTGCAGATGAAATAGAAAAGATTCATACGGAATCGCCGGACAAAGGATATCGCAGAATCAGAGATGAATTGGAACGTTATCATAACATTGATGTTAATGACAAACGTGTGTTACGTATTTGTCGCAAACTTAATATTAAATCAACTATCAAGTACTCCAATAATGGATGCACGAGACAGGCTTCAAATTCCCAATATATAGCAGAAAATATACTTAACCGGGAGTTTACTGCTGATGCACCAAATGAAAAATGGCTCACAGATGTAACAGAGTTCCATTATTATATCGGGATTGAGAAACGTAAGGTCTATTTAAGTGCAATTTTGGATTTATATGACCGAAGAATTGTAGCTTACACGATTGTGGATTCGAACAACAATCATCTTGTATTTAGCAACTTTGAGGATGCGGTGACAAAAAACCCTGATGCACATCCATTGTTTCATAGCGACAGGGGATTCCAATATACTAACAGGGCATTCCACGCGAAAATCGAGGCGGCAGGTATGGTGCAGAGCATGTCAAGAGTAGCCAGGTGCATCGATAATGGACCGATGGAAGGTTTTTGGGGAATTTTAAAGAGAGAACGTTACTATGGAAAACGATTCACTGATAAAGAAACACTCATAAAAATGATTGAGGATTATATAGATTACTACAACAATAAACGATTGCAAAGAAATCTTGGAGTTTTAACTCCTATGGAAAAACACACACTTTACTTACAAGCTGCATAAAAACTGCCAGTAGTTCACTCTACTGGCAGGAAAAATTTATATTTTTTCAATTGTCTACTTGACGGGAAGCAGTTCACGCTGAGACAGCCCCTCTTTTTTATCCTTCCATCAATTGCTTTTTAATCCAGGCAATTTCTTCTTTATAAGGTGGTGTTGATTTCTTTGGATTTTCCGGGTCTTTGATATACGGAGTCTCCAGAATTTTCGGAATCGCTTCAAAGCGCGAATCTCGAATAACCTGCATCAGAGCGTCGCTTCCTAAATAACCTTTTCCAAAATTTTCGTGGCGGTCTTTTGCTGCACCGAGCGGATTTTTACTGTCGTTAATATGGAAAGCAGCAATCTGGTCAAGACCAATAATTTTATCAAATTCCTTCATAACATTTTCGTAGTCGTTCACTAAATCGTAGCCGGCATCATTTACATGGCAGGTGTCAAAGCAGACACGAAGTTTATCCGGATGATTGCAGCCGTTATAAATAGCCTTCAGTTCTTCAAAACTGCGTCCGATTTCTGTGCCTTTTCCAGCCATTGTTTCCAGTGCGATAAACACGGGAGTATCTTCGTTTAAAACTTCATTAAGTCCTTTGCAGATTTGTGCAATACCGGCTTCTGCTCCGGCACCAACATGTGCACCCGGATGTAAAACTAAAACGGTTGCACCCATAGCCGCTGTGCGTTCAATCTCTTTTGCCAGAAAAGTGGCCGCCAGTTCATAGGTCTCCGGTTTTACCGTGTTGGCAAGATTAATAATGTAAGGTGCATGAACAATAAAGTTTGCCATGTTATGTTCTTCCATCAATTTTCTTGCCTGTGGAATGCATAATTCCGAAATATCTTTACGTCTCGTATTCTGGGGAGCACCGGTGTATACCATAAAAGTATTGGCATCATAAGAAAGTGCCTCTTTTACGGAATTCACAAGCATATCTTTGCCGCTCATTCCCACGTGAGAGCCGAGTAATAACATAAGAAATCCTCCTTTGGCACGCTGGGGCGTGTTTGTGATGTTCTTAGTATACACGTTTGGGGGTAATGTGTAAACAATAGATAAATTGTTTGTGCCAAGTGTTCATTCACTCTTTTTTTTGTTTCCGTAATTCAAGAGAAAAGTTTTGTGTCTCGTGGGCACTTTCGCTAATGGAGCTGCGTAGCAGCAAGGGCACTGAAACTACCAGTGCCTCTTGCTGACGCGCTCCAAACCCGCGAGCTACAAAATTTTTCTCTTGAATTACTGGAATCCAAAGAAACTGGCGGTGAACATTTGCCACAAGCTAGAACTTTTGTGACTCAATCGTTCATTGTTTTACAAATACATTATGAAATGTTTTCTGAATGCAGTTATAAGATGATAAAGAAAAACTTAGTTTGGGATGATGGGGCTGTCAAAAATGTTCGTTACTAGTTCCTTTGCCTTCCAATAATTCCGTAGGAAACTTTGTGACGAGTGGGTTTTGAGTACGTCGGTATGAGATGTCTGTGTATGCGTTAGCATAGGCATCCATACCGTTACGCACTCAACGAGCGAAAGCGCCCACGAGACGCAAAGCTTTCCTACGGAATTATTGGAAGACAAAAAATGCCAACGAACACTTGCCTCCCCCTGCCACATCCATGCTTGACATCTCGTCCCATTTTACCTAAAATAAGAAACTAAGAAAGTGGCTTCATTTGCCACTTGACTTAAGAATTGGAGGAATATCAAAAAATGAGTAAGAAACCTTATTATTTGACGACGGCGATTGCTTACACATCGGGCAAGCCGCATATTGGCAATACTTACGAAATCGTTTTGGCTGATGCCATTGTCCGCTACAAACGTTTTCAGGGGTATGATGTTCGTTTTCAGACAGGAACCGATGAGCATGGACAGAAAATTGAGTTAAAAGCACAAGAAGCAGGAATCACACCAAAAGAATTTGTAGATGGTGTTTCGACAGAGATAAAAAGAATTTGGGATTTGATGAATACGTCTTATGACCGCTTTATTCGTACAACCGATGAGGAACATGAAAAGCAGGTTCAGAAGATTTTCAAAAAGCTTTACGATAAAGGCGATATTTACAAAGGATTTTATGAGGGTATGTATTGTACGCCTTGCGAATCTTTCTTTACACCATCCCAGCTGGTGGATGGCAAATGTCCGGACTGTGGCAGAGAGTGCCAGCCGGCAAAAGAAGAAGCTTATTTCCTTAAATTAAGTAAATATCAGGACCGCCTGATGAAGCACATCGAGACACATCCGGAATTTATTCAGCCGGAGTCCCGTAAAAATGAGATGGTAAATAACTTTTTGAAACCGGGCTTACAGGATTTGTGTGTTTCCCGTACAAGCTTCAAATGGGGAATCCCGGTTGACTTTGACCCGGCACATGTAATTTATGTGTGGATTGATGCGTTAAGCAACTATGTGACCGGTACAGGTTTTGATTTGGATGGAAATCACACGCTTGTGGATGGCGAGAATTTATATGAAAAATACTGGCCGGCAGATTTGCATCTGATTGGAAAAGATATTCTTCGTTTCCACACCATTTACTGGCCGATTATGTTGATGGCACTTGACCTTCCACTGCCGAAACAGGTATTTGGACATCCGTGGCTTTTGCAGGGTGACGGCAAGATGAGTAAGAGCAAAGGAAATGTTATTTATGCCGATGATTTGGTAGATATTTTTGGCGTGGATGCCGTACGTTATTTTGTTTTGCACGAAATGCCATTTGAAAATGATGGTGTTGTGAGCTGGGAACTCATGGTAGAGCGTATGAACTCTGACCTTGCAAATGTTCTTGGTAACCTTGTAAACCGTACCATTTCCATGACGAACAAATATCTTGGCGGCGTTTTGGAAAATAAAAATGTGACAGAAGCAGTTGATGACGATTTGAAAGAGACTGTTTTGTCGGTACCAAAAGCAGTTGAAGAAAAAATGGATAAACTGCGTGTGGCAGATGCGATTACGGAAGTATTCCGTCTGTTCAAACGCTGTAACAAATATATTGATGAGACGGAGCCATGGGTACTTGGAAAAGATGAGGCAAAGAAAGACCGTCTTTCTACCGTCCTTTACAACTTGGTTGAGAGTATCGTAATTGGTGCCAGTCTGTTAGAGCCATTTATGCCGGAGACGACAGAGAAAATTCTCGCACAGTTAAATGCGAAAAAACGTGGCTATGAAGAAATGGATACGTTTGGTCAGTATGAATCCGGTACAAAAGTAACGGATTCTCCGGAAATTTTGTTTATGCGTCTCGATCCGAAAGAAGTTTTGGCAAAGGCTGAAGAAATTAAACAGAAACAGATGGCAGAAGTAAAGGCTGAGTCCGGTGAAGAAGATGCCGGCGAGGAAGAAGGAATTGACATCGAAGCAAAACCGGAAATCACATTTGATGACTTTATGAAAATGCAGTTCCAGGTGGGCGAGATTATTGCCTGTGAGGAAGTGCCGAAATCGAAAAAATTACTTTGCAGCCAGGTGAAAATTGGCAGTGAAGTCAAACAGATTGTATCAGGAATTAAGAAATATTATTCACCGGAAGAAATGGTTGGCAAAAAAGTAATGGTACTTGTCAACTTAAAACCGGCGAAACTTGCAGGAGTATTATCGGAAGGAATGCTTCTTTGCGCAGAAGACGCAGAAGGAAACCTCTCCCTCATGACTCCCGAGAAAAAAATGCCGGCAGGAGCAGAGATATGCTAAAGCATTGAGCCGTGCACTAGAAAGAAACGATTTCTCTTGTGCTTGCACAAAAGAGAAAATCGTTTCTTTCTAGTATAGGGCGAAAGCCCGGCAGTGAGGAATGCGGAGCATTCCGAGGTGCAGCACGGCGAGAGAAGCGGCGAAAGCCCTGCAGTGAGGAATGCGGAGCATTCCGAGGTGCGGCACGGCGAGAGAAGAGGCGAAAGCCCGGCAGTGAGGAATGCGAAGCATTCCGAGGTGCGGCACGGCGAGAGGAGAGAACTATGAGCAGTTATATTTTCGACACCCACAGCCATTATGACGACAAAGCTTTTGACAGCGACCGCGACGAAATCCTTGGTGGACTTTTGGCAAAGGGAATTGGTAAAGTCGTGGATGTGGGCGCGGATATGCCATCCAGTAAAATGGCGCTTGAACTGGCAAAGCAGTATGAATTTGTCTATGCGGCACTGGGGGTGCATCCGAGTGAAGTGGAAGGGCTGACGGAAGATGACATGGCGTGGATTTCTAGTCATGCAGCACATGAAAAAGTGGCAGCCATCGGAGAAATCGGGCTGGATTATCACTGGCCGGAGCCGAAACCGGCACTTCAGAAGCAGTGGTTTCGCAGACAGATTGAACTTGCAAAGGAAGTAAAACTTCCGATTATTGTGCACAGCCGTGATGCGGCAGAGCCGACCATGCAAATCATTCAGGAAACAAAAGCCTATGAGTGCGGCGGCGTCATTCACTGTTATTCGTATTCGCCGGAAATGGCAGAAGAATATGTGAAAATGGGATTCTTTATTGGCATGGGAGGAGTCCTGACATTTAAAAATGCAAAAAAATTAGTAAGATGTGCCGAGCGGATTCCGCTGTCTTCTATTGTGCTGGAAACAGACTGCCCGTATATGGCGCCGGAGCCAAACAGAGGAAAGCGAAACGATTCGTCGCAGCTTATTTATGTGGCACAGAAATTAGCAGAAATTAAGGGCATTACGGAAGAAGAGGTAAAGCAGGCAACAACGGAAAATGCCCACCGGTTATACCGGCTGACACAGAATAAATAAAAGGAGAAAACGCGTGGCAAAACTGGGAAACCCACAGGAAACCATACAGGTTTTACAAAAACATGATTTTCATTTTCAAAAAAAATTCGGACAAAATTTTTTGATTGACCCGCATGTGTTAGATAAAATTATCGAGGCGGCAGAAGTCACAAAAGATGATTTTGTACTGGAAATCGGACCGGGAATCGGAACGATGACACAGTATTTGTGCGAGGCGGCAAGACAGGTATTAGCAGTAGAAATTGACAACAACCTCATTCCGATTTTACAGGAGACACTTTCACCTTATGATAATGTAGAAATTCTTCATGGGGATATTTTAAAGCAGGATATTCATGAAATTGCGGAAAAATATAATGACAAAAAGCCAATCAAGGTAGTTGCAAACCTGCCTTATTACATTACAACCCCGATTATTATGGGGCTTTTAGAGAGCCACGTGCCACTTGCTAACATTACCGTTATGGTGCAGAAAGAAGTGGCTGAACGCATGCAGGCAGAGCCGGGCACAAAAGAATATGGTGCATTGTCGCTTGCCGTGCAGTATTACGCAAAACCGTATTTGGCGGCGAATGTTCCGCCAAACTGTTTTATGCCGCGGCCTAATGTTGGAAGTGCGGTAATAAGACTTGACTGCTTAAACCGGGTGCCAATTGAGGTATCCGATGAAAAGTTGATGTTCCGTCTGATTCGGGCGTCTTTTAACCAGCGCCGGAAAACTTTACAGAATGGACTGGCGAACAGTCCGGAACTCTCTTTTTCCAAAGAGGAAATCAAAAGTGCACTGGAAGCAATGGAGTTAAGTCCGACGATTCGTGGGGAAAAACTTAGTTTAGCGCAATTTGCTGCATTAGCAGATGAATTAAAAAAGATTCAACAGGGAGGTAATACCGATGAGTGAAACAATGGCAGATTACGAAGACCAAATTAATGCATCTTTTCGATCGTTCCGCGAAGGCGATACGGTGACCGGAGAGGTGGTAAGTGTTGAAGAAGAGGAAGTCCTTTTGGATTTACGCAGTTTTTCACAGGGAGTAATTCCTTCCGGTGAATATAGTGATGATCCGAATTTCCATGCGATGGATGAGATTCGCACCGGAGAAATGCTGACGGCTGTTGTGCTTTCGCCGGATGATGGACAGGGCCGTGTCCTTCTGTCCCTGCGCGAGGCAAAAAGAGAAGAGGCATGGGAACAGGTAGAGAAGGCACTGGAAGAGAGAACGGTGTTTACGGTAAAAGTAAATAACAGCGTGAATGCCGGTGTTGTTGCCTACTGCGAGGGACTGAGAGGATTTATTCCGGCGTCGAAACTGGCACTTGAGTATGTAGAAGATGTGGAAGAATATGTTGGAAAGACACTTTCGGTTATTGTCATTACAGCAGACCGCGAGGCAAATAAACTGGTTCTTTCCGCAAAAGATGTGGAAAAGGAAAAAGCAGCAAAAGAGCAGGAGAAAAAATTAAATGCTCTGCAAAAAGGGTTCGTGACAGAAGGCGTAATTGAGCGCATTGAGCCATATGGATGCTTTGTGACAATCGGAGATGGTTTATCCGGGCTTGTTCATATTTCCCAGATTTGCAATAAGTTTTTACATTCGCCAAATGAAGTTGTGAAACTCGGACAGACGGTGAAGGTAAAAGTTCTCGATGTGACGGACGGAAAAATTCGCCTGAGCATGAAAGAGGCAGAGGATATTGCACCGGAAGTGGAAGAGGCTGAATCCATTGAGTACCATGATGAGGAGGCAACGACTTCTTTAGCTTCTCTTTTGGCAGGGATTCATTTCGAAGATTAGCGCATAAAAATCACCGCGGCACATACATTATACTAACAATCAAAAGCGGAATATGCTTAGAAATGGAGTGTGTGCGGTGAGGAATAAGGGATACCGGGTCGGGCGGCTGCTTACAATGGTGGTTCTTTTTTCTTTTGGAATGTGCCTGTTTAGTGGATGCGGCACGGAAAAAGAGGGCAAAAGAGGAAAGGATTTGGATTATACGGTGGTTCCAACAGAGGAGTGTCCGGCTGATTTTTTAGCTGAAATCAATAAAAAGAAAATCAATCCGTTTCAGATGACTTATGAAGATGGCGAGTACTGCTATCTGGCGGTTGGCTACGGAGAGCAGGAAACCAACGGTTTTTCGGTGCGTGTCCTTGGCCTCTATGAAAAAGGCGACGGGGTGGTGTTTGAGACGAATCTTTTAGGACCGGAGAAAGGTCAGGAAGTAAGTCAGAAAAAGAGTATGCCGTATCTTGTCGTAAAAATGAAAAAATTGGAGAAAAAAATTGAATTTTGGTCATAATTTTTCCAATTGAAAGGTTGTCTTTTTGTCAAAATTAAGGTATAATCATTTATACATTCGATAAAGAAGGGGGCATGCACAGTGAAACAGATTATCTCACGTTTGAAAAACATCAGTATGATGTTAATCTGGGATGTAATCACTGCGATTGCGCTCTTTGTTTTTGCGTATTTTTCTCTGGACAGGATGCCATCTACGATGTACAAAGTATTGATACTCTGCGGTGTAGCGCTTTTCGTTATTATTATGCTGGTTATTAAATACCAGTTGTTGTATAAGAAGTATGGACGGGATGATGTTACCGGCGGAAAGAATAAAAAGGAATTCGAGCGGATTGCCAGAGATTTGCTTCGCGGGGATGGAAATTATGTTGTCGTGTACGCGAACATCGACCGTTTTAAGCTGATTAATGAAACTTATGGCAATGATGTCGGAGACCGGATTTTGTGCCGAATTCACGAGATTATTGATAATGAGCTCCGCTGGGATGAAGTGTCCGGCCGAATTATGGCAGATAACTTTGGGATTTTGATGCGGTTTCATTCACTTCCGAAGCTTGACCAGCGATTGTACCGGATAAGCAAGCAGTTGTCCGAACTTACGGATGATAACGGAAATTGTTACGGAATTATTCTTTATTTTGGTGTTTACATTGTAAAAGACGATGAAAATGATATTAGTGCTATGCTTGAACATGCCAATTTGGCGCGTAAGAAGATTTCACCGTCACATCTTGTTCCGATGGGAATCTACGATGTGAAAGAAAGCCAGAAACTTGGACGTGATAAAGCGTTGGAGATGAAGATGCACAAGGCACTTGAACAAGGTGACTTCGTACCGTATCTTCAGCCGAAATACGAATTGGAAGGTGAGTCGATTGCCGGTGCGGAAGCATTGGTTCGATGGATTGACCCGGAAGAGGGTATGATTTATCCGGATGAGTTTATTGATTTGTTTGAATCCAATGGATTTATTGTAGAACTTGATTTGTATGTGTTCGAAGAGGTTTGCAAGTTGATTGAGCGGTGGCATAAAGCGGGACGCAAAATTATACCGATTTCTGTAAACTTATCAAGAAGTCATTTTGAAATTCCGAACTTCTTTGATTATTATGAATATGTGTTAAAGAAATATGATATTCCGCCAAGAAGTATTGAGATTGAGTTGACGGAGTCTCTGTTTTATAATGATATGAAGTCACTCAGTGTACTGGTATCCCGGATTCATCATGCAGGATTATCGTGTTCGATTGATGATTTTGGAAGCGGTTACTCTTCCTTAAATATGTTAAAGGATGTTAAAGTAGATGCGCTGAAGTTAGACCGTGTATTCTTTGAGAGCGGTGATAACGATGAGCGTGGAAAGGATATTATCCAGAGCGTAATCAAACTGGCACAAGCACTGGATCTTCACACCATATCCGAAGGAGTCGAAGAGAGAAAGCAAGTGGAGTTTTTGAAAGAAATGCACTGTGACTTAATTCAGGGATATGTGTTTGCAAAGCCAATGCCTGTACCGGAATTTGAACAGTTAGCGTTTGGTACAGAAGCAGCGGACTAAAGATATAATCGTTTGTGATTTCGATAGCGGTTTCTACGGTACATAATTTCATGATATAAAACGACCTCAATCATATCGCGGAGAAGTCTTCCTTCCTTCGGATAGGAATCGGGGTATTTTTTTGTAAATTCACCGGCAATTCCGGCAGCCATAAGCTGTAAGGCAATTTTGTCAGGAAATACGTCAAACATCAGACTTCCCTCGTATTCCATTTTGTCACATTCTTCTTCCACAAATTCGCTGATTTGTCTTGTGATTTTCGGGTATAAATATTTAAGGTACGAGTTGTCAGCTTCCAGTTCCATCAGTTTCTGACTACCTAAAGCAGGTGGATAGGTAGGAACATAGGGGGAGCGGTTATCAAAATGACTCATGCGTTTTCCTCCGATGGTTTATTAACTAATATATGTGTGCTAAAAATTTGTGTGTATGCCTTGCACTTTTTTGCGAAAGCCGTTACACTGTATAAGGTAGTAACATCATATTGTAGGAATGGAGAGATATTATGGTTAAATATATATATCAGGCAGTCGCCCTTGTATTCATTTTTGTGGGCGCACTGTTTTTATTTGGAAGAAATATGGAAACGGATATGGAAGAAAAGGGCGTGACGGAAGCGATTACGGATGAGACATATCCGTATCTTCAGCTGCAGACGCAGGGGCAGACGGTGAATGTTTTATATGGGTATAGTGCGCCGCTCGAAGCAAATGTGGTGCGCGAATCGATTACGCCGATTAACCAGAACAGACAGATTTCTTTGTTAATCAGTAAAGCAAAGAGCCGTCTTGTTAATGTCACCTACAGCATTGTGGATAAGGAGAGCGGAGAAGTATATAAAACCGGAAGCGTGAATGCGATTGGACAGAATCAGCGCAGGGTAGATTTGACGTTTGACTATGGATTCAAGACAAGTACGGAGTATATTTTGGATTTGAAAACGACATCGGACAAGGGAAAAACAATTCATTATTATACACGATTAAAGTATTATCTGGATGAGAGTAATCTGGCAAAAAAACTGGCATTTGCCCAAAAATTTCATAACAATACATTTTCAAAAAACAAATCGGAAGAAATCAGCCGTTATCTGGAGCCGGATGGCAAGAACCGGAACTCGACACTTGCCTATGTTGACATTACCTCGGATGCCAGCCTGGTAACGTGGGCAGAGATGTCACCGAAAATTGTATCTGATGAATTTGTTACGATTAAAGAATATAATATGGAAACGGCCTGCATTCAGTATAATTATTTTGTGCAGGCAACAACGGCTTCCGGAAAGGAAACGTATCATATCAAAGAATTTTACCGCGTGCGTTATGCTTCCGGAAGGGATTACCTGCTGAATTTCTCACGATCGATGGAAGCGGTGTTTGACGTATCGACGGCAAGCAGCAAATCCAGTCAGTTAAAGTTGGGAATTACGGAGCAGAATAATGGAAAGATGCTTTCCAATAAAAAAGAAGATAAGTTGTATTTTTCCAGAGATGGCTTTGTTTACCGGTATGACATGAAGACGAATCAGGTGAAAAAGATTTACGCTTCGTTCAGCGAGAAGGCTTCTTATGCTTACCGTGCTTACAACGAGCAGGGAATCCGCCTGTTAAAAGTCGACGATAAAGATAATTTGTATTTTTGCGCGTACGGTTATTTTGCACGTGGCAGCTATGAGGGCGATGTGGCGGTTGTACTTTATGAGTACACGGCGGACGGAACGCTCGAAGAGATGGTATATATGCCGATTAATACGACGTATCAGCAGTTGAAAGAGGATTTTGCCGATTATGGCTATGTGAGCAGCCGGGGAATCTACTATTTCACTGTGGCAAATACGGTGTATGCCTATAACATGACGGCGAAGCGGCTGGAGAAAATAGCCGAGAACATAAAAGAGAATACCTTTATGACGATGGAGCGTGCAAATTGTTACACGTGGTCATCCTCTCTTGCTAAAGGCTATGGCGAAAACATTACGATTTACAATTTGGAAAATGATGAAAAGAATGTGATTTATCAGCCGGATAAAAATAGTTATATTAAACTGCTTGGCGTAATTGAGGATAATATGGTGTATGGTTACATGCACAAGTCCGATGTTGGAACGATGGCGGACGGAACAAAAGTAACGCCATGCTATGAACTTTATATTGCCAATACAAAAGGTGAAGTGCGTCGTAAATACAGTGTAAAAAATCAGTATATTCAGAAGATTAATTGTAACGGAAATGTAATTAATATGACGCTTTGTAAAAGACAGGGAAGTCATTACGTGATGAGCGGCGAAGACACAATTTTGAACAATTCCAGCAAGGATGAGCCAAAGTTTAGTTATGTATCGCGTGTAACCACAAAGTCTTTGACCGAGTGGTACATCCAGTTCCCGATTTCGTTTGAAATGAAAGCGAAGCCGACATGGGATGAACCACTGTCCACATTGACTACGAGTGAACGTTATGTGCGTCTGGAGCAGCCGAAACTTACAAAATATTATGTATTTGCCGGGGGGCAAATTGTTTCTTCCTACGAAAGTGCGGCAAAAGCGATTCGAGAGGCAGACGCCAAAATGGGTGTCGTTGTTTCAAGTAATCATCAGGTTGTCTGGGAGAGAAGCGGAGCCTTCATCCAGAATACAATTGGTGGTCTGGAAATGACGAAGCAGGGAAATGGTGTGTCAAATCTGGATGCGTGTGTTCATATGCTTTTGAAAGCGAACCATTATGATGTGGCGGCGAAGGGACTGGTGAAAAAGGGTGAAAATGCGTATAATACGCTTTCACATTATTTGCAGCGGCCGATGAGTCTGAAGGGATGCACGCTGGAGGAAGTTTTATACTTTGTCAGTGGCAGTAAACCGGTGATTGCGATGACCGGCAATAAAACCGGTGTGGTAATTGGTGGATATACGGCTTCTAAACTGATTTTGTACAATCCGCAGTCCGGCAAAACACAGACGGTAAGCAGAAGTTCGTATGAGAAGATTTTCAAAGATGCCGGCAATTATTTTATTAGCTACATGAGTGAATCGTAAGATAAAGGAGAAACTATGGAGACAAAGGAATTGATTTCGCAGGCGTTATCTGCGCGTGAAAATGCATATGCACTGTATTCCGGTTTTATGGTGGGGGCGGCACTTCTGTGTAAAGACGGCACGGTTTATACCGGCTGTAACATTGAAAATGCGGCATTTACACCGACAAACTGTGCGGAGAGAACGGCTTTTTTCAAAGCAGTCAGTGAAGGGAAAAGGGATTTTGTAAAAATTGCGATTGTTGGCGGAAAAAGGGGAGAAATGACAGCACCGGCACCGTGTGGTGTCTGTCTGCAGGTGATGTCGGAGTTTTGCAAGGCAGATGAATTTGAAATTGTAATGGCAAAGAGCGAAGAAGATTATAGCAGTAAGAGGCTTTCAGAACTTTTGCCAAGCAGTTTTTCCTTATAAAAGGCTGGAGGAGAAAAGAGATGGAATTACCGGTTGCATTTTGTGATGAGATGAAACGGATTTTAGGGGATGAGTACGAGGATTATTTGAAATCCATGGAAGGTACAAGAAAATTTGGGCTCCGTGTAAATACAGCGAAGATTTCTGTGGAGGATTTTTTGAAAATTTCTCCGTTTGAGTTAACGCCGATTCCGTATGTTAAAAACGGTTTTTATTATGATGGGGAGAAAGAACAGCCTGCGAAACATCCGTATTATTTTGCGGGATTATATTATTTGCAGGACCCAAGCGCGATGACACCGGCTTCGCGTCTGCCAATTGAAGAAAATGATGTGGTGCTTGATTTGTGTGCGGCACCGGGCGGAAAAGCGACGGAGTTAGCAGCAAAAAACTTCATGGCACCGGGCTTTTGATTGCCAACGATATCAGTAGCAAGCGCGCAAAAGCATTGTTGAAAAATATTGAATTGTTTGGCGTGGAAAATAGTTTTATTGTAACAGAATATCCCAAGAAACTGGCGGAGTATTTTGCCGGTTTTTTCGATAAAATTTTGATTGATGCGCCGTGCTCAGGCGAGGGAATGTTCCGCAAGGAGCCGTCTATGGTAAAGGCATGGGAGCAGAATGGTCCTGAATTTTATGCCACGTTACAGGAAGATATTTTGAAACAGGCGCTTCCGATGCTAAAACCGGGCGGTATGCTTTTGTATTCTACCTGTACATTCTCACCGCTGGAAGATGAGGGAACGGTGCAAAAAATTCTTTCTATGAACCCGGATATGGAGATTCTTCCGATGGAGGGTTATAAAGGGTTTGCGTCCGGAAAACCGGAATTGATTGGAAGTACAGAAGAATCTATACGAAACTGTGTCCGCATTTTCCCGCACCGTGTCGATGGTGAGGGGCATTTTCTGGCACTGTTTCGAAAAAAGGAGACGGCGGATGAGCCGGTTGTATCCTGTGAGCAGACAAGAAGCGGTCTGCGGGGAGAGGAAAAGGAATTGTGGGAGGCGTTTGGTGAGAATCTGAACCGGACGTTTCTGCCTGAGCGTATGGAAAGCAAAAACGGAATGGTTTACTATATGCCAAAGGAACTTCCGAAGATGCGTGGACTTCGTTTTTTGCGCAGCGGGCTATTTGTCGGTGAGATGAAGAAAAAGAGGTTTGAGCCGAGTCAGTCGTTAGCGATGGCACTGCGGGCGAAGGACTATAAGAATTGTCTGCGCTTGTCTGTAAACGATGAGCGGGTGGTTCGCTATTTAAAGGGCGAAACACTGGTGTTGACGGATGAGGAAGCTGCTGCAAAGGATGGCTGGCAGCTTGTGTGTGTAGAAGATTATCCGCTTGGCTGGGGCAAAAAGAATAAGCATAATTTAAAAAATAAATACCACAGCGGATGGCGCATGGTATAAAAGAGCAAGCGAAAAGGACCACATAAGCGGTCCTTTTCTGGGGAATAGAGAACTAAACTATATATAGGCGATCATTGGCAGAGCCAATGATTAGGGCAAATTTAGGCGCGGCGCTTCGGTCGCGCCGTCTTTGGTGCATTGCACGTTTAACAAAAAACGTAGGAAAAAATAAAAAGCGACCCACAAAATGTGAATCGCCTTTGATTACAATGCCATAATACACCTTATCAGGATTTCTGTCAACTTATTTTTTACCGTTTTCCGTTCGGTGATAGATTTGATAGGCAAACAGGGCAATAGCAAATGTAAACACGGTTGCGATGACAAACAGCGTCATCGAACTTTTATAGATGTCAATGTTTCGCAAGTAAATCGGTACATATCCTGCAACGTGGAGAACAATAGCAATAACCGTCCACTGTTTTTCTCCGGTTGAAATGGCATATTCAACAAGGATGGCAATGGCAGCATACAATACAAGCGAAAGAATCACGTATGTAGCGTCCATAAAAAAGGAAGAAGAAGGCGTTGCTGCCTGTTCGGTAAATAACTTCTGGGTCTGAGCCAGTTCCTCTCCTTTTAATGCCAGTTTTTTGAAATATTCCGTTGAGCCGATGGAGTTAATCAGTAATGCTGCAATAATGTTTGTGATGTAAACGGTAGCACCATTTAAGATGCTTTCAAAACCGCCCATACCAACTCCGAAAATCAGCGCATTTTCCTTGCCCGGACGTTTTTTCATTGCATACTTCAATCCGATAAATGCTCCGATGGTCGAAAGAATACCAAGGGAGAAGGCTCCGAACAGTGCCGAGTAGATCGGATGTGTTTTTGAACTGAAAAAGGATAAAAGCCCCGGAATTGAAAAAATCAAAACATTCACAATTGTAGCGGCAACGTAGGAAAAGAGCAGGCAAAATGCAGCCCCAATAAAAAATGCACCCGGTTTTACACCGTTTTTCCGTTTCTGATACCATACAAATAAAATCGGCAGCAGGATGCAAAGCAGTGAACAAAAAATATTCGCCTGAACAAATCCCGCTGAAAAAACAATCTGATTCATAATAATCTCACTTTCTTTGGTGGTTATGTTGCTATTCAAGATGGTTTGCACTGCATATTAGTCATGAATAGCTGCGACTGTAGTACATTGTAACTAATAATGAGACGGTGCGTCAAGTGTTCGTTGGTGTTTTTTTAGTTTCCGGTAAATGAATAGAAAAGCTTTGCGTCTCGTCGGCACTCAACGAGCGAGAGTGCCCACGAGACGCAAAGCTTTTCTCCGGAATTACGGAAAACAAAAAAGTGCCAACGAATACTTGACACGAGCCCTACCACCTTGCCAATGTCTCCATTCTATTGTAAAATAAAAGAGGAATATTCATGACAGGAGGGATTTACGATGAATCTTTATGAAAGACTCATGTGGACGGCAAAAGAAAACCGGTATCCGATGCATATGCCCGGGCACAAGCGGGCAGGTCTTTTTACGATGGCAAATCCCTATGCATTTGATGTGACAGAAATTGATGGCACTGATAATCTTCATCAGCCGGAGGGTGAAATCCTTTGGGAGATGGAGCAGATGAAACAAAAGTATGGAACGAAAGACTCTTATCTTTTGGTAAATGGAAGCACGTGTGGCATCTTAGCAGCGATTTCTGCCTGCTGTCATCCGGGCGATACGATTGTGATTGCCAGAAACTGCCACCGTTCGGTGTACCATGCCGTGGAACTTTTGTCGTTGAAGCCGGTTTATGTATATCCGGAAGTAGATAAAGAGACGGGAATCTGCCTTGGGATTTCTTCGGAGGAAGTGAAGCATGTCATAGTAGATACGAAACCTGCCTGTGTCGTATTGACCTCGCCGACGTATGAGGGCGTTGTGTCAAATATTCGGGCGATTGCAGAGATTGTCCATGAGAAAAATTCGCTGCTTGTAGTGGATGAAGCGCATGGTGCACATTTTGCATGGAGTGACAAATTTCCGGAGACGGCGATGGAGCAGGGGGCGGACCTTGTGATTGAGAGTCTGCACAAGACGCTGCCGGCATTGACCCAGACGGCGGTTTTGCACCGGGCGAGTGACCGTATTATGGCAGAGCGCGTGGAACATTATTTGGAAATCTTTGAGACGAGCAGCCCTTCTTATGTGCTGATGGGCAGTATCAGCCAGTGTATGCAGTGGATGCGGAAATATGCCGATACTTGGTTTGAGGCTTATTTTACGAACCTTATTTGGTTTCGTGAGCATGCAGAAAAATGGAAGGAATTGCGTCTTTGGGAAAATCCAAGAAAGGAACCATCAAAACTTGTTGTTCTGACCGGGGAAAAATGTTCTGGCACAGAGGCAGCAAAATGGCTGCGGGAAGAATTTCAAATTGAAGTGGAAATGGCGGCTGCAGGGTATATTCTTGCGATGACAAGCCTCGCGGATTCGAGGGATGGTTTTGTCCGTCTTATGGATGCCCTTACTAAAATTGATGAAAGACTGCAAAAAATTTCTTTTTCCAAAGAGAAAAAAACAAATTATAGCGAGTCGGTTTTAACCTGCCCGGAAGTGGAAATGCTGCCGGTGCAGGCGGTAAATGCACTGGCGGAGACAAAGTCTGTGAATGAGGCAGAGGGATTTGTTTCGGCGGAATATGGGATGGTGTATCCACCGGGAATTCCGTTTTTAGTGCCGGGAGAAAAGATTACAAAAACGGTTTTAGATAAGATAGAAAATGCAAAAAAAGCAGGACTTCATTTGTTTGGATTTGCGGATGCAAGCGGACAGACCGTGCAGGTTGTGAAAGAAGAAAAGAAAAGGTAAAGAGAGGATTCTACCATGGGCAGATTGTTTGTATTTATGGGGAAAAGTGCATCGGGAAAAGATACGCTTTACGGGGAACTGTTGGCGCGTTACCCGGAGATTCATGCAGTGATTCCCTATACGACCAGGCCGATACGAGAGGGCGAAACGGATGGCGGAGCGTATTATTTTGTCTCCGAAGATAAAATGCGCAGGATGGAAAAAGAGAATCGGATTGTGGAATCAAGGTGTTATCAGACCGTCCATGGACCGTGGTATTATTTCACGGCGGAAGATGGACAGATTGACTGGGACAAAGGCGATTTTGTGCTAATTTCGACGCTGGAAGGTTTTGAGAAAATTTCCCGGTTTTATGGTGCCGATAAGGTTGTTCCGCTTTATATCGAGGTGGATGACATGACCCGGATTGAGCGCTCGCTGAAAAGGGAAAAAGAGCAGAAAAATCCATGCGTTTCCGAGGTATGCCGCCGCTTTTTGGCAGATGAAAAAGATTTTTCCAAAGAAAATCTCAAGCGCTTAAATATTACGGACAAAATCGTAAATGATTCCGTTGAAAATGCACTGAGAGAGATTGTTCTGCGGATAAAAAGTGGTAGATAAATCATGTGAAACGTGGTATTATAAATCGAGAAAGAGGTGATATTTTGGATATTCGAGTGGACAACATGCAGCAGGTAAATGCGACGACACAGACGCAGCAGGCGCAGCAAAGTGGAGAAGATTTTAAATTTACACTGATGAGTTCGATTGAAGGAGCCGGTCTTTCCGAGCGGTTATCGGTTATGATGCAGGAAATTACGATGCAGGGAGAAAAGCTTGGCAAACATATGGATGTCCGGGATATGAAGCATTACCGCCGCCTCATTCAGGAATTTATGAATGAGATAGTAAATCGTTCGCATAAATTCAGCCGTGAAAATTTCTTGGACCGCCGCGGCAGACACCGTGTGTATGGCATGATTAAGCGTGTGAATGTGGTGTTGGATGAACTGGCGGGAGAGTTGATTAAAGAAGAAAAAGATACCCTTGCGATTTTGAGTAAAGTCGATGAAATCAGAGGGTTATTACTGGATATTATTACGTGATAAAAGAAGGGAGAAACGATGTTTTCATTTTCAGAGATTGTAGGTCATGAACAGATAAAGGAACATATGCAGGCAGCGATTCGTGATAAGAAACCGTTTCATGCGTATTTGTTCCAAGGCGAAGAAGGTGTTGGTAAAGAAGCGCTGGCGAGGACGTTTGCCGCTGGTTTGCAGTGTCAGAGTGAGTCGACAGATAAACCGTGCAAGGAATGTGTGTCCTGCCGTCAGATGGAGTCCGGAAATCAGCCGGATGTTATCTGGGTGACAAGAGAGAAGGCGAGTCTTGGCGTGGATGAAATCCGCGAGCAGCTTTGCAATACGATGGATATTAAGCCGTTTTCGAGTCCGTATAAAATTTACCTTGTGCCGGAAGCGGAAAAAATGACAGAGGCGGCACAGAATGCGCTGTTAAAAACAATTGAGGAACCGCCGGAATATGGTATTGTCATTTTGATGACAAGTAACATTTCTGCGTTGCTGCCGACGATTCAGTCGCGCTGTCTTACGATGGAGTTTCGTCCGCTCAGCACTGCCGTTGTGGAATCGTTTGTCAAAGAACATTGTCAGGTGCCGGATTATCAGGCGAGAGCGAGTGCGGCATTTGCACAGGGAAATCTGGGAAAAGCGATGCGGTATGCCAAATCGGAAGATTTCATTGAGAGAAAAGACCATATTATTTCTTTGCTTGCGGCATGTGGAGCAGATGGATTTGTCTGAGATGTTAGCGGTAATTAAGGATTTGGGAACACGCAAAGACGAAGTGAGGGATTATATTGATTTAATGGTGCTGTGGTACCGGGATGTGCTTTTGTTTAAGGCGACAAAGGATATTAACCAGCTTTTGTTCCAGGATGAGGCGTCTTACATTTCCCGTGAGGCAAGCCACCGCAGTTATGAGAAAATCGAAGAGATTCTGCAGGCGTTTGAAAAGGCAAAAGTCCGCCTGCGTGCAAATGTAAATTTTGATATTACGATGGAGCTTATGCTTCTTACTTTGAAATAGAGATACGGAGGTTATTATGAAGATTATTATTGGTGTTAGTTTTCGACAGGCGGGAAAGGTGTATTTTTTTGACCCGGGCGATGAGCAGATTGAGCGCGGGGAGCACGTAATTGTCGAGACTGCAAAAGGTGTTGAATACGGAACGGTTGTTGTGCCAAACCGCGAGATGGCAGAAGAGAAAATTGTGGCACCGTTGAAAAAGATTATTCGTGTGGCAACGCCGAAAGATGAAGATATCGAGTTAAAGAACCGTGAAAAAGAAAAAGATGCATATAAAATCTGTCTTGAAAAAATTGCAAAACACGGATTGGAAATGAAGCTGATTGCGGCGGAGTATACGTTTGATAACAATAAATTATTGTTTTATTTCACAGCGGATGGACGAATTGATTTCCGTGAGCTGGTAAAAGATTTGGCGAGCGTATTCCGCACCCGAATCGAGCTTAGACAGATTGGTGTGCGTGATGAAACAAAAATCTGCGGCGGAATTGGAATCTGCGGAAGAACGTTGTGCTGCCACAGTTATTTATCCGAGTTTGCGCCGGTTTCGATTAAAATGGCAAAGGAACAGAACCTTTCTTTGAATCCGACGAAGATATCCGGTGTCTGCGGACGTCTGATGTGCTGCTTGAAAAATGAGGAAGAGGCTTATGAGGAATTAAACAGTCGTCTGCCACACATTGGAAGCCACGTAAAAACAACGGAAGGTTTGGATGCGGAAGTACAGAGCGTAAGTGTTTTAAAGCAGCTTGTGAAGGTTATTGTTTCTTTAGATGACGGCGAGAAAGAGGTGCGTGAGTACCGCGTGGATGAGTTGAAATTCCGTCCGAACAAGTCGAAAAACAGAATTAAAGATAAACATGATAAAGAGTTAAAAAAATTAGAGGCAATGGAAAAAAAGGAAGGAAAATCGAAGTTGAATGAGTAATCAAAAAGACCCAAAGGATTTTCTTTATGAGGGCGAGCGGCTGGATGATTTGCAGCGGGATGGAATGTACATTATTCAGAATCCGAAGTGGTTCTGCTTTGGTATGGATGCCGTCCTTTTATCCGCATACGCGAAGGTAAAGGAAGGGGAAAAATGTCTGGACCTTGGCTGTGGCAACGGTATTATTCCGCTGTTGCTTTCCGGGCGTACCAAGGGAAGTTCCTTTACCGGGCTGGAACTGCAAAAAGATATTGCCGAAATGGCAAAGCGTAGTGTAGCTTATAACGAAAAAGAAGATAAAGTGCATATTGTGCAGGGTGATATCAGGGAAGCCACTTCAATTTTTGAAGCTGCTTCCTTTGACGTTGTTACGAGCAATCCGCCGTATTTGAATCAATCCAATGGCCGTGTCAGCGAGGCGTCACACAAGGCGATTGCCAGACATGAACTTTTCTGCACGTTTGAAGACGTGGTAAAAGCGGCGGCAAAGCTTCTGCGGCCCGGCGGGCGTTTTTATCTGGTACACAGACCATTTCGCTTAGCGGAAATTATTTCCTGTATGGTGCAGTACAAATTGGAACCAAAGCGGATGAGACTGGTTTATCCGTATGTTGATAAAGAACCAAATATGGTGTTGATTGAGGGAGTTCGAGGAGGAAATCGTCAATTGACGGTTGAAAAACCGTTAATTGCATACGCTAATACGAACCAATACACAGAGGAAGTGAGGCGGATGTATTATGATTAGAGAAGAAAAGACAGGAATGTTATATTTGTGTGCGACGCCGATTGGCAATCTGGAGGATGTTACACTTCGTGTTCTTCGCATTTTAAAGGAAGCCGATGTGGTGGCGGCCGAAGATACCAGACAGAGCATCAAGCTTTTGAATCATTATGAAATCAAGACCCCGCTTGTCAGTTACCATGAGCATAATAAATATGAAAAAACGCCGGTTTTAGTCCAGCGCATGTTGAAAGGTGAGACGATTGCACTTGTCACAGATGCTGGTACACCGGCAATTTCGGACCCTGGTGAGGATTTGGTTAGGGCGTGCTATGAAGCGGGAATCCCGGTTACATCTCTTCCGGGACCGGCAGCAGTAATTACAGCGCTGACCCTATCCGGTATGCCTGCCCGCCGGTTTACTTTTGAAGGATTTTTGTCGGTGGATAAAAAGGAAAGAAAAGAAGTGTTAGACCGTCTTGCCAAAACGACCTGCACGACGATTTTTTATGAAGCACCGCATCGTCTGAAAAAAACACTGGCACTTTTTTGTGAGCTTTTGGGCGAAAACCACCGGATTGCCATCTGCAAGGAACTGACCAAAAAACATGAGACGGCGCTTCATTTTACTTTAGGTGAGGCTGTGGCGTATTATGAAGCGAACGAGCCAAAAGGTGAGTTTGTGCTTGTACTGGAAGGGAAAAGTGCAGAAGATATGAACCGCGCCAAACAGGAGAAATGGCAGGAAATGCCGCTGCCCAAACATATGAAAATCTATGAAGATAAAGGGCTTAGCCGTAAGGAAGCCATGAAGGCAGTGGCGAAAGACCGCGGTGTATCCAAACGGGAGATAAATGCAAAATTACTGGAAGATGAGTAGGGGGCGAGAGGGGAGCTTGCTATAGGTTGACCGGATTTTGAAAGATTGCAAATCCGGTCAACCATTTTATAGATATAAGGTGACTGAAATTCCATTTTGTGTTAAATAGGTCAACCAAATAGTCTTAAACGAATGACCGTATTTGCAATTATGTGAGTTAAGGTCAACAAATACATTTCAAAAGTTGACTCAATTTAGAAAAAAACAAATATAAGTCAACGAAAGAGTAAAATTTGGTTGACCGCAGGAGAAATTTTTTAAAATTTCATCTTCTTTTGAAACAAGTCGGCAGTGAATTGCACGTTCGTGATTCGCTTTTTTCCTTTGCGGCGCCTCCTCTGGTGAAATATGGTCACGTGCTGAGACTCTGGCGATTTCAGAAGAGGTATCAGCACTAATAAATACATCGAATGTGACCATTAAAAAAGTCAATGGGAATTATATTGAAAACGGAAACTTTCATTGTTGCCCGGACGCAAGTGTGGTTTAGTTATGCTCAAAGAGAGGTGTGAAAAATATGGCATCAAGTAAAGATTATTTGCAGTTTATATTAGAACAGTTATCGGATTTAGAAGAAATTACTTACCGCGCTATGATGGGAGAATATATTCTTTATTATCGTGGTAAAATTGTAGGTGGAATTTATGATGACAGATTACTTGTAAAACCAATAAAATCGGCGGTTTCTTATATGCCGGAAGCTGCTTATGAATTGCCTTATGAGGGCGCAAAAGAAATGTTATTAGTGGACAATGTGGATGACAAAGAATTTTTGGCAGGACTATTTCGTGCGATGTATGATGAATTGCCGGCACCGAAAAAGAAAAAAATAGATTCATTTAAGCTAGCCATAGATATGTTTTCGGACGATTTTATGGAAGATGGGCATAGCGATTGGGTGGAACAGGAGCGTGAGGAATTATGAGATATATGTTGGATACTAATATATGTATTTATGCAATCAAACATAAACCGGAGCAAGTATTTATTCGCTTAAAAGAACACGATCCGCAGGAGTTATGTATTTCTTCTGGTACATATGCAGAATTAGTGCATGGCGTTGAAAAAAGCAAAGCGACTGAGAAAAATAGGGTGGCTTTGGCTTTGTTGTTGGCAAATATTGATATTGTAAGTTTTGATTCTTTGGCAGCACAGAGTTATGGAAAGATAAGAGCAGACTTGGAAAAGGCGGGAACTCCTATTGGACCGCTGGATATGATGATAGCTGGTCATGCTAAGTCACTGAATTATTTTGTTGTAACAAATAATACAAAAGAGTTTGAGAGAGTAAAAGGCTTAAAACTTGAAAATTGGGCAGTGTAGTTTTTGTTAAGTTAATTATGTTATAGGATAAAAGAAATGCAAAGAGAGATATTGCATTTAGGAGGCAAGAAAATTATGGGAGAAATATTGATAAACCAATTGTTTGCGGGGGCATATTTACAGGAAGGGACTAATATAGGACATGAGGTGATTAATCTTTTCAGGGATGATAATGATGAAAACTATCTTTATATTACACCTATGGGAAATGTCAAAGGACATAATGTTGATAAAGTACTGTTTGTTCAAAATATTGCGGGTAGAGAAACGATGGAAGTCGTGATGAAGGCGGAAGGACTAAGTAACACATCGGCGGATGATGTTCAGAAGATTTTTTATGCTGGTGTAAATATTACTGATATATTTAATAAAAATCTTTATCATGGTGAGGCTGAGACGTCAAAAACAAATAGTATGGCTACATATTGTGCAAAAGATGTTAGGTTTCCTAAAAAGGTAAAAGAATTATTATTACTGTAGATTCCAGCTATGAGGTTGAGGATGAAAAAAATACGGTTGTAATTCGGCTGGATTGTAATAAGAAGAAAATTGTTGGACAAAGTATGCGGACGTATTTATCGGAAGAATTATATCCTTCAATACACGCAAAGATAGAACAGCTATTGGCAAATACATCTTTGTGGGAAGAATCTAATAATACGCAGAAAATGATATCAGATGGCTCATATACTAGGACAAATATATCTTTTCTTGAAATTATCAGGAAGGAAAATGATGAGTTGATAATGTCTAATTTATTAGCTTACTATTTCAATTATAGACATGATATGTTTGTTAAATTTGCAGAAGATGTATTAGGAGTTCATGGTTTTGAAAATTCCTTTGAGATTATACGAGAGTCTGTAAAGAATATTGATTTATGGATTCGTGATGAACGCCATGTATTGGTAATTGAAAATAAGATAAAATCGGGATTTAATGGCAAAACAGATGATGGTAAGAATCAATTGAATAAGTATTATGAATATACAGAGAGATATATAAAGGAAAATGGAATTGATGAGGCGTATTATTTTGTATTTGTTCCTGATTACAATGATTTGTCGATAGATGATCTGATGATTAAAGAAAAGTACAAGATTATATATTATAGTGAAATATATGATTTTTTCAGGGAAAATGCCGCAGAGTATTTAAATGATAAATACTTTTCTGATTTTCTTTGTGGCCTAAGGAATCAGACGATGACGTATTCTGAGTTGCGTTTTAGTTTAATGAGAAGTAGATTCCTTGAGAAAATCAACCAAAGATAAAAATTCAAGAAAGATTATTTAGGAGGACACACAACATGTTATACATTATGCGCCACGGAAAAACCGATTGGAATGCATTGCACAAACTTCAGGGAAGAACGGATATCCCATTAAATGAAGAAGGAAGGTTAATGGCATTAAAAGCACACGAGGAATATAAGTCATGGAATATTGATGTATGTTACTGTTCTCCACTGATTCGGGCAGTGGAGACGGCGCAGATTGTGCTGAAAAACAGGGGAATTCCAATTATAACAGATGAACGGCTGGTAGAGATGAGCTTTGGTGATTATGAGGGGATTGAAAATAGCTTTAAAATTCCGGATTGTCCAATTAATCTTATTTTTCGCAAACCGGAGGAATACATAGAATCAATCGGTGGGGCGGAAACATTTGCAGAGCTTTTTGCGAGAACAGGTTCATTTCTGAAGGAGGTAATAGAACCTCAATTGCAGGAAGGAACGGATATTCTTATTGTTGGACATGGCGCGATGAATTCCAGTATTATATGTCAGGTTAAGAATAAGCCAATCGAGGAGTTTTGGAGCGCAGGGCTTGAACAGTGTAAGATTTTACAATTGTAAATTGAGAGGAACCGGGGAGAAGGAATTAAAAGTTGACAATGCGGTTAGTCTATGCTAACTTTGAGCTGACAGAAAAGAGTGGGATTATCATTCGAATAAGATACTGGAGGAAGAGCAATGAAAAAGTTATTTTTTGAAACCGAAAAAGATGGTTTTTATGGAACTTATTATGTAAATCCCAAAGGTTCAGACTGTGCGGTTATCGGATTGTTTGGAGATGACCCCAATGATTATATGGCGAAGTGCGGGGCAAAATGGCTTCATAAAAATGGTGTCAATGTTCTTTGTATGTCGCCGGGAAAGAAAAATTACAGCCATGTAAATTTCCCACTCGAACGTATTGAGACGGCAATCCAGTGGCTGAAAAATAATGGAAATCAAAAAATCGGAATTATGGGAATGAGTACAGCGGGTATGGATGCTCTTGTTGCAGCTTCTTTATTTTCGGATATTACGCTGACATTTGCGCTTACGCCTAGTGATTTTGTATGGCAGGGATTTGAGCAGGGGGAATAAGGATGGATGCAAGGAATGGCCGATTCCGGGAGCGTCCACTCTTTCCTGGAAGGGAGAGCCGCTTGCCTATATGCCGTTTGTGTATGAACATCCGGTGTACTGGCAGAAGGTTGAAGAGGAGACAAAAGGCTCCGGTGATATCGAGCGCAGCACCTGTTTGTTTATTGACTCTGAAAATGCAAGAGAACATACCGAAGAGGAAATGATTCCGGTTGAGAATATAAAGGGCAGACTGTTTCTTGTAGGAGCTGAGGATGATTCCTTCTGGGAAACAGGAAAATACATCCGCCGTATGGATGAACGGTTAAAAGAGCGCCCGCATACCTGTGAGTATGTAACGCTCGTGTATGAACACGGAACTCACTTTGTACTACCGGAATCTTTGCTTCGCAAGGCTTTGCCGGTGGGACTTAAATTTGTGATGCGATTTATTTTCAAAGCGGCAAAAGAATATCCAAATGAGTGTGAAAAAACGCGAAAAGATATTGACAGAAGACTTTCTTCTGCCCTAAAAAGAGTGGCGGGAAGAGTAGATTATGAAACTTTTGCAGGAGATATTTGCAGTTAGTTGACCTGATTTGTCAAAAGCATAAATCCAGTCAACCACTTTATAGACAAAAGTTGACTTAATTAGAGAAAAAGTAGAAAAAAGTCAAATGGAAGCCGGATTTTGGTTGACCGTTGTTGTGATTTTAATAAAACAGGTCAACGCAGCGTTTACATTTCTTTTTTTATCATACGACGGTGCAGCTAAATTACATAATACATAAAAAAAGACGCCCGAAGTCTGGGAAAACTTCGGGCAAACACTAAAGGGATATATGATTAAATTAAACCAGCAAGCTTTGATAATTCGCGGATTGATTCTTTGGAAACTAATTTTCCTTTGTACTCAATCAAATCCTCTTCAGAACCAGTAAAAATATCCTGTTTCTGTCTTTCACATTTTCTTAAAATAATTTTGTCATCTTCAGTATATATTTCCAATAATTCGCGGTCTTTAAATCCTAAAGACTTGCGAAGTTCTTTTGGCAGAGTAATACGTCCGACTGCATCTAATTGTCTTGCAATACCTGTTTCAATCATAGGTTTACTCCTTTGAAAACTTTTTTTAACGTAGTCAACTATAGTACGTTTTTGACATTTTGTCAAGTGATTCGACGATTAAAAGAGTATAAAAAAACAATGAAAAAGAATAGACCTTTTTATGACACACGGATGCATATAATAATAAGAAAAGGATGCTTTATTTTTTGTCCTAAAAGTGATAAAATAAAAATGATTAATCCGTGAAAGGAGTGTATTTCATGAAAAAAAGTAAAAGGGGATTATGGATTCTTGGTTTTTTGTGTGTGATGGTTTCGGGGATTGTGCTGTCAAACAGCAAAAGCCGGGCAAAAACAGTTATCTATCCGACTGTTGCAAGTGGGGAACAAGTTAAGGAAAGTAATAATTGTGTGATTGACTATTCCAACACGGCAGACGGTTATGTGATGGTGAAATTTAAGAAGGCGCTGGGACCTACGCTGAAATGCGTTGTTACGACCGGGGGACAGGCACTGAATGATGGTTACAAATATACACTTTCCGTGAATAAGTATCAGGTCATTCCATTGACGGAAGGAAATACTGCCTATACGATTTATCTGCTTTATGAAGTGGGTGGTCGTTATGCGATGGAGATGACATTGAAAGTAAATGTCGAAATGACCGACCAGTTTGAACCGTATCTGCGGCCGAATCAGTTTGTGAATTATACGAAAAGCACGAAAGTTGTGAAGAAAGCAGCCTCGATTACAAAAAATTGTAAAAACGATTTGGCAAAGGTTAAAAAGGTATACAACTATGTCATTAAAAATTACAAATATGACAAAAAACTTGCCAAGACGGTAAAGCCGGGTTATGTGCCAAATCTGAATAAGATTTATAAGAAGAAAAAAGGAATCTGTTTTGATTATGCGGCAGTAATGACTGCGATGCTGCGAAGTCAGGGAGTTCCGACAAAACTAATTGTAGGTTATACCGGGAATGCGTATCATGCATGGATAAATGTGTATTCCAAGAAAAAAGGACGCATTTCCAAAATGATTTATTTTAACGGTAAGAAATGGAAACTGATGGACCCTACATTTGCTTCAACCAGTAAATCAAGTAAGTCCATTATGAAATACATAGGAAATGGTAGAAATTACAAAGAAAAATTGAGTTACTAATCAGGGGAGTGTGTCATGAGTAAGCAAACAGTAAGTAATGAGTATGTTTCTGCTTTTTGTCTGGAAATGTCGCTTTTACTGCATGCCGGCATTGGAATCGAAGACGGATTGTATCTTTTGATTGAGGACGAAAAGGACAAAAAAAGCAAAAAAATGCTGGAGCAGTTAGCGGATTTGGTGACGGAAGGTAAACCGTTTTCCGAAGCAGTTCGGGAGGTTGGTACGTTTCCGAAGTACGTCGGCGATATGATTGAAACCGGTGAGGAGACAGGGCGGTTGGAGCAGTCCTTTCAGGCACTGGCAGATTATTACGACAGGCAGCAGCAGTTGATGTCGCAGATTCGCAGCGCACTGCTGTATCCGTTTATATTGATGGTTTTGATGTTAGTAATTTTAGTTGTGCTGCTTGTCAAGGTGCTGCCGATTTTCAATCAGGTCTATGAGCAGCTTGGCGGTACGATGGGCGGCACGGCGAAACTTTTACTACGGTTTGGTGACTGGCTCGGAAGTATCATGCCGGTGTTGTGCGGTATCATATTTGTCATTGTTTTAGTGGCAGCAGTGATTGCCTGCAGCAAGAGGGCAAGAGGCTTTTTTGTGAAACTGTATAAAAAAGTTTTCGGCGGACACGGAATTGTGCGCCGGATGGGTGAAGCAAGATTTGCGTCAGCGATGGCGATGGGGATGATGAGCGGATTAAATACCGAAGATGCATTCCGTACAGCGATGCTTTTTCAGGATGTAAATCAAAAGACGAAGAAGCGTTATGAGAAATGCCTTGAGATGTTGGAAGTGGGCGAGCCGATGGCGAAGTCATTTCGGGAAAATGAAGTGTTGGAAGCGTCGTTTTGCCGGATTTTAGATTTGGGTGCCAAAAGTGGTACATCCGATACGGCAATGGCAGAAATTTCACGGCGTATGGACGACAGAGTGCAGTTGGAAATTGCACGAAAAGTTGGAAAGATTGAGCCTACGATTGTCATTATTACTTCAATTCTTGTAGGAATTGTTTTGATAACCGTGATGTTACCGTTGATTCATATCATGTCTTCGATTGGATAGGATGGATGAAAATGATGAAGCAGAGAAGTTTTTTAATTATAAAAATTGTATTGCTGACAGCGGTGATTGGCGGACTGCTTTATGCGATGAACGCGGGGGCGGCAAGGCTGAATCAGGGGCAGGAGGCAGAGAGCATGAAACAACTCGAAAACTCCATTCGTAAGGCAACAATGACCTGCTATGCGACAGAAGGCGTATATCCGCCTACCCTTGAATATTTAAAGAAAAATTACGGAATCCAGATTGATGAAAGCCGTTTTACCGTCTTTTATGAAGTATTTGCCAAAAATTTGATGCCGGAAATTACAGTAATGGAAAATCAGGAGCGGGTCGATTAGCAATGAAGAGAAGCAGCCAGAGACATAGTATTGAAAATGTATTTGTTCTTGTATTGTTTGCTATCTTTGCCATGACAATTGTGGCAGTTCTAGCATTGGGAGCAAATCAATATAAAAGTTTGGTCGAGCGTGATAATAATGCATACAACAAAAGAATTATCACGTCTTATGTGTCTGCCCAGATTCGTGGTTATGACAGAGCAGATGCCGTAAAAGTGGGCGGATTTGCTTCGCCGGATGTGGATGATGAGGTAAATACGCTGCATCTTTTGGAAACAATCGATGGCATTCGGTATGATTTGAAAATTTATTATTATCAGGGTAAGGTGTATGAGTTGTTTGCCGCTGAGGAATCCGAGATGAAGCCGGAAGATGGTGTGGCGATTATGGATGCGAAAGATTTGCATTTTGAAAAGAAAGGAAGTCTCATACGAATTACATCCAAAGATAGCGAAGGACGTGAGAATGAGACAACCGTTTCTATGCGAAGTGAAGAAAGCGGGGTGGCATTGTGAATTATGAAAGAAGCAAAGCTCCGTTAGCGCTGATGGAGCAGATTATTATGATTTTAGTGTTTGCGCTGGCGGCAGCCGTGTGTTTGCAGGCATTTGTCTATGCTAATGGATTATCTACGCGTGGTGAAAAGGAAAACATTGCGGCGGAACACGCACAGGAAGTAATTGAGATGTGTAAAACGTGCGCCGGCGACTGGCAGAAAGTAGTAGGGGAGATGCCCGGTCAGATTGAGGGAGATACTCTGGAAATTCCTTTTGAGCAGGACCATATGACGGTTCAAATGATAAAGACGGATGCAGATGAGTATTTGACAAATGCAAAGGTTACCGTTTTTGATGAAGATAAGGAAGAAATTTATCATGTTGCGGCGGCTTGGCAGAGAGGGGGCACATCATGAAAAAACGAAAGCTCTCATTCACAAGCGTTGGCGGCAGTTCAATTCTGACGATTTTTGCCGTGTTATGTTTTTTGGTATTTGCGCTTTTGTCACTGTCGACGGCAAAAGCAAACTATAACTTATCAGAAAAATCCGTAAAAGCGGTGAGTAATTACTATGCAGCAGATACGAAAGCAGAAGAGATATATTCACAGATTCGGGCAGGTAATATGCCGGATGGTGTGAAACAGAAAGGAAATACTTATACTTACACTTGCGCGATTGATGATAAGCAGAAACTGCTTGTTGAAATCAAAAAACAAAAAGAAAAATTTCATGTAGTAAAGTGGGAGAAGCAGTATACCGGTGAGTGGAAACCGGACGATACCATCGATGTTTGGGATGGAATGGAACAAATGCTTCCAGACTAAAGAAAGAGAGAAAAGATATGGAACGTTTAGTGGAAATATTAAGAAAAGCGGTCTCTGACGGAGCATCGGATATTTTTATTGTTGCCGGTGGTGCATTGAGTTATAAGGTGGATGGCGAAATTCGTCCAATGGAAGCTTCGGCGGAGCGTCTGATGCCGGATGACACAAAGGTGCTTTTAGATGAAATCTATGAGTGCGCCAGCCGGGAGAAAACACATTTTTTAGAAGAGGGAGATGATGATTTTTCCTTTGCTATTGAGGACTTGGCGAGATTTCGTGTCAATTCATATTTCCAACGTGGCTCACAGGCGGCGGTTATCCGTGTTGTTTCGTTCCGGATTCCGGATTACAGGGAACTGGGAATTCCGGAAGAGGTAATTGCTCTGTCGAAACTACAGCACGGCATGATTATTATTTCAGGAACGGCTGGAAGCGGAAAATCGACGACACAGGCGTGTATTATCGATGCGATTAACAAAGAGCGGGAAGCGCACATTATTACGTTGGAAGACCCGATTGAGTATTTGCACCGAAATCAGAAATCGTTAATTAGTCAGCGTGAAATTGCGATTGATACCGAGAATTATCTGACCGGACTTCGCGCGTGCCTGCGTCAGGCGCCGGATGTTATTCTGTTAGGGGAAATGCGCGATGCGGAAACGATTCGCACGGCGATGACAGCAGCGGAAACCGGACATCTTGTTATTGCAACACTGCACACCAAGGGAGCGGTAAATACGATTGATCGAATTGTGGACTCCTTCCCGGCAGATCAGCAGGATCAGATTAAAATCCAGTTATCACTTGTGTTAGACTGCATTGTTTCCCAGCAGCTACTGCAGAGAGAAGGCGGCGGTATGATTCCTGCGGTGGAAATTATGAAAATTGTGCCGGCGATTCAGAACATGATTCGAGACAGCAAAAACTATCAGATTGATAATGTCATTCAGACATCCGGAGAACTGGGGATGGTTTCGATGGATCAGTACATTTTGAAACTGTACCGGAAAGGCGAAATCAGCGAAGAAACCGCACTTTTATCCGCCATTAATCCGGAACAGTTAAAGAGAAAATTAAGCCGGTAATTATTTTACAGTATTTGGAAGGACGAAACGCACTACAAAGATTTCGTCCTTTGGCTCGAAGGAAATAACACCCTTTGCCTTGTCAACGATGAGGCGGGCAGACTGGGTACCGATACCCATACCGGAATGTTTTGTTGAGAAGAACCGATTCGCTTTTTGGATTGGTTCTTTTTTTGCAGCTATTTTCAATCATTGCAACAATGTTGTTTTTCTGTAGCTGAATCTGGATGCGGATATACGCATTTTCCGGTGTCTGTCTTGCGGCCTCCCATGCATTTTCCAAAAGATTACCAAACAAAATCGAAAAGTCAGTGTCTGGAATCGACAGTGTTTGCGGAAGATTTGCCAGACATTCAAAAGCTACGTCGTTGTTTTTGCAGAGTGTTTGATAGTATTGTAAAATCGCATCCGCGAGCATATTACGGCATAATACGATACATCCTTTCTGCTCCCTCTGCTCTGCGTATTGTGCCAAGTATTCCAGTGCTTTTTCGCGCTCATTATTTTGCAGATAGGTTGTGACAGTCTGCATATGGTGACGGTGGTCGTGGCGCAGGCGAATTGATTCGTCAATGCGTTCCGTAAGTTCCTGATAGTGCGCCTTCTGAATTTCAATCTGTTTTGCCAGATAATGAGTTTCTTCCTCCAACAAAAGTTTTGCGCGGTAGGTCTTCGATAAATCCTGCCACAATTCATAGCCGATGGAAACGACCAGTAAAAAGGTGCCGATTTCCTGAAACCAGCCGCCGTAAATCGGTTCGTAGCCCGGATACATGCGGTCAGCAGTCAGAGAGGAAGCAAACAAAACGGTACCAATTAAGAGAATTGGTGACGTGAGCGATTCTTTCTGATACGAATAATATGCCTGAAATAAAAGCAAAAGGGCGCAGCCCGCTTTGTATAAAAACAAAAATTCAGAATATATTTTGGCAAAGTGTGTGCTGCCGTGTAAAAACAGAGTGAATACAAGCGACAAAACAACACAGCTGCCAAAGATAAGCGTTTCACGCCGAATCAATTTCTTAGGAAGATTTAAAATCGTTCCCTGCAATAAAACCATGCATGGATACATGGCGGTCAGGCAGGCAATTTCCAGTGGATACCACGGAAAAACGGTAAAACTGCCATAGGAAAATAGAACCGGATACAGGGAGACAACAAAAAATAAACTACATAAAATGGTAAAAACCAGCGCATTATTATGTTTTAGCCGGCAGAAAAAGAACAGCGAGCAGGCGGCAAAAAGGAAAATGGCTGCAAGCGTAATGCCGGAGATGAAAAGTCTTGTAGAAAGATATTTCTGGATGGCAGTAACTGTTCCAAAGGCTGGTGGATAGGTAATGCCACTGTAAATATGCGAATAATTGGTGGCAATAATTGTGATATGAACGGTTCCGGAGGCGGTAAAAGAAATTTCTTTATTGCCAATTAAATCTTTATAATGCGCCAGGTCTGGATTTCCCAGCGAGCAGACTTTTTCCTCGTTTAGGTAGAGTGTGTAAGCGGAAAAAATTTCCGGCAGATATAAAGAATATGTCCGTGCCGTGTCTGGGAGAGACAGCGTTAAGCGGTAGGTGGCAGTGCCATTCGATGCCTCGGAAGTACTGCCAAGACTGAAATTGCCAAATGAGCCAAGGGTTAAAAAAGTGCCTCCCGTTACACTTTTTTCATTAAAATCGGAAGGCGTATATTGTTTGCCCGGGAAAAAATTCCACTGATGGGCAAGAAAAATTACGGAATCCCCGGATAAGTCGGCATCGGAACAAAACATGACACCGCCCATCGGGTAAACCGGATTATTTTCGTATTTATTGTTGTAATAGAATAGAAAATGCGCAAGCAGCAGAAAGGAGGCAAAAGGAAGAAACAAAGCGAGAAATAGTTTGATAAAGCGAGGTTTCATCTTAATGTTTCCTTTCTTTTTTGTGGTAGACAAAGCAGCCGGTCGAAATCAGAACTAACACAATGGCACCTATAATTACAAGATGAGGCACGCGATTTCTTTTGACCGGAAGATTTTGTTTGGCAGAGCCGGGTGGCTTGTAAACGCCGGTTTTGTCAATGGTGCGCGTTTTGTTCTCCTGCTTCCATGTGAGCCGGCTGTTTGGAATATTCGTCAAAATTTTACCTGCGGCACGCACTGCAACAGTCACCTCTTTGCCGGAACCGGGAACGATGCTTACCATCAGTACTTCATTGTCTTTGAGATTCAGTGACAGAAGATATTCTGTCGGAATTTCAAGCGTAATATTATCATAAGTAAACGGAACATAGTTTGGATTTGATTCCGCAATCAGACGAAGTCGTTTTCCGGATAGAGAAATACGGTTTGAGCCAACCTGCTCTACTGTCTTTTTCTCACTGGCATGGGAAGTGGTGGCACTGTCTGCCGTATCTTTTTTCATTGATGTAGTTGTGTTGGTATTTGAATCGGATTCTTCTGTACTGCTTGTAATGCCGGTAATCATTCCCTCTGATTTTTGGGCAGAGGAAGAATTCTTCTTTTTTTTCGCGTGTGTTGTTTCTTTTTTGGGAATGGAAGAAACAACCGTCTTTTTGGAAGGAACAGACGTCGCCGGAATTATAATTGCTGCCGTGGCAGTCGGTTTTGGCGCAGATGTGTGGTTTGTAGTCTGCCCGCTGTCCGGTGTCGATACCGGTGAAGTGATTTCAAACGAGTCTTCGGAAGAAAAATCGCCGCCGTCACGGTCTCCCTCAATTGGTTTTGAACGAACGAGGGCGCCCTTCTGCTCCAGACAAAGAATATTGGAGGTAAGGTTTTCGTTTGTTAATTTTACATATAGATATCCGTCCTCTTCAAAAAAAGCGGACGATAACGTGACGCCATCCGGTGTTGGATTAAAGCTTTCTGATGACGTAATAGAGATCCAGTCAGCACTGTTTAACTGAGATTTGGTAAGGGCGGTTTTGGATTTTACATAGGCCCCTTCTATTGTGGAAAAATCCTTAAAATGATGCAAAAAACTCAGCGTTGTGTGGTGGAAAGATGTAAAGGTTGGAAAAATTTCGAACTTTTCCAGGTCAGAGATACAGACCGGAATCGTATAGGTTTCCGAATAGTTCTCTGACAGTTGGAACATTTCTTTGTCATATTGCAAAGTCATAGTCATTTCATAGATGCCTTCTTTTTGCACATCAACCGAGCGGGTGTCATAAGATGGTATCAGTTCCGTGCTCTCGTTTTCATTTTCACAGACGGCGTAGAGAGGGCAATCACTGTAAGCCTGAATGATCTCGTCAAAAGAATCGGAGCCAACCGGACACATGAGCGGAGCAGATAAAAGATCCAAGTCGTAAATTTCTGTAATGGTCAATTTGTCCTGTGTGGATGCCCACGCAAAAGAGACATTCCCCAAAAGTGAACTGAGAATGCCAAGAATTAGTAAATAAACAACCATTTTCAATCTGCGCATAAAAAATATCCTTTCCCGCTACTGATTCAACGAAAAATCCAAAAAAGTCTTTTTTGCCTGCGATAGATTCCGCCGGCTAATTGGTACTTCTTCTCCATTATTGAGAACGAAGTGATCTTTTTCTAATTCACTCACATGCTGTAAATTCACGATAACGCCTTTGGAACAAAGGAAAAACCGAGAATCACTAAGGAGTGGAGCGACTGTTTTTTGAAAATTAATGGCGGAAGACTGTTTTAGCACCTTTTTTTCTAAATGAACTTCTGTTTGGCGCATCACCGATGATAAATAGTACAAATCCGAATAAGGAATGTACAGCGGTGTCCGCTCTACCATAAGTGGAAGCTTCCTTGCTTTCCCACGAAATTTGCGTAAAAAGGGATTTAATGTATCTTCCAGCTTGTCGTAAGTAAGTGGCTTAAGCAAATAACGAAAAGCCCCTACTTCGTATCCTTCGAGTGCATATTCGCGGCTGGACGTTAAAAAAATAATTGTGCAGTCGCAGCCTGCTTCTAATAATTTGTGTGCCGCGTCCATACCGGTAATCTCATCCATGAAAATATCGAGAAAGACAAGGTCAAAGGAATGGTGGGAAAGCCCTGCCAAAAAAAGTTCACCCGACTGAAACGGGTAAATCGTAATACTGATTCCGCTTATATCGAAATAACGTATTAGCAATTCCTGTAGTAATTGGCGGTCGCTTTCTGAGTCATCTACAATTGCGATATTCATTGCTGCCTCCTATCATTTTGCGACATTTACCTATATAAAATTTTAACAAATTCATAAGGAAGGGTCAAGCAATTTTTCACCCTTTACCCACAATTCTGCAAGGTTTGTTGCAGGATTTAGAAAGAGTCGATACAATGAAGAAATGAGCAGAAAGGAGAAATTTTAAGATGGAGATAAAAAAATATCAAAAATGGACGGCGCTTGTGCTGGTTTTGTGTATGTTATTTTCAATGACCGGCTGCGCGGACGAAGAGAAAGAAGCGAAACAGAGTTTCAGTAAGGAGGATACTTGGGTTGTTTATTGGTATCTGTGTGGCGCGATTTGGAGAGCAATTACGGTGCAGCAACAGCAGATCTAAATGAAATGATGCAGGTTAAGCTTCCGGAAAATGTAAAAGTGGTAATTCAGACGGGTGGTGCGTCAAAGTGGCAGAATGATCAGGTGAAAACCGATCGGATTCAGCGTTATGAGTACAGTGGAGATACACTTACTTTAAAAGATGAAACTGAGCAGGCAAGCATGGGTGACCCGGAGACGCTAAAGGGATTCCTCAATTATGCAGAGGAAAACTATCCGGCAGACCATAAGATGTTGTTGTTCTGGAATCATGGTGGTGGAAGTGTAAGCGGTGTATCTTTTGATGAAAATTATGAAATGGATTCGTTGGTATTAGACGAACTTTCCGCTGTTATGAAAGATGTCTACGGTGACAAAAAGCCGTTTGAGGTTGTTGGTTTTGATACCTGCCTGATGGCAACGGTAGATACAGCGAATGTGTTCCAGAATTATGCGTCCTACATGGTAGCGTCTGAGGAGACAGAACCGGGAAATGGATGGCTGTACAGCGGATGGCTTTCTAAACTTGCAAAAAATCCGGCTATGAACGGTGCCGAACTTGGTAAAGAAATCTGCGACAGTTTTAAACAAGGTTGTAAACAAGCAGGAACAGATGCGGAAATTACACTTTCCGTAACCGATTTGTCCAAGACACCGGCAATAATTGAAGCCTTGCAGAATATGGGTAAGGTCGTTTTGAAAAAAGCAGAAAAAGATTCTTCTGTATGCGCGGAATTTGCCAGAAGTGCCACGAAGGCAGAAAATTATGGTGGTAACAATGATAAAGAAGGATACACAAACATGGTTGACTTAGGGCATTTGGCACAGAATGCAGAAGGGCTGATTGGTGAGAGCAAAGCGCAGATTGAAAAAGCACTTTCCGATGCGATTGTTTATAAAATAAACGGAGACTACCGCCGTCATGCAAGTGGACTTTCGGTTTATTATTCCTATGACGGTGACCAGGAATCAGCAGCCCGTTACCAGCAGATTGCCGCAGAGAATATTTATTCTTCCTTTGTCAATTATTCCATCGGTGCCAATATATCCGATGAGGCATTGAGTGAAAGTGGTGTCGGCGAAGTACAGGAAGTAAGCGGATTTGACGGTGACCTTGAGATGTCAATTAATGAAAATGATTACATCCAGTTGAACATTGACCCGGCAAAATTAGATAGTATTCAAAGCATTGCTTTCAATTTTGCTTATATCAGTGACGACGGAAAAGCAATTGTCTTTTTAGGAAAAGATAACGACTTAGAGTGCGACTGGGAAAAAGGTGTATTCCAGGATAACTTCCGTGGCGTCTGGGGTTCTATTAATGACAGAGAATGTTACATGGAGTTAGTTTATGAGGGCGATGATTATAATTTGTATACGGTTCCGATTAAATTAAATGGAGAAGACAGCTATTTGAGTGTCGCCTATGATTATGAGGCAAAAGACTTCTATATTCTTGGTGCAACTTCCGGTGTGGATGAATCCGGACAGGCGGGAAAAGATATGCGGCCATTGGAGAAGGGCGATAAAGTAGCTATTGTCTATTACGCACAGAGTTTAGAAGGCGATGATGAAATTCAGGAAATGCCGGATGAGGAATTTAGCTGGAAAGAAAGTTACCAGTTTAAGGAAAAAGATTTGCCGGATGGAAAATATGCCTTTACTTATGAAGTAACGGATATTACCGGTAAGAGCACGATGTCGGACGTTGCCTTCCTGAATTTGAAAAATGGCGAGATTAAGCCGGAGTTATAAAAGAAATTTATAAAAAATGCAGAGACTTTACCGTTTCTGCATTTTTTTTACCGTTTTGACAGAAAGCGTAGGATTTATCCGCAAAGTATGATATTTTGGGAGCACGGAATCTTTTGAGGAGGGGTTTTATGCGAATTTATTTATGTGATGAATCCGCAAAAGAGCGGTCAGCGATAAAAAAGTGCGTAGATAAATATCTGCGTGGCAATTATCAGGTAAGCATAAAGGAATTCAGCTCGGTCGAAAATATGTTATCCGAACTTCCGATAAACAAACCGAGTCTTATGATTGTGAACCTTCCGGAGCAAAAGATAAAAGACCCTGTGATTGTACAAAAACTTCAGGGGAGAAAGAGTAATCAGAAGATGATTATGACAGCGAAGATCTGAATGCTATGCAATGGATGCCTTTTCCGTATATGCCGATGGCTTTTTGATAAAGCCGTTTGTGCAGCAGCAGGTTGATTGTGCGCTGAACCGTTTTCAGAATATGTTTTATCAAATGAAAAAAAACATATCATTTATGGTAGACCGCACAATGAAAAGATTTTGCTTAGACGAAATCATTTACATGGAAACATGTGGGCATGCGACGATGATACATACGCTGCATGGGGATTTTCGGACAAATTGTTCGCTCACGAGGGCAAAAGAAAAAATGCCAGATGGCGGTGATTTTGTTACCTGCGGGAAAAGTTATTACATCAATGCGGGCTATATTAAAGATGTTACCAAAACAGAAATTATTTTACGGGGAGGTGAACAAATCTTTATTCCGATACGATTACAAAAGGAATTATGCTTGTTGTGGCAAATGAAAGTAAATAACAATATTTAATAAAAAATTAAAATTTGGAGGATTTAGAAAATGAAAAAGATTGTATCAGCAGTATTAGTATTTGTAATGATGTTAAGTTTGGCAGGATGTGGTATTTCTTATGACGACATCAAAGGTGATTGGACAGCAAAGACAATCAATGGTATGACGATTGATGAATATGCAGCATCCCTTGGCGTTGATCCTAGTCAGGCAACTGTAAATGTAAATATTACAGAAGATGATAAAATGACAATGGTAACTGCAAACGGTGAGACAAAATTTGATTATGAGAGACGTTCTGACGGAATTGAAGTTAAAATGGAAGGTAAAGATGAAATTTACATGTCCATGGCATATGACAAAGACAAGAAGACGCTCACATACAAATTAGATTTGGGAAATGGACAGACAATGGAAGTTGTTTTGGAAAAGGGAAAAGCTGATATGACACCTGTTCAGCAGGACGCTCAGACTCAGACTGACGGAGCTGTTGAAGAAGGAGCTACTGAAGCTGCACAGTAAGGAATATGATGAAAAAATGGGACAAATGGATAACGTTAGCACCAATTGCTTTGGTGCTTGCGTTTCTGCCCCTTGTTGTAGGCAGGATAAACAGTAAAACATACACAGAGAATGAACCGTGGCTTCCCGCAAATGCGGTTGAGTCAGATTTCTTTTTGTATGGTAAATTGTTTGTCCTGTTTTTTTGCTGCCTTTTTATGATTGTGATTTTGGCTCGTATGCGCTTTTGGCGGCAGATTCACGAGATGCCAAAATATCTTCTTCTACCTATATTATATGGTGGTTTTGCAATTGCATCTTCTCAGCATGCAAATCATCCTTTTCTGAGTGTGCGGGGGATGACCGGCAATATGCAGGGGCTTTTCGTAATACTTTCGTATCTGGTTGTGTTCTTTTACAGTTTTTTTGGGTGAAAAAAACAGAAAATATTTCCATACTGATAAAATTACTTGGTGTCTCAATTGGAATCCTTGGCGTGATTGGTATTTCGCAGTTCTTTGGATTTGATTTATTGTCAATGGGCTTTGTGAAAGAGTTTCTAGGTGGGAGAAAGGCGAGAGTTTCACATTTTATATATTTAACTTTGTACCATTGGAACTATGTGGGGAGCTATGTATCGCTTCTTCTGCCGGTGACGGTGGCAATGATTGTTTATTTCCATGAGGCGGGTAAAAAGCGGGAGAGAACTTTTTGGTTCGTGCTTTTTTATCTGCTGATTTTCTGCCTTTTTGGTTCCCAGTCGCGGACCGGCACGCTTGCGGTACTGGTTTCGTTTTGCATTGGCGGCGTAAAATATCGGAACAAAGTCTGTCAGTACAAAAAAACAATTCTATGCGTCTTGGTTTCTGTGCTTGCAATTTTATTTTTCTGCAACTGGTACATCACAGGGGATATTTTTGGAAAATGGCAGCAGGTTCGCTTTTCTACCAAAGGAAGTAAAAAGTTATCTTATATTGAAACGAAGGATAACCATGTGAAAATCCGCTATAAAAAGAAAAATTATTCTTTTGTCATAGAGGGAAGCGGTGAAAATATCACGCTTAAAAAGACACCGGATAGAAAGTGGAAAGCATTTTCATTTGAAAAGAAAGCATTTGCGGACGGTGAAAAGACCGTTTATGGCTATGAAATGAAGTACAAAAAGAGTGTCTGGCGGTTTACCAATCAGCGTGGGGATGGGAAGTATTATTATCTCAATGCAAACGGAAAATGGGATTTGTGTATTCACGCCGAAACGGCACTGCCATCGTGGATGAACGAGGTGGCATCGCTTCGTGGTTTTGTGTGGTCAAGAACGATACCGCTGTTAAAAGATTATGTGCTGCTTGGCGCGGGGCCCGACCAGTTTGGTTTTGTGTTCCCGCATAATGATTATGTTGCCAGATATAAGTATGATTTGTTGACAACCTATTATAAAAAGCCACATAATTATTATCTTCAGATGGGAATTGAGACAGGGTGCCTCTCGCTTGTTCTGATGCTTGCATTTTTTGTGATTTTTTTAAAGCGTGGCTTTGCGGCAGCCAAAGGAAAGTGCCATACGCAAAAAGAGTATTTTATACGGGCAATTTTGATTTCTGTATTAGGATATCTCTTTGCCGGGATGTTTAATGATTCTATGGTAGTAACAGCGCCTGTGTTCTGGTGTCTGTTAGGACTGGGAGTGGGTGGAATGGGTGATAGAGTTAGGAATACAATAAGCTAGACTTACCTAAAAAAGGAAAAACCACAAACCAGCGAGAAACATAATTCGTAAAGCGAATTCTCTGTTTCGAGTCGGTTTGCAGTTTTTCCTTTTTTATCGTAAGAATAGCCTTATTATTTACCCTCTCAATGCCTCATCAATTGCCTTAGCGGCAGCTTTTCCTGCACCCATGGCAAGGATTACGGTTGCGGCACCTGTTACGGCGTCACCACCGGCGTATACATTATCACGGGTTGTTAAACCGGATTCATCCTTTGTGATTAAGCATCCGCGGTTATTTGCTTCCAGACCAGGAGTTGTGGAGCGAATCAATGGGTTTGGACTTGTACCAATGGACATGATTACGCTGTCAACATCAAGAACAAATTCGCTGTCAGGTTTTTCAACCGGACGACGGCGTCCGCTTTCATCCGGTTCGCCAAGTTCCATCTCAACACATTTCATGCCACATACCATACCCTCGTCATTGCCAAGGATTTCAACCGGGTTATTTAATGTCTTAAAGATGATTCCCTCTTCTTCTGCATGCTCAACTTCTTCTTTACGGGCAGGAAGTTCTTCCATACCACGGCGGTATACGATGTAAACTTCTTCTGCACCAAGACGTTTTGCACTGCGGGCTGCATCCATAGCTACGTTACCGCCACCGACAACAGCAACTTTCTTTGCGTGCTGGATTGGTGTTTTGCTTCCGTCGCGGTAAGCTTTCATTAAGTTAATGCGAGTCAGGAATTCGTTTGCAGAATAAACACCTTTCAAACTTTCACCTGGGATGTTCATAAAACGAGGAAGTCCTGCACCGGAACCAACGAAGATTGCTTCGTTACCCATTTCGAAAATTTCATCGATGGTTAATACTTTACCAATTACCATATTAGTTTCTACATCAACACCGATTGCTTTCAAGTTATCAATTTCCTTCTGCACAATTGCTTTTGGAAGACGGAATTCCGGAATACCATAAACCAAAACGCCGCCGGCAAGGTGAAGTGCTTCAAAAATTGTTACTTTGTATCCTAATTTAGCCAAATCACCGGCAACGGTAAGACCACTTGGGCCGGCACCGATAACAGCAACTTTGTGACCGTTTGGCTCCGGTTTAACCGGTGCGTCTGTGCAGTGCTCTCTGTGGTAGTCAGCAACGAAACGCTCCAATCGTCCGATACCAACCGGCTCGCCTTTGATGCCGCGGACACATTTGCCTTCGCACTGATTTTCCTGTGGGCATACACGGCCGCAGACAGCAGGAAGGGAAGTGGATTCTGAAAGAATCGCAAAAGCACCTTCAATATCTTCATTTGCTACGCGCTCAATAAATGCCGGAATGTTAATCTGAACCGGGCAGGCGCTGACGCAAGGTTTGTTTTTACAGTTTAAGCAGCGACGAGCTTCGTTTACTGCCATATCATAGGTGTAGCCAAGAGCTACTTCGTCAAAGTTTTTATTACGGACATCCGGGTCTTGTACCGGCATTGGGCATTTATTCATATCCATATTTCTCTCTGCCATGATTAATTTTCCCCTTTCTTGAGTAGATTGCAATATTCATCGCGGGCGTGTGTCTCAAATTCTTTGTACATCGTTCCACGGTGCATTGCTTCATCGAAATCAACGAGGTGTCCATCGAAATCCGGACCGTCTACGCAGGCAAATTTGGTTTCGCCGCCAACTGTCAGACGACAGCCGCCGCACATACCGGTTCCGTCAATCATAATCGGGTTCATGCTGACGACGGTTTTGATGTCATATTTTTTTGTTGTCAGGCATACGAATTTCATCATAATCAATGGTCCGATGGCAATGACTTCATCGTATTCATTTCCATCCTGAATTAATTTTTCCAATGCGTCTGTTACCAGACCTTTTTCGCCATAACTTCCGTCATCGGTCATCATGACAAGCTTGTCACTGGCTGCTTTGAATTCGTCCTCAAGAATTACTAAGTCCTGATTACGGAATCCAACGATGGCGTGAACTTCAGCACCCATCTGATGCAGTTTCTTTGTGATCGGATAAGCAATGGCACAGCCAACACCACCGCCGACAACTGCTACTTTTTTCAATCCCTCTGTGTGGGTAGGAACACCAAGCGGACCTACAAAGTCGTGAATGTAATCCCCTTCATTTAAGGAATCTAATTCCATTGTACCGGCACCAACAATTTGATAAATAATGGTGACCGTTCCTGCCTCACGGTCAAAATCTGCGATTGTCAAAGGAATTCTCTCGCTATCTTCTTTTGCGCGGAAGATAATAAACTGTCCCGGCTCTGCCTTTTTTGCAATCAAAGGAGCCTCTACTGTGATTTTACTGACAGTAGGATTCAGGGACTTTTTTTCAACAATTTTGAACATAAACAAAATCCTCCATTCATCTGTGTACATAAGTCAACACAATTCTATCATATTATAAGGGTAAATTCAAACGGATTCTTCTGGAAGTGTAAAAAATATATTAAATATCACGATTTTACGTTGTTTTTCTTGACAATAGAGAAAGCGTGATGTATTGTTTACAATATGATGTGGTTTTGAAAACTACATGGAACATAAAAATAATTTGCAGGATATGATATAGGAGGAACGCAAATGGCATTTTCAAAAGGCGATATTGCAGCACCATTTATTCAGGTTAAGGAAGATGAAAACGGTGTTTTGCAGGATATTAAATTTGTAAATGATGATAATTTTAACTTTGCCTATGATGTAGTAGACAAGATGGCAAAGAAAGCTCCGGACAAAGTAGCGATGCTTCATATTTCAAAGGATGGAAAGGAACGCTCCTTTACCTTTTATGATATGGCACGCTATTCTTCTAAGGTAGCAAACTATCTTCAGTTTTTAGGAATTAAAAAAGGCGACCGCGTAATGCTTGTGTTAAAACGCCACTACCAGTTCTGGTTTGCGATTTTGGCACTGCACAAGATTGGTGCAGTAGCAATTCCGGCAACAAATCTTTTACTGAAATCCGATTTTGAATATCGTTTTAAAGCCGGTAATGTAGATGCGATTCTTTGTACGGCAGACGGTCCGGTTTCCCGTGAGGTTGATAAAGCGTGCCGCAGTTACAAAAATCTGAAAGTAAAAATCATGGTTGGTGCTAGCCGCAAAGGATGGCGCAGCTTTAACAAGGAAGTAAAATATTTTTCAAGCCATTTCCGCAGACCACATGGTGAGAATGCAATCCATGGTGATGACCCATCGATTATGTTCTTTACTTCCGGTACGACTTCGTATCCGAAAATTACAACCCATAACTTTAAGTATCCTTTGGGACACTATGTGACAGCGAAATACTGGCATCAGGTTGACCCGGATGGCATCCATTTTGCTATTTCCGATACCGGCTGGGGAAAAGCTTTGTGGGGTAAAATTTATGGTCAGTGGCTGTGCGAGGCATGTATTTTTACCTATGATTTTGATAATTTCGATGCAAAAGAAATTCTTCATATGATTGAGAAATACAAAATTACAACATTCTGTGCACCGCCAACGGTTTACCGTGTAATGGTACATTTGAAATTAGACCAGTACGATTTGTCTTCTTTGCAGAATGTAACAACAGCAGGCGAAGCACTGAATCCGGAAATCTTTGAGAAATTTAAGGCAAAAACCGGACTTACACTGATGGAGGGATTTGGACAGACCGAGACAACATTGACAATTGGTAACCTTGTTGGTACAACACCGAAACCGGGTTCCATGGGTGTGCCGACACCACAGTATGATGTACAGATTATGCTGCCGGATGGAACACTTGCCGGTCCGGAAGAAGAGGGTGAAATTGTTATCTGCACAGAAGATGGTGCGCCAAATGGTTTGTTTATGGAATATTACGGTGACGAAGAAAAGACACAGAATGCATGGCATGATGGTTATTATCACACAGGTGACACTGCCTACTTTGATGAGGATGGTTATCTGTGGTATGTCGGCCGTACCGATGATGTAATTAAGTCCAGCGGCTATCGTATCGGACCATTTGAAATTGAGAATGAAATTATGAAACTTCCATACGTTTTGGAGTGTGCCGTTACTTCCGTGCCGGACCCAATCCGCGGTCAGGCAATCAAGGCAAGTATCGTTCTTGCCAACGGTGAAGAGGGAACGGATAAACTGCGGAGTGAGATTATGAAATCCTTGAAAAAGAATATTGCGTCATATAAATGGCCAAAAATACTTGACTTTACGAAGGAATTGCCTAAAACTATAAGTGGTAAGATTCGTAGAAAAGAAATCAAGGAGAATGACTGGAATGAAAATGAAGACAACGAATAGTCGGCTTGTCATCACCGGAATGGGTGCTGTGACACCGATTGGAATTGGCGTAGAGAATTATTGGAAAAATCTTGTGGCCGGAAAATGCGGCGTGGAAGCGATTACCCGCTTTGACACCGAGGAGCTGCCGGTAAAAATTGCGGCTGAAGTCAAAGATTTTAATGCGGAAGACTTTATGCCAAAGAAACTGACACGTGAAATGGACGTGTTTATGCAGTATGGTTATGCGGCAGCGATGGAAGCAATCGCGGATGCCGGAGAGGAAATTACTGTACCGGAGCGCATGGGTATCGTCGTTGGTACGGCGCTTGGCGGTATTTCACCGATTGCAGAAGTGCAGGATGGATTAAGCAAGGGAGAGCATAAAAAAGTCAGCCCGCGCTTTGTGCCGAAAATTATCGGCAATGAGGCAGCAGCCCAGGTGGCAATTGCAAAAGGCTATCGTGGTCCAAGTCTGACGGTGAGCACAGCATGTTCTTCCGGCGGTGACGCAATCAGTACCGCCTGCATGTTAATCATGTCCGGACAGGCAGATGCTGTTCTTGCGATGGGAACGGAATCCGCATTATCCCCATTGTTTATTCAGGGACTGGCTTCAGCACATGCTTTGTCCACCAATAATGAAAATCCGCAGCAGGCGAGCCGCCCGTTTGATAAAGACCGTGATGGTTTTGTCATTGGCGAAGGCGGTGGCGCACTGATTATTGAAACCGAAGAAAATGCGAAAAAACGTGGTGCTAAAATTTATGCGGAACTCGCAGGATTTTCCAACTGCACCGACGGCTACCATGTAACAAGCCCGCATCCGGAAGGAATTGGTGCGGTATTCTGCATGGAAAAAGCAATCGAGCATGCAGGTATTACAAAAGAATCCGTAGATTATATTAATACACATGGAACTTCTACCGGTATGGGTGACCCAATTGAAACGAATGCGATTGCAGAACTTTTTTCAGAGCATGCTGGCGAAATGGCTGTGACTTCGACAAAGGGCGCAACCGGACATATGATGGGTGCCGGCGGTATCACCGAGGCAATTACTTGTATCCAGTGTATTCGCACCGGTGTTGTTCCACCAACATTAAATCTGGATGAATTGGATGAAAAATGTGCATCCTTGAATTATGTTCCACATAAGGCAATTGAAAAAGAGGTTCGTGTGGCAATGAGTAATTCGTTTGGATTTGGCGGGCAGAATTCAAGTGTGATTTTTTGCCGCTACGAGTGATAAATAATTATGATGTAATAGTTAATAAAAAGAGATGGTTAATTTCCCATTCGGAATCGCTTCCGCTGAGAGAACACACGCGCGGTGCGTGAGGGCAGACTACGCCCTCTGCGCACCGGCGGTGTTCAACATTCCTCATGGTGAAATTAACCGTCTCTTTTTTCTCATTACATCATAATTAGTTTTGACAAAAGAGGAATTCCTTATGCGGGCGAGCTGGTCAATGCCCCTGCTGTTACGCAGCTCAATGAGTGAAAACGCCCATGATGCGCAAAAGATTCCGCTTGATTATTGCAATTAAAAAACATTGTAACAGATAAAAAAACAACTGAAATTTTTGCATATTTTTCAAAAAATCGGAAATCCTATAAGAAAGTCACAAGTGGATGACTTTGGAAAGGATGATTTTATTTGGGTAAGAAGAAATTTTTTGCAGCGGCTTTTGCGGCATTTGTTCTGTGGGCTATTGTGATTTTGCAGACTGTATTAACCAGATGGTATGTTTCGCAGACTGCTTTTGAACAGGCATTTGCAAAAAGTGACATTATGAAAGCATCAACTCAGGAAGCGGCTGCTGATACAAGAAATATAAATAGTAACAATCGTGTGATGGAAGGTGTGGTAAATGGCAGGCTGAATGCATCGGAGCAGCAAACAATGGCGGACAAACTTTTTCGTCAGTTTGGCGGTGGAGAAGTAATGAACAGCAATTCCGATAGCAGTTCGGATTACTATGTCGCATACGGCTATACAAGCGGATTTGAAAGTTCCAAAAAGGTAAATGGCAGACGCATAAATATGATGGCTGCATTTTCTTATGATGAAAAAAAGGATGTTACAAAAGTTGTGTTTGGAACACCGCTGATTAACAGCGATTTTTGATTTTGTGGGAATGTTTATCTTCCTGCCGCATACAATAAAAGAAAAAGGCGTGTGCGTATGCTCAATAAACTTTGGGGATTTATGATTCTCATTGGGATTTTGTTTGCGGCGGCAACCGGCAAAATCGGAGAAATCGGAACAGCAGCACTGGATTCGTCAAAAGAAGCAGTGACTTTATGTATTACGATGCTTGGCATCATGTCCATGTGGACAGGACTTATGAATATTGCAAAAGGCAGGAATTATCGATGCGCTTACAAAAGCACTTCGACCGGTTCTTGCCTTTTTATTTCCGGGCGTGCCAAAAGAGCATAAGGCAAATGAATATATGGCCGCCAATATGATTAGCAATGTGCTTGGGCTTGGATGGGCGGCTACGCCGGTTGGTTTAAAGGCAATGGAAGAATTGAAAAAATTAAATCATGGAAGCCACATTGCCAGTGCGGATATGTGTACTTTTTGATTATCAATATTTCCTCTTTGCAATTGATTCCGGTTAATATTATAGCGTATCGAAGCCAGTATGGTTCTGCCTCGCCTGCTTCAATTCTTGGCATGGGGCTGGTGGCTACAATTGTATCGACGGCAGCCGGTGTTATTTTTTCTGTAATAGCAAGAAAAGTATCAAAGAAAAAGGGGGAGCGGTAAATGGAAGTCCTTTATTATATTTCAGATTGCATGATACCATTCGTGATTCTCTATCTTGTCGGCTATGGCATGTGCAAAAAAGTGGATATTTTTGATTCGTTTATTGAGGGAGCCAAAGATGGATTTTTGACGGTCTATAAAATTCTGCCGACGTTAATTGGTTTGATGATTGGTGTAGGAGTTTTGCGGCAGTCCGGTTTTATGGAGTGGCTCGCCGGTATGTTTGCACCGGTTGTAAATATCCTTCATTTTCCGGGCGAACTGCTTCCGCTTTTTATCGTGAAAATGTTCTCATCCTCGGCGGCAACCGGTCTTTTTTGCTTGATATATACAAAACATATGGAACAGATTCCTATCTTGGCACATTAGCGTCAGTTCTTATGAGTTGTTCGGAAACCATTTTCTATACCATGAGCGTTTATTTTATGACGGCGCGCGTGACCAAAACGCGTTATACACTTACCGGTGCATTGGTGGCAACTTTTGCCGGGGCGATGGTGGCGGTTTTGCTGGTGGGAATGTCGTAAAAAAATTCCTTACTTTTGCAACATTTTCCAGTTATCATTCGTTATATAAGTACAAGGTACATGATTAATGGACGTGTAAATGAAAGTAAGGAGAGTGATTTTATGAAAATGAAAAAGATTTTGGTGTCGATGTTTTTGCTGTTTTTTGCATTGTGTCTGAAAGCAAATGTTTCAAATGCAGCGGAGATTTCTGCGATGGAGCGGTTGGATTACTGGGATGTTTCTAAGGAATATACGATTACCAATCAGGATGCAACCTATCATGCCTATTTATCGAAAGATAAAAAAGAAAGCTGGATTTTTAAAGCGGATTTGTTAAACAAAGAGAAAATGCTGGATATCATATTTCCTCAAAAAATTGAAAATGCGCCGGTTGTGAGATTGGGATATAGTGCAGATTTATATCAGGGGAAGAAGCTGCGTGGCCACAAAACTTATTTGGTGTGACAATGTTTGATTATTGTGATGCCGACAGCCGCCCGACTTTGGAAATACTTAATGTTAAATCCGTTGTGATGCCTGATACAATTCGCGAGATGGGATCTTGTACTTTTGGTGCAATGGGAAACTTAAAATATATTCATTTGTCAGACAAACTTACAAGTTTGAAAAATGGAACATTTTTCGGAAGCAAAGATATTAAGAAAATTGATTTTCCGGCAAAATTTAAAGTGGAGGCTGCGAATGTTTTTGGCTACTGTAATGGGCTGCCGGGGCTTGCACATGAAACTAAATATTTAAAAAATGACATACTTACATTTTCCGGTAATATGGTTGTCAATCAAACGGAAAAAACATTGATTCAGGTAATGCCGGATACAAAGAAAATTACAATACCAAAAAGCGTGAAATGGATTGAGGCGACGGCGTTTAAAAACACTAGCCTAAAAACGGTAAAAGTGTCGAAGAAAAACAAATATTTTGCGGTTCATAAAAGATGTTTGTATCGGAAGGCGGAAAAAGAACTTGTTTATGTGTTTGGCAAGGGAAGCACGTTGACATTGTCGAAAAAAATAAAACAGATTAGTGAAGACGTGGTTGTAACCAAAGCTAAACTGAAAAAGCTAATCATTTCACATAAAGTAAAACGCTATAACAATTGGAAAAAGCCATTTGTTAAAAACAATAAAAAGATAAAGATTTATTACCGTGGGAAAAGAGTGAAGTAGGGAGTGGCAGTTTGAACGGAATTTCATACAGTCAAATAATTTTAAGGAGGAAAAGCGTATGAAAAAATTTATATTATCAATGACAATGTTGGTTTTGGTACTGTGCTTGAAAGCAAATGTTTCAAATGCAGCGGAGATTTCTGCGATGGAGCGGTTGGATTACTGGGATGTTTCTAAGAATATACGATTACCAATCAGGATGCAACCTATCATGCTTATTTATCGAAAGATAAAAAAGAAAGCTGGATTTTTAAAGCAGATGTAGCAAAGGACAAGAAGAATATCAGGGTAGTGATTCCGGATAAAGTTGAAAATGCGCCGGTTGTGATAGTTGGAGCAACTAGTGGATATAAGGAGATTTTGGCAAAACAGAATCTTGGAAGTGTTGGTATACAGGGACCGGATGGTTCTTACCATTTGGATGCGGAGGTAACATTGTGGGGCGATATGTTGGAACCATGGCATTATGCAGGCCCATATAAAAAGAATATTAAATCCATTACGATGCCGGACACAGTAACGTATCTTGGTGCGGCTGCATTTGCATACACAACATCTTTAGAAACGATTCATTTGCCGAATCAGTTGGCGTCGTTGCAAAACTATACCTTTTTAGGATGCAAGAATCTTAGAAAAATAGATACTTCAGCAAAAGTAAAAGTGGAAGCGAAAGAAGTATTTACTGGTTGTGACAAACTGGCAGGGCTTACTTATATTACAAAACATTTACAGGGAGATACATTATCATTTTCTAATAACATGGTAATTGATTTGACGGAAAAAGATCTGGTTCAGGTAATGCCGGATGCAAAGAAAATTATAATACCGAAAAATGTAAAAAATATTGAGGCGGTAGCATTTGTAAACACAAACATTAAGTCTGTGAAAGTGGCAAAAAAAATAAAAAGTTTTCTGTCCACAAAAGATGTTTGTATGAGAAAAAAACAGGAGAATTAGTTTACATCTTTGGAAAGGGCAGCGTATTGAAATTGTCTGCCAAAATAAAAAGATTAGTGGAGATGCAGTTGTGGCAAAAGCCAAACTGAAAAAGCTAATCATTTCGCATAAAGTAAAACGGTATAACAATTGGAAAAAGCCATTTGTTAAAAATAATAAAAAGATAAAGATTTATTACCGTGGGAAAAGAGTGAAGTAGGGAGGTTTTGCTTATGAGAAAAGAAATTTTGCTGGCGTGTGCGTGTGTACTTTGTTTATCAGCATGTGGGACTGGCACAAAGGAACAGTCAAAAAAATCCGCAGAAGGCGTTGGAGGTAGGAGCAGAAACAACGCCAAAAAGTGTTGAAGCAACTAGCAGTCCTATGGTACAAAAAATAAAAAACACAAGCTGGAAAAGGGAAAATCCAAAAGATTTGAAACAAATAAAATTATCCGTTGAGCGCTGGGATACGAAGCAAAAAGATTTTTCTGTTCAGGCAGTCAGATTTGGCACTGGCAGTGGCTGTGTTTCGGAATTTGGTCAGAATTGGGAGTTTATTTCTTATAAAGAAAATCTCAAAACGGTTCAAAAGAAAAATCCGTCGTATTTTGTGGAATTAACTGATTATCTGGATGAAAATCACACAAAATATAAGGCGGCGCGTTATTTTAAGAATAACAATTCTTATGTCCTTTATGAAAGAAGTGAGAAAGGAAAGAAACATAAGTATTTGTGTCTGGAAAACCAAATGCTTACTTTGGAGTATCCGAAATATATGAATGAGAACCAAAAGTATATTTCTTTTCCATATCCGTCATGTAAGGGTCTTTCTGATTTTAAAATCGAAGAGTCTTGGGAGAAAAATGAAGACTTTTACGAAAAGGAATTTTGGCAGTTATATTCATATGCGGATTTAAAAGTATTTTATCAGAATTTTGAAAAAGGTACTGCCGAATGTTCTGATAAAACGCAGACTATTCTTGTGAAAGCAATGGAACACGATTATGATAATAAAACAAGTGATGCAAGTGTTTTGCTTGATTTTAAAAATCATAATTTTATTGTGAAGAACCCGCAGGGTAAAAAGATTTTTGATAAAAATGACGTATGGAAAGCGTATGAAAAGCAGTATACAAGTGCCGGAAAATTTGGCAGTAAAGAGTTTTTCTATAATAAAAGCAGTGTGAATATTTTATGTGTGGAAAAAGGAAAAAGAACGGTATGCATTGAGAATCAGGATGAGAGAGATACCCTGTTTGAGGATTTGGGCTGGAACTGTGTAGGAACAAGTATGGATATGAAAGTTTTGCCAAAATCAAATTCTAAAAATATATATTTAGATGTCACGCTCCATATGGAGGAGGATGGCAAGTGGGATAATCATGCGGTGCTTAAACTTGACAAAGAAGGAAAATTTGTGGAATGTAAATAAAGGTTGACAATTCCGATTTTCAAATGTATACTATGACAAGATAAAAGGTTTACATTTGAAAAACGGAGGATGAACAATGAATGAAAAAAACTTTTTTAACCTGAAAGATATGGTGATAATGGCGTTATTTGCAGCGCTTACCTGTGTACTTGCACCGCTTGCTGTGCCGATTGGTCCGGTGCCGATTTCGCTGACAAACCTCGTGATTTATTTTAGTTTGTATGTGCTTGGATGGCAGCGGGCAACCATCACGTACATTGTATACTTGCTGCTTGGCCTGGTTGGACTTCCGGTATTCTCCGGATTTGAAGGCGGCGTTGGTAAAGTTGCCGGTCCTACTGGCGGTTACTTAATTGGATTTATTTTCATGGCAATTGTATGTGGTCTTTTGATGCAGGTTAAGAAGGATAAGAAGATTGTAAATATTGTTTTCTGCGTTGTAGGAATGCTTATTGGTACCGCGATTGCATATGCATTTGGTACGATGTGGTTCTGCTATTCGACAGGAACAGGACTTGGCGCAGCAATGGCGCTTTGTGTAATTCCATTTATTCCGGGCGATTTGATTAAAATTGCGATTGCAGCAGTTGTTGCACCGACAGTTGCAAACCAGATAAAACGAATTTAAGAAATAAGAAAAGATTCAAAATAAAAAGGAGCAGCTCTCCATGTACCACCGTGTTTACACGTAAGAGACATGGATAACTGCTCCTTTTGTTTTATTCGTTATGCAGGAAACATTAATCAAAGTAATCAATTTTCATTGCATGTTTTACTTCACTCAAAGTACCGGCAGCGACTTCTTTAGCCTTAATACTTCCTTTGTGCAAAATTTCCATAACGGCCGGAATATCTTTTTCAAGTTCTTTTCTTCTTGCCTGAATTGGAGAAAGTTCCTCCATAATAACAGAGTACAAAAATTTCTTAACCTTCACGTCACCCAGACCTCCACGAGTGTAGTGGTCTTTCAATTCTTGTAAACAACTGTAATCCGGCAGGTATTCTGCAAACAATTCATCCTTGCAGAAAGCATCCAAATAAGTAAATACCGTGTTCCCTTCCAATTTTCCCGGATCTTCAATGCGGATGTGGTCCGGATCGGTGTACATACTCATGATTTTTTTGCGGATATCTTCCGGCTCATCGGACAGATAAATACAGTTGCCAAGGGATTTGCTCATTTTTGCCTTGCCGTCGGTACCCGGCAGACGGCTGCAAATTTCATTTTCCGGCAAAAGTGCTTTCGGCTCAACCAAAACCTCATCGTAAGTAGTGTTAAAACTGCGGACAATTTCACGTGCCTGCTCAAGCATTGGCAGCTGATCTTCGCCAACCGGTACGGTCGTTGCTTTAAAGGCGGTGATGTCAGCGGCCTGGCTGATTGGGTAAGTAAAGAAACCAACCGGAATACTTGCATTAAAGCCACGCATCTGAATTTCTGATTTGACCGTAGGATTTCGTTTCAATCTTGAAACTGTAACTAAGTTGCTGTAATAAAAAGTAAGTTCTGTAAGTTCGGAGACATACGACTGAACGAAGAGGTTCGATTTCTCCGGGTCAAGTCCACAGGACAAATAATCCAGAGCAACTTCCGAAATGTTTTTACGAACTTTTTCCGGGTTATCTGCATTATCCGTTAAAGCCTGTGCATCTGCAATCATAATGTAAATATCATCATATTCGCCGGAATTCTGTAATTCCACACGGCGTTTCAAGGAGCCTACATAGTGACCGACGTGAAGTTTGCCGGTAGGACGGTCTCCTGTCAAAATAATCTTCTTCATTTCTTCCTCCAATCCGGAGCCTTGCATGTTATCAAATCTCCGTTGCAATTTTCATAAGAACAATTTTAATAGGTATTGTATCAAAAGTCAATGTCGGGATAGAAACAGTTTTGGGGGAAGTGTTCGTTGGTACTTTTTGGGGCTTTCCGTAATTCAGCGGAAATGCTTGTGTCTCGTGGGTGCTCCCGCTCGTTGAGTGAGTAGCGGTATGGGCACTGAAACTACCAGTGCCTCATACCGACGTACTCAAAACCCACGAGCCACAAAGCATTTCTGCTGAATTACTGGATACCAAAAAGATACGAGCACTTGATGTCAACTAGCAAGAAACGAGCAGCCTCTTGTGTTTTCAAAACAACTCTTTTCCCTTAATTTGCTTTATAGGGTTGCCTTTTTGCGTCGCATACAAATCTAATCAAGAAGATTTATGAAGAAATTGCAACCTAAAAGGCGGAAGCGGACCGAAAGAGTTGCCTTTGACGGCTAATTTCTTCAGATGAAACTTGATAAATGCAACCCTATGGGACAAATCAAGGGAAAAGAGTTGCAACGGAACCGCAGGTCTATTTTACAAAAGCTGCTCTCAATTATTTGGTGAATTGAAAAATTATACCCCTACGCGTTTGTTTAGCGAAAGCGCCCACTCTTCGCAAACTATTCTTGCTTATTTACGGAAACTCAAAAAACTTCAACGAACATTTGACACAGCCCCCAATCTAAAATATAATTTTCATATTGAGTAAGTAGGGGTGCGGTAAAAGGATTTTAATATAGCAAAGCAAAGAAAGAAAGGAAAAGCAGGATGAAAAAAGCAGGCAGATTAGCAGCGGCAGTGTTCGCGGCTATGTTACTGGTAACCGGTTGTGGTGCTCCGGCGGAGAAAAAAGCCGTGGAGACAACACCGGAACAAAGTTCAAAAATTGAACAGAAAGAAGAGGCAAAAAATTTGAAGGACGCATTTAAAAAGGATTTTAAAGTTGGGGTTGCAATTAATCCGTATCAGTTGAAGGACGAGGAAACAAAGAAAATCATTCTTGAAAATTTCAACAGTATTACGATGGAAAATGGCATGAAGCCGGAGGCAATTTTAGACCAGCGGGCGTCGGAAAACAGCAAAGACGGCATGCCGGCGATTAATGAGGAAAATTTGGCAGAGTGTCTTTCGCTTGCAAAAGATAACGGGCTTGTGCTTCGTGGTCACTGCCTTGTCTGGCACAATCAGACGCCGGAATGGTTTTTCTGTGAAAAATACGATGCAGGAAATGCCAAAGTGAATAAAGAAACGATGAAAAAAAGAATGGAAAGTTACATCAAAAAAGTTCTGAGTTTCTGCCAGGAAAAATATCCGGGCGTTGTCTATGCGTGGGATGTTGTGAATGAGGCGTGTGACGACGGCGGCGGATACCGCACTTCCAGTTTGTGGTATGAAATTTACGGCGATGAATCATACATTGAGGATGCGTTTACATTTGCTAGAAAATACGCAGATAAAGATGTGAAATTATTTTATAATGACTACAATGAGTATATGCCAAGCAAAGTAAGTACCATTGCAGAACTTGTGAAAAAATTGTATGATAAGAAATTGATTGACGGTGTGGGATTCCAGAGTCACTGGGATATGAATTATCCGGATACCGGCATGATTTCTGACGCGATGCAAAAGTACAGTGAGATTGGTGACTTGGAGATTCAATTTACCGAAGTGGATATGCATAATACCGATGATTCGGAGGAAGGTTTGAAGAAACTGGCAGACCGTTATAAAGAATTTTTTGAGATGATTGTGAAAGCGGACCGCGAAGGAAAGGCGAATGTGACGAGCGTTACATTCTGGGGGCTTTCGGATGATGTAACGTGGCTGACATCCTTTAAAGGCGAAGACAGTTACCCGCTTTTGTTCGATGAAAGTCACAAGAAAAAGGCGTGCTACGACAGTGTGTTAGCAGTCGGAAACGAAAAGTAATACGCATAATGAAACAAGCATATAGTGTAAAAAATGACTGGGAGGCAGTGATTATGTCGGACTATATGCGGAAAGTGTTTTATGTGAGAAAACGGGAAGAAAATCCGGATTGCTCTGTGACAGCCGGTTATGTAAAAGCAGAGCGGAGAAAACAGGTATTAACGCTGACGATTTTTTTGGACACACAGGATTTACCGGAGGAATGTCCGGTATGTGCCGTTTACTGCACAGGCAGAGAGTGGCAGTGTTTCTCCTGCGGATGGGTCACTTTTGACAAAAACGGAACTACCGTCTGTAACTTGTTTTTGCCGGACGATGAGACAATTGCCCACGCGGATGCTGTGGTAGGAATCGGAATTGGCAGAAATGGCGCTTACTGGGCAGGACAATTGCCGTGCTTTTATGAATGTCAGGCAGGGGAGCAGTGCAGGCGCATGACTGCACTTAGAAAATGCGGCGGTGCGATGTGCGGCTGCCAGTGTTAGAGGAAACTTTGCCGGGATCAGGAGGAATCACGATGACAAGCGATGAGTCGTTTATGAAACAGGCAGTGAAACAGGCGAAAAAGGCGTATGACAAACTGGAAACGCCGATTGGCTGTGTGATTGTGCATGAGGATAAAATCATTGCCAGAGGATATAATAAAAGAAATATGAAGAAAAATACGCTTGCTCATGCGGAAATTCTAGCCATTAATAAAGCGAGTAAGGTGCTTGGCGACTGGCGGCTTGAAGACTGTACGATGTATGTTACATTAGAGCCGTGTCCGATGTGTGCCGGAGCAATTGTCCAGGCGAGGATTCCGCGGGTCGTGGTCGGCACGATGAACCCCAAAGCCGGATGTGCCGGCTCCGTTTTGAATCTTTTGCAGCAGGATGGATTGAACCATCAGGTGGAGATAACAAAAGGTGTACTTGCGGAGGAATGCAGTGGATTGATGACGAGTTTTTTCAGAGAACTGCGAAAAAAAAAAGAAAAAAGCGTAATGGTATTTGACATACCGTGAAAAAACAGATATAATTGTTGTGATATTGTTTATAACGGATTTGTTTCCACTCTTGGGAGGCAGACCGTTTCAAATTTCCGTGCAGCCGGGGAGATAGCGGTGCCCTGTACCTGCAATCCGCTATAGCAGGGGTGTTGTCCCATCGAGGGTCTTTTGACGGAGAGCTGCCCAAAGTAAGTGGCGTTGACACTTGGGTCTTGCGCAACAGGAACTTGTGAACCGTGTCAGGTCAGGAATGAAGCAGACACTAAGCAATTCTTCCTGTGTGACGCGAGGGTGCCTGAGCCTAGCTAACTGCTTTGGTAACGTCTTCTGATTTTGATTCGACATGGGATGCACGGATTTTATATTATACAGCTTTTTTGCGAGGAGTTGTTACATATGGCAGAGAGTTTGGTCTTGAATGGAAACAGTTCCATTACAAAAGGAACGGTTATATTTGAAAAAGGACAGCCGTTGCAGTCGACGGCATTGATACTTAAGGGACGAGTGATTGTACAGGGCGAGGGCGTCCGGATGACAATCGGCTCAGGAAATTTTTTGGGAATGTGCGATGTTTGGAAAAAGGAACATTCCTTTACTTATGTTGCACTTGATGATTTGGTTTTGTTTGGGTTGCCGATGGAAAATGAAAAGCAGGCAGCTCTTTTGCTGGAGCAGAAGCCACAGTACCGGGGACTTTTTAGTGACTTCGCTGAATTTCTTTTATCATGATGTGTTCCGTGTGTTTGGAAAATTGAAAACTGAGACGGAGAAGGTGGCTGAGTTTGTGCATCAGACCTATTCACGTTATCAAAAACTTGCGGAAGGTGCGGGTCTGACGGCAGAAAAAATTGCGGCGATGGAACGTCTTTTAAACCAGCGGATGGAGAATTATTCGTTGTCGGAAAAAATCACGTATTTTATTCAGTGCAGTAAAATTCCAATTGAAGCACAGAAAAATTATTATGGCGCCAGTGCTTATGTGGCGCAGAAACAGTTTGAGGAACAGTGTGCGGTGCTTCCGCAGTTGGTAGCGGGATGCCGTTACTACAGCGATTGGCTGACACGGTATTTCCGCATTATGATTATGGATGAAAAAAATCTGTTTTCGCTGGTAGGGCGTATGGCGCTCGGCGTAAGACGATCCGGACAAAATGACAGCGAATTAAGCGTTATGCTTGACCATATTTTGGAGCAGATTAATAATACTGAAACTTTGTTATTGGAGTACGCCGGTGTAAATCTTCATCTTGACAGACAGCGCATGGAAGAAACCTATTTTGCATTGTTGTCAGACGATACCGGAAGCTTAGATGCGTTTGACCAGGAAGATTTAAAAGTGTTAGACCATTCGGTACAGCAGATTCTCGATTACGCGGAAGTTTCCGATGAGACGGCTCAAAAATTTGCATCGGCTGTTGAAGCATTTTTGGCGTGTGTGGACAAGTTTGCAAGAACGCCGGAAGCAACGGCACTTCGCAAAGAATTAGTGAAATATTTCTTTGAAATCTATGAGCGTGCCTGCAAAAAAAGTTTTCAGGATGCAAATCCGCCGCTTGCAGTGAAATTATTTTTGCGATATGGCTATGTCAGCGAAGAACTTTTGACGGAGGAAGAACTCCGCACTCTTTTGACACTGCCGGATTCGAGAGAAGAAGAAACTACCTGTCGCGTTTATACAATGAGCGAGTGGCTGCGTGAAATTTATGAGGGAAGAAAAAATCCATCAAAAGATGAGTTTGATACGGATTATGAAGAGACAATCCGCAAGCAAGTGCATGAGAAAAAACTGACAAAAACCGAGGGCGATGATGCGTTTCATGACGCGGCCAAACGTCTTCATTTTGAAGTGGAAAATCTGCTTAGTTACGCCGACCGTATTCTGAGTGGAAATATTTCTACATTTGTACCGGTTATGTGTTCAGAGGGCATTTATACAAAATTGGAAAGTGCAGTAGTAACGTCTGCTATTATTAATAAAATTGTAAACCGCGTGGAAAAAATTGATTATTCCATTTTCTACCGCGAGCGTATGGTGGCATATGAAGAAGTTGGACTTAATCGTTTTACCGTGACGGGGCGTTACACGCCGGAATTTATCATATTCCCGGTATATGGGCGCAAAGGTTTGATGTGGCAGGATATTGAAGGACGTAAAAAAGAGACACACGGAAGAATTCTTCTGCCATCATTTATGGAGCAGAATTTAGAGGCAGAGCTTTTGAAAATGCTTGCTTATTTCCGTTGGGAAAAATGCCGTACGGAAATGGGAGCGCAGTGGAACAATTACCGCTATCCATCGCTTACCGCAGAGTATACGGATTATTTGCAGTTCTTCAAAAAGAACAATGACTTATCACCGGAAAAACGTGAAAAAGTAAAGGCGCAGCTTACACAGTGCGGAAACCGTCACAAGGATGTGTTTGCAAAAGATTATGCAGACTGGGTGCTGCGTGAGGCGACCGGCGCCATGAAACTGAATCGTGTGGCGCGTGAAATTCTATTTACCTATTGTCCGCTGGCTCCGCAGATTGCGGAGGGGCTGCTTGCACAGAATGCGTATCGGGATGCGGCACGCCGTTATATGATCGAAAAAGGAAAACGGGAAAAAGAGATTAATCAGGTACTGCACCGCTTTGAAAAAGCAGGTATGGATTTGCCGGAAGAAGTAGAGCAGACCAGACGTTTTGTGTTAGATTTACAAGGAGCATAAAAATGAGTAGAAAACGAGAGAATGTGCGTCAGTGCAAGGTAATACGCCAGTTGATTGATGACAATAAATACACAAAAGCACTCGAACTAATTGATGCGATTCCTTTAGAAGAAGTTGGCTCATTAGATGATTTGTATCGTTATGCCGAATTGTATGAGAAGGCAGAGCGGATGGATAAAAAGAAAGAAATTTTTTATCATATTTACCACCGTACTCATTCCCGTTATATGTTAAATCGTCTGCTACGTTTGACAATTCGCATGGGGGACATGGAAGAAGCGAGAGAACTGTATTTTGCCTATGAAGTGGCAGGCCCGATTACGTTAGATACTTTTGAACTCCGTTATCTTTTGGCAAAAGCAGAGGGAGAGCCGCCGGAGCGTCTGATTCAGATTCTGGAGGAATTAAAGAAGGAAGAATATACCGAAGAGTGGGGCTTTCGACTTGCTTGTTTGTATGAAAAGACCGGGCAGATTGACAAATGTATTCAGGAATGTAAAGATTTGAAACTTTGGTTTGGCGAGGGTAAAATTGTGGACCGGGCAATGCAGTTATTGGAGCATTGTGAAAACCCGGCGGTTGCAGAACCGGAGGAACTGGAAGAGACGATTGAAAAGGAAATGCCGGAGCGAAGAGAAGAATATGAGTCTTCGGAAACCGAAGAAATAGAAGAAGAGCCGCAGGAAAATGAAGATGTGGATGAGGCTTCGGAGTCTTATGGGGAAATTGTGCGGGAACCGGAGACTGAATCGGAGGAGGAAGAGGAAGTCTTGGATCCGGAGGCTCCTTTAATAGAATCTGTGGGTGAAGTTAAAGTTGTGGCAAAACGAAAAAAAGAAAAGCCACTTCAAAAACCGGAAAATGTAGAAGAACTGCTTGAGGAAAAAGAAGAAGATATTTCCGACCATGGAATTTTATACCGCACGCTGAAAAGTGCGATGAACCACGTCCGTTATGGAGATAAGATGCCTCATTTTGTGTTTGCCGGCGGCGAGGAGCGCATTGTACTTGCGGTCGCAAAGCGTGTGGCGAAAGAACTGAACAAAGTAGGCTATGTTTCCGTGCGGAGCATTGTGAAAATTACGGCTGAAAAATTAAATCAGATTGATTTGTCGGAACAGGCAGGTAAGATTGCCGGTGGCTGTATGTTAGTCACAGATGCCGCTGAATTGACGAAAGAATCTGTAGAAAAACTAAAGGCAGTGATGGAGCAGGAGGACGAAAAAGTCGTTGTCATGTTAGCCGGACCATTTGACGAGATGGACTGCTTTTTAGATATCTATCCGGATTTGGCAGAAAAACTCGTATATAAAGTGCGTATGTGAGGAGGCGCCGTTATGGACGAAGTCCATAATTAAAATCGGCGCCGACGACGTGCCGCCGAGCGGAGGCGAGGGGGCGATACATTGAAGAAGGAGCCATTATGGACGAAAAAAAACAAGTGTGGAAACCGGGCAACATGCTTTACCCGGTGCCGGCGGTGATGGTGAGCTGCGGCAATAAAAATGGAGAGAAAAATATTATTACGATTGCGTGGGCGGGCACAATCTGCTCCGACCCTGCGATGGTGTCGATTTCGGTGCGCCCGGAGAGATATTCCTATGCGATGATTTGGGAGACCGGTGAGTTTGTAATAAATCTTACGACAAAGGAACTTACTTATGCGACCGACTGGTGCGGTGTGAAGTCCGGACGGGATGTGGATAAGTTCAAAGAGATGAACTTGACGGCAATGCCCGGTGAAAAACTTACTTATGCACCGATTATTGCCGAAAGCCCGGTGAATTTAGAGTGCCGTGTGCAGAAAGAAATTCCGCTTGGCAGTCACAATATGTTTTTGGCAAAAATAGAAGATGTCATGATTAGTGAGAAATACATGAACGAAAACGGAAAATTTGAACTCAATCAGACCGGACTTGTGACATATTCCCATGGCGAGTATTTTGTCCTTGGTGAGAAAATTGGGAAATTTGGCTATTCCGTAAAAAAATGATTTTCTGTTTTACAAATGTCAAAAGTGTGTTATACTAGTAAAATAAAATGTTTCAATCAGTGGAGGTTGCGATGAAACAGTACATTATAAAAGGTGGAACGCCACTTTCAGGGGAAGTTACCATTGGCGGTGCGAAAAATGCAGCGCTTGGTATTATCGTGGCGGCTATTATGGCGGATGAGCCAGTTACAATTGATAATTTACCGGACGTTGATGACGTCCGGGTTTTGTTGGATGCAATAGAAAGTATAGGTGCGATTGTGGAGCGTATAGATTCTCATACGGTCCGTATTAATGGTGCCTGTATTAATGATGTAAGTATTGATGAGGATGCAATTCGTAAAATTCGCGGTTCTTACTATTTAGTAGGAGCTTTGCTTGGAAAATATAAAAAAGCTTTAGTTGCGCTGCCGGGAGGTTGCCAGATTGGGAGCCGCCCGATTGACCAGCATATTAAGGGCTTTGAGCAGCTTGGTGCTAAGGTAAGTATCCACCATGGTAAAATTGACGCTCAGGCGGAAAATCTTGTTGGTACGCATATTTACCTTGATTGTCCGAGTGTCGGTGCGACCATTAATATTATGATGGCGGCATGTATGGCAGAAGGAAAGACAATTATTGAGAATCCGGCGAAAGAACCACATATCGTTGATGTGGCAAACTTCTTAAATAGTATGGGAGCAAACATCAAAGGTGCTGGAACCGATGCTATCCGAATCCGTGGGGTAGAAGCATTGCACGGAGCGGAGTATTCGATTATTCCGGATCAAATTGAAGCCGGAACATATATGCTTGCCGTAGCGGCAACCGGCGGTGATGTGATGATTAAAAACGTCATTCCGAAGCATTTGGAAGCAATTACCGCAAAATTAGTTGAGATTGGTGCAATTGTTGAAGAGTTTGATGACTGTGTTCGTGTCTATGCTGACCATCGTTTGTCTTATGCAAATGTTAAGACGATGCCGTATCCGGGATTCCCGACGGATATGCAGCCACAGATTACAACGCTGCTTGCTCTGTCTGAGGGAACCAGTATTGTCACAGAGACAATTTTTGAGACGCGGTTTAAGTATATCAGCGAACTGCGCCGTATGGGAGCGAATATTTCCGTAGAGGGAAATGCCGCTTTTGTAACCGGTGTGGAAGGATTTACCGGAGCGCGTGTGAGTGCACCGGATTTGCGTGCGGGTGCAGCACTTGTGATGGCAGGACTTGTTGCAGAAGGATATACTTATGTGGACGATATTCAATATATTGAGCGTGGGTATGAAAATTTTGCAGAAAAAATCCGTGGGCTTGGCGGTCACATGGAAAAAATAGATGCGGAAGATGAACGTGCCGTAAGGAAATTTAAAATGAAAGTTTCATAAGAAAGACGATAGAAGAGGGAACGCCGAGGGTATCCGGCGTTTTCTGCTATTATCCGATGAGTGAGAAAGGAGAATCATAAGTGAACGATAAAGTACAAGAGATTCTGAATGAGGTTGGTAAAGTAATTCGTGGTAAGGACGAAGCAATTGAGCTCGTGATGACAGCGATGTTAGCCAAGGGACATATTCTCGTAGAGGATGTTCCGGGGGTTGGTAAAACAACACTGGCGGTTGCTTTTTCCCGTGCGATGGAATTGACAGAGCGCCGTCTGCAGTTTACACCGGATGTACTTCCGAGTGATGTAGTCGGTTTTAATATGATTGGTGCCGATGGTGAGTTTCAGTACAAGCCGGGTGCGATTTTGTGTAATCTTCTGCTTGCGGATGAGATTAACCGTACCTCAACGAAAACACAGTCTGCTCTTTTTTGGAGGTCATGGAAGAGGGACAGGTAACGGTCGATGGTGTGACACGCCAGCTGCCAAATCCGTTTATCGTAGTGGCAACACAGAACCCGGTTGGTTCTGCCGGAACACAGATGCTGCCGGAATCCCAGCTTGACCGTTTTATGATTCGTATTTCGATGGGATATCCGACGATGGAAGAAGAAGTTCGTCTGATTAAAGAGCGTCAGGACATTAACCCACTTGATTTTATCCAGGAAATTATTTCAAAACGGGAACTGCTTGAGATGCAGGATCAGGTAAAACAGATTTATGTCGATGATAAAGTGCTTACTTATTTATCGAAAATTGTGGATGCAACGAGAAATCATTCCATGATTACGCTCGGCGTGAGTCCGCGTGGAACGCTTGCTCTTATGGATATGTCAAAGGCGCATGCGTTCGTTCAGGGACGTACCTTCGTTTTGCCGGAGGATATCAAACGTGTTTCCAAAGCGGTGCTTGCCCACCGCCTTTTGTTAAACGGTAAGGCGCGTATGAGCCACACGACAGAAGAAGATGTCGTTGAGGAAATTGTAGGGAAGATTCAGGTCCCTAAATTATAAGTAACAAGTGATACGATTCGGAAGGAGGAAATTATGACATTAGGAACTATCCTATACATTCTCCTTTTCTTTGTGAGTGTTTTCATTTCCATCATGTACTTGGAATTTGGTGCAATGGCACTGATGGGACTGATGGTGACGATACCGGTCTGCATGTTTCTTTTTCTGCTCGTTCTGAGAAAGAGAGTCAGCGTGTCAGTCGATTCAAAAAATCCGCTGGCAGAAAAAGATGCCATTGATAAGCCGGCGAGAGCAGCCATTACGTTGTCGGTAGAAAACAAAAGCCATCTGCTTCCGGTGACGAAAGGAATTGCCAAGGTTCGTTATGAAAATCCGTTTTCCGGCGATAAAGGGAAGATGAAAATTCGTTTTTCCGTGGATACCGGGAAAAAGAGAGACCGTAGAATCCCGGTTGTTATGGACAACTGTGGAAATGTTTCCATCACGGTAGAGAAGGTACGAATCTATGATTATTTGAATATATTTGCGTGGACAATCGGGAAACATTTTGAGACGCAGGATGTTCTCGTCCTGCCGCCGACGAAAGAGATGTATCTTGGAAAAGACAAATGGTACAACGAGACGAGTGCGGACAGTGACCGTTTTTCCACTTATAAAAAGGGAGACGATCCCTCTGAAATTTTTGACATCCGTGAGTATGCGGACGGAGATAAGATTCAGAGAATCCACTGGAAGCTAAGCAGTAAAACCGGTGATTTGATGGTGAAAGAGGGAAGCCTTCCTCTGATGAAAGAAATTCATATTTTTATTGATTTATGCGCAACCGGTACAAAGCAGGAAAGAAATGATAAAATCAACCGGTTGATTCAGGGTGTGTATTCCATTGCGATGTTTATGATTGAAAGTGGAATCCCACAGGCATATATTTGGTACGACAAGGTAAATGGTGTGATTCAGGAATATTCGGTAGAGCAGGAGGAAGAACTGTACTGGATGTTTCAGGAATTATTCCGCAGTAAAACAACGACCGAGGAGAGTGAGCTGATGGAAGCTTACGTCGACTGGGGCAAAGGCAGACTTTAGAATCGGCACTGTATCTGACAGTGGCTGACCATGAATCCTTGGATTCCGGGAATCTGGTGCGCGACCGATTGGAAGTAATGGACTTACGAGGTGACGTAATTGAGGATCAGGAATAATAAACTGATTAATTTCATATTGGAATTCAGCCAGATTATGCTCGTATTTCTTGGTGTATATTCTGCGCTGATGTGTACGGCGTCGAGTCTGGATATGATTTATGACGGTAAATTGTGTTTACTCTTACTGTTTGCCGTCTCGATTGTATTTTATGGACTATTTACAGTGCTGGAGACATTCCGCAAGGGAAAACTTTACGGCTTAATCGGCATTACGATGTTCTTTTTGGCATTAGTGATTCGATTTAAGGGTGCACTGCTAAAGGGAATTGTGAGTGCGGCAAATAGTTTTTTGAAAGAATTTATGAACTATACCGGCACGAATGTATCTTTGTTGTCCTATGCGGATACGGAGAGTGCAAGCGCAAAATTCTGTACGACGCTTTTGCTGATTTTGATTGGTGTGTATTTTGTAGCACTGATTAGTGCATTTTTCTACCGCAGAAGACGTTCTGTGGTCTTTTTGGCAGGTACGATACCGTTTGTTGTTCTGCCGCTTGTGGCGGGAAGAATCGGACGTTATTTATATTTTTTCACCTATTTGGTTGTGGCGGTAACGATTATCGGAACGAGACATTTGCGAACCGATGCTACAGACCGAAGGATGCGCCAGAAACTGGCATTGATTTTGATGACAACCTGTTTGATTTGCGGTGGCATTTTTTATTTATTTATTCCGCCTTCGAGATACGACAGGAATGTGGATAAGTTGTCTCAGGCAAAGAACAGTCTGGTGGCACTTTCGACATGGGACGGTGAGGATATAATGACCTGGCTGAAAGCATACTTTAACGGGGATGCGATTTCCTATGGTAAAATCGGAAAGAAAAGCGAAGTCAGTTATACCGGTGAAACAATGCTGAAAATATCCGGAGACATCAATTCTGACCATGGACTTTATCTCAAAGGATATGTCGGTGATGTCTATGAGAATAACAAGTGGTCATCCATTCGCTCGGATGAAAACTTTAAAAAAGACTGGAAGGCGCTCGATGCGACCGGCGTCACAACAGAAAACTGGCATACGCAGTTAAGAAATGAACTGGGTGACGAGGAGCGAAGCGGCGAAGAAGAGGTTTGGAAGACTGGAACATTAAGGATTCGCAATCTTGCGTTTGGATATGGCAACTTTTTGGTGCCATGCCTTCCGGCCGGGGCATATAAGAGCCTTACAAACGGACGCTCAACGGTGGATAAACCGGGAATTGATTACTCGGTAGAATATTATTTGCACTATCCTGCAATTTTGCGCACGGATGTTTTACTTGGTGAATCCCGTATGGCAGCAGCCGACTTTTGGAGTTCAAATGAGGTTGAGCGGAGGAATTTAAGTGATTTTGCAAAAAAATATTATTTGCAGATTCCGGATTCCATGAAATCGGTTTGTGAAGATTTTAAAAAAGATTGCAAATCTGCCGGTTTGACGAAGACGTCTGACATTATTCTTGAAGCAAAGAGTTATATTACAAAAGATACGACGTATTCCTTATCGCCGGGCAAAACTCCTTCCGGTAAGGAATCCATTGAATACTTTTTAAAGGAAAATAAAAAAGGATATTGTACCTATTATGCGACGGCAGCCGTTATGCTGTTGCGCAGTATGGGAATCCCGGCACGTTACGTCGAGGGTATGTATGTCAGTAAAGATGAACTGGCAGCTGTCAAAAAAGGTAAAGAATTTGAAGTGCCGGATGAAGACGCTCATGCATGGGTTGAAGTCTTTGATGAAAAATATGGATTTGTAACCGTTGAAGTGACGCCGGGCAAAGGTGAGGATGATATGGCAGGAAGTGATTCTTCCAATGAAAACACCAATCCGAACCAGACTTCGAACGGAGCACAGACAGATTCCGAAAATCCATCACAGGAAGACGCTCCGAATGTTGCAACACCGACCCCTTCGGTGACACAGGAACCGGAAGAGAGCATGATATTTGATGATATCAAGCAAAACGACAAAAAATCCAGTGACAGTGGAAATGCAAACGGCACATCCAAAGGACGGATATGGTTTGTGATTTTAGATATTGTGATTGTGTTACTGCTCATTGCTGCGGCAATGGAAGCACAGCGGAGGATACGAGCTTACATGTTTAGAAAGAATATGAAGCAGAAGAAAGCAAAAAGGCGGATTCGTATGGTATATCTGCATTTGCTCCCGGTATTCCACCGCTACAAGCTTGCTTACCGCGGACAGTCGATGGCGCAGTTTAGCAGGGAAATCAGTAGGGAGATGGAACTTCCTTTTGAGGATGTGCTTGAATTTGTAACTTTGATTTTCCACGCAAGATTTGGTCCGGACACGATTACGGAAGACCAATTAAGAGAGTTCAAACGGGTTTATCACGAAATCCGCGCGAAAGCGTATCGTGATGCAAAGCCGATGCGAAAACTATATTATATGTATATCATGGTATTATAAGGAGGACAAGAACATGCTGAAAAAAACGTATGATAAAGTGTGTGAATTATTTGAGGAGGGAAATGGTTATCTGCCGACACGTACATTGCTTAACAATAAAATCACGACGATTCAGATTCGTACGATGCTTTGCAGGAAGGCAAGATTGAGAAAGTGTCTCACGGTAATTACTGGAACTTAATGAGTGGCAGAAAAAAACCAAAACATTACAAAATGTTAGAAGCCTGTATGACAAACAAAAAGGCAGTTATCTGCTCCTTGAGCGCATGCTATTATCACGGACTGATTAAGGAAGAGCCGGAAGCTTTGTATGTGGCAACAGCTCGTACCGACCGCGGAAATATGAAGTTAAACTTTCCGGTATCCCGTCACTATTTCTCTGTTACAACATTTGAAGATGATGTTTTGAATGTCAAAACAGGTGGCGGAAATATCCGCATTTACGATGTAGACCGCAGTGTATGATTGCATTCGTCTGGAGAAAGAAATCGGAAAAGAAACCGTACAGCTTGTGGTTGAAAACTATAAGAAGAGCAATAAAAAAAGAATGAATCACCTTTTACAGTATGCGGACCAGATGCGTTATGGCAAAATTGTCCGCGAATACCTCGGAACGGATGAGTGATGTAGATGGAAAAAGACGAAAAGAAAAAAGGTGCGATGCTTGACGAGGCTTTTCTGCAGAACTTAATGCAGAATGAGCAGGTTGAGCAGATTTTAGAAGAAGGCGAGGCGTTTCAGACATTGATGGCGTACTATCGGTGTGCCATTATGGAAGTAGAGACCAAATTTAAAGTGCTCAATACTGAATTTAGTCTCCGCTATGACAGAAACCCGATTGAGACGATAAAAACAAGACTCAAATCGCCGGAGAGCATCATTGAAAAACTTCACCGCAAAAAGATTCCGTTTTCTGCGGAAATGATTGAACAAAAATTGCATGATATAGCCGGAGTGCGCGTTATCTGTGCATTTCCGGAAGATATTTATGAGATTAGTGAATGTTTTTTGGCTCAGGATGATATTCGTTTGATTGAGAAAAAGGATTACATCAAAAACCCAAAACCAAACGGGTATAGGAGCCTTCATTTGATTGTGGAAATTCCTATCTTTTTGCATAACGAAAAACGAATGATGAAAGCGGAAGTACAGTTCCGTACAATTGCCATGGATTTCTGGGCAAGTTTAGAACACCGTATTTATTATAAAAAAGGACAGAATAACGAGACGCTGCGCAATGAGTTAAGGCAATGCGCGGAAGTGAGTGCCGCATTGGATTTACGTATGCAGAGTATCCGAAAGGAACTCGATGTGGACGATTGATCTCAAAAAATGCATAATTTCCTCTGTTTTCCACATACTACCCATACAGTATAAATATGGAAAAGCATGTAGAAAACAGGAGGAAAATTTTTTATGAAGGCAACAGGAATTGTACGAAGAATCGATGATTTAGGACGTGTGGTCGTGCCGAAAGAAATCCGGAGAACACTTAGAATTCGGGAGGGTGAACCGCTTGAAATATTTACAAACCGCGAAGGAGGCATTGTATTAAAGAAGTATTCACCCATAGGAGAACTTGCCGCATTTGCCAAAGAATATGTGGAGGCGGTTGCGCAGGTGGCGAAATGCACCGTGTGTGTGACAGACAGAGACCGGATTGTGGCGGTGGCAGGACCGGGAAAAAAGGACTATGCCGGAAAATCCATTCACCGTGAATTGTTGGAAGCAATTGAGGACAGACGGACGATTCTGGCAACGGATGCCGAACCGGACTTTAGCCAGGTAACAGAGGACGAGACAGAAGTATTTTCCGAAGCAGCGGCAACGATTTTAGCAGAAGGTGACGCTATCGGAATGGTACTTTTACTGTCTCGCGACACAGAACGCATATTTGGTGACTTTGAGCAAAAAATGGCGATTTGCGGGGCAAACTTTTTAGGACGGCAGATGGAACCCTGATAGGCAAAATTTTAAGGTGATAACGCAGAAAAACCTTGACAATTACTACCAAAAAGGTTATATATAGATGTATAGGTTGTACAAATCTAGCAAATAATTTATTGAGGAGGATATAATCCATGAATAAGACTGAATTAGTAGCAGCTATGGCTGAGAAAGCAGAATTGTCTAAGAAAGACGCTGAGAGTGCATTGAAAGCATTCGTAGATGTTGTTACAGATGAATTGAAAAAAGGTGAAAAAGTACAGTTGGTTGGTTTCGGTTCTTTCGAAGTTGCTGAGAGAGCAGCAAGAGAAGGTATCAACCCATTGACAAAACAGCCGATGAGCATTCCTGCTTCTAAAGCTCCTAAATTCAAAGCCGGCAGAGGTTTGAAGGACGCTGTGAACGCATAATCTTGCGATTGTTATTATGGATTTTTGGAGCACTTTGCTATCGCATATAGCAGAGTGCTCTTTGTTATGCTTTGCCTAATGACGGATGAAACCGTGTGAGGCAGGACTTGACAGAAGAAGGGAGATTTTTTTATGAGACTGGATAAGTACTTAAAGGTATCCCGCCTGATTAAGCGCCGTACGGTGGCGAATGAGGCGTGCGACGCCGGACGAATTTTAGTGAATGATAAGGTGGCAAAAGCATCTTTAAATGTTAAGCCCGGTGACATCATCGAGATTCAGTTCGGAAACCGGAATACAAAAGTAGAAGTATTGAGCATAAACGAAACATACAAAAAGGATGAAGCCAAAGAACTTTACCGATACGTGTAATAAAACCCCCTGTGACAGCATATAGTGAGATAGATATGATGCCAGGGGGCTTTTATTATGTTGCAGGAATCTTCCCGGCCGGTGACGGCACATAAATTGGAGATGCAGAATCGTAACCACGTGGATTTGACCGGAATTACGGAAGTGGTTTCTTTTGACAATAAAGAAATTGAACTTGAGACCGTAGAAGGTGCTGTGCGCTTTGCGGGTGAGGATTTGCATGTAAAGCGTCTTACACTCGAAAAGGGCGAGGTGGAATTGGAAGGAAGGATTTGTGAGATTATCTATCATGAGTCGAGAAAGGAAAAGACGGCAGGGGGTGTTCTTAGCCGTTTGTTTGGCTGATGGAAATGATACAGGGGCAGCTTATGTATGTTGCCGCCTCCTTTGTGGAGGGTGTTTTCTTAATGTTTTTGTATGATTTTATACGAGCGTTCCGCATGAAAGTGAAACATGGCAGAGTGTGGATTCTGATTGAAGACTGGCTGTTCTGGTTATTGGCAGCTTTCTTTGTATTCCCCATGATTTTTACGCTCAATCACGGTTTGATCCGCAGTTTTTTTGTAATTGCTTTGACTTTGGGTGTTTTTTTATACCGAACCTTGGTAAAAACGCATGTACAAAGAGTAATTTATGAATTTTTTAGACTTATTTTTCGACCATATGTTTGGATTTTTAAAAAATAAAAGGAATACAGAAAAAACACTTGAAATCGTGAAAGTCAGCGTCTATAATGGATTTATTAGTACTACAAGTATAGAAAATACAATTGTAGAATAATGTCGAGGGGATGGAGCCGTGAGAAGAAGAAAAAGAAGAAACCGCACCGGGATTTATCTGGTTATGCTGGTGGCAGCCTTGTTTGTTGGCACATTAGCGGTTCATGGTTATTCACTGCGTGCAAACTGTCAGAAACTTGCGACAGAGCAGCAGAACTTAAAAGATAAGAAAAAGAGTTTGAAAAAAGAACAGGAACAGATTAAAGAACAAAAAGAGTATCGTAAAACAGACCAGTATGTGGAAGATGTAGCGCGTGAAAAATTTGGACTGGTATATGATAATGAAATTGTGTTTAAGGCAGAATAAGAACGAAGACCATTGCTTAGGCGGTGGTCTTTTTTTGTCGAAAATTTCTTGAAAATGCCCTTCCGATTTTGACATTTTTCTCTGTATGCTCTCTTTATACTGAGAGTGTTTAGAGAAAGACAAGGGGGCACGGATTTTGAAAGACAAGAAACAAAAATATGTTTTGACAAGCGATATTTGTTGTTGTTAGTGGCAGGATTTTTGACCGGGCGCGTGTGGCTGTATGGAATTAATCCTTTTGGTGTGGCATTGTTTGCTGCGGTGGCAGCGGAGCGAAAGGGCAGGAAACTTTTGGCTCTTTTTGTTTTGGCAGGCATGTTTAGCAGCACAGAAGGACTTTCGCTTATTAAGTATCTCACGCTCTTTCTGCTTGTTCTGTCACTCGAAAAAATACAGGAAAAGTGGACAAGCCATACCGGACAGGCGGTGTATTTAGCACTTCTTACAGGCGGTTTAAATATGGCGGCAGGTATTTTGAACAGTATTCTTGCCGTAAATACATGGGAAGTATTCTGGCTCAGTATCCTTGAGAGTGTCATGGTATTTGCGCTTGCCAATGTGTATCAATGGGGTGTGCATTTTATTTTGTATGAAGAGTGGAATCAATTATTTAACAATGAGGAATTGATTAGCCTTCTTATCCTTGCGGTGACAGCGCTGTATGGGCTGCCGAGGCAGGCGGATATGATTTTTTCCATTTCCGGAACACTTTCGTATTTCATGATTTTGTTTATGGGATACCGGTATGGGGCATCGACCGGCGCCATTGCCGGGGCGGCGGGAGGAATTTTACTGGCACTTACCGGGGAAAATATGGTGGTTGTCGGCATATGCTGTCTGCTCGGTGTGTGCGCGGGGACGCCGTAAAATGGGACGTTTTGTAAGTGGCGGGCTGTATCTTCTTGTCGGTGTGCTGCTTGCTGTGTATTCATTAAAGGACTTGTATGGCATTATTGAACTGCGGGCAATGCTGTCGGCGGTTATTTTGTTCTTTGCCATTCCAAGGCGGGTCATTCACTGCGTGGAAGAAGACATACCCGAACGGGAAGAGGATTCTTTTGCCAAAGAGGATGTACGCGCACTTGCCAACCATCAGCTGGAAGACTTTTCAGATGCCTTTCGCCGGCTGTCCAAGAGTTTTGAAAATGAGATGGAAGAAAAAGGGTTGTCGGAAGAGCGGCTAGAGGATATTTTTGCACAGTTATCTCGTGATACGTGCAACGAATGTATCAATTGTAAATATTGCTGGAACCGCCATTATGAGGAGACCAATGAAAGTCTGCGACAGATTTTGTGGCAGGTGGGGCAGGACGGAAGTGTAACGATGTCACAGATTAGTCCGGATTTTCAAAGACGCTGTATGCATCTAGATGAGTATGTGCATCAGGTCGAGGAGAGGATTGCCGGGGAAAATGTGAGACTTGGCTGGCATAACCGGATGTCAGAAAACCGCCGCGTGATGGCAGAGCAGATGAAAGAAATTGCAGTGGCGTTAAAATCGTTTACCATCAATTTGGGCGAGACAGAGGAACTTCCCAAAGAGCGAAAACGAAGAATTTTAGAAGAATTAAAAAAAGAGGGTATCAAGGTAGCACGTTTATCGGTGAAAAAAAGGGGCGGATATCTGGAAGTAATGTTTACCGGTGCCTGCCATGGCAATCATTGTTTGACAAAGACCGATGTTGCTCAGGCGCTGTACCGTGCGACAGGCATTATGATGTGTCCGGCAAGAGAGACAAGAAATGTGCTTTCTTCCACAACGGATACGATGTTTTTCAGACAGGACACGGTATATAAGGCGCTTACGGGGCTTGCCAGAGTTGCCAAAAGCGGTGAGAGTGTGTCTGGTGACAATTATTCGTTTTTGGAACTTTCGGGAACCGGTGAGCTTCTCATGGTTTTAACGGACGGCATGGGAAGTGGTGAAATGGCGGACCGCGACAGCAGCAATCTGATTGAGGCACTGGAATATCTGATGGAGGCGGGGTTTGAAAAAAAATCGGCACTCAGGCTTTTGAATACGCTGTTTGTTGCAAATTATGAGGGAAAATCATTTGCAACACTTGATATGGCGGCGATTAACCTTCATACCGGCATTTGTGAAATTATGAAAAATGGAGCGGCAACTACTTTTGTAAAGCGGGAAGGCGGAGTGGAGATGATTGCTTCCAGTGCGCTTCCGGTCGGTGTGGATTTGCAGGCGGAGCCGGATGTTGCCGTCGTACAATTGCAGGAAGGCGATATGGTTATTATGGTTTCGGACGGCGTGCTTGACAGTTTTTATGAGAGAAATATAGAGAGCGACAGTCAGGAGGAGATGGCGACACTCATTGACAGGCTTTACTGCAAAAATGCGAATGACATGGCAAACCAGATTTTGATGAACACACTGGCACACAGTACAAAAGAGGCGTCTGACGACATGAGCGTTTTGGTGGCCGGAATTTGGAATAAAGTTTGACGAAAAAAACGAAAACCGTTACAATAAATGCGGAGGATGAAGCCGTGAGAGAAGAAATGATTCGATATAGCGAAACGCACCACTTGTTTTCACCGGGCGACAAGATTATTGTGGGGGTGTCGGGTGGCGCTGATTCGGTATGCCTTTTGTATTTATTAAATAGTTTACGGAAAGAAATGAATTTGTCTCTATTCGTTCTGCATGTCAAACATGGCATCCGGGGAGACGATGCCGACCGGGACGCACAATTTGTGAGAGAGCTTTCAGACAAGTGGGAACTTCCGTGTTTTGAGGTTTTCGAAGATGTACCGGCGTATGCAAAAAAGTGGGGGATGAGTGAGGAGGAGGCTGGACGTGCATGCCGCTATGAGCAGTTTGAAAAATTGCGCAGGGAAAAAAAATGCGGACTGTATTGCAGTGGCGCACCACAAAGAGGATCAGGCAGAGACATTTTTGTTTCGGCTGATACGTGGGAGTTCTGCCAGAGGCTTGGCGGCGATGTTGCCGAAAAGAGATTTTATTATACGACCGCTTCTGTTTGCCGAAAAGGGAGACATTCTTGCGTTTTTAGAGGAGAAAAAGATACCGTGGCGGGAGGATATTACGAATCAGGATACAGCGTATCAGAGAAACTGGATTCGGAAGGAGTTACTGCCACTGTTAAAAGAGAACTTAAATCCGGGTGCGGTAAGGCATATTGCGGATGCGGCGGATGACATTGGCAAGTGGCGTAAGTATATCCGCGAGCAGGCAGAGTGCGAGGCGGAACATGTAATTTTCCGTGAGGGAAAAGAAGTTCTGTTAAGGCGGGATGTGTGCCGGGGACTTCCGGAGGTTTTGCAAAAGGAGATTTTGTCGCTCTTTTTAGAGCAGGGAATCTCTGGCGTAAAAGATGTCACGAGAGCGCATTATGAGGCATTATATGAAAAAATTGCAGAGAAAGGAAACGGCACGTTTTCTCTGCCAGACGGCAATTTTGTCGTCTGTGATTATGAGCATTTCAGGCTTACGAAAAATAAGCAAAAAAAGCAGGAAAACGTTTGTGTGGAATGCGACATGGCATCCGGGAATATAGTGGAAATGGATGGTGTGTATTACCGCTTTCGTTTTGAGGTGGTGGCACGTGAAAAACTGGATTCAGAAATTCCACAAAAAGACTATACGAAATGGTTTGATTATGATAAGATAAATAGTAAACTGACGATTCGCAATCCGAGACCGGGAGATTTTTTTGCGCTTGATGACAAGGGGCATAAAAAGAAATTATCCCGCTACTATATGGACGAAAAGATTGCGAAAGAGCGTCGGGACAGGCAGCTTGTGCTGGCGGATGGCGCCCATGTGATATGGGCGATTCCAAATCGAATCAGTGCAGCCTGCAAAATAAATCAAAATACAAAATATGTTTTGGTTGTGACCAAAGAAAGGATACGTCATGAAAGAAGAAATCAACGTCTTGATTAAAGAAGATGAAATTGTAGCAAGAGTGAAGGAACTTGCTGAGCAGATTAACCGTGATTACGAAGGAAAAACACTTCATTTGATTTGCATTTTGAAAGGAAGTGTATTTTTTACCTGCGAACTGGCAAAATATATTACAGTGCCGGTTACGATTGATTTTATGAGTGTATCAAGTTATGGAAATGGTATGACCAGCAGCGGAAGTATTACGATTAGTCAGGATTTGATTATGAGTTTGGAAAACCGTGAAGTGCTGATTATTGAAGATATTGTGGACAGCGGACGCACACTTTCGTATCTTGCCCATATGTTAGAAAAACGTGGACCGAAAAGTTTGCGCATTTGTACGCTTTTAGATAAACCGGCATGTCGCGTATCAGAAGTGGATGTGGCGTATACCGGTTTTGAAATTGATGATTTATTTGTGGTTGGATTTGGACTTGATTATGCCCAGAAATACCGCAATTTGCCTTATATCGGAGAGCTGAAAATAAAGGAGGATTAATCCGATGAGAAAATGGAAAGGTTATGGCTTTTTTGTCGCGATGGCGGCAATAATTTTGATTGCCATGATTTCGAGCGATTTTATGTCCGGATGGACAGAGGAGAATTATACTTATACACAGTTTAAGGACGATTTGTCGAATCATAAAATACAGTCCGTTGTGGTGGGACAAAATGAGCAGGTTCCGACCGGTGAAATCCGTGTGACAATGAAAGACAGTAAAAAACATTCTTTCTATGCACCGGATGTGAATGTAGTTATTGAAAAATTAGACGATGCACATTTTACAAATGTAGTTGTCTCGGATGTTGAGACAACACCGTGGTATTTGGAGATTTTGCCATATGCAATAGGATTCGTCCTGATTTTTGTTTTGTTTACAATGATGACGAGCCAGGCGCAGGGCGGAGGCGGCGGAAATGCCAAAATGATGAATTTTGGAAAGAGCCGTGCGAGAATGACCGCACCGGATGAAAAATCAAAGACATTTGCAGATGTTGCCGGTCTGGTCGAGGAAAAAGAACAGTTAGAAGAAATTGTAGACTTTTTGGAGGCACCGCAGAAATATACGAATTTAGGTGCCAGAATCCCGAAAGGCGTGATTATGGTGGGCCCTCCGGGAACCGGTAAGACATTGCTTGCCAAAGCAGTTGCCGGTGAAGCGGGTGTTCCGTTCTTTAGTATTTCCGGTTCTGATTTTGTGGAAATGTTTGTCGGTGTCGGTGCTTCCCGTGTCCGTGACTTGTTTGCGGAAGCAAAGAAAAATGCACCGTGTATTGTTTTTATTGACGAGATTGATGCCGTGGCAAGAAGACGAGGAAGTGGTCTTGGCGGCGGACATGATGAGCGTGAGCAGACGTTAAATCAGATGCTTGTTGAAATGGACGGCTTTGGAATCAATGAGGGAATTATCGTGATGGCGGCAACCAACCGTGTAGATATTCTAGATCCGGCAATTCTCAGGCCGGGACGTTTTGACCGAAGAATCCACGTGGGTCTTCCGGATGTGAGAGGCCGTGAGGAAATTTTGAAAGTCCATGCGAAAAATAAACCGTTATCGGATGATGTAAATTTGGAAGAAATTGCACGTACAACGGCAGGATTTGCCGGTGCGGATTTGGAAAATCTTTTGAACGAGGCTGCCATTTGTGCCGCAAGAGAAAACCGCCCGTATTTGATGGACGAAGATATTCGCAAGTCCTTTATCAAAGTGGGAATTGGTGCAGAGAAAAAGAGCCGTATTATTTCTGAAAAGGATAAACGGGTTACGGCATATCACGAAGCCGGACACGCAATTTTGTTCCATGTTTTGCCGGATGTCGGACCGGTTTATACGGTTTCTGTAATTCCGACCGGACAGGGTGCCGGTGGTTATACGATGCCATTGCCGGAAAAAGATGAGATGTATCTGACCAAAGGTAAGATGTTGCAGGATATTGTTGTATGTCTTGGCGGGCGTATCGCAGAAAGTCTTGTCTTTGATGATGTGACAACGGGGGCTGTGCAGGATATCCGTCAGGCAACGGAGCGCGCTCGCGATATGGTTACAAAGTATGGTTTCTCGGATGAACTTGGTATGATTAACTACAGCACGTCAGATGATGAAGTCTTTATCGGCCGTGAGATTGGGCACGCAAAGAACTTCAGTGAAGGAACCGCTGCTGTGATTGACCAGGAAGTAAAACGAATTATCGAGAGCTGCCGTGAGAAGGCTACTAAGATTTTGAAAGAAAACCGCAAGGTTTTGGATAAATTGGCAGAGCTTCTGATTGAAAAAGAGAGAATCGGGCAGCAGGAGTTTGAAGCTCTCTTTGAGCAGAATGACGAGACAATCGAAGAAATGTAAAGATTCTTTGTGCAAATGTGCAAATGGGAGAAAAGTATTGGGCAAAACTAACAAAAGAATGGTGGAAAAAATGTAAACTTTGTGCACACTGTTTTTTGGTAACGTGTTATAGTAATACGCGTAAACCCCAATACATTATATAGTTTTTGCTACACCCCATAAGTAACAAAATACCTTCTCCCAAAAGGACAGCATCGTAAGCTGTCCTTTTGACTTATCTAAAACAAGGATTCACGGCTTTTTAGCCGTGAATTTTTACAAATAGAAATAATTATGTTCGGAGGACAAAGCAATGGCTGACGGAACCCTTAATAAGAAAGCAATATTTAGTGATGGTACGGCTGATTTTGTTTCGCCATGTGAACCGCGTGTGTATGAGAACGTTACGATTCGGTGCCGCGTTGGGAAAGATGAGGCAGAATATGTGAAGGCAATGGTGGATGAAGTGCCTTATATTATGCATTTAGAAAAGTCAACGGAGTATTTTGATATTTATGCCGTATCATTTCTATTGGAAGATCATCCGATAAGTTATTACTTTAGGGTAGAAACGGCGAAAGAGACGTTGATTTGCAACCGTCAAGGAGTGGTTTCAGATGTCAATCCATATTTCAATTTCTGTCTGATTCCCGGATTCCATACACCGGACTGGGCAAAGGGTGCGGTCATGTACCAGATTTTTGTGGATCGTTTTTATAATGGGGATAAGACAAATGATGTTGTTGACGATGAATATACATATATTGATGAGCATGTGACGCAGGTGCGTGACTGGAATAAAATGCCGGCATCGATGGGCGTGCGTGAGTTTTATGGCGGCGATTTGCAGGGTGTCATGGATAAACTGGACTATTTGCAGGATCTTGGCGTGGAAGTTTTGTATTTGAATCCGATTTTTGTATCGCCTTCAAATCATAAATATGATACGCAGGACTATGATTATATTGATCCCCATTACGGCGTAATTGTCGAGGATGGCGGTGACGTGCTGGCGGCAGACGACAAGGAAAATGCACATGCTGAAAAATACATTAAGCGCGTTGTTAATATGAAAAATTTAGAGGCGAGTAATGCATTCTTTGCAAAATTTGTCGAAGAAGTACACCGTCGTGGCATGAAAGTGATTCTGGATGGTGTATTTAACCACTGCGGATCCTTTAACAAGTGGCTTGACCGCGAGAAGATTTACGATAAAGATGAGTCTTATGAAAAAGGTGCTTTTCTGCAGGAAGACAGTCCCTATCACGACTTCTTCTATTTTTACCCGGATGGAAGCTGGCCGGACAATACGCATTACGATTCGTGGTGGGGCAACGACACTCTGCCAAAACTAAATTATGAGGGATCGGAGCGCTTAGAACAATACATTCACGGAGTTGCGAGAAAATGGGTGGCTTCACCGTATTGCATTGATGGATGGCGTCTGGATGTGGCGGCTGATTTGGGACACACACCGGAGTACAATCACAAATTCTGGAAAGGATTCCGTGAGGCGGTCAAGAGAGAAAATCCGGAGGCAATTATTCTCGCGGAGCATTATGGAGACCCTTCTGCATGGTTAGATGGAACCCAGTGGGATACGGTGATGAACTATGATGCTTTTATGGAGCCAATCAGTTGGTTTTTGACCGGTATGGAGAAACACAGCGATGCGCGTCGCAGTGATTTGCGTGGGAATGCGGCGGCTTTCTTTGGCTCGATGACTGATTATGGGGCAAGATTTACAACGCCAAGTGCTTTAGTGGCGATGAATGAGCTGTCGAATCACGACCATTCCCGCTTTTTAACCCGTACGAATCATGTAGTTGGAAGAACCGCGTTTGCCGGTCCTCAGGCAGCGAACTACGGCGTAAATCTGGCGGTTATGCGCCAGGCGGTACTGATGCAGATGACATGGGTCGGTGCTCCGACGATTTACTACGGTGATGAGGCTGGTGTGTGCGGCTGGACAGACCCGGATAACAGACGTTCTTATCCGTGGGGCAAAGAAGATCATGAGTTGATTCGCTTCCACAAGGAGATGATTCGAATTCATAAAGATTACGAAGTGTTTTCTACCGGAAGTTTGTTGTATCTTCATGCAGAGAATAATCTCATTGGATACGGAAGATTCAGTGAAAAGGAACAAGCTTTTGTTCTTGTTCAGGTGGAAGGCGAAGAACGCGAAGTGGAAGTAGATGTATGGCGTCTTGGTGTGGCGAATGGCAGCCGGATGGCGTGCATGATGTATACCTGTGAAGAAGGTTTTGACATGGCAGCGAGAATGTGCCGTGTTGAAAATGGAAAGGTAAAAGTTGAGATTGGTAAAAATGGAGCGGTGTTGTGGAAAACGCTCTCTATGTAGGGGGATTTGAAATGGAACAAAAAACAGCAATGAAAATATCGATGGTTAGTATTGTGGGCAATATTTTACTGTCGCTGTTTAAGGCGTTGGCAGGAATTGTGGCGAATTCGGGCGCAATGATTAGTGATGCGATTCATTCAGCATCGGATGTGTTTAGTACAATTGTTGTGATTATTGGAATTCGGCTATCAGGAAAAGAGTCGGACAAAGAGCACCCATATGGACATGAACGCATGGAGTGCGTGGCGGCGATTCTTTTGGCAACGATTCTTGCAGCTACCGGTCTTTTTATCGGCTGGTCAGCGGTAGAAAAAATCACGGTACAGGATGATTCTGCACTTGCAGTTCCCGGTATACTTGCCCTTGTTGCGGCGGTTGTTTCGATTGCCGTAAAAGAGGCGATGTTCTGGTACACAAGAGCAGGGGCAAAAAAGATTGATTCCGGGGCACTTATGGCGGATGCATGGCACCACCGCTCAGATGCGCTGTCGTCGATTGGTGCACTTGTTGGTATCGCGGGAGCGAGAATGGGTTACCCGATTTTGGATGCAATTGCGAGCCTTGTTATCTGTATTTTTATCGAAAAAGCGGCAATTGACATTTTCAAGGATGCGATAAATAAAATGGTAGATAAAGCGTGTGACGACGAGACGGAACACGAAATGTATGAGTGTGTTATGAAAAATGAAAGTGTTCGTGGTGTGGATTTGCTCAGGACGCGGACATTTGGTAATAAAATATATGTTGATATTGAAATCCGTGTGGATGGTAATTTAACTTTGTGGGAGGCGCATGCGATTGCGGAATCCGTGCATGACTTGGTGGAAACAGAGTTTTCAAAGGTAAAACATATTATGGTTCATGTGAACCCGTGCTAGAATGACAAGAATCCGGTGAGCGGACTGGATGTGATTACTTACAGTGATGAAACGACAGACAAAACGGCGACAGTAAATGCGCTGGTTGAAAATAATACGGAAACTTTGGAAACGTCGTTCGACCAGATTGCTTTGTCTTCGAGAAAAATTATTATCACGGCAGGAAATGGTGTGCGCGTGTGCAAAGTGAAAGCGTATGTGGATGACATGACGAATCTGCAAAAACTATACGCACTTGCCAATTACATTAACAATACAACGCACTATCCGGGAGCCGGCTGCACCAAAAAGGATATTAACCCTACGTTCTATAATGACTTTTCCGTTGATGGCATTGGATTGTTTTACTATTTGTTCCCGATGCCGACATTAAACCGTGTGATGGATTTACAGGGCGGAATAACCACATGTATCGGTGTGACAGTTGTGCAGAGAGCGGCAACGGAAGATTTGAAGCTGCCATATCTTTATGACTCATCGACCAAAACAGTTGCCGATGGAGAGGGCGTATGGCTTGCCGTTGGTTCAGCCAGCAGTAACCCAAGTGTCGGTTCCCATTATTCGGTTATTTACAAAGACGCAAACGAGCACAAATCTTTTGTCGGCTGTCAGGGCTTAATAGCGGACACAACCTGCGAGCAACATGGCTGCCGGGCAAAAGTGATTCAGTAAAAAATTTTTTGATGGTATTTCACGAAAATAAGTTTAATTGTGAAATAATGCAAACTAGGTTTTTGGTAATTGGAGAGTGATAAGTTATTGGAACAACTCTTTTTGCTTGATTTTGCCTAAAAGGTTGTATTTTCACCTTATTATCCAGCTTTATTCGGACAAATCACATGATAAATGCAACGTTTTCCGTTAATTTGATGCGTTTAAGTTGTTTTCGGCTGCGACTTCTTAAAATTCATGCAACTCTTTTTGATTTTTTTGAAGAATAAGGTTGCATATGTGTCTTATCCCAATTTGAAGAATTACTTTGTATCAAGGGTTTGGTGTAAATTTCATCGGATTCCAGTAAATCATCAAGAAAAGATTTGTGGAGAGTGGGTACAAACACGTGGGTATCAGGCATGCGTATTTTGCATGCCGATACCCTTACGCGTTTGTTTAGCGAGAGCGGCGCAAGAGGTTCGGGGAACCTCTGATCTGCGCGGACCGGAGTGGAACGTAGAACCACGAACCACAAACTTTTCTTGATGATTTACGGAAACCAAAAAATCTCCACCGCCCCCTTGACACATCCCCAAATATCTGCTAATATAAATCACGTTGAAAACTTCATAGCAACAGATGCGGGTGTAGTTCAATGGTAGAACACTAGCCTTCCAAGCTAGATACGTGGGTTCGATTCCCATCACCCGCTTCTTTTTTTACATTTTGCGAGGATTCACTCGCTTTTTTTTTATATAGGAGAAGTCAGGAGGCTGTAAAATATGGTTTTATTAGTTGGAATCAATGCAAAATACATCCACACGACGCTGGCGGTCCGCTCGCTGCAGGCAAATGCAGGGAAGTACCGGAAGGATGTAGAAATTGCGGAGTACACAATCAATCACAGAAGAGAGGAAATTTTTCAGGACATTTACCGCAGAAAACCGGAGGCGGTTGGATTTTCCTGTTATCTTTGGAACATTGAATATGTGATGGGGTTAGCCGGAGATTTGAAAAAAGTGCTGCCAAATCTGTTTTTATTCTTTGGCGGACCGGAAGTAAGTTATCATCCGGAGGAAGTGCTTGCAAAATACGAATACGCAGACCTTGTTATGGTTGGTGAGGGCGAGCGGACCTTTCAGGAATTTATGGCATACTTGGTGGATGGTGACAGAGAAATTTCATCCATAGACGGGATAGTATACCGAGGTATCGGTGGATTGCACCGTACTAAACCAAGACAGGGATTAGATATGGATGATTTAGTGTATCCTTATGATGACATGGAAACACTGAAAAACCGCATTATTTACTATGAAAGCATGAGAGGATGTCCGTTTTCGTGCAGTTATTGTTTATCCTCCATTGAGAAATCTGTGCGGATAAAAAGCCCGGAAAAGACAGAGAGAGAGCTTGATTTCTTTCTTGAAAACAAGGTGCCGCAGGTGAAATTTGTGGACCGCACCTTTAACTGCAACCACGCGTATGCCTACCGCATATGGAAGTATATTGGTGAGCATGATAATGGTGTGACAAATTTTCATTTTGAAATCGGGGGCGATTTGCTGCATGAAGAAGATTTTCTGCTCTTTGATACATTCCGTCCGGGACTTGTGCAGTTTGAGATTGGCGTGCAGTCGACAAATCCGGATACCTTAAAGGCAATCAGACGTACCGCTGACTGGGATTTGCTGCAAAAAAATGTAGCAAGAATTCATGCGCGCGGAAACATCCACCAGCATCTTGATTTAATTGCGGGACTGCCGTATGAGGATTTCAATACTTTTAAGAAATCGTTCTGCGATGTATATGCGATGAAACCGGACCAGTTCCAATTAGGATTTTTGAAAGTCTTAGATGGTTCCTTTATGAATGAAAAGCGTAACGATTACGAGATTCAGGCGAGCAGCCTGCCGCCGTATGAAATCTTTTCGACCAAATGGCTTTCCTATGAGGATGTTCTTTCTTTAAAAGGCGTAGAAGAAATGGTAGAGGTGTATTACAACAGTTTCCAGTTTACTGCATCGATGATTTATTTGGAACGCCTTTTTAAGGACGCATACTGTCTGTATGAGGAGTTGGCGAAGGAGTACGAAGAAAAGCATTTGTTTGAGCGTAAAATCAACCGGAGAGAGCGATATGAAGTGCTGTATGCCTTTGGAAAGAAACATGTGCCGGAAACAGACGCCGGAAACTGGCAGGAGATCATTACCTACGACTGGTACCGCAGAGATTTTGCAAAAGAAAAACCGACTTTTGTAAAGCCGGATTCAGAAACGCAAAAACGAGAGATTCGCGCCTTCTTTGACAGGGAGTGCGAAACACACCGTTATCTGCCCGGTTATGAGGGATATGTAACCAGACAGTTATATCATATGGTTTATTTAGGAGAATATACGGTAGATATTCAGAGACTTTTAAAAGATGGTACCCTGCAGAAAAAGGAACCTTATTATATTCTCTTTGACTATAAAAACCGAAATCCGCTCAACTATGCAGCAGCCGAACGGATTTTAACAATGGATGAATTTACCGGTACGCCATGAGTTTCTGCTCCAATGCCTGAATCAGTGCCTCTTTATGTGGCAGGGAGCCATCCTCGACATTGCGGATGAGTGCACTGATTTTTTCCGGTTCTTCCAAATGCAGATATATGTCGGCAAGACTGGTGTAATCGGTCATTTTTTGTGAGCCGTAGTGGAAGGCAAGCAAAAACGTCTGCTCCGCCTCCGAATAAAGACCGGCTTCGGTGCAGGCACGTGCCAGATTGGTCAATGCGAGGAGAAAATGATTAAAATTTTCATCATATTCGCATAAAACCTTGAAATTTCCTACGCCATATGCTAATTTTAAATCTGTATTCGAATATTCGGATAAATCGAGCATAGGACTCTTGATTATTTTCCGGATATGGTCGATATAATATAGTACGGACTCATTTTCTGTGGTAAACACAGGAAGTTCCGATTCTTCCACATGGAGAATGGGAAGATGGGAAATATCTTTTTCCTTGTCTGGTTAGCCATGCGCTCCCGTTCCCAGAATGCGTCCGAAGCTTCTTTATCTTTGTTTTGGCTTTTGCGCTGTTCATAGAACATCCAAAGCACAAAAATGACAAAACATATTAAGAAAACAGGTATAAAATTCATAATCATTAGTTCCTTTCAGAAAGGGGGATATATATGTTAAATCGTAAAAAACAGCGTCTTGTTGCAGGTATTATCTGCGGTATCATCATATTTGCCATGTTAATTGGATTATTAGCCGGCATGTGATGATTACAGTGTAATACAAGTAAAAAAAAATCGCAAGTATTGTTAAAATTTTAGGTGAGGAGAGACAACATGAATAAAGCAAGAAAAGGTCCTGCCTTTTTAGTTATTTTTTTGATGCTGCTATTGATTGTGGCGTATATTTATGCGGCTTATCAGACGGTAAAGCCGGCGCGAGGTCTCATTTGCAATGGTGTATTCGTGGAAACCGTGAATGTGGGCGGTATGTCGGAAGATGAGGCAAGAACAGCTGTTGCGCAGTACCGGGATGAATATTTGCAGCGCACCGTGGAGGTGGATGTGAATGGAAAGACGGTCTCGGCAACGCTTGAACAGTTAGGCTACAACTGTGAAGTTGGTGATGTGATTGCGAAAGCAATGCAGGTTGGCAAGGACGGGAATCCGTTTACCAATTATGCAAAAATCCGGGAGATTGCTACAACTCCACTTGTATATAAACTGAAATATGATGCAAAAGAGAAAAAAAATCCGCACCTTTGTTAATAAGAAGTGCAAAAAGAAATGTGCGAAAGCAAAAAATGCCAAAGTAAAACGGGAAAACGGTACGTTTGTTTACACCGATGCAAAAGAGGGTTCTACCATCGATGTTGACAGTACGGCGGCCCAGATTAAGAAGGCAGTGGAACAGGCAAAAAGCGGCGATGCCATACGTGTCAAAGCAGATGTTACGATTCAGGAACCGACGGTGACGAAAGATTTGGCGTCACGCTGTAAAGACAAAATCGGTTCTTTTCAGACGAATTTTAATGCCGGAAATGTAAGCCGTTCGAAAAATCTTTCCAATGCGGCAAGATTGATTAACGACCATGTTATTTACCCGGGAGAAACATTTTCCGTGCATGATACGATTTCTCCATTGACCGAGGAAAATGGATATTATGCGGCACCATCCTACAGTAATGGTGAAGTGGTAGATTCCATTGGCGGCGGTGTATGTCAGGTGTCAACAACACTTTATAACGCGGTGTTAAAGGCTGAATTGGAAGTCGTTGAGAGAAGCCCTCATTCGATGGTAGTCAGCTATGTAAAACCATCGATGGATGCGGCGATTGCCGGTGACTACAAAGATTTCAAATTTCGTAACGACACCGAAGTGCCGATTTATATTGAAGGCGGTGTGTATTCGGGAACCATTTATTTTAATATTTACGGGGAAGAAACCCGAAGTGATGACAGAGAGGTAACATTTGAGTCCGAGACGACCCAGACGATGCAGCCGGGGGCTGATAAAATCACATATGATAAGACGAAACCTGCTTCCTATACGAAAGTGACACAGGAGGCGCATGTTGGGTACAAGGCGGTGCTTTGGAAGATTGTCAAGGAAAATGGTAAAACGAAAAAGACACAGATAAATTCCAGTACCTATCAGGCGGTGCCGCGCTATGTAACCAGGGGCAAAGAGAGGGTACACCTGCTACACCTGCGGCATCGGCAAAACCACAGACAACAAAGAAAGCAACGAAAGAGCCGAAGGCAACGGCAAAACCAAAGAAGACAGCGAAACCAATGGCAACGGTAAAACCGCAGGAAACAGCGGTGCCGGCAGCCGCAGAACCGACCACGGAGGCACAGTAGGGCTTTTCTTGTGGGGATAGGAGAGAACAATGGAAATAGGAAAAGTACCAGAAAACGTATTAAAGCGTTCAGTATTCAAAAAATTGACGGTGAAAAGACCGGAAGTTTTAGTTCATGCCGGTGTCGGTGAGGACTGTGCGGTATTGGCACCAACGGAGAATGCGCTTGTATTGTCGACGGATCCGATTACGGCGTCAGCAAAAGAGATTGGCACAATTGCATTTCATATTACGGCAAATGACATTGCAAGTTCCGGTGCGGAATTGGTAGGTATTTTACTTACAATTATTATGCCGCCAAATAGTGAAGAAGGCGAATTAAAGCAGATTATGGACGATGTGAGTCAATTAACCGCAGAATATGATGTGGAAATTTTAGGTGGACACACCGAGGTGTCGGCAGTTGTAAACCAGACACTTGTGTCGGTTACCGGCATTGGTCGAATTGCAAAGGATAAACTGGTTACGACCAAAGGATTAAAACCGGGACAGGATTTAGTTGTCACCAAATGGATTGGATTAGAGGGAACTTCCATTATTGCGACAGAATTTGAGAAGGAATTGAAAAAACGTCTGCCGGTTTCGATTGTGGATGAATCCAAAAAATTCGCTTCGCTTTTAAGCGTCGTAAAGGACAGTCGTGTTGCGATGCAGGTTGGTGTTTCAGCCATGCACGATGTGACGGAGGGCGGAATTTTTGGTGCCCTTTGGGAGATGGCAGAAGCATCCGGTGTGGGCCTGTGTGTCGATTTGAAGAAAATACCGATTCGTCAGGAGACAATTGAAATCTGTGAATTTTTTAATTTGAATCCGTATCAGTTGATTTCCAGCGGCTCGATGCTTATTGGCACCGACCACGGAAGCCAGCTTGTGGATGCTCTTGCGAAAGAAGGTATTCATGCGGCGGTCATTGGCAAGGCAGTAGAGGGAAATGACCGTGTTATTTTCAATGATGGTGAAAAACGTTTTTTAGAGCCGCCTAAGGCGGATGAATTATACCGCGCGTTTGATTGACCGCAGAATTGGAGGATATGATGCAGGAAGAAATGCAGGAAAAAATCTTACGAAACATTGCGAAAAACGGAAAACTTTCGACGGAAGATTTAGCAGCTATGTTAGCGGCATCTCCGGAAGAAATTGAAAAAGAAATGAATGCGATGGAAGAGCAGGGAATTATCTGCGGCTATCCGACTTTGATTAACTGGGACAAGACCGGCTGTGAGCATGTGACAGCGCTGATTGAAGTTACGGTTGCACCGGAGCGCGGCCGCGGATTTGATAAGGTCGCGGAGCGCATTTACCAGTTTGATGAGGTAGAAAGCCTATACCTGATGAGTGGAAGCGGATTTGATTTGACCGTTATTATCGTTGGAAAAACAATGAAAGAGGTTGCGTGGTTTGTCGCGACGAAGCTGGCACCGATGGAATCGGTTATGAGTACGGCAACACATTTTGTTTTGAAAAAATATAAAGAACACGGACTTTCTCTCGTAGCAGAGGAACGAGGTGATGAAAGGCAGTTGATTACTCCATGAGAAACCCATTGTCTAAAATGGTAACGGAGATGGAACCATCCGGAATCCGCCGGTTTTTTGATGTGGCAAGCACGATGGATAATGTCATATCGCTTGGCGTAGGAGAGCCGGATTTTGATACACCGTGGCATATTCGCGAGGAGGGTATTTACTCGCTGGAAAAGGGGCGCACGTTTTATACATCCAATGCAGGGCTTTTGCCTCTGCGCAAAGAAGTTTGCACTTATTTGAAACGCCGTTTTGCACTTTCATATGATTCGGATGAGGTGATTATTACGGTTGGCGGCAGTGAGGCAATTGATATTGCTTTCCGCACGATGATTGATCCGGGGGACGAGGTTATCGTTCCGGAGCCTTGTTTTGTGTCTTATGTGCCATGTATTACGATGGCAGGGGGCGTGCCGGTAAGACTTGCATTAGAAGAAAAGGATGAATTTAAACTGACAAAACAGAAATTGTTGTCAGCGATAACGGATAAAACAAAGATGGTTGTTCTGCCATTTCCAAACAACCCGACCGGTGCGATTATGACGCACGAGGAATTACAGATTGTTGCGGATGTAATTAAGGAACACGATTTATTTGTTCTGTCCGATGAAATTTATTCGGAATTAAGCTATCAGGGCAACCATGTGTCGATTGCGGCAATTCCTGGGATGAAGGAAAGAAGTGTTGTAATTAACGGATTTTCGAAATCCTATGCGATGACCGGGTGGCGTCTTGGTTATGCGGTCGGACCAAAAGAAATTATAAAACAGATGATAAAGGTACATCAATATCTTATTATGAGTGCACCGACAACGAGTCAGTATGCAGCGATTGAAGCATTGAGAAATGGCGATGAAGATGTGGCGAAAATGCGTGAGAGTTACGATGAAAGACGCCGCTTTTTAGTGAAAGAACTGCGTGAAATGGGCATGCCGTGTTTTGAGCCGATGGGCGCATTTTATGTATTCCCAAACATCAGCCGTTTTGGCATGACGAGCGAGGAGTTTGCTAAAACACTTCTCGAAAAAGAACACGTTGCGGTAGTGCCGGGGTCTGCATTTGGCACATGCGGGGAAGGTTTTCTGCGAATTTCCTATGCATATTCCATTGAAGACTTAAAGAAGGCACTGGTTAAAATTCAGAATTTTATAGACACTATTTCGTAATTATGCTATTATTGAGATAAGATTGTGCAGAGGAGAGAGAATATGGCTACTTTAAATGCGGAACATATCAATCCTTTTTTGATGGCGGCGAAAAAGGTATTGCAGGACATGTGCTTTGTCGATGTTGCAATACAAAAGCCGATACTGAAGGAAGCAAAATTTGACCATGATAATTGGGTCATTATTATCGGCGTAACCGGGGAAATGCGTGGACAGGTACTGATTGGAATGACAGAAGAAACTGCATGTGCGATTGCTTCTAAGATGTGTATGATGGAAGTAAAGACGATTGATGATTTCGCGTCCAGTGCAATTGGTGAGTTGGGAAACATGATTATGGGAAATGCGGCAATCGTATTCTCATCAAACGGTGTTGGAATTGATATTACACCGCCGACATTATCTCACGGTGAAGTAAGTTTTACGAATAATTTTGCTAAGACTTTGTGCGTGCCGATGGTATTTGCAGACGGCAGTGGAAGTATTGATTTGTTCCTTGCACTCAGACAGGAAGATTAATATGTTAAATATTGTATTATTGGAACCGGAAATCCCTGCGAATACCGGGAATATAGGAAGAACCTGCGTGGCAGCCGGTGCCAGACTTCATCTGATTGAGCCGATGGGCTTTCAGATTAATGAAAAGCAGGTCAAAAGAGCAGGACTTGATTACTGGGATAAATTGGATTACACAATTTATGACAGTTATCCGGATTTTTTAGAGAAAAATCCGGGCGCCAAAATTTACATGGCAACGACAAAAGCAAAGCATATTTACAGCGATGTTTCATTTGAAGAAGACTGCTATATTATGTTTGGCAAAGAAAGTGCCGGAATCCCGGAGGAGATTCTGGTGGAGAATGAGGAAACGACAATTCGGATTCCGATGTATGGCGAGATTCGTTCACTCAATCTTGGTAATTCTGTTGCAATTGTTTTGTACGAAGCACTCAGGCAGCAGGGCTTTCCGGAACTCAATCCGATGGGGCATCTTCATCATTCTCATTGGAAAGATGGCACGGTATAGGAAACTGCAAAGGGAACTTTTTGAAAAAGTTCTCTTTTTTTGCAACTTTTTCAAATGTTGAATCGTTATGTAGGTAGAAAGGGGAAAAAACAATGATAGATGTGGCAGCCAATCCATCGGACGCGGTGGAAAAAGCCCTGGACTTATTTGGCAATGATATATTGCGGTTAGCCTATTCCTACATGAAAAGCAGGGAGGATGCGGAAGATATTGTTCAGGAGGTGCTGATTCGCCTTATGCAGTCAGCAGGAGTATTTGAAGATGAGAGTCATGAAAAAGCGTGGCTTCTAAAGGTAGCGTCGAATTTGTGCAAGGACAAGTTAAAATCGGCGTCCAGACAGAGGGAGGTGGCAATACCGGAAGGGTACGATGTGGCAGATGAGAAGCAGGAGCAAAAAGAAGAAAGCGATATTTTGCAAATCATATCACAATTGCCCGAAAAGTACCGGAGTGCCATCCATTTGTATTATTACGAAGAGTACTCCGTTAAGGAAATTGCAGAGATATTAGAGAAGAAAGAGACTACGATACGGTCTCTTTTGAAACGCGGGCGGGAGAAACTAGCGAGGATGCTTCCTCAGCAGATGAAAGGAGATGATGGTCATGCAGCAGGAATATAAAGAAGCAATGGAAAAAATTTCCCTTAGTGACAGCGATAAAAAGCGAATACTTGCCAATGTGAAAAAAGCCTGTGAAGAGTCGGAAGAAAAAGTGATTTCGATGGACGAATTTAAGAAAAGACCACGTTTCTCCGCTCGTCAAAAAGGAATGGCTGCTGCTGTTGTGGTACTTGTTGTTGCCGTTACAGCTGTTGTATCAAAAGGATTTTTTGGAGACAAATTAAAGAAACAGCCAAAGCAGGGTGAAATTGTAGCAAGCAGTGATGAAGAAGAGTGGCAGGAATTAGATTCCATTGAGGCAATTGCTAAAGAGACGGACTGCCGCACGTATAAGCTTGGTAATGTTTCCAAATCATATCGTGTAAAAAAGGTTGAAGTCAAGAAAAAAGCAAAGCACGTAAAAATAACGTATCGGAATAAAAAGAAAAAGACAAGATTCTCTTTGAGTACAAAGAGGAAGAAAATGCACCGGATGTAATTAATCAGTTTACGGAGAAAAATGAACTGAAGAAGGAGACGGTGGATGATTCGGAAGTAACCATGTATGGTGATGAAAAATGTGATGCTATGACATGGCAGAAGGAATCCTGCACATTTGCTGTGAAGATGAGTACGGCGTGCAGTACGGATAAAGCAAAGAAAATTGTTTCGGGAACCAAAGAGGAAAACAAACCGGACAAAGATACCGATGCTAAGGTGAAAAAGGATGAAAAGCACATCGCAAGCAATGCGGTGGGCTGGAGTGGTAAGGAAAGCGAGTCCGATGATAAGGAGCGCAGACGTGTGCTCCGCAAGATTTATGATATGTACGGATTCCGCGTGACTGTTGAGGACCCGGCAAGAAAAGTGATTTACAAGGTAGTGGATGATTTTGAATCATTTAGTTTCCATTATGATGAACTTTCGGAGCTGGAAAATCAGCGGATTATCGGATATGCCGGAGGTGATGGCTGTCCATCCGGTGTACTCGATGGCTTTGAAAAAATGCAGGACATTGAAGTGAATGGATTAACCATAACGTGGTATCAGAATAAGAAAGACGAATCCTTATTCTACTTTATGAAACGCAAGGTTGCCATATCCCTTTTGATTAAAGACTGGTCCGGTGAAAATACGGAAAATATGCTCAGCGGACTCATTAGTGTAATCCGTATTTCCCTGGATGCTGCCCATGATGACAAGGGAGATAATAGTAGCTCAGATTCGGAAAATAATAGCGACAAGAATACAGATAATGATGACGCAGAGCCAACCGACAATGCTGACAACACAAGCAACAATGAAAGTGTAGAGGCATATCGTCAGGCAGCGCAGGATATTCAGTATGCGGTGGCAGACGGAAGTTTGAAAAAACTTTCTTCCTATATCCGCTTCCCATTAAGTATTAAAGGACTTGGTGTGACGGTTTCCAGTGCAAAAGAGTTTCAGGCATTGGATTCGTCAAAGATTTTCACCGGTGAATGGGTAGATGCGGTAGTATCGTATGATGCCGGTAAGATTAAGAGCAGTACAAAATCCTTTACAATGGGAGATGGCAGCCGCAAACTTGTGTGCCAGATAAAAAATGACTCCGTTGTAATAACGGAGCTTCATGTAAACAGTGATGAGGTGCAGCCGGATACTGAGCCGACTGACTCCCCATCCGAGGAATAATCCCCTTTCTTTATGCTTTTGGTAAAGTAAATACAAATTCAGAACCAACGCCTACAGTGCTGACAACATCAATTGTCTGCTTGTGGGCGTTTATGATTTCCCGGCAGATGGCAAGCCCCAGTCCGGAGCCTAATTTGTCTTTGCCACGGGATAAATCGGTTTTGTAAAAACGGTCCCAAATCAGATTTAGGTCCTCACGCGGAATCCCGATGCCGGAATCCTTTATCGAAATAAAAACTTTTTCCCCTTTAGTAAAGGTATGCAGGCAGATTTCCGATTCTTCGTGGCTGAACTTAATTGCGTTATCACAGAGATTTCTAAGAACCTGTAAAATCTTTTGCTTATCGGCGTAAACAAGAAGTTCTTCCGGCTCACAGAAATCGTAAGTGAAGGTGATTTGCTTATTGGAAGCTGTTCCTTCCAGACTTTCGCAGGTCATTTTGACTGCTTTGTGAATGTCGAATGATTCCTGCTCCAGCATAATATTGTCGCGGTCGTAGTTGTTCATATCAATTAAATTTGATGTTAATTTCGTCAGCCGCTCGGTTTCATACAAAATAATATCTAAATATTTTTCCTGATTATCCGCCGGAATCACGCCATCTTTCATCGCCTGAACATAACCCTGAATACTTGTTAAAGGGGAGCGGAAATCGTGCGAAATGTTAGAAATAAATTTTCGCTGGTACTCATCAAATTTACTGAGTTCTGCTCCGATAACATTCAGTGTTTTTGCCAATTCGCCGTATTCGTCTTGAGATTTAATGAGAATCGGCGGATTTTCGTGGTTAATCGAGAATTGGCTGGCACCTTTACGCAGTTTGTGCAAAGGGCGTACATTGAAAACGTAAATGAGCAGGAACACAAAACCGACAATTGCCATAATCAGATAGAAAAAGGTTGTTAATATATTGGTGTAATATATGGCACGATTGTTGATAAACTGGTTCGGCTGTGCGAGAACAAGGTAGCCGTTTAAGTAGGCACTCTGTTCCATTGGCAGAATGACACAGGTTGAATTCTCGGACAAGAGACCGCTGAGTGTCGTGTCTTTAATCACGTCTTCATGAAGGAAAGAGGAACTTCCCTGATAGATATTATACGTTTTTTCAGTGTCTGTGTTGAGAATTACATCGCCATCGCTGCACACAATTAAGATTTCTGCTTCAGCGGCTTCGGACGCCATTTTCAACTGGTCCCGTAACGATAAAATGGTCGTTTTTGTATAGCGCTGTTCATTGATGTGCGAGCCAAGCAGCGTGATTCCGACACTGCGGAGATTACTAATGCTTTCGGACTCAACACGCTCCGAAATATAGTCGCGTCCAACGGTTGTTATCAGGTAAAAAGTGATGGCAAACAGGACGAGATAAAATGCTAATAACTTTCGACCGAGGGTCGTCTTTAAGTATTTTTTCATACGAAGTCTCCTATGCGTTTACTTCAAATTTGTAGCCAATGCCCCATACAGTCGTAAGAGACCATGCCGGGGTCTCGGTTAATTTCTCGCGGATTCGTTTGATATGAACATCCACGGTTCGGGTTTCACCAATATATTCATACCCCCAGATTTGGTCTAAAAGCTGCTCTCTTGTAAATACCTGATTCGGATGAGAAGCAAGGAAGTACAACAGCTCCAGCTCTTTTGGCGGCATTTCAATTGGTTTTTCATGGTCGGTTACAGAATAGTTTGCAAGGCTGATAACAAGACCATCGTAAGTTACGACATCTTTCGGCTCGTCTTTGGCAGCGGAAGCCACTCTTGCCTGCTGGTTGTCGAACCGGCGTAAAACGGCTTTCACGCGTGCCACAACTTCTTTTGGCTCAAATGGTTTGATGATGTAGTCATCTGCACCAAGTTCAAGTCCTAACACTTTGTCGAAAGTTTCTCCCTTAGCAGACAGCATAATAACCGGTGTCGTATACTGCTTGCGAATCTCCCGCAGTACGTCATAGCCGTCAATACCGGGCAGCATGATGTCGAGTAAAATTAAGTCCGGCTGAAAACTTTGATGCTTTTCCAAGGCGGTTTCGCCATCTTCTGCAATTTCACATTGAAAACATTCTTTTGTTAAATACAATGCGATTAACTCTGCAATATTGGCATCGTCATCGACGATTAGAATTTTTCTTTTTTCCATAAATGATTCCTCTTTTCTCTGTTTGGATTTATGTGTCTTTTATCACTTAAATTCAACTACAGTTACGCCATATCCGCCTTCCCCGTATTCTCCCATGCGGTAACTTTTGACGTACTTGCTTTTTTTGCAGTGGTTTTGGACAGCGTTTCGCAGGGCACCGGTGCCGACTCCGTGGATGATGGTTACCTGATGGAGTTTGGCAAGGTAGGCGTCATCTAAATATTTGTCAAGCAGAAAAAGGGCTTCGTCCACCGTTTTTCCGATTAAATTGATTTCCGGTGAAATAGTCATTGCCTTTGCCATTTTCATGTTTCTTGCATGGGTAATGGATGCTTCTTTTTTGGCAGCTTTGGTTTCCTGCTCCAAAAGTTCTAGGTCGCTTACGGAAACTTCCGAGCGCAAAATGCCCATTTGGACAAAACATTTTCCTTTGCTGTTTGGAAGCGTGCTCACGGTTCCTTTAATACCCATCGAATGAACCATAACAATGTCACCAATCTGCAATTTGTCCGGTGCTTTCTTTGGTGTGTTTTTGGTTCCCTCTATCGTCAGTTCGCTCTCAGTTTCGTTGAGCGCTTTGCGCAGGTTTGCACGCTCTTTTTCCATTTCTTTTGTCATGCCGGAACCTTTCATCCACTTGTTGTACTTGCGGATGGATTCGTCGGCAGTGTCCTTTGCCTTTTGGATAATCTCGTGGGCCTCTTCGTTTGCACGTCGTAAAATTTTATCCTTGGCGGCATCAATCCGCTCGTTTTTCGCTTTCATTTTATCACGGAAATGCTCTGCTTCTTCGCGGATTTTTTTCGCTTTCTCACGCTCTTTTTCAGCGGCGGTTCTGGCATCCTCAAGTCCTGTGACAACATCTTCAAAACTGCGGCTGTCGGAGTCGACAAGTTTGCCGGCTTCATCAATAATTTCTTTTGGGAGTCCTAATTTTCCGGATATTGCAAACGCATTACTTTTTCCCGGAACGCCGACTAACAGCCGGTAAGTCGGCTGCAAAGATTCTACGTCAAATTCACACGAAGCGTTTTCCACGCCATCGGTGGACAGAGCATAAATTTTTAATTCGCTGTAGTGCGTCGTAGCCATAGCGGTTACATTTCGGTTATGCAGATTATCTAAAATCGCAATTGCGAGCGCAGCACCCTCCGTTGGGTCGGTTCCGGCGCCAAGCTCATCAAAGAGTGCCAGCGTCTTTTTGTTCGCGCGTTTCAAAATATAAACGGTGTTTACCATGTGGGAGGAGAATGTACTCAGACTCTGCTCAATACTCTGCTCATCGCCGATATCGGCGTAAACTTCTTCGTATACGCGCAGATGCGAGTGGTCATATGCCGGAATATGCAGACCGGCCTGTCCCATCAGAGTAAATAATCCAACCGTTTTTAACGATACTGTTTTACCACCGGTATTTGGTCCGGTGATAATCAGTAAATCATAAGTTTTTCCGAGTGTGACATCAATCGGTACGACTTTATCTTTTGGAATCAGCGGGTGACGTCCCTTTTTAATATGGATGTAATCCTGGTCAAAAAGTGGTTCGCTTCCCTGCATTTTTTTTTGAAAGTTTTGCCTTTGCAAAGATAAAGTCAAGTTCCGCAAGCAGCAACACATTTCGCTGTAAATCTTCGGCGTAAGGCGCTGCAAGAGCGCTTAACGACGCCAGTATTTTTTCAATTTCTTCCTGCTCTTTCATACCCAGTTCCGCCAGCTCATTGTTTAGCTGCACAATTGCCATCGGCTCAATGAAAAAGGTCGAGCCGGTTGAACTTTGGTCATGAATCATACCCGGAAAAGTAGATTTATATTCCTGCTTAACCGGCAGACAATACCTGCCGTTTCGCATGGTGACGATGTTGTCACGCAGCATGGAGCCGGATAGATTCATAGTTGCCGTCAATTGCTCGCGTACTTTATCGTTCGTAGTTTTCATGGCACGGCGAATTCGTTTCAGTTCGGAACTCGCATCATCTGCCATTTCTTCCGGACTCAAAATGCAGCGGTTGATTTCCAGACGCAAATCCGGCAAATCCATAAGTGCACCAAAGCGTCCCGAAAGTGCATCTTTCAAATCTTCAAACTTGGCATCATAAGCGATGGCATCTTTGGCAATCTCCAAACACCGGGCGATGTCAAGAAGTTCACCCATGCCGAGCACGCCGCCTTTTTCCAGCGGCACCAGACTTGGGCGAATATCCGTTAGCCCATGAAATGACAGACGTCCCTGCTTCAAAAGACGCATGAGTGCGTGCGAAGTTTCAGTCTGCCAGCTAATGATTTCTTCCCTCTTTGACGAAGGCAAGAGGTGCCGTATGCTTTCCTTCGCAAGCGGTGTGTCTGCCTCCTCAAGAAGCATGTCAATGATTTTATAATATTCAAGTGTTTGTAATACTTTTTTGTTCACAATGGAAACTCCCTTCGTGTAGTGACGCATGGAGGGCGCGCGCCCGCCCTCCTGCACTGCTATTGTACAATATTTGGTTTCTGTTTGTAAAGGGAGCGTTGCGTTTTTTGGGGGCGTAATTCAGCAGAAAGCTTTGTGTTTCGTGGGCGCTTTCGCTAGACAAACGCATAAGGGTATCGGCATGTTAAAGACACATGCCAGATACCCATGTGTTTGTACCCACTCAACACAAAGTTTTCTGCTGATTTACAGACACCAAAAAACTTAGCAACGATTCTGATGGATGAAGGGGAGTTTGTTTTGGGGATTGGTTTGTGGTGTGTGCGTTTGGGCGAGACGACGTGGCTTTATGGGGGCTAGGCAACTCTTTTTCTGTGATTAGCGTTATAGGGTTGCATTTTGATGCGTTTTTGCCCTGAAATTCGACCTTATCAAGGAAAATTACGAGGTAAATGCAACGTTTTCCGCAAATTTTTGCCTTAATGGTTGTTTTTGCTGAAAAAGCATGCAACTCTTTTTGTGCTTTTCGAGGGAAACGGTTGTTTATGGGGGGAGGGGCAGTGACTTGGGTTAAGTGTTTGCTGCGGATTTCATTTGGATTGCAGTAATTTAGGAGAAAAACTTTGTGACGAGTGGGTTTTGAGTGCGTCGGTATGTGGCACTGGTAGTTTCAGTGCCCATACTGCTACGCACTCAATTAACGAGAGTGCCCACGAGACGCAAAGCTTTTCTCTTAAATCACGGAACCCAAATAAACCCCAAAACTCCATCTTGAATAATTCTACCAGTTGTTTTACAATAGAGTCATGAATACACAAACACGAAGAAAAATGATTGCAAGTTTCATATTTGTCATTCTCGTATGCGGCGTCCTTTTTGACCATGTGCCTGACCGCACAGTCATTTCGCAGGGTTGTTCGAATACGATTTCTTCGGATGCGCGAATTGATGGCTCTGGGATTAAATATGCCATCCGCGGCGAGCGTTTTTCAGAGCAGACGCCAATTGTCTGTCTGCTTCGCAGCACTGCAAGAAATACCGGATATTTATCGAGAACACCGCTTGTTTTAGCCGGTTTTGGTTCTCTTATATTTCTCGCTATATTAACAGCACTCTTATTACATCTCTATGCGAAAGGACACGACACAGGCAGCCGCCTGCGCATTTTACGATGGCTCTTTCGGACGGACGGAAAAAAACGCACCTTACATATTGGATAATTGAATAAAGATGGTTTGTTCTTTTGCTGTAAATCTGCTATTTTTTCATGTCATGTCTTTGATTTTTGGCAAAAGGACGCGGGCTTGTTATGTCGAAAATTAAATATGGAGGAAAATGATTATGTTGGGAACAATTTTTTTGAATGTAGTTATTTTTATCGGAGGCGCTTGTGGTGTACTTAGTTGTTTATACATGGTACTGTCGCTGATTGCTGTCCTGTTTTACAAGGTTTTCAGACGAATCCGTTTTGGAATTTCATTGTTTGATTAACTGAACTTGGTGAAAAACACCTTGCTTGTTCCCTCCTTTTCTATTATTATGGTATCAGGGTCGAAAAGTTAGCAATCCGGATAACATAAGTTATAAGTTCTCAAAGTCAAAAGAGCTGAAGTTAAGGAGGGAACATTTTTGAAAAAATGGATGCAATTCGTGGGGGTGCCTTTTTTAGTGGCAGGAATTTTTGGAATGATGATAGGACCAAATGTAAACGTGTCCGCCGACGAGCCAACGGCGGCTTCGGGTTCTGGCGTGACAATTGAAACATCGGCAGAAACTCCGCTTGGTGCGGCGGTTATTATAGCGGCAAAAAAAGCGTCTTCATTAAAACAGGTTACAATTACATGGACGCAGAGCGGAGAGGCACAGGGTGCCGTCATTTTTAGAAAAAGCGAGAAAAGTGATTTTGCAGAAATTGAGCGGATTTCGGATGGTACGCCGGGAAATAAAACGTATGTGGACAAGTCGGTGAAAGCAGGAAAAACTTACATTTATCAGGTCTGCGTGTTCCGTACACGTGCGGATGGTACGACACAGGTGCAGACAGAGGCAAAAACGGCATCGGTAAAATTGGTGCCGGGGAAAATTAAAGGGCTTAGGGCGAAAAAAAGAGGAAGAAAAATTGTGGTAACCTGGAAGAAAACAAAAAGTGTTTCCGGTTATCAGGTTTATACGAAAGTGTTTGTAAAAGGTATTAAGACAAAGTACAGCAGAGCGAAAACGCAAAAAAGGGCGCAGCTACAAGCGCGGCATGCTTGTTCACGGCATGAAATACGGCTTTATGGTGCGTGCTTATAAAAAGATAAATGGCAAAAAAATCTACGGACCATTTACGGCTGTGAAAAAAAGATACTAATATGAAATGGAGATAAAAAAATGAATTATTTGAAGGATTACCGCGAAGGTGAAAAGTTTGTTGGCACGTATTTGTGTAAACAGAAACAGATTTTGAAAACAAAGGCAGGAAAAACGTATTATTCCCTGACCTTACAGGATAAAACGGGAACCGCAGACGGAAAAATCTGGGAGCTGAATAATGGCATTGCCAATTTTGAGCCAATGGATTATATTCACTGCGAAGGAATGGTAACGAGTTTTCAGGGAAATTTGCAGATGAACATTTCCCGCGTCCGCATCAGCGACGAGGGCGAATATGACCCGGCGGATTATGTGCCTTGCACGAACAAAGATGTTGGAGAAATGTTTAGCCGCATTTTGAAATATGTCGCAAGTGTGCAGAATAAATATCTGCGAAAAATTTTGGAAATGTATTTTGTGGAAAATAAAGAGTTTGTGGATGCGTTTAAGAAGCATTCGGCAGCGAAGAGTGTTCATCATGGTTTCATGGGCGGACTTTTGGAGCATACGCTCAGCGTCACCGATATGTGCCAGTATTTTGCGGAGCATTATCCAATGATTCACAGAGATTTGCTCATTACAGCGGCGTTGTTCCACGATATGGGAAAAATTCAGGAAATTTCGGATTTTCCAATGAATGATTACACGGATGATGGCCAGCTTCTCGGTCACATTTACATTGGCGCACGCTGCATGGAAAATGCGGCAGCACAGATTCCTAATTTCCCGCCAAAATTGAAAAATGAACTCGTTCATTGTATTCTTGCGCATCATGGCAAGATGGAATTTGGCTCGCCGAAAGTGCCGGCGATTATGGAGGCAATGGCGTTACATATGGCGGATAACGCCGACGCGAAATTGCAGACTTTGACGGAAGTATTTACTCAGGCAGGCGACAACATGGGATGGCTTGGTTTCAACCGCATGTTTGAGAGCAATTTGAGAAAAACTTCAGAGGAGTAATGGACTTGGAAAAGAAGAAATTGCAGTTTAAGAAAAATGATGAAATTGTCATTACGATTGAAGATTTAGGAAAAGACGGAGAGGGTATCGGTCATGTAGATGGCTATGCCCTTTTTGTAAAGGGTGCGCTTCCGGGCGAAAAGGTTTTGGTGCACCTGATGAAATTAAATAAAAATTATGGCTTTGCGCGCTTGGTTGAAATTTTAGAGCCGTCAAAGGAGCGCATGACGCCGTCGTGCTCTTCTGCATCTTTGTGTGGTGGTTGTACGCTGCAGCATTTTTCTTACAAAGGCCAGCTTGCCTTCAAGGAAAAGAAAGTAAAAGATTGTCTGGAAAGACTCGGCGGGGTGGATTTATCTTCTGTCACATGGCTTCCGATTTTAGGAATGACGGGCGAAAATGAATCTCCGTGGCATTACCGCAACAAAGCACAGTTTCCGGTTCGTGAAGATGAAAATGGAATCCCGCAGACTGGCTTTTTTGCCGGACGGAGCCATCGCTTAATCCCTGCATCGTCATGTGCCATTCAGCACCCGGTAATCAATGAAGTTGTCGAAACCGTAATGGATTTTCTGCGTGCGTATGGTATTTCTGCCTACCGTGAGGAAAGCCACAAGGGGCTCGTGCGCCATATTTACGTGCGCCGCGGCTACCACACCGGACAGATTATGGTGTGCCTTGTTATAAATGGAAATGAGCTGCCGCACGCCGCAGAATTCATTACACGTCTTCGAACGATTGAGGGAATGACAAGTATCTGCCTCAAAAGGTGGAAGAGCAGACAAACAAGGGAATAGATATGAGATAAACTGTATAATTTATGAGCTTCTTAAAATTTTGAATGAAACAAATTATAGTGTTATTATTGAGGCACTTGGCGAAGATGAAATTGGCACTGACATATTAGTAACAACTTTTGATGGGAAGAAAGAGCATCAGCAATGCAAGCGCGGAATGCAAGTAAAGAGTATTGGAGTATTTCGGATTTAAAAGGGAAAAGAATATTTTTTACGTGGAAGACTCAGTTAAATAGGGATAACAATAGAAGAGTGTATCGCTAGTTAGTCCTATGACGTGTTCTTTTGCTTGATTTACATAACCGAGCATGCAATACAAGTGGTAATGCAGAAGATTTTTATGATATACAAATCATGAAAAGTAGTAAAGAATTTCGAAAATTCTACAAAGGTTTTTGCAAGGAAATGGATTTGAATAGTGAAAAAGAAGTTGATGTCTTAAAAAGTATTGATTATTTGAAGAGGATTTTTTATAAGCAGATATCAGAATATGAGTTGCAGGAACGTATAAATCAGAATATACAATATTTGTTTAACAGTGAACAAAAATTAGTTTACAATGCATTACTTTCATTTGCTACAGCAGAGAATATATTAGGAAAAGAAATTACACAATCCCTATTAAGCGACTATTTTATAAAACAGGAAATTATTCTTCGACTAAAAGAGGGAGATAAAAGAATCGCACCGAGAATTGAGGAGATTAATCAAGAGTATAGGGAAAATTTCAGGGCATTGCAAGGTACTTTGATACATAGGGATGAATTTGATGATTGCATAAAATCTATTGAAAATGAAAAATCAACTATTATTTCTGGAGGTGCTGGTTCTGGAAAAAGTGGGTGTACAGAAGCGATTCTAAATTATTGCGAAGAAAGGAAAATTCCACATATTGCGATAAAACTTGATCAAAGAATACCTTGTAAAAATTGTGAGATTTGGGGACAAGAGTTAGGACTCCCTAATTCCATTGCTCATTCTTTGCACTGCACTTCAAGAAATGAAAATGCAGTAATTATTTTAGATCAATTAGATGCTTTAAGATGGACACAGGCAAATTCTAGCGAAGCACTTGCGGTTTGCATAGAGTTAATTAGACAGGTAGAATACTTAAATTATGAAAGAAAGAAAAAAATAATTATAATATTTGTCTGCAGAACATATGATCTTGAAAATGATAATAATATAAAATCTCTATTTAAAAAGAAGGAATCTTCAGAGAGGTTTGGAAAATAGTTAAAGTAGGCGATTTTAAAGAAGATGTTGTAAAAGATATTATTGGTAAAAACTATGAACAATTGTCATCTTAAATTAAAAAGACTATTAAGAATACCAAGTAATCTTTATATCTGGCAGCATTTGGAAAAAAAAGAAGCTTATGGGGATGGCTTAACTACCAGTCATTTGATAGATAAATGGTTTGAGCAAATATGTAGAAAAAGTATAACCATGGGATTGCAGCAAAGAACTATTACTGAAACGAAAATAAAGAATTGTTGATGTTTTGGAGAAAACAGGACGTTTGTATGTTCCTAAACAAATACTGAATGTTGAAGAAGCTGGATTAGATTATCTGATATCATCAGAAATTGTTGTGATTCAAAATAATAGGGTTGGCTTTGTACATCAATCAATTTTAGATTATTTTATGTCGCAAAGAATGATGGAAAAATATTTTCATGTGCAAGCGCTGGAAATATTATAGGCGAAAAATGTAGACAAACGCCCGGAAGACGATATCAGGTACAGATGTTTTTGCAGAATCTTTTGGAATATAATAGTGGAGACTTCATCATATTTGGTAAGGAAATGTTAATTTCAGATAACATAAGATATTATTTCAAATATGTTTTTTATGAGATTTTGGGGCAAATTCAAGAACCAGATGATAATATTATTCAATTCATTATAGATAATTGTGAAAATGAGATTTATGGAAATTATTTGCTGAATAATGTTATTTTTACGAGAAAGCAATATATAACTATATTAAGAAATCAAGATGTTTTAGAACGATGGTATTCGAATGCAGAGAAAAAAAGTATTGTTTTTAATTTGTTGACGAGTATTGCACCAAATTTAGATGTTGAGGATATTTCTTTTATTGAAAGACATGCTTTTAGTGATAAAAGTGATGATGAGCAGTTTATGCGATGTTTTCTTCATGATATAACACAGGAAAGTGATGAAATGTTTGAACTTCGGATGATGTTTTATGAACATTATCCGAAGTACGCAAAAGAAATTTATATAGATGTCAAAACAATGATGAATCAATTTGAAGGGAGAACGATACGGCTTATTTCATTTTGGATGAAAAACAAAATAAAAAGTCAGGGTAGATATGTATATTGTTATGAGCAAGAATTTCTAGATTCAGACAATTCTTTTTTAGTGAATAACGGGGAATACATACTTAATGAATTGCTCCAATATATACCAAAAGAGTGTAGTTGGAAGGTAAAGTATAGCGAATGGTCAGAAAAGTTTGTGTATAAAAGGGGGCTTGAAAGGGCTTGTGTGGAGCTAGTTAAAAAGGCGACCATAGCTTTGTGCTGTAAATCGCCAGAGCGTTTTTGGGAATGCTATGAACCATATATGGGGCAGGGGTATTATGTGTTTAATGAAATTATTCTAACAGGATTGACAGTTTTGTCTCCTGAATATAGTAATCGGATAATGCGTTATCTCTGCAGTGATATGGACAAAAATATTTTTGATTACACGAGTGGAGCAGAAGATGAATTAGGGCTTGTAAAAGAGGTTCTAAAAATTCATGGGAATAGTTGTGATAAAGAAGAATTATTAATGATAGAAAATGCAATTTGCCGATATATTTCTCCAAAGGCGTCTGAATGGTATAAAAGAAGAATTGAGCAGAATGAACGAAAAGAATGTCAACCTGTGTATTGGAGTTTTTGGGGAGGATTTACAGTATGAATTATTACGATATTTACCAGAAGAGAGAATTAGCAAAAAAGCAAAAGAATTATTGCGTATACTAGATAGGCGTTTTCATAAAATTCCATCGCGTTATTGTAATACGAGTGGACATTCGGGATGGAGAAAGTCTCCTGTTTCAGGTAAAAATATTAGTAAGGGTCAGTGGCTTCAAATTATTACAAACAGCAAGTTGAAGAATCGAGATGGTCGTAGATGGATTGAAGTAGAAGGCGGATTTATTGAAAGTTCTTATGAAGCCTATGCAGGTGATTTTCAATTGGTGGTAGAACAACATCCACAGGAGATGATAGAACTTGTTTTAAAGAATAAGAAACGAGTGTTGCCTGCTTTTGTAGATTCGCTGTTTTTAGGAGTGGAAGTATCGGAAAAGTTGGATGAGGTTGATTCTGTAGTTATAGAGAGGTTATTGGTTGAATTTCCGTGTGACATGAAAAGTTATAGGGCTTTGTATTTTTGCGGATAGTTGAAAAAATAAGTAATGTTAATTGGTCACCGGAGGTAATGGAACAATTAATGAATATTGCCTTAAAACATTGTGATCCAGAATTAGATAAACCCAATGTAACAAATTCAGAAGATAAAGAAATGAAGAGTTGCAATATGCTGCGTAGCAATGCATTAAACTGTGTGAGAAGCAGTGCAGCAAGGGTGATAGGACATTTGCTCTGGGAAGATCAGGAAGCGTTTTTACGATTTAAAGATGTTATTGAAGGATTGATGAAAGATGAAAATCCTGCAGTGCGTTTTGCTTCATTGTATGCTTTATGGCCATCTTATAATATTGATAGAGAATGGGCTGCGGAAAAGATATTGCATTTGTATGAGTCAGACATTCGAATGGCAAGTTTTTGTGATTCGAAAAATATGTTCTTTCTCTTATATCCTCAATATAAAGAAAGAATTATTCGCATTATCGAGAAATGTTTTGAATCTGAAGATAAGCAACTTGTAGAGTTAGGAGGATATGCTGTCTGCGAATTTTATATACGACATAATGAATTTGAAGCAACTATAATGGCTGTTCAATCTAAAAGTGAAGAGCAAATCAAGGTTATATTAGATATGGCTGTAATTTATTTGAAGATTAACGATTATCGAAATAAAGCAAAAGATATAATTCTTGCTTATAAGAACGTTGATACGAATATACAATTTCCGTTAGCAAAAATGTTCTATGATAAGGCCGTTGACGCTAAGCGTGATAAAATGTTTTTGCATGAATTTATGAAAAGCAAGGCAAGTAGAGAGCTAGTATGGGCGTTTACTTGTTATCTAGAGGAAAGTGCTGTTTCTGTTGTTGATTATGCAGATATTATAATACAGCTTTGCGAGAATGTGTTACACATGGAGATTGAAGATTTGAGAAAACAATGGGGAATAGAAAATGAGCTTTCAAAGCTGATTATTTCTTTATATGATAAGACCGCTAATTCTAGTAGAACGATTGAAAAACAGATCGCTGATAAGTGTTTGAACTTATGGGATATCATGTTTGAAAGGCAATTTGGATCAGTGAGAGAAATTAGTAGGCAATTGATGGAACGGTAGTGATAGTAATGTCAATTTTTGTTTAACTTCAGTTAGTGAAGGATGTAATTGTAAAGATTTGTTATATCCGAATTTCGAAAATAGGAGGTGGAAAAAATTAGTAACAATTTGGTTATAGAGTTACTTTTTATATTGAAGTAAAGTAATCTATTTAGTATAATTTGGTTAAGGATGTGATAAAAATTACTGAATGAGAGGGTGTGTTGATTGTTATCTGAACAAATTAAACAAGAGGTCTTTACTCCATTTTGGGACAATAGATATGGGAAAACGACATTGATGGAGATGTTTTTCAAAGATAGGAAGTTTTTGTATTCCAAGTATAAGAAAAATGAAATATCGGAGGGAACTATTGCTTTTTTTTGATAGGAATTTGCAAAAGCTTCTTTCTGTAAATGAAACTATATCAATTGATTTTTTCGGAAGCTGGAATATCAGCGATTAATTGATGAATATTGCGACTGGAAAGATAAAGAAGAAACAAATAAATCAGAGTCTAAGAAACATGTAAATAAACGTGAAAATATTTTGCTAGATGCAAATGTTGTTCCTGTAGATGAAACTAGATTGTATAAAAGTTCAAAGAGTGTTGCAGGGAAAAAATACAAGGAGCATAAGTATAAGAAGTATGTATTAAAACCGAGAATGTTTTTTGATTGTCCTTTGTGTGGGGGGGAAAAGAGACATGTTGCTGTTATGTTATTGAATGGTAAGAAGCTGATTTATTGCACTACATGCATAAAAGAGATAATTGATTCTGGAATAAAGAAAGGTGGAGAAGAAACGGGAAAATTAACAAAATTGAACAAGCAGAAAAATAAAGTTTCAAATAACTTAACTGTGCTGACAAGTGAGACTATTTCCGTAAGTTATTATGGAAAGTAGAAAAGGGCATTAACGAGACTAATGAGGAGATTGAATACGTAAAATATATTGCAATTACACCATCACAACTTGGTAATGCATTATCTATAACCAAAATTGATACAAAATATATTTTGACAAAGGATGAAACAAGTAAAGTGAAGCATTCATTTTCCTATCATTCTTTATATGGTTTGGAAGAAGCAATATGGAATCAGAATCCTGAAGTTGTTCAGGTAAAGGTTCATGTGAAAACTCAAGAAGAAATTGAAAAGGAGAAACATATTCGTGAACTAGAGATTAGAAAACTGCAGGAAGATGCAAAGAAGAAAAAAGAACGTTATCGGCAGATGTTTAAGCAACGCAAGAAGCAAGAGGAAGAAGCTCGCCAAGCCAAGGTGCTCGTAGATATGGCTAAGCGAGAACAACATGCTAAGATGATGGAAGCAAAGAAGGAAAAACAGAAAAAGGCTAGAAAAGAGCGCGAGGCAAAAGAAAGGGAAGAACTTGGAAAACTTCCACAGATTAAGGTGCGTGATTTTGTGGTAAGACGTAATGTTTTTAAGTGTATGCACGCTAGTCATAAACTTGAAAACATCGTAGCAGCAATAAATATCATTGATAGGAACAATGAGGAGAGGCAGATTCGAGTAAATGCTGGTTACTGTTCAAATTGTAAAATATTTTTCATAATGGAAAGTACATATGAGAATTTGAAAAATAAAGGTATTCCTATTTGTAGAGTAAGTGATGAAAAGACGTATATGAAGAATCATTCTGTAAATGGAATGCGTTTGGCTCAGGAATCTATTTTGATGCAATATGGTTACAATGTAAATCAGCAAGATGGATTATCTTCGTCAAGACGTCAAAAAATTCTGGCTGTTTTGATTGATAAAAAGATATTGAGAAAAAGTGAAATTGTCAGTTATCTTGATTTTTTTATAAGCCAAAGACAAACACAATCAAAATACCAAGTTGCTATATCAAAGTGGGAAGCTGATAGAGAGTTTGTAGAAAATTACAGGATTGGTGAGTATCATCTATATGGAGTGAATGCAATCTATAGACGATAAGAAGGTTGCTACTGAAGAAATTGAAACTGATATACCTAAGTATATACAATGGTGTAGTGTTAAATTGAGGCAATAATTCTTTGGAAGAAAAATTAGTCGATTTAATAGTAGAAAGGGATGAGTTTGTTTGTTGCTAGATAATGTTGTGTAAAAAAGACATGCAAAAGATGCTTGGGGGCGAAAATGTTTTGTTAGTAATATGCTCGTGATCTTTGGAATAAGGATTGAGTTTGTTTGTCAAATAGTTTATAATATAAATATATCAGTATAATGAAATTGGTGAAGTGATAAGAAAAGTGGAGGGGATGGAAATGCGAAATAATTCATTTGGTGGTAAGCTTGTTGCAATAGATGGACCAAATGGTGTTGGTAAATCAACTATTATCGAGGCTGTAGCACAAAAATTACAATTACATGGAATTGATGTTTTTACTACAAAAGAGCCAACTGCTACTGAATTAGGTCTTTTTGTAAGGGGATTTGCAGAAAAAGAGAAAGGAATAGGGGTGGCTTGTTTAGTAGCTGCGGATAGATACGAACATTTAATAAATGAAATAATTCCAATGTTGAAGCAAAGAAAGATTGTAATTACAGATCGTTATATTCTATCCTCATTTATTTTGCAGGGGATGGATGGTGTGAGCTCAAAGTTTATATTAAATTTAAACGATGAGATTGTTAAACCTGATTTGCAAGTGGCTATGTTTGCGGATGAACAAACGCTTCAATCAAGACTTTGTGATCGTGAAAATCTAACCAGATTTGAAAAAGGCAATCAATCGGCGAATGAATTGCAATATATGAGTTTAGGGATAGAAACCTTAAAAAAAACAAAGGTAAATATTCTCAATATAAGCAATCAAGATAACTTTGATAAAAATGTTGATAAAATAGTATCTGAAATACTTAGATTATTGGAGGAAAAATGAAAAAATTTTTGTTGTTAAATTCGCCTATATTTTGGGACTCGGTGAAAGAGAATGAACAGTACTTATCTCCTTTGGGGCTGGGATATATTGCCACTTGTTTGGATAAAGCGGGAATAAAAGTAGAACTTGTGGATTGTGTTAAAGAAAAAATGTCTGTAGAAGAGATTGTGGACTTGATTAACAAAAGAAATCCAGATTTTTTTGGAATGAATATATTTAGTCAAAATTATGAATTAGTCAAGTATATTTTTGAACAGACAAAGACGAATGGGGAGGCTTTTGTAGGGGGACAAACTGTTAAGAGTATTTATAATAACATTCTATCGTGGAAATTTCATGGAAAAATAAATATTATTATTGGAGAGGGGGAATTGATTCTTCCAGAAATTGCACTTGGGACATGCCGAGAGAATCCTATAATTAGTCAAGGAAGCAAAAGTGTATATAGGGTGGATAAGAATTCGAAGTATTACCCGAATAATATTTCAGATATTTATCTGGATAGAAACTTCCTAGATGATGAAATAATCACAAACCATTACGGGGAGAAGGAAGTGGCTATTATTACTTCGCGTGGTTGTATGTATAATTGTGCTTTTTGCGGTGGAGCAAAGAGTTTAAATCAGGACACGACAATTAGAATACGTACAGAGGAGAGTGTGATTAAAGAAATTTCTGGGATAGTAAAATTATATCCTCATGTACGAAGCGTGCGAATTTTAGATGACTTATTTTTAAGAAATGCAGATGGGATTGAAATGGCAAGGAGAATATTTGAACCATTTCCGACACTAAGCTGGAGAGGGATGGTTCATGTATTATCGTTTGCTCAAAATTTAAACAAAATATGTGGACTGAAGCACTCGAGATGCAGAGAATTATTTGTTGGAATTGAATCAGGCTCAATGAGAGTACGAAAACGGATTAATAAAAGGGGAACTATTAAAGATATTCTTAATGTCTCAAAAAAAATAATGGAGAATGGTATTGATTTAAAAGGTTATTTCATATATGGATTCCCCGAAGAGACTAAAGAGGATTTTCAGTGTACTTACGATTTGGCGTATAAGTTGAAAGAAATTTCAGAAAAAACTATAGGAAATTTTAGAACAAGTGTGTTTCAATTTAGACCATATCACGGTACGCGATTGTATAATGAAATTCTTTCGAAAAGTGGAATCATAAAGGATTGTTCATTTAATGCTTCCATTAGTCAATTTGAAGGAAGATCGCAATTCAATTTTGAATTTGGAAATTATAGTTCAGAGTCAGATGAATTGTTAAATTACTATATTATAAAAACACAGAAGTTGTAAGGAGTGCATCAATGTGATTGAACAAATACGTAAATGTCAAAAGTGTGGCTTGTGTTTTAACCAAAGACCATTATTAGATTTGGAAAAAGAGTGTCAAGTGTTCTGGGTTGGACTTTCGGCTAAAAAAATGGAATCTGAGCAAGAAATTCCATTATCGCCACAAACTAATACAGGAATGTTAATTCATAAAATAGAAGAGTTGTGTGAAGAGATTACTACTTATAAGACTAATTTAGTAAAATGTCTTCCGTTGACAGAACAACAAAAATTGCGATATCCGAATCGAACAGAGATAGATAGCTGTTTTGAACATTTAGTTGGTGAAATTCACGCAATGTCTCCTAAGATTGTTTTTTTGCTGGGTGAGAAAGTATATTCATCAGTAGCGAAACATTTAAAAATAGATTTTGAAAAATGGAACGAGTTTGAATACCATTATAAACAATATGAAGGAACATATTATGTACCTATTCATCATCCATCATATATATATGTTTATAAAAGAAAACAGATGGAAGAGTATATAGAAGGGGTGGAAAGGATAATAAACAAACTATTATAATGTTGAATGTGTAAAGAGAAAGGAATCTCAACATGAAGAAGCAAGATGTGAAAGATGTATTAAATGAAGTGAAGAACGCCAATGATTATGCAGATATTATTGATATTGCAATAGAAGCGCTAATGTTAAATCCTGTTGCAATAAAAAAATTAGTTGAAAAAGTTTGGAGCTTGCCAATATTTATTAAAGAAGCTGTATATTGGAGTAAATTTAATAGATTTGTTAAGGGAGTAAGACAAGCAGAAAAAGATTTTGGACAAAGCATTTCATTAAGCGATAAATTATTTAGTGATTCGAAAAAAAACGAGAAAATGGTATAAGATTACTAGGGTATATTGATAAAGCTGATTCTGAAAAAAAGATCGACTATTACATTAATGCTACAAGAAGTTTATTATTGACCTGCATAAATAGCAATGATTATTTTAGGATAATAAAAGCTATTTCAGAAACCTTAAATGAGGATTTGGAGTATTTGGCAGATATAGCTTTAAATTCCAATACTATTAAGGGTAATATACAGATTTTGGCGTTAGAGCGCTCTGGATTAGTAATTCAAGCAGGTATTGATGCAGAAGAAAATATTGAATCACAAAATTATGCAGTTTCCAGTTTAGGAAGAATGGTGGATAGGTATTCTATTTCGTTTGAAAACGAAGAACATCATCGTTATTTCGAACAAGAGGTTGATGGACATATATTTGATGCGAAATTAAAAGCAATTTCAAATCAAGAAATTGAAAAATTGTTTACGGATTAATACATAGTTTTGAAATAAAATTGCATATAACAAACATAATTCTGGTATAAAGCAGATGCCGATAAAGTGTCGATAATAAGACATTGTTAAAAACTAATAACACATAAAGGAGAAAAAAACACAATGGCGAATAGTGATGAGTTAATTACAAGTGTTGGTAAAAATTCCAATGATACAGCAGCTCTTGTATGGTCTGTTGCCGATGACCTTGTGGGAGCATATAAACCTCATGAATATGGTCTTGTCATCCTGCCGATGACAGTAATCAAGCGTTTCCATGATTGTTTGCTGCCAACACATCAGGCAGTTCTTGATACATGCAAGAAAGTAGAAAAGCTGGCTGTAAAAGATGGTTTTCTGCGTAAAGCGTCAGGCTATCAGTTTTACAATACAAGTCCATTTACGTTCAAGACATTGATTGCTGACCCTGAAAATATCGTAGATAATTTCAAGGCGTATCTGAATGGATTTTCTGATAATATTCAGGATATTCTTGCACGTATGGATTTTGATTCTCAGATTAAGCACATGGAAGAAGCCGGTCTTCTGTATCAGGTAATCTCTGATTTCTGTACAGATAAAGGCGATTTTTCACCTGAGAAGATCAGTGCTGTTGATATGGGATATGTGTTTGAAAATCTTGTTCGTAGATTCTCTGAATCATATAACGAAGAAGCCGGAGCACATTTCACAAGTCGTGACATCATCTATCTGATGAGTGACCTTCTTGTGGCTGGTGATGAATACGCATTTACAGGAGACGGCATTTCAAAGACTGTCTATGATATGACCATGGGAACATCTCAGATGCTTACCTGTATGGAAGAAAGATTGAAACAGATGGATGCAGATGCAGACGTTACTGTATTTGGTCAGGAGTTCAATCCATTTACATTCGGTATTGCAAAGGCTGATATGCTTATCCGTGGCGGTGACCCTAACAATATGCAGTTCGGTGATACCTTGTCTGATGACAAGTTCAGCGGATATAAGTTTGATTATATTATCAGCAATCCACCATTTGGTATTCCGTGGAAACGTGAGGAAAAAGAGGTCACAGCGGAATTTAAGAAAGGTACTGCCGGAAGATTTGCACCGGGACTGCCAGCAAAAGGTGATGGACAGCTTCTGTTCATGCTGAACGGTCTTGCAAAGCTGAAAGACGATGGGCAGATGGCAATTATCCAGAATGGTTCATCTTTGTTCAATGGTGATGCTGGTTCAGGTCCTTCTGAGATTCGTAGATATTTAATCGAGAATGACTGGCTGGATGCGATTGTACAGTTGCCAAACAATGCTTTTTACAATACAGGCATTGCAACGTATATCTGGATTGTAATGAAGAATAAGCCTGTGACACATCAGGGCAAAGTACAGCTGATTGATGCATCCGCTTGTTGTTCAGCAAGACGTAAGAATATCGGTTCAAAGAACGTAGATATTACGAAGGCTTGCCGCGATTTGATTATTGAAGCGTATGGTGCATATGTAGATGGTATATACAATGGTGTGGATGAAAATGATAATGCAATCATTGTAAGGAGTAAGGTCATGGATGCCATTGACCTTGGCTATAACAAGATTGTGGTGGAAACACCTCAGCTGGATGAAGATGGTAATGTTGTCATGAAGAAAAAGAAACCAGCGGCTGATACATCAAAGCGTGATACAGAGAATGTACCGCTAGCTGAAGATATTGATGCTTACTTTGAGCGTGAAGTTATTCCATATAATCCGCAGGCTTGGATTGATAAGTCAAAAACAAAAGTAGGATATGAAATTCCGTTCACCAGAACATTCTATGAATACAAGCAGATTGAACCATCAGACGTGATTGCAGCACGTATTGAAGAACATGAAAAGAGTTTGATGGCGAAATTGCATGATTTGTTCGGAGGTGAATGATTATGGCAATGAAAGAAAGTGGAATTGAGTGGGTAGGATTGATTCCTGACACGTGGAGTGTAATTCCAAATAAGTATGTGATGCATAAAGAAAAGAATTTATGTGGAAAGTGGACAGGCGAAGATGTAATGTCATTGACCATGAATGGTGTAATCGTAAGGGATTTGCAAAATCCAACAGGTAAAATGCCTGCTACATTTGATGGCTATCAGTATATTGAAGATGGTGATTTACTTATGTGTCTTTTTTGACATGGATGTAACGCCTAGATGTGTTGGTAAGGTTACACATGATGGTGTGACTAGTCCAGCATACAGTAATTTTAAGGTACATGACATTGCATCAAGAGATTATTTTTACTATTACTATTTGATGGTGGATAATACGAAAGAATTGTTGCATTTAGCAAAGAATTTGCGTCATTCTTTTACAGAAGAACAGCTAGGACAGTTAAAAGTTCCAATGCCACCATTATTCGAACAGCAAGCTATTGCCGATTATTTGGACGAAACTTGTTCCAAAATTGATGAAATCATTGCAGAAGCAAAGGCAAGTATTGATGAATATAAATTGTTGAAAGAATCGGTAATTACTAATATTACAACTCATGGCTTTAGAGATGTATCTTTAATTGATAGTGGTAGTTTGGATATTGGAATGATTCCGAATACATGGAGTATTTGTAAAACATTATATGGTCTGACAATGCCAATTACTGATGGACCTCACGTTACACCTGAGTTATTGGATGATGGTATAGCGTTTGTTTCTGCGGAAGCTGTGTCTTGTGGACATGGATCGATTGATTTTAATCATATGCGAGGTTACATTTCAGAAGAATTTTATAACGAATGCTGCAAGAAATATATTCCTCAGAGAAATGATATTTATATGATTAAATCTGGTGCAACAACAGGAACAGTGTCGATTGTAGATACAGACAGAAAGTTTACAATCTGGTCTCCTTTAGCTGTATTTAGAGTTAATAGGGACAGATTGATTCCTAAATATTTATTCTATTTTTTACAATCTAAGCCATATCAACAACAGGTTCAATTAGGGTGGACATTTGGAACACAGCAGAATATCGGCATGCGTACTTTAGAACAGCTGAAAATTTGTATGCCTCCATTAGTAGAACAAGTTGAAATTGTTGAATATTTAGATGATAAACTGCCACAGATTGAATTTCTTATTGCAGAAAAAGAATCTCTTATCAATGACCTTGAAGCGTACAAAAAATCATTGATTTATGAAGTGGTAACAGGAAAAAGAAGGGTGGTATAAGCTATGGCTGAAAATGAAAAACAGTTTGAATCCAATATCGAAGCCTTTCTTATCTCACCTGATGGTGGATATGAAAAGGCGACAGATGCTGGATATACTTCATCTTCTGGTATGGCGTTGGATATTTATACATTGGTTGGGTTTGTAAAAGCAACCCAGCCGATTATGTGGCAGCGTTTTGAAAAGCAGTGCAACTCTGACCCATACAAGAAGTTTTATAAATGTTTTGAAGATGCCGTACAGATGGATGGCTTGTTGTCTGTCATGCGACATGGATTCAAACATCGTGGAATGGATTTTAAGGTTTGCTATTTCAAGCCGGAATCCACGCTGAATGATGTTGCTGTAAAAAGATATGAGCAGAATGTGTGTCAGTGTATCAGACAGTGGCACTATTCAGAGCAGAACAACAATTCAGTTGATATGATGCTTGCAATCAACGGTATTCCAGTGGTTGCGATTGAATTAAAGAATCAGCTGACAGGTCAGACGGTAGACAATGCAAAGTTGCAGTGGCAGTATGACCGTGACCAGAGGGAACCTGCATTTTGGCTGAATCATCGTATTCTGGCGTATTTTGCGGTTGACCTTTACGAAGCATGGATGACTACGGAACTGAAAGGTACAGATACATATTTCTTGCCATTCAATCAGGGTTCCAACGGTGCCGGAAATGACGGTGGTGCTGGAAATCCGCAGGCAGAAGATGATAATTATGTGACATCTTATATCTGGGAAAATGTATTACAGAAAGATAGCTTGCTGGATATTATCCAGAAGTTCATCAGCTTTGAGGTGAAGACCGAAAAGAAAGATGGAAAGAGTGTTACAAAGAAGCGTCTGATTTTCCCTAGATTCCATCAGCTGGATGTAGTTCGTAAACTGATTGCTGATGTGCGTGAGAATGGTTCAGGGAACAATTATCTGATTCAGCACTCTGCTGGTTCAGGCAAATCTAATTCTATTGCATGGACAGCGTATCGTCTGGCATCTTTGCATAATGATGATAATGAGCCTGTATTTACATCGGTTGTTATCGTAACTGACAGACGTAATCTGGATGCACAGTTACAGGAAACAATCACAGGATTCGACCATACACTTGGTAGTGTATGTGCGATTGATGAAAAGAAATCCTCTAAGGATTTAAGGGATGCTCTGAACGCTGGAAAGAGAATCATTGTAACAACATTGCAGAAATTCCCAGTCATTTATGAAGAAGTGGATGATACAACAGATAAGCGATTTGCGATTATCGTGGATGAAGCACATTCTTCACAGACTGGTTCCTCTGCAATGAAATTGAAGGCTGCACTTGCGGATGTATCGGATGCTCTGAAAGAGTATGCGGAACTGGAAGGAAAAGCCGAAGATGAATTGTTGGATGACAATGACCGTCTGGTGCGTGAGATGATTGCTCATGGAAGACATAAGAATCTTTCATTCTTTGCGTTTACAGCAACACCAAAGGGTGCAACATTGGAGATGTTCGGTACAGAATGGAATGATGGTTCTTATCATCCATTCCATGTATATTCGATGCGTCAGGCAATCGAAGAAGGATTCATTCTGGATGTTCTTCAGAACTATACAACGTATAGAACGTGCTATCAGATTGCGAAGAACACAAAGGATAATCCTGATGTTCCGCAGTCAAAGGCATTGAAGACAATCAAGAAATACGAAGAGCTGCATCCGTATAACATTCAGCAGAAATCAGCGATTATTGTTGAAACATTCCGTAATGTAACGAAGCAGAAAATCAAGGGAAAAGGAAAGATGATGGTTGTAACATCATCGAGACTTGCTGCTGTTCGTTATTATCATGAGATTAAGAACTATTTGGAATCAAATGGTTATCATGATGTGGAAATCTTGGCTGCGTTCTCTGGTTCTATCAAAGACCCGGATGACCAGAAGGATGTTGAATGGACAGAAAGCAAGCTGAACGGTGTGAATGAATCACAGACAAAACAGGTATTTCATGATGAAGGAAATATTCTGATTGTGGCTGAGAAATATCAGACTGGATTTGATGAACCATTACTTCATACAATGATTGTCGATAAGAAATTGCGTGGTGTAAAAGCTGTTCAGACACTGAGCAGATTGAACCGTACACATCCTGATAAACAAGATACATTCATCATTGATTTTGTGAATTCAAAAGAAGATATTTTGAAAGCATTTCAGCCGTTCTATCAGGAAACATCATTGTCTCAGGAAATCAATACTGATTTGATTTACAAGACACAAAAGATGCTACGTGCTTTTAAAATCTATGATAATGCTGACATCGAAAAAGTAACAAAAATTTACTTTGATGAGGATAAACGTAAAGCCAATAGGATTCAGGCAGCAATTACAAATATATTGTTACCGACTCAGCAGAAGTACAATGCGCTAAATCAAGAACAAAGATATCAGTTTCGTAAACTTTGTAGAACATTCGTAAAATGGTATGGATATATTACTCAGATTGTACGTATGTTTGATAAAGCGATGCATGATGAATATATCTTTTGCTCTTATTTGGCGAAGGTTATACCAGCCGATCCAACGACACCATTTGACCTTGGTGATAGAGTTAAGCTTGAGTATTACAATCTTGAGAAAACTTATCAAGGTTCTATTGGTCTTGTGAAAGAAGAACATGGTGTTTATAAATCAGCCAAATTGAAAAAACCAGTAAAAATGACGGAAACAATGAGTCCATTAGAACAGGTTATCGAGAAAATAAACCAGCAGTACATGGGCGATTTTACCGACGGTGATAGGGTTGTAATTACTACGTTGCACCAGAAGCTGAAGAACAACAAAAAGCTGATAAAAGCAGCAAAGACAGATGGGCGTCAGATTTTTGAAAATAATATTTTTCCACAGTTATTTGATGATGTAGCGCAGGAAGCGTATGTTGAAAGTACAGAAACATATACGAAATTGTTCGAGGATGCTGGAAAATATCGTGCCATCATGAGTGCATTAGCGCAGGCAATGTTTGATGAAATGAAGAATGTAACGGATTAAACGGTGTTGATGTAGAAGGGCAATTATTATAGTTGTGATATTTTAAAAATCTGGTTGAATAATTCAACTGGTTTAGGGAAAAGGAAGGAGTCTAGAAAATGCCAACAACAATAGAGGTAAATAAACAGAGTGTAGAGGCTTTGCTTGGTAGTGGGAGGGAAAAACCATTTGTTATTCCAGAATACCAACGTCCCTATGCTTGGACAGATGAGCAAGTCGAAACACTCTTTGAAGATTTATGGGAGTTTACAACTACTAGCGGAGGTACGGAACATAAAGGTTCGTATTTCCTTGGTAGTGTTGTTGCCTATGAAAATGAAGATGGTGAGCAGGAAATAATAGATGGGCAGCAGCGAATTACTTCTTTGTTTTTACTGTTAAGAGCTATCTATACAAAGCTAGTTATTACTCCTGCATCAGAACGTACTGCAGAAGCAAATAATTTCATAGGTAAAATTGAGCCAGCAATCTGGCGCACAAATAAATTAACTGGAACAGTTGATTACAAAAATATTCTTCTTACATCACGTGTTGTGAATAATGAAGGTAATGAGATTTTGCATAGTATTCTTGAAACAGGAAAAGCAGATGAAAATGCAAAGGACAATTACTCTAAGAATTATAGACATTTTCAGGAGATGTTTGATAAGCACTCAACGGAAAATCCATTGATGGTGTATCAGTTCATCTATGCATTATTGAATCAAGCTATTCTTTTACCAATAACCGCAGATACACAGGATACAGCATTGACTATTTTTTCAACATTGAATGATAGAGGGCTACCTCTTTCTGATGCGGATATCTTTAAAGCAAAGATTTATAATCAGCTTGAAGCAAATGATAAGAAAACATTCATTGAACGTTGGAAAGACCTCGATGAACAAGCCACAGAAGCGAATGAAAGCATCCAGCAGTTGTTTTATTATAATATGTTTTATCTTCGCGCTTTGGAAGGGGACACAAAGACAACTACTCCTGGTTTAAGAAAATATTATCTTTGCTAATAAATTTAAGCGTCTATTTCAAACGAATTTGTTGGACAATCTGTTTGTAATTCTTGACTTATGGAAAGTAATTAACAGAGGTGAAGAGCTTGAAGATGAAGTTTGGTCTTCAAACATAAAGATTAAACAGACATTAGATACGCTCACATCATATCCGAATGAGTTTTGGAAATATCCAGTTGTAATCTATTATATTAGTTATCGCGAGGAAGTAAATTTTGAGGCTAAATTTGGATTATTCTTGAATAAGTTACTTGCTGAGCTTATGACGAAGTATATTTTAGCTCCTACTATCAATGCAGTTAAGCCGGATATTTTAAAGTTGAACTCTGCAATTGTTGCATCAAGTACGCCTGAGTTCGATTTTAAGGAATTGGATGCAAGTCAGCTTGAGGTACGTATTCAGAATCCTAATCGTAATGTGGTTCGTATGCTGTTGAAGACACTTGCTTATGAACAGCAAGATACATTGCTCCCAGACAAATGGGAAATTGAGCATATATTCCCTCAGAAGTGGCAGACAAACTATTTTCCTGATGTACCAGATAGTATTATCAAGGAGAAGATTGAGCATATTGGAAACAAACTTCCATTTGAGAAGAGATTAAACATAGTTGCTGGTAACGGATACTTTGGAAAAAAGAAAAAGGCATACTCTGCTTCTAAGATTACAATTACAAATGCGATGGGGACAGTCAATATTCAAGATTGGGATATGGATTCTATTATGAAGCGTGACATCCGTATCTCAGATGAAATTATTAAAATTTTGAATAGATGGAATAATGAATATTTGAACATACCTGTTGAAGTAAGCGAAGCAGAGGAGCCTTCTGAAGAAGATTTAGCTCGAATTGAAGAATTCAAGAAAAAGGCTGGATATAAGGAGGAAATCCTATTTGAAAAAGAAAAAAGATGAAATTACAATCCGCTCCAGCGCAGCGGAATATTTAACCTATGTTGCCTCTGTTGGTAACGAACAGGACAGCATTGAGATGCGCTATGAAGATGAGAATATATGGCTGACGCAGAAGATGATGGCGACATTATATGACGTTGGATTACCGACCATAAATGAACATATTAAAAAGATTTATGCGGATAGTGAATTAGAAGAGACTGCAACTATTCGGAATTTCCGAATAGTTCAAACCGAAGGTTCTCGTCAGGTGACTCGTGATACAAAGCACTATAATCTTCAAATGATTATTGCAGTCGGCTTTAAAGTGAATAATGAGCGAGCAGTGCAGTTTCGTAAGTGGGCCAATGGTATCGTGAAGGACTACACCATCAAAGGCTGGGTCATGGATGATGAGCGCCTGAAAAATGGTGGATCTGTGCTTACAGTAGAATATTTCGACCGTTTGCTTGAGCAGATTCGAGAAATCCGTCTGTCCGAGCGTAGGTTTTATCAGAAGATAACAGACATTTATGCGACAGCGCTTGATTATGACCGAACCGCGCAAACAACTAAGCAGTTCTTTGCCAAGGTACAAAATAAAATGCATTATGCAGTTCACGGACATACAGCAGCGGAGTTGATTTACGAGCGAGCCGATGCAGAAAAGCCACATATGGGATTAACCACTTGGGCAGCAGCACCGGAAGGTAAAGTAGTAAAAAGTGATGTAAATATTGCAAAAAATTATCTTTCAGAACAGGAAGTGCGTTCGCTTGAGCGTATTGTATCAGCTTATCTGGATTTGGCAGAGGATCGTGCAGAGCGTCATATTCCAATGACGATGGAGGACTGGTCAAAGCGTCTGGATTTATTTCTGATGGCAGATGACAGAGAAGTCCTTCAGGATGCAGGCAAAATCACAGCAGAGATTGCAAAGGCAAAAGCTGAGACCGAATTTGAAAAATACCGCATTATTCAGGATAGATTGTTTATGTCCGATTTTGATAAGTATATGTTAGAACTGGAAGAGAATGCGAAGAAGTAGCAATATTTTTTGTCAAAGTCCATATTGGTTCGGATAGGTGCATAATTTTGTTATGTCAATAAATTATATGTAAGTTGAAACATAGTAATTGACATTATGGCATATATACCATATAATATATACAAAGGAGATTATATGACAGAATTTAAACTGATAGCATATGAAAAGGAAAATGGCGAAGTTCCGGTAGAAGAATTTCTGGATTCTGTTAATTCTAAGATGCGAGCTAAGATATTTGGATTATTGGGGATTCTTCAAGAAAAGGGAAATATGCTTAGAGAACCTTACAGTAAACATCTGGATGACGGAATATTTGAATTGCGTTGCAAATTCGGAAGTGATATTACCAGAGTCTTATATTTTTTCTATTATGAGGGAAAAATAATACTGACGAATGGATTTGTTAAAAAAACACAGAAAACTCCTAAAGAAGAGATTCAGATTGCAAAGGATAGAAGAAAGGATTTCATAGAAAGGGTGATGAAGGATGAGAACATTTGATGATATGCTTTCTAAGCAGTTAAAAGATGATGAGTTCAGAAAAGAATATGAGGCTATTCAGCCTGAGATGGATGTTATAAGGGCTATCGTAGATGCTCGTACTTCTCAGAATATGACACAGAAGGAACTGGCAGAACGTACTGGTATTAATCAGGCAGATATCAGCAAGCTTGAGAATGGAACAAGGAATCCTTCTGTTAATTTGCTTAAAAGATTAGCAGATGGTATGGGGATGGTTCTTAAGATTGAGTTTGTGCCAAAACAGAAAGTGTAATTATATGACATCACTAGTTTGTTGGCTGGTGATGTTTTTTATAAGTTTTGAGTTAAGTGTGAAACGTATTAGAAGCATTAAACTTGGGCAGCAGCTCCGGAAGGCAAAGTAGTAAAAAGTGATGTAAATATAGAGAAAAATTATCTTTCAGAACAGGAAATGCGGTCATTAGAACGTATTGTATCAGCTTATTTGGATTTGGCAGAGGATCGTGCAGAGCGTCATATCCCAATGACGATGGAGGACTGGTCAAAGCGTCTGGATTTATTTCTGATGGCAGATGACAGAGAAGTTCTTCAGGATGCAGGCAAAATCACAGCAGAGATTGCAAGGGCAAAAGCTGAGACCGAATTTGAAAAATACCATGTTATTCAGGACAGAATATTTATGTCGGACTTTGATAAGTATATGCTGGAATTAGAAGAGAATGCAAAGAAGTAGCGATATTTTTTGTCAAAGTCCATATTGGTTCGGATAGGTGCATAATTTTGTTATGTCAATAAATTATATGTAAGTTGCGACATGGATTGGAGGATGTTTATATGGAGGTTTCAAAGAAAGATTGGAAATTATTCAGAACTTGTATTGGCGGGTGGCAGGAAGCATATATGGAGCGTTTGACTAAAGAATATATAGATTTGTTAAGTGGAGATGAGAACGCTTCTGATAAGTTTTGGAAGCTGGAAGAGCGAATAAAAAAGGATAAGAAACATCCGGGAGTAATGCTTGAACTAAGTAAAGAAAATATGATTTTTGATATTGTGGCACTGATTAATAGAGATGTAATTACGGTTGTTGATTTGAAGGATTTTAGTGATGAATTAAAAGATATGTGAATTACCTTTTGCATAGATAACGGAGGGTATTAAGCACATAAGAATTGCAGGTGATTTTTGTGAATATAGAAGCATATGATGCAGAGTCTTTACGAAAGCTTGTCCGAACTCTTGAATATGAAAATAGGATATTGAAAGACAAGCTAAAAAAAGAAAATATTCCATATGACGAGGTCAATCCTTTCGAAGAGACAATTGATAGCGTAGAAGAGTATGACCCTGACCAGGGTGGGCGTATTGTCAACCCATCGTTTATAACAGAGAAAATGGCAACACACTTCTTTTCTATGTTTTGGGGACGCGAGGATGTTTATGCAAAGCGTGGCAAGAATGGCGGCTATTTTCCGCAATGTGATAACAGATGGGATAACAGACTGTGTCCAAAACAGCGGGGTGAGAAGATATTCTGTGATGAATGTGAAAACACTAAATGGACGCGGCTGGATGCTAAGAAAATTATTTCACATCTATTAGGGCACAAGGAAGATGGCTCGGATGTAATAGGAGTATATCCGCTGTTGACAAATGGGATGTGCAGATTTATTGTATTTGATTTTGATAATCATGAAAAAGGCGCAGAGGTGACAGATTTTGCCAATACGGATAATGAATGGTATAAGGAAGTAGAAGCTCTTAGAAAAATATGTGAGCTAAATGGTATTAAGCCGTTGGTTGAGCGTTCTCGTTCGGGTAAAGGTGCTCATGTATGGATTTTCTTTAAGAAAGCAATACCGGCATCGATGGCAAGAAATTTTGGGTTTATGTTATTGGATAAGGGTTCGGCATCTATTAACTTAAAATCATTTCATTACTATGACAGAATGTACCCATCTCAGGACGTAGCAAGTAGTATTGGTAATCTGATTGCATTGCCATTGCAGGGACAGGCGCTTAAACATGGTAACAGTGCATTTGTGGATGAAAATTGGAATGCCTATCCAAATCAGTGGGATGTTTTGCTAAATAAAACAGAAAAACTGGGTATGGAGGATATCGAAAAATATATGTCGAGATGGCAGGCAGAGTTGGCAGAAAGCAGGGGAATGTTTGCCGGTACAGATATGAATTGCAGACCAAAACCATGGAAGAAAAAATGTAAGTTTTTTAAGGCGGATGTTGTAGGCAAGCTACATATGGTACTTAGCAATGGTGTCTATATCGACACACTAAATCTTATGCCGAGAATTCAAAATCAGATTCGTAGTCTGGCTGCTTTTGATAATCCGGAATTTTACAAAAATAAAAGATTGGGATATTCCAATTACTATAATTTTAGTGCCGTATATTTGGGCAAAGACGTTGATGGGTACATACAGGTTCCGAGAGGGTTAAAAGAACGGATTATCGAGGAATGTAATAAAGCTGAAATAGTTGTAGATATATCTGACCAGAAAGAAAAAGGTCGTCCAATCAGAGTTTCTTTTAAAGGAGATTTGAGGATGCAGCAAGAGTTGGCAGCAGAGAAGTTATTGGCATATTCGGATGGTGTATTAAGTGCAGCAACTGCATTTGGAAAAACAGTTGTTTGTAGTTACCTGATTGCGGAACGCAAAGTAAATACTCTTATTTTGTTACAGAGCAAGGATTTGCTGAATCAGTGGGTGGATGAGCTGAACAAATTCCTGGATATTAGGGAAGAGCCGCCAGAATATGAAACAAAAACTGGCAGGAAGAAAAAGAGAGATAGTGTTATAGGTATTTTGCATGGTAATAAAAAAGCTTTGACAGGTATTGTAGATGTTGCTATGGTTGGTTCTATGTATAGTAAAGGTAAGTTCAATGACTTAATTAATTCTTACGGAATGGTAATTATGGATGAATGTCATCATGCAGCATCCAATACCTCTATGGAACTGTTACAGAGAATTAATGCAAAATATGTATATGGTGTTTCTGCGACGCCGAAGCGTGGGGATAGTTTAGATAAAATTATCTATATGCTGCTTGGACCGCTTCGTCATAGATTTACAGCATTGGAGAGAGCACAGGAGCAGGAAATAGGACATTACTTTGTGCCAAGGTATACAAGGGTAGTAGACACAGTTGACAGCAAAGATGATATTAACAAAGCGTATAGTCTGATTAGTACTAGCAGGGTTCGTAATGAAATGATTATAGATGACGTAAAGAAGAGTGTTGCGCAGAAACAAACACCGGTTATATTAACCAGATTTAAAGAACATGCAAAACTTTTGTATGATGCGTTGAAAAATGAAGCTGACCATGTATTTCTTTTATATGGGGATAATTCAGATAAGGAAAATGCAGAGATACGTGTTAAGTTGAAGCAGATTCCTAAAAATGAAAGTCTTATTTTGGTTGCAACTGGACAAAAAATAGGAGAAGGATTTGACTTTCCAAGACTTGACGTATTGATGCTTGCTGCACCGGTATCTTTTGAGGGGCGTCTGGAACAGTATGTAGGAAGATTGAATCGTGACTATGAGGGTAAAGATTCTGTTTATGTATATGATTATATTGATGCCCATGTGAGATTCTTTAATAAAATGTATGGCAAAAGGTTGAAAACTTACAAGCGTACCGGATTTTCCATATGGACGGGCGATGTACGGTCTAAGCAGATAATTAATGCAATATATGATTCTGGTAATTATAAAGAAAAATTTGAGCAGGATATTGTGGAAGCAGAGAAATCAATTGTAATTTCCAGTCCGGACATACGACAGGTCGAGATTGACAGACTGTTATTACTGGTCAAAGATCGTCAGGAACAAGGGGTAAATGTGACGGTTATTACAACAGACCCAGAAGAAGTGATTTATGGTAGTGCGGATGTATGTTATCACTTGATTAAGTTGATGAAACAAGTGGGCATAAATGTAGTGGCCAAAACAGAAGTCGGAGAAAGATTTGCCGTTATAGATGATGAGTTGGTATGGCATGGCGGAATGAATCTGCTTGGCAAGGTAGATATATGGGATAATTTAATGCGAATTAAAAATCATCAAGTAGCGGCAGAATTGTTAGAAATTTCGCTTGGTACCACAAGAGAATTTAGAGGAGGCTAATAATTGTTATTCAAATTATCTCGGTTCGGGTGAATGCAGCAGACGTATTATATAATACAGGATTTTGGCGTTGAGTTTTCGAAAATATTTTTTCGTGTTCTTGACAAAAATACATGTAGCAACTATAATCTAATTACCTGATAGGTAATGTGGCGAAAGGAGGGAGGACTTGGAATTAGTTTTTACAGATGCAAAAAAAACTGAGAAACAATGTACGAGTTTAAAGGTAGCAAGAAAGTTGTTTGGTGGAAATGCTTTGCACTTGCAAATAGCCTTTTGCAAGAATAAATGCTTTGAAGCAGGCAGAAACTATTAAAGATATTATAGTCCAACCAACCTTTCACTTTCATAAACTTGAAAATAAAGGTGGAAGAAATTTGGATGGATATTTTGCAATTGATGTGAAATCAAGAAAGGATCAGTGGCGTATAATAATAGAACCACTAAATGAAAATAAGGAACCATATGTTCCGTGTAATATTAATGAGATATCGCAAAATGTGAGGATTGTTGAGATAACGGAGGTGAGCAAACATTATGAGTAATTACATTGAGTATAATGATACGATTGCATTTCACCCAGGATATTATATTAAAGAAATTGTGGAAGAAAGTGGATTGACTCAGGAAGATTTTGCAAAGAGATTAGATACTACGCCGAAGAATTTAAGTTTGTTGATTCGTGGGGAGCAGAGCTTATCTATTGATATTGCAATGAAGCTTTCTAGAATGCTTGGTACTAGCGTAAATTATTGGCTTAATTTGCAGAATTCTTATGATGCTTTGATTGCAGAATTTAAATCACAAGAAGAATTGCTGGAAGAAAGAAAAGTATTTGAATTATATGACTACAAATATTTTAGAGAGAATTATGGGCTTCCGGATTTGCCTAGAAAAAAGGATGAACAGATTAAAGCGGTTCGTGAATTTCTGAAGGTTGCAACATTAACAGTGTTTACCAAGAGAGATATGGCAGTAAACTTTAGAAGTTCAACAGAAGCATTAGAAGAAGCTAGTACAGTTAAGGCAAATACTATGGTTCAGATCGCAACTAATAAGGCATTGGCTGTAGATGCACCCAAATTTAATAAAAAGAAATTTGAAACTGCGGTACATTATGCGCTGACATTGACTAAAAATCATAGCGAATTTTATCCATTGATTCGAAAAGCTTTCGAGGAGGCTGGTGTTATCTTTGTAATACTTCCTAATATTCTTGGCTCAAAGATTAATGGAGCTACCAAAAAATTGGTGATAATATAATGTTGATGGTTAATGATAGAAGACTTTATTCAGACTCATTTTGGTTTACATTGTTCCATGAGATTGGTCATATTATTAATGGTGATTATGGAATATCGTTTGAGAAAGAATCTGGGGAACAAGAGCATGCTGCTGACTTGTTTGCGGAGGATAGTCTCATTCCAAGAGAACAGTATAATAATTTTGTGGCAAGAGGAAGATTCGGATTAAAAGATATTATTTGTTTTGCAGAATCGATTAACAGAGATCCTGGCATTGTATTAGGAAGATTGCAGAATGATGGTTTGGTCGGATTTGATGATTGGACAATGAAGCCAATAAGACATAAGTATAGGGTTAAAATGGCGTAATATCATAGTAAAAGATTGAAGAACCGATTTTTGATGATAGTAGGAACCATACTTCGTTCTGACCATAATCATCCAAGGGGAGTAGCGTCAGTAACACGACACAGACTCAATTTGGAACTCATACGTTACAATGAGGAGATCTGTATCAGATTTTTACCTATGTAAAGAATAAAGAGGCTGAGTTAGCTTCTCAGCCTCATGAGGTTTCAGGATAGCATTGAGAGGCGCTATGAAGATGAGAATATATGATTGACGTGGTTGGATTCAGGGTTAATTTATTTCTCGGTGCGCAGTACAGTTCCGTAAATGGGGAAATCAGATTGTAAAGAACTATATCATCAAGGGCTGGGCTATGGATAATGAGAATCTGAAAAAGGTGGAGTATATTAAGGATGTGTTGAGGAATTTAAAAAAGATTACTTTGCAGAAGAAATTTTTTTGTGGTATGATTGTAATGTTTATGATATACTAATATTAATGATTTAGGAGTGCGATGAAAAGTGATTTTAAACAAATGGGGAAAAGGGATTGTGAAATCGTTTGATCTTAATTCTCAAAATGAATTTCCCAAAGCCAAAGTATTTAAAAAAATCTTTGGCACATGAAAAAATGATGTTTTATTCCGAAAATGAAATCTTTTTAGAGCCTGCACATCATATGGGAAAAGGCATGATATGAAACGTTTAAAGTTACAGTAGGATGGTGCGAAACTAAGTCGAAATGAAAACGGCACCAACTTGATGCAGAACTGGAATTTTCTTTTTTTCCTTTTTGACTTGTGCTGTGGAGACGTCATGTAGAGATAGTTACGAAATGCATTAACATATTTAGCTGTATACTTTAACTGTAAATATTTATCATACCCCATTAGTGTTGGTAAGGATTGTTGCTGGATAAAGGAAATTTGTCTCCAACCGAGAGATAAATATATGAGGATATATCTAGAAGTTTAAATTATAGAGATGAACATTATTAAAGTAATAATTATAAAAGAGAAGGTGAATAGAATTGAATTTAAATGATGTGGCTAAGTTGATACAAGACTATCTTTCAGATAGTCCGCTGGTAGTGCTGGGGTCAGGGGCATCGGTGCCGTATGGATTGCCAACGATGAGTGGACTTGCTTCGGTACTACGTAAAGATGCGTTGTTACAGATGGAAAAAGATTCTACTAAATTGTTTTCTGATATGGATTCGCTTGGCTTAGAAGCTGCGATAGACAATAGTTTATTGTCGGAGGCTGCAAAAAATCAAATTAGAAGATTGACTTGGGATTGTATTAATGAAGGTGATATAGTCCTTTTTAGAGATAAGGATTTAGAAGAAAGAATGCAATCATTAGTACAATTGATTAAAAAAATTATTACGACAAGTCCAAATCAGTTTACAGTTGTTACGACAAATTATGATCGTCTTTTTGAATATGCAACTGATTTATATGGGGCATCAACTGTAACCGGATTTGAAGGGAATTTTTTCCGAAAGTTTTATGGTTTTTCGGATAGTGTCAATAATAAGAGAATTGCAGCTAGAGAGCGTGTTGTAAAAATTCTAAAGGTACATGGATCTTTAGATTGGTTTATGGCCGAGGATGGAAGTATTATTTCATTTCCATTGCAGGAAAAAATTCCAACAGGATATACACCTTTAATAGTACCACCAGGAAAGGAAAAATATAGCACAACGCATGAAGAACCATATAGAACGATAATTGAAGAAGCTGATAAAGAATTTAAAAGGGCAGGTTCATTTCTTTGTATAGGATATGGATTTAATGATTCACATATTCAACCAAAGCTTATTTCGCAAATAAAAAGTGGAGGTAAACCTATTGTTGTAATTACTAAGAAAGCAACTGATGAATGCTTGCGATTGGTCACAGATACAAATGTAAAAAAGTATTTAATTCTTGAAGATAATGGCTCAGAAACAAGGGCTATTTCTAATAATGAATACACTAATGTAAATGGCAGTATATGGTCATTAAAAGATTTTATGGAGGTATGGTGAAAATGGGTGTTTTGGATTTTAACAGAGATGACACTTTAGGCACAGTGGAGAGTGTTGATACTTCTACTGTAGTGATTAGAGTAGATTCAGATGAAAAAATAAAGGGGTTGCAAGTTAATCATTTGCTTTCAATTCAAAGCCCGAGAGTTGGGCAACAATTAATCGGTATGGTTTCAAAGATAATTAGAAAATCAACTGATAGTGACGATATTTTAGATGAGTTTGGAACTCCACATCTTAGTTACAATATTATTAGGGCTGTTTTAATCGGAACTCATTATGATAAAGATGGCATAACGGAAAACGTGTTTAAAAGAACATTGTCAACAGTACCATCGGTAAATGCGGAATGCTATTTAATATCAGGTCAGAAATTAAAGGATTTTATGCAGGCGATTACTTCTGTCTCCAGTGTGGAGGAAGCCGTTAGTCTTGACATTGGAAAATATTCAATTGATGAGGAAGCTGTAGCTTTTCTAAATGGAAATAAATTTTTTCAGAGACACGCAGTGATTGTTGGGAGTACAGGATCTGGCAAGTCATGGAGTGTAGCCAAAATACTTGAACAAGTAGCGCAATTAAAATCTGCAAACGCTATATTGTTTGATATTCATGGAGAATATAAGCCTTTAGATTCAGATGGCTTTACCCACTACAAAATCGCAGGACCAAACGATTTGGTTTCAGAGGATAAATTATTTTTACCATACTGGCTATTAACATATGAAGAAATGTTGTCAATGATGATAGATCGTAGTGATAGTAATGCTCCAAATCAGGCTATGCTTTTTTCTACAGAAGTATTAAATCAAAAGAGAGAGCATTTAAAGATATGTAATCATGAAGATATGGAGAATGTAATTACTTTAGATAGTCCAATTCCATATAATTTACAGGCGCTAATAACGAAATTAGAAGCTTTAGATATTCAGATGGTTTCTGGCAAAAGAGGTGAAAAGCAGGGACCGTATTTTGGAAAACTTACTAGATTTATTCAAAGGCTTCGGGCGAAGGTAGAAGACAAACGTATAAATTTTATGTTTTCGAAGGATAGTAGCTTACTTGATTATGATTACATGAATAAGCTATGTGAAAAATTGATGAAACCATCGGAGAATTCAAATGGAGGTGTGAAAATTATTGATTTTTCTGAAGTTCCATCAGATATTTTGCCTTTAATTGCATCGTTAGTTGCTCGTGTCATATTTGCTGTTCAGCAGTGGTCGGAGTGTCATTCTCCAATTGCTATTTTTTGTGATGAAGCGCATTTATATATTCCATCATCTTCAGAAACATCAATGGACGTACAGAGTGTTGGCTCATTTGAGAGAATCGCAAAAGAGGGGAGAAAATATGGTGTAGGCCTTGTTGTAATATCTCAAAGACCTTCTGAAGTAAATAGAACGGTTTTAAGTCAATGTAATAATTTTGTCGCAATGAGGCTTACTAATGCTGATGATCAGGCTGTTATTAAGAGACTATTACCAGATAGCTTAGGTGATTATTCGGAGATGTTGCCAATTTTAGATATTGGAGAAGCAATAGTTGTGGGGGATGCCTCAATTCTTCCGAGTCGAATAAAAGTTGATGTACCAAAGTTGAAACCAAGGAGTGCAACAGTTAATTTTTGGGATGAGTGGAATAAAGATACTATTAATAATGATATTATGAATGCCGTAGAGGCCTTAAGAAAACAGTCAAAAAACTAATAGAAAAGAGCATTCCTGTAATTCAGAAATAATGCCAATTGGATAGAAGGAAAACTTGAAATACAATAAAGGTGTTCATCTTGACCGGATGAAAAAACATTTTATAAATACTGGAGGTTTCTATAATGAATTTTACATAGAATGACAGATTAACGCAAGTAATAAACGACACACTTATTGTTGGAGTTGATGTTGGATTACAGACTCATTTTTGCAGAACATTTGGCTGGAGAGGCTGCAAGACTTGAGATTTGCACTTTTCTCAAAATATTTAAGCCTATTTTGGAATTTTTAATTTTGGAGGATAGAAGACAGAGTACTGTTTCGAAATATGTTTTTGAAGTAAATGCAAAGTATCCGTTGTGTGGTTATGTTTATAAGTTTACTAAAACTAAAAAGCAGTCTTTCGACGAAAAAATAATGTCTGTTGTTCAGGTGTTTGGATGGATATATTTGTTGATGTTGTTGCTGCGGTAACAAAGAAAACTGTTAACAAAAGAAATAAAATGTTACATGTTAACGCTGAAAAAAAACACGTTTTAAGTGGTGACCGGTGTGGAGTTTATATGAATAAATATATTGAACTATATAGCACGATTGTTTTGCAGCAGATTAAAATGTGAAATGCATATATAGTTAATGAATTAAGAAAAGCATTGATGAGTTATAGTAGAGAATACTCAAAACTACAAATAATATAGGTAGCACTAAAACATTAATAATGTAGGGTGTCTAAATATCTTAAATAAAGCACAAAATATGACAAAGAATGGAGGAATATTATGCTTGTATTACCGGATTATATTGTTTTAGATTTTTTAGAATGGATTTCTCAAAATTATCCAAGAAATAACGGTTTTTTAGGTCCATTGCTATATGACGAGAAAATAGCAATGTCATATGCTGAGAAGTATTTACATAGAGAATATGGGGGAGTAAAGTTTATGGCTATAAACAATGTAAAAAAACAGTTAAAGAGATATATTAATCGAGTGATAGATAGTAAGGAATTTGATGGATTTCTAGAGAAACATTGTAAATACGGAGATTGTAATGGAGATTTTTACGACTGTATGCATTATTGTGTATATAGATGTTATCATGAATTTAAATATTTTTTGCATGATAGATTTGTAGAGTTAAGAGAACAACCTAGATACGAACTAAAGGGAATTGAACCGCAGGTTTTTATTAATGCAGTATATAGTTATTTAGAAAAAAACGGAATAATTAATAATCCAACAGTGCTTTGCATTTAATGATAGGGCACTCAGGTATGGATTTATCCTCAATATTAGATTTCTTTAATTGGTTAAAAGAACAAGATGAGTCATTTAATATATATAAAATGCCAGAAATTATATTTAATGACATTATTGGAAAATACGAATCATCTAGAGAAAAGAAGTTAAATAATAAAACCAAAAAGGATATTATGAAATGCTTTAATAACAAATCATCTGAACAAATATATATGTGGATTAGTAAAGTGTTTGGAAATAAGAAGGTTAGAGATTTATCTTATATTTTTGAACGGTATTATAATGATAAGGCAAAATATAAGTGTATTATATTACCGTTAAAAGGGGAAACAGAACTTAAGAAATTTTTACAAGAATATTGGTATGATTTGGATGCAGCATCTTCTGATTTGTTGGATATATTTTATGGTTTAAAAGAGCTTAATAATACGGGAGTTGCTATATTAGAAAAAATTAAAGATATGGAAATTGATATAAAAAAATTGCCATGTATTATAATATGGCAAAGATGATATTTCTACTGCGAGGGCTATTAGTATAAGGAAACTGAGCCATTCGGATTTATGTTCCTTATTGTTGGGAATTATATCTTGTATAGAGAAAGATATGGATATGGAGCAAATATACAAGGAGGCTACAAAGATGACTGAGAAATTAAAGGATGAAAGCAGAATGATACAAAAGAATGAACAAAATATTGTACAATATATTAATGGTACAAATTATGGTTCAGTAACGGGAATTAATGAGGGAATAGTACACAATGTAATATCTTATGATATTGATGATATACAAAATGATATTAAATTAGTAAAAGAAAAAATAGCAACTATTAATGAACTTAATTCAAATATGAAAAATTTTATATATGAACTACTGGATGAGGCTGGAAGTTCTATTTTAAAAGAAGATGATAAATTAAGAGATGAATGTATAAATAAGTTTAAAGGTTTTATAGTGGGTGCCGGAAAAGTATCTGCATCAATATTGGGTGTTTTAGGTTCGTTTGCTAGTATTGCAAGTTTTTTTGGTATATAAAAATAATACGATGGCTTGTCGTTTATAAAGAATAAAATATATGATTGGTTTCTGCACTTGTTTTTGTTACTAAAATAGTAACAAAAAATACCGCAAAAACCATTTACTTTAATCATGGATAATGGTATAATTTATATTACCTAAATGGTAACATAAAAATGAAAGGAGATGAATAATTAAGTTTGGGAATGCAGATACTGTATAAGAATGCAACTGCAAAGAAACAGTTTTGCTCTAAGTACAAGAAAAAAAATGGAGATATCCTGAGCAAGTGAAAAAAAACTTGAATCTGCAGAAAATTTTATACATAATGCAGAGTCTTTGATGGATGTTGCTAGTTATCCTCCATTTCATTTTGAGCGTTTAAAAGGTGATAGAAAAGATGAATGGAGCATACGATTGAGTAATACAGGATATAGAGTTACAATGTTTCCTTGTGAAAACGACGGTAATGAAATTACAGAAGGTGACGTTTTAGCACAGTGTAGAATGATTAAAATAGTGAAGGTAACGGAGGTGTCGAACCATTATGAGTAATATTAATGAATATAAAGATATAGTGGCATTTCACCCAGGATATTATATTGCAGATATTATAGAGGACATGGAAATAAGTCAGGCTGAGTTTGCTGTAAGAATGGGAACAACAGCTAAGACCCTGAGCCAGTTGCTTAATGGGCAGGCTAATATTTCGAATGATTTAGCAAAGAAACTTTCTGTCATGTTGGGAACAAGTGTAGAAGTTTGGCAGAATTTACAAAATACTTATGACCGGAAGTTGATTGAAATACAACAGGCAGAAGATGTCGATGCACAGGCAGATTTGGCAAGGGAGATAGATTACAAATATTTTGTTGATGTTGTTGGCTTGCCAAAGGCGAGAAGCATAAATGACAAAGTGGCTAATTTGTGCAAGTTTTTTGCTGTTTCAAATTTGAGGAATATGTTGAATCCTGATTTTTTGGTGAATTTTAGAGCTAGTTCTTCTTGCAATAGTGAAAAGAATATTATCAATTCTAGAGCGTGGATTCAAACCGCTATAAATGTTTCAAAAAATATTGAAACATTGCCTTATAATGCTAAAAAATTAAAAGGGTATTTGCCGGAACTTAGAGGAATGACGGTAAAAAAACCGGAAGATTTTTTGCCAAGAATGCGTGAAATCTTTGCAGAATGTGGTATTGCATTTGTTTTATTACCTCATTTGAAAAATTCTGGAGTAAATGGTGCTGTTAAGTGGATGTCACAGGATAGAGTTGTGCTTGCCATGAACAATCGAGGAATATATGCGGATAAGTTTTGGTTTTCACTATTCCATGAAATTAAGCATGTTCTTCAGCAGAAGATAAAAACAGTATTTGTTAGTAGTACAGTTGAAGAAATGATAGATATTAATAATAGCCTGGAATTGGATGCAGATAAGTTTGCAACGAATTATTTGATTCCCCCAGCAGATTATAAAAGGCTAAATCCATCAAGATATACTTCTGATGACGAGATAGTGGAGTTTGCTAGAACCATAGGAATTCATCCGGGAATTGTGGCTGGCAGATTGCAGCATGAAGGTATTATTGCGCAAAATAGATGCGCAAAATTGAAGGGAAAATATGTAATTGGAATAAAACATATTGTCTAACGAGAAAATATTAATAGAGGTATTGGAGTGTTGATATGAGTAAAATGGTCAAATTATTTAAGGAGCATTGTGTTTTACTAATGAGTATTGGTTTAATGGTGTCGGGTTTCATATATTTGTTTTATGAAATTATTACTGCTGTGATAGAAAATGTTAACCAAACAACTTGTTTTTTGCTATTTAAGAAAGTTACATATGGGTTGATAAAATATAGCAATATAACAGAATATAAATACATAGATGTAATTATATGCTATTTTGAAATATTTTTAATTTATGTTGTAATGAGAGAATTGGTTGCAATTGTTTTTGGAATTATAGTTGCAATTATTGAGCAAGTTTTGAAACTATTACAAAGAGTATTGTTTGGGGAAAAACATGAAAAAAGTCTGCAATACAGTACTTTTCAAGTATGGTTCTTAAAAGTAGAAGCTGATGTAAATGAAGTAATATTTTGGATAAAATATAAAGTATGTGGCATTACATATTCCGAAGGTACAAAATCTTCGATGCTTAAAAAGGCAAAATTATTTACCTTAGAGACTATGGTAAATTTTTTGAAAAAAATCTTCAAAAAAATTTACGGTGGTTTGGGTATACACATATTGTTTGCGGTTTACGCGATTTGTATTTATTATTTAAATTGGATTCAGGATATTTTTAAAAGGTTCAGTGGATTTTTGACAACATATACGTTTTCTGCCTCAAATGCAATAGATTTATTTGAACTGATATCAATTATTCTTATAATAGGATATATAATTCTTGATATACGACATAAAGCAAGTGGTTATCTGGAGATAAGAATGGAACGTTTTAAAGAACTGTTCCAGCTAGAAGAGAGACTTTTATATGTTTTGAAAAAAATAAACAATGCTCTTGAAAAAAATTTGAATCTTATAGTGGATAAAAAGCAATATATTTTACAAGATGGGGCTGAGAATCTTACAGGGGAAATTTGCCGTATTAATGGTTCTAATATATTGTATGAAAATAAAGAAAGTATGCATAATTTCTTTTATAGGGATAGATATTCTCAACTGCAGGATTTTGAGGAAATGAATGAGGAATTTAATGAGCTTAAAGAAATAAATGAGGAATTTATGAAGTCATCGTTAAGTCGCTTAAATATATTTTGGATTGATCATAATGCAATGCTTACTAAGTTTCATGATTTATATTTACCGGGACAACAAAATTTTGAATATAAGAAAATGAAATTGTTTTGTAAAAGTAGTATGAAAAAATGGTTTAAAAATCATTTTATAGAACAAACTAAATGCGATAATGAAGGAATATATTATTCAGAAGAGGAAGCCAAACAAGTGGTTTTGGGTGCATCAGAAATGTTAGATTATGAATTAATGAATGCATTTGAGTTGGAGGTGCATTTAAAAAGATATGTGAAAAAAATGGAAAAAAGATTTAGAAAGATTAATACTTTTTCTAAGTTTAATCTTAGGTAGGTGTATTGTGAAAAAAGGCATTAATGCATAGAATGATACTATTACCGAAAGGGAAATAGAGATGAACTGTTGATGAAACATAGAAAAATGATTTTATAAATTTATCGATTTCCCAAAAGGTAATTAAAATACTTCAGGGTTAGGTGGAAAGGTAATGCTGAAATGTCAAAGAAATTAACGGAAAAATCATTGGGAAAGAAGCGGCATGATTTTGCAGGATTCGGCTGGGGGATGGAGGAGTATATATGCGAGGAATATTATTCGATCCCATGGATACTGGAGGATAACGAATGAGCAGGAAAGTACGAAGAGTGCCAGTCATTCTTGATGCAGGAGAAATAGGAGATTTGCCGTGGGAAGATATCCGGATGATTTTAAGAGGTGCAGATGAACTGATTTCAACTGGTGGGAGAAGTATGCCGGCTAAAATATTAAAAGGTTCAAAGGATAAAAAGATATTAGAATATAAACTGAATGAATGCCCTGCTTATGGATATTACCATGACATGAAATTAGATGATATCAGCAAATGCATTGATTGGATGATTAAGAAAGATTATTCCAGAATCAAGTATAATTATCGCCTCCTTTTATTAGTGTTTTCAGAGAAGGGATGGGAAATAGAGAAAGAAACATTTGCGGAAGAGCTTTATCAGAGGGTTTGTCTGGATATAAAAGAAAAGAATGCCTGTGTCATTTTTGAAATGAAAGAAGTAAACAGACAGGGTGTTATGCTTGTGCTTGATAAAATAGAGAAAGATGGTACAGAGGAATTTTTAACCTGCTTAGAAACTTGGAAACTGCTGGAAGTAAAGAAGGTTGCAGTACGGATTACGGAGGTTGAATATGCAATTAAAAACAGAACAAAGCTATCATAGTAGAAATGAGTTAGAATTGATAAAAGGTTGAAAGCGAGGTGAGTTTGTAGGGTAAATGATATTATATTAAAATAATATTCAAAAGAAAGCATATAAAAAAGTAACCCATCAACTGTTTAACAGAGCCAACAAAATTAAGGTTTTTTTCACGAAGATATGAAAAAGAATAGAGAGGAAATTCAATTTGAAAAAGAAAAAAGATGAAGTAACAATCCGCTCTAGCGCAGCGGAATATTTAACCTATGTTGCCTCTGTTGGTAATGAACAGGACAGCATTGAGATGCGCTATGAAGATGAGAATATATGGCTGACGCAGAAGATGATGGCCACACTGTACGATGTGGGAACAAATACAATCAATTATCATATTAAAAAGATATTCGAGGATAGTGAACTACAGGAGGATTCAGTTATTCGAAAATTTCGAATAACTGCTCCAGACGGAAAAAACTACAATACAAATCACTATTCCTTGGAGATGATTATTGCCGTAGGTTTTAAGGTCAATTCTGAGCGTGCGGTACAGTTCCGCAAATGGGTGAATCAAATTGCGAAGGACTACACCATCAAAGGCTGGGTCATGGATGATGAACGTCTGAAAAATGGTGGCTCTGTGATTACAGTAGAGTACTTCGACCGTTTGCTTGAGCAGATTCGAGAAATCCGTTTATCTAAGCGAAGATTTTACCAGAAGATAACAGATATTTATGCGACAGCGCTTGATTATGACCGAACTGCGCAAACAACTAAGCAGTTCTTTGATAAGGTACAAAATAAAATGCATTATGCAGTTCACGGACATACAGCAAAGAGAATTAATTTACGAGCGTGCGGATGCGGAAAAGCCACATATGGGACTCACAACATGGGCAGCAGCTCCGGAAGGTAAAGTAGTAAAAAGTGATGTAAATATAGCAAAAAATATCTGAGTGAACAGGAAATGCGGTCATTAGAACGTATTGTATCAGCTTATCTGGATTTGGCAGAGGATTGTACAGAGCGTCATATTCCAATGACAATGGAGGACTGGTCAAAGCGTTTGGATTTATTTCTGATGGCAGATGACAGAGAAGTTCTTCAGGATGCAGGCAAAATTACAGCAGAGATTGCAAAGGCAAAAGCTGAGACCGAATTTGAAAAATACCGTGTCATTCAGGATAGATTGTTTGTATCTGACTTTGATAAATATATGCTAGAACTGGAAGAGAATGCAAAGAAGTAGCGATATTTTTTGTCAAGGTCCATATTGGTTCGTTTAGGTGCGTAATTTTGTTATGTCAATAAATTATATGCAAGTTGAAACATAGCTTGGCGGATGGCATGAAGCATATATGGAGCGTTTGACTCAAGAATATGTGAATTACCTTTTGCATAGATAACGGAGGGTATTAAGCACATAAGAATTGCAGGTGATATTTGTAGTAGGATTGTGCCATTTATGCTATACTAAAGTATAAATGTATCAAAGCGATTAAAACATGAAAATATTTTGAAGAAATGAGGAACAATATGTCTGAAGAATCAAAACCGCATGTTGTGAAGTCACATGACATCGGATTGGATTCCGATTATGTGAGTTGGGTTCATGATGTGAAGCAGCGTTATGTGTCTGCACAGATAAAATCAGCGGTCAAAGTAAATACAGAGCAGCTTTTCTTTAACTGGCAGTTGGGGCGGGATTTGGTTGAGAGAAAAGCAGAGGAGAAATGGGGAAAAGGAATTGTGGAGCAGCTTAGTCTTGATCTGCAGAATGAATTTCCCGAAGCGAAAGGATTTTCGGCAAGAAATCTTTGGAATATGAAAAAATGGTATCTATTCTATTCCGAAAATGAAAGTTTTTCAGAACTTGCATATCGTATGGAGGAAAGTCTCGATATGAAAAGCCTAAAACTGCAGCAGGTTGGTGAGGAACTAGATCAAAATGAAAAACTGCAACAGGTTGTTGCAGAAATTAAATTTCCTTCTGTTTTTGGATTTGTGCCATGGGGACATCATATAGAAATAGTTACAAAGTGCAAAACGATAGAAGAGGCTTTGTTCTATGTCAGAAAAACGATAGAGGAGAGTTGGAGCAGAAGTGTCCTGATTGATAATATAAAGGCTCATTTATATCAATCTTCAGGTAATGCCTTGACGAATTTTGCTGAAAAACTTCCGACAATACAGGGAAAACTGGCACAGGAGATTGTCAAGGATACTTATGATTTTGGGTTTGTTTCATTACCGGCAGGATATGATGAAAAAGAATTAGAGGATGCTTTGGAACAGAACATAACAAGATTTTTGCTGGAACTTGGCTCTGGTTTTGCCTTTATAGGACGTCAGAAAGAGATTATTGTAGCAGGAAAAACCAGAAAGATTGATATGCTTTTTTATCATATAAAACTTCGATGCTATGTTGTCGTTGAGTTAAAAGCGGTATCGTTTGAACCGGAATTTGCCGGAAAACTGAATTTTTATGTGAATGCAGTAAATCAGTTAATGAAAACGGATGATGACAATCCGACGATAGGGTTGCTTATATGCAAGGATAAGGATCAAACGGAGGTACAATGGGCGTTTCAGGGGATTGAAACACCTATGGGAGTTGCAACCTATGATAACATTCGGATGAATGAGATTAAGTCTCAGCTGCCATCGGAGGAAGCTATTCAGAAACGCCTGGAACAGGCAGAAGAAGAATATCTGCTGAAATTGCAGGAAAAGTTTAAGTAGATTAGATACAACGGCATCGTTATAAAGGAGTCACTAAAGTCGCTAAGCAGTTCTTTGCCAAGGTACAAAATAAAATGCATTATGCAGTTCACGGACATACAGCAGCAGAATTAACTTACGAGCGTGCGGATGCGGAAAAACCACATATTTCAAAGGGATAAATCAACTATATCGAGTCATATAAAAAATATTCGAGGAAAGAGAATTAGATAGATTATCAGTTGTTGCGAATTTTGCAACAACTGCTTCTGACGGGAAAACATATCAAGTTATTAGATAATTTGAAAGCATTAATACTGAAACTGTCTGCATTACCCAAGAAACACCCGCTGATAGAGGAAGAACCATGGAAAAGTAGAGGCTTCATTTAATGAAAATTATACACTAGCAAGAGATTATTTTTAATATTAACCAGCACCCCCACAAACTTGATAAAAACTCTCACCTGCACCTATTGATTTTCACCCCGAAATTCAGTAATATAAAAGAGGTTAGACAAGACTAACCAAAATGTGAATAAATCATGTGGACTCCTCGTATTAGGTTGTGAATCCTGAACGCATCCTATGCAGAATTGAATGAAATTCTTGCGGGGAGTACTATTATTTTGAGGAAAAGGAGATAGTGTTACGATGAATTTTTTGGAAATTGAAAAAGTAGTTGGACGTGAGATTCTGGATTCAAGAGGCAATCCGACGGTGGAAGCAGAGGTAACTTTGGTAGACGGAACCGTGGGAAGAGGTACTGCTCCAAGTGGTGCGTCTACCGGTGAGTTTGAGGCACTGGAACTGAGAGACGGAGACAAGGACCGTTATCTTGGCAAGGGTGTTGAAAAAGCTGTCAACAACATCAATACTGTGATTAACGAGGTTCTTACCGGTTTAGATGCGTCTGATATTTACGCTATTGACAAGGCAATGATTGATGCAGATGGTACGAAAGATAAATCAAAACTTGGTGCCAATGCGATTTTGGCTGTGTCAATTGCAACAGCAAGAGCGGCATCTATTGCGTTAGACATTCCGCTGTACCGCTTTTTGGGGGGGATTTCCGGCAACCGTCTTCCGGTACCTATGATGAATATTTTAAATGGTGGTGCTCACGCAGATTCAGCTGTTGATACGCAGGAATTTATGATTATGCCGGTTGGCGCGCCATCGTTTAAAGAAGCGCTCCGTTGGTGTGCAGAGGTTTTCCATAAGTTGAAATCTCTGATTAAAGATATGGGAGATGTAACAGCGGTTGGTGATGAAGGTGGATTTGCGCCAAACAAACTTACTTCCGATGAAGAAGCCATTGAGAAAATTCTGGAGGCTGTTAAGGCTGCCGGATTTGAACCGGGAAAAGATTTTATGATTGCTATGGATGCAGCTTCTTCCGAATGGAAATCGGAAAAAGGAATTGGTTATTATAAACAGCCAAAATCCGGCAAAGAATTTACTTCGGATGAGCTGATTGCACATTGGGAATCTCTCATTGACAAGTATCCGATTATTTCTATTGAAGATGGTTTGGATGAGGAAGATTGGGAAGGCTGGAAGAAGATGACTGAGAAGATTGGTCATAGGGTTCAGCTTGTAGGAGATGACCTTTTTGTTACAAATACAGAGAGACTTTCCAAGGGTATTAAAATGGGAGCGGGTAACTCCATTTTGATTAAATTAAACCAGATTGGTTCGGTATCAGAAACATTGGAGGCTATTAAGATGGCGCACAATGCAGGATATACAGCCATTTCTTCCCACCGCTCCGGTGAGACAGCGGACACAACTATTGCAGACCTTGCAGTAGCGCTGAATACATGCCAGATTAAGACAGGTGCTCCTTCGAGATCCGAGCGCGTTGCAAAATACAACCAGCTTCTCCGCATTGAAGAAGAATTAGGTGCCAGTGCAGTGTACCCGGGTATGGATGCATTTCATGTAGGTAAATAATAGAATTAAAAACAGACGATGAAAAAGATTTCCGGTACATGGATATATGTGCCGGAAATTTTTGTACGTTGAAATTGAAAAGAAGGGCAGATGGTTTTGGTGCAAAGCTCAACGCAGGATGTTGCGAAAACCATATTTTGGTGATATGATTATTGCAGTGTTGTGACAAAATGTTGGCTAAGCGCTGTTAAAGTGCTAGATATAAGGGTACGGACAAAATAATACAAGGAAGGTGAATCTATGTTATTCATATGTTATCCCAAATGCTCAACCTGCAAAAAGGCAAAAAAGTGGTTGGACGAGCATCATTTAAATTACACGGAGCGTCATATTGTAGAGGAAAATCCATCGTATGGTGAATTAAAAGAATGGGTTTCTAAAAGTGGGCTTCCTCTAAAAAAATTCTTTAACACAAGCGGATTGTTGTACAAGGAGATGAAGCTGAAGGATAAACTTCCGACAATGAGCGAAGACGAGCAGCTTCAATTGCTGGCAACCAATGGAATGCTTGTCAAACGTCCGCTGGTTATTGGGGATGAAGCAATTCTTGTTGGTTTTAAGGAAAATGAGTGGAGTGAAAAATTGGAATGAAAATATAAGTGAGGGGGAATAGTATATGGAGAAAATATATATATGGATAATTGCATTAATGGTGCTTTCTGCGTTAGTAACCATTATTAAGCCGAGGATAAAAGGGAAAATGGGTGAAGCAACGGTAAGTATGTTGTTAAAAAAGTTGGACAAAAATAAGTATCAGGTAGTTAATGATGTTTTGTTGAGTGCAGAGGGTGGAAATACACGTACAACGCAGATTGATCATGTGGTTGTTTCAATTTACGGTATATTTTCAATTGAAACCAAGAATTATAAAGGACAGATTTATGGTTCGGAGTCTTCGGCAAAGTGGACACAGAACATTTACGGTCACAAATATTCATTTATGAATCCCATATATCAGAATTATGCGCATGTAAAGGCGTTAAATGCCTTGCTTCAAAGTCATGGTTATGAAAATATTCCGGTTTTCTCAATTGTGACTTTTCCCGGGGATGCTGTGCTAAAAATAAAGACAACAAAATCGCAGGTTGTGAAGTGGGGAGCAGTTACAAAGACGGTCAAAAAACTTTCTGTTCAATCGGTTCTTTCGAGAGAGGATATGGATAAGATTCTGGCAATACTTACAAATTATATGAGTACCAGGACAGATACGTGTAAACATGTGAATGAAATAAAAGAAGCAAAATATGTTAAGAAGCAGAAAGAGAAATCAGGAATGTGCCCGAAATGTGGGGGCGCGTTAGTTTTACGCAAGGGCAAATATGGCAAGTTTTATGGATGCAGTAATTACCCGAAATGCAGATATACGGCACCGGTAAAATAGGGGTTACAAGCATAATAACGGACATGAACGGCAGAATAAAATAAGATTTTAACACAAAAAATATGGATATATACTGCCGACAATGGTATAATAGTAGATATCTTATTTTAAGAGGGTGATATGTATGAAATATATAAGTGTTGGTGATGCGGCAAAGAAATGGAACGTGTCAGAGCGAAGTGCGCGGGATTATTGTTTGAATGCAAGGATACCGGGAGTGATACGGGAAGGAAAAAGCTGGAAGATACCGGAAGATGCAAGAAAGCCACAGAGAAAAAAAGCGGGCAGGAAAAGTATCAACAGATTTATTAACAAGATTAAAGCAGGAAAAGGACTCTGCGATTTCCGGCGGAATATATCATAAGGTTCAGATCGAACTGACATATAATTCGAATCATATGGAAGGCAGCCGCTTGACCCATGATCAAACCAGATATATTTTTGAAACAAATACAATTGGGGTTCAAAATGAATTATTAAATGTAGACGATATTGTTGAGACAGCAAACCACTTTCGGTGTGTTGACCAAGTAATCGAATTAGCAAATTATCCACTAAGTGAGGCGTTTATCAAGCAGTTACATTTGATTTTGAAATCAGGAACTTCGGACAGCCGTAAGTCATGGTTTGCTGTGGGTGAATATAAACGGGTTCCGAATGAAGTTGGAGGCGGTGAAACAACAAAACCGGAAGATGTTCACAAGGAAATGAGAAAACTGCTTCAACAGTATAATACGGAGAAAGAAAAGACATTAGAGGAGATTATAGAATTTCATTATCAATTTGAAAAAATCCATCCGTTTCAAGATGGAAATGGACGTGTAGGAAGATTGATACTGTTTAAAGAGTGTCTGCGAAATGGTATTGTTCCCTTTATTATAGAGGATGACATAAAGGAATTTTATTATCGCGGATTAAAAGAATGGAAATCGGAACGGGGATATTTGATAGGCACCTGCTTGACTGCCCAGGACCGCTTTAAACAATACCTCGATTATTTCAATTTAGTATAATCAATCCTCTCAATTCCCTGATTTTATGTTATAATAAACTCATCATAATGTTGTGACATAAATCACGAGAGGAGAAAGTGATGAGGACGGAGACAGTAACATTAACGAATATGTGTATGGTTTACGATGATGCGGGAAATGTTTTGGTTCAGGACAAAGTGGATAAAAAGTGGTCAGGACTTACATTTCCGGGCGGACATATTGAGAAGGGCGAATCTTTTGTAGATTCAGTTATTCGTGAGGTATATGAGGAGACCGGACTCACGATAGAAAAGCCGAGAATCTGTGGCACAAAAGACTGGCTGCGGGATGACGGTTCAAGGTATCTTGTTGTTTTTTATAAGACGAATCAATTCAGCGGTGAACTCAAATCCTCGCATGAAGGGGAAGTAAAGTGGATGCCGTTAGAAGAGATGAAAAAGGGAAAACTTGCAAACGGAATGGACGATATGCTTCGCGTATTTTTGGAAGAAGATATCAATGAATTCCATTACCGCAGAGAAGATGGTGTCTGGAAATATGAGCTGAAATAATGGAGGGTGTATTATGCAAATTGAGACGGAGCGTTTAATTCTTCGTGAGATGAACGAAGAAGATTTTGATGACTTATATTGTGTGCTTGCGGATTCGGATATTATGCAGCATTATCCGTATACTTTTGATGAAAAAAGAGTCCGTGGATGGATTGAAAAAAATCAGGAACGGTACCAGATTTTTGGTTTCGGATTGTGGGCTGTGTGCCTAAAAGAAAATGGGAAAATGATTGGTGACTGCGGGCTCACACTGCAACCGATTGGAAATACGATTAAGCCGGAAATTGGTTACCATATTCAAAAAACATATCAGAGAAAAGGATATGCGAAAGAAGCAGCAATTGTCGTAAGAGACTGGGCTTTTACACATACACCGTTTCAGACGATTTATTCTTATATGAAAAGCACAAATCTCCCATCGATGCAGACGGCGCAGGCGTATGGATGTCAACGGGTTGATGAATTTGTGGATGCGGAAAAAGAAAAAACGACAGTGTTTGCCCTCTCGAAAAAAACATGGCTTGAAAAGCATAAAATGAGGCAGGAAAAAGGGGCGCCTCTTTATCAGTATTTTCCATGTCAAAAAGAAAAAATGGCGATTGAACAAATTGAAAATCTTCGACAGGGAAACCTGCCTTTTCAGATAACGTCTGCAAAAAATACATTTGATGGTATTTGTGTGGAATATGATTTGCAGTCTGCGTATGCCGGATTTCCATGTGTGAAGTCGCTTACATTTGGTGGAAAAACGGATGCTGTTTGCAAGCGAGTGCTCTGGAATCTTTGCAAAGAAAAGCAAATTGATTGTTATCAATTGATACCGCAGGCAGAACAGGAAAGAGTGCAGTTAAAGGATGCGGATTTTAAAATTAATGACGAGGAAGAAGTAGATTTGCTGATTCGGCTTGTTGAGCGAATTTGTTATAGTCAGGAGAAAATTGATGAGTGTTGTGAACGCTTTCAAGTTATGATTTCGATGGGAAATGTGGACGCCGGAATTATTGAGGAGATTCTTTCGGTTGTTGCTGACCAGCTGACAGATACTTATTTTTTGAAAATTTCCATGAATCAGTTGTGTAATAGAATGCAGAGAGAAGCGCAGAGAGTTTCACTTCCAAAACAGGTAGAGAAGTTGATTGAAGATGTAAGTCAGATGGTGGAACGCGTAAATCAATCGCTGCAGGAATTGACGGAGTCTGTGCCGGACGCTGCGAAAAAGGGCTGGATTCACAAAAATGATGTAGAGCGTATTACAAAATCAATTGAGAGCGCCAAAAAGATTTTGCAAATTGTCAATCAAATTGAGTGGTATGCAGACAATACGCATTGATTAGAAGGAATTACATGAAAAATAACACACAAAAGATACTAAAAACTAATAGTAATTTTATAGAATGTTCGTTGTATAATCCCCACAAAGTATTAGAATGAAATCAGAGAGTTTTGAGACGAATGAAAGGAGTCATTCTATGAAGAGAAAAAATCAAAAGGCGATGGCACTTCTCATGGTAACAGCACTTAGTATTTCGAGTGTTTTTACGATGCCTGCAAGTGCGAAAGTAGCGAAACCAAAGTTAAGCAAAAAGCGTATTACCATGTGGGCAGGGACGAAGAAAAAAGTAACGATTAAAAATGCAAAAGCCGTAAAAAAAGTGGTGTGGAAAAGCAGCAAAAGAACGGTTGTTATCTTGAAGAAAAAGACGAAAAAATCGGTTCAGTTAGTTGCCAAAAAAGCGGGGAAAGCTACGGTGACAGCGAAGGTAAAAGCAGGATGGAAAATGTATAAACTTTCGTGCAAAGTTACGGTTAAGAAAAAGACAGGAACTACCGTTGTTCCACCGGTGAATACACAAGAACCTGCGGTAGTAAATCCGGGGGATTCTTCCTCTGCGGTAAAAACTGCGGAGCCTGTGAAAGAGCCGACAGAAGAGCCAACAAGGAAACCGGCAGTGACAGCAACTGCAAGTCCAACGGCGAAACCGACAAAGGAACCAACGCAAAAGCCGACTGCGACCCCGACTGCGGTGCCAACGAAGAAGCCGACTGCGACCCCGACTACAGAGCCGACAAAGAACCCAACGGCAACTCCGACTACGGCACCAACTGCGGTGCCAACGCAGAAGCCGACTTCGACCCCGACTACGGCACCAACAACGGTACCGACTCAGACACCGACGGCTGCACCGACCCAGAAGCCGGCGACGGAGAAAGTGACGCTTGCAATTGACAATACGTTTATTAATTCTCCTGCGTATTCGAGTGCGTGGAAAGGAACGGTATATAACCTGCTTCCACTGATTACGGCATCCGGACACAAAGTATCGGATTTTACACAGGTAAATGTTACAATCAACCTTTTGGATGCAAACAAAAATATTATTGAAAATACAGGTGGCGCATCGATTAAGTTGTCAGTTAAAAACAGCGACTGGGCTGGTTTTGTTGATGCCAATGGTATGCAGAGCGGTAAGGAGCAGGGCTTACAGTTAGATGCTTACCCGAGCGGACAGACGGCACTTTATTTGGTTGTTCAGAATTCTACAGAGGCGGTGAAATACATTCAGATTACATCTGTTGTTATGGAGAACAAAGGGAAAAAAGATGCGACGGAGGCAATTGAATCGTATCAATCGCTTGCGTCTCTCGGTGAGAAATATGGTTTCAAATTTGGAACAAATATCAACGAGGCGGCACTGAAAAATACTGAGCTTACCAAACTCATTAAGTATCATTTTAACAGTACGACGTTCAGTAATGAAATGAAGGCGTATTCGCTTTTGAGCCAGTCTGCTTCACAAAATGCATATGTGGATGAAAATTCACCGGCAGTTATGAACTTTACAAAGGCAGATTCGATGGTTGCGTATGCGGTTGAAAACGGATTATCCATTCGCGGTCATGTGCTGACCTGGGATGCCGATATGTGCGATTGGTTTTTCCGCGAAGGCTATAAGACGGATGGTGCTTATGTCAGCGCAGACGTCATGAAAAATCGTCTGAAGATGTATATTGATGAAGTAATGACGCATTTTGAAGAAAAATATCCGGGCGCGATTTACTGCTGGGATGTTGTTAATGAAGCGGTTGCCGACAATGCGGGTGAATTTGCGGATGATGATGTGCGTCATGTACGACAGGTTCGTGGTGGCAAGACGAATCTTTTCTACGATTATATTGGCAGTGATTATGTGGAACTTGCGTTCCGGTATGCATATGAGACAAGAGCAAAATTACAGGCGGCAAACAGTAAGACAAACATTAAACTGTTCTACAATGATTACAACACGTTTGCAACCTACGGCGCAAATAAGAGAGATGCCATTATTCAACTGGTAAAGAGCGTCAACAGTTTTGCATCCGATGGAAATGGCGGTTACCTGAAGCTCTGCGATGGCATTGGTATGCAGAGTTACATCGGTGGCTATGGACAGCAGAGTGGATGTATGAACGACAATGACATTACCTTAGTGAAAAATGCGATTGAGAAATTTGCAGAAAATAATGTTGAAGTTCACGTAACAGAACTTGCCGTCCGCAATTACGATAATGATGCAGAGCCGGAGCATGCAGCCTTTTACAAGAAACTCGTGCAGACATATGTGGATATTAACAAGGCGGCACAGGTAGCAGGAAAGACCGGACCGATTACGAGCCTTTCCATTTGGGGCTTGTTTGACGCACCATATCTGTCAACGGCAGATTACAGCTACAAAATGAACGGACCATACTGTGGTCTGTTTACGGAATTGTATCAGCCGAAACAATCCTTTAAGGAAGTTTATGAGGTATTGGCGGCAGAGTAAAATACAAGCAAAGTCTTTCTACGAAATTACGGAAAACAAAAAAAGTGCCGGAGCATCGCAGTGGAAAATGCGAATTTCCGGCACTTTTTTCTTTATTATTTTGCAGCTATTACGCTGACTTTAATTTTAGCGGTTACACCATTTTGGGCAACGGCATAAATTGTCGCATGCCCTGCTTTTTTTTGCTCTGATTTTACCCTTCTTTGATACGGTCAGTATAGAGGAATCGCTCACAAGGTAGCGGATTTTTTGAATGTGCCAGCAGGTTTTTTTCCCTTTTGGTACAATTACTTGTGCTCGTATTTTCTTAGTGCTTCCAGCCTTTAAAGAAAGTTTTTTGCCACTGCGGATTTTTACGCGCGAAGGATTTTCATAAGTTTTACTTCCTTTCGTCAGCGAATGTAATTCCAGTGATTTACTGATTGCAGTTTTTTTCTTCCCGATAATGCGGTAAGCCGTAATACGGTATTTATACCACGTATCTTTTTTCACAGTTTTTGTGGGTGTAAGAAGTGGTTGTTCGGTTTTTAATATCGGCAATTTTCTTTACTTTACGCTCTTTTCCGTTTTCATTGCAGGCAGAGGCGTAAATGAAATATCCGTCCGCATTTTTTACCGGATTCCAGGAAAGTCTGTTGGCATTTTCGCTTGCTTTCACCGGTTGAATCAGCTTTTTACTTACGGAAGCTTTGACTGTTTTTTTTGTCGGTGCAGCGGTTGGTGCAACGGTTGGTGCAACGGTTGGAACCTGAGTTGGAACAGTAGTCGGTGCTATGGTTGGTGCCACCGTCGGAGTCGCTGTTGCCCGCTGCGTTGGAGTGACAGTCGGCGTAGTGGTTGGTGTAGCAGTCGGTGTAGCAGTTGGAGTCGGGCTTGGGGATGGTGATGGTGTCTGTCCCACCTCGGTTGGTTCCGGCAGAGGTCTGTATTTATCGTAATAAACTTTAAGTATCGTGGCATTGTTTGGCTTAACAATTCCAAATGTAGTAGTATCATCTCCACCCTGCATATATCCATCGGGCTCCTTAATTTCTGCATAAACGGTCTTCCCAATGTAGGTTGGTGGACTTACGTATTCGTTCAGCAGTTTATAGTTACCATCTTCTGTTTCCTGATAGTAGAGTACCTTATAGGTTGTTTTCTCCGGTTCATAATACAAATTCATTTGGTAATGTGTATCCGCGTTTTCGAGTGTGACGCGGGAATCCTGCGGTGTGATCGTGCTTATGTGATAGTAATCATTACTATATTTTGTCGCATAGCTGGCATCTGCATCAGCTGCAGTGACAGTGTCGCCAACGGCACCTGTCATAACCTCGGAAGATTCTGCCTTTTCATAATTTTCTGTGTCCGGATTTAACTTCCAGTAATTGATTCGATAAGATGCCTCTTCGTCAATTGGTTTATACTCATTGGTAAACTGGAAGGCGTGCAAAGTTGTATTTGCCTTGGAAAAGTTTAGTGATGATGCAAAACCAACGGCAACCGTTTTGTTGTCAAAACGGGAGTGAAGGTCAATCTCTTTTTCAATCTGCGGTTTGGCAGGTCTTTTCGCATTGGCAAAATCGCCATTGGCATAGCGGACATACATTTTTTCACCATCATAGTCAATCCATACGGTAAAAAGTCTGTCATTTACCCCTGCGTCTGCAAAACGGGTGGCACAGGAGGAAGAATCGCTGACCTTGTTACTCTTTTTCGAGGTGTCCTGATAGGCAGCCTCTAACTTATCGGTGTCATCTAAAACGCCACCTGCACAGGCATCAAAATAAGCAAGATTTTCGTACGCCGTATAGGTTTTACCGTCTTTTGTTTTTTCTACCGTTTTCATCGGGTCAAGACCGTTTAGGTAATAAATGGCATCGTGACGGGCATGGTCGCTGTTTAGCGTGATGCCGATATGGTCAAAGCGCTCGGCATACTTGTAATTGCGGTAAGTCACGTACTCTCTGCCGTCCGCGCCTTCAAAGGGATTCTCTTTGTTTTCGTAGTCGTTTTTCCCTGTATAGGTTTGGTCTTTGTGAAAGTATAATTGATTATCATAATCCCAGCTTGCATAGTAATACATGCGGTTTACATCATATCCAAGGCCTGTATGTTTCATGTCGCAATAAGAACCATTATACTGGGAATCCATTTCGACCATGAGGCTTTTTTCGTTATTTTGCATGCCGAATGTATAGGTGTTTCCACCATAATCCATGTCCGAAAGATAATCCGTTTGATACAGAAGAAAGGCAAGACCATCGCCACCGACTTCTCTGGCGAATTCTTTACCCCCTGCCTGTTCGGTGTTGACACAGGCATCCGGAAGTGAAAAGGTGAATTTTGTGGAAAACTGCGATTTGCCATTTAGTGGAACCAGTTGATTTAACATAGCGCGTGTGGAACGGTAGTCAGTAAAACTATTATCCGGATCTTCCTCAGCTTTGGATTCAGGTGCAGAATACGGTTTTATCAAATCAAACAGCCGGATTACTTTTTCCGGAGTTTCCTTCTTGGAATATGGATTTTTTCGTATGCCGAAAGTATCATTACTGGGCGAACGAGTCTGAGTTGCATCTTTACCCTGTCTTCTTTGAGAGGCAAGCATCCAGGATTCTTCCTTAAATTCCTCTCCGGTACCCTCGCCCTCGGCAAAAGTCATTACGGCAGGCTCTGCTGCCGCCGCTTTTTTGGTCTGATTTAAGGATGATGTTACCGGTACATTTGCCAGGGGAGTACCAGCCCCAGAAGAAGAGACGCAATCAAAAGTCTCTTGTGAAATTCTTTCCTTGTCATAATATCCCTCATTTCTTTTTAGTGTTTACCCAATGAAATGTAAAATCATATTTCTTCGTGTCTCAAAGCAAGAACAAAAATCGATTTGGGTTGCAACTCAATTATAACATAAGAGAAATTATTGCGTCAATGAAAGAATTGCCTGCTCAAATCACCAAGATGCCCTTGTGGTTTATGAAAAATATAAAACACCGATTTTTCCTTGTATTTTATATACGCTTATGATACTATTGGAATAAATAATATTTTATACAAAACACATAAAAATACCACAAATTAGATAATATATTATCTGTAAAAACAACACATAAAGGTGACATAAAATGGAGAAATTAATATGGGAGACAGCAGAGGAAATCGATATGAAGCTGGCGGGCAGAATACGAGGGATTCGCAAAAGGCGTTCGATTTCCCAGAAAAAATTATCGGAAATGAGCGGTGTAAGTTACGGCTCAATTAAGCGTTTTGAGACGACAGGGCAGATTTCACTACTCTCTTTAACGAAGCTGGCATTTGCTCTGAATGAGGTGGATGAGATACGGAATTTATTTACGGATGTTCCGTATCGAAGTATTCAGGAGGTTATCAATGAGGGAAAATAAAGTGTTGCATGTTTATTACGGGGAGCGGCTTGTAGGGACGATGGCACTTACGGAATCAAAAAAAGCAGCATTTGAATATGCTGATGAATGGCTGGCGGACGGTTTTTCTATCAGCCCTTTTTCACTTCCTTTGGAAAAGAAGGTTTTTGTTCCCACAAAAGATTATTTTCGAGGTTTATTCGGCGTGTTTGCAGACAGCCTGCCGGATGCGTGGGGGCAGTTATTGTTAGATAGAATGTTAAAAAAACATGGGATAAATAGAGATGAATTTTCAATTATTGACCGTTTGGCAGTAGTAGGAACTCAAGGGATGGGAGCACTTATTTATCGACCCGAAAGAAATCTGTCCTATGGTCAGGACGTGGATAATCTGGATGAACTGGCAGAAGAATGTCAGCGCATTTTGAATACAGAGGAGACAGAAAAACTGGATGAATTGTATCGTTTGGGCGGAACCAGTGGTGGAGCCAGACCTAAAGTTATGATGGAAATGGATGGGGAGCCATGGATTATTAAATTTCCGGCGCATGTGGACCGTGCGGATATTGGAAAAATGGAATACGATTATTATCTGTGTGCCGAGCAGTGTGGAATTACGATGAGTGAATGTAATTTGTTTCCGTCAGATAAATGCAGCGGCTATTTTGGTACGAAACGCTTTGACCGGAAAAATCAGCATGGAGAAATGGAAAGAGTGCATATGTTGACAGTGGCGGCACTTTTGGAGTTGGATTTTGAGCAGCCTGTTCTTGATTATCAGGATTTGATGAAACTTACGAAAATAATAACCAATAATTCACCGGAGGATTTGGAGAATATGTACCGCCGTATGTGTTTTAATGTGTATGCTCACAATCGAGACGACCATGCAAAAAACTTCTCTTTTCTTTATGAAGAGGAGAAAAAGTGCTGGCGGCTGAGTCCGGCGTATGATTTGACATATAGTACGACATATTATGGAGAGCACACGACAGCTGTGGCTGGGAATGGGAAAAATCCGGGAAGCAAAGAATTAATTTTTGTAGGAACACAGGCCGGCTTATCAAAAGAAAAGTGCCGGAGCATCGCAGTGGAAATCAAAAATTGTGTTTCTGATATGCTTTCAGAATATTTGAATCCATAAAAATGCGAATTTCCGGCACTTTTTTCTTTATCATTTTGCAGCTATTACACTGACTTTAATTTTAGCGTTTACACCATTTTGGGCAACGGCATAAATTGTCGCATGCCCTGCTTTTTTTGCTCTGATTTTACCTTTTTTTGATACGGTCAGTACAGAGGAATCGCTCACAAGGTAGCGGATTTTTTGAATGTGCCAGCAGGTTTTTTTCCCTTTTGGTACAATTACTTGTGCTCGTATTTTCTTAGTGCTTCCGGCCTTTAAAGAAAGTTTTTTACCACTGCGGATTTTTACGCGCGAAGGATTTTCATAAGTTTTACTTCCTTTCGTCAGCGAATGTAATTCCAGTGATTTACTGATTGCAGTTTTTTTCTTCCCGATAATGCGGTAAGCCGTAATACGGTATTTATACCACGTATCTTTTTCACAGTTTTTGTGGGTGTAAGAAGTGGTTGTTCGGTTTTTAATATCAGCAATTTTCTTTACTTTACGCTCTTTTCCGTTTTCATTGCAGGCAGAGGCGTAAATGAAATATCCGTCCGCATTTTTTACCGGATTCCAGAAAAGTTGGTTAGCGTTTTTGCTCGCTTTTACCGGTTGAATCAGCTTTTTGCTTACGGAAACTTTGACTGCTTTTTTTGTTGGCGCAGCGGTTGGTGCAGCGGTTGGAACAGTAGTCGGTGCTATGGTTGGTGCCATCGTCGGAGTCGCTGTTGCCCGCTGCGTTGGAGTGACAGTCGGCGTAGTGGTTGGTGTAGCAGTCGGCGTAGTGGTTGGAGTGACAGTCGGCGTAGTGGTTGGAGTGACAGTCGGCGTAGTGGTTGGTGTAGCAGTCGGTGTAGCAGTCGGTGTAGCAGTTGGAGTCGGGCTTGGTGATGGTGATGGTGTCTGTCCCACCTCGGTTGGTTCCGGCAGGGGTATGTATTTATCGTAATAAACCTTAAGTATCGTGGCATTGTTTGGCTTAACAATTCCAAATGTAGTAGTATTATCTCCACCCTGCATATATCCATCGGGCTCCTTAATTTCTGCATAAACGGTCTTCCCAATGTAGGTTGGGGGGCTTACGTATTCGTTCAGCAGTTTATAGTTACCATCTTCTGTTTCCTGATAGTAGAGTACCTTATAGGTTGTTTTCTCCGGTTCATAATACAAATTCATTTGGTAATGTGTATCCGCGTTTTCGAGTGTGACGCGGGACTCCTGCGGTGTGATTGTGCTTATGTGATAGTAATCATTACTATATTTTGTCGCATAGCTGGGATCTGCTTCAGCCACAGTGACAGTGTCGCCAACGGCACCTGTCATAACCTCGGAAGATTCTGCCTTTACATAATATTCTGTGTTCGGATTAAACTTCCAGTAATTGATTTGATATGATGCCTCTTCGTCAATTGGTTTATACTTATTGGTAAACTGGAAGGCGTGCAAAGTTGTATTCGCCTTGGAGGCATTGATTGATGAAGAAAAACCAATCAATGCCTTTTTGTTGTCAAAACGGGAGTGAAGGTCAATTTCTTTTTCAATCTGCGGTTTGGCAGGTCTTTTCGCATTGGCAAAATCGCCATTGGCATAGCGGACATACATTTTGTCACCATCATAATCAATCCATACGGTAAAAAGCCTGTCATTTACCCCTGCGTCTGCAAAACGCGTGGCACAGGTGGAAGAATCACTGACCTTGTTACTCTTTTTTGTGGTGTCCTGATAGGCAGCTTCTAACTTATCTGTGTCATCCAGAACGCCACCTGCACAGGCATCAAAATAAGCAAGATTCTCGTACGCCGTATAGTTTTTTCCATCTTTTGTTTTTTCAACCGTTTTGGTTGGGTCAAGACCGTTTAGGTAATAAATGGCATCGTGACGGGCATGGTCGCTGTTTAGCGTGATACCGATATGGTCAAAGCGTTCGGCATACTTGTAATTGCGGTAAGCGGCGTACTCTCTGCCGTCCGTGCCCTCATAAGGATTAAAGTTTTTTTCGTAGTCATTTTTCCCGGTATAGGTTTGGTCTTTGTGAAAGTATAATTGGTTATCATAATCCCAGCTTTCATAGGAATATGGGCGATTTTCATCATATGGATATACGTCGCCCGTTTTATTCATGTTACAATAGGCACCATTATATTGGGAATCCATTTCGACCATGAGTCTTTTTTCGTCACATTGCATGCCGAATGGATAGGTGTCACCACCGGAATACGTATACGCTAAATCTTCCGGATCGGATATGTAATCTTCCATGAAAAAGGCAAGGCCGTCGCCGCCGACTTCTCTGGCGAATTCTTTCCCTCCTGCCTGTTTGGTGTTGACGCAGGCGTCCGGGAGTGAAAAGGTAAATTTTGTGGAAAACTGCGATCTGCTATTTAGCGGAACCAGTTGATTTAGTGTGATTACTGTGGAACGGTAATCAGAGGTACTTTTATTCGGATCTTCCTCGGCGGCGGATTCGGGTGCAGAATACGGTTTTGCCACGTCAAACAGCCGGATTACTTTTTCCGGGGTTTCCTTTTTTGAATATGGATTTTTTTTAATACCATAAGTGTCTGAGCTGGGTTGGTAGCTTTCAATAGCCAGTGAACCTTTGTGTGGCTCTCCAGCCGCATTAGAGTCCATCACCCAGGATTCTTCCTTAAATTCTTCTCCGGTACCCTCGCCCTCGGCAAAAGTCATTACGGCCGGCTCTGCTTTGCCGCCGCTTTTTTGGTCTGGTTTAATGATGATGTTACCGGTACATTTGCCAAGGGGAGTACCAGCCCCAGAAGAAGAGACGTAATCAAAAGTCTCTTGTGAAATTCTTTCCTTGTCATAATATCCCTCATTTCCTTTTTGTGTTTGCCTCATGAAATGTAAAATCATATTTCATTGCCAGAGCCATAAACAATTTATTCATGACCTGACCGGTGATTTCCCGGATTTTTAATTTTCCGATATAAGCGATGGTTTCACGCTGTATGTCATCCGGTACATGATATGCGCCAAGCGTTACTCTTAGAAACCGCTCAAGTTTCTTTTCCAAAGTAAAATACATATCACATTTTTTTTGCAATATAGGCACGCATACATCCGGCTGTCCCAATTTCCATTTCGTAAAAATCACTTTCCTGAAAGTCTTTATTATACTGCCTGAAAATCATCGCGATTTTTTTTTGCAGTATGCTTGTGAATATAATCCATCAATGCCGGCTGCGTGTAGACTTCCATGTAAATATCGCGCAGATGTTCATTCATCTCGGTAAGCGTCAACTGAATACAGGTTTCAACGGCGTAGAGAAGCACCGGATTTTTCCCGGTTCCGATAATATTTTCTGCTACACCAAACTGATTTTCAAACATAAATTCCGTAAGCTCTGCCAAGACGCCATCTTTCGTGTGAAAAATGGAGTGAAAACTGCTGCCGGATACGCCTGCATCATGAAGAATTTCCGTCATCGTCGTCTCATGATATCCCTTTTCTATAAACAAGCGGACACTGGATGACAGAATTTTCTGCTTCGTTTCTTCACTGTCGTATTTTCTTGCCATGTACTTTGCATTCCTCCTTCCTTTTTTATTTTATGTAAAATCCCTTCGTGTGTCTCGAAATAGAAATGAATTGCTATTTGAGTTGTAACCCAATTATAACATGAGGGAAATTATTATGTCAATGAAAGAATTGTCTATGGACAGAATTTGCCGGAAATCTTATAATGAAAGGGATTTATATACGATAAGGGGAAAAGGTATGACATTACAACAGTTAAAATATCTGGTGACAGTTGCGGAGTGTGGGAGCATTTCGGAGGCAGCACAGAAACTTTTTATTTCGCAGCCAAGTCTTAGTGCGGCAATTCAAAATTTGGAAAAGGAAATGGGCGTGACTGCTTTTTCACGCTCCAGCAAAGGTGTTGTGATAACGAGAGAAGGTGAGGAGCTGCTTGCCTATTCACGGATGCTTTTGGAACAGGCGGATATTATGCAGGAGCATTTTGGCAAGGACAAAAACCGGACGCCGAAATTTTCGGTGTCGTGCCAGCATTATTCCTTTGCGGTCAATGCGTTTGTGGATTTGGTGAAACAGTACGATGCCAGCCAGTACAATTTCATTTTGCGCGAGACACAGACCGGAGAGATTATTGATGACGTGGCGCAGGGGAAAAGCGAGGTTGGAATTTTATATTTGTCGGCGCACAACGAGGAAGTTCTGACGAAACTTATGAAGAAAAACGGACTTGTATTTGAAGAATTGTTTGTGGCAGAACCGCACGTGTTTATCTGCCGTGAGCACCCGCTGGCAAATAAGAAAGAAATTACACTGGATGATTTGCAGCCATATCCGTATCTGGTGTATGAGCAGGGAGAACGGAACTCTTTTTATTTTGCTGAGGAGTTTTTGAGTATGCTGGATTTTCCGAAAAATATTCAGGTGCGCGACCGTGCAACGCTGTTTAACCTTGTGATTGGGTTAAATGGATTTACGGTTTGCTCCGGTGTCATCGACCAGAAGTTAAATGGTGAAAATATTATTGCAAAGCCCCTTGTGTCGGATTGTGATATGCGGATTGGCATGATTCGTAAGAAAAATACGATGTTAAGCCGCTACGCTTTATATTATCAGGAAGCAATAAAAAATTATCTGTCTATAGTTTGAAACTATAGTAAAGGCATGGTTATATGTATTTCACAAAAGAAATAAACAATGCTACACTATCCTCATCAAAGAAAAACGGAGGATTTGAAGATGAAAGCATTGCAGGAACCATTTCGATATGATTATGTAGGAAGTTTTTTACGCCCGGAAAAAGTAAAGAATGCGAAAGCGCTGTATGAGGATGGGAAAATTGAAAAAGAAGAATTAGACGAGACAATCAATGAGGCAATTCGTGAAGTTGTTGCCAAACAGAAGGACTTGGGATTCCATGTGATTACTGATGGTGAGTTTCGTAGAACTTACTGGCATTTGGATTTTATGTGGGGATTTGAGGGAGTTGCGCATGAATTAACTGGAGGCGGCGTACAGTTTGCAGGCGAGCTCGCTTCTCTGGAAGATACTTATGTAGTTGGAAAAATTAAAGCGAAAGAACATCCATTTGTTGAATACTTTAAGTTTTTGAAAACTTTGGAAGATGAAAATACAGTTGCAAAATATACAATTCCAGCACCGGCACAGATGTTCCAGCAGTTTATTGTTCCGCAGAATGTGGAATCAACAAGAAAATTTTATGCGACAGATGAAGAACTGATTCATGATATTGGAGTGGCATATCAGGATGTTATCCGCCAGTTTTATGAGGCAGGCTGCCGCAATTTGCAGTTGGATGACTGTACATGGGGTGCCGTTGTGGGTGATGCCGCAAAACAGCGTTACAAAAGCCTTGGTATTGACTTAGAAGAAGTGAAACAGAGTTTGCTGGCTGTGAATAATCTGGCATTGGAAGGAAAGCCGGAGGATATGGTAATTACTTCACATATCTGCCGCGGCAATTATCATTCGACATATTTTACCAGCGGTCCTTATGACAGTGTGGCTGATTATGTATTTGCCAAAGAAAATGTAGACGCTTTGTTCTTAGAGTATGACGACGAGCGTTCCGGCGGTTTTGCACCACTTGCTAAAGTTTCACCGGACAAAAAAGTGGTACTTGGACTGATTACAACGAAAACACCGGAGCTTGAAGATAAAAAAGAAGTGATTGAAAGAATTCATGAAGCAGCGAAATATATTCCACTTGAACGCTTGTGCTTAAGTCCACAGTGTGGATTTGCTTCCTGTGAAATCGGTAATAAATTGACTGAGGAGCAAAGAGTGGGCAAAATTGAAACTCGTAAAAGAGATTGCAGAAGAAGTGTGGGGATAAAATATAAAATAAAACCATTGGAAAAAATGGTTTTATTTTGCGATGGTGGCGAAAGGAGGGGAAGCAATGCAACGCTATTTTAGGGAATTGACATAAAGAGTTGTAATTTTTCCTCGTTTTCCGCTTTCAACAAGTCGTTTCGCGACAAATCACATTGAAAAAACAACGTTTAAGGCACAATTTGCCATAGAGCGTTGCATTGAAGCAAGAATGATTTCGTTATGTTGCAACTCTTTTGGGCGTTGGAGCAAAATAACGTTGCATTATGCAAGTTGCCATCCCTAAAATCCATTGTCCAGCATTTGCGATAAAAGTGGCGACACAACTTTTCAGCTTTCCAGCAGCTACAAGACTCCCTTAGTGGTGAGGGCACTACAAACCTCGCAGAGGTTTGTCAAGCGGCAGCGGTGCACGAACCACTAAGGGAGGCTTGTAACTGCGGAAACTAAAAACTGTGTCTCCCCTACTTGAAATAAATTCTCCATTCCCAATTCTTGTCCTCTCCCTGTATTCGTTGTATAATAAAAGTTAGCGAACAAAGGAAAGAAGATGTGTAATTTACATGATACAGGAACTTGACAGGTTAAATATTGATGCCTACCATGAAATTGTGGAGTGCATAACAAGTGCATTAGATGCCAGAGACCCTTACACGGCAGGACACTCGGAGCGGGTCAGTGACTTGGCACAGATGATATGCGGCGAGATGGGGATTACCGGGGAATGCCAAAACGATATTCATGTGGCGGCGCATTTACATGATATAGGAAAAATCGGAATCCCGGATGCCGTGTTAAATAAACCGGAGCGGCTGACGGATGAAGAATGGGAGATTATGAAAGAACATCCGGCGATTGGAGCCGAGATTTTGAGTAAATCCAGTATGCTTTCAGGGCTGATTGATATTGTGCTTCATCACCATGAGCGGTTTGATGGAAAAGGATACCCGGATGGATTGAAAGGGGCAGAAATTTCGGTGGGAGCACGAATTATTGCGATTTGTGATTCCATTGATGCGATGACTTCAACAAGACGTTACCGCAAGGCGCTTGGATTTGATATCTGTTATCAGGAAATAGAAAAGAATTTAGGAAAAATGTATGATCCGGTAATTGGCAGATTTGTACTGGACAATTGGGATAAAGTGATTACTGTTTTGCAAAAGGATGAGAACTCACCGGAAGTTCTAATTCAATAACATATTCGCTTTCGCGGTTCGTCTCATAACTGTCGATGTGGCAAAGTTCCATCGGGTGGCCGGTGACGGTTAAGTGATGTTCTTTCGCATAGGCATAGAGAGAAGGCATCAACTGTTTGGTCTGCTTCAAGGAGCCGTGGTAGTACAGACACAGATACTCGCCGGCAGGGAGAAACGTGTCCGTCTTCGTTTTTGTGCTGTCAGTCAAAAAGAAAACATTTTCCGTGCGGTAGTAATCGGAGTCTGGATTTGATTTTTCTAAATCCAGCGTGTAACAGTCGCAGAAACCGATGGTATCTAATTTAATCCGGTTCTTTTTCATATATTGAACCATTGTGTAGTCAACATAAGCGTCCGGCAGATTTTCCGTGGAAATCATGGCAATCGGGCGTTTTTTGAATGTCTTTAATCGAATGGAAGTGTCCGATGACTCATTCTGTACGGCTTGCAAAGACTGAATCCGGCTGACAATCTGCTCCTTTTTCTTTTGAAGAACTTCCATCTTTTCCTTTATAATAGAAAGCTCCGTATCTAACATTTCCATTGTGGTGGAAATATTTCTATTCTTTAAGAACTCGCTAATCTGCTCTTTGTGAAAATCAAGTCCCAGCAGTTCACGAATCATCACTAAAGTCTGGAAATCATCCAAAGAATATTCCCGGTATCCGTTATTTTCATTTCGTGTCGGGCAGATTAATCCCTTTTTTTCATAATAACGACTCGAATCGACACTGATATTAAATAAATTTGATAATTCTCCGATGTGAAATGTGCTGTTTGCCATGATTATTCCTCCTAGTATAAAGGTAGTGCCCCCTCACATGCGCCAGACGGCAAGTCGTCGAAACCGATTTCAAGCAAGAACTACGTTCTTGACGGTTCCTCCTAAAAAAGGCACTATTTCCGAGGAAACAGCGCCATTGCTTACTCACATATTTTAGCAAAGATGAAAAAAAATGTCAAATTTTCAAAAAAAGCCCTTGACCCTAGTATGGTTCTAGGGTTTATACTTCCCGTAAAGAGTCAATGGTGACCGCGTTTGGTGCCAGTGGCTCTTTTGTTGTTTCTAAATCAATTTGAATTTTGGAAAGTGAGGATTACGGTATGGAAAAGAGAATTGAAAATCATCCGATTTTAGGGGAATCTCCAAAAGGAAAATTAGTGAAATTCTCATATGACGGAACAACGTTGGAAGGGTATGAGGGAGAGCCGATTGCAGCAGCTCTTCGCGTAGCAGGTGTGATGGCACATCGTTATACAGCAAAACGCCATGAACCACGAGGTGTCTTTTGTGCGATTGGACGCTGTACCGACTGCGTTATGGTAGTTGATGGAAAGCCAAATGTGAGAACCTGCATCACCCCGTTGAAAGAGGGAATGGTAGTAGAAACCCAGTATGGAGCAAGTGCAAAGGAGGAAGCGTAAATGAAAAGATATGATTTGATTGTAATTGGAGCAGGACCAGCCGGATTGTCCGCAAAGCAACCGAAGCAAAGAAAACATGGATTGCATCCTCTGGTACTTGATGAAAATGAAAAACCGGGCGGACAGTTATTTAAGCAGATTCATAAGTTCTTTGGCTCAAAGGAGCACAAAGCAAAAATCCGCGGATTTAAAATAGGAGAAGAACTTCTCGCTGAGGCAGAAAAATACGGCGTTGAAGTTATGTTAAATGCAACCGTAATCGGTTTGTATCCGGAAAAAGAAATTACGGTGCGAATCGGTGATGAAGTAAAACATATGAAAGGGGATGCCATCTTAGTGGCAACCGGAGCCAGTGAAAACATGGTAACGTTCCCGGGCTGGACGTTGCCGGGTGTAATCGGAGCAGGTGCAGCACAGACGATGATGAACCTTCATCACATCAAAGCCGGAGAAAAGATTCTGATGCTTGGAACCGGTAACGTAGGATTGGTTGTCAGCTTCCAGTTAATGCAGGCAGGATGTGAAGTGGTTGCCCTCGTTGATGCGGCACCGAGAGTTGGCGGATACGGGGTACATGCTGCGAAAGTAGCAAGACTCGGGGTACCATTTTATCTGTCACACACCATCGTAAAAGCGGAAGGCGAAGACCGGGTAACGGGTGTTACGATTGCAGAGGTCGATAAAAACTTCCAGTTCATCGAAGGAACGGAAAAACATTTCGATGTGGACACCATTTGTATGGCAGTTGGTTTGTCACCGATGTCACAGTTACTCAAACAGGCAGGCTGCGAAATGAACGACACACCGGGTGGTTATGTACCGGTTTGTGACATCCTTGGTGCAACCAGTGTACCGGGTATTTACGCAGCAGGTGATGTATCCGGAATTGAGGAAGCAAGTTCAGCAATGATTGAAGGTCGTATTTCAGGAGCGGTCATTTCTGAGTATCTGGGTTACATGACAAAAGAAGAAAGAGAAGCCCGCGTAAGCGAATTGGAATCCGCACTGGAAGCTCTTCGTCAGGGAATGTTTGCTCCGAAAAACCGAGGCAAAAAAATTGAGAAAACCGAAGAGGGCATAGACATTTCCGAAAACCTTCTTGCAAAAGGTTATGTAGCAGACGATGAGATTGAGCGGTATCCGGGTGTTACCCATGCAGTCGGTGTTCATCCGGTTATGGAATGTACACAGAACATTCCGTGTAACCCATGTCAGGATGCCTGTGCGAAAGGATGTATTTCCATTGGCGATAACATTACATCACTGCCGGTTGTTGTGCCGGGTTCCAAATGTATCGGATGTGGTATGTGTGTAGCTTCCTGTTCCGGTCAGGCAATCTTCTTAGTCGATGAGGAAACGGAGCCCGGATTTGGTACCGTCACTCTTCCTTACGAATTTCTTCCGCTGCCGGAGGCAGGTGAAAAAGGAATTGCGCTCGGACGAGACGGACAGAAAGTGTGCGACTGCGAAGTGGTATCCTGCAAAACTGCTAAAGCATTTGACCACACCAATCTGTTGACAATTAAGGTGCCAAGTGATATGACAATGAAGGCACGCTTCTATAAGAGAGCATAGAGAACGCGAAAATAACGCGCGAGACAGCGCAGAAAAGAGGAAAACGATATGATGGATATTCAGGAAAAATTAAAAGAAATCGGTCCCTTTGTACCTGGCGCAGATGATGATATGCTGATATGCCGATGCGAGGAAGTGACCAAAGGCGAAATTCGAAAAGCCATTCACGAGGGCATTGTGACAATGGAGGAAATGAGACGATATCTGAGAAATGGCATGGGGCTCTGTCAGGGACAGACCTGTGGAAAATTAGTAAAAGGAATTATGGCAAGAGAGCTTCACGTAAGACCGACGGATATTGAACCGGCGGTATCAAGAGCTCCGATGAGACCAATAGAGATGAAAGTTTTAGCAAGGGATGGAGGTGACTGCAAATGAAAAAAACAGCAGACGTAATTATTATCGGTGGCGGTATTAACGGTTGTGCAACCGCATATTACCTTGCCAAAAGAGGAATCAAAGATGTTTTAGTATTAGAAGCAGATGACAGTATCGGACACGGTGGTTCATCAAGAAACGGTGGTGGTGTCCGTCAGTCTGGACGTGATGTCAGAGAACTTCCGTATGCGATGTATGCGGTCAACAATATGTGGCCGACACTTTCCGAAGAACTTGGTGTAGACGTTGAGTATTACCAGAGAGGAAACTTGCGTCTCGGTAAAACGGAAGCACATTTGAAAAAACTTGAAACCCTAGCTTCCAATGCCAGAAGCGTAGGACTGGATATGCATGTAATTGACGGCAAAGAAGTCAAAGAAATCTGTCCGCATCTTTCGGATGAAGTCATTGGTGCAAGCTGGTGTCCAACCGACGGTCACGCAAACCCAATGAAAACAACCCTTGCCTTTTATACCCGTTCACTGGAACTCGGTGCACGTTACATAACCGGAGCAAAGGTAAAAGCCATTGAAAAAGTAAAGGGAAAAGCGAGAAAAGTAATTCTTACAACCGGGGAAGTATTTGAGGGCGAAACCATTATTCTGGCTGCCGGCTACGAGAGCCGTTTTATCGCCCGCACGGTAGGAATTGATGTGCCGATGACAAAATTCTTTGAAGAATGTCTGGTAACGGAAATGCAGCCACATATGTTTGATATCATGTTAGGAACCGCAGATGCCGATTTCTATGGACATCAGTCACAGCATGGTTCATTTGTATTCGGTTCGGATTCCGGTTTGGAAGAATCGATTGATAAATCGTTTGACGATTTGCGCACAACATCGATTACTGCTTCAGCAGGATGCCGCGCGATTATGGGATACATTCCGAAACTGGCAGATGCCAAAATTGTCCGCACATGGGGCGGCTGGTGTGATTTGTGCTTTGACGGCGTACCGGTTATCGACCGTGTAGATGAAGTTCCGGGACTGATTCTTGCCTGTGGATTTACCGGTCATGGATTTGGTACCGCACCGGCAGTTGGACTGATGTTGTCCCAGATGGTAGCAGGAGAAGACACAATAGTTGATATTTCTTCCTTAAGCTATGACCGATTTAAGAGTTTGAAATAAACTGAGTGAAAGTCAAAGGAGATGAAAGGCATGAGTGAATTAGAGGCTGTAATTGCAGAAGAAAAAGCAAAATTAGTAGAATCGAAAAAACTCCGTATGCTTTATTTAGATGAAGAGGATATGATTGAGGCAGGAGTTATGGATGCTGCCAAATGCGTTGATGTGATGGAAGAGACAATGGGACTTTTGGAAGACGGCGACTTCATCATGGGTGGTCCGGAGCATAACTCTCACGGAATTATGCTGGAATTTCCAAAAAAATCCGATATTGACGGATTCCCGATTAATGACGGCGCGGACCGGCGGTTTATCGCCATGCCGGCGTACTTAGGGGGCAAATTCCATGTCGCAGGATGTAAATGGTACGGCTCAAACGGAAATAACCGCCCGATGGGAATTCCGCGTTCCAATTTGATGTTTGCCCTAAATGATGTGGAGACCGGAGCACCGCTTGCTTATATGTCAGCGAACTTGTTAAGTTCAATGCGTACCGGGGCAATGCCGGGACTGGCAACCAAACTTTTGGCAAGAGAAGATTCAAAAGTTCTTACAATGTTGGGTGCAGGACCGATTGCGAAAGCTTGTTTCCGTGCCATTATGACAAATGCAAAAAATATTGACACGGTAAAAATTAAGGCAGGTTCTTTAAAATCCAAAACGGCGGCTGCACTTAAGGAGTTTATTGAAACCCATTATAAACAGGTGAAGGAAGTAATCATCTGTGAGACGTTAGAGGAAGCAGTCCGCGGCTCCGATATTATCAGCGAGTCGGTTTCTGTGAAACCGGGGCAGTATCCGACCTACAAAAAAGAATGGTTAAAACCGGGTGTTACCCTGATTGCGACGAGCTTTTTCAACATGGATAAAAAAGAACTTGTTGGCATCCGCAAAGTTGTCGATAACTGGAAGATGTATGAGGAGTACGGCATCGAGGATGAAGAGGGTTACGATGAAAATGGAATGCGTAAGGCGACCGGCTGCATGGGTGAGGAGTTCTATTACATGGTAGAGGATGGCCTGATTACGAGAGATTCCATTGACCATTTGGGTGAAATTATTCGCGGCAAAAAACCGGGAAGAAAGTCTGACGATGAAATTATTTTTGTTGCCATTGAAGGAATGCCGATTGAGGACGTTGCATGGGGTTCTGAAATTTACCGCAATGCCGTCGACCATGGTATTGGTACGCAGTTAAAAATCTGGGATCATTCATCCAGGTAGTAAGTTTTTTGTGTGATTGGAGTGATTGATATGGACAGTAAAAACATTTTTAAACGAATTTTATATTACATGAATCCGAAGCATATCGAGCCGAAAATGGTAAAACTCTGGGCGTTTTGGATTGTGTTCTGGGTTGTCTTGTTTTTGGTGCCAACAAAAATGGTGACAGGAAGTTTCTGGATTCTTGTTCCACTGGCAGGGCTGTTTGTATATGCTCTGGTCACAAAAGATGTTATGCAGTCGCTGGTTTTAGGTACATTTTCATGTTACATATTGTGGTATAAAGGTGCTTGTTTTGGCGGCTTTATCAATGATTTATATACCGTGCTTGGTGACCCGGAAAATATCGAGATGTATATGTCGTTTTTCCTTTGCGGCGGTTTGATTATAGCTATGAAGCGAACCGGAAGCACAAAGGCATTTACCGAGTTTGTGACAAGCAAGGAAAAGGGAAAAAGCAGCCTGCCGTTATGGTGACAGCGGGTGTGTACGCCGGTGCGACATCGGTGGATGACTATGTGTCGGCACTGACTGCCGGTGCGGCATTTTCCCCATTGATTGACGCGCTGAAGAAGCCGAGATTGGCACTTGCCTATATCATTCGTACGATTAGTATCTGTGCGTCGGCGATGCTTCCGTTTGGTGCGTGGGGATATTTTATCATTTACCAGATTGTGGAAGCGGATAATGTTGTGGATAAGGCACAGGCGACGGATATTTTCATCCAGTCAATTCCATTTATGTTTTATGCGATTGTTGCGATTGTTCTCTCGCTCTTATTTGCTGCCGGTAAAATTCCGATTATCGGACCGATGAAAAAAGCGTACCGGATGATGAAAGAAAAAGGAATCCAGATGGGTGACATTAAAGGGAGTGATGAAGAGGCTGATGCAGAGGAAGAAGAGGATTTTGATGAAAATAATGAGAGAACAAAACACGTCAGTGTGTTAAACCTCATTTTGCCGCTTGTCTGTATTGTAATTGCTTTGTTAGCAACGGGGCTTAACTGCTTTACGGCGTTTGCTATTGCGGTTATATTTACCGGATTTTTATATGTCATGCAGGGCTTACAGACGATTTCCGAGTATGTGCAGTGTATCGTGGATGGCTTTATCGACATGGTTGACATGGTAATTATTCTGATGCTTGGTTATGCGATGCAGGAATGTATGTATGCGATGGGAATGGAAGATTTTGTATCCGCTGTCTGCGGGGCAATTCCGGTTGCCAGTCTTCTGCCGTTTATTTTCTTCGTATTCTTTAGCTGCTCGGAATATTTGTTCAGCTTAAATTATACGTTGTATCAGATTGCGATTCCGGTTATGATGGTAGTATTACCGGGCGTTGGTGCAAATGTTCCGTTGTGCCTTGGTGCGATTATTTCTGCCGGATTATTCGGCGCAAATGCGTGTGTTGTTTCTGACCTAGGCGTTGTTTCGGCGCGAGCATGCCGGGTAACGATATATGACCAGTATCGGACGAGCCAGCCGTATGTGCTGATTGCCGGTGCGATTTCTGCGGCACTTTATTTGGCAGCAGGATTCATTTTCTAATGTTTTGAAAAGGAGTGGATACGATGCAGAATTTTTATTATGATATTCCAACGAAAGTATTTTTTGGTGAGGGACAGATTCAAAATCTGCCGGAGCTTGTCAGTGAATTTGGACAACGTGCCCTTTTGGTGTACGGTGGCGGCAGTGTAAAGCGCAGTGGTTTGTATGATACGATTGTGTCGCTGCTAAAAAAGGCAGGAATTACAACGTGGGACCTTACGGGCGTGGAGCCAAATCCACGGCTTAGTACCGTGTGCCGCGGTGTGCAAATCTGCCGTGAAAATCAAATTGATGTGGTGATTCCGATTGGCGGCGGCAGTACGATTGACTGTGCGAAGGCGGTTGCAGCGGGATTTTACCATGAGGGAAGTCCGTGGGATTTGGTGCTGGATAACAGTTTGATAACAAAAGCACTCCCGATTATTACGGTGCTTACGCTGGCGGCAACCGGTTCTGAAATGGATGGATTTGCGGTAATTAACAACGAAGAAACTTCGGATAAGCAGGAGATGTGCAGTATTTTACTGTATCCGAAATATTCTATCATGGACCCGGTTAATACATTTACTGTGCCAAAATACCAGACGGCAAAGCAGGTACGGCAGATATTATGAGCCATATTTTTGAATTGTATTTTGATGGAACACCGGGAAAATATATGCAGGATCGTGTGATGGAAGGTCTTTTGAAAACGTGTATCCATTTTGGACCGGTTGCTTGCGAGAAGCCGGATGATTATGAGGCGAGAGCCAATTTGATGTGGACGTCAAGCTGGGCGATTAATGGATTTTTAGCGTGTGGTCTTACATCTTTGTGGCCTGTGCATGCGATGGAGCACCAGCTCTCGGCGGTGTATGATGTTACACATGGACATGGGCTTGCTGTGCTCACTCCGGTGTGGATGCGCTATATTCTAAATGACGATAATGTGGATCGTTTTGTAAATTACGGAGTGAATGTATTTGGCATTTCGCCGGACAAGAAGCCGTATGAAATTGCGGAACTTGCCATTCAAAAGACAGAAGAAGTCTTTGAAAAAATGGGGCTGAAACTGTCGATGCAGGACCTTGGAATTACGGACGAAAGCCACTTTGAGAGTATGGCAGAGCGTGCCGCGGATGGACTTGATGAGTGTCAGGTTCCGCTTGATAAAGACAAGATTGTAGAAATTTACCGTAAATGCATGAAATGATGAAAATGAAATCGTTACATTTTCACAAAAAATAAAAATTAGCATTGACAGAAAAATAATTTGGTGCTAGTATCGCTTTAAAGTCAACGGAGACTCGTGGAGTTTCCGCTGGCTTTCTTTTTTTTGTAACAAGTAAAACTTATCAATCAACGTAAGGAGGGCATGATTATGAAAAAGAAAATGAAACATTTAATAGCAGTTACGATGTGTCTTGTACTGAGCATAAGCGTTCTTTCGGGATGCGGCGGAAGTTCAGAGAGCACCGGTTCAAAAGAAAAAGCAGACAGCTTAAACATTATGGTCTGGGAAGGAACCTGGTCGGAGGAGATGTTTCAAGACTTCACCAAAGAGACCGGAATTAAAGTCAATATCAGTTACATCGACAATACGGATACTTTGTTGGCGAAGATGATTGAAGGAAGTGCTGATTACGATTTGATTGACTTAGAGGGTGCTTATGTAAAATCCTTTTTGGATGGTGAATTGTTAGCTCCAATTGATAAGAGTAAGGTTAAAAATGTGAAAAATATTCAGGAGAATTTTTTGAAAGAGGGCCCAATTGGAGATACCGAAGAAAAATATACAATTCCAAACATGGGATGTAGTTATACAACGATTGTTTATAACAAAGAGACCTGTCCAATCAAAATTACCTCGTTTAAGGATTTGGCTAATCCAAAACTGAAAGGAAAAATTGCGATGGTCAATTCAACGATTTCCCTTTACGGTGAAGCGTTAGCAGCCTGTGGATTTAAGCCGGATTCGACAAACGAAGAAGAGATGAAAAAAGCCAATGAACTTTTGACACAGATTAAAGCAAATGTAAAAGCGTTTGTTGGTGAGAGTGCCGTATCGCAGCTTGAAAATGGTGAGTGTCCGGTAGCGTTCTGCTGGGATTATACAACACTTTGTGTAGACTCCAAAGATAACTGGGATAAATTCGAAGCCGTTGCTTTGAAAGAAGGATGTGAGCGGTTCCAGCAGTATTGGGCGATTCCGGCAGCATCAGAAAAACAGAGTGAAGCAACCGAGTTAATTGATTTTCTGCTTCGTCCGGAAGAAAATGCAAAAAGCAATGCCGAGTACGGCGGTGTACCAAACTTAAAACAGGACTTGTTGGCACCTCATCTTGACAAAGATTTTTATGACAGTCCGGCATTGAAAAAAGAGGAAGAGTTATTCCCGATTTCCTGGAGCATTGCCGTAAGCGATGAACAGATTAACTTAATGGATACTTACTACACGGAATTGATGGGAAATGCAGCAGAATAGGAGGATGATACCATGAAAAAGATTGAAGTAATTACAAGACCGGAAAAGCTGGTTGGTTTGAAAGAAATATTTGCTACTCACAATTGTCAGGGTATGACGTGCTTATCCGTTATGGGATGTGGACGTCAGAAAGGATATCTGCCGGAGATGAATTTCACCGGCGATGATATCAACCTGCTTCCGAAAATCATGGTTTTCGTCGTTGTGGAGGATGACCAGATTGAGGAAATTTTGGCGGATATTGCGACCGCAATTGGAACCGGTAAAAATGGTGATGGTAAAGTATTCGTTACGGAAGTTTTAGATGCGATGCGTATTCGTACCAATGAACGAGGCAACGACGCACTGATGTAGACCGTTCTTAGAAACAGTCGGAATGGAGGGAACTATGAGTAAACCTATTGTATCTCTTGTAAATGTAGAAAAATGGTATGGAACCAATCATGTGGTAAAGAACATGAATATCAATATTGCCGAAGGGGAGTTTCTGACACTGTTAGGACCATCCGGATGTGGAAAGACAACGACACTGCGTATGATTTCCGGTTTTGAACTGCCGACTTCCGGTGTGATTAAAGTCCAGGGGGAGAGCGTAGAGAAAAAAGAGCCGTATCAGCGCGATGTCAACACGGTATTTCAGAATTATGCGTTATTTCCGAATATGAATGTTTTTGACAATGTAGCGTATGGACTTAAGGTGAAAAAAGTTCCGAAAGCTGAAATTAAAGAGAGGGTAACGGAAATGCTTAAGCTTGTCCAGCTTGAAGGTTTTGGCAAGCGGCGCATCACTCAGATGTCCGGTGGACAGAAGCAGCGTGTGGCAATTGCAAGGGCACTGATTAACCGCCCGAAAGTATTGCTTTTGGATGAGCCGCTTGGCGCACTTGATTTGAAACTGAGAAAGCAGATGCAGATTGAGTTAAAGCGTTTGCAGAGAAAGCTTGGTATTACCTTTGTTTATGTAACGCATGATCAGGAAGAGGCACTTACGATGAGTGACCGCATTGCGATTATCAATCAGGGTGTTTTGGAACAGGTGGATACAGCATTTGATATTTATGAACATCCAAAGACAAGGTTTGTTGCCGGATTTATCGGCGAATCCAATATCTTTGATGCTGTTGTAATCAGTCAGGATGGCGATACCGTAACCGTAGGTACGGAAGTCGGAAAGGCGCAGGCATCCGGCTTTACCGGTGAACTGGCAGCAGGAACTGCCGTTTCGGTATCGGTTCGTCCGGAAAATATGCTGTATTCGAGAGAGCGGGTAGAAGGATTTCATATCAAAGGGGTGGTGAAAGAACATATTTATGTCGGAAACCTGATTAAAACCATTGTTTTACTAAATGATGGAACGGAAGTAAAAATTAATCGATTTTCGATGGATGACCTTCCAAAAGAGGGAGAGATGATTTATCTGTACTGGCATCTGGAAAAGGGAATTGTACTGCCGGAGAAAAATCTGGTAGATACGGATGCTTCCCGTGATATTGAAGGAGGCGATGAGGATGAAGAAGAATAAAGAAGGAACGCAGGTTGCAAAACACAAAGACAAAAAATCGTTTAAGGCGAGACTATCTTCTATTATAATGTGTGCGCCTGTTACAATTTGGTCGGTTCTGTTTGTGCTTGTGCCAGTCGGAATGCTTTTGTTCATGAGTTTTATGACGAAGGGACCGCTTGGAAAAATCGTGTATAAATTTACACTGGATAACTACGCAGAAATTTTTAAACCGGTTTATGTAACGGTTGTGAAACAGTCACTTTTGATTGCCGTGTGGACGACTGTTCTCACCATTTTACTTGGGTATCCACTAGCTACCGTGATTGCTCATGTGAAGAAAAAAGACTTCCGGTGTTCTGACGGTGCTTCTGATGCTTCCTTTATGGGTCAGCGGTTTGGTTATTTTGTATAGTTTTGTTGTTATGTTAAATAATTCCGGTATCATCAATACGGTACTTATGTCACTTGGTATTATCAAAAAGCCGATTGACCTTTTGTATAACAATTTTGCGGTTATCGTCGGTATGATTTATATGTTTCTGCCATTTGCGGTACTGCCTATGTATTCATCGATTGAAAAACTTGATCCGGGTCTGATTGAGGCATCAAAAGATTTGGGAGCGGGACCGATTAAGACTTTTTGCAAAGTGACTCTGCCGCTTACGGCACCGGGAATCTTTGCCGCAGTTATTCTTACATTTATCCCTTGTATCGGATATTATATGGTAACGGATATGCTTGGTGGCGGTACCTCGATGATGGTTGGTAACTTGATTTACCGTCAGTTTACCATCGCGAGAAACTGGCCGTTTGGCGCCGCCCTATCCATTATTCTGGCAGCGATAATTTTGTTAATGGTATTAATCTACACGAAATTTGGTGGAGATTTGGATGATTTGGGGGCTTAGTCTATGGAAAAGAGAAAGAAGAAAAAACGAGTGATGTCAATCCTCGGAAAAGTATATGTCGTCCTATTGTTTTTGTTTATCTACGCACCGGTTTTTGTCATGATTGCCTTTTCGTTTAACGATAGTCATGCCAATGTAGTGTGGTCGGGATTTACAACAAAATATTATGTGAAACTGTTTAGTGATTCCGGGATTTGGGAAGTACTTGGTACGACACTTTTAATTGCCGTAATTTCCACTTTGATTGGTCTGGTTGTCGGAACAACCGGAGCGGTCGGATTGCGCAATGCAAAGTTTAAAGGAAAGAAATTGATTATGAATACCATTTATTTTCCGATTGTAATTCCGGAAATCGTGCTTGCGGTTGCGCTGTTGCTTGTCTTTAACCTGTCAAATATCGGATTAAGTATCGGTACTATCATTATTGGTAATACAACATTAGTTCTTCCGTATGTTTACATTACGGTAAAGGCAAGACTTGTCGGCATGGACCCAAGTATTGAAGAGGCGTCCATGGACCTTGGTGCAGACCGTGTGTACACATTTCTTCATGTGACACTGCCGGCGATTATGCCGGGAGTTATGTCCGGCGCATTTATGGCATTTTCTTTGGTACTGGATGAACTGATTGTAACGAGTTTCCTCGCCAATGCCGAGACAACGACACTGCCGATGAAGGTGTACTCAATGATTAAGAAAGGTATTTCGCCGGAAATCAATGCACTGACAACGATTATTTTTGGCGTTTGCCTGCTTGGGCTTTTGGCTTATCTCATTCACTGGATGCTGCATGCACATAAGGTGAAAAAGGTTCGTGCTAATGCGATGATGTAACTGTTTTCTGGAAAAGGAGGGTGTTTATGTCAGATACAAGAATTGATTTTTTATATTTAAATGAAAAAGATATGATAGATGCCGGTGTTTTGGATGCCGGACATTGTGTGGAGACGATGGAAGAAGTACTTTGTCTTTTGGCAAAAGGCGACGTTTTGATGGGCGGAAAAAATCGGAGAGAGCATGGCATCCAATTGATTTTTCCAAAAGAATCAGAAATCCCAGGCTTCCCTCTTGAGGATTCGCGTGACCGAAGATTTATGTCGATGCCGGCGTATCTCGGAGGACGGTTTCATTTAGCCGGTGAAAAATTTTATGGTTCAAACGGGCGGAATGTAAGAAAAGGATTGCCGCGTTCCATTTTGATGGCAACACTAAATGATGTGGAGACCGGACAGCCGCTTGCTTATATGTCAGCCAATTTGTTGTCTGCCATGCGCACCGGTGCGGTGCCGGGGGTGGTTGCCAAGCATTTGTCGGTAAAGAATCCAAAAGTGCTGACACTTTTGGGTCCCGGTGTTGTGAACAAAACATGTCTGATGGCATATATGTCCCAGTTTGATTCTATTGATACCATTAAAATTAAAGGAAGTTCTGCGGCATCCGCAACAGCGAAAGAAATGGAGCGTTTTATTAAAGAAAAGTATCCGCAGATTTCCCATATTGTTTTGTGCGGTACGGATGAAGAAGCGGTAAAGGATGCAGATATCATCAGCGAGGCAACTTCGGTCGAAAAACGCCGGTGGCCGGTGCTGAAGCCCGAATGGATTAAGCCCGGCTGTCTGATTATTTCCTCCGGCACAATGGATTTTAGCGATTATGATTTTATGGTGAAAGATATCCGCAAAATTGTGGATAACTACCCGATGTATGAGGAGTACATAGAAATTTATGAGGAGTGGGATGAAAATGGAAAGCGTCTCTCATCAGGAATCCCCGGCATGTATTATGTCAACATGGTGGACGATGGAAAAATTGAGCGTTCAGATGTGACAGAGCTTGGTGAGATTTTGCTTGGTGAAAAAAAAGGACGCAAATCGGATGATGAAATTATTATGGTCAGTGTCGGCGGTATGCCGATTTTAGATGTCGGCTGGGGGTATGAGTGTTACTGCAAGGCGAAAGAAAAGGGCATTGGAACGACATTGAATTTATGGGAAAAACCGTATCTTTATTAACAAAGGGGGCGGTTGGTATGAATCGAAGAATTACGGTGAAATACTGTTTCTTGCAGGGAGGATACTGGACGCTCGCAGCTGTAGCGATGGCGTTTACAACACCGCTTTTAGAGGCAAAAGGTTTTTCCGGAACAGAAATCGGAATTTTGAGTGCTGTCAAATATCTGGCAGTGCTCATTTTTCAAATGGTATTAGGAAGTTTTGCGGATAAACATGCCGAAAAGGTTCCGTTGCAGCGCATGCTGATTCTCATGACTTTTGTAAATATTATTTTTTCTTTTTTATTTTATTTAACCGGACATACGATGTGGATGGCAATGCTCACGCTAATTATTTTTGGCATGACAATTCACTGCGCTTCGCCGCTTGTGGATTCGCTGTCTATCCAGTACATGAACCACGGCGTGAAAATGAACTACGCCATATCGCGTGCCTGCGGTTCTTTGTGCTGGGCCGTTTTCTGCGTTGTGGTTGGTTTGATTGCCGATGCGTTTGGGGCAAACCGGATTTTGATTTTCCAGATTATTGTAAGTTTTTTATTTGCATTTTTTGCGTTTAATATGGATGCTGTCGATTTTTCAAAGGAAAGAAAAAAGAAAGAAAAAACGGGAGATTTAGCCTCTGAAAATCCAGACACGGAATGCGAAATAGGAGAAGTTCATTCGTGTTTTTATCTACTGAAACATTTTCCTAAATATTCGTTATTTTTGCTTGGACTTGTGTTTGTCTTTGCTGCTTATAATATGAACAGTACATTTCTCATTGACTGGATTGAGGGCATGGGAGGAAATCACGCGGACTATGGAATGGCTCAGTTTGTGCTTGCAATGGCTGAAATTCCGGTGGCACTTGTCTTTTACCGGATTCGCGGACGAGTTTCCATTGATAAATTGATGGTAGTCTGTGCATTCTTTTGCTTCCTCCGCGCCACGGCAACGACATTTTCCGGCAGCGTAACACTTGTCATTTTGTCGCAGGCACTGGAACTGTTAGGACTCAGTATTTATTATGTCGGCACGGTGTATTTTGTCATGGACTATCTGCCACAGGCGGATGCCGTAAAAGGTGCTTCCCTCATTAACCTCGCCGGGATGGGGCTTGGGGAGATGGCAGGAAGTATCTCATGTGGTTTGATTAAAGATGCGTTTGGTCTGAGAAATCTTATGCTTTTGAGTAGTGGTGTCGGGTTTGTGGGCGTTGTGGTTATGGTGTGGATGTGGCGGAGGTTGAAATGATGGGTTTGTGACAAATGTTTGCAGCCAGTTCTTTTGGATTCCAGTAATTCCGTGGAAAAACTTTGTGACTCGTGGGTTTGAGTACGTCGGTATGAAGCACCGGTAGTTTCGGTGCCCATACCGCTACGCACTCAACAAACGGGAGTGCCCACGAGTCACAAAGCTTTTCCACGGAGTTACGGAAAACAAAAAAAGTGCCAACAAACACTTGACACAAACGTTCTTTTTTCCTTGCATAAAAATAACATCTTCTGTTATGATATAATCAATTGGGGAATTTATTTGAAAGACGAGGAAATAGATTGATGGAGCATGTGTATAACGGAAAGGAAAACACAAAATATTTAAAACTATTAAAACAAAACTATTCATCAAGTCAGGCGGTAATCCGGGAAATCGTAAATTTAACGGCCATTACAAACCTGCCGAAAGGGACGGAGTTTTTCTTAAGTGATATTCATGGTGAATATGAAGCATTTTTGCATATTATGAATAACTGTTCCGGAGTAATCAAAGAAAAAGTGGACTTGATTTTTAAAGATACCTTATCGGAGTTTGACAGACAGGAACTGTGTACGCTGATTTATTATCCGAGAGAAAAAATGACGCTGCTCGGGGAAACGAACAGAATTGATGGCAACTGGTATGCCATGACATTGAATCATTTAATTATGATTGCAAAATTATTGTCGTCGAAGTATACAAGGTCAAAAGTGAGGAAGGCATTGCCGGAGGACTATGCTTATATTATTGACGAGCTGCTGCATGCGCAGGAAGATGAAGATGCAAACCAGATTCGGTATCATAAGCAGATATTACAGACGATTATTGAGCTGGAGGATGCAGATGAATTTATTATTGCACTGTCGCAGTTGATTAAGCGACTGGCTGTTGACCACCTTCACATTGTCGGAGATATTTTTGACCGAGGCGGGAGTGCGGACAAAATACTGGATTTATTGTATGATTATCATTCACTGGATATTGAGTGGGGAAATCATGATATCTTATGGATGGGTGCTTTGCCTGCGGAAATGATGCGTGCATATGCAGTGTGATTCGTAATAACCTCAAATATGATAATGTTGAAATTTTAGAAAATGCCTATGGAATCAGCTTAAGGCAGTTGATTCTTTTTGGTATGAAAACGTATGGAATTGAGGATGGCATAAAGGCAGCATTGGCAGCGGTTACCGTTATCCTTTTTAAGTTAGAGGGGCGGTTGATAAAGGCACATCCGGAGTATGAGATGAGTGACAGGCTGTTATTGGGGCAAATGGATGATACAAAAAATAAGGTTATGATTGAGGGCGAATGGGTCACTATGAATACCAATGTGTTTCCGACTGTAGATTTAGAAAATCCTTATGAATTAACAGAGGAAGAAACGGAAATTTTGCGGAAACTGCACCGGAATTTTGTGTCGAGCCAGCGTCTGCAAAAACATATTCGTTTTCTGTATGAAAAAGGAAGTATGTACAATGTATACAACGGAAATTTAATTTATCACGGGTGTGTTCCGGTTGATAAAAACGGAGCTTTTGATAAATTGTGCATTGATGGAAAATATTATCATGGAAAAGCGTTGTTGGATAAGTGCGAGGAAAAAGCAAGAGCTGCTTATTTGGACAACCCGGACAAAGATGATATTGATTTTATGTGGTTTTTGTGGGGCGGAGAAAAGTCGCCTTTGTGTGGAAGAAAACTTAAGACTTTCGAACGTGAATATGTGGATGAAGAAAGTTTGTGGACAGAGGAGTCAAATCCTTATTACAGCAAGTATTATGATGAAAGTTTTTGCTGCCAGATTCTTCATGAATTTGGGCTTTATGATGACGATTCCCATATCATCAATGGACATACACCGGTCCATGCCATTGAAGGGGAAAATCCGGTCAGGGCAAAAGGAAGGCTGTTTGTAATTGATGGCGGTTTCTGCCGCTCCATGAATAAAGCGACAGGGATTGCCGGCTATACCTTGATTTTTAATTCGCATGGGTTAAGGCTGAAAGCGCATACCCCATTTACTTCAGTGGAAGACGCCTTGATGAATAATACGGATATTGAATCCTCTTCTGAGATTATCGAAAAAGATTTGCAGCGTATGTTTGTAAAGGATACGGATATCGGGAAACACTTATTGGAAGAAATCAGTGATTTGCGTAAACTTCTTGAAAATTACCGTAGATTATAGAAAAGGCAAAACTTGCCATTTTTTCTCATGCTTGTTAGAATAAAGTTATTAAGTTGCGTGTGCGCGGAAAAGAGGAATTATTATGAATACAGATACATCGAAGAAAACTTTTTTGTTAGTTGAAGGGGCATTAATGATTGCCATGGCGTTTGTCCTTAGTTATATTAAACTTTATGATATGCCGATGGGCGGAAGCATTACACTGGAAATGATTCCGTTAGTCATTATGGGACTTCGTCATGGAGTGAAATGGGGAACATTTACGGCAGCCGTACATGGTATCATTCAGCTTATATTAGGCTTTAGTAATGTAATGTACTGTGCTACGATTCCTGCGATGATTGGATGTGTACTGTTAGATTATCTTTTTGCCTTTACGGTACTTGGACTGGCAGGGCTTTTTCTTCCGCTATTTAAGAATAAGCTTATAGGTGCGGCAGTTGGAACGGCGATATGCGGAGCACTGCGCTTTCTGTGCAGCTTTTTATCCGGATGGCTTTTGTGGGGAAGTTATGCACCAAAGGGTTGGAGCGTTGCTTACTATAGCTTAATCTACAATGGTTCTTATATGCTGCCAAACATTATCATCGGAGTAATTGTTATTTTGATAATTGGAAAAACAGCACCGGGATTTTTATTTCAAAAGCAGGAGTAGGAAGGAGCTGTAAGTTGGAGAAGAAAGAAAAACGGTTTCAGATTATTTTGGCAATTGCGGTGGTTGTGTTGTTATACCTTTTTTTAGAAGGCTTTGGCATCACGTGCCCGATTAAATTTCTGACCGGGATTTCGTGTGCAGGGTGTGGCATGTCCAGAGCATGGATAGCAGTTTTTCATCTGGATTTTGCACGGGCATTTTATTTTCATCCTTTATTTTTTACGCCACCGGTTATACTGCTTGTTATTCTATTGAAAAAGCGCATAAAGCCAGCGTTTTACAAAGGTTTTATATTTACAATGATAGCGTTATATGTTATTGTTTATTTGTATAGAATGATATGGGGAGACCATCAGGTGGTTGTGTTTGAACCGGCAAAGGGATGTATGGTTTTACTCATTCAAAAATTTTAAGTTAGAGGAGGAGACATATGTTTTGTGCAAATTGCGGTGCGCAAGTCCCGGATGGAACAAAATTTTGTCCGTCTTGTGGTAAACCGTGTTCAACAGGAGAAAAGGTGAAACAGGCAGCAGAGGATGTGTTTAACAAAAGTGAACAGGAATTAGGAAATGCTTTTGAAGATGTAAAGCAGAATTTCCAAGGAGGAACGGGAAGTACACCTCCACCATATTCCGGGGGCAGATTAAAAGAGGACCGTTCGCTTGTTACATACATTTTACTTTCACTGGTTACCTGCGGTATATACGGCTATTATTTTATTTACAAATTGGCTGAGGAAGTTAATATTGCCTGCGAGGGTGATGGCGAGCAGACTTCAGGACTTGTTGCATTTATTTTACTGTCATTCATTACCTGCGGTATTTATGCTTATTACTGGTACTACAAATTGGGAAATCGTTTAGCGGCAAACGCCACTCGTTACAATTTAAATTTTCAGGAAAATGGTACAACAGTATTGATGTGGTGCATTTTTGGTGCTTTCCTGTGTGGTATCGGACAGTTTATTGCAATGCACATTTTGATTAAAAACTCAAATATGATTTGTGCTGCATACAACCGTTCCAAAGGATTGTAAGAAATAAGATTGACACTTTCAAGGGGGAAAGACATTTGGTTTTTCTCCCTTTTTATGTGAAGTTATGAAAAAGTCTGGGAGGAGAAACTAAGATGAAAAAAGAGAATTATTGCAATTGTGATACTTGTATTTGTGGTGGCAGCCGGTGCGCTTTTGGCATGGCAGTATATGAAAAACAGAGGCGGTGTTGAGGTTCGCTGCGACAGTACCTATCCGGTGAATGAAAAATTGAAAGCATACCGTCAGGATGATGACCGGTGGAAAGATGATAAGTTAGGAGAGTCTAAGTTTGACATGGAATCGTCCGGCTGTATTATTACAAGTATTGCCACGGCGATATCAGCGAGCGACAATGCATTGGCGCCCGGTGAATTGAATCAGTTATTATCAGATAATCAGGTATATGACGGCGAGGGAAATCTTCAATGGGGGCTGCTTGATGCCATCAATGGATTTCACACGAAGGTTTATTCGGATGTTTCGGCTGCTCATATAGATGAGTGCCTGAAGGAAAATCATTATCCGATTGTGAAGGTTCATAGGCAGACACTCACAAGCTATCACCATTTTATTTTAATTGTGGGGACAAAAGATGGAGAGTATATTTGTATGGACCCACTGGAAGATAAACTTACGAAATTGTCGGATTATGGCAGTAAAGTATATGCTGTCCGCTGTGTGTGGTATGAAAAAGAATGAGTTGTCATTCCATAAACTTTTATGGAATTTCAATCAATAAATATCTTAAGAAAGGAAGGAACTGTTATGAGAAAAAATTTTGGAGCAAAACCTTACACGTATCCACAGCCGGTATTTATTCTGGCAAGTTACGGAGAAGACGGTACACCGGATGCTATGAATGCTGCCTGGGGTGGTATTAGCGGTGGCTCTGAAGTAACCATGTGTATTAGTGCCCGTCACAAATCAACGGAAAATATTTTGAAAAAGAAGGCGTTTACCATCAGCATGGCAGATGCTGCACACGTGAAAGAATGTGATTATGTAGGACTTGCTTCTGCAAATGACACACCGGATAAACTGGCAAAGGCAGGCTTCACGGTAAGCAAGGCTGAGTTTGTTGATGCCCCTGTTATTAATGAACTGGCTGTTTGTGTCGAATGTAAGCTTGTCAGCTATGACGAGAAAAGCGGTCACATGGTAGGTGAGATTGTAAATGTCAGCGTGGATGAAAGTGCCCTTACACCGGACGGTGAGGTTGACGTTGCAAAAGTTGAGCCGATTTCATTTGACCCTTTTAATAATAAGTATGTGAAAGTTACAGAAATTGTAGGAAATGCTTTTTCGGATGGAAAAGAATTGATGTAGGAATTCATTATAACTGTTTACATGGAAAAGAATATGTGATAAGATAAGAACAACCCGCAAAGAGGGAGTAGTTCCGCGCCAAAAGGTGAGGTGTAGATTTCGTCAGTACGATTTGAAAGAATCCGGAATTTACGGAACAAATTAGATTTGTTGAACAAGACTTTTTGTGCATGTGTTTTGCATGCACAAAAAGTCTTTTTTTGTTGAGGCGGGCTGCGAACTTTGAAATTGTTATTAAACAGAGAAAGGAAAGAAAAGATGAAAGAAATTTACCAGATGACCAGGGAAGAAATACTCCAAAACCAACATGTCTCGGAGAAAGGCCTGACAGAAAGCAGGGTGCAGGAAATAAGGCAGAAAATAGGGGAAAATCAGTTACAAGCAACAAAGAAAAAAAGTCCGGTGCGCATTTTTGCGGAGCAGTTTCAGGATTTGCTGGTTATTATTTTAATGATAGCCGCAGTTGTGTCGATGTTATCAGGAAATGTGGAGAGTACGGTTGTAATCTTTGTTGTTATTGTGATGAATGCTGTGCTTGGAACGGTTCAATATCTCAAGGCAGAAAAGTCGCTTGATTCTCTCAAGGCACTTTCATCACCACATGCAAAAGTACTTCGTGATGGTAAAAAAATGAAAATCTTTTCTAAAGAGATTGTACCAGGGGATATTCTTCTTCTGGAAGCAGGGGACATGATTGCAGCAGATGGACGTATTTTGGATAATTATTCGCTTCAGGTTAATGAAAGTTCTCTTACCGGAGAATCCACAAATGTGGATAAATCAGAAGATGCTATTGAGGAAGAGGTGGCATTGGCAGACCGAATCAACATGGTATATTCCGGTACATTGGTTGCGCAGGGACGTGCGACGGTGTTAGTAACGGCGACAGGAATGAAAACGGAGATGGGAAAGATTGCGGAACTCATGAATGCCACTCAAGAGAGGAAAACACCTTTGCAGGAAAGTTTAGATGATTTTGGGAAAAAGCTTGCTATTGTAATCATGATTATTTCCACAATAGTGTTTGTGTTGAGAATTTGTCAGAAACAGCCGATACTGGATTCACTAATGTTTGCTGTGGCTCTTGCTGTGGCGGCAATTCCGGAGGCACTTAGTTCTATTGTTACGATTGTGCAGGCCATGGGAACAAGGAAAATGGCAGAGGAGAATGCCATTATTAAGGAATTAAAAGCGGTGGAAAGCCTCGGGTGTGTGTCAGTAATCTGTTCGGATAAGACAGGAACGCTGACACAAAACAAAATGACGGTAACAGATATATATATTAATCATACTGTTGTTAAGCCGGAGAGCCTTAAGTTAACGGAACCGCTTCACAGAATTTTTTTGTACAACGCGATTTTGAATAATGATGCCTCCGTTCAAATGAAAAAGGAAATTGGAGATCCCACAGAGAGCTGTCTTTTGACAATGGCACAAAAAGCCGGATTGACAAAGGCTGGAATTTCTGAAGAGGACATTCGTGGAATGATACCAAGAATGGAAGAACTTGCTTTTGACTCAGAACGTAAGCTTATGAGCACCAAATACCGTCTGCATGGTATAACGATGATACTAACGAAAGGTGCAGTGGATGTTTTACTGGAACGATGCGTAAAATGTGCCGAGATTGGTGGAAATCGTGATATGACTGACAAGATGAAAGAGAAAATTTTGCAACAGAATCAGAAGTTTTCTGAAAATGGTCTCCGAGTACTTGCTTTTGCATATAAAGAGGTTAATGAGGGCAAGAAACTGACGTTGGAGGAGGAAAACGGATTTATCTTTGTCGGTTTGGCAGCAATGATTGATCCACCGAGAGAGGAAGCAGTGGATGCTGTACAGACAGCCAGACAAGCTGGAATTCGCACGGTTATGATTACCGGAGATCATAAAGTGACAGCAGTGGCAATTGCAAAAAAACTAGGCATTTTCCAAAAAGACGATTTGGCGGTGACGGGACAGGAATTGGATGCTATGAGTGACGAAGAATTGGATGGGCTTTTGGAAGAAATTTCTGTTTATGCAAGAGTTTCACCGGAAAACAAAATACGAATTGTGAGAAACTGGCAAAAGAAAGGCCGCATTGTAGCTATGACAGGGGATGGAGTAAATGATGCACCGGCACTAAAGAAAGCAGATATTGGCGTGGCAATGGGAATTACAGGAACAGAAGTATCAAAGGATGCCTCCTCTATGATTTTAGCGGATGATAATTTTGCTACCATTATTAAGGCTGTGTTAAATGGAAGAAACGTGTATCGTAATATAAAAAATGCAATACAGTTTCTGCTTTCCGGAAACATGGCTGCAATTATTGCGGTACTTGTTTGCTCGGTAGCAGCACTCCCATCACCCTTCAAACCGGTTCATCTTCTCTTTATAAATTTGTTGACAGATTCGCTGCCGGCACTAGCCATTGGAATGGAGCCATCGGATCCTGAACTATTGAAACAAAAGCCGAGAAAACCAGAGGAAGGTATTCTTACAGGAAAATTTGTGAGCCATCTCTTTGGCTATGGTGCGCTTATTGCTGCAGCAACAATGGCAGCATTTTGTATGGGGTTGAATAGGAGCGATGCAATGGGGGCTACAATGGCATTTGCTACCCTGACATTGGCACGGTTATTTCACGGCTTTACCTGTCGGAGCGAGCGTTCGCTGGTAGATTTGAAATTTTCTACGAATCTATGGAGCATCGGTGCTTTTGCAGCGGGAACATTATTACTGGCTGCAGTGCTTTTTCTGCCGGGATTGCAGATACTTTTTGAGGTAACTCCATTAAGTGGAATGGAGTATGCAACTATTCTGGGACTGGCAATATTACCAACCATAGTTATTCAAGGGTATAAGTTCATAACTAGCCAAAAAACAAGGAATTTGTTAAAATAAGAGAAAGAAACACGATACAAAACTTGCATTTGGAGAAAAGAGGCGATGATATGAATACAAAGCGGGAATTTTGGCAGCGAAATGTGGTTGCAGTGGTTGGTATGTTGATTTTTTCAGCGGGTATTAATCTTTTTATCGTACCGGCAAATCTTTATAATGGTGGTGTTTTGGGAATTAGTCAGGTGATTCGTACGGTATTGGTGCGTTATTTTCATTTGGCATCCGGAACAACGGATATTGCGGGTATTATTAACATGCTTTTGAATATTCCATTGTTTGTACTTGCCTATGTATTTGTCGGTAAGAAATTTTTCTTTCGGACATTGGTTTGTGTGGTGAGTCAAACATTGTTTCTTAGTTTGATTCCGATACCGGCGGTACCAATTGTAAGAGATTCTCTTACCGCAAGCATAATTGGTGGAATTTTTGGAGGAACAGGAATTGGGATAGCATTGCAATCCGGTGGATCAAGCGGTGGTTTGGATATTGTTGGTATGATTTTTACCAAACGGTTTAAGGGATTCAGTGTTGGTAAAGTGTCACTGTCGGTAAATGCAGTTATTTATATTGTTTGTGCAGTATTGTTCGGACTTCCTACGGCAGTATATAGCATTATATATTCGGCAGTAAGTATGTTGATGACAGATCGGGCTCATACGCAGAATATTAACACGGAAGTGGTTATATTTACCAAAAAGAAGCCTTTGAAGATTATTGATTACATTGTCAATGAATATCACCGCGATGCGACCTGGTGGGAAGCAAAAGGCGGTTATACGGAAGAAAATACATATATGGTTATTGTTGTTTTGTCCAAATATGAATGTGCTCATTTAAAGCGGGAATTAAAAGAAGTGGATGAGCATGCATTTGTAATTGTAAAAGATGGGATGTCTGTGGTTGGAAAATATGAAAAGCATTTACAAGGGTAAAAGTTGTTGCTTTCATACTGGAAGCTTATTTTCAAACTTGACAGAACTAAACCTAAGCGATACAATGTATTTAGTAATACTAAACAGTTAAGAGGTGAGGGCATACGGCGAGTTTTGAACAACAGTTAAAAAAGGGTGTATTAGAGATGCTGGTTCTTGAACTTTTGGCAAAAAAGAGTATGTATGGGTATGAGATGATACAAACCTTAAAAGGGACGAGCGAGGATTTTTTGCTTTAAAAGAAGGAACGCTATATCCGATTTTATACCGCTTGGAGGACAATGATTTTGCAAAAAGCAGCTGGTCTGAGCCGAAAGATGGCAAGGCACCCAAGAAATATTACGAAATAACAAAGAAGGGGAGAGAGAGACTTTTGTTTCAAAAGGAGCATTGGACTTTGTTTGAAAAGAAAGTGGATGAATTATTAAGGGGGAACGGCAAATGACAGAACAACAATTTTTACGACAGATAAAGCGGCTCCTGCATTGTAAAGCGGACAAAAAACGAGAGATACTGCGACAGCTTGAGTCAGACATTGCGAGTGCGAAAGAAGGCGGAAAGAGCTGGGAGGAGATAAGGCAGGAGTGGGGAACACCGGAGCAGTTTGTTAGTGAATTTAATGAAGATGGACGGAGCATACAAAAAGGGAAAAAGAATCCTGATTGGCAGCGTGGCAGTGCTTGTTTTATTTGCTTGTGTGGCGGCAGGTGTTTGGTTTGCACACTCGCACGAAAAAAACAGCGGGCAGCAGTTGACAAAGAATGTTGAAACTCAGAAAATCGAGAAAATTCCTGATGTTGTACGAGAGGTAATTACCGATTTTTCGGATGGCGCATATGAAAAATTTATCGCTCGGTGTGATGCGAAAATGCAGGCGGCATTTTCTAAGAAAAATTGGGAAGATGCACAAAAAATAGCTTCATCACAGATGATTGAAAAAGCAGAAAATGAGAAGTTATTAAGTGTGACACAAACCACTCAGGCAGGATGGGATTTGAAGGTTTATCAAGTGGCTGTAGACTATGGCAAGCGTCAGATTGTGTATACGATTTCTCTGGATACAGAAAATTTAATTGCCGGATTTTATTTTAAATAACGGGGGTGTTTGTATGGAATGGCATGGAGCAATAGCAATTTATGTGATTGGTACACTGGCACTTATTATAAGTGCAGTTCATACGGCGGTAACAAGTCAGGAAAAAGGAATCTTAATGAATGGTTTTGAACTGGAAAAAAATCTGGATGAGAAAAAATACAGGCAGGTAAAAACACTGCTTCTTGCGCTGCAGTGTTTCCTGTTAATTTTATATGTTGTTTTATTTATTTTCTTCCGTCACTATCTGGTGGCACTAATCGGTTTGTTTTTCTGCGCAATTCTGCCATTTGCGCTTACGCTTCTGGCGGTTCCGAAAAATCAGGATTAATACTAGGTGCGGTTGAAATAGTCGATTCCATCGTTTGGTTTAAAGTAAGTTCGGATGTAGCCGTCTGTGGAAACAAAAACAATTTCATTGGCAGCAGCTAAATAATAAACATCATCACCGTCTTCGGCTTCCGCTTTATGGAGAGCATTTTGGTCTTTTATTACCCGATTTGCTCCGCGCAGATACTCGGCAGCGGATGAATAAGGAAACTCGGCACCATGTTTCAAAAAGTGTTCCATGAGGAGGTGGTTTGAGCGAAAAGTAAGACTGCTTTCTTTTTTGTTCTGCACGGTAACTTTGCAGTATAATTTTTTCTTGAAAAATTTGCGGAAACTCTTTTTCGGTTTCCACTGGATGGTTGCCGTAATTTTACATTGACCGGCTTTTTTTGCGGTCAGTTTTCCTTTAGAAGTGACCGATACTATACTCTTTTTTGAACTCTTGAAAGATTTTTTGCGGATAATTCCGCCGGAAATTTTGAGTGTTGTTTTTTGTCCTGCGGTAAGCGTCAGACGACGTTTCATGGCGGGCGCTTTTGCGGCAGCCGGTGTGTATGGCAGAACAAAAGAAAGCAAAAGTGCGATAAGACATAAAATATTTATTCTTCGTTTCATATAAATCCTCCCTGTAAAAAAATTCCAGTAACAAACTAAGTATAGCATGAGAAAATTTTTTTTACAAGGTTCGCTCTGACAGAGACTGTTGATACTTTCTTGGCGACAATCCCAGATGATTATGGAAACAGCGTGAAAAATTGGAGTAGTTCTGAAAGCCGCATAAGAAGCAGACATCGTTTGGCAAATGCCCTTTTTGCAGCAATTCTTTTGCGTAGGAAATTCGTTTTAAAAGGATGAACTGCTTAATTGTATATCCGCTGAAACGCTGGAATACGCGGGTTAAGTAGTCCGCATTGTGGTGAAAATGCACTGCTAACTGCGAGACACTTAAAGTATCCGTAAAGTTTTTATCAATATAGTCATAAATTTCGGAAACGAGAGGTGGGATAGGATTGGAAAAAGAAGGTGCACTTAGGACTGCTTTTTCCTGATTTAACATCACCAAAATCTGACTTAAAAGCGCTGTACACAAAACATCCCAGCCATAGATGTGTTCTGACAGGCATTGTTCCAGTTCTCTACAGCAGGATAATATTTTTTGGAACGTATTCTGTGACGGATGGAGCAGAGGAAGCGAGGCACGCCCACGAAAAAAGCAGGAGGCCAGATTTGTATTTACGGTATTCAATTTTTCTAATTGTTCATGAGGAATGGCAATTAAAAAGCGGTCATATGCTTTATCCTGAAGAGGCATGGCGCGGTGAAACGCACCTGGCGGGCAGCAGACAATATCGCCCGGTTCAAGAATTTTGCCATCATTTTCAACAAAAAAGGAAGCGTGGCCTCCTATAAAAACCAAAATTTCATATCCATCGTGGCAGTGATAGGGCGTCGTATCATCCGTATTCCAACTATTTGTCTTGTGTTCACAAATCAGCGTTTCATTTAATTCTGAAAAAAATGGATGAGCCATACAATCACCTCCGGTAAATTTATTTCAATAAGTAGGATTTTGCAATGTTTATGTATGAATCTATGTATTTATTGCAAAAACAAGATGCTATAATTTTACTATAGAATTGAAAGGATGACAAGAAATAGTTAGGAGGTCCGGAATATGGTAAATATAGTAATCAATCAAGAAATTGAGTTTTTGGAGGAAAAAAGTGCGTGGCAGGGCGTGAAACGAGTGGCGGGCTATGTAAGAAATGATATGGAAAAGGTATTTGGAAAAAAGCCGGCTATTTGCGCGGGTGACAGCCCGAAAAGCCAGACCGTTATTTTGTACGGAACCATTGGGAAAAGTAAAAGATTAGATATGTTAGAAAGTGCGGGAAAGCTGGAATTGTCGGGGGTTCGCGGAAAGAGAGAAGTGTATTTATTTCAAGTTGTGGAAAACCCGATGGAAGGAGTCAAATCCGCGCTTGTGATTGCAGGAAGCGACAAACGAGGCACGATTTACGGGTTGTTTTATTTGTCGGAAAAATTGGGCGTATCACCGCTTGTCAACTGGAATCATGTGCTTTGCCAAAACGCAGAGAATATGTGATTTTGACAGAGAAAGATTCTTTTGTTTCAAAGGAACCGTCGGTGAAATACCGTGGATTTTTTATTAACGATGAGTGGCCGGCATTTGGCACTTGGGCAGACAAGCATTTTAGCGGAATTAATGCAGCGTGTTATGAGTGTGTGTTTGAACTGCTTCTTCGATTAAAGGGAAATTATTTGTGGCCAGCCATGTGGGCGTCCAATTTTAATTTGGATGGTCCGGGCTTAAAAAGTGCTGAGTTAGCGGATGAATTAGGCGTTGTTATGGGAACATCCCACCATGAGCCGTGTATGCGGGCGGGTGCGGAATACGGAAAAATGCGGGGGGAAGATTCGCCGTATGGTGACGCATGGAGTTTTCTTACGAATGAAGATGGAATTACGAATTTTTGGCGGGACGGACTGATTCGCAACCGCTCCTTTGAAAATGTGATTACAATGGGAATGCGCGGTGAAAATGACACGGCAATTCTCGGTGCAGATGCAACAATGGAGGACAATGTCAATCTTTTGCGCCGTGTGTTAAAGACGCAGAATCAGTTAATAAGAGAAACAATCAATGAAAACTTGGATGAAGTTCCGCGCATGATGGTACTTTTTACGGAGGTTGAGGCATTCTTTTATGGGGATGAAAAGACAAAAGGGCTATTGGATGAACCGGAATTAGAGGGTGTGACACTGATGCTTAGCGATAATAATCAGGGCGCAGCGCGCACACTGCCGACAAAAGCGATGCGAAATCACAAGGGCGGTTACGGAATGTATTATCATATGGATATGCATGGTGGACCGATGGCGTTTGAGTGGATTGGTTCAACGTATCTGCCTAAATTGTGGGAGCAGATGACTGCGGCATATGAATTTGGTGTGCAGGAAATCTGGGTTACTAACATTGGAGATATCGGGACCCAGGAATACGGTCTTTCCTTTTTCCTGGATTTGGCATATGATATTGGTAAATGGGGCGGAAGGGATGCAGCGATTACAAAAGAATATACGAAGAAATGGCTGAGGACACAGTTCGCTGCCTGTTTTGAGGAAAGCATACTTTCCCGGATGACAGAAGCCTTATGGGATTATAACCGGCTGCTGGCAAGGAGAAAACATGAAGTAATGAATGAGCGGGTATATCATCCGGTACATTTTTTTGAAGCGGAGGATGTTTTGAGGTGTTGTGAAAAACTGCTCAACACAGCAAAAGAGGCACGAAGAGCATGCCCAATAGAAATGTTAGGTGCATTTGTTTCCTTGTTTTATTTTCCGGTATGCGGTACAGCAAACTTGATGAAAATGTGGATTCTTGCCGGGCGCAATAAACTCTATGCAAAGCAAAACCGCATGGAAGCCAATGATTTGGCAGATGAAGTTTTAGCATGTATCAAAGCGGATAAGGAGTATGTAAAGGATTATCACGAAATTGACGATGGTGCTTTTTATGGCTTTGGTTTATCCAAACATATTGGATTCCGTGATGAAAACTGGAACGATGAAAACTGCCAGTATCCGCTCCGCACTTATGCTTATCCTGCGGATGAGCCGAGGATGATTGTAGCAAAGAAAAATGATGAGCACTATCTCACAGGTGGTTTCTGGTGCGAGCGTCCGCTTGTCTGGCGGGATGCCATGAGAAAGGATGTATCAGAAATAGCTTTTGAAATTGCCTGTGGCAGTGAAAAAGAAGTCCAATATGAAATTCACACGGATTGCCCGTGGCTTCATTTTTCTAAAAACAGGGAACAGTTGCTAAGACAGAACATATCACGGTTACAATTGACAAATCGCAGTTAAAGGGAAAAGAGACAGGCAAATTTTTTGTGAAAAATGTCGGGTATGGCGAGGCAGAAATCCATATTGAGGCAGAAGAAGAAAAGAAGTATCCATCCGGATATTTTCTTTGGGATAATGGACGTGTGGCAATGGATGCCGGTCACTACACAGCGAAAAAAGATGTAAAAAATACTGGATTTATAACACTTTCTCCGTATGGCAGAACGGACACGGCGGTAAAAGTATATCCTGTGACAAAGGATTTTTACGGGGAAAATGACCGCCCATGGATTGCCTATGATTTTTATGTGCCGGAAGGCGGCGAGTACAACCTGCGTTTTTATCTGGCACCAACAACTCCGGTGACAAATGAGAGCAGGCAGTATCTTGGATATTCATTGAACGAGGGAAATGTGAAAATAATCAATACGGTGAAAGAAGAGGATAAGCCTTTTTTTACCAGTGCTCAGTGGCAGAAAGAAGCGTATGAGCAGATTAAAATTACGGAAACGGAAGCGATATGTAAAAAGGGATGCAACCGCCTTTATTTTTACGGCATGAGCCCGGCAATTGTTCTGGAACGGATTGTGTTATGGGAAAAAGACAAGGAACTTCCGGAATCCTATTTGGGTCCAACTGAAAGTTTTTTTGAAAAATAAGAAAAAAACTCGACGCAAATCCATTGCCAATTGTATATTAAGTGAAAGGAGGGATGAAAGTGGAACATTCTTTATACGACGTCGATAAGGAAGCGAGATTTCAAAAGGTATACGATGCTTATATGCAGGATGTGTACCGGCTTTGCTTTTCGTATATGAAAAATAAGATGGACACGGAGGATGCCGTGCAGGAAACTTTTTGCCGCTTTTATCAGGCAATGGAGCGCGTGAAAGAAAAAGAACATGTAAAAGGGTGGCTTCTTGTCACAGCGGGAAATGTCTGCAAAAATATTTTGAAACATTGGTGGCGGAAAAATCGAAGCTGGCAGGAAAATGAGGAGACAAAAGGGCGCTATGATGAATATGAAATTGAAATGCTTGAACTTGTGTTAAATCTCCCGGTGAAATACAAAACCGTTGTGTATCTTTATTATTACGAGGGATGCAACAGTGTGCAGATTGCAAAATTATTGAAAAAAGCCGGAATCTACGATACGAACGTATTTGCAGAAAGCAAAGAAATTGTTGAAACAGGAATTGAATGAAGGAAATGCTGTCGAAGTTAATCAAGGCAGTGTATATCAGACCAGGGAGGAATAGAAATGGAGATTAAAGATATTTATCAGAAAATGGAGTGCTCAAAGGAGGATAAAGAGAAGATTTATCAAGCAATTTTACAGAAACGCCAGAGAAATTTTGCCGGCAGTCATTTTATGAGAGCAGCGGTTATTGCATTGTGTCTGCTTGTTGGTGGAACGACAGCCTATGCAGCGGTTCATTTGCTCACGGCAAATGAGGCAGCAGAGCAGATGGGAAATGATAGACTGGCAAAGGAATTTGCCGGATTATCGGAGCAGGTCGTAACGAAAAAGTCGGGTGACTATAAAATTAGTTATCTCGGAAAAGTGAGTGGAAAGAAATTGCTTGACGAGGAGATTAATTCCGGTGTATCGAAGGAAAAATCGTATTATGTTGTGGCAGTAGAAAATACAAAGAAAAAGGATGAACGGATGATTGCATCGCCTTTTGTAAAGGGAAAGGCACCGTGGCAGTATAATCTTTTTATCATGGGCGGAAGTTCGGAAAGCCAGTTAATTGATGGTATCCGCTATTATATTTATGAGTGTGATAATCTCGATATTTTTGCAAATCATGGTGTTTATTTAGGTGTGAGTGACCAGACACCGGGTGCTGAAAATTTCTGTTACGATAAAAAGACAGGAGAGATTTCGGCAAATCCGAAGTACAAAGGTGTCAGTGTTTTATTTGAAGTGTCATTGGATAAGACAAAGGCAAATGAAGATAAAGCACAGGAAGCATTCAAAATGGCGCAGGGGGAAACGCAGAGCGAGGACACGCGTGATACGCAGGTTACACAAATGCATAAAATCATGAAAAAATGGAATGAACTGCCGGAGCAAAAACGGATTCAATTTGCCAAAGAAAACGGAGTGAAGACAAAAGAAGAAACCGTTTATAATGAAAATTATGCAGAAAAAAGATAGGCAAAGAATTTATACCGGGCAATTCCTACACGGAGAAGTATCTGGATATAAAGGTTGCTGTTCTTGTAAAGAAGAAAACCGCAAAGATTACACATTATCAGGTTTCACTGGATGAAATAAAGCATTGTCTAAAGTAATAATTCTTTTTTCCTCAATGTTCTTTTCCGTGTTTGCAAAACAAGCCGGATATGTTACAATAAAAACCACAAGTAAGATGAAGGAAATAAGGAGGATAAACCATGTTTTGTGGAAATTGTGGGAAACCATTAAATGAGGGGGCTTTATTTTGTCCGGAATGTGGCACGCCTGTAAAGAAAATTGAAACTGAGAATGTGAATGTGGAGGAAACGACAGCATCACAGGCGCAGCCAAATAACATTCCGATACGGAATTACGACCCGCGGTTTGATTACACACCGCTTGGCGCATGGAGTTATTTCTTATATACATTACTGTTCAGCATTCCGATTATTGGATTTATTTTTGCAATTGTATTTGCCGTTGGTGGTACAAACCGCATTAATTTGCGAAACTACGCAAGGTCCTATTTTTGCTGGCTTTTAATTACGGTAGTTCTTGTGATAATCCTTTTAATTGTCGGATTTGCGATAGCAGGAACCGTGTATAATATTTTTGACCATTCGGGATATTATCACTATTACATGTAAGAAAATACAACCAGAATCTAAGAAAATAAAATTGACCCGGGGGTATCTTAGGATGCCGCCGGGCGTTACGTGTTGGTAACGGAAAGGATGAGGAAAATGTTTTTAATTGTTGGACTTGGAAATCCGGGAACGGAATATGCAGCGACGAGACATAATATTGGTTTTGATATGGTGACTTATCTGAGTGATAAATATGGAATTGCACTTCGCAGTAAAGAAGGAAAAGCGATTGTTGGAAAAGGTGTGATTGAGGGGCAGAAGGTTATGCTTGTGCAGCCGCAGACGTATATGAATCTGAGTGGAGAGAGTGTGCGTGCACTCATGGATTATTACAAGTTGACGACGGATGAAATCGTGATTATTTACGATGATATCAGTATGCCGGTCGGACAGGTGAGGATTCGCCCAAAAGGAAGTGCGGGCGGGCACAATGGAATCAAAAGTATTATTGCACATCTGGGAACGCAGGAATTTCCGAGAATTAAAATTGGCGTGGGGGCAAAACCGGAAAATGGAGATTTGGTAAAACATGTGTTGGGACGTTTTAGCAAAGAAGATGATGCAAAAATCCGCGATGTGTTTGCATTGGCAGAAGAGGGACTTCTGGCCATTTTGCAGGAAGATGTAAAGACGGCAATGAATGCGGTAAATGGAAAGAAAGTAGGAGAGTAAACGGTGGAGACATTATTAGCACCCCTTCGTGAAATGGAGGAATATACCCAATTAAGGCTTGCGGTTGATAAGGGGGAGACTCCGGTTACCGTAGTGGGCGGTATGGAAGCACAGAAGTGTCATATGATTTACGGCATGGAAGATTTGGCTGACGTCCGCCTAATTGTCACGTACAACGAAATCCGTGCCAGAGAGCTTTTAGAGGATTATCGTTTGTATGATAAAAATGTGATGTATTATCCGGCGAAGGATTTGATTTTCTATAGCGCAGACGTCCACGGAAGTGCTATTGTAGCAGAGCGGTTAAAGGCAATTCAGGCGCTTGCCGGAGACAAACCTGTGACTATTATCACGACGATTGATGCGGGTATGGATGCCTGTGTACCTTATGAAAAATATGAAAACCAGCGGATTCGGATTGAACCGGGTGATTTGCTTGATTTAGAAGAGATGCAGCATAAACTTTCCGCAATGGGATATGCAAATGTTTCCCAGGTGGAAAGTGAAGGCGAATTTTCGGTAAGGGGCGGGATTATAGATATTTATCCGTTGACTGAGGAGTGCCCGTGCCGAATTGATTTGTGGGATGATGAAGTTGATACGATTCGCCGGATTGATGTGGAGAGCCAGCGTTCCGTGGAAGACCTTTCGGAAATCGAAATTTACCCGGCGGCAGAAGTGTTTATGACCGAAGATACCGCGGTGAGAGGCCTTAGGGAAATACGGCTTGATATGGAAAAGACCGTAAAAGAGTTAAAAGAGCAGGGGAAAAATGAAGAAGCAGCAAGACTTCGCCAGAACATCGAAAGTTTTGAGGAAACATTTCATGCTTATCACGGCATGGTAAATCTGGAAAGTTATATTTTGTATTTTGAAAAGCAGGTTGTTTCCTTTTTTGATTATTTTGTTCATCGAAAAACGCTTGTTTTTCTTGATGAGCCGGCGCGTTTAATAGAGCGTGCGGAGACGGTGGAATATGAGTTTCGAGAGAGCATGAGTACGAGATTGGAAAAGGGATATATTCTGCCCCGACAGATGGACATTTTGTATTCTTTACCGGAAGTGATGAAACGGCTGCAGGACAATCCGCTTGTTTTGCTGACGACTCTTGATACGCCGATTTCCGATTTGACCGTGAAGCACAAATTTTTCATTTCTGTGCAGGCGGCACCTTCCTATAACAATAATTTTTCGATGCTGGCAAAGGATTTACAGCGGTTTAAGAAAAACGGATACCGTGTGCTTTTGCTGTCCGGGTCGGAGACAAGAGGGCGCAGACTGTGTGAGGACTTGCGGGATTTTGATTTGACGGCATCTTATGAAGGAAATTTTGAGCGTGAAATCATGCCGGGAGAAATCATGGTGGCAAGAGGAAATCTGCGAAGAGGATTTGAGTATCCCACGCTTCGTTTTGTCGTTGTCACAGAAGTTGATATTTTCGGCGCAAAGAAAAAGAAAAAACGAAAAGTAAAGCAGTATAATGGTGCTGCGATTCACAGTTTTAACGACTTAAAAATCGGTGATTATGTAGTTCATGAAAATCATGGTCTTGGCATTTATCAGGGGATTGAAAAAATTGAAAAAGATCATGTGACAAAAGATTATCTGAAGGTGGCGTATGCGGCAGGAAGTAATTTGTATGTGCCTGCGACATCACTTGAAGTGCTGCAAAAATATGCGGGAAGTGATGCCAAAGTTCCAAAGCTGAACCGATTGAATTCGCCGGAATGGAAAAAGACCAAAACGAGGGTGAAAGGTGCGGTTAAGGAGATTGCCGGGGAACTTGTCGAATTGTATGCCAAGAGGCAGGCAAAAAAAGGTCATTGTTTTGAAAAAGATACGGTCTGGCAGAAAGAATTTGAAGAACTTTTCCCGTATGAGGAAACGGAAGACCAGTTAAAGGCAATTGAGGCGACAAAGGCAGATATGGAAAGCAGCCGCATTATGGACCGTTTGATTTGCGGCGATGTTGGCTATGGCAAGACAGAGATTGCGATTCGTGCCGCATTTAAGGCGGTGATGGATGGCTGCCAGGTTGCCTTTTTAGTGCCGACAACGATTCTCGCGGCACAGCATTACAATACTTTTTCACAGCGCATGAGAGATTACGGAATTAACGTGGAATTATTATGCCGTCTGCGAACACCGTCGGAGCAGAAAAAAACGATTGAGGGTTTGAAAAAGGGCAGTGTTGATATTGTCATTGGAACTCACAGGCTTCTAAGCAAAAGTGTTTCTTATAAGAATCTGGGACTTTTGATGATTGACGAGGAACAGCGGTTTGGTGTGACGCACAAAGAAAAATTAAAGCAGATGAAAAATGATATTGATGTGCTGACGCTGACGGCGACACCAATTCCGAGAACCCTTCATATGAGTTTGGTTGGAATCCGCGATATGAGTGTTTTGGAGGAGCCGCCGGTAGACCGTATGCCGATTCAGACATTTGTTATGGAAAAAAGTGAGCCGATTGTAAGAGAAGCCATTTTACGAGAAATCGGAAGAGGCGGTCAGGTGTACTATGTATACAATCGTGTTGGCAATATGGATATTGTGGCAAATGAAATTGCGAAACTTGTGCCGGAAGCGGTGGTTGCCTTTGCCCATGGACAGATGAATGAACGTGAACTGGAGCGGACGATGTTTCGGTTTGTTGAGGGTGAGATTGATGTTTTGGTAGCGACTACGATTGTGGAAACCGGGCTTGATATTCCGAATGTAAATACGATTATTATTGAGGATGCAGACAGGCTTGGACTGTCCCAGCTTTACCAGTTACGCGGACGTGTGGGAAGAAGTAACCGCACGGCTTATGCATTTCTCCTTTATAAACGGGACAAATTGCTAAAAGAAGTGGCAGAAAAACGTCTGGCGGCGATTAAGGAGTTTACGGAACTTGGTTCGGGATTCCGCATTTCCATGAGGGATTTGGAAATACGAGGGGCAGGTAATCTTTTGGGTGCAAGCCAGCATGGACACATGGAAGCAGTCGGGTATGATTTGTACTGTAAAATGCTCAATGAAGCGGTGAAAAAGTGCAAAGGAGAAGAAGTGCCGGAGGAAGAATATGAAACGAGTGTCGAAATAAAGGTTGACGCATTTATTCCGGTCAGTTATATTAAAAATGAATTCCAAAAACTGGACATTTATAAAAGAATTGCGGAACTTGAGACGGAAGACGAAAAAACAGACATGATTGATGAGTTGGTTGACCGTTTTGGTGAGCCGCCAAAGAGTGTAATGAATCTTTTGAATATTGCCATTTTGAAAGCAAAGGCGCATGAAGCGTTTATTATGGAGGTGGCAAGTAAAAAAGAGCAGCTTCAGTTTGCGATGTATCCACAGGCGAAAATTGATGTGGAAGGAATTCCTAAACTCATCGCATCGATGGGGAGAAAACTTCGTTTTGTGCCGGGGGCAAAACCATATTTTGTTTATCGATATACGGGTAATGTGCTTTCGGAGGCGGAAAAAATAGTAGATGAAATTCGTGCACTTAGCATATCAAATAAAGAATGAGGAGGAACGATATGAAACGATTTATTTTGGCAATACTAGTATGTGTCAGCATGTGTATTGGTGTTGTTGGATGCGGAAGCGAGGCGGTGGAGGAAACAAGCTCTTCCGAGCGTGCGGCATCGGTATCAAATAGTAACTTAAAAGAGGATTCTTCCGTTATTGCAGTAGGAAAGACGACAGTTTCTTATAAGGAATACAAGACCTACTATTATTTTATGAAGAATCAGTATGAGAGTATTTTAGGAACCGATATTTGGAAGTACAATAAAGCGGTAAAGGATAAGTCTGTCGGACAGGAAGCAATTGAGTCGGTGCTTCGCCAGATTATTCAGGTAAAGGTAATTGGCAAAGAGGCTGCTATCGAGAAGGTGCAGCTTGCAACGGATGAAAAGGAAGAGGCAGATTACCGGGCAAAGACGGTGTTTGATTCGATTTCGGCGAAGGACAAGCAGACGCAGGGAATTGAATTAAAGGTACTTTCTAAAATTTTCGAGGAAAACAAACTGGCGCAGAAAATGTACAATGTACAGATGGGAAAACTCAAAATTGATTATGCGGCCAATACACTTTCGGCAGCTAAGGTGGAATTGATTTATCAGGCAGCGAACGCGAAAAATAAGGAAACCGTGAAAAATACGATGTCGCAGATTTTGAGTGAAGTGACAAGCTCACAGAATAGTTTTTACACGGTGGCAAAAAACAAAACACAGGCAGATGCGATTGAGTATGTAATTGGAAATCAGGACAGCCGTACTAATCTTGCAAAAGCTGTTGTCAGCCTGAAAAAGAATCAGACATCTGCTCTTATTGAGGAAAAAGACGGTTTTTATATTGCACATTGTATTCAGACCAATTCTGCGGCATTGCAGCAGCAGTACCGGAACCAGCTTGTGTCTGAAAAACAGACGGAAAGTTTTCAAAAGACATACAAGACATGGTCGGATAAATTTGATGTGAAAGTAAGTAAAGCGTTATTAGCGAAGAAATTAAGTGCTTTGCCACAGATAGAAGGAGCATAGGTTATGAAAAGAAGCAGTGGTGTTTTGCTCCCGGTTGCCAGCCTCCCCTCCAAGTATGGGATTGGCTGTTTTGACCGGTGCGCTTATGATTTTGTAGACCAGTTGGTGAAGGCGGGTCAAAGTTACTGGCAGATTCTGCCGATGGGACCGACCGGCTATGGAGATTCGCCATATCAGGCATTTTCCACTTTCGCCGGAAATCCGTATTTTATTTCACCGGATGACCTTGTGAAAAAAGGATACTTAACCGAGAATGACTGCATTCGCGCCGCCGAAGGAACGAGTGGTAAAGAAGTACACTATGATGTGTTGTTTCAGAAGCGGCTTGGTCTGTTACGGAAGGCATATGCAAATAGTAGTATTGAAGCGGATGTTTCTTATCAGGCGTTTGTGCAGAAAAATTCTGAGTGGCTTGCTGATTATGCCTTGTTTATGGCAATTAAAGATAATAAGTCCGGAAAAAGTTATTTGGAGTGGGAGGACGCTATTAGGCTTCGTTCGCCGGAGGCAATGGTGTCTTATCGAAACCGTTTGCTGGAAGATGTTAATTTTTACCAATTTGTTCAGTATGAATTTTATACTCAATGGGCGGCGTTGAAAAAATATGCCAATGACAAAGGAATTTCAATTATTGGGGATATTCCGATTTATGTTGCCTTAGACAGTGCGGATACCTGGGCACATCCGGAATTGTTCCAATTTGATGAAAATGGACTGCCGACGGCAGTTGCGGGATGTCCGCCGGATGCATTTTCTGCAACCGGGCAGCTCTGGGGAAATCCATTGTACCGCTGGGATGTTCACAAGAATCAGGGGTATTCGTGGTGGATTTCAAGAATTAAAACGTGTTACGAGTTGTATGATATGCTCCGCATTGACCATTTTCGAGGCTTTGATGAATATTATGCGATTCCGTATGGAGATGCAACCGCAGAATTCGGTGAGTGGGAAAAAGGTCCGGGCATTGAGTTGTTTGAGACTTTGGAGAATCAAATGGGAGAACTTCCGATTCTTGCTGAGGATTTGGGATTTTTGACTGATTCGGTCCGCAAACTTTTGGCGGATTCCGGTTTCCCTGGGATGAAAGTGTTACAGTTTGCGTTTGATTCCAGAGAGGACAGCGATTATCTGCCGTATCATTATGATAGAAATTCGGTCGTTTATACCGGAACGCATGACAATGCGACAACGTATAGTTTTTTTGATGAGTTGAAAAAAGAGGATAAGGATGTGGCACTTCGCTATATGAACCGCAGCCGGTTTACCTCGAAGAAAAAATTGACATGGGATTTGATTGCGCTGGCGATGGGAAGTGTTTCGGATCTTTGCATTATTCCTGCACAGGATTATCTGTGTCTGCCAAATTCGGCAAGAATAAATACACCATCGACACTTGGCGGCAACTGGAAATGGCGAATGGCCGGTGGCGTGTTTGACGATAAACTTTGTGAAAAAATCAGAAAAATGACGAAATTATATGGCAGACTCAAAGGACAATCGGCGAGTGCTGATATTCATTAGGCAGTGTCTGATTGTATTTATGACAAAAGACTTGCCGGTATAAATCGGAAGCGAGTAAGTCCTTTGCAAAGAGTTTTTTTGCAGTGTCGTCCATTTTGGCACATCAAAGGCAAGTTTTGTGAGAATCTGACAAGAAGCATTTTCTTTTTGTGAAAGCAGGGAAGATGCTTCTTTTTTCATGCCTAAAACACGCAGATACGGCATAACCGGTTCTTCTTTTTCGATGTCAAACAGGCACTGAAAGAAGCTGCGCTTGATTCGTCCGGTTGTGAGGGACGGATTTTTAATTGTCTTTACGAATTCATTTATCTCCCGGTATTTTGGCAATTCATTCCGGATGCGGTCAGACAAATCCGGCGTAATATCTTTTATCCGGCACAAATCTTTTGCGGTTAAAAGAGAGTAGCCAATCAGGGATGAAAAATCGCTTAGCGAAAGGTTTTCCTTTTCCCCGGCTTTGCGAATTTGTTTGCGCAGAAAAGTAGCAGAAGGAAAATCGGAGAGTGCCGGTGTGTCATTGTCATGGTATCCCTGCCCCTCGCGTCGTATAGTAAAAGGTTTAATTTTAGAATGAAGCTTTTGCAGGGCGACGCAGTATTCTAAGCCAAGAATGTTGTTTGGCGAGTCCCAGGTTTCTGTTGGCAGCCCGGATTCAGCAGCCAAGGCAAGTGAGCGGGCTTTTGGATAGAGAATACCCTGTTTCACAAAGTGTTTCACGCGCGTGCGGTAGGAATCGGGTTCATCGCAAAGAAAGGTGGCGGCCTGCAAAAGAGGGGTGAGGTCGCCGGTTTCCGTGCCAAAACATAAATGCGTGACAAATGGAAGAGCGTTCAGCGCAAGAATGCCGCCCATGGCAAAATCACCGGCGCTTGATAGACCGAACCGAACCGGCAGTTCAAAAATGAGGTCGGCACCGCCCAAAAGTGCTTCTTTTGTGCGGGTGTATTTGTCAAAAATGGCAGGTTCACCACGCTGGACAAAATCACCGTTCATTACGACAACGGCGAATTCTGCACCACATTGTTCCTTTGCTTTTTGAATCTGATAGGCATGTCCCTTATGAAAGGGATTGTATTCTGCTATAATTCCTACTACATTCATATGATTGCCTCGCTTATTCTAAGATTTCTTTTACTTTTTTGACAAGTGCTTCGGCAAGTGCCAAATGTCCTTCTTTTGTTAAGTGAAGGCTGTCTTCTTTCGATGGCAGGGTGACTTTTGCGGCATCTAAAAATGGAATGTCCAGTTGTCTTGCAACTTCTTCAAGTGCACCGCCAAGTTCATGCGAAATTGCAATGGAAGATGGCGGAAAACTTGCTGCAAAGTCGGAATCTGCCATGTTATCGCCCAGATAAATCGGGCTTACTAACAGAACCGGTGCCTCGCTTACCATTAGGATTGTCTGGCATACTTTGGCGAGACTTCCTGCAATTTTTTCGACGGAAGGTGAGAAATAAACTTTCATGTCGTTGCTTCCTAACATAAGAATTGTTAAATCCAATGGCTTATGCGAGTCTAAGCAGGGAACCAGACAGTTCATTCCGTTTTTGTATGGCTCAAAAGGGTCATCAAAGGAAGAGGTTCTGCTGTTTAGTCCTTCCTCGATAATCCGGTAGTCGCTGCCGAGTAATTTGGCGAGAATACCGGTATAGCGTGTATCGTCATCATAGCGTCCGCCACCGGGAATGTATCCGTGTGTGTTTGAATCGCCATAGCATAAAATGTGTTTCATAACGGTCTCCTTTTTGTGTGGTTGAGTTTATTTTACAATGAAAGGGGGGATGGTTTCAAGCGGAGATTTTATATCTTTTTGGTATTCCTGCGCCGCTCCCGCTGATAAACGCGCAGGGGTATCGGCATGCAAGCATGCCAGATACCCGCGTATTTATACGCAGGATACCAAAAAGATATAAAATCTCTACTGTATGAGGGAAGATGGGGTGGTTTAGCCGGGGGATTTTGGCTGAGGTGTCTAAAACAACGCTTTGGCTTTGCTAAAATATAAATATTTAATTTGCAAGAATTGTTTGCTGTCTGAAATCCAGCCGGCAAAACTTGTTATGCTCTTGTTGCTTTCAGATATGCAAGATGAGGTATCCATGATTTTCTGGCATCCGGCAAATCTCCTGTGTACCCAATCTCTAAGGAATCCCCTTTCTGCAATGCTGTTTTATCGACAGTTTTTCCGTTTAACGTGATGGCAACATTTGCACCAATTGACTGATACGAAATGGAGTAGGTTACACCGGATGAATCTTTTGTGTTTACCAAAATCCATGTGTCGGTATTGTTTTGCAGTACATTTTTAATATACAGATTAGTCAGACTTTTTACCGTACTGTCGTTTGCGTTTGTATTTGCTGAGGTGTCCGGTGTTGACTTGTTGCCGGAATTTGATTTATCTGTTTGCTTTTTTTTGACTTTTACTGTTACTTTGCAAATATATTTTTTCTTCTTGATTTTTGCAATTACTTTAGCCTTTCCTTTTTTCTTTGCTTTTACGATTCCCTTTTGGGAAACTGAGATTATCTGTGGTTTATTTACGGACCATTTACATTTTTTCTTAGTCCCTTTTAGTTTTAATTTTACTTTTGTTCCTGTGTACATGGTAATACTGGTTTTGTTCAACTTGCTCTTTGAGTTTGCACTTGTTTTCCAAGGGGTAAGCATGGAAAATAACATGAGTAAACTTAAACAAGACAAAATAATACGCTTCATATTTTCAATTCTCCTTTTAGTCAAAATAGCCATTTTGGTTAAGCCAAGTCGTAATACCATTATCAAGTTGGACAGAAAATATAGAACGGTCGTTTGCATTTCCAGAAGTTATGCCAATGGCATATCCACCTGGGAGATATAATGGTGAGCCACTCTGTCCCGGCATGCAGTAGTTGTTGGAGTCAATAACACAGTCATCGATAGAGTTAATTGTGCTTGTTGATTTATACAAGTACCATTATTGTATCCAAACTCGGCTTTAATAGAGTTAAAGTATTTTCCGTTTGAGTTTAGCAAACAGTGACCTGCTGTTGCGCATAGTTTATTCCATAGTTCATAGCCTGTTCCTAAAGTGACATATCCGGGTGAATCTGGAAATGTCATTGTTAATTTACAGATTGAATAATATGGGAAAGAATTAATTTGTGATGAACTTACTTTAATTCTATTATCTGGTAAATAGGAATATAAACTTGTACCTGTAGTATTGACATCACTCGTGAAATTAGTATTTAGTAGTTTGGTCGGTGTATTAACGCTTTTTACCTTATAACGTTGTATCAGCTTTTCGTCTGGCTTTTGCGGTTTATAATTCATTTTTTTTTGGAACTTTTTCGTAGGAATCTCATTCTTATCGTAATATGTAGTTTCCTTCTTCTGGAAGTCATAGTAAGCAATAAATTCACCCTTTAAACCAGCCGGTTTTTCATGCTCCTTAACTTTGTAGATTTTAGCGCTGCATACGGTGGGCTGTGTAATGAACTGTGCGCATAAAAAATACGATAGAGCAAAACACATTAACGCCCTTAATAAAATACCTTTACTATTTTTCGTAATAAACCCTTACATGATAATGAGGCAATGAATTATCATGCTTTCTTTTTGTATCAATGGTTAAATACGGTTCGCGAACCATTGCGTTTATTTGCATCTATACAAAATTTATTCGAAACACCTCCCTTTTTTATGACTGTTTTGAAAAATAAACATAGTGAAAAAAACACGTACAAGATTAACATAACTTAATATTACATCATTAGAGATTATATTGCAATGGGAAAATGTCAAGTTTTGTAAAAAATGTTGCGTTGTTACGCCATGCAATCTTTTTTTATGTTTTTTTGGGGAAAGGGTTGCAATTTTTTCTTGTTTTGCGATGTTTTTAGGCGAATCACGACACAAAAACAACTCTTTTTTGCTGATTTGAGAGATTGCGTTGCATTGGGAATGGAAGTTTTTGTGTGCATGCAACGTTTTTGGACTTTGGAGACAATTTGCGTTGCATGAAGCAAGTTGCCGGGCTCGCTGGTGCGCCAAGGAATCTTCCAATCTGTCGCGTTATACTATACAAGCCATGCAACCTCGCAGGCAGAGCCTGCTCGGTCACGGGCTGTCGCCTCGCAAGCTGCGCCATGCAACCTCGCAGGCAAAGCCTGCTCGGTCACGGGCTGTCGCCCTATAAAAAGACAATCTCCCACTGCTTCTTACGTGAGCGAGCTCCCGACGAAGCAGCGTGAGTTTGTTTTTTTGCATGGCTTGTAGCTTTCGTGAAAATTTAGCATTGCTGTCTTGACAGTGCCAGATGGATGGAGTAAGATAGAACAAGGACAAAAGTCAGTGAAATGACAGAAGAAAGAAGGAATTCTAGATGGAAAAGAAAGATATCGATTGGTCCAATATTGGCTTTGGTTATTATCAGACCGATGAGCGTTATGTGTCAAATTTTAAGAATGGCGCTTGGGATGATGGCGTGATGACAAAGGACGCCAATGTCGTTATGAATGAATGTGCCGGTGTATTGCAGTATGCACAGACTTGTTTTGAGGGAATGAAAGCATATACTACGGAGCATGGCGAGATTGTTACGTTCCGCCCGGATTTGAATGCTTCCCGTATGGCAAATACGGCAAAGCGTTTGGAAATGCCACCATTTCCGGAAGATAGATTTGTAGAAGCAGTTGAGAAAGTAGTAGCAGCTAATGCGGCTTATGTACCGCCTTATGGTTCTGGTGCTACCTTATATATTCGTCCGTACATGTTTGCGAGCAGTTCGGTAATTGGTGTAAAACCGGCAGAGGAATATCAGTTCCGTATGTTCTGTACACCGGTAGGTCCTTACTTTAAGGGCGGTGCAAAACCGATTACGATTCGTGTTTGTGATTTTGACCGTGCAGCACCTCATGGTACCGGTCATGTAAAAGCCGGTTTGAACTATGCGATGAGTCTTCATGCAATCGTAGATGCTCATAATCAGGGCTATGATGAGAATATGTATTTGGACGCTGCTACCCGTACAAAGGTAGAAGAGACCGGTGGTGCAAACTTCATCTTTGTTACCAAAGATAACAAGGTGGTAACACCGAAGTCGGATAGTATTCTTCCATCCATCACTAGACGTTCTTTGATGTATGTAGCGAAAGAGTATTTGGGATTAGAGGCAGAGGAGAGAGAAGTTAAATTCGATGAAGTAAAAGACTTCGCTGAGTGTGGTCTTTGCGGAACAGCTGCTGTTATTTCGCCGGTTGGTAAAATCGTTGACCATGGTAAAGAAATCTGTTTCCCAAGTGGTATGGATGAGATGGGACCGATTACAAAGAAACTTTATGATACATTGACAGGAATCCAGATGGGCCGTATCGAAGCTCCAAAAGGCTGGATTCATGAAATCTTGTAATTTTAAATTGCTTACAAGTGCTTGCTTTTCAATAAATCCCTTTTTATGTGAGAAAGTTTATTCGGATATCCGGGTAAACTTTTTCGTTATTTGCGGATTGATGAGAACGGTTTTGAAAACTTACAAATTACACTTTTTTAGGAAGGAAGGTGCTGATGCGCTACTATATTTCGGATTTACATTTTTACCATGAAAGTCTGCTTACGAAAATGGATTGCCGCGGGTTTGAAAACTGTGATAAAATGCATGAATATATGATTGAGCGTTGGAACAAAAAAGTCCGGGAAAATGACGAGGTCGTTATCCTTGGGGATGTTTCTATGGAACGTGGGAAAAAGACGAATGATATTTTGCAGCAGTTAAATGGCAGGCTGTTTCTTGTGCAAGGAAATCACGACAATTATCTCGAGGACCGCCGGTTTGATGCAACCCGTTTTGAGTGGATTAAGCCGTATGCGGAGCTGAACGATAATAAAAGAAAGATTATTTTATCGCACTATCCAATCTTTTGCTACAATGGGCAGTACCGCCGTAATAAGGAGGGAAATCCGAAAACGGTGATGATGTACGGACATGTACATGATACACACGATGAAGTTTTGGTAAATGAGTTCATCCGTATGACACGAAACACGAAGCACCAGAATCCGGGGCAGAATGAACCTATGCCGATTCCATGCCGGATGATTAATACATTCTGCATGTTTTCTGATTATACGCCGTTGTCTCTGGAAGAATGGCTTGTTTTAGATGAAAAGAGAAGGCAGGCAATATGGGAAAAGGATGGACTAAATTATTGTAAAAATGCAATAGAATGATTGGATAATCCATTTTCTAGGTGTGGGGCATATGATACAATGACGATGAAAAAGGTTTAGCAGGCACTTTTTTGAATGTGGGAATAGGCTGACGGTGTTCGTTTGTTATTTACAAATAAATGCTGCCAGCCTGTTTCATTATTTATGATTGTTTGAGGGAGGTTACTATGGAAAAATATGAAGTTTATGAAAATGAACCGGTCATGTTTCACAACCGCGCATTTTCCTGTATCGGAACAGGACGCATGGATTTGGCGCTTCACAAAGAATATTTAGACCAGTTAGCACTGGTCCAGAAAAAGATTGGATTTGACTATATCCGTGGTCATGGACTTTTCTGTAAGGACATGGCAATTTATCAGGAATTTATTACGCCGGATGGTTCCGTGAAAGAAGAATACAATTTTACTTATTTGGATATGGTGATGGATGCTTATCAGGATTTGAAAATCCGTCCATTTATTGAGCTTGGTTTTATGCCGGAACAAATGGCAAGCGGCGAAGAGACGGTATTTTACTGGAAGGGTAATATTACGCCCCCGGCGGATTATAATAAGTGGGCGCGCCTTGTGCAGAACACGCTTCGTCATCTTATGCAGCGTTATGGGGAAAATGAGGTTTTGCTGTGGCCGATTGAAGTCTGGAATGAGCCGAATCTGCCAGGGTTTTGGAAAGATGCTGACAGACAGGAATATTTTCATTTATATGAAGTTACGGCAAAGGCAGTGAAAGAAGTGGATGAAAGACTTCTGGTTGGCGGACCGGCGATTTGCGGTGTTGATGATGTATCGTGGCTGCAGGATTTTCTTGATTATGTAAAGGAGAAAAAACTGCCGCTAGACTTTGTGTCGCGGCATCATTATACAAGTTATGTGCCGGATCGGGTAGGACATTATGGCTATATTGATCTACATGATCCGGACGATGCATTTTCTGGATTGGAAAAATCGCGTGAAATTGTGGACAGTTATGAGGAGTTTGCCGGCAAAGATATTCATATCACAGAATATAACACGTCGTATATTCCGAATGCACCGGTACACGATACCTGTTATAACGCTGCGTATGTTGCGCATATGCTGTCGAGACTTGGGGATTGCCACACGTCGTATTCGTATTGGACATTTGGCGATGTGTTTGAGGAACTGGGGGTTCCGTTTACTCCGTTTCATGGTGGATTTGGACTGGTAGCAAATGGCTGTATTCCAAAGCCGACGTTTTGGACATTTGCTTTTTATAAAAAATTAACCGGCACCTGCATTCACCGCTCTGAGGATTCGCTTATTACAAAGCAGAAAGATGGCAGTTATTATGGTGTTATCTGGAATCCGGACAATGATGGAAAAGGCGAGAAGAAGGAAGTCACTTATACCATTCATCTGCCGGAGAATTATGAACGACAAGAATACTGCAATCTTGTAAAAATTGTAGATGAAGAGCATGGCAATCCACTGAAAGTCTGGCACGACCTTGGGGAGCCGGCAAATCCATCGAAAGATGAGGTGAGTTTGCTGCGTGAGGTGGCGAAGCCATGGATTACAACCCAGACGGTAAAAGCGAAAAAAGACTGCTTGAAAATTTCATTCTGTTTGGAGAAAAATGCGGTTGCAGCATTTGAGTTGAAACCGGTCGAGAGGCAGCAGGACACCGGGTATGATTATGAACGTGTGATTTCGCAGAAGGTTAATAAAGATACTCCTTGACAAGGAAACGGAAATTCGGTTACACTTAAAATAAATAAACGATAAGGAGGAGAAAAAGATGGATGAACAGATGAATAATAATGGCTACCAGAGTCAGCCGAATCCGATGCCAAATCAGAATAAGGACAATTATGCAGTTGCTATTTTGGTTCTTGGTATAGTATCAATTTGCTGTTGTGCTCCTTGTGGTATCGTGGCATTGGCACTGCGTGCATCAAGCATAAATGATATTTCACCGGAGAAGCAGGGCATGGTAACAGCTGGTTTTGTAACTAGTATTATCGGCATTTGCCTGTGGGGAATTGGACTGATTGCAAGAATTATTATGATAGTTATTTAGGTATACCACAGTTTATAAGGAGGAAAAAATGGACGAACAGATGAATAATAATGGCTACCAGTATCAGCCGAATCCTAGTCCGATGCCAAATCAGAATAAAGATGGTATTGCTATTGCAGTTTTTGTGCTTGGTATTGTTTCGATTTGTTTATGCTGCGTCGCTTGGGGAGTAATCAGTCTTGCGTGCGCCATTGTATCATTGGTATTGTATTCACGTAATAAGACGATGTTTTCGCCTCAGAAAAAGGGCATGGCAACAGCAGGATTTATTACATCGATTATTGGTTGTGTACTTGGTGCAATTGTGCTTGCAGTTTGCGTGGTTGCATTTTGTACAGCAGCATCAGTATCGTACTTTGCATATAAGACATTTTTGTAGAATTGATAATATGTAGTAATTGAAATTACATAAACTTAACCCACAATTCATAACCAAACCGCAGTACACCAAAACCGAGGAAAATCCATACAAGTATATAAAGGATATTCGCGCTTAGGTGTATACCGCGAAAATGAGAAAAATGATGAAGAATACATCCCTTTTTGAAAAGAGAGGGGTGTTTCTTTTTTATGCCATTTATGAGTAATGCCAGTGTATGAGAAAGGACAAAGGCGGTATAGATAAGGGCACAGTAAAAGATTGCCGGTTGAAGTTTTAAACTGGTGAGTAAGTCACCACGAAGCAGAGCGGAAACCGCACGTGTACTGCCACAGCCGGGACAGGAAAAACCGGTCAAAGCATGGAACATACAAGGTGGAAAAATCTTAGTAGGAATAAAAATCCCTGCCTGATACAAAAGGGAAAGACCGAGCATAATAGGAAGAAGTGCCAGACTAATGCGATAGCATATTTGATTTGATGATAATTTCCTTTTTGCCATGCCTGCTTCCTCCTTTTGTGTTGTGTGGGGCTTTTGCTGCCCTGATAACACATTATTTTAGCACGTGAAAAAGAGAGTTGCAACAAAAGGCTGAAACAGCATCGACATATATTGCACTGTCCTAAATATAATAAGAATCATTCCTCCCTTTTGGGCACATCTCTTGGCGGCTCAAAATCAGAAATGTCGTCGTAGTCCGATTCAGTCTCGGCTATGTCGTCCTCGAAGAAATCGTCATAGTCGTCACAGGAATAATCCGTATTTTTTGATTTCATTTTATCTTTTTTCATAAGAATCCCTCCATGAGAAATACTATTTCCTATGGAGGGTATTATTATACTCATAATCTAAAATTTTGCTTTTTATAAGGTCAAATCTTCAACATTAATACCCATGGAAGATAATTTTGCCGTGGTTGTTTTGATTTGATAATCAAGCTCTTCGTTTGGGGTGTCATTGTTTGCTTTTTTAATGCGTTGTAAATCTGTGTACTTGTCAATGAGTATGGTAATTAATTCCTTATCTGTCATTTCATCCATCCTTTCACCGCCTTTCCTAATAAAAATAGTATAGCGGATTTGGTTTATATTTACAAGTCATAAGTATAACAGAATAACATAGATAAAATAAGTGTCGTCTGTCCGATAAAACCACATCGAAACGAATAAAAAAACAATTTATGGGCATAACACAGGATAGAAAATCAGTGGCAGATGCTTATGGATTTATTATGTAAAAAATGGAGGGTGTTATGTCAGAGAAGTGTGAATGTGTCAATGTCAGAAAAGTAGTAATTGTCGGCTGCGGTTTTGTTGGCTCGGCGTCAGCGTTTGCGCTTATGCAAAGCGGACTTTTTTCGGAAATGGTATTGATCGATGTGGATAAAGACCGTGCGGAAGGCGAGGCGATGGATATCAGCCATGGTGCTTCTTTTGCAGGTCCAATGAAAATATATGCGGGCGGATATGAAGATGTAGGCGATGCTGCAATTATTGTAATTACGGCGGGTGCTAATCAGAAGCCAAATGAGACAAGGCTTGATTTGGTTCAGAAAAATGCAAAAATAATGACGGATGTTGTGACACAGATAAAAGAACAGGAGTACAAGGGGATTTTACTCATTGTCTCAAATCCGGTTGATATTATGACGCAGGTTGCAATGGAAGTGAGTGGATTCCCGGAACACCGTGTGTTTGGTTCAGGAACTGTGTTAGATTCGGCGAGACTTCGGTACCATCTAGGGCAGCATTTAGGGGTTGACAGCCGGAGTGTGCATGCCTTTGTAATCGGCGAGCATGGTGACAGTGAGATTGCGGCGTGGAGCAGCGCAAATGTGTCGGGTGTTCCGTTAAATTCTTTTTGTGAAATGCGGGGGCACTTTAATCACGAAGGAAATACCGAGAGCATTGAGGAACAGGTAAAAAACAGCGCCTATGAGATTATTGCAAAAAAAGATGCCACATATTATGGAATTGCGATGGTGGTAAAGCGGATTTGTCAGGCAATTGTGCGGGATGAAAAATCGATTTTCCCAATTTCACTCCGTATGCATGGCGAGTATGCTCTGGAGGATGTTGTGCTGAGTATGCCGGCAATTGTGGGAGCAAGAGGAATTGAGACAACGATTCCGATTTCGCTGGATGAAAAAGAGGTATCAAGACTTCATGAATCTGCGGAAATGCTGCGGGAGACAAGGAAAGAAATTCGGTGATGAATTGCCTTTATTTGTAGGTACAGGAGATTTTGCTCCTTGAGTGCCCTGCCTGTGCAAGTATAAAAAAACAATAAAGTTATTGAGTTAAGCCTCTAACAATGATATATTAGTTGTTAGGGGCTTTACATGGATACACATAAATTTTACATGACTTTACAAAACGTAGAGAGAGGATAATGAAATGTCTATATGGAATGTGATTAATTTGGCGGGTGGCCTTGCGATGTTCATCTTTGGTATGAACTTAATGAGTGATGGCTTGAAATTGGTGGCAGGCTCTTATTTAAAGAAAATTTTGGAAAAACTGACGCAGAATCGCATTATTGCTATGGTTGTAGGTGCCGGTTTGACTGCCTTGATTCAGAGTTCCAATGCCATGTGTGTCATGGTAGTTGGATTTGTAAATGCAGGTATGATGCAGTTGGAGCGTTCCGTTGGAATCCTGATGGGAGCAAAGATTGGAACAACGATTACCGGACAGTTGATTGCCTTTAATATTTCCGAAATTGCACCGGTGATTGCGTTCGTTGGTGTGGCAATTACTATGTTTTCGAAAAAACCTAAGGTAAAAAATGTAGGACAGATTATTGCCAGCCTTGGTGTATTGTTCATTGGACTTGGTACGATGAGTGCAGCAATGAAGCCGTTAGCAGGCGAGATTTGGTTCCAGAGTTTATTGCAGAAGTTTTCCAATCCGATTTTGTGCGTTGTGATTGGTGTTATTTTCACCGTTATTATTCAGAGTGCATCAGCATCCGTCGGTGTTTTGCAGATGTTGGCACTCAGTGGTGTTATGGCATTCCCGGGTGCCTTTCCACAGGCATTTTACATTATGCTCGGTATGAATATTGGTGCGAGTGTTGCACCGGCACTTGCTTCCCTTGGTGGACGCAAAGATGCCAAACGTGTGGCTTTTATCGTTATTTTGTTTGAGAGTATCGGCATGGTGCTGTTCATGATACTTACGCAGATTTTCCCGGTTATCTTCGATTGGATTTTAAATACAGCTCCGGGAAATCCGACCAGACAGATTGCCAATGCCAATACGATTTTCAACCTTGTGACAGTAGCGATTCTTTTGCCATGTGCGAAATATCTGGTTAAAATTTCTGAATTTGTCATTCGCGGTGAGGATGACAAAGAGGAAGCAAAGACTTCATTATATTGATGAATCCGGTTATCAGTCCGGTACGGTTTTGATTGGACAGATTGACCAGGAAGTCGGCAGAATGCATTCTTTGGTTCGTGAAAATATGGAGGCTTCGACAAAAGTCTATTTTGGAAATATGACGATTTCCAAAGAGCAGTTCGAGAGAAATGAGGAAGCAGTGGACTTTTTGAATAAAGAAATCGTGGCGGCACTGATTCGTACAAACCAGCTTGGAGTTTCTGAGAAAGAAGCGACCCATGCCGGTAATCTGTATCATATTGTGACGGATTTGGAGCGTATCGGCGACCATGCGGAAAATGTTCTGGGATATGCACTGCAGATGAAAGAGGACAAGCGTAAGTTCTCTGATAAGGCATTGAAGAATTTGAAGGAATTGTCACAGGCAGTTTATAAGATTTACGATTTGGCATGTGAGCATTTTTCAAATCCGAGTGAAGAATTGTACCGCGTTATTTATGATTTGGAAGCGGATATTGATAAGATGGTTGACAAGATGCGTGCGTCCAACAGTAAGCGCTTGAGCAAAATGAAATGTGAAGCGGTTCAGGGCTTATACTTTAATGAAATTTTAGTAGACTTGGAGCGTGTGGCCGACCATTCATTGAATATTGCGCAGGCAGCGAAAAAATATGAAATTTATGATGAGGATGAAGATTTGTAAGCATGTCTAAAAATGTAGTGTTTTGCTAGGATAATACATTGCGTTATTACCTCCTTGTTTCGTATAATATCCATAACGATGGATGTTATGAAACAAGGAGGTTTTTGTGATGAAGCAGACAACAAAAAGAGTTGTGGCGTTTTTTGCGGCGATGGGGCTGATGGTTTCCGGACTTTCACTGAATGAGCCTGCGTCAGCCGATGCAAAGGCAAAAGCAAAAGTAAAATCAGTAACAATTAAAAATGTAAAAAAGAAGCTGACATTGAAAAAAGGAGATTCTTTCAAACTGAAAGTATCCGTTAAAGTTAAGCCCAATAAGGCGAAGTATAAAAAGGTGACATACAAATCGTCAAAGAAAAAGGTAGTAAAAGTCTCGTCAAAGGGAAAACTTACTGCCTGCCAGGCGGGTACGGCCAAAATTACCGTGCGGTCAAAGACGAATAAAAAGAAGAAAACGGTTATTACGGTTGTCGTGAAAAATGTCCGGACAGAAAACAAAGGACAGGGTGCGGCACCGACTGCAAATGTGACAGTTAGTCCGACAAAGCAGCCCGAAAATACAGGCGGACAGACCGTTTCACCAACTGTACAGGCAACGGCAACACCTACCGTGAAACCAACGGCGGAGCCAACACCGGTACCGGATGGCACAAGCACACTTATGCGCAAGCCATTTGCAGCGCAGGGAAGTGTGGGACAGAAATTATCCGAACTTTCAGTTTCGAGCGGAAAAATTGTTGACAGCAACGGTACAGAAATTAAGGGTACTTACGAATGGGAACAGCCGGATACGACGCTTGAGACAATGGGAAAAACTCATGCAACGGTAAAGTTTGTTCCAAAAGACAGTACATTTGCAGAAATCAAAGGAATTTCGATTCCGGTTCACACGATGAAAAATATTGTTAAAATTGAGAGAAAACCTACCTGCTCCGGTGCTGCAACCGGGAAGAAATTAAGTCAGGTTGCCTTATCCGGTGGAAGAGCCGTAGATGCAGAAGGAAAAGCGGTTTCCGGTTCTTTTCATTGGGCAAGTCCTGAACGTATGCTTGCAACCCCCGGCAGGTCAAATTACATGGCGGTCTTTACCCCTTCTGATAATGTGACATACCGTGAGGTTTCCATTTACGTAAATGTAAATGTTAAAGGGACTGCGATTACAAGTGGAATCGCAGATAAAAAACTTGATTTGTCCGGTGGTACATGGAAGAATGAGACAGCTTACAGCGGACAGTGGAATGGAACCTTTTATTTATTGAATTCCTATTTGGCAGGAATCGATATGTCGCAGTATTCGACCATGACTGTGACAGCCGAAGTATACGATAAAAACGGAAAAGTTCTTTCTGATACAACGAGCAGTTTTGTCGGATTTAAGTTAGCAAACAAAGAGGGTGACTGGATTGGTTTTACAGATGATTATGTAAATCGCACCGGTGGGTTATCTCTTGCGGGATATGAAGGTGGAGATTTATATCTTGTCGTACAGAATATGCAGGCGTCAGTTGGTTATATTGAGGTAAAATCCATTACATTGAAAGCTGGCGAGATTACAAATGTAAAAGATGGCAGTTCCCTGAAACGTGCGTATGGTGATATGTTTGGCAAAGTCGGAAATGCGCTTGTCGGCAATGAGATGAATGACAGCAATTGTGTAAATTTCGCGGCATCCCAGTATAATTCCGTAACCATGGGAAATGAAATGAAACCGGACAGCCTTTTGCATAATTGGAATCCTTCCTTTTCAAATACAAATCCGGCCGGTTATGTGGATACAGCGAAGTTTACCTATGCATATAAAGACAGCAGGTATCCGGTCATTGACATGAATTCGATTGACAATTATTTAAACATCGCCTACAAAAATGGTATGAAAATGCGTTTTCATGTATTTGTCTGGCATAAACAGACACCACAGTGGTTCTTCAAGGAAAACTTCAACAAAAATGGTGCGTATGTTTCGAAAGAAGTTATGGATGGACGACTGGAGTATTTGGTGCGGAATGTTATGACGCATATTTATTCCTATAAAAACAGTGATGGTGTTTATGTTGGACGTGAAGTGATTGACAACTGGGACATGGCAAATGAGTACACACACAATAACGATGGTGGAGAAAAGAGTTATTGGGATGAAGTGTATTATCCGGATTATGAATACAGTGAGAAAAAACACAGTGGAATTTATACACCGGTTTACATTAAAGAAGCATTTGCAATTGGACATTCCATTTTGGAAGACTTTGGTCTGACGAATGAAGTAAGCCTGATGTATAATGATTATAATACCTATCAGGTGGCAGATAAAATTGTTACCATGGTTCAATATTTTAACACGAAAGATGAAGTAAATCCGACGGGAGAAGTTATTTGTGACGGCGTCGGTATGCAGACACATTTGTATGGGATATCCGGATATTGCATCGATTGGTACAAATGCCATTGATAAATTTAAAGCGGCAGGTTTTGAAATCCAGCTGACTGAGATGGATTTGACAGATAAGGTACAGAGTGAAACGTCACAGGCAAACCAGATTGCCAAATGGTATAATTTGATGATGTTATTGATGACGGAAAAGGACAGTGGTGCAAAAATCACAGGTATTATCTGGTGGGGGCCAAGTGATAATCACTCTTGGCGAAGCGAAGGTGTTCCGCTTTTGTACAGCAAATACTGGCAGGCAAAAGAACATTATTTTCAGGTGATTGAGGCTGTATCTTCCTATAATCAGGGAGATTCAGAATGGCAGATTTATGTATAGAAAGGCCTTGCTTTAAATAGATGAATAATCCCCCTCTTTGGTGCATAGATTATACAAACACCAAATCAGGGGGATTTTTTTGAAAGGATATCATATTCAAAAAACACCGATTGAAGAGCGTGCGGTGGCGATTGCTGAATATATTGTAAAGAATAAGGCAACCGTACGGCAGGCGGCAGGCCAGTTTGGCGTGAGCAAGAGTACGGTACATAAAGATGTAACGGAGCGGCTGCTTAGGATTAATCCTTCCCTTGCTGCAAAAGCAAGGAAAATACTTGATGTAAATAAATCCGAACGGCATATCCGCGGGGGGATGGCGACAAAGGAAAAATACAGCCATCTTCATGCAGAAAGACAGATGTTTCCGGGAAATCGAATGAGTTAATAAAACGGCGTTGGTCCGGTCTATCCGGGGTGGCGCTGTTTTTACATATTCAAACGGTAAAAAAGGAAAAAATGTGTACAAACTTTGAAAATTGAGACGATAACTTGTCATTTTTGTCGAATGTGCTATAATGATAAATATGTATCAAAAACTCGGTAAAGGAGGAAGTTTCATTGGGACAGTCAACCTTTAAAGGGGGAGCACATCCTTATGAGGGCAAGGAACTCAGCATGGATTCTCCAATTCGTGAAATGGATGCGAAGGAGGAACTTGTATTTCCTATGAGCCAGCATATTGGAGCCCCGGCAACACCTGTCGTAGCTGTTGGTGATACAGTGAAGATGGGACAGATTATTGGCGAAGCAAGTGGTTTTATTTCCGCCAACATTGTAAGTTCTGTATCCGGTGAGGTCAAAGCCGTAGAGCCAAGACTTTTGTCATCGGGAGCAAAAGCAACCTGCGTTGTAATTGCAAATGATGGGGAATATCAGCCGGTTGAAGGACTTGGCGCAGACAGGGATTACACCCAGTTGACAAAGGAGGAAATCCGTCAGATTATCAAAGATGCCGGCATTGTCGGTATGGGAGGAGCCGGATTCCCGACAAACGTTAAAGTTACGCCGAAAAATGAAGGAGAAATTGATTATGTCATTGTAAACGGAGCAGAGTGTGAGCCGTATCTGACTTCGGATTACCGCTTGATGTTAGAGCGTCCGGAGGATTTGATTCAGGGACTTCACGTTGTATTATCTTTGTTTGACAATGCAAAAGGTGTCATTGCCATCGAGGATAACAAACCGGAGGCAATTGCAAAACTTCAGTATCTCACGGATTCCGATCCGGATATTGAGGTAAAAGTATTAAAAACAAAATATCCACAGGGAGCAGAGCGTCAGGTGATTTATGTAACGACCGGACGTAAGATTAACTCCAAAATGCTGCCGGCTGATGCAGGCTGTATCGTGGATAATGTACAGACGGTACTTGCTATTTATGATGCCGTATGTAAGACAACACCGTCGATGAGCCGCGTGGTAACACTGACCGGTGATGCGATGGCAGAACCACAGAACTATAAAGTCAAATTTGGTATGAGCCATGCCGAGCTGTTAGAAGAAGCAGGCGGACTCAAAGAAAATGCGAAGAAACTGATTTCCGGCGGCCCGATGATGGGTATGGCAATGTATGATTTGAACACGCCGATTACGAAAACAAGTTCTTCCATTTTGGCAATGAGCGAGGATGAAGTTGAAAAATTTGAGCCGACGAATTGTATTCGATGCGGCCGTTGTGCGACGGTATGTCCGAGCCACTTGGTGCCACAGATGATGGCACAGGCTGCTGAGCGCAATGATTTGGATTACTTCCAGAAGCTTAATGGTATGGAATGTTATGAATGTGGTACTTGTACATTTGTTTGTCCGGCGAAGAGACGCCTGACACAGATTTTCAAACAGGCAAGACGTGCGGTTATGGACCAGAACAGAAAAAAATAAGCATGTTTAGCCATGAAAATATGCTTTGCAAAAGCAGCAGAATGGAGGAAACAATGGAAGAGAAATTATGGAACGTTTCTTCATCTCCTCATGTACGTGACCATTCTTCTACGCAGTCCATCATGAGAGATGTCGTAATTGCCTTATTGCCGGCTACCATCATTGGTATTTATAATTTCCGGTTAAGTGCAGTATTAGTAATTTTAACCTGCTGTGTATCCTGTATGTTGGCAGAATACATCTGGCAGAGATTGATGAAACAGAAGGTAACAACAAATGACTTTAGTGCCCTTTTGACCGGCTTATTGTTAGCATTGAATCTGCCGGCTACGATGGGAAATCCAAAGTATCTGTGGATGTGTGTTCTTGGCAGTGTATTTGCCATTATCGTTGTGAAACAGTTATTCGGAGGACTGGGTCAGAACTTCATGAACCCGGCACTTGGCGGCCGCTGCTTTTTGATGTTGTCATTCAGTAGCGTCATGACAAGTTTTACGGTAAAAGAAGGAAGTAACTGGTTATACGGTATTTCCGTTGACGCAGCAAGTTCTGCCACACCACTTATGGATGTTAAAGAAGGCGGTTACCCAAGTCTTTTGAAGATGTTTTTGGGAACAACGACAGGAACCATTGGTGAGACATCGACAGCAGCACTTTTGCTTGGTGCCATTTACCTTTTGCTCCGTCGTGTTATCGACTGGAAAATCCCGGTTATTTACATCGCAACATTTGCCGTATTTGACATTTTGTATATGGTAATTGCCGGTGCGGCTGCTTATCCGCTTTTGTATGAACTCTGCGGTGGCGGCTTGATGCTTGGTGCATTCTTTATGGCAACTGATTACGTGACGAGTCCGATTACTTCAAAGGGTAAAGTGATTTATGCAATTTTACTTGGTCTTTTGACTGGCTTGTTCCGATTCTTCGGTGAGTCCGCAGAAGGTGTATCCTTTGCCATCATTATCGGCAACTTGTTTGTACCATTGATTGAACGCTATACCGTTCCAAAGGCATTTGGAAAGGAGGGCAAAGCAAATGGATAAGAAAAGCAGTATGATGAAGGACGCCATTATCTTATGTGCGATCACCCTGATTCTTGGTGCCGTGTTAGCAGGTGTTTATATGCTGACAAAGGACCCGATTGACAATGCTCAGAAAAAAACAAATAACGAAGCCTGCGCTGTTGTTGTCGCACAGGGAGATTCCGTAAAGGATAACGATGCAGAAGCGGTATCCGGTGCGGCTGCTTATTTAGGTAAGCATGACCTTTCAAATGCAGAAGTAAAAGAAGGCGATTTGCTTTCCGAATATGTAGAGATTACTGAAGTACATCCGACAGCAAATGGCGGAAAAGTATATCTTGCCAACGCACTCAAAGGTTATGGTGGTAAAATCAGTTTTGCTCTTGGTGTAGATGCACAGAGTGCGATTACCGGTATTCAGATTACCAGTGAGAGCGAGACGGCAGGTCTTGGTGCAAACTGTGAAAACGATGAGTTTAAGGCACGTTTCAAAGGAATCAAAGCACCGGAGAGCACATCGGAAGAAATGTATAATAAAAATGAGACAACAGATACCCAGGTACAGGCATTATCGGGCGCTACGGTTACTTCCCGTGCGATTACGAGAGCGGTAAAGGGAATCTTGTTCTATGATGCATCCGGAAAGGAGGCTGGTCAGTATGAGTAAAAATGTTTGTGGCGAGCGCCTTATTAACGGTATCGTTAAAGAAAACCCTACGTTTGTCATGATGCTTGGTATGTGTCCGACTTTGGCGGTTACATCCTCGGCCATGAATGGTCTGGGCATGGGATTATCGACAACGGTTGTATTGATTTTATCCAATATGCTGATTTCAGCATTGCGTAAGATTATACCGGATAAAGTTCGTATTCCGGCATTTATCGTAATTGTAGCATCGTTTGTAACGATTGTTCAGCTGCTTTTGCAGGCGTACATTCCATTTTTGTACTCGGCACTTGGTGTTTACATTCCGTTGATTGTAGTAAACTGTATCATCTTAGGACGTGCCGAAGCCTATGCTTCCAAAAATCCGGTTATTGCATCAGCATTTGACGGAATTGGTATGGGTCTTGGATTTACGATGGGATTAACGCTGATTGGTATTTTCAGAGAAATCCTTGGAAGTGGTTCCATTTTTGGATTCACAATCCTTCCAAGCGCAGTAAATATCTCAATTTTTGTTATGGCTCCCGGCGCATTCTTTGTTCTGGCAGGACTTACTGCCCTTCAGAATAAACTGAAAATGCCGAGCGCAACAAAGAAAGAAGAAGAGGACGAGGAAGAAAAGGAGGTTGAAAACGCATGAGTATTTTTACCATTCTTTTTACGGCGGCACTTGTGAATAACTTCGTATTGAGTCAGTTCCTTGGCATTTGTCCGTTCCTTGGTGTATCCAAGAAAGTGGAAACCGCTGCCGGTATGGGCGGTGCAGTTGTATTCGTAATTACGATTGCCTCCTTTATTACCAGTTTATTGTATAACTTCCTGCTTTTGCCAAATGATTTGGTATATTTAAATACTATCGTATTTATTTTGGTAATTGCAGCTTTGGTTCAGTTCGTTGAGATGGTATTGAAAAAAATGATGCCGGCTCTGTATCAGTCACTTGGTGTATACCTTCCGCTGATTACGACAAACTGTGCGGTACTTGGTGTGGCACTGCTCAGCGTACAGAACAACTATGGAGTACTGGCTAGTACCGTAAACGGTATTGGTGCATCACTTGGTTTCCTCCTTGCGATTGTACTGATGGCCGGTATTCGTGAGAAACTTGAAAATTGTAACATTCCGAGCGTACTGAAAGGAACACCGATTGTGCTGGTAACAGCAGGTTTGATGGCGATTGCTTTCTGCGGTTTCGGCGGCGTTAGCTTTTAGGAAAGGAGGAACTTGAAATGACAGTATTTATTTTCTCAGTAGTTCTCCTTGCGGTGCTTGGTATCCTGATTGGTATTCTTCTTGGGGTAGCAGGTAAGGTATTTGCCGTAGAGACCGATGAAAGAGTTGAAAAAGTACGTGAGTGTCTGCCGGGAAACAACTGTGGCGGCTGTGGTTATCCGGGTTGTGATGGTTTGGCAGAGGCGATTGTAGCCGGGGATGCACCGGTAAACGGTTGTCCGGTCGGTGGAGCACCGGTAGCCGGCAAGATTGCAGAAATTCTTGGTGTGGAAGCCGGAAGTTCAGAAAAACAGGTGGCATTTGTAAAATGTGCCGGAACTTGTGATGTGGCAGCAAATAAATATCACTATGTTGGTGAGATGGACTGCCGCCGTGCAGCGATGGTACCGGGACGTGGTGAAAAGGCATGTTCATATGGCTGTCTTGGTCTCGGCTCCTGTGTGGAAGTCTGTCAGTTTGGTGCATTATCCATTCAGAATGGAGTTGCTAAAGTAGACCGTGACAAATGTGTTGCCTGCGGTCAGTGTGTAGCAACTTGCCCAAATCATGTGATTGATTTGATTCCGTATTCTTCTGCTTATGCGGTACAGTGTAGTTCGAAGGATAAAGGTAAAGCAGTTATGGAAGTCTGCCAGTCCGGCTGTATCGGTTGTGGACTTTGCGTGAGACAGTGTGAATTTGGTGCCGTAACATTGGAAGACAATATTGCCGTAATTGATGGCACAAAGTGTCAGGGCTGTGGAAAATGTGCAGAAAAATGTCCAAAGAAAGTTATTCATGCGCAGCAGTAAAAAGTAAAGATAAAAAAGAAGCTACAGAGTGTCAGCCGATTGATAGGCGATGCTCTGCAGCTTCTTTTTTTCGTAGTACTTTTTGGGCTTTGTACTTGAAGTCGTACTGTCCGGAAGTACGGTTACGACGCATGATGCCGTTAAATTACGTGAAAGTAAGGTGGCGGTGATTGTTACCGTACCGGGAGAAACTCCCATTACTACGCCGCGGGAATTTACAATGGCAATACTTTCATCGGAACTTTCAAACACCGGTCTTTCGGCAGAAGTATTTGGTTTAATAATGGTTTCAAGTCTTGTTCTCTGGGAGAGAGGAACAGAAACCTGATTTTTCATAAATTTAATACTTACTGCATTTGGTGAAACACGAACTCGGCATTTGAGGTTGCGGACTACTTTTTTTCCTTTTTTTACAGTAACGGTAATGACCGAAGAACCAATGGCAAGGGCAGATACACTGGCATATCTGGCATTTTGCGTTTCGGTTTTTACTGTTGCAATCGAAGGTTTTGAGGAAGTGAAAGTAATCTTATGCTTCTTTTTTGCGTTATAAACGCGAAGCGAAAAGGTGCTTCCAACAGTCATATTTAATTTTTTCATGTTCAACTTTGGTTTTTTTCCTGCGGCGAAAGAAGTGCCGGCCGGTAAAACCATACTGATTAGAAGTACAAATACCAAAAGAGAGGTAAACTTTTTCTTCATGAAAAGGCTCCTTTCCATTGCATATTTACTTTGTACTGTAACTATAGTATGTGCTTGTGGCACAAACTTGTCACTTTGTGAAGGGGTCTTGAAATTGGTTTTTGAAACTGTTATGATGGAAAAAAACAATAGGAAGAGATGGGAAAGGAGAAAGACCATGCAGAGAATTTTAATTGTAGATGATAATGAAGATATTCGAGAGGTTTTAGGTACTTATGTAGCAAAAGAAGGTTTTGAGCCGGTTGTGGCAAAGGACGGATTTGAGGCGCTTGACCTGTTTAAGAAAGCCAATCCGGCAGTTGTACTGCTTGACGTTATGATGCCGGGCATGGATGGTTACAAAGTTTGTGAAAAAATCCGCGAGCAGTCGGATGTGCCGATTATCCTTGTTACAGCAAAAGGAGACGATTACGACCGTGTGATGGGACTGGATATCGGAGCCGATGATTACATTGTCAAACCTTTTAATGGAGATGAGGTTATGGCACGTGTCCGCGCGGTGCTGCGCCGTATGGGACGTTCGGAATCGACAGAAGAAAAGAAAGTTTTAAACATCAGTGATTTGACGATAAATATTGAGACTTACACCGTTTATGTAGGAGCGGAAAAACTTCCGATGACGAAAAAAGAAGTAGAGACTATGTGGATTCTTGCCGGAAATCCAAGCAAGGTATTTACCAGGGATAACCTGTTGGACAGTTTGTGGGGGCAGGATTATTTTGGTGACAGCCGTACCGTGGATTCCCACATCAAAAGACTGCGTGCGAAATTAGATAAGGTACCACATCCGAATTGGGAGATTAAGACGATTTGGGGCTTAGGATATAAGTTTGAACTTACTGTATAAGGAGCCGCTATGAAGAAAATATTTTGGCGTGTATTTGTTGCATTTGGTGCTGTTCTTTTGTTTTTTACCATATTGATTGGACTTATGTTTACACGTTTTAACCGCACTAACATTGTGGGGGCGTATAAACAGCAGTTAGGGGATTTGGCAGATGGAGTTGTCACCCGGACAAGCCAGGCGGTAAAAGACAGTGAAGCGGATGAATTTATGGATTATCTGCGCGCGATGGAAGATTTTGGAAAGATGCAGAATGTCGACATCTGGATTGTGGCAGATGAATCGAGTAAACATAAATTATCCGACACATATACCAATGTGCAGATGGATGGACTGGATATTCCGAAGGAAACAGAGAATATTATCAAAACGGCATTTCGGGGGAAAAAGAAAAGTTACAGCGATTACGATGAAATTTACCAGACGGTTATGCTTCATTTGGCAGTGCCGGTCCGTGATAAGAGTGGTGACGTGTCGGGAGCAGTTGTCGTATCGGGACCGATGGAAATGCAGGAAAATACCGTGATTCAGTACGAAAAATACATGCTGATTTGCATTATGGTAGGAGCGTTTTTGGCGCTTTTATTATCCTTTTTCTTCTCCAGACAGCTCGTCCGTCCGATTATCCGGATTAAAGAGGCTGCTCTTGTGCTGGCTGCCGGAAATTATGCTCATAAAACCGGAATCCGTCGGAAAGATGAACTGGGGGCGCTGGCAGAGAGTATGGATACCCTTTCGGATAAGTTGGTGGAAGCGGAAGAATTTCGCGAGGACTTAGAGCAGAGCCGCCGGGATTTCTTCTCGAATGTATCGCATGAACTCCGCACACCGATTGCTGTTATGAAAGGTTATGCTGACACGCTGGTGGCTGGTTATGTAACGGATGAAACCAAGCAGAAAGAATATTTGCAGAGGATTCAGAGCGAGTGTAACGGTATGGAACATCTGGTGTCTGATCTTTTGATTTTGTCGCGGATGCAAAATCCGGATTACGAATTAAATGTCGAAGTGTTAAATGTGATTGCCGTGGCACAGGATGCGATGCGTGGAATGCGTATTCTTATGCAGGAGAAAAAATTGACGGGCAGTGTTACCTATGACGACGAATGTTCCCTGATGAAGGGAGATTACGACAGAGTCCGCCAGTTGTTTACCGTTCTTTTGCAAAATGCCGTAAAATATTCGGACGAGGGAACAGAGATTACCATGCATGTTGCAAAAGAAGAAGGACTGATTGTGACAACGGTGCGCGATTTTGGGATTGTTATCCCGGAGAGTGAATGGGAAAATGTTTTTGAAAAATTTTACCGCGCAAGCAGCCACGGTGAAAAAGAAGGCTCCGGACTTGGACTTGTTGTGGCAAAGAATATTGTGAGCCGTCACGGCGGGCATATTTTTGTTCGAAGCGATGAAAAAAATGGAACTATTTTTACGATAGAATTTCCAGAAACTTCTGAAAATATTTCTTGATATATTTCGCTGTTTTCAGTATACTAATAGTATCAAGAAACGAACATCTCCTGGAGTGTTCGATACCTTCTGAATTTTTGAACCTACAATACTTTAAACGGGATTCTTATATCTGTAGTTGGATGTCGGGCCGTCACTGCCGCAAGGTACTATGGTGACATAGCAACGGAAGACAGAAGGCTGCATGCGGTTGCCCACCTAGCCAATAGCTAGGAGTCAAAAATCAGAAGCCGGCATTTCGGGTATTTACGAAAGAGTTGGGCAGCGATTGGTCGCTGCCCTTTTCTATATGTGGAAAAAGAAATTAGGAAAAAACGATGAAAAACGGATTTTTGAAAGTAGCGGTTACGACACCGGATTTGCGCGTGGCAGACTGCCAATATAATAAAAATCAAATGGTTGAAAAAGTGAAAAAAATGGCAGACGAAAAAGTTTCTCTTGTTTGTTTTCCAGAATTTTCTCTGACCGGATACACGTGCGGTGACTTGTTTTTGCATGATACCTTAGTGGAGGGCGCAAAAGATGCTCTGGCTGCATACTGCGAGGAGACAAAATCGTACGAAATCGTCAGTGTAGTCGGACTTCCGCTTGACCATAACGGAAAACTTTATAATGTGGCAGCGGTCATTTATGGCGGTAAAATTCTTGGGTTTGTGCCAAAAAGCTATCTGCCAAACTACAGTGAATTTTATGAAGCACGTCAGTTTGTAGAAGCACCGGCAGAAAACGGAGAGCATCTCTGGAAAGAAGGAGAGAGCGTTCCGTTTGGTGCCAATCTGATATTTACGCACCAAAAATACCATCGTTTTTCCTTTGGAATCGAATTATGTGAGGATTTGTGGACGCCGATACCGCCATCCGGTGAACTTGCTATGGCGGGAGCACATATTATCTTGAATTTGTCGGCGAGTGATGAGCTGACCGGCAAGGCGGGATACCGCAGAGAACTTGTGAAGAACCAGTCAGCACGTACCCTTTCGGCGTATTTATATGCAGATGCCGGTGAGGGAGAATCCACGATGGATATGGTGTTTGCCGGTCATAATCTGATTGTGGAAAATGGCGTCGTTTTGAAAGAGAGCAAACCATTTGCCGGAGAAAAGGATTTGATTACGGAAATTGATTTGGGGCGGCTTCACAATGAAAGACGGCGTATGACGACCTTTACCAAAGGACAGAAAAAAGACGATTTTACGACAATCTGGTTTGATTCAAGTGTGCCGGAAGAAACAAAACTTACAAGAAGTTTTGAGAAGACACCATTTGTTCCTTCGACCCGTGCTCACAGAGAAGAACGATGTGAAGAAATTCTGGCAATTCAGTCGTATGGACTTGCCAAACGCCTGCGCCACACCGGCTGTAAACATGCGGTAATCGGGTTGTCTGGCGGTTTGGATTCGACCCTTGCGCTGCTTGTGACAGTCCGCGCGTTTGATACGTTAAATTTAGAAAGAGAAGGAATTGTCTGTGTCACAATGCCATGTTTTGGAACAACAAACCGCACTTATGATAATGCGGTTCAGTTAGCAAAGCAGTTAGGTGCGTCATTACGTGAAATTCGGATTCAGGATGCGGTTATGCAGCACTTTAAAGATATTTCACATGACCCGGAAGTGCAGGATGTAACATATGAAAACGGACAGGCAAGAGAACGCACACAGATTTTGATGGATATTGCCAATGAGGTCTGCGGTATGGTAATTGGAACCGGCGATATGTCGGAACTTGCTCTTGGCTGGGCGACATATAATGGAGATCATATGTCGATGTATGGCGTGAACTGTTCCGTGCCAAAGACGCTTGTCCGCTATCTGGTACAGTTTTTTGCCGACACTTGTGAAAATGACATTTTGAAAAAAGTTCTCTACGATGTGTTGGATACGCCGGTCAGTCCGGAGCTGCTTCCTCCGAAAGAGGGCGAAATCGCACAGAAAACAGAGGACCTTGTGGGACCTTATGAACTTCACGACTTTTTCTTGTATTATACATTAAGGTTAGGCTACGGACCGGAAAAAATCTTCCGTCTAGCCTGCGTGACGTTTGAAGGAGCATACGACAAAAAAACGATTGCCAAATGGTTAAATACGTTCTTTCGCCGTTTTTTTGCACAGCAGTTCAAACGGTCGTGTCTGCCGGACGGGCCAAAGGTTGGTACGGTATCGGTATCGCCACGCGGTGATCTGCGTATGCCAAGCGATGCCAGCAGAGCACTGTGGCAGACGGAGTTAGACCGGATTTGTGACTGCCTTGTTTAAGGCGGTGCGGATGCCTTCAATTAAGAGTGATTCTGTGTATTTACTTTTGTCCGAGAGAGGAACATCCTCCAGTTTAGTGCCGGCAATCAACTCTTTTTCAATGGATTCCAGTGACGGTTTCACAAGTGGGTACATAGTCGTCACCGATTCTTCCAAGTTGACTAAAGCAACACTTTTTATCTGGTCGGCATCCACGGCAACCTCGAGGTTTAATGTGGTATCTCCAAGTTTAATCTGTGAAGTATAAACACCGGGCGTATAAATCTGCTTTGTGGAACCGGTCTTTTCTTTGTTTGATTTGTCCGGAAGAAACATAATAATAAGCAAAACGATGAGAAGTATACCAAGGCCGGCAAAAATTGCCGTATAAATTAATTCTTTCATTTGAATGACTACAATTTTAGTTTTTGCCATGGAAAAACCTCCTTATGGATTTTGTGCTTGCGTGTGCTTACTGTTAATATATGAGCGGCATGTTGCCGCTATGCATTCTATTTTTGAGAGGAGGAGTTTGTTTGTCATTGCACTTTATTTTAGGCGGGAGCGGCAGTGGAAAAAGCACCTGGCTGTTCAAAAAAATTCAAAAAGACGCGTCAGAAAATCCGGGTATCAATTATCTTGTCTTAGTACCGGATCAGTTTACATTAGAAACCCAGAAAACATTAGTTTCCCTCAATGGAAATAAGGGGATTTTAAATATTGATGTGCTCAGTTTCCACCGTTTGGCATACCGTGCCTTTGAAGAGGTTCCGGCGCTGCGTCGAACGGTTTTGGAAGATATGGGGAAAATCATGATTTTGTATCAGGTATTTTCCAAAAAGAAAAAAGAAATGCTGTATTTTAAACGTGGGTTAAATGCAGCGGGATTTTTGGATGAATGTAAATCCCTTTTGTGTGAACTGGCGCAGTATGATGTTTCGGAAGAAGCATTGGAAGAACTTACGGAGAAAGTCGGAGAGGACTCACTGCTTGGCTTGAAACTGCATGATATCCGTCTGGTGTATCAGGCGTTTACAGAGCGGATGGGCGATACGTATATGATGGCAGAGGAACTGGTGCCACAGCTTACACGGGTAGTTTCCTCACTTGAGATGATGAAACACTGTGTGGTTTGTTTAGATGGTTTTACCGGTTTTACACCGACACAGTATGAACTTTTGCGCGAAATTTTAGGGGTATGTGAGGATATGTACATAACGGTAACGACGGACCGCACCGGACACAGAGACCGTGTGTTTTCCATGAGTGCCGATACGATACGCCGTCTGACTCAGATGGCAGGAGAACGAGGTGTTCTTGTAGAGGAGCCGGTTATCACAGGGGCAGGCAGGGAAAAAATTCCTTACCGGGTAGCGAAAAATGAGGAACTTGCCTTTATGGAGGAGCGGTTGTTTACTCATGGGTTTAAACCGTGGGAAAAAGTGCCGGAGTCCATTCACATTACGATGTGCCACAGGGAGCGGGATGAGGTTTCCTATGTGGCGAGACGGATTTACTGGCTGATGAAAGAAGAGGGGTATGAGCCGGAAGACATTGCGGTTGTGACGGCAGATGAAGCGGCTTATGAGCCGCTTTTAGTGCAGGAGTTTGAAAAACTTGGCATCCGATACTTTTTGGACAGTACGAAAAGCATTGGGGCAAATGCGATGGCTGAGTACCTCTTAGCCTTTATCCATATGGTGCAGCAGAGACTTGATTATGAGAGCACGTTCCGTTTTTTACGCTGTGCCCTGTCACCGCTTACAAGGGAGCAGACAGACTGCCTGGAAAACTATGTGATAGCCAGGGGATGCCGGGGGATGGCAGCCTATCAGAGTGAATGGGAGTATGCTGTTTCCGGACTGGATTTACTGGAAGTCAATGAATATCGGAGAATTTTTGTGAATTCCATTGCGGAGACGCTGCAGGCATTAAAAGGCGGTAAAAAGAGTGTTCGTGAATTTACGGAAATTTTCTATGGTTTCGTTGAGAAGAACGGAATTTATGAGCGTCTTCTTGCCATGAGCGAAAATTTTGAAAACGATGGAAAGCTTATTTTAGCGAGAGAATATAAGAGCATTTACCGTTTGATGATTCATCTGTGGGATGAGTTTGTGGAACTTCTCGGAGATGAAATTGTCACATTTAAAGAGTATACACAAATGTTAGAGGCCGGAATTTCAGAAGGAATTGTCGGGTTTATTCCGCCAACGGCTAAGCAGGTCATGATTGGCGATGTGACAAGAAGCCGTTTGAAAAATATTAAGGTTCTTTTCTTCCTTGGTGTCAATGATAACTGTATTCCGAAGGCGAAAGGGGCACCGGGGCTTTTGACCGAGCGTGAGAGGGAGCGCATGGAAAAAGAGGGCGTGACGTTAGCACCGGATGCGGAAAAAGAATCGTATAACGAGCAGTTTTACTTATATTTAGCGCTTACGAAAGCGTCTGAGCAGGTGATTCTAACCTATTCGGTTATGACGTCAAAGGGAGAGAGCAAAAGACCTTCCTATCTGATTAACCGCGTTAAACAGGTGTTTCCAAAGCTTGTTGTGGAAAAAGAGGAAATGGATACTTCTTATGAAAAAATCATGGGAAGTGACAAGGGAAAGAGTTATTTAATTTCGCATCTGGCGGACGGCACTTATGCAAAGGATGTTATCTGGTGGGAAATTGCTTCCCATTATGAAAAGAAAACGCCCGGTATTTTAAAAGATTTGCTTGGGATTCGGGAAAAACGTGCTGGAAATAACTCGCTCAAAAAAGAAGCGGCAAAGCGGTTGTTTGGCGATGTTTTGTATGGAAGCGTGACAAGATTTGAGCAGTATGTGCAGTGTCCGTTTGCGTTTTTTTCGCACTATGGACTTTTACTGAACGAACGGCAGCAGTACGAAATCAGCAGTCTTGACCATGGAAATTTATTCCATCAGGCGATGGAACATTTGTCACATAAACTGGAACAAAGGAACAAAAACTGGCAGGATTTAAGTGAAGAAGAGGCGGTTTTACTGGCGGCTGAGTGTGTCGATGCCGTCGCAGAGCGCTACCAGGGCAGAAAATATTTTCAATCGAACCGAGTGTCCTTTATGTTAAAGCGGTTGAAAAATGAGGTGGTTCATTCGGTCTGGGCGATGTGGCACCAGATGCAGGAGGGCGACTTTGTGCAGACCTACACGGAAAAAGGATTCCGGGGCAGTGATAAAGAGTGGAAATCGATGTGTATTCCGTTTGATGAAGATGCAAAAATCTGTCTTAATGGTGTGATTGACCGCGTGGATTTATGTTCTCTTCCGGGAGAGGAATTGATTAAGATTATTGACTACAAGAGTAGTGACTCGCAGGATTTGTCGTTAGCAAAGGTATACTATGGATTGCAGATGCAGCTTTTGACCTATCTGGAAGCGGCAAAAGAAATGGTTGAAAAGGAGCATAAGGGCAAAGAGGCGGTTCCGGCGGCGATGCTTTACTATGCCATTAAAGAGAAAAATTTGGATTGGAAGCCGGAAAGCGAAGAAGAATACGAAAAACGTGTTCTCGACAGTATGAAGTGCAAAGGGTATGTGAATGAGGAGCCGGAAATTATCGGGCATCTTGACAAGTCGATAGTAAATGGCGGTGAGCTCATACCCGGACAAAAATCCGTTGTGGTTCCGGTGGCTGTTGACAAAAAAGGACTTTTGAAAAAAAATTCCGAAACACTTTCCACAAAGGACTTTGAAACATTGATTGCTCACACAAAGGAAAAAATGAAAGAATGTGGAAAAGCTATTTTAGACGGTAAAATCGAAGCTATACCATATGTGTATGAAGATAACGATGGATGCACCTATTGCCCGTATGGAAGTGTGTGTGGGCATGAGTCGAAAAAAGATGGTGTGCGTGAAATGAAAAAAAATGAGTGATGACGAAGTATGGGAGGCATTATATGGGGACGATTAATTGGACAAAAGACCAGCAACAGATTATTGATATGAGAGGCTGTAATATTCTTGTTTCAGCGGCTGCCGGTTCCGGTAAGACAGCCGTGTTAGTGGAGCGCATTTTTAAGCGGATTACGGACAAAAGGGATCCGGTAAATGTGGATCAGTTTGTTGTCGTGACATTCACGAAACTTGCAGCAGCCCAGATGAAAGACCGCCTGAGGGAACGTATTGAACAAGCACTGGCAGAGGACCCATCGAATGAACATCTGCTGCGGCAGGAGGGGCGTCTTTCGCTTGCACATATTTCTACTGTACATAGTTTTTGCAGTGAAATTGTAAAACGGTATTTTCACCGGATTGGTCTTGACCCGGCTTTCCGTATGGGAACCGAGGCAGAGACAAGACTTCTTATGCAGGATGTTTTGGATGAATTGTTAGAGGAGGAGTATGGAAAGGGTGAAGAAGATTTTCTGGAACTGGCGGGGATGAGTGAGTTTAACCGCCGTGATGATGAACTGGGAAATCTGATTGGAAGAATTTATAATCAAATGATGGGGCAGCCGTTTCCGCTGGATTATTTGGATGAGATGGAGGCATTTTATGACGCCCGAACGGTGGACGAATGGGAAAACTCAGAATTTATGAAAAACTTACTGGCTTCCACGAAAACATTTCTTCAGGGAATACTTAAGGAATACAAGGCACTGAAAGATATTTGCCATGGACCAAACCAACCGCTGTTTTATGAGCCTTATCTGGATGAGATGCTGGCATTTTTGTCGGATTTGCCGGAGAACTCAGGATATGAAAAGTATCGTGCTTATTTTGGCAGACTTCCCAAACTTACAATTCGTGCACCAAGAGGCCTGACGGAAGAGGAAAAGGCAAATAAAGAAGCCGTTCGTTTAAGTTGCAAGGATGCTGAAAAACGTATGGTGGAATGGAAAGAGCAGTATTTTGATAAAGAGGCAGATGAGCATCTTAATGACTTAGAGGATTCAAGCCGGAAGATGAAGGCGTTATTCCGCCTGACTAGAAGGCTTCATGAATTGTTTGTGTCAGAAAAAAGGGAGCGGGGGATTCTCGACTTTAATGACTTAGAGCAGCTGACGATTTCGATTCTTTTACAAAAGGATGAGGAAAGCGGCGCATATATCCGCACGGACGCGGCGAAGGAGCTGGCGAATGAATTTGTTGAAATCATGATTGATGAGTATCAGGATAGTAACTATGTTCAGGATACGATTCTTCATGCGGTTTCGAGAGATGGGCTTGCCGGGGAAATGCCGAATATTTTTATGGTAGGTGATGCCAAACAGAGCATTTACCGATTCCGTGGTGCACGTCCTGAATTGTTTGCCGAAAAACTTTTGTCCTACAATAAAAAAGAGGGAACGTTATACCGCAGAATTGATTTACAGAAGAACTTTCGAAGCAGAGAAATTGTGTTAGAGAGTACGAATGAAGTATTTTCACGTATGATGCATACAGATATCGGCGGCGTGGAATACGACGACGAAGCCAAATTGCATTTAGGAAGTGATTTTGAAAATACAGACAAAAAAATTGCGAAAAATGTGGACGTCTATGCAATTTTGGGAAAGCAGAATGTGGAGGCGGAGGGCACGCTTGCAGCACTGAAAATTCAGGAAATGGTATCGGGGGAAACTCCGCTTTATGTGAAGGACAAAGAAGGGTATCGAAAGGCTGAGTATGGGGATGTTGTCATCATAGTCCAGACAAATTCACAGGGACAGGCGTATTTCGATGCACTGAAGGATTATGAAATTCCGGCAGTGATGGAGAAAAAGAGAGGATTTTTTGATACGAGAGAAATCGGTCTTATGGTTTCCATGCTTCAGGTGATTGACAATCCGCATCAGGATATTCCTTTGGCGGCAGTGTTACTTGGACCAATGTTTTCCCTGACTGAAGATGAACTTGCTGTTATCCGCATGGAAAATCGCACGGCAGATTTGTATGATGCCATTTTAACCTATGACAAGAGTGATGTTTTGTATGAGAAATTGCAGCACTTTCTCGAGACACTTTCATATTTTAGGAAGAAGGCGTCTTATGCGGCCGTTGGAGAAATTGTGCAGGATATTTATGACCATACAGGAATTTACGAGGCGGTCCGCCTAATGCCAAATGGTGTGCAGCGAAATGCGAATATGGACAGTTTGATGGCGATTGCCTGGGAATTTGATGGGACGACCTATCACGGATTGTATTCGTTTGTTCGTTATCTGGAAAAAATTTCACAGCAGACCGAGGAGATGGGCGAAGTAAATCTCTCAGGAGAAGAAGAAAATGTTGTGCGGATTATGACAATTCATAAAAGTAAGGGACTTGAATTTCCAATCTGCATAATCGGCGGCATGGGGCACGCAATTCATGTTTCGGATAAAAGCATCCTTACGATTCATCCGGATATTGCGATGGTAATGCCGGTTGTGGATAATGAAAAAAGGACAAAGAAGAAAACGATTTATACCCATTATCTCAAATACGTAAACGCCCAGGATGAACTTGGCGAAGCGATGCGTAAACTTTATGTTGCGATGACGCGTGCAAAGGAAAAATTGATTTTATTGGGATGTGCAAAGAATACGGATTCAGCGGCGGTAACCGGGGAAAACAGGCAGAAAATAAAGACCTTTTTCAATATGGTCTTGCCGGCGGTACATATCCGGACGGATTTATTTCATCTAGTAGAAGTCGAGACGGATGATTTGATTTTACAGGTGGAACATGGTATGGTACAAGAGACGGTAAAGGAGCAGGCTCTTTATAATTTTGACACAACCATCTGCTATGATAAACCTTTACAGGAGATGTATGAATGGATGGATGCGGCGGATGAGCCGGAGCCGGAACCACTGCCGGTAAAAGTGTCGGTATCCGATTTGAAAATTCAGTCGATGGAAGAACTGGACATGGAAGACTTTACCATTCTCACACATGAGGAGAAGGAGGAAGAAAAGCCGGTTCCTGCGTTTATGCAGACAGAGACAAAAGAAAAATCGGCAAACCGAGGTGCTTTATACGGAACAATCTGGCATCAGGTGATGGCGGTAATTGATTTTGTAAATACGGAAGATGAGGAACAGATTCGTAAAGAAGTAAAACGGTTAGTTGAGACCGGCAGACTTTGCGAAAGTGATACCGAGGTGTTAAATTATAGACGGCTGTCAGCTTTTTTTGACTCGACGTTAGGAAGAAAAATGCGACAAGCACAGAAGGAAGGACGTCTTTACAGAGAGCAGCCGTTTGTTATGGGGTATCCGGCACGTGATTTGTTTGATGAACGCGGGGAAGATGAGACAGTTTTGGTTCAGGGAATCATTGATGGATATTATGAGACCGATGACGGAATTGTGCTCATGGATTACAAAACCGATTCGCTTAAGCCCGGGGATGAAAAAGTGCTTATATCGCGTTATCGGAGACAGATGGAGTTATACCGGGATGCACTGGAAAAAATGACAGGAAAAAAGGTGGTAAAATGCCTGTTGTATTCTTTCTCACTGAGTGAGACAATTGAATGTTAGGAGGATATTGAGATGATGTATGAAGGATTTGCCAATGTATATGACCATATGATGAATCATATTCCCTATGAGACATGGTTTGAAAATCTTTTGCAGTATTTGCATGAGAAGGGCGCTTTGAACGGAAGAATCTGTGAACTGGGATGCGGTACCGGCGTAATGACGGAGAAATTTGCGGCTGCCGGATATGACATGATTGGTCTGGATAAATCGGTGGATATGCTTGCGATTGCGAAGCAGAAGCAGGAAGAGAGCGGTTCCGATATTTTGTATCTGCATCAGAACATGGAAGAAATGGAATTGGACGGCCCGGTAGATGCGATGCTCAGTGTGTGCGATTCCGTGAATTATCTGCTTCATGAGGAGGAAATGAATAAACTTTTTAGCCGGGTGAAAACGTATGTTAAACCGGGCGGTTATTTCATTTTCGATTTGAAGACGGCGTACTGTTACCGAAACATCATCGGCAACCAGACGTGGGTTGAGCAGGATGAGGAAGTCAGTTATATCTGGGAAAACTATTTTTATGAAGATCAGGATATTAACGAATATATGCTCACAATTTTTAGAAAACAGGCAGATTCCGAGCTGTATGAGCGCACGGAGGAAGCGCATTACCAGCGTGCCTATGATATGGACACATTAAAACGACTGATTGAGAAAAATGGGCTTGCGTTGGTTTCTTTTCTGGATGAAGATATGAAACAGATGCCAAATGAAACCAGCGAGCGCATTTATGTAATTGTACAAGCATGAGAAGGAGAGATTCGATGAACCGGAAAGTCTTTTACACCATTTTGGGAATGACAATTTTATGTGGACTGGTTTTTTTTCGCAGCGGTAATTCACTGGCGGCAAACCAGACGGGAATTGTGACGGCATCGTCATTGAATGTACGCACGGGGGCAGGTACTTCCTATGATATTTTACAGTATAACAATGCCAATGTTTTGTTGGCGAAAGAAGATAAAGTGACTATTTTGGAGAAATTGTCAGGCTGGTATCAGGTTAGTTTTGTAAAGGATAACACGACTTTGACAGGCTTTGTCAGTTCCAATTATATTGCGATTGAACAGGCGTCGACTGCGGTACCTGCACCGACAGTAACACCGGCATCTACATCAGAACCAACGATTACCTATCGCTATGAGACATCCTACCAGCCGGTTTCAGTGGGTGCAAAGGTGCTGAAAAAATCCAAGCTTTACAAAGCAAATGGAAAGAGTGTTTATAAGGTTGGCAGGAAAAAAATGTCGCTTGCAAAGGGAAAGAAAATAAAAGTAATTGGTGAAAAGACGCTGAAAGGGAAAAAATGGTTCCATGTTTCTTTTACATATAAAAAGAAAAAAAGAAAGGCATATCTGCAGAATAAATATGTGAAATTGACGGCGGGAAAAGGTATATATGCACAGATTTTCAATGTGAAAAAGGCGGCGAATATCCGTAAAAAGAAAGGAACCGGTTCAGCATATAAAAAGGTAGGCGGGAAAAAAGTATCCATTGCCAAGAAAGCGGCAGTTACGATTGTAAGTGATGTGGCAGTAAAGAGTACCAGATGGTATAAACTGCGTTTTAACTACAAGGGAAAGACCTATACCGGATATTCCAATGCGAAATATGTAAAACTTGCAAAGAAACCGGTGACGAAAAAAGTTGCGGTAGTTGCCATGAGCGATGCGCAGTTTGAGCAGGCAATGAAAAACGAGGGATTTCCGGAATCGTATAAACAGAGTTTACGTGCACTTCATTCGGCATATCCGTATTGGCAGTTTAAAGCCTATAAAACCGGTCTTGACTGGAATACGGCTGTAACGGAGGAATCGAAAACGGGTGTGAACCTGATTTCCAATGCGAGAGCAAAGGCATGGAAGTCAACCGAAAAAGATGCATACGATGCATCTACCGGCAAGTGGAAGGTATTTGACGGAAGCACATGGGTTGCTGCATCGAAAGCTGCGGTGGCATATTTTATGGATCCCAGAAACTATTTAAATGATCGAAGTATTTACATGTTTGAGTTACTGGAATATCAGTCGCAGTACCAGACAAAATCCGGTGTCAATACAATTTTGTCCAACACACCATTTTACAACAAGAAGTTTTCCTATACGGATGTCAACACCGGTGCGGCGAAAACGATGTATTATGTGACTGCATTCATGGAGGCAGCGAAGATTAGCAAGGCAAGTCCTTATCATCTGGCTAGCCGTGTCAAACAGGAAGTCGTGACAAGTGCGACAACAACGAGTACGGCAGTTACCGGTACGGTATCTTCCTATCCAGGAATTTATAATTTTTATAATATTGGTGCGACTAGCAGCAGTACACCGGTGTTAAACGGACTGAAGTGGGCGAGTGATAAAAAGGCGGGTACCTATTTAAGACCTTGGACCGACCCATACCGTTCGATTGTCGGTGGCGCGCAGTACATAAGTTCCGGCTATATTGCCAAGGGGCAAAATACGTGTTATCTTGAAAAATTTAACGTGACAAGTTATAAACGCTATTCCCATCAGTACATGACAAATGTGGAAGCGGCGTATGAAGAATCGATTAAGACGAAAAAGGCATATGCCGGTATGATGGACAAATCTCCATTGGTATTTTCAATTCCGGTTTATGAAAATATGCCGGCGGCAAACAGCCCAATGCCCAAATAAAAAGGACAAGAAAGGGAAGGGACGATACGATGAAAAAAAGAATGACAGCAGGAATTATTTTGATACTTATGATGGCATTTTGTCTGCCGGTTACGGCAAAGGCGGCGAGCGGTTCGCGCAGTTATCGGCACTGTCAGAGACGGTAAGCAAGGGAAGTCAGGTGACGGTAGTATGTCAGGTGGCGTCTGCCGAGTCCTTTGCGGATGTTTCGTTCCGTCTTTCCTATGATGATTCGATTTTAACTTTTCTTTCCGGTGGCAAAAAGGTAAGCGGCGGAAATGGCATGCTGGAAATTGCCTCCACGGGAAATACGGCCGAAGTGCCGAAAAAGACCTTTTCCCTGCAATTCAAGGCAAAGAAAAAAGGAACCACGATAATCCGGGCAGACGGAGATATATCGGTGACAAATGCAAGCGGCGAAAAATTTTCCATGTGGAGTAACCAGGTGGCGGTTTCGGTTGTGAAAAAGAAGAAAAAGACGGGAAATACTGAGGTACAAACTACACCGAAGGCAACAAATATTCCGGTAGTGACGGCACCGCCGGTAAAATCCAAAGAAAATCGTCTGAAAACGCTGAAACTTGACGCTGTTTCGATGACGCCGGAGTTTTCGCCGGAAGTTACGGCTTATGAGGCGACAGTAGATGCTAATTCGGATTCTTTGTATTATTCGTATGCGCTTCAGGATGAGAAAGCGAGAGTTTCGGTGCGTGGCGGCGAGGATCTTTCTGAGGGAAATAATGAGGTATCGTTTGTTGTGACGGCGGAAGATGGCAGTGTGAGAGAATATAAAGTGATGGTTACGAAAGAAACAAAGGAAGAGACCGAGAGCCGGGAAGATGAGGCAGATACAACGCAGTCTGTTGGATTTGTGGTCGAGCAGAAAGGGGATAAAAAGATTATCAAAAATTCTTATGAATTTGAGGTTGCAAATCCTGATGATTTAGAGCGGGTGCCGGAAGGGTATATTCAATCGTCCGTTGTGCTTTCTGGTGTTACGGTGCCGGCTTTTACGATGGAGCATGATTTGGATAACAATTATCTGCTTTTGTATCTGAAACCAAAAACCGGGGATGCAGCGCTTTACCAGTATGACCGCACGGAGCAGACGATTCAGAAATATACCGGAACGATGGTAGAACGCGTGAATAAGGGTGAAACGGCAGGAGAGGGCGGCTCATTTCCGATTTCTACGACAGTTCTTATGGCAGTGATTATTGTTTTGATTGTTACGGTATTGAGCCTTTTGATTGCCATGCTTAAGATGGCGATGAAGCGCCGGAATAAAAAGGGGAAGGAACTTGATTTTTAAGAGGCTATCTGTTATACTGCGGATAGAACAAAGGAGGAAATAAAAAATGTATATATCCATTGATTTTAACAGTGATGAAGCATTGTATCTCCAACTTAGAAATCAGATTATTTATGCGATTGTAAAGGCAGAGTTAAGAGAAGGGGAAAATCTTCCCTCCGTCCGTGATATGGCAGAGACGGTTGGGATTAATATGCACACGGTAAATAAGGCATATGCGATGCTCAGACAAGAAGGATATCTGCAGCTTGACAGGCGTCACGGTGCAATTGTGGCGGTTGATGTGGATGAAATTAAAGCGCGCATGGAACTGGCGCAGACAATGGATTTGATTTTAGCACAGGCAATTTGTAAAAATGTATCGCGTGAAGATGTACACAAGTTAGTGGACGAAATTTATAACCAATATGAAGGATATCGAAATGGAGAATCATTATGAGTAGACAGTTTACTACGGAAGCAGAAAAAGCGTTGAATAAAGCTGCTAAATTTGCCATTCGTATGGGACAGAGGATTGTTGGAAGCGAACACCTTTTGTTTGGGCTTAGTGCGGCACCCGGTGTGGCAGCAAAAGTTTTAAAAGAAAATGGCATGGATAAAGAGCGGTTAGACATAGAAGTTCGTGAATACTGCGGTATGTCGGATGTTGTCGAAATAGAGCCTTTGCGGGGTGAGACTTCGCCGAAACTGGAGGCACTTTTACTGGCGGCGGCAGAGGAAGCCGGGAAAATGCAGTTAAAAGAGACCGGAACCGAGCATATGTTGTTGGCAATTTTAAAAGACACGTCATGTGTGGCGTATAAGATTTTGCTGGCGTCAGGTGCGCCGATTCAGAAGCTTTATACAGACATTATTCTCACGACCGGCGGTGATATGGTACAGGCAAAAAATGAACTGATTGCCAGCCGTTCCCGCAACAAGAAAAATTCGGGTACTCCGACATTAGACCAGTATGCCAGAGATTTGACGCAGTATGCAAAGGACGGAAAACTGGATCCGGTATTAAATCGTGACGATGAGATTGAGAGTGTGATTGGAATTCTCAGCCGGCGCATGAAAAATAATCCGTGTTTGATTGGTGAGCCGGGTGTTGGTAAGACGGCAATTGTGGAAGGACTGGCATCCCGTATTGTGGATGGTGCGGTACCGGATACATTGGAACAAAAAAGAATTCTTACATTGGATTTGTCCGGCATGGTTGCCGGTTCGAAATACCGTGGCGAATTTGAGGAGCGGATTAAACGTGCCCTTCGCGAGACGAAAGCGGCAGGAAATATTTTACTTTTTATCGACGAACTGCATACCGTTATTGGTGCCGGCGGCGCAGAAGGAGCAATTGACGCATCAAATATTTTGAAACCGGCGATGGCGCGTGGTGAGATTCAGGTGATAGGTGCGACAACGAGAGAAGAGTACCGTAAGCATATTGAAAAAGATGCTGCCTTAGAACGCCGTTTCCAGCCGGTTGTCATTGAAGAACCATCTGCTGTTCAGACGATTAGCATGTTAAAGGGGCTTAGAAGCCGCTATGAGGAATTTCACAAAGTGGAAATTACAGATGCAGCCATTGAGGCAGCAGTCCAGTTGTCGGAGCGCTATCTGAATGACCGTTATCTGCCGGATAAGGCGATTGATTTGATTGATGAGGCATCTGCCAAATTCCATTTGCAGACTGTTTATGCACAGTCTGACCGCACGCAGGAATATGAAAAAGAGCGGGAAGATTTGTATGAGCAGAAAGAGCAGGCTTTGATTGCCGGTGACTTAGAGCGCGTGAGAGAGCTGCTTGCTGCGGAAAAGAAGTTAGAAAAGAAAATAGAAAAAGAAGAAGAATTAAAACAGGAACAGCGACAGAAAAAAGATAAAATTCTGCCATCTCACATTGCCCAGGTGGTTGCCAAGTGGACACACATTCCGGTAGAGCAGATGGAGGAAGCGGAAAAAGAGAGACTCAAAAAACTGGATGCCATTTTGCATGAGCGTGTCGTTGGACAAAATGATGCTGTTAAGGCTGTGGCTCGTGCAATTCGCAGGGGGCGCGTGGGCTTAAAAGACCCGAAACGCCCGATTGGTTCATTTTTATTCTTAGGACCCACAGGTGTCGGAAAAACAGAACTTAGCAAGGCTTTGGCAGAAGCTGTGTTTGGTTCGGAAAAAGATATGATTCGCGTTGACATGTCGGAGTACATGGAGAAACAGAGCGTGTCGAAAATGATTGGTTCACCTCCGGGATATGTTGGTTATGAAGAGGGCGGACAGCTCAGTGAAAAGGTTCGCAGAAAGCCGTATTCAGTTCTTTTGTTTGACGAAATTGAAAAGGCACATCCGGATGTCTTTAATATGCTTTTACAGGTGCTAGAAGATGGTCATATCACGGATGCCCACGGCAAAAAGGTGGATTTTAAAAATACGATTATCATTATGACATCAAATGCCGGCGCAAACCGGATTATTTCTCCAAAAACACTTGGCTTTGGACAGGCGAAGACGAGCGAGGAGGAATACCAGAAAATGAAGGAAGGCGTGATGGAAGAAGTGAAACATATTTTCAAGCCAGAGTTCATTAACCGTGTGGACGAAATGATTGTTTTCCATGCCCTTAATAAGGAAAATATAAAAGATATTACAAAGATTATGTTAAAGCAGTTTGCAAAACGAGTGAAAAACCAGATGGATATGGAACTTTGCATAGCAGACGATGTGGTTGATTTTATTTCCGATAAAGGCTTTGATAAAGATTACGGCGCAAGACCAATCCGCCGTGCTTTGCAGACCGAACTTGAGGACGTTTTGGCAGAGGCTGTGCTTATGGGAGATATTTCTATCGGAGATATGGTGGATGTTTCGCTTTCTTGTGAAGGAACGAAGAAGAAAATTGTAGTAAAAAAGAAGACTTTTGCGGATGAGAAAAAGTGAAGAAAAAATCACAAAAAAGTAATGGCAAAATAAGTCGAAATATTGTATACTTGAAGTATAAAAAAGATGCTGCAATGAAAAGGCGTCAACGAGTGAACGAAGGAGGAATCACAAGATGGGCGTAGTAGAAGAATTGATTCGCAAAGATGCGGATGGGACGTTAAGTTTTGGCAATTATTTGCTGGATACGAAGACGAAAAAATCGGATTTTGCATTCGAGGGTGCAACCTACAAAATCAAGACCTTTAAGGAAATTACCAAATTGGAGAAGAATGGTACGTTAGTGTATGAATCGGTACCGGGTTCTACAGTAACAAAGTTTAAGGGTAATCCGGATGTGGTTGAGTTTGAAGTGGAAGCACCAAGCGATATCAGTTTCACGCTTGAGATGGAGCCATCGACCGAGTATAAATTGGTTGTTGATGGTGTGTCGGCTGGAAGAATCCCGACGAATGTCGGAGGTAAACTTAATGCGAGTTTATCTTTGAACGAAGGCGCGAAATCCAGTGTTAAGATTGTAAAGTGCTGATAAGTATGGATACCCTGGAAAAGGAAATGAAGTGATTTTTGGGCACCGGCAAGAATTTGCCGGTGCTTCTGCACATTATATCGTGGGAAAGGTGACTATGGCGAAAGAAAAGACAGTATTTTTTTGTAAGGAATGTGGTTGTGAGTCCTCAAAGTGGGTTGGGCAGTGCCCGGCATGCCATGAGTGGAATACGATGGTGGAAGCACCTGCTAATGGCAAGCGGGGAAGAACTTCTTTAAGTGGCGGACGCCGCTCTGTGCCGATGGCAGCAAAGCCTGCTAAAATGAATGAGATTGAGACGCAGAAAGAGTGCAGACGACCGACCGGTATGAAAGAATTGGACCGGGTTTTAGGCGGTGGTATCGTACCCGGCTCTTTGATTTTGGTAGGTGGTGATCCGGGAATCGGAAAATCCACTCTGCTTTTGCAGATGTGCCGTCTGGTGTCCGCTGAAGGTACGAAAGTGCTTTATGTCTCCGGTGAGGAATCGGCAAGACAGATTAAACTACGTGCCGAGCGGATTGGCAAATTTACGGATGATTTGTATTTGTTTTCAGAGACATGTATCGGTACCATTTTACAGGCGGTGGATGAGGTGAAGCCGGAGGTGTTGATTGTAGATTCGATTCAAACCGTTTTTGAGGAAAGTGTGGATGCGGCACCCGGCAGTGTAAGCCAGGTGCGCGAAATTACTTCGATACTTTTGCAGCTGGCAAAAAGTCAAAATATTACGATTTTTATTGTCGGTCATGTGACGAAAGAAGGAAATGTGGCTGGTCCGAGAATGTTAGAGCATATGGTGGATACGGTGCTTTATTTCGAGGGTGATAAAACGGCGATGTACCGGATGCTCCGGGGTGTCAAAAACCGTTTTGGTTCGACAAACGAAGTCGGTGTTTTTGAAATGCAGAATCAGGGCTTAGTGGAGGTGCCAAATCCTTCGGAATATCTGATGCAGGGACGTCTCCCAAACGAAGCCGGTTCTGTAGTTGCCTGTACGATGGAAGGCAGCCGGCCATTTCTTCTGGAGGTTCAGGCTCTCGTCTGCCAGACCAGCTTCCCGATGCCAAGGCGTACGGCGGTAGGGACAGATTATAACCGTGTGAATCTGTTGATGGCGGTACTGGAAAAGCGAATGGGTGTGCGGATGGCAGACTGCGATGCCTATGTAAATGTAGCCGGCGGCATGAGAGTTGTTGAACCGGCGTTAGACCTTGCACTTGTGGCGGCACTTTTGTCGAGTTATCATAACCGGAGTCTCCAAGACGGCATGCTTTTGTTTGGTGAGGTCGGACTGGTTGGCGAGGTGCGTGCGGTATCACAGGCAGAGCGTCGTGTAGCAGAGGCAATCAAAACAGGCTACACGGTGTGTGTACTGCCGGAAAGTAACCGTGTCTCTATTGAAAAAGCGGGCAATCTTGATACCCAAAAAATTAAACTTATTGGCATTAGGCACGTGAGAGAACTGTTAGACTGCGCAGGTTTATAGAATAGAATTGTGTGTGCAGCTTGTGTAAAATATGATTAGACAAAGGAAGGATAAAAGAAATGAAACAACTTAAAGAATTATGGACACTTGTAAACAACTGGCTTGGCAATGGAAAAAAATGCATCATTGGTTTGGTGTTTTTCCTCGTTGGTTTTGTCATGAACTGGTTTTCTCATCCGGTAGAGGGACTTTCTCAGATTCCGTTTACCTTGATGACCGCCGGAGGTTTGTGCCTTGTCAATGCGCTGTTTTCGAAGTGGACAGATAAAAATATCAATTTGTTGTTCTTTGTCCTTGCTTTTATTTGTGTAATGGACCTTGGAATTGTTCTTCTCGATGGTGATTTCTCACAGTTTACCACGATGGTTACTGTTACCTGTGCCTGCACAGGTTTTTCGTGGGCATTAAACTTTGCCCTTTTGCAGTCGGTAGAAGTAGACGGTGCTGCCAAGAAGATTGTAATGTCGTTTTTGGCAACGGTTTGCAGTGCCGTGATTATGGCAGCAGTGTTTGTTGGTTCGATTTGGCTGGCATCGTAAAATCTGTGGATTCTTTCAGTGAGACAACGTTATTTGTCTTAAAAGTCAAAAAGAGTTGCATATTTAAGAGAAAATTTTCCTAAGGACGTCCTGAAATGCAACGCTATGCACGAAATCAGTCAAAAAGAGTTGCAGAAAATAAAATAGTAATGGAAACAAACGCAAATAAAACAACGCTTTTCCTTCAATTGATGAGAAAGCGTTGTTTTTTGTCGGTTCTAAACTTGTTGACTCCTCCACTGCGCGGGCCCCTCCTCATAATATTAATTATCAGGACTCCTCCCGCGCGGGTCCCTCCTCATAATATTAATTATCAGGGCTCCTCCCGCTTCGCGGGCCCCTCCTCATAATATTAATTATCAGGACTCCTCCCGCTTCGCGGGCCCCTCCTCATAATATTAGTCAATATCATCGAAGAAGATAGGGAGTCTTTTTTTGAATAAGTCGAGGGCAATATTTGCTACTTCGCGCATCTGTGGATGTGCATGGGAGTCACAACGCAGACGGAAGAAGTTACGCCAGGAGCGAAGATTCATTGTCACGACGATTTCTGTCTTTAAACTGTTAGGAAGTACCGAACGGGCTTCCTGTGGTGTGGCACCCAGTTCAATCAGCTCAAAGTAAGATTTCTCTGCATTTTCCATGGCGCGCATCCATGCTTCGTATTTCTGTAAATCAGTTTCGTTGTTTAAATCATAAGAAAATCCACCGGCGATATCGATAACAGTAATTTCGTTGCCGAATTTGTCACCGGAGTAGTTACAGTAACGTGTGCTTTCCTGGCTGTAGCTGGCAATGCGGTGGCGTACAATTTCATGGGTAATACCGCGGTCACAAATCATACGGACTGTAACAGCCTCATGTTCGATGACAGATTCATGTCCTCTTTTCAAAATATTGCGGATAAAACGTTCCGCGGACTCTTCCGTAATATTTCCCTCGCTCTTGTAGCATACACGTCCGATTTTCTCTATTTTACGAATCATTTCATCGTAATCTTTCATATCAATAATTTCTACACTGGGTTTTGTTACATTCATGATTCTTCTCCATTCTGTTCATCAATTTCTTAAGGCTAAGTATATAGTATGTGTCAGTTTTTTGCAAGCATAATACATTGACCGGGTTCTTAATTATAGATAAAATATTATCAGGTATTAAAATAAATTAATGCAAAATTATATGTAAAGGGGAAATGTTGGAATGAAAAGCAGAAACAAAGAAATGACAGCGAAAGCAGTACTTATCGCACTTTTGGTAAGTACAGCAGCCAGTCCGTTCCAAAGCAGCATGGCATCATCAAAATCTGCAGCAAAAAAGATTAGTGTGACGCTTAATAAAAAAACACTATCGCTAAAGACCGGACAAAGATTTCGATTGAAAGCGAAAAAGAAACCGGCAAAGGCGAAAGTTTCTTTTTCATCGTCAAAGCGCTCGGTGGTGTCAGTAAATAAAACAGGACTTGTCAAAGCAAAAAAGCCTGGAAAGGCTTCGATTACCGCGACTGTTAAATACAAAGGAAAAAAGAAAAAGGCAGTTTGTAAAGTGAGGGTTGTATCAAAAAGGAAGACAATCAATAAGCAGATACAACCATCTGCACCGGCAGCAAATACACAGCAGCCTGCACCAACGGCAACAGCAAAGCCGGTAATAACTGATCCGACTGCAACACCAAGTGCTGCGCCTAAAAGAACACCGCGTGCAACGAAAACACCAGCGCCTACGCCGGTAGAAATTACATATAAGGCGGATTATACAGTAGAACTTGGAAGCACCCTTGATGTGAAGAAAGAAGTAAAACCGTCGGAGGGAGTCATTACGGATTATAATGTTTCTACGTCGAATAGTTATGTAGCAATTATTGATGCAAGAGGAAAGATAAAACCTCTGCACATCGGCAAATGTACTCTCGTTTTGACATCAAAGACAGATGATACAAAAAAAGAAACTTATAAACTTTGTGTAACGGATGAATTTGTTGCGGAGGATGGCTATAACTTCTATAAAGAAGATATTGCACATGGCGAGGTGTCAGATTTTACATATCCTTCCCAATACCGTGAAAGCGGTGAAGGGCATGCCAAGATTTATTTTCCACCGGATTATGATCCTAAAAATAAGACATATAATTTGTTGTTCTGTCTGCACGGTGGCGGACAAAATGAGGATTATTGGACTTGCGGAAGAAAGACTTCAGCCGGAGCCGGATGTCATGCAAACAATATTATGGACTATTTGTATGATACGAAAGAGGCGGAAGAGTGTATTGTAGTATTCCCGAATGGCAACATTAACTATGATAAAAGTAAAACATATCCAAATACAGAGCCTAATCCGGTTGTTCAGAATTCGTGGAGTAACTGTTATTTGTTCGAATATGAAGTGATTTATGATTTACTTCCGTATATGGAAAAAAATTATCCGGTAAAAAAAGGCGCTGCTCATACAGGTGTGTGCGGGCTGTCTATGGGCTGTGGAGAAGCCATTGAACTGGGGCTAAAACATCCGGATTTGTTCCAGTATATGGGATTCTTCTCGGCTGGACCATTTGCTTCAACCAAGCAGACGATTGTAACGACACAAGAGGATGCCAATCGTCTGAACAGTCAGATTAAGTTGTGTTTCTTTATCACCGGACAGCAGGACCATATGATGGATGATAGTGCAAGAAGATTTGTTAATCAGTGTGATTTGCTTGGGTTAAATAATATGTTTTTGGAAGTAAAAGGAACCGGTCATGATGACAGGTGCTGGGATCGTGCCTTTTATACTTTTATGCAATATGCATTCAAATAAAAATTATTTCAGAAAATGATTGACATTGGTTTTGTTTTTTGGTAATATATTATTCGCTGGCAGTGATTGTCAGCGAAAATGCGGAGTTGCTGGAATTGGCAGACAGGCATGACTAAGGATCATGTGCTCGTAGGGCGTGTGGGTTCAAGTCCCATACTCCGCATGTCATATAGATGCTGTATAGACGATGAAATCGGCTGTACAGCATTTTCTTTGTTTTAAGGAAAATGAGTGGCGTGATACGCTGTCGATGTTTCTTTACAGATAAGGCGTGATATGATACACTTTTTTATGTGGTACAAGGCTTTTGTATCACGAAAAAAATTAAGAAAATGGATAAGCAGCAAAATAGGAGGAACAGGATGAAACGAATTATTTCTATGTGTTTGTCAGCAGTGCTTTTGTTATCCCTTTGTGCGACGGGAGCAGCAAAGACAGCACAGGCAGAAGAGAAACAGAAAGTGATTGTGATTGATGCAGGACACCAGACTCGTGCGATGAGTGCAACGGAGCCGATTGGACCGGGCTCAAGTCAGAGAAAGGCAAAGGTGACCGGAGGAGCGAGTGGCTGTGTGACACATCTGCCGGAATATAAATTGAATCTTCAGGTGGCTAAAAAGTTACAGAAAGAATTGGTAAATCGTGGCTATAAAGTAATCATGGTGCGTACAAAAAATAATGTCCGCATGTCAAATGTGCAGCGTGCTAAAGTAGCGAACAAATACAAAGCGGACGCTTTTATCCGAATTCACGCAAACAGTGCGGGAAGTTCGAGTGTCAAAGGGGCACTGACGATAGCACCGGCATCTAATAACCGTTACATGACAAAAGCAAACCGTAAGGCAAGCCAGAAACTCTCCAAAAAGGTTTTAAAAGCAATGTGTAAAACGACAGGAGCAAAGAACCGTGGTGTTATGTACACGAACAGCATGACAGGCATCAACTGGTGTAAAGTTCCGGTTACAATTGTGGAAATGGGCTTTATGAGTAATCCAAGCGAGGATAGAAAGATGGCAAAAGCTTCTTATCAGAAGAAGATTGTCAAGGGAATTGCGGACGGAATTGATAACTTTTTTAACAGAATATAAGTCCCTAAAGCACAAAAACCGCTTGCGAATCTCTGCTAAAATGGTAAAATAGAAAGTATAAAAAAGAGTTCTTTTTAACAGAAAGGCGGGGATTATCATGAATAAAATAATTACGATTACAAGACAGTTTGGCAGTGGGGGAAGAGAAATCGGAAAGAAGTTAGCAGAGGCTTATGGAATTCCATTTTATGATAATGAAATCATTTCTCGTGCGGCAAAAGACACCGGTTTTGCAGAGGCGGCTTTTGAGCGCGCAGAAGATAAAGCAAGCAACAGTCTGCTTTATTCCATTGCGATGGGAATGAATGTATTTTCCAGTCAGGATGTCGGATTTTCCGGTTTGTCGTTAGATGACCGTATTTTCTTAGCGCAGTCGAAGGTAATTCGCAATGTGGCAAAAGAAGGTCCTTGCGTAATTGTTGGCAGATGTGCGGATTACATTTTGAAAAATCAGGAAAATGTAGTCAATCTGTTTATTCGCGCAACACTCGATTTCCGCATTAAACGTGCGATTGAGGTAGAGGGAATTCCGAAAGAAAAATCAGCAGAAATGGTTATGAAAAAAGATAAAAGCAGAGCGAACTATTATAAGTATCACTCTGGTGAACGCTGGGATAACGTGCTTAATTATGATTTTGCTATCCGTAGTGACTTGTGCGGAATTGATGGCACCGTTGCGTGTCTGAAAGCATATTTAGACCAGATGTAATAAGATTAAAGGAGAACGAAGACAATGAGTAAAAAAATTAGAACAAGATATGCACCGAGCCCGACCGGTAAAATGCATGTAGGCAATTTAAGAACAGCGTTATATGAGTACTTGATTGCAAAACATGAAGGCGGAGATTTCCTTCTACGTATTGAGGATACCGATCAGGAGCGTTATGTTGAAGGTGCTCTTGATTTGATTTATAAAACGATGGACCAGGCAGGACTTAAGCATGACGAAGGCCCGGACAAAGATGGCGGCTATGGCCCTTATGTACAGAGCGAGCGTGTAAAAACCGGTATTTATCTTGAGTATGCGAAAAAACTCGTAGAAAAAGGAGAGGCTTATTACTGTTTTTGTACAAAGGAAAGACTGCAGAAACTTCATGATGAAGCAGAAGCAAGAGGGGAAAAGGCTGCAAAGTACGACAAACATTGTCTTCACTTGACCAAAGAGGAAATTGAGGCAAATCTGGCAGCAGGTGTGCCGTATGTTATCCGCCAGAACAACCCGACGGAAGGAGAAACATCTTTTGATGATGTAATTTATGGAAAAATTACAGCACCAAATGATGAATTGGATGATATGATTCTGATTAAGTCAGATGGTTATCCAACCTATAACTTTGCCAATGTAATTGATGACCATTTGATGGAGATTACACATGTTGTCCGTGGAAATGAGTATCTGTCTTCCGCACCGAAGTACAATCGCCTGTATGAGGCTTTTGGATGGGAAGTGCCAGCCTATATTCATTGTCCGATTATTACGGATGAGGAGCATAAAAAGTTATCCAAACGCCGTGGTGATTCTTCTTTTGAGGATTTGGTAGAACTTGGTTTTCTGCCGGAAGCAATTGTAAACTATGTTGCTTTACTTGGCTGGAGTCCGGCGGATGACCGTGAGATTTTCAGCTTGAAAGAATTGGAAGAAGTGTTTGACTATCATAGAATTAATAAATCACCGGCAGTATTTGATATTGTGAAACTTCGCTGGATGAATGGTGAATATATCAAGGCGATGTCCGATGATGCGTATTATGAACATGCACTTCCGATTATCAAAAAAGTGATTACCAAAGATTTGGATTTGAAAAAAATTGCGGATTTGGTAAAAACACGAATTGAAGTATTCCCGGATATTACAGAGAAGATTGATTTCTTTGAAGAATTGCCGGAATATGATGTGGCGATGTACACTCATAAGAAAATGAAAACAAACAGTGAAAATTCATTGGAAGTATTGAACGAGATGCTTCCACGATTAGAAGCATTACCGGATTTCTCATTTGAAAATGTAGAAAAAGTAGTAAAAGATTATGTGGCTGAAAAAGAATGTAAGAATGGATTGGCACTGTGGCCGCTTCGTACAGCGGTTTCCGGTAAACAGATGACACCGGGTGGTGCTTATGAGATTATGGACATTCTTGGAAAAGAAGAGTCATTAAAGCGAATTAGAAAAGGAATTGAGTTGCTTAATGGAGTGCAATAAAGAACAAAAAGAGGCAATTATGCACCGGGATGGACCTGCTATGGTATTAGCGGGTCCCGGTGCAGGAAAAACCTATGTTATTACCAATCGTGTGAAAGCATTGATTGATGAATATGGAGTTAAGCCGGAACAAATTCTTGTTGTAACATTTTCAAAAGCAGCGGCAGTGGAGATGAAGGAACGTTTTGAAATGATGACGGGTGGACGGCGTCTGCCAGTCAGATTTGGAACGTTCCATTCTGTTTTTTTTCAGATTTTGCGGCTGGCGTACCATTATGAGGTAAAAGACATTGCAACTCCGGCATTAAAATACCGTTTTCTGGAAGAAACACTCAATGAAACCGGATACGAGGTGGACGATAAAAAGGAATTTCTTTCCGATATTGAAAAAGAAATCAGCCGTGTAAAAGGGGAAGGAATCGAGATAGACTGCTATTTTTCCTCGGCGTGTTCCGCTGAAATTTTTCAGAAAATGTACCGGGGATATCAGGAAAAACTACAAAGACACCGTTGTCTTGATTTTGATGATATGGTAGTATATACATATCAGCTTCTAAAAGAGAGAGAAGATATCCGCAGACGCTGGCAGGCACAGTTTCGGTATTTACTGATTGATGAATTTCAGGATATCAACCGTTTGCAGTACGAGACGGTTTGTATGCTGGCAGAACCGGAGAATAATCTGTTTATTGTCGGGGATGATGACCAGTCAATCTATGGATTCCGCGGTGCTAAGCCGGGTATCATGCTTTCTTTCCCGAAACGCTTCCCGGACACAAAACAGATTGTGCTTGGCGTAAATTATCGTTGTTCGGATGAGATTATGAAAGCGGCAGAACGGCTGATTGGAAAAAATAATGAACGGTACGAAAAACATATTGTTGCAAACAAGGGCAAGGAACAGCCGGTGCATATGAAAAAATGCGAGAATTTACCGGATGAAGCCGAGAAGATTGTGGCACAGATACAGATGTATCAGAAAGAAGGCATTGCGTATCAGGAGATGGCGGTGTTATTTCGGACGAATATGCAGATGCGTTTGCTGGCCGGGAAACTGATGGAACATGGAGTTCCATTTACCATGCGGGAAAATCTTCCGAATTTATTTGATACTTGGATGGCAAAAGATATTATGTGCTATTTGCAGCTTGCACTTGGAAACCGGAGCCGTGAGAAATTTTTAAAGATTGCAAACCGCCCGGTCAGATACTTAAGCCGTACGGCTTTTACAGAATCAGAAGTAAGTTTTGATAAACTCCGTGCCTATTATGCGGTGAAAAATCAGGAGTGGATGGAAGAGCGAATCTGGAATTTTGAGTATGATTTAAAAAATCTGGCATCGCTTTCACCCTATGCGGCAATTCATTTTATACGAAAAGGCATTGGTTACGATGAATTTTTGAAGACTTATGCCGATGAGAGAAATGTAAATGCCGATGACTGGTTTGATGTGCTGGATGAAATGCAGGAGATGGCACGCGACAAAAAGAGCATTCCGGAGTTCCTTTCTTTTGTAGAAAATTACGGGGATACGCTGGAGGAAATACGGCAGGAGCAGAAGAAGCAGCAGGTCAAAGAAGAACCGGGTGTTTCATTGATGACGATGCACGCCTCCAAAGGCTTGGAATTTCCGGTTGTGTTTGTGCCGACATTAAATGAGGATATTGTACCGTACCGCAAGGCTGTTCAAGAGGGAAATTTAGAAGAAGAAAGACGTATGCTTTACGTGGCAATGACACGTGCAAAAACATATTTGCATCTGTCATTTGTGAAAGAGCGTTTCCATAAAGAGGCGGAGCCGTCACCATTTTTATATGAAATTTCGCCGGCTCTGAAGAATAAAATAAATAAGAAGCGAGGTAGATGAAGATGAAAAAAGCAATAGCTTATGTGCTTGCCGGAGTAATGATGTTTGAAGTGGCAGGGCTGACAGCATCAGAACAGGCACAGGCGTCTGTAAAGGGAAAATTAAATGTGAAATCGGTTACCTTGGCAACCGGAAAATCGGTTACGCTGAAGGTGAAAAATAAAGGAAAGGCAAAGGTGCGCTGGAGTTCATCCAAGAAAAAGATTGCGAGTGTTTCTTCACGTGGTAAAGTGAAGGCAAAGAAAAAAGGAAAAGCAACCATAACAGCAACCGTTTCCTACCGTGGAAAAAAGAAGAAATTAAAGTGCCGTGTTACGGTTTTGCAGGGGGCAAAGAAACTTCGTATTGTGGACGAAGACAAAAAGAGTGTCAATTCCATTGTTTTAAATAAATTTGATTCTGTGAAATTGACCGGTGTAGTTTCACCAAAGAAATCAAACGACAAAGTGATGTGGAAGTCTTACAATCCGGAAGTGGCTACCGTTACAAGCAAAGGTGTTGTAACCGGTCAGTATGTCGGAAAAACGACGGTTCGTGCAAAGACCTACAGCGGCAAGCGCATCAAGGTAAAAGTTACGGTAAAAGCACCGGTGCTTAGTGATACGTTAAAGACCGCTTACATCAAAGATTTTAAGATTGGTGCAGCGGTGAATACGTGGCAGCTTGAGGGGAGCCGGAGCCTACGCAAAAGCGAAGGCACTGATTACCAATCAGTTTAATTCGATTACAATGGAAAACCAGATGAAACCGGAGTCACTTCTGAGCAAAGAAAATCAGACACGCGGAACCGACACCAATGTTTTGATTAATGAAGAAATTCTTCAGAAAGTATTGAAACTTGCCAGTGATAACGGATTAAAACTGCGTGGACATACGCTTGTATGGCACAGTCAGACGCCGGAATGGTTCTTCCATAAAGATTATAATGTTGACAAGTCACTTGTTTCTAAGGATGTGATGCGTCAACGAATGGAAAGCTATATCAAGAAGGTTCTCACATACTGCCAGGAAAATTATCCGGGTGTTGTCTATGCATGGGATGTTGTAAATGAGGCGGTCAATGATGATGGTACGATGCGCACATCATCCAACTGGTATAAAGTATATGGTGATGCCGGCTATGTGACAGATGCGTTTACTTTTGCCCGTAAATATGCAGATAAAGATGTGAAACTTTTCTTAAACGATTACAATGAGTATGCAGCGGCAAAAAAGAGACCGTATTTATCAGGTGGTAAAAGACTTGTATGACAAAGGCTTGTGTGACGGCGTTGGTATGCAGTCTCATTACTCCATGACAAGTCCGACAATTGCTGCGGTAAAGGTAGCAATTCAGAAGTACAACCAGATTGATCCGGGCAAGATTGAAATTCAGTTGACGGAGTTAGATATTCACAATACGTTTCGGACGGCAGCAGACCAGAAAAGTGTAGCAACAAAATACCAGTCATTATTTAACATGCTGGTAGACAGCAGAAGAAATCAGAAAATCAATATTACCGGTGTTACCTTCTGGGGACTTACCGATGGGGATTCCTGGTTGTCTGATTTCAAAGGAGAAACGAGTTATCCATTGCTCTTTGGAGCAGACTATGCAGCGAAATCAGCTTATTTTGCTGTGCTGAACGCTGCCAAATAAGGAGGGATTGGTTTGAATCCAATTAGTGTTCTGATTCTTGTGTTAATTGTAGTTGCGGCTATCTTTGTGATTACTTATGTGGCACATGACCGTGGTTCCTCGATGTGTTCCGGATGCCATGGCGATTGTGCAAACTGTGGCAAAAAGCCGAAAAAGAAATAGAAAAAAGAGTTCCCTTGTGCAGAGACGAGATAACGCTTTGCGTTATAGTCTCTCACAAGGGAACTTCTTGTTCTAGGCATCTACTTCAAAGGTAACGAAGATATACTTTTTGTCTTTGTTAAATTTTGAATTTTGAACTTGTGCTCCTGTTAATTTCTGGTGTTTTACTTTGATATTCACGGATTTCTGTGTTCCATCATTAAATGTAGCAGTGCAGGTTATGGTAACATTGCCAAGTGCTTTGTTTCTTGCGTGTAATTCCGAATCGCTTTCTGCTTTTCCATCGAAAAGTGCCGTTGCATCGGCAGAAGAAATTTTACAGTCGTCATCGGTTATACTTACAGTAAACTGCTTTTCCGGCGTTTCTTTTGCGTTTATGGTGAAGAAACGGTAATTTGATTGAGAGCTTCCTTTGCACAATTCGCCCTCCTTGAAATATTTGGAGTGTTCTGCTTTTGTAACAAAGAAATGCCCCTTATTGATGCGGTATGTGACCGTTTTAATGTTGTTTCCCTCAAACTGCAACGGGGCATTTATACTGTAGGAAACAAACTGTTTGCCTGCCTCGCCGCCACACCACATCGAGGTATAACCGGGATTGGCATAGACCCTCATCTGATTTTTCTTTGTGTGTTTGATTTCTGCTGCGTTGACTTTCACAACAAAGGAATTTGTGACGGCTGTGTTCTGGGCTTTTTCCGGTTTAATAGTTTTATATCCAATGCCCCAAATAAGTGCCAGACAAGCGGCTGCGGCAATGGCGCTTTGTATTATTCGATGTTTTCTCATAGTGCTTTTCCTCCTTTTTGACCTAGACGGAGTTTCCTTTATGAGGATTTCCTCATCGGAAATATCCGGTCTGAGTGCTTGTTTTAAGATGTTTTCAAATTCAGTATCATTCATCATAAGGCAGCCTCCAATTTCTTTTTAAGAATCATTTTTGCGCGGCGCAGTCGGCTCTTTACCGTATTTTCTGAAACTTGCAGACAAGTGGCAATTTCTGGAATTTTTAAATCGGCAGAGTAGAATAGTTCGATTACCGTGCGGTACTTTTCCGGTAAATCAAAAACCATTTTTTGCACCAGTGCATTGGTTTCATTTTGCACTACCGTTTGCTCCGGTGTTTTAGTGTCAGCCGAAATAACTTTCAAATTGCCGCTCTCATCCTGTGCTTCATAACTTTCAAAGGATGCCAGCCGCTTTCGCCTTGCATATTTTCTTCTTTGATTTTTCCAGAGGAAGATGGCTACAGACAGCGTGTAACTTTTGAGGTTTTTATCAACATTCAAATGCTGTAATTGTTCCAGCAATTTCAACATCGTATCTTGATAAAGTTCATCCCCCTCTATTTTGCTCGCTGTTGTCATGCGGCAGAATCGAAGGATGTCAGCACCCTGCGCCTGCACATATTCATCAAACTCTTGTTTTGTCACATGAATCTTCCTTTCTTTTGCTCAAAAGACATCTTTCACAAGTATATTGTCATGGGAGGGGAAAAAGTTTCAAGAAAAAACTTTCCCTTTATTTTAGTCAGTGAAAAGTGTACACAAACAAATAAAAAAAGCCCCTTTGTGAGAGAATATATCGCGAAGCGATATCCCGTCTCTGCACAAAGGGACTTTTTTAGTCCTCTAATTTTTTATTAATAAATTCATCCCAGACGCTGTCGTCTTCATCCTCTTCTGCATCGTCCTCATCTTCGACATCGATATCCGACATCTCGGAATCAATAATCTGCTGCAAAACATCGACAAGCTGTTCTAACAGGGCATCATCTTCGACCGGCGCAATTTCTAACTCGGTTTCTCCTTTCCAGTTTGTACTGCCATCAATGGAGAAGAAATAAAACTCACCGGTTTCATTCTCTGCCTCACAAAAAGCACCATAATCCTGTCCATCATATTCAAACACAAACTGAAGTTCGCACTCTGTCGTTGTGCCGTCTTCATCTTCCATGGTAAGTGTCAAATCTTCTAATTCTTCATAATTAATATCTGCCATAATTTCCTCCAATTCAGATTTCTAATTTGTTTCTTAAACTGTATCATGTTTTTAGCGGAAATGCAACTATTCTGGCGCAAACATTGTATTTTAACCCCTTGCGTCCGTGCCATCCTCGTTTTATACTATAGGTATGAGCAAAGAAAAGACGATTAAAATATCCGTAAGAAACCTAGTGGAATTTGTTTTCCGCGAGGGAGATATTGTAAGTGGTGGCGCGGGTGTGAGAAATGTAGAGGCAATGCAGCTTGGCAGCCGTATTCACAGAAAAATACAAAAAAGTATGGGCGTTGGGTATGAATCCGAGGTTCCTTTATTTACAATACAAAAATTTAAGAGCGCCGAATATGAAGAAGATTTTTCCTTGAAAATTGAAGGGCGTGCGGACGGCATTTTTACCGATGGCGATTTGACAGTGATTGATGAGATTAAGGGCGTGTATCTGCCGGTGCAGGATCTGGAAAAGCCGTTGTTTATCCATCAGGCACAGGCAATGTGCTACGCCTATATCGTGGCGGAAAATGAAAATCTGGATGAAATCGGAGTGCAGCTTACCTATTGTCATCTGGAGACCGAGCAGGTGGTGCGGTTTCGGGAGACATTTTCACGAATTGAGATTGTGCAGTGGTTTCGGAATTTGATGGATGAATATGAAAAATGGGCGGTTTATCAGTATGACTGGAAAAAGCAGAGAAATGCATCCATTACGGAACTTACCTTTCCGTTTTCCTATCGTCCGGGACAGAAAGAACTGGCGGCGATGGTTTATCATACGGTGGAAAAAGGAAAGCGGTTGTTTGTTGAAGCACCGACGGGGGTAGGGAAGACGATTAGTACAGTCTTTCCGGCGGTAAAGGCAATGGGAGAAGAAGTTTGCGATCGGATTTTTTATCTGACGGCAAAAACGATAACAAGAACGGTGGCGGAAGACTGTTTTGAACTGCTTGGAAAACAAAAACTGCTTTTTAAAACCCTAACGATTACTGCAAAGGAAAAAATGTGTGTAATGGACACGGTTTCCTGCAATCCGGGTGAGTGTGAGCGTGCGAAAGGGCATTATAACCGAGTGAATGAGGCGGTTTACGACATGTTAATTCATGAGCATAAAATGAGCCGGGATATGATTGAGAAATATGCCGAAAAACATCAGGTTTGTCCGTTTGAAATGGCGTTGGACGCCGCCCTTTTTGCAGATGCCGTGATTTGTGATTACAACTATGTTTTTGATCCGAATGTGTATCTGCGGAGATTTTTTTCGACTGAGAAAAAAGGAAATATGGTGCTTTTGGTGGATGAGGCACACAATCTTGTGGAGCGCGGCAGGGAAATGTATAGTGCGAGGCTTGTGAAAGAAGATTTTCTTGCAGTAAAGAAGATTGTGAAGGCGATGGAACGACACGAAAAACGTCCGGAAGTACATTATATACTGCGGAAATTTGAAAAATCGCTGGAGGCGGCGAACCGTGTGCTGCTTGCATGGAAAAAAGAGTGCGATGAATTTGAAGTGATTTCGGATGCGGGAACGCTGGAGTTTGCTCTTCTTCGTGTGGCAGGAGATTATGAATTGGTGGCAAAAGAATATCCGGTACTGCCAGAGCGTGACACGATTTTATCGCTTTATTTTGATGTCCGCCGGTTTCTTGCGGTGCTTGAGAAATTTGATGAGAGTGACCGGATTTATCTGGATTATGATGAGGAGCGGAAGTTTCGCATTAAAATCCAGTGCATGGACCCGTCCGGCTGCCTGAAAGAAGTGATGGAACGGGTGCAGAGCACCATCTTTTTCTCGGCGACTCTTTTGCCAATCCGCTACTATAAAGAACAGCTTGGCGGGGAGAAGGAAGATGCCGCGGTTTATGCTAAATCCGTATTTTTACCGGAACAGAGAAAAGTGATGATTGCCCGCGATGTGACGACAAAATATACAAGGCGCGGGGCGGCAGAATACGAAAAGATTGCGTCGTACATTGACAGTTTTATCTCAGCAAAGGAGGGAAATTATCTGCTCTTTTTCCCGTCGTACCGTTTTATGGATGAAATTGTAACAAGACTTCCTAATAGAGAGAATCAGAAGATTCTTGTACAGATGCCTGAAATGCGTGAGCGGGAGAGAGAAGAGTTTTTGGAGGCATTTTCTGAGGAAACAGGCAAAAGCGTGATTGGATGCTGCGTTATGGGAGGCATTTTCAGTGAAGGAATTGATTTGAAAGAAGAATGTCTGATTGGCGCGGTCGTAGTAGGAACCGGGATTCCGATGGTCTGCCATGAAAGGGAGTTATTTAAGGATTATTATGAGGAGAAAAAAGGGGATGGTTTTTCGTATGCCTATTTGTATCCGGCAGTAAATAAAGTGTTTCAGGCGGGTGGACGCGTGATTCGTACAATAAACGACAAAGGGGCAATTCTTCTTTTGGATGAGCGGTTTATGCAAAAGCAGTATCAGGATTTGTTCCCGAGGGAATGGTACCCATTTGATGTTGTGAATTGTGAAAAGATGAAAGAACTGCTTGCAGAGTTTTGGCAGGAATAAAAACGACGGATTCCATATTCTTTGGAGTCCGCCATAATTTTAGTATGCATTTTTATTTACGAAACCTTTGAAAATTGTCAGAAATAAAATTTTAATATCCAGTCCTAACGTCCAGTTTTCAATGTAATACAAATCACAGTCGATTCGCATGCGGATGGATGTATCACCGCGGTAGCCGTTTACCTGCGCCCAGCCGGTGATGCCCGGACGAACCTGATGTTTAATCATGTAACGAGGAATTTCTTCCTTAAATTTTTCAACAAAGAACGGACGCTCCGGTCTTGGTCCGACAAGGCTCATATCGCCTTTTAACACATTGAAAAACTGTGGTAATTCATCCAAACTGGTTTTTCGGATGAATTTGCCAATTGGTGTTACGCGGGGGTCGTTCTGCACTGTCCATGCCTGTTTTTCTTTTGAGGCGTCCTGCACTTCCATTGAGCGGAACTTAAACATTTTAAATGGCTTATTGTGAAGACCGACACGCTCCTGCTTGAAAATAAGTGGTCCCGGCGATGTGATTTTAATAATCGCTGCCACCACTGCCATCGGAATGGAGAACAGGATAATTAAAAGCAGCGCACCTACAATATCAATTGCACGCTTGCAAAAACGGTTAAACGAGTTTGAAAGCGGAATATTTCTCACGTGGATAACCGGCAGTCCATCCAAATCTTCAGTATACGGACGGGTTGGAATGATATTGTTGTAATCCGGAATAAACTTTGTGTGAACGCCGGATTTTTCCGTTACGGCAACAATTCCTTCCAGACTGTCGTAGTGGTCGATGCTCAGCGTAATTGCTGTTTCATCGTAATCATTTTCGGACAGCATTTTCTCTAACTCGTCTACTCGCCCAATCACATGAATGTCGCGGTAAGAATAGCCAAGCGGTTTATGGTTGTCCAAAATACCATGAATGGAAATACCCCATTCGGGATGTGCCAATAGTCTGTCGATGTAACCTTCTGCGGCACGGCTGTAACCGATTAATAAAATATGTTTGTGGTTCATTCCTTTTCTGCGAATCTTGCGAAGAAGTGTTGTCGTGCAAAAACGGAATAAAACTTCCAGTATAAAATTCAGCGTAACAAAAATAATAATAAACAAACGGGCGTAAGTACCGTTACGAATAAAAAACAGAAAGGCAACGCAGTAGAGAATTCCTACAACATTGGATTTTAAAATATTAAAAATTTCTGATTTTCTGCTCTTGGTACGTTTTGGGTCATACAAGTGGAAAAAATAATAGGAAACGAGGTAACAAGGAATCAGCATAATCAAAATTTGCATGTAATCCTTTAACGAGCCGTAAATACCGACCGGTTCCTCAATCCATTCCCACCGAATTAAAATGCTATCGTTGCTAAAGCGCAGGTAATATGCGCGGATGAACGAAAATACAATAATTGCCGTGTCTATTAATATACGAAAAAGATTTAAGAGCTTTTGATTTCCCTTAATCAAACCAATCCAGTCCTTTCTATTTATAGTTTAGTATGTCCATAAGTATAAATAGTATATCTCATTTTTGCCTTTTTCACAAGAAAAATGTCAGTGGCGTTTTTATTTTCGCAATTTACCGGGAAGGATTGCTACTCATGTGCCGCTCCCGCTTAAGGTACGCGCAGAGGTATCGATATGCAAAATTCGCATATCAGATACCTGCGTGTACCTAGCACATTCTTTGCAATCCTTCCCGGTAAACTGCTGGAATATTAAAAAAGGCACTTGACAGCATTAAGTAGGAAGGGGTGAAGAGGTGCGAAAATACATTCAATGGTTTTTAATTTGCACAGAACAACGTTTTTGGCTTGATTTGGCTCATAAGGTTGCATTTCAGCCGTGTTATTCGAGTTTGGCAGGACAAATTCGTGGATAAATGCAACTCTTTCCCTTAATTGTAGTCGTTTTGGTTGCATGATTTTGAAAAAAATTTAAAATCATGCAACGTTTTTGGGAGTTTGTAAGGATTTTGGTTGCATAACCTTCCTGCCGCCACATCAGAGCTATTTGATTGCTTATAGATGATTTATAACATTTGTGGATTGTGGGTACAAATTCGTGGGTATCCGGCATGTGTATTTTACATGCCGATACCCTTACGCAATTTGTCAAGCGAGAGCGCCCGCAAGACGCAAATATTATAAATCATTCACATTCTCAACACAATTACTGTCTATAATAAACCTAACTTAAGACGAAAGGAAGTTTTAGCATGGACGAAAACAACATGGGAAATAACAATAGCATAGAAAATAACAACGATGCCAATGGATTTGTCATGGTTGACAATCCGGCACCGCAGGCTTCTCAGGAACCACAGGAGCCGCAGACTGAGAACCAGAATCAGAACCAGCCGGTGCAGCCGGAGCCGGAAGCAGCATCTCAGTATATACAGCCAGAACCGGAGGCGACTCCGCAGTATACACAGCCAGAACCGGAAGTAACTCCACAGTATACACAGCCGGAACCGGAACAGGCACAGCAGCAGAATACTAATTATGAGCAGCCGGTGCAGCCGTCACCGATGCCATCTGAAGATAATACGTACCGTTTCCAGAATGTTGAAGCGCAGAATGTGAAAAAGAAAAAAGAAAAGAAAGCAAAAAAAGGAATGTCAATTCCTAAAATTTTAGTCAGTGCAGTTTTATTTGGCGTGATTGCAGCGGGATGTTTCTTTGGAGTAAATAAGGGCTTATCTGATTTGTTCGGAACAAAGAGCGAGATTCAGGGCGTGGATAACAGTTCCAATAATGGTGTTGCCCTGACAACGGTATCCGGTTCAGCAGCTACGGTTGCCGATGTGTCCGGTATCGTGGAAAAGGTTATGCCATCGATTGTTGCGATTACAGAGAAGAGTACCCAGACTTCTTACTTTGGACAGACTTATTCTTCCGAGGGAGCAGGTTCCGGATTTATTGTAAAGCAGGATAATGACCAACTCTTGATTGTGACAAATAACCACGTTGTAGCTGATGCGGATAAAATTTCAGTTACTTTTAACGATAATGAGGTAGCGGATGCGATGGTAAAAGGAACAAGTGAGTCGAATGACCTTGCGGTTATTACCGTTAAATTAAGTTCCCTCAAAGAATCTACGAAGAAAAGTATTCGCGTTGCTTCCTTAGGAAATTCAGATCAGGCGAAAGTCGGACAGATGGTAATTGCCATCGGAAATGCTCTTGGTTATGGACAGTCTGTAACCGTTGGTTATCTGAGTGCGAAAAACCGTGAAGTGTCTGCATCGGATGGAAGCGGAAAGAGTACGACGCAGGTTTTGATGCAGACAGATGCAGCGATTAATCCGGGTAACAGTGGTGGTGCTTTGATTGATACAAACGGAAATGTAATCGGTATCAACTCGTCCAAATATTTCTCCTACGGTTCAACAAATGTTGAAGGTATGGGATATGCGATCCCGATGAGTGATGCAGTTTCTGTTATCAATGACTTGATGGACCGCGAAGTTTTGAAAGACAGCGAAAAAGGTTATCTGGGTATTACCGGAAGAGACATTTCAGAAAGTGTAAGCAAAGCATATGGTATTCCGGTTGGAGTGTATGTTGCTGCAGTATCCGATACCGGTGCTTTGCTTATAAAGCAGGTATTAAACAGGGCGATGTTATTACAAAGATTGGTGACCAGACGGTTAAGACCATTCAGGAAGTACAGGAAAAGGTAAACAGTACAAAAGCCGGTACGACCATTAAAGTTACCGTTCAGCGAAGCAACGACGGAACTTATAAAGCGAAACAAGTAGATGTTGTGCTCAAAGGTAAAGATACATTAGATGGATTGGATGATGGTTCGACACAACAGCAAAATGATTCCAGTCAGGATTATAATAACGATAATTATAACAACAATTATGATAATGACAATTCTCAGGTAGTACCTTGGGGCGGAAGTATTTACTAATTGAGTGAAATCGGGTATAATAAGTCCCACCGCATATTTGTGCGGTGGGATTTGTGCTAAAAATGGAGGAAACTATGAGTGAAGAAATAAAAGAGATGAATCCGGATGATAAGAATCATAAAAAGGATTCCGATGGTTACGAAAAAATTTGTTATTTGTGCCATCGTCCGGAAAGTAAAGTAGATAAAATGATTACCATTCCGAATCAAATTACGATTTGCTCGGATTGCATGCAGAAAACGTTCGACCAGATTGGAATGCAGGGAATGCCAAGTTTTCCGGGAATGGATATGATGAATCTTGGCAGTATGGGGTTAGAGCCACCGAATGAATTTCAGGAGCGTCATCAGGTGAAAACGAAAAAGAAGAAAAAGCAGGAAAAACCGGCACTGGATATTAACAAACTTCCGGCACCTCACGTCATTAAAGGAAACCTGGATGAATATGTGATGGGGCAGGAGCAGGCTAAGAAAGTGCTGTCTGTTGGCGTTTATAATCATTATAAGCGTGTGCTTGCCGAGCAGACCGATGACGGTGTGGAAATTGAAAAGTCGAACATGCTGATGTTAGGACCAACCGGAAGCGGAAAAACGTTTATGGTTAAGACGATTGCACGTCTTTTGCAGGTGCCGCTTGCAATTACGGATGCTACGGCATTAACAGAAGCCGGTTATATTGGCGATGATGTAGAAAGTGTTATTTCCAAACTTCTTGCCAATGCAGATAACGATGTAGAATTAGCAGAGCGAGGTATTGTTTATATCGATGAAATTGATAAAATTGCGAAAAAGCAGAACACCAATAACCGTGATGTAAGTGGAGAATCAGTGCAGCAGGCACTTTTGAAATTGTTGGAGGGTGCCGATGTGGAAGTGCCGGTTGGCGCAACCAATAAAAATGCAATGGTTCCGATGACAACGGTGAACACGAGCAACATTTTATTTATCTGTGGTGGAGCTTTTCCGGGGCTTGAAGACATCATAAAAAAACGTCTTACCAGTCAGGGAACGATTGGATTTGGTTCGGAACTTCGGGATAAGTATGACCATGAGAAAGATTTGTTCCGTTTAGTAGAAACCGAAGATATCCGCGAGTATGGCTTGATTCCGGAGTTTATCGGACGTCTGCCGATTGTATTTTCCTTACAGGCAATGGATGAGGAATTGTTAGTTCAGGTGCTTTGCAAAAACCGAAAAATGCTATTTTGAAACAGTATCGCAAACTTTTGCAGATGGATGAAGTGGATTTGGAATTTGAGGATGATGCCATGATGGCGGTAGCGAAAAAAGCAGCGGCAAAGAAGACCGGTGCCAGAGCACTCCGTTCCATTATCGAGGAATTTATGATGGATATTATGTATGAAATTCCGAAAGATGAAATGATTGGCAAAGTTATCATTACCAAAGATTATATTGAAGGAAAAGGTTCTCCTACCATTTTGATGCGAAGTAATGGCTGATGGATAAAAGTAAGACCTTCTGCGTAAGATGAAACAAAGCGCAGGAGGTTTTTTTTATGCAGTGCAGGGAAGCAGTTTTTGCAGAGGATGTTCTCATTTACGTTGTGGATAATTACCGTGGTGAGGGGTATGTAAGGGAAGTGTACAACCCGGACTGTTATATTCGGCTGGATGACAGGCAGGCAATTATTTACCAGCAGGTTCAAAATGTAAATGGTGAGGCGATACAAAAATATGGTTTTTCAGCAATTCCAAATGTCTTTGGTCTGATGAGTGAAGAAGCGCTGGAAGCCAGTGGTGTGCTTCGGATTCGCAGGCAGCCGTCCCTTGATTTATATGGACAGGGTGTACTGATTGGGATTGTGGACACCGGAATTGATTTTACACATAAGGCATTTGTGGCGGCGGATGGGACTTCAAGGATTGTGTCAATCTGGGATCAGAGTGTAGAAGAAGGGGTTGGAAATGAAAAATTTCCGTACGGACGGATGTATTCAAGGGAGCAGCTGAATCAGGCACTTTCGTCGGAAAATCCGTTTGAAATTGTGCCAAGTCAGGATGAGATTGGTCACGGAACATTTATGGCGGGGGTGGCGGCAGGAAACGAGAACCGGGCCGAAGAATTTTCCGGGGTGGCACCATTATCTGAATTGGTTGTTGTTAAGTGCCGTCAGGCGAATGAAAGTTATCGAAATTATTATAGAATCCCGTCGGATGTGCCAGCTTATCTGGAAAGTGATGTGATGACCGGGCTTGCTTATTTACTTTCCGTGGCGGCGCAGGAGAGAAAGCCAATCATTCTCTGCCTTGGTATGGGCAGCAGTATGGGAAACCACAACGGAAGTACAGCGCTTGGCGTTTATTTGAACCGGTATTTGTCGGTAGGCAGTGTGGCAATTGTAACGTGTGTGGGGAATGAGGGAAATACAAGACATCATCACACAATACGCCGCAAAGAAGATACGATAGATATCAGTGTATCCGCAAATATGAATGGATTTATGGGGCAGTTGTGGTGGCAGACGCCGGGAAACTTGTCGGTGGATGTCATTTCACCGAGCGGGGAGACAATTCGCGAAATCCGTGCGGTTTCAGGAATCCGCTATGAGCATCGGTTTGTGCCGGAAAATACAACGGTCGAAATTTATTTTGGTGTAGCGCAGGAACTGACGAGAGAGCAGGTTGTCGTTTTTCGCTTTCAGAATCCAACGACCGGAATTTGGAAAGTGCGAACACAGTTTGATTATGAAGTTCCTAATTTTTCCATGTGGCTTCCGATTCAGCAGTTTTTGGAAAAGGAAGTTGTATTTTTAGATTCGGACCCCGATATGACGGCTACAAATCCATCGACAACGCCATTTGTGACGGGAGTGTCGGCATACGACGTAAGAGATGGTGCCCTGTATCTGCAGTCAGGGCGTGGTTTTACTCCTTTTGGTTACATTAAGCCGGAAGTGGTTGCACCCGGCGTGGAACTGACGGGAACGTATCCGGGAAACCGATATGGCACAATGACGGGAACAAGTGTAGCAGCGGCTTTTGTGGCAGGAATCAGCGCACTTTTTATGCAGGAATATGCAGATGACGGTGCAAACAGTAATACAGTGCGTGAGGCGCTCATCCGGGGGGCCGTGCCAAGAGGAGAACCCTATCCGAATACCGAGTGGGGTTATGGCATTGTTGATGCGTACCGGAGTATAACAGACTATTGACGGCAGAGAGCGAAAGGAGTATATTTAGGGAGAAAAAACGAGGAGGGTACCAATGAAAGCTTGGGAAGAAAATATCCGAAAGGTTGTTCCTTATATTCCGGGTGAACAGCCTCAGGTAAAAGATATTATAAAGTTAAATACAAACGAAAATCCATATCCGCCGTCACCGGGGGTAAAAAAGGCTCACGAAGAAATGGAAGTTTCACGGTTTGCCCTATATCCGGATCCGGCAGCAAAAGAATTAGTGACAGCACTTGAATCGTATCATGGACTGGATGCCGGACAGGTATTTGTCGGTGTTGGTTCAGATGATGTTCTGGCACTTGCATTTCTTACGTTTTTTAATTCCGATAAGCCGATTCTGTTTCCGGATGTTACATATTCGTTTTATCCTGTTTGGGCTAATGTTTACCGGATTCCGTACGAGTGTCCAAAGCTGACAGATGATTTCCGAATTTGTCCGGATGATTATAAAAAAGAAAATGGCGGCGTTGTTATTGCAAACCCGAATGCCCCGACCTCTCTTGCGTTAAGCCGGGATGAAATCGAGGAAATTATTGCGGCAAATCAGGATGTCATTGTGATTGTGGATGAAGCTTATATTGACTTTGGCGGAGAGAGCGCACTTTCGCTTCTGCCAAAATATGAAAATCTGCTTGTTGTGCGCACATATTCGAAATCACGTTCCATGGCAGGTATGCGTATCGGTTATGCGATGGGAAATAAACGTTTGATTCAGGCAATGACTGATGTTAAAGAGTCAATTAACTCGTATACGATGACGAGAGAATCTATTGCGTTGGGGGCGGCTTCTCTTGCTGATGAGGAGTATTTTCAGGAAAAGAAACAAATGGTGGTTGCAACTCGTGAGCGGACAAAAGAAGAATTGAGACGCCGTGGATTTGAGGTGCTTGATTCCAGCACAAATTTTTTGTTTGCAAAACCGAATTCAGTGGATGCCGGCTGGTTATTTGAAGAACTGAAAAAAGAAAAAATCTTCGTTCGTCATTTTAATGGGGAGCGGATTAAGGATTATCTTAGAATCTCGATTGGAACAGATCAACAGATGGATTGTCTGCTGCAGGCAATCGACCGTATTATGGCATAAAAAGAACGAAAGATTGGCACGACAGAGCGACCAAAGAAAAAAGTCTTAATTTTTTTGAGAAATTAGTTGACAAGCAGGTGGTTCTATAATATAATAGGTCTTGCGTCACGGCTCAGAGACGTTGGAAAGACACAAAAATATGTGTTCAATCCGGGGTGTGGCTCAGCTTGGCTAGAGCGCTTGATTTGGGATCAAGAGGCCGCAGGTTCGAATCCTGTCACCCCGACTGCGACTGTTTTATACAGTCGCTTAATTGTATAAAAAACCCTATGCGGGTGTAGTTCAATGGTAGAACACTAGCCTTCCAAGCTAGATACGTGGGTTCGATTCCCATCACCCGCTTTTGTGGTGCAAACAGCATTGCTACGTGTCAGTAGCTCAGTTGGATAGAGCAACGGCCTTCTAAGCCGTGGGTCGGGGGTTCGAATCCCTCCTGACACGCTGTAGGAAATGCCGTATGCGGCTTATCCTTTATGGTGGGTATAGCGCAGTTGGTTAGCGCGTCAGATTGTGGCTCTGAAGGCCGTGGGTTCGAATCCCATTACCCACCCTTCCCTTTATGGGATGTTGGGCTATCGCCAAGGGGTAAGGCATAGGACTTTGACTCCTACATTCGCTGGTTCAAATCCAGCTAGCCCAGTTATTAATAGGACTTGACTTCTAAGTGAAACGCTTGGAAGTGGGTCCTTTTTTTGGTGTTATATATTCTTTTTCTTTTCAAATTAAGGAACAACAGGAAGTTCCCGCATGGGCGCTTTCGCTCGTTAAGCACGTAGCGGTATGGGATTGTCAGAAAAACACCTGACAACCCTCATACCGACGTGCTTAAAACCCATGCGGGAAGCTTCCTATTGTTCCTAAGTTTGATAACAAAAAGATTAGTAATCATTACGGGAAAAATGTAGAGTTAGTTTCATTGAAGATGTGTGTGCAGGGCAGGTATGTGTAAATAGTTGTTGCTAATCTTTTAAGAATTCCAGTGATTTGTTTAAGAAAAGATTTGTATCACGTGGGTACAAATGCGCAAGTATCTGGCATGCGTAGTTGGCATGCCGATACTTCTGCGTATTTGTCTTAGCGGGAGCGCCCACGTGATGCAAACTTTTCTTAACAAAACACGGAATCTAAAAAAATAGCAGCAATTAATTACCCATCTGTCGTCACCGCTTATTGAAAAACCAATCCAATTGTGTTATCCTATATTATATGGGGTTACAAAGGAAAGGAGAAAGTCTAAATTGTTACTATCAGAATTAGAGCAGGGGGCTAAGGTTTTACTACTGCTTACGATTGATGGCAAACATTTTGAGTTTGAGACAATCGTGCAGGGAAAGCACAAGCATGATGTTTTGTTTGAGCCGATTCGCAAAGACCAGAAAATTTTGAATGTTCAGAGCGACCAGGTTGATGTAGACATTATGTATATGCGTGAAGATGACAAACCGATTTTGTGGAAAGAGGCGAAGATGGATTGTATTCGCCACAAACACAAAATTTACTATGCATCGGAAGCGGCGAACGAAGGTCGTGAGTACAATCGGCGCGGCGCATACAGATTGTATATCGGAGAAGAAATTCACGCAAGAATTGGGCATAGCGGGCGTGAAAAAATCGTTCATCTCAAAGATTTAAGCAACACCGGATTTGCCTTTATTTACAAGGAAGAATTAAAGGACGCAGATGGTGCATTCGTCTATATGACATACATGGCGCAGTACGAAAAAAAAGTTACGGAAATTGCCTTGTTTGGAAAAATCGTAAGGACGATGCCGCTTGACGATGGACGTTTTTTGTACGGATGTGCTCTAATGAAGAAAAATGAGATGATTGGGCATTATATTAATCAAAAGCAAATGGAACAGCTGGCGAAGAAAAATGAACGTTTAAAAAATAAAACAGCGAAAAACTTCCCATCTGTCTAAATAAATGAAAACGGAGGAATTTATTATGTTAGTTTCAGCAGAGGAAATGTTAACCAAAGCAAAAGCAGGAAAATATGCGGTTGGCCAGTTTAATATCAACAACCTTGAGTGGACGAAGGCAATCCTTCTTACAGCTCAGGAATTAAATTCACCGGTTATTCTTGGTGTGTCCGAAGGTGCCGGAAAGTACATGTGCGGTTATAAAACTGTTGTTGGTATGGTAAATGGAATGCTTGAGGAATTGAACATCACAGTTCCGGTTGCTCTTCACCTTGACCACGGCAGTTATGAAGGCGCAAAAGCTTGTATCGAGGCAGGATTTTCATCCATCATGTTCGATGGTTCTCATTATCCGATTGAGGAAAACGTTGAGAAAACAAAAGAACTGGTAGGAATCTGCAAAGAAAAAGGATTGTCTATTGAAGCAGAAGTTGGTTCAATCGGCGGTGAAGAAGATGGTGTCATTGGTGCCGGCGAGTGTGCAGATCCGAACGAATGTAAGATGGTTGCTGACCTTGGTGTTACCATGTTAGCAGCAGGGAATTGGTAATATCCATGGTAAATATCCGAAAAACTGGGCAGGACTCAGCTTTGAGACGTTGGCTGCTGTTCAGGAGAAAACAGGAACGATGCCGCTTGTACTTCATGGTGGTACCGGAATTCCGGAAGATATGATTAAGAAAGCAATCTCTCTTGGTGTATCTAAGATTAACGTAAACACAGAGTGCCAGCTTGCGTTCCAGGAAGCAACACGTGCTTACATTGAAGCAGGCAAAGATTTGGAAGGTAAAGGTTTTGACCCACGTAAACTGCTTGCTCCGGGTACAGAAGCAATCAAAGCAACAGTAAAAGAAAAAATGGAATTATTTGGTTCAGTTGGAAAAGCCTGACATTAAATTTTTGCATAAAAAATCAGTCATGTGACATACTAATTTCGTAACGTATTCACAAGAATGCAGCGAAGGAGGAAATCATGGCTAAGAATTTTTTAGATGAGTATAACGATGCTCAGAATAACAGCAAAAATGATAGCAAGAATACAAGCAGAAATTCCAGTAAAAATGCAAGTAAAAACGCTGGTAAAAATGCAAGTAAGAATGCGAGCAAAAATAGCGAAGAAGAACCGTGCAAAAGATTCTGCTTTGCAAACAATTCCAAAGATTGTTATTAATTTTCCGGAGCCGGTCGATTAGGACCGGCTCTTTGGTCATAATGACGCAGAGGCTGGAATAGATTAAAAAGAAAAGGGTATGATATGAAACCTAATCTGGTGTCTTTTTCAGAAGCGTCAAAATATATTTACCACAGTAAAACACTTCTCGTGGATTTGCGAAGCAGGGAAGCATTTGCAACGTCACATATTTCCGGTGCGTGGAATATCCCGTATGAGGAACTTTCACAGTATCAGGAAGAAATGATGAACTACGACAGAATTATTTTTTACTGCGACCATGGAAATCATAGTCTGCAGGCGGCGAGAGAACTGGCAAAAAAAGGGAAATGGGCGTCCAGTATCGCCGGAGGATACGAAGAAATGAAAAAATGAGGTTACTATGAAACAGTATGAATTGATTGCACCGTGTCATTTTGGAATGGAGGCGGTGCTGAAACGTGAAATACAAAATCTTGGTTATGAAATTTCGCAGGTGGATAATGGCAAAGTGACATTTTTTGGAGATGCGGCGGCAATCGCCCGTGCCAACATTTTTCTGCGTACAACGGAACGAATTTTGCTGAAAATTGACAGCTTCCGTGCGACAAGTTTTGATGATTTGTTTGAGGCGGTAAAAGCAATTCCGTGGGCGGATTACATACCGGAAGACGGAAAGTTCTGGGTGACGAAGGCAAACTCTGTGAGCAGTAAACTGTTCAGTCCGTCGGACATTCAGAAAATTGTGAAAAAGGCAATGGTTGAAAAACTCAAACAGACCTACCACACGGATTGGTTTGAAGAGACCGGGGCGTCTTACCCACTTCGGATTAGTATTGTGAAAGATATTGTGACGATTGGGCTAGATACGACCGGAGAGTCACTTCACAAACGCGGTTACCGCAAATTTACGGCACCGGCACCGGTTACGGAGACATTGGCGGCAGCGATGATTCTGCTTTCGCCGTGGCATGCCGATCGTATGCTGATTGATCCATTCTGCGGAAGTGGAACGATACCAATTGAAGCAGCGATGATTGCTTTGAATATGGCGCCGGGGATGAACCGTGAATTTACTGCGGAGAGCTGGAAAAATCTCGTGCCGAAAAAGGCGTGGTACGATGCGATTGATGAAGCGGAAGACGCTATCCGAAATGATGCAGAGATTCATATTCAGGGATATGACATAGACGATGAGGTGCTGAAAATGGCGAGGGCAAATGCAAAACTTGCCGGTGTGGATGAGTACATTCATTTCCAGCAGCGTGATGTGGCTGATTTTAATACACCGAAAAAGTATGGTTTTGTAATCAGCAATCCGCCGTATGGCGAGCGTCTCTCGACCAAAGAAGAAATGTTTGATTTGTACAAAACGGTTGGACGTGTGATGTCGGAAAATGATACGTGGTCGTTCTTTTTGCTAAGTGGATATGAGGATGCGCAAAAGGCTGTGGCAGCGGGCGGAAACCGAAAAAAAGCAACGAAAAACCGTAAAATTTACAATGGCATGATGAAAACGTATTTGTATCAGTACATGGGCGAAAAACCGCCGGTGAGAAGAAAGGATAAAAAAGAAAATGAGTAAAAAACGATTGGTTTTTGCAACTGGAAATCAGGGAAAAGTCAACGAATTCCGCCAGATGCTAGGCGATGACTATGAGATTTTATCTATGAAAGATATTGGTGTGGATATTGATATTGTAGAGGACGGAAAGACATTTGAAGAAAATGCTGTGATTAAAGCGAAAGCGGTTATGGAAGAGACCGGCGAGATGGTTCTTGCGGACGATTCCGGTTTTGAGGTAGATTATCTGAACAAAGAGCCGGGAATTTATTCGGCGAGATATTTGGGAGAAGATACCCCGTATTCGATTAAAAATGCGGAGATTCTCAAACGCTGTGAGGGTGTGCCGGATGAAAAGAGAGACGCCAGGTTTGTCTGCGTGATTGCCTGTGCCTACCCGGACGGAACAGTTGATACGGCAACGGGAATTATTGAAGGAAAACTTGCTAAAGAGCCAAAAGGAGAGAATGGATTTGGCTACGACCCGATTTTTTATCTGCCGGAGCGAGGCATGACGACCGGAGAAATGGAGCCGGAAGAGAAAAATGCAATCAGCCACCGCGGCATTGCAATCCGTAAAATGGTTGAGATTTTGAAAAAGAGAGGCGAGGCATAATGAAGGCACTGATTTTTAGTGATTCACATGGAAGAACCGAAAATCTTGTAAAAGCGATGGACAGGTATCCGGATTTTCAGGCGATTTTTCATCTTGGGGATGTAGGAAATGATGAAGCTTATATCCGTTCGCTGACGCCGTATCCGGTTTATATGGTGAGAGGAAACTGTGACTTTTCATCTTCGCTCAAAGAGAGTATGGTGATTGAATTTGGCGGCAAGCGCATTGCGATGTGTCATGGACACCGATATCTTTCGTATGGCGGGGCGCCGGACGCTCTGCGCTACTTTGGGCTGCAAAATCATGCCGATGTTGTTATGTTTGGACATACGCATGTGCCGTATTTAGAGAAAACCGATGATTTGATTCTTTTGAATCCGGGGAGTATTTCAAAACCGAGACAGGATAATAAAATTCCCACCTACACGGTGATGGAAATTCGTGAAGATGGGAAAATAGATTTTCGTATGTGTGAAATGCCTTACTAAAAAAGTGCTAAAATTGCGTTGAATACGCCGGTGCTGGCAACGGCCATAATAATTCCGGCAAGCAGTACGCCACCCATGCATGCTAAAATCGAGGATTTAAAATCCATATCGAGAAGACTGGCAGCGAGTGTACCGGTCCATGCACCGGTGCACGGCAGCGGAATACCAACAAAGAGAAGCAGTGCGACGAATGTACCTCGTCCTGCTTTTTCTTTTAATTTCTGTCCGCCCTTTTCGCCTTTTTCCAAGCAGAATCGGAAGAACCTGCCAATGCCCTTTTTATCGGAACCCCAAATCAAAATTTTTCTTGCGAAAAGGTAGATAAAAGGAACCGGCAGCATATTACCAATTACACAGATGATGTAAGATGGTATAAGCGGCAGTCCGAAAACAACGGAATAAGGGATGGCACCACGCAGTTCAACAATAGGCACCATGGAAATGAAAAACAAAATCAGATATTTTACAAACATAATATTTCTCCTAATAATAAACAATTGTTGGATAAGTCCAATCCATATTGTACATGATATGTGTAGGGAGCGTCAAGAAAAAGTATAATTTTTTTGAAAAAAGTGTTGACAAAATGGATGTTTTTGGTATAATGAAGAAGTCGCTGTGAGTGACGCATGGGATCTTAGCTCAGCTGGGAGAGCATCTGCCTTACAAGCAGAGGGTCACAGGTTCGAGCCCTGTAGGTCCCATTGAACTTTTCAATTGTGAAAAGTTTTTATATATGTCAAGACAGTTTCGTCTTGGCAGTTTAGATGGCGGGATAGCTCAGTTGGCGAGAGCACACGGTTCATACCCGTGGTGTCGGGGGTTCGAATCCCTTTCCCGCTACTACAGACCTCCGAAGGTAACTTCGGAGGTCTTTTGTATATCTTGACATAGCATGAGAAGAAAGTGAGGTAAGACACGATGAGAATTGGAATGGGATATGATGTGCACCGCTTGGTGGAAAATAGAGAATTGATTCTTGGCGGTGTGACGATCGATTATGAACTGGGACTTTTAGGTCATTCGGATGCGGATGTTTTACTGCATGCGATTATGGATGCTCTGCTCGGTGCGGCTGCTCTTGGTGACATTGGCAAACATTTTCCGGACAATGATGAGAAATATCGTGGTGCAGACAGTCTGTGGCTGTTAGAGTGTGTCCGTGGCAAAGTGAAAGAGGCGGGATATGTTGTTGGAAATGTGGATGCAACCATTATTGCACAGAAACCGAAGATGCGTCCGTATATTGAATCAATGCGTGAAAATGTAGCGAAAGCTTTGTGTGTAGATGTTTCCCGGATTAACATTAAGGCAACAACGGAAGAAGGGCTTGGTTTCACCGGAAGCGGTCAGGGCATATCGGCACAGGCGATCTGTTTGTTAGAGGAAGAACCTGTTCTTATATGAATGATATTACATGAATAAATTCCCGCAGGGACAAGACTCCGAAAAAGTGTGGTGCGACAAGGATGGCGCAAACGAAAATAATTGTCATTAGGGTGAATAAAAGCGTTCTGCGCTTTGTCCATGGATGGCAGACGCGTGCTACGACACCGAGGGAGACAACGCCACCGGCTAACAGATTCAGCGTCTGATGAAATGCTGTTGTAAAACCAAAACGAAGGGACAAAAACTGGATGGTGCAAATTCCGACACACAGAATGAGTGCGGCAGGAAGCGAAATACGCAGGACATGGCGTAAGAATCCGGTTGTTGTCGGCTCTTCGTGTTTTTCGAGGGCAAGAAAGAAACTTGGAATTCCGATTGCCGTAGCACCAATTAAGCTGAGCTGAATCGGAATGAACGGATAGGATTTTCCAATAATAATAAATATGGTACACAGAAGGACGGAGTAAATTGTCTTTGTCAGATAGAGCGCACTGACACGCTCAATGTTGGCAATGGTAGTTCGTCCTTCTTTTACGATATTTTCCATAGAGGCGAAATTGGAATCCATCAGTACAATGTGTGCACATTGTTTTGCAGCGTCCGCTCCGTTTGCCATGGCAATTCCACAGTCAGCATCTTTGAGTGCGAGAACATCGTTAATGCCGTCGCCCACCATACCGACAACATGTCCGGTGTTTTGGAAGGCATGAACGAGTGCCTGCTTCTTTTTTCCGGTGTAACGCGCCCAAATACGCTGTATTTTGGTGCTATTTTACAAAGCTCATCGATATCATCCGGAAGTGTTCCGGCATCGATATATGCATCTGCCCCCGGTATTCCGGCAAGTCTTGCAATGTATGAAACAGTAACCGGATCGTCGCCGGAAATGACTTTGACTGCTACACCTTGTTTTGCAAAAAAGGCGAATGTATCGAGTGCATCCTCTTTTACGCAGTCAGAGAGTACAATAAGAGAAAGTGGGGTGAATTCCTCGATTTCTTTTGCATCCTTGTATAATTTTTGGCACGAACCAAGCAGCAGTACACGAAGTCCTTCATTGGAGTAAGTGGCTGCTTTTTTTAATATTTCGTCATCTTTTGTGAGATAATCCGGAGCACCAAGAAGAAAACATTTGTCTTTCGTTTGGATTCCCATAAATTTGCGTCGGGAACTAAATGGAACACTGTCAGTTACCGAATATGTATCAGTTTCTTTGAAAAAAGCCTGTAGTGCCGTGCTTGTGGCATTTGTTTCAGTAAATGCATAGACAAGTGTCCCCATGATATCGTGAATCATTTCTTTGTCCACACCGAAAGGAATTACTTCATCAACGGTCAGTTCGCCGGTGGTAATCGTTCCGGTTTTATCTAAACATAATACATTTACGCGGGCTAACGCCTCAATTGCTTCCATTTCCTGCACCAGTGCTTTTTTTCTCGCAAGGCGTCCTACGCCTAGAATAAAGGAAACACTGGTTAAGAGCACCAGTCCTTCCGGAATCATGCCAAGAACACCGGCAACCGTACTTACCAGAGCATTTGATAAGGTGTCGTCCGCACGGAAATACTGAATACAGAAAAGGGCAGCACCAATTGGTACAATGGCAAAACTAACATAGCGTATAATTCGCTTAATGGCATCCTGCATTTCAGACGTTGCCCGACGTTTTGTCTGTGCCTTTTTCGTTAATTTGGCTGCATAACTGTCTTCAACGGATTTCAAAACTTTTGCCGTGCCGGAACCCGCTACAATGAAACTGCCGGAATAGAGAAAGTCACCCGGCTTTTTAAATACCGGAATGGACTCGCCGGTCAGGTGCGATTCATTGACTTCTAATCCATCCGAGGTAAGAACTTCACCATCTGCGACAATCTGGTCGCCTGTCATAATGTGTATGGTGTCGGAAACTGCCAGGGATTCAATCGGAATTTCTGTGATTGTGCCATCGGCTGCAAGTTTTCTTGCTTTTGTTGCCGTGATTACGGAAAGCTTATCAATGAGGGATTTTACCTTACATTCCTGAATAATTCCAATCAAAGAATTGGAAATGACAATTCCCATAAAAAGCATATTTTTATATTGTCCGGAGAGAATGATAAAACCTGCTAAAATTACATTCAGCAAGTTGAAATAGGTAAGCGTATGCGCCCGGACAATTTGTGAAATGGTTCTTGATGTAGTCTTCATGTGAATCCCTCCTATGTTTATTTAAGTATATCGGAGAATGGGGGTGGGGTCAATAATAAAGAAATATTTCCAAGGAAGCATTTTACAGCCCCCCCTCGTTGTGATATACTGTGGGCGATAACGAACACACATGGATAACAAGACGAGCTTTTTTGGCATATCAATAAGATAACCAAAGGATGGTTTGTTGTCGGAAAACAAGGAGGTAATTGATGATTTTTTCTGGATTAATGATTCCTTTTCTGGGAACAACATTGGGAGCAGGCATGGTATTTTTCATGAAGGGAAGTATGAATCAAAAGCTGGAGAAAATGCTTTTGGGGTTTGCCGCCGGTGTTATGATTGCAGCTTCAGTGTGGTCGCTTCTTATACCTTCAATTGAGATGACGGAGCAGGCGGGCGGCATTGCGTGGATTCCTGCGTGTGTCGGTTTTTTGCTTGGCATGATATTCTTGTTATTGTTAGACAGTGTGATTCCACATCTTCATTTGGATAGTGATAAGCCGGAGGGACCGAAAACGAAACTTGGGAAGGCAGCCATGCTTGTGCTGGCGGTGACACTGCATAATATTCCGGAAGGAATGGCAGTCGGTGTTACATTTGCGGGAGTGCTGATTGGCAATACAGGGATTACACTTTCGGGTGCTTTTGCCCTGGCACTTGGAATCGCGATTCAAAACTTTCCGGAAGGAGCAATTATTTCTATGCCTCTTTGCAGTCTTGGTGTGTCAAAAAAGAGGGCTTTTTTGTATGGCGTGTTGTCCGGGCTTGTTGAACCGGTGGGAGCGATGATTACAATTTTGCTAACCGGTATCATTGTTCCATTTCTCCCTTATTTTTTGTCGTTTGCGGCAGGTGCTATGATTTACGTTGTGGTGGAAGAATTGATTCCGGAATCACAAATGGGGGAGCATACCAATATAGCAACCATTGGTGTGGCGGTTGGTTTTACACTGATGATGGTTCTTGATGTGGCTCTCGGATAGTAAAATAAATACGATAAAGCGGAATATAAAGTGCAGTTACAAAGAGAAAACACATTGATAAAATATAGGAAAAAGAAGGTTAAAGGTGGTGTTTTCTTTTGAAGGAGAGCTTTTCTAAGAAAGCTGTTGGTGAAAGGTTGAAAGGATTCCGTTTATCGATGCATATGACTCAAAAAGAATTTGCAGAAGAAATGCACTGGGATGTGAATACATATCGTAAAATTGAGACGGGCTGCTCCTTATTAACTTCTGATAAAGCACAGATGTTGTATGATAAATATGAGATTGATATCACTTATCTTTTAACAGGTAATAAGCCTGATTTTGACAATCATTTGCGGCAGCTTTGGCTTACGGCAAGTCGTGTGGAGAAAAAACTTATTCTTGCCCGCCTTATTTCTTATGTTGAAGAAATGTTGTAGGAGAATATGTGATGCGAAAAAAGGTACTTATTTTGGAGGATATGGAAACCACAAGAACTGCATTGAAGCGTATTGTGGAATCATGTGATGATGCAATTACGGCGTATGCATTTTCTGAGGTGGGACCTGCTCTTGCATGTATGATGGAAAATCATATTGATTTGTTCTTTGTAGATATTATATTAAAACCACAAGTTGCAAATGATTTTTCAGGGATAAAGTTTGCAGAGTATGTAAGGAAACAGGAAGAATATTTTGGTGTGGATATTATTTTTGTAACAAGTCTGATTGGACTTGAGGCAGAACTTTTACGAAAGATACATTGTTATGATTACATAGAAAAACCAATTCAAGAAAGTCGTGTCCGTAAGGTCGTCATGCAGGCATTCCGTAAAATGCACAGTACAGTTTTGGAGGATGCCGTCTGTTTTGTTAGAAAAGATAAAGTTTCTTACGCTGTGCATGAAAAGGATATTGTTATGCTTTCCAGCAGACATAAGAAGTTATATATTATTAAGACGGATGATGAGTTAGAAATTCCAAATCTATCCCTAAATCACTTTTTAAAACAAATTAGAACACAGAAATTTTTGATTCCAACCAAAGGAATTGCGGTGAACTACGCCTATTTGGAGTATGTGGATCCCGTGAACCGCTATGTGAAACTGCGCGGACGGGACGAACTCATAGAAATTGGAACAAGAATGAAGAAACAATTTTTAGATGAAATTGAAGAATTGCAAAGGATGAGATGATGAGCTGGCTTTGGATCTATATAACATTGATGGAATGGGTCGGGATTGTTTTGGTGGTGAAAGCTCTGGGAGATGATACAAAACGATTTAGTTTTAGAAAAACAGGGGTCTATTTCTGTGTGTACGTTGTTTATTCAGTTGCATTTGATTATTTTTCACTGCCACCGATGTTTTCAGTGACGAGTTATTTATTGTTGTTTGCATACATTTGGTGGACATACAGAGAGTCGTTTATACGGAATTTCAGTAGAATGGTTTTGGCGTTAATGATTGCTAGCTTTCTAGAACTCTTGCTCTCACAAATTGTTTATCTGATAACGCCAAGCAAAGTGCCGGTAGGTTTATTGGAAGTTATATCTGCAACATGTTTAGTGATCGTATGTTTAATTATCTCTAATGTATTTAAGCTATATCGAATTTTAAATTGGTTTGATAAATGGGATTATTCCTATGCTTTAGTAGCCGGACTGAGTATGATGGTGTTTGCACCTGTGATAGTATTAAGGGTGTTTAGAAAATTAGCTGTTCAAGAATATATCTATATAACGGCTTGTGTATTTGTTATGTGGGTGTTGGTTTCAAAGATACAAAAGACAAAACTTGAGGAGCGGATACGCAAGAAATATTTAGAAAGTTTTACGGAAATCATATCACAGATTCGTAGGAGACAACATAAAATGAAGAATCAGTTTGATACGGCGTTCGGAATGTATAAACTGTATCCGACATATGATGAACTAGTAGCAAAACAAAAAGAATATCTGGGAAGATTATGGGATTATGAGTTGCCAACAGATGCGATTATTTTGAAGACCCTGTGGTAGTTGCCCTTTTGTATCAGAAGATTAACGAGGCAATTGAAAATGGAATTCAAGTTATTACAGATTTTTCTTGCAGTATGGTACGTCGCAATGTTTCTGATGTTATTTGGGTGCAGATTTTAGGTACGTTACTTGATAATGCAATTGAATCCTTATGTGAGCTTGAAGGGACGAAGAAATTATGGATTGAAATTCGTGAAGACGATACACGAAAAGGAAAAGTATCAGTATCTATTGTTAATGTATATCAAAAGAAAAAACAGAAAGATTTAGAGAAGTTTTTTGAACTGGGTTATAGTACAAAAGGAGAAAATCGTGGAATCGGTTTGTATGATGTAAAGATGTTGGTGGATAAACAACGAGGAAATCTTATTTTTGAAAGTATAGTGAGAGATGAACTTGATTGTTTTAAAATTCAAATTATTCTTTAGAAAGAAAGACCACAATTGAAACAAGGTATGTTTCGCTTGTGGTCTTGTGATCTTTATTTTTCTTTGAATTCTGGTTCTCCAAAGAGCAGCATACAAGGTCCATGATAAAAAATGAATCCGCCCAGAGCGATGCACAAGGAACTAAACTTGTACAAGAATGATTTGTTAATCTTTTTCATATATCTCTCCTTTCCGTGTCAACTTGGCACAAATTAATTGTATAATTTGTAAAATAATGCTCCAAAAAACGACAGAGCGATGGGGCACATTTTGCAAGGCAAAATAAAGAATGGTGTAAACCAAAAGAATTAAAGAAGACAAAAAACGCTTATTTGTATACTGTTTTTTTGTCATTACCTTTCTTTTGGCAGAGGGAACAGGTCCGATAAAAAAGAGAAGTAAATTGCTTAAAACAAACAAACTGATTTGTGCATATAGGGGAAGTGTGAACATTTCACCCATGAACAAAATAACAGCAAAAAAGCAAAAACTGAAAATAAAACAACTCCAATAATGTTTCAGATGAATACCGCCGGAAATCCAGCGAAACGGCAATAAAGCAACCAAGCAAACTGCAAATTCTGAAAATTTTCCGATGACAGCGAAAAATACGAAAAAGAAAACGAGCTTTGATAACTCATAGGCGAACACTTTTAATGTGTAGTCCATTTTTGCCATTTCCAAGTCTGTAAACTGATAGGAACTTTGAATTTGTTCCAGCGATTTATCATAGACACTCATGCTGTTCCCTCCTTTTGCAAGCCAGTATAGAAAAGAAAAAAATGGAAGAGGAAAAATATGCGTAAGTGTAAATACTGCACGGAATAAAAGCGTCATATAGTAGAAAACGGATAAGAAAATTGCTTTTGTGCAAGAAAATAAATACGTTATGAAAATAAAAACATTTAATTGTTTATAAATGATAAAATATTTCATCTCTAAATAAAGAAAAGGGAGGAATTTACAATGGACAAAGAGGTTGGAGAGAGAATACGACACGTGAGACTGGACAAAGGATATACAAGAGATACCTTGTCCATGATGTCGGGAGTATCGGAAAAATATATTTTCCAGATTGAACGGCAGCACACAGGCTTCTCGGTAGACATATTGTTAAAACTGACCAAAGCACTGGATTCATCCTGTGATTATCTGCTTAGAGGGCATACGGAGTTTCCTTATGAAAATGAAATTATAGAGTTGATAGAAAAATTTGAACCAAATCAACTGGGAAAAGTGTATCTTATGTTATCTTCGTTATATGAAATCATGAAGAGGGGGGATTTGTAAATTGTAAAAAGGCTGCAAATCGAAAGTGACTTGCAGCCTTTTTTCTTAATCTTCTTTTACTTCTTTGAAGTCAGGCTCTCCAAAAAACATCATGCACATTCCCTGTGCATAGATAAGACCGCCAAGAGCGATACATAAAGAGCTGATTTTGTACAAAAAAGATTTGTTAAACTTTTTCATGAATGAGTATCTCCTTTCTGCATAGATTCCTTTAGCGCTGCGCCTTCCCCACCGTTCCACTTCGAAAGCAGTATAAGGTGATAGTTTTTAAAATGGACAAATATGCATAAGTGCAAGATTTTTTAGAATAAACGCATAGATTTTTATGAAATTGGAAAATAATAATGCTTTCATGCCATAAAAGGGATGCGTTATGAAAAAAGAATATAGGCTTTTTCGGGGAATGATAAAATAGCATATCTTTGCTTTGGTGAAGAAAAGAAGGAGGAAAAAAAGAATGAATCAGGAAATTGGATTGAGAATCCAAGAGGTGAGAAAGAAAAAGGGGCTTAGCAGAGGTGATTTGGCGGATATGTCAGGGATTTCGCCTAAATTTATTTTTCAAATTGAAAAGCAGGGCTTTGGTTTTTCTGTTGATACGTTAATGCAATTGACTCGTGTACTCGAAACTTCTTATGATTATCTTTTAGAAGGTCACGCAGAATTTTAATCTCAAATGTATAAAGAACAAATCCATAAACCATACTAAATCCTAAGTTAAGCGGAAAGGATACATGGTTATGAATGAGAAAAAAATGGTAGGCAAAAGGAGCGTTTTATTTTCCAGACCGCCGATTATCATTGGTGCGGGCAGTGTTGCCGGGGAAAAAGAAGGAAACGGTGCTTTTGGCAAGTGCTTTGACATGGTTGAGGAAGACCCTTTGTTTGGCGGAAAAACGTGGGAGGAAGCGGAGAGCAAAATGCAGCAGCTGGCGACCCGGATTGCACTGAGAAAAGCGGGGCTAGAGCCGCAGGAAATCCGTTATTTAGTGGCAGGAGATTTGCTTGGACAGTTAATTGCCACTTCTTTTGGTATCATGAATTTCAATATCCCGATGTTTGGTGTATATGGTGCATGTTCAACGATGGGAGAGTCTCTGGCGATTGGAGCGATGCTCGTTGATGGAGAGTTTGCCGATTATGTGGTCGCATTAACTTCAAGTCATTTTGCCAGTGCGGAGAAACAGTTCCGTTATCCGCTTGCCTATGGCAGCCAGCGTCCGTATTCTGCAACATGGACGGTGACGGGCAGTGGCGCAGTGGTTTTAGCATCTTCACGGGCAAAATGGAAACGCAAAGAGACCGGTTATGTGGAAGTGACGGGGATTACAACAGGAACGATAACCGATTATGGAATCAAAGACAGCATGAATATGGGAGCCTGTATGGCCCCGGCTGCCTGCGATGCCATTCTTCATAACTTTAAAGATATGGGAATCGGACCGGATTATTATGACTGCATTGTGACCGGCGATTTGGGAACCATTGGACAGAGAATTTTGATTGATATGCTGCGGGGCTATGGCTACGACATTGAAAAACAGCACTTCGACTGCGGTACCGAAATTTATTACAATAAAGAGCAGGGAACCAATGCCGGCGGCAGTGGGTGCGGATGCAGTGCGATAACACTTTGTGGATATATTCTTCAGAAAATGAAAAAGAAAGAGTGGAAAAGGGTGCTGTTTGTTCCGACCGGTGCGCTGTTATCTACAGTAAGTTTTAACGAGGGAAATTCGATACCGGGCATTGCCCATGCAGTTATGCTGGAGGAAATTTCCGGCTCCGGAAAGGGGGTGGGAGAATGGACTATGTAACAGCGTTTTTGATTGGCGGTGCAATTTGTGCGATTGTGCAGGTTATTATGGATAATACGAAACTGCTCCCGGGACGAATTATGGTAGGACTTGTCTGTGCAGGTGCTATTTTAAGTTTCTTCGGACTATATGAGCCATTTGCCGACTGGGCAAAATCCGGCGCATCCGTGCCGCTGATTGGATTTGGGCATCTATTGTTTAAGGGCGTTAAAGAGGCAGTTGACAAGCAGGGATTTATCGGTACTTTTTATGGGGGATTAGAAAGTGCGGCGGTCGGTATTTCCGGTGCATTAATTATGGGATATCTGGCAAGCCTTGTTTTTAAATCAAAAATGAAATGATGTAAAATATCCACGTTTTTATCGTTTTGTACATTTACTTGAAAAAGCGGTTGTGATACAATGTTTTCCAAAGGGGCAAAGGGGTGTCGTTTGGCTGATACCCCTTGTCGGTTTGGCATATAGTGAATAAGAGTTTATAGAAAGTGGTGAGCTTGTTTGAAACGACCGGGGAAGGAATTGGAAAAGTATTGGTACGCCGGACTCACGGGATTTTTTGTTATTGTGGCAGCGTTGGTAGTTTATGCAATAACGAGTAATTTGACGGGGCTTGGGAAAATATTTGGCGCACTTAATTCGGCATTGATGCCGGTGTACATAGGCGTTGTGATTGCGTATCTTCTCAGTCCGCTTGTGAATAAATCGGACCGTTATATATTTATTCCCTTGTGGAGTAAAATTTTTAAGGGGAAAAAGAAAAAAGCATCAAATGTTGCGAGGGGATGTTCCGTGTTTTTGTGCTTCTTCTGGCGATATTTGTTGTGTTTGGAATTATGATGTTAGTAATACCGGAGATTATTGACAGTATCACAGGGCTTGCAAAGAGTATGCCGGAGTATTATAACAATGTGAAGAACTGGGGTACTCATATTTTTAAATCGAATCCGGAATTTGCGGATTATTTTACGAAAGCCTCTAAAGATATATTTGATAAATTGTTAGATTGGCTGCAAAATGATTTGCTTCCAAATAGTGATAAGTTTTTGGGGGCAATTACCGACGGTGTTATGGATGCAACCAGTGTTTTGATTGACTTTTTTATTGGGCTTATCATTTCCATTTATCTGATGGCAGGAAAAGAAAACTTCTGTGCTCAGGCGAAAAAACTGATTTTTGCGGTTCTGCCGGCAAAAAGAGCGGGAAGCGTGTTGTCTGTGTTAAGCGAAACGCATGGTGTTTTTGCAAAATTTATCAGCGGAAAAATTATTGATTCCCTGATTGTTGGTGTATTGACATTTATCATTATGAACATTGCGGGAATTCCGTACACCATTTTGATAAGCGTTTTAATTGGTGTGACAAACATCATTCCGTTTTTTGGCCAGTACATCGGTATTATTCCAAGTGCGGTGTTGGTTTTTATTGCAAGTCCAAGCAAAGGTATTTTGTTCTTGGTTTTGATTATCATTTTAATGCAGTTTGATGGAAATGTATTAGGACCGAAAATTCTTGGTGATTCCATTGGCTTAAAGAGTTTTTGGATTTTATTTTCCATTTTATTCTTTGGCTCCTTGTTTGGAGTTTTAGGTATGATTTGTGCAGTTCCGGTGTTTGCCGTTATTTACCGCATGGTGAAACGGTTCTGTGCCGGACGGCTTGCGAAAAAGCAGTTGCCGACGGAGACAGAATGTTACTGCAAGGCATGGGATGATGCCTGGGAGCCGGGGGACGAAAATAAGAAAGGATGAAGGATATGAGAAGGGGCAGCCGTTTGTTATGTATAGGGATAGCAGCTTGTATGATGTGTGGATGTGGTATTCTGCCAACAGAAGAAGAGTTTGATGCAGCACCGTTAGTAAAAGAGTACAGCGATGAAAATGTAGGAAAATATACTGTTACGAGGGGGGATATGATTCAAAGCGAATCGATTGCCGTTCGGTATGAAGGTACGAAAAAATCCGATGTGTATGGTACGGATGATGGTATCCGCATTAAGAAATTGTGTGTTTCCAAAGGGCAGCACGTAAAAAAAGGTGATGTCCTTTTACAGGAATATCTGGAGGATGAAGAAGAGTCGCTAAAGACCAGCAAACGTCAGGTCAGTACGCTTACCCTTCAGATTAGTCAGGCAAAACAGATGCGGCAGAGAGAGTTAGAACAGTTAAATCATACAGGTGGCAGCAAAAAGAAAAAAAGAAAACGTAAAGACGCAGTATGATGCGCAGATTAAGAGCTGCCGGTCAAGTTTAGAATTAGCAAAGTTAGATATTCAAAGTTTGGAAGAAACGATACGGGAAGCATCTTTGAAGGCGCCGATTAGCGGAACGGTGACATTTGTAGAAAAATCGCTTGAGGGCGGTTATGCAAATCAGGAAAATCTACTTGTCACGATAAGGGCAGCGAAGAAGAACCGTTTTTCCTGCAAAACCGAATATACGTCCCGTTTTTCGCAGGGAAGTGAGGTAACCGTCACGGTTATGGGACAGCAGTACAAGACTACGGTGAAAAAGGGGAAAGGGAAACAGATTTATTTTGTCCCGAAGCAGGAATTGGCTTTGAAAAATGCAGTAACAGGAACGGTAGATTTGGTTTTGAAAGAAAAGAAAAATGTTCTTTATGTTCCGTCAGCACTTGTTTTTGATATGGGAAGCAAAAAAGTTGTTTACATAGAGGGAAAAGAGGGAGTAAAGGAAACGAGAGAAGTCACAACCGGAGAACAGATTCAGAATGAAATCGAAATTACCGGTGGATTAAAAGAAAACGAGCAGATATTGACAAACTAATGGAGTATTTTGCAAAAAGGGAGGAAACCATGAATTGTAAAGTGCAAAAGTATCGTGTATTGGTGATGGGGCTTTTGATTTTATCGCTGATGGGACTTTCTGGCTGTGGCAGACAGGAATCGACAGCGAACGTGCCAAAACTCAAAGACCCGGTCGGCGTTGATGTGGATACGGCAAAAGTAAAGAAAATGAATTTAAGCAGTGTGAATTCCTATTCCGGCGAGGTAGTGCCGGATATGGTAGGCGTTTATTTTGCAAATTCGGGGCAGGCTGGTGCCGTGAAAGTAGAAATTGGCGACAAGGTAAAGAAGGGTCAGCTTTTGGCTACACTTACCGGTTCGGAGTCGACGGTGAAAGACTTGCAGAAGGAGTTAAAATCTCAGATTGCAGAAAATGCGGAGACAAATACCTCTTCTCAGAGTAAAATCGAGCAGTTAAACATCGAATTAAAAGCAGTGCAAAAACAGAAAAAGCAAGCGAAAAAAACGAAAGATAAGAAAAATCTCGGCAAGCAGATTGTGCAGAAACAGGAAGAAATTAAAACGGAAAGATTACGGTTGAAATTGCAGAAACAGACGCAGAAACAGTACATCGGTGAATTAAAAAGTGATATTGCAAATGCGAAAAAAACAAGCAAATTGAACCGGCTGTATTCCCCGGTAAACGGAGAAGTAATTGCGAAAAATCTGGCACCCGGAGATTTTGTGACAGGTGGTGTTTCGGTGATTACAATTGCCGATATGGATAAAACACAGATTCGTACCGAATATATTGGTTCTTCGGTGTTAGACCGTGCAAGCGGCTATCAGGCAGTGATTAATGGAAAAAAATATAAAGTAACGGCACAGGAACAGGACATTTCACAGATGGATGTGGAGATGGGAAATCTCCCGACAAGTACCTATTTTGATTATGAAAAAGATGCGAATGTTTCGGTTGGTGATTCAGTGACGCTGGAGTTTTACAACAATGCCACAGAGGACGCTTTGGTTGTACCGAGCAATGCAGTTTTTAAAGCAAAAGGCGAGCATTATGTATACCGTATGGATGGAGATGCGAAAAAGAAAGTGAAAGTGACACTGGGCACAAAGACAGATGCGTATACACAGATTATGTCAGGATTAAAGGAAGGAGATGTTGTCTATGTGCAGGATTAAAAATCTGGCAATTCTCCTTGGCTTGTGTATGGTGATTACCGCCTGTGGAAGCAGTGAGCAGCAGAAGTCTAAAGTAATGCTGTATCAAGGAGATAAAAACAAAAAGGAAGAAGAGCATTATAAAACGACGAAGGTGAAAAAAGGCACCTACGAAGAGAAAATTTCGGCGACAGCCAGCCTGGTTTATCAGAATGATAAAGCAGTAATGATTAAAGATTCCAATGCCTATCTGGATAAGATTTTGGTAAAGAACGGACAGAAGGTAGTGAAGGGACAAAAACTTGCCACCTATCACGTAAAGATTTCAGATACAAAGTTAAAAAAGAAAAAAGCTGGAAACGGAACAGGCAAGGTCTGAGTATGACGTGAACCTAAAGAGCAAGAGAAACGAAGTACTGCAGCAGGAAAGAACAATAAAAACGCTCACGGATGCAACCGAAAAAAAACTGGCAGTCTTTGCAGTTAAACAAGTTAAAAAGCGAGTACAAAGATTTGCAGAAGCAGGGGAAATCCATTCAGAAAAAAGAGAAAGATTATAACGATTTGGTACAAAAACGGAAATCTGCCACACTTACGTCTCCATACAGCGGAACAGTTGCAGAGATAACGGATTCTATCGGTGATGAGGCGTCCGGTGAAAATATTATGCTGATTCGTGATAAAAAAGATTTTCTGTTAAGTGCAGAAGATGCTTCCGGTCTGCGGTATAACATGACGGTAGATGTTGGTTTGGGAGCAACACTTGATAGTATTAAGTATCACTTAAAAGGCAAAGTGATTTCGACCGATAATTTGCAGCAGGATTTGCAGGATGGAAATGACAATGGCGGTGAGCAGCAAAATGAAAGCGGCGGTGCTCAGTTAATTCGTCTTTCTAAGAAAGATAGAGAATCCTACCAATTTTCAAAATATAACATTTACATCACAGGAGTGAGTTTGAAAATTGAGGATGCCTTACTTGTCGATGCGGATGCCGTATACGAGGAAACGGAGAATGAGGAAATCAAGAATTTTGTTTATCTTGTAGAAAACGGCAAATTACATAAACGCTATATTGTTAGTAACTATAAACAGGAAAAAACGTATTTGGTAAACCAAGGTCTGGAAGAAGGCCAGACGCTGGCGATTGTATCAAAGTAGAAAGGAGAGGTAAGTCGTTATGATTCATTTTATCAAGCAGAAACTTCTCCATAAAAAATGGATGGTTGTAAGTCTTTTAATCGGTAATATTTTGTTGATTGCCATTGCTTGCAGCAATCCAATGTATCAAGGAGCGGCACTGCAGAAAACATTGTCCTCAAAACTGGATGAGTATATCCAAGAGGAGAATCAAAACCCGGGTGTGATTTCTTTTGAGGCCAACATGAAAGGGCAGGATGGACAGGAAAAGGAATATCAGAGCATGAAGGAAGAGGCTGCCGGTGCAGCAGACCGCCTTGATGTGGAGCAAAGCTATTTTGTGACATATAACGAGTCGTCAAAAACCAGAGGACACTATGTAGGAACCCGCAATAAAGATGACATGACAAAGACAATTAAAATCAGCAGTTTGTCAGAACTGGAGAAACACAGCACGATGTTGTCCGGAAAAATGTATCAGGATAAAGTGGGTGCAGATGGTGCATTGGAAGCAATTGTTTCCCAGAAATGTATGAGCAAATTAGATATTATGGTGGGTGACATCATTGAGCTCAACCGTTTTATGGATGCTAAGGGCAATGCCATCCGAGTAAAAATTGTTGGTGTGTTTACAAATAAAGAGGCAGATGATACCTACTGGGTACAATCTCCGTCCGATTATTATATGGATTTGTTTATTTCACCAAAAGTATTTGAAAGTGATTTTATAAACTTAAAGAAACAGTCTTTTGTAATGACCACCACATGGTCGTTGGTTTTCGATTACAAAGAACTGGCTGCTGAGCAGATTGATTCGTTCGTAAGCGAAACGGAAGATATGATGCAGGAAACATCGGATGCATATAATTGTAAAATTGATGAGCCGGCTTACTTGGAGGTTCTCCGTGAATACCAGACATCTGCAAAGAAAGTGCGCACAACACTTCTTATTTTACAGTTCCCGGTACTGGCGCTTTTGCTGGCTTTCATTTTTATGATTTCCAGACAGATGTTAGATTTGGAACAAAATGAAATTGCCCTGCTAAAAAGCCGTGGTTCGAGTAAGAAACAAATTATACTGATTTATTTTTTGCAGTCCGTTATTTTGTCAGCGATGAGTGCTGTTGTGGGACTGCCGCTTGGCTATTTCCTATGTAAAGCACTTGGCTCAACGAATGGATTTTTGGAATTTATTCAAAGAAAAGCATTACATATCACGCTTGGTACTTCGGTATTTTTGTATATGCTTGGTGCGATGCTTATATCCATTGCGTTCATGGTGTTACCGGTCTTCCGCGACGCCAACGTTACGATTGTTAATGTAAAAAGAAACAAAAACAAAAAGCATAAAAACATTTTCCAGAGAGTATATATGGATGTGATACTGCTCGTGATTTCTCTGTATGGCTTGTATAATTTTACAGAGCAGAAGGAAAGTCTTATGACGCAGATGCTAGAAGGAGAATCGTTAGACCCGTTTTTGTTTATTTGTTCTTCGCTGTTTATCATCAGTGCCAGTCTGGTAGCGCTGCGTATTCAGCCGCTTTTGATTAAACTGGTTTATCTGATTGGGAAAAAACGCTGGAAACCGGCATTTTTCGCTTCGTTTTTACAGATTTTGAGAACAAAGGGAAAACAGAGCTTTATGATGGTCTTTTTGATGCTGACGGTTGCACTTGGTATTTTTAACGCAACGGTGGCGCGGACGATTCTTTCCAATTCGGAGAGTAATATTCGGTATGAAACGGGAGCAACACTTGTTCTCAAAGAGCAATGGGAGAGTAATGAGGCGTTCCTTGCGGATAATCCGGATAAGGAAGTATCCTATACGGAGCCGGATTTTTCGACCTATGAGAGCATGAAAGGTGTAAAACATGCAACGAAAGTTTACTGCGAGGATGAGATTTCTACATCACTTGGCAAAAAAATGAGTGACAATGAAACAGAAACTTCGTTGATGGCAATTGACACGAAAAATTTTGGATTGACGGTAAGTGATTTTGATTCGACACTTTTGCCGACGCATTTGAACAATTATTTGAATGCAATGGCGGGTAATCCGGATGCCATTCTTCTAAGCATGAATTTTCAGAAAAAAATGGGCGTCAAGCTGGGGGATAAAGTAACCTATACAACAAAAGATAAAAAAGAAATGACAGGAGTTGTGTATGGGTTCTTTGATTATTTTCCAAGTTATGTGAAGCAGACGCATGAACTAAATCAGCAGGATACGCTTGTGACAACGGATCATTATCTGATTGTTGCCAATCTGGCACCGGTTCAACAGACGCTTGGCGTGAAGCCGTATCAGGTGTGGATTCAGACCAACGGTTCTTCAAAATTTATTTACGATTATGCGAAGAAAAACGGCATCGAATATACGGTGTTTGAGGATGTGGCATCCAAACTGGTAGACGTTAAAAACGATGCACTGTTCCAAGGAACCAATGGTATTTTGACGATGAGTTTTATCATTATCTTGATTTTGTGCAGTACCGGATTTTTGATTTACTGGATTTTGTCAATCCGGCAGAGAGAATTGCTTTTCGGTGTGTTCCGTGCGATGGGCATGACAAAAAAGAGATTATTCAGATGTTAATTAATGAACAGATTTTTAGTTCCGGAATTTCCATTCTGATTGGTGCCGGACTTGGTGTTTTGTCATCCATTCTGTTTGTGCCACTGGTGCAGATTTTCTATGCATCAACCGACCAGACGGTACCGCTTGCAGTTGTGTTTAAGGCGTTAGATATGATTCGTCTCTTTAGCGTCATCGGCATTGTGATTGTAATCTGCATGGTAGTTCTTGGTAAGCTGATTAGTAAGATTAATATTTCCCAGGCGTTGAAGCTTGGTGAAGACTAGGGAGGTGTCAGAATGGAAAATATGATAGAAACGAAAGATGTGATTCAAAGCTTTCCGATTGCCGGTGGCAAGGAGTTAGTGGTTTTGAAAAACATTAACATTCAGATTCCGACCGGGAAACTTACGATGCTCAGAGGGCGTTCCGGCTCCGGTAAAACGACGCTGATGAATCTTTTGAGTGCACTCGATTACCCGAAAAGCGGTGAAATTTTATTTGAGGGAAAACCGATTCAAAATTTGCCGGAACATGACAGGGAGCAGATACGGAAAACGCAGATTGGATTTGTTTTTCAGTCGGTGGCACTGATTCCGATGATGACCGCCTACGAAAATGTTGAGTTTGTTCTCAGACTCGCCGGATACAAAGGGGACAGGAGAAAGCGGACGGAAGAATGTCTGAAATTAGTTGGTCTCGGAAGCCGTATGCATCATATGCCACAGGAACTTTCCGGTGGTGAGCAGCAGCGAGTGGCGATTGCACGTGCGATTGCACACAAGCCAAAGATTATTTTTGCCGATGAGCCGACGGCGGAGCTTGACAGCAATACCGGGCTTCAGGTGATGAAGATTTTTAAGGAACTGATTGAAAAACAGGGAGTAACCATAGTAATGACGACGCATGATACCGGATTGATGGAGATTGCCGACTGCATCTATCATATTGAGGATGGAGAGATTGCCGATGAAGATTAATTTAAAAGAAAAAATAAGCAAAGTAAAACAAATAAAGAGTCCTGAATCTGCAATGGAAAATCCGGAACAGACGATGGATGTGCCGGACGATGTGATGATTGAGTGTGACAGTCTGGTTAAAATTTACAAGACCAAAGATATTGAAGTGCTGGCGCTTCAAGGGTTGGATTTGACCGTGAAGCGTGGAGAACTTATGGCGATTATTGGAAACAGCGGAAGCGGTAAGTCCACATTTTTAAATATGATTGGTGGATTAGATCGGCCTTCAGCGGGTAAACTGTATGTGGATGGCAAAAATCTTTTTCAAATGACGGAAAACGAACTGGTTAAATATAAGAGAAGTACCGTTGGTTTTGTGTGGCAGAACAATGCGAGAAATCTTCTTCCTTATTTGACTGCGTGGGAAAATGTAATGACACCGATGCTTTTTGTGGAAGAAAAAGAAAAGGCAGTTTCTGAGGAGGAAAAAAAAAAAGAAAAGGGCACTGGAACTTCTGGAACTGGTAGGTCTTGGACACAGAAAGGACAGTAAATTAAGCCAGCTTTCCGGTGGTGAGCAGCAAAGAGTTGCGATTGCAATTGCGCTTGCCAATAATCCGAAACTGTTACTGGCGGATGAGCCAACCGGTGCCGTTGACCGAAAGACTGCGGATGACATTTTGGAAATGTTCCGCAAGTTAAATGAGAAACTCGGACTTACGATTGTCATTGTAACGCATGATAAAGAGTTGGCAAAAAAGGTAAATCGTGTTGTTTCTATCCGCGATGGGAAAACGAGCAGCGAGCGTATTATGAAAAATGATTACCGCGAGCGCATGGAACATTTGGACATTGACTGGCAGGAAGAAGAGACGCAGGAAGAGTTTGCGGTTCTTGACCGCGCCGGACGTGTGCAGATTCCAAGTGAGTTGCTGGAACAAATGGGAATGGATGGAAATAAAGTAAAACTGGAATTTATTGGAGGGAAAATCGTCATTGAAAAGCCGAAAGATTAGTGTTATACTAGGGCTACGTAATGGGAGCAGGGAATTGCTCTCGGAATGAGGTGTAAAGATGAATTATATGAAAGGTTATAATAATCGCGAGAGACGAAGAAGAAGGCGCAGCCGTTTTTCTAAAGGCTCTGATAACTATATAGGAAACAGTTCATATTCAAGCAGAAGTAAATATCGAAGCAGTATGGGACAGGCAGTGTCAGGACGATGGATTGTCTGTCTCATTGCAGTAATTGTGCTGATTGCAGTGGGTGCCGTCTGCTTGGTTCAGGCTGAGTTCTCTGATGATGAACAGCCAAAAGGGCAGGCTGTGGCGAGTGGAAGCGGTGTTACGGTAACACAGACGGCACAGGCAACGGCGGCAGCAAACGGTGCAAGTGCTGCGTCACAGCAGACAAAAGTTCCTGAAAAGGACAGGCAACCTATGCGCCGGATGGGGTTGCAAATGAAATTGCCGCGGTTCCGACACTTGCGCCGCAGACCATTCCGACACCTGTGCCAAAGATTCGCTCGAAAGCGGTTGCCTTATCGTTTGACGATGGTCCAAGCACAGTGAATACACCAAAAGTGCTTGCTTTATTAAAACAGTATCAGGCACATGCGACCTTTTTTGTGGTAGGATCCCGTGTAAAGGAAGGCGCAGAAGTTTTGAAACAGGAAGTGGCACAGGGATGTGAAATTGGAAACCATACGTGGGATCATGCCAATTTAGCAAAACTGAGTATGGAAAAAGTGAACATGCAGTATGACAAGACTGCTGACTTAGTAAAAAAAATGGTTGGTTACGACATTACACTGCTGCGTCCACCATATGGTGCCATCAGTGAGAAAATGCGTAAAAAATTGAAACATCCGATGGTACTGTGGAATACCGACACGTTGGATTGGAAATCAAAAAATACAAAAGCTATCATGAAGGAAATCAAGAAAAATGTCAAAGATGGAGGCATTATTCTGATGCATGATATTCACCCGACTACCGTGGAGGCGCTGAAGAAGGTTCTTCCGTGGCTTGTAAAAAATGATTATGACATCTTGACGGTTTCTGAGCTTGCCAAGCGAAAAGGTGCTGTTATGCACAACGGAAAAGCATATGGCGGTTTCACCGGCAATTAAGTTTGTCGTAATATTCGTACAACTTCTGTACGCCGTTTTCTAAGCGGTAGTAATGAAAGATGTACGGAATTAAAAGCACAAGGAATAATACATCCAGTGCAAGCAGTACCGGTTGCTTTGGAAGAAGCAGACTGGCGAATAAACTCAATATCGTGAGCAGCGCAAAAAGTGCCGTCACGATTAAGTGAATCAGACGTTCGTGCTGAAAAAATTGAATTTGAATGAGCAATTGCTCTTGTTCCCTGGCGGCCTCTGCGGTGGTCAGGGATTTCTTTGATGTTAATGTTTCGTAGTAGTTCAGATAAAACTGTAAGCGTTTCTTCATAGCAGCATCCTCCTGAGTGTTTTTGTGATGGTTTTGTTAGGTTTATTTTAATTCAAATGGTGGGAAAATGCTAGGGGCAAGTGAGTGTTGGTGTTTTATTTTATCAGTCTAGATGTTTAAAAGAAGGTTATGAGAGCAAAAAAATAGTTGACACAAATCAATTCTTTTGGTAGAATATCAACTCGTAAGGTCTTTTATGACCACGGTGCTGTTATAGCTCAGGTGGTAGAGCGTCGCCTTGGTAAGGCGGAGGTCACGGGTTCGAGTCCCGTTAACAGCTTTTATAGGATTCAAAAGTTTTGTGTAAGACCGGTAGGTCTTATTTTTTTTGCCATAAAGCCTTTGGCGTATCAAAAGCAACCTAAATGGGCTTTATATCATAAAAGCGTTGCATGCTGAAAAAATTATTTGATATGAAAACAACCAAAATGCATGAAAATAGGAAAAAGAGTTGTCTTTTCACTGCGTTTTATCGTAAGAATGGGGTAAATCGACCGGAAAATGCAACCATATTGACAAATTATGAGTAAAAGAGTTGCTTGTATGCTGCCCCAACCCCTAAAAATAGCCACTAAAAGCAACCGGCGCAAGCAACCGCCAAAAACCAACGAGCCAGCTTCTCATCTTCTTATCGAATCTTCAACAGCTTCCCCCGGATTCTTTGCAAAGCGTTATCGATGGATTTTGGAGACTTCCCAAGGACTACGGCAATCTGCTGGTAATCGTTGCCGTCAAGGTAGAGAGTTACTACTTCTTTTTCAAACTTGCTCAGGTGCTTTTCGATGTGGCTCTCGATGTCCGTTACATTTTCCTTGTCGATTACGATGTCTTCCGGATTTATAAGTTCGGAAGGCTGGAGCGTATCAGCAAGTGTCTCGCGGGAATTGTTTTCCGTATCGGAGTTGAGCGGTGAGTAGAGGGAAACATAGGTGTTGAGCGGTGAATTTTTGAGCCGGTTTGCACCTTTGATTACGTTGTATAACTGATTATCAATGCAAAGAGAGGCATAGTGCACGAAAGAACTTTCGCGGTCTGCCCTAAAAGCGCGGATGGCTTTATAGAGGGCAATCATTCCCTCCTGAATTAGGTCATCATTGTCGCCGCCAATCAGAAAAAGAGTACGAGCCTTTTTCTTGACAAGGGGCTTGTACTTTTCTAGTAAAAAATCTGTGGCAGCATCATCGCCGTCGTGGGAGCGGGCGATGATTGTTTCATCGTTTGCTGCGTGATAATCAAACATAAAATCCTCCTCAATTAGTGGTTCATACGCTGACGTACAATTTCGTAAGCAAGAACGCCGGTGGCTACAGATGCGTTAAGTGAGTCGATATCGCCCTTCATCGGAATGGATGAAATGAAATCGCAGTGTTCTTTTACTAAGCGGCTGACGCCTTTTCCTTCGTTGCCGATTACAAGGCCAATTGGTCCGGTGAGATTCTGGCGGTACATCAGCTCGCCATCCATATCAGCGCAGACAAACCACATTCCCTTTTCTTTTAACTGTTCAATCGTGGACACAATATTAGTAACTTTAGCAACCGGTGTGTAATGAATGGCACCGGCAGACGCTTTGACTACCGTAGCAGTCAATCCAGCAGCACGTCGCTTTGGAAGAATCACGCCGTGGGCACCGGCAAGGTTTGCGGTACGGATGATGGCACCCAGATTGTGCGGGTCTTCAATACCATCCAGTATAAAAAAGAACGGTGTCTCACCTTTTTTCTCTGCGAGTGCAAACATATCATCAATCGTGGAATAAGCAAAAGCGGACAAAACGGCAACCACGCCCTGGTGATTTTTTGTCTCGCTCATAAAATCCAAACGTTCTTTTGGGACAAAGTCCACCATGACATCTGCCTTCTTTGCCTCTCTTAAAATAGTAAGAACCGGACCGTCCTGACAGCCTTTCTGTACAAAAAGACGCTCAATCAGGCTGCCTGCGCGCAAAGCCTCAAGGACACTGTGACGGCCCTCGATTCGTGAACTTGTTGTATTTTCTTCTCTATATTCTTCTTTCATGATTAAAATCCTCTTCTTTCTATAATAAAATATCCAGCCGTTCGAAACCGATTTTGCATAATTCAATGGCGCGCTCTAATCTGCCACTCAGATAAAGATAGCCAAACAAAGCTTCTAAACCGGTAGCGTTGCGGTAATCATGAATGTCTGCGTGCTTTGCCACAGAAGACGTTTTCGCGTTGCGCCCGTGACGGTAAATGCGGATTTCTTCCTCAGATAAATCGTCCTGCAGACACAAAATCAATTTTGCCTGTGAGCCGGCATTGACAAACTCACTCGTTCTTTTGTGCAGATTTTTCACAGGACCACCTGTTCGTTCCATGATTAATGTGCGGATAATGATTTCGTAGACAGCATCTCCCAGATAAGCCAGTTTCAGTGGTGATATCGTCCGGATATCGGCAGACTCATGTGGAAAATACGAGTGTATCAGGTCTAATAAATGATGTGCTTGTTCCATTCGTTCTCCTCTCATACCGGTCAAAATGCGTGTGACCGCTTGTATCTGTCCCCATTGTAACAGTTTCCTAGTTCTTGTCAAGAAATGAGAAAAAATAATGTGCAACTTATCCAAAAAAGTGGGTATTTTTTATTTATTTTGGTTGCATTTTCCCATAAAGGATGGTACAATGAGACTACATTCAATGTGTACAAGTGTCTGTACATGCTAAATATATTAAAGGAGGATAATCATGAGCAAGACATCCAAAATTGTCACAAAGACATTGGCCGGCGTGCTTTCCCTGGCTATGGTTGTGACATCTTTGTCAATCACAGGAACGACAGCTGATGCAAAAGCAAAAATCAAGTCTGTCAAAGTGAAAAGCCCCGTTGTAAACGGCGGTAAACTGGTTTTGAAAAAAGGCCAGAAAAAACAGATTAAAGTAAAAGTTACAAAATCCGGCAAGATTAGCAAAAAGGTTACATACAAATCAAGTAATCCAAAAGTTGCTAAGATTGTTAAATCTAAAGGAAAAGTATGTCAAGGCAGTAGGTAAGAAAAACAAAACTGCTAAGATTACAATTGCTTCCAAAGCAAATAAGAAAAAAGAAAGCTACGTTGAGAATTAAGATTGGTACACCAATCAAATCCGTTAAGCCTAGCAAGTTTGTTGTTACAACAAGTGTAACAAACACAAAAGAGGCTGACGCAACAAAGCGTACAAAGAAAACGAAGAAAACGACAAAATTCGTTTCTACCAAGAAGAGTGTACTTACTATGACAGTTAAGTACGATGATAAAGCAGCTGCTACTACAAATCAGCAGACAGCACAGCTTTATGTAAAATATTCCCCAACAAAAGTTGGTTATAAAGGAATGAAATGGAAAGCAAAGAATTCTAAGGTTGTTTATGTATCTCCATACGGTGTAGTTACTCCGGTTAAAGCTGGTACTACAAAGATTTACGGATACACCAAAGACGGTACAAATAAGAAGGTTACGATTAATGTTAAAATTAATGCAAAACCTGCAACAGCTACTCCGACTCCAAACTATGAGCCGGCAGACACAAGAACTCAGACCGTTGTAGAAGACTTCGAGAGTTATCCGGTAGGATATAACTGGGAGAGCGATGAAGAGCAGGGAACAGCTGGTAAAGCTACTAAGGGTAAAGAGTATGTGAACAGCAACGTTGGTAAAATGACAGTTGCAACTGACCCTGAAAATCCTAAGAACAAGTGCTTAAAGATTGAGTATACCGGTGATACACAGGCATACGATTATGCACCTATCTTCAACTTGAAACTGCAGAAAAAACTCGATGAGTATTCCGGTATTAAGTTCGAGTCCCGCGTGGTAGCAAGCAACACTGGTGATGTGAAGTACAAGACAGCATATGCTTACTTTGCAAAATATGGTAAAATTACACCGGAGTATTACTTTGCAACTTCTCTTAAGAAAGCAGACGCTGAGAAGAAGGGAATCTCTGAAGAACTGATTAAATTCTCCGCTGATTCTTCTCATGCATCCGGTAAGGATGAGAACTACACCGTTCCAAATAAGGGCGATGAGTTCGAGGGTATGGTATACAATAACCACTCTCTCCCAATGATGTATGATGACTGGGCAAAAGAGAAGAAGAATGAAAACCGTACCATTGGTTTCAAAGAGAGCGAAAGTGATAAATACAAAGCAGGATGGCATCCAAATAAGATGAACCTGACTAAAGGTAATATCACAGAGACCGGTCTTTTGAACCAAAAGAATGTTTCTTTGGTACTTGGAAGTACTTATACAGGAAGATATCCAAGCACTAACGCAAGTTTGACACTTTATATTGATAATGTATCTGTATTGGAAGGTGAGACACCTTGTACAGCAGTTAAAATTGAAAATGCTCCAACTAAGATGGTTAAGGGCATGAAATTGAGTATGTCTGCTGATAACTTTGCTTATACACCGGATAATACAACTCAGACTCAGTTGACATGGACATCCAGTGATGAAAAAGTTTTGAAAGTTGATTCTTCCAAAACGGATCCTGTACTGGAAGCAGTTGGCACCGGTAAGGTTACTTTGACGGCAGCTGTAACAAAGAATCCTAGTGTTAAGACATCCTTTGATGTAGAAGTTGTTGAAGGAACTGCTGCAGCGTCTGATCTTACAATTGATCTTTCTACATTGAAGATTATGCCTAAGAAAGCTGACGATGATAAGACAACAAAAGTATATTCTACAGTAGATGGTGCTAAACAGGCTGGTGGAGTATTAAGTCTTGCGTTTACTCAGGCAAACAAAGATATGTATGTACTGGATCTTGGCAAGACATATGATTTGTCAAACTACAAAGGTGTTGCATTAAGTGGTAAAGCAACAGAGCAGATGTCGATTGAATTGTATCCGGATACAGCAGATTTCCAGCAGGATAAATACTGGACCAAACAGGTACAGTTCGCTACTTATCCATTCTTCGAAGGATCTCATGCAATTCGTTCTTATGAGGGAACAAGTTATGGTGAAGCCGGTGTAGAAGAAAACTGGTGGTGCAACTGGATTGATGGCGTTGATTCAAAGAATGTTAAAGTGGATGGTACAACACCGAAAGGAAATCTTACGAATGTTCGTTATGTTGTATTGAAAGCTAACAAGTTTGATGCTAACAAACCAGAACATGTATATGAATTGAAGTCTTTGGTATTCAGTAAAGATTGGAAAGAAAATACAAATCCTACTGATAAAGAAATCAAAGCAAACCCGGAAAAATATCCGGAATATAAATAATCATGTTGTAAAAGCTGTTTCCTGCGAAAGCGGGAAACATGCTTTACAAATAAAAACCAAAACAATACTATAAAATAGGAGGTAAGAGTTTTGAAGAAAAGTATCAAATCCGTTCTTGCAAAATCAATGGCTGTAGTTATGGCTTTCAGTCTTGCAGGAATCGCACCAAACACTTCTTCTGAAGCAGCAGCTAAAAAGCCTACGCTTACGAAGAAAGTAACCGTAACTGTTGGTAAGAAAAAACAGTTAAAGTAACATCTAAGAAAAAAGTTAAGAAGACAACATGGTCTCTCAATAAGAAGGGCAAAAAATTGTTTCTCTTAGCAAGAAAAAAGCTAAAAGCGTAGTAGTTAAAGGTAAAAAGCTGGTAAAGTTACTTTGACTGCTAAAATCAAAGTAGGTAAGAAGACCTACAAAAAAGACTTGCAAGATTACTGTTAAGAAGGCAAGAAAAGTTAATGTAACACCGGTACCTGCTAAGACAGATGCAGCAAAAGCTACAGCAACTCCGGCAAACAACAATAACAACAATGGTGGAAGCACAGCAACTGCTACACCAAAACCTACAGAAGCTCCTGTAAGCGTAATCAAAACAGAAGCCGGCACTTACACAGTAGATGAGTCTGCTACATACAATGTTCCATTGACAGAACTTAATGAGACTACATTTACTTGTGATGCTAAACGTTCTGATGGTGAGACTGTTAAAGATGGTACTTTGTACAACAAAGACGGTTCTGTAACATTCACATCCACAAAAGATTATAACTCCGGTGTATCTTACTACATCAACCCGGCAACCAAAGATGATGACATCATTGATATCTCTGATACACGTGGTGAAGGATTCATGGGTTATGACAATGGTACAAAAGACATGTCTGCTTATGACTACGTTCGTGTTAAAGTAACATCAGAGAACGAGATGAACTGCCGTACTTATAACGGAAATGACCAGCTTCGTTCCGCTGGTTTCCCAGGTTCTTCTTCTTCTGAGACATATGAAGGCGGATGGATCCACACAGATGATGAGATTTGGGAAGCTGAATCTACTTTCACTGCCGGTAACACAGTAAAAGCAGCTTACAAGACACGTACAGTCTTCATTCCTATTTCTATGCTTATGGGTAAAGGAATGAACCCAGAGAATTTGACAGCTATCGCATTCTGCCCACAGTCTTCTGGTGCTGAAGTAACAATTCACAGAATTGACTTCGTAAAAGTTAAATATGACAAACTTGTTACAGGTATTGATGTAAAAGCTGCTAAGACAGAGATTGCTCCTGGTAAGACTACAACTGTAACAGCTACAGTTACACCTGCTGATGCAACTCGTCAGATTGTTAAATGGACATCCAGCAACGAAGACGTAGCAACTGTAAACTTCAATGGTACTGTAGTAGCTAAGAAGGGTGCAGAAGGTACAGCAACAATTACTGCAACATCTACAGATGGAAGCAACGTAACTGGTTCTGTCGAAATTACAGTTAAAGAGCCATCGGAAGAGCCTACTGTAATCGAAACTCACAAATTTGATTTGACAAGCGATGATATTGTAGCAAAAACAAATCCTGGCGAAGGTGCAGGTGTAGCAGCTACAAAATCTGCTGCAGGCATTGAGTTCATGGCTGGAAAAGCAATGACATATGTAGACTTCTCTGCATATCTCGCAAGCAAAAACCTTGATATGGCTGACTACGATGAATTGCAGGTTGCGTGGGAAGTACAGGATGCAGACGGCAAGAAAGTAGAAGATTACGCTGGTGCAGAAGGTGCTCCAACATATGGTAAAATCGCATATGCCGCAACAGCTAAATTGGATGGATTTTCAGATGGTATTGATACAGATTGGACAGGTGAAGATGATACAACAGCAAACAAATCTTGGCTTGCTAGTCCATATACAGGACAGACATCTGTATTGACGATTGCTAAGACAAACCCTACTGAACTTGCAACAGTAGCAGGATTTAACCTTCAGTTACAGTCTCTTCCAGCTAATATGCATATTGTTTTGAAGAGCATTACTCTTTACAAAGACAACAACGTATATGTTGATTTGACAAGTGATGGTGTTGTTGCTAAAACAAATCCTGGCGAAGGCGCTGGTGTAGCAGCTACAAGTTCTGCAGCAGGTCTTGAGTTTATGGCTGGAAAAGCAATGACATATGTAGACTTCTCTAAATATCTTGCAGATAACAACCTTGACCTTGCAGACTTTACTGCATTGCAGATTGCATGGGAAGTACAGGATGCAGACGGCAAGAAAGTAGAAGATTACGCTGGTGCAGAAGGTGCTCCAACATATGGTAAAATTGCATATGCCGCAACAGCTAAATTGGATGGATTTTCAGATGGTATTGATACAGACTGGGCAGGTGAAGATGATACAACAGCAAACAAATCTTGGCTTGCTAGTCCATATACAGGAGAGACTTGTACATTGACAATTGCTAAGACAAATCCTTCTGAACTTGCAACGGTAGCAGGATTTAACCTTCAGTTACAGTCTCTTCCAGCAAATATGCACATTGTTTTGAAGAGCATTACTCTTGTAAAATAATTAATTGCTGATAAGGCTGACTAAAATTGAATCATGGGAGGCGCTGCTCGTAAGGGCGGCGCTTCTTTCATGTAAAGATATTATAATTTGGACGTGTAGTGAAAAAGTGTTTTATAACACAATTGTTATAGGAAATATATGTAAGGATTTATATTTGGAGGGAAAAGCATGAATAAGAGTTTGAAACGAGTGATTGTTTCTGCTATGGCTTTATCTTTATTGGTTCCAGCGGTTTCAGCTCCAAAGGCGGAAGCTGCAGCAAAACCAAAGCTGAGTGCGAAAAGCGTTAAAGTGACAGTAGGAGCAAAGAAAAAAGTAACTGTAAAAAAAGTAAAAGCAAAGAAAATCAAAAAGACGACTTGGTCATTGCCAAAGAAAGGAAAGAAAATCGTTTCTCTTTCGGCAAAGAAAAAGACAGGCGTTACATTAAAAGGTAAAAAGGCAGGAAAAACAACTTTGACTGCGAAAGTTAGAGTTGGCAAAAAGACCTATAAATTAAAGACGAAAATTACTGTAGTAAAGAAAACTGCAGTTATTACTGCAAAACCAACACAGGGCGCAACGAAGACTCCGGCAACAACAGCACCGGCAAACACTGCAACAGCGGTACCTACGGCAACACCAGTGGCTACATTCCGACCGTTGGCAACACCAAATATGACAGAAGTACCAAAGAAGAGTGCAGACTCATTTGCAACTACGAAACCGGAAGCTACGATTGATCCGGCTACCAAAGTTGGTTATAACGTAGATTTTGAAGATGTTACAATCGGAACAAAAACAGAAGATGCAATTACCGGAGATGGTATCAAAGGAGTTGTGCTTCGTGGACATAAAAAGGCTGATGACGGTGGCGTCGGAACATCAAAAGACTATTTGGATGTAGTAGACGGAAGTGATCTTCCGGTTGAAGGAAATAATACACATGTACTTCACCTTCACCGTGAAGATAAAACATGGCAGGGGCCGATGATGAACATCACCGATAAACTGGATGAAGGATGTACCTATGAACTTAAGGCAGATGTATTCTGCCAGAACACCGATTTGATGTGTTCTTATCAGGAGCAGACTCTGGAAGAACTGTCACCAAGTTATGGTAACTTTGGTCCGACTTCCGGAACAATTACAAAGATTCCGAAAGGAAAATGGAATACAGTAACATTTACGATTTCCGTACCGGATGATAAATTTTATTATGCACTGTATTTTGAGTCTTATAACGGAAATGGTAACGATGACATTTACCTTGACAACATTACTTTGACAAAGACATTGCAGACAAATCCGGACAAAACAATTGATTCTTTGAAGGATACTTACAAAGATGTATTCCCGATTGTCGGCGTTGGAGCAGGAATTGCTTCGATTCTTGGTAAGAATGGTTCCGAGTTTATTTCTCAGCAGTACAATGCCGTTACACCGGGTAACGAAATGAAACCGGATGCAATTCTTGGTTCTACGATTGGTAAACTTGTGAAACCAACCGATGAAGTTTCTGCGGATAAGACCGATTTCATCACAGTAGAGGATGCAAAATCCATGGGATATATTATTCCGGATAACTACATTTCTTATGATGACAACCGTTTTAAATCAGCTACGGGTGAGTATGCCGTGCCGAGACTGAATTTTGATAATGTAGATAAGATTATGAAAGCTGCTCATGAGAAAGGCGTGAAACTGCGTGGACATACCTTAGTATGGCATCAGCAGACACCGAAGTATTTCTTCCAGCAGAATTATAAAATTACGACAGGACAGAAGTACAACACATCCAAAGAGTGCATGGATACGCGTCTTGAGTTCTATGTTAAGACAGTTATGAACCATGTATTGAGCAGTGAGTATGCAGATTGTTTATACTCCTACGATGTAGTAAATGAGTATCTGCACAGTGCAAATGCGGAGAAAGACTCCAAGAATATTACTTATTGGGGATTGATTTACGGCACATATGATAAGTCTGTGAAAGACCATGGTGTGACACTTCGTCCTTCTTATGTAAAGGATGCTTTCAAATATGCACACGAAATGCTTGTAAAATATGACCGTTTGGATGTTAAACTGATTTATAACGATTATAACTGCTATCAGAATCCGGAAAATATCATTCACCTGGTAGATTACATTAATAGTGAGGGTAAAGTATGTGATGGTATTGGTATGCAGTCACACTTGGACATTACGGACTCGTTCCACAGTGCAACAAACTATGCAAAGGCATTGGAGTACTTCCGTCTGAACTGCCCGGATTTGGAGATTCAGATTACTGAACTTGATGCAACAATGGTTAGCACAGAGGACAAGCCATTGACGGATGAGGATCAGGCAGCATACTATGACCAGATTATGAATGCGATTTTGACTAACAAGAAAAATGGCGGCAACATCACAGCATTGATTATCTGGAGTTTGTATGATGGTGTATCATGGAGACCGGCAAAATTCCCATGTCTGTTCAATGGTTTGTATATGCCAAAAGCTGCATTCTATGCTGTAATTGATGCGAAAAAGCAGTATTGGGATTAGCTAATATAGAGATATGGTGATACACACATATAATGTTGCTTATATATACCATAAATCTTATAAAGTGATTGCTATTTCATTATTAAAATGATAAAATATAAGTACGTATACGAGTACTTATACAGATAAAAAAGCGCTACTCGAATCGGGTAGTGCTTTTTTTATAAAAACATAAAAAAGGAGGTCAAGACATTGAAGAGACAGATGAAGAAACTCATTGTTTCCGCTGTAGCTCTTTCTCTTGTTATTCCTGCGCTTAGCGCACCAAAGGCAGAGGCTGCAAAGAAGCCATCTTTGGTAAAAAGGTTTCTGTAAAAGCAGGTAAAACAAAGAAAGTTACAGTGAAAGGTGTTAAGACAAAGCAGATTAAGAAGACAACTTGGTCTGTGAAAAGCAAGAAGGTTGTCACGCTTTCTAAGAAAAAGAAAAACAGCGTAACAATCAAAGGTAAAAAGGCAGGAAAGACAGTTTTGACTGCCAAAATCAAAGTAGGTAAAAAGACCTACAAAAAGACTTGTAAGATTACAGTCAAAAAAGCAGACAAAGTAACAGTAACAAAAGCACCGGTGGCAACACCGACTGCACCGGCAAAGGTAACTGATACACCGGGAGCAAAAGCTACGGCTACACCGACGGCTGCTCCGACAGCAGTTCCTACACTGCGTGCACTTGACCAGGGTTACAAAACGGCAAAGGCACCGGAAGCAAAAGACCCGGATACATTCCCTACAACAGTGCCGGAAGCAAAGATTGACCCGGCAACAGCAACTGTGTATGATGAAGATTTTGAGGATGTAAAAACTGGTACAAAGTCGACGGACTGCGTAAACGAGGATACTCCGGATCCGGAAGGATTGAAAAGATGGATTCTTCGCGCGTTCTCAGATGATAACAACACCGGAAAAGATTATCTGGAGGTTGTTGATTCGAGTACACTTCCAACCGGCAACAGTGCAGTTGGCAAGAAAGTTCTCAAATGCCACCGTGAAGCAAATTCAAAGAGCTGGCAGGGAGCTATGATTAATCTGTCAAAGAAATTAGAAGGTGGTGCTACTTACCGCGTTTCCTTTACTGCCTACAGTGAAGTGTCTTCGCTGAACTTTAACGAACAGGTGATTCCGATTGAAGGTGGCGATCAGTCGTATGCTTATATGCCAACTCGTATCACGCAAACCCGCTGGAAAACGACAAAAGGCCAGTGGAAAGATTTTGACTATGAAATCACTGTACCGGATGACATGTACTTCTATGGATTCTATTTACAGAGTGATGATGGTACAACCGGTGATATGTATGTTGATAACATGAAGATTGTAAAAACTTCACAGCCATCCAAAGCAATGGATATTCCGAAACTGAAAGATATTTACAGTGATACTTTTGGTGTGGTAGCGGTTGGTGCATCCGCAAATGATCTTCTTGGAGATACAGCATCAAAATTCCTGAATGAGCAGTACAATGGTATTACGCCTGGAAACGAGATGAAACCGAATGCCGTTATGGATTCTGACAAAATTGATGCAGTGCCACTTGAAGATGCCAAAGCACAAGGTTTGTATATTCCGGAAGGATATGACAAACAGGCAGATAACTCCGCAACATATAACGTAACAGAGACTGTAGATGGAAAGGACACAATTGTTAAAAAGACAGGTGTCGTAGTTCCGAAACTCAAGTTTGATACGATTGATAAGATTTTGACCGAGTGCCACGCAAAAGGATTGAAACTTCGTGGACATACGTTACTGTGGCATGAGCAGACTCCTACCTATTTCTTCCAGAAAGGATTCTCTGTTGTAAATAACAAGAGTAAGAATACTTCTGAAGAAAACATGGATTTGCGTCTTGAGTATTTTGTAAAGAATGTAATGGAACATGTTTTGAAGAAAGATTTGGAACTTGCCGGCGGCGATAAGAACAAATGCGTTCTTTATGCATATGACGTAGTAAATGAGTACATGCACAGCGGAAATCCTAAGGGAACATTCTGGAATACGATTTATGGCATTACGGATAAAGAGAAAAATGCCGGTTATATGTCAAGTACCGGAGTAACGCTTCGTCCGAAGTTTGTCAAAGAAGCATTCCAGTGGGCAGATGAAATTTGCAAAAAATATGACCGCGACGATGTTAAATTGATGTACAATGACTTTAATACTTATCTTTGTCCGGAAGATGAAGTTCTTTTAATTGACTTTATTAACGAGGATGGAAAGATTTGTGATGGTCTTGGCATGCAGAGTCACTTGACAGTTGGCAATGCAGCACACAGTCCGGATTTGTATGCACAGGCACTTGAGTGCTTCCGCTCAAATATGCCGGATATGGACATTCATATCACAGAGATTGATGCCGGTTACACATCGACAGCAGATAAAGTAGTAACAGATCAGGATCAGGCTGCTTACTATGACCAGATTATGGGTGCTCTTTTGCAGAGTAAAGCAAAGGGAACAAAGATTAGCGCCCTTGTTATCTGGAGTTTGTATGATGGTGTTTCATGGCGTGCAAGCAGTGTACCTTGCTTGTTCAATGGCTTGTATTCACCAAAATCTGCTTTCTTTGCAGTAGCAAACGCAAAGGATGCTTATAAGTAAATAAGAGATTCTTAAAATAAAAATACCACCCGGTCAAAATAATTTTGGCGGGTGGTATTTTTTGTGTTACATTAGATTGTCGCAATAAAGCAGACCATTCTTTCATATAAGTTACATCAAGAATTTCAAATCCGTTTTCAATTAAAGCTTCACGAACCTCTGCTTCTTTCGTATCAATAATGCCGGATGTAATGTAAAGACCGCCCTTTTTGAGGTGAGGTTTTACAACGCCTGTGAGCGGGATAATGACATCGGCAAGAATATTTGCTACCACGATATCGTGACCAGTTCCGGCTTTCACCTTCAAAAAAGCGTTGGAAATCAAATCGCCATCGTAAAGGGTGTAGTCAGAAGACGGAATATGATTTACTGCCATATTCTCAGCGGCAACTTTTACGGCAACTTCATCGATATCAATTGCGGTGGCGTGTTTAGCACCAAGTTTTAAAGCGGCAATTGAGAGAATTCCGCTGCCACATCCGACATCAAGGACGGAGTCCCCGGTTTTTACATATTTATCAAGTGCCTGAATACAAAGTTTCGTTGTTTCGTGGGAACCGGTGCCAAAAGCAATGCCAGGGTCGATTTCGATAAGAATATCGGCATCTTTTTCTTTTTATATTCTTCCCAGGTTGGCTTGATGACGATATCGTCGGCAAAGACGGAACGGTTTGAAAAATGTTTTCCAGTTATTAATCCAGTCTTTGTCTTCGGTTTCCGAAAGAGAAATGGTTCCTTTTCCGATTTCACAGAAAGGCTTGATTTCCTGAAAAATATTCTGTACCTGAATCATGACTTTTTCCGGGTCACAGTTTTCCGGTTCCATGTAAAAGTGAACTTTTGCAGTCCCATCGTTATCTTCCGGATCCGGCAAAATATCGACAAACATTTTTTTCTTATCTTCTTCGCTTAATGGAAGATGGTCTTCAATTTCAATTCCTTCCACGCCGATTTCGTCAAGCATATAGCTGAGCATGTCCACGGCGTCTGTATGTGTATCAAGTGTAAAACGTATCCATTTCATAGAGAGTACCCCTTTCTTGTCGTATATGGGATATTATAAAGAGAAGAGGGTGGAAAGTCAAATTTAACCTTAAAATCTACTGGAAAATCCGCTGCGAATCAACTATACTTGACATATACGAAAGCAGATTAGCAAAGTGAGGATAAAGTTGTGCGCGAAAAATGGATTGTGGAAGCAAAAAAGGGAGATTTTAATGGCTTGTCGGCGAAGTTAAAGGTTTCGCCTCTGGCGGTGCGGTGTCTTATGAACCGTGGTGTCGAAAGTGAGCAGGAGATGCAGGAGTTTTTATATGGTACGCTTGATGATTTGCATGATCCTTTTTTGATGAAAGGAATGGATGAGGCAGTCCGAGAGATTGTAAAGGCGAGAGAGCAGGGGCGCAAGGTAGCCATTGCCTCGGATTTTGACTGTGACGGAATTTTTTCCGCTTATATTTTATGGAAGGGGTTTCAAAAGATAGGGTTGGATTCTGAAATTTTTACGCCGGACCGTGTGAAAGAAGGATACGGACTGAATCGTCGTATTGTAGATGAGGCGCTCGCGGGCGGACGGGATTTTCTTGTTACCTGCGATAATGGAATTGCGGCGAATGAGGAAGTGGATTATGCAAAGAAACTTGGTATGACGGTAATTGTTACCGACCATCATGAGGTGCAGGAGCAGATGCCGGCTGCAGATGTTGTGCTGGACCCAAAGCGGGATGATGAAACATATCCATTTCACGGGTTGTGTGGTGCCGGTGTGGCGTTTAAACTGATTTGTGCACTGTATGATGTGCAACAAGTTCCGGCAGAAGCAAAAGATGAATTATTAGAATATGCCGGGATTGCGACGGTGGCTGATGTAATGGAACTGCAGGGGGAAAACCGAATTTTGGTAAAATATGGTTTGCAGGCTCTTTCTCATACAAAAAATACAGGACTTCGTGCATTACTTAAAGTACAGGGATTGGATGATAAAGAGATTACGGCAGGGCATATTGGCTTTATTCTGGGACCGTGCTTTAATGCGGCAGGGCGGATAGCGACTGTGGCAGAATCCTTTTCTCTCTTGATGGAAGAGGATGAAGAAAAGGCGTTGGAGAAAGCTGAAAGATTAAAAGAAATTAATGAATCTCGCAAGCAAATGACAGAAGACGGTGCGGAAGAAGCCTATTTAAAACTGGCGGAGAAAGAGAATGAAAATAAGCTTCCAAAGGTGTTGATAGTATTATTGCCGGATACGCATGAGAGTCTTGTTGGTATTATTGCCGGACGGGTGAAGGAGCGTTACAACCGCCCAACGATTGTTTTTACGGAAACGGAAGACGGTCTTGTGAAAGGCTCCGGGCGTTCGATTGAGGCGTATGACATGTTTCATGAATTGTTGGCGTGCAAAGATTTAATGGAGCGGTTTGGTGGTCACAAAATGGCGGCAGGCATGACACTTCACAGGAAGGATTTGCCGGAGTTAGAAAAGCGGTTAAATGAAAATTGTGTGCTGACAGAAGAGGATTTTCGCCCGGTCGTAAGAATTGACGCACCGATGCCGATTGGCTACATAACAGAAACATTGTTAAGTGAAATTGAAAAAATGGAGCCGTTTGGTGTGGGAAATCCAAAGCCGATTTTTGCGGAACAGCATTTTCGTATTTTGTCGGGACGCAAATTTGGTCAAGAGGGAACGGTGTTAAAGTTACAGGTGCAAAACGATGCCGGTAATCGCATCGGAGCAGTCTGTTTCCGACGGACGGAGGAGTTTGAGCAGTTTGTCATTGCGGAGTGGGGCGAAGCTGAGTTAAAGCGGATGTACGAGGGGCGTGAAAATCTGTTAGACATTGCATTTACCTATTATCCATCGGTGAATGAATATAATGGGCGCCGTGAGTTACAGATACAAATTGCCGGCTGGTGCCGGATTCCACGATAGGAGGATAGGATATGATTGAAATTAGTTTATGCATGATTGTGAAAAATGAAGAGAAAATTCTTGCACGCTGCCTGGATAGTGTGGCAGATTTGGTGGATGAAATTGTGATTGTTGACACCGGCTCCACGGATGCAACAAAGAAAATTGCAGCGAATTATACAGATAAAATCTACGATTTTACGTGGGTGGATGATTTTTCGGCGGCGAGAAATTTTGCTTTTTCGAAGGCGGAAAAAGACTATATTTATACAGCGGATGCGGATGAGGTAATGGATGAGGAAAACAGAAAACGCTTTTGCGAATTAAAGGAAGTGCTTTTGCCGGAAATTGAAATTGTGCAGATGAAGTATGGCAATCAGTTGTCTCATGGAACTGCATATAATTTTGATGAAGAATATCGTCCGAAACTTTTTAAAAGACTCCGGGAATTTACATGGATTGAACCGATTCACGAGATGGTTCGCTTAGACCCGGTTGTTTTTGATTCGGATATTGTCATCGGGCACTATCCGGAGAACAATCACTGCAAGCGTGATTTTGCAACTTTTCAGAAACACATTCACAAAGGGCTTCGGCTGTCAAAACGGCTGCATCACATGTATGCGATGGAGTTGTATATTTCCGGGGATGATGAAGATTTTTTGGAAGCGGAAGAATTTTTTGCGGCGTCTGTCATGGACCCGGAGCGGAGTGCGGATGAGATGAAGGAAGCTGCATGCGTGGTCTGCCGTGCGGCAAGAATCCGGAAGGACGCGGGCATTATGATGAAAATGGCATTGAAAGATATGCTCACCGAAGGCTCCGCCGAAATGTGTTTTGAACTGGGCGAGTATTTCCACGAGAGAGGCGATGATTCCGAGGCGTCACTGTGGTATTACAATGCGATGCATGAGGCGCCGAGCATATTGAATATTCATACGTCGACGGATTGGCCGGAGAAACGGCTGGCGGAGATTGGAAAATAGCAGATATATCAAATAAACAAGGGATGATTTCTAATTTTATCAGTTATAACTGATAAAATTCAAAATTGTTCCTTGCTTTTTTGTTGTAAATTGGATATACTATAAGTAAGAAATTGAGAAAATGGAGGGATGTTCAGTTATGATTAAACGAGAATTGTATATGAAAAGGATTCGTCCATTTATAGGAAATGACCTGATTAAGGTTATGACGGGGGTGCGGCGCGCCGGAAAATCGGTTATGCTTGAATTGGTTCAAGAGGAATTACTGGAAGCAGGTGTTTCACAGTCGCAGTTTATTTGCATTAATTTTGAGAATATGCAATATGCACATTTACAGACAGCACAAAATCTGCACAGTGAAATTTTAGAACGTGCGGCAGAGATAAAGGGCAAAGTGTATCTTTTTTTTGATGAAATTCAGGAAGTCACCGACTGGGAAAAGTGCATTAATTCCCTTCGGGTAAGTTTAGACTGTGATATTTATATTACGGGTTCTAATGCCAAATTGCTGTCAGGCGAACTGGCGACATATCTTGGCGGGCGGTATGTTGAGTTTGTCATTTATCCGTTTTCTTTTGCGGAGTTTCTTGAATTGTACCGTCAAAAGATGCCGGATGAAACAGAGACTTTGGCATTTCAGAAATATCTGCTTTTGGGAGGAATGCCGTATTTGGCGAATCTTTCTTATGAGGAAGAACCTTCCAGACAGTATCTGACAGATGTTTTTAATTCTGTTCAACTGAAAGATATCGTGAGGCGTAATAAAATTCGTGATATTGATTTGCTGGAGCGTATTGTTGCCTATGTGATGGCGAATATCGGAACTACATTTTCAGCGTCATCGGTTGCTAAATTTTTTAAGAGTGAGCACCGGGTAGTGGCAGCAGAGACAATATTAAATTATATCAAATATTGTTGTGATTCGTATTTATTTTATCAGGTGAAACGTCAGGACTTGCAGGGCAAACAGATTCTTGCATCAAATGAAAAATATTATTTGGTGGACCACGGATTAAGAGAAGCTGCTTATGGTGGAAATATGAGGGACATTAACCTTGTGCTTGAAAATATTGTGTATATGGAAATGCTTCGTCGTGGTTATACGGTCACGGTGGGGAAATACGGAAAACGGGAAATTGATTTTGTGGGAGACAAACGCGGTGACAAATTATATGTTCAGGTGACGTATCTGTTAGCGGCAGAGGAAACGATTACAAGAGAATTTGGTGTTTTTGATTCCATACGAGATAATTATCCGAAATATGTGGTTTCTATGGATGAATTTGATTTTGGGCGCAATGGAATTAAGCATAAGAATATCCGTGATTTTTTATTGATGGAAAAATGGGATTAATTTTGCGAAAGAAGTTGAAGTGCAGCGTATTTTCATGTATAATATTAACGCATGTGCTTTTTGATGCAAATAATCGGTGCCGCGAAAGCGGGACATTAAGGAGGAATGGCTATGGTAACAGCCGTTGTAGGAGCAAACTGGGGAGACGAAGGAAAAGGAAAGATTACGGATATGCTCGGTGAAGAGTCTGATATTATCGTACGCTTTCAAGGAGGTAGTAATGCAGGTCATACTATCGTAAATGATTATGGTAAATTTGCCCTTCATATTCTGCCGTCCGGCGTTTTTTATAACCATACGACAAGTGTTATCGGAAATGGTGTTGCACTGAATATTCCGGATTTGTTTAAGGAAATTCAGGGAATTGTGGATCGTGGTGTACCGATGCCGAAGATTAAAGTTTCGGACCGTGCCCAGATTGTGATGCCATATCATATTTTGTTTGACCAGTATGAGGAAGAGCGTCTGGCTGGAAAATCATTTGGTTCGACAAAATCCGGTATTGCGCCATTCTATTCTGATAAATATGCAAAAGTCGGAATTCAGGTTTCCGAGCTTTTTGATGAAGAACTTCTACGTGAGAAATTAGAGCGCATTTGTGTTCAGAAAAATGTTGTTTTAGAGCATTTGTATCACAAACCGACGTTGAATGTTGACGAATTGATGGATACACTGCGCGAGTACCGCAAGATGGTTGAGCCATATGTATGTGATGTGTCTGCCTTCCTTTTTGAGGCAAGAGAGCAGGGCAAGAGAATTTTGTTAGAAGGACAGCTTGGTTCCTTGAAAGACCCTGACCATGGTATTTACCCGATGGTTACATCTTCTTCTACACTCGCAGGTTATGGTGCAGTGGGAGCAGGACTTCCACCATATGAGATTAAGAGAATTGTTACGGTTGTTAAGGCATATTCAAGTGCTGTTGGAGCCGGTGAATTTGTCAGTGAAATTTTTGGAGAAGAGGCAGATGAATTAAGACGCCGTGGTGGTGACGGCGGTGAGTACGGTGCTACGACAGGCCGCCCAAGACGTATGGGATGGTTTGATGCGGTAGCAAGCCGTTACGGATGCCGGATTCAGGGTGCGACAGAAGTTGCACTTACTGTGCTTGACGTACTTGGTTATCTGGATGAACTTCCGGTATGTGTTGGCTATGAAATCGATGGCAAAGTAACAAAAGATTTCCCAACAACAGCCTCTTTGAAAAAGGCAAAACCGGTATATGAAGTGCTTCCGGGCTGGAAGACAGATATCCGTGGCATTACGGAATACGATAAACTTCCGGAGAACTGCCGTAAGTACATCGAGTTTATTGAAAAAGAATTAGGTGTTCCGGTTAAATTGGTTTCCAATGGACCGGGAAGACATGAGATTATTCATCGATAAAAAATTGCTCCAATTTTTTGGTTACGCAAATTAGAAGAAACTCTTTACGTCTCGTGGTTCTACGTTCCACTCCGGTCCGCGCAGGTCAGAGGTTCCCCGAACCTCTTGCGCCGCTTTTGCTAGTTGAGTACGTAGCGGTATGGGCACTGAAAACACCAGTGCCACATACCGACGTACTCAAAACCCACGAGTCACAAAGAGTTTCTTCTGCTTTGCGGGAAAACAAAAAGATTAGCAGCAAATGCATGAAACGGTAGTTACTTGGATTTTTTAGATTCCGGCAATTCATTTAATTCCTATGTGGTGAGTGTGCTACAAATACGAAAATATCAGATAGACGTCTTTTGTCTATCGATATTTTCATATTTGTTAAGCGGGAGCGGCACACGAAGCGCATAGGAATTAAATAAATTGCGGAACCTAAAATAAAGCCAATCTTACTACAGATTCAGCAAAACCTCCAGCAACGCATCATTCTGCTCCGGCATCATAAAGCAAAGTCTGATATATTTATTATTCAGAAACGGAAACGTAGAGCAGTCTCGTATCATCAGATTTTTGCGTATGCAGGCGTCAAATGCGTCCTCCGAAGTAAATTTATCGGTCGTAATTTTTACGAGTACAAAATTAGCGTGTGCATGATAAACCTTAAAGTTCGGACTCTTATCAAGGCGTGCACAGATTCGTGCTCGTTCCGAAGAGATTAACTCTCTCGTTTTTTTGATATAATCCTCATCCTGAAACATTATTTCTCCGGCGATTGCAGCCAATGAGTTAATCGTCCAAGGATTCTTTTTCTGATTGATTTCATTGAGCAAATCACGGTTTCCGCAAATGGCATAGCCAAGTCTGAGTCCCGGTGCTGCAAAGAATTTTGAAATACCGCGCAAAATGACAATGTTATTGTAGTATTCGGTAAGTGGAATCGCGGTTACTTCATCTGGTTCCTCGGCAAATTCCACATAAGTTTCATCGACAAGCACGGTGATCGATTTGCGTTTGCAGTAATCCAGAATTTCACGCATCTGCTGGCGTTTGATGACAGATGACGTTGGGTTGTTTGGATTACACAAAATCAGCAAATCGACATTGGCGGAAAGTTCCTCGGTGAGTGCTTTTGTGTCCAGTTCAAATTCGCTGGCTTCCGTGAGGCTGAAGTAATGGGAGCGTCCGCCACCCATTGCGACTTCCCGCTCGTATTCGGAATAGGTCGGGCCGACAATCAGTGCCTTCATCGGGTGTGTAATCTGGATAAAGAGCGAAATTAATTCTGTCGAACCATTCCCGACAACAATATTTTTATAGTTTGTGTGTACATAGTCTGCAATACATTTGCGCAGAGATGTGTATTCACGGTCCGGGTAGGTCGTGATAGCGTCAATGTGATTCGTTAAAGTTTCTTTTAAACGAAACGAAACACCAAGTGGATTTACATTCGCAGAAAAACTTATAATGTCTTCTTTTTTTATTCCATAGACGGCCTCGATTTTCTCTAAATCGCTTCCGTGAAAATGTTCTTTTGGTTTTAGTGCCATTTGAGTCACTCCTCTCTTTCGTCCTCTCCTTATTATAGACATACTGCATGAACTTAGCAATACAAAAATAGATTGATTCTTACTATTCACAGAATGCATAAAAAATGGTATACTATAGAATTGAGGTTAGGAGGTTATCAATGAGAGAAAAGATTTTGTCATTGGCAAAAGGAAATTTCATATATGAAACGCCAAAACTTTGTTTATCAATTGAGAAATTGGTGTTTGAGGTAACAGCGGGAACACATGGGACGGCAAGCTTTCTTTTGGAAAATTCTTTCGGCACAAGAGTGAAAGGATTTGGCACTGTCGAGGAGATGTGCATTGATTTCCTGCCTTTTTTTGATGGGACAAAGAATGAACTGACGGTTGATGTGGATGCCGGCGAATTAAATCCGGGGGAAAAACTAAAGGGAAATCTAGATTTAATTACTGACTGCGGCGAAGAAAAGTTGCCGTATGAGATTACAATTGTGTCTCCTGTGCTTCGAGATGAAGAAGGAGAGATTCGGGATTATCCGACCTTAAAGAAGCGGATCGAGAAAAATCCGGAACATGGCGTTGATTTATTTTTGGCACCGGAGTTCCGGGATGCCTTTTTATATCGGGATGAGAGCGGGCGCATTTTATACGACTGTCTGTTAAAGAAAAATACAAAACTTCAAAGTCTGGAAGAATTTCTGGTGGCGATGAAGAAAAAGAAAGCCATCCGCTTTGAAACAGAGCATCCATCCGGCAGAGAACTGGTATATGAATTAGATGGAACAGACAAAGCCGATGCAATTTCGATTCGTGTGAATACATGGGGACATGCGGGGATTCATGTCCGCACAACGGCAGATTTTATTGAAGTGCAGACGCATGTTCTGTGGACGGATGAATTTGTGGATGGACGAGACGTTTTGGAATTTACGATTTGTGCAGATAAAGTACCGGCCGGCAGACGCCACGGTGATTTGATTTTGCAGACGCCGTATGAGAAAAAAGTAATACATATTACAGCGCACAACCGAATTGGCGAAAAAGAGCGAAAGATTCAAAGAGCCAGAAAAAAAGCGATTGCCATGGCAATTCGTATGTTTTTATCATATCAGGAGAAGCGGGTTACGAGAGAGGCATTCGGAAAGTTCCTTAAAAAGAATCGTGAAATTCTCGAAAAAATCAGTGGCACATATGAGCAGGCGGTGCGCGGATATATTGCCGTGATTCTGCGCGAGAAGGAAAATATTCTCTCCTTTTTCCAGGAGACGGAAAATTTAAAAATGCCGCCGCTAGGGGAATCACTGGAAGAGGTAGAAAATTATATCTTGATTCAATTTATTAAGGTTATGGATTCTGAGCGCAAAGAGGACCGCATCGGACTGGCGAATCTGATTTCTTCGTATGCGGAAAACGGATATCAGAGTGATTTACTGACTTACCTTTTAACGCAGGTGGACGAGCGTTACCGCTTTGGGCATTTGTTAGAGAAAGATTTGCGCGCGCAGTTGGAGAGTGGCAGCAACAGCCCGCTTTTATATTCGGCGATGATGCTTGCTTACCGCGAGGATGCTACCCTGATTTCCAGTCTGGATGACGTGACAATTAACGCAGTAAACTATGGGTTAAAACGTGATTTAACTACGAAAGAAGTATCTCTTGCCGTTAGTTTTCTTGGAGAACGCCTGCCACACTTTGATGCCAGAGTGTTTTCCATTTTACAAAAACTGTATGAGTTCTTTGTCATGACCGATACGCTCCATGGCATCTGTGGAATGCTCATCCGAAATGAAATCCGCGATGCAAAATATTTCTCGTGGTTTGAAAAAGGTGTCAACAAGCATTTGCGGCTGACGGATTTGTATGAATATTATATGTATACGATAGATACGGAGAAAGTTCGGAACCTTCCGGATGCGGTGCTGTCTTATTTTCAATATGAAAATCATTTGAATGACAGATGCAAAGCGTTTCTGTACGCCTATTTGGTGAAACATGCTGGTGAGAGACCGGAAGTTTTAGAGGCTTATGGCGAGCAGATTCATAAATTTGTAGAGAGAAATCTTACGCACCACCGGATTACAGAGGATTTGGCGCTGCTCTATGAAGCGTGTGTAACAGAAGAAACGCTGACAAAAGAAATGGCGGATGACCTTTCTGAAGTGATGTTTTCACATCGGATTACCTGCGGCAATGACCGGATGGACGGTGTGGCGGTTGTGCACCGTGAGACGAAGGATCAGACCTATTATTCCTTTGAAAATGGACAAGCGGTAGTTTCGCTTTATACTCCGAACACACAGCTGTTTTTCGTGGATGAGAGAGGGCTTTATTATTCGGGTACGGTTGATTACCGGATGGAAAAAATGCTTTCGATGGAAAAGTTAGCGCCTGTGTGTTATGAACTTGGCGCAAAAAATCCAAAGCTGATTACGCACTTGGCATATAAGGCAGAGCGTTCTGCAAAAATGACGGATATGCAGGCGCTGGTGTTACAGGATGCACTGCAAATGGATTGTTTACGGCGGAAAATGCGGGAGAAAATTTTGCTTTGTTTATATGATTATTATCACCGTGAGGGCATGGCAGAGCCATTGTTTTCGCTGATTGAGCAGTTTAATCCGATTACACTTAAGAGGGAACGGATTGCGGATGTGGCGGCGGACTGCATTGCACAGGGAAAATACGAAAAAGCACAGGTTATGCTGCTGCGCTATGGTGTGCCGGAATGTGATAAGAATGCATTTTCCACGCTCGTAGAGGCGCTTGTGAAGGAACATAAGGACGAGTCAGAGCCAATGCTCGTGAAATGGGCGCTTTACTTGTATCATCAGGGCTGTGCCGGAAAGGATGCAATGAAATATCTGCGCCGCTATTATACCGGAGATTTAATTACTTTTACTTCTCTTTACGAAAAGTGCCGGAAAATGCCGGAAGTCGGGGCGGATGAAGATATTACGGAGCGTCTTTTGGCACAGGTTTTGTTTGTCGGTGCCAGTCAGGAGCCGTATGAGCCGATTTATCTTGAATATATGGAATCGGGTGAAAACCGGATGTTAGTGAAGGCGTTTTTGTCGCAGCTCGCTTATGATTATGTCGTGGAGCGGCAGGAGTTGTCGGAACCAATGTTTGTTAAAATTGAAAAAGAAGCGATGTATGAAAAAGATGCGGTTATGGTTTTGGCTGTTTTGCGCCATTACCGGTTAGAGGAGCATTTTGCCAGCAAGCAAAAAGAATTTGTGGAAATGAATCTGGAAAAATTTGCGAGCGAGGGAACTGTTTTCGCCTTTATGAAAGATTATATTGGCAAGGTGAATGTTCCGTTTGAAATTGAAAATACCGTGATTATCCAGTATTATAGCGGCGCACCGGGAGAAATTCTCCTTTGTGAGACAGACCGTGGCGGCAAAGTGAAAAAAACAATGCCGATGCGGCAGGTTTTTTCGGGTGTTTATGTGTATGAAATGCTGTTGTTTGACGGCGAAGAAAAATATTGTTACATTGAGGAGCAGACAACGGGAGAGAGAACGGAAGTGATGTGCGCCCGCCGCACAGAGCAGGCGAAAGGCGCGCTGGGATTTTTCCATATGCTTAACGATATGATTGCAGCAAAGAATACCGGTGATATGGAGTTGTATGGCAGTCTGCGCAGACGTTATGAAAAAGACCGCTTTGCGGCTAAGAAATTATTTACGCTTCAGTAAAGAAAAGGGAAGGAAAACGGAGAGAGCACATGAGTGAACGAACACTGCTGCTTGGGTTTGACCTGGGCGAAGAAAAATCACAGATGGCTGTCTATGACAGAGAAAAGAATATACCGGTGCTTATCGGACAAACGGAAGAAAATCCGGAAGGGCTGATTCCGACCGAGATTGCACTTTCGGGCGAAAAGCCTTTGCGGGATTTTCTTGTGCGGATTCGCAGACAGGAAGATGTGGTTGTTGACGGCAAAATTTCAAAACCTCTGAATATGCTGTCTTACTTTTTTCGGAAAACACTTTCCCTTACGAGAAAAGATTATCCTGGCGAAACGATTAAGCAGCTCGTTGTTACGGTAAAGGATGCGGATAGAGAATATATGGAACTCATTTATGCGGCACTTGAACAACTTGGAATTGGCAGGGAGCGTGCGATGGTGATTAGCCACAAGCAGGCATTTCCGTATTATGTGCTAAACCAAAAGAAAGAACTGTGGATGAATGATGTCGGCTTATTTGATTATGAGGGAAATACGCTGACATATTATCAGATGCAGGTAGATAGAAGCAAAAGTCCGATTTTGGTTGGTGTTTCCGAACGCGATTATTCGGGGGCGGTTTCGCTGCCGGAGGAAAATAAAGAGCACAAGGCGGCCGTTTTTGAAAATGTTGTGTATGGTGCGATTCGCAAAAAACTTTTGTCAACGCTTTACATGGCCGGAGAGGGCTTCGAAGGCGGATGGGCAGATTCGCTGTTCCGTAAATTGTGTGTGGGCAGAAGGCTTTTCAAAGGAAGAAATCTGTATGTGAGCGGTGCCTGTCTGATGGCGCGTGAGATGGCAGAAGAAAAGCGGTTAGGAGATTATCTTCTGTTAGATGAGCAGATGGTGACTTCGCAGGTTGCGGTGAACTTATATGCGGAGGCTAAGCAGCAGAAGGTAGTTCTTGTAGAGGCAGGAGTTCCCTGGTATTTAGTCGATGAAGAATTGGAACTGATTCCTTCGGGGGAGACCGAGCTTGCTTTGCAGACAAAAAATGTATTAACCCAAAAAGAAAAGCAGTTTATGATAGAACTTGACCCACTTACCGGACGGCTTGACAGGCACTGCCGGCTGATGTTACGTATTCGTTTTGAGTCACCGAGCCAATGCATTGTGACAATAAAGGATGAAGGATTCGGAGAGTTGTTTCCAACGTCAAACCGGATTTGGGAAAAACAGGTAGAACTGTAAAAGAGAAAGGAGAGGAAAAAATGATTCTTGCCAAAGGGAAAATAGCCAAAAAGCCATATGAATTATCGTATTTAGGGCAAAATATTTATTCCATCGAAGAATTGTGCTATGTTATTTACCACAATATTTACGGCATAAACGAGGAATTTTTTCAGACCTCTCTGGCAAAATGGATGAAAGAAGAACTGGGATTAAAAGAATTAGCAGATAAATTAGAGGCAATGATTGTGGGAGAGCATGGACTGAAAGATTTGGTTGTTACGACACTTTGCGGCTGTGATTACTACAACGAAGAAGAAATCCGCGGGATTGTTAAGGTATTAGATGAGATTGACCATTTGCCGTCTTATCAGAAAAAGAAGATTAAGGCGGACAATTATGTGCGCACCGGACATTACGGAAAGGCAGTGATGGCTTACCGGAAACTTTTGCAGGGACCGGATGCGATTTCGTTTACACCGGAAGAGTATGGAGATATTTTACATAATGAGGGAATTGCTCATTTTTACACGTCTTCGTTTTTGGAGGCGGGGGAGAATTTCCGCGAAGCCTATATCCGGAACAATAAAAGAGAATCGCTGCAAAGATTATTTGTGGATTTTGCTGATGGAAGAAAAAGATAAAACGTTTGAGGAGGAGAGTTTGTCGTTTGGCTTAAAACCGTCGGAAATTGAGCAGATACGGTTAAAGTATCAGGAAGTGCTTGCCGGTTTTTATGTGCCGGAAGAAACGGAATCGATGATGGATGATTACAAAGAGCAGCTGCGAAGGGCATTTGCTTACTAGGCAGGAGGTGACATGGTGAAGGAGAAAAAGGATACGAAGGAACTGTTAAATGAACTGGAACAGGAAATGGTTCGTGTTGAAAAAGAAAAAGTGGATTTGCGCAATGACAAGGAGCGCATTGCTTATTTGGAGCACCTCTGCGAGAACATTAAAGAGGCCAAAAAGCAGTGTGAAGATATTAAGTTTGAATATGGACAGGTAACATCGTATTTAAAGGACATTCAGCTTATTGACCGCGCACCAAAAGAGGAGCAGGAAAAACTTCTGGCTGCGGCAAAGCAGATTGTAGAGTTGACGAAAGAGCGCAAAAAGAGCCAGAAGCAGGAATACAAATTTACGGAAGCCCAGCGCCGTGCCATGGATAATTATGAGGACGTGGTGGAAGATGATATTAAAAAATTAACGGAATACGAAGAATACCAGATGAAAATCAAACAGGATTTGCGTCAGCTTTCCGGTGAGAAAAATCTTTTGCTTGCGGATAAACAGGATATCATTCACAGGCAGGGGATGTTAAAAGTGCTTGGAAAATGTCTGACCGCGCTTTTGATTGCGACCTTTGCAATGCTTGCAGTTTTGATGGCATGTTTTAAGGTGAATATTAATGTTGCGTTTGTCGTGACGGTTTTTGTGACGTTTGTATTTGCGGCTATTATTTTGAATGAAGCCAGAAAAAACCGGATTGATATGGTGATTACGGAGAAGAAAGGCAACCGTGCCATTTTTCTTTTGAACCGTGTCAAAATTAAATATGTAAATAATGTCCGCACACTGGATTATATGTATCATAAATATCAGGTGCGCAACGCGGCTGAGCTTTCTTTTGTCCGCACGCAGTATGTCCGTGCCAAGAGAGAATGGGAAAGACAGCGTGAGAGCAGTATCCGGATTCATGAGGCGAATCAGGTGGTTTTGCAGGAACTTCGCAAGTTGGAGGTTAAGGACTGTGATATCTGGTTAGGTCAGGTGGAAGCGTTAGTCGAGCCAAAGGAAATGGTTGAGGTAAGGCATGATTTGAATGTGCGCAGACAGAAACTGCGTGAACAGATGGATTATAACACCGGCATTATGGAACAGTGTCTGGATGAAATTGATAAAATCCGGAGTAAGAAACCGGAGTATGCAGTTGAAGTGGAACGAATTTTAGGAGGAATGTAACATGAAACCGGATATTGATTATACGTTGTATTTATGCACCGACCGAAATATTATGACAACGGAGACCATCGAGGAATCAGTGGAACTGGCAATTAAGGGCGGCGTGAGTGTTGTCCAGCTGAGGGAAAAGGAGTGTTCTTCGAGAGAATTTTATGAGATGGCAAAGGCCGTAAAGACGATTACCGATGCGTATGAAGTGCCGCTTTTGATTAATGACCGCATAGATATTGCTTTGGCAGTAGGTGCGGATGGCGTTCATTTGGGACAAAGTGATTTGCCGCTTGATGCAGCCAGAAATCTCTTAGGTGCTGATAAAATTGTAGGGGCGACAGCCAATACCGTGGAACTTGCGCAAAAAGCATGGCGTGAAGGTGCCGATTATCTTGGCGTTGGGGATGTGTTTGGCACGACCACAAAAGCGGATACCCGTCATATTACATTAGAAGAATTAAAAGAAATTAAAGAGTCCGTACCAATACCAATTGTTGCCATTGGCGGGGTAAATGAAGATAATATTGCTCTTTTGCGTGAAACCGGTGTGGACGGTGCAGCCGTTATCTCTGCCATTGTCGGACAAAAAGATATTACGGCCGCAGCAGAAGAACTTATTTCAAATTTTCGAGGAGCATAACCGGCACCCGTAAATTTCCTTCGCCGGTTCCGATGTCCAAATCCGGTTTGTTTGCACCATGGTAATCGGTGCCGCCGGTGATGAAAAGACCATAGTCGTTTGCCAATTTCCGCACAAAAGCTTCGTCGTTTCCGCGGTTTCTCGAATACATTGCCTCGATTCCGCGAAGACCGTAGCCGCATAACTCATCCAGTAAATGATGAAGTTCGGTCACGGACATTTTATATAACAGGGGATGAGCAAGAACCGGAAGTCCTCCTGCATTTTTAATTAATTCAATTCCCTTTTTGGGTGTCAGATAGTGCCGTTTTACAAAATAAGGACCATCGGCTGCAAGAATCTTTTTAAATGCCGAATCAATGCTTGGAATTGCTCCTTTTTCCAATAAAAAGCGGGCAAAATGTGCACGGGTAAGTATTGTGTCTCCAAATCGCTCGATTAAGGAATCATAATCAATCGGATACCCGGCTTTTTGCAGATTTTCGCACATTTTCTTATTGCGGTCGTCACGCTCTTTTGCGACAGCTTCTAATGTATCAAGAAGTTCTTTTTGTTTCCAGTCAATATTGTAGCCAAGAATATGAATTTCTTTGGAACGTGTCGGTGTAATCTGATACTCACAAGATAATTCGACGCCCGGGATAACCTGCAGATGCTTATCTTTTGCAGCCGCTAATGCCCGTTCAACGCCACCGACCGTATCGTGGTCGGTTAAGGCAAAAGCAACCAGTCCCTGCGCAGATGCTTTGTCTACCAGTTCCTCCGGAGTGCAGGTGCCGTCTGAAAAAAGTGAGTGAACATGTAAATCAATATATTTCATAATTGCCTCCTGATGTAGTGTTCATGTATGTTTTGAAAGACAGCCCTTTCCTGCGTGGACGCATAAGGAACGCCTTTCAAGACATACATGGATGTCAACAAATTGCTTCGCAGCAAGCTGCTCCCGCAATTTGGTCAAACATTCGGAATCCGCAGATTTGCACAGCAAATCGCTCCTTCCTCATGTTCGGGCGGGTTTCAAAGTCCAGTGTACCACAGTTCTATTTTTTTGAAAAGTATCATATTGTAAGAAAAGAGAGTACACGGTAATGCCGGCGGGGGTTCGCCGGGAACGGAGGGGTTATGAAAAAATCGAGTGTGTTGACATTGACAAAAGGTGTTGTTTTTTCCTATCTGATATCTGGTATCTGCCTGCTGATTCTGGCATTTTTATTGTTTCAGTTTGAACTGCCGGAAGGCGTGCTGCGGGGTGGCATTATTTTCTCGTATGTGTTTTCCTGTTTCCTTGGCGGCATGGTAGTGAGCGGAAAGCAGGAAGGAAAAAAATATTTGTGGGGGCTCTTAGCAGGAATCTTGTACTATGTCATTTTAGTTGCCGTTTCCATGATACTGAACCGGGAAGCATTCACAAGAATCCCGGGCGTTTTCCCTGCATTATTTCTCTGCGCATTCGGTGGCATGTTAGGAGGCATGACACAGGCAGGCAGAAAGTAAATTTTGTAGAACTAGAGCGTTACGTGGTCTCAATGCAACGTAAATCGGCTTGAATGTAAAAAAGCGTTGTATGTTTTGGAGAAAAATCCTCGCTATTTCTTCCAAAAGCAACGCTTTGCGTAAAATCTGACAAAAAGAGTTGTATTTGCAGCGCAATTTCTGATGCAATAACCTTAAATTCAGCAAAAAATGCAACTCTTTACCGCAAATAATGGAAAAAGAGTTGTCTGCGAAGCTTTTCATGTTACTTGAACAAATCCAGAGCAAGCAGAGCGGGATAATTGTTGTTAATCTTTTTAAGATTTTAGTAATTTAACAAAAAGTTTTACGAAGAGTGGGTTTTGAGTACGTCAGTAGGGGCACTGGTAGTTTCAGTGCTCCTACTGTTACGCACTCAACGAGCGGAAGCGCCCACGAAGCGTAAAACCTTTTGCTAAATTACGGAAAATTAAAAAAATCACCCTACAATTATCTTGCACAACACAAAAACCTATGCTACAATAAGAGTTACGAAAACGAAACGATGGATTTAAATGGAGGCAATCATGAAAAGAATTAAAACTTTGACAACAAAGAATTTAAAAGAAACATTGAAAAAAGGTGGATGCGGAGAATGTCAGACATCCTGCCAGTCAGCTTGTAAAACATCCTGTACAGTAGGAAACCAGAGCTGCGAAAACAAATAAGCAAGGAAACTGTTTGAATAAACGGTGATTATGAGCAATGGAGGGCTGATCGAAGGAGACTTCGGTCTAGTCCTCATTGCACGTTATAGCGTCACCGTTATAGAATGAGAGGTCAAGGATGATACATCAGTATAAGAATAATGGATATAATATTGTGTTAGATGTAAACAGCGGTTCCATTCATGTTGTGGATGACGTTGTTTATGACGTGCTTTCTCTGATGGATGAAGAAAATGCAGATCGCTATGGAGAGGCCGAATTTTCACGTATTGCCGACGTTATTTTGAAGAATGATTATAAAGAAGAAGTTACGAAAGAGGATTTAAAAGATGTCTTTTCCGACTTACAGGAATTAGAAGAGAACGGAACACTTTTCACAAAAGATGTTTACAAAGAAGGCGTCATTGATTTCAAAAAGAGACAGACGGTAGTAAAAGCACTCTGCCTGCATATTGCCCATGACTGCAACTTGGCATGCCGTTACTGTTTTGCCGGTGAAGGAGAATATCAGGGCGACCGCTCTCTTATGAGTTATGAAGTAGGGAAAAAAGCATTGGACTTTTTGGTAGCCAATTCCGGCAGCAGAAGAAATCTTGAAGTGGATTTCTTTGGCGGAGAGCCGCTTCTTAACTTTGATGTTGTAAAAAATTAGTAGCTTACGGCAGAGAAATTGAAAAAGAAAAAGACAAGCATTTCCGTTTCACCTTAACGACAAACGGTGTTTTGTTAAACGATGACATCATTGAATTTGCGAATCGGGAAATGGACAACATTGTCTTAAGTATTGATGGGCGTAGAGAAGTGCATAACCACATGCGCCCGTTCAAAAACGGAACCGGAAGTTATGACTTTATTATTGATAAATTCAAAAAAGTAGCAGAATCGAGAAACCAGCAGAAATACTATGTGCGTGGAACATTTACCCATAATAATCTGGATTTTGTTGAAGATGTGCTGCATTTGGCAGATGAAGGCTTTGAACAGATTTCGGTTGAGCCGGTTGTAGCAGACCCGAATGAACCGTATGCCATTCAGCCGGAAGACATTCCTCAAATCTGTGAGGGCTATGACATTCTTGCAAAAGAGATGCTTGCCCGCAAAAAGCAGGGAAAAGGATTTAATTTCTTCCATTACATGATTGATTTGAGTGGCGGTCCATGTGTTTACAAACGTTTGTCCGGATGTGGTTCCGGAACAGAATATTTAGCGGTTACACCGTGGGGCGATTTGTATCCTTGTCATCAGTTCGTGGGTGAAGAACAATTTTGCTTGGGAAATGTAGATGACGGTGTTGTAAATACGGATATGCGCGATACATTTAAATTGTGTAATGTATATGCAAAAGAGGAGTGTAGGAACTGCTTTGCCAAATTCTATTGCAGCGGCGGCTGTGCAGCAAATGCTTACCACTGCCACGGTGACATTAACAAACCGTATGAAACCGGCTGTGAATTGCAGCGCAAACGTGTGGAATGTGCGATTATGCTCAAGGCAGCAGAAGCCTATGATGAGGAAAATTAGGGCAGCATAACCTTCGTCGTTTCAAAAAGATGGAAATTTTGCAAAAAAAACTTTGAAATATTTGGAAATACGTTTATAATATGTATAGATAATGGGAATGCTATACAGGTATACAGGAGATAGTGAAAGGAGATTAGTAAAGTGGCTTTTGATATTGGAATTGATTTGGGTACCGCCAGCATATTGGTATATGTAAAAGGAAAAGGCGTTGTATTAAAAGAGCCTAGTGTTGTTGCTTTTGACCGTGACACAAACCGGATTAAAGCAATTGGAGAAGAGGCGCGTCTGATGTTAGGACGTACGCCGGGAAACATTGTAGCAGTTCGTCCTCTTCGTCAGGGTGTTATTTCTGATTACACCGTAACGGAGAAGATGTTAAAATATTTCATTCAGAAAGCGGTTGGTAAACAGAGATTTCGTAAACCGCTTATTAGTATCTGTGTGCCAAGCCAGGTAACAGAGGTTGAGAGAAAAGCTGTAGAAGATGCTGCTTTTCAGGCAGGTGCACGCGATGTAAAGATCATTGAGGAGCCGATTGCAGCTGCAATTGGAGCCGGTATTGATATTGCTCGTCCTTGTGGAAATATGATTGTAGATATCGGTGGTGGTACATCGGATATTGCGGTAATCAGTTTGGGAGGTACTGTTGTCAGTGCTTCGATTAAGATTGCCGGAGATGATTTCGATGATGCGATTGTCCGTTATATGAGAAAGAAACACAACCTGCTGATTGGTGAGAGAACCGCTGAGGATATAAAGATTCGCATTTGTTCTGCTTATCCACGGCCGGAAAGTGTGACAGTAGATGTCCGCGGACGTAACTTGGTGACCGGTCTGCCAAAGACCATTACCGTTACTTCTGAGGAAACAGAAGAAGCATTAAAAGATACAACTTCACAGATTGTAGAAGCAGTACATAGTGTACTGGAAAAAACACCGCCGGAATTGGCAGCCGATATCGCAGACCGCGGAATCGTACTCACTGGTGGTGGAAGTTTGTTGTATGGATTAGAAGAATTGATTGAATCCAAAACAGGAATTACAACGATGACGGCAGAAGATCCGATGACAGCAGTTGCAATTGGTACCGGTCGTTATGTGGAATTTTTAAGTGGAGAAGTGACTATAGGGGATGCTAATTAAGTTTTCCGGTTACAGGTCACAAAAAGAACAGGAGGTATGATATGTTCCGAGGTCTTTATACAGCGTGGACCGGTATGGCAAATGAACAGAAAAGACTGGATGTTATTTCCAATAATATGGCGAACTCAAATACGGTTGGCTATAAAGATGAAAAAGTTGCCAGTCAGGCATTTGACCAGGTGCTTGGAATTAAGATTCGAGACGGCTCACAGGCATATCACAATGAGTGTATTGGAAGTTTAAGCCTTGGCGTAAAAATCGGAGAAACTTATACCGATTATTCGCAGGGTTCGGTCAGACAGACCGGTGGTACATATGATTTGGCATTGAGTGGCAGTGGATTCTTTGCAGTGAGTGTAACGGACAAGGCAGGAGAGGTTCATACGCGTTACACAAGAGACGGGAGGTTTCATCTGACGAAAGACGGCCTGCTGGTAGATGCTGATGGAAATGCCGTCCAGGGGCAAAATGGAAATATTACCATCGACCCTTCGTCGAAAAACGTATCAATTTCGGCGACCGGACAGATTACGGCAGACGGCGAACTTGTAGATACTCTTAATATTGTTGATTTTGAGGACTACGATTATTTGAAAAAATACGGAGATACTATGTATGAACCAGTGGACGGAGCCACGACCAAAGATGCAGAAGGAGAAATTTTGCAAGGTTATACCGAACAGTCAAATGTTAATGTTGTGCGCGAAATGGTCGATATGATTACTATAACCCGTGCTTATGAAGCAAGTCAGAAAGTGATTCACTCATACGATTCGATGTTAGACAAATCGGTTAATCAGGTAGGAGCACTTAAGTAATAGTTTATTTGGAGGTGGCAGCTGATGATGCGTTCTTTATGGACTGCAGCCAGTGGAATGATTGGCGAGCAGAGCAATCTTGACGTGATTGCAAACAATTTATCAAATATTAATACAACCGGATACAAGACTCAGAAAGCAAATTTTAAATCACTGATTTATCAGAATTTGCAGGCAAAGTCAACGACAACGACCGGAGAACCAAAGCCGGTAGGAGCACAGGTTGGACTTGGTGTCCGTGTTGGCTCAATTTCTTCTGATTTTACACAGGGAGCCTTAAATGCTTCAAATGGCGCGTTTGATTACGCCATTCAGGGCGAGGGATTTTTCCGTGTACAGTTAGCAGACGGAAGTATTGCTTATACGAGAAATGGTCATTTTAATATGTCCATTCAGGGCGACAGCATTGCCCTGACAGACAGTGAGGGAAATCCGGTACTCGATGTAAACGGAAATGCAATTACTGTTCCGAATACATACCGTTCCAGTAAAATTGGCGTTGACCAGTTTGGTAATTTGACTTATCCGGATGCGAATAACAACCAGCGGAATATCGGAATTCAGATTGGTCTGGCATATTTTCCAAATGCCGGTGGACTTGAGAAAACATCAAACTCGAATTATCTGCAGTCGGAGGCGTCAGGAGCACCTACGGTTTATACAGCGACAGAATTAAATTCGAAAATTGTATCCGGCTACTTGGAGAGCTCAAACGTACAGGCAGCCGATGAAATGGTAAATATGATTATTGCCCAGCGTGCTTACGAAATGAATTCAAAAGCAATCACAGCATCGGATGAGATGCTTCAGCAGGCAAATAATTTACGTTCATGATAAGTAAGGCGAGGTGAGACATATGGCAGTATCTTCAATTGGTGATACTTATTTTACAAATTATTCGACCGAGGCAAACGATGCGGTGTCACAGAAAATGACAAGCCAGATTCAGGATGCCGAGACGGATGAAGAAATGTTAGATGCGTGCAAACAGTTTGAATCGTATCTGGTGCAGCAGATGTTTAAATCCATGGAAGAATCCGCAAAAGTATTTTCGGATGATGACGAGGATAACAGCAATGACTACGTTAATATGTTTCAGGACAATTATTTATCTGCCATCGCTGACCAGATGGTAAACAGTGGTCAGGGACTTGGCATCGCAGACAAACTTTACGAATCAATGGTGAACAACAAAGTATAATGCGAAAATCAAAGAAAGAATAAGCCTTTGACGAAAAGAAATACAGTCAAGGGCTTTTTACATATTTAGGAGGCACTCATGGAGGAAAGAAGAGGGTATGTGTCACACATCGTCTACCGCAACGTGGAAAATGGGTACACGGTATTTGAATTGGAAAATCCCGATGAAGATGTGGAGGAAACCTGCGTCGGAAATGTTCCATTTCTAAACGAGGGAGAATATGTATGTGTGAGGGGAGAACTTGTTACGCACCCGATTTATCAGGAGCAGCTGAAGGTGATGTCCTGTGAGGTGCAGGAACCGGATGATGAACTGGCGATGCTTCGGTATCTTTCGTCCGGTGCGATTGCCGGTGTGCGTGGCGGACTGGCAAAGCGGATTGTGGATAAATTCGGGGATAAAACCTTTGAAATCATAGAAAAAGAGCCGGAACGGCTTGCGGAGGTCAAAGGAATTACGGAAAAGAAAGCACGTGCAATTTCCGAGCAGTTTGAGGAAAAAAGAGAAATGCGCGGAGCCATGCTTTTCTTACAGGAGTATGGAATTTCAAATGCGCTTGCCGTAAAAATTTATCAGACCTATGGCAGCGCACTTTATGAAATTGTCCGTGAAAATCCGTATCGGATGGCAGAAGATATCAGCGGTGTCGGATTCCGAATTGCGGATGAAATTGCAAGAAAAAGCGGCTTTGCGATGGACTCTGCACCGAGAATCCGTGCAGGTATTTTGTATGTGTTAAATGCGGGAACCAAAGAGGGCTATGTCTACATGCCGGAAAAACTGCTTTTACAAGAGGCGGTTTATCAGCTTGGTGTGTCGATGGATCAGCTGATGGATTCTTTAGAAGAATTGGTATATGATAAATCCGTGATTGTGACTGAGGAGCGGGATGTTTACCTGCCGTCCTTATATTATTCGGAAATGAACTGTGCCAGAATGTTATTTGACCTAAATGTGCCGGTGGAGCGTCCGACGAAGGCTTTGGATGAACTAATCTCGCGTGTGGAAAAAAGTCAGGAAATTGTACTCGATGACCAGCAGAAAATCGCGGTGAGGGAAGCTCTCACCAGTGGATTTTTAGTAATTACTGGTGGACCCGGTACCGGTAAAACAACGACGATTAACACGTTGATTGCGTGTCTTATGGAAAAAGGGTTGTCGATTTTGCTTGCGGCCCCAACCGGACGTGCCGCTAAGCGAATGGCAGAGGCAACCGGCCAAGAGGCACAGACCATCCACCGTCTGTTAGAGTATAATGGAGCGGCGGCAGAACAGGAAAATGTGAGCGAGGAACGCTCGGATTTATTTGGCAGAAATGAGTGGAATCCGCTTGAAACCGACGTCGTAATTATTGATGAGATGTCGATGGTAGATATTTTCCTGTTCCATAATTTGTTGAAGGCGATTGCTGTGGGAACCCGCCTGATTTTGGTGGGCGATGTAAACCAGCTTCCGAGTGTTGGACCGGGAAATGTGCTGCGGGATGTGATTAATTCTCACTGCTTTAATGTTGTGAGGCTGTCTCATATTTTCCGTCAGGCAGCGGAAAGTGATATTATTGTAAATGCCCACCGCATCCATCGCGGCGAAGAGATTGCGCTGGATAATCAGAGTAAAGATTTCTTTTGCTTAAAACGGGATGACAGCCATGGAGTGCTTGAAGTGATGCTCTGGCTTGTCCGAGACCGGATGCCAAAATATACGCATTGCACGCCGTTTGATGTGCAGGTCTTGACCCCGATGAAAAAGGGAGAACTGGGAGTTCACCGATGTAACGAAGTTTTGCAGCGGTATTTGAATCCGGAAGCACCGGGGAAAAATCAAATGGAACTTCACGGTGTTTTATTCCGTGAAGGTGACAAAGTCATGCAGATGAAAAACAATTACCAGATTAAATGGGAAATCCGCGGGTACAATCATATGATGATTGAAGAGGGGAGTGGCGTGTTTAATGGCGACTGCGGAATCATTACCGAAATTGATACATTCAATAAAGAGGTGACGGTGCGTTTTGATGATGAAAAATATGTCACTTATCCGCAGGGAAATCTGGATGAACTGGAACTGGCGTATGCCATTACCATACATAAGTCGCAGGGAAGCGAGTATCCGGCAGTTGTGTTGCCTATTTTATCGGGACCACGGCCGTTAATGAATCGAAACATTTTGTATACAGCGGTTACACGTGGCAAAAAGTGTGTGACGATTGTCGGAAACAAGGATACTGTGCGTGAAATGATACAAAATAAATCCGAGCAGATGCGCTATTCTTCGCTGTGCCGCCGTCTGCAGGAATTGGAGCAGGAGTCATTGGAAAAGTAGTAAAAAAAGGATGCAAAATGAGGAAAAATTTGCTATGATAGAAGAAGGGGAGGAGTGCCTTTGAATCCATTTGGATTTTTATTTCCACCGGCTTGTCCGATTTGTGGAACAGTATTGAAAAAGACAGAGAAAAAGGTTTGTTTATCCTGCCGCAGAAAATTGTCTGAAGCGCGTGTAACAGAACCTGCCTGTGCCCGGTGCGGAAAGCCGTTAGAGGAGATTGAGACGGAGTACTGCGTAGACTGCGAAAAGAAACGCCGGGGAAAGTATGACTTTCTACGTCAAGGGACAGCGTTGTGGGTTTATACGGATTCGCTCAAGGAAGCAATGGCGTCATTCAAATACGAAGGCTGTTATGAAAATGCAGCATTTTTCGCGGAAGAATTTATTCGATTCCGCAAAGAAAAACTGCTGGCATGGAAGCCGGATTTTCTGATTCCTGTTCCGCTGCACAGACACAGAAGGTGGTTTCGCGGTTATAATCAGGCAGAGATTCTTGCGGAGGAAATCGGGAAGCGGTTACATCTTCCGGTAGAAACCGATGTCTTGTGTCGAAGTCTCGATACGAGTCCGCAAAAGCAGCTGGATGATAAGGCGAGATACCGGAATATGTCAAGTGCTTTCTATGTTCCGGAGAGTGCCGGTTATAAGTTAAATGGCAAGCGGGTTGTATTAATTGATGATATTTATACAACCGGTTCAACGTTAGAAGCGTGCGCCGGAGAATTAAAAAAAGCCGGTGTTAGTGAAATATATTCTGCCTGCCTTTGCATTGGTAGAGATTATTAGAGGAGGAAGGTACAATGGAAATTGTTTCTTGTAAAGAATGTGGAAAATTATTTAATTTTATACGTGGGCAGCGAGTCTGTCCGGCGTGCTCCCGTAAATTAGAGGACAAGTTTATGGAAGTAAAGAAATATGTCAGAGAGCATCCCAATGTAGATGTAAAGGAATTGTCGGAGGAAATGGATGTTTCTATCCGTCAGATTAACCGCTGGGTGCGTGAGGAGAGACTGGTATTTTCGGATGATTCACCGGTCGGACTTCCTTGCGAGAGCTGTGGCGTAACAATTAAGACCGGACGTTTCTGTGATAAATGTAAAGCAGAGTTAGCGACCGGATTCCGCCATGCGGCAGGACAGGATAAAAGACCGGCACCGCAGCCGGCACCAAGAAAAAGCGCCGCGGATAGCCGTATGCGCTTTTTAGATAACTAATTTATTAAAATTAAATACGTTCAATTCCGCTATCGGTCAGTTTGATTTTTCCTTCCTTTAACAGCCGGCCGATGGCTCGTTTGAAGGCGGCTTTGCTGATTTTGAATTCACGCTTGATAATCTCCGGAGAGGTTTTATCGTGGAATGGCAGGAAACCGCCTTCTTTTTGTAACCTCTCGTAAATAAGTTCAGCGTCTTTGCCCATTTGCACTTTTGTCTTTTCTTGTAAACTTAAGGTCAATTTTCCTTCTTCGGTAACTTCTTTGATGCGTGCCTTCACGACATCGCCGATGTGAAGTTCTCTTGTCATTTCGTTGTGTGGAATTAAAGCGGAATACTGATTGTCCACAGCAACAAATGCACCAAAAGAATCCAAAATTTCATAAATCAAACCTTCTACGTGATCCCCTTTCTGGTAAGGGCTGTCACAGGAAAGATAGTCATACACCTTCATAGTTGCACATAAACGGCTGCTTTTGTCGATGTATAAAGCGACTAACACGCGTTCACCCAAGTGAACTTTTTTTGTCTGCTCCTTAAAAGGAAGCAGCAAATCTTTGGCAAGTCCCCAGTCTAAGAAAGCACCAATGCCGGTTACGTCTTTGACTTCCAAAACCGCAGTTTCACCGAGTGAAAGATACGGTCTTTGTGTGGTAGCAATTAAGCGGTCCTCAGAATCTTTGTACAAAAACACCTCGTAAAAATCGCCTTTTTCGGTCCCTTTTTTTACCTGGTTATTCGGGAGCAGTACTTCCAAATCTTTTTCTTCAAAAGAGCGAAGCATCACACCGAATTTTGTGATTTTTGAAACATACAATCTGGCAAATTTGCCAAGAACTTTTGATTCGTTCATATTATTCTCCATTCTTTGTCGGGGTAAATTCGCTGAGGAAATAAGGATTTTCCTCTTTGTCCGTAAAGACTACATAAAATTTGCCATTTTCACTGGCTGTGCGAATGTACATGGTGTCTCCCATTTTGGCAGCCAGACGAAATTCGGCACGGAATTCGGAAACTTCAAAATCAATTGGCAGAACATTCACAGCCAGACGAATATACTGTCCGTTGTTTACATGGTGGTTTGTGTCAAGATAATTCTGGCACACATCGACTTCTTCGACAAGTGTCAAGTTTTCCGGACATTTTACCTTTCTGGAAGAATATTCCATGTCGTAAGCAGGTTCTGTCGGATAGGCGGCCTTTTCACTGTCATCAATTTTTGTTGGCTGACCGGTAGACGGGTCAAAATAAAACCATCTTGAATCGGCGTAGGCAAGAACCTCTTTTTCCGGCGTTTCCATTAAAAAATTACGACATCCGAAAATGCCTTTAAACTGATACGGCCATGTGTGTACTGTGAAACGCTCTCCCATAATCGGGCGGCGTTTGAATACAACATGCCATGCGCTCACTAACCAAGCGCGGTTTTTCTTTAATAAATCTAAGGCAGAATGTCCGACGTCCTCGCTGTGAAACAGGCAGCAGTCCTGCATTGCATTTACGGTATCGGAGACACCGAGCAGTCCGTCCTTATCAATTCTGCTGTAAGATACTCTATCATGATAGGAATACATGCGATTTCCTCCCTTCGTTCAAACAGTTTCATTATACTACCCTTACCCGAAAAAAACTAGTGAATTTTTTTTGAAAATGTGGTAATATCAGCTATGAAAACAATGAATAGAAAGGTTGTGTTTTAATATGAAGAAAATTATTTCAACAGATAAGGCACCAGCGGCAATTGGTCCTTATTCTCAGGCAGTAGAGGTAAATGGTCTTGTATTTACATCAGGTGTGATCCCGATTATTCCGGAGACCGGTGAATTGGTTGAAGGCGGTATTGAAAAACAGGCGGAGCAGGCAATCGGTAATCTGAAGGCGCTGATTGAAGCAAGTGGTGCAAAAATTGAGGACACGATTAAAACAGTTGTATTCATTAAAGATATGAATGATTTTGCCAAGGTAAATGAAATTTATTCCCGCTTTTTTACGGGAGACTGCCCGGCACGTTCCTGCGTGGAAGTGGCAAGACTGCCAAAAGATGTTCTGATTGAGATTGAGGCGATTGTTGCGAAATAAATAGTCGAATCCTGTAGAATAAATGTAAAATTAATTTTCTCGGTAAAATTGTGGTAAAAATTAGTAGAAACAATGAGTTTACAAAGGTTGACAGATGCGGACAGAGTTGTTATACTGAAACAAGTATTTAACAAATTTGTAACATTTAGAATGCCGGATGAGTTTGAGGCCGGCAGATGAGTGACAATGGAGGGAAGAAAAGTATGCAACACACAAGGCTTGTGAAATGTGCGTTGGGGGCAGGACTTGTTTTATCCTTTGGAATATTTGGCAAGTATATGGTTTCATCTTCAACTACGATGGGTTCTGAGACAGAACTTGCCGGTATGGCTTATATGTTAGACCAATACTGTACGATTCAGGTTGGTGCAACACAGTCAAATCCGGAAGCAATTGTAGCGTTTGAGGATATGCCGGGTAACACCAATAATGGGACAAGCGCAGTAAGTGGTTCTGCTGTCTCGAATGCAACACCGGAGCCGACGAAAGAAGCGACAGCGACGGCGACACCAAAACCGGAATCGGAATATGCCAATGTTGGTATTTCCATTGCGGCAGATTATGTAAATATTCGTAAGAAACCAAATACGGATGCGGAAATCGTTGGTAAATTGTACCGTGGAAGCGCAGCTACGATTGCTAAGACGGAAGGGGACTGGGTATACATTAAGTCCGGTTCGGTTTCCGGTTATATTATGAAAGATTATTTGGCAATCGGCTACAGTGCAGAAAAACTGGTAGACCAGTTTGGTACGAAGTGGGCGACAGTTACCACGGAGACGCTTCGTGTCCGCGAGAAAGAAAGTGAATCGAGTAAGATTCTTGACCTTTTGGCCGGCGATGAAAGTTATGAAGTGCTAAAACATGAATCCGGCTGGGTAAAGGTTCGTGTCGATGGCGATACAACCGGTTATGTCAGAGATGATTATGTAAAAATCTCAGTTCAGTTTGAAAAGGCTGTATCGATTGAGGAAGAACGCGAAGAAGAGAGAAGAAAAGCGGCAGCAGAGGCAGCGGCGGCAGAAAGTGAACGTCCGGCGAAGTCTTCATCGAATTCAGGAAATAGTTCGTCAAGCAGCAGTTCTTCAAGCAGCAGTTCTTCAAGCAGCTCAAGTCATAAATCGTCATCAAGCTCAGGAAAGAGTTCTTCGAATGGTGGCGGTGGAAGTCATAAATCAAGCAGTGCATCCTCCAGTAATGGCGGCGGTGGTGCAAAAGGAAGTTCCGGCGGCTCCAGTAACGGTTCCGGTGGCGCAGGTGGAAACAGCAGCTCCGGTGGATCCAGCAATGGTTCCGGTGGTGCAAGCGGTGGTTCCTCATCGTCCGATGGCGGCAGCACATTGGGAAGCGGTGACGGTTCTGCAATTGCTTCTTACGCTTTGAAATTTGTTGGAAACCCATATGTATATGGCGGTTCCAGTTTGACTCATGGTACGGACTGTTCCGGATTTACCATGTCAGTATTTAAGAAATTTGGTATCAGTTTGCCACGTACTTCCGGCGCACAGTCGGGAGTGGGTAAGAAAATCAGCCCATCCAGCGCAAGAGCCGGTGACTTGATTTTCTATGCAAGTGGTGGACATGTCAACCACGTTGCACTTTGCATCGGCGGCGGCAGGGTTGTACACGCAAGTAACCCACGTACCGGAATCAAGACAAGTAATATGTATTATCGTAAACCATATTGTGCGAGACGAGTTCTTGGTTAAATCTAAGAAGTCATACAACTCGAAAACGAACGCCTGTACGCAGACAATTGTAGTCATGTGTGCAGGCGTTATTTATCAACAATTAAAACGACGAAATTGCGATATTTGTTAGTTGTGAACAAAGTTATAAACATTGTCAACAATTTAAGTAGACTTATGTAGCATGTTTTTGACTATAAGACAAGTTAATTAATTGTATGACAACTTGATGGCGCAAGGTTAAAATGTTTATCTGATTTATGGATTTTTATGTTGCCGAACAGAGGTTTTTGTTGTATAATATGATTACGAGATGAGCCAATGGACATCTTGAAACTTATGGGCAAAGGAGCTGATTAGTATGAACTTAGTAATAAGTGGAAAAAACATTGACATAACGGAAGGATTGCGTGCAGCAGTTGAGGAGAAGATTGGAAAACTCGAGCGGTATTTCAATGATTCAACAGAAGTTCATGTTACATTGAGCACAGAGAAGAATCGTCAGAAAATTGAAGTTACGGTACCGATGAAAGGAACCATTATCCGTGCAGAAGAAACAAGCACCGATATGTATGTATCGATTGATTTGGTGGAAGAAGTTATCGAACGCCAGCTTCGTAAATATAAGAACAAGCTGATTCAGAAAGAGCAGAACGTAGCACAGTTTAGCAAAGGATTTGTTGATGAGGACACATATGATGAAGAAGAAATTTCTATCATCCGTTCTAAAAAATTTGCGATGAAGCCGATGGATCCGGAAGAAGCCTGTGTACAGATGGAACTTCTCGGACACACGTTCTTCGTTTTCCGCAACTCGGAAACCGACGAAGTAAATGTTGTTTATAAGAGAAAAGATAATACATACGGTTTGATTGAGCCGGAATTCTAATTGAAAAAATAATAATCACCCCCGGTGGTAAGCAGAATATTTGCTTCTCAAATATAGCTTCCCCCGGGGGTGATTTTATTTTTCACAAAAAAAGGAAGAGAAGAAACGGGAAAAGGGAAGAATCTTTTCCTAAAAATGTATTTTTCTATTCTTTTCGGGTTTTAATTTTATTTGTTGTCAGATTTTTGCTTAAAGTTGCTCAAGATTCCAGTAATTTAGAAGAAATGCTTTGTGGATTGTGGGTTTTGAGTACGTCGGTATGTGGCACTGGTAGTTTCAGTGCCCATACCGTTACGCACTCAACAAGCGAAAGCACCCACAAGACGCAAAGCATTTCTTCTAAATTACGGAAACTGAAAAAATTAAGCGAACATCTGTCACAAACAAAGACAAACCCTGAAAAGAAATAGAAAAGGTTGCATTCTCCCCGACTAATGATAAAATACCATATTGAGACAGTAACGTCTCTTGTTAGGATGTATGGCATGTAGCGGCGAGAAAATGCTAAAAAATAATTGAGAGTGACAAAATGGGATTATTTAGTAAGGTTATAGGAACACATAGTGAACGTGAAGTGAAACGTGTGATTCCGATTGTTGACAAAATTGAATCACTTGAACCAGAAATGGAGAAGTTATCTGATGAAGAACTTCGTGGCAAAACGGCAGAGTTTAAGAAACGTTTAGCAGATAAAGAAACTTTGGATGACATTTTACCGGAAGCGTATGCAGTTGTACGTGAGGCTTCTAAGAGAACCATCGGACTGAGACATTTTCGTGTACAGTTGATTGGTGGTGTCATTTTACATCAGGGACGTATTACCGAGATGCGTACCGGTGAAGGTAAAACGCTCGTATCTACTCTCCCGGCTTATCTGAATGCGCTCGAAGGAAAAGGTGTTCATATCGTAACAGTAAACGACTATCTGGCAAAGCGTGATGCGGAGTGGATGGGTCAGATTCATGAATTTCTTGGTTTGACAGTCGGTGTTATTTTGAACAGCATGGACAATGACGAGAGAAGAGAAGCATATAACTGCGATATTACATATGCGACAAATAACGAACTGGGATTTGATTACCTGCGTGATAACATGGTTATTTACAAAGAGCAGTTAGTACAGCGAGATTTACACTATGCCATTGTCGATGAGGTTGACTCGGTATTGATTGACGAGGCGAGAACACCACTTATTATTTCCGGTTCCAGCGGAAAATCGACAAAGATTTACGAGGCGTGTGATAACTTAGTGCGCCAGTTGAAAAAAGGTACTGAAAAAGAATTGTCCAAGATGGACATTATCATGAAAGAAGATAATAACGAAACCGGTGACTATGTTGCAAACGAAAAGGAAAAGACAGTAAATCTTACCGAGCAGGGTATCAAAAAGGTAGAGCGTTTCTTCCATTTGGAAAACTTAGCCGACCCGGAAAACTTAGAGATTCAGCACTGCGTAAACTTATCACTTCGTGCACATGCGTTGATGCATCTTGATAAGGATTATGTGGTAAAAGATGACCAGGTACTTATCGTAGACGAATTTACCGGACGTATCATGCCGGGAAGACGTTATTCGGACGGTTTACATCAGGCAATTGAAGCAAAAGAGCATGTAAAAGTGAAGAGAGAGAGTAAAACTCTTGCCACAATTACATTCCAGAACTTCTTTAACAAATATGATAAGAAATGTGGTATGACCGGTACCGCTCTCACAGAGGAAAAAGAGTTCCGTGAGATTTACGGCATGGACGTTGTTGAAGTGCCGACAAACCTGCCGGTAAAACGTATTGACCACAACGATTCCGTATATAAAACAAAACGCGAGAAATTGAATGCAATTGTTGAAGATATTGTGGCAAGTCATGAAAAAGGACAGCCGGTACTTGTTGGTACGATTACGATTGACGCTTCGGAAGAATTGTCACAGTTGCTGAAAAAGCGCGGAATTCCACATAAAGTATTGAATGCGAAGTTCCATGAACTTGAGGCAGAGATTATCGCAGATGCCGGTCAGATTGGAGCAGTTACGATTGCGACAAACATGGCTGGACGTGGTACAGATATTAAACTGGGCGAGGGCGTAACCGAACTTGGCGGTTTGAAAATTATTGGTACAGAACGTCATGAATCCCGCCGAATTGATAATCAGCTGCGTGGTCGTGCCGGACGTCAGGGAGACCCTGGTGAATCGAAATTCTACATTTCATTGGAAGATGATTTGATGCGTTTGTTCGGTTCCCAGAATCTGATGCAGATGTTTAATTCGCTTGGTATGCCGGAAGGCGAGCAGATTCAGCACAAGATGCTGAATAAAGCGATTGAGCGTGCACAGAAGAAGATTGAGAGCAACAACTACGGAATCCGTAAAAATCTGTTGGAATATGACCAGATTAATAACGAGCAGCGTGAGATTATTTATGCAGAGCGCCGCAAGGTGCTCGATGGCGATGACATGCGTGATACTATTATCAGCATGATTGATGAACTGGTTGAAAAATATGTCAATATGGTAATTGGCGATGACCAGGGACCTTCCGAGTGGAATTTGAAGGAGTTGAATGAAATTCTCATTCCGATGATTCCGGTTAAACCGGTTACCGGAGAGGGTTGCGGTTCAAAACAGGAATTGATTCAGAATTTGAAAGAAGAGGCTCTTCGTCTGTATGAGACAAAAGAAGCAGAATTTCCGGAGCCGGAGCAGATTCGTGAGATTGAGCGTGTCGTTATTTTAAAAGTAACGGATAGCCGCTGGATGGATCACATAGACGATATGGATCAGCTTCGTCAGGGAATCGGACTTCAGGCATTTGGACAGAGAGACCCGGTTGTCGAGTATCGTTTACAGGGCTATGATATGTTCAACGATATGACGGAGTCCATTCGTGAAGAGACGGTTAAGATGCTGATGCATGTCCGCATTGAGCAGAAGGTTGAGCGTGAGCAGGTTGCTGAAGTGACAGGAACCAATAAAGATGATTCGGCAAATGCACCGATTGTCCGTAAATCGGAAAAAATCAGCCGAAATGCACCGTGCCCATGTGGTTCCGGGAAAAAATACAAATATTGCTGTGGCAGATAAGCAGTGAATGACTGCGTTTGCATAAAAAAATTAAGGTGGTGATTTTGTGGTTGAATTGGATAACATCCGAATCGAACTGAGCAGTTTTGAAAAACCACTTCTGGAAGTAAGGGATTCACTTTAACTTAGCAGAGAAAAAGTTAAGGATTGAAGAACTTGAGAGAAATATGGAAGCACCTGACTTTTGGGACGATGCCGAGAAGGCAAGTGCGGATATGAAGGAATTAAAGGACTTAAAGAGTATTGTTGAACGTGCCGATGCACTCAGCATGGCGTATGACGATATTATGACGCTGATTGAGATGGGGAATGAAGAGGCGGATGAGTCACTGGTTCCGGAAGTTGAAAATGAGTTTGTGCAATTCCAGAAGGAATTTGAAGATTTACGAATTACAACGATGCTTACCGGTGAGCATGATGCCGAGAATGCGATTCTTACCCTGCATGCAGGAGCCGGTGGCACAGAGAGCTGCGATTGGGCAAGTATGTTGTGCCGTATGTATGAGAAATGGGCAGACAAACGCGGCTTTACCGTAGAAGTTTTAGACTCACTGGATGGTGATGAGGCAGGACTGAAATCCGTCACATTGGAAATTCAGGGAGATAATGCTTATGGTTATTTAAAGAGTGAGCACGGCGTTCATCGTCTGGTGCGTATCTCACCGTTTAATGCGGCGGGAAAACGACAGACTTCGTTTGTGTCGTGTGACGTCATGCCGGATATCAAGCAAGATATTGATATTGAAATTGCAGATGATGATATTCGAATTGATACGTACCGTTCGAGCGGTGCCGGTGGACAGCATATCAACAAAACGTCATCGGCAATCCGAATTACCCATTTTCCAACGGGTATTGTGGTACAATGTCAGAATGAGCGTTCACAGCATATGAATAAGGATAAAGCGATGCAGATGCTCAAAGCGAAGCTTTTGATTTTACGTGAACAGGAAAATCTTGCAAAAGAATCCGATATCCGCGGTGAAGTCAAAGAAATTGGCTGGGGCAGTCAGATTCGCTCTTATGTTATGCGCCGTACACGATGGTAAAAGACCATCGGACCAATGCAGAGACCGGAAATGTTTCTGCGGTATTAGATGGTGATATTGACATGTTTATGAATGCCTATTTGAAATGGATTAACAGTTAGAAGGGGATAAGGTATGAAAGAAGTCGTTACATTTTTTTTGAGTGGCAAAGAATACGGAGCAGATGTTTCCGAGATACAGGGAATTGAAAATTACGTGGAATACGCAAAGGAGCCCGGGCTTTCCGATGGCTTTTTAGGCATTGTTTCAATCCGTGATGAGTGGGTTCCTTTGCTAAATCTGAAAAAGAAACTGGTTCTGCCGCCGGTGCCCGTAACAGGGGAGACCAAGTATCTGGTGTTTCAGCTGCCGCAGGGGAAAGCAGCCGTTTTAGTGGATGGTGTTTCGAATATTATTCAGGCGGATGGCGATGAAATACAGGATTTCCCGGCACTTGTGCACACGAAAAAGACGGCGTATGCCGACTTTGTGGTAAACCACAAGGGACGGTTGATTCTTAGTATTAATCCGGGAAGCCTTCTCACAAAAGAAGAATGGCAGGAAGTTGATAAAGTGTTGAAAAGCAAAAGTGAAGAGTCTAACGAAGAGTAAGACTTTTGATTTGGAAATGGAGGAAAAAATGATTCGAATTGCAGTGTTAGGTTATGGAACGGTTGGTTCCGGTGTTGTTAAGGTGATTCAGACAAATGCAAAAATTATTGCAAAGAGAGCCGGACAGGAAGTTGAAGTGAAATATGTATTAGACCTTCGTGATTTCCCGGACGATCCGATTCAGTCCAAAGTAGTACATGATTTCAATGTTATCTTAGAAGACCCGGAAGTGGATATTGTTGTAGAGACCATGGGCGGAACGAGACCGGCTTATGAATTTGTGAAAAAATCTTTGTTAGCCGGAAAAAGCGTATGTACATCCAATAAAGAATTGGTGGCTGCTTATGGAGCAGAGCTTGTGCACATCGCAAAGAGCAAGACGGTAAACTTCTTGTTTGAGGCGAGTGTCGGCGGTGGTATTCCGATTATCAGACCGTTAAACCAGAGTCTGACTGCTGACCGAATCGAGCAGATTAATGGTATTTTAAATGGAACGACAAACTATATCCTTACGAAGATGGCACAGGAAGGTTCTGATTTTGCCGACGTTTTGAAAGAGGCACAGGAACTTGGCTATGCAGAAAAAGACCCGACCGCAGATGTGGAAGGATATGATGCCTGCCGTAAGATTGCGATTTTGACTTCTTTAGCATACGGACAGCAGGTGGATTACGAGGATATTTATACCGAAGGAATTACCAAAATTACGGCAGAAGATTTCAAATATGCAAAAGCCCTTGGCGCTGCTATTAAAATCTTTGGCACAAGCCGTAAAGAAGGAAATAAATTGTATGCAATGGTTGCACCACAGATGATTCAGGCAGACAATCCGCTGTACGCAGTGAATGATGTGTTTAATGCAATCTGTGTGACAGGAAACATGCTTGGTGATGTTATGTTTTACGGTAAAGGTGCCGGAAAAGAGGCAACAGCAAGTGCAGTTGTATCGGATGTGGTTGATGCAGTAAAACATATGAATGTCAATGTGATGACAATCTGGGAAGATGAAAAACAGGAAGTTGCTCCGATGGATGAAATGAAAAACCGTTTCTTCGTCCGCATCGGCGCAAGTGAAAAAGCAAAAGCAGAAGATTTGTTTGAAGAGGTTACACCGGTAGATGGTGGAATTGCAGATGAATTTGGCTTTTTGACAGGAACCATGACTGAAAAAGAATTTAACGAAACCATTTCTCAGTTTGATACATTTATTACGAGAATTCGTGTTGGATTCTAACAAAAGAGAGACTCACTGAGAAGGAGGAAACTATGGTATCAACAGGACAAATGATGGGCTATGTGATGGCAATTTTGCGCCACTGATTGCCGTTTTGATTCCTTTTTATATCTTATGGAAACAGTCCAGTAAAGTGGAGCGTGGAATGCTCGGAGCCATTGGTTACGGAATCATGGGATATTTCTGGCAGGAAATTATCTACAGTTTCTTAGGACTTCTTGCACTTACGAAAATGCGTGATGTTTTAAATGCGACCGGTGGAAATGCGGTTGTGGTTGCGTTTGTTGAAGCACTTGCGGGCAGTATTTTTGTTGCAGCAGGATTGTACTGGGGTGTTTATTTGACAAACACCAAGCAGCGTTCCTTGTACCGCTCAACAACGGTAGGACTTGGTTTTGGTCTTGGAGCTGCGTTTCTTACTTATGGATTCCAGCTTTATTATGCGATACGGATTAACGTAGGAGCATTTACCGGAACTGATATGGCAAAAGCAAGTATTTTATCGACATCTACCGCATCGTTATATTTGGACGCCGTCCGCAACATTTTAGTTGTACTTGTTTACATGGGCGTTGCCTTTTTGATTGGAAAGAATTACTTGGAAAAGAAGAGACTTGCCGCATGGCTTACGCCAATCATTGTGTATGTATTTATCCGATTCACTGACGTGATTTTAAATACTTATGCACCGGCACTTGTCGCTAAGATTGTGTATATGGTTGTGCTCGCATTCGTTGCCGCCGTATCTGTGTGGATGGTAAGAAACTGGTATCAATCAGAGAAACAAGTAAAAAGTTGAGATTTAAAATTAGCGAAATAATAACTATTCAGGACTTCTCCACCTATCAATTCGCATTTCGAACACTTCGTGTTCTATATCGCCTTTGACAAGGCTAAAAATGCTCATTTTGAGGTGGAGAGCCCTATTCGAACACAAGGTGTAGGAATGAATGATTCTTACGTGCAAGCACGACGTTTCATTCATTTCTACACCTTGTGTCCTGAATAGTTATTATTTTGTAATATTCCCTATGACGCTCAAAATCTGGTCCGGCTCAAAAGGCTTCTGAACAAATTCGTTTGCACCTAATTTAATGGCATCCACCATTTTGTTTTTCTGTCCGGCAGCAGTAACCATTACTGCATGTGCATTTTCATCATAAGCAATGATTTTCTCCAATGCACCAAGACCGTCCAGAACCGGCATCGTGATATCCAGTGTTACAATATCCGGTTTTAATTCAATATACTTTTCAAATCCAATCTGACCATTCTCTGCTTCCCCGATGACTTCGTGTCCATTCTCGACGAGAATGTTGCGAAGCATACGACGCGACGTACGGGAATCGTCAACAATCAATATTTTTGCCATAGTTCCAATCTCCTTTATCTAGCCTAATTTTACAATAAGGTCTGAATGTTTGCCGTCAATGTAAACCGGCAATACATAGAACTCGCCTTCTCCATCAATGGATGAATCAAATTTAAATTCCGGCGGCTGCATATCGATGGTTGTATCCTGATAACTTAATTCAGTAGCATACAGTCCGTTGACACAGTTTGTAAATTCACAAACCGAATCCAAAGCGTCTTCATCGACCGTATCAAAAGTTTCTTTTGCGTAACCGTCGGCAAGCGCTAAAATGCTGTCATCATCACAGGTGAAACCAAGAAAACCATCATAATCACCGGTTGTATGCTGGTAAGCAATATACTTTGCACTGTGAGAGGTGACAAACTGTCCCTTCTCGATGCGTATGTAAGAACTTACAAAACGTACAATGTTTCTTAATGTAAGACCAATCAACGACTGGTAACGAGAATCTTTCGCATCAACAAATGCAGGAATCATACCTTCGATATTACCATCCTGAATTGCTTTTAAAATTTCATCGGAGAAACCATTCTCCTTTTGGAATGCATCAAGAGCTGTCTCAATTTCATCACGGCTCATAATGCCGTTTTCTTCCAGCCCCTGAATGAAAATCAGGTACGGATTTCCCTGGCGACCAAGCAGATAATTTACATCTGCTTCCGTTAAGTAACCCTTCTCCACAGCCAAATCACCAAAACGTTTGTCTGTCTGCATTTGCAAATAATTCAATTCATTCGCTTGATTGCGAGTTAATAACCCCTCGTTCTCTGCAATTAACCCCAGTTTGACGCGATTGTCTTTAATGTATTTCATGCAGGAGGAAAATTGCTCAGCGGTGATTTTCTGGTTATCTAATAAATATTGACCAAAAAACTGACTAAACATAAAAATCTCCTTTCAATTGTTGTAAAATTATTATACAATAGAACGCAGAAAAGTTCAATGAAGAAATGTAGAGAAAGGAAGTGTTTGTCGTATGGCAGGTTCAATATGGGGAGAAGTGTTTCGCGTGTCGACATGGGGAGAATCTCATGGCGGGGGAGTAGGAGTTGTTGTCGATGGTGCGCCGGCTGGCATTTCCCTTTCTGAAGAGGATATACAAAAGTGTCTTGATAGAAGAAAACCGGGCGAGACGAAATATTCGACGCCCCGCAAAGAAGGCGATAAAGTAAAAATTATGTCCGGTGTATTTGAAGGAAAGACAACCGGAACACCGATTTCCATGGTTGTCGTGAACACCTCGCAGAAATCCGGTGATTACTCCAACATTGCAAATGTATTTCGTCCGGGCCATGCGGATTTTACGTTTGATGCCAAATACGGATTCCGCGATTACAGAGGCGGTGGACGTTCCTCCGGGCGTGAGACTATTGGACGTGTGGCAGCCGGTGCCATTGCCATGAAAATTTTAAGCGAGCTTGGAGTTACCGTAACTGCTTACACAAAGCAGATTGGACCATTTGTATGCGAGGAAGAAAAGATGTCTTTGGAGAACATTGAAAAGAGTCCGCTGCGCATGCCGGATTTGGAAAAGTCTTCTCTTGCTGAAGATTATCTGGCAGAAAAAATGGAGGCGCATGATTCCGTAGGCGGTATGATTGAATGTGTAATCAGCGGCATGCCGGCAGGAATCGGAGAGCCGGTTTTTGGCAAGTTAGATGCTATGCTGTCCGCAGCGATTTTCTCCATTGGTGCGGTAAAAGGTGTTGAAATCGGCGCCGGTTTTGCCGTTGCTGATAAATGTGGTTCCGAAAATAATGACGGTTTCTATATGGGAGCGGATGGCAAAGTGAAAAAACATACGAATTTTGCCGGCGGAATTTTAGGCGGCATGAGCGACGGGGATGATATTGTACTCCGCGCCGCATTCAAGCCAACGCCTTCGATTTTCCAGCCGCAGGAAACCGTAAACCGTGATGGTGAAAATGTACAAATCGAGATTAAGGGCCGCCATGACCCGGTTATTATGCCACGCGCGGTTGTTGTGGTAGAATCCATGGCAGCCATTACGATTGTTGACCGGCTTTTTGTTGGAATGACCGCGCGCATGGATAAGATTCGTGAATTTTATAAAGGCGAATAAGTGGAATTTGGGGATGGGATGACTGGTATTTCAAAAAATGCAAAATAAGTCAACGATATTTGCGAGAAAGTTGACCTAAAAACAAGTTTTTGCCAAATAAGTCATCCCAATCGTACCTTGGGGGTGACTGGATTTTCAATATTGTGGATTCAAGTCAACGAAAAAGGGCGAAAAGGTTGACCTGATTGAGAAAAAGCTTAAAAGCAGTCAATGGGGGCAGCGAAAAAGGTTGACCTTGTTAAGAAAAAGCTTAAAAGCAGTCAACGAAGACAGCGAAAAAGGTTGACTGCTAGAGCGAAATTTGAATTTTCAGTCAGTTATCTGGTGGATTTAAGAAATAATAGTTCGAGGAATAGGAGGCGGGTATGGATGAGTGAGATAAAATGGGTGTTTTTAGATGTAGGTTCAACACTGGTTGATGAATCGGATGTTTATGAAAGCAGATGCAGTTATGTGATAAGTGAGAAGGGCTTGGAACGTGATGAATTTATGGAAAAAGTGCATCGGGCGGCAAAAGTAAGTCCTACACCGATAAAACAGGCGGCACAGGCTTACGGAGTCACTTTGCCGGAATGGGACAGTAGTTTAGAAAAGCTTTATTTAGGAACAGAAGATGTGCTAAAAGCTTTATCAGGCAAATATAAATTGGGCATTATTGCAAATCAATTAGCGGGGACAAAAAAGAGATTACATAATTGGGGAGTTTTGCATTATTTTGATGTTGTCACAGCTTCCGCAGAAGCGGGGTATGAAAAGCCGGATTTGAGAATCTTTAGGTTGGCGCTTGAGCAGGCTGGCTGTAATCCACAAAATACAATAATGGTCGGAGACAGACTTGAAAATGATATTGTTCCGGCAAGGCAGCTCGGTATGAAAACGATTTGGGTACGTCAGGGATTTGCAAAGTATCAGAGCGTTGAAAAAGAATATGAAAAACCAGATTATATCATAGAAAATATAGGTGAAATTGTGAAAGTGCTTATGGGTAGGACATAGTAAAATATGGCTTATTGAAGGAATGGAAGGCGTCAACTATACTGACCCGTGGAAGAAAATTTTGATAAAACGAGGACTGGCTACCATAATGGGCTTGGTCATCGGAGATGCCCTGGGGGTTCCGGTGGAGTTTGCGTCTCGTGACGAATTGAAAGAAAATCCGGTAACGGACATGATAGGATATGGAACACATAATCAGCCGGCCGGTACATGGTCAGATGATTCCAGTATGGCAGTTGCAACGATGGAGTGGTTGGGAGAGATAGAAACACAACAGCCAGATTACAAACGGTTGATGGACAAATTTAGTAATTGGATTTTATATGGCGATTACATACCGTATCAGGAAAATTTTGATTGTGGTATCTCTACCTGCAAAGCAATTATGAATTACGGCAGAGGAACAGAACCGCTATTGTGTGGAGAAAAGGGAGAGTTTGATAATGGAAATGGCTCGCTGATGCGGATACTTCCGGCAGCACTTTATTATGGGATGGACGATCTTCCAAAGGATTGGCTCGCAGTTATTCCGAAAAAAGAGTGGATTATGGAACTTGCAGAAAAAATGTAATTTTTCGACAAAATCATACAAAAACATTACCGGTAGTTCCTGAAAATGGAGCTACTGTTCCTTTTCAAATAAACTTTTCTCTATTATAATAAAAAAATGAACGAATAAATAGAGAGGAGAGTTTAATTATGAAAATAACAGAAAGAAAATGCAAACAAATTGTTGGCGGAGCGGCCGCGGCGGCACTGCTGCTATCGGGAGTGCATTTACCAGGGGCGGCATGGAAAGAGGTAAAAGCGGATACCGTATCAGTCAATGCGAAGATTACCAAGGAGCTAATCAATAAAAGAAACCGGTTCCTTAAGCAGTTTGCATTATTCGATGGAAGTTTTACGGCAGTTGCATATTCGATGCCGGTTCACTATAAAAAGAAAGGTGTCTGGAAAGAAATTAATACGACACTTGTGAAATCAGGAAAGAAACAATATAAAACAAAATCTACAGATTTATCGATTAAAGTGTCCAAAAAGGCGAATAAAAAGTCAATGATTTCCTTAAAACGAGGCGCTGCTTGCTTATCCTGGTCATTGAATGGGAAAAAGATGAAAGCGGTGAATGGTAAAATCAGCAATCCCAAGAAATCCAAACAAACCGATGTATTAAACCAAAATATTGTTTCTTATCCAAAAGTGTTGAAAAACACAAGCATCACCTATAACATTTTCCCAGAACGTGTGCAGGAAGTTATTACCGTGTCGAAAAAGCAGAAGGCAAAGAAGTGGACGTTCAAGATCAAGGCAGGAAAAATGAAAATCAAGGGTAAAGGAAATCAGGTATATTTCAAAACGAAAAAGGGCAAGAAAAAATACCAGCGTCTGCATACAATTGTGACCGATGCCAACGGAGTTTCTACTTCTAAAGTAAAAGTGAAATATAACAAGAAGAAAAAGACACTTACCGTGACCCCATCAAAGAAATGGTGGAACAGTAAAAAGAGAAAATTCCCGATGGAGATGCGGACCAGTTATCTGACGGATAAACACAGCAGAAATGTAAAAGTAGGAGCAGCCTATAGTGGAGCACCAAACGGAACATTTACCTATGATAAATCACTGCTTTTACAGGCGAATAAATGTATTGGATTTACTAAAATGACAAATTTGGCAGAATTTAGTAATCCAAATGTGCAGATACGAAGTGCATCGTTACATATTCTAAATAAAAAGACATTAAAAATGGGTGCGGGCAAAACGTATGATATTGATGTGCACAAGGTAAAAGAAAACTGGTCAAGTAAAAAGCTTACTTATAATAATCGTCCGGCATACGAAGAAGTGTCCGGAGCTAAGGTTAGCATCCAGAAAAAGGGCAGTTATGCTTGTGACGTGACGGATATTGTGAAAGCATGGCAAAAAGGAGAGGCAAACTACGGTGTGGCACTGGTGTCTAACAATGCCAACCGCACATATCAGGCGGAATTAGACAGAAATCCGTATTTTACCGTGAATTATGAAGTGGTAGGATTTGATGGAGCTGTTCAGTTAAAAGAAAATGAGCCAATTACCAGAGATATTATCAAAGAAGGTCAGGAAAACTATTACTACTTTGATACGAAACCGGGCATTGCGTATGAAGTATATACCGATTCTGCCATGGATACGCAGGTAACCATGTATGACGAGAGCAAAGAGCGGGTTGATTATGCAGATGATACCGGAATGAACAAAAACTTTTCTTTTGTGGGCAGTTACAACAAAAGACGTTATATAAAGGTTAGTGCGAAAAACAAAGCAACCGGCAGTTATACGCTGCATTTGAAAAAACGTTTTGCCATTCCGGAAGTAAACGGAATGAAGGGACAGGATAAATATACACTTACATGGAATTCGATAGAGAATGCGAAGGAATATCTGGTATGTGTGTATGACGGTGGAAAGAAAATCAGCGAAACGGTAGTAACCGGTACGAGTTATGAGTATGTATATACGAATGCAACAAGTGGAAAGATACTTGGCTTTACTGTTACAGCCAGAGAAAATGAAGCCTTAACAGGCGAGAGTTCCAAAATGATTTACAGTGCAGACAGTCAGTCCGAATGGGTCTATCAGACACCAATGTTGAAAACGCGGAAGAACGCATCTTCGGTAACAGTAAATGATAAAATTTATGTATTGGGTGGTGAAAATGAGCAAGGTGCCTGCAAATCTTTCGCAGCATATGACACGAAGAAAAAGGTATGGGAAGAACTGCCAGAATATCCGGGTTCGGAAACCGGAATCTGCAAAGCATCCCTGATTTCGTATAAGAATGAAATATATGTTATTGGTGGTCAAACCGGTACAGGTGCGAATGCAAAGCAGCACTCAAGCATATTTATGTATTTAATGCGGAATCCAAAAAATGGACAACAAAAGCAGATATGAAAGAAGCAAGAACCAATTTGGCAACAGCTGTTTGCGGAGGCAAAGTATATGTTTTTTCTAAGGCTGGGGCAACGGATAAATTAGATGTATATGACTTAGATGCGGATACATGGGAAAGTGCTGTTATGCCGGGGACCAGTACGATTCTTGGTGCAGTTTGTGTGGATAACCGTATATTTGTGTTGAAGGAAGAAGGGGAAGGTATATATTGGGTCGAGTATCTTCCGGAAGATAATGCTTTTGAAGAAGCCGGAATAGTATGTCCTTATACAACTTCAGATCACTTTGCCACACCGGTTGTCATCAGTGGAAAAATTTATATGGTAAAGGAAACGGAAACAAAGAATGTTTTTGTATATGATGCTTATTCCGATGAGTGGAGCGAAATTTCAGCAATGAATTTAACAAAAAAGAATCGCTGCTTTCTGCCTGTGAAAATGAACTTTACAGCATTGGTGGCGAAATGACAGGCTTTGGTGTGTTGGATGTGGTAGAGCAGTATACAATCAAAGGTCAAACGATAAAAAAGCAGATGACAATTAATCAGGGAGAAATTTATGAACTACAGGTAACTGCCGGAAATTTGGCAAAAAATCAGAGTCAGATTGTAACATTGTCAATTGATCCTGATAAACTGAACTTTCAATCCGCATCTTCTTTTGAGGAGGAAGCGGATTTGAAAGAGGGAGTTGATGGGGTAAAACTTTTAAAATATCAACCGAAAAAAGGCATTATGGTTCTAAAGTTGACAGGAAGCATGGAACGAGGGAACTCTTGTGAAGCCTATCAATCGGTTCCGGTAGAAGCCAAAATGGATGGAAAGACAACCGTTGAAATTATTTTAACCGAAAGAAAACAGGCTTAGAAAGAAGGAGAGTTCATGACAAAAGAACGATGGATAGTTGTTGTCAGCATTATGATGTGCATTCTTGGATGTGTTTGCTTTTGGCTGGTACAAAAAAATATCCATAAAGAACAGCAAACGAAAACAGAAGAGAAAAGTATTTATAAAACTTTGAGTGAATCGGATAAAAAGGCTGCGGACATTTATGCAGAACTTTATGAAGAGTCTGTAGAAAATGTATCGCGGATATATCAAAAGACAAACGACTGGGAAAAGACAAATAAACAGCTGGAAAAAGAGTTTTTTACAATCGATGAAAATATAAAGTACCAGATGCAGAAAGAAGGCTACCGCTTAGAAGATTTGGAAAAGGCGGAAAAACTGTCGGTACAGACCGGAAAAAAAGCGATGGAACTGATTCGGGCAAAAGGAAAAGCCTCGGACAATCGGAAGTGGTCCGATGTGGTAAAGAAAGAGGAACTGCAGGCGGCAGAAACGGCCGAGGTTCCGAAATAAAAAAGACATAACAGGAAGAAGAGGAGTTTAAATTTATGAGAGACTTAAGAGCAGTGATTCACGGAATTACAACAGCAGTTTTGTGCGGCATGGCAGTTTTCTCCTGCAGCACCATCAGTAAAGCTGCCGGAGAAACATATCAGACAGCAGTGGAGGCAGCCTATGGAGATACTTTTCGTGGCGTCTATGAGAACTATCTTGCCGGTTCCCCGTTAGAGGCAGAGAACCCGGACGGTGTTGACACGGCAAGCGGGCGGCTCATGCTTTCCCGTACCGACCTTTCCTTAGAAGGAACCGGCGGGATGGACTTGGAACTCAACCGCTATTATGACAGCAACGAAGCCAATCTCGGACATGCAACCGTCGAATATTTAGACAAACTCGAAATCGACACGGTATGGGTTAAATACCGGACACAGGACAAAAAAGAGCACAAAATCCTTGTCAACCGTGCTCTGTTATCCAAACATAAAAAAGCGTTAAAAGACCTCTTAGTTTCTTATGAAGTGGGTGAGGCTCACCGCAATGTAGAACAGGATGGGGAGGATGCGATTGAAACCAAAACCCAGCGGACAAAGATTGTCAGCCGGGAAGGGCATGACGTATACGGGATTGCCAGCGGATGGCGCTATGACCTTCCGTGGATTGAAACCGTAACACTGGCAGAAGAAGAGGGCTGGGGAAAAAATCCCGCTTATCTTCATTATGGAAGTGCCGGTGTGATTGGGATTGAAACGAATGCCGATGCGGCAGCAAAAACTTACGCAATCCAAGGACTGAGTGGCTACTCTTACGAAGATTTGAAACTGGAGGATTTTAAGCAGACCGTGGATGGCATTTCCTGTACCTACCTGCTTCGTGATAAAACCGGACTTCGCACCTATTTTAACGAAGACGGTGTTGTTGTGCTGCAAAAAGACGCCCATGACAATGCCATTACCTATACATACACCGATGCCATTCATCTGGCAGCCATTACCGATTCTGTCGGACGAAAGATTGTATTTCATTACGAGGGTGAGGGCGATGATAAAGTGCTGAAAACCGTTACCGTGCAGGGAAAAGAAGCGGCAGGCGGCGTAACCAAGAAAACGATTACTTATGAAACGGAAGAAAAGACATACACGCCGCATCACGGAGATGTGTTAAACGGCTTTGTGCTTACGGCGGCAACCGTCGATGGAAGCCGGGAAATCTATACCTACCGGACCGTGGAACGGCTGATGAATACCTCTGGAGCGGGAATCGCTTCCCAGCGAGTTTCCACCAATCAGAGCTATCTTCTGACAAAATGTAAGGCAAACGGCAGTGAGACCCACTATGAGTACCGTGCCTGCTCGCTGCGCGGTGAAAAAGAAGTGGGAACCGGGCAGAAGAGGGATGTGGTGACGGAGCAGTTTTATGTCACCAGAGAGTATGAAAAAGACAATAAAACCGGAAAGAAATCAAACGGTACAAAGTATGACTATTTCCAGAAAAAAGGAACCGACGGACTCCGTTCCTATGACGATTTCAGGGAGCGGGAAAAAGACGATAAAGGCAACTGGAAAACCGCTTATGAAGTCTGGCAGTACGGAAATGACGGACTCCGCACGGTAACGGTTGTCAGCAGCTTTAATCCGAACAAATATAAAACGAACAAAAAGTATTATGATTATACCTATAAGAAATCCCAAATCAACCCGGATACCTTAAGGCTTAAAAAGGATACCAAGAAAAACGTCAGCCTTTATGTATATAATGAAAATAAACTTCTTACCAATGAGATTCACTATGGCAAAGAAAAAGAAGAAACCATAACCTCTTATGATAATAACGGCAATGGTTCTCTTGTGGTGCTTGAAACCGACAAATCGTATGGAAAGAGCGGCAAAGCGGTCACGACAAAACAAGGGTATACTTATGACCGCTGCCGAAACGTTTTAACTGAAAAGACAAACGCCGCTTATCAGAAAAAGAATCAGGGAAAAGAACACCTTTACACGACCAGCTATACATATCCGGCAGGAACATATCCGGATTCGGACGGTGCTTTTGTCTGCCCGGTGCTTACTCAAGAATCATACAGCGGAGCAAAGACCAAAAACCGTATGGTAAGTACGATGGCGGCAAACGGTGTGGATTATGCCAGCATATCCGAGCAGAAAAGTGTAAACGGCGGTGCGTACCGGACACTTACCAAAACGGATTTTACTTACGATGAACACGGCAACGAAACACGGGGCAGAGTTTATCCTTCCTACGATACGGACGGCGAAAAAGAAGTAATTCAGAATGACTACACCTTCAATGCACTGGGCCAGCAGACCCAGACGAAGGTCACGCTTACTTCTGCGAAAACCCCATCCGATAACCGGAGTTATGTGGAAGAAAAGACAACGTATGATTCTTTTGGTAACGAGCTTTCTTACACCGATGAAAACGGACAGACCTCCAAAACTTCCTATGATGAAGAAACCGGCGAGGAAACCGAAACCATCCGTGCTGTGGGAACCGCGTATGAATCCAAAGATAAGGAATATACCTCTGCGGACGGCTTAAAAACCATGACGGTCGATGCTTACGGACAGGTCAATATCAGTATTCAGGACGGCTTTGGCAACACGCTGATAAGCAAAGATGAGGCAGCCGGCACATGGACGGAAAGCATCTATGAGTATGGCAGCGAGGACAACGGTGAAAGCGGAAGCGAAACCGAAGAAACAGAAGACGATGTCGACGAAGAAAAAGAAGAAACATCCCGTCTTCTGGAAGAAAAAACATACTTGTTTGAGCCGGACGAAAAGAAATTTATTGTCAATGAAAACGGAGAAACCGTGGCAAATTTTTACATGACCGGAAAAGGCAGTGAACTGTTAAGCGGCAGCAAAAACTTTTATGACGACCTCGGCAATGAGATTGGAAGTGCTGAATTTATGAATGGAGAACTGGATAAAGCCCACTGCACTTCCTTCCAATTCAGTAAAAGTGAGACCGAAGTAACCGGCGAAGAAGACGAGGCACAGACGATTACCACCGGTTATGAAAAAGAAATCAATCCGTCTTCTTATACCGAAGAAGTTGACCCGGCAAATTATTACGACCAGTTTAACGATTCGGTGTTAAGTGAAACAATTACAAAAACCGTAACGGATGCCGAAGGCAGCACCCTTTCCCAGACGACTAGTTATCTTCGGGGAAAAAATAAGACGGAAACCGTTACCACCTATGAAAACGATGACTTTGGCAGGACGGTCAAAGAAAACACGATTCAGAAAAAATATCAGGATGGCAGATGGCTTCCGTCTTATGAGACAGAGGTTTCTTATACTTACGATGAAAATGGAAATGTAACCGAAACCGAGACAAAGAGCCGAAAAGAAGGGGAAACCGACTGGCAGACCCAGAAAACAAAAGCCGTCTATGACAGTAAGGGACAGGTTACAAAAGAATATAGTCCGCGTGGTGTTAAAGAGAACGTGGCGGCAAAGATATACGTATGACCTTTTGGGACGTAAGATTAAAGAAGAACTTCCGCAGAACAAGACAGACGGAAGTGCCGGTTACCAGACCGTAGTAAACGAATATGATAAATCCGGCAATCTCGTGGAAACAAAAGAGCAAATCGAGGGTGACAAGAACAAAGAAATCGAGTATACTTATGATAAACAGGGAAATCTCGTTCAGGTGAAAAGCAGTCTGGAAAATGAAAAAGCACAGTATGTCCAGTATGTTTATGACGAGCAGGGCAACAAGGTGCGCCGGTTTACCGGCATGACCGGTCCTTTGACGGTAACGGTAGCGGCAGTTGAAAATGCCAAAGACGATGCCGGTAAGGATACCTTTACCTATGGCGGTAAAACATATGCCGTATTGGTAACCGGGAAAAAGAAATCCGATACCATCCGGGAAACCAAGTATGTGTATGACACGAAAAACCGTCTGGTTTCTTATACCGACCCGGAAGGAAGAACGGAAACGTATACTTACGACTGCAACAGCAACCTGACGAAAACCATAGATAAAAACGGAAATACTTTGAAAAACACATATGATAATAAAAACCGGCTGACCGAGAGGACAGCAAAGGAGAAAAAGACCGGAAAAGAAACCGTACATACTTACCGTTACAACGCCTATGGAGATGTGGCAGTACAGGATGATACACAGTTTGTGTATGGCGATGTATCCGGCCAGGTCACAAAAGAAACGACCAAACTGACAAAAAATAAGGATGTCGTAAAGAATTATACCTATGACAGTAATGGAAACAAATCCACTTTTTCCGTAAAAGCAGGGGAGGATACCAAACTTTCTTTGTCGTATGAGTATGATGGCAGTTCCCGACTGATTTCCGTCAAAGACAGCGAAGGAAACAGGGCTGTTTCTTATGCCTATGATACGGAGGGAAGTCTTAGCGAAAGACAGGCGGCAAACGGACTGAAAACCACGTATGGCTATGATTACCAGAACCGTTTAACCTCTATGACAAACGAGACAGGAAAAGGTGTGGTTTCCAAGTACAGCAGTACCTATCTCAAAAACGGACAGAAAGCAGAAGAAGTTTCCACCGTTATGGATAAGAATGGAAAGAGCACGAAAAAAACGGCAGCCTACACCTATGATATGCTTGGCCGTATTACCAGAGAAACAAAAACAGGAAGGGAAGATATTTCCTATACCTATGACGCCAACAATAACCGGAAACAGATGACAATCGGAAACAAGACAACCGCTTATCAGTACAACAAAAATGACGAACTGCTCCGCACCGATACGCTGCATACCGACACGGAGAAGAACGATGTGGTGATTTACAAAAATGATAAGAACGGAAACCAGCTTGCTACCGTGAACCGCTCTGAGATTCCGGCAGAAGCAAAGGATACGTCTTACATCGATGTCGATGTGACGCTGGGAGACAATCAATTGAACGATAATGTAGTAAACCATTATAATGCTTTGAATCAGCTGACCGAGACGCTTACGAAAAACTACAAAGTAAGCTTTACTTATGATGCCGAAGGACTTCGTACCGGAAAGACGGTAAACGGAGAAAAAACAATTTATGTCTGGGACGGAGAGCAGGTGGTAATGGAACTGTCAAAGGGAGGAGCCGTACAGAAACGTTACATCCGTGGAAATGATTTAGTGTATGCCGATAAAGGAGAGAATACGGAGAAAACGTATTATGTCACAGATATGCACGGCAATGTAGTGCAGCTTTTGGATGAATCCGGAAATGTCACAAAGACGTATGAGTATGATTCCTTTGGAAACGAAGTAAAACCGGAGAAAAAGGATGAGAACCCGTACCGTTATTGTGGGGAATACTACGATAAAGAGACGGAGGAAGTCTATCTGCGGGCAAGATACTATGAGCCGGGAGTAGGAAGATTTATCACAAGAGATACCTATACCGGGGAAAGCGATGAGCCGCTGAGTCTGCATTTGTATACCTATTGTGCGAATGATGGGGTGAACTATGTGGATTGCGATGGAAATGCTCGTTCAACGCCTCATCCATTACCGACCCCTAGGCCAACGATAAAGCCTAAGTCCGTGCCTACACCGCAACCGGGGCCAGCACCGATACCTATCAAGATAAACTATACTAGTGCATCGATTGCACAAAAGATTGCGCAGAAGTATTTACTATTAACTAGCTGGAAAAGTGCAACAAGTATCGAATGTGCATTTGCATTGGCAAACTATATTAATAATAAACAAAGAGAGAGCGAAGTACTGAGAAAACAGTACAAGCAAAAGTTTATTACTAACCAAAGCAAACTTAGTGTATTGAAATTTGGAACATCAAATATGAAGAATGCAGGATGTGAGCTAATAGCTATTTATAATGCTATTTTATTGCAGAATGGTGGTAGTTGTTCGCTTTCTGATATAATATGGAAATGTGAATTGTCAGGGTATACTGCATTAACTGGTCAATGGGGGACAAATCCTTACAGGATCGGGGACCTTCTTACAATGTCAAAGATGCGTTACTCGGCAATACAGAATGTTAAAAGGCTAAAAATGCAAAAGGATAAAATTTATATTATTTCTTTCTGGAATCGCAGAAGTATTTTTGATGGGATTCATACAATAGCGGTTAAAGTTATAAAAAGAAATAAAATACAATGTTATAATGATATATATTCTGACAAACCGACAATTGTATCAGGAACATTTAAAAAGTTATTAAAAGGACGCCCATTTATTATTGGATATAAAATGAAAGGAAGACATAAATAAGATGAAAAAAAAAAGGGGAGGTTAATAATTAGTTGCTGTATTTTATTTGGAATTATGTTATTTATAGGATTGGCATATTGGATATTGATTTTTATTCCAAGAGAGGATGAAAGGATGCTATTTTGGTTATGAACAAATGCCAATAATGTCAAACGAAAAATATACTGGTAAAATTGATGCAAAGATGGAACATATTCTAATTGAAGATCATGCCGGAACAAAAGTAACAGAGCTTGATTTATTAGGTAATAGCCCAGATCAAGTGGTGTTAGGGGAGAAGACCTTTTTTTTACTATATCGATGGGATGACCAAAAAGGAACTGGGAAAATTGTTCAATATGATTACAAGTCAAATAAATTAAAAGAATGTAGGGTGTCTAATGTTGCAACAATTGCATGGAAAGACAACTGTTTATTTTTTGGGAATTGGGATTTAAAGGATGATTATCGTTATTATTTTGAATCTTATTATAAAGGATTTTATGCAAATCGTTATATAGAGGAAGAGAAATTTGGAAAACAGCCGAAAAAAATAATAAAGAATCATGACTGGGGATGCAAAATTGGAAATACCAAGATGTATTATCATGAAGAGGGCTTTTTTTCAACAGAACCTTCATGGTTAGATTATGCAGGAACCTCAACGGGAAATTTTACGTTGGATGATGTGAAATCTAATTATCAGGCAGAAACAAAGCAAGAGAAGATTAATCGAACTTTACTTGTGAAGGAAATAGGGCAATGTGGTATTTCAAACCCGAATTATTTAATAGTCGAATATCAAATGGGAGATAAGATTTATGGTGTTTGCAACGTGTTACGGGAGTATATTCCAGCATATCCGATTGAGTCAAAGGATGTGGTTGTGGCGTGCTGTTATAAAATTAGTAAAAAAAATAATAAGTTGAAGATATTGAAAAAGCAAAGTTCCAGTATTGCAATAATAGCAGAAAATGATGAATTTGTTTATCAAACCGACAATAAAATTATTAGGAATAATTTAAAAACAGGAGATACACAAACAATATTTACATTTAGCAAGTATTTTTCTGCAAATATAGATGTGCAAGGGGATTATTTGCATATTTATGAGGAAGATAGGAGCAGCTACATAAAGTGGACGTAGAAGGAGGTAGATTGTTGTCAATGAAAACAATGAGAATGTGGCGGAAACGTATACTTACGACTGCAACAGCAACCTGACGAAAACCGTAGATAAAAACGGAAATACTTTGAAAAATACATATGATAATAAAAACCGGCTGACCGAGAGGACAGCAAAGGAGAAAAAGACCGGAAAAGAAACCGTACATACTTACCGTTACAACGCCTATGGAGATGTGGCAGTACAGGATGATACACAGTTTGTGTATGGCGATGTGTCCGGTCAGGTCACAAAAGAAACGACCAAACTGACAAAAAATAAGGATGTCGTAAAGAATTATACCTATGACAGTAAGGGGAACAAATCCACTTTTTCCGTAAAAGCAGGGGAGGATACCAAACTTTCTCTGTCGTATGAGTATGATGGCAGTTCCCGACTGATTTCCGTCAAAGACAGCGAAGGAAACCGGGCTGTTTCTTATGCCTATGATACGGAGGGAAGCCTTAGCGAAAGACAGGCGGCAAACGGACTGAAAACCACGTATGGGTATGATTACCAGAACCGCTTAACCTCTATGACAAACGAGACGGGAAAAGGTGTGGTTTCCAAGTACAGCAGTACCTATCTCAAAAACGGACAGAAAGCAGAAGAAGTTTCCACCGTTATGGATAAGAAGGGAAAGAGCACGAAAAAAACGGCAGCCTACACCTATGACATGCTTGGCCGTATTACCAGAGAAACAAAAACAGGACGGGAAGATATTTCCTATACCTATGACGCCAACAATAACCGGAAACAGATGACAATCGGAAACAAGACAACCGCTTATCAGTACAACAAAAACGACGAACTGCTCCGCACCGATACGCTGCATACCGACACGGAGAAGAACGATGTGGTGATTTACAAAAATGATAAGAACGGAAACCAGCTTGCTACCGTGAACCGCTCTGAGATTCCGGCAGAAGCAAAGGATACGTCTTACATCGATGTCGATGTGACGTTGGGAGACAATCAATTGAACGATAATGTAGTAAACCATTATAATGCTTTGAATCAGCTGACCGAGACGCTTACGAAAAACTACAAAGTAAGCTTTACTTATGATGCCGAAGGACTTCGTACCGGAAAGACGGTAAACGGAGAAAAAACAATTTATGTCTGGGACGGAGAGCAGGTGGTAATGGAACTGTCAAAGGGAGGAGCCGTACAGAAACGTTACATCCGTGGAAATGATTTAGTGTATGCCGATAAAGGAGAGAATACGGAGAAAACGTATTATGTCACAGATATGCACGGCAATGTAGTGCAGCTTTTGGATGAATCCGGAAATGTCACAAAGACATATGAGTATGATTCCTTTGGAAACGAAGTAAAACCGGAGAAAAAGGATGAGAACCCGTACCGTTATTGTGGGGAATACTACGATAAAGAGACGGAGGAAGTCTATCTGCGGGCAAGATACTATCAGCCAAGTGTAGGTAGATTTATCACGAGAGATACTTACACTGGGGAAAGTGATGAGTCGCTGAGTTTGCATTTGTATACATACTGTGAGAATGATAGTGTGAATGCATGGGATCCGAGTGGGCATTATAAAATTAAGATGAAGCATATAAATGGAATGAAATGGAAGAAAAATTGGAAGGGAAGGAAATGGACTAAAAAGAATATTAGCATGATGAATGCTCTTTTAAAAAAATATGGTATTAAGAAGAAGAAGAGTATTGCATTGATGATGGCAACCTGTGATCAAGAGAGTGGTCAGGGAAGAATTATGCAAGAAAAGGGAGATGATAATTATTGTAGGAGTCATGGATATACAGTATATACTAAAGGTGCAGGATATATCCAAATTACAGGAAATGATCAACTTGATTTTTTGTCATATATAGGAGTTAAACCTAAGACAAATAGGACAGAGCAGATTTCAAAAAAATATGCATGGGAGGCTGCATGTTGGGAATGGGGGATTTGTCAAAAAGGTGGTCATAGTATGAATAAATATGTTAGTGATCATGGGAAAAGTATATCGGTTTTTTTGATTACTCAGTATTATATTAATGGATGGCCTTATAGTAAAGGTGATAAAAAATATGAACAATTTAATTCTGATATGACTTCATTACGAAAGAAGACAAAGAAATTTTCTTATAATAGGAAAAAAGATAGTAGTTGATAATATGAAATATAGGGCACCAAGTAGATGGAGCGAGAGAAGTAAATCTTATGAAAAAGCTATGAAAGTGTTCTATGGTAAATGATGTGATAAATTTATTTACCATTGAGATAGGATGGATGATATGTTTGAATATGAAAAGAAAATGGTTATATATTATTTTTAGTTGTGTATTTTTGGGCTTTTTGTTATTTGTTGTTAATATTTTTACGACGGAAAGGAAAAAGGAAAAAAATACTGAATTTCCAGTAATTTATAATGTCGAATATATGGAGTACAAGGAAGAACAATGGGACAGATTCAAAATTTATGTGCCATATGTGGAGAATCTAGGAAACCAAGATTTAGAAAAGACTATAAATAATGTTTTAAAACAGGAAGCGGTAACATGGTTGATGAATGATAATATATTTTCGAAAGGTCATAAGTCAAAGAAACCACGTGTGATATGTCAATCTAAGCAAATATTATCAATTGAATTGCCCTATAGAAGTGTTGGTGGTAGATTCATATCGTTTGTAAATCATTATATTACAATTGATATGCAAACTGGAAGAAAAATTACATATAGTGAATTGATAGAAAATGAAGGTAAATTGATTGATTTGTTAAGAGATGGAAAGTCAATTTTCTCTGATGGTACAATATATGATAATAATCAGAATGAGTCAGATTTATATATAAGAAAAAAAATGAAGGAAATGTCAAAAGATGATATAAAAGAACTTTTAGAACAGTGCAAAATGTCACAAGAGGATATTTTATTATATGATGAGGGGAAAGGAAAAACTACTGTTGAGACACGTGCGGATTTTTATATATCAGAAAAATGCTTTTAGTATTACATATGTAGAGGGAACATGCCGTTACTATGTATCCATTGGATTAGAGATATTAAAGAAAGAAGGGGTAATTAATATGGCTTATTTTAGTTAAATTGCAATTATTACAGATTATTAGGCAGAAGTATCGTTCCTCTAAGTCGTGATACTACCCAGGAGTTTGACAGGTGAATATCGAAAAAATTACAAAAGTGTCCCCTCATTCTGCAAAAATCGACTTGAGTATTGCAATTGTTGTGTTTATTGTAAAATATAATTACCGAAAGTTGCAAATGAGAATTGGAGAATGTTGCAAAACATTCGTTAAAAACTCTCAGGAACGGTGTAGCGCCTGAGTGGTAGCCACCAAGTATGAGTTTTCCAATGAAAAGATCCATTGCAGACATATCCAAAAACCATTAACCTTGTTTTTGTTGTAGCAAACAAATAAAGACAAGGAGGAAAGGAGAATGTCAACTACAATGGATCAGATACATCATATCAGAGATATGTTCTATCAACAAGATAAGAACATTTCTGAAATCGCATCTGAGACCGGTCTTAACTGGAAAACGGTCAAAAAATATGTGGATATGGAGGACTTCAATAGTCCGCCACCCATACCAGCATCATCAGAGATTCATGAATCCAAACTGGACCCGTTCAAACCTCTGATTGATGAATGGCTGCTGGCAGACAAGCTTGCACCTCGAAAGCAGCGGCATACAGCCAAAAGAGTCTATAAACGCCTTAAAGATGAGGCAGATGGCTTTGAATGCAGTTACAGGCTTGTCGCTTTATACGTCAAACAGAAGAAAGAGGAATTACGGCTAAAGAGAACCGATGGCTACATTCCTCTTGTGCATCACCCCGGCGAAGGTCAGGCGGACTTTGGAACCGCTGATTTTTACGAAAACGGCAGGCTTCATCACGAAGCCAAGTATCTTGTGCTTAGTTTTCCATACAGTAACGGCGGCTTTCTCCAGCTTAATTACGGAGAAAACATGGAGTGTCTTCTGGAAGGTCTGGTTGCCATATATGAGCACATCGGTGGGGTTCCCACTGAAATCTGGTTTGACAATACCAGAACCATTGTCACCAAGGTTATTAAAGGTGGCGGACGAGATGTAACAGAGCGTTTTCAGCGCATTACCGAATCAAGCCGGTATTCATGAATCCCGAATCCGGATGGGAAAAGGAAAACGTAGAAAACAAGGTCGGCTACCTGCGTCGTAACGAACTTGTACCGGTTCCCCGCTTCAATGATCTTGCAGAAGAAAATCGTCATCTTCTTGAACGCTGCGAAAGCGACATGCAACGTGAGCATTATGATGACGATGATAATCGTTTTATCAGCGAACTGTTTGAAGAGGATAAGGCACGTTTGCGGCCACTCCCTTGCGTACCATTCGACACGGCTCTTTACACGACCGCGACAACAGATAAATATGGCAAGTTTACCCTTGATGCAGGAAAGCACCGTTATTCTGCTTCACCGGCTTTTTGTGAGTCAATCGTCAATCTTAAGATTACATCATCTGCTGTGATTGTCATGGATACCGACATGCACGAAATTGTCCGTCACAAGCGCCTTTATGGTGATGAGCATGAAAGAATGGACTGGCTTCCATATCTTACATATATCGCAAGGAAACCACGCTCTCTGCGAAACAGTGGCATTTATGACATGATGCCCCAGACCATGCAGCTTTACATGGATAACTGCGAAAGCAGGGAACGGGGGCGGGTCTTAAAGGTTCTTGCTGAACTTACGGAAAGAACAGGATTTGCCAGCGCCGTTAAAACAGTGGATGAAGCAGTCCGGCTGAATGCAACAGACCCGGACAGTCTGCAGAGCCTTTACAGACGAACTTATGCAGATGTACCGCTTCTGCCTCCGCTTGAGAATAAAGCTTTACTGCCACAGCAGAAGGTCATTCCCTTTAGGAACGATCTGAAGATGCTGGATGTTGCCCTTAAGAAGGGAAGATATTTCCTATACCTATGACGCCAACAATAACCGGAAACAGATGACAATCGGAAACAAGACAACCGCTTATCAGTACAACAAAAACGACGAACTGCTCCGCACCGATACGCTGCATACCGACACGGAGAAGAACGATGTGGTAATTTACAAAAATGATAAGAACGGGAACCAGCTTGCTACCGTGAACCGCTCTGAAATTCCGACAGAAGCAAAGGATACGTCTTACATCGATGTCGATGTGACGCTGGGAGACAATCAATTGAACGATAACGTAGTAAACCATTATAATGCTTTGAATCAGCTGACCGAGACGCTTACGAAAAACTATAAGGATGGTATCATAATGTTAGAATAACTTCTTTCTAGGTGATTGGTCTTTAGTATCTATCAACTCAATTATACCATATCTAGTCAGGAGTTATTTGCTTTTAAAGAGAAATGTGTAGTATTTATGTGGCTTGTGGCGTTTTGCAAACGCCTAATCTAAAATATTTTATACGAGGAGAATTGAGGATGAAAAAAAATATTATTTGGGGAATTAATATTATAGTTATTATTATAATTGTGTTTTTGGTGAGTTGTATTTTTAGAAATAATGCAAACGAAAGTAATGATATTAAAACAGTGAAAAATACTGCAACAGTAAAAAAAACGGTACAAGATGGTAATTATTCGATTGGATTCTATAGTTATGAAAAGAAAATCCGGAATAAGACAAAAAAGTGCTGGATACCTTTTGTGGATTTTGCTAGTTTAGAAACAACAGATGAGAACCTAGAAACAACAGATGAGATAAATGATATTTTGTTTGATAGTGCTACAAAGTGGATGAACTATTGTTTTGTAAGCTCAGTAGCAGAACGAGAACAACCAGTAATCAGGTGCCATAACGATAGATATTTGTCAATTGAATTAACATATCGTACTCATGCAAACAAAGTTTTTGAAATATGTAATTTTATCACAATTGATTTGAAAAGAAAAAAAAGAATTTTTTTAAAAGACATTGTGGATAAGAAGACAATTATTAAAAAATGCGAGAAGGAACAGATGTTTATTTAAAAGAATTTGCGGTTTTGGATAAGAAAGAGAATGAGAGGGCAACTTTACGGTTTCGTGAATCCTTAAAAAAGACTCCCATTACAGAGTTAGAAAAAATGGTGGATGAATGCTCTATGGATGAAAGTATGTTTCCATCTGTATCTAATGCAAAAAGAACCGGTCTTGAAAATAAAAGTGGATTTTACATACAGGGGAATATACTTGTTATTGATGATGCAAGAATGCGTCAACATGGTAGGATAATTATAAAAATGTAATTAGCTAAGTGGAAAGCGGTAAGTACTTCCTAATTATATCAGCTAATAGGATATAATTATAAGGATTTTTTAGTTGTATAGTAAAGGATAAGTATGAGCAGAAAAACTTGTTATTTTTTTTGAAGAAAGTTGGAGAAGAATAATCATCATATATGTTAAGAAATTAAAGATGTTAATGTGGTAAAACAAAATGTATATAATAAGATATTTGCGACAAAAAGTTCTTGGTATAAATAGAAAATGATTACGAAGAATGTCCTTAAAATGTTTTGTGACAAAGATGCTGATAGCATGATCTAAAATATTATTAAGGAGTAATTAAGGAGATAAAACAACTTACGATAGATATACGATAGATACAGATAGGGAATCTCTCAGTGTAAGTAAGAGAGACGTCCAGTTTACATAGTTGCAAGATTTAAAGAGATTTGTTGACCGTCTGTATTGGTGTGAAGGAGAGTAGAAATTATATATGAAAAAAAAAGCATGTGGCTAAGTGGTTTGAAATAAAATTATGGAAGAATATAATGGCTCAGTTGTCAAGACAAAAATTTGATGTTTTTATAATGAACTGATATGTTGACGGGTTACATGGAAAATGTGGTGCGGCATTTCCCGGATTTTTATATTATGCAGCTTGCTCTGGCTGCATCCAGAAGCATTACCGGATAGTATACCTCGGCAGGGCGTTTGTTCCCAATGGACTGATGGCATCTTTCAAAGTTATAGGTGTAGATATACCTTCCAATGGCTTCTCTTGCTTCCTTGAGATTAGCATACTCCGTGAGATATGCTTCCTCATACTTGAAGCTGCGGAACCAGCGTTCAATCATGATATTATCTGCCCATCGACTTTTGCCATCCATGCTTTGCCGAATTCCATTATCTCGAATAAATTCGATGTATTTGTCACTGGTAAACTGGCTTCCCTGATCCGAGTTGATGATTAACGGCTTAGCTACTTTAAATGCTTTTTTACAGGCGTTGATGACCATAGTGGTATCCAGAGTATCATCAACATCCCAGCCAACGATACAACGGCTGTACCAGTCGATAATGGCTGTCAGATAAAGAAATCCATGCTTCATTGGAATGTATGTAATGTCAATCGACCATGCCTGATTGGAACGGTCAATGACTGCGTTACGAAGCAGATACGGACAGACTTTTGCCTGCTTCATGCGCTTAGACAGATTCATCTTTGGATAAATTGGTGTAATGTCCATTTCGCGCATATATCTGCCCGCTTTACGGCGACCAACCTGATATCCGCGCAGCTTAAGCTGCGCAGACATCTAACGGGCTCCCCAGGTAGGATTATCCGTATGCAGATGGTCAATGATAGACTTGCATTCCAGTTCTTCCTCTGAAACGGGGATACCGCCATAATATACGCTGGTGCGGTTGATTCCGAGTAGTTTGGCTCCTGTAGAAACCGACAGCTCCTTAGTCGTCAAAAGGTTTCGGACTAAATTTACTCTCGTAGTCAGGTCCGACAATTTCTTCAGATTTTTTTTGAGCCAGTCAACCTGCATAGTAAGTTGACCGACCTTTTTAGCGTATTCAGCTTTTTCCTTGCGTTCTTCGGCAAGTTTTTCCCGGAGATTGTCTTCTCGCTTGTTATCAAAAGCAAGAGACGCATTTGTAAGGAATTCTTTCTTCCAATTGCGGAGGAGATTTGGTTGAATATCGTTTTCAACAGCAAGGACATTAAGTTCTTTTTCTCCCTTAAGCGACTGGAGTACGAGGTTGGTTTTAAATTCAGCACTGAAATTTCTTCTTGATCTGGACATAATAAGTACCTTCTTTCATTTGTTGGTTATAGTATATCAGATTCATTAAGAAATGTCGTGTTCAGTGTCTTAATTTATGAGACCATTATAGAAACTAATAATTCTTTTCCCTATAACTTTTATAATTATTTTTGTTACTCTTTTTGAGACAACACCTGTTAATTTGAATGCTTCTAATATTTCAGAAATATATATTGGCATGCATAGTATGATGACGGATGACATTATTACTGGAAAAGCGTCGATTAAAGGGAGAGAAGATGTTAAAAATGTTGTTTGTAGTTTAAATCGAATAAAAGCAATTCGTGGAAAATATTCTGCTGAAGAATTAAGTGGTGAACCACCACAGGCAATGATTACTTGTTATGATGAAAATGATAACGAGATTTATACAGTTAAATTTTATGATGGTTTTATGATGGTAGACAATGAATTATATAGGATTACTGGCAAAGTATATAAAGAATTAGCGGAGTTGTGTGACAAGTATGGAGAGTGCCAAATTAATTGAGTAAGTCAGGGAAATTGTGAAATATTAGGAAAAGCAAATTGACAAAATCTGTGTTTATTAATATAATAGACACAGATTTTTGAATTTTGCCGAAGCGTTATATCAACAGATATGAATTAATGAGGAGGGGATGTAAATGAAAAAGAGGAAAATAATGTATACAGTCTTTTTATATTTCTTATTACGATTACATGCATTATAGTGGATATAAATAGGAAAGGCATAAAAACAAAAGAGAAAAAGTATTGTCTGCTGAAAATAATTCGATAACAGAAGCGCCTGGCATCATATCAGAGGAGCAACAGCATAATTATTATTTTAAAGCAATGAAGAATGAACAAGAAGAAATAAATTATGTTAAAGAGAATGGCAAGTTTGCATATAAGTATTGTTTTTGTGATATTGATAAAAATGGAATTGATGAGTTAATTGTTCAGGGAGATTATTATAATTATGCAATATACACTTTGAAAGGCGACAAAGTTGAAGGATTAGCATGGAATAAATATGGTGGTAACTTGAAGATTTATCCAACGAAAGGAATTTTTTGTTGGGAGGGTGGACACAACAATAGTGAGTACATAGAGTATATTGGGATTAAAGATACACAAGCCAAAGAAGCAGCGTCAAAATCGTGGTTGTATAAGTTTACAGAAGATTCTATGCACCCGTACCATTATGTTTACAAGATAAACGGAATGAAAGTAACAAAAAGGAATATAAAAAGTATGTTGATGCGTTAAAAAAAGAAAAAGCTATAACAGCAAGTAAATTAAAATGGCGTCAGTAGGTTACTAAAAAATATCCCAAGATAACAGCACTAAGAAAATAGAAATATTGAGAAAGGGAGGCAATATATGGTGAAAAGAGTATATATTATAGCAGGGGTAATATTTATATTAGTGTTTATGGTGTGGGGGCTGGGAAGAATTTGCTATAATGTGGATTTGGATTCATTATTAAAAAAGACGGAAAATAGTTCATTAGATACATCGCAGGAAAAAAATCAATATCTTAATTATCAGATTATAAACGGTAATTTGTATTTACAAAAGGAAGATGGATTATATCAATATAATTATGAGAATGGTGAAGAAGAAAAAATATTAGAAAACTCGATGGAAGATTTCATGATTATAGGAGATAAAATTTATTATACTAAAGTGAATAATAATGCAATTGAACGTTACAATTGTTTGAGTTTGTTTTGCAAAAATATAGGAAAAGATAACAGTAAAAAGCTTGTCGGCGATATAGAAAATTGTATTTTTAATAAAAGTTTTGCGCTTTTCTGTAGAAAAAAAAGAAAATGAACTGAAAGTATATCGTTATGATATAGCAACGAAGAATTGTAAAATTATTGTTTCTTTGTCACAGAATATTATAAATAAAGAAATGATGTTTGTGATACAAGATAACATTATTTTTGGAGAAAATGATAGGAGCAAGATATATTCTTACAATATGAGAACGAAAGAGTGGGGGAAATCTTTTCTATACCGTTAGATGGACAAGATTTGTTTTTTACGTAACAGGTGTTCAAGTAATGAATCATTATTTGTATGTTCAGGGGGAGGTGTGTGATAGCACAAAATCAGATATTGCAGGACCTCATGTTGTTACAGATAATAAGTCAAATGGAATTTGGAAAATAGACATAGAAACGAAACAGCGGCAAAGATATTTCAAAAAATATATGTGCAGGTGGAATTTATGTTTTGAACAACAAATTGTTCGGTATTAATAATGGAAAGTGTGTGAATCTTTCATAATGGAGAAAGTGTATTGCAACATTTTTGAAGGCTAAATTGTTGTATTAAGGAAAGAGTTGATTTACACGCAAGGGGGGATTCGGATGAAGAAAACAATTTTAAAAGTTATTATCTTAGCATTTTTTATATTATTGCATAAGGATACTGTGTATGCAGGGGACGAAATATCTTTTACGATAAATAATGAACCACCTCAAGATGCATTGATTATTGGCAGGGTAAGTGAGGTATATAACAATCAAAATTTTATAAGTATGGTCTTAAGTCAATATAGTGGACACCGAAAGTGCGACTTTTACGCCGCACCTTCTGCATGAACTGCATCCGGTGTCTTGTAGCCTAAGCTACTATGAGTCCGTCGATGATTATACCAGGACTCAATATATTCAAAAATGCTCTTGTAAGCATCGTTTGAATCCTTATAAATCTTGCAATAGGCTTCTTCCTTCTTCAAGAGAGAATGAAAAGATTCTATGCATGAATTATCGTAAGGACAGCCCTTACGACTAAACGAATGGTGGATTTTCTTTTTAACAAGATACTTTTCAAACTGGTCGCTAGTGTATTGTGTTCCTAAGTCACTATGCAGGATTATTCCTGATGTGTCGGAGACATTTAGACAAGCGTTTTCAACAGCCTTAACTGCAAGATCTGCGGTCATAGTTGTTCCATAAGCCCAGCCAATAATCTTGCGACTATAGAAATCCATTACAGATGCAAGATATGTCCATCCATCTTTTTGAGTATGGATATAAGTAATATCTGTGCACCATTTTTGATTGATTCCAGTGGCTGTAAAGTCCTGTTTCAATATATTTTCTTTTTCAGTAACAGGTTTGTTATCTGAAAAATGGCGATATTTCTTGATTACAATTGAATGGATTCCAAGCAATGCCATTCTTCGCTGTACTCGTTTTAAACTGACATGCCAGCCGTTTTCGAGTAATTCGTGATGAATTTTAGGGGCTCCATAACGTCTCTTTGTATCATAGTAAATCGCTAAGATATCATTATCGAGTTTCTGGTTTTCAGCATCTCGATTAGATTTTACATGGTTAAGATATTTGTAATAGGTGCTACGGTTTATTCCAAGTACCTTGCACATGATCTTAACAGGGTAGCGGTCTTGATATTTCGTTATGAAGGATACAAATTCATCTATTGTTTTCTGGCGAATATGGCTGTAGCTTTTTTTAGTATTTCATTCTCCATCTCAAGTTGCTGCACCTTCTTTTGCAGCTCCTTGTAATCCTTGAGTGAAACTGATTGATTCTCCTCAATCTTGATTGATGGAGCATAAAGCTTCTTCCATTTGTAAATTGTTTGCTCGACTAAGCCATATTCTTCTGCGAGCTGTGCAACGGGTTTTCCCGCCAGGTACAAGTCAATGATTTGTCGTTTGAATTCTTCGGTATATCTTTTACCGTTGTGGGCCATAGTGAAACACATCCTTTCTAATAAATATTTTAATGTGTCGCACTTTTCGTGTCCACTAATTTATACTAACATCAGTATTGATGTTGTGCGAATTGTTGTGGGGAAGATTTGCGAAGACCATGTAAATTTGCAAGGGGTGGATACTGCAAAGTATAAGAAGGGAGATTGTACTCTCTTTTCGGCAAAATTCATAGACAATAAAGATGGTATTACGCAATGCCGTGCTGTATATTACTATTACAAAGTTGCTCTTAAAGCAGATAATAAGGTTTGTATTTTGCCAAGTAAGGACGATTCAAGGGCACTTGCAGCAGAATTAGAATGGTTTGTAAATACGGGCGAGCAAAGAGTGAACGAAGAAATATATGATTATGATAAGGATAAGTGGTTGAAAAATTCGTTTGATAAACGTTATACTGCCCCAGATGTAAAGAAAGAATTGCAGAAAAAAAGAATACGATTTTGTGTGGTGGGTGGCATCTTAATTGTTTTAGTTGGTGCTTTTTGCATAACAAAAAAGGATGCACAAAAAAAGATTGAAGAAGCGGGAATAGATGATTAAGCAATTATGCTGAAAAAGAATAACAGTCTGTGTCTGTATTGGTGTGAAGGAGAGTAGAAATTATATATGAAAAAAAGCATGTGTGCTAAGTGGTTTGAAATAAAATTATGGAAGAAACTAATAATTCTTTTCTCTATAACTTTTATAATTATTTTTGTTACTCTTTTTGAGACAACACCTGTTAATTTGAATGCTTCTAATATTTCAGAAATATATATTGGCATGCATAGTATGATGACGGATGACATTATTACTGGAAAAGCGTCGATTAAAGAGAGAGAAAATATTCAAAATGTTATTTGTAGTTTGAATCGAATAAAAGCAATTCGTGGAAAATATTCGGCTGAAGAATTAAGTGGTGAACCACCACAGGCAATGATTACTTGTTATGATGAAAATGGTAACGAGATTTATACAGTTAAATTTTATGATGGTTTTATGATGGTAGACACTGAATTATATAGGATTACTGGTAAAGTATATAAGGAATTAGCCGAGTTGTGTGACAAGTATGGAGAGTGCTAAATTAATTGAGTAAGTCAGGGAAATTGTGAAATATTAGGAAAAGCAAATTGACAAAATCTGTGTTTATTAATATAATAGACACAGATTTTTGTTGTCAAAGCGTTATATTAAGAGTTATGGATTAATAAGGAGGGGATGAAGCTATGGTAGGCGTCAAGTAAGTTTTACTGAAACATTTATTTGTTTGTAGTAAATTATTTAAGGGAGGATTGTTTTATGATTTTAAAATTAATTAAGTACAGTTTAACGATGTTAGTATGTTGTATAACTCTTATTTCATGTGGACAGGAGAACATTTCTACAAATAAACCGGATATTGGCAAGAAGGAGAATTATTCTACCGGAACGCCGGATATAATAGAAAATTCTTCGTTACCAACTCAGACTCCGAAAAAATCAAAAGGCAGAAATAAATCAAAGAGAGGGGAATTACAGGCAATATATGGGAAATGGAAAATATTAGATATGGTTGGATACGGGTATATTTATGGAGAATTTTCAATGAAAGATTATGTAGGAGGGACTGTCACTATACGTGAAAATTATATTGAGACTAATCTGCCATTGGGTAGGTGGAAATTAAAAAATCCAATTTATAAATTGGAAAAACAAAATGAAGAGGATTTTTGGGAGTATAGTCATGCTAATATTCATAGTGGATTTGGTTTTAAAAGCGAGAAAATTAAAGCAGTAACAGTCTTTGATGATAAGGATGAATGGGATGAATTTGGAAATATATTTTGGATTAGAGATAAAGACCATCTGATATTTTTTGGACCTGTTTATTTTTTGGCAAAAAGAATAGAATGAGTACATACTTAGAAATTTTACAGAGGATTCATACGAGGGGAGTATGGATGAAGATGGTTTTAATTTATTAGAAGGAAGCATGGAAAAAAACACAGAGGAGTATTTTGGAATGAAAAAAGTAAAATACATTATATTAGTCGCAGTGGCAGGAATATTGATTTTTTGCTGTTATCGGATTGTATTTGCACCACATTCTTACCGGGATGTTGTTTCTCGGGAAATAGATAATATACAGCCAAGTATTAATACGAGTTCTTTTGAAAGTTTAAGTGTACAGAAGTTTAATGATACAAAATATTATTTAGATGAGAATAATGCACTGTGGTTTAAGAGTCCAAAGGAAGAGAAAATTTGCGTTAGACAGATTGCATATTTTCTGGTGTGGCAAAACCGTTTGATATATACAACTACCAACAATATAAAAGCGATATATGAAATGCCTCTCTTGGGGGACAATAAAAAGTCTGAAAAGAGGGTATCGGAAGAAGCAAAGATTATATTTTGTGATAATCAATTTCTTTATATTTATACGGCTAAAAAAATGTTGCTTAAATATGATTATTCATGGAAGGAAATTGAAGCAATTGATATGAAGAAAAAAGGTGTGGAAGTTAATTTTGAAAGAGCATGCGTTGTGAAAAATAAAATTGTATTTTGTACAGAAAGTGATGGTGCGGATGGTTTTGATATGTATTTGTTTGATTTAAAAACAAAGTACATACAAAAAGTTCCTTTTTCTTCAAAAGAAACATATGAGTATGCAATAAGGAATGATGTTGTTCGTTGGAAAGGGGAAGTCTACTACATGAGATGTAGTTATAATGATGGAGATATGAATAATTCACTTACACGTGCAGAATCAATTGACGATGGAATATATAGATTAGATTTGGCAAAAGGAAAATTAGAAAAGATATCGGAAGATGTAGGGGAATTCTTAATAGTGATTGATAATAATCTATGTGTTGTTAGGGATTCGTTTATGTTTGGTATGACGTACAAAAAGGTCCAATAAACTGCAACATTTCTAAGTGCTGAATCGTTGTATTATATAAAAGGGAAAGAGTTGACAGAACAAAAAGACTGCTAAAAGAAAGGGAGAAACAAAAGGGATGGCGCTCTGGTACAATAAAAAGTTAGTTATAATAATGATTATGTTAATATTGTTTAGTTGTACAAGCTGCGGTGTGAAGCAAAATACGGATAAACAAGAGGTAAAGAAAAAGATAACAAGAGAGGAGGATTATTCCTATGCAAATTCTACGGATATAGAATTTGTAAAATCAAAATTTCCCAATATAGAAGAAATTAAATCTGTATCATATATATATGAGAAGAAAAGTAACGATAGGGAGATTGGATTAGAATGGATACATTTTGAAGGCATCATAAATATTGGTAAGAATTTCTCGGAAAAAATTGCAAGAGAATATGATTGGGAACCATATGATACTATACCAAATTTATCAATAAAGACAAAAAATACGGATTATATGTATTGCGAGGAATTTACAGATGACTATACGTCCGATTCATTTGTTGGAGAATTCTATTTTGTTCCAAGTAGTAAACAACTAATATTTTATGGGGAGTATTAAAGGAGTTGATTTATACGTGAGGGGGATTTGGATGAAGAAACTCATTTTAAACAGTATATGTCTGTTAGAATTGTATTACTTTGCTCGTGCAGCAATACGTCGGTATCCGTAGCACCGGGAAGCGAAAAAACACCTCATGCGACGGAAGAAAAATCAAAATCACATGAAACGAAAACGGAAAATGTTAATACCGATAAAATGCAAGGGGTTTATCTACGCAGCTGCAAACCGGTTTGGCAATATTCTCAGGTGTATGACGGAGATTACTATTATTTAGTAACGGATGGTAATTGGAACTATACGGTAATGAAAAATAAAGAACCCATTGGAAAGTTTTCAATTCCCAAAGGCGGAATCATGGGGACTTTTGCGGTAGAAGGCGATAAGGCGTATGCTATCATATATTCAAATGATGAGGATGAATTATACCCTACATATTTAGCGCAGATAGATTATAAGAAATCCAGTATTAAGAAAATAGATATTGATTTTACTATATTAGACCGTGTGTATGGTGATGATAGGTTTGATTACATGCAGATACAAGATGAAAAAATATTTTTTGATAATCGTGAGAAGTATCCTGACGATATTTATCATTTGAATCCATATAAAAGTGGACAGTTTAGCATGTATGATATAAAAAAAGAAAAAATGACAGCACTCAATATACCAAAAGAGATGCAGAAGGCATTGCCCCATGTAAATTTAGTTGGAAATGCTTTTTGGTATGCAAATGAAATCAAGGGGAAAGTTGCTATCTATACTTATAATTGGAAGACAGGGGAGCAAAAGAAAGCAGCATCGAGTAAAATAGACAAAAAAGCAAAAGGAAATTTGATGATATATGTGGATGAGGATTACATATATTGTAGTGAGCTGGCAATTCCAAGACATGGTGGAAAAGCGAAAAGGCTTTTGAAAAATGCAGTAGTGTGTCCCGAGTATTGGTATGGCAATAGGTCGGGCAGCAGGTTTTTTTCGTCAAATTCTAAATATCTTTACTATTTAGATAAAAACTATCATTTGAAGAGATATGACAAAAGAATCGGATCGGTGAAAGGGTATGGGAAAGAGAAGTACATGAGTGTGGATTGTACAGAAAATGGAGTGTATGTAAAAAAATATAAAAAAGTTATGTTTCCGGGCTATACCGGGTCGGGGTGGTATTACGATGATGATATCGAGGATCCTGATGTAAAAGAAAGAACAAAACTAAGATTCTTTAAGGAATAAATAAGGAGAGTTAAACATGCTTTGATGCTAATAGAGGAAGATATTGCAACATTTTTGAAGGGTGAATCGTTGTATTATATAAAAGGGAAAGAATTGACAGAACAAAAGAGAGGGAGGAACAAAAGGGATGGCAATCCGATACAATAAAAAGTTAGTTATAATAATGATTATGTTAATATTGTTTAGTTGTACAAGCTGCGGTGTGAAGCAAAATACGGATAAACAAGAGGTAAAGAAAAAGATAACGTGGGAGGGGGATTATCCCTATGCAAATTCTACGGATATATTTTGTGTGGAGAAAAATAATTTATTTTCATATGACATAAACGGAGAAAACAAGAGAAAGTTAAAGGCAACAATGGGGGAAGGGTGCTTGATTCGAGTAACGGATGAATGGTTGTATTTTAAGAAGGAGATTAAAAAAAAAATACCCAATATGGGATAGAAATTGAAGCAGTATGCCGCATTCCTTTAAAGAAGGGGAGAGGTGGGAGAAGTGTATTAGCAGGCAAAGAGCAAAAAGTTGTAGATCATTTGGATGGAGTAACTGAAGCAATAGTCGTAGATAAGTATCTTGTTTATTTACGCTCTGCATCATGTCTAAACTATAATAATTCTTTAGTGGGGAGTTATATTATACAACAAGAAGATGAGATTTTTTTAGTTGATCTGAAAAATAATAAAACAAAAAAGTGCATCGTTCCAAAAGAAATAACAAGTCTAAAAATACTGGAGTGGCAAGTGTTTGGAAGTTCGTCGAAAGGAATTGTATGGGGAGAAGAGGCTTTGTTTTATTATGATATTAAACAAAACAAAGTTAGTTTGATTAACGAAAAACAGACAAGTAATGTGGCATTTGACCCATTAAAGGATGAAGTTTATTATTGCAAAGAAAATCGCCCTCAAATAATAGAGAAATATAGTATTAAAACGGGTGAAAAGAGTGCGATAATAACCAAAAAAGAAGTTTTACCGGTGCTTGTTAATTGCCTGTGTGTTTCTATGGATGATATAAAAAAAATTAGCATAGGGGAATTGTATTATAGTAAAGAAAAGATTTATTTTTCGGTAAAAACAAAAGTGAAGGGCGGTTACAATAGAGAGGTATTGTTATCCTATCAAGTAAATAAAAATTTAGTGCTTTATGAGCCGGAATTGGATAATGCAAAACATTTATATTTGTCGTGGAATGAGAAAAATGTATTTATGATATTGTTAGGTTGTGTTCAAGGCAAGTGGTTTTGGCAGGACGAAAATGGGTTGCTAAAATATGATAGCAAAACAGGAGCTGTCCGGTTATGTGATAGAGATGGAATGGATAATGAAATTTATGCAATTAAGAGTATGAAAGAGTTGAGAAAGTGGGATGAGTAAGATTAAAAAAATTGGTTTGGCAGGAGTGGTACTTGCAATTGTTTTTGTAGTGGCTTTTAACTGCTTTAATAGAAAAGAGCAAAATAAAATAGAAGAAAAGGAAACAAAGAAAAATGAATGTGCAGAAATGAAGTTGTTTGAGTATCCAACACAAATTCCGGATATCAATGCACAATCAGAGGGCTTAAAGATGATTTGTGCGGATAGAACGGCAAAGTATTGGCAGATTAGTGAAGGAAAATGTTATACGATGCAGTCCGATGGTGATAGAAATTATATAGTTCTTTGCAATGGAAATACAATTGGCGGTTTTTCTTTGTCTGATGGTTATATAGCAGGACTTGTAAGATACAAAAAAGAGTTTTATGCACTGCGAATATGTGCCAGTGAATATACGGATAAAGACACCAAATTTGAGGAGGCCGTTTATAAATGGAGTATTGGGAAAATAGATTTTAAGAACAATGCATTTGTAGAAATCTTTAATGCTAGTGAAAGCAGGTCGGACTCCCAGATGCCGGATGCTTATGATGTGTGTGTTTACAAGGATAAAGTTATTCTTTATTACCAAGAGAAAATACATATTTGGAGCATGAAAGGAAAGAAAAACAAAGCCGTTATAAATACGCCACATCTACCGCAAGGGAATTCGGAATATACGGTATATGATAATAAGATATTTTATGGTATCCACGATGAAAATAAGATAAATTTGTACTATTTTGATATGCAGAATAATATGGAAAAGAAATTTTATTCATATGTTAGCAAAAATGCAGTTAAAAATTGTTCTGTCAGTATTAAATTTGATAATGAAAATTTGTATGTGTCAAATTGCATGGTAAATAGAGAGGACGGAACAAAAAAACAAATCTTTAACAACTCTGTCAAAGATGGCGAAGATGTATTGTTTTCATGCACAAATAAAAATATATATTATTTGGACAAAGAACGTCAGGTGCATAAAATAAACAAGGTGAGTTTAGCGGATACAATTGTATATAAGAAAAAGGCGTCCGATGTACAGACATCAAAAGATTGTTTGTTTATTAAGAAATATGACGAAGAACTGGAACCTGATTATGAGACTGATTATGGTGAAATACAAAATTGGGATGTGCCGGACAAATGTAGAGTTGTTCAGATGTCAGAGCGTGGGGGAAAAGCAGTGCAGGTGGGAAAAATCAATGAAAATATGGCGGACTGTCCGGATGTGAATGCGAATAATTATTTCCAAAGTGTTTGTGATGCTTCGCAGTATTCACAGGTAGTAAATGGGAACTACTATTACCTCCGTATGGACAAAACAAAAAATAAGTATTGTGTGTATAAAAACAGGAAAAAGATTTTGACATTTTCATTGGAAAATCAAGAAAGACTAATTGCCTTTGTAAGATATAAGAATGCATTTTATTTTGTGAAACAGCGCGACGATGATTGGGAGGACTTATTTAACGTATATTCTGCAACTATATGCAGGATTTCTGAAGAAAGTCAAAGACCGGAAGTTTGCTTTGAATGGAAAACGAGAATTGGATTTTTGGTCACTTTGGAGGAACAATCATCATTTTTTAATAAATGTTTTCTTAGTGATGGAAAATTTTGTTTTGTCAGACGAAATTTCCTTTACGGATTTCGGTTGACAGATGGGGAACTGGTTGATTTTAATAGCGTATCGAAAGGCACGAAAAAGAAACTTGGTATCTCTTATAAAACTAAAGTACAGTATAGTTCATTGATTCATGTAAAAAAACGTATGTTAAAAAGTGCATATATTCAAATAAGAACTTTATATGATTTTAGCGATAAATATTTGTTTTACATAGATAAAAAGTTTAATTTGTGCAGATATGATATGAGTAATCAAAGTGAAACGGTAATTGCAAAAAAATGTGTTGGAATGGCCTACATAAAAGGGAATATATGTGTACGAAAATACAAGGCTAATATGGCATATTTGAAATGTGATGAAGATGATGAGGCAGAGAGCATATATGACAGTGATTGTCCAATTTATCAAATGACGATGGATGGAAAGGGCATTTGTACATTACGTTAAGCTGATTCGGCTGAAGTAATTTAATTATGACGATTCTCGTGGTGGAATTTTTTGATTACCGAAGCGTTATTGATTAATACGGAGGATGTAAATGAAAAAGAGGAAAATAATGTATACAATCTTTTTTATATTGCTTATTACAATTACATGCGTTGTAGTGAATATAAATAGAAAAGAGCAAAATAAAACAGAAGAAAAGAAGATCGAATGTGCAGAAATGCAGTTGTTTGAGTATCCAACACAATATTCACAAGTCAGCGGTAATCATTATTTCTATTTGCGAAAAAATGCTAAAGGTGACTATATTTTGCATCAGGACGGAAACACAGAAATTCTTTCCTTTCGCCTTTCTAAACAGAAATTAAGAGGTTTTGCGGTTTGGAATTCTCAATATTATGTTTTGGTAAGAAATGAAGTAGGAACGCTTCAGCTTGGAAAGGTTGACGGAAATGGCGAAGTTGATATTTTGTGCGATGTGTATGCACAAAAAGAGATACGTTCGATTATTTTATATAACGATTCACTATTTATGTGTGAAAATAATTCGAATATCATAGAAAGGCAGTCCATAAATGGACAAACTAGAACGTCGATTTCCTTAAATGCAGATTCGGATGAAATAAGTTTCTTTGGCTCTGAGAAAATTGGTGGAATATGCGCTATGGACGTTCGCAAAGATGGTAAAATAGAAGTCGTGGTTTTTGATTGGCAGGGGAACAGAAAAAGAACCTTGCATAGTCAGATGAAACTGTGGGAACATAGTAATTTGCCAAAGGAAAAAGGTGGGATTTACGTTGACAAGATAATCGATAAGTATATTTGTTTTACTTATTATTGCGGTGAAAAGTATTTTGTGGGAAGAATGAATTTGGATACAAATAGAATGGAAACTCTGGAACTGAGCAGTGAAGAAGTTTGTGACACATCGTTTGCGGCAGAAGGCGTGTATTTTGTTTCCCGGGATAGAACGATATCATATCAAGAGTGGGGCAAAAACAGCTCTCAAAAAATATCGGAATTGCAGGCAGAGGAGATAGATATTGTTGGGGAATGGCTTTATGTTAGGGGCTATTCAAAAGAATGGGAATTTCTTGAAGACAACGATAAGGAAGCATCCGATGAATGGAGTGATGTACTGTATCGAATTCGCTGCGTGGATGGAAAAGTTGAGAAACTGGAAGAAAATAACCCGGTAGATGAAACAGAAATGAGGTGAATTGTAGCTGTGGAAAATAAATATATCCAATACGATGCAACATATTGAGGGCTAAATTGTTGTATTTGAGGAAAACATAAATTGACAAAATCTGTGCTTGTTAATATAATAAATATAGTTTTTATAGTGCTAAAGCGTTATATATCAAATGATATGAATTAATGAGGAGGGTGTGTATTATGAAAAAACTAAAAATATTCTAGTTACGGTAGGAATTGTAATTTTACTTGCGGTGATAGTCTATGTTCGTAGCAGAATTTCTCCATTGATTGGTAATTATAGTGTTGAAAAGAGTGAAAAAAAGGTCGAAGCAAAACCAACGATGGACACAAAAGCACAAGAAACAAAAAAGCAAGAAAAAATGAAAACAACAAAACCACAGGAAACAAAAAAGCCAAAAACAAAAAAGTCTCAGGGGAAAACTGAGACTTCAGACTGTAGACAAAGTCCACGACAAATGTCGTGGATTTTTCTCGTATTAAAGCACTGAAAAGTGCGATTTTTTAGCGACTTTTCGGTGCTTTTTTGGTATAATAGAAGTATAAAATACTAGGTGGTGATTTCATATGATGACTGAAAATGCTGATAAAAAGAGAGAACAAATTCATTTGTTATGTATGGATGAAATGGTTCCTAAGGATCATCTTCTTCGAATTATCGATAAAGCAATCGATTGGACTTTCATTTATGATTTAGTGAAAGACAAATATTCGCACGATACCGGTCGGCCCAGCATGGATCCTGTGACATTGATTAAAATACCTCTCATTCAGTATCTGTATGGAATCAAGAGCATGCGTCAGACAGTAAAAGAAATTGAAGTAAACGTTGCATATCGATGGTTTCTTGGTCTTGATATGACAGATAAAGTTCCACACTTTTCAACCTTTGGAAAGAATTATACAAGACGATTCAAAGATACCGACTTATTTGAGCAGATTTTTGCTCATATTTTAGAAGAATGCTACAAGTTTAAATTGGTTGACCCAACAGAGATTTTTGTAGATGCTACTCATGTAAAAGCCCGTGCAAACAGTAGAAAAATGCAAAAACGAATTGCTAAGGAAGAAGCTCTTTTTTATGAAGATATGTTAAAAACTGAAATTAATAAAGATCGACAAGAGCATCACAAAAAACCATTAAAAGATAAAGACGATAATAATCACCCTCCTTTGTCTGGCGGAGGAACTTCAAATGAAAAAACAATAAAATCTAGTACCACTGATCCGGAAAGTGGTTGGTTTCGTAAAGGTGAACATAAACATGTTTTTGCATACGCCGTTGAAACCGCTTGTGATAAAAATGGATGGATTCTAGGTTATACAGTCAGCCCTGGAAACTTACATGACAGCAGAACATTTAAAGGATTATATGATAAAATTAAAAATATTGGAATAAAAACACTTGTTGCAGATGCCGGATATAAAACTCCAGCAATAGCAAAGCTTCTTATAGATGATGGAGTTACACCACTTTTTCCGTACAAGCGTCCAATGACCAAAGAGGGATTCTTTAAAAAATACGAATACGCTTATGACGAATACTATGATTGCTATATTTGCCCAAATAATCAAGTCTTGAAATATAGTACAACCAATCGTGATGGATATCGTGAATATAAAAGCTGTGGAAATGTATGCGAAAATTGTTCATATTTATCTCAATGTACAGAAAGCAAAAATCATGTGAAACTGATAACACGACATATATGGGAAAATTATATGGAGCAATGTGAAGATGTTCGTCATTCTTTGGGAATGAAAAAATTATATGAGCAAAGAAAAGAAACCATAGAGAGAATCTTTGGAACAGCAAAGGAGAATCATGGTTTTCGTTATACACAAATGTATGGTAAGGCTCGAATGGAAATGAAGGTCGGGCTTACCTTTGCCTGCATGAATCTAAAAAACTAGCAATGATGCTTCAAAAAGCGGTAGGAAAGGCTGCTTAATATCGACTTTTTATCATTTTGGGCGAACGATTGCTGCAAACAGAGAAAAAAATGGTGCTAGGACAACAGTCCTAGCACCACTTTGTCTACAGTCTGAAGTCTCAGGGGAAAACTGAGACTTTACAAAAAGGCATCAATTCATATTGGAATATGCAAGGAAGTGGTAAAGTTAAATTTGATGCGAGTGCAGGTTTTTATGATGAATGGGGAGATATTCCGGCTTTGGAGTATAAAACAAAAATGAATTTTATAAAGATTGCAAAACTAAAAAAAGGCATTCTGTATCACTTGAAGATTGAACAGGCATCAGATCTTAAGATTCCAACAAAAAGGCTTAGCCTTGGTTATTTTTATGTGCAAAAAAATAGGATAATGCGTATATGGGAAAATAACGATTATGAGGCACAAGGAAATGTTTGGACGCTGTCGAAGAAAACGTTAAATAGAATCATAAAGACCAGTGAGATTCCAAAGTATAGTACAATTGTTTGGCAGAAAAAGACATATAAAGATACATTAAAACACGATAAGATAGACTGGCATCAGTACTTAAAAAAGATTCAAGATTCGCCCAAAAAGAGACTGCGTTATGGTGGCTACTATCAATATCCACAGCATTCAGGATATTGGGAGACTTTTATTTGGGAAGAAGGAACTGGGTTGATTTTTTACCAGAGTGGATATAGAGATGGGGTGGAATGTATTATGCTGAAAAGGCAAGGTGTGAAACTTCCAAGTGATGTATGGTTGTATTGAGGTGATTTTACTGCAACATTCCGGAAAGGCGAATCGTTTTATTTGAGAAAGTGTTGATTATACGAGGGAGGATGTAAATGAAGAAGAGGAAAATAGGAATAGCAATTATTTTACTTGTAGTTCTTTTTAGTGGATTGTTTTTGTGGTGGTTGACAAAACCAATAAAAATTACAACCAATAAAATTGTTAAAGTAACTATTAAGGGATACGATGCAGAGGTAGTTTCATCGAATAAACAATGTATTCAGGAAGCAATACAACTTGTGGAAAATACCAGAGCAATACCGCTTGGAGATTGGGCTGTAAAGTATATAGGAGGAGATTCCCCCGATTTAATGGTTATGTTCCGGGATGATAAGGATGATGCAATTGCATCAGTTTCGTATTATGGAAATATTGTTATGGATGAAAATAGTTATTATTATTTACTTAACTCAGAAGACAGCATAGATGAAAAGATTACACAATTAAGTAAAAGATATGAGGATAAAAAAGAAAAGAAACAGGATGTATCATTTCAGGATATACAGGATGCATCTTGGTATGCACAAGTTTATGAGAAAGACTTTTTCCATATAAGAAAAGAGAAAGAAGCAAATCGGTATACCATATTCAAAAATAAGAATAAATTATTTGCTTTTGATGTGCCACAAGGAGGATATTTGTCACAATTTACTCGATATGGGGACGCATTTTATCTGCTTATGAATATAGCGGGGGAAAATGGTAAACTGGATGCAATTGTTTGTCGTGTCTCAGAGAAAAAACAAACTCTGCAAAAGTGTTTTAAATTAAATCCGTCTCATATTTTTGGAAAAACAGTGAGAAATATGGTAATTAGCGGTAATGAACTATTTTATATGTGGAACGGTTATTTGTATGGCTATCCGTTGGATAGCGGAAAGATTCATTGTTATAAAGAAATACCTGAGCATATGAGAAAAGCAGGAGAAGATTATTCTGTAGCGGATGGCATGTTTTATTATCAGCTGAAAGAAAAGGGCAAAATTAACGTGTATTCTTATGATAAAAACAGCAATAAGGAAAAAAGTTGGTTTAGTTATACGGGAACAAAAAATAACACACATAATCCGTATGTATTAAAAATGGGAGATTGGCTTGCTATTACGACAAGTGCAGAACATACACAAGTTTATTTGTATAACAGCAAAACGAAAGAAAAAGTAAATTTTTCAATTGCGGATGGACTTGAAAATCCGTGCAGTTTAAATAAAAATCATTTCTATTATGTTGATAAGAAATATAAGCTGCATCAATACTCTCTTAAAGATAAAAAGGACAGGGTAGTCTTTGAAAAGTGTATTGGTACGGTGTGTACAGAAAACACGATATATGTACAAAAATATAAGAAATCAATGATTGAAGATGATGATAAGGGAGGAAAGGTGATACTAAATACTGCGAACCTTCAGAACTTTTATGATGAGTTAGAGTCAATGGGGCTCTTAGATGAATTTTGTGGAACGGATCATAATTGCGAAATTTATGAGATTGCAGAAAAAAGCGGCAGAGAGGAAAAAATGTTAACAAATTTTAAGTCGTGAGAGTGTGGGAAGGAGAGATAAAGTGTTGTGGTTCGAGTATAAAAAGAAAACAAATATATTTTGTGTTGCAACGTTTAGTGTGGCGTTACTTAATATTGTTTTGAATATAACTTTTTGGATCGGTATTTTAACGATACAAGAGAATTATTTCAGGATTCAGGATTAAATTATGGACATGTGGCTTTATGCAATAGTTTAATAATTTTGAGTATTAGCACTTTACTTATATGGGGTTGTGATAATTATTTAAAAGTACTGAAGTGGTCTGTATATATAATGCCAGCATTTCAATTTGCGGAAATAATAGTTGAGTTTTCTTTCCTTAATACCATATTAAATATAAGAGAATTTTGGTATGTGATATTGCAGCCGTTACCGTTGTTTGTGGTATTAGTACTGTTTATTGCAAGTAAATTGTCAGTAAAAGCGGTAGTTGGAATGTGTATTGCAGACTATGTTTTATTCGTAGGAAAAGAACTTTTTTATGTAAATCATGGGGGACTATGTTTTTTTGAAGTTTATGGCGTGGTAGAAATTAATCTTTTGAGAATTGCATTGTGTGTTATGTTTAGTCTTATAGTAATGACATACAGAATTTTGTTACAGCAGTTGACAAACTCCCCAAATTAGACTAACATAACAAGTGTTATGATGAAAAACAAACAAGAAACCATTGAAAAAATTAAACAGGCGGCGTTGGAAGAGTTTTACGCCAATGGATATGCAAAAGCAAGTCTTAGGACAATCTGCTTGCAGGGCGGGTGTTACGAAGGGTTCCGGGAGCGTGTGGAAAAAATGATGGAGCAGTCATTTCTTACATATTACCGGAGCAAACTTAAGACAGTGCCGGATAAAGGATTGATAAAAATATTGGCAAAGCAGCGGCTAGACAGTTGTTTGCAGATTGTAAAAGAGGATTATGACATGGAATACAGCCTGTATTTAGTGAAACAGATTGGTATTTACGCCGGAGGCGGAACCGAAAGATTAATAGAGAGTTTAAGAAAGCTTCACAGAGACTAACTGTGGAGCTTTTTTTACAACATAACAATTCATAACAAACGTTACGAAAGGATGATACGATGAAAGAGAAAGTAAGTGTGACCGGTGTGCCGGAGACAATGATTCAGACTTTATATGCGAGGGCAAAGGAATCGGAGAAAGACAATCCGATGATTCAGGATGATATGGCGGCAGAGATTGTGTCAAAGCTGGATTACGACTTTTCCAATGCGGATAAAGATAAGGCGATGAGTTATGGCGTAATTGCAAGAACGATTGTGCTGGATGAGATGGTAGAGCGGTATTTGAGTAAAAATCCAAAGACCGTTGTGATAAATATTGCCAGTGGTATGGACACAAGATGTTACCGGATGAAAGGAAAGTATCTGCGCTGGTACAATGTGGATTTGCCGGAAACAATGGAGATAAGAGAAAAGTTTCTTACGGAAAACGGGCCGATTTATCAGATTGCAAAGTCAGCAATGGACGCATCCTACACGGATGAAATCGTATGTGACGGCGAAAATGTATTGGTTGTGATTGAAGGACTTTCCATGTATTTAAGCGAAGAAGATGTGCTGCAAATGTTTTCCATTATTGAAAAAAACTTTCCGGAGGTTACCGTTATGGTTGAAACAATGTCTCCGTTTGTCGTGCGTCATATAAAGGAAAAATCAATTGAAGGCAGCAATGCAAAATTTACATGGGGCGTTAAAAATGGAAAATTGCTGCAACAGCTTGTTCCGGCATTTTCATATAAACAAGAAGTAAGCCTGATTGAAGGAATGAAAAAAATGATGCCGATATATCGTGTTGTCGGTAAAATTCCGGGAGTCAAGAATTTTTCAAATAAAATTATTGTTCTTGAGAAAGAATAAAAGTTAATGAGGTAAAAGCGTATAACCTATTGACTTAGCATTGCCATCTGCCTTATGATAGAGCAAAGAATAAATGAAAAGAGGAAAATTATGAACATCGATGAAATGTTAGAAATTAGCGATTGTCCATTATGTGATGGCGGTGCGTTATTAGAAGAGGAATGTGGATGTAGTTATTATGTATCATGTCTGGATTGTGGATGTCATACGGTAAATATTGATTTCCGTTCGGATGAAGAGCGCTTGGATGCCGCCAAACGTGCAGTTATGCTTTGGAATACCGGAAAGGTAATATCAAGCAGTCCTGGCGAATGAGAGGCTGCCCGTGAATGTCCTTATGAACCGTTTCTAAAAAGCTTTCATACAATAAAATAAGAAACATAAGGCGGGCAGATACCGATGAAGGAAAGGACAAAAGTAATTGTGGACGACACAACCATTTATGAGGTGGATTTAGCGTGTTATGAATCTTTGACGCCGGAGGAAAAAAGAAAATATTTCCCGCAGGCATGGAAAGAGGAGAACGGTTCTATTGGACGGAATCATTCATTTCAGACGAATCGTAAATAAAAAATGAGGCGGTTATCCGCCCCATTTTTTTTGCATTAAGCAATTTTCAATTAGCAGCCGCAGCCGAATCCACCGAATCCGTTATTGCCTCCGCAGCAGCAGAGGATAATGAGAATCCAAATGATGCAGCTGCAATCACCGCCCATGCCGCCGCCAAAGCCGTTACCACAGCCGCCGCAGCAAAGAAGTAAAAGGATAATAATCCAGCAGCAGGAAGAATTGTTCTCGTTGCAGGAGCATCCTCCGCCACAGTTTGTTGCTGACAAATCACTCATAGGTTTGCCTCCTAAATTTCATTTACACTGTTATCCTATGCAGGGTGGCTTGGGTGATTTACACAAAAAAATGAAAAAAAAGACGGAAATATTTTATTTGCATATAGACAGAGAATATACTATAATATTGACAGCATTATGATTAGTGATAATATGGTCTTTTATCGTTAGATAGTGGCAGATAATAAAAAAGATAAAATGAAAAAGAGGGATTCACGACGATGAAACGATACCAGTGGATGGGGATTATGCTGAGCCTTGTTTTGCTTCTGTGCTCGTGCGGTACGGACAAAGAGGTTGAGAAGAAAGCCGGCGAAAGTACGAGTACACCGTCTGCAACGGCGAGCGTTATGCCGTTGATTTCAGAGGATGAGGCTTTTTCAGAGGCAGAGAAGATTGTAAAAACAATGACAATTGAACAAAAAGTAGGACAGATGTTTTTGGTGGATTTACTGCAGTTAGATGCATCACCATCGGTGGACGGAACCGCTTATAAGGCGACGGACAGCATGAAACAGGCAATTATTGATTATCACCTGGGTGGCGTCTATCTTACGAAGGAGAATATTAAGTCGCAGGAGCAGACGAAAAAACTGGTGCAGAATTTACAGGCGAGCGTTGTATCAGGAAGTGCGCTTTACGTTGCCGTAGAGGAAGACGGCGGTGGAGAAAATTCCATTTCTGCCAAAGTTGAGGATTTAAAAGATACCGGTTATGTTACCCCAAAAGAAATGGGACAAAATATGACGGCAAACCAGATTTATGAATCGGGGAGAACGATTGCCGGAGAATTGACGAAAATCGGTATAAATCTGAATCTGGCGCCGGTGGCGGATTTGGCAAGTGACCAAAATCCATCGTATGCAATGCGCTGCCTGGGAAGTGATGCGGATGGCGTGGCAGATTTGTTGGATGATTTTGTAAGTGGCATGCGCGAGGGCGGACTTTCCGTGACGCTTAAGACTTTTCCGGGAATTGGTAATGTTTCTGCGGATGTGACAGAGTCAATTGCCGAAAATACAGACAGTCTGATGACGATACGTGATACGAATTTTGTGCCGTATGCGAGCGGGATTCAGGCAGGCGCTGACTGCGTGATGGTGAGCAATGCCGCATACAGTAAGTTGACGGTGAAAAAAGTACCGGCATTTATGTCGCAGGATATTGTGACGAAACTTTTACGGGAAGAACTCGGATTTGATGGAATTGTTATGACAAGCCCACTCAATGATAATGTGATAGAGAACAATTATACAAATGAATTTGCCGTAGTGGAAGCGGTAAAAGCAGGATGCGATTTAATCGTCCTGCCGGGGAATTTCAAGGAGTGCTATGAGGCTTTAATTACTGCCGTGGAGGAAGGCAGGATTGATGAAAAAGTGATTAACACATCCGTCCGGCGAATCTTACAGAATAAGATTCAAAGGGGCATACTTGTGTTAGAATAAACAGCAAAAGGAAGGACTTGAAATGAACTCACAGGTTGATGAAACTTATTACGATGGACTGCATGAAGAGTGTGGTGTTTTCGGTGTCTATGATTTGGATGGCGGTGATGTTGCCTCCACAATTTACTATGGACTTTTCGCTTTGCAACACAGAGGTCAGGAAAGCTGTGGTATTGCGGTCAGCGATACAAAAGGACCGAAAGGAAAAGTATTGTCTTCAAAAGGCATGGGACTTGTCAATGAAGTCTTTGATTCTGAAAAACTTGAAAAACTCAAAGGAAATATCGGGGTTGGACATGTCCGCTACTCGACGGCAGGTGCGAGCAATGGACAGAATGTACAGCCGTTAGTATTAAATTATGTCAAAGGTATTCTTATGTTAGCGCATAACGGAAATCTGGTAAATGCGCCAGAACTCCGCAAAGAACTGGAATACACAGGAGCTATTTTCCAGACGACCATTGATTCGGAAGTTATTGCGTACCACATTGCGAGAGAGCGTTTGAAAACGGGTACGGTAGAAGAAGCTGTGAAAAATGCGATGAAGAAATTAAAAGGTGCGTATTCACTTGTGATTTCCAGTCCGAGAAAATTGATTGGTGCCCGCGACCCATTTGGTTTTCGCCCTCTGGTGATTGGAAAACGGGATAACAGTTATCTGCTTGCCAGCGAAACCTGTGCACTTGATGCTGTTGGTGCAACATTTGTCCGGGATGTAAAACCGGGGGAAATTGTCATGCTAGACAAAAACGGTATTACATCGGATGAAAGTCTCTGCACGGTAAAACCGGCAAGATGTATTTTTGAATATATTTATTTTGCAAGACCGGACAGTTATGTGGATGGCGTGAGTGTTTATAATTCGCGTATTATGGCAGGGAAAATTCTTGCCCAGATGCATCCGGCAGAAGCGGATATTGTCATTGGAGTGCCGGATTCCGGAAATGCGGCTGCGATGGGATTTGCCCTGGAGTCAAATATTCCGTATGGTGTTGGTTTTATCAAGAATAGTTATGTGGGAAGAACGTTTATTAAACCCAAACAGTCTGCCCGTGAGTCCAGTGTAAACATTAAATTGAATGCCTTGAAAGAAGTGGTTAGTGGCAAGCGTGTTGTGATGGTCGATGATTCGATTGTGCGCGGTACGACGAGCGGCCACATTGTAAAAATGCTCAAAGATGCCGGAGCGACTGAGGTGCATGTAAGAATCAGTTCGCCGCCATTTTTGTTTCCATGCTATTTTGGAACCGACGTGCCAAGCTGCGACCAGCTGATTGCACATGACCACACGGTATCCCAGATTTGTGAGTTGATTGGAGCGGATTCGCTTGGTTACTTAGATGGCGAGAGACTGCCGGAATTGATTGAGGGAGACACCGGTTACTGTGATGCGTGCTTCTCCGGAAATTACCCGGTAGAGCCGCCAACCGAAGATATTCGTGGAAGTTTTGAACCGTAAATAGGTGTTAAGGAAAAGCCCTGGCACTATTTTATAAAAGGATAGAGAAAGGAAAGAAAGAATATGAGTACAGACAGATATGTAAGCCCGTTGTCGGAGAGATACGCCAGCAAAGAAATGCAGTTTATTTTCTCGCCGGATATGAAATTTCAGACTTGGAGAAAATTATGGATTGCATTAGCAGAAACCGAGAAAGAACTTGGCTTAAAGGATGCAGATGGAAATCCACGTATTACAGACGAGCAGATTGAGGAGTTAAAAGCACATGTGACAGATATTAATTATGATGTTGCAAAAGCTCGCGAAAAAGAGGTGCGCCACGACGTAATGAGCCATGTATATGCATATGGCAAACAGTGTCCAAAGGCAGCAGGAATCATTCATCTCGGAGCAACTTCCTGCTATGTTGGTGATAATACAGACGTCATTATCATGACCGAAGCACTTAAATTAGTAAAGAAAAAACTGGTGAATGTCATTTCCGTATTATCTGATTTTGCAATGAAATACAAAGACCTTCCGACGCTTGCATTTACTCATTTCCAGCCGGCACAGCCGACAACAGTTGGTAAGCGTGCAACGCTTTGGATTCAGGAACTTGTGATGGATTTGGAAGATTTGAATCACGTGCTGTCTCATATGAAACTTCTTGGTTCGAAAGGAACTACCGGTACACAGGCAAGTTTCCTTGAGCTGTTTGACGGTGATGAGAGCAAATGTAAAGAAGCGGACAAACTGATTGCAAAGAAAATGGGATTTGACGCATGCTTCCCTGTTTCCGGACAGACCTATTCCCGTAAATTGGATACTCGCGTAGTAAATATACTTGCCGGCATCGCAGCCAGCGCACATAAATTTTCAAACGATATCCGTCTTCTTCAGCATTTGAAAGAAGTGGAAGAGCCATTTGAAAAGAGCCAGATTGGTTCCTCTGCAATGGCATACAAGAGAAACCCAATGCGCAGCGAGCGTATTGCATCCCTGTCCCGCTATGTGATGATTGATGCCTTGAACCCGGCGATTACATCGGCAACTCAGTGGTTTGAGAGAACGCTCGATGATTCTGCAAATAAGCGTCTGAGCGTAGCAGAAGGCTTCCTCACAATCGACGGTATTTTGGATTTGTTCTTAAATGTAGCCGATGGACTTGTTGTTTACGATAAAGTAATTACAAAACGACTGATGTCCGAACTTCCATTTATGGCAACCGAAAATATCATGATGGATGCCGTAAAAGCCGGCGGAAACCGTCAGGAACTGCATGAGAAGATTCGTGAGCTTTCCATGGAAGCAGGCAGAAATGTAAAAGAGCGCGGCTTAGACAATAACCTCTTAGAGTTGATTGCCGCAGACGATGCCTTCCCAATGACTTTGGAAGAATTGCAGAAGACCATGGACCCAAGTAAATATGTTGGCCGTGCACCAAGTCAGGTAAAAGAATTTGTTGAAGACGTGGTCACACCAATTCTCGACGAAAACAAAGACTTGCTTGGAATTAAAGCAGAGATTAACTGCTAATTAAGGAAAGTAAATATTATGTAGACAAAGTTGGTGCTAGGACTGTTCTGTTGTCCCAGCACCATTTTTCTTTGTTTGTGGGTTTGCAGCAGTTGTGGAGCAATGGAGAAATCCGTTATATATAAGCATCAAAAGTCTTAGGCAACGCTAATCCGTTCAAAATTAAAAAAGAGTTGTACAAAATAGAAAACCACTTGCAAGCAAAGCAACCATAAAGTAGAAAATCTGGGAAAAGAGTTGTTTTGTCTGGGAAAATTCGATTGGAATTTTAACAAAACTCAGATTAAAGGAATAAGTTTGCGCTAAATGTTCGCTGTCAATTCCTTTGGATTCCAGTAATTCCGTAGAAAAACAAAAAAAGTCCCACCGAACACTTGACACAAACTGACACAAACACCCACTAGTTTCTTCCCCCATCTTATGATATAATCATACCAAATGACAAGGAGGTGGCGTTATGCCATTATTAAATAAAGAAAAAATGATGGATGGTTTTGGCAAGGCAGTTGACGCCGTGAATAATGCGGCAGACAAAGCCGGCAAGTACGCCAAAGAAAAAGAACTGGACAAGAAAATTGACCATGCCGCAGAGGTTGTCACCAAAGAGGCAAAAAAAGTTGGTAAAGAAATCAAGAGTGTATTTTCAAGCGAGAAAAAATAGAAGAAGAGGATTGTAAATTATGTGGATTGCAGATGGATGGAACGATTATGAAGTGTTAGATACTTCGGCGGGAGAAAAATTAGAGCGGTGGGGTGATTATATTCTTGTGCGCCCGGACCCGCAGGTGATTTGGAACACACCGCATAAAGTAAGAGAGTGGAAACAGAAAAACGGACATTACCACAGAAGCAATAAAGGCGGCGGACAGTGGGAATTTTTTGATTTGCCGGAGCAGTGGGAGATTTCCTATGGAAATCTCAAATTTCATTTGAAACCATTTCATTTTAAACATACCGGACTTTTCCCTGAGCAGGCGGTAAACTGGGAGTGGAGCGGAAATTTGATTCGCGAGGCAAAGAAGAAAAATCCGGGAAAAGAAATTAAGGTGCTGAATTTATTTGCATACACGGGTGGCGCGACAGTGGCATGCGCCGATGCGGGGGCAGCTGTGACACATGTGGACGCATCCAAAGGGATGGTTACATGGGCGAAAGAAAATGCGGCAGCGTCCGGGCTTGCCAATGCGCCGATTCGCTATCTGGTGGATGACTGCGTAAAATTTGTGGAGCGTGAAATTCGCCGGGGCAATCATTATGATGCGATTATTATGGACCCGCCTTCCTATGGAAGAGGTCCCAAAGGCGAGATTTGGAAAATAGAAGAAAAAATTTTCCCACTGGTACAGCTTTGCACGAAGGTACTTGCAGACAAGCCATTATTTTTCCTGATTAATTCTTATACAACAGGATTACAGCCGGCGGTGCTTTCTTATATGTTAAATTTGGAATTAAAAAGCCGTTTTGGCGGAACGGTTGAAGCAGATGAAATCGGATTGCCGGTGCGCGGTAAGCAGGGACTTGTTTTGCCGTGTGGCGCAAGCGGAAGATGGAGCCGTAAAGAGAGAGAGTAAGAGGAAGGGGTGAAGCGATGAAACTGATTCATTGTGCGGATTTGCATTTGGATTCAAGCATGACGACGCATTTGACAAAGGAAAAAGCAAAGGAGCGAAAAGCAGAATTACTCGCTTCTTTTAACCGGATGATGGAGTATGCCGACAAGGAAAATGTGTCGGCGGTTTTGATTGCGGGTGATTTGTTTGACCGGAAAAATATTTCGGCAACGGCACGCAATGCAGTTTATCATGCGATTTCGACACGCCCTGAGATGACATTTTATTATCTGAAAGGAAATCATGATGTGCGTCTTTTTTTGCCAAATGGCAAAGAATGTCCTGAAAATTTAAAATTGTTTGGTGAAGAGTGGACCGCTTATGTGCAGGCAGATGAGGGATGCCGTCTTGTGATTAGCGGCGTTGAGTTGTGTGAGGAAAATCATGCGCTGATAGCCAATTCGCTGACTTTAAACCGTGAGGATGTAAATATTGTGATGCTTCACGGACAGGAAGCGGAATACGCTGCACAGGACAAGGCGGAAGTCGTGCCGCTACGTGATTTGCGTGGCAAGGGCATTGATTATCTGGCACTTGGACATGTGCATGGTTATAAAAAGGAAACACTGGATAGCCGAGGTGAGTATTGCTATCCGGGGTGTTTAGAATGCCGTGGCTTTGATGAATATGGGGAGCATGGCTTTGTTCTTTTAGATGTGGATTTGGAAGAGAAAACCGTGGCGAGTGAATTTATCCCATTTGCCCTTAGAAACGGACATTATGTGGAAGTCGATGTCAGTGACTGTATGAGCACGGCAGAGATTATGGATGCCATCAACGAGACCGCACAAAGGGAGCATCTGCCGCATGAGGATTTTGTGAAATTTGTATTGGTTGGCGAGATGGCGCTTGCCAGTGAAAAAGATTTGGATTATTTGAATCAATGGATTCAGGATGATTATTATACCGTGAAAGTGACGGACAAAACAAAAATCCGAATTGACTATGAAGATTATCAAAACGATGCGTCACTTCGCGGCGAGTTTGTTCGTCTGGTACAGGCGGATGAGAAACTTTCTGACGAGGAAAAGGCGCAGATGATTCAGTATGGCATACGAGCTTTGGAAGGGGAGGAAATCGAGTGAAATTATTACAGTGTAAAATAGAAAATTTCGGTAAATTAAGCGATGTCTCCTTTGACTTTTCAGAGGGTGTCAATACATTCTGCGAGGAAAACGGATGGGGAAAAAGTACGCTTGCGAATTTTATCCGAATTATGTTTTTTGGTTTTTTAAATGGTAATAAACAGGACAAACTGGTGAATGAAAGAAAGCGTTATTTCCCGTGGCAGAGTGCGAAAGGCGTATATGGCGGAAGTGTTAAATTCGAAACAGAGGGAAAAAGTTATCAGCTAAACCGCGTGTTTGGAAAAAAAGACAAAGATGATATTTTTGAACTCTATGACCTTTCGACAAACCTTCCGTGCGAGGATTTTTCCGAGAATATCGGTGTTGAATTATTTGGTATTGATGCGGCATCCTTTGGCCGCACAGTATTTTTTTCACAGAAGGACTGCGAGTCTGCACCGACCGACGGGATTCATGCGAAACTTGGCAATCTGATTGAGCAGACGGATGATATCCACAATTTTCAAAGTGTGTATGACAAATTGAAAGATACCACGAATAAAATGACGCCAAAAAGAAAAACCGGTTCGCTGAACAGAGAAAAACGTGAAATCGAAGAAAGAGAGCAGAAACTTCGTGAAGAAGAAAGCATCCGGCAGGGGATTTTAGAGGCGGAAACTTATTACAAGCAGTGTGAAGAAAAAGAAAAAGAGCTTTCCGAGGTGATTGCTGCGGAGCAAAAGAAGCAGGAAAAAACTTAGTAAGGCGATGGACTATGCGGTAAATAGAAAAGAGTATGAGACACTTGTGTCTGCCAAAGAGCAGGCGGGAAAACAGTGGGAAGACAGTAAAAATGCATTTCCTTACGAGGATAAAATTCCTTCGATGGAGCAGATGGAAAAATGGCAGAAGCAAAGACGGGAGTGCGAACAGTTCCGTGAGCAGATGGTGAGAAATCAGCTGACTGGCGAGGAAAATGCACTTGTGTCCTCTGTCAAAGAACGGTTCGGACAGGAGATTCCGGAGGATGAAGCACTGCAGTCGATGGAGGAGGCTCTTACCGAATATGAATTGCTCAAACAGACCATTCGCAAAGGAGAGTTTACCCCGGCGGAACAAAATGAGTGGGAAACACTGAAAAAAAGCTATCCGAATGGAATGCCGGCGAAGGATGAATTGCTGAAATTAAATCGAATCTGTGAAGATGTTCGACATAAGGAGGATCAACTTGCAAATGCGCAGACAACAGCCCGTGCATTAAAGCAGGTGGCGGCACAGAAAAAGCCGGAAAAAGCGTCACCGCTTCCACTTGTTCTTGGCTGTCTTGCGTTGGTTCTTGGTGTGGGGCTTAGCTTCGTACAGGTGCTTGCCGGCGTGGCAGCTTTTGTTGTTCTGGCACTTGCCGCCGTGGTTCTTTTTGTACAGCAAAAAGGGAAAAAACAGGAAGAAGATTTAAGTGAGCAGCCGCTTTTGGAACTTGAACAGGAGATGGAACGGACAAAAAGAGAGATAGAGCAGGGAAATGAAAAGATTTCTTTCGTGCTTTCTGCCTATTTCCCGGAAGGAATTTCCGGCGATTTCCGCGATGTGATTCAGCAGATGCAGATGGATACGATAGCCTATGAGACGCATCAGGCAAAGAGCGAGGCGGTAAGTGAAGAAGATGAGGTTCGTTATCAGACTCTTCAAAAATCGCTTCGTGAGTTCATGGATGGTTATGTAGAAATGGGAATTTCAGAAGAGCGGTTTGCATTTGGCTTGTCAAAGCTTCGCAGCGAACTGAAACAGTACCGTCGTCTCTGTGAAAAACTGGAAAGTTTTCTGGGGGCAAAAAAGAAATACGAGCAGGCAAAAGAAGAATTTGTACTTGGCGGAAAAGAGTATGGTTTGATTTTTGAAGAGCCATTTGACGAGGAACTGCAAAAAATTGCCGGGGCCATCAACCGTGTTCAGGTGGCAGAGCAGTCATGGCAGGCGGCAGGAAAAAAGTTGTTACAGTTTGAAAATGACCACGATATGGAGCGCATCCGCCAGACAGATAAGCCTGAGGAAAAGGAAGGCCTGAGCGAAAGTCACGAGCGTGAAAAACGGTGGATGACCGAGCAGGAAACCAACCGCAAAAATATGGCTGCATACGAGAAACAATTAGAGCAGCTGGAGGAAAAACTTGATGAACTTGCAGAAATCCGTCTTGAGTTAGAGGAGCGGAAAGAGCACTTTGCAAGCGGCAATAAGAAGTATGAGCTTTTGCTAAAAACAATGGACAAGTTACAGCAGGCAAAAGATACGCTGACCGCGCGTTACATTGAACCAGTGCAGAAAGGATTCACGAAATATTATCAAATGGTAGATGGCGGCGATGCCAAAGACTACCGATTTGATGCCGGTGTGAATTTGACTGTGGAGGAAATGGGTATGCCACGGGAAATTCGTTTTCTAAGTGAGGGACGTAAAGACCTCGCCGGAATCTGTGCGCGTATGGCAATGGTAGATGCCATGTATGAAAAGGACAAACCATTTCTTGTTTTTGACGATTCCTTTGTGAATCTGGACGATGAAAAAATGCGTCATGCGCTTACCTTTTTGAAGGAAGTCGGAAAAGTAATATCAGGTTATTTATTTCACATGCCGGGAAAACAGAAAGGCATAAAAAGGAGGAAACCATGCGTTTTGTAATACAAAGAGTCAGCAGTGCTTCTGTCACAATCGACGGAAAAGTACGTGGAGAAATAGGAAAAGGTTTTGTTGTGTTAATCGGCATTGGAGAGGATGATACAAAAGAAATTGCAGATAAACTTTTACACAAACTTTTGAATATGCGTATATTTGAAGACGAAAATGGGAAAACAAATCTTGCCCTAAAAGATGTGTCCGGCGAATTGCTTATGATTTCCCAGTTCACCTTATATGCCAACTGCAAAAAGGGAAACCGTCCATCTTTTACAGACGCCGGCAGACCGGAGATGGCAGAGCCGATGTATGAGTATATATTGGAAGCCTGCCGCAAAGAAATCCCGGTGGTCGAGCAGGGGGAGTTTGGTGCCGATATGAAAGTTGCCCTTGTGAATGATGGGCCGTTTACAGTCGTGCTTGACAGCAGGGATTTGATGTAGGATACTTATAAAAACATAGAAAAAGAAGCTTATTCGTGAGAGACTATAACGCAAAGCGTTATCCCGTCTCGATACGAATAAACTTCTTTTTCCATTATATTCAGAACTTTTATGTACCCCTGTTCGCTTTTTCTGGTGTAGCTCTCTATATACACAAGTTCCTTTAAACACTTTCTCTCGCCACCGATACTGTAATATATAACGGATATATCACAGAACGCATCTACCCAAATTGCTTCTGAGAAGTCAAGGTCCCTGCTTATTCGCTTTTCCTGAAATTATGTAGTGAATATCATCCTCCCTTCTGAAAATTTCAACTCCGTTTATTATCATAGCACATTATGAGCACCGTGAATCGTAAAAGTCGTGAACGGCACAAAATTGGGAGTGAACGGACACTTTTGTATAAAAAATATCATTTTTTGCATAATATACATTACAAAAATTCCCTATTTTGGGACAAAAATAGATGTTGAATGTAAATTCTTGCAGGAAAAAATTTTTCAAGGGTGCTTGACACATTTTTCCCTCTGTGCTACAATACATGGCAAAGCAATGAAGGAAACGATTGTTTATGCAGTGACTTTACGACAGGGAGAGGCGTCATGGACTGCGAGCGTCTTGCGGAAGCGGTAAACAGGAGAACATTCCGGAGCTGATGAGTTGAAACGATTATAAGAGGTAGGCTCATCCGGGTGACACCGTTATTGGTTGAATGAGTGGAGATACGACGGGGTGTCTCAATGCGGGTGGTACCGCGGGTTTTTAGGCTCTTATTTTGATGAACATTTTTCCCGTCCCAGAAGGCAGAGATGCTTTGCTGGGACGTATTTATTTCAAAGCAATCTGTCGAAGGCAGGTTGCTTTTTTTGCAACCTTCAAAATCATTTGGTGGAATCATGTGAAGACACATGGGAATGGAGGTTACTATGGAATATTTAACAGGAAAGACAGAAAAAAAGACACTTGGCATTCAAGACATTTTAGCCGGTGAGTATGAGGGAAAAGAAGTAACGGTAAATGGTGCAGTTCACAAAATCAGAGACATGGGCGATGTGGCGTTTGTGGTTTTGAGAAAGAGCGAGGGGCTTTTGCAGACCGTTTATGAAGATGGCGTTACGGATATTTCGCTGAAAGAATTGCAGGAAGAAGATACCGTTTGTGTGACCGGTGTTGTGGCAAAAGAGGAGCGTGCACCGCATGGATTTGAAATCCGCCTGCGTACCGTAACCATTTTGTCAAAGCCAACGGAACCAATGCCGATAGCCATTAACAAATGGAAAATGAATACCTCGCTGGAAACAAAATTGGATTTGCGTCCGCTTTCTCTGCGAAATGTAAAGGAGCGTGCAAAATTTAGAATCCAGGAAGGAATCATCCGTGGATTCCGGGATTTTCTGCATGAGCAGGGCTTTACCGAAATCCATTCGCCAAAAATCGGCGCCAGAGGTGCTGAGGGCGGTGCAAACTTATTCCGTCTCGAATATTTTCATAAACATGCTGTGCTTGCACAAAGCCCGCAGTTTTACAAACAGATGATGGTTGGCGTGTTTGACCGTGTCTTTGAGGCGGCGCCGGTATTTCGTGCAGAAAAGCACAACACAAAGCGTCATTTGAATGAGTATACTTCTCTTGACTTTGAGATGGGCTATATTGACAGCTTTGAAGATATTATGGAGATGGAAACCGGATTTTTGCAGTACACGATGGAACTTTTGCAAAAAGAGTACAAAAAAGAATTGGATCTTTTGAAAGTCACACTGCCAAAGGTTGATAAAATTCCACAGGTTCGGTTTGACAAGGCAAAAGAACTCGTGGCAGAAAAATACAACCGGACAATCCGCAACCCATTTGACTTAGAGCCGGAAGAGGAAGCACTGATTGGACAATACTTTAAGGAAGAAATGGATGCCGATTTTGTGTTTGTTACCCATTATCCTTCAAAAAAACGTCCGTTCTATGCGATGGATGACCCGGAAGATACGACGTATACACTGAGTTTTGATTTATTGTTCCACGGACTTGAAATCACAACCGGTGGACAGCGTATTCACGATTACCAGACGCTTGTGGACAAAATTGCGGACAGGGGAATGACGCAGGAAGGCATGGAGCAGTACATGATGATTTTCAAACATGGCATGCCGCCACATGGTGGACTGGGAATTGGAATGGAGCGCTTAACAATGAAACTGTTAGGGGAAGAGAATGTTCGTGAGACGACCTTGTTCCCAAGGGATTTGAACCGTCTCGAACCATAAAAGAAAGGAAGTGTTTGTATGGCAAATCATATTTCAGATGAAACAATTGAATATGTAGGAATTTTAGCAAAATTGGAATTGAATGAAGAAGAAAAAGAGCAGGCAAAAAAAGATATGGAAAGTATGCTCGATTACATTGACAAATTAAATGAACTTGACACCGAGGGCGTGGAACCTTTGTCTCATGTGTTCCCGGTTCACAATGTGTTCCGTGAGGACGAAGTGACAAATGGAGATGATAGAGAGAACATGTTGAAAAATGCACCGCAGAAAAAAGAAGGAACATACATGGTGCCAAAAACCTTTGCTTAATAAGCGGAATGGAGGAAGCATATGAGTTTAATGAGTTTGACGGCGGTTGCACTCGGAAAAAAGATTCAAGCCGGGGAAGTGACTGTAGAAGAGGCAGTATTGGACGCCTTAGAGCAGATTGAGAAAAAAGAAGATACGATTCACAGTTATGTTACGGTGTTAGAAAAAGAAGCTATTTTAGAAAAAGCAAAAGAAATACAGAAAAAAATTGATGCTGGTGAGTTGACAGGCCCGCTTGCGGGAGTCCCGGTGGCAATCAAAGATAATATGTGTACCGAGGGCGTGCTTACAACATGCAGTTCCAAGATTTTATATAATTTTGTGCCAACGTATACATCGGAAGCAGTAAAAAATCTGGAGGCAGCAGGAGCAGTTATCATCGGAAAAACAAACATGGATGAGTTCGCGATGGGAAGTACAACAGAGACCTCTGCTTACGGAATTACGAGAAACCCACACAATACGGAGCATGTACCGGGCGGTTCTTCCGGTGGTTCCTGTGCGGCAGTTGCGGCGGAGGAATGTTCCTTTGCCCTTGGTTCAGATACCGGCGGTTCTATCCGCCAGCCAAGTTCATTCTGTGGTGTGACCGGAATCAAGCCAACGTATGGTACGGTTTCCCGTTACGGGCTGATTGCTTACGGTTCTTCACTTGACCAGATTGGTCCAATTGCTAAAGATGTAACCGACTGCGCAACAATTTTGGAAGCAATTTCTTCCTATGATAAGAAGGACAGCACCAGTGTGGCACGTGAGGATACCGATTTCACATCGGCACTTGTAGATGACGTAAAGGGAATGAAAATTGGTATTCCAAAAGACTACTTTGGAGAAGGACTTGATTCCGAGGTAAAGGATGCGATTTTCAAGGCAGCAGAAGTTTTGAAACAAAAAGGAGCAATTGTCGAGGAATTTGACTTAAGTCTTGTTGAGTATGCAATTCCGGCGTATTATGTCATTGCTTCCGCTGAGGCAAGTTCCAACTTGTCCCGCTTTGACGGTGTAAAATACGGTTACCGCACAGAAGAATACGAAGGACTTCATAATATGTACAAAAAGAGCCGTTCCGAAGGCTTTGGTCCGGAAGTAAAACGTCGTATTATGCTTGGTTCCTTTGTTTTAAGCAGTGGTTATTATGATGCTTACTACTTAAAAGCACTGCGTACTAAAGCATTGATTAAAAAGGCGTTTGACCGTGCATTTGAAAAATATGATGTGATTTTATCACCGGCAGCGCCAACGACAGCACCTAAAATTGGAGACAGCTTAAGTGACCCATTGAAAATGTATTTGGGTGATATTTATACGATTTCTGTAAACCTTGCCGGTCTGCCGGGAATGACAGTTCCTTGTGGAACGGATAAAAATGGTCTGCCGATTGGTTTGCAGCTTATCGCGGATTGTTTTAATGAGAAGAAAATGATTCAGACGGCATACACATATGAACAGGCAAAGGAGGCGTAGTAATCATGGCAAAACAGTACGAAACAGTGATTGGACTGGAAGTCCATGTGGAATTAGCAACGAAAACGAAAATTTTCTGCGGCTGCTCAACGGCATTTGGCGGTGCGCCAAATACTCATACCTGTCCGGTGTGTACCGGTATGCCGGGTTCTCTGCCGGTATTAAATAAACAGGTTGTAGAATATGCGATGGCAGTTGGTCTGGCATTAAACTGCGACATTAACCAGTATTGTAAATTTGATCGAAAAAACTATTTTTACCCGGATAACCCACAGAACTATCAGATTTCCCAGTTGTATCTGCCAATCTGTATCAATGGACATGTTGAAATTGAGACAGCCGGCGGCAGAAAAAATGTTGGTATCCATGAAATTCATATGGAAGAGGATGCCGGAAAACTGGTACATGATGACTGGGCAGACTGTTCCCTCGTGGATTATAACCGTTCCGGTGTACCTCTGATTGAAATTGTGTCAGAGCCGGATATGCGAAGCGCAGATGAAGTAATTGCGTATCTGGAAAAACTTCGTATGACGATTCAGTATCTTGGCGCATCCGATTGTAAATTAAATGAAGGTTCTATGCGTGCGGATGTCAACTTGTCAGTGCGTGAGGTTGGTGCGAGTGAATTTGGTACCCGTACCGAGATGAAAAACTTGAATTCTTTTAAAGCAATTGCCCGCGCCATTGAAGGAGAACGTGCGCGCCAGATTGAGTTGTTGGAAGACGGCAAAAAAGTTGTGCAGGAAACAAGACGATGGGATGACAATAAAGAATATTCCTATGCAATGCGTTCCAAAGAGGATGCGCAGGATTACCGTTACTTCCCGGACCCGGATTTGACACCGATTGTCATTTCCGATGAATGGATTCAGAAGATTAAGGACAGCGAACCGGAGTTTCAGGAGCAAAAGGCAGCACGCTACGAAAAAGAATTTGATATTCCTGCCTATGATATTTCGATTCTTACGGCGAGCAAGAAGATGGCAGATTTGTTTGAGCAGACGGTTTCACTTGGAGCAAATCCAAAGAAAGCATCAAACTGGCTGATGGGCGAGACGATGCGCCTTTTAAAAGAGAAAGAAATGGAGCCGGAAGATATTACTTTTGCCCCGGAGAATCTCGCAAAGTTAATTGCCCTTGCGGATAAAGGAACGATTAACTCCACCGTAGCAAAAGAAGTCTTCGAAGTTGTTTTCACAGAGAATACAGACCCGGAGCAGTATGTCAAAGAGCATGGACTTGGTACGGTCAGTGACGAAGGAGCTCTGCGCGAAACGATTGAGAAGATTGTAGAGGAAAATCCACAGTCTGTTGCCGATTATCAGGCAGGGAAGAAAAAAGCAATTGGTTTCTTGGTTGGCCAGACGATGAAAGCGATGCAGGGTAAAGCAAATCCCGGCATGGTAAATCAGATATTGACGGAGATTCTTGATCGGAAATAATAGAGCCGGTATTTTTTGGGATTCCGGTAATTTAGGAGAAAAACATTTGCGTCTCGTGGGCGTTCTCACTAGTTGAGTGCGTAGCGGTATGGGCACTGAAAGTACCAGTGCCACATACCGACGTACTCAAACCCACGAGACGCAAATGTTTTTCTCCTAAATCACTGGAAGCCCAAAACCGTACCGTAATTACCTACTATGAGGATGAAGTATCGCCGGATGAGATGGTTATGTGTTGCTAATAGATGCGGTTATAAGGTAAAGAGAAACTGAGTCTGGAATGATGGGGTGACAAAGGTTTTCTACGAAATTACGGAAAGTTTAAAAGCGGCAATGAGCATTTGATACAAATCAATCGTATGCAACCTAAATTGCTGTCAAACAAAAAAAGAGTTGCATAATTTTTTGTGATTTTCTGAAAAAAACAACTATGAAGAAGAAAATTGGCAAAAAACGTTGTTTTAACAGCCTAATTTTCTCTGCTTGATTGAGATTATGACGCCAAGATGCAACCATATAGGACAAATTAAGGAAAAAGAGTTGTCTAGGGAGGAGATAACAGGTGTGTGACAAATGTTTTCTACGAAATTACGGAAAATTCAAAAGTGCCAACAAACACTTGTCACAAACACAAGCAAATAATATGGAATATTTGACAATAAAATGACACGTATGATAAAATGATGGTATCTGTGAAGTGATTCGCAGATGCCATTATTTATTTTAAGGGGGTATCTTATATGAAAAAAAGATGTTTTAGGCTGTTCGCCGGGGTGTTAGCGCTTGCGGTTATGATGACCTACACGGTTATCTGGAATCCGAGCCAGGCAAAGATGACAAAGAGCAAAGATGTAAAAAAAGTTGAGGTTACGAATGTCCAAGGCAAAAATATCACACTTGGTAAAGGCAAGAAACTGAAACTTTCCGTGAATGTTATTCTAAAAAAAGGAAGTAAGGCAAGCAAAGCGGTCAAGTTTGCGTCTTCCAAAAAATCGGTTGTTACGGTTTCTAAAAAGGGCGTTTTGAAAGCAAAAAAAATAGGAAAAGCTAAGATTACAGTGAAATCCAAAGCGAATCCGGCGAAACAGGTAAAATTTACTGTTACCGTTGCAAAAAAGAATGTTTTGATTAAAAAAATCAGCATGAAGAAAAAGTTAACACTCCATATGCCATTGGTTGAAGAAGAGGACGATTCCGATGATGATTCGGATGATGACATAGAGGATTCTGATGAGGATTCGGATGATGAAGACGATGAGGATGAAGATGATGAGGACGAAGAAGATTATGAATTTGAACCTCGCATTTCTCCATCCAATGCAACAAACCAGACATTGAAATGGACCAGTTCCAATAAAAAAGTGGTTAAAGTAGATGAGGATGGTTATGTTTATATCGTAGATGCCGGTAAGGCAGTGATTACGGCAATGGCAACTGACGGAAGCGGTGTAAAAGCAAAATGTACCGTTACTGTTATAGATGATGCAGATACAGATGATGAAGATGACGATGAATAATGGAGGCTTATTATGATTGAGATGAGAAGAGAAAAACGCTGGCCGGCAAAATTGAATTTGGAAATTTCCAATTTATTTAAGCAGGATCACGTAAAGGTGGAAAATATTAATGCACCGATTGAGGTAATTGATGTTTCCAAAGCGGGCATTGGTTTTCGTTCAGCCAGTGTACTGCCGATGGGGTATTACTTTAATGCGAGACTTACTTTGGCAGAAAACGATTCGCTCAATTGTGTTGTTCGAATTATCCGTCAGCAGAAAAGCGGAGATGACTATATTTATGGATGTGAAATTGTAGGAACGGCATCCATTATGGATTATGTAATTAATGATTATGCTGCGTCTCTGCAGAAATAATAAGAATGAAACAATGCACCGGTGCTTAGAAGGAGACTTTTTTGCACCGGTGTTTTTATTTTGAAAAAAATTTTTACAAACCCTATTGACAAAGGCAACACAAGGTGGTATCTTTAGTTTAGTCAATGATTAGCACTCTTTGATAGCGAGTGCTAACAAAAAGGAAGCGAGGTGGTATTTTGGAACTGAATGAGAGAAAACAAAAGATACTCGAAGCGATTATTCGTAATTATATGGAGACAGGCGAGCCGGTTGGTTCCCGAACCGTTTCCAAGTACACGGATTTGAATCTTAGTTCCGCAACCATCCGTAATGAGATGTCGGATCTGGAAGAGATGGGTTACATTTTACAGCCACACACTTCTGCCGGCAGAATTCCTTCGGATAAAGCATACCGACTATATGTAGACACGATTTTACAGAGAAAAGATGAAGAAGTGTCTGAGATGAAGGAGTTGATGGTCGAGAAGGCAGACAAGATTGACCTTCTGTTACAGCAGGTTGCAAAGTTACTTGCACAGAATACGAATTACACTTCCATGGTGACCAAGCCAAAGTATCAGCATAAGCGGATTAAGTTTATCCAGCTAAATCAGATGAGTGAACGACAGCTGCTTGTGATTGTTGTTCTTGATAACAACCACGTAAGCAACAAGTTCATTAACCTTATGACGGATGCCGATGAGAATGTGATTGCTCAGATGAATTTTTTGATGAACACGGCACTCACCGGACTTGATTTTACTGAGATTAACATGGCGATTATGCAGCAAATCAAGGAAAAAGCCGGGGAATACGGAGAATTGGCATCTAGCATTTTGGATTGTATTTCGGAAGTTATGACAGAAGAGGATGACTCAGAGATTTACACATCGGGCGCCACGAATATTTTGAAATATCCGGAGTTATCGGATAAGGAGAAAATGACCGGACTGCTTTCCACATTTGAAGAAAAACAGATGTTGTCAGCATGGGCCAACGATGAACCACCGGAGGATGACAAAGAACATGGCATTCAGGTGTACATTGGTGAGGAATCACCGGTAGAGTCAATGAAAGATTGTTCCGTTGTAACTGCCACGTACCGAATTAAAGAAGGCGTTTATGGAAAGATAGGTATTGTCGGACCAAAGCGTATGGACTACGAAAAAGTAGTTGGCACATTGGAAAACTGCATGCAGCAGCTAGATGACATATTTAAAAAGAAATAGCGAGGTGAAGTGAATTGGCTGAAGAGATGAAAAACGAAGACGTTAAAGAAGAAGTAAAGGAAGAAGAAACCGTAGAAGAAACGGTGGAACAAGCCGATAAAGAAGAAACAAAAGAAAAGAAAAAAACGGAAAAGTCAGAAAAAGCGGTTAAGAAGAAAGCAAAAAAGACAAAAAAGATGAAAAGATTGAAGAGTTGAATGACCGCCTGATGAGAAATCTGGCAGAGTTTGAAAACTTTAGAAACCGCTCGGAAAAAGAAAAAAGTGCCATGTTTGAAATTGGTGCGAAGTCAGTTGTTGAAAAGATGCTTCCGGTTGTGGATAACTTGGAGCGAGGTTTTGACGGACTTTCCGATGAAGAAAAAGAGACACCATTTGCCAAAGGAATTGAGGCCGTTTACAAACAGCTTCTTACTGGATTAGAAGAAATCGGTGTGACACCGATTGAGGCAGTTGGTAAAGAATTTGACCCGAATTTCCATAATGCCGTTATGCATGATGAAGATGATTCAGATGCATCCAATCAGGTCATTGAGGAATTCCAAAAGGGTTATATGTATAAAGATTCAGTAGTCAGACACAGTATGGTTAAAGTGTTAAACTAATAAAGAAAATAACAGTCATGGTATAGACAGAAAGGAAGTATTATTATGAGCAAGATTATTGGTATTGACTTAGGAACAACAAACAGTTGTGTAGCAGTAATGGAAGGCGGCAAACCGGTTGTTGTAGCAAACGCTGAGGGCGCAAGAACAACTCCATCTGTTGTAGCATTTACAAAGACTGGTGAGCGTTTAGTTGGTGAGCCGGCAAAACGTCAGGCAGTAACAAACGCAGAGAAGACGATTTCTTCTATTAAGAGACATATGGGTACGGATTACCGTGCAACAATTGATGACAAGAAATACACACCACAGGAAATTTCCGCTATGATTCTTCAGAAATTGAAAAGTGATGCAGAGAATTACCTTGGTGGTGAGAAGGTAACAGAGGCTGTAATTACAGTTCCTGCTTACTTTAACGACGCACAGCGTCAGGCAACCAAAGATGCAGGTAAAATTGCAGGTTTGGATGTAAAACGTATTATCAACGAGCCAACAGCTGCAGCACTTGCTTATGGTTTGGATAATGAAGGCGAGCAGAAGATTATGGTATATGACCTTGGTGGTGGTACATTTGATGTTTCCATCATTGAGATTGGTGATGGTGTCATCGAAGTACTTTCTACTTCCGGTGATAACAAACTTGGTGGTGACGACTTTGATAATAAAGTATGTGACTACATGGTTTCTGAATTTAAGAAGGCAGAGGGCGTTGACCTTTCTACTGATAAGATGGCAATGCAGCGTTTGAAAGAAGCAGCAGAGAAAGCAAAGAAAGAGTTGTCTTCTGCAACTACAACAAACATTAACCTGCCATTTATCACAGCTACAGCTGAGGGACCAAAGCACTTTGATATGAACTTAACACGTGCAAAATTCGATGAATTGACCGCTGACCTTGTAGAGAGAACAGCAACACCGGTTCAGAACGCATTGAAAGATGCCGGTATTACCGCTTCTGAATTAGGAAAAGTATTGTTAGTTGGTGGTTCAACACGTATCCCTGCTGTACAGGATAAAGTAAAACAGTTGACCGGACATGAGCCAAACAAATCCTTGAACCCGGATGAGTGTGTAGCACTTGGTGCTTCGATTCAGGGTGGTAAACTGGCTGGAGATTCCGGTGCCGGCGACATCCTTCTTCTGGATGTAACTCCATTGTCACTTGCTATCGAGACAATGGGTGGTGTGGCTACCAAACTTATCGAGAGAAATACAACAATTCCTACTAAGAAGAGTCAGATTTTCTCTACCGCAAAGAGATAACCAGACCGCTGTAGACATTAACGTAGTACAGGGCGAGAGACAGTTCGCTAGAGATAATAAATCTCTTGGACAGTTCCGCTTGGATGGTATTCCTCCGGCAATGCGTGGAGTACCACAGATTGAGGTTACATTTGATATCGATGCCAATGGTATTGTAAATGTATCCGCTAAGGACTTGGGAACAGGAAAAGAACAGCACATCACAATTACTGCTGGTTCTAACATGAATGATGAAGAAATCGAAAAAGCAGTTAAAGAAGCTGCTGAATTCGAAGCACAGGATAAGAAGAGAAAAGAAGGCATTGATGCCCGCAACGAAGCTGACAGTATGGTATTCCAGACTGAGAAAGCATTGCAGGACGTTGGCGATGGCGTAGATGCAAGAGAAAGAAAAAAGTACAGGCTGAGATTGATAAAGTAAAAGCAATCTTGGAGCGTACAACACCGGAGAACATGAGCGATGCCGATGTTGATGAGTTGAAAGCAGCAAAAGAATCTTTGATGACAAATGCACAGCAGGTATTCGCAAAAGTATACGAGCAGGCACAGCAGGCTGCCGGTGGTGCACAGGGAGCAGGCCCTGACATGAGCGGTGCAGGTGCCGGACCAAACCCTGGAGCGGGAGCAGCACAGGATAACAGTGGCGACGATGTAGTGGATGGAGACTACCGCGAACTGTAATTTGTTGCGAAGAATCACGGCTCATTAGGAAACCAGAAACCGTGAGAAGGGCGAATGCCCGCGATGATGAGAATCACGCGGGTTATTTGCACGTAAAAGGATAGAAAGAGAGTGGAGGAGACATGGCAGACAAGAGAGATTATTACGAAGTCCTTGGCGTAGACAAGAATGCCGATGAGGCAGCGCTGAAAAAGGCCTATCGTGTATTAGCCAAAAAGTACCACCCCGATACGAATCCGGGTGATAAAGAAGCAGAAGCAAAATTCAAGGAAGCTTCTGAGGCTTATGCCGTATTAAGTGACCCGGAAAAGAGACGCCAGTATGATCAGTTTGGTCATGCCGCTTTTGATGGTGGTGCCGGTGGCGGCGGTGGATTCACCAATATGAATATGGATGATATCTTTGGCAGTTTCGGAGATATTTTCGGAGATTTATTCGGTGGAGGATTTGGCGGCGGCAGAAGCCGGCGTGCAGATCCGAACGCCCCACAGCGCGGAGCAAATCTGCGGACACAGGTAAAAATTACATTTGAAGAAGCTTGTTTTGGTACGGAAAAAGAAATTGAAATTCCATCCAAAGTTGAATGTAAAACTTGTGGGGGAAGCGGAGCCAAAGCAGGAACCAGCCCGGTCAAATGTGAGCGATGCGGCGGACGAGGACAGATTGTTCAGACACAGCAGTCACTTTTCGGAATGGTGCAGAATGTTACTACATGTCCGGCTTGTGGCGGTAAAGGTACAATTATTAAGGAAAAATGTCCGGCTTGTCACGGACAGGGTTATACAAGCAAAAAAGAGAAATTGCAGGTCAGCATTCCGGCAGGAATCGACCACGGACAGAGCGTTCGTCTGCGTGGCAAAGGAGAACCGGGTAAAAATGGCGGTGCCCGCGGTGATTTGCTTGTAGAAGTATATGTAGAACGCCACAAAGATTTCCAGCGCATGGATTATGATATTTACTCAACCGTACGGATTTCTTATCCAAGAGCTGTTCTTGGCGGAGATGTGGTTATCCCGACAATTGATGGCGATGTCGCATACAATGTAAAGGCAGGAACGCAGACTGGTACAAGAGTTCGTTTGCGTGGTAAGGGAGTTCCGTCCCTTCGTAACCGCAAAATGCGAGGCAACCATTATGTGGATTTGGTTGTGGATGTGCCGACAAAGCTTACCAAAGAGCAGAAAAAACTGTTAGAGCAGTTGGATAAGTCGTTTGAGGACGAGGAAAATAAGAAAAATAAAAAGCACAAAAAATAATCGTATAGGAAAGAAGCCTTCTGTTTATACTAATCGAAAACAGGAGGCTTTTTTTATGATACAGACATTTCGAATTAATACGATACGAGGAAGAGAGATTTTAGATTCCAGAGGAAATCCAACGATTGAGGTGGAGGTAAAATTGTGTGGAGGGGCAGCGGGTAGAGCATCCGTTCCCTCTGGGGCGTCTACGGGGGCGTTTGAAGCAGTGGAACTGCGAGACAGTGAATTGCCGCGTTACCGTGGAAATGGCGTAAAGCGTGCGGTAGAAAATATCAATGACATTCTTGCCGATAAATTGGAAGGGAAAAATGCATTGAATCAGGTGGAAATTGATACGCTGATGATACGTGAAGATGGTACCGCAAACAAAGCAAAACTGGGTGCTAATGCAATTTTGGGTACATCGCTTGCTGTGGCAAAGGCGGCAGCAAAACAGCTCGGTGTTCCGTTGTATCAGTATCTGGGCGGACCAAACGCGCGTGTTATGCCGATTCCGATGATGAATATTATGAATGGCGGAAAACATGCGGACAGTAGTTTAACGATTCAGGAGTTTATGATTATGCCGATAGGAGCATCTTCTTTTCACCAGTGTTTGGAGTGGTGCGTGAATGTATACGCTACCTTGAAGAAACTGTTGGCAGAAAAGGGATTTGCCACCTCCATTGGTGATGAGGGTGGATTCGCACCGCATCTTGCTCATGAGGACGAGGCGCTTTCTTTTATTACAGGGGCTATTGAAAAAGCAGGATACCGTCCGGGCGAGGATTTTTCGATTGCTATGGATGGTGCCAGCACAGAAATGTATGAGGAGGCTGTGAAAGCAGGAAGACCGGGCGAGTATTTGTTCTGGAAATCCGGTGAGTACAAAAGTACTGATGAAATGATTGATTTTTGGTGTGATTTGTGCCGCAAGTACCCAATTGTTTCCATTGAAGACGGGCTGGCAGAAGAGGATTGGTCGGGCTGGCAGAAACTCATGGATAAATTAGGAGATAAAGTGCAGCTTGTTGGTGATGATTTGTTTGTTACAAATACCAAACGTATCGAAAAGGGAATTAAACTTCAGGCGGCAAATGCGGTTTTAATCAAGCCAAATCAGATTGGAACCGTGACAGAAACTCTCGAGGCGATTCGAATGACACAGACGACCGGATGGAATGCCATTGTCAGTCATCGCTCAGGTGAAACGGAAGACACTACGATTGCAGACATTGCAGTCGGCATGAATGCCGGACAGATTAAAACCGGTGCGCCGGCGCGCACGGACCGAGTGGCTAAGTATAACCAGCTTCTTAGAATTGAAGAAGAACTTGGCGAGTGCGCTGTGTATGGTGGGTAAAGAAAGAACCGAAAAAAGTAAAATAAATCTGCCGAAAAACACAAAATAGAATAGCCGAAAAAAGTAAAATAAATTTGCCGAAAAATACAAAATACGCTTGCAGTAAGTCATGAATATGTAGTAAAATATATTTAATGGTACGAGGAATAATTATGGAGTATATAAGAAGAATTGTTGATGACGTAATAGATAAGAGAACGGAGGCATTTAATGCAGTTAGTATAACTGGTCCAAAGGGGTGTGGGAAAACAAGGACAGCGAAAGAGCGTTGCAAAACGGTTATCGAATTTCAAGATGAGGATAAAAGAGATGGTTATATTGCTGTAGCAGAAACCGCTCCCAAACTATTTCTTAAAAACCCCAAACCGATTTTATTTGATGAGTGGCAAGATGCAGTTAAAATCTGGGGCACCATAAGGAAAGCATGTGATGATAGTCCGGAGAAAGTTGGCGAGTATTATTTGACGGGCTCTGCAAGTAAAAAAATCAGTACACCGCATACGGGGACAGGAAGAATAACAGAAGTAACAATGTATCCTATGACTTTGTTTGAGACAGGTGAATCCAATGGGGAAATATCTTTGTCTAAAATTTTAAATGAGAAAAATTATGATATTGATGGCATCGTGTCTGATTTGAAATTGGAAAATTTATTTTTTGCCGCTTGCAGAGGTGGTTGGCCAAGGTGTATGGCATTAACAAAGGATACTGCTAAATTAGAAATTGCAAAAGATTATTATAGGCAAATCTATCAAAAGGATATATCAGCGATAGATGGCATAAATAGAAACCCAGAATGGGCGAGAAGTTTGTTGTGGTCCTATGCAAGAAATATGGCTACAAGTGCAAAACGAAAAAATATTTTTGCAGATGTAAAAGCAACACAGAATGTTACAGATATAACTCTTGCATCGTATGTTGATGCATTGGAAGCTTTGTTTGTAGTCAAAGATATTGATGCATGGACGCCACATCTTCGTTCGAAAACAGCAATTAGATCTGCCAAAAAGCATATATTTATTGACCCTTCAATCGGTCTTGCAGCATTAGGAATCAATCCGAATTATTTTATAAATGATTTGGATTTGTTTGGACACGTATTTGAAAATATGGTGCTTAGAGATTTATTGGTCTATGCTGAAACACAATGCACGTCTTTTACATTATACGGATGATACAGGTCTGGAAGCAGATGCAGTATATCAGATGGCTGATGGAAAATATGCACTTGTTGAGATAAAAATAGGGGCAAATAAAATACCGGAAGCTGAGAAATCGCTATTGAAATTCAAGGATGTTATTCAAAAATACAATCAAAAGGCTTTGGCAAGTGAAAAACATCCACGAGATGTATATAGAGAACCTTCAGCGTTAATTGTAATTTGTGCAAATGCGAATATGGCGTATACAACAGATTCAGGGGTAAAGATTATACCTGTTGGTTGTTTAAAAGACTAAAAAACAGTCGCTTTGATTTTAAGCAAGGCGACTGTTTTTTAACATGGTGATATTTTTGACCTGTGTATAAATTTATTTGCATGGGAAAGCCCGTTTCATTAAATTATACAATCCGTGCAGATAAACGACATTTTGGTGGCCGCCACCTCCGCGGTTTACAGCATCTCCGCCCATGGTTTCATAATAAATGTGCGGAACATTATTTTTTTCCAAGGCCTTATGGTAAAGGATAGGATTGTTACCTACCGTTGTGTCATTTTTCCCTTTTACAATCATAACTAACGTGTTTTCTTTATAAGCATCCGGCAGTGTGAAAGTATCTTCGGTAAAAATCCCTTTTTCTGCACTATATGGGAGAACGCCAGGAGCGGGACAAAAGGCACCGATATAACCAAATTTATCCGGATGTTTAAATCCTGCATTCAAAGCTTCTCTGCCACCCATTGAGAATCCCCAGACGGCTGTATTGAGACGTCCGGTTTTGACACTGTAATGTTTGTTAATAGCAGGCATTAAGCATTTTACGATATCATTGACACAGTTATCATAGGCGTCATAGGTTTCTTGGCTGTAACCGTTTCCCTGACCGGATTCATTTGCACAAATATTAGGAAATACCATAATGACTTCATCCATTACATCATTGGCATAGCCGTTCCAAACAACATCTGTGGCACCATCTTGAGCAAGATTATAGATGCCCCAGCCATAACCGTGTAAACCGTAGACAACCGGATATTTTTTCTTTGGATTGTATCCATCCGGAAGTCCAACTAAGGCTTTTCTGGTCACTGTTTTTCCTTCTGCTACAGCAGTGGACTCGTATTCGAATTCTTTCGTTGTTCCTTTTACTCCATCTTTTCTTAATGCACCTGCCGGAACAGTTACATTTGGTTTGAAAATATTTTTCATAAAATTGTAGAAACCATGCTGGTAAACTGCTTTTTCATGGTTGCCACTGCCGCTGCCGCTTGGATCACCACCCATCGTTTCGTAGTAAACATGAGGTGTGTTTGTTTTTTGCAGAGCCTGATGATACAAAAGTGGGTGCTGTTTTACAACATCATCTTTAAATCCTTTTGTTATCTGTACATAAGTGTCATTTAAATATTCGCTTGGCAGCGTAAATGTGGAATCCGTATAAAATCCGGGTTCAGTAACTCCATTCATCGTGTAAGGCAAAAGACCCGGAGCCGGACAAAAAGCACCAATGTAACCAAATAAATCCGGTCGCTCAAATCCAATTTGCAAACTCACACGTCCGCCCATGGAAAATCCGCATACAGCAGTATTTTCACGACCTGTCAGTGTGGAATATTTTTTGTTGATAGCAGGCATAAGGCACTTTGTTAAGTCGTTGATGAAGTTGTCATAGGCTTTATAGTGTTCCAAACTGAAGCCGGTTCCTTTTCCTTCTTTGTTTGCACAAACATTAGCAAAAACAACAATGGAATCTTTCATATCATCATTTGCCATAGCGTTCCAGGCAACATATTGTGTATTGTCTCCGGTAAGAGAATATTCGTTACCGAAAATACCGTGCTGCATATAGATGACCGGATATTTTTTTGACTCGGTATATCCTTTTGGCAGTGCAACGCGTGCATGACGTTTTACGGTTTCGCCCTCTGACACTTCTGTAGAATCGTAGTAGAATTCTTCCAGAGTGCCACTGTTAGCCTCGTTTTTATTCATGAATCCGGATGGCAGATCAGAATAATCCGGATTTTCTTTTGGACGCGGGGTGGCAGTAGGCTTCGGAGAGCCGGTTGGAGTAGGGGGCAGTGTTGGTGTGGCTGATGCTGTTGGTGCAGTCGTTGGTTTTTCACCGGTATTTCCGGAATTTGTGGCTGCCGGCTGCGCACTTGCAATCGACTTTTTATTTGATACTTTGCTCTTTATTATAATTGTAACGACCCCAATCTTCTTAGTTTTTTTCTTAAGTTTTTCCTTTACGGTAATTTTTGTTTTTCCGGCTTTTTTTGCGGTAACAACTCCTTTTTTGTTTACCGAAACTTTTTTGTTAGAAGCCTTAAATGTGTACTTCGCTTTTTTCTTTTTTCCCTTTATTGTAATCTTTTTCTTTTGTCCTACAGTTAATGTGATTTTTGTTTTTGCTAACTTTGCCTTTGCAAAAACATCTGCCGAGAACAACGGGTTCAGGGCAGATGCTAAAAGTGCAAAGGACAAACTGAAGCAGAGAAATGTTTTTTTCATGTTTCAGAATCCCCTTTCTTTTTTACTTGAAAATACGTTTTAAGAAATTATACAAACCATGATGATAAACGGTTGCCCAGTGGCCACCGTTTCCTTTGCCTGCAGGGTCGCCGCCCATTGTTTCATAGTAGGAACATGGGATGCCGGCAGCCTTTAGTGCATTGTAATAATTGGTTGGATTACTGCCAACAACTGTGTCGGTAGCACCTTTTGTAATCTGAATGTAAGTGCTGTTTATGTACTCATCGGCAAGTTTTAAATCTGCCTTTGTAAGCATGTCACCGCCATCTAAAGCACCCGGTGCCGGGTTAAATAATCCGATACCGCTAAATAAATCAGGACGTCTTATACCAATGTTCAATGTCTCGCGTCCGCCCATAGAAAATCCACAAACCGCCGTGTTTTCTCGTCCGGTCAGTGTGGAATATTCTTTATTAATGGCAGGCATTAATACTTTTGTTAAGTCATTAATGATGTAGTCATAATAAGAGGCTGTTTTTGCATCTGTATTAAAATTGCTTTTTCCTTCTTCGTTACAGCATACACATGGGTAAACGACGATACATTCTTTGACATCACCATTGGCAATGGCATTCCATACCACATACTGTGTACCTGCACCATCGTTAAGAATTCCGTTTCCGACCATGGATTCCGGCGTGTCACTTAATCCGTGGAGCATATAAACAACCGGATATTTTTTCGTTTTTGAATAGTCTTTTGGAAGAACAACCATAGCATAGCGGTCAATTGGTGTCTTTTTTGCAGATTCATCGTCACTGATGTATTCTGTTGATTCATATTCAAAGCGTTCTACTTCTCCTTTGTTAGCCTGATTTTTTGCGGTATAACCTTTTGGAATATTCGAAAATTCAGGGTTCTCAGGAAATGGAGTAGGAGTGACTTTTGGAGTCGGTGTTGCAGTAGCGGTAGCGGTCGGTTCGGCAGTAGGTTCATTGCTCGGAGACGCCGCCGGGGTAGCTGTAACGACAGGTGTTGGCGTATTAAGTGCCGGAACTGTCGTGTTTTGTGCTATTTTCTTTTGATAGTAACCGTAATGGTTCCCACCTTTCTTGTTTTTTTCTTCAACTTCTCTTTTACTGCAATTTTAACTTTGCCGGCTTTTTTTTGCCGTGATAACGCCGGATTTACTTACGGAAGCTTTTTTGTTGGAAGCTTTGAAAGAATATTTTGCTTTTTTCTTTTTTGATTTTATCGCAATCTTTTTCTTTTGTCCAACGGTTAATGTAAGTTTCTTTTTGACCAGTTTTGCTTTTGCAGCCGCTGTTGCCGGAGTAAAGGCACTAAATGTCGATACGGCAAGCGCAAAGCATAAACCGATGCTGATGGTTTGTTTTTTTAATATGTTCATGATAAACCCTCCTCATATAATCTAGTAGTTATACTTTAGCATAGCGTGATTAGTATGAACATGATTTATCATGTCCAAAATATGAATTATTCACGCTTTTTGTAGAGGATGATTTGACTACTGTTCACTATTATGCAACAAATACGGAATTAACTCCGATTGATAAATGGATTGTAAAGATTCAATTGGAAGATTTATAAAAACTTTGAGCGTAGAACGCCCCTTCTATTGGGGGTGTCGTTTTACGCTCTTTTTATATGCCGAAATTTGGCGTGTTTTGCATAATTTATGACTCTTTTTGAGGGGCGTAAGTCGCCTGACAATTGTAAGCAAATATATTGACTTTGTACTTTGATTGTGCTAGTATATATACAAACAAGGGTGGGGCGCAGATGTTCTCCTTGTAGTGATAGAAATAAAAGAATTTAGGTAATTAAGGAGGATACTGTTTGGGAGCAAAAGATTTAGCAGAGAAAAATTTACTACAATACAAAGATGTATTTTCAGACATTGTAAATGTAAACTTATTTGGTGGCAGATGTTATGTGTCGGCGGAAGAGTTGTCGAGAGAACCCGGCGAGTTGATTACGAAAGCCGTATCGGATGATAAACTTCGGCAGTTACAGATGGATGTGCCGATGAAGTGTAAGAAGCACAATAGAAGTTTTTTCTTATGTCTGGAAAATCAGAGTGACAGAAACAACGTTATGCCGGTGCGAGATATGGGATACCAGCACGCCAAATATATGGAGCAGATAAAGGAAGTGAAGGAAAGTAATCGAAAAACCGGCAATTATCCAAACCCGATGACAAAGGAACTTAACGATTCACAGAAATTAAGTCCGGTCATCACTCTGGTTTTGAATTACAGTCAGAATGAATGGGGAAAGCCAAGATGTCTGAATGATATGCTGGAATTTCCGGAAGACATTGGTGAGGAACTTACAAAATGGATACCCTCGTATTCGGTTTGTGTGATTAACCTTGCCAGTCAGCCGGAAACGACAATTCGCCAGTATCAATCGGATTTTAAATACATAGTCCGTTATCTGTCCTGTGGAAATGACAGAAGAAAACTGGATGAATATTTCCAAACAACGGAGTTTCAATTAGACCACCCGGAAGCATTTTTAGATTGGCTGTCTGCGGTGACAAATGACAGGAGATATCGGAAAGCAAAAGAATTAATTGAGACAACAGAAGGAAAAGGAGGAAAAATCGATATGTGTGTATTGTTAGATATGTATGAAGAACGTGGAGAAGCGCGAGGAATAGAGAAAGGGATTGCTCAAGGAGAGGCACGTGGAATAGAGAAAGGGATTGCTCAAGGAGAGGCGCGTGGAATGGCAAAGGGGATTTCGCAAGGGATTTTACAAGGAATTTCACAGGGAATCGAGGAAATTAACGCATTATACCAATGCTTGTTGGCGGATAACCGAATGGAAGATATACAAAAAGCAATCATGGATACAGACTACCAAAAAGAATTGTTACAGGAGTATGGGATAGGAGAGTAAGAGGAGGGTACCATTTGGGAGCAAAAGATTTAGCAGAGAAAAATTTACTACAATACAAAGATGTATTTTCAGACATTGTAAATGTAAACTTATTTGGTGGCAGATGTTATGTGTCGGCGGAAGAGTTGTCGAGAGAACCCGGCGAGTTGATTACGAAAGCCGTATCGGATGATAAACTTCGGCAGTTACAGATGGATGTGCCGATGAAGTGTAAGAAGCACAATAGAAGTTTTTTCTTATGTCTGGAAAATCAGAGTGACAAAAACAACGTTATGCCGGTGCGAGATATGGGATACCAGCATGCCAAATATATGGAGCAGATAAAGGAAGTGAAGGAAAGTAATCGGAAAACCGGCAATTATCCAAACCCGATGACAAAGGAACTTAACGATTCACAGAAATTAAGCCCGGTCATTACTCTGGTTTTGAATTACAGTCAGAATGAATGGGGAAAGCCAAGATGTCTGAATGATATGCTGGAGTTTCCGGAAGATATTGGTGAAGAACTTACAAAATGGATTCCTGAGCATCCCATTTGTATTATTAACCTTGCCAGTCAGCCGGAAACGACAATTCGCCAGTATCAATCGGATTTTAAATACATAGTCCGTTACCTGTCCTGCGGAAATGACAGAAGAAAACTGGATGAATATTTCCAAACAACGGAGTTTCAATTAGACCACCCGGAAGCATTTTTAGATTGGCTGTCTGCGGTGACAAATGACAGGAGATATCGGAAAGCAAAAGAATTAATTGAGACAACAGAAGGAAAAGGAGGAAAAATCGATATGTGTGTATTGTTAGATATGTATGAAGAACGTGGAGAAGCGCGAGGAATAGAGAAAGGGATTGCTCAAGGAGAGGCGCGTGGAATAGCAAAGGGGATTTCACAAGGGATTTTACAAGGAATTTCACAGGGAATCGAGGAAATTAACGCATTATACCAATGCTTGTTGGCGGATAACCGAATGGAAGATATACAAAAAGCAATCATGGATACAGACTACCAAAAAGAATTGTTACAGGAGTATGGGATTGGAGAGTAAGAGGAGGAAACAGCCATAGAACAAAAACCTTCTTCATTTTTCCTTGCCAAATTTTTTGTTCCGTCATATAATGGAAAAAAGAAAGGTCGGAGGATAGAGAATGACACCACAAGAGATTTTTGCAAAGAGTTTGGTTACTTACGATAAAACCAGTCGCTCGAATGATTCTTTTTATTATCATTTGCCATATCACAAGGATTATGATTTGTGCAACTGGAATCCGATGCGTATGTATAGTGGTAATGTAATTAAATATTATCAATATCATTTGTCCAAACCGGTAATCCTTTTTACGGATACTGATGAATGAGATAGTTTATGGCATCCTGTCTTCCTGAGGGGGTGCCATTTTGTTGCATAGAAAAAGGTGAAAGGGTAATATTGTATTTATGAACGCACAGAAGTTATTTTCAAAAAAATGGATTGTGTTTGCAACGGCGGTGTTGTGTACCTTGCTCTGGGGAAGTGCATTTCCCGGTATAAAAACCGGATACCGTATGTTTCGGATTGCTAGTCAGGACACCGCAGACCAGCTTATGTTTGCCGGTGCGAGATTTTTGATTGCAGGTATTTTGACTCTTTTGATTTCTTTTTTTGTGGAGAAAAAGGAGCATAAAAAGGAACGGAGAAAGCAGTGGCCGAAAGGACAGATTGTACTTGTAGCATTTGTCCAGACTGCTTTGCAGTACGTTTTTTATTATATTGGTATGGCGCACGTGACAGGAGTAAAAGGTGCAATTTTGAATGGGAGTACAGCGTTTTTTTGTGTGGTGACGGCATGCATTTTTTATCATGAATCAATTAATGGAAGAAAAATTGCGGGGTGTCTTTTGGGCCTTCTTGGCGTGTTTGTGGTAAATCTCGGAAAAGGGAGTATTGGCGGTTCGCTCTCCTTTTTAGGAGAAGGTTTTATGCTTTGTTCTGCTGTGTCATCGGCACTTGGCTCGCTGTGTAACAAAGAGGCGGCAAAGAAAATGGGACCGGTTACTCTTTGTGGGTGGCAGCTTATTCTGGGTGCGGTTTTGTTGATTGGTGTGGGTTTTTTATTTGGAGGGAGAATTTCGATTTTGGAAGTACCTGCCACCGGCTGGCTGCTGCTTTTGTATTTAGCGTTCTTATCGGCAGCAGCCCTTTTTCCCTATGGACTGTTTTGTTAAAATATAATCCGATGGGTAGAGTGACAGTTTTTAATTTCTTAATTCCGGTATTTGGAAGCCTCTTATCAGTTATTTTTCTGAAAGACAGCCTATGGAATGTAAATACGCTTTTTGCACTTTTGCTTGTATGTGCAGGAATTTATTTAGTCAACCGTGAACCAAAAGATATTTCTAAATAAGAATATCGCCGCCACATGCATCCAGTGTAATTTCAATTGAACCATTCTGCACCATATAATCTTTGCCGGATAGTGCACCTTTAAACTGTGTTTTTGGTCCCTGATACGGAATATGGAGAGTTGTCGACTGCTCATCGTTATTGACGGCTGTAATCACGTCTTCATTTTCATAACAGCGTGCAAAAGCATATTGGCGGTTCGTAAGAAGAAGTTCTTTGTATTCACCATAACACAATGCTTTTTGCGCTTGATGGATAGAACCGAGTTTGGCAATCAGCGCAGTCAGCGGATTGTCAGTCATTGCATCGGCATAGTCACTAAGTTCTAAGTGTGGTCGGAGTGAAGCATCGGAACCTTGTTCTTTTTTTCCTTCGATACCGAATTCGGAGCCGTAGTAAATAGACGGAATCCCCGGAAGTGTGTACATCAAAGTGTAGATTACGCCGAGATGGTCTTTGTTTATTATCTTACTTGCAATTCGCTCAACATCATGGTTGTCGGCGAAACTGTACAATTCCAAGTTCCGGTAATGGCATCCACCCATGTCATAAAGACGCTTTACTGTGTGTGCAATTTCAAAAAAGTTATGCTCGTTGCAGCCGGACCAAAGAGCTTTATTCAGGTTATAATTGGTTACAGAATGCAAAGTTTCCGAATTAACCCAGCGTGTATATTCGCCATGAATGACTTCGCCCATCAGCCAGAAATCCGGTTTTACTTCATTGGCAACCTGACGCATTCCCTTCATAAAATCAAAATCAAGAACATCTGCTGCGTCAAGCCGGATGCCATCAATGTCAAATTCAGAAACCCAGAAGCGGATTACATCGTAAATATAATCTTTTACCTGTGGATTCCACTGGTTCAGTTTTACTAACAGATTATAACCGCCCCAGTTATCATAGGAAAATCCATCGTTGTATTCATTATTTCCACCAAAATTCACATTGCAGTACCAGTCTTTGTATTGTGAATTCTCACGGTTTTTCTGCAGGTCTTTGAAAGCAAAAAAATCTCTTCCTGTGTGATTGAAAACACCGTCAAAGATAACCCGCACTCCTTTTTCGTGACATGTACGGACAAATTCTTTTAAATCGTCATTATCGCCGAGACGTCTGTCGAGTGTTCGGTAATCCGTTGTTTCATAGCCATGTCCTACGGATTCAAAAAGCGGTCCGATGTAAATTGCATTGCATCCGATTTCTTTTATATGGTCAATCCATGGGAGCAGCTTAGGAAGCCTGTGGATAACCTCGCCATAATCATTCTGCGCCGGTGCGCCCGTTAATCCCAAAGGGTAAATATGATAAAATACTGATTCGTCATACCAAGCCATGTTTATTCCTCTTTTCTTTGTGAAGTATTTTTACTAAATTATTATAACATAAAATGCTACTGTAAAGAAGTCGTTTCGCGACTTTTTGTGGCGCGAAACGATGCTTGACATGACACATGCAACAATATATAATATAAATATCTAGAAAAGCAATGGTTCAGACTTAGTATCCAGATTCTATGATTATTTTATAAAAGACTCTTGCTTTATTCCGGAAAAAAGAATAGGGCAGGATTGTATATAAATGTTCCTGCCTTTTGTGACAACATCACAGGAAAGGAGGAAATGATTTTATGAATCAGACAATATTTGAAAACCTGCCTCAGAAGATGAATCTTATCAGTGATTTGTTTTCAAGAGTAGTGTTCCGAGACAAGGAGGCCTGCCAAGACTTAGTGAAGATTATTCTGGGAGAGGGATATGAGGTTACAGGGGTGACGTCGCAGTATGATATTACCAATCTGCAATTTCGCAGTGTGGTACTGGATATTCTAGCAGAGACGGCGGGAGAAGAGCCGATTCATGTGGAATTTCAGATATCCGATGACGACGACCATATGCGGCGTGTGAGGTACTGCAATGGAAGTATTGATACACACCTTTTACAGAAAGGGAAAGCGTATAAGGAACTGCCTGATGTGTACCATATTTATATTACAATGAACGATTTTATTGGAGGCGGTCAGACAGTGTATGAAATTTTTCGTACAGTGCGTGACAGGGAAGGAACATACAGCACGCAGTATCCGGTGGAAAACGGAGTGCATGAGTTGTATATCAATTTGGAAATTCCATTGGATGATGGCAGTGAATTAGACCATTTACTGCGTTACATAAAAGAAACAACGGAAGAAAATGAAGATGCATGTTTTGGACATATTATAAAAAGTGTGAAAGAGTGCAGGGAAGGAGACGATGAGATTATGAAGTATTACAGTTCACATGAATTTTTTGAAGAAGGAAAAAAAGAAGGCTTAGAGGAAGGAAGGGAAGAAGGAATAGAACAAGGAGAAAAAACAACACAGAATAGCATTATCAAAAAGATGCTGTCTATGGGGCAGCCATTAGAATTTATCAGTGAGTGTACCGACAAACCGGTAGAATATATCCGTGAGATAGCGACTGAGGAACCGATGCTTGTGAGGGAAGAAGGGACGTATAGTGTGGATGAGGGAGGAACAGAGAATGAATGAAACAATATTTGAAAACCTGCCTCAGAAGATGAATCTTATCAGTGATTTGTTTTCAAGAGTAGTGTTCCGTGACAAGGAGGCCTGCCAAGACTTAGTGAAGATTATTCTGGGAGAGGGGTATGAGGTTACAGGGGTGACGTCGCAGTATGATATTACCAATCTGCAATTTCGCAGTGTGGTACTGGATATTCTGGCAGAGACGGCGGGAGAAGAACCGATTCATGTGGAATTTCAGATATCCGATGACGACGACCATATGCGGCGTGTGAGGTACTGCAATGGAAGTATTGATACACACCTTTTACAGAAAGGGAAAGCGTATAAGGAACTGCCTGATGTGTACCATATTTATATTACAATGAACGATTTTATTGGAGGCGGTCAGACAGTGTATGAAATTTTTCGTACAGTGCGTGACAGGGAAGGAACATACAGCACGCAGTATCCGGTGGAAAACGGAGTGCATGAGTTGTATATCAATTTGGAAATTCCATTGGATGATGGCAGTGAATTAGACCATTTACTGCGTTACATAAAAGAAACAACGGAAGAAAATGAAGATGCATGTTTTGGACATATCGTGAAAAGTGTGAAGGAATGCCGGGAAGGAGAAGATGAGATTATGAAATACTACAGTTCACATGAATTTTTTGAAGAAGGGAAGAAGAAGGAAGAGAGGAAGGAGAAAAAAGAATACAGAATAGCATTATCAAAAAGATGCTGTCTATGGGGCAGCCATTAGAATTTATCAGCGAGTGTACCGACAAACCGGTAGAATATATCCGTGAGATAGCGACTGAGGAACCAATGCTTGTGAGAGAAGAGAATACCTATGGTAGATATAATAAAAAAAAGAGTGTGGAGTGATGGGAGACAATTGTTCGCGCCGGTTTCTACGGAATTACAGAAAACAAAGAACATTTGTCACAACCCAAATCACCAACAAACCTTGACTTTTTATCAAAATTCTCGTATGATATTGAAAGAAATGTAGTGCAGGAGAGGAGTACACAGGTGGCACTGACAGAGAAGGAAATTCATTGGCTGTAAGATTTCCCCGGAAAAAACTTGTGGAAGGTAGCTCTGAAACAGCGGTTCTGAATGTGGCAGATACGGCCAGTAGGAACTGACGGCTTGTCCCGTTATAGACAAAATGAGGAACATGGCAGTTATGCTGTGTTTGAAAAAAGGTGGTACCACGGCTGTTAGGTCGTCCTTTATGATGCCGTGGACAATGAGGATTTTGATGACTTGTCGAAAACGGCAGGTCTTTTTTGATGTTGGTTGGCAGATGCCCCTGGCATCTAGTTTGATGAATGGAGGTTATGAAACAGAATGAAAAAGGAACTGGAAAAGACATATAATCCGGCGGATATCGAAGACCGGTTATATGCAAAATGGGTAAACAAAAAATATTTTCATGCAGAAGTTAATGCAAACAAAAAACCTTATACGATTGTGATTCCACCACCGAATATTACCGGTCAGCTTCACATGGGACATGCGCTTGATAATACGCGCAGGATATCATTATTCGTTCTAAACGTATGCAGGGATATGAAACTTTGTGGATGCCTGGGACAGACCACGCATCGATTGCAACTGAAGCCAAAATTGTTGAGGCAATGAAAGAAGAAGGACTCACAAAAGACGATATTGGCAGAGAAAAGTTTTTGGAACGTGCATGGGCATGGAAAGATAAATTTGGCGGACGAATTGTATCGCAGCTTAAGAAAATGGGCTCTTCCTGTGATTGGGACAGAGAGCGTTTTACGATGGATGAGGGCTGTAATAAAGCAGTCAAGGAAGTTTTTGTAAATCTTTATAATAAAGGTTTGATTTACCGCGGGGAGCGAATCATTAACTGGTGTCCACACTGCCTGACTTCGATTTCCGATGCGGAAGTAGAGTATGAAGACCAGAAAGGACATTTTTGGCATCTGCGTTATGCGTTTGCGGATGGAAGCGGTTATATTAATCTGGCTACAACACGTCCGGAGACACTTCTTGGTGATACAGCAGTAGCCGTGAATCCGAATGATGAGCGGTATAAAGATTTGGTTGGAAAAAAACTGATTCTGCCTCTGGTACACCGTGAAATTCCGTTGATTGCTGATGATTATGTAGATATGGAATTTGGTACCGGTGTCGTAAAAATCACGCCGGCACATGACCCAAATGACTTTGAGGTTGGACTGCGCCATGACCTGCCGATTATTAATGTGATGACAGACGATGCTAAAATCGTGGATGAATATGAGAAGTATGCGGGCATGGATCGATATGAAGCAAGAAAAGCCATCGTAGAAGATTTGGAAAAAGAGGGCGCTCTTGTAAAAATTGAGGACCACGATCATAACGTAGGAACTTGTTACCGTTGTGGAACAACAGTAGAGCCGCGTGTATCCAAACAGTGGTTTGTAAAAATGAAACCACTTGCCGGTCCGGCGATTGATGCGGTAAAAGAAGGAAAAACAAAATTTGTTCCGGAGCATTTTAATAAAACGTATTTCCACTGGCTTGAGAATATCCGCGACTGGTGTATTTCCCGTCAGCTCTGGTGGGGACATCAGATTCCGGCATTTTACTGTGATGACTGCGGTGAATTGGTAGTAACCAAAGAAAATAGTGCAGTATGTCCGAAATGTGGCAAGCCGATGCGTCAGGATCCGGATACACTGGATACGTGGTTTAGTTCAGCCCTTTGGCCATTCTCAACACTTGGATGGCCGGATAAGACGGAGGAGATGGATTATTTCTATCCGACGAACACATTGGTAACCGGTTACGATATCATTCCGTTCTGGGTTATGCGAATGATGTTCAGCGGACTTGAGCATACAGGACAGGTTCCGTTTGATACGGTACTGATTCATGGACTTGTGCGTGATTCCCAAGGTAGAAAAATGAGTAAATCACTTGGCAACGGAATTGACCCGCTTGAGGTGATTGATAAATATGGTGCCGATGCGCTGCGTCTGACACTGGTAACCGGAAATGCACCGGGAAATGATATGCGTTTTTATTGGGAGCGTGTTGAGGCGAGCCGTAATTTTGCCAATAAAGTATGGAATGCTTCCCGTTTCATTATGATGAATTTTGACCAGAATGAAGATGTCGATTATGAAAATGTAACCGCAGATGAGCTGACTCAGGCAGATAAGTGGATTCTTTCCAAGGTGAATACACTTGCCAAGGATGTTACTGTATTGATGGATTCCTTTGACTTGGGAATTGCCGTTCAGAAAATTTATGATTTTATTTGGGAAGAATTCTGCGACTGGTATATTGAAATGGTAAAACCACGTTTGTACAACGATGCGGATGAAACAAAAGCAAAGCAGCTTTGTACACATTAAAAACTGTTTTAATTGATGCACTGAAATTACTGCATCCGTATATGCCGTTTATCACAGAGGAAATTTATTGTACACTTATGGGTGATGAAGAAATTTCCATCATGGTAAGTGAATGGCCAAAGTATAAAGAGAGCCGTAACTTTGCTGAGGATGAGGCAAAAGTTGAGCGAATTAAGGAAGCAGTAAAAGGCATCCGAAACATCCGCGGTGAGATGAATGTGCCACCAAGCAAAAAAGCATCGGTTATCGTTGTTTCAGAAAAAGAAGAAGTGCTAAAAATCTTCGAGGAAAATAAAGTATTTTTTGCAACGCTTGGTCTTGCCAGTGATGTGACACTGCAGTCAACGAAAGAAAATATTGGCGAGGATGCGGTTTCTGTTGTTATTGCGGATGGAACTATCTATATTCCGTTTGCAGAATTGGTTGACATTGACAAAGAAATTGAGCGTTTGAAGAAAGAAGAAAAGAAACTTACCGGCGAAATCAAACGCTGTGAAGGTATGCTTGGTAATCCGAATTTCGTAAACAAAGCACCGGAGAAAAAGATTGCTGAGGAAAGAGAAAAATTAGAGAAATATAAGGGAATGATGGAACAGGTTAAGGAGCGTTTGGCGCATTTTACAAAACCGTGACGTAATTTGTGAAGGAAACTTATGTTTTGTCGAAGGATTCTCGTATTTCCTACTTGCTTTTTTTACTCAAAATAGGTATTATGAATACCAAAGGGAATGCGTGACAGTGAAAGAGCAAATAGGAGGTACGAGAATGCTTAATTTTGAGGAAGAACTTGAAAAATTTCAGCCGAGCATGGACATCGAGAAAGTCGAAGATGTTGTTTATCATAATAATTTAGCAGATGTGACAGATATTGTAAAAGAGTTGATACAGGATGCTAAAGGAACATTGTGATGAAAAACAGGAAGGGGTTATCAAAGATGAGATGTCCAAGATGCGACGCTAATGTGAGCGACACAGCGACACTCTGCACATTTTGCGGTCAGAATCTTTCGGTGATTCATTATATTCGCAGAGTATCCAATACTTATTATAATCTGGGATTGGAAAAGGCGAAAGTGCGTGACTTATCAGGTGCGATTGTTGTTTTGAAAAAAAGTTTAGAGTTTAATAAGAAAAATACCAACGCAAGAAATCTCCTTGGGTTGATTTATTATGAGATGGGTGAGACCGTAGCAGCTTTGAGCGAGTGGGTGTTGAGTAAATACCTGCAGGCCGATGACAATGCAGCGGATTACTATATTAATACGATTCAGAAGAATCAGACGGCACTGGATGCGACAAATCAAACGATTAAAAAGTATAATTCTGCATTGGCGGCAGCACAGGCAGGAAATGATGATTTGGCAATTATCCAATTAAAAAAAGTAGTGAGTCTGAATCCGCATTTTGTGCGTGCACAGCAGCTGCTTGCATTATTGTATATTCATGACAAAGACTATCATAAAGCAGCAAAATGCTTAAACCGCGCCAGGCGAATTGACTTTAATAATACGACAACACTGCGCTATATGCAGGAAGTTGGTGACTTAGCTGCTTCCTCAGAGAAAGAGTTAGTGAAAAAGCCGTCAAAGAAAGACCCTCTTTCGAATGTAACCCCGGTGGGTACTTACAAGGAAGAAAAGCGGTCGTTAATGCCGGTTATCTATGTGATTATCGGTGCCATTGTCGGACTTGCCGTAGCGTTTGTTCTGCTTTGGCCGACGATGAAAAACAGCGGAAGTGGAGAAGGCTCACATATTTCAGATACAAATGACCAGTTAGCCGTGCAATCTTCCCAGATTTCCGGATTGAAGAAAGAGAAGGAACTTTTGCAGGAGCAGGTTGACAAGCTGCAAAAACAGATAAAGGATGCGGATTCGTCTGCACAGAAACAAACGGCAAGTTATGAAAAGTTATTGACAGGAGTCAAGGCTTATCTTGCGGATGATAAGATTCAGGCAGCAATTGCCGTGGCGGACTGCAAAAAATCCGATTTTGGAAGCAGTGAAGCAAAAGAAATTTACACAACCATTCATACCGTGACGGATGCACAGATTCAAGCCCTTTTAAATGAAGGAAAGCGTACGGCGTATACGTCTTATGATGGAGCGATTGCAATTTACCGCAATGTGCTGAAACTGAAACCAAAACATCAGGATGCGATGTACCAGATTGGTTATTGTTATCAGAAAAAGCAGGATAACAAAAAAGCAAAGAAGTGGTATCGAAAAGCAATTAAGGTAGATCCAAACAGCGCAATTGCGAATAAGGCAAATAACTATTTGCAGCAGATTGAGCAGCAAGGTACACAAGGACAATAAGAATAAAAGAACGAATGAGAAGACCTATAGAAGAAAATTTCTATGGGTCTTTTTCGAATGACTAAAAAAGGAAGGAAAGAAAAAAATGGAGCAATTTTCAATGGAGCGAACGGGCTCTCAGCTTGTGTTACACATTTGCGAGGAATTGGATCATCATACAGCAGGACAAATCAGCAAAGTAGTGGATTTACAAATAGAGAAGGGAAATGTCAGGACATTAATATTTGACTTTTCGGGTATAACATTTATGGACAGCTCAGGAATTGGCATGGTAATGGGAAGACATCGAAAAATGAATTTTTTAGGAGGAAGAACTTTTGTGACCGGAATTGGAGATAACGTTGACCGTATTTTCAGAATGTCGGGGCTTTATCGGATTATTCCCAAATATCAGGAAAGGACGGAAGTTTTATAATGGAAAAATCGGAGATTATGTTTGAATTTGACAGTAATTCGGAAAATGAAAGTCTGGCGCGGACGGTTGTTGCCGCATTTTTAGCAAGGCTTGACCCGACCTTAGAAGAACTTGGTGATGTCAAGACAGCAGTTTCCGAGGCGGTTACAAATGCCATCATTCACGGATATGATGGCAAGCCGGGGAAGGTTAAGATACATAGCTGGATTGAGGAAAATACCATATGGATTGAAGTGGCGGACCAAGGTGTTGGAATCGGTGACGTAAATCGTGCCATGGAACCGTTGTTTACGACCAGACCGGAAATGGAACGTTCCGGAATGGGCTTTGCTTTCATGGAAGCTTTCATGGATGAGCTGCATGTGGAGTCACAGGTGGGGCAGGGAACAACGATTCGTATGAAGAAAAAAATTTATAGTTCATTTATTTTGTCATAAGGGAGTCTGCCAATGGAAACCATAGAACTGATTAAACGTTCACGAGCAGGGGATAAATTGGCAAGAGAACAAGTGATTAAGGCGAATATGCCGTTGGTATACAGTATCGTGAAGCGATTTGCGGGAAGAGGATATGATGCCGAAGATTTGAGCCAGATTGGTGCAATTGGTTTGATTAAAGCAGTCGATAATTTCAATGTGAATTTTGAAGTGAAATTTTCTACTTATGCAGTGCCGGTAATTAGTGGTGAAATCAAACGATTTTTACGCGATGATGGAATGGTCAAAGTCAGCCGGACATTAAAGGAAAATGGAATACGGATTAAGCGTGCAGCTGAAATGTTGGCCATTCGACTGGGGCGTGATGCGACGTTAGAGGAACTAAGCGCAGCAACAGAATTGGCAAGAGAAGATATCGTAATGGCACTTGAAGCCAGCAGCGAAGTGGAGTCTCTGCATAAAACGGTATTTCAAAAAGAAGGAAGCGAAATTCTTCTTATGGACAAAATTCCATCGAAAAAAAATGAATCGGAGCATATTGTTAATCAAATCTTGTTAGAGCAGCTTTTGGGTGAGCTTGGCGAGAAAGAGAGAAAATTGATTGAACTACGCTATTTTGAAGATAAAACACAAACACAGACCGCAAAACTTTTGGATATGAGTCAGGTACAGGTCAGTCGTTTGGAAAAGAAAATTATTGGCTCGATGAGGAAACATTTTGTATGTCGCAGTAATGAATAAAAATATAGAAAATGGCAATGGTAATACCGAAAGGAAGTGTTTGTATGAAAAAAAAGCAGGTATTTGTACCATTGTCATTCTTGTATTTGCGGCATTGGCGGTCTGGATTTACCGCTCGGGTAATCACGATGAGAAAACACCGGTACAAGGAAAGGGAACATTGGTGAAGGAGTATAAAGAATGGAAGAGATACTATATGTAAAAATCGCGCAGAATATCCCGGTTGCAAAGCGTCAGGTTACATTTCATGATCTGGCAACTTTACATTGTACGAATAAAAAAGTTGTACAGGAATTAAATCAAATGGTATTTTATACGCTGCCCGCTCATGGCCCGCAAAAAACGATGTTCACGATTGCGAAAGTATATGAGGTGATTCATCAGAAATATCCGAATTTAAAAATTGAAAATTTGGGCGAACGTGATTTTGTTATTGATTATGAAAAGCCGGATGAAAAGGAGAAACAGAAAAAGTGGGAATATGTACGGACTATTTTTGTTTCTTTTATCGTTTTTATGGGAGCAGCTTTTACCATTATGACATTTAACGAGGATGTCAGTGTTGCGGATGTCTTTGACAAAGTATACCGTCTGGTGCTGGGGCAGGAAAAACAAGGCGGTTCCATCATTGAGATTTTTTATGCGATTGGCCTGCCGGTGGGAATTCTCGTTTTTTATAACCATTTCCGCAGGAAAAAAATTAAGGATGACCCGACACCGATTCAGGTTGAAATGCACACATATGAGGAGCAGGTAAACAAAACACTGATTGCGGCAGCATCAAGGGAGGGAAAAACGATTGACAGTGATTCAGTATAGCGTTCTCATTCTGATTGGTTTGGCGAGCGGTTTTGCTGTCGCATCGGGAATATTTGCATTTATTACGATGCTTGGCATTATACCGAGACTGGCGGCAAGGACGAAAACGGCAAATCATGTGGTGTGGTATGAAACGATGATTATAGCGGGCGGTGCATTGGGAAATATTTGGATTGTGTTTGAAATTCCGATGCCGCTGACTTCGATTTTTTTGGCGGTTTATGGGCTTTTTGCAGGTGTATATGTCGGATGTCTGGTAATGGCACTGGCAGAAATGCTGCGTGTAATTCCCATTTTAGTGAACCGTCTGCAAATTAAAGAAGCGTTTTATCTTATTCCGCTTGCAATTGCAATTGGGAAAATAACAGGAACTTTATTTCAATATTTTTATCAAGGCTAAAGGAGCAGAAAATGAATCAGGATAATATCGACATTCAAGAGGTTTTACAGGAAAAGGAACAGAAAAAGAAGGATGAAAAGTATAATGCTTATGTAAAAAATCACACGCCGAAAAAGAGCTGGTGCATTAATTTACTGAAAGCATATGCGATTGGAGGATTTATTTGTGTCGTAGGACAGGCTCTTTCGAATGCTTATATGAGTTTGGGGATGGAAAAAGAAACAGCGGGATTATATACGACATTATCGCTGATTTTTCTCAGTGTGCTGTTTACCGGTTTGAATTTATATCAGAAGCTTGCCAATTTTGCAGGTGCAGGAACGATTGTACCGATTACCGGATTTGCCAATTCAGTAGCCGCACCGGCAATTGAATTTAAGGAAGAAGGATGGGTATTTGGCGTTGGATGTAAAATTTTCACGATTGCCGGACCGGTTATTTTGTATGGTGTGTTTTGCAGTTGGGTGCTTGGTGTAATTTATTGGTTTGGAACGATTCTCTGACACAAACAAAGCAACGGAAAACATTGAAAAAAAATCTCATTTGTGCTATCCTTAATACAGTTGCGCAAGCAGCCAATTTTGATACTATCGGGGGAAATTATTATGTACAAATATGATCCAAAATCGAGTATCGCAGATGAATTTATTAACGATGCAGAAATTTTAGAATCACTGGCATATGCCAGAGAAAATAAGGCAAATAAACAGGTAATTGATGCGATTTTGCAGAAAGCACGCGAGATGAAAGGAATCAGCCACAAAGAGGCGGCGGTTCTTTTGGAATGTGAATTGGAAGAGGAAAATAAGGAAATTGAAAAACTTGCAAAAGAGATTAAAGAGCGGTTTTATGGCAAGCGAATTGTAATGTTTGCGCCACTTTATTTATCTAATTATTGTATTAACAGTTGTGTGTACTGTCCGTATCATGTAAAAAATAAACATATTGCAAGAAAAAAACTGTCGCAGGAAGAAATTAAGCAGGAAGTAATTGCGCTGCAGGATATGGGGCATAAGCGTCTGGCGATAGAAGCGGGCGAAGACCCGGAGAATAATCCGCTTGAGTACATTTTGGAGAGTATTCGTACGATATACAGCATTAAGCACAAAAATGGAGCGATTCGTCGTGTCAATGTAAATATTGCAGCGACTTCTGTTGAAAATTATAAGAAACTCAAAGATGCAGGGATTGGAACTTATATTCTGTTTCAGGAGACTTATAATAAAGAAGCTTACAAAGAACTACATCCGGCAGGGCCAAAAAGTGATTATGCGTACCATACAGAGGCGATGGACCGTGCCATGGAAGCTGGGATTGATGATGTAGGCTGCGGTGTTTTGTTCGGTCTGGATAAATACCGATATGAATTGGTTGGGATTATTATGCACGCAGAGCATTTGGAGGCTAAGTTTGGTGTTGGACCGCATACCATCAGTGTGCCTCGTGTCTGCCCGGCTGATGACATTGATCCGGAAGAATTAAATGCCATTCCGGATGAAATCTTTGAGAAGATTGTATCGGTTATCCGCATTGCGGTGCCATATACCGGAATGATTGTTTCAACCCGTGAATCGAAAGCAACGAGAGAAAAAGTATTAGACCTTGGAATCAGCCAGATTAGCGGTGGTTCCCGCACAAGTGTGGGCGGCTACGTTGAGGAAGAGCCGGAAGAAGAGAATTCCGCTCAGTTTGATGTGTCCGATAGAAGAAGTCTGGATGAGGTTGTGAACTGGCTGCTTGGACTTGGATATATTCCGAGTTTCTGTACGGCTTGTTACCGAGAAGGACGAACCGGTGACCGGTTTATGAAATTGTTGAAATCGGGGCAGATTGTAAACTGTTGTCAGCCAAATGCACTGATGACACTTAAGGAGTATTTGGAGGATTATGCTTCTGCGGACACGAAAGAAAAAGGGGAAAAAGTGATTCGGGAGCAGTTGGAAATTATTACAAATCCGGTAGTGAAAGAGAAGGCAAAAGAGTATATTGAAAATATTCATGAAGGCAAAAGAGATTTCCGATTCTAGTGAATCAATCGAAAGGCACTTGGTGTTTTAAGTGCCTTTCGGTCAAAATAAAGGAGGTAGCATTTGTTTTATAGTATATTGGGTAAAGAGAAATGTGAGGATTCGGAAAAAATCAGTATTTTTACGGATTTTAATTTGAATGTGTGTATTTCTTACATGAACAATTTGGTTAAGGGATATGATTTACAAAAATTGTATGAGAATATTCCGAAAGAATCCGAGACAACAAGGTATCGGAGAAAAATCACCTCAGACATGCAGAATGAGGCAGTTTTTAAGGCATTTGACAGGTATGCCAAGCAGGTGGCGAGGGCAGTTTCTTATGAGAAAAAAAGCACTTACAGTAATCTGATTTATCAAAAGCAGAAATGGCATTTAGATTCCCTTCTTATTTACATACAAGCAGTTGAACAATTATTGGATGACTTGAAAAGGCAGCCGTCTTATTCGGATGCAATGGAAGAACTTGTGTCCTATCTTTGCAAGGTGACAAAAAGTGAAGCGTTTGTAAAGGGCAAAGAATTGGCGGAAAGTCTTCATCAGTCGATGGAAGAAACGAAAATGATATTTTCTCTTCAAAAAAATAAGGTTGTGTGGGAAGAAAAATCAGAGGGCGAATTTTTTGCAGAGAGAATGGCAAAGGCTTTTTCTGTCAACAAAAAGCCGGGGCAGGCGATGAATGTAAACAAGGAGACGGAGCTTACGCTGCTTGAGAAAAATCTGGCGGAACGGCAGATTAAGAGACAAAACTGGGATGGTATGTTAGAAACATTGTTACAGATTCAGATGGATGAAAAACTCGTGCAGTTAGCGGAAGATGTGCAGTACTATCTTGGTTTTTTCCTGCTTGTGCGGGACATGAAAGGAAGAGGTTATTCATTTTGTATGCCGGAGGAAACGGATAAACTGGAAGTAAAGCAGGGATATGATCTTGCCTTAGCTTTTCGCAGTGAAAAGGAAGTGATTGCAAATGACTGTAATCTGCAAAGAGATGAGAGGTTCTTTGTGATTACGGGAGCCAATGGAGGAGGCAAGACGACCTATGCGCGCATGATTGGACAAATTCTGTATTTTGCAAAAATGGGTCTTTTAGTTCCATGTGAAAAGGCAGGTGTGCCAAATTACACAACGATTTTATCGCATTTTTCAAATGACGAATCGGAGATGTCCGGAAAAGGAAAGTTAGTCGAGGAATTAACCCGCTTAAAACCGATGATGCAGGAAAAATGGAGTGGAAGTTTTGTGATTTTGAATGAGCTATTTACGACAGCGGCAACGTGGGATGCCGGTATTATGGGGCAGAAAGTGCTTGATTATTTCATGTCGCATGACTGCTATGGAATTTATGTGACACATATCCAGTCGCTTGCAAAAGAGAGGGGTGGGTTAGTGAGTCTGGTTGCGGAACTGGCAGATGACCATCATACGCGTTCTTTCAAAATAACAAGAAAACCAGCGAGTGAGGCAGAATATGAAGACTCACTGATTACCAAATACAATATGACCGAAAATCAGATGAAGGCGGTGATAGGACATGAAGATTGAATTTTTCGAGGAGACAAATTTTTCGTATCGGAGAAAGCAGGATTTGGAAAAGGACTTAAATCTGCACTGGATTGCCAGAAATATGGCAGGTGACAAAGTAGGTGACATTCCCGCTATTTTGCAAGTTCTTCAGCATCCTCTTACGACGGAAAGTGAGATTGAAAAAAGGCAGCAGGTTGTTACGGCTGCCTGTGAAAAGGCATCGGTAACATATCAGCTGCGGGACCGGATTGTTTTGCTTTCGGAAAATCTGACCCGTGGACTGCATGCGATTTTAGACAGCCGCGGGAAACATTTGATGGAACAGACGATGATTGGTGTGCATGTAGAAACGATACGGGAATTGGTGCAGGGACTTTCTGAGATTTCGCAAATGGGAGCGAAAAATCCGGAGATTTTCAAAGAGACTGCATTTAACTATTTTTATGACAGTTTTTGTGAGGCAGAGCCGGCCGAAAGATTAGAAGAGCAACTTGCACTGGTGCAGAATCTGGATGCTTTTAAAGGAAACGGAGAAATTGTGCTGGAGGGAGCAATTGGGGAAGGATTTTCCCTGGAAAATGTGGAAGTTGTTTCTGTATGTGACAAGGCAAAGCGGGCAGGAAGCGGTATTTTCTCAGGAAAGAAGGGGCGCGTAATTGCCAGTGAGGAAGTTTACCAGAGCGGTGTTCAGTTTGCCAACCGGGTTGTCCTTGAATTATTAGAGCAGTGTTCGCCGTTTCTGCAGCAGTGGGAGGAGATTTTACAGACGCTGTCAAGGCAGATTATCTTTTTGGCGGGCTGTGCGAGAATGTATGAGCGTGGTTTGTCGGTTGGTTTTTATTTTGTATGCCAAAAGCTTGTGAAGAAGAGGCAGAAAAATTATATGAATTGGCACTTGCTTTGCAGAGTATGGAGCAGCCAATTCCAAATACTGTGAGTCTGAAAGAACAACGGGCCCTTATCGTGACGGGAGCTAACCAAGGCGGAAAATCAACCTTTTTGCGTAGTCTTGGTATTGCGCAGGTGCTTTGTCAGGCGGGAATGTATGTGCCGGCAAAGAAATATCCGCTTCATGCGTATGAAGATATTTTCACGCATTTTACCAGACGCGAAGATGCAACGATGAACATGGGTAAATTTGAAGAAGAGTTAAAGCGTATGGAGCAGATTTTACGTGGGGCAAAGAAAAATACGCTGATTCTTTTGAATGAATCGTTTGCGACTACAACAGAAGTGACGGCTTACCAGATTGCAATGGATTTAATGCATACTTGTCTTTCGGAGGCGGTAACGGTATGGATGGTGACTCATATTACGAAATTTGCAAAAGAATTGTATGGGGAACACCCTGAGAATGTATTGTTTTTGTCGGCGGGCAGAACGGAAGAAAATGAAATTCGTTTTCAAATGTATGAAAAAGTGCCAGGCGACACAAGTTATGGCCTGACACTTTATGAACAAATGATTGGGAAAATAAATTAGCCCTGATATAGGTTTCTCTTATCAATGACGCGGACTGCTTTTCCTTCACTGCGTGCAATGGTTTTCGGCTCTACTAAAGTAACTTCAGCTAAAATACCAAGCATGGCTTTCAGACCGGATACTAATTTTTTGCGAGCCAGATCGCGGTTGAAGGAAGCGTCAGCTGCCATGACCGGAGTCATTTCTACCTGAACTTCAATATTATCACTGTTTTTAGCACGGGTAACGATAATCTGATAATTTGCCGGGAATCCCTGATTGATTAATACCGTTTCAATCTGTGAAGGGAATACATTGACACCTTTTACAATCAGCATATCATCACTTCGTCCCATTGGTTTTGTCATTTTTACATGAGTACGTCCGCAGGAACATTTCTCGCGGCTTAATATACAGATATCACGTGTACGGTAGCGGAGAAGCGGAAATGCTTCTTTTGTAATACTGGAAAATACTAATTCACCTTTTTCACCGTCCGGAAGAACTTCACCGGTCTCCGGATTGATAATTTCGGCAATAAAGTGGTCCTCATTAATATGCATGCCGCTCTGTGCTTCACACTCAAAAGCAACACCCGGTCCGGAAATTTCGGTCAGACCATAAATGTCATAAGCTTTGATGCCAAGTGACTGCTCGATATCGTGGCGCATTTCTTCTGTCCATGCCCCTGCACCAAAGATGCCGGCTTTCAGTTTAATCTGATCTTTTACACCACGCTCTTCAATGGTCTCTGCCAAATAGGCAGCATAGGATGGTGTACAGCATAAAATAGTCGAACCTAAGTCTGTCATAAACTGAATCTGACGGTCTGTATTACCGGAGGACATCGGAAGTGTCAAACTTCCTAATTTATGAGAACCGCCATTTAATCCAAACCCGCCGGTAAATAAGCCATAGCCATAACTGACATGAACTACATCTTCTTTTGTACCGCCGGCAGCAACAATCGCGCGGGCACAGCAGTCTTCCCATAAATCAAGGTCGTGCTGGGTATAGAAAGCTACAACACGGCGTCCGGTCGTTCCACTTGTTGACTGCATGCGGACACAATCTTTTAAAGGACGTGCCAAAAGTCCATATGGATAAGCATCTCTTAAGTCATCCTTTGTAATAAAAGGAAGTTTATGTAAATCATCAATCGATTTAATATCGCTTGGTTCAAGACCTTTGTTCTGCATGCGTGTGCGGTAGTAAGGAACGTTGTCATAGATGTTTTTTACCTGCTTTACCAAACGCTCACTTTGCCATGCGCGAATCTGGTCTGCGGATGCACATTCAATTTCTTTTTTGAAAATAGTTTCCCATTACATTAATCCTCCATTTTGTAAATATCTTTTTCATGTAAGTGCGAATGTCATTTTGTCATTTTGACCTAAGATTCATTTTACATGAATCTATATAAAAAAGCAAGGTGCTCCACGAATGAAGCACCTTTTGTTACAACCCTTTTTAACTTATATAACTTTTATTCAAAAATTATTTCATTAACAATCGATTATAACTTTGTTACGTTTGCTGCCTGAGGACCTTTCTCGCCATCGATAACTTCGAATTCTACTTCGTCGCCTTCATCGAGAACTTTGAATCCGTCCATCTGCAGAGCAGAAAAGTGTACGAATACGTCATTTCCTTCTTCATCGGAGATAAATCCGAAACCTTTTTTGGCATTAAACCATTTAACTGTACCTTTCATGTGTTTTGCCTCCTAAAAATATAATTTAACACCCTTTAACAATAGCACATTAGGAAACAAAAGTCAAAGAGTAATTTTGTAGTAAGTTTTTAGCAAAAAGAAGAGTCCAAACCTTTACCGTTCGGGACCGTTCTCACTAAAGGAACACACGCAGCGGCGCCTGAGGGAAAACTACGCCCTCTATGCACCGGCGGTGTTCAAAATCCCTCATGGTAAAGGTTTGGGCTCTTCTTTCTGATAACGAAACTTACTATAAAATGTTGACCTATTGGTATTTGATTGTTTTACTGTTTCGTTGGTTTGCAAGTACCGGCAAGAAGCTTAGGCAACCGAAAGTGTCAAAAAAGGCAAAAAGAGTTGCATGGATTTTGAGAGAGAACAACCAAAAAGAAGATAAGGGCAAAGAGTTGTCGTAGAAGTAGTTTTGATGAGAAGTTGCTAGTGTTTTCAACTTCCGGTGATTCCCCTAAAATAAATCTGCAACGATTGCGCTTCAAATACGTGGGTATCTGGCATGTGTAGTTTACATGCCGATACCCTTACGCATTTTGATAAGCGGGAGCGGCGCAAGAGATGCAGATTTATTTTAGGGGAATTTGGAAAGTGAAAAAACCACTCAAATTTTTGACATTCCCCCGCCAAATGTGATACTGTATAAATATCTGAAAAAAGATAGAAAATAAGAAGAAAAGAATAGATTGGAGAGTCGCGATGAATGTTTCAAATTGCAGCGCATACGAGTTAATTGAAGAAAGCAAAATATCGGATTTAAACAGTACAGGATATTTGCTCCGCCATAAAAAGAGCGGTGCCAGAGTGGCAGTTTTGGAAAATGATGATGAGAATAAAGTGTTTAACATAGGTTTTCGGACACCGCCAAAGGATTCGACCGGAGTTGCTCATATTGTGGAGCATACGGTGTTGTGTGGTTCAGATAAGTTTCCGGTCAAAGACCCGTTTATTGAACTAGCAAAGGGATCCTTAAACACATTCTTAAATGCGATGACCTACCCGGATAAGACAGTTTACCCGGTGGCAAGCTGTAATGACAAGGATTTTCAAAACCTCATGCATGTGTATCTGGATGCGGTTTTTTATCCGAATATTTATAAAGAAGAAAAAATCTTTCGCCAGGAAGGATGGCACTATGAATTAGAGAGCGTGGATGGAGAACTGATTTACAATGGTGTGGTATTTAATGAGATGAAGGGTGTATTTTCATCAGCGAAACAATTGTTAGACCGTAACATCCAGCAGTCGTTATTCCCGGATACGGCATATGGCGTGGAGTCCGGCGGAGACCCGGCATCAATACCGGATTTGACCTACGAGGATTATCTGGCATTTCATAAAAAATATTATCATCCATCGAATAGTTATCTGTATTTGTATGGAAATATGGATATGGAAGAAAAGTTAAACTGGATTGATGAAAATTATCTGAGCCATTTTGAGAAAATTGAAGTGGATTCCGAGGTGCGGCTGCAAAAGCCATTTGCCGAAAGAAAAGAGGAGTATGGTTTTTATTCGGTGACGGAAGGGGAGGACACCGAAGGAAAGGCATATTTCAGTTATAATACCGTGTGTGGCGACGGACTTGACAGAAATTTGTACCGGGCATTTCCGGTTCTTTCCTATGTATTAGTGCAGTCGATTGGAGCACCGTTAAAACAGGCTTTATTGGACGCGGGCATTGGAAATGACATCAGTTGTTATTATGAAGAGAGTGTCAGACAGCCGTTTTTCTCGATTATTGCGAAAAATGTAAAAATGGAGCAGAAACAGCAGTTTATTACTGTGATTGAGACTGAGTTGAAAAAAATCGTCAAAGAGGGATTGAATCAGCAGTCACTGCTTGCGGCAATCAACGGATATGAATTTCAGTACCGGGAGGCGGATTTTGGAAACTTCCCGAAAGGGCTTATGTATGGACTTCAGATTTTTGACAGCTGGCTGTATGATGAAAATAAACCGTTTATTCATATTCAGGCAAACGATACATTTGCATTTTTGAAAAAGCAGGTTGGCACAGATTATTTTGAAAAAATCATTGAAAAATATCTGCTTAAAAATCCGCATGCGACATTTGTCAGTGTGCAGCCAAAAGTGGGCTTGACTACGCTTATGGAAGAGGAAGAAAAGAAAAAGCTGGAAGACTATATGGAAACTTTGAGCGATGAACAGAAAGCGGCACTCGTGAAAGAAACAGAGGAACTCAAAAAGTATCAGGAGGAGCCGACTCCTTCGGAGGATTTAAAATGCATTCCGCTTCTTACGAGAGAGGATATGAAGAAAGAAGCGCAGCCATTTAAAAATGAAATGAAAGAAATGGTGGGAGTTCCGGTTTTGCATCATGATATTTTTACGAATGGCATTGAGTATTTTCGCTGCTTTTTCGATGTCAAAGATTTGGAAGAGTATACACCGTATTTGTCACTTTTGAGCGAATTAATTTCGGCTATGGATACGGAAAAGTATACGAAACTGGAACTTAGTAATGAGATTCTTTTGCATGCCGGCGGTATTTCGACAGATTTGGTTGTGTACACAAACCGTCATAATGACGATTACCGGTATTTATGGGAGATTAGTGGAAAAGCATTAACCGGAGAGACGGAAAAGGTGTTTGACCTTTTGGCGGAAATGCTTACCAATACAAAGCTTTTCGATGAAAAACGATTGTATGAGATTATTGCGGAGAGCCGCTCGATTAAGCAGTCATCGCTTTTGTCGGCAGGACACACAACAGCGGTTGGCCGTGCGATGGCATATATGAAAAAGAACGCATATCTTACGGAATATATCCGAGGAATTGCCTACTATGACTTTTTGTGCGATTTGGAAGAGCATTTTGATGAGAGAAAGGAGAATTTGATTTCTGTTTTACAGGCATTGGCAAAGAAGGTTTTTGTAAAGGAGCGTCTGTCTGTCGATTTGACTTCTGATAAAGAAGGCTTAAAACCGCTTGAAAATGGAATTTCACGGTTGATTGACCGGTTGCCGGATTTTGCGGAGGAAAAACTTCTAAAACCGGAATATTCGATGAAACCGATTGTAGGAAATGAGGGATTTAAGACGGCTGGAAAAGTGCAGTATGTGGCACGAGTCGGAAATTCTTCGGAAAAAGGAATTGCTTACAACGGTGTCAATAAGGTATTAAAAACAATTCTTGGATATGATTACTTGTGGAATGAAGTCCGCGTCAAAGGCGGCGCCTATGGTGTTATGTGTGCTTTTACGGACATGGGAAATGGTTATATGGTATCGTACCGCGATCCGAACCTTGCAGAAACGAATGAAGTATTTGAAAAAGTACCGGATTACTTGGAATCTTTCGATGCTGATGAGCGCGATATGATGAAATATATTATTGGTACGGTTAGTGAATTAGATACGCCATTAACACCGAGAGCCGAGGGACGACGTTCGAGTCAGGCATGGCTTACCGATATTACCTTTGAGCAGATTCAAAAAGAGAGAGATGAGGTGCTTTCGGCAGACTGTGAACAGGTTCGCGAGGCGCAAAAATGGTTTCCACGGTACTTAGTGACGGATATATTTGTGCAATCGGAAGCGAAGGAAAAGTGGAAGATGCAAAAGAGTTGTTTAATGAAATACGTGTTTTGAATTAGAAAGAAAATGGAGGATAAGATGGGACAGGAATTTAAATCAGGTTTTGTTACGTTAGTGGGCAGACCAAATGTGGGAAAATCTACGTTGATGAATCAAATGATTGGTCAGAAAATAGCGATTACTTCAAATAAACCGCAGACTACGAGAAACCGGATTCAGACGGTGTATCATGATGAGCGCGGACAGATCGTTTTTCTTGGACACGCCGGGTATCCACAAGGCAAAAAATAAGCTTGGTGAATATATGGTAGGTGTGGCGGAAAAAACATTTTCAGAAGTTGACCTTGTGCTCTGGCTTGTCGAGGCAACAACATTTATCGGCAGAGGCGAGCGCTATATTGCAGAGGAGTTAAAACAGTCCAAAGCGCCGGTTATTCTTGTAATGAATAAAATTGATACGATTAAGAAAGACGAACTGTTAGAATGTATTGCTGCCTATAAAGATATGATGGAATTTGCAGAAATTATACCGGTTTCTGCGTGGACGGGCGAAAATGTCGATGAACTTATTACGACCATGTTTTCTTATCTGGAAGAGGGACCGGCATTTTACGATGAGGATACGATTACGGACCAGCCGGTGCGCCAGATTGTGGCGGAATTGATTCGCGAAAAAGCACTTCGTCTGCTTTCGGATGAAATTCCACACGGAATTGCTGTTGCCATTGACCAGATGAAAAACAGGCCGGGAAAAAGAAATTTGATTGACATTGATGCTACTATTATCTGCGAGAGAAGTTCCCATAAGGGAATTATCATTGGAAAACAGGGCAGTATGCTCAAACGAATTGGAACCGATGCCAGAAGGGAAATTGAAGAATTTTTGCAGGCAAAGGTAAATCTGAAACTTTGGGTTAAGGTGAAAAAAGACTGGCGTGACAGTGATTTTCTTCTTAAGAATTTTGGCTATAAAGAAAAAGACTGATTACCAATATGTGTTAGCATAGCCGGTTTGAAATCGGGATATCCTATTGCTAGGGTGTAAAGCAATTTACATCCGGACAAAAGTATAAAAGCCGCAAAAGGACTGTGGCGAGGAGGAACGCAATGGGAAATGAAGCAAACTGGAATACATTTACACAGACGGGGAAAGTGTCTGATTATCTGGCGTATGTGAGGGAAGAAAAAGGAAGAAACGGATGGGAAAATGCAGCAAAGGAAGAGAGGGGAACACGTGAAAGAGAGAGTGACAGGAATGGTGCTTTCGGCAGCTACCATTGGTGAATACGACAAACGTGTTGTCCTTTTGACGAAAGAGCGGGGGCGCATCTCCGCCTTCGCCAGAGGGGCAAGGCGCCCCAGAAGTCCGCTGTCTGCTGCAACGGAACCGTTTACCTTTGGGGAGTTTTTTATTTATAGAGGACGGGATTCTTATAGCATAGAGCAGGTTGAGGTGGAAAATTATTTCCCGGAATTAAGGCAGAATCTGGAGCATTTATATCTGGCACTTTATTTTTGCGAGGTGGCAGATTATTTTACGAGGGAAGGAATGACAGCGAAGCATGAATTGAATCTTTTGTATTTGTCGCTGCGGGCGTTATCGGTGCCTTCTCTGCCGGAAGAACTGGTGCGTTACATATATGAATTCCGGATGTTAGCGATTGCCGGGGAGGCACCGCGTATTTTTGAGTGCATAAGGTGTGGGAAAACGGAAAATCTGCACCATTTTTATGTGGGGGATGCGGGCATTGTCTGCGATGAATGCCACGACGGAAAGACCGGTATTTTGTTGTCGGAAACTGCTATTTACACTTTGCAGAGGATTCTCTCCTCGCCGCTTCAAAAACTGTATACTTTTTCGGTCAGCGAGGCAGTGCTTTTCCAGTTAAAAGAAGTTGTTTCACGATATTTTAAGGTGCACACAGACCGTACATTTCACTCGCTGGATATGTTAGATATGGGATTTTAAGGCTTTATTTTTACCACTTACAAACGAAATAGAACCACTTACGGAAAATGGGTTTACAATCCATTTTCTTTTGCTATAATGGCATTACACACGAAGAGGGAGGCGATTATGAAGATTACCATTGAGTTGGATGAGAATCTGCCGGATGATGAAATAAGGATTCACTGCCGCCGGATGACTGAAAAACTGCAAAAAATTCAAGAGGCATTTGCATCCGGTCATACGGAGACAAAACGGCTGGTTCTTTATCAGGGAGATTTGGAGTGTTATGTGGATGTTTTGGATATTTTGTTTTTTGAAACCGAAGGAACAATAGTTCAGGTTCACACAAGAGATGAAATATATGAGACGAAACAGCGGCTCTACGAATTGGAGGAGATTCTTCCAAATCAATTTCTGCGTGTTTCCAAATCGACGATTGCCAATGTGTCGGAAATTTATTCGCTGCAAAAGAGTAATCTGTCGACAACGAGCTGTGCGGCATTTCGAAATTCCCATAAGCAGATTTTTGTATCCAGACATTACAGCAGAGTATTAAAAGAAAAATTAGTAGAAATGAGGATGAGATGATGAAAAAAAATTATTTTTGGGGCGTATTTTTAATCTTGGCGGGTGCCTATCTGGTTGTGAGCCAGCTTGGATACCTTCCGGCAGTAGGCGTATTTTCACTGTTGTTTACCGTTGTATGCATCGCCGTGATTGTGGCGAGTATCCCACATGTTCACTTTGGCGGAATTTTATTTCCACTTGCTTTTATCGCAATTATCTACGATAAACCGCTTGGAATCACGGCAATCACGCCATGGACGGTTTTACTGGCAGCCCTTCTTTTGACGATTGGCCTGCACCTGATCTTTGGACGTTTTCGGAAAAAAATAGTCCATCGCGGACACTCTAGAAAAAGAAATGATTGGGACGAAGTCAAGGGTGAAAAACTCAATGATGACGAACTGGATATTTCGTCAACCTTTGGCAGTGTCATCCGTTACATCACATCGGAAGATTTTCGCTATGCGGAAATAGATGCCAGTTTTGCAGGGGTTAAGGTGTATCTTGACCAGGCAAGAATCCCATCGGGAAATGCAACAATAAACATTGATTCATCATTTGCCGGTGTTGAACTTTTCGTGCCAAAAGAGTGGCAGATCGTGAACCATGTAGAGAGCAGTTTTGGCGGAATTGATGAAAAAAATAACAGAAACGGCGAAGTCACGGCAACACTCACATTAGAGGGAAGCAATAACTTTGGTGGAATTACGATTTACTATGTGTAAGCAAAAGACCGTAGTTTCGCATGAGGGACCACTTTCGCTAGAGAACACACGTAACGGTGCGCAAGTCCCTCATGGCGAAATCTACGGTCTTTTTTGCTCTGCCCGGCCAAGCACCCTCTCCCCATTTGAGAAAATTATTCGCAGGAAATATTCCATGTTGGTCTTTGAGACTTCCGGTAATTCACCTAAAAAAATTGTGACGATTGCGCTGCAAATGCGCGGGTATCTGGCATGCGTGGTTGGCATGCCGATACCCCTGCGTGTTTGCTAAGCGGGAGCGGCGCAAGAGAAACAATTTTTTTAGGTAAATTACGGGAACCTCAAAAACAACCATGTAGAATATCCCCTGTAAACAGAAAATTCAACTGATTTTTAAATTCATTACCTCTTGCAATCCCCATTAAGCTGTGTTAAGATATGCACAAGCAGAAAGTCCAAACATTATCAGAAAAAGTCAAATAGTATAGAGTATCGAGAAAAAACTTCACTGCGAAATCACAAAAAACAAATTGAAAAGCAGGGAGGTTAGCATATGGGACATCTCCCTAAGAGGGAGGTATGTCACATGAGAAGACACATTGATTTTGACAAAATCGGTATTACCGATGATGTAATGTTTTGTACCGTTTTAAGCAATTCTGAGGATTGCAGAGAATTTTTACAAAGAATCCTCGGTATCGAGATTGAGGAAATTGTCGTCGTGGGAACTCAGGTAAGCATGAAGTCGAATTTTCATGCGAAAGGTGTCCGCCTTGATGTTTATGCAAAGGACAAAAAGGGAAACGCCTATGACATTGAGATGCAGACGACGAAGATGAGAGAACTGCCGCTGCGGAGCCGTTATTATCACAGTGAGATGGACAGTTACCAGATTGCCGCAGGAGAGAAGTATGGCAACCTAAAGTATTCGATTGTTATTTTTGTGTGTAATTTCGATCTGTTTGCTAAGAACCGAAGTGTATACACATTTGAATCGATTTGCCGTGAGGATACAGAGATTCATTTGCAGGACAAAAGAAAAACAATTTTTATCAATATAAACGGAAGTCGAGAAGATGTACCGGAGGAACTTGCACATCTTCTTGATTACCTGAAAACAAAGACTCCGACGGATGGATTTACCGAGCGATTAGAACAGCGTGTGCTGGAAATCCGAAGAGATACGGAATGGAGGGATGATTATATGACGCTGGAAATGAAGATGGATGAGAAATATGAGCAGGGATTGAAAGAAGGGCTTACGAAGGGACTTCAGCAAGGGATAGCGCAGGGAATTGAGCAAGGAATTGAACAGGGACTTGAGCAGGGGTATGACAAACATCTTTACGTTCAGGTTCAAAAGAAGTTAGAAAAAGGCAAATCCATTTCCCAAATAGCAGATGAGTGCGAGGAATCAGAGGATGCCATTTGCAAGATTATAAGCGAAAAGGAAATTGATAGATAGAAAATGTTCATGACAAAATAATTTGCAGGAAATATTCCATGTTGGTCTTTGAGAATTCCGGTAATTCACTAAGAAAAGATTTGCATCGAGTGGGTTTTGAGTGCGTCAGCAGGTGGCACTGGTAGTTTCAGTGCCCCTGCTGTTACGCAACTCAACCAGGCGGGAGACGTCCCACGAGATGCAAACTTTTCTTAATGAATTACGGAAACCTCAAACCCCACCATATAGAATATCCCCTGCAAATTATTTTACTTGCAAAAACATCGCTAAAATAGTACAATATTGAGAGAAAATGAAAGCAATGGAGGAAGACGATGGAAAAGACAATGGACAAAATCGTTGCACTGGCTAAGAGCCGTGGATTTATCTATCCGGGTTCTGAGATTTACGGTGGTTTAGCGAATACATGGGATTATGGAAATCTCGGTGTAGAATTAAAAAATAATGTAAAAAAAGCATGGTGGCAGAAGTTTATTCAGGAGAACCCATACAATGTTGGTGTGGACTGTGCGATTCTAATGAATCCGCAGACATGGGTAGCATCCGGACACCTTGGCGGCTTTTCCGACCCTCTGATGGATTGTAAAGAGTGTCATGAGCGTTTCCGTGCAGACCAGTTGATTGAAGAGTTTGCAGGAGATAATGACATTGAATTAGATGGTTCTGTAGATGGCTGGTCCAATGAGCAGATGGAACAGTTTATCGAAGAACACAAAATTGCATGCCCAAGTTGTGGAAAACACAATTTTACGGAAATTCGTCAGTTTAACCTGATGTTTAAAACATTCCAGGGTGTAACCGAAGATGCAAAAAATACCGTATATCTTCGTCCGGAGACGGCACAGGGTATTTTTGTAAACTTTAAAAATGTACAGCGTACATCACGCAAAAAAATTCCGTTTGGTATTGGACAGATTGGTAAGTCATTCCGTAATGAGATTACGCCGGGTAACTTTACATTCCGTACCCGTGAGTTTGAACAGATGGAACTTGAATTTTTCTGTGAGCCGGGAACGGATTTGGAGTGGTTTAACTACTGGCGTCAGTTCTGTATCGATTGGCTGCAGAGCCTTGGCATCAAAGAAGATGAGATGCGTGCGCGTGACCATTCACCGGAAGAACTTTGCTTCTACAGTAAGGGAACGACAGACCTTGAGTTCTTGTTCCCATTTGGCTGGGGCGAACTTTGGGGAATCGCAGACCGTACAGATTACGATTTGACACAGCATCAGAATACTTCCGGCGAGCCGATGGAATATTTTGATGATGAAAAACGTGAGAAATACATTCCTTATGTAATTGAGCCTTCACTGGGAGCAGACCGTGTAACACTTGCCTTCCTTTGCAGTGCTTATGATGAAGAAAATATTGGAACGGAAGAAAAACCGGATGTTCGTACGGTTCTTCATTTCCATCCGGCATTGGCACCGGTTAAAATTGGTGTGCTGCCATTGTCAAAGAAATTGAATGAGAATGCTGAAAAAGTATTTGAAGAGCTCAGCAAGACTTACAACTGTGAATATGACGACCGTGGTAATATCGGTAAACGCTACCGCCGTCAGGATGAAATCGGTACACCATATTGTGTTACTTATGATTTTGATTCAGAAGAAGATGGTATGGTTACGGTACGTGACCGTGATACTATGGAACAGGAAAGAGTTAAAATTGTAGATTTGAAAGAGTATTTTGCGGATAAATTTACATTTTAGGAGACTTTATGCAGAAACGCGAAGTTACTAAAAAGCAACTGGCTGTCATCATCTTGTTAAGCATCGGGATGCTGGCGACCAGCGCTTTATTAAATCAGTTTTTCCCGGCCGGGTCAAAGCAGACAAAGGAAACATTAAAACAGACAGCGGTTACGCCGAAGGTGACCGCTTTGCCGTCGTTGTCTCCGACACAAAAACCGACACCGACGCCTGATCCGACCAAAAAAGTAGCAACTTTCTTTCAGGGACCAAAGGCTTATGAGGGGCGTAGAGAGTGGTCCGGTAAATGGGGCAAAGAGTTTTACGATGGTGGCTCCTTTGGTGCTTTTGGATGCGGTTTGTGCTGCATGGCAAATATTTATACGACATTTTCTTCGTATGAAAGTTCACCGATTGATATGTACCGGTATGCAAAAAAAGTGAGTGGCTATGGCGGTGGTGGTGCTATCGACTGGGGCTATATGAAGGCTACGTTGAAAGAACTTGGTTTTACGTCAGATGTTTTTCGTAAGCCCAGCAAATACGAAGCGTTTCAAAAGTTAGTGAAAGAATCACTGGCATGTATTGTTGTGGTGAGCAGTAATGACAGCGATTGTTACTGGAAAGATACACCGGGGCATTATGTGACATTGTTTTTATATGATGAGAAAAGCGATAAAATTTTTCTCGGGGATTCCGGAGATTTGACGCATAACAGACAGTGGGTACCTTTGAAAAAAGTATATCGTTCTTTGAAAAAATCAAACCCATGGCAGATTTTGCAGGTGACATCGTTTGATAAGTCGAAGGACAATTGGAAACATAAAGGATTTGGAGGAAATGCGATACTTCCGAAAGAATGGAAATAAATACGCAGGCAGGTGATACGCAGTGAATATTGCAATTTGTGATGATGACAAAGGCGTATGCTCTCAGCTTGAGGGGTGGATTGAACAATATAACTATGAAAATGCAACGCGTCTCTATGTTGACGTGTATCATAGTGCGGAGACATTGCAGCAGCAGTTACAGAACGGTCAGTGGTATGACATGCTGTTTCTTGATATTGAACTGCCACAGAAAAATGGAATTGAACTGGGACAGATGATTCGCAGTGCATGGAAAATGGATTTGATTTATTTGGTTTTTATCTCCGGAAAATCAAATTATTGTATGGATTTATTTGATGTGCATCCATTGAATTTTCATTTAAAACCGTTAAAACACAAGGATGTTGTAAAAGATATTGACCTCGTGCGTGAGCGTGTTAATACGGGAACGCTTGCTTTTCGGTACCGTGAAGATGGTGTTTATAAAAGTGTATGTTTGAAGGATGTTGTGTATTTTGTAGGAGCGGGAAAAGGTGTTGAAGTTCATTGTAAGGACGGGAGAGTGGCTTTTGCGGGGAATTCGCTGCAGCAGCTTTGTGACATTTACGAAAAACATGGATTCAGCCGTTGTCATAAGAGTTATCTGATTAACCTGAATTATGTTTCGGAATATTCTATGTCAAAGGTGAAGATGTCAGATGGCAAAGAGATTATAATAGGAAAAAGCCGTAGAAAACAATTTAAAGATGAATTTATTAATCATGAACTGATGGAGGACTGAGATGTTTTTTGCTACTTTTTATATTATTGCCAATATATTTCAATCTTACGAATTATGGCTGTTGTACCGATGCTTTTTTGGGAAAAGCAAGCGTGGGGCAGGCATTGAATTTTTAGCCTTTGTGCTGTTTTTTGCGGTAACCATGCTGTTAAATGTTTTTATAGATATTCCAATTCTTACGGGACTTAGTTCTTATGTTATGCTTGTATTGATTGCCTTTTTTGGGTACGAGAGCGGCTGGAAACAAGGCCTTTTGTATTCAGTCTTTGCTTTTGTCAGCATGACTTTAGCAGAATGTATCGTGGGACTTGCAACCGGATTTTTGGATTTAAATGTATTCCAGTCGAGAGAATATTATAACGTCTGGGGCATGGTGGCACTGCCGGTCGTGCAGTATCTTGTCGTGCTTATGATACGAAACTTCCGCAATCTGCAGAAAGGAAGAGAGATTCCGATTCTTTACTGGGCGGTAACGATTGTGCTCCCGGTGTTTTCACTTTACCTTGATTTGATGATTTGCCGGCAGAATTTTTACTGGTTAAATATGCTTGGCTGTACGGTTATTTTGTTTGTCATGAATGTTTTGGTATTTTATCTGTGTGACGTTCAGATTGAAAATATGCGCGTGCGTTTTGAAAAGGAAAAGCTGGAGCAGCTAAATGTGTATCAGAACCGTCAGCTTAAACTGATGCATCAGATGGATGAAGAACTTAGAATTCAGCGGCATGATTTTCAGAAACATATTTCCATGCTTGCATTTATGCACAGTCAGGGCGAAAAAGAAAAACTGACGGAGTACTTAAATGAAATGCAGGAAGGGGAACTTTTCCAGACGAAGTTTGAGCGAACGGACAATTTTGTCATTGACAGTATTCTCAGTTATAAATTGCAGGAGGCAGACCGCCTTGGGATTGAAACTAAAATGGATGTCAAAGTTCCAAAAGATTTGAATGTTTCTGCCTATGTGCTTACGGGAATCCTGACAAATCTTCTTGACAATGCAATGGAAGCATGCGAAAAAGTACAAGATAAAAAAATTAAGATTACTATAAAATATGCAAAGAAAATGCTCATTATCCGAATTTCCAATACCTATGACGGCAAAGAGAAATTTAATTCTGTAACGGGAATTAAAACGTCGAAAAAAGATAAAGAGCTTCATGGTTATGGAATTAAAAGTATTCGTCACATGGTCGAGAGTGTTGACGGAGATTTTGAGATACATACAAAAGAGGAGTGGTTTGTTGCTGATGTGGTGATTCCGCTGGTGTAAAGATTGATAAGTTGTGGGAGGAGAATGAATGTGTTTGTTGGATTTTCTTTGCTTCCGTAATTCAGTAGAAAAGCTTTGCGTCTCGTGGGCGCTCTCGCTAGTTGAGTACGTAGCAGTAGGGGCACTGAAACTACCAGTGCCATCTACTGACGTACTCAAAACCCACGAGTCACAAAGTTTTTCTGCTGAATTACTGGAATTTCAAAAAAGCTAACAAAAAATGTCCGTTCACTCCCAATTTTTGTCCGTTCGCGAATTTTAGAATCTGTTATTGTTAGAATGTGTTATCATTGTAAATAGCATTATGGTTATAGTATGGATTGGGGGGGATATCTAACCTTGCAACATAATTAAGAAATGGATATGTAAGAATTAACTGGTAATGGAATTGAAAATATGAGAGGGGGAGATGTACATGATTACGTATTTATTACCAGCCATTTTGTTTGTACAGTTTGTTATATTTGCTGGTGTGCTTTTGTTTTGTATGCGTGAATGGGATATAAGGACGAAGAGCGGAATCTATTTATTCATAGCATATGTGATGGCTTTGTTTACTCTGGCAGGGATATTTGTTGTGGTGTATTTCCCGTTTCCAATACAACAAGAAGAAATTGCATTGAATATTGAATATGAATTAGGGCAAACAAATAATTTTGTGCCTTTGCGTAGTATCTTTGGATATATAAAGGATTTTTTCTCAGGATATCAAAGTGTATTTTTATTTCAATGTATAGGAAACATGTTGTTGTTTGTTCCGTATGGTTTTTTTACTGCTATTTTAAGCTGGAAACAGAAACATAAAAAGAAAACGGTTTTTATCATATGTTTTCTTACCAGCTTATCAATTGAAAATTTGCAGGGCGTATTTAACTCTGCCTTAGGTTATTGTTATCGAAGTGTCGATGTGGACGATTTATTATTAAATCTTTTAGGAGGGGTGATAGGAAGTATGGCAGCAGAGATTGTTTATAAAAAGTGGTTTGGTGGTAAAAGAACAAAAATTGTGATGGGCGTTTTGGTGTTTATGTTACTTGCTGTGGCATCGCCACTGACGGCAAAAGTAAGCAAAGCAGACACGCCGGCTGCAACTGAAAAACCGATTGCAAGGGAAGATACGGTGGAGGATTGGCGTGATACCGGTGCTTTTGTAAAAAGCGGTAAATATTCTTATCGTGTGATTGATGCGGCAAAAAAGGAAATTGAATTGAGAAAGATTGCGTCAGATGATACGGAAATTATGATTCCGCAAACCATTGATGGGTACAAAGTGGTCAGTCTTGGTTATTCCGGAAAAATTTTGACGAATGAGGTAAATTTAAGTGTGAATCGTCGGTTTTTTACGGTACTGACAAATGCAGATAAAGTGACAAAAATAACGATACCAAAAACAGTAACAAACATTGGAGTAATGGCGTTTTATCAGTGTGAAAATCTGAAAAAACTTTATTTGCCGAAAGATGTTTTGTTTGTTAGAGAGTATGCGTTTTTTGGCTGCAGCAGTTTGACAGAATTACATTTAAATGATGGCGTCGCCATGTATAATGAAGCATTTGCGGATTGTACTTCATTAAAGAAAGTCTACTCTAAAGGATTTTATTCGTTGTCCTATGAAAGCTGTCTTTTTTCGAAGCCGATTGAAGAGTGGCATTTGGCTCAGGGAGAGGACAAAGGAATTGGCTATTATTCGTTTTGGACAAATGATTTTTGCAAGGGCAGCAGTAAGAAGTTTTCCATAAAAAAACTTTACGTTGATGCTAAAGTGAAAAAGGTTCGCTTGGGAATCATGCAAGGGGATGAAAAAAATCCTTTCTTTGTGAAAAAGATTTATATTAAGGGAAAGAAAACAAAATTAACTGCTGACAAAAGCATGAAGACAATTGTTTGCACGGTAAAAGGAGCAAAGGCAATTCGTGGAGCGAAAAAGGCGCATATGACATATTCGTACAAAATGTCCCGGAAAGTATATGTACGGAAAAAGACGAAGAAAAAGAAGACCTATTGTGTGACGATGACATATCGAAGCAAAAAGGGAAAATGGATTAAACATGTGAAAAACGTTCCAACTAAATAAAAATATGGTATATAAAAAAACTGCGTCTCGTGTTTACAAGGCGCAGTTTTTTTGTTGTAGATAAATTATTTATCAGAAATCTCACTGTGAATCTGCTGCAAGGATTTTACCTCACCATTGCCATGTTTCTGAACATACAAGATTCCCTTAATACTTGCTTTGGCAGCAGCGATGGTTGTCATATAAGGGATTTTTGCCTTAATTGCTGCCTTGCGCAGGTAACTGTCATCGTGTACACTGTCTTTGCCAACCGGTGAGTTGATAATTAAATCGATATCGCCGTTTGTAATTAAATCCAGTACATTTGGACGACCTTCATACAATTTCAATACTTTCTCTGCCTCAACGCCGGCATCGGTAATGATTTCGTGTGTCTTACCGGTTGCCAGAATCTTAAAGCCTGCCTCAGCGAATAATTTAGCAACTTCAACTACTTCTGGTTTGTCCTTGCGGTTTACGGAAATTAATACAGTTCCTTTCAAAGGAAGTTTTGTCTGTGTTGCTTCCTGTGCTTTGTAGAACGCCTCGCCATAGTAGGTGGAAAGACCAAGTACCTCGCCGGTCGAGCGCATTTCCGGTCCGAGCAGAGGGTCAACCTCTGGGAACATGTTGAATGGGAATACGGCTTCTTTGACACCGAAATATGGAATGTTCTGTTCCTTCAAAGAGGATACCGGTGATGGGCGGCCGGTAAGTTCCGAAGTAATAATGTCGGTAGCTAAAGGAACCATGCGGATGTTACATACTTTGGAAACAAGCGGTACCGTACGGGAAGCTCTTGGATTTGCTTCCAGAACGTAAACCGTTCCATTTTCAATGGCATACTGCATATTCATGAGACCTTTAACATGCATCTCTTCCGCAATCTTTTTCGTGTATTCTTTGATTGTCGCAACATTTTCCTCGGAAATATGAACCGATGGAATAATGCAGGCAGAGTCTCCGGAGTGTACACCGGCAAGCTCGATATGCTCCATAACAGCAGGAACAAAAGCGTGTGTTCCATCGCTGATGGCATCTGCTTCACATTCTAATGCGTGATTTAAGAAACGGTCAATCAAAATCGGACGGTCCGGTGTAACACCTACGGCTGCTTTCATGTAGTCGGTAAGACTTTCGTCATCATATACGACTTCCATGCCGCGTCCGCCAAGTACATAAGAAGGACGAACCATAACCGGATAACCAATTTTTTTCGCAATTTCCAGTGCTTCATCAACGGTTGTTGCCATGCCTGCTTCCGGCATTGGGATTCCTAATTTGTCCATCATGGCACGGAACAAATCGCGGTCTTCCGCCAAGTCGATAACGGATGGAGACGTGCCAAGAATTTTAACTCCGTTTTTCTCCAGTTCGGCTGCCAAATTAAGCGGTGTCTGTCCACCAAACTGAGCAATTACACCGAGTGGTTTTTCTTTTTTGTAGATGCTTAAAACATCTTCCAGTGTCAATGGCTCAAAATACAATTTATCAGAGGTATCGTAATCTGTGGAAACGGTCTCCGGATTACAGTTTACGATAATCGTCTCAAAGCCGAGTTTTTTCAAAGCAAGTGCTGCGTGAACACAGCAGTAGTCAAATTCGATACCCTGACCAATACGGTTTGGACCACCACCGAGGATCATGATTTTATTCTTTTCTTCGCTGACCGGATTTTTGTCTTTGGCGTTGTAAGTTGAATAATAATAAGCGCTGTCTTTGGTTCCGCTTACGTGAACACCCTCCCAGGCTTCTTCAATACCAAGCTCAATTCTCTTATTGCGGATGTCATCTTCCGGAATAGCAAGAATCTGGCTCAAGTATTTATCCGAGAAGCCATTTTTCTTAGCGGAAATAAGCTGCTCATCGGATGGAAGAGAACCTTTGGATTTTGCGATGGCTTCTTCTTCCTCAACAAGCTCTTTCATCTGTTCAACAAAGTAGTGTTTTACTTTTGTAATATCAAAGATTTCGTCTACGGTAGCACCTTTTCTAAGTGCCTCATACATAATGAAATGGCGGTCACTCGAAGGAGTAGCTAACATACGAAGTAGTTCTTCTTTTGATTTTTCATTATAATCTTTGGCAAAACCTAAACCATAGCGGCCGGTCTCTAAGCTTCGGATTGCTTTCTGGAAAGCCTCTTTATAAGTTTTTCCAATGCTCATTACTTCGCCGACGGCACGCATCTGAGTTCCTAATTTATCTTCTACACCTTTGAATTTTTCAAAAGCCCAGCGCGCAAATTTAATTACAATATAGTCACCGTCCGGTTTGTATTTATCTAAGGTTCCGTATTTTCCACATTCGATGTCTTTCAAAGTAAGACCGGCAGCAAGCATAGCGGAAACTAAAGCGATTGGGAAACCGGTAGCTTTGGATGCCAGTGCAGAAGAACGGGAAGTTCTTGGGTTGATTTCGATAACAACGATTCGATCGGAAACCGGATCATGAGCAAACTGTACATTAGTGCCGCCGATTACTTTGACGGAATCGACAATGCGGTATGCCTGTTCCTGAAGACGTTTCTGCACTTCTTCGGAAATGGTAAGCATCGGTGCGGAACAGAAAGAATCACCGGTATGTGTTCCCATTGGGTCAATGTTTTCAATGAAGCAGACGGTAATCATATTGCCATCGGCGTCACGTACAATTTCAAGCTCTAATTCTTCCCAGCCAAGGATGGATTCCTCGACAAGAACCTGTCCAACTAAACTTGCCTGAAGTCCACGGGCACAAACAGTTTTTAATTCTTCTTTATTATAGACAAGACCGCCGCCGGCGCCGCCCATTGTGTAGGCAGGGCGTAAAACAACCGGATATCCTAATTCATCCGCAATGGCTAACGCTTCATCTACGCTGTAAGATACCTGGCTTCTTGCCATTTCAACGCCAATGGCATCCATGGATTTCTTGAATTCGATACGGTCTTCTCCACGTTCAATGGCATCGACCTGCACACCGATTACCTGTACATCGTATTTGTCAAGAATTCCCTCACTTGCCAATTCGGCACAAAGGTTTAAGCCGGACTGACCGCCGAGGTTTGGTAAAACGGCATCCGGACGCTCTTTGGCAATGATTTGCTCCAAACGGTTTACGTTCAGTGGCTCGATGTAAGTTACGTCTGCAATTTCCGGGTCTGTCATAATGGTTGCCGGGTTGGAATTGACCAAAACGATTTCGTAACCAAGTTTTCTGAGCGCCTTGCAGGCCTGTGTTCCGGAGTAGTCAAACTCGCAGGCTTGTCCGATGATAATCGGACCGGAACCGATGATTAATACTTTGTTAATGTCTTCTCTTTTAGGCATAGTTGTCTCCTTTATATATAGTTTTTTTGTTCTCTATCCATTTTATTTATTTGGTGATATATCCAATTCCCAAACAGTTTGGACCGATATGTGTTCCTACGACCGGTCCGATGCAGGTGGTCAGAATTTCATTTTTAATACCTGCCTCACGAAGTTGTTCTTCAAATGCTTTTGCCCGCTCCGGCGCATTTGAATGTCCGATTACGAGTTTATAATTTTCATCTGCCGGCTGGTCTTTTAATTTGTTAATCAGCCATGCATTTGCGGATTTCTTTCCTTTTACCTTATCAATTGGTTTTGCACCGTCGGCAATAACCTGTAAAACCGGATGTACTTTCATCAGGCCGCCAAGCAGTGCTGCACTTTTACTGATTCGTCCGCCACGTTTTAAGTATTCCAGTGAATCTACGACGATATAGGTTGCGGTTTTCTTTAAAAGGGCCTGAATGGTGTCGGCAATTTCTTTTGCGGATTTTCCCTCGTCACGCAAAGTGACAGCAGTTTCAACTAAAAGTCCCTGTCCCATGGCTCCCGTTTCACAGTCAATCAAATACAGACGGTCAGAATTGATGTTTTCTGCGGCAATGGATGCGGACTGAAATGTTGCACTCATGTATTTGGAAAAGAGGACTGCCACGACTTCATCGCCGGCATCGATGTATTTTTTGAAAATTTCCTCGAATTCAAATGGATTGACAGCGGCAGTAGAAGGATTGTTACTGTCGTTTGTAAGTTTGTCATAGAAAGCTTCGTTTGTGAGATCAATACCACATTTAAAATCGTCTTCCCCAAAACGAACGGTAAGCGGCATGATATCGATGTTTAATTCTTTTGCATAGTCCATGGTTAAATCGCACAGACTGTCCGTAATTATGCGTATCATAGGAACCTCCATTATTTCATTGTAAATGTATTTGCAGGGCATTTTATATAAAAAAATTATCTTCTTATATATAATACCACAGTTATAAAAATTATAGTGTGATTGCAATGGTTTGTCAATTAAATTACCAAAAAATCAGATAAGACGAAAAAAGTGCTTTTCTCTCGGCGTTCTTTATGTTACAATGGAGTCAGCGACCGCAGAACTGTTGCGTTATTTCTATGCAAATGTTTCTGTGTCAAAATACATTATTATATTATTTAGGAGGAAATAAGTATCATGGCAAACAAATGGGTTTATACCTTCAAAGAAGGTAACATGACCATGCGTAATCTGCTTGGTGGTAAAGGTGCTAACCTTGCTGAGATGACAGAAATCGGTCTTCCGGTACCACAGGGTTTCACTATCAGTACAGAAGCATGTACGCAGTATTATGAAGATGGCCGTAAAATCAATGATGAGATTATGGCTCAGACAATGGAAGGTGTTAAATGGATGGAGGAAGTGAACGGTAAAAAGTTCGGTGACCTCAAAAATCCACTTCTCGTTTCCGTACGTTCCGGTGCTCGTGCATCCATGCCTGGTATGATGGATACCATCCTTAACCTTGGTTTGAATGACGAAGTAGTAGCTGCAATGATCGAAGGAAACCCGGATCCTAAATTCGAGCGTTTCGTATACGATTCTTACAGACGTTTCATCCAGATGTTCTCCGATGTCGTTATGGAAGTTGGTAAGAAATATTTCGAGCAGCTCATTGATAAAATGAAAGCTGAAAAAGGCGTTGAGTATGACGTAGATTTGACAGCAGCTGATCTTAAGACTTTGGCTGAGCAGTTCAAAGCTGAGTACAAAAAACAGCTTGGTGAAGATTTCCCATCAGATCCGGTTGAGCAGTTGAAACTTGCTATCGAGGCTGTATTCCGTTCTTGGGACAACCCGCGTGCAAACGTATACCGTCGTGACAACGATATCCCTTATTCATGGGGAACAGCAGTTAACGTAATGCCTATGGTATTCGGTAACTTGAATGATGAGTCCGGTACAGGTGTTGCCTTCACTCGTGACCCTGCTACAGGCGAGAATAAATTGATGGGTGAGTTCCTTAAGAACGCACAGGGCGAGGACGTAGTTGCCGGTGTTCGTACACCAATGCCAATCGCTCAGATGGAGCAGGAATTCCCAGAAGCATATGCTGAATTTATCAAAGTATGTGATATCCTTGAGAATCACTACCATGATATGCAGGATATGGAGTTTACTGTAGAGAACAAAAAACTTTACATGCTTCAGTGCCGTAACGGTAAGAGAACCGCTCCGGCTGCTTTGAAGATTGCTTGTGACCTCGTTGATGAAGGACATAAGACAGAAGAAGAAGCAGTAGCAATGATCGATCCTCGTAACTTGGATACACTTCTTCACCCACAGTTTGATGCAGCAGAATTGAAAGCTGCTACTCCAATCGGTAAAGCACTTGGTGCTTCTCCGGGAGCTGCTTGTGGTAAAATCGTATTTACAGCAGAGGATGCTGTAGAGTGGAATGAGAGAGGCGAGAAAGTCGTACTTGTACGTCTTGAGACTTCTCCAGAAGATATCGAGGGTATGCATGCATCTCAGGGTATCTTGACTGTTCGTGGTGGTATGACAAGCCACGCTGCCGTAGTTGCACGTGGTATGGGTACATGCTGTGTATCCGGTTGTGGTGATATCAACATGGATGAGGAAAATAAGAAATTCACATTGGCCGGCAAAGAGTACCATGAAGGAGATTATATCTCAATTGATGGTTCTACCGGTAACATCTATGATGGCGTTATCAAAACTGTTGATGCTACAATCGCAGGTGAGTTCGGCCGTGTTATGGAATGGGCTGACAAGTTCCGAACAATGAAAGTTCGTACAAATGCTGATACACCGGCAGATGCTAAGAAAGCTCGTGAGCTTGGTGCAGAAGGTATCGGTCTTTGCCGTACAGAGCATATGTTCTTCGAGGAAGACAGAATTGCTGCTTTCCGTGAGATGATCTGTTCCGATACAGTAGAAGAGCGTGAAGCTGCTCTTGATAAGATTCTTCCATATCAGCAGGGAGACTTCAAAGCATTGTATGAAGCTCTGGAAGGAAATCCGGTTACCATCCGTTTCTTGGATCCACCTCTTCATGAGTTCGTTCCTACAGAGGAAGTTGATATTAAGAAATTGGCTGATGCACAGGGTAAATCCGTTGAGGATATCAAAGCAATCATCGCATCCCTGCATGAGTTCAACCCAATGATGGGACATCGTGGATGTCGTCTTGCTGTAACTTATCCGGAAATCGCTAAGATGCAGACAAAGGCAGTTATCCGCGCTGCAATTGAAGTTCAGAAAGAGCATCCGGACTGGAATGTTAAACCTGAAATCATGATTCCATTGGTTGGCGAAGTAAAAGAGTTGAAATATGTTAAGAACTTCGTTGTTGAGACAGCAGATGCTGAAATCGCAGCAGCAGGTGTAAACCTTGAGTATGAGGTTGGTACTATGATCGAGATTCCTCGTGCAGCATTGACTGCTGACGAAATCGCTAAAGAGGCTGACTTCTTCTGCTTCGGAACAAACGATTTGACTCAGATGACATTCGGATTCTCCCGTGATGATGCTGGTAAGTTCTTGGATGCATACTATGATGCTAAAATCTTCGAGAACGATCCATTTGCTAAACTTGACCAGGAAGGTGTTGGCAAGTTGATGGAAACAGCTCTGAAACTTGGAAAACCTGTAAACAGCAAACTTCACTGCGGTATTTGTGGTGAGCACGGTGGTGACCCATCTTCTGTTGAGTTCTGCAACAAGATTGGTCTTGACTATGTATCCTGCTCTCCATTCCGTGTACCGATTGCACGTTTGGCAGCAGCACAGGCAGCAATCGCTCAGAAATAGTGAATGCAAGCTAGGCGCGTAGTGCCTAATGAATAAAACAAAGCCCTCGTCGATAAGCATTGCTTGTCTGCGGGGGCTTTGCTTTTGCTTTCATGACCATCTCAAATAGAAAGAGCTATTGAATTAGTCGATGAAGCGCCAAAATGCAACCATATCCTTTATATAAAGCAAAAAGAGTTGTTCTGAACGAGTTAAACTAAAAATCTACCAAAAGTTAGTGCACAATTATCAGTGGCAAAAATAAAGGGGGAAGAGGATATTGGTTTGTGCCAAATGTTCGCAGCTAGTTCTTTCAGTATTCCAGTAATTCACGAAGAAAAGATTTGAAGCGAGTGCGTACAAACACGCAGGTATCAGATATGCGTGTTTTGCATATCGATACCTTTGCGCGTTTGTCAGCGAAAGCGACGCACGAGAGGCAAACTTTTCTTCGTGAATTACGGAACCTGAAAAAAGTGCCAACGATTACTTGACCCAAACCCTACCAAAACCCCTAATTGAAATTCTTCCTCGAAAATGTTAGAATGTCGTTAGGTTTTAACCCAAGTAAAAAAGGATTATATTAGGAGCAGAGAAATGAATATTGCAAAACAAATAGCAGAAGAACTGAAAATTAAAGTATGGCAGGTTGAAGCAGTGATGGAATTGATTGACGAAGGCTGTACAATTCCGTTTATTGCCCGATACCGGAAAGAAAAACATGGTTCGTTAAATGATGAGCAGCTGCGTAATCTGGATGAGAGATTAACGTACTTGCGTAATTTGGAAGAAAGAAAAGAGACCGTACTTGCCAGCATTGAGGAGCAGGGGAAATTAACCGAAGAACTCAAGCAGCAGATTCTGGCGGCACAGACCCAGGTGCTTTTGGAAGATTTGTACCGTCCGTATCGTCCGAAACGACGCACACGTGCTACGATTGCAAAAGAAAAAGGGTTGGAAGGACTGGCAAATCAGATTCTTTTGCAGCTGTTAGGCCATTCCGTGGAAGAAGAAGCAAAACAGTATCTGGATGAGGAAAAAGAAGTTACGACAGTGGAGCAGGCAATTTCCGGAGCGCTGGATATTTTGGCGGAGGCAATTGCGGACGAAGCCGATTACAGAACTGCAATTCGTAAGACAACAATGCAGAAAGGCTCATTGGTTTCTACGGCAAAAAATGCAGAAGAGAAAACGGTTTACGAAAATTATTATGACTTTTCTACGGTGCTTTCCAAGGTGTCCGGATATCAGACCCTCGCAATTAACCGCGGTGAGAAAGAAAAAATTCTGACCGTAAAAATTGAGGCGCCTGAGGATGATATTCTGCGGTATTTGCGAAAAAAAGTTATTGTGAAGGAAAATGAATATACAACACCGTATCTGGAAGAGATGATTGCGGACAGTTATAAGCGTTTGATTGCGCCGGCAATCGAAAGAGAAATCCGGAATGAGTTAACGGAGACGGCAGAAGATGGGGCAATTCGCGTGTTTGGTAAAAACTTGGAGCAGCTTTTGATGCAGCCGCCAATTGCCGGCAAAGTGGTACTTGGCTGGGATCCGGCATTTCGTACCGGCTGTAAGTTGGCGGTCGTGGATGAGACGGGAAAGGTGCTTGATACCATAGTGGTATTTCCAACGGAGCCGCAGAATAAAGTGGCAGAGACCAAACGTATTGTAAAGGCCATGATTGAAAAGTATAACATCAGCCTGATTTCGGTTGGAAATGGAACGGCGTCCAGAGAATCTGAACTTGTTATTGTAGATATGTTAAAGGAATTGAATCGTCCGGTTCAATACATTATTACCAATGAGGCAGGAGCATCGGTTTATTCAGCGAGCAAGCTGGCAACAGAGGAATTTCCGAATTTTGACGTGGGGCAGAGAAGTGCTGTTTCGATTGCAAGACGACTGCAGGACCCGCTGGCAGAACTTGTAAAAATTGACCCGAAGAGTATCGGAGTGGGGCAGTATCAGCACGATATGAACCAGAAAAAACTGAGTGAGGCACTGGGAAATGTTGTAGAAGACTGCGTAAATAATGTTGGTGTTGATTTGAATACGGCATCGGCGTCATTGCTTGAATATGTATCCGGTGTATCCAAAGCAATTGCTAAAAACATTGTAAATTACCGTGAGGAAAATGGCCGGTTTAAGAGTCGTAGAGAACTTTTAAAAGTGGCTAAATTAGGACCAAAAGCTTATGAACAGTGTGCGGGATTTTTGCGCATTACCGGTGGCAAAAACCCACTGGATGCAACGAGTGTACACCCGGAATCTTATGAGGCAGCAACAAAGTTACTGGAAATGCTTGGATACCAGTTAGAGGATATAGCCGACGGGCTTACCGGTTTGTCATTGATGGCAAAAGATACAAAAAAACTGGCAGAGCAGGTTGGCATTGGCGAGATTACGTTGAAAGATATTATCCGCGAATTGGAGAAGCCCGGACGCGACCCGCGTGATGAGATGCCAAAACCGATTTTGCGCAGTGACGTATTAGAAATGAAAGATTTAAAAGAGGGCATGATTTTGAAAGGGACCGTGCGTAATGTCATTGATTTTGGGGCATTTGTAGACATTGGTGTGCATCAGGACGGACTTGTTCACATTTCTAAACTGACGGACAAAAAATTTGTCAAACATCCACTGGATGTTGTTTCTGTTGGAGATGTAGTAGATGTTAAAGTATTACAGGTGGATATGCAGAAGAAGCGGATTCAGCTGTCAATGATATTGTAAAGGAGAAGGATGAGATGAAACGACTGTTAGTGATGCTGTGTGTAGGGGCTATGCTTGTGACTGGGTGTGGCAGCGGCGGTTCGGAGACGAGTGAGCCGACGGAAAAACCATCACAGGGAAATAAGTATGTTGAACAGGATTTTTACAGTGTACCGGATGAGTTATTGGATGAAGATGAAATTCAGGTTACTGATTTACAGACAAATGCAGAGGGAGAGCCGGCGCTTTATCAGTATGCAGTAGGATCGGATGACGAGGACGATACGGGCTGCTCGATTTATGAGTATACGTTAAATTCGGCGGGCGACTGGCAGACGAAACAATATGGACGTAAGGCGCTTACGAAACTGGTGAAAAAAACAATGGAGGGTTCTGTGGATTCCGTGGACCTTCCCTATGTTTCACGGGGCGATGATGGAAATCTCTATGCCCTTATGCAGGTTAAATTGTATGATGAAAATGCAAATCCATTTGAAAAACAAAGTGGTGCTAGTGAATATTATCTTCTTACCATTGATGAAAATTCAAATGCGGTGCAAAAGACAAAATTGCAGACTAAGGTAGAAGAAAATGGCAGTGAAACAGATTATGCAAAGGAATACGATGTAACAGAATTTCATGTAACAGAAGACGGAACGCCGATGCTTGTGTTTAATTCGTCAAGTGCCATGTGGTTTGACTCTGTGAGCGGAACGAGAACAAATCTCTGTGAATCTGTTTCGGATGGTGCATTTTCGAAAAGAGTAGGGTATGGGGAAAATGAGATTGTGTATTATTCCATGTCAAAGAAAAAATTTGGCGTATTGGATTCACAGACTTTATCGTGTACTTCCGAATTTGGAGACGATATCTCAGAAGATAATAAAAAATATGAGTGGTATTTTGACAGCGATACAACGAACTGGCAGATGTATGCTTTCAATTTGTCAGGGCTTTATCGATTTAGTGATTTTGGACAAAAAACATCTGCCACCCGTCTCAGCGCAGATGGCAATTTTGACAGTTTGGCAGATGATGTAATTTATGATGTTTTAGTTGGCACGAATCAAGAATTGTATTTGTTAGTGCGCAGAACAAACAAAAGTCAAATCGAAAGTGAAACAACTTACGATTCAGGTGTTATCAAGTATGTTCCTGCGAATAAGTGATGTTACACTTCAAATACTAAAATTCCGTTTTTGTTGTAGACGCAGTCGTAGTTTTCGGCAAATGCATTAATATCAGGGATGGAATAGCTTCCATTTTCCCAAGGACCAATTACGATATATGTAACGTTGTATTTTTCAAGCAAACTGTCGCGGGCTTCCGGATTTTCGTACATCGTTTTTACATCGGCTTCCTGTGCGGCATAGTCAAGACCGTGGAAGTATAAAAAGCTTCCGGAGCCGCATACAATGTTTCGACCGGTCAGTGAGGCGATTGCATTGTTGTGATTGTTTGCGGTTAAAAAGATATCCGATGGTTCCGTATTTTTTTCTACCCATTTGCAGAGGGAAACATAGTCGGCACTGTAAAGCTCATAGTCGGCAACGGCTTCCCTTCCCATTGTTAAGGCAGCGGCAAGTGTGCCTAAGATGGCAACGATGGTTACCAGAACCGGACGCAGGATGTGAATTCTCTTTTTGGTAAATTCACAGAAATTCACGGCAGTGTCCCATACAAAATCAGCACTTGCCACACAGAAGAAGAAATAGGATACTAACATTAATTTATTGTTGTCATAAGGGTTTGGCTGGAACAAAACAAACTCTGAAATCAACCAAAGGAACAGAGCCGGCATCATAATCCGGCGCTGTTTTTTTGTGCCAAAAATGAGTGAAAGAACCGGGAGAATAAACATAACTCCGAGATTCTTTAGGTAGAAGACGATGTAATTATCCATTGTTTCTACATTTGAGTTGTTCCAGTTGAAAAATCCACGGACGAAATTATCGCCGGAAGCTTGTTTGAAAGTAAAGGTAAATAAAATCGGAAGAGCAATTACCAATACGATTCCCAGAAACATGCCCCAGTGGATTGCGGTTTGCTTTTCCCATGAAGTAATCAAAGAGGCAAGCATACCAAGAACTAAAACTGCTGCAATCAAGACGCCGATAATAAGCAGAGTATTTGCCTCAATCGGTGTATCGGATTTCTGACGCAGACTGATATAAGTAAGTGCAAATAAGGATGCGGCAGTTAAAAGAAAACGTCCCCAGACCGGGATGGTGAATTCTTTTGTTTCCTTTGCATTTTTGCGCATGGTAAGAATGACAAAGCCGGCACACATAACGCCAAGAGCAAGGAACGAGTGTGTATGAATCAGTGGAAGTCCTCCGGCGAGCACACCGGCAGCTGCAAAGTATAAGGTGCTTTTTTCTTCTACTGCGCGGTAGAGCAGGATGAGAATCGGAAACAGCATTGCCCATCCGAATAAGGTAGCACGCTGTGGAATCAACATATCGCAGATGATATTGTGCCACTGAATATTTGCCTGTACATAGTTCGTTGGTGTCTCGTAAAAGGCAGTGAAAATACGGGTAAAGTTTTCACTAAACAGCCCCTTGTTCATGAAGTAGTAAAAGCCTAAACCGCCATTGAAAAAGAAAAGAGCGATAGCAAGAAAACTTTTTCCGCGGATGCTGCCGCCAAAGTACTGCATGATTTTTTTGGCCAAAAGATAGACGCCGGAAAAGACCTGAATCAAGGCAAAAAACATCGGCAGAAGATAGGCTGTCCGCAAAGAAGTTCCCCAGATGTAAACACTTGAGGAAATACTGTCGGATAAAAATGGGTAGGCGAGTTTTGTGCCCGGCAGAATGGAGTATTCCGGCGGGAAAGTTTTTTGCTTGGCAATACTTGTAATAAAACCTAAGTGCATATTCATATCGCCGTATGTGCTCTGCCCGCTGTGCAGACTTCCATTGATGTATGGAATGGTAGCATGCAAAAGTACATAGCAGGTATAAATAAATAAAGGAAGCAAGAGAAATAAAGCAGGATTTTCGTGGAAAAGTGCAACAATATCCGGCTTTTTAAATCGTCCTTTAAATAGCGTGTGTTCTTTGCCAAAAGCTAACACAGCCCAGACAATCGCGACAAAAAGTAATAAAAGCAAATAAATGTGCTTTTACGGAAAATTGAAAGAAAAAGGCGTAAATGGTAGGCAGCCAGTGAAGGGCAAAACTGCCGAATACGCTGCCGAATAAAAGCGTTGTTCCCGTTTTTTCTTTCTGGAATAAATACAGCGCCAAAAGAATTCCTAAAATCTGAAATGCAAGAAAGTAGGAAATGCCGGCGACGTTTCCAATGAATGAACCAAACATATGATGTTCCTCCCTGTGGGTTTTGTTTTTTATTACAACTATTCAGGACTCCCCCACCTGCATATTCGCATTTTGAACACTTCGTGTTCTTTTTCGCCTTTGACAAGGCTAAAAATGCTCATATGCGGGTGGGGAGTCCTATTCGACCTCATGTGGCAAAATCAATGTTTCTTACGTGCAGGCACGACGCTCCATTGATTTTACTACACGAAGTCCTGAATAGTTGTTTTTATTATAATAGTGTATTAAAAACCTAAGGCTTGTCAATGCAGAGGGCATTTGTTATACTGAAATTACGATGCCATTCGGAAAGGAGAACGAAAGATGTCGATGGATTTTGAATTAAAACTGGATGGGAAAACGATGAGTCGTTTTCTACTTCATTATAATTATACGAAAGCAACCGGGTTATTTGGTATACTTCTAGGAATTGCTTCTTTAGGCAGCAGTATTTATAAAATGGAATATGTGGAATGCAAACCAGCGTGTGGTCTGGATTGTGATTGCGGTTTTGTTTTTGATTGTTCAGCCGCTTACTCTTGCGAAAAAAGGAAGACGCCAGATGGCACAGGAAGAAATGCAGATTCCTCTGTTCTGCCATATTGATGAGGAAGGAATTTCCGTGACACAGGGTGAGGCTTCGTCCTCCTGCAAGTGGAGTGATTTACGCAAGGTGGTGTATCGGAAAAATGAAATGTATTTATTTACGTCAGCAATATATGCGACAATTATTACCAGAAATTCCTGTGAGGAAAAATTTGATGAACTGGTGGCATTTGTAAAGGAGAAGACGAAGAAATGATTTGGCAGAGCAATAGTGAGAAAGAAACTTTTGCGGTGGCGGAAGAAATTGCGAGACAGGCATCTCCCGGTGATATTTATTTGCTGGAGGGAGATTTGGGTGTTGGCAAGACTGTATTTGCCAAAGGATTTGCCCATGGACTGGGAATCACGGAGCCGGTTACAAGCCCGACCTTTACCATTGTTCAGGAGTATCATGAAGGCCGGCTTCCGTTATATCATTTTGATGTGTACCGGATTGCGGATGTGGAAGAAATGTATGAATTAGACTGTGAAGGTTATTTTTACGGGGACGGTGTGTGCCTGATTGAGTGGGCGTCGCAGATAAGAGATATTCTGCCGGATGACTGCCATCAGGTAACGATTGCAAAAGATTTGGAAAAAGGATTTGATTTTCGAGAGATAACATTAGACGAGATGAGGTGAAAATGATGAATATATTAGGAATAGACAGTTCCGGACTGGTGGCAAGTGTGGCATTACAGTCGGATGATAAATTGGTTGGAGAGTATACCATTCATAATAAGAAAACACATTCCCAGACATTGCTTCCGATGATTCACGATATGTTAGAGATGGCGGATGTCTCTGTAAAAGAACTGGATGCGATTGCGATTGCAAGCGGACCCGGTTCTTTTACCGGGCTTCGTATCGGAGCAGCAACTGCAAAAGGATTAGGAGGAGCACTTTCGATTCCTCTTATAGCAGTGCCGACATTGGAAGGGCTTGCTTACAATCTTGCGGGTGCGGAGGCGCTGGTCTGCCCAATTATGGATGCAAGAAGGCAGCAGGCGTATTATGGCATCTATGATGTGTCGAAAGAAGTGCCGGTAGAAATTGAGAAACCGGATGCGGCACCGATTGAAGTGGTTTTACAGAAAGCAAAAGAAACGAAACGGGAAGTCATCTTTTTGGGAGATGGCGTTCCGGTATTTCAGGAGAAAATCAAACAGTGCGAGGGACTTTTGTATCGTTTTTGCGCAGACAGCGTGCGGTATCAGAGAGCGTCTTCTGTTACAGCACTTGGAAAGAAATATTATGAGCAGGGCAGACAGATGAAGGCAGCGGAGTTTGCTCCAATGTATCTTCGTTTATCGCAGGCGGAGAGAGAACGCATGGAAAAGGAAAATATTACAACTAGAAGCTGAGAAGCCCCTCTGTTATAATGTTGCTATCATGTGGAAAGGGGGCAACTGCTTTGCTAAAGAGGATTTGCCAGTGTAATGCATGTGGCCGACAGATTGAAAAAGAGGCGCTTTGGGTGAGAAAAGAGTGGGGATATTTTTCAAAACGGGATTTGGAAGTTCACGAATTTGCTATTTGTGAGTCATGTTACGAGAAAATGATTGATCAGTTTGTAATACCTGTGAAAAAAACGGAGAAGATTGAAGTGCTCGGAGAAGATTTAATTTGAAAATATAGGGCAAGTATGATAAAATAGGGAAGAATGGGAGAAATGGAGGATTTTACCATGCTGGATGTATGCCTTTTAGGTACCAGTGGCATGATGCCGCTGCCAAGAAGAGCGCTGACGGCGCTTATGACAAGGTTTAATGGCAGCAGTCTTTTGATTGATTGCGGTGAGGGAACCCAAGTGAGTATTCGGGAAAAGGGTTTTAGTATGCATGCCATTGACACGATTTGCCTTACGCACGTTCACGGTGACCATGTAAGCGGTCTTCCGGGACTTTTGCTTTCGATGGGAAATGCGGAGCGGACCGAGCGTTTGACGATAATCGGACCAAAAGGGATGAAAAAAGTGGTGGAGTCACTGCTTGTTGTGGCGCCCGGACTTCCATTTGAAATTGAGTATATCGAGTTGACGGAATCGTTCCATCGGTTTGAAATATGTGGCTATATTTTGGAAGCGTTTCGTGTTAAACATACGGTTCCGTGTTATGGTTACAGCCAGATTATACAGCGTGCAGGACGATTTGATTCGGAGAAAGCGAAAGCAAATGATGTACCGATGAAAGTCTGGAGTTCCCTGCAAAAGGGGAAAACGGTAGATTGGGATGGAAAAACCTATACACCGGATATGGTACTTGGTCCGGCAAGGAAGGGATTGAAGGTTACGTATTGTACGGATACAAGACCGGTTCCTACAATTGTCGAACACGCGAAAAAGGCAGATTTGTTTATCTGTGAAGGTATGTATGGTGAGCCGGAGATGGTATCAAAGGCGAAAGAAAACCGACATATGATGTTTACGGAGGCGGCACAGTTGGCAAAAGAAGCGGAGGTTTCTGAATTGTGGCTCACACATTATAGTCCATCATTAATCCGGCCGGATGATTTTATGGAGCCGGTTCGTAAGATTTTTCCAGCTGCAAAACCGGGAAAGGACAGAAAGTCGGCTTATTTGACGTTTGAAAAGAAAGAAAATGAGTAGTGATATGAGAGGAGGGTGTGCATGAACCGGAAAGAAAAAAAGAATAAAAAACGTGGTTTAATTACCTTTTTGATTCTTGTTGTGCTTGTTGTACTTGGCGTGCTGGCAGTATATTACCAGTATATGAAGAAACTGCAGTTGCAGGATACCGTGCATACACCGACGACGGAGACGGAAAAACTGGTTGCAAAAGATATGGATGCCGGATATCCGGAAACTCCGAAAGAGGTTATTAAACTGTTTGGGAGAATCAACCAGTGTATTTATAATAAAAAATTATCTGACGATGACTTTTCAACGCTTGTTGGAAAACTCCGTGTGCTTTACTGTGAAAGTCTTCAGAAAAAAAATTCACAGGATAAGATGGAAAGTGAGATTTCGGCAGAGAAGAAAAAATATCCTCCGAAAAAACGCAAGATTATTAATTACAGCATAGAAGATGAAAATAAGTTTCAGTATAAAACGATTGACGGAACAGAAATGGTTTATTTGAAGTTTTCCTATTTCGTTCGTACAGACGATGATTATAATACGGTGAACTGGTATGCGATTCTTGTAAAAGAAGATGGCAAATGGAGAATCCGTGAGTTTAATCCGCTGGAATCGAAAAAAAAAATCAGTAGCCCTGTGGCAGAAATGAGGATTGTTTTGGAACAAAAAGATATTACAGTGCTTGCGATTGAGAGTTCCTGTGATGAAACAGCAGCGGCAGTTGTTGTAAATGGAAGGAAAGTTCTTTCTAATATTATTGCATCGCAGATTGATATTCACAAACTGTACGGTGGTGTTGTGCCGGAAATTGCTTCGCGCAAGCATATCGAAAAAATTAATCAGGTTATTGATGAAGCTCTTACAGAAGCCGGAAAGACATTGGATGACATGGACGCAGTCTGCGTCACTTATGGTCCCGGTTTGGTTGGAGCTTTATTGGTGGGCGTTGGTGCTGCAAAAGCAATTAGTTATGCAGCAGATAAGCCTCTTGTCGGCGTGCATCATATTGAAGGACACATATCGGCAAATTACATAGCGAATCCGGAATTGGAGCCACCTTTTTTATGTCTGGTGGCTTCCGGTGGACACAGTCATTTGGTGATTGTGCGCGATTATGGAGAGTATGAGATTTTAGGAAGAACGAGAGATGATGCCGCGGGTGAAGCATTTGATAAAGTGGCACGTGCAATTGGTCTTGGATATCCGGGCGGTCCTAAAATTGACCGATTATCAAAAGAAGGAAATCCGCAGGCAATTGAATTTCCGCGTGCTTCGATTGATGGGGCGCCATATGACTTTAGTTTCAGTGGTGTAAAATCTGCGGTATTAAATTATATTAATGGTTGTAAAATGAAAGGCCTTTCTTACTCAGAGACAGATATTGCGGCTTCGTTTCAGCAGGCGGTTGTGGATGTACTTGTGAATCATACCATGCTTGCAGCAAAAGACTATGGCATTAAGAAAGTAGCAATTGCGGGTGGTGTTGCTTGCAATTCGGGGCTGCGGGAAGGTATGAAAGAGGCTTGCAAAAAACGAGGGTATTCTTTTTATATGCCGACGCCGATTTTGTGTACGGATAATGCGGCGATGATTGGTGCTGCCGGGTATTATGATTTTGTGAAGGGAGTGCGCCATGGGCTTGATTTAAATGCGGTGCCTGGACTGAAACTGGGGGAGTAAGCCATGCGACCTCGCAGGCAAAGCCTGCTCAGTCACGGGCTGTCGCCCAAAACATAGCCCCAAGCCATGCGACCTCGCCGGCAAAGCCTGCTCGGTCACGGGCTGTCGCCCTATAAAAAAGCAAAAGAACAAATTTTTTTACGTGAGCAAGCTCCCGACAAAATTTGTTTTTTGCTTTTTTGCATGGCTTGTGGCTTTCGGAAATTTATGCTTGACAAGGTGGGGATGGGGATGATATACTGTTCAAGCAGTCTTTGGAGAGGTGTCCGAGTGGTTTAAGGAGCCGGTCTTGAAAACCGGTGACTCCGAAAGGGGCCGTGGGTTCGAATCCCACCTTCTCCGTTTATGGTATTTACCATATTATATATTTTAATTTTATTCAGCTGGAGAAGTACCCAAGTGGCTGAAGGGGCTCCCCTGGAAAGGGAGTAGGTCGTTAATAGCGGCGCGAGGGTTCAAATCCCTCCTTCTCCGTTTTTTGCAGTTGGCATATATATAGATGTGTCGGCTGTTTTTTTTTAGATGTTTTGAGGAGGAATGTAAATGTTTGATCATGATTTTCATTTTGGTTTTGAATATTTGAGTGAGGAAGAAACTTTGGAGGGACCACTCAGGCTTACTGCGCTTGGGGTAGAGACAGAGTGGTATCCGGATAAAGTTACTAAGCACAATGAACGACCTATTTATACATACACATTTTTGTATACAATACAAGGAAGTGGGATTGTAGAAGATGAAAAGGGAATTAAACATGTATGTGGGAAAAATCACGCTGCTCTTATCTTTGAACCGTCGAAGACAAAACGGTATCCGGAGCCTGGAACAAAAGAAAAATGGCGGTACTGCTGGATTATGTTTATTGTTACGAAACAGACTAAGAAATATTGCAATCAAATACTTGAAAAGGCAGGAATAGTATTTTACATGCCGCCGAACAGCATGGCGATTACGAGCATGGTAGATTTGATTATAAAACGGAGATTGTCTCTGTTAGACAGCCGGTATTTGATGTTTGCCGGAGCATATGATTTTTTGTGCAAGTTGTCACATGAGATATTGACAGAACGATACAAGTTTTCACCTATGGTATTAGAGGCAATGAAAATAATTGAAGGACGATTTGAAAGAATTGATGGTATTTTGGAAGTAGCGGAAGAGTTGCACGTGTCCCAGAATTATCTGACGAGAGTGTTCAAACAGGAGTGTGGTATGACACCGGTTAAATATCTTCTCAAAGTTCGTCTGAATTATGCAATGGAGCTTTTGGCAAGCAGTAATGAAACGATAAAGGAAATTGCGAAAGAATGCGGCTTTTCCAGTGAAAGTTATTTTGTTAAAGTCTTTCAGAAGAAAATGAGTATTTCGCCTTCAGATTTTCGTCGTAAAAGAAAAAATTAAGAATGCACAAAAATTACAATAGAAGCAAAAAAAGTAGAATGGAAACCTCTCTTTTTTATATGTTATGATTAAATCATAAAAAACAATTTCAAAAAGGAGGTTTTTTTATGCAAAGAAAAACAAAATCAGTAATTGCATGTGGAATGGCAGCGGCATTGATGCTTACCACGCTCGGAATGGAGAACGAGGTAAGTGCTAAAGCGGCACCGAAAATGCAGACAAAAGTGCTTTCGCTGAAGAAAGGACAGAAAAAAACGATTCGTATAAAGGGTAAAGGGATTTTAAAGACAACGTGGAAAACAACCAAAAAGGTAATTACATTAACGAAAAAGAAAAAGAACAAAGTTACTGTTGCGGGAAAGAAAATAGGAACGGCAGTTGTTGTAGCTAAGGTAAAGACAAAAAAGAAGAATTACCACTTGAAATGTAAAGTGAAAGTTGCTAGAGCGCAGGGAGCGAAAAAAACAAATGTTACAAATACGAAAGTGCCGCAAACCACAAAAAATCCGAGGAAGACAGAAAGTACACCGACAGTGACGCCTGCGGCGACACAGGATAATACATCCAAGACAGAACCGAGTGATACGGCACAGCCGAGCCAGACTCCGGCGTCGGATGTGCCGGAAGGATATGAAGAGATAGACCTTTCAACATGCCGGATGAATAATGCCAGTGAGGCTGGTTCTTATGATTCAGAGACGAAAACACTTCATATACAGGATGCTGAGAATTTTCAGTTTCCATTGAAGGAAAATATAAATAAAGGAGAAGTTCTTAGCGTAATGCTTAAAGGAACTTATCATGGCACAAAAGGATTCAGAAGCTGGCTTGTTGATGATAGCCAGACGACGAACTCCAATGTATTTAACACCAATGACGAGGTTGGATTTACTGGTGGTGAAATTGAGCTGTTGTATGATTTGGAGGCGACGACGGCAGCCGGACAATTGTTTTTTAAAGGACCATCCTATGGTGTAAATATTGATGATTTGGAAATTAGTAAGATTTATGTCAAGTATACAGTTTCTGCCGGTGAGAAAAAAAAAGCTATGACCCTTACACACCATCTGAAGAACAGGATGCAAACACGGATAATTTGCAATTGACCAAAAGTTTTAGTGAACAGAAAGGTATGATTGGAAATAACCCATTGATTACACAGGATTTTATGGCTGACCCGACGGCGGTTGAATATGATGGAAGATTGTATGTTTTTGGTACAGCAGATAAAATGGAAACGGATTCAAAAGGTAATGTAATTTCTAATTCATACAATACATGTGAACTGCGCTGTATATCATCTGCGGATTTGGTAGACTGGACAGATCATGGAACTATTAAGGTAAATGAAGTGGCTACATGGGCAAAACATTCCTGGGCGCCAACGATTTGTAAACGGGAAGAAAAAAATGGAACTATGTTTTATCTCTATTTTGCAAATGGTGGAGACGGAATTGGCGTATTGCGTTCAAAATCCCCGTTAGGACCATGGGAAGATCCAAGTGGAAAAAGGCTGATTTCTCGTGATACCCCAAATTGTTCCTCAAGTGAAGTACCGTGGCTGTTTGATCCTGCGGTTCTTGTTGATGATGACGGAACTGGTTATTTATATTTTGGCGGCGGAACGGGTACGGATAGTGAGCATCCAAAGTCGGCGCGCGTAGTGAAACTGGGTGAAGATATGTGCAGTCTGGTATCAGACCCGGAAGAATTAGACCCGTATTATTTGTTTGAGGATAGTGAAATTAATAAAATAAATGGAACGTATGTATATTCTTATTGTACAAACTGGAAGGTTCCAAGCGGTGATGAAACAACGGGAAGCTGCTGTATTGCTTTTATGACAAGTGATAAGCCAATGAGTGGATTTGAATATCAAAAACAGTTATTTGCTAATCCGGGATCGGTGTTTGGAAACTATTATAATAATCATCATAAATTAATCCAGTTTAAAGGGCAGTGGTATATTATATATCATACAACTATGCTGGAAGAAACGGCATATGGAACAAAGCAGGGGTACCGGACATTGCATATGGATAAACTTAATGTAGGGAAAGATTCAAATGGAAAACTGACAATTGAGGCGAAAGCAACATATGGAGGACTATCTGCGGTTGTGCAGTTCAATCCGTATATAGAATGTGATGCATCGACGATGGCATGGAATGGAGGACTGCGAACAAAGGAATCTGAATCTCAGAATAAAATGGTGGTAGATTCGATTCATACCGGAGACTGGCTTGGCGTTTCAAGTGTCGATTTTTCAGAGGAAGGTGCAAATTGTATTCGTATTCAGGCTGCCTCGGAAAAGGAAAGTGGAAAAATAGAGGTTTGGCTGGATGGACCTGAAGTGGCAAAGAATGGTAAGAAAGTAGCGGAAGTGGACGTGAAGCCTACTGGTGGTGGAGATGTGTATGAAGAAATAAGAGCTAATCTTGCGCAGAGCGTAACGGGAGAGCATGATGTTTATTTTGTGTTTCGGGGAAAGGATTATCATATTTCTTCGTGGAGATTTGAAAAATAGGAAGGTATGGCAAAGGAATTTCCTACTGCATAAATGTGCAGTGGGAAATTATTTGCTTTATTCTCAGAAAAATCCGATAAAATCAGTTTTTTAAAAAATCAAAAAAATATGAAAAAGGTGTTGACAAACGTCGAACCGTTTGATAAGATATAACTCGTTGACGCGACAGAGACTTTGAAAAGCAAAATAAAAAAAGTTAAAAAAAGTGTTGACAAGCAAGAGATTATCTGATAAGATAATATTTGCTGACGCGGTAAAGAAACAACAAAGCGGAAGCGGAGAAAACAATCGGTTTTACGCGGAAAGATAAGGCTTTCGAGACGAAAACAGATTGCAAGAACCTTGATAATTGAACAGTGAAACAACCTTGAAAAATTATAAAATAATTTTTCGGACAAGGACATTCGATAAGAATGAAACCAAAACCCGATTCAATTCGTTTCGAACGAAACAACAGTAATCGAACAGGATAATTAGCCAAGCTAATTTCTGAGCGATGCAAACTTTAACATGAGAGTTTGATCCTGGCTCAGGATGAACGCTGGCGGCGTGCTTAACACATGCAAGTCGAACGAAGCGCCTCTCCCGAAGATTGACACAGCTTGCTGTAGATTGATTCATTTGAGGTGACTGAGTGGCGGACGGGTGAGTAACGCGTGGGTAACCTGCCTCATAGAGGGGGACAACAGTTGGAAACGACTGCTAATACCGCATAGTAAGAAGAATTCGCATGTTTTCTTCTTGAAAGATTTATCGCTATGAGATGGACCCGCGTCTGATTAGCTAGTTGGTAAGGTAACGGCTTACCAAGGCGACGATCAGTAGCCGGCTTGAGAGAGTGAACGGCCACATTGGGACTGAGACACGGCCCAAACTCCTACGGGAGGCAGCAGTGGGGAATATTGCACAATGGGGGGAACCCTGATGCAGCGACGCCGCGTGAGTGAAGAAGTATTTCGGTATGTAAAGCTCTATCAGCAGGGAAGATAATGACGGTACCTGACTAAGAAGCCCCGGCTAACTACGTGCCAGCAGCCGCGGTAATACGTAGGGGGCAAGCGTTATCCGGATTTACTGGGTGTAAAGGGTGCGTAGGTGGCAAGGCAAGTCAGATGTGAAAGCCCGGGGCTCAACCCCGGTACTGCATTTGAAACTGTCTAGCTAGAGTGCAGGAGAGGTAAGCGGAATTCCTAGTGTAGCGGTGAAATGCGTAGATATTAGGAGGAACACCAGTGGCGAAGGCGGCTTACTGGACTGTAACTGACACTGAGGCACGAAAGCGTGGGGAGCAAACAGGATTAGATACCCTGGTAGTCCACGCCGTAAACGATGAATACTAGGTGTCGGGGCCCACAGGGCTTCGGTGCCGCAGCAAACGCATTAAGTATTCCACCTGGGGAGTACGTTCGCAAGAATGAAACTCAAAGGAATTGACGGGGACCCGCACAAGCGGTGGAGCATGTGGTTTAATTCGAAGCAACGCGAAGAACCTTACCAAGTCTTGACATCCTTCTGACCGTTCCTTAGCCGGAACTTCCCTTCGGGGCAGAAGTGACAGGTGGTGCATGGTTGTCGTCAGCTCGTGTCGTGAGATGTTGGGTTAAGTCCCGCAACGAGCGCAACCCTTATCCTTAGTAGCCAGCGGTTCGGCCGGGCACTCTGGGGAGACTGCCGGAGATAATCCGGAGGAAGGTGGGGATGACGTCAAATCATCATGCCCCTTATGACTTGGGCTACACACGTGCTACAATGGCGGTAACAAAGGGAAGCAGCCTCGCGAGAGTGAGCAAACCCCAAAAATGCCGTCTCAGTTCGGATTGTAGTCTGCAACTCGACTACATGAAGCTGGAATCGCTAGTAATCGCAGATCAGAATGCTGCGGTGAATACGTTCCCGGGTCTTGTACACACCGCCCGTCACACCATGGGAGTCGGAAATGCCCGAAGCCAGTGACCCAACCTTTTGGAGGGAGCTGTCGAAGGTGGAGCCGGTAACTGGGGTGAAGTCGTAACAAGGTAGCCGTATCGGAAGGTGCGGCTGGATCACCTCCTTTCTAAGGAAATAAAGTAGAGGTTGTTTTACTGTTCAGTCATCAAGGATGACAAAATTTCCGGTGCCGATGCGCTTATGGGACACACCCGTTCCCATCCCGAACACGATGGTTAAGACGTAAGCGGCCGATGGTACTATACTGGAGACGGCATGGGAGAGTAGGTGGGTGCCGGATTTTAAAAAAGTTATTAGTAATTTGATGTAAAGAGTTTATCTTTACATGACATTACTAATAAGTAATTATTAGTAACTAGTACCTTGAAAACTACACATTGAAAAAGATTGAAGACATCGATTGTCAAAAGACAATCAAAGACATCAATTTTACCGATTTAAAGAATCTATTCTTTAGAACGAGAACCAAGAAGTATGATTACTTTGTAATCATGCATTCATCTCTCAAGAACCGTGCCGGTGTATTATCGCTAATGCACTGGAACAAAAGGTCAAGCGAATAAGAGCGCAGGGTGGATGCCTTGGCACTAAGAGCCGAAGAAAGACGTGATAAGTCGCGATAAGCTACGGTGAGGAGCAAATATCCATTGACCCGTAGATTTCTGAATGGGGAAACCCGGCAGGAGAAACTCCTGTCACTGTATGGTGAATACATAGCCATATAGAGGGAACCCGGTGAACTGAAACATCTAAGTAGCCGGAGGAAAAGAAAACAACCGTGATTTCCTAAGTAGCGGCGAGCGAACGGGAAAGAGCCCAAACCGGATTGCGTGCAATCCGGGGTTCGACTGCAAACGTCATTGTAAGAGGATAACAGAATGGTTTTGGGAAAGCCAGCCAGAGAGGGTGAAAGCCCCGTACGTGAAATCTGAACAGGGACAGCAGGATCCAGAGTACCACGAGACACGAGGAACCTTGTGGGAACAAGCGGGGACCACCCCGTAAGGCTAAATACTCCTTAGTGACCGATAGCGCATAGTACTGTGAAGGAAAGGTGAAAAGAACCCCGGGAGGGGAGTGAAAGAGAACCTGAAACCCTGTGTTTACAAGCTGTGGAACCACCCTATGAGTGGAACCGCGTACTTTTTTGTAGAACGGTCCGGCGAGTTATGGTTGCTGGCAAGGTTAAGGACGAAAAGTCCGGAGCCGAAGGGAAACCGAGTCTTAATAGGGCGCCAAGTCAGCAGACATAGACCCGAAACCGGGTGACCTACCCATGTCCAGGTTGAAGCCGCTGTAAAAGGCGGTGGAGGACCGAACGCACATCTGTTGAAAAAAGGTGGCGATGAGGTGTGGGTAGCGGAGAAATTCCAATCGAACTCGGAGATAGCTGGTTCTCCCCCCGAAATAGCTTTAGGGCTAGCCTTGAGTTAGACATATGGAGGTAGAGCACTGAATGGCCGCGGGGGCGTCAAAGCTTACCAAAGCCTATCAAACTCCGAATGCCATGTTGCCGATGCTCAGGAGTCAGACTGCACGAGATAAGTTGGGTAGTCGAGAGGGAAACAGCCCAGACCTACAGCTAAGGTCCCAAAGTACATGTTAAGTGGAAAAGGATGTGGGACTTCGAAGACAACTAGGATGTTGGCTCAGAAGCAGCCATACATTCAAAGAGTGCGTAATAGCTCACTAGTCGAGAGGTCCTGCGCCGAAAATGTCCGGGGCTAAAACATGACACCGAAGCTTAGGAACAGAAATGTTGGTAGGGGAGCATTGCTAGAGGAACGAAGCAGTACCGAAAGGAGCTGTGGACTTCTAGGAAGAGAGAATGCCGGAATGAGTAGCGAGAGTAAGGTGAGAATCCTTACGGCCGAATATCTAAGGTTTCCAGAGTAAAGCTGATCTGCTCTGGGTAAGTCGGGACCTAAGGCGAGGACGAAAGTCGTAGTCGATGGATAACAGGTGGAGATTCCTGTACTCCGTATAAACAGAACTGTGGGGACACGGGTGGAAAGCCTGACCCGGGAATGGAAAGACCGGGACAAGCGAGGTACCTGATAAGGAGGCAAATCCCCTTATCAATGGGAAGACGTAATGTGGAGCGAACCAAAGGGTAGCGAAGCAGGTGAGCCAGCCGTCGAGAAAAGCCGCTATTGTTTTGTACGGACCCGTACCGTAAACCGAACAGGTGGATGAGGAGAGAATCCTAAGGCCGACGGGAGAAGCATTGTTAAGGAACTCGGCAAAATGACCCCGTAACTTCGGGAGAAGGGGTGCCTGAGGAATCAGGCCGCAGAGAATAGGTCCAAGCAACTGTTTAGCAAAAACACAGGTCTATGCGAAACCGAAAGGTGAAGTATATGGGCTGACGCCTGCCCGGTGCTGGAAGGTTACGAGGAGTGCTTAGAGGCTTGCCTCGAAGGTGCGAATTTAAGCCCCAGTAAACGGCGGCCGTAACTATAACGGTCCTAAGGTAGCGAAATTCCTTGTCGGGTAAGTTCCGACCCGCACGAAAGGCGTAATGATTTGGACGCTGTCTCGACAATGCACCCGGTGAAATTGAAATACCAGTGAAGATGCTGGTTACCCGCGCCAGGACGGAAAGACCCCATGGAGCTTTACTCTAGTTTGATACTGGGATTCGGTACTGCATGTACAGGATAGGTGGGAGACTGTGAATCTGTGACGCCAGTTGCAGAGGAGTCAATGTTGGGATACCACCCTTGTAGTATTGGATTTCTAACCAACAGCCGTGAACCGGCTGGGGGACAATGTCAGGCGGGGAGTTTGACTGGGGCGGTCGCCTCCGAAAGGGTATCGGAGGCGCTCAAAGGTTCCCTCAGAATGGTCGGAAACCATTCGAAGAGTGCAAAGGCAGAAGGGAGCTTGACTGCGACACCGACGGGTGGAGCAGGTAGGAAACTAGGACTTAGTGATCCGGTGGTATGAAAGTGGGATTGCCATCGCTCAACGGATAAAAGCTACCCTGGGGATAACAGGCTTATCACTCCCAAGAGTTCACATCGACGGAGTGGTTTGGCACCTCGATGTCGGCTCATCGCATCCTGGGGCTGTAGTAGGTCCCAAGGGTTGGGCTGTTCGCCCATTAAAGCGGTACGCGAGCTGGGTTCAGAACGTCGTGAGACAGTTCGGTCCCTATCCGGCGCGGGCGTAGGATATTTGAGAGGAGCTGCCCTTAGTACGAGAGGACCGGGGTGGACTGGCCTCTGGTGTACCGGTTGTATTACCAAATGCATAGCCGGGTAGCCAAGCCGGGACGGGATAAACGCTGAAGGCATCTAAGCGTGAAGCCCCCCTCAAGATAAGATATCCCTGACAATAAGTCAATAAGACCCCTTGAAGACGACGAGGTAGATAGGTCCGAGGTGGAAGTGCAGTAATGTATGTAGCTGACGGATACTAATAGGTCGAAGGCTTGACCTTGTTGGTTCAAAGAGAGAAACATCAATGTGTAGTTTTGAAGGTACTAACTATTATGTTAGGAAAAGTTTTCAAAGAGGAATTCTTTGGAGGCTTTTGCTGTATAATAATATATATTCCTCGATAGCTCAATGGTAGAGCACTCGGCTGTTAACCGAGTTGTTGTAGGTTCGAGCCCTACTCGGGGAGCTGATGAAAAGTTCTCAGATGAAGGTCTGAGGACTTTTTTTAATAAAACGAACGTACCTTAGAAAGGAAAAAAGATGAAAGAACGCGAAAAATTTGGAAGTCGCTTAGGATTTATCTTAGTATCGGCAGGGTGTGCGGTAGGACTTGGAAATGTATGGAAGTTCCCTTATATTTGTGGAGAATATGGAGGGGCCGCATTCATTTTAATATACTTAGTATTTTTGGTGATTTTGGGACTGCCGATTCTGCTTTGCGAATTTGCGGTTGGACGTGCCAGTCAGAAAAGTATGGCACAGGCTTATGAGAAACTGGAGCAGAAGGGGAGTCGCTTTCATCATATGAAATGGCTGAGTATTGTTGGCTTTTATATGCTGATGATGTTCTATACGATGGTGGCAGGATGGATTTTGTATTATGCCTACCGTTCTCTGACCGGACAGCTTCATGGTCTGGATAGCAGTGCTATTCAAAATGCATTTGATACCATGCAGTCTTCGCCACAGACGATGATGTTTTGGAATGTTCTTGCTATTCTTGTATCCTTTTTTTTGTCTGTGCGCTTGGTTTGCAGAATGGTATTGAAAAAATAACAAAAGTGATGATGAGTGTGTTGATTCTCATTATGATAATCCTTGCCGTTCATTCGCTGCTGTCTCCGGGAGCGATGAAAGGTGTTGCCTTTTATTTGATACCTGATTTTTCGTCCGTAGCGGAAAATGGCATTGGAAATACGATTTTTGCTGCGATGTCGCATGCATTTTTTACCCTTAGTGTCGGCATGGGTAATATGGAAATTTTCGGTAGTTATCTGGGAAAAGAGCGTGGCTTATTGGGCGAGGGAACCCGGATTATGTGTGTCGATACCTTTGTTGCTTTGATGGCAGGATTCATTATTATCCCGGCATGTTTTTCGTTTGGTGTAGAACCGGGGGCCGGTCCGTCGCTTCTGTTTTTGACGCTGCCGAATGTATTTAGTAATATGCCGGGAGGCAGTATATGGGCAGGAATGTTTTTTGTGTTTATGGCATTTGCGGCGTTGTCAACGGTAATTGCTGTATTCGAAAGTATTATTTCCTATTATATGGATACGTTGGGATGGAGCCGGAAAAAGACGGTTTTAGTAAATATACCGCTTATGACAGTACTTAGTACGCCGGCAGTTCTTGGCTATAATATATGGAAATGGTTTCAGCCGATGGGGGCTGGCTCAAGTATTATGGACTTAGAGGATTTCCTTGTATCTTATAACATTCTGCCATTGGGTGGTTTGGTATTTGTGCTGTTTTGTACAAGAAAAAATGGATGGGGATGGCATTCATTCTGCGATGAAGTGAATCAGGGAGAAGGAAAGAAATTTCCGCTCTGGCTGCGTGGGTATATGACATATGTACTGCCATTGATTATCGTTGTTATTTATTTGAAGGGATATTATGATACATTTGTGGGGATGGGAATAAAAACACTTGTGTTATGGATGGCATTTGCTTTACTTTTGCTGGCTGGTATTTTTTTGGTGGCATTTCATAAATCAAAAGTGCAAAAAAAATAAAAAAATGGAAAATTGCAACATTTTCTGCTATAATATCGTTATATAAGTAGAATAAAAAAGGATAGGAGAAAATGTTATGAAAAAAATTTGTTTTGCAGCAGCCCTGCTGCTTCTGATGTTTTGCTTTTCGGTTTTTCCGGCAAGTGCAAAAGAGTATCAGGAAAATGGGTATGAGTACAGTTTATATGGAAAGGAAGCTGTGATTGAAAAGGTGCCGAATGTTAAAGGGCATATTCAGGTGCCGGAAAAACTTGGTGGTTTTAAAGTCACAGAGATTGCGGGATTTGCATTTAGCAAAAATATTTGTGAGTCCATTTCGATACCGGATTCAGTGACTGTTATTGAGGGACAGGCATTTCATAAGTGCCGTAATTTGAAAAAGATTAAACTCCCGGCAAAACTTAGCAAGATAAGTTATTATATGTTCCAGGATTGTGTGTCACTACAGGAAGTTACGCTTGGTAAATCCGTAAAAAAGATACAGACAGGTGCATTTTATAATTGTGTAAAATTGCAAAAGATAAATTTGCCGGTTTCTCTTAAGAAGATTCAAAGTAATGCCTTTTACAAATGTTTTAAACTTACAAATGTAAAATTTGGAAACAAGCTTACTTCAATTGGAAGCAGAGCCTTTTATAAAAATTATGAGCTGAAAAAGATTACGATTCCTTCAAGCGTAACAAAAGTTCACGAAAATGCATTTGAAAAATGTGATTCGCTGGCAAGCGTAATCTTTAAAGGGAAAAAGACAAAGCTTGGAAAAGGTGTTTTTGTGGATTGTACCGGTTTAAAAAAGGTAAAACTGCCGGCAAAAATGAAGTATATTCCGGAAAAAACATTTTATGGATGCACAAATCTTAAAAGTGTGGTACTTCCAAAACCGGTATCTTTTATTAAAGCAAAATCTTTTGCAGGATGTGAGAGTCTGAAAAAAATTCATCTTACCAATAAGGTCTATGCGATTGGAGATGGGGCTTTTAAATATAGTGGTCTGAAAAGTATTCATTTGAATAAGAAAGTGCAGTTTATTGGAAACAGTGCTTTTGCAGGTACTAACATAAAAAATCTTCAGATGGGTGAGAATGTCCTTTATATTGGAAATAAAGTATTTGCAAGCTGTACTTCCTTAAAGACGATTTATATTCCGGCAAATGTAAAGGGAATCAATGCGAATGCGTTTAATGACTGCTCCAGTCTGCGGGAAATCCGTGTGGCGGCAGGCAACAAAAATTATTGTGCAAAAGATGGTGTTTTGTATAATAAGAGCATGACGAAACTAATCCAGTATCCGTTACATAAGACCAATCGTTCATTCCATGTACCATCAAGCGTAAGAACGATTCGATCGAATTCCTTCAATGATAATAATTACCTTAGAAATCTTACGATTTCGGCTGGTGCGATTGGCAATTATGCATTTCAGGGAATGACAAAACTACGTACAGTGCGGATTACGCAGGGAACCAAAAAAATTGGGAAAGAGGCTTTTTTGGGATGTAGGAGATTGTCCCGGATTGATATTGCGGATTCCGTGAAAACAATTGGTGACTATGCATTTTCTGAGACAAATATCAGGGTGGCATACATTCCTTCCGGACTGGTAAAAATGAACGCAAATGCATTTAGCCGATGCGATAAACTATCAGCGTTTACCGGAGGCGGAGGTAGATTTACGGTAAAAGATGGTGTGCTTTATAATGGTCCGATGACGAGATTAATGAAGTATCCACCGAAGAAGAATACAAAATCATTTACGGTGCCTCGTAGTGTAAAATATGTTTCTTCGGAAGCCTTTGACCGTGTAAGTCATTTGACAAAACTGTATTTTGAAAAAGGAATTAAATCGCTTCCTTACAATTGCATATACAAGGTAAAGAACTTAAAATCGATTGTATTTGCGAGCGGAACCAAATTGAAAAATGGGGAATATGCCGTTGGTGACTGCCCGAAATTAGCAGTGATCGTAGGACCAAGCAGTTATCCGATTCGTCGGATGGCATACTATGCATCGGCAACTTTAATTACTTTATAAAAAAATTATTTGAAATAACGAAAACGCTTGCAATCTGAATACCATTGTGCTATTATATTAGATGTTGACGCGTTAAGTCGTGTTTGACATCTAATATATACGGCCCCTTGGTCAAGCGGTTAAGACATCGCCCTTTCACGGCGGTAACACGGGTTCGATTCCCGTAGGGGTCACTTTGTATTCCTTGAGGATATGCGGACCTTTAGCTCAGTTGGTTAGAGCATCCGGCTCATAACCGGACGGTCCGGGGTTCGAGTCCCCGAGGGTCCATTGATATGGCCTAGTGGCTCAGTTGGTTAGAGCGCCGCCCTGTCACGGCGGAGGTCGTGGGTTCGAGTCCCATCTGGGTCGTTTCAGCAGACCATGTCTGCTGGATGAAATACTTATTATGCTGGTGTGGCGGAACTGGCAGACGCCCAGGACTTAAAATCCTGTGGGTGGTGACACCCGTACCGGTTCGATTCCGGTTACCAGCATTCAAAAAAGAGAATTACCAATTGTGGTAGTTCTCTTTTTTTTCGGAAAAGCATACAATAGATGAGAATGAGGAATATTGGAGAGAGGACGGATATGTCAATTTATCTTGTCAAAGAAGAAGATACGATTGATAAAATAGCAGGTTTGTATGATGTTTCAGTAGAAGAAATAGCCTACATCAATCAGATTCCGTATCCGTATCGTTTGGCGGTTGGAGAAGCACTTCTGATTCCGGATGGTGTGTCTCCTGGAGTAAAAATGACGGCGTCGGCAAATGGCTATGCCTATCCGTATATCAGTCCATGGGTATTGCGCCAGACACTTCCCTATATGAGCGGACTGCTCGTATTTTCTTATGGTTTTACGGAGGAGGGAGAATTGATTCAACCGGTGCCATCCGATGATACGATGCGCCGGATGGCGGAGGAATACGGGAGAAATGCATACCTGACCTTGACACCGATTGGGCCGGATGGAAAATTCAGTAACAGCCGAATTCATGCGGTACTTATGAGCGAAGAGGGCACGGAGCGGCTGCTAGCGGACTGCAAAGAGAAGTCAGGGAGAAGAATTTCCGTGGTGTCGATGTTGATTTTGAGTATATTTTGAAAGAGGATAGGGATTTATTCACGGCGTTTGTAAGAGAACTGCGGGTGCGTATGAATGAAGAAGGGTATCTCGTGAGTGTGGCGTTAGCACCAAAAACATCGGCAGAGCAGCCGGGACTTTTATATGAGGGAAAAGATTATGGAGGACTTGGTGAGGCGGCAAATCAGGTACTTCTTATGACATATGAGTGGGGATACAAATATGGTCCGCCAATGGCTGTTGCACCGTTTAATAAGGTAAGGCAGGTTGTGGAATATGCACTGACAGAAATTCCGTCCGAAAAAATATTATTGGGGGTGCCGAATTACGGATATGACTGGATACTTCCTTTTATGAGAGGAGAGAGTCAGGCAGTCACGATTGGACATGTGGAGGCAGTACAGATTGCAATTAATAACAGTGCTGTAATTGAATTTGACGAGACGGCGCAGTCGCCGTATTTTACCTATGAAAGAGACAATGTACGGCATGAAGTATGGTTTGAGGATGTGAGAAGTTTATCCGCAAAATATAGTTTGATTAAGGAATATAATCTGCGTGGCATGGCGGTATGGCAGATTATGCGTTTGTTCCGTGCAATGTGGATATTGTTTGATGATTTTTTTGAAAAAAGAGAATAAAAATGCAACTTTTCTGTCATGGAAATCGTTTTATTATTAGAATGAAAAACAAAGGAGGAATGGCTATGAGTAAAAAATAATTGGTTCGGTTATGACAGGTGCTTTGGCGTTATCGCTGATTACTCCGGCAGTACCGGCAGCCCCTGTGGATGCAGCCGGTAAGGTGACTTACAAAGTAAAAGGAACAACACTTACGATAAGCGGAAAAGGTGAGATGCCAAAGAGCATGGTGTTTGGCAAGAAGTCAAAAACGAAAAATATTAAGAAGGTTGTGATAAAAAAGGTGTCACTACCATTTCTAAGAATGCCTTTAAAAATTGTAAAAGTTAAAAAAGTACAATTGCCATCGACATTGAAAAAGATTTCCGGGTATGCCTTTTACAATACAGCGCTTACAAATGTCACAATTCCAAACAGCGTTAAGTATATTGGAAATTATTCTTTTTATAAATGTAAAAAATTGAAGAAGGTATCAACACCGGCTGATTTATATGCTTATAACCGGGTGGATGAGAAAGGTGTGATCAATGATACGCCATTAGAGCAGCTGACGTTTACATCTGCCATTAAATCACTGAATGATATCAGTTGGAATCAGTTTGATACGAGGGCTTATGTAGTAAATAAGAACGATAAGAATTTTAGCTCATATAAAGGTGCTATTTATAACAAAAAAAGGTGACACTTTGATTTACCTTGCTCTTTATGCGAAGCAGGCAGAGGTAAAGCCTTCCTGCGAGAGTATTTTGACGAGTGCATTTACGAATGATTTAGGGGATGACAACTATGTACCGGTAAAAGAATTGAAAGAGTTTACAATTCCTGCCGGTGTAAAAAATATTGTGAAAGATGGCGAGCCTTTACCGGCGGGGATTCAATATAGTGTTTTGTCAAAGGATTTGACGAAGGAGGGCGTTGCCGTCTTACTTGGCACGATAGGAGAAAAAGAGGCAATGCGTCAGATGCCTGAGCGGATTTCCCTTGCCGGCGACTATGTGGTTATTGATAAAACATATCTTGCCGAATTTGCTGATAAAGCAGATGCTAAGAAAAAGGCAGAAGAAGAGACGCTTGAAATTCCAGAAGGCGTTGAGACAATTCCGGATGAAATGTTCCGTAATTTTAATATGAAGGAAGTTAAGCTGCCTTCGACCATAAAGACAATAGGTGCAAATGCATTTTATAATTGCAAAAAACTTATGAAAATTAATTTTCCGGCTTCGTTAAAGGAAATTGGTAAAGATGCATTTTACTGGACAGAAATTGGTGACTGCATTTCAAAAGAGTGGCAGGCAAAAAAAGATACATTTTATACTTCTTTCACGGAATATGAGAAAAAGCAGAAAGAGGAGCAGGCAAAACGCAGGAATGCGAAATCAATTGATTGTACCGGCGAGGCATTTGATGCGGTGAGTGGCGCTTATTCATATGACTCATCGATGCAGAATCAGTTTATTACCTTAACAATGAAAGAGTCCGGCATCTTTTACTACTATGCCAGTGAAGAAGCAAAACTTTATGATGCAGACAAAAAAGAAGTAAACAACTGTAAACAGGTGAAAAAAGGGAGATGTTCTTTATCTGAAAACACCGGAAAAAATAACCGGCACTTTTAAGATTTATAATGCAATTATCTGCCCGGAATTGACGGCGTTAAAACTTGGTGAGGATATCAACGAAAATTATTTCATGGCAAATGGAACAGCACGGTATCTGCCATTTACAAAGAAAACAAATGGCGGTGTGATTGTTCGAATTGTTGATTTGAATCTTGTTACCGCGCCGGACATGAAAATTGAAGTTCAAAAGAAAAACGGTGCGAAATGGACTTCCGTTTCCAAACAGATTTCGGTGAAGAAGGGTAAGAAGTTTGATTTGTACACGCATATGAATGGTACGACGGCAAAGGATATCCGGTTTGCCTTAAAGAAAGGTGAGTACCGGTTAAAGATTATGGCAAAAGCCGGATGTGTGAGCCAGATTGCGGCATATGAATCGGATTATCAGCATTTGGCAAAGGATTCATATGGAAAGACAAAAAAGAAAGCGGTAAATCTTTATAAGACCGATTTTGATCTTGAGTCAAATGATATGTATTACCGTTTTGGATATTATTTCAATGAGGACAAAGCAAATACAAGATGGTATCGTTTTGTGAAGATGAATAAAAAGCAGGGAGCACTTACGATTTATAATAATATGCTTTCGTCCGGTGGTTTCACGGCATCAATTTACAAGAAAGGAACGAAAAAGGCAGTGAAAACATATCGCTTTGATAGTAAGCATATGAAAGATACCAGCTCAGATACGAAGATTGTGAAATATAAGTTAAAAACAAAAGGAACGTATTATATTAAGATTTCACGTAATAGTAAGAAAGTGACCGGCCAGTACGGTGTTTGCTTTAATTATGCAAAATAGTTGGATTTAACAAAAAAGAACCACTCTGCAAATTACAGGGTGGTTCTTTTTGTTATGTTTTATTTTTCGCTATTTCGATATTCAACCGGTGTCATATCATAAAGTTTTTTGAATGTCCGGCTAAAATGTTCCACACTTGGGTAGCCGACTGCCGCGGCAATATTTTCTACGGTCATATTTCCGTTTTTCAAAAGCGTTCTTGCTTTCTTCATCCGGATATTTGTGACCTGCTCGCCAAATGTCTTGCCGGATTTTTCATGGATGAATTTACTTAAATACGGCACGCTCAAGTGGAACTGTTCTGCCATGTCTTCAAGTGTTACGGTCTGGTAATTTGCCTGCATGAAATTAATCATGCCAACCAGCCGCTCATCTCTCAAATTATCGTTTTTTTTTATGTCCGGCAGTTTGTTTACGCAGACACACAATGCGTGAATCGAAGCCGAAATAATATCTTCGTCAATGCCGACGCCCCAGAATACATTGCCCTGGCAGGTGATGCTTACATAGGCAATTGCCTTAGAAGAGGAGCCCTGAGTCAAAGCATGTTCTTCGTAGGTGGACAACTGGTAACTGATGCCAAAGAACTGCTTGATGGTGTTACTTACGGCATCTAAACGTCCGTTTCCGTTTGCATCCACAATAGTAGATTTGTCACCGCAGGTAATCGTTGCTTCTGCCATGATGCCATCCACCTGTTTGAAGTGGCATTCGGAAATCTGGAAGTAAGGTGTCGGGTTAATGTAATTGTCTTCGAAAATTTCATAAACCCACTGTGGAGACAGTTCTTTATGCTCTTCGTCGGAAACGTGTTTCATCAGATAGCCAACTTCTTCCCGCATCGCATCCGGCATAGAAATACCGAAGTTCTGTTTCAGAATATAGTTGACACCGCCCTTGCCTGACTGGCTGTTGATTCGGATTACGTCGCCGTCATAGGTACGTCCGACATCTTTAGGGTCAACCGGCAGATAAGGAACGCTCCAGATTTTTAAGTTTTTATCTTCACGCCACTGCATACCTTTGGCAATTGCATCCTGATGGGAACCGGAGAATGCGGTAAATACCAAATCACCGGCATATGGCTGACGCTCATAAACATGCATTCTTGTAAATTTCTCATAATTTGCACGGATTTTTGGCATGTTGGAAAAATCCAGTTTCGGGTCAACACCGTGTGTAAACATATTCATTGCCAAAGTAACAATGTCAACGTTACCGGTACGCTCACCGTTTCCGAACAGAGTACCTTCGATACGCTCGGCTCCTGCTAAAATACCAAGTTCTGCGGTTGCTACGCCACAGCCACGGTCGTTGTGCGGATGCAGACACAGGGTAACTGCATCACGGTATTTCAAATGTTTGTTGATGTATTCTACCTGAGTGGCAAATACATGAGGCATTGCATTCTCAACGGTAGCAGGGATGTTAATGATTGCTTTGTTTTCTTTCTTTGGCTGCCATACATCCAAAACAGCATTGCACACATCAACGGCATAATCCACTTCCGTTCCCGGAAAACTTTCCGGACTGTACTGGAAAGAGAAGTTTCCTTCGGTTTCGTCTGCCAATTTTTTCAAAAGCACCGCACCGTCAACGGCAATCTGTTTAATCTGCTCCTTGGATTTTTTAAATACCTGTTCACGTTGTGCAACCGATGTGGAGTTGTACAGATGAATAACTGCGTGAGGAGCACCTTTTACAGCCTCAAATGTTTTTTTGATAATGTGCTCTCTTGCCTGAGTCAGAACCTGAATTGTAACATCATCAGGAATCATATTTTTCTCAATCAAAGCACGCATAAATTCGTATTCAGTTTCCGATGCAGCCGGGAAACCAACTTCGATTTCCTTGAATCCAATATCTACTAACATCTGGAAAAACTGTAATTTTTCGTCTAAACTCATTGGTTCAATCAACGCCTGGTTACCATCACGCAAATCGACGGAACACCAAATCGGCGGCTTTGTGATGGAATCTTTTTTTACCCAGTCATAGGTACATTCCGGTGGCATAAAATAGGCTTTTTCATATTTGTCAAAATTTTTCATGTTCAAATCCTCCATTTCTTTTCCTAATTAAAATACTGTTTTGCTGCAGGGGATTGGATGATTTGTGGTATAAATAAAAAAACTTCCGTGCCCCACAACCAATGTGGTTGTAGAGACGAAAGAGATAATCCTTCGCGGTACCACTCTACTTCATGTCCGATGGACATGCCCTCATCAGCACTAACATGCCTTTCCCTCATAACGGTGGGTGACCGGTACATTCTACTAAAGGTTCAAATGTACAGCTCGGAGGCGAGTTCACAACCATTCTTCTACTGCCTTTCACCAGCCGGCAGCTCTCTGAAAGAATAAAAGGAAGTTACTATTCCTCGTCATTGCCTTTTGCTATATGATATGTTATCATACTTTTAGTAAAAAGGAAATGATTAAATTTAATCATTTATATTGATTATTTTTAATCTACGGTGATAGCGTGCCGAAAGCTAGTTTTTATTCCTTCCTAAAACCGGGATTGGAGCTTCAATCATAAAGATAAAAAAATAAAAAAAGTGCTTGACTTTTTATGACGACTGCGCTATTATAATACTTGCGTTGTACGTGTAGCTCAGCTGGATAGAGCACTTGGCTACGGACCAAGGTGTCGGGGGTTCGAATCCTCTCACGTACGTGAAAACCGCTTATAACAGTTGTTATAAGCGGTTTTATTTTTTACAATTCTAAATCAATTTTATTTTGAAAAAGACTTTTTAATCGCCTGAAAACTCTCTTCACTGATAATATGCTCGATTTTGCAGGCGTCTTCTTCTGCTGTTTTTTCGGCAACACCAAGAGAAATTAAGTAGTGCGTCAAAACATCATGACGTTCATAGACCATTTCTGCAATTTTTTTTCCGGAATCCGTCAAATAGATGTAACCGGCATCGGTTACGGTAATATGTCCCTTTTCGCGCAGGTTTTTCATGGCGACACTGACGCTGGATTTTTTAAAATCCAATTCGGTAGCAATGTCTACGGCACGGACAACCGGCAGTGTTTTACTTAACATAAGGATAGTTTCCAAATAATCCTCAGCGGATTCGTTATACTTTTTCTTCATATATATAAGTAACTCCTCTCCAAAAAATATATATTGGGGGTATTCCCATTTACATTGTACTGTATAGTATAACATTCTTTTGCAGATGAATCAATTTGTTTTATCGCGAAAAAAACTCATAAAGTTCTTGACAGCTAATGTTCGTTAGTGTATACTAACTTGCGTAAGTGATAGAATTCATTATCAACCGTCATGTCATTTATGACGCGATACAGAAAGGATGATGGAATGATGCCTTTAACGATGGCGAAAGTGGGCGAGCCAAACACGATTAAACGAATTGGCGGTCGTGAAGAGACAAAGAAGTTTCTGGAGAACCTAGGCTTTGTGACCGGCTCGGTTGTGACAGTGGTATCGGAAATCAGTGGCAATATGATTTTGAATGTCAAAGATTCCCGCGTTGCACTTGGAAAAGATATGGCAAATAAGATAATGATTTAAGGAGGAAAGATGATGACATTGAGAGAGGTGACACCTGGCAGCACGGTAAAAGTTACAAAGTTGACAGGCGAAGGTCCGGTAAAAAGGCGTATTATGGACATGGGTATTACCAAAGGAGTTGATATTTTTGTAAGGAAAGTAGCACCGCTTGGAGACCCGGTTGAGGTTACCGTGCGTGGTTATGAATTATCCTTGCGTAAAGCGGATGCAGAAATGATTGAAGTTCAGTAAATTTTTTTGTGTCACAGTTAGTAAAAACTAACAATGGAAAGCCTAAACAAATATAAGATAGAAATATCAAACTTAGAAAAGGAGAAAAGAAAATGGCTATTACGATTGCGCTTGCGGGTAACCCGAATAGCGGTAAGACAACATTGTTTAACGCTTTGACCGGTGCCAATCAGTTTGTTGGTAACTGGCCTGGTGTAACAGTAGAGAAAAAAGAAGGAAAGTTAAAGAAGAGTTTGGCAGGTGGCAGCTCAGACGTTGTTATCACTGACTTGCCCGGTATTTATTCTCTTTCCCCATATACATTGGAAGAGGTAGTTGCTAGAAATTACTTAATCAATGAGAGACCGGATGCGATTTTAAATATTGTAGATGGTTCGAACATTGAGCGTAACCTGTACTTGACGACACAGCTTCTGGAACTTGGTATTCCGGTTGTTATGGCTGTCAATATGATGGATATTGTAAAGAAAAATGGCGATGTCATCAACATAAAAGAGCTGAGCAAAGTTCTTGGATGCGACGTGGTTGAGATTTCTGCCCTGAAAGGAACCGGTATTGAGGATGCTGCGAAAAAGGCTTTGACTGCAGCAAAGAAAGGTTATGAAGCACCGGTTCATGAATTTGCTGAAGGAGTAGAGATGGCAATTCATTCTGTTGAGTCAATGTTAGACGGACAGATTAAAGATGAGTTGAAACGTTTCTATGCAATCAAACTTTTGGAGAGTGACGATAAAATTGTTGAGCAGATGGCTTCCGTGCCGGATGTCAGCAGTGAGATTTCTTCTCTGGAAGAGGCATTTGATGACGATGTAGAAAGTATTATTACAAATGAGAGATACAGCTATATAACATCTGTCATTGATGACTGCCTGAAAAAAGCAAAATCCGGAAAACTTACGATTTCCGATAAGATTGATAAGATTGTGACAAACCGAATTTTGGCGCTGCCAATCTTTGCGGTTGTTATGTTTATCGTATATTATGTTTCTGTTACAACAGTTGGTACAATTGCTACTGACTGGGCAAATGATGGTGTGTTCGGTGATGGCTGGCACTTGTTCGGTATCGGAACTTCCGCTTACGAAGAAGATGCTGACAGCTATACACAGGCAACCAACGCATTGGATGCTTATGGCGTTTTGGTAACAGACGATGAAGATGCCATTGATGTTGATGCAACAAAGAAAAAGATGGCAGAGTTAGATGCAAAGGGTTCTTCTGAAGCTTCTGTAAAATATGAAGTAGAAGATGAAGAGACTTTGGCAACAAATGAAATTGATGTATATTATGATGCGGTACCGGATGATGCAGATGAGGAAACTGTAAATGGTATGTCATTCAAAGATGCAGAAAAATATGTCAATGAAAAAGGCTTGGAAGAGCCGGATTCTGCAGATTATGGTGTTTGGGTTCCCGGTATCCCGGCATTGCTTAATAAGGCACTTTTGGACGACGAAGGAAATCCGGTTTGCGCAGAACCTTTGTACGGATTGATTATGGATGGTATTGTAGCCGGTGTTGGAGCTGTACTCGGATTTGTTCCTCAGATGCTTGTATTGTTTATCTTCTTAGCATTTTTGGAAGCATGTGGTTACATGGCACGTATCGCATTTATCATGGACCGTATTTTCCGTCGTTTCGGTTTGTCCGGTAAATCCTTCATCCCAATGTTGATTGGTTCCGGATGTGGTGTTCCCGGTATCATGGCTTCTCGTACAATCGAGAGTGACCGTGACCGTAAGATGACAATTATGACGACAACATTTATCCCTTGTGGAGCAAAACTTCCATTTATCGCAATGGTTGCCGGAGCTATTTTCGGTGGTGCTTCATGGGTTGCTCCTTCCGCATACTTCCTTGGAATCGGAGCTGTTATCGTATCTGGTATCATTTTGAAGAAAACGAAATTGTTTGCCGGTGACCCGGCACCGTTCGTTATGGAGCTTCCTGCTTACCATATGCCAACCGTTGGTACGGTACTTCGCAGCATGTGGGAGCGTGGCTGGAGCTTTATTAAGAAGGCAGGTACTATCATCCTTCTTTCCACAATTTTTGTATGGTTTACAACCTATTTCGGTGTAGTAGACGGAACATTCCGTATGCTTTCAGAGGATGAAATTGATGCTAGTATTCTGGCAGTAATTGGTAAAGCAATCGCTTGGTTGTTCGCTCCTCTTGGATGGGGCAACTGGCAGGCAACTGTTGCTTCAATTACAGGGCTTGTGGCAAAAGAGAATATCGTTGGTACTCTTGGTATTCTGTACACTGCCGGTGATGGTACTGTATATCAGAACATGGCAGCAAACTTTACCGCAGTTAGTGGTTATGCTTTCTTAGCATTTAACCTTTTGTGTGCTCCATGTTTCGCAGCAATGGGTGCGATTAAACGTGAGATGAATAACCGTAAATGGTTCTTCGTAGCCGTTAGTTATCAGTGTGGATTTGCTTACTTGATTGGTTTGATTGTAAATAACATTGGTTTGCTTGCACAGGGCGTATTCAGTATCTGGACAGTAGTTGCTATTTTGGTAATTATTGGAATGATTTACCTTCTGGTTCGTCCTTATAAAGAAAGCCAGACATTAAAAGTTGGCAAAACGAGTGTTGCTTTGCCTCCAAGTAATCATCTCAAAAATTTGTAAAAAACATTTTGAACATAAATAAGCCATTTGGATATGACCTGCATTTTTTGGAATGCAGGTCTAGCCTTTTGAATCGAAAGGAGTGTGTCAATATGTGGGGAACAATTATTGTAGCAGGTATTCTTGTGGTGATTGTAGCCGCTATTCTGTTTTGCATGAGAAAAGACCGTAAAAATGGAAAAGGAAGCTGTGGCGGTGACTGCAGTAAATGTAAGGGTTGCCATTAAATCATTCAGTATGTATAATGAAAGAACATGGACGGTTGAATGAAATGAGGTGGATAGGATGAAGAACCCTTTGATAAAAATTTGTGGTATTACTTCCGAAGAAGAAATTGGATATATTGCAAAAGCCGGTATTGATTATGCCGGCTTTGTGTTGTTTTTTCCGAAAAGTAAAAGGAATCTTTCCCTAGAGTGTGCCAAGAAATTAATTGCGAAACTTCCGGCAGGCGTTGTTTCGGTTGCGGTTACGGTAAGCCCGACAAAAGAGCAGGTGGAAGCGGTTGTGGAAGCCGGCTTTTTAGCAATTCAAATTCATGGCAAGATAGAGAATTCGGTTATTACGTCCTGTCGGATTCCGGTTTTTAAAGCTTTTAATGTAAGTGATATGGATGCTTTTTCACATTACGAAGAAATGGATGAAGTGGCTGGATTTGTTATGGATGCTGCAGTTCCGGGAAGCGGAAAAACATTTGACTGGGATTTGCTGCAAAAGCTTCCTTCGACAGAGAAACAAGTATTACTTGCCGGTGGGCTTAATCCGGACAATGTGGGAGAGGCTTTGACTGCCTGCGCGGGGAAAATTGATGGTGTGGACACCAGTTCCGGAGTAGAGCGCGCAGATGGTAACGGAAAGAGTAAAGAGCGAATAGAGGCTTTTGTGAGAGCAGTGCGGGGAAATAAATAAAAGGAACTCAGAATGTTAGGTAGTTGATTTTGCGAGAATAAAAGTATATAATAATATTAGCTAAGAAAAGTAAGTGCATTTTCAATGTGCGAAAGAAGTCTAGAGTGCCAGCTCTAGACTTCTTTGTTTATTATTAAAAAAAAAGAGGATTTGTGTGACAAATCCTCTCTTCTCTTTTTGATATATTCTTACTTATCCTGATACTCAAGTGCTGCACCAACAAATCCTTTAAATAACGGATGTGGATGGTTTGGACGGGATTTAAACTCCGGATGAGCCTGTGTGGCAACGAACCAAGGATGTTCCGGAATCTCTAACATTTCAACAATTCGTCCATCCGGTGAAAGTCCGGAAAGTTTCATGCCGTTTTTCTCTAAGTCATCACGATAGTAGTTATTTACCTCATAGCGGTGGCGGTGTCTTTCATGAATTGTTTCTTCGCCGTATAGCGCATACGCTTTACTGTCTTTAGCGAGTACACAAGGGTAGGAACCAAGACGTAAGGTGCCGCCGATATCCTCAACACCATTCTGGTCTGGCATCAGGTGAATTACCGGATGCGTTGTAGATGGGTCTAATTCTGCACTGTGAGCGTCATTCCAGCCGACAACATTACGTGCAAATTCTACGATGGATAACTGCATACCGAGGCAGAGACCAAGGAATGGAATGTTATTTTCGCGGGCATACTGGATAGCATATATTTTACCATCAATACCGCGGTCACCAAAACCACCCGGTACTAAAACACCACTTACATCGCCTAAAATATCAGCGACATTTTCAGGGGTTACATCTTCTGAATTTACCCATTTGATGTTTACCTGTGCATTGTGGGCGAAACCACCGTGCTTTAAGGATTCAACAACACTGATATAAGCATCATGCAAAGCAGTATATTTGCCGACGAGGGCAACGGTTACTTCTTTGTTTAAGTTCTTAATGGAATTTACCATGTCTTCCCAGCCTTTGATATCCGGTTCCGGACAATCCAAGTGAAGACATTTGCAGACAGTCTGTGCAAGGTTTTCCTTCTCCATGGCAAGAGGTACTTCATAAAGTGTTTCCACATCTAAGTTCTGGATAACCTGACTGTTTGGTACATTACAGAACAGAGAAATTTTGTCGCGGATTGCTTTATCGAGAGGAATCTCAGTACGGCATACAACAATATCCGGCTGGATTCCCATACCTTGAAGTTCTTTTACACTTGCCTGTGTTGGCTTGGATTTCAATTCCTGCGATGCCTTTAAATAAGGAACTAATGTAACGTGAATCAAAATCGCATTTTCATGTCCGACATCTAACTGGAACTGACGAATTGCCTCTAAAAATGGCTGGCTCTCGATATCACCAACCGTACCTCCGACTTCAATGATGGCAATCTGCGTTTCTTTTACACCATCGTTGCGGTAAAAACGGCTTTTCAATTCATTTGTAATATGAGGGATTACCTGTACGGTTCCACCACCGTAATCACCACGGCGCTCTTTGGAAAGAACCGACCAGTAAACTTTACCGGTTGTGACATTACTCTGTTTGGTGAGACTTTCGTCAATGAAACGCTCATAATGTCCCAAGTCCAAATCGGTTTCCGCACCGTCATCGGTGACGAATACTTCACCATGCTGAATTGGATTCATCGTACCCGGGTCAATATTGATATACGGGTCAAATTTCTGCATGGTTACTTTGTAGCCACGCATTTTCAACAATCGACCTAAAGAAGCGGCAGTAATTCCTTTTCCTAAACCGGAAACAACACCGCCAGTTACAAAAACGTACTTTACAGCCATTTTAATCTCCATTCCGGAGCCAACAGCTCCTTAATCTTTTTACAAATTTTATCATTTAATGAAAATAAACAAACTTATTTCTAGTATACCCTTTTTACCAGTTTGTTTCAAGTGTCAAATTCACCAATCTTTCACATACTAACCATTGATTTATCATTTAAAATCTTTTATACTTATTAAAGTAACGATTCAGGATACGAAAGGACAAGATAGAATGGATTTTAATAATAATGAAAGAAATAATCAGGATCCAAACAAGCACAAGAAAAACAAGACCAATCTCTTGATTTGTTTAATGGCGGCGCTGTTTGCAATTGGCTTGATTTTTTTTCTGAATTCCGAGATTCAAAGAAATACGGAAAAGGAAATCACGTATACAAAATTTATTGAAATGCTGAAAAAGGACCAGGTGAAAAAGGTTACATTTCAGTCGAATATGATTGTCATTGAGCCAAAGACGAAGGAAAAAGTGGCGATGCTTACGGTCACTTATTATACCGGGTATGTCAATGACGAGAAATTGGTGCAGGATTTGCTGAATAAATACGGAGTCGAGTTTACGGCGGAGATTCAGAGCAGTTCGGGAATTATGGACTTTTTGCTTTCTTATATTCTTCCGATTGCGGGACTTTGGATTCTCCTTTGGTTCTTTATGCGCTCGGCAACCAAGGGCGGCGGCATTATGGGCGGCGTCGGCAAGTCAAATGCGAAGATGTATGTAGAAAAAAAGACCGGTGTGACATTTAAGGATGTTGCCGGTGAAGAAGAGGCAAAAGAGTCACTGACGGAGTTAGTTGACTTTTTGAAAAATCCGGATAAATACAAAAAAATTGGTGCGAGACTTCCGAAAGGTGCGCTGCTTGTCGGACCTCCGGGAACCGGTAAGACACTGCTTGCGAAGGCACTTGCAGGAGAAGCAGGTGTTCCGTTCTTTTCCCTGTCCGGGTCCGATTTTGTGGAAATGTTTGTTGGTGTCGGTGCGTCACGTGTAAGAGATTTGTTTAAGCAGGCGACATCGATGGCACCTTGTATTATTTTTATTGATGAGATTGATGCGATTGGTAAAAGCCGTGACAGCCAGTATGGCGGGGGCAATGATGAGCGTGAGCAGACGCTGAATCAGCTGTTGTCGGAGATGGATGGTTTTGATTCCTCGAAAGGAATTATCATTCTTGGTGCAACAAACCGTCCGGAAGTGCTTGATAAGGCATTACTTCGTCCGGGACGTTTTGACCGCCGGATTATTGTGGAAAAACCGGATTTGAAAGGCCGTGTGGATGTATTAAAGGTTCATTCGCATGATGTGCTTATGGATGATACGGTAGATTTGGAAGAAATTGCGTTGGCAACTTCCGGTGCCGTTGGTGCGGACCTTGCCAATATGGTTAATGAGGCTGCTATTATGGCAGTAAAAGATGGCAGACAGGTTGTAAGCCAGAAGGATTTGTTTGAGGCAGTTGAAGTGGTGCTTGCCGGAAAAGAGAAAAAAGACCGTATTCTTGGTGAGGAAGAAAAGAAGATTGTTGCTTACCATGAGATTGGACATGCGCTTGTGGCAACTAATTTGAAACATGCGGAGCCGGTACAGAAAATTACGATTGTGCCGCGTACAATGGGAGCACTCGGCTATGTGATGCAGGTGCCGGAGGAAGAAAAATATCTGATGAAGAAGGAAGAACTGATTTCAGAGATTGTTACGCTCATGGGTGGCCGTGCGGCGGAGCAGGTTAAGTTTGATGATATTACGACCGGAGCGTCGAATGATATTGAGAAGGCAACGTCAATTGCACGTTCGATGGTAACGCAGTACGGTATGAGCAGTAAGTTTGGCATGATGGGCTTAGAGACGATTCAGAGCCGTTATCTGGATGGCAGACCGGTGCTTAACTGCGGCGAGGTGACGGAGAGCCAGATTGATGAAGAAGTCATGACAATTTTGAATGACTGTTACAAAAAGGCAGTGGAATGTATCGAGACAAACCAGACGGTTATGGATAAACTGGCAGAGCATTTAATTGAAAAAGAAACGATTACCGGAAAAGAGTTTGTTGCGATTTACGAAGAAATTACCGGTGAAAAGTTAAAGAGAAGCGGCGAGGAAAAACAGAAAGAAGAAGTAAAAGAACTCCCGCAGAATGAGGAAGAGTAATGGCTTACGAATTGTTAGTGCTGGATGTTGATGGAACATTGGTTAATACGAAAAAAGAAATTACAGAGCGAACAAAAGAGGCTTTGTGGGAATGTCAGGACCAGGGGATCAAGGTTGCAATTGCTTCCGGGCGGTGCACAGAGGGCATCTGCCATCAGGCAAAAGCGATTGGACTTGACCGGTTTGGAGGCTATGTTATTTCGTTTAACGGTGGACGCATTACAAATTTTGCAACCGGTGAAGTGATATATGATATTACACTGCCGGATGGGATGATTCATGAATTGTATGATTATTCAAAAAAAGAGCATACCGGAATATTAACGTATGATGCCGGGAAAATCGTGGCGCACAGTGACACGGATCCGTATATTACAATTGATGCAAAAGGCTGTGATATTCCTATTTGGGTACCGGAAGATTTTCACCGGGATGTGAAGTTTGCGGGTAATAAATGCATTTTGACCGGGGATCCTGCGCATTTGGAAAAACTGGAGAAAAAGGCGGCAAAAGATTTTGAGGGCCGTCTTTCAGTTTACCGCTCCGAGGGATTTTATTTGGAAATGATGCCTCTTGGCGTGGATAAGGCATACGGTGTGGCAAAACTGTTAGAACGTCTTGGCTACCGCCGCAGCCAGATGGTGTGCTGTGGGGATGGATTTAATGATTTGCCGATGATTGAATATGCCGGATTTGGCGTGGCTATGGCAAATGCACCGGAACAATTGAAAGAAAAAGCGGATTATGTTGCACCGTCCTGTGACGAAGATGGACTGGTGGATGTGATTACGCGTTTTATAAAGGACTGGTAAATGTGTTTAATCTGGAAGAGGAATTGAAAAAACTGCCCGGTAAGCCGGGCGTGTATCTCATGCATGACAAAACGGATGAGATTATTTATGTGGGAAAGGCAATTAGTCTAAAAAACAGAGTACGCCAGTATTTTCAGAAGAGCCGTCATGTGACGCCTAAAATACAGCGGATGATTGACCGTATTGCGTGGTTTGAGTATATTGTGACGGACAGTGAACTGGAAGCATTGGTGTTAGAGTGCAATCTGATTAAGGAACATTCCCCACGGTATAATACAATGTTAAAGGATGGCAAGAGCTATCCTTTCTTAAAAGCGACGGTTTCAGAAGCCTACCCAAGGCTTCTTTTTGCGCGTCAGATGAAACGGGACGGCTGTAAGTATTTTGGGCCGTTTACAAGTGGCAAGGCGATTCGTGATACAATTGAACTGGTGAATCAGTTGTTTCATCTGCGAAACTGCCACCGTGTGCTGCCACGTGATATAGGAAAAGAAAGACCTTGTCTGTATCATCAGATTGGGCAGTGTCCGGCACCGTGCCAAGGACATGTGAAAAAGGAGGAGTACCGGGCAGATTTTGAGCGCGCCCTGAAGTTTTTGCAGGGGGATACCAAATCGGCATTGAAGGAACTTGAGGAAAAAATGCAACGGGCAGCAGCGGAGATGAATTTTGAGGAGGCAGCCACATACCGCGACTTGATACAGAGTGTCCGTCAGGTGACAGAACGGCAAAAAATTACATCAGAGGACTTTGAAGACCGTGACATCGTGGCGATGGCGCGCGGGAAAGAGGATGCAGTAGTGCAGGTGTTTTTTATCCGTGGTGGGAAAATGCTAGGGAGAGAGCATTACTATCTGACCGGAACAAATGAGGAGACAGAAGGGGCTGTTTTGTCTGCTTTCATTAAACAGATGTATGCCGGAACGCCGTATATTCCGAAAGAAATCTGGTTAGAGCAGGAAGTGGAAGATGCAGATGCTATCCTTGAGTGGCTTTCGGCAAAACGCGGACATAAGGTGTATTTCCGCTATCCACAGCGCGGACAGAAAGAGCGCATGCTTGAGTTGGCGAAGAAAAATGCCCGGATGGTGCTTCAAAAGGATGCTGAGAAGTTACAGAGAGAGCGGGCAAGAACCAAGGGGGCGATGGAAGAAATCGAGGGACTGCTTTGGTATTTCCGGACTCAGCCGTGTGGAATCGTATGATATCTCAAATATCAATGGTTTTGAGACGGTTGGTTCAATGGTTGTGTTTGAAGAGGGAAAGGCGAAAAAGAATGATTACCGCAAGTTTCGCATCCGTTCCGTGAGCGGGCCGGATGATTATGGTGCTATGCGGGAAATGCTGACGAGACGTTTTGAACACAGCAAACGGGAAGGTTTGTCGGAGATGGATTCTTTCCGCAATTTGCCGGATATTATTTTTATGGATGGTGGAAAAGGCCAGGTAAATATTGCAGAAGAAGTTTTGTTAAAATTAGATATAACAATACCGGTCTGCGGCATGGTAAAGGATGACCACCATAGGACGCGCGGGCTGTATTTTAAGAATGAAGAAATTCCGATTGATACACACGGTGAGGGATTCCGCCTGATTACGAGAGTGCAGGATGAAACACACCGTTTTGCGATTGAGTATCATAAGCAGATTCGAAGTAAGACGCAGGTTCATTCGATTCTTGATGATATTCCGATGATTGGTGCCACAAGGCGTAAAGCGCTGATGCGGACCTATCAGTCATTAGCTGAGATTCAGAAAGCGGATGTGGGAGAACTGATGGAGATTCCGGAAATGAATCGTCAGGCAGCAGAATCCGTTGTTCAGTTTTTTGCGGCGAAAGAGAGAGAAGGTGAAAGAGATGACAAATCCGAATGAAAAAAAAGCGGCAGATGATTTTCTGCCGATGAGTAAAAAAGCGATGAAACGGCGGGGGTGGAGCCAGTGCGATTTTGTATTTGTCATTGGGGACGCTTATGTGGACCACTCTTCTTTCGGACCGGCAATTATCAGCAGACATTTGGAGGCAAATGGTTATAAAGTTGGAATTATTTCGCAGCCGGATTGGAAAGACGATGCAAGTATCACAAAATTGGGTGAGCCACGCCTTGCTTTTTTAGTGTGTGCAGGAAATATGGATTCCATGGTAAACCATTATACGGTGGCGAAAAAGAGCGAAAAACGGATGCGTATACGCCGGGCGGCGTGATGGGAAAACGCCCGGATTATGCAACTGTTGTGTACTCGAATTTGATTCGCAGAACGTATAAACATACGCCGATTATTCTTGGTGGAATCGAGGCGAGCTTACGGCGGCTGGCGCATTACGATTACTGGTCGGATAAGGTGAAACGATCGATTTTACTGGATTCCGGTGCGGATATGATTTCATATGGCATGGGAGAACACAGTATACTTGAAATTGCAGAGGCGTTAGACGCCGGTATTTCAATTCATGATATCACGTATGTTGCGGGAACTGTGTACCGTACAAAAGAAGGGGAATTGAGTGCGTATGAGCCGATTTCTCTTCCTGCGTTTGAAGAAGTTAGTACGGATAAGAAAAAATACGCACAAAGTTTTTATGTGCAATATGAAAATACTGATGCATTTACGGCAAAACCGTTAGTTGAAGCATATCCGAATAAAGTGTTGGTTGTGCAGAATCCACCGGCAAAGCCACTTACTACGCAGGAAATGGATGATATTTATGCCTATCCTTATGTGGGAACGTATCATCCATCCTATGAGGCAGCAGGCGGTGTTCCGGCAATTTCCGAGATTCAGTTTAGTCTGACAAGCTGCCGTGGATGTTTTGGCGGCTGTAATTTCTGTGCCCTCACATTTCATCAGGGAAGAATTGTTCAGGTCAGAAGCCATGAGTCGATTTTGGAAGAAGCAAAAGGGATGACTGTTAAAACCGGATTTAAGGGATATATACACGATGTGGGAGGACCGACAGCAAATTTCAGAAGACCCTCGTGTGACAAGCAGCTTGAAAAAGGTGTCTGCCAGATGAAGCAATGTTTGTTCCCTAAACCGTGTCCGAATCTGAAAGTTGACCATAAGGATTATGTTTCACTGCTTCGGAAACTGAAGCGTTTGCCGGGAGTTAAGAAAGTATTTGTCCGTTCCGGAATCCGGTTTGATTATGTGATGCAGGAAACGGATGATACGTTTCTTAGTGAACTTTGCAGAGACCATATCAGCGGGCAGCTTAGAGTGGCGCCGGAACATGTTTCTAACAATGTTTTGCGGGCGATGGGAAAGCCACCGCATGCGGTCTATGAAAAGTTTTGCAAACGCTATGAAAAAGTAAATGAAAGGACGGGGAAGAAACAGTATGTAGTTCCTTATTTTATGTCTTCTCACCCGGGTTCGACGCTAAAGGATGCGATTGAACTGGCGGAATATATTAGAGACCTCGGCTACATGCCGGAGCAGGTGCAGGATTTTTATCCGACGCCATCAACGATTTCGACCTGCATGTATTATACGGGACTTGATCCTCGTACGATGGAGCCGATTTATGTGCCGAAATCTTCCCATGAAAAGGCTATGCAGCGAGCACTAATTCAATACCGGGAGCCTAAAAATTATGATTTAGTAAAGAGGCCCTGCTCAAGGCAGGGCGGAATGATTTAATTGGATTTGATAAAAAATGTCTGATTCCTCCGAGAAAGCGTAAGCGCCGTTAGTTGTGGATTTTACACGTGGAGCCTACGAGATAGCGGGGAATGCTTAACGATGAGTCTGCGGTTTGCGTGGACTCATTTTTTTGCAGGTAAACGGCTGTATAAATCTGTGAGGATGGGCAGCCGTCGCCGGCAAGATGTCCGGAGGCTTTGCAGATTTTGCAACGCACATGGCAGTCGCATTTCTCCTTTGGTACGGACTCTTTATCAAAGTATTCTTTTTTTATGCAGGAGCCGCCAACAGCCTTGTCGCAAATACCGTTGATTGCAAGTTTTCCGCATTTTGTACAAATAACAGCGGTTGTGATAGAGTCCGGTTTCTTGAAAGAAACTTTTGTGTAATTTTGATTTAACTTCTCCATCGTGTCACGCCACAAATCTTTCTGATAGGTAAGAGACGTTTGCTTTTGTCCGGAATCATAACCGCCCCAGATGCCGGCTGTGAGATACGGTGTGTAGCCGACAAACCACAAGTCGCGGTTGCCGGTGGAAGTGCCGGTTTTTCCTGCCTGTGGCATATTGATTTTTTGAATTTTAAGCGGCTGCCGGTTCCTTTTAAAATGACGTCTTCCATTGCACTGGTAAGGAGCCATGCAGTCGATTCTTTCATGACCTGTCTGGTATCCGTATTCATTGTGTTGTCGAGTAACACATTTCCGTCATGGTCAACAATTTTTGTATAAAAGAAAGCGGGATGATAAAGTCCCTGATTGGCAATGGTAGCGAAGCCGTTCGTTAGTTCTAAGTTGGTAACGCCTTTAGTCAATCCTCCAAGAGCAAGCGGGAGAGAAATATCCGTATAGGTTTTTCCATCCTGACTGGTATAGTTGTCAACCAAAGTAGTAAAACCTAAATTTAATAAATAATCATATCCGATTTTGGGACTTACATCATTCAATGTTTTGACGGCAATTACGTTCATGGATTGCGCCATTGCTTCACGCAGGGAAGTAAGTCCGCGGTAGGAGTTTCCGTACCAGTTTTTCACTTTCCGTTTTGTACCCGGATAGTAATAAAGGGCGTCATCCTGCACAGTTGCCAGTGTCATGCCGGCGGTGTCAAGTGCCGGTAGATATGTCGATAAAATCTTAAAGGTTGAGCCTGGCTGGCGCACCGAATCCGTTGCACGGTTCAGAGTGCGGCTTGCGTTTTTGTCGCCGCGGCCGCCGACAAGTGCTTTTACGGCGCCAGTATGCTGGTCAATTACAACAAAAGAGGATTGCGGTTCAATTACGAGGTCAATTGTCTCAGACTGCACGGTATCATTTTTCGTCAGCATAGCAGCTCGGAACTGCTTGATTTGTTTTCTGGCAGTGGATTTCTTTTTGTATAATCCGGATATAACTTTCTTCCTTCTGCTTTTAAACCATTTCTTCATATCGGAAAAGGAATAGGTAATCTGCGTTCCGTCCTTGTGCGTAACAATCAATTGATAAGTTAGTTCATACCGAGAGTTCGCAGGATAATATTTTTTGTTGTTCATCATTGAATCGACGGTTTTTTGCATAGATTTGTCCTGTGTGCTGTAAATCGTCAGGCCGCGGCTGTACAGTGCGTTATAAGCCTGCGTTTCCGTGTAGCCGCATTTGGCTTTCAAATCCTGAATTACCTGCTCAATCAAAGCATCGGTAAAATACGAGGTAATGGAAGAACTTGAAAATGTTTGTTTATTCACTTTTTGGATGCGGTCATAAACCGGGTCACGGAGAGTATCGGTGTATTCTTTACTGGAAATATATCCCTGATTTTTCATATAGGTTAAAACAGTTGTGCGTTTCTGACTGTTTTTCGCCGGATGGGAAATCGGATTGTACGCTGATGGGTTCTGCGTAATGCCGGCAAGAACCGCACACTCGGAAAGGGTGAGGTCAGAAACATTTTTATTAAAATATCGTTTGGATGCTGCCTGTACACCAAGTGTATTTTGCCCGAGATTAATGGTATTTAAGTAATACTCGAGAATCTGGTTTTTACTGTATTTTTTTTCGGTCTGCAAAGCAAGAAACTGCTCCTGCAGCTTACGCTTTATTTTTTCAAAGAGTGTATTTTCCTCGCCGCCCTCAAATACCTGGTTTTTCAATAACTGCTGTGTAATCGTACTGGCACCTTGTGTAAAATCGCCCTTGTTTTTTATGCCAATAGTCAGTGCACGCAAAACGCCCTGTGTATCCACGCCGTTATGCTTGCGGAAACGCTCGTCCTCAATGGCAATAAAGGCATTTTGGAGATTCTCCGGAATTTTATCCAATGTAACATATTCACGGTTGGCATCTTTCCCGACTAAGGACTGAATCGGATTTCCTTCACTGTCCACAATTGTCGTTGTATAGCCCTTTGGAACAATCTGGATAGAGTTCACATCCGGCGTCGAAGATAAAATGCTTGTATACATTCCAATCAGGAAACTTCCGGCAAAAAGGCCGACAAAAATAAGTCCGATGAGAGTAAGACGGATTCCTATAAGCTGTAATTTGTGCAGACGGTGAGTAGCTGCGGATTCAAGCTGATGTTTTCGATTCTGGATTCCCTTATGACTAAAATTCATGTGCGGTCCTTTCCTTCCTGAATGTTTTCTTTTCTTTTTAGTATAACAAAAACTCTTGAAAAGGGAAAGGGCAATTACTATAATAGTAAGGAGTAGGAACGAAGTAAGAGAAAGGAACGAAACGGATGGAAACAGCATCTAAGATACTCTACGAAGGTGGACAAGGGGAAATTGTAGAAAAGAAATCCCGTTTTATTGCGAACATTTTTCCGGTCACAACGGAAGAAGAAGCACTTGAAAAAATTACCGCGATGCGGAAAAAATATTATGATGCCAGACATAACTGCTTTGCCTATATTTTAGGTGAAAATAAGGATACGGTGCGCTGCAGCGATGACGGGGAACCATCAGGAACGGCCGGCCGACCGATGTTGGATATTTTGGATGGACAGGGAATTTATAATGTTGTGGCAGTCGTCACAAGATATTTTGGAGGAACTCTTCTTGGTACTGGGGGGCTTGTAAGAGCGTATTCCGGTGCGATGAAAGAGGGATTAAATCACTGTGTACTTTTAGAAAAAGAGACCGGTTACCCGCTGACCGTTACAGTGGATTATAACGAGGTTGGAAAAATCCAATATTTAGCAAGAACCAACGAGATTCACGAGTTATCGTGTGAATATGGAAATGAGGTTGTGTTTCGGTTTTTGGTGCCGGAGGAGAAAATTGATTCATTTGAAACGGCACTGACGGAGAAAACAGCTGCGAAAGCTAAACTTGAACGGGGCGAAAAACTGTGTTATGGTTTCCATGGAGACGAAGTTATACAGATGGATAAACGGCAGGAAGGAAAGGAATCATGAATTTATTAGATTATATGAGCGAGCAGAAAAAAGAGACCGAATCGCCACTTGCTTCAAGACTCCGTCCGACTACCTTGGACGAGGTTGTGGGACAGAAACATATTATCGGAAAAGATAAATTATTGTACCGGGCAATTCAGGCAGATAAATTAAGTTCGCTGATTTTTTATGGACCGCCGGGAACTGGGAAAACGACACTGGCGAAAGTGATTGCCAATACGACAAGTGCAGCATTTCTCCAGATTAATGCGACCTCGGCCGGGAAAAAAGATATGGAAGAAGTTGTTGAAAAAGCAAAAGAAAACTGGGGCGCTTACGGGCGCAAGACGATTTTGTTTATTGACGAGATTCACCGCTTTAATAAAAGCCAGCAGGACTATTTGCTTCCGTTTGTTGAAGACGGTACCATTGTCTTGATTGGTGCAACAACGGAAAATCCGTATTTTGAAGTAAATGGTGCGCTTTTGTCCCGCTCGATTATTTTTGAATTAAAGGCATTGGAAAAAGATGAAATCAAGGAACTTTTGCTGCGTGCAGTGACAGATAAAGAAAAGGGACTTGGCAGTTTTGATGCAGTCATCGAAAAAGACGCTTTGGAATTTCTTGCGGACATCAGCGGTGGTGATGCCAGAAGTGCTTTAAATGCGATTGAACTTGGTGTTTTGACAACCGAGAGAGGTGCAGATGGCAAAATTCATATTACGATGGAAGTTGCCGAGGAATGTATTCAAAAACGTGTACTCCGCTATGATAAAACGGGGGATAATCATTACGATACCATTTCGGCATTTATTAAAAGTATGCGGGGCTCTGACCCGGATGCCGTAGTTTATTATCTGGCGAGAATGCTGTATGCCGGTGAGGACATCAAATTTATTGCCAGACGAATCATGATTTGTGCGGCGGAGGATGTTTCAAATGCTGACCCACAGGCTCTTGTCGTGGCGACCGCGGCGGCACAGGCAGTTGAGCGGCTTGGTATGCCGGAGGCAAGAATTGTGCTTTCACAGGCGGCGCTTTATGTGGCATGTGCACCGAAGAGCAATTCAGCAATTGTTGCAATTGATGATGCCTTGGATTATGTTAAAACGCATCCGAATTACCGAATTCCGGCACATTTGATGGATGCCCATTATAAAAGTGCGGCAAAACTCGGACATGGCATCGGGTACCAGTATTCCCATGATTACGAAAATCATTATGTAAGACAGCAATATCTGCCGGATGAGGCGGAATCCGAGCGGTTTTTCCATTTATCGGAGAATGGTTATGAAAAGGAAATTAAGCAGCATATGAAGAAAATTGGAGCAGATAAGGAGGAATGGTAAGATGGCAGAAGAGAAAAAAGAAAAAATTGAAAGTTCATATCCGAAGGGTGTGCGTATTGCAGCAATTATTGGTGTAATCTTTTTAGTTGCGTTGTATATTGTAACTTTGATTGCAGGAATCACCACATCAAAGGCGGCACCGGAATTGTTTAAAATGTGTATTGGTTCCAGCATTTTACTGCCAATTCTGTTTTGGCTTTATATTCAATTTGCCAAATCGTTTATGAACCGGGATAGGGAAAACATAAAGAAAGAAAAATAACAGATATTAAAAAGCTGTAAACCGGTGAGATTCACCAATTTACAGCTTTTTTCTTTTTTTAGTATCCGACTTTTTTACCTTTTTTTGTCAGATATCCACTGATTCGTTTTGCTTTATAATCTTTTTTCTTGCGGGAATCCGGTACACCGGGATCCGTTGGGTCGTAGTTGATGCCACCTTTTACTTTGATGGTCTTTGCTTTGCCGAGAGGCCCCGGTTTCTTTGTGCTTCCCTTTACGATTTTAATGGTATTGCCGGTTGAAGTATAATCGTAAATCCACTTCGCATCCGCTACTGCCATACGGATACATCCGGCAGAAGCAGGTTTGCCAAGCTTGTTGTAGGTGACAGCAGGCAGTGCATAATGAGACTGTGTGCCAACGGCAATTGAGTGGAAATAAACATTGCCGACAATGTGTGTTGCCCAGCGCGCATATACGGTACTGCCATCCGGCTCATGCATCGGTTTCATCGTATATTTTACGGACTGTCCGTTTGTGCATACCGAATATGTACCTATTGGAGTATATGCTGACTTCTCATGGAGACCACCGGTACCGGCAACGGTCCAGATGTCGCTGCCGACACATACAGAACACGTTTTAACCGGAATATCGTATTTGTTTGTCTCATCGTTGTACATGTAAATCGTAACGACACATGCGGCACGGTTTACTTCGATGTAAAACTTGTTCTGATGAGAGGAACTGCTTTTTTTCAGTTTCAAAATCTTAGTAAGGTCGGTCTGTTTTTTATTGTTAATATAATAGAATTTGTATTTCTTTCCCTTATATTTTTCATAATACCAGCCGTTTTTACCAAGGTCTGACTTTTTCAGTTTGAACTTTTTCTTTTTTCAGCAACAGTCTGCTTTTCCATGCGGATGTCGCAAATGCACGAACCTCGTAAGTTCCTTTTGCTTCATTTTTTACTGTTACGGTGTAGGTCTTTTTATTGGAAGAAGCTTTTGCTTTGTATGTGCCAAGCTTTTTCTTTTTACCGTTTTTAATCCGGTAAATATCAAATTCAACCTTTTGATATTGCCGGGAACATAAGCTCCGGACAATTTATAGATGCAGGTTGCATTTTTCTTTTTAGTAACGGTAAGAGTTCCCTTTTTCATACGCTGGTCAGCCTTTGTTGTCTGTGCAAGCGTATAAGTTTTATTGTTGGAATCGATCACAACCGCTTTAATTGTAAATAAATCCAAATTGTATTTTAAGGTTTTCATCGTAACTTCTTTATAATAAGAAGCTGTCTTTTTCTTGCCGGAAAGTGTAGCAACCTGTCTGCCATCGCTGTTAAATACCTGGAATGTTACACCATTTACGCCGAATACGTTAGTCAATCCGTTAAGTTCAATGGCAAATGCCTTTTTCTTCTCCAATGCTTTTGTTTTCTTTGTAACAAATGAAGTGCAGGAAGGAATAACATTATATTCAGTGGAAGCTAAGGTATACTGTGTTTTCCAATTGCTGTTTGTGACAACAGCCTTTGCGCCCCATTTGCCATAATAATTTCCGGATTTGGAAACATCAACAGACCAGTTCTGGTTCGCATTCAATGCCATTGCTTTGCCCACGGTTACTGCAGTGGATTCTGCGCGGTTTTTGTTCCAAATCTGGATGGAAATCTGGTTTCCGGTACCGGGAACTAAAACACCGCCTGTGGCTTCTTTTGATACGAAGGCAAGCAGTACGGACAGCGGCGCCGGTATTTCCTGTGATGGAAAGACCTGCTTTTGCTGTATGAATCGTAAAGTCAGCAGTGCCGGCGGTCAATGTTTTTGTACCAATTGTTACGGTTACTGTATAATTGGCAAATGCATATTTTAAGTCCGCTAAAGTAATGTTTCCTGTAAAAGTGCCTTCTTTGCAGTTGGTCTCGTCGAGAGTGATTTTTTTTGTAAAAGCAGTTTTCTTTGTGGAAGAATTGACTGCATTAATCGTAAGTGCGGTATCGGATGCCAAATCCAGACCGGTTACGGTGTAGTTTGCTGTGCCAGCGGCACGATTTGTAGTCAAAACCGCTTTGTGTGTAGATGGTGCTTCTGTAGCAGCAGCCGCAGCTTTTGCCGGTGTGCTGACAAAGGAAAATGTCAGAAACAAAGAAGCAAATACGAACACAAGCAAACTTCTTATGTAAGTACGTTTCATGATAAAACCTCCATTCTGTTCCATTCACTATTTGACGGCATGACTTTAAACATGACGCCAAGTTCTTTCATAATCGCACATTTCCTAATGTTTGTCAAGAAATCATGCCTTATTATATGAAGGATATGTGTCAGTTCTTTTACAAAAAGTGTTCTTGACAAAAATGTTTTGATATATTAAGATACCCACATAGGCAGAGAAGAGAAGAAGTACGAGTAAGAAAGAGCCAACAGAGAATAGCCGGCTGGTGAGAGGCATGGGAAATCGCTTATTTGGAATACATCTTGGAGCTTCGGCATTGAAACCAGGTAGGTGCTGACGGAAGAGGGGAAACCCGGCACACGTTATCGTGCAGGAGTATTCGTGCCATACGGCAGGTGTACTTGATGAGGCAGTCGATGCGAGTCGATTGTGAAAAAAGGTGGTAACACGGGATATGATATCTCTCGTCCTTTGAATAGGGTGAGAGATTTTTTTATTATAAAAAGCGGCAGCTTTAGAATGGAGGAAAAAATGCAGGTATATGAAGAATTAGTTGCCAGAGGCTTAATCGCTCAGGTGACAAACGAAGAAGAAATTCGAGACATGGTAAATAATGGGAAGGCTACTTTTTACATTGGTTTTGACCCGACCGCTGACAGTCTGCATGTCGGACATTTTATGGCACTTTGCCTGATGAAACGTTTGCAGATGGCGGGCAATAAACCGATTGCGTTAGTAGGCGGCGGTACCGCGATGATTGGTGACCCATCCGGAAGAACGGATTTGCGTCAGATGATGACACCGGAGACGATCCAGCACAACGTGGACTGCTTCAAAAAACAGATGAGTCGTTTTATCGACTTTTCCGAGGGAAAAGCAATTCTTGTCAACAATGCAGACTGGCTCATGGATTTGAACTATATTGAAGTGCTTCGTGATGTAGGAGCGCATTTTAGTGTAAACCGTATGCTTTCCGCTGAGTGCTACAAGCAGAGGATGGAGAAAGGTCTCAGTTTTTTGGAATTTAACTACATGATTATGCAGAGTTATGATTTTTACAAACTGTTTCAGGATTATGGATGTAACATGCAGTTTGGCGGCGATGACCAGTGGAGCAACATGCTCGGCGGTACGGAATTGATTCGCCGTAAATTAGGAAAAGATGCGCATGCTATGACAATTACGCTGTTGTTAAACTCAGAGGGCAAAAAGATGGGTAAAACCGCAAAGGGAGCTGTCTGGCTTGATCCGGAGAAAACATCACCGTTTGAGTTCTACCAGTACTGGAGAAATGTGGATGACAGCGATGTGTTGAAGTGCATCCGCATGCTTACATTCCTTCCATTGGAGGAAATTGATGCGATGTCCGACTGGGAAGGTGCACAGATAAATAAAGCAAAAGAAATTCTTGCATTTGAGCTTACCAAACTGGTTCATGGAGAAGAAGAGGCCCTGAAAGCACAGGAGAGTGCAAAAGCATTGTTTAGCAGTGGAAACGCGGCAGAAATGCCTACCGTAGAATTAACCGATGAAGATTTGGAAAATGGCACAATCGGTATTCTTAATCTGTTGAATAAATCCGGAATGGTGCCATCCAATTCGGAAGCGCGCCGTGCCGTGCAGCAGGGGGGTGTTGCCATTGATGGTGAAAAAATTACTGACATTCATGCACAGATTGACGGCGGGAAATTAGCCGGTGATGGTGTGGTGCTGAAAAAAGGTAAGAAGAACTTTAGAAGGATGGTCTTAAAATAAAAAAAAAAATTTAGTGGCTCCATGCACGCTTTCGCTTGAGGAATGCGCAGGGGTATCGGCATGCACACGACGCATGCCGGATACCCGCGTATTCCTATGCATGGCAGCCACTAAAGTTTTTCAGGAGATATGGCGGCTTGGGATGTTTAAATTTTTATGATAAATATACTTAAAAGTGTTGTATTTTGCCAAAAATCTGATATACTGTGATTAGGCAAAAGTAATAAGTATTAATCGTTAAGTTACGACAAAACCCCCATGAGTGGCCGCTCATGGGGGTTTTTGTTGCCAATACAAAAACGACAAAATTTTACTTGCATAAATGCAATTTTCGTAGTAAAATATATTTTGTTGTTCGGCGTGTGGCTCAGTTTGGTAGAGCGCTTCGTTCGGGACGAAGAGGCCGTGGGTTCGAATCCCGTCACGCCGATATAAGGTCCTTTCTTAGTAGGAGAGAGGACCTTTTTTTATATCAAAAAGCTAAACGGCTGTAAAGAAGATAAAGAAAAGCGCCAACGAACACTTGCCACAAACTCAATTATAATTCCGGTTGATTTTTTCAACATATCTTCTTATAATTAAACTATCAAAAAATGGAGGAGGTTTCGTAATGAGGGAAATGAAACAAACGATGGCAGCAGTGTTATCTCTGACGCTTGCGTGCACACTTTTGATTGCACCGGCAGAGGGGCAGGCAGACAAAAAGAAGATGAAATTAAATAAGACAAAGGCAACGTTATATGTTGGCAAAAACTGACGTTGAAAGTGAAAAACACAAAGAAAAAAGTCAAATGGTCATCTTCTAAAAAAGCAGTTGCATCCGTAACGAAAAAGGGTGTTGTAAAAGCAAAGAAAAAAGGTAAGACTGTGATTACTGCCAAAATCGGTAAGAAGAAGCTGAAATGCAAAATTACCGTGAAACAGAAAGTAGTAAAGAAAAAGACCGTATATCAGTCTCAGATGGTCGAAAACTTTGAAAGTTACACAGCAGGAACGGATTGGGGAAATTACACACTTGGTGAGGGACTTACCAGTGGTGGAAACGAACCGGCACATTATCTCGCAAAAGGAGAGACAATGAAGGTTATTACAGATCCGGAAAATGCAAATAACAAAGTCCTTCAGGTTATACCAAAGTTCTATAGTTTTTGCCCGGTATTTACCGTTGACCTTGAAAAATTGACAGGCATATCAGCAAAGAAATTGGGTGATTATAAAGGAATCCGCGTAAAAGTTCGTGTTGTCAGCGATGCGTCCCGCCATGTGGGAATTGGAATCAACTCATTCTTTGGCAAAGCAGGCACGATTAATAAAAAATATGCATTTAACACATATACCACACAGAGCAATGCCCTTCCAAATGAGAAAGAGTATTATAAATTCTATTATACAGAGGGTATGGTGACACCGGAAACACCGGATGATGGCAGTATGCCTCAGGTGGAAAATGGCAAGAGCGCCAAAGGACATAAGTTCAAGGAGACAGATAAAGATGTTGGTTTTGCGACAAAGACGCTGTTGTTTAACAAGAAACTGACCGCAGATTTGCGAAGCCAGACAACCTTTGATTTTGTAGTTGGTGGAAGTTATGGCCCGGCAAATAAAGAATACTTAGCATGGTATTTAGATGATGTGGAATTGATTTACTAAAACTAAAAAGAAGTTCAACCGCAGAAGACTACAACGCGGTTGAACTTCTTTTTTTATCCTAACAAAGCCCGATTTGCTTTTTCCTGGAATTTTTCTTCCAAAATCACAAAGCGTTCATGGGTGCCGCGTCCGATTACGGTCCCTTTTTCATCTTTTGCCGAGACGGAAAAGACCAGCTTTCGTCCGTCGATTTCTACCAGTTCACTCTCGCAGGTAATGGTCATGCCAAGCGGTGTTGGGGCATCATGTGAAATGTCCAAATGGATTCCTACGGTTCCTTCGCCCGCTTCCAAATACGGAGCCACGCTTGTCCATGCTGTTTTTTCCATGAGAGCAATCATAGCAGGAGTGGCAAATACATCCAGTGTGCCGCTCCCCATTGTTTTTGCCGAATTGGACTCGTCGGCAGTAACCGTGCAGGTTCCTTTAATTCCAACTTCTAAACTCATTGCAGTTCCTCCTTTTTCTGTTCTACCAGATAACCACGCTTTGCTAACTCCGCTTCCACGTCATCCAGAATCCGTTCTTCCTCTGCGGTGACAGTGTGGTAATGGTAGTCCGATGTCACATTTTTTAAAAGCGTGGATTTTCCACTTTTAATGCCCGCGATAAATTCTTTGATGTCTCGTCGGCAGCGGATATTCATATCTGCTTGAATTTTACCATAAATTTTATGATTTACAAATACATTTTCTACGATACCGCCTAAATCCACGATACAGGTTAATTCGTCCTCTGCCTGTTCATCCGTATGACGGCATTTGAAAATACGTCGAACCCCGCTTGGTTTAGTCGGTGGAACCAGATATCCACGGTTGGTTGCAATAATTTTTACATGACCGGTTCGCAAAAGTGCAATGTCCTGCACAATCACCTGGCGGCTTACGCCGAATTCCTTCGCCAGTTCGGTTCCGGAAACCGGCTTGTCGTGTTCCTCCAGATATTGAAGCAATCGGTCTCGTCGTTTTTCTCCAGACATATCCGGTACCTCCATTTACTCTGTTGCATGCAGATTTTTCAGGGAAATATCCATAATTGGTGCGGAGTGGGTTAAAGCACCGCTGGAAATATAATCGACGCCAAGGTCAATTAATTTGGCAATGTTTTCCCGTGTGACATTGCCGGAACATTCGGTCTCTGCACGTCCGTCAATGATACGGATGGCTTCCTTCATGTCGTCATGCGACATATTATCTAACATAATAATATCTGCTCCGGCGTCTGCCGCCTCTTTCACCATATCAAGATTTTCCACTTCAATTTCAATCTTACGGACAAAAGGACAATATTCCTTTGCCATTTCAATTGCTTTTGCCACACTGCCGGCAGCTCCAATGTGATTATCTTTCAACAAAACACCATCTGAAAGATTGTAGCGGTGATTGTAACCGCCGCCTGCCTTTACCGCATATTTTTCAAAAATACGGTTGTTTGGTGTTGTTTTTCTCGTGTCTAATAATTTTGTTTTAGAACCGGCAAGCAGTTTTGTAATCGAATTGGTATAAGTGGCAATTCCGCTCATACGCTGCAAATAATTCAGTGCCGTTCTTTCTCCGGAAAGGAGAACACGGATGTCGCCTCGCACGACGCCCATTTTCTGACCTTGTTTTACCTCATCGCCATCCTGACAGAAAAAAGTAATTTCCGTGTCCGCATCCAGTAGCGTAAAAACACGTTTAAATACTGAAAGTCCGGCAATGATGCCGTCTTCCTTGCAGATTAAATCAACTTCACCCTGTTTTGCTTCCCGCATTACGGCATTGGTCGAAATGTCTTCGCTCGTGATATCCTCGGCAAGAGCCATGCGGATTAACGGGTCTGCATTTGTAAGCATTGTAATTTCATTCATGATTTGTTTTCTCCCTTTCTTTTTCAATTGCCTCTAACAATTCCTTGTGGTAGGATTCGGTGAGGTTTGTTAATGTATCATTTTGCAAAATATCATCAAAAGTTTTTTCCGGCAAAGCAGTATATTCTTCCATTGCCTGTGTGGCAGCACGGCGGGCAAATACTAAACTCTCCAGCAGAGAATTGCTTGCCAAACGGTTTTTTCCGTGTACACCGTTGCAGCTCGTCTCGCCAATCGCATACAGATGTCCGGCAGAAGTGTGGCTGTCTTTGTCAACCCAGATACCACCCATAAAATAATGCTGTGCCGGAACAACAGGAATTGGCTCTTTCGTGCAGTCGTAGCCCTCTTCCAGACAGCGTTTGTAAATGTTTGGAAAATGGCTGATAATCGTTTCTTTTGGAATCGGTGCCATCGACAAACGAACATAAGGCATGTCATCAATTGCCATCTGTTTGTGGACTTCTTTTGTTAATAAGTCGCGGGGCAGCAGTTCATTGACAAAACGATTACCCTCTTTATTCAGCAAAATCGCACCCTCACCGCGCACGGATTCGGAAATCAGAAAGCGGCGTCCCGGTTTTTCGGAGTACAAAGTAGTCGGGTGAATCTGGATGTAGTCAATGTGCTCTAACCGGATGCCATGATTTTTAGCAATTGCCAAAGCATCTCCGGTAATATGGCGGTAATTCGTCGAATGTTTGTAAATGCCGCCAAGTCCACCGCATGCTAACATCGTATAATCAGCGGTGATTTTTTCCTTTGAGCCATCCGCCATCTGAGCCATTACGCCATAGCAAATATTATCTGCCATTAGAAAATCGTACATGGTAGTATGTTCTAAAATGGTAATGTTTTCGCGTTCTCTCGTCCGCGCTAGAAGTGTGCTTGTGATTTCTTCCCCGGTAATATCTTCGTGGAATAAAATACGTGAATCGGAGTGACCACCTTCTCTGGTGTAGCAGAATTCGCCATTTTCACGTTTGAAATCCACGCCGTACTCCACCAATTGCTTAATAATCGATTGCGAGGAGCGGATCATAATATCGACGGATTCTTTTCGATTTTCATAGTGCCCGGCACGCATCGTATCTTCAAAATAACTGTCATAATCGTCGTCCGACTTTAAGACACAGATACCGCCCTGCGCCAAAAAGGAATCGCTTTCGTCAGCGTCTTCTTTCGTAATCATGAGAACCTGTTTATCGCTTGGAATCTGAAGGGCGCAGAATAAACCGGCGGCCCCTGTTCCTACAATTAAAAAATCGGTATGTTTCATGAGAATATCTCCCTTCCTTACTTTGCCAGTTCAAGCATCCGCTCCAAAGGGCGGTTTGCCTGTGTGCGCATTTCATCCGTGACAGACATCGAATGCTCCCCTGTCTCTAAAACATGGACAATTTTTTCGAGTGTAATCTTTTTCATATTCGGACAGCACTGAGCAGAACCTGCCGAATAAAAAATCTTGTCCGGGTTTTGTTTTTTCAGTTCATACAAAACGCCAAGTTCCGTACCAATGATAAATTCTTTGGCATCAGCGGATGAAGCGTAATCAATGATTTCGGATGTACTGCCAATGAAATCTGCCAAATCAAGAATTTCCGGTCGGCACTCCGGGTGAACGATAAAAGGTGCATTCGGATGAGCTTTTTTAGCAGCTTCTACCTGATCCTTCCGGATAGATGCGTGTACATGACAATAGCCGTCATTGAAAATAAAATTCTTTTCCGGTACCTGTTTAGCAACAAAACGTCCCAGGTTTTCATCCGGAATAAAGAAAATGTTCTTATTTGGAAGTGCCTTTACAATGCGGATTGCATTGGAAGAAGTCACACAGACATCTGCGTGGCACTTTAATTCTGCCGTCGAATTGATGTAGCAGACAACTGCTAAATCCGGATATTCTTTGCGGAGTTCTTCAATTCGGTCGATATCCGCCATGTGTGCCATCGGACAGTCTGCTGTTTCATCCGGCATAAGTACAGTCTTTTCCGGGTTTAAGATTTTGGCGCTCTCGCCCATAAACGAAACACCGCAAAAGACGATGGTATCAGCATCTGTTTTCGTGGCAACTTTGCTTAAGTAGAAGGAATCGCCGATGTAGTCAGCAATTTCCTGTACTTCGTCATGAACGTAGTAATGTGCCAGAATAACAGCATTTTTTTCTTGTTTCAATTGTTTAATACGGTTTTGTAAATCAGACATAATTATCTGTTCCTTTCTGTGTATTGTGTCCTATCATAACACAAAACTTTACAGCTGACAAGACAGAAAGAAATTAAATTTGCTGTAACAGCTTTACAAAAGGGAAAGGGCGACTGGTAACCCAGCCGCCCTTTTGAAAGAGGAGTTTTATGAAAAAATATCAAAAATGTGAAATTGGCATTTGTCATATAAGTTGAAGTTGTTCTTTGTTTCAACTTATGGCTTTAGTATAAAAGTCAAATGTGTCGAAACGGTGTTCAAATTTAATATAATTTGTGAATTGTTTGTGAATTGAGATTAGGGGGATTGTTAAAAGTGGTGGAGGGTAAAACAAATAGTTTGCTCCGGGTGTTTGATGTCCCTTTATTCGGCTTCCGTAATTCCGTAGAAAAACTTTGTGACTCGTGGGTACAAACACGTGGGTATGAGGCTTGCGTATTTTGCATGCCCATACCCTTACGTGTTTGTTAAACGGGAGTGCCCACGAGACGCAAAGCTTTTCTACGGAATTACGGAAAACAAAAAAAGTGCCAACGAACACTTGATACAAACGAATTTCTGAATCTGCTTTCTTTTTCACCCAAACAATGGTAAAATAAAAAAAGATTGCTTTGAGAAAGAAGGTATGGGGGATTGAAATATAATGTAGATGAAATACAAAAGAATATGCATATACGACAGGTGGAAGGAATTGGAGACAGGCTGGAAGAGGACATTCGCAATATATTGAACCGTGCAGGTATCTATTTTCGTATTTTCAGCCGTGCGAAGACACCATTTTCCATTGCACAGAAATTAGAAAAACCGGGGTATGGATTTGGGGAACACGACAAGAAGATGCAGGATCTAATTGGACTGCGTGTCGTTGTGTATTATCAGGATGATATGGATATTGTGCGGACGATTTTGGAGAAAACATTTCGGCAGGTGGGCGAGTGGTCTAAAACGGACAATACCGAAGAAGAATTTAAGGCATCTAAGTTAAATGGCGTGTTCTGGGTGCCGGAAGAATATCAGCGTGTCTATAATGGAGACATTAGTTTTCTGCCGATTGATGCGACGTTTGAAGTTCAGCTTCGCACCATTTCTTTCGAGGGATGGCATGAGATTGAACACGATATGCGTTACAAATCACCGTATGGTGATGATTTTTGGCGCGAGGATTTGTCAAGGACCTTAAACAGCGTTCTTGCCAATCTGGAACTTTGTGACTGGACGACATTAAATGTATTTGAAAAGCTGGCAGATTATCATTATACCGAGCGAAAGTGGGAAATGATGCTTAAGGCAAAATTCCGCCTGCGGTTTGATTTAGAGCCATTGGCAGAAGAAATCTGTCAATTTTTGGATGAAAATGAAGAAGCAGCTTACTGTCTGTACCGATGTAACAGACCGGAAGTATTGTTTGCACTGCTTCGAGATGGTTACCATGAAAAAATTACTTACAATTTAATAGTAAAAGTCATTAATGATTCCGTAGCGGATTACGAGCCAAAGTTAAAACGCAAACTTGCGAAAATATGTCATGACATATTAAAGGTAGAGAAGCCTCAGCGAAACGAAAGACTGGAACTGAATCCTTTGGATGTGACGCCTTCATTCCAGCTAAAAGTGACTTTGTCGCATGACCCGCAAAGAGATTTAAATGAAGAATTTTTAACGGCGGTGAAATTCATTGCCGGATGGGCACAGGGACGGCTGCAGAATATTGTGGAAGGAATACCGGATACACCGATTGATTATGAATACCATGAAGCAGGATATTATTTACAAATACTAGGGAATATAAGCCTTGGATTTTATAAACTTACATTTGAGCACGCGGATGCGGAGCGTAAAGGAGTGGTATGGCGTACTAAGGTGATTTTGGAGCGAAGCGACTATATTCGTATGAAAGTGGATTGTGATTATTGTCATAATCCGGACCGTTTGATTCGTGACAGTTTTAACAAACCTCGTTTTGTAGATGAAATTTTTAGAAAGATTGGTTATACAGATGTGATTCCAATGATGACAAAGCCTCATAAAGTAGAAAAAATGAAGGAAATTGAGATGTTGAGTGAATTTATCGCAGACCATTCGCGTACACTGCCGGTTATTCTGGCTGTGGAAGAAGAGGACTCCGAGCGTCAGATTAATATTAATCGTTTGGCTGAGACGGTAGGCACTTACGCTCACGTATTTCTTCTTAGTAAAAAGGCAATTCCGATGATGGTGGAAAAATCAGACTATACGACAGAGGAACTGACCGGTGCTGTATGGGTGACATTTCAAAACGGTGAAGACAAATTTTATACGAGGGAGCGTATTGCAAACAGTCGGTTCGATTTTAATAAGTATGCGTTCGATTCCGGAAACGTTTACGAAAAAGCATTCAGACACAAATTAGTGCGCCTGATAAAGGAAAAGAATTGTTAAATGATTTACATCAAATTTACCTGAATTTTGCGCGTTGTTGCTTGACAAATAAAATGTACCTGCTATATAATTGAGACGGTATTATATTATTATTTAATCTGATTTATCACAGATTGAGTTTGAAAAGAAAAGGAGAGTAAAAGATGAAAAAAGGTATCACGAAAATTTTATCCGCATGTGTCTTTGCATTTGTTGTTTTCCTTGCAGCGGGAACGCAGAGTAAAGCAAAGAGTGAACATGGGTGTAAAGCAGACTGGTGCAGGAAGTAGTTACGTGGATTTGGCATGGAATGCCCAGCTTGGAGCCGGACACTACCATACACAGTTTAGCCAGGATGGAAAAAACTGGATCGATATGGAATACAGTTCATCACCAAGTGATTCGGTATATAATTTAACACAAGGTGCCAGCTATTATGCACGTGTCGTGGCATACAATGGTAGTCACTATTCGGGAACTCATGTGATGGTCGGTGTTTCTGAGACGGCTATCGTATCGACAAAACCGACGGAGGTTACCGGATTAACACAGACAGCAGCAGGTGTGAATTCAGTTTCCATGTCATGGAATGCATCTGCAGGAGCAGCTTCTTATGTGATTTATGGGTATATTAACTACAATTGGACACAGATTGGTACATCAGCAACAAATTCTGCAACGATTACCGGTGTTCTTTGCAACGACATCTACCAAATTTTCAGTAGCTGCTGTGAAAAATGTGACCGGCGGCACAGTAACCGGTGACCAGTGCAGTGGTGTAGAGATGAAAGCGATTCCGATTAAAGTAAGCCGGATTGCTATGCAGTATTATTGGGATTCGCTGAAAGAAGCAAAATATATCTGGACAGATGTAAACAATGCGGATGGTTATCAGTATGAAGTGAAATCTGCAAATGGCAAAAAGACATATTTCAGAGCTACATCAACAAGTTCTTACACCTATGTAAAACCATTTCCAAGAGGAATTTTCGTAAAAGCCCGTGTAAGAGCTTATGTGACTGTTGGAAATAAAGTTTATTATGGTGCATGGTCTCCATATACATATCATGCATCCAGTAAGAAAGTAACGGCAAAACGCAGCAGTAATGGTAAAAAGATTTATTTGAAATGGAAGAAAGTTTCCGGTGCCAGCGGTTATCAGGTATATGTATCCACAAAAATCAAATGGTGGATTTAAGAAAGTGAAATCCTTAAGCTCAAAGAAATCCAGTTATACGATTACAAAGTGTGGTAAGAAGAAACTGAAAAAAGGAAAAAGATATTATATTCAGTTGAGATACCAGACAAAGGTCGGTAAGAAAAAAGTATCCAGTAAAATCGTAAGCAGTGCTACGGTATACTAAAAAATAAAAGCGAAACGGGAAACCCTAAAGAGCTTTATGCTTCTTGCGGTTTCCCGTTTTTTTTGTTATGATAAGATTGACTATAAACTATAAAGGAAGTGTTTGGGATGACATCAAGATTGTTTTACCACAAGCAGACAGGGGCGCCTGTACAGATTATTGCAAGAGCCCAGACAAAGCCTACTTATCAGGAAGTAATCTGTTATCAGGAATTGACAAAACCCTATGACCATTTTGTTATGGAAAAACGGCAGTTTTTTGCTGAGTATGTAAAAGAATTTGCAGAATTGCCACTGGTTGGAAGAAAACAGATTGAAAAAAGAGAAGATCTGCCGAATAAGCAGCCAAGAATTTCTAAGGGAGAAATTATGGATGACGAGCCGGCAGAAGCCGAGAAACCGGAAGAAGCAAAAGAACCGGAAGTGCCGGAGGCAATTCAGAAGATGCTTGCCTTCTTGGATGCAGAATCGTGTCATGAGAAAATTCGGATTTTGGAAGAAATGCAGGATGATTTAACAGAGCACATTTTGAATAATATTGCCGTGAGTCTGGATTTGTCGTTAGAGGATGACGAAGACGGATTCGAGAGAATTATGGCGGAACTTCGTATGAGAGAAAAATATGAAAGTAACCGGGGAGACAGACTGTGAGTAATTACCGCATAAAAATACAGTATGATGGAAGCCGTTACCGTGGATGGCAGAGGCAGCAGGGAGAAAAAAATACGATTCAGGGACGGATTGAACAAGTGCTGTCAAAGCAGATGGGATTTCCTGTGACAATTGATGGAGCCGGACGTACGGATGCAGGTGTGCATGCCAAAGAGCAGGTTGCAAATTTTCGTTTAAATACAGAAAAAACAACGCAGCAATTGCAGGATGTGTTAAATGAATATTTACCGGAAGATATACGGATACTGAAAGTAGAAGAGGCGGGCGAACGATTTCACAGCCGTCTCAATGCAACCGGAAAAGTATACGAATACTGCCTTTGCAAAAAGGACGGATTTGACGTATTTGGCAGAAAGTACATGTGGCAGATGGACAAAGAATTGGATGTCATGCGGATGAAACAAGCGGTGGAAAAACTTGTCGGCGAGCACGATTTTAAAGGGTTTTGCACCAAAGCCTCACGTAAAAAGTCGACCGTACGAAATTTGTACGACATCACGATAACGGAGGATGAAAATCGGATTTATCTGACCTTTTATGGCAGTGGTTTTTTGTACAATATGGTCCGTATTTTAACGGGAACTCTTGTCGAGGTTGGCATGGGCGAAAGAATGGCAGAATCGATTGATGAAGTATTTGCAAAGAAAGAACGTGCGCTTGCGGGCGTGACGGCACCTGCGAAAGGGCTTACGTTGGTGCGGGTTCTTTATGATTAAAAAGACGGGAGGCATTGGATGAGACGAATGGAATTTAAAATGGAGCGTCCGAATCTCGTAAAAGAAGGAGACGAGGTCACCATTACTGAAGGTGTTTTGCCAAGTGCTTATTATTACACAATTAATCCGGCAGTTGCGATGTCCGGAAACTATATATTCAGGGAGCGGCTGCAGTCGCGGACAGGCATTGTGCAGGAAATAAAGCACACGGAAAAAGGATTTTACGTTGTAGTAGAGTTTGATGAGGAAGACGTCTGAAAAAACACCGTAGAAAAATCTGCGGATATTATGAATGGAAAGGAAAATGAAAATGGAACGTAAAAATGCATGGAAAGAATATACAGAAGCAGAAGTTTCTGAATTAGAAAAACTGAATGAGTCATACAGAAAGTTTCTGGATGCCGGAAAGACGGAGCGCGAATGTGTGAAACAAGCGGTTGCGATGGCGGAAGCAGCCGGATACCTTGACTTAAAAAAAGTGATAAAGGAAGGAAAACAGGTGAAAGCCGGCGACAAATTGTATGCTGTTAATATGAAGAAATCGCTTGCTTTGTTTCAGATAGGAAAACAGCCCCTTGAAAAAGGAATGGCAATCTTAGGAGCACATATTGATTCACCGCGTCTGGATATCAAACAGAATCCACTGTATGAAGATACCGAACTTGCTTATCTGGATACACATTACTATGGCGGTATCAAAAATACCAGTGGGTAACGCTGCCACTTGCCATTCACGGTGTGATTGCAAAAAAAGACGGAACAATCGTAGATGTGTGCATTGGTGAAGATGAAAATGATCCGGTATTCTGTGTGACGGATTTGCTGATTCATCTGGCTGGTGAAAACATGGAGAAAAAAGCCAACAAAGTCATTGAGGGAGAAGCCCTTGATATTTTAGTGGGAAGCCGCCCATTAAAAGGTGCAGAAAAAGAGGCGGTCAGCAAACAGATTCTTTCTATTTTAAAAGAAAAATATGATATGGAAGAAGAAGACTTCCTTTCGGCAGAACTAGAAGTGGTACCGGCAGGAAAATCACGTGAGTCTGGTCTGGATGCTAGCATGATTATGGCGTATGGACAGGATGACCGTGTCTGCGCTTATACCTCTTTGGTGGCAATGCTAGAGGTGGAAAATACGGAATACACAACCTGCTGCCTGCTTGTAGACAAAGAAGAAATCGGCAGTGTCGGTGCGACCGGCATGCGCTCCCGTGTCTTTGAAAATACAGTAGCAGAAGTGCTCTCTGTGTGCGGACAGTATTCAGACCTTGCCCTTCGCCGATGTCTTGCAAATTCAAAAATGCTCTCATCGGATGTAAGCGCCGCATTTGACCCGGTTTATGCATCCGCTTATGAAAAGAAAAATGCAGCTTACTTTGGACGCGGTATGGTATTTAACAAATTTACCGGTTCCCGCGGAAAATCGGGAAGTAATGATGCAAATGCCGAATTTATGGCACAAATCCGTGGTATCTTAAAAGATGCCAAGGTGGCTTATCAGACGGCCGAACTTGGAAAAGTAGATGTCGGTGGCGGTGGAACCATTGCTTATATTATGGCGCTGTATGGCATGGATGTCATTGACTGCGGCGTTGCCGTTCTCAATATGCATGCACCGTGGGAAATTACAAGCAAAGCTGATGTTTATGAAACGAAAAAAGGCTATGTAGAATTTTTGAATCGAATTATGTAGTTTTCAATGAAAAAGTAAAGGAAACAAAAGAATGATAAAAAACAGACTGCGGTTTGCAGGCGTGGGAATTATAGGAAGTATTCTGGCACTGGTGCTTATTTTGGCACCGGTGCCTTCTCATGCCAAAGAAAAGGCAAAAGATGCCGGTTCGGTTGCGGCATTGGAGAAAAAAATGCTGGCGAAATCTACAAAGAAAATCTCATTTCGACAAGGGAAAATTCGCAGCACATCAGGAAAAGTATGGAAAAAGGGAAAGAAAATTAAAAAGAGTGAAAAAACACTTTCCATAAAAAAGAAAGGCTGGTACACACTCTGTGTCACAACAACCTCAGGGAAAAAGAAATTGACGCATTTGTATTTTGAAAAGAAAAAATATGAAATCACGATAAATCAGACGGTACATAAATCGGTGGGATATTATTATATTGCCTCACAGGATAAAAAAGAGCTTGTCATGGAAGTGAAGAATTCTTCCATGGCAGAAAATGCTGCGGTTTCTCTGTGGACCAAGGGCGACAATGCCTGCCGTATGTGGAAGGTTGAAAGTGCCGGCGGTAAAAAGATTCGCCTGAAAAATGAAAACAGCAGTCTTTATCTTACTTATCATAAAGCGTCAAATTCGCTGGTGCAGAAAAAATATAGTAAAAAAGATAACAATCAGATATTTTCCCTTTATCAGGGAAGTGGGGGAAGCACGTATCTGAAGTGTGTCGGAGCCAAGGCGTTTGTATGTGCCGAGGGAAATACGCTTACGTTAGGTACACGGAAAAGAAATAAAAAATGGCGTTTTGTCTGGGAGAAAATCGCAAAACCGACACCGGCAGCATTTGTTTCCGGTGCCACATACCCGGCAAGACTGTTAGTGGGACATGCTTTTACACTGAAAGGGATGATTGCTTCCAGATATTCAATTTCCTTATTTAGTGTTTCGGTATATGACAAATCGGGAAAGGTTATGCTGCAAAAGAAATGGAATGGAGACAGTTGCTTTGGAACGGTTTCTACTGCCGATTCGGCTATTACATTTGGTAAACTGACAGAGGGAACGTACCGTTATCTTGTAGCCATCCGTGATGTGACAAAAACAGACATCATATTGATTAACCGGGAATTTACTGTAGGGGCTTTATCCGGTGGAAGCAATATGACACTTTCTTATGACGCAGCAAAGATAGCGGCAGTCGGGTACCAGAGCAATGGAACGGCGCTTGAGAAAAAGGCGTGTGCTTCGTATGCACTTGCATACTGTAATGCTATTTTGACCGGTACGGTAACAAGTCCACACAGTTATTGGAGTAGTTCTACAAATGTAGACTGCGTGTGGAGCAAAGGTGGCTATACGACGAAATCTTACGCTTCAGAGGCAGCTGTTTTACAGGCGGCATACAATGAATTAATGGCAGGAAAACCTTCTATTCTTCACGTAACCGGAAATACACCACAGCACTGGATAACGATCATCGGCTGTAAAAAGACAGGGGATGGCAGCGGGATTTCAGTGTCTGATTTGGTGGCGATTGACCCATGGGATGGAAAAGTCATTACCGTTTCTGACAAATATAAGGTAAAAACTTCGTACCGCCTTGGTGTAAAAAGTTGATTCAGTCGTTTCAGAGGGGCTGAAACGGACAGACGACACTGGAAATGGGGAAGATTGTACTTTATAATGAAGAAAATAGTTGACAACAAAGAGCGGATAGGATAGTATAGATACATACAGAACATCCGTTCGGATAATCAGGAGGGTATGAACATGCAGAAAGATCCAAATAAGGTAAAAGCGCTGGAGGCGCGATTGCACAGATTGAAAAAAAAATTATGGACAGGGTTCGATTATGAAACTGGGAGATACCAGACACATGCAGGTAGAGTCAGTACCGACCGGTTCTTTGAGTTTAGATTTAGCACTGGGAGTTGGTGGTATTCCGAAGGGACGTATCGTGGAGATTTACGGTCCGGAGTCCAGTGGTAAGACGACGGTTGCGCTTCATATGGTAGCAGAAGTGCAGAAGCAGGGTGGTATCGCAGGGTTTATTGATGCGGAGCACGCACTTGATCCGATTTATGCAAAGAATATTGGAGTAAATATTGATGAGCTTTATATTTCCCAGCCGGACAGTGGAGAGCAGGCGATGGAAATTACAGAGACGATGGTACGTTCCGGAGCAGTGGATATTGTAATTGTGGACTCGGTGGCTGCTTTGGTTCCAAAACAGGAGATTGACGGTGAAATGGGAGATTCTCATGTGGGATTGCAGGCCCGCTTGATGAGCCAGGCACTTCGTAAATTGACAAGTGTAATTAACAAATCAAACTGTACCGTTATCTTTATCAACCAGCTTCGTGAGAAGATTGGTGTCATGTTTGGTAATCCGGAGACGACAACCGGTGGTCGTGCACTGAAGTTTTATGCTTCTGTTCGTCTGGACGTAAGAAGAATCGAGACATTATCCCAGGGCGGAGAAAAAGTCGGAAACCGTGTTCGCGTAAAAGTAGTAAAGAATAAGGTGGCACCGCCATTCCAGGAAGCAGAATTTGATATCATGTTTGGTAAAGGAATTTCGCGCGAGGGAGACTTACTTGACTTGGCAGCGAAGAATGACATTATTATTAAAAGCGGAGCGTGGTATTCCTATCATGGAGAGAAGATCGGACAGGGCCGTGAGAATGCGAAGAAGTATTTGACGGAACATCCGGATGTCTTTGCTGAAGTTGATACAGCAGTCCGTGCGAAGTGTCTGCCGAATGCATCAGAGGAAGAAGAAACAGCAGAGGAAGAAAAAAAAGCACCGGCAAAGAAGACAGCAAAAAAGGATGAGTAATCGATGAATCAGAACGAGCCGATGGACAAAGCGGCAAAAGAGCCGGATGAAGTAAGAAAGGCAAAAGAAAAGGCGATGCGTCTGCTTTTGCAGCAGGACAGGACGGAGAAGGAATTAAGAGACCGTTTGTACCGTGCCGGTTTTTCGGAAACGGCATCCGAAGCAGCGATGCAGTACGTATCTGGGTTTGGTTATCTGGATGACAGGCGCTATGCGGAAAATTACATTTCTTTTCATAAAGGAAGAAGAAGCCGCAAGGAGATTTCGTTTAAATTAAAAAACAAAGGAGTTCCACCGGAAATACTTTCCATGGCGATGGAAGGATACGAGATAGAAGACGAATCCGTTGCCATTGAGCACTTGATTCAAAAAAGATAAAAGGACAGAGATTGTCCGATATGGAGTATACACAGTTGAATAAAATAACCGCTTATCTGGCGAGGAAAGGTTTTTCCTTTCCCGTCATTTCGCGGGTAATGAGAGAAATGAAAGAAAGAGAAAGCAGCTAAAATGGCGGGTGCAAAGCACTTCGGTAAGTTTTGGTTGCTTTTTTAACCTCCTTTGTGTATAATGTAGTACATATGAGATTTTGGGTGAACTATGCCCATTTTAATTGTTGTGCCATAAAGGCAGATTGGAGTTTGACATGAAGTACTTTGGAACGGATGGATTTCGCGGAGAAGCCAATGTGACTTTGAATGTGGAACATGCATACAAAGTTGGCCGCTTTTTGGGAAATTATTTTCAGAAAGAAGACCATAAGGTACGTGTGGTAATCGGAAAAGATACCAGATTATCCGGCTATATGTTTGAAACTGCACTGGCAAGTGGATTGACAGCAAGCGGTGCGGACGTATATGAATTGCATGTAACTACGACGCCGAGTGTGTCATATCTGGTGCGAAAAGAGAACTTTGATTGTGGAATTATGATTTCGGCAAGCCACAATCCATATTTTGATAATGGTATTAAGGTAATCAATGGCAAAGGTCATAAGTTAGAGCCGGAGATTGAAGAACAGATTGAGAAGTATATCGATGGTGAAAGCGAAGAAATTCCGATGGCGAAACGTGAGGCAATTGGCCGCTGTTTCGATTACACAAAGGGAAGAGACGAGTATATCGAGTATTTGAAAGATTTGGTGAAAGAACCGTTTGATGGAAAAACGGTTGCGTTGGATTTGGCAAATGGATCCGCTTCTATGATTGCAAAAGAAATCTTTGAATCAATGGGTGCGCAGGTAATTGCCCGCCATGATGAACCAAACGGTACCAATATTAACCGTGAGTGTGGTTCCACTCATATCGAAGTCCTTCAGGCATTGGTTTATGATACCGGTGCGGATATCGGATTCGCTTATGATGGTGATGCAGACCGTTGTCTTGCCGTTGATGATGATGGCAAGGTGATTGATGGTGACCACATTTTGTATCTTTGTGGCAAATACCTCAAAGAGCAAGGCAAGTTAAAGGACGACACCGTAGTTACGACAGTTATGTCGAACATGGGATTGTATAAGGCTTTTGATAAGCTGGGGATTCATTATGAGCAGACTGCCGTTGGCGATAAGTATGTCTGCGAGAATATGATGGCAAACGGCTATGTGATTGGCGGTGAACAGTCCGGTCATATCATATTCAAGGAGCATGCAGTAACCGGAGACGGTATTCTGACATCTCTTATGATTATGGAAGCATGGCTTCATTATGGAAAGCCGATGTCGATGCTGACAGGCGATCTGGTGATTTATCCACAGCTTTTGGAAAATGTCAAAGTAAAGGATAAAGTAGCAGCAAGAGAAGACGAAGATGTACAGAAGGCTGCGAAAGAAGTAACGGAAAGCCTTGGAGATGCCGGACGGCTTTTGCTTCGCGAGAGCGGTACGGAGCCATTGATTCGTGTTATGGTAGAAGCTGAGACCGATGAGATGTGCAGGGAAAATGTGGATAAGATTGTTAAAGTTTTACATGAAAAAGGTCATGTACCAGATTAATAGAAAGAAACAAAATAAAGGAGAGTAACGAATGAAAGGTGCGTTTTACACAGGACAGTACCGCAATGTGTTCGCGGAACTTGGGCATTCACAGAAGGAAATTGATCAAAAACTCAAAGATGCTTTCCATACCGTATTTTATGGTCCGGATGATGAGAAATTCTATTTTGAAGCTGGCGACGATATGGGATATTTTGAAGATACCGGTAATTTCGATGCCCGTACAGAGGGTATGTCATATGCTATGATGATGTGTGTACAGATGGACATGAAAAATGAGTTTGACCGTGTTTGGAAATGGGCAAGAACTTATATGTACATGGAAGATGGTTATAATAAAGGATATTTTGCATGGTCATGCAAGACGACCGGTGAAAAGAATGATTTAGGACCGGCGCCGGATGGAGAAGAATTTTTTGCAATGGCATTGTTCTTTGCCTCCCACCGCTGGGGTGACGGCGAAGGCATTTTCAATTACTCACAGGAAGCAAGAAACATTTTAAGTGCTTGTATCCACAACGGTGAGAAAGAGCCGGGAGATCCGATTATGGAGCCGGAGAATTATTTGATTCGATTCATTCCGAGTCGCAAGTTCAGTGATCCATCCTATCATTGTGCTCATTTTTATGAGTTATTCAGTATGTGGGCAAATGAAGAAGACCGTCCATTCTGGAAAAAAGGCAGCAAAGGCAAGTTGTGAGTATTTGAAAAAAGCGTGTCATAAAGACACCGGACTGGCTGCTGAGTATGCTTACTATGATGGAACACCATACGAGAAAGAGCAGGATGTCTTTGGTGGACGCCATGACTGGTATTACAGCGATTCTTACCGTGTTATTGCAAACATCGGTCTTGATTACGAGTGGTTTGCAGCAGATGAGTGGAATGTTGAGAATAATAATAAAGTGCAGAAATTCTTCTGTGAAACGCACAAAGATGAAGAATTTAAAATATACGAGATTGACGGTACGGTGATTGAACAACCGGCACTGCATCCGGTAGCTATGATTGCTACGAATGCACAGGCGTCTCTGGCTGCAAACGGACCTTATGCGAAAGAATGTGTAGAGCGTTTCTGGAATACACCGCTTCGTAAAGGTGAGAGAAGATATTATGATAATTGTCTGTATTTGTTTGCATTGTTAGCATTAAGTGGAAATTATCGAATTTATTAAGGAAAGAAAATTGGAGGAAAACAAAATGAGTTACACAGTAGAAAATTTAGAAAAGAGCATGGCAAAAATCACCATTACCGTAGATGCAGATGCATTTGAAGAGGCAATGGTAAAATCTTATAACAAAAACAAGAAAAACATCAGCATTCAGGGCTTTCGTAAAGGTAAAGCACCACGTAAAATGGTAGAGAAACTTTACGGACCGGAAGTTTTTTATGAAGATGCAGCAAACTTTGCAATTCCGGATGCTTACGAAGAAGCAGCAAAAGAGAGTGGCTTGGAAATCGTATCTCGTCCGGAAATTGATGTTGTAGAAATCGAAAAAGGGAAAGATTTCGTATTTACAGCTACAGTAGCCGTAAAACCGGAAGTTACTCTTGGTGACTACAAAGGAATCGAAGTAGAGAAGAAAACGGTAAAAGTTATGGCAGCTGATGTCAATGCAGAAATCGACAAAGTACGTGAGCAGAACAGTCGTATGATTACTGTTGAAAACCGCGGTATTAAAAAAGATGATACAGCAGTCATCGACTTTGAAGGTTTTGTAGATGGTGAGCCATTCCAGGGCGGCAAAGGCGAGGATTACTCTTTGGTAATCGGAAGTCACTCATTTATTGATACATTCGAAGACCAGTTAGTTGGTAAAAAAGCCGGCGAGGAAGTTGATGTAAATGTAACTTTCCCGGAAGAGTATCATGAAGCTTCTTTGAAAGGTAAACCGGCTCTTTTCAAAGTTACAGTAAAAGAGATTAAGAAGAAAGAACTTCCAAAACTGGATGATGAATTTGCCAGTGAAGTTTCTGAATTTGAGACACTCAAAGAGTATAAAGCAAGTGTTAAGAAAAACTTGACAGAGCGCAGAAAAGAAGAAGCTAAGAGAGAAAAAGAAAACGAAGTAGTAGAAAAAGTAGTAGAAAATATTACAGTAGAACTGCCTGAACCAATGGTTGATGAGCAGACACAGCAGATGATTCAGGAGTTTGCCGGAAGATTGTCAAGTCAGGGTCTTTCCTTTGACCAGTACATGCAGATGACCGGCATGACAGTAGATGCATTGATGGGACAGATGAAACCGGAAGCTGAGAAGAGAATCCGTACTCGTCTTGCTCTTGAAGCAATTGTTGACGCTGAGAAAATCAAAGCAACAGCAAAAGACATTGACAAAGAAATCGAGAACATGGCAAACATGTATCAGATGGAAGTGGACAAGATTAAAGAAATGATTGGCGATGCTGAAAAAGAGCAGATTGGTAAAGATCTTGCTGTTCAGAAGGCAGTTGACTTTGTTGTGAAAAATGCAGTAGAAATAGAGCCTGCAGAAGAAGACAAAGAAGAGAAATAATCAATTCAAAAAGAATGGAGGTATCTCGCAATGGCATTAGTACCTTACGTGATTGAACAGACAAGTCGTGGCGGTGAACGTTCTTATGACATTTATTCACGCCTTTTAAAAGAAAGAATTATTTTCCTCGCAGACGAGGTAAATGACCAGACCGCAAGTTTGGTTGTTGCACAGCTTTTGTTTTTGGAATCGGAAGATCCGAACAAGGACATTCAGCTGTATATCAACAGTCCGGGTGGTTCCGTGACAGCCGGTATGGCAATTTACGATACAATGAATTATATCAAATGTGATGTATCTACAATCTGTATCGGTATGGCAGCCAGTATGGGAGCATTTTTGCTATCCAGTGGTGCCAAGGGCAAACGTTTAGCTCTTCCGAATGCAGAGGTGATGATTCACCAGCCTTCCGGTGGTGCAAAAGGACAGGCAACTGAAATTCAGATTGTTGCTGAAAATATCTTAAAGACAAAGAAAAAGTTAAACGAGATTTTAGCAGCAAATACCGGACAGACGGTAGAGAAGATTGCAGAAGATACAGAGCGTGATAATTTCATGAGCGCAGAAGAAGCAAAAGCATATGGCTTGATTGATGAAATCGTAGAAAGCCGTAACGCAGCAAAAGAAAAAGAATAAACAAGTGAAATGGTGCCGCCGAAACGCCGGCGCCATTTTGCCATATTAGATGGATGGAGGCTCGTAAAACGATGGCAGGAAAGAATAACGATACTAATATGCCAATGGTTCACTGCTCCTTTTGTGGAAAGACAGAGAAGCAGGTTCACAAGCTGATTGCAGGACCAAATGGAGTATATATATGTGACGAATGTATTGACCTCTGTGATGAAATTTTGGCGGAAGAATTTCAGGACGATTTTGATACGCCGGAAGAGGAAACAGAAATCAATCTTTTAAAACCAAAAGAAATCAAAGCCTTTTTGGATGAATATGTAGTTGGACAGGAGGATGCAAAAAAAGCACTTTCTGTAGCAGTTTACAATCACTATAAGAGAATTATGAATGGCGCCGATATGGACGTTGAACTGCAAAAGAGTAATATTTTGATGGTAGGTCCGACCGGTTCCGGTAAGACATATCTTGCACAGACACTTGCGAAGATTTTGAATGTTCCGTTTGCAATTGCAGATGCAACGACATTGACGGAAGCAGGATATGTCGGAGAAGATGTTGAAAACATTCTTCTCAAAATCATTCAGGCAGCGGATTATGATATTAAGCGTGCTGAGCATGGTATTATTTATCTCGATGAGATTGATAAAATCACAAAAAAAGCAGAAAATGTATCCATTACCCGTGATGTTTCCGGTGAAGGCGTACAGCAGGCACTTTTGAAAATCTTGGAGGGAACAGAAGCCAGTGTCCCGCCACAGGGCGGACGCAAGCATCCGCAGCAGGAGTTTTTCCATATCAATACGACAAATATTTTGTTTATCTGCGGTGGTGCTTTTGACGGACTGGATAAGATTATCAGTTCCCGTATTGATAAAAAATCCATCGGGTTTAATGCGGACATAGCAGATCCGACCGAGCAGAATGTCGGTGAGTTGTTTAAACAGGCATTGCCACAGGATTTTGTGAAATTCGGTTTGATTCCGGAGTTTATCGGTCGTGTGCCGGTAACCGTTGCACTTGACCTTTTGGATGAAGAGGCGTTGAAAGAAATTTTGACAAGACCGAAAAATGCAATTACGAAGCAGTATCAGAAACTGCTTTCGCTGGACGGCGTGAAATTGGATTTTGAGGATGGCGCGATTACGGAAGTTGCCCGCCTTTCCAATGAGAGAAAAACGGGTGCCAGAGGACTGCGTGCGATTCTTGAATCGAGTATGATGGAATATATGTATGAATTGCCATCCAGAGAAGATGTGACAGAATGTATTATTACCAAAGATGTAATTACCGGTGAGGGAGAGCCAAAACTTTTGGCAGCCGGAAAAGAAGTGCCGGCACTTGAAGAAAAGCAAGAAGAACCTGAGAAAAAGGAAAGTGAAAGTGCCTGAAAAGAAACAAGGACAGGTGATACTTATGAGTGAACAGCAAATGAAGACGATGCCGATTCTCGCCATGAGGGATGTGTGCGTACTGCCGGGCATGTTGGTTCATTTAGATGTGAGCAGAGAGATTACAAAACGAGCAATTGAAGAAGCAATGGCAGAGGATGGAAGTATTTTCCTCACTCTCCAGCGCGATGAATCGATTGAGACACCGTCATTTCATGACTTATATGAAATTGGTGTGATTGCAAAAATAAAGCAGGAAATAAAAGTAAAGGATGACGTGCTCCGTGTCATGATTTCGACGAAGGAGCGCGGAAATCTTTTGAGTCTGAACCAGACAAAGCCATTTCTTAAGGGAGATGTTGTTCCTTATGAATGGGGTGACGAAGAACTGCGTCTGGGGGCACTTGAAAAAGAGGCGATGTGCCGCAATTTGAAAGATGTGTACACGATTTATCTGAATGAAAATCCGCGGGCAAGCCGGAGTGATTTGGAAAAAATCCAAGGTATGAAGGACTTAGGAAAACTGACGGATTTAATTGCGATGCATATCAACATGGGCTTTGACAAACGTCAGGAAATTTTAGAGTGCCTTGACTTAGAACTTCGTTATGAAATGGTGGCAGGTATTCTTACGAATGAGGTGAATTTATCACGGATTCGTGAAGGATACCGCCGCAAGGTCAAAGAAGAAGTTGATAAAAACCAGAAAGAATATTTCCTTCGTGAGCAGATGAAAGTGATACGCAATGAGTTAGGTGACGGTGCATCTTCGGAGGAATATCAGGAAAAATATAAAGAACAGTTAGAGCAGCTTTCGTGCAGCGAAGAGGTATATCAGAAAATTGCAGAAGAAATCAAGCGTCTGGATGCAATTCCAACAAGTTCATCTGAACATATTGTAGAGCGCACCTATATTGAAAATCTTCTGGCACTTCCGTGGGACAAAGCTTCGATTGACCGCAATGACATTGTGCATGCGGAGCAGATTTTAGAGGAGGATCACTACGGACTTAAAAAAGTCAAAGAGCGCATTTTGGAATCCTTGGCGGTTCGCTGTCTGACGGATAAGAGCGAGAGCCCGATTTTGTGTCTTGTGGGACCACCGGGTACCGGTAAAACATCAATTGCACGCTCGGTTGCCAGAGCACTTGATAAAGAGTATGTGCGTATCTGCCTTGGCGGTGTTCGCGATGAGGCGGAAATTCGTGGACACAGACGGACGTATGTGGGTGCTTTGCCGGGACGTTTTGTTGAAGGGCTGAAGAAGGCGAAAGTGAGAAATCCGCTGATGCTTTTGGATGAGATTGATAAAGTCGGAAGTGATTACAAAGGGGATTGCGCATCGGCTTTGTTAGAGATTCTTGACCCGGAGCAAAACCGAAATTTTGTGGATCATTATATTGAACTGCCGGTTGATTTGTCGGATGTATTATTTATTTGTACGGCAAATACGACAGAAACGATTCCAAGACCGCTTCTTGACCGAATGGAATTAATTTCCATTGCCGGATATACGGAAAACGAGCGGTTCCACATCGGAAAAGATTATCTAATTCCGAAACAGCTTGAGAAAAATGGTTTGCAGAAGAAAAATCTGCAGATTCTGGATGGCGGACTGCGTGCGATTATTTCACACTATACGAAAGAAGCAGGTGTTCGTGAATTAGAGCGTCAGATTGGAAAAGTCTGCCGTAAATGTGCAAAAAAAATCATGGAAGGCGAAACGGAGACAATCCGCGTCACTTCTAAAAATATTACAGATTTTCTTGGTAAAAAGCGTTTCCGCGTAGAAAAGGCAGCAAGAAAAGATGAGATTGGTATTGTTCGCGGGCTTGCCTGGACGGAAGTTGGCGGCGATACACTGGAGATCGAAGTGAATACGATGCCGGGTGAGGGGAATTTGAAACTGACCGGACAGCTTGGCGATGTAATGAAAGAGTCAGCAGAAATTGCACTGAGTCTTGTGCGTGCGCTGCTTCCGAGGGAGGAAGAATTTTTCAAAACGCATGATTTTCATCTCCATGTACCGGAAGGTGCGGTGCCAAAAGATGGTCCGTCAGCCGGTGTGACGATGACGACAGCGATTTATTCGGCGGTAACCGGGAAAAAGGTACTGGCAAAAGTAGCGATGACCGGTGAGATTACACTTCGCGGACGTGTTCTGCCAATTGGCGGCTTAAAGGAAAAACTGCTGGCAGCAAAACAGGCGGGCATCCAAAAGGTTGTAGTTCCAAAGGAAAATAAGCCGGATGTTGAAGAACTGGAGGAAGAAATCACAGAAGGTATGCAGATTGTTTTTGCCGGTTCGATTTCGGATGTTTTGAAAGAAGCACTTGTTCAAAAGTAGTGGCCATTTGCCATGTGAAGGGAGAAAAGTATGACGATAAAATCGTTAGAATTAGAGACAGTATGCGGCATTACCAGTAAACTGCCGCAGCATGACAAAATAGAAATGGCGTTTTGGGGACGTTCCAATGTTGGAAAGTCCTCTCTTTTGAATACGCTTTGGAACCGGAAATCTATGGCGCGCATTTCGTCCCAGCCGGGTAAAACTCAGACCATCAATTATTATAACATCAATGATTTATGTTACATGGTGGATTTGCCTGGATATGGTTATGCTAAAATTTCCAAGGAGATTCAGGCAAAATGGGCGCGTATGATTGAGCGTTATCTGGATACTTCAAACGCACTGAGAGTTGTATTTTTACTTGTGGACATCCGCCATGAACCGACCGCAAAAGATGTTGAAACGTATCAGATGTTATTCAAAAAAGGATTTAATCCGCTGATTATTGCGACAAAAGCAGATAAAATAAAGAAAAATGTGAGAAATAAAAATATTTCCATCATCCGAAAGAAACTTGGCTTATCGCAGGAAGTGCCGGTTATTCCATTTTCCTCAGCAACGAAAGAGGGAAAGGATGAGGTCTGGGAATATATCGAATTTTTCTTGAATTCACAATTGTTATGATAAAATTTTACGAGGTGATACCGGTATGACAAAGAAGCAGCGGGCAGAAAAAATTATTGAATTGCTGGAAAAAGAATATCCGCTGGCGGACTGTACACTTGATTATGATGAGGCATGGAAACTGCTTGTCAGCGTGCGTTTGGCGGCACAGTGTACGGACGCCCGAGTGAATGTTGTGGTGAAAGATTTATTTGCCAAGTATCCGTCACCGGCAGCACTTGCCGCCGCCACACCGGAAGAAATCGAAGAGATTGTGAAGCCATGCGGACTTGGTAAAAGCAAAGCGAGAGATATTCATAAATGCATGACTACGCTTGTAGAACAATATAACGGACAGGTGCCGGATGACTTTGACAAATTGCTAAAACTCCCCGGTGTTGGTCGGAAGAGCGCAAATTTAATTATGGGCGATGTTTTTGGAAAGCCGGCGATTGTAACCGACACGCATTGCATCCGCCTTACAAACCGGATGGGACTCGTGGACGGCATCAAAGACCCGAAGAAGGTAGAGATGGCTCTCTGGAAAATCATTCCCCCTGAGAAAGGAAGTGACTTCTGCCACCGCCTTGTTAATCATGGCAGAGAAGTATGTACCGCAAGAAAAGCTTATTGTGAGAAGTGCTGTTTGCAGGAGGTTTGTAAGAAGTCTTTGTGATAAATATTTGTTGGAATTTTTTTTGTTTCCGTAATTCAAAAGAAAAACTTTGCGTCTCGTGGGCGCTTTCGCTAATTGAGTGCGTAGCGGTATGGGCACTGAAACTACCAGTGGTCTCCGCTCCGCTTCGGTCGTTGCATAACAGAAGTCCACTGGACTTCTTGCAACTCATACCGACGCACTCAAAACCCACGAGTCTCAAAGTTTTTCTTTTGTATTACTGGAATTCCAAATCGATTGGAAACAAATTTTTGGCATAATCGGGGCGACTTAAGCGCAACATCGGGCCAAAACAACGCTTTTTACTTGATTTGTCTTATAGGGTTGCATTTTTGCCCGATTATCAGCCCTTATTAGAGAAAATCACGGGGCAAATGCAACTCTTTCGAGAGAAATTTCTGCTTTTGGTTGTTTTCAGACACTTCTTTTCAAAATCTATGCAACTCTTTTCGCTTTTTATAAGGGTTAAGGTTGCATACGGCACTTACTTGCATTAGAGGGGGCCTGAATGAGTCAAGAATTTGTGGTTGGCTTCTTTGGATATTAGTAATTTATTAAAAAAATATGTATCAAGTGGGTTTGAGTACGTCGGTATGGAGCACTGGTATTTTCAGTGCCCATACCGCTACGCACTCAACGAGCGGGAGCGCCCACTTGATACATATTTTTTTAATAAACTACTCGAAAACAAAAAGCCCGCCCGATTCCTACTTCATCAACACCTTCTCATACATCAGCCCAACCAAAAACCAGAGTGGGGCGTAGTCAAAGCGGACGATTCCTTTATAATTTGCTTTGGATTTACTATAATCCCACGGGCAGCAGCCGCGTTTTTTCAAGAAGGAGCCGGTGCTGTATTCGGTGAGGAAAATGCAGGCAGTGTAGACGGAGCCGCGCACGAGGACATGCCTGCCCTGCATTTTTTTGCAGAGAGGAGAAAGAACGGACGCCATGCCATAAATGGGGAACATCCAGATGGACGTCTGGCAGGGCATTTTCTTATTTTTTTCTCCGCACAAAGAGCCGCATCCGGTCCATAAACATTCCATACCCCAGCCGATGAGACCACATTTCAGAAAATCAGTTGTTTGTTTTTTTAATTTCTTATTCAAAACCATCCCTCCTAGAAGCAGTATGCCCCGAAATGCTTGCGAATACTCATGGAATTCGGTATAATAGATATGATACGTTAGAAAAGCAGAAAATCCAGATAGGAGGTACAACAGATATGGCAGTCATTCGACCATTTCAATGTGTAAGACCTGAAAAATCAAAAGCAGCAAGAGTCGCCGCTTTACCATATGATGTATATAATCGACAGGAGGCAAAAGAAGAAGTTCTTCGTGAGCCAATGTCATTTTTAAAAATTGACCGTGCAGAAACTAGTTTTGACGATTCGGTGGACACCTATGCACCGGAAGTTTATCAAAAAGCAAAAGAATTGCTCGAAAAAGATATTGCGGACGGTGTTTATATAACAGACACAGATTCGGCGTATTATGTATATGAACTCGTGATGGATGGACGTTCACAGACGGGAATTGTTGCCTGCGCATCCGTGGATGATTATGTAAATGGCGTAATCAAAAAGCATGAAAATACAAGAGAAGACAAAGAAATTGACCGTATTACACATGTGGACACGTGTAATGCACAGACCGGACCAATCTTTCTTGCATACCGCAGTGAAAAAGTGATTGATGAAATTGTGGCGAAAAAACAGAAAGAAGAGCCGATTTATGATTTTACGGCAGTGGATGGAATTACACATCGCGTCTGGAAAATTGCGGAGGCAGAGGACGTAGAAAAATTAGGAAAAGCGTTTGCGGATATTGAAAATATTTACATTGCAGATGGCCACCACCGTGCAGCTTCGGCAGTGAAAGTCGGATTGAAACGCAGAAAAGAAAATCCGGGTTATACCGGGGATGAAGAATTTAATTATTTCCTGTCAGTGCTTTTCCCGCATGACCAGTTGATGATTATGGATTATAACCGCACCGTAAAAGATTTAAATGGATTAAGTAAAGACGAATTTTTGGAAAAAGTAGCTGAATGCTTTGAGGTAAATGAAGAAGATGGCGCTGTCCGCCCGCAAAAGAAGGGCGAAGTTGGAATGTATCTCGACAAACAGTGGTACCGCCTGATAGCAAAACCAGAGTTGTTTGAAGGAAAAGATGCGGTTGGTTCACTGGATGTATCGGTGCTGCAGGATTATCTTTTGGGACCGGTTCTTGGTATTGGCGACCCGCGTACCGATTCGCGGATTGATTTTATCGGAGGAATCCGCGGACTCAAAGAATTGGAGCGTCGGGCAGATAACGACATGAAAGTTTCATTTTCCATGTATCCGACATCCATTACGGAACTTTTTGACGTGGCAGACCAAAAACTTTTGATGCCGCCAAAATCAACGTGGTTTGAACCGAAATTACGCAGTGGATTATTTATTCACGAAATCTAAGGAGGAAAATTTAAATGGATAAGTTTTTTAATTCGGACAATATGGTAATGCGCACGCTCAGCAAAATTTTTGATATTGGCTGGCTGACACTTATTTATCTCGTGTTTTGTATTCCGATTGTTACCGTGGGAGCAGCAACGACATCGCTGTATTATGTAAGTGCCAAAGTGCTGCGCCACAACCGCAGTTATGTATGGCGTGAGTTCTGGCACAGTTTTAAGACAAACTTTTTGCAGTCCACAATTGCGTGGGTTGTAACGGCAATTATCGTGGTGCTTCTTTGGCTGAACATGAATATTGTAGCGGAGACCGGCGGTGAAAAAGGCGGGTATCTGATTGGTGCGTATTACGCCCTTGTGTTTATCATTTTGTGTATCAGCTGTTACATTTACCCGATTATTTCACGCTTTGGAACAAAATTCTCGCAGATTCTGCGTTTGAGTTTATATTGCGCGTTCCGTCATTTTCTGCATACACTTTTGATGCTTGTGATTCTGGCGGCAACGGTAGCACTTATCTGGTTTGGCATGGTGACAAACGTGGTGCTTATTTTCATTTTTGCGCCGGGTGCTTTGCGTCACTCTTGTACACGTTCCCAATGGAGCATGTCATGAAAAAATATATGCCAAAAGAAGAGAAAAAATACACAGAAGATGGGGAAGAAATTGTAGCTTGGTATAACGAGTAAAGAAAAGGGAGAAAATTATGGCAAAACAATTAGAAGACTATATGCAGTGGCCGGAAATTGAGGCGCTTATGTATGCCGAGTGCGGCAGACCGGAGACGGTTCTTGGACCGAAGCAGGTGGACAAAAGCCATGTGCTTATCACGGCATTTGAACCGGAGGCAGATTCGATTGTCGTTTCCGGTGAGGATTTAAAAAAAGAATACAAAATGACAAAAATGGACGAGACCGGGTATTTTGCGGTATTGATTCCGGCAAAAAAGATTCCTTCGTATCATTTTGTCTTGAAACAGGGGAAAAAGAAAATTGAAAAAACGGATGCTTATGCAGTAGACTCTTTGTTTGACGGCGTGGACATGACGCAGTTTAGCAATGGAATTCATGATACCGTTTATGAAAAACTGGGTGCTCATCCGATGACAATCGAGGGCGTGAAAGGAACGTATTTTGCAGTGTGGGCGCCGGAAGCAAAGGCGGTCAGTGTCGTAGGTGATTTTAACGACTGGCAGGCAGCGAGAAATCCGATGCGCTATCTGGAGGCAGCAGGAATTTACGAGTTGTTTGTTCTGGGTGTAAGTGCCGGAGATTTGTATAAATATGAAATCTGGGGCGCGGACGGAAAGCGCGTGATGAAGGCAGATCCGTACGGCAATTATGCAGAGCGTCGTCCGGCGACGGCAAGTATTGTATGGGATTTGAATAAGTATCACTGGAAAGATGAAAAGTGGCTTGCCAAGCGTAAAAAATGGAATGCGAAAAAGGAGCCGATGCTTGTTTACGAAGTGGCGCTTGGCGCATTTAAAAAGCCGGCGGATGCCGAAAAAGAATTTTATAATTATCGTGAACTTGCTCCGATGATTTGCGATTATTGTGAGGAAATGGGTTATACGCATGTGGAACTGATGCCGATTATGGAGCATCCGTATGACGCTTCCTGGGGGTATCAGGTAACCGGTTATTATGCACCGACTTCCCGTTATGGAACGCCGGATGATTTTATGTATTTGGTAGATTTTCTGCACCAGCATGGAATCGGCGTTATTTTAGACTGGGTACCGGCGCATTTTCCAAAAGACGAACATGGACTTGCCCGTTTTGACGGCACTTGTTTGTATGAGCATTTGGACAAGCGTCAGGGCGAACATCCGCACTGGGGCACGCTGATTTACAATTATGGCAGACCGGAAGTAATCAATTTCCTCACTGCCAATGCGCTGTTCTGGCTGGAGCGTTTCCACATTGACGGACTTCGGATGGACGCAGTTGCTTCGATGTTGTATCTCGATTACGGCAAGGAAGATGGCGAATGGGTTGCCAATGTTTATGGCGGAAATGAGAATTTAGAAGCCATTGCATTTTTACAGAATTTGAACCAAAAAATTCATGAAAGAAAAGATGGAAGTTTTTCGATTGCTGAGGAATCTACGGCGTGGCCGCAGGTGACCGGCCCTGTTAAAGAGGGCGGCCTTGACTTTGATTTGAAATGGAACATGGGCTGGATGAATGATTATCTGGAGTACATCCGCACCGACCCGCTGTTTCGTAAAGGGCGTCATGGTATGCTCACTTTCAGCATGATTTATCAGTATTCGGAAGATTTTATGCTTGTCTTGAGCCACGATGAAGTCGTTCATATGAAAGGCTCCATGTTTACGAAAATGCCGGGAAGTATTTCGGATAAATTTGCTACACTTCGTCTGACGTACGGTTACATGGCAGCACATCCGGGCAAAAAGTTGATTTTTATGGGTCAGGAATTTGGACAGGAAAGAGAATTTTCGGAGAAACGGGAACTCGACTGGAATCTTTTGGATGCCGTAGACGGAGAAATGTCGGATAACGAGAGACTGCGCCAGTATGTCAGTGTTCTCAATTCGTTCTATCTGGCACATCCGGCGATGTATGAACTGGATGCACGTCCTGCCGGTTTTGAGTGGATTAGTACATTGGATGCGGATCACAGTGTAATTGCTTTTTTACGAAAAAGCAAAGACGAAACACTTTTGGTTGTCTGCAATTTTACTCCGGTTTCTTACGAGGCATTCCGTATTGGTGTGCCGTTTGCCGGAAAATATAAAGAAATCTTTAACAGTGATGCGTCCGAATACGGCGGAACCGGATTTGTGAATCCGCGCGTAAAACAGTCCAAACGCAAGCACTGGGATGGTAGAGTAAATTCGATTGAGTGTCGTCTTGCGCCACTTGCCATTCAGGTATTTACCTGCACAAAAGTGCCGTCAAAAGCAGGACGCAAAAAGAAAGAGAGTTAAATCATGGTAAATATAATGCAGCAGCTCATTCAATATGTAGAGCAGCTGGTTCCGCGGGGAATGGATTTTATCCTTTCCCTCGCCATTGGAATCATTGTCTTTTTTGTTGGCTCAAAGCTTATAAAAAAACTGTTGAAAATTGTGCGGCGTTCGATGGAAAAAAGAGAAATGGACCCGGGTGTTATTTCCTTTTTCCTCTCGGCATCTAAAATCACGCTGTATGTATTTTTGATAATCACTGTGGCACAGATTTTCGGATTTGCCGCAAGTTCCATTATTGCAATTGTCGGCTCCGCCGGTCTAGCAATCGGTCTCGCCCTTCAGGGAAGCCTTGCCAACTTCGCCGGTGGTGTCCTGATTTTGATTATGAAACCGTTTTGTGTCGGTGATTACATCATTGTCGGTGATGTGGAAGGCGTTGTTCAGAAGATTGATGTGGTTTACACCACGCTGACAACGGCTGATAACCGTGCCGTCATTTTACCAAATGGAAAACTGGCAGATTCTAACATTGTCAATGCGACAAAAGAGGACCGTCGCCGCGTGGATATTTCGGTTGGAATTGCTTATGACGCGCCACTTAACCTGGCAAAAGAAGTGTTGATGAAAATTGGTGAGAGCCAGAAAGACAGACTTCCTGACGAACCAATTCGCGTTGTCGTTTCAGAGCTTGGCGACAGTGCCGTGATTTTGCTGATTCAGCTCTGGGTGAAACCGGAAGATTACTGGACGACCCGCTGGGCAATGACCGAGCAGATTAAGAAGTCGTTTGACGAAGCCGGTATTTCCATCCCATTTCCACAGATGGATGTGCATATGGTATCAACAAAAGGAAACTGAATAAAAATCATTTGAATGACCTCGTACTTTGGAAAGTGCGGGGTTGTTTTTTTGTGGAAATGATTTTTGATGTTGAACTTGTTTGAGTAATATGTTATAAACAAGTTTACTGAGAAGTTTATTGGACAGCTGGCGTGGTAGGATGGAGTCACCGAAAGGGAAGAAAACCTTTGGAAACTATAAAAATATCAGTTATTTGAAAAAGGTGGAAAGGTGGCGGTATGAATGATAGAATATTTATTTTTAGATATTGAATGGAATGCAAAAAACAATTCAAAGAACGTATCCGATTGGGAGCCGGTTCAGGTGGCAGCAATCGGAGCAGATGCAGATTTGAAGGCAGAAAAATCATTTGCCAAGCGGGTAGGTCTGAAAGATATTGAGACCCTTACAGAAAATACTTGCAAACTAACCCATGTGCAAAGGAAAGAAGTGTCTGTGGCAAAACCGGCAAAGGAAGTGTTCGGAAACCTGAAACAAACATTTCCCAAATTCTCATTTGTTGTTGTTTGGTCTTGGGAAACCTATCAGATATACCGTGAGACTATGAAACGAGAGGAGATACAACTGCCGAAGCATCGAGTGATATTGATGCAGGAAATTTTGCAAACGATAGCGGTGGAAGAAAAGAATCCAATTGGTTTTGAAGCGGCTCTCAGGCAGGCAAAAGTTTCGTATCGGCCGTGGATGCTTTGCATTACTCCAAATATGATGTTTCTTATCTGTACGAGCTATTTAAGAGTATGTATATAAAATACGACGGGTGGACGAGGGATGATTTATGTGCGGTGAATCCGATTACCCGAAAAATACATCAGAGTGACTGCCGGTATGCAGCAGGAAAAAATGCAGTTGAAATGCAGGGAGCAAAAAAGTTTGTCTTTTCTGGGTATAAACCCTGCCGGTGTTGTTTTTCAAAAGACCAATGGCAGCGTTTTTATTGGAAAAAGCCAAGTAAGGAAGATAGAAAGCAGCAAAAAGTGAAAAGATTAAGGCTTCTTCCGCTTACTGATAATAACATTGAGAAAATCTGTGAGGCGTTTGGCTTTTCCTGTAATTTCATTGCAGATATGGTTTCCATCACCACGGCAGCCGGTTATTGGCGGATTTATTTGGATGATGACAATGTGCGGTATGTCATGCATGCAAACTTTCGCGTCAATCGTTCGACCGCTTCCAAGCGTGGTCGTATAAAATGCAACCAAGGCTTTCACAATCAGAATTTGAAAACCCATAATTTTTATGATGTCGTGCAATATATTTATCATCATGACAAGAAGATGATGCGTGCAAAGAAGAAAAAAATTGATGTGCTTTTTGAGAAAATAGCAAAGGAGTTGGCAGAATAATAAATAAAAAATAAAATGCATAGTAGCAGTGGATATAAAAATATTACAAAAAGTTACATATTTTTGACATTATCTTTGAAGTGTGATAATATTGGCGTATAAAGCGCTGATGGGGATAGGTAAATAGGAATGGATGAATCCCCAAAACGCAGGAATGTGAGTTGGGGATTTTTTTGTCAAAAGAGATGTTGCTAATATAAAGGGGGAGCAATGGTAAATAAGTTATTAGTTGGTAAGGTGGATGATAATTTTAATTGGCTGCCGTTATGGGTACATTTACAAGATACGGCTGGTGTTATGAAATTATTATTGGAAAACTGGATAGCAGACGCAACGGTTGAAAGTTGTGGTATGCAGTTCGAGAATTTTTACGCAATTGCAGAATTTGTTGCAGCTACTCATGATATTGGAAAAGCCACATCATATTTTCAAGCAATTATATGTAAAAAAGTACCGATTCTATATGACAATATTGTTAGTTCGGGTTTAATTGTTTGTGAAAATATGCTTCATCGAGGGAAAACACCACATTCATATGCAGGACAATGGATATTACAAAGTGATACAGTTAGTATAAATCTTCCGGAAAGTGTTGCAAATGTAATAGGAGCACATCATGGTGCACCATGTCCTAGAAAAACATTAAATGGTGTGGATGATTTACTTGTTGTATATCCTAGCAATTTTTATGGGGAAGAAGATGATTCCTCTATTCAGAGTATGCAGTGGCAGTCGATATGGAATGAAATTGTCAATGAAGCTCTTATGCTGAGCGGTTTTGATTCGATTTCCGAGGTGCCGGATTTGACAGTAGATGCGCAGGTGTTGTTGTCAGGGCTGCTTATTGTGGCAGATTGGATTGCGAGTAATACAAGGTTATTTCCATTAATAGGTTTGGATGATGATTTTGAAAAAATAGACTGTGACACTCGAGTTGCAGAAGGATGGAATCGATTGCAGTTTCCTGAAGAATGGCACTCAGAAGTATGTAATATGAGTAAACAGATTTTTCAGGAAAGATTCGGGTTTGAACCAAATGCAGTTCAGGAAGCAGTTATAAAAGCGATTAATGAAACCAATACACCAGGTATATTTATACTTGAAGCACAGATGGGAATTGGTAAGACGGAAGCAGCATTAGGGGCAGCAGAAGTCATGGCATCAAAGTGTAATAGTAAAGGTATATTTTTTGGCTTGCCAACACAGGCAACTTGCAATGGATTGTATGATAGATTATACGAATGGGCATCATCTGTTTCGGATGAAACAGTAAATGCTATTCGGTTAGCACATGGGGGTGCAAACTATAATAAGAATTATCAGCAACAGGTGATACAAGGAAAAACATATGTATACGAAGAGGAGATAGATTCTAGTGTATATGTACATCCGTGGTTTCAGGGAAATAAAAAAGCTTTGCTGGCGGATTTTGTTATAGGTACTGTGGACCAGTTTTTAATGGCATCATTAAGACGTAAACATTTTATGCTTGCGGCATTTGGGGCTGTCAGGGAAGGTTGTGATTATTGATGAATGTCATGCATATGACGCTTATATGAATCAATATTTGGAACAATCCATAGAATGGATGGCAGGTTATGGTGTTCCAGTGATTTTGTTATCTGCGACATTACCATTGAGTCGTAGAAAAGAATTGGTAAATCGATATATTAAGGGAATAAGGAGAAATAGCCCCAAAACAGAAAATCAGAAAAATCCAGTTTCCGGCGATTGGATGGACAATATTTCATATCCTCTGCTTACATGGACTGATGGTTTAGAAGTTCATCAGTGCAATATCTTACAGCAGACACAGAACCGTAATGTAAAAATGAACTATTTGCATGGAGTGGAGCAAACAGTTGGTTTGTTGAAAGAAAAGTTGTGTGATGGAGGATGTGCTTGTGTAATATTAAATACAATACGTCATGCGCAGGAGTACTATAGGGTGATAAAAGATTTAATAAAAGATGCAGAGGTGCTTTTGTATCACGCTCAATTTACTATGGAACATCGTCTTGAAAAAGAAGAAATATTATTAGAAAGGATGGGAAAGAAATCAAGTGACCAAAAACGCAATCGATTCATTCTGATTGGAACGCAAGTATTAGAGCAGTCATTAGATTATGATGCGGATATTTTGATTACCGAACTTTGTCCGATGGATTTATTATTACAAAGGATAGGGCGATTGCATCGTCATAATAGATGTGATGCCACTCATCATTATTCTCGTCCCAAAAGATTACAGCAAGCAGAATGTTATGTGCTGCTAGAGGCAATAAGTGATGGGGAGTCTGGTTTGTATGATAAAGGAAGTCAGATGATATATGGGGATTACCTGCTAATTAGGACGCTTAATATATTACCATCAGAAATAGTTATTCCCAAAGATATACCGACATTGGTCCAGCGGGTATATGATGAGAAAGATGATTGTGATTTAGATATTACGGATGTGAGGTACCTACAGGCCAAAGAGGACTTTATAGTAAAAAAAGGTAAGAAAAGGAATAATGCAAAAGCATTTTTGCTGAAATATCCACGAAAAACTATTCAGGGGATGTTGACAAATGAATATCTTGATAAAACTCAAAAAGGAAACATGAGTGTAAGAGATATTGAATCGTCAATAGAAGTTATTATCATGAAACGATATGAACAAAATAAAATAGGTTTTGTTTGCTCGGATACCGGAAATTCTATTAGAATGTTTGATTGTAATTTCTTGTCAGAAGAGGATGGTGTAGAGATTGCCAGACAAAGACTGTATTTACCGAGATTATTTGCAAATCCAGGACTATTATATCGTGCTATTGATGAACTTGAAAAAATGCAATATGAAATGAGTGTCTGGCAACGGAATCCTTGGTTGCAGGGAGAATTAATATTGTTGCTTGATGCGGATAATACAGCACAGCTTTGTGGCTATGATTTGCATTATGATTTTGAACTTGGTTTAGTAGTAGAAAAGGAGGATAAGAATGGATAAGGAATTTTGTTTATTAGATGAACCATGGATAAAAGTTTTAGATGAACAGAATGTAACGCGAGAAGTTTCGTTAATAGACATTTTCACTAATGCTCATAGATATAAGCGATTAGCTGGAGAAACAGTTACGCAGGATGCGGCAATTTTGCGGTTATTGTTAGCAGTTGCGATAACAGTATTTTATCGTTACCGAGCAGACGGATGTGAAGATTGTGTATTGGAGTATGATGACCCGGAAGAAGAAATTTTGAATCGTTGGTCGGAATATTGGGATAGTGGTGCATTTAACGCAAACGTATTTCAAGAGTACTTGGAAACCTATAGAGAAAGATTTTATTTGTTTCATCCAGAAACGCCATTCTGGCAGGTGGCGGATTTGGAAGATGGACTTTCTTATACAATAATTAATTTATATGGCAATATTAAAGAAAGTAAAAATCAGGGAACCAAACATCACTTTCATATGACGGATGGTAAATATGTTGAGAATATATCTTTTGCAGAAACTGCGAGGTGGTTAGTATTTAATAATGCCTATTCAAAAACGATAAAATATAAGGATGGAAAATCACTAAAAAATGCAAAGGTAGGTAGAGTTGGTGAATTGGGATTAATTGTTGCTGATTCGGATAACATGTATAAATTATTATTGCTGAATCTTTGTGCTTTAAAAAATGGTGAATTTGCGTGGAAAGAACCTAGACCGATATGGGAGGTAGAATATAAGACAGAAGTAGGACATGAAATCATTGCACCAGATAATTTACCAGAATTATACACAATCCAATCACGAAGAATTAGGCTCAACATGAGTAACGGTAAAATAATAGGTTATATGGCTACGTGTGGGAACTTCTATAGTAAAGAAAATGATCCGACAGAACAGATGACATTGTTGGAATATGATAAAAACAATGATATTGTACCTAGAAAACATAATATGAATATGGAGGTATGGAAAGAATTTACATCATTACTTCCAATTATAGATAATATAAAGGCGGGATTAGTATTTTGGCTTGAACGTTTAACTGAAGAGTCATTGATAGAAAATCGAATCGTAACATTTCAGATGATTGGTTTGAAATATGATAAAGACTATAGATTTATTTATGAAAATGAAATTAATCAGTCATTATCATTATCGCTTGGTTTACTAAACTCTGTTGGAAAGGTATGGGTAGGATTGATTACAGATCAAATTAATAAGTGTAAAGAGGTTGCCCATAAAAACTTTTATGAATTTGCACATAAGTTGGCTCTACATTTATATAAGGATGATAAAACTGTTAAATTCAAAACGGAAAAAATTAAGGAGATATTAGAGGTAGAGTATTATTTTAAGATAGATAAGGCTTTCCGAGAATGGTTGATTAGCATTGAACCAAGTAGCAGTAAGAGAGATATAAAAGAAAGAGAATGGCAGATAATATCATCTCAAACTGCTGAAGCGATTGTAAGAAATTATATAGCGAACTTGAGTCCGCAGTTTACAATGGCTGGTGCAAAGGCATTTGTGGTGTTTAAAAAGGAATTATATAAAATATATCCTAATAATTTAGGGGAGGGAGGTGAATAAAATATGAGTATAAAGCAGGAAATTGGTCAGTATATACGAAAGAAAATAACCTATTTGAAAGAGACTGGCGAATATATATCAACAAAGGCTGAATTGGCTCAATTGCGTAGAGGTGTTGGTCATAAGCCGGGAGAGTTACCAAAATTATATGGAATTCTTTTAAAGGATATGCCTGAGGACTTTTGGAATTCAGAAGGGTATGCAACAAAGCAAGAGTGGAGTTGTTATATTGCACTTACTTTGTATGCATGGCATCAACAGGGAAATGATATTAAAACACAGTGTGTTCATACATTTTCTAAAAGGAGTTTAGGAAGTGCACTGCGTTTGCTAACGTATAAAAGTAATGACTCGAATGCAGAAGAGAGAGTACTAAAAAAAATGCAGATATTGATTACATCTAATGACATGGATGAATTTGCATACCATTTAAAGAATATTATTACTTTATTGCGTAGCGAGGCAATTTCGCTAAATTATGCTGAATTGGCAGAAGATGTATATGCTTTTCAGTTTGAAGAGTCAAAAAAACGAGTAAGTTTAAAATGGGGACAAGATTTTTATCGAGAAAATAAGGAGGATAACAAAGATGAGTAAAAATTTATATTTTGATGTACATGTATTACAGACTGTGCCACCTAGTTGTGTGAATAGGGATGATACAGGAAGTCCAAAGAGTGCGGTGTATGGCGGTGTGAACCGTGCGAGAGTTTCTTCGCAGGCATGGAAGAGAGCGATGCGTTTAGAATTTAAAAGAATATTTGATCCGAGCTTGATTGGATATCGTACCAAGAATATTGAGAGTTTGTTGATAGAACAAATGAAGGAACTAGATCCAACAAAAGAAAAAACTAAATTAGAAGAAATTGCAAAAATAGTTTTAGATGAATCAAAAATCAAGAAAGAGAACAAAAAGGATGTTTTGTTTTTCATCAGTTCAAAGCAAGTCAAGGCTTTGGCTGAAATTGCTTTGGAATATGCAGCCGATGCAACTGGTAAGAGTGAGAAGAAAAAAATATACAAAGATAGATGGCAGGATGCATTGAAGAAAAATCCAAGTATTGATATTTTGTTATTTGGAAGAATGGCAGCTAGTAACGTAGAATTAAATTGTGATGCGGCAGCACAAGTGGCGCATTGTATATCAACACATGCAGTTAGTAATGAATATGATTATTTCACTGCGCTAGATGATTGTAGTGCTGATGATAATGCTGGTGCAGGTCATTTGGGTACAGTAGAATTTAATTCTTCTACCCTTTATCGATATTCTACAGTTAATATTGCGGAATTGATGGAAAATGGACTGAATATTGATGAAGTGTGTGATGTGCTGAGCGGTTATCTGGAAGCATTTATAAAGGCAATGCCAACAGGAAAACAAAATACATTTGCTAATAGAACTTTACCGTGTTTTACATATGTAACGATTCGAGAGGATCAACCGATTAATATGGCAGGAGCGTTTGAAAAAGCTGTAACTGGAAATGGTAAGGGGTATGAGAAGGATTCAATTGATGCCTTCTTAGAGTATACGAAGAAAGTATATGAAAATTATGCAGAGTATCCGAAAAAAAGCTTTGTGGTGTGTTTAGATGATGTAAATACGGAAGCAGAGCGTGTAAAAATGAAGGATTTGGCACGATTGGTTGAAAAAGAGATAAGGAACTATAACTAGAATAAGGAGTGTGATTGTTTGTATACGCTATTATTACGTTTAAGTGGTCCGTTACAATCATGGGGTTCTGATTCGCTATATGATAATAGAGGTACAGATTATTTCCCTACTAAGAGCGGTGTAATAGGCTTGATTGCTGCCGCATTGGGCTTGAAAAGGGGAGCATCACTAGAGGAATTGAATTCTTTACAGTTTGGTGTTAGGATTGACTGCCAAGGAGAATATATAAAAGATTTTCAAATTACTGATATGGGAGAAAAATTAAATAGTAATCTTTCTTCTAGAAACTATTTAAGTGATGCAACTTTTTTGGTAGGATTAGCCTCTGAAAAATATGATTTATTGGGAAAAATAAAGGAAGCGATTCATAATCCTAAATATGCCATTTTTTTGGGACGCAAGGCTTGTCCTCCTACATTACCTATGGACATGGGAATTATTGAATCTGAACTTTATGACGCGTTATGTTCCTATTCTTGGCTGATTCCTAAATGGCGTCAAAATAAACTTTTTGGCTGGAAAGATAAATTGGAATTGCGGATTGTGATGGAATCTGATAATGGTGCATTAAAAAAAGATGCTCCCATTTCATTTGAGTCTAATTACCGGCAATATGGGTATCGTTCTATTAAAGATATGCCATGCAAAGTTATATATAAGGCTGTTTCACAAAATGAAACATTGCATGATCCAATGAAGGAATTGGGGTGAAAAATATGTACTTATCAAGAGTTGAATTAGATATTAGTAAAAAACAGACACAAGTTGCTTTATCCGCACGTAATAAGTTTCATGGTGCGATTGAAAATACATTTTTTGGTGAAGATGACGAACGGTTAAGAAATCTTTGGCGTATTGATAAAGTGAACGGAAAGATGTATCTGTTATTATTGAGCAGATTAAAGCCGGATTTATCGAATTTAGTAAAACAGTTTGGTGTTGCTTCGTCGACATTTGAAACCAAGGAATATGATGTTTTATTGAATCGGATTACAGAACAGTCAGTTTGGCAGTTTAGATTAGTTGCCAATCCAACCAAATGTTTAAAAAAAGCAAATGGAAGAGGCAAGAGAGTGGCACATGTTACTCCGGAACATCAGAAAGAGTGGCTTGTAAGACAAGCAGAAAAACATGGTTTTCAAATTTCAGGGGAAAGTCTGCAAATTATGGATTCTACGTGGATGATGTTCAATAAACGCGGAGAAAGGATGGTGCGAGCGTTAGCGGTTACTTATGAAGGACTATTAAAAGTTATCGATGTGGAAAGATTCAGGACAGCATTAATTGATGGAATTGGACGTGAGAAAGCCTATGGCATGGGGTTACTTACGATTATGAGGACAAATTCATGGATGGACTAAAAAAGCCAGAATTGCAGGCTTTAACAACTGTAAAAGATCGTATTACATTTCTTTATGTAGAGAGATGTAAAATCAGTCGGGATAGTGGTGCAATTACGATTCATGATGAACAGGGAACCAAATCAATTCCGGCGGCAATGGTTAGTGCATTGTTGTTGGGACCAGGAACGGATATATCTCATAGAGCAGTAGAATTGATAGGTGATGCGGGTGCTTCTATTGTATGGGTGGGGGAGCACGGCGTCAGATACTATGCAAGTGGACGAGCACTCACAAATCATGCAACGTTATTGTTAAAGCAAGCAAAGTATGTAAGCAATGAAAAATTACATATACAGGTTGCAAGAAAGATGTATCAGTTAAGATTTCCGAATGAAGATGTATCCAAATTGACAATGCAACAACTTCGGGGACGAGAAGGAAGCAGAGTAAGAAATATTTACAGGCAGCAGTCCAAGAAATGGAATGTTGAGTGGAAAGGGCGCAATTATAATCCAGAAGCTTATGAAAATGGTGACGTAGTTAATAAATCATTATCTGCAGGAAATGCTTGTTTATATGGAATTGCTCATTCGGTTATTTGTGCATTGGGATGCAGTCCGGGATTGGGATTTGTTCATGTAGGACATGAGTTATCATTTGCATATGATATAGCAGATTTATATAAGGCTGAAGTTACGATTCCGATTGCATTTGAAATAGCGGCTAGTAATGTAGAAGATGTAGGCAGTGAAACAAGAAGAAGAGTGCGAGATGTATTGAAAAGCGGGCAAATATTAGACCGAATGGTACATGACATCAAATGGTTGTTACTGGATGATTTTAGTGAGGAAGACTATAAAAGTACTTTATATTTATGGGATAATATTGACGGCAATAAGGAACATGGCGTATCTTATTAGAGGAAGTAGAGATGGTGGTGTTATCAGTAACAAATTGTCCGCAGCAATTGCGCGGCGATTTAACAAAATGGTTTATTGAAATTGATATTGGTGTATATGTTGGAAAGATTACAGCAAGAGTTCGTGAGAAAATATGGAGTCGTGTATGTGATAATATTAAGACTGGAAAAGCAATTATGGTATATTCGACTAATTCGGAGCAAGGTTTCGCCATATTAACACATAATACTGCGTGGACTCCTATAGACTGTGAGGGAATATGGCTTATGCAAAAGAGCAATTATGCTACAGACTCATTGCCACAAAGTCAGTTGGTGAAAGGTTTTAGTAAAGCTGCTCAATATGCAAAGCGGAAAACATATAGAAATGCTTCTATAAAGCAATATGTCATTCTTGATTTGGAGACGACGGGATTAAATTTTGATTCTGATCGAATTATAGAAATTGGGATGCTTAGAGTAGAGGAGGGGCATATAGTAGACCAATATCAGAATTTTATTAACTCTGATAAGGCTATTCCACCAGATATTATTTCTTTGACGGGCATAACATCTGAGATGGTAACTGAAAATGGGATTTCTGAGATGGTTGCATTGCAGGAGGTCAAAGAATTTATTGCAAATGATACCGTTGTAGGCTATAATGTGGATTTTGACATTAACTTTATTAATAAAATGTGTGAACGGCATTCTCAAAATACATTTATCTTTAAATGTAAAGATATGCTTAGATTAGTTAGAAGGAAATTGCACCTTGACAATTACAGATTAGAAACAGTTGCGAGAGCATGTCATGTCGAAATTGAAATTATGCATAGGGCACTTGAGGATTGTAAGTTAATTAATAGGATCAATAATGAACTAAATATTTTTTGATTTGCTGCATTTATTTACATGCGGTAATTCGTGTTTTTTTTAGTGTTATCCCCGCGAATGCGGGGGTGATCCTGCAATACACAGTTTATATTCTTTGCTTGCAAGGTTATCCCCGCGAATGCGGGGGTGATCCTAGATTTCTCGTTAGCAATTATGTAATCACCAAGTTATCCCCGCGAATGCGGGGGTGATCCTAAGTGTCGCAAATCCATCTGGATAGAATTTGCGTTATCCCCGCGAATGCGGGGGTGATCCTATAACCTATTTTTAGAATAATGTCAAGTGTTTGTTATCCCCGCGAATGCGGGGGTGATCCTTTGAAAATCAATCGCATTCTTAAAAAGATAATGTTATCCCCGCGAATGCGGGGGTGATCCTATACAGAACAACTGCTACTACAATCAGTTCCGGTTATCCCCGCGAATGCGGGGGTGATCCTGGTTGCCGTATTATATTGGCTTTAGACCTTTAGTTATCCCCGCGAATGCGGGGGTGATCCTACGTATGAACCGTATTTCTGTCAAGCGTTTCGGTTATCCCCGCGAATGCGGGGGTGATCCTGTAACTACTCGATGGAATTTGTTGACCGTAACGTTATCCCCGCGAATGCGGGGGTGATCCCAGCCACTTCATACGCTCCGCTACCGGTATCTTGTTATCCCCGCGAATGCGGGGGTGATCCTAGCCATTTTGACACTGTAAATTTCAAACTTTTGTTATCCCCGCGAATGCGGGGGTGATCCTGTTGCCAGCTTGTCATTTACAAGGAAGTCAAGGTTATCCCCGCGAATGCGGGGGTGATCCTGGGTTTTCGCAGTAGTGCATAACCCCGGCTTTGTTATCCCCGCGAATGCGGGGGTGATCCTACGACGAGCGAATCGCAGAGTTGCAGGACGAGGTTATCCCCGCGAATGCGGGGGTGATCCTATCCAAATCCAACATAGTCACTGTTTGTCTCGGTTATCCCCGCGAATGTGGGGGTGATCCTACCCTAAGGTAGCAACTTTGGCTTCCAAATTGGTTATCCCCGCGAATGCGGGGGTGATCCTTATATGCTAGGAGGAAATTTATGATAGGCGAAGTTATCCCCGCGAATGCGGGGGTGATCCTGTTTGGAATACATTGTTTGTTATGCTAATTATGTTATCCCCGCGAATGCGGGGGTGATCCTTCGTTCCGACATCTTCTCTTGTTACAACAAAGGTTATCCCCGCGAATGCGGGGGTGATCCTAGCTTCTCTTGTTGCACAGCAGCAGTCGGAAAGTTATCCCCGCGAATGCGGGGGTGATCCTTGATTTATAATACTGATATTGTGAGCGACACAGTTATCCCCGCGAATGCGGGGGTGATCCTGGAGGTTAAGGAACACGGTGGCGAACTGTTTTGTTATCCCCGCGAATGCGGGGGTGATCCTCTTATCTGGTCTACACTTTGTAAACAGATTGTGTTATCCCCGCGAATGCGGGGGTGATCCTGGAAAAAGACTTAAGCAGCACAAGAACAGGAAGTTATCCCCGCGAATGCGGGGGTGATCCTAGTAGGTTTGAGACGGTTTAAGAAAAAAATAGTTATCCCCGCGAATGCGGGGGTGATCCTGCAAAAGCGATAATTGCGGCAACCAGCATTTAGTTATCCCCGCGAATGCGGGGGTGATCCTGGGAAACGATATATTTTTCCGGCATCAATCTCGTTATCCCCGCGAATGCGGGGGTGATCCCTTGCCATCCTACTATAGCGAGTGCGAATCGTAGTTATCCCCGCGAATGCGGGGGGTGATCCTTGGCGGTATGGTTACATTTAGCAGACATGGAAGTTATCCCTGCGAATGCGGGGGTGATCCTGAAATTGGGTAAAAAGGAATACAAGGTATTTCGTTATCCCCACAGGAGCGGGGGGATCCTTGCTCGACAAAACCATAGTCGCCTCCACGCCAGTTATCCCTGCGGATGCAGGCCGATTCGATTGATATGATAACATTATAAATTGAAATGGAGAATGCATTACTATAACTGGTTCTTTTCTTGTCATGGAGTTTGTATTCAACAGAATAAAACTGTTTTTATTGTAATTATGTTATTTTGAAATGATTTGCGTCTCCACTACTCCCCTTGCCACTCTCCCCCAACCCATGTTACACTAAGACCAAACATTTCAACCGAAAGAAGGTGGCTGCTATGGGATTTTTCAAGAAAAAAGAAAAGGCTGCGCCAAGTGGAGATTTTGACAGAGAAAACGAAAAGCCCATTATTAAAGCGAGCATTTGCAATGGGGAGCAGATTGCTGGATTTAAAAATATTCATACAGGCAAAATGAGAGAAATTATGCTGATAAAAACGTCGGCTGATTTGGAATATTTCAAGACTATGTATGGAATTGAAACGGAAATCGAAAAAGAGTATTAATCGAGGTGTTGTTTTTATGCAAAAGAACAAAAAGCGGGCATATCCGGCATTTATCAGGGAAGATGAAGGAATGCAGTTAGTGTATGTGCCGGATTTTGCGATTTTTACGGAAGGTCATGATTTGGTAGATGCAATTGAAATGGCACGGGATGCTATTGGCATGACAGGAAAAGCATACGAGGAAGATGGGAAGGAATTGCCGGAACCGTCAGATTATGAAGAAGCAATAAAGAGGGCGGAATTGATAAAAAGTGATTTCGATTATACGGAGGGCTATCTTACCTTGGTTGATGTGGATTTTCAACTATTTGACAGAGCTTAATTGGTCCACCTAAAATTAGTCTTATACTGCTTAAAATACTGCGATGTTTCATCATTCAGTGCACCAAGAATATTGTGATAAATAGGGGCAATTACGAGAATCAAATTTTTGCCTGCCATCTGTCAAAATTGTGCAACATAAAAGGGACCCACAGAGTGATCCCCCGGTGTAGTCCGAAAACATACACCTTTCTCAACACATGTACCATACAATATACTTAGAAAAAATGCAAGCAAAAATTCTAATCTGATAACATACCTAAACGGTTATTTGATTTTGTATCTATGATAGTATCCATAACTTATATTCAATTATACGCCTTCCTTCATTTGGAAAATTATGTATCTGATATAACAGTATAGGAATAATAGCGCAATAAAAAAGCTGGCAGAGGTATTTTACTTGGGGTAAGGCCCTGTTAGAAAGCTTAGTCAGCACTTTTAGCTCATTTGTTTCGAGGTAACAAAGTAAAAAACTTAAAAATAAAGGATTTTAGGCTTGGCAAAATATGAGAAGATTTCATCAATGAAAGTGAGTAATATGTTATAAATATGCCTGGTGGGATGTTTATTGGACAACAAAGCGTGGTAGGATAAAGGCATCGAAAGGGAAGGAAGGGGTGACAAACTATAACAGCAGTAACTATATTTTGAAAAAATATTCAATTAAGGAGGAATTTATTATGGCAGAATTAATTAGTGGAATATTAACAATAATCGTATGTTATCTGTTAGGTCACTGGGATGAAATTAAATTTAATAATAGAACTTCACCAGACGGTTATCACACAGATCATGAGGCACTCAACAGAGATCTTGTTCTTAAAGGGAAAAATGAAACCATGAGGCGTTTTAATCGTGGTGAATATGATGTGAAAGATTGATGATGTCAAAAAGTGGACTTGAGGATATCTAACAGATATTGTTAGGTGCTATTTTTACAATCAAAAATAAAAAGAAGATAATTGCCCCATCCCCCAAAACATGCTACACTAAAACTAAATATTTCAACCCCAAAAGCACTAAGAAAGGAGCACCTATGCTTACTTACCAAACCCTAACCGAAGGACTATACAACACAGCCGTTGGCAAATCATTTCTCGTGAAAGGAATTGAATACATAAAAATGAACGAAGCACTTCTTATGAGAAAAGACACGGGAACGTATTACACATATGGCATTGATTTTGGGAAAATGCCGGGTTTCTAAAGAAGTTAAAAAAATCTGTTCCGGTCGTTACGTCTGGAAAGTAGCAATATGCAGGTGAGCAATAGTGTATTGAAATTGGAGGAATTTCATGGATACAAGAAAAAGTGACGCAATTTACGAAATACTATTACAAAAAGGCTTCGCCGAAAGTCTGTGCCGGGAGATTGCATACAAATATATGAATACCGATTATACAGCGACACGAATGCTCGGCTATTTGTACCGCATGACCGAGCTAAAAGAAGAACAGCTTGTCGACGAAATGATAGCAATCTTAGAAGACAGAGACCGAATCATAAAAAAACATGAGATGGAACAGGCACAGGCAGCCATCAATCGGATTTATAATGAAGGGTTGGAATAAATTAGTTTCACTGTATGATTAACTAGAAAATGAGAATGTTGTTTCACATTCGGAACCGCTCCCGCTTAGAGAACACACGTAGCGGTGCCTGAGGGCAAAATACGCCCTCTATGCACCGACGGTGTTCAATGTTCCTCATAGTGAAAGCAACATTCTCATTTTTTGCTAAGCATACAGCGAAATATTAAAAAAAGAAGATATGTTATATATTTTGCTTCAGATGCAACGCAAATCTTCACAAAATGTTAAAAGCGTTGTCATACAGGGCTTCAGGTGGATGTCAGAAAAAGTATGCCCTGCCCCCCAAAAATGCATTACAAGAACTAGTTTATATACGGTGTTAGATATCAATTTTTCAGGATTCCAGTAAATCATCAAGAAAACGGTTGCGATAAGTGGGTACAAACACGTGGGTATCGAGCATGTGTATTTAACATGCCGATACCCTTACGCGTTTGTTTAACGGGAGTGCCCACTTAACGTACCCGTTTTCTTGATAATTTACGGAACATGAAAAAATGCCATCTTGTAAAATTTATACAAATCCCATATAATATAAATACAAAATTATAAAGGAGGTCAATTATGGGTTGCGCAAAAATGAAGAAGTTACTTTGCCACGGACTGGCTGTGGCGATGGTTGTGTCATTAACGGCCACGGCATCGGACAGCAGTGCGGCAAAGAAAGAAAGCAAAACCTGCGAAGAAAACAATTACGATTGAGCAGGGAAAATCAAAAAAGATTGTGGTAAAGAATAAGAAGAAAAAAGCAAAATACAAATTTACCGCATCAAACAAAAGAATTAAAGTTTCGGCTTCCGGCAAGGTCAAAGCAGTAAAAGTCGGAACTGCCAAAGTTACGGTGAAGGAAAAGTATAAGAAAAAGACAAAGAAAATCGGAACCGTAAAGATTATTGTAACAAAGAAAAAGACAGTTAAGGGAACGAAGACACCAGTGCAGACGAGTAAACCAACAAATCAGCCGACAAGCACACCATCGGAGAAACCACAGGTGACCAAAGTGCCGATTAAGACGCCGGAACCGGTTGCGTCGGAAGTCTACAGTAACTATTTTGAAGACGGGGATCTCAAAGGATTTGCACCAATTGGTGGCAAACTGGAAGTTTCCAATTCACAGAACTACACAGAAGGCGGTATGAACAGTCTTCTTGTGAAAGACAGAACGAGTGAAACCGATGGTGCAAAACTTCCAATTTCCGAGTATGTGATTGCCGGTGAGCATTATCAGTTCAGCGTTGTTGTAAAGCAAGATACCGGAAAAAGCCAGAAGATTGCACTTCGTATGACTTATACTGACCAGAATGGAATGGCAAGAGACGTTACGCTGATTACAAACGCAGATGCAGGAAAAGCATGCGCAAGCGGTAAATGGACTACGCTCAAAGGCGAGATTACGATTCCGAAAAATCAGGGTGATGCAGCGATGACACTCACCATGACTACCGCGACAGATTCATTCCTTGTGGATGATGTTATCATTAGCGGAAAAGCACAGAATAATGTCTATAAAGTCAGTGACGAAGAGTATGAGAAAATGCTTGAAGACAGTGTGTACTCAACCGGAAACAATGCAAGAATCAAGCAGGTAATCCAAAATGCGAGAGACGGAAAAGATGTCACACTTGCTTACATTGGTGGTTCCATTACAGAGGGCGCATTGGCAAAACCAAACAGCATGTGTTATGCGGAAGTTTCGGCAAAAACATTTGGTGTGAAATATGGAAAGAACAATGGAGAAAATGTTCACTTTATTAATGCCGGAATGAGCGGAACGCCATCCGATATTGGTGTGGTCCGTTACAATCGTGATGTGATTGACCGTTTACCGGAAGGAAGCGATCATCCGGATGTGCTGTTCATTGAATTTGCCGTAAATGATTATGGTACGGCAACTGCAGGAAAAGGTTATGAAGGACTGATTCGTCAGGCGTTGAAATCCGGATCTGCTGTTGTGCTTGTATTCTCAGTGTTTAAACAGGCAAGCGGCGGTGTTGTATGTGAAAACGATTATCGTCCGTTTGGTACATACTATGATTTGCCGATGATTAGCATGGGAAATGCGATTTCTTCCTACTTTGCTACAAGTGATAAGGAAGCGTTTTATAAATGGTACTTTGGTGATTCCCTGCATCCAAACAACACCGGTTATCAGTTGATGGCAGACTGCATTACACGCATGTTTGATAAGATGGACAAAGAAACGGCAGAAGAAGATAATATCACCGATATGGATGCGATGGCACCGGTTAAGTCATCTGCTTACCAGGGAATGAAGATGTTGGATTCTAAGACCGATGTTACAAAGGACAATGCAATTACATCATTTACTTCCGGCGGATTTAATCAGAATGATAATGCAACGGGCTCTTTCCAGTACGAGTATAAGGGACAAAAGGTGCGGCATGGTTCCCGGATAACTGGATGCATACGTCAACAAGCGGCACGGACGCTTTGAAATTAAAAGTAAAATGTAAAGCACTTACGTTAATTTACAAATTGAGCAATTCAGTGGAATATGGTTCTGCCGATTTGTATGTAGATGGCAAACTTCAGGCAACTCTGAGTGGTTATGATACCAGCGGATGGAACAACGGTAAAGTATATGTAGCCATCGAAGAGGATGCCGAGGCAGAGCATACAATTGAACTTCGCATGAATGATGAAAGTGAATCAAAGAAGTTCACCCTGATGGCAATCGGTTATAACTAGGTAGTTGAAAGGAAGAAAAACCTGTGGTACACTATGGTTGAAAATGAAGCAAGGATATGAGAATTATGATGTACACAGGAAAACAGCTAAGGGCACTTGTGATGCCTCTTATGTTTGAGCAGTTTTTAAATGTAATGGTCGGCATGGTGGATACGCTGATGGTTTCCAAGGCGGGAGAAGCAGCGGTATCCGGCGTGGCACTTACGACTAATATTAATCTATTGATTATTCAGGTAATGGCGGCACTTGCGACAGGAGGTGCCGTCGTTTGCAGTCAGTACAACGGACGGCGTGATACAAAAGATGCTGCTTATGCGGCAGGACAGTTGGAAACGGTGTTGTTTATTTTCTCCATGGCAGCAGCGTTTATTTGTGCTGTTTTTGGAAAACAGATGTTACCGGCAATCTTTGGAAGTGTAGAAGATTCGGTTATGCACAGTGCATGGATTTATATGTTTGTAACGGCACTTTCTTATCCATTTCTTGGAATTTATAATGCGGGAGCCGCCATTTTCAGAAGTGTGGGAAACAGCAAGGTCAGTATGGGACTCAGTGTGTTAATGAATGCGATTAATATTGCGCTGAATGCGGTTTTGGTGGCACTCGGCTATGGGGTGCTTGGTGTGGCTCTTGCAACGCTTGTGAGCCGCGTTGTCTGTGGAATCTGTATGACCGTTTTGGTTGCCCACCCGTATAATCCTTTGCAGATAAAGAAATTTTCTTCACTGCTTCCGAATAAAAAAATGATTCTTCGGATTCTCCGTATCGGAATTCCAAGCGGTATTGAAAATAGCATGTTTCAGGTCGGAAAATTAATGGTAGTAAGTATGATTACGTCATTTGGAACGGCGGCAATCGCGGCCAATTCAGTCAGTTATTCCATTATTGAATTTCCCAATATTCCGGGGATGTCGATGGGGCTTGCCCTGATTACCGTGGTGGGAACCTGCCTTGGAGCCGGTGAGGTGGCACAGGCAAAAAAATACACGAAAAAACTGATGTTGTTTGCTTATCTGGGAGATTGGATCATGAATCTAGTTTTGTTTGTATTTGCCGTTCCGATTGTATCGGTATTTTCTCTTTCGCCGGAAGCAACCCGGATGGCGGCGGAGGTGCTTCGCTGGTTTAGTACAATTGCTGTTTTTATCTGGCCACTCAGTTTTACCCTGCCAAATGCATTGCGGGCAGCAGGCGATGTGAAATTTACGATGCTGACAGGAATTATTTCCATGTGGCTGTTTCGCGTGCTTTGCAGTTATTTACTTGCGGTGGTATGTAACATGGGTATTTTAGGCGTGTGGTTTGGTATGTTTATTGACTGGGCGGTCCGCTCGCTGTTATTTGCTGTGAGATATTTGTCCGGGCGCTGGCAGATGAAAAAAGTGATTTAAGATATTTACTGATTTTAAGGAGAACTGGTTATGATACAAGAAATTGCACCCAAAAAGTTTGATAATGCTTATCACGCAAAAAGTCCAAAGCCAGATGATTTTGTGCTTGTTTTTCGTGGACATGGGAAACTGGATGACAGGATTTTGTGCCAGATTGAAGATGGGAAAATTATACTTCCAACCTATAGTGAATTGGGGTGTGAAAAGCATTTATTACAATATTTATTTTCGATTGATGAAACCTGTTATTTTCTTTATATGCCGGGGGATTTATCAGCAGGTTTATTTATATCGGACATTTTTTCTTTTTCCTATGAACCAATTCGGAGCCTTCGCAGAAATGACCCGGTATACAATTGCTTTGCCGGTATGACAGGATATCATTTGTATGTCTGGTACCGCGATAATGTTTTCTGTGGCCGCTGCGGGGCAAAAACCGTGCATGATAAAAAGGAGCGGATGAAGAGGTGCCCGCATTGTGGAAATTTGATTTTTCCAAAGATTGCCCCGGCGGTGATTATCGGGTTAATTTATGAGGATTCTATTTTGATTTCCACGTATGCAGACCGTCCCTACAAAGGGCGTGCGCTGCTTGCCGGTTTCTGCGAAATTGGTGAGACACCAGAGCAGACGGTCGTTCGTGAGGTGCAGGAAGAAGTGGGGCTTCATGTGAAAAATATTCGTTATTTTGACAGCCAGCCGTGGGGATTTGACTCGAATCTTTTACTTGGCTATTACTGCGAAGTAGATGGCGGTACTTCGATTACAATGGACGAAACGGAACTTGCAACGGCACGCTTTGTTAAGCGGGATAAAATTGAAGAAGATAAAAATCTTTTAAGCCTTACGGCAACGATGATTGACCGGTTTCGCAAAGGCCTGGAATAGCTTTTTTATGGCGGCTCATTGACCCGGTGGCTGCGTTGCGTCAGGTTCCCTATCTTTTGTGGGTGATTTTTGCAGCGCTCTTAAATGCGTCGGTGTGGTGGATGAAAAAACAGAAACGAACAAATGTTCATTTTTTCGTTGCAATACAATTTTCAATGTGCTATACTTGTATCACGAGTAGTGAACGACCTATCGATAGGGAATGAATCATATGATTTGTTCCCTATGTTGTTATATCAATTCATCCAGACGGAGGTGGACAAATAAACGATGGACCATTTCGTATTACATTCCGAATACCAGCCGACCGGTGACCAGCCGCAGGCGATTGATGCTCTTGTAAAAGGCTTTCAGGAAGGAAATCAGTTTCAGACACTTCTTGGTGTTACCGGTTCCGGTAAAACTTTTACGATGGCAAATGTGATTGAAAAATTGAATAAGCCGACGCTTGTGATTGCACATAATAAGACACTGGCGGCACAGCTGTATGGGGAATTTAAAGAATTTTTCCCGGAGAATGCGGTAGAATATTTTGTGTCATACTATGATTATTACCAGCCGGAAGCCTATGTGCCTTCGACGGATACCTATATAGAAAAGGACTCGGCAATCAATGACGAAATTGATAAGCTGCGCCATTCGGCGACAGCGGCACTGACTGAGCGCAGTGATGTGGTTATTATTGCGAGTGTTTCCTGCATTTATGGACTGGGTAGTCCAATCGATTATCAAAATATGACGGTCTCCCTGCGTCCGGGCATGGAAAAGGATAGGGATGAGGTGATTCGGCGTCTGATTGATATACAGTACACGCGTAATGATATGGATTTTCATCGTGGCACATTTCGTGTGCGTGGTGATGTAGTTGAGATTTTTCCGGCATCGGCAAGTGACCGTGCGATTCGGGTTGAGTTTTTTGGGGATGAAGTGGACAGGATACAGGAAATTGATGTTGTGACCGGAGAGGCGACGGCGGACTTAGAGCATATGGTTGTTTTTCCGGCATCTCATTATGTAGTGGCGCCGGATAAGATGGAGCGTGCGATTGCGGGAATTGAAAAAGAACTGGATGAGCGCGTGAAGTATTTTAAGAGTGAGGATAAATTGATTGAGGCGCAGCGGATTTCCGAGAGGACACATTTTGATGTTGAGATGTTACGGGAGACCGGTTTTTGTTCCGGCATTGAGAATTATTCCATGCATTTGAACGGGCTGCAGCCGATGGAAACGCCGATGACTTTGATGGATTATTTTCCGGATGATTTTTTGATTATTGTGGACGAGTCGCATATTACGATTCCACAGATTGGCGGGATGTTTGCCGGGGACCAGTCGAGGAAATCTACGCTTGTAGAATATGGATTCCGCCTGCCTTCTGCCAAAAGTAACCGCCCTCTGAACTTTGAAGAATTTGAGGGGCATATTAATCAGATGATGTTTGTTTCGGCAACGCCTTCGACGTATGAGACAGAGCATGAGCTGCTTCGTACCGAGCAGATTATTCGTCCGACGGGGCTGTTGGATCCGGAACTTGATGTCCGGCCGGTTAAAGGACAGGTGGATGATTTACTCGGAGAGATTCGAAAGGTTACCGAGAAGAAGGGAAAGGTTCTCGTTACGACGCTGACAAAACGAATGGCAGAGGATTTAACAAAATACTTAAAAGAAGTCGGGGTGCGCGTGCGGTATCTGCATTCGGACATTGATACGCTGGAGCGTTCAGAAATTATCCGCGATATGCGTCTGGATGTGTTTGATGTCTTAGTCGGAATTAACCTGTTGCGAGAGGGACTTGATATTCCGGAGATTCAGTTGGTAGCGATTCTGGATGCGGACAAAGAAGGTTTCTTACGTTCGGAGACTTCTTTGATTCAGACGATTGGACGTGCGGCACGAAACTCGGAAGGACATGTTATTATGTATGCGGATAAGATTACCGATTCCATGCGTACGGCAATTGATGAAACCGAGCGGCGCCGCAAGATACAAAAAGAATATAATGAAGAACACGGCATTGTGCCAAAGACAATTCAGAAGGCGGTGCGCGATCGAATCCGTATTTCAAAGAAAGCAGGTACGGATATTACGGAAGAAGAGAAAGATCCGGAATCCATGAGTTTTGAGGAATTGCAGCGTCATATTGCTAAGATGATGAAACAGATGAATCAGGCAGCGGCTGAGTTGAATTTTGAAAAGGCTGCCAAACTGCGTGACCGGATGATTGAATATAAAAAGCATTTAGAGGAAATCCGCAGTGAACTTTAGAAGCAAAAAAGCGATGGAGGTTAGTATGGATACAAAGCGAGAAATACGGATACGAGGTGCCAAAGAGCATAATCTTCAAAATATTGATTTGGATATTCCAAGAGATAAATTTGTGGTGTTGACCGGTTTAAGCGGTTCCGGTAAGTCATCGTTGGCGTTTGACACCATTTACGCCGAAGGACAGAGAAGATATATGGAGTCATTATCTTCTTATGCCAGACAGTTTTTAGGTCAGATGGAGAAGCCGGATGTAGAGAGCTTAGAAGGACTTCCACCGGCAATTTCGATTGACCAGAAATCGACGAATCGTAATCCACGTTCTACGGTAGGGACGGTTACGGAAATTTATGATTATTTCCGTCTTTTATATGCCAGAATTGGAATTCCTCATTGCCCGAAGTGTGGCAAGGAAATCCAAAAACAGTCGGTAGACCAGATGGTAGATGAAATTATGAAATTGCCGGAGCGTACGAAAATCATGCTGCTTGCCCCGGTTGTGCGTGGTCGCAAAGGTGAGCATGTAAAAGTGTTAGACAAGGCAAAGCGCAGTGGTTATGTGCGCGTTGTCGTGGATGGTAATTTGTATTCACTGGATGAAGAAATCAAGTTAGAGAAAAATAAAAAACACAACATTGAAATTGTAGTGGACAGACTTTCGATTCGGGAAGGAATTGAAAAGCGAATGACCGATTCCATTGAGACGGTGCTTAAGTTAGCTGATGGCTTATTGGTTGTCGATGTGGTTGGAGGAGAAAAAATTTCTTTCAGTCAGAGTTTTTCCTGCCCGGACTGTGGAATTAATGTGGATGAAATTGAGCCGCGTAGTTTTTCGTTTAACAATCCATTTGGTGCGTGCCCTGAATGTCATGGAATCGGTTACCAGATGGAGTTTGATGAGGATTTGATTATTCCGGATAAGACGCTTAGTATTGCGCAGGGAGCGATTGCGGCACCGGGATGGCAGTCTGTGGTAAATCCGGATAGCTACAGCCGTGCAATTTTGGATGCGATGGCAGAGTTTTATGGATTTGATTTAGATACACCGTATGGCGAATATCCGGAGGATGTTCATGACTTAATCTGGTATGGAACCGGCGGTCAGCGTGTGGAAGTTCATTATACCGGCAGACATGGACACGGTGTTTATAATATCGCGTTTGAGGGACTGCTTGGTAATTTGCAGAAGCGATATCGTGAGACCGGCTCGGAGACTACGAAGCAGGAATATGAGTCATTTATGCAGATTACGCCCTGCCACGTCTGCGGCGGCAAGCGGTTGAAGAAAGAATCCCTTGCGGTTACGGTGGGGGATAAAAACATTGCAGAAATTAGTGAATATTCCATTATTGATTTGAAGAAATTTATGGATGAATTGACATTGACCGACAGACAAAAGCAGATTGGACGTCTGGTGTTAAAGGAAATTCGTTCCCGCCTGGGATTTTTGGTGGATGTTGGTCTTGATTATTTATCACTGGCACGTGCGACGGCTACACTTTCCGGTGGAGAGGCACAGCGAATCCGCCTGGCGACACAGATTGGTTCGGGACTTGTCGGTGTGGCTTATATTTTGGATGAGCCGAGTATTGGTCTGCATCAGCGGGATAATGACCGGTTGATTGCTACGTTAAAGAAACTTCGTGACCTTGGTAATACGCTGATTGTCGTGGAACATGACGAGGATACCATGCGTGAGGCGGATTATATTGTGGACATCGGACCGGGGGCAGGAAAAAATGGCGGACATGTAGTTGCGTGCGGTACGGCAGAAGATTTGATGAAAGTGCCGGAGTCGATTACAGGTGCTTATTTAAGTGGGAAAAAGCAGATTCCTGTGCCGGCAAAGAGACGCAAACCGACAGGTTATCTGAAAGTAAAAGGTGCCAGCGAAAATAACCTGAAAAATATTAATGTCAAGATTCCTCTGGGGGTAATGACCTGTGTGACCGGTGTCTCCGGTTCCGGGAAGAGTTCTCTTGTGAATGAAATTTTGTGTAAGAGTCTGACCCGCACATTAAATCGGGCACGCTGTATACCGGGAAAGCATAAAGGAATTGAAGGCGTGGAGCAGTTAGATAAGGTAATTAATATTGACCAGTCTCCGATTGGACGAACCCCTCGTTCAAACCCGGCAACTTATACCGGTGTATTTGATATGATACGAGATTTATTTGCTTCGACACCGGATGCGAAAGCAAAAGGATACAAGAAAGGACGTTTTAGTTTTAATGTGAAGGGCGGCCGTTGTGAAGCATGCAGTGGTGACGGTATATTGAAAATTGAGATGAACTTCCTTCCGGATATTTATGTCCCTTGCGAAGTTTGCGGTGGAAAGCGGTATAATCGTGAGACTTTGGATGTTAAGTATAAGGGAAAAAGTATTTATGATGTGTTAGATATGACAGTAGAAGATGCCCTTGAATTTTTCCGAAATATTCCGACGATTCACCGCAAGATTCAGACGTTGTATGATGTGGGATTGTCATATGTCAAATTAGGGCAGCCATCGACTACGTTGTCCGGTGGTGAGGCTCAGCGCATCAAGCTTGCGACAGAATTGAGTAAGAGAAGTACCGGGCGGACTATTTATATTTTGGACGAGCCGACGACAGGACTTCATTTTGCGGATGTTCATAAGCTGATTGAAATTTTGCAGCGGCTGACCGAAGGCGGTAATTCAGTAGTTGTTATTGAACACAATCTGGATGTGATTAAGACGGCAGATTATATCATTGATATGGGACCGGAAGGCGGTGACCGCGGCGGTACGGTTGTTACGCAGGGAACGCCGGAACAGGTAGCTGACTGCGAAGAATCCTATACGGGTTACTATATGAAAAAGATGTTGAAGGAGAATTAGGATGTATTCATTTTTTGCAATGATGGCGCGCATGAAAAATATTGAGCGATGGGCACTTATGCGAAATTCTATTCAGGAAAATATTAGTGAACACTCGCTGGAAGTTGCGATGTTAGCGCACGGACTTTCACTCATAGCCAATGAGAAATTCGGAAAACACGTGGATTCCAATGAAATTGCTCTCATGGGAATGTATCACGATGCGAATGAAATCATTACCGGAGACATGCCTACGCCGGTCAAGTATTATGATGATGATATCAAAGAAGCTTATAAACGGGTGGAGTATGTTGCGAGTAAAAAGATGGTGGATAAACTGCCGGATTATATGAAAAAGCATTATGAGAAATTGCTTTTCCCGCAGGAGGACAAAGCATATGAGTGGCGTCTTGTGAAAGCGGCAGATAAGTTATCTGCACTGATTAAATGTAAGCAGGAATTAAATTCCGGCAATCAGGAATTTAAGACGGCATACGAAACAACGAAAAAAGCACTGCATGATATGAATATGGAAGAAGTTGAAGTGTTTATGCAGGATTTTCTGCCTGCCTATGATTTGACACTGGACGAATTGCAGGCAAAATAATCGGTCACACATTTTACACAGACTAAACACAGAGTGACCATTTCCTTTCAATACAATGTGACCATAACAATAAATCATTTGTATATGAAGTGGAGGTTACATATGGAAGGAAAGAAGATTCGAGCAATTGGTACCAGTCTGATTTTATGTTTGGCAGCTATGAACATTTCCGGATGTGGTTTAAAGGATAGTGAGAGTTCAGCAAATGCAGTAATGGGGCGTGTGACAAGTGTTTCAGACACGCAGATAGTGATGGAAGTTATGGATAAACAGGATGACAAAAAGCCGGAAGCAGCAAGTGGCGGAGCTGCCGGAATCGAGGGGAATAAACCGCAGGGAACCCCACCGGCAGATGCGAAGGATGGCGGTAAAAAGAAAGGTGAGTCAAAGACTTACCAGATTGACAGCGATACTAAGATATATAAGAAATCCGGTGAGGAAAGTACGGAAATATCGGTAAGCGAAATCAATCCGGGAGACATGGTCAGTGTGGAGACGGATGGTGAGAAGGCAACAAGTATTACTGTTTCTGATATGTCTGCCATGGGGCAGCCCGGACAAAATTCGCAGGACACTTCTTCCGGCAAATAGCCGTGTCAGACCTTTTGTGTAGTATGCTTTGACTCGGGATGATTTTGGTCTGAAAGATTTTGGCTTGGAAGATGAATAAGCCGAATGGATTTGCTGCCGTCTGCTTCTTTGATAACGAGGTAGAGCGAATCGGCAGAACCGGAAAACATGGTTAAAATGTTGCTTTGCGGTGGTAATTGTAATTCGCGGAATGCAAGCAGTTTTTGCAGGGAACTGCTTTTGCATTCTCCGCGAAACAAGCCACGAGGTGTCAGAACATAAAGAGTGTTTCCAAGATTTGTGATGTGGAAATCCTCTTTTTTTTGTGCAAAACTGCCCAGTGGAAATGTGTGTGTGACCTCACCGGAGCGGATATCATAGTCGCGCAGATAAATTTCTTCGGTCGTTTTTTTTGTTTCAATCGTTAAATAATGCAAATCATAAAAAATATTTTCCCCCGGCATACCGCTTATGGAACTGCCGCCAAATGCCAGTCGTTCTAATAAATTGTATATTGTTACATTTCCGTATTGATAGGTGATGGCGATGGAAGTGCCATTACACCGGATATCTTTGATTTCATCCATATTTTGTTTGTTGTTTAAGTGGATGAGATTTATATTTTTTATGTTGCCGTTATTTCGCAGACAGACAATGGATTGCTTTACTAGTTTACTTTTTTGACCATTTCTTTTTGCAGGCATAGAGAGCCCCGTTCGTATTATACGAAAAAAAATGCTCTAGTGTTTCGGATTTCTTTATTTTCCATGATTCTACGTTAGTCGTCCAACCGGATTTTTCATCCCAGATATTTCGGATATATTGATTTTTTTTGCGAATAAACTGAGACAGAACATGTTCCGTCGGATGATAAATCAATGTCGATTCTTCTTCATCAGGAAGAGAAGTCACACAATAAGAAATGGATGTTGGTTTGTCCGCAGTTGTTTTTGATGCCGTTTGCTTTTTTCTTTGTTATGGGCTTGTCCGATTCTATGTAAAAAATAAGAAGAAAAGCAGTGCAGATAAAAAAAAAACAGTAACAAAAATAGTTTTGTGATTTTCTTGTTTCTTTTGAAAATTTGTATCATAATATTCCTCCTCGCTGAATTGCAAACAATGATACGGATTGCTCCGTTGTTTCACAACTTCCGCAATCCTGCAAACATTCGAAATCCGCGGATTTATTGCATAAATCGCTACTTTCTCATGTTTGGCGGGTACCAAGGTCCAACCTCTTATCATGCAAGCATGAACGAGTTTGGACTTTGGTACCCTTGTATCATTGTATGCGCAGCGAGGGGAAACTATGACAGGCTATGCCATATTGTTTGCCGTTTTGTATTTATAAATCATCTCTGCGTGATTTTGTTCTTCTGTCTGGATGTGATTTAAGAGTCTTCGGATATTGCTGGCAGAAAAACGGAAAACATCATCATTATAGGTGGATGAAACGAGTTTTTCTGTTGCAATACAATCGGTACATAAAAATTGGTCATGTTTTTTCTCTTCGGAGTTGTTACCTGCTGCGTAACTTTCGGAAGGCGTGTATCCCTCCATACCGCTGCGGGCGGCACTTACATTTGGTACATCACCTTTGAGCACCATGCCTAAGGAGTCAAAATGTTCCTGCTCCTCATCACCAATGCGGTGAAATAAGTTTTTTAGTTCTTCGTCATGGGCAGACTGCTCATAAAAGCGGTATTTGTCAACACATGCTTTCTCCTGTGTCTGTAAATCTTTGATTACGTTGGTTTCCTGTTCTGTTAATTGCATCGTAATTACCTCCATTTCCTTTGTTAGTATGCACAAAGGATGGAAAAATATTCATGACTGATTGTGATATTAAAGGATGAATTTTACCAGTAAAAATAAGAAAAAGCGAGTTTGAAAAGATGGAGCTGTGACAAATGTTCGCTGTCGGTTCCTTTGTATTCCAGTAATTTCTACGGAATTACGGAAAACAAAAAAGTGCCAACGAACACTTGACACAAACCCTTGTGTAAATCTAGTTGAAAGCATGGAAATAAATAGATATAATAAGACCATACAGTTTCGTTTTGAAATTATACATAGGAAGAGGTGTTCAAATGAAAAAAATCATGAGACGGTGGGAAGCAGTGTTAATTTGTATGGCATTATTATTTTCCTTGTTTTCACTTCGTACAGCAGAAGCGAAAGATGAGGAAACACTGAAAACTATTTTTCCGGTCCATGTGATTCATAAGACAGGTGATGATAAAGAAAATTTTGTCATTGTAATTATGGGAGATGGCTACACGGCAGACGAACAGGACAAATTTTTACAGGATGCGAAGCAGAAAGCACAGGGAATGTTAAGATGGTCTCCGTATAAAGAGTATTCTGACCACATAAATATATATGCAGTGCAGGCTGTATCTAACGAGTCCGGAATTAGTGTGTATGGGGGCAAGAATGCAGATACTTATTTTCACGTTAAAGTCTACGGAAAAGCAGCTGGCTTTTCAAATGGTGGGGATGAGAAGGCAAAAGAACTAAGACAAGATTTGGAGCAAAATTATCTGGACAGGGGGGCTAATGTTGCAACAATTCATGTGCTGTGTAATTCAGAGGGCAGTTATGGTGCTTCAGTAAATTCCTTGTTTTCATTTTCCACTAATTCAGAGGACAATGAAGATGGGATGGTTATGGCACATGAAACAGCTCATAGTATTGGTGGATTGGGGGATGAGTACGAGAGATACACGAATAAACCAAATACTTCGGACACCTCGAATCCGGATACGATTAAATGGAGTAAAATGCTTGGATTTCGAGGAATTGGTGTCACAATGGCAGGAACGGAAACGGCATTTGCACCGAGCCGCGAATGTATGATGAGATGGCTGGGACAGCCTTTCTGTGAAGTGTGTAAAATGGAATTGGCAAGGAAGTTAAATAATACGGATTATGTCAGTAAGCCGGCAGAAATTTATGTCAGTAATCCTGAAATTTCAATTCCGCACAGTAAAACGGGAACATTAGACCGGGATAGTGAAAAATATAGAATCAGCGAGAAAAATATAACAAAGGCAAACAATACGGATTTGGAATTTCGCACCGTGGTACAAAATCTGGTAAACAGAGAGCAGCATTTGAAAATGAGCTTTCAGATTATTGGAGCCGATGGTAAAACAGTTAAGTATCAGGAAGAAAAGACTTACACGATTCCGGCACTCAGTAATTCATACAATCCGGATGAGGCAAGAGAATCACTTTCTATTGTGTTTTCGGATGTGTATGGCTTGTCAAATGGTGATAGGCTGGATGGAAAAGTTATCAATGTGGATACGGGAGAAGTGCTGGCAACGGATAAAACGGCGGAGCAGGAATGGAGCAGAGTTAACATTCATTATCAGGTAAAGAATGCAGACGGGACAAGTACCGTGCTTCCTTGTGCAGATACGGCAACTGTGTATGTACCGAAAAATTCTACCTATATACTGCGAAATCCGGAATTGTCTGGATATATTTTGGCTGGAAACAGCCTGAATCAAGATGAATTGAAAGTGACAGAGGCGGATACCGATATTACATATTACTATCAGGTAAAGTCCGATCAGCCGGAGGAAACGCCAACGATGACACCAACAGTTACGCCTAGTGCGGTGCCAACAGCGACACCAACAGTTACGCCTAGTGCGGTGCCAACAGCGACGCCAACAGTTACGCCTAGTGCGGTGCCAACAGCGACACCAACAGTTACGCCTAGCGCGGTGCCAACAGCGACGCCAACAGTTACGCCTAGTGCGGTGCCAACAGTTACGCCTGATGCGGTGCCAACGGCGCCCCCGACAATAACGCCCAGTGAAGCGCCGACGGTGACGCCAACAATGGCACCTAGTGCAACTCCAATAAAGCAGAAGAAGGGCTTGAAAAAAACGACAAATATTGTAGTCGTGGTAAAAGTAACAGGCAGCAAAAATACTTCAAATGTCAGCCGTTCTGTCAAAAAAGCAGTTAAAAAGGCATTGAAAAAGGCAGGCAGACAAAGAAAGAATATTACGGTCAGACTGAAAAGCAAATCAAAAAAAAATACTACTTTGAAGCTCGATAAGTCAACCATCAGGTTTTTGGCTGCAAAAAAAGTAAAAAGTGTGCAATGGGATAGAGGAAAAACAAGGGTTACCATGAGTTTGAAAAAATAAAAAAAGTAAACAAACGGATGAAGAAAAATGTTTATCTGCAAGTAAAAAAGGTGTTTTGGTTACTTATTATACTCGTAGGTAAAATTAATTGTTTTTTTATAATGTAAATTGGTGTATAATAATTGATAAGGTGTTTTCGAAAGAATATTACGCATAGGAGATTGTTAAAATGATGCAGTTATCTGAGAAGACAGGTATCAAACAAAACGTTTTACAAGCAATAATTAAGCTGGCGAAGGACAATGATGTAAGAAAGTTAATTCTTTTTGGCTCGCGTGCCAGAGGAGATTATAAAGAACGAAGTGATATAGATTTGGCATTTTATGGAGGCAATAGCAGTCGGTTTATTTTAGAGGTGGACGAAGAAACTCCGACGTTGTTACAATTTGACGTGCTGGATTTGGATAAACCGATTCAGGCAGAATTGCTGGAGTCCATAAAACGGGAGGGAATGGTGATATATGAAAAAGTTCGATAATTTGCAGGCTGCCATTCATAATTTAAAAGATATTTATTCTTATCAGGAACCATATGGAAATGTGGAAATGACAGGGATGGTTGGCTTGTATGAGATATGTTTTGAACAAGCATGGAAAGCAATGAAAGAGATTTTAACATATCACGGTTACGCAGAGGGAGCGACAGGTTCGCCACGTACAGTATTGAAAACGGCATATAAAGCGGGAATGATAGCAGACGAAGAATTATGGTTAAGTGCGCTTACATCAAGAAATAATGTTGCACATGCATATAATCAGGCAATCGCATTGGATATTATATGTCAGGCTAAAACAAAATACTACGATATGTTTGAAGAACTAGTTAAAGAGATACAGAAAAACTGGTTATAAAATTATATTTATGCAGGAGGGATTTAGATGAACGAAAACCACACAATTACATTGCAGGATAAAAAATGGGGAATGCCGGTGCGTGTACTGACGCTGATTACTTTTTTCCTGGGAGCGTTTACGTTGGTGCAGGCAATTCTTTTGTTAAGTGAATACTATAGCAATTATGATGTATCGATGCCGGTTGTCATTTTGTTTTTGCTGATTACGCCATTTGCCTTTGTGGCGGCACTGATGTTTGCTTTTGGTGTGCACAAAATTGCGCAGGGAAATGGAGCAGATAAAAATATTATCCTTGGATTTGCGATGATGCTTTTGTTAGCAGTGGATAATTTAATTTACATACCGATTCATTACCGCGGAGACAATGGGGATCCGTTAAGTTTTATGATATTGGGTGCAATTGAGTTAATCTGTTTGATTATCTTTTTCTTATATTATCAGAACTGGGGAAATAAGGCGTTGACATTTTGTGCCGGTGTTCTCTTAGTGCTTAGTTTTGGATTTGAAATGGTTGAGGCTATAAGACTTTTGTGTGCAGCAGATATTACACTTACATTAGATACTTTTTATAATCTAATGAAAAAAGTGCTGAACACGCTGTTAGCAGTTCAGGCACTTCTGTTTGTCTTTGCATTGAACCCATCGGTTCGCGTTAAAGATTGATTTTTTTCATTGCGAGTGCATACTCGGCGATTTCTTTCATACGTTTTTCGTCCATGCGGTGAATGGGAGCTGAAATACTAAATGCGTATTGCGGCTTTTGTTCACCGTGTTTTATACTTGCGGCGACGCATCGCACGCCCAATTCATATTCTTCATTATCCATAGCATAGCCGCGTTTTCTGATTTCTTCAATTTCTTGCATAAATTTTGAAAAATCCGTGATGGTATGCTCTGTCAGTGGCGTTTTGTCGCTCTTGTCCCAGATGCTTTTGATTTCGTCATCCGACATATCGGCAAGCAGGGCTTTTCCGACACCGGAACAGTAGAGTGGAATTCGTTTGCCGACCATAGACACTAGCCGCACGGAATTTTCGGATTCTTCCTTGGCGATATAAATCGCATGAATCCCATCAATCTGCACGAGATGGACGGTTTCGCCGGTTTTCGCTGCGAGTTCCCGAAGGCTTGGACGAGCCTCTTCCACAATATCGATTTTTGATACGAATTGGTTTGCGATATCCCATATTTTAAAACTTAAACTGTAGCGGGATGTTTGTGTGTCCTGCCGCACATATCCCATGTAAAGAAGTGAATTTAACAAGCGGTGCACGGTTGTTTTGTTCAAAGAAACTTCTCGGCATAAATCTGACAGTCCAATCGGACCGGTTCTTGCAAGCGTTTCTAGAACAAGAAATAATTTATCAGCAACCTGAATTGGATTTTTGGATTCCATAAAAATGCTCCCTTTGTTTCTTTATATTTTACTGCTTTTTTGTTGACAATAAGAAGAAATGCAGTATAATAAAATCAGGGTTCACAATGTGAAATAACCTTTCAAAATGTGGAACAATAGTAGAATATCATATGATACAAAAAAAGTAAAGATAAAAATGGAGGCTATTATGAACAAGGTTTTAGAAGAAATCAAAAAATTGGTATTGTTCCGGGTTGTACTTGATGACGCAAAGGATGCAGAGCCATTGGCAAAAGCCTTGTGTGAGGGCGGGCTTCCGTGTGCGGAGGTTACATTCCGTACCGAAGCAGCAGAAGAGTCGATTCGTATCATTTCTGAGAAATATCCGGAAATGCTTGTTGGTGCAGGAACTGTTTTGACAACTGAGCAGGTAGATCGTGCGGTTGCTGCCGGTGCTAAATTTATTGTAAGTCCAGGATTTAATCCGAAAGTTGTAAAGTATTGTATCGACCGTGACATTCCGGTTACACCTGGTACACAGACACCAAGTGAGATGGAGCAGGCGATTGAGATGGGACTTGACGTCGTAAAATTCTTCCCAGCTGAGCCGGCAGGCGGTTTGAAGATGATTAAGGCAGTTGCAGCTCCTTATACAATGCTTCAGTTTATGCCGACCGGTGGTATTAATTTGAATAATGTAGAAGAGTACCTTGAGTATGACCGCATTTTAGCATGCGGTGGAAGCTGGATGGTAAAAGGTGATTTGGTAAAGGCCGGTAAATTTGATGAGATTCAGAAAATGACCGCTGATGCAGCCGCATTGGTAAAGAAAATCCGCGGTTAATTATTAAAAAGAATTTTGGAGGATGAATGAAAATGGCAAAGAAAGTAGTTACATTTGGTGAATTGATGTTGAGACTGGCACCGGAAGGATATTATCGTTTTGTACAGGCAGATACATTTGGTGCAACTTTTGGCGGCGGTGAGGCAAACGTTGCAGTTTCCCTTGCAAACTATGGTTTGGATGCAAAGTTTGTTTCAAAACTTCCTACACATGAGATTGGTCAGGCTGCTGTAAATTCTTTGAGAAAATATGGTGTTGACACAACAGATATTGTGCGCGGTGGTGACCGTGTCGGTATTTACTATTTGGAAAAAGGTGCTTCCCAGAGACCATCCAAAGTTATTTATGACCGTGCAGGTTCTTCCATTGCAACAGCTTCTAAATCAGATTTTGACTGGAAAAAGATTTTTGAAGGTGTTTCGTGGTTTCATTTTACCGGAATTACTACTGCACTGAATGATGAAGTTGCTGAGATTTGTTTAGAGGCTTGTAAAGCTGCAAAAGAAGCAGGTGTTACGATTTCCTGTGATTTGAACTACCGCAATAAATTGTGGAGTAAAGAAAAAGCAGGTAAGGTGATGGCTGAACTTTGCCAGTATGTTGATGTATGTATCGCTAATGAAGAGGATGCCGCAGATGTATTTGGTATTACTTCCAAAGGTACAGATGTTACAACAGGTACAGTAAACCGTGAGGGTTACAAAGATGTTGCCAAACAGTTGGCAGACCGTTTTGGATTTGAGAAAGTTGCAATTACTCTCCGTGAGTCCATTTCTGCAAATGATAATAATTGGTCCGCTATGTTGTATGATGGAAAAGATTATTACTTCAGCAAGAAATATAAAATGCATATCGTTGACCGTGTAGGCGGTGGCGACAGCTTTGGCGGCGGTTTGATTTGTGCCTGCCTGAACGAGTATGGTCCACAGGAAACAATCGAGTTTGCTGTAGCTGCTTCTTGTTTGAAACACTCCATCGAAGGAGATTACAACATGGTTTCCATGGATGAAGTTTTGAAACTGGCTGGTGGCGATGGCTCCGGTCGTGTACAGAGATAATAATTACTTTTTGTTTTTCCTATATAATAATGTATAAAGACAAAGGGAGCAGATTTGCTGCTCCCTTTGTCATGTCTATTTTCCTTTTGTGTAATATCCAATTTTGTAATCGGTTGTTTTTCCTTCCTCTGTCGGACTGAGCAGGACATAAAAGGAATTTTCCCCCGTGACCCACATGGATGTCCATTGTTTGGCAATCTGGTAGCGGTCCAAGGTAAGGTAGTAGATGTTATCTGTTTTGAAGTCAGTAACCTTTGTAAAGGCTTTGTCGCCATATTCAGCACGAAATACTCCTTTTTTGAAACAAGAAGAATTTCATCCTCCCATACACCAAGTGCAAAATGGCAATTTGCATAGGATGCAGTGCCATTATCACAGGCTGCCGAACAATCGAGAGAGTATTTATTCTTTCCGTTGTAATCCTGCACTTCCACGGTGACAAGGTCCTCATTTCCTTGATAGGCAACATAACAGAGAAAATCATTTCCGGTCTGAATTGAGGAAATTGCATTGCCCCGGATACGATTCGACATTTTTTTAACAACGGTATCCGTAGATTCTGCAAAAACCAATCCCTTTTCCAGGGTGTCGTCGGATAATGAATTTACTAAATAGCGGCCGTCTGAAAGAGGAATAAAGGCTACTGCCAGGTCTTTATTTTTTTCTCCGTTTGGTGAGGCGAGAGCGGATAAATCGATTTCTCTTGCTGTTTTCCCATCTTTTGAAATGTGGAATAACAGTGGATTCAGCTCTTCATACTGCTTTTTATATTTTTCCTGGTTCGCATTATAAATAAGAGGGTTCATGCTTGTTTCCATGATTACGACATAAAGGGATTCATCGGAGGCGTACCAGGAATCATATATGTAGCCGCTTCTGTTTTTCATTGTTTTGTTTAATATGTCACTCCAATTTGTTTCGACCTCTTCAAATGAATTTTCCTTTTTCTCAAACATCATGTAAGAGACAAATTCATAAGAGTTTTTGTTGTATTTGGAGCCAAGCCACACGAGATTTTTCTTTGGATTCAACATAAGTCTGCTGTAATAATAAACATAATTGCTGTCATCCATCTGTGGGCAGTTGATAGCATTCTCTACAAATACATCGGGCGATTTTTGAGAAGGAGCATTGGTAGAGTTCTCTTCCTTTGTAACCGGCGTCGAGCCGACACCGCAGGCACACAGAAAAACTGCGATTACGGTAAAGCATGCGATAAGTTTTGTTGGTTTTTGAATTTCATAATATGCAAAATCCTTTCTTCAATAATATTAGCGCCAAGCGCTGCATAAAACTCCTCCCATCCTATTCTTCACAGTGGTCAATAAAATCCTGTAAGGCCTGAATCTGTTCTTTATCTAATTTTGTTTTTGTGGCAAAAGCAGTGACAAAATGTGAAATAGAACCGCCGAAACGCTCATTTACGATTTGCTCACTTTCTCTTGCTAAATAATCCTCTTCGGAAACAAGTACAGACACCACGGCTTGTTTATTTTCAAAAATACCTGCCTGACAGAGATTTCTCAAAACGGTGTAAGTGGTCGGTTTTTTCCATCCGAGTTCTTCGTTGCAGCGAGTTACCAGTTCACCGGAAGGAAGTGGTGCATTTTCCCATACAATGCGGGCAAACGCTAATTCACTCTCCGACATAACATTTCCCTTCATAAATATGTATCCTCCTTTATTATTTTGTTGATTTATAAAATATAAACTAAATTGAGTTTATAACATATAAACCAACTTGTCAAGTGAGAAAAAAATTGGGTATACTAAAAGGCAGATAATAAATGGAGGAAAGTAATATGAAGTTTCGATGTGTAGATGAATTCGAGCAGTTGTCATTTGATGATTCGCCGATTGTTTCTTTTCAGATGAGTGAAGATGAGGTGACATTTACTTTTGGCGGTGCGACTATAAAAGCCGGAAATTCGCAGAATGGCAGATTTCAGGATATGTATTGTGGGGAAATAACGCTTACACTTTTACAGGCGCAGATGAAGCGTCTTGTAAAAGAGGGCATGAAATATTATGATGCGGATGGAAATCTGCAAAGAGAAATTTCGGATGAAGATGTGCCGGAACCGGCGGTGGAATCGGTAGTATCCCGTTTTGAAAAAGGAACGGTGTTTACGGTTGTTCTCGGTGAAATTGATGGCAGAAAAAGTGCCGAGTTTGGCATTGATGTGCCGCAGGAAGAAGACGAAGAGGAAGTTGACACATACTGGTTCTGTGTTGTATTTGAAAAATCGGAAGCATCCTGGGATCGTTACTGCAGTCCGGCAGAAGGAGCAGATTCTTAGACGGTAATCCGATAAAGGCAAAATCGCTCTCTACGGTCTTTGTAAACGGCATCGGAGGCGGCAATTTCGTCCATCCGCTCAAATGTTGTATGACGCTCCAAATAAAAAACAGTGTCATCTTCCGGATAGTAGAGAATGAGTGTGATGGTTCTTGGATATTTTTCAAACGAATCCAAGATACGGTTAATAACAGCGTGAAAAATTTCCGGAGAAAACGGATTAAAAAAGTAAAAAACAGTTTCATTTTTAGAGACAAGATAATCTTCAGCTTTACAATTTACGAAGTGTATCTTGTCTTTGTTTCCGTTATATGTTTTTTTGTTTTCCAGAGCTTTTTCATAATAAACAGGTGAATACTCTACGCCTGTAGAACTAAGAGAGTACCTCTTTTCTATATAAAAATTCAAACGTCCCATGCCGCACCCATAGTCAACGAATACATCCGTTTTTTCCGGTGTGTAAAAAGTAAATAACTCATCCAAAACCTCATAAGGTGTCGGTTCGTAACGATGGCAGTAATAGGTATCTTTGCCGTCGGTTTGTATTTCTTCGGTTTCTATGCATAAACCTTTATCTGTCATTGTATATCCTCATTTCTTATAATCGGTAACGCCGTTAAAACAAATTCTCCTTTTTGAGTATAGCGGATTTTTTTTAATATCACAACATTTCTTTGAAAAATGCCCCAAAAGTGACATTGTTTTTTCATTTGCCTGACAAATTCTTGCGTTATAGTGAGGTCATCAAATTTAAGGGAGGCTACATACATGAAGAAGAAAACATGGATAAAATGCATTGCCGGCTGTCTTACATTGGCACTTTTCGTTACGATGGTACCCGTGCAGGCAGCGGCTAACACGGAAAAAGAGGGAGGAACCGGTACCCCGGGGACAGCTAGCGGAGGTGCTGCTTCGATTGCGACGCCGACTCCAACTGCAACAGCAAGTGCGACGCCGACTGCAACAGCAAGTGCGACGCCGGCTGCAACAGCCACAGTGAATCCGACATTATATGAATTGGATGCGCCGACAGTGACGGCAAGAGGTGGTTCAAACCGGGTTATGCTTTCGTGGAACAAGGTGACAGGAGCGAGTGGTTATTATATTTATTCTCGTAAATCCTCCGAATCCGTATATCAGCAGACAGCAGTTGTGAAAGGGGCAGATACAGTTAGTTATTTGATTAAATCCCTGCCACAGAACACGACTTATTATTATCGTGTGGCTGCATACTGTGAAGTATCAGGAACACAAATTGAAGGTAAATTATCCACAGCGGTTTCTGCTAAGACGGCCGCAGTATCAGCGACATCAAAGGGTGCCAAGAAATACAGCACAAAGGCTGCGTTTACGAAATCACTGGCTTATAAGACATACAAAAAAATGAGAAGTGCCATGAATTATAATAAAAGTTTCGCAATACCGGGCATGAAGACGACAAATGTTGCCGGATTTTCCTGTACAACGATGGTACCTCAGGGATTGTGTTTGGCAGGCAGTTATTTCCTCATTACGGCATATGATTACAAAAAAGAGCTGAATTCAGTGGTTTATGTTGTAAGCCGCTCATCAAAATCATATATTACAACCATTGTTTTACCAAGTAAAGCAAAAGTGGGTGGAATTGCCTATGATGGAACGAATGTATGGATTTCTAAAGGAAAGGCGGTTGCCAGCTTCCCATATTCTGTTGTGACAAATGCAGTAAATGCGGGAACTTCTTATACAGAATTGGCAGCATACAAAAGTATTTCAACACTGGATTCAACAGCGTCCTTTATGGGATATTACAACAATGTGTTGTGGATTGGAACATTCCGTCAGGCAACATCGACGATGAAAGGTTACCAGGTTAATAATAAGGCAACATTGCCTTCTCTTTCACCGGCTTATACCATGGATGTACCAAGCAAAACTCAGGGAATCACGTTTGACTCAGCAGGTACGATGATTTTGACGAGAAGTTACCGTACGAAAAAGGCGAAAAGCGGTTATATTTCACAACTTCGCACTTATAAACCGTCCTTTGCTTCGCCAAGGAGTAATGGAAAGGTTCTCAAAAATACGGCGATGAAAGTGACGACGATGCCGCCGATGGTTAAGGGTGCAGCAGTGTATGGAACATACACATATGCCCTATTTTCATCCAGTTATTATAAGAGCTGTAAATATCCGGTTGACCGAGTAATTGCCATGAAAGAAAGTAAACTGGTTGAGTAATGTGTTCTCATTAAAAAATTAAGAAAGGAACAATCTGTGACAGCAAAGCGAGCACAAGAGCAAGAATCAGCAGCGGGAGGGCTTTGCGTGCGGTGCTGATTTGAATGTTTCGTTTTTGGAAAAATGCATGGCGTCTTGCTAAAAAAAGTACAAAATGAATGAAAAAAGCAATAGCAAACAGACACATAGCAGACGTCTGCTCCTTTTTTAAAAAGAAGCAGATAAGAATCCACTCAAAGGCGAGAATGGCTCCTTGAAAAGGAAACGTCAGCGCATAAGGAATTCCGGCGGTTTTTGAAACAATATTTTTGGCGCACGTTCTTTTGCCTCTTTGAGGTCTTCTTTCAGCTCGGAAATGCTTTGGTAGCGCTGCTCAGGATTTTTCTCTAAGCACTTACGGATGACGGATTCGTATCGTCCTTCGTAAGTGCATTTTTTGTTTGCCGGTGCGCTGCCTGTAAGCATTCGGTGAAAAATCATGCCAAGCAGAGAAATAAGTTTCTTTTCGTGTTTTCTTTTTGGTGTTTTATCATTGACAAAATCAAGCAGTTTTACAGCGCCTGCTGAGGTGATAAAAATGTTACTTGGTTTGATATCGGAATGAATAATTGGCGGATCCGGGCGCAGTAATCCTGCAATACATTCGCAGAGTTTACTCATAATCCGGTAGGCTTCTTCTTCGGAAAAAACAGTGTTATTTTCTTTGTGCTGTTTCAGAAGTTCTTCTAAAGTATTTCCTTCTAAGTATTTTTCTACGACTAAAGTATTTCCATCAAAATATTTCACATTATAAATGTGCGGCCACTCGCTGTAATCAAGCTGATACAACCGTTTGTAAAGTGCTTCGCGGTTCTGCTGGCGGTACATTTTCAAAATGCCGTCCGGTTTGCCCGGCTCACAAAGACATTTCACATGGTAAATAATCGTGTGATCATTCTGCACGATTGGCTCGCCCATAGGGACATATTGTTTGGTTACAAATTTTTCTTTTTCCGATGGCATGATAAAACCCCCTTTGAGAATATTATAGCAGAAATGTTTGGTACAAGCCATTTTTATTTCATATGTGTTTGTGTCAAGTGTTCGTTGGCACTTTTTTGTTTTCCGTAATTCCGTAGAAAAATTTTGCGTCTCGTGGGCGTTCCCACTAATTGAGTGCGTAGCGGTATGGGCACTGAAACTACCAGTGGTCTCCGCTCCGCTTCGGTCGTTGCATAACAGAAGTCCACCGGACTTCTTGCAACACATACCGACGTATTTAAAACCAAGTCGTTTCACGACTTTTTGTGGCGCGAAACGATGCTTGACATGACACATGCAACAATATATAATATAAATATCTAGAAAAGCAATGGTTCAGACTTAGTATCCAGATTCTATGATTATTTTATTAAAGACTCTTGCTTTATTCCGGAAAAAAAAAGAATAGGGCAGGATTGTATATAAATGTTCCTGCCTTTTGTGGAAACACCACAGGAAAGGAGGAAATGATTCTATGAATCAGACAATATTTGAAAACCTGCCTCGGAAGATGAATCTCATCAGCGATTTATTTTCCAGAGTAGTGTTCCGTGACAAGGAGGCCTGTCAGGACTTGGTACGGATTATTTTAGGGAAGGCTATGAGGTCACAGAGGTGACGTCGCAGTGCGATATCACCAATCTGCAGTATCGCAGTGTAGTGCTGGATATTCTGGCAGAGACGGCGGGAGAAGAGCCGATTCATGTAGAGTTTCAGATATCGGATGACGACGACCATATGCGGCGCGTGAGATACTGCAATGGAAGTATTGACACACACCTTTTGAAAAAAGGGAAATCATATAAGGAACTGCCGGATGTGTATCATATATATATCACAATGAATGATTTTATTGGAGGCGGTCAGACGGTGTATGAAATTTTTCGCACGGTACGTGACCGGGAGGAAACATACAGCACACAGTATCCTGTGGGAAATGGAGTGCATGAGCTGTATATTAATTTGGAAATTCCGTTGGGTGATGGCAGTGAATTAGACCATTTACTGCGTTACATAAAAGAAACAACAGAAGAAAATGAAGATGTATGTTTTGGACACATTATAAAAAGTGTGAAAGAGTGCCGGGAAGGAGAAGATGAGATTATGAAATACTACAGTTCACATGAATTTTTTGAGGAAGGGAAAAAAAAGAAGGTTTAGAGGAAGGCAGAAAAGAAGGACGGGAAGAAGGACGAGAGGAGGGAATAGAACAAGGAGAAAAAAGAACACAGAATAGCATTATTAAAAAAATGTTGTCCATGGGACAACCATTGGAATTTATCAGCGAGTGCACCGACAAACCGGTAGAATATATCCGTGAGATAGCCACTAAGGAACCAATGTTTGTGAGGGAAGAAGGAGCCTATGGTAGGAATAAAGAAAAACTGAGTTTGGAGTGACGGGTTTGTGACAAATGTTCGCTGCCGGTTCCTTTGTATTCCGGTAATTCCGTAGAAAAACTTTGTGACGAGTGGGTTTTGAGTACGTCGGTATGAGTTGCAAGAAGTCCGGTGGACTTCTGTTATGCAACGACCGAAGCGGAGCGGAGACCACTGGTAGTTTCAGTGCCCATACCGCTACGCACTCAACGAGCGAGAGTGCCCACGAGACGCAAAGCTTTTCTACGGAATTACTGAAAACAAAAAAGTGCCAACGAACACTTGACACAAACTGCCAGTAATCCTTTTTTGCCTAACTTCCCATTTTCTGCTATACTATTACCAGACAACCAAGGGAGGCATAAAAGATGATATTTCGATACCCGGATTACTATGAAAAATTTTCATGCATTGCCGGTGCGTGTGAAGATAATGCTGTGCTGGCTGGGAAATTGATATTGATGACAAAAGTTATGAATATTATAAAACAGTAGGTGGCGCATTTGGAGAAATGCTTTGCGTCAGAATATTAAGGAATATGAAAATGACGAGGAAGATGCATATGAAAGCCATGGTTTTATCCTCAAAGAGGGCAGGCGGTGTCCATTTTAAACGAAAATCAATTGTGTGTGATTTATCAGGAATTGGGAGAGCAAGCTCTTTGTGACGTCTGTACGGATACACCACGGGACTTTCTGGAATATGGCGGGGCAAGAGAATTAGCATTAAGTGCCAGCTGTCCGGAGGCAGGACGTCTTATTTATAGAAATAAAGAAAAAATGAAAGTAGTGGAGAAAGAAATCAGTGAGCCATTTCCGTGGGAAGAAACGGAAGATGAGCAGGTATTAGCAGATGAAATTTTGTTTGCGAGAAACCAGGCAATTACGATATTGCAAAATCGTTCGATTCGTGTAGAAGAAAGGGTTTGTGCTTGTTTAGAATATGCAAAAAAAGTACAGGATTGTTTGAATCAAGATTCGATTGTGGATATTCATAAAATCCCGATAGAACTGTATTTTAATGGCACTACTATTGTAGAAATAAAGGCTGTAACAGAAGAAAAACAGTATGGTCTGTTTTTGGAACGGCTGCGATTATTTAGTTCGTTAGAAAGCATCCGAGCGGAATGGGACGAACTTTTGTTGAGTTTTCAGAAGCGGTATATGGATTCGGAAGTAGGACGGAAGCAATACATATCTGACAGGAAAGCATATGATGATTTGTTAAATAATGAAAATCGGGAATATGAAAAAGAACAATTAATTGTGTATTATTGTTTTTTGTGTCTGGCACGTTGTGTTGACGATTATGATTTTCTTGGAAAAATGAAACTGGCTGTGACAAGCTTTTTGATGGTGCGCGATATGAATACATTGCGGATGGCAGAGCAAAATGGTGAATTTACAGTGGATGACCAGGTGGTTACGGCGCGTATTTATGCTAAAGAAGTAGAGCACTCGGAATGGAATTTAGAGTACATGGCAGATGAGTTCTTATTTGGGGAGGCATACACACCAGAAAATCTATGTGTTGCCTTGACAAGACAGTAGATTCCGTGTAATATACTATATGTTGTATGTATGCCCTAAAGCAGCATGCATGAATAAAATAAGGAGGTGCACCCTAGTGCTTACATTAGAGGTTGCACACGTGATTGTAGCTATTGTAGTCGTTGTTGTTTTGATAGCGGCAGCAGCACTGATTTCCTGGAAGAGCGCGATAAATTATCACATCAAAGTGGGAGAAGCTAAGGTGGGAAGCGCAGAGGAGAAAGCCAGAGAAATCATTGACGATGCATTAAAGACAGCAGAGACGAAGAAACGCGAGGCTCTTTTGGAAGCAAAAGAGGAAAATCTGAAAGCAAAAAATGATCTTGAAAAAGAGACCAAGGAGCGAAGAGCCGAGATTCAGCGTTACGAGAAACGTGTGTTAGGTAAAGAAGAGACCTTAGACAAAAAGCTGGATGCACTCGAGAAAAGGGAATCAAAGTTAAATTCGAGAGAAGCAAACTTTGAAAAGGAGAAGGAAAAAGTTGCCGAACTCCGTCAAAGTCATTTGCGTGAACTTGAGAAGATTTCCGGACTCACCTCCGAACAAGCAAAAGAATACTTATTGAAGACTGTAGAAGAAGATGTAAAACATGAGACAGCAGTTTTGGTAAAAGAATTGGAGCGTCAGGCGAAAGACGAGGCCAATAAAAAGGCAAAAGATTATGTGGTTACGGCAATTCAGAAGTGTGCTGCTGACCATGTATCTGAGACAACGATTTCTGTTGTGCCATTGCCAAGCGATGAAATGAAAGGAAGAATCATTGGTCGCGAGGGACGAAATATTCGTACTCTTGAGAATCTGACTGGTATTGATTTAATTATTGATGATACGCCGGAAGCCGTAATTTTGTCAGGTTTTGATCCGATTCGTCGTGAAGTTGCCAGAATTGCACTTGAAAAATTGATTGTGGACGGAAGAATTCATCCGGCCCGCATCGAAGAAATGGTTGAAAAAGCCAAAAAAGAAGTTGAAACAATGATTCGTGAAGAGGGCGAGGAAGCAGCGCTTGAAGTAGGCGTACATGGAATTCATCCAGAGCTGATTCGTCTGTTAGGTAAGATGAAATTCCGTACCAGTTATGGTCAGAATGCATTGAAGCATTCGATTGAAGTGGCACATTTGTCGGGACTTTTGGCTGGTGAGGTTGGCGTGGATGTTCGTATGGCGAAACGTGCCGGATTATTACATGATATCGGTAAGTCAGTCGATCATGATATGGAAGGTTCTCATATTCAGCTCGGCGCTGAGTTGTGTCGTAAATTTAAAGAATCAGCTCTTGTTATTAATGCGGTAGAGGCTCATCATGGTGATGTGGAAGCAGAGAGCATGATTGCCTGCTTAGTTCAGGCGGCAGATGCAATTTCAGCAGCACGTCCCGGTGCACGTCGTGAAACATTAGAAACCTACACGAACCGATTGAAACAATTGGAAGATATTTCCAACAGCTTTAAGGGAGTCGATAAGTCTTTTGCTATTCAGGCAGGTAGAGAAGTTCGAGTGATGGTAATTCCGGATCAGATTAATGATGACGAGATGGTATTGCTTGCCCGCGATTTGTCCAAACAGATTGAGGCAGAATTACAGTATCCGGGTCAGATTAAAGTCAATGTGATTCGTGAATCCAGAGTAGTGGATTATGCTAAATAATTTATTTGTCTAATTAAAACGTAAGGAAAGTGTTGAGAACTAAGTATTTTCGACACTTTCTTTTTTTTAGGGTTTTCACTTTTTATTACTTGTGGTAAAATGCTTGCTATAAGAGAAAATTTGAGGGAAAGCAAGTAAAGGAGGATATTAGGAATGAAAAAACAGGCTTTGAATCCATACTTGCCATCTTGGGAGTATGTACCGGATGGGGAACCATATGTATTTAATGGACGAGTTTATGTGTATGGCTCACATGATTTTTACAATGGTTATGTATTTTGTATGGGGGATTACGTTTGCTGGTCTGCACCAGTGGATGATTTGGGTAACTGGAGATACGAGGGTACTATTTATCGAAAAACAGATGATCCGTTAAATCCGGATGGAAAAATGTGCTTGTATGCACCGGATGTAACAGTAGGACCGGATGGTCGATACTATCTGTATTATGTACTGGATAAAGTTTCAATCGTTTCAGTAGCCGTTTGCGATACGCCGGCTGGAAAATATGAATTTTTAGGATATGTCCATGATAAAAATGGTGTACGTCTTGGTGAGCGGGAAACGGATGAACCGCAGTTTGATCCAGGCGTATTGACAGAAGGAGATAAAACTTATTTATACACTGGAGCTTGTGCCTCGGGTGATAAATCGAGAACTGGGGCTTTTGTGACAGTATTAGGATCCGATATGTTGACGATTGAAGAAGAGCCCGTGCGGGTTGTGCCAGGATGTGAATATAGTGAAGGAACTGGATTTGAAGGCCACGCATTTTTTGAGGCTTCATCTATCCGCAAGAGAGGAAACGCATACTATTTCATTTACTCATCAGAAGTTATGCATGAACTTTGTTATGCTGTAAGCGATAACCCGGTGAGTGGATTTACGTATCAAGGCGTTATTGTCAGCAATTGTGATTTAGGAATTGACTCTTATAAAAAGGCAGACCGTCCTGTGGCCTATGGCGCAAACAATCACGGAAGTATGGTGCAGATAGGCGAGGATTGGTACATTTTTTATCATCGTCACACAAATGGTTCCTGGTATAGCAGACAAGGCTGTGCGGAACTTCTTGAGATTGATGATAAAGGGAATATTAAACAGGCCGAAATTACGTCTTGTGGCTTAAATGGAGGACCATTAAGAGGCGAGGGTGAATATCCGGCATATCTGGCATGTCATTTGTATACAGATAAAGAATCGGTTTACGTTGGGGGTGATGAATTCCCAAAAGTTATGCAGGATGGCAGAGATGGCGATGAAGAAATTGGGTATATTGGTAATATTCAAAATTCAGCTACGGCAGGATTTAAATATTTTGATATACAAGGAGTTAGGAGAATTCGCATTACAACAAGAGGATATGCAGATGGCGATATTGAGGTGCGAAATGAAATTGATGGGGAAGTGCTTGCGAAATTACACATTGTTTATACGAATGTATGGGAAGATTATGAAACGGAAATTTCAATACCGGATGGTGTACAGCCATTGTACTTTACTTTTCGTGGTCAGGGAAATGCAAGTTTGAAGAGCTTTGCACTGCTGAAAGAGGCATAAAATGAGTAAACTATTACTGGTAGAAGATGATAAGACAATTGTAGAAAATCTTTGTGTGTTTTTACAGCAGGAAGGTTTTTTTGTTGAGTCAGTATTTGGACAGAAGCAGGCCATTGAACTATTAGAAGAGAAAAATTATGACCTTGTGTTGTTAGATATTTCACTTGCAGATGGCAATGGTTTTGCAATCTGTTCCTACATTAAGCAGAATACAGATATACCGGTAATATTTCTTACGGCGTCCGGCGATGAATACAGTGTTGTGACAGGACTTGATATGGGGGCGGATGATTATATCAGTAAACCATTCCGCCCACGTGAACTGGTATCGAGAATTGGTGTTGTACTGCGCCGTAGCGGTAAAACATCCGCGGTTTTAGAGTCGGGAGGTATTACGATTGATACTGGGAAAGCAGTGGTAAAGCGTGATGGTAATGAAATATTTTTATCCGCTTTAGAGTACCGGATTTTATTGATATTATTCCAAAACAAAGGGATGGTTCTTTCCAGAGAGAAGTTGTTAGAGGCAATCTGGGACGTGGCAGGTGACTTTGTGAATGACAATACGCTTACTGTTTATATTAAAAGACTTCGGGAAAAGATTGAGAAAGAACCGGCGAAACCGGAGATTATAAAAACAATACGGGGGATGGGCTATGGGGTATTTTAGAAATCCGGAAATAAAAAAAGAAGGAATTATCTGGCTGTTTGCAGTTTTGCTGACAGCCTTTTTGGGGTGGTATTTGGCATCGGTGAGGGGACTTTATTTGTGCCTTTTTTGTGCAGTTATCTTTGCCGTGATACACTTTAGCTCTTCTGTTATCCGGTATCGCAAAATCGCCGGACTGGCAGATGAAGTCCAGCATTTTCTGCATGTATTTGAATACGTCGATGTAGGGGGAGAAAAGGAAGGCGAACTTGCTATTTTGCGGACAGAAATCCGGAAAATGATGAATAAATTAAATCATCAGGCAAATCTTTTGATGGAAGATAAAAAGTATCTGCTGAATTCTATTGCGGATATTTCCCACCAGATTCGAACGCCGCTCACGGCAATAAATTTAATTGTTTCGCGTTTGCGGGGAGAAAAGAATGAGGCGGACAGGCAGAGATTATTACATGAACTGGAGCAGCTCTTAGTTCATATGGACTGGCTGATTGAAGCGTTATTAAAGATGGCGAAATTGGACGCAGGAACGGTGTCTATGAAAAAAAAGACGGTTAATGTGTCGGATTTACTGAAAAAGTCGGTGCAGGATTTCTTGATTCCGATGGAGTTAAGAGAGCAGAATCTGGTTATTGACTGCACGGACATGGTTTCGCTTTGTGGTGATGAATACTGGCTTCGCGAGGCGGTTGGAAATATTGTAAAGAATTGCATGGAACATACGCCGGCCGGTGGGGAGATTTGCATTCGGGCAGCGGAAAATCATTTATATACGGAAATTACAGTTTCGGATAATGGAGCTGGAATTGACAAAGAAGATTTACCGCATATTTTCGATCGTTTTTATAAAGGAAAAAATTCCGCAGACAGCAGTGTGGGGATTGGTCTTGCGTTGGCGCGCATGATTGTTGTGGCACAGGAGGGGACACTTTCCGCAACGAATGGGATAAATGGCGGTGCGAAATTTGAAATTCGGTTTTATAAGGGAACGGTGTAAGTGACGAAATTGTCACTTAAGAGTCACGGCAGAGTCATTCCATCCTGCTACACTAAAGAAGAATTCAAAATAATGAGGAGGATGAATATGATTCAGGTAGAACATTTATCAAAGGTATATGGAAAAGGTGAAAATGAGGTCGTAGCACTAAATGATGTTTCTTTTTCTGTAAAAAAAGGAGAATTTGTTGCAATCATCGGACCGAGCGGTTCCGGTAAATCGACACTTTTGCATATTCTCGGCGGTGTGGACCGTCCAACGAAAGGAAAAGTTTATTTCGACGGTGTCGATGTGTATCAACAGAAAGAAGACCAGTTAGCAATTTTCAGACGCAGGCAGGTTGGACTTATTTATCAGTTTTACAATTTAATTCCTATTTTGAATGTTTTGGAAAATATGACACTTCCGGTTTTGATGGACGGGCGGGAAGTGAATCAGGAATTTTTGACGGAGTTGGTTGCGACACTGGGACTGGAAGGTAAGGAGAAAAAACTTCCCAATGAATTATCCGGTGGACAGCAGCAGAGAACTTCGATTGGACGGGCATTGATGACGTCGCCGCTTGTTGTACTGGCAGATGAGCCGACGGGAAACCTTGATTCCAAGAATAGTCAGGAAATTATTCAGTTACTAAAAGCGTCAAATAAGAAGTACAATCAGACATTGATTGTGATTACGCATGATGAAAATATCGCATTGCAGGCAGACCGAATTATCGCAATTGAAGATGGCGGGATTACAAGAGATGAGGTGATTCGGGGATGAATGTATTTCATAAATTTGCAATTAAGTCATTAAAATTAAATCGTACAAGAACGATTGTTACGATTATTGGCATTATTTTATCGACTGCTATGCTGACGGCAGTAACAACAACGGTCAGCAGTGTGCAGCAATTTTTACTGGAAGTTACGGAGAAACAAAATGGCTGCTGGCATGGTGTTGTGTCGAATATTTCAATGAAGCAGATAGACGAGATTTCAAAAAAGAAGGAAGTAGAAAAACAGGTATCCATTCAGAATATTGGTTATGCGAAACTTCCGCACAGTAAAAATGAAACCTCTCCGTATTTATACATTGGTGGTTTGAACGGTGACTATGAAACTCTTCTCCCTTTTTATATGAAAGAGGGACGGATGCCAAAGAATGAAAATGAAATTATTCTGCCGGCTTCGTTAGAGACAAATGCAGGTGTTTCTTATCAGGTAGGAGATGTGATTTCTCTGCCAAAAGGACTTCGCATTTTGAAAAATAAAAATCAGCTGTGGGAAGATGATTCTTATCTCAACGAAGATGATGAGACGTTTGTAGAATCGGGAAAAACGGCATATCATGTTGTTGGTATTTATTTGAATCCGCTTTATGACCAGTCGATGGCAGCGGGATATCATGTGTTTACGAAGGCAGCGAACGGTGGACCGGATTATGGTGGAAGTGTTTATGTGAGTTTGAAAGATGGCAGGAAGACCGCGGACTTTTTAAAGCAGATAAAACCACAGAAAATGAAAGGGACGGTAGCAGATCCGTTGAAAGATACCAACCGTATGTATTTAATTTACAGTGGTAATGCAAGTGGTTCTGTGTTTAGAGTGTTGGGTGGACTGATGGGCATTTTAATTGCAATTATTATGTTTGGTTCAATTGCTTTGATTGGAAATTCTTTTTCTATTTCGGTCAACGAGAGAAAGCGTCAGTATGGACTTTTATCCTCCATCGGAGCGACGAGAAAGCAGCTTCGACGCAATGTATTATATGAGGCGTCGGTATTGAGCGCCATTGGAATTCCAATCGGTGTTTTGGCTGGAATTGGTGGCATGTCGGTTACTTTTTACTTTGTCAGTGATCTGATGTCCAATATGTTAAATCAAGGAATTGAGGAATACGGAGAAGCACTCAGGCTTCATATGTCAGCGGCCGGCTGGGCTGTTTTGCTGGCAGCATTGATTGGCTTTTTCACAGTTTTGATTTCTGCGTATCTGCCGGCGAAAAAAGCACTGCGTACTTCAGCAATCGAAGTAATACGCCAGTCACAGGATATTAAAATCCACGCAAACAAAGTAAAAACATGGAAACTTACCAGTAAATTATTTGGTTTAGAGGGAACACTTGCTTCCAAGAATTTTAAGAGAAACCGAAAAAAAATACAGAGCAACTGTTTTTCCTTGTTTGTCAGCGTTGTGTTATTTATTTCTGCCGCTAGTTTTTGTGACTACATATCTAAAGCAATTAATACTACGATATCGACCGTAAGCTGTGATATAAGAGTCAGTGATAATTTGGCGGATGACAGTAAGGCTTTGTATGATAAATTGCGCGTGACTAAGGGCGTGACGAAATCTTCGTATTATTTTAATTTGTCGACAGAATCATCAATATCAGCCGTTGTGCCAGATTCAAGCATTTCTGAAGCATACAGAAATGGTGTTGATGGAGAAGGTGGGCAGTTAAATGAGCCTGTTGATGAAAAGGGAAATGTGGTTAAATCCAAAACACAGCTTGTGGATAATCTAACGGTTGTGTTTATGGAGAATCAGGCATTTGACGAGTGTGTAAAACAAAATAGAGCAAATGGAAAATTTGATGCTCTTGCATATGATACGATGTCGAATCAGACGAGAGATGGTAAAATGTACCAGTATTCTTTGTTTGACAAAATACCGGATGAAGTGGAAGTGTGCTTCCCGAAAAAGCTGCCAAAGCATTATGAAGATGTTTATGAGCGCAGAGTAGGAAAAAATGGCGAACTTGAGTGCCGGATGGAGAAGTATTTGAACGAAGAGGCAGAGCCTAATTCTGAACGTTTTGTGCCTTATAAAGAATTTTACAACACAAGAAAAATTACCATTGGAAAAACTTTGGACAAAGCACCGTTTGGTATGGAGAATAAGCTCGGATATGGACTGGTTCTTTTCATGCCGGAACGTGCAATAGCAAAAATCTGTCCGGCAGGGATTGAAAAACTAATGGTAATGCTTTACAATTCAGATAACCCGACAGAGACGTCTGAGAAAATGTGTCAGATGCTGGAAAATAATGACCGCTCCACGGGAAATTTGTATAATTACGCAAGAGAAATACAGGATGTCAGAGCGATGATGTTAGTCATCAAAATCTTTTCTTATGGATTTATTATTTTGATTTCGCTGATTTCGATTGCGAATGTTTTTAACACTATTTCGACGAATATTTTGCTGCGGCGTCGTGAATTTGCTGTGCTTCGTTCTGTTGGAATGACCAGGCACGGATTTTATAAAATGATGAATTTGGAATGTATTTTGTATGGCTGCAAAGGATTATTCTTTGGACTGATTGCTTCCGTGGGAGTAACATACCTGATTTATCTTTCACTTAGAAATCAGATGATTCTCGATTTTTACATTCCGTGGTACAGTGTTGTGATTGCCGTGTTTAGTGTGTTCTTTGTTGTGTTTTGCACGATGCTCTACGCTATGAGAAAGATTCAGAAAGATAACGTGGCAGAGACATTGAAGTCGGATGTGTTTTAGGGTTATGGAACTGGTGGTTGGCGGTATGGTAGTTGCAGTTGACCGTAATATTAAAAACATATAAATAGGTCATCCGATTTTAGTGAATGGGTTGACTGGAAATGGAGATATTGCATATTCAGTCAACCTTTTTAAACTAAGTGGATGACTGTAATATTAAAAAGATAGATTCCGGTCAACGAAAAATGATAAAAAGGATGACTTAAAAAGGAAAAAACAGAAATAAAGTCAACTTTTTATGCTGAATGGGTTGACTGGGATAGAAAATAATAAGTTTTAGGTCAACTAGAGAGATAAGTTAAAGTATATGACGCAGGAGGTGAGCGAAAATGGAAATGGCTTTAATTGCAGGACTTGGACCTGTTTTCGTTTTTTGCATGCTTCTGCTGGTAATTTTTCTATGTAAAAGTCAGGGGTATGAGTCTGGCCAAAAGAGAGCAGGACGTCAAGGAGAGAATTATGTCTGTGACTTAATTTGTCAAGTGCTAAAGGAAAAGGATCTGCTTTTTTCAAATGTGCCGATTGAAATTGAAGGAAAAAGGACAGAATTGGACCACATCATTGTGAATAATAGAGGGATATTTATTATTGAAGTAAAGAATTACAGTGGCAGTTTAATGGGGACGGATAATGATTATGAATGGGTGAAAACAAAGATTAGCAGTAGTGGAAATTCCTATACAAAAATCGTAAAAAATCCAATAAAGCAAGTGAACCGGCAGGTATATTTGTTGGCACAGTTTTTAAAATATTATGGTGTTGATGTTTGGGTTGAGGGATATACATTTTTTGTGCAGGGTAATTCGCCGGTGGACTGTAAACAGGTGCTGGAATCAGCACAGGACATTAACCATGTGATACATAATGGCGCAAATCGAAACTTAACGAATGCAAAAGTTCAAGAGATACAAAAGTTATTATCGTAATTTTCCCATGTCTATAAAATAAACACATTTTAATGAAAACAAAACCTATCAAAGATAATAAAACAGTTATATAATGTTAGCAAACAAAGGTTGGAAGGAGTGAAAAAATGCTATTTCAAGTGACAGCAATAATTCTTTTGCTTGTGTTTTATGGGTGTTATTTTGGAAAAATGTTTCTGCAAAAGCGGCAGGGAATCCAGACGGATCAAATTGGGAAAGGCAAAACAGGGACTGCCAAAGTGATTGAAACACTTATGAAAATTACGACAATATTAGTTCCTCTGGTAGAAGTTATATGTATTATAAAAAGAAAAGTACTACGGTATTTTGGGAGGAATTTACGATGAATTTAGATAGGAGAGATGAAGTATGAAGTGTTCAAAATGTGGAAAAGAAATGAGAAAGGGATATTTGTTTTGCAGCAAGGATGGAGCATTTAGTTTTGCTAATGAGGTACCGGGAGTATTTCAAAATGCGAAAAAAGCAGATGGTTTTGTGGAGGTGACGAAATTAAAACCGAATCATAGGACAAATGTGGCAGCAAACTGTTGTGAAGAATGTCGAATAATTACCATTGAGTATTAATGGATTATTGGTTTTGAAATTAAAATATTGGAAAATAAGAAAAACAGCGCAGACAGATAATAGATGCGCTGTTTTTGAAAGTGAGAAAATAGTGACATATTACAAAGGAATATGTGGAAGAATATTGTTGACACATTTTTAAAAGAGGAATATAATATGTCTGAATGGAATAGAAAGACAAAATCTAAAACGTTAAGAAAGGAGAATGCTTATGCTATATGACTATATTATAGAGAATTATAAAGAGGCAGAACCCATTTTCTTTTCTGATTTAAAGATAGAAGATATAACGAAATCTGCGTTGAATCAGCAATTAAAAAATTATGTGATAAAGGGTTAATTATGAAATATGATACGGGGGTGTATTATATTCCTAAGTTAACTTTGTTTCATTCATCGGTTGGACCAAATGCAGATATGGTTGCAAGATATCGTTTTATTTCGAAAGGTGACAATATAGACGGATTTTATGGTGGAAATTCGTTTGCTAATCAGATTGGAATAACAACACAGGTGCCTAGAGTAGTGGAAATTGTAAGTAATAACACAAATTCATCAAACCGGGAAATTTGTATTGGTAATAGAAAATTTTATGTGAGAAAACCGGTTGTGCCGATTACAAAGGAAAATGTTTATGTGTTACAGATGTTGGAGTTACTTAAAAATCTAGATGCATATCTCGATTTTTCATATGAAGAAGCAAAGGAAAAATTTGCTGAATATATTTCTGTCCATGAAATTAAGAGAAGCGATGTGGATTGTTACATTAGAAAGTATCCGATGTCAACATTTAAGTATTATTATGAATTGGAGTTGGATTATGTACTTGCATAAAGAAAATAAGGAGTTATTTCGCGATGCGGTTCTTTTAGCCTCTCAAAAACTTGAAGTAAGCGAAGATATTGTTGAGAAAGACTACTATGTAACTATGATTTTAAAGAAGTTATCTGCAATTGAGTATCCGATTGTATTTAAAGGTGGAACTTCACTTTCAAAAGCATTTCAGATTATTGATCGTTTCTCTGAGGATATAGATATCACGTTTACAGAGCACTTAGGGGAGGCAAGGCGGAAGAAATTGAAATACAATATACTGAAACCTATAGCGGATGATTTAGGGGTGGAAATTCGTAATTTCGAATCTATTGAGAGTGATAAAAATCTTAATCATTATGATTTTTATTATGAATCTGTTATAGGAGACAGAGTGGTTAATGCTATTCCACCTTATGTGAAACTCGAAACATCATTAATGTCGTACGCATTTCCTACAGAGGAAAAGAACTTAAGTAATTATATTTTTGATGCGCTTGGAAAAGAAGAACAAGATTTTATTACGAAATATGATTTGAGTGAATTTCCGATGAGAGTACAATCTTTGAATCGTACATTTATTGATAAAATGTTTGCCATATGTGATTATTATATGAAGGGAAAGGCATATAGAAATGCAAGGCACTTGTATGATATATACAAACTTTCAGAATATGTTACAATTGATGATGATTTTTGAGGCTTGTTGGGGAAGTGCGTAATCATAGATTAAATATGGGAGCAGCGATTGCACCTTCAGCACCTTTAGATGTTAATATATTAGAGTTAGCTCAAAGTATATGTGACGAGGATTTTTATAAGAATGATTACAAAGAAACAACACTCAAATTGATTTCTGATTCTTTGTCCTATGAACAAGTTAAAAAACGTTATAAAGAATTGGTTGAAAAGATATTACACAAGGAGAATCAAAATGCTTAATCAATTACATTTGGCCATGCTTGAATTATACAAAGGCGATGCAAAAAGAATCCAGCATTTCTGCAAGGTGCACAGTTATGCCAAGTTAATTGCGGAATGTGAAAAAGTGGACAAACAAACATTATTTATTTTGGAGGCAGCAGCACTTACACACGATATCGGAATTCATTTGTGTGAAGAAAAGTACGGCGACTGCAGCGGGAAGTTGCAGGAAAAAGAGGGACCGGCGATAGCTGCCAGACTGCTCGGAGAATTGGGATTTGAAAAACAAGTTTCAGAGAGAGTGCAGTATTTGATTGCACATCATCACACCTATCATAATATTGACGGTTTGGATTACCAGATTCTTGTGGAAGCCGATTTTCTTGTAAATCTTTTTGAAGACAATTTGTCAAAAGAAGCGGCGTTAAATGCATACCAAAATATTTTTAAGACAGCAACCGGCAAACGGATTTGTAAAGAGATGTTTGCTCTTTGATGAGGATAGGAAGAAAATAGATGCAATATGTTAAACTACAGGTAAACTACAAGTGCATCTGATTTTCTTTGTTTTAATGGCGGAGAGATTATTCTGCATACATTCAAGGACTTGGAAGAGGAAGTAAAGCATTTGATGGAAAACACATGCTAACCTCCTCAAACTTATTTCTCTTTTGATCTGCAAAAAATGGTTCTAAAAATCAGTCTTACAAACGGACCACAGTAGAACATCTGGTAGCAGATTGCCATTGGAAAATTCATTCCCCATGTCTGAATCCATGTTCCAAATGTTTTTGTGTCCTTGAATAAAATGGTTGCAGCAAGACTCATAATCGGGCACATAATGCAGCAGATACAAATCGAAATTGCGTAGGTGATAAACTGTGGTCTGTCATTCGGGCGCATAACAGTAAATGCCAATATCTTTGCAATTTTCCCAACGACGAAAAATTCTAAAACAAATGCGATTGGTACCATAATCGGCAATTCATGAAGGGCAGCAAGAAAAGTCTCTCCCGATACACCTCCGGTATTTAAGGCTACGTTGTAGACCACCATTCCATACACCATAATTGTGGCCATGATAATTGTAAATATGACATCTTGAAATTTGTTTTTGGCATAAAAAAATCCTCCTGTTTGATAACTATAATTTTATGTGTTGTTCGTTATCATCCCGGAGGATTGTGCGTTTCAATTCTAACCATATTCAATTGCTTGTAGTAGTATAACATACTTTTTAAATTTATGTAAGCATTTTTTTCTCTTAGTTATCAAAGATAGGTAAAAGAAAATAGGAATAATTTGGCTGTGGTAAATGTTCGTTGCCGGTTCCTTTGGATTCCAGTAATTCCGTGGAAACACTTTGTGACTCGTGGGTTTTGAGTACGTCGGTATGCGGCACTGGTGGTTTCAGTGCCCATACCGCTACGCACTCAATAAGCGAGAACGCCCACGAGACGCAAAGCGTTCCTACGGAATTACGGAAAACAAAAAAGTGACAGCGAACACTTGACACAACCCATTTGACAGAACCGCTACATCGTGCTATCATAAAACTCGTGAGTAAAAGAAATCTTCAGGGCGGGGTGCAATTCCCCACCGGCGGTAAAGCCCGCGAGCGACCTTGGTTGCCGATTCGGTGAAATTCCGAAGCCGACAGTATAGTCTGGATGAAAGAAGATAAACGATTTGTGAATGTCAGAAAACCCTGAGTATCTTTTTGGTACCCAGGGTTTCTTTATTTTGGAAAGGAGGCTGTTATGACAAATCAAGATTACATGAAACGTGCCCTGGAACTTGCAAAAAAAGCGATGGGATATACTTCCCCGAATCCGATGGTCGGCTGCGTGGTTGTGAAGGATGGCAGGATTGTCACCGAAGGATATCATGAGCGGTGCGGCGAATATCATGCAGAGCGCAACGCCCTCACAAAATGCAGCGAAGATTTAACAGGAGCCACAATGTATGTGACGTTAGAGCCGTGTTGTCATCAGGGAAAGACGCCTCCGTGTACGGATATTATATTGGAGCGTGGCATTGGAAAAGTATATGTTGGCTCGATGGACCCGAATCCGAAAGTGGCAGGAAAAGGTGTACAGATTTTAAGAGACCATGGCGTAGAAGTAGAGACCGGCCTTTTAGAAGAAGAGTGCCTTTCATTAAATGAAATATTTTTTCATTATATTACAACAAAAATGCCTTATGTGGCGATGAAGTATGCGATGACGTTAGATGGTAAAATTGCTTCGTTTTCCGGCGATTCCAAATGGGTGACCGGAGAAAAGGCGAGAGAACATACACATTTTTTGCGAAAAAAATACCGCGGAATTTTAGTGGGAATCGGAACCGTGCTTGCGGATGATCCGATGCTCAACTGCCGCATTGAAAATGGTGTGGACCCGGTTCGGATTGTATGTGATTCGCATTTGCAGATTCCACTTGAGTGCCAGCTTGTGAAAACGGCAAAGAATATCGAAACGATTGTCTGCTATGCCGAGGAAAATGAGGAAAAGCAAAAAGCACTTATGGAGGCGGGTGTTCAGTTAATTAAGGCTGAAAAAGATGGACAAGTGGACTTGGAAAAGCTGATGATGGAATTAGGCAGTATGGAAATTGACAGTGTTCTAGTAGAGGGTGGCGGCGCCATCCATGGTTCCTTTTTGACATCCGGTTTGGTGCAGAAAGTTTACTGTTATATTGCGCCGAAGATGATTGGCGGCAAAGATGCATTATCGCCGGTTTTGGGAAAAGGAATTGAAAAAATGAGTGACGCCGTGGAAATTACGGATGTTACGGTACAAAATTTTGGCAGTGACATCTGTGTGAGCGGGCATATGAAGCAAAAAAAGGAGGGATAAGCGGTGTTTACAGGAATTGTAGAAGAGATGGGAACCATTCAGAAAATTGAACGGGGAAGCCAGTCGGCGGTCTTATCGATTCGCTGTGAAAAAGTGTTAGAGGGTACGCAGATTGGTAACAGTATTGCTGTGAATGGCGTGTGTCTGACCGTGACAAGCCTGCGAAGTGATGGTTACGATGCAGATGTGATGGCAGAGACGATGAACCGGAGTTCCCTCGGTTTACTGCAGCCGGGAAGCCGTGTGAATTTAGAGCGTGCGATGCCGGCGGATGGACGATTTGGCGGACATATCGTGGCAGGACATGTGGATGGGACAGGAACTATTGTCAAAATAGAAAAGGACGAAACGGCGGTGTGGTACCGAATTGAGGCGGCACCGGAAGTGCTTCGCTACATTGTAGAAAAAGGCTCTATCACAATTGATGGAATCAGTCTTACCGTGGCGACAGTTTCCGATACGGATTTTCAGGTGTCAATTATTCCGCACACTCAGGCAAATACGGTGCTTTCTGACCGGAAAACCGGTGATGTGGTAAATCTGGAAACAGACATTATTGGAAAGTATGTGGAAAAACTTTTGCAGCCGCAAAAAACTCCTGAAAAAGAAAGTAAGATTACGTTAGAATTTTTAGCAGAAAACGGATTTTAATACAGAAAGGAACGAGAATAATGGCAGGATTTGCAACGATTGATGAGGCATTACAGGATTTAAGAGATGGGAAATTAATTTTAGTGATTGATGACCCGGACCGTGAAAATGAAGGCGATTTAATTTGTGCCGCAGAATTTGCTACGACAGAAAATGTAAATGCGATGGCAAGTCTGGCAAAAGGATTAATCTGTATGCCGATGAGTAAAGAGATGACGAAAAAACTGGGACTTGACCAGATGGTAGCGGTGAATACGGATAACCATTCAACGGCATTTACCGTTTCGATTGACCATGTGGACACAACGACCGGTATTTCTGCGGTAGAGCGTTCGCTGACGGCAATGAAGTGTGTCGAAGATGACGTGAAACCGGAAGATTTTCGAAGACCGGGACACATGTTCCCTCTTGAAGCAAGAGAAGGCGGCGTGTTAAAGCGTGCCGGACACACAGAGGCAACGGTGGATTTGATGCGGTTAGCCGGTCTGAAAGAGTGTGGTCTTTGCTGTGAGATTATGCGTGAGGATGGTACGATGATGCGTACAACTGAACTTTTAGAATTTGCCAAAGAGCATAATCTTCATGTAATTACAATCGAGGATTTAATTAAGAAACGTTTGGAAAAAGAAAGTCTTGTAAAAAAAGAAGCCGAGGCAAAACTTCCAACGAAATATGGAAATTTCCGGATTCACGGATATCAGAATATTACAAACGGTGAGCATCATGTTGCCCTTACGATGGGGGATGTGTCGGACGGTGAACCGGTGCTTTGCCGTGTTCATTCAGAATGTCTGACCGGTGATGTATTTGGCTCATGCCGCTGTGACTGCGGCGAGCAGTTAGAAAGTGCCATGCGCATGATTGCCAAGGAAGGCAGAGGAATTCTTCTTTATATGAGACAGGAAGGCAGAGGAATCGGCCTTTTGAACAAATTGAAAGCTTATGAACTGCAGGAGCAGGGATATGATACGGTAGAGGCAAATGTAAAATTGGGATTTGCTCCGGACTTAAGAGAGTATGGAATCGGTGCCCAGATTTTATATGATTTGGGCGTGAAAAAACTTCGTCTTTTGACGAATAACCCGACTAAAATTGCAGGACTTGCCGGCTATGGAATTGAAATTGTGGAGCGTGTTCCGATTGAAATTGCACCAAAGCCGGAGGATTATAAGTACCTTGTGACAAAGCAGGAAAAAATGCAGCATATGACGCACTATGATGTAACACGTGCGAAAAAAGATAAATAAAAGAAAGTGAGGAAATGAAAATGAAAACATTAGAAGGAAACGTAATTGGAAAAGGACTCAAAGTTGGTATTGTGGCAGCAAGATTTAACGAGTTTATTGTAAACAAACTGATTGGCGGTGCAGAGGATGCCTTAGTACGTCATGGCGTGGATACAAAGGATGTGGAACTTGCTTATGTGCCCGGCGCTTTTGAAATTCCGATTGTTGCACAGAAGATGGCAGCAAGTGGAAAATATGATGCAGTAATCTGCCTTGGTGCCGTAATCAAAGGTTCAACTTCTCATTATGATTATGTCTGCGCAGAGGTAAGCAAAGGAGTTGCAACCGTTGGTTTAAATACCGGAGTACCGACTCTGTTTGGTGTATTGACAACCGATAATATTGAGCAGGCAATTGAGCGTGCCGGTACAAAAGCAGGAAATAAAGGATATGATGTTGCATGTTCTGCCATTGAGATGGTAAACTTAATGAAAGAGTTATAAAAAGAAATAACAAAAGGGGGCAGCAGGGGTGATGGATTTTCATCAGATTAAGTCGAACATGGAGAAGGTAATCGTTGGAAAGTCTGAGACGATTGATTTGGTTCTTACGGCACTTTTAGCAGGCGGTCATATTCTGCTTGAGGATGTGCCGGGAACCGGAAAGACGATGCTTGCAAAAGCGTTAGCAGCATCACTTTCACTGGATTTTCAGAGAATCCAGTTTACACCGGATTTACTTCCGGGGGATGTGACGGGAATCCACTTTTTTAATCAGAAAAATTCAGAATTTGAATTTCGTCCGGGTGGCATTTTCACGAATATTCTGCTGGCAGATGAGATTAACCGCGCGACGCCGCGTACGCAATCAAGTCTGTTAGAGAGTATGGAGGAACATCAGGCAACGATTGACGGTGTCACCATGGAATTACCGGACCCGTTTTTTGTAATTGCGACGCAGAATCCGGTAGAATCTTCCGGTACATTTCCACTTCCGGAAGCACAGCTTGACCGGTTTATCATGCAGATTCCGATGGGATATCCAAACCGCGAAGGCGAGCGTGAAATTCTGCACCGGTTTGCAGTGGATAATCCGCTATTGACACTTGAGCCTGTCTGCACAAAAGAAGAACTGGCGACGATGCGGAAACAGTGCGAAGAGGTTTATGCGGCACCCGTGATTGAGGATTATATTTTAGAACTTGTGGAAGCTACCCGTAAGCATAATAACATTGCACTCGGCGTCAGTCCGCGTGGGGCACTTGTATTTTTGCGTGCAGCAAAATGTTATTCGGCATTAAAGGGCGAGCATTTTGTGACACCGGAGACAGTGAAGTATCTGGCGCCATTTGTACTTTCACACCGGCTGATTTTGGAAGACGTGTACAGTACAAATAAAAAAGCGTCCGATTACATTGAGGAAATTACGCATTTTGTAACAGCACCGACGGAGGATTTTGCTAAGTGATAATCATGTTATTTCTTGCCCTTGTGCTGTTTACCGTTTATTTCATTCATACGTTTCATTACAGCAGACATTGGATGGAAAACTTTGAAGTGACACTTGCCTTTTCGGAGGAACAGGCAGGAGAGGGCGATACGTTGTTTTTATATGAAACAGCAGTGAATAAGAAAAAAATGGGTCTGCCGATTATGTGTGTGAAGTTTTTAGCCTCCCGCTTTTTGCAGTTTGAGGGGGCGGAGAGCGGAACGGTTTCAGACCATTTTTACCGGAATGATGTCATGAGTGTGGATGGCTTTGAGAAAGTGCGCCGAAAATTAAAATTTACCTGCAAAAAACGTGGATTTTATCAGATTCAAGAGGCAGAACTAGTCAGTTATGATTTGTTCTGCCGTCATACGTTTGTCCAGAAAATTCCGGTGGAAGTTTCGCTTTTGGTATACCCGTCCCGTATGGATATTCGAAAATTGATGCCGGTGTTCCAGCACATGACAGGTTCGTGTAAAACGAATGTGCCACTGTTTGAAGACCCGTTCTTAAGTGGTGGTGTCCGAGAGTATACGCCGGAAGATTCGATGCGTAAAATTCACTGGAAGGCGTCGGCGAGAATGGGGAATTGGCAGGTAAAAACAGCGGAATATACGGCTTCTACTCCTGTCGTAATCCTGCTTAATCTGGAATCGCCCGGTGTTTTTGTCTCTGTTGATTTGATGGAAGAGAGTATTCGTCTTGCGTATTCCTTTGTTTATTATTTAAGCAAAGAAGGTGTAGAAACAAAGTTAGTTATTTCCGGTGATGAGAAATATTCCATGGAAGGAACCGGAAGAACCCAGATTGCGGCGGTACGTCATGCTCTGGCATTGATTTCTTATGAGCACCCTCTTAGCAAAGGGGAAGATTTTGTGATAAGAGAGTGCGAAAAAATCCGCAGGGAGCAGCATGTGATTCTCATTTCTGCGGCAGGAAAAAAGCCAATGCAAAAGGCAGTTTCCGATATGCTGCACCGGAACGAATCTTTGACGTGGATTGCTCCAACTTTTTCGGAGTATGGAGAGGATAATGAATTTCGGGAGATACCTCCGTCAATTGCAAAATGTCTTGTGAAATGGAGGGGTATGTAGTGAAGATCCGCAGGCGGTGCCGTTTTTTGGCATTTCTTTATTATGAGTTGTTAATTCTTGGAGTGTTTACCTCTTTGGTTCATTGGTTTGATGCCGGCGATGTGTATTCTTATGGGCGTTTTGTCTTTTTTGTTTTTGTGCCAATATTATTTTACCGGCATTTTTATCAGAAAGAAAAGCGGGAGGAAAGAAAGGTTGCGTCCTGTCATGTGGGGGCACTTGTGTTAGCCGGACTCTTTATGATGCCGGGAACTATTTTAGAGGCGGCCGATGATAGTTTCTGGCTGTGCAGCATTTTCTATCTGGCGGCGATTGTTGTTGGATTTGCCGGTGAATACTGGCGTGGGCAGTATCTTGTAGTAGGCTGCAATCCAAGTGTTTCTAAGGAAACGAAACGCCGCATAAATGTGAATCGCAGGAAGGACTGGATTCCTTTCTATGCTGCGGGATTTCTTACGGTTTTGCTTTTATTTGTGGCGGCAGGATATAAACCGGAGTGGAATTTTGAAAAGGATTCAAAGCAAAAGACTACCGTGGCGGAAACAAAAGAGAAGGAAGAGCCGGCAGCGGGACCGGAAAGCCAGTTCAGAGAGACTGTGGTACGGCAGCAGCAGGAAGAGCAAAAGGGCAATTTCTGGCTTACGCTACTGCGGTATACTGTATTGATTGTACTGATTGTGGCGGTAGTTATTTTGGCTGCTTATGGCATTTTTAAATTGATTTGTTATCTGGTATTTCACCGCAAAAAGTCTTCCTATGAATTTGCGGAACAGGTGACCATTACAAAAGAGGATGAGGAACATATACGGCTTGTACCGGTGGCAAAACGGGAAAAGAAGTTCCCGGCAGGTAACGATGGATTTGTTCGAAAGACGTTTTACAAACAGATTCAAGCCGGTGCACAAAAGAATTCGGTTCCATGCTCACAGACGCCGCAGGAACTAAAGGAGACTTATTTATCTGGGGAAAAGGCGGATGAATATTTGACTCAATTATATGAAAAGGCAAGATATGCGAAAGAGTCGGTTGAGACAGAAGAAATTCGCAAATTACATGAATTGGAGGAACAGAAATGGAAGAAAAATGGAAAAAAGTAAATCCGGTGCTCCCGTTGGATTATCCGGACCCGGATGTAATTCGGGTAGACGACACGTATTATATGGTAAGTACCACGATGCATTTTATGCCGGGATGTGTGATTCTGCGCTCCTATAATCTGGCGGACTGGGAAATTTATTCTTATGTGTATGAGACACTTGAACTTACGGATCAAGAGTGCTTAAAGAATGGAAAAAATGCTTATGGACAAGGAATGTGGGCTGCCACACTCCGCTATGAAAAAGGTATGTTTTATCTGATCTTTGTTGCCAATGACACGGGAAAAACGTATTTGTTCCGCGCGCTGGACTTAAAAGGCCCATGGCAGAAAAATGAAATTGAGGGCTTTTACCATGACTGCTCGCTTTTGTTTGATGAGGGACGTGCTTTCCTTGCCTACGGAAACCGCCAGATTTATGTGATGGAATTGAATGAAGAAATGACGGCGCCGAAGGAGGGCGGTTTACATAAACTTTTGGTTGAGGACCTGGACGAAGTGTATCTTGGTTATGAGGGAACCCATTGGTACAAAATCAATGGGAAATATTATTTGTTTTTTATCCATTACCGTAAGGGGGATAATACGAGACGTTCACAGGCTTGTTATGTAAGTGATTCGCTCGCAGGTCCTTATACCGGTGGAGAAGTGCTTGACACCGACGGCGGTTACTGCAATCAGGGAGTTGCCCAGGGAGGAATTGTGAGCACAACAAGTGGAAAATGGTATGCTATGCTGTTTCGTGACAGCGGTGCCGTGGGAAGACTGCCGGTTCTTGTTCCGGTTCATTTTGAAAATGATTTTCCGGTATTTGGCGTAGATGGAAAAGTAGAAGATAAACTGCTTTTAGAGGATACAAAACCGGCTCACAAATATGCACCTTTATATGGAGATGAAGATTTTTCTTCTCTTCATAATTACTGGCAGTGGAATCATGTGCCGGATGACAGCAGGTGGAAACTTTTGAATCACCGGTTGATTTTGCAGACCGGAAAAATATGCAATAATGTAACACAGGCACCAAATACGCTGACTCAGAGGATGCCGTATCCGGGAGGTGTTGTAACAGTAACCGTGGATGGTTCGGCGTTATCCGATGGAGATATAGCGGGACTTTGTATGCTGCAAAGTGACTATGCATTAGCCGGAATTACGAAGGAAAATGGAAAATATTTTCTTGTGAAACTGGCAAAAGACGGTGTGGCAGATGGACAGATGAACTCGAAAGGAGATGACAGTCTGCCGGCTATACAGGAGAAAATTCCGCTTTCTTCTGCCAAAGTTACACTTCGTGTGAAAATTGATTTTACAAGAATGAAAGATACGGCAGTGTTTGAGTGGAAGCAGGATGGTAATTGGCAGATTCTTGCAGAGCCATTTTCTTTGTATTTTAAGTTGGATCATTTTTGTGGTGTGCGTCCGGGACTGTTCTGTTATGCGACGAAAGAGCATGGAGGCCAGGCAGCATTTTCGGATTTCACAATGAGAAAGGAAGAGACTGATGAATAAAAAAGAGGGCATTAAGTTATGTGAATCCGAGCTTAAGGTGATGGAACTTCTGTGGGAGGAGGGTGAACTCCGCGCGGGTGAAATTGTTCCGATTTTGTCAGCGCGCGTTGGCTGGAACCGCAATACGACTTATACAATTATTAAAAAGTGTGTGGAAAAGGGGGCCATAAGGCGGATTGAACCAAAGTTTGTCTGCCAGCCCCTTGTGACAAAGGAGCAGACACAGGTTTATGAAATAAATGCATTGGCAGAGCGGTTGTTTGATGGGAGTTTGGAAAAGTTGTGGAAGGTTGTGGAGGAGATCATGTAAGGTGGCGCTTGTAAAGTGGATTATTGAAACATTACCTGATATGTGTTAGTATATGACATATACTGCATGGCAAATTTTGTAAACGTAATTTACCAATTTGTTTTGACGATAGAACGTAAATCAAATGAAGCAAAAGAAGGAGGAATCATTATGAAGAGAAAAACAAAACGCCTGTTGGCAAAATTGCTGGCATTGGTAATGGTGTTATCCCTGTGCGAGATTACGCTGGGACAATCTACGCCGGCTAAGGCCGCAGTTAGTTTGCAAAACCCAACTACCGATGGAAATGGTGTAACAACATGGGATTGCATCTATTTTGGAAACTATTATCAAAGTAACAGTTCAACAAAAGAACCAATTAAATGGCGGGTTCTGTCCGTACATGGAAATGATGCCTTTTTGCTGGCAGACCAAAACTTGGATGCTAAACCGTATAATGAGAAATTTTCGGATGTAACATGGGCAACGTGTACTCTTCGTACCTGGTTGAATGGAACATTTTTAAATACGGCATTTACATCGGCAGAACAGACTGCAATCAAGAATACAACCGTTGTGAACGAGGATAATCCATACTATGGAACAGAAGGTGGAGTAAATACCACAGATAAAGTGTATCTTTTGTCCATTGCAGAAGCAAGTAATACGGCTTATGGATTTAATGGCGAGTTTAGAACCCAAAGAGAAACAAGAGAAGCAAAAAATACAGCATATGCAAAAGAGTGCGGAGCGTGGACGTCCACGAGTACGGAGTACGAGGGGAACGGCTATTGGTGGCTGCGGTCGCCGGGCAACTATAGTTATCGTGCATCCAGTGTGAGTAACTATGGCTGCGGCAGTGGCTATGGTAATAATGTCGACGATGGTAGTGGTGCGGTTCGGCCCGCTTTGCATTTAAATCTTTCTTCTTCTACTCTTTGGAGTTATGCAGGAAAAGTTACCTCGGAAGGGGGAGGTGGCTCGTCACAGGCGACACCAACACCTACGCCGACATCAAAACTTACACCGACACCGTTTGTTAGTGATGAAGACAAGAAATACATTACAAACATTGAAAAGTCTCTGCCTAATTTTTCAAACCTTGGCTCTGCCGAATTAAATGGACCGGAAATCAGTATTGGCAACAATACATTCAATATTTTTAAGCAAAAAATGTCGATGGATTTATCCTTTTTCGATGCCGCTAACATGACAGTGAATATTGATGCCAAGAATAAGACGGCGGAAGTATTATTAGGAATCAAGTCGAATAATAATGCCACCGTGAAAAAAGACCCGAATGACACTTATTGGCGTGAATCGTATCAGGAAGTAAAATCGCTGGTTAAATCCTGTGGTGGGAAAGTCAATACGACGAAATTATGGAATCAGTTTTCCAAACTTCGAGGAAAGTTAAAGAAAGTAAACGGAAGTGCGACGTTTCATGTAGATGGTAATGCGGTGGGGTATGTAAAACTAAAATTAGATGATAATGGCAGTGTAATCGGCTTTGAAGAAGGTGGCATGACAGCGGCACTGGAAGCCGGCGGAAGCGTAAAAGTGCCGCTTTGGTGGATTGTGTATTCGGAATTTGGTGTTTCAGGAAGCGTCGATGGAAAAATCTGCCTTACGATGAATCCGCAAAAAGTCATTACACCAAGTGGAGAGTTAAATCTTGCAATCAAGCCGCATATTGCCTTGGGCGTGGACGCTGTGGTCGTTGATATAAAAGGTGGTATTGAAGGAGAAATCGGTGGAAAAGCCTCTTTTCCATGGAAGAGTTTTTCAAATTCCGTGTCGGCTTATCTGACCGGAAAACTTTATATTCAGGCAGATACGATAGTGCCGGGATTGTCAGGATATAAAGACTGGAAGTTTTCCCGATTGGAGTTGTATCCAAACTTAGGTAAGACGACAAAAAGTATCAGCAAAATGACATATAAGAGAAGTACACCTGTGACTCAAAAAGAGATTCAATCGGTTAAAAAGAGTCAGAATCTCCTGGATTCGGCACAGGAAGCGCTTGTTTATGAAAATGCAAAGCCGTCGATAATGACATTTGCGGACGGAACGGCACTTATGACGTATTTGGATGATACCGAGGAAAATTCCGGTGGTCAGACAACACTAATGTACCGTTTATATCAGAATGGAGCATGGAGTGATGGCAAACCGGTTGACAAGACGGGACGGCTGGATACGGCAGCACAGATGTTTTCTCACAATGGATTTACTTATGTGATGTACGAAAACAGTGATGTGGCAATCACGGAAGATATGTCCGAGGAGGAAATCCTGCAGCACTTGACATTAAAAGTTGCAAGATATGATGAAGAAAGCCAAACTTTCGATAAGGTTGTTACATTGCGAAAAGCAGGAAAAAATTGGAGTTATAAATACCAGTTTGCATCAGACGGAACAGATTTGTATGCCGTTTGGGGCGAAAATTCTTCTGGTGATGCATTGTTGGAAGAAGGCAAGACAAAGATTTATCGAAGTAAATTGACCGAGGACAGTTGGTCTGCTCCGGAAGAATTATACCGTACCGATGATACAATCAGTGACTTTGCGTATGGTTATGTTGGAGACGAATTTTCACTGGCTATGGTTCAGGGAGAGAACCTTTTGGTAAATGGTGAAACAATCGCAACTGCGGATACCGGAATGCAGGCAGTAAAATGCATCGATGGAAAGATTTACTTTATTCAGGACGGAACGCTTATGCGCTATGACGGTGGAGAGATACAAGATTTACAAATCGCATGCGGTTCATCTTATGACGTATATGAAGATGCTGTTTACTGGATTGGGCAGGATAACTTTAATAGTGAAATTTATAAACAAAAGATAGGAGAGGAATCCGTTGCTGCTGCGCTTACCGAAGAGGGGGGCTATGTCAGTGGTTTTGCACTGTTAAAAAATAGTGAAGAACCAGGAGTTGTTTATACGGAGCAGGAAGTGGATACTTCAAAAGAAAATCCATATGGTGCGACGGTATTAAAATATAAATATGAGACCAAACGGAGTCAGGCAGAGGTTACCAATATTGCTTATGATGTTCTAAGTTTTGGTACGGATAAAGAAAATCCGATTTTGATTACTGTATCAAACACCGGTACAACCGATTTGAACCATGTGAAAATTACAGTAAAAGATGCTTCCGGTAATGTATTGTATGAGGGACCGTTCGTAGACAAACTAGCTGCTGGTATGCAAAGTGAGCAGGAGATACTGATTTCTGTTCCGACAGACTTTACTACTTCTGATATTACGGCTTCCGTTACATCGGATGAAACATTTGAACAGCAGTTGACAGCGAAGCAAACGATTGAAACGGTAACAAGTGACCTTGCTGTTACAGCGAAAAATAATGATTTAATAACAGTAACCAATAATGGTGGCAACGAGGCAGAAAATGTATCTTTTGTTGTTAAAGATGGTGGGGAAAACGGTAATGTAATACATACAGAAACATTGGAAACATTATCATCGGGACAATCGAAAGATATTTCACTTGTGGAGATATGGAATAAAGCTACAAGGAATGACATATCCGGAACGAAGATATTGTATTTGGAGGTAGAACAGGAAGAAACGGAATATGAGCTTTGGAATAATAGCATTGTGTTGGAAAAGGAAGTGGCACCGACTGCCACACCAACGCCAACCATATCACCAACGCCAACACCGACGGTAACGCCAACTGCTGTGCCAACGAAACAACCGACGGCGACGCCAACGGTCAAGCCGACTGTTGGCCCAACTGTAATTCCAACTTTAAAGCCGACCATAGCACCAACGGTAACACCAACTAGTCTGCCAACAAAACAATCGACTGTGATGCCGTCAATTACATCGGGTAACAAAAGCGTGATTGCTAAGGTATCAAATAAGAAAACATTGCCAAAAGTAAATTTGTGCGTGTCAAAAAATAAAAAAGGCAGGAAACTTATTGTTTGCTGGAATGCGGTTAAAGGAGCCAAAGGTTACCAGCTTCAGTATGCCCTAAACAAAAAGTTCAAAAAGAAAAAGAGCGTACAGACAAAGAAAACCAAGTACATCATTAAGAAACTGAAAAAGAAGAAAACGTATTACATTCGTGTTCGTGCCTATAAAATGAATGGCAAGAAAAAGGTGTACGGTAAGTGGAGTATGGTGAAAAAAGTTAAGATAAAGAAGTAATATAAGACGGGTTTTGAAAAAACTTTGAGCGTAGAACGCCCCTCCTATTGGGGGTGTCGTTTTACGCTCTTTTTATATGCTGGAATTTGGCTTGTTTGGCACGATTTAGGCCTCTTTTTAAGGGGCGTAAGTCGCTTGACAATTGTAAGTAAATATATTGACTTTGTAATGCAACTGTGCTAGTATATATACAAACAAGGGTGGGGCGAAGATGTTCTCCTTGTAGTGATAAAAAAATTGACTAATTAAGGAGGATATTATTTGGGAGCAAAAGATTTAGCAGAGAAAAATTTACTACAGTACAAAGATGTATTTTCAGACATTGTAAATGTAAACTTATTTGGTGGCAGGTGTTATGTGTCAGCGGAAGAGTTGTCGAGAGAACCCGGCGAATTGATTACGAAAGCTGTCTCTGACGATAAACTTCGCCAGTTACAGATGGATGTGCCGATGAAGTGTAAGAAGAACAATAGAAGCTTTTTTCTGTGTCTGGAAAATCAGAGTGACAAAAATAATGTTATGCCGGTGCGAGATATGGGATACCAGCATGCCAAATATATGGAGCAAATCAAGGAAGTGAAGGAAAGTAATCGGAAAACCGGCAATTATCCAACCCCGATGACAAAAGAACTTAATGATTCACAGAAGTTAAGCCCGGTCATCACGTTGGTTTTGAATTACAGTCAGAAGAAATGGGAAAAACCGAGATGTCTGAATGATATGCTGGAGTTTCCGGAGGATATGAAATGTGAGTTGGAGCCATGGATACCCTCGTATTCGGTTTGTGTGATTAACCTAGCCAGTCAGCCGGAAACGACAATACGCCAGTATCAATCAGATTTCAAATACATAGTCCGTTATCTGTCCTGTGGAAATGACAGAAGAAAACTGGATGAATATTTCCAAACAACAGAGTTTCAATTAGACCACCCGGAAGCGTTTTTAGATTGGCTGTCTGCGGTGACAAACGACAGGAGATATCGCAAAGCAAAAGAACTAATCCAGGAAACAGAAGGAAAAGGAGGAAGAATCAATATGTGTGTATTGTTAGATATGTATGAGGAACGAGGAATAGAGAAAGGGATAGCACAGGGAGAGGCACGAGGAATAGAAAAAGGCATTGCCCAAGGTCTGGAGCAGGGAGAAGCACGTGGAATAGTGAAAGGCATTTCACAAGGAATCCAAGAAATCAACACATTATATCACTGTTTGTTGGCAGATAATCGAATGGAAGATATACAAAAAGCAATCATAGATACAGACTACCAAAAAGAATTGTTACAGGAGTATGGGATTGGAGAGTAATAATATCAATAACATAAGTAGATACCGGATAAAATAATCAAAGGACTAACTCTTAACTGTTTATTTTATCCGGTATTTTTGTGTGAAAATTATTTTCTTTCAAAAATAATGACAGAAAATGAAAGAAAATGATTGACAATGACGGAAGATGACAGTATAATACAGATAAAGAAAACAAAAAAGTCCATTTCGGGCAAAAGTAGTCAAAAAATGAAATGGAGTGATGAGATGCTGACAGAAGAAAGACTTCAGGAAATCGAGCGTATTGTGAAGGAAAAGGGGAGTGCTTCAATTCCGGAATTGATGGAACGGATGGGAATATCAGAATCCACAGCCAGACGGGATTTGACTCTACTTGATAAGCAGGGAAGGCTCCAAAAAGTTCGTGGCGGTGCGATGATAATCGGTGATGTTTATAGTACCAAAGAAGATACTGTACTCCAGAAAAAAGACCGGAATTTAGAGGAAAAAGTGGAAATTGCAAAGTATGCGGCATCGCTTATTGAGCCAAACGATTTTGTGTATCTGGATGCCGGAACGACAACAGAACTTATGATTGATTATCTGACAGAAAAGGATATCACATTTGTGACAAATGCAGTTTCACATGCTAGGAAACTTTCGATGGCGGGATATACAACGTATATTCTTGGCGGAGAGTTTAAGGCAACGACAGAGGCAATTGTTGGTGATGAAGCAATTGAAAGTCTACAAAAATATAATTTTACAAAAGGCTTTTGGGGAACAAATGGTGTACATCAGAAATTAGGTTTTAGTACACCGGATGTCAAAGAGGCAAAAGTAAAAGAAGTTGCTATGAAACATTGTGCCAAACGTTATGTGCTTTGTGATTCAAGTAAGTTTTCGCAGATTTCCTGTGTAAAATTTGGAGAGTTTGCAAAAACTTGTATCATAACGACACAGATTTTGGATGAGAGTTATAGACAATGTGACAATATCATTGAAGTAAAGTGAGGTGACAAAGAATGATTTACACGGTAACATTTAATCCTTCCTTAGACTACACCATTCATGTGGAGAATTTTGAACTCGGCAAAGTAAACCGCACGGTGCAGGAAGATATTTATGCCGGAGGAAAAGGAATTAATGTATCTATGGTGCTCAAAAACCTGGGATATGAAACGACGGCGTTTGGTTTCCTTTCCGGATTTACCGGACAGGAGATTGAGCGGCTTCTGAAAGAAAAGGGAATCTCAACCGAATTTATTCATATTGAAAATGGAACTTCGAGAATTAACCTTAAGATTCGTTCCGATGTGGAAAGTGAAATCAATGGAATGGGACCGGTGATTCGGAAGGAAGATTTGGAATTGTTGTATGAGCAGCTGGATACATTGAAAGACGACGATGTGCTTGTTCTTGCGGGAAGCATACCTTCCGGAATGCCGCAGTCGATTTACAGAGATATCATGTCAAGGCTTCAGAGCAAGCGGATTAAAATTGCTGTGGATGCGACAAAGGATCTTTTGATGAATGTGCTTGCGTATCATCCATTCGTGATAAAGCCAAATAATCACGAACTTTCGGAAATTTTTGATGTTACGATTGACAGTAAAGAAAAAGCGGTTGTATATGCAAAGGAATTGCAGAAAAAGGGAGCACAGAATGTCATTGTTTCCATGGCTGGGGAAGGCGCTGTATTTGTTGGCAGTGATGGCAGCGTATTTACCAGTGAGGCACCGCATGGTGTTGTGAAAAATTCAGTGGGAGCAGGAGATTCGATGGTAGCCGGGTTTCTTGCCGGGTATTTAGCCAAAGGCGATTATGCGGAAGCCTTTAAAATGGGACTTTGCACGGGAAGCGCAAGCGCATTTTCAGACCAGTTGGCAACGAGAGAAGAAGTGGAGCAGGTACGACGTTCACATATATTTGATTTTTAAGAAAGGAGAATTAGTATGAAAATTATTGATTTATTAGATGACAGAAGCATTTTGCTGGATGGTAGAGTGGCAGACAAAAAGGCAGCACTTGACCAAATGGTGGAACTGATGGATGCGAGCGGAAAGTTGAGGGACAAAGAGACGTATCGTCAGGGTGTGTATGCAAGAGAACAGGAAGGAAGCACTGGTATTGGTGAGGGAATTGCTATTCCGCATTGCAAATCGGATGCGGTTATCAAACCGGGACTTGCAGCTATGGTTGTAAAAGATGGGGTTGAATTTGAATCGTTAGATGGACAACCGGCACATTTGTTTTTCCTGATTGCGGCACCAAACACAGAAGATAATGTGCACTTGGATGTGCTGAGTCGTTTGTCAGTTCTTCTGATGGATGAAGATTTTACCAATAAACTTCGTCAGGCAACGAGTGTTTCTGAATTTAAACAGATTATTGAAGAGGCAGAAAAAGGTTCGGAAAATGAGAATGATACTGTTGTAGAACAGTCGAATTCCGAACACTATATTGTGGCAGTGACCGGATGTCCTACGGGAATTGCACACACCTATATGGCGGCAGAGGCACTTGAGAAAAAGGCGAAAGAATTAGGTTACTCGATTAAGGTAGAGACAAGAGGAGCCGGCGGTGCAAAAAATGTATTGACGACAGATGAAATTGAGCGTGCCGATGGTATTATCGTAGCGGCAGACACGCAGGTGCCGATGGATCGTTTTCAGGGAAAACCAACCGTTGTTACTAAGGTTGCCGATGGAATTAATAAACCGGAAGAATTGCTTCGTGAAATCGTAGACGGAAAAGCACCGTTATATGAGGGCGGCGGAGAAACTGCTCCGAAAGAAGAAGCAGCGGAAAAAGAGGGTATTGGACATGCGACCTATAAGCATCTGATGAGTGGTGTTTCACACATGCTTCCATTTGTAATTGGTGGCGGTATTATGATAGCTATTGCATTTTTGATTGATACACTTTGTGGCTATGGTGGTACCGGTGGTGGAAATTTTGGCACATGTACACCATTATCCGCATTGTTTAAGTATATTGGCGATTTTTCCATGGGACTTATGGTTCCGGTATTGGCCGGATATATTGCCTATTCAATTGCAGACAGACCGGGACTTGCTGTTGGTTTTACCGGTGGTTTGTTAGCAGCAAATGGAAATGCAGTCCTGGCGAAATATGTATTTGCCAATGAAAGTCTTGGTGGATTTTCAAAATTCATTTCAAATTTTGCTTTTGTTGGAGAAAATGGTGGGAATACCGTATCCGGATTCCTTGGTGGTATTGCAGCCGGCTTTGTGGCAGGATTTATCGTTTTAGGACTAAAGAAATTGTGCAGTAAATTGCCGGATTCCTTGGAAGGAATTAAACCGACACTGATTTATCCGCTCGTTGGTATTTTCCTGATTGGTATATTGATGACAATGGTATTTAATCCACTGATTGGTTTGATTAATACAGGACTTAGCAATATGCTGACAAGCATTTCCGATGCCGGTATGATTACAGTTCTTGGTTTGATTCTTGGTGCTATGATGGCGATTGATATGGGAGGTCCGATAAACAAGGCAGCTTATGTATTTGGCTCCGGTATGTTAGCAACCGCATCGCAGATGATGGCACAGGGAGCACAGGCTTCTGACCCGGCAGTTCAGGCATGTTATATGGCAATGGCTTCCATCATGGTAGGTGGTATGGTTCCACCGGTTGGTATTGCAGCAGCCTGCAAATTGTTCCCTCGGAAATTTACAAAAGCAGAGCAGGGTTCCGCCGTTTCCAACATTGTAATGGGATGCTCGTTTATTACCGAAGGCGCAATTCCATTTGCAAAGATCTGACCCACTGCATGTCATTCCGTGTACAATGGCTGGTGCCGGTGTGGCAGGTTTGTTATCCGCCCTCTTTGGATGTACCTTAATGGCTCCGCATGGTGGTGTGTTTGTATTCGCTACCGTTGGACAGCCGTTATTATATATTGTCGCATGGCTGGTTGGTTCCGCTGTGACGGCAGTGATGTTAGGATTTATCAAAAAGGATGCGAAAGCATAAGTAAAAGGAGGAAATGAAGATGAAAGAGTTTAAGTATGTAATTAAAGATGAGCAGGGGATTCACGCAAGACCGGCAGGAATGTTTGTAAAAGAGGCAGCAGCCTTTTCAAGCAAAGTAACAATTAGTAAAGATGGCAAAGAAGTGGATGCCAAAAGAATCCTTGGTGTTATGGGACTTGGCGTAAAGAAAGACCAGGAAATTGTACTGAGAGCAGATGGTGATGATGAAGACGCAGCAATTGAAAAATTGAGCGCATTTTTACAGGAAAATCTGTAATGTGTTAAGGTAATTGTTAGATACCTTAGATTGGAGGTACTATGATTGTATTGGATGGAAAAAGTGTTTTTGGTGGAATCGCAATCGGAAAAATCGCCCTTTTTGAAAAGGGCGATGACCCGGTAAAACGTAAGACAATTGAAGATACAAATGAGGAAATCAAACGCTTTGAGAATGCAAAAGAAAAAGCAAAAGAGGAATTAAAGGCACTGTATGAGAAGGCACTCCTAGAAGTAGGAGAAGCCAACGCCATGATTTTTGATGTACATCAGATGATGTTGGATGATTTGGATTATATCGAATCTATCCGCAATATGATTGAGACACAAAAGGTAAATGCAGAGTTCGCAGTGGCAACGACAGGAGACAATTTTGCTTGCGATGTTTTCCGGTATGGATGACGCTTACATGAAAGAGCGTGCGCGGATGTAAAAGATATTTCCAATCGTGTGATTCGTGTTTTAATGGGAAAGCAGAGCGGTGGAATAACCGGAAATGAGCCGGTGATTCTTGTGGCAGAGGATTTGGCACCAAGTGAGACGGTACAGCTTGATAAAAGTCTTGTCCTTTCGTTTGTTACAAAACACGGTTCGACCAATTCCCACACAGCAATTCTAGCCCGTACAATGAATATTCCGGCATTAATCGGCGTGGATTTTCCGGGAGATATTTCCGGTAAAATGGCAATTGTTGATGGATTTGACGGAAAGGTTTACATTGAACCGGATGAAGAAACACTTGAACGCTATCAGAAACAGAAGGAAGAAGAAGAAAAAGAAACAGAAACTTCTTCTGGAACTGAAAGGCAAAGAGACTATTACAAAGGGTGGAAAGAAAATCAATCTGTATGCCAACATTGGCGGTGTATCGGATGTTGCCGAGGTGCTGGCAAACGATGCCAATGGAATTGGTTTGTTCCGCAGTGAGTTTTTGTATCTGCAAAGCGAGACATTTCCAACGGAAGAAGAGCAGTTTCGGGCTTATAAGACAGTTGTAGAAACGATGGCCGGTAAAAAAGTAATCGTAAGAACATTGGATATTGGGGCGGACAAACAGGTAGATTATTTCGGTTTAGACAAAGAAGACAATCCGGCACTTGGATATCGTGCGATCCGTATCTGCTTAAAGCAACCGGATATTTTCCGCACACAGCTTCGTGCCATTTACCGTGCGAGCCACTATGGTACATTATCGATTATGTTTCCGATGATTATTTCAGTCGATGAAGTGCGAGTGATTAAACGAATTGTAAATGAAGTCAAGAGCGAACTTGATGAGCAGGAAATTCCGTATGGAACAGTAGAACTGGGAATCATGATTGAGACGCCGGCAGCGGTAATGATTAGCGATTTACTTGCTAAAGAAGTTGATTTTTTCAGCATTGGAACCAATGATCTGACTCAGTATACGTTAGCAATTGACAGGCAGAATCCGAAATTGGACGACTTTTATAATTCTCACCATGAAGCAGTTCTCCGCATGATCCGTATGGTCGTTGAAAATGGACATAAAGAGGGATGCTGGGTTGGTATTTGCGGAGAACTTGGAGCAGACACGTCCTTGACAGAAACATTTGTTTCAATGGGAATTGATGAGTTGTCCGTGAGTCCGTCGATGGTTTTAAAAGTTAGAGAAGCAGTCAGAAATATTGAAGATTAAAGAGAAAAAAGCCAATAAAAAAGTGCACGTTTTATTGTACACCTGTCTGTGATATCATCCTCTCATAAAATATGTGAGAGGATGATTGTTATGTTGAATGAATTTCATGATATGTTGATTTTAGCCTGTGGCTTTAGTGTGATTTTGGCGTATTTAATCTTTCTTCATTAATGAGGAAGAATACCAAGTGGATGTGCCTGAAGGACTTTTGTCTCATAGCCGTTTTTACTGTTTGTCAGCAAGTCAGAACGAGGTGTAACACGGCCTTTCTGAGTGAGCACGACGATTGTAGAACCACCGTACTCAAAGAATCCTTTTTCTTCTCCACGGGTTACGACTGTGCTTTGTTTGTGGTTTGAAATTTTGCCAACTAAGAGAGCACCGACTTCCATCTGAAGTACATCGCCAAATTCTTTTGAGCGAATCACTGTGTATTCGCGCGTGTTTTCTTTATAAATTGGAAGGTAATCGTTGGCAATCGGATTTACCGTGTGGAAAGTTCCGTCGATGTGATAATTTTTCGACTGTTTCCCGGACACAGAGTAAAGATAGCGGTGATAATCTTCCACGGTTAAGCGGAGTACGTAGGCATACCCGCCACGGAAACGTTTTGCTAAGCGTGGACTGCGAAGCAGAGAACGCAGGGTGTATTCTGTATTTTTGATGGAAAATGTTGTGTTTTCCTGAATCGGATAAACCGTTGCCAGACAGTCACATGGACTGATAAGCACGTCAAGGTCTTCCGGAACAGGCCGGCAGTCCGGCTTAATTTTTCTGGTGAAAAAATCATTAAAAGAAGAGTAGTCACACTCTTCATAAATATCCATGTCAATTTCATTGCGCTCAATAAATTTAGGAATCAGCCATTTCGAGAGGGCAGACGAAAGATAGCGTCCGGCAAGTTTGGAAACCTGCGGCTGAATCAATGGTTTTAAGAGCATACGCCCCAAAATGTTGGTGTATAAAAAGGATAATAATTTATCCTGGTTTGTTATATTACTTACTTTTTTTTCCCTTGTAAATCAATGTAATCCATAAGTCCTCCTTATTATTCGACAAATAAAATGCAAACCATCACAGCGGTCACAAGTACCATCATGGCTGCAATTACACTGTTGCCCGGTTTTTTGAGTTTAAAATCAAGAACGTACAGGAAAGCAACTACGATGTGCATGATGGCAAGGAATAAAAGAAATGTTTCATGGCTGACCAATGGGTGAAACAAATATACAATTGGATAAATAATTGTAATTGTTGTAATTGGCAGACCACGATAGCCTTTTGCCTGGTCGGTTTCGGGATTGGTATGTTTTAATTCTTCCAATACATTAAAATAAGCAAGGCGGATTACACCACATAGAACAAACAAAATTTCAATTGCAATACCCCAGACAGAATTCAGACCCATCTGATAGGAAATGATAATCGGAGTTACTCCAAAACACACCATGTCGCAGAGAGAGTCAATTTGAATGCCAAAAATTTCCATTTCTTTTGTCCGATTTTTCATAGCACGTGCGATTTTTCCATCGAAAGTATCACAGGCGCCGGCAAGTGCCAGACATAAAATGGCAAACTTAAACTGACCGGTGCTGGCAAGTGCCATACCGCTTACGGAAAGCGCTACACCTATGTAGGTAACAATTACTGAATAATTATAAAATCCAATCATAAATATCCTCTTTTCTTTTACTCTGTTTTTTTACTTTTATCTGTGACAGTCAAATGTGTGATAAAGGAAACAATACCACTAACAATTACAAGGATGTAATAACTGAATCCGCGGCTGACAAGCAGCGAAGCGGTTGTCATAGCCGTTCCGTGGAAAATCGGGGTAAAGATACGCAGGTAAAGTCCCTCGCTGATTCCCATTCCACCCGGCAGTGGTAACATATCAACAGAAATGGATATGACTGCCTGTAAAATTGTAATAGTGAAGAAAGTCTCCGTATTCAGCCCAAAGCTTCGGTATACAACATAAGTAATCGCAAAAAGGAAGAAGCGCTGGATAAAAGAAATAATCGTTGTGTTAAAAATCGCAAGTTTATTTTCCTTTAAGAAGCGAGAGGCTCCCTTATAAGTTTCCATCGACTGCTCTAAGCGCTCGGTGCGGTTATTTTTCTCTTTCATCAAGTGAATTTTCTTTAAGAGAGCAAATCCCTTGGTGATTAAATATTTTGCCGTGCCAGGCAGAAATACCAGTAAACTCATAAATAATACGCAGAATACGTTGAGCGCAATTCCTAAATAAAGGAAAAACTGAACGTCAACACTCAGCATTGTGATAAGGTCCTGTCCGAATATGGCAACTGCTAATCCGATGAAAACAAGTACAAATTTATATTCAATCGTTACTAACATTAATATGATAGTAGCCGTTGGAATATCAATGTTTTGTTTTTTCATATAGTAAATCTGCATCGGCTGTCCGCCCGTTGCTGACGGGGTGATACAACTGTAGAAAAACCCTACAAAAGAATAACGGATGCAGTTAAATAACGGAACTTTAATCTGCACGGTACTTAATAGGTATTTAATAATAACAGACTCACTGCACACATACACAATTACCAAAATAAAGCCGGCTAACAAAAATCCCGGTGCAATCTGGGAGAGTGTGTGTAAAATAACGCCAAAGTCCTGGTCTTTAAAAACAGCCCAGATGGTTAAACCAAGCAAAGCTACCAAAAATAGAGCGTTAAATAAATTTCTTTTAGTTTTTTTGCTCACGTGCTACTCCTTTTGTTCGAATCAATACATATAGCAACCGCCGGTTTACCCAGGTGAAGATTAACTTTGGTGCGCGATACCAGCTAACTCTGCGTGTGAGAAGTGAAAGAACTTCTGCGAGCAGGACACCGGCAATGGCATCGGCAATATAATGCTGTTTGGTGAACTGTGTTGAAAGGACAACCAGCAGAGCAAAGATGCAGGAAAATGCACGGTACCAGGCAGGTACCTCTTTGCGTCCCCGGATGCCGGTGTAACAAAACCAGCTTACCAGACAGTGAATGGATGGAAACAGGTTTGTCGGCTGATCCAATCCGTATAAAAACTGAAGAAGAAAGACACTAAATCCTGTGCCTGTTACTTCCGGTCGTACATTTGTCGTTGGAAATACCATAAAAATGATTCCGCAGACAAGACGGGAAATCATATCGGCTGCAACAAAACGATAAAACGTGTCCGGGTCATTCCGGTTAATTCTGGCAACCATAATATAATTCACAGTCCAAAACAGAAAACATCCAAAGTAGATGTACATCCAACCCGGAACAAGCGGTATTGCCTGATCCAAAGAAGTGGTAAGGTCATAATGATACCAGTCTGCACACATTACCATCGTTCCACTGTAAATAAGCATATTTAATCCAAAACAGGATAACAGTGGCAGGATGGCAAAAAGCGGACAAATTGGATCAAGATACTTTTTCATCCATTGATACATAATCATATCCTCTTTTTTTGTTCATTTTGAAAACATACTCTTCTTATTCTACAATATTTTTTTTCTTTTTGCAACTTATGATTGTTTTGAGGCAGGGGATGTGCTAAAATATGGGACAGTAGAAAATATATTGCTTAGCAAATGGAGGATAAAAATGGGAATTTTCGATGTTTTCGTTGCGGTGATCTGGGGTATTGTGGAAGGAATCACCGAGTGGCTGCCGGTAAGCAGTACCGGACACATGATATTAGTGGAAGAATTTTTGAAATTTCAGGATGAACAGTTTTCTCAAATGTTTCTGGTTGTTGTGCAGTTAGGTGCTATCTTAGCCGTTGTTCTTTTATTTTGGAGCAGGATATGGCCATTCCGTTTTACAAAGAGAGAGCGGGGCGAATCCATTATTGACTGGAAGATTATGCAGATGTGGTTTAAGATTATCGTGGCATGTCTTCCGGCAGCAATTGTAGGCATTTTGTTTGATGACTGGATTGACGAGGTGTTCTACAATGCGTATGTTGTGGCAGGTGCTTTGATTGTTTATGGTATTTTATTTATTATTGTAGAGAATTGGAATAAGGGAAGAAAACCGGCAATTACTTCGGTAACGGAAATCGGATATGACACTGCGCTTATCATTGGTATTTTTCAGTTATTAGCGGCTGTTGTGCCGGGAACTTCTCGTTCCGGTGCTACCATCATTGGTGCCTTGCTTCTTGGTGTGGCTCGTGGTGCAGCAGCAGAATTTACTTTTTATCTGGCAATTCCGGTTATGTTTGGTGCAAGTGTCTTAAAGATTATAAAGAGTGGATTAAGCTTTGGTGCCATGGGTTATGTGACTTTACTCGTTGGTATGTTAGTTGCCTTTGTGGTGTCTCTGTTTGTAATCCGATACCTCATGAGTTATATCCGTAAACACGATTTTAAGGCATTTGGTTATTATCGAATTGTGTTAGGTGTTGTTGTCCTTGTTTACTTCTTCCTATTCAAATAAAGGGATTTGAGGAAGACCAAGGTAATTCAGAAGACCAACATAAATGGCATAAGCAAATTCATATGGTTTATCGGCTAAGAGGGCAGCGTCGCCTTCATTTGAGAGATAAGCCAGTTCAATGAGGACGGCGGGCATATTGGTCCGCCGTAATACGTAGAGGGAAGGACGGGCATAGATACCGTTGTTTTTTGTACCTAAACGTCTTACAATTTCATTTACGATATTGACGGCGAGTTCATAAGAAGGCGTGTTGACGGCATAGACGTATGCTTCCGTACCGTTGATGGCGGGATTTTCATTGGCATTTGTGTGAATGCTTAAAAAGTAGTCAGCCCCCCATTGATTTGCCTGCTCGGTGCGGGTTCTGAGACTTGAATTGGTGTCGTAACCTAAAATTTCATCCGGTGATGTGCGGGATGTGATAGCAGTGAAGCGGGAATCCGCATTTAAAATGTTTGCAAGATAAGCACCAACTAAATAGGTGATATCCTGTTCCCGTAATCCAAATCCTTCGGCACCGGCGTTAAAACCATAGGGATTGTGTCCCTGGTCGATATAAATACGAATGGGCATAAGTTTGCTCCTTATCCGGTAAAAGAGTTTGCTATCAATATATGCAGTTAGAAAGGTGCGGTGAAAATGGGGAGGCAGATGAGGTTAGACCAGTATATTTCTACTTATGTAGAATTAACGAGAAAAGAGGCAAAAGAGGCGATTCGGCGCGGACTTGTCTGCGTGGCTGGAACAGTCGTAAAACAGGCGAATTGTAAAATTGACAGTGAAGAAGATGTGACTTACTGCGGAAAAGAGATTAGGGCAGAAGAGTTCGTTTATTATATGTTAAATAAGCCGGCAGGTGTGGTTTCGGCAACAAAAGATGAGAAGGAGCGTACCGTCCTTTCCTTACTGCCGGAGATGAAACGGGAATTATTTCCGATGGGGCGTCTGGACAAAGATACGGTGGGCCTTCTTATTTTGACGGATGATGGAATGCTTGCACACCGTTTGTTATCGCCGGCTTATCATGTGGCAAAAGTTTATGATGTGATTTACGAAGGAACTTTGCCTGAAAATGCAGTAGTTTTGTTTGCGGAAGGATTGGAAATTGGAGAGCGGAAAAAAACGCTGCCTGCAAAACTGGAACTCATGAAATCCGGGCACGCAAGGCTTACGATTTCGGAAGGAAAGTTTCACCAGGTAAAGCGGATGTTTGCTGTTTTGGGGGCAAAGGTGACAAAATTAGCAAGGGTATCATTTGCCGGAATAAATTTGGACCCTGCCTTAAAACCGGGGGAATACCGGAAATTGACAGAAAATGAAATCAACCAATTAAAAGAGGGAGAATAAGATGGCGAAGAAAAAATATTATGCAGTGAGAGCCGGAAGAACGCCGGGAATTTATACAAACTGGGATGCGTGCAAGGCACAGGTGGATGGATTTGCTAATGCGTCTTTTAAAAGTTTTCCGACAAAAGAAGAAGCGGAAGCTTTCTTAGGAAATAATACGAAAGAGAATAAGATAGAAGATGAAGCACTTGCCTATGTAGATGGAAGTTACAATGTCGAGACCGGTGAGTACAGCTGCGGTGTTGTGTTCTTTTTTGAAGGGGAGAAAACAGAGTACTGCGAAAAGGGAACCGACTCAGAACTTGCTGCTATGCGGAACGTGGCAGGCGAAATTCTCGGAGCACAGGTGGCAATGAAGATGGCGGTAGAACAGGGGGCGGAAAGTCTTACGATTGTCCATGATTATCAAGGGATCGCCTCGTGGTGTACCGGAGAATGGAAAACAAATAAAGAGGGAACCAAAGCCTATAAAGCATACTTTGATTCCCTAAAGGATAAAATAATCATTCATTTTCAAAAGGTCAAAGGACATTCCGGAGATGAGTACAATGACCTTGCGGATGAACTGGCAAAAAGCGTTATTTTTTAGCGTTTGCCATTGCTTCTTCGCAGAAATACAGCTGTGAATTCAGAGGAGTTTTTCCTCGCTGGTCTACCTTCACGTAGTGTCCATCCGGCATGAGAAGGTGGGCTTTTTTTGTATCCGAGAGCTGTATGTGTAAAATGTGGTAAATCTCTTCCTGCAATATAGGATCTTCAACCGGGAATAAGATTTCTACACGTTTGTCTAAGTTTCTTGGCATCCAGTCGGCACTTCCCATATAATATTCGGCATTTCCATTGTTCTCAAAGTAGAAAATGCGGGAATGTTCCAAAAGGTACCAACGATGGAGCGCACACGGATATGTTCACTTAAGCCTTTGATTCCGGCACGCAGACAGCAGATGCCGCGTACAATCAAATCAATTTCCACGCCTGCCTCGCTGGCATCATAGAGTGCTTCAATAATTCCCGGATCACACAAGGAATTCATCTTTGCGATAATTCTTGCCGGGCGACCGTTCTTGGCATGTTCTTTCTCACGCTCAATTAAAGACAAGAACTTGCCGCGCAGCCACAGAGGAGCTAAGGATAATTTATTCCATACAAGCGGTTCGGAATAACCGGAGAGCATATTAAAGACTGCCGTGGCGTCTTCCCCATAGCGGGTTTTGCTTGTAAACATACCCATATCGGTGTAGAGTTTGGCGGTAGAGTCGTTATAGTTTCCGGTTCCCAAATGGACATAACGGCGGATTTCGTCTTCTTCTTTGCGGACAACCAGTGTGATTTTGCTGTGAGTTTTTAATCCAACCAGTCCATAGATAACATGGCACCCGGCTTTCTCTAATTTCTTCGCCCACACAATATTATTTTCCTCATCAAAACGTGCCTTTAATTCGACGAGTACGGATACCTGCTTTCCATTTTCAGCTGCTTGTGCTAAAGAAGCAATAATTGGCGAATGGCTGCTGACACGGTAAAGTGTCTGCTTAATCGCAAGTACATTTGGGTCGCTTGCCGCCTTTTTAACAAAATTGACAACCGGGTCAAAAGTCTCATACGGGTGATGAAGCAAAATGTCATGTTCCCGTATCTGCTCAAATAAATCTCTTGAGGCATCCAGCATTTTTGGCTGCTGTGGTATATATTTTGGTTCTTTTAAGTGGTCAAAACCTTCGATGTCATATACTTTCATTAAAAAAGTAAGGTCAAGAGGGCCATTGATTTTGAAAATGGCATCTTCACTTAAATTAAATTCTTTTCGGAGCGTTTTCAGCAGCCGCTTATCGATATTATCTTCGACTTCTAAGCGGATTGCCTCGCCCCACTGGCGTTTCTTCAACTGTTTCTCGATTTCAATTAAAAGGTCTGCTGCCTCATCTTCGTCAATGGAGAGATCAGCATTTCGCATTACACGGAATGGAGCCTGGCAAAGAACTCTATAATTCAAAAATAGTTTTTGAATGTTCTTTTCGATAATCTGCTCTAAAAGGATTACGGTCGTACAGTTATCACCATCGGTAGGAATTGTGACAACGCGTGGCAGAACGGATGGAACCTGCACAGTGGCAAAATCAATGGTTCCCTTTTTCTTTTTATCCATCAACAGCGCACCGATGTTAAGTGAGCGGTTGCGGATTAACGGAAAAGGTCTGGAGGAATCCACAGCCATCGGAGTGAGGACCGGGAAAACTTCTTTCTGAAAATAGTTGTCAACGTAGTCTGCCTGTTCTTCCGTTAGTTTTTCAAATTCTGTGACGATTTTTAAGCCATTCTTCTTTAATGAAGGAAGAAAAGAACGGTTGTAGGTATTATACTGAGCTGTTGTAAATTTGTGAGTTTCCTTCAAAATCGCATCAATCTGTTCTTTACTGGTCATACCGGCAATATCTTTTTTTTGTGTAACCGGCATTTACCTGGTCTTTCAGAGAGGCAACGCGGACCATGAAAAATTCATCCAGATTGGAGGCGGTAATGCTTAAAAATTTTAATCGTTCCATCAACGGAAGATGGTTGTCTTTCGCCTCGGACAAAACACGCTTGTTAAAGGCTAGCCAGCTTAACTCGCGGTTGGTAAATCGTTCGTTTTGGGTCATATCATCATCCTCGCTTTCCTGTTCGTTTTTGTTTTAGTACCGGCCGGATACCAAAAACTTCTTCAAAGACATCTGCCTTATGTAAGAAGAGTCCTTTTTCCAAGGTGATATCCGCCATGGTGTCCGCCGTGATTGTCAGTATTCCATTTCGCTCGGATACACCAACATTTTTAATTTTCTGACGATTGCTTTTGTCTAATACATTAGCAATTTTTAAAATTGCATTCAATTTTACGATTGTAATATATTCTTCTCTTGAAAAATCACCGTCCAATTCCTCAAAGGAAGGAAAAGATTCATCATTGTAGCGAATCATATTGGCAACGATGAGACGCTCTTTATGAGAGATTCCGATAATCTCCGTTGACAAAAGAATGTGATAGGAACATTCTCTTGCGTGCAGTGCATTGATATAGGCACCACAGCCGTGAAGAATGACACCGAGCTGTAAAAGCAGGCGCTCACGTTTCTCAAGACCGTGTATTTTTTTGATTCGGTCAAAAATTTGGAGTGCCAGAGTCTGCACGGTGTCAATGTGGTTTAAGTCAACTTCGTATTTCTGCGCTACATTTCTTGAAGCACTCAGAATATCCTCTGTAAAATCATGCCCGCAGGAAAGGCGGAGCTTTCGCTCTGCATAATCAGCAGCCAATCCATCACAGAGATTAATCGGAGATAGAAGGACATTCTGGCAATCCGTAAGCTGTGTGATTTTGCGCATTAAAAGCAAGGTGGGAAGAAGTGACTGCGCATGGATATTACCCATTAATTTTAACATTTTCTTTTTGGTAAATATTTTATCCGGCAAAAAGCCTTCAAAGTCTTTTTTTTTTCCTTTATGTGATAGTAGGTTTCCGGAATCATTTCTCCGGCTGCCAAAATGCAGTGAATCTCTTTTTTGTCTAAATTCAGTCGTTTAAATAAAGCCAAATCTTTTTCAATGTATTCATCAATCAATGCATCGTAATCATAGGCTTCATCCTGCATTGCATACAGAAGTTCCTGAATACGGGAAGAACCAAGTAAAAGGTTTTGCGTCAGCTGCAGATGTCCGTTCTGAAAAAGAGAGAGCTGGACACTGCCGGCACCGATATCGAGAACGAGACACCCTTCTTCACTGAGTGGTTCAAATTGTTTTTCATTGTGAACCATTCCTTTGAAGTAAAGGAATCTTGCCTCGCTGTTACTGAAAAGTTTTACTTTGAATCCTGTCTGGATTTTTATCTGGTCGGTGACAACTAAAACATTTTTTGCCTCGCGCATTGCGCTGGTGGCACAGACGTCCCAGCTGTCAGTATGAAATTCTGTCATAATCCGTTTGAAATCGTTTAGTGTGTTGCAGATTTCTGTAAGTGTCTGATAGGAAATGACTCCTTCGGTGTACGATTCCGCACCAAGACTGAGCGGGTGGCGTACATAAGTGAGCTGACGAACTCCATTCTGACGGGACATTTCATATATTTTCATACATAATTCATTTGATCCGACATGAATTGCCGCATAAGTTGTAGAAGCCATAAATACCTCCATTCTGAAACCAATTTCTTTGTTTCTATTTTACAATGAATTTGTAAAAATGGAAAGACGTATTTATCTGATTTTCACGTAAATTTTATGTAAAATTCGAGAATTGAAAACCGTCATCGCATGTGCTACAATAGGGGAACAGAAAAACAGAGAGGATGAGACGGTTGAAAACAAGTGATTTTTATTATGATTTACCAAAAGAATTGATTGCGCAGGACCCGCTTGAGGACAGAAGTTCATCGAGACTTTTAGTGCTGCATCGGAAATCCGGGCGCGTGGAGCATAGAGTGTTTACGGATATTGTAGAGTATTTAAAACCGGGAGACTGCTTGGTGCGGAATAATACGAAAGTAATTCCGGCAAGATTATACGGAACCAGAGTGGATACCGGGGCAACAATTGAACTTCTGCTTCTCAAACGCATGGAGAATGATGTTTGGGAAACTCTTGTAAAACCGGGAAAAAAAGCGCGTAAAGGAGCTGTGATTTCTTTTGGAGATGGAATTTTGATGGGAGAAATTATTGATGTCAAAGAGGATGGAAACCGTTTGATTCAGTTTCGATATGAGGGGATTTTTGAAGAGATTTTAGATCAACTCGGACAGATGCCGCTTCCGCCTTATATTACGCATACATTGAAAGATAAGAACCGTTATCAGACCGTTTATGCAAAATACGAAGGGTCGGCAGCAGCTCCAACGGCAGGGCTCCATTTTACGGAGGAACTTTTTCAAAAATTAGAGGAAAAAGGAGTACTTGTAGCAAATGTTACGCTGCATGTCGGGCTTGGTACTTTCAGACCGGTAAAAGTGGATGATGTGTCGAAACACCATATGCATACTGAATTTTATCAGGTGACAAAAGAAGAGGCGGATAAAATCAACAAGGCAAAACAGGCCGGTGGACGGATTGTCTGTGTGGGAACGACAAGCTGCCGGACGATTGAGTCGGCTGCCGATGAAAATGGTGTGCTTAAGCCGGGACAGGGCGATACCGATATTTTCATTTATCCGGGCTATTCTTTCAAAATGATGGATGTGCTGATTACGAATTTTCATTTGCCGGAATCAACGCTTTTAATGCTTGTTTCTGCACTTGCAGGAAAAGAGCAGGTTATGCGTGTGTATGAAGAAGCAGTGCAGGAGAGATACCGATTCTTCTCGTTTGGAGATGCGATGATTATATTAGACGACTAGTGAGGGATTTTTATGGAAAAGAAAAGGTGTTATTCGTTTATAATCCGCGTGCCGGAAAGGGGACTTTGCGGAACAAACTTGCCGATATCATAGATTTGATGATGAAAAGACAGTGGGATGTTTCGATTGCGGCAACACAGAAGGCTGGAGATGCAGCCGAATATATCATACAAAAGGGAATCGGCTGTGACCGTGTGATATGCAGCGGCGGCGATGGTACACTGCATGAGGTGATTCATGGATTGATGGCTCTGCCACCCGATATGCGTCCGGCCTGTGGTTATATTCCAACCGGAACGGTGAATGATTTTGCAAATAGTATCAGGCTGCCAAAACGAGTGATTCCCTGTGCACAGATTGCGGTGGGGGACAAAAAGGATGCTTATGATGTCGGGGACATGAACGGTAATTTCTTTTCCTATGTAGCGGCATTTGGAGCTTTTACCTCGGTTTCTTATGAAACACCACAGGCGACGAAAAACTTGTTTGGAAAGACGGCCTATATTTTAGATGGTGCGGTAAAGTTGGGAAAAACTAAAAGTTATCATATAAAGGTGCAGACAGATTTGGAAGCTTGGGAGCAGGATTGTATTCTTGGTATGGTGACAAATGCAAAATCGGTAGCAGGATTAAAATTATATAAGAAAAACAGTGTCAGTTTAAAAGATGGTCTGCTTGATGGGATTTTTGTGAAAACACCGAAAAATCCGATTGAGTTGAATCAGGTAATGGCATTTTTACTGCACGGAAAGGCAAATTCGCATGTGAAGGTGATACACAGTTCCCATGTGGAAATCAGTTGTAAGGAAGCGTTAGCGTATACGCTGGATGGGGAAAATGGTGGAAAACATAAAAAAGCGGTGATTCAAAATCATCCGCAGGCAATTACTTATTTTTGTGGATAGGTGTTAATCCCTATCCACAATATCATATCGATTCTGGATTAAAAGCTCTCTTGCTTTTTTCTCATCATCTTCTTTGTAAAGTTCCAGTTTCATAACACCATCTACATATTCACGGTTATGAATGATGCCGATATTTTTGATGCTGATACCGTTCACGGACAGAATCGTGGCGATTGTGGCAATGGCGCCGGCACGGTCATCGATGTTTATGAATAAATCATACGAACGAGCAATTACACTGCTTTTCTTTGCCGGGATGGAATCCCTGTAGTCGCCTGCCGTGTGAAATTCATCCTGAATGGAAGCGCCGTCTTTTTCTGCTATCATGTGGCGGAAATCTTCAATCTGCTTTTCAAAATGGGAGAGAAAATAATCAATGCTTTCGCTGTTTGCTAAGCAAATATCCTGCCACATTTGTGGAGAGGACGAGGCAATTCTTGTAATATCTTTGAAACCGCCGGCGGCAAACGCTTTCATATTCTGCTCCTCGTTGTCACTTGTGCGAACCATATTAACCAGGGAAACGGCGATAATGTGCGGCACATGGCTGATGGCAGCAGTGATTTTATCATGTTCCGCTGGTGATAAAACGACACAGTTTGCACCGGTTTTTGCTACCAATTCTTTTAACAGAGATAAGTTTTCTATCGGTGTCTCCTTAAATGGTGTCAGTAAATAGTATGCATTTTCCAACAAAATATCGGTGGAATTTTCATACCCCGTTTTTTCGGAACCGGCCATTGGGTGTCCGCCGATAAACTGGCGGCTAAGTCCAAGTTCGGCTGCCTTTTTACAGATATTTCCCTTTACACTTCCGACATCGGTAAGGATGCAGCCGGGTTTCAACAGCGGTTTTAAGACGGACAGATAGTCTGCATTTTTTAGAACCGGCGCACAGAGAAAAATGATGTCGCAGGTGGAAAAGCGCTCATCAATTTCATACCAGATAGAATCAATGATCCCCTCTGCCATGCCCTCATCAAGTGCCGGATTTTTTCGTCTGGAATAGACGTGTACAGACACATCCTCATTTTGTTTTTTGAGTGCTCTTGCGATGGAACCGCCAATGAGTCCGAATCCGACAAAGCCAAGTTCTAAATGTTTCATAGCATCATAATCTCCATTCTTTGCAAAGTTAATAAACATAGTTTAGCACCTTTTTGGGTAAATTACAATTGCTTGACACGGAGAATGTGGATTCATACAATAGAAGTGAAAAAAGTTTACACAGAGCAAGGAGGAATTGACAATGAGTGTTTTGGGAGCATTAGAACCGGCACGTGTGATGCATTATTTTGAAGAAATCTGTGGCATACCGCATGGTTCGGGAAATACGAAAAAAATCAGTGATTATTGTGTTTCTTTTGCAAAAGAGCATCACCTTACTTATTTGCAGGATGAATATAACAATGTGATAATATGGAAAGACGGCATAAAAGGATATGAGAATTCGGCTCCGGTTATGCTGCAGGGACATTTGGATATGGTCTGTGAAAAAGAAGAGGGCTGTGACATTGATTTTGAGACGGAGGGACTTTGTCTGCAAGTGGAAGATGGCATTGTGACAGCAGAAAAAACAACGCTTGGCGGAGATGACGGTATTGCTGTTGCGTATGCCCTTGCTTTATTAGAGACGGATGAATATCCACACCCGCCGTTGGAGATTGTGTTTACAGTAGATGAAGAAATCGGAATGTTAGGTGCCACAGCTTTGGATACTTCACCTCTTCGTGCAAAAACGATGTTGAATTTGGATTCCGAAGATGAGGGGCATTTGTTAGTCAGCTGTGCCGGTGGTGTGACAGCGCAGGTGGAACTTCCACTTTCCTTTGAGACAGGCGATGGGGAGAAATATGTTATTTCGGTCAGTGGTTTAATGGGAGGCCATTCCGGTGTTGAAATTGATAAGGGGCGCGCCAATGCCTGTCAGATAATGGGAAGGGTTCTCTATGAACTGTATAAAGAAATTCCATTTTCTCTGTGCTACTTAAATGGTGGATTGAAAGATAATGCCATTCCGAGACAGGCAGAAGCAGTTATTGTATGTCCGGAAAAATGGCAGCCTGAAATCAATACTAAGATTGCTGAGATTTCCTCTGAAATAAAACATGAGTTTTTGGAAACAGACCCATTGATTTTGGTGGAAGTAAAGAAGACTACAATCGTAGAAAAAGAATTGGCAATGACGAAAGATTCTGCGGATAAGATGATTACCGCCCTTCTTTGTCTGCCGGGAGGAATTCAGAAGATGAGTTTTCAAATGAAAGGACTTGTTCAGACTTCGTTAAATTTAGGAATTATGAAGACGGAGAGAGACCATGTTTCACTGTCATTTTCGGTGCGAAGCAGTGTGGAGTCGGAAAAGCGGGCGCTGCTTGACCAGATTGCCTGTCTGACAAAAACATTAGGCGGCACGGTTACCACAAATGGAGATTATCCGGCATGGGAGTATCTGGAAAATTCACCGCTGCGTGATTTGATGTGCCGGATATTTGAAGAGCAATATGGCAGAGAACCTATTGTGGAGGCACTTCATGCAGGGGTGGAATGTGGTATTTTTGCCGGGAAAATACCGGGACTTGACTGTGTCTCGTTTGGACCGGATATGAAAGATATCCACACGCCGAAAGAGAGTATGGATGTGGAAAGCGTGAAACGAACGTGGGAATATCTGCTTGAAATATTGAAACAGTTGAAATGACAAAAAACGGTAAATCATCTAGGAAACCTATTTCCGTTGATTTACCGTTTTTATTATGTACGATTTACAGTTCGGAATATCCGAATCCGTTTACAATCGCATCGATTTTTTCTTTGTTTTTGCAGTGTGGACATTCACTTGGTGTGAAGGTGTTATAGTCCGGCAAATCCTCTGTTGAGAAGATGCAGTGGACAGGCTCACCGTAAATTTCTTTTGCTGCGCTGAAAATTGCTGAAATGCCTTGAATGATACCGCCGTAGTACTGAATGCACTCCAGACTTCTGGCGATGGTACGTCCGGTTGTTGCGGATGCTAAAAGAAGAAGGATGTTCTTTCCTCTTACCATCGGCTGTAAGTTGTCGCGGAAAATCATCTGTCCGTTTCCGTCAAACTCCGGTGTAATGACATACAGACTGTCATGCTGGTTTAATGACATAATACCGTTTTTGTTCAGTTCTTCTGCTAAGCAGGCACCGATGATTTCACAGCCGTCCATGCATACGATGGTGTCAATCGGTTTGCTGTACTGGTATTCTTTTGCCATTTCTCTTGCTACTTCATAAGCTTCCTTTTGGCGAACTTTTAAGGTGGTCATATCCATATAAAAATTAATGTGTGAAGATGTCGTTGCAAAATGTCCCGGAACGACTTTTAAATTAATTTTGCTGTTCGTTTTGGAAGGTACTTTGTATTCTCTGTCTAATAACATAAAAAATCTCCTTTCCCAGATTTGTAGATTATTTGTGTCGACTTCTATTTTATCATATTTTTCTTGTTACTTCCACTCTTTTTCGGTATAATAAAAGAAAAGTTCTTAATTTGAACGAATTGTTTTAGAAATTACGGAGGAAGGATTGCATGACATTATTCGAGATGATAAAGACAAGACCATATGAGATGCGAAGAGGAATTTTCATGCGGTGTCAGAAAACAGAATGAAAATGAGGTTTTGGTTTCTGTCTGGCGGCCGAAAGCGAAGAAATGTCAGTTGGCAGTCATAGAAGAGGGAAAGCGGAAACTGTTTCCGATGTATCCGGCGAAAATATGCGGGATGGAAGATTATTTTACAGTTGTCTTACAAGCGGAGAATTTGGCAGACAGGCTTCAGGGAATGCCTTATTTTTTGTGGCAGATGGTGAAACTTTTTGCGATTCTTATGCCAGAATGATTACCGGAAGAGAGCGCTTTGGCAGACGTCAGGGAAAAGTGAGAGCTTGTTTTGATTTTCAGGAATTTGACTGGACAGGAGAAAATTGGAAAAAGATTCCGGCGCGTGATATGATTTTATATCAATGCCACGTCCGTGGATTTACGAAACATAAGTCGTCAAATGTAAAAAATCCAGGTACATTTTCCGGTATGGAGGAAAAGCTTTCTTATCTGAAGGATTTAGGGGTAAATACGCTGTTACTCATGCCGGCATATGATTTTAATGAATGTATGCATGATGAAAATGGCGTGGATTTAAAGAAAGTTAATTACTGGGGCTATACAGAGGATGCGTTTTATTTTGCTCCAAAGGCCGGTTATGCAGCAAAAGAGGGTGAACAGGCAAAGGAGTTTCAGAAGCTGATTAAAGCAGTTCATTCACAGGGGATGAACGTGGTGATGGATTTTTATTTTAAGGATGTTTCGCCTGAATTTATGCTGACTTGTATGCGGTATTATGCACTGCGTTTTCATATCGACGGTTTTCGGTTTAATCAGGAGTGTGTGTCTGTTGAATGGCTGCGACAGGACCCGGTTCTATCCCATTTGAAATTATTTGGTTATCACTGGGATGAATGTGGCTATGAAGCCGGTCAGGAAATGTTCTGCGAGATGAATGACCGTTTTTTGGTGACGGCAAGACGTTTTCTAAAAAGTGATGAAGGACAGGTTGAGGATTTTTATTATCAATTCCGCGAGCAGAAAAAAGGAGTTGCCATGGTTCACTCGATTACCGGGCATAACGGATTTACTCTGCGGGATTTGGTGTCTTATGATGTGAAGCATAACGAGGCAAACGGAGAAAAGAATCTCGATGGAACAGAGTATAACTACAGCTGGAATTGTGGGGCAGAAGGACCTTCGAGAAAAAAAGAAGTCCGTGAAAAACGTGCCAGTCAGGAACGAAATGCATTTCTTATGCTTATGCTTGGTATGGCATCGCCTAGAATTTTAGCTGGGGATGAATTTGGAAATACACAAAAAGGAAATAATAATGCATATTGTCAGGATAACGCGATTACGTGGCTTGATTGGAGTCTGTTAGAGAAAAATAAAGAATTATTTTCCTATGTAAAGAAGCTGATTGAGTTTCGTAAAGAACATCCTCTCTATCAGAGCAGACGGTATTTGACCGGTATGGATTCTGAGGGGCTTGGTGCACCGGATGTATCCTGTCACGGAGTAGAGCCGTGGAATGCGAGGTTTTCTTATTATAGCAGGGAACTTGGTGTTTTGTTTTTCGGTGGCTATTACGGCGGAAATTCCTTGTATTTTGCATTTAATTTTCACTGGGAGCCACATGTATTTTATCTCCCGGAAATTGAAAAAAATAAAGAATGGAAACGGGTATTTGATACTTCAAATACTATGGAAATGGCAGTGGATGGAAAGAAATATGAACTGGCACCGCGCGCAATTGCCGTTTTTGAGAATGTACCGGTTAAAAAAACTGCCGGGACTTCCGGTAAGAAGAAAATCCCGGCAAAAGGGCATAAAAATGCCTAAAGATTGTGGTTTTCCACGATTGGATCGAACAAGTCCAAAGAACAATGTTTGTCAGACGTAAAATGTTTACATGTTACGCAGGAAACATTGACATTGCCGGATTTGTTGCTGCAGCTACAGCAGTCCTTGACTTCATAGGCACTACAGTTTTTTGCTACCTCGCGGTAAGTTTGTTCATCTGCACGCATAATTGGCCTCCATTCTTTCACTACATAGAGTGAATTTTGTTACTTTGCAACAATGCTAGTATGAGCAGTTAGGAAGGATAATATACGAAATGATTGTATTGGAAATTGACAGCGTAAAAGAATTTATGCAGCATATGTTTCAGGGCAGTATGTTTGACCGTTTTCATCTGCGTTCCTGCGAGGTGACAACATTTGCCACGTTTCATATTGACGGCAGATGTTTTGATGATTGGTTTGACAGTGATGAAAAACGGACAGATGAAACCGGTCTGGTTACATGGAATATGATGAAAACATTTGTTTTTTCGTGGATAAAAGGAAATAAAGTGCCACAGAAGATGCTGTTTGATTTTTGCCATTATATGCCAAATGGAGATGTCGGATCGATTCAAATCCGCTATGAAAAGGAAAAACTTCAGTTTGTGACCGGATATATGCAAAAAGAGTTTTCTCTGGATAAAAAAGGGCAAGAAGCGTGGGATGACAATTGTCTGCAATTTATAAAGAAACATGAAATTATTAGCACTCAACTTTAATGAGTGCTAAATTTTTCTTGACATTCGATTGTGACAGCGTTATCATATCTGTTAGAACAAGATTGAATTACTAATTGGAGGTTGATAACATGACGAATGAACAAGGAAATTTAGCGATTAATTCAGAAAACATATTCCCGATTATTAAGAAATGGCTGTATTCAGACCATGATATTTTTATCCGCGAGGTTGTAAGTAATGCTTGTGATGCGATTACGAAATTGAAAAAATTAGATCTGATGAGTGAGACTTCTCTGCCGGATGATTACAAAGCTAAAATTGAGGTGGAAGTAAATCCGGAAGATAAAACAATTACGTTTACCGATAATGGACTTGGTATGACGGCAGACGAAGTGAAAGAGTATATTAACCAGATTGCTTTTTCCGGTGCTGCTGATTTCTTGGAAAAATATAAAGATAAAGCAAATGAAGAGCAGATTATCGGACATTTTGGTCTTGGCTTTTACTCTGTATTTATGGTAGCGGACTCTGCAGAAATTCATACCCTTTCTTATAAAGAAGGTTCGGAAGCGGTTCATTGGGAGTCTGACGGTGGTTTGACGTTCGAGATGGGACCATCCGATAAAGATACAGTAGGTACCCGGATTATTCTGCATTTAAATGAGGACAGTTACGAGTTTGCCAACGAATACCGTGTTCGTGAGGTGCTTGATAAATATTGTTCCTTTATGCCGGTTGAAATTTTCCTTACAAAGGCAAATGCTGAGCCGGAGTATGAGACAATTCCGAGTGAAGAAGTGACAGAGGAAGATACGGTTATTGAGGAAATTGTGGAAGAGCCAAAAGAGGATGATAAAAAAGAGGGCGAAGAAGCAAAAGAGCCGGTTAAAAAGACCAAAATTTTGAAACGTCCGGTATCCATTAGTGATACGCACCCACTTTGGGCAAAACATCCAAATGAGTGTACCGAAGAGGAATACAAGACATTTTACCGTAAAGTATTTAATGATTACCGTGAGCCGTTATTCTGGATTCATTTGAATATGGATTATCCGTTTAACTTAAAAGGTATCTTGTACTTCCCGAAAGTAAACTTAGAGTATGAGAATGTTGAAGGTATGATTAAGTTATACAACAATCAGGTATTTATTGCGGATAATATTAAGGAAGTAATTCCGGAATTTCTGATGTTGTTGAAGGGCGTTATTGACTGCCCGGATTTGCCATTGAACGTAAGCCGAAGTGCTTTGCAGAATGATGGTTTTGTGAAGAAGATTTCGGATTATATTACGAAAAAGGTGGCAGATAAGCTTTCCGGCATGTGCAAAACAGACCGCGAGAATTACGAGAAATACTGGGATGACATCAGTCCGTTTATCAAATTTGGCTGCTTGAAAGATGAGAAGTTCAAAGAGAAAATTAAAGATTATGTTTTGTTCAAAGACTTAGACGACAAATACAGTACATTAAAAGAGTATTTAGAGACAATTCCGGAACCGGAAGTAGAGGCTGAAGTGGTTGAAGAAGGCAAGGAGGAAGAAAACTCTTCGGAAGAAACAGAAGCCCCAAAGAAGACTGTTTACTATGTTACCGATTTGCAGCAGCAGAGCCAGTATGTGAAGATGTTCCGTGAGCAGGATATGAATGCAGTTGTTCTTCTTCATAACATTGACCAGCCGTTTGTATCGGCATTGGAAGCCGGCGATGACGATGTGAAATTCCAGCGTATTGATGCAGATTTGACGGATGCTTTCAAAGAAGAAGGAGATGAGGAAAAACTGAAAGAAGATACCGAGACTTTGAAAGAATTGTTCCGCAAAGCAACCGGAAAAGACCAATTAGAGGTTAAAGTGGAGAAATTGAAAAATGATAAAGTTTCTTCTATGATTACCTTGTCTGAAGAGGCCAGAAGGATGCAGGATATGATGAAGATGTATTCCGCAAATGGCATGGGCGGTATGGAACTGCCGGATGTCGGACAGACACTTGTTCTGAATGCAAACAATGATTTGGTCCAGTATCTGCTGGCGAACAAAGATGGCGAGCACAGCGATATGTTCTGCAAACAGCTTTATGATCTGGCAATGATTAGCCATCAGCCACTGCAGGCAGATAAGATGACAGAGTTTATTAATCGAAGCAATGAGATTATGATGCTTTGCTACTAAGTAATGTAAGGTATCATGATTAGGAGAGCACCACCGGTGCATGAGAGGCAGGACTTGCTTTTTATGTGCCGGTGGGTGTTTTTGCTTATTTGAAAAAAATGACCAAAAGTATGAATGAATTACTTGACAAAAAAATTAGGAATGTGTATTATATATTCTGTCGGTTATACACCGTGTGCTTCGATAGCTCAGTCGGTAGAGCACTTCACTCGTAATGAAGGGGTCGAGGGTTCAAGTCCCTTTCGAAGCTTCCTTTATTTTGTTTACAATATACTATTTTGTATACTATTTTCGAACTGCCTGCATTTACAGTAAAGTAGATGCAGGCAGTTTCAATAAGAAAGGAGAAATAAATGGCAGATAGAAAATTTTCGCAGGATATGGCAGGCGCGTGGGGGCTTATGAGACAGAAAGAAAAAGTGCTCATGATTTTACAAAGTATACTGACTGCCATATTGTTAATCTTTATCATTATCGATGTGGGCATGGGGATGAATAAGGGCTGGATGTTAAAAACGGAGCTTGGAATTGTTATTGTGCTGTTTGTTTTAAATGCCCTGAAAGCCTATCCGGAGAGGAAGAAAGCAATCGTTTTTTATGTGCTGCTTACCTTGGCGGCGGTGGTTTGTTTTACACTCCAGTTTATATAAATGGAAAAATCTTGACAAACGTATGTGGATACGCTACAATACATGGTGATTCAAAGTATATTTTTGAACGAATAAAAAAAGAATTTAAGTAAAAAGGAGAAATCGTATTATGTTAGAAAAAATGCAGGAACTTATCGCAGATCAGTTGAGCGTAGATGCAGACAGCATCACAGAAGCATCTTCTTTCAAAGATGATTTGGGAGCAGATTCTCTTGATCTCTATGAATTGATCATGGCTCTTGAAGAGGAGTATGATGTTGAGATTCCTACGGATGATTTGGAAAGCATCAACACAGTAGGCGACGTAATTAATTTCTTAAAGAGCAAAGGTGTAGAGTAAAACAATTGCACATAACCTGATAAACAGGTCAAGATTGACACCAAGAAGGTTTGACATAGTCCGCTTCTCTTGGTGTCAATGTTTTAGAGTGCAATGTATACGCACCAATGATGAGAGAATGATGAAAGAAAGGCTAGGATAGAACTATGGGTAAAATTGCATTTGTCTTCCCCGGACAGGGAGCACAGGTGGTAGGAATGGGACAAAATGTTTATGAAAATTCAGCAGTGGCAAAAGATGTGTTTGAACAGGCATCTAAGGCAGTTGATTTGGACTTGAAAGCACTTTGTTTTGAAGAAAATAACGACATTAATATTACAGAATTTACGCAGGTATGTCTTCTTACAACCAGTGTGGCAATTATGGAAGAATTGAAAACCAGAGGTGTAAAGGCGGATGTGGCAGCCGGACTTAGCCTTGGTGAATACTGTGCGTTAGTAGCAAAGAGGTTCTATGAATTTTGTAGATGCTGCAAAAGCAGTTCGTAAACGTGGCATTTTTATGCAGGAAGAAGTACCGGCAGGAAAAGGTACTATGGCAGCAATTCTTGGTATGGATGCCGCAGAGATTGATAAAAATATTGAAGAGTTTGATAAAGTTCAGGTTGCAAACTATAACTGTCCGGGACAGATTGTAATTTCCGGAGAGACTGAACAGGTAAAACAGGCAGCAGACAAATTAAAAGAAGCCGGAGCAAAAAGAGCCGTTCTTTTAAACGTAAGCGGACCATTTCACTCAAGCCTTCTTACAGGAGCCGGTGAAAAATTAGAGGCTGTATTAAAAGAACTTACGATTGAAAAACCGCAGATTCCTTATGTGGCAAATGTAGACGCTTCCTATATTACAGAGCAGGCAGACATTATGCCTCGTCTTGTAAGTCAGGTCAGCCATTCGGTACGTTGGCAGCAGTCAGTGGAAAAGATGGTAGAAAACGGTGTTGATACCTTTATCGAGATTGGACCGGGAAGAACATTGGCAGGATTTAATAAAAAAATTGCCAAAGCCATTGGCAAGGAACTGACTACATATAATGTGGCAACAATGGAAGATATTGACAAGGTTGTAGAAGCGCTCAAATAGTGCTTTATGAAAGAGAGGCAGTATGTTATTACAGGACAAAATAGCAGTCGTTACCGGTGCCAGCAGAGGAATCGGAAGAGCAACTGCAAAAGCGCTTGCCCGCGAAGGTGCAATGGTAATTGTTAATTATAATGGTTCCAAAGAGCGTGCCGACGAAGTTGTTTCTGAGATTGAAAAAGATGGTGGGAAAGCAAAAGCCATTCAGTGCAATGTCAGCGATTTTGATCAGGCAAAAGAATTTTTTGGCGGCGTAGTAAAAGAATATGGAAGAATTGATATTCTGGTAAATAATGCCGGAATTACAAGAGATAATCTGATTATGAAAATGTCGGAAGAGGAATTTCAGGATGTTATTCAGACAAACCTTGCCGGTGTATTCAATGGCATTAAATTTGTGACGCGTCCGATGATGAAACAGCGTCAGGGACGTATTATTAACATGGCTTCCGTATCGGGTATTATCGGTAATATGGGACAGGCAAATTATTCCGCTTCCAAAGCCGGTGTAATTGGTCTTACCAAAGCGACGGCAAAAGAATTGTCATCCCGTGGTATCACAGTAAATGCAGTAGCACCTGGATTTATTGCAACAGAGATGACGGACAAGCTTTCGGATGCGGTAAAAGAAGAAGCATGTAAAACGATTCCACTTGGTGCCTTTGGTACGGTAGAAGATGTAGCGGAAGCAGTTGTATTTTTAGCATCTGACCATGCGAAATACATTACCGGACAGGTATTGTGTGTCGATGGCGGTATTGCGATGTAACAAAATGAATGGAGGAAAGAATGAGTAGACGAGTTGTAGTTACCGGTATGGGTGCAGTAACCCCAATCGGAAATAATGTAAAAGATTTTTGGGAAAATGTAAAAAAAGGAACCGTTGGAATCGGACCAATTACGAAGTTTGACACAACCGATTACAAAGCACATTTGGCTGCAGAGGTTAAAGATTTTGATCCGACGATTGCGATGGATAAAAAATCCGCACGACGTATGGAAGATTTTGCACAGTATGCGGTTGTAGCTGCAAAAGAGGCACTTGAAGACAGTGGACTGGATATGGAAAAGGAAGATCCATTTATGGTAGGATGCAGCGTCGGCTGTGGAATTGGAAGTCTTCAGTGTGTGCAGAAAAATTATGAGAAAATTTTGACAAAAGGACCAAACCGTGTAGCTCCGCTTATGATTCCGATGCTCATTTCCAATATGGCAGCCGGAAATATTTCAATTCAGTTTGGGTTAAAAGGTAAAAATATCAACGTGGTAACAGCTTGTGCAACAGGTACTCACTGTATCGGTGAGGGATACCGATCCATTCAATATGGTGAGGCAGATGTTATGGTTGCCGGCGGCTCAGAAGGTGCGATTACCGAGCTTGGTGTTGCCGGATTTACCGGATTGAATGCATTGAATACAACAGATGACCCGAAAAGAGCTTCGATTCCGTTTGATGTAGACCGTGGTGGATTTGTTATGGGTGAAGGTGCTGGTATTTTAGTTCTTGAAGAATTAGAGCATGCCAAAGCACGTGGTGCTCATATTTACGCAGAAGTTGTTGGTTATGGTGCAACGAGTGATGCACATCATCTGACAGCACCGATTGACGACGGAAGCGGCGATGCAAAAGCAATTGAGTTTGCAATCAAAGATGCGGGCATCAAACCGGAAGATATTGATTATATCAATGCACACGGAACCAGCACACACATGAATGATGCATTCGAGACTAAGGCAATTAAACTTGCGATGGGAGATGCGGCTTACCAGTGTAAAGTTAATTCAACAAAATCCATGGTAGGACATCTGCTTGGTGCTGCCGGTGGTGTTGAGGCAATTACTTGTGTAAAATCTATTATGGAAAACTATGTACATGCCAATATTGGTCTTGTAAATCAGGATCCGGAATGTGATTTGGATTGTCCGAAAGAGGCTGTTGAAACAAAAGTTGATGTAGCACTGAGTAACTCTCTTGGATTTGGTGGACATAATGCTGTATTGATTTTCAAGGCATTTGCAGAATAAAAAACGGAAGGGAAAAACGAAATGTTATTAGATATCAACGATATTCAAAAGATTATCCCACACCGTTATCCGTTCCTCTTAGTTGACTGCGTCGAAGAGATGGAGCCGGGAGTAAGAGCGGTAGGATATAAAAATGTAACGATGAACGAGCCATTTTTTCAGGGCCATTTTCCACAGCAGCCGGTAATGCCGGGTGTGTTAATCATTGAGGCATTGGCTCAGGTTGGCGCGATTGCAGTATTAAGCCTTCCGGAAAACAAAGGGAAACTTGCCTTCTTTGGCGGAATCAAAAATGCCAAATTCAGAAAGCAGGTAATTCCGAGCGACCGTCTGCGCTTAGAGACAGAAATTATTAAATGCAAAGGACCAATGGGCATTGGCAAAGCAGTTGCAACAGTAGATGGTAAATTAGCAGAGAAGCAGAAATCAGCTTTATGTGTACGGATGCTAAGTAAAAGGCGTCGAAATAATATAATTATGAAATAGAAAAAAGAAATTCATTTGTCTCGAGACAGGATAATGTTTCACATTATAGTCTCTCGCCAATTGAATTTCTTTTTTTTCTATTTTAACTGTATTGTTCGACTGTGCTTTTGTAAAAGAGAGAGGGATGTGTCACCAAACGACCAAATGTTTAACTAGTTTTTAGTGGGAAGTTTGCGCTAAGTGTTTGATGCTAATCTTTTAGGATTCCAGTAAATTAGTCGCAAAACATTTTCGACTAATTTACGGACCCTAAAAAACAACCATCAAACAATTACCCCAAACGAATATCAAAAAGAAATTAAAAAAAATCTTACGATAACAGCAAAAAAGTGGTATACTAATAGTGTAGACAGAAAATATAAGCGCCTCTTATAGTCGCGGCGCAGTCGGCAGAAAGGATGGATAGACTTGTTTGAAATAGGAGACTATGTAGTGCATGGGAATAGTGGAGTCTGCCGGGTAGAATCGATTCAAAATATGGATGGCATAGGTGGTGCCCCACAGCGCACGTATTATACGCTGGTTCCGATTTATACTTCGGGCAGTAAACTGTTTGTACCAACGGATGGAAAAAGAGTAGTAACACGTCCGGTTATGACGAAAAAAGAAGCAGAGACATTATTAAAAGAGTGGGACGAAATTGAGACACTCTGGGTAGAGAACGATAAGAAGCGGGAAGAGGTGTACAAAGAGGCACTCCGTTCCTGTGACAGCAGACAGTGGGTTAAACTGATTAAGACGTCCTATCAGAGAAATCAGGCCAGATTACAAAAAGGAAAAAAAGCAACAACAAGTGATGAGCGTTATCTGCATATGGCAGAGGATAATTTGTTTGGTGAATTAGCAATTCCTTTTGAAATGACAAAGGGAGAAGCAGAGGAGTATTTTGTAGCACAGATTCGTGGAGAGTAAATGAATTTATTATGAAAAAAAGCCGGTTCGCTTTTTCGCAGACCGGCTTCATTTTTTTTGTTATTTTGATTCAATTTCTTTTGTCATCTTAGCAATCAAATCTTTTACGGTTGGTACGACAGCATCGAGTGCTACTTTATCCTGTACAGACTTATCACGGCTGGAAAGTTCTACAACTGCATCTTTCATATTTCTTGGGCTGACTACAAGACGAATCGGAACACCAAGTAAATCCGCGTCAGAGAACATAACACCCGGGCGGACATTTCGGTCGTCATAAATAACTTCAATGTGTTCTTTCTGCAGACTTGCATATAATTCATCAGCAAAAGCTTTTGCTTCGGCATCGTCTGCGCGCAGACAGCACAGGTGAACCTGCCATGGGGCAATGGTAATCGGCCATACCGGACCGTAGTCATCGTGATGTGCTTCACAGACAGAAGCAGCAAGACGTCCAACGCCAATACCATAACAGCCCATAATTGGATAATGGGATTCGCCATCCGCATCCAAATACTGCATATTCATAGATTTTGTATATTTCGTTCCGAGCTGGAAGATGTTTCCTACTTCAATACCGCGGGAAATGTGGATGGTCTTTTTACCACAGTGTGGGCAGATGCCGCCATCAACGATTTTTGCTAAATCCACATATTCGGCATCGACAACATCACGCTCCATGCAGAGTCCCGTGTAATGATATTCTTCTTCGTTGGCACCACAGGATAAATTATTTGTTCCCTGAAGTGATTTGTCATAAAGCACGGTGTAGTTGCCATTTACGGTAAGATTTACCGGGCCGATATAGCCGGCATTCAGACCACAGTCGCTTGTTATAACAGCCGGATGAACTTCTTCACCGAGATAGTTTGTTAATTTGGTTTCATTTACATCTAAATCGCCGCGGATGAAAATAACAACAAAATCGTCTGTCATATTTTTCTGGTAAACAACAGCTTTACACGATTTCTCCAATGGAGAATGAAGAAAATCACAGATTTCTTCAATGGTGTGAATGTTAGGTGTGTGAACTTTTGTCAGTGGTTCATCGGCTGCATCTTTCGCATTTTCAATAACCGATTCAGCAGCTTCCATATTTGCACGGTAATCACAATCGGAACAGATGGCAATCGAATCCTCTCCAATTGGTGTTAAGAGCATATATTCATGGGAAAGACTTCCACCCATCATACCGGAGTCGGAGGCAACAGTAACTACTTCCGGGATACCGGCACGTGCAAAAATGCGGTTATAAGCATCATAACAAATTTGATAATAACGCTCTAAGTCTTCCTGTGAAGTGTGGAAAGAATAAGCATCTTTCATAGTAAATTCGCGGACACGGATTAAACCGGCACGTGGACGTGCTTCATCACGGAATTTAGTCTGAATCTGATAAATCATAAAAGGATAACTGTTATAACTTTTTGCATAATCGCGGACAAGCTGAACGGCAGCTTCCTCGTGAGTCATTCCTAAGACCATTTTTGAGCCGTTGCGGTCGGTAAAACGTAAAAGTTCACTGCCGACACTTTCGTAACGTCCGGACTCATCCCACAAAGATGCCGGAAGAGCAACCGGGAACAAAACTTCCTGTCCGTCAATGGCATCCATTTCCTCACGGATAATCGCCTCTATTTTCTGGCAAATGCGCTTTAATGGGGTAAATTGTGAGTAAATTCCCTTGGCTACATCTTTCATATAGCCGCCGCGCATCATCAGTGCATGACTTTCAACGACGCAATCGCTTGGTTTTTCTTTGAAGCGTTCGCCTACTAATTTGTCTAGTTTCATAATTGTCATTTCCTCCAAAAATAAATTCGTACATCAAATGTAAGTGCTCAAAATCGATTTTGAACAATTACATTTATGTTAGCATTTAGCCGGGCAAATGTCAACTTGCACAAACCAAAAGAGAGTGGTACAATGTGCGTAATTTGGAGCGAATGCAGAAAGGATGAAAGAATATGACATATCAGACAGCAGTTTTTGATTTGGATGGAACGTTATTAAATACATTAGAAGATTTAGCGGACGCCGTGAATTATTCACTTAAAAAAACAAAATGCCACTTTGTACAATTACGCAGGTGTGTCAGTATGTGGGAAATGGAATTGTAAAGTTAATGGAGCGTGCGGTTCCATCCGGCAAGGATAATCCGGTATTTGAGCAGGCACTTTCTGATTTTAAAGAATATTATGCAGAACACTGCCATGACAAAACAGCACTGTATCCGGGGGTTCTTGCGCTTCTTCAAAATTTAAAGAAAAAGGGTGTGAAAATGGCGGTTGTATCAAATAAGGCAGATTTTGCGGTAAAAGAATTGATGCCGGTTTATTTTCCGAATTTGCTGGATGTGGCACTCGGAGAGATGGAAGAAATGGGGATCCGAAAAAAGCCGGCACCGGATATGGTTTATAAGGCATTGGCAGAGTTACGGTGTGATAAGAAAAATGCTGTTTATATTGGTGATTCGGATGTTGACTTAGCGACAGCAAAAGCCAGTGAAATGGACTGCATTGGTGTGAGCTGGGGATTTCGGGGAAGAACTTTTTTAGAAGAGCATGGTGCCGATTACATTGTCGATAAACCGGAAGAAATTGAAAAATTTTTCAAATAAAAACAAACGAATAAAAACAATAAAATGGGTCACAATAGCATTGTAAGAAACGATTTATTTGTAGAAAGTGAGGATATTTCAATGAAAAAATAGTAGTTTTTGCAATGCTTGTTGTTTGTTTGTCCGCTATGGTAACCGGGTGCGGCAATAAAAATAACAGCGCAACGGACCCATCTGCTTCCCCGGAAGCAACAAATGAAGCGACACAGACGCCAACGAATGAAAATAATACACAGCAACGCCAAATGCGACGGATGACAACAAAAACGATGATAACGATTTATCGGATGATGTAAAAGACGGCGTGGATGATGCTGCTGACGGTGTAAACGACGTAATTGACGGTGTGGATGACGCCGTTGATGATGTGACGGGAAACGATAAAAATTAATAATGGGATGAAAAAGAAGCGAAGAACGGGATTGACCGAAACTGCTTCTTTTTTGTACATATATTTTTATGCGAAATAGTTAAGGTAAATGAAAAAAATGTAAAATATGTAGTTTTTTTTGTCAAAATTTTTATTGCTTGGAATATATTGGTATGGTAGAATATAAATTGTTATAGGGAGTTTTATGGGATAAATAATTGAGGAAGGAGGATATTTTTATGGAACAGAAAAACGGAGCAGCAACAGCTTCTACCATTCTTGGTATTGTGAGCTTAGTGCTCGCTATCATCGGAGGAATTACCTTTGGTGTAATTGGTGCCGCAATTGCTTTGATTTTAGGTATCGTAGCAGTTGTTCTCGGTATTAATGCCAAAAAACAGACAGGAGGCACAAAAGGTCAGGCTGGTTTTGTCTGTGGTTTGATTGGTATTATCTTTGCTGTTATTTTTGCAGTAGGATGTTCAATCTGTGGTGCTGTTGAGTCCAGCAGTACCAAAACAAGTTATACTTGTTATGGATGCGTTGGTGGTTCCTGTTTAGTAAGCAGTGATGTTAATGATGCAGCAGATAGTTTAAATGACTTGAGCAATGCATTGAACGACTTGTCAGATGCTTACAACTAAGAGAACAATATAACCAAAATAAAGAAGGTTGCTGCTTAGGCAGCAGCCTTTTTTCTAAGGAGGAGAAAATGTTTCCATCAATTCATTTAGGATTTGCAGATATTCCAACTTATAGCACAATTTTTTTGGCAGGTTTTTTTATAGCCATTGTTATAGCAAGAAAAATAGCAGGCCGCTATCGTCTGGCCAAGGAGGATGTTTTATATGGTGCCATCTATGCGGCGATTGGTATTCTTATCGGCTCTAAACTGTTGTATTGTTTGACAAGGCTTCCGAGCCTGATACAGAAATGGGATGCAGTTGCGGCTGGTTTTGATAAAAATTTCATGCAGACACTGTTATTTTTAATGAATTATTTGTTTGGCGGGCTTGTTTTTTATGGTGGCCTGATTGGTGCCTTTTTGGGGATCTTTTGTTACTGTAAGCAGTATCATTTATCCTATGTTTCGTATATGGATGTGTTTGCACCATTGATTCCATTTGTTCACGGTATTGGAAGAATTGGATGCTTTTGTTCCGGGTGCTGTTATGGCATTGAATACCATGGCCCTTTTGCGATACAGTTTCCGTATAATGAGGCTGTTCCGCAATTAAGTCAGGTGCCGCGTTTCCCCGTGCAGCTTTTTAGAGGCGCTTATGAATTTTCTTTTGTGTGGTATTTTGTTTTGCCTTATGAAGAAAAAAGAATTTGAGAAATGGACGGTTGATGGGAATTTATTTGATTTATTATTCCATTGCCAGATTTTTGTTAGAGATGCTTCGCGGGGATAAAATCAGAGGAAGTATCAGCATTTTTTCCACCTCGCAGTTAATTAGTTTGATTTTACTGCCGGTTGGAATTGTTTTGGTGCGTGGAAAATGGGTGGAAAAGCATTGCAAGGAAGAAAAAAGTGGTGTATAATTTTCCGTAGAAAAATGCCGGCGGGACAGGATGACCGGTGAGAAAGATATGGAAGGAAGAAAATTATGTTAGATATCAAATTTGTAAGAGAAAATCCTGATGTTGTAAAACAAAACATTAAAAATAAATTTCAGGAGCACAAACTGCCACTCGTGGATGAAGTGATTGCACTTGATAAAGAGCGCCGCGAGACACAGCAGAAAGCAGATGACCTTCGTGCTCTTCGTAAGAAAAATTCAAAGATGATTGGTGCGCTGATGGGTCAGGGCAAAAAAGAAGAAGCTGAGGCAATGAAGGAAGAGGTTGCCGGTTATGCCAAAGAACTTTCTGATTTAGAAGCACGAGAGGCAGAAATTGCAGAGGAATTGAATAAGCGCATGATGGTAATTCCAAACATCATTGACCCGAGTGTTCCAATTGGTAAAAATGATACTGAAAATGTAGAAATTGAGAAGTTTGGTGATCCGGTGGTTCCGGATTTTGAAATCCCATATCATGCACAGATTATGGAATCATTTGATGGACTGGATTTGGATTCGGCACGTGACGTTGCAGGAAATGGATTCTATTATCTGATGGGCGATATTGCAAGACTTCATTCTGCGGTTATTTCCTATGCAAGAGACTTTATGATTGACCGCGGATTTACCTATTGTGTGCCGCCGTTTATGATTCGTTCAAATGTTGTAACAGGTGTTATGTCGTTTGATGAAATGGATGCGATGATGTACAAAATCGAGGGTGAAGATTTGTATCTGATTGGTACGAGTGAACATTCTATGATTGGTAAGTTTATCGATAAAATTATTCCGGAAGAACAGCTGCCAAAAACTTTGACCAGTTATTCTCCATGTTTCCGTAAGGAGAAAGGTGCTCACGGAATTGAGGAACGCGGTGTTTACCGGATCCATCAGTTTGAAAAGCAGGAGATGATTGTTGTCTGCAAACCGGAAGACAGTAAAATGTGGTTTGATAAATTGTGGCAGAACACCGTTGATTTATTCCGTACATTGGATATTCCGGTACGTACGTTAGAATGTTGTTCCGGTGACTTGGCTGATTTGAAAGTAAAATCGATTGATGTAGAGGCATGGTCTCCACGCCAGAAGAAATATTTTGAAGTGGGAAGCTGCTCGAATTTAGGAGATGCGCAGGCACGCCGTTTGAAGATTCGTGTTGTCGGCGAAGGTGGTAAGTATTTTGCCCACACCTTAAATAATACGGTTGTTGCACCACCACGTATGTTGATTGCGTTCTTAGAAAATAACTTATGTGAGGATGGTTCAGTTAAGATTCCGAAAGCATTACAGCCATATATGGGCGGTAAAGAAAAAATTGAAGTGAAATAAAAATGACACAGTGTGGTTTTATAGTGAGACTGCACGATGACAGAAGATTCTGCTATCGTGTAGTCTTTGTTCTGTGATTTAAGGAAAGATAAATATAAAAATTTACAAAGAAAGGTGAGAGGAAATGCGAAGCAGCAAAAGGTATTTTGCACTGTTATTTCTTCTGTTTGCTTTGGCATTTGCCGGAGTGAATCAGACGAATTATGTGCAGGCAAAGGAGACGACACAAAAGATTTGTCTCTACTTAGGACAAAAGATTACTCTTGCGGATTTGCCGGAAGGGGAAGTGGTTTTAAGTAAAGAGCATGTGGTTGAGGTATCGGCAAACAAAGTTGTTACGACGATTGGTGCAGGTACGGTTACGATTTCCGTGAAAACGAAGGCGGAGACAGTTGATTATGCAGAAATTGAAGTAAAGAAAAATGAGATTCTTTCAGATTTGAGTTTTAACAGACAGTCTTTTGCAGCACATCCTTTGGGCGGTGGCTCTTTTCAGCTGCCGATACCGCAGTTTGAATCGATGACGTGTGTATGGCAGGCAAGAACGCCGGAAACAGCCACAGTTACACAGGAGGGAATTATTACGCCGGTTTGTGCAGGCTTTGCAGAATTTTCTGTTACGGTTACGGATTCATATGGCGGTGTGTACTCTTTTGTGCTTGGTGTTGAAATTTTGCAGCCCCAATTTACAATCCAAAAGCAGAATTTAGCGAAGGGCTGTCAGACAACACTTTTGTTAGAATCTGTTGCAGGAAATCCGGTTGTTTATCAGACAAGGGATACTTCCATTGTTTCGATTGTTTCCTATAATCAGGCGGGTGTTGTAGTTAAGGCGAAAAAAGTAGGTTCTACTACTGTAGTGGCGCAGGTGGATGGCGTTCAGACCGAATGTGTGATTACGGTCACAAACCCGAAAATAAAAAAGGCATATGGTTTTTATCAGAAAAAGAAAAAACTGGCGGTCAAGGTGACTGGGTTAAATGCAGAAAGCCGTCCGCTCTTTCGTTCGTCTGATGTAAAAGTTGCTGTTGTGACAGCTTCAGGAAAGGTGACAACGAAAAAGTATGGAAGTGCCGTGATTTCCTGTGAGGTTGATGGAAAGACGATAAATTATTATCTGGCAGTAAGTACGAAAACGGCTGTACGGGCGATGCGGTATGGTTATAAACAGATAGGAAAGAAAAAGTACAGTCAGGCAAGGCGGATGGATAAAAACTATTATGACTGCTCCTCTTTTGTTTACCGGACCTATCGTGCGGTAGGAAGATATCTTGTCTGCAAAACAAGCTGGGCGCCGGTGGCGGCGGACATCGGCCACTATTATGTGAGAAAAGGAAAGTGCATTAAGGCAAAGAAAAACTATTCTGAAAAGAAAATGAGACCGGGAGATTTGATTTGTTTTGGCGGTTCGAAAGCTAAAAAGAATGGACGATATAAGCGAATATACCATATTGCAATTTACATCGGAAATGGTAAGACGATGGAAAGCAGTTCAACCTATAATAATGTTGTAATAAGAGACAGAGGAGTATTCAAAAAGAGCGAAATTCCGGTCGTTGTACGCCCATAATTTGTAAAAAAAGTAATTGACGAGTAAAATATCACGTGATACAATAAAGTTCCTTTCGAAAGGAACAGCAAAAAGCAGTGTTTCTCATGCGCAGGGGAGGCACTGCTTTTGCTTTATCAGACGGCGTGGTGTTTGTCTGGTGAATCTAATTTCATTTTATCTGTTTATCTGGTAAATGAGAATCGCAGCTATTTACATGATATATAAAGACAAGAGGGAGGACTGTCTATGAATTTAAAAATGAAAAAAGATAATTGCATGGGTGCTTGTGTGCCTGTGTGTGTTTGGCTCGATGCCAAAGGAAATGGTGAAAGCAGCTTCAAGCAGTACGATTTATTTTGTGCCGAAGGGGCAGCAGGGGCGGTATACGGACAATCTTGATGAAGCATTACAGAGTTGTTCATCACGTGGTGGAGAGATTATTTTGGAAAAAGATGTACATTATGATTTCCCAGATTTTATTTATTATGATACAATAAATAAGGATACTACTCTTGTAGTGTCGGAGGGCGTTACGTTGACAATCGGAAAAAAAGGATTGCGGATGAATGGAACTTTGCAGCTTCGCGGCGGAACAGTAGATTTGGAAAAATCGGAGGGGATTTTATATGGTTCCGGAAACGTTCTGGTGTTAGATGGACGTGTGATTAAAAAATCATATTCCGTAAATAAAAACAACAGTTCCATCTGCCTTGAAGCAAAAAGTATTTCATACGGTCAGAAACTGAAAGAGGCACAGATTCCAGAGGATAAAGTTGAGTGGTCAGTGCCGGTTGAGGGAACGTGGCAGTTTGTGAAAGGAGACTTAGTCCCACAATCGGGAACATCCAATCAGGATATTGTATTTGTGCCGAAATATCCGATGACGTATGATTCCTTATTCTTTACAAAGAGTGGGAAAGTAACGGTAAATACTGTTATCCCAAGACGACAGGATGAAAAAGAAGTACAGATTTTTGCCGGTCAGAATTTAATGAAAATTCATCCGGACTTGATGTATGTAAGTCCGGTTACCGGCGAAAAGGTAGCAGGTGAATTTAGCTTTTCTACGGATGCCAAAGAGTATGATGTTGGAAAACATGAGATATCGGGTGTGTTTACGCCACAGGATAATAATTATCAGTCGGTTACGGATACAGTGGTCGTTGATATTGTATCGGTGAAACCGGAGCAGGCAGCACCACCGGTTGTCCGCAATTATGGAATCTATGGGGACCGTTTGAATCAGATACGCTTCCTTGAAGGAAAATATAAAAATCCGAAAACGGGGGGAAATCATCAAAGGAAGTTTTGAGTGGAAAGATGGCAGCCAACCATTGAAACTTGGAACCTGCGGGTACACAATGTTATTTATCCCGGATGGGAAAGGTTATGAAACTGTGGAGAGCGAAGTTTTGGTGGAAACACTGCCAAAAGAGATGGAGGAATTTGAGTGGCCATCGTGCTCCAATCTTTCCTTTGGTGAGGATTTGTCGAATTCTTCTCTTAGTTTCCAGAAAAACGAATATGGTATTTTCTTCTGGGAAGATGAGAAAGTTCGGCCATCGGTTAAAAATTCAGGTGTCCATGTTGTGTTTCGTCCGGCAGACACCATTCGGTATGACTGGAGCAAGGTGGCAGGGTATGATGAGAAGACAAAGACAATTACATGCTCAATTCCGATTACTGTGTGTCCGGTGAAAGGAAAACTGCCAACGATAAAAGCTAAGGAATGGAAAGAAGGCGAAACGGTTTCCGGATGCGCATTGTCGCTTGAGCCTGCGAAAACGGGAACGGTGACATGGAAAAATCCGGTGCAGAAAGCAGATATATCAGGCTGGTATCCGGTACTCTTTTGCCCGGCAGACTCCGATAATTATGACTGGAGCAGTTATGAGCAGGATGAAAAGGGAAATATCTGTATGCAGGTGTATCTTACTGTGGTACCAAAGCCGACGCCATTGCCAACGCTGACTCCAAAGCCGACGCCATTGCCAACGTTGACTCCAACGCCGGTACCGACAGAGAAAACATCCCTTACACCATTGCCGGAATCAGCGGAAGTACCGTGCACTACTCCTGTCGTACGAGAGAAAAATACATCCAAACAGGGCAGTAATGGAGTGGCGGAGACAAAACCGACGACAACTTTTATGATTACGCAGCTTGTATCAAAGACATCGAAGATTCAATCTCCGATTGTTCCGAAAACATCTATTTTGAAATGCAGCAGGAAAGGCAAACGAGTGCTGCTTCGCTGGAAGAAAAAGAAGGGTGTTTCCTATCAGGTTCAGTGGAGCACAAATGTTAAGTTTAAGAAAGCACATAAAAAGAAAGTGAAAAAGAATTACTATGTGATATCGAACAAAAAGATTGGAAAGAACTATTACGTGCGTGTCCGTTGTGTGAAAAAGAAAAATGGAGTGATTTATTATGGAAAATGGAGCAAGGTGAAAAAAGTATCCATGTAACGATTTAGAAATTTTCTGTTAGAAAAAAGCAGGGAACAATGATTTTGTGCGAGCACAGTTATTGTTCCCTGCTTATGTTTGAATTCGTTCTATTTTAGTATTTCATATCTTTTAAAATATCACAGAAGTCAAAGGTTGCAAAATAATCCTGTGGAGTTTCTCCACGGCGAATCATCTGCACGCTGCCATCTTCTTTGAGAAGAAGCTCCGGCGATTTCAGTTTACCGTTGTAGTTATAACCCATAGCATATCCATGAGCACCGGTATCGTGGATAACCAGATAATCTCCGATGTCAATTTTTGGGAGCATACGGTCTACGGCAAATTTATCATTGTTCTCGCAAAGAGAACCGGTGACATCGTATTTGTGGTCGCATGGTGCATTTTCTTTGCCGAGGACGGTGATATGATGATAAGCACCGTACATAGCCGGACGCATCAAATCACAGGCACAAGTGTTCAAACCAACATATTCTTTGTAAATATGTTTCTGATGAATGCATTTTGTTACGAGATTGCCATAAGGTCCAAGCATGAAGCGGCCAAGTTCAGTAAAGATAGATACATCACCAAGTCCTGCCGGTACCAGAATTTTCTCAAACTGTTTGCGGACACCTTCACCGATTACCGCAATGTCGTTTGGTTCTTTGTCCGGTGTATATGGAATACCAATACCACCGCTCAAGTTGATAAATGTAATATTGGCACCTGTTTTCTCTTTCAATTCTACTGCGAGTTCAAACAGGATGCCGGCAAGTGTCGGATAGTATTCGTTGCTTACGGTGTTACTGGCAATGAAAGCATGAATACCAAAGTTTTTAGCACCCAGTTTCATTAATTTTTTGTAGCCCTCAATTATCTGCTCTTTGGTGAAGCCATATTTGGCATCTCCGGGGTTGTCCATGATGTCTGTACCGAGTTCAAATACGCCACCCGGATTATAACGACAGCAGATGGTTTCCGGAATCCCAACATTTTCTGCTAAAAAGTCAATGTGGGTAAAATCGTCTAGATTGATGTAAGCACCGAGTTTACTTGCTTTTTCATACTCAGCAAGTGGTGTCACATTTGAGGAAAACATGATGTCATTATCATGAAATCCAAGGGATTCTGAAAGCATTAATTCGGTCAGAGAAGAGCAGTCAACTCCGCAGCCTTCTTCCTGTAAAATTTTAAGGATAAATGGGTTTGGTGTTGCTTTTACTGCGAAATATTCGCGATAACCCTTGTTCCATGAAAATGCCTTCTTCAAAGCGCGGGCATTTTCGCGGATTCCTTTTTCGTCATAAATATGAAATGGAGTCGGATAAGTTTTTTCAATTTCCTTAACCTGATCCAAAGTTAAAATTGTTTTCTTTTCCATGGTGAAAATTCCTCCAAATGATGTAGTGGGAATTACTTTAATTTCTCGCCGGTGAGTAATTCGTAAGCCTCCAGATACTTGTCAATGGTTTTCTTGGCAACATCTTCCGGAAGTTCCCAATCGTGGTTTCCTTCATTTTCTTTGAGCCAGTCTCTTGCAAACTGTTTGTCGAAGGATGGCTGGCCGTGACCCGGCTCATATCCTTTGGCAGGCCAGAAACGGGAACTATCCGGTGTCAGCATCTCGTCACCGAGTACAATGTTTCCATTTTCATCAAGACCAAATTCAAACTTTGTGTCTGCAATAATAATGCCTTTGCTTAAAGCATAATCTGCACATTTTTTATAAAGAGCGATGGTATAATCGCGAAGCTTTTCGGCATACTCTTTTCCTTTGCCAGGAAATTCTTTTTCCAGTACATCAACGCTTTGCTCAAAAGAGATATTCTCGTCGTGATCACCGATTTCGGCTTTTGTGGAAGGTGTGTAAATTGGTTCCGGCAATTTGTCGGATTCCTGTAAACCTTCCGGAAGCTTGATGCCACATACGGTTCCGTTCTTTTGATAGCTTGCCCAGCCACTGCCAGTGATATATCCGCGCACAATACATTCAATCGGAAGCATAGTCAGTTTGCGGCACATCATGCTGTTGCCATCATAGGCCGGTTGCTGAAAGAATTCCGGCATATCTTTTACGTCGGCAGAAATCATGTGATTTGGGACAATGTCTTCAGTAAGGTCAAACCAGAATTTCGACATCTGGGTTAAAACAGTTCCTTTTTTAGAAATGATGTTTTTCAGAATTACGTCAAAACAACTGATGCGGTCAGTGGCAACCATAATCAGACTGTCTCCGTTGTCGTAAATCTCTCGTACTTTACCTTCTTTGATTGGTTTCCATTCGCTCATAGCGGTACCTCCATCTTTTATATGTTCGTCATTTACATAGTATAAATTTTTTTAACGAACCTGTCAACAAGGCAAATTAAATCAAATTCATTGTATTTTTAGGAAAAGGTGTCCGCAAATTTCCCATTCAGGAACGCTCCCGCTTAGGTGAACACACGTAGCGGTGCATGAGAGCATACTACGCCCTCTACGCACCGACGGTGTTCAAAATCCTTCATGGTGAAATTTGCGGACACCTTTTCTTGAAAAATTACAATTGAATTAATTTAGTCAAATCTTTCTTGATTTAAGTTACTGTCTGAAAGTGCATGCAACCTAAATTGCTTGCCAAACAAAAAAAAAAGAGTTGCATAGTTTTTTATTATTTTCTGAAAAAAACAACCATGAAGAAGAAAATTGGCAAAAAACGTTGTTTTACAGCCCAATTTTCTTTACTCAATCGGGATAATGCCTCCAAAATGCAACCATAAAGGACAAATTAAGAAAAAAGAGTTGTCTGGGGAGGAGATGGCAGGTGTGTGTCAAGTGTTTAATGCTAATTTCTTCGTAGTTCCAGTAATTTAAAAGAAAAACTTTGTAACTCGTGGGTTTTGAGTACGTCGGTATGTGGCACTGGTAGTTTCAGTGCCCATACCGCTACGCACTCAATTAGTGAGAACGCCCATGAGGTGCAAAATTTTTCTTTTAAATTACGGAAAACGAAAAAACGTTATTAAACACTTGACACCACCCACCCCATGATTTACTTGAAAAAAACAAATGTTTGCTTTATACTAATAACGATTGAGCAAAAAAGGCATATGTGCCGATAAAAGGCTAGTTTTAGAATGAGAGGTTTATCTTTATGAGCAATTACAGCGGCAGTGATATTGTAATCTTAGAGGGGTTAGAGGCAGTTCGCAAACGTCCGGGAATGTATATCGGAAGTACCGGAACGAGAGGGCTTCATCATATGATATGGGAAATTTTAGATAACGGAATTGATGAGCATCTTGCCGGATTTTGTAACGAACTTCATTTAACGTTGTTAAAGGATGGCGGCGTTGTTGTCGAGGATAATGGACGTGGCGTGCCGGTTGACATTCACCCGACAAAGAAGATTCCGACGGCACGGGTTGTATATACCGTATTGCATGCGGGTGGTAAATTTAATAGTGATGTGTATAAAGTTTCCGGTGGTCTGCATGGTGTGGGTGCATCGGTTGTAAATGCGCTGTCAAGCCACATGATTGTGGAAATAAGACGAGATGGAAAAGTGTACCGGGATGAGTATAAAGATGGCGGTAAGCCGGTGACAAAATTAGAAAAAGGACTTTTACCGGTTGTGGGAACCTGCATGAAAAATAAGACAGGCACAAAAGTTACTTTTTATCCCGATGATTCTATTTTTGAAACAGTAGAATTTAAGCCGGAGACGATTCGTAAAAAATTAAAAGAAATTGCTTACTTGAATAAAAATCTCAAAATTGTTTTCAAGGACGAGCATACGGGAGAAGAGCAAACATATCTGGAGGAATTTGGAATTCAGAGTTATATCAAGTACATAAACCGTGATACAGCAGTCCTCCATGATGATGTTATATATATAGAAGGAAAAAGCGGAGACATCGAGGTAGAAGTCGCTTTTCAGTATACACAGAATTACAGCGAGCAGATTAACGCTTACTGCAACCGTATCAATGTCGCAGACGGTGGAACGCTGGTTACCGGTTTCAAAACGGCACTGACACGAATTATGAACCAATATGCAAGAGAATTAAACTTCTTAAAAAACAAAGAAGACAATTTTGACGGAAAAGATATCAGAAATGGTTTGGTTGCGATTGTTTCCATCAAACATCCGGACCCGCAGTTTGAGAGCCAGACGAAAAACAAACTCGGTAATACGGATGCAAAAACCGCAGTGGATGAAGTATTTAACCGTGAGGCGCAGCGTTATTTTGATAAAAATGTGGAAGTGTTAAAACGAATCCTTGAAAATGTACATAAATCTTTTAAGGCGAGAACAGCAAGTGACAAGGCGAGAAAAGGTGTGATGAAACAGCTCCTTGATGTGGATACCAAAAGTAAACTTGCAGCATGTTCTTCAAAAAAATCAGAGGAATGTGAAATTTATATTGTCGAGGGTGATTCTGCGGGTGGTACTGTTAAGACGGCGAGAAACCGAAGAACACAGGCGGTTCTTCCGCTTCGCGGAAAGATTCTGAATGTAGAAAAAGCACCACTTGAAAAAATTTTGGTAAATAACGAAATTAAAACAATGATTGCCGCTTTTGGATGCGGAATCGGTGAAAATTTCGACATTAAAAAACTTCGTTACGATAAAATTATCATTTTAACCGATGCCGATGTCGATGGGGCACATATCAGCACGCTGCTGCTTACATTTTTCTACCGTTTTATGCCGGAACTGATTTATCAGGGAAAAGTATACCGTGGTCTGCCACCGCTGTACCGGGTATCATATGAAGATAAAAAGGCAAGAAAAAGAATAAAGTATCCGAATATTTGTTCAATGATTTTGAACTTGAAAAATTCCGAAAGACCGGGAAAAAGATTTTGGAATTGCAGCGTTACAAAGGTCTTGGAGAGATGGATGACACGCAGTTGTGGGAGACGACCTTAGACCCGGAGAGCCGTATTTTAGCACAGGTATCTATCAGCGATACGGTAGAAGCCGATGAAGTAACGGATATTTTGATGGGAAGTAACGTTCCACCGAGACGACAGTTTATTATGGATGAGGCGAAATACGCCAATCTGGACATTTAACGGGAGGAAAATCAGATGAGTGAAGAAAATATTATACAGTTAGATTTTTCAGAAGAAATGAAAACATCTTACCGCGATTATGCAATGAGCGTTATTGTGGCACGTGCTCTCCCGGATGTCCGTGATGGGTTAAAACCGGTTCAGCGCCGTATTTTGTATGCTATGAAAGAACTTGGTTTGTCGCCGGACAAGCCACATCGAAAAAGTGCGCGTATTGTCGGTGATACGATGGGTAAATATCATCCGCATGGTGACAGTTCGATTTATGATGCGCTCGTGCATATGACAGAAGATTATTCACTGAATGCACCGCTTGTTGACGGACACGGAAATTTCGGCTCGATTGACGGAGACGGCGCAGCTGCCATGCGATATACCGAGGCACGTTTGTCAAAACCTGGTATGATGCTGTTGGATAATTTGGACAAAGGTCTGGTTGACTTTTTACCAAACTTTGATGACAGTGAAAAAGAACCGGCCGTACTGCCGGCCACGCTGCCAAACCTTTTAATTAACGGAACAACAGGAATTGCCGTCGGTATGGCAACAAACATTCCGCCACATAATCCGACGGAAGTCATAGATGCCGTAATTGCGTACATGGACAGACCGGGAATTTCCATTGATAAATTGATGGATTACATTCCGGCACCGGATTTTCCAACCGGTGGAATCATTATCAACGCTTCCGATATGCGGGATATTTATGAAAAAGGAGAGGGGAAAATCCGTCTGCGTGCCCGCACAGAAATTGAAAAAGGAGATGCCGGCAGAACAAACATTGTTATCACGGAAATTCCTTACACCATTTCCGGAAATAAATTAAAACTCGTGGAAAGTTTAGCTGCGCTGGCAAAAGATAAAGTATTTGATGAGATTTATGATGTGCGCGACGAGTCCTCCAAAGAGGGTATTCGTATCGTTGTCGAAGTAAAAAAAGGCCGCGATATTGACAATCTTTTAAATGGACTTTATAAGAAATCCCAGATGGAGGATACCTATGGCGTAAACCTTTTGGCAATCCGTCCGACGGAAAATGGAACCGGACAGCCAAAAGTATTTAATTTGAAATCATTGATCGAGGAATTTGTTTTATTCCAAGAGGATTTGTATACAAGAGAGTATCAGTTCCTTTTGGAAAAGGCAAAAAAACGTCTGGAAATCGTTGAAGGGTTGATGAAAGCAACCGATGTAATCGATTTGATTATTGAAATTCTTCGTGGTTCTTCCTCCGTGAAACAGGCAAAGACGTGCCTTATCGAGGGAATTACGGAGGAAATCAAGTTTAAGAGTAAGGCATCGGAAAAAGAGGCAGCCACACTTTCCTTTACGGAAAATCAGGCGGATGCCATTCTTGCGATGCAGTTGAGCAAGTTAATCGGACTTGAAATTTTAAAACTTCATGAGGAAAATGATACATTAATTGCGAATATTGCAGAGTATGAAAAGGTTCTTTCGGACAGTAAAGAACTTTATAAAGTTATTAAGGGAAGACTTCGTGAATTTAAGAAAATTTTTAATTCGCCGCGCCGGACAAGCCTTATGGATACGGTGGCTAAAGCCTATGTTGAAAAAGTGGTTATTGAAGATTTGTATGTCTGCTTTGACCGCTTTGGCTATACCAAGGCAATTGATGCGGCTGCATTTGGACGAGCAAGCGAGGAAACAAAGAAAGATTTCAGTTTTGTACTGAAAATCAAGAACACGGATAAACTCTGCATTTTTACAGACAAAGGCAATATGCATCAGGTGAAGATGGAGAAAGTGCCAAGATGCAAGATGAAGGATAAAGGTACATTGATTCACTCACTGTGTAAAATGGAAAATGACGAAGAAGGACTTCTCTATGTCAGCTTTGAAGAATTGTTTGAGTCCATTTTGTTATTTGTGACAAAGAACGGTTATATTAAGTTAGTGTCCGGAGCGGAATTTGAGACCGGACGCCAGATGATTGCGGCGACAAAACTGGATGCGGACGATGAAGTAGTTGGTGTAATAATGCTTTCGGCAAGCGATGTTCTCACCGGAACAAAGAAAGTAATTCTTTTGACAAAAGACGGTCTTTCTCTTGGATTCCCGCTTAGCGAAGTGAGCGAACTCAAAAAGACAAGCCGAGGCGTAAAAGGAATTACATTGGAGAAAGAGGATACAGTTGCATTTGCAACGGTTGTTCATCCGGCTGCGGAAACATTTGAATATGAAGGAAAGACTTTAAATGCACGCAGGGTACGAAACCGCAAGCGTGCGGCGAAGGGGCAGAAAGCGAATTTGATGCAGAATACGCTTACACTTGAATAAGAAAATGAAACTTTTTCAAATTTACGTTAATGTTTTTATGCCTTCGTCCGATAAATATAGTAAGAGACGGTAAATGCGTTTTAATATAATAAGAATGGAGGCGTTGTTTTATGAGGATTGATGCGTATATGCAGGTAAGCCAGATTTACCAGGCAAACAAAACCAAAAACGCTCCAAAGACAGGAAAGGCAGGCAGTCGTGATTCCTTAGAAATTTCCAGTTTCGGAAATGCTTATCAGGTAGCAAAACAGGCTGCGTCACAGGCATCTGATGTCAGAGAAGACAAAGTGAAAGAGATTCAGGCACAGATGGCAGCAGGAACCTATTCTGTATCAATTGAAGATGTCGCAGACAAGATGGCAGATGCACTGCTTTCTTAATGACATAGGAGGGTATACATTTGGCTAGTTTGATGGAGGAACTGATTCAGACGCTGGATGCAGAAGAAAAGTGTTATTCTCAATTGATTCCGATTGAGGAAGAGAAGACGAGAGCGATTATTGCAAATGATTTAGAAGCTTTGCAGGATATAACCGTCAGAGAACATGATTTGGTAGATGAGACATCTGCCTTGGAAAACAAACGGGAACGAGTGGCGATTGATATTGCTACTGTTCTTGGGCGTGACCCGAAGACGATTACGCTTGAACAGATTGCATCGGTGTTGAAAAATCAGCCGGCAGATCAAAAGAAACTGCAGGAAGTGCATGACCGGTTACGGAGAACCGTTTCACGACTGCAGGAACTGAACAATCAGAACAAACAGCTTTTAAAAGAAGCAATTGACATGGTTGAATATAATATGAATGTGATACGAAGTACACGGATGTCTTCAGGAAGCAGCAACTATTCCAGTGATGCGTCCGAGGTGGCGGGTATGGCACCTCAGCATGGGATGTTTGATGCAAAACAATAACAGGCGCATGGATGCGATAGCCACCGCCTGTTTTGTTTTCGAGGACGGTTGTACTTTTTTTTATAAAGAATGGAGATGAGAACATGGGTAATCTGATGACAAGTTTTAATGCGGGTGTTTCGGGACTTCACTCCGCACAGCAGTCGCTGACTGTTACATCGCATAATCTTGCCAACGCGGGAACCGTAGGCTATACAAGACAACAGGTTCTTGTGACGGATTCCTTTTATCAGAAATCGTACGGAGTACATGACAATGTCATGGCAGTTGGTACCGGAACGACGATTTCGCTGACCAGACAGGTTCGCAATACCTTTTTGGATGATCAGTACCGGCTGCAGGTTGGACGCCAGCAGTTTTATCAGGCGAACAGCAATGCGGCACTGGAAATAGAAGATATGTTGGGTGAGCTGCACGGCGAAGAATTTCAGAGCAGCATTACAGACCTCTGTGGTGCGTTGAGTTCTTTGGCAACCCACGCAGACGATATTGTATATAAAGACCAGCTTGTAATGATGGCATCCCAGTTTATTGAACGGGCAAAGGTGTTGCAGGATGAGTTAAATACCTATCAGACGAGTCTGAACACGGAAGTAAAAAAACAGGTGGATACGATTAATGATTTGGTTGGAAAAATCAAAGAGTTAAACAGAGATATTCAGAAATACGAGGCGACCGGAGAGCCGGCAAATGACTACCGTGACAAGAGAAATGAGTATTTAGATGAGCTCAGTCAGTACATAACATTTGAGACGAATGAGCAGCCGGATGGAACCGTTATGATTTATTCGGAGGGTGGATATCTTTTGGACTCAGTCAATCAGTATTTCCTTACAACGAAATACGAAAGTGACACCTCCAAACTTTTAAAACCGGTCTGGGAGACCGGCGAGAATTATTACCGCTATGACAGCCTAGAGTATTCCAGTGAAAATAATACGGATGTAGGCGGGCTTCGCGGACTTTTGGTGGCACGAGGCAGTTATGCGGCAACCTATGTAAATGTTCCGCAAAAACCAAAGGAAGAAGATTACAAAAATGGCGGCGTGCTGGATGTGAATGCTTATAACCGCGCTATGGATCAGTTTAATGATGATTTGGAAGTTTATAACAAAACCATCGGTGCTTCCGTTGTGATGACGATTCAGAGTGAATTAGATACTTTGATTCATGGGATTGTAACAACCGTCAATGATGTGCTCTGCCCGAACAAAGAGATTACAATCGAAGTTGAGGACAAAGATGAAAATGGCGTTGTGACCGGAACACATACCGAAAAAATTAAAGTACTGGATGAAGAGAAGGCACTGATTGGTGATGATAAAAACCGTACGATGGGAACAGAATTATTTTCCCGCCGTGGTGTGGAACGCTACACCAAAGAAAATGTAACAGTTGTAAATGATGATGGTACGACAAGTGTAGTGCCTGTTTACCGCTATCAGGAAGAGGATCCGTCCGATGTGTATACGATGTATACGACGAGCCAGCTTGTGCTGAATCCGACTGTTGGAAGAGATTCTTCCACACTGCCGACGATGTACAGTGATAAGAGCGATGGTAAGAAAGGTTATGCAAATAATGAACTGCTTGGCATTGCACAGGCGTTTGACGAGTCCATTGGAACACTAAATCCAAATTCATTGACAACATATGATATTAAACATTTTTATGTTGGTATGGTAACTGAACTTGGTACACAGGGCAATGTTTGGAATGGTATTATTGACAACCAGAATATCACAGTAAATACCATTGACAATGAGAGACAGAATGTAATGGGAGTTTCTACCGAGGAAGAACTCTCTAATATGATTAAATATCAGCAGTGTTATAATGCATCATCAAGATACATTACGACAGTGGCACAGATGTTAGAGTATTTGATTGAACGGTTAGGAGGATGATGATATGGCATCAACATTTGGTTCTTTGGAGATAGCAAAATCCGGTATGATGGCGTACAATGCAGCGTTGCAGACAACGGCACATAACGTGGCAAATATTGAAACAAAAGGCTATTCCAAACAGACAGTAAATATGGTTTCGTTAGTTGGCAATAAAACTTCTGTAACAGTTCAGGGGTTCGGTGTAAATGTTGCAAGTATCACAAGAAACCGAAACGAATATTACGATACGAAATATCAGCGCACGCAGTCAACTTACAATTACTATCAGACACAGTCCTATTATCTGAAAGCATTACAGGATCAGATATGCGGAAATGTAACCAGTGATGAGAAGTCAAGACTGACCGATGCATTTGATGATTTTTTTAGTGCGTTAAGTAATCTTAGAGGAAATGCCAATAACAGCACCATTCGCCGTCAGGCAGTAACAGTAGGTGAAACATTTACCGATTATGTGCAGAATGTGGCAACCGGTCTGCAAAAACTCCAGGATGAAGCAAATACACAGGTGAAAACCTGCGTTGATCAGATTAATGCATACGCAGAAAAAATCGTGGCGTTGAATAAACAGATTGACACAGTAGAGGCGTATGGCGGAATTGCGAATGACCTTCGCGACCAACGATCCCTTTTGATTGATGAGTTGTCCCAGTATTGTGATGTGGAGACAAAAGAAATCCCACCGGATAACGGCGTAGGTGAAAATCAGTTCTATGTTTATATCAATGGGGGAACACTTGTGGACACCTATAAAGTGAACGCACTGGTAACTAAGCAGAAAGACACCTATGTAAACATTAACGATATCACTGGTTTGTATGATGTCAGCTGGGCAGATGGAAGTACCTTCAATATGCATAGTACAGCAATTGGCGGACAACTTCAGTCGTGTATTGAGACTCGTGACGGAAATAATGCAACAAATCTTCATGGCACTGTTGACTCAATTGCGAACGATGCCGATGGAAAACTTGTTCTTACTGTTACCGGAACAAACTGCAATGATGTGCAGGTGTTAAATATTCCGGCACATGATGGTGAGATTACTATTAATAACCGCACTTATGCGTATGATAATTTTGAAGTAAAAGTGGATGCAGCAGGTAATTTTACGTATGACTTTACGTTGAAAGGTACAACAAAAGCTGCTGATGCGAAAGCACTTCAGATTGCGGTGGCAAATGGTTATACCGCACAGGTTGGTGATTCGATTGACAACCGTGGTGTTCCGTATTATATGGCACAGTTAAATGAATTTGTCCGTACATTTGCACAGGAATTTAACCGTGTTCAGAATGGCGGTTATGATTTGCATGATAATCCGGGTGTTGACTTCTTTAATGCAACGGTCAAAGCAACCGGCGACAACTATATTTTCCAGGAGTCGGTAGACGGAAAAGACGCTTCCTTTACTTCGGAGGCGAAGAAAAATGCAGACGGCACCTACACCGGTTCTTACTATTACATGACTGCATTGAACTTCTCGATTACAAAGAAAGTTGCGGATGACCCGGGATTACTTGCATGCAAGGCAAAAGCAAATCCGGATGACAATGTAGGAAATGATAACGGTGATAATTTGCAGAAACTGACAGAAATCAAGGACAACTCGAAAATGTTTGTCCACGGTGCACCGGATTCCTTTATTCAGTCACTGACTGCACTGCTTGGTGTTGATGCGAAAAAAGCGGATACGATGGAAAAGAGCCAGAGCAATCTTTTGTATGCCATTGATACCAACCGTAAATCGGTATCCGGCGTAGATGAAGATGAAGAAGGTTCGGATATGATTGTGTTCCAGAATATGCTGTTTAACCAGTACAAGATGTTAAATGTGTTAAATGAAGTACTGGATAAATTGATTAATGAAACCGGCGTGTGATGCCGATAAATAAAGTATAAAAAGATGAATTTGAGATTCGGAAACGGAGGGCTGACATGAGAGTAACGAATACGATGATGCGTAACAATTCCATGTTGAATATGCAGAAAAATAAGGTGGCATATAATAAATATCTGACACAGTATAATACGCAGAAAAAAATACAGAGACCATCGGATGATCCGACGATTGCGGCACGTGCCCTCAAATATCGTACAACTTTGGCAGAAATTGATCAGTATCTGACAAATATCAAGGATGCAACATCCTGGATGGCTGCGACAGAAACTTGTTTGAAAACTGTTAATACAAAACTTACGGATATGATTGATTACTGCACACAGGCGGCTACCGGCACTTATAATGAGAAAGACCGTGCGGATATTGTGACACAGTTAAAGCAGTTTTCAAAATATATCTATGAGCAGAATGCCGATGCGGATTATGCCGGACGTTATCTGTTTACAGGATTTCGTACCGATGTGCCGATGCTTTTTGATAAAGAGGAGACGGGGACTACTTATACGATTACAGAGAATATTGATATTAATACCATTAATAAATATCAGTATGTATATGGAGAGGCGTCTTACAATGCGGGAAGCAGTGCGGCGGATTATGCCAATCAGGCATCCGAGTTTGCAACGACGCACCGTGCACTTTTATCTTATGATAAATTAGATGATAACCAAACAGTAAAACTTACTTATACGGACTCGACCGGAACACAGCAGACAGTTACTGCAATTACGAAGAGTGTAGCAGCGGATACAAAGTATAATGAGCATCTGCACCCGGGAGCTGATGAGGTGTATTTTGTTCCGGAAACCGGTGAGCTTGTATTTGGTGACGATGTTTATGACAGTATTCGTGCCGGAAAAGATTTGAGCGTTGATTACAAGAAAACAGAATTTGCTGCAAAAGATGTGCGTCCGGAACATTATTTTAACTGTACGGCAGTGGATAATACAACCGGAGAGGTATCGAATTACCGCACAGCAGGTACTCAGAATATGATGTACCAGATTAATTTTAGTCAGACTTTGGTTGTTAATACAGAAGGCTGTGATTCCATTAATTTGGCAGTTGGCAGAACGATTTCTGATATTACAAATATCTGTAATGACTTGGATGTGATGGAAGCCAATCTGAAGTCTGTGGAGAAGCGGATTAATGACTGTGATGAAAATGATAAAACAACATTGGCCAATCTCAATGAGTTAAAGAGCCAGATTGAGACAGAGATTCAGCTTCAGAAGACGGTGCTTGGAAAAACGCTGGGCTCTGCGATTACGACCTGCCAGTCAGCAAAAGATGAATTGAATGTGGCACTTGCTGACCATGGTTCCCGTTATAACCGTATGAGTATGACAAAATCGAAACTGGAACAGCAGCAGAATGATACAAAAGAAGCAAAATCCGATAATGAAGATGCAGATTTGGGAGAGGCTTATGTAAACTTCTCGGAGGCGGACCTTTTGTATCAGGCGACTTTGAATGCGACATCGAAGATACTCGGTCAGTCACTGCTTAACTTTATTTAATTAAGGAGGAATTGGGATGTTAGTAAAAACAAAATTTTTTGGGGAAATCGATTTACCGGAGGAAAAAATCATTACTTTTGAACGCGGTTTGATTGGGCTTGCTGATTATAAAAAATTTACGATTTTATATGACTGTGAAAAAGAGAACAGCAACATTTCCTGGTTACAGAGTGTTGAGGAACCAACTTTAGCACTTCCGGTTGTAAAACCATGGATTATAAAGGAAGATTATAATCCGGTTGTTGAAGACGAGCTGCTTTCTCATATTGGAGAACTGACGGAAGAGAATCTTGTGATTTTAGTCACAATGACAGTTCCGGAACAGATTGAACAGATGTCAGTGAATTTAAAAGCACCGATTATTGTGAATGCTGACACAAGAAAGGGTGCCCAGATTATCTGTGACAATAACGATTATGAGGTGAAATACAAAATATATGACATCCTCAATGCAAAAAAGGGGATTGTTGATATGTTAGCATTAGCAAGAAAAGTAAATGAATCCATTATTTTAAATGATAATATCGAAGTCACTGTTTTGGAAGTAAAATGGGATCAAGTGAAAATTGGTATTAACGCACCAAAAGATGTTCCGATTTACCGCAAAGAACTTTTTGTACAGATACAGGAGGCAAATGCAGCGGCGGCCAATACGGTAAATCCGGCAAAGCACTTGGTGAGCTGTTAAAAGACAAATAAATAGGACAAAAGAAGAAGCGTTTCACGAATTTTGGTAAAGGGGTTAATTTTTTTTGAAAAGGTAGCCGATATTTACTTTAAGTTAGGGAAAACGTTTCTTTTTTATTACACATGGAGGTGTTATTATGGATATGGAAAGTATTAGTAGTGTTAATTCAAATTATAGCTCGACAGAGAGTGTTAAGGTTAAGCGTGCACCGGTTGAAAGTGCACATACAGCAGCGCAGTCTGTTTCCGAGGCTTCTTCTGCAGCTGTGAGGACGGTATCTGAATCCGGAGAAGCGACGAATCAGAACTGTGGAAACAAAGAGCATAACCCAAGCGAAGCAACGATTGACGATGCGGTAAAAAGCGCAAACCGTCGTATGGAGCATACGCGTTGTGAGTATTCGTATCACAAAGAGACAAATCGTGTTTCGATTAAAGTGATTAATGAGGATACCGATGAAGTCATCCGTGAAATTCCACCGGAAAAATCTTTGGATATGCTCCAGAAGATGTGGGAGATGGCTGGTATCTTAGTAGATGAGAAAAGATAGGAGGTATCACTATGGGAATCAGAATGAGTGGATTATCATCCGGTATGGATACAGAGGCAATTGTAAAAGAATTGATGTCCGCCCAGAGTATGAAGAAAAATAAAGTAGTGAAGGCAAAAACAAAACTGGAGTGGACACAGACTAAATGGTCAGAGTTGAATACCAAGCTGACAGGTCTTTATAATAATTTTGTGTCTAAAATGCAGTTATCTACTGCTTATAAGACAAAGAAAACAACAGTTTCGGATGCGACAAAAGCAAGTGTTGCAGCAAAGACAAGTGCTGCGAACGGAAATTATTCGATGGAAATTAAAAATGTAGCAACTTCTCAGTATTTGACCGGCGCTAAAATTAATGCAGCTGCATCGGACAAATTGACAGATATTGATTCTTCGCTTTTGAATAAAGAAATCAGTATTACAGTTGGTGCCAAGACAACAAAGTTTGCTGTTACTGCAGACACTACATTAAAAGACTTCACGAGTGCTTTGCAGAGTGCGGGTCTAAATGCAAGTTTTGACGATGCACAGAAACGTCTGTTTATCAGCAGCAAAGAAAGTGGTCTTGAAAATGCTTTTTCTATCACGACATCAGGTATTACGGATGCGGAGGTGAATGGCAGAAAGGCACTTCGCGATGCGGCCGGTTACAGCAGTATGACAAGCAGCAATAAGAAACTGTTTGATTCTGCAATGGAGAAATTGCAGACGTCGGGCGTAGGAACCGATGATTATAACAGTGCGTTAAATACGATTGCAAAGCTTTCCTATGAGACGAAGAAAACGTCAGCGGAAAATGCTGCGACGACTTACGTAAAAGCAAAAATTTACAGTGAGAAGTACAGTGAGTATGAAGAAAAGGCAAAAGAGAAGTTAAAAGACACCTATTTTGAAGAAGATGGCAGTCTGAAACCAGGTAAGACACAAGAGGCTTATGATGCAGAGTGGCAAAACAGGCTGATGCTGATACAACTTCGTATGTAGGAACGCAGTTAAAGGAAAGCGATGTGAAGCTGCAAATTGATGAAGCAGCTTTTTCCGGCAAGACGGAAGCGGATATGGCTGATTTCAGTGAAGAGGCAGTAAAGAAATATTATGGTGAAACGGTAACCGCCTTTACCGGTATGGATGGCGTAGATGAGGAGAGCGAAAAAAACCGCCTTACTTCCTATGTACAGGATTATGCTTCTATTTCTGACCGTGATGAGGTTTTGGCAGGTTCCGCCTTATCCGGACTTGGTATGGCTGATATCGCAGTCGATGCAGATGGAAATGTTACGGTTAATGGTGGAGCAAATGACAGCAGTAATTCCACGATTCCAAAGGGTATGGCGTTGATTGAAGCTTCTGACAGCAAGATTATTTTGAACGGGGCAGAGCTTACATCCTCTTCCGCCGTTGTTTCAGCGAATGGATTGGATATCACACTGACCGGATTGACAAAAACAGATGAGCCAATTACTTTCTCTGTAACAAATGATACGGAGAGTGTTTATAATTCCATTAAGAGTTTCCTGAAAGAATATAATTCTGTAATGAAGGAAATGAACACACTTTACAATGCGGATTCTGCCAAAGGTTATGAGCCATTGACCAGTGAGGAAAAAGAGGCAATGTCAGATGACGATGTGAAACTTTGGGAGGATAAGATTAAAAAGTCCCTGCTTCGCAGTGATTCAACATTGAGCAGCATTATGAGTTCAATGCGTTCGGCTATGATGTCAACAGTTGAGTATGATGGCAAAACATATGCGCTTTCCAGTTTTGGTATTATGACATCAACGGATTATACAGAAGGTGGTCTGCTCCATATTTATGGAGATGCGGATGATTCTGTATATTCGGCAAAAGATGATAAACTCAAAAAAGCACTTGATGAAGATCCGGATGCTGTAATTGCAACATTGACCGGTGTCTTTGGCAAACTTCGTGAGACTATGAGCCAGAAGATGTCGGCAACGAAATACAGCAGTTCCTTGACTTTCTACAATGATATCAAGATGAAGAGTGATGTGAAATCGTATGAAGATGAGATTGAGGACTGGGAAGACAGACTGGCTGAGATGGAAGACAGTTACTACAGTAAATTTACTGCGATGGAGACTGCGCTTGCAAAACTGCAGTCACAGCAGAGTTCCATGTCAAGCCTTTTTAGTAGTTGATGAGTAAATAAGGGAGAAGTTTGAGTATGAATCAAAATACGATTAATGCATACCAGAGAAATGCTATTCTGACGGCATCGCCGGCAGAACTTACGCTGATGCTTTATGATGGGGCGATTAAATTCTGTAACATCGCAATTATGGCGATTGAAAAAAAGGATATGGAAAAGGCGCATGTGAATCTGAAAAAGGCACAGGCGATTATTTCCGAACTCCGCGTGACACTCGATCATAAGTACCCTGTGTGGGAAGATTTTGACCGGGTGTATGATTACATTTACAGACGTCTTGTAGAAGGAAACATGAGCAAAGAGATTGATATAATTGAAGATGCTCTAAAGTATATTCGTGAGATGCGTGACACTTGGAAGGAAGTAATGAAGAAAGCTGCCGATGCGAAGTAACCGGCAGGACAGATGTGAGGGGATGCCAATGAATTCAAACAATAGTGTCTATGTGAGAATGATGGTGGATGTGCTGAAAAGAAAAGAAAAAATTTTGCAACAGATTCTGGAACAGACGAAAGAACAGGAAGTAATTCTAAAACAGGAGGACGTCGATTACGACCGTTTTCAAGAACTTTTAGATGAAAAAGGAAGACAAATCGATGAACTGAATCAGATTGATGAAGGTTTTGATGCTCTGTTTAAGAAGGTTGAAAAAGAAATCACGGTTCACAAAAAAAACTATTTGACAGAGATTGTTACGATGCAGAAATTGATTTCTTCGGTATCGGATTTGGGTCTGCGGATTCAGGCACTGGAAGCGCAGAATAGTGAACGTTTCAAAATCTATCTTGCGTCAAAGCGCAAGCAGATACATGATTATCATGTGAACAGTCAGACGGCATCACGTTATTATCAGAATATGGCAAATTCACATCGACCGGAGCAGTCGTATTATTTCAATGAAAAGCAATAAGTTATTAGACAGACTAGGACAGGTCTTATTCACCTGTCCTAGATTGTTTTATGAAGGGAGAAAATAAATGGATATAAAGGGAACCATCCTGCGGGCAAAAGACGGTCATCCGGTTCCGGTTTTAGAAAGAGATGGACTTAAAAGACATCTTGGAAGTATGTATGATGGAGCGGTTGCGGCGTCATGCTGGTGCGAAAAAGTGGTGTCAAAATCAAAACGGACGGAAAATATCATTTTTTTTGGCATGGGGGACTGCCGGATTGTGTTGGAACTTATCGAAAAGGTGCCGGGGCAGATATTAGTTTATGAGCCGGAAAACTTAGTGTTTTCACAGATGCGAACAAGTAATCTGTATAAAAAAGCGGTGAAATGCCGCCGTGTGAAAATTTTTCAGGCATCGGAGCATGCTAAATTTTCTTGTACTGCGAAAGATTTACTGGATGATGACTGGGTGGAGGAGACAATGCTTGCGGTGCATCCGGGTTATGTGGACTGGTATGAGGAAGAATTTTTGGAAGTGCAGGAAATCTGCCAGAAAATATGTGATGATATTACGTTTATGAGAGCACCGTTAAAGCGTTTTACGGTGGCGATGATACGAAATCAGATTGCAAATTTCCCGAACATGACAAAAGGGATTCCGTTAAAGCGTCTTTACCGAAAGGAAAATGCAGACATTCCGGTTATTTTAGTGTCTGCGGGACCATCGTTAGAGAAGAATGTGGAAGATTTAAAAGAGGCGAAGGGGCATGCCTTGATATGGTGTGCGGATGCTGCATTGCCGACGCTGCTTTCCCATCAGGTGATACCGGACTTGGTTGCCAGTGTGGATGCCGGAAAAGATTTGGCTTGTTTTGCGGATGAGAGAAGTAATCAGATTCCGGTGTTAGGCTCTTCCAATACAAGAACTGAATTTATAAATCGGAATACCGCAAAAAAAATCTGGGGATTTGACCATGAGCAGATTTTGATGATGCAGAAACGTGCAGGGATTGAAATATCACAGGTTCCATATTATCTTGGTGTATCGACTGCGATGCTTTCTTCTGCCATTGAATTTGGAGCGGAAAATATTATTTTTGTCGGTCAGGATTTAGCATATGCATCCGATGGTTCATCTCATACAAATGGGAAAAAAGAATATTATGTAGACGCGAGCGGAATTGAAACAGACGGTTATTATGGAGATAAAGTGTATTCCCGCATGGACTGGCTGGAATTTAAAGACTGGTTTGAGAAGATGATTGCCCTTTACCCATCGATTACTGTGACGAATGCAACCGAAGGCGGTGTACGGATTGATGGAACGATTCAGAAACCGCTAAAAGAGGTCTGTCAAGAACTCGGGCAGAAGGCGGTTTGCTTTGAAGATTTTCTGGAGGCTGAGGACAATCAGATTACAGAAAAAGAGGCTGTTCTTATGAAGGAGCAGATGGTGCAGTGTGTTCGCGATTTAGAAGCAGTTCGCTTGTGGGGGTACGATGTGACATTCTTTGAAAAAGATTATCATCAGTTCCCGGTGATGAGCATGATTCTTTCGTATATGAAAATACTGGAAGGAGACCGAAGGGAGCGTTTTGAGACGGCGTTATCCTTTGTGTCGGATGAACTGGAAAAAGGAGGATGGGGCAGATGACGATTTGGCAGCAGATTGCGGTTTGCTTTTATCAGAATGAAATTGCAGACGGCATGGATTTGTTTATGGCAAATGCAGCAAAACTTGGTGCAAACAAAAGTGCAGCTCCATGGATCAATCCGATTTTTGATGCAATTGAGCGGGCGGATTATACATATGCAGCGGATCTTTTGTACCATGAAATACAGGGTGAATAAAAAATAAAAAAATTAAATTTAGGGGTTAAGTATTTTGTGCCTCATCCGATATATATAGTGTCAGGAAGGTAGTTCACTTCCAAACAGACGATAGTAACGGGCGGAGCGGGCGAGAAATCATGGCAGGGCCCGCCGTGATGGAAGCCACTCCTCTCGATATTATAACAAAAAATTAAAAACAACCCGCAAAAGGAATTGCGGTGTATTACAAGGAGGTAATCATTATGATCGTACAACACAACATTACATCAATGAACGCTAACAGACAGTTAGGAATCGTAGGAAACAACTTGGCTAAATCTACTGAGAAACTTTCCAGTGGTTACAGAATCAACCGTGCAGCTGATGATGCAGCAGGTCTTGCTATTTCTGAGAAAATGAGAGCTCAGGTTCGTGGCTTGAATCGTGCATCTGACAACGCACAGGATGGTATTTCTCTTATCCAGACAGCTGAAGGTGCTATGGATCAGCAGCATGCAATCTTACAGAGAGCTCGTGAGCTGGTAGTTCAGGCATCTAACTCCGGTGTATTGGATAAAGACAGTGATGACGATTTCCAGAAGATTCAGGACGAGTTGAATGAAATCGGTAAAGAGTTTGAGCGTATCAACTCTGATACTGAGTTCAACAAGAAAAAACTGTTGGATGGTAACTACACAAGCCAGTATTTCCAGGTTGGTGCAAACAAAGAGCAGGGTATCTCTGTTTCTATCGCTAAAACAACTTGGGCTGATCCTGGTATCACTGGTGGTGATGGTAAAGATAACTCTGCAGTTATCGATACAATCGATGACATGATTAAGAGTGTAACAACTGAGCGTTCTAAACTTGGTGCTGTTCAGAACCGTCTTGAGTACACTGTTAAAGTGGATGACAATACGGCTGAGAACATGCAGTCTGCTGAATCCCGTATCCGTGATACTGATATGGCAGATGAAATGACAAAATTCTCCAAGGAGAGCATCTTGCAGCAGGCAGCTACTTCTATGCTGGCTCAGGCAAACCAGGCAAATCAGGGAGTACTTTCTCTGTTACAGTAATCTCGGCTGGTTTGATGACTGCGTAAAGCAGTATCATAATGAATTGTACGAAAAGCGAGAGACCACTTGGTCTCTCTCTTTTTTTGTAGAAATCTAGTTTGCATTGTGATAAAATAAGACCATAGATTGTGAACTGCTACAAAGAAAAAAAGGTGTGAAAGTTAGGATGAATCAGAGGAAAAAAATACTGTTTATTACCGGTACCAGAGCCGACTATGGAAAAATCAAACCGATTATGCAGAAGATGGAAAAAAAGCAGTAGGAATATGAGGTATTTGTCTACGTTTCCGGAATGCATCTTTTGCAGAAATACGGAAGTACTTACCGGGAAGTGCAGAAAGATGGCTATAAAAATACATACGTTGCCTTTGAACAGGTAATGACGGATAACATGAGCTATAACTTAGGTGTTGTGCTTATGAATTTGGCACGTTATGCGGATCAGATAAAACCGGATATGATTGTTGTGCACGGAGACCGGATTGACGCCCTGGCGGGTGCGGTTACTGGGGCACTGAATAATATTTTGGTGGCACACATCGAGGGCGGAGAGATTTCCGGCACGATTGATGATTCGATCCGGCATGCGATTTCTAAGTTTGCCCATCTGCATTTTGTATGTAATGAGGAAGCAAAAAAAAGACTGCTTCAGATGGGTGAGCAGAAAGAGCGTATTTTTGTGATTGGTTCTCCGGATATTGATATTATGTTAAGTGATACCCTTCCGTCTTTGCAAAGAGGCATATGAAAAGTATGAAGTGGAGTTTGATTCTTATTCCATTTTTATGTATCATCCGGTGACGACTGAAGTCAGAGAATTACCGGAGCACATCAAAGAAGTAGTTGATGCCTTACTTGCATCGGAGAAAAATTATATTGTGGTATATCCGAACAATGACAATGGAACGGAAATCATTTTAAATGAAATCGGGCGGCTGTACGGGAATAAGCGATTTCGTGTTTTTCCGTCCATTCGTTTTGAATATTTTCTGACTTTTTTGAAAAATGCCGATGCGATTATTGGAAACTCCAGTGCGGGAATACGGGAAAGCGGTATTTATGGAATTCCTGCTATTGATATCGGCAGCAGACAAAAGGGCAGATACGATGAAAAGATGTTAAAAAATATCCAGCATGCCAGAGAGGATAAGGCGGATATTTTAGATAAATTACAAAATATTTCATCCCACCGGATTCCATCGAGTGGATTTGGCGTGGGAAATAGTACTGAATTGTTTTTTGAAGTGTTAAAACGTGAGGATATCTGGAATTTGGATATCCAGAAGATTTTTGTGGACATACGGGGGCTGAAAAGATGAAAAAAACATTTTGCATTGGAGATATTTGCGTTGGAGATGACAAGCGTGCACTTGTTATTCCGGAGATTGGAATTAATCATGAGGGCAGTCTTTTGGTGGCGAAAGAAATGGTGTCGGCAGCATACCGTGCCGGCGCACGGCTGATTAAACACCAGACCCATGTGGTAGAAGATGAGATGTGTCAGGTGGCAAAGCAGGTCATTCCCGGAAACTCTTCGGATTCGATTTATGACATTATGGCGCGTTGTGCGCTGAGTGAAGAAGACGAAAAAGAGTTAAAGGAATACACCGAGAGTCTTGGCATGGAATTTCTTAGTACGCCATTTTCCAGAGCGGCGGCGGAGCGGTTAGAGAGAATGGGTGTAAAAGCCTATAAAATTGGTTCCGGTGAGTTAAATAATTATCCACTTGTGGAGCATATTGCCGAGTATGGAAAGCCGATGATTGTTTCAACCGGAATGAATGATATTAAAAGTGTGGCAAAAGCAGTGAATATTATGGAAAAGTATGGTGTTCCGTATGCGCTGATGCACACGACAAATCTGTATCCGACCAAACCGGAGTGGGTTCGTCTCGGTGCGATGCAGGAGATGATGAGAGAGTTCCCGGATGTGCCGATTGGATTATCTGACCACACACTAAATAACAATGCGTGTATTGCGGCACTTGCACTTGGCGCAGATTTGGTAGAGCGCCACTTTACGGATGAAATGGCAAGAAGTGGACCGGACATAATATGCTCGATGGATGAGGCGGCTTGTGAGGAACTGATTCAGGCTGCAATCGAAGTTCCTATGATGCGCGGCGGAACAAAAGGGGCATTGCCGGAGGAGCAGGTCACGATTGATTTTGCTTTTGCTACGGTGGTTACGATTGCACCGGTCAAAAAAGGTGAGGTTTTCACAAAAGAAAATATCTGGGTAAAGCGTCCGGGAACGGGTGAGATTTTAGCAAAAGATTTTAAAAAAATACTTGGGAAAAAAGCGGTGGAGGATATTGCCGCGGATACGCAGTTGAAAAATGATATGGTTGAGTAAAGGAGACGAGGATGAAAAATTATAAGAGTCTTTCAGTGTATAAAGACCGGGATGTTTATATTTTTGGAGCGTCCGGAGGGGGAGAGATTGTAAAAGATTTTTTGGAACATCATGGTGTAACGATTTGCGCATTCGTGGATTCTAATAAAGAGAAGTGGGGTACTTCCTTTTTTGGGTATGAGGTAATTTCACCGAAAAAACTACAGGAAGATGTGAAGGTAAATAAAAATGTGCTCGTTCAGATTGCAAGCAGTTATGAGAATGAAATCCGGGATGAACTAAAGAAAATGAATATCACGGATTATATAAGTTTTAGCGCATTTTTTATGCTGAAAAAGAGAAAAAATTTTTGAACTTTTTCAACAGGATAAAAAATTTTATGAGTATTATTTGGAACATGTAGTTTCGCCATTAAATACGACAAAAAATTTGTGGAATCAGTATTTTGATAAGGTTACATTGAATCAAAAAATAGATTCTGTGGTTGCTTTGTGCATGCCGCCTAAAACGGGTAACTTTACGGTTTCAGATGCTTTTTCACAAAATGCGTATGACTCTATGCTGTGTGTTGAAACGTGGCATACGTCCCTTTATCTTCCTAAATTTTTTGAGATGGTGAACGTTTCGCACAATAAGATTATTACAGCGGTACGTGAACCAATTTCGCAAAATATTTCACTGTTATTTCAAATTGGAGACGGCGAGGGATATTTGATTGACCAACCAGAATATTGGGAAAACGATTATTTTAAATTGTTACAGAAAGTAGATTGCATGGATTCGGGGAGTGATGTAGCAGATTGTATTTTCCAGCGAACGATTCATTCGGATAATAAAACAATGTTTATTCAGAATTTTTTTGAGGAACAGTTTAAGAAACGACTGGGAATTGATTTGCTGGCAGAGCCGTTTGATACAAAACGAGGATTTTCGATTGTAGAACAAAATGGTTTAGAAATATTTATTTTTCAATTGGAAAAAATTGATTCAATACAAAAGGAACTATTAGCATTTGCTGGTCTGGATTCGGAAATTGAATTTAAGAGGGCAAATGATGCGGCAGATAAATATTATGCACCGTTGTATCAGGAAGTAAAAGAAACAATTCCGATTACAAGACAGTATTTCGAGGATAGCTTTAATAACCCATATATCAAACATTTTTATTCGGAAGAAGATATTAAAAAATTCCGTATGAAATGGGAAAAACATGTGGTAGAGGAGGAAAAATTATGATTTTAGCAGTGATTCCGGCAAGAAGTGGAAGTAAAGGAATTCCGGGAAAAAATATAAAAGACTTGTATGGACAGCCGCTGATTTCTTATACAATACAAGCAGCACTTGACTGTAAAAAAATTGACCGTGTGGTAGTGTCAACAGACAGTGAGGAAATTGCTGGCGTAGCGAAAAAGTATGGGGCGGATGTTCCATTTTTACGTCCGGCAGCACTGGCAATGGACACCTCGAAAACGATTGATGCGGTTATAGATGTATTGGAGCGGTTACAGGAAACGTATGAATATGTGGTCTTATTGCAGCCGACAAGCCCGCTTCGTACCGCGGAGGATATTGAAAAGGCAATTGATAAGGCGGTTACATCCGGCAAAGATGTGGCATCTGTTTCTCTAGTAAAAGAGCATCCGGTTTTGATGCGGGAGATTGGTACGGATGGCGTATTAGTGCCGTTACTGTCAGGAGGAAGTACCATCCGCAGACAGGATATGAAAGAAATTTGCCGGGTAAATGGTGCGGTATATGTAAATCGTGTAGCAGACTTGACAAAGGATACCAGTTTTAATGACAATCCGGTTGGCTATGTGATGCCTGTGGAGCGCAGCATCGATATTGATGAGGAGAGTGATTTTTTGCTGGCAGAACATTTTATGCCGATACCGACGATGTTTGAATTGTAAGGAGATATAGGAAGGAGGAGGCTTTATGAGTGAACTACAAATTGGAAAAAAGAAGATAGGAAACGGTTACCCGGTTTATATTATTGCCGAGGGCTGTGATAACCATATGGGCGATGCGGAAGTGGCAAAGGAAATGTGCCGTCAGGCGAAACTTGCTGGGGCTGACTGTATTAAATTCCAGCATCATCTGCCGGATGAAGAAATGCTTTCGGACGCCGGGATTGCTGGGAAAAACAATATTCCGCTGTATGAGTTTTTGAAGCAGCATGCACTTACACTGAAGCAGCACCGGGAGCTGATGGAATACTGCAAAAAGATTGGGATTCAATATCTTTGTACGCCATTTAGCCTGAAAGCGGCGTATGAACTGGATGCAATGGGAGTCGATGCCTTTAAGATTGGATCCGGTGAGATGACAGATATTCCGACTCTGGTACGGATTGCAAGACTGGGAAAGCCAATGATTGTATCTACCGGTATGAGTACAATTGAAGAGATTCGGCGAACTTATGATGTGTTGAAACAGGCGGGCGTTCCCCTTGCATTTACGAACTGTATTTCCGAGTATCCGCCAAAGTATGAAGATATTAACCTTAAATTTATTCTTCAGATGGAAAAGCATTTTCCGGATGCAATTATTGGGCATTCCGACCACACACCGGATTTGTATACGAGTTTTGGCGCTGTGACTTTGGGGGCGCGCATTATTGAGAAACATGTGATTTTGGATAAACGGACACCAGGGCCGGACCAATCGGTGTCAATTGATTTTCAGGAGCTTCATCAATTAGTAGACGGTATCCGCAAATTGGAAGATGCTCTTGGTTCTGTCAAAAAAGTGCACCCGGGAGAGGAAGAAACGCGTTCGTGGGCTTTTCGCAGTCTGGTTACGAAACGACCGATTAAAAAGGGCCAGCGGATTGAAGAAGATATGATTTGGTCGAAGCGTCCGGGTACCGGAATCCCGGCGTATCGCATGAAGGAAATTATTGGTAAATATGCGGCAACGGATATTGATGAAAATGTGCTTTGCTAAAGGAAGATGATTTTTGTTAGCAGGTGGATTGGCTTGCACCAGCCAGATGCCATAGGATATAATGATGCTTGTTGTGACACACTAAAGAAAAAGAGATATATAGCCGATAATAAATATGGCTGTATGAATAAATATTCCTATTTATCCTATGACCAAGGAGGAAAAAGATGAATTGTAATGCCCTGAAAGATAAAAATATATTAATAACAGGTGCTACTTCTGGTATTGGAAAGACAATAGCAGAGCAGTTTGCGAAGGAAGGCGCCCGTTTGGTTCTTGTGGGACGGCGCGAAGAAATTTTGCATCAATTACAGACGGATTTTGGGCAGGATACAATAACGATTCCCTGTGATTTGAGTAAAACAGAGGATATTGAGAAAATATTTACCGTCTGCAGAGAGAATGCATGTAAATTAAACGGTCTCGTTCATTGTGCCGGAATTGCTGAAATGTGCGGAATCCGGATGTTTGAAACGGAAGATGCCATGAATATGATGAATGTAAATACATTCTCTTTTGTTGAATTGTGTAAACGTTTTTCAGCAAAAAAAAATTCCTATGATGAGTCTGGGATTGTGGCGATTTCGTCGATTAGTTCGATTCGAAATGATGCCGGGATGATTTTGTATTCCATGTCAAAGGCGGCGTTGAATTCAGCTGTCAAGACAATGTCAAAGGAATTTCTCAAGAGAAAAATCCGAGTAAATGGAATTTTACCCGCAAATGTTAAGACCGATATGTTTGTGAGTGGGGAAGATACCTTTGAAGATTTTATGGAAACGGCTCTTGAAAGGCAGCCGCTTGGTATTATTGATACGGAGCAGGTATCCTATCTGGCTGAATTTTTATTGTCAGATAATGCTAAATATATTACAGGAGAATTAATAGTAATGAGTGGAGGAATGACATATTAAAGATAACATCATTGCTCGAAAGGCAGGTATGGATGATATACCAGCCATTATGCAGTTTGTTGAAAAAAACTGGAAAGAAAATCACATTCTGGCAAGAGATGAGGAATTTTTTCATTGGATGTATACCGATGAAGAAGGCTGTAATGTTGTCCTTGCAGAAGATGAGCACAATGATATTTGTGGCATGATAGGTGTCATTAAATACAACTCCACAAAAAATCCGGATATTGTTGGTACGATGTGGAAAGTGTTACATACGAAAAATCCTCAGTTGGGATTGGATATTGGAAAAAAGATGTATGAAATATATAATCCACGATGTGATATAGGTCCGGGACTTAACAAGAGGGCTTTGAAAATAAATCAGATGTTGGGATACTTTGGTGCGGCAATGGGGCATTTGTATGTTTTAGGCGCCTGTACGGAATACCGGATTGCGAAAGTGATAAAAAAGCAGGAGAGAATTTCATGCATGTCAAAGAAACGTCTGTTTGAAATTCATACAAAGGATAAATTGAGAATGATATATAATGATGCTTTGCAAAGAAGACGGGTTCCTTACAAAGATTTTAATTATGTTGTTCATCGATTTATGCAAAGATCCGATTTATACGTATCGTTTTTTGGGAATTCAGAATGAAGAAGGTGTGATTAAGGCTTTTTTCGTTGTTCGAGAGGTTGAGCATGATGGTGCGAAAGCTTGTAAAATTGTAGACTATTACGGACCTTATGAAGAAATTATCGATACGGCATCAGAGGTGTACCGGTTTGTGGATGAAAATAACTATGAATATATGGATATTTATTGTTATGGAGTTCCGGAAGAATATTTATTTACTGCTGGTTTTTCATGGTGTACGAATGAGGAAGCAATAATTCCAAACTATTTTGCACCATTTGAACAAAAAAATACAGATATTTATTTTGCTACATCACTTTGGGGTGAATTTGATGTATTCCGTGGTGATGCAGATCAAGATAGACCAAGTTAAGGAGGATAATACAGTGAGTTTAGAAGAAAAACTGGAATTGTTAGAAGAAATTATGGATTATGAGGATTCGTTGGGAGTTGATATGGTACTTTCCGATTTGGAAGAATGGGATTCTTTGTCTACGTTAGCTCTTGCTGCGAAAGTCAAAGAGTTATATGGAGAAAATTTAACGAATGACGAAATACAGAATTTTAAAACGGTAAAAGATATTTGTGACTATTTAAAATAGTATAAAGGAGATTGCGCCATGTATGGTGAATTTGACAATATAAAGATTTGCGGAATTGCTTCTGCGGCTCCGAAAAGAGTTGTGGACAATGAAATTATAGCTGAGAGACTAGGAAACCGAAGAGCAAAAAAACAGGTTGCGCTCACAGGAATTAAGCACAGGCATCTTATGGACAAGGGGCAATCAGCAGCAGACCTTAGTTGTGTGTGCGGCGAGAAATTATTAAATGAATTAGGCTGGAACCGTGATGAGATTCGAGTGATTGTAAATGTTACACAGTCTCCGGATTTTCGTACTCCATCAACGGCGATGCTAATTCAAAAAAGACTACATATTGGGCAGGATTGTTTGGCTTTTGATGTGAATCTTGGATGCACCGGTTATGTCAGTGGATTGCAGATTATATCAGCTCTGCTTCAAAATACCGGTGGAAAAGGTCTCTTGTTTGTTGGTGATGGCCGTTATCAGGAAATGCCCGAAGTGCCAACAACGGATTCATTATTATTTGGCGATGGTTCAAGCGCAACTGCGATTGAAATTGAAAAGGGAAATCCATTATTTTATGCGCAAAAAACAGATGGTGAGCGTTATCAGCTGATTAGCGTGGGACTTGATGGTACGCTGACGATGGATGGCAATGCTGTGCTGCTTTTTTCCTTAAATGAGGTGTGCCAAAGTATCCGTGGTATGAGACAGCATTATTCTATTTCGGAAGATAGCATTGATTTTTATATTTTGCATCAGGCGCAGAAACTGATTTTAGATGGAATTGCCAGAGAGTGTGAAATTGATTTAAACAAAGTTCTTCGGTCATATGAAGAGTATGGCAATACGTCGACAGCTACTTTACCATTTACCATATGCAATAATGTGGATGAGATAAAAAAGAAAGAACGAGTTCGTTTCTTTCTGTGTGGCTACGGTGTTGGACTGGCATGGTCGAGCGTTGTTTTGGATATGGATACGAAACATATTTATCCGATTGAAGAAACCGACTTTTTCTATAAAGATTGATAGAAGGTGAATTATGCAGGGAAAAAACATATTGGTTACGGGAGCATCCTCAGGAATTGGTAAAGAAACAGCGTTGTATCTTGCGAAGCAGGGAGCGACAGTAATTTTGGCGGCAAGAAATCAAACAAGGCTGAAGGAAGTAAAGGATGCAATTGGTGAACATGCGTATTCATACATTTGTGATTTGAGCCAATTGGAAAGTATAAAAGGCATATTTGAATTTTGTAAAGAAAACGGTTTGAAGTTAGATGGCATGGTTCATGCTGCAGGCATTTCCAATCCGATACCGGTACGCAGTGTTTCGGTAGAAAGCATGGAACAAACAATGCGTGTGAACTGCATGTCGTTTGCAGAACTTGGGAAATATTTTTGTGGAAAAAAATACTCCAATGAAAATGCATCGATTGTTGCTATTTCTTCGCTGGCGGCAACACGACCGGTTATGGGGCAGTTGACATATGCAGCTTCAAAATCCGCCTTGAATTCGATGGTTGAAGTAATGGCAAAGGAATTTTTGAAACGAAAAATCCGAGTTAATGCAATTATGCCGTCGTATGTGGATACGCCTATGGTTGCGGAAGGCGGACGATTTGGAATGAATAACGGAATTGACGCAATGCCGTTAGGCGTGATTGAGCCGATTCAGATTGCTTATTTGGCAGAATTTTTGCTGTCTGATAAATCAAAGCACATTACAGGTGCTGCTATCCCGGTATCATCGGGAGTATAAAATAAATAAAGGAGAGAATGAAATGACAAGAGAAGAAAAAATTGAAATTATTGCTGATATTTTAGAGGTTGAACCGGATGAAGTGCAGGAAGATATGGTTTTAGAAGATTTTGAAACCTGGGATTCAGTAGCTGTACTGTCAGTTATTGCAATGATGGATGAACATTTTGGGAAATATCCGCATGCATCGGAAATTCGCTCTTATATTAAAGTGGGCGATTTAATGAAAAATATGGAGAAATAAGTATGATAAATCCAATGGAGTTAACAGGCAAAAGAATTATGGTGACAGGTGCCTCTTCCGGAATCGGTAGGGAGACAGCGATACTGCTTAGTAATCTTGGCGCACAGGTGGTTTTGTTAGGCAGAGATGAGCAGAGACTGGCTGAGACAAAAGATAATCTGAGTGGAGATGGGCATGTGTCAATCTCTTTAGAATTGAGAGAGTTTGAAAAATATGCAGATGCTTTTAAACAAATAAAGGAAACAGGGAAAAAACTAGATGGTTTTGTTCATTGTGCAGGAATTGCTAAAGTAATACCGTTAAAAGTAGTGTCAGCAAATGTAATTCAGGATATGTTTGCAGTCAATTATGTTTCTTTTATGGAGTTAATGAAACATTTTGCAAAAAAAACAAATTCCGATGGTGGAAGTGTGGTATGTTTATCCGCTATTAATGCCCATTACCCCCAGAAATGTATGAGCGTTTATGCGGCAACAAAAGGTGCTCTTGAGATGGCTGTTTCTTCACTGGCAGTGGAATTGTTTGAGAAAAAAATCCGCGTGAATGCAGTGGTTCCGGGACCGATTGCAACGCCAATGGCGGCATCCTTTTCGGAGGTAAGTGGAGAGGAAAGCAATATTGTCGGACAGCAGCTAATGGCACTTGGCGAACCGGCAGATATTGCAAATATGACAGCTTATTTGCTGAGTGATGCATCCAAATTTATCACCGGAAGAAAATTTTATGTGGATGGAGGAAGATTGTAAGTGAAACGAGAAGAAAATCTAAAATTATTTCAAGATAGAGAAAAAAACTGGATTACCTATGGTGATTTGGTTCGTGCTATGAAAGAGGTAAAGGCAGATGACTGTGATGCTCTTCTTATCCACACGGATTTGTCTTTTGGTCTTCCGACAAGAGAATTAAAACGGAAGGAACTGGTAGAAGTTTTATATGACGCTATTTGTGAATTAGGGGTAAAAACACTAATTTTTCCTACCTTTACATTTAGTTATGGAAACCATGAGGATTTTGATGTAAAAAACACAAAATGCAAAATGGGAATGTTAAATGAGTATGTGAGAAAAATGCCAGAGTCTGTGCGCTCAAGGGGACCCGTTGATGTCTGTTTGTGTTATTGGAGAAAACAAAGAACTTGCGAAAGTTAGTGGAAATAAATCACTTGGTGAGGGAAGTTTTTTTGACCGCTTTCATCACACAAAAAATACAAGAATTATGTTCTTTGGGGCACAGCTTTCACAGTGTCATACACAGATGCACTATGTAGAAGAGAAATTGCGTGTTCCATATCGATATGACATGAAGTTTGAAGGAAATATAATCGATGAAAATGGAGTTTCCACACCAGATGCGCACATTTTGTATGTAAAATATAGAGATGTTCTGCCGTGTGTACCACCTTCATTTGAGCAGGAATTAATTGATGAGGGATTGTTCTTAAAAAAGAAGGTTGGTAATTCATCAATTGCATGTTTTACGGAGCAGGCAGCTTATGATAAAGAGGTTGAGTGGCTTACGAGGGATGTGAATTGCTTTTTGGCAGAGCCATATGATACGAAACCACTTGTTAAAGAATATTCTTATGGGAATGTAACGACCGTGCAGTAAAAATACAAGGAGGTATAGTTATGTACAAATCGGTATTAGATTATTTCGAGGAAACGGTACAGCAGGTTCCTGAAAAAATGGCAGTCCGTCATAAGGGGGAAGAATGTACATTTGCCGGATTACAGGAAAAGGCACAAAAGCTTGGTAGTTATATTATCAAGTTGGCAGGTTCTGTAAAAAATCGTCCGATTGTTGTTTTACTTCCAAAATCAATTGAAGCGGTTGTTTCTGATTTGGGCATATCATACAGCTGCAATATTTTTAATAATCTGGATATTAAAACGCCGGTTCACAGATTGGAGAATATTATAAAATTACTGAAACCGGTTATGGTGATTACAAAGGATGCCTATAAAGATATCATGGACTGGGGAAAATACGGCGTTACTTTGTTGAATCTTGATTGCATAGATGAATCGCAAATGAGTGTGAATCAGGAGGAATTACAAAAGAGAAGAAACGAATTAATTGACACTGACCCATTTTGTATTATTAATACGTCAGGCTCGACAGGAACGCCAAAAGGTGTTGTGTTAAATTACCGCAGTTTTTTTGATTTTGTAAAATGGGCAGATGAAACCTTTTCCCTTGATGGAGAGGAAATTATTGGTGCCCTATCACCAATTGTTTTTGATATTTACGATTTTGAATTATGTCTTATGATGTTTAAAGGGGCAACCATTGTTTTACTGGATAGTTCGCTTGGTGTATTCCCGGCAAGATTGCTAGAGGAATTGCAAAATAAAGAAGTGAATTTTATTTTTTGGGTGCCGACCATTATGGTAAATATAGCGAATATGGATTTACTGGCAAAACTTCCGCTTCCCAAGTTGAAAACCGTATGGTTTGCAGGAGAGGTATTTCCGACAAAGCAGTTTAATTACTGGAAAAAGATGGTTCCACAAGCTGTGTTTGCAAATTTGTACGGTCCAATCGAAATTACGTTAGACTGCATCTACTATATTGTGGATAAAGAATATGCGGATGATGAACCGCTGCCAATTGGCATCCCCTGCAACAACACAGATATTTTGCTGCTAAATGAGGAGGATCAGCCATGCGGGATTTCAGAGGAAGGCGAAATCTGTGTCCGCGGAACTTCTCTTGCCATGGGATATTATAATAATCCGGAGAAGACAAATGCAGCTTTTTGTTCAAAATCCATTGAATCACTCCTACCCGGAACTTATTTATCGAACAGGTGATATTGCTAGTTTAGAGGAAGATGGATTGATTCATTTCAAAGGGAGAAAAGACAGTCTGATTAAACATCAGGGATATCGGATTGAACTTGGTGAAATTGAGCATGAGATTGTAAATAATTTAAAACTGGTACCTAATTGCTGTGTGGTCTATGATAAGGATAATAAGCAAATTGTTTTGTTTTATGAGAACAATGGAATTTCAGAGAAAGAGATTCGGAAGGCATTAGCAGTATCTTTTCCAAGATACATGATTCCAACAGAGTATCATGAGATGGAAGAACTTCCGAGAAACACAAATGGTAAGATTGATCGGCTTAAGTTGTCGACAATGATATAAATAAAGGAGTGAAAAAAATGGAAACAATTAAGAAGATTTTAGCAGATATCAGACCGGAATTTGATTTTGAAAGTAGTACGGATTTTATTGAGGATGGTTATTTGGATTCTTTTGATTTGGTTACTTTAGTGGCAGAATTGGATGAGACATATGGCATCTCCATTGATGGGCTGGATATTATACCGGAAAATTTTATGTCTGTCGAAACAATTGCTGAGGTTGTTAAGAAAAATGGAGGCTCATTATGATTACGACATTTAAAGGAAAGAAAATTACCGGAATGCTTACGGTAATGCCTGAAAATGAATATGATTATGATGAAGAGACAAAAGAAATTGCTACTTTACAGACCAGACGGTTGAAAAAAATCATGGGATTTGGTAAAAGAAGAGCGGCAAAGGAGACGTCAACGAGTTCTAATTTTTGTGTCTATGGTTTAAATTATATGTTTGAACATGACATGATTAAACGGGAAGAAATTGGCGCTGTTGTTGTAACCGGGTTGACACCGGATTATTTCATTCCTCATATCAGCAATATCATTCATGGCGAATGTAAACTGCCAAAAGATGTGATTTGTATGGATATTCCGCAGGGATGTGTTGGTTTTGTGTTAGGTTCTCTGCAGGCACTCATGCTGCTTGATGTAGTTGGAAATAAAAAAGTAGTAGTTTTCAATACCGATGTTTTGTGCCGAAAAAAAAGAGAGACCCCTCTTTCTACTCCAAGTTTTGGCGGGGATGCCACGGCAATTACAGTATTTGAAAATGATGAAAAAGCAGCTGATATTTATATGAATTTATATAATGACGGAACGGAAAGAGATGCATTGATTATGCATGCGGGTGGTTACAAAATGCCACATAGTGAAGAGACCGTAAAGCTCGTTGATATTGGCGATGGCACAATGAAAAGTTATGAAGATTTGTGGATGGATGGTTCCAGAGTCTTTAATTTTGTACAGAAAGAAGTACCACCACTGATTGAAGAAATTTTGGAGTATTCTAAAAAATCAAAGGATGAAATTGAGTGGTATTTATTCCATCAGCCAAACAAGTTTATGCTGCAAAAACTGGCGGATAAAATGAATATTCCATGGGATAAAGTTCCGATGAATGTTGTTGAGAATTTCGGAAATTCCAGTGGCTCAACCATACCGGTGAATATAACATACAATTTAAAGGATAAATTAATCGATCATTCGTATACTTGTTGTTTGTCCGGTTTTGGTGCGGGATTGTCCTGGGGATCAATGATTATGGAACTTGGGAATCTTGATTTTTGTGAAATGCTGATATCAAAATATTGAGAGGAGCAGACATTGAAAATTAGAGAGATTGTAAAAAGGATTTCCGATTTAAGAAAAACGAGGAAATCATTTGTTTCGAATTATTACTTGTCATTGCAAAATTCTGATAAGAATTTTGTAACTTGGACAACGGATTCAAGTATTGTATTCTGTGACCAGGAAGAAAACTTATTGAGATGTTATTTTGCATCGGTAGATTTACAGGATTTAAATACTTTATTTGAAAAAATTCCATCGGATGCAGTAATGGATTATATTGTGAAAGAGGAACTTTCAGAATTTTCCTGGGTGAATGATACATTGTTTCAGCATTATACGACATTGGTACGCCATACAAATAAAGTTTTGTGTGACGAGCACGAAAAGTCCAAACATGAACTTTTTATGGAGCAGTTTTATGAAGAAAATTTTGGAGAATTTGCTACCGAAAAAGATGCAGAGGAATTGTATCATATGTTGTACCAAATATTTGATTTTCGTGTAAGCAGGCTTCCATCTGTGGAGGAATTGCTACAATTAATTCGAAAAAATTGGGTTTTATTATACCGGGAAAAGGGGGAAATTATTGCTTTTTAATGTATCAGATAGAAGGAAAGAAATATTATGGGTATCAGATATATAACAGCGGTACGGCAGATATAACCTATAATTTGGAGCGAAGAGCCATTGAGTATGCAAAAGAGCATTATGGGATAAAGATTATATATTCGTGGACAGAAATTGGTAATTTTGGGGCAAACAAAAGGGCCGGAGAAACCGACGGTACTTTTGATTATATATTTATAAAAAGATAAAAATGTAAGGAGGAACTGAACATGACAGTACAGGAAAAATTGGAAGTATTAGAGGATATTTTGGAATTAGATGAGGGAACTTTAAAAGTAGAAGATTCACTGGAGGATATTGATGAGTGGGATTCTATGAGTAAATTATATTTGGTGACCTATGTAAAAAAAGAAATGCAGAAAAAGACTGACTGTAGATGAAATCAAAAATTTTGAAACAGTACAGGACATTTGCGATTATTTTGATTAAGAGAATATTTTTAGGAGCAGACATGGAAGGATTAATTGAGAATATTAAAATTGCTGGAATTACAAGCTGTGTTCCAGAGCACAGCGAAGATAACATGGATTATAGCCATGTGTTAGGAGAAAAAAGAATTAAGAGACAGGTCAGACTTACAGGAATCCGTAAGAGACATACAAGCAGAAGTCAGCAGAGATCTTCGGACTTAGTTATGTGTGCAGCAGAGGATTTGTTAAATAAACTGAAATGGAATAAGGAAGAAATCGGAGTCTTGGTGTACTTGACACAAAGTCCGGATTATTTGATACCATCGACTGCAATTGCAATGCAGGCGAGGTTGGGCTTATCAAATGAGGTGATTGCGTTTGACATCAATTTAGGGTGTTCTGCATTCGGATATGGAATTCATGTAGTTTCCTCTCTGATGAATACTGTGCGAGACTGCAAAAAAGCTCTTTGTCTGATTGGAGAGAGTGTGCCAGATATGGATTCAAAAAGATTATTAGATGCAAATACAATATCTTTTTTCTTTGTTGCCAGGGGCAGCTGCATCAGCAGTTGCAATTGAAAAACAACAAGGAGAAAAAATAATTTTTTCAGAATCTTGTGATGGAACGAATTATGATGCTATCATATCGAGAGGATGTAAGGGAATTCGAATGAGGGGCGATGTTGTTTTTGAATATGCGATTAATGATGTAAGTAACCGCGTTATACAATTTATGAAAAAGTATCAGTTAAAGATGGAAGAGGTGGATTTTTTTGTGTTTCATCAAGCACAAAAATTGATTTTGGATAACATTGCTGATGCCTGTGGGATACCAGATGAAAAGATGCTTGTTTCATTGGAAGAATATGGCAATACATCAGGAGCTTCTGTCCCACTGACTCTTAATGCTAATTCGGAAAAGATAGCAAAAAAGGATAGGGTTAAAATAATAGCATGTGGATTTGGTGTTGGATTGTCTTGTAGTATTGATTATATGGAATTGACTACTGATACAATTTTACCAGTAATAGAATCAGACTGGCACTATGATGAGGATAAAGAACGCTGCAAATTATTATGGCAAAGCAAAGTCCTTGTAATGAATGCAGATACGGAATTGATGGAATATGTAGTACAGATATTGGATTCAAAGGATACGGAACTGATTCTTTGCGGAAAGAATCAAAAAATATTAGAAAGAATAGCAAACCAAAATTTTTGGAATACAAAAATTTTCGTTGGTGAAAGTGAAATGGATATTATTAATCAGTTAGAATCAGAAGAAGGTATAACTGCAATTGTTGGACAAATAGCTGAGGACTCTGTAGAGATTCTTTTATATAAAAACACTTTGGAACAAGATGCATCAATTATTATTTTAGATGAAAAAGAGTGTGTAATGCCAATGCTTTGCGACAAATATCCATCATTACGGATTTGTTCGCTTGTGTATAATGAAAAGTCATTAGATATTGTAAATGACAATTGGACCTATGAATTTATGAAGAATAATTTGCCAATTGAGATGATTCGTCCAACGTATTTGGCACTTGGAATTGGCTGGTGTTTAAGAAAGGAATCAAAACTATTTACAAGGATGACTCTTTATTTGGATGATACATTGGATAAATATACATTGTAATGAAACTGTATAAGGAGGCGGATGTAAATCGTAAAAAATGTGGGGAAATTATAGATAAAATTGGAGGGAAAATACGAAATGAGATTTCAACGCATTGTAATTCTTGGTAATGGGAAGATTGCAGTTGATTGTTTGTATGCGCTATTAAATTATGTTGATAAGACAAAAATTTTTGTGATAGAAAGCCAATATAGCCCTGTCTCATTGTTGAAAAAAAATTGTGATAAAAACAATGTGCGATATTTTCCTGCCAATGATGTTATTGCTACTTTGAGCCAAGCAATAGTTCCCAAAACATTAGTTATAAGTGCAAATAATTCTGTGATTATTCCGAGTGAAATATGTGAGAGTAATACGGTGGAAATTATAAATTTTCATTACTCTTTTTTGCCGGATTACAAAGGAGTAAATATACCTTCCTGGGTGATTTTTAACAGAGAAGAATCTACAGGTGTTACATGGCATTATGTAAATGCAGAACTGGATGCAGGAGAAATTATATGCCAGAAAAAAATAATTCTTGACGAAACTAGTGTGGCATTACAGATTGTTCAAAAGGAATGGAATTGGGAATTCAGTGTTTTAAAGAGATGATGCCTCAATTTTTGAATGAACGAATAAGTGGAATTAAAAATGGAAAAGGAGAACATTTTTATAAAAGTTCACAATTTCCACATAATGCAGAAATTTGTGAAACGGATGATGGAGAATTGATTTCCAGAATGTTGAGAACATATGATTATGGTGTCTTAGCGTTAATGGGGGTACTTAGATTTCGTTTTGGTGGTAAGATGTATGGAATAAAAAATTATGCGATTTACAAGGATGGGGGTTTTATAGCAGGAAAACAGTTGCATACCTATCAGTGTGAGTTGAATAAAAGTGTATATAAAATACAATTGGTGTTAGAGGATATTTGAAATGCAAAAGGAAAATAAGAAAATTCAAAGTTATGTGTTTTACCCAATTGATTCCCGTATGTATATTTGGTATGAAGGGGATAGTGCTGTAGTTATAGACCCCTGTATTTCAAAGGATGCTCTCCTATGCTTAAGGGGGAAAAATATTAACCGTATTCTTGTGATTTTGACACATGAACATTATGACCATATATCAGGAGTAAATTGGTTGAAAGAAAATTTTGAAAACGTGTGTGTGCTATGTTCTCAATTATGTGCAGATGCGTTAGATAATCCCTGTAGAAATTTATCTGAATTTTGGGAAGTGTTTTTTGTTGGAAAAGAAGAAAGAATACAAGAGTATGTGCAGAATATGAATATTCAGCCATATTCTTGCAGGGCAAACGAAACATTTGAAGGAGAATATGAGTTTATCTGGCAGGGGCATAAGGTATTTCTGAAGGAGACTCCCGGACATTCAAAAGGCAGTATTTGTATTTTAGTGGATGAAGAGCTTCTCTTTTCCGGTGACACGCTGGTGACAGGCCACGAAACGATTCTTCGCCTGCCGGGTGGCAGTAAAAAAGATTTTGCCGGTATTACGCTACCGTATTTGGAGTCGCTTGATAAGGAAATAATGGTTTATCCGGGACACGGAGAACCACAGAAGTTGAAACAATTTTTTGAGCAATAAGATTTTGAGAAAATACAAGACTAGGCGTTTGCGAAACGCCTAAAAATACAAGACGGATGAAAGGAGAAATTTTTTATGCGGGCAACACGTTTGATGGATTATTGGAAGGGTGCAGATGGATACTGCAGAAGTTATGTTCTAATTACCAAAAAATATACGTTAGATGACATTATACATTGTGGAAAAGAGGTTGTTTTGTTTGGATGGTTTCCAGAGGCTGCTCAGGTGGTCTGCGCACTAAAAAAGGCTGGCGTTACAGTTCATTATGTTTGTGAAGTGGATCAGGTCCCTATAGGAGAATTTGAGAACGGAATGCCGGTGGGAGATGGACTGGTATTGAAAAACTATCGCGAATTGCTAAAGGAGTCGGAAAAGTATTTCTTTTTCTTTTTTTCTAAAGATGATCGTGCGGATATATGGACATCTGAACTTGTGAAAAGAGTTCGTTTACTGCAATATCAGGGTGTGGAGGAGTTTGGAATTATATCCGATGTGAAGACGAGAGATTTATTTGGTGATGAGAAATTGCAAGAAAGTGTTTATGACACAATAAATGAGATTTTTAAGGGGACAAGTTTGTTTAACTGGGGTGCCTATTGGCTGTGTTTGACACAGGCAGGTCTGGATATTCAAAACTGGGATTACCCGGTCTACAAATTATATAAGATGTATGCAAATCAACCGAAGAAGAGTTTGTTAGAGATTGGCCCGGGAGTTGGTGTGTGTTCTTTGACCTTGAAAAAATTATTGAATCTTGATATTACATGGCTTACAGTTCCTGATGAGGAACCGCAGTGGAATGCGTGGAGGAGCAAGTCATCTCTAAATTTGTATAAAAAATATGATATTCACATCAAAGAGGCTTTTGTGGAGACGGATGATTTTGACGGAAAATATGATATTATTTTCATGTCGCAGGTTATGGAACATTTTATTTTTAATCCAGTTGCCACAATTCGGAAATTAATGTCTCATTTAAATGAGGATGGTATTCTGTGCATTTCTGTGCCGGATATCATTTATAATAATCCGAAAAACGTAGAAAGTTATAAGGAGATTCCATATTTTGATGATTTGTCTCCGAAAGAGGTTGTAAGACGGAATACGATAAATAATTTTACGCATTATCATGAGTATTCCTATGAAGAGGCGCTAGAACTCTTTGATGAGTGTGGCTTGAAATGTGTTGACAGCCATACGAACTTACCAATTCATCATTTCATTTTAAAGAAGAAATAATGGAGGTACAATATGTCCTACAAACTTGATTTTTTTGATTCTTTTGTCTGTATTGGTTCAGCGTGCCAAAATACCTCTTTGCAGTGGCTGGAATATTGCGTTAGACAAAGAAACTTATGATTTTTACGAGGCTTCTCATGGGGCATTTAGTAAATATGTAAAGAAGAATATCGGGCAGACGGATGGAAATTATTTTATAAAAATGACGGAAAAAAAAGAGTGTCCGTTTTTAGATGAAATGGGGCTTTGTAAGATTTATCAAGAATATGGTCCGGAGCACATGGGCAATACGTGTAAACTTTTTCCGAGGACCTGCATGAATATTGAAGGAAAGACTGTTTTTTCTATGCTGAATCATTCGTGTGAAGAGGTGTTGAAGCGGATTTTCGAGCATGAAGGACCACTTTATCTGGTTGAGGAAGGAGAGAAAGAAACTCTTCCGTTTGAGGAGAAAATAGCTGAATTTATGAGTGTTAGTATGGATATTTTACAGGAAGAATCCATTCCGCTTGGAATTGGTCTGGGAGCGGTTTTATATCTTTACATGGATGCGTTTTCTGAGGAAAAGAAAAAGGCTGGAGGTATTGAAATTCCGAATGAGGGGACGATTTCTTCTCTTTTACAGGAATTTGAATTGGTGAAAAACAGTATGTCAAAGGAAGACTTGGAAAATTCGGCATGGGAAGTGATTTCTTCTGTTGTGGATACGTTCTGTCATATTATCCGTCAGACAAATCTTCGGGCGAAGACCCGTGTTCTATGGAATGAGGCGGTGTATGGATTGAGTGATGCCAAGCGGAAAAGATATGTGCGTCTGCTTTGGGAGAAAAATAAAAATTGTTCGGATCAACAGTTTTCTGCAAAACGAAAGTTGTATGCCAGCTATCTTGCGAAATGTTTGTATCTTTGTAATGAAGCAGATTTTTGCAGGTTTTGCTTAGCAGCGCATGTAATTATATAATTCTTTCGGAGGTTCTGCCTTGTGTTTGGAAAGAGGATGGAAAAGATGATTATTTTCCACTTATGGCTGAGTTAGGGCGGATTTTTGAGCATACCAAGGTTATGGAAAAACATGTGTACCCGGCCATAGAAGAGTCGATTCATCCAGATGTATTGACTTATGCACTTGCGTTTATGGTGCTGTTTTAGATGTATTTTTGTGTTGCAATCTATATTTAGTTGTGTTAAGATATGCACAAGCAGAAAGTCCAAACATTATCAGAAAAAGTCAAATAGTATAGAGTATCGAGAAAAACTTCACTGCTAAATCATAAAAAACAAAATTGAAAAAGCAGGGAGGTTAGCACATGGGACATCTCCCTGAGAGGGAGGTATTTCACATGAGAAGACACATTGATTTTGACAAAATCGGCATCACCGATGATGTAATGTTTTGCACAGTTTTAAGCAATTCTGAGGATTGCAGGGAATTTTTACAGAGAATTCTTGGAATTGAGATTGAGGAAATTGTCGTCGTGGGAACCCAGGTGAGCATGAAATCGAATTTTCACGCGAAGGGTGTCCGTCTTGATGTTTATGCAAAGGACAAAAAGGGAAACGCCTACGACATTGAGATGCAGACGACGAAGATGAGGGAGCTGCCGTTACGGAGCCGGTATTACCATAGTGAGATGGACAGTTACCAGATTGCGGCGGGAGAGAAGTATGGCAATTTAAAATATTCGATTGTCATTTTTGTATGTAATTTTGACTTGTTTGCAAAAAATCGGAGTGTATATACATTTGAATCGATTTGCCGTGAGGATACAGAGATTCATTTGCAGGATAAAAGGAAAACGATTTTTATTAACATAAACGGAAGCCGAGAAGGTGTGCCGAAAGAACTTGCGTATCTTCTTGATTACCTAAAAACAAAGACTCCGACGGATGGGTTTACCGAGCGACTGGAACAGCGCGTGCTGGAAATCCGCAGAGATACGGAATGGAGGGATGGTTATATGACGCTGGAAATGAAGATGGATGAGAAATATGAGCAGGGGCGTGAGCAAGGATTGAAAGAAGGGTTTACAAAGGGAATCGAGCAAGGAATCGAGCAAGGAATCGAGCAGGGAATCGAGCAGGGAATCGAGCAGGGGATTGAGCAGGGAATAGAATTAGGAATTGGTCAAGGTCTGCGTGTACAGATTCAGAAGAAATTAAATAAAGGAAAGTCAATTTCGCAAATTGCGGACGAGTGTGAAGAATCGGAAGAAGAAATTTGGAAAATAATTAGAGAAAATGGTTGGAATGTATAGAAAATTTATTAGCGGTTGGCATAGTGCCATTTAAAACCAGATGGTTAAAATTTGGAAAAATCAACAATAATTGACTAGTATAATAGATAAGCGTATAATACATACGGATGTGAAAAAAAACAGAAAGAAGAGTTTAAACGATGAATCAAAAGAAACGAGTTGTTTTGACGGTATGCGCAGCAGCTATTGTTAGCCTTGTGCCATTTCGGTCATTGCCGAGTGCTACGATGGTGAAGGGACAGGAGATGGCGACAGCATTGCCTGAGGTGACACCGGACGCAGAGGCAACGAGTACACCGGTGCCGACTGAAATTCCGGCAACACCGGCCGTACCGGTAAAGAAATTACCTAGTGTAAAAAAAGTAAAGGTAGTTCGTTTTTCTACCCATAGTGTAAAGCTGACATGGAAGAAACAAAAGAAGACAAAGTATTATCATGTTTTTGTTTCAACAAAGAAAGATGGAAAATATCGAAAGAAGCTTTCAACAAAAAATAATGTCTGCCTTGTGAAAAAACTGAAAAACAAAAAGAAATATTATTTTTACATAACGGCAGGAAAGAAAAAGCAGCTGTCGGAGACCGATAGCAATCCTTCTAAAGTTGTTTCTAAGAAGATGAAAACTTATGTGAGGACAACAGTGTTTGCCGGCGATTCGATTACGGAAGGCTTGACATACGAAGGTGGTTTCGCCCATATGCCGATTGGTGGTAAAAAGAGGACGATTGCATACCGGGGACTGAATACGGTGACATTCCATACAAAGAGAGTGTTTCATGGAAGAACCGGACTTCAGAAGCTGATTGCTACCAAACCATACCGCGTGTATATGATGCTTGGTATGAACGAGATTCATTATCAGAAGATTAGTAATATGTTAAGTGAGTACCGTGACATGTTAGAGGCAATTAAGCAGTCCTGCCCGGATACGGATATTATTGTGTGTGCAATTTCACCAGTGACGCGTGCAGAAAAAGCAAGACATCCGGGATTCTGGCAGCGACCGGTCTTTAATCGAAAGTTAAAGAAACTGGCGAAGAAGATGAGCGTTACCTATTTGGATTACACCGATTTTTTGAAAGATTCAAAAGGGTATTTGAAGGCGGCTTATGCAACAGGAGACGGGTATCATTGGAAATCGCCGGCATATGCTAAGTTTGGAAAGATACTGGCAAAATATGATAGACAGAGAGATGGTCGAGGAGGAAAATAAAGATGAAAAAATACGGCATGAGAATAGCAGCGGTTGTATGCATGGTAATTATGTGTATCAGTCTGTTTCCACAGATGGGACAGGCGGCAAAGAAAAAAGAAAGCTGCAAGACACTTTGCGGGTATGCGTTAAAAGCAACCGGTGGTGCAAAGAAATTGAAATATTCTTCGGCGGCTGCACTGGACTTTGGAGCGCTTACTCACTCAGTTCGCAGCCAGGTGAAAACGATTCAGTATGTATGTGATTCAAAAGAGGCGTACAGCCTTTGTGTGATGGAAGCAAAAAATGGAAAAGGTGCGAAAAAATTATATAATGCTTTGAAAAAGTACCAGAAGGCAAATAGCAAGAGTGATTATTTAAGTGATTATTCTAAAACTGAGCAGAAAGTATTTAAGAATGCAATTTATGGGAAAAAAGGAACTTTTGTCTGGTATATTGCAATGTCTCCGTCAAAAGCTGTCAACAAAAAAGGACAGGCGGCATTGAAGAAGAAATTGTAGGAGAGGCGCCTCATGGTATTTAGTAGTTTATTGTTTTTGTTTCGGTTTTTGCCGATTATGTTAGTTGTTTATTACTGCACCCCAAGGAGATTCCGCAATGCGGTTCTTTTTGGGGGCAGTTTGGTTTTCTATGCATGGGGAGAGCCGGTTTATATTGTCTTGATTCTGTTCTCTACACTTGTAGCATATTGCGCCGGACTTCGTCTTTCTTATTATCAGAAAAGAGAAAATAAACGAGGACAGATTTGTTCCTTAACAATTGCCTGCGTAGTCAGTCTGCTTTTGTTAGGGTTCTTTAAGTATGCGGACTTTTTTTTGCGAATGGCCGGATATATGGCAGGTGTAGAAATGCCGCAGTTAAATCTTCCTCTGCCGATTGGTATTTCTTTTTACACTTTTCAGACGATGTCCTATGTGATTGATGTGTACCGGAAAGAAGTGAAGGTGCAGAAAAACTTTGTGACGTTTGGAACCTATGTTGCGTTGTTCCCACAATTGATTGCCGGACCGATTATCCGCTATCAGACAGTGGAAGAACAGATGGTAAAACGGAAAGAAACAATTGATTTATTTAGTAAGGGAATTGTTCGATTTATGATAGGTCTCGGGAAAAAAGTATTGATTGCCAATCCGATTGGCGATCTCTTTCGTGAGATTGCCGGTATGGGAGCAGCGGATTTGACAACGGTTTCTGCATGGCTTGGTGTGATTGCATTTACGTTACAAATATATTTTGATTTCTCCGGTTATTCAGATATGGCAATCGGACTTGGCTCGATGTTTGGATTTTCTTTTCCTGAAAACTTTAGGCATCCGTATGAATCGAGAAGTATTACCGAGTTTTGGCGCAGATGGCACATTTCTCTTGGTACATGGTTTAAGGAATATGTTTATATCCCGTTAGGTGGCAATCGAAAGGGATTTGGCAGACAAATTTTAAATATTTCTATTGTATGGCTTTTGACCGGATTGTGGCATGGGGCTTATGGAAACTTTGTTGTATGGGGAATTTACTACGGAATTCTTCTTATGATTGAAAAATTGTTGTGGAAGCCGGTATTTAGCCGTCTGCCATCTTTTTTCATGCATTTATATACGATGTTTTTTGTTATTCTTGGCTGGGGAATTTTTTCGTGGCAGGATATGGCAGATGGAACAAATTATTTCAAAACATTATTTGGCATCAGTGGAAATTTTGTTAATCGAGAGGCAATGTATCTGCTTTCCTCTTACCTGATTTTACTTGTGATTGCCATTATTGGTTCGGTTTCGCTGCTTCGCACCTGTATAAACCGATTCTTTTTGCCGGAGAAGACCATGCGTCGAGAAGTGTGTGGTACGTTGTTTGTCGTTGTTGTTTTTATACTGAGTGTTGCGCTGTTAGTCAATTCTTCGTATAATCCGTTTTTATATTTTCGATTTTAGGAGGTGTGGTGGATGAGAAAAATGAAACTGGCAATGCTCATTGTTTTTTGTGTCATGCTTTTTGGTGGTACGGTGGTTTCTTTTGTTCTGCCGGACCGGGAGTTTTCGGATGTGGAGAATCGTGAACTGGCTAAGAAACCAAAAATCACGGCAAAGCGTATTTTATCGGGAGAATATCAAAAGGAATATGATACATATTTAAGTGACCAGTTTTTCTTCCGTGACAAATGGGTGGATCTGGCGGTGCGAGAGCAGATTGCCCTTGGGAAAAAAGACTTTAACGGCGTTTATCTTGGGAAAAATAATTACCTGCTTGAAAAATACGAAAAGGCGGATTTTGATTCAGGACAGATAAAGGAAAATGAAACATATCTGACAACGTTTCTCAATGAAACGGAAAAAAGATATGGCAGGAAGCATGTGAGGGCAATGTTTGTTCCATCGAAAACGACAGCGCTTACAAATGTTTTGCCGGCTTACGCAGACACGATAGACTGGCAGTCTATGATTCGGGATTTGCAGACAAAAGTTGATGAGCCTAATTTGATATACGATTTAACGAAAACGATGCAGTCGCATAATGAGGAATATATTTACTATCGGACGGATCATCATTGGACAAGTCTTGGGGCTTATTATGCATATCGTGCATGGGCACTTCAAACCGGACGGAAAGCAAAAGATTTATCCGATTTCAAGCGCGTATCTGTATTTGATGATTTTTATGGGACTACCTATAATAAGATTCATGCCGGTGGCGCGGCGGATGTGGTGGAAAAATTTGAAAGCAAAAATCCGGTGAAAACAAAAGTAGTTTTTGATGATGAAGAGAAAACCTATTCTTCTTTATATTTCCCCAATGAGGCGAAAAAAGGGTTTAATCGTTATCAGTATTTTATGAAGAAAAATTCGTTTCAAGTGGAAATTACGACGAAAGCCCATACGGGTAAAACGCTTCTTTTGGTAAAAGATTCATTCGCTAACTGCTTTGTTCCATTTTTGACGGAACATTTTGATAAGATAATTATGATTGATTATCGTTACGGAAAAATGGCAATGGGAAATCTTTTGTCGTCAAATTCGGATATTACGGATGTGCTTGTTTTATATAATACAGAAAAATTTTTGCAAAATAAAAAACTGGAAAAACTTGCGGATATCCGTAAAGGAGAAAGTACCATGAAAGAATTTGACATGAATGACTTACTTGGATAGGAGGCAATTAAAGTGGAAAAAACAGTACATTTTATTATGTATCATTACGTGCGTGATTTGAAAAACAGCGAGTATCCGACCATTAAGGGACTTGACAAAGAATTGTTTGAGAAACAGCTTGCATATCTTTTGGAGCATTATACACCGGTGCGTATGGATGAAATTCTTGCAGCATATCAGAAAAATGATTTTTCAGACATTCCGGAAAATGGTTTTGTTCTGACGTTTGATGATGGGTATATTGATCATTATGAGGTTGTTTATCCGATTTTGAAAAAGGTCGGAGTGCAGGGAGTTTTCTTTCCAAATACAATGGCATGGAAGGAAAACAAATTATTGACGGTAAACCGGATTCATTTTATTCTGGCGGCTGTGGAGTTGAAGGGGAGCTTGGCAATGAAACAGCTGGTAGCCGATTGTTTTGAAGAGATGGATTTTTATCGAAATCAGGGTGTAACTCTTTTGTCCAATGAGGAATTATATCAAAATCTTGCGGTTGCTAATCGCTGGGATCCGGGTGAGGTTATTTTTGTAAAGCGGCTATTGCAAAATGCTCTGCCTGAAGAAATCCGGACGGAAATCACAAAGCACCTGTTTCAAAAATATGTGGGATGTGAGGAGAGCACTTTTGCAGAGAAATTGTATATGAATTTTTCACAGATGAAGGAAATGAAGAAAAATGGTATGTTTTTTGGAATTCATGGTTATGACCATTACTGGCTCGCCAAACTTCCGAAAGAGCAGATGGAAAAAGATATTGATATGGCATTGGAGGCAATGGACGAAATTATCGATAAAGAGTGTTTTGTTATGAATTATCCATATGGAAATTACAGTGAGGAAGTGATTTCTTATGTGAAACAAAAGGGCTGTGGCCTGGGTGTTTCAGTTGAAGCAAGGGGGGCACAATTAGGCGTTGATAACCGGTTTGCACTTCCACGCTGGGATTGCAATGATGTGTATCCGAAGGGGGAGAAAGTGTAATAATTAGTGTTGAAATCTTCGTTTAGTTGTGTTATGATATGCACAAGCAGAAAGTCCAAACATTATCAGAAAAAGTCAAATAGTATAGAGAATCGAGAAAAAACTTCACTGCGAAATCACAAAAAATTTAATTGAAAAGCAGGGAGGTTAGCACATGGGACATCTCCCTGAGAGGGAGGTATGTCACATGAGAAGACACATTGATTTTGACAAAATCGGCATCACCGATGATGTAATGTTTTGCACAGTTTTAAGCAATTCTGAGGATTGCAGAGAATTTTTACAGAGAATCCTCGGTATCGAGATTGAGGAAATTGTCGTCGTGGGAACCCAGGTGAGCATGAAATCGAATTTTCATGCGAAGGGTGTCCGTCTTGATGTTTATGCAAAGGACAAAAAGGGAAACGCCTACGACATTGAGATGCAGACGACGAAGATGAGGGAGCTGCCGTTACGGAGCCGGTATTACCATAGTGAGATGGACAGTTACCAGATTGCGGCGGGAGAGAAGTATGGAAACCTAAAACATTCGATTGTCATTTTTGTATGTAATTTTGACTTGTTTGCAAAAAATCGGAGTGTATATACATTTGAATCGATTTGCCGTGAGGATACAGAGATTCATTTGCAGGATAAAAGGAAAACGATTTTTATCAATATAAATGGAAGCAGAGAAGGTGTGCCGAAAGAACTTGCGCATCTTCTTGATTACCTGAAAACAAAGACTCCGACGGATGGATTTACGGAACGGTTGGAACAGCGAGTGCTGGAAATCCGCCGGGATACGGAATGGAGGGATGACTATATGACGCTGGAAATGAAGATGGATGAGAAGTATGAGCAGGGGCTGGAAGAAGGCTATGACAAATGTCTTTGTGAGTTAATTCGAATAAAACTGGCAAAAGGGAAAACAGTTTCACAGATAGCGGATGAGTTTGAAAAATCACAAGAAGAAATTCAAAAACTTATTAAAGAGAATGGTTTGGATAGATAGTTAGAGAAAATGGTTGGAAAGTAAAATAATAGCCCTCGTAAAGGGGCAGCTATTATTTTAGAATTCGCTTGGTTTTATCTATTATCACAGAAATATGACTGAAACGGGAATAAACACCGACAAAATGGTGGATAATACCGAACAGATATATGCGATTTATTGCTATCATTTAAGAAAAGAGCAAAGGAGCATATTTATGAGTGATATCAGCCGTGAAGACGAGATTATTGGGGCGAATGTGAAAAAGTTTCGTGAATCACAGGGGATTAGCCGCAAGGATTTGGCACATATCTTTCACATTTCAGAAGATGGAGTATATCGTATTGAACGTGGTGAGACAGGGTTATCCAGCGCATATGCCTATATACTGGCAAACCAGTTACATTGTGATATGAATTTTATTTATGGTTTGACAACAGACCCGATATGTTTGAATATGGAGTGCATGGATAAAGAACAATTGACACCGGAAAATGCAATTAGCAAGATTCGGTGGTATACGGATATGCTGGAAAAAGTGCTGAAGGGATGATGAGATAGGTTATGCTGACGGCGATAAATACCATATTGGAAATGGCGGCTACACTTATTTGTGTGAATTATTTATTTGGAAAGAGGTATTATTTTAGCATCTATGATGCGGTTTTTATGGTAGCAGAGGTTACTTTAATTGAATCGGCAAATTATTTTGGGCTGTCCAAGGGGATGGCTTTATTTGGGTATGTGGGAATTTACATATATGAATTACTGAAATTTAAGTGTTCGATACGAAAAGCAAATGTGAATTTAGTGCTTGTAGCGATTTATTGTATATTTGCACAAGTAATTTGTTCCATGCCAGTATTTGCATTAGAAAATTGGGTATCGGTTGACTGGGTGATGTTAGGAATTAATTTTTTAGTATTAGTCCTTAGCGTGGTAATTAGCAAGACCGGATATTTTTATAAGGTATCACAAGGAATTGATAACTACACAATGTTAAGCAAAATTGCCGCCGGAATATGTCTCATTGGGGGAATCTATCTTTTAATTATCTATAAAATGGAGGAGTATTTAAGGAGAACGGATTATATAATATTTGGTATTTGGACGATACTGATTGGTGTTTTGATTTTTAGTTGGCAGAGAGAGAGGTATGAAAAGATAGCGAAGGAAAAAGAACTGGAACTTGAGCAAGCTTATGAGGTTGTTTATGAGCAATTACTAGAGTCTATTCGGCGTAAACAACATGATTTTCATAATCAGATAAATGCAATTTATAGTCATCATTTAATTGCAAAGGACTACGATACACTTGTTTCCCTGCAAAAGGAATACTGCTCTGAAATATTAAATGAGAACCGATATGCACGTTTAGTATCGAATGGTTCGCCAACAATTATTGCTTTTTTGTATTCCAAATTTGTTGAAGCGGAGACAAAAGGGTGTCATATTACATATGACATAAAAATAGATGACATGCAGGGTTATCTTCCAAAGTATAAAATGATAGAAATTTTAGGTGTTCTTTTGGATAATGCAATGGAAGCAGTTGAACAAAGAGATTCAAAGAATATTACAGTGAAAATGTTGGAACAGCCAGAACAATTGAGTGTTGCCATTAAAAATGATTCCATGCACTATGAGAGAGAAGAAATAATGCGATTTTTTGAACCCGGTTACTCAAAAAAAGGTGAGGGAAGAGGTATTGGATTATCGAAAGTTCGAGAGATATTATTGAAATATCATGCGGGAATAAAAGTTTCCTGTGAAAAGGAAGAGTTTGTATTTGAATTTATCCTTCCGAAAATAAAGGACAGCCATGCTGCTGTCCTCTAATAGAAAATGGTAAAAGGATATGTGTTATTTGCTAGAATCTTCTGGATAAGGCTGTTCGCCAAATAACCACAAACTCATCTTTGTCCAATGAAGGATTCCTGCAAAGGCAATGCAAAAATTACAAGCCTTAAATATCCATGATTTCGATAGACGCTTCATGAGGCACCTCCTTTCTCACAATTTTTGCTGCAAGCAGTTGAAAAGATTGCAGCATAATTATCCAAAAACCAGTGATGATATACTGGTTTGGCGGAACGATGTACATGATAAGCGCGTAGATGGTAATGATGTGAAAAGCCTGACGTTTGGCTTTTTGTATCTGAATACCGTTTGGAATAGGACGGTACGAAGAGACAATTGGTGCAAACAAATAATTGATGAGTATACATAGTAAAAGCAGGACAAAGTAGAGGGGACGGGGAAGCAATATTTTTGGGAGTTGGCATATGCCTATATATAAAAGAAAAAAAGACAATGCCAAACAACTGAAGTAATGCTTAAAATGCAGTCCACCGGTACATGTCCGAAGTACAAGTAAAGTAGCAATGGCTGCCAGATATTGAAAAAAGTAATCGGTCAGAATAAAGAAAATACCCATTATGATAAGCTTACTTACGTCTGAAAGAATACTAATTATCGTATAGCGTATTTGTCCGATTTGAAAATCAGAATAACCGTAATTATTTTTTAAGTAGTCATGTATTTTCATTGCTTCGCCCCCTCGCGAATAGTATAAGGGCAAACTTAAGACGAAATGGATATATTTACCGAACTAGGTGATTTCATAAACAAAATACCAAAAGACGAAACAAAGGAGAGGATGAAAATGAAAGAGGTACTGATTTTAGAAGACAAAAGTGAGACCAGAAAGGTGCTTGCCGGTCTGGTAAAGGAAGTGCGTTCGGATGCCGTAATTTATGAGGCTGCAGATGAAAAGACGGCGTATGATATTGCAATGAAGAGAACAATTGACTTGTTTTTGGTAGATATTATTTTACATCCACAACAGCACGATGATGTATCCGGTGGGGAATTTGCTCAGAATATAAGAAAAGTTGATAAATATTTGTTTACGCCAATTCTTATCATTACTTCCATGTATGATCCGAAAATGTGTATGTATTCGTCTGTTCACTGTTACCAATTTATCGAAAAACCGTTTGATTTTGAAAAAGTAAAGCAAACAATTCAAGAGGCAATTCGCTATGAAACGGTACAGGAAAAGGACCGGTCACTGATGTTTCGGACAGAAGGAATGTTAGAAATGATTGCCGTTTCGGAAATTGTATATGTAGAAAGTGTAAACCATCGTTTAGAGATTGTAACAACGTCGGGTCGGATTGAGATTCCGTATAAAACTTGCAACAGTCTGTTAAAGGAGTTAGATAGTGATAATTTTGTATTGTGCAAGCGTGGCGTGATTGTGAATTTGGAATTCGTGAAAAAAGTGGATACGGTAAACCGTTACATATTGTTAGAAGATGATTTTGGCAGTTTGGAAATCGGACCGATTTTGAAAAATGACTTTATAAAGAAAATGAAAGCGCGGGGAATCATTTGAGTAAGAAAAAAATGATGTTTGGTAAATTGGACAAAATCTTTTCTCCAAACATTGAAAATATTTCCCATTCATGGTATAATAACTCGAATATATTGAAAACATGTTAGGAGGATGAACAATGAAAAAGTTAATAGCAATGGGTCTTACCGTAATTATGACGGCGGTGGCTGTATGTGGATGTGGCAGTTCCGATAGCGGAAATGACGCAAAGAAGAGCGACAACCAGACAAAACAGCAGGCCGTTAAGGTGATTGATGTAGACTTGACTAGTGAAGAGTATGCGTTTGGTGTAGATAAAAACAAACCGGAACTTTTGACACAGGTCAATGATTTTATCAAAGAGATTAAAGATAATGGAACGTTTGATGAAATCTGTAACAAATATTTTGGTGGCGGAAATCCAACACCGGTAAAATCCGAGAAACTTGATACATCGAAAGACCAGCTTTTGGTTGCAACGAATGCTTCTTTTGAGCCATTTGAGTACATGAAGGGCGACAGCTACTATGGTATTGATATGGAAATTGCGGCAGCACTTGCAAAAAAATTGAACAAAGAACTGGTAATCCAGAACATGGAATTTGATTCCGTCTGCTTGTCGGTTGGACAGCATAAGAGTGATATTGCCATGACAGGTCTTACGATTAAAGAAGACAGAAAGAAATATGTAAACTTTACGGATTCTTATTATAATGCAGCACAGAGACTGATTGTCAAAGGTGACAGCACAGAGTTTGATAACTGCAAAGATAAGGCAGCAATTGAAAAGATTTTGAAAACAAAAGATAAGAGTGTAACGATTGGTGTACAGAACGGTACAACCGGTCAGTTCTACTGCGAAGGCGATAAGAGCTGGGGCTTCGAAGGTTACAAAGTAACCACAACCGGTTATAAAAATGGTTCTTTGGCAGTACAGGATTTGATTAATGGTAACATCAATTATGTAGTCATCGATTCTGCACCTGCTAAGTGCATTACAGAAGCAATTAACAAAATGCAGTAATAGTCAGCAGGTTCGTGACCTACACGGACCTGCTTTTTACGAGGTAGATATGGATAATTTTGGATTAAAAATTGAAGCGTTTAAGCAAATTTTCTTTGAGCAGAACGGATATCAGAAGGTAATAGAAGGCTTACAGAATACATTGATTATTGCGATTGCTGGTCTTTTGATTGGTATTATTATTGGTATTTTGATTGCGACTGTACGTGTTGTGCCAAAATACAAGATACTGCCAAGAATTTTGAATGGTTTTTGTTCTTTTTACGTTGGTTTGTTCCGTGGAACACCGATGGTAGTGCAGCTGCTTGTCTGCTATTATGTATTACTTCCGATTATTGGGGTAAAACTTACGGGCGTGCAGGTATCTGTGCTTGTATTTGGTTTGAATAGTGGTGCCTATATTTCAGAAATGATGCGTGCCGGTATTTTGTCCGTAGATGGCGGACAGATGGAAGCCGGACGTGCGATGGGACTTAGTTTTGCGACGACAATGCGCAAAATTGTGATTCCACAGGCCGTAAAAAATATTCTGCCAACACTCGGAAATGAGTTTATTGCCTTGATTAAAGAGACTTCCGTTGTAAGTTTTGTTGGTGCGGCTGACCTTTATGTGGCATTTAACTATATTGGCAGTAACAGCTATGAGTTTATGGTTCCTTATCTGGTGATGGCAGTGATTTACATTGCACTAGTACTGCTTATTTCACTCGGAATCAAATGCATGGAAAGGAGCCTGAGAAAAAGTGATAGACGTAATTAATTTGAAAAAAAGTTTTGGCAGTCATGATGTATTAAACGGAATTGATATTACCATCAACAAGGGAGATATCGTGGTTGTCATCGGACCAAGTGGTTCAGGAAAAAGTACGTTTCTTCGATGCTTAAACTGTATGGAGGACCCGACAGGCGGGCAGATTATTTTCAATGATGTAGATATTGCAGATCCGCATGTAGATATTAATGTGCATCGACGCCATATGGGTATGGTTTTCCAGCATTTTAATCTGTTTAATAATAAAACGGTGTTAGAAAATATTATGCTGGCACCGGTTCATGTCCGCTGCAAGGGACTGCACGGTGCAAAGCGCAAAGAAGAGGTTAAAAAGATTCGCGAGCAGGCGATGGGACTTCTTGCCCGTATCAATATGCAGGACAAAGCAGATGTGTATCCTTCTACCTTATCCGGTGGACAAAAGCAGCGTGTAGCAATTGTGCGTTCACTGGCAATGAATCCGGATGTGATTTTGTTTGATGAACCGACAAGTGCACTGGACCCGGAGATGGTTGGTGAAGTTTTGGACCTGATGAAGAGTCTTGCAGATGAAGGAATGACGATGGTGATTGTCACTCATGAGATGGGATTTGCCAAGGAAGTAGCAAACCGGGTAATTTTTATCGATGATGGAAAAATCTTAGAGGAAGCTACGCCGGAGGAGTTTTTTAATCATCCAAAGAATCCGAGACTGAAAGATTTTCTTTCAAAAGTGTTGGTATAGATTTTATAAGATTGCATAAAGAAAAAGTAGAAATCTTCTTGTGTCAGAGAAGATTTCTACTTTTTTATTCTTATAGTTTTGCTAGTGTTGGCCAGTTTTCGTCGCGTTCTAAGATGTTTAACGGTGTGCCATCACTCATGCGGTAACCGGAAGAAGAGCCATTGCCCGGATATTTTCCCGTGACATCCGGCCAAGTGATACCGATTTCGGGATCATTCCAAACAAGTCCGCCATCATCCCCCGGATGATAGAAGTCGGTGCATTTATAACAAAATTCAGCCCATTCACTAAGAACGAGATAACCATGAGCAAATCCCTTTGGGATATAAAACTGTTTTTTGTTTTCCTCTGATAATTCAAGTCCATACCATTTGCCATAGGTTTCACTGCCTTTTCGTAAATCGACGGCAACATCAAATACTGAGCCGCGGATAACACGGACGAGTTTTCCCTGTGGAAAATTTTTCTGATAATGAAGTCCGCGCAAAACACCCTTGCCGGAACTTGACTGATTATCCTGAACAAAGTCCAAATCAAGTCCTGCCTCTTTCATATCATTTAAGTTATAGGTTTCCATGAAATATCCGCGGTCATCACCGTGTACAGTTGGTGTGATGACACAGAGTCCCTCGATTCCACCTACATTTTTTTCTACTTGTATCTGTCCCATGAGAAGACCTCCTAAATATTTGTTTGTTTTAAGTATCTTTTAAGTGCATCTTTCCAATCCGGAAGCGGCACAAAACCATGTGCGGTAAGTTTGCTTTTGTCAAGCCTGCTGTTGAAAGGACGGACTGCTTTCGATACACCATATTCTTTGGTTGTTACCGGTTTTACAGTCAGATGATTTTCATCATAGCAGTCATATCCAAGCGCGGCAGCCTGACGAAAGATTTCGCATGCAAAATCATACCAGCTGATATAGCCGCCCTCGTTTGTTGCGTGATAAATTCCGTATTCCTTGGTTTCTATCATATCAACAAGGAGTCTTGCTAAGTCAAAGGTGTAAGTTGGCGTCCCAATCTGGTCGTCTACTACGGTTAGTGTGTCATGTGTTTTGCCGACATTCAACATGGTTTTAATGAAATTGTTTCCATGAGTGCCAAAAACCCATGCAATGCGGACAATAAAATAATCGGAGAGGAGTTCTTTTACTGCTTGTTCACCGGCAAGTTTTGATGCACCGTATACATTCAGTGGTGCGTAATTTTGCTGGTCCGGTGTCCATGGTGCTTTGCCTTGTCCATCAAAGATATAATCGGTGGAAATATACATCATAGGGATGGCTAAATCTTTGCATACTTCTGCGATATAGCGTGTGCCGGATGCATTGACTGCCATGACTTTTTCTTTGTTTTCTTCCTCTTCGGCAGCATCCACTGCAGTCCAGGCAGCGCAGTGAATCACGCCGTCTGGGTTTGTACCATGGATTACAGTATTTACACTTTCCTTATTGGTAATATCCATTTCTTCAATGTCAACGCCGATGGCAGTGTGCCCTCTTTTTTCTAACTCATTTACGACATCAAAGCCAAGCTGTCCTTTTACTCCCGTGACAAGAATTTTCATTGGAAAACCTCCTATCGATTGCCATACATTTTTTCATAATAATTCTGGTATTCGCCGGAAATAATTTCTTCCCACCAGTCTTTGTTATCAAGATACCACTGAATGGTCTTTTTAATTCCATCGGCAAATTTGGTTTCCGGAAGCCAGCCAAGTTCGTTGTGTATTTTTGTTGGGTCGATGGCGTAGCGCATGTCGTGTCCTTTACGGTCTGTTACATAGGTAATCAGACTTTCCGGTTTGTGTAACTCTTTGCATATAATTTTTACAATGTCAATATTTTTCATTTCATTGTGGCCGCCAATGTTATAAACCTCACCAATTCTTCCTTTGTGGATAATCAAATCGATGGCTTTGCAGTGGTCCTCCACATAGAGCCAGTCACGGACATTTTCGCCTTTGCCGTAGACCGGGAGAGGTTTGTCATTTAACGCATTGGCAATCATAAGCGGAATCAGTTTTTCCGGGAAATGATAAGGTCCATAGTTGTTCGAGCAGCGGCTGATGGTAACCGGCAAATCGTAGGTGCGGTGGTAGGCTAAAACCAAAAGGTCAGCAGCAGCTTTCGAGGAACTATAAGGACTGCTCGTGTGAATAGGAGTTTCCTCCGTGAAAAATAAGTCCGGTCTGTCGAGTGGTAAATCACCGTAAACCTCATCGGTGGAAACCTGATGATATCGGGTGATGCCATATTTGCGGCAGGCATCCATCAAAACGGCGGTTCCTTTGATGTTGGTATCCAAAAAGACCTCCGGATTTTCAATGGAGCGGTCCACATGGCTTTCTGCAGCAAAGTTTACGACAATATCTGGTTTTTCTTCCTCAAATAACCGATAAACACCCTCGCGGTTTGTAATATTCTCTTTTACAAAACGAAAATTTTTGTTATCCATTACAGGTGCGAGTGTGGAAAGATTTCCCGCATAAGTCAAGCAGTCTAAACAGATGATGCGGTAATCCGGGTACTTCTTTAACATATGAAAAATAAAATTGCTTCCAATAAATCCGGCACCGCCGGTAACGATAATAGTCATAATGTTCTCCTTTTCTCTAGCGCAGTACATCAAGATATTTTCCGTCTAATACATCTTTTAAATACTGTCCATATTGATTTTTCTTTAATACTTCATAGACTGCCATTACATCTTCTTTGCTTATCCAGCCGTTTAAGTATGCAATTTCTTCCAGACATGCAATTTTTCTGTGCTGGTGAGTTTCTACGGTTTTTACAAAATTTGTTGCATCTACAAGGCTTTCGTGAGTTCCGGTATCTAGCCAGGTAAAGCCCTGTCCGAGTAATTCCACATTTAAGGCATTGTTTTCCAGATAAATGCGGTTTAAGTCTGTGATTTCAAGTTCGCCTCTGGCACTTGGTGTTAGACCTTTTGCGTATTCCACAACTTTGTTATCGTAGAAATAAAGTCCGGTTACGCAGTAATTGCTTTTAGGCACTTCCGGTTTTTCTTCAATCGAAACAGCTTTTCCATCTTTGTCAAATTCCACAATACCAAAACGCTCCGGATCATCTACATAATAGCCGAATACGGTTGCACCTTTTCCGGTTTCCGCATTTTCTGCGGCTGCCTTTAACCGCTTTTTCAAACCATGTCCGGCGAAAATATTATCACCGAGAACCATGGCTACGCTGTCATCGCCAATGAAATCTGCTCCGATGATAAAAGCCTGCGCAAGACCATCCGGACTTGGCTGTACTGCATAAGATAAATGGATGCCAAAGGAGGAACCATCCTTTAAGAGCTCTTCAAATCGTGGTGTATCCTGCGGCGTGGAAATAATGAGGATATCCCGGATGCCGGCATTCATAAGCACGGAAAGCGGGTAATAAATCATTGGTTTATCATAAATTGGTAAGAGTTGTTTGCTTGTTACAGTTGTGAGAGGATACAGGCGAGTGCCGGAACCTCCTGCTAAAATAATCCCTTTCATAGTGACCTCCGTTTTATTTGATATCTATATCATATAACATGACGTAACGTTACCTGCAAGAACTTTTTTTAATAATTTGAAAAAAATAGATAAATCAGCAGTCTGAATCCATTTTTATGGCACGAAACAGACCGGCATCCTTAGTAATTGAAAATCCATCGGCAACCTGTTTTTCGATATAAGAGGCAAAATCACGGTAACGCGATGCCAAATACTGGTTTTGGTTTCCGTGGCAGGATAAAATATAGGAAATCAAAGGAGCTGCCTCTGTGACAAACAGTGAATCTTCGTAGTCTATCCATGTTACGTCTTGAAAGCAGGAAGATAGAATCGCGGCTCCATTTTCTTTTCCAAAATGAAGGTATAAATTGTCCGCAGACAAGGTGATTCTTTCGTCAAATCCTCTGGTGAGGCTTGTGACTTCTTCCATATGATGCTCGCCGTATGTGCTGGCAATAAGCACGCCGTTTGGTTTTAAGACGCGTTTGATTTCTTTTAGTGCATCCATCGGATTGTCTAAATAGAATAACACATGGTTGGCAAGTATGAGATCAAACCGGTTATCTGCAAATGGCAGATGGGCAGCATCTGCCACAACATAGGTAAAATCTCTGTCGGAACATGACATGAGATTTCTTCTGGCGTCGCGGAGCATTCCTTCTGAAATGTCGGTGAGAGTAACCGAAAGATGACCGGGAAGTTTATCCTCGTTGGTTGTCCAGAAAGAGCCATCGCCGCAGCCAATTTCTAAAATACTCATATCCTTTTTAAAAGGGCATTGTTCAAAAATCCAAGGAAACCAGCCCTTTTTATTCGTGCTGTATAATTCGTGCAGATGAATTCTGGCGTTAATATTAGAGGCATCCAGATATTGGTTTTTTAAACTTTTTTCCATGGAGGTCATATGAATCAAATCCATCATCTGTTTCCAGTCCACCTCTTTTTTCTGGCGGATGGTGTCGGCGGTTGTCTGGATGGTCTGCTCCATCAACTGTAATTGCTCTCTGCGGTCTTTTACCAGTTTGAGCTGGATATCAAGAGAGTCCAAAAGAACGTGCCGGTCCGGGTGGTTTAATGTCATGTCGCGGATTTCGGACAGAGAAAATCCAAGGAACTTAAACAGAAGAATTTGCTGCAGTTTCACAAAGTCCGAGTCAGTATAAAATCTTGCCCCGTGTTCATTTACATAAGAGGGTTTTAAAAGATTCTGTCTGTCGTAATAGCGGATGGTCCGCAGTGTTACGTCTGCCATTTTGGCAAACTCACCGGATGAATAGTAGCCGTCTTTCTTCATATAAAAACCCCTGTTTCAATCATTAATAATATTATATCGAAAGAAACGAGGGGGTGCAACCTTCGTATTATACTAATTCGGCAATGCGGCTTACACCGACATAAATTTCGGAAATTTTATACCACGTGCGGAATCCGACAATGCCATCCTGTGTGAGACCGAAAATTCGCTGAAAGGTTTTAACCGCTTCTTCTGTAGCAGGACCAAATACACCATCCTCTGCAATTTTTGGAATGAGCGGATAGGCGTTCGATATAACATTTAACTGGCGCTGCATCTGGCGCACTTTTTCACCGGAATCGCCCACACGGAGCGGCGAGCCGGGATACGAGGATGGAATACCGGAGATTTCATCGGTGGAATTAATATAAATGGAATCGCCGTAGTAGTTGCGGAGAATTTCAATGGCCGTGTACCCTTGGTCGCCAAGTGCCTTGGAACCCCATTGGCTGAACTGTATTCTGTAAGGTATATAGCATAAAAAACAACCAAATTTCGGACTATTCAACCATATACAAATCGAAGTACAAAGTATCATTTTCTTTATTATACTCAATTTTATGACAAATCGACCGAATTGCTTCTGATTTTTTGCAGGCTCGCAGTCACTTTCAAGAGTATCAATTACAATTTTAATGCTGTCAAGAATAGTATGTTTGAGCTGTTGTTTATCCTTCATGGCCTTTTTGGGTACCAACTGCTTTTCAATCTCGCGACGCTTACGGTCAATTATTTTTTTGTTGGATTTGTACTCATCCAAACTGTCAATACCATCGATGTAGGCCATCTTGATACGTTCCATTTTTTTGTCCAAGTCGCGAAGTTCATCTTGCAGTAATTTTGTGTTTGCTTCAAGTGTGTTTGCCGGAATCTTTTCATAATCAATTTTATCAGTAAGCAACAAATTTTTCAAACCCTCTAAGACATATTGTTCTGCTTTTTTCGCATTTAAGTAATTTGACGTGCTACATGTTCCCTTGTTGTACTTCCAACACTTGAAATGCGGAATTTGGCCTTTGCAAAACGATAGAGACGATCCGCAGGTTGAGCATTTCAAAACACCACTTAACCAATGCTTTGCTGCAGCGCTTGGCACACGTCTTACAGTTCCGTGGTATGTTTCATATGCTGTTTTTATAAGTTCCTGTGCTTGCTCAAACATCTCTACGGATATCAATGGTTTATGTTTGCCGTCGCGGATAATTATGTCACCATCTTTTTTCTTACCTCTTGCTCGCGGAGCATAATTCCAACGAATTTGACCGATATAAAATGGATTTTGCAAAATGTAGTGGATAACTCGCCTTTCAAATTTATTGCCTCTGGCGGTTCGATAGCCAGTTTCATTCAGCATGAGAGTAATATTAGAAATGCTTTCATGCTGATTTACATATTGGTCAAAAATCATTTGAACAACCTTAGCTTGTTCCGGCACGATGACAGGAATTTTGTTTTCGTCCATTTTATAGCCATAAGGGATTTTGCTATTGTATCCACCAGATAAAGCCTTTTGCATCATACCTCGTTTTACTTCGCCAGATAATCGAATGGAATAATATTCATCCATCCATTCTAGGATACGTTCGATTAGTTTTCCAAAAGGTCCTTCATTAATTGGTTCCGAAACGCTAATAACTGAGACATTACTACGGCTTAAAAGCGATTTGTAAAGAATGCTTTCCTCTTGGTTCCGTGCGAATCGACTAAATTTCCAAACGAGGATAGTGTCAATTGGATGCTCTTTGCTTTTTGCAAGAGCAATCATTTTTTGAAATGCTTCACGTTTGTCTGCTTTTGTTCCGGAAATGCCGATGTCGGCAAAGATGTGTTCTTTGTTAATTACAATATCATTTTTCTTTGCGTAATCTAAAATACACCGACGTTGTGCATCCGGACTATATTCATCCTGGTGATCTGTCGATACACGTATATAAGCTGCCCCAAATGTCATTTTAAATCCCCTTTTTATATACGATACATTTTTTTACCAAGGTTGTCAATTGTAAAAGGGTAATAATATTATTAATTACGAATGAAATTTGATTTGTAAAGTGGGTTATGTAAATGTATTTCCTGAATTTACCACTAGCCTATTATTAATTAAGATTATACAATAAATAAGTAATCTTAATGGAGAGGGGCTAGAATTTTTATGATAAAAATTGCCGTCTGCGATGATGTGCCAATAATTGGATTGGCGGTTAAATCAGTTTTAGAAAGCCATAATTTTGGAGAAGAGCTAAAAATAGATAGTTTTATTGACGGTATGGTACTGTTGCAAAGAGGCAATAGAGGAGAAGTATGATATATTAATTATGGATATACAGTTAGCTGAATCAGAACAATCTGAAGATGCGCTAAATGGCATGGAGATATCTAATCGGATTAAGGACATATATCCAGACATTACTATTATATTTATGACGGGAAACGCAGGTTATGAAAGGCGCTTTTAAACTTTGAGCCGTTTCGATATGTAAATAAACCAATCGACAGCGAGAAATTGGTCAAAGCCGTAAGGGAAGCTATTCAGCGAATAAAGAGATGGAATTCCGAAGATAAAGTTTTTATGTTTCGAAAAAGCAAAGTATATTATCAGCGGAAATTGAGTGATATAATATATTTTGAATCGCGACGTCCTTACATAGATGTGGTTAGCAAGGATGATGTTGCTACATTTCGCGGCAGGCTGGATGATATAGAACATCAAATAGAGGAGTTAAAAGGATGTTTTGTCCGGATTAATAAAAGTTACCTTGTAAATACAAAGTACATAAATTCATACACGACAAAAAGCGGTAAGTTTGTATGATGGAAATGTGATAAATATATCTCGGAAATATTTGCAAGAATTTATATCCAAAATGCAGAAACTCTAAAATGATTTTTGTACGGTTATCGTGTCAAAACGTACAGGTTACTTCCTTTTTATGGTATGTTTGGTATAATGTACTTACTAGCTGGTAAATCATGGAAGATAAAGGGGGGAGAAGCGTATTGGATTATAAAGAATTGCAGAGCAAGGTTATAGAGCAAGTTCGTTCTATTTGTGATGTGCGCCTTTTAAAAATCATTTTTCAATTCATTATTGAATGAGATAAACAATTAGCCAGAGGTAACTCTGGTTAATTGCTTTTTTTCAATATTGATTATTTCCGATTGCTTTGGTATACTATCATATATGCGGAGGAAAATATGGGAAAGAGTAAGAAAAAAAATACATGATGCAAGAAGCCAAAAAATAGGCAGGAAAAAAAAAGAAGAAGCGGACAGGCTACAAATATTTAAAGCAAGCCAAATTCCAGCCTAAGATTGATATGGAAAAATGCGTCAGAGAAGCACCAGAAGAATTTAGCTTTATAACAAATTTAGAAGAGACTGTTAAATATTTTTCGGTCACAATCAATGAATTAAAGCATGGAGGTTTTAAAAAACATTTTATGCTTGATTCGAGCAAAGTTACATTTGTAACAACAGATGTAATTATGTATTTAATTGCATTAATGAAAAATGTTCGCGCTAATAAAATGAAACAGTATACCTTTATAGGAAATTATCCTAAAGATGTGGCTGCTAAAAAGATATATGAGGAGTCAGGTATACATAACTTTGTAAAGTCAAAGTCTAAGCGGCTTCCACCAAATACTGAGAAGGTGCAAATTATCAGTGGCAATAATAACTCAACAGAAGATGCACGGAAAATGTGTGAATTTGTTATGCAAAAATTGTCTGTGGATAGGATATATACACAACAATTATATAGTTTATTGCTTGAAATGATGTCAAATGTATACTTTCATGCGTATACTAATGATGAGTTGATGAAACCTGTATGGTATATGTATGCTGAGTATACTAATAATTGTGTAAGATTCATTTTTGTTGACACAGGGATGAGTATAGCTAGAACTGTGCGACGAAATTCAATCTATGAAAAGGTTGTTAAGAAGTTAAACATTGACAATGATTCAAAGCTGATAAAATCAGCATTTGATGGTGCTTTTCGTACTTCGACAGATATGCCAAATAGAGGAAGAGGCTTACCTTCGTTCAAGGAATTTGCGAAGAGTGATAAGTGTAAGGATTTTAGGGTTATTTCGGGCTCTGGTTTTTGCAAAATGAGTGATAATAAACAATATTTTGAAAAAACAGAATTAAATAACAAAATATATGGAACAATATATATATTTACTTTTATGTAAAATGGAGGTATCATATGAAGATTAATATTGCAGAGGATTTTTCAGCAACACCAGGAGGAAGATTAATTAAAGAAGGAAAGAATTCGGGCGAAGAATTTAGAAATGATATTTTAATTCCAAAATATAAAAAAGCAAAAGAAAGCAACGAGATTTTGGAGATTAATTTTGATGGAACATTTGGATATTCTCCATCTTTTTTAGATGAGGCATTTGGAGGGTTAGTGAGGATTCAAAAGAGAAGGGGATTTTTAATAAAATAAAAATAATATCTAATGACAACGTGGGAATCGAACGAAAGATACAAAAATATATGGAAGAAGCGGAAAAACAGATATAGGGGGATGATGATTTGGTGAGAAAGTGGAATATAGCATCTACTATTATAATAATCGGATTTACGATTATAATTCTTGTTAACATGGGGTTTAATATATTTGGAAAAGTTGGAAAGTTTTGGCAAAATTCTTTTTTGGATATTATGCAATTACTCATATTATTAGTTGTTTCGTTTTCTCTTGTTCAAATGCAAAATAGAATAAATAGGAAAATAGAGAAGTTAGATGTGATTATTGATAAAATACAAGAGAAGTTATTGGATGAGAAGTTGATAAGAATTGGAAATGAAAATGAGTGCCTTAAAACAAGGATAAAATTATTATCAATTTCGAATTTATTAGAATACATAAAGAAATATGATAAAAAATTGACAACGAAATGAATTCTATAATTGAGCAAATGGATATGTTAAATATGCTCGTATTTGATCATAGAAGATAAGGACTTTATAAAAAAATCTGAACCGCGAATACAATTTCTGATATATAATATGGTTGATAAATTAGATGGAATCCATTTAAAGTTGGGATAATTGTAAAAAGGGTGTCAAATTCTGACACCCTTAAAAAATAAAATACTATATTATTAATGTCCACCGGAGGCAATAGCCAGAATGGCGATGACGCTGCTTATAAGAAACAATACAAACATAAACATTGTGATGTTTCTTAATGTGGCTACGTTTGCAGCGATGTTCCACAGTGCGCGGATAATGTCATCAGTTACTGCTTCCTCTGTGGTTCCATTATGTTTTTGATTTAATTCTTGCATTTCAATTAGTGTATCAAGTTTTTCGTTGATATCTGTCAGTAAATCCAAATCAGTATTTCCATGACTTATGCTGGACTTTTTGGAAAGTGCTTGTGGTTTTGTCTCTGACTTTGGTTCTGATGGAGTTGGTTGTGGTTCCTGTTCTGACGCGGCGGTTGCTTCATCCGGAGATTCTTCTTTAGGATTTTCACGAAGTCCACCCATTTCATAAAGCTGGTTATCCGTCAAGTTGTATTCATAGATACAAGTATCGCATACATAATATTTACCCGTGTGCTCTTTGCCACACATAACGCAAGTTTTACCATTTCCGACAGGTGGTTTTGGCTTTTTCTTTTCAACCTTTGCAGGCGGTTCTTTCTTTTTTGCGTACTCCCCGGTACCGTAGATGTAGTCATCACTGATATTGTAGGCTTCCTTGCAGTGATTGCAAACGGGATTTTTCTGCTCATCCGTTGTGCAAAATGGTTTGTTACATAATTCGCATTCATAGTTAAACATAAATACGCCTCCTTCTGTATTTCTGTTTATAATATTTTGAAATATTACGATTCAATATTAGATAAATACGCCTTTGTTGTTTGATATGCGTACGTTTGCTTACTTCCTCCACTGATAGGGAATTCGCTTGTTATAGTTGTTCCAAAATGAACTAGTTTATGACCGTCATTGTAATTGTTAGTCAATGATCGTGTAAATTTATCATCTTCAATATATTTGTCTGAAAAAGCATTAAATACATTGTACATGCTATCGTTCAACTGTAATGTATCATTCAGGGGATTATTGATATCTTGCCAGACACAATAAGCAAAAAATGCTATTTTGTTGTTGGGTGAAATGTTATTCCAGATAATTTCAAAAACAAGCCAATCCGGGTATAAATAGGATGCTTCTATGTGTAATGTATTTAAATATTTAATCATATTTATGTTTGGAGTATGGCCGCCCTCCGTAAGATAATATATGATTCCAGAGGTATCACCAAACGCTAACCTATCAATGGCAACAGGCAAAGTACATCCTGTCTGATTTACCAGCGATTTTACATAATCTTTTTGGCCTTCAGTGATTTTTCTTGGATTTGCTAATTCATATGATATAGGGTCAGTATATCCAAGAGAATATATTTTTTGTCGTATATCGTCGTTATCGTCCCAAATTGTAATTGTTCGTTTGCGCATTCGATTTGTTTCAATGAATTTAGCCGAGTAAGAATAGACTTTATAGTTTAGAAAATCTATACAATCATTCGGATGTTCTGTACCCTTTATTCCATTCGGTACGAGAATGGAACGGGGAGCTATCTTGCTGTAATCAACTTCCTCTGCATAAAATTCTTTTGTAATCGTTAATTTTAGTTCTGGTAAATTACTTGTAGACTTGGTAGGTCTATTTTTGTTTGAACTAGGAAAATTGTTGTTTCTTTTATGAGAAGAATTATTTGAACTAGAGCTCACGACACTCCAAATTATAACAGTGACAATTGCTATTACAAATATACTAAGTATGGCTTCCATAACGTACCCCTCCATCCTTTTCTATGCTTTAATGTTTTTATGTTACCACACAAGGAGGAATATGTCAAAAAAAGGAGCATAAACGCTCCTTTATATTGATTCTTATTTATTTGAAATGCCATCGACTAGCTTCCGAATAACAATCCAGTCTTTTTCATCCAGCTTTCCTAACTCTCGAAAAACCGCCATTTTAAAATCATATATTTCGCTATCTGTATCTGTAAACACACTTCCAAGAATAGAAGCAATTTTTTCGTCCTCGGATAAATCTTCAAACATTTCTCCGGTTCCATTTCTGAGCCAGTCTTCTCTAATATTAAATTCACGACAAATAGATTTACACATCTGTTCGGTGACATTATTTTTTCCGTTTTCTATTCGACTAATTGTCATTTTTGTAACGCCAACGCGTTCTCCGAATTGCTCAAGTGTTAAATTGAGTGTTTTTCGCAAGGTTTTAATTCGTTCATTCATAGGTTATGTGTACCTCCTTGATTTTGATAGTAACATTGAATATTTATCTTGTCAAGAAAAAAGTAACATAAAGTTACAAAAAATAGTTGACAAAGTAACTATAAGATACTATACTGTAACCAGAAGTTACAAAGAAAGGGGCTGATGTAAATGAATGTTTATAAATCATATGGTCAGTTTGATAAGCTGGCACAGGAAGTGCAAAGCCTTCCAGAAGAAAAACAGAGAGAACTCTGTTTGATAATTCAGGGGTACATTGTCGGTGTCTCTACTCCGGCAAAAAACTCCAAGAAAGTCAGCGTGTTATAAGGAGGGCGAAGAAATGCAGAGAAAGAATGATTGTATCGTGTTGCATTCAGAAATCACAAATGAAAAAGGCGGGCAGGTAGTTTTGATTATGCGCATTGAGGATTTTCCGGTAGAGGATAACCTGTTATCTAAACTAAGATGTATTATGGATAACTTTTCTGAACAGGTAGAGCGCAGTATGAGAGAAGAAGCGATATCCTAAGTAGGCATCGCTTCTCAATAATAGATTAGTTTCAAAAAGTTTTATAACCGTAATGGTGACATGGTTCAAGATAGCCATGAAGAATTAAAATGTGAGGTGAGAAAAGTGGGATACCATGAAGATAGAGCAAACCAATTCAAAACTCATTTAAAAATGGATGAGGAAACATATCAAAAAACAGTAGATGGAGTTTTGGATTACATTTTAAAGTTAAATCCAAAGATATCGTTAGATGAAGCAATATATTTCTGCGGTGCTTTGGAATCGGAAGTTAATATGCTGCTCGAAGCGGAGCAGAAACAAGTTAAAGGCTTACCATTGGCAAGCTTAAGAACAAAATAAGAACCGGTGCGGCAACACCGGAATTTAGATACGAACGGCAATTCGTAAAAATGGGTCCGACGGCAATCGGACCCAAAAGAAGGAGAACTGCGGCAACAGTGCTCCTATTGTGTCAGAATCTGACACCTCGGCTAAAAATACACCAATGTTTTATTTTTATGCCTTTTTTAGTATAGCAAAAATTTTGACCTTGTACAAGGCGGATATGGTACAAGACGCCGAACATACATTGAAATCAGATAGAAGCAAGGAGGATATGGGATGAAGTTTGTATACAGAATTAATGGGGAAGAACGCTTTCCAACAGATGAAGAGCGAAAGAAATTATATAGTCGATTTGTTCAGGCGATGGGGTATCGTCCGGTTAAAACGACTTCTTCAAAGATAGATAAAAAAAGTTGAGTATACCCCTGCCTATTAGTCAGTGGGACTGTACCGGTTCGAATCCGGAATAGGCATTTCTGCTAACCTTACGCATACCTGTCAGTGAGCATATGGTTGGCAGAGCTTTCTTACACGGAAGCAGAAAGAGGACAGATGAATTTTATCCCCCTAAATTGTTTTTTCTGATGCTGAGTCATTTGTATGTCTGTCCTCTTTTCGCTACAACAATAACACTGCTGATGTTGCTATTAAGTATCACGGAAAAAATAACTATAAATGCCTGTCAGCAGTGTTATCAATAAAAAAAGGAGCGCGTTATGAACAGAGAGTTTCCAAAATATTATCCAAATTCGGGGATAGAGATAACATCCCCTTTCTTTGTTGTATCGTGTCCCAGGTGTGGCAAGACTTTTTGGTCGGTCACGCCAGTAACAAGATGTTCCGGATGCGGCTGCAATAGATGTAATCCGTGTCCGGCAACCGACAGAGCAAGTCGGGATTAAATGCTTAGGAGGATGAGGTTATGCGTACGATATCGCTAACAAATTTGAAAGGTGGCGTCGGGAAGACGACCACAGCCATTAACATGGCTACTATTTTGGCAAAACTTTATAACCAGCGCGTGTTGTTGGTTGATAATGATGTACAAGCCAATACCACGAGATATTTTGACTTGCATGATTACGATAAGTCATCGATTGCCGATCTGTATTGGAATTGTGCGAGCAGTACAAAAGACATAATCAGGAGTGCAAATGTACCTGGATTAACATTGGACGTGCTTCCGTCCAACATGAACATGGATGTTGCTTTGACAAACTTATCGAAGGATGAGTCACGCGACCAAATTACGGCACTGCGTTCGGCGCTGGAGCAGGTCAAAGATGATTATGATTTCTGCATCATCGATAATCCACCGGGAGTTGGATTAAATATTTTAAATGCAATCGTATGTGCAGATGATTTAATTGTGCCTATTAAGATAGACAAGAACTCCTTGGACGGCATGCAGGATTTGGTTGAGATTACTATGGACATGCGGTCATTTAATCCGCAGTTATCAAGTCCTAAGTGTCTGGTCACGATGTATCGCAAAGATATGGTGGCAGGCGATACTGTGCTGCGACGCAGTAAATACGATGTGTTTGATACAAGAATTCGATCAAGCAAAATGGTTGACCGCTGGACGTTTGAAAAGCGGGCAGGGTTAATTACCGTTAGCCCTCGTTCAGCTGCAGCAGTTGATTATAAGATTTTCATGAAAGAGTATTTGAATACTTTGCCGAAGGCGGTTAGAGAGGAGGTGTTTGCACATGCCAAGAATTAGCATGTCTGCAAAATTAAATGACTCTTCTCGGCTTTCGATTGTTGATACAAGTGAATACAAAGAAATCTACTTGGATGTGGAGCATATTGTTCCTGCCGAGGAGAATTTTTATCCGCTGACAGAAATTGAGGAATTGGCTGATGATATGCTAGAACGCGGTCAGTTGCAACCTCTTTTGATTGGTCGTGTGGATGGTGAATACAAGTTGGCAGCAGGACATCGGCGGAGAGCTGCCATTATGTTCAATAATAAGCGCGGTCATAAGAGTAAAGCGTGGTGTTTTGCAAAAGAAATGGACCAGATAGAATTTATGCTCACACTTATTTCGGCAAACGCTTTTACACGCCGAATGGATGATGCTACGCTTTTGGAGCAGGCTGAAAAGCTGAATTATTGGACAGACAAAGCTATCGAAGCAGGAAAACTGAAAATAACCGGACGAAAGCGAGATTATGTAGCGGAACGGCTGCAAATCTCGCCGACAAAAATGGCGCAGGTCAATCAGGTGAGCGCTCATTTGTCTGACGAAGGGAAAGAAGCGCTGAAAAACGGCGAAATGAACTTTTCAAAAGCTTATGAAACCTCAAAACTTCCCGAGGAAGAACAGAGGGAAGTAATACAGGATAAGCATTTGCTGTCCAATGATGTCCGGGCGATGGTTAAAGAGCGAAAAGAGCCAAAGATTTCATTTGTGGAAGAAACGCCGGAGCCAGAGGAGGAAAGTGTTTCGGTTGAATTCCACATAGGTGAGGAAATTCAGCAGGATAGCGAAAAAGATGATAGTCAGGATAATGCGTTAGAGGAACCTTCCAAGAAGGATATCCTGATGCAAGAAATTCGAAAATATAGAGATTTCTTGATTGTGGAGACAAACAATGTCCGTAAGAAGAAATATCAGGTCTTATATGATGCATTGGTTTGTTACAAAAAAGAATTGGAAAGGACGGAAAGACATGAGGAGAGTTAAAGCAGAAAAGGAAGAAATGCCTATTTTTTTAGCTAAAAATGTGACGGCGAAAGGGTTGAATTTGCATGTTGGAGATATTGTTCGGATATACAAAGGAAATCCAGAAAAAAAAAATAGATGGCAAATCATTAATGATGGTACCAATACAGATTTTGCAATTGTATTCGCATCATGCTTTGTGCCGTTTTGGATTGCATAAGGAGGCATTTACTTATGCGGAGATTGCCGCCAGCATGGCGATAGAGGAGGAAGCTCATGAGAGAACGCCCAATATTATTTAATACAGAAATGGTAATGGCTCTTTTGAATGGTACAAAGACTTGTACAAGGAGAGTTGTACGGTACAAGTATAGTAATACTGAAATGAAAATTAAAAAAGATAAGTACGGTGCCAGACTGATTGAAATCACGATTTTAGTTTAGAGAAGTTTGAGACCCTATGGGATTCCACCATCAAGAAATCCGACCTTGACCGCTACGGATGGGATGCGAATCCTTATGTATGGGTGATTGAGTTTGAACGGTGCGAAAAGCCACCTGAATGTATTTTTAAAGGTTATGATAAAGCACCGGATGATGGTTCAGAGAAGTGTTTGGGCTATATGTATGATAATAGAGATGAATTGCTTCCTATGTGTGAAAAATGTTCGTATCAGGCAAGTTATGAAAATGAGGAAGAAAAGTGAAAAGCCGGGAAAGGAGTAATTATGAGTAAGCATAAGACAATATCAAAAAAACAAAGATTTGCAGTGTATGAAAAGTGTAACCACCGATGCGCTTATTGCGGTTGTGAGTTAGAGTATAAGGATATGCAAGTAGACCATGTAGAATCACTACATAGATATGAGACAGCGTACGCAATTGGGGAAGCGGAATTTCTCGATGAAATAGAAAACCTTATGCCGTCTTGCAGGCAATGTAACTTTTATAAGTCAACATTTAGTTTGGAAGATTTCAGGCAACGGCTACAAGTTTCCATGATGAACAACCTTAGAAAGAACTTTGGTTATAAGCTTGCTTTGAAGTATGGGTTAGTAGAGGAAAAAATGAAACCAATTAGATTTTATTTTGAAGAAATGAGAGGTGATAACAATGACTAACGCAGACCGAATCAGGGCAATGACGGATGAAGAGTTGGCAGTGTCTATTATGTGTCCAGCAGAGTATGATTTAGATTTTAACAAAGAGCGCAGATGCAATGGCGAGATGAACAGAAATTGCTGTAAATGCACATTAAATTGGCTCCAATCAGAAGTGAAATAGGAGGTTAGTTAAAAATGTTGCGCTATGAGGCAGGTGGCGATGAGGACGACTATGTGAAGAAATGTATGTTTTGTATTCATTCATATGTGCGCATGAATGAAGCGGATACTTTGTGTTGCAGTTGTAAAACAGGATGTAATTTCAAGCCGATAACTGACACTAAAAATCAGAAATAACTAAACACGGCACTGATTTGTATGGAAATGCATTGGTTCGAATCAACAGTGCCATTTCGCCCATTATGGGCGAACTCAAGACAAGTGACCTTTCCGGTGATTAGGTGGTCAATAATAATGAATTTGCCGGAGTAGTGGACAAGCTGACACGTACCAAGCCCCACTACTAAGGAATGTCAACTCATAGGTGAGTAGCCGATTTTTTCGGATAGTTAGGGGTTCGATTCCCCTGCATTCCATTGGCAATGAATGCTAAATTAATTGATTGAAAGGAGGTGCTTGCAATGAAAAAATCGAGCATGGATTTATCCAAAATCGCAAATGGCGCATTGCAGGAAAAGTTTTCTGAAGCCTTTGCAAAGGTGTTGGAAAACTTAACGGACCCAAACACTCCGTTTAAGGACAAGCGTAATATTCAGTGCCAGCTGACATTTACGCAGAACGAGACCCGTGACGATGTCAAATGTACAATATCGGTTAAGACGAAACTGGCTCCTGTGCAGCCAGTAGTCACATCATTTGGAGTGTTTAAGGATTTAGAAGATGGCACGGTATCGGCCGAGGAATATGGTTCACAGCTTCGAGGGCAAACGAAGTTGCCAAATCATCCGGAAAAGAAAGTTGTGTCATTAAATTGATTTAGGAGGATAGGAAAATGGAAGGAATTAAAGAAGCAATTGAGTATGTAGTTGGCTTATCGCAACCAAATTATGCAGAGCATGAAGGCGAAAAATGGGCGGACAAGCCAATGTATCGCATCCATCATGAGCTACCAAAGGCGAACGCATTACAAATGTGCACGCTGGACAGTTTAGTTGGATACATTAAATCAAATACGGACAAGATGGACAAACATATGTTGATTCATGTACAAAGTCCAACAAAAGTTGTTTTAATGTCTGAATTGGATGTAGACAGATGCCGCGAAAAATTGGTGGAAGTCAATGCAATGTTGCCACAATTTACGTTCGACACATATTATCCGGCAGAATCTTTTGTCATTAATGTCATGTCAAAATTCATGGATAATGACGATAAAGAGCAGATTTTGAAATATGCCGGGACAATTGAGACTGGAACCATCGCTAAATATGGTGATGACGGAGTGAGTCAGAAAGCCACAATTCAGCAAACATGCACAAGCAAGGCAGAGGCGATCATTCCAAATCCGGTTCGTCTTGCACCGTATAGGACGTTTTTGGAGGTTGAACAGCCTAGTTCCGATTTTATATTTAGAGCGCGTGACGATGCGAGAGAGCCTCAATTCGCTCTGTTTGAAGCGGACGGCGGAGCTTGGAAATTGGAAGCCATGAATTTGGTTGCAGCATACCTGAAAGATGCAATCCAAGAGTTACATATTGAGCAGGATATCACATTTACCGTAATTTCGTAAAAATAAAGGAGACAGCTATGAATTGCAGCACTGGGAACAAAATGTCTGATGCTGTAGCCGAGCTGAACATCACAGGTAATGTAATACCGTCTGTATGGTTTAAAACAATAGTAAACGACAAGGGCAGACCATATATGCTTGCCATAATGATACTGTCCGAAGTCGTTTATTGGTATCGTCCGGTTGAATGCCGAGACGAAAAGACCGGTGAATTTCTTGGCTACAAGACTAAATTTAGGCAAGATGTCTTACAAAAAAGTTATAAAGACCTTGCTGAATACTACCAGGTAACAAAGCGTCAAGTGACGGACGCTATTGTTGTGCTGGAAAAATTGGGCGTTGTTAAGCGCGAATTTCGTACCGTTTTTCAAAATGGTGTGCGCTGCAACAATGTTCTTTTTATTCACTTAAATGTGGGTAAATTGAGAGATTTGACCTATCCACATTCTGACGATGACAACGAAGATAAAAGCAAAAAAGACAAAGGCAGACAGTCCGCAAGTGTCAGCTGTTGATGAGGCAGTAAAACGAGAAAATTTGGAAAAGAATGTTGATAGTGTTGATAACTGTACCACCCTGTCACGAAAAAACGGGATAGGCTATCACGAAACTTCGGGACACCCTCTCCCGGAAAAACGTGAGACAAATACAGAGACTACTAACAGAAGATTATTATTTCAAAATCCTATCTCATCTAATCATTTGGCAAGAGATAAGTGTATAGATTTATTTGCTGAACAGATAAGCTATGATTTGATAAGATGTGATTTTGAAAAAAATGAATCGGCACTGGCTGTGTTAGACCAATGCGTTGAGATTGCAGTGACTACTTTGATGACTAGCAAGCAGACTGTGCTAATAAGCGGTGATATGATTCCTGCAGGCATTGTCAAATCTAGACTGCTAATGTTGGATTTGACGCATATGAAGTATGTGGTGCTTTCTTTTTTGGCAAACAAAAAGAAAGTCAAAAAAATACAAAGTTATTTGCTAGCATGTATGTTTAATGCAATTACATCGATTGACGTGACAGTAGCAAATGACCTTGCACGGAATGGTTATTTTGACGAAAGGGGGAATCCCGTTTGAAAAATCCGATTAAAGAATACAAACGCTTAAAACGAATTGTTGATTATTACGAAGACAACATGCTTGCAATGCAACGTTGTAGAAGATATGCCGAATTTGGCCTGTTGCTATTAAGCAATGTACAGCCGGGAGATAGGATTTATCTCATAGGCGCACAACTGTTAATTTTTCAGAAACCACTTTGTTGCAGAGTCGAAAAGGTGGAGTTTATTGGCAATAATGACGCAAAAATACATGTCAAAGATATCCTGACTGGCAACAGATACATGGTAAGAAACCGTCACCATAATATATTGTTTTTTGCAAACAGGCAACAGGCACAAGAGGAACTGCAGAGGAGGCGGAGGCAATGAGAGAAAAATATTTCGTCCTTTTTTGGAAGGCTCTGACCGCGCGATACTTCGCACCTCCGTTTCAGCGGCAGTACAGAAAAAGAAAGTTTTAGAAAAATACAATCCCGGAAAAAAGGCGCACATTTTTGTAGTGAAGAAAAAGATTGTATAAAAAAAGAACCAGGTAAGCGATGCGCACAAACCCAGTTCTTCCCTCATCAAAAATAATAGTAACATATCAAAATGTTTTTAGCAAGAGGAGCTGGGACAATGGCAACAAGAAAAGCAAGATCAATGGAAACATCAAAAGGTGCTTATTTTCGAATGATAGATTTGAAAATTAAGGACGCCGAAATTACTCGCGATGAAATTCGGCGTGAGCTACGGCAATACATCAACAAACTGAAGTCAAATGGAAGTGGCGAACTGAGAGGCATTGACTATTCAAAAGATAAAGTTTTGAGTAGCTCAAAAAATGTTGATTTTTGCACTGCGGTTCAAAAGATTGATGGATTGCAGCTTAATCTAAATCGTGTACTGGATGAAATTGAAGATTTAAGAGAAAAGCGAAAAAGACTTATTAACATTTATAAAAATGATGAGGATGTAGAAGCAAAAGTATTTTATTGTCGTGAAATACTTAAGTATTCGCAGGAATTGACGGCGACGCAGATTGGCTACTCAGTGAGGCAGGTGCAGAGGATTGAAAAAAGAATTCGGGAAAAAAATAAATTGTAGGAGTAAAAGAAATCATAGATAGCAGGTGATGATATTGGAACAGATTAACGGTCAGATTGAATTGACGCAGTACCTAGAATCAAAAATAAAAACTGGAAAGGTCATGGATTTAACTTCTTATATTAACAGCCAAGGCAAAGCACAATACGCACAGATTCAAGAAGTTGTTTTCAAGTCATACGAAGATTACAAGGAAGATGATGATTTCTTGCAAAGAATGACAAATGCAATTTCTATTTATGTGTTAAGGCGTATCAAAGGGATATATGGATTATTTAAGAAAGGAAGCGATATTACATGGCAAATAGGCATACAATTACAGACCTTTATCAGATGCAATCACTTCCATTGTCTGCAAAAGTAAGAATGACAGCAAGGCGAATTGATGATTGGGTTAATCAGTTTGGTGAAGATGGTGTTTATGTAAGTTTTAGCGGTGGAAAGGATAGCACTGTTTTGGCACACATAGTCAGATTGATTTGCGGATATAGGAATATCCCGCTTGTATTTGTGGATGTTCCGACACAATATCCAGAATTAAAACAATTTGCTATGACATTTGACAATCTTGAAATTTTGAAACCGAAAATTTCATTTACAGAAGTATGTAGCAAGTATGGTTTTCCACTTTTTTCAAAAGAAATTTCTTCAACAGTGTACGAAGCAAGAAAATATTTTGAAAAACTTGACGAGTTGAGAAAACAAAATAAAATCTTAACGAACGAACGAACGAACGAACGAACGAACGAACGAACGAACGAACGAACGAACGAACGATTCCGTATGCTTACAGAGTAGCAGACCTTGTCGGAATGGACAGACGAAGAAACAAAGACGACGAACAATACAAAAATTTGAAAACGGGGAATATCCCTAACATTACAAGCAGAACAAAGATGTTGCTAGGCGTTTATCCTCATAGAGAGAATGGTGTTGAAACAGAGGAATATTCTAATATGTACGACAGGAGCAAATATTTGTTTATGCTTGGAGCAAAATTTGATATTGGAAGTCAATGCTGTTCGCTAATGAAAAAAGAACCAGTTCACGCATATTTCAGAAAAACCGGCAGAAAGCCTATAACTGCACAGATGGCTTCCGAAAGCAAATTGCGTACACAGAAATGGTTACAAAATGGTTGTAACGGATTTGATTTAAAAATTCCAACAAGTAATCCAATGTCATTTTGGACGGAACAGGATGTGCTTGCTTTACATCAAAGAAAATAACTTGCCTATATGTTCCGTATATGGAGATGTAGTTATTGATTATCTTAAAATGGGACAATGCGAAAATCAAATGTCATTTGCCGATTATGGTATTTTCGATAACGAAAGACCGTTGCTAAAGACAACAGGCTGTCAAAGAACCGGCTGTGTACTATGCGGTTTCGGATGCCACTTAGAAAAAGAGCCGAATCAAAGGTTTGTGAATTTGAAAGAAACACATCCCAAATTCCATAATCTGCTGTACATCTTGAAAAACAATGGCGTGACATACGCAGAAGCTATTGATTGGGTAAATGAACATGGTGGATTTAATATTAAGTATTGACAACTTCCGCACTGGGAAACTGGTGCGGAGAAAGGAAATAACTATATGAATTTAAAGCGTAGACTTAACAGACATTTCCACACAAAAAGCAAAACCATCATACGATTAAACGTGGTTGAAAATTCAGATATTTTATATGGTTTGTTAGGTTGACGGATTTATCAAGCATCTAAAATATGAGCGAGATTTGTGGGCGGTAATTTGCTAGGTAACCATTGAATAATTACGGCATAGGTGATATAATTTTTTTATCAATTTAGCCTGCAAATAAAAAAGTCAAGGATAAATTGAAGAACATTGAAAATTTTATACAGGTTAAAAATTGGGTATCGAAATAAGACCACCACACTAGTGCTGGTCTGAAAATATTAGTGGATAATTAAGATTCTCAAAGAGATGAAAGATATTCCTTCACTCGACCATAGTAAATCCTTAGAAACTTGTTGGCACCTGCGGTCATATAGACATAGTAAGGCTTACCTTGTGCTCGTTTCTTGTCTAAGAACTGATACACAGGGTCATCTTTGGGATGTGTTTTAATTAAGACATCCATTATCTGAAACAAAGTTTTTCTAAGGTCAGACGAGCCGCGTTTGAAGTTGGAACACTTTTTTGTTCATATTTTCCGGATTCATTGACCCCAGGGTCTACACCTGCAAAAGCAGTAATCGCTCCTTGATGGGTAAAACGGGAAACATCTCCAATCTCAGCCATCAACTGAGGACCGAGTGAAGCTCCAACCCCTTTCATTGCCATGACAATAGGGTATTCAGGAAGTTTGGATGCGGTTTCGTTCATAAGTGTGCGTAGTGACTCAACAGTTGCAGAGGCGCTGTTAAGTTGGTCTACAGCCTGCTTGATAATAAGTTTTGTAATGTCATCCTTTGGAAGTACAGGAACAAGCTCCTTTGCTTTTCCATAGATTTCTTCAGCTTTTGACTGACTGAAGTTGTACTTCTTGCGTTTGCACCAGTTTTGATAATGGTCGATAAAGGCGTTTTGGGACATCTTACGGACACAATCCACATGCCAGTATGTAGATGCAAAATCAACCCATTTCTGGTCGCCATCACTACGTGCAGGACTGTCGAAGTAAGTGTTGACACCGGGATAGGTTTGGTCAAGGATGCCAATAAAGTTATTCTTCATAGCCGTCTTGTGTTTCATATAGAAGCCAAACTGACGGTTCATGGTTTTAAGCTGATTGCGTAATTCATCCATAACACTATACTGTTTAAGATTTTGCCATTTGTCAAGTGCATATCGTGCAATCTTAACGGCATCCGCTTTATCGGATTTGACTTTGCGAAGTGAGTTATTATCAAAATCCTTGATAAGTTTCGGATTAATGGCACTGACGAAAAGGTTAGCCTCTGAAAGTTGATGTGCAAGGACTTCGTAATAACGTCCTGTATGCTCCATCACGATTCGTGACTCGCCTTCAATAGAATTGATTAGTTCTACAAGTGAATTGATGTCACTGGTTGTGTGTTTGATTTCAAAGGGGGAGGAAACAATTTCACCGAAAGGTCGCATAATAGCAACCATACTTTTACCCTTAGAAACATCGATACCTACTGCGTTCATAAATTAGTCACTCCTTAAGATTATTGCAATGGATAAATGCCAGTTTTACTCATTGCCTATTCAATCTACTGTGGTGTGACACGAATGTACCTATGGCGATTCAACCTGCATAAAACGAACGCTGCGAATGAGGAGCTGGTTATCAGTCTAAACTACGGACGCAAAGTCCAAGAAAGGGAAACGATATACCGATTGCTCCATCATTATACAGCTTAAGCAACAAGATGGATAATTCCTTACTGGCTGTAAGGGATATTAACCATAAATATATTGTAGTAGAAAGGAGAAAATTATATGAGAGTAGCTGTATTTTTAGACGGTGCAAATTTCTTTTTTATGCAGAAAGATGAGGGTTGGTTTGCAGACCCTAAAAAGGTTTTGGATTATATTCAAAATAATATAGGGGAAATTGAAGATGCGTATTATTATATCGGTCAAGATGCTCCACCTGAGACTAAACAACAGGCTTTTTTAGATGCACTTCCTTCAATGGGATATACACTTGTAACAAAACAAATTAAGACCATTTATGATAATAAGACAGGTGAAACAAAGAGAAAAGCTAACCTAGACATTGAAATTGTGTTAGATATGTTTAATACTATTGAAAATTATGATTATGCAGTTTTAATTAGTGGTGACGGAGATTTTGAGCGAGCGTTATCGTTACTTAGGTCTAGAGGAAAGAGATTTTCGGTAATTGCAACTGATAAATATATGGCAAGGGAATTACGAAGTGTTACTGGTAGACATTATATAAAACTTGAAGATATCAAAGACTATGTTGAAAAGGAATCAACACCACTCGCATAGCAGGAGGTTTTATGCTTCACATAGTTTGTTTTTTTCTTTTAAAAATTTACATTATGTTCAACAGTGTAATACTCCATAATAATTATAATACCAACCGTCATGCTGGATGGTTGGTATCTTTTTTATTTATGTAAGAATAGGAGAATCGGCGCATGATTTAATTAACTAAGAGCAAAGTGTCAGATTCTGACACAAAATATATAAAAAGTTGAAAATAATGCTTGACATATGGTACACCCTATGATATACTATAATTGTAGGGAGGGGAAATAAGAAAGAAAGGAGGAGACCTAATGAGTAAGAGGTCAAAAAACACTTACTTAAAAATTGAAAATCGTTGCTTTGGTGGTAACCATTCTCCAAGGTATTACATCAATTGTAGCAACGATAATATCGGTTTTTAAGTAAGTGCTTAGGGTGGGGGAGGCAAATGCCTCTTCCCATTAATAAGTATATACTCATTAGGGCAAAAAGTCCATGTATAAAATAATTATTTTGTCACAGATGGTTTCGTTATTTACAATGGTATGTTTGATGATTTCCTTGAAGGAAATGCTTCTAATAGCTCCGATTGTATTGACGATTGTATCAATAATATTAAATATTATTGTTTGCAAAGTGAAAGGTGGTGAAAAGCGTGGCAAATGCACAGACTAAAGCCAGTAAGAAGTACCAGGATAAAGTTGGACTTGTTGCAAAAACGTATAAACTAAAAAAGACTTTAGTTGACGAATTTGCGGAAAAGTGCAAGGAGAATGGTATAGCCACATCCAAACAGATTTCTATTATGATGCAAGCATATATTGACGACAACTAAATTTTTTGGATGATTTTGTGAAAAGCGGAAGAATTAACGAAATACCGTTAATCTCTCCGCTTTTTGCATTTAGAAAAAAAGTTAAAGATGTCGTGGAAATGTCGTGTTAAGGTGTGTTATTATGATATCGTGGATAAAAAAGAAAGCCACCGACGGAAAAGAGGTCAAGCAATTGGTCTCTTTTTTTCGTGCATAAAAGCTCTTTTGATAAGGGAAAGAAGGTGAGAACGATGAACAAAGTGCAGCCCATCCGTGATAAACAGTTGGTAAAAGATATTTACCAATATCTTTTGGAACAGAACCAGCGAGATTCAGTGATTTATGCTGTGGGAATTTATACAGGATTAAGAATATCGGATATCCTTGACTTGAGGGTGCGATGTTCGAGCAAAAGAAAATATTACTTTGTATGAAAAAAAAAACGGGTAAAGAGAAATTCATTCCGATAAATCGTTTTCTCAAAAAAATATTGAACCAGTTTATTGAGGGACGTAGAGATTACGCGTATTTGTTTTTATCACCAAAGCCGCCAAACAATCCACTAACGCGGCAAAGAAGTTTATAACATCTTGTCAAAGGCAAAGAGAGCATTTTGGTATTGAAGAAAGGATTGGAACTCATACACTACGTAAAACCTTTGGATATCATTATTATCTAAAGACGCACGATGTGGGAACGCTTATGAAATTGTTCAATCATTCATCGGAAACAGTGACTCTTTGTTATATTGGCATAACAGATGATACGCTAGCAAGTGTATATAAAGATGTTGACCTTTTGGGTTAGGTCTTTATTTTTTTGACTTTCAATTAAAAAAACGGAAACACTAGATGTCTAATCCTTGCGAATTGACATATTGAGACGTTGTAAAATATGGTGTTCGTTTTTTAAGAAACAACATAAGGAAGAAAGTATTCATCAAATTATTTGACAGAATTGTAAGATATGTCAAATAAAATGTAAAGACAAAGAGAAAGAACTGGTTCACATTCAGCGCGCCAAAAACCGTGTAGGTACTGTGCGCGCCAAAGGCGCATTGCGGGTCAGATGAGCCCAAAAGAAGGCTAGTTTTTTTTACAAAAAAATTGAGATTGCCATTTCCGTTTGGAGGTGAGTTGGATGGCGTCGGATGAAAAAAAGATAAAGAGCGTTGATGATATTACCGTATCCGCTAAAGTTATTGGTGAATTTATTGGCGTTGGTGACCGTATGGTCCGCCATCTGGCTGACGAAGGAATCATCAAAAGGAACAGTCATGGAAAATATCTTTTGTTAGAATCGGTCAAAAATTATATCTTGACACTTAAGGTATCAAAAGCAGGTGAATCCATTAAAACCGATTTTGATAAGGACAACTTGGACTTAAATCACGAAAAGGCGGTCAATGAGCATTGGAAGTCAATGATTACAGAGATTAAGCTTCAGCTCATCAAAGGACATGTACATAAGTCAGAAGATGTTGAGCGAGTTATGACAGATATGTTTTTAAACTTTAAAAATAAGATGTTAGCTTTGCCGCATAAACTGGCTCTTAAATTGGAGCATCGCGAGCGGCAGGAAATTCAGGAGACACTTCGTGAAGAAATAACAGATGCTTTGTCTGAACTGGCAGATTATACACCAGAAGCATTTTATTCGGATGAGCATATTGATATAGCGGATGATGTAATCCTACATTTGGGGGACGAGCAGAATGAGTAAGTCAAAAGCAAAAGCCCCAGTGAGCTATCATACACTCAAATTTATGGCAGATTTGAGTGAAAAATTGAGGCCTAGACCACCGATGACGGTGACGGAGTGGGCGGAAAAAAATATGATTTTACCTGCCGGCTCAAATGAGCCTGGACACTATTCGTCAAAAAATATGCCTTTTCAGCGGGCTATTATGGATGCCATTACGGACCCCTATGTTCAGGATGTATCAGTGATGTCATCAGCCCAAATTGGTAAGACTACGATGTTGCTTTGCGGTATCGGGTATTACATAGATTACGAACCGGCTACACAATTGCTAGTTCTTCCGACATTATCGTTGTCGGAGAAGTTTTCTAAAACGAGACTTGCGACAATGATACAGGATGTTCCCGTACTGTCGGAAAAAATTGCTCCGGCAAAGTCAAAAGACAGCGATAATACGATATTATTCAAACAATATGCTGGAGGTCACATTGTTTTAGCAGGAGCGAATTCAGCAGCTTCTCTTTCGTCCATGCCTCTGCGGATTATATGGATGGATGAGGTTGACCGTTTTCCGGAATCTGCTGGAACGGAAGGAAATCCAATTAAATTAGCTGAAAAACGTTCCACGACATTCTGGAATCGAAAGCATATTAAGACATCAACTCCAACGAATCGCGGAACAAGCAAGATAGAATCGGCTTATAACGCTGGTTCGATGGAAGAGTGGTGTGTGCAATGCCCGTGTTGCGGTACATGGCAGCCATTTGAGTTTAAACGAGTTGTTTTTAAAACTGTAGCAATGGCGTGTGTCGATTGCGGCGAAGAAATTGAAGAACGCTACTGGCGTGAAAGCCCGCAAAAATGGATAGCTGCACATCCGGAGAGAAAAAAGAGCAGAAGTTTCCACATAAACGAATTAGCGAGTCCGTTCGTTACGTGGGGCGAAATTATTGCTGAATTCAAGGCCGCGATGGAAAAAGTGAATACATTCCACGATGTTGAGGATTTGAAAACGTTTATTAATACAACACTTGGGGAGGTTTGGGATGAAACCAAGCAGTTTGATGACAATTCGCAGGTGGATAACGAAACATTAGAAAAACGGGCGGAATATTACGATGCTGATTTACCGGATGGAGTGTTGATGTTGACGGCAGCAGTCGATGTCCAAAATGATCGATTTGAGGTTGAGATACGTGGTTGGGCACGTGAGTATGAAACATGGGGAATTTATAAAACAGAGATTTATGGGAATCTCGAAAAAAATGAAGTTTGGGAAGAACTAGAAGATTACATTAGCCAAACATTACACTTTGCAAATGGCAATTCTCTTGGCATAGCTGCGACAGCAATTGATACTGGCGGTAATCATACAAATATGGTTTACAAATGGGTAAAAAGAATGACCCAAAAGGGTAAATCTGTTTATGGTATCAAAGGATATGCACAAAAAGCAGGTATTCCACTTGTGTATAAAGTAAGCAACGTAGACATCAAAGAAGAAACAACATCCGGCAAAAAAGTTGTGGTAGATCATACGAAACTGTATACCCTTGGTGTTGATGCCGGAAAAGAAGATATCCAGAACAGGCTTAAGATTGATGAGCCGGGAGAAGGATATTGTCACTTTCCGGCCAATAGTGGACGAGGTTACACAACAACGTATTACAAAGGTTTATTTTCGGAAAAAAAAGTTACTAAGAAGGTCAGAGGTGTAATCAAAGAAGTATGGGTAAAGAAAAGCGGCATCCGAAATGAGCCGCTTGACCTTTTTAACTACGGATATGCAGCATGCATGATAAAACGTCCAGCGTGGAATGTGCTGGAAGAAAAGATTGAACGCGGCATTGATTACATGAAAAAACAGAAAAAGAAGACGGGTACCACAAGGAGAAGTCAGAAAGGAGTGGAGTGGTGATGAGCAATGCTATTCTGGAAATTAAGAGAAAGCGTTTGGAGCTTTACTATGAAGCGGAAGAAAAGGTATTAAATAGTCAGTCTTATACCCTTGGAAGCAAGACGCTTACAAGGGCTGATTTGATGGCAATTCAAAACATGATAAAAAAATTGGAAGGCGAGATTGCATCGCTTGAACAGTACGGAACGACAAAAAGAAGGTCAGTCCGTATTGTTCCGGTTGATTAGGAGGCAGTATGAATGTATTTGACAAGATGGTAGAAGTTGTGTCACCAGAGATAGCAATGAAGAGGCAAAAGGCGCGAGGAATCCTTGCCATTCGAGATGCGCAGCTTGATAACCTGGATAGATTTATGAACTCCGGATATTCAAATGGTGGTGCATCACGTAGAAAGAGATTCGCAAAAAAATGGAAATTTACAAGTGGTTCTCCAAAACGAGATATCGAAGAGAATCGTAAAGTCCTTCGCGAGAGGTCGCGCGATTTAGCGATGAATACTCCGCTGGGTGCGGCGGCTATAAATTCCACCAGAACAAATGCGATTGGATGCGGTTTGATTCCAAAACCCAAAATTGATTATGAGTTTTTGGGGATATCAAGAGAGGAAGCCAGGACACTCGAAAGGGAGATTCGGCAGGAATTTAGGATTTGGGCAGAATCGACTTTATGTGATACTGCCGACCAAAATGATTTTTACGAATTACAGCAGATTGCTTTTTCGGACTGGTTGAGAAACGGCGAAGAATTTGCGCTAATTTCATACGATGAAGAGAGGGAATATCAGCCGTATCAGTTGCGAATACGGTTGATTGAAGGCGACAGAGTGAGCACGCCGGGAAGTCTGAATGGCGATTATTTTACAGATAAAAAACTGGAAAATGGAAATCGAATTGTTAATGGCGTGGAGATAACGGACAGCGGAAAGGTGGTAGCATACTACATTTGCAGTCGCTTTCCAAATGACTATGATTCGACGCAGACAAAGTGGGTACGTGTTGTCAAACGTGGTGAGAAAACAGGCAATTTGAATATATTGCATGTTTTTAATGCAGAGCGTGCCGGACAATATCGAGGTGTTCCATTTTGGCACCTGTAATCGAATCCATTAAGCAGATTTCGAGATACACAGACGCAGAAATAATGGCAGCAGTCATTAACAGTATGTTTACCGTTTTTATCACAACCGAGCAGGGAGATGAGATATCCGAGTTTGGTGGCGAAGAGGATGAGATTGATGAGGAATTGGAAGATGAAGAGGTGACGCTTGGAAGTGGCACTGTTAATTTTCTGAAAAACGGTGAGGATGTTCGGACGGTAGCTGCTACTCATCCGACCGGAAATTTTGACCAGTTTTTTGGGCGAAGAATGGCAAAAACTTGTTGGTGCAGCATTGGAAATTGCACCGGAAATTCTGCTGAAAAGTTTTAACAAAAGTTTTTCTGCTTCAAAAGGGGCGATGAACGAAAGCTGGAAAGCGATTAAAATGCGCCGTGGATGGTTCATTAATGATTTTTGTCAAGTGATATATGAATTATGGCTTGCCGAAGCCGTGAGCAAAGGAAGAATCCATGCTCCCGGCTTTTTTAATAATATTGCTATACGAAAAGCCTACTCCAATTGCACTTGGGTAGGTCCAACGCAAGGACAGTTAGAGCCTGGCAAAGAGGTGGCGGCAGCTGTACAGCGTGTCAATGCAGGGTTTTCAACACGAGAGGATGAGTGTGCGGCGTTAAATGGCAGCGACTTTGACGATATTGTGCGAACGCTGGAAGTTGAAAATGGGTTAATGCGGAAAGCAAATAAAGTATTAGAGGAGGATTAAACAATGGCAGTTGAAATTAATGTGAAAGGTCCAATTATTTCGAATTCGCAAAAATGGTTATATGATTGGCTGAAAATGGAGGCTTGTGCTCCAAAGGACATCACGGATAAGCTGAATGAGGCGAATGGCGAAGATATTGTGTTGAATATCAACTCAAATGGTGGTGTTGCCGTTGCCGGCTTTGAAATCTACACTTTGTTAAAGAGTTACGAGGGTAAGGTTACAGCAAGAATTGTTGGAGCGGCTATGTCGGCGGCATCGATTATTGCCTGTGCGGCTGACGAATGCCTAATCAGTGATGCAGCGATTTTTATGATACATAATACTCGGTGTTACGCGGAGGGGGATTATCGTGATATGGAGCAGGAAGCAGATGCCTTGAAGCAGTATAATGAGGCAATTATAAATGTTTATGAAAAACGCACAGGTAAAACAAGGGAAGAATTGCAGGAATTGATGGACATAATACTTACATGTCCCCTAAGAGAGCAATTGAACTTGGGTTTGTCGACGACTACATGTTTAAGGAGTCCGAACCAAATAACCAAAGCGGACTGTTTGTTGTGAACTCGGAAGCTCCAGTGATTAGTGAAGCAGTGGCTCAAAAATTGCAACGAGCAGTGCTGCTTATGGAGGATAATGGAAAATCCACTGAATCCCAAAAGGGGGACGGTGATTTATCAATAACAAATAAAAACGGAAAGGAAGGTAACACGAAAATGACTTTAGAGGAATTTTTGAAAGAAAATCCAACGGAACAGGCAAGTTGACCGGATGGTAAACGAAGCGAAAGAGTCTGGGATTGAGGAAGGTGCTAAAAATGAGCGCACACGTCTTCAGGAGTTGGATGCAATCTCGAAAACTGTGACGAGTGAGGCGCTTAATGAGGCAAAATATGGTGAAAAGCGTACGGACGCTAAAACCTTGGCGTATGAGTGTCTTATGGACGATTCTAAACGTGCAGAGGCTTACATGAAGAACGCTACACAGGATGCTGATAATTCGGGAGCAGCTAGTGTACCGGCACAGGCTGAGGACGAAGATGTGACCGAAGCAGAAAAGCAGGCAGAACGCCTTGCAAGTGTCGCCAATAAACGAGGAGGGATGAAATCATGAGTAAACGGTTAAACACAGTGGACGATATGAAGATGGATAATCTTATTTACGACCACTTTAAAATTATTGATGCGAAAGTCGTTCCGGTGACGGTACCTGATGGAGCGGGGACACTGAGACGTGGTCAGTTGCTGGATTTTGATGCAGAAAAGAAGACGTTTGCAGTGCATGCAAGCGGAGGAACAGCCAATTGTATTGTATGCACTGATACGGAGTATACCGAAGAGGACAGTAGTATTCCTACTTCGGCATATATTTCCGGTGACTTTAGAAAGTCTGAAGTTATATCTTCGGTTGAATTGGATGTTGTCGATGACGAAAATCTTCGTTCGGCAGGAATTATTTTGAAATAAAGGAGGATAAAAAATTGGTTAGAGAAACAACAACACTCATTGAGAGTGTAAAAAAGATGTATCCGGTGTTGATGTTTTTGAAAAACAGATATTTCCCGGATGGAAGATGCTTTTATTCGGAGAAAGCACTGGTTGAAATGAAAAAAGGCGGACAGAAGATTGCACCTTTTGTAATCCCTGTTGTTGGTGGAATTGCGATGGAGAAAGAAGGATATCGAACAGAATACCTTGATGGACCATTTATTGCACCGAGAATGCCAATCACGGCGGATGATTTGGAAAAAAAAGCATTTGGTGAGTCTCCCGAATCTGGACGTTCTCCGGAAGAAAGAGAAGATGAACTGGAAGCCGAGAATATCGATGAACTTCGTAAATCTATTTACCGCCGTCACGAGAAAATGTGTGCAGAAATCATTACCACCGGCAAGGTGCTGATGAAACATTATGCGTCAGCAGATGACGCTGCGAAAGACAAGGATGCAGTTGAGAAATATTTTCAGTTTTACAACACAGAAGAGGGTTTCAAAAATCAGTATAAGCTGACAAAAAAAATTGCTGACATGACGGCAAATGAAAAAATGCTAGAACTTTATAAAATGGCTAATGTACTGATTGACCGTGGCATCCATGCGACCGACTTGGTCATGACTTCGGACGTAAGCATGGCGTTGATGTCAGATGAGAAATTCTTGGATTTCTTTAACAAGGCGCGGGTTGAGACTGGTATCATCGACCAGAAAATGCTTCCAGACGGCGTTGCTTGCAATGGAACAATCAACATCAATGGTCTTGTGCTTACTATGTTTACATATGCAGAAAAATATGTAGATTTAGATGGCAAAGAAAAGACACTTCTTCCAGCCGGTACGCTTGCGATGTTGACACCGGGAATGGGAGCTACAGCTTATGCGCAGGTCACATTTGTTAAAAAAGGTGATGGCTTTAAGTCCTATGCGGAACCAATTGTAATCAGAGTTCTCGATGACGAAAACAACAATATGGTAGATGTTCAGGCGTTCTCCCGTCCGATTCCATATCCAAAAGATTGGGATGGATGGCTTGTGGCACAGGAGCCGGGGGTTAGCAGTGTGTCAGATTCTGACACAACAACAACTGAAGAAAAGCAGACTGTAAGCTACAAAACGACGGAAGAAATTAACGCCATGACAACAAAGGCATCTGTGATTGAGTATGCCGAAAGTATCGGTCTGACAGGTCTTAGTGACAGCTCGAAACTTGATGAGTTAAAAACAGCAGTGATTAACTATCAGGAAGAAAAGCAGGCAGCAGGTGAGTAGCATGTCTTTTAAAGATGACTTGAAGGACGATGTTCAAAAAGTATTTTGCAATTCGGATGAATTTTTCGAGGAACACGAGGTTGACGGAAAGCCGATGATGATTAGCATTGATGAGGACGAGTTAATGCGTCGAAATCGTGCAAAGGGAACCCATGAACAGGGTGTGCACGATAAACAGGTGCTATTTTATGTCGCCGGAAATGTATTTGGTGCATTTCCGGCAGTCGGCCGTGTGATTCGTCTTGACAAGAAGAAATACCTTGTTGCTGAAGCTAGGCGTCAGGCTGGAATATATGAAATTTTGGTGGTGAGAGCAAATGCTTAATATTAAATTTGAACCTGAAAAGGATGCACTGGAAAGAATTACAAGTGCGATTGGTGGCGTGGCATACAAGGCACCTACTATCTTGAAAGATGCATCCAATGCAACTGGAAAGTATGCAATGAATCGAATTTTTCGCGAGATTGAAAAAAGATATGATTATGACGATCAGGCAATTCGTATCAAAAAAGCAATTAAGCGAAAGTCGGCTACATATGCAAATCCAAGGACTATTATTCAGGCGAGTTCGACGATGAATAAGTTGCTAAATTTCCATGTTTCTCCGCGTATGGTAGCGATTACTGGAGCACGTCCAGATGTATATAAGGCGCATGTATTGAAAGGTAACGGAGATAAGCTGGTTATTAAAGATGGGTTTAAAGGCTTTATAGTAAGATTTCAGAACTGTCACGAAGAACTGGTTGCTAGAAGCAGCAAAGAGCGATATCCGGTTAAGACGTTGTTTGCTCCGTCAGAGACGCATATGGCACGTCATGGGTTTGAAAACTCGGAAGAAAAGATTGAGAAAAAATTGGAAGAGAATTTGCAAAAGTTTACTCGTAAATTTATTGAAAGTCGAGGGTAAGGTGGATGATAGCTGAATGGTTACAAGAAAGACTATGTGCAGAACTTAGGGAAATTACAAAAAATATTGACTTCGAAGATCAAGATGGCAATCAGAGTGATTTGTCTGTATTTAAGCAATGTTTGCCACGGAAAGAAAATGAGGATGATTCAGACCCATTTCCATTTTGTGTTGTTAAGTTGGGCGAAAATGATGTGAAGTCGGTTTCTGAAAATCAAACGCAAACTGTAGTTTTGTATTTTGGCTTGTATTACGATAAGGCAGATTGCCAATATCAACACACAATGCTGACGATGATGGAAGCAATTAAACGCCGATTTTTGACAAATCCGATATTGGGAGAGTTTACATGTCATCCACAAATGAAAGGGGTATTAGACCCAGAGGATGAGATGACATATCCGAGATATTTTGGAGGAATGACACTTACTTTTGACTTGCCAAATTATGAAAGAGAGGATGAGTTTAGTTGAATAAGGAAGTAAAGGAAACTGCTGTGAAAGCAACAACTAAAAAGACGGTTACGAATACAAAGCGAGAAACTGTGATGTATATTGGACCAACTGTGCGAGGCGTTGTGATTAACGGCACATTATTTAAAGATGGTAAATTACCGGCACTTGTGAAAAAAAGAACAGAAGAAATGCCGGTGCTACAATCTTTATTTGTGCCTGTATCAAAGTTGGCAGAGGCACAGAGAGAGTTAAAAGATTCAAAGTCAGCTATGGCTATCTGCTACTCTAAGGCAGTGGAGGCGCTGACAGAAAAGGAGGATTAAAAAATGGAAGCAATTAAACATGGTGTTTACGCTGAACGCTTGGCAGCTCAAACAACAAGTACAACAAGTGTAACAAGCGGCATTCCGGTATATGTAGGAACGGCTCCGGTACATATGACGAAAGAGCCTGCTGTTAATACGCCGGTGCTCTGTACATCAAAGGACGATTGTTTGGAGAAAATTGGCTATCAGAGTGATTTTAAAAATTACAGTTTGTGTCAGGCAATGTATATGCATTTTATGCGAGAAGATTTAGAAGATGCGATTGCTCCGGTAATTTTTATCAATGTTTTGGACCCAGCTGTTCACAAGAAAAAAATGGACGACCTTACGGTACCGGTTGCAAATCGTGTAGCCACGATTCCAAACCGCAACTTGATTACAACGACCATGAAAGTAACAGCGGATGGAGTGGAGTTAGTCAATAATAAGGATTATGTTCTTACGTTTGACGAGGACTTCCCGGTTATCACGTTACTTTTGGCTGGGTCAGCGGCAGAGTCAACAGAGTTAGTTGTATCGGGTGACCAGGTCGACCCAAGTATGATTACAGAGGATACTGTGATTGGCGGATATGATGCTGAGACGGGGACAGAAAGTGGACTGGAAGCGATTCGCAAAATCTACCCAGTGTTAAATGTGGTTGGGGCAGTATTGGCAGCTCCCGGATTTAGTCATCATCCAAAAGTAGCGGCTGTTATGCAGTCGAAATGTGAACATATCAATGGCAACTTCACAATGGATTGTTTGATTGATGTGGACACGGAAAAATGTAAAAGATACGATGACATCCAGCGCTACAAAGAAGAATTGGGAGTATCGTCAAAACACGCTTATGTGATTTGGCCGATGGCTAAAAAGGATGGAAAGGTGTTATACGGGTCTGCGGTCGCCACTGCAACCGTGGAGGAGACGGATGCGGCGAACAATGATATGCCAAATGTGTCGCCATCCAATAAGCTGGCACACATTGATGAGGCGTGTCTTGCGGACGGAACAACCGTTTTACTCGATATGCAGCAGGCGAACGCTGTGAATGCGTATGGTGTAGCTACATTTCTCAACATGGACGGCTACCGCGTGTGGGGTAACTATTCCGCAGCGTACCCAGATACGAAAGTGCTGGATGAAAAATATTGGTCAGTCAATCGTTTCTTCACATGGAAAGGTAACACATTTGTTCTCGATTGTGTCAATCGGATTGATACGATTAATAACATCCGTGCAATTGAAGCGCTGGTCGATGAAGAGAATCTGAAATGCAACAGCTATGTTTCTGCCGGTGTGTGTGCTGGAGCAAGTGTGGAATTCAGAAGAGAAGACCATTCGGCAGATGATATCATGTGTGGAAATATTAAGCTACATATTTCTCTTGCGCCATACCTGCCGATGGAAGCCATCACGGCGTTGATGGATTTTGATTTGTCGGCATTAAAAGGTCAATTTGAAGGAGGTACAGAGTGATGGGAAAATCAAGTTCAGAAGGATTGATTCCGGAAGTCATTAATAACTTTAACGTTTATAATGGTGATGCAAACAGAATTCTTGGAATTTCAGAAGAAATTCAGCTTCCGGAATTTACTGCAATTACCAGTGAGATTAAGGGAGCCGGTATTTTAGGTGCCTATTCGGCAGCTATCCTCGGTCACTACGAAGATACAGATATTGAAATCCCATATAAAGCCATCTCACAGGATATGATGCAGTTTACACCGGGAAAGTATCATACCGTGACGTTTCGCGCAAATATGCAGTCAACTGTGCAGAAAACGCGAGAAAAGGCTAACAGAGGAATCAAGATTGTTGTTGGCGGTGTTGTAAAAGGATTTAAGCCTGGTTCGCTTAAAATTGGAGACCAGATGAGTTCAAGCATTACTCTTAATGTTACATATTTCAAATATGAGCAGGATGGGTTTACGATTTTTGAACTTGACAAAATCAATCCAAAACTTGTTGTCAATGACAATGACTTACTGTCAGACATTTTGAATAATTGCTAGGAGGTAGTTTGTGATGGAAGATGCAAATAAAAAAGTAGAAGATTCGCAGGAGACGACAATCGTTGGTCCTGTAAATGATGAGAATGTGTTGGTGCTTACAAAGCCGCTTAAGTTTGAGGGTAAAAACTATAAGGAACTTGATTTTACTCCGTTTTTGTCGGCTACGTATGAGAATGTAGATACAGCAAGAAGACAGGCTATTTCACTTGGAGTTGGCAACGACTATTTTATGGAAAGGTCTTATACGTTTGCCGCCTGCCTTGCAGCAGAGGTACTGGAACTTCCAGTTGAACTTTTCTTGAAGTTATCAATTGGAGACGCAATGTCGTTTAGAAATATGGTATATCGTTTTTTATAAAGTTGCAGGTCGACTTAAAAACAATGAGTGATTTACGAAAGTCGATGCTAATACTCTCAATGAGAACAGGGACATCTTTTGGATATTTACAAGAGATGTCTCTGCTTTCTTTATACGAACTTATGAAAGACTATGTGGAGGTGATGACAGATGGCAGGAGGAAATAGAAAAGAGTACAAAATGTACATTAAAATCGCAGGTGAAATTGATAAGTCACTGCCTGAATCGGCGCGATTGTCAAAAGCTGAATTGCGTGCGATTGCAAGAGAGGCATCTGCTGCATCTGTCGCTACTTCCACAAGTTTTCGCAAAGGACTTCAGGAATCGAAGTCTGTCTTTGATGAAACAAAGCCGATGTTTGATAAGTTTAGTAATGCGGCTAAAAAGGCAACTAAAGTAACAGTTGCAGCGGTTACTGCGGCATCTGTTGCACTCGGTACTTTTTCGGTAAAAACAGGCATGGCATACGAAAGTCAGATGTCTACTGTGCGTGCGTTGTCGCAAGCAAGTGATGCCGATATGCTACAGCTTGATAAAACAGCCCAGCACTTAGGAGCTACAACTGTATGGACGGCGAAAGAATCCGGGCAAGCGATGGAGTATATGGCAATGGCCGGATGGAATGCGAAACAGATGGTGGATGCTGTTCCGGCAACGATGGATTTGGCTTCGGCATCCGGAGAGGATTTGGCTGAAGTATCTGATATTGTCACAGATTCTATGACAGCATTTAATATGAAAGCAAAAGAAGCCAGCCATTTTACGGACGTATTGGCTGCGGCTGCAACCAGTTCAAACACAAATGTTGGTAAGTTAGGTGAATCTTTTAAATACGCTGCACCTTTGGCTGGATCTCTGGGATATTCCATTGAGGACACATCGTTGGCTTTGGGGTTAATGGCTAACTCTGGTATCAAAGCCAGTCAGGCCGGAACATCGATGCGCTCATGGTTGACAAGAATGGCAAAGCCAACGGATGAATCAGCTGCGGCCATGAAAAAGTTGGGATTGAGTCTAAAAGATTCCCATGGGAAAATGAAGCCGTTGAGAACAGTGATTAAAGAGACAAGAAGCGCTTTTTCCTGTCTGTCGAAATCACAAAAAGCACAGTATGCAGCAATGCTTGCTGGCAAGACAGGTATGAGTGGATTGCTTGCTGTAGTACAATCTGCAGATGGTGACTTTTCGAAGTTGTCCGATTCGATTGACAATTGTAACGGCGCTGCCAAAAAGATGGCAGAAACAAAATTGGATAATTTAGAGGGTGATGTCACACTCTTTAAATCTGCTATGGATGGCTCAGGATTGGAAATTTACGATGAAATTAAGGAGCCATTGCGCGATGTCGTCCAAGAGGGAACAAAGTGGGTGACCAACTTTGCAAAGGAATTTAAAGAGAACTTTCCGACAATCAAGAGATATGTGAGCGATGCGGGTGAAGCTATCGCTCAATTTGCCACCCCTTTAATTCAAGTAGGAGATTGGTTAGTATCTCATCCGGACGCTATTGTTGGAACGATAACGGGAATTGGAACGGCATTAATCACTTATAAGGTGGCTAGTGGTGTAACAAACTTGGCAACAAGTTTGAGCTCTCTTTCATCAAGTGGACTTGGTGTGCTGGGACTTACAGGGGCAGTAGGTGTTGTAACGGGAATCGCCGGGGCAATAAACGAAGCAAATCGCATCGCAAAAGATGCAAGTCTTGATGAACATTTTGGTAATGTTGCTTTAAGCATGGACGATATCAAAACGGTATCAAAAGAGATTGTTGGTGCCAAAAAATTAGAGCGTGTAAGCGAACTGTTAAGTTCTATGTCAAAGACAAAGGGATTTGCAAACGAATTAAAAGAGGCCAACAGTGCCATTAAAAAAATGCATTGGAAGACTTCTATTGGCATGGAATTTTCAGATTCCGATAAAGCAGATTATGAAACAAATGTAAAACAATATGTTGATTCTGCGCAAAAATTAATTGAACAGAATGGATATGAAGTTAATATCGCTACCTCGTTGTTGTTTGATGATTCTCCAGAAAAAACGCAGCTTTTGAAAAATGATAATTATTTTTACAAAGAGCTAGATGGCGAAGTAAGCAAATTGTCAGACAAGATTAATTCCAAGCTGCAGAAAGGGATTAAGAAGGGTTTTCACCTGATTTACAAAATGAGATAGATGGTCTCTTAAATCAGATGTCGGAAATCACGAACGCTTTTACAAAGGCAGATACAGAATCTAGTTGGAAGATTCTGGAAACTGAATGGAGCGGAAAAGCACTAACGGCGGATTCTTTTAAAAATTTAAAGAGTGAAATACAAAACAATATTAAAGAATTAGGCGATGGCGCAAAAGACGCTAGAGATACGGGTATTACCAATGCTGGAAGAAAAAAAAGAACTTGGGTATATCGACCAGAAAGAATATGAGGTAGAAGTAAAGAAATACAAAGATGCTTATGATAAAACTACTTCGGAGGCAAAAAATAGGGGGATTAAATTTCTCCTGAACTCAACCTTGGATACATATGGTGAAGATTTTCTTGATGGAAAGTTATCGGATGCGGATAAAGGTGCAATGGGAGATATGCTTTCGGATATTCAAAAAATGAAACCGGATTATACTACTTCAGAATCTATTACAAGCATTCAAACCGCATTGAGTCAAAATGCTCTGACAGATTTTGATAATTGGCTTACTAAAACGTTTTCTAAAGATGAAACCGGATTATATGGGCGTGCAGATAAGGAGGCTAATACATATGTGCAGGACTACTTTGGGAAAAAAGAAGGTGCTGGAACTGGTAAAAAAATAGTCAAAGCAAGGATACGGATTTTAGTCTTTATCCACAGTTTGACCTTAATAAAGTAAGCCAAAGTACAAATGAGGTAACGTCTAAAATCAAAGGTGATTTTAAAACACAGCTTCAAGAAGGGGTTAGTGCTGATATACCGATTAAAGCTACTGGTCATCTTTCGCAGCCAATAGATTTTTTGTACAAAGATGGAGGCGGTACTAGCCAAAGCAAAGGTAAGGTTAAGAAGCATGCTAAAGGTGGTATTTTTTCATCGCCGCATATTGGTATGATTGCCGAGGCTGGATATAGTGAATCAATCATACCCCTGGACGGTTCGAAAAATGCTTATAATTTGCTGGGTCAGACAGCTCAACTCATGGGTGTCGAACCGGGGCTTTCGGCTCTTGCCAATCAAGTTATTGTCCTGAATTCAGGAACAACTGGGAATCCAGCGGTACAAGAAAAGCAGTCGACGCAGCAGCCGGTACAAATTAATTTTGCACCTGTAATAAACCTGTCAGGTGATACAGACAAGAAAGAAATTCAGAACGTACTTAGTGACGAGTACGAGAAGTTTAAGCGCTTTATGAAACGCTACAACAAGGAAGGCGGCAGAGTAGAATTTTAGGAGGCAGTAAATGTTTTACGAAACGGAAATTGGTGATACATGGGATATGATTGCTGAAAAAGTATATGGTGATGCTAAGAAAGCGGATTTCCTCATTGAAAACAACCCGCTTTTAGTAGCAGTAGCAATTTTCCCACAGGGGATGTATGTATATGTTCCTGAATTGCCTGATGAGGACGATGGTGACGAGATGCCAGACTGGAGGTTATGATGGAAAATTCAAGAAAAGCAATTGTGTCAATTGGTTGTAGTTCGCAAAAAATAAAAAAATCAATCAAAGATTGTTTAGAGGGATTTTTATACGACGATGTGGCAAGTGGCTGATCGGACAGCATTTCGCTTACCCTCAATAACAGTGATTTACGATTCATTCGAGACCAAATGCCGAAGAAGGGCGATAAGCTAACACCAATAATTTCTTTATACAACTGGACTTCAAATGGAATTACAAAACGTATCCATGCCGGGCGTATGATTCTTGACGATTTGTCATTTGACGGAGCGCCTCACACATGTACGATTGGTGCTGTTAGCATGCCGGCGAAAGGTGAATTTAAGGATGGTAAACCTACTCATACATATAAAAGTGCATCGATTGAGGAGATTGCACGAAAAATAGCGAAACGTGCAGGTATTGCCCTGCATTATTCCGCACCGCATATTGTAGTAAAGAATGTTGAGCAGAGCAAGACGTCTGACTCTGAATTTTTGCTATCATTATGCAATGAGTATGGGCTAGGAATTAAGATATACAATGGGAAAATCGTTATATTTAACGAAGAGACGTATGAAAATAAGAGACCAGTTGCCAATATCACTTTACTAAAGGGAAATGTGGCATCTTACAGTTGGAATACGACGTTGCAGAAAACATACACAGGAGCAAAGGTGTCTTACACGGATGCCAAAACGAATAAAAAGCATCAGATTAAGATTGGCAAAGCAGGGAGGATGCTTAATGTCGATGTGACAGCGTATTCAAAAAGAGACGCACAATTAAAAGCAAAAGCTCTTTTGGCCGCAGAGAACAAAAAAAGAGTGACGATGACAGTTGATATAATGCCGAATCCAAAGATTATTGCGACAGCTACTGTGCAGTTAAAAAAAGCTGGGAAACTCTCAGGAAAATATTATGTGGATAAAGTAACTCACAAAGTTAGCAAAAGTGGAGGGTATGCGATGTCATTAGAATTACACAAGGTTTATAAAAGAACATGTCGTTAGGAGGCTATCATGATTAAAATAGGATTTGTGTCCGCGATAAGCTCAGATGGATTAGTGTCTGTATCGTATCCGGACGAAGATGATGCAACAACGGATTTCATGCCATTTCTCGAAGGAAATCCGTTGGAGGTAGATGATTTGGTAGCGGTGGCTTATACGTCATCGGCGCAAAGCGTGTGCCTCGGGAAAATTATAGGCAGGTGATAGTATGGCTAAAAAAAAGAAGAAAACGGTTAAAGTTTCAAGGAAAAAGGGCAAGGTCAAAGTCATAAAAGGAAAAAATGTGCTTTGGAAAAAAGCCTCTTTCACCTCCTCAAAGAAAAAGGTGAGTCAGCCCGGAAAAGTAATATCATCCTTTGGAGGGATTCGGTTTTTTGTAACAAAAAACACGGCATTAATCCTTGATAATTTAAAGCAAGAGGTGTCCGGACGATGGTCCGAACATGAGATTATCGGGAAAAAACCAAAATCAGAGTTTACAGGAGCGGATTTACGCTCCTTTTCTTTTGAAATTATGGTTGATATCAACTTGGGTTATAAGCCGCACAGCATTCTAAAAAAAATACATCGGTTAGTTGAAAAAGGTAAAGTTGATACGTTGATGATTGGGACGCACAAAATCGGAAGCAAATGGAAAATGACCAATGCGTCCGATTCGTTTGATGTTGTATATGCCGGCGGTGAGTTAGCAAAGGCATCCATATCCGTCACGTTAAAAGAATACTAGAAAGCAGGTGGTAACATTGCAATTTGGAACAGCTAAAATGACATTCGAAGATGATGTGGGTGAGCAGGAACGGTATGAGCAGTCTATCGGGATGCTGTTATCATCTGTCGAGGGAAGTTTTCCGTGCAATCGAAAATTTGGCATTCGACCAGACATTATTGACCAACCGGTACCGATTGCAAAAATGGAATACGTGCAAGACGTCTCTGAAAAACTGGAAATGTTTTTCCGGAATTGCTGGTTGATGATATTAGTTTTGAGCAATCTACAGAAGATGTGCTTTGTCCTCACATTTTTATTGCTGTCAATGAGGACTTTGAAATGGATGAGGATGAAGACTTTGATGAAGACGAGGTTGGAGAGGAGGATGAATATGAGCGTTTTTGATAATTACCCGGAAGTGTCATTTATTAACAATGCAACGTTGGAAGGTACGTTAAAAAACTGTAAAGAGTGGTACGAAAAACACCATGAAGAGCTTACAGGAGAACCGGTTGAACTTGAAGATACTGACCAAATTAAACTTCTTCTTGATACGATGGCATATATGCATTGGCAGAGGTTATGCTATATCGACCAGGTTGGAAAAATGAATCTGCTTAAATACGCTACAGGAGCATTTCTTGATAACTTGGCTGCGAATGTGTCACAACCACCACGAGATGCCGGGAAAAAGGCTCATGTAACCATGCGTATTGTGTTGTCTAAAAAATTGGAAGTTGATTATACAATCCCGGCAGGTACCATTTTTTCTGCTGAGGATGATGTTTTCTTTGAATCAGAACGCGATGTGATTATATCTGCTGGCGCACAAATGGGAGATGTCCTGTGCCTTTGCACAGAACCAGGAACAGATGGAAATGGATATAAAGAAAGAGACATATCCGAAATCGTAACTCCTTTGACCTATGTGCAGGAGGTTTACAACATCACCGCATCTTCCGGAGGCGAAGACGAGGAAAGCGATGAAGCATATGCAGAAAGCGTATATTTGGCTGCTTCAAAACCAAACACCACGGGAAATGAAGATGGTTATGAATATATAATCCGTCAGGTCAGCTCTCAGATTGGTGACATACAGATTCAGACTCCAACGCCGTTGCATGTTGACATCGTCTTTCTGATGAAAAACGGCGAATGTCCATCGGATGAGTTAATAGCTGCCGTTGATGCAGCAGTTAAAAATTCAGCCAAGAAGTCATTAAACGATTACATAACGGTTAATAAGCCAGAGACAGTGGATTATGCAATCAACATCAAATACTACATTAATGAATCTGATCGTTCGAAAGCTGCTGAAATTCAGAAAGCTGTAGTGGAGGCGGTTGAATCCTACAAGCAGTGGCAGTCAGAAAAGATTGGGCGCGACATTTCCCCGTGGAAACTGATATACCACATTATTTCGACCGGCGCTAAACGAGTTGAAATAATATCTCCAACTGCAACGACAATTGCAGTTGGGAAAGTCGCAAAGTGCACCAGTCAATCTGTGCAATATGGAGGTATCGAAGATGACTAACTATGATAATTTCGAACACGGATACAAAGGCATTATGGATGTCCGGCTGACGGACTTATATCCGATTGATTCAACCGAGATTCGATGCTTATCGTATGTCGATGAAATGCTGACAGCCGAATTTCAAAAATATACGGAAAGGATTGTACTTGCATCGAATGTCGAAAATCTTCCGGAATCAATCCTGGATTATCTTGCGATACAATACCACATTCCGTACTATGATAGCGCCTTTGATATTGATAAAAAGCGCGCGCTTGTCAAAGAGGGCTATCAGTGGTCGATGACAGCAGGAACAACCGACTGCATCCGGCGCTTAACTAATGCCATATTTGGCAACGGAAAAGTGATTGAGTGGTATGAGGATGATTCCATGCAGGAAGGCGAATTTGACATTGAAATTAATGAGAAAGATATGACAGAAGACATAGTTAAGGATTTTGCGAGAATTTTAAAAAAGGCCAAGAACTCACATAGCAAATTGAGAAATGTGGTGAATTCACACAACATGGAACATGCTGTTTATGTGCTAAATAAAATGCTTGTTTACGATAATATCGTCATATCTTAGGAGGTGAAAAAGTGGGATATTACACTCAACAAATTGTCACAGAAAAAGGAAGCGAAGCAATTGCAAGAACAGTTGCGAAACAAAGCACGCTCACATTTACATCAATTAAAACAGGAGCTGGAAAATATTCAATCTATGAAATTAGTAAGCTATCGTCAGCCACTGAATTAAAGGATGAAAAACAAACATTTGATATTAATTCGATTTCATCAAATGAAAACACAATCCAGTTGGCAAGTATCTTGACTAATGTTGGAGTAACAGAAGCTTATGAAATTTGCGAAATTGGATTGTTTGCAAAGGAAAATGACGGTGAGGAGTTTTTGGCAGCAATATCGTTAAATGCCGAAAATCCTGCGTTGATGCCAGTGTTTGATAAGGTGCCGATTGAAATGCAAGTTGGTGACTTTCTTGCAGTTTCGAATAGCGAAAATTTTAATATACAATATAAAAGCGCAGCTATATGTCACCATCGAAGAATTTAACCAAACAATAAGTGATGTGGAGAAATTCGTCAAAAGCAAGATTGAAGCGCAAGAGTTGAACACGAATGTTGATGCCAATGACATCATCGAGGACGGCATATACTATTGCAATTACAAAAAAACGTATTCAAATATTCCAGCCGCAAATGGCTGGTTAGTTGTAAACAAAGTTGCAGACAACATTGTAAAACAATTGTTTTTTCGCCACGGAACGGCAAACACCAATGATTATCAAATATATGTCCGGACAAAGATCGGAACCGATTGGAGCGATTGGACAAGATTGATCACCGTTAAGGATGTTGCATCCACATCTGTATATGGAGTAACTAAGCTGATCACGAGCGTATCAAACACATCAACTGCTTTGGCTGCTACTCCGAGTGCTGTCAAACTTGCTTATGAAAAAGCGGTTTCAGCTTTTTCGGGAAAAGGATTGCCGTATGCGATATTTGATGTGGCCGCTGATTCTACATCATCCGAGGCTTGGGTTGAGACATCACTTCCTCTTAAATTACAAAAAAGTGGTGCCGGAGATAGGATAAGCAGCTTCACACACGGTGGCAATAACTTCATCTACTGCCCGTTTTCCGGCATCGTAGATATCGGCATAAATGTTTTTGCTACGGCATCTATCAATGGGTACTATTATGCAAGGTGTTATCAATATAACGATGATGGCTCTGACGAATTGCTGGACTTTACCGGATTAGGGGGCTATACCTCTGCTGGATGCCAAGGCAGTGGCGGCATGAAAGTTCATGTCACAGCCGGGACATATATTTACATCAATGTGGCTGCATCAACTGCAATTAAAGCGGCCGCTGCAAATAGTCATATTCGTTTGCAGTATACAATGATTGATTAGTACAAAAGGAGGTTTTTACGATGAAAAAAATCAAAGAAGTTAGGAACGATACGCTCAATGCGTCAATTATGACCCAGGATTACGTTGTGGTGGACGGAGTTGAATACTATGGTGATTTAATCGAAGTTAGTGAGTATCATAACAGTGCGGAAGACAGAGAGCGGCTTGCCAGAGAACAACCGGAGCAGATTGTAACCGGAATACTTGCTGTATGGGGTGATACTCCGCTTGTTGTCGAGCCTGAATTGGAGAAAGAAGGGAGGATAACGATGGCAATTGTTAATTTTATTCTGGCAAATTGGTTGGAGTGGCTTTATGCACTTGTCATATTCTTTTTATCCCTGCTGTACGGAAATGTTACTAGGCATTTGAAGAACGAGCGCGCTAAAAATGAAGCCATTGCAGAGGGCGTTCAGAGCCTTTTGAGGGAAAATATTGTTGGCAACTACAACAAGTATCAGGACCGGAAGCACTGTCCGATTTATGCAAAAGAATCGCTTCGGAAAGCGTATAAAGCGTACCATAACTTGGGTGGGAATGATGTGGCAACAAAGTTATACACAACTCTTTTGGCCATGCCAGAAGAGGTAGAAGAACAGGAGGAAAAATAATAATGGTAAAGAAACTGAAAAATTATGTAGTTAAAAAATATCGTGAAAACGAATGGTTGCAGCGCGCCACGCGCACATTTGCACAGGCAGCGGTCGGAACGATAACAACTGGTCTTTGCAGCGGAAAATTTGAATTGTCTGAATGGCGTACATGGATAGTGTCCATTGGAGGAGCAGCTATAGCTGCAGGAATTTCCGCTGTCATGAATATGGTAAAGGAAGGTAGATAGCATGAACATTAACAAAAAAAGTTAGCGAAGTCAATTAGTTATGGAGGGGTGCGAGATTTAAAAAGCATAAAGTACATCGTTTTACATTTTACCGGAAATAAAGGTGATACAGCCAAGAACAATGCATTGTTTTATGCTACAGGAAATGTGCGAGAAGCTGGAGCACACTTTTTCGTGGACAAGAAAGGGGAAGTATGGCAATCAATACCGATGGAGCGCATTGCCTGGGCTGTTGGTCATTTCTATACTGCTAAAAAAGGAGCTGCTTTTTATTATAAGAAGTGCACAAATGCAAACAGCGTCTCTATTGAGATGTGTGACTGCTTAAAAAATGTAGGTTGGGACCAGATGCTTGCAGTTCGAGAACTTGTGCAGTATATTCAAAAGAAATGTCCAAACGCGAAAACAATCATTCGTCATTGGGATGTGAATGGCAAAGAATGTCCTAAGCCAATGATTGGCAGCAATAATAAAAAGTGGAAGCACCTGCACAGTAAAATCGTAAATAACTATCAGTACAAAGCGAAAGTTGTAATTACGGCAGCTATCCGGTCATCAAAAGGTGTAAAAAAAGATAACAAGATTGGAAGTGTTAAACCGGGAGAAGTTGTAAAGATTTCCAAAGTTGTCGGAGCTTGGGGAAGGCTGCTGAACAAAAAGGACGGAAAGTGGCAGTGGGTTAGTTTGAAAAAAGTCAAGGAAATTTAAAAGATAAGAAAGGGCGGCTAAAGGCTGCCCTTTTTGTTCTACAGTCAGAGACGTTCATGTTTGAACGCCTCTTAGAATAAGTATTTAATTGCAGATTAATTCATTTCTCCAAGTCAATTAACAACTCGTCAAATTTTGTATATAAGTAATCAGCGGGAATACCTGCACTCATTTTTATATCAATCATTTTAAGAAGATCAGAATTGTTAATGCTTAAAATTAATTTACCATTTTCGCGGAGAGTACCTCTGATTGCTTTATCTGCATTTGAAGAAGTTCCTTTGCAAGAAATAATAATTGCAACACCTCTTAACGCTTTTAGATAAAGATATTTGTCAGTGGTGTATATTTCTTTTTGTGTTATTTCTTCTGTATAGTTCTTAAATTCAAAAATAATGTACTTTGAATTGAAACATTGTAATATAGTAGACCATAAGCCGCTTACTTCGCCGTCTTTTATCTTACATATTAGGTCAAATCTGTATAAGTCAGCATTGGAAGTTTGCTGTCTGTGCCATAAGGCAAGTTCATTGTCAAACAGATAATTTAATGTTTCATAACAAAGATTTTCATATTCTGTGTTGCCGTTTGCGTTTGTCCAATTTGCGATACGTTCTTTTAGCAGATCACCGTGTCTAACAGGCTGTGAAATCGTTTTTTCTTGCAAATCAAATAGTTGCGTATTAGGTTTTTCGGGAAAAAGGTCATTAACGGAAAAATCAAGTATAGATAATATTTTCCTTTTAAGTGGTTCATTGTCTTGTACAAGAAATAAAAGGTTTCTTATATCAAGAACAATGATGTTACCAATATTTTCTATTTTTATGCGTACATTGTTCTTTAGTTGGGTTCCAACAACCAAAATAGCAACGCTTGAGGTTTCCTGTGTTTCTAAAAGGACTTTTAGGCGACAGGCAGCGTCATACAACGAAGATGAAGGAACATAATTTTTTCGTGAATATTTTACTTCGATTAGGTATCGTGTATCATTTTTTGTAGCTAATATATCATATCCATTGTCATGGTATAGTTGGGTTAAGGTGGCATAAAAGCCATACATGCGAAAAATGTCCGCAACTAATTTCTCAAATTGAAAAGCAATGGCACTTGAAGAACCAGTAAACATATAAAATACCTCCGTGTGTTTTTGGATAATTATAGCGTTACTTGGATGAAATGGCAACTTTTCGTTTGGATGTAAGTAGAATGTAAGCAAAAACTAAGTTGCTGGATTTCTTTCTTGTTTAAAATATTTATATTTTTCAAAATTAAAATTTATATACCTTACAGAATACACTGAGCCAGTTTGGACAACTGACATTTTTTCCATCACAGTACTGAGTAAGAATTGGCTGCTCTACATTTGGTCTTGAAAGATATTCGCTGAAAATTTCATCCACAATAGCGGATATACTTTCAAAAATATTGCGCCCCGGAACAAATTTGTGGTCGTAGGCGGTGGAGGAAGTGATTGTGAAATCTTTTCCTTTATTTCGATACCACTCAGTGTAAACACGGTTTAAGGTAAATGACTGGATTGCAAGGATATTGGCGCGGATGGTTGCTTCCGGCCAGGTGGAATAAATTTCACTACTTGCAACATTTTTGATGTAGTCGCGGTATTTGACATAGTAATTTTTGGCACGGGTGTCTGATGGGGGACCATCATGAACAACAACATATTCCGGGATGACAACACGGCTTAATACAATTTCTCCGGTTTCTTCCACCGTTTTGATTTCACTTTCCGGTATTTTTGGCGGGTAATCGCCCCATAGTGTATGGTCAGGAATGACAAAAAGTTCCGCACTGTCGGTTTCGCCTGTGGCAAGAGGAAGCAGAGAAGTGTTCTGAATGGCTGTCTCACCGGAAAAAATTTCTGCTCCATTAATTTCGACCGATTCAAAACCGGAAGCGGAGATTGTGATGGTGTATTCCGAATACGGTTTGTTTGCAGAAGGGGTCATGCTGTAATCCACCGGCGGTGCGGCAAGTTCAATGTCATTTAACTGTCCCACGTTATTGGTGACAGCTTCCTCTATAATGTTTTCCGGTTCGTTTTCTGAGGTAATCTGCACGGTGGCATCAGGAATCGGAAAGCCTGAGTTATCCGACACAACGTGTATATTTAATTTGCCATAATTCATAAAAAAATCCTCGTTAGACATAGATTAGTATATTTTATGAACAATATGTGAAAAGTTTCATTTGTTATTGACATTGGCACGAAAATCTGGTATAAACATTAAGATGCTAACAGTTTGTATGCTAATGATTAAATGGCTATTGATTAGATATAGAATGATTTGGAGGTGAAAAACTTTGCAGGAACAGAAAAAAAAGAAGATTCGTTCCCGTGATATTACGCACCGCATGATTGTGATGAATCAGATGCATCGCAGGATGCTGGAGTGTAATCTGGAAGGAACCGGGATTCACAGAGCACAACATCGTCTTCTGATGACGCTTGCGAAACATTCATTTGCATCGCAGGTAGAACTTGCTAAATTTTTAGAAATTTCACCGGCGACAGTTGCCGTTGCACTGAAGGCGCTGAAAAAGTCCGAATACATTACACAAAAGATGCGTGAAGAAGATAACCGACGCAATTTTGTGGAATTGACGGAAAAGGGGCGGAAATTGGTAGAAGAAAGCTGTGACTTTTTTGATATGTTAGATGAACAAATGTATGTGGGATTCTCGGAAAGCGAAAAAGAACAGTTATGTGATTACTTTGACCGTATTTACGAAAATATGGAACGATTAAAAAATGCAGCGATGGAGGGACAAAATGAAACAGTATAAAAAGTATGTAATTCCTTATAAGTCAGCATTTATCCTTGGACCAATCTTTATGATTGTGGAAGTGCTTGGCGAAATTATTCTGCCGAAATTAATGTCTATGATTATTAACTATGGATGTGGGCAGGATGTTACGGTGGCAGCAAAAGGACCTGCTTACATTATCGGGATAGGAGCAGCTATGATTGGAACGGCTCTTCTTATGATGATGGGTGGCGTGCTTGGTGCTTATTTTGCGGTAAAGGCATCTGTAAATTTTGCCGGTGATTTGCGAAGAGATGTGTTTGCCAAAGTGCAGAAATTTTCCTTTGCCAATATTGAAAAATTTTCAACCGGTTCTTTAGTAACACGATTAACAAATGATATTACGAACATTCAGAATGTCCTGAGTATGGGACTTCGTATGCTTTTGCGTGCACCTGGTATGTTAATTGGTGGTTTGATTATGGCATTTCTTATGAATGCGAAACTGGCACTGGTTTTCTGTGTCGTAATTCCGGTTTTGATTATTGCACTTGCGTTTGTTATGAAGACTGCATTTCCGCGGTTTGACGTGATGCAGACAAAGATTGACGGACTCAATTCAAGAATCCAGGAAAATATCACAAACCAGCGTGTTGTAAAATCTTTTGTGCGTGATGATTTTGAAAAAGAGACCTTTGACCGTGCGAACAACGAATTAAAAGATAAAACACTTCGTGCGATGAAGGTTGTAATTCTCACAATGCCGATTATGACATTAGCAATGAACCTTACGGTTATGGCAGTTGTCTGGTTTGGCGGTCAGCAGATTTTGATTGGCAATATGCCGGTTGGAAACCTTACAGCATTTACTACTTATGTAACGCAGATTCTGATGTCGCTTATGATGGTTTCCATGATTATGATTCAGGGTTCTCGTGCGATGGCATCTTCTCATCGTATTTTGGAAGTGTTAGATACGGACATTGACTTAAATGATGACAATGCATCTGAGAAAGACCGCTTGGTAACATCCGGTGAAATCGAATTTAAAAATGTCTGCTTCCGTTATTATAAAAAACATAAGAAAAATGTTTTGCAGAATATTAATTTTACAGCGAAACCGGGCGAAGTGGTTGGTATCATCGGCTCGACAGGTTCCGGAAAAAGTTCTCTTGTGCAGCTGATTCCACGTCTGTATGACTGTGATGAAGGGGAAGTGTTAGTAGATGGCGTGAATGTAAAAGAGTATTCGCTGAATCATCTGCGTGACGGCGTTGCGATGGTGCTTCAGAAAAATACGCTGTTTTCCGGCAGTATTATGGAAAATCTTCGCTGGGGTGATGAAGAGGCAACGGATGAACAGGTGAAAGAGGCTGCAAAGGCAGCACAGGCCGATGGCTTTGTCAGTGAGTTCGCAGATGGATATGACCGTGAACTTGGACAGGGTGGTGTCAATGTTTCCGGTGGACAAAAACAGCGTCTTTGTATTGCAAGAGCACTGCTTAAAAAACCGAAAATCCTTATTTTAGATGACAGTACCAGTGCGGTAGATACAGCGACTGAGGCACAAATTCGGAAGAGTTTTTCAACGACTTTAAAAGACACAACAAAATTGATTATTGCGCAGCGTATTTCTTCTGTTGAGGATGCTGACCGGATTCTTGTTATGGATGAAGGACAGATTGTTGGACAGGGAACGCACAAAGAATTATTAGAATCCTGTGAAACATATCAGGAAATTTATTATTCACAGAGAAGCAAAGAGGAGGTGGCAGGATGAGTCAGGCAAAAAATCAGCCACATGGCGGCATGGGACCGGGACCAAAACATGGACCGGGCGGCCCGAGACATATGATGGGTGGCAAGCCAAAAGAATCACGTGCTACCATTAAAAGACTTCTTGAATATATGGGAAAAGATAAGATGCTTGTTGTACTGGCACTTGTCTTTGTGCTTGTGTTCAGTGGAGCAACATTAGCCGGTTCTTATATGTTAAAACCGATTGTTGACCAGCTTGGCAAAACGGCGTTACAAGTTGCTTCTTTGAAAAATAAAAATTTAGATTTTAGTACAGTGCTGGCAGATGGTACATGGACACTTTTGAAAGGTGTACTTACCATGTTGGTTATTTACGGCGTCGGAGTGCTTGCAAACTATTTGCAGCAACGTATTATGATTGGTGTTTCCCAGCGTGCGCTGATTCGTATCCGCAAAGATTTGTTCGACCATTTGCAGGATATGCCGGTTCGCTATTTTGACACAAATGCAACCGGAGATATTATGAGCCGGTTTACCAATGATATTGATATGATTGGTGAATTATTAAATAATACGGTTATTCAGTTGATTTCCGGTGCAATCAGTATTATCGGAACAACCATTATCATGATATGCTTAAATGTCTGGCTTGCTCTTCTTACCATTGTCATGGTTCCTGTTATGGTTAAGGCAGGTGGAAGTATTGCCAAAAGAAGTTCCCGTTATTACCGTGAACAGCAGAGTGCGCTTGGTGATTTGAATGGTTACATTGAAGAGACTGTTACCGGTCAGAAGGTTGTAAAAGTTTTCTGCCACGAGGACAAGGCAGTGGAAGAATTTGTAGATTTAAACAATGACCTTCGTGAAAAACAGATTAAAGCACAGTTTTTTGGCGGCATTATGGGACCGGTTATGGGAAATATCGGTCAGGTCTGCTATGGTCTGACGGCAGCAATTGGTGGTCTGCTTTGTTATTTTGGAAGACTTTCTATCGGTGGTCTGACGGTGTTTGTTAATTATTCCAGACAGTTCAGCCGCCCGATTAATGAAATTTCCATGCAGGTAAATACGATTTTCTCGGCACTTGCCGGTGCAGAGCGTGTATTTGCGGTAATGGATGCGGATGTGGAACAAGCCGATGATGAAGATGCCGTTGAAATGAAAGATGTCAAGGGCGAAGTGATTATGGAGCACGTAAACTTTGGCTATGATGAAAATAAAGTTATTTTAAAAGATATCAACTTGTATGCTCATGCCGGACAGAAAGTGGCATTTGTTGGTTCTACCGGTGCCGGGAAGACGACCATTACAAACTTACTGAATCGTTTTTATGATATTCAGGAAGGAACAATTACGATTGACGGCATTGATGTGAAAAAATATAAACGCCGTTCGCTCCGTGAAAATATTGCGATGGTTTTACAGGATACGCATTTGTTCAGTGGAACCGTGCGTGAAAATATCCGCTACGGAAGACCGGATGCAACGGATGAGGAAGTAGAACAGGCTGCGAAAACGGCAAGTGCTCATTCGTTTATCATGCGTCTTGAGGACGGCTACGATACCGTACTTGAGGGAGATGGAACAAACTTAAGTCAGGGGCAGCGCCAACTTTTGAATATTGCCCGTGCAGCTCTGTCACTGGCACCGATTCTTGTGCTGGATGAGGCAACAAGTTCTGTCGATACCCGTACCGAAATGCATATCGACCACGGAATGGAGCGCTTGATGAAAAACCGTACAACATTTGTAATTGCCCACCGATTATCTACCGTTCGTAATGCTGACTGCATTATGGTATTGGAGCAGGGCGAGATTATTGAGCGTGGAACACACGAAGAACTGCTGGCAAAAAGAGGAAGATATTATCAGCTTTATACCGGTGCTGTAGAGTTAGACTAGATATTGCAGAACTAAATTTTGTGTTGGAATACATTTGACACAGTTTTCAATTATGATACAATGATAAGGATAAAATAAAAATCGTAGAATTGGAAAGGGGCAAAAGACAATGCAAAAGAGTAGAAAAAGAATTGTAAGCGCAATCGTAAGTGCATCTTTAGTGCTTGGATTGTGGACAGGATATGCCATTCCTGCCCGTGCGGAGGAAAATGGAAGTGGACAAACTCCACCGACTGAAATTGGAGAGCCAACACCGACGCCTACGGTGACACCATCGGCATCTCCAAGTGTTGAACCAAGTACAGAGCCAAGTGCGGAGCCAACGGTTACGCCGGAGCCGGTAGATGTGACCAAAATTGCGATAAGCAGAAAATCAGCGGTTTTAATGGTAGGGAAAAAATTACAGCCTGTGATAACGGGAACGACTTCAACAGTTACCTGGACAAGTGCCAATGAAAAAATTGCTAAGGTGGATGAAACCGGAAAAATTAAAGCACTCAAAAAAGGTAAAACGGTAATTACGGCAGCAGTTGACGGCATCACAAAAACCTGCGAAATTACGGTTGTTGCAAAAATGGCAAAGAAAGATTTCAGTAAATTTAATTCAGAGAACTTTGTGAATTTCTGTCAGCGTTATGGCTACAACCATGGTTATGCATGGAATGGACAGTGGAAGGGCGGAAGTAAGAAAAAAGCAACAGCCCGCGGTATTAAAATTGGTGCATCCAGGACAAAGGTTCAAAAAGCTTATGGCGAGTTGACTTGGAAAAAATGTACATCAAAAGATCCATTTAGTAAAATGAAAGGTCTTAAGAAAAACAAAGTAAAAACTTATGGAGATGCAGTTTATGGCAAGTATCGAATCCGTTTTTACTTAAACAGCAAGAAAAAAGTTGTTGCGATTATATTTGCCTGCAACATCTCAAAGATTAAGAAAAAACATTTGAAGAAATATATGTAGAAAATTTCTGAAATTGCTGCAAAAAACAACGAAAAAGGAACGGCACAGCTGATTATTTGGCTGCCGTTCCTTCATTTGTTTCTGCCGTTGCGGTTTCTTCCGTGTCGTTCTCGGATTCTTCTGTTTCCTCTTCATTTTCTTTTTTTGGCGGCTGAGAAAGTAAGGTCAGTATAATCATCAGAATACTTAATACAATTGGCGCAGCATAAACGACTGTTTTGCCGGCGGCACTAATTGTAATAGGCTCTGTGTTAAACCAAATCAGTACACCAAAGTGAACGATAAAAACCAGTGTGCCGAGGATGGCACTAATTACTCTGGCAAGCATACTTTTTTCGCCCCCGAATTTCGCACGGGATACGAAGAAAACAAGGAGAAAGGCAATTGATGAATCCAACAGACAGAAAATTAACATTCCCGGATTGATTGTCATAGTCTTTCCTTTCTGTATATGTAGGGACCAAGGTCCGTTTATTTGATAGATATTAGTATAGCATATTGTGGGGGATTTGTGCAAAGAATTTGTTGATATTCCTTTGGGTTCCGTAATTTATCACGAAAAGTTTGCAGGTAGTGGGCGCTCCCGCTTGGACAAATCCGCAGAAGTATCGGCATGTAAAAGACACATGCCTGATACTTGCGCATTTGTACCCACTTCCTGCAAAACTTTTCCGGATAAATTACTGGAAGTCCAAATTGATTAGCATCAAGCACACATAAATGAAACTCCATTAACAATATGTTATACAAAACGCTGGTTTTTATTGTAAGTTTGCGGGCGGGATTCTGGAGAAGCTACAGTTTTTTTTGGTTCCGGCGCTTTTTTGGGTGTTCGTGCCAAATATTTGCTGTCAGTTCTTTGGGTTCCAGTAATTCCGTAGAAAAACTTTGTGACTCGTGGGTTTGAGTACGTCGGTATGTGGCACTGGTAGTTTCAGTGCCCATACCGCTACGCACTCAACGAGCGGGAGCGCCTACGAGACGCAAAGCTTTTCTACGGAATTACGGAAAACAAAAAAGTGCCAACGAACACTTGACACAAACAAACCGAAAAAAAGTAATTGACATTTCCCCCTACATTTGATAATATATCATTTGTTCGCAGGAGTGGCGGAATTGGCAGACGCGCAGGCTTCAGGTGCCTGTGGTAGCAATATCGTGTGGGTTCAAGTCCCATCTCCTGCATTTTTACAAAACTGTTGATCTTAATGGGTCAGCAGTTTTTTTATTTCAATATGTGAAATGTTTGTGGTACTTATTGCGAACCTTGTTTTTTTATGGTAGAATACAAGAATATTGGGGTCAAATCTCTTTGCCCCCTTTGCATTACTAATCTATGGAGGCTGAAAGAAAATGAATAGCGCAAAGAAAATTATGAAAAATGGTGGGGAAAATGCCACACAGTCCACAGTGAAACAGAGCAGAGGACTGAGTAAGAATATGATTTTGATTCTTGTTGGCATCATCCTTGTTGCAGTGTTTGGCGGCGGGGTATGTTATGTGAATCTTCGTCCGAGAGCAATTTTGACGGTAGAAGGAAAAGATGCGGATGGGAAGACTGTAACACATACGATAAATTATCCGGAAGCAATGTACGATATTTACCAGGCAGAAGCAATGGCAAGCATGTATCAGATGTATGGCATGTCATTTGACTGGTCCGATACGACAGAAGATGGTGACACCTATGCAGCACTTTACAAAAAGCAGATTATGCAGACGTTGAAAAAACGTGAGATTTTGTATATGTGCGCACAGAAAAAGGGTATGACTTTAACAGATGAAGAGAAAAAGACAATTAAAGAAGATGTCAAGAGTGCCAGAAAGAATATGACAGATTCCCAGAAAGCGATGAAAGGTCTGGATGAGGCAACGATTACAACTGTAAAAGAGAAAGATAAACTTGGTGAGAAATATAAAGATTCTATTGTTTCCACTTTGAAAATCGACAAGGACAAGTTAAAGAAATCTGTCGATAAAAAATCTTATCGTCAGTATACTTTGCAGTATTATACATTTGCCAAGACAGAAACCGGCAGTGATAATAAGACAAAGGATAAAGATGCAAAGACACTTGAACAGGGTAAGAAAGATATGATTGCTTTGCAGAAAAAAGCAGCAAGCGCAAAAGATTTTACAAAAGATGTTATTACGGACAAAGACAATGACAAAGTCGATGATAACAACAAAGGAATTTCTTATTCGACAAAAGATTTGATTGAAACCGATAAGGATTTTCTGGACAATGCTACTCGTAAGACTGTGAAAGCAATGAAAAATGGTGCAGTATCCGGTTTGATTGAGACAAAAGAAGCTTATTATGTGATTAAGATGGTAAATAACAATGACCCGGCTGCTTACAACAAGCAGTGCGAGACTGTTATTTCTCAGGAAGAAGATACACAGTTTGATGCGGTTTACAAAAACACAATTAAAGCAGAGTATACCGCAACAGCACAGAGTTACTGGAAGGGCAGAGTTACAATTGGTTATCTGACAACAGATAGTTCGACACAGCAGTAATTAAAGTAATTTATAATATCATTTAATACAGCAGAAAATGGAGGATGTCATGGCAGACGTAAAACGGATTTATGTTGAAAAAAAAAGAACCTTATGCCGTAGCGGCAAAGGAGTTGAAACAGGAGCTTAAGAGTTATCTTGGAATTGATACGCTCAGTGAAGTGCGTGTGTTGATTCGTTATGATGTGGAATCAATTTCCGAAGATGTATACAAAAAAGCACTTGTTACAGTGTTTTCAGAACCACCGGTAGATGATATTTATGAGGGAAGATTCCCGAAAAAAGAGAATGACAAAGTGTTCTCTGTGGAATATTTACCGGGACAGTTCGACCAGCGTGCCGATTCGGCAGAGCAGTGTGTGAAACTGTTAAATGAAAAAGAAGAGCCGATTATCCGGTCTGCGACAACATATGTGTTATCCGGTGATATTTCCGAGGATGAATTAGCACGTATCAAATCGTATTGTATTAACCCGGTAGATTCCCGTGAAACAGATGAAGTAGTTCCTGAAACTTTGGTAACTGCTTTTGAGGAGCCGGCAGATGTTAAGATTTTTGATGGTTTTAAGGATATGCCGGAAGATGAGTTAAAGGCATTGTACGATTCACTTGGTCTGGCAATGACGTTTAAAGATTTTCTTCACATCCAGAATTATTTTCATGGAGAAGAAAAAAGAGACCCGTCGATGACGGAAATCCGCGTGTTGGATACATACTGGTCGGATCACTGCCGTCATACGACGTTCCTCACAGAGTTAAAAAATGTAACGTTTGAAGATGGTGACTATAAAGCACCGGTTGAAAAAACATACAATGAATACAAAAAAGCACATGATGAAATGTATCAGGGCAGAGATGACAAATTTGTTTCTCTGATGGATATCGCGCTTCTTGGTATGAAGAAACTTCGTGCAGAAGGTAAATTGGAAGACATGGAAGTGTCGGATGAGATTAATGCTTGCTCGATTGTTGTACCGGTTGAAATTGATCATGGAAATGGTCCGGAAACAGAAGAGTGGCTTGTATTCTTTAAGAATGAAACACATAACCACCCAACAGAAATTGAGCCGTTTGGTGGAGCTGCTACCTGTCTTGGCGGTGCAATTCGTGATCCGTTGTCAGGACGTGGCTATGTTTATCAGGCAATGCGCGTGACAGGTGCGGCTGACCCGACAAAATCTCAGAAAGAGACGATGGAAGGAAAGCTTTCCCAGCGTAAGATTGTGACAGGAGCGCCAAAGGTTACAGCTCATATGGTAACCAGATTGGTTTGGCAACCGGACTTGTGGATGAAGTATATCATCCAAATTATGTTGCAAAACGTTTGGAGATTGGTGCCGTTATGGGTGCTGCTCCAAGAAAAAATGTAATTCGTGAGAACTCTGATCCGGATGACATCATTATTCTTCTTGGCGGACGTACCGGTCGTGACGGATGTGGTGGTGCAACCGGTTCTTCAAAAGCACATAACACAGCATCGATTGATACCTGCGGTGCAGAGGTGCAGAAAGGTAATGCGCCGACTGAGCGTAAGATTCAGAGACTTTTCCGCCGCGAAGAAGTGAGCCGTCTGATTAAGAAATGTAATGACTTTGGTGCCGGTGGTGTTTCCGTAGCGATTGGTGAACTTGCAGATGGTTTGACCGTAGATTTGGACAAGGTACCAAAGAAATATGCCGGTCTCGACGGAACAGAACTTGCTATTTCTGAGTCTCAGGAGCGTATGGCAATCGTTGTTGACCCGAAAGATGTTGATAAGATGCTTGCCTATGCAGAAGAAGAAAACTTAGAAGCAGTCTGTGTAGCGACTGTTACTAAATCTCCACGACTTATATTAAAATGGCGTGGTAAAGAGATTGTAAATATTTCTCGTGCTTTCTTAGATACCAACGGTGCTCATCAGGAGACAGACGTTGTTGTAGAAAGCCCGAAAAAAAGCAGATAATTATTTGACAAAGACAGAAAAAAGCAGACAGTTTCAAAGATGCTTTTCTGAAAAAACTTGGCAGTTTAAATGCATGTTCAAAGAAAGGTCTTGTGGAAATGTTTGACAGTTCCATTGGTGCCTGCACGGTCAATATGCCATATGGTGGTAAATACCAGTTGACACCAACGCAGACTATGATTGCTAAACTTCCGGTACTTGACGGTAAATGTGATACGGTTACGATGATGAGTTATGGCATGGATCCGTATTTGATGAGCTGGAGCCCATATCATGGAGCAGAATATGCAGTGCTTACTTCGGTTGCTAAGATTGTGTCAGCTGGTGGTGACTTCCATAAAATCCGTTTTACATTCCAGGAATACTTCAAACGTATGACAGAAGATGCAAAACGCTGGGGCGAGCCGATGGCAGCTTTGTTAGGTGCATATGATGCACAGATTAAACTTGGTCTTCCGTCCATTGGTGGTAAAGATAGTATGTCCGGTACCTTTAACGATATTGATGTACCGCCTACCCTTTGTTCCTTTGCTGTTGATGTGGCTGAGATTTCGGATGTTGTAACAAACGAACTGAAAAAAGCAGGAAGCCGTCTTGTGAAATTCACAATTCAGAAGGATGAGTATGACCTTCCGGATTTCGCATTTATTATGAGTCAGTATGAGAAGATTACGAAACTGATGCGTGATGGTGTAATTCGTTCCGCACAGGCAGTTGATGGCAACGGTGTTGCCGATGCCGTTGCGAAGATGGCATTTGGTAATAAGATTGGTGCTAAATTCTGCAAACATAAACCAAAAGAATATTTCTTTACACCGGGTTATGGTGAAATTGTAGCAGAGATTGCTGAAGAGGATTTGGCTGTGTTGGATGCTGTCGGTGTTTCTTATGATAAGATTGGTAAGACATTGGATAAACCGCAGTTTGAGTGTGATGATGAAGTGATTTCCATGGAGGAAGCACTTTCGGCTTGGAGTGGCACTTTGGAAAAAGTATTCCCTACCCGTTCCGGTGTGGAAGACAAAGAAATCAATACCGGTCTTTACGATACGAAAGACATTTATGTATGCAAACATAAAGTAGCAAAACCTTCCGTATTTATTCCGGTATTCCCGGGAACAAACTGTGAGTATGATACCGCTCTTTCGTTCCAGGCAGCAGGTGCTGATACAAAGAGCATTGTATTTAAAAATATGACGGAGCAGAACATCACGGACAGTGTAGATGCTTTTGAAAAGGCAATCCGTGAGTCCCAGATTTTGATGTTTGCCGGCGGATTTAGTGCCGGTGATGAGCCGGATGGTTCGGCAAAATTCATTACCTCCATTTTCCGTAATGAAAAGATTAAAGATGCCGTTCATGAACTGTTAGATGAGAGAGACGGTTTGGTACTTGGTATTTGTAACGGATTCCAGGCGTTGATTAAACTTGGTTTGGTTCCTTACGGTAAGATTACGACACAGCTTTCCGACTCGCCGACATTGACGACAAACAGTATTGGACGTCATGTGTCGAAGACCGTTTATACAAAAGTGGTTACGAATAAATCGCCATGGCTTCAAGAGGCAGAACTTGGCGGAGTATATTCGATTCCGGCTTCTCATGGTGAGGGACGTTTTGTGGCAAGTGATGAGTGGATTCAGAAATTGTTTGCAAACGGACAGGTTGCGACACAGTATGTAGATATTGATGGAAATCCAACCATGGATGAAGACTTTAACCCGAATGGTTCTTATTGTGCAATTGAAGGTATTACCAGTCCGGATGGACGTGTTCTTGGTAAGATGGCACATTCCGAGCGCCGCGGTGATGGTGTTGCCGTAAATATTTATGGCGACCAGGATCAGAAGATTTTCAAGAGCGGTGTAAAATATTTTGCATAAGAGCATGATTTTGTATGTAACGCGCTGTTCCCTAAACGATAGGGAGCAGCGTTTGTTTTTAGCCTGCAAATAAAAAGTCAAGGATAAATTGAAGAACATTGAAAATTTTATACAGGTTAAAAATTGGGTATCGAAATAAGACCACCACACTAGTGCTGGTCTGAAAATATTAGTGGATAATTAAGATTCTCAAAGAGATGAAAGATATTCCTTCACTCGACCATAGTAAATCCTTAGAAACTTGTTGGCACCTGCGGTCATATAGACATAGTAAGGCTTACCTTGTGCTCGTTTCTTGTCTAAGAACTGATACACAGGGTCATCTTTGGGATGTGTTTTAATTAAGACATCCATTATCTGAAACAAAGTTTTTCTAAGGTCAGACGAGCCGCGTTTTGAAGTTGGAACACTTTTTTGTTCATATTTTCCGGATTCATTGACCCCAGGGTCTACACCTGCAAAAGCAGTAATCGCTCCTTTATGGGTAAAACGGGAAACATCTCCAATCTCAGCCATCAACTGAGGACCGAGTGAAGCTCCAACCCCTTTCATTGCCATGACAATAGGGTATTCAGGAAGTTTGGATGCGGTTTCGTTCATAAGTGTGCGTAGTGACTCAACAGTTGCAGAGGCGCTGTTAAGTTGGTCTACAGCCTGCTTGATAATAAGTTTTGTAATGTCATCCTTTGGAAGTACAGGAACAAGCTCCTTTGCTTTTCCATAGATTTCTTCAGCTTTTGACTGACTGAAGTTGTACTTCTTGCGTTTGCACCAGTTTTGATAATGGTTAATAAAAGCATTTCGGGACATTTTACGAACACAGTCCACATGCCAGTATGTAGATGCAAAATCAACCCATTTCTGGTCGCCATCACTACGTGCAGGACTGTCGAAGTAAGTGTTGACACCGGGATAGGTTTGGTCAAGGATGCCAATAAAGTTATTCTTCATAGCCGTCTTGTGTTTCATATAGAAGCCAAACTGACGGTTCATGGTTTTAAGCTGATTGCGTAATTCATCCATAACACTATACTGTTTAAGATTTTGCCATTTGTCAAGTGCATATCGTGCAATCTTAACGGCATCCGCTTTATCGGATTTGACTTTGCGAAGTGAGTTATTATCAAAATCCTTGATAAGTTTCGGATTAATGGCACTGACGAAAAGGTTAGCCTCTGAAAGTTGATGTGCAAGGACTTCGTAATAACGTCCTGTATGCTCCATCACGATTCGTGACTCGCCTTCAATAGAATTGATTAGTTCTACAAGTGAATTGATGTCACTGGTTGTGTGTTTGATTTCAAAGGGGAGGAAACAATTTCACCGAAAGGTCGCATAATAGCAACCATACTTTTACCCTTAGAAACATCGATACCTACTGCGTTCATAAATTAGTCACTCCTTAAGATTATTGCAATGGATAAATGCCAGTTTTACTCATTGCCTATTCAATCTACTGTGGTGTGACACGAATGTACCTATGGCGATTCAACCTGCATAAAACGAACGCGCGAATGAGGAGCTGGTTATCAGTCTAAACTACGGACGCAAAGTCCAAGAAAGGGAAACGATATACCAATTGCTCCATCATTATACAGCTTAAGCAACAAGATGGATAATTCCTTACTGGCTGTAAGGGATATTAACCATAAATATATTGTAGTAGAAAGGAAGAAAAATGAAACGAATGATTTTAGCATCCGGCTCTCCGAGACGGAAAGAATTGCTTCAGATGTTGGAGGTTTCTTTTGAGGTGCTTGTATCGGACACCAAAGAAGTAATCACAAAAAATGAGCCGGCAGAAGTGACGAAAGAATTGTCATATCAAAAAGCGATGGCAGTTGCCGGGCAGGTAGAAGAAGGAATCATTATTGGTGCGGATACGGTTGTTTCGATTGATGGAAAAATTCTTGGAAAACCAGCAGATAAAGAAGAAGCGAGAGAAATGATTTATAAATTACAGGGAAAAAGTCATATGGTGTATACCGGTGTTACGGTGATTGCAAAATCAGGTGATATGGTATCTGCGTCATCATTTGCTGAGGAAACGAAGGTGAATGTAGCGCCGATGACAGAAAATGAGATTGAGGCTTATATTTCGACCGATGAACCATATGATAAAGCCGGAGCATATGGCATTCAAGGCTTGTTTGGTAAGTTTATTGAAGGAATTGAGGGGGACTACTTCAATGTGGTTGGTCTTCCCGTTCACAGGCTGTATGAAGAATTAAAAAAATTTGATTAGTTACTATTCCGTGTGATGGGGTGGTGGCTGTTTCGAAATTGTGTTGGGGTTATTCCGGCTTGCTTTTTAAAGGCGCAGGAAAATGCCTGACCATCACAAAAGCCGAGACTGAGCGCAATGGATAAAATACTGCGGTTTGTATGTGTTAATTCGGTTTTGGCATACTCCATTGTTTCCTGGATGAGATATTGTTTTAAAGTCATGCCGGTCTCTTTGTGGAAGCGGGCAGAAAGATATTTTGGATGATAACCCAAATGTTTTGCAATATCTGATACGGTGATGTGGTATGCCTGATTCCATTTGACATAGTTTTTGACATTCTGCAATAAATAATCACGGTAGGAATGACTAAGCAGTGTTTTCTTCTGCGACTGATTATACAATTCCAATAAAATCTGCAGGGTATACATATTATTCGTTTGTTCATCATGGTAAACAAAATTCGCATTATTAAGTTCCAAAAAGGCATTATGGATGCGGTTTGGGGAGGATATTTGCCCCTGCTTAGGAAGAAAAATAACCGGTTCGTCTTTAAATCCGAAAAATAAGCAGTCAAAATGAAGCCAGTAGAAAGTGCAGAGGGATGGGGCAAAACCAAATTGCTGTTCAGGCTCCATAATTAAGTATTCATTTTCATTTACGACATACCGGTCTGTTTGGTCTGCAATGGAAAGTGTTCCGTTTGTTACTATGATTAATTCATTTTCCATTAGTTCACGTGACATATGAATCCAATCCGGCGAACCTGCCTCAAAGAATCCATTGAATTTATAGTGTACCTGCGCTGCCGTTGATATTCTAATATCTTTCATTTTTTAACGTTCTCCCTGCTTGGTTTTGCGATTAATATGTTGTTAATATATAGTATAAGATAATTATCTTACTTTTTCAAATAAAACCTAACCCTTTTTTTATTTACTTATTGTCTTTTTTGTGTAATAGTAAGGATACAAAAACAAAGGGAGGATTTTTTATGAATCAGGATATTTCAATTTGTGTTTTGACGGAGAATGAGATGGGCTGGACTGAACCATTTGAGTTAGACAAAGTACAGATTTTAGACAATTATTATTTGTCTGCTCAGAAGTCGGATATAGCTTTCTTGAAAAAAATGGATACTGCGCGCCTACTGGCTGGATTTCGAACGACAGCAGGGATTGATACAAAGGGTGTCAGACCGTATGGCGGATGGGAAGATAGTTTGCTTGGCGGTCATTGTGTCGGCCATTATCTTACGGCTCTTGCACAGGCGGTGAAGGTGACTGGTGATAAAGAACTGAAAGAAAAATCTCAGACGTTAATTGCCGGTTTGGAAGAATGTCAGAAGAAACTTGGCACCGGGTTCCTTTTTGGGGCAAAAGTGGAAGATAAAGAGGATGTTGAGAAGCAGTTTGATATTTTGGAGGGAAAGAAAAAGGGCGAGACATGGGTTCCGTGGTATAATATGCATAAGGTTCTTGCGGGGCTTGTAGATACTTATAAATATACGGGAAATGAAACAGCTCTTTTGGTTGCGGAAAAATTGGGTGACTGGATTTATGAGCGTGTGAGTAAATGGGATTTAAAAACGAATCAAAAGGTATTGGAGACGGAATATGGCGGCATGAATGATTGTTTGTATGAACTGTATTCCTACAGTCATAATAAGCACCATTTGGAGGCGGCGCAGAAATTTGATGAGAAAGCACTTTTTTTGATGGCTGCGAAAGGTGAAAAAAACTTTCTGGATGGAAAGCATGCGAATACCCAGATTCCTAAGTTTATCGGTGCGATTAAGCGATATAATGTGTTAAAACAGCTGGGGGAGGCAAAACAGGAAGATGAAGCATATCTTGTGGATGCTGAGAAATTTTTTGAAATGGTTGTCAAACGACATTCTTTTTGTTACCGGCGGCATCAGTGTGATGGAGCATTTTCGGAAAGATTATCATCTGGATGAGATTCGTACGCAGACAAATTGTGAGAGCTGTTGTGCGCACAATATGTTAAAACTTGCAAAAGAGCTATTTAAGGCAACAAGGAAAAAGGAGTATGCCGATTATTATGAGACAACTTTGCGGAATGCGATTATGGGAGCGGTAAAAACGGAGAGTGGAGCAGCATCTTATTTTACGCCGATGGCAACCGGGTATTACAAAACGTTTGGTGAGGAGGAGCCGGAAAAGAATATGTTCTGGTGCTGTACCGGAAGTGGCATGGAGAATTTCACGAAACTGGGCGACAGTATTTATTTTCGTGCCAATGATACGCTGCTTGTAAATCAATATGTCGCTTCAAAAGTGACTTGGGAGGAAAAGAATCTTGTGCTTACACAGAAGTCGGATGTGACAAAATCAGAGGAGATTTCTTTTGTATTAAATGCATTGCATGACAAAGAAATATCGGATGTGGCGATTGCACTTCGGATCCCGGATTGGATGCATGGGGAAGCCACGATTTATGTAAATGGCGCGGAGAAAATGACAGCAGCCGGTAATAGCGAGTATGTTTTATTGGAGCGTAACTGGGAGGATGGTGATGTGATAATGGCAAAATATCCGATGTCAGTGGAGTCTGTTGGACTTTTGGATCAGGATGCCGTGTTTGCTTTTCGGTACGGACCGACGGTTCTGGCTGCAAAACTTGGGAAAGAAAAGATGGGAGAGGCGACATGGGCAGGAATTGACCTTACCGCACCTCTTTATAAGGTAGTAGGAAATGAGTGCAGGAAAGACACAATTGCGTATGGTGAACCAAAAACGACAGAACTGCTTGACAATGAAACGCTGACGATTCAAAAAGAGACCTCTGTGAATGAGTTTGTCAGTCATATAGAGCACTATCTGGTACGTGATACGGAAAGCGAAACCTTGTCGTTTCATCTGAAAGGAACGGATGCTGATACGACATTTGAAAATGGACTACAGTTTGTTCCGTTTAATACACTAAATGATGAGCGGTATGGTATTTATTGGTATTTTGATACTGAGAAAAATAACGATAAGGAATGAAAAAACTTCTTGACATGCAGGCAGTTATTCAGTATAATAGCACTTGTGTTTAAGAAGTGCGCGAGTGGCTCAGTTGGTAGAGCACAACCTTGCCAAGGTTGGGGCCGCGGGTTCGAGTCCCGTCTCGCGCTTTCATATAAAAAAGAGTGACTCCAAAAAGGAGCCACTCTTTTTTTGCTTCGAGCCCCGCCGTGGACTCGAAGTTCGAGGTCTCGGCTAATTATATAAGCAAAAAAGGAAGTTCAATTCGAGAGAGACTATAACGCAAAGCGTTATCCTGTCTCGATTCGATTGAACTTCCTTTTTTTTGTGAAAATTCCACAGAAAATAGTTGAACTCTACGTAAAAAGTGTGTATAATGTAACTATATCATGTGTATAAATTACACATAGAATGAGGATTGGAGGGCTGATAGATGAAAAAACGGGTCAATATTACGTTAGAAGATAAAGTGATTCAGAGAATTGACCAGTACGCAGATGAGCATTATACCAGCCGTTCCGGTGCAATTACGATGTTGATTGTGGAGGCTACGGAGGAGCCAAAACAAAAGAAATAATGGGATACTTTGGGTTAATTGTTTAGAAAAACGGAGGATATTGTGAAAGTTACGATGGATTACGTGGTGGGAAATACCGCCATACAAATTGTGAATACGGGGAAAAAAGTAAAAATTGTTGACGTGGAAAAACAGAAGAAGAAAAGAAAGTTTATTAAACAGTGGATTATTGCAAGTGCAGCATCCCTTGTTTTGATTCTAAGTTGTTTCCAAATTGTTCGTATGGAAAATCAGGAAGTGCTTTTGAATAAACAAGTGTATAAACTGGCGTCTCAGATTGATGTATTAGAAAAAGAAAATTTAGCACTGAAAAAGCAGGAGGCAGACGTGACAATTTCATATGATGATTTGTTTGCGCGTGCAAAGTCGTTAGGTATGAAATTTCCTACGAATTGTCAGGTTCAGACCTACACGGTAGAGAAGAGTACAGCAGTGCGTTTATATGGTGAAAAAAACCATAAATTGGGTAAATAAAAATTTTTTTGAAAAATTTAAAAATAATGCTTGCATTCCGAAAAGGATTCATGTATAATATCGCTTGTGGTTGTGATTGGGCTATCGCCAAATGGTAAGGCACTGGACTCTGACTCCAGCATTTCAAGGTTCGAATCCTTGTAGCCCAGCTTGAAGAGCTCTGATACATATGTGTCAGAGCTCATTTGTTGTATATCGATTGAAAATCAGCGGATGGATAGCATATCCATGACAGAATGGAGGATTTTATGAGTGATTCACAGAGACAGGAAATCGAGAAAAGACGTACTTTTGCGATTATTTCCCACCCGGATGCCGGAAAGACGACATTGACGGAGAAATTTCTTTTATATGGAGGAGCAATTAATCTAGCTGGTTCGGTAAAAGGAAGAAAAGCGGCGAAACATGCGGTTTCTGACTGGATGGAAATCGAAAAGGAAAGAGGTATTTCGGTAACAAGTTCGGTTCTGCAGTTTAATTATGATGGTTTTTGCATCAATATTCTGGATACACCGGGACATCAGGATTTCTCGGAAGATACTTACCGTACGTTGATGGCAGCAGATTCAGCCGTGATGGTAATTGACGGCTCTAAAGGTGTTGAGGCACAGACGATTAAGTTATTTAAGGTTTGTGTCATGCGCGGGATTCCAATTTTTACGTTTATTAACAAGATGGACCGTGAGGCGATGGATCCGTTTGAATTGATTGACCAGATTGAGAATGTGCTTGGTATCCGCACTTGTCCGGTGAACTGGCCGATTGGTTCCGGAAAGAACTTTAAAGGTGTGTATGACCGTAACACAAAGACCATTTCCCGATTTATTGCGGGGGACAATGGACATAAAGTAGAGATGGTAGAGGCAAGCCTTGGGGATGCCGGTTTGGATGATTTGATTACGAAAGAATATCACGATATTTTAGTTGACGAAATCGAATTGCTGGATGGAGCAAGCGATGCCTTTGATTTGGAAAAGGTTCGTGCCGGACAGCTTTCACCGGTATTTTTTGGCTCGGCACTGACAAACTTTGGTGTAGAAACCTTTTTGCAGCATTTCCTAGATATGACAACATCTCCGCTGCCTCGTACATCCGGTGGCGAGGTGGTAGACCCATTCTCGGATGAATTTTCGGCATTTGTATTTAAGATTCAGGCAAATATGAATAAGGCCCATCGTGACCGAATTGCTTTTATGCGTATCTGCTCCGGTAAGTTTGAGGCAGGCATGGAAGTTATGCATGTGCAGGGTGGCAAAAAGATTCGTCTTGCACAGCCACAGCAGATGATGGCACAAGAGAGAAAACATGTCGAGGAGGCATATGCCGGTGATATTATCGGCGTTTTTGACCCGGGTATTTTCTCGATTGGAGATACATTGTATAAAGGAAAAACGCCGGTTCGCTTTGAAGGAATCCCAACATTTGCACCGGAGCATTTTGCAAGAGTCCGTCAGGTGGATACGATGAAGCGTAAACAGTTTATGAAAGGAATTTCACAGATTGCACAGGAAGGTGCGATTCAGATTTTTCAGGAATTTAATACCGGTATGGAAGAGATTATTGTGGGTGTTGTCGGTGTCCTGCAGTTTGAGGTGCTTCAGTACCGTTTGGAAAATGAGTATAATGTAGAAATCCGTATGGAGCAGCTTCCGTATGAGCATGTACGCTGGATTGAAAATAAGGATATCGATGTAGCGGCACTTTCGGTTACGTCCGATACAAAGAAGGTAAAAGATCTGCATGACAGACCACTTCTTTTGTTTACCCATCCGTGGAGTGTTCAGACGGCGCTTGACCGAAATGAAGGGTTACAGTTAAGTGAATTTGGTGCGACAGAAGAATAGAATAAAAAAGGCGTTGGAATCATAGTTGATCTCGAACGCCTTTTTCTATATTACTTATCAATTGTATTTATTGGAAAAGATTTAAGTCAATGGCATTTGCCATCACCTGATAGCCGTTATAAGGATGGATGCCATCGTCTTTGTTTGTATATTTGGCTAATAAATTTTGCGGATTTGCCGGATCGGCAACAGCATTTTCAAAATCAATGATGCCATCTACGCCAGACTCGGATGAACGCATCCACTGATTAATCAGTTGTCTTACTTTTTCTGAATTTTCACTATAAAAACTGCTTGTGCCAAAAGGAAGGATTGGTGCACCATAAACTTTGATGTTGTTTTTGTGACAAGTTTCAATCATCTTTTGATATTCCGGCAAAAGCAAATTGTATTTGTCCGTATTTTGAAGCTTATCCAAATCATTGACGCCAAATAAAATTATACAGTAAGCAACACCGTCGTGTTCTAATAAATCACGGTTGAATCGGTCTTTTCCTGCATCCGTTGGGTATGAGCCAAGGATGGAATTTGAACCAATTCCCTCGTTTATAACAGATACATTTTCGGTTCCTTTATTTGCTTTTAACCGTTTGGCAAAGTAATCTCCCCAGCGAGTGTAGGAATCTGGTTTTTTGCCCAAGTAGGTGGCATCGGTGCCATAGCCATCGGTAATGGAATCACCAAAACAGACAACCGCTTTACTTCCATTTGCAGAGAGAAGAGATGCGTCTGCTAAAAAGAACCAGCTGGTTGTTTTCTTATAATTACTAAAAGTATTGGCTGAAACTTGATTACCGGAGACCTGGTAGGTTGTAGCACGGGCACCGCGGTGTCCGGTAATGTTTGTGGTCGGCGTTTCACCAAAAAAAGTGGAAATGGCTACATTTTCCAGTGCTTGTACCGGGAAATCAATAGCGTCAGTTTGAATAACTTTTCCTTTTGGAATAATAAAATTTTCTTTTCCTTCGAATGTTACGGTGGCATCTGTATCGGTGTTGATTTCAGGATTCGATGCCTTCACCTGCTTCGCTATGTGCATTGATTTAATCGTGACATCCCTTCCGCCATATTGGTTGCTTAAGCGGAAACGGATTTTACTTCCGGTTGTAGTTACTTTAATAACCTGTCTTACTGTAGAATCTTCTAAAGTAATTTGAGGCATTGCGTTGGATGTAACATCGCATTTTTCTTCTGCTGTACCCCAGGTAGTAACCCATGTCGGGGTAGGAGTGGCGGTTGGCACTGGAGTCGGTGTTATAGCGGGAGCCCTGTTTGGTGCCTGCGAAGGCGAAGCCGTACTGGATGGGACAGCCACATTTTTTTGTGGTGTAGCTTTTTTTGCAGCAAAGAACTGTGATGCGGCAGGTAAGTTTACGGATTTTTTTCCCATGTTTGTAACGTGCAAGAAGTGTTGTCTTTCCCTTACTCCTTGAATAACAGCATATGGTTTTCCGGTTTTCTTTTGCTTTACAATTTTTGCAACTTTTTTGTTCCCTAATTTCCATGTAACTTTTGTTTTCTTTGCAATTTTTTTGATTGAAACCTTTGCTTTCTTTCCGGTATAAACCGAAACTTTTGTTTTGCTAAGTGCTGGCTTTTTTGCTGCATTAGCGGTAGTACCCGGAACTGTTTGTGACAGAGTGCTCATAAAAAGAGCCGTCAACAACAGAGGGGTGTAAATTTTTCGCTTCATAAGTGCGATACCTCCATTTTTTTTCTTCATTGTACAATACCAAAAAAGAATGTCAACGGCTCAGAGAACAATGCACCAATATATTCAATATTTATGCCATTTTATGCAAATATATCCGTATTATTTAATGTTTAACTTTTTTGCTGTAATCAGGTAAGTCAGTAAATAGAAGATGACTCCCAAAGCTCCATACAGGAGGCAGAACAGCAAAAGGACAACATGGATGGAGTCAATCACATCAGGGAATATCAGGATAAATGGGATTGACAACAACGAAATCACAATCTGTAATCCCTGAGAAAGTCCAAGATAAGCACCAATGCTTAATGCAATGCGGTGCGTTTGTACTAATTGTCCAATCATGATGGAAAGATACATCATTAAAATTGAGAACGAGAGGCTGATTAACATAAAAATCCCCAGTAAAACCAGTGCACTAAAATCGCTCAAGTTAATTGTCTGCAAAACGAATCCAATGCCATGAATGATTTCTGACAGCGTAATTGGTGTAGCAATTAACACAACGATAAGCATAGAAATCAATGCAATTCCACAGGCGAGGATATACCACACAAAGGAAACCAGCCATTTGGCAAGTAAAAGCTGGCCTGTTTTGGCGGGAAGGGTAAATGTTAAATATGCTTCCTGGGAAGTCATGGTCTTATAAAAGCGTATGGCAATTAATACCTGAGTTACAATGAGCAGGCCAAACAGCAGCAGACAGTAACCTATGATGCCGCTTCCAAATACAAGAGAAAGAGCATCGGCTGTATTTTCATCATACGGTTGTGAGCCCAAAGACATCATCAAGCTGAAAATAGGTGTTAAAACAACGATGAATCCAAACATTGGAATAAATAAACGCATCGTATCTTTAAATTCGTGTTTAATTAATTTTTTTAGCATCGGAACACCTCCCGGAATAATGTATCGACCGACTTGCCCTGCTGTTCGCGGATATCATCTACGGATGACTGCAGGCGAATCTGGCCGTCCTGCAGGAAAATGACATCATCTAAAATGCTCTCAACATCAGAAATCAGATGTGTGGAAAGAAGCACAGAGGCATTTTCACTGTAGTTCGAAATAATCGTCTGTAATATGTAATCTCTGGTTGCCGGATCGACACCCCCGATAGGTTCATCCAGACAGTACAGATTTGCATTCCGGCTCATAGTCAGAATCAACTGGACTTTTTCCTGTGTTCCTTTCGACATGTGTTTTAAACGCATATTTTCGACGATGTCTAGGCGTTTTAACATTTCCTCAGCTTTGTTTTTGTTAAAATCTGCAAAAAAATCATCATAATAGGAAAATAAGTCTGATATTTTCATCCATTTAGGAAAAATTGTCTGGTCCGGCAGATAGGAAATGTGCTGCTTAGTAATAACGCCGGGACGTTCCCCTCCAATAAAAAGTTCGCCGGAACTTGGTGTGAGCAAACCGTTTATCAATTTCAAAAAAGTGGTTTTTCCGCTTCCGTTTGGACCTAAAAGACCAACTATTTTTCCGCATTCAATCGTTACATTTACATCTCGTAATGCCGGTTTAGGACCGAAATTTTTGCAGATGTGTTTTGATTCTAATAAAATCATAAATCCTCCTTCCTTTGCTTGCGCAGGCAGGCAATGCATTCTTCTTTTGAAAATCCTAATTTTGCAAGAGCCTGATAACAGTTTTCTACAATGCCGTCCGCTAATTCATCACGCATGGACCCAATCAGTGATTCATCACTTGTTACGGTTCGCCCATTTGTCCGGCTGCCAATCAAAAGCCCCTCCTGTTCAAGAGCTGCGAGTGCTTTCTGCATCGTATTTGGATTTACCGCAGCCTCAGTGGCAAGTTCCCTTACCGAAGGGAATCGTTCGCCGGGGCGGTAGTGCCCGGATAGAATCTGTAACTTAATTTGTTCTACCAATTGTATATATATGGGACGTTCCTTTGATAAATTCCAGGACATAGAAAACCTCCTTTCCATATATTAACTTAATAATTGTATCGCTGTATTAAGTGCGTAATACAATAATACAGCGGATGGATGAATATGTCAAGAGATGTTTGACATTTTGTGCTTCTGTTTTTTCTCGATAAATTATGAAGACACAAAAGTTGTACAAACAATCCCATAATTTTCAGAGAACTTACTTATTAGTTTTTGACAAAGGAGAAGATTATGCCAAATGTTCATTGCCGGTCTCTTTGGATTCCAGTAATTCCGTAGAAAAACTTTGTGACTTGTGGGTTTGAGTACGTCGGTATGTGGCGCTGGTAGTTTCAGTGCCCATACCGTTACGCACTCAATGAGCGAGAGCGCCCACGAGACACAAAATTTTTCTACGGAATTACTGAAACTAAAAAAGTGGCAACGAACACTTGACACAAACTCGACATTTTTCGTCCTTTACTTTTCTTTTTTTTAGTGATAGAATAAAAACACGAATGAATAAATTTAAGGAGGACATTACAAAAATGGCTAGAGCAAAACAATCCATGGATGGAAATACCGCTGCAGCACACGTGGCATATGCCTATACAGAAGTAGCTGGTATCTATCCTATTACACCTTCGAGCCCGATGGCTGATTCCGTTGATCAGTGGTCAGCAAAGAGGACAGAAGAACATTTTTGGCAGCAAAGTAAAAGTTGTTGAGATGGAATCTGAGGCCGGCGCCGCTGGTACTGTACACGGTTCTCTTGCAACAGGAGCTTTGACAACGACATTTACGGCTTCTCAGGGTCTTCTTCTTATGATCCCGAATATGTATAAAATCGCTGGTGAGATGTTGCCAAGCGTATTCCACGTATCCGCACGTACGGTGTCTACACATGCTTTGAATATTTTTGGTGATCATAGTGATGTATATGCTTGTCGTCAGACTGGTTTCGCTATGCTTGCTGAGACAAACCCACAGGAAGTTATGGACTTGAGTCCGGTTGCTCATTTGGCAGCTTTGGAAGGAAAAGTTCCATTCATTAACTTCTTTGATGGTTTCCGTACTTCCCATGAGATTCAGAAGATTGAGAAATGGGATTACGAAGATTTGAAAGAAATGTGCCCAATGGATGCTGTTGAAGCATTCCGTAAACATGCATTGAATCCGGAGCACCCAACTGCACGTGGTTCTCACGAGAATGGAGACGTATTCTTCCAGCATCGTGAAGCATGTAATAAGGCTTATGATGCACTTCCTGCTGTTGTAGAGAAGTACATGAACAAAGTAAATGAAAAACTCGGAACCGATTACGGTTTGTTTAACTACTATGGTGCACCGGATGCTGACCGCGTAATCATCGCTATGGGATCCATCTGTGACGTAGCTGAGGAAGTTATTGATTACTTAACAGCTAAGGGCGAGAAAGTTGGTTTGATCAAAGTTCGTTTGTATCGTCCATGGTCTTCAGAGGCAATTCTTAAGGTGATTCCTAAGACTGCTAAGAAGATCGCTGTACTTGACCGTACAAAAGAGCCTGGTGCTCTTGGTGATCCGTTGTATCTGGATGTTGCAGCTACTCTTCGTGAGGCAGGTTTGAATGATATCATTCTTACCGGCGGACGTTATGGTCTTGGTTCCAAAGATACACCACCATCATCTGTATTCGCTGTATACAAAGAACTGGAGAAAGACGATCCAAAACCTCGTTTCACAATCGGTATTGTGGATGACGTAACAAACTTGAGTCTTCCGGAAGTGAAACCGGCTCCAATTACTTCTGCACCGGGAACAAAAGAGTGTAAGTTCTGGGGACTTGGTGGAGATGGTACTGTAGGTGCTAACAAAAACTCAACAAAGATTATCGGTGACCACACAGATAAATTTATCCAGGCATACTTCCAGTATGACTCAAAGAAAACAGGTGGTGTAACAATTTCCCATCTTCGTTTTGGTGATAATCCGATTAAGAGTCCTTACTACATCAACCAGGCTGACTTCGTAGCATGTCATAACCCGGCTTATGTAACACAGGGTATGAAGATGGCTCAGGATGTAAAACCGGGCGGTGTATTCATGATTAACTGCCAGTGGTCTGATGAAGAACTCGGACATCACTTGAACGCTGAAGCTAAGAAATATATTGCAGACAACAGCATTCAGCTTTACACAATCAACGCGATTGATAAAGCAATTGAAATTGGTATGGGTAAACGTACTAACACAATTTTGCAGTCTGCATTCTTCAAACTTGCTGATGTAATGCCAATTGATGATGCGATTAAGTTCATGAAAGAAGCAGCTAAGAAATCTTACTCCAAAAAAGGTGATGCTGTCGTAGAAATGAACTACAAAGCAATCGATTGTGGTGTTGACGCAATTCATAAAGTAGAAGTACCTGAATCATGGAAGAATCCGGAAGCAGATGCTCCTGCAAAAGAGAAGACCGGACGTCCGGAAGTTGTTAAGATGGTAAATGACCTTCTTGAGCCAATTTCTAAGATGGATGGTGACAGCCTTCCAGTATCTGCATTCGCAGGTAACCCGGATGGTCAGTTTGAGACTGGTGCTTCCGCATATGAGAAACGTGGTACAGCCGTTATGGTTCCTGTATGGAATCCGGATACATGTATCCAGTGTAACAACTGTGCATTTGTATGTTCTCACGCTACAATTCGTCCATTCCTCCTTTCTGAGGATGAGGTGAAAGCAGCACCTTCAAACATCAAACTTGCTGATACAAAGCCAAAAGCCGGCGAATATAAATTTGCAATGAGCGTATCTCCTCTGGATTGTATGGGATGTGGTGAGTGTATCACAGTATGTCCTAAGGCTGCTGATGGTGCTATCAAGATGGTACCTCAGGAGTCTCAGGCAGATGAGCAGCCGGTATTCGACTACTTAGTAGCTAATGTTGGTAAGAAAGACAGCGGATTCGCTGATACAACACCTAAGGGTAGCCAGTTCAACCAGCCACTTCTCGAGTTCTCCGGAAGTTGTGCAGGATGTGCTGAGACATCTTATGCAAGACTTGTTACACAGCTCTTTGGTGAGCATATGTACATTTCAAATGCAACAGGATGTTCTTCTATCTGGGGTAACCCGGCAGCAACTTCTCCTTATACTGTAAATAAGGATACTAAGAAGGGTCCGGCTTGGTCTAACTCCTTGTTCGAGGACAACGCAGAGCATGGTCTTGGAATGCACATTGGACAGAAATATCTTCGTGACCAGGCAATTGAATTGGTAGAAGAGATTGCTGCTTCCGATAAAGCATCGGCTGAATTTAAAGCTGCTGCTGCTAAATTCATTGAGACAAAAGATAATACAAGAGAGAACTCACCTGCTGCAGAAGCATTGATTGCTGAACTTGAAAAAGCTGCAAATGCAGGATGTGAGAAATCCAAAGAAGTTCTTGCTAAGAAAGATTACCTCGCTAAGAAGTCCGTATGGATCTTCGGTGGTGACGGTTGGGCATATGATATCGGATTTGGTGGTCTGGATCATGTACTTGCATCCGGCGAGAACGTAAACGTAATGGTATTCGATACGGAGATGTACTCCAATACTGGTGGTCAGGCATCTAAAGCTTCCAATATCGGTGAAGTTTGTCAGTTTGCTGCTGCCGGTAAAGAGATTGGCAAGAAGAGCCTTGCTGAAATCGCTATGAGTTATGGCTATGTATATGTAGCACAGATTGCACTTGGTGCTAATCCTGCTCAGGCTGTAAAAGCAATTGCTGAGGCAGAAGCTTATAACGGACCATCCCTGATTATCGGTTATGCACCATGTGAGCTTCACGGAATCGCTAAGGGTGGTATGAACCACTGCCAGGATGAGATGAAGAAAGCAGTGAAAGCTGGTTACTGGAATCTGTTCTCCTTCAACCCTGAGTTGAAAGCAGAAGGAAAGAATCCATTCACTCTGACATCCAAAGAGGGAGATGGTTCTTATCAGGACTTCTTGAACAACGAGGCTCGTTATACTCGTCTGATCAAGCCATTCCCAGAGCGTGCAGAAAGACTCTTCAAAGAGTCCGAAGAAGCAGCAAAAGCTCGTTTCGAGCATTTGCAGAAGCTTGTTGAGCTTTACAAATAAGAATTTGAAATTTTCTGTTTATCGAAAATTTTTGAAAAAGGGGACCATCTCAACAGATGGTCTCCTTTTTACATAAAAAGTATGATTCAAAAAAAAGGGGAAACAATAAAAAAGTGAAAAAGTGACACATTATTTTGATATATTAGGGGCTATCAAGGATTAACTGAAAGGACGAGAGAAAATGAAAAGAAAATGGAAATTATGGATGATAGCATTTGTATTATTTGTTATGACAGATATAATGATGCAGAGCAATCGAGCAGAGGCAAAAAAAAAAGAACATTTACGGTGAGTTCCAAAACGATACCATGTAGTTCATCTTATCGGCAGAAACCGTATTATAATAAAAAAACAAAACAGTATTATATGATAAACTCCTATATGAGGCGTTTGTCGACAACAGGCGGAACGCTGAAATTAAAAAAAGGAACATATAAAATTCCAGGTACAATTTATGTACCGTCTAATGTTAAAATTGTCTGTGCAAATGGTGTTAAAATCAAAAAACAAAAGCAACAGGAACAAAGAAAGTAAAATCAACAAAATTTTTGTTCCAAATGATTTCAGAGGAAAAGGCATCGGGGAAACAAAATACAGGAAAATATGCGGCATCAAAAAATGCATCCATTCAGGGAAATGGGAAAGTGATTTTTGATATGGGAAATGTGAATGGAGCAACGGCGGTTTTTGTTGGTCATGCATCCGGTATTACTGTGAGTGGTGTGAGATTTCGAAACAAAAAAGGCGGCAGTTATATTTGGATTGAAGGTTCTAAAAATATTTCTGTCCGGCAATGTGTCTTTGAACGAAAAAAAGATGTGTCCGGTTTGAAAAATCGAATGGCTGTAAGGCTTGAAACAAGCAATCAGACAACATCGGATTTTTCTGGTAAATGGTACAAAAAAGACAATACTGTGAACAAAAAAGTAAAGATTGAGAACAATCAATTTCTGGGGGCGGATGTTGGCATCGGTACGACGAAATCGGTTGTATTAGAAAAAAATAAGCAAACAAAAGAATATTATCAGAAAAGCATTACCATTGCAGCAAACACATTTACAAATACCAAAAAGGCTCCGATATATGCTGTCTTGTGGAAGAAGCCGACAATAAAAAAAGAATGTAGTGAAAAGAAATGGGGCGGAGAAACGTGCCAGTGCGGGAATGTTTGGGTTTGGAGTAGAAGAACCATCCTTTACTGCAAATCAAATTAGCGGGTGTTCTTATGCTGTGAAATTTGATAGAGCAAAAAATAGTGGGAAAGGGAAAAAATTTCCTTCCGTTATGTCTGTGATAGGAGTAACTGCGGCGAATAAAATAGCGGCTACAAAAGTAGATGATTTGAGCCATTATTATGTGCCAAATGAAACGGCGAGAATTCTTTATTTTCGCAATAGAACGGAAAAAAATTTTACGATTACGACAGCTACAGAACCGTATCAGGAAAAATACACGGATGCCTCTGATTATACAAAGCGGAAAGTGTATTATACACTTATGTCTTATATGGAACAGCTTGAGTATGCCGGTGGTGGAACAATTACTGTCAAGGCCGGCAATTATGAGGTAACTAATAATATCTGTATTCCATCCAATGTGACGATACGGATGGAAAATGGGGTGACATTTACGAAAAAAGGAACGACAGCAACCGATATTTGTTATGCCAAATCTATTTTTACCATTGTGCCGCCATCAAAAGATGGTACGGTTAAGACAATTTCCGGTTACAATGGTTCACATGATGTGAAAATTATAGGAACGGGAATGGTTCGCATGAATTGTGCGAATGTGAAAAACTGTATGGCACTTGTTATGGGGCATGCAAGAAATATAACAATCGAGGGCATTACATTTCAAAATGAATATGGTTCGCATTTTATGGAATTAAATTCTTCTTGCAATGTAACGATTGAAAAGTGTACATTTGAAGGATTCAAGGTGTTGGATAAAAAAAGTTACAAGGAATGCATCAATGTGGATGGCACCGATTTGAATACTGACGGATTTAATTATGATTGGTCGGCTCATGATAAGACAATTTGTAAAAATATTTTAATACAGAACACTACCTTTAAAAATATTGGAACTGCGATTGGTAGTCATACGTATTCTGCGAACGGCCAGACACAGCTTTATCATGAAAATGTTAGAATTTTAAATAATACATTTGACGGTACCTATAATGCAGCAATTCGTGCATTAAATTGGAAAGATACCGTGATTTCAGGAAATTCATTTTTACGGCTTCAGGCATTAGAAGATGGCGTGTTAAATGCAAATGGAAATCAAACAAAATACGTGGCACTTCTTTTGCGAGGTGTGGTAAATCCAACGGTGACTGGAAATGTATTTGAGGATTGTAAGTATTATCCGATTCGTGTTGTGATGCGTGATTCAGCTACCGTTGACGGAGCTGTGAAAGCGGGATATGGTGACACGATATCTTCTGTCTCGGATGCAAATTGGAGTGCGATGCAGAAAAATACAGTAACAAACGTTGCGGAAAAATATCAAAAAATTGTTGTGCGCGAAAATAATGACCAGTCAGACTCAGATGCAGAGAAAAAAGCGTTTTTGCAGTAATTGACAAGCCGGCGGTGTTACGCTATAATTAAATGATGTTAAATTCGTAGGAGGTAAGACCATGGCTGAAACAAAGAAAAACATTTTGACGTATGAAGGTTTGAAAGCGTTAGAGGACGAACTTCATGAATTGAAGGTAAATCGTCGGCGTGAGGTTGCTCAGAAAATCAAAGAAGCACGTGAGCAGGGTGACTTGTCCGAGAACGCAGAATATGATGCAGCGAAAGAAGAACAGCGCGACATCGAGCTTCGTATTGAAGAGATTGATAAAATTTTGAAAAATGCAGAGGTTGTTGATGACAATGACGGCGATTCGAGCGTAATCAATGTTGGCTGTACAGTAACCATCAAAGATTTGGAATTTAATGAAGAAATGGAATATAAAATTGTGGGTTCCACTGAGGCAGATAGTTTGAAAGGTAAAATTTCAAATGAGTCACCGGTTGGTAAAGCTTTGATTGGCGCACAGAAAGGTGAGACAGTAGAGGTAGAGACACCTGCTGGTATCATTAAGTACGAAATTTTGGATTTTCGTAAGAACTAGAAGAAATAGAGAAGTGAGGATTAAAAAGTGGCAGAAGATATTAATCAGTTGTTAAAAGTTAGAAGAGAGAAATTGCAGAATCTTCAGGAGGCGGGAAAAGATCCTTTCAAAATCACAAAATGTGATGTAACCCATCACTCCATGGAGATTAAAAATAACTATGATGAATTAGAAGGAAAGACTGTGACAATTGCAGGACGTATGATGTTTAAGCGTGTCATGGGAAAAGCTTCTTTTTGTAATACGAGAGATTTAGAGGGTGATATCCAGGCTTATGTGGCAAGAGATAACATCGGCGAAGATTCCTATAAGGATTTCAAAAAATACGATGTGGGTGACCTTCTTTGCATTACCGGTGAAGTGTTCAAAACAAAAACCGGTGAAATTTCGATTCATGCATCGAATGTTACATTGCTGTCAAAGAGTCTGCAGATTCTTCCTGAGAAATTCCATGGTTTGACTGATACAGATGTACGTTATCGTCAGCGTTATGTGGATTTGATTATGAATGCGGAAGTAAAGGATACGTTTATTAAACGTTCCCGTATCATCAGCACCATTCGTAAATATCTTGATGGCGAAGGATTTATGGAAGTGGAGACCCCGATGCTTGTGGCTAATGCCGGCGGTGCAGCAGCACGTCCCTTTGAGACACATTTTAATGCACTTGATGAGGATTTTAAACTCCGCATTTCCCTTGAATTATATTTGAAACGCCTGATTGTCGGCGGAATGGAAAAGGTTTATGAGATTGGCCGTGTATTCCGTAACGAGGGACTTGACACCAGACATAACCCGGAATTTACTTTGATGGAATTGTATCAGGCATACACCGATTACCACGGCATGATGGATTTGACAGAAAATCTGTACCGCTATGTGGCACAGGAAGTTCTGGGCACAACAAAGATTACTTATAACGGAATTGAGATGGACCTTGGCAAGCCGTTTGAGCGCTTGACGATGGTGGATGCCGTTAAGAAATACGCAGACGTTGATTTCAACGAGATTTCCACATTGGAAGAGGCACAGGCAATTGCTAAAGAAAAAGGCATTGAATTTGAGCCACACCATAAAAAAGGTGATATCTTGAATCTCTTCTTCGAAGAGTTTGTTGAGGAGCACTTGATTCAGCCAACCTTTATCATGGATCATCCGATTGAGATTTCTCCATTGACAAAGAAAAAGCCGGATAATCCGGATTATGTAGAGCGTTTTGAGTTCTTCATGAATGGCTGGGAGATGGCAAATGCGTACTCCGAGTTAAATGATCCGATTGACCAGCGCGAGCGTTTCAAAGCACAGGAAGAACTTCTTGCACTTGGTGATGAGGAAGCAAATACAACAGACGAAGATTTCTTGAACGCACTTGAAATCGGCATGCCGCCAACCGGAGGAATCGGTTTTGGTATTGACCGTATGTGTATGTTGCTTACGGACAGCGCAGCGATTCGTGATGTGCTGTTGTTCCCGACAATGAAGTCTGTAGGTGCATCAAAATCTGCTAACAAGCCGGTTGCTGAACCTAAGGAAGAAAAGATTGACTTCTCTAAGGTAGAGGTTGAACCACTATTTAAGGATTTTGTTGATTTTGATACATTCAGTAAGTCTGACTTTAGAGCAGTAAAGGTTAAGGAATGTACAGCAGTTCCTAAGTCAAAGAAACTTCTACAGTTTACTCTTGATGACGGTACAGGTACTGACAGAACCATTTTAAGCGGTATTCATAGCTTTTATGAGCCGGAAGAACTGGTTGGAAAGACTCTTATTGCTATCACAAATCTTCCACCGAGAGCTATGATGGGCATTGACTCTTGTGGTATGCTTCTCAGTGCTATCCACAAAGAAGAAGGCGAAGAAAAGCTTCATCTTCTGATGGTAGATGACCACATTCCGGCAGGTGCAAAGCTCTATTAAGATGATGTAAAGATGTACCGTTTTACCAAATAGACGGGACGTACTTCATTTGATAAAAAATGAAAAAACAGCGATTTACATCAAACTTATTACATCATTTGATGCAGAAATCGGTGCAAACAAGAAAAAATCGCATAATTAGTGCAATGAGTGGGCAATTCCAATCGGAGTTGCCCATTTTCAAAACAAACAGAAATACAAATCGGAATTTGATGAGGAAAATTATTTATATAATCTACCGTCTATGGTCTGAAAACGACCACCTATCGAGAATCGGTGGAAATCAATTCTCGATTTTCTTATACTGTAACCGTAACGAGGAGGTGAGCAAATGCAAATTGAAATCAAGTTAGATGAGAACTGCAAGGAACCCAAAATCATCGTTGTGACAAACAAAATGACCGACGAAATCAATGAAATCATGAAAAGGCTTTCAGACGAGCAGCCGAAAATGATTGCCGGATTCAAAGATGATATTGTCGAAGTGTTGGAGCCGTTTGATATTTACCGCATTTTTGCTGCATCGGGCAAAGTGTTTGCCGAAACAAATCACGGCGAGTATGCGCTCCGCCTGAGGCTTTACGAAATGGAACAGCGGCTGGACAGCAAGACTTTTTTGTCCGAATATCAAACTCGGATATTATCAATCTGAGAAAGGTCAAGAGCTTTGATTTGAGCTTTGTCGGGACAATTTGCATCACGCTTTCAAACGGTACGGTTACTTATGTTTCACGGCGATCCGTCGCCAAAATCAAACAACTGTTAGGAATATGAGGTGGTAAAAATGAAAAAAAAGATGATTCAGCGTGGGCTTCTCGGATTCCCTCTCGGCATTGCTATCGGTTTTGTAATAACTGTGATTATATCAATGTGCATAGGAGATGGTTCGTTCTATCCTGTCAACCCTGAGCTGATTGATACAATGAAAAATGAATTAAACGCAGTTATTCTTCAAACAATTCTCTGCGGAATTTTGGGTACAGGCTTTGCAATGGCTTCCGTTATTTGGGAAATTGATTCGTGGAGCCTTGCAAAGCAAAGCGGAATTTACTTTTCCATTGCCTGTGTTACGATGTTTCCGATTTCCTATATTACGAATTGGATGAAGCATAATGCCATTGGTATTCTTTCATATGTAGGAATATTCGTTGCAATTTTCGTCATCACTTGGCTCGTTCAATATTTTGTATGGAAACGCAAAGTGAAAAGAATGAATGACGGAGTTCGGAAGAGTAATAACGCAAAATGAGCATAACCTTCACAACGGCAACTTCAGGCTTATCGGATATGAAAATCTTTGTGTTCAACCGCTTTTGCAACACTTTTTTCAAAAACGTGTTTTCGGGCAGATGAAATAGTCCCCCTTGGCTTGCAACTAAACCTAAAAATCGCATAATTTTTAAGGCTTTTGCCCTGTTTTGGGCAGAAGCCTTTTTGCATATTTAATAAGATTTTCTTCTTCGTGTAATATTAAATGTGTCGGCTGTAAAATTAACAAAAATTTAATTGGATTTTCGTTGAAACATATAACACCTTACAATATAATAAAAGCAAATATATAGCTTATAAAGGAGGTTTCTTAATGACGAAAAAAATAACCGCAATATTCTTGGCATTGTGCATGGCAATTTCCGTTTTGCCGATGACCATTCAGGCGGCATCAAAGCCCGATATTAAAGTTGGCGACTATGTTAAAATGGGCACGTATAACAATGCCTCAATTCTTTGGCGATGTGTAAGCATTGACAATAACGGACCGCTTATGCTTGCAGACAAAATTGTTGACACCCTTGCATATGATGCCAAAACAAATGACAACAGCAATTCAAAATCACACAGCAGAAGCTATAAGCGTGATGATTACGGTTCTAACTATTGGAAAGACAGCAATATGCGTTCTTGGTTAAATTCGACCGCAGCTGAAGGCAAAGTCGATGGGCTTTGCGGCAACCCTCCGCAAGACGGCTATGTAAGCGGTGTGGGAGCGTACAACGAAAAAGCGGGTTTTCTCAACGCTTTTTCAAAATCTGAAATTGCGGCAATGAAAACCGTTACCCAGCGTTCTCTCGTTTCTCATCCCGAATACAACAAGGGCATAGTTGATGGAGACGCAAATTCGGATTTGTTATACTACACCGATATTTCGGAAGCGGTGGCAAACTACGACAGTTCATATTTTGAAACTACAACCGAAAAGGTTTTTCTTCTTGATGTAAAGCAGGCTAATGCCGTGTGGAAAAATCTCAAAGGTTATTATGTTGCGTATAATAATGACGGTATGGCTTGGCCTTATTGGCTTCGCACTCCTGTTACCGATTGCAATCACGATATGCGTTATATCAGTTCATCGGGTCAGGTCAGTCGTTATGCTCCGTGGTATTCCGATTTGGGCGTAAGACCTGCATTTTATCTCGATTCCGAATATTTTGTTACAACTTCCGGCAGCGGCTCACAAAGCAGTCCTTATATCGGCTCTGCTCCAAATAAGCAAGAGGATGATTATACAATTTCGGAACCTGCCGAGGACGCAAATCCCGATTGGAATGTCAGCACCGAGCAAAGCATTCAGCTCACCCTCGGCCCGTGGTATTCAAATGACGGAAAATATTCTAATCCTACCATCCCTGTTTATACCATCCAAAAACACGCAGCGACACGGAAAATATGGTTGTTGTCGTTTGCGGCGAGGGATACACAAAAAAGTCAGCAGGGCAAATTCATCAATGATGTCAAACGACTTTGGCAGGACGCTATGAAATATGAACCGTATCGCAGTTATGCCGACAGATTCAATGTTTACGCTCTTTGCACAGCTTCCGAATCGACTTTTGACAATGGTGGAAGCACCTTCTTTGATGTTATAGTCGACAAATATAATTCGCCTGTTATTTCTAATAATCTCCACGGAAGTCAGTGGAAAAATCATATTTTTGAGAGATGTATCGGTCCTGAATTTATCGAGAAAATTCACGATGCTCATATCAAAAAAAGTGTGATCCAAACACAATTCCGTCCGGTTCGGAATATGAGCCTTATTATTATGTTCACGATTATATTGCTCAGTTCGCTATGGTTGTAAACACAAAATCAGATTTCGGCGGTGCTTATAATAACCGTGAATACGGCTTCCATTATTTCATTTCGCCATCAGACAGTTATCGTGCGTCAAAAACTTTTGCACACGAGTTTGGACACGGTTTGCTCGGTCTCGGTGATGAATACAGTAACGGATATTTGCTTGACGATAAGGAACTTAAATCACTCAATCTTTCCTCGGTTGAAGACCCGGAAAAGATAAAATGGCGACAGCTTTTAGGTTTTAGAAACACATATACCTGCCGCAATGCTTACGGCTCAAAAATGCTTGTTTCAAGTTATGAGTGCATAATGAGAGACACAAACTATCAATTCTGTGAGGTTTGCCGTTTGCAGGGCTTCAAGCGAATGTCTCAGCTTGTTAAGGATGTAGACCTTTATGTTGCAACTCCCGAGGTTAAGGAATATACGGGCGCTTATTCAAAGCCGTCTGATTTTACCGACCTTGAAACAAGTTCATATTATAATTACACATATAATCGCAATGACCGACTTTTGAGCGGCAACAGCAAAAGCAGATTTAATACTAATATGAACGGTAAAAAATCGAGCTTAGAACTGTTATTCAAAACATTTCAGATAAAAATGCACGACAATTAAAATTCAAAATGTGGATTAAGCACTCCGACGGAAGCGTTGCGACCGATTCATCGGGAAATCCGCTTCAAACAGTACAAACCTTTGACATTCCTGTTTGGAATGATAAGGCAAATTTCTGGCCGCTCGGTGCTTTGGATCACATCAAAAGCGACTTTAATTCAGGCTTAAAGAGTTGCTCTCTTATTTATCAAATTCCGTCTGATGCACAGCTTAAGAGCGTCGATACCGTGTCATTTCAGGTGCTTGATGAAAACGGAAATGTGCTTGCAGACGACAATACGGAAACACAGCGCTACACAACCGTTTCAATTCAGTATAAATTTGAGGACGGCTCTGAAATTCCAAACACTGCCGGAGGAACATTTACCGTGCCATACGGCACAAAGCTTGATTTAACACCGGCAAAAACACTTTATGATTATGAATTTATAAAGGTTGACGGCTTGAATAAGCCTATTGTTTCGGACGGAACGGTTGTTACATATTATTACAAAAATAAAAACGAAGAACACACTCACAATCTGACTTTGGTTGCTTTGCGAAAGTCGCCACCTGCACTACTGCGGGCAATTCCGCATACTACACCTGCGATGGCTGTGACAAGTGGTTCGCAGATGCAACAGGATCGGTAGAAATTACCGATAAAACCAGTGTGAAGATTCCGGCTCTCGGACATACCGCAGGCACAGAATGGAAGTCTGATGATACTAACCACTGGCATGAATGTTCTCGTTGCCACGACAAAAAGGACGAAGCGGCTCACGATTACGGTTCTGACAATGTTTGCGACACCTGCGGATATTACAAAACTGTACCGCACACTCACAATCTGACTTTGGTTGTTTGCGAAAGCGCCACCTGCACAGAGGGCGGTAAGGAAGCATACTACAAGTGCGAAGGTTGTGGCAAGTTCTATGAAGATGTACTCGGTACAAAGGAAATAACCGACCTTGCATCTTGGGGCAATATTGCTAAGATTGCCCACACCACAAAAAGCAAACCGTAACAAAGGCAACCCCAACAGCAAACGGCAAGATAGTAAATTACTGTTCGGTATGTAAGAAAACTCTTTCAACAACAGTAATTCCAAAGGCATCAAGCATAAAGCTTAAAGCAACATCATTAACATATAACGGAAAGGTTAGAACACCTAAGGTTATTGTTAAGGACAGAACAGGAAAGACACTTGTTAAGAATACTGACTATACTGTGTCTTATGCAAAAGGCAGAAAGTATGTTGGCAAGTACGCAGTAAAGATTACCTTTAAGGGTAAATACAGCGGAACAAAGACGCTTTATTTCACAATCAAGCCAAAGGCAACAAGTATTTCCTCACTTAAAGCAGGTTCAAAGAAGTTTACAGTAAAGTGGAAGAAGCAGGCTACACAGACAACAGGCTATCAGGTACAGTACAGTGCCTCAAGTAAATTCAGCAAGGCTAAGACCGTAACAGTAGGCAAGAATACAACAGTATCAAAGAAAATTTCAAAGCTTTCGGGCAAGAAAAAGTATTATGTAAGAGTTCGCACCTATAAGACAGTTAAGATTAACGGCAAATCCATAAGGATTTATTCAGGCTGGTCAAAAGCTAAGACTGTTACAACAAAGAAATAAAAACTATACCGTAACCTTTGATTCTGCCGGTGGCTCTGCAGTAACGACTCAGACTATCGAAGAAGGTCAGAAGGCAACCAAACCTGCCGCTCCTACCAAGTCTGACGATACCACCAAGCCTTCGGATGATGTTCAGAATCCGCAGACCGGCGACAACAGTATGAGTGGCTGTGGATCGCTCTGCTGTTCGTCAGCGGCTTCGGAGTTGTGACAACTACTGTTTATACTAAAAAAGAAAATCTGTGAAATAACAGATAGCTAACCATTTAAGGATGGCGGTAGCGGAGCTTCCGCTGCCGCCTTTTCCTTGTATTGGCAATAAAAATAAACCACCTGCTATGCAGGTGTGTTCCCAAACAGCTTTAGCTTCAAGTAAAAAACCTCCATGTTATAATGAATATAAGGTTCGCCAACCAAATCATTACAACAAGGAGGAGTCCAAATGGACAATAATAGTTTATCACACACAAAATGGACATGCAAATATCATATAGTTTTTGCACCTAAGTTTAGAAGAAAGATTATATACAAGCAAATAAGAGCAGATATAGGTCATATATTAAGCGAATTGTGCAAAAGAAAGGGTGTTGAAATAATAGCGCGGAGTGTATGCCAAATCATGTTCATATGTTTGTGAGTATACCACCAAAATACAGTGTGTCAGAAATAATGGGATATTTGAAAGGGAAAAGTTCTTTGATGATATTTGATAGACATGCAAATTTGAAGTACAAGTATGGAAACAGACATTTCTGGTGCAGGGGGTATTATGTCGATACAGTAGGCAAAAATGCAAAGAAAATTGAAGAATATGTAAGAAATCAGATGCAACAAGATCTGGAATATGATCAGATGTCACTGAAAGAGTACATAGACCCGTTTACGGGTGAGCCAGTAAACAAGGCATAGGCTAAAGCCCTTTAGGGCTTGCCTGTGGTAGAGCTATGCGCATGGCGAATCTTCAATGGCTCTTTAGAGCTGGCTAGTACCACAGGCTTATAGCCGCAGAGGAAACCACCAGCTGAGCTGGTGGTCATGATTTGCGCGCCATGGGCGCGCTCTAACGGGTGAAAGTCTCGAACACGCCCAGATAGTGGGAAGTGTATAGCTGAACAGCAAGGGTGTCCATCGTGAGATGGAATCTGAAGGAAGCTGTAAGCAAATCTCTGGTCCGACGGACAGAAATCACATAGAAGGCTAGGCTGCGAGAGATAAGTTGGCTGAAAGCAACAAAGTCTAATAACTATCACCTTTGTAGTAGCAGAGTAAATGTGGCGGATATATGGAGAGAAAGAGCGTGCACCTTAAGCGTGGAGGTCTCACAGAGGTTCCATTAGCCTAGTAACAACGAACTGTGAGAAGTCAGCCGAGCCCATAGTAGTGAAGAAGTTTCTGTAATGGAAATGGAGCAAAGGGGCGAACAATCAATAAGTTTGAGTATGTCTCGTATTGCAGAAATGGCAACAGCTACAAGGTGGAGAAATTAAATCAACTCATCAGAGGTTGGATAAATTACTTTAAAATTGGAAGTATGAAAACACTTTGTCGAGAACTAGATGGTAGCATCAGATACAGACTTCGTATGTGTATTTGGAAACATTGGAAAACTCCACAAAATAGAGCAAAGAACCTTATGAAGCTTGATGTACCAAGATGGGCAGCATTTAAAATAGCGTATTGTGGAGACAGATATACAAGACTCGCCCACAATGGATGGATACAAAAGGCTATAAGTACAAAGAGACTAACCTCATTTGGATTAGTCTCTTTGTTAGATTACTACACCGAAAGGTGTGTTACTTGTTAAGTTGATTGAACCGCCGTGTACCGAACGGTACGCACGGTGGTGTGAGAGGTCGGGAAATTTAGTTAAATTTCCCTCCTACTCGATTTATTTAATTGTAATCGTCTTAGTCGCTTTTAACTTACCAACTTTAACTGTTACCTTTACTTTACCCTTCTTACGTGCTTTCAATACAACCTTTGTTGCTGATTTCTTTTTCAGTTTTGCCAGTTTCTTCTTATTAACACTCCATTTTGCTTTTCCTTTCACATTCTTTTTCTTTACTTTCAATGTGATCGTCTTGCCCTTTTTCACCGATTTCTTACCCGTGATTGAAATAGATACCTTTTTCTTTGAAGTGTTTGACGATTTTGGTGTCGCAGTATTCTGTGAAGAACCGGGATTATTCTTTGGCGTATCGTCCTTTTTCACATCATCTTCTTTTACTTTGATGACAACCGAGTAGTCCCTTACTGTCTTATGATCTTCTGCATATACTTTTACTTTCAGTGAAAGCGGAGCAGCCGTAAGCTCATATGTCTGCTGTTTTGTATCATCTACAAGTTTATCATTAACATACAGCAGACCAAACTGATCGGCAATACCATATTTCAAAGCTACCGAAGTTGTTCCCTTCGGCACAACGATCGTAAATGTGTCATTGGCACTGCTTACTTCACCAGCCGAGCTTGTCAAAGTATTCAGGACAGCCTGATCACTAAAACTCTGTGTCATATATAAACCGCCTACCAGACGTGCGCTGTCTTCTGCGTCAGAACCACTTTCAAATCGTACCGACACTACGGTATATTCTTTTGTATCTCCTTCCGGCACGATCTTCTTCACATTTTTCTTCAATACATCATCCGGAATATTAATATATTCGGTATAGAAGGCTTCCGTTCCGTCATATGCCAGTTTTTTGCTGGCGATCTGCTTATCACCGACCATGACCTTAATTGTTTTTCCATTGTCTTCTTTCGCAAACTGGCATAACAAAGCGTTACCTTTATCCGGATTTACAATAAAGTTATAAGTGAAATATCCACCTGCTTTTGCATACCGTGTACTTCCGCCATCCGTAATCGTGCCGGCAACTGAGTCTTTTTCCTGTAACTGATGAATGACATCTCTTTCGTACTGTCCATATCCCGGCTGCGTAGAATCAAGAATACTGGCATCAAGACGTCCGTTTTCTTTTGCTGTAAGGATCTGTTTTTCGTCACTCTCTGTATACTTTGTATCAAAATACCAGTAGATTCCATAACGCTCATCATTTAATTTGTTAAATGGAACGAACTGCAATCCACCATTAAATGTTGTGTCCGCATTGGTTCCCTTCAATTTAAATGCTAAGGTACCACTCGTTGTATCTTTCACAAGATAATTGTCAATATGATCGATAAATTCAATCGTCGACATATCTTCCTGAATGGTTAATGTTTCATTTCCCAATGGTGTTGCCGCTTTTGACTCACCATACTTGATCGTAATCTTCTGATTCTGATCACCAACTACTTTATATAATGGGGCTGTCAGATTAGCACCTGCCCAGGTAGTTGAAGCCATCTTTTCTTTTCCTAATCTGGCTGCAAGAACAGTCGGACCATAACGGAACGCAAATACCGTATTGTTATCCGGAAGCCCGAAAGCATCTACTGACATCGGATATTCCATTGTAACAACATCCCCATCTTTCCACTCACGATCAAGAAGAATGTAACCACCTGAGCTGAATGCCGCTTTCTCTTCCTGACCATTTACCGTAACAACAGCTTTGCCATGCATCCAGTCCGGAACGCGCAGTGCCAATGCTGCGGAAGGAATTGTACTGCCATCTTTTGCATTAACTGTAAATGTCGCTTTGTCTGATTTCGTTACATCTGACTTCTGAGTCACAACAAGATTTTTCTCTTCCCATGTTACTTTAGAAGAAACATACTGATTTACGATCAAGGTATCATTAGCATGAAAATAAATACTATCCCCCAATTTCGTAAAGTTCTCCATGCCACTTCCGGTACAGCACCAGAACATGTTTTTGGCCGGATCTTCATTGCCAAATGTCTTAAAGTAACCGGTAGCCATCGGAATGAAATAAGCAGCGGCTCCACTCTCGGATTTTACAGCACCCATGATAGAGTTGCGAAGAGTTGTCTCATAATAATCCGCATATTTCTTATCACCTGTTACTTTATATAACTCTTTTGCCATTTTCAGCATATTATGTGCACAACAGCTTTCGCAGTTCGTCTGTGTTCTTGTTCCGTCCTGATTATTGTCTTTGCGGAAATGTTCCATAACACTGACGCCACCTGTTATATAGGCATGTCTTGTAACCGCTATGTCAAAGAACTTCTCTACATTTGTCAGATAAGCTTCATCATCCTTTGTTAATTCACCTGTCTGTTCCAAAACAACATATCGTTTTAAAGCACCAAGGAACTTAGGAATCGTTGTATTGGCATGTTTACCATTTAAGCAGTTTTTACCACCTTTGGCTACAGTCTTATAAAGATTAGGTTCATCAAACTTGTGCGCAGCTTCCAGATGCTTACTGTCTCTGGTGCATAAATACAACTCATACAGGCAATCATTCATTCCGCCATACTCTGTACCAAGAACCCTACCTTGTGTACCGGCATCCCATTTGCTAACACGATTATAAATCCAGTCGCCTAACTTCTTTGCAACTTCAAGTGCCTGCTTATTACCTGTGTATTTGTAAGTATCAACAAGTCCTGTAAGCATCTTATGCATGTTATACCACGGTACCCATGTTTTTCCGGTTGTTTTACCTTCCAGAATATCAAATTGTTTTTCCACATATCCTTCCGTCTCTATCTTGGCACCAAAGATAAATCCTGTTCCTAATTTATTCTGGCACTCTGCCAGTCCTTTAATCAGTTGTTTGGATTTTTCTTTCAGATCAGCATTTCCGGTCGCTTTCACAGCCTGCGCTATCGCCGTAAGATAATGTCCGACACTATGACCGCCAAGCCAGCCATCTTCCCAGCCACCGTAAGGAGCAATTTTTTTCGTGTCAAGTCCTGCTGTCTCACGGAATCTTGATAACAGACGATCATTATCAAATTTCTTCAAAAACTCAATATCCGAATTTTGTGCTGTAAGATAATAATCATCCAGAAGTTCCACCTGATCTAGCGCAAATTCTTTGGTTGGTCCCATCTCAGACTCTGCCAGAACAACAAACGCAAACTTTCTCGCCTTTGCATAATCTCCCATCTTCACTGTTCCCTTCAATGTAACTTCTTCATCCGCTGCTCCTTTTTTCGGTCTTGTAACCTTTCCTTCATTAGAAAGAACTGACGGATTAGAGGATTTCCAAGAAATCGTAGTTCCTGAAGCTCCTATCGTTGGTAATGTAAGATCCGATGTAATATGCTTCTCCGTAAAAAGAAGGGATGCTGCATCAGACGTTACCGCCTTCTGTGTACTAACCGTGTCACTGCTTTCTGTTTCTGCTTTGCCTGTGCAGTCATCCCTCCACCGGATGCCGCTGTTCCTACCATCATGGCGCCTGCCAACATGATAGCCAGACCGCTCTTTGCCCATTTTTGATATCTTCTGACATTCATACGTTCAAACCTCCATACATTTTTTTAAAAACTTAGTAATCTTACTATTGCATATAGTAAGTGATAAGTAAATAAAAAAAGTGATACATTTGGTTTGAAAAAGTAAGATTATTATACTATACTATTTTTATACATTACCTGCTTACAGTTGCATTAAACGCTTCCATAAGCTAAAAGGAGGATGTTTGAAAATGGAAAATATTATAATTTCTACTGCTGCCCAGGTATCTTATAAATATAATGGTCTGTTTGAATCCAGCTCACCCGACTGGATCCATATGTCTCGGACACTGAAAGAATACCAGCTCATTATCGTAACAGAAGGTACTTTACACATAGCAGATTCAGAAAAAGACTATACGGTAAACCAAAATGAATATTTAATTATGAAACCAGGACATCAATATGGAACGGCACCCTCCCTTTGTTCTTTCTACTGGCTTCATTTTGAATGTCCGATGTTGCACATTAAGGATGAAGCCATTATCACACTCCCCCGCGCGGTTCTCTATCCTCTATGAATCGCATCACTGCCGTATTCTCCCAGCTTAATGATGTCAACTTTACCTACCGGGACAAACGGACAAACAACTTCTACGCAATGAATATTTTATTGGAACTATATAATCAGATACAGGAAAGTCTGTTATCACAACATTCCTTTAAGGATTATTTATTACAGAATGTAAAGAATTATATTAAATGGAATCAGGCCTATCACCTTACCGTAGCCGGTCTGGCAAACTACTTTGGCTATCATCCCAAATATCTTTCGTCGCTCTTTCACAAAGAAACCGGCATGACATTAAAGCAGTATCTCATCAATGAGACAATGGAATATGCCAAAGTAGAATTATATAACACAAACCGGAGTATTTTGTCTATCGCACTAAGCCTGGGTTTTTGTGATGGGCATGCCTTTTCTTATGCCTTCAAACATCATACCGGCATGACACCAACACAATACCGGAACAGCCACCATCCGATCTTCCGCAATAGTGACTGACGTAGTCTGCCCGCTAACTACTTGAGATGGTCATATGTGTCCCATGGGGAGATATTTTTATTTTAGGAGAGAATTGTATCGAAAAAAGAAAAAGAGAAAAACAAGAGCGGAAAAGTGAAAGCCAGCCAACATGTTTTATAATGCATTGGATTCTTTCGCAGAAAGGGAAATAGGCATGAAAAAAATTTATTTATTATTATTTCTTTGTGCATGCATTACGTTGTGTGTCAGAGTAAATGGTGGAATATTCATTATCCAAAGTTAGAGGGCGAAAAAACAGAGTCTTGTAATAAAATCATTCTATCGCATATTAAAAAACTGATGGGAGAAATTGATTTGAAACAAGAAGTTGCTATCACATTAAATTATGATGTCAAAACACGAACGGATAAAAGAACAGATTTTTGAGCAAGAAGATCAGTTTTACTTAGAAGATGGAGATATAAATGTTCGGTTAGCAATTCCGGCTGGGTCATATTATTACCAGTACGTTAAGGTGGAAAAGGTACATTACAAAAATTGACAAAGATAGACACATATGCTATACTGAACAAAAAAAAATAGGGGAGGACGTTATGTATAAGATTGTTATTTGTGATGATGATAAAAATTTTATTTCCTATATGAAAGAAATGCTTTTGCGATGCGACTTGAGTGAGCGTCAAGTTATCTTTTATGAAGTTACGTCGGGGGAAGAGTGTCTTCTTACAGTAGAGAGAATGACATCTTGTGACTTGATCATTCTTGATATGCAGATGAGTGGAATGGACGGACATGCCACAGCAAAGCAGTTCAGAAAATTATTTCCGGATTCTTTATTAGTATTTTGTTCTGGTGTATCAAAGCCTACGGATGAATCATTTAAAACCACACCTTTTCGATATTTGCGGAAAAATTATGGAGATGACAAAATGTTATTGGAGTTGACCGCAGTAGTAGAGAAAATGAAGCAAATGAAAAAAAGAACCTATGTAATGGGGAAAAATCACATGAACATAGTGAAGGTGTATCCAGATGATATTTTATACATAGATAATTATAAGCGCGGAAGCGAAATCCATGTGCAGGAGAATTATAAAGACTACTCATTTGAGGATAGGATTACGACAAAAAAGAAGTTGGCAGAGCTGTATACGGATTTGAAGGGATACGGTTTTGAATATGCCCATAATAGTTATATTGTAAACTTAAATCATGTCGTTAAATTAAAATCAGAGGGTGTGATAAAACTATCAAACGGAGAAGAATTGAATGTTTCACGTTCCAGAATGCCAGAGTTCAGACGGGCACTGGCTGCGGTAATGAGTGAAAAATATAAATAAAAACGGAGGATAAAGTGAAGGTATTAAGTGTTGTAATAAGCTGCATCATCGATGTGTATTTGTTCCATTTGTTTTTTCAAAATTATTTTAGCAAGAGAAAGTTCTTTGCTGATTCAGTATTAAAAAGAAAAGAGCTGTCAAATCGGCATCGTTATTCTATTAACCATATGCAACCTTTTGGGGAATGGGGATGTTAATATTTTAATTACGCCTGCATTATTTTTCTTGTATACGGTTTTAGAATTTCAGGGAAAAGTATGCTATCGTTTGTTATGCTTTGCTACGATGTTTTGCGTTTTGTGTGGATGTGAGTTTTTATTTATGCTTTTGGTACATCCGGATGCATCGGATTACAAAAATTCCACATTGATTATGATTTTGATGCTTGTCATTAAATTTCTCACCTATATACTGGTTCTGATTACGAATCAAGCAATAGGCAAACGAAAGAGAATACAAGATTCCAAAATATTTATTATGTATATGATGATTCCGGCTGCAAGCTTATTTGTTATGATAATTGTATTCTATTCGGGAGCAGTTCATCATATGGCAGGGTATGCGAGTGCATTCCTTGGGTGCAGTTTTGCGGTCTTGTTTTTGGGGAATGTAATGAGTTTTTATGCATTTGAACGGTATTCGGAGCGCTTATATGAAACGATGGAACAAAATATCGTAATTATAAAGCAGAAAAAAGACTTGGAATATTATATGCAGATATCGGAAATTGACAAGAAACAAAAGGAACTGATTCATAATATTACGAATCAGATAAAAATGATTTATGTCTTTGCAAAGGATGGAAATACAAAAGCGATTTTAGAGTTGACGGATAGTATTGGTGCAGAAATGGAAAAGGATTCCAGGATGGTGTACTGCGACAATCCGGTATTAAATTCATTGTTAAATGAAAAAAGACGGGAAGCAGGGAAGCAGGGAATTCACACAGCCTTTTATGTAGAACCCGGAGTTCTATTACAACATGTGGCACCGATGGATTTGATTTCCATGCTTGGCAATCTTTTGGATAATGCAATTCGTGCGGCTGCGGAGACGCAAGGAGAAAAGTATATTAAGAGTTACATTTATATGAAGGAAGTAGGCGGTTTCTGCGTAATAAAATCACAAACCCATTTGAAAATATAAAACATACGCAGGATGGAGACTTTGCTACTACAAAAAAAGATGATGGCATGCATGGAATCGGATTTCATTCCGTGCGGCGGATTGCAGAAAAATATGGTGGATGTTTGATGTGTGCGGCAGAGGATAAAACATTTGAAACGGTGTTGCTAATCTCTACTGATGAAGAAATATAACAAAAGTGGCCCCTCATTCTGCAAAAATTGTCGCTTTTGTTGAAACTTTTGGTGAAATAGGTATAGTAAAAAGTAGCGCAGATAGCGGGGAGAAGTAGTTATTGAAAGAAGAGGAGTTTAAGAATGAAACGTGTGTGTTTGAAAATGTGTGTTTTCATATTTGTGATAGCAGCAGTATCAGGTTGTGGGAAAGTTGAAACCAAAGATGCTAAAAAGAAACCAACAGAAACAAGCGAAATACATAATGAATATTTTCCATATACAGAAAATTGTCAAATAAAAGTTTCCGGGCGGTTCTATTTTTCAGATTTATTGGAAAAAGAAACAACGATGTTTGTCAATAGAGAAAGAAAAGGCAAAAGGGGAGAAGTATGGCACATTTTTTTTCAGCGAGTGGAGTATGATTCTTATGATAGCGATGGACGATACCACATGCCGAAGGAATGCTTAGATATGTACTATTTTTTGGTCAAGCAAGATAGGATATACTGGTATCGTATGCCACATATGCCGGATAATGAAATGAAAACTTTTTGTGAGGAGGGGCGAATACCAGCAGAATACACTCATATTATTTGCCAGAAGGCTGAAATGAAAGATGTTTTATCGGAGGAAGAATCTGGTGAACATGAGCGAATGTTGATTTATGGGAAAAAGAAAGATGTTAGACAGTATAATACATGGACTGTAAAGAAAGATTTTTCAGATGTACTTAGCATATATACTGTTTCATTTAAAAAGAATATTGGACTCGTTGCGTATAGTTGTTCCTGGACAGCAGCTGGAAAAAACACTGTTGAGCTTTGGGATAAAAGATATGTTTCGAAGCGGGCTAAAAAAAGTTTCAAGTATAATTGATAGAGGAAGAAGATGAGCTGGAAAAAGATTTGCTATGTGGATGTGACAACAAAAGCATGGAAAATACAACACATAATGTGGGTATGCACAATTAATACATATGACGAGATACTGCATTATTATTAATACGTTGGTTTTGTAAAATATAATTCAATTTGCAAAACGAATATTTATTTAAAATATACTAAGGAATATTACAGAAGAAAAGATATACCTAATGGTGTACGATGAAGAAATTGTATTTAAACATTTATGAAAGACTAACTATTAAAAGTCAAGACCTAAAATGATTTTTTTGAATAAAGTACAGAAATGTATTTTAGATATGTTTGGAACTCGGTTGGAGTTCTTTGAACCTTGAAAACTGCATGACAAAAAGAGCATCTCTACAGGTGCTCAAAAAAGGAGTATTGAATTAGAAAGACTTAAACAGCTTTGATGTATTGCTGGTTAGTTTTCTCAAGATGGTAAATAACCCGAATCAGCTTTTTGACGGCATGAGATATAGCGACATTATAATGCTTGCCTTCCGCTCGTTTCTTTGCCAGGTATTCAGCAAACGTTGGATCCCAATTGCAGACATATTTGGCTGCATTGTATAACGCATATCGTAGATATCTGGAACCTCGCTTTTCCATGTGCGAGTAAGCACCATCAAGTTGACCAGATTGATATGTAGAGGGTGAAAAGCCAGCATAAGCCAAGATTTTATCAGGAGAATCAAAGCGGTTGAAATCGCCGATTTCGGCAATGATCATAGCTCCCATACGGTAGTTGATGCCGGGGATGCTAAGAATCGGGGAATTGATTTCATCCATGATGAGTTTGATTTCATTTTCGATTTCATCAATCTCGGATGTAAGTTCCTGAATAAGTTTGATAGTATGCTTTAATTCCAATGATTTTGCTGGCATATTTGAACCTATTGAGGTTCTTGCGGCATTTCTAAATGCAATAGCTGTTTCTTTACCATATCGACCCTTTGATGATTCAGAAAGAAGATTTGTAAGTCTGGTAAGATGAGCGTTTGCTACTTGTTTAGCACCGGGAAATTCAGAAAGCATTGCGTAAACAGATGCCATATGAAGTGTTGGAACTAACTTTTCTAATTCAGGGAATAAGATACAGACAAGTCTTGAAACGGAAGACTTTAACTTAGCACGTTGTTTTACCTTATCAAAACGATAACGAGTTAATGACTTTAGTTCTTCGTTGTGATAAGATATGTCTGAGTAGGACTTTAAGTTCACGTCAGACATTAGCATAGAAGCAATCGTGCGGGCATCTACTTTATCCGTTTTCGTCTGTCTAAGGCTTAGACTTTTTCTGTACAGATTTGTGTGTAACGGATTGATAACATAGGTGGGCAACCCTTTATCAATGAGATATCCTAAAAGATTGTAACTATAGTGTCCAGTGGCTTCCAGTCCTACTTTTTACCTTTGTTACATCTTCCATAACGGATTCAATCTTTTGATAAAGATCATTGAAACCATTTCGGTTGTTAGCAATGGAAAATGCTTTAAATAGCACTTCTCCATCCGAGTTGGTGATAAAGCAGTCATGCTTATCCTTAGCGACATCAATTCCAACGTAGATCATAAAAAATCTCCTTTGAAATGTATTAATGCTGTTTTAGAACCACAGGGTGCTCCTTGCGATTGTAACCTCGTTCTAAATAAACCGTCATGCGGTATCTAACTGATTAACAAATGAACAAAGAGACTGTGGTTGGAGCCTTTCATAAACCATCAAGTGGTAGGAGAAATGAACCAATCCACAGCATCTTAAATATCATAGTCGAACCTGTAGAAAAGGTAAAGAAAAGACTATGACTTAATAGTAATAAAGACCTTGGAGAGGGTCTCTAAAAACTACTACTATATAATACGAGGAGATATAGTGAGAAAAAAGGGGAAATTAATAATTAGTTGCTGTATTTTATTTGTAATTATGTTATTTATAGGATTGGCATATTGGATATTGATTTTTATTCCAAGAGAGAGGATGAAAGGATGCTATTTTGGTTATGAACAAATGCCAATAATGTCAAACGAAAAATATACTGGTAAAATTGATGCAAAGATGGAACATATTCTAATTGAAGATCATGCCGGAACAAAAGTAACAGAGCTTGATTTATTAGGTCATAGCCCAGATCGAAACTTGATTATATGAGGGGGAAAATTAGAAATGAGATTTTTGAAATTCTTTGGTTTATTTGTGATATGTTTATTTTTTGTTTCGTGTGGTCTGCATCAGGATAGTACTACAGAGAAGCAAAGACACTTTGACTCGTCATCGAAGCAGAATTCCCTGGAAAAATCTAAATGGAAGAGTTCATTTTGGGTAGAAGCTGATAAAGATACAAAGTCGGGATATCCATATATGAATAATGATCGTTCCGGAAGAACCATTTGCAAAGATGGTAATTATCTTTATGCTGCTGAAAATAATGGAAGCGGTTCAACTCTTTATCGATACAAAGGAAAAGATAAGGAGATTATATATAAAAGTAAATTTGGTCAAATATATTTTTTGAATGCAAAAAATGGTTGTATTGTGTTTGAGTTAATTGAGAAGAAGGGAAGAAATCGGGAAATAGATAATTACACAATTATTAGATTAAATTGCAATGGTGCTAGTGTTGATGTAAAGCAGATAGATGGGATCGTAAATGATCTATGGTTGTATGATAATAGGATATATTATTCCCTTTTTACTAAAATGGGAGGAAAAAATATTGAATCAATGGATTTAAATGGTGAAGATGTTAAGGTTCTTGTGAAAAAGGAAAATGGAGTATATTTTTATGTTTCAAACGAGAAAATATACGTGGTTTATGAAAACGAGGATAACGAATGTGAATTATATCAGATGGATTTGGATGGTTCTAATCAACAGTTAATTTTAAAATTTGCAGCATATGCGGATAGCGTATGTTTATATAAAGATGCTGTTTATTTTCGGAAACCAGGAGATGAGGTTGGGGAGGAAGAGTATTTATATCAGTTTTGTTATGGAGAAAAGAAAGAAAAGTTATTAATTGATGATGCAGTTGCAAAGTGTTTTTTTAGTGGGGAAAGTATTTATTTTCAATCAAATTATGGGGATGGGGTGAAAAAAATCAATTTGTCAAATGGAAATAAAAGTATAATATCAAATAAGGGAATTGCAAAGTGGGGCTGCTTTGATATTGTTTTAGGAAGAAAAAAATTTTTGGGGGTGTGAAAATGGAAAATTAATTTATGTTGATAGCAATACTGGAAAAGACTTGAGTTGAGAGCAGATAAGATGGTGTAAAGTGTATTGAAACTGTCTCAGGTGTTTGAAATATGAAGAGTATCAATACTATCCGAACCTATGATATAGCAATCGTGTTTTGATTTGGATAAGTAAATACCAACATAAAAAACATTCTATGTATAATAAAGTTTACGCTGTGTTTCTGCAAACTTTATGTTGATTGTAGCATAACATCATGCGTTATCTAACTAATAAACAAATAGACATAGAGTTGTGGTTAAAGCCTTTAAAGGAAACAGTCAGCTTATAGGGAGGTTGTCGTAGGTGAATTTACTAATTCATAGTGTTTATAATTGAGTATATAGAAAATAATTTAGCCTGCAAATAAAAAGTCAAGGATAAATTGAAGAACATTGAAAATTTTATACAGGTTAAAAATTGGGTATCGAAATAAGACCACCACACTAGTGCTGGTCTGAAAATATTAGTGGATAATTAAGATTCTCAAAGAGATGAAAGATATTCCTTCACTCGACCATAGTAAATCCTTAGAAACTTGTTGGCACCTGCGGTCATATAGACATAGTAAGGCTTACCTTGTGCTCGTTTCTTGTCTAAGAACTGATACACAGGGTCATCTTTGGGATGTGTTTTAATTAAGACATCCATTATCTGAAACAAAGTTTTTCTAAGGTCAGACGAGCCGCGTTTTGAAGTTGGAACGCTTTTTTGTTCATATTTTCCGGATTCATTGACGCCAGGGTCTACACCTGCAAAAGCAGTAATCGCTCCTTTATGGGTAAAACGGGAAACATCTCCAATCTCAGCCATCAACTGAGGACCGAGTGAAGCTCCAACCCCTTTCATTGCCATGACAATAGGGTATTCAGGAAGTTTGGATGCGGTTTCGTTCATAAGTGTGCGTAGTGACTCAACAGTTGCAGAGGCGCTGTTAAGTTGGTCAACAGCTTGCTTGATGATAAGTTTGGTTATTTCATCCTTTGGAAGTACAGGAACAAGCTCCTTTGCTTTTCCATAGATTTCTTCAGCTTTTGACTGACTGAAGTTGTACTTCTTGCGTTTGCACCAGTTTTGATAATGGTCGATAAAGGCGTTTTGGGACATCTTACGGACACAGTCCACATGCCAGTATGTAGATGCAAAATCAACCCATTTCTGGTCGCCATCACTACGTGCAGGACTGTCGAAGTAAGTGTTGACACCGGGATAGGTTTGGTCAAGGATGCCAATAAAGTTATTCTTCATAGCCGTCTTGTGTTTCATATAGAAGCCAAACTGACGGTTCATGGTTTTAAGCTGATTGCGTAATTCATCCATAACACTATACTGTTTAAGATTTTGCCATTTGTCAAGTGCATATCGTGCAATCTTAACGGCATCCGCTTTATCGGATTTGACTTTGCGAAGTGAGTTATTATCAAAATCCTTGATAAGTTTCGGATTAATGGCACTGACGAAAAGGTTAGCCTCTGAAAGTTGATGTGCAAGGACTTCGTAATAACGTCCTGTATGCTCCATCACGATTCGTGACTCGCCTTCAATAGAATTGATTAGTTCTACAAGTGAATTGATGTCACTGGTTGTGTGTTTGATTTCAAAGGGGGAGGAAACAATTTCACCGAAAGGTCGCATAATAGCAACCATACTTTTACCCTTAGAAACATCGATACCTACTGCGTTCATAAATTAGTCACTCCTTAAGATTATTGCAATGGATAAATGCCAGTTTTACTCATTGCCTATTCAATCTACTGTGGTGTGACACGAATGTACCTATGGCGATTCAACCTGCATAAAACGAACGCTGCGAATGAGGAGCTGGTTATCAGTCTAAACTACGGACGCAAAGTCCAAGAAAGGGAAACGATATACCAATTGCTCCATCATTATACAGCTTAAGCAACAAGATGGATAATTCCTTACTGGCTGTAAGGGATATTAACCATAAATATATTGTAGTAGAAAGGAAGATGTGTAGTGAATTTTAATTCCCTTATGAATTCATTATACCACGTGAAAAGATGAAAAATAATATATGCATAATATTTATTAGTTTGATTTGTGTATTTTTGTCAGTGGGTTGTGGTGGCAAAAAGATCAAACAAAAGACAGAAGTTAAAAACGATATGACATTGTCGCAAGAGAAGCGAGATAATGTAGGGGAGTACCTTTTTAATGCGGATGAGATGGAATCGATTGAGATAAGCGCGAAGGATTTACAGAAAAGGAAGAAATGTGAAATGTCGACGGAGATAACGAAAGGAGAAACATTAGATTTCGTAATTAAACGTGAGGATGTAGGTGAAGGTATTTCGATGAAGGTTTTTTCGGAAAACCAAAGTATTGATTTAATTAGTAATTTAGGAGAATCATTAGAAGAGGAGTGGACAGGAGCGAAAAAAGGTTTCTTTTATCAAATGGCTGCCTGTGATGTTAATGGCGATGGAGAAAAAGAAATCATAATTGCTGGAGGAAATAAGAAGGATGTATTGGAACTGCGTGTACTTCAGGTAAAGAAGAATTTAGAACTTGGATATGGGGAGGAAGAGGAAGAAAATCCCCAATTAATAAAAAGTATTAACGGAGGCTACAAAGCTTATCTTAACGACAAAAAGAAAGATTTGTGTTATAAAGTAGGATGCTACCATGTAAATATAAAACGGATAACACCATGATATGAAGAAGGAGAAATTAATGAATGAAAAAAATAATTATTTGGGGAATTAATGTTATAGTTATTATTCTAACTGTGTTTTTGGTGAGTTGTATTATTAGAAATAATGCAAATAGAAGTAATGATATCAAAACACAAAAAAATACCGTAACAGTAAAAGAAACGGTACAGGATAGTAATTATTCGATTGGATTTTACAGTTATGAAAAGAAAATTCGAAATAAGACAAAAAAATGTTGGATACCTTTTGTGGATTTTGCTAGTTTAGAAACAACAGATGAGAACCTGAAAACAACAGATGAGATAAATAAAATTTTGTTTGATAGTGCTACGAAATGGATGAAATATGATTTTGTAAGCTCAGTGGCAAAACGAGAACGACCGGTAATCCGATGTCATAATGAAAGATATTTGTCAATTGAATTATCATATTGCACTTATACAAACAGATCCTGTGAAGTGTGCAATTATATTACAATTGACCTCAAAAGGAAGAAAAGAATTTTTTTTAAAAGATATCGTGGATAAGAAAACAATTATTAGAAAAATGAAAGAAGGAACAGATGTTTATGCAAAAGAACGTGCGGTGCTAGAAGAAAACGAGAATGAGAGGGCAACTTTAAGTCTTCGTCAATCTTTAAAAAAGAATACTGTTACAGAGTTAGAAGGAATGGTGGATGAATGTTCCTTGGATGAAGGTCAATTTCCATTTGCACTTGATGATAAAAGGAGAGGCCTTGTGAATAAAAGTGGATTTTACATACAGGGGAATATACTTGTTATTGATGATGCAAGAATGCGTCAACATAGCAAGATAATTATAAAAAATGTAATTAACTAAGTGGAAAGTGGCGAGCAGGGAAAATGAGTATATCAATTGATATTAAAGAAAGGAAAGTGTGATGATTACCTTCCCGGTTATCATGCAAGGAGAAGAATGAAAAATAAAATTTGGACATGTCTTATAATTTTGACTATCGCAAAGAGTAAATGTATCTTGTAATAGTGAAACAGAATGTAAACACATTGATTCACAGGTGACTTCAAAGGAGGCTCAGAGTAAAGATTTTCAAAGTGAAAATTTCGAGAAAAATGTTGAAGATACGGAGGAATATTCTGGTTCTGACAATCCCATTGATAAATACTTCACCCCTAAACTAAAGTCTTGGGATATTTCAGAGGTGGAATTTAGAGAAAATCGAGAAGCATATAAAAAAGCATGGAAGGCTGAATACAAAAATGTAATGAAATCCCTAAAAAAGAAGTGTGTTTATGCTGAGGACAAAAGAAATATTAATTCGTTAGAGAAAAATATTGAACAGCAAATTAAGGTGGAAAAGAAAGTTCTGAAAACAGAATTGACGGAAGCCTATGAAACAAATCCGGATTCGAGTAAGGTCAAAAATGATTTTTCAAGGATTTCTTTACTGGGGCATGGAACGAGGGAACGTTTGAGTCAGAGTGAAGGAGAGATATATCGGGATGTGTGTATAAGAATTTTGAATTTATATACAGGAAAATATAAATTCAAATTTTGCGCTCCTAAAAATGAAAACTAAATTAGCTAAAATTGGATATGTCGCAAATAGTTTCAATACCGTACTTGGCGATTTTATAAGTGCAGGGAGGCTTTATGAATATATTGGTGGAATGTGTAATCCAAGAAAACTTATTAAATATTCCAGAGCATTTAACTTGGAAAAGAAATAGTTATAAAGGAGTAGAGATATGGGCGAAAAATTATTATTGAATAAGGCTGCCAAGATAGCGGTTGAAGATATCGTGCAAAAGGTAATGGATATTTTTGAGGCAGAAGACGGAAGAGTGTTTGAGGAAAAGAAAAAGGAAGTAATAGAATATCTAAAAAATCAAGAGGACACTTTACTGGCAGAAAGGGTGCTTTCGGCTGCCATTAATGATGAAAAAGGCCGATGTTGGAAAGAAAAATTTTGGCAGGCGGGAGAAACATTGCAGAGTAATGGTCATGTTATATTACGAAAGGTAAAAGAAACGGATAGAGAAATGTTTCTTGAACTGCAAAGGGAGACTTCTATGATGAGGTCTATGCTTAAAGAGGAAGGCTACCGGTTAATGCTGTGGGACGAGCATATACAGGATAAAGCATTAATGGCTACAATAGAGGTTGATGACGAATATGCCGGGTATTGTGGGATTAATAATCTTTCAAAGGAGTATTGGGAAATTGCAATAGAATTGCGTGAGAAATGGAGGAGACAAGGTATTGGATATAATGCATTAAAGATTTTTTTGTCGGAAATGAAATCGCGGGTACAAAAGAGAGAATTTAGAGTTAAAATAGATTCTGATAACTATGCAAGCCAAGGTTTGTTTGAAAAATTAGGTGCGGTACCATATGGTATAGCAGAATTTATGTTGCACAAAGAGGAAGATATAAGGAAGTGTGAAGAAGAAAATTTGCAGGAAATAGATGATAAGTTAATGGAAGTAGCTGAGAAATTTGGCGTAGAACCAAGAAAACTATTAAGCCATGTGCTGGAATATAGATTGGAATGGTAATGGTTAATTGATAGGGAATCAGAAAAGGTATGTAAATATTTGAAATGATTCCCCTTTTAATATTTCGTTTTGCATTATTTAGTTCTTTTTTAGTGGAAAAATATTATTCCAAAGAATTTATAGGTTACGGGTTGACAGGCTCTGTCAACTAAAATTATGATATTGATATAACATAAGTGCACATAATGTTATATTAAAATATTTGGAGGAATATAATGGTCTAATAAATTAAGACACTGAACACGACATTTCTTAATGAATCTGATATACTATAACCAACAAATGAAAGAAGGTACTTATTATGTCCAGATCAAGAAGAAATTTCAGTGCTGAATTTAAAACCAACCTCGTACTCCAGCTCGCTTAAGGGAGAAAAAAGAACTTAATGTCCTTGCTGTTGAAAACGATATTCAACCAAATCTCCTCCGCAATTGGAAGAAAGAATTCCTTACAAATGCGTCTCTTGCTTTTGATAACAAGCGAGAAGACAATCTCCGGGAAAAACTTGCCGAAGAACGCAAGGAAAAAGCCGAATACGCCAAAAAGGTCGGTCAACTTACTATGCAGGTTGACTGGCTCAAAAAAAATCTGAAGAAGTTATCGGACCTGACTACGAGAGTAAATTTAGTCCGAAACCTTTCGACGAATAAGGAACTGCCGGTTTCTACAGGAGCTAAACTACTCGGAATCAACCGCACCAGCGTATATTATGGCGGTATCCCCGTTTCAGAGGAAGAACTGGAATGCAAGTCTATCATTGACCATCTGCATACGGATAATCCTACCTGGGGAGCCCGTCAGATGTCTGCTCAACTTAAACTGCGCGGATATCAGGTTGGACGCCGTAAAGCGGGCAGATATATGCGTGAAATGGACATTACACCAATTTATCCAAAGATGAATCTGTCTAAGCGCATGAAGCAGGCAAAAGTCTGTCCGTATCTGCTTCGTAACGCAGTCATTGACCGTTCCAATCAGGCATGGTCGATTGACATTACATACATTCCAATGAAGCATGGATTTCTTTATCTGACAGCCATTATCGACTGGTACAGCCGTTGTGTCGTTGGCTGGGAAGTCGATGACACTCTGGATACCACTATGGTTATCAATGCATGTAAAAAGCATTTAAAGTAGCAAAGCCGTTAATCATCAACTCGGATCAGGGCAGCCAGTTTACCAGTGATAAATACATCGAATTTATTCGAGATAATGGAATTCGGCAAAGCATGGATGGCAAAAGTCGATGGGCAGATAATATCATGATTGAACGCTGGTTCCGCGACTTCAAGTATGAGGAAGCATATCTCACGGAGTATGCTAATCTCAAGGAAGCAAGAGAAGCCATTGGAAGGTATATCTACACCTATAACTTTGAAAGATGCCATCAGTCCATTGGGAACAAACGCCCTGCCGAGGTATACTATCCGGTAATGCTTCTGGATGCAGCCAGAGCAGCTGCATAATATAAAAATCCGGGAAATGCCGCACCACATTTTCCATGTAACCCGTCAACATATCAGTTCATTATAAAAACATCAAATTTTTGTCTTGACAACTGAGCCATTATAGAAAAAAGAAAATGAATGGATTAAGATATATAAGAAAACAGTGTAATTTTTCTTTGAGTCAGTTGGCTGAGAGGTTGGAAGTTTCGAGACAAATAATAAGTGCTTGGGAAAATGGGAAAAAGGAAATTCCAGAAATGAGAAAGAAGCAATTGGCAGATTTTTTTGGTATTGACAAGTGTTTCTTTGATGAAATATCGGAGGAACAGAAAAGAATTTTGTTAGACAAGGCAATGTTTAGATATATCGAAGATGGTGAGGAAACTTATCGTTATAAGCCTGATAAGAATACGAAAAAGCTGGTTGCATATTTTCCACCAGAACATGAAATGAGTTTGAGCGAGGAACTTATTGAGTTGCAAAGGAAGCAAAAACAATTACTGGATCGTATAAACCATATGATTTCAGGTCCTAAACAAGTAAGTCTTAGAGACCAAATGTGTTTTATTACGAGGGGAGTAGAAGTTTTTAGCATGATAGCAGATGCTATGGATGGATGTTTTTCAAAAGAAATACAATATAAAATGCCATATTATTTTGGAATACTGGAGGTTTTGCGAGCAATGAATATTGTGATAAATTTGTCAGATGATGAGCACAGGGATAATGTATCAGATGACGAAAATTTTAATGAATTAGTATCGGTCATAAAACGGGTATTTGAGAATATGATGGATAAGACAAGCATACCGGTGAACAATTCAGAAAAGAATAATGGTAATAATAAAGAGGTATTAACGATGCAGGAGAAAATACATATGGCAGAGGAAAGTTATAGTAAATTTGAGAAACCAAAGGATATGAAGATGTATTCCGTATATTTAGATTAAAATGCAAAATCCAGTGTGAGTGGGATGATTATTGGACAGCTGGGAATGTATTATATACTCAAAGAGAACCCTAAACCTTATAATTCTGAATTTTGTAGGAGGTAGAGAGATGAGAGATTGGATGGATTTTGATGGCGACGGTGAGGTGGATAGCTGTGAGAGGATGTTTGCTGAAGAAATGCTTTGCACGAGTAAAGAAGAGCATGAGGCATTATTTGGAGATGCTGGAGATTTCGATGATGATATGGAAGATGATTTTGAAATTGATGCCATGGCAGCAGGCCTTGATGTTGATGAGTTAGAACTTATGGATCCGGATGAGAGGGCAGAGGCGTTAGAAGAAGCCGGCTTAGATCCGGATGACTATGATTTTTACTAGGGCTAAAAAGGCATGTTGATTAATATGAGTTGTTATCTGCCCTCTAAACTGGTATGATAAATTTATCAATAGGAGGACCGTGATTATCATGAGAATACTTATGTTAGGAAACAGTTTTACCTCGGCTAACAATCTTCCCCAATTAATTGCAAAAAGAACCGGTGCGGAGGTTGTAGCACATACAAGAGGTGGTGCAAGGTTAAAGGAACATTTGAATCCTAATACAAAAATGGGAGCAAAAACATTAGCGGCATTGAAAGAGGAACCGTGGGATTTTGTTATTTTGCAGGAAATGAGTAACGGACCGATTACCTCGAAAGAAAGTTTTCGTGACAGTGCAGGAGATTTGTGTGATTTGATATGGTCGATAGGTGCAAAACCGGTTCTTTATGCGACGTGGGCTTATCAAAAGGACTGCGCTAAACTTGTAAAACTTGGGCTTTCATATGATGAAATGTATGAGCAGATGCATGAAAGTTATTATGAAGCTGCAAAAGAAAATAAAGCACTTATTGCGGATGTAGGGACAGCATTTTATGAAAATTCAAGTGATACACCTATTTATGCAGATGATGGCTGCCATCCGAGTGCTGTAGGAAGTGAAATTGCGGCTGATGTCATTTCAGAAATCATCAGAAATAACTATAGGCAATTGGCAGCAAATGATGGAGATGAATTTTGTCCGCGATGTGATGCCAATTTAACATTGCAAAAAGGTTATCGCAACGATTTGCCTTACTGGGTTTGCAAGGGGTGTGGAGAGATGCTGATAAATCCGCGTGTGGAAACAGACAATGAGGTGGCGTGGATTTGCGACCAATGTGAAGCCCTGCTGAATGAACAAGATGGTTTTAGCGAGAACTGTGATAGTTGGAAATGCACAGAGTGTGGCTTTGTAAACCGAATTGATACGAGTATGATTTATTTGTCCGAGGCTGAATATCAGATGTCGCTTTCGAATCCTTATAAGGGAATGACGGATGAAGACGTAATTGAACTTATGAGTTATGGAGAAATCAGCAATTTGGATGAAAGAGAAAATGTTGTACTCGTAAAAAGGGATGGGAAAAATTATGTAAAGAAAATTCTCAGTACATATAATGAAAGTGTATATCGGTATCTTATATGTCATCCAATTGCCCATATGCCACAGATTTCTAAGGTTTATCGAGGTGACAGGTATTTAGTGATTATTGAGGAATACATCGAAGGAAGTTCATTATCGGAATACCTGAAGAAAGGAATATTTAGGCCTACAGAGGCAGTGCATATTGTCAGAAATTTATGTTGTATTTTAAATGAATTGCATACACTGGAGTGCCCAATCATTCATCGGGACATCAAACCATCAAATGTTATGCTCACCAAATCAGGAGAAGTGGTGTTACTCGATATGAATGTAGCAAAATGGTATGATTCGGAGGAAAAAGAAGATACAAGACTGCTTGGCACTAAGGACTATGCGGCACCGGAGCAGGCCGGATATGGGATGAAAGCGTCTTCAAATAAAACCGATATTTATGCAGTTGGGATTCTTTTAAATGTAATGCTTACCGGAAAATTTCCGAAAGAGAAACCGGCACAAGGAAAATTGTGGAATGTTATAGAACGGTGCATATCTTTGGATGCGAATTCCAGATATCGTGCAGACGAATTAATTGAACGATTGGACAACTATTTAGGGGAGAATACGAATGCAGGAAAAAAGGACAGATGAACTGGATGAACTTTTGGAAAAAATGAAGCCTGAGCAATTAGGCGATTATTACAAAGACAACAAAAAATATATGGCAGATGACAAGAAAACATTTTCTTATTATATGAAAGATGTTTTGGCAAATAAGAATTTAATGTGTACGAATCGAAAAATATGTTTGAAGGATATTTATTCAATTGCCGGTGTCTCTGAATCTTACGGCGAGAAAATTCTAAATATGGAAAAGCATACGAAAAACCGCGATTTGATTCTTCGATTTTGTATAGCGGGACATTTTTTGCTGGATGAAGTGAACCGGGCACTTAAATTATATGGAATGAATCCATTGTATGCGAAGGATAAGAGAGATGCCTGTTTCATTGTCGCAATTAATAATAGGAAATATGAATTGTTTGAAATTGATGATATGCTTGAGAGGCAGGGGCTAAAAAAAATATCAAAAGAAGAATAAGCAAAATCCTCACCGTTTTGGTGGGGATTTTTTTGATTATTTTGTGATAGGATAATCTCACAGATATCTGAAAAGTTACGCAGAGTAATCAAAAAGTAATTTGAAATGCAATTGCAAAATTTATATAGTTATATTATGAAAGGGGGCGTAGTTTTATGGGGGTCAAAATTAGCCTCGGAAAGTTTATTTCGACGAGGCGAAAACAAAAGTTTATGACGCAGGAAGAACTGGCAAATAAGATGCATGTGTCCAAATCTGCAATTGCAAAATGGGAAACGGATGGTGGAGTCCCAGATCGGGATAATTTGTATCGACTGGCTGAAATCATAGGTGTTTCTGTGGATGCCATGCATCATATAATGGCTGGAAATGCCAGCTTTGAGGAGAAGGAAATTGCTCCGCCCAATATTACGCAGGATGTAATTCAATTGCTGGAAGCATATGGATATGAAGTGATTCGACCGGAGGAGAAAAGGAACATTGTAGTGAAGATTAAGGAGGAAGAAAGATGACAGAAACAGATGGAAAAAAGAAAATAATTGTGGTTTCATTTTTGGCTATGTTGATTGGCTCAATAATGTTAATAATAACTTTGTTTGTGCCTTTTGCATCTGCTACAGATGATCATAGGGAGTATTTAGAAAAGTACGCAAATACGGTGAGTATTGAGGAATTGGATATAACAAATGAACAATTGCTTGATGTATCATTGTTTAAATTTGCAAGAATATATTCTGCATTAAGTGGAATGGAAATTTCAAGAGACATAAGTATTTCTTGTATTGCGATGATTTCAGTATTTGCTTTTTTTGCGCTATTAACATTGCTTTTTTCTATATTAAGGAAAGCAATACCTGTAATTATTTTTGATTTACTTACATTCGTTGTGTTTAGAATTATACAATGGGATTTTGAAGACAGAGGTGTGATTTCAAACAGTAAATATGATGGTGGAATAGCACTGTACATAGGGTATATTGGTGTGGTTATTGTTATGGCTGGAGCTGTGACTCTTTTAGTAATGAAGATTAAAAATAAAAAACAACGAAAAGTGTTAGAACAGTAAAATGGAGGAAATTTTAATGAAAAAATTATTATCAATGGTAGTTATTTTTTGCATGGTATTTATTTTGGGGGCTTGTGGAAGCAAGGAAGCTGGAAGTGAGGCAAACGGTAATACGGAAGATGAAAAAGCTAAAATCAAAATTGAAGAGTTGAATTATCAGGTTAATGTTGAAGTTGATAATGGTGAACGCTATGTGATGATGAAATTAACCAATAATTCTAAATATGTAATTACAAATTTTGAATTGACATATAAAACAAAAAAAAGATGTCACGAATGAGCAGAAAAACAAATTTTATGATGAAATACAAAAGAACTTTAAATTTAATGAAGAGGATGTTAATGAGTTAAAACAAAAAGAAATTTCTATGCATGCCGAAACAAACAGATTGATTGATGCTGGTCAAACAGTTGATAAAATTAATTGTTATTATTTTGGTGGCAGCTATTATTTAAAGGATATAAATCATTTGAAACTTTGTGAGCTAGATATCGCTACTATAAAATATATTGATGATGGCAAGATTCATACGATGTATTATGACTATGCTAATGACAGTTATTCTTATGATGATGAAATAATACCTTCAAATCAGTGGACCAAAAGGGCAATTGGGCAAAAAATACCAAAACTTGATTCTAAATGCATTATTGCTGATACAGATGAAGATGATGAGTTCAAGTTTGAAGCATATGGATTCACAATCGATGAATTTAATGAATATGTAGATAAATGTAAAAAATTAGGATATATTGTTGATGAACTTTCTTTTGATAATTCTTATTCTGCAGATAATACGGATGGATATAACGTGGATCTTGATTTTGAAGAAAAAGATTGTGCAATAAGAGTAACAATACAAAGTCCAGAGTGAACAAAAGAATGAGAGTGAGGAATGATAAATGGATTTATGTGATCAATGTGGTAACAAAAGTTTAATGCCGGAACATTATTCAGATGTCTGTTTGTGCAAGAAATGTAGCATGAAATTATTGAGTTCAACGTGGAAGAACAAAGAATATGATTCGAATGAAGAAATTGACAGACAAATGGAAAAAGTCATAAAATTAGCGGGTAAATATTCTTATTCTCCAAAAGTTATTGAAGGGCTAAGCAGTTTTTTTTCTTCAAAAAAGATAGATGGATTATACAGAAAATTTAGTGGAGGGTGTGGACAAAAGATAATTGTTTGTTCGGATAGACTTATTATTAAAACAGAGGCGGATTTTGACATCAAAGAAATTAGAAAGGCTTATAAAAGGATGTGTGCAGGAAAAAGGGGAGCGATTGGAATTGGTGATTATGTTTCCGCTCAGCAGGCAACGCAAATTGTTTCTATGGCTATTGGAAATATAGTTCCAGGGAGAGGTTTTATAAAGTCGGGAATAAAAGCATTAGGGAGTGGCGTTGCATCCAACGCGATTAGCGGAAATGTCTCCTATAATGAAAAACCTCAGAAATCAGAAACATTAAATATATCATCAGGGGATAAAAAAATTTATTATGCAGAATATGATATTGTTACTTTTTATGGGCCGATAAGTGAGGAAGAGTATGGGTTTATCCGTTTCCAAAATAGTCATTTGGCAGATGAGTCTAATATGGATGTTATATTTTGCTTCGTTAATACGAAAAGCAAAGTGAATCAGGCTAATGAAATATATAATTATATTCAATCCCAAATTGCATCGATTAACGAATCAAAATTAAATAATGTAATGGAACAACCACAAATGACTGAAAAAAATGAAGCAATACAAGTGCCAGATCAAATTTTAAAATATAAAGAATTATTTGATGTGGGAGCCATAACGGAAGAGGAGTTCACAGCGAAAAAGAAACAACTACTGGGTTTGTAAAATGTGAAAAATCACAAAATTAGTAATGATATCGAAATAATAGATACTTCATGGGACAATAGCATTACTAAATTTTGTGCAATGTACAAAAAATAAGGAGTGAATATAAATGCATTAATCTTGACAAATGATAAGGGCTATTGTAGAATGAAAAGTATAAAAAGACAAAGTGGTGCTAGGACTGTTGTCCTAGCACCATCAGACTGTAGACAAATGTCGTGGATTTTGTCTACAGTCTGGGAATGAAATATTTTCTTCTTAATGCAGACAGTCTGGAATTTTAAGTCGAAAGTAAGTTATGCAAGGTGGAGCTACCGCCCCACCTTGCCATTTTTTTTGAAATGAACATTAAAAGGTTTACAATAGCGATTCATTTTCGCAAGAATTCTTTTTTTTGCTTTTCCTTTTGCCGGAGTTGGCTGATAGTTATTAATGCTGTTGGTTGAAGAAACCTTGCATGGAATGATTTTTACATCATTGGATTTCTGTAATTTGTTCTTTTTGAAAGTAAAGGTCTGCTGGTAAATCATGGTGTCTTTGTCCGGTGGATTTGTGTTGCCGCCAAAGCAGAAATTTGCAAGGCTGTAAACGATATAGGCACCTTTGTATTTTTCGATTCCCTGCAGGACATGCGGGTGGTGGCCGAGGACAAGATTGGCACCTTGTTTTACGGCATAGTGGGCAATACTTTTCTGAACGGCATCCAGAGAACTTGTCTTTTCAATACCGGCGTGCATGCTGACAATAATAAGGTCCGCTTTTTTTCTTTTTCAGTTTTTGAATACCGCTTTTTATGTAGTGTTTGCTGGAGGATACACCTTCGAGGCCGTTGACCGCAATCATACCAATTTTTTTACCGTTCGTTTTGTAAATCGAAACTTTACTATAGGAAGCAAAAGGCATCTTGTTTTTCTTGAAAACAGAGATTGTGTCATGGTAACTTCCATTTCCAAAGTCACGGCAGTGGTTGTTGGCAAAAGAGATAGCATCTACATTTCCCTTTTGTAAAATTTTCAGATAAGAAGGATTTCCCTTAAACGCAAATGTTTTGTCGGCACGTGTACTTCTTGTTGTTAGAGTGCCTTCAAAATTGACAAGTGTTAAATCGTCTTTTTTGAAAATGTTCTTAACATTTTTAAAGAAATAAGAAGGTGTTTTTTGTTTGTATTTTGCATAAAAATTAACGCTTGCCGGAGATTTATAATCGGAACCAAGTGTACAGTCACCGGCTGCGCTTATCGTGATTTTAGTTACTGACTTTTTCTTTTTTTGTTTCTTTTTTGGGGCAGCAGTTGGCTGATTTGTAGCTGCCGGTGTCTGCGTGGCAGAAGGTGTTGTGGTGGCAGAAGGTGTTGTGGTGGCTGACGGCATTTGTGTTGCCGTGTTTTGCGCATAAGCAGAAACCGGTGATAATATAGTTGTGAATAAAAGGGCGGCAAAAACCGTCATAACTGTTATGTTCTTGTTCATTTGGAATCCCCCTGTGTTAAAGTTATGATATAATTATAGTTCCAATTTTTTTTAGCATACAACAAAAGGGAATAAACTGTCAATTATTTATAAGGGTGTTTTCCAATTTGAAAAATAAAAAAGGTTTCGACGTTTTGCGTGCGTCAATCGTATCTATAGTGAAAGGAGGAGAGAAAAGAATGAATACTTTGGATGGTACCGGCCAAAAAATAATTTTACACAGACTTATGAAGCCTATGTGAATGACATATATCGTTTATGCTTTTCTTTTATGAAAAATCATATGGATGCGGAGGATATTGTGCATGAGACATTTTTGAAATATTATCATCTTGACCGCACCTTTGATTCGGAACAGCATAAAAAAGCGTGGTTGATCGTTACGGCGTCAAATGCGTGCAAGGATATGTTGAAGCATTGGTGGAATCGTAGAAATCGGTTGGAGGATTTTACGGAAATAGCGGAGGATTCACATTCCGAAATAGATGGGATGATGAGTTTGATTTTGGAACTGCCGTATCAGTATAAAATGGTAGTTTACCTATATTATTATGAAGGGTATAACAGCAGGGAAATTGCGGACTTGCTACATAAGTCAGAATCAACAATCCGGACGCGCCTGCAAAAAGCAAAAAAATTATTAAGAAAGGAATTGGAAAAAGATGGATATTAGACAATCATACGAAAAAATAAATATTTCGGAACAAGCTAAGAATCAAATTAAAAATGATATTCTTGCTGGGGAAAAAACGGTCAGGAAAGAAAATTGCAGTGGTGCATATAAAAAATATGGGAAAATCGCGGTGGCTGCCGCATTGGCACTGGTTCTTATTGTGCCTTCGGGGGTAATGGCAGCCGGAAAGTTGTACCGATATTTTACGACATCCATTCAGAAGGACAAATATTTGGTTACTGCTGAAATGAATCAGACCAAAGGGAAGAAAATGAAGTATATAAAAGTTTCAGCGGACTTTGGCGAAAGTTATCACAAGACAGAAAGAAATAAAGAATTTCAATGTTATGAGAATCGTGAGGGAAGTCAAAGTGGTAAAGATTTTTGGTATTCTTTGCAGTATTTAGAAGGAAAACAGAAGGAGATACTTTCAACTTATGATGTGAAGGAAAATGAAACGATGAAAATTAACGGCCGCTGTGCGGTTTACTGCCGTTATAATCCGATTGTGGGAAGTAAGTATCTGAAGAGCAAAAAGACTGATTATGGACAGACACTTTATATTTTTGTGGAGGATTATGGTTATCTGATTGAGATGGCAGCACAAACAGGACTTTCAAAAAAAGATTTTGTTCATTTGGCAGAAAAAATTCAGATAACTAAAGCAGAATCAAAAACTGAGGCGGCTGATTATATTCTTTACAGTAAGAGAAGCGGGGGTGCATGGAATGTGCAGCAAAACCTGACGGCGGATGAAAAAATTAATGCAAAGCATTACTCAACAAATGGAACGGCTCAGGTTAAAAATGCAGTTTATGAAGTAAAAAATGTTAGGGTTTTGGATTCGGCAAACCAGCTGAAAACGGACGCATTTATTAAAAAACGGGCTTCATTTTTAAAGCATGTGAATAACGATGGAAAATTAAAGACGTATGAAAGAGAGCAGATTAGATATGGAAATGGAATCACGGCACCGGAGAGAAGTGTAATAGAAACAAAGACGGTTCAGCCAAAACTGGTTTATGTTACACTTGCGATTAAGAATTCGGCATCCGTTTTAAAAAGCGGCAAGTTTCCGGTTCCTTCTTTGCAGCTTGTGACGAAAAAAGGCAAGCAGATTTTCCGGAAAACATATGATGACTATGGCAGACCAAATTATATTTCAAAATCTTTTACGGATGGTATGCCATGTTATTTGGAAGAAAAATTAACCGGGAAAAGCGAGTGGTTTGTAGAAGGTTCTAAGGGAACCATTCAATTGCACTTTGCGTATCTTGTGGATGAAGATGAACTGGATGGTATGGCACTGAATTTGAATGATTGGTCAAAAGACTGTGAGTATTTGGACATCTCGCAGAGGTAAAAATGAATAACAGGGCAGGGAAATTTCTTGTTGAGAAAAATACACACAAATAAAACTGTGTGTATTTTTTTACGTGCGCCTTGCGGCGCACGTTTCTAACGGGTGAAAGTCCCCAATCCGCCCTAGTAGTGGGAAGGATACAGCCAAGACCAAGGGTGTCCATCGCGAGGTGGAATCTGAAGGAAGGTGGCGGCAAATCTCTGGTCTGACGAACAGAAATCACATCAGGCTGCAGTTAAGGATAAGATTGCGTAACAAATCAAAGTCCAATAACTACTCGGAATTAACTGTAGTAAATGTGGCAGATATATGGAGAGAAAGAAACGTGTGGTACCAAGGGAGGTCTCGTCAGCGGATGGAAACAGAGTATGAAATCCGTCAGTAACAACGAATGGCGAGAAGTCAGCAGAAGCCATAGTAAACCAGTGGTTGCAAACACTGGCGAAGGGCTGAACTTTAGGAGACACAAGCAATGAAAGTAACTGAAAGTAGATATAAGAACAGACAACTTCATATAGAGGACTATCTGCAAATGGTATCTGCGGAACAGAAAGAGTATGCAGAAGTGTTCGACTACTCTAAGATTACTGAAAAGAGCAGTGTCATCACAGACTATTGGACGAACAATCTTTTGGAATTGATCTTGCGAAAAGATAATCTTAACAAGGCTTATAAGCAAGTCAAAAGAACAAGGGAAAAGGTGGAATTGATGGAATGCAGGTGGATGGACTTCTGCCCTTCCTTAGAGAAAACCAGAGAAGCCTGATACAAAAGATAAGGGAAGGTAAATATAAACCGAACCCAGTTCGAAGGGTAGAAATACCAAAGGAAACAAAAGGCGAGTTTCCGAAAGCTAGGAGTTCCTACAGTTGTCGACAGAGTTATTCAACAGGCAATCGCACAGGAATTAACGCCAATCTATGAGGAGCAATTCTCAGAGAACAGTTTTGGATTCAGACCGGGAAGAGGAGCGCACGACGCTCTGAGACAATGCCAAAAGAATGTAAATGACGGCTATGTATATGTAATGGATATGGACTTGGAAAAGTTCTTCGATACAGTAAGCCAGAGTAAACTGATAGAGGTATTGTCAAGAACCATAAAAGATGGCAGAGTCATATCGCTGATACACAAATATCTGAATGCGGGAGTTATAGCAAACGGAATGTTTGAACGTACAGAGGTAGGGATGCCGCAAGGTGGACCACTTAGTCCGTTGCTTAGTAATGTAATGCTGAATGAATTGGACAAGGAACTGGAGCGCAGAGGACATAGATTTGTCCGATATGCAGACGACTGTATGATATTCTGTAAGAGCAGGAAAAGTGCGGAAAGAACCTTAAAGAACATCATTCCATTTATTGAAGGAAAACTTTTCCTGAAGGTAAACAGGAAGAAAACAGAGGTAGCACATATCAGCAAAGTCAAATATCTAGGCTATACCTTTTATAGATATAAAGGGAAATGCAGATTCAGAGTACACTCAAAGTCGGTAGTGAAGATGAAGAATAGAATCAGAGAACTTACCGACAGGAACAAAGGCATTAGCAATGAAGTACGAGAAAAGAGGTATCAAGAGTATGTGCGGGGATGGGTGGAATACTTCAGGCTCGCAGATATGAAAGAGCTTCTCCGAAAAACGGATGAATGGGCAAGGCGGAGAATCCGAGCGGTCTATTGGAAACAGTGGAAGAAAATCAAAACGAAATACCGAATGCTGAAAGCACTAGGGTTAGAGGATTGGAAAGCCAAGGAACTTGCCTATAGTAGAAAAGGTTATTGGAGAATGGCGAAAGTCTTGAACCAAATCTTTTCAAAGAAAATAATAGCCAAGCTAGGATATACATCCATGCTCGACTATTATCTAATAGTTTGTGAAAACTAAAGAACCGCCGTATACGGAACCGTACGTACGGTGGTGTGGGAGGACGGTAAATAAAATAATTATTTACCTCCTACCCGATTTGACAAGTTACCAGTCGGTAACTATAATAAAGGTAACCGATTGGTAACTACCGAGTGAAAGGAAGAATTTTATGGAGGAAAAGAGCACGAAGGAACGGATTTTAGAAGAGGCATTACGGTTGTTTGCAAAAAATGGATATCTGGGAACTTCGATGAATGATATTGCCAGACAGTTAGGAGTTACGAAGGCAGCGTTATATAAACACTACACGAGTAAGCAGGAAATCCTTGACAGCATTGTGAACCGGATGGATTCGCTGGATTATGAGCGTGGGAAAAAGTATGAAATGCCACAAGGAGACAGCGAAACCGTGATAATAGGATATCGGGAAGCGGACACAGACAAGATTAAGCAGATTACGAAGGTGCAGTTTTTGCATTGGACAGAGGAAGAATTTTCAAATTGTTTTCGCAAGATGCTGATGCTTGAGCAGTACCGGGATGAAACGATGGCAGCATTGTTTCAGAAGTATCTTGTTTCCGGGCCGGTATCTTATATGGAAACAATCTTTAAGGGATTAACCGGAAAAGAAGCGGACGCAAGGCAGTTAGCACTGGATTTTTATGGTCCAATTTTTCTCATGTACAGTTTGTACGATGCAGCAGATGAGAAAGAGGAAATTATAAAAATGCTCGAACTCCATGTAGAGCATTTCACTAAAATGCTGTAAGGAGGAAGAAGAAAATGAAACTTTATTTTGGAAATACAACGACAACGATAACAACGCTGATGATTTTATGTCTGCTTGGATTTATCGGTTATACGATTTTTCAGAGAGCAAATATCCTTTACTGGGGAAGACGCACTTTATTTGTACTTGTATTTGGCTTAGTTATCTGCTGTTTTGCGGCAGCCAGAGATGGGTTGGATAAGACAATTCAGCACACAATTGACGGCAGCTGTGCACCGGGAATTTTTCCACTCCTTAGTATTCCAAATCTAATCGGGTGCATTGGTGCGGCTATCATTATTATTGCTGCCATTGCTACGCCGATTGCTAAATCGCAGGCAGCACGTGAAGTTTGGTTTTATTTTATGTCGGGTGGTGCTCTTTTGAAGATTGTTGTTATGGAGGTATCAAGGATTCGGTTGTGATGTTTTTTTCTAGTTTTCCGTAATTGACCAAGAAAAGATCACAACCGAATCCTTTACATAAGCGATAGATAGTTAGTTAGGAAGTGGAGTGGACAATGTGCATACGTTTGGAAACAAATCAGCGGAAAAGTATGCCTTGATTCCCCAATTACGTTTCAAGTAACTGGTTTCAAATGCTCGGCTGCCAATTTATTTGGTTTCCGGTAATCCGGCAGAAAGGCTTGGTGATAAGTGGGTACAAACACGCGGGTATCAGGCATGTGTCGTTTACATGCCGATACCCTTACGCGTTTGTTTAGCGGGAGCGCCCACGAATTACAAAGCCTTTCTGCCGGATTACGGAAACTAACTAAATTGCCCCACACTATCATTGACAACAAATACATAAAATGTTTATAATCTATATGGATATATGAAAAAAAGATGGGGTGGAGAAGAAAGATAATACTAAAGGGAAGGTTAAGGGATATTTTATGTATGAAAAGGAAAAGCAGAGGGAGAACCATCTGATTGTGTTGTTAGTGTACACATTTTTCTCACTTATTTTGACGGGAGAATCACTTTTGCTTGGCTGGGAAGTGGGAGCAATTGTGCTTTTGCTGACGGCATTGATTGGAAGCTGGGTAATTTATATTACCGATATGGTTTCCGGAGGAATGCGGCTGTGGCTATATTTTGCCTTGACGATGATATCTTGTTTTTTTTATGGAATTCATCAGACAAGTGTGTTTGATTTGGCACCACTTATGATTTTGATTATGATTCTATTTTCAGTAACGGAAAAATCAAGTATTATCAGACTTTGTGTGATTACATATTATTTGACAATGTGTTATGATTTTATCTTTGTTCTGAAACATGCCATTGAACTTACAACACTTACAGTGACTAGAACGCTTTTGCATCTTGGTCTTGTTTTGGTGTCCGGATGTCTTGTGAATCTTGTATTGAAAAGGAGGAAATCAGAGCGTGTATATTCGGATAAAAAAATTGAAAAATTAGAAGAAACAAATCGCCGTGTCGAAGATTTTCTTGCCAATGTTTCTCATGAATTGCGTACACCGATTAATGCGGTTACAGGTATTTCTACCGTCATGCTGCAAAAAGAAGAAGAGCAAGAAAAAAGAGAGCAGTTATCCTCGGTACAAATGGCTGGAAAACGATTATTTGGTCAAATTGAAGATATTTTAGATTACACAGAAATTGATACGAACAAAATCCGGCTGAGCGAAGAAAATTATACACCGTCTCTGGTTGTAAGTGATTTGGTTTCGGAGTATTGGGAAAAAGAAGAAAAACAGCCCGAACTGCTTTTTGACTATGATACAAAAATTCCACCGGTTCTTTTGGGCGATGAGCGGAAAATAAGAAAGATATTAAAACATCTAGTGGATAATGCGATGAAATTTACGCAAGAGGGCGGTGTTTATGTCAGAATTTTTTCATTAAAAAAATCTTATGGAATCAATTTGTGTATTGAAGTAAGTGATACAGGTGTCGGCATTGCAAAAGATGAACTGGAAAGAATTACGGAGCGGTTCTACCAAACAAGTACAGGAAGAAACCGAAAGGTGGGGGGACTTGGGTTAGGTTTGTCTATTGTGTACGGAATGGTTCGTGTGATGAATGGGTTTATGCGGATTGAAAGTGAAGAGGGCAGAGGAACTACGGTTACGGTTAGTATTCCACAGCAGGTGGCAGAAGAAAATCCGGAAAAGCCTTTAATTAATAATAAAAACTTGTGTGTTGCATGTTTCTTGATGACGGAAAAATATAAAGTGCCTCAAGTAAGAGAGTATTATAATAAAATGATTGCGCATATGGTAAAACAGTTTGACATCTCATTGCACCGTGTTACGAACCGGGACGAATTGGAACAGTTATTAGAAGTGACACCGGTGACGCATTTGTTTGTGGGTGAGGAGGAGTATCGCGTAAATAAGAATTATTTGGAAATGACAGATTCAAAAGTGCGGATTGTTGTTGTGGCAGGAAAAAATATTATTCTGCCGCAGGAAAAGCGGATAGAAATAATTCGGAAGCCCCTTTGTACACAGTCTGTATTAAATATTTTAAAGGAAAAGGAAAGTGATTTGTCAAAAAGAAAGAAACGAAAAATGATATGCCCGGGAATTAAGGTGTTGGTTGTGGATGATGAGCCGATGAATCTGACCGTTGCAAAGGGGATTTTTGAAAATTATCAGATGATAGTAAAAACTGTAATCAGCGGAAAAGAGGCAATTGCGGCTTGTGAAAAGGAAAGATTTGATATTATTTTCCTTGATCATATGATGCCGGAAATGGATGGTATTGAAACGTTAAAACAACTTCGTAAAATGCAAAAAGAAAGTGGTCAGGAATATATTATTGTTGCATTTACGGCAAATGCAGTCAGTGGAGCAAAGAAAATGTTTATGGAGGAAGGTTTTGATGAGTTTGTTTCAAAACCGATTGAGACAATGACACTGGAACGAGTTCTTTGCAAGGTGCTTCCGAAATCGTCGATTACCTATGTCAGTGAGGAAAAAGAGGCTGTAAAAACGGACGAGAGGAAAACGAATTTTGACAGGAATGCCGGGCTGCAATACTGTCGTGGAGATGAAATGTTTTACAGGGAATTGTTAGTGCAGTTTCACAGTGAGTCGGTGAAAAAGAGACAAATGATAGAAGCGGATTATGAGCAGAAAAATATGGAAGATTATCGGATTCGTGTGCACGCCTTAAAGAGTACGGCGAAGATGATAGGAGCAGAGAATTTGTCTGATCTGGCTAAAGATTTGGAAATGGCAGCGAAAGAAAAAGACTGGGATTTCATTGAGAAGAATCACAAAGAAGTTCTAGACCAGTATGCAGCGGCGGTTGTGGAAATCGGCAGCCTGCTTGGTACTGCGTTTGAAGAAGAGGAGTTTTCTGTAACGCAAATTAATAGCGAAAAATTATTGGAAGAATTAATGCTTTTGATGGAAAAATTGCGTGCTTACGAAATAGATGACGCAGAAAAAATTATTCAAAAACTGCAAAGATATAAAGTGCGCAAACTTGTCGGGGAGAGAATTGATTGAGAATATCAAACAAGATGTCACGGATTTTGAATTTGACCGGGCACTTAATAAAACAGAGAAGCTTTACAAACGTGTGGAAAGAGGTGAATGCGAATGAATCCAAAACGATTGATACAAGTGTTTAACAATCATGAATTAGGGCTTCAGGAACGATTGTTCCGCCTTCTGGTCACGATTGGCTTAATGGGACTGGCAATGGGAATTCTTGTTGGTCTTGTGTTAGGAGAAAGTATGGCAAACACCCTTTCACTTCTTGTGGTATTTGCGCTTGCGGTTGCGATAACGTATTTTTCCATCCATTTTCATAAAATTCAAATAGGAGCAGTGCTGATTTCCGTTTTGTTGATTTATTTTGCGCTTCCTTTTAACTTTTTGACAAGTGGAGGAATTTATGGAGGCGGCCCGATTTGGCTGATGTTTGGCGTTGTTTTTGTCTGTCTGGTAGTTGAGAAGAAGGCAAAATACATATTGATTGCCAGCAGTTTCTGCCTGTATGGCGCATGTTATCTGACGGCTTATTGGAATCCCAGAATTATGGAATTACACACGACTCAGGCAGCCTATGTCGATTCCTTTTTTACATTGGCAGCAGTGACGGTTCTTGTGTGCAGCATGATTTTATTTCAAAATGCGATGTATCGGAAAGAAAATAAGATTGCAAAGGAGCAAAAAAAAGAAATTGAAGAATTAAACCGGATGCAGAATCATTTTTTCTCAAGTATGAGCCATGAAATCAGGACACCGATAAATACTATTATTGGACTGAATGAGATGATTTTGCGAGAAGAAATTTCGGATGAAGCAGCCGGCGATGCCAAGAGTATTCAGGGGGCAAGCAAGATGCTTTTGACGCTGATTAATGATATATTGGATATGTCAAAAATTGAATCGGGGAAAATGCAGATTGTTCCGGCCGTTTACGAAACAGGAGATATGTTATCCGATGTTGTGAATATGCTCTGGATACGGGCAAAGGAAAAAGGGCTTGAATTTCATATCAATGTGGACCCTTTGCTGCCAGCCCAGCTGTTTGGTGATGAAGTGAGGATTAAACAGATTCTCATTAATGTATTAAATAATGCGGTTAAATATACAAAAGAGGGGGCTGTTACTTTATCCATTCAGTGCAAAGAGCAGGAGAACGGAAATGCATTAATTTCTTATTCGGTGACGGATACCGGAATGGGAATTAAAAAAGAAAGTATTCCGTATTTATTTCAAGCATTCAAACGCATTGACGAGAGTGAAAACCGCTATATAGAGGGAACCGGTCTGGGACTTTCGATTGTGAAGCAGTTAGTAGAACTTATGGGAGGTGACATTTCCGTAAACAGCGTGTATACAAAAGGCTCCACATTTATCATTACAATTCCACAAAAAGTGGTAAGCAATGAAGAGATCGGTGAACTGGATTTGGAGAGCAGACACAGTACAAATCAAAGAGAATCGTACAAACAAAGTTTTGAGGCAGAAAAAGCACGCGTCTTAATTGTGGACGATAATGAAATGAACCGGATGGTGGCAAAAAAATTGCTTCGTGACACAAAAGTTATGGTGGATACGGCAGAAAGCGGAGAAAAGTGTTTAAAGAAAAGTATTCAGACAAGATATGATGTTATTTTTATGGATCACTTGATGCCGGAAATGGATGGTATTGAATGTCTGCATGCAATTCGGACCCAGATGGGTGGTTTCAATCAAAATACGCCGGTTGTGGCACTGACAGCAAATGCCGGAAGTGAAAATAAAGCACTTTATTTTCGTGAAGGTTTTGACGGGTATTTGTTAAAACCGGTCAGTGGCGTGCAATTGGAGGAAGAACTTCTAAGACTTCTTCCCAAAAATCTCGTAAGACAGTTCAATACAGAAGGGACCGCAGGAATGATAGAGGCTCCGATTTTAGAGCACAGGAAAAAAGTGCCGGTTATGATATCGACGGATACCACATCCGATTTACCGGATTATCTCATAGATGGAAATTTAGCTGCTGTAATGCCCTATCGCGTGAAAACAGAGGGTGGTGAATTTTTAGATGGTGTGGAAACGGAGACAGATGGTATCCTTGCCTATATGAAAGAGCGTGGTGAAATGGCGCAGTCGGAGGCACCAAAAGTAAGTGATTACGAAGAGTTTTTTGCCGAACAGCTTACGAAAGCGCAGTTTGTTGTTCATATTTCCATGGCAGAAAGTGTTAGTCCCGGATTTGCGAATGCGCTGGAAGCGTCAAAGGCGTTTGATAATGTTATGGTTATTGATTCCGGACAATTGTCAAGCGGTATGGGACTTATCGTTTTGTATGCCATATCTTGTGCTGCCGGCGGAATGGGAGCCGGGGATATTGTGCAGAAACTTAAGGCTTATAAAAAACAGATTCAGACAAGTTTTATTGTAAGCGAGACGGGATATCTGATGCAGGCAGGAAAAATTTCGGAAAAGGTTCATAAACTATGTCAGGCATTTATGCTCCATCCTGTAGTTGTTCTAAAAAATGGCAGGATGAAAATAAAGAAAATTTATGTTGGCAGAAGAAAAACGGCATGGAAGAAATACATTGCTTCCACGTTTAATAAAGAGCTTCATATGGATAAAAAGATGCTGTTTATTACCTATGCAGGACTAACGAATGATGAGTTAAAGGAAATTACAAAAGAAGTAAGAGAAAAAGATGCAATCGAGAACATTATTTATCAAAAGGCATCTCCGGCGGTTGCCATTAACTGCGGACCTGGTACCTTTGGAATGTTATTTGCAAAGATGGATGATGAATAAAACGTATGAGGTGATAGCAAGATGAAAACAATATTAGTTGTAGATGATGATAAACTAAATCTTTCGGCAGCGCGGAAAGTATTAAGTGGCGAATATAAGGTAATCCCTGTTGTGAGGGGAACGCAGGTATTGTCTTATTTGGAAAATGAGGAATGTGACATGATTCTTTTGGATATCAGTATGCCGGAAATGGATGGCTTTGAACTGCTTCGAAAAATTCGGACGATGGAGAACGGTAAGGACATTCCCGTGATTTTTCTTACGGCTGACAATGATACCGAGACGGAGACCCGCTGTTTTAAAGAGGGGGCCATTGATTTTATTGTAAAACCTTTTGTGCCGGCTGTTATGCAGTCAAGGATTGGAAGAGCACTTGAACTGGAAGAACTTCGGCGTGGCCTTGCGGATAAATTAGAGAAGAAAACCCGTGAAGTATCGGATATTAAAAGTAAATCTTATCAGGATGTCCTAACCGGTCTTTGGAATCGCGCCTATACAGAGAATGCTGTAAATGAAATGATTTCACAGAAAAAAAAAGGTGCTCTCTTTATGCTTGATATGGATAATTTTAAAGCAGTTAATGACAATTACGGTCACATTGCCGGGGATGAAACGCTTAAAATATTTGCCGGCACTTTAAAGAAATTTGCAGGAGAAGGGGATGTTCTTTGTCGGATTGGTGGTGACGAGTTTATGATTTTTGTAAAGGATGTTACAGAAAAAAGTGAACTTAGCGCCGTGCAGCAGAGATTATTTCCGGTTTTCAAAAGAAATTTGCCGAATTTGATTTTGAAACCGAGTGTTCCGTTTCGATTGGCATTGCGCAGACACCGGAAGACGGAATGGAATTTAATAAACTTTACAACTCAGCAGATAAAGCGTTATACTATGTGAAGCAGAACGGAAAAAACGCATATCATTTTTTCAGTGATAAGTTACAGAAGGAAAAAAGCCGTGCCGGAAAAATTGTTGATCTGAAGTATATTAACAGTTTAATGAGCCGTGCAGATGATGGACAGGGCGCATATTTTCTTGATATAGACAGTTTTCATCATGTTTATAATTTTATCTGCCGTTTTGTAAAGAGAAACGAAAAGGATGTTCAAACCGTGTTATTTACGGTGAATGCGGATAATCAGGAAATTGATGTGACAGAGATGGAACTGATTTTGGAGACCTTGGAGAAAGCAATTTATACGTCCTTACGCAGGTCGGATGTATCGACGAGATATTCCAGTAAACAGATTGTGGTAATTCTTATGGATACGGACGAAGTAAATGGAAGTATGGTTGCGGATCGTATTTTGGATTGTTTTTATAAAATGTATTCGCATCAGGAGGTGCAGATCGATTATGACATCGCGTGCATCAGTCGATAGAACTTATATTGCAATTGATTTAAAATCGTTTTATGCTTCTGTGGAATGTAAAGAACGAAATCGTGACCCACTTACTACAAATCTTGTGGTGGCAGATCAAACAAGGACAGAAAAAACAATTTGTCTTGCTGTTTCACCTGCTCTTAAAAGTTATGGAATACCGGGGCGGCCACGGCTTTTTGAGGTCGTTCAAAAGGTGAAAGAAGCAAATTATAAACGCCGGTATCAGGCACCGAATCGAACATTTCTAGGTGCCTCGGATGACAGTGTGGAACTAAAAAAAAATAAACTCTTGCCATTGATTATATTGTGGCACCACCCAGAATGGCATATTATATGGAGTACAGCACAAAAATTTACGATATTTATTTGAAGTACATTGCACCGGAGGATATGCATATTTACTCAGTGGATGAGGTGTTTGTGGATGTGACCGATTACCTTTCTACCTATGAAATGACGGCAAGAGAACTTGCCATGACAATGATACAGGATGTTCTTAAAACAACCGGGATTACAGCGACAGCAGGAATTGGTACCAATATGTATCTTTGCAAAATTGCGATGGATGTGGTGGCAAAACATATGGATCCGGATAAAAACGGGGTGCGGATTGCGGCGTTAAATGAGATGTCGTATCGGAAGCTCCTCTGGAATCACAGGCCGCTTACCGATTTTTGGCGTGTGGGTCCAGGCTATGCAAAAAAACTAGAGGCAAATGGGCTTTATACGATGGGGGATATTGCCAAATGTTCCATTGGAAGACCGGATGAGTTATACAATGAAGAACTTTTGTATCAGTTATTTGGGGTGAATGCGGAACTTTTGATTGACCATGCATGGGGGTATGAGCCGTGCACAATTCAGGATGTTAAGGCGTATAAGCCGGAGACAAATAGTGTAAGTTCCGGTCAGGTTTTGCAGTGCCCTTATGATTTTGATAAAGCGAAACTGGTGGTAAAGGAAATGACGGATTTGATGGTGCTTGATTTGGTCGACAAAAGACTTGTTACAGATCAGATTGTACTCACGATAGGGTATGATATTGTGAATTTGACAGACCCATCGAGAAATCGAAGTTACAAAGGAGTTGTGACGACGGACCGTTATGGAAGAAAGGTGCCAAAACATGCACACGGGACAACCAATTTGAAAAGGCAGACTTCGTCTACTGCTATAATTATGGACGCGGTAATGGAATTGTATGACCGGATTGTAGATAAAAAGTTATTGATTCGCCGGATTACCATTACCGCGAATAAGCTGGTGAGTGAGGATTTGGTGCAGCAGAAAGAAAGCTATGAGCAGTTGCAGCTTTTTACGGATTATGAAGAGGTAAAACGGGAGCGCGAGAAAGAAGAGGCTGCTCTTGAAAAAGAAAAACGAATCCAGCATGCGATGCTTGATATTAAGAAAAAGTTTGGAAAAAATGCAATTTTAAAAGGAATGAATCTGGAAGAAGGTGCAACTGCCAAAGATAGAAATTCACAGATTGGCGGACACAAGGCATAATCGGATCAGAAAAAGGAGGTCAGGAAATGCTGAATAATGAAATTAGTCATAAATACGATGACATTCTTTCTATGCCGCATCCCAATTCCAAAAATCATCCCCGCATGGCAAGAAGAGACCGGGCGGCGCAGTTTTCCTCATTTGCAGCACTGACCGGACATGAGGAGGCAATTTCGAGACGGCTCGTTTGACGGATGAAAAAGCAAAGACTTGGTGAAGATGTGATGGAGCGGCTTGATTGGATTTTATGCAGATAAAAGCCAAAATGAGTGAAAATCCGGAGGTGACGATCACATATTTTCTGCCGGATGAGAAGAAGGCAGGCGGGAGATATGAAAGTTATGCCGGTGTGGTAAAGAAAATGGATGAATATAAACGCGAATTGGTTTTTAACGACCATACGGTCATACCAATGCACCAAATTGTAAATATTGAGGCCGACTGGCTGGAAAGGAGTTCAAATGAAGACATTACTTGTGATTGACATGCAGAATGATTTTATTAATGGAGCGCTGGGAACAAAAGAGGCGGAGGCAATTGTGCCATTTGTAAAGGATAAAATTAAAGAATACCGGGAGGCAGGGAATCCGGTTTTTTTCACCCGTGATACGCATGGAGAGGATTATCTGGATACGCAGGAGGGAAAAAATCTGCCGGTGAAGCATTGTATCGAAGGAACTTTTGGGTGGCAGATTTCAGATGAGATTGGTTTTAGTGAGGACGATATGGTGTTTGATAAAAATACATTTGGATATGATTGGTCGCAGGCGGTTTTGGCACAACCGGAATTGTTTTTTGGTGATGAAATCGAATTGATTGGGTTATGTACGGATATCTGTGTAATTTCAAATGCAATGGGATTAAAAACTGTATTTCCGGAAACTGTTATTTCCGTGGACGCAGCGTGCTGCGCGGGAGTGACAAAAGAGTCCCACGAAAACGCGCTGGCGTCCATGAAAATGTGTCAGATTCAGATAAAAAATTCACACTAAGTGATTATGAAAGAATCTGTTTTAAGTCTTCCTCCGGGGTTGATACTTTGGAAATGTGATACTCATCAATCAGATATTGCAGAGACACATTTTTTGAGAGGAAGGCTGGCAGTGTTGGTCCCAGATAAATATTTTTGATACCAAGGTGTAACAGGGTCAGCAGAATGCAGACAGCTTTTTGCTCGTACCAGGACAGAACCATCGACAAAGGAAGTTCATTGACATCACAGTCGAATGCCTTTGCCAGTGCGATAGCAACCTGAATGGCAGAGTAGGCATCGTTGCATTGTCCCATGTCCATGATGCGGGGAAGTCCGCCAATTTCACCAAGGTCTAAGTCATTGAAACGGTATTTTCCACAGGCAAGTGTCAAAATAACGGTGTCTTTTGGTGTCTGTTTTACAAATTCGGTATAATAATTTCTTCCCGGTCGTGCACCGTCACATCCACCGACTAAGAAAAAGTGTCGGATGTCGCCGTTTTTTACAGCATCAATCACCTGGTCTGCAACACCAAGGACGGTTCCGTGTCCGAATCCGGTCATGACATAGTGGCCGCCATTAATTCCGGTATTTTCTTTGTCTTTTGAATAGCCGCCAAGTGCCAGTGCTTTTTCGATAACCGGTGTAAAATCTTTGTCTTCACCAATGTGTGTGACATTTGGGTAAGAAACGACTTCGGTTGTGAAAACGCGGTCAGCGTAACCAGGTTTCACAGGCATTAAGCAGTTGGTTGTAAATAAAAAGGCTGCCGGAACATTGTCAAATTCTTTTTGCTGGTTCTGCCATGCTGTTCCAAAATTTCCTTTCAAATGAGGATATTTTTTTAATTCCGGATAAGCGTGGGCAGGGAGCATTTCTCCGTGGGTATAGATGTTAATTCCTTTTCCTTCCGTTTGTTTAAGAAGCAATTCCAAATCTTTCAAATCGTGACCGCTTACAACGATAAAAGGTCCTTTTTCAACAGTCAGAGAAACCTTTGTCGGAACCGGAGTGCCATACGAGGTTGTGTTCGCACGGTCTAACAGTGCCATACATGCGAGGTTTACCTCACCCGTTTCCATAACAACTGGGAGAAGATGCTCCATATCAAAATCATAGCTAATTACACAAAGTGCTTTATAAAAGAACTGATTGACGGTTTCATCTGTATAGCCAAGCATTTTTGCGTGGTATGCATAGGCTGACATGCCACGGATGCCAAAGAGGATAAGGGCTTTTAATGAGCGGATATCTTCATCTGCTTCCCAAATTCGTTTCATGTCATAATTGTCGGTGTTTCCACATGGATTTTTGCATACGCTGCAATCCGGTACAATGATGTGTTTTTCTTCATTTACCCGCTGAATCATTTCGCGCAGCGTATCATCGTTAAAGTTTACATTTGTAATGGTTGTAAAAAGACCTTCTATAATAATCTGATCCGTATTTTCCGTTTTTTTATTGTTTTCGCAGGCACGTGCCAAGCCAATCAGTGCTCCGGTTAATTCATCCTGAAGATTGGCAGTTTCGGCAGTTTTACCACATACGCCTGCACAACCGGTGCATCCGGTACATCCTGCGGTCTGTTCACATTGAAAACAAAACATTGAATTTGTCATGCGTTTTCGCTCCTTTGATTTGTTATTGTGAGCTTATTATAAAAAAATTTATTTGAGAAATATGTTGTTATAACCACGTTTTTTTGACGCTTAACAGGAAATATTTGGTTGTATGCATTTGTTAAAACTATATTAAATATTCTGATTACAGTTTTGTCGGTGGCTGGTGTATCGATTGGACAGTGGCTTGGCTTTGTGCTGGAAACGCTGCCGGATACTTTACGATGCTCTGTAAACGTACGGCAGGAATGCTTTCAAATTTCAGCACAAACACATCGGAAATTGATAGCATGAATGAAAGCACACAAGATGGTAGCGCGTATTCGTACCTTGGCAAAGCAATTGCAGGATGGGCTCGCCATGTAAGTAAGGTAAGAGGAAAAGAAACTGCCGGTTCTAAGAACAGGAATTCTAAGAATCGGCAGTTTTTTGAGGGTATTAGAAAATATCGTATTTATATTTCATTACGCGGTAGGCGTAACGTTTGGACTGGTAAGTGAAGGTGCGAATCATTTTTCCGTTTTTGTCATACTCGCCGTAGGTGTGGTTCATGCCGCTGCTGAATGTGATGTTTTCATCAAAATGCTGGACACTGCTGACAACACTGGAATAAGGAACAGCAAATTTTTTTACAAGCCGGTAGGTCTTTTTCTTCTCATCCACCAGATATTTGTAGTAATAAGAAGCCTTTCCTTTTTTGTAGGAGCCGACGCCTTTATAACTTTTCCAACTGAATTTTGGAAGTGTTTTTGCACTGCCGAAATTGTTGTTGTACAGGTATAGGTAATACTGCCCATTTGGGAGGGTATCATCTTTTTCTACAGTAATCGTATGCTGACCGGCATGTCCGACAAATTTGACACCGGTCCGCTTGAGAAGATACTTTGCAAGCGATGTCTTTTTGTAGAGGGAGCCGGAGTGGATGATGTACTTGATTTTCGGCTTTTTGTAAATATTGCTGACCTTTACCAAAGAACTTTCTTCCCGGCTGCTCACAATTAGTTCTCCATCATTAATTAAATCTAAGGAATTTAAATGGAGCCAGTCAAGTTCAGTTCCTCCGTAGGTGTTTTTACCACCCTTTCGCTGAACATGTTTTTTTCTGGAAGCCGACATAAGTTTTGCAAAATCAACTAATTTTTTTGTTTTTTTAGTTTTAATATCAACAGAAATAACAACGTCTTCAATTGTTTTTTTCTTCTTATCATTTACAAGACACAGTAATTTTTTATGAGCCACATCATACATAAAATCGTGGTGGAGTTCGTAACCTTTGAGAGAGATTTGTCTCACGATATGCCCTAAGCGGTTCATGACGGCAAGTTTGTCAATATCATAAGAGAAAATCCAGTTGCCGTCTACGGTGAGAATTCGGTCGGTGCGGTAGCCATTCAGTGGTGTCAAGCCGCGGCTTGCACCGTTGTTATCGTAATAGTAAATGTTGGTGGCATCTGATTTATCGTGTCCAAACATGGCATAGAAGCCGAGCGAGACGGCAGTTTTGCTTTTTCCGTTTTTCACTTTTTTGATTTTCGGAATCGCTTTTTCCTTTTTTGGTGTCGTTGAAAAGCGAACAGTCTTTTTCCGCTCATTTGCTTGCATTGTAGAAATTAATTTCTACTGTATTTTTTCTGCCGGCAGCGAGTCCCGGAATCAGATATTCGTGAGTTAGGCGCACATTTGCTTCCGATCCGCCTGCTAAAGTGCCAGAAACCGTTTCCGCACCTTTGGCTGTAATGGTGTACTTGGCGTAAAGTGGTTCTGTAGAAACCGCATAAAAGTAAATAGAGGTACTCAGTGTGCCATATGGATTTTTTACTAACAGAGGGGCATCCAAAGTTCTTTTCCCCTTTTTTCCATTTGGTCAGATAAGAAGTTGCTTCTCTTTGGTATTTGGTTGTATAAACGTTTTTCGTACTGTGTTTGATAGTAAGTATTTTTGCCTGAGATTTTGTGGCACAAACGAGGGTGCCGCAAAACAGAAGGAAAAACATACTTACCAGTAGTTTCTTTTGTTTCATTGGATGGTCTCCTTTTCATAGTATACATCAGTAAAATCATATTTTATTACGCGGTAAGCGTATCGTTTTGCGGCATAAGTATATGTACAAATCATGTTTCCTTGTTTATCGTATTCGCCATAAGTGTGATCCATGCCGCGCTGAATGTGATGTTATTTCCAATATAATTCACTCCGCTGACCACACTGGAATACGGAACAGAGAACTGCTGAACCAATTCGTATGTTTTTTGGTTTTCATCGACTAAATATTTGCAAAAATAGGAGGCAGTTCCTTTGCGGTAAGAGCCGACGCCCGGATAGAGGCTCCAGTCAAATTGAGGGAGTGTTTTGGCACTGCCAAAGTTATTATTGTACATAAACAAATAATATTGTCCGTTTGGCAGTGAAGTATCATGTTCTACTGTAATTGTGTGCTGACCGGCATGTCCGACAAAGTTCCCTTTTTGTTTTAATAGCAGTTTTTCATATTTGGTTCCTTTATAAAGAGAGCCGCTGTGGATTAAGTAGTCAATGGAAGGATTCTCGTAAATATTATTGATTTTAATAATTACGCTTTCTTCCCGGCTGCTGAATACGGCATCTTTATCATTAATCATATCCAGAGAATTCAAATGAAGCCAGTCAAGCTCAGTTCCGCCATATGTATTTTTTCCGCCTTTGCGTTGTACGGAGCGCTTTCTCATGGACTTCATCATTTTCTCAAAATCGACCAGTTTTTTTATTTTTCCGGTTTCAATATTGACAGAAATCAAAACATCTTCAATTGTGTCTTTGTCGGTATCGTTGACAAGACATAAAAGCTCATTTCGTTTTTCATCGTACATAAAGTCATGATGAAGTTCGTATTTGCCAAGAGAAAGTGTCTTTTCGACTTTTCCCAGTCGGTTGACAAATGCAATGTCTGTGAGGCTGTAGGAGTAGACAAGTTTACCATCAATCGTTAAAATACGGTCGGTGCGGTAGTCATTCAATGGTGTTTTTCCCCGGCAGATACCGTTATTGTCATAATAATAAATATTTTTTGCCTTAGATTTATCATGTCCCAAAACGGCAAAAAGTCCATCGGTCAAAGAAGATTTGCTATTCCCCTTTTCCACTTTGGTAATGGCAGGAATCTGTTTATCCTTTTTAAGTGTAACAGTATATTGATAGGTATGAATCAAATTGTTTCCTGCGTCATAAAAAGCAAGGGAAAAATGATTTTTAAGCCCCGGTGCCAGTCCGGTAATTAAGTATTCATGTGTTTTTGTTACGCCGGAATCGGAATCATTTTTCAAGCGGTGTTTTATCACGCTGCCATTGTTACAGGTCACTTCACAGACGACATAACTATCCTGTTTCGATACGCCGTAATAATAAAAGGAACCGGTATTTGTTCCATATGGATTCCAGACAAGAAGCGGCTCTTCGATTGTGTAGGAATTATTGTTTCTCATATTTTGAAGCTGGTTGTCTGCTTCTGTCTGGTAAGCATCCTCATAAATATTTTTGCATTGGTGTTTGATATCCTGAACCGGAAAATTTTCACTGACTAAACCGGTATGTTTTTTTTGCTCGATTTGTTTTTGTCTTATATAATGCCGATAGCAGAATAGGCAGACAAAACCGATTAAAAGAATACCAATGATGCTTATCCAAAGTGCTTTTCTTTTCATGCGTGTACTCCTTTTTATGTAATGATAGATTTAGTGTAAAAAATAATTATGTCAAAACAATTTCAGGTGGGTGGTACTTTATTAGTTTCCGTAATTCGTCAGAATATCTTTATGTTTTGTGGGCGCTTTCGCTCGTTGAGTACGTAGCGGTATGGGCACTGAAACTACCAGTGGTCTCCGCTCCGCTTCGGTCGTTGCAGAACAGAAGTTCACTGGACTTCTTGCAACTCATACCGACGTACTCAAAACCCACAAGACCTAAAGATATTCTGCCGAATTACTGGAATCCTAATAAATACCAGCAACCACTTGATACAAACTTTTTCATTTAATATCTTGCATGTCACCCATTTTTTGTCTACAATTAGTTCTATTACAAAAAAGATAGAAAGAAGGAAATATAACAATATGAAACAGGACAAAACTTTTCTTGGAACGGAGCCGGTGGGAAAACTGCTTTTTAAACTGGCAGTGCCAACGGTTATTGCACAGCTTGTGAATATGCTCTATAACATTGTTGACCGCATTTATATTGGACATATGCCGGGAGACGGAAGCCTTGCACTGACCGGGGTTGGTGTGTGCATGCCATTGATTATGATTGTGTCAGCGTTTGCAGCGTTAATCAGTTCCGGTGGTGCACCGCGTGCTTCGATTGCGATGGGAAAGGGAGAGCATGAGTCGGCAGAGAAGATTCTTGGCGGCTGCGTTACGGTGCAGGTAGTGATTTCTCTTATTTTGACGGTAGTTATTCTGGTTTGGAATAAAGATTTGCTTCTTGCTTTTGGAGCAAGTGAAAATACAATTTCGTATGCAAATTCATATATGAGTTTGTATGCATTTGGCACACTTTTTGTACAGCTGACCTTGGGAATGAATGCATTTATTACGGCACAGGGATTTGCAAAGACTGGTATGTTTACGGTAATGATAGGTGCAGTGGCTAATATTATATTGGATCCTGTTTTTATTTATGGGTTTCATATGGGAGTAAGAGGAGCTGCACTTGCTACTATTTTATCGCAGGGAATTTCTTGTGTGTGGGTAATTCATTTTCTATGTGGTGAGAAAACGATTCTCCGCCTCAAAAGAAAAAATCTTCGAGTGGATTTTGGTTTGGTGCTTCCGTGTCTTGCATTGGGACTTTCTGCGTTTATCATGCAGGCAAGTGAGAGTGTCATTTCGGTCTGTTTTAATTCGTCGTTACTTGCTTACGGAGGGGATTTGGCGGTCGGCGCGATGACAATTTTAACAAGTGTGATGCAGTTTGCGATGCTTCCGCTGCAAGGGCTTGGTCAAGGGGCGCAGCCGATTACCAGTTATAATTACGGAGCGAAAAATCGTGAGCGTGTGAAAAAAAAAGTTTTCGTTTGCTGCTAACAATTAGTTTGATATACTCTGTTGTTTTGTGGGCATTTATTTTAGTCATCCCGCGTCTTTTTGTGGGCATGTTTACAAGCGATGCCACCTTGCTTGATTTTACTTCCCAGGCATTACGTGTATACTGTGGGGCACTGTTTATTTTCGGTATCCAGATTGCCTGCCAGATGACATTTGTCTCAATTGGAAGTGCTGTTTGTTCAATTATTGTAGCGGTGTTGAGAAAATTTGTTTTGTTAATTCCACTCATTTATATTCTGCCGCAGCTTTTTGTGGACCAGACCTTTGCGGTGTATCTGGCAGAACCGGTTGCGGACGTGTTTGCCGTTACCTTTACTGCTATTTTGTTTACGATTCAATTTAAGAAAATACTTGCAAAGCTAAATTAAAGGATTTTACAAAAGGAAAGCCTCGGATTGCCTTGAAAAAGAATTTTTAGGCAGTTTAGGGGCTTTTTTTATGTACTTTTTTGCGTTGGCAGCATTGATTCCGGTAAAATTGTATTGACACCGGGTGCAACAGAGAAAGATTTGAATTTTTGCTGGTATTCCAAAACAAAAGGATTAGCAAAAGTAAAATTAGGAAAGAAAGAAGACTTATCCGACGCCAAAGTATATGACGGCACAGTTACCGATATCAACCGTTCCAATAGTGTGGAGACTTACAAAGCTTCCAACAAAGTATCCATAAAAGGCGCATTGGAGAAAAACACTACTTATTACTACAGCTATTCCAATGATGGAACGACATGGAGTAAGGCTGAAAAATATCAGACAAAAGATTTTTCTTCTTACAAAATCTGGCTGGTAGGTGACCAGATTGATTATCTTTGCGCAGAGATGAAGCAGATACAAAGAATGTAAGAGAGAGCGAGTATGCCGGTTTCTTATATCCGTCGGTACTTCGTAATCTGCCGCTTGCTTCTTCCATCGGAAACCATGAGAGCAAAGGAACGGATTACAAGTATCATTATAACAACCCAAATACAGAGGATAATTTGTAATTTGGGAGCAACGAACTCCGGAAGTGATTACTACTTCAGCTATGGCGATGTACTATACATTGTTTTGAATAGTAATAACCGTAATGCGGCAGAGCACAGCAAACTGATGGAAAAGGCAATTAAAAGCGCACCAAATGCGAAATGGAAAGTGGTAGCCTTCCACCATGATATTTATGGTTCCGGACAGCCACACTCCGATTTTGATGGAGCAAATTTGCGAACAATTTTTGCACCGCTTATGGATAAGTGTGATATTGATGTCTGCCTGACCGGTCATGACCATAGTTATGCAAGAACCTAAAGTAGACGCTGCTGCATTGCGAAAAAAAGTCGGTATGGTGTTCCAAAAAGCAAACCCGTTTCCAGCAAGCATTTATGATAATATTGCTTATGCGCCAAAATACCACGGAGTGCACGGACGCAGAAAACGGAAGAACTTATGGTAGAACTGAAAAAGAATTATACGGTAATTATTGTGACACATAATATGCAGCAGGCTGCGCGTGTGGCAGATAAAACAGCATTCTTTTTCATGGGTGATTTGATTGAATATGGACAGACGGAGCAGATTTTGAATAATCCGCAGAGGGAGAAAACAAAAGCATATGTCAGCGGACAGTTTGGTTGACATCAAAAAAATACCTGTGTAAAAAAATGAAATATTTGTTGCTATAATAGGGGAAATATGGTAATATTATGTTATTAAATTTTATGGGAGGTAAAATTATGATGAAGATGAAAAAAAAGGGTAGCTATTGTTTTATTATTTGCGTTATGTCTGGCGCAGATTCCTGTTGCTCCGAAAGCAAAAACGAAAAAAGTTAAGTTAAATCTAACAAAGGTTTCTCTTTTGCAGGGGGCAACTGTACAACTTAAACTGTTAAACAAAAAGGCAGGGGCTGTAAAGTGGTATTCAAAAAATAAGAAAAAAGCAACGGTTAACAAAAAGGGAAAAGTGACCGCAAAGAAAACAGGCAGTGTAGTTGTTTATGCAAAATATAAGAAAAAACAATACAAATGCAAGGTGACAGTGAAAGCACCGGTAAAGGTTGCAAACATGAAAGAAAATAACGCAATATTTACGAGGAATGTATATCAAAAGATAAGCAAAATTCAGAGACTTGTGGTGAAGCAGGAGGTCATCTCGCCAAAGGGAATTTATGAGATTTATCAGTTGCTGGCAGCGATGGATGTTCAGAAAATAACGGATGGAAGCCAGCCATTTGTGGGAGGAATTACTCTTAAACTATTATTTAATGATGGAACGAATATGGAATTTACGATTGGAAAGAATCTTGTGATTGATGGAAAACAATATAAGATTTCATCGGATATTTCAGAAAAGCTGGGACAGTTATTAAAACAGTATCAATGATAAGGAGTTGTGATACGCTTAAAAAAGTTGGAAAACGCCCGACATTTGCAAGAAAATATATTGACATTTGAAAGACGGTGTGCTAGTCTTTGGTAAAAGAATCGATTCTTTCCTATACAGAAAAAGGGAGAGGATACTATGGGAAAAGCAGATTTGACAGAAAAGAATCTTTTGCGTTATAAGGATGTTTTTTCGGATGTTGCAAATGTTAATTTGTTTCATGGTGAGAAGGTACTTGCAGAAGAAGATATTGTGGAAGAACAGACTGAACTTATTTTTAAATCACCGGTAGATGGAAATTTAGGACAGTTGTTCCTTGATGTACCAATGAAATGTAAAAAAGCAGGTACGGATTTTGTATTTATATGTATGGAAAACCAAAGTGATATATGTAATATTATGCCGGTTAGAGACATGGGGTATCAGTATGTGAAATATACGGATCAGATAAAGTTGTGGCAGAAGAAAAATAAAAAGAACAATAATTATCCAAGTCCTATTACAAAAGTAATTCACGATAATCAGAAGCTAAAGCCAGTAATTACACTTGTTTTAAACTATGGAAATGAATCATGGAGTAATCCGATATGCTTATATGACTTATTGGATATTCCAAATGAATATAAAAAATATTTAGAACCGTGGATAACAAATCATCAAATTAATGTTATTAATTTGGCTGAACAGGGAGAAGAAGAATGTAAACAATATTGTTCTGATTTTCGGTATATTGTGAAATATTTGGCATGTAAAGGTGACAAGGTTAAATTAGACCGTTTTTTTCATGAAACAGAGTTCAAGTTAAATCATCCTAATGCTTTTTTAGATTGGATGTCAGTCATGACGCATGATACTGGTTATAAAATGGCAAAAAAACTGATAAAATGGGATGAAGAAGATGAAGGAGGTACGATTTCTATGTGTGTATTATTGGATATGTATGAAGAACGAGGTATGGAAAAGGGAATGGAACATGGACTGGACGTAGCATTCAATATTCTAAAATTATCCAGAATAGGGATGACAGAAAATGAAATCGCAGAAGAACTATGTGTTTCTGAAGAGGTTGTACACAAGTTTTCACATATTTATTCTTAATTAAAGAAATGAGGCTAAAGATTTTGAAAGAAAAGGAGGAATATGTTATGGTGAAGCATATTATTTTATGGACACTTAAAGATGAATTCTCAGATGAGGAGAAGAACACAATCAAACAGGGAATTAAGGAAGGACTAGAGAGCCTTTCCGGACAAATACCGGGGCTTATGGAAATTTCAGTCCGCACGGATTGCTTGGCAAGCTCAACGGTAGATGTTATGCTGGATTCAACTTTTGAAAGTGTTGAGGCACTGAAAAATTATAGTACACATCCGAAACATGTGGCGGTAGCGGATGGCAAAGTGAGACCTTATACAGCGACAAGGGCATGTATGGATTTCGAAGTGTAACAAGGTAATGCAAAATGGATGGAAGAGGGATTGACACCGTGTCAGTTTTGATTTATAGTAATCATTGTGACACGGTGTCAGTTTATATATTTGATTGGCTGAAAATCCAGGAGGTGATCTTACGATGGAGTATGTAAAGGTAGGGGATACCGATATTCGGGTATCAAAACTTTGTGTAGGGTGTATGAGTTTTGGCAAGGCAGGTACGATGCATGATTGGACTTTAGATGAGAAGCAGAGTGAGAAGCTGGTGAATAAAGCATTAGAGCTTGGTATCAACTTTTTTGATACAGCGAACTGCTATTCTTTGGGAACTAGTGAAGAGTATCTTGGACGTGCGATTCGAAAGTACGCAAAAAGAGAGGAAGTTGTACTTGCATCGAAGGTTTATTTTAATGAAGGAAGATTGTCGAAGCAGGCAATCCGGCGTGAAATTGATGGAACATTAAAGCGACTGGGAACAGATTATTTGGATTTATATATTATTCATCGGTTTGACTATGAGACTCCTGTGGAAGAAACGATGGAAGCTTTGGATTCTTTGGTAAAAGACGGAAAGGTTCGAGCGCTTGGCGCTTCTGCTATGTATGGATATCAATTTTATAATATGCAAATGGCGGCAGAGAAAAATGGATTTACCAAGTTTTCGGCAATGGAAAATCATTATAATTTATTATACCGGGAAGATGAGCGTGAATTGATTCCGATTTGCAAGCAGATGAATGTTATGCTTATGCCATACAGTCCGCTTGCTGCCGGGCATTTGACACGGGCAACATGGCAGTCGGATTCTCTGCGTGGACGTACAGACTGCGTGGCAAAAGGAAAATACGATCGGATGGAAGAGACAGATATTAAAATTGTCAAGAAAGTGTCTGAACTAGCCGAAAGACATCATTGTAAAATGTCTCAGATAGCCATTGCATGGGAATGGGAAAAAGGCATTTCGTCACCAATCATTGGAGCGACAAAAGAGCAGTATTTAGAAGATGCGGCGGAGGCTTTATCTATTTCATTGTCGGCAGATGAGATGCAATATTTGGAAGAAGCATATATGCCACATCCGATTGTTGGTGCAATTGATAAAAATCCAGAGGCAGATGTTGTGCTGCTTGCTGAGAAAAAAGTAAAGGAAGGACTTTGTTTATGCCGGCAGGATCGGAAAAAAGAACGAATGCTCGAAGAGAAGAAATCATAAACGCATGTGAAAAATTATACCAAACGATGAGTTTTAAAGAAATAACCATCAAGCAGATTGGAGAGGTTACCTCTTTTTCAAGGACATCAATTTATAATTATTTTGAGACAAAAGAAGAAATTTTTCTTGCTCTATTAACGAGAGAGTACAAAATGTGGGTAGAGCAATTAAAAGATGTGCTGGAGAAGTATGAAAAATTGACGGTGGAGGAACTTGCAGGGATTATTGCAGATTCACTTGAAAAAAAGATGGCAGCTTTTAAAAATTTTATCTATGAATCATTACGATTTAGAAGAAAACAGCCGTACAGAGATGTTAGTTGAATTTAAGCTCATGTATGGGGAAGCGCTGAATGCGATGGAACAGTTATTAATTAAATTTCGCAAAGAATTTGATGAGAATAAAAGACAGGATTTTATCTACGCTTTTTTTCCGTTTATGTTTGGCATTTACCCATATTCTGTTGTTACGGATAAGCAAAAAAAAGCTATGGAAGAAGCAAAAGTGAATTGCATGCCACATACGGTCTATGAGCTGACTTTTGCAATGACGAAAAAATTGTTGGAGTAAAGGAGAAAAGTAATATGTATTTAGAGAAGATTAATGGACCAGAGGATGTAAAGAAATTATCAATGGAACAATTAAATGTGCTTGCAGGTGAGATGAGAGAAGCATTGTTTCATCGTTTGACGAAGACAGGTGGGCATTTTGGACCAAACTTCGGTGTGGTGGAAATGACAATTGCGATGCATTATGTATTTGATTCACCAAAAGATAAATTTGTTTTTGATGTGTCGCACCAGACCTATCCGCATAAGATGCTTACCGGCAGAGCATATGGTTATCTGGATGAAAATCGTTTTCACGAAATTTCCGGGTATTCGGAACCATCGGAGAGCGAACATGACATTTTTACTATTGGACACACTTCAACGTCTGTCAGCCTTGCGACCGGACTTGCGAAAGGAAGAGATGCCGTTGGTGGCAAAGAAAATATTATTGCTGTAATTGGTGATGGTTCTTTGAGTGGCGGAGAGGCTTTGGAAGGATTGGATTTTGCCGGTGAAATGACCTCGAATTTGATTGTGGTTGTCAACGATAACGAGCAGTCGATTGCAGAAATTCACGGCGGTCTTTATAAAAATCTTACGGAACTTAGAGAGTCAAACGGCGAGGCTCCAAATAATTTGTTCCGTGCAATGGGACTTGACTCTATTTTCGAAGAAGAGGGAAATAATATCGAGAAATTGATTGCGCTCTTTCAGAAAGTAAAAGACATTAACCATCCGATTGCTGTGCATATTCATACGCAGAAAGGAAAAGGGTATGAGCCGGCAGAGGAGAATAAAGAAGCTTGGCACTGGTGTATGCCGTTTGACCGCACGACCGGAAAGCCATTGCAGAATTTTGAAGGAGAAGATTACAGTGTGTTAACCGGTGAACTTCTTTTAAATAAAATGAAAAAAGATAAATCGGTTGTATTTGTGACTGCGGCAGTTCCAAGTAATGTTGGTTTTCCAAAAGAAAATCGTGAGAAAGCGGGAAACCAGTATATTGATGTAGGAATTGCGGAAGAGCAGGCGGTAGCAATGTGTTCCGGAATTGCAAAAAATGGCGGAAAACCAATCTTTGGTACCAACGCAACTTTTATCCAGAGAACGTATGACCAGTTTTCACAGGATGTATGTATCAATCAAAGTCCGGTTACTACAATTTTGAATTATTCGTCTGTACTTGGGCTGAATGATGTGACACATCTTGGATTTTACACGATATCTATGCTTAGTAATATTCCAAACCTTGTTTATCTTGCACCAACGTGTAAGGAGGAATATTTAGCAATGCTTGATTGGAGTGTGGAGCAGGATAAATATCCGGTTGTAATCAGCATGCCGGGAAATGGTGTTCATCCGGCTAAATATCCGGTGGCTTCATCCTATGATCCATTGAATGAGTATCAGGTATGTGAAAAAGGAGAAGAAGTTGCGGTTCTTGCTTTGGGCGATTTCTTCCAGCTGGGTGAAGAGGCTGCACGAAGTATTGAAAAAGAAACCGGCAAAAAAGTCACATTGATTAATCCACGTTTTGCATCTGGTCTGGATGAAAAACTGCTCTCGGATTTGAAAGAAAATCATCGTGTGGTTGTGACATTGGAAGATGGTATTTTGGAGGGCGGCTTTGGACATAAAGTTGCCGGTTATTATAGCACTTCCGATATGAAAGTATTGAATTTTGGCTTGAAAAAAGAGTTCTACGACCGTTACGATGCAGAACAGCTTTTGAAAGAAAATCATTTAACCAAAGAGCTGATTATGAAAGATGTTATGAAACTATTACATGCATAAAATGCTAGATATGTCAATTGTTTATCCGCATAATGCAGTGATTTTGATTATGCCTTGTTGTATAATACAGATATATTCAAAAATAATATAATTAGGAGGAAAACGACAATGACAAGGACTAAGAAAAAAACATTGGCCGTGTTGATGGCACTTTCCGTTGTAATTCCGGGAAGTATTGCACCTACGTCAGAAGCAGCGGCTAAAAGGTCAAATTAAGCAAGACAAAAGTCAGCATACAAGTTGGCAAAACGAAAAAGATTACAATCAAAAACGCAAAAAAAGGTGCCAAAGTAACATGGAAGACATCAAATAAGAAAGTGGTTAAGATTGTAAAATCAAAGAAAAAGGGCAAAAAGGCGTATGCTGTAATTAAGGGTGCAAAAAGGGTACCGCTACGTTGCGTGCCATTTATAAGGTTGGGAAGAAAAAGAAAACGATGAAGTGTAAAGTGAAAGTTACGAAAAATACGGCAAACAAAATTGCAACCAAGCAGCCGACTGCTCCAACTAAGAAACCGGTTTCTCCTTCCGGTCAGCCAACTGCAGTGCCGACGCAAAGTGTCGTAAGCGCAACACCTGCAGTAGAGAGTAAGAGCAACTACAGTTTCTTTGATGACTATACGTTAGGCTATGATAAAGATAATAAGAAGATTGTTGCTTATAAAGATGGTAAGCAGATGTCATTGGAAGAAGCAGGGGCCAAAGTGTATAACAATTATGGAGATAATATTTTTGCAAGCCAAATTGCAGATAATAAATGGAATGCAGATAATATTAAATTGACTGCACCTTTACAGTATACAACAGAAGACGGTAAGGTACATGATATTAACAGCATGCTTACCAATTATGATTTTATTGCTGATCCGACTGCATTAGATAATTCGGATAACGATGGAAAACTTTATGTATACGGAACAAATGAAGGATTTGATTATGCGGACGGTAAATTGGCTGCAAACTCTTATTCCAATAATTCACTCAGTATCCTTTCTACTTCTGATATGGTGAACTGGACCGATGAAGGGACGATGGATAATACGAATTTGAATAATTTGCCAAGTACAGCTTCTGCTAAGAAAAAGGAAAAGAATGGCTGGACAACAAAGGCATGGGCTCCATCAGCTCTCAAAATCGATGGCGATGGAGATGGTGAGGATGAATATTATATCTTTTATACCGATGGCGGAGGAGTAGGATATGTTCGTGGTGATTCACCGGTTGGCCCATGGCATGATGATTTAGGACAGAAAATGTTTACCTCAAAGTCAGAAGGATGCGAGGGAGTAAAATGGTGTTTTGACCCGGCAGTTCTTGCAGATGACAAGGGGAATGCATATATTTATTTTGGTGGTGGAAATGACGAAGAAAAATATGTTCAGACCGGTCGTGTGTGCAAATTAAAATTTGAAAAAGGCACAGGAATTGTTTCTCCGGATGGTATACCAAAGACCTTGGATACATTCTGCTTCTTTGAAGATGGAGAAATTAACCAGATTGACGGTAAATACATTTATTCCTACTGTACGAACTGGGATGTAAAAGAAGATACGCCATATGTTGGAGCCGTTCAGATTGCGGCATACGTATCTTCGGACCCTATGAATATCTGCTTTTTCCCAGATAAAATTGGAAAAACCAAGTTTACGGATGAAGAAAATGTAGAACATAATTATCTTGGTACTATTTTAGATAATCCAAGTAAATTGTATGGTGAGACTTATAACAATCATCATCATATGCAGAATTTCAAAGGACATAATTACATCTTTTATCATTCAACTGTGCTTAGTAATACATTATATCGTGATAGCAAACAATATCGAAATTTACATGTAAATGAAATTGATATTGATACAAAGAATGATAAGATTACGATTGAGCCTTCCTATGAGGGTGCAAAACAGATTGAAAATGTGAATCCATATAAGAATGCGGATGGCACGGTTAAATATATTAATGCAACAACAAGTGCGAAGAGTGCAGGAGTGAAATCTTTGCGAGATGATCGTACTGTTGTAAAATCATATAATGGATCACCGATGGTACTAGATCAGATTGATACCGGTGACTGGACTAAGATTAGTGGCGTTGATTTTGGAACCAATGGATTGAAAACAATTAGCGCAGAAATTGCAGCAACATCAGGAGAAGGCCAGATTGAGGTATATTTGGATGCTCCTACAGCTGCAAAAAACAGAATTGCAACCATTACATTGGGAGATACCAAGGGCTTGTATGCATTCAGCACGGCAAATGTTGATCGTGAAGTGAAAGGTGTTCATGATGTGTATTTTGTGTTCCGAGGAACAGGCTATAATGTGGCTTCTTGGGCATTTTCAGAAAAAACAAATCCAGAACTTCCGGACCTTTCTGCAAGACCAACGGTAGAACCAGTTCCAACAATGAATCCAAATGTAAAAGTAGGATGGAATGCGGATAAAACGGAATACGCTGTTCCGATTACAGAGGAAAATATTGTTGCAGAAGGCGGTGCAGTAGCAGAAGTAGACCAATATAATGGAACAGCTTCTCTGGTATATAATGGTCAGTATCCAGGTGTTTGGGTAAACTTGCCGGCAGAAATTACGGATAATCAATTCCAGACAGTAGAGATAACCTATGAGAATCAGGCCACAGATGCTGATTTTGGTGCAGCGATTCGATATGCAACATCGAAAGGTGATGAGGGAATCGTATGGCCGGGTTCAAGTCCATTTGCATCAGGTGAGACAACAAAGACATTTACATTAGATTTCACAAAGAAATTTGCGAAAATAAAGATTTTTGCAGCTGAGAATTTAAAAGATGCCAAATTAATTATTAAGGCGGTTGTGTTAAAACGCGAGGCAGGGGCAACTGCACCGACAGCGACACCAAAACCGACAGCACTTCCTACCACAGCACCAATTGATGTAACTTACGGATGGAATGCGGATGAAACAGAATATACACTTCCATTGACTGAAGAAACGGTTGTAAAGGGAAATGGCACGGAGGTGTCTGTAGACACGAATGCCAAGACGGCTACCATAACATATGATGGTGCATATCCGGATGCATTCCTAAATATGCCAGGGGATTTGTCCGATACGAAGTTTTCATCTATCATTATTAAATACGATCGTCTGACTGAGCAGGACAGCTTTGGTTACGCGTCTCGTTACACAGATAACAAGTCAACGGATGTAAATATTAAATGGGCAACTGTGAGTGGCGCATTTGCACCGGATGCTCACGAGGTGGAGATACCGTTAGACAAGACAAAAGATTTATATCAATTTAAAATATTTGGAAATGCATGTGATAGTGCTGGATTTATCATTAAAGCAGTGATACTAAAAAAATAGCTTGATTTGATTCCAAATGAAGAAGGATTTTGACAAACTTTTGAAAGAATGTCAAAATCCTTCTTTTCTATTTGATAAGAAAAAATTGAAATTTGCAATTTAATGCGTAGTATGGTACCATTTTCCTTACAATTAGGCTCACAAAGGAGAATGATATATGATTCGCTTGATTGCTTTTGATATGGATGGAACTGTCTTAAATGATGAGAAAAAGATTTTAAAAGAAACAAAAGAAGCTCTTGAACAGGCGGCCCGTGCCGGTATTGAAATTGTGCCGGCGACCGGGCGGCCATTTTGTGGTATTTCGGATGAAATCTACCGGTTAGACGGAGTTCGTTATGTGCTTACGACAAATGGTGCCGGTATTTATGAAAGGGATTCAAAAACTTGTCTTTATGAGGATGCAATTCCACTATCTGCCTATCTGCCAATGCTTGCCGAAGTGGAGGCTTACGATGTGATGGCAGATACCTTTTTAAAGGGCGGTGCGCTTATGACAAAGAGAAAACGTGACCTTTTGCCAAGAATGCGTTTGACGAAAGAAATCCGTGATTATATTTTGTCGTCACGGCAGGTGGTAGAAAGCCAGGTGGACTACTTGCGTGAGCGAGGTGAAGATGTTGAGAAACTGACAATTAACTTTGCTTATGATGAGGACGGTCACCGCATTGATTATGATGCGGTCTGGGAGGTTCTTAAAAAATATCCGGATGTGAATGCTGTATCCGGTGGTATGAAAAATATTGAGGTTACCAAAAAGGGCGTTTCGAAAGCAAGTGGTCTTTTGTATCTGGGGAAAAAACTTGGAATTGCTCCAGAAGAAATGATGGTGTTTGGCGACAGCGGCAATGATTTGGACATGATAAAAATGGCAGGAATTGGTGTCGCCATGGCAAATGCAGAGCCGGAGGTTTTGAAAGCCGCAGATTTTGTCACAAAGAGTAATAATGAAAATGGGGTAGGGGGATTTTTGGTTTCAGCAGATTATTAAAAAATTGTATTTTATGCGCCGCTCTCGCTTGACAAACGCGCAGGGGTATCGGCAGGTCAAAAACACCTGCCGGATACCCGCGTGTTTGTAGCGCCTGCAATACAATTTTTTTAATAATTTGTCTGAACTCCAAAAATATTTAGCGCGCTTGAATGTCAGTTTCTTTGGAATCAAATAAAATTAGAAAAGAATATTTTATTTGTGGTATATGAATCATTTAAAACTAAGTTTTTAATAACTAACACCTCATGGCGTTTTGGTGAGGCTTTTCAAGATTCCAGTAATTTGTGTTCCGATTGTTTGGTTTTTGTGTGCTACTAATACGCGGGTATCTGGCAGGTGTTTTGTACCTGCCGATACCCCTGCGTATTTGTTAAGCGAAAGCGGCACACAAAGGGCAACCAATCGGAACACAAATTACGGAAACTGAAAATAGAGAACAAACCTAATCAAGGAGGAAAAAATATGTTGACATCATTAGCACTGATTTTTTAGTAGGACTTTGTATGGCGGCGATATGCCAGAAATTAAAACTTCCGCGCATTATTGGAATGCTTGTGACCGGAATGGTGCTTGGGCCATATGTGCTGGATTTTCTGGATTCATCTATTTTGTCAATTTCTGCAGAACTCCGCAAGATGGCATTGATTATCATTTTGCTTAAGGCAGGCTTATCGTTAAATTTAAACGACTTAAAAAAGGTGGGAAGACCGGCAGTTTTACTGGCTTTTGTGCCGGCATCATTTGAGATTGTTGGATATGTACTGTTTGCACCTATCTTTTTGGAAATTTCACGGGTTGATGCTGCGGTGATGGGGGCAGTGCTTGCTGCGGTTTCACCGGCGGTTGTTGTACCCCGCATGGTGCAGCTGATGGAAGAAAAGTATGGAACAAAACAGTCCATTCCGCAGATGATTATGGCGGGGGCATCGTGTGATGATATTTTTGTCATTGTTTTGTTTACAACCTTTTTGGGAATGGCGCAGGGGGCAAAAGTAAGTTTGTTAAGGTTTGTAAATGTACCGGTTTCGATTTTTCTTGGAATCCTTTTGGGAGCGGTAATTGGCTATGTTTTGTATCGTTTTTTTGAAACGGCATATAAACATCAAAATTACGTGAGAAATAGTACAAAAGTTATTCTCGTACTTGGTGTATCGTTTCTTCTGACAGCAGTGGAGGGATGGCTTGATGGAAAAGTTGCCGTGTCAGGACTTTTAGCAGTTGTCAGTATGGCGTGTGTGCTTAAGGCAAAATGTATTCCTGCGGTATCTAAGCGGCTGTCGGAGAAATTTGGAAAACTGTGGATTGCGGCAGAAGTTATTTTATTTGTGTTAGTTGGAGCAGCGGTCGATTTACGCTACACGGCGGCTGCCGGTGGATTTGCTGTGCTGGTAATTTTCCTTTCACTGATATTTCGTATGGCAGGTGTGTTTGTTTGCGTTTTGGGTACCGGGCTGTCATGGAAAGAAAGACTGTTTTGTGCCATTTCATATTTGCCAAAAGCGACGGTTCAGGCGGCGATTGGTTCGGTGCCGCTTGCTGCAGGATTAGGCTGTGGAAAGATGATTTTATCGGTGGCGGTTTTGGCGATTTTAATAACCGCACCGCTTGGCGCACTGGGGATGGATTTGACGTATAAAAAATTGTTAGCACGTGAGGAAAATGACTGAAAACGTCTTGAAAATGTCAACTTTGTGTGCTTAAATGAATAAGAGAATATGAGAAAAGAAGGGAACAACATGAAGAGTGTTTATTTCGTGCGCCATGGACAGACCGTATGGAATGTAGAAAATAAAATTTGTGGGGCAACAGATATAGAACTTACTGCTCTTGGACATGAGCAGGCGATTGAGACAGGAAAGAAAATTTTAGAGAAAAAGATAGAGGCGGATGTGATTTTATATTCTCCGCTGGTGCGGGCGAAAGATACCGCATTACATATTTCAGAAATAACCGGGATTCCGGCAAAAGAGGAAATCCGCTTAAAGGAGCAGAATTTCGGAAAGTACGAATCGACCGCAAGAGATGGTGCCAAGTTTCGTGAGGCAAAAAAGCAGTTTGTCGAACGATATGAAGGCGGTGAGTCGATGCTTCAGCTGGCACAGCGAGTGTATAACCTGTTAGATGAGGTAAAAGCGTCCGGCAAGACCTGTATTTTAGTGGCGCACAACGGAATTGCGAGAGTGGTGCAGTCCTATTTTTATGAAATGACAAATGAAGAATATGTGGCGTTTGGTGTGGATAACTGTGCGATTTTGCAGTACGAATTTTCGGGTGAGGAAAATGGGGGCGCTAAGGCATGAGTGCAGGAAAAAAAGCCGGCATGGATATGACGCAGGGGACTATCTGGAATAAAATTTTATTGTTTGCACTTCCGTTAGCAGCAAGCAGTATGTTGCAGCAGTTATTTAACTCGGTGGATACAGCCGTTGTCGGTCGATTTGCGAGCAGTGAAGCGCTGGCGGCAGTGGGAAGCAACGGTTCATTGATTTCTTTGATGATAAATTTATTTATTGGAATTTCTTTGGGAGCCAATGTTGTCATTGCAAAATATATCGGTCAGAAGTCGGAGGAAAATGTACAGGCGGCTGTTCATACAGCGATTGTCGTGGCACTTATCAGTGGTGTTTTTGTTATGATATTCGGACAACTAATTGCAAAGCCCGTACTTACGCTGATGGGAACACCGGACGATGTGATTGATTTGGCGGTACAGTATTTGCGGATTTATTTACTGGGAATGCCATTTATCATGCTTTACGATTTTGGCTCATCGATTCTGCGAAGTATTGGTGACAGTAAGAGACCGCTGTACAGTTTGATTGCGGCAGGAATTATTAATACCGGATTGAATTTGTTGCTTGTGATTGTGTTTCAGATGAGCGTTGCCGGGGTTGCAATTGCAACCGTGATATCCAATCTGACGAGTGCCAGCATAGTAATGTACATTTTGATGCATGAAACATCGGTTATCCGCATTGATAGAAAACAGTTAAAAATTGTACCAAAAGAATTGAAAAAAATACTAGTTATCGGGATTCCGGCAGGACTTCAGGGAATGATGTTTTCCATTGCCAATGTGTGTATCCAGAGTGCAATTAACAGTTTTGGGTCGGATGCCATTGCAGGTTCTGCGGCGGCATTGAATTACGAATTTTTTGCTTACTTTGTTGTCAACGCATTTGCACAGGCAACTGTGACCTTTACAAGCCAGAACTTTGGTGCCGGTGAGCCGAAACGGTGTCGGAAGATTTTCCATACGGCGATGGTATTATCCCTTGTGTGTTGTGGTCTGCTGTCACTGGTGTTTGTCTTGTGGCGAAACTTTTTTCTGCAGATTTATACAACAGACCCGGCAGTTCTTTTGTATGCCAAACAGCGAATTGTCATTGCGACAACGTTAGAGTGCTTAACATCCGTGTATGAAATCAGCGCGGGAGCAATGAGAGGGCTTGGACGTTCTTTGACGCCTGCGTTAATTACATTTTTAGGTTCCTGCGTGCTGCGGCTGATTTGGATTGCGACAGCGTGTAAGATGGTTCGTGAATTTTGGGTTCTTCTTATTATTTACCCAATTTCGTGGGTTGTTACAGGATTGATTATGATGATCGCATACGAAATTGTGAAAAAACGCGTGCTTGAAAGGAAATGGGCGTAAAATGATGTGGCTGTTATTTGCTTTTTTATCTGCTCTCTTTGCAGGGCTTACAGCAATTCTTGCAAAGTGTGGAATTGAAAATATGGATTCGAATGTGGCAACTGCCATCCGAACGATTGTGGTATTAATATTTTCGTGGGTATTGGTTTTTGTTATGGGAGTGCAGGATGGAATTTCTCATTTATCCGGAAAAACCATTACATTTCTTGTGTTATCCGGCGTAGTAACCGGAGCATCGTGGCTCTGCTATTTTCATGCGCTTCAGATTGGAGACGTGAACCGGGTTACACCGATTGATAAATCCAGTACCATTTTGACAATGATTCTTGCATTCTTATTTTTTGGTGAGACCGTTGGAGCAGTTCAAATTTGTGCAATGGTTTTGATGGGAGCCGGAACGTATCTGATGATTCAAAAGAAGGAAACAGAAACGGGGAAAAAAACAAAAAAGACGTGGCTTTTATATGTCCTATTGTCGGCAGTGTTTGCCAGTCTGACTTCGATTTTGGCAAAGGTTGGCATGCAGGATGTCGATTCAAATTTGGGAACGGCTATCCGTACCGCCGTTGTTCTTGTAATGGCGTGGGTTGTTGTGTTTGCAACCGGAAAACAGAAAACAATTCATGGAATTGGCAAAAAAAATGGGGTATTTCTTGTGTTATCCGGTGTGGCAACCGGAGCGTCGTGGCTCTGTTATTTCCGTGCGCTGCAAACAGGACCGGCAAGTGTCGTTGTGCCGATTGATAAATTAAGTATTCTGGTTACAATTTGCTTCTCATATTTCGTGTTTGGTGAGAAGCTTACCAAAAAATCAGGAGTGGGGCTGGTGCTTTTGGTGGCAGGAACGTTATTGCTTTTGAAGAAGTAGGGTGAATCTGTCAAAAATAAATTTATTTAAAAATAAAAAGATTGACAATTTTATAATAAAAAGGTAAAATGAATTTAATATTTGGCAAAGCATAAAAGGAGGAGAAAGCGATTAAGGTTTGGGGAGATTCAAAAGACAGGAAAACCGCATTGATGGATGATTCCATGCAGCGGGTTACTTATGGGGAACTAAAGCAAAAAATAATCGACGTGGGAAGACATTTAAGCGTTAGACAACTGGTCGTGATAGAGATGGGAAATAACATGGATTCTGTTATCTTTTATCTTGGATGTTTGTTTCGAGGAACTGTAGCTATTCTTGTACATGAGAATCTTTCAGAGTTTGAATTATCCGAGTATATTGTAAAATTTGAACCGGAGTATTTGTTTTTGTCAATGGATTACAAATGACTGGAAAGAGGAGGTGGAAGCATTTTTTAACTGTAAAGTTGCCAGCCAATATGGGTGTTATGAAGTAAACTCGATTGCTTATGAATGTCCTTTTCATAAGCTGCATGTGATGACAGAAAATGTTTATGTAGAAATTGTGGAGGATAATCAAATCTGTATTACATCAAAGCATAACCGGGTGATGCCATTTGTGCGATACAAAGTTGGAGATAGAGGACGTCTTTGCACAGATAAGAATTGTTCTTGCGGAAGTCAGGAACCGATTTTGGAATTGGAGATGGCAAGAGATAATGACCTAATACAAAAGGCAGATGGAAGTGTGGCACATTATGATTGCCTTTTTGGAGTAATTGAGCGAATCAATTTGATGCTCGAAATGGCGATATTACAATTTCAAATTATTCAGACAGATTATGAAAAATTTGATGTTTATATGGTGGTAGATGACGAGGAAGATATTCCTGAGGTTCAGATGTTATTTAAGAAACTGTGTGATAAAGATCAGATAAGGGGAGAGTTTACTTTTTCCTTTGTTGATTATTTGTATCCAAGCGAAAAAACCGGGGTTTTTGCGAAGGAGGATTACAATTAAGATGAAAAACTTATTCTAAAAACTGCAACTTTTTTGTCTCCCAAATCGTTAGATAAGTAAAGGGTGTAAATTACACAAAAAAAGGAGGTATTCTTATGAAGAAAGTATTGTTGTTTAGTGCAGCATTGTTTGTTATTGCGTTAGGCATGGGGGTCTCAGCATCTGCTGAGACAAAGAAAATTGGGAACTTCAAATATGAATATGACAGTGCTCCAAATGGAAACGATGTATGGATTACCAAAATTACGCCGGTTACGGGCAGTGATATATCCACACTAAAGATTCCGTCCAAAATCGATGGAAACAAAGTGATAAAATTGGGAGCAAAAGACGATACAGATGACTATTTTCATGATAATATTTTCGGTATGTATATTTTAGAAGAAGATTCCAGTCTCGTACCGGAACAAATTGTTTCAGATGTTGCAAAAATAAAGAAAATAATTCTTCCGTCAGGATTAAAGGAACTGACGCCAGATTGTTTTCATAATATTCAAAAGGGAAAGACGATTTCTGTTCCTAAAACCTTAAAAAAGAATATAAGAGCACTTTGCAATTTGCAATGGAAAAAGGTTACAATCAATAAAAGCAATAAAAAATACAAAATGAAGAACGGATGCCTTATATCAAAAAGTGGAAAGACATTTTACGGTAATTTGGAAAAGAAAAAAAGCATAAAAATTCCAAATGGAGTAAAGACAATTGCAGAGGGTGCGCTTTTTTTAAACGATAATCTTAAGGTGGTTTATATTCCTAAAACGGTTTCGAAAATTAAGGGAAAAGCATTTGGAACATCGAAGTCGCTCCGAATTAAAATTGCATCCAAAAATCAATATTATTATGTTTCAAAGGGATGTGTGGTTAGCCGGAGGAGTGGACGTCTTGTCGTTGCAGGCATTAAAAAGGAGTAATAACAATTCCGGAAAAAGTAACAGTGCTGAAAGAGGGTACTTCCTTTGTGGGAGGAGAGTGTGAAAAAATAGTATTTCCTAAATCATTAAAACAGATTGAGGAACACTGGGCAGGAACGCTTGGAAATTCTAGTAAAATAGAATATATTTTTCAATCGAAGGAACCTCCAAAAAGAAAGGGGGCTGCATTTTTGCTATTAGGTGGAAGCGTTGTATATGTTCCAAAGGGCACAAAACAAGTGTATGAAAAAGCTTTGAAAAGATTTTCCTATGATTTGAAAATCGTAGAAAAGTAGTGGGAAGGAGGTTCATATGAAAAAAATAATATATGCTGCCATGTTTTTTCTCGCGATTACAATGATGTGTGGAAATGCTGAGAAAGCAGAGGCAAAGTCCTATAAGGCAGGAAAATTTAAATACCAGTATAAGAATACAAAAAAAAGGTGTGTGGATTACTAAGATTACACCGCTATCTTCCAAGGGAATCAGTAAACTTAATATCCCTGCTAAGGTAAAGGGAAAGAAAGTGGTCAAACTGGGAAATACGAATGACAAAGATACTACTGATCATACTACTTTAAATCTTTTTGGTGTTAGAATTGGATATTATGAGGAAGGTGGTATTTATACCCCATCAAATCCTAAAGTACACAAAAGAGTTGCTAAGATAAAGAAGATTCGGATTCCGGACTCGGTTGTATCAATAACACCAAGTTGTTTCTTTGATGTGCAGGAAGGAAAGGAGATTAATATTCCAAAGGGTGTGAAGAAAGAGGTTGTAAATCAGTTTACGAGGGTGAAGTGGAAGAAAGTAAAAATATCGTCAAAGAACAAAACGTATAAAGTAAAGAATGGCTGCCTACTTTCTAAAAATGGAAAGGTGATGTATGGTCTTGTATATAAGAAGAAAAGAGTAGTTGTGCCGAAAACGGTAACAGCGATTAAAACAATGGGTACCGGAGATGCAGAGACACGTAGTGAAACAATTCACGGATTGGCTTTTTTTGGATGTGAGACATTGGTGCTTCCAAAGAGCGTAAAAAATGTCTGTATTTTTAGTTATTCAATGATGAAAGTGGAGGTGGATTCTGGCAGTCAGTATTTTGCATCAAAGGATGGATCGTTATACGATAAAAAAGACGGCAGACTGGTATGGCTGTATCAGACCGATGGAATATTTAATATCCCGGATGGAGTCAGAGAGATACCGTACCACTTTGGCCCATATGGATGGGCAAAAAAAATCATTATTCCGGCAAGCGTTAAAAAGGTGGCAAATATAGTGCAGTATTGTTATGTTAAAGATCCGGTAATTGTATGCAAAGGAAAAGAACCACCGACTTTGTCAAAAGAACAAACTAATTCGGTAGTAAGCCTTAGAGACGAAGTTATTAATATTACGGTATATGTACCTAAAGGATGCAAAGATGCTTATGAAAAAACATGGGTAATTGATAAAAGTAATGTAAGCTCAAAAAGAATTAATTTTACATTTATTGAGCAATAAGCCGGTTAAATAAAGCAATTGCAAAGGAGACTCATATGAAAAAAATATTATATGTGACCATGTTTTTTCTCACGCTTACAATGATGTTTGCAAATGCCGAGAAAGCAGAAGCAAAGTGTTACAAATCAGGAGCCTTTTCCTATCAGTATAAAATAGAGAAAGGTAGTGTTTGGATTACAAAAATTGAGATAATTTCTAATAAGGGAGTTACTACGCTTAAAATACCGTCCCATATAAATGGAAAGGAAGTTACTGCGATAGGGAGTTCAAAAGAGGACTTCAAGGATGGGGATGAGCATAAAATGAATATTTTTGGTGTGTTTGTAAATCCAGATATTGAATCCTATGAACTTATACCATCTGAGGTTCACAAGAAAGTAGGTAAAATAAAGAAGATTATTCTTCCGTCAACACTTAAGAAAATTTCAAAAAATTGTTTTATAAATGTGCAGGATGGAAAGACAATTAATATTCCTAAAAATGTAACGTGGAATGTTATTACTCAGTTTACGCGGGTGAAATGGAGAAAATTAGAAATATCTCCGAAGAATTCGAAGTATAAAATAAAAAATGGATGTTTATTATCCAAAAATGGAAAGAGCGTTTATGGAATTGTACAAAAGAAGAAAAAAATTTGTATTCCGAATTCGGTAAAGATAATTGATGTTGGCATTTTGAAGGATGGCACAGCAGACGGTGATTACAATGGAGCAGATACAATTGTGATACCAAAAAGTGTAAATCAAATAGGGTTTTCTGTTTTAGATACAAAAAAACCGGTAATAATTAAAATTGATAAAAATAACAAAAGATATGCTGTGAAAGATGGTTCTGTGTATAGCAGGAAAACCGGACGACTTGTTGCAGGATATATTAAAAATGGTGTGCTGTCAATCCCTAATACTGTATCTAAGATAACAGATGCAACCAGCTATCTTGGAGGTCAGAATATTAAAAAAGTAATAGTTCCTTCGAGTGTGAAGAAAATGGCAGGAATATTTTTAAGACCGAATAAAATTACATTTGTTTTTAAAGGTAAAAAACCACCTAAACTTACAAACAGAGAATTGATCGCTTTTAACATTCCGATAATTGTATATGTTCCTGCGAAATACAGGAAGGTGTATGAAGATTGGCTAGATACCTCTCTTGAAGAGTACCAAAGAAGAGATACAAAGATTTGTAGTAGATAAAACAGAGTTATAATTTAATTTGGAAGGGGAAAACAAAATGATAGAATTAGAAAAAACATATATATCTTCATCCATGGAGGCGCAGATTGCTGAAATGATAGGGAGAGATGAGAAGAGTAATGACTATCGATTCTATCATTTGTTTTCCTCTCTTGTTTTTGACAAAACAAAGAAGGAACTGAGGTTTCCAATTCTTCGAGAGATTTGGGAAAGTGGTGTTGCAAAAAAAGTTCAAAGTTATTCCTATAGTGGATCTTCAAAGTAAGGCAAAGGAGGAATACGCATGAAAGTAAAATATAAAACGATATTAATGATTGCATTTGTTGGTATTTTAGTATGTGGAATTGAAATCTCAGCAAAAGAAAAAAAGAGTTGGTGCATTTCAATTTAGTTATGTTACGTTAGATGGGGACAATGTACAAATAACAAAAATTATACCTACACAGGAAACGATTCCTGATAAGTTAATCATACCGGATAAAATCGATGGGAAAAGCGTTGTAAAACTGGGGGATTTATATGATGACGATGATGGCGGCCGGGGTATTAATTTATTTGGTATTTATCTTTCAGAAGAATCAAAAAAACTGAAGTTATTGCCGACAGAAAGATACAAACAGATGGGTAAAATTAAACGTATTGTTTTGCCTTCATCTTTAATTGGGATTACTCCCAATTGTTTTGAACATATGCAAGACGGAAAGGAAATAAATATCCCTGGTGTTTTTGAAAAGAATGTTATTTCGTTATGTCAAATTGAATGGAAAAAGGTGGTTGCTCATTCGACAAATAAGAAATTCAAGGTAAAAAATCATCTTTTGCTATCGAAAAGCGGTAAAAAGTTTATGGATGTATAGAGAAAAGCAAAAAGATTAAAGTGCCTAATGGAGTAGAAACTATAATAAACGATGCGTTTAGTGGGAGGAGAATTAAGAAAATAGTTTTACCTAAAACAATGAAAAAAATTGGAAGTGAAGCTTTTTCCGGAAGTAGAATCACAAAGTTTTGTATAAATCCGAAGAATAAATATTACGCTTCGAATAATGGATGTCTATATAACAGAAAGAGCCGAGAATTGGTTGCGGTGCGCGTAAAGGGAGGTGTTGCTCGGATTTCATCCAGAGTTAAAGTGATACCTAAAGGCGTGTCATTTTATCCGGGATATGTGAAAAAAATAGTGTTTCCGAATGAAATCAAAAAACTTTCAGCTTATTGGAGACATTCCATCCCATATTTAAATAAAATTAAATTGGTATTTACAGGTGAGTCTTTGCCAAAGCTGGCGAGTGCCAATGCAGATTAATGGATTCTGTAGTTTATGTTCCAAAAGGAAGGATAAAAACATATAAAAAGGCTTATCAGAGAAAATACGACGATATGGATTTGAAATGGGAGAAATTGAAGTAAGAGATAAATAAAATGCCCGACGGCACACTGTGGTAGGTGCTAACTGTACTTTACATGAGCCATGGTCAGTGCATTTGTCTTGAGATTGTCGATGAGACGAGGGTTGCCCTGGGTGAAACTGTGCTTTGCTTCAGCGTTATGTTTCATTGTTTCATTTGTTTTGCTCATAATCGGGCGATCAGCCCATAAAAAGGAATCGGTCATGAATTGTGTGCGAGCACACATTCGTGACCGGTTCCTTTTTATGGCTGAACTTTTTCAAAAAAACTTTACAAATCCTATTGACTTAGTAGGGAATAGGTGATATGATAGGCACAGTTAAATTATATAAACCCTACATGAATAGTAGGAAAAGGATGGTGAAAGCGATGGCTAAGATTGCAAAACAGTTGACAGAATTAATCGGAAATACTCCATTGCTGGAGTTGACAAATTATGAAAAGGAAAATGAGTTAGAGGCAAATCTGATTGTAAAATTGGAGTATTTTAACCCATTAGGAAGTGTAAAAGACCGTGTGGCTCATGCGATGATTGAGCAGGGAATTGCGGATGGAAAAATTAATTCAGATACCGTGATTATCGAGCCAACAAGCGGTAATACAGGAATTGGACTTGCGTTTGTGACAGCGGCAAAGGGATTACACCTGATTCTTACGATGCCGGACACCATGAGTGTAGAGAGACGCAAGATTGTATCGGCGTTAGGTGCTGAAATTGTTCTTACACCGGGACGCGATGGTATGAAGGGTGCGATTAAAAAGGCGGAAGAGCTGAAAGAGGAATATGGAAATGCATTTATTCCACAGCAGTTTGAAAATGAAGCAAATCCGGCAATTCATAAAAAGACAACCGCACAGGAAATTTTGAAAGATACCGATGGTAAAGTTGATATTTTTGTATCAGCAGTTGGAACTGGCGGAACGGTTACCGGAACCGGACAGGGATTAAAAGAAGCAAATCCGGATGTAAAAGTTGTGGCTGTTGAGCCTGCAGGCTCACCGGTATTGTCCGGAGGAAAGCCGGGACCACATAAAATTCAGGGAATTGGGGCCGGATTCGTGCCGGATGTTTTGGATAAAGATGTTTTGGATGAAATTATTCCGGTTGAGAATGATGATGCTTTTGAAACATCAAGAAAAGTAGCAAAGAGTGATGGATTGTTAGTTGGAATTTCTTCCGGTGCAGCACTTTATGCAGCTACACAGTTAGCAAAACGCAAAGAAAATGCAGGAAAAAATATTGTTGTTTTACTGCCGGATACCGGTGAGAGATATTTGTCCACTTCTTTGTTTGTAGTAGAAGAGTAAAGGAGAAGGCGATGAGAAAAAAGAAAGAAGAGTGTCCTTCTTTTTCTGGTACTTGTGCTTATCCTAAGCGGCTGTGGAACGAAGTCAGATGTTATCACGATAACGAATGTTTCGTATGACCCGACAAGAGAATTTTATGAATCTTATAATACGATGTTTGAAGAATATTATAAGAAGACTTATAACAAGAAAGTTCAGGTGATACAGTCGCACGGCGGCTCCGGCAGTCAGGCGAGGTCGGTTGTGGAAGGGTGTAACGCGGATGTTGTTACACTTGCATTAGAGCATGACATATCCCTAATTGAGAAGACGGGGCTTGTTGATGCCGGATGGATTAAAGAATTTCCGAAATTCTCTGCCCCTTATACATCGACCATTGTGCTGTTAGTGCGAAAAGGAAATCCAAAGCAGATTCACGACTGGGATGACTTAACGCGGAAAGATGTGGAGGTCATTACACCGGATCCGAAAAGCAGCGGAGGTGCCTGCTGGAACTTCTTAGCAGCTCTTGGTTATGCAAAGACCAAATGGAGCGATGAGAACAAGCAGAAAGAATTTATGAGGCGGTTGTATCACAATGTATCAGTTATGGATTCCGGTGCCAGAGGTGCGACAACAACGTTTGTGGAAAATGGTAAAGGCGATGTGCTGATTGCATGGGAAAATGAAGCGATTGCAACCATGAAATCCTACGGCGGCAAGTATGAAATTGTAAATCCGTCTGTCAGTATTCTGGCACAGCCAAGTGTTGCAATTGTGGATGATAATGCAAAAGCAAATGGCTCAGAAGAAGTGAGCAAACGGTATTTGGATTTTCTTTATACGAAACAGGCACAGCGGTTAATTGGAAAAAGCGGTTACCGCCCAACCGACAAGGAAATTTTGCAGGAATTTGGAAATGAGTTTGATTTGTCTATAAGGTTATGGACGATTGACGATTTTGGCGGCTGGGAGAAAGCATATCAGAAATATTTTGATGATGATGCCATGTTTGATGAGATTTATAACTATTAGAAGAGGAGTTTTTCGGATGAGGAATACGGTAAGACAAAAGAGAGTGAAAAAAGCAAGAGTGATTCCCGGATTTCGCTGCACATTTGGAATTGTTGTGTTAATGCTTTCCCTGATTGTGCTGATTCCGCTGGCTTCAGTGCTTGTGTATTCCTTGAAAATTTCACCGGGAGAATTTTTCTCTCTTCTTTGGAAATCAAATGTAAGAAATGCTTTTTTAACAAGTATTGGCTGTTCACTTGTGGCGGCAGGAATCAATACGGTGTTCGGCATTATCGTGGCATGGACTTTAGTAAAATATGATTTTCCGGGCAAGCGGATTGTGGACGGGCTGATTGAACTTCCCTTTGCACTGCCGACAGCCGTAGCCGGAATTACACTTTCCAAATTATATTCGGAAACCGGATTTTTTGGAAAAATGTTAGCAGGTATTGGAATTAAGGTGACTTATACGAAAACCGGATTGGTTATCGCACTTGTGTTTGTCGGACTTCCTTTTGTAATCCGGGCGGTTCAGCCGGTCCTTGAAAAACTGGATGGACAGTATGAAGAAGCGGCTTATATGTTAGGTGCAAGCCCATCGAAAACATTCAGACGTGTGATTTTACCGGAATTAAGACCTGCGATTTTAACCGGATTTGGTCTGGCACTTGCCAGAGGAATTGGTGAATACGGCAGTGTCATTTACATATCGGGCAACAGTGCAAAAGAAAAGACACAGGTTGTTTCCTATGTAATTATGCAGAAATTAAGTTACATTGATTATGAGAGTGCGACGGCAATTGCCCTTGTGATGTTAGTGCTGTCCTTCGTGTTATTATTGTTTGTCAATATCGTACAGGCACGGCAGGCGGCAAGAACAAATCTGTTATAGGAGGAAAAAAGGATGGAACGACGAAAGAAAATAACAAAAATTATTTTAATCACGATTACCCTTTTATTTCTTCTGCTCATGCTTGCAGCACCACTTCTTTCGGTTCTTGTTAATTCGCTGAAAGAAGGAATCGGATTTTATGTGCAGGCAATTTCAACACCGTATGTGGTAAGTGCTTTGCTTGTTACTTTGTTAGCGATGGTGATTGCGGTTGTCGTAAATACCTTTTTTGGAATTTGTGCGTCATGGCTCTTGACGAAGTTTTCGTTCCGGGGCAAACAGATTTTAGCTACACTGATTGATATACCATTTTCCATTTCTCCGGTTATTGTAGGTCTTTCCTATTTGATGACATTTGGAAGACTGGGATGGTTTTATCCGGCGATTCGGGCGTTTAACCAGTTCTTTGGTACGAATATACGAATTACATTTGCAATACCGGGTGTTGTGCTCGCAACCATTTTTGTTACCTTCCCGTTTGTATCGAGAGAGATTCTTCCGGTGCTGAATGCACAGGGCAAAGATGAGGAAGAAGCGGCGGCTCTGATGGGTGCCAAAGGTTTTACGATTTTTCGTAAAATTACACTTCCACAGATGAAATGGGGACTGATTTATGGTATCATTTTATGTGCGGCGAGAGCACTTGGTGAGTTTGGCGCGGTAAACGCGTTGTCGAAAACGAGGGGCGAAACCTTTACCCTTCCGCTTGAAATCGATGCGTTATATATGTCGGGAACCGACACATCCGTAACAGCATCGTTTGCGGTATCGTCACTGCTAGTGATTATTGCAATCGTCATATTGTTTGTGAGAAATGTATTAGAACACCGAGACGGTAAGGAGAAAAAAGTATGTATGTAGAAATGAAAAACATTGTAAAAAAATATGGTGATTTTCTTGCTTCTGACCATGTAAGTCTTGGTGTGGAAAAAGGAAAGTTAGTTGCTCTGTTAGGACCGTCCGGCAGCGGAAAGACAACTTTACTGCGGATGATTGCAGGACTTGAGAATCCGAATGAAGGAGATATTTACATTGATGGCAAGCGGGTGAATGATGTACCGGCTGCCAAGCGTGGGATTGGTTTTGTCTTTCAGAATTATGCACTGTTCCGTTATATGACGGTATACGATAATGTGGCATTTGGACTGGTGCTTCAGAAGATGCCGAAAAAGCAGATTAAAGAACGGGTTACGGAATTGTTAGCGATGACCGGTTTGTCAGGGATGGAAAAACGGTATCCGAATCAGTTGTCCGGCGGACAGAGACAAAGAGTTGCTTTTGCCAGAGCGTTAGCACCAAATCCAAGAGTTCTCTTACTCGATGAGCCGTTTGCTGCGATTGATGCGAAAGTGCGTACCGAACTTCGCTCGTGGTTGAAAGAGATGGTCGTAAAACTTGGTATTACAAGTATTTTTGTCACCCATGACCAGGAGGAAGCGGTCGAGGTTGCAGATGAAATCATTATTACCAATCATGGAACGATTGAGCAGATGGGAACGCCGGTTGAAATTTATAAAAGTCCGGCAACACCGTTTGTAGCAAGATTTATCGGCAGGTCTTCGGTTGTTGAGGATTACGATAAATTAAAAGGTTTCGAGCGGATTGAACATGCCAATCAGGCGGTCATTCGTCCGGAATTTGTGAAAATCTCAAAGAGTGGAAAACTGGACCAATATATCAGTGCCGCTGAAACCGGTGTGGTAACGGATGTCGTGTTCCGAGGAAACCGAATGGATGTTGCCGTGGACATCAATGGTATTTTGGTTGTCGGAGAACGTTCTTTGGAAAAAGATTTTGTTTCGGTTGGCGAGACGGTTCATGTATTGATTTACCGATTATATATCTTTGATTCGACGCAGACTTATTTGATGGAAAATAAAGAGATGCAGGAAAGAGAAGATGTATTTTACATTTAACGGGGAGGATACACCATGCAGATTGAGAACAAAAAGATATTGCATACGGACATTCTTATCATTGGCGGCGGAACGGCAGGGTGCTATGCGGCACTTACGATTCGTGAACAGTCCGATTATTCGATTGTCATTGCGGAAAAAGCAAATATCAAACGAAGTGGCTGTTTAGCGGCCGGCGTTAATGCCATTAATGCTTACATTGTGGATGGAAGAAAACCGGAAGATTATGTGGAGTATGCGAAAAAAAAGATGCGGACGGCATTGTGAGAGAAGATTTGCTCATGACGATGTCCGAAGGGCTAAACCGTGTGACACATAAAATGGAAAACTTAGGACTTGTTATTTTAAAAGATGAAAATGGAAACTATGTTGCCAGAGGAAACCGCAACATAAAAATAAATGGAGAAAATATGAAGCCGCTTTTGGCAAAGGCGGTAAAAGAGTTAGAGGATGTCACAATTTTAAACCGGATTAACATTACCGATTATATTGTGGAGGAGAATGAAATCAAGGGAGCCTTTGGCTTTTCGATTGAAGAGGGCACTGCCTATGAAATACGGGCAAAGAAAGTGCTCTGTGCGACCGGCGGTGCGGCAGGATTGTACCGGCCGAATAATCCGGGATTTTCCCACCACAAAATGTGGTATCCGCCGTTTAATACCGGAGCCGGTTATGCGATGGGAATTCGCGCCGGAGCGGAAATGACAACATTTGAAATGCGTTTTATCGCACTTCGCTGTAAAGATACAATTGCACCGACCGGAACGATTGCTCAGGGTGTTGGTGCGAAGCAGGTGAATGCCAAAGGAGAGGTGTACGAAGATAAATACGGTCTGACAACATCGGAGCGTGTCTACGGCACGGTGATGGAAAATTTAGAGGGGCGCGGACCGTGTTATCTGAGAACAGAGGGCATTACCGCAGAGCAGGATGAGTCGCTGAAAAAAGCGTACTTAAACATGGCACCGAGCCAGACACTCAAATGGCTTGAATCGGGTAAAAATCCGAGTGAGCAGAATGTCGAAATCGAGGGCACTGAGCCTTATATCGTCGGTGGCCATACAGCGAGCGGCTACTGGGTTGATACCGACAGAGAGACTACGATTCATGGTTTGTTTGCCGCAGGAGATGTGGCAGGCGGATGTCCGCAGAAATATGTGACCGGTGCGATGGTTGAAGGTGAAATCGCAGCCAAGAAAATAGTTTCTCAATTGAATGAGGAAAGAGATAAAGAGAAGGCATCTGATGAGAGTACAGAGAAAAAAGCTCTTGATGCAAAGATTACGGAGTACAACCGCTATTTATCAAATGAAGGCGGTATGTATGAGACGGAAGCGCTGGAAGAGGCAATGCAGAAAGTAATGGATGAGTATGCCGGAGGTATTTCCACGCATTATCAATTCAATGAAAAACAGCTTGCGCTTGCGAAAGAAAAGATTGAAAAGATAGAAAAACTTGCTGAAAATGTAAACGCTGGTGATATGCATGAGTTGATGTTTGTGTATGAATTGAAAGAACGTCTTACCGTGTGCAAATCGGTAATTGCTCATCTTTTTGCAAGAAAAGAGACAAGATGGCACAGTTTTGATGAAAATTTAGATTATCCTAAAAAGAGCGGTGACTGGTTAAAGTATGTTAATTCCAAAATGGAAGATGGCAAAATCACCGTATTTACCCGCAAATTAGTTGGAAGGGAGGAGCATTATGAGCATCACGATGAATCAGGCGCTCTGTAAAGGCTGTAAAGCCTGCGAGCAGGTATGTCCGGGAAGCCTTATTAAAATGAATGAGGCAGGGAAAGCCTATATCAAGTACCCGAAGGACTGCTGGGGATGTTCCTCTTGTGTGAAAGAATGTCACTTCGGTGCGATTTCCCTCTACTTAGGAGCCGATATCGGCGGTATGGGAAGCAAAATGACAGTCGACAAAAAAGGAGACAAGCTGTACTGGCAGATACACAGACAGGATGGCGAAACCGAGCAGATTGTTCTAAATACGAAAGAGTCCAACAAATATTAACGAGGAGAGAAGAAAGGAAGGAAAACGATATGAGTGAATTATCACATCTGGATGAACTGGAGGCAGAGGCAATTTATATCATTCGCGAAGTTGCGGCGGAATGTGAAAAACCGGTTATGCTGTATTCGATTGGAAAAGACAGTTCGGTTATGTTACACCTGGCAATGAAAGCTTTTTATCCGGAGAAACCGCCATTTCCGTTTTTGCACGTAAACACGACATGGAAATTTAAAGAAATGATTGAGTTCCGTGACAGAAGAGCGAAAGAACTTGGCATTGAAATGATTGAATATATCAATGAGGAAGGAGTAAAGCAGGGCATTAATCCATTTGATCATGGTTCTGCTTACACCGATATCATGAAGACACAGGCATTGAAACAGGCGCTTGATAAATATGGTTTTACCGCAGCATTTGGCGGCGGACGAAGAGATGAAGAAAAGTCCCGTGCGAAAGAGAGAATCTTTTCTTTTAGAAATGAGCATCATGCCTGGGATCCGAAAAACCAGCGTCCGGAGATGTGGAAATTATATAATTCCCAGATTCAGAAACATCAGGAAGTGAGAGTGTTCCCACTTTCCAACTGGACAGAGACGGATATCTGGCAGTACATAAGACGGGAAAAAATTGAGATTCCTTCTTTGTATTTTGCAAAAGTCCGCCCGGTTGTTTACCGCGATGGCAACATTATTATGGTGGATGATGACCGCATGAAATTACGTCCGGGTGAAAAAATTGAGCATAAGAGTGTACGTTTCCGTACATTGGGATGCTATCCTCTGACCGGAGGATGCGAGTCGACGGCGACTACATTGGATGAAATTATTGATGAGACACTTAGTGCCGTATCGTCAGAGAGAACGACACGAGTAATTGATAATGAGGCAGCAGGAAGTATGGAAAGAAGAAAGAGAGAGGGGTATTTCTAAGATGAGTGGATTATTAAAATTTATTACATGCGGAAGCGTGGACGACGGAAAATCAACCTTGATCGGTCATATCCTGTATGATTCAAAACTTCTTTATGCCGATCAGGAAAAGGCACTGGAACTTGACAGTAAAGTCGGAAGCCGCGGCGGTGCGATTGATTATTCGCTCTTGCTTGACGGATTGATGGCAGAGAGAGAGCAGGGAATTACGATTGACGTGGCATACCGCTATTTTACGACAGATAAGAGAAGTTTTATTGTAGCAGATACGCCGGGTCATGAAGAGTATACAAGAAACATGGCAGTAGGTGCTTCCTTTGCGGATTTGGCAGTTATTTTGATTGATGCCACACAGGGTGTTTTGATTCAGACAAGACGTCATGCGAGAATTTGTGCGTTGATGGGAATCAATTCGTTTGTATTTGCTGTTAATAAAATGGATTTGGTTGATTACAGCAAAGAGCACTTTGATGAAATTGAAAAACAGATTCAAGAACTTGCCGGTGAACTGAATCTTCAGACAATTCAGATTATTCCGGTTTCCGCAACGGAAGGAGATAATGTAACAAAGAAATCCGATGCGATTGACTGGTATGAAGGACCGACTCTTCTTTCTTATTTGGAAGATGTGGATGTGGCAGAGGATTCTCATGAAAAAGGATTTTATATGCCGGTACAGCGTGTGTGCCGTCCGGACCATACCTTCCGTGGTTTCCAGGGACAGGTAGAAAATGGAAATATCCATGTGGGAGACGAGCTGACAACGCTGCCAAGCAATGAAAAGGCAAAAGTAAAAAGTATTTATGTTGGTGATAAGGATAGTAAAGAGGCGAAAAAAGGCCAGCCGGTTACCATTCAGTTAGATAGGGAAGTGGATGTTTCCCGCGGCTGTGTACTTACGGTAGATTCCGGTGTGAAAACGGCATCGACTCTGACTGCTACGATTTTGTGGATGGACGATGACGAATTGTTCCGTGGCAAAAACTTCTTCTTTAAACTCGGAACGAAAACAATTCCTTGTTCTGTGACAGAAATTTCTTATGCGGTAGATGTTAATACCGGTGAGAAAAAGGATGTAAAAAATCTTGCTAAAAATGAGATTGCAAGTTGCAAAATTTCACTGGCAGACCGCATTGTCATCGATGAATTTAAGAATCATAAAACGATGGGTGAATTCATTTTGATTGACCGTGTGACGAATATGACTTCTGCCTGCGGTGTCGTGGAAGAAGTGCATGAGAAAGAGCACAGTGTCTACGAAGGACGTGTGGACCGAACTGTTCGTGCAAAGCAACCAATGGACAGAAAGCAATTACAGTTGAGTTTGTAAAAGATGACAGAAGATAAACCGTGCGTTTGTGGAAGACGTCGAGAAAATTCTGAATCTGGATGGCAGACATACATATTTGTATGCCCCTGGAAAAAATGATGATATTGACTGTGTGATTAAACATTTACATCGTGCCGGTATTGTTGTATTATTGTTAGTTGATAAAAAGCAGGCAGATACCATTCAGAATAAGAGTGAATCGTACTTAAGTAACTGGCTTGACGAGGGCGCAGATGCGAAGTGGGCAGCGGATTATATCCGTGAGCAGTCCGTCTTTTTGGGTAATGAAGCAAAACGCGGTGATTACATTTAGAGGAGGACGCCATGAGATTTAATACAGCACTACTGCATCAGGTAGAAAAAGGGGATAAGGAGACCGGTGCTACACTGACTCCGATTTATCATTCCAGTGCTTTTTACCAGTCTTCGGCAGAACAGCATGAAAAGTTGTTTCATAATAAAGCAAACGGATTTTCTTATACGAGAATTAATAATCCGACGATTTTGGCTTTTGAAAATGAAATGACAGCATTGGAAGGTGGAATTGCATCGGTTGCCTGTGCATCCGGTATGGCAGCGATTACGAATGCGCTGTTAAATGTTGTCCGTGCGGGCGAGGAAATTTTAGCGAGTACAAGTTTGTACGGCGGATCCATCGATGTGTTTCATGATTTTGAGGCATTTGGCATTAAAACAGTATTTGTGGATATTCACGATGAGCAGGCGGTGGAAGCCGCCATCAATGAAAAGACCCGCGTGATTTTCGCAGAGACGATTGGTAATCCAAAACTTGACGTTGTGGATATTGAGAAGTTAGCAGAGACAGCACACAAACATAATCTGCCACTTGTGATGGATAACACGGTAGCAACGGCATATTTAGTACGCCCGATTGAAAAAGGAGCGGACATTGTAGTCAATTCGACCTCGAAATACATCAATGCCAACAGTGACGCCATCAGTGGTGTGATTACCGACAGCGGTGCTTTTCGCTGGGACAAGGAGAAATATCCGGGCATGGCAGAGTATGCGAAGTTTGGCAAATTTGCTTTCACGGCAAAACTGCGAAACGGTCTGTTCCGTAATACGGGAGCCTGTTTGTCTCCACAGACAGCGTTTTATAATCTCTTAGGTATGGAAACTCTGGGTCTGCGTATGGAGCGGGCCTGCGATAATGCGAAAAGACTGGCTGAATTTTTAAACACGTATCCGGATGTAACAGTAAATTATCCGGGACTTAGTGACAGTTTATGGCATGCACAGGCAGAGAAAGTTCTGCAAAATGGATATGGAGCAATTCTTACAATTCGAGTTGGCTCCAAAGAGCGTGCGTTTGATTTGATTAACACATTGACAATACCGAAAATTGTGTCGAATATTGGCGATACAAAAACTTTAATCATTCATCCGGAATCGACGCTGAATGCACACAGTACACAAAAAGAAAAAGAAGAAGCGGGCGTTTTTGATGATTTGATTCGCATTAGTGTTGGAATTGAAGATGTGGAAGATTTAATCGAAGATTTTAAGCACGCACTCAAGTAGAAAGAGCAGGAGGATAAGAAAATGGCAGTAGACTACAGTACACTGAAAAAGGGCGGATTTATGCGCCAGAAACAAAAAAATTGTTTTTCTCTTCGATTGGCAGTCGTAGGAGGAAACTTAACCGCAGAGAATTTGAAGACAATTGCGGAAGTAGCAGACAAATATGGAGATGGACATGTTCACTTGACCTCCCGTCAGAGCGTGGAAATTCCATTTATCAAATTAGATGATATTGATGCCGTAAAAGAAGATTTGGCAAAAGGTGGCTGTAAGCCGGGTGTGTGCGGACCACGTGTGCGTACGATTACTTCCTGTCAGGGAAATCAGATTTGTCCAAGCGGCAACATTGACACATATGATATTGCAAAAAAACTGGATGAGAGATATTTCGCCAGAGAACTTCCACATAAGTTTAAATTTGGTGTGACCGGCTGTCAGAACAATTGCTTAAAGGCAGAGGAAAATGATGTTGGTATCAAAGGTGCAACAAAGGTGCAGTGGAAAGAAGATGCCTGTATTTCCTGTGGTGTCTGTGTTAAGGCATGCCGCACCGGTGCGATTACTCTTGAGGATAATAAAATTAAAGTGGATGAGAGTAAATGTAATTACTGTGGACGCTGCGTGAAGGCCTGCCCGACGGATGCATGGGATGCAAAAAGCGGTTATCTTGTATCATTTGGCGGACTGTTTGGTAACCGGATTCACAAAGGTGAGGAAATTTTGCCGGTCATTGAATCTGAGGAAGATTTGTTCCGTGTAACAGACGCAGCAATTCAGTTTTTTGATGATAACGCAAATCCAAGCGAACGTTTCCGATTCACAATCGAGAGAGTTGGCGAAGATAAATTTATAGAAAAGATGAAGGAGGCATATCATGGCTGAGTTTGAAGTAGATGAAAGAGTAGATATTACGGATGTTGTCTGCCCGATGACATTTGTAAAGGCAAAAGTGGCAATGGAAGAGTTGGAAATCGGACAGGTGTTAGCGGTTACGATGAATGATGGAGAACCGGTTCAGAATGTGCCAAGAAGTTTTAAGGAAGAAGGACAGCAGGTTCTGAAATTGATTGACAATGAAAATGGCACCTATGATTTGATTGTTAAAAAGGTAGAAGAATAGGAGGCAGGACATGGCAAAGCGAGTGAATGCAGAAGAGTTTGAAGCCGAAGTTCTTAAGGCGTCTCTTCCGGTTATCGTTGAATTTTATTCGGATAGCTGTATTCCATGTAAACAATTATCGCCGGTTTTAGGCGGAATTGAAGATGACTATGAGGATAAACTTATCGTCGTCAAAGTAAATGTGAATTTTGATGCCGAACTGGCACAAAAATATGAAGTAGCAGCTTCCCCAACCCTTTTGTTTTTCAAAGAGGGAAAAGAAGTAAACCGAATCCGAGGTCTTGTAAAGCGGAAAGAGTTAGAAGAAGCTGTAGAGGAAGTTTTATAAAGGAGGATATGAAAATGTAGTAACCGTAGCTGGAGAAAAGAAAACATACGATGAGGGTTTGACAATCGCAAAACTCATTGAGGTTGAGAAAGTGGAAAACCCGGATTATGTAACCGTAACAGTAAACGATGAATTTGTGGAAAGCACAGATTTTGCTACAACGGCACTCAAAGAAAATGATGTCATAGAATTTCTTTATTTCATGGGAGGAGGCGCAAATTAATGGCGTTTACAAATGAGCAGATGGAGCGCTATTCCCGGCATATAATTTTGCAGGAAGTAGGCGTGAAAGGACAGAAAAAGCTGTTAAACGGCAAAGTCCTCATTATCGGAGCCGGCGGACTTGGTGCTCCGGCAGCAATGTATCTGGCAGCAGCCGGTGTTGGAACCATTGGTATTGTCGATGCGGATGAGGTAGATTTGTCGAACTTGCAGCGTCAGATTATTCATGGCACGGCAGATGTCGGCAAGGCAAAAGTAAAATCGGCAAAAGAGACGATGAATGCGATGAACAGTGATGTGGTAGTAAATACATACCGTGAGTTTGTAACATCGGAAAATATTATGGATTTGATTGCGGATTATGATTTTATCATTGATGGTACGGATAACTTCCCGGCGAAGTTTTTGATTAACGATGCCTGCGTAATGGCAAAGAAACCATTTTCCCATGCAGGAATTATCCGCTTTAAGGGTCAGCTTATGACCTATGTTCCGGGAGAAGGACCATGCTACCGCTGTGTCTTCAAGGATCCGCCTCCGAAGGATGCTGTTCCAACCTGTAAACAGGCCGGTGTTATCGGTGCTATGGGCGGTGTTATCGGAAGTTTGCAGGCGATGGAAGCAATTAAGTATCTGATTGGTGTTGGCGATTTGCTGACCGGAAAACTTTTGACTTATGATGCCCTTAAGATGGAATTTCACACGATTAAACTGCCAAAGGCAAATGGCACCTGCGCAGTCTGCGGTGATCATCCGACAATTACGGAGTTAATTGATTACGAGCAGGTAGAGTGTGACGGAAAGTAGGCGGAAAGGAAGAAAAGGATATGTTATTTTTGACAAAAAGTGATTATGAGAAAATGTTAGCTCACTGCAAAGAAGGTCTTCCGAATGAAGCCTGTGGTTTGATTGGCGGTGTTGTGGAAGGGGAAAAACAGTATGTGAAAAAGGTTTATCTTCTGACAAACATGGATGAGAGCAACGAGCATTTTTCCATGGATCCGAAAGAGCAACTTGCGGCAGTCAAAGATATGCGTAAAAATGGCTATGTGCCGCTTGGCAATTTCCATTCTCATCCGGAGTCTCCATCGAGACCATCGGAGGAGGACAAACGGCTTGCCTATGATTCCAAGGCAAATTATCTGATTTTATCGTTGATGGAAGCAGACAATCCGGTATTGAATGCGTTCCGTGTCGATGAGGAAAAACAGGTGACAAAAGAGGAATTAGTAATTTCGTAATAAAAAGGAAAGAAGGTAGCGTCTGCCTTCTTTCTTCTATATCGAGGAGGTCGAAATGGCATTTTTCCCATTTATGATTCAGATGCAGGATAAGTTATGTGTTATCGGCGGCGGTGGCAAAGTGGCATACCGAAAAGTTTCTATGATGCTGTCGTTTGGGGCACGTGTTACGGTGATTGCACCAAAAATTTGCGATGAATTGCAGAAAATTGAATCGAAACAAGATGCCCTTTTATTGGTTCAAAGACCATTTGAGGATGGTGATATCGAAGGAGCCGATGTGGTGATTATGGCGACGAATGACAGTGAAGTCAATTCCCATATCGCTGCCATTTGTAAGGACAAACGGATTCTTGTCAATGTGGTGGATGTCAAAAAAGACTGCGGTTTTTATTTTCCGGCAATTATAAAGCAGGATGATGTCGTAGTTTCGGTTTCGACCGGTGGCAGTGCTCCGGCGTTAGCTTCTCAGATAAAAAAGAGTATTAAGAGCCATCTGCCGGATAACTGCGGAGATATGGCAAAGACGCTTCTTGAAAAAAGAAATGCGGTTTTGAAAACAGAGCCGGAGGAAGAAAAACGGAAAGAGATTATGTTGGACATGGTAAAAAAAGAGTGGAAAAAATCAGTCATTCGGATTGGCACAAGAAAAAGTGAACTGGCAAAAATTCAGACCGGACTGGTTGTTTCAAAATTGCAGGAGGCATTTCCGGAGTACGAATATGAGATTGTGTATATGACGACAAGGGGCGACAAGGAAAAGGATTCGCCGATTCCTTCCTTTGGTGGAAAAGCTGTGTTTGTTGAAGAATTTGAACAGGCGCTTTTAGACGATACGATTGATTTGGCGGTGCACAGTGCAAAAGATATGCCAAACCCGTGTAAAGACGGACTTACGGTTGCCGGTGTTTTGGAGCGTGCCTGTGTGCAGGATGTACTCATTTACAAAAAGGAAACTTCCTTTACAAAGGATTCTGTTTTTACCATTGGAACAGGGAGTCTGCGCAGACAGTGCCAGATTAAAAAGATGTATCCGAATGCCGTCTGCAAAAGTCTTCGAGGAAATATCGGCACAAGGCTCAATAAACTGCGGGCAGGCGAGTACGATGCGATTGTGTTGGCTGCTGCCGGAATTAGGCGGCAGGGTATTGACAACGATTCGGATTTTGTTTACGAGTATCTTTCTGTAAAGGAGATGCTTCCGGCGGCAGGTCAGGCAGTGATTGCGATGGAGACAAAAAAGGAACGCTTGCTAATGAACTTGCCGAAAAAATTTCGGATGTTCATACAGCAGAGTGTCTGCGGACAGAGCGTGCGGTTCTCACGAAATTAAATGCCGGATGCCAGGAGCCAATTGGTGTTTTGTGTACCCTCGATGGACATAGGATGAATCTTTCTCTGATGGAAGAAAAAGAGGGAGAAGTAATCCGGCGGTCGGTGCAGGGGGACAGAGGAGATTGGCAAAATCTTGTAGAAAAATTGTGTCAGGAGAGGAAATCATAGTATGGTTTATTTAATCGGAGCGGGTCCCGGAAATCCGGAGTTAATTACGGTAAAAGGACTTCGTCTGCTGCAAAAATGCGATGCGGTCATATATGACAGGCTTTTGTCGGAGGAACTGCTTTCTGTGGTTCCTGAAAACTGCCATAAAATTTATGTGGGAAAGAAACCGATGAGCCACGCAAAGAAGCAGGAAGAGATTAATGAGATTCTGATTCAGACGGCAAAACAGTATAAAAATGTTGTCCGCTTAAAAGGCGGTGACCCATTTGTTTTTGGACGCGGCGGCGAGGAGGTTTTAGCACTGCAGAAAGCGAAAATTCCATTTGCTTTGGTGCCCGGGGTGACAAGTGCAGTGGCAGTGAGTGAGCTCGCCGGAATTCCTTTGACACACCGTAAGGAAAGCCGCAGTTTTCATGTGTTTACCGGTCACACAAAAGAGGGGGCAGAGCAATCTTTTTCCCATATTACGAAACAGGATGGCACGAGTGTATTTTTGATGAGTGTCGCAAATATCCGCATGATTGCAGACCGGCTGATGGAACAGGGACAGGATGAGTTAACACCCGTTGCGGTGATTTCCCACGGAACGATGCCGGATGAGAAACGTGTCTATGGAACACTTTCCGATATTGCGGATAAAGTAATTAAAAATAAAATTACTTCCCCGGCGGTTTTTGTTGTGGGACAGACGGCAAAATATCATTTTGTCAGTGAGGATTTTGGTGTGCTTGCCGGGAAAAAAATCGGTACAACAGCAACGCAGAAACTGCATAATAAACTGCGTGAGATGATGGAGGACAAAGGGGCTTTTGTTTTTCCTCTTTGTGAAATGAAAGTTGTCTGTACAGATGGTGCAGAGAAACTTTTGGATGAATTATCTCAGATAAAAAAATATGACTGGATTGTTTTCACAAGCCAGAATGCGGTTCATTTATTTTTTGCTGAGGCAGATAAGAAACAAATTGACAGACGGGATTTTGCAAAGGTTCGTTTTGCGGTCGTTGGCAGCGGAACGAAAAAGGCACTGGAAACGTATGGATTTTATGCGGATTATATGCCAAAACAGTTTACGACAGAGGCACTTGCCAAAGGGCTTACAGATGTCGTGAAACCGGGAGAACATCTGCTTCTTCCAAGGGCTTTGCAGGCAAGTGAAGAACTTGTTTTAGAACTGCAAAAGAAGTCTGTTACGATTACGGAAATCCCTTTTTATGATGTCGAGGGGGCTTTTTCAGGGGATTTGTCCATGTGGAAGAATATGGACGTGGCTGCATTTTTCAGCGCATCCGGCGTTGAGGCGTTTGTTTCCCGGATGGGTAAGGACAAGATAGGAGAATGGGAGCGTGACCGCAAAAAAGAGCATGTTGCGGTTGCGGCGATTGGTGAAGTGACGAAAAAAAGACTGCAGGCGTATGGAATCGATGTGGATGTGGTTCCAGAGCAATGCGATTTAGAACATTTAGGCAGGGCGCTTGAGCAGTTTTATCAATAGAGAAAGGAAGTAAGGCTATGACACAGTCGGAACAGTTATTTGAAAAATCCGAACACTTTCTGCCCGGTGGTGTAAATTCGCCGGTTCGTGCATTCCGCAATGTGGGCGGGACGCCGGTATTTGTAAAAAGTGGAAAAGGTTCTCATATTTTGGATGAGGATGGGAATGATTATATTGATTATGTTTGTTCGTATGGTCCGGGAATTTTGGGACATGCATATCCGGCTGTGATTGAAGCGGTGAAACAGGCATGTGAACAGGGACTTACCTTTGGGGCGCCGACGAAAAAAGAATATGAAATTGCGTCGTTAATTCATGACATGATGCCATCGATGGAAATGATGCGTATGGTAAATTCCGGAACGGAAGCGGTGATGAGCGCCATCCGTGTGGCGAGAGGATATACCGGCAAAGATTACATTGTAAAATTTAAGGGTTGTTATCATGGTCACTCAGACGGACTTTTGGTAAAGGCAGGTTCTGCGGCACTTTTGCAGGCTGTGCCGGACAGTGCCGGTGTGCCAAAGGGTTATACAGAGACAACATTGATTGCTGAGTATAATAAACCGGAATCGGTAAAAGCATTGTTTGAAAAATATGGTGATAACATTGCGGCGGTTATTGTGGAGCCGGTGGCAGCCAATATGGGTGTGGTTTGTCCGGAAAAAGGTTTTCTGCCTTTTTTACGGGAGATTACAAAAAAGTATCAATCTCTTTTGATTTTCGATGAGGTCATTACAGGCTTTCGTCTGGCAAAAGGAGGTGCGCAGGAGTATTACGGCGTGACACCGGATTTGACGACACTTGGAAAAATCATTGGCGGCGGTATGCCGGTAGGCGCATATGGAGGCAGAAAAGAAATTATGTCGTGCGTTGCACCGCTTGGGGAAGTGTATCAGGCAGGAACGCTTTCGGGAAATCCGATTGCAATGACTGCAGGAATTGAGACACTGAAAATTTTGCGTGATTCGGATACGATTTATGAAACCATTGAGAAAAAGGCAGAAAAACTGGCAGCAGTGATGCGTGAAACATTTGGAGAAACGGTCTGTGTAAATCAGGTTGGCTCTCTTATGAGTTTGTTTTTTACCGGTGAAAAAGTGGTTGATTATGATACGGTGCAGACCTCGGATACAAATCGCTATTCGGCTTATTTTAAGGCGATGCTGAAAGAGGGCATTTATTTGGCACCGTCTCAGTTTGAGGCTATGTTTGTGTCAGCGGCACATACGGATAAGGATATCGAAAAGACATGTGAGCAGATTAGAAAGTTTGCCAATCAGAAGTAGATTAGGAGGGATACGATGGCAGAACAGGTAAAAGATTTGGTAATTATAGGAAGCGGACCGGCGGGCTTGTCAGCGGCCGTTTATGCAAAACGTGCAATGTTAGATGTTGTTGTCATTGAGAAGGCAGGATTTAGCGGCGGACAGATTGTGACGACGGAACGCGTGGACAATTATCTGGGACTTTACGGAGAATCCGGATATTCGCTGGCAATGAAATTCAGAGAACATGCGGATGCACTTTCTGTTCCGTTTATAGACGCAGAAGTGAGTTCCGTGGAAAATGAATCCGAATATAAAAAAGTGCATTTAGAAGACGGTGAAACCATCTGCACAAAAAATGTGTTAGTGGCAACCGGTGCAGGGCATAAAAAACTTTCCGTAAAAGGGGAAGAAGAATTGACTGGTGCAGGCGTTTCGTACTGTGCAACCTGCGATGGTGCATTTTTTAAGAATAAAACGACGGCGGTTGTCGGCGGTGGTGATGTGGCGTTAGAGGATGCGCTGTATCTGGCAAATCTTTGTGAAAAAGTGTATTTGATTCACCGCAGGGAAGGTCTTCGCGCGGCTAAGGAACTTTCCGAAAAAGTGATGGCAGCGGAAAATATCGAATTTCTTCCTTATTATGAAGTGAAAGAAATTGCCGGAGACGGTATGGTACAGAAAGTGATTCTTACACAGAACCAGACCGGGGAGGAAAAAGAAATTGAGTTATCCGGTATTTTCATTGCTGTTGGCATGGAGCCGCAGACAGCATTTGTGAAGGATGTAGTTGAGAGAAACGATGCCGGCTATATTTGTGCCGGGGAGGACTGCCGGACGAATGTGCCGGGAATTTATGTGGCAGGCGATGTGAGAACCAAACCGCTTCGTCAGGTTATTACAGCGGTTTCCGATGGTGCCGTGGCAATTGCTTCTTTGGAGCAGGATAGAAATTAGGAAAGAGGGGTTGTTATGTATATTACGAGAAAGGGTCAGTATGCATTATTTTTTCTGATTGACCTTGCACTGCATGATGGCAGTACGGTGACGGTCAAACAGGTGGCTAAGGAATACGATTTGTCAGAGAAATATATGGAACAGGTGGCTTCTAAATTGCGTCACGCCGGGATTGTGCGCGTGATTCGCGGCAGCAAGGGCGGCTATTATCTTCCGGAAGAAACCAGACGATGTACCGCTAAAGATGTGGTCGGTGCCATTGAGGGCCAGCGAAATGCCGTGGATTTGGATGGCTACAGAGAAAGTGAAAACAACCGCACGATGAATGCACTGGTTCGCGATTTGGGTCAGGAAGTGGATAATGCTGTAGATGATGTGCTTGAGAGAGTTACACTCGCTGAATTGGTGCGGCAGTATCATGAGAGAGAGACGTTTTCCTACATTATTTAGGAGGAGAGTTTTTCAGGACTTCACAGTCGGCAGGGAAAAGTTTGAGTGTCATGCGCCGCTCCCGCTGATATGTGCGTAGGGGTATCGATATGCACAATACGCATATCAGATACCCACGCACATATAACGCATTCCACTCAAAACTTTTCCCTGCCGATTGTGGTGTGCTGAAAAAAATCATCCTTTTAGATAATGTAGGAAAACTTTTGCTATAGACCAATTGTGGGGGATGGATGGTTGGCTTGTGACAAATGTTCGCTGTCAGTTGCTTTGAATTCCAGTAATTTCGTAGAAAAACTTTGTGACGAGTGGGTTTTGAGTACGTCGGTATGTGGCACTGGTAGTTTCAGTGCCCATACCGCTACGCACTCAACGAGCGAGAGCACCCACGAGACGCAAAGCTTTTCTACGAAATTACGGAAAGCAAAAAAAGAGCCAACGAACACTTACCACAAACAACAACTTATCTCTTTGTACCAAGTGAAGAAAGATGCTATAATAGTATAGCATAATATTTATATATTATAGTTTTAATTTATCAAAAGGGGGAATTTTTTGTGAATCAAAAGAAAGGTGCGCGTCTGGCACTAAAATTAAGTCTGACAGTGGTTATTCCGATTTTTCTGATAACGATTGCCGGAATTTTGCTGAGTGCATACAAGCAAAGTAATTTGTCCGAGGATTTAGTCAAACGAGAGATAAGCGGTGTTGCCAAAAGTTTACGACAGACATATTTGGCAACAGAAGGGAACGAAAAGTTTGTCATGAAGGGGGATAACCTCTATAAGGGCAATACGATGTTGAGTGGAAATTATAAACTGGTTGATCAGCTTAAAGATGAGCAGGATGTTGAAGTGTCATTGTTCTTCGGTGATGTTAGAGAAGTGACGACATTAAAAGATGAATCGGGGAAACGTGAAATTAATACAAAAATGTCATCTGAGGTTTATGATACTTTGAAAAAGGGCGAAGAGTATTTTGCAACAAATGTAGATGTGCTGGGAACGGATTATTATGGATATTATGTGCCGGTTTACCAGCCGGGTACGAAAGAGTTTGCCGGCAGTGTGTTCTGTGGACGTACACAGACTCAGGTAACGCAGAGTCTCAGAAATACCGTTATATCAATGGCAGCTGTTATGTTGGTGATTTTTTTGGCGGCATTTATTATTGTACTTTTTATGGTGAAACGTATTGTAAAGAGTATTGATGGTGCCGTGTCAAATCTTGGCAATGTAGCAAAAGGTGCACTTCAGTTTGAGATGAAGCCGGTACTTTTGGAACGAGGCGATGAGGTTGGTGATATTGCAAGAGCGATTCAGAGTTTGATTCATTCGCTCCGCGAGATTCTTACAAACATTACATCTTCTGCGAAAGCACTGGATGGTTTTTCCAATCAGTTTGCGGAATCCTTTGCGAATATTACGGATTCGGTTGACAGTGTAAATACGGCAGTTGAGGAAATTGCTTCCGGTGCGACCAGCCAGGCGGATGAAACGATGAGTGCGAACCAGCAGGTTGCTGAGATGGGGCAGGCGTTGGAGGAGACTTCAGCAAATGTGGAGAACCTTCATGCTAGTTCTGAGAAGATGGAAGAATATAATGAGACCGCCGGCAGTAATCTGGAAGAATTAAATGCGATTAGTGAGCAGACGAAGCAGTCAGTTATTGAAGTACAGAAGCAGACCAATTTAACGAATCAGTCGGCAAAACAGATTAAAGAAGCAACTGAATTGATTACGGATATTGCTGCTCAGACGAATCTGTTGTCCTTAAATGCGAGCATTGAGGCGGCGAGAGCAGGTGAACACGGCAAAGGTTTTGCTGTTGTGGCAGATGAGATTCGTGCTCTTTCTGAGCAGTCCCGCCAGTCGGCAGAAAAGATTGTTGAAATTGTGGATACACTTTTGGTGAATTCTGATACAAGCGTTCAGACGATGGGCGATGTAATGGATAAGATTGGTGTTCAGAATGATAAACTTTCGGAGACTAGTCAGATGTTTAATCTGTTGCATAACGAGATTGGTACAGTGGCAGATGCCATTGAGCAGATTCGTAAGCAGGCAGAAGCCTTAGAGGATAAGAAAAATAAAGTTACATCAATTGTTGATGGACTGGCAGCGATTGCGGAAGAAAATGCTGCCAGCACGGAAGAAACATCAGCATCCATGCTTGAGTTTAATGAAATTCTTTCAGTGTGCAATAAAGCGACCGGAGAACTTCGCAAACTGTCAGAAGAATTGGCTGAAAATACAAAACATTTTGACCTTTAAACGCGAAAAGATGAAATAAAAACGAAAAACAGGGAAACCTTTGTGGCTTCCTTGTTTTTTTGTTTTTCCATTAAAATGACACTTTTCTATCACTATTTTTTGTGATAAAATATGAATCAGGAGGTGTTTATTTGCTAAGTGAAGAAAGAATTCGTAAAATGATACGATTGGCGGATTATGAAAAGGGAATAGGCAGCTCTGATTTGAAGCGGACGCACTATTGGCGGATGGATTATGTGCGTATGCAGATATTGAAGACAATATTGGCAGTATTTGTTGCTTTTGTTTTGGGTATTCTTTTATCGGTTTTGTATCACATGGATTACGTTATGCAGCATGTCTGGGAGCTTCCTTACCGGACGATACTTATTTATGGCGGTATTGTATTTGTGGCGGTGGAGATTCTTTTTGTGATTTTTACTGTCAGAATTGCCGGGCGTGCATATGATGAATCGCGTGCAAGAGTAAAAGAATATTATGTAACGTTGATGGAGTTAGAGGAACTATATGAAAAAGAGGGAGAGGAGGAAACGTTATGATGATGGCTTTGCTTACCCTGAAAAGCAGGTTAAAGGGTTTTTATGAAAAACATTACCGGATTTTGAGGTGCTTTGGAAAGGCTGTTTTGATGATTATAACTTTAATGATTATCACCAGTCAGTTGAATTATCAGGCGTTTCTTGCCAATCACTGGATTGTGCTTCTTCTTGCCGTGATTTGTGCGGTTACACCGGATGTGGCATCGCCTCTGTGTGCTTTCCTCGTGACGGAAATTGAAGTATTTCAGGTTTCTGAACTGATTGCGGTTGCCATTTTACTGATTGTGCTGATTTACTATCTGTTGTTTGGACGGCTTGCGAATCGCCAGAGTGTGGTGCTGGCATCGGTTCCGGTGCTGAGTGTCCTTCAGATTAGCTATTTAGTTCCGATTGTGGGCGGCTTGTTTTTTTCACCGGTGATGATTCCGGCATTGATATCCAGCGTATTTTTCTATTTTGTACTGTGCGGTGTGCAGGAATATGCACTGGCGGCATCACGTATGACGCAGGAGAGTACTTTTTTTGAACCGCTGAAGTATCTTTTGGATTATTTGCGGGGAAATTTACTTTTGTACACATTGTTAGTGGCATTTGTGCTGACATTTATTTGTGTGTATCTGATTCGGAGAAGTAAGATACAGTATGCTTCGCAGATAGCAATTTTGGTAGGAGCCATATTAAACCTATCCATTTTGCTTTTTGCTAATATTTTTTTAGAGTTAAATGTGGATTTACTGCTGATGGTTGTATCAATTGTCGTCTGTGTGCTGATTGCTTACTTGATACAGTTTTTCGGTTAACACTGGATTACCACGGAACACGTAAGCTACAGTTTGAAGATGATGAATATTATTATTATGTGACAGCAGTTCCGAAGATTAAAGTTGCCGCCGTTGATAAGACAGTGACAAGAATTGTCCCGGATGAGGATGATGAAAATCAGGATTTAAGAAGTGAATTGGAGAAAGAATTGGAAAATGATTTTAATAATTTTGAATAGATTGGAGCGTGTGGCGGATGAACACAATCATTAGTTTTTTTAGGGATTATGTGGCGTGGCTTACGATTCCCGACTTTACGATTACAGATGTGCTTGAAATTGCCATCATAGCCTTTGCCTTTTATCACATTATTTTGTGGATAAAAGATACGAGAGCATGGGTTTTGCTAAAAGGTATGGTGATTCTTGGAATTATTTTCTTAGTGGCACTTGTGTTGGAAATGAATGTTGTGCTCTGGGTATTCCAGAATGCGATGGTAGTCGGAATTATGGCACTTGTTGTCATTTTTCAGCCGGAACTTAGAAATGCTCTGGAGCAGCTTGGAAGAAAAAAGATTTTAAGCTCACTGACCTTTGATAATCAAAAGTCGAAAAATGAGAGATATTCGGCAGAAAGCATTGAAGCCGTGATAAAGGCTGTTTATGATATGGCACGTGTAAAAACGGGCGCATTGATTGTTGTGGAGAAAGAAATCCAGTGTCGCGAGTATGAGAGAACCGGAATTCCGATTGGTGCAAAAATCAGCAGTCAGTTATTAGTAAATATTTTTGAGCATAATACACCGCTTCATGATGGAGCAGTGATTTTACGCGATAACCGGATTGTGTCAGCGACGTGTTATCTGCCACTGTCTAACAATCTGGCAGTGAGCAAGGAATTGGGAACGAGACACCGTGCCGGTCTTGGCATCAGCGAAGTGTCGGATTCTCTTACTATTATTGTTTCGGAGGAAACAGGTTTTGTTTCATTGGCTTGTGATGGTAAACTTTATCGGAAAGTGGATGCGGACACACTGATGATACGTTTGCAGGAAGCTGCTAAAAGAAATCCGGATGAAGGAAAAATGAAATGGTGGAAGGGGCGCAAAAAAGATGAAAAAGAAACTGACCAGTAAATTAATGCTTAAAATTGTATCGTTGATTGTCGCTTTTTTGTTTTGGCTGGTTATCATTAATATAACGGACCCGACGACATCAAAAACATTTTATGATATACCGGTACAGATATTAAATGAAAATGTAATCACATCGGCAAATCAAGTCTTTGATATTGTGGATGGTGATACGGTTAAGGTTACGGTAAAAGGAAAACGAAGTTTTGTAGAGAAATTAAAGGAGTCTGATTTTACAGCAACGGCTGATTTGAGCGAATTGTCAAAAGTAAATGCAGTCAGTATTAATGTAAAGCTAAATAAGGAATCAACTTCCAGTGTTGATGTGGATTGGAATAATGCTGTTCTTAAAGTGGCCCTTGAAAAGCGCATCACAAAGAGTTTCAAAGTTGAGGTGGATTACGAGGGCGAATTGAGTGAGAATTATGTACTCGGTGAGATGACAGCAAAGCCAAATATGATTGAAGTATCCTGCGGAGAATCGAAATTCAAGAAAATTGATCATGTAGGTGTTATGGTCAGCTTAAAAGGTCAAAGCGAAGACTTTGATTCTGAATATTCGCCGGTATTATATGATGCGAATGGGGATGCTTTAAATGATGCAAATGTCAGCTTTAGCAATGATACAATTAAGGTGTCAACCCAGGTCTTATCGACCAAGGAAATACCGGTTTATGTGGAGACAGAAGGTGCACCGGCATCCGGCTATCGTTTGGTTCAGACTGATTATAAACCCGAGAGTATCCAGGTTTCAGGAACGAAAGAAGCACTGGAGAAAGAAGTCTCAATTAAGGTGCCAATATCGATTGCCAGAGCAAAAAAGGACATTGAAAAGGAAATTGATTTAAGGGAGTACCTGCCATCAGGGCTGTCGATTGTAGGGGAGACGACGACGGTTTCCGTCCGTTGTGATATTGAGAAGAATGGACAGCGTGTGCTGGGACTTACATCTTCGGATATTGCCGTGAGAAATCTGCCGAAAAATTATACAATGAATTTTGAGCCGGAAAACGGAAAGTATTCCGTAGAATTGTTAGGCGAAGATGCGACGCTGGCGGATGTAAATGTAGGAGATTTAGGAGCTTATGTGGATTTGAACGGATTATCGGATGGCTCGCATACGCTTGACTTAAAATATAGTCTGCCGACCGGCGTGCAGGTGAAAAATAAAATCAAGATTAAAGTCAAGCTAAAACGTCAGGAAGGTGAGGTGACAGATGCACCAAGCACACCAACTCCGACAGTGGAGTAGAAACTAAAAAAATCCCGGTGGACTGCCAAGGAGCAGCTGCCGGGATTTTTTTGATATTTTTTACAATGGGATATTTCCGTGTTTTTTATGAATTACATCAATTGAGCGTTTATCTGCAAGCATTAAGATGTCGGCATAAACACGTTCTCTTGTTGCCTCCGGTTTAATGATTTCATCCACATAACCGTGCATGGAAGCAATACTTGGATTCATGAATTTTTCATTGTATTCATCAATCTTTTCGCTGCGGAAAGCTGCTTTTTCTGCAGGGTTCATATTCTTCATCTGTTTACCATACAAAATATCAGCGGCACCATCGGCACCCATAACAGCAATCTCAGCGGTTGGCCATGCATAAACAAAATCAGCACGCAGGTGTTTACTGCTCATTGCGATGTAAGCACCACCGTAAGCTTTACGAAGGATAACATTAATTTTAATTGTTGTGGCCTCAGAGTAGGCATATAGTAATTTTGCTCCGTGGCGGATGATTCCTTTATATTCCTGGTCTTTACCAGGTAAAAATCCCGGCACATCCGTTAATGTAAGAATCGGAATATTAAAAGCATCACAGTAGCGGATGAATCGTGCTGCTTTATCAGAAGAGTCACAGTCAAGGACGCCTGCCATAAATTTTGGCTGGTCAGCAATGATACCGATGACAACTCCTTTAATGCGTCCGAATCCAACGACTACATTTCTTGCAAATTCTTCCTGAACTTCGATAAAGGAGTCTGCATCTACAATTCCGTTAATGACATCGTGGATGTCGTAACTGTGATTGCTTTCTTTTGGAATGATATTTGCTAAATCCTCATTAAAAGTAACATTTTCATTGTATTTAGGAAGTGCCGGACGGTTTGTGTGCAGGTAGCCATCCTCATAGCACGGAGGAATAATCGAAATCAATTCCTTCACGCGGCGGAAACATTCCTTTTCGTTAGGCATATGAAAATGAGCGACACCGCTTTTGGATGCGTGCACATTGGCACCACCTAATTCTTTTGCTGTAATATCCTCGTTTGTTACGCTTTTGATAACTTTTGGTCCGGTAACAAACATCTGGCTGATTTCATCAATGACAAAGATAAAATCGGTAATACCCGGTGAGTAAACCGCACCACCGGCACAGTTACCGGCAATAATCGAAATCTGCGGAATGTATCCGGATGCCATTGTATTATAGTAGAAAATCTCACCATATCCGGCTAAGGCATTTACACCTTCCTGAATACGGGCTCCGCCGGAATCGTTGATGCCGATAACCGGACAGCGGCTCTCGATTGCCATTTTAATTGCATTAGCAATTTTGAAACCGTGCTGTTTACCAAGAGTACCGCCGATAACGGTGAAATCCTCAGAGTAAATCACGACTTTTTGTCCGCCGATGGTACCGTAACCGGTGATTACGCCATCATAAGGAAATTGTCCCTTTTAATGTTAAAAGCATCTTCTAAGTTCGTAATGTTCGAGCCAATTTCACGAAATGAATCTTCATCTAGCAAAGATGCAAATACGCTCTAAAGCGTGAAGTTTGCCAAGCTTGTGCTTTGCTTCTCCATATTGTAAGTTGACATTGTTCATTCTCCATTCTTTCTTAAAATATCACTTGAAACTACGAAACCTATCATATACCATAAAAAAGAAAAAATGTCAATCCTATGTTGGCTTTTTTTTTTTGTAGAATAGTTGACGAAATGCGTATTTGGGTGCTATAATCAAATGATTGAAAAAATAAAAAGGATGGACTAGAGAATGATTCAATTTTTTAATAATTTCCTAAAGTACAAGTATCTCATGGGACAGCTTGTGAAGAAAAATATCAAGCTCCGTTACCGCCGTTCTTATTTAGGAATGTTATGGACACTGATTGAGCCGCTGCTTACAATGATTGTATTGTCGGTTGTGTTTGGCAGCTTGTTAGGAAGAAACAGTACCGATGCTGCATTTGCAGGCGTGCCATTCCCGATTTATGTCTTGACCGGACGTTTGCTGTATTCGTTCTTTTCATCAGCAACCAACAGTGCGATGCGTTCCATTCGTACAAACGGCGCTATGATTAAGAAAGTGTACGTACCAAAATACATTTATCCGTTTTCCGGCATTTTGGCAAACTTCATTATCTTTTTGATTTCGCTTGTTGTACTGGTTGGTGTAATGGTATTTTTCTTAGCAACCGGTCAGTACCATGCACCGATTAACGGTTATATGGTTATGACGGTGATTCCGCTCTTAAATTTGTTTATCCTATCAACGGGAGTCGGCATGATATTATCGACCTTATGTGTATTCTTCCGTGATATCGAGTATTTGTGGAGCGTTATGTTAATGCTCATCATGTATTGCAGTGCGATTTTCTATTTCGCAAGCAACATGAGTGGTGACACACAAAAACTGGTAAAATTGAATCCACTATTTGGCGTGATTGACAATTTCCGCCGCGCCTTTTTTGGACAGCCTTTTGATATGAGATTATTGCTGTATACATCCGTTTTTGCGGTTGGAACATTGGTTATTGGTATGATTGTATTTTATCGGAAACAGGATTCCTTTATCCTGAATATTTAAGGTGTAAGGCAAATTGGAGGTTATTATGGCGAAGAAGTCATTAGCAATGAAAATAGAGAATGTGAGTATGAAGTTCAATCTCAGTTCTGAAAAAGTTGATAACATCAAAGAATATGTTATTAAAATGATAAAAAAGGAATTGATGTTTCAGGAGTTTTGGGCACTCAGAGATATCAGCTTTGAAGTTCAGAAAGGTGACCGTGTTGGTATTATGGGATTGAATGGTGCCGGGAAAAGTACTCTTTTAAAAGTAATTTCCGGTGTGTTAAAAGCTACACAGGGAACGGTTACAACAAATGGCAAGATTGCACCGCTTCTTGAACTGGGAGCCGGATTTGACAGACAGTATACCGGTGCTGAGAACATTTATCTGTATGGTGCGATGCTTGGTTACAGTAAAGAGTTTTTGGAAGCACGTTACGACGAAATTGTAGAGTTCTCGGAACTTGGCAGTTTTATCGATGTGCCGGTAAAGAATTATTCTTCCGGTATGCGTGCCAGACTCGGTTTTTCCGTGGCAACAATTGTTGAGCCGGATATTTTGATTCTGGATGAGGTGCTTAGTGTTGGAGATGCGAAATTCCGTAAAAAATGTGAAAATCGTATTCAGAGCATGTTTGATAAAGGTGTTACCGTTATTTTCGTATCACATTCAACCAGTCAGGTCTTAAGAATGTGCAACAAGGGCATTCTTTTGGAGCAGGGCCGTCTGATTGCACAGGGGGATGTTGAAGACGTAGTAAGTGTATACGAAGCAAAGATGAGTGAGAACGAATAGGAGGAAAAGAAAATGAAAAAAGTGATTACTTATGGAACGTTTGACTTACTTCATGTAGGTCACATTAATTTACTTCGCCGCGCGAAAGCATTGGGGGATTATCTGATTGTTGTTGTTTCCTCAGATGAATTTAACGCCGGCAAGGGCAAAAAAGCGTATCATTCTTTTGAAGACCGCAAAAAAATTCTTGAAGCAATCCGTTATGTGGATGAAGTGCTGCCGGAATATACATGGGAACAGAAGATTGATGATGTAGTAAATAATAATGTCGATGTTTTTGTTATGGGAGATGACTGGAAGGGCAAGTTTGATTTCCTCAAAGACTACTGCGAGGTTGTTTACCTGCCGCGTACCGAAGGAATTTCCACAACAAAAATTAAAAATGATTTGAATATGAAAGACTGAGAAAATGATTAAAAAAACAGGCTATGTGCTGTTTGCTTTCTTTTTCTATCTGTTCCGCCTATTACCCATAAATCGGCAGAAAGTATTTTTTGTCGCAACGCATGATGACAGCGAAGAGGGAAATGTCGGCATTGTGGCAGATGCTATAAAAAATCAGTTTCCATCCATGAAAATGGTGTATCTGACAAAAAAAGACGGCATACGAAGACCATTTTCGTTTTTCTTTGGAAAAGCGTTTCATATGGCAACGGCATCGGTGATTTTTCTCGATAATGAGTTCATGCCGATGGCGTATATGAAATTTAATAAAAATGTGAAAGTGGTGCAGTTGTGGCATGGAACCGGTACGATTAAGAAATTTGGCTTGGATTCGGATACCGGGGAAGTAAAAAGACTAGCAAAAAAAGCAAATGAAAATATTACGCACTTGATTGTCAGTTCCGAATGTACGGCAAAATGGTATAAAAGTGCGTTTGGTGTAGACGATGAAAAAATTTTCCCGATTGGACTGCCGCGCACCGATTTGATGTTAGATGATTCTAAGAGGCAGAAGATGCAGGAGCGTTTTTTTGAGCAATATCCTGATTTGAGGGGAAAGAAAATTACGTTATACGCACCTACCTTCCGAGATTCACAGGTTGAAAATCCGGAAATTTGTTTGGATTTTGATTCCCTTAATCAATGTATGGAAGAGAATGAGGTGCTTCTTATCCGTCTGCATCCGCACGTGGCAGAGCATTGTCCTGTCGGTATATGGGATATGTATCCGGATAAAATAAGAAATGTTTCCGATTATCCGGGAGTGGCTACGCTGTTATCTGTGGCAGACCAATTGATTACGGATTATTCATCCATTATTTATGAGTACTGCCTTTTGGAAAGAAAAATGATTTTTTATGCGTATGACTATGAAGTATTTCAGAAAGATGGTAGAAATTTTTACGAGGACTATGAGAAATTTGTGCCGGGAATGATTGTATATACGCAGCCGGAGCTGGAAAAAAACTGGCATACGGCTTACGAGGATGACTCACAACGAGAGCAGTTTTGCAGGCGCATTTTCAAGTATCAGGATAAAAATGCCGTAAATCGACTTTTATGTTTGATTTTTGACAAGAAATAAGATATAATGTTGTGAGCGTATTATTAGGCTAATTTGAGAACGGAGGGTTACGAGTGAAAACATTATTAGAGAGAAAGATTAGTTTAGTAGTAATTATTTTGCAGTTTTTAGTTTCCTTGTTGGTTTGTATTTATTTTGGAACAACAGGGCTTGTACCGGTTAAGTACATGGTTGCGATTGCAGTCATTATGGTTGTATTGCTTGTCTATCAGGTGATGAGCCAGCTGACAAACTCCAGTTATATATTTGGACGTGTGTTAGCTGTTCTGTTTTGTGCCGTGTTCCTTGTTGGTGCGAACTATGTGAGAGAGAGTATGGCAGCATTCCAGAATGTCGGTGGTGCAACCAAAAAGGTTGATGTTATTTCTTTCTACGTCATGAAGGACGATGCAGCAAAGACATTAGCAGATGCTAAAAATTACTCTTTTGGTATTCTAAGACAGCAGGACCGTGAGAATACGGACAAAGCAGTTCAGGATGCAAGTAAGAAACTGAACAAGACATTGAACACGGTTGAGTATGATGATCCGTTGACAATGGTAGATGCCTTGTACGCAAAAGAAGTGCAGGCAATTATCATGAATAAAAGTTTTGTAGATACGGTTAAGAGCCAGTATAAGACATTTTTCACGGACACCAGAGAGCTGGATACAAGCAAGATTGAGTCAGAAGTAGAAGAATTGGTTGATACCGATGTAACAACAAAACCATTTAATGTTTATATCAGTGGTATTGATGTATATGGTAAGATTGGACAGACAAGCCGAAGTGATGTAAATATTATTGCGACGGTTAATCCGGTTACAAAGAAAGTATTACTGACATCTACACCTCGTGATTACTATGTACCGCTGTACAGTAAGGGCGGTAAATCGTATTCCGGAGGTATGCCGGATAAACTGACCCATGCCGGTATTTATGGTGTTGACTGCTCGATTAATACACTGGAAAAATTGTATAACATTGACATTGATTACTACGTACGTGTCAATTTCACCAGTCTGAAAAAGATTGTTGATTTGCTTGGCGGTGTAGAAGTGTATTCGGATTATGACTTCATTTCTGACTGGGGTCCACACGGTGCCGGTACACATTATAAGTTCAAAAAAGGTTATAACAAAGTAAATGGTAAGAAAGCATTGGCATTCTGCCGTGAGAGACACCATTTCGCAAATGGTGACTACCAGCGTGGACGTGACCATCAGCATATGATTGAGGCAATTTTGAACAAGGTGATGTCACCTTCCGTACTGCCAAATTTCTCAAGTTTGTTGAAAGAATCGAAGTCCATGTTCCAGACAAGTATGTCAAAGGACAAGATTGTATCGCTCTGCAATATGCAGTTGAATGATATGGCAAAATGGAAGATTGCTTATGCGAATGCCGAGGGTACCGGAGCTAAGAAGACGACCTTCTCGATTCGCTCAACGGCACTGTATGTTTGTGAGCCAAACTACAATTCTGTGAAGAAGATTACAAAGAGAATGAAAAAAGTAATGAAGGAAACGAAAGAAAACGAGAGCTCGGCTTCCGATAAGAATGACGTTATTAAGTAAGACATTACATGAGATAAAACGGCCGCTTTTTAGCGGTCGTTTGTCGTGAATAAGTGGGGAATAAAATTGATTACGAAATTACAGGATTTGTTTATTCTTCTCCTTAATCCATGGATTCCGATTGTGGGAAGAATAAAAGACAAGGTAAGGTACCGGCTGATTACGCTGTGCTTTATAATTGACCTTGTTTTGTTTTGTATCGTCCGCTACGGACTTCATAAGGAAAGCTATTTTTATAATACGGTTTGTGGTATTTTTGTTATGTTTGCCATTGCCATATTATCGCTTGACCGGACATTGGTTCATATCCACTGGAGACGTTCTCTTTGGATTGCTTGGTTTGGTATGTGCATTTCCTTTACCGTTTCGGATATTCTGGTGCCGAAAAAAATGTGTGGACTGGGTCTGATTTTAGCTTTTGTCTTTACCGCTGTATTTTTTGTGTGGCAGAATCATACGAGAAAAGATTTGTTGTGGCAGTGCTTCAAGAATGCCATAAAATGGTCGTTTGCCGTTATGTCGGTGATTTCCTTTTTGTTCCGTCCTCTGTATGAGGAAGGCAGGTATGCCGGCATTTTTACAAATCCGAATACGTTTGGATTGTATTTGTATATTATTATTGCTGTATTTTTGTCGGATTTGGACTGGTGTGTGGAGACCGGCCGGTCTTGCCGGAAAAACATTGTAACGTATGTTTCGCTTGCCTTATGCTTTTTCTATCTGGAAAAAAGTCAGGCGAGAACTTCACTGATTGCGGTTGCAGCAATTGTGCTGCTTTGGATTGTACTGCGGTTTTATTTGGCCAAAAAGACAAAAAATTACCGGACCTTTTTAGGAAACTTAGGCTGTATGGCAGTATTCACCGTAGTGCTGTATCCTCTGTTTTTAATCTGCCTTTTGCATCTGCCAAACATTGTTGGACATCCGATTGTGTTTGAAGGAAAACCTTTGTATTATACAAGTGAATTTCAGGGGAATAAAGAAAAAGCGGATGAGCCGGACGATGTTGTGGTGCCACAGTATAAAGATGTGGAGGAGACACAAAACAAGAAAGATACGATTGCACCACGCAATATGTGGGAACGCATTTGGTATAACATCAAGTATTCAAAGGGCTTGAATGCCATTACGAATGGAAGAATTGATATTTATCTTGCCTATTGGGATAAAATGAATTTTAAAGGACATGCCAGCACTTCAATGGTAGTGGATGGGGAAAAGAAAAACCATTCGCATAACAACTGGATTCAGTTTGGTTACACCTATGGACTTCTCAGTATGTTTTTCTATGGTGTGATTACGTTATTAGGGGTAGCGTTTTCTTTGAAATTTTACCTGACACAGAGAAGAAAAAATGCAACATATGCTTTTTTGATACCGGCAATCTGTATCGGATTTGTTATTGCTACACTGACGGAATGTTTGTTTCTGCCGTTTGAAGTATTTCCGGCATTTGCGTACTGGTTTGCATTTGGTGATTTATTTGTAAAAAAAGTACCAAAAAATAAATTTTTACAGGAATTAGAGGACGAGGCATGATACAATTTTGACATGTAAACGTCCTAGTATAAAAAAATGATTGAAAGATAGGAGAAAAACATGAAGGAAAATAATAAAATATGGTTGCGTTATATCATATGTTTTGGGCTGATTGCCATTCTATGCTACTTGTTTCCATATACCGGAGATGACTGGGCATGGGGAAGTAAAATCGGTATCGACAGATTAAACAACTGGTTTGAAAATTACAACGGACGATATGTGGGAAATCTTATTGTTTTGGCAATGACGCGCTCAAACCTTTTAAAGGCAGTTATTATGTCATTTTGCTTAACAGGAATTGTAGCACTTTGCGAGTATATATTTAAAAGAAAATGGGTTTTTTATGTAAGTTGTGTTGCACTTGTTTTGATACCTAAATTGATTTTGCGTCAGGCCGTTGTATGGACGGCAGGTTATGCAAACTACGTAACCTCAATGTTTTTCACATTGTTATTTATAGCGTATGTTTATCCTATTTTTCAGGAGACAATGCCACGAAGAAAAGTTTGGCATTGTCTGCCGCTCTTTGTGTTAGCGGTAATAAATGCATTAATTGTAGAGCATTTGACAATTTATAATGTGGTTTTGGCTTGTGGTGTGCTTGTGTATACAATTTGTGTTCATCGCAAGGTGGTTGCTTCTCATGTGGCGTATTTAATCGGAAGTGTGGCAGGGGCAGCTTATATGTTTTCAAATTCGGCATATCATACGATCGCAAATAATCAGGATCAGTATCGTCAAATGGCAGAGGGAGGAGTAATCAGTCGTGCATTTGACAATTATGTCAATGAAATTGCAAAGCATCTTTGCCTGAATAATTGTTGGATGAATTTAGCAATCGTTATTGTATGTGCCATGATTTATAAAAAAATCTATTCTGACGTAAATAAAAACAGAAGTGCGTTATTAGCAAAAATTTGTCTGATAGTTATGGCAGGATTTACGACATGGTCTTTGTTGTCGTCCTTTGGCATCAGTACATTTGCAAAACAGAACCGGTTATTATATTTTGAAGCGGCTTTTGTGGCAGCTTACATGATTGCACTTATTATTTATTGTATTATTATTGGCAGTCAAAAAAAATGTTTATGGAAAGTTTTGTTTTGGAATGCGGGAATTGTTTGTGTTGCCGCGCCGTTGCTTGTTGTAAATCCGATTGGTGAGAGATGCTTTTTTGCCACGTATATACTGTTTTTGATGCTCCTTTTGGAACTGCTTATCCTTTTAGACGGAGAAGAGAAAGAAAGCCGGATTTTTACAAAGACATTTTGTAAGACATGCGCAGTTGTGTCCATTTTCGGATTAGGGTTTTATCTTAATATTTTTTCCTCAATCTATCAGGTGGATAAAGAACGATTGGCTAGAATTGAGAGACAGGTGGAGGCAGGTAAAACGTCCGTGGAAATTCGGCACTTGCCATACGAATCTTATTTATGGACAGCCACTCCTGAATGGGAGCCATGGATTGAACGTTACAAATTATTTTATGGTCTGCCTGAGAATTTGGAAATAAAAGCAGTATGGGAATACAGTAAGAAAAAATAACAAGATTACGGAGGAATGTTTTATGGAAAGGAAAAAAATTTCAGTTGTCGTGTCCGTATATAATGAGGAATTGTCTTTGAACCAATTTTATAAGACAACAGTAAGTGTTTTGGACAAGTGTGTTTGGGACTATGAACTTATTTTCGTAAATGATGGCAGCCAGGATGGCAGTATTGAATTGTTAAAAGGTTTTGCAAAGGAAAATGCCAAAGTTAAGGTGGTGGATTTTTCACGTAATTTTGGACATGAGGCAGCGATGATTGCCGGTATTGATCATGCACAAGGGGATGGAGTTGTGTGCATGGACGCAGATTTGCAGCATCCGCCGGCATGTATTCCGGACATAATTGCTAAGTTTGAGGATGGTTATGAAGTGATTTCGATGATTCGAACGAAGAATGCAGATGCCGGAATTATTAAGCGAATTACGTCAGGTGCCTTTTATAAAGTTTTGAATCTTATGTCGCCGGTTAAATTTGAAAATAATTCTTCTGACTTTTTTGCTATCAGCAAAAATGTAGCAGGCGTTCTGCGAAAGGACTATAGAGAAAAAATCCGCTATTTGAGAGGATATGTGCAGAGTGTTGGATTCCGAAAAACAACATTGGAGTTCGAGGCACAGAAGAGAGAGGCAGGGGAAAGTAAGTACAGCATTCGAAAATTGCTGCATTTTTCCATTAATGCACTGTGCAGCTTTTCGGATTTGCCATTGAAACTGGGAATGTATTCAGGTGTATTTGTGGCTCTGTGTGGTTTTATATTGATGATTTTCACTATTATAAACAAAATTGTCAATGGAGCACCGGCGGGGTATTCTACAATCATTGTAGTTTTATGTTTTATGTTTGCGGTTGTTCTTATGGTAATTGGAATTATAGGAGAATATATCGCCGTTTTGTTTGCGGAAATTAAGGATCGACCGATATATATTGTCAGAGATATTTATCAGGAAGAGAAAGAGACTCATGGAGGAGAGAAAGAGTGAAAGTTTCGGTAATTGTTGCTTTGCTTATAATGCAGAGAAATATGTAACAGAGACGATGGAAAGTCTCGCCAATCAAAGTATCGACGATTATGAAATTATTGTAGTCAATGATGGTTCCAAAGACCACACGATTGACATTTTGAGGGATTATGAAAGCCGTTATGACAACATAACAGTTGTGGACAAAGAGAATGGTGGACCTTCTTCGGCGAGAAACCGCGGACTGGATTTGGCAAAAGGAGAGTATGTATACTTCTTTGATGCAGATGATGTCTTAGAGTTAGACGCCTTAGAGGCACTGTATGAGCGTGCAAAAGAAAAAATAGGGCAGATTTAGTTATTGCTAAGTATGATATTTTTAATCGTTTTCAGACTTTTGCAGTCAATGGAATCAATGATTTGGTGCAGATGGAAAAAATAGACAAATATGAGCCACAGATTCTGTGGACGTTTTCGCTGTGTAATAAATTATTTAAACGCTCAATTATTGAGCAGTATGAACTGCGTCTTCCACCGATTTCCTATTCGGAGGATGGGGCATTTTTGATGCGTTATGTATACCGTACGAACCGAATTACCGGACTTGACCGTGTGATTTTCCATTACCGCAGAATGTTTGATGGTGAGGCGGAGTCGATTACGGCTTCGATTTCTTCTTGGAAAATCAAAGACTACATTGAGGCACACCGGCTGATTTTGGAGTCGGCAAAAGAAAGTATTTTAATTGATTTCCCACAGTACAAAGATATTGAGGAAGTAAAAGAGAATAATGACGATATTCACAAATATTTAAATGAAATCAGCCGAAAAGAAGTGCAGATTCTGTTGGATCAGTTTTATGCGAAATACTGGACACTGCCAAAGGAGACAATTACGCATCTGGTTTCAGAAATGAATGATAAAATTTCAACATTGGATATGCGTGATATTTCGATGTTAAAAGATTCTCACCCGGAATTTGCACTTGATAATCTGGCGGTAGACAAAGAGGATTTGCTTTCTCATGCGTGGTTTACCATTGCCCTTTATGGGGAGAAAGAACAGGAAGAAAAATTTTTGTTAAGTATTCAGAGTCTGACACTGCAAAATCTGATTGCCATTCGGATTATAATGCCGCTTTTCTGGAAAGAGACAGTGGAAAAAGCCGGATTTTTACAGGATAATATGGAGTTTTTTGATGTAAAAACAAGAGATGAACTGTATTATCAGGCATTGGAACAGGCACAGACGCCATACATTACTTTTGCGGATGCCAAAGTCAGTTATGCGAATAATGCATTTAAGTATGTGGTTAAGAACTTTATCAAATCACCGGCAGATTTTATGTCAGAATTGATATATCACCGCAATTTTGGAGATATGCAGGCGGTACTTTTCAGCACGGTGGCATTGAATTCCGTAAAGACAGGCTATGAAAATAACCCATACATGGGTATGGATTACACACTTGCCAATAAATTTTTTAAGACGGAATTTTTGAAAAATCAAACCCTAGATAAGTCAAAAAGTCTGCTGTCACATCTGACACAGTGGTACCATAGAGGATATTTTACGTTTATGAATGACCGTATTGTATTCTATGAGGATTTGGAAGCAACATATGTGGATTATGTTGGAACGAAGGAAACCATTCCGATGATGAAGGAATATTTGGTAGATAGAAAAGCAGATTTGAACAGCCCGGAGATTGTTCCGGATTTAAATGAGATTATGCCGAAGATGCTTCGTTTCCCGTCTGAAAACATCGGTCAGATTTTGTTCCGTAAGATGGTAAATTTCCTGCGACGCTATCCGGTAAAAGAGCAGGTGCTGTTTTTTACGGTGCGAAAAGACGGTGAACTAGAGGGCAATGCAAAAGCATTATATCCGTATGTCAAAGGAAAGAAAGTGATTTGTGCCAAGCGTCTGCCACATAATCCTTTTACGAAACTTTATATGTACTATAAAAATATTACAAGCCGTGTTATTGTAACGGATGACTATAACCGTTATCTGCGTCACTTCCAGCTGCGTCAGAGCCAGCGTGTTGTACAGTTGTGGCATGCCTGCGGTGCGTTTAAGAAATTCGGACAGCGGGGAACCAACATGTCGATTGCTGCGGATCATGCTTATCATGTGCAGTACAATATGGTGACGGTAAGCAGTGACAGAATAAGAAGTATTTATGCGGATGCCTTTGATATCGATGTGCACAAGGTAAAGGCGTTGGGATGTCCGAGAACGGATGCATTTTATGATGAAAAGCTGATGGATGAGACAAAGCAGAAAGTATATGCCGCACATCCGGAATTCAAAGACCGCTATGTTATTGTATATGCACCGACATTTCGTGATATAGGGGATGACAGAACGCAGTTTAAACCGGATTTGGATTTTGATAAATTATCAAAAGACTTACTGCCAAATCAGATATTTGTAATCTGCCCGCATCCGGTCATGAAAAATAAAATTGTAGAGAAGTCTTATGACAATATCGAAGTTATCAGAGATTTCTCCACAAATGATATGATGTTGGTATCGGATTTGCTGGTAACGGATTATTCTTCTGTTATTTTTGAATATGCGCTTTTGCGAAAGCCAATAGCATTTTACTGTTATGATTTACTCAATTATAATCGGGGCTTTTATCTGAATTATCCGGATGATTTGCCGGGGATGTTTATGAGACGCAGCAGGCACTTACAGCGTATCTAAAGTCACCGGAAAAAGATACATTGACAGAAAAATATGACCAGTTCATTGAAAAATATATGGGAGCGTGTGACGGACACAGCAGTGAGCGGATTGCCGCTATGATTAATCAGTATATGGAGGAAGCGAAACATGAATGAGACAGAAATTACATTTTTGAGCAGCCGCGGACGTGGGCTGAGTAATGACCTTGCGCTTTTGAAAGATTATCTTGCGAAACAATCCGGAGAGGATGTAAAGCTCCGCTATTATTTGAATAATGAAAGACATAAAAATCCACTGGCAGCACATGGTTACCGCCGTGCGAAAAAGGATTTTATGGAGGGTATGACAAATGTTGTCTGTGTGGATGCTTCTCTATCAACTAAAATTAATAACTTAGCACCGGAAGGCAGTCGGATTTTACTGGGTGTTCCGTATGATTACCAGTTTAAGAATATGTTTTTAATGGAGTCAAAAGGAAAAGAATTTAATTTAAATACCTTTGCAAGATTTACGCACATCATTCCTGGCTCTCCATTTACGGCAGATTTGTTAAAACGGGCGTACCGTTTAGAAGATAAAGAAATAATCGAGGGTGTTTCCCTGCCGTTTGCCTATGATATAGGGGATGCTAAAAGAAGAGAGAATGTCTCGGAACTGATTTATTATTATTTTCCGCATGCAAGAGACAAAAAGATTCTTTCTGTTATTGTATATGGTGATGAAGAGATGAAAAGGAAGGATTGGGAAACTATTGATGTAAAGCAATGGATGAAAGAACTTGGGGAAGAATGGTTTGTTTTTACAAACAGTGAAATTTTGATGGAAAATGCATTTTCTATGGGAAATCAATACAAAAGAAGCTTTGGCTATGTAAACCGGATTCTCCCGGTTCCGGATTTGTTGTATGCTACTGATGTTTTGGTGACAAATAACGGACGTTTGGCTTCTGCATTTTCAATTTTAGAAAAGCCTTTATATGTTTGCCACTACAACAAAAAATTATTTTGAAAAATATGTTAGTTTAAAATATCCGGAAATGTATTTTGAAAATGCCGGGAGGTTGTGTGAGGCAAAGATATCAGGTGGATGTGTGCAATAGAGCACAGGCGGATTTTAACGCAAGTATGTCATATGGTATTGAGAAAAATGTATATGATCAAACGTTGAAATGCTTGTTAGATTGAATGAGAAAGAGAGGAAAAAGATGAATCGAATTGCAAAATGGGATAATGCAAAATGTGTTAATAATATTGGTTGTTATCTGCCATTTTTACGAAAATTATTTAGGAAGTTCTAAATTGGTAAATTCCTTGTTCTTCTCCGTTTATACGTTTCACATGCCGGCTTTTTTTCTGATTTCCGGTATGTTTTCCAAGAAAACCGTGAAGGAAAGAAAAATTGTAAAAGTAGTACCATATCTGCTGGTTTATTTGTTTATGAAAATGTTTGGTTATTTTGTATCCGGTATTATGAATGGAGGAACATTTATATCGGTTGATTTCTTCAGGGAACCGGGTGCCGCTTGGTTTATTCTTGCGTTATTTTTCATGTATTTAATTACGTTTTATACCAAACAATTTCGACCTGCTTATGTTTTGATTGTATCTGTTTTTGTTTCAATGGCAGCAGGTTACTCCAATATGGATACGAATCTTTTCTGCTGGTTGAGGATTGCAATTTTTTATCCATTTTTTTATGCCGGATATGCATTGTCAATGGATACAATTACGAAATGGACAGAAAATAGAAAGTTGAAAATAGTTTCTGTGGCAGTTATCCTGATATATTTTTTAGTCTGCTATGTCGGAATTGATAAATTATTTTGGGCGAGATTTCTGTTGACGGGAAGAAGTTATGAGGCACTTACGCATGGTGCATTTTATGGTGGTATTTTACGGTTGTTTACGTATGTGTTATCCTTTGGGCTTGTGTTCGCTTTTTTATGCATCATTCCAAAAGGAAAGAATATTTTTTCTCAATTAGGAACGAGAACTTTGGGTGTTTATGTATTTCATTATAATTTCATTAACCTTTTTGTGCATTCTTGTTGGTACAAGGCACTATATCATAATTTCCCAAATACATGGGAAATTATACTTGTTTTACTTGGAATTGTGGTGACCTTGATTTGCTGCTTGAAACCATTTGATGCATGCTGCCGTGCGATTTTGTCCGGTAAATGGAAACTTCGCCTCGATGATGAGTTGAAATGACAAACTATCTGTGATATGATAAAAACAACGAATTTTTTTGGAGGTTTTAGCAGATTATGATATTTGGAGTATTGTTAGCAGGCGGTGTTGGAAGCCGCATGGGAAATGTAGAGAAACCGAAACAGTATATGAATATTGGTGACAGACCGATTATTATTCACACAATTGAAAAGTTCTTTGTGAATGATAAATTTGAAAAAATCCTTGTTTTGTGTCCGGAACAGTGGATTTCACACACCAAGAATCTTATAAAAAAATATTTGGGGGAGACAGACCGTATTGCTGTGATGGCAGGTGGTACAACAAGAAATGAGACGATTATGAATGCCATTTCTTATATTGAAGAAAACTATGAAGTGGATGATGATACGATTATTTTGACTCATGATTCCGTCCGCCCATTTGTGACACATAGAATTATTGAGGAAAATATTCGTTATGCACTGGAGTATGGTGCCTGCGATACGGCGGTAGCTGCAACTGATACGATTGTACAGAGTGAAGATGGCAAGGTGATTTCATCTGTGCCGGACCGCAGTAAGATGTATCAGGGACAGACGCCGCAGACATTCCGCTTAAAGAAACTGAAATCGCTGTATGAATCTTTGACCGATGAGGAAAAGAAAATTCTTACGGATGCAGCGAAGATTTTTGTTATGAAGGGCGAAGACGTATATCTCGTAGAAGGAGAAGTATCAAACATTAAGATAACTTATCCTTATGATTTGCGTGTGGCAGAAACATTGATTCAGTCGGAGCAGGAGGATTAAGAGCGAATGCTTAATACAGTATACCAGTTGGTGGCTCCTCGTAAATTCGAGGTCACTTATGAAAACATCGGATTGCAGGATGATGACATTATCGTTCGTCCGACACATCTTTCGATTTGTAATGCAGACCAGAGATATTATCAGGGGCTTAGGGAAGAACATGTACTTCGTCAGAAACTGCCGATGGCATTGATTCATGAAGGGATTGGTGTTGTACTTCGTGACCCAAGTGGCGAGTTTGAGCCGGGGGAAGAGGTTGTGATGATACCGAATACGCCGGTAGAAGAAGATGAGTTTATTGCGGAGAACTATCTTCGCTCAAGTAAATTCCGTGCCAGCGGATTTAATGGATTTATGCAGGAATATGTTAAAATCCGCAAGGACAGATTAGTTCGTCTGCCACAGGGAATCAACAAAGAAGTAGCGGCATTTACGGAAATTGTCAGTGTCAGTGTTCATGCGATTTCACGCTTTGACCGTTTTGCACATGGTAGAAGAAATGTGGTAGGTATTTGGGGCGATGGTAATTTAGGTTATATTACGGCTGTATTTTTCAAAACAATGTTCCCGGATACAAAACTGTATATTTTTGGTGTCAGCAAAGACAAGCTTTCTGATTTTACATTTGCTGACGCAACGTATCAGGTAAGTGACATTCCGGAGAATATGGAATTAGATCATGCTTTTGAGTGTGTGGGTGGAGCCGGTTCCGGAAAGGCAATCGACCAGATTATTGATTTTATTAAGCCTGAGGGAACGATCTCTATATTAGGAGTATCGGAGTATCCGGTACCGATTAATACCCGCATGATTTTGGAAAAAGGATTGAGAGTATTCGGAAGCAGCCGAAGCGGAAGAGTGGATTTTGAAAAGACGGTTGAATTATATAGAGAGCATCCGGAAATTATCAATTACCTGTCTAATATTGTAGGTGCGGTAATTCCGGTTCGTTCGATAGCTGATATGAAAAAAGCATTTGAGATGGACATTCAGAAGTCCTTTGGAAAGACGATTATGCTTTGGGAGAAATGAGGTATCTTATGATAGCAGTGATTGTACCAATTTATAATACAGAAAAATATTTACGGGAAACAATAGACAGTGTCATTTGCCAGACACTGTCTTTTGCAGAGCATATCCGGCTGATTTTGTTAGATGATGCCAGTACAGATGGCTCATTTGCCATTTGTGAGCAGTATCAGAAGCAGTATCCAAAGCAGATTGTAGTAAAGCACTATGACACAAACCAGGGTGTTTCTGCACTTCGCAATGAAGGCGTACGGATTGCCGGAGAGATGGGTGACGAACTTATTACCTTTTTAGATTCAGATGACAAGTTAGCAGATGATGCAGTGGAAAAAGCGAAAATGTATTTTGAATCACATGAGGATATTTCGGTTGCGGCTATTGCTGTAAAATATTTTGGCACAAGAGACGGAGAGCAGCGTTTAAATTGGCGCTTTCAGGAAATGGATGTTGTGGACATTAAAAAACAATATACGTTTCCACATTATTATGTAGGTGGCGTTTTCTTGAGAAAACGTGTTTTAAATGAACTTCATTTTGATGAGACCATGAATTTTTGGGAGGATGCGCTGGCGATTAATCAGGTGATTGTGTCAGAAGGAAAATACGGACTGATTCAGGATACATTTTATTTTTATAGAAAGAGAGAGGATGAGTCCTCTTTAGTGGATACGGCATGGCATAAAAAAGAGCGTTATACAACGCTGTTATCGTCCGGTTATGGACAGTTATTTGCCTACTCAAGGAAAAAGCACCATCGTATTATTCCTTATGTGCAGTACATGGTAGCGTATCATATGCGGCTTATGATGATGAAAAGTAAGCAGAGCATTATCGAAGAAATTTTATCGGAAGAAGAGTTGGCGGCACTCAGAGATGATGTGCAGAAGGTATTAAAAAAGATAAAAGTGAAATACATTTTACAGATTCCGACGTCACTTCCGATTATTGAGGGAATGCTCTCAATGCGTGCCGGAAAACAGGTGCGTGCCAAACGTGTCTACAAGGACAATGACTGTGTACTTATGTATAAGGGCGTTGAATTAGCCAGAATGTCCGAGCGATCTGTTAAATTATTCCATATCATAGAAGATGAGGAATCGGAGTTTAACGGCATGTGGAGAGGGCGTTTTTGCACACCGATTTACGCTATGAAAAAGGAAGATTATATCTTTGCCGAGCATAACGGTGTACGGATTAATTCCAAAGAATTTATCTGCCGCAAACAGATTTTTATTCTTGGAAAACGTCTGCGATGCTACTATCATGCAGGGTTTGCCATTGCGATTCCGAAAGAATGGGATCGTGCTGTGTTTGGAATCCATATTGCAGAAGCAGATGCGGATATTTTGATGAATGAGATTGTATTTAACGAAGTAAAGCCGATTTATTTTGAAGGGGAAACAGAAGAACATGATGAATTCGAAATCGACAGAGATGATGAAAAAGACATGTAAAGATCATTTTTTTAAAGCAGGGCAATGGTTTTGGTTTGTGTTTGTGTACGGCATTGCTTTGATTGCCTTTAGCAGTTTGGTACAAAAATCTTTTTTTGCGATGCTTTTACTGCCGATTGTTGTTTATGGAATATATCATTTTTTTATGAGAGAACGAATTGCCCTTAAAGAGATAAATTATCAGATTGTTTTTTATGTCGTAAGCATTGTTTTTGCTGTGTTTATGTTTCTTGTTGCTTATTCCGTGCGTGTGCAGATTTTTTCATGGGATTGGGGAAAAGTAATTCGTTCTGCAAGTGAGTATACATTAACAGATAAGTTGACAGATACTACGTACTTTGCAAGATATCCGAATAATCAGTTTTGGTATTGTATTTTGACATTCTTTTTCAGAATGGTTCATTTTATATGGCCGGAGACGGGAATAAATGAATTTTATTTAGCGTCTATAGCACTTGGATGTGTTATGACAGTGGCATCTATCGTGTTGCTTCATCACATAGCAGTGCTTATTTGGAATGAAAAGAAGGCGTTTTTTGTTGGCTTAATGACATGGTTTTGTATGCCGTTGTGGTTATGGGCTATGTATGCTTATACGGATATAGCAGGAATGCTTTTGCTGGTAGTTATGCTGTATTGCTACACGAAGGCTGTTTTGAGTGAACCCGGCTGGAAAGTTTTTTGCTGGTTGTGCTTATTTGGAGTGGCTGCATCTGCTTTGCATTTTCAGTTAAAGTTACTGTGTTTATTCTCTTTATTGCAGTTTTCGCCTGCTTGTTACTTCAAAAAAAATCATGGAAAAAGATTATTGCCGGTATTGTCATTGTAGCAATTTCGTTTGGAGTCGGTCATGAATTGTGTAATTATGTAAAGTCTTCTGTAATTCCGTTAGAAGAATCGTATTGCGATGCCTATGAATTTCCGCTGACCCATTGGATTATGATGGCTCTTGGATATGGGGGATATCAGCAGGAGGATGTCGATTTTACCATTTCATTTAATTCTTATGAAAAGAAAAAAGAAGCCAATATAAAAGAGATCAAGAAACGATTGAAGGCACGTTCTTTCCATGAAAGTTTTAAATTTTTTGGTTATGATAAACAAGTTAGAACATGGGGAGATGCTACACTTGCCAGCTGCGTATATTTAGCTGAAGGGCCACAGGAGCCTGACAATATATTAAAACAATTTGTGACATTAAAAGGAAGCAAATACTGGATAGCTCTTTTGTATATGACGCTATATTATGGCTTAATACTTGTTGGGATGTTTTTATCGGCACGATTTGCAGTAAAAAGAAAATCTGATGCAAAAGCGGTGGATATGCCGATTTTTGCTTCAAGTATTACGATGCTTGGAATAGCATTGTTTCAGACTATTTGGGAATGTAATTCAAGATATTTAGTCGTATTTATTCCTATTATGATTTTGTTAGCTGCTGATGGTTTCTTTGCATGGAGAGATTATCTTAGAGAGGAGAGGATAAAGTGAAACACTATCATTTTTCAAAATCCGACACATCAATTGCAAAATTAATTGCTATAACTTTGATGCTTTTGCATCATTTATTTGGATTTACGGATCGGATTTTGCCTGAGAATATGTACCAGAGTTTATATATGTTTCGCGGGCAGACCTATAGAAGCAAAGCAATCTGTGCTTCTTTTAAGGTGTGTGTTGCGTTCTTTTTGTTCCTTAGTGGATATGGAACATATCTGAGCCTGCGTAAAAGTAAATCAATTTCGAAAATGATTGCAAATCGTATATTTCGGTTTTTAAAATACATATGGCAGGTTATGATTATTTTTGTTCCAATTGATTTTATATTAGGTGTGACAAAGGTAAATCTTACATCCTCATGGACCATTCAATATGATTTTGAAAGCATTATTCTTAGCATGCTTGGATTTGAAAAGTATAATGGTGAGTGGTGGTTTGTTATGCCATACATATTTTTGCTTATAATGACGCCGCTTATGTTTCGGTTTTTACAGAGAAAAAAAAAAGCTGATTTCTTTACGGATTTTCTCGTTGTTTTGGGGATTGCTTTGTTTTCTTTGTATGGTATCCCTAAGTTGATGAGTTATGATATGTTGATTGATTTTAAAGGGACAGTATGGGGAATTCTGCTTTGCAACGTTGTTTACCTACTTCCAATTTATCTATTTGGTATGATTTTTGCAAAGTACCAGGTATTCTCGTATTATCATCAGATATTACCGAAAGGGATATTAAGTTACCCTGTATTATTATTTGTTGCAGCTGCAGGTTTTTACATGCGTTATAAACTTGGATCTTCTTATGATTTTTTCTTGGTTGGACCTATGATTTATGCGTGTGTTATGCTTATTAAGAAAATTCCGGGAGTTATCTGGGTGTCAAAAAAGGCAGGAAGATATATTACCTTTGTTTGGTTGATTCATAGTTTCTACGTGTTTCAATTTGGACAGAAATTTATATATTCCTTCGGAAATCCGATATTAATTTTTATCGTGCTGGCAGTGGTTTCTTTTGCTTCAGCAGCTGCTGTTTACTGGCTTTTTACCGGATTATCCAAAGGAGTCAAGAAAATTAGATGCTTTCATAATCGGACAGTGTAAGTCTGTTTTCCAAAATTATATCAATGGCCTCACGTACAGGAGCGTCGCCGGACTTTTGAGTCAGAACAAAATCAACATATGGATGCAATGCGGCAGCGCAGTCAGCCGGTGCAAAGGTAATGCCGGCTGTTTGCATTGCAGACAGATCATTCATATCATCACCAATATATACCGTTTGTTCAGGAGTGCAGTCATATTTCGCCATTACATTTTTCAAGATATCAGCTTTATCGCGAACACCCTGATAAAGCACGGTAATCCCTATTTCTTCGCATCGTCTGGTGACAATTTTTGAACGGCGGCCGGTGATGATAATAGGAACAATACCCTTTTTTATTAAGAGTTTAATACCTAATCCATCTTTTGCGTTAAATGCTTTCATTACCTCACCGTCATTACCAATATAAATTTTTCCATCGGTTAATGTTCCGTCGACGTCCATTGCAAACAATTTAATTTTTGAAAAATCTTTTTTCATGTGAGTACCTCCGGTATTAGTAATTATTCATCCATTACCGTTTCAAAGTAAGATGGTGTAATGAATGAGATAGGGCAGTTTGATTTTCTCGTATTTTTATAATCAACAAGCATGCTTTTTATATCTTTATTTGCTTCTTCAGCATTTAATGTATTTCTGGTTTTTTCCATGGCTTTTTCAACGTAATTCGGATTTTCACTATTATGGCTGTAACCATCAAAACCTGCGATGGAAATGCTATTCACATTCATCAGGTCTAACAGACGAAGAAGAAGCACGCCAGAATTATCGAGCTGCTCCCAACCGCATTTTACCAATCGCAGAAAATCGATAATAAAGAGATTATCATCTTTCCTTGTCGTTACATTTGATGTCACAATTTTTTTACACTTATTAAAAGCCGCTTCATTACGCCAATACTGGTACCGGTTTTTGTTGCTGAAATATGCAAAATCAATCGGATAACAATCGGTGAGAAGATTAACGCTAATTACAATAGGATTCTTCTCTTTATAAAAATGCTGAATTTGTCCCTGGCATGTTTTAATCGTGTGACCGGGAAGAAGAACCAAAATATCTTTCCCACTGAGTGCATTTTGAAGTGATGCAATGGCAGAATCATCCTCGCAGTGTGTATTTTGATAATCCAAATAGGTCTTTTCGAGAAGCGAGTAGTCGTACCGTTTTCGCTCCACCGGGTCCAAACGGTTTAGTAAAAAGTTAATATCGCGGCTTGCAATTCCTGCCTTTGCCGAAAGGTAGGAGATGTTGTTTACATGCGCACTGTGCGAACCGGCAAGAAAATATGGGATGGAGTAGCCCCATTCATAACTGTTATGGAAACCGTCGATATAATTGTCTATAAGATCTAAAACAATATCAATATCATAACCACTATTAAACTTACGGTTCATATACTGCATGACAAGTTCTGTATTTGTATTTCCTGCGCCACGTCCCATGCCTGCCATTGTGCTGTCTACAACAATATCGCGGAGTCCCTGGCTCATATCGATAAAATCCTGAGATAGAGCAAAGGACATCTGCAGGTTATTATGTGAGTGGAATCCAATTTTAGCATTTGCCCATAAATTATGATGAACCAGATAAAATACACGCTGTAAATCCTCACGATACAGAGAACCGAAGGTATCGACGATGGAAAAAGCATATGGTTCCAATTCATTTATTTTTTCGATCAAGTCTAAAAGCTCAGCATCTGTATATCCTAATATGTCAACAGGCTGCACATAAAGTTTGTATCCTTTATTGACGATTGCTTTACAAAAATCAATAACTTCAAAACGTTCGCTTTTAAAAAAGCAGGCACGTACACCATCAATTGAAGTGCCGTCATAAGGCTCTAAGTTATCAATATGGTATCGGCTGTAATCGGCAAGGCAGACATAAGATGAATGCCTTTTGTCTGTAGGTAAAAATGAGCGGAGCTGTGCAGCATTATTAAAGATGGTTGTGCCCTCCCGATGTGGTTCGTCTTTCAGAAATCCGCATTCAATAACATCTATGCCGCTTTCTGTTAAACCTTCAATAATTCCTTTTATTGCAGTATTGCCAAATTGACTGTCAATCAGGTATGCACCATCGCGCAGTGTACAATCTAATATATTTACTCGTTTCATAAAAACCTCCCTGTTAAAATTGATACTACCATTCTGATGGAAGAAGCCAATTCTCATATGGTATCATATGTCCAAATGCGACAATGGCCCCTTTCGCTGTTGGATAGTAGCGGTCTACCATACTATTTTTAATTGCAAGAAGTTCCGGGGCAATCTGTTCTCCCGGAATTTTATTGCTTGAATTGTAATAGCGTCCAAAATAATATAGGGTAGCAGATTTATTGGTCATCTTATTATAACATTGTGTTACCATTTGGGAAATCGTTTTGTGTAAATACTTTCCATATTCACCAAAAGGATTATGAGTGGCAATCAAATCCCATTTTTTGTAGGATAAGATAAGATTAATATCTTCCTGCATAGCATTTTTACATGTGGAAAGCATATCGGTTTCATACTTTCCGTTACTAAATGTTTTTCGGACGTCCGGGTAATCCAAAATCAGGTATTTGTCATTTGTTGTACGCATTGTTTGCTCAAAGGCTGTTCTTCGTTTTGGATTCCAGCCATGCGTCATGCAGACAACGAGATATTCACCTTCTATAAGATGTCCGCCGCCCCAAAGTGTCTCATCATCCGGATGTGCGGTAATCATCACTTTTTTTATGGCAGTTAAGTCAAGGTTATCTAACATTTGTTTCGTAATGTAGCCTTTTGTACGAGTGATTTTAAGATTCCAGCTGCATGTAAGAGCTGGATTTGTCTTATATACTGCAGTAATAGTAACAGTTTCAATTGGACGAAGGGCAGTTACTGTACCATTTTCATCAACGGTTGCAGCGGTTTTGTTGCTGGATGTCCATTTGATTCGATGATCCGTTGCGTTGGCCGGACCTGTGACTAACTGCATTTTATGTGATGTTCCGGATTCTAACGAAACAGGATTGTTCTTTGCAAATTCTATTGAGGTATATGGTATATCCTCAATAGTAATATGATGTTTTGCCTTTTTTTTTTGCTTTCTTTCTCGCGAACTGTTATAGTAACCTTTCCTGCATGGTGGGATGTGACAACACCATCCTCATTGACTGTGGCAATACTTGGATTGCTTGACGAAAAAACAAGGGTATCATCCGTTGTGTTTTTTGGAGAAAGAGTAGTTGTCAGTGCTATTTGTTCACCAACAAGTGCGGTATTTTTTCCGGAAAGTGTGATTTTTTTATCTTGATGCGTTTTTTACTTTTAATTTAAATGAAGTGTGCTTTTCTGTTCCTTTTACCGAAGCGGTTATGGTTGTAGAACCTTTTTTTTTGGCTTTTACAATGCCTTTTTTTGAAACAGACGCAACTTTTTTATTTGAGGAGGTGAAAATTACTTTCTTAAAACGCGCATTATGGGGTTTTACCAATGTTTTCAATTCCAGTCTATCACCGGTTGCCATGGCTTCTTTTGGTTTGTTTGTTATTTTGATTGATTTGGTACGAAAATAGGAAACGACACGTACAGAAGCTGTAATATCGTTTGGTTTACCGGGAATTTTGAGAGAAATTGTAACGGTCCCCTTTTTCTTTCCGGTGACGGTTCCATGTTTGTTTACGGAAGCAATGCTGGAATCACTGCTTTTCCATATCCAAGCGGCTTTGTTTTGCGTTGAAAGTGTTGAATCTTTCACTTGCATTGTAGTTTTTTTCCCGATTTGTACGGATTTATCAGGCATATTCTGAGTGCCTGTACTTTGATATAAGTACTCTTTGCATGTTAAAAAAAAATGCAGAGACACCCAAGAAAAATAAGGCTTTTTTTGTTATAGTCATAATAATAGCATCTCCTTTTGTTAAAAATTCTTTGGTTTATAAAATAAAAAAAGATATGTGAAGAAAATATGTCAAATGGACACATTGTTTTTTCTTATTATGTTTTCAACCAAGGCAACGTGTTCCGGTAAGTCCACGCCAATGGAGGTATAGGTTGTTTCTTTTAAACGCATGTGATACCCTTTTTGCAAGGCGCGCAGTGGTTCAATACCTTCGCCTTTTTCCAATTCTGTCTGCTCCATATTTGCAAATTTCAACAAAAAATCTTTTTTATAAGCATAGATTCCGACATGGCGAAAAACTCGTGCTAACTGACCGTCTTTTATATTGGACGGAATAACAGAGCGGGAGAAATACATTGCATCTCCCGTGTCGTTTGTTACTACCTTTACTGTGCTTGTGGCACGGATTTCATCAGGATCTGTGATTTCCTTTTTTAAACTGCCAAAATAAACCGATTCATCTTCCGTAAAAATGGAAATCACTTCTCGGATCATTTCCGGGTTAATGACAGGTTCATCGCCCTGAATGTTAATATACAAATCACCATCCGTGTGTTCGGCAACCTCTGCTACGCGGTCGGAGCCTGTCTGATGGGTATCTTTTGTCATTTTTACATTCATGTTGTATTTTTCGCACGCGGCACGGATTCTTTCATCATCTGTGGCAACGTAAATTTCGTTAAGTTCCTTGACTTTCATAGCCTGATGATAGACCCAGTATATCATTGGTTTTCCGCAGATTTCAACCAATGGTTTTCCCGGAAAACGGCTGGATTTATAACGTGCCGGAATAACACCGATTATCTTCATTTTGATTCCTCCATTTTTTTACTCAAAACATCTTCAAGTTTTACGCGTGGAAAGATTTCAAGATTTCCACCGCGAGTTGCATTATAGATATGAATATTATGTTTCTTTGCATACGAATCAAGAAGTGCATATACTTCCATGGAGCGGTCTATGATGTGCTCCCCAATTTGTTTGGTTGTTAAAGTATTTGCATGCATTCTTGTCTTGATTCGGTTAATATCGGTTTCTGCAACTTCTTTTGTTGTGTAATTATCTGTAAAATGTCCACCTTTATCATGAGGGTTTGTACAATCCACGCCGAGCAGATAAATTTCTTTAAAGCCCATATGAAACGCCATTTCGGCAGCTAGAGAAAGTACGGTTGCCTTAATCATGCAGTATGCCTGAATGTTTCCGCGGACTTTGTAGCGTTCGGTTGGAATGGTATGGACGTAAGTGGTATCGACCGGTTTTTTGCGCATGCGGCGATAGGTGCGCTCTGTTGTAAACAGAGGAGCCTTTACCATTTTGGAAAGTTCGATGCCAAGCTTGGATGCGTAAATTGTGTCAGATACACAGTGAAATGACGGACGCCAGTCGGTTTTGTCAAAAATTTTGTATACCATGTTTGTACCGAAGGTGTATTCATCTTTCAATAAATGTAAATCTTCACCGGTCAGACTGGGACCGTTTCCAATGAGAAAACACCGTTCTCCTTTGTGACTGTCCTTCAAACGCTCGAGGCGTAAACTATTATTGTTATGGAACATTCCGTGAGAGCGGAAAAATCCGAGAACATTATAACGCAGTAACAGCCATAAAATGCGCATTCGGTTGAGCGTTTTTTTAGTATAGCGTACAAAACGTTCGTAGAGGGTTCTCTTATGAGGCAGTGCCCTAAGACACATATCAATCACTCGTTTGCCGGAATTCCCATCTTCATATGGATTAAATTTTTGGTTAAATTCCAATTGCTTGTCTCGATAAGGAAATTCGCATTCCTGACGGTGGATGGCATCAACCAGTTCCTGTTCCGTTTTTGTGATTGGTCCCGGTAATTCTTCCGGCGACAGGTAAAGACCACGCACATCTTGTTCGTAGGAATCTGCGTCGTACATATGAAAAACCATCGGACGCATTAAATTTGCATAGTCAAACATGGTGGAAGAGTAGTCCGTAATCATTAAATCACTGACTAAATACAAATCATTGACCGACTCTACGTCACTTACGTCATATATGACAGGGTTATCTTTTATTTTTGCCGCTCCAATTTGGTGATGGGCGCGAAATAAAAGAATATAATCGCTGCCGAGCATGTCCATCAGTACATTGACATCAAAACCATCCGGCAAGGAAAATGCCCCATTTTCATCCAGTGATGAGTCACGCCAGGTTGGTGTATAGAGAAGAACCTTTTTCCCTTCCGGAATATGTAATGCTTCCTTTTTCTTTTGGATTTCCTCACTTGTATAATGAAAAAAGTTTATCATTGCGAGGATATCCACTTGCGACAAATTTTACAGAAGGATCTCCGATTGCAAAAGCAGAAGCTATTTTTTCATTATAATACGGAGACGGAGATGGAAAAAAGGTTACTTTTTTCCCTTTTGCCCGGTATCGTCTGTGCATATGAGAACGTGTCTGACGAGGATCGGAATCTGCTTCGATATCACAGCCGAGTCTCTTTAATGGTGTACCATGCCAAGTCTCGATATAGATTTGGGTTTTTCGTGGTTTTAGATAATCAGCAACTGTGATATTGTTAATCCAGTAACGAGCACTGGCATAATATCTGCGGTAGGCAGAAGTTCCCTTCTTCACCAGTATGGTATGATGGTTTTCCAGTAAATCAAAATGCGCTGCAGGGTCAGTGAATGCCCACACAAAATAAAACGAGCGGAATTTTTCATCCTTTTGCAGCTCGTCATATATGGCACGCACGCTGTCAGTGGCTTTTTTTCCGCCATAGGATTCAAAGACAATATAGTTGTCAGAGACTGTCGAGTGCAGTTTTGTAATATCGTATTTTATCCGATTTTTATAGTAGGACAAATTTTGTCTTAGCATGTAACGAGACTGCTTGTTCATGGTTGTATGTTCCTTTCCCCAAGTGTTAATAGATACCTCATATACTATAACGATTTATAGGTAAAAAGTCAAATGTTTTGCAAATATATGAGAACTGTGGTATAATGCCCATAATAATGTGATAATATAGGAGGACAGGTATGTCAAAGGGTAAAATAATTTATATGGTTGTACCTTGTTATAATGAAGAAGAGGTGCTTGATGAGACGACAAAACAGTTAAGTGATAAATTGCAAAAATTGATAGATGCAGGTGAGATTAGTGAAAAAAGCCGGATTCTTTATGTGAATGATGGTTCAAAAGATCAGACATGGCCGATTATCTGCCGTCTGCATGAAGAATATACACTTGTCAGTGGATTGAATCTTTCCAGAAACCGCGGACATCAGAACGCTGTGCTTGCCGGTCTTATGTATGCGAAGGATCATTGTGATGCAGCGATTTCAATGGATGCTGACTTACAGGATGATATTCATGCTATTGATGAGATGGTAGATAAATTTAATCATGGAATTGATGTTGTTTACGGTGTGCGCAGCAGCCGAAAAAAAGACACGTTTTTTAAGAAATTTACGGCAGAAGGATTTTATAAAATCATGAAATGGATGGGGGTTGACATTGTCTTTAATCATGCAGATTTCCGCTTGATGAGTAAGCGTGTTTTAATGCAGATGGAAAATTACAAGGAAGTCAATCTCTTTTTACGCGGAATTGTACCGTTAATCGGATATCCGGCAGACAACGTATACTATGAAAGACAGGAGCGCTTTGCAGGAGAGAGCAAATATCCGCTGAAGAAAATGTTGTCGTTTGCATTTGACGGCATCACTTCATTTAGTGTCAAACCAATCCGCTTTATATTGAGCCTTGGTCTTGTCATCTTCTTGGCAAGCCTTGGAATCCTGATCTATTCGATTGTGCGCCATGCAATGGGTGCAACGGTACTTGGCTGGAGCAGTCTTATGGTTTCTATCTGGGCGCTTGGCGGTTTGCAGCTTCTTGCGATAGGAATTGTCGGTGAATATATTGGAAAGATGTATCTAGAGACGAAAGGCCGTCCGAGATTTGCTATACAGGATATTCTAAATGATGTAGACCGGGCCGAGTAAGAGTTCAGAGATTTTGTTTTGACGGGGAAAGGAATACAAAAAGAAAGTGATAGTGGAAAAAATACAAAATTTTTTGTGTGTGGCAGCGAAAAAGATATTTCTTTGCGTACACATTTTTATTGTGGTTATGATTCTGCTTGAGTTCGGAAGACTTGCAGGTGATGTGTTTCCGTTACATTATCAATTGTTGAATGCTTTGCTGGCATTGATTGGGTTGACAGCAATTTTCCTCCTTTTTTTTATATGCTGCACGAGAAAATTAGCAGGTTGTGTTTGCAAAAAAAACAGAGTTGTTATGTTTTGCATATTTTATGCGGTAATTATATTTGTGATGCAGATGTATCTGTGTAAATGTATCTATTTTTATACGACGTGGGATGTCGGTATACTGCAGTCAGCAGCAGATGTTGTGACACATGGTGGAACAATTCAGGATTGGATCAGCCAAAGAGGAGATTCGTTTTCTCAGAATTATTTTAATGCTTACCCGAATAATATTTTTTTGACGATTATTTTTGCCGGAATAAAATATCTGTCATCTTTATTTGGATGTGTAGATAATTATTTTCCTACGATTGTTGCAGGGGTGATTTCCACAGATGCTGCCATTGTGTTTACTGTGATGACTGTTTGGAAATTAACGCAAAGTCGAAAAGTGACTTTCCTGTCTATAATCATTTGCACAGTTTTTTTGGGATTTAACCCATGGATTATAATCCCTTATTCAGATACATACGTACTTCCTTTTTTGAGTGCGATTTTGTATTTTTATTGTTCCATGAAAGATGAGAAAAAGGGTTATGCATCATGGATAGGAATTGTGATAGCGGCTTCGCTGGGGATAAAAATCAAGCCGACGGTGGTGATTGCTTTGTTTGCAATTGTTCTGGCAGAAATAATTTTTTTGCGCAAGTGCCAAATTAAGGAAGTTGCCGCAAAATGTTTAATTGCTGCAGGAGGAACCATAATCGTTTTGGGCCTGATAAATAGTTTGAGTGATGCTGTGTATGACCAGCGGAATGCAGATGCACAAATGACATGGCAGCATTATCTGATGATGGGGGCAAATGAGGAAACATATGGCTCTTATTTTGGCGTTGACAGGGAGCGTTCATGGGGGACATCCGATCCGGAGAAGAGAAAGGAAATGCAAATTGAGGTGTGGAAACAACGTATAAGTGAGAAAGGCATTTGGGGCACAATAAAGTTTTATATGCAGAAATTGATAATTGCAAATGATGATGGCTCGTTTGCATGGGGCTGGGAAGGAAATTTCTTTGGTGAATATCGTGGACTGCACAGTGAATTTGCACAAAAATTACAATCTTTTTATTATGCACAGGATAATAAGATGATTTATAATATTTTGCAGAGTATATGGGTTTCTATACAGATTTTGGTTTGTTTCTTTGCAATATTTTTTGATAATAGGAATAAAAGAGCACTTTTCATTGCGATGACATTGACTGGGATTAATTTGTTCCTTATGATATTTGAAGTGCGTGCCAGATATTTGTTTATGTTTGTTCCGTTTTATATTACAGCGGCTATGCTTGGCCTTTTCTATATGCAGGAAAAAGTCAAGATCATAAAAGATAGAAAATGTCATTTGCAATAGATAGAAGAGAAGGATTAATAAATCAGTGAGAAACTTTATTCGCAAAGCGAATCCATTGTTTCGAGTTGATTTACTAATCCTTCTTTTTTTTATTTTTTGAACACCCATTCTCTTTGAATCTGGAAACTGATTGCAAAAAGCAGGGTGTCAATAACACATTTGCGAAGTGTCGAATAAGTAATAAATGTCAGCAGATGATTGACTAAAACAGCAGACAACAAAAGCTGAACAATTGCCAATGTGTAATATCTTACGAAAAGAAATGGCGAGCTTGAGTCATTTTTAAATACCTGATTTTTGTTCACAAAAAAGTTAAATAGCGAACTGGCAAAACGTGAAATCACAGTCCGCATTAATATAAGCACGGACAAATCGAAAAACGGAAGCATCCACTTGTCGGAGATGATCGGGCGAAGCAGATAGCCAAGCAGCCAGTACAAAGCAATGTCGATAATAAAACTGGATAAAGAACTTAGCATAAACTTCAAAAACACTTTGTAAATCCGAATCGAATCAATGAACGGATTAAAATGCGAGCTTTCATTATTTGCCAGATAAATTGTCTGAATCGGAAATTCTTCAATTGGAATCTGGTATTCCTTCGCAGCAATCAGCATATTCATTTCATATTCGAACCGTTCTCCTTTTACATTTGCAAAATGCTCTCTTATGAGAGGGGTTGGAAGTCCTCTGAGTCCGGTCTGCGTGTCAGAAACATGTATGCCGCATAAAAGCCGGATCATCTGCCGAGTCAACTTGTTTCCAAAACGGCTTCTCAGAGGAATTTCTTTGTCGTCAAACTGACGGCAGCCAAGAATCAAAGAATCCGGATGCTCATAGGTTAGTTTTGCACAAGTGTTAATGTCCGGAAGTACATGCTGACCGTCACAGTCCACGGTTACAGCACCTTTGATATCCGGGCGCTGCTCTAAAATATAGTTAAACGCAGACTTTAGTGCAATTCCTTTTCCGAAATTTACGACGTGGCGGATTATTTTGCAGTGGCAAGTCTCTTTGCATGTTTTAAAATACTTTCGATTGGCAATAAGACTTCCATCATCGACCAAAATGATATTGGAAAAGCCATCGTCGTGCAATTGTCCAACGAGTGATACCATGCGCTCATCCGGGTCCAGTGCCGGAATGATGATGGCAATACTTTCTTTATAATTACCCAAAACATTTCCCCCTGTAATTCTGAAATCGAAATAATACTGTAAGTATAAGCCTATATCGTTTCAGAATCAAGCATTCGTGATTGACATTCTTTTTTTACATTAGCTTTTTGCTGCGTTTGCCGCATTTCGTTTGGCACGGTAACGCTCCGTTCCATCGAGAATTTTTTTACGGATACGAAGATTTTCCGGTGTAACTTCGAGTAATTCGTCAGTGTCAATGTAATCCAGTGCCTGCTCTAAACTTAATTCTTTCGGCGGTGTAAGACGCAGTGCTTCATCCGCACCGGAAGAACGGGTATTCGTCAGGTTTTTCTTTTTACATACATTGACCTCAATGTCATCGCTTTTTGCGTGTTCGCCGACAATCATGCCGCCGTAAACCTTTTCACCGGGACCAACAAACAAAGTGCCTCGCTCCTGTGCATTAAAAAGACCGTAGGTAATTGTTTCGCCGGATTCAAAAGCAATGAGAGAGCCTTGTTTACGATAAGGGATTTCTCCTTTAAATGGACCATAGCCTTCAAATTCTGTATTAATAACACCGTTTCCTTTGGTGTCTGTCATAAATTCGCCGCGGTATCCAATCAGTCCACGGGCTGGAATGATAAATTCCAGACGTGTCGTGCCTGCATTTAATGGGGTCATTGCCTGTAATTCCCCTTTACGCTGGCTGAGGCGGTCAATGACATTTCCGGTAAATTCATCCGGCACATCGACATAAGCACGTTCCATCGGTTCTAATTTTTTGCCATTTTCATCTTCTTTATAAAGAACCTCCGCTTTGCTGACCGCAAATTCATATCCCTCACGGCGCATATTTTCAATTAAAACGGATAAATGCAGTTCCCCGCGGCCGGACACTTTATAAGCTTCGGTTGTGTCGGTATCTTCCACACGGAGGGATACGTCGGTATTTAACATGCGGTATAAACGGTCACGCAAATGGCGGCTTGTCACATATTTTCCTTCCTGACCGGCAAGCGGACTGTCATTTACCATAAAATGCATGGCAATCGTTGGCTCCGAAATTTTCTGGAACGGAATTGCCTGTGGATTTTCCGGACTACACAGAGTATCTCCAATGTGAATGTCGGCAATACCTGAAATGGCTACAATTGAGCCAATCGTTGCTTCTTCGACTTCCACACGGTTGAGTCCTTCAAATTCATACAATTTGGAAATTTTAACTTTTTCATTTTTATCCGGGTCATGATGGTTGACAATAACGGCATCCTGATTGACGCGGATGGTTCCGTTATCGACTTTTCCGATGCCGATTCGGCCAACGTATTCATTGTAATCAATGGTGCTGATTAAGACCTGTGTGTCGGCGTCCGGGTCGCCTTCCGGTGCCGGAATATAATTTAAAATCGCATCAAAGAGCGGCTTCATGTCGGTGCCTTTCTCATTGACATCGCAGGATGCTACACCTTCTTTTGCCGAGGCAAAGATAAATGGGCAGTCTAACTGGGATTCATCGGCATCCAAATCGATAAACAGCTCTAAAATTTCATCGACAACTTCTTCCGGACGAGCTTCCGGACGGTCGATTTTGTTGACACAGACAACAACCGGCAAAGACAGCTCCAGTGCTTTCTTTAACACAAATTTTGTCTGAGGCATTGCACCCTCAAAAGCGTCAACGACTAAGATGACACCATTTACCATTTTAAGAACGCGTTCTACTTCACCACCGAAATCGGCATGTCCCGGTGTGTCGATGATATTAATTTTCACACCTTCATAGGTAATGGCTGTATTTTTTGATAAAATAGTAATGCCTCGTTCACGCTCAATATCATTTGAGTCCATGACACGTTCGGCAACTTCCTGATTGGCGCGGAATACACCGCTTTGTTTCAATAATTCATCCACTAAGGTTGTCTTGCCATGATCGACGTGTGCGATGATGGCGATGTTTCTGATATCGTCTCTTGTTGTTTTCATAGAAACCTCCATTCATTCATGCAAAAACCACAAAATCGTATTATAGCACGATTTTTTTTGTGTGGCAAGTTCGGGCGTAAAACGCTTAACAAAATGCTAGGTTTTTTTGTTTTTTTATGGTAAAATAGAATTCATATAAAAAAGGAGGTGCTCTTGTGGGGCTGAAAAGGAAGAAGCGGTTACTGGGAATTTTGATTTTTTCTCTTGTTATTGGCATGATGGGAAGTGCCGGTGGAGAAGCTGAGGCTAAGAAAAAGATTATTCTAAATAAGAAAAAAGCCGTGATTTATGTTGGCGGTCAACTTCGCCTAAAAGTAAAGGGAACAAAGAAAAAGGTGAAGTGGTCTTCAAAGGAGAAAAAGATTGCGACAGTTTCAAAAAAGGAGTTGTTAAGGGAAAACGTGCCGGTAAGACAAAGATTACGGCAAAAGTAAAAGGAAAGAAACTTGTCTGCAGACTGACTGTGAAGGCGAAGAAAAAAAGAGTTATTACTACGGCAGAGGCAACACCACAGGGAGAAAAGAAACCTGCACCACAGGTGACGCAGACGCCGGGAGGAACCGATAAGCCTTCTGCTTCCCCTGCGATAGAGCCGGTAGTGACGCCAACCGCTGTGCCAACGCCAACACCGGTTGATACTTCAAAACCGGAACCGGTATTTTCAAAAGAAAGCGGAAGTTATGATAAATCATTTGAACTATCTTTGCATGCGCCAAAGGGAAGCAAAATCTATTATACGACAGATGGCAGTGAGCCGGATGTCAGTAGTGTGGGCGGCAGTGTAAAAGATACCATACCGGCAAAACTTCCGACCAATGAGTATAAGCAGGCAATTACAGTGAAAAATCGGGATAATGATGAAAACAGGCTTTGCTCGAAAGTCAATATTCCATATATGTATGACCCAACAGATTATTATAATAATGGGCCATTTTATCCGGAAGTCAGTGCAGTTCCGAAAGCAACCATCATTCGCGCAATGGCAGTGGACGAAAAGGGTAATACGAGTAAGACGGTGACAAAAACTTATTTTGTAGATAAGAATTTGGCAGAGGTTTATAAGAATGCTTCTGTGATTTCCGTTGTCACGGATCCGGATAATCTTCTTAGTAAAGAAAGAGGAATCTACCGTTATGGCAACTGGGAAAACAGTGGTGCTGAATGGGAGAGACCGGCGGCAGTGACGTATTTTGAGGAAGATGGCACGATACCGTTTGAGACGACGATGGGGATGCGGATTCATGGCAATTATACACGCCGCTGGGGGCAGAAGAGTCTGCGGTTTTATTTCCGTGAAGAATTAGGACTGAAAAATCTCAAAGGCTATCAGTTGATTCCGGGAGCTGTCAATGCGGACGGAAAGCCGACGAAAAAGTATAAACGTTTTATCTTGAGAAATGGCGGTAACGAATATGCCTACAGTAAAATGCAGGATGTCTTTATCCAGAGTCTTGTGAGTGACCGTGCATTTACGACGCAGAGTTCACGCCCATGCGTTTTATTCTTAAACGGTGAGTACTGGGGACTTTATAATCTGATGGAACGCTATTCCGATAATTATTTGGAGGAAGAGTTTGGCGTTGATAAAGATAATGTGGTTGTGATAAAAAATGATGAACTTGATGAGGGAAAAGAAGAAGATTTCGCTCTCTATGAACAACTGCAGGCAATGGCAGACCTTGACATGTCTTTGACCGATAATTATGAGAAATTTAAGAAAATGGTGGATATACAGAGTTATCTTGACTATTATGCGACTGAGATTTATATTGGTAACAAGGACTGGCCGGATAATAATGTGCAGTTATGGCGGACCAGAGAGGATGACGGCAGTGATTATGGCGATACGAAGTGGCGTTATATGCTCTACGACACCGAATACTCGATGAATTTGTGGGGACAGGATAATAACGGAAATACGAATCGTCTGCAGGAAGCAAGAAATAAGGATGCATTATTTGATGCACTCTGTAAAAATGACTCCTTTAAACAGTCACTTGCCGATACGCTGATGGATTTGGCAGATAAAAACTTTAAGTCAGCCGATGCTGCAAAGAAATTAGATGCCATGGCAGCCGTCTACCGCCCGTTGATGGAGCAGTATAAAAAGCGTTTTGGCAACGGTGATGTGGACAGCCGGGTAAGGGATATGAAGAGTTTTATGGCAAATCGAAAAAGCCAGATAAAAAAGCATATTCAGGAATCCCTTTCAATTACAGTAAAATAATAAAAAGAATGGAGAACAAGGATGGAACCGGAAATTACAGATATTTTTGACCGTATTATGAATTGGAAGTTGCTTCGATTTATGTGGCCTTTTTATAAAAAAAATAAGGACAAGCTTTTATATTTGTTTTTTGGAGGATGTACAACACTTGTTAATCTTGTGATTACATATGGATTGTGGTATGGCCTGAAGTGGGAACAGTGGTATGCCGGGAAATTTGCACTGGGCACGTTCCTTGGAAATTTAATTGAATTGTGTCTGCTATTTTGTTTGCCTACGTGACAAATAAAAAGTTTGTATTTGCGTCGAAAACAACAGGAATGAAAGAACTTTTGGTTGAATTTATTAAGTTTGTTGGCGGTCGTGTGTCCACTTTGATTATTGAACTGGGTGGTGTTCAACTTGCTGTAATATTGTTCCCTGATTCTAATACACTTTTGTTTGTGGCGAAACTTTTGACTCAGGTTTTAGTTATTATAATTAATTATTTTATTAGCAAATTATTTGTGTTTAAGGGAACAAAAGAGGCATCTTTTGACAATCAAGACTAAATTTTGATTTGAATTTGTCCGATATACAGATTACGGATGCGAATGTTTATTTTAGAATCAGATTTTAGATAGATGATATAGAAAGGTATGGTTATGGATATGAGACGAGTAAAAAAAAGAATTGGTATATCAGCAGCGGCTGTTTTTGTGACGGTGGTTATTTTTGCCGTCTTTTTATACAGCAAGCAGTATAGCCATGCAGCAGATGAAATATTTATTACCTATAATGACCAGCAGTTAAACCCTGAGGAAACACTGCAGATGACTTCACGAAGTATTCCGCTTGTGTTAAAAACAACAGGAACCGCCTATGATGAGGATAAGTATATTGTTGAGTGGTCTTTTTCAGATAGTGCGGCAACTAGATTTGCAACACTTGAACAAAGTTCTACTAATAAGATGGTAGCGACAGTACGAGCAGTTTCGCCCGGACTTGTAACGGTTATTGCAACGGTGAAAGACAGCATGAATGGTAATGCAGTTCTTGGAAGTGCTACGTGTAACATTAATGTTATGTTTGCTATTGATACATCGAAAGATGCAAATTTATACCGTTTTGTGAATGAATCAGATACAGAGCGTTCTCTTGTTATGTATGCGGATGACAGCCCGGTTCAGTTAGGCTTAAGTTTTGGCGATGCGAAGGATGCTCAGTGGATTAGTTCGAATGATGAAGTGGTTAAGGTAGAAAAGAACACCGGTATTGTGACTCCGGTTGGTGCCGGACGAACACAGATTACAGCCAGCTATACGCCGAAAGGTGAAAGTGATACCTATACGGCACTATTGAATGTGTATGTAAAACCTAAAATTTCGCTTACTAAAGGCAGTGGGTATACAAATTCATTGGTTAATCAGAAGATTTCTTCCGGAACGAATATTTACACGGATACAGTATTTACCAGTAACACACAGGCAATACGAAACAAGATTATCTGGGTGGTGAAGAAAGATGATGGTAAAGGTAATCCTCAGGTATTGGCAGACTCACTTGGACGAGAATCGGATGTTATTCAGGTTACTCCTTCCGGTATGTATGAAAACGAGTTGAAGATTCAAGGAACGGCAGGGAAGTATGTAATTGAATTTTATACAAATGGAACCTACTTGAGTGAGAGCAATCATACGGATGCATATGATCCAACGGTTATTACGTTTACACTTACCGCCGGAATTGGTGACAAAGAAGAAACATTAGGACCGGGAGATTCCATAAACCTGGCAGATGCTTTTGGCATGACGCGAGAGGATTTTGTTAAGTATTTTGTATCCAATAACTGGACGAAAGATGGTGGCTCAATTTATAATTATGCAACTTACGATAGTGCAACAAGCGAGCTTCAGGTAAAAACTACAGTTTCCGAAGGTGTATTAATTGATTCTGTAAATGTGAAACCGGCGTATAAAAAGCAAGTGGCAGAGCTGCTTGGGCTGGACGGCGAGGATAAAGATGTTCTTGCCAATATGCCAATGACATTTAAGGTAACAATCACATTACAGGATCGCATGCATTTAAATCGTACGGAACTTACACTTTCCGAAAAAGAAGAATTTTTGCTGGTTGCTACATATAATGGTGCTTATGATGGAACTGTAAAATTTGAAAGTACGGATCCGTCTTGTGTTAAAGTTGATGATAATGGTTTAGTGACGGCAGTAAAGAATACAAAAGGCGATGTTAAGATAATAGCATCTTTGACAAACTCAGTTGGTAAGACTATTCGCGCAGAGTGTCTTGTTGTGGTACAGGCTGCATTGAAATCATTTACACTTGAACCAAATGTGACGGAAATGACAATGAATGTAGGAGATGTACAGACAATTAAGGCGATTATCAACCAGTCAATTAAGAATCCGCCGTTGTCATGGACCTGTTCTACTGTAAATTCGAAGATTTTTACGGTGATGCCGTCAGATGATAGAAAGAGTGCGGTTATTACAGCAGTGGGAACGGGTGTGGCAGATTTAGAAGTCACAAACACTGTGAATCCAAGTGATAAGAAGACGATCCGTATTACAGTCCGATCAGCAATACAGGCAATTTCCCTGAAACAGACAGAATTGACTGTGCCACGTTATAAAGATGGCTATAATATGGGGAAAAACGATGTGTCATACACGCCGGCAAATGCAACGGATACAGAACTTGTATGGACTAGTTCGGACCCGGGAATTGCTACCGTGGATGATGATGGATATATTACTTTCGTAAATGCCGGGGTGACGTTGATTACCGTCAGACCGGTAAATAATCCAAATGGTGTTATGGCTTCCTGCTTGTTAACGATATTAGGTTCAGCAGATAAGGTTATTTTAAGCGAGAATGAACTTACAATGAATGTAGGGGATACAAAAGATGTGAAACTTGATTTTGAGCCTATTAATACGACAGCAGAGTTAACATGGACGCCAACGGGTGAGTATAAAGATTGTGTTACGATGCTTCCCTATGATGAAGAACGAAGAATTGCTTCGTTCCAAGCAAAATCACCGGGAGTAGTCTATTTTAACATTACATCTCCGCAGACCGGAACGGAAGTGTTAAAGATTACAGTGAAACAGCCTTCGACAGCATTGAGTGTGACACCAAAGGAGTTAACGGTAAGAACGGGTGACAGTGCTGATTTAAAGGCAGTATTTACACCGGCAAATTCGACAGACACTATTATATGGAAAAGTTACAATAATAGTGTGGCAACGGTAGATGTGAATGGACGTGTTACAGGAGCAAAGGCAGGAACAACATTTATTGAGGCCAGAGCCTACAATGGAAAAACAGCAGGACCAATGACTGTTATTATGGTTACTGTGCAGGATGGTGTGAAAGGAGTTTCCTTAGACTCATCAGAAAAGACGGTTCGTGTGGACAGTTCCGTTACACTGATACCTATTTTTAATCCGGCAACTGCTTTTAATAAGGCGATGACGTGGAAGGCTTCAAATAGTAATGTTAAAATTGAGGCGGTTGGTATTTCCAATCTGAAAGTAACCGGTGTAAAAGCCGGTACGGCGATGGTAACCGGTACGACGACAGATGGTGGATTTTCTGTATCCTGTTTGATTACGATTCTGCCAAAATGGAAAGAAAATGATACGAAGGTGACGGTATCGCCGAAAACCAAATATTTGGCTAAAGGCAAGTCATTCTATGTGACAGCCACAGTTACCGGCTCAAGTAATAAAAAGGTAAAATGGACGAGCAGCAAAAAATCAGTTGCAACCGTGACTTCCGGCGGTAAGGTAAAGGCAAAGAAATTAGGAACGACTTATATCAAAGCGACAGCGAAGGATGGTTCCGGTGCGTACGCCAGATGTAAAGTGCGTGTTGTTCGTAAAGTGAAAAAAATTAAACTGAACCGCTATTCGGGCAGACTGCTTGTTGGAAGTACGTTGAAACTGAAAGCAACTGTTCTTCCGAAAAATGCGACGATTAAGTCCGTGAAGTGGACGACGAATAAAAAATCGATTGCAACAGTCAGCAGTACCGGACGAGTATTGGGAACCGGCGAGGGTATTGTAAAGATTAAAGCTTCGGCAAAAGATGGTTCCGGTAAGTCAGCAACTTGCATACTTCATGTTGTTGAGCCGATTGAGGCAACGGGAATTACTGTGGCAAACAGCCAGATTACCGTGGCGAAAGGAAAGATTGCCCAGTCCGGCATTACCTTAAATCCGGTCAATTCGACGACGAAGATTAAATATCACTCCGATAATCCGAGAGTGGCAACCGTAAATAAATATGGTAAGATTAAGACCAAACGTGCCGGAGAGGCTACGATTTACGGAACGACTTCGACCGGACTGTATGGTTATTGTGATGTATTGGTTGTAGATTTAAACCGCAAGGCAGTAACTCTTCGTCCATACGATACCGAACAGCTTCATGTAAATGAGATTAGTACCGGTGTAACATGGTATTCAAGAGATATTAACATTGCAACCGTATCATCGACCGGACTTGTTACCGGACGTAAGAGAGGTATAACAACGATTTATGCGGTTGTCAACGGTGTAAAACTCGGATGCCGCGTGAACGTTACAAAATTAAAGTAGTGGAATGGGAGGAGACTATTGTTAGTAAATTTACATGTAAAAAACTTTGCGATAATAGACGAGATTGATGTTGATTTTTCTTCCGGGTTAAATATTCTTACCGGAGAGACGGGAGCCGGCAAATCGATTTTGATTGGCTCTATCGGCATCGCGCTCGGCGCAAGGGTTTCGCAGGAAATTATAGGAAAGCATGGCGACTCTGCGATGGTGGAGATTGTTTTCCAGATTGAAGATGAAGAGACAAAAGAGAAATTATCAAGATTAGGTGTAGACCCGGACGAAGGACAGATTGTCATTTCCCGCCGTATTACGGGAAGCCGGAGTGTAAACCGAATTAATGGTGAAAATGTATCGGTCAGTGTGATTCGCCAGGTGGCTGCCCTCTGCATTGACATTCATGGACAGCATGAAAACCAGTCATTATTGCAGAAGGATAAACATTTAGCAATTGTAGATGAGTTTGCCACCAAACAGTGTGTCGCTCTGAAACAAGAGATTGCTGCTTTATACCGTGAATATACAGCGCTGAAAAAACAGTGGCAGGATGAAGATGTGTCAGATGAGGAGCGTGCGAGAGAACTTAGTTTTCTGGAATACGAAAAACAGGAAATTGAGCAGGCATCTTTACAAGCCGGTGAAATCGAAGAAGTGGAAGAAGCATACCGCAGAGCATCCGGCGCTGAGACAATTGTGGAATCGCTTGGTCTGGTACACCGTTTGACAAGTGATACGGCCGCGGGAGCTGTGAGCCATGCGTTGCAGAGTATGCAGCGGATTACAGGCTTTGGTGATGAAATTCGGAACTTGCAGGAAGAACTTTTGCAGATTGAAGGACTTTTAGATGATTTTAATCATGAAACAGCGGATTATATGCAGGACTTTTCTTTCGATGCCAATGAGTTTTCGGATTTAGAGAAAAGACTCGATACGATTCACAATTTGCAGGCGAAATACGGAAGTACCTATGAAGAAATACTTTCGCATTTGGAAGAAGTAGAGGATAAACTGCAAAAACTTGCAGATTTTGAACAGTATAAGGAGAAACTTCTTGCTAAAATAAAGGAATATGAGTCGGATTTGACAAAGAAATGTGAGCAGTTATCAAAAGAAAGGAAAGAAACCGCTTCCATTCTTCAGGAAAAGATTAAAGCTGCTTTATCAGATTTAAATTTTGCCTATGTAGATTTTGAAATTTCATGGAGCCGCAAAGATACATTTGGTGCGGATGGATGGGATGAAGCTGAATTTTTGATTGCAACGAATCCGGGCGAGCCAAAGAAAAGCCTCGGAAAAATCGCATCCGGCGGTGAGTTGTCCCGTATTATGCTGGCAATTAAATCGGTTTTTGCCGAAAAAGACCATATTGAGACCTTGATTTTTGATGAAATTGATGCCGGAATCAGTGGACGTACGGCACAGAAGGTTTCGGAAAAACTGAAACTTTTAAGTAAAAGCCACCAGATTCTATGCATTACTCATCTGGCACAGATTGCGGCAATGGCAGATACCCATTTTTTGATTGAAAAGATGGTTGATGAAAATCATTCGGAGACAGTGATTCGTCCGTTGGATAAGTCGCAGAGTGAACAGGAATTGGCACGTATTCTTGGCGGTGTTGAGATTACAGAGTCGGTACTTGAAAATGCGAGAGAGATGAAAGCGTTAGCAAACCAAAAAAGTTCAGATAGTTTTCAGAATTAGAAAAATAGAAGTTGGCTATACTAAACAGAAGGAACCAAAACAATAGTAAGTTTTGTACCTTCTGTTTTTATTTTGCCAATTATGGGAGGAATGAGTATGAGAAAAAGAGTTCGTTTTTGCTGGCTGGATTATTAGTGGCTGATGTATTATTGATTGGATATTTGATGTATGATTATATTCAAAATAAAATTCCTGATTCTGTTTTGACTTACGTCGGGGAAAAACAGGAACTGGACCTGCCGGCGTTTTTTAAGACCAAGCAAAGTGTTCCGGCTCTGCATGTGCAAAATCAGGATGGCAGTTTTTCTATGAAATCAAACCGGTTAGGAAGTTATGAGGTATCGGTCCGCTTATTTGGTGTGCTGCCGGTAAAGAGGATGGACGTTAAAGTGGTGAAAAGGAAAAAGATTTTTCCGAGTGGAGAGCCAATTGGTATTTATGTGGAGACTAATGGGCTGCTAGTGCTGGATACGACTGAGGTCCCGGCAAAAGATGGGCTTACTTATGCGCCCGGTGAAAATTTGTTAAAGCCGGGGGATTATATTTTGGAGTGGAATCAGAAAAAGGTTGCTACGATTCAAAGTTTAAACCGTGAAATTCAGGGGACAAAAGATAAAAAGGTTACGGTTTTAATACGCCGAAACGGAGAAAAGATAAAAATTGCCATGCGTCCGGTGCTTTCATCAGATGGCACATATAAAATCGGAACATGGGTACGGGAGGATACACAGGGAATCGGCACGCTTACTTATGTAACGAAGACCGGTGAATTTGGTACACTTGGACATGGAATTACAGATGTTGATACCGGGACGCTGTTGAATTTACACGGGGGTGAATTGTTTCAGACGCAGATAGTCGATATTATGAAGGGGGAGAAAGGAAATCCGGGAGAACTGCAGGGATATATCAATATGATTGCAAAAAATACGATAGGAAAAATTAAAAAGAACACGGAGCAGGGTGTGTTTGGTGAGATGAAACAGGAGCGTGTGTCCGCCTATTCCGGAAAGGCGTATGAAGTTGGCAGAAAACAAGAGATTGAAGCCGGAAAGGCGTATCTGTATGCGAATCTTGAAGGCAGGGCGAGAATGTATGAAATTGAAATTGAAGATATAAAAATTAATGCAAGGGATAATAAGAGTATGGAAATCAGGGTGACGGATAAAAAGCTTTTAAAACTGACAGGCGGGATTGTACAGGGGATGAGTGGTTCGCCGATTATACAAAACGATAAAATTGTTGGGGCTGTTACTCATGTTTTTGTTGATGACCCGACAAGAGGTTATGGAATTTTTATTGAGGAGATGTTGGTGCAGTAAAAAGAACCGCATTTGCTGTCAAAAACCGAAACTAGGAGTCGAAAGATGATGAAATATAAAAAGAATATAAATAAAAAATTAAAATAATTTAGAATTTACTCTTGTAATATGGAGAAAAGAGGTATATACTTTTAATCACATTGAGTTTATAAAAAATTTATAATTATTTCAAGGGGGTACTAGTTGTGCAGAAATTAAAAGTATTAATTGCAGATGATAATCCAAGAATGGCATCCATGATTCAGAATATTCTTATGGATGATGATGAGATTCAGGTCGTGGGAACGGCAGAAGATGGAGTAGAAACACTGGGAATGATTGAGGAAACGGAGCCGGATTTGCTTTTGCTGGATTTGATTATGCCGAAATTAGATGGTCTTGGTGTGATGGAGCGGCTGCAGGAAAAGCAGAAGATGAAAAAGGTGCCGGAGATTATTGTGGTGTCCGGTATTTCGCAGGAACGAATTACGGATACGGCATTTGCCTTGGGAGCTTCATATTACTTATTAAAACCATTCGAGTCGGAAACACTTCTTTCTCATGTACAGAAATTTAAACCGGGTGCGAGGGCAAAACTCATTGCTACGGGAAATGAGAACCGAAGAAATGAAAAAATGGCGAAATATAATCTTGAATCGGATGTTACCAATATCATTCATGAAATCGGGGTGCCGGCACATATAAAAGGGTATCAGTATTTGCGGGATGCGATTATAATGTCCGTTGACGATAAAGAAATGTTAAATTCTATTACGAAAATTCTCTATCCTTCTATAGCCAAACAACATGGGACAACACCAAGCAGAGTAGAACGAGCAATACGGCACGCAATTGAAGTGGCGTGGAGCCGCGGAAAAGTGGATACAATTGATGAATTATTCGGATATACGGTTCATAATGGAAAAGGAAAACCGACAAATTCGGAGTTTGTAGCGCTAATTGCGGACAAGATACGGCTAGAACAGAAAATGAAAGCCTAAAAAAATCTTTTCACCGCTCCCTTTTTAGTGTATAATAATACCAATATGATTTTGTGTCAAAAAGAAAGGGGAGAAGGATATTGAAGAAAGTATTATTTGTTGCTTCTGAATGTGTTCCTTTTATAAAAACCGGTGGATTGGCAGACGTTGTCGGTTCACTTCCAAAGTATTTTGATAAGAGTAAATATGATGTACGGGTTATGATTCCAAAATACACTGCGATACCGGAAGAGTATAAAAACCAGATGCATTATATCACGCATTTTTATCTGGAACTTGCATGGCGTAAGCAGTATGTCGGTGTGTTTGAAATGGAATTAAACGGTGTTAAATTCTATTTTCTTGATAATGAATTTTATTTTAGCGGCAGCAAGCCTTATGGAGAAATTTATCAGGATATTGAAAAATTTGCCTTTTTTGACAAAGCGGCGTTATCAACACTGCCTGTGATTGATTTCCGCCCGGATATTATTCACTGCCATGACTGGCAGACGGGGCTGATTCCGGTATATCTGCATGATGCATTCCAGCAGAGCGAATTTTACCGTGGAATTCAGTCAATTATGACGATTCATAATTTGAAATTTCAGGGTGTCTGGGATAAAAAGACAGTTATGGATACGGCAGGGCTGGATGCATACTATTTTACACCTGATAAATTGGAAGCCTTTGGGGATGCTAATTATCTAAAGGGTGGTCTTGTTTACGCAGATCAGATTACGACTGTAAGTGATACCTATGCAGAAGAGATTAAGACACCGTTTTATGGAGAAAAATTAGATGGTCTGATTAATGCGAAGTCAGGGTGTTTGACCGGAATTGTGAATGGCCTTGACTACGATGAGTATAATCCGGCAAAGGATCCACTTATTTATGCAAATTATGATGCAAGAACATTTCGCAAAGAAAAAATTAAAAATAAGCGCGGCCTTCAGAAAGAACTTGGTCTTTCGCAGGATGATAAGAAGTTTATGATTGGTATTGTGTCAAGACTGACCGACCAAAAGGGCTTTGATTTGATTGACTATGTGATAGAAGAAATCTGTGCAGAAGATACACAGCTTGTGGTACTTGGTACCGGAGAAGAAAAGTATGAAAATCTGTTCCGCCATTTTGCATGGAAATATCCAGACCGTGTATCGGCGAACATTTACTATTCCAATGAGCGTTCGCATAAAATTTATGCGGCGTGTGATGCCTTTTTGATGCCGTCGCTCTTTGAACCGTGCGGATTAAGCCAGCTGATGAGTCTTCGATATGGTACGGTTCCGATTGTAAGAGAGACCGGCGGACTCAAAGATACGGTAGAGCCTTATAATGAATATGAGAGCAAAGGAACCGGTTTCTCATTCAGCAATTACAATGCACATGAGATGCTCAATACCATCCGCTATGCAAAAGATGTCTATTATAATAGAAAGAGAGAGTGGAATAAGATTATCGACCGCGGGATGGCAATGGATTTTTCATGGAAGAATTCAGCGAAAAAATATGAGCAGTTGTATGACAGAATGTAAAAAAATACAAATTATTTGAATTTACTCTTGAATTTTATTACGGAATTGGGTAGAATAGGTTCTAGAAGTTTGTATATTTTTTAACAAACCAAAATTTTAACTATTTTTAGGAGGAAATATCATGTCAGTAAAAGTAGCAATTAACGGATTTGGACGTATCGGACGTCTTGCATTCAGACAGATGTTTGGTGCAGAAGGTTATGAAGTAGTAGCAATTAACGATTTGACAAGCCCTAAGATGCTTGCACACCTTTTGAAGTATGATTCTTCTCAGGGTAAATATGAGAAAGCAGATACTGTTTCTGCAAGTGATGATTCCATCACAGTAGATGGTAAAGAGATTAAAATCTATGCTTTCCCGGATGCAAACAACTGCCCATGGGGTGAGCTTGGTGTAGACGTAGTTTTGGAGTGCTCCGGATTCTATACATCCAAAGAAAAAGCACAGGCTCATATCAATGCAGGTGCTAGAAAAGTTGTTATCTCTGCTCCAGCAGGAAATGACCTTCCTACTATCGTATATAACACAAACCACGAGACATTGAAAGCAGATGATACAATCATCTCCGCAGCTTCTTGTACAACAAACTGCCTTGCTCCTATGGCAGATGCATTGAACAAATATGCTGCAATCCAGTCTGGTATCATGGTTACAATCCATGCTTACACAGGTGATCAGATGACTCTTGATGGTCCTCAGAGAAAGGGTGACCTCAGAAGATCTCGTGCAAAGCAGCAGTAAACATCGTTCCTAACAGCACAGGTGCTGCAAAAGCTATCGGCCTTGTAATTCCTGAGTTGAATGGTAAACTGATTGGTTCTGCTCAGCGTGTTCCTACACCTACAGGTTCTACAACAATTTTGACAGCTGTAGTTAAAGGAAAAGACATCACAGTAGATGGTATCAATGCCGCTATGAAAGCAGCAGCTACAGAGTCCTTCGGATACAATGAAGACGAAATCGTTTCTTCTGATATCGTAGGAATGAGATTTGGTTCTCTCTTTGATGCAACTCAGACAATGGTTTGCAAAGTTGACGATGACACATACGAAGTACAGGTTGTATCTTGGTATGATAACGAGAACTCTTACACAAGCCAGATGGTTCGTACAATCAAATACTTCAGCGAGTTAGCATAAGTCTTGATTTAGGACAAGGTTTGAAATTGATCCCAAAAAGGGTCCGGTCGGTTGGACCGGATCCTTTTTTCATAGAAATAATTAAAATGGAGGTTTGTTATGTTAAATAAAAAATCAGTAGATGATATTAATGTAAAAGGTCAGCGCGTGTTAGTACGCTGTGACTTTAACGTACCGCTTCAGGATGGTAAGATTACAGATGAAAACCGTCTGGTAGCAGCACTTCCTACAATTAAGAAGTTGATTGCCGATGGCGGTAAAATTATTCTTTGCTCCCACCTTGGTAAGCCAAAAGGAGAGCCGAAACCGGAACTTTCTTTGGCACCGGTTGCTGTTCGCCTTTCTGAACTTTTGGGACAGGAAGTAAAATTCGCAGCAGATGATAACGTAGTTGGTGAAAATGCAAAAAGCTGCTGTTGCTTTGCTATGAAAGATGGCGATGTAATTCTTCTTGAGAATACACGTTATCGTGCAGAAGAGACAAAGAACGAAGATAATTTCTCCAAAGAACTTGCTTCTTTGGCTGATGTTTTCGTAAACGACGCATTTGGTACTGCTCATAGAGCACACTGCTCAAATGTAGGTGTTACCAAATATGTAGATACTGCTGTTGTTGGTTACTTGATGCAGAAAGAAATTGATTTCCTTGGAAATGCAGTAAATAATCCGGAGAGACCATTTGTTGCAATCCTCGGTGGTGCCAAAGTTTCTTCCAAGATTCCGGTAATTGAGAACCTTTTGGATAAAGTAGATACTTTGATTATCGGTGGTGGAATGGCATATACATTTATGGCTGCTCATGGTGAGCCGGTTGGTAAATCTCTTTTGGAAGAGGATTACAAACAGTATGCACTTGACATGGAGAAGAAAGCAGAAGAAAAAGGTGTTAAACTTTTGATTCCTGTAGATAATATAGTAGCAGATGATTTCTCAAACGACGCAAACTTCAAAGTTGTTGAGCGCGGTGGTATTCCGGATGACATGGAAGGTCTGGATATCGGTCCTAAGACATGCAAATTGTTTGCAGATGCCATCAAAGGCGCAAAGACAGTTGTTTGGAACGGACCGATGGGATGTTTTGAAATGCCAAACTTTGCAAAAGGAACGATTGCAGTTGCTCAGGCAATGGCAGATTTGAAAGACGCTACAACGATTATCGGTGGTGGTGATAGTGCTTCTGCTTGCAACAACCTTGGATTTGGTGACAAGATGACACATATTTCTACCGGTGGTGGTGCTTCACTTGAGTTCTTGGAAGGAAAAGAACTTCCTGGTGTTGCAGCAGCAAACGACAAATAATAATATAAGATTTTGATTCTGTGGTGGTGTTTTGTATGCCACCACAGAAATTTTTGAGAAAAAACAATAATTACACATTTAGTGCAGAGTGAGAAGATATTTGTATAAGGAGTGATTTTTATGTCAAGAAGAAGAATTATCGCAGGAAACTGGAAAATGAATAAAACACCAAGTGAGGCAGTTGCCCTTGTAAATGAATTACTTCCGTTGGTGAAAAATGATGATGTTGATGTTGTATTTTGTGTACCGGCAATTGACATTGTACCGGTTGTTGAGGCGGTAAAGGGAAGTAATGTAAATGTTGGGGCAGAAAATCTTTATTTTGAAGAAAGCGGTGCTTATACCGGTGAAATTTCTCCGAACATGCTTGTAGATGCCGGAGTTAAATATGTCATTATCGGACATTCGGAGCGCAGAGAATATTTTGCAGAAACCGATGAAACGGTAAATAAAAAGGTTTTGAAAGCATTTGAACATGACATTACCCCAATTATCTGCTGTGGTGAGACATTGACTCAGAGAAAACAGGGGATTTACGTGGATTGGATTCGTATGCAGATTAAAATTGCATTCCAGAATGTAACGGCAGATCAGGCAAAAAAAGCAGTTATTGCTTATGAGCCAATCTGGGCAATCGGAACCGGTGAGACGGCAACAGCAGACCAGGCAGAAGAAGTATGTGCAGCAATCCGTGCTTGTATCGGTGAGATTTATGATGCAGCTACTGCAGATGCAATTCGTATTCAGTACGGCGGTTCTATGAATGCCAAGAATGCCGCAGAACTTTTGGCAAAACCGGATATTGACGGCGGACTGATTGGCGGTGCTTCTTTGAAACCGGATTTTGGTCAGATTGTGAATGCATAACGCGAATGAACTCGGGAACTTGTTAAAAAGTGAAATAAACTATTGACAAGAACCGTATCAGTATGTATAATATGTCTTGTGTCTGTCAAAGAGATGGACACAAGATAAATGCGCGAGTGGCTCAGTTGGTAGAGCACAACCTTGCCAAGGTTGGGGCCGCGGGTTCGAGTCCCGTCTCGCGCTCTAATATAAAAAAGAGTGATTCCAAAAGGAATCGCTCTTTTTTACTTCGAGCCCCGCCGTGGCTCGAAGTTCGAGGTCTCGGCTGTCGCCTCGGTCGTAGCAAAACGGTGTCCACCGGACACCAGCTACGTCTCGCGCTTTCATATTAAAAAAGAGTGACTCCAAAAGGAGCCACTTTTTTTACTTCGAGCCCTGCCGTGGCTCGAAGTTCGAGGTCTCGGCTGTCGCCTCGGTCGACTATGCTGTTAGAAGTATTTCGACACCATTTTCTTCAATTGCTTTTAAGTCTTCTTCTAATGCATCGCCATCAGTAATAAGAACATCTAAAGCGTTAATAGGACAAATGCTTATAATAGAATCTGTGCCAATTTTACTGGTAGGGTAAAGTCCATAAACTTTTTTTGCAGACGCAAGAAGAGTGTTATACAGACATAAATTTCTGGTTCGCTGGATGGATAATCCGAAGTCAGCACCACTTGCTTATGTGTAAAAAAACAGATGTCAATTCTTTAGGATTCCAGTAATTCCGTAGAAAAGCTTTGTGACTCGTGGGTTTTGAGTACGTCGGTATGAGTTGCAAGAAGTCCGGTGGACTTCTGTTATGCAACGACCGAAGCGGAGCGGAGACCACTGGTATTTTCGGTGCCCATACCGCTACGTACTCAATGAGCGAAAGCACCCACGAGACGCAAAGCTTTTCTGCTGAACTACGGAAACTAAAAAATCCGCCATCCGTTTATTTAACACAAACACAAGCGGTAGCCCTTGCATTTTTTTTCATATTTTGATAAACTGTAAAATTGAGAATAGAACTAACTATATTATTGTGTTTTAGACGCAGAAATGAGGCAGATATGGAATTAATTAGTATACGCGATTTGTATCGCAACCAGGAAAAGTATGTAGAACAGACGGTTACGGTCGGAGGATGGTTAAGAAGCGTCAGAGATTCCAAAACATTTGGATTCTTAGTGGTTCATGATGGAACATTTTTCGAGCCGCTTCAGGTGGTATATTCAGATAAACTTGATAATTTTTCAGCAATTTCCAAATTGAATGTAGGAGCAGCCGTGATTGTTACGGGAAAAGTAGTAGCAACACCGGGAACGAAACAGCCATTTGAGATTCAGGCAGATGAGGTTGTTGTAGAAGGTGAGTCTGCACCGGATTATCCATTGCAGAAAAAGAGACACTCCTTTGAGTATCTTCGCACGATTTCCCATCTTCGTCCGAGAACAAATACATTTCAGGCAGTGTTCCGTGTGCGTTCTTTGATTGCGTATGCGATTCATAAATTCTTCCAGGAGAGAGAATTTGTTTATGTACACACGCCATTGATTACCGGAAGTGACTGTGAAGGTGCCGGTGAAATGTTCCGTGTAACAACACTGGATATGGAAAACCTTCCGATGACAGGAGAAGGAAAAGTAGATTACACAAAAGATTTCTTCCGCAAAGAAACCAATCTTACGGTAAGCGGGCAGTTAAATGGTGAAACGTATGCGATGGCATTCAAAAACATTTATACATTTGGACCGACATTCCGTGCGGAAAATTCAAATACGACACGCCATGCGGCAGAATTTTGGATGATTGAGCCGGAAATTGCATTTGCGGATTTGAAAGATGACATGATGTTAGCTGAGAGCATGTTGAAATATGTTATCCGCTATGTGCTTGAGAATGCACCGGAAGAGATGAAATTCTTCAACCAGTTTGTGGACAAGGGACTGATTGAGCGCCTGCGGGGAGTTGTGGATGCGGACTTTGCACATGTTACTTATACCGAAGCTATCAAACTCTTAGAAGAGCACAATGATAAATTTGAATACAAAGTAAGCTGGGGATGCGATTTGCAGACCGAGCATGAGAGATATCTTACGGAAGAAATTTTCAAACGCCCTGTTTTCGTAACGGATTATCCAAAAGAAATCAAGGCATTTTATATGAAGATGAACGACGATAATAAAACAGTTGCCGCTATGGATTGTCTGGTTCCGGGAATCGGGGAGATTATCGGAGGAAGCCAGCGTGAAGATGATTATGATAAGCTGGTTGAGAGAATGAACGAATGTGGACTGGATAAAAAAGATTATGAATTTTATCTGGATTTGCGTAAATATGGTACGGCACGCCATGCCGGATTTGGTCTTGGATTTGAGCGCTGTGTGATGTATTTGACAGGCATGCAGAATATCCGCGACGTCATTCCGTTCCCACGTACTGTAAATAATTGTGACTTATAAAGATTACACTAGGAGGTTAGTAACATGAATTTAATAATTCCACAAGGCTATCAGTCAGCGTTAGATATCCGCGAGACTGAGGTAGCAATTAAAAAAGTAAAGGATTTCTTTGAAAAGGCTTTGGCTGCCAATTTGAATCTGACACGAGTTTCGGCACCGCTTTTTGTTGACCCGGATTCCGGATTGAATGACAACTTAAATGGTGTAGAGCGCCCGGTTTCTTTTGATATTTTGGAGCAGAACGGAAGGGTGGCAGAAATTGTACATTCATTAGCTAAGTGGAAACGTCATGCGTTGGGCCGTTATGGTTTTGCTCATGGAGAGGGACTTTATACAGATATGAATGCGATTCGCCGTGATGAAGAAACCGATAATGTACATTCTTTGTTTGTCGACCAGTGGGACTGGGAGCGCATTATCGACAAAGAAGAACGTAATGTAGATACTTTGAAAGCTATTGTAAATAATGTATATCAGGCATTGATGGAAACAGAAGATTATATGGCAATGCAGTATGACTACATTAAGAAATCCCTGCCTGAGCAGATTACCTTTGTGACAACACAGGAACTTGAGGACCGATATCCGGACAAGACGCCAAAAGAGCGTGAGTACGAGGCAGTAAAAGAATATGGTGCCATTTTCCTGATGCAGATTGGAGATAAGTTAGCTTCCGGAGAGCCGCATGATGGACGTGCACCGGATTATGATGACTGGTCATTAAATGGTGATATTATCGTTTATTATCCGGTTCTTGATATGGCATTTGAAATTTCTTCCATGGGAATCCGTGTGGATGAAAAAGCATTGAAAGAGCAGCTTGAAAAAGCAGGATGCCCGGAGCGCGAAAATCTTCCGTTCCAGAAAGAAATTTTGGAAAAGAAACTTCCGTATACCATCGGTGGTGGAATCGGACAGTCAAGAATTTGTATGTTTTTCCTGAAAAAAGCACATATTGGAGAAGTACAAGCATCGATTTGGCCGGATGATGTGTGGGAAGAAGCATCGAAGAAAGGACTTAATATTTTATAATGGATAATTTTACCTTTTATGCGCCGACTTATTTTGATTTTGGTAAAGGCGCCGAAAAGCATGTTGCTGATTTAATAAAAAATTTGGCGGACATAAAGTCTGCTTCACTATGGAGGAGGCTCCATCAAAAAGAGCGGACTTTATGATACCGTGATTTCTGTATTAAAGGAAAGCGGTTTGGAATTTTGTGAACTTGGTGGTGTAAAACCAAATCCAAGAAGCGGACTCGTATACGAGGGAATTGAATTGTGCAAGAAAGAAAAGGTTGACTTTATTCTTGCTGTCGGCGGCGGAAGTACGATTGATTCGTCTAAGGCAATTGCTGCCGGTACTTTGTATAATGGAGATTTCATGGATTTTTATCAGGGCAAGGCATCCGTTGAGAAAGCGCTTCCAATCGGAACGATATTAACGATTGCGGCAGCCGGCAGTGAGGGTTCTCCAAATACGGTAATCACCGATGAAAAAACAATGGTGAAAAAGGGAACAAAAAGTGATTTGCTTCGTCCGAAGTTCTCTATTTTGAACCCGGAACTTACCTGCACCCTGCCTCCGTATCAGTCGGCAGCGGGAGCAACGGATATCATGATTCATGTTTGTGAGCGTTATTTTTCCAACACAGAGGAAGTTGAGATTACAGACCGCTTGTGTGAAGCGATTTTAAAAACAATTGTATATGAGGCACCGCGTGTCATTGAAAATCCAAATCATTATGAAGCGCGTGCAAACATTATGTGGGCAGGTATGTTAGCACATAATAATGTTTGCGGTGTCGGTCGTGTGCAGGATTGGGCAAGCCACCATATCGAGCATGAATTGTCAGCTCTTTATGATGTTACTCATGGCGCAGGACTTGCAGTAATTGCACCGCTTTGGATGCGTTATGTCTGTAAGAAAAATCCGGGCAAGCTCGCTTTATTTGCAAACCGTATCTTTGAGGTGCCGATGAATGAGAAACATCCGGAGAAAACCGCACTCAAAGGAATTGAGGCGTTTGAAGCATTTTTGAAAAAAATCGGCATGCCATCTTCTTTCGCAGAGATTGGTGCAAAAGAAGAGGATATCGAGCTTATGACCGATAAGCTTTTGAAGGGGCGTAAGACCGAAGGAAATTATGTGAAATTGAATCGTGATGATGTGATTGCGATTTATCGGAGTGCATTGTAAAAATTAAGGAGGCAGATATGGACCAGAGAGAATTTCTACGTCAGATGGAAGAGTTGGTAGATTTTGGACGAACGAAAGAAAATTTGCTCACCAAACAAGAAATTGCCGATTATTGCAGTGACTGGAATTTGACAGAGGAACAGATGCCATTTGTCTATGCATACCTTAAAGAACATCGGATTGAGGTAGAAGGATATCGTGCGCCGGTAGAGAAAACGGAAGAAGAGGCTGTCGAAAAAAGCGAAAAGGATTCCAAATATCTGCGCTTATATAAAGAAGAACTGTGTCAGTTAAAGCGGTACGAAGAAGAGGAACTTGTGCGTTTACTCGAACAGTTGCGAAGAGGCGAGGAAGAAGTAATTTCTTCTGTTATCGAAGCGCATCTGCACCGGGTCATGCAGTTGGCGGATAAATACCGCGGCCGTGGTGTGCCGGTGGAAGATTTGATTCAGGAAGGTAATTTGGAATTAACCGCCTGTGTTGCGATGCTCTGTGGAAATGAAGAAGTTGTGGATTATCAAAAAGCCATTGAACATGCAGTGAGAAGCCGGTTGATTGAATTAGTAGATGAAGAACTGGCAGGAACGGACAGCGTGCATGCACTGCTTGGGCGTGTGAACCTTTTGTTGGAGGCAACGAGGACATTAGCACAGGAATACGGACGTATTGCGACAATTGAAGAACTTTCCGAATTTACCCATATGGATATCGAGGAAATTAATCAGTACGTCGATTTGTCCCACAATGAAATAGAACTGGGAAAAGGTGAAAATGAACGAAAATAAAGAATTTAAACTGGAGGCTCTCGTTGAGCCTCTTTGCTTATGGTATGAAAAGGAAAAACGCAGTATGCCGTGGCGGGATGATGCTACGCCGTATCATGTATGGCTGTCGGAGATTATGCTCCAGCAGACAAGAATAGAAGCGGCAAAAGCATATTATGACCGGTTTACAAGGTGTCTGCCGGATATTCCTTCTCTGGCAGCAGTTTCGGAGGAAGAACTTCTGAAATTGTGGGAAGGACTTGGATATTATAACCGCGCACGCAATTTAAAGAAGGCAGCTTCTCTTTTGGTGGAGCGGTATGATGGCAGGCTGCCGGCCGATTATGATTTGCTGCTTTCACTGCCGGGAATCGGCAGATATACAGCGGGGGCGATTGCATCCATTGCTTACGGCTTAGCAGAGCCGGCGGTGGATGGCAATGTGCTTCGTGTTACGATGCGGTATTTAAATTGCGATGAAGATATTATGAAGATGTCGGTTCGGACTAAGATGGAAAAACAACTTCGTGCCATTATGCCAAAGGACTGTCCGGGCGAATTTAATCAGGCACTGATGGAACTCGGGGAAGTAATCTGCATTCCAAATGGGAAACCACTCTGTGAAAAATGTCCGCTTTCTCATTTGTGTCTTGCCCACAAAGAAGGGCGTGAGATGGAACTGCCGAAAAAGGCGGAGAAGAAAAAGCGCCGTATCGAGAAAAAGACAGTCCTTGTATTCCGGCAGGGTGACCGGATTGGAATTGTAAGACGACCAAATCAAGGGCTATTAGCCGGTATGTGGGAATTTCCATCAAAAGAAGGACATTTGACGATGCAAAGAGGTGAAAGAGTATTTGTCAGAAACTGTATCCTGTGAGGTGACGGTAAAACGATTAAAGAGCGGCAAGCATATTTTCTCCCATGTGGAGTGGCATATGTGCGGTTATGAGATTATTCTTCCGGAAGGAAAACCACAAGATGTAGTGCATGGGCTTTTGCTTTGTGACTTGTCAGAGGTCCAGGAAAAATATCCGATACCGGTTGCTTTTCATATTTTCTTACACCAGATTTGAGTGTGGAATAACGTAAAATAAGGGCTTTGGATGAATTTCCGGCTCTTATTTTTATATTCCGTAAAAACACATGATATAGTGCATACTGCAAAAAAAATACAAAAGAATTACAATATATAGTAGACAATGCATACCTCATTTGGTATAATGATTCCTGTAGGAAAAATTATGAACGTTAGTATTGGTACGGATTGAAAGGAGTTGTACAAAAAGTGAGGGTAATCAAAAGGGATGGCCGAACCGTAGAATATGACCGAAACAAAATATTGATTGCAATACGGAAGGCAAATGCAGAAGTGGATACGTTTGAAAGGGTTAATGATGACATGATTGATGGCATCGTTGCCGGTATCGAGAATATGAAACGTGATACGATGCAGGTGGAAGATATTCAGGATATCATTGAGCAGAAATTAATGGCGGCAGGAAAGTTTGACCTTGCGAAAAAGTATATTATTTATCGTTATACGAGAGAACTGGTTCGTAAAGCCAATACCACAGACGATTCGATTATGAGTCTTCTCCAAAACAGCAACAAAGATGTTATGGAGGAAAATTCAAATAAAAATGCATATGTGGCAAGTACCCAGCGCGATTTGATTGCCGGAGAGGTGTCAAAAGATTTGACAAAGCGTATTCTTCTTCCGGAGAAAATCACAAAAGCGCATGAAGACGGTGTGCTTCATTTCCACGATATGGATTATTTTATTCAGCCGATTTTTAACTGCTGTCTGATTAATATTGGGGATATGCTTGATAATGGTACAGTGATGAACGGAAAACTGATTGAGAGTCCAAAGAGTTTTCAGGTTGCCTGCACGGTTATGACACAGATTATTTCAGCTGTAGCAAGCAGTCAGTACGGCGGTCAGTCGGTAGACACCAGACACCTTGGCAAATATTTGAGAAAGAGTGCGGACAAGTACCGCAAGCATTATACCGAGCGTTATGCAGGGAAAATTGCGCCGGATGTAATTGAAGAATTTGTTAAAGAACGTGTAAATGACGAACTCCGCTCCGGTGTGCAGACAATTCAGTACCAGATTAATACTTTGATGACAACGAATGGACAGTCTCCATTTGTAACACTGTTTTTAAATTTGGATCCAAAGGATGAATACATCAAGGAAAATGCGATGATTATTGAAGAGATTCTTCGTCAGCGCTTAGAGGGAATTAAAAACGAAAAAGGTGTTTATGTGACACCTGCGTTCCCGAAACTGATTTATGTATTAGATGAGCACAATGCCTTAAAAGGCGGTGAGTACGATTACATTACAAAACTTGCTGTCCGCTGTTCGGCAAAGAGAATGTATCCGGATTACATATCCGCAAAGAAAATGCGTGAAAATTATGAAGGAAATGTATTTAGCTGCATGGGATGCCGCAGTTTCCTTACACCGTGGAAAGATGAAAACGGTAATTATAAATTTGAGGGACGTTTTAATCAGGGTGTTGTCAGTTTAAACCTTCCGCAGATTGGTATTTTAGCAAAAGGCGATATGGAATATTTTTGGCAGCTTTTGGAAGAAAGATTGTCGCTCTGCTTTGAAGCTTTGATGTGCCGCCACCGTGCGCTTGAGGGTGTAACCAGTGATGTCAGTCCGATTCACTGGCAGTATGGTGCGATTGCCCGTCTGCAAAAAGGAGAGAAAATCGATAAATTGTTACATGGCGGTTATTCCACGATTTCTCTTGGATACATCGGTTTGTATGAAGTTACGAAACTGATGACCGGCGAGAGTCAGACAACGGAAAAGGGAAGTCAGTTTGCAAAAGCGCTGATGAACCGTCTGCGCCGTGCAACGGATACATGGAAAGAGGAAACCGGAATTCATTTTGGACTTTATGGAACACCGGCAGAAAGTCTCTGCTACCGTTTCGCTGAAATTGATAAAAAACGCTTTGGTGAGATTGAAGATGTAACGGATAAAGGATATTATACCAATTCCTACCACGTGGATGTGCGCGAGAAAATTGATGCTTTCAGTAAATTTGAATTTGAGGCACAGTTCCAAGTTATTTCTTCCGGCGGTGCGATTTCATATGTAGAGGTGCCAAATATGCAGAACAACCTGCCTGCACTGGAAGAAGTTGTTAAATATATTTATGAGCATATTCAGTATGCTGAATTTAATACAAAATCGGATTATTGTCATGTGTGCGGATATGACGGCGAGATTATTATTAATGATAATCTTGAGTGGGAATGTCCAAACTGCGGAAATAAAGACCATGACAAAATGAACGTAACAAGAAGAACCTGTGGGTATCTGGGTGAGAATTTCTGGAATGTGGGCAAAACCAAGGAGATTAATGCCCGCGTACTCCATCTGTAAAGAGGAGATGAAAGAAAATGAATTACGCAGATATTAAATACTGCGATGTAGCAAATGGTGAAGGTGTGCGTGTATCTTTGTTCGTCAGCGGATGCACGCATCACTGCAAAGAATGTTTTAATAAAGAAGCATGGGATTTCCATTATGGAAACCCTTTTACACAAAAAGAAATCGACCGGATTTTAGAGTATTTAAAACCGAATTATATTGCCGGTTTGTCCCTGCTTGGCGGTGAGCCGATGGAACCTGTCAATCAGGAGGGGATTCTTCCATTGCTTCGCGTGGTAAAACAGACATATCCGGAGAAAAATATCTGGTGCTATACCGGTTATTTATTTGACAAAGATGTCTTAGATAAAATGTGTAAAGAGTCGGAAGTGACAAAAGAAATTGTATCCTATCTTGATATTGTGGTTGATGGAGAGTTTATGATTGACAGAAAAAATCTGAAAATCAATTTCCGTGGTTCCGATAATCAGCGTATTATTGATGTAAAAAAGACATTAGATGCCGGAGAAATTGTTCACTGGGAACGTGAGATACAATAAATAGTGAGGAAGAAAATGAATAAAACAACAGTAAAATTTAAAAAATTAGACGAAAGAGCACAGATGCCGCATTACGGAACGGAATTTGCGGCGGGTGCGGATTTGTATGCGTGTCTGGATGCACCGCTTACCATTGCAAAAGGAGCAACGGAATTTGTCCATACTGGGATTGCGATGGAAATTCCTACAGGACTTGTCGGACTTGTGTATGCAAGAAGCGGGCTGGCGTGTAAAAAAGGACTGGCACCGGCCAATAAAGTTGGTGTGGTGGATTCCGATTACCGCGGCGAGATTATGGTAGCGCTTCACAATCATTCAAACGAAGATATAACGATTGAAAGCGGCGAGCGCGTGGCACAGATGGTGATTGCTCCGTATATTTTTGCGGAGTACGAAGAAGTATCCGAGTTAGAGGATACAGTGCGCGGCGAGGGCGGCTTTGGTTCAACCGGTACAAAATAATTAAAAAACGGTGGTTTTGTAAATTTTTAGACGGAACATAATTTACAGAACGCCGTTTTTCTGTTATGATAGTGAATGTTAAGAACTTATACACAAAGAATGGAGGAATGAACGATGGGTATGACGATGACGCAGAAAATTCTTGCGGCCCATGCAGGACTGGAGTCGGTAGTACCGGGTCAGTTAATTGAGGCAGACTTGGATTTGGTACTGGCAAATGATATTACCGGACCGGTAGCGATTCATGAAGTAGAGAAATTGAATAAAAAGACGGTGTTTGATAAGGACAAAATTGCACTTGTACCGGATCATTTTGCACCGAATAAAGATATTAAATCAGCAGAACACTGCAAATGTGTACGCGAATATGCAAAAGCACAGGGAATTACAAATTATTTTGAAGTTGGCGAGATGGGAATTGAGCATGCCCTTTTGCCGGAAAAAGGTTTGATTGTTGCCGGTGAGACATGTATTGGAGCAGATTCCCATACTTGTACATACGGTGCACTGGGTGCTTTTTCCACCGGTGTCGGAAGTACCGACATGGGTGCCGGCATGATTACCGGACAGGCATGGTTTAAAGTACCATCTGCCATTAAGGTAGAATTAAAAGGTGAGTTAAAGCCATGGGTCAGCGGTAAAGATGTAATCCTTCATCTGATTGGATTGATTGGCGTAGATGGTGCGTTGTACCGCTCTCTTTGAATTTATGGGCGAGGGTGTAAAGAGCTTGTCTATGGATGATCGTTTCTCCATTGCCAATATGGCAATCGAAGCAGGTGCCAAAAATGGTATTTTCCCGGTTGATGAAAAGACGATTGCATATATGGAAGAACATTCGACAAAGAAATATACAATTTATGAGCCGGATGAAGATGCCGAGTATGATGAGACGATTACTATTGATTTGAATACGTTAGAGCCTACGGTTGCGTTCCCGCATCTGCCGGAAAACACAAAGACCGTAAAAGAAGCCGGCGAAGTAGTCATCGACCAGGTTGTCATTGGTTCCTGTACAAATGGACGAATCGAGGATATGCGTGTTGCCGCAAGCATCTTGAAGGGACGTAAAGTAAAAAAAGGAATCCGCTGCATCGTGATTCCTGCCACACAGGCGATTTACTTACAGGCAATCGAAGAAGGACTTGTGCAGACCTTTATCGAGGCAGGTGCTGTTGTCAGCACACCAACGTGTGGTCCTTGCCTTGGCGGATACATGGGTATCTTGGCTGCAGGTGAGCGTGCTGTATCGACAACAAACCGTAACTTTGTTGGACGTATGGGACATGTAGATTCAGAAGTATATTTGGCTAGTCCGGCAGTTGCCGCAGCAAGTGCCATTACCGGTAAAATCTCAGAGCCATCCGAACTTGGCTTGTAAGAAATGGAGGAAATTGATTGTGAAAGCATTAGGTAAAGTATTTAAATATGGTGACAATGTGGACACGGATGTAATTATCCCTGCCCGTTATCTGAATTCTTCGGATCCTGCAGAACTGGCTACACACTGTATGGAAGATATTGATAAAGATTTTGTAAATCAGGTAAAAAAAGGTGATATCATTGTAGCGGAGAAAAACTTTGGCTGTGGTTCTTCCCGTGAGCATGCGCCAATTGCCATTAAGGCATCGGGGGTAAGCTGTGTAATTGCAGAGACATTTGCCCGTATTTTCTACCGCAACTCCATTAACATCGGACTTCCGATTATTGAGTGTAAAGAGGCATCTGAGCGCATTGAAGCCGGTGATGAAGTGGAAATTGATTTCGACAGTGGTATCATTACAAATAAAACAAAGGGTGAGTCTTACAAAGGCCAGGCATTCCCTGAGTTTATGCAGAAAATCATCAAGGCAGAAGGTTTGATGAATTATATCAATGCCAAAGAGGCATAAAAGAAACTAGATTTTGGCAGGAGACCTTATGCGTATGTGTAAGGTCTCTTGTTGCATAGAAACGAGGGAAAATGATGAAAGTAGCAACCAGACATTTTGTCAGACCTGAATTTATGAACCATCACCAGACTTTATACGCCGGCTATATATCGGAGTGGGTGACGGAAGCTGCGATGATTGGTGTGACTGAAAAGTTAGGAACGAATGAGCACGTTGTACTTGCCGCACTGAAAGAAGTGGTGATAAAAAAAGAAGTCGTAAGTGGTATGATACTGCAATTGGATTATGAGGTATCAAAAATCGGGGTGACAAGTATTGAGATTTTGGTAGAAGGAAAGAATTTTCTGACCGGTGAGAGTCATTTGACCGGGCGTGCTGTTTTTGTGACAGTGGATGAAAATGGAAAGAAACGGCCACATGGGCTGTCATAAGAAATGAGGGGAATGGATGAAGGATTTTAGAAATGAATATAGGCAAAAACTGAGAAGTCCGGAGGAAGCGGTTGCTGTTGTGAAAGACGGTGACTGGATTGATTATACGAGTTGTCTTGGAAAGCCGATTCTTTTAGACCGGGCACTTGCCAAAAGAAGAGACGAACTTCATGATGTGAAAATCCGTGGGAATTTGATGGCGGGACCAATTGCGGTGGCAGAATGCGATGAGACGCAGGAGCATTTTGTGTATCACAGCTGGCACTGCTCGGCGTATGAGAGAAGGCTCTGCGATAAAGGGCTCTGCTATTATATTCCGATGGTTTTTCATAACAATGCTGCTTATTATGAATACTTTTTAGACGTTAATGTTGTTATGGTCAGTGTGGCTCCGATGGATAAACACGGGTATTTTAATTTTTCGGTAAATACCGGTGTTGCCGCACCGATTGCCCGCATGGCAGACATTGTGATTGTGGAAGTAAATGAAAATCTTCCGCAGGTGCGTGGCGGTTATGACGAATGTATTCATATTTCGGATGTAGATTATATTGTGGAAGGGGAGCATGAGCCTTTTGTCAATATGGAAGCACCGGAACCGACAGAAATTGACCGGCAGATTGCAAAACATCTGATTCCGCATATTGTGGATGGAGCGACGTTGCAGCTTGGGATTGGAAGTATGCCAAATGCGCTTGGAGAAATTATTGCAAAATCTGATTTAAAAGATTTGGGAATGCATACGGAGCTTTGTTCCGATGCGTATCTGCAAATGTATTTGGCGGGAAAATTGACAAATCGAAAGAAAAAACTGGAGCCGGGCAAAGGTGTATTTGGCTGTGCGATTGGTTCGAATGCACTGTATGAGTGGTTGGATGATAATCCGGGAGTAGCGGCATATCCACTTGAGTATGTGAACCGCCCAAGTGTAATCGCGCAGATTGACAATATGGTGTCGATTAACAGTTGTGTTGCCGTTGATTTATATGGGCAGGTGGCGGCAGAGAGTTCCGGAGTCAGACAGATTAGCGGAACCGGCGGACAGTTGGATTTTTTGATTGGTGCATCGGCTTCTCGTGGAGGCAAAGCATTTATTTGTATGAGCAGTGTGTATGTGGACAAGGATGGACAGACTCATTCACGTGTTCGTCCGCAGTTTAATGGCGATATTATCACTTCGCCGCGCAGCCAGGTTTATTTTCTGGCAACGGAATACGGAGTTGTGAACCTTGAGGGGCGTTCGACCTGGGAACGTGCGGAAGCATTGGTGAGTATTGCACATCCGGCATTCCGCGATTATTTAATAAAAGAAGCGGAGAAAAGAAAAATTTGGAGGCGGAGCAACCGTATCCGCTAAGGGGTTACGCAAATATTCTTTCTTTCGTCACACTTTTGTGCTAGAATGACAATAGAAAAATGTACTGGAGGATATTATGAAAGCGAAGAAAAAAGCATGGATTGTAATTATTGTATTGGCAGTGATTGGGTTTTGCGTCGGTTTTTATTTTGGATATAAAGGAAAAAAAAGATAAGCAGGAGCAAACGAACACACAGACAAGGACGCAGGAAAAAGAAATACAGGCACAGGGCGAGATGAAGGACGGAGAACTGGTCGACTATACAAAAAATAATATGTTGGAACTTGGCAAGTATAAGGGGAGAACGGTTACCGTTACGCCGACCGAGACGGAAGTTTATCAGGCGATTTTATTGGAGGCAGAGGACTGGAAGAAAAAGGTGGCCGATGGAGAGCGGGTAGAGAAAGGTGACTGGATTTCTCTGGACTATGAAGGCTATGTCGATGACCAGCCATCCGACGATTTGAGTGAGAGCGGTGCCGTGATTCAAGTTGGTGCAAGAAATTTGTTTAATGCGGCGTTTGAACGTGGATTGATGGGCTTGAAATTAGGAGAGACATATAATCTGAATGTAACATTTGCAGAGGATGATGCAGATCCGGACGTGGCGGGGAAAACGATTACTTTTTCCGTTGAGGTGAATGCGAAGTTTAACGATGCATATGCGAAAAAGATGTCGAAAAACAAATATCCGAACGTAAAAGCGTATTATGCGTATGCAAAAGCGAAGGAAGAGAAAGAAAACAGAGAGGGAATCGGTGATACGGTATGGGAGGATTTATTAAAAGAATGTAACGTGAAAAAATATCCGGAAGGTTCCAGAAAACAGGCATACAAAGACCAGAAACGTTCGTATCAGGTGTTTGCCAAAGTAAGTGGGCAATCGTATGAAGAATTTATCGGTGCATTAGGTCAGACTGATGAAGATATTCAGTCGTCAGCTGACGATCAGGTGAAAGCGCGTATGACAGCAAAGACAATTGCCATAAAAGAGGGGCTTACATTATCGGATGCAGATTATGAGCGCTTTCTTTTGGCGTTTTTAGAGCCGGAAGAAGAAGAGGACAAGACTTTGAAAGCTATGGAGAAAAGATATCTCGAAGAACAGAGCTGTTATCCGAGAGATGATATGCTTATTGAATTAGTAAAAGAGTATCTTGGCAAAAATTCAAAGATGAAATAAAGGCGGGGATTTATATGGCTGAAAATTATGTAACGAACCAGTATTCTTTTGAGAGCCGTGAATCGTATGAACAGACGAAAAAAGAAGCAGAGCAGATAAAAAAACTGATTCACTCAGCGGATTTGAAAAATCCGAAAATTGCTTTGAAAATTTATAATAAATGCGTGTCGGACAAGATGTTTCATACGATGGCCGGTTATAATTTTTGAGAACTGCGGCATTTTATTGGGAAAAGCGGACTCGTGAGTGAGCAGTCTTTAGCGCCAATTCCAATTAAGGAAGAAAATGAGAAAAAGCCGGATGTTATTGCTCAGACATCACGAAAAGAAGCAAAGTGGAAGCGATTGTACGAAGGGCAGCAGTTACTGAATAAGAAACTGAAAATTGCCCTTTTGCGGCAGTTGTTCTTTTGATTGGTTTTGTTGTAATAAATTTTCGATTTGAATACTCGATTTTCACATATTTTACAAATTATAAGGCTAATATGGAAGAAGAGTTGATTGACAAATATGAAAAATGGGAAGAACGTCTTCAGCAAAAAGAGGACAGTCTGAATCAGTGAAAGGAGTTTATATATGGCAGGAAATACAATTTTAGTCGTAGATGATGAACAGCGTATGAGAAAGCTGGTACGCGATTTTTTGACAAAGCAGAATTTTCGTGTATTAGAGGCGGCAGACGGCGAAGAAGCCGTAGATGTTTTTATGGAGAATAAGGACATTGTTCTTGTGATTTTGGATGTTATGATGCCAAAGATGGATGGCTGGGAAACCTGCAGGGAAATCCGCCAGTACTCCAAAGTGCCTATTATTATGCTGACGGCACGTGGCGGGGAAAATGACGAACTGCGTGGCTTTGAACTTGGGGTGGACGAGTATATTGCAAAGCCGTTTAGTCCAAAGATTTTAGTGGCGCGTGTAGAGGCACTGCTTCGCAGAACCAATTCGGCAAATGAGAAAAATCTCGAATATGGCGGAATTGTGTTAAACCGCTCCGCACATGAAGTTATAATTGATGGTGAGAAAGTGGATTTGAGTTACAAGGAATTTGAGCTGCTTTCCTATTTTATGGAAAACAAAGATATTGCCCTTTCACGTGAACGGATTTTGAATCACGTGTGGGACTATGATTATTTTGGTGATGCCAGAACGATTGATACCCATGTGAAGAAACTCCGCAGTAAAATGGGTGAAAAAGGAAAGTACATTAAGACAATCTGGGGTATGGGATATAAATTTGAAGTATAGGAAATGGAGTGATTATCTTGAAGCGTTCCATGAAAACAAGACTGGTAGCGATTTTTGTCGTTACCATTGTCATTATTATCGGTGTTATCAGTCTTGCAAACGTTGTGCTTTTGCCATATTTTTATCAGTCCAATAAGGTAAGCCAGATGCAGGGCGTTTATTCGCGTGTTATCAATATTTGTGAAAATGTGGATTGGAATAAGATGGACAGCGAGCAAAAAGATACAATTTATGATAAGTTAGACCAGCTTTCGAGCAATACCAACATGAGCATTTATCTTGTGCAGATTCGGGTTTACCAAGGGTCTGGTGATATCGCGGAATTAGCGTATGTATATCCGAGTGACAGTGAGCGTTTGCAGCAGGTAACAAAAAACCAACTTGATAAGTACGTAAAATCAATTTATTTTGGGCAAAAGCTAGACGATAACTGTAAAATGATTACACAGACAGCAAATTATTCGATGTATAATGTGTATGATACGAGAGTAGATTCTAATTTTTTGGAACTCACAGGAAAGATGCCCGATAATTACTGGATTTATCTGCGCAGTAATTATCAGAGTATACAGGAAAGTGCCAGTGTATCGAATCAGTTTATGCTGTATGTCGGAATGATTGTGATGATTGCCGGCGTGTTTATTATGTATTTTGTCAGCAATCAATATACGAAGCCGATTCTGCGCCTGGCAACTCATGCAAAAAACATGCAGAAACTTGACTTTTCAACTCGTTATAAAGATAACCGTGATGATGAAATCGGAGTGCTTGGCAACAGTATGAATGCTTTGTCAGACCGCTTGGAGAAAACCATTTCCGAATTAAAGACAGCGAATAATGAATTGCAGCTGGATTTACAGAGGCGTTCGGAGCAGGAGCAGATGCGGCAGGAATTTTTGGCGAATGTTTCGCATGAACTGAAGACGCCGATTGCTTTGATTCAGGGATATGCAGAAGGATTGCAGGAAAATATTAATGATGATGCAGAAAGCCGTGAATTTTACTGTGAAGTCATTGTGGACGAGGCTGACAAGATGAACAAGATGGTAAAAAAACTACTGAGTTTAAATCAGTTAGAGTTTGGAAATGACCAGGTTCATTTTGAACATTTTGACTTGCGAAGTGTAATTCAGTCGATAGTAAATTCCTCTGATATTTTGTTCCGTCAGAAAGAAGTTACGTTGTCATACCATCCGGATGAGGAACCAATTATGGTCTGGGCAGATGAGTATATGATTGAGGAGGTTGTCAGCAATTATGTGAGCAATGCACTTAATCATGTGAAATACGAGAATAAAATTGAAATTAAGACGATTCGGAAAGGTGACCGTGTATGCACCAGCGTATTCAATACCGGAGATCCGATTCCGGAGGAAGATATGGATAAAATCTGGTCGAAATTTTACAAAGTGGACAAGGCAAGGACAAGAGAATATGGTGGCAATGGAATTGGTTTATCTATCGTAAAAGCCTTTATGGATGCCCATAATCAGAAGTTTGGTGTGAAAAATTATGACAATGGTGTCGAATTTTGGTTTGAACTTGACGTGAAAAGTGTTGATTGATGGACGGGATATGTGCTATAATAAATAAACTGGATTTAATTGTAAAAGGAGGGGTTTTTGAGACAGATACGTTTTTTATGTGCCGTTTTGGCTGTGTCCGTTCTATCCCTTACCGGATGTGCGGATATAAAAAATTTGTCTGAGGAGCAGGAAAATGAAATTGCGGAGTACGCAGCAGGTGTTTTGCTCCAAAATTCTGACAAATATTCGTACCGACTTATCACAAAAGAAGAAAAGGAGGTTACAGAAACGCCGACACCGATGCCGGCGACACCGACACCAACATCGGCAGCTGCACAGGCGTCAGACGCACCACAGGAATCGCAGCCGGAACAGACAGCAGCTGCACCGGAAGATTCCAAAAAGGAAGTATCGTTAGATGATTTATATCATCTGAAAGGTGTTTCGATTTTGTATACTTCTTATCGTCTGGCAGATAAATACGGAAGTTCACAGATTCGTGCCGAACAGGGGAAAAAACTACTTGTTGCAGAGTTTTCACTAAAAAATAATTCCGGTGCGAAAAAAAAGGTTAAACTGATTGACAGACGAAAAATCACCTATCAGCTGAATGTGGACGGAACAACTTATTCTCCACAGATTAGTTTATTGGAGAATCAACTGGATTATTTGGAAGCTGTGATTGCGAAAGGAAAGTCACAGAAGGCAGTGTTAGTATTTCAGGTAGATAAAAATGCGACAAACGCTTCTTCAATTGATTTGTCGATTGAAGAAGGGAATAATAAAACATCAGTGAAAATGAAGTAGGAGGCATTTATGTATCAGGAAAAAAAAGAAGTCATTTTAGTTACCGCAGAACAAGAACGGCGCAAAGTCAGAACCCTTCATACAATGGGGCTGGATGCAGATGCCGGTCAGTTTGATGATATTGATGACATGGAGTAAGGAGGAGAGAGACAATGGCAGTAGAAACAGGAATTTTATTAGAGAGTGGTACCAATGAACTTGAATTATTGGAGTTTGTGGTTGGTAATCAGCATTATGGAATCAATGTGGCAAAGATTAATGAACTTTGTCCGTATCAAGAGCCAACGATGGTGCCGAATGCACATGAGTACATAGAGGGAATCTTCATGCCGAGAGAACGGCTGATTACCGTAATTGATTTGGCGAAAGCGTTAGGTGTTCAGCCAAGCGCTGACACATCTCATGATATGTATATTATTACGAATTTTAACCGTCTACACACAGCGTTTCATGTTCAGCAGGTGCTTGGTATTCACCGTGTATCATGGAAAGACATCGCAAAACCGGACTCTACCATTAGTGGAAATGGTAAAGGGGTAGCCACCGGCATTACAAAGATTAACGGAAGAATAATTATTGTTCTTGACTTTGAGAAAATTGTTACGGAAGTTAATCCGGAAACGGGACTTAAGCTGTCTGAGATTGAGGCAATGGGTGAGCGCTCCCGTATTGATTACACAATCCTTCTTGCGGAGGATTCACCGCTGCTTCTTGAGATGTTGAAGAAATGCTTAACAAAGGCTGGCTATTCACATTTGATTCCAACAAGCAACGGACTGGAAGCATGGAACACTTTGGACCGCATGATGAAAGATGGTGCGGTGATTGGAAAAGATATTTCACTTGTTATTACGGATATTGAAATGCCACAGATGGATGGACATCATCTGACCAAGAAAATTAAAGAAGACCCTAGATTTGAAGGACTTCCGGTTGTTATTTTTTCATCTTTGGTAAATGATGAGATGAAACGTAAAGGAGAGGCACTTGGTGTAGATGCCCAGCTTTCTAAACCGGAGATTGGCAGATTGGTTCATCAGCTGGACCTTTTGCTTAAATAAGAAGTTTGTGCTTTGGCAAGAGGAGGTGTGACATTTGACCTTATGTAGAAAATGTGGAAAAGAAATTCCGGATGGCGAAGAATTGTGTGAAGACTGTAAAAATGAAGAATCACAGATGGATGAGGCTTATTTGGAAGAATTGATGCAGAGCATGAGTGATGAAGAGAAAGAACCGGAAAATGCAGGTGAACCGGCACCCGTTATGGACGAACAGGTGGAGGAGAAACCGGCAGAAGAAGCTTCTGATGGAGAAGCGGATGTAAATGAACTTTTGACACTGCTTTCGCAGGATTATGAAGATTATGATGAGCCGGATTCCGCAGTGCAGCCGGAGGAGGAGGTTCAAACAGCAGAGCCTATGGATGAAAGTCCGGCTGAGACTTCTCTTTTTCGGGAAGATGATGAGGAAAGCGTATTTGCCGATGATGCAGATGCTTTATCTGTAGATGATATTTATGATGATGCACTTTCTGCTGTGGATTACAGTGAGGCAGATGAGGCACCGGAATTTCCTGAAATTGAGGAAGAATTTGTTCCGCAGATGGATGAAGATGCCGGTGATGATTTTGGTGATTTGGCGCTGGATCCTTTGGTGTTGGATGATAGTGAAGCGGCTGGTGTGTCCGGAGAGCCGTTGGCGGTTTCAGATGACACAGAGGAAGATGTACAAGATATAAAGCAGGAGAAAGAGAAAAAAGAGAAAAAAGACGGTTTCTTTAAACGTATTTTTGGTAATATCATTACGGAACAGTCCGCAGAGGAAGAAGCCAAAGAGCGTGAGAAAGAGCAGGCTGACGCTGAAGAGAAGAAAGCGGCGAAAGAGGAAAAGAAACAGCAGACAGCAGAGGAAAAGGCAGCAAAAGCAGAGCAGGCAAAAGAAGAAAAAGGAAAAAAAGCAGCAGCAAAGGCAGAACAAGCAGCAGCAAAAGCGGCAGAAAAAGAAGAAAAGAAACGATTAAAAGCCGAGCAGGAAGCTAATGAAGTGGTTGGCAGAATTAATCCGGTTGGTGCTGCGATTGTTATGGTATTTTTCGGACTTCTCTGTGTAGCGGTTGTGTTTGGCAGTCAGGCACTTTCTTATACGACATCCGTAAAAAGTGCGGAGAGTTCTTTTGAACAGCGGGATTATAAGAACGCCTATGATTCTTTGGCAGGAGTCTCTGTTTCGGATTCGTCGAAAGAACTCAAACAGAAGGTGCGTATGTGTATGCAGCTCCAGCGTGAGTATGATGCTTATCAGAATTATTATAAGATGAAGATGTATTTGGAATCCCTGGATTCTTTGATTGGTGGAATTCGTCTTTACGATGCAAACAAAGCAAAAGCGGAGCAGTATGATATGCTCAGCCAGTACAATGAATTGGAGAGTAAACTCGCAAATCAGCTGTACAATGAGTTCGGTGTCAGTGAATCACAGGCACGAAATATTATTGCTTCCGAGACACAAAAGGAATACACAGACCGCTTGCAGGCGATTCTTTTGCAGTGGCAGAAGAGAAATGAAGCTGATGAGAGATAATGAAAAGATAGCTGACCGGTTTTCCGGTCGGCTATTCTAATACAATGACAGAGGTGATACAAAACGATGGTAGCAATTGTGGATTATGATGCAGGAAATATTAAAAGCGTTGAGAAGGCGTTACAATATATTGGGGAACATCCGGTGATTACAAGAGATGTGAAAGAAATTAAGAAAGCAGATCATGTAATTGTGCCGGGAGTTGGTGCGTTTGAGGATGCGATGGAAAAGATGAATCGCTATGAACTGACAAAAGTGCTGCAGGATGTGGCGGCATCCGGTACACCGATTATGGGCATCTGCCTTGGGCTACAGTTGTTTTTTGAGCGAAGTGATGAGTCAGAACATGATGTAAAAGGACTTTCACTTCTTCCCGGTGAAATTGTAAGATTTCCGGAAAAAGAAGGATATAAAATTCCGCATATGGGATGGAACTCTTTGAAAATCAATCCGAATTCGAAACTGTTAAAAGGAATTCCGGAGGATGTATATGTGTATTTTGTTCATTCGTATTATTTAAAAGCCAAACATATTGAAGATGTAGCAGCTACAACGGATTATATTGTTCCGGTACATGCGGCAGTGGAACATGACAATATTTTTGCAACCCAGTTTCATCCGGAGAAGAGCGGAGATGTTGGGCTGGAAATTTTGAAGAATTTTGTTTCCATATAGAATAAGACGAAGATAGGAGGAATTTCGGTGTTTACGAAAAGAGTAATTCCATGTTTGGATGTAAATGAGGGAAGAGTGGTAAAGGGAGTTAATTTTGTTAATTTGATTGATGCGGGAGACCCGGTTTCAGTTGGTGCTGCTTATGGAAAAGCAGGGGCAGATGAATTGGTTTTTTTAGATATTACAGCATCGAGTGATGCAAGAGAGATAAAGGCGAACATGGTTCGTAAAGTGGCGGAAACGGTGTTTATTCCGTTCACGGTAGGCGGCGGAATCCGCACGATTGAGGATTTTCGTATGATTTTGCGCGAGGGTGCGGACAAGGTTGCAGTGAATTCAGCGGCAATTTTAAATCCGACACTTGTATCGGATGCTGCGGATAAATTTGGAAGACAATGTGTCGTTGTTGCGATTGATGCCAAAAGACGGGCAGACGGCAGTGGATGGACAATTTACAAAAATGGCGGTCGTGTAGATATGGGAAAAGATGCCGTGGAATGGGCAATGGAAGCGGAGCGCTTAGGTGCCGGCGAAATTCTTTTGACCAGCATGGACTGTGATGGAACAAAAGACGGCTATGATGTTGAACTGACACGGACGGTTTCAGAAAATGTTTCAATTCCGGTTATTGCATCCGGCGGTGCAGGAACAAAAGAGCATTTTTATGATGCCCTTACGGAAGGAAAAGCGGATGCAGTTTTGGCAGCTTCGCTATTCCACTTTAAAGAACTTGAAATCGTTGAATTGAAAAAATACCTGCAAGAGCGGGGAATCAGTGTACGGTTATAAAAGAGGGAGGTTGTTATGAGTGCTTTGACAGGTGAGTGGGAGTGTGCATTGCATGAAGAATTTTCTAAAGAATACTATAAAAATTTATTCTTTTTTATTCGGAAACAATATAGTGAAACAATTGTATATCCAAAGGCAGATGAAATTTTTACAGCCTTTCATCTTACGCCACTTGAGAAGGTTAAGGTTGTGATTTTGGGACAGGACCCTTACCATAATGAAGGACAGGCGCATGGGCTTTGTTTTTCGGTGAAACCACAGGTGGCAATTCCACCGTCTCTTGAAAATATTTACAAAGAACTGCATGATGATTTAGGCTGCAAAATTCCAAGCCACGGTTGTCTGACTTCGTGGGCAAAACAAGGTGTTTTACTTTTGAATACGGTGCTTACGGTTCAGGCACACAAGCCGATGTCACACCGTGGTGTGGGCTGGGAAGAGTTTACGGATGCGGCAATTGCTAAATTAAATACACAGGATAGACCAATTGTATTTATTTTATGGGGGAAGCCGGCACAGGAAAAGGCGAAAATGTTGTCAAATCCGAAGCACCTTGTGCTGAAAGCACCTCATCCAAGCCCTTTGTCGGCATACCGAGGATTCTTTGGCAGTAAACCGTTTAGCCAGACAAATGATTTTTTGATAAAGAATGGAGAAACTCCAATTCAGTGGGAGATTCCTGAAAAAATAGAAAATGAATTTTGAATAAGACTCAACTGGATGAGTCTTATTTCATATAGTGAAGTATGGCTTATTTTATATGGATATCAGTGAATGTTTTCATAGCAAAACGGCCTTTCTGGTGTTTCCTGATTTGAAACTTTGATATCATTAAAAAATTGTAAAAAATGAAAAAAACTTCTTGATATATGTGATAGGTTTATGTTATACTTGTGATAGTATAGAATTATACTAATCTTGTAGCAAATCAAACTAAAAGGATTAAAAGACTGGAGGAAATATGATGAAAAGATTGAAGCGAAGCTTTTGGGCCAAAGCAGCAGTTGCTGTGGCGTCAATCGCAATTGCAATCGGGGTGATTGGCGGAATTTCATTTGCGTCAAATAATCAGCCTTTTTTGGGAGATTGCATTGAGTACGGAATTGTTTGTAATTATCTGAATCAGACAGCAGATATGGAGACAAACTTTGCCGTAGGTAAGTACCAGGGGAATGGTCATTGGAACGGAAACACGATTTCTGAGAGCAAAGCAAATGCTTCCGGAGAGATTCGGATTGGAGAAGTTGTAGGAGAGTCGAAATTCCGTGGGACGCCTTATGTAGTAGTAAAGGAAAGTGTGAAAGATGAAGTTAAAGCAATGCTTACATCTGTTTCAAACTATGCAGAATCTGTTGTGAAAAAGGCAGATTACACAACACCAAAAGATGTTAAGGACATGAACAATTATCATGTAGACATTACAGGAATTGATGAAGAAGTTGTATATGTGGATGCGGATGCTATGGTTGAAAATATCACTGCAGGGAAAATTCAGAATGGTGGTATTAAGGTTACATTGCGAGCAAATCAGTCCTTAGTATTTAATGTATCATTGAAAGATACTGTTCGCATTCCGGAATATAAGATTACTGTAAAAAATGGAAGTAAAACACACGAGGAAATGGCAGAGTCTGTTGTGTGGAATATGCCTTATGTGACGAATTTGAATTTGAACTCAGATGGTATGAGAGCTACGATAATTGCGCCAAAAGCTTTTGTGAATTTGGGAACTACATCCGAAGGATGGCTGGTATGTGATACGGTTGTCAGCAATTCTGGCGAATGGCATATGATTTCAAAGAAAGTCCCGAAAGTGACACCAACGCCAAAAGTGACAGCAACACCAACACCGAAAGTGACAGCAACACCGACACCGAATGTAACGGCGACACCAACACCAAAGGTAACGGCGACACCAACACCAAAGGTAACGGCGACACCAACACCAAAAGTAACGGCGACACCGACACCAAAAGTGACAGCAACACCAACACCAAAGGTAACGGCAACACCAACACCAAAAGTGACAGCAACACCAACACCAAAGGTAACGGCAACACCAACACCAAAAGTGACAGCAACACCAACACCGAAGGTAACGGCGACACCAACACCAAAGGTAACGGCGACACCGACACCAAAAGTAACGGCGACACCAACACCAAAAGTGACAGCAACACCGACACCGAAGGTGACGGCGACACCAACACCAAAAGTAACGGCGACACCAACACCGAAGGTGACAGCGACACCAACACCAAAAGTGACAGCAACACCGACACCAACACCAACACCAACGGCAACGCCGACAGCTACACCGGAAGTAACACCGACAACTACACCGGAAGTAACACCAACGGCTACTCCGGAGGTAACACCAACGGCTACTCCGGGTGATGATGCAACACCGACACCGGAAGTGACAGCAACAGCTACTCCAAACTTGTTCGATTTTGATGAAGACACACCGAGAGCAAGTAAAGAGCTGACAGACCCGGATACACCAAAAGCATCAGCAACAAGTAAGAAAACAACTACTTTGCTTGATGAAGATGTACCATTATCTGATTCCGCACCGGAGACAGGAGATACAACGAATCTTTTGTTCCCAATGATTGTTATGGGATTGTCTGTATTAGCAATTTTCGGAGTAATTGTATTTAGAAAGAAAATGAACTAAGTTAAGAAGTAAATGAAAAAGAATCTACAAAATGATTCAAAATATAATAAGGAGTTTGCTAAGGCAGACTCCTTATTTCTTACAAATAAAAAGGAGCCGGCCTTTTGGCAGACTCCTAAATTGTGACTCTTTTTATTTGTTTAAATTCTCATTTGCTGTTGCTAACATCAGTTTGATACGATTTAACTGGTTTACTTCGCTGGCGCCGGGATCATAGTCAACGGCTACAATGTTGGCATCTGGGAATGCCTTTCGAATCTGTTTGATAACACCTTTACCAACGACATGGTTTGGCAGACAGCCAAATGGCTGAGTACAAACGATGTTTGGTACATTGCTGTGAATCAATTCAATCATTTCACCTGTGAGAAACCATCCTTCACCGGTCTGGTTACCGTTAGATACGAAAGGCTCTGCATATTTAGCCAGTACGTGAATCTCAGGTGGTGCCTCAAAACGCTTGCTCTCAGCAAGTGCTTTGCAGTATGGCTTGCGGAACTGATTTAACAGCCAGATAGCAGCATTTCCAAGCCACTTACTGGTTTTCTTAAAGCCAAGATGGTCAGCCTTAAATTCACTGTCGTAAGCACTGTACATAAAGAAGTCCAGCATATCAGGGCAGACTGCTTCAGCACCTTCAGCTTCCAAGAGTTCAACAACATGATTGTTAGCTGCCGGGAGATATTTAACTAAAATCTCACCAACGATTCCAACACGTGGTTTTTTCTTTGTTTCATCTAATTCTATTTCATCAAATTCTTTTACGATTTGTCGGATGTTTTTCTTAAGTTCCGACTGCTTTGGTTTTTTCACAGCCTCAATACAGACTTTTTTCCATTTATCGTGAAGAGCGTTTACGGAACCCGGTACCTTCTCGTAAGGGCGGGTACGGTATACGACACGCATAAACAAATCACCGTAGATTAAGCTGTGAATAGCGGCTTTTAACAATCGGTAATTGATGTCAAAGCCGGAGTTTGTTTCCACACCGGCACTTAACGAAATAACAGGAATTTGTTCCATGCCTGCTTTTTTCAGTGCACGGCGGATAAAGCCGATATAGTTCGTTGCACGGCATCCGCCACCGGTTTGGGTAATGATTAAAGCAGTTTTATTTAAATCGTACTCGCCGGATAACAATGCTTTCATGAACTGTCCGACTACAAGAAGAGACGGATAGCATGCATCATTATTTACATATTTTAAGCCGTAATCCAATTCGCCTACGCCGGTAGGAAGCTGGACAAGATTATAACCACAGGCAGCAAGAGCCGGCATTAAAATGTCAAAATGAATTGGTGACATCTGTGGTGCTAAAATCGTGTAACTTTTACGCATTTCTTTTGTAAATTCAACTCGTTTATAGGCTGAATTTTGAGGAGAGGACTTAATTCCCTTGCGTTCGCGGTCTTTCACGGCGGAAATAAGCGAACGGATACGAATTCTTGCGGCACCTAAGTTGTTGACCTCGTCAATTTTAAGAACCGTACATATTTTATTGGAACTTGTCAAAATATCATTGACCTGGTCGGTTGTTACTGCGTCAAGTCCACATCCAAAAGAGTTAAGCTGAATCATATCCAGATTGTTCTGGGTGCGTACAAAACTGGCAGCGGCATAAAGTCTGGAATGATACATCCACTGATCCATCGCAATCGTTGGCCGGTCAACTTTTCCTAAATGGGAAATGCTGTCCTCAGATAATACCGCAATATCGTAAGATGTAATCAATTCCGGAATACCGTGGTTGATTTCCGGGTCAATATGGTAAGGACGACCGGCTAACACAATACCACGCTTGTTGTTATCTGCCATCCATTTTAATACGCGTTCGCCCTCTAAGCGGATATCATTTCTTGTTTTTTGCAATTCTTCGTATGCCTTGTGGGCAGCTTTTCGAATCTCGCCGGCATCAATATTATTTTCTTTGCCGAGATAGCGTACTAACTCATCGGCAAGAATTTTATCGCTTTCAAAGGAGACGAATGGATTCTGGTAGGTAATCGATTCATCTGCCAATTCTTCTACATTATTTTTGATATTTTCTCCATAAGAAGTGACAATTGGGCAGTTGTAGTGGTTGCCCGCTTCATCAAATTCTTTGCGCTCGTAAGGAACACAAGGGTAAAAAATGTACGAAACGCCCTGGTTTAACAGCCATGAGATATGTCCATGAGCTAACTTTGCCGGATAACATTCCGATTCGCTTGGAATCGATTCGATACCAAGTGAATAAATGTTTCGGTTGGAAGCCGGTGAAAGAACGACTTCGTAGCCAAGTTCCGTAAAGAAAGTAAACCAGTATGGATAATTCTCATACATATTTAACACGCGTGGAATTCCGACCTTGCCGCGATATGCTTTGTCCGCAGATAATGGTTTATAGTGGTCAAAAAGACGCTTATTTTTATAGGCGTAAAGGTTTGGAACGTCACGGTTTGTCTTTTCTTTGCCAAGACCACGTTCACATCGGTTACCGGACACAAACTGACGGCCACCGGTAAAGCGGTTTATTGTAAGGAGACAATGATTGGTACATCCCTTACATCTTGTCATGGAACTTTCAAATTTTAACTCGATAATGTCCTGTAAAGAGAGCATGGAAGAAGTTTCTCCCTCTTCGTAATGCTCACGGGCAATCAGTGCGGCACCAAAAGCACCCATGATACCGGCAATGTCAGGGCGAATTGCCTGACATCCGGAAACACGCTCAAAACTTCGTAATACCGCATCGTTATAGAAAGTACCACCCTGAACAACTACGTTTTTACCGAGATCTTTCGGGTCTGTTAATTTAATTACCTTTAACAGGGCATTTTTAATAACGGAAATAGCAAGTCCGGCAGAAATATCTGCGACCGTAGCTCCTTCTTTTTGTGCCTGTTTTACTTTAGAATTCATAAATACGGTACAGCGGGAACCCAAATCAATTGGATTTTCGGCAAACAGAGCCAGTTTTGCAAAATCTTTTACTTCATAATTCAACGAGCGTGCAAACGTCTCGATAAAAGAACCACAGCCGGAAGAGCAGGCTTCATTTAACTGTACCTGGTCTACGGAGTGATTTTTGATTTTAATACATTTCATATCCTGACCGCCGATGTCCAGAATACAATCAACATCCGGGTCAAAGAAAGAAGCAGCGTAATAATGGGAAACGGTTTCAACTTCACCTTCATCTAACATCAAAGCGGATTTAATCAGTGCTTCGCCGTATCCGGTTGAACAGGAACGCACAATTGTGGCACTTTCCGGGAGCAGTTCATAAATTTCCTTAATTGCTTTAATTGTCGTCTTCAGTGGGCTTCCGTTATTATTATCATAGAATGAGTACAGAAGGGAACCGTCTTCGCCGACAAGAGCTACTTTAGTTGTTGTTGAACCGGCATCTACGCCAAGAAATACATTTCCTTCGTAAGTGGAGATATCTCCCTTCTTTACGCTGTGTACGTTATGTTTTTCGATAAATTCATTGTAATCAGTTTCATCTTTGAAAAGAGGCTCCATACGAGTCACTTCAAATTCAATTTTAATTTCGCCGGAAAGCTTCTTTAACAAAGCACCGATTGTTGTGGCGCCTTTTCCCTCCGAGTTCATGGCTGCTCCGCTTGCAGCAAAAAGATGGGAATTTTCCGGTGCAATAATGGCATCCCCGGTTAAATTAAGAGTGCGGATGAATGCCTGTTTTAATTCTGTTAAAAAGTGCAGCGGACCGCCGAGAAAAGCAACGTTACCGCGAATCGGTTTTCCGCAGGCAAGACCACTGATTGTCTGGTTTACGACAGCCTGGAAAATGGAAGCGGCAAGGTCCGGTTTCGATGCGCCCTCATTTATTAAAGGCTGAATATCAGTCTTTGCAAATACACCGCATCGTGCGGCAATCGGATATAAAGCCTGGTAATCTTTTGCATAGGTATTTAATCCGGCAGCGTCTGTTTTTAATAAGGTAGCCATTTGATCGATAAAAGAACCGGTACCACCGGCGCAGATACCGTTCATTCGCTGCTCAATACCATCGGTAAAGTAAATAATTTTTGCATCCTCACCACCAAGTTCGATGGCGACATCGGTCTGAGGAGCATAACTTTTTAAGGAAGTAGCAACGCTCACAACTTCCTGCACAAATGGAATATCAAGGTGCTTTGAAATGGAAAGACCACCGGAACCGGTAATCATCGGTGCGATGTCACAGTCACCAAGTTCGTTGTAAGCACGTTCCATAATTGCACGTAAGGTTTCCTGGATATTTGCGTAGTGACGCTCATAGGCAGAAAACAGTATGTTATTGTTATCATCCAGCACAGCAATTTTTACTGTGGTTGAACCAATATCGATACCTACTCGTTTCATAAGTACCTCCTAAAGTTTCCTATTAAAATCATTTTTTGTTATCTAATTATCGAAACCTTATTATACGACAAAAAGAATGGTTTTGCAACAAAATTAGAAAGAACAAATGGCATTCTTTTGAATAGGATAATAAAAAAAGGCAGGAATCTGAAAATGAATCAACGCTTTTGTAATGGAATGATACATGTCATTCGCTCCGGCGATAATCTTTATCAGCTGAGCAGACGCTACCGTGTTCCGCTCGCACTTATTCTGCGGGCAAACCCTTATGTGGATGTGTATAATTTAAGACCGGGACAGGAAATCTGTATTCCGATGCCCTGTGGAAGCGGACCGATAGCAGGACGGGGAATGCAGCAGGAAAACGTGGAGACAACCGAACAGGAGACAGACGATGAGGAATACGAAGAGGAACAAACGGCACAGTCAGAGGAAGAAAAAGAGGTGTCTTGTGTCTATCGTGCAGATGGAACAAAAAGCCTTGGAGCGATATTGAATGAGTGTGGTATGACGATGGCAGAGTTTTTTGAAAAGAATAATCCGGAGCAGATTATTATCGCGGCAGATGTCCTTTTTGAAGTGCCAAAGAAGGTTTGACAAAGGTTATTAGAACCTTTATAATGAAAACGAATTGGTCAGACTCGGCGATGCCTTGTTTTCGGGGAATCGCCGTTGTCTTTGAAAGGAAGGTGAACAAGCATGATTTCCATTTACAAAACCATAGAAGACGATATGGTGGTGCTTGATAAAATAGAAGAGGGTTGTTGGATATCAGCCATTCACCCAAATGAGGAAGAATTGTCTTTTTTGCAGGAAGAGACTGGGATTGACTTGGATGATTTACGGGCACCTTTGGATGATGAGGAGCGTTCCCGTATCGAGTTGGAAGATGGATACAATATGATTTTGGTGGACATTCCTTCGCTTGATGAGAAAGACCGGTATGTCACGATTCCTCTTGGCATTTATATGACAAAGGAGCATATCATTACGATTTGTCTGGAAGAATCACCGGTTTTGAAAGCATTTGTAAACCGTAGAGTACGCGAGTTTTACACATTCAAAAAGACTCGCTTTGTATTCCAGATTTTGTATCGCAATGCTGCTTCCTACCTGCGTTATCTGCGTATTATTGACAGAAAAAGTGACCAGATTGAGGAAAAACTGCATATTTCCCAGAAAAACAGTGAGTTGATTGAACTTTTAGAGCTGGAAAAAGTCTGGTTTATTTTACCACTTCCCTGCGCTCAAATGAGGTCGTTTTAGAGAAACTTCTGCGGACGGAGCGCGTTAAAAAATATCCGGAAGATGAGGACTTATTGGAAGATGTCATTATCGAGAATAAACAGGCTATCGAGATGACAAATATCTACAGTGGTATCTTAAGTGGAATGATGGATGCGTTTGCGTCTGTTATATCCAATAACTTAAATATTGTTATGAAGTTCTTGGCAACGGTTACGATTGTTTTATCAATCCCGACGATGATTGCCAGTTTCTTTGGAATGAACTTTGATAATATTCCACTTGGACATTCGCCGTTTGGATTTTTTACCATTATTGTTTTAACGCTTATTATTTCCGGCGTTGTGGCGTTGTTGTTCCGCAAAAAAGATTTGTTTTAATAGGGAAAAGACAATTGTTGAATGGAGGTTAAAAAAGAACTATGAGTTTATTAGACCGATTGGAGAGAACACGGTTTGGAAAATTTGGCATTCCGAATCTGATGCGGTATGTCATTGGAGTTAATATTGTCGGAATTCTGATTAGTCTTGTGAATCCGACGTTTTATTATTCGTATCTGAGTTTGGATATTGCAAGTATTCTGCATGGACAGGTTTGGCGTATTTTTACCTTTGTGTTAAGCCCATCCGGACAGTTTGGCGGTACCGGCATGGTTAGTTTATTGTGGTTTGCAATCTGGATTTTTGTGTATTATTCGATTGGAACAAATCTGGAGCGCATGTGGGGAACTTTCCGCTTTAATTTGTTTTATTTTGGGGGACTTTTACTGGTTGTAATCATGACTTTTATTTTTTATCTGTTTTTACAGCTTGGGTTAGTGCCAAATGCTTTGCAACTGCTTATATGGATTATATGCTTTCCGCCAATATTATGGATGATTTGAACCAGACGATGTTTTTAGCGTTTGCCTTTGCTTTCCCGGATGCACAGTTCCTTGTGTATTTTATTATTCCGGTTAAGGCAAAGTGGCTGAGTATTGTATATCTTTTGATGGATGGCTATATGTTTGTCCGCTATCTGATGAGTGGATATTATTATTCGGCAGCGGTGATTTTGGTTCTTTTATTAAACTTTTTTATCTTCTATTTTATGGGACGTGGTTCTCTTACGCCAAAGCAGGCGTACCATCAGAAGAAGAGAAAGATGGAATATAAGAAAAAAACAGCACCCACACAGGGAAGTGTACCAAGGCATCATTGTGTGATTTGTGGCAGAACGGATGTGGACTCTCCGCAGTTAGAGTTCCGTTACTGCTCCAAATGTGAGGGAAACTATGAGTATTGTTCAGAGCATTTATTTACCCATGAGCATGTGCATCATTAAAAGGAGGAAGGAGTCGGAAAATGGGATTGTTTGGTATTGCGACAAATAGTGTACAAATGTTAGTGTTAGTAGCGGTTTTAACCGTGGCAGTTTTTGCTGTTTTGTATTTTGAAAAATTCCGCTATGAAGTAGAAGGAATTCGGATTTACCGCAAAGACAGCAAAAAGTCATGGACTAATCTACTGCTTGTATTAGCGGCAGCGCTGCTTGTAAAACTGATTTTTGCGGCAGCGTATGAAGGACATGGAACGGATATGACCTGCTTTAGTGCGTGGTCGGATATGATTTTTAAAGATGGATTCTGGAATTTCTATCATTCGGATTCTTTTACGGATTATCCGCCCGGATATATGGCAATGCTGTGGGGCATTGGGGCTCTGCGCAGCATCTTTAATCTGGATGTTGCAACGGGAGCCGGAAGATGTGTTATTAAACTGATTCCGATTTTGTTTGATCTTGGTGCAGGGGCACTGCTTTATAAGATAGCAAAGAGAAAATTTTCTGAAGGTTCTTCTCTTATTTTGTCAGCGACATACGTGCTCAGTCCGGTCGTTGTTCTGGATTCTTCGGCATGGGGACAGGTGGATGGTGTATTTACCTTTTTCCTGTTGCTTGTCTGCTATCTGTGCATGGAAGAAAAGCGTATTTTTGCGTATTTTGCTTTTGTTGCCGGAGTTCTTATCAAACCGCAGATGATTATGTTTGCTCCGCTTTTGATTTGGACAATTATTGAACAGGTTTTCTTAAAAGATTTTTCAAAAGAAAAAATGTTTCGGGATTTAGTAGGCGGCGTTTTATCTCTTGTGGCAATGGTTGTATTTACCCTTCCGTTTGGTGTGGACAAAGTGTTCAGCCAGTATGTGAATACGTTGGGCTCGTATCCGTATGCGACGATTAATGCATACAATTTCTGGGCGTTGTTAGGACAGAACTGGCAGCCGCAGGCAAATTCATTTTTAGGTGTGTCAGCAAGCTCGTGGGGAACACTCGCAATTTTAGTATCCGTTGCACTGAGTGCCGTGATTTTCTTCCGCTTAAAAGATGATAATTCCCGCTATTTTACAAGCATGGCGGTACTTCTTGCCAATATGTTTTTATTCTCAGTGCGTATGCATGAGAGATATTTATTCCCGGCACTTGTACTTATGTTGGCTGCCTTTTTGGTGAAGCCGACCAAACAGTTATTCTTTACTTATGTGGGATTTTCGGCGATTCACTTTTTGAATGTAGGTCATGTTTTGTGGGCGTATGTCGAGGAAAACGAAAATACGGCACCAAACGGACCGTTAATTGGAATTACGGCAGTCCTTACAATTTTAATGTTTGCTTATTTGATTTATGCTTCTTTTTCTGTTTCGGTTATGGAGGATTTAAAAGAGGTATCCGGAGGAAAGAAGAAAAGGAACACCCTTCCATATCTTGTGAAAAATCCGAAGGTGAAAGAGAAAGAACCGGAAGAAGTCTATAAACAACATATTCATGCGACAAGAAGAATGCCTAAATTTACAAAGTGGGATTATATTGTATTGTTTGGAATTCTTGTATTATACAGTGTATTCGCTTTTCGTGATTTGGGTGATACCAAAGCTCCGGAGACTTACTGGCAGCCGGAAAATGGTAATTCCGAGATTGTGTTAGATCTTGGTAAAGCAAAAGATATCGGAATGATTTATACGTTCCTTGGAGCGAAGGAAGACCGTATGATGACACTTGAAATGTCAGAGGATGGGAAAAACTATGATATGGTCGGCACGGTCAGAGCAACAAGTGTGTTCTGCTGGGATGCATTAAAGACTTGGGACAAAGAATCTCAGGAAGAGGGCGCGGATGATTATAATCTGGCAAAAGATTATCGTTATATCCGCCTAAGTGTTGATGAAGAACAGCTTTCTGATACCTTTATGCTGAATGAATTAGTGATTCTTGACAAAGACGGAAACTGGATGAAACCGGTCAATGCTTCTGAATATAAAAATCTGTTTGATGAGCAGGATTGTTTTGAGCCGCAGAGTGATTTGCCGGAGACTGTCTGGAAAGCTGAAAAAGCTGGAGAAACCGTGACTTTAGATTTGGGTGCAGATAGTTACTTTAGTATGCTGCGAGGGTACTCTACGGAGAAAGCAAACCAGCGGTTTGAAGTGGAAGTGGCAAAATCGGCAAATGACGGTGAGGAGCCACAGTATCAGAAAGTGGGAACGGTAGTCAGTGGTGAGGCTGATGGCTTTAGCAGACTTTCAGAGGAAAATCAGCAAAATGCCGATACTTATTCTTTTGCCAATGATTCGTACCGCTATATCCGTTTGACAACACTTTCGGATAATACAAGTTTGAATGAACTGGTACTGACGGATACGAATGGAAATACGGTGAAAATCCGTGACCATATTGGCGGAGATTCCTTGTTTGATGAACAGGATGGATACCGAAAGGCAATTACCTTTAGGAGCGGCACTTATTTTGATGAAATTTATCATGCGAGAACGGCTTATGAAATTGCGCATGGAATGAGCAATTATGAGTGGACACATCCGCCTCTTGGTAAAGTATTTATCAGTCTTGGTGTGCGCATGTTTGGCATGAATCCGTTTGGCTGGCGAATTATCGGTGTGCTGTTTGGAATCGGGATGATTCCGTTTATGTACTTCTTTGGCAGGCGTTTGTTCAAAAACCGCACGTGGGCGGCCGGTGCATTGACATTTTTGTTTACATTTGATTTTATGCATTTTACGCAGACAAGAATTGCTACCATTGATGTGTACGGAACATTCTTTATTATAGCAATGTTCTACTTTATGTATCAGTACAGCCAGACAAGTTTTTATGATACAAAATTGTGGAAGACCTTTATCCCGCTTGGCTTAAGTGCGGTGATGATGGGACTTGGCTGTGCATCGAAATGGACGGCAGTATATGCGTCTGCCGGTCTTGCTGTGTTCTTCTTTGCTATTATGGGCTGGCGTATTTTTGAGTACCATCTGGCGAAGAAAAATCCGACGGGCGAAACAGAAGGAATTGAGCATAAACATATCATTGAAGTATTTAAGAAGAAACTTCTTTTAACCCTTGGTTTCTGTGTGATTTTCTTTGTGTTTGTAGCAGGAACGATTTATGTTGCTTCCTATGTTCCGTTTGAGGACAGCGCAAAAGATAACACCGAGCGCTTCTACGAAGTGACAGATGAGAATTATGAAGGATTTAAATGGGAAAATACATTTGTTTCCGGTCTTGTGGATACACTTCGCGACCACAGTGGAAATCCTGTGGCTGAGACGGTCGGAAAAATGTTGAATAATCAGCATGCTATGTATGAATACCACAGCAAACTGGAGGCTACTCATCCATGGCAGTCAAGCTGGTATGAGTGGCCGACGATGATACGACCGATGTATTATTACTGCCAGACTTTGCGGGATGGTATGAAAGAGGGTATCAGTGCCTTTGGTAACCCGCTTGTATGGTGGGCAGGAATCCCGGCATTGATATTGATTCTTCTGCCATTTGGAAGAAGGCGTTCGAACAGACTTGGAAGCAAAACGTCGCAATGGCTTCAGAGTATCGGCTGTGAATTCTTTGTGTTCCTTGCTTTGTGGAGTGTGTTTGTGAAACAGTCTTCAAGTAATGGAGGCGGTGATTCATGGAAGTTATATGGACCGTTCCTTATTGTGCTTGGCGTGGCGTCGGCTTTGTATATTGCTTACCAGCTTGTGACAAGGGGAGACAAAAAAGCCTTGTTTATGGTATTTGCCTATGCGGTTCAATTATTACCGTGGATTTTAGTGCCGCGCTGTACATTTGCCTATCACTATTTCCCAAGTGTGCCATTTGTCGCAATGATGATTGTGTACTGCATGGTGAAACTTGTGGATTCGGATAAAAAATGGTTCAAATGGTGTATGGTTTATCTGGCAGTTGCCTTTTTCCTGTTCTTAGTTTTTTATCCGGTACTTTCCGGACAGCCGATCTATGAGCAGATGGCAAGAGATGGACTGCGCTGGCTGGAAGGCTGGCAGCTTGTCAGCTAAACAAACGATAGAAAGAAGGATAAAAACGTGAGAAAACTGATTCAAGAGATTCATAACGGGAAAAATATAAAGGAAAATTTAAAACATTATGCGGATATTGCCGTAAAAACATATGTGGATTATGGAACGCTTGAAATGACTTTTTCTGCGTATTCGCTTTTGGAAGATGAAATACAGGTGTTAGATGCGGATGAGAAGGAGAAAATGCTCTCGCAGGTAAAACAGGCGATTGGCTGTTTGGCGGATGAGTCCTGCGATTTCGCGGTACTTGGTGAAAAAATGAATCATCTGCGGGATGAAATTACGGATAAAATGGATGTTTTAACTGCGTACACGGACCGCATGATTTGTTATGAATATGTGTTAAACCGCATGGAATTAAAATATCTTTCCAAGAAAGAATTGTCAGAGAAACTGGCAGCTTTTGAGGAAGAAGAGTACATGAAAATGTTAGAAGGGTATTTGTTTGGCAGTAAAGATCAAAAGGTGGCGCTTGATAAAATTCGTTTGATTATGGGACAGATTCCGGTTCATATGACAAAGAATAAATTGTTTGAGCGGATTGGTGAAGCACTTACGTTATATCAGGATGGCGATAAATCGGCACTGGATGGCTTTTTGTATATGGTGCGTACGAGCGCGATGCTGTATGAGCCAAAGCAGGAAGAAAATCAGTTTCCGGAGATTTTAGAGGCCCTGCAAACGTTTGAACAGACCGATTTTGAGTCATTAGAGGGCGAGAAATACAATCAATTGGTATCACTTTTGGAAAAGACAGCCAAAGAAATTCATGAAATTACGGACTTTTATTATGAAGTGCAAAATGTTGTGAATGGTGTGTATGCTATGGCGCTGATTCTTCCTTACCGCGAGAAAATGAGCCGGATTGAAAAAGCAGGAAGAAATGTTTGGCAGGCATTGGCACAAGGAGAGCTAAAAGAAGAACTGTTAGTGCCGTTAGAGGGCAGCATCGAGGAGTGTGTTGAAAAATCCAGTCATTTGGAATCGATTTTATATGAAATCCGCAGTTCTTATAAGAAAGAATTGATGGAAACCGGTCTTGCCGGACAATTCCACGATTTTGTATTAGTGGCAAATCTTTTGTCAGACAGTTTGTTTATTGACTTGTCGGTATCCGGTGAGGAAGAGGAAAAAGCAGACCTTTCCTACGTGAGAAAATGCACAGATGAATTAGTAAATGAACTTTCCAAGAAGTTGAGTCAGGTGTCAAAACCGGTAAAAAAAGCAATTATGGGACTTGTCCTTGAAAAGCTGCCATTGACATTCCAAAATTCGGATGAGGTACTTGATTATATCCGTATTAATCTGATGGGATGTCAGGACAAGGCTGAAAAATGTGTGGTACTTACGATGTTAGCAGACTTGATTCGCGAGGAGCAGGAGTGGACATAATATGATTTACTGGTATCAGAATTTATATATGGATGAAACCGTAGAAAAAAATCCGAAACGGTGCAAAAAACGGGTGGAAAAGCGGCGCCCATGGAAAAAGAGTTACGTCGTGCTTACCTTGGCGCAGAATGATAAGAATTTGTTTGAGATTATGCAGACGCGCCAGTTGTTTTTCCGCCGCTACCGTCATGTGGATATGTATGTAGTGGCACTGACTTCGGATTATGATGCCGCTGTCGAAATCCTGCAGCAGATTTTAGAAAAAGGATATCGTGAGAATCCGGAATATAACCCAAGGAACGTATTTGCCAAGAAGGAGTTTTATCCGGGTAGAAAGTAACAGAGAAAAGAGGTGTGCCTATGTGGATTTTTTTTTATTAATACTCAAATGGATTTTCATTATACTTGGCATACTTTTAGGACTTGTTTTACTATTTACGGCTCTTGTTTTATGTGTGCCGGTGCGCTACCGGGCAGCAGGGGATAACCATGAAAAAATCCAGTATTCATTTAAGGTGAGCTGGCTTTTGTCTATTATTGCCGTGAAAAAGAAAAAAGATTCGGAGCAGATTGTTTTCTCTGTGTTTGGTATTCCGATAAAGAGAATGGGAAATGAAAAACCGGTAAAAAAAACCGTGGTGAAATCAGAGAAAGAAAAAGAGCCGGAACCATTACAGGATAACAAAGAAGAAACAGGCGAGCCGGTTTTGGCAGCGCAGGAAGAAAAAAAGGAACAAAGAAAGGACAAGAAGAAGAGAACTTTTTCCAGGACCAAAAAAGCGAAGAAAAAGAAAAGCAAAAAAAACTTTTCATTTCAAGGGCTATCCAGTATAATGAAGTGTGTGAAACAAAACAAGAAACTTTTGAAACGGTTGTATCGGGAAATAAAAGAGCTGCTTAAGTATCTCGCACCGAAAAAGGTGAGAGGGACATTTGCATTTGGAACCGGCGACCCTTCATCGACGGGGCTTGTTACGGGTCTTATCAGTTTGTTCCCGATTGCTTATCAGGAGGGTGTTTATGTTACACCGGACTTTGAGGAAAAAAGACTGGCTGCTGATTTTTTTGTAAAGGGCAGAATAAGGGTGATTTATTTTTTACGGCTCTTTTTGAGACTGTATCAGGATAAAGAATTGAAACGAATGTGGAAACAGATTCATAGATTAAAAAAGGAGGCTTTTTAAAATGTCAGAAAATAATTTTACCAACACAGTAGAATCCCTGTTTAAGGGGATGGATGCATTTATCACAACAAAGACCGTAGTGGGAGATGCTGTGCGTTTTGACGATGGAACCATTGTACTTCCGCTTGTGGATGTGAGCTTTGGCGTTGCTGCCGGTGCATTTGCAAACGACACCGAAAAGAAAAACAACGGTGGCGGCGGTATGGGTGGTAAAATCCAGCCAAGTGCCGTGTTAGTAATTAAAGACGGAACGTCCAAACTTGTCAATGTGAAGAACCAGGACGGTATCACAAAGATTCTTGATATGGTACCGGATTTTGTTGACAAATTTGCCGGAAAGAAAAATAAAGAGCAGCCACACGATGCGGGAAAAGATGCGGAATAATCCGTAAGAATTGTGGAAATTTTAAAATTTGTAAAAAAATAAAAATTTTGCTTGCATTATAGTTGGAATTTTGCTAAAATATTCGTGTTGTCGTGTGTGAGAGATATTTTGTTTCATATAGAAGAGACATGCGAAGTTTAAGCAGAAGGAGGTGCTTTTCATGGCTAAATGTGCAGTATGTGGAAAAGGCGTACACTTTGGTAACGCTGTCAGCCACTCTCATAGAAGAAGCAATAAGATTTGGAAATCGAATTTGAAATCTGTTAGAGTAAAGGTGAACGGTGGTACAAAGAAAATGTATGTTTGTACTTCATGCCTTCGTTCTGGTAAAGTGGAAAGAGCGTAGTTGCGGTTTACCCGTACATCATAAAAAAAGAACACATTCTTATACTAGAGTAGGAGAATGTGTTCTTTTTTTAGTCACAGTTTGTGAAGAGATTATAGCCAAGGACAAGACAGGCAATAATAATCAGGATGGCAAGCAGACTGTGCCGCATGAAAAGCATGATGCACATACCGATGCCAATCCAAAACAAAATAAATCCGATTAAGCGTTTCATAAAAGATACCCGCATAGATGTCTTTGTTACTATTCTATGCAGAAAATGGGAAAAGTTTCGCAGTATGTGGATTTGCTTTTTTTTATAGAATAGTGTAAAATAAAGATAATTATGCAGTTATCCGTTAGGGGATACCAGATTGGAGGTTACTATGAAAGGTCAGATGGATACCGAAATGGGCAAAATCTTTGTAGATGAGGATGTATTGGCTAAGTATGCCGGTTCCGCAGCGGTAGAGTGTTTTGGCGTTGTTGGTATGGCATCCGTAAACGTACGCGATGGCTTTGTAAAGTTGTTGAAAAAGGACAACTTGCGTCATGGCGTGAATGTTAGTGTGGCGGATGGCAAGCTGATGATTGAACTTCATATTATTGTGGCATACGAAGTAAGTATTCTTGCGGTTGCACAAAACCTTGTTGATAATGTGAAGTATAAGGTAGAAGAGTATACCGGCATGGAAGTTGGAAAAATTACCGTATGCGTTGAAGGCGTACGCGTGATTAACTAATTTGCCTGTTAAATTGGAGGAGAAAACTGTGATTATAAAAACGATGGATGCCTCTTTTGTAAGAAAGTGTTTTCTTGCTGGGGCAAATGCAATCGATGCAAAGAAGGAAGTAATAAACGATTTGAATGTGTTCCCTGTACCGGATGGTGATACAGGAACCAATATGACGATGACTATTATGTCTGCGGCAAAAGAAGTAGCAGCGTTAGAAAATCCGGATATGAAATCGCTTGGTAAAGCAATTTCCGGTGGTTCTTTACGTGGTGCAAGAGGAAACTCAGGTGTTATTTTGTCGCAATTACTCCGTGGATTCACGAAAGAAGTGTCAAAGGTTGATGAAGTGGATGTCGATGTTTTGACAAAAGCCTTTGAACGTGCTGTAGAATCTGCGTATAAAGCAGTGATGAAACCAAAAGAAGGAACGATTCTTACAGTTGCCCGTGGTGGTGCAGATAAAGCACTTGAGTTAAATGGGCGCACGGATAACATTGCAGAGTTTATGAACAGCGTAATTATGCATATGCGTGATGTGTTAGATCAGACGCCGGAACTTTTGCCGGTGTTAAAAGAGGCCGGTGTTGTGGATTCCGGTGGAGAGGGTCTTGTTACCGTGTTGGAAGGTGCATATACCGCGTTGATTGGCAAGGAAGTGAAAATCGATGTGGAACCGGCTGCCACTTCTGTTAAGAAACCAAGCATGGGAGCAGATGCCGGCGTTGTTGCTGAGGCGGATATTAAATTTGGCTACTGCACCGAGTTTATCATTATGCTTGAAAAGCCATTTGGAAGGAAAGAAGAAATAGAATTTAAGGCATTTTTGGAATCCATTGGTGATTCGATTGTCTGTGTTGCCGATGAGGAAATTGTTAAAATTCATGTGCACACAAACGACCCGGGTCTTGCGATTCAGAAAGCGCTTACCTATGGTTCTCTGACACGCATGAAAATTGATAATATGCGCGAAGAACATCACGAGCGTGTCATCAAAAATGCCAGTGAGATGGCAAAACAGCAGAAACAAGAAGAAAAGAAAGTGGAATTTAAAGAAAATGGTTTTATCAGTGTTTCGGTCGGAGATGGACTTACGGATTTGTTCCATGAACTTGGTGTGGATGAAGTGATTGAAGGCGGTCAGACGATGAATCCGAGTACCGAGGATGTTCTTAGTGCGATTGAGAAAATTCCTGCGAAAAACATCTATATTCTGCCAAATAACGGTAATATTATTTTGGCGGCAGAGCAGGCAAAGGATTTGACAAAGGATAAGGCGGTTCACGTAATTCCAACGAAAAATATTCCGCAGGGAATTGCAGCAATGATTAACTTTGTGGAAGGATTTACACCGGAGCAGAATGAAGAGGCGATGACAGAAGCACTATCCGAGGTGAAATCCGGACAGGTCACTTATGCGGTAAGAGATACTGTAATTGACGGGAAGGAAATTAAAGCCGGCAATATCATGGGATTGAGCGATAAGACGATTGAGATAGTTGGCACCGATGTAGTGGATACGACAATTGATTTATTAAAAAAGATGATGGATGAAGAATCGGAACTCATTACCATTTATTATGGTGAAGAGGGAACCAAAGAAGATGCAGAAAAAATCGCAAAAGCCATTGAGGGGATTGATGACGAGATGGAAGTCGAGATTCAGTATGGCGGACAGCCGATTTATTACTACTTTGTATCCGTAGAGTAGTGAAATTATAAATACAGATGGAGGATGAATAATGAATATTGTATGTTTGGACTTAGAGGGCGTACTGGTACCTGAAATTTGGATTGCTTTTGCAAAAGCAAGTGGAATCCCGGAGTTAAAAAGAACGACGAGAGACGAACCGGATTATGATAAACTGATGAATTGGCGTCTTGGTATTTTGAAAGAGCATGGACTTGGACTGAAAGAAATTCAGGAAACGATTGCTACGATTGACCCGATTCCGGGAGCAAAAGAATTTCTGGATGAACTGCGCAAAACGACACAGGTTATTATCATCAGTGATACATTTACTCAGTTTGCGGCTCCGCTTATGGAAAAACTGGGATGGCCTACCATTTTCTGCAATTCTCTGGAAGTGGCAGAAAACGGTGAGATTACCGGATTTAAGATGCGAATTGAAAATTCCAAATATACAACAGTGAAAGCACTGCAGTCGATTGGTTATGAAACGATTGCCAGCGGTGACAGCTATAATGATTTGGGAATGATTCAGGCAAGTAAGGCAGGTTTCTTATTTAAGAGTACTGAGCAGATTAAGAAGGACCATCCGGAACTTCCTGCTTTTGAAGAGTATGATGAGTTACTTGCTGCCATAAAAAAAGCATTATAATCAATAGAAAGTGTGACAAAAATGTCAAAACAAATTGGACGTAATGAGCCATGCTGGTGTGGCAGCGGACGCAAATATAAGGTCTGTCACGCCGGTTTTGATGCAAAGATTGAATCTTATCGTGAGCAAGGTCACATTGTGCCGCCTCACCACATCATCAAAACACCGGCTCAGATTGAACAAATAAAAGAAAGCTGTAAAATTAACATTGCTATTTTGGATTATCTGGAAGAGCATATTTATGAGGGAATGAATACCAAAGAAATCGACCGGATTGTGTACGATATGACAACCAAAAGAGGCGGAATCCCGGCACCTTTAAATTATGAAGGATTTCCGTACAGTGTATGTACTTCCGTCAATGATCAGGTATGTCATGGATTTCCGTCAAAAGATGTCATATTAAAATCGGGCGATATTGTGAATGTGGATTGTTCGACAATTTTAAATGGATATTTTTCGGACTCTTCCCGTATGTTTTGCATCGGTGAGGTGTCACCGGAGAAAAAACGTCTTGTACAGGTAACAAGAGAGTGTGTGAAGAAAGGATTAGAACAGGTCAAGCCATGGGGATTCCTTGGTGATATGGGTCAGGCGGTGCATGATCATGCAGCGGCAAACGGCTACACGGTGGTTCGTGAAATTGGCGGTCACGGTGTCGGACTTGAGTTCCATGAGGAGCCATGGGTTGGTTATCATTCTAAACGAGGCGAAGAGATGCTGTTAGTGCCTGGTATGATATTTACGATTGAACCTATGGTAAATATGGGAAAAGAAGATATTATAACCGATTCAAAAAATGGCTGGGAAGTTTATACAAAAGATCATATGCCATCGGCACAGTGGGAAATCATGGTGCTTGTGACAGAGGAAGGAAATGAGGTATTGTGTTGGTAGTTTACTGATTTCTTAGGAAATCAAGGAAAAGGGAGGTTTTGCTATGTTAAATGGGGAAAAAGAACAAAAACGAAGTGTTCATTTTTTTGCTTTAATGTTAGCACTGAGTTTGTGTATGCATACGGCATTGTGTATTTTCTTTTATTGTATTGGTGTAACAATTTTATACGTGTTTAATGTTGCAAGTGTTGTGATCTATTTATTGTTGCTTTTTTTGGTTTCTCGTGTGAAACATATGGAGAGATGGATGCTGGTACCATTTGCCGAAGTGCTTGTACATGTACTTTTTGTGTAACCTGTGCTTAGGCTGGGGATATGGCTTTTCTTTATATGGTTTTATGCTTATTCCTGTTATTTACTACATTGCCTGTATTTATATGAAGAGCCGAATTGGTGTGGTCATGTCAAGTGTACTTGGTATTTTTGATTTGCTTGTGATTGTTCACTCGGCATCGTCAGCCGGAGAAATTAATAAATTACCGGGTATGTCAAACCATAGGATGCTTGTTATTTTTGCAATTAATGTAGCTATCTGTACCATTTTTCTAATGGCTTATTCTGCGTACTTTGTTGTTGCAATACGCAGTGCGACAAATGTGTTAGAGGAGCGGAATGATGAACTTGATTTTATGGTTCATTACGATGCACTCACAAATATGAGAAATCGCCAGAATATGGATGAAATATTTGAGGAATACGAGTGTTATGAAAAAGATTATTGTGTGGTGCAGATGGATTTGGATAATTTCAAACAGACAAACCGTACGTACGGTCATTCCTGCGGAGATGAGCTTTTGATTAATCTTTCTTATCTAATCCGCCAGGCAGTGAGAAATCGTGGTGAAGTGTGCCGCTGGGGCGGTGATGAAGTGTTACTGCTTCTGAAGATGGATAAAAAAAGCGGGTACCGCTTAACGGAAAAAATTCGCAAAGAAATTGCGGACTATGTACTTACTTACCAGCGTCAGCGTGTGTCAGTTACGGCAACGTTTGGATTTGTATACTGCGATGAAAAACAGACAATGAAAGAGCGGATTGCACTTGCAGATTCGCGTTTGAATCAGGGGAAGGAAAAGGGGAAAAATCAGGTCGTGAACTAAAAATGAATTAGTTTTACGAAAAGAAAGGAATCGATACGATGAATGAGTTTCTTGATATTTGCATGGAAGCAGGAGTGGATACATTAAAACTTATCCCATTTCTTTTTCTTACCTATATTTTAATGGAGTGGATCGAACACCGCACCGGAAGTCATACACAGGCGGCGATTTTGCGTGCCGGAAAAGCAGGACCGGTATTTGGCGGAATTTTAGGTATTGTGCCACAGTGTGGCTTTTCGGCAGCAGCATCAAATCTGTATTCTGGTGGTTTGATTACGGCAGGTGCTTTGGTGGCTGTCTTTTTGTCTACTTCCGATGAAATGCTTCCGATTTTTATTTCTGAGGCAGTACCTGCATGGACAATTATTAAGATTTTGGCGGTTAAAATGGTAATGGGAATCCTTTTTGGCTTCCTTTTGGACTTTTTGTATCACGGTATCTGGGGCAGAAAAATGAGATACCGGAACATCCATACAATGTGTGAGAGTGAACACTGCAAATGTGATGATGAGGGGATTTTTTCCTCTGCGCTGCGTCACACAATTCACATTACCATTTTTTTGTTTTTGATAACACTTGTTCTGGAAGCTGTTATTGATGGTGTGGGTGAAGAGGCTTTAGCCGGATTTCTTATGGACCGTCCGGTTCTCGGCGAGATTTTGGCGGGGGCAATTGGCATGGTTCCAAACTGTGCGTCGTCTGTAGTCATTACTCAGCTCTATTTACAGAAAGTCATTAGCGCCGGTCCGATGATGGCAGGATTATTTACCAATGCCGGTGTCGGAGCACTTGTTTTGTGCCGCATGAACCGTAAACATGTAAAACAAAACGTCGGCATTTTGTGTTATTTATATGTGGCAGGTGTCGTTGGAGGAATTTTGATTGATTTGCTTGGAATCAATTTTTAATACTTATTATTAGAGTTTTTAACTGTGGATAAGATAGTGGTAATGTTATTGAAGTTTTTTGTTAGAAAAAATCAGACCGGGTTTCAACCTGAGGGACGTTGAACACCGGTCTGATTTTTCTAATAAAGCAACAATTAAAACATTTCCATATCGTGTTTACTTGACATAAAGCCCCACCTTGCTTTATACTAGGAGATTATGAGGGGAAGTTTACCCTTTTATGAAACGAAATGGAGATGAGAGAGAGAATGAACTACCATATTGCAGTGATTCCCGGAGACGGAATCGGACCTGAAATTGTGGCAGAAGCTAAAAAGGTATTGAATAAAGTGGCAGATACATATGGGCACACATTTGAATACGAAGAATTGTTGATGGGCGGCTGTTCCATTGACGCATACGGCGAGCCTTTGACAGATGAAACCTTAGAGCGTGCAAGAAAAAGTGATTCGATTTTGCTTGGTGCGGTCGGTGGACGAGTCGGAGTGGACAGCTGGTATGAATTGCCACCGGAAAAAAGACCGGAAGCAGGTCTTTTGAAAATTCGTAAGGGACTTGGCTTATTCTGTAACCTTCGTCCGGCAATTCTGTTTGAAGAATTGAGCGGCGCTTGTCCGTTGAAGGAAGAAATTGTAGAAGGTGGTTTTGATTTTATCTTTGCCCGTGAGTTGACGGGTGGTCTTTACTTCGGTGAACGCTATACCAAAGAGATTGATGGCGTGCGCACCGCAGTGGACACTTTAAAATATGATGAAAATGAGATTCGCAGAATTGCCATTCAGGCGTTTGAGATTGCGATGAAGAGAAATAAAAAAGTCTGCAGTGTTGATAAAGCAAATGTATTGGATTCTTCCAGACTTTGGAGCAAAGTCGTCGAGGAAGTCAGCAAGGATTATCCGGAAGTGACATTGACAAATATGCTGGTTGACAACTGTGCAATGCAGATTGTAAGAGATCCGAAACAGTTTGATGTCATTTTGACAGAGAATATGTTTGGCGATATTTTGTCGGATGAGGCAAGTATGGTAACCGGTTCTTTAGGAATGCTTTCTTCTGCAAGTTTAGGTGAGGGAACCTTTGGTATGTATGAGCCAAGTCACGGGTCAGCACCGGATATCGCGGGACAAAATAAGGCAAATCCGATTGCGACGATTTTGTCGGCAGCTATGTTACTACGTTATTCCTTTGGACTTTCCAAAGAAGCAGATGCGGTTGAAAATGCCGTCAAGACTGTGCTCAAAAAAGGAATGCGTACGATTGATATTATGGATGAAGGTAAGACTCTGCTTGGTACAAAAGAAATGGGTGATGCCATTGCAGCAGAGATTGAATAGGAGGACGACAAGATGAAAAGTGATTCAGTAAAAAAAGGAATGCAGACAGCACCACAGCGTTCTTTGTTTAATGCGCTTGGTTTGACAAAAGAAGAGCTGGAAAAGCCGCTTGTAGCTATTGTCAGCTCTTATAATGAAATTGTTCCGGGTCATATGAATCTGGACAAAATTGTAGAGGCAGCAAAACTTGGTGTTGCCATGGCAGGTGGTACACCAATTGTATTCCCGGCAATTGCCGTTTGTGATGGTATTGCAATGGGACATGTGGGAATGAAATATTCTTTGGTAACCCGTGACTTGATTGCGGATTCGACTGAGTGTATGGCACTTGCACATGCATTTGATGCGATGGTAATGGTGCCAAACTGTGATAAAAACGTACCGGGTCTTTTGATGGCTGCGGCACGTGTGAATATTCCAACCGTATTTGTCAGCGGTGGTCCGATGTTAGCCGGCCATGTGCAGGGACAGAGAACTTCTCTTTCAAGTATGTTTGAGGCAGTTGGTGCTCATGCGGCAGGCAAAATGACCGAAGAGCAGGTGGATGATTATGTCAGCCATGCCTGCCCGACCTGTGGTTCCTGCTCCGGTATGTATACAGCAAACTCCATGAACTGTCTGACCGAGGCAATTGGTATGGGACTTCAGGGAAATGGTACAATTCCGGCTGTATATTCCGACCGAATCAAACTGGCAAAACATGCCGGTATGCAGGTTATGGAAATGTATAAGAAAAATATCCGCCCACGTGACATTATGTGTGAGAAAGCATTTTTAAATGCGATGACAGTCGATATGGCACTTGGATGTTCGACCAATACGATGCTTCATCTGCCGGCAATTGCTCATGAAGCAGGCGTAAAACTGAATCTGGATATTGCCAATGAAATTAGTGCAAAGACACCTAACCTTTGTCATCTGGCACCGGCAGGCCACACCTATATGGAACAGTTGAATGAGGCAGGCGGTGTTTATGCGGTAATGAATGAGCTGAATAAGAAGGGTCTTCTTTATACAGACCTTATGACTGTGACCGGAAAGACGGTAGGTGAGAACATTGAACATGTAGTAAACCGTAATCCGGAAGTAATTCGTCCAATTGATAATCCATACAGTGAAACTGGTGGCATCGCCGTTTTGAAAGGTAACTTGGCACCGGATTCCGGCGTTGTAAAACGTTCTGCCGTAGTACCGGAAATGATGGTTCATGAAGGTCCGGCGCGTGTCTTTGACTGCGAGGAAGATGCAATTGCTGCTATCAAGGGCGGTAAAATTGTTGCAGGCGATGTTGTTGTTATCCGCTATGAGGGACCAAAGGGTGGTCCGGGTATGAGAGAGATGCTCAATCCAACTTCCGCAATTGCCGGTATGGGACTTGGCTCTTCCGTTGCTTTGATTACGGATGGACGTTTCTCGGGAGCTTCCCGTGGTGCTTCGATTGGACATGTTTCACCGGAAGCGCGGTTGGTGGTCCGATTGCTCTTGTAGAAGAAGGAGACATCATTAAGATTAACATTCCGGAAAATACTTTGATGGTAGATGTTTCAGATGAAGAGATGGAGAAGAGACGCAAAAACTGGCGCCAAGAGAGCCGAAAGTGACAAGCGGTTACTTACGTCGTTATGCCAATATGGTAACAAGTGGCAGCACAGGAGCGATTTTGAAATAATACGATGCGTGTGAGAATAGGGAAACAGACGAAAAGAAAGAGGTGCAAGGTATGCAAATAAATGGGTCACAGATTATGATTGAATGTCTGCTTGAGCAGGGCGTAGATACCATCTTTGGTTATCCGGGAGGTTCTATTTTAAACGTGTACGATGAATTATATCGTTATCAGGATAGAATCCGTCACGTGCTTACCTCTCATGAGCAGGGAGCTTCCCATGCGGCAGACGGTTATGCCAGAGCAACAGGAAAAGTCGGTGTCTGTATGGCAACAAGCGGACCGGGAGCAACGAACTTAGTTACCGGTATTGCAACGGCATATATGGATTCTGTACCGATGGTTGCGATTACCTGTAATGTTACACTTCCGATGCTTGGAAAAGATTCCTTCCAGGAGGTTGATATTGCCGGTGTCACAATGCCGATTACGAAACATAGTTTTATTGTAAAAGATGTAAAGGATTTGGCTGCGGTTATGCGCCGTGCCTTTAAGATTGCACAGACCGGTCGTCCGGGTCCTGTTTTGGTGGATGTAACAAAGGATGTAACGGCTGCAGTGACCGATTTTACACCGCAGACACCGGAATTGATTCAGAGACAGGTTGACACGATTGATGAAAAAGATATCGAAAGCGTAGTCAATGCAATTAAAAAATCGCAGAGACCAATGATTTTTGTCGGCGGTGGTGCCGTAATTTCCGGCGCAGAGAAAGAATTAAAAGAATTTGTCTATAAGGTAGACGCTCCGGTAACGGATACTTTGATGGGAAAAGGTGCATTTGACGGCACAGACCCATATTATACAGGAATGCTTGGTATGCATGGTACAAAGACAGCAAACTTAAGTGTAACGGAATGTGACTTATTGATTGTATTAGGTGCCAGATTTTCAGACCGTGTTACGGGAAATGCAAAGAAATTTGCAAACCGTGCAGAAATTGTTCATATTGATATTGATCCGGCTGAAATTAATAAAAATATTCCGGTGGATTATTCCATTATCGGTGATTTAAAGGCAGTTTTGGAAATCTTAAACCGCAAATTGGAGCAGCACTATCATAAGGCTTGGGTTGATAAGGTTATGGCGAGAAAAGAGGCTTTGCCGCTTTCTTATCACACGGATGCTCTTACAGGACCTTATGTGATTGAGCGAATCAGTGAACTTACCGATAACGAAGCGATTATTACGACTGATGTCGGCCAGCACCAGATGTGGGCGGCACAGTATTATAAATACCGCTCTCCGAGACATTTTATTACGTCCGGCGGAATGGGTACGATGGGATATGGTCTTGGTGCCTGTATCGGTGCGAAAGTCGGAGTGCCTGACACACCGGTTATTAACATCGCAGGAGACGGATGTTTCCGCATGAACATGAATGAGATTGCGACAGCAACAAGATATAATATTCCGATTATTGAAGTAGTATTTAATAACCATGCACTTGGCATGGTAAGACAGTGGCAGACCTTGTTTTATGGTAAGAGATATTCTCAGACCATTTTGGAAGATAAAGTAGACTATTGCAAAGTATCAGAAGCAATGGGTGCAAAAGCAATCCGTGTAACGAAAAAAGAGGAGATTGACGATGCGATTAAGACTGCATTGTCAGCAGAGGTACCGGTTGTGATTGAAGTCGTAATCAACCAGGATGACAAGGTATGGCCAATGGTTGCTCCGGGAGCAGCGATTGAAGATTCTTTTGATGAGAAAGACCAGGAGAATCGCATTCAGAATTAATTAACAGTTATGTAAGGAGGATATAACAGTGGCTAGAGTGTATAACTTTTCAGCAGGACCGGCCGTATTGCCGGAAGAGGTATTAAAAGAGGCAGCAGATGAGATGCTTGATTATCAGGGAACAGGAATGTCCGTTATGGAGATGAGCCATCGTTCCGCAGCATATGATAAAATTATCAAAGATGCTGAGCAGGATTTGAGAGATTTGATGGAAATTCCGGACAATTACAAAGTATTGTTCCTTCAGGGCGGCGCTTCCCAGCAGTTTGCCATGATTCCGATGAATCTTATGAAAAACGGCGTGGCTGATTACATCGTAACCGGCCAGTGGGCAAAGAAAGCTTATAATGAGGCTTGCAAATATGGAAAAGCAGTTAAAATTGCTTCTTCTGAGGATGAGACATTTTCCTATATTCCGGATTGTTCCGACCTTCCGATTGATGAGGATGCAGATTACGTTTATATTTGTGAGAACAATACCATTTATGGTACAAAATATAAAACACTGCCAAATACCAAAGGAAAGACATTGGTAGCAGATGTGTCTTCCTGCTTTTTGTCAGAACCTGTAGATGTCAGCAAATACGGCGTTATCTATGGTGGTGTTCAGAAGAACATCGGACCTGCCGGTGTTGTTATTGTAATTATCCGTGAGGATTTGATTCCGGATGAAGTGGATGAGAAAGTTCCTACGATGCTTCAGTACAAGATTCATGCCGATGCACAGTCTCTTTACAATACACCGCCTGCTTACGGTATTTACATTTGCGGCAAAGTATTTAAATGGATTAAGAAAATGGGCGGCTTGAAAGAGATGCAGAAGAGAAACATCGAAAAAGCAAAAGTTTTGTATGATTTCTTAGATTCTTCCAAACTGTTCAAAGGAACCGTACGCAAAGAAGACCGTTCTTTGATGAATGTACCATTTGTAACAGGAGATAAAGATTTGGATGCAAAATTTGTTGCAGAAGCAAAAGCAGCTGGATTTGAAAACTTGAAAGGACACCGTACCGTTGGTGGTATGCGTGCCAGCATTTACAATGCAATGCCAAAAGAGGGTGTTGAGAAATTGGTTGAGTTTATGAAGAAGTTTGAGGAGGAGAATGCATAATGAGTATCAAAGTAAACTGCTTAAATCCGATTGCAGCCTGCGGTCTGGATATGTTGGGAGATAACTACGAGATTACGGAAAATACAAATGAAGCAGAAGCCATTTTGGTTCGCAGTGCCGGTATGCACGACATGGATTTACCGAAATCTTTGTTAGCCGTTGCCCGTGCAGGTGCCGGTGTAAATAACATTCCGCTTGATGCATGCGCAGAAAAAGGTATTGTTGTCTTTAATACACCGGGTGCAAATGCAAATGGTGTAAAAGAGTTAGTGATTGCTTCCCTTTTATTGGCTGCCCGTGATATCACAGGTGGTATCAAATGGTGTCAGGATAACAAAGACGATGAGAATATTGCAAAATCCGGAGAAAAAGCAAAGAAAGCATTCGCCGGAACAGAAATTAAAGGCAAGAAATTGGGCATTATCGGTCTTGGTGCAATTGGTGTATTAGTTGCCAATGCGGCAAACCGTCTCGGTATGGATGTTTACGGATGTGACCCTTATTTGTCCGTTGAGCATGCACTTAACATGTCCCGCGATGTAACGATGGTAAAAACAAATGAGGAATTGTATGAGATGTGTGATTACCTTACCGTACATGTTCCGCTTTTGGATTCCACCAAGGGAATGTTTAACAAAGAGGCATTTGACAAGATGAAAGACGGTGTTGTTCTTCTTAACTTCTCCCGTGATACACTGGTGAACGAAGACGACATCAAAGTGGCACTGGAGTCCGGTAAAGTAGCAAAATACGTTGTTGATTTCCCAAATCCGACAACAGTAAAGCTGCCAAATACAACCGTAACACCTCATCTTGGTGCTTCCACACAGGAGTCTGAGGACAACTGTGCGAAAATGGCAGTCAGTGAAATTCGTGATTTCATGGAAAATGGTAACATCAAAAATTCTGTGAACTATCCAAACTGCGATGCCGGTGTATGCCAGACAGCAGGACGTATCACGATTGCTCATAAGAATGTACCGAATATGTTGAGCCAGTTTACGACATTGTTCTCCAAAGATGGTGTCAATATCGAAAACATGGTAAATAAGAGCCGTGGAAACTTTGCGTATACAATACTTGATATCTGCTCTGATTCAACCGATGAAGTAGTAAAGGAATTAGAGGCACTTGACGGTGTTATCCGCGTTCGTGTGATTAAATAAAAAGTGCCGGAAATATCAAAAATAGTGCATGACATATCATGGAAATATCTCCTTCTATTTGCTACAATTTAAGTAGATAAAAAAGGAGGAGGTATTTTTTATGTTACAGAAAAAAACAAAAAGAGTTCTTTCACTTGCAACAGCACTTGCTCTTGTTTGTACAGGAATATCATTTCCTGACAGCAATGTAGCAAAGGCGGCAAAAAAGGCAAAACTCAAAACAAAGAAAATATCATTAAAAGTAGGAAAGAAAAAGAAAATTGCAATTTCCGGAAAAGTAAAGAAAGCAAAGTACACGTTTAAGAGTAGTAAAAAGCAGTTGCTTCGGTTAGTAAATCCGGTGTTGTAACAGCAAAGAAAAAGGGTAATGCGGTAATTACGGTAAAAGAGAAAAAGAAGAAAAAGACAAAAGTAATTGGAAAGGTGAAAGTGACGGTTAAGGCAGTGAAAGCTGTTACACCTTCAAAGCCACAGACAAAACCAAATACGGCAGTACCGTCGACATCGCAGGCGACAAATGCTGCGCCAACGGCTACACCTTTAAAACCGACGGCTACACCAACAAGTGTACCGACGCCAACGCCGGATCCGAATATTTTGAAAATGGAAGGTGATCAAGTGAAACCAACAGATGCAGATACAAGAGCTACTTATACACTAAACAGTGATGGCAGTGTAACAGTAGAGGCAGGATGGAAATATTATGCGATTGCATTTGAAAGTCCATTAAACCTTAATAAAGTTAAAAGTATTACGATTGAAGGAAGTGCATCAGCAGGTTTTCGTTTGAGTTTTGGAAATAAAGAGGGAGAATACTTTATTGACCATAACAATCTGGACAGCTGGGTATATCCAAATGCATTCAGTGACAAGATTACGATTGATTTGACAGAACAAAATCCGTCAGGAAAAGCAGACTGGTTATTCCTTGGAACAAAATCGGATGATGAAGTTACTTTTAATATTAAATCTATTTCATTTAAATTAGGAGCAGAAAACTTGGAAAATGTAAACACAGACGGCTTGACTGAAGCGATAAAAGAAGTAGGAAATAATAACCCGATTGCGGCGCAGCGATTTATGGCGGATCCGTATGCAATTGAATATAATGGACGCGTTTATGTATATGGTACAAATGACAGCCAGTCCATGAGAATTGGTGAGGATGGCAAGATTCCAAATAACAATTATTCCAATATCAATACGTTAAACTGTTATTCTTCTGAGGATATGGTAAACTGGCGTGATGAGGGTATTATTCAGGTGGCAGGAAAGAAAGGTCCGGCAACTTGGTCAAAGAATAGCTGGGCACCTGCGGTATGCTATAAAAACATTGACGGCAAAGACAAGTTCTTTATTTACTTTGCTGACAACGGAAGCGGAATTGGTGTGTTGGAGGGAGATAGCCCGACTGGTCCATGGTGTGACCCAATTGGCAAGCAGTTAATCAGTAGAAATACTCCAAACTGCGGCGGAAGTGAAGTGCCATGGTTATTTGACCCGGCTGTATTTGTCGATGATGATGGACAGGGATATTTGTATTTTGGTGGAATTGGTGAAGCAGAAGACAGAGAACATCCAAAATGTATTCGTGTCGTAAAACTTGGAGATGACATGATAAGTCTTAAAGAGGATCCGGTTGTTATCGATGCACCGGCACCATTTGAGGATTCCGGAATTAATAAATTTAACGGTAAATATTATTATAGCTATTGTACAAACTGGGATGGTGCCAAGAAACGGCCGACGACAAATGAACTTGGTATAGCGAATATTGCTTACATGGTTTCGGATTCACCGATGGGACCATGGTCCGAGGCAAAGGTTGTTTTGAAAAACCCAACATCTTATTTTACCGGTTTACCAAGTAATGATAAAAATAATAATCACCACTGCATGCTTCAAATAGGAGATAAAATTTATATGTTCTATCATTCGCAGAAGCTGGCAGCCGATTTGGGAATTACACAGGGGTATCGTACCACTGGTGTGGATTTGGTAACCATGGATGAAAATGGTGATTTGACTTCTTCTATGACAAATGAGGGAGTGTCTCAAGTTGGAAGTTTTAACCCATATGATGTAGTGGAAGCAGAGACTTTTGCATGGTCAGATGGAACTTCAACGATTGTTGGACCTGAGAAAAATGATGGAAGAAATAATCGTGTTCTTTCTTCTGTTGACAAAGGTGATTATGTTGGATTAGAAGGTGTTGATTTTGGCAGTGATGGTGCAAAATCAGTAATGATGAGCATTGCCAGTGCAACAAATGATGCAAAGAGAGGGAACAATCTCTGTTTATATTGACAAAATTGCAAGTAACAAAAAAGTTGGTGAAATCACAGTAAATGCGAATAAGGATTATCAGTATTTTAAGACCAAACTTACTAAAACCGTAATAGGAAAGCATAAAGTTTTCTTTAAGTTTAGTGTAAAGGGTATTTTAGTGGATACTTGGATGTTCTCGAAAGAGGAAGAGCCACAGGAACCGTAAAATAAAAGCATAGATATTTTTATAAACTGCGAGTTGGAAAAAGAGAACGTTTTCAATTCGCAGTTTTTCTTTGCCGAAAAGGGTTAGTTGTGATATAGTATTAGTAATCAAATACAAAAGGGAAATATAGCGTTAGGAGAGGATGATTGGTATGAAAGAGAGAAAAAATGTTTTCGCAAAAGAAACAGTCACCGTTTGCGATAAATGTTCCGGACATATGATGTATAAAGGCGGTGGCTGTTATGTCTGCGAATCCTGTGGGGAAGAGTACCTCACAGATTTTGGAAAGGTGAAGCGTTTTATTAACACATATGGTCCGAGCAATGCAATTACAATTTCGAGAGAGACCGGTGTGAGCCGGCATAAAATACAGGAATTTCTGCGGGACGGGCGAGTGGAAGTCGTGGAGGATGCAACGAATAAGGTTGCCTTCTGCTTATCCTGTGGTGTGCCAATCCGAAGTGGCAAATACTGTAATCTCTGCCAGAGCCGCATGGCAGGAAAAGCATCCGGTGAAAAAGGTGTTTATAATGCGGTGGCAGACGGTGCTATTGACAAGCAGAAAGGTCAGATGAGATTTAAATAAGACAAAGGATGAGAACACGATGAAGATGACTTATGATGAGGCGAGACAGTATATTAAAGAGGCGTCAAAAGCCGGTATACGTCCGGGACTTTCCTGCATGCGGGAATTATGCAGGCGTTTGGGAAATCCGCAGGATGACTTAAAGATTATCCACATTGCAGGAACCAATGGAAAAGGTTCTACGGCGGCGTATTTAAGCAGTATTTTTGGAGTAAACGGCTATCTGACCGGACGTTATGTATCGCCAGCAGTATTTTGCTATGAAGAATGTATTCAGTATGAAGATATGGATGGTGTCCACTACATTGATAAAGATTTGCTTACGGAGCTGATTGGCGAAGTGGCTGAGGCAGCAGAAGAAATGGTAAAAGATGGGTGGCAGCATCCGACCACATTTGAATTGGAGACGGCAGTCTCCTTTTTGGCGTTTTGCAGATGGCAGTGCCGGGTAGTTATTTTAGAGGCCGGTATGGGGGGACGCGAGGATGCCACAAATGTGGTTTCCCATGTGCTTGCCTCAGTCATTACGCCGGTTGGTCTTGACCATATGGCGTGGTTAGGTGATACGATTGCAGAAATTGCCGGAGAGAAAGCTGGTATCATCAAAGAAAAAAAGGAAAGGTCATCAGTTTTCAGACAGAACCTGCAGCAAGGGCTGTGATTACTTCTGTGTGCCGGAAAAGACAGGCAGAATTAACGGAAGTGTCAGAAGAGGATATGAGCCTTCTTTCGATGGATGAAAATGGCTGTGTCTTTTCCTACTGTGGAGAAAATTACCGCACCGGAATGACCGGTATTTATCAGATGCAAAATGCCAGTTTGGCAATTGGCGTCTGCAGGAGTCTCAAAGAAGAATTTCCACTCGAGCCGGAGCGGATTATGGTAGGTGTAAAAGAGGCGTACTGGCGCGGACGGCTGGAGCGGGTATGTACAGACCCGTTGATTTATGTGGATGGTGCTCACAACGAAAGCGGAGCAAGAGCATTAGCTGATTCATTAAAAGAGTTATTAAAGGGCAGAAAGATACATGGCGTGATGGGTGTCTTTCGTGATAAGGAATATGAAAAAATTGTTTCGATTATGAGTCCGCTCTTAACCGATATCGTGGCGGTGCCTGCACCGGGTACAAGAGGTCTGCCTGCAGCCGATTTAAAGGCGGTATGGGAGAGAGAAAAGGATGTGCCGGCAGAATCCGCAGACTCTGTGGAAAAAGGCTTAAAAAAGGCAATTATAAAGTGTGAGAGCGGGGATGCCATTGTGATGTTTGGCTCATTATCCCTATTAGGAGAGCTCCGCTGGAAGAACAAGCAGTAAATTAGAAAAGAGATGGAAAATATGGCAAAAAAAGAAAAAGAAGTAAAAACGAATGCGATGCGTATTTTGGAAAAACTTAAAATACCGTTTGAGGTAAAGACATATGAGTGCGATGAGTTTGTGGATGGCATGCACATTGCCGACCAATTGGGACAGCCGTATGAACAGTCGTTTAAGACGCTTGTTATGCAGGGAAAAAGCAAAGAATATTATGTCTTTGTTCTGCCGGTAGACAAAGAGGTCGATTTAAAAAAGGCGGCACATGTTGTAGGAGAAAAATCGCTTGCGATGGTTCACGTTAAAGACATTCAGGCAGTTACCGGTTATATCAGGGGCGGCTGTACATCCATTGGCATGAAAAAGAAATACCGTACCGTTATTCATGAATCTGCGAGAGAATGGGATACAGTAATTGTCAGTGGGGGAAGACTTGGTTCCCAGATTCTTCTTTCACCGGATGATTTGGTGAAGGCAGTGGACGGTGAAATGGCAGATATTGTTTTTTGTGAGAACAAGTAAAAATATTGGCTGCTGCCCTTGTTAAAAGACGGTTTCGTGTGGTACAATGGGAAAGGTTATGGAGTGAATGGCAAGGAGATTGAGAGGTGACGGTTATGGATCATAAGAAAATAGAAAAGGCAGTACAGTTATTTTTGGAAGGCATTGGCGAAGATTGTACGAGAGAGGGGTTAGCAGAGACACCAAAGCGGATTGCAAATATGTGTGAGCAGTTATTTGGCGGCTATGAACAGGATGCAGAAAAACATTTGTCACGTACATTTCATGCGGATACCGGAAACATGGTAGTGGAAAAAGATATTACATTTTATTCGGTGTGTGAACATCATTTTCTTCCTTTTTATGGCAAAGTCCATATTGGGTATATACCGGATGGTAAAGTAGTCGGACTTAGTAAGTTGGCAAGAACGGTAGAAGTATTTGCCAGACGTGCCCAAATACAGGAACAGCTGACGGAGCAGATTGCAGATGCCGTTATGCAGTCGCTGCAGCCAAAAGGCGTTATGGTTATGATTGAGGCAGAGCATATGTGTATGACGATGCGCGGGGTGCAAAAGCCCGGCACACAGACAATGACGTATGCGTTAAAAGGAGAATTTGAAAAGGATGCAAACCTGGCGCAGATGTTTATGCAGATGATTGCCGGATAGAGAGAGGATGAAAGAAGATGAAAATAGGAAACCGTGAGTTCCCATTAGGGGAGAAATCCTATGTGATGGGCATTTTAAATGTGACACCGGACTCTTTTTCAGACGGTGGAAAATATAACGATATAGAGCGTGCACTTAAGCAGGCAGATAAAATGGTAGAAGAAGGAGCCGATATTTTAGATGTCGGCGGCGAATCGACAAGACCCGGTCATGTTCAGATTGGCGATGAAGAAGAAATCCGCCGTGTTGTACCGGTCATTGAAGCATTGAAAAAAAGGTTTGATGTGCCGGTTTCAATTGACACCTATAAAAGTGCAGTGGCAAAGGCGGCACTTTCTGCCGGGGCAGATTTGTTAAATGATATCTGGGGATTTCGTTATGATGAGCGCTGTGCCAAACTGGCAGCTGAGTATGATGTCTGTGTCTGCTTAATGCACAACCGTGAGACGATGGAATATAACGACTTTATGGATGACGTAAAAAAAGATTTGGAAATCTCTCTTTCTCTTGCTGAGAAGTATGGAGTAAAGAAAGAGAAAATCATGCTTGATCCGGGTGTTGGTTTCGCAAAGACAAGAGAGCAGAATTTGACCATTATCAACCGCTTGGAAGAAATTAGAGCGATGGGATATCCGGTATTGCTTGGTACATCGAGAAAAAGTGTGATTGGACTTACATTGGATTTGCCGGTTGATGAGCGCGAAGAGGGAACGATTGCGACAAGTGTAATCGGAGCGATGAAAGGCTGCGAGTTCTTCCGTGTGCATGATGTGCAGAAAAATGTACGTGCCCTTCGCATGACAGATGCCATCAGAAGGGAGAACTAGTCATGGATGTAATTAAAATCCGCGATTTAGAAATCTATGGACACCATGGTGTCATGAAAGAGGAAAATGTACTTGGACAGAAGTTTTTGGTTTCTCTTGCTCTTTATACGGATACGAGGGCAGCAGGGGAAAGTGATAATTTGGCGGATTCGGTAAATTATGCAGAAGTTTCTTATCTTGTTAAAGAGCAGATGGAAAAGGAAACGTACCGTCTGATTGAGGCAGCAGCGGAGCAGCTGGCAAAAAAGATTTTGCTAAAGTTTCCCCTTGTAAAAAAAGTGGAAGTAGAGATTAAGAAACCATGGGCACCGATTTTACTTCCTCTGGATACGGTGAGTGTAAACATTACGCGCGGATGGGAAACGGCATATTTGTCGATTGGATCCAATATGGGAGACAGAAAGGCTTATTTAGAGGCGGCGATTGAAGAATTAAAAAAAGTAGAGACAATCCGTGAGATAAAGGTTTCAGAAATCATTGAAACGGAGCCATATGGTTATACGGATCAGGATAAATTTTTAAACGCGGCAATTGGGTTTGAGACACTTTTGACGCCGGATGCATTACTTTCTGTCTGTCATGAAATTGAGAAGAAGGGAAAACGTGAGAGAAAGATTCACTGGGGACCAAGAACGATTGATTTGGATATTCTTTTGTATGGAGACTGTGTCATGCACACAGAGACGCTTACGATACCACATTCGGAAATGCATAAAAGACAGTTTGTTTTAGAGCCGCTTTCTGAGATTGCTCCGTATGTAAAACATCCGGTGCTTGGTAAGAGTGTCAGTATGCTGTTAGAGGATTTGGAGGAACACAAATGATTGATTTACAAGTTTCAAGAAAGCAGATTGATGAGATTGACAGTCAGATTGTCAAACTGTTTGAAGAACGCATGAAAGTTGCCAATGAGGTCGCCAAGTATAAGATGGAGACCGGAAAAGCGGTATTTGACAAAGAGCGCGAGGAACAGAAGTTAGACAGTCTTTCGAAAATATGTCATGGTAAATTCAATGAGCGTGCGGTCCGTGAGCTGTTCAGTCAGATTATGTCCATCAGCCGAAAATACCAGTATGGTGTTCTGCCGCATACGGATGATATCACGGATTTTGAAAAAACAGAAAAAGCGTTTGATAAAGAACAGGCAAAAGTATATTATTTTGGCGTGCCGGGCACCCATACACAGCAGGCGATGGAAGACGTGTTTGGTGAGGCGGTACAGGGGATCAGCTGTCAGAGTTTTCAGGGCGTAATGGAAGCTGTTGAAAACGGACAGGCAGATTACGGTGTCCTGCCAATTGAAAATTCTTCGACGGGCGGTATCAGCACGAATTATGATTTATTGTTGAATTATAAAAATGCCATTGTCGGCGAATACGTGATGAAAATTGACCAGTGCCTTTTAGCACTTCCCGGTACAAAGTTAGAAGATATTCAGACGGTATTTTCCCATCCTCAGGGATTGTTGCAGAGCCGTAAATTTATGAAGGAACATCCTCTCTTTGAAGGTGTGGAATATGGTTCAACGGCAGCAGCAGCCAAGAAGGTGGCGCAGGATAAAGATAAGACGCAGGCAGCGATTGCAAGCCGGCGTGCAGCCAAAGAATATGGACTTGAAATTGTTGCCGATTCCATTCAGCAGGAGAAGAACAACTGTACGAGATTTATTATTATCGGACCAAAAGAAGTTTACACAAAAGAGAGCAATAAACTCGCACTGTGCATTGAACTACCGCATCAGAGTGGTACACTGTACCGGATTTTGTCCCATTTTCTTTATAACGATTTGAACATGACACAAATTGAGTCGCGTCCGATTCCGGGACGAAACTGGGAATACCGCTTCTTTGTTGATGTGGAGGGAAACTTAGACGATGCGGCTGTGCAGAATGCACTTCGCGGTGTGAAAGAGGAATCTGCCTTTATGCGTGTGCTTGGCAACTTTGAGGCATAAAAGACACACTTTCGTCAAAAAGACCACACAATTCATACAAAAAGCGAACAAAAACCGCACACATTTTCATATTATGATAAGAGCAACAAAGACGAAAGGATGTGTGCGAATATGAAAAAATTTGCTAAAATATTAGCAGCAGCTGTGTTATTTGGAACAGCCGCTGGAACCGCTTTTCAGGGAGCGGAAATGATTGGAAAGAATGTGTTAGTCAGCCAGAATGAGACGGTGAAAGATAGTGCCTCTGCGAAACTGGCAACGACTACGGTGACGACAAACCAAAGTACATCGACATCGGATGTTTCATCAATTTCGGAGCAGGTGCTTCCGTCGATTGTGGCAATTGATGTTACGGCACAGACTACAACCAATACGCCGTTTGGCGCACAGACGAGTGAAGGAACCGGAAGTGCATCCGGTATTATCATTGCTCAAAAAGATAACAAAATGTACATTGCGACAAACAATCATGTTGTCGAAGGAGCCACTTCAGTTACCATTATTTTTAACGATGGGAGCAAAGTGAGTGCTACTGTAAAAGGAACGGATTCATCAACGGATTTAGCTGTTGTAGAAGTGGATATGAGTAAATTGTCGGATTCGACAAAGAAGAATATAAAAATTGCTACGATTGGCGACAGTAAAAAGACGAAAGTCGGCGAACAGGCAATTGCAATTGGCAATGCCCTTGGCTATGGAACGAGCGTTACGGTCGGTTATATTAGTGCAAAGGACCGTGAGATTGACGCCGAAGACAGCGCAAGTGTAAAATTGATTCAGACAGACGCAGCAATTAATCCGGGAAACAGCGGCGGTGCATTAGTAAATAGCAAAGGCGAAGTGATTGCTATCAATTCCTCAAAATTTGCTTCTGAGGAAGTAGAGGGAATGGGATTTGCGATTCCGATGGCAACTGCAGAGCCAATCTTAGAAGAGTTAATGAATCAAAAAGAAGTGGCAGCAAACAATCAGGCTTATCTGGGTATTACCGGCCGTGATGTGACAAGCGAATACGAGCAGGCATATGGAATTCCGCAGGAATTTACATTTCAGAAGTTTCAGCTGGTTCACCGGCAGAGAAAGCAGGATTGCAGAAAGGATATATTATTACCAAATTAAATGGAACGACCGTGAAAACACTTTCCCAGTTGCAGGAAAAACTTTCAAAGTGTGAGGCAGGAACACAGGGTAAAGTCACTGTAAAAATTGCTTCCGGTTCATCCTATCAGGAAAAGACATTTTCTGTTACGTTTGGTAAAAAACAGAACTAATGGAGGAACAATATGTTTGATTATGAACGTCTGGAGGCACTTTCCATCGAAGGAGAGGCTCCACAGTCAGAACCGGAGAGACAGTATTATTTTATGAAAAAGTGCAGGCAGTGGGCAGAGGAAGAGAAAGAGCGAATCGGACATCCTCTTACCATGTCAATTCAGACGCTAGGCTGTCAGATGAATGCAAAGGACTCGGAGAAGATGACAGCAATTCTTGAGTATATTGGATACAAAGAAGTAGAGGAACCGGTTGCGGATTTTGTTTTATACAATACGTGTACTGTTCGCGAAAATGCTAATTTAAAAATCTATGGACGGCTTGGTTATTTGAAAAATCATAAAAAGAAAAATCCGTCGATGAAGATTGCCCTCTGCGGATGTATGATGCAGGAAGCCGATGAGGTAGAACGGATTCGCAAGAGTTATTCGTTTGTCGATTTGGTATTTGGTACACATAACATTTATAAACTGGCAGAGTTACTGTATACACAGGTGCAGTCGGCACGTCCGGTGATGGATGTGTGGAAGGAAGCCAAAGAGATTGTGGAAGATTTGCCGGGAAAACGTAAATATCCTTTTAAGACCGGTGTCAATATCATGTATGGCTGTAACAACTTTTGCAGTTACTGCATTGTGCCATATGTGCGCGGGCGGGAGAGAAGCAGAGAGCCGGAGGATATTATTTCCGAAATCAAAGGCCTTGTGGCTGATGGCGTGGTAGAGGTAATGTTACTTGGACAAAATGTAAATTCTTATGGAAAGACTTTGGAAAATCCGGTTACGTTTGCTAATCTATTGCGTCAGGTAAATGAAATTGAAGGGCTTAAGAGAATCCGGTTTATGACATCGCATCCGAAGGATTTGTCGGATGAGCTGATTGAGGCGATGGCGGAATGTGATAAAGTATGCACTCATCTGCATTTGCCATTGCAGTCGGGAAGCACGGAAATCTTAAAGAAAATGAACCGTAAGTACACGAAAGAATCCTATCTTTCTTTGGTGGAGCGGATTCGGGAAAAGAATCCAAAACTATCGCTTACGACGGATATTATTGTTGGATTTCCGGGAGAGACAGAAGAAGATTTTGAAGACACATTAGATGTAGTAAGAAAAGTTCGCTATGACAGCGCCTACACCTTTATTTATTCAAAGCGCACCGGTACGCCGGCGGCTGCAATGGAAAATCAAGTGCCGGAAGAAGTAGTGAAAGAGCGGTTTGACAGATTGCTGCATGAAGTGCAGGGAATTTCCGCAGAGATTACAAAGAGTATTGAGGGTGAGACGGTTCCGGTTCTAGTAGAAGAGATAAATACACAGAACGAAGAACTTTTAACCGGACGCTTATCCAATAATGCGGTCGTTCATTTTCCAGGCGATGCCTCCTTAATTGGAGAAATCTTACCGGTAAAATTAGTTGAAAGCAAAGGCTTTTATTATATGGGAGAAATCGTGAAATAAAAAAAGAAACTGCAATTCATTTCCTAAAAGGGGGATGAGTCTGCAGTTTCTTTTTTGTTAAACTGTTTTTGGCTCCGGATAATCTTCTCCAAAAGTTTCTACTGTTACTTTTTCCATAATAACCGGTGTAAGAGGCATATCACTCCAGTCAGTAGCAACTTCGGCTAATTTATCTACAACATCCATGCCCTCAATAATTTTACCAAAAGCGGCATAAGAGCCATCAAGATGAGAGGCTTTCTTATGCATAATAAAAAACTGGCTTCCGGCGGAGTCCGGATGCTGGGAGCGTGCCATGGAGATGACACCCGGGTCATGGCTTAATGAGTTGTCATAGCCATTTAAAGAGAATTCTCCGGGGATGCTGTAACCGGGACCACCGGTTCCGTTTCCATCCGGGTCACCGCCCTGAATCATAAAACCACTAATGATGCGGTGGAAGGTGAGTCCGTCATAAAATCCTTTGTTTACCAAAGAAATAAAATTGTTTACTGTGTTCTCTGCAACTTCAGGATAAAGTTCAAGCTTCATAACATCGCCGTCATTCATCACAATTGTTACAATGGGATTTTTTTCTGCCATAATGATAGATCCTTTCCTATTCAAATTCCAGCGGTTAAAACCGCTTTTTTTATTGTAAAAGATTTTTGCAGCAGATGCAAGCCTTTCGACAAACAATGATAGTGAGAAATGTAGAAACTCTACTGTCTTGATTGGATTGTGTCTAACGATGTCAGATGAAAGAATGATTTGGCTGACAATAATGGGAAAAGGGAGCGGCCGTTTGACAAGCTTTGCAGAGTCTATCGTCTATAATGAGCCTACACAAACGGAAAGGGGATGAAGATGCCAATGAGAGTGAAGTTATACTTAGATGTATTCTTTCTGATTAACACAGGGATGAATCTGGTGGTTTTTCTGACACAGAGTTTATTGATGCAAAAAACCATTCGGTTGTGGCGCCTTATCCTTGCGTCAGTATTAGGAGCTGTGATGGCGTGTCTTTTGGTATTGTTTCATGTGCACAGAAATCTCCTGTTGCTTGTTTTGTCCTATTTTTTTGTTAGTGTTTTTCTTGTCCGGCTTGCTTTTGGTAAAATGACGACTGCAAGAACGGTGATGCACCTTTTACTTTATTATGCATGTGCTTTTATTCTGGCGGGGCTTTTGCTTCAGGTACAAAAAAGTTTTCATTACCCGCTTACTGGGGCATCGATGTTAGGGCTTATGCTTTTTGTTCTCTTTCTTTTGCGGTATTTTATGCCAAAACTAAAAAAAGAAAAAAGAACGGGTGTCATATCTTTACCGGCTGCGGATATATGACCGGGGAAATAAAATCGAAGGAATGGCACTTTTGGATACCGGAAATGGACTTTACGATGCAATCAGCAAAAAGCCGGTTATGCTTGGCAGTAAAAATTTTTTGGAAAAGTTGTGGAAGGGAAAGGATCCGCCCCTGATGCGGATGATTCCTTATCACTCCGTAGGAAAAAAGATGGGAATGCTTTGTGCTTTCCGGGCACAGCGATTGGAAATCGAATGTAGGGGAGACTGGCAGTTTGTGGAAGATGCGTGGGTGGCAGTTTGTGAAGAATGTGTTTCTGTGGATGGAGAATACGAGATGATACTGCATCCCGATATGTTGAATAATGAAAATGGAAAGGAGAAATCATAGTATGCTGCTTAAGATTTCTATGCCGGGACAGTTTCAGTTTCGGATGATTCAGGATTGGAAAAGTGTATTTTTTCACCGAGGAGGTGATATTCATTATATTGGAGGGGCAGAGATTCTGCCGCCACCGTTAGAGCCGGGAGAGGAGGCAGCCTGCATTGAGAAACTGGGGGGAGAGCAGAACGAAAAAGCCAGGAATACACTGGTAGAACATAACCTTCGCCTTGTTGTGTACATAGCGAAAAAATTTGATAATACAGGTGTCGGCGTGGAGGATTTAATCTCGATTGGAACAATTGGTCTGATGAAGGCAATTAATACCTTTAACCCGACGAAAAACATCAAACTTGCAACCTATGCGTCACGCTGTATTGAGAATGAAATTCTTATGTATCTGCGTAGAAATAATAAAACGAAATTAGAGGTATCCATTGATGAACCTTTAAATGTCGACTGGGATGGAAACGAACTGCTGCTCTCGGACATTTTGGGAACAAGTGAAGATATTATTTACAAAGACATTGAAAAAGAAGTTGATAGAAGTTTACTGCGTAAAGCATTGGAAACATTATCTGAACGAGAACAAACGATTATCCGTCTTAGATTTGGAATCGACGATAAACTCGGACAGGAACTCACACAGAAAGAAGTCGCAGACCTCTTAGGCATCTCCCAAAGCTATATCTCACGATTAGAGAAAAAAATAATGAAGCGGTTAAAGAAAGAAATCTTGCGCTTAGAGGGACGTTAAAAATAAGGTGCTTTCAATAAAAAAGAAGTTACAAATCAGCGAGAAACTTTATTCGCGAAAGCGAATCTTTTGTTTCGAGTCGATTTGTAACTTTTTTTATAGTAACTATCTTATTTGTTATCATCCTCATACAAGAAGTAATCGAATGCTGAGACGGTGCTGCTTTCCTCACCGTTTGAGGTTGCATACAGTCCGATGGTGTTTCCGACAAAGCCACCGGCTACATCGGTAGACAGAATTCTTGCATCTACTTTATCCGCAAGTATTTTCTCAGATTTGCCATCGACAGAATAAGCAAAGGTTAAATCCTGTTCATTTTCCGTGATGCGAAGTGTGAGGTCAGGATAAAAGGCATCCAGTATTTCTTCTTTTAAGACAGTGACCTCATCACGTTCTGTCTTAACAAGAGAGAGAACAGTGGCGTCTCCTTTTTTGCCGGCCAAGAGCTGGTAGTTAAATGACTGGCTCTGGTAAATGGCAATTCCTGCCTGCTCGTTTTCTACAGCAGGAGAAAACGAAAGTTTTGTTTCTGCTGTAAAATCAAAACTAAGCTGGCGCTGACACACATAGGAAGGAGTTCCTTTTGAGGATAACGTATCAGCATTCAGTTTCATTTCTAAATATCCCGGACGATTCGTAAGAGAATAGTTTTCCTCTTTCGGATTGCGTAAATACATAAAATGAAGTGGAAGCGTATCGGTGTCAAAATCTTCTTTTGCAGGAATTTCTTTCGCTTCATAAGCAGGAAGATTAGGCATTGGGAAAGTATCTTCCAAAATACCTTTTCCCGGATTGATTACAGGCCATCCATCTTCCCAGATAAATGGTACTAAGTAAGTTTCACGTCCTAAATTCCTATAGTAGCCGCCTCGTGGACGGGAAGCCAAGCATACCATCCACCACTCACCATTCTGGGTCTCAACGATATCCGGATGTCCGACATTTACAATCGGATAGTGGTAGCCAAGATGACGGTGTGTGAAAATTGGATTTGCCTTATGACCGGTAAAAGGCTCTGTCAGGCTTTTACTGCGGGCAATCGAAACTGCATGGTTGTGTCCGGTTCCGGCCTCAGATATCAAAAGATAGTAATAGCCGTCTTTCTTGTAGATATGTGGTCCCTCCGGCCATTCTACGCCGCGGAGAGCACCATGCCATGCCGGGTAACTTTCGCCGACAAGTTTCATCGTATTTAAATCTAATTCCTGAATATAAATTTCATTATCACCGAAATAGCGGGAGCCTTCTCTGCGGTTCTGTGTACCACAGTAGTAGCATTTGCCATCATCATCAAAGAAGAGAGATGGGTCAATTCCGGCAGAATCCAAAGGATATGGATCCGACCAAGGACCGGCAGGGTCCGTTGCAGTGACAATAAAATTATTGATATCATTCGTTGGTGTTACGTTTGTTGTAATCATGTAAAAGGTTCCATCGTGGTAGCGCAGTGTCGGTGCAAAGATGCCCTCACTTGTTTCTGCATTTACCAAAGGAAGCTGTTCTTTTCTTTCTAATATGTTACCAATCTGATTCCAGTGTACTAAATCACGGCTGTGAAAGATTGGAACACCGGGGAAATAAGCAAAAGTTGAAGTTACCAAATAATAATCATCGTTTACGCGGCAAATCGATGGATCCGGGTAGAAGCCCGGAAGTATCGGATTCATGCCTTTTTTTTTGTTGTCCATAAAAACCTCCAAGTTATGAAATATGTATACCTGCATTCTACTATATGGATTCTCTCTTGTAAATACAAAACATTTTTCAAGGGAAAAACAATCATTTTTTAGCAAAAATACATAAAAAAATCTATCAAAAACTATGGACATGTTACAAAAATGGTGATATACTTTATAACAAACTGTATACATATTATACAAAAAAAACATTATGTGTTTTGCTCCCATGGCTTATTTCACTGGCAGAATGCATAAAAAGAGAAACAACGAAAGGAGATTGCGACAGCTATGTCAAAGTTGATGAAGAAAAAAGGCTTACGGACATTCTTGATTGTAGTACTGGTGATTATCGCTTTTGTACTATTTTTCAAGTTAAAAGGTTCTTCCGTAAGTGACAACTCCGACAAGTACGCAGGTGTGGATTTTGACACTATGAGCAGCGAATATCAGCGTGAAGGCCAGTACAGTGATTATGTGGCTAAGCGCACGGACACCAATACACCAAGTGGTTCCTATGATATTCCGGTTGCCGGTTTCGTGAAGAAAGAGACAACCAAAAACGTCACTGTACATAATGATCTTGGTCCGGAGAATGAAAAATCAGAATCGGTGTTGATTCCGGAAGGAGAAAGCGCAGTGTATTCTGTTAATGTGGAAGAGGAGGGTTATTACAACTTGAACCTTGAGTACTATCCTTCCACAGGAGACAAGGACGACCGAGGAATTGCAATTGAGACCAAGGTAGAACTTTACAATGAAAAAACGGGTAAATACGAAACTCCATTTAATGGTGCCGAGGGTATTGACTTCGAACGTGTCTACACGGATGATGGCAAACCAAGCAAGGATAACCAGGGAAATGAGATTCGTCCTTCCCAGATTGAGGATCCGACACGCGGATGGATTTCTTCCTATTTTGAAGACCCAACCGGATATGAGATGGATCCGTATTACTTCTATTTTAAGAAGGGTGTCAATAAGATTCGCTTAACTGGTGTCAACGAACGTTTGATTATGCGTAAGTTCACAGTAGGTAATATGAAGAAGATTCCTACCTATGCAGAGTACGCAGCAGAGAACAAAGGAAAGACAAATAACGTTGACAAATCTTACGTTCAGAAGATTCAGGGTGAAAAGTCGGACAGACGTTCATCACCATCTTTATATGCTACTTATGACCGTACATCGGGAGATACCGAATACGAGGATGAAAAAGGAAATGTTACCAAGCATAATACAGACAAACAGGTTTTGAATGTAATTGGTGGTACACAGTGGAAAGTTGCCGGTGACTGGCTGGAATGGACTACGAAAGTAGAAAAAGAAGGCGATTATGTAATCGGTATTAAAGGACGTCAGGGATATAACCGTGGTTATATCGCAAACCGTTCTTTGTACATTGACGGAGAGGTTCCTTTTAAAGAGGTAGCTAGTCTGCAATTTACTTACAGCAATGTTTGGGAAATGCTTTGCTTACAGAATGATAAAGGCGAGGCATACAAATTCCACCTCACTGCTGGAGAACATAAAATTCGTTTGAAAATTACACTTGGCGAGCTTGGTGAGTATCTCTCCCAGTTGTCTGAAAGTGTATACCGTATGAATCAGTACTATCGTCAGATTCTTGTATTGACAGGTACAGAGCCGGATGAGTTCCGTGATTACCAGATTGAAAAAGTATATCCGGATATCATTAAGGCAATGGGCGATGAGTCCAAAATCTTATATCACTTAGTTGATGAAGTTACTGCATATACCGGTGAACGTGGTGGTGAAATCGCCGTAGCGCAGACGCTGGCTGCACAGATGGAAGAGTTTGTTGACCGTCCGGATAAAATCCCTCAGACGTTGTCGAACTTCAAAGAGAATGTATCTTCTCTTGGTACATCAATTAACAACTTAAGTGCAACGGCGATGGATATTGACTATATTGTTCTTGCCGGTGACAAATCTTCAATTGAAGAAGTAAACGAAGGAAGTTTTGACCGAATTGTACATGAGTGCACATTGTTTATTAACTCTTTCCGTTCCGATTCCTCTGCACTTGGTAATGTGTATGATTCGGATGATCCGGATGTTATCGATGTATGGATTACTGCCGGACGTGACCAGAGTAATATTTTGAAGAACATGGTAGACCAGCAGTTTACTCCGACTTCAAAAGAAACATATGGAAAAGAAATTAAAGTAAACGTTAAACTGATTGATGCTGCGGCGTCAGCGAATACAGTTACAAACTCTGCCGGTGCGGTAAATGCGATGCTTCCAGCCGTTATGTCAGGTAATGGTCCGGATGTAGCACTTTGTATTTCGCAGACAGAGCCTGTTAACTACGCACTTCGTGGCGCGACTGTGGATTTGACCCAGTTCTCGGATTATAAAGATGTACTTTCTGAGTACCAGGCAAGTTCTTATGAGTCTTACTGGTTGAAAGATAAGACCGGACATAAAGGTTTGTATGGTCTGCCGGAGACAGAAAACTACAACGTATTGTTCTATCGTACCGATATTATGGATGAACTCGGTATTGATGCGACACAGATTAATACATGGGATGATGTAATTAAAGTCCTTCCGAAACTGCAGAAGAACAGCATGTCGTTTGCGATTCCTTCGGTAGAGCGTAAGATTAACAATGCATCCAACCCTGACCTTGCAAACTACTATGCACAGCTTGTTCAGCGCGGTGGTTCCTTGTACCGTGATGAGGGTATTGAGACAACAATTGGTAGTACAGAAGGTATTCAGGCATTTGAATTCTATACCAAATTGTTTACCAACTACAAACTGGTTAAACAGTACGATTTCGCAAACCGTTTCCGAAGCGGTGAAATGCCAATCGGTGTAGCGGATTACAGTACATTTAATACATTGTCTGTATTCGCTCCTGAGATTAAAGGTCTTTGGAACTTCGGTATGCTTCCTGGTGTGAAACAGGAAGATGGCTCAATCAACCGTTCCGTTCAGTCATGGGGTACTGCTTCTATGATGCTTAAAGGTGCGGAACAGCGTGGTAAGAAAGAAATTGCATGGGATTTCTTGAAATGGTGGGCAAGTGCTGATACACAGGCTACCTATGCAAGAGAACTTGAGGCTGTTATGGGTGCTGCGGCGCGTTATGCAACAGCAAACAAAGAAACCTTTAAGACTTTGTCTTGGAGCAGCAAAGAGTCCGCTGTACTGGATGAACAGCACAAATGGGCATTTGGTATTCCGCAGGTTGCCGGCGGATATTACACAGAACGTCATATCACAAACGCAATCCGTAAAGTTATGAATAACAACGAGGACCCTCGAGAGACGATTCTTGATTATGTTATTACGATAAATAAGGAGTTATCAAACAAACGTGAAGAGTTTGGTTTGAAGACTCTGGAACAAGAAGAAAAAGAAACAAAACAAAAATAAGAGAGGAGTGAAAAAATGAATTTTCTGGGAAAATACATGCAGATTAAAAAGCGCAATGCTAAAATCGCATGGAAGAAAGCTAAGATGTCCAAGACATGTTACCTTTTCCTTCTGCCGTATTTGATTGTGTTTACTGCATTCTACATTTTGCCCGTGCTGATGTCAGTATTTTACAGTTTCACGTACTATAACGTACTGGAACCGGCAAGATTCGTTGGTGTAGATAACTACATTAACCTGCTTCTTGCAGATGATGTATTCTTGATTGCGGTTAAAAATACATTCTTGCTGGCAGCAATTACCGGACCGCTTGGTTATATCATGGCATTTTTGTTCGCTTGGTTTATCAACGAACTGCCACGTTATATCCGTGCTTTCGCCGTAGTTGTATTCTATGCACCGACAATTTCAGGTCAGGCATACTTAGTATGGTCTATCTTATTTAGTGGTGATGCATACGGATATGTAAATTCATTTTTGATTAAATTTGGTTTTATCAGTGAGCCGATTCTGTGGCTCACGGATACTGCCTACATGATGAATGTTATTATTATCGTCGTATTGTGGATGAGTCTTGGTCAGGGATTCCTTTCCTTTGTGGCCGGACTTCAAGGTATTGATAATTCGCAGTTTGAAGCGGGTTATGTGGACGGTGTTAAAAACCGCTGGCAGGAACTTTGGTACATCACACTGCCTGGTATGAAACCAATGCTTTTGTTTGGTGCCGTAATGGCAATCACACAGACATTTGGTGTCGCCGATCAGACGATGGCGCTTTGTGGTTTCCCTAGTACGGACTATGCGGCGCGTACCGTAGTTACCCATCTGATTGACTATGGTACTACACGATTTGAGATGGGTTATGCTTCCGCAATTGCAACAATTTTGTTCGCCGTGATGCTATTGTTGAATAAGGCAATTCAGTCACTGCTTAGCAAAGTTGGAACTTGATAGGAGGTATAGCAAAGATGAAATTAATTAAATTAAAACGAAGAAAACCGAACCGCTCAGTCGGTGGTGATATCGGTATTTACATTTTGCTGATTTTGTTTGGTATCTTCTTTGTACTTCCGTTGGTATACTCCATCAGTAGTGCATTTAAACCGCTGGATGAGATTTATCTGTATCCACCGAGGTTTTTCGTGAAGAACCCAACATTTAATAACTTCCAGGATTTGCTTGTTGTTATGTCAAGCTCCTATGTACCATTTACCCGTTATGTCTTTAACACGGTATTAATTACATTGCTTGGTACGGTAGGTCATTTGATTATTGGTTCAATGGCTGCTTATGTTTTGGCAAAATATGAGTTCCCGGGAAGCAAAAAGATTTTCAAAATTATTCAGGCTGCAATCATGTTCAATGCTTATGTATTGCAGATTCCTACTTATATTATTATGAGTAAGCTTGGATGGATTGATACGTACTTAGCACTGATGGTGCCGGCGTTCGCACTGCCGATGGGATTGTTCCTTATGAAACAGTTTATGGAGCAGATTCCGGATGCATTGATTGAAGCGGCTAAGATTGATGGTGCGAAAGAGGGAAGAATCTTCCTTCAGATTGTCATGCCAAACGTAAAACCGGCATGGTTGACAGTAACAATTTTCTCTGTACAAAACCTTTGGAACATGAAAGGTCAGGTGTATATCTACTCGGAAGAATATAAGATGCTGCCATATGCATTGCAGCAGATTATGGCCGGTGGTGTTGCCCGTGCCGGTGTAGGTTCCGCTGCGACAATGGTCGTTATGATGGTGCCGATTTTAATCTTTGTTTTGGCAGAGAGTAACATTCTGGAAACAATGGCTAGTTCCGGAATTAAAGACTGATAAGGAGGAAAGAAAATGAGAAAAATGAAACGACTTACTTCGGTATTTGCGTTATTACTCGTTGCATCCCTCCTTGTAAGCAATGCGGAGGTCCTCGCGAATAGTTCTGATGGCAAGCATTATACATATACTTATGATTGCTGGGATGTTGACCGTGAGTCTCCGGATGCTTATTCGGTTGAGCGAGTAATTTCCGGTTCTGATTTTAAAGATTGTGGCAATTTTTCTGAGCCACAGGGTCTTTTCTCAACCGGAAATAAGATGTATGTTGCAGATACAGGCAATAATCGTATTTGTGAATTTACATATGAAAACAATGAGTTTACTTATGTAAAAGAGGTAACCGGTTACAAAGATGCTGAGGGAAAAGATGTAAAATTGAATGGTCCTCAGGATGTATTTGCGACAGACGATGGACAAATGTACATTGCCGATACCGGTAATAATAAAATTGTTCACTTGGATGCAGACGGCAATATGGTAAAAGTAATTGGCCGTCCAAATGACAAAACCTATACGGATGCAAAATTCCTTCCACAGAAGTTAGTTGTGGATGGTGCAAAACGTATTTTTGCTCAGGTTCAGAACGTAAACAAAGGTTTCCTTGAATTTGATGACACCGGAGACTTTACGGGATTTGTCGGAGCCAGTGAAGTAACTTATGATTTCCTTACTTATTTGTGGAAATTGGTTGCGACAAAAGAGCAGCGTGCACAGATGGATTTGTTCGTTCCAACAGAGTATTCGAACCTTTGTCTGGATTCCGAAGACTTCATTTATGCAACAATCAGTACATTTGATGGAGCTGTAGAGTCGGCTGAACCGATTCGTAAGCTGAATGCAAAGGGAACTGACATTTTGGTACGTAACGGTTACAATGATCCATATGGTGATTTGCGTTACACCGAAAAAGGCGAGATGAAAGGACCTTCCAAGTTTGTAGATATCTGCTGCTTGTCAAATGATGTTTATTATGCACTGGATAATACAAAAGGCCGTATCTTTGCTTATGATTTCCAGGGGAATATGCTGTATGCCTTTGGCGGACATGGTTATAAAGCCGGATTGTTTATGAATCCTTCGGCAATTGAAGACCTTGGTGATTCCCTCTTGGTTACAGATCAGAAGTTAGGAACGATTACCCAGTTCACTTTGACTGATTATGGTAAAATGATTAACGATGGTCTGGCTGAGTACAAGAAGGGTAATTATGATGAATCCGCTAATATCTGGCGTAAAGTTCTGAAGCATAATGGTAACTACGACCAGGCATATATTGGAATCGGCCGTGCACTTCTTCGTGAGAAGAACTATAAAGAGGCAATGGATTACTTTGAATTAAAACTTGATGCCAAGAATTATTCTAAAGCATTTAAGCTTTACCGAGAGGTTTGGTTTGAGGAGAACATTGGTACGATCTTGATTATTATTGCAATCCTCATTCTCCTTGGATTTGGTGTTGGATTTGTGAAGAAAGCCAGAAGGGAGGTTGAAAAAGGATGAAAATAAAAGAAAGACTGACCAATAAAGATGCATGGATTCGTTACCGCGATTCTCTGCGTTATGCCCTTCATTGTATCGTAAGACCTTTTGATGGTTTTTGGGATTTGACACATGAAAAGAGAGGGTCTATGGCGGCAGCCAATACAATTGTTATTCTGGTCCTTTTGACAAACCTGATTAAATTAGGTGCAACCAGTTTCGTGTTTAATCCGGTAAACTGGGATAATGTAAACCTGATTTTAGAGATTGCAACATTCCTTGTACCATTTATTGTGTATGTTGTTGCAAACTGGTGTCTTACCACCTTGTTTGATGGTAAAGGTACATTAAAAGATATATGGATGGGTACCGCTTATGCAATGACACCATATGTAATTATTCAGTTGATACTGATTCCTATGAGTAACGTTGTTACTGAAGAAGAGGGTGCATTTTACACTGTGTTCAGCAACTTCTCCATGATTTGGTGTGGATTGCTGATTATCGCATCTGTAATGATGATTCATGACTTCATGCTGGGTAAAGCATTTTTATCTTTGATTTTCTCAGCGGTAGGTATGTTGATTATCGTATTTTTGCTTGTACTGTTCTTCAGTTTGATTAGTGATGGTTTCTCCTATTTCTATTCGATTTACAAAGAAACCATTTTCCGAATGTATTGATGAAAGGAGGAAATGACAGAATGAAAAACAAGTTGTATTTGCTCCTGATTACAGTTATGGCATGTTTCGCTCTTAGTGCCTGCGGTGATTCCGATGAGGGGACCAAAGAGATGAAAACTTATGAGTATGATAACAGCGGAGATGTAGTAATTGAAAATGATTCATTGAAACTCTCAGTGAGTGGTTCTTCCACACAACTTGAGGTTACAGACAAGGCAACAGGAAAGGTATATCGCTCCAATCCGACTGCTGAGGATGTAGAGAAGTATGCAAATGCCGATGGACATTACAAAGATGTGTTAAGCTCAACTTTGAACCTTACTTACTCCAACAGTACGGATACGAAGAAAGAGATTGATAACTACTCTCAGTGTATTCGGGACAATAAGTTTTATAAAATCGAGAAAGTAAACGATAACGAAATTAAAGTAAGTTATTCCGTAGGTGATTTTGAAAAAACCTACACTTGTCCGGTCGCAATCAAAGAGTCCAGAATGAAGAAGTATTTGGATAAGATGTCAAGATCGGCACAGAAGTCAGCACTCAGAAGTTATGTTTATTATAACTATGAGGAACTTAGTAAGTCGGATGATTCTACCGACAAGCAGCTGTTGACAAAAGGTGAAAAACTTTTCCCTGACTTGAAGGATGAGCCAATTTATTATTTGGATGAGTCGGTTACCGATTCTCGTCTTCAGCAGTTGGAAGACAAATTCGTAGAAGCAGGATATACTTTGGAGGACCGTACAAAAGATATGGGCAATTACAAAGTATCCCGTAACGAAGGAAAACCAATTTTCGATATTAGTGTTCACTATGTATTGGAAGATAACCAGCTGGTTGTAAAAGTACCGATGAAGGAAATCTCCTATAACGAAGATTATCCGATTGTTAAACTTCAGGTTCTTCCATATATGGGAGCATCGAATGTTGATGAAAAAGGTTACATGATTGTTCCGGAAGGAACCGGTGGAAAAATTAACTTCAACAATGGTAAGACAGGACAGCAGAGATATCAGAGTGATGTTTACGGCTGGGATTATGGTCAGGCACGAACAACAATTGTCGATGAGACAAAATCCAATTTCCCACTGCTTGCCATTGCAAATGAGACTACCCAGAGTTCATTCCTTTGTGTAGCCGAAGAGGGAAGTTCTTACGCAACCGTTCAGGCGGATATTTCCGGAAAGAACAATGGATATAACTATGGTACATTCATTTACAGTCTGATTCACGGCGAAAACATGGATGTATCAACAAAATCGGATACAACCGTTCGTGTTTATGAAGACGGGCTGCCAAATGAAACACTTTCCCAGCGATACATTTTCTCTGATAAAACCGATTATTCGGATTTGGCAAAAGAGTACCGCGGATATCTTCAGAAGAAATATCCAAGTCTTGGTAAAGTTGACAGTGATAAACAGGCATTGGCTGTTGAGATGATTGGTGCCGTAGATGATACCGAGCATATCCTTGGTTATCCGGTTGTCCGCTCTCAGTCATTGACTTCTTACACACAGGCCAAATCAATTTTGGAAGATTTGCAGAAAGCCGGCATTGGTAATATCAATGCGAAGTATACCGGATGGTTTAATACCGGTGTGAAACAGACATCTGCTGCTAAAGTAAAAACAGTAGGACGTTTGGGAAGTTCTTCAGATTTGGAAGATTTGACTGCTTATGCAGATAAGACAAATGGTATGCAGCTTTATCTGAATGGTACATTTAACTATGTATACAAAGACAAATGGTTTGACGGATTCAGTTCCACAAGAAATGCAGCGAAGTTTGTCAGCCGTGAAGAGTGTGAGCTTTACAACTGGGATCCAATTACTTACAAGGCAAATGATGATTACACCGATTATCATAATTACGATAGTTATTACTTGGTAAAACCGTCGTATGCAATGGATGCGGTTGACACTTATGTAGAAAAAGTAAATGGTTATGGCAGCAAGAATGTCGGTATGGAAGATATCGGTAATACACTTGCCGGTGACTACAATCCAAAAGACAGAGTGTCGCGTGAAGCAGCTTTGAATCTTCAGGTTAAGAAATTACAGTCACTGAAACAGGGCGGAAACAAGGTTATGATTACAAGTGGTAACCAGTATGCAGTACCTTACGCAGACTTCGTTACAGACATGAACTTAGATGCCCGTGCCGTAAACATCATTGATGAGCAGGTTCCATTCTATACCATGGCATTGCATGGTTTAGTAAATTACTCCGGCGGTGCAATTAACCTGGCAGATGATGAGAAGGAGAATATCCTGAAGTCCGCTGAGTCCGGTGCCGGATTATACTTTACTTACATTGCTGAAAAGACAAGTGTTTTACAGGATGGTAAGTACACAAGATACTATGCTTGTAACTACGATGACTGGAAGAAAGATACTTTGAGTCTGTACAACAAGTTTAATGAAACATTCGAAGGAACATACGATAAAGCAATTGATAAGCATGAAAAAATTGCAGATGGCGTATATAAGACAACCTTCGAAGGCGGAAAAGCAGTTGTTGTAAACTACAACTATAGCAACTATCAATACAATGGCCAGGAAATTGCGGCCAGAGATTTCGCAGCTGTGAAGGGAGGTGAAGAATAAATGGCTCGCAAGAATAAAAAGAAAAAGACATTAGCATTTAAAAATGCGGTTGCAGGCTATTTATTTATTGCACCATTCATCATCGGTTTTATCCTGTTCTTGGTTGTGCCGTTAGTACAGTCCTTAAGAATGAGTTTCAGTACGGTAGAACTTGAAGGTGGATTGTCCATGACATGGGCGGGACTTGAAAATTACCGCCAGGCATTTTTGGTAGATGAGCAGTTTGTACCAAACCTCATTTCTGAGTTGGTAAAAATGCTGACAAACGTTCCGGCAACATTGATTTTCAGTTTCTTTATTGCGTTACTGTTGAATCAGTCCTTCAAAGGAAGAGGAGCAGTTCGTGCGATATTCTTCCTGCCGGTTATTCTTTCATCCGGTGTTATCGTTGGTCTGGAAAGCGGAAATACGCTTTTGGCTGACATGAAAGATGCGATTGAGGCGACGAATAATAACACAAGTATTACCGGTGTGCTTGAGAGCATTTTGATTACATCAGACTCCAGTCCGATGTCACAGATGTTTAGTTATGTATTTGACATTATTAACAGTGTATATGATATTGCGATTGCCTCTGGTATCCAGATTATCATTTTCCTTTCTGCTTTGCAGACGATTTCGCCAAGTATGTTCGAGGCGGCAAAAATCGAGGGATGTACTGCTTGGGAAAGTTTCTGGAAGATTACACTTCCAATGGTGAGCTCGATGATTTTGGTAAATATCGTATACACGGTAATTGACTTCTTCTTGAAGACAGACAACACAGTTATGGATCGCATCGACGCAATCGGTATCGGAGGACGAATGGACTACGGTCAAGCGTCGGCGATGGCGTGGGTATATTTCCTGTGCGTAATTGTTGCGTTGGGTATTGTTTCGTTGATTATTTCTAGGAGGGTATATTATTATGAGTAAAATGAATAAGTTTCAAGCCTTCAGGGAACGTAATAGAAAATCCAACGGCTATCTGTTACGCAAAGTATCATTTAATGTTGCTTACAAAATTGTGCGTTTTGTATTGTTGTTTGGATTGTGTTTCTTGATTTTGCAGCCATTGTTAAACAAGATTTCCATCAGTTTCATGGAAGAGCGTGATTTGTACGATTCGACAATCAATGTAATTCCACGTCACTTCACACTGGACAATTTTAAGATTGCCGCTGATTTGATGGATTACTGGGCTGCACTTGGTAACACATTGTGGATTTCGCTTTTGGTAAGTATTTTGCAGATTATTTCCTGTACATTGGTAGGATATGGTTTTGCAAGATATAAATTCCCATTGAAGAACCTTTGGTTTGCGATGGTTGTACTTGTAATTGTAATTCCACCTTCAACCATTCAGTCTTCCCTGTACTTGAATTTCCGTTACTTTGATATTCTCGGAATATTCAGTCTGATAACAGGGGCAGCCGCTGAACTTACTGGATTCTTTTGCACCATATGCATTTATGTGTCTTGGTTGTATGGGATTGAAAAATGGTTTGTACATTTACATGCTTCGTCAGTTCTTCCGTGGTATTCCGAAGGAATTGGAAGAAGCTGCTTATGTAGATGGATGTGGTAAGGTTAAAACATTCGTGCGCATTATGCTGCCGGATGCAAAACCAATGATTACTTCCTGTTTCCTGTTTTCCTTTGTATGGCAGTGGACGGATAGTTTTTATTCAGGAATGTTCCTTCCAAACTATTCGATTCTGGCAAACAAGGTGGCTCGTTTGTCTGAGGTGCTGAACTCTTATGTGAAAGCAACCACAGGTCTTGATAAAGCGTCGACCGCTTATGCATCCGCCATGATTGGTACAGGTACATTGTTGGTAATTATTCCTTTGATTATTGTATATTTATTTGCACAGAAGGGCTTCGTAGAAAGTTTGAGCCAGTCTGGTATCAAGATGTAACAAAAATAATTTGCCCTATTTGGCATCTGCCTATTCTGGCAGGTGTCGTCGGGCAGTAATGACTTAGGTTATCACCGGGATTTTCCGGTATAACAATATATTAAATAAGGAGGCAAAACAAAATGAAAGCAAGCATGCAGAAGCTGATTGCGATGGGTCTTTGTGTTGTTCTTGCAGTAGGTTCTCTTACTGGATGTGGCGGCTCCTCCAATGATGCAGGCAGTGCATCAGGCGATGGCGCAAAAACATCATCTTCTTCAGACAAGAAAACATTTAGTGACCTTGGTGGCATGGATATCACAGTAGGTGACTGGTTCACTTCAAAGGATACCCTTGCAGACAGAACCGACGAGTTTGGTAAAAAGCAGAATGAGTACTGGAAGAGTATTCAGGAGAAGTACAATTTCAAAATCACTCGTGATTCTGTTTATTCCTATACAGATGCAAAATCAGATTATGTAAATGACGTTATGGCAAGTAGTCCAAAATACGAACTTTACTATCTGTATCAGGAATTTGTTTCTGAGCCTTTGATGAAAGGCTTGATGTATGATTTGTCAACTCTTCCGGAGTTCAATTTCGATGAAGAAAAATGGAATCCAACCGTTAAAGAGTTGATGAGCATTGGTGATGGTATCTGGGGTATGAGCCCAGACAATGAGCCACGTGGTGGTATTTTCTTCAACAAACGTCTCTTCAAGGAAGCTGGTATTCCGGAAGATGAGCCATATGATTTGCAGAAAAAAAATCAGTGGACATGGGACAAGTTCGAAGAGTATTGTAAGAAACTTACAAAGGATACCGATGGTGATGGTAAAACAGACCAATATGCTATGGCAAGTTTCTCAAAATACTATCTGCCAATGTGTGCAGCTAACAACAATGCAACATTTGTATCCCGTGATAAAGACGGTAAATACGTTGATGCAATTACATCCAAAGAGTTCAAAGATGCTATGAACTGGGGTGTAGACCTGATTAAGAAAGGTTATATTAAGCCAAAACCATCAGAAAACGTAGCATGGGATTGGTATAAAGCTGCATTCCGTGATGGCGAAGCTGCTATGCAGACTGCCGAAGTTTATGAAATTAGCGCTTTCGCTGATATGGAAGATGACTGGGGATTCGTAATGTTCCCATACAACCAGGAGCAGAAGGGTGCTACTAACAAGACAGTACCAAACGACAACATCGTTGTTATGCCAAGCTGCTTTGATCAGGAAAAAGCTGAGAAGATTGCTTTTGCTTACGATTTGTACACAGAGCCTGTTGAAGGATATACTCCTCATGATCAGATTCTTGAGCAGTATTACCCACAGTTCAGAGATGACCGTGCAGTAGATGAAACAATCGGTATGATGTTAGAGGAGAAGCATAAATCTACTTCTTATCTGCCAATGATTAGTGAAATTGACTATGGTGATTTCTGTTATCCTGTATATGCAAATGCAACAACACCTGCTAAGAAGATTGAAGAGCTTTCAACCAAATGGGATACCAAGATTAGCAAAGTTAATGCTGAGTATGACAAGTTTGCAAAAGAGCATACAAAATAATAACAAAAAGAAACAGGTAATTTAGTTTCATGGGGCTGTTCAGAATAAGCGGAAGGTTTGTTTTGCACAGCCCTTTCTTAAAGAGTGAGGATAGAAAATTAGAGATTTTTAAATCTTTTGATAAAATACAAAACTTGCAGAATATGAGGAGAAACAGATGGATTATAGCAAATGCTGGCTGGATTATCAGCCTGTAGATACAGTTGAAAAAGAATGGCTGACATATTTTCAATCCTGTGAGGGAGAAATCGTAGAAAGTGCTGTCAGTGAATACAAACTTGCTATGGAAAACATGGCAGGAAAAGTTCCTCAGCCAGTAACAAAAGAAGAGGCAGGCGTGGTATTTTCCGTGGATTCATCCATAAAAGAAGGAAAAGACGGATATATTATCACAAAAGATGAGAGCCGGTATCAGATTACCGGGGAGTCGGAGAGTGGACTGTTATATGGTGTGTTCCATTTTCTTCGTTTAATTCGGACCAAACAGATGAATTGTCTTCCGGTTTACAATACACCGGAAATGCCGCTTCGCATGATGAATCACTGGGATAACATGGATGGCAGTATTGAGAGAGGATATTCCGGTGAATCCTTTTTCTACAAGGATTATAAGATTTTATGGAATGACCGCATTGTGCAGTATGTGAGAATGATGGCATCGATTGGCATCAATGCGATTGTAATCAATAATGTCAATGTTCACGAGAATGAGACTTATCTGATTACAGACCGTTATTTGCAGCAGGTAAAACAATATGCCGATTTGTTTGCAAAATATGGAATTAAATTGTATACAAGTGTAAATTTTGCCGCACCGATGGAGTTAGATAATTTTACAGACTGTGACCCATTAAATCCTATGGTTGCAGACTGGTGGAAAAAGGCTGTGGCACATGTGTATGAAGTGATTCCAAACTTTGGCGGATTTTTGGTAAAGGCAGATTCTGAGGGAAGGCCGGGACCATTTACGTATGGCAGAACGCATGCGGATGGTGCAAATATGTTAGGAAGAGCACTTGCTCCGTATGGCGGAATTTTGGTATGGCGCTGCTTTGTATATAATTGCGGGCAGGACTGGCGTGATAAAAAGACAGACCGTGCCAGAGCGGCGTATGACAACTTTATAGAATTAGATGGAAAATTTGATGACAATGTTATTTTACAGATAAAAAACGGACCGATGGATTTTCAGGTGCGAGAGCCGGTTTCGCCGTTATTTGGCGGCTTGAAAAAGACCAACATGATTTTGGAAGTAGAGATTGCACAGGAGTACACCGGACAGCAGATTGATTTGTGTTATCTGCTCCCGATGTGGCGTGAAATTCTTGACTTTGATACGTATGCTTTGCGGGCGAGGGTTCAACCGTGCAGAAAATAGTGGATGGCTCTGTTTATGGGCAGCATTTGTGCGGTATGGCAGCTGTTATTAACACTGGTAATGACTATAACTGGACCGGAAATGATTTAGCAGCGGCAAACACTTACGGCTATGGAAGGATGGCGATGAATCCGTCCGAAGATTCGGCGGTTATTGCAAAAGAATGGGCAGAACTTACCCTTCCTAAATCTCTTTCCGACGGCGTCGTTTCGATGCTCATGAAGTCCTGGTCCACATATGAAAAGTATACGTCTCCGCTTGGCATTGGCTGGATGGTGACACCACATTATCATTACGGACCGGATATTGACGGATATGAGTATGACCGCTGGGGAACTTATCACAGAGCAGATAGAAATGGTCTTGGTGTTGACCGTACACCAAACGGTACCGGCTACACAACCCAGTATAATGAGCCATGGTGCACAAAGTATGCAGATAAAAAACAGTGCCCACAGGAGCTTTTGTTATTTTTTCATTATGTCCGCTATGATGAAGTGTTAGCTTCAGGAAAAACACTGATTCAGCATATATACGACACGCATTTTGAGGGTGTTAATGAAGTGGAAGAAATGATTGTCAGTTGGAAGGCGTGGAAAGAGGAGATGGCAGAGGATGTCTACGAGAGAGTCCTTTCCCGCATGGAGAGACAGCTTTCTAATGCAATCGAATGGAGAGACCGCGTAAATACATATTTTTATCGGAAGAGTGGAGTAAAAGATGCACTTTCCCGAAAAATATATGAATAGGATGATTTAGACAAGGTCATTCGTAACATACTAAGAAAGTATAATAAAAAGAAAAGAGGTTATTGATTATGGACATGACATTAAGATGGTATGGAGAAGGAAACGACAGTGTGACACTGGATCAGATTCGCCAGATTCCCGGCGTGACCGGTGTGATTACAGCACTTCATGATATTCCTGCAGGAGAAGCATGGACGTATGAAGACGTCATGAAAAGAAAACAGGAAGTAGAAGCAAAAGGTTTGAAGTTAGTTGGTGTGGAAAGTATCAACGTACACGAGGACATTAAAATTGGTCTTCCGACAAGAGATGAATTGATTGAAAACTACTGCAAATCATTGGAAGCTATTGGAAAGGCAGATATTCATCTTGTATGTTACAACTTTATGCCGGTCTTTGACTGGACACGTACGGATTTGGCAATGCCTTTGGAAGATGGTTCTACAGCACTTGCTTATGATTCATCCATTATTGACGGTATCGATGCGAGCGAGATGTTTGACCGCATTGAAAAGGCAAGTGGCGGCTTTGTAATGCCTGGCTGGGAGCCGAACCGCCGCGATGAGATTATGGATTTGTTTGAGAAATACAAAGACGTTGATGCAGACAAACTGCGTGAGAACTATAAATATTTCTTGGATGGAATTATTCCTACCTGTGAAAAATACAAAATTAAAATGGCAGTTCACCCGGACGATCCGGCTTGGGATGTATTCGGACTTCCACGTATTGTAACATGCGAAGAGGATCTTTTGAAAATTGCCGATATGAATCCAAGTATTTATAATGGATTTACACTCTGTACCGGTTCGCTTGGAAGTAATTTGAACAACGATCTGCCAAAGATTATACGCAATCCGAAAATTGCAGAGAGAATTCATTTTGCGCACCTGAGAAACATTAAGTATGAAAACAAAGATTTGTTCCATGAAGTATCTCATTTGTCAAGCGATGGAAATCTTGATATGTATGAAATCGTAAAAGCATTGATTGACACCGGATTTGACGGATGCATTCGTCCGGATCATGGCCGTATGATTTGGGGCGAGCAGGCAAGACCGGGATACGGTTTGTATGACCGTGCTCTTGGTGTCGCTTATCTGAATGGTTTGTGGGAAGCAATTCATAAAAATAAATAAGAGGTGACTGGGCATGAAATTATTAGATTTACAAAATGGTGAGACAAAAGTCTGGGAGGAGAAAGGATATCTTCTTCCTAAGTACGACAGAGAAGAATTAAAGAAAAAAACAAAGGAAAACCCGACCTGGGTTCACTTTGGTGCCGGTAATATTTTCCGTGCATTTCCGGCTGCAAAATTACAGGATTTGCTGAATTTAGGAGAATATGACCGCGGTGTTGTTGTGGCAGAGAGCTTTGACCATGAGATTATTACAAAGGCATACAAACCATATGATGGGTTGAGTTTGTCGGTTGTGTTAAAAGCTGAGGGAACCATTGAGAAACACGTGGTTGGAAGCGTAACGGAATCGTTAGTTGCTGACCCGGTGGCACCAGAAGATTATGCACGTCTTACTGAGATTTTTGAAAATCCTTCTCTTCAGATGGTGACATTTACCATTACGGAAAAAGGATATTCATTAGTCAATGGTAAAGGAGAAAAACTGCCGGGTGTAGAGGATGGATTTTTAGCAGGTCCGGGAAATCAGAGTCACCTGATGGGACGCATTGCCTCTCTGTGCTATGCACGTTTTGTTAAAAATGGTACACCGCTTGCCCTTGTCAGCACCGATAACTGTTCTCATAATGGAGACAAGTTAAAGGCCGGCGTTATGGCATATGTAGATGCTTGGAAACAGGCAGGAAAAGTGGATGATGATTTTGTTTCCTATATGGAAGAAAAAGTATCTTTCCCATGGTCGATGATTGATAAAATCACACCAAGACCGGATGAGAAAGTAAAAGAAATGCTAGAAAAAGATGGTTTTGAAGATACCGACTTGATTATTACAAGCCGTAATACGTATACGGCACCGTTTGTTAACTCAGAGGAAACCGGTTATCTTGTTATTGAAGATAACTTCCCGAATGGACGTCCACCATTGGAAAAAGCGGGGATTGTATTTACAGACCGTGAAACGGTGGATAAAGTAGAAAAAATGAAAGTTTGTACCTGCTTGAACCCGCTGCATACAGCACTTGCTATTTATGGCTGTATGTTAGGACATACTTCCATTCATGATGAGATGGAAGATAAAGAACTTTCTCAGTTGATTCAGAAGATGTGTTATGAGGAAGCAATGTCGGTTGTTGTAAATCCGGGTGTTATTGATCCGAAAGAATTTGCAAACGCAGTATTGACAAAGCGTCTGCCAAATCCATTTATGCCGGATACGCCACAGAGAATTGCCTGTGATACGTCACAAAAACTCCCAATCCGCTTTGGCGAGACAATTAAGTTCTATGAGAACAGAGAAGACTTAGATACAAAGAGCCTTACGTTAATTCCACTTGTATTAGCAGGCTGGTGCCGCTATTTGATGGGAATTGATGACGAAGGAAACGCTTTTGAACAGAGTCCTGACCCACGTTTGGATGAAGTGAAAGCTCATGTCGCTGGAATTTCCTTTGGTGACACGGATGTACATGATAAATTGCAGCCGATTTTGAGCGATGCATCGATTTTTGCCGTAGACCTCTATTCGGTTTCTCTTGGTGAGAAAGTGGAGAAGATGTTTGTGGAATTGATTGCCGGAAAAGGTGCAATTCGCAGACATTAAAGAAGTATGTAGACTAAAATAACATATTCTTTTAGGATATGAAAAAAGAAGTTCAATTTGTGAGAGATTTTAACATGAGGTGTTATCACATCTTAAATCAAATTGAACTTCTTTATTTTATGCTTCTAAGTGATTTTTCATGATTTTCAGGGCGTTTTTTTCCAGTCGTGAGACCTGTGCCTGAGAAATATGGATTTCGTTTGCCACTTCCATTTGTGTTTTCCCTTCCAGATAGCGGAGTTGTATAATGTGGTTTTCCCGTTCCGGCAGATGGCTCAATGCGTCTTTTAAGGAGAGATGTTCGACCCAGTTGGATTCCTTGTTTTTTTTGTCACTGATTTGATCCATGACATACAACGTATCCCCGCCTTCGGAGTAAACCGGTTCATACAGGGAGACCGGACTTTGGATGGCATCCAGTGCAAATACGATGTCTTTTGGTGGAACATCAATCATTTTTGAAATTTCTTCTAAGGTTGGTTCTGTTTCCTGCTTTTTCATCAGTGCCTCTTTGGCATAAATAGCTTTGTAGGCAGTGTCACGGAGAGAACGGCTCACACGAATCGCATTGTTGTCGCGAAGATAGCGCCGTACCTCGCCAATAATCATCGGTACTGCATAAGTTGAAAATTTTACATTCTGTGTAACGTCAAAATTATCAATTGCCTTCATTAAACCAATGCATCCAATCTGAAATAAATCGTCTACATTTTCGGTACTGTTATTAAACCTTTGGATGATGCTTAACACGAGACGGAGATTACCGTGGATGTAAGCTTCACGTGCCTTTTTATCACCCTTTTTTATTTTATCGAATAGTGTCTTTTTTCTTCATTTGACAGAAGTGGGAGTTTGCTTGTATTAATGCCGCAGATTTCTACCTTGTAGTGTGCCATGGTATGTCCTCCATTTTGTCCATTGATGTCCTCTCTTTTATCATGAACAGATGAAACACAATTTATGCGTTTGTTACATATAATATTTTAGAAAGAGAAGGAGATTTTTATGCGGATTTGTGATTTGAGGGAGAAGGAAGTTATTAATATTTGTGATGGCGAGAGACTTGGTTTTGTAGAAGACGTCGAGTTTGATTTGTGCACCGGAAAAATTACACATATTATTGTTCCGGGCCCCTGCAAATTTTTTGGTGTGCTGGGTAGAGAAGAAGAATACGTCATTGAAATATGCCATATCTGTAAAATCGGAACAGATTTGATTCTTGTGGAGGTAAATAAGGAGCGCGTTACAAACAAATGTGGAAGCTAGTCTTTACTTCATGCGAAAAATTCGATATACTTACAGTAGTGAAAAGAAGGAGAGAAGACTATGAAATGTCCATTTTGTGCAGAAGAAAATACGAAAGTAATTGATTCAAGACCGGCCGATGACAATAATTCGATTCGTCGCCGTCGTCAGTGTGAAAAATGTGGGAAGCGTTTTACGACTTATGAGAAGTTGGAGACGATTCCTCTTGTTGTCATAAAGAAAGACCAGATGAGAGAGCCGTATGACCGTTCAAAAATTGAACGCGGTGTATTCCGATCATGTATTAAGCGTCCAATTTCGGTTGACCAGATTAATGAATTGGTAGATTCTGTGGAAAGTGCGGTTTTAATCTCGGAGAAAAGGAAGTTGAGAGCAAAAAAATCGGAGAAATTCTGATGGACAAGCTTCAGCAGTTAGACCCGGTTGCCTATGTTCGTTTTGCCTCGGTATATCGTGAGTTTAAGGATGTAAATACCTTTATGGATGAAATTAAAAAATTGTTGGAAAAGCAGCAAAAGAATTAAAAAAGACTTGCGTCCTTCTGACCTGTGTGTTACAATGTGCTTGGTTCGTTCCTCAGGTTAGGAGGAATTTATGTTTAGTCAATCGTTTGGCGCGGATGTCTATGGTACAAAAGCCAGAGTAATCCGCATTGAGGCAGATGTCAGTGATGGTCTGCCCGTTTTTGATATGGTGGGATTTTTAGCCTCTGCCGTGAAGGAGGCGAGAGAGCGCGTGCGGATTGCTGTGCGCCAGATGGGGATTCGTTTTCCCGCAAAACGCATTACGGTGAATCTATCGCCTGCGAATGTAAGAAAGGAAGGCACAACATTTGACCTTCCCATTGCAATTTGTCTGTTGACCGCATTCGGTCATTTATCCAAAGAATGTATCAAAGATACGATGTTTATCGGGGAACTTGGTTTAGATGGTTCCGTACAGAGTGTAAATGGTGTATTAGCTATGGTTTTAGAAGGAAAGAAGCAGGGACTTCGACAGTTTCTTGTGCCAAAAGGAAATGTAAAAGAAGCTGCCGTATTAGAAGGAATTTCTCTTTATGGGGTGGAAAGCCTTTCAGAAACGCTGCGTTTTTTACGGGGAGAAATTTCACTAAAGAAAGTATATATTCCTTTTGAAAAGTGGGATGAGTCACAGGAAACAGGACTTGATTTTTCCGATATTAAAGGACAGGAAATGATGAAGCGTGCGGCGGAAATTGCAGTGAGTGGAAGGCATAATCTTTTGATGATTGGTCCACCGGGAAGTGGGAAGACGATGCTTGCGAAAAGACTTCCAACGATTCTGCCACCGATGACGTTAGAAGAAAGTGTAGAAGTGACGAGATTGTACAGTGTGTGCGGACTTTTAGGAGAACATGCGTCTGTGCTGAAAAAGCGTCCGTTTCGTGCTCCCCACCATACAACGACGGCAGCGGCACTTACCGGAGGCGGCAGAATTCCAATGCCGGGAGAGATTACATTGGCTTCAAAAGGAATTTTGTTTTTAGATGAACTTCCGGAATTTTCAAGGAGTGCGCTAGAGGTGCTCAGACAGCCGTTAGAAGAACAGAAAGTAACAATTGCACGTGTTGGGAGCAGTTATGAGTATCCATCGGACTGCTCGTTTGTGGCGGCGATGAACCCATGCCGGTGCGGTTATTATCCAAACCGGGATAAATGTCGATGCACGACAGCAGATATCAAGCGCTATTTAGCGAAAATCAGTGAGCCTTTGTTAGACCGGATGGACTTATGTGTAGAAACAGGGCTGCCGGGATTTTCTCTGTATGAGAAAAAAGGAGAGACAAGTAAGCAGATAAGAGAGAGGGTGGAGAGGACATACAGGATACAAAAGAAACGCTATCGAAAAGAAAACTTTTCCTATAATAGTGAGTTGACACCACAGGCAATGAAAAAATACTGTGTCATGGGCACAGCGGAGAAAGAATTGTTAGAATTTTTATTTCACGAGGAACAGATGAGCGCGAGGCGGCTTTGCCGGATTGTGCGTGTGTCGAGGACAATTGCGGATTTAGAGAAAAGTGATACGATTTTAGAAAGCCATATAACGGAGGCAGTTCGTTTTCGCAGTGTGGACCGCAAATACTGGGGGGTGGAGACGATATGACAAAGGAAGAAGAAAAATATCTGTTTTGGCTGACTTCCCTTTCCGGACTTGGTTTGCCTTTTGTACAGAGGTTCTTTGAGCGGTATAAAAGTATAGATAAGGCGCGTTCTCTTTCTGAAACGGATATTAAAAAAGCAGAGTGGATGAAACCACGTGAAAAGAATTACTTTGCCAAAGCATATAAGCAGGAAGGCTGGCAGCATGAGTGGGAGCAGTTGGCGAAGAATCATATATCATTTTATTCCTATTTTCATGAATCTTATCCGGAGCGGCTAAAGCACATTGATTCCCCGCCAAAGAGGCTTTTTGTAAAAGGGAAACTGCCGGATGCATCAAAACTTTCTGTGGCGGTTGTCGGGGCGAGAAATTGTACGCCGTACGGACGGGATATGGCACGGATGTTTAGTTATCGTCTGGCTGCGGCAGGCGTTTTTGTGATTAGCGGGATGGCTCTTGGAATTGATGGATGGGGGCACCAGGGGGCATTGGAAGCCGGGGGTGAAACTTATGCTGTTTTAGGTTCCGGTGTGATGCGGTGTTATCCTTCGTGTCATCAGAATTTGTATGAAAGTATTGTAAGGCATGGAGGAGTGATTTCAGAATTTCCGGTGTATGCTCGTGCAAAGCCTGTCTTTTTTCCTATGAGAAATCGTATTATCAGCGGTCTGTCGGATGGAATTCTAGTTGTGGAAGCCAGAGAAAAGAGCGGATCTTTGATTACAGCAGATGCGGCACTTGAGCAGGGAAAAGATGTATTTGTTATCCCCGGACGGATTGGAGATGAATTAAGTGTCGGTTGTAACCGGCTGATTCGTATGGGAGCAGTGCCGGTTTTGACACCGGATGATATACTGGATTATTATGGAGTTAAGACGTCTGACGGCTCGCGGAATGTGAATGAGACAGAGCAGAAAATCCTTGCTTTTCTCGGTGGAAAAACGATGCATATGGATGAGATCTCAGCAGGGTTATCTTTGCCAATGACACAGTTATTAAAGTGCATGATTGTACTTCAGAAAAAAGGATATGTCATCGAGGTCGGCAGAAATTTCTTTATGAAAAAAATATAAATATTGCTTGAAAGCCCGATTAAAATGGTGTATGCTAGAATTTGTGAAATTTTTTGGAAGAATATGATTCATTAAATAGAGAGCATTTATCATTAGCAATGGAGGGTAATATGGCAAAGAATCTTATTATTGTAGAGTCTCCGGCAAAGTCGAAGACGATTAAAAAATTTTTAGGAAAAAATTACGAAGTCGTAGCATCTAACGGTCATGTCAGAGATATGCCAAAGAGCCAGATGGGTGTTGATTTCGAAAATGATTTTGAGCCGAAATATATTACAATCAGAGGAAAAGGTGAGCTATTGGCTTCTCTGCGAAAGGAAGTCAAGAAGGCAGATAAAATTTATCTCGCAACTGACCCCGACCGTGAGGGAGAGGCAATTTCCTGGCATTTATGTCATGCTTTGAAGTTAGACCCGAAAAAGACAAGCCGGATTACCTTTAATGAAATTACAAAAAATGCGGTTCGCCAGTCGTTAAAGCAGTCGCGGGAAATTGATATGGATTTAGTGGATGCCCAGCAGGCAAGACGTGTTTTGGACCGTTTGGTTGGTTATTCGATCAGCCCGTTATTGTGGCAGAAGGTAAAAAGAGGTTTGAGTGCCGGCCGTGTGCAGTCGGTAACACTGCGTCTGATTGCTGACAGGGAAAGTGAAATTGATGCCTTTATTCCGAAAGAATACTGGTCGATGGAAGCAAAATTGTCAGTGCCGGGTGTAAAAAAGCCATTGGTGGCTAAATATTATGGTAATCCGGGCAAATGTGAAATTGCTTCCGGTGAAGAGGCAGAAAAAATCCGCAAAGAAATTGAAAAAGAAGATTTTAAAGTAAGCAGTATTAAGAAGGGTGAGCGCACCAAGAAGCCACCTCTTCCTTTTACAACGTCTACGTTGCAGCAGGAGTGTGCAAAACACTTGAATTTTCCAACGAGAAAGACAATGCAGATTGCCCAGCAGTTATATGAAGGTGTGCAGGTAAAGGGACATGGAACGATTGGTCTGATTACGTATCTGCGTACGGATTCGGTCCGTATCTCGGAAGAAGCGGATTTAGCCTGTAAAAATTATATTCGTGAAACATATGGAGAAGAAAATATTATTGAAAAGGCAGCAGTGTCAAAAACAAAGGGCAAGATTCAGGATGCGCACGAAGCAATCCGTCCGACATATGTGGATTTGACACCGGTTCAGGTAAAGGAATCTTTAACGAGAGACCAGTTCCGTTTGTATCAGCTGATTTGGAAGCGCTTTGTGGCAAGCCGTATGCACTCAGCAAAATACGATACGATTTCAGTTCGTATTATGGCAGGAAAACATCAATTTGCAAGTTCCGGTTCCAAACTTGTGTTTCCGGGCTTTTTGTCGGTGTACCAGCAGGATGATGATAAAGAAGAGCCAAATGCTGTGCTTGCTAAAGTAACAAAGGATTCTGTGCTGTCTTTAAGTGAATTACTGCCGGAACAGCATTTTACGCAGCCGCCGGCGCATTTTACCGAGGCTTCTTTAGTAAAAACTCTTGAAGAGTTAGGAATTGGACGCCCAAGTACCTATGCGCCAACAATTTCAACATTAATTTCACGCCGCTATGTGGCAAAGGAACAGAAGAATTTGTATTTGTCGGATTTGGGAGATATTGTAAATCAGATTATGGTGAGTGCATTTCCTAGTATTGTGGATGTAAACTTTACAGCGACGATGGAAGCTTTGCTAGATGGTGTTGCCGAGGGTAATGTGGAATGGAAGACCATTGTGAGAAACTTCTATCCGGATTTGGAAAAGGCTGTTTCACATGCAGAAAAAGCACTCGAAAAGATTAAAATAGAAGATGAAGTAACCGATGTCGTGTGTGAATTATGTGGACGCAATATGGTAATTAAGTACGGACCGCACGGAAAGTTTTTGGCGTGCCCCGTTTCCGGAGTGCAGAAATACCAAACCATATTATGAAAAAATCGGTGTGAAGTGCCCGAAATGCGGCGGCGAGATTGTCATTAAAAAGACCCAGAAAGGCCGTCGTTATTATGGCTGCGAGAACAATCCGGAGTGTGATGTGATGACTTGGCAGAAGCCGTCGAATGAACGCTGTCCAAAGTGTGGCGGCATGATGTTGGAAAAAGGCAGTAAGTTAGTCTGTGCCGATAACACATGCGGTTATATTGAAAAGAAAGAGAAATAAAAAACAGACGACATAATGCTTGTCAATAAGGTGAAATTGTGATAATATTGTTCCATGGGGGACAAGCAATATGAGTATTCAATTATTGGATAAGACTCGAAAAATAAACCGTCTCCTCAACGACAAACATTCATCTAAGGTGGCATTTGCGGATATTTGTTTTGTGCTGGGACAGATGCTTTTAGCAAATGCGTACATAATCAGCAGTAAGGGAAAGTTGTTGGGAACTTATGTGAATGATGACGGGATGATTCCGAGTTTTCAGAGTAAACGGGGCAGTTATATCGAGACGATGTTAAATGAACGTTTCCTTAATGTGCTGTCAACAAAAGAAAATGTGAATCTGGAGACTCTTGGTTTTTCCAAAGAAGAAAGACAGGGAGTTGAGGCACTGATTACACCGATTAGTATTGGTGGCGAGAGGCTGGGAACGTTGTTTCTGTGCCGGTGTCAGAAAGCATTTTCGATTGAGGACATTATTTTAAGTGAATATAGCACGACTGTGGTAGGACTTGAAATTATGAGGTCCATTCAAGAGGAATCAGATATTGAGCAGCATAAGAAGAGTAATTTCTCTTCTGCCTTGACGACGCTTACGCCACTTGAGCAGAAAGCGGTCAGTTACGTATTCCATGCAATGGGGGGAGAGGATGGTACCCTTGTGACGAGCAAGCTTGCCGGAAAAATTGGCATTACAAGGACTGTTATTGTCAATGCTTTGCGAAAATTAGAGAGCGCTGGCTTAATCAAGACAAAGTCATCCGGAGTGAAAGGAACGCACATTAAGGTTCTGAATGATATTGTCTATACCGAGTTTAACAGTTATTATCGTGAGAAATGGAATTCGTAAACGCAAAGGGAATTGTGATGGGAAGTCATAATGCCGTTTGCGTTTTTCTAGAAATAAAGAAATAAGAAAGGAAGTGCTACGATGGTTTTATCCAATGCATACAATTACATCAATGTGTTAGATAAGGCAGCGGATGCGAGCTGGACAAGAAATGATGTGCTGGCAAATAATATCGCAAATGCAGACACGCCGGGTTACAAAAGAAAAGATGTACAGTTTGAGACATATTTGTCGAATGCGGTGGCAGGAACAGATTCATTAGATGAGACGGTGGCAAATCTTGATTTGAATGATTTAAATGCAACGGTGTATAATGAACAGCCGGGGCTTAGTTATCGGAGTGACGGAAACAACGTAGATGTATCGACAGAAAACGTGGAACTGGCAAAAAACCAGATTAAGTATTATACGTTGATGAATTCGATCAGTCAGGAATTTTCACGGATGAAATCAGCGTTAAAGACTTCATAAATCGATTAAGGAGGAATGACTATGTCAGTATTTGGGGCTTTGGATGTGAGCGCTACCGGTATGACGGCGCAGCAGCTTCGAATGGATACAATTTCGGAAAATATTGCCAATGTAAACACGACTCGTGGAAAAGATGGCAAACCATATAAGAGGAAGACAGTTCTTTTTGAGGAGAAAAGTTATCCGAGTTTTAGTGAAAGTCTTAGCATGGCAAACCGTCATAATATTGGAAAAGGTGTTAAGGCAAGTAAAATAGTGGAAGATAATTCCGAAGGAAGTAAAGTATATGACCCTTCCCATCCGGATGCGGATGAAGATGGATACGTGACGTATCCGAATGTAAATACCGTGACCGAGATGACAAACATGATTGATGCGACAAGGGCTTTTGAAGCAAATGTTACGGTAATGAATTCGACAAAAGGGATGGCTCTTAAGGCACTTGATATTGGACAGAGTTAATTGTGAATGGAGGAAACCTAAATGGATATTGCTAGTTTGTCTGCAATTAGTGGCATTGAAAATATCAGTAAATATGCAGATAATAGTTTACAGACGGAAAAATCAAAAGGAAGCGGCACAGCAAGCTTTGACAGTTTGTTAAATTCAGCGATGAATTTAGTGCAACAGACGGAAGATTATTCCAATGCAGCAGAAGTAGAAGAAGTAAAGTATGCAATGGGACAGAGCAACAGTCTTCATGATTTGATGGTTGCTCAGCAGAAAGCAAATGTATCACTGCAATATACGGTAGCAGTAAAAAACACAGCAGTAGAAGCATATCGTTCGATTATGAATATGCAGATTTAACTGACAAAGGCGTTGAGGAGCGATAGAAAACAATGATGGAACAATTGATTGCGCTCAAGGACAAAATTCTTGAGTTTTGGAATAAGTATACATCAAAACAGAAAACAATTATAATTTGTGTAGCATGCGCAATTTTGGTTGCGATTGTTTTGCTTGCTTATTTTATGACCCGTCCGGTGTATACCGACGTTGCTACGTTAAGTGGTGAAACTGCTACGACGTTTGATACGGCACTGCAGGGGGCTGGACTTGATTATGTAAAAGAATCGGATAACAACGGAAATACAACATTTAAGGTGGAGCAGTCACAGTATTCAGATGCCGTTTTACTGATGGGGGAAAATCAGATTACGGATGATGAAATGACATGGGAAAAAGCACTTCAGTCAGATATGACGACATCTTCGGATGAAAAGCAGACTAAAAGCAACACTGGCTTTGCAGTCGTCAATTCGCAAGGGACTTTTGAATTTTGATGGTGTGGAAGATGCGACTGTTTATATCAACCGTCCGAAAGATGATGGTACGATTTATGCGGACAAGCAGGATACTTCGGTGAGCGTATCATTTAAAATGGCGGGCAGCAAAACGATGGACAGTGATACCGCAGATGCGATTGCTTATTATCTTGCCAATGCAGTAGGAAGCACCAAACCGGATCATATTGTCCTCACCGATACAAAAGGAAATCTTTTGTTTAACGGACAGCAGGATGCTGGACTTGGCGGAACAATCAGCAGTACCGAAGATTATCGTGATAAACTGAAAAATAACTTCGCTAAATATGTGCGTGACCTTTTGACAAAAGCAGGTTATGACGATGTTGAAGTTTCTAAGAATAATATTGTGTTCGACATGAACAAATTAACGGAACTGGTTACTACATATACAACAAATGAGGGACAGGATCAGGGCTTGTATGGCAGTTCCTACGAGTATAAATCAACAGGAGCCTCCTCTTCCGGCGGCATGCCTCCTGGAACCGATTCGAATGGTGATGTTACTGACACGATGATTACCGATAACGGAGATAGTTCATCGGAAACGATATTAAATAAATATGACTATCTGCCGAATAAAACCGTTCAGAATATTGAACATGAAATTGGTGCAGTAAAGAAGGATGAGTCCTCTATTGCAATTGTGCTGACACATTACCGTGTGGTGAAAGAAGAGACTTTAGAGTCACAGGGTGCTCTTGATAATATGACATTTGATGAGTATGTGGATGCAAACAGCAATGTGACGGAACAGCAGGTGCCAACCGATTTGTCACAGCTTGTGGCTGCCGCTACCGGTATTACTGAAAATAACATTCAGATTCGTGTAGTGGAAAAACCGGTATTTGAGGCAAAAGAAGCAAGTTCATTTGGAGATAATGTAACAAATTACCTGATGGTGATTCTCACGGTTTTGATTGCCGGTTTGTTAATCTTTGTTATTATTAAAGGTACTTCACCGGTTGAGGTTACCGAGATGGAGCCGGAGCTTTCCGTGGAAGATTTGCTCGCTACAACGCAGGATAATGCGCAGACATTGGAAGAAATCGAACTGGAAGACAAATCCGACACCCGCATCATGATAGAAAAATTTGTAGACGAAAATCCGGAAGCGGTAGCTTTGCTTTTGCGTAACTGGATTAATGAAGATTGGGGGCGATGTAATGGCAGGAAATTCAGCATCATCCTATAGTGAAATGGATGGGATTCAGAAGGCGGCAATTCTCCTCATTACGTTAGGACCGGAGAAGGCGGCTGTCGTATTTAAACATTTAAAAGAAGATGAGATTGAACAGCTCACACTGGAAATTGCCAATACCAGAAGTGTGACACCGGCTCAAAAAGAACAGGTTTTGAATGAGTTCTATGAGGTATGTCTTGCCCAGCAGTACATTGCCGAGGGTGGTATTGGATATGCAAAAGACTTGTTGCAGAAAGCTCTTGGTGAGAGCAAAGCACAGGAAGTTCTTGGCAAGCTGACGGCGTCGTTACAGGTTCGTCCGTTCGAGTTTATCCGCAAGACAGAAGCTTCTCAGATTTTGAACTTTATTCAGGACGAGCATCCGCAGACGATTGCGTTGATTTTGTCGTATTTGTCCCCACAGCAGGCGGCCGGCATTATCAGTTCTCTTACACCGGATAAGCAGACAGATGTAGCAAAACGTATTGCGATGATGGATCGTACTTCACCGGATGTCATCAAAGAAGTGGAAAATATATTAGAGCAGAAACTGGCATCACTTGTCAGTCAGGATTACACAATTGTCGGTGGTGTGGATTCGGTGGTCGAAGTATTGAATACAGTAGACCGTGGTACCGAGAAACACATTATGGAAAACTTGGAAATCGAGGAACCGGAACTTGCCGACGAGATCCGAAAAAAGATGTTTGTGTTCGAGGATATTCTTATGCTGGACGACCGCTCGATTCAGCGTGTGCTTAGAGAAGTGGAGAACAGCGAACTTGCTGTTGCGCTTAAGAATGCAAACGAAGAGGTACAGAATGTAATCTTTAACAACATGTCCACAAGACTTGTTGATATGATTAAAGAAGATATGGAATACATGGGACCGGTTCGATTGAAAGACGTCGAAGAGGCTCAGCAGAAGATTGTAAATATTATCCGCAAACTGGAGGATTCTGCTGAAATTGTAATTTCCCGTGGTGGAGGTGACGAGATCATTGTCTAATCTCATCAAATATCCCTATGTGAATATGCAGGGGAAAGAAGCAAAAGTGATTTGTTATGAATCGGAGGAAGAGAAGTTTCAGCCGCTTGATGCAAAAAAGAAAGTGGTAATGAAGACCTTTGAGGAGGTTGCTAAAGAAGAAAAAGAGAGAGCACAGGAGGAGACCGGTGATGAATCTTTTCAGGAAGGACTTCCGGTAACCAATTACGATGAGGTAATTGAAGAGAAAATACAGAAAGCCGAAGAAGAGGCAGCGGCAGCTATTGCCGAGGCAAGACAACAGGCAAATGAGATTGTCGAACAGGCAAATAATCGGAAAAATCAGATTTTGGAAGAAGGCAGACAGGAAGGAATTACCAGAGGGTATGAGGAAGGTCTTTTGCAGGCGCAGGAGGAGATTCAGGCGCAGAAAGATGAACTTTCCGGTCAGCAGTTAAAAAAAGAGCAGGAATATCAGCAGATGTTAGCGGAAACCGAAGGACGCTATGTTGATGTTTTATGCAATCTGATTCGTAAATTATCCGGTGTGATTTTGACAGACAGAAAAGATGTTATTTTACATTTGATTCGCAGTGGAATTGCGGATATGGAACCGGCAAAACACTATATTATCCGTGTAGCATCGGATGACCTTTTGTATGTGGAAGGGGAAAAGGATGCTTTGATGGAAAAGGCTGGAATTACCGGTACAATAGAGGTGCAGGAAGAAAAAAGCCTTTCCGAAGGAGATTGTATTATAGAGACAGATAATCAGATGATTGACTGCGGTTTTCGGACGCAGCTTGATAATATGGTTCGTACACTACGCATGCTTGTGTAAATATGTACTCGCGCAAAGAAGGTAGAACTATGCCACTCATTAATTTTGAAAAATACAATGTGCTCATGGACAAAAGTTACACCAGTCAGTTAGGAAAAGTTGCTAAAGTGGTTGGTCTTACGATTGAGTCCATCGGGCCAAGTGCAAAATTGAATGATTTGTGTTTGATTCGTTCAAACAACCGAACAGAACCCGTAAAAGCGGAAGTGGTTGGCTTTCGTGATGACAGGGTTCTTTTGATGCCATATGATGATGTCGAAGGTGTCGGACTTGGAAGCTGGGTGGAAAATACCGGAGCACCTTTGCAGGTTGCAGTTGGCGAGGAACTTCTTGGCTGCACATTAAATGGTGTAGGAGAACCGATGACAGAACTTGAGTTATCGGAAAATTGTCCGCGGTATTCAGTAGAAGCGACACCACCTGACCCGCTTACCAGAGAGATGATAGCGGATGTTCTGCCGCTTGGTGTAAAAGCGGTAGACGGCTTGATTACCGTTGGAAAGGGACAGAGAATTGGTATTTTTGCTGGTAGTGGTGTCGGGAAAAGCACGCTGATGGGTATGTTTGCGAGAAATACGAAAGCAGATATTAATGTGATTGCACTGATTGGAGAGCGCGGACGTGAGGTTCGTGAATTCATTGAGCGGGATTTAGGCGAAGAAGGTATGAAACGCTCGGTTGTCGTAGTAGCAACCTCGGATAAACCGGCTTTGATTCGTAATAAGGCGGCGAAGACGGCGACGGCGGTTGCGGAATATTTCAGGGATCAGGGGAAAGATGTTTTACTCATGATGGATTCGCTGACCCGTTTTTCCATGGCACAAAGGGAAATCGGACTGGCTTCCGGAGAACCACCGGTTTCGCGCGGGTATCCGCCAAGTGTATATGCGGAAATGCCGAAATTGCTAGAGCGTGCCGGAAATTCAGATAAAGGTTCCATTACTGGATTGTATGCGGTCTTGGTTGATGGTGATGATTTTAACGAGCCGATTGCCGATACGGCGCGTGGTATTTTAGACGGACATATTGTTCTGTCGCGTTCCATGGCACAGAGAAATCATTATCCTGCAATTGATGTTTTAGCGAGTATATCCCGTGTTATGAGTGTTGTGGCGTCCAAAGAACATAAGAAATTAGCCGGAAAGATGAAAAATATACTGGCGGTTTACCGGGATGCAGAAGATTTGATAAATATCGGTGCTTACCGCCCCGGTTCCAATAAGGAAATTGACTTCGCGATAGAAAAAATTGATGCCGTTAATGAATTCCTTCGTCAAGGAACCGATGAAAAATTTTTATTTGATGACATTATTCAGATGATGCGGGATATTTTTGAAGAGGATTCCGTAGAGGAAGGATAGAGAGGGTGAACGATGGCACGATTTATTTTTTCCATGCAGAATATTTTGAACATGAAAGAAAAGCTTGAAGAGCAGGCGAAAAATAATTTTGCGCAGGCGAACCGTTCCCTTCAGGAGGCACTGCTTATGCAAAAACAGTGTGAAAATAGACTGGAAGCAGGAAAGCAGACGTTGAAAGAAGCAATGCTTGAAAATCTGAAAGTCGGGCAGATAAGGAGAAGGGAAGATGACGTTGAGATTTTTCGAATGTATTTGCGACAGCAGATATTAGTCGTAAAGCAGAAAGAAAAAGAAGTTGAGGTGGCAAGAGAACATCTCAATGAAGCAATGAAGGAAAGAAAGACTTTTGAAAAGTTAAAAGAAAAGGCTTTTGAAAAATTTGTAGCGGAAGAAAATCAAAAAGAGCAAAAAGAAGTGGATGAGCTTGTGAGCTACCGCTATGGTGCAGAGAAATTCGAGTGAAAGGAGATTTGTCATGGCAAAAAAAGATAAGAATAAGGAAAATAAGGTGTCGACAGATGAAAGTACAGGAAGCAAAATTGTTACGGTACTGATTGTGCTTGTGATTGTTGTGATATGGCTTGCTATTTTTGGTGTGCTGATTAAACTGGATGTGGGAAATTTCGGAAGTGAAGTGTTATATCCGGTTTTGAAAGATGTTCCAGTTGTGAATATGATTTTGCCGGAACCGGCACAGAATCAGAGTGATACATCGACAAGTAAAGAATATGATAATCTGACGGAGGCAAATGCGAGAATTAAAGAGCTTGAGAGCCAGCTCGCAGCAAATAAAAATGCCGGCAGTGCCAACCAGAGTGAAGTGTCCGATCTGCAGGCGGAAATTAACCGATTAAAGAAATTTGAGCAGGAACAGAGTGCGTTTGCAAAACGTGTGCAGGAGTTTGATAAAAACGTCGTTTATAACGATAAGGCACCGGATACGGAAGAGTTTAAAAAATACTATGAAGAAATAGAGCCGGACAATGCAGAAAAAATTTATAAGGAAGTCTGCAAGGATTATGAGTATACGCAGGAAATCAAGGATCAGGCGGATGCATACGGCAAAATGGAACCTGCCAGCGCAGCAGCAATTTTGTCCGAGATGACCAATGATTTAACTTTGGTTGCAAAGATACTTGACAGTATGCAGACTTCGAAAAGTGCTTTGATTTTGCAGAACATGAAACCAACGACGGCAGCTCAGGTTACGACGAAGATGACGGCGATGAAAAACAAATAAAAACTAAAGAAAAGACAGGTAAATGCCGATATAAAATTTGTAGTAGATTTTTAAGAAGAAAGGAGGGAAATGAAATGACGATGCAGGGAATTTCAAATGTTCTGCCAAAGGCTGCTGCAGCAGTTGCTGAGAAAAGCGAAAAGGCAAAAGGTACCTTGTTTGAGGCCGTAATGAGCAGTCAGGGAAATAAGCAGCAGACAAAAAAGACCATGGATGGTTTTGCACCGGATGACAGAGTAGATAATCGCATGGCGAAAAAAGAGTTAGCGGCAAACCGTTATCAGAAATCAAAAGCTATCAGTACAAAATCCGACACAGCAGCTTCAAACGATACGCAGGATTCGCTGACAGTAAATCAGATGGCGGATGACGAACTGGATATCGAAGAAGTTACCGTTGTTCTTGCTTCGCAGGTAACGGTTTTACTACAGGATTTGTTTGGACTTACAAACGATGAGTTACAGGATATCTTAAATTCACTCGATTTACAGCCGGAATCACTCATCCTTTGTGACAGTGAGAGTGGTATTATGGCAGTAAATGCGGATGCGCTTAAACAGCTGGTTCTCGGTGTGCATGGCGTAGAAGATGCGAGTGCATTTTTAACCAATGATGCGTTGAATACAGAACTTTCAGAAGTGACTGATGCACTTACTGATTTTGTGTGTGACACGCTCGGTGTAACGAAGGAAGAACTTGCTTCTCTTAAGGCAGAGGCGATGCTGGAACTGTTAAAGCAGGCAGTGGATACATTGCAGGCGGCAAGTGAAACGGACACTATGAAAGATACGTTAAACCAGACAGGAACAGTGCAGAATACCATGACCGCAATAGTGGAAGATGCAAATTCTTCAAATTTGCAAAAAGATTCACAGCAGGATATGTCCATGCGTGATGACAGTGAGATGTCGCAGGGCGATGATTCATTGGTTCCTACCCATGCTACGATGGCGGAAACGTTTGCAGACCGTCTTTCACAAGCACTTGAAAAATCAAGTGGCATGAAGGGGCAGAGTGTAACACAGACGATGAATCAGATTGTGGAGCAGGTTGTTCGACAGGTTCGCATCCGTGTAATGCCGGAAACGACCAGTATGGAACTTCGTTTAAATCCGGCAAGCCTAGGCCGTGTCAATATCACGGTGGCAGCAAGCGCAGGAATTGCGACAGCGACGATGGTTGTAGAAAACCAGATGGCAAAAGAAGCACTTGAAAGTCAGATGATTCACTTAAAAGAAGCTTTTAACGAGCAGGGACTTAAAGTGGATGAGGTAGAAGTGACAGTCGCTGAGTTTGGACTGAAAAAAGGACGGCGAAGGACAAGAGCAGACCGGTTCCAAACAGAGCGGAAACCGCAAATTCCATCCGAATGAAAGTTTTTCGGATGAGGAAAAGAATGAAGATTTGACGACAGCGTCTGAACGGCGTGACGTTAATAGTATGGTCGATTATACGGCCTAGAAAGGAAGTGAGAAGATGGCAGTAAGCAGTACAAGTGATTTGACGACAGCATTGGAAGATTTAACGTATGGAACAACTGAGCGTAAAGTTAATCAAAGAGGTTCAAGTGAACTTGGTAAAGATGAGTTTTTAAAACTTCTTGTGACTCAGCTTCAGAATCAGGATCCGTTAAATCCACAGGATGATACACAGTTTATTTCTCAGTTAGCACAGTTCTCTGCGCTTGAACAGATGACCAATATGAGTTCTACGATGTCAAATACAAGTGCGTACAGTTTGGTTGGCAAAGAAGTTATTGTACAGACAACTGATTCTGCGGGAACTTACAAAGAAGTACGCGGAACGGTAGATTGTGTCGAAATGAAGAATGGCAAGGCTATGTTGGTTGTTGATGGAAATTCGTATGACTTAGACGATTTGGTACAGGTAATGGATAGTTATTACGCTATTAAAGAGTATTTGCCAAGCGTTACAGCACAAACGAAGACATATGATCTTTCAAACCCATCCCTTATTGATGTTTCTATTGATTTAGGAAGTAAAGGATATGAGGCAAGCAGTGTGGCAGTTGTGCTAAACGGCCAGTACATAGATTCCAAGTATCTAAAGTACGATAATGGAACGGTAACCATTTCCCCGGAAGCTTTCAGTGAATTAGAGCCGGGTGATTATTATTTAGGCTTTTACTTTGATGATCCGCTTAAAACAACAGTCAAAGATAAGGTATGTATCAAAGTAGTACGAAGTGGTATTCCAAACGGAGATAAGGATTCTTCGGATGCGAATAAAGACACCGAAAAAGCTGAAGAAACAGAGAAGACAGAGGCTGAATAAGTGTGACAAGGAGGTCGGGTGCTATGAATGTAACGAATGGTTTTACATCCATGGAACAGATTCGTCACCGGATGCAGACAACAGATTCACAGAGACAGGTAAAAAAACAGACCGTGCAGACAAATACGGCATCGTTTGATGAAATCTTATTTTCCAAACATGCGTCAAAGCGATTAGAAACCAGACAGATTGATATGTCGGCAGATCAGAAAGAAAGACTGTTAGAGGCAACCTGTAAGGCGAAAGCAAAAGGAATGAAAGAGTCCTTAGTTATGGTTGACGATTTTGCGTTTATTGTGAATGTGAAGAATAATCTGGTGATTACTGCGGTAAATGACACAAAAAATGCTGTATTTACCAATATCGATGGAGCGATAATTAACTAAAAACAAATATATGCTGGCCCTTAACAGGAAGCATACATGCTCTTGACTGACAGAGAGAGCATAACGATAGTAAAATTGGAGGGTGATTCATTATGATGAGATCATTGTATTCCGGTGTATCCGGATTGAAAGTTCATCAGACAAAGATGGACGTAATTGGTAATAACATTTCAAACGTAAATACGGTTGGTTTCCGTGGAAGTACAGTAAACTTTACCGATGTATTTTATCAGACAACACAGAATGCATCTGGTCCGAACGCAGCAACCGGCACAGCAGGAACGAACGCGGTGCAGATTGGTCTTGGTTCTAACGTGGCAGCAATTAGCGTGGACTTAAGTGGTACCGGAGCAACGCAGCGTACCGATCGCGGCATGGATCTTATGATTAACGGTGATGCGTTTTTGATTGTAAGAAGCAATGGAAATACATATTTCACAAAATCCGGGGCGCTGGATATTGATGCAAATGGTACTTTATATTGTACAACAAATGGTGCTTCTGTTCTTGGATGGGGTGTTGATGAGAACGGAGAAATCCGTAAAGATACTGTATCCACCTTGAATCTTATGGGTGGTGAGAATGCTTATTCCGACCCAAATGCGACAACAAAAGTTTCCCTTTCCGGAAATGTAGACCAAAAAGACCCTTTAGTTGCTTATAGTGCAGATGGAGCCGGTTACGCAATGGCAGTCAGCTTTTATGATAATTTAGGTAATTTGTGTACAGCAAAACTCAGTATTATCCAGACGAGTGCGGATGCGCCAAATACATACAGCGTTCGTCTTCATGATGTTCTTGGTGCAGATGGTAAATCTATTTTGAAAAAGAAAGATGATGCGACAGGTAATTACATTTCTACCGAGCAGGTGATTAATTTTAACGAGATAGATCTGGGGGGCACAAATTATACAGTAGATCCAAGCAGCGGTGACATTACATTCCCTGCGGATACAGACTGGCCAACACTTACCTTTAATCCGGTAACCGGTGCATTTACCAGTGTAAGCAGTGCTGATGGCAAGGTGCTGAACTTAAACTTAAGTGATACCGGAAATTCGTATCCAACCAGTGGTGTGGATGTTAACTTCTCGGATTTGACGATGTATGCGAGCAATAAAACCTGTAAAGTAAAACCAAACCGTGGTGACAGCAATAATAACGGGGATGGCGCCGGTAATGCAAAGAGGAACTTTAAATGGTTTCAAAATTCAGACCGATGGTATGATTTATGGTTTATACAGTAACGGTGACAAAAAATTGTTAGGACAGATCGCAGTGGCAACATTTGCTAATCCATCCGGTTTGGAAGCTGTTGGAAACAGTATGTATGCAGCAACCTTGAACTCCGGTGATTTTGATGGAATTGGTGTGGATATTTCAGAAGTTGGTAAATTCTCAGTCGGAGCTTTGGAAATGTCCGATGTTGATTTGGCAACCGAGTTTACCAATATGATTACGACACAACGTGGTTTTCAGGCAAACTCCCGTGTTATTACTACATCTGATACAATGCTTGAGGAACTCATTAATCTGAAACGATAATGATTAGACATATTGACCCATCCGCATGAATTATGCGGATGGGTCAGTGTGCTTTTTACAAGTAAGGAGGGGTTTATGATTGATGTGACAAGAATGAATGGTTCATTACTTACCATTAATAACCATTTGATTGAAATGGTAGAGGAAACACCGGATACGGTGATAACTTTAACAACGGGAAAAAAAATAATTGTAAAAGAAAGTAGACAAGAAGTGAAAAATCTAGTAAAATTATACGAGAAAGAAATAACATGTAACAGTTAGGTGGTGTCATTTTGGATATAGCTACAATTATAGGCCTCGTAGGATGTGCGGGAGCCGTAGTATATGGTATTGTTTCCGGTGACTTAGGATTTACTGCATTGGAAAACTTTTGGGATTATCCGTCCTTTTTGATTGTTGTTGTTGGATGTTTGATGTGTATGCTGACGATGTCCGGCAATTGGAGAACTTATAAACTGCTTAAAGTCATTCCTTTTGACAATCAAAGTACAGGAATCTAGCGAGGGGGAGACGATACATAAAATTATTGATTTGGCAAACGTAGCTCGTAAAGAAGGGCTTTTGCAGTTAGAAGAGGCAGCCGGTGACATAGATGATGATTTCCTGAAGAAGGGAATTATGTTGATTGTTGATGGCACGGATCAGGAATTGGTATCAAGTATTCTAGAGACAGAACTTGATTGCATTGAGCAGAGACATAGCAAAATTTACAGCTTCTGGGATAACTTGGCCGCTATGGGTCCTGCATGGGGAATGATTGGTACTTTGATTGGCTTGATTAATATGTTAAAACGTTTGGATGATCCAAGTTCAATTGGACCGAACATGGCGGTTGCGTTGGTTACTACTTTATATGGTTCGCTGATTGCCAATTGGATCAGTATCCCGATTGCAACAAAACTGCGTGCGAAAAACCAGAAAGAAATTATGATGAAGGAAGTTATCTGCGAAGGAATTCTTTCTATTCAGGCAGGTGAAAATCCACGTGTGATTGAGGAAAAACTGAAATCTTTCCTTGCGCCTAGTGAGAGAGAAGAAGTTCTTGGTGGTGGTAATAAAGGCAGCGGACAAGGTGGTGACGCTTAATGGCCCGAAAGAAAAAGAAGGCGGAACAGGAGGGTATTAGCGCCGGATGGATTAATACCTTTGCCGACCTGATGAATCTTTTACTTTGCTTTTTCGTCCTTTTGTTTTCAATGTCGACTGTCGATGCTGATAAGTACGAACAGTTAGTAACATCCATGACGGAGCGGATTAATATCTTTGATGGTGGCGGTGCTGCTGTTGGGGAAGGTGCATTTGTATCAAGTGGAACCGATCAACTCGTTTCGATTTCGGAGTATTTTAACGAATATGAAAATTCCGGAGAGGACAATCAGAAATCGGAAGAACAGGTTGACAAGCAGGATGGCAACAAATCTGAGCAGGGCAACCAGTCAACCGGAGAAAAGCCGATGAATGATAAAGCGAAAGCAGAAGAGGAATTTTTAAAAAAACAACAGCAGGAACAAAAGGAAAAGGCAGAAAAATTGTACAAAGAACTCACACAGGATGCAGAACATCAGAACGTGGAAGACCAGATTAACATTAATATGGATAAAAAATATCAATTTGTTCAAATTTCATTAAATGGTGCACTGCTTTTTGAATCCGGCGATATTGAGTTTAAGAAAAACATGGTGCCTTTGATGAGCAAAGTCGGAGATATTTTGAAGCGATATGCAGACCATCGGATCAAAATTGAAGGACACACGGATAATGTTCCAATTTCCGGCAGATACAAGAACAATATGATGCTTTCAACAGCACGTGCGAATACGGTGTTTGAATATTTGGTAAATAAAAAACATATGAAGCCAAAGGAGACGGAAATTGAGATTTCCGGTATGGGTGAGTATGAGCCGGTGGCATCCAATAAAACAAGAAAAGGACGCGCTCAGAACCGGCGTGTTGAGATTAAGATTTATACAAGTAAGTAAATGGAGGAATTTCTTATGAAGAAGAATATATTGACCATTATTGTTATGGCGGTATCAATTGTGAATCTTGTATTGGGGATTGTACTTGTCTTTTCTATTGTACCTGCCTCAAATAAGACAGCTGCTCTGGTTGATAAAGTGGCATCGGTGATTGATTTAAATATTGATGACCCAAATTCCGAAGAGCAGGACTATACAATTGATGATTTGGTGGCTTATACGAAAACTTATGATTCGGCAGTAAATATTAACCTAAAAAAAAGATGCCGGTGACGACAGCAACCATTATGCGCAGCTTGCCGGTTTTACAATTTCTTTTAACAGCAAAGCCGATGATTATAAAAAGGTGAGTGAATCGATTCAGACCAATGATATTTATGTAGATGATATTGTGAAAGAAACACTTGGAAGTTATACAGCTACAACATTAGATTTGGTAAAGGTTCGTTCTGAAATTGTGAAGAAAATTCAGGCAAAATACAATACAAAGGCAGTTGTTGAGATTTCGTTAAAAGATCCATTGATTGCCTGATTGTAAGAATCAAAAAAAAGACTTTAGTTTATGAAGGAAATATGATATAATAAACAACAGTGTGAGAAAAGAGGTGAGAACAAATGGGTGACGTATTGTCGCAGAATGAGATAGATAATTTGTTATCCGCGCTTAATAGTGGTGAATTTGACCCAGATGAGGCGGGTGAGGCGGATGATCGACAGATTAAGGATTATGATTTTGCGAGACCATCCAAGTTCTCAAAAGAGCATCTGCGAACGCTTGAATTTATTTTTGAGCATTATGCCAGACTTCTTTCCACAAATCTGCCGGTATATCTTCGTAAGAACGTACAGGTTGAAGTGATGCATTCGGAGGCGGTTACTTATCAGGAGTTTTCCAATTCCTTGTCAAATCCGGTTATACTAGGTGTTGTAAATTTTGCGCCACTTGATGGTAACATTATTATGGAAGTGTCAACGGAAATTGGGTTTGCTGTTGTTGACCGAATGCTTGGAGGCGGTGGAAAGCCGTTGGAGAAAAATCGCGAATTTACGGAAATAGAATTGACAATTATTGAACGCATTATGGTAGTTTGCACAAACCTTTTAGTGGAACCGTGGCATACTGTTCAGGTGTTGGAGCCGATGCTTGAGAGGATTGAGACAAACTCGCAGTTTGCTCAGTTTGTTACACCAAATGAGATGACATCGATTGTTACGATGAGCATTAAAATTGGTGAAGTAGAGGGACTTATGAATGTTTGTATTCCATATGCGGTATTAGAGCCGGTGATTGATAAGGTGAACACTAAATACTGGTACTCCACTTCTGCAGCAACCGGAGACGGTACATATAGAGATTACCTGGAAGAATCATTACAGAGAGCTCAGATTCCGGTTCGTGCGATTATGGGACGAAGCGCGATATCGGTGAATGACTTCATTCATTTGCAGCCCGGGGATATTATAAAAGTAAACACGAGGCTGGAAGATGAATTGGATGTTTATGTTGGCAACATAAAGAAATTTTCTGCAATCCCGGGAGCTTATGAAGATTCCTATGCAGTAAAAATAAAATCAATTTACAGAGAGGAGTAGTGCAATGGACGGAATGTTATCGCAGGAAGAGATTAATGCGTTATTAGGCAATATGGATGCGGATAGCACTTCAGAAGAAGCAGCATCGGATGCCGTACAGACATCAAGCGATATTTCGAATGCCGAGAAGCTGACTCCGGAAGAATCGGATGCGTTAGGTGAAATTTCAAATATAAGTATGGGGACGGCGGCAACGACGTTGTCGATTTTGGTTAATAACCGGGTTGATATTACAACTCCTACTGTTACCTACACGACACTAGAGGAATTGTCTGCACAGTGCGAGGCTCCGGTTGTTTTCATTTACATATCTTATAAGACGGGCTTACAAGGTAAAAATTTATTAATATTGAAAGAAAGGGATGTAAAGGTAATTACTGACCTTATGATGGGCGGTGACGGAACCAACGTCGATGACACCGAATTAAGTGATTTACATTTGAGTGCTATTTGTGAAGCGATGAATCAGATGATGGGTTCGGCAGCGACATCGATGTCATCCATGATTAATGAAAAGGTGGATATTAGTCCGCCGACTGCTACGAGAGTTGATTTTGGAGAGGGATTAGATGAGGCTGCTCTTGGTGATTTGTCCGGGCAGTTATTTGCACGGGTTTCTTTCCGAATGGAAATTGGTGATTTGGTTGACAGTGAGATTATGCAGTTGTACCCAATCGAATTTGCCAGATTGATTTATCAGCAGTTTGTTGGTAAGACAGGTGGTGATTCGGCTGAGAACGCTCCTGCAAGCCAGGCAGTTGCCGTAGAACCGGCATCGCAGCCGGTACCGGAACCAACACCAACACCGCAGCCACAGGCACAGCCGGCAGCACCGGCGCCACAGCCACAGGCAGTGCCACAAAATTTTGCAAATCCACAACAACAACCTATGGCAGGAATGCAGCAGCCAATGTATGCTGTTCCACCACAGGATATTAATATACAGCCTGCACAGTTCCAAAATTTTGCTCAGGCACCTCAGCTTGACGGAATTGCACCGGAAAACATTGATTTGATTATGGATGTTCCATTGGAAGTTACCGTGGAACTTGGAAGAACCAGCAAATCGATAAAAGATATACTGGATTTTGCACCGGGAACAATCATTGAATTGGATAAGTTGGCAGGGGAGCCAGTTGATGTTCTTGTAAATGGAAAATTTGTTGCCAAGGGCGAGGTTGTTGTGATTGAGGAAAGTTTCGGTATTCGTGTAACCGAAATTATTAAAGAATAAAATGGAGGAAAGTTATAATGGCAAAGAGTGTATTAATTTGTGATGACGCAGCATTTATGAGAGTCATGATCAAAGATATTTTGACAAAGAATGGATATGATGTCGCAGGGGAAGCAGAGAATGGACTCAAAGCTGTCGAGAAATACAACGAAACAAAACCGGACCTTGTAATGATGGATATCACAATGCCGGAGATGGATGGTATTCAGGCTCTGAAAAAGATTAAAGAAGCTGATGCGAATGCTACGGTTATTATGTGTTCCGCTATGGGTCAGCAGGCAATGGTTATCGAATCCATTCAGTCTGGTGCAAAGGATTTTATTGTAAAACCTTTCCAGGCAGATCGTGTATTAGAGGCTGTTAAGAAGGCTATTGGCTAATGCTTGAGAATATTTTACAGTTGACCGCTGTTGTTGTTGTCTTTGTCCTTGTCCTTGCCGGGACGTATTATGTGACAAAATGGATTGCAAAATCTGGGATGATACAGAGCCAGTCACGTAATATTAAGGTGATTGAGACATTTAAAATTACGAATGGGAAATACATTCAGATTATTCAGTTAGGCAAGAAATATTATTCCATTGGTGTTACAAAGGATCAGATTACCTTTTTAACACCATTGGATGAAGCTCAACTGGATTTTTCAGAAGAAGTTCGTAATGGTCAGAAAGTTTCGTTTAAAGAACTGCTTGACAAGTTGAACAAAAATAAGAAAGAAAATTAGAAAAGGTTGGTATTTATGAAGACACAGAAGAAAGCACATCAAGTATCTGTACGAGTTGTAATTCTGTTAGCCATGCTTTGTATATTAACCTTTTTTTGTAGTGCCACAATTTATGTGCATGCGGCACCGGTTAGTTCAAAATCAGATATAAGCGAAGCAAGTGGCAGTTCAAAAGGAGAAGTGCAGGACCCGGACTCTCCGCAGGATTTTCAGTTTAATATTACTTCCAATGCCGGAAGTTCCAGCTTGTCGGCAAGTATGAAGATGATTTTGGTGTTGACATTGTTGTCGTTAGCACCGTTTTTGCTTGTTATGGTAACTTCCTTTACAAGAATTATTGTCGTTCTTCATTTTGTCCGTTCGGCATTGGGAACGCAGACTTCACCACCTAATCAGGTATTGATTGGAATTGCGTTGTTTTTGACCCTTTTTATTATGGCACCTGTTATGACGCAGATAAATAAAGATTGTATTCAGCCATATGATAAGGGGAAACTTACTCAGGAAGAAGCATTAAATGCCGGACTCAAACCAATCCGCAAATTTATGTTTGAGCAGACGAACCGGAAGGATATCCGCTTGTTTATGGAAATTGAGAAACAGAGCAATGATGTTTCCATTGAAAAAGAAGATGAGATACCGACTCTTGTTCTGATACCGGCGTTTATGATAAGTGAATTACGAATTGCGTTTATTATCGGCTTTTTGATATACTTGCCGTTTATCGTAATTGATATGGTAGTGGCATCGACACTTATGTCGATGGGTATGATGATGCTGCCGCCGACGACGATTTCGATGCCGTTTAAGATATTATTGTTTGTCTTAGCAGATGGCTGGAATCTCGTGATTGGACAGTTGGTCAAAACCTTTTACTGACAGGGGGCGATTAGATGACAGATGCAGATGTACTTGATGTGACAGTCGATATGATTTGGTGTATCATTAAATGTAGTGCTCCGTTGTTGTTAGTTTCCCTGATTGTTGGACTGGTAATTAGTATTTTTCAGACAGTTACTTCCATTCAGGAGCAGACTTTAACCTTTGTTCCGAAACTATTGGCAATATTCATTACAATGCTTATATGTGGTGGATGGATTATGAACAATTGCGTGGAACTTTTTACAAAACTGTGTGAAAAATTTGCTCTTTATGCAGGAGGCTGAGAATGACATTTACGCTCGAACACCTGGAGTTTTATCTCTTGATTTTGATGAGAGTATCCGGGTTTATTATGACAGCACCATTTTTTAGTTATTCGTCTGTGCCGATGCGGATTCGTGCGGCAATGAGCGTTTTTATGTCCTTAGTGGTGATTCAGGTCACTCCGGTTGTCGATTTGACGTATTCCGGGGTGTTTGGATATTCAGCACTCGTTTTGAAAGAATCTATGATTGGTGTGGTTCTTGGATTGATGTGCAGTATGTGTTTTTACATTATTAACCTGGCGGGACAGTTGATGGATATGGAAATGGGATTATCCATGGCAAATATGTTTGACCCGATGGTGAATATGCAGTTTTCCGTAACCGGAAGTTTGTACAATTATCTGCTTATGCTCATGTTAGTTGTTACCAATATGCATTATTACATCATTCGAGCAATTGTGGATTCTTTTTCCTATTTCAATGTTGGGAAAGCGGTGTTTGATACCGTTTCACTGAAAAACATCGTGGTTGATTTTATTGCGAATTATTTCATCATTGCGGTGCGTATTGTTCTGCCGGTTTTCTGTTGTATGCTGCTGATTAATGTTGTGCTTGGTGTACTTGCTAAGGCAGCACCACAGATGAACATGTTTGTGGTTGGTATGCAGATTAAGGTGCTGGCAGGACTGGCTGTTTTGGTAATTGTGATACAGAGTTTTCCGATGGTTTCAGATTACATTTTTGGTGAAATGAAGGACGTAATCACACAGGTGATTCATTTGTTTACACCGAAGTGAAAAGTCGGATGAGTTGGCAGGTGATTATTTGGTATATTCCTATAACCTTCAGCTTTTTGCCAAAGACGGTGAGGGCGGTGAAAAAACAGAACCCGCGACACCCAAAAAGCTGGATAAGGCACGAGAAGAAGGACAGGCTCCAAAGAGCCAGGATTTGAACACGGCAGTTTTATTGCTTGTATTATTTGGATGCTTAAAAGTGTTCGGCAGTTTTATGATGAAACGGTTGTATGACATGTTTCAGTTTTATTATGGAAATATCAACGACTATGCAACGGATGTATTTACCGTTAAGCGTGCTGATGGTTTGCTTCAGTTTGGCCTCAAGGAGATTACCATTACGTTACTGCCGATGTTAGCACTTGCGATGATTGGCGCATTTGTTGTAAATGTTGTTCAGGTTAAATGGAAAGTTACATTAAAGCCGTTACAGCCAAAACCGAATAAAATTAATCCAATTAGCGGTTTTAAGCGGATGTTTTCAAAAGATAAAATATTTGAATTGATTAAGGCGGTTGTTAAAGTAGGAATTTTGTTCTACGTGGTATATCAGGCGCTAAAAGATGAATGGGGCATGATTGTCAACATTTATCAGCTTGATATCTGGTCAGCGGTTAGCCTGATTGTTAGTACCGTGTTAAATATTGCCTTTCAGATTACGGCTGTTTTCTTTGTCATTGCTTTTGCGGACTGGATGTACCAGAAACGCAAGTTTAACAATGACATGAAAATGACGAAACAGGAAGTTAAAGACGAATATAAAAATACGGAAGGAAATCCACAGATTAAAGGCCAGATTCGAAGAAAGATGCAAGAGGCGTCAAGACGACGTATGATGCAGGAACTGCCGGAGGCGGATGTAGTTATCACAAACCCGACTCACTTAGCGGTTGCGCTGAAATACGATAAGGAAGTAGCTGAGGCACCAATTGTTGTGGCAAAGGGTGCGGATTATCTGGCTGGCCGTATTCGTGAAGTAGCAAAGGAAAATAAGATTGAAATTGTAGAAAATAAGCCTCTGGCGAGAATGTTGTATCACAATGTAGAATTGGGAGAGCAGATTCCGCCGGAATTGTACCAGATGGTTGCAGAGATTTTAGCTTATGTATATGGATTACAAGGAAAAGTAAGTTGATTTTGATAGAAAAAACGTAAAGGAGGAAAAGCAATGCGTCGCGAAGATATGGTGTTAGGTGCATTTATCTTAGTACCTATTTTATGCTTAATTATTCCGGTTCCGCTCTTTTTGCTGGACTTGTTATTTGCATTAAATATTGCACTTTCGATGATTATTTTGTTTAATGCATTGTTTTCTAAAGAGCCTCTTGATATGTCGGCATTTCCGACGTTACTGCTTTTGACGACGTTATTTCGATTGTCGTTGAATGTCAGTTCTACAAGAAATATTTTGCTGAAGGCAGATGCCGGTAATGTAGTTGATACATTTGGTAACTTTGTCGGTGGTGGTAACTTAGTTGTTGGTTCTATTGTGTTCTTTGTATTGGTTATCATGCAGTTACTCGTTATCAACAAAGGTTCCGAGCGTGTGTCAGAAGTAACAGCGCGTTTTACACTGGATGCGATGCCCGGTAAACAGATGGCAATTGATGCTGATTTGAATACAGGTGCCATAACGGATGAGGAGGCAAAAGAACGCCGCGAAAAGATTCAACAGGAATCGGCTTTCTTTGGTTCCATGGATGGTGCTACAAAGTACGTCAAGGGAGATGCGACGGCGGGCTTAGTAATTACGGTTTTGAACTTCGTTGGTGGTATTGCGATTGGTGTTCTGATGAATGGCATGGACATTAATGCAGCGGTTCAGAGATATTCTATTTTGACAATTGGTGATGGCCTGGTGAGCCAGATTCCATCCCTTATGATTTCATTATCCACCGGTATTTTGGTAACGAAAGGTTCCAAAGAAGCGGATGTTGGCAATATTTTGAGAAGGCAGCTTTTTTCTACGCCGAAAGTACTTAATATTGTTGGTATTGCCTTGATTGGCTTAGGTTTGTTTACGCCACTGAACATGTTGGTATTTTGTGCCTATGGAATTATGTTTTTACTGACGGCAAGAATGATAGCAAATCAATTGGAGATGACAGAGACAGACGAGGCAGTTTCGGAAGAAGAGGAATCCGCAGAGGAAATCAGGAGACCGGAAAATGTCAGTTCACTGTTGCAGGTGGATGCCATTGAATTGGAATTTGGTTATGGAATTATTCCACTTGCCGATGTCAACCAGGGCGGTGACTTGCTAGACCGTGTGGTTATGATACGAAGACAGATTGCATTAGAGCTTGGCTGTGTTGTTCCGATGATTCGACTACGTGATAACATTCAGCTCAATCCAAATCAGTATCTGATTAAGATAAAAGGCGTGCCGGTCAGTGAGGGAGAAATTTTGTTTGACCACTACATGGCGATGAATCCTGGTTATGTAGAAGAAGAAATTTCCGGTATTCCGACGTTTGAACCGTCGTACCATCTGCCGGCAATTTGGATTACGGAAAGTCAGCGTGAGCGGGCAGAATCCCTTGGTTATACCGTAGTTGATCCGCCATCAATTATTGCGACACATTTGATGGAAATTATCCGATCACATCTGGATGAACTTCTCACCAGACAGGATGTACACAACTTGATTGAGAATGTGAAGGAGGCAAACGAGACGCTGGTATCAGAACTGGTTCCAAAATTGTTAAATGTTGGAGAAATCCAAAAGGTGTTACAGAATCTTTTGGCGGAAGGCATTTCCATAAGAGATTTGGTTACAATTTTTGAAACGTTAGCCGATTATGCGCCGACAACGCATGATACGGATGTATTGACGGAGTATGTCAGACAGAGTTTGAAACGTGCAATTTCAAATCAGTATTTTAATAACAATGAAACAACCAGCGTTGTGACATTGGATCCGAACGTAGAGCAGGTTATTATGGATTCGGTGAAACAGACCGAACAGGGTGCTTATCTGGCACTTGATCCGGATTATACAAACCGGCTGATGACTTCTTTACGGGAAGAGACAGACAAATTAGAGGAACTGGGTCGAACGCCGATTATTATTACTTCGCCGATTGTTCGTATGTACCTGAAAAAATTAACGCAAGAACAATTTAGGAATCTGCATGTATTGTCATATAATGAAATTGATTCCGATGTTGAATTACAATCAGTTGGGATGGTGACGGTAGAGTGATTATCAAAAAGTTTTTAGCAAAATCAGAAAAAGATGCAATTGAAATGGCAAAAAACGAATTAGGGAATAATGCCATTGTCATGAATATTAAGAAGGTAAAACCAAAAGGTCTTGCGAAGTTATTTGTCCGCGGAAAGGTTGAGGTGACAGCAGCATTGGATGAGATGCCACTGTACTCACAAGAGGAAGCGGCAAAAGAGAAGCGGCCGGTTGAAGCAGGCAAGTTTTCGGAAGCAGAGAAAAAAGCAGATGCACCGGATAACAGTAGTTTGGAAGAACGCATTAGTATGCTGCAAGCTCTTTTGGAGAAACAGATGATGCAGAAAGAAGGTATGACCGAGAAAGTTGAGAAAACACTCGAAATACCGGTTTCGGAGCCAAAAGAGAACGTAGAGCCAAAAGAGGTTCCTGAATCCAAAGAAGAGGATGAGGAGGATGAAAAAACAAAGGCCTATAAAGAGTTGATATATCAGCAGTTAGTTCAGAATGAAGTGGATGAAGAAATTGCAAAATCCATTATGGATGAGGTGAATCGTTCGCTTGCTAAAAATGCACCGTTAGACCAGATTTTGGCAAATATTTACCAGAAGATCATCTTGATGTTAGGGCAGCCTTACAGCATTAAGTCAGAGGAAAATGCAAAGACGAAATTTATCTTTTTCCTTGGTTCAACCGGAGTAGGAAAAACAACAACCATTGCTAAAATTGCTTCGAAATTAAAATTAGAGAAGCATGCAAAAATTGCACTCGTAACAGCAGATACTTACCGCATTGCAGCGGTGGAACAGTTAAAGACTTATGCAAATATTTTATCCGTCCCGCTTGAGGTGATTTACAGTCCTCAAGAATTGGGGGATAATCTTGAAAAACTTAAGCAGTATGATGTCTGCTTGATTGATACTGCCGGACGTTCTCATAGAAGCAAAGAGCAGATGGAAGACATCCGGGCATTGCTTGAGCAGATTCCGGTGAATGAAAGACAGGTTTACCTGGTACTAAATGCAGGTACAAAATACAGTGACTTACAAAAGATTGCGTCAGTCTACTCGGTGCTTACGGATTTTAGTCTTATTTTTACGAAACTTGACGAAACGTCTTCGGCGGGAATCATGTTGAATATGAGAGTGAAAACAAATTGTCCATTGTCTTATGTAACGTGGGGACAAAATGTTCCGGAAGACATTGGCGAGATGGATCCGCAGAGAGTGGCAAAAAAATTACTAAGTGATAATCATACGAACTAATTCTATGGCGAGAAAGGAAGGTGTGGAATGGATCAGGCAGAAAGCTTACGAAATATAATTAAAAAGCAGGAAATTGATGAAAAAAAACGAACAGCAAGAGTTATTACGGTTACATCCGGCAAAGGTGGCGTCGGTAAAACAAGTTTTTCTGTAAATCTGGCAATTCAGCTTCACAGACTCGGCAAGAGAGTGGTTGTACTGGATGCTGACTTTGGTTTGGCAAACATTGAGATTATGCTTGGTATTCGCCCAAAGTATAATTTGGCAGATTTGATGTTTCGAGGAAAAAGCATACAAGATGTAATGACTTATGGACCGGAAGGTATCGGTTTTCTTTCCGGCGGTTCCGGCATCAATGAGATGGCAAATCTGAATCGTGAACAGGTTTTCTGGCTGATTCAGAAAATGGAAGAGTTAGACAAACAGGCAGATGTAATTATTGTGGATACCGGTGCCGGAATCGGAGATTCGGTGCTTGAGTTTGTGGCAGCCAGCGAAGAAGTGCTTTTGGTGGCTACGCCGGAGCCGACGTCCATTACGGATGCCTATGCGTTATTAAAGGCGTTGAACCGCAATTCTTCGTATATGCCGGAAAAAACGGTTGTTAAGATGATTGCCAATCAGGTACGTGGAAAAAAAGAAGCGGATGAATTGTTCCAGAAATTAGGTGTTGTTGTTAATAAGTTTTTAGACATAGATATTGATTATCTGGGGGCAATTCCTTATGATGTAAATATGCAGAGAGCAGTCATGCATCAGAAACCACTGAGCGTGGCAGACCCGGATGCACTGGCTTCGCAGTCTGTGGAAAAGATGGCACTTTCTTTACTTGATATGGAGAAAGAAAAACCACGCGCTGTTGGTATTAAGCAGCTGTTTTCAAATGTAATTCGTATGAAATTTAATCGGCGATAGAAAGGAGGAACCCCGTGAAAGTTGCATTTGCGATTGGAGACCGGATTGAACTGATACATATAAAAAGTGCAATCGGGCGAAAGGTGTCAGATAAAAAAATATGGCAGTCAGGTATTGGATTTTGACGGGGACAGAACCGCCAAAATTGCTATGCCCATTAGCGAGGGGAAAGTAATTCCATTGGAAATTGATGACGATTATCATCTGTGTTTTTTTACAAACTCCGGTTTGTATCAGTGTACAGCACGGATTAAGAAACGTTACACAGAAAATCGTATGTATGTGATGGATGTTATCTTTTTGACACCATTGAAAAAGTTTCAGAGGAGAAAATTTTATCGTTTGGATTGTTTGTTCCCAATTCGTTACCGGATTGTTCCAAAAGAGCAGTTTGAAAAGAAAAATGAAGCGGAGCAGGACAATGAGAAAGATGAAATTTTGTGGGAAGAAGGTACCATTTCAGATTTAAGTGGAGGCGGAATTCGTTTTCATGGTAATGTAGAATGTAAAAAAGAGGATTTAGTGGAAATTGTCCTTCCACTTTCGCTACAAAGTGGAATTGTTCCACTTTCTTTGTATATGAAGGTAGTATCCTGCGTTCATTTTGAGGGAAGCCGTGTTGCCTATGAGACAAGGGGCGAATTTTTGGATATTAATGAGAAAGAACGTGAAACGGTAATTAAGTACGTTTTTGAAGAGCAGCGAAGAAGGATGAGAAAGGAGTAGATGTCACAGATGAAAAAAGTATTGATTGTTGATGACTCTGCACTTATGAGAAGGGTCCTTTCTGATATAATAAATGATGATGAACAACTGATTGTCGAAAAGACAGCGAATAACGGACTTGAAGCGCTTAATGTTTTACAGGGGGGATGTCGTCCGGACATTCTTTTGGTTGATATTAATATGCCGAAGATGGATGGCGTACAGCTCCTTAAGGAACTAAACAAATATCGAATTCAGATTCCGGTATTGATTGTAAGTTCAATTGCCAGCCAGAGCGCTGATGAAACCATTGAAGCATTGGCACTTGGTGCGTTTGATTTTGTTAAAAAACCAAATGGTTCCATTGGCGGGGGGTATCAGGAATTCCGAAAAAAGGTATTGCTGAGAACCTATATGGCGTGTAAGCTGCCTCTTCCTAAAAAGGTCGAGCAGTCAATTTTAGAACAGCAGTCACAGGTTCAGAGCCAATTAAAAAATGTGGAAAGTCAGACCGAGAAGAAGGTGAAGAAAACCGCCAAAAAGAAGGTGTCAAAAAGTGGCAGGGGAAGCGGCGGTTTGGCAGTGATTGCTTCTTCAACCGGAGGACCGAGGGCATTACAGTCGGTAATTCCGTATTTTCCAAAGGATTTTCCATTGCCGTTAGTCGTTGTCCAGCATATGCCGGCAGGATTTACGAAGTCATTAGCAGCTCGATTGAATGAGATTAGTAATCTCAATGTTAAGGAGGCTGAGGATGGTGACTGCCTGGAAAAAGGCACGGTTTATATTGCGCAGGGCGGCAAGCAGTGTGAAATCATAGAAGATGCACAGGGAAATCTGATTTTGTCGGAAAATGATAAGCCGGCAAGAGGGGGATTAAAGCCGTGTGCGGATCTCTTTTTTGAATCACTGGTTTCTTGTTCTGTGGAACACATTGTCTGTGGTGTTTTGACCGGGATGGGAAGCGATGGCTGCAAAGGAATCCGTGCATTGAAAAAAAGCAAGGACATTCAGGTTGTAGCGCAGAATGAAGACACCTGCGTGGTATATGGTATGCCGCGCGCAGTAGTACAGGCGGGAATTGTAAATGAAGTCGTGCCACTCGAAGATGTGGCAGACACCATGATAAAACATATAGGAGTGTGAAAAGATGGATACGAGTCAATATTTAGATTTGTTTATCGATGAGACAAAAGAGCATTTACAGAGTTTGAATGAGCATGTATTGGTCTTGGAGAAGGAGCCGGAGAATGAGGATACCATCAATGAGATTTTCCGTGCGGCACATACGCTGAAAGGAATGTCCGGCACAATGGGCTTTGTCCGTATGCAGCGTCTGACCCATGATTTGGAAAATGTATTCTCCGAAATCCGCAACGGAAACATGAAAGTGAATGAAAAGCTGATTGATGTATTATTCCGTGGACTGGATGCTTTGGAGTCTTATTTGGCTGTTATTTCCTCTGAGGGAAATGAAGGAACTGAAGACAACGAAGATATTATTAATGATTTGAATGCTCTGTTAGAGGAACAGAGTGGTGGCGGTGCGGCTGCTCCGGCGCAAAAAGAGGCAAAAAAAGAAGAAACGCCCGCAAAGGAAGAGAAAGCAGAACAAAAACAGGAAAGTGCATCGGATGAAAAATGCAAATTTAAGCAGATTCCGATTTCCGAATATGAAGCGACAGCAATCAATTCGGCAAGAGCAGAAGGAAAGAACGTGTATGGAATTACCGTATATCTGCAAAAAACTTGTATTTTGAAATCTGCCAGAGCTTTCCTTGTATTCAAATCTGTTGAAAATAAAGGTGAGTTGATTAAATCCGTACCTTCGACAGAGCAGATTGAGGATGAAGAATTTGATTTTGATTTCAGCTGGATTTTTGCATCAAGTGATACGAAAGAAAATATCAAAAAACTTGTTATGAATGTATCGGAAATCGCAGAGGTTTACATCGATGATATTGAGATCCCGGATGTGCCTGCCACAGGTCCATCAAATGATGTAAAATCGGCACAGGAAAAGAAAGAAACAACAAAACCGGATGCCAAAGAAAAGCCAAAGAAAGCATCGGCTTCCAAAGGGAAAGTGGGCGGTCGTTCCGTTCGTGTCGATATTGATAAACTGGATGTTCTGATGAATCTTGTCAGCGAGCTGATTATTGCAAAGAATGGACTTGTGTCGGCAAGTGCTGCCTCTCCGTCAGGACAGATGGCAAATGCACAGGCATTCCATGAACAGATTGAGTACTTGGAGCGAGTGACAACAAACCTGCATGAATCCGTTATGAAGGTCCGCATGGTGCCAATTGAGAGTGTTGTTAATCGATTCCCACGTATGATTCGTGATTTGAATCGTAAGTTAAATAAGAAAATGGAATTGTACATGACTGGTGAAGAGACTGAACTTGATCGTACCGTAATTGATGAAATCGGGGATCCGCTTATGCATTTGCTTCGCAACTCGGCTGACCATGGTTTGGAGAGCAATGAAGAGCGTGTACGTCTTGGTAAACCGGAGGTTGGTTCCATCTTTTTGGATGCTTACCAGGATGGTAACAATGTTGTTATTGAAGTACGCGATGATGGTGCCGGAATTAACATTGACCGTGTACGTCAGAAAGCAATTGAAAAAGGTTCTATTACAGAAAAACAGGCAGAAACGATGACAGACAAAGACTTTATTGATTTGTTGTTCCAGCCAAGTTTTTCGACAGCAGAAAAGATTACCGATGTTTCCGGACGAGGCGTTGGTCTTGACGTTGTAAAAACTAAAATTGAGGCACTCGGTGGTAATATTACAGCAAAGACCGTTGCCGGTGAGGGAAGTACCTTTACGATTTCTCTTCCTTTGACATTGGCAATTATTCAGGCTTTGATGGTGAAAGTCGGAGAAGAAAAATATGCGATTCCGCTTGGCAGCATCAATGGAATTGAGGATATTGCAAAAGAAGATATCAGTTTAGTACAATCCAAAGAAGTTATTAATCTTCGTGGACGTGTCATTCCGATTCTTCGTCTGCATGATATTTTGGATATGGAGCCGGTTGAAAATGATCCGGAATCTCTGATTGTTGTCATTATGCAGAAGGCAGAACAGCAGGTTGGTCTTGTGATTGACGAATTGATTGGACAACAGGAAACCGTTATTAAGTCGCTTGGACATCACATCACCTGTGATAAACTCTTTAGTGGAGCAACGATTCTTGGTGATGGTGAAGTAGCGTTAATCTTAGATACAAACACATTAATGTAGGGGGTGTCGACATGGAAGATTTGATGAATGGAATGGAAACAACAATGGATGAAATTCAGTATATTGTTGTCAAATTAGGAAATGAAAAATATGGAATTGATATTTCCTGTGTGGATAATATCGTAAGAATGCAGCATATGACAAGAGTTCCAAAGTCACAGTCATATTATATTGGTGTGATTAATCTGCGTGGTGAAGTGGTTCCGATTATGAGTCTGCGCAGACGTTTCGGATTAGAGGATGATGTCTGTCAGTCCGCAACGAGAATCATTATTATCCGTATGCAGGATCAGTCATTGATTGGTGTAATTGTCGATGAAGTGCAGGAAGTGGTAAATATCAATCCGGCTTCTATCGAGAAACCAGCATTTAAGCTGGAAGAGGAAAAAGCATCTTTCCTTGCCGGGATTGGCAAAAAAGGAGAGGAACTCATTTCTTTATTGGATATGAATGCGGTAATTGAGGAAAAGAAAGAAGTATGAGTGAGATGATTCGTGTTGGAATGGCTGACTATAAGTTATGTGCACCGCCGGATAAAATTTCGACGTTAGGACTTGGTTCGTGTATGGGGGTCGTAATCTATGACACGAAAACAAAGTTGTGTGGAATGGCACATATTATGCTTCCGGACAGCACAAAAGATTACTCATAATCAAAACCGAATGAAGTTTGCAGACACATGTCTTTTAGATATGTATCATGAACTTTTAGCACGCGGAGGATTGAAAGAAAATCTGCGTGCTAAAATTGCAGGCGGTGCTAAAATGTTTGCGCATCATTCGGATAATGAACTGCTGAATGTTGGACATCACAACAATCAGGCAGTCAGGAAATTTTTACAGGAAAAGAATATTCCAATTGTGGCGGATGATTCCGGAAAAGATTTCAGCCGCACGATTGTATTTGACCCGGAATGTGAGTTGCTGCATATTTCGGTGGCTGGTGTAAATGAATATGTGATTTGACGAGGTGTAGGATATGAAAAATCGTTATATACCTGCTTTTATTATGTTGGTTGCCGGCCTTGTGTGTTGTGTTTTATGTGTGGTACAAAGGTGGCCTGTTTTAAATAGTTTAATTACGTTAGTTATTGTTTTACTTCTTTTTTATATCATTGGGCAGATTGCGGCGCAGATTGTTGGAAAAGTGCAGGCAGAGCATCTGGCTATGATTGAGGCAGAGAAAAAACGTCAGGAAGCTGAAGAGCAGGCTCGTCTTTTGAAGGAGCAGCAGGAGGCGGAAGAAAGAGAAAAGGAAGAAGCAGAAAAACAGGTGGATCAGACAGAACAAACGGAGCAGGCATGACCTAGGAAAGGACATAGTGGATGAGGGAAACAGAACGAAACCGCTTGTGGGAACAGTATCATAAGAAAAAGACCCCACAATTACGCGAGCAGCTTATTCTTGAATATGCCGGTGTTGTAAATTTAGTGGCAGGCAGGCTGAGTATGTACTTGGGGTATACGGTAGAGTATGATGACTTGGTAGGATATGGAATTTTTGGTTTAATTGATGCCATTGATAAGTATGACATGGCAAAAATGTAAAATTTGAAACATATGCCAGTTTGAGAATTCGAGGTGCAATTTTGGATGAAATCCGAAAGATGGACTGGATTCCAAGGACACTTAGACAGAAGCAGAAAAAAATGGATGCGGCTGCAGCGAAAATTGAAGCAGAACGTGGAAGAACGGCGAAAGGCGATGAGATTGCAAATGAATTGGGAATCTCCGTGGAAGAATATGAGAACTGGAAGGCAGAGGCGGAATTTACCAATTTGATTTCCTTAGATGATTATCTGGAACAGGGAAACGAAGGGCGTCTGGAGACGATGGGAGCAAAATTTCAGCAGCCCGATCATGCGATCCAAAAGCAGGAATTGAAGGAAATGCTAGTGGAAGCCCTCAAAAAACTGACAGAAAAAGAGCAGAATGTCATCACATTATATTACTACGAAGAATTGACATTAAAAGAGATTAGTCAGATATTGAGTGTTTCGGAGTCGAGAGTTTCCCAGCTTCATACAAAAGCATTGAAAAAAATTAAGGAGCAGTTAGGGGACTCCGTTGATTTACTTAGTTTGTTCTAATTAGAAATAGGAGGATACTTATGGCGGCAAATGGTTATTTTCAGGTAGTAGCAGAAGATGGAAGAATGTGGCTGAAAATTTTTGCACCGGAAGAAGGTGAAGTGGATATTTCGCCGGAGATGGTAATGAAATATTTAGATGCCATTTCGTTTCCGGATTATGACCAGGTGGCACTTGACCAGTATTTAAAGCGTAAAGAATTCGATTCGATGTTTATGCTGTATGAAGGAGAAATTATACCGGAAAGCGAAAAATGTATTGTTACCATCACGCCAAATGGAGAGCGCGCATTTGCACGGTTTTATCCGCCGACTACAGGGGGCGCAAGCTTGACAGAAGATGATATTGTTTCGGATTTACAGATGGCAGGTGTCCGTCATGGAATCCGCAAAAAAGCAATTGAACATTTTTACAGAATCATGCCTATGAAAAGGACTATCTGATTGCTGAGGCAACGATGCCGGTTCAGGGATACAGTGCAAAAATCAGGTATTATTTTGATATAAATACGACTGCCCGTCCGAAATTAAATGAAGATGGCAGCGTTGATTTTCATCAATTGGGAAATATTAAGTCGGTTAAAGAAGGAGATAAACTTGCGACACTTGCCGGCGTATCGTGGAAAAGCGGGTGTATCTGTATTAGGTAAACCAATGATGCCGAAAAAAGTGAGAAACCGTGTGCTTCGTTTTGGACGTAATATACGGATTTCAGAGGATAAGTGTACGATTTATTCGAAAGTTTCCGGACATGTAACCTTAGTTGATGATATGGTTATGGTTTCTGATGTTTACCGGGTTCCCGCAAATGTTGATTCATCAACCGGAGACATTGATTATAAGGGAACGGTAGAAGTGACAGGAAATGTCACAACCGGATTTGCTGTTAAAGCCGAGGGCGATATTATTGTGAATGGTGTTGTGGAAGGTGCAACGCTTATTTCCGGTGGTAATATTGTTCTCAAACGAGGCATGCAGGGGATGGATCGTGGTATGCTTCAGGCAGAAGGCAATATTACTGCAAAATTTTTGGAAAACTGTAAGGTTCGATGTAAAGGTATGCTCAAAGCCGATGCCATTTTGCACAGTGACGTGGAATGTCAGGAAAATGTTGATATATTGGGAAAAAAAGGCTTGATTAACGGCGGAAGTTTATCAACTTATGCCGATGTTCATGCGACAACGCTTGGCTCAACAATGGGTGCTTCAACGAAAATCAAGATTATTTCAGATAAAGAATTGATTATTCGGGCGAATGAAATCAAGGCAGAAGTGGAGAATAAGGAAGAGACGCTTCAGAAAATTGATGAAGTTGTAAATCGGGTCAAGGGGCAGTTAGCGTCTAATCAGGAGGTGCTTTGCCGGAACAGATGAATTATTTGAAACAGGCAACGGTGAATAAGCCGCTTCTTGTGAAACAGATTCGAGAACTGCGCGAAGAAAGAGAAAAACTATTAGTAAGGATTGAAAAAAATAAACATTCCTGTATCCGGGTGGAAGGAGCCGTGTATTCAGGAATTGATATTACAGTAAAGGATGTTAGTAAAGTTCAGCATGAGCAGGTTTCTCACTGCCGCTTTGTAAGAGACGGTGCAGATGTACGGATTGTTGGATTGTAAGAAAAAAAGGAGGCGTTTTCTATGTCTATGGGTTCAATTGATGCAGTTACTATGGCGCCAAGAACGCTGAATGCGGCAGATGCACAGGGCCGTGAGTTGAATCAGAATCAGCATATTTATGACCAGAATGGCATTCAGTTTCAGCAGGAAGTAAGGCGTGAAAGCAGACAAACAGTAGAAACGCAGGAAAGCGAAACAAAGGATTACGATAAGAAAGGAAACGGAAAAGGGACAGGTGCGAAAAATTCCTCAAAAAAGAAACAAAAACAGGAAAAAAAGGAACGATTAGCACCTCGTTCGACCGGAAGTTTTGATATTACGATTTAAGAAGAAGGATGGATTATGACAGCGATAGAAATCATATTGATTATTATTGGCTTTCTCTGCCTGTGTGTAAGCTGCTTTTTGTGGCAAAAAAGAATAGCGGTTTTGCAGAGGGGGAAAAGGAAAGTTTAAGTTCCGAACTTTGGACAGAGAAAGAAGAAGAAAAAATCAAAGAACGTGTCGGAGAAATTTTATCCGAGAGACAGGATGAATTAGTGGACACGACTGAGGAGCGGATGAATCGTTTGTGCAATGATAAAATCATGGCGGTGGATGAATTTTCACAGCAGATTTTGGAAAAAATTGATGCCAACCATCAGGAAGTTGTCTTTATGTACAACATGCTGAGTGAAAAAGAAAAAGAATTGAAAGAATTTATGTCGAAACCGGTGAAGAAAGAATCCATGGCTGAAACACGTATGGCATCGGAAACGGCGGTTTCAAATCGGATGGATTTAAATCCGGTCACGGCTTCCCAGACAGCGATTTCACGTCTGACTGCAAATACACAAGAAGCAGAAAAGAAAAAAACGGTAAAAAAAGCAGAGCCAAAAAAGGCAGTAAAAAATGAAACATCCAAACCTGAAATGTCAGTGGCAGGGCAGGGGAATGTAAATGAAAAGATTAAGGAATTACACAAACAGGGAAAATCTGTTTTAGAAATATCAAAACAACTAAATATCGGACAGGGTGAAGTAAAACTTGTTCTTGCACTTTATGGGGGGGATAACAAATGAAGATGAGGTATTTCCTCCGGGGACTTGGCGTGGGTGTTTTACTTGCAACACTGTTATTGTGTATTAGCTACCGCGGACAAAACAGCGAAAATTCAATTATTAAACAGGCTAAAGAACTTGGTATGCAATTTCCGGAAAAAACACCGGATACGCTGATACAGCCGTCAGTTGCGCCTTCACAGGCAGCGACGGGACAGGCAGTGGCAGTACAGTCTAAGAAGCCAGTTCGGACGAAAACACCGGATTCTACGGCTGCACAGAAAGCAACAAAAGAGCCAAAAGAAACACAGAAACCAAGTGAGAAAACACGTTCCTTTACAGTGCGGAGCGGTCTTTTGTCAAGTTCTGTTTCCCGTGAATTAAAAGAGGCTGGTTTTATTAAGGATGCCGATAAATTTGACCATTATTTAGAAAAAAGCGGTTTGGCAAAAAAATTAATTGCCGGCGATTATAAAATACCGGTTGGCGCATCGCAGGAAGAAGTTGCGCGGATTATTACCGGTGGAAAATAATACTTGCAATTTTGTTCGGTTTATGATATTATAAATCGGATTGAAAAAATCACATTCGCCGATTTTTGCTATGGTGCTGTCTTTTTTTGCGAAGACAGTGTAACAAAAAGAAGAAGCGGATGGAAGAAAAAACCAAATGGAGGTACGAAATCATGAGCGTTATTTCAATGAAACAGTTACTGGAAGCAGGTGTTCATTTTGGACATCAGACAAGAAGATGGAACCCTAAAATGGCAGAGTACATCTACACAGAGAGAAATGGTATTTATATCATTGATCTTCAGAAATCTGTAGGTAAAGTAGATGAAGCTTACAATGCAGTAAAAGATATTGCAAAGAGAAGGTGGCAAAATCCTTTTCGTAGGTACCAAAAAACAGGCTCAGGATTCTATTAAAGCAGAAGCAGAGCGCTGCGGTATGTACTATGTAAACGAGAGATGGCTCGGTGGTATGCTTACAAACTTCGAGACAATCCAGACTCGTATTAAGAGATTAAAAGCAATCGAGAAAATGTCAGAAGATGGAACTTTCGATGTTCTGCCTAAGAAAGAGGTTATTAACCTTAAGAAAGAATGGGCAAAACTTGAGAAGAATCTTGGCGGTATCAAAGATATGAAAGATATCCCGGATGCAATCTTTGTAGTAGATCCGAAAAAAGAGAGAATTTGTATTCAGGAAGCACACATCCTTGGTATTCCTTTGATTGGTATTGTAGATACAAACTGTGATCCGGAAGAACTTGATTATGTAATTCCTGGTAACGACGATGCAATTCGTGCCGTCAAATTGATTGTTTCTAAGATGGCAGACGCTGTTATTGAAGCAAATCAGGGCGAGTCTTTAGCAGAAGAGACAGAAGAAGCATCTGAGGCAGAAGCAGAGTAAGAAAGAGAAAGGTAGGATTTAAAAATGGCTATTTCAGCATCAATGGTAAAAGAGTTAAGAGAAAAAACCGGTGCCGGCATGATGGATTGTAAGAAGGCACTGACAAATACGGATGGTGATATGGACAAGGCTGTTGAATGGCTTCGCGAGAATGGTCTTGCAAAGGCAGAGAAGAAAGCCGGACGTATCGCTGCTGAGGGTATTGTTAAGACAAACATCAGTGAAGATGGCAAGAAAGCAGCTATCGTTGAAGTAAACAGCGAGACTGACTTTGTAGCAAAGAATGAGAAATTCCAGGATTTCGTTGCTGCTGTAGCAGATCAGGTAAATGCTTCCTCTGCTGCTGATATCGATGCCTTTTTGGCTGAGCCATGGGCTGGCGATTCTTCTAAGACAGTAAAAGAAGAGCTTGCTTCTATGGTTGCTACCATCGGTGAGAACATGAATATCCGTCGTTTTGAGAAAGTAACCTGCGACAATGGTATTGTTGTTGATTACATTCACGCTGGCGGTAAAATTGGTGTTTTGATTGCTGCTGAGACAGATAACACCGGAGCAGAAGTAGTTGAGTGCTTGAAAAACGTAGCAATGCAGATTGCTGCTATGAATCCTCAGTATCTTTCATCCGATGATGTATCCGATGAATACAAAGAGAGAGAAAAAGCAGTTCTTCTTGCTCAGGCAAAAAAACGACCCTAAAAATGCAAACAAACCGGATAATATCATTGAGAAAATGATTATCGGACGTTTGAACAAAGAGTTGAAAGAGGTATGTCTGACCGAGCAGGTTTATGTAAAAGCTGAGAACAAAGAGACCGTTGCTAAGTATGTAGAATCTGTTGCAAAAGCAGTTGGATGCAACCTGACACTTAAGAGCTTCGTTCGTTTCGAGACCGGTGAAGGCCTTGAGAAGAAAGAAGAAGACTTCGCAGCAGAAGTTGCCGCTCAGATGGGTAACTAAGAAATATTTCTTGGTACAGATAAGGCAAGAGAATATAGCATTTTTTAGTTCAATATTTGATTGAAATAATAAGACATCATTGTTTGCTAAGATGTAGACGATGATGTCTTTTTTGCTTCCGTAGTTTAGAAAGAAAAAACATCCACCTATCATTGAACTATTCCAGTAAATATGCTACAATTTATATATCATACATTATAAATGAGGGGCATGGATAAAAAGCGCATGGATGAGAAGGAACGATACCAAAAAGCTGAGGCTTTTGCAACAGAAAAACATAAGGGGCAGTTCCGCATTGGCGGCGAACCGTATATTATGCATCCTTTAGCGGTGGCGGAAATCGTGAGAAATCAAGGCTATGGGATGGACTACCAGATTACAGCTTTATTTCACGATTTGTTAGAGGACACCGATGCGACCGAAGAGGAGATTTTTGATCTTGGTGGTGCGCGGGTGTTAGAAGCGGTGCGCCTTTTGACAAAACAAGAAGGATATGTCATGGCTGAATATGTGGCAGGAATCCGCACAAGCCCAATTGCATTTGTTGTGAAAGCGGCTGACCGGTTACATAATTTGAGAACCGCTTTTTGTACGGATGAGGCGTTTCGGAGAGCGTATGTTCTGGAAACGCGGCAGTGGTATATGGATTTCTCGGATGAAATTAAAGAGGCGGCAGAAGAGCTCGCAAAAACAGTCCCTGGTTTCACAAAAACAGACAGCGCAAGTGTAGACAAATGAGAAAAAACATGTGGAAATATTTTTATAATATGATATAATATGAGTAAGTGTGTGCAAAGTACGGAAAGGAGAAACCATATGTTTGAAAATGGGAGAAAAACGATTGGTGTAATTCTTTGTGATGTGTCATCACATTATCAGGAACAAATCTGCCAGACGTTGTCGATGTATGCAAAAGAGGCAGATTATAATTTAGCGTATTTTACATTCTTTTCGTGCTATGGAACCGAAACAACAAGAAATGGCAGAGGAGAAGCAAATATTGTTCACTTGATTCCGTTTGAGAAATTGGATGCTATTATTTTATGCCACGACACTTTGGTGAATAAACCGGCGCTTGATTATGTGGTTGACAGTATTGAGAAAAAATGTGACTGCCCGGTTGTTACACTGCGTCATGACTTAAAGGATTACCCGGCGGTGTTAGTGAATCAGGAACACCGCATAGAAGATTTGGTGTACCATTTTGTGGATGAACACCATAAAACAAAAATTGCATTTATGTCGGGACCGTTTGACCATCCGGATACGATTACAAGACTGGCTGATTATAAACGGGCTTTGGCAAACCGTGGGATTCCATTTGATGAACGCATGGTATATGAAGGGGATTACTGGACGAAGAAAGCGAAAGAAGCAGCCGATTACTTTACGATGGAACTGGCTGAAAAACCGGAAGTAATTGTGTGTGCAAATGATTATATGGCAAGTTCTTTAATGAATGAACTGATTGCTAAAGGTTTTCTGGTACCGGATGACATTGCCGTTTCCGGCTTTGATAATATATGGGAATCTTCGATTACCCTCCCACCGATTACGACAGTTTCTGTGCCGGTTCATGATATGGTGAAACAGGCGGTTGGGCTTATTGAAGCCATGTGGCGTGGCGAAACAGTACCGCAGAAAAGTTATGTGAATTCCGAAGTGATTTTCCGTAATTCCTGTGGCTGTGAGACATTTAATATGCAGTCGATGTTAGCCAAACGTGTTCGTCAGATGAATGAATACCAGAGTATTATGGAGTCAAATCAGAGTAACACATATATGTTTATTGATTTGTCAGATCTTGATCATGTGGACGGCATTGAAAAGTCACTCCGTATAGGTGCGAATGACCATATTGACAGTTTTTTTATCTGCTTAGGTGAAGGACGCGGTGAGCAGTATCCGAAATACTGTTCTCCGGCAAACGGCTTTGCTAAGAAGAGTAAAGTTGTTGGCGGTTTGTTTCATAAAAGAGCCTGTGTGTTTGATGTATTTGAAACTTCACAGCTTTTGCCAAAAGATGTATCGGAAGATAAGCCGATGATTTATTATTTTTTCCCGATTCATAACAACCAGTTTTCTTACGGTTATCTGGCTGTGTCTTATGAGGATAATTACAGCACCAATAAGACCTTTAATAACTGGCTTGCAATTCTTGGCAATGCGCTAGAGATGATTCGCATTAAACAGAAAAACCAGGGACTTCTTCAGGAATTGAACAATTTATATGTCCATGATGCACTGACCGGTTTATACAACCGGAGAGGATTTGATTCCGTTTCCCTTGAAAAATATAAAAGGGCGAAAAAGGAGAAGAAGTCATTTGTAATATTTGCTATTGATATGGATAATCTGAAAGTGGTCAATGACCGTTTTGGACATATGAATGGAGATTTGGCACTGCGGACAATTGGTGAGGCGATGCAGGCGGTGGCAGGAAAAGAAGATGCTTGTGCCCGTGTCGGCGGCGATGAATATAATGTCGTTGGAATTGGTTATACAGAAGATATGGCAGAGCAGTTTGTAAAGGATTTTAATGGGTATCTGGAAGACTTTAATGAAGAGAGTGAACTACCATATCTGGTAAAGGCAAGTGTTGGTTACTGTCTTTTGGAATCCGAAAAGGAGAGAGACTTAGAGGACTGCGTGAATGCGGCAGATGGTAAATTGTATGAGTATAAGCGCGATAAGAAGAAAAAGAAATTAGATAACGTGCTGCGAGAAATGGAAGGATAAGGAGGTCGCTGTTAGGTGACAGGAAATACAGTTCATGCAGCGGAGGCTGCTTATCGGAAGAAAAGGGTAAAGCGAATTAAGAAAATTATTGTAGGGACAGCTATTGTACTTTTGTTACTGCCTACGATAATGTGTTTGTTTTTATTAGTGAAGGTTCATTCACTGGAAAAGCAGATTGAGACGATTACCAAGGTGTCGGATTCGGGTGTTGTCAAAGCACAGGAAAAAGAGGTGAAGACAACGAAAGCGCCAAAAAAGGCAACGACTGCCGAGCCAACGATAAAACCAACGGATGATACAACTACAAAAAAGGTTTATCTGACTTTTGATGATGGTCCGGGAAGCCAGTCGGGGAAAATTTTGGATATACTGAAAAAGAACCATGTGAAAGCAACTTTTTTTGTGACAGGAAAAGAGGACGCTTCGTCGAAGAAAATATATCAGCGGATTGTAAAAGAAGGCCACACGTTAGCAATGCATTCTTATTCACACATTCAGGATGTGATTTATGATTCTAAAGAGGCTTTTGAGAAAGATTTAAAGCAAATCAACCGTTGCTTATATGAAGCAACCGGAGTACACACGAAGTTTTATCGTTTTCCGGGAGGAAGCAGTACGCAGAATACATCACTTCCAATCCAGAATTTTATTGATGTGTTAAAGAAAAACCATTATCTGTATTTAGACTGGAATGTTATCAGTCCTGATATCAATAATGCAAATGCCACAAAAGAACAAGTGGTAACCGGCGTTATGCAGGGCGTTGATGCATATGATACAGCAGTTGTACTTATGTATGATGTGGCAGACAAACCGATGACGGTAAAAGCACTGCCATCTATTATAAAACAAATTAAGGCTAAAAATTATGAATTGTTGCCGGTGGATGAGTCGATGATACTCATTCAGCACAACAATGGAAATCAGGAGGAAGGAAAATGAGTTTTTTTAAGGACTTAAAAGAGGATATTGCTCAGTCCGTAAATGAGTTGACAGAGAGTCTGGATGAAAATCTGGCAGTGGATGATGAGAAAACAAAAGAGACAGTTTCGATGAGTGAATTGACAACCGATTTTCCGCCGGAAGAACCGACAGAAGAGGTTCCGGAATTAGTTGTGGAAAATAATGAGACGGAAGAAAATGAAATTGCGGTGGCTGCAGAGCCGGAAGAAGTAATAGAGGAGTCTGTGGAAGCACCGGTGGAAGAAGTAGTAGATGAGCCGGAGGAAATTGAAGAATCGGTTGAAGATTACGAGGAGGAAGACGTCATGAACGAAGAAGTAATGGAAGAAGCAATGGAAGGAGCAAGCATTGATAATACACCGGTGGAAGAGGTGGAAGATGATGCACAGGAAGTTACCGTAATTACGAAAGGAACAACCATTAACGGTGGCATCAAATCCGATACATCACTCGTTGTAAAAGGTACCATTGAAGGTGATGTAGAATGTGAGGGCAAATTAACAATTACCGGTAAAGTAGCAGGTAATACAATTGCTTCCGAAATTTATGTGAACACACCAAGACTGGAAGGTGATATTAACAGTCGTGGTATTGTAAAAATTGATGTAGGAACAGTCGTAATTGGTAGCATTAGCTGTACTTCCGTACTGGTTGCAGGTGCAGTAAAAGGAAACATTGAAGTAAATGGTCCTGTTATTGTGGATTCCACAGCAGTAGTAAAGGGTGATATTAAGGCAAAATCCATTCAGATTAACAGTGGAGCTGTTGTTGATGGACATTGCTCTTTGGCATATGCCGATGTGGATTTGGATTCATTCTTTGAATAAGAAATATAACAGGAGGCTATTTCGCAATGAGCAAATATAAAGAGTATTATTGAAATTAAGCGGTGAGGCTTTGGCAGGAGACAAGGGGACCGGTTTTGACGAGGCAACCTGTGTACCGGTTGCAAAACAGATTAAAGATTTGGTGGATGCCGGAACTGAAGTTGCCATTGTAATCGGTGGTGGAAACTTCTGGCGCGGACGCTCCAGTGAGACGATAGACCGCACCAAAGCAGACCAGATTGGTATGATGGCTACGGTTATGAACTGCATTTATATGTCAGAAATCTGTCGTTCCGTAGGACTTATGACACAAGTATTAACACCATTTTCCTGTGGTTCTTTTACGAAGTTATTTTCCAAAGACCGCGTCAACAAATATCTCGGCAAAGGAATGGTAGTATTTTTTGCCGGTGGAACCGGACATCCGTATTTTTCAACCGATACCGCAACGGCACTTCGTGCGATTGAAATTGATGCCGATATTATTCTCGCAGCGAAATCTATTGATGGTGTATATGATTCCGACCCGGCGGTAAATCCGGATGCGAAAAAGTATGATTCGATGCAGATGGCAGACATTGTTGACAACAAACTCGGTGTTGTAGATTTGGCGGCCGCTGTGCTTTGTCTGGAAAATAAAATGCCAATGCTGATTTTTGGTCTGAATGAAGAAAACAGTATTGCAAACGCCGTAGCAGGAAAGAGCAACGGTACGATTATTACTGTGGATTAATGGAGGTTAAACAGTCATGGAATTAAATCAATATGAAGAGAAGATGAAAAAGTCACTTGCAAATCTGGAAGAAGAATATGGTGCAATTCGTGCCGGACGTGCAAATCCAAGAATTTTAGACCGTATTCAGGTGGATTATTATGGAACACCGACTTCCTTGCAGGGCGTTGCCAATATTTCTGTACCGGAAGCCCGCATGATTCAGATTCAGCCGTGGGATGCCGGTCTTATTAAAGATATCGAGAAAGCAATTTTGGCTTCGGATTTGGGACTTACACCGGCAAACGATGGAAAAGTGATTCGTCTGGTATTTCCGGAACTTACGGAGGAACGCCGTAAAGAATTAGTAAAAGACGTTAAGAAAAAAGGTGAGGAAACTAAGGTTGCTATTCGAAACATTCGTAGAGATGCCAACGATGCTGTGAAAAAAGAAGCAAAGGCAAACGAGATTTCAGAAGACGACCAGAAACAGTTAGAAGACAAGATTCAGAAACTTACCGATGGGTATGTAAAGAAAATTGATCAGGCAATTGATGCAAAATCAACAGAAGTAATGACCGTATAGAAGGAATTTCGGTGCATGTGTGCCGGATATTAGGACAGCCTGTTCCTGCTTTGCAGGAGTCTTGTCTGTCCTTCCTTTTTTTAGAAGATGGAGGAATTTTTATGGAACGTTCAGAATTAAATGCGCCAAACCATGTTGCCATTATTTTGGATGGTAACGGAAGATGGGCAAAAAAACGATTGCTGCCACGTAAAGCAGGGCATGTTGCCGGAAGTAAAACCGTGGAGCAGATTTGTGAGGATGCCTATAATCTTGGGATAAATTATCTTACCGTATATGCGTTTTCTACGGAGAATTGGAAACGGCCACAGGATGAGGTTAATGCGCTGATGAAACTTCTCAGACAGTATTTGAAAGACTGCATTAAGAGAAGTACAAAAAATAATATGTGCGTTCGTGTAATTGGTGATATTACTCCGTTAGAAGAGGACATGAAACAGAGTATCAAAGAACTAGAAGAAGCAACAAAAGATAATACCGGACTTCATTTTCAGGTTGCTTTAAACTATGGGAGCCGGGATGAAATGACACGTGCGATGAGAAAGATGACAGCGGATGTTAAAGACGGTAAAGTAAAGCCTGAGGATATCAGTGAGGAATTGTTTGCCGGATATTTGGACACCAAAGGTCTTCCGGATCCGGATTTGTTGATTCGTACAAGTGGGGAAGAAAGACTTTCTAACTTTATGCTTTGGCAGCTTGCTTATACCGAATTTTATTTTACGGATGTTTTGTGGCCGGATTTTAATAAAAAAGAATTACAAAAAGCGATTGATTATTATAACAAAAGAGACCGTCGCTTTGGAGGAGTTTAGGAGGAGCAAATCATGTTTTTTACTCGTTTAATTAGTGGGATTGTCTTAGTGCTTGCCGCTATTTTCGTCTTTGTTCAGGGAGGTTATTTTTTGCTTTTTGCGCTCGGCGTTTTGTCACTTCTTGGTGTATATGAACTGCTGCGTGTACTTCGGATGGAAAAAACTTTCCTGGCAGTGGTGTCGTATGTGGCGACCGTGGTATATTATGGCCTGCTTTGTGTCTATGGAGGAATTGACTGGCTGCTGTTTGGATTGCTTATATTCATGATGCTTGCCCTATTAGTGATTTATGTATTTTCTTATCCAAAGTTACGAATTGAAGATATTACAAAAGCAGTGTTTGCTTTTTTATATGTAAGTGTTTTGTTCAGTTATATTGCAAGAACGAGAGATTTAGTTGCCGGAAACTGGCTGGTATGGCTGATTATAATTTCTGCCTGGGGCTCTGACACATTTGCTTATGTGACCGGTGTTCTGATTGGAAAACATCATTTCTCAGAACTGAGTCCGAAAAAAAAAAAGACGGTTGAGGGCTGCATTGGCGGTGTTGTCGGTGCCGGACTGCTTGGTTTTTTTTATGCCTTTTTCTTTCCGGAATATGCCGCTTTTACCGCAAATCCATATATCGTATTTCCGTTGGTTACAGTGATTGGAGCGTTGATTTCGCAGGTCGGTGATTTAACAGCCTCAGCGATTAAAAGAAATTATGAAATCAAAGATTATGGTAAAATAATTCCTGGACATGGCGGTGTATTAGACCGGTTTGACAGTGTAATATTTGTAGCACCTTTTGTTTATTATTTATTAGCCCTTACAATGAATCTTGGCTGATTGGGAGGAATTGAAATTGAAAAGAGTAACGATTCTTGGAGCGACTGGTTCCATTGGAACACAGACGTTGGATGTTATTTCACAGAATCCGGACGATTTTGAAGTGGTTGCTCTGACGGCGAGTGAGAGTGTAGAAAAAATGGCAGAATTGATTCAGCGTTTCTGTCCGTCTTATGCCGTTATGAAAAATGAAGAAAAGGCGGAAGAGTTAAGAAAATTGCTGCCGAATCATTCCTGTGAGATTTTATACGGAATGGATGGCTTTGTTGCGGTTTCTACTCTGCCAAATGTAGATGTGGTAGTTGCTGCGATGGTTGGCATGATTGGACTTCGCCCGGTCATGGAGGCAATCCGTGCGGGAAAGGATATTGCCCTTGCCAATAAAGAAACACTGGTGACGGCAGGACATATCATTATGCCGCTTGCTAAAGAATACGGCGTGTCAATTCTTCCGGTAGACAGTGAACATTCCGCTATTTTCCAGTGTTTAAACGGTGAGAAAAAGTCACAGATTGAAACTCTTTTTCTGACAGCGTCCGGCGGGCCGTTCCGCCACGGTACGAAAGAGGAACTGGAAAAAGTAACGGTAGAACAGGCACTTATGCATCCGAACTGGAGCATGGGGGCAAAAATTACAATTGATTCAGCGACGATGATAAATAAAGGTCTGGAAATGATTGAGGCAAAGTGGCTGTTTGATGTGGATATCGATAAAATTCATGTGTTGGTTCAGCCTAAAAGCGTGATTCATTCCATGGTTGGCTTTGTTGACGGTGCTGTGATGGCGCAGCTTGGAACACCGGACATGAGGCTTCCGATTCAGTATGCCCTATATTATCCGGAGCGTAATTATTTGGGCGGAGAAAGGCTTAATTTTGAGGCATTAGCGGATATTCAATTTGAAAAACCAAATACGGATGTTCTGCGGGGAATCCCAATTGCCGTGGAGGCAAGCCGGATTGGCGGCAGTATGCTGACTGCGATGAATGCGGCGAATGAGTATGCAGTTGCGAGATTTTTAAAGAAAGACATCGCTTTTTTACAAATTTATGATATGATAGAATATGCTATGAGTAAACATCGGGTAATTAAGCATCCTGATTTGTCTCAGATTTTAGAAACCGAAAGGGAAACATATGAACGTTTAAATAAAGATTGGAGGAATGTAAGCAGATGAGTGCATGGACCATTTTTTTGGCAATTTTAGTTTTTAGTGTAATTATTTTATTTCATGAATTTGGACATTTTATCGTGGCAAAATGGAATAAGGTGAAAGTTTTAGAGTTTTCGCTTGGCATGGGACCGCGTTTGATTTCATGGGTGAAAACAAGTGAGGGAAGAAAAATCATGTTTTTGAAATCTTCCGCATTTTTAGAAGAACACCCGGAGTATAATGAACAAACAATTTATTCTTGAAACTGCTTCCTTTTGGCGGTTCCTGTATGATGTTAGGTGAAGAAGAGGATATCGCAGATGATTCTTCCTTCAGCAGAAAATCCGTTTATGCGCGGATGGCAATTATTTTTGCAGGACCATTTTTTAACTTCATTTTAGCATTTATATTTTCTGTTATACTGACTGCGGTAATGGGATATCAAAGTCCGCAGATTACAGTTGTGGCTGACAACACACCGGCACAAAAGAGTGGTTTGCAGGTTGGCGATGTAGTCAAAGAAATCAATGGGAAAACGATGACAATTGACGGTGATATCAGTTTGTATACCGCTTATTATGGTTTTCCTAAGGGCGAAGATGTGACGATGGTCGTAGAGCGTGACGGTCAGGAAAAAACGATTGTCATGAAACCGGAACTTATGAAAGATGCAAGTGGAAATGAAAATTACCGCATCGGAATTAACCACGGAAAGTGGGAAAAAGTAGGTATTCTTGGCAATTTGAAGTATTCCACTTACGAAATGAAGTATTGGATTGAAACGGTTGTAAAGAGCCTGCAGGGACTGGTGACAAAACGCTTTAAGGCAAGTGATGTGTCAGGACCGGTTGGCATTGTATCAACGATGGGAAAAAACATCGAAGCCAGTGGTGACAAAGACAATGGTGGCGGACCGGGTATGATGGTTATGAGCATGATTTACTGGTGTATTATGTTATCTGCCAACCTTGGCGTTATGAATTTACTTCCGATTCCGGCATTGGATGGCGGACGGTTACTGTTTTTGATTATTGAGTGGATTCGCAGAAAACCGATGAATCCAAAATATGAGGGCTATGTTAATATGGCAGGTTTTATGCTCTTGATGCTGTTAATGGTGGTCATTCTTGGGCATGATATTATCAATTTGTTCTAGTAAAAGGGGTTGAAAAGAATGCGTCATAAAACAAAGGAAATTCAGATTGGAAAAGTGACAATCGGCGGCACAAATCCGATTGCCATTCAGTCTATGACAAATACGAAAACAGAAGATGTGAAAGCAACGGTATCTCAGATTTTGCAGCTGGAGAAGGCAGGCTGTGAAATTATCCGCTGTGCCATTCCGACCATGGAAGCGGCAAAATCTTTGGAAGAGATAAAAAACAGATTCACATTCCTTTGGTGGCGGACATTCATTTTGATTACCGTCTTGCCATTGCGGCGGTGGAACACGGTGCAGATAAAATAAGAATTAATCCGGGAAACATTGGCAGCAATGATGAGAGAATAAAGGCAGTGGTTGACTGCTGTAAAGAGCGTCAGGTGCCAATTCGTGTAGGCGTAAACAGTGGCTCTCTGGAAAAAAATCTGGTTGAGAAATATGGTGGCGTCACGGCACGGGGGCTGGTTGAAAGTGCACTTGACAAGGTGTCCATAATTACGGACATGGGATATGATAATCTTGTAATCAGCATCAAGTCCTCTGATGTTTTAATGTGTATCAGGGCGCATGAAGAACTGGCAAAGCAGACGGATTTTCCACTGCATGTAGGAATTACGGAATCGGGAACGGTGTATTCGGGAAGTGTTAAATCGGCAGTTGGTCTTGGTACAATTTTGTATCAGGGAATTGGCGATACTATCCGTGTTTCTCTTACCGGAGACCCTGTGAAAGAGGTGCAGGCAGCTAAACTGATTTTGCAGACATTAGGACTTTATAAAGGTGGTGTACAGGTTGTATCCTGTCCGACCTGCGGACGTACCCAGATTGATTTGATTTCATTGGCCGGTAAAGTAGAAGAAATGGTGAAAGATTTTGATTTGGATATCAAAGTTGCCGTTATGGGCTGTGCAGTAAATGGTCCGGGTGAGGCAAAGGAAGCCGATATCGGGATTGCCGGAGGAATTGGTGAAGGTTTATTAATTAAGAAGGGCGAAATTGTAAAGAAAGTGCCGGAAAGCGAGTTGTTAGAAACTTTGCGGCAGGAACTTTTACACTGGAAAGATTGAGAAAGGGTTGATTTTTGTGGTACATTTTTTTGAAGCATTTCCGGAATTATCAATCGAGGACTCCTTATATAATTATTTTTCAGGAACTATGGTGGAGAAGGTCAGCGCATCGCGTACGAAGATGCTGGCCTTTATTTACTGTCAAAGTGACCAGCTGCTTCACAGACGAACGATACATACGATGGAGCATGCTTTGTATTCGCAGGTGTTCCGTAAAATGGGAGTGCAGCCAAAGTTAGAGATGTATTACCCGTTTGCAGCGTCTTATGAGGTGGATGAACTGGTGGAAAAATGCGAAGAAATTTTAAAAGAAGAGTTAAAAGAACATGACACAATTGAACATATGAAGTTTTGCAGCCATCCATTTAAAGTGGATGGAAACTCGATTGTTTTAACCTGTGACGATGATTTTTTGTGTCATGAAAAAAGTAAGGAAATTAAAGAATTTTTATCCAAACGATTAAAACGCAGTTTCGGTCAGGAAGTGGACATTTCTTTTCACTATGAGAAGAAGGAGCGAAAGATTAACAAGGAGCCGGAAGTTTATACAGTAGTACGAAAAAAAAAGAGAAAGAAAATGAAGAAGCGTTGGAAGAGGCGCGCAAGATACAAAAAAGAAAACATATGTGGCAAAGAAAAAAAAGACAAGAGACCCCAGTGTGTTTTTTTTTGGCTCCAATGTGGAAGGGGCAGTTATGCCAATCAGCGATATTGTGGACGAAATTGGAGAAGTCGTTATCGCCGGTATGATTCGAAGTGTGGAAGAACGAGAATTCAGTAATGGTGAAAAATTGATAATTTCTTTTGCTATTACGGATTTTACCGATACGATTCGCTGTCTTATGTTTGTGAAAAAAAACAAAGGCAGAGGAATTGTCTCTTTCTGAGTTTATAAAGAGCGGAAATTATGTGAAAGTAAAAGGGCATGCTTCTTTTGATGATTATTCAAAGGAACTTGTCATTAAAAACATAGATGGTGCCAAAGAAATTGATGATTTCCGCGTTGGCAGAAAAGACGAGGCACCGGTAAAACGTGTGGAACTTCATGCACATACGCAGATGAGTGATATGGATGCGGTGGTAGACTGTCAGAAATTGGTAACAAGAGCACAGGAGTGGGGACACCCTGCCATTGCAATTACTGACCATGGTGTTGTTCAGTCTTTTGCGGATGCCGACCATGCCATTAAAGATGATAATTTTAAGGTGATTTATGGCTGTGAGGCATACTTAGTAGACGATTTGGACGATACCGTTGTAAATGAAGAAGGGCAGACTTTGCAGGATTCGTTTGTTGTCTTTGACTTGGAAACAACCGGTTTTTCGCCAACGAGAAACCGCATTATTGAAATTGGTGCGGTAAAAGTGGAAAAGGGAAAAATCATGGACCGCTTCAGTACATTTGTAAATCCGGAGGTAGCAATTCCACCGAGAATTACTGACGTGACAAGTATTACGGATGACATGGTAAGTGATGCGCCAAAAATCGAAACGATACTTCCGGAATTCCTTGACTTTTGCAAGGGATGTGTATTAGTTGCCCACAATGCCGGATTTGACTATAGTTTTATCTGCAAAAAAGGAGCCGAGCAGGGCAGAGATATTCATTATACGGTTGTAGATACGGTTGGTGTGGCACGTGTGTTATTTCCACATCTGGCGAAATATACGCTTGATAATGTGGCAAAGACGATGAAGATTTCACTTGTGAATCACCATCGCGCGGTCGAAGATGCTGAGGCAACTGCGGAAATTTTTGAGAAAATGATCCGAATGTTAGAAAAACAGGGCATTACAGATTTGAAGGCGTTATATGAGAGGACGCATTCGGCACCGGAAATCATTAAGAAAAAGCCGAGTTATCATGCGATTATTCTTGCAAAAAATGAAGTTGGACGTGTGAATTTGTATCATCTGGTATCAATGGCACATTTGGATTATTATGCCAGACGTCCACGTATTCCAAAGAGTCAGTTAATGAAATACAGGGAAGGATTGATTCTTGGTTCGGCATGTGAGGCGGGCGAACTGTACCGTGCACTGTTAGATGATGCAGACGAGGAGAGAATTGAAGAATTGGTGGATTTCTATGATTATCTGGAAATTCAGCCGATTGGCAACAATGAATTTATGTTTGACAAGGAAAAAGGTGCCTACGCAAACATCAATACATGGGATGATTTAAAGGAAATGAATCGCCGGATTGTAAGGCTTGGCGAAAAATATAACAAGCCTGTCTGCGCTACCTGTGATGTCCATTTCCTTGACCCGGAGGATGATATTTACCGTACAATTCTGCTTGCCGGTAAAAAGATGGATGATGGTAAACAGCCGCCACTTTATTTTAGAACAACTGAGGAGATGCTCTCGGAATTTTCCTACTTAGGAGAGGAAAAAGCAGAAGAAGTTGTTATAACGAATACGAATTTGATTGCCGATCAGATTGAGAAGATATCGCCGGTATTTCCGGATAAATGTCCGCCGGTTATTGAAAATTCCGATCAGGAACTTCGTGATATTTGTTACAATAAGGCGCACAGTATGTATGGGGGGAAAATTTACCGGTGCAGGTTTCGGAGCGGCTGGAGAGGGAGTTAAACTCCATTATTTCCAACGGATTTGCCGTAATGTATATTATTGCACAGAAGCTTGTGTGGAAATCGAATGAGGACGGGTATCTTGTTGGTTCGCGTGGTTCCGTTGGTTCTTCTTTCGTTGCTACAATGTCCGGTATCACAGAGGTAAATCCGCTTCCGGCACATTATTACTGCGAAAAATGCCATTATTCGGATTTTGATTCGGACGAGGTAAAAGCGTTTGCCGGCAGTTCCGGATTTGATATGCCGCCGAAGAAATGTCCGAATTGCGGGGCAGAACTTGTGCGCGATGGACATGACATACCGTTTGAAACATTCCTTGGATTTTACGGGGATAAAGAGCCGGATATTGATTTGAACTTTTCCGGTGAATACCAGAGTAAAGCCCATGCATATACGGAAGTTATTTTTGGTGCCGGACAGACATTCCGTGCCGGTACGGTAGGTACACTTGCGGATAAGACGGCATACGGTTATGTGAAAAATTATTTTGAGGAGAAAGGAATTCCTAAGCGGACGGTGGAAATTGAGCGTCTGTTGGAGGGCTGTGTTGGCGTGCGCCGTACGACCGGACAGCATCCGGGAGGAATTGTTGTACTTCCAATGGGATGGACAATTGACACGTTTACACCGGTGCAGCATCCGGCAAATGACCAGACAACATCCATTATTACAACGCATTTTGATTATCATAAGATTGACCATAACCTGTTAAAACTTGATATACTCGGACACGATGATCCTACCATTATTAAGATGCTTGAGGATTTGACCGGTGTCAGTGCCTTAAATATTCCGCTCGATGATGAGCAGGTGTTGTCGTTGTTTAACAATACATCGGCACTGGGTGTTACGCCGGATGATTTGATGGGACTGGATTTGGGAAGCCTTGGTGTGCCGGAGTTTGGTACGGAATTTGTTATGCAGATGCTTCGTGATACGAAACCGAAAAACTTCTCGGACCTTGTGCGTATTTCCGGTTTGTCACATGGTACGGATGTGTGGCTTAATAATGCGCAGTATTACATTGCAAGAGGTGACTGTACACTGTCTACCGCAATCTGTACGCGTGATGATATTATGACGTATTTAATACACACGGGCGTGGAAGACGGCACGGCATTTAATATCATGGAAAAAGTTCGTAAAGGACTGGTGGCGAAAGGAAAAGTGCCACAGTGGGAAGAATGGAAGGAGACAATGAAACAGGCGGGAGTACCGGATTGGTACATTGAATCCTGTGGAAAGATTAAGTACATGTTCCCGAAAGCTCATGCGGTTGCCTATGTCATGATGGCATTTCGTATCGCATATTTTAAGGTGTATTATCCACTTGCTTATTATGCGGCTTTCTTCAGCATTCGCGCAAAAGCATTTGACTATGAGTTGATGTGTCAGGGAAGAGAGCGGTTAGAGACGACGATGAAAGACTACAAAAGCGTTTGTCCGCAAAGCAGCTGTCTCCCAAAGAAGAAGCAGCGTATGGCGATATGAAAATTGTTCAGGAAATGTATGCCAGAGGCTATGAATTTATGCCGATTGATATATTTAGGGCAAAGGCGAAACATTTCCAAATTATTGACGGGAAACTTATGCCGGCATTAAATACAATTGATGGTATGGGGGATAAGGCGGCAGAAGGTGTTGTGGAAGCCGCAAAAGATGGCCCGTTTACTTCATGTGAAAACTTTAAAACCCGCAGTAAAGTCAGCGGTACGATTGTAGATAAGATGCGGGAGATGGGAATGCTCGGCGACCTCCCGCTCAGCGACCAGATGTCATTGTTAGATTTTATGTGATAACTATTCGTCCTTTTTCAGTTTCCGTCCTTTGAGGATGGAGCGGATGCCAAGGGCGGTCAGCAAAACATAAAAAACGAGTGATATGAAAAATTCCCGGTCAAAGGTAAAGCCGGTTTTTACGTATTTCTGAATATCAAAATACAGACAGATGCCCACACAGACAAAGCAGATGAGAGCACTGCGCGTGTAAGTGGCTGATTCGCGGTCGTTGGAAGAACGCATCGTATCCCTTCTTTCTTAGTTATAATAAATGTAAGGCGGCTTTTGCCGCCTTTTTAGTATATTTGCAGAGGGGGAATTGTCAATAGAGAACCAAGTCGAAAAGAATTATCAATAGTGAAAAATAGCATTGACAGAACAGGATGTCAAATTTATAATTTGTTACGTTAGAAAATACGAACAACAGTTAGTTGTTACGAATTAAACGGAGGATAAATTATGCGTAAACAAATTGTTTTGCTGGCAAAGAAAATGACAGCATGCGGATTAGCGGCAGCTATGTTATTTGGTGTTGGACCTTTTGATAAAGTAACAACATCGAAAAGTGCAGCGGCAGATGAGTCATATACTTATTTGTATGCAGATCTTAATTGGGCAGAGTATTGGGCTGCGGAAGATGTTTATTTGAAAGATGGAAAAAACATGACAGATTCCAATGAAACAGAAGATGCCCGCGGTGAATTGGATAAGGGGGCATTTGATGCGGTATCCCGTGCGACAACGAATCATGGTCTGCATCGAGGAAGTTTCCAGTGTGACGCCGTAATTACGGCGGATAATGGACAAAATTATCCGGTGTCTTATTGGGAGCAAGATAAAGATAAAAACCAGAGTTTTTATACGACAGATGGTCAGAAGATTGGATATGCAAAAGGAGTTCTGACGCTTTCGGATGCTTCAACAACAAAACTTGTAAGTTACACAGTGACTGGAATTAAATATGTACCGGTAGCGGTTAAAACAGCAGATTTACAAGACTTCAAAAGCAAATATAAAGTTGTAGAAAATGGCGGAAAACTAGTTGGTGGTTATTCTGAAAATGCTTTGTCTTCTTATGAGGAAACAGCATCGGTAACAGCGAACACCAATGGTTTGAAAATTGCTGCAAAGCAGGCCGATGGAAGTTATACATTTGGAAAGAGAAAAACAGGAACAGATTCCGGTGTAAAAGATGTTTCGCTTGCTAAGGCATCAAAGACAGTGGCATCGGTTGTGACTGATGAAAAGAAGAAAGGAAGTTATGGAGAATTCCTTCGTGTCGACATAAACAGTGAAGACGGTGCGGCAGCAAATGAAGGTTATGGACCGCTTGGTTCAAGAATGCAGGCTGTAAAATGGACCTATTACGGTACCGACAGTACACGCACCAAAGCGATTACTTCTTATGGTACAAAATTTGCAGCTGATAACTGGATGCACAAATCAATGGGAATTCAACTTGGACTTACTGAGTCATATCGTTCCGAACTGCCAAGTGGAACGGATGGAACCGGATACTGGAATGTAACGATTTACGGCCTTGGTTATAAAGATGCAAGTTATGACGTTGAGGTAACAAAAGATGGAATTTCTGAAAATGTAACGCCTTCGGAGGCCGTAGATACTTCCGCATTACAGGCATTAGTTGATTCTGTCAAGAAAATGAATGCTGCTGATTATACAACTGCTTCATGGAAAGAAGTAGAGGGAGAACTGGCAGAAGCAGAGGAAGAACTCGCAAAAAGTGCTCACTATGAATCCATGGTAAATGAGGCCTATACTCATTTGAAAGCAGCGGTGGATGCTTTGAAAAAGGTTAAAAAAACACCATCCAATACAGCGACGCCGGTACCAACGGCAACACAGGTCCCGACAAATTCACCTGACAAGAAAAATGATTCGGTGAAAAAGGATACTGGTAAAACGGATGTATCAAAACTGGCATCTGTAAAAATCAAGAAGGCAGTTTCTAAGAAAAAGAAAACAGCTCAGATTACATGGAAAAAAGTGAGTGGAGCGACTGGATATGAAGTTCGTTACTCACTGAAAAAAAGCATGAAAAAATCGAAAACGAAATCGGTAAAGAATGTACAAAAAGCAGTAATAAAGAAATTAAAGGCCGGAAAGGCTTATTATATTCAGGTACGTGCCGTAAAAACAGAATCGGGCAAAAAGACGGTTGGCAAATGGTCAGGCGTGAAGAAGGTAAAAGTAAAAAAATAATCCTTAAATGGATGCCCGGGGAGACTACCAGAGTGTAGTCTCCCTTGTTTGCTGTACAAAGGAAGATAGAAAGGAAGTTTATTAGAATGAAAAAAACAGTGATATTTCTTTTGCTTGCACTTTTGTGTTTGTGTGGCTGTGGAGAGCAAAGCGGACAAAAAGAAAAACAAAGCAAAAAAGCAACAAAGGAAGTCTTTGCAATGGATACCTATATGACGATTACCACATATGGAGAAAAGGCGGAGGCAGCTGCAACAAAGGCAGTATCGGAAATTGAACGGTTGGATAATCTTCTTAGTACAGGAAAAGATGAAAGTGAGATTGCAATTTTAAACGAGAATGGAAGTGAGATTGTATCAGAAGATACAGCTCAGTTAATTGCAAAATCCTTGGAACTATATCAGGATACGAATGGCGTATTTGATATTTCCATTTATCCATTGATGAAAGAATGGGGATTTGCGACAAAAAAATATAAAGTTCCATCCGACAAAACAATAAATCATTTATTAAAGAATATCGACGCCTCTAAAATTGAGTGGAACAATAAAACCAATTTGGCTGCTTTGCCGGAAGAAATGGAAATTGATTTAGGTGGAATTGCAAAGGGGTATACATCAAATCGTTTAACGCAGATTTTTAAAGAATATCAGTTGACAGGCGGGGTTCTTTCACTGGGTGGAAATGTGCAGACATATGGAACAAAAGAAGATGGAGGCAAGTGGAAGATAGCAATAGAAAATCCAAGTAATTCGCCACTTTCGGGAGACTATCTTGGAGTACTTAAAACTGGAAATATGGCTGTAATTACTTCTGGTGGATATGAGCGTTATTTTGAAAAGAATGGGAAAACGTATCATCATATTTTAGACCCGGCAACCGGAAAACCGGCGAATCATGGTGTGATTAGTGCAACCATAGTAAGCAAGGATGGAACACTTGCGGATGGCTTGTCAACTTCTCTGTTTATTATGGGAAAAGAAAAGGCGGTACAATATTGGAAAAAACACAAAGAACAATTTGATTTTGTTTTATTGCTTAAAGATGGAACAATTGTGATTAGTGAAGGTATTGAAAAAATATTTACATCGGATTTTGACTATGAGGTGGTAAGAGATGAATAATAAATGGAGAAGTCTGTTTTTTTTAACTCCGGCAGTTTGTGTGACAGTATTTGCTGTTTTTGGTTTGCTTTGTAATCAACCGATATTTCCAGTACTTAGTGGAAATGCTCCGGCAGGAAATTTAGAAAAAGTGGCGGATGCAAAAGAGAAAAAGCAAAGTGAGGTCAAGAAAAAAACGGCAAAGAAGATAAAGCAAAAGGGACTGCAGGATGGTGAATATACAGGAAGTGCAAAAGGATTCGGTGGATTGATTGTTGTGAAGGTGCAGATTTTTAAGGGGAAAATAAAAAGCATTGATGTAGTTTCACATGAAAAAGAGACCCCGGCATATTATTCAAAAGCAAAGAAAGTAATTTCCTTGATTTTAAGCAGTCAGTCAACGGATGTGGATACGATAAGTGGAGCAACTTTTTCTTCATCCGGAATTTTACAGGCTGTTCAGAATGCGCTTAGAAATGCGGGAGGGAAAAAAGAAAAATCATCTGTGAAAATAGCAGCGCACAAAACAAATAAAAAAGAACAGAGACAAAATAAGGTTACATCGCTAAAAGGAATTCCAAAGGATGGTGTTTATACCGGGACGGCGGAATGTGAAAAGTTTGGTTATGGGATTTCTCTAAAGGCTAAATTTAAAAATGGAAAAGTTGTAGCACTTTACCAGATGAAAATGCTGCATAATAAAACAAAAGAAAATGTTTCTTATATGCAGAAAGCATGGAAAGGGATGGTCAGAAGAATTTTAAAGAGCCAAAATAAAAACGTAGATGTTATTTCTGGGGCTACCTATTCATCGCAAGCGGTATGGGCGGCTTATCAGAATGCATATGCGAAAGCAATTGGAAAAAAAGAGGAAAAAAATTCGAGACCGAAAGCTACGAAATCACCGATTTTACCGGATTCCAAAGAAAATGTTTCCGTCGGTCAAATCAAAGATGGCAGTTATTTGGTGAAAACAATTTGCAGCCCGGATGCGGACATGGAGTTTGAACCATATACACTGCAGGCAGTGGTTGTGTTCCGTGAAGGACGTTGTGTATCGATCAATAATTTTTCATCGGATTGTGAAGAAAACCAGCCATATTACATAAAGGCAGCAAATGGAACAAAAAAAGAACAGGGCGTTGTTAATCAGATTTTGCAAAAGCAGAAAATTGAGGAGATTTCAGCAGTGTCCGGTGCAACTTGTTCGTCACAGGCAATTTGTAATTTATATAGACAGGCTCTTTTGATGGCTGCGAATACGGATGATAAGGCGAGTGATGTGAAGTCAAGTGAATCTCCGGCTGTAAATTCTCCTAAGCCAGAGGAAACATTGATACCAACGCCCGAACCGTCCTATGCTCCATTACAGCCATTAAAAAATGGAAGTTATTCAGAGACAACGGAGGTTTTGCCGGATGAGGATGGTGATTTTTCAAGTTATCGATTGTCTGCAGATGTTGTTTTTAAAGAAAATGCATTTGCGGGCTTTGAAAACGTGGAAATTTCAGACATCACAAACAAGTTTTATACAAATCGGGCATTAAATGGCACAAGAAAAAAGTATGGGTTTATTAAATCAATTAATAGGTGCGCAAAAAGATGATGCACTTGTGGTGACAGGGGCTACCTGCTCGTCTCATGCATTTCTTACTTTATACCGATTGGCATTAGCGGAGGCGAGAAAACAGTGAAAACAAAAGTGATAAAGTGGATAAATATGTTTCTCGTTTTAGCTGTACTTTTTGGTTATCAGTGGATAGCACTGGGAAATCAAAAGAAAAGAGATGATTACAAACAGCAGAAAATGGAAAACGAAAAAAAGATGTTGCCAAAGTGGAAAAATGGTGTTTATTACGGAGAAGCAGAAGGTTTTGGAGGGCCGGTTAAGCTTAAAGTTATAATTCAAAGTAATAAAATTAAGTCAATTACCGTAATTTCTGCAAAGCAGGAAACAAAAGAGTATTGGAATATGGCAGCTACCCTGCTTGATGATATTACAAAAAAGCAGAGCGCAGAGGTGGATGCGGTATCTGGAGCTACCTATTCTTCGAGGGGAATTATAAATGCAGCAAAACAGGCATTGGAGGAAGCAAATGAAAAAAATTAAGAAATTACAGTGGATACGGATTGTCATTCAAGGAATATGTTTTATTTATTTTCCAGCATTGTTTTCGCAGGCATTTTTAGGAATTAAAAATATTTTTGTTTCCATGGGAAAGGGTACTCCGCTTGTATTAAACGACTTTTCTGTGATACTTTTATTATTATGTTTGTTTACTATGTTTTTTGGACGTTTTTTTTGCGGTTTTATGTGTGCATTTGGAGCAATTGGAGACTGGATTTATTGTGCGTCATCCTGGTGCAAATAGAAAAACAAAGAAAAAACCCCTGAAATTCCAGAGCGTTTTGCCCTGATTTTACAAAAGATAAAATATGTATTGCTGTTTGGGATTATATGCCTGTGTTTTTTGCAAAAAGAAAATTTGTTGAATGAAAATAGTCCATGGACAATATTTTCATTCTTTGCGTGCTGGGAATTTTTCGGCTGTTTCTAATTTGTGTGCCATTCTTTTGCTTGTTATTATTGTGGCAGGGATGGCAGTAAAAGAACGTTTCTTTTGTCAGTTTTTATGCCCAATGGGTGCTGTCTTTTCACTATTGCCACAGTTTCCGTTTTTCCGCCTAAGGAGGGGGAGAAGCTGTCTAAATGGCTGTCAGGCATGCAGAAAAAACTGCCCGGTATCAATAAAATTGCAGGAAAATCCATTGCGGGACGGAGAGTGTATCAGCTGCCTGAAATGTACTATGATTTGTCCGAAACAGAATATTCATTATTTGCCAAAAATTAGAAAGAACAAAAAGATGAAAAAAAAAAAAAAGTACTTGCAATTTGTTGTCGTCTGTAGTATGATAGCAATTGTTGATGGTCCGTTGGTCAAGCGGCTAAGACGCGCCCTCTCACGGCAGAAACAGGGGTTCGATTCCCCTACGGACTACTATATTTATTTAAAAATTTTTAAGAAAGGTCAGGAGACCTTTCTTTTTTTGTTGGAAAATATCATAACTTAATAGAACCATTCTTTTTAAATAGGAATGTTCTCTATATAGTATGCATGAATTCAGACCATTTCACTTTTAGAATAGAATAGTACATTTATGTTGACACTGACAGTATATATAATATATTATATAGTCATAGACATTATACATGCGAAGGAGGCATTATTTATCATGAGAAAAACAAAGGTGGTACTCGCCAAGGTTCTCACAGCGGCAATGGTTATTAGTTCATTTGCCGGAGTACAGGGGATTACATCAGAGGCGGCTGCCAAGCCGAAACTATCAAAAAAGAGCGTATCAATTACGGTTGGGAAAACAAAAAAGATTACCGTAAAGAACGCGAAGAAGTATAAAGTATCATGGAAGATGAAAAGAAAAAAAAGGTTGCATCTTTCAAAAGAGCGGTAAATATGCAGTGAAAGTGACGGCAAAGAAAGCCGGTAAGACTACTTTGACAGCAATAATTAAAAAAGGTAAGAAAACAAAGAAGCTGGTTTGTAAAATTACGGTGAAAAAGAAAGCACCTAAAGTGACTAAGACCCCGGTGAATACGCCGACAACATCACCTTCCAATGCGCCAAAGACAACGGAAGTGCCGACAGCTAAACCGACGGCAACCGCAACTGCCGAACCACAGGATACGACACCGGCAATGAAAGAAATTTTTAAAGGTGTGATTGACAATGTCGGAACATGTTTGACTTATAACCAGACATGGAATAAGCGTAAGGAAATGCAGGATGCAAGTACCATGGAATTTGTCGACAAACATTTCAATAGTTTTACATTGGAAAATGAAATGAAGCCGGATAACATGCTGAATAAAAAGACTACAATTTCTGTTGCAGATGCCAAGGCAAAAGGATATGTGATTAGTGACGATTACAAGGAATCCACAGTTCCGGAACTTACATTGGAAACGATTGATGGTGTACTTGCAATTGCCAAACAGCATAACATCCGTATGCGTGCACACACTCTGATGTGGCATCAGCAGACACCAACATGGTTTTTTAAGAAGAATTACGATGATAACGAGGCGGTTGTAGATGAAGCAACGATGAATGCCCGTCTTGAATTCTTTGTTCGAACAGTAATGCGATATACGATGCAGAAAGAAAAAGAATTGACCGGAGAAGTTGGTTCAATCGTATATGCATGGGATGTGTTAAATGAATACATTCATCGTTCGAATGCTGCAGCAGCGACAACATGGGTTAGTGTATACGGTGATATGGGATTGAAGCCTACATATGTAAAAGCTGCATTTGAATATGCTTATGACGAATTGAAAAAGGAAAATGTTCAGGATAAAGTTACGTTGTTCTACAATGATTACGACACATATTTTAGTGTAGACGATGAACTTGCCCTTATTTCCTATATTAATGAGGGAGAAGAAGAGAAAATCTGTGGCGGTATCGGTATGCAGAGCCACGTGGATATTAAGCGTCCGACTCTCGAAGAGTATGGAAATGCATTAAAAGCATTTATTAATGCAGGACTCGAAGTTCAGATTACGGAGCTTGATATTACGATTAATTTTGATACGGACGAAACCGATGGAAGAACGCCGACATATGCTTATAAAAATGAAAAGGAAACTGAAGCTGACCAGGCTGCCTTTACAAAAGATTTTATTAAGCAGATTGTAGATATTCAGAAAAACCGTGACAAGACCATAAGCCCGAAAGGAATTACCGGCATTACGGTATGGGGAATCAGCGATCAGACATCCTGGCGCGGCAGTTGTAAGCCATTGTTCTTTACAAGAAAGAACGTTAGAGTTAAGGACGAGACAACCGGTAAGTACAAAACGGTATATACTTATGTGCCAAAGAAGTCTTATGAGGCAATGATTGAAGCATTAAAATAAAAAAGTTCTTGCCAAACATAGGAAATTGTGTTACTTTATTATATGAAGATACTGTTAATTGATATGAGTGGACTTTGGTCCACTCATTCTTTTCGTGTAGATTCAAATACAGACGGAAGTCATTCCGGCTAAAGAAAAGAGGTTTTGAATTGAGTAAACATCAGGACTATGTACAAAAGACAGAGGCTTTAGTAGAGCCAATTCTGCAAAAACACCAATTTGAACTGGTAGATGTGGAATTTGTCAAGGAAGCGGGAAGCTGGCATCTTCGGGTTTATATTGATAAGGAAGGCGGCATTACGATTGATGACCTTACCCTTGTAAATCACGAGTTAAGTGATGAGATGGACAAAGACGATTTCATTGAGGAATCTTATATTTTGGAAGTCAGTTCGCCGGGATTACTGCGTCCGTTTAAGAAGCCGAAAGACTTTATGAGAAACATCGGTGAGGATGTGGAGATGAAATTGTTTTCACCGGTTACATGGGAAGAAAAAGGTAAAAAATATTCAGCCAAAGAATTTGTTGGTGTATTGAAGGAATATCGGGAAGATACGGAGACGATTGTTCTTTCAATGGATGACAGAGAGATGGAAACGCCGGTCAAAGAAATTGCGCTGATTCGCAAATATATAACTTTTTAAGTCGTTGCAGACATACGATAGAATGATTGAATAGGAGGATAATAGAAAAAATGAAAAAGACAGCAGCAAAGAAAGGAAATCCGAATTAATTGAGGCATTAAATGCCATTGAGAAAGAAAAGGATATCAGCAAAGAGATTTTGCTTGAGGCTATTGAAAATTCACTTGTGGCAGCATGCAAAAATGAGTATGGAAAAGCGGATAATATCCGTGTGAATTTAGACCGTGAGACAGGCGAGTTCCATGTGTATCAGGATAAGGTTGTCGTAGAAGAAGTAGAGGATGCCATGCTTGAAATGTCTCAGACAGAGGCAGAGGTGAAATATCCGGGAACCGGACTTGGTGAGACCGTCAGTATTGAGGTGACACCGAAAAACTTTGGACGTATTGCAGCCCAGAAAGCAAAACAGGTTGTTGTTCAGAAAATTCGTGAAGAAGAAAGAAAAGTGCTGTTTGAACAGTATTATGAAAAAGAGCATGATATTGTAACCGGTATGGTACAGCGTTATAACAATGGAAATTATAATGTAAATATTGGAAAAATTGATGCCGTGCTTACCAAACAGGAGCAGGTTCCAAGTGAGCACTTTGAGGCACATGACAGAATTAAACTTTATGTAACAGAAGTAAAAGATACACCAAGAGGACCAAGAATTGTGATTTCACGTACACATCCGGAACTGGTAAAACGTTTGTTTGAATCCGAAGTTGCTGAAATTCAGAGTGGTGTTGTGGAAATTAAAAATGTATCCCGTGAAGCAGGTTCCCGTTCTAAGATTGCGGTTTACAGCAACAATCCTGATGTGGATGCCGTAGGTGCCTGCGTTGGTATGAATGGTGCGCGAGTCAATGCTGTAGTTGATGAGTTATATGGAGAAAAGATTGATATTGTAGAATGGAATGAAGATCCGGCTATTTTCATTGAGCATGCTCTCAGCCCATCCAAAGTCGTATCGGTTACGGTTGATCCTAGCGAGAAGAGTGCAGAGGTCATTGTTCCGGACTATCAGTTGTCTCTTGCCATTGGTAAAGAGGGTCAGAATGCAAGACTGGCTGCCCGATTGACAGGATACAAAATCGATATTAAGAGCGAAACACAAAGTTTATCGTAAGTTCTTTTATGATATGGAAAGGAGGAATGCGGCATGCAGGAGCGTAAAAACCACAAAGACAGTGTATTGCCTGCAGAGCGTGCAGGGATAAACAGGATTTAATTCGTGTCGTGAAAACAAAGGAAGGCGAAATTATGCTTGACCGTACGGGACGAAAAAATGGCAGAGGAGCGTATCTTTGTGCGAATGAGGAGTGTTTGAAAAAAGCATGGAAAAGCAACGCCCTAAGCCGGTCATTCCGAATGAATGTAAAAGAAGAAACGTATCTATTGTTAGAAAGGCAGTTAAAAGATGGTACAGATTAGAAAGGTCCTCGGTTCTTTAGGACTGGCGATGAAGGCCGGCGATGTGGTCAGCGGAGAATTTATGACGGAGAAAGCGATTCGTGAGGGGATTGCAAAACTCGTTATAGTTGCCGAAGATGCATCCGGTAATACCAAAAAGAAATTTGCGGATTCGTGTCATTTTTACCATGTTCCTTATGTGGAGTTTGGGGACAAAGAAATGCTTGGCAAGGCAATCGGAAAAGAATTCCGGGCGTCTGTAGCAGTGACAAATAGTGGATTTGCAAAAGCAATTGGCAAGAATTTAGATTTGGAGGTAACAAAGTATGGCAAAAATGAAGATATTTGAGATTGCCCGAAGCATACAGCAGCAGGACAAAAATATAAAAAGTGGCGATTTGGTAACACTTTTAAATGAGAACGGATTCGAAGTAAAAGGTGCAAACAGCAATATCGAAGACGAAGCAATTGGATTTCTGATGAATTATTTCAAGAAGAAAAAAGCGGCAGCAAAGGCAGAGCCAAAAGAGGAAGTAAAAGCACCGGTTAAAGAGGAGCCAAAGGTTGAGAAAAAAGAAGAGCCTAAGGTTGAGAAGAAAGTGGAAGAAAAGAAAGAAGAATCTAAGGTAGAAAAGAAGCCGGAGGAGAAAAAGCCGGAAGAAAAGAAGCCGGAAGAGAAGGCAGAGAAGAAGCCGGAAGAGAAAAAAAGTTTCTTCACAGAAACCTCAGCAGCCAAAGAAAAACGACAATTACCGTAAGCCAAACAATAACGGTCAGGGACGTAACGATAGAAATGACAGAAACGATAGAGACCGCCGAAATGGAAACGGTAATGGTTCCCGTCCGGATAACCGCGGGAATAATGGCAATAACAATGGCCGCCGAAACGACAGAAATGACAGAGACCGCCGCGGCAATAACAACGGACAAAATTCACGTGGAGATAACCGCCGAAATGGAAACGGTAATGGCAATAATAACCGCGTATTTGAACGTTTCGAGAAGGCACAGAGTGGTTTTGACGGAATTAAGCAGGAGCAGAAAAACTCCCGCCAGAGAAACCGTAAGAAAGATGATAGAAATAATAAGACTGGCGGATACCGCAAGAGTACAAAAGAAGAAATGAGCAGAATCCGCTCCAAGAAAGATCCGAACCGTAAAGGTGCATTCATTAAGCCGGAGCCGGTAAAACAGGAGCCGGAAGAAGATATTAAGCAGATTACAATTCCGGAATCTTTAACCATCCGCGAATTGGCAGATAAGATGAAGATGCCGGCGGCAGCTTTGGTTAAGAAATTATTTATGCAGGGTCAGATGGTTTCTCTGAATCAGGAAATCACTTTTGATGAAGCAGAAGAGATTGCTCTTTCTTTCGATATTATTGCTGAAATGGAAGAAAAAGTAGATATGGTGGCGGAACTTCTCAAAGAGGAAGAAGAGGACGAAAGCAAGATGAAAAAACGTCCACCGGTTGTCTGTGTAATGGGTCACGTTGACCATGGTAAGACTTCCCTTTTGGATGCCATTCGTGAAACCGATGTGACAGAGCATGAGGCTGGTGGTATTACACAGCATATCGGTGCTTATGTTGTCCGCATTAATGGTGAAAAAATCACATTTTTGGATACACCGGGACATGAAGCATTTACTTCTATGCGTATGCGTGGTGCACAGTCAACAGACGTGGCAGTGCTTGTTGTCGCAGCGGATGATGGTGTTATGCCGCAGACGGTAGAAGCGATTAACCATGCCAAAGCAGCCGGTGTAGAAATTATTGTAGCAATTAACAAAATTGATAAAGAAGGCGCAAACATTGAGCGAGTGAAACAGGAGTTGTCCGAATATGAACTGATTCCGGAAGAGTGGGGCGGAAGCACGATTTTCTGTCCGGTATCGGCACATACAAAAGAAGGTATTTCAAATCTTTTGGAAATGATTATTCTGACAGCGGAAGTTTTGGAACTCAAAGCAAATCCAAAACGCCGTGCAAGAGGTATTGTAATTGAAGCGCAGCTGGATAAAGGACGTGGACCGGTTGCAACTGTTTTGGTACAGAAAGGTACATTAAACGTTGGTGACCATATTGCCGTAGGAACTGCTTATGGTAAAGTTCGTGCGATGCTTGACCACAAGGGAGAGCGTGTAAAACAGGCAACACCTTCGACACCGGTTGAGATTCTTGGTCTGAATGGCGTGCCAAGTGCCGGAGAAATTTTTGTTGCTACAGAAAATGATAAAGAAGCAAAACAGATTGCACAGGCTTATGTAGACCAGGGTAAAGATAAACTTTTGGAGGAAACAAAAGCGAAGAAACTTTCTTTAGATGGACTGTTTAGTCAGATTCAGGCAGGTAATGTCAAAGAATTGAACTTGATTATCAAAGCTGATGTGCAGGGGTCTGTTGAGGCCGTAAAACAGAGTCTTGTTAAATTAAGTAATGAAGAGGTTGCTGTTCGTGTGATTCACGGTGGTGTTGGTGCCATCAATGAATCGGATGTAAGTTTGGCAAGTGCATCCAATGCAATTATCATTGGGTTTAACATCCGCCTTGACAATGCAGCAAAAGAGACAGCAGACAGAGAAAATGTAGATGTACGTTTGTATCGTGTCATTTACGATGCAATCGAAGATATTGAGGCAGCGATGAAAGGTATGCTTGAGCCGATTTATGAAGAGAAAGTCATTGCTCACGCAGAAGTCCGCCAGACATTCAAGGCTTCCGGTGTTGGTACGATTGCCGGTTCTTACGTTTTGGACGGTAAGATTGAGCGCGGATGTCGTGCACGTATTACGCGTGAGGGCGAGCAGATTTTCGAGGGCGATTTGTCAAGTTTGAAGCGTTTCAAAGACGATGTCAAAGAAGTGGCTGCCGGTTATGAATGTGGTCTTGTATTTGATGGATTTAATGATTTGCAGGAAGAAGACCAGATTGAATGCTACAAGATGGTTGAGGTTCCGAGATAGTCAAATCGTTAGGAACGGAGATGGAAAATGAGAAAAAACAGTGTAAAAAATATTCGTATTAACAGCGAAGTACAGCGTGAAATGAGCCAGATTATCCGCGAAGACATTAAGGATCCGCGAATTCATCCGATGACTTCGGTGATGGCTTGTGAAGTAACGCCGGATTTGAAATTCGCTAAAATTTATGTGAGCGTTCTCGGCGATGATGAGGCGAAGGAAAAGACGATGGAGGGACTCAAAAAGAGTGCCGCTTACGCCAGACATCAGTTAGCGCACCGTATGAATCTCAGGAATACACCGGAATTAACATTTATTCTGGATACTTCCATTGAGTATGGTGTGGAGATGTCGAAGAAAATCCGCGAGTTGAATCACCGTGATGAGGACGGGGGTGACAGCGAATGAGTAAACTGCTGTCAGCAATAGAAAAAGCAGAAACGATTGCCATTGGCGGGCATGTGCGCCCGGATGGCGATTGTATCGGTTCCTGCATGGGATTGTTCCGGTACATAAAAAAGAATTATCCGGACAAACAGGTCTGCGTTTATGTGGAAGAGATACCGGATGCTTTTGATTACCTAAAGGAAGAAGATGCTTTCTATGAAAAGCCTTCCTACGACTTGTTCATTTCTCTTGACTGCGGAGATGAGGAGCGTCTTGGTGATGCACAAAAGGTGATGGAAAAAACGCCGTATGTGTTAAATATTGATCATCACATTACAAATACAAAGTTTGGCAATGAAAATGTTGTAAAAGAAGCAAGTTCAACCTGTGAGATTTTGTATGGTCTGATGGAGGAAGAAAAGTTAGATGCCGGCATTGCCGGTGCACTCTATACCGGAATCGTCCATGATACCGGTGTGTTTAAACATTCAAACACAACAAAAGAGACTATGGAAATTGCCGGAAAGCTGATTGCTTTTGGAATCCCGTTTGGCAAGATTATCGATGATAGTTTTTATCGAAAAACGTATAAACAGCTTCAGATTATGGGACGCTGTCTGATGGAAAGTGTCCGCATTATGGATGGGCGCTGTTTGTTTTCCATTGTGCGTCAGAATGTGATGAAATTGTATGAGGCAAAGCCATCGGATTTGGATGGAATTATTGATGAAATGCGAACGACAGAGGGTGTCGAGGTGGCAATTTTACTTGATGAGAGAGAACAGGGCGAGTTTAAGGTAAGCATGCGCTCGAATGAGATTGTCGATGTCAGTGTTATCGCCCGCTATTTTGGTGGCGGCGGTCACGTAAGAGCGGCAGGCTGTGCCATTAAAGGCTCTGCATTTGATGTAATTAATAATCTGACCGGGCATATTGAAAAACAGCTGGGGTAGTCAAACATGAATGGAATTATTAATGTGTATAAAGAGCGTGGTTTTACTTCTCACGATGTGGTGGCAAAACTGCGCGGCATTCTTCATATGAAAAAAATAGGGCATACCGGAACGCTCGACCCAGATGCGACCGGTGTGCTTCCTGTATGCATAGGGAAGGCAACAAAAGTCTGCGGGCTTCTCACGGACAAAGATAAGACTTATCGTGCTGTTGTAAAACTAGGTGTTACGACAAATACCGAGGATATGACAGGAGAAATCCTTGCCAAACATCCGGTGTCGGTTACGAAGGAACAGATTGAAATGGCGGTTTCTAAGTTTGCAGGTGAAATCGAACAGATTCCACCGATGTATTCTGCCATAAAAATAAATGGCAAGAAACTTTATGAATTGGCAAGACAGGGGAAAGAAGTTGAGCGGAAAGCCCGCAAGGTGACAATTTACGAAATTAAAGTGTTGTCGATTGATTTTTCGGAAAATGAATTTACGATGGAAGTAAGCTGTTCCAAAGGAACGTATATCCGTACACTCTGCAAAGATATTGGAGAGTTCCTTGGGTGCGGTGCGGCGATGAAAACTCTTGTGCGCACTCGTGTTTCGGGGTTTTATCTAGAGCAGGCGCTTACCTTAGGGCAGATAGAGCAGGCAGTAAAAGAGGGAAAGATACAGGATTATCTGATTCCGATTGATGCCATGTTTTCAGATTTAAAAGACTGTGTGGTATCGGATGAAGCACTGCGCCTTTTACTTAATGGAAACTGCATTGCAAGAAAAGATACTTCATATCAGACACCAAAAGACAAAGAGCAGGTAAGAATGTATTCCATGGAGAATGAATTTTATGCGATTTACGAATACCGCCAAAAGGAGGATAAGTATTTCGTAGTGAAGATGTTTTAGAATTGAGGAATGACGTATGAAAATAATACGAAATTTAGAGTTTCAAGGGAAACAGACAGCGGTTTGTATCGGCAAATTTGACGGGATTCATAAAGGGCACCGTCTGCTGATTGAACAGGCAAAAAAAGAAAACAAACCGATTGTTATGATTTCGTTTTCCGTGGATGAAGCGAAGGTTTTGTATACGCCTTATGAAAAAGAAAAATTAGCAGAATATTTAGGAATCGACTGTCTGCTTGAGATTCCTTTGACAAAGGAATTTTGCAGCCAGACACCGGAGGAGTTTGCAAAAAAATTATTGTGCGATACCTGCGATGCCGCATCGGTCATCGTTGGCAGTGATTTTCGCTTTGGCGCCGGCAGAAGCGGCGATACAAATACACTGCAGCAGTTAGGAGAAAAACTTGGTTTTTCGGTAACGGTTCTTTCCAAATTGGAATTAGGCGGTGAGGTCGTGAGCAGTACCAGAATCCGCTCGTTGATTGGAACCGGTAAGATGGAACAGGCAAATGAACTTTTGGGAACACCTTATTTTCTCACCGGTGTAGTACAAAAGGGAAATCAACTGGGACGGACGATGGAAACACCAACGGCAAATATATATCCGGATGCACATAAAGTGCTGCCACCATATGGTGTGTATGCGGTTTTTGTTGATGTAGAAGGAAAAAGGTATAAAGGAATTTGTAACCTTGGAGTAAAGCCGACCATCCCCGGTGAGAATGAAGTCGGCTTTGAGGTTTGGCTGTTTAATTTCTCCGGTGATTTATATGACAAAGAATTAACAGCATACTTTGTCTCATTTTTGCGGGAAGAGAGAAAGTTTGCTTCTCTTACGCAATTAAAAGAACAGATTACAAGAGATACGGTTTTGGCGAAGCAAATACTTTCTCAGAAAGAGAGCGAATGGCATCCGGAATCGTTTCTTCGCTGAGGTTTGCAAAACCGAGAAGAAAAGTTGGAAGATAGCGGAAAGGAAGATTCTGGTAATATCCCTTTAATGATTTTAACGGCATACCAAGTGTTTCTGCTCTGCGTAATATTTCTTCTTCAGTCTGTGGTCCCAAATAACGGATAAGCACATATAACCCAGCATTGTCGCCGGATATTTCAAGAATTTTTTCAGGGAAATACTTCTGCAATTGTTCCATCATGCAGTCGTGTTTCCCTTTGTATATTTTTTCTCATGCGGTTTAAGTGTTTTTCAAAGTATCCCTGTTTAATAAAATCGGTTAAAATTGCCTGCTCAATACGTGAAACCGGGCAGGAGTAATTGTCAATCAGACGTTCAAAACGTGGCAGCAATGCCATCGGCAACACCATGTAACCGGTTCTTATAGCAGGTGAAATGGCTTTGGAAAATGTTCCGATATAGATGACCTTTCCTGCTTTATCTAAACTTTGCAGCGCGGGAATCGGTTTTCCTTTATAGCGGAATTCGCTGTCGTGGTCATCCTCCAAAATATAGCGGTTTTCTTTCTTTTCTGCCCAGTGCAGAAGCTTTTGTCTGGTGGAAACCGGCATAACACTGCCGAGCGGAAACTGATGGCTTGGCGTTACATAGCAGATGTCCGCGTTTGTTTTTGCAAGTGCCAAAACATCCATGGTGTTTTCCTTTAGCGGAATATCCAGAATGGAATAACCATTGGTCGAGAGAACCTGACGCGCACTCAAATATCCGGGGTCTTCCATGGCAAATATGGTTTCCCCGGAAAAAAGGATGCACAACATCTGAAGAAGATTGGAAAGTCCGGCACCGATGATAATTTGTTCCGGGCGGCATATAACCCCACGGGAGCCACGAAGATAATTCGCAATTGCCTGACGAAGCGGCAAATCCCCTTTGGCATCACCGGCACTGAAATTGGATGGTAAATCCAGCTGGTTTTTTCCGATGGATTTCCAAATCGAATAAGGAAAATGTTCTAAATCAATGGAATCCGGGTTAAAATCAAAGCGTACCGGTGGTGCTTCCTTTGTGTTTTTTTCATTATTTTCTTTTTGTGGAGCAGAAGTCGGGATTTGCTTTAAATGCGTAACGTGGTTTGCAAAATATCCCTGTCTTGGGCGGGCGTCCAGATATCCTTCGGCAACCAACTGGTCGTAGGCGGTATCCACCGTGCTCCGGCTCACATTTAGGTTCGCGGCTAAATTACGCGCCGATGGCAGTTTTTCTTCTGCAGAATATTTCCGTTCAATATCTCTTTGCGGATGTATTCATAAATCTGTATATAAAAAGGTTTCGTGTCTGTATTGTCAAGTGGTATGGTTATCATATAAAAAGTCCTCCTAATTAAGCATACCAATAGTATATCAAATGAAAGGACAGGAGGCAAATGATATATTATTACCGACTGCTAGCATAATTTGTAGCGCGTGATGCTTGACCAATTCGGTGGGAAATGCATTGCTTTGAGAAGTTTGTCTCTTTGAGATTGAGAGGTTGCTTTTGTAAAAGTGTTAAATAATTGGGTTAGTTTCCTCTTGAAAATTATAAAATCCTCTGTGTCAAGCATATATCGAAATGCTATTAATAATGCAAATACATCGTGTTTGCCGTAAAGATATTGGGTACCTTTTTGAGGAATGCCAAGTTTTTTATGTAATACAGTGTCAGGTATTTCAAAGCGTGTTTGGAAAGAAAAAAGTCGCTCGTTATGTGCACATAGATTACGAAATATAGTAAAAATCCTTAAATATTGGATTAATTCTTTTTCTGTAATGTTGTCATAATGGATACTGATTTTAGATTTTATGCTAGGGTGCATAAAGGAGTACATTTTGGAAGTTTGTCCCATGGTAAGAGTTTTCATTATTACCCACAATGGAACATTTCCATAGGTATTTCGCTGATATACAACATAATTGTGTTCTGTGTTTTTTGTGGCCTCATATGTTAATTTAGAAACTAGTTTTGAAATATGATAACGATTTGTTTTAGAAATATTATAGTTTGCAGAGTTTAAATATCTTTGCTTGATTTTCAGAAAAAACTTCGCAGAAAGAATAGGAAATCAGCGAACGGATTTTTTGCTCAATATGGCAAATATATTTAAAAACAAGCGAACGAAGATTTTCATCGAAGTCGTATAAGGCAACAATATCTGTAAAGTTTGTACCTTTTTCATAAGTTCTTGTCATTGGATTGTAAAATATATCCTTGTAGCCATCAATTAAAGAGTAATAGCCAATGTTTAGTAATTTGTTTTTGGCATAGGATAGATTGGAAATATTAAGATGCTTTTTTGAATTAGGTTATTTAATTGTTCAAAGTATGTAATAAAAGGTTTCGTTAATTTCTTTTGCATAAAAATCCTCCCATAAAATTTTGGTATAAAAAAGGAAGGCCCGCAGGTCTTCCTTCCGGTCGCAGGCATCGCAAGTTTCTGCAACCTAATCACTACAGACATATTATCACACATATCCGCCAAATGCAAGCAGTATATGTGATAAATCTGCAATAATAATATATGCATGAGCGGATGTTTTAATACAAATTGCCTTTACATCTATTTTTTGCTATACTAAAGCGGTAGAATCTATGTATAAAGAAATGGAGATGAATACCCGGATGAAAAAGCAGATAATTTTTGATATGGATGGTGTTCTGTTTGATACAGAAAATCTCGTCTTTTCATGCTGGAAATTTGCTGCCGGTAAATTTATGCTGACCGGTATTGAGGATGTTTTTTATCAGGTGATTGGCGTGTCATCGGAAGGAACAAAAAAGGTATTTTCCAAAACGTATGGCGATAAATTAGATTATGCACAGTTTCGTGAGGAGACGCACCGAATGTTTGATGAAAAAATAGAGAAAAACGGTGTGCCGTTAAAAACCGGTGCAAGAGAGTTATTGCAGTTTTTGAAGATTAATGGATGGCGGGTTGGTCTGGCTTCCTCGACACGTGTTCAGCGTGTGGAAGAAATGTTAAAAGCGACGAATTTATATGATTTCTTTGAGGTTATAGTTGGCGGTGACATGATAGAAAAAAGCAAACCGGAACCAGACATTTACTTAAATGTATGTGAAAAGATGAAAATAAATCCAAAAGACACATATGCAGTTGAAGATTCACACAATGGTGTCCGCTCGGCTGCTGCGGCTGGACTTAGGGTGTTGCACGTGCCGGATATGTTAAAGCCAACAAAAGAAATGGAACAATTGTCCTACATGATTTTCCCGGATTTAATTGAAGTGAGAGAGTATCTTGCTAAAAATGCTTAAAAAAATCCTCCTGCAAATATGCGGGAGGATTTTTTTTGTTATATTCTGATTTGTATTAAACTTCAAACAGCATATCACCGTAAGATGGTACCGGCCAGTACTCTTTATCAACAATCATTTCCAACTCATCGATTGGTGCACGTAAGTCTGCCATTGCGGTAAATACGGTGTCACGGAAGAATTCAGCCTGTTCTTTTCCTTCTTCCATAGCATTTGCTTTCTTATCTGCATCTTTCAAAGCATACAGAGCAGTCTGTGCCTTTGCAAGAAGAGAAGAGCATGTAGTAAGCAAATCTTTCTGAACGGACAAGTCTGCTTCTGCACAAGCAGCAGAAATGCTGTTAATTGAATCACCAAGACTTGTTACATAACTAATGATGGCCGGGATGTATTCCTTAGAAGCCATATGAATCATTGTCTTAGCTTCGATGTTGATTGCTTTTGCGTAAGCTTCATAGTTAATCTCTGCACGAGACTCAAGCTCAGTCTTTGTATAAACATGCTGTCTCTCGAATATCTCAATCGTTTTTGGATAGAGAAGAGAAGCAGTTGCATCTACCATTGTTTTTACATTTGGAAGACCACGTTTTTCAGCTTCCGCAATCCACTCATCGGAGTAACCGTTTCCGTTAAAGATTACTTTCTGATGTTCTTTCAATGTCTCGTAAATAATTTCATCTACAGTCTTATCTAAGTCATCTGCTTTTTCCATGCGGTCAGCCATACTCTGAAGTACATCAGCAACTGTTGCATTAAGTACGGTATTTGCACCGGCAATTGACATGGAAGAAGCAACCATACGGAACTCAAATTTATTTCCGGTAAAGGCAAATGGTGATGTACGGTTGCGATCAGTTGCATCCTTTTTGATTGGTGGGATGGTGTGTACACCGATATCCATACGCTCGCCCTTATTACTGTGAGTAGCAGTACCATTTTGTAAAATCTGCTCTACGATATCCTCTAACTGCTCGCCGAGGAAAATAGAAATGATAGCCGGAGGTGCCTCATTTGCACCAAGGCGATGGTCATTTCCAGGATTGGAAGCAGACATACGTAACAGTGCGGCATTATCATCTACAGCTGCGATAACAGCGGATAAAAACAGAAGGAACTGTTTGTTGTCATATGGTGTTTTGCCGGGACTTAATAAGTTCTTTCCTGTATTAGTAACCAAAGACCAGTTGTCATGTTTTCCGGAACCGTTTACGCCGGCAAATGGCTTCTCGTGAAGAAGACATTCAAAATTGTGACGGCGTGCCACTTTTTTCATTGTCTCCATAACTAACTGGTTGTGGTCTGTTGCAATGTTTGCTGTGCTGTAAATCGGAGCCATCTCATGCTGAGCAGGAGCAACTTCGTTATGCTGTGTCTTTGACAAAATGCCAAGCTTCCACAATTCATCATTTAACTCACGCATAAATGCTGCCTGACGCTCGCGGATTGTACCAAAGTAGTGGTCATCCAGTTCCTGTCCTTTTGGCGGCATATGTCCAAACAATGTACGACCGGTAAAAATTAAGTCGTCACGCTGTAAAAACTGCTCTCTGTCAATTAAGAAATATTCCTGTTCCGGTCCAACGGAACATTTTACATTAGTAACATCCTCATCGCCAAGTAAGTTCAGAACGCGGACAGCCTGTTTGCTGATTGCTTCCATTGAACGGAGAAGAGGAGTTTTTTGTCAAGTGCCTCTCCCGTATAAGAGCAGAATGCGGTAGGAATACAAAGAACCGTACCGATTGCATCCTCACGGAGAAATGCCGGTGATGTACAATCCCATGCAGTATAACCTCTGGCTTCGAATGTAGCACGGAGTCCGCCGGATGGGAAAGAAGAAGCATCTGGTTCACCTTTAATCAATTCTTTACCGGAGAACTCAAGTACAGCGTGTGCATTGGATTCCGGACTTAAGAATGAGTCATGTTTTTCGGCTGTTACACCGGTCATTGGCTGGAACCAGTGGGTATAATGAGTCGCACCGTTTTTCAATGCCCATTCTTTCATTGCATGAGCAACCACGTTTGCTACTTCAGGAGCCAGCTCCTCACCATTTTCAATGGTATCCCTCAACTGGGCGTATGTCTTCTTTGGCAGGTATTCCTGCATGACATCGTCGTTAAAAACTTTTGTTCCAAAAACATCTTCGATTACATTTTTTTGCATAGTTAATTCCTTCCTTCCCATGTTATTTGAATTGCAGACGCCTGACAAAAAAGAAAGGTGTCCCCATGAATGAGAACACCTTCGTTCTTGTAAAACGTACTATGCGTATACCATATCATGTTTACATTCAAAAGTAAAGAGTTTTTTGAAAATATTTTTTTATGATAGGCAAAAGATATCCATCCATTGATTCAACACTTGTTCTATTGTATCAGAAAAACAGGATTTTTCAATGCTTTCTGACGGGAAAACCTCGGTTTTCTGAAAAAGTTTATTATTTATATAGAAAGAAATGCTTCCGATGGATGTGTTTTCCCGGATTGGCGCACAAAGTGCAGTGGGAATCCGGTATACGATTTTTAAAGAATCAAAGGAAGCAGTAAGTGTTTCTTTCGGGATAATCGGTTTGAGAGATACAAACTTTTTTTTGCCATCCTTTACCGGGATTTTGGCAAGGGCAAGGTTTTGAACCGGAAACGGTGTTTTCTGAAAATAAAAAAAACCATAATCCATTAAACTCTTTGTGTCACTCCACTTGAATGACTTGTTTGGCGGCCATCCGCTGGCGAGAACACAACTGGTAAGCGAGATGCCGTTTTTCTTTGCGGCTCCGACAAAACAGTAACCGGCTTTTCCGGTAAATCCGGTTTTGATACCGAGTGCACCTTCATAATAGGAAAGGAAAGCGTCATGGTTTGTCAGACTGTAGTGGTACTTTCCGGAGCAGTCAGAAAAAGAATGAGATTTTGTCTGCACCAGAGAAAGGAAGTCTTTGTTTTTTATAGCATAGGAAGCGAGCTTACACATATCCGAAGCAGTGCTGTAATGACCATTTGCGTCGAGTCCGTTTGGTGTGATAAAATGAGTCGAAGACATGCCAAGAAGTTTTGCCTTCTGATTCATTTTTGCTGCGAAACCGGAAACAGAGCCGCCAAGGTGTTCGGCAATTGCGACTGCCGTGTCATTGTGGGATTCCAGCATGAGAGAGTACAAAAGATCTTTCATATAATACTGTCTTCCGGGCTGCATACCAAGATGGACTTTTGGCATCCCGGCTGCCTTTTGGCTTGCAGTGACCACATCGTTAAGCTTATTTGACTCCAGTGCTAAAAGGGCGGTCATGATTTTGGTGGTACTTGCCATTGGCACTTTTTTGTCCGTGTTTTTACTATATAGAATGCGATGGGAACCGGCATCCATCAGGCAGGCATAGGAGGCGTGTAAAATAAGTGGATTTGGTGTCTGCTCCATGGCGTTGATTTGAATGACAGGCTCCGGCAGAACAGGAACAAAATCCGAAGAATCGGTGGAGCTAAATTGTCTGTCCCACAGAATATGGAATGCGGTCAGGGCACATAATAAAAAGGATGGCAAAGCATTTTTTTTTGTTTCATAAAAAGGCCACCAGACATTTTTTTACAGTATATGAGGAATTTGAAAAATAATTCAAATAGTTGTTGCCAAGGGGTTGAAAAAAGCGTTACAATTACAATTGGATAAAATTTGAGTTTTATATAAACAATAATACAGAAAGTGGAGGGCTGCAAATGAGTAACTCAGCAAAATTATCAGCAAGAGAACGTATCGAATCTCTCGTTGATGCCAACAGTTTTGTTGAAATCGGTGGCATGATTACCAAACGTAATACCGATTTTAACATGCAGGAAAAAGCAGTGCCGGCAGACGGTGTGGTTACCGGTTACGGTGTTGTAAATTCAAATCTGGTCTATATCTACAGTCAGGATGTAACCGCCTTGAATGGTTCTGTAGGTGAGATGCACGCGAAGAAAATCGCCGGAATTTATGAGATGGCGATGAAAGCGGGCGCACCGGTTATCGGACTGATTGACTGTGCCGGTATCCGGGTACAGGAGGCGATGGACGCATTGGCCGGATTTGGCGACATTTACATGGCGAAAGTGAATGCATCCGGTGTAATCCCTCAGATTAGTGCAGTTTTAGGTTCTTGTGGTGGTGGTGTTGCGATTTCATCCAAATTAGGTGATATTACAATTATCGAAAAGACAAACGGAAAACTGTTTGCAAATTCGCCAAATGCGATTGCAGGAAACCGTATTGAGAAATGTGACACAAGCGATGCTGCATTCCAGGCAGAATGTGGAAATGCGGACATTGTATGTGAGAATGAACAGGAAGTATTTACAACAATCCGCAGCTTAATTGATTTACTTCCGGCAAATGCAGGAGCAGCAGTGGTTGTTGAAAATTCGGATGATCCAAATCGTGTACTGGATGGCTTTGATGGTTATGCAACGGATGCAAAAGCTGCCTTGACACAGATTGCCGATGATACAAAATTTGTGGAATTAAAAGCAGAATATGGAAAAGAAATGGTAACCGGACTTCTTTCCTTAGATGGAGTTACAGTAGGTGCGATTGCAAATGCGAAAGAAGGCATTCTTTCAACTGCCGGCTGTAAGAAAGCAGAGCAGTTTATGTATTTCTGTGACGCATTTAATATTCCGGTTGTTACCTTAACAAATGTAAAAGAGTATGCAGACAGATATGCAGGAAGAAAAAACGATTTCTCAGGCAGTTGCAGATTTGACATATGCATTTGCAAGTGCTGATGTTCCGCGTATTAACGTGATTACAGGTGAGGCATACGGAAGTGCTTATGTGTCAATGAACTCCAAACATATTGGAGCGGATTTGGTTCTTGCCCTAGATTCTGCAAAAGTTGGTGTTATGGATGCCAAAGTTGCAGCGCAGATTCTCTGTGAAGATGAAATTTCACAGGCAGCAAATACCAAAGAAGCATTGGAAGAAAAGGCAAAAGAGTTTGATGCACTTCAGGATGGTGCCACAGCGGCAGCAAAGAGAGGTTATGTGGATAATGTGATTTCCGGCAGTGAAATTCGGAAACACTTAATTTATGCATTACAGATGTTCGGAATGAGGTGATAGGATGTTATTGCTTGATTTAGAAAAAGTAAATGCTACCGTGGGTCCCGGTGAGGCCGTAATGAACACCTTGATTGGTATGGGAACGGTATTTGTTGTATTGATTCTTATTTCCATCATTATCTTTCTCTTGAAATATGTGCCAAAGATGTTCGAGAAAAAGAAAGCGGAACCGGAAGCAGCAAAACAGGAGAAACCGGCAGCAAAAGCTGTAGCAAAACAGGAAGTACCTGTTTCGGATAACACCCAGATTATTGCGGTAATTACCGCAGCGATAGCAGCACAGATGGAAGCTGAGACCGGTGTTTGTGTACCGGCAGACGGACTTGTAATTCGTTCAATAAAAAAACGTACGTTCAATTAAGGAGGATATTGACATGAAAAGTTATACAATTACAGTAAATGGAACCGTATATGATGTTACAGTAGAAGAGAAGGCAGGCGGCGCAGCAGCACCGGCAGCACCTGCTCAGGCGGCAGCACCTGCTCCTGCACCGGCACAAGCTCCTGCTCCGAAAGCACCGGCAGCATCCGGTAGTGCTGGTTCTGTTGAAGTAACAGCACCAATGCCTGGTAAAATTCTTGCTGTAAAAGCAGATGTCGGACAGAGTGTAAAGAAAGGCGATGTAATTCTTCTTCTCGAAGCTATGAAGATGGAAAATGAGGTAGTAGCACCTCAGGATGGTACAATTGCAAGTATCAATGTGAACTCTGGTGATATGGTTGAGGCAGGAAATGTACTGGCTACTATGGACTGATTCAGCAAATGAAAAGAACCGGAGGTAAACTAAATGGAAGTAATAGAAAATCTTATTCGACAGACAGCGTTTTTCCAGGACGGTATTGACTGGAGAAACTATGTCATGATATTGGTTGCTTTTATCTTCTTATATTTAGCAATCAAAAAAGGCTATGAGCCTTTGCTCTTACTGCCAATTGCGTTTGGTATGCTCTTGGCAAATATTTATCCGCTGATTATTCAGGATGGTGGACTGTTAAATTACTTCTTTAAGTTAGATGAATGGAGTATTTTGCCATCGCTGATTTTCCTCGGCGTTGGTGCGATGACAGACTTCGGTCCGTTGATTGCCAATCCAAAGAGCTTTCTTCTTGGTGCGGCGGCACAGTTTGGTATTTTCGCCGCTTATATCCTTGCTCTTTTGTGGGGCTTCAATGGTGGTGAAGCAGCAGCTGTTTCGATTATCGGTGGTGCTGATGGACCGACATCCATTTTCCTTGCCGGCAAATTGCAGCAGGGGCATTTGATGGGTAGTATTGCGGTGGCGGCATATTCCTATATGTCACTTGTTCCGATTATTCAGCCGCCTATCATGAAACTTTTGACAACGAAAAAGGAAAGAGAAATCAAGATGGAGCAGCTCCGTCCGGTATCCAAACTGGAGAGAATCCTCTTCCCAATTATCGTTACAGTTATTGTATGTCTGATTCTTCCAAGTACTGCACCACTTGTTGGTATGCTTATGCTTGGTAACTTGTTCAAAGAATCCGGCGTAGTAGGCCAGTTGACAGAGACAGCATCGAATGCTTTGATGTATATCGTAGTTATTTTGCTTGGTACATCCGTTGGTGCTACGACGACAGGTTCTGCATTCCTTAATGTAGCAACATTGAAAATCGTAGTTCTTGGTCTGGTTGCATTTGCATTCGGAACAGCAGCTGGTGTATTGTTTGGTAAATTAATGTGTTTAGTAACCAGAGGAAAAATCAATCCATTGATTGGTTCTGCCGGTGTATCGGCGGTTCCTATGGCAGCACGTGTGTCCCAGAAGGTTGGTTCGGAAGCAGATCCGACAAACTTCCTTTTGATGCATGCGATGGGACCAAACGTAGCAGGTGTTATCGGTACTGCGGTAGCAGCCGGTGTGTTTATGGCAATTTATGGAGTATAAGGAGGATATAGAAAATGGCAGAGATTAAGAAAAAGCCGATTAAAATTACGGAAACGATACTTCGTGATGCACATCAGTCATTGATTGCGACTCGTATGACAACAGAACAGATGCTTCCGATTGTCGATAAAATGGACAAAGTTGGTTACCACTCCGTAGAGTGCTGGGGCGGTGCAACATTTGACGCATCCCTTCGTTTTTTGAAAGAAGACCCGTGGGAAAGACTGCGTAAGTTAAGAGACGGATTCAAAAATACAAAATTGCAGATGTTATTCCGTGGACAGAACATTTTAGGATATAATCATTATGCCGATGATGTAGTAGAATATTTTGTTCAGAAATCGATCGCCAACGGAATTGATATTATCCGTATTTTTGACTGTCTGAATGATATTCGTAACCTTGAGACAGCAGTAAAAGCAGCAAATAAAGAAGGCGGACATGCACAGATTGCCCTTTCTTATACACTTGGTGATGCTTATACACTGGATTACTGGAAAGATATTGCAAAGAAAATCGAAGATATGGGTGCGAAATCACTCTGTATCAAAGATATGGCCGGTCTTTTGACACCATATAAAGCAACGGAACTTGTAACGGCATTGAAAGAATCCGTTGAAATTCCGATTGACCTTCATACACACTACACATCCGGTGTTGCTTCTATGACTTATTTGAAAGCAGTAGAAGCAGGATGTGATATTATTGATACAGCGATGAGTCCATTTGCTCTTGGTACAAGCCAGCCGGCTACCGAAGTTATGGTTGAGACATTCCGTGGAACACCATACGATACCGGACTTGACCAGAATCTTTTATCTGAAATCGCTGAATACTTCCGTCCAATGCGCGAGGAAGCATTAGAGAGCGGTCTTATGAATACGAAAGTGCTTGGTGTAAATATCAATACTCTTCGTTATCAGGTTCCCGGCGGTATGCTTTCAAACCTCGTTTCCCAGCTGAAAGAAATGGGACAGGAAGATAAGTATGAGCAGGTGCTTGAAGAGGTGCCACGCGTAAGAAAAGACTTTGGTGAGCCACCATTGGTTACACCATCGTCCCAGATTGTTGGTACTCAGGCAGTATTAAATGTAGTTTCCGGTGAGCGTTACAAGATGGTAACGAAAGAATCCAAAAAACTTTTGTCCGGTGAATTTGGACAGACAGTTAAACCATTTAATCCGGAAGTTCAGAAGAAATGTATCGGCGATACAAAACCGATTACATGTCGTCCGGCTGATTTGATCGAGCCACAGCTTAAAAAACTTGAAGCAGAGATGTCACAGTGGAAAGAGCAGGATGAAGATGTATTATCCTATGCTCTGTTCCCACAGGTTGCAGTTGATTTCTTCAAATATCGTGAAGCACAGCGGACGAAAGTAGATGCTACATTAGCAGATAAAGAGAATCAGACTTATCCGGTATAAAAGGATAAGATGAGCCCTCGGATTTTGAGTCCGAGGGCTATTTTTGCTATCAGAATGTATACAAGGAGGTACCATGGTGATGGAATTAGAAGAAGTATTGGAGCAGTGTCTTGGACAGAATTTCGTGCATATGATAATCAGTAATCCCAAGAAGGGAGATTTTGCCGGAAAAGTGGATGTACGCTGCTATGAGGATAAAGGAACGCTTATGTTTCAGTTCGCCAGATACCAGAATAATCAGGTATTTCATCTTAACTATGCAAAAGAAGAGGCGAAAACTATATTCTTTCCGAACTCGTGCCCATTTACCGTCAGATGCAGTTCTTTACAACGGAAAAACAGTATACAATATTGATAAGCAAAAAAGGGAAAATAACAATAAAGGGAAAAAACAAAAAGAGTGAAAAACCACTTGTTTTATCACATAACCGCAAAAAGAAATATATTTTGCCGGAAAATGAACCAATTCCTTTTCTGATTGAACTTGGAGTTCAGGCAGAAGATGGCAGAATCCGGGATAAAAAACAGAAAAAATTCCGACAGATTAACCGCTTTCTGGAATTTATCAGAGATGTATCCGATAAACTGCCAAAGGATAAAGAATTAACGATTGTTGATTTCGGATGCGGAAAATCCTATCTTACGTTTGCTATGTATTATTATCTGAAAATCATGAATGGATATCGTGTCCGCATGATAGGACTGGATTTAAAATCCGATGTGATACAACACTGCAATGAGCTTGCCAAGCGGTTTGGCTATGAGGAACTTACCTTTTTAGAGGGCGACATCAGCTCTTTTGAGGGAGTGAATCAGGTCGATATGGTCGTGACGCTTCATGCTTGTGATACAGCGACAGATTTTGCGTTAGACAAGGCGATCCGCTGGGGTGCAAAAGTGATTTTATCGGTTCCGTGCTGCCAGCATGAGGTAAATGCACAGTTAAAAAATGACCGAATGCAGCCGATATTTAAATATGGGATTATCAAAGAGCGGATGGCTGCTTTGATGACGGATGCACTGCGGGCAAATCTGCTGGAGCAGGCAGGATATGAAACACAAATATTGGAATTTATTGAATTAGAGCATACACCGAAAAATCTGTTGATACGGGCTGTAAAGACAGATAAAAAACAAGGGAATATGGATGCATATAAAAAAGTCTGCGATGAGTTTGGCATTTCGACGACGCTTGCTCGTTTGCAGGAACATGAGGGGATGACGGTATGATGCAAAAACCGAAGATTTTAGCTGCCGATAATACGAAGGTGGCGTTGCGATATATGGAAACTATTTTAGGTGACATTTATGATGTAACATTGGTTCAGACAGGAATGAGTGTGCTGGATTGCCTGAAGTCGGAAATTCCGGATTTGATTCTTATGAATGCGAATATGTTTGGAATGGATGGCTACGAAGTTCTCCGCCGGATAAAAGAGGATAAAGAAACAAAAGAAATTCCTGTCATTTTAATGATGAATGTGAAAGATATACAGAGTGAACTTAGGGGATTAGAAGAAGGTGCGATTGACTTTATTTCGCTTCCCTTTGAACCGCAGGTTTTAAAGGCAAGGATTGCGCATATTGTCGAACTTTCCGTACTCCGAAAACAGCAGGCGCATTTGATCGCGAAACAAAAAGAGCAGATTGACCGGCTGTTTTTGCAGTCGATGGTTACGATTGCTCACACAGTGGATGCAAAAGACCGTTATGCAAGGAGACATTCGCTGCGCGTTGCGCTCTACTGCAGGGGCATTGCTGCAAAACTCGGTTATTCGGATAAAGAAAAAGAGGAACTTTATTATATTGCGCTTTTACACGATATTGGTAAGGTGTCTACGCCGGATACTATTTTAAATAAGGCTTCAGAACTCACGAAAGAGGAATATGAAAATGTAAAAAAACACGCCGAAATCGGTGCACAGATTGTGCAGAATACGAGATTTGTTCCGGGGCTTGAGGAAGGTGTGAGATACCATCATGAATGGTATGATGGAAATGGCTATGTGGGAATCTGTGGCGATGATATCCCTGAGGTGTCACGCATTATTGCGGTGGCGGATGCTTACGAAGCAATGACGGCAGACCGGGCGTACCGTAAACATTTTTCCAAGGAACATGCGATACAGGAGCTTGTTCGGGGACGAGGAACGCAATTTGACCCGGAAATCGTAGATGCTTTTCTTGAACTTTTGGAGGAAGGCTTTACGATTGATGAAGACCGGGCGGAGGGCGAATTGAAGGGTGAAGGAGAACTGAATGAGGCAAATGAACTGCTTCGTCAGGTTTTTACTGAAACTGTGCTGGAGACTCAGAGCGAATTGGAACGTGATTCACTGACCGATTTTCTGAACCGGCGGTATTTTGAAGATAAAATAAATAATTATTTGTTGTCTTCGAAATCCTGCGGAACATTTTTTATGATGGATTTGGATAATTTCAAACAGGTCAACGATACATATGGGCATAAAACCGGCGATGAACTGATTCAGGCATTTGCTGATGTTATCCGGGAAAACACAAGAGATGATGACTTTGTCTGCCGCATGGGCGGGGATGAGTTCGCGGTGTTTTTCTTTGAATTGGAGGAGGAACGTGTCATTTGTGAACGTGCGGAAAGTATTATTAAAGATTTTGCAAAAATTAGAACGGAGATGGGATGCAGTATGTGTTCTGTTTCTATTGGAATCATGACAAAATATTATGGTGGTGAGGAACTGGACTGCGAGCAGTTATATGAAAAAGCTGATCAGGCATTATATTATGTAAAAAATAATGGAAAAGACGCGTATCATCTGTTTGAATCCATGCCGGAAGACTTAAAAAATAACAGACAGACCGGCTGTCAGATGGATTTAGACCAGTTGATGCGGCAGGTGACCGAAAGAAAATACCGTCCGGGTGCTTATGCGGTAGAATACGACCGTTTTTCATTTATTTACCAGTTTATTGCACGAAATGTGGAGAGAAACGGACAGCATGTACAGGTTGTTTTATTATCCATGGAACTGCCGGAAGATAAAGAAATATCACTGGAGCGAATTGAAGATTCGTTAGTGATTTTGGAGTCAGCCATTGTACGGTCACTGCGCAGAGGAGATGTGACAAGCCGCTTTAGTTCCACTCAGCAGGTGGTTGTTCTTATGGATGCGACGAAAGAAGATGGTGTGATGGTAGCTAACCGTATTTTGAAAAAATACAATGCTCTTGCTAAAGAGGCAGCAATTCCGGCATATTTCGATATTGTGGAGGTGCCGCACACTCTTTCAAAAAAGGTCAGAGAAAAACAAAGAAAAGTCTTGACAACACCAGTCAAATACGCTATACTTACCACCTGTAAAGAAAAAACCTTTACAGGTGGTGCTTTTATGTCGAAGGAAAAATCGTTATCCGAGTTAGATGAGATTGTAGAATTATCGTATTTGTATGATTTTTACGGTGCTCTGCTCAAGGAGAGTAATCGTGTCGTATTTGAGGATTACGTTTTAAGTAATCTTTCATTGAGCGAGATTGCGAAAGAGCGGGATATTACCAGGCAGGGTGTATATGACATTGTAAAGAGATGCCGCACTCGTTTAAAGGGGTACGAAGAAAAACTACATTTGATTGAAAAATTTCAGCTGACAAAGGACAAACTTGGTGAGATTGAAAGTATTGCAAAGAAAATTTTGATGAACAAACGGCAGGACAGATTACAACACTCGCCGAAGAGATATATGAACTGATATAAAGAAAGGGGATTACTCGTGGCATTTGATAATTTGACGGCTAAACTTCAAAATGTATTCAAGGGTCTGCGAAGTAAAGGACGCTTGACGGAAGCAGATGTTAAGACTGCACTTCGTGAAGTGAAGATGGCTTTGCTTGAAGCAGATGTAAACTTTAAAGTAGTAAAGCAGTTTGTCAAAGCGGTACAGGAGCGTGCGACCGGGGAAGATGTACTCAATAGTCTTACGCCCGGACAGACCGTTATTAAATATGTAAATGAAGAACTGGTCAAGATGATGGGAGAAACAACCACAGAAATTGACCTTCTTCCCGGCAATGAGATTACGGTTATTATGATGTGTGGTCTCCAGGGTGCCGGTAAAACGACTACGACAGCGAAAATTGCCGGAAAGTTAAAGGCAAAAGGAAAAAGACCGCTTTTAGTTGCGTGTGATATTTATCGTCCGGCTGCGATTGAGCAGTTACAGATAAATGGAGACAAGCAGGAAGTTCCTGTATTTTCGATGGGAACGAATCACAATCCGGTGGATATTGCAAAAGCCGGTGTGGAGCACGCAAAGGCAAACGGAAATAATGTAGTGATTCTCGATACCGCCGGACGTCTTCATATTGATGAGGACATGATGGAGGAACTCGCGAAGATAAAAGAGCAGGTAGAAGTTCATCAGACCATTTTGGTTGTGGATTCAATGACCGGTCAGGATGCGGTGAATGTAGCATCATCCTTTAATGAAAAGTTACATGTGGATGGCGTCATTCTTACAAAACTTGACGGTGATACCAGAGGTGGTGCGGCACTTTCAATTCGTGCTGTGACCGGACGACCGATTTATTATGTCGGTATGGGTGAAAAGTTATCCGATTTGGAGCAGTTTTATCCGGACCGCATGGCGTCCCGAATCCTTGGCATGGGTGATGTGTTGTCACTGATTGAAAAAGCAGAAGAACAGATTGATGAACAAAAAGCCGCCGAGATGGCAAAGAAGATAAAAAAAGCTGAATTTGATTTTAATGACTTTTTAGAGCAGATGCAGCAGATGAAGAAGATGGGCGGCTTAAGCAGTATTCTCAGTATGCTTCCGGGCATGGGACTGCCTGCGGATTTAGAAATTGATGATAATGCCCTCAAAGGAACGGAGGCAATTATCTACTCCATGACAATTGAGGAGCGGACAAATCCGGGAATCATTAATCCATCAAGAAAACGCCGCATTGCAAAAGGTGCCGGTGTAGACATCAGCGAGGTAAACCGTCTGATGAAACAGTTTGAACAGAGCCGTAAGATGATGAAGCAGATGTCTGGCATGATGTCCGGAAAAGGACGCAGAAAAGGCGGGTTTGGCGGCTTTAAGTTCCCGTTTGGCGGGATGTAATATGATATCCAAAAAGAATTTCTTTGGAAATTTTTTGGAGATAGATTTTTAGATTAGAATAAGGAGGTGAAAGACGTGGCAGTAAAAATCAGATTGAAAAGATTAGGGCAGAAGAAATCACCATTTTATAGAATTGTAGTTGCTGATGAGAGATCTCCTAGAGATGGAAGAAACATCGCTGAGATTGGTACTTATGACCCAAATCAGGAACCATGTGTTGTAAAGGTAGACGAGGAAGCAGCAAAGAAATGGTTGCAGAATGGTGCTCAGCCGACAGACGTAGTTGCACGTTTGTTCAAACAGGCAGGTATTGAGAAATAGGAGGGCTGGTAATGAAAGAATTAGTAGAAGTGATTGCTAGTGCATTAGTAGACAGTCCGGAAGATGTCGTTGTCACGGAGACAGAAGATGAAAAACAGATTGTTTTGAATCTTACGGTAGCACCGGAAGACATGGGTAAAGTGATTGGTAAACAGGGACGTATTGCGAAAGCAATTCGTACCGTTGTCCGTGCCGCCGGTTCTAAAGGTGACAAGAAGATTATGGTTGACATTCAATAAGGATGAGGCGTGTTCTCGCGTCATGAATACCCTGCGGGCTTTTGTCTGCGGGGTGTTTTGTATCTTACCAAAAAAGAGGGAAAGGATGAATTATGGAAGATTTACTGCGAATTGGTGTTGTGACAACAACGCATGGGATCAAAGGGGAAGTGAAAGTATTCCCGACAACGGATGATGTAAAACGTTTTAAAAAATGTGATGAGGTTATTTTGATTACAAAAGAGGGAAATTTAACGCTTCATGTGGAGAGTGTGAAATATTTTAAAAATATTGTAATTTTGAAATTTAAAGAATTTAATAATATAAATGATGTTGAGCGGTTCCGTAAATGCGATTTGATGGTTACGAGAGATAATGCACTTCCGCTTAAAGAGGGGCAGTATTATCTTTGTGATGTTCCCGGAGCCGTTGTTATTAACGAGGATACCGAAGAAGAAATCGGCAAAGTAACAGATGTTATGGAAACCGGAGCAAACAACGTATTTGTAATTGAAACAAAAGAGGGAAAAGAAGTGCTTTTCCCGGTTATCCCGGACTGTATCAAGAAAGTGGATACAAAAGAAGGAATTGTAAGAGCACATGTCATGAAAGGGCTGATAGAATGAAATATTATGTAATGACGTTATTTCCGGAAATGATTGAACAGGCGATGAACACGAGTATTATGGGGCGTGCCATGGCAGATGGACTGATTTCTCTGCAGGTAATGAATATACGGGATTATACGCTCAATAAGCATGGAAAAGTGGATGATTATCCGTATGGCGGGGGCGCTGGTATGGTGATGGAGGCAGAGCCGATTTACCGTTGTTATGAACAGATATGCAGTGAAGCGGGGAAAAGACCACGTGTTATTTATTTGACACCGCAGGGTGATGTTTTTTCTCAGAAAATTGCGAAAGATTTTTCAAAAGAAGATGTGCTTGTCTTTTTGTGCGGCCACTATGAGGGCGTGGATGAGCGTGTGCTGGAAGAAATTGTGACAGATTATGTGTCAATTGGTGATTATGTACTGACAGGCGGAGAACTGCCGGCACTTGTGATGATGGATGCGATTGCCAGACTGGTTCCCGGCGTGTTAAACAATGAGGAGTCTGCGGAGACGGAAAGTTTTTCGGATGGTCTGTTAGAATATCCGCAGTATACAAGACCGGTTGAAATTTTAGGGCGCAGAGTGCCGGATGTTTTGATGAGCGGACACCATGAAAAAATTAATGAATGGCGCAAAGAGCAGTCCATTATGCGCACACGTGAGAGAAGACCGGATTTGTATAAAAGCTGGCTTGAAAATAATTCGGATACTTGACCGAAAACCTTGCTTTTTACAAGGGAAAACGATATAATAAAAATGATATGTTGCGTAAGTGAAAGGAGAGAAGAACATGAGTCGTTTTGCGCGGTGCGAGCGGGATACCAAGGAGACGGAAATTGTTATCGAACTTGATTTGGATGGAACCGGTCAGTATGACATACATACCGGAATTGGCTTTTTTGACCATATGCTGGAGGGATTTGCCAAACATGGTTTATTTGATTTGGCAGTATCGGTACAGGGAGATACCCATGTGGACGCCCATCATACGGTAGAGGATACCGGAATTGTTTTAGGACAGGCGTTTTTGAAAGCATTAGGTGACAAAAAGGGAATTGCCCGTTTTGGTTATTTTGTATTGCCGATGGACGATGCACTGGTGCTTGCTTCTCTTGATTTTTCGGGACGCATGTATTTTGCCTATGACGCTGAGCTAAAAGCACAGCGGCTTGGTACGATGGAGACGGAAGTGGTGAAAGAGTTCTTTATGGGATTAGCAAGCGGTGCACAGATGAATCTGCACATTAAGCAGTTAGCAGGAGAAAACACTCACCATGTAGTAGAGGCGATGTTTAAAGCGGTTGCAAAATCGATGGATATGGCTTCAAAAGTAGATGACAGAATTGAAGGAGTCCTTTCGACAAAGGGCGTTCTTTAAATGATAGAGGAGGAAGAGACGTGTCTTATAAAAACTGATTCCCTTTATTAACGGGGAGAATGAATTAGCTGCCAATGTAGTGACGATGGCAGAAGATTATTGTTTTGCAGGAGCAGATGAATTGTTTTTATACAATTACTCAAAAATAACAGAAGAAAGAGAAGAATTTTTAGCAACCTTAAAAGAGATTGATAAAAAATTGATATACCATTTATTGTTGGCATGTATGCAGCCCGTTTTGAAGATGTAAAAAAAGCATTTTACACAGGAGCGGACCGCGTAGTTGTGAAATACGAAATCTGCCCGGATGAAGGTGTGATTAAAGAAGCTGCAGCCAGATTTGGTGAAGATAAAATTCTTGTGGAAGTGGATGAAGGGCTTCCATTTGAAAAAATTGCTTTTCCGGTATCGACACTTTTATTGAAACATGTAAATACCGGAGAACCATTAAACCGAAGAATAAAAGCAAGCGGAAAGAACTTTCTGATTCGAGACAGTCTGCTCCGCAACGATTTGGAAGATTTGTTGAAAATCGAAGAGGTACAGGGCGTGGCAACCAATTATTTTGAGCGTCGCGATTTGTTCAAAGTAAAACGAAATATGGAAGAGGCCGGTATTGAGATGAATACATTTAAAAGTGCCATTCCATTTTCAGAATTTAAAACAGATGATAAAGGATTAGTTCCTTGTATCGTGCAGGATTACCGTACGGGTCAGGTGCTGATGCTTGCCTATATGAACGAAGAGTCATATCAGGCTACCTGTGAGACCGGAAAGATGACGTATTTCAGCAGAAGCCGTCAAAAATTATGGTGCAAAGGAGACACCTCCGGCCATTATCAGTATGTAAAAGAACTTTCGTTAGACTGTGATAACGATACGATTCTGGCAAAAGTGCATCAAGTTGGTGCTGCCTGCCATACCGGTTCTTACAGCTGCTTTTTCAAAGAACTGGCAAAGAAAGATTACATTGATACCAATCCATTAACGATTTTACAGGAAGATTTTGAGACGATTGAAAACCGAAAGAAAAATCCGAAAGAGGGTTCGTATACCAATTATCTGTTTACGCAGGGAATTGATAAAATTTTGAAAAAATGCGGGGAAGAAGCGTCGGAAATTATTATTGCGGCGAAGAATCCAAATGCAGAAGAGTTAAAGTATGAGATTGCTGATTTCCTCTATCATATGATGGTACTTATGGCAGAATGTGGTCTGACTTGGGAAGACATCACCAGAGAGTTGGCAAATCGCAGATAAACGTTAAATCAATAAGAATAAGGAAGGTGTGTAGAATGGAAAGAACAATTCTGGAAGCATTGGGGTATTATTTGATTCGTTTGGTTATGTTTGGAGCAACAGCGGCTGCCGGCATTGCGGTTGGTATTAAACTTCGTAAAAACAAAAACGCAAAAGAAGAAGCAAATACAGAAAATTAAGGTGAATCCATATGATTGGCAGAAAACGTAAGAGACTTGGCGATTTGCTGGTAGATGCCGGCGTAGTTACCAGTGAACAGCTTGGGGAAGCACTTAAAAAGCAGAGAGAACTTGGCTTGAAGCTTGGCGAGACTTTGATTGAGTTAAAATTTACCGATGAAAACGAAATTGTAGAAGCTCTTCATCAGCAGATGGGCTATCCGATAGCAAAAATCCGCGAGGCAAAAATTGCACCGGAAGTGATTTCGCTTTTACCGGAGACAATTGTAAGAAAGCACAATGTGGTTCCGTTTGAAGTTGATCCGGATAATCCGAATATCCTGCGTGTGGCAATGGCGGACCCGATGGATATTATCGCAATTGATGACTTGGCGATTGTGACGAACATGCAGATTGAGGCGATGGTTGCGACACCGTCCGATGTGCGTTTTGGGATTGAGCGCTATTATGGAAATGAGCAGGTTGCCAAGATGGCAGAAACATATTCCAAAGAGCGCAGGGAGCAGCAGAATGCCAGAGAAAAACAGGAGGAAGCAAACGAAGAAGTTGATAATGCACCGATTGTTTTACTGGTAAATAAAATTATTGAGCAGGCAGTGAACGAAAGAGCAAGTGATATTCACATTGAAGCGTTGGAAGACAGCGTGCGTGTGCGTTTTCGTATTGATGGCGTGATGCAGGAAATGATGCGTTATGAAAAAGAATTATTAAATGCAATTGTAGCGCGTATTAAAATTATCAGCGGCATGAATATTTCTGAGAAAAGAGCACCGCAGGATGGACGTATGACACAGCGTTTTGACCGTGTTGAATATGATATTCGTGTATCGAGCCTGCCGACGACTTTTGGAGAAAAGATTGTAATGCGTCTGGCATCGAAGTCAGCGCTTACGAGAGATAAAAGTGAACTTGGATTTCCGGAAGTGGAGATGCGCCGGTTTGACCATCTGGTTCACCAGCCGCATGGCATTATCTTAGTTACCGGACCTACCGGTAGTGGTAAATCGACAACGTTGTATACGGTACTGAGTGAGTTGAACGAGGGCAGTGTAAACATAGTTACGGTTGAGGATCCGGTTGAGGCAGATGTAGATGGAATCAATCAGGTTCAGGTTAACGAAAAGGCGGGACTTACCTTTGCATCCGCACTTCGTTCCATTCTTCGTCAGGACCCGGATATCATTATGATTGGTGAGATTCGAGATGAAGAGACGGCAAGTATTGCGGTAAAAGCCGCAATCACCGGACACTTGGTAGTAAGCACCCTGCATACAAATAGTGCAGCAAGTACCGTTACCCGTCTGGCGGATATGGGTGTGGAGCCATATCTGATTGCCGATTCTACGGTTGGTATTATTGCACAGCGGCTGGTGCGCCGTCTGTGTCCGAAGTGTAAGAGACAAAGGATGATAACCGATGAGGATAAAAGGAGACTTCGGATTCGCGGAGAAGGAACACAGCCGATTTACGAGCCGGGCAGACAGGGTTGTGCATTCTGTAATGGTACCGGTTACCGCGGACGAATTGGTGTATATGAGATTATGACGGTATCTCCGGAAGTAAGAAAAGTAATTGCTGCCGGCGGCGGTGCCGATGAAATTCAGAAAGTTGCCTTGAGTGAAGGAATGACAACGTTACGTATTGGTGCGGCAAAACTCGTTTTGCAGGGAGTTACCTCCATTGCAGAAGTGGAGCGCATCGCGACAGAATAATGGCAGGAATGGAAATGGGGAGGTCGTAATGACGATTGATGATTTGCTGATTCGAGCAAGAAAAATGGGCGCAAGTGATGTTCATGTAACGGTAGGTATCCCACCGAAATGCCGTGTAAACGGAGAACTTGTGACGTTGATGGAAGGACGGATTCTTCCGGCGGATTCTAAAGCATTAGTAGAACAGATGATACCGGGGCGTCTGGTAGAACGATTTAACCGCGAAGGAGAAGTCGATTTTTCCTATGCGATTAAAGGCGTGGGACGCTTTCGTGTCAATATTTTCAAACAGCGTGGAACGATGTCGTTTGTTATCCGACTTGTGAATACCGAAATTCCAAGTCCGGAATCACTTGGCCTGCCGCAGTCCGTTTTGGAACTGGTCAAGAAAAAGCGTGGTCTGATTTTAGTTACCGGACCGACAGGAAGCGGTAAATCAACGACATTGGCATCTTTGATTCATATTATTAACCAGACACAGAACAAACATATTATTACACTGGAAGATCCGATTGAGTATTTACATAGTCATGAAAAATCAATTGTAAATCAGAGAGAGGTCGGAATTGATACCCAGTCCTATGCAGGGGCGTTGCGCGCTGCGCTGCGAGAAGATCCGGATATTATTTTGGTTGGTGAGATGCGAGACTTAGACACGATTGCTACCGCAGTTACAGCGGCAGAGACCGGACACCTTGTACTATCGACTTTGCATACCATTGGAGCGGTTCCTACGATTGAGCGTATTATTGATGTATTTCCAATGAATCAGCAAGCGCAGATTCGTTTGCAGTTAGCGACTCTTTTGGAGGCGATTATTTCCCAGCAGTTACTGCCTACGGCTGACCGCAAAGGTCGCGTGGCAGCCTTTGAAATTATGTATGCCAACAGTGCGGTCCGCAATTTGATTCGAGAGGCGAAACCACATCAGATACCATCCATTATCCAGACCAATAAACAAAGCGGTATGATGATGATGGATGATGCGCTTTATGAGCTTTACCGCACACATCAGATTACGGCTGAGGATGCGATGACATTTGCACAGGACCCGTCGAATTTGGCAAGACGTATTCCGGCTGGGAAAATGCCAACACCGTTAGCTGAACCTTCGTGGCAGATGGATGACTGGGATGGTCCTACGTTTGGGAGCGGTGGCTTTTAAAACACGAGAAAGGGGAGAATGAATTGGCAAAGTATAAATATCTCATTACAGATAAATATGGCAAAGAGAAAAAAGGAACGATGGAAGCTGTCAGTGAAGAGGCGGCAATGCGCAAACTCAAGGGTGAAGGCAGCATCGTTTTGGAGCTTAGTGAAGCATTTGACCTTGACAACGCCAGTTGGAATATTACGATTGGAAATCCGGTCAAGAAAAAGGATATTACCATTTTTTGTAAACAGTTTTACAGTATTTTGACAGCGGGCGTAACCGTCATTGACGGTCTGCGTATGGTTCAGGATCAGACAGAAAATAAATATCTTAGAGAAGCTCTTTACCGTGTCATGGTAAATGTGGAAAAGGGAGACAGTTTAGCAGATGCCATGGAAATGGAAAGTAAAATATTCCCGTCTCTTTTGATTCATATGGTTCTTTGCTGGGGTGAGGCAACCGGTAATCTGGAAATTGCGTTTAACCGTATTTGTACGCAGTTTGACAAAGATATGAAATTAAATTCCATGATTAAATCTGCAATGATTTATCCAATTGTTGTTTTAGTAGTAGCAGTTGGCGTAATTATTGTTTTGATGACTACAGTAATTCCAAACTTCCAGCAGACCTTTGAAAGTATGGGCGAGGACCTGCCGATGCTGACCAAAATGGTAATTGGACTGAGCGATTTTATGACGAGCAATTTTATTGCGATAGCGATAGGACTTATTTTGCTGCTTACTTTTATTATCTGTGGCAAAAAGACGGAGCCTGGCAAACAGTTTACCAGCCGGGTCGCTTTAAAAATACCGATGTTTCGCAATTTTTCCGTAAAAAATGCGGCGGCAAAATTTTCTATGACGATGTCTACGCTTATTATGTCGGGTGTTCCTTTGGTGGAAGCCCTTGAAATTGTGGGAAATGTCATTGAAAACCGGGTGATTCGGAAAGCAGTAAAAGATTGTCGTGAAGAGGTTATGCAGGGAATCCCGATGTCAGAGCCTCTGGAGGCGTCTGGTGTATTTCCACCGATGGTGACACATATGCTTAAAATTGGCGAGGAAACCGGTACGACGGAGCAGATGTTAGATAAAGTAGCAGAATACTACGAAGGAGAAGTGGAAACAGCTACCAAAAATCTCACATCAGCTATGGAGCCACTTATTATTGTTGTGCTTGCTGTTATTGTAGGAGGCGTAATTGGAGCGGTTATGATGCCAATGCTTAAGATTTACCAGGATGCAGGAAAAGCATAGGAAATTATGATGGGAGGAATTTAAAATGAAAAATATATTGTTTCATATGGGTGTGATTTTTTTGTTGTTTGTTATGGTTGTTATGAATACAGGAGAAACTGCCTCTGCAAGAAGTGTGTATAAACACAAGATTTTTTCTAAAAGTGTTGTTTCAAAGCGCATTGATACAATCAAGCAGTTTTATTACAAGAAATCAAAACAATTAAAAACAAAAAATCAAACGGTTACTTTGAACTTTGAAAAGGGGAAAATGACTTATTATTTTCATGGAAATGACCTAATGTTTTCCTATGGTAAAATTAAAGGAAAAGAGTATAGGGCGTACTACTTGAAAAAACAGCTGATTCAACTCCTTGTAGACAAATCAGAAAAAAAGAAAGACATATATTCAGTATTATAAAAATCTGCAAATAAAATGATGGAAGAATATAATACAGCATCACTATATTTTACAGTTGAAAACTATGCCAGAAAAATGTTGGAAAGTATACAGCCGTCAACAACAAAGAAATCATTTGATGGCTATGCCATTGTTACAAAAATAAAAGGAAATACGGTTTGGTATCACAAGGTGGATAATTGGGGCAGTGATGGCTCTATTTATAGTATTGAGCCAGAGACTTTTAAAGCAGTGTTACAAGACAAATGCACGATAAAAGATGCTTCAGAAAGTCCTGAGAAGGCATATAAGAGAAGCGAGAAATGGATGAAGAAAAGGGTAGACAAATCTATTGTAGGGCAGTTTGCTGATTTAACAGTAAATAAGGGGAAGATTAAGAAAATAATGATTCCGTATATGCCTTGAATTGTTACAAGGGAGAGAAAAAAATATGTAAATGTTCAATGGTGAGAATGACAACAACGTCAAAGTATCACTTGAAACCCTAAAGAAATTTGTGTATAATAACAATATAAGACTTATAAAGTCACCCGTACGGCTAAGCCTATACTGGTCGTGGGAAAATTAAAAGGAGAGTGTAACTATGAGAAGAAAAATTCAGAAGTATTTAAGTGGTGAGAGAGAGGGTTTCTCTCTGATTGAGTTAATCATCGTTATTGCTATTATGGCAATCTTGATTGGTGTTGTAGCTTTGGTAGTACTTCCTTACTTGGAAAGTTCCAGAGAATCTACAGACCGTCTTTGCATTGAATGAGGTGGCAACTGCATTTAAGTCGGCTGCATCCGTTAACAGCAAGTATGCAACAGAAGTTAACAAGATGACAACTGCTACAGCATCTGCTTCCTTGAATGCTGATTTGAAAAAGAAAATTGAGAGTTATCTTGAGAAGTCCCTTGCTGAGACTGAAAAAGGTTTATCATCTAAAAACTGTACTGGAAAGAAATTCTATTTCCAGAAGTCCGATAAGGGATTTAAGGTATATATTGGTGATGCAAGTGGTGCAGCAAAAGATTCGGATGAAGTAGAGTTCAGTACAACACCGGCATCAAACTAATCAGTTGATTTAATTAAGAATTTACAAGGGAGAGCCCGCTATGGCATTGGAACACTTTATCCTCTACATAATTGTATTCTTGTATGGCATCATAATAGGAAGTTTTCTTAATGTATGCATATACCGAATGCCAAAGGGGGAAAGTGTTGTCACGGTGGGCTCCCATTGTATGAATTGTAAGCATCCATTGAAGTGGTATGATTTGTTTCCTGTGTTCAGTTATTTGGCACTTCGTGGCAAATGCAGGTACTGTGGAGCAAAGATTTCGATTCAGTATCCGCTTGTCGAACTGGCAAACGGAATTTTATACGTTTTAGTGGTTGCTATCTGCGGATTGAATCCGGACAGTATCCTTTGGTGTGTCCTTACTTCTATCATGATAGTCATTGCGGTGACGGATTTAAAGACGATGAAGTTTCCGACTGTTTGTGAGATTTTGATGATTGTCGTTGGGGTAGTTCATTTATTCTTTCATGCGTCACAGTGGCTGTATTACATCGCAGGCGCTTTGTTTATGGGAGTATTTTTACTTGTGTGCGCACTTCTGTTTAAAAAGGTTACGGGAAAAGCAGGACTTGGTTTGGGCGACATTGAATTCATGGCGTGTATTGGGTTGTGTATCGGATTTGGACATTCTTTACTGGCACTGATTGTCGGCTGCCTGCTTGGTGCAGTGATTCAGGGGGGGATTCAGTTATACCATAAAAAATCAGGAAGATTTCCAACAACTCCTTATCTGGCGATGGGAGTTTATCTTGTTTTGTTATGGGGCGATACCGTGTTAAATTGGTACGTCCGTACTTTTGTATATTAACATTTGCCATTTTTAGAGTGCTTTATCATAAAGCATTGTAAAAATGGCGAAAGGGATTATAGGAGGATGAATGAATGGCGAAAAAAGTAATTGTTGTACGAATTGGTACAAATGAAGTTCAGATTGTGCATATGGAATATACGGCAAATTATCCGACCGTATATGGCTGTGTACGTTTTCCTACGCCGGAAAATGCAGTAAAAGACGGTATGATTATAGAGGTTACTGAACTGGCAACCTGCATCCGGAAAGCATGTGCAGATAAAGGGATTCGCACGAAGGATGTTATTTTTACCGTAGCGAGCGGAAAGATTGCAAGCCGTGAAACCAGTGTTCCAATTGCTAAAAAGAAAATGAAAATCCAGCCGTTAGTTATGGCAAAAGTGTCGGATTTGTTCCCGATTGACGTGGAAAAATATATTTTTTCTTATGTGGAACAGGGGGAACCGAAGAAAACAGAAGAGGGCGGACTTATTCAGGATGTCATGGTGTTTGCAGCACCGTCTGATTTGATTGATTCCTATTACACACTTGCTAATGCGGCAGGACTTCATATTGAATCAATTGATGCTGATGGAAACGCTGTTTTCCAGGTGATGCGCCGTCAGGTTAAAAGCAAAGAGGGCGTTACAATGTCGATTCAGATTAACCAGTCGGCAACGCTTGTTAATATTATCAGTGATAATAAACTTTTGCTACAGCGAGTAGTTCCGTATGGAATTAACGTATTTACAGAGGTTCTCTTGCAAGAACCGGTATTTCAGGTGCAGACGGAAGAAGAAGCCTATACACTTCTGAAACGGAATCGTGTGATTTTACACAACTTAAATTCAGAAAATCCGGAGAATAATCCGTCATTGGATAAAAGAATTGAAGTGACAGATAATGCGTCTTATCTGATTGGCAATATTGGACGAGTGATTGAATATTATAATTCCAAATACAAAGATCGGCCGATACAGGAAATTATTTGCATGGGAAAAGGCTGTGCAGTAGCAGGAATTCATGAACTGTTGTCAAATGAACTGGGAATCCAGACACATACGCCGGAAGAACTTGCAGGCGTTCGCTTTAACCGTAAAGTAAATATTAACGCTTACATTTTACAGTATATTAACTGTTTTGGAGCTGTTTTTGATTCGGTTCATTTTGTATCCAACGCCGTGCGTCAAAAAAGAAGAAAAGAAAGGTTCCATGACAGGCGCAGTCCTGATTTTTGCAGGTTGCCTTTTGATTAGTATTTTAGTGGGTGGCTTTTCTGTGATGCGATTGTTGCAGGAAAAAGAAACCAACCGTATGTGGACGAACCGCGTACAGGCGATGGAACCGGTAGAGTCTGAATTCGCTGCCTTGCTGGAAGAGGTAGTGAATCGGAAAATGCTCGATGTGTTTGATTTATATTGTGATAATAAAAACAATCATTTTCATGCCTTGTTAAAGAGTATGGAAGCACAGTGCCCGAAATCCTTTAAGATTCAGAGCATTACCAGTGATGAAGAAAAAGTTACGATTAATGCAATCAGTACCGATAAACTTTTATCGCTGTCTGCCCTGCAGATTCAGCTTGAAAAAATTGATGGAATTTCCAGTGTGAAAATTGATTCGATTACCGAGACCAATGAAGCACTGACAAAGAAGAAACAATATTCATATACAATAACCTTTGCCTACAATAAAGTGGTGGATGCGAATGAAAAAGCATCTGAGATAGAGGGCAGTCAGACAGAGTAAAAAGAGAGCGGGGATGAAATGATGAAGAATGGATTGACAACCGTACAAAAACGATTGATATTGATTCTTGGCGGATTATTGATTCTGCTTGGAACCGTGATATTTGTATTTCAAAGAAATATGAAGCAGGCAAATCGTTTGAAAACGGATTCCGGTCAGAAAATGAATGAAGTGAATTATTTAAGTGATTTGCAGATTCGCGTAAATGAGATGAATGCTTCTCAGGCAAAGACGCAGAAGGAAATTCAGAAAAAATCGCAGACGTATCCGTGCAAGATGACACAGCAGAAAGCGATTAGCAATATTTACAAAATGTCAGTGGCAAGTGGTGTTCGTCTGCGTGCAATACGTCCGCAGGCAGATAAGACCTTTTTTAAGGATGGGAAGTTTATTGTGACAACAGGAACCGGTGATGATGCGGAGCAGTCCACAGACTCCGAAGAAACGACGCTGAGTGATGTGGAAAAGAATCCGGAGAAAAAAGTTTCTGTTATGAAGATGGTTGGAAAGGCTTCTCCTTATGAAATTGAGCTGACCGGCACGAAAAAACAGATTTTAAAGGCAATTGACTGGGTGGCAAAAAATGAAGAACCAATGTCGGTTGTATCGATTAACCTTACATTTGATAACAGTACCGGAAAATTAAGTGGAACGATTCTAGTTCACTTTTTCAGCCTGAACGGAAATGGAAAGGCATATGTTGAGCCGGATATTTCAGGCATCATTCTTGGAAATGAAGATGTTTTTGGTACGTTTAAGAAATAAGGAATGTATAAGTTGTATGTGAGTGAAGGGAAGTGAGAGAATGAAAAGACAGGTACAGGGGTTTTCGCTGATTGAAGTATTGATTGCGATTGCCATTTTGGGTGTCGCTTCATTGGCTCTACTTTCCTTTTTTTCGAGTGCAAATTTTTATTCATCAACCGGTAAGAGCACGCAGGAAGCAGATCTTGTGGCACAATCGGTATTAGAAGAGGTAGACTCCTGCAAGACACTTACGGATATTGACAGTCAGTTGATGGCGGCAACAGGCAGTGCGTGGACGCTTGTGAAAAAAAAGAACAAGCAGATGACATTGTCTAAAAAAGTCACATTAAATGGCTCTGATTATCAGGCACGCGTGTTATTTGATTATGATTATGACACAACGGATTCTGAGGGAAACCAGGTGGAATCCAAATACAATAATTATGAGCAGCCAAAGCTGCAGGAAATTTATTCGGCAAACAATGCCGTTATTGTTGAATCTGACCAGATGCAGGCGGCGGTAAGTCATTTTTACTACAAAAATCCGAGTGTCAGCAAAAGCACAATTGAAAATGGACTTTCAAGAGATATTGTGATTGATATTCAGAATGATACGGAACAGGAAGGCATTTACCGGATTGATGTTTTCTACCGTTATTCATATAATGGGTCTGAGTTTAGCGCGGTAGTGAAAAACCAGAAAGCGGAAAAAGAGACATTAGAAAATATATACATTTTATATAATCTTCTTCATGACAATGCATTGACGGATTCGGTTGAAGTGAATCTGGGAGATTTATCAATTGACGAAGCAAAACAGTTGAAGTTTTATTTCATATGCCAGAAAGGAGATGCAGCACCGGTGGCCGGCTATAAAATTATGCTTAGTGGCTCCGGAAATTTCTTACAGCCTGTTTATTATACAAACGGGGCGTCTCTTTCTGCCGGAAGTTTTCAGACAGATTTTGTTACCCATGAAAAGCAGGAGAGAATCGCTGGTGTTACGGTAGATGTTTATGAAGCGTCAGAAACGAATTATTCAGAGGATAATCGAATTGTCCGTTTGCAATCATCGAAGGGGGCGTGAAAAGGATGCGAAATACGATAAAAAATATTTGGCATAGAGAAAGAGAGGGTTCCTCATTGGTTACCGTAATCATTGGGATTCTTTTTATTGCTGCCATTGGAACGATTCTTTTGACGATTGCAAGCCGTTATTTGATTTCAGTAAATGTTGACCACAACGCATCGGATAATTTTTACCAGACCGAAGGAATTCTTGAGGAAGTAAAGACCGGACTTTTGGAGTATGCCGGGGATGCAGGAGAAGAAGCTTATAAAGATGTGGTGGAGCATTACACAAAGACAAAAGACAGTATGCACAAAACTTTTTCCGAAAAGTATATCAGTTTGCTGGCATCAAAACTGATGGGATATTCGTATGCGTGGGATGAAAGCAAAGTGGGAACGGAGCAGAACTGTGACCTTTCCATTTTGAAGAAATTGTCGAAAGTTCCGGATGCCGTTACAACGCAGAAGGGAACGAACTTAGCATTTGTGATTGATGTGGATTCGGATAACCAGTATTAGCTGACCATTAAAAATATGATGATTGACTATACGGACGCTGCGGATTACCGCTCGACGATTCGCACCGATATTTGCATGAAGGTGCCGGATTACAAATTTGAGGGGGATTCTACGTTAGAGGAGATTAAGGATTACATTGTAATTTCGGATTCTTCTTTGGCGGTTGCAAATAATGATAATAACAAAGGTGTCACTTTCCGGGGAAATATTTATACCGGGGATAAAGATGCCGGTATAAAAGTAGAGAGCCAGAATGCAGCCTATTTTTACAGCCCGACCATTATCAGCAGAGGAAGTCTTGATTTGCTTGGCGGTGCGACGGTTTCTTTACAGGGTGAAAAAGCGCGGGAAATCTGTGGGTACAGAACATCCGCCTGAAATCACAGGAGATGGATTCGGAGTCAACGCTGCAGACAAAATTGGATTTGAATGAAAATGCTTATGTGGCAAATGATTTGGATATTGAGGCAAACAATTCGATTGTTACCCTTTCCGGAAAGTATTATGGCTACAGTTATAATGAGCAGAATACAAAGACAACATCGACGGCGCGCTCTGATTACAGCAGTGCGATTTTGGTGAATGGATTAAATACAACGTTGAAAGCAAAAAATTTGGATAAGCTGATTCTTGCCGGAAGAACTTTTGTTTCGAGAAACGATGAGAGCGGAAATGCTAGGGTTTCCGATATTATGATGGGTGAGTCCATCGCAGTAAAGAGTAATCAGATTGCCTATCTTTTGCCGGATGAGTATATTATTCCGGAAGATGGAAGAGATGCACAGGATACACACAATCCGGTGATTCGAGGAGAAAAAGTTTCAATTGACAAAATGGCACTTTTAAATTCGAATATTGGAAAATACTTAGACTCTGCCGAGCCATATACGGCGAACTATAGTAACTCCGGCGGCTATGTATTTTATTATTTGAAATTTAAAGATGAGAAGAATGCAAACGAATATTTTAGAAATTACTATCAAGGTTCAAAAGAGGAAGATGGAGAAACCGTATCCAATAAGGACCAGCTCGATGAGCGGGCAAAACCGTATGTATCTACGGTGGATGATACGAATATGAAATTTTCTTCAGAACTATTTTTGGTTGCCGGTAATGTGATTCAGAATTATTATGCGGCGGGTGGAAGCAGTATGCAGTCCGATAATTATTTTAATAATGCCGGAAATCCAAATGAAGAATTGTTAGCGGATGGCAGAAAGCAGGGTCAGGATTATGTGGGGTATCAGTTATCCCTTCTTGCCTCCGGGGCAACGGGAAGTATGCGTTTGCCGGAAAATGCAAATGCACTGGTAGCAGACCGGCTGATTGATTTTTCTAAATTAACGACGGTTATGACAAAGAAAGATGAAAAAATTCCGGTGTAATTTATGCGACACCGGGAGATTATGTTGTAGATGGTTCGATGAAAAAGGGAATTATTATTGCCGGTGGTGATGTCGAAGTACAGAGTGATTTCGAGGGACTTATTTTAGCCAAAGGAAAAGTGACAACGACAAGAAGTAATCTGAACTTGAAATCCAATATGGTTTTAGTTGGAAAACTTTTGGAAACGGCAAAAAATGACGATAAATTGAAAGAACTGTTTTATGGATATACCGGACGTGGTGTACAGAATGCAACGGATTTTCATCCTGTATTTCGTATGAAAACTGGGAGAAAAACTCTTATTAAGCGGAAAATACATTGGAAAGGAGGCAGCGGACATGGAAAAAGTAAAAGAAAGAGATGGATTTTCCTTAATGGAAATGATAATTGTTATTGCCATTTTGGGAATGATTACCGGTGGTATTGCGGTTACTTATAATATGGTCCGTTCTGCCGATGTAAAGGGGATGGCTTATGATATTGATTCGAGCCTGACGAACTTGAAATCCAAAAACATGGGAAGCAATAAGCAGTTATTTATGCATTTGTATAAACAGTCAGGAAATTATTTTATTGATTATACCGAAGAGGAAAGTTACACCCCGTCAGGGGAAGGAGAGTCGGTTGGCGAATCTGGCATTTCCCTCAAATATGATGGAAAAGAATTGACGGACGGAGAGGTCATCACGATAGGAATTCAGAAAAAAGACGGCGCATTTTCCGTTGGACCTGAAGAAATTGAAGTTTATGACGATAATGTAAATGACTACATGGTATATCTGGTAAAAGATACCGGTAAACACTATGTGGAAGAATTACAGTAAAGAGTTGATTGTGGAAGGTGATTGTATGAAAGGAAAAGTACGAGCGGGATATTCGCTGATTGAATTAATGATAGCCATGGCGATTTCAGCTATTGTTCTTACGGCAATCATTGGTCTGATTGGTTTTGCTACGAGAAACATGAGAATTACACAGACCTCGGTGGATTTGCAGAATCAGGCAAAAGAGACATTAAACCACATGACGACTTATGTGATGGAAGGAAGCCGTGTCGAATGGGATGACAATAAAAAACGACTTACAATAACAAAGGATAAAATCGGTGCAGATCATAAGCCGGAGAGTTCGCTTGCAAGTTATTACTGGCAGGATGGCGATGCCGTTTATTTTGCAAAGGACACTGAGACGAAGAAGGCGGTTTTGACCTCGGATAAAAAACATCTTTTATTAGATCATGTAAAAGATTTTACATGTGAGAAAAAAGAAGATAAAGAGAAAAAGCAAAAGGATATTCTCCATATTTCACTGCAGTTGAAAAATGAAGATATGGCAGAGTTTACCTGTGATAAAGAAGTTATGATGAGAAATCAGTAAAGGAGGCGGTTTTTTGAGGACAAGAAAGAAAATATGGTTTTTATATAGTTTGATTCCAATTGTAATCGCCATTGTTGTAGGTATCGGCGTTTATACAAGAGCATTTGGTATGTTTAGTCCGAAAGAACCGTATGTGAAAGGGGAACCGGACTCAATTGCTTTGGATTCCGTGACGGATGAAGGAAAGAACTGGATTGGCGAAATGGGTACCGGAGCGAAACCGGCAACCTCGGATGTGCCGACCTGTGAAGGGAAAAAAGGAACAAAAGATAATCCGTTTGTGATTTTGGAAATTGTTGCAGACAAGGCGCAGCAGCAGATGGGGTATCTTGCGATGGATAAAAATGAGACGAAACCGCTGGATATTTTGCAGTACGGCATTGATACTGCCGCAGAGCAAAAACGTTCTTATGTTCCGGGCAGTTCTTCTATTATGGGACAGGATAATTTGAAAGAAATCGGACAGTGGTTCTGCAACTGGAAATATTCGGTTTATAAAATTGGAAAAAAGGCAGAAAAAGAATCCATTCCTTATACAGAGATTGCCAAGTTATATAATGTTGAGATTACATCAAACGATTTAGAAAAGGCGGGTGTGTCAACAGAGGCATTTGACGAGCAGTTACAGAAAGGAAAAACACAGAAATTCAACAGAGAAGTTTATGATGTTCCGGCATTAATCAAAAAATATCCGGATTTCTTTGAGAAAGACAGCGATAAAAATACCATCCGTAAACCGGCAAAAGAGGATATTAATAACTGGTCGGTGAAAAAGAAAACGGAAGTTGTGAAGGAAGCAGAAGAAGAGATTTATAAGAAAACCGGATATCTTGTGGCAGTAGAGCCGGGTAAAGGTGAGTTTGGTTTTGCCAGCGAGAGTGATGCTTCAAATTTCATTTTCACAAAAATGGGAACGGATGCAGACCGCTGGATTTACGTTGAGAAGGAAGAAGATTTGCCGGAGGGGGTACTGGAGAGGTACACAAACCGGACGGCACAAATTGGGCAGTATGGATTTTGGAATAACGAAACGAATATTGGCTGGACGGATTCAACATCTGAGTTATATAACTATGATAATAATCAAAATGGAAAAGAGGCTTCGGCGTTGACTGGAATGATGCTGAAATTATCCGATAACAGCAATTTGACCAGCAAATATGTGAAGTCTCCACAGGAAACAAAGGATGTTTATACCTTTTCTTATTATGGATTGAAAAATAATAACGTGTTAAAACGTCAGTTGTTCCATTTTACAACGCAGGAAGCATACGATGATTTTCACATGCAGGTTATCTGCATGACACCTTCGGAGCTGAATGCGATTGGGAAAAAGGATACCAAAGAAAAGGTGGATATGATAGAGCGCGCGGATATGTTCTATCTGGGCAGTTACGATTCAGAAACAAATAATATTGCGAATGTATATAAGTTATATTATAAATACGTGGAAAATCAGAAGGATTATCAGTACGATTCGTCCAAAGTAGCAGAATTTATGGACGAAGATTTGGATTGGAATTTGTGCTTTAAATTGATATATCGTTTGTGTAATAACAAAAATCTGCCATTAGTCATGACAAACCGTCTTGGCAATCTGGAAAAATATGGAACGGCAGATGTTAAGATGTATCAATCGAAAAAGACGCCGAATGTGACGAGAAAAGCGACGCTTAATAATTTGGCAAAACTTTATATCATCGCGTCACAGTTTGATTTGACGGCGAAAAAAGAAGAGGATGAATCGTATATCCGAACTTTTTATGATGACATTTTGATGACAGGAAAATTAGAGCAGATAGCTTTAAATGAGACGGCGAAAACAGATGCAAAAACACCGGCAGATAACACCGGTTATTATGTCAGACCAAAGACAATTGAAACCGATGATTTGACCGAAAAGCAAAAGTGTTATTATCTGTGGAATCCGCTTACTTTCTATCCGGAAGCGGATGAGATGGATGCGCTCTGGAGTACAGACAGCCAATGTAATATTAACGTAGATAAATTTGTTTCCTATGGCTATAATCGTTCTTATTTTGATGTGAATGATGCGAGTAATATTTTTACATCATCAAAGATGGGAATGAAAGCCAAGGGCAGTGACGGCGAACATGGTAATGTGGCAATTCCGCAAAATGCAAACAATGAAAATTACTCGACCTTACTTGGTAACACGGAGAATGCAGATGTTTTAAATGTTGCGATGGATACGGCATTTCAGATTATGAATAATCGTCCGGAAACCGTAAATAATTTGGTTGTAAAGGCATTAAAACAGGCAAAGAAATATGTGAAATTAGCCGATGATTCGGTTTTGATTGATTATTCGTCCGACCGTTCGTATACCAGCGAAACCTCGTATCTGAAAGTTCAGATTCACGATAATAACAATACTGAGGATGGTTTGGTGACAAAGGTATCGCTAAAGAACGAGAGCGGTGAAACGGCACCCGGCTCAAATCTTATTCTGTATACGACAAAGGATATGACGACGGCTTGTGAGAAAACCACTTACAGTGGTAAGACCGGCTATCAGGTAAAAACATCGGCTCCTTTGATTGCGTATATCCCATATTCAATTAAGGATTGGGCAAAGGGATATAACATCATCGAATTTGAAACCGTAGGAAGAACGTACAGCGAGCGCAAGAAAAAAGACGATTATGGGCAGCCCTGTGACCTCTCAGATTACAATTGGTGAGCGGACGCTGTTTAGTCTGGAATAAGAAACGGAAGTGGAATTATGCAGAGTATTAAAGATATAAAGCAATTGTTTGAACAGGCGGAAAAAGAGCAGTGGAATGCTCTTTTTTCGCAGTATAAAACGGATGAACGTGCAGGTGTGCAGAAACTTATTACACAGTATGAGAATAAGCTCTTGAAACACAAAAAGGAGCAGGAAAGACTGTATCGAATGCTAGAGTTTGAGCGCAAATATGGGGATGAATTTTCCTGTATCTGCGGTATTGATGAGGCGGGGCGCGGACCGTTTGCGGGACCTGTTGTTGCAGGAGCAGTCATTCTGCCAAAAGGACTTACGATTGAAGGGTTAAACGATTCAAAACAGGTGAGTGCAAAAAAGCGTGAGGAATTGTATGATGAAATTAAGGAAAAGGCTGTGAGTGTCGGCATTGGCATGAGTTCACCGGCAAGAATTGATGAAATCAATATTTTACAGGCGACTTATGAAGCTATGCAGCATGCGGTCGAGGATTTGGATGTTGTTCCGGATTTGTTATTAAACGATGCGGTTACGATTCCTTTGATTCCGATTCGTCAGGTCGGTATTATAAAAGGAGATGCAAGAAGTTTATCCATAGCGGCTGCCAGCATTATGGCAAAGGTTACGAGGGACCGCATGATGGTCGAATACGCAGAACTTTATCCGGAATATGGCTTTGAAAAAAATAAAGGATATGGTTCGGCAGAGCACCGTGAGGCACTGAAAAAATACGGACCGTGTCCGATTCACAGGAGCACATTTATTCATAACTGGATTTCCTAAGGAGGGAATAAGTATGGCATATGAAAAGGAAAAAAAGACAGCGGTTGCGCTTGAATATACGCCGGGTGAGCAGGCTCCAAAGGTCATTGCCAGTGGACGCGGTTATCTGGCAGATAAAATCATAGATGTGGCAAAAGAGGAAAATGTGCCGATTCATAAAGACGAAAAACTTGCCCGCTCGCTGTCGGTTCTTGATATTGGAGAATATATTCCGCAGGAGTTGTACTCAATTGTGGCAGAGGTGTTAGTTTTTGTGGATGATATGGACAAAATTCAAAGTAAGGTGAAGAAAAAATAATGAATCAACGAGAAGTGGGAGCAAAAAAAGAAGAGCAGGCGGGAGAATATTTGAAATCCTGCGGCTATGAACTGGAAGCAAAAAATTATTATTGTCGGTTTGGCGAGATTGACATTATTGCCAGAGAAGGAAAGTATCTTTGCTTTGTCGAGGTTAAATATCGGAAAAATGAAAAATACGGTGCGCCGGAAGGTGCTATTTCGCCCACGAAAATAAAACGGATTTGCAAAACGAGTCAGTTTTATTTATGGGAGCATAAATTGCCGGAGGATACACCGGTGCGGTATGATGTCGTGTTTATAATCGGGGATGAATGTCGTCTTGTGAGGGATGCTTTTTCATTTTCGGATGAAAGAAAGTAGAACGTTTACTTGCTTTTTGTTACTAAAAGCAATATAATAGGATAGATTGGCAGAAATGGAGGATGAGCATGGGAAAAGCAATATTGGCTATTGTTGGACGGCCGAATGTTGGAAAGTCAACATTATTTAATACATTAGCCGGGGAAAAGATTTCGATTGTAGAAGACCATCCCGGTGTTACTAGAGACCGTATTTATGCAGATGTTACATGGCTGAATCATTCCTTTTCAATGATTGATACCGGCGGTATTGAGATGGATTCAAAGGATAAGATGTTAAAGCACATGAGAGAACAGGCAGACATTGCGATTGACACAGCGGATGTGATTTTGTTCCTCGTGGATGTGAGACAGGGACTTGTAGATGCGGATTTTAAAGTGGCAGATATGCTGAGAAAATCCGGGAAACCGGTGATTTTAGTTGTAAATAAAGTCGACAATTTTGAAAAATATATGCCGGATGTGTATGAATTTTACAATTTGGGTATTGGAGACCCGCATCCGATTTCCGCAAAGATCTAAGCTTGGTATTGGTGATATGTTGGATGCGGTTTTGGAATTGTTTGATTTGGAAAAAATTGAAGAGGAAGAGGATGACAGACCTAAGATTGCCATTGTCGGTAAGCCAAATGCCGGAAAGTCTTCTTTAATTAATAATCTGTTAGGTGAAAATCGTGTTATTGTTTCGGATGTTGCCGGAACAACAAGAGATGCGATTGACACGGAAATTGTTTACAATGGCACGGAATATGTGTTTATTGATACTGCCGGACTCAGACGGAAGAGTAAAATTAAGGAAAATATTGAACGCTACAGTATTATTCGCACAGTTGCAGCAATTGAGCGCTCGGATGTGGTCATTCTGATGATTGATGCCACGGAAGGCGTGTCTGAGCAGGATGCGAAAATTGCGGGAATTGCCCACGACAGAGGCCGTGGATTGATCATTGCGGTTAACAAATGGGATGCAATCGAAAAAGACAATCATACGGTGAAAGAATATACGAAAAAAAAGTACGGGACATTTTGTCCTTTGTTCCGTATGCGGAAATTATTTTTATTTCTGCTCTGACCGGACAGCGTACAAAGAAAATTTTTGATATGCTTGAAACAGTTATTGAGAATCACGCAATGCGCATCCAGACCGGTGTGCTAAATGAGATTTTGATGGAGGCAGTCGCGTTACAGCAGCCACCGTCAGATAAAGGAAAGCGGTTGAAACTGTTTTATATGACGCAGGTGAGTACAAAGCCGCCGACGTTTGTTTTGTTTGTCAATAAAAAAGAACTGATGCATTTTTCGTATCAGCGGTATATCGAAAACCGGATTCGTGATACATTTGGTTTTATGGGTACACCGATTCGTATTTTTATCAGGGAACGTAAAGAAAAGGAGTAATTTATCATGGAACTTGTTTATTCAATAATCTTTTTAATCATTGGTTATGGCTTTGGAAGCTTTTCAACCGGTTATGTGGTTGGAAGAATGAGTGGACATAATATCCAGTCGGAGGGAAGTGGAAACATTGGCACGACCAATGCTCTTCGTACTATGGGAGCAAAAGGCGGTGCACTTACCTTTGCCGGAGATTTATTAAAGGCATTTATTCCGACACTTTTGGTGCGCTTTGTTTTCTGTCCGAACATGGGGTATTCACCGGAAATGACCTATCTTATGACTTTGGTGATTGGTCTTGGCGTCGTAATTGGACATAATTTCCCTTTTTACCTTCATTTTAAAGGCGGCAAGGGAATTGCGGTATCGGCGGCAGTTATTGTTGCTTCTTCATCCAATACGAGTCTTGGCTGGATTATGATTGGTGTCTTTTTGGCAGTATTTATTATTGTAGTTGGAATTACCAGATATGTGTCTCTTGGCTCGTTGATTGTTGTGTGGTATTTTCCACTTTATGTAATTTTAGAGTACCATAGGATTGAAACGTCTTTGTTTGTCATTATGCTTTTCATTGCGCTGCTTTTTACAGCACTTGCCTACTTTAAGCATGCGGGAAATATAAGACGGTTAATGAATCATACAGAACGTAAATTGGGAGAAAAAAGGAAAAGGAGAACGAATAGATGAAACATGTTAGTTTTTTAGGAGCAGGAAGCTGGGGAACCGCACTTGCCATTTTGTGTGCAAACAATGGACATCAGGTTACGATTTGGTCAAAGGTGAAAGCAGAGACCGATATGCTCAAAGAGCATAGAGAACATCTGGAACGTCTGCCTGGTGTAAAACTTCCGGATAGTATTGTGATTGAAGAAGATTTGGAAAAGGCATGTACCAATCAGGATGTTATTGTATGGTCAGTCGCTTCTCCGTTTGTCCGTTCGACGGCACAGGAAGCAAAGCCTTTTATTAAGGATAATCAGATTATTGTAAATGTCGGCAAGGGAATCGAGGAAAACACATTGATGACATTATGTGGAATCCTTGAGGATGAGCTGCCGATGGCCGATGTCTGTGTGCTTTCCGGACCAAGCCATGCGGAAGAAGTTTCCCATGGAGTACCAACAACGGTTGTTGTCGGAGCAAAGACGGAAAAGACGGCAATGTTTGTACAGGATGTGTTTATGAGTGACCGCTTCCGTGTATATACAAGTCCGGATATGATTGGTATTGAACTTGGCGGTGCACTGAAAAACGTGATTGCACTGGCTGCCGGTATTCTGGACGGTATGGGACTTGGCGATAATACGAAAGCTGCTTTGATGACACGCGGAATCGCTGAGATTTCCAGACTTGGTGTGGAACTTGGCGGAAAAATGGAAACATTCTGCGGTTTATCAGGTATTGGTGATTTAATTGTAACCTGTATCAGCACCCACAGCCGGAATCATAACTGCGGTTATATGTTAGGGCAGGGCAAGACGTTAGAGGAAGCAAAGAAAGAAATCAAGCAGGTTATCGAGGGCGTAAACTGTGCAAAAGCTGCGATGGCACTTGCCAATAAAAACCACGTAACAATGCCAATTGTGGAACAGATTAACGCAATTTTGTTCTCCGATAAAACGGCAGAGCAGGCAGTGGCAGACTTGCTGATGCGCGATAAAGTCAGTGAGTACAAGAGTTTGACGTGGTAGGGAATGCCTAAACGTAAGCAGAAAGCCTAAAATACAAATATTTGCCAGCGGATTTTTGCACTTGTAGTGAGTTAAAAATCCGCTGGCTTTTCAATACGGATATTTTTTATGCCGGCAGCGATTAAGGCAACGCTATTTCGTAGATTTTAGCGAAAGAGTTGTTTTTGCTTGGGGAAATTTAACAAGCTATGCAACGCTTTTCTGATTTTTATGAAATTAGCGTTGTTTTTGTACTGTTTTTAACTTTTTTTTAGACATTAAAACAAGAAAAAATGCAACGTTTTATGTTTTTTTTTGCAATTAAAGTTGTTTTGGTATCTTCATGATAAATTGGTGTTGACACGTAAATGTGTGTGTGATAGTATATGTATAACAGTTAGGGTGCTTTGTGATCCTGACGTTATCTATCAGTACGGGCTTGTACTGGTTTCGACAGGCCAGCTGAAGACGGTGAAGCTATCCGTGGACTGTGACCACGTTAAAACGCAGACTTAAATTTAAACGCTGATAATAATAAATTAGCTTACGCTGCCTAATTATGGCGGCTGTTGTGCTTAGGCGTCCTACAACCTAGGTTACAGCATCATTCCTTTGTAGGGAACCTTGCCGGTAAAGCTTTGAATCGGTAAGAGAAACATGAAGCTACTGATATTTAGTGGGTGTTAGTTCCCGCTATTTGGAGGGAATGGTTTTCGTAGGAAAACAAAAGAACTGACTATGATAGTAGAAGAACGTGGGATTCTGGTTTGGACGCGGGTTCGACTCCCGCCAGGTCCATTAATTTTCATAAGGAGGGACCCAACGAAGTTGGGAGGATTCCTTAGTGCCTACGCAGACGCCTGCGAACGGAGTTCGCCTTTGAATGCGTTTGCTCTGCTAAAGTTAAACAAGTCGAATTCTGTATATGATATTATCGTATACGGAAATATATGTTATTTAGTATATCGATGGAAGTAAAAATAACGGCATTGTATGTTACGAAAGTGATATACAGTGTCGTTATTTTTATGCTATAATGCAGATATGAATATTGCATTGAAAGGAAGTATAAAGAACAATAAATAACTTCCAGATTGTATGAAAGGGATGATTAGAGTATGGCAACAGAAATCATGATATTTGAAACGAAAGATAATGAAATAAAACTGACAGTACCTGTTGAAAATGAAACTGTATGGCTAACACAGGCTCAAATGACGGAACTTTTTCAAGTAGACAGAACGGTTATAACGAGGCATGTGAATAACGTTTTCAAAGAGAATGAATTACTTAGAAAAAGCAATGTGCAAAAAATGCACATTCCAAATTCTGACAGGCCGGTTCAGTTTTATAGTTTGGAGGTGATTATTTCTGTAGGTTATAGAGTAAAATCTAATCGAGGTGTAGAATTTAGACAATGGGCTAATAGTGTTCTGAAACAGTATATCATGCAAGGGTATGCAATCAATGAAAAACGATTGGCAGCATTGCAGAGAACGGTAGATATTCAAACCAAAATGCTGGCAAGTACTTTAGAAGTGGATGAAGCGGAGTTACTGAAGGCTGTTAATTTATATACAAATGCATTAATGCTGTTAGATCAGTATGATCATCAATCAATTAAAAAGCCTGCTGGAAACAAAGCTATATATAGAATTACATATGAAGATTGTCGTAATATGGTGAATGAAATGGAAGATTCTTTTCATTCGGATGTCTTTGGGGTTGAAAAAGAAAAAGGAAAAGTTGAAGGCATTCTTGCAGCAGTTTATCAAAGTGCGTTTGGCAAAGATGCGTACCCTTCTTTAGAAGAAAAGGCAGCTAATCTTTTGTATTTTATGATAAAAGATCATCCATATGCAGATGGATGTAAGAGAATAGCAGCATCGTTATTTTAGAATTTTTAGTTCGTAATAATGTGCTTTATGAAAAGGGACAAAAGAGGATAAGCGATGGTGCTTTAGTGGCAATAACATTGATGATTGCAGAGTCAGATCCCAAAGAAAAAGATATTATGGTTAATTTGGTAATGAATTTGTTGACAATGTAAAGTGATTTATAAATCGGAATTTTTAGGGAGATAAATTATGACCTTCAATAAAGAAAAAATAATCATAAGACCAGAGAAGTTATTCGAATATGAAAAAAGTTGATAAGTTGATTTATAAGGCGTTTGCTGAACAACATAGTATAGAAACTGGGAAATTTATGATGGAACACTTTAGAGAAGCCTGCAAATAAAAAGTCAAGGATAAATTGAAGAACATTGAAAATTTTATACAGGTTAAAAATTGGGTATCGAAATAAGACCACCACACTAGTGCTGGTCTGAAAATATTAGTGGATAATTAAGATTCTCAAAGAGATGAAAGATATTCCTTCACTCGACCATAGTTGGCACCTGCGGTCAATAGACATAGTAAGGCTTACCTTGTGCTCGTTTCTTGTCTAAGAACTGATACACAGGGTCATCTTTGGGATGTGTTTTAATTAAGACATCCATTATCTGAAACAAAGTTTTTCTAAGGTCAGACGAGCCGCGTTTTGAAGTTGGAACACTTTTTTGTTCATATTTTCCGGACTCATTGACCCCAGGGTCTACACCTGCAAAAGCAGTAATCGCTCCTTTATGAAACGGGAAACATCTCCAATCTCAGCCATCAACTGAGGACCGAGTGAAGCTCCAACCCCTTTCATTGCCATGACAATAGGGTATTCAGGAAGTTTGGATGCGGTTTCGTTCATAAGTGTGCGTAGTGACTCAACAGTTGCAGAGGCGCTGTTAAGTTGGTCTACAGCCTGCTTGATAATAAGTTTTGTAATGTCATCCTTTGGAAGTACAGGAACAAGTTCCTTTGCTTTTCCATAGATTTCTTCAGCTTTTGACTGACTGAAGTTGTACTTCTTGCGTTTGCACCAGTTTTGATAATGGTCGATAAAGGCGTTTTGGGACATCTTACGGACACAGTCCACATGCCAGTATGTAGATGCAAAATCAACCCATTTCTGGCTGCCATCACTACGTGCAGGACTGTCGAAGTAAGTGTTGACACCGGGATAGGTTTGGTCAAGGATGCCAATAAAGTTATTCTTCATAGCCGTCTTGTGTTTCATATAGAAGCCAAACTGACGGTTCATGGTTTTAAGCTGATTGCGTAATTCATCCATAACACTATACTGTTTAAGATTTTGCCATTTGTCAAGTGCATATCGTGCAATCTTAACGGCATCCGCTTTATCGGATTTGACTTTGCGAAGTGAGTTATTATCAAAATCCTTGATAAGTTTCGGATTAATGGCACTGACGAAAAGGTTAGCCTCTGAAAGTTGATGTGCAAGGACTTCGTAATAACGTCCTGTATGCTCCATCACGATTCGTGACTCGCCTTCAATAGAATTGATTAGTTCTACAGGTGAATTGATGTCACTGGTTGTGTGTTTGATTTCAAAGGGGAGGAAACAATTTCACCGAAAGGTCGCATAATAGCAACCATACTTTTACCCTTAGAAACATCGATACCTACTGCGTTCATAAATTAGTCACTCCTTAAGATTATTGCAATGGATAAATGCCAGTTTTACTCATTGCCTATTCAATCTACTGTGGTGTGACACGAATGTAATGCCCTATGGCGATGTTATCAGTCTAAACTACGGACGCAAAGTCCAAGAAAGGGAAACGATATACCAATTGCTCCATCATTATACAGCTTAAGCAACAAGATGGATAATTCCTTACTGGCTGTAAGGATATTAACCATAAATATATTGTAGTAGAAAGGAAAAAAGATACTTTCATCCCGGAGCTTTCTCTTGTTGCTGTATTAGAAAACGGAACAATTGTTGGAGAAGTTGCGCTTCACGAAACAGATATTGTCACAGAAAATGGAAATATTACGCAATTGGTTTTAGCACAAAGTGCTGTTTCGCCAGAATATAGAATGCAAGGAATTATGAGAAGATTAGTAGAATACGCACTAGAGGAAGCTGAAAAAATGGGTTATGGAGCAGTGTTTCTTGGAGGAAACCCTAATCTTTATGGTAGATTTGGCTTTGAACCATCTTCTTCATATGGCATTTATCACGAAAATAGAAAAAAATGGGGCGATGAAGGATTTATGGTGTGTATATTAAAAGCAGGTGTTCTCGATGGCGTAACAGGTACAACCTATTATTATGGTGGTTAATATCTGTTGAAAACTTCCGGATTGTATGAAAGAGATAATTTGATTTGTAATGAAAATTGTGGCGATACGTCGTAAAAATTTGGAGGTTATATATGGCAGAAGAATTAGTTAATGGGTATGAACCTTGCCATTTCAAATGCAAAACATAGATTGGATGATACTAGTATAGATTAAAATTTTCAACAAGATTGAGTGTTTTATGGAAAGGAAATCGCAATGCAGACAACAGACTCGGTTCGCAGCGTCAAAGGTGTTGGCGAAAAAGCGGAACAAAATCTTCACAAATTAAAAATTGAAACGGTGGGAGAACTGTTAGAGCACTATCCAAGAAACTACGATGAAATCAAGCCGGTTTGTCCGATTGAAGCATTGGAAGAAGGAGATATAGCGGCTGTAGAAGGCGTGCTTATGGCGCGGCCGCAGATTATGAAACGTGGCTCAAAAAGTATTTTAACGATAACGCTGCGGGATACGACCGGCAGTCTGTTAATTACGTGGTTTAATATGCCTTTTCTGCGAAATCAGTTAAAAATGGGGACAAGATATTTGTTCCGTGGAAAGGTCGAAAAGCGAAACGGGCGGCTGCAGATGGTGCAGCCAAAGCGTTACACAAGGCAGGAATTTTACAAAATTGTAGGGAAAATGCAGCCAATTTATCCGCTTACGGCGGGGATTACCAATCATGCCATGGCAAAATTAATGCAGGAGGCAATCATGGCGGTAGAGGATTTCAAAGAATTTTTACCGGCGGATTTGCGTAAACGCCAGCAATTGATTGAATACAAAAAAGCGATGCGTCAGATTCATTTTCCGGCAAATCATAAGGAATTGAAAGAGGCGAGGAAAAGACTTGCCTTTGATGAGTTGTTTTTATATACAATGGCACTTAATTATATCCGTGAAAATGGAAAAGAAATCAGCACACACCGGATTCAGAAGACAAAAGAGGCTGCTGAGTTTTTAGAAAATCTTCCATTTTCGCTGACCGGCGCACAGGAAAAAGTGTATGAAGAAATCTGTGCGGATATGGAAGGCGGTTTTGTGATGAATCGTCTGGTGCAGGGAGATGTTGGTTCGGGAAAAACGATTGTTGCCGTGTTAGCACTTTTGGAAGTCGTTAAAAACGGATATCAGGGAGCGTTCATGGTACCGACGGAAGTATTAGCGGCACAACACTATCAAAATCTGACAAAATTATTGGCAGATTACGGCGTGACGGTTGGATTATTGTCCGGTTCTCTTACAGCTAAAGAAAAGAGACAGGCAAAAGAAAAAATTGCTTCCGGGGAATGGGATATTGTGATTGGAACGCATGCGCTCATTCAGGATGGTGTTGCATTTGATGATTTGGGACTTGTGATTACTGATGAACAGCATCGTTTTGGTGTAAAACAACGTGAGAAACTTTATCAAAAAGGAAAAGAACCGCATGTTCTTGCGATGAGTGCGACGCCGATTCCAAGGACGCTTGCGTTAATTTTGTATGGCGATATGGATTTGTCTGTGATTGATGAAAGACCGGCTAATCGTCTGCCGATAAAGAACTGTGCAGTCAACACGGATTACCGACCAAACGCCTATCGTTTTATGTTAAAACAGATTGAAGAAGGGCGGCAGGTGTATATTATCTGCCCAATGGTGGAACAGGACGAAGAATCCGAACTGGAAAGCGTAATGCTTTACACTGAGGAACTTAAAAGCCAGTTTCCACCTTCGGTAACAATTGAATATCTTCACGGGAAAATGAAACCGGCGCAGAAAGAAGATATTATGGCACGTTATGCAGAGGGCGAAATTGATATTTTGGTTTCGACAACGGTAATTGAAGTTGGAATTGATGTGCCAAATGCTAGTGTGATTATGATTGAAAATGCAGAGCGTTTTGGACTGGCACAGTTACATCAGCTGCGGGGGCGAGTCGGACGTGGTAAGTGGCAGTCCTATTGTATTTTGATGTCGACAAAAGAAACCAAAGAGAGCAGGGAGCGGCTACAGGTTTTAGTCAATTCGAACGATGGATTTTATATTGCAAAAGAAGATTTGGTACTCCGCGGACAGGGGGATTTATTTGGCATCCGCCAGAGTGGAGAGCAGGTGTTTTTAATTGCCGATATTTTTGAAGACGCGAAGTTATTGCAGCAGGCATCCAAAGAGGCAAAAGAGATGTCTGCGGATGAAAAAGCACTTTTATATAAGAAAAATGAGCGTTTGAGAAACCGTTTGAACCGGTATTTGGGGCAGATTACGCTGTAAGGTGAATGTTTTCCTTGAAAAAAAGGCGTGAATCATATACAATAAAAACGATAAGCATTGGGAAGGAAGAATTGGATATGAGAGTGATTGCAGGAAAGGCAAGGCGGCTTCCTCTAGTCTCTCCGGAGGGCAGGGGGACAAGACCTACGACTGACCGGATTAAGGAAACGCTTTTTAATATTTTACAGGATGACATTCCAGGCTGCCGTTTTTTGGATTTATTTAGTGGAAGCGGAGCGATTGGAATTGAGGCAATCAGCAGAGGTGCCAAAGAAGCAGTCTTTGTTGAATTTGGCAAAGAAGCACTTTCCTGTATTCGGGCGAATTTGAAAAAAACAAAGTTAGAAAGTCAGGCAGTTGTATTTCCGGTGGAAGTCAGTTATGCGATTTCCAAACTGGCAAGACAGCAGGAAACGTTTGATATTATTTATGCCGACCCTCCCTATGAGAGAGGGTTTGAGCCAAAAAGATTTTAGAGTGGCTTGGTGATGCTAAAATCATGAATCCGGATACGATTCTGATTTTAGAAACTTCGTTAGACACACCGGTCGATTATGTCGACACCGAGCAGTTTGAAATTGTGAGAATCAAAGAATATAAAAACAATCAGCATGTGTTCCTTCGTGCCAAATAAGGGAGCCGGAAGAACGAGAAAAGGAGAAGAATATGAATCCATCCAGAATTGAGCAGGCAATTGACGAGATTTACAATTATGTAGAAGAGTGTAAACCATCAAAACTTTATCCAAGTAAAGTTGTCGTAGACCGCGAGCAGCTTTATGATTTATTAGACGAACTTCGTCTGTGTGCACCGGAAGAAATCAAACGCTATCAGAAAATCATTACAAACCGCGATGGCATTTTAAATGAGGCGCAGCAGCGTGCGGAGGACATGCTTTCTCAGGCACAGCAGCAGACCGCACAGATTCTTGACCAGAACGAGATTGTTCAAACCGCATATCAGCGTGCCGAGGACGTTATGCGTCAGGCAACGGAAGAGGCAGAGCGTCTGGTGAATGCCGCACAGGACGAAAGCGATCAGATGAGAAAAGCGGCACTTTTGTATACAAATGATTTACTGAGCGAGGCACAGGGACATGTGGAAGAATCATTAAAAGAAATTGATAATAAATCCCGCATGCTTACCAGCGCACTTAAAAACAGTATTCAGTTGATGAGGAGCAATAAGGAAGAACTTATGATGCAGCTTGAGCCGACTAAAGCAGCCGCAGCCAGTGAGCCGCAGATGCCGGAAGAGCCGGAACAGCTTGAGCCACAGCCACAAGGACAGGAATCCTTTGAGGTTCCGGAAGATGCCTTCTTAAAAAATGCAGAAGAGTAAATAAACCAGACTGCCGGCAATTACGGCATTTATCAGTTTATTAACAAGATATGGGAAAATGGGAAGTTCTGACTGCGATAGAACACTGCTCGTTTGTGCGGCTGCACACAGACCGCCAAAGGCAAGAATCGAAGCACTTAGAACTTCTTTTATTTGCAGAGAAAGTGGAGCAGTCTCAACATAGGACATTCCGGTTGTGATTTCCATAGAACCAAGACAGGCAATGCCGAATAAACTGGAGGTAGGCAAAAGCATTTTCAAGAAACAGGCAAAAATCGAAAACAAAATCACATAGCCGCCGATTTTTGTAATCAGGATAAAACTATCCAAAATAATTTTATCCATTAGTTTGGAAAAAGAAAGCTTTTGCGGGGAACATGCATTTTGTGTACTGCTTGCCATGGAAAGTGTTTTTTATTTCTGCCGGTTATTTTCAGAATGGAAGAAACAAAAAAACTTCCTAAAAAAAGCGGACAGAACCAGTGTGAGGAAAAAAAGGATCGCTTTTGGTGTTGAAACATTTAAGATGGTGCTTGCAACAGTACCCCATGATAAACATGGGACTGGGATTATTGACAAATCCAAGATAAAAATAAGCTTTGTCTGTTGTCAGCAGTCCTTTTTCATATTGTTTACTCACCAAATCCGCACCGGCGGGATAACCGCACAGCAGACCAAGAAGGAGAAATGCCGGATGTTCGGATGCTTTTTTTAATTGCAGCCGGAAGAAATTTAAGGCAATAAAAAATGGAAGAAGTGTCGGGATTAGTTCGAAAATCCACAGAGAACAGCCATATTTACTGCCGGAAATCGCTGCTTCCGGGCAAAATAAAAGGAAGCCGATAAAGAGAAGTGAGCCGACAATCATAACAATACCTCACGGTTTTTACTCTATCTTATGCGGTAGAGATGGACAAATAGAAGTGTTTTGTGTTACGATAATCAGAAAGGATGGAAAAAGAATGGAGGGGCAGACTTTGAGCGAAAAATCAGAGAAAATGATAGAAGCCATATTAGAAAGTTACAAAGAGTATCCGGTGACAGTCCGGATGGATACGGAGAATATTGTAAATAAAAATGTATTGATTCAGGTATTGGAAGAACTTCGCCGAATTTTGTTTCCGGGATTTTTTGATACCAACCGCGTGAGAAGTGAATATATCAAATATTTAGTGGGCGACCGCATGGAATTTGTCCAGTACCATCTCCGCAAACAGATTGCACGCGTATTGGGAAATGATGAGACATGTGACCAGTGCCCAAAATCGGATTTATCAAATAAAGCAGAAAAAATTGTAGAAGAATTTTTCTCGAAAATTCCGATGATACGAGAGTATTTATACACCGATGTTCAGGGCAAAGATATGATGGTGATCCGGCAAAGATACAGTACCGATGAAGTTATTTTTTCTTATCCCGGTATTTTTGCTATTACGGTTTACCGCATTGCCCATGAACTTGTGCTTCTTGGTGTGCCACTGATTCCGCGTATTATGACAGAGTATGCACACAGCCTGACAGGAATTGATATCAATCCGGGTGCTGCCATCGGCAAGTATTTTTGCATTGACCATGGAACCGGCATTGTAATTGGTGAGACAACAACAATTGGAGACCATGTAAAAATTTATCAGGGAGTTACGCTTGGAGCGTTATCCACAAAACGAGGTCAGCTTCTTAAGGGCGAAAAGCGACACCCAACAATTGGAAACAACGTAACGATTTACTCCGGAACCTCGGTACTTGGCGGCGATACCGTCATTGGCGACGGTGTTACAATTGGCGGTAATGCATTTATTGTTAAATCGGTTTCCGCCGGCATGAAAGTAAATGTGAAAAATCCGGAATTGCAATACAGCAGAGATTCGAGAAGTGAGTTAGAGCAGGATGGATTCTGGGATTGGGTGATTTAGAATTATCCATTGCATAAATTTACAAATGTACGCTTGTTTTTTTGAAAATTCAGGCGTATAATAATACGGTATGAATAACAGACATAGTATTTAGCTACGCTCTGAAATGGAGGTTATGATGAAAGTATTAGTTATTAACTGCGGAAGTTCTTCACTGAAATATCAGTTGATTGACTCCGAGACAGAGGTTGCATTGGCAGTGGGCCTTTGCGAAAGAATTGGAATTGACGGACGTTTGAACCACACGCCAAATGGTGGAGAAAAAGTTGTGATTGAGCAGGCTATGCCGGACCACGAAGTAGCAATCCGCATGGTATTGGATGCTTTGACGAATGAAAATTATGGTGTCATCAAAAACTTAGATGAAATTGACGCCATTGGTCATCGTCTGGTACATGGTGGTGAGAAATTTACAAAATCCGTTATTATAGATGACGAAGTAATCGCCGGTGTTGAAGAATGCAGTCCTTTGGCACCATTACATAATCCGGCAAATTTAATCGGTGTCCGCGCTTGTCAGGCAATTATGCCGGGCGTGCCAAACATCGGTGTATTTGATACTGCCTTTCATCAGACTATGGAACCGGTTGCTTATATGTACGGTCTTCCATATGAGTATTATGAAAAATATAAAGTACGTCGTTACGGCTTCCACGGAACAAGCCACAGCTTTGTTTCCAAACGTGCGATTCAGATGTTGAACCTGGACCCGGATAATTCTAAAATTATTGTCTGCCACCTTGGCAACGGCTCCAGTATTTCCGCTGTAAAGAACGGAAAAGTTGTAGATACCAGTATGGGTATGACACCAATGGAGGGTCTTGTTATGGGAACCCGCTGCGGTGATATGGACCCGACTATCGTTGAGTATCTTGCACACAGCCTGAATAAATCCTTAGAGGAAGTTATGGTTATCTTAAATAAAAAATCCGGTGTGCTCGGTATTTCCGGCGTATCCAGTGATTTCCGTGATTTGGACAAGGCTTCTAACGAAGGAAATGAAAGAGCAAAACTTGCCGTTGAAGTATTCAGTTACCGCACAGCAAAATATATCGGTTCTTATATTGCAGCAATGAATGGTGTAGATGCCATCGTATTTACTGCAGGTCTTGGCGAGAATAACATCGTTGTGCGTGAGCAGATTCTTAATCATTTTGGTTATATGGGAATCACATTGGATAAAGAAGCAAACCAGATTCGCGGTGAGGAGAAGATTATTTCTACACCGGATTCTAAGGTTACTGTTGCTGTTATTCCGACAAACGAGGAATTGGCAATTGCTCATGAAACAGTTGCTCTTTTGAAATAAGATTTTTGAAAAATATAATTGGAAAATTCGACTATTTTTTCTAAAAAACTGTTGACAAGACTAAGTTAAGCAAGTATAATGGAAAAAGTGTTTGAGTAATTCAGAGGAGGTGTAATCGACATGAGTATCTGTCCTAAGAATAAATCTTCGAAAGCGAGAAGAGATAAGCGTAGAGCAAACTGGAAGATGACTGCTCCAACTTTGGTAAAATGCAGTAAATGTGGCGCTTTGATGGTACCACACCGTGTTTGCAAAAATTGCGGAAGCTACAATAAAAAAGAGATTATCTCTACTACAGCAGAATAATTGTGACGGCTTAGCCGTGTACAGATAAAATAAAGACGAGAGGAGAAACTGTGTGGTTTCTTATCTCGTCTTTATTTTGTGCTTGGATAGGGTTTCTTTTCATTTGTAAGACCAAGCAGATAATCTGTTGAGAGTCGATAGTATTCTGCAAGTTTTATTAAATGCCGGATTGGTAATTCATTTGCACCACGCTCATAGCGTGCGTACATTGTTTGGGATGTTCCTAATATTTCTGCAATTTGTTGTTGTGTTAAATCATTGTCTTCCCTAATATCGCGAATTCGTCGAGTATAATATGAATAATCAGCCAACGAATCATCATCCCTTTCTTTTATTATTAGATACTGATAATAGCATAGAGAGAAGATTAACTATTGATTTTAGTAAATATATTTACTATAATATAAGTAAATATATTTATTAAATAGATTTTTGGACGAGGAGAGTATGATGAAGATAAGAATTGTTTTAGCAGATACCGACGAAAAATACATAGATCATTTTATTCGTGCCTTTAAAATTTATTATTTTAATGAAGTTGATATCGTCACATTTTCGGATTCGACGGCATTAAAAAAATATATTTCAAGCAGAGCATATGATATTTTGCTTTCCGTTGCGTCTTTGCTTCCCAAAGAAGCTGAAGAAAAGAGTATGATATTAACCTCAGAAATGGGAATTAAGGAAATGAATGGAAGACCGGCTATTTGCAAATATCAAAAAGTAGAAAATCTATATAAAGGAATTTTAGATACGATAGCAGAGCAAAAAAGCGGAATTACTTATTCATATGAAACGTCAAAAGAATCGCCAGTGATTGCTTTTACCTCAGCGGCAGGAGGGGTAGGAAAAACTACGGCAGCCTTAGTCTACACCAGGCAACTTGTCAAAAAGGGATTTCAGGTGATGTATTTGTCACTTGAGAGTTTTTCGAATATAGATTATTTTCTGAACGCAGAAGGAAGTTCAAATTTCTCGAATGTTTTATTTGCTGTGAAATGTGGAAAAGGAAATCTGCAAATGAAAATAGAAAGTTCGTTAAAGCAAACTTATGGTGGCGTTTATTTCTTTTCTAAACCGATGAATCCAAATGAAATTGATGAGTTGGATCAAAATGAATGGAATGAATTTTTGGATGCTGTGCGGGCAATGGGGAAGTTTCATTGTATTGTTATTGACTTACCGTGTGCGAATGAAGATACAGCAAAAAAAATTATGCCACTGTCTGACCGTGTTTTATTTATTACAGATGGAAGTGACACAACAACGGAAAAAACACAGACACTTATGACTTGTATAAGCAAATATGATGAAGTGAATGGGTCTGATTTATCCACAAAAGTAAGTGTGATACAAAATAAATGTGAAGGACCAAGGCGGGAAATTGGCTTGCCTATTTTAGCTGAGCTTCCATATGTAAAGGAAACCAGAATGGAAAAATTAATTATGGACACCCTTGTAAATGCTGAAAATGCCAGCCTATTATCGATATACCAGCCGGGAGGACAGGAGTATGTATAAAAATATTAGTTTTCAGGAAGCTGAATTTGGAGAAAAGAAATTTTTGATGTATCGTGTCGATGATGCAAAGCACAAATGGATCATGTTGAAGTGGAGATGTTGAAGAATAATGATATTAAAGGACTTCTTCCTTTTTCTTCTGCACAAAATAACGATGAAATTAAGTTTATGTATGAAATGACAAATAAGATGAAACTATCCCAGTTTTTAGGCGGACTTGTTCGCTGGGAGGAGTTATATCCGGCGGTACAGGGAATCATTGCGGCAATAATGGATTGCGCGCAGTATATGCTTAATGAGGGGCATTTTGTACTGGAGGCAGAAAACATATTTATTGATTTGTCCAGCCGAAAGATTGAATTGATGTTTCTTCCTGTTGAAAATGAATTGCTGGCACACATAACATGGAAAGATTTTCTGATTACACTGTTACATAATTTAAACTATGATATGAAAGATGATATTGGCAAATTAGAAACTTTGCAAAGTTATTTGGCAGATGAAAAAATAACTTTAAAGGAATATGCAGAAAAAATTGAAAAGATAAAAACACTTGGTTTTGCAAGAAACAAAGACGTTAAAAAGGAAAATAAACAAAGTGAAAGACCAGTAAGAGAAGTAAAAATGAAAGAAAAACCAAATGTGATATACAATGTACCGGACCCCAATAGTGAGATATCCTCTGATGTTATGAAAACAGAAAAAGAAGAAAAAAAGGAAGGCATAATTGGCTTATTTTCAAAGAAAAAGAAAAAAGAGAAGAAGCAGGAAAAAAAACAGGCGGATTCATTTGCCTTTGAAATTCCGGGACAGAAAAAATCAGTGGATGTTTCAAAGAAAAAGGAAAAAGAGGCGGTACAGGAAATCGGCGAAACTTTATTAGCTGATGATAGTGAAGCGTCATTATTTATGCCATATTTGATAGATAAAAAAACAAACAGTCAAATTCCGATTAATAAAAAAGACTTTAAGATTGGGCGCGAAGAAAAGTATGTAGATTATGTAACCTCTGAACCGACAGTTGGAAGGCTGCATGCCAGCATCGTGTTGGACGAACAGGGGAAAATTGTTTTTGTTCGAGATGCCAATTCGAAAAATGGAACTTTTGTCAATGGGGAGAAAATACAAAGCAATATTAATGTTCAAATCAAGGATGGCGATGCCATTCGTTTTGGAAGAGATGAATATATACTGCAACTGCGTTAGGAGAAAAAATATGGAGTTTCAATGTGGTGTAGTATCCGATGTGGGTACAACGAGAAAAGTGAATCAGGATTCGGCGTGTATCCATATTCAGGATTCAATTGTTGGAAATGTTGGGCTTGCTGTGGTTTGTGACGGCATGGGGGGATTATCCCATGGAGAGTTCGCAAGTCAGTCCATGATAGAGAAAATCGAAAAATGGTATGACAGTGAATTCAAGGAACTGTTAGTACAGGGAGTGGAAGTAAATCAATTAAGAAAGCAACTTGATGAACTTTTGGTAGGGCACAATAAGTATCTCATAGAGTATGGCAATGAGATGGGTGTTTCAATGGGAACGACAGTGTCACTTTTGCTGATGTTGCCGGGACGCTATTTTGGAATACATGTTGGGGATTCCAGAATTTATAAAATCGGTAAAAGAACGATGGAGCAGATTACAAACGACCATAGCAGAGTGATGCAGGAAGTCCGGATGGGGATTATTACACCGACTGAAGCGGAGAGAGATACAAGAAAGAATCAATTACTGCAGTGCATTGGAGCAAGGGGCAATATTCAGACAGAATTCTTTTCCGGAAATATCGATTTGGCGGAGACTTTTTTGCTATGCTCGGATGGATTTGTCCATAAATTACAAGAAAAAGAAATGTGGAGAAAACTTCGACCGAATAAAGCAAAGAAAGATGAAATAATACAAAAAAATCTGTTGGAGTTAGTGGAAGAAAATAAAAAAAAGAGAGGAAACCGATAACATAACAGCAATTGCTATACGGGTAGAACCGTAGTGGAGGAAAACATGGAAAAGAAAGAAACACAGATGGATGTCATGATCCAGGAAACCAGACAGTATATCATGGATAACCTAGCGATAACATCTATGAGCAATGAAGAACTGGAAGATAAAATCGAAGAATTAATTTTTGAAAAAACAAAGGATGGCTTCTTTTCAATTGAGGAAAAGGTTCAAATAGTTCAGGAAATTTACGGTTCTATTCGTGGTTTTGGTATTTTGGATTCCATTTTATCGGATGATAATGTGACCGAAGTAATGATTAATGGACCGGACAATATTTTTATTGAGAAGAATGGAACTTTGACAAAATTAAACCGCAAGTTTGAGAGTCAGCGCAGATTGGAGGATATTATCCAGCGTATTGTCGGTCTGGCAGGCCGTGAAGTCAACCAGGCAAATCCAATTGTAGATACAAGACTTCCGGATGGTTCGCGTGTTAATGTAGTTTTACCACCAATTGCATTGTGTGGTCCAACGGTAACGATTCGTAAATTTTCCAAGGAACCGATGACAATCGATAAACTGATTTCCTATGGTTCTCTGACACAGGAGATTGCGGATAAATTAGAATGTCTGGTAAAGGCGAAATACAATATTTTTATCAGTGGCGGAACCGGTTCCGGAAAGACGACTTTTTTGAATGCGCTTTCCAATTATATTCCAAAGACGGAACGTGTTATTACGATTGAGGATTCGGCAGAATTGCAGATTACCGGAATTGAAAATCTGGTAAGTATGGAGACTAGAAATGCAAATGCAGCAGGAGCCGGTGCAATTACGATACGTGATTTGATTAAATCTTCTCTCCGAATGAGACCAGAGAGAATTGTAGTCGGTGAGGTTCGAGGTGGTGAAGCGTTGGATATGCTTCAGGCGATGAATACCGGACATGATGGTTCACTGTCAACCGGACATGCCAATTCAACTCATGATATGCTGAGCCGATTAGAAACAATGGTGCTGCAGGGAGCAGATGGGCTCCCACTGGAAGCAATTCGGCAACAGATTGCGTCCGCAGTAGATGTTATTGTTCATTTGTCAAGATTGCGTGACCATTCACGTAAGACAATGGAGATTACAGAAGTTTTAGGATATCAGGACGGTGAGATTCAACTAAATCCATTGTATGTGTTCGAGGAAGATGAAAATAGTACACTGGAAAAAGTCAGTGGAAGTTTGGTACGAACAAAAAATCCGTTGGTGAATGATTATAAATTAAAGCTTGCCGGAATTAATCAGGTTATATGAGAAAGGAGATTTGTATGAGCAGGAAAAAAGAGAGAGAGCCACAGTGGTATATGTCATCGACGAAAATACCAGTGTTAAATTATAACGAGTATTATATGAAAAAAATGGAATGGGTTTTATATGCGATTGCCTTTTTTGTGTTGGGAGCAATTATTGGTTATATATTCTATGGTGGAATTGGAATTAATATACATGGAGAACCTACTCGAATTACTTATATAATTAACACGAGTGTGATGGTTGTTTTTGGAGGGATTTCATTCAAAATTCTTATGCCTATGCGAAGGAAACAATTAAAAACAAATCGAAAAAGAAAGATTCGAAAGCAATTTGTGGATATGCTAGAATCATTGTCTATTTCGATTGCTGCAGGACAAAATGTGCCAAATGCAATGCAAACGGTAAAAGATGATTTGTTGATTCAGTATACAGAAAAGATTATATTGTGCAAGAAGTTTCTGTTTTTTTACGTGAAATGGAAAATGGGATTCAAATAGAGGAGTTGTTTTTAGATTTCGGAAACAGATCAGGGATTGAGGATATTTCAAATTTTGGCAAGGTGTTTGAAGTAGCATACCGTCGTGGTGGCAATTTAAAAGAAATTATAAAGAACTGCTATGAAATATTAAGTGAAAAAATAGAAATAGAAATGGAGATTCAGACAAAAGTAGCGAGTAGTGCAAATCAAATGAATATCATGATTCTAATGCCAATTTTTTTGATTGCTATGCTGAAATCCTCTGGAGAGGGGTTCGCAGAAAACTTTGTTTCTGTCTCAGGAATAATTTCGACAACAGTATCAATTTTTGTATTTATTGTTGCTTACTTTGTTGGCAGGAAAGTACTAGATATTAAGGCATAGGAGAGATTTGTTTTATGATATTAAATATTTTGATTGGTGGAATAACAACAATTTGTATGTGGATGACAGTGATTTTTTTGGTTTCATCTAAATATCAGAATGTAATAGAACCATTAGATGATGAAGAATTTGCTTTGAAAGAGTGTTATGGGGTAGGATTCCATTTAATGAAATTGCTTCGAGTAAATTTGAAAGGCACAATTGCATTAAAGATGAGAAAAGATGCGGTTGTAATATATGGTGAAAAATATGCAGAATATTATGTGAGCGTATATTACGCTCAAAGATTAACATTCTCATTGTTTTTAGTAGATGTGTTTATGTTTTTGCTATGTGTATGTTCACCAAAAGATCGACTCATGATGGTCGTTTTGATGCTTGTTGTACTTGCTGTAGTGAATTACTATTTTATTGTTTTGTTATCCGAAAAGATAAAGAAAAATAGTGACCGGTATTTGTTACAATTTCCAAATGTTGCATCTACTATGGCATTACTTATCAATGCTGGTATGATTGTCACAGAAGCATGGGAAGTTATAGCTTATGAAGATGAGGATGAATTACATAAACAGATGCAGATAACAATGGAAGAGATAGAGAATGGCGTATCACTAAAGATGGCATTAAATCGTTTTGCTAATCGGTGTGCCACACCGGAATTAAGAAAATTTACATCTTCTATAATTCAGGGGATGGAAAAAGGAAATAAAGAGCTGGCAGAAATGCTAAGTGATATGTCAAAAGAATTATGGCATACAAAAAAACAAAGAGTTATACAACTTGCAGAATTGGCTGGCAATAAAGTTTTAATTCCAATCATGATGATGTTTGTTGGAATTTTAATTATGGTAATGGTGCCAATTGTTACCAATATGTTTTAATAAATTGTTACTAATTCCCTTTTATATAGGGGTTTAGAATATAAATTAAGGAGGTGAAAAAAATATGTATTATGCAGCTTTACATGAACTTAATCTGATGAGGATAAGAGCAGTAAATTGGTTTAAAGAACAAAATGGTGGTGTTACAGTTATTGAAATTATTATCATTTTAGCAATTGTAATTGCACTTGGAATATTCTTCAAAGACCAGATTATTGATCTTGCAAATTCGATTTGGAACAGTATTAGTGGCAATGAAGCAAATGTTACAAACTTTGATAAGTTAAAATCCGGAGGCGGTTCTGGAGCACCAGGTGCTTCTGGTGGTGGTAGTCGCTAAACTTTGGATCGATTCAGCGAAACATGAGTTGATACTTTTATATGGGGGAAACTGTTCTCCCCCATATAAAAATTTTCGAGGAGACAAAAATGAAATATTTAATAATTACAATTATAGCAATATGTTCACATATATTGTGCTACGCAAGTTTAAGAAAATTTAAACTGATAAATAAGAATGGGGAAAAAAATAAACTAAAATATGATGAAAAAAATTTATTGGCAGGACTATTGGTGTCGTGTCTTATATCTGTTTTTATGATAAGCAGAGTTTATGAAAATGTAGACACAAAACTTAATCTAATAAAATTGATTATTTTCTATGTGCTATTACTGATATGTGCGTGGATTGATTATAAAATGAAAATTATACCAAATGGAATGCTCCTTGCAGGAATGTGCATACGACTTATAGTATATATTTTTGAGTATGTAAATTTAGGGGGTGATTTACGATTTGAATTTTATTCCGAAGGTATCGCATTGCTTTTGGTCGTGGTTCTCTTAATTTTTGCTGCATTAACGCATAAAGGCATTGGAATGGGTGATATAAAACTATTTGGGTTAATGGCGTTGTATACAGGAGCTTTTTTTGTGTATTCTGTTTTGTTTGTTTCTGTATTATTAGGGGCAATCATTGGCATTGTCATGTTGCTGTGTTTTCATAAAGGAAAAAAGACAACGATTCCATTTGCACCGTTAATATTGATTGGTTATATTGTAACATCTATTGTTGGTAGCTATTGAGGAGGAAAAAATGAATTCAAAATCGAGAAAAAGGTTAATTATTGTAGCATTAATTATATTTAATGTGTTAGCTATTGTAAAAATAGCAGACAATACAAAGATGCAAGTGACAGAAGATAACGAATTGAATAATGCCCTTGAAACAGCTAGGGATTATAAAGACAAAAATTTGAATATGGCAGCGTTGGATTTTATCAAGATGCTTTGGAAAAAGCAGATACGGTTGAAGTAAGGAGAGAAATGATTCAGGCATATAGAGGGGCTTTGAAGGATGGTGAAATAGATGAACAGACAATCGTTGATGATTTTGTTTTAGCATCCGTAGATCAATTATGGAATCAAGTAGGAATTTATGAAACGGCATTAGAGTATTTCGACAAGGAGAATGAGAATGAACAGATGGTTGAAGTGATTCAAAGGGCACTGATCAATAATATATCAAGCGATAAAATTAATCAGGCTTATGAAAGATTATCAAAAGAATATGCAAAACTTGATGTTTGCTTTCAGGATGTTAAATATTCTAATGGAGAATGGTATTGTGTTTCGGATGGCAAACAATATGGATATGTTGATGGACTCGGTAATACACAGATAGGGTGTATGTATGATTTTGCATCCCCTTATTATGATGGATATGCAGTTGTAAAAAGTGGACAGTTTGTATATATAGCGGATGAAAACGGAAAGAGATGGAAGTATTTAGATGAAGATGTTAAATCATCATGTGGAATAGGAGATGGTCTGGTTGTTATAAATAAGGGTGATAAATCTAGTTGGATAAAATTAGATGGAACATATACGTCAAAAGAATTTGATTATGTGGGAAAATTTAATCAGAATATGGCAGCGGTGAATGAAGACGGCAGCTGGTATATTGTTAATGGAGAAGGGAAAAGGATATCTTTAAAATATAGCGATATAAAATTAAACAATCTACAAGAATGCATTACAAACGATGTTATTTTTGCTAAAGAAGGTGGATGGCATATGTTGAATGCTAAAATGGAAAAGGTATCAGCTTTTGTTTGTGATGATGTGGACATATGTTATGGGGGCGGATATTTTGCATTTGAGAAAGATGGAAAATGGGGGTTTGCAGATTATAAGGGAAATGTGGTAATAGAACCACAATATGAAGAGGCAAAGGCATTCAGTAATGGTTATGCGGGAGTAAAAAAAGATGGGAAATGGGGATTTATAAATGCCGAAAACCAATTTCAAATGGAGGGTGACTATCAGGATGTTTTGTATTTTACAAAGGACAAAACTTGTTTTGTCAAAGAAAACGATTTGTGGACAATAATTAAGAAACTTATTTAAGTGGTAGAGAGGGGATAAAAGATGAAGGATGATAAGGGAGAAATGATAATAGAAGCAAGTATTGTATTTCCATTGGTTCTTATTATTTATGGGATACTAATGTTTCTTGTGTTACTAATGTATCAAAGAATTACTTTAACGACAGTTGCAAATAATACAGTAAGCTGTGTTTCTGCAAACTATGGGTTTTCTGATAAAGACCCATTTATGAGCTTTATTAATAAAGAACAATTAAATAATCGAAGTGTGTTATATCGGGAGATTTTTGGGATGACAGACAAGCTAGATTTGCCAATTGAACGTCAGGCAGAATGGTTTGGCTATTATTTATTGAGTAAAAATTGTTTGCTGAAAAAAGATGGTGTAAAAATAAAAGCAAAAGTTGATATAAAGCAAGGAAAAACAATGCAGAAAGATTTAATAGTTACGATGACGGAATCGTATCATATTCCACTTGTATCTATGCTTGGAATTAACGACAAGGTAGAGTTTCGTGTGACTGCTTGTGCGGAATGCGTTGACCCTATTTCTTATATCAATGCGGTTGATTTTTTGTGGGAACAGGTTGAAAAAATAACAGAAACACCAGAAATAAAATTGGTAAGGCAAATGATTGATTACATAAAGAAATAGAGGAGGGTCACATAGAGATGTTGAAATTTTGTATGAATAAAAGAAATCAAGGCATTGTTTCAATATTCTTACTAATTGTTCTATTTCCAACTATGATATTTAGTACCATGTTGATGGAAATTGGACGTTATAAGAGTGCAGTAAACTTATTGGAAGAAGCAGCACAAAATGCAGCCATTTCTATTCTTGCCGATTACAATGAGACTTTGTATAGCAAGTTTGGATTATTTGCATTTGATGAACAAGATGAAGAAAAATTGAAAGATAATTTTGTAAAGTATTTAAAAGCAAATTGCCAGACTGTTCCAACAGAAAGTGAATATGCAGTGGCAAAGATCTAAACTAATGAAGTTAACAAAAGATGTAGATGTAGATACTTTTTATAGTTTAAGAACAAATAATGTTTTACTTAGGCAGATACAGGAATACTCAAAATATCGGGCACCGGCTGATTTGTGTGAGTATGCGGTGAATCTTGAAAAAATCAAAAAGATATTTTAAAAGAATTAGGGAAGAAAATCTTTGGTTCTCATATGTACAATGCAGTTCAAACATCTATTAAGCAATTGAGTGCATGCATAGATTTTGTCTCTAAAACAAAAGAATTTATGTATACAATTATGGATTTAGAAGGAAGCATTGAAGGATATAACATTTTTGAAAGTGCGGCAAATGGCTGGAGAAATATAAAAAAATTCTTTCAGAAAGAAGAAGTTCCAGCAAAAGGAACATCATATAAAAAAGCACAAGATGAGTTGCTTGACGCAATCAAAAAGCGTGATGAAATAATAAATAAACTGAAATCAAAAGAACAGGAAATTGCATCTATTATTCAGGTGGCTAAAAATATTCAAGAGTATTTGGCTGCAAACGAACAAACAGAAATAACGGGATTAACCAATTTGCAGAATATGATACCCGGATTTGATGGAATTGATAGTCTGAATTTGAAAAAAGATGCAACGATTGATGAATGGTTCAAACTTGTAAAAGAAAGTAAGTATGAGTTTGAAAATATTGGCGAGTCATTTACTATTGATGAAATTGAGAACATTATAGGTAATGAAAAGAATTTGTTAGGGAAAAAGAATACAAAAAAATTAGATAAGGCAACAAACAAGGTGATGGATTGCCAGCAGAAATATATAAAAGCAATTGATAATGTAAAAGGTAAAATGGTTGCTTATCAAACAAAAGTAAAAGAACTTGGCGATACTGTTTCAAAACTATCAGGAGAGTTAGGAAGTGAACAGGGAGATATTTGCCAAGCCATACTAGAAGCGATAAATAAAGCCTTTCAGGGCGGATTTCAAAAATATATTAATAAAGTGGATGGTGGATTAAAATTATGTGAGAGTAAATCAAAGGAAATAAAAGATAAGAATGTTGATAATATGACAAAGGACGACGTAAAAATACCAACGGTTTCTGATTTAAAAAAATATCACATGAGTTACATAGATGCAGGAACATTGGCAGTGGCGATTAATGGATTGAAATTAAAAAAAGTGTTAGCTGACGAAAGTCCGATTATGAAAATAATTAAAGGTTTAAAGAAGATTAGAAACACATTGACACCATTTCCATATAGAAGTGTACCAGGGAAAAAGGTAATATTGTCTCAACAGACACTTCAAACAAATAATTCAAGAAATGCAGATGATAATGAAAACCGATTAAGAGATTTGAATAATAAAACAAAACTGTTAGAAGATGCAAAAAAATATGTTCCGTCAGAATACTTGGCAGATATTGATAGGTTGTCAGAAGAAGAAAGTCAGAATGATGATGCTTTATATGAGCAGATTATGCAAAAAATGGATAATTTGTATGAAGGAGCTTATGACCTGATTTCAAGAAGTAGTAATCATGATCCGATTATGATTTTAATGCCCGGAACAAATGTTAATTTTGTGAAAGTTTTGTTGAATTTAAAACCAATAATTCACGATGTAAAAAACATTTATGACAGTGTTGTATGGCTTGCTAAACTTGTAATAAATGGTCAAGGAAAGGTTGTATTAGAAAGTTTAGTGGATGGTATTGGAGACAAATTGCTGACAAGTTATTATATCAAAAATAAAGCAACAACAAGATTAGATGACATTCGAAATGATAATTACTCGGATGCGCAAATATTTAATTCGTGCAATCTGGAATATGTTTTGTACGGAAATCCGAGTGAAAAAGTAAATCAAGAGAAAGTATTTGGCAGAATCCTTGTTTTAAGAATGCTTTCGAATATGATAACAATGTTAATGGATGAAAATTGCATGGAGATTATAAGCAGTTGCTCGATATTTGCGCCCCTTGTTTTTTTTGGCATGGAATTATTATGAAGCAAATGTGGACATGAATCTTTTAGTTCGTGTGGAGACAAAAGTTCCTTTGATAAAAAAACATTTAGTATTATCAAAAGAAACATTAGAGGATCCAGAAGGCACACTATTGGCTTATATAGAGAATATATGTGATGATGCCATGGAAAATGATAAAAAAAGAAGAAAATAAAAAGAAGACAGAAAATTTTCTGCAGGATTCAAAAGAAATACCTTTTTGGGATTGGTCATACAAAGAATATTTGCTTTTATTTTTAATTCTTCTGCCGCAGGGGCGTTCGTTACAGCGAATGGGGGACGTGATACAAATGGAAACGCGTTATGAGGAAAGAAAGAAAAAAGGAAAGGCAACATTTAAACTTAGTAAAGCTAATACATATTTAAGAAGCGATGTGACTGCTACTTTAAATCCGCTATTACCAGTAAAATCAATGTCAGGTGGTAGTTTTTCGATCGATTTATTTAAAATGAATGAGGTGACTTACAATGGATATTAAGCGTTCAGATGGCATTATGACAATAGAAGCATCAATTTCATTTACTATTTTTATTTTATTGATTGTAATTATATTGTCCTTTGGAAAACTTTACATTGCACAAAATATGGTGAATCATGCAGTGCTTCAGACGGCAAGAAATCTATCTATTCAAACAGTATATGATGAAACATTGCCTGATTCAAAGGTGGAGATTGTGGCAGATGGATTAACACAGTTTTATGAATATATGAAATTGTTTTTTGGACAAGGCAAGTTGCCATCTAGAAAACAGGTAAATGAAATAACACATAAAGGGGACGTGGATGTTATTAAACAGGAGTTCAAATATGTTATAACATCTAACAATACAATGGATGGAGAAACTTATATAAAATGGGCTGGTATTGAACATGGAGTAAGTGATATTAATTTTGCTGGATCAAAAATTGGTGATGATGTTGTTGTGAAAGCAAGCTACAAGGTTCGTTTTAATTTTCCATTTATCGGAAAACAGTATCTGTATATGCATCAAGAGGCTAAAGTTAAGTGCTTTAAGTAAAAAACAAGGAGTGGACATTATGCTTACATACGCTGTGTTTAGTGATAAGGGCGATAGGCCATATAATGAAGATAGTACTTATGCTGTTGCTACAGAAAACGAAGGCTGCTTTGCTTTGGCTGATGGATTAGGAGGACAGGGAAAAGGAGATGTAGCATCAAAATTTGTAGTGGAGGAAGTCAAAAAGAAATATGACCAAAAGAGAAAAAAATGTCTTGAAAAATTTATTACGGATATGGTGAGTGAATGTCAACGGGATTTGATGGAAGTAAAAGGACAGGAAGATATAACCGAAGATATGATGACGACATTAGTTGTTTTGCTTGTAGATGATAATCAAGTTAGCTGGGGGCATGTTGGTGACTCCAGATTATATCATTTTTCAGATGGAAAAATAGTTGAGAGAACAAAAGACCACAGTGTTTGTCAAGTCCTTGCAGCAACAGGAGAAATTGACGAGTCAGAAATTCGCCATCATCCGGATAGAAATCGTTTGTTACGAGCGGTTGGCATGCACGATCAAACAGGAATATTGAATTCAGTGCAGACAATTGAAAAAAATGAAAACAGGCATCAATTTTTGCTTTGTTCCGATGGCTTTTGGGAATATATTGATGAAAAACATATGGAAAAGACATTGAAGCGAGCGAAGACAGCAGAGGATTGGCTTGGAAAAATGACTAAGGTTGTCAAAAAAAATGGTAAAAATGAAAATATGGATAATTATTCAGCAATTGCTGTTTTTCTAGATTGATTAGCAGGAGGCAGAGTATGAGTGAGAATAACAAAAAATATGTCTGGGCTGTATGCAGGAAATTAATACGGATGATATCAAATGTCCTCATTGCGGATTCAACCCCAATGCGTATAAAGTCAATCCAAGATGTCTGCGTTTAGGGACGAAACTTGCAGGAAAATATATTATTGGAAAAGTGATTGGTGAAGGTGGGTTTGGTATCACATATATTGGATGGGATGAAAAACTAGAACTACCAATTGCAATAAAAGAATTTTTTCCTCCTAAAATAGCCAGCCGTGATACGACAACAGGAAATAATACAATTTATATGTTTGATCATGCAGATGAAAAGAGTTTTGAAGAGGGTATGCGTCGCAGTGTAAAAAGAAGCACGCAGTATGTCAAAATTAGAAGCATATGAAGGCATTGTTTCAATTCGTGATTTCTTTAATGAAAACAAAACAGCTTACATTATCATGGAGTATGTAGATGGAGAAACATTAAAAGAATACTTAAAAGAAAATGGGAAAATGGAGCCGGAAGATGTGCTAAAGGTTATGAAACCTGTTATGAAAGCGTTAGAGCAAATGCATCGAACCGGTATGATTCATCGAGATATCAGTCCGGATAACATTATGATTCGCCGAGATGGGCAGGTCAAATTGATTGACTTTGGTGCTACACGAGTAGCGCAGGAGGAAGACGAAAAAAGTTTGACCGTGATGCTAAAAAGAGGATTTTCACCGGAAGAACAATATCGCAGCAAAGGACATCAGGGACCATGGACGGATATTTATGCACTGAGTGCAACGATGTATTATATGCTGACGGGTGTAATTCCACCGGAATCCATGGAACGCGTATTAGAAGATAAATACGTATCGCTAAAAGAATATGATATCGAATTAGATACAAAAATTGCCGATGCAATTGATAAAGGACTTTGTGTTTTGGCTAAAAACAGATATCAATCGATGAGTGATTTGATTCATGATATATACGGTGAAGAGGAAAAACGTGTTATTCCAAAAAAAGATATGGCTTCGATGGAGGTTGAGAGTGCAGTTGGTGAAAATGTTCTGGATGATAATAGTACAGTATTAATGGATGATGAGAATAAAACAGTTTTGATGGATGAAGCTGAAAAAATCGATCAGATAGTAGTTGAAAAAAATAGAATTGTGAAATTTAATGGCAAAAAAAAGATACTTGCTGTGATTGTTTCGTTAGCTATTGTTTTGATTGGAGGAATTTTCGTATTTACAGCACAAAATTCTGGTGATAAAAAAAGAATTAACTAATGTTGCATCAAAAGAAAATGCGGTTACTACACCGACAACATCACCAACACCTACAGTGGAAGTAACAGCAACACCGGAAGTTTTAATGCCTAATCTTGTAAATCAAAAGATTGAGGAAATAACACCGCAAATTCAATCGATTCAACAAGGTGCGAATATTAAAACAATTGAAGTTTATAGCGATACGGTTCCGGTTGGCAATATTGTCAGTCAGTTACCGGAAGCTGGAAGTTTATTAAATCCGTCTCAACCACTTGTTGTAACTTTGGAAGTTAGTAAGGGTGAAGAGTTGATGACGGTTCCTAATGTTAAAGGAAAAAGTTTGACAACAGCAAAAAGCAAATTAAAAAAGAGTGGATTGAAGTTGAAAACGAAAAGTAAGTATAGCAGCTCATATTCGAAAGGAAAGGTGATTTCGCAAAACAAAAAGGCCTCTTCAAAAGTCAAGAAAAATACGACAATACAGCTGGTTGTCAGTAAAGGACCAGAACCAACAAAAAAACCACAGGCAACACCTAGACCAACGGTGCGTCCACAGCGTCCGACTACTAGTTCTGGAAAATCTTCTAAGAAAAGTAAAAAGTCAAATAAAAGCAGTGATTTCCAGGTGATTGGCAGTGATGATTATATTGAATTGAATTAAAATCATTTTAAATATACGTAAGGAGTGATTATATGAAAAGGAAATGTGCAATTATTTTAATAGCAACGCTCGTGATGCAGCTACTCTTTTGTGACTTTGGTGTGTATAAGAAAACGGTAAAAGCGGCAGCATTAACGCTCCATAATCCTACCATGATAAATGGTATATCCACATGGGATTGTGTGTATTTTGGAAACTATTGGCAGGACGACACAAATGGAGATGGATTAGCAAATAAGAATGATGCAAAAAAACCAATCAAGTGGCGCGTCCTGCAAGTAGATGGTGATGATGTTTTTTTGATGTCTGATAAAACATTGGATTGTCAAAAGTATCATGCGTCAGAAGTGGAGATTACATGGGAAAACTGCGACCTGAGAAAATGGCTTTATAGTAGTTTTTATCGTAATGCATTTTCAGAAGAAGAACAAAAAATGCCATAAAAGTTACTACTGTGGAAAATGATAAGAATGAGGTACATGGGACACCTGGTGGCAATACAACCGAGGATAAAGTTTACATCCCATCAATAAAAGAAATTTCTAATACAAAATATGGATTTACCAGCAAATATAGTGTCAGAAATAATACAAGAATTGCTAAAAATACGTTATATTCGGCGCAATTAAGCAAACAAAATGATACTTTACCTGAATATGGAGCATGGTGGCTGCGTACACCGGGGGCATTAAAGCAGCAGGCGACATTAGTTGACGGTGCGGGACTTGCCTATGGAGGAAGTTATTATACAGGCTGGAGTGTGGCAGAAAAGTATTTCACGGTTCGTCCGGTTTTACATCTGTCACTATCTGCTGCTAAGCAGTTAGAATTTGCTGGAACAGTATCTTCAGATGGTGTGGAGACAACACCGGGACCAACGCAGGATCCTTCTGTTACAACAACTCCATTTGAAACAAATAAACCTATTTATACGATGACCTTAAACAATCCCAAAAGAGTTAATGGTATATCTACATGGGATTGTGTATATTTCGGAAATTATTGGCAGAATGATACAAATGGAGATGGAGCAGCAAACAAAAACGATGCCAAAGAGCCGATTAAGTGGCGCGTACTTCATGTTGATGACAGTACGGTGTTACTTCTTGCAGATAAGGGATTGGAACAACAAGTATATCATACGACGGAAAGAGATATATCATGGGAAGAGTGTAGTCTTCGTGCATGGTTATATACGGATTTTTATCAGTCTGCTTTTTCTGTACAAGAACAAAATGCAATTGCTGTAACAACCGTTGATAATCAAAATAATCCAATCAATGGTATTGAAGGTGGAAATGCTACAGAAGATAAAGTATTTTTGTTGTCAATCCAGGAAGCAAGTGAGAGTAAGTATGGTTTTGATAGTGAATTTACTACTAAGAGTCAAACAAGAATAGCATATAATACAGAATATGCAAAAGCACGTGGTGCATGGACAGAAATACAGGGGAATGGTCATTGGTGGCTTCGGTCACCGGGAAATAGTAAAAAAAATATTTCTGTTATTGGAATCCATGGAGTTGGTTACAGTGACGGTTTTAGTGCCATCAGTAATGATTATGCAGTTCGTCCGGCAATACGACTAAAAAAAGATTGTTTATCAGAGGCTAAATTTGCTGGAACAGTGTCTTCAGATGGTGTGGAGACAACACCGGGACCAACAATCACTCCAACGGAGACACCGGTACCGACAGCATCAGTAATTCCTTCAACGCAAATACCAATTAAGAATATGCAGATGCCAAACAGCACGAATTCCCCTAAATCGAGAATCGAAACTCAAACTGCTCAGGTGAAAAAAACAGAGGATACAATTCGAGCAGGGAAAACATTTGTATATAAGGGGATTAGCTACAGGGTTACAAAGATTTCAGGTAAAAAAGGCAATCTGACGTTAAAGGATATAAAAAATAAAAGGACAAAGAAAGTTGTAATTCCTAAAGAAATAAAAAAATATGGGATAAAATTTGTAGTAACACAGATAGGAAAAAATGTATTTACAAAATGCAAGAAACTAAAAAAGTTGACCATTAAAAGTCGGACAATAACAAAGATGGAAAAAAACAGATTTGCTAAAAAGTGCAAAATTATTGTACCGCAAGCGATGAAGAAGAAATACATTAAATTGCTGGCAAAGTGCAGGAGAAATTGATAGATGGATTTAAAGGAGCGAGTATTATGAAGAAAACATGTGCAAAAATATTGATAATGGCACTGGTGTTGCAAAGTGTTTATTTGACAATAAATGTTACAAATGAATCTGCAAAGGCAGCAACTTTAAATTTACATAATCCAACGATGGTAAATGGTGTGTCGACCTGGGATTGCGTATACTTTGGAACCTATTGGCAAAATGACACAAATGGGGATGGAGTAGCAGACCAAAATGATGCAAAGGAGCCAATTAAGTGGCGTGTGCTGCAGGTTGATGGGGATGATGTGTTCCTTATGTCGGATAAAAATTTGGATTGTCAAAAATATAATAATAATGAAGTTGATGTTACATGGGAAACTTGTACTTTGCGAACATGGTTATACAGTAATTTTTACCGAAAGGCATTTTCAACGGAAGAGCAAAATGTGATAAAGGTTACGACCGTAGTAAATGACAAGAATGAGGTGTATGGAACATCAGGTGGAAATACAACAAAAGACAAAATTTATATTCCATCAATAAAAGAGGTAACTAATACAAATTATGGATTTGTGGACTATAATTCGAGGAGTGTTACCAGAAAGGCAAAAAACACAGTATATACAATGAACTGTTATATAAACCAATCCAATGTGTCTCAATATGGAGTATGGTGGATTCGCACACCAGGAGCAAATCACCAACAAGCTGCAATTGTTGATGGCCCCGGATATGTATTTGGTGACAGATCTTATAGTGGCTTAAGTGTTGCAAACGAAGATATTGGTGTTCGTCCGGTTATGCATATATCAATATCGTCGGCATTGGGGGAATTAGAATTGGCTGGAACTGTGTCTTCAGATGGGATAGAAACAACACCGGAAGTAACGTCAACCCCAACTCCAACGCCAATCCTAAAGCCAACCTCAACGCCAGCCCCGACGCAAACGTCGGCAATTGTGCCAGAAATCACCCCAACAGCAGATGTGACGTCGAAAACAACAATTACACCAACGGTAACACCGAATCCAACTGCAAAAGCAACTCAAAACTCACGGAAAGAAACGATTGCATCAGCACTTCCGGATAAAACCGCTAATAATACATTGGCAAGGTCAACGGTTAAAATGGGAATGATATTTAATGATAAAGGTATCAACTATAAAATCACAAAGCTGACAGGAAAGAAGGGCAAGCTGAGTTTGATAAGTGTGAAAAACAAAAAGACCAAAAAGATAACAATACCGAAAGAGGTTAAAAAATATGATTATAAATTTACAATAACGCAGATTGGCAAAAATGTATTTACAAGATGTAAGAAATTAAAGCAATTAACGATTAAAAGCCGAACAATTACCAAAATAGGAAAGAACAAATTTCCTAAGAAATGTAAGATTGTTGTACCACAAGCAATGAAAAAGAGGTATACAAAATTGTTAAAAAAATGGAGGAGGTAACATTTTATGAAGAAAAAGGGATATTTATTTTTAACAGTTGCATTGTTTATGATGACAATACTGTTTTTGCAGAGTGAATCAAAAGCTGTGATGACATCGTGGAGTGCAGAACAGCCGCCAGAAGGTGCGAAAGGAGTGGAAAAAAGGACAGAATATCGGTTTCGTGATAAATCCACACAAACATCTTACAGTACATCATTAGGTGGATGGACACAGGCGGGAGGAAGCTGGGTTGCTTCAGGAAGTGGGCAAGTCGACTATGTAAGTTCTTTTCCGAGTGGTTTTGAGGCAAGGAGCGGCATTTATCAATATTACAATCGTGCACCGGTAGCCCCTTCGGAAACAGCCACAAACAAGACAACAGTAAGTACCAGCCACATTGGTTATATTTATTATCACTGGTGCAGAAATGGAACCTATTATGGAAATCAGAAGAATCGGACAGTAAACGGAGTATATACGGATAAGTTTTGGAATTTCCATGCTTTTTTTACTTCTTCACCGTTAGGATGGGATTCCAAAGGTGCATTTTACGGTGATTTACCACAACATTGTAATGATACCTATTGGTGGATTGGATATGGAGAAGGGGTTGCAGCTAATATTCTGGTGTATCGCTGTTCTTATCAACAGTACAAAAAGCTTTTTAATTACTATAAATGGTCAAAATATTCGGATTGGTCAGCATCTGCACCGGTGCCCGGAGGCAATCGTGAAATTCAGAAAAGAATAGCGTATCGATATGAAGAAGATAGCATTAAAAGTATTGCGCCATCAATTGTAACGACTTATACGGTAAAAACAAGTACCGGGAAGTCTGGTAAAAACGCTGCCAAAAAGAAAGTGAAGATTCGTTTAAAAATGATGATTATAAGAGGCTTTAAAGGTTATCAGATTCAATATGCGACGAATAAAAAGATGAAAAAAAGCAAAAGTATCTGGGGGAAAAAGAAGAGTGTGGCAATTTCTGTAAAGAGAAAAAAGATATATTACATTCGAGTGAGATATTATAAAAATAAATCCCATTCAAAGAAAAAGGTTTTTAGTAAGTGGAGCAAAATTAAAAGACTTAGTGTAAAAAAATAATTTTGCAACACTTGTATAGGACATCGTTATCTTGTCAACCCTAACTCAAAAAGCAAAGGAGACGATTTTTTGAGTTACCAGATTTTAATGGACAGCTGCGGCGATTTATCGGAAGGAATGAGAAATAATGAGCATCTGCGGATGATTCCTCTGCAAATCCGAGTGGGGCAGAAAGAGTGGCCGGACGATGGACATATCAATAAACAGGAGTTGTTCGATGAAATTTTAGAAACGGATGTGCTGCCAAAATCGGCGTGTCCTGCACCGGATGCCTATTTGCAAAATTTTGATAAGAATGCGGACCGTATTTATGTGATAACGGTTTCCTCAGCTCTTTCCGGTTCTTATAACAGCGCGAGCCTGGCGAGAAAACTTTGGCGGGAGGAGAACAAAGGAAAAAAGGGGCAGAAAATTTATATCATTGACAGCAAAAGTGCATCCGCGGGGCAGACATTACTGGCAGGAGCATTGATGCGTTGGGAAAATAAAGGGTATTCCGAAGATGAAATTCGTAAGCGGATAAAAAAACTCCGCAGGGATATGATGACGAAATTTGTGTTAAATGATTTGACGATGTTAGAGCGAAGCGGAAGATTAAATGGTCTTCAGGCAAAACTTGCGGATGCTTTTCATATCTGTCCGATATTGGCATCAACCGATGAGGGAACCATTTGCCAGACCGGTCAGGCGAGAGGTATGAAACGTGCGTTGTCTGCGATGGTGCGTGCAATTGGAAATGAAAATAAAGAAAAAAAGATTTCGCATATTGTAATTTCACACTGCGGGCAGGAGGCAGGAGCATATGAAGTAAAGAAAAAATTAAATAAGATACTCCCGGATTGTCAGATTCACATTGTTGAGACGGGAGGGATTGCAAGTGTTTATGCAGGGATTGGCGGTATTATTCTGGCATATGCATAAATCCATTAATGAGGTGGCAGACGGAATCAGTTGCTAGTTCCGTATTTTCTTCCCATGGTATAAAAACTTTCTTGTCTTTTCGGGTGAGCGAAAAAACAGGAGAATCCCAGTCGGTGCCAGCCGGCAGCGGAAGAAATCTGCCGTCTTTTTTGATGTAGCAGTTAGCGGCAGTTGCTTTCTGACGGTAGGCAGGTTCGACAAAACAGCCAACGCTTTTATGTACCGCCATATCTTCCTTTGGCAGATAATAATAATTTTTATAGTCGGCAAAAAAGTGGTACAGCGTACCTTCCCAAAGCGGTACCTCGATAGAAAGGGATTTCCCTTCAAAAGAAAAGGAGATATCCACTTTTTGAAAGGAAAGATTTGCCGGCACTTTTTTCTCTAAGGTGTCGGTAAATAAAACGCTGTGTTCTGTTGTCTGCACACTCGGGCATATCGGTTTATACGTTGTGTAGTCAAGGAGAAGTGCACATACAATGGTACCAATCAAATCATCTTCATTATGAAAGAGAAGTCTTTTCTTTTTTTCTAAGGATTCCGGATTATGAAAAAATTTCTCATGCATAAATTCCGTGTAAAGCGTGATGCATTCTTTTCCGCTTAAAAGTTCATGCCTGGTAAAACCGGCAAGACGCTCCATTGTCATCAATTTTTGATTGGGAACCGGGAAATATTTTTTGATGTGTTTGACTGCCCGGTAAAGGTCAAGTGTCTGCTTCCCGGCAAACGGGGACGGCATATGATTTGTGCGGTATTTCTTTTCCAGATAAGGGATGTCAAAGGTAGCACCATTATAATGCGCAATCCATTCGTACTTTTCTGAAAACTCAGAAAATGCCTGCAAAAGACGTACTTCACTCACATAATCATCGGCAAACCACTGGTTTAAAACCCACTCATTATTTTCAAAGGTAATTGTGCCAATCAGATAGAGAGACGAAACAGCAGCAGAAAGCCCGGTAGTTTCAATATCAAAAAAGCAGATGTTTTCTGCCGGAGCCGGTAAGATAGACGCTGCATTGTTTAGTTGTTCTTCATAGAAAGTAAGTACCTTTGTTGTGTGTTCCATGGTTAATCCCTTCTTGTTTTTTTGCTGTAGTTCGTAAAAATCTGAACTTATCATAGCAAGAAATGAAAGGATTTGCAATGTTTGTAAAGCTGATTGATAAATATTAGCGGATGAAAAGAGGCGGCTATAGTATGACTTAGCCCAATTACCAAGTTTTATACAATTAGTTTATGCCATATGTTTGCTATCAATTTCTTTGGATTCCAGTAATTTCGTAGAAAAACTTTGTGACTCGTGGGTACAAACACGTGGGTATGAGGCTTGCGTATTTTGCATGCCCATACCCTTACGCGTTTGTTAAACGGGAGTGCCCACGAGACGCAAAGCTTTTCTACGGAATTACGGAAAACCAAAAAGTGATACAAACATCCTGCAATGTTTGCGAATTACCACCGTATGTGATATACTATATTTATTTGAAATTTGAGGGAAAAGGATGGAGAATGATATGGAGGCACAGAGAGAAAAACGTCCATTAAAACATCTTCAGGGATTAAAAGGACGAGTTCAAAACAGTTTGAGTGGCTTTTTTAGAGCTTGCATTGTTGCGGCTTTGGTTATGCTTCAGTTTGCAATTCTGATTGTACTGCCGTTTTTACTGCGCCAGTATGCTTCGTTATTTTATTTGGTAATGGAGTTGTTTGGTGTGTTCACCATTCTGGCACTTACGAATGACAGCCGCAGCATGTCCTATAAATATGGATGGCTGTGCATTACAATTTTACTTCCGGTATCCGGAAACATTATGTTTGCCCTTTGGGGAAAAGTAGGCAAAAAAAACAAATTAAACCGTCGGATAAAATCGACGATTCAAAGTGTAGACAGACACTTAGAATGGCATCCTGAAGTGTCCGATGAATTTCGGAAAAAGCATCCGGTTTCATCCCGTATGTCGCGTTATATGGAAGCTAATGGTGCACCGATTTCAAAAAATAATGAGGCAAGATACTATGATATGGGAGAAAATGCGTTTGAAGATTTGTTTGCTGATTTGGAGCGGGCAAAAAAATATGTTTTCATTGAATTTTTTATTGTGGCTGAAGGCGCAATTTGGGATAAGATGCATGCCATTTTGAAACGCAAAATTGAAGAAGGAGTTGAAGTTAAATTCCTATATGACGATTTTGGAGCGCTGCTTCGCACAAGCACGGATTTTGCACAGAAACTGCGGGCAGAAGGCTTTGAAGTAGAAGTATTTAATCCGATTCATAAATATACCAGTAAGTTATTTATGAACTTCCGTGACCACCAGAAAATTCTTGTCATTGATGGTGAGGTGGCATATACGGGCGGTTTTAATATTGCGGATGAATATGCCAATTTAGTAGAGCGTTTTGGTATATGGAAAGATGAAGGAGTACGGTTAAAAGGTGATGTTGTCTGGAGTATGGTAGTTACTTTCCTCGAACTGTGGGCAGTCTGCTCTAAAAATGAGGAGATTGATTATGAGCGGTACCGGGCAGAAAAAACATCGATTCAGTCGGATATGTACTGCCATGTACTGCGTGACGGTCCGGCGTTAGATACCCGCTCTTTTGTCGGCAGTATGTATAAACAGATGATACATTATGCCGGTGAAAAAATGTATATAATGACACCGTATCTGATTTTAGAAGAAGCGATGATTGAGACGCTTTTGGAAGCCGTGCGCCGTGGTGTGGATGTGCGGATTATCACGCCTCATATTCCGGATAAAAAACATATTAAATACATGACAGAATATAACTATGGGATCCTTTTGAAAAATGGAATTCGTATTTACGAATTTGAGCCGGGATTCATTCATTCCAAAGTAGTTATGAATGAGCATTGTGCGATTGTCGGAACCATCAATATGGATTACCGGAGCTTTTACTTACATTATGAGAATGGTGTCTGGATTTATGATGAAGAATTCAGGCAGGCGGTGGAAGCCGATTTTATAAATACATTTGCGCAAAGTATTGAGATTACCTATGAGGACTGGAAAAACAGACCGTTAAAGATGAAAATTATTCAGCCGATTTTACATGTGTTTGACGCACTTGTGTAATGCATCCGGCATAAGGGAGGAACTATGATAGCATTTGTGAAAGGGATTTTGGACTCCGTGAGTGAGGACAAAATTGTTGTGGAAAATCAGAATATCGGATTTGAAATTTTAGTGCCGGGTTCGGTTGTTTCTGAATTGCCGCAGGTAGGTAATACAGTTAAGATTTATACCTATACATATGTGCGCGAAGATGCGTTGCAGCTCTATGGTTTTTTGACGAAAGACAGTATGGACATGTTTAAACTGCTGATTACGGTAAATGGCATTGGCCCGAAGGCGGCACTTGGTATTTTGACTGCCATGGACACCGATGCGCTCCGTCTTGCGATTCTTTCGGATGATGCAAAAACGATTGCGAAAGCACCGGGAATCGGACCAAAAACTGCGAGCAAACTGATTCTTGAGTTAAAAGATAAATGTCACTTGGAAGATGTCTTTGGCGGCGTGGAAGAATCTTTTGCCACAGAAAATGTATCGGCCGGAGCAGATGCGAAGAAAGATGCGATTGAGGCGCTGGTTGCCCTTGGTTATTCCGCATCAGAGGCTGCCGGTGCGGTACGCAAACTTCAAGTTACGGAAGAAATGTCTGTGGAAGATATTTTGAAATTGAGCTTAAAAAATCTGTAAAGGAATGAGAGTAAGCAATGGAAAAGCGAGTGATTTCTACTGACCTGATGGAAGAAGATTATAAAATTGAAAATAGTCTTCGTCCAAAGTTTTTGAAAGACTATATTGGTCAGAGTAAAGCAAAAGAAAATTTAAAGATTTATATTGAGGCGGCGAAGCAGAGAAATGAATCGCTTGATCATGTACTGTTATATGGGCCGCCGGGATTAGGGAAAACCACATTGGCAGGGATTATTGCGAATGAGATGGATGTAAATTTAAAGATTACATCGGGACCTGCAATTGAAAAACCGGGTGAAATGGCATCCATTTTAAATAATCTCTCGGACGGTGATTTACTGTTTGTGGATGAGATTCACAGACTTAACAGACAGGTGGAGGAAGTGCTCTATCCGGCGATGGAAGATTATGTCATTGATATTGTGATTGGAAAGGGAGCCTCGGCGAGAAGTATCCGTCTGGATTTGCCGAAGTTTACACTTGTGGGTGCAACAACGCGCGCCGGTATGCTGACGGCACCGCTTCGTGACCGTTTTGGAGTAGTCCATCGTTTGGAGTTTTATACGGTAGATGAATTAACCGAAATCGTTCTTCGTTCAGCGCAGGTTTTCCATGTGGCGATTGATAGGGAGGGAGCCAGAGAAATTGCAAGACGTTCACGCGGAACGCCACGTTTAGCTAACCGCCTGTTAAAGAGGGTGCGCGATTTTGCCGAAGTAAAATACGACGGAAACATTACACTTTCGGTCGCAAATTTTGCATTGGATTTGCTGGAAGTAGATAAATATGGACTGGATAACACCGATCGGAGCCTTTTGCTGGCGATGATTGAGACATTTCAGGGAGGACCGGTTGGACTGGATACGTTAGCCGCATGCATTGGTGAGGACAGTGGGACGATTGAAGATGTCTATGAACCGTTTTTGATTCAGAATGGGTTTTTAGCAAGGACGCCTAGAGGACGTATTGTGACAGAAAAAACATATCATCATTTGGGGTTGTCATTTGACGAATAATGTTTTTTTATGTATAATTATTAGGAAATTGAGCAGGTGAGGTGCATAGATGAAAAAGAAAAATGATGTAGAAGTTTTAATTGATGGCAGAAAATATACACTTTGTGGATTTGAAAGCCCAGAATACATTCAGAAAATTGCCTCTTACATTAATCGTAAATTGGCAGAATTTCATAAACAGGAGGGATATGCAAGACTGGATTTGGATTTGCGTAATACCCTGCTTGCAATTAATATTGCCGACGATTATTACAAAGAGAAGAAAAAGGCAAGCGAATACCGCACCGAGACTCAGTTAAAAGACAAAATGGTGTTAGACATGAAGCACGAGATTATTGAGTTACAGGATACCATTAAGAAACTTGAAAAAGAACGCAATGAGTTTCATGATTCAGTTGAAAAATTAGAGAAAAAACAGGTTGAATTAGAAACTAGATTGAAACAAAAAAGATAGAAAAAGGACTGCTGAAAATGCAGTCCTTCTTTACAAGATAGAGGGAGAAAGGAATCGAATGAGTAATGTAGAAATTCTTGCACCGGCAGGCTCACTGGATGGCTTATATGCTTCGTTTCAAATGGGGGCGGATGCGGTTTATGTAGGAACCAGCCGATTTGGTGCCCGTGCTTTTGCTAAAAATCCGAGTGTCGATGAACTGAAAGAGGCACTTGTGTATGCGCATATGCACGATAAAAAAATATATCTGACGGTCAACACGCTGCTCTCGGACAGGGAGCTGGAAAATGATTTGTTTCCATTGATTGCTCCGTTGTATGAGGCGGGACTTGATGCCTGTATCGTACAGGATTTAGGCGTGTTGTCTTTTTTACATGAAAATTTTCCACAGATGGATTTGCACGCCAGCACGCAGATGACGATTTTATCCGGAGATGAGGCAGAGTTATACAAAAACTATGGTGTTACAAGATTTGTTCCTGCCAGAGAATGTACCATTGAGGAAATTCGTGCGATGAGAGCACAGACCGATTTGGAAATAGAAGTGTTTGTGCATGGTGCGCTCTGCTATTGTTATTCCGGGCAGTGCTTGATGAGTGAGGAAATTGGAGACCGCAGCGGAAACCGGGGAATGTGTGCGCAGCCGTGCAGACTTCCATTTACGAGTGCATATGGAAACGGACATTTATTCAGTACAAAAGATATGTGTACGCTTATGCATATTCCGGAACTTGTGGATGCCGGAATCGATTCTTTCAAAATTGAAGGGCGCATGAAAAAGAAGGAGTACAGCGCATATTTGTCCTCGTTATACCGCTATTATGTCGATGTTTATGAGAGTGAGGGGGAGGAAACTTTTCAGGCATTGGTTCAGAATAAAGAAAGCAGTCTGTGGAAGGATATCAGGAGGAGTAAAGACATTTATAACCGTGGTGGATTTTCTGCCGGATATCTTTTTGAAGCAGATAAGAAAAATATTATGTATCCGAAAAAAAACGGGCATTTTGGTACGTGTGTTGGTACTGTTTTGAAAGCGTCCAAAGGACAGGCAGTATTCCGCGTAAAAGAAGCCCTGCATTATCAGGATATTTTAGAATTTCGCTTGGAAGATGATACAAAAGCATACGAGTATACGGTAAAAATGAAGCAAAGCACCCGGTGATATTGTGACGTGCAATGTAAAAAGGGGCAGTACGATATTTAAGGGACAGAAAGTTTATCGTACAAAAAATGCGGCACTGTTGTCATGGATTGATGAAAAAATCGAAAGTGTTGATGACAAAATTTCTTTGAAAGGGAAAATGACTGCGAAAATCGGCAAACCGATTGCTCTGAAACTGCAGGGACTTTCGCATGAAGTTACAGTGTTTGGTGAACCATTACAAAGAGCCGTGAATCGTCCTGTGACAAAAGACGAAATTGAAAAGCGCATTCGGAAAATGGGAAATACGAATTATAGACTCACGGACTTTTCCATTACTTTAGAGGAGGATTCCTTTGTGCCAATGGGAGAAATCGCCAAATTAAAACGAGAGGCATTAGCAGCTTTTGAGAGAGAGGCGGTGTCTGGACGGAGTGTGGGAGAGCAAAAACCGCATAAAAAGAAAGAACTTCTTGTCTGGCAAAATGCCTCCATTCTAAAAGTTTCTACGATGGAGCAGTTAAGGACAGCTGTTGAGACGGATGAAAACGATGTATGGATTGAACTTCCGGTAGCTTTATTTGCAAAAGAAGAGGATGAGGTAATCAAACTTCTTCAAAATCGTCCGGTAATTCTTTCATTCCCACGGATTATGAAAGCGGGAGTGGAAGAAAAATGGAGGACATTGATAAACAGGCTGTTTGTCGGTGCGGTTGTGATTAACAGCCACCGTGCGCGCTTGTGGCAAAAAAGAGATTTAAAGATTGCCCATGGATTGCTTGCCGAAACATTTTACCATGAAAATGAGCGCGCAAAAGAAGTGCTTGCAGAATTTGGTATCTGCCAGGCAATTAAGCGTGGCTATGGGCGCAAAGAAGTAATGGTGACGAAGGGATGCTTAAAGCGGACGCTTGACAGGTGCGATGGAAAAAAAGAGAGAATTTTAGTATCCGGTGGCAAAGGGGACAAATTCTATGTGGTAAATAATTGTGATTTTTGCTACAATACGATATATACAAAAAACGGCGAGAAAAAGCCGGAATTTGATAAGCCGGCATGGCACCATTTTACATGGGAGACAGCCGATGAAATGAGAAAGGTTTTGAAAACATGGAACTTATTATAGCAGAACTTTCACGATATATAATCGTTATTTTATTTGCTCTGTATACCTTCTACAGTTACCGCGCGTTTATCGGACGGGCGGCAGGAAATAATGAGGGAGTATTCCGGGCACAGCGTGTGCTTATCGTGATGCTTCATTTGGTTTGCAGTGCAGTTATTTTAGTGGAAGAAAAAGAAATTAAATATGTGGTTTTGTGGGCACTTGAGTTATTCTTTTTTTTCTGTTTTTTACGAAAATCTATCAGGTGTTTTACAAGGGAATGTCAAAACTAATCTGGAATAACATGATGATTTGCATGATGATTGGATTTATTATGCTTGGCAGACTTTCCTATGATTATGCAATCAGACAGCTTGTGATGGCATCGCTTGCTTTGGGAGTGTGTCTTTTAGTGCCGTTGTTTATTGAGCGGTTTACGATTTGGGAAAAAATCGGCTGGCAGTATGCGCTTGCCGGTGTCCTGCTGTTACTTTTGGTGTTTGTAATCGGTGTGGAAAAATACGGCGCAAGAAACTGGATTTCGATTGGCGGATTTGAATTGCAGCCGTCTGAATTTGTAAAAATTATTTATGTGTTTTTCATCGCTTCCCTTTTGGCAAAGCGGACAGATTTTAAGAGTGTTGCCGTGATCAGTATTGCGGCGGCAGTACATGTGGGAATCCTTGTGTTAGAGAAGGATTTGGGTGCAGCACTGATTTATTTTGTAACATATCTTATGATGCTGTATGTGGCAACGATGAAATTGCGCTATCTGGCGGCAGGAGCTTTTGCAGGGACGGCGGCATCCGTTGTGGCGTATCAGTTATTTGCACATGTGCGTGTGCGTGTGGCGGCGTGGCAGGACCCTTGGTCGAACATGAATCAGGGCGGCTATCAGATTTGCCAGAGTCTGTTTGCAATCGGAACCGGAGGATTGTTTGGCATGGGACTTGGACAGGGCATGCCAAAGAGTGTGCCGGTTGTGGAAAGTGATTTTATTTTTTCTGCGATTGCAGAGGAAATGGGGGTCATTTTCTGTATCTTTTTGATTTTGATTTACATTAGTTCCTTTATTATGTTTGTCAATATCGCTTTAAAAATGAAAAAGAATTTTTATAAATTGTGTGCATTCGGATTGAGTGTGGTTTTGGTTTTTCAGGTGTTTTTGAGTATCGGTGGAGTAACCAAATTTATTCCGTCAACCGGTGTGACGCGCCGTTAATCAGTTACGGCGGCAGTTCCATTATAACGACGATTGTGATTTTTAGTATTATTCAGGGAATGTATGTGAGAAACCGAAGAGAGGAGGTCACGACAAATGAAGAACAAGCGAAGAATTAATCGAAAATCCGGAAAAAGGCAGTAAACGCCAGAACCGGGAAATGGCGGTTGTGACCTATCTTGTGATGGCAATTTTTTTTATTCTTGCCGGATATATGGTTTATTTTATCATTCACGATTCGGATCAGGTGCTAAACAATTCGGCAAATAAACGTCAGGAACTTTTAGCCAAGCGTGTGACGAAAGGTAAAATTTTATCGGACAAAGGCAACGTGCTGGCAAAGACAGTTACGGATTCTTCAGGAAACGAAACGAGAAAGTATCCGTATGGCAGCTTGTTTGCGCATGTTGTCGGACGTTCTTCGCACGGGAAAACCGGGTTGGAGGCATCAGAAAGTTATACCATGCTGACCTCCGGACTGAATCCGTTTCTTAGTACGATTAATGAATTAAAGGGTAAAAAAAATCCGGGAAACAATGTAGTTACCACATTGAATGTCGGGCTTTCCAAAGCGGCGAGTAATGCACTTGGTTCAAAGCGTGGAGCGGTTGTTGTGATGGACCCGGAAACCGGGAAAGTGCTGGCGATGGTGAGCAAACCGTCATACGACCCCAATCAATTGACAGATGCCAGATGGAACAAACTGACATCGGATTCCGGAGAGCAGTCGGCGCTTTATAACCGGGCGACACAAGGGTTGTACCCGCCGGGTTCTACTTTTAAATTGTATACAGCGTTTGAATTTATGAGAGAACAGGATAATTATTCAAAATTTCATTATACCTGTACCGGAAAAATTGGAACAGGAAGTGAACAGATTAAGTGCTATGGTGGTGAAGTGCACGGAAAAGTGGATTTGGAAAAGGCATTTGCCGAATCTTGTAATGCAAAGATTTTGCTCCATCGGAGATGGTTTGAACCGGAATTCGTGGCGCAAGTTATGTGAATCCTTTTATTACAATAAAAGCATTCCGCTTGAAAAAATGGAGCAGAAATCGTCCCGTTTTACGATTGATAACAAGACGGCGCAGGGCGATGTAAGACAGGCGTCAATCGGACAGGGACAGACACTGGTTACGCCGCTGCAAAATATTTTACTTGTCTGTGCATCAGTCAATGGCGGTGAATTGATGCAGCCATATGTGGTTGACCGGATTGAGGATGCAAACGGAAATACGGTTTCTGAAAATACACCGAAATCACTCGGGAAGAAAATGTCAGAAAAAGAGGCAAAACAATTAAAGAAATTAATGAGGGGAACCGTAAAAGGTGGAACGGCGACGTCTTTATACTATGGAACGCCATATAAGGCAGGTGGAAAGACGGGTTCTGCGGAGTTCCAAAACGGTTCGACGGATTCTCATGCGTGGTTTGTCGGCTACGCGGAAAAAAATGGTAAAAAGCTTTGCGTCAGCGTAGTTGTAGAGGCTGCGGGAACCGGAAGTGCCTATGCTGTTCCGATTGCTAAAAAGGTGTTTGACGCTTATTGGTAGAATGGGGTATACTAAGAAAAAAACACGTGTACAGAGGAACGTGATTTCCACGCAGGAGGGATTGCAATGATAGAAGCAACAAGCTGTGGCGGAGTAGTAATTTTCCGGGGTAAGATATTATTGTTTATACAAAATTAGATATGAATTTTGATTATCTTTTTAGAAGTTCTTATATGCCGGTATAGCCCGTATTTACAGGCTTTTCCGGCATTTTTCGTATCGGAAGAAACTCACATATATTTTTATATCCGCTTAGGTTTTTGCTTTCAAAAGTAGTAAAGAAGTAGTAAAACCTTGATTTACTACTAAGCTGCTATCCGCAGCATTTCAGCTTTTGCGCTGTCGAAAGTAGCGTGTGCGTAATAGTTCAGCGTCATAGTAATGTTGGAATGTCCCATAATGTACTGTAATGCTTTCGGGTTCATTCCGGCATTTGCCATGTTGGTACAGAACGTATGACGTAAGGTGTGCGGTGTCATTACTTTCGGTAGAGCTTCCTCATGGTACTTGTTGTACTTCTTTGCAAGCCCCCTAAACATACCGTCATAATTGGTAGCTGTTTTCGGGTAGCCGTCCCGGTTGAGGAAAAGGAAGTTGCTGTAACCGTCAATAGTAACAGCTTTTGCACCCCTGCGCCGTTTCAGCACTCGGTTAAATGCTTCATATACTTTTTCGCTCATTGGAATTTGACGAATACCGCTTTTCGTTTTTGGTGTTTCAATGTAATATCCTGTTTCCGCACTTCTTAAAAGTTGGTGGTCTACATTGATTATCCTATTCTCAAAGTCAATGTCAGTATCGGTCAGCCCGCAAAGTTCAGAGATACGAAGCCCTGTCCCAAGCAAAATAATAAGCTCGTCATAATACTTCTGATAAACTTTGTCATTTTGAGCAAAGGACAAAAAACTTTCTTCCTGCGCTGGTGTTAGCGGAACCTTTGGTTCTGTATCATCTTCAATGACAGTGTTTAACTGGAAGTCAAAAGGATTTTTCCTTATGCAATCGTCCTGTATCGCTGTGTAAAAGGCAGCTTTCAAGGAACGCTTGTCATTACTGATAGTCTTATAGGAAATTCCTTTTTCTTTCATGCGGATTGCCCATTCTTTCGCGTCGGACAGCTTCACGCTGTCAATCGGGCAGCCCCCAAGTTTATCTTCTTCCAGTAGCTTCATCAGCCGCTTGCGTCCGTTTTTCGTATTGTACCTTACATTTCCCCGGTGGCGTATCTGCTTTGCATAAAGTTGGCAGACCGTCATTTTCTTGCCTATGGTGTCTATCCCGTCGTCAAGGTCTTTCTGTATCTCTTTTACCTTTTCCCGTAGGGATATATCCTCACGCTTTCCGGCAGGGGTTTTGTCCGTAGGTACTAACTTCCACGCATACACAAACTGCGGATTACCAAAGGTATCTATATATTTGTAAGCATATCTTCCGTCTTTTCTCTGGCTCTCTCCCGACCGCAAAACTCGATTTTTGCTGTCACGTCTTTTCTTTGACATTTTTCAATGCTCCTTTCCAAGACGGAAAGAGCCTTGATATGCTTATCCCATTATAGCACATTCAAGGCTCAATTTCACTATCAGATTGTGTCTATGGTATCAATCATTTTTTCAAACTGTTTGCGCTTGATTTGAATACGGTTGCCGTTCATAATGACCCACCCGGCGGCGGGATTTTCTTCGGCTAATTTACGCAGCTTGTTTTCTCCAATGCGGAAATATTTAGCTGCTTCCTCAATCGTAAGAGTGTATTTTTCCCAAATAGGCACGTCAGCGTTACTCATAGTATCGTCCCCCTTTCAATATTAGGAAAAGTGAATAGTAAAAGGGGCTTTAATCGGACGGCTGTTAGCACAACCTCGCGGGAGTTCCACCCCTGCCCGTTAAGGCAGCTTTACCCAATGCCTGCGACGCTTTTAACGCTCGGACTATGGCTGTAAAGGCTTGTCTACCCTTAATGCGTGTCGTCGCCCACAAGCCGCTACACTTGTTCTCCGGCGTGGTGGTGGTCGCTCGACTTTCTCCAATAGGGGAAAAGCGTCATGGCGCACCCGCCGTATGGCTCAACGCAAAAAGGACGTATCCGATTTGCCCTATACTGCGTCGCCGTTATCTTGCGTCGCTTTCTTTATCAAAGAGCAAGCAAGGTTAAGTCAACAGGCAGCGGAAAGGGGGACGCTGCTTGTGGTTATCTCAAACCTTGAATGAAAGGACTGCCCGCATAAGACGCGAACGCAAGCGGTCGCGTATATCCTCATCTATGCCCCAATAGATATTTCCGCGCTCATCACGCAGCTTTCGCATAGATAGGGACGCTATGTAACTTTCGTAATGCTGTACGACAATGTTCATAGCTTCCGGGTCGCCCTTAGTTGCGGCTATGATTACCGGGTAAGGCAACAAGCCGCGTTCGTCCTGTTCTGATTTACTAATCTGTGCAGTCATAGGCTCTTTCCTCCAAATAGCGTTTTAACAGCTTCATTGAGCTTGTCCGGCGGGACTGTACCGTTGTCCTTGACAGATTACAAAACTTTGCAATTTCGCGTTCGCTCATATCAAAGAAATAATACAGCAGTACGGTTTCCCGCTTTTCTTCCGGCAAACTGTGCAGGGCTTCGGCAAGCAGCTTCGCAGTAATTTCTTTGCCGCCGACAACGAAAGACTGTTCCGCTTCATCATCTGCAAAATATTTGTCGCAGACGTAAAGCTGATTTTCTTCCAGTGGCGACAGGTCGGAAAAAGTAACCTCGCGTAATTGCCGCTGCTTTGTGTCCCTGTGGGCGTTCATAGCTTCTCGCTTCAACGCCAGTTTGCAAAAGCCGTTAAAAGCACAACGGATTTGCCATTGGGTACGAATAGGCTCGTTCATGTTCTCACCTCCTTTCGCTGCCGCGAAAGCGGTGGAGTTTGAAATGTCCCCTTTCGTAAACCCTCAAACCGACGCACTTCAAAATGGACGTTGGTTTTTAGAAATTTCTTGAAAAAGTTTTTGCAGAAAATACAAAATGCGCCCGTCTGCAAAACGCAGACAGGCGCAAGTGAATTATCAAAAGCATATATATGATTTGTAAGTTCATCTATGTAGCCGGAATATCCCGTTGGTGGGTAATGGCTTTTTTTGATAACAGCCTATTAGGGCATAGGAAAAAGGACATGACGATACCTCCTTGATACCGCCATATCCTTAAAAAAGGGCGACTTTAATACACCCTCCGTATTCTTATTTTGAAAAAGGAAAACGGCGGTTTTGATAGTTATTCAAAACCGCCGTTAGGTCGCTTATATTCTGTTAGGCGCGTGAAAGCCTTGCCGCCAAACAACGGTTTTTTTTATTTTCCGTTAGGCGGTAAAAATTATAAATTCTGTCCCATTTTGGAGTTAGTCGAAATCAAACGTTTTCGTCCCTCTGTTTTAGTTACGTTTTCCAATTCTTTTATTACGTCTTTTGCAATCCAAACTTGTGTTTTGTTTTCAGTTTCTAATAATTCATATGCTAATAGAAGTGCCTTTTCATTGTATTCATAATTTATTTTTCCTATTTCTCGTAGTGCCCATGAAGCAGCCTTTTTAATATGTTCATGTTCGCTATTTGAGTTTTTATAAATTAGATTCAGATATAAATTCAATGTATCTTGTGATATTTTCTTATCATGAATAGCTGCGGAAGCAATTAGAGTGAACGCAGCACGCCTTTTATATATATGATTGGCAGTAATCCAGTTAAAAATATATTCCTCATAATTTGTAAGTTTGATAATTAGATTTTTGCATAAGTGGTCGCATAAATCCCATGAGGTAACTTCGGTCATCAGATTATCAATATCACAAAATGTTAAATCTTTAGAATTAAATAGGAACACTGAAAGTAATCTTGCTTCGTGATAATGAGTATCCCATAATTCAAAAGCTAATTGGTTTGATTTTTTAAGTTTTTTTGCAAAATTTCTCAATATAGCAGTCGATACACCAATACAATACTCCGCAGGGATACCCATTCTCACAATATTGTTTTTGTATTTCTCGGACGCTTCCGATTTTAGGTATTCAATAATTTCAAGACTATTCATTTGCTAATACCTTTTCTAAATCCTGCACATAAATTGACTGTTGCTTTTTAAGTAAGTTTTGACAAAGGGTTTTAATAAAAACTTCTTTGCACATACATTTTCTGTAAAATCAATTTCTACATATCCGTTTTTAGGTGTAAATATTCCTACCCAATGTCCTTTCATATTTTCATTTTCCATATCAAATTCCCACCGTTCAAATGGTTTACATACAGTTACCGTAAAGGTAGTGGCAAAACCTGTCTTAGAATATTCCCTGAACTGAATATCATTTATAATTTCTATTTTAGTAATATCGCTACGCCACGAATAATTAGTAAGGGAAGTTACTATTTCCCATATATTTTCGATAGTGGTCGGAAAAGTAGCTTTAATGTTGGAAGTTACCATAATATCACTCCTTTTTTTTGGTTGTATTGATAACCAGTATTCATATTCCGCATTGTTTGGATTAGCTTGTATATAATGCTCTATATCTGGTGCATTTCCATATTCAAAACCCGAAAATGGAAGCCATTCTGTAATTACACGTCTTTCCAAATCTTGTAAAGATATATTTGTACCATTTCCTGTGAAAACTGCCCATTTTGAAGCGGGAATTGTGTATTCTTCAAATTCATCTCCTGTGTCCGTTAGAGATGAAACAGCAATATAGTATTTCCACTCTTTATTATCTCCACAAATACTTACGCCTAATAGATTATCAAATTCCGTTTTATCCAAAGTCATTAACTTAGCAAGTAGACCGTTTTTTACTGCTTTATCCCAAAATTGCGGAACAACAAGAAAATTTTCTTCTATGGATTTGTCCAATGGAATTGAAATACCTTTAATTTGAATAGCTGGTTTATCTTCAATTCGATAGCTCAATTCCTCTGTTCCTGTAATTGTGAGCTTGAAACTTATTGGTGGGTATGTTTTTAATTGCATACCTTTTTTTTCTTGCCTCGGAAGGCGTAACCCCATGTAAATTCTGAAATGCTCTACAAAATGCAGTAGGAGAAGCATATCCGTACTTTAGGGCAATATCTACAATTCGTTCGTCATTCTGTATATCAGATACTGCCAGTGATAATTTTCTCCTGCGGATATATTCAGACAATGGTACGCCATTCATAAAGGCGAACATTCTTTGAAAATGATATGTTGAGCAGCAAAGTAATTTGGCTAATTCCTCATATTCAATCTTATCCGTTAAATGTTCCTCAATATATTTGATAGCATTGTTTAATCTTTCAACCCAATCCATGATTAAGTCCTCCTTTATAGTAGCAAATGTATATAAAAAAATCCTCTCAATGTATGCACAAAAATGATAGATTTATTTCATTCTCTTATCTTTTGGTTTTTCTGCATCTTTTGGTATCAACCACATATAACTGAATTTAGCAATTCCCGGTATGCGATTATCTTCACATAGCTTTTGCACTCGTCTTTCTGAGATACCCCATTTTTTAGCTGCTTCAGAAACAGAAATATATTCTAACATTCTTTTTCACACCCTTTCTCACAATATATTATATACGGACTTCCGAATAATATCAACAAACAGGCTGCGGATTATATGCTCTATTTCAGTCAATACTATGATGTGTGTAATCATATCTCGAAAGGAAGATGAAATATAAAATGTAGTTGGGTGAAATAACTATGAAGCAGAACAAAGAAAAATTTGATTTTAAGGCTTTCGGGCAAGCCATTAAAGCAGCAAGAAAAGCAAAGGGAATATCACGCAATCAGTTAGCCGATACGCTGAATATTGCGCCGCGATATATCGCGTCCATTGAGAACAGCGGGCAGCACCCAAGTTTACAGATTTTATATGAGCTTGTAACCCTGCTTGATGTATCAGTAGACCAGTTCTTTTTCCCGGAACGGGAACAGGAGAAGTCCACGCGCCGCCGTCAGCTCGATACCATGCTTGACGGTATGAGTGAAAAAGATTTGAAAATCCTGTCTGCTACTGCCAAAGGAATAGAGGAAGCCAACAACGACGAAACGGGGGAATAAAGTTCTCTCGTTTTTGTTTATATAGAGTGATTGAAACGTCGCAGATTGCGGCGTTTTTCTTTTGGGAAAGTTCGTCAAATTTGCCGTTCCCGGTGTTGTAGGTAGTAAGGGATAAAGTTTCGTAGCAAGCATAGGAAAAGAGTACCCTTTTCCGTATTTTCGCCCTCCCGTCCTGCGGTGCGTCGGTTGAAAATTGCTTGTTGGGAAGTGTCCCAAACCCTCGGAATGGAAAGGAGCGATTGCATGAACGGACGCAAAAGAAAAATACAAATCAAATTCTATGTAACAGAGGAAGAAAGGGCATTGATTGAGCAGAAAATGAAGCTCGTCCCCACCCGGAACATGGCGGCGTATCTTCGCAAGATTGCCATTGACGGGTATATCATTCAGACAGACCATAGCGACATAAAAGCCATGACAGCGGAGATACAGAAAATCGGGGTCAACATCAATCAGATTGCAAAGCGTGTCAATGCGACAGGCAGCGTCTACCAAGAGGACATAGAGGAAATAAAGGGGGTGCTTGCGGAGATATGGCGGTTACAAAGATTAAGCCTATTAAAAGCACGTTGAGCAAAGCCCTTGACTATATCCAAAACCCGGATAAAACAGACGGGAAAATGCTTGTGTCCTCCTTTGGGTGCAGCTATGAAACGGCAGACATTGAGTTCGGATTTACGCTTGCACAAGCCATAGATAAGGGAAACAATCTCGCCCACCATTTGATACAGTCCTTTGAGCCGGGAGAAGTAGATTATGAGAAAGCCCACGAAATCGGAAAACAGCTTGCCGACGCGGTAACAAAGGGACAGCATGAATACGTCTTGACTACCCACATAGACAAAGGGCATATCCATAACCATATCATTTTTTGTGCGGTCAATTTTGTTGACTACCATAAGTACAATTCCAATAAGCGCAGTTACTACGGCATACGGAACATGAGCGATAAGCTGTGCCGGGAAAACGGGCTGTCTGTTGTCGTTCCGGGCAAAGGCAGCAAGGGAAAAAGCTATGCGGAATATCAAGCGGAAAAGGTCGGTACAAGTTGGAAAGGCAAGCTGAAAATTGCCGTTGATACGCTTATCCCCCAAGTGGCAAGTTTTGAAGAATTGTTGCAGCGGTTACAGACAGCGGGCTATGAGATAAAGCAGGGAAAATATATCTCCTGCCGCGCTCCCGGACAGGAACGCTTTACCCGCTTAAAAACCCTCGGTGCAGATTATACAGAGGAAGCCATAAGAGAACGGATAGAGGGCAAACGCACAAAGGCGGCGAAAACTCCCAAAGAGCAGCGCGGCGTATCGCTGCTTATTGACATTGAAAACAGTATCAAGGCACAAGAAAGCCGGGGCTATGAACAGTGGGCGAAAATCCATAATCTGAAACTGGCTGCAAAGACTATGAATTTCTTGACGGAACATAAGATTGAGCAGTACGCAGATTTAGTCAGCCGGATTGAGGAAATAAATGCGGAAAATGAAAAGACAGCAGACTCATTAAAGAGCGTGGAAAAGCGTCTTGCAGATATGGCGGTGCTGATGAAGCACGTTACTACCTACCAAAAGACAAAACCCGTCTATGAAGCATACCGCAGGGCAAAGGATAAGGACACATACCGGGCAAAGCAGGAAAGCAGTCTGATACTCCATGAAGCGGCGGCAAAGGCACTGAAAGCGGCGGGCGTTACCAAGCTCCCCAATCTTGCTGCCATGCAGGAAGAATACGGGAAGCTCCAAGCGCAGAAAGAAGCCCTTTACACTGATTATGGCAAGCTGAAAAAACAGGTCAAGGAATACGACGTTATCAAACGGAACATAGACAGCATTTTGCGGCAAGGCAAAGAGCCGGAACGGGAAAAAGGAAAGGAACGGGAATAATTATGAAAATTGTTGGTATTACACCATGTTACAGAATAACATTAGAAAATGGCAGTTATGGCGTAGAAACTTATATTAACGCAGACAGTAAAATCCAAATTACTTTTGAGGACGGAAATACACTTATCGGATATATAGAATGTGTGGAATATGGAACTTATTCCGATGAAAATGATACTCTGGTTATAAGGGGAGAGAATGGAGAGCTGTATATCCTATCGGAAAACCGAATAAAGGATATAGAAGAACTGCACGAATAAAGTAAAAGAACAGGGCGCAGACAGCCAACAAAAGACTGTCCGCGCCCTGTTTTATGTAGGTGCGTTTTTGGTATCTGTTACGCAATAGAACGTCATTTTTAGGGGATAAGGTATAAAACCCTTGCCGCGTCATTTTCAAGCACTGAAAGCCCCGTAAATCAAGGCTTTTTTTGCCCCTACTGCGTAACAAGGGCGCGCCGTTTCCTCATGCGCTCCGCTGCCTGTCTGCGGGTAATACGCTTCCGGCAGTCCGGGCAGTATTTGACGCTGTTAGAGGTGGACGCAAAAGAAGTTCCGCACTCGGTACAACGCTTTTTATCCTCGGTCTTGAAAAGCTCTGCATACAGCAGCTTATCAAGGGGAAGTACGGCGGTCTGAAACCATTTGCAAAGAAGCGAATAGGAAATAAGCTGCGGGCAGACACATTCCTCCCAGTCGTCCAGTAAAATACAGTGCCCGTTATCGCAGTTGCAGCACTCCTTTTTTAACAAGGCGGTTGACTTTCCGGCTTTGGGGCGGCGTAAGCCGCTTTAGCCCGGTCATACTTCATCAGCGGCGAAAATGGCAAGCTCCGCATACTCATTTTCTGTCAGAGGTGCGATTTTCGCAAGGGTGCGCTTCGCCAGTTCCCGCATATCCTCGTCCATGAACGGCAGCGCAGCGTTGATGTTCTCCATAAGCCCGCGCTTGCCGCCCTCATTGTAAATGCTCAACAGGTTTGTTTCTTCAACGGTCAGTCTAATCATGCTCATACCTCCAATTCGTGATTTTTTGATTTTACAGCCGCTTTTTTCGGGGCGGCTTTTCTTTTGTCAGCGGCAAGCTGCGCCCGGATTGAGGGGCGCACCCTGCGAATATCTGTGTCCCGGTTTTCATTTTTATCAATCAAGGCGTATGTTCCATGTCTGCCCTCGATTTTGGAAAAGGAAAGTGTCTTATAGGGCAGCATGGAAAACAGACGGTCGGTGTCCTTAGAGGACGCAAGCTGCATAAATGTCGGGGACAGCTCCACCATGAAATGTGTCCTATTAGGGCTATTGGGCGTGTCCTTGCGCTTCATTTCCTGCACAATGCGCCGCGCTTCGGCTTCAATCAGCCCAGCACGCAGGGCGGCGGTATGTTCCTTGAAGTCGCCCGGTGTCAGTTTATCCCGTTTTTGCTTTTCTTCCCGTAAAAGGAATTGTAGCGCGTCCGGGTCGTTGGGTACTGCTTCAAAGTGTTCAAACTTCCCTAAAGAAGTATCGGGATTTCCGTTAAAATGCTGTCCGGCGGGTATCTCCCTTGTCCCATGCTCATAAATCAACTTGACTGTGTCGGCGGCAAGCGCATTGTCCTTAACGCGCTCATACTGCCTTGCATAGTCAAGCTCATAAAGATTGCCTTTGATTTTCCCGCGCTCCCTGCCCGTCAGCTCGACGGCATAGGCAAGAACGCAGTCGCAGGTCTGCTCTTTGTAAAAACACCATGTATTGTGGGCGGCGGTATCCTTTAGGAACACGTCGCGCTCCTTAAAACAATGCGTCCCGGACGGGCGGCAAAACCATAGCAGCGTCTTATCCTCTCTGTTAGGGCTTGCCGCTGCTTTTGCGATAATCTCCTTGTCAATGTCAAAATCACTTTGGAAAAATCCTGTATTCTGCCGCATGATAGCGTCAAGAGAAGCGAAAATATCCACGTTTTCAAACTTATTCATGCGTCAGCTCCTTTCCAAATCCTGTGTTTTCTGTTTTGCCTGTTTCTTCGGTGTCTGTTCTTTCGCTGCTTTAAGCTGCGCCCGGATAGAGGGCTTCTTTTCCGTTTTTGCTGCCTTGCCACGTTCCTTGTCAGCCTTGACAGTTTCCGCAAGGTCAACAAGGGAAATGGTTTCTCCTGTCTTTACCTTTGCTTCCAGTTCTGCGACGGTCGGGGTGTTGTTTATCTGCCCGTCAATCATGTTGTAGTTTTGCTCGGTGGTCTGCTCGGCAGTTTTCAGATAGTTTTCCGGCTGCAAAAATTCCGGCACTTTCTTATAACCGAAGCTGTCTACATAGTGGGCGGTGTCCTGCCCGTTCTGATGAAGCACCACTACGTCGGAAACAGAAAGGCTGTGTCCCTTAAAATCTTTCGGGTGGTCGATATTAAAGCGGGTGTAAATATCTTCAAGGGAAGTCCCCGGCGTAAGCTCTGCGGAATAGATAAGTGCATAGTTTTTCGGGTCTACCCGGTGTCCTGTGGCAGTCAGACGGTCGTAAGGTTCAAAGCGCAAGTCCCTTGTTTCGTCCCCGCCTTTTATCTGATAAATGGAAAAGGTGTCTTTGTCCTGTGGGGCTTCCTGTTCCGGCTGCTCCTGTGCGGGTTGTTCCTGTGCAGCTACCTTTTGCGCCCGGATATGCGCCCGCTGTAACTCGGTAGGCTTTTCCCCGGTAAGAGGTGCAATCGCCTTGACATAATCAGCCGCATAGTAGGCATTACTGGTAAGCTGCCGCTGCCATGCCCCCGCTTTTGGCGACCAACGGAAGCCATTACTTTTTAAGGCTTCCCGCGTGGCTTCGTCCGGCTTATCTTCAAAGAAGATTTGCAGTCGGTTCGCTTCGGTGTTTGCTTCCACCTTGCCGCCGTCAAATTCCCAACCGACAAAACCGATTTCTTTTTGCTGTGAAAGGGATTTGATACGGTCTTTCACGCGCCGGATTTCTGCACTGTTGTTGGATAATGCCCAAGTCGCAAAGGGCTTGTCCTCCAAATGCCAACTGCTCGCCATGTCCGCTTTCAGTTTTTCCAGTTCCTCCGGCGGTAAATGCGGGCGCCGTCAAGGGTCTTATGCTTGCGGTAATAGGCGTTTACGGCTTTCATGGTTTCCTGTGATTTTTCAAGGTTTTCCAGTTTCTTTTCTAACTTCTGTACTGCCTGCGGGTCGTCTGCGCTGATACCGCCCATGCCGGTCTTTGCGGATTTTATCAAGAAGCCCTTGTATGTCCTGCCATTCCCGGTAATTGCTGTCGCGGGCTGCGTTCTGCTTTTCTTTCTTCCTTGTGGGGAAGTTAGAGCCGCCTGCAATCAGGATAGAGGGAACACGCGCGTCAATCTCATAGCCCTTGTTCATGTTCGCCGCCAGTTTCCGGGCGTAAGTGTCAAGCAGGCTGTCGATTTTCTCATGGTACATCGGGTCTACCCGCTGTTTCTGCCTTTCTGCAAGCTGTACGGCTTCATCTACATAATGCCTGTATTCAGCCGTCGCGCTGCCTTGCTTATAATCGGAAAAGCTGTTCATATCCTTTGCACGTTTGGCGGCAGCTTCATTGATAGTGTAATAAGGGGCGACGGGGGCAACCTGTTCCGGCTGTGCTTCTTTTTTTTCGTGTACCGGGGCTGTTTCTTCGGAAAGCTCCGGCGCGGCTGCTTCTGCTTCGGGCTGTTTGGTAGCTTCCTGTGCGGGCTGCGCCTGTTCGGTGGTCTGCTCCTTATCCTGTGCCTTTTGGATTTCTGCAAAATGTCCGTCTATGGTATCAATCAGACTTGCGGCGGTACTGCGGATTGTTTCAAGAGAGCCTTTCAGTTCTGCAAGTTCTTTTCCGCTGCTCCACCCGGCGATATATCCAAAAGAATAGTCCGACGTATCAAGCCCGTAATGTTGGCAGACAGCATAGGCGACGCTTTCCGCCTGTACCTCGCGGGTGCGGCGGTCGGGGCGTTCCGGCATGGCAAGGGCGGTATCATGCAGCGTGGCGTGGGCGATTTCATGGATTGCGGTCTTGATGTTCTGCAATTCGTCCATGCCCTCGTTGATGATGATACGCTTTTCCTCATAATTGCGGCGTCCCTTTACGCCGCCGCTTAGTGCTTCAAATCCCATAGCAAAGGGGAAGTCTTTTCAAGGGCGCGAAAAAATCCTTGTACTGTTCCACGTTGCCCGTCAGCTCATAGGTAAGGGCAGGAAGCTCCTTTCCCTCGGTCTGTGAAATATCAAAGACAGATACCACACGAAAAGCGGGTATCTTGATTTCCTTTTCCTCGGTAACAGGCTTCCCGTCTTTATCGAAAACAGGCTTTCGGGTGTCCGGGTCGATTTTTTCCACCTGTTTCTTGACGGTAAACGGGGACGGCGCAAGTATCTTGATAGCTTTTTCTCCCGGCTTTACATGGCGTTCAAATTCCTTTTCCCATTGTTTATAGCCTTTCACAAGATTGCCGCCCTGCATGGCGATAAGGATTGTATTGTTAAGGCTGTAATCATGGAATTTTGACATAGTACGCAGATAATCGGCGTAACGGTCGCTTTCATACAGTCCTAAAATCCCTTGTTCCAGTCGGTCGGTAATCTCTTTCATTTTGTCAGCGGGCTTTTCAGAAGATAGGATAATCGGGAGAACCGGGGGCGCTTTGTGGCGGCGGTCGGTATGGCTGCGGAAGCGTCAAGGTCTGCCTGTTCCTTTTCCTGTACTGGCGGCTGCGGCGTTACCCGGTATTCCTCCGGCACGTCGCGCCCGTCGTACCACTGTGTAAAGGTGTTGCGGTTATTGTAGATATAGCCCTGCTCGGTAAAGCTGCCCCCGTCATTGATAGCAGCGTCCCGCCCGTATTCCTCATACATGAAATATTTTTTTGCTTCTTCGGGCAGCTCCAACTCGTCCAGTTCTTCAATCAGATAACGCCCGTAATCTTCCTCACTCTGTACGGACGGGTAAAGCCAGTAACAATCAAGGTTTTGTGCAAGGTTGATAATATCCTGCAAGTCCCTTGTATGGTCGCCGTATTCCATAGCTGCAACAAATTTTTCCCGGTCGTCGTCAAACTGCATTTTCAAAAGTTCGCTCAAATAGTTCAGTTCGTCAAGGCTTTCAAGCTCGGTCAATTTTCCTGCCAGTCCTGCAATAGAGGACTGGTATTCTGTGATATGCAGCTCCCCGTAGTTTTTGCCGTCTATCCCGATACGGTCAAAGACTTCTTTCAAATGCTCGGCAGTCGTGGGGAATGATACCCATTCGCCCGCAGGTCTGCCCTCGGTGTACTTTCCAAGATTAGAAAGATACCCGCTTAAAATCGGTTGTTCCATGCGTTCGCTCCTTTCTTTCTCAATCATGCGGTGCATAAGCGCGTAGTCCTCCATGCTCATGCTACCGTCAAATAGATAGGGGTCGGGTTCTTCGCCGTCCCGGTAGGCTTTTTCAGAGAAAGGAAGCCCCGCAGCGTGGGCGGCGGCTCTTGCTTCCTCGATAAGCTCCGGCGGCAGCCTGTCGTCGTGGGCTTCGATAAATTCCCCGATATTGCTATATCCGTTTTCGTAGTGGCGGCGCACCCCGACGGTCAGCTCGTCAAGGCTCATATCCTCGCCAAGATAGCCGGAATAATAGCCGTTTACCACAACGGCGGCAGGGTCAGCCTGCTTGATTTCTTCCATGCGGCTTCTGTCCTCCGGGTAGAGAATATCGCCCATTTCAAGGTGGAAATATTCAGCGTTCCAAGAACGTCCCGTTTTCCAAAACGCCACCCAAGCGATACCGTCCCTTAATTCTTCTTGATAGTCCTTTACGGTGTCCCGTAAACTTGCCATGTATAACCTCCTTTCTTCGGTTTCAGAGGGTAAAACCCTCCATAAAACAGAGGGTTTGGGAAACTTCCCAACAAGCAAAAATCCCCGCCGTTCTCGGTAGAGAAAGCAGGGATTTTACGGAAAAGGGTACTCTTTTCCTATGCTTGCTATTCAGTTATTTCTTCTTCGACAGTTCAATGCGGTAGTTGACATATTTCCCGCCCGTATCAGCCAATACGATAGTTCCGTCGTAGGTTTTGCCCGTCTTTGGGGAATAGAGCTTTTTCACATTTACCTTGCCGGATTTTAAGAGTGCAGCGGCAATCTTCGGGGTAAAGACTTTTCGTTCTTCAAAGAAACGGTCATTTTTCCACATGGTAAAGATACATTCTTTGTTGCTGCAATAGTAGTTTTTCTTTCCCTCATAGACAGGAGAACCGCAGCGGGGGCAGCTTCCCAACGCTTCCCGTTCCGGCTTGAACATCTGCGCTTTATCATCAGAAAGAAACGGATAGGTCTTTACCAGTTCCCGCGCCATATCCTCGATACCCTCCATAAATGCGGCGGGGGCTGCCTTACCTTTGGCAATCTGCGTCAGATTGTTTTCCCATTCTGCGGTAAGCTGCGGGCTTGTCAAGGTGTCCGGCAGGACGCACACAAGATTGATACCGTCCTTTGTGGGAAGTAGCTGCTTGCCTTTTCGCTCCACAAAACCGCCCTTTACCAGTTTTTCAATGACGGCGGCGCGGGTGGCGGGAGTTCCAAGCCCTTTGCGTTCTGCGTCCGGGTCGGTGTCCTCACTTCCGGCGCGCTCCATAGCAGAGAGCAGCGACGCTTCGTTGTGAGGTTTTGGCGGTGTTGTGTCATGCTCCGTTACCGTTGCCGCCGGATTTTCAAAGGTCTGTCCCTCGGTAAATGGCGGCAGGGTCTTTTCTGTGTCGCTGTCTACTTCGTCCGTTTCGGGCTTGTTCTTTAAGGCTGCCCTGTATCTTCGGTCAATCTCTTTCCAACCCTCACAAAGAATGGTTTTGCCCCTTGCGGTAAAGGACTGTCCGGCACATTCAAAAACTGCTGTAACCGCTTCAAAGGTATGTGGTGCAGCGGTCGCCATAAGTAGACGCGCTCCGGCAAGGGTAAGGATATTCCTTTCGCTTTCCGGCAGCGTGGCAAGGTCGGTCTTTGCAAGCTCCATAGTCGGGATAATGGCATGGTGGTCTGATACCTTTTTACTGTTCAGAACCTTTCCAAGCTCCGGCGTGAAGTCTTTTCCCGCCATAAAAGAAAATTTCCCACAAAGCAGCTTGATAATGCCCGCCGCTGTGTCGCCCATGTCGTCGGTCAGAAATGCGCTGTCTGTTCTCGGATAAGTAAGAAGTCTTTTTTCATACAGGGCTTGTGCAAGGTCAAGGGTCTGCTTTGCGGTATATCCGAACAGGCGGTTTGCTTCCCTCTGTAAAGAAGTAAGGTCAAAGAGCTTCGGCGGGGCTGCGGTCTTTTTCTCTTTCACAAGGGAAGTACAGACTGCTTTTGACACTTCGCAAGCAGCTTTCAGCTTGTCAGCTTCGGAACGGTCAGATAGTTTTTCGCTTGCAGCTTCCGCGCCGGATAAGGCAAGGCGCACATGGTAGTATTTTTCTTTCTTAAATGTGGTAATCGCTGCGTCCCGGTCAACAAGCATTTTGAGGGTCGGGGTCTGTACGCGCCCCACATTCAAGGTATGATTGTAAAGGACAGAGAAAAGACGGGTGGCATTGATACCGATTAACCAGTCAGCCTTTGCCCTGCACAATGCGGAAGCAAAGAGCGCGTCGTATTCCTCGCCGTTCTTCAGACGGGAAAATCCCTCTTTGATTGCGCTGTCCTCCATAGAGGAAATCCAAAGGCGGCGCATAGGTTTTTTGCAGCCCGCCATTTCATAGACAAAACGGAAAATGAGTTCTCCCTCGCGCCCTGCGTCGCAGGCATTGACGACTTCGAAAACGTCTGTTCGGTGCATAAGCTCCTTTAAGGTCTTGAATTGCTTTTCCTTGTCAGCCGCAACGGTGTACTTCCATTCCTGCGGCAAAATCGGTAAGCTGTCATAGCTCCACTTTTTATATTGTTCCCCGTAGGCGGCAGCTTCCGCAAGCCCTACCAAATGTCCCACGCACCAAGAAACGATATAGCCGCTTCCTGTGAGAAATCCGTCTTTCTTTTCCTTTGCCCCAAGTACGGCAGCGATTGTCTGTGCCACACTGGGCTTTTCTGCGATAACTAAAATCAAATATAAGTTCCTCCTTTCAGCGTTCCGGCTCGGTTTTCTTTTTCTCCTGTACCTGTTTCAGACAGTACCCCACACAAGGGGACTGTCCCTTGTAAGGGCAGGAAGCACAAGCAGGGGGATAAGGAACAGGCGGCGCATTATCACGCCGCCCGTTCGGTTTCTGCATCATCATCTTTTCAAAGGGATTGTCGGTAAACAGGGTCATAGGGTTTCTTCCTCCGTTTCTTCATCTTCGGGAGTTTCCCTGGTATCTGCTTCCGGCTCGTCCTCGTCGCAGTCCTCAAATTCAAAATCTTCAAGGTCGGTATCGCCCTTTACATTCTGCTTCGGTTTTAGAAACTTAAAGTAGTAGAACGCTGCGCCGCCACCAAGCAGGGCAAAGAGGACTAAGGCAAGCACCACACCGGGATTGCCGCCTTTTTCTTTCGGTTCTTCCGGCTGCTCCGTTGGTGTTGGGGTGGGTTCTTTTCCTGTGCAGCCTGTCATACTGGTAACACATACCGGGCAGGACGTATTTACCTTTCCGGCTTCGCATTTCTCCGTACAGTTACAGATTTCCGGCTTTTTGGTAGCTTCCCCGGTTTCGGTCAGTGCCATAAGGTCGGCTTCGTCCACTTGATTAAGGAAATGTACGGTCTGTTCCCCCTCGGCTGCCCGGTCAATGAGGATATAGAAGTAGTTGCCGCCTTTGGTGGTAACAGTGATAAGCTGCTTATTGCCGCCGTAATCGTCAACCAGTGTTGCGTTTCCCTTTGGGGTAAGGGGCGGCGTTTCCTCTTTTTCCTCCACAACTACATTGCTGTCGTTGGTCGCGTCCCCGGCGGGCGGCTCTGTGGCTGCGCCCTGTGCATAGGCAGGGACAGAAAAACCGCCCATAAGGATAAGGGCGGCACAAAGGGCAGTCATGGTCTTTTTCAGTTTATTCTTCATCTGCATTTTCCTCCTGTTCGTTTTCTTCTGCGGGTGCGGCAGTCATGCCGGGAATACCGCCGCCGGACAGCATAGCGTTCAGTTCCTGCGGGGTCAGACGCATAGCGCGTACAAGCTGCACGATTTCAAGGTTTTCCGCTTCGGTTTTCTGCGCTTCCAGTCCTTTTAATTTGTTCTGATACTCTGTGATTTTCTCGCGGGTCTTTGCGATTTCCTTATTGATACGGTCGATTTTATTGTTTGCCATAAGTCATTTCTCCTTTCTTTTTGGGGCTGCTTTACCAGTTCATCAGCCCGTAGCCTTTGATACATTGATAGTTAAGGTCATAGCTTTTTATCTTGCAAGCGTCGCCGGAATTGCCCTCAACGGTATAGACGCGGCTTCCGTCCCTGCCAAGCACAAGCCCCACATGGTCGGCAACGCCGTCTAAATCCCAATCGAAAAAGATAGCGTCGCCCGGTGCGATATTCTCATAGCCGCGTGCGCCCCATTGTCCCCTTGACTGAAACCAAGGGACACCCTGCCATTCGCAGCCCGCAAAGCGGGGTTCGCTTTTTCCGGCTTGATTGTAGCACCATGATACAAAACAGGCGCACCATTCCACGCGGCTGTTAAAGCCGTACCAAGACCAGTAAGGGTAGCCGCCCACATTTCCGACTTGCTGTTTTGCAAGCTCCATAAGCTCTTGATTTCCGGGGCGCGTACCGTTTACAAACTCCACGCCGCTTAAATCCTCGGACGGGCTTCCGTCGGGAGAACCGCCGCCAAAAATCAGCGGTTTGTTGCCGCTTGTTTCCAAATACACCCGGTACATTTCAAGCTGCTGTGGCGTAAGAAGTTCCTCCGCAAGCTCGGAAATCGGCTTGTTTGTCAGTTTCACATTCAAGATGTAATACTCATAAGGGACTTCCTCGGTGGTGGTTTCCCCGGTTTCCGGGTCGGTGCTTGTTTCGGTGCGGTAGCGTATTTCCACTTCCTCGGTCAGTGTCAAGGTGTACTGTTTTTCAAAGATACGGTCAAGCTCTGCCTGTGCGCTCTGCGGGGTGTAGCTCTGCAAGAGGGCGGTCAAGTACGACGCTAATTCGTGGGGGTTATGCCCGATACTGTCAAGGTCATAGCGGTATTCATCATAGCCGGGGTGGGTGCTTTCGATATTGTCAATCTCACTTTGCAGCCCGTTTTCCAATGCAGCATAGTTGTTTTCAACTGCCACAAGGTCGCTGTCCTCGGACGTGTAGGAAGTGCCAAGCACGCCGTTTGTCAAGCCGGAAAACATAGCCCCGCAAGAAGACAGCCCTGCGGAAATCATAATAAAGAGAAGCAGCGCGGCAACTGCAATCAAAATGCCCGCCGGGTGTCTTGCCGCAAATGCGGCGGCTTTCCGCGTTTCCTCGGCGGTTTTCTTTGCCGTCTTTCTTGTGGCTTCCGCTGCGGCTTTTGCCCCGCCTTTCTTTGCCGCCTTTGCATACTGGCGTTTTATCTGCTGTTTCTGCATGAAACGGGAAAGCGGGTTAGAAGTAAGCTGCGGGTTATCGTGCAGGGTTTTGTGATACTGAAAATTGACGTTTGCCTTAAACGCTGCCTGTTCTGCCTTTGCCGCTTCCCGGTAAGGTTTCAGCTTATGGCTGCGGTAGCCCTGTTTTAACTTCCGCGCCCCGTATTTCGCGCCGCGCTCGGCAAGTTCCTCCGATTTGTGCGCGCCCTCCACACCAGAATTGTCTTTCTCGACGCTATGGATTTTGTTGTGGACGAAAATCCCCGCTTCCTGTGCGGGGCGGGACAGCGGGTTTCCCTTTTTGCCGCCGGGTATCGGTTTTTCCTGTTCTTCAAAGCGTAAGCGGGTCTTTGCCTTTCCTGCGGCTTCGTCAAAGGTGCGCTCCTTAACCAGTTTCTTTTGCTTTGGGACAGCTGCCTTTGCCGCGTCCAGTCGGTCAGCAGCTTTGTCTGATTTTTCAATATAGCGTTCCAGTTCCGGGGCGGCAAGTTCTTCCTCGGTAAACTGCAAGCGGGAAGATGTTGTTTGTGCGGTGGCTTCCTCCTGTGCCTTGCGTACCGCTTTTTTACTGGCTTTACGGGTCTGCGCTGCTTCGATATGCTCCATAACGCGCTCTGCGGTGGCGGTGTCCCTTGCGGGGGCAGCTCCCGGCGCGTGGGGTAACGGGGAAGTTTGGGACGCTACACCTTGAAGCGCGTCCCCTGTCCTGCGGAGCTTGCTGCTCCGGGGACTTTTGAAAATCCGCTTCCTGTTCCCGTTTACTGATACGCTCGGCGGTCTGCTGTGTTTCGTTTACCTCAATAAGCCCGTCGCGGGTCATTTTCTGTGTGATTTTATCGCGGGATTTATATTGCTTCATGGTCTGCACCTCACTTTCCGCTTTCGGAAACTTCCTCCGGCTTCGTCGTCATAATGCGGTAAAGCTCGGTATCTTTCGGGAAATGGTCTACAAAAGGCAGCACCACATTTCCGTAAAAGATAAGTCCCTCGCCCGCTTCGGTGTGGGTAACGTACTTCATCTGCTGCGGGGAAATATTAAGCTGCTTTGCAAGGATAGTACGGTCGCCCTGCGCTTGATTGAGCATGAGGACAAAATCGCTGTTTTCAAAGATATTTTCCACCTCGCGGCTTGCCAAAAGGTCTTTGACGTTCTGCGTAATTGCTGTGGGTATGCCGCCCCATTTACGGAAACGCTTCCAAATCTCCACGCTGTAAGCGGCGGTCTGTTCCTCTTTTAAGAGCAAATGAAATTCGTCCATATAGTAGCGGGTCGCCTTTTTCTCTGCCCGGTTTATCGTTACCCTGTTCCATGTCTGGTCTTGCACAATGAGCATACCTAACTTTTTGAGCTGCTTTCCAAGCTGCTTAATATCAAAGCAGACAAGGCGGTTAGAAAGCTCCACATTCGTTCTGTGGTTGAATACGTTAAGGCTGCCGGAAACATACAGCTCCAATGCCGCCGCAATGCGGGCAGCTTCCGGCTCCGGCTGTTTTAACAGCTCGTCGTAAAGGTCGCCCAAGATAGGCATTTTTGCCGGGTCGGGGTCTGCAAGGAACGGGCGGTACACATTTCTTACAGCCCTGTCAATGACGGTCTTATCGACAGGCTGCAAACCCTCCTTGCCTCCGATAACAAGCTCGCAAAGGGAAAGGATAAAATCACTTTTCAGCGCAAGGGGGTTGTCGTCCTCGCTGTAATTAAGGTTTATGTCCATAGGGTTTACATACTGGGGCTTGCCGTCAATGCCCCTGCCCGTAGGGGAAAGACGTATCACTTGCCCATTAAGACGCTGCACAAGGGAAAAATACTCGGCTTCCGGGTCGCAGATGATAATGTCGTCGTCGGTAATGAGGAAAGCATTTGTCATTTCCCTTTTTGCCGCAAAAGATTTTCCGCTTCCCGGCGTTCCCAATATAAGCCCGTTGGGATTTTTGAGCTGCTTTCTGTCGCAGAGCATCATGTTGTTAGAAAGGGCGTTCAAGCCATAGTACAGGGCTTGCCCCGTCTGAAAAAGCTCCTGCGTGATAAAGGGAATGAAAATAGCGGTGCTTGATGTGGTAAGCCCCCGTTGTATCGGGATAAGGTTTTCCCCAATCGGCACACTGGATAAAAGCCCTGCTTCCTGCTGATAGTCAAGGCGTGTCAGGCGGCAGTTGTATTTCTGTGCGATACCCGCCGCAGCGAAAATATCATTTTCCAGTTTCCGCTTCGTGTCTGCCATGTTTACCACAAGGAACGTAAGGAGAAACATTCGCTCGTTGCGGCTCTGTAAGTCCTGCAACAAGTTCTTTGCTTCGCTGCCAAAGGTGGCAAGGTCGGACGGGATTATATCCATGTCATAGCCGCTTCTAACCGCTTTTTTCTGTTCCTCAATCTTCATCTTGTCAAGGTCTGTGATTTTGCGCTTAATGGTCTTGATTGCTTCCGTCTGGTCGATACTGCGGATATGTAAATTGACGATTACGCCTGTTTCCAAGTCCAGTATGTCGGCAAGCATACGGTCGTTAAGCTCCGGCGCAAGGATTTCAAGGAAGCTCGCCGCGCCGATTTTCTTCCCCATGCGGAAATATCTGCCCTCGCCAAAACGGAAAGAGGACGGGGCGATAAAATCCTTTGTAGACAGCCCCGACGGGGTAAGCCAGTCAAAGGAAAAGGAGAACGGCTCGCCCTCCGGGTGGAATACCCCATGCAGCACCTTTAAGCGTTCATAGCCGGATAAGGGGCGGGCGGTTACGCCAAGCACCTTGAAATTGTTAAACACGTCGGTTTCGATACGGGAAAGTCTTGATTTTGCAGCCGCCTTGTTATCGGCTTCAACGGTAAAGGTAATGTATTTGTGCTTCACAAGCCCGTTGTTGCCTTTACTAAGCTGATTTTTCAGCATATCCGAATACTCGGTGCGGATAGAGTTAAAAGCGTCCTCCTGTGCCGGGATAGTGATAGCTTTTTCTGCCTGTTCCCGCTGCGTCCCTTGATTGATGAAAGAAAGCTGCACGCTCACGCTCGCGTCAAAGTAGTTGAGGAAATCGCACCAGTTTTCAAAAATGGCGGTCTTATCGTCTGCCTGTGCAAGCTGATAATTGATGTCCTCGAACACGACGCACTTTGAATATCTCTTTTCCGTAACCTTGCAGATACCGTCCGGGTACATGGCAAGGTAAGGAATGGTCTGCTGTGCGGTGCGGGCTTTGCCGTCCCCCTTTGCCTTTCGGATAGCTTCGGCAATCTGTTTCTTTTCGGCGCGGGTCAGCTTACGCCTGTTTCCTGCAGCTTCCCGCGTCTTTTTTGTTTGTCCTTTTGACAATCGCTGATACCTCCTTTTCAAGTTTTCGCTGCTTTTCCAAGACAGCGTATAGGTTTTCGGTTCTGTAAGGTCGCTCCTTTGGGCGGGTAAACTTTGTCTGAACGACATTTCTTACCACCACTTCAAGGGGCTGCCCATGTTTTTCATACATGGCAAGCAGGAAACAGGGGAGCATGACGACAATCATCGCCATAGCCGCAAGGTTTGTCCCTGCGCTGCCTTTGAGCAAAAAAAACAGCGGCAGTCCGATTAAGAGAGCCGCCGCAAAACAAACGATTTGCCGCTTTGTCAGATTGAAAGCGACTTTTGTTTTGACTTTGGAAAGGTCTTTGGGTACAGGTACATACGCCAAGAAAATACCTCCTTTCTGCCCTTAGTGGGCGTTGAATATGGATTTTGCCAGTGCGCCGGATTTGAACAGGGAGAAACAGAGGATAACCGTATAGGCGGCAAGGGAAAATACCGCGCTGTGCAGATTGTCTGCGATTATCATATCGTTTACCAGTACGGCGTAAATACCGACACATATCATAATGAGGAAGCCTTGAAAACCAAGAGCGAACAGCCCTTTTAGGTAGTTGTTTCCAATCTGTCCCCATTCTCTGTTGGTCATGGTCGCAAATGGAATAGGCGATACCGAACAGTAAAGGTAAATCTCTATCATTCTGCCGTAGAGGATAACGGTTATCAGTACGGACATGATTTTCATGCAAAGGCTTACAAGGCTTGTTTCAAGCACAAGTAAGAGCAGTTCGGGGATTTCCATATCTTCAAGCCCCTCCTGCATGGCGGCAAGGGCTTCGGCAACGTCGATATTCGTATCGCCGCCGATAACCCCCGCTGCGCCGGAAACGATATGCTGCGCCATATCAAAGACCGCCATTGTGATGTTGAACGTGTTGGTTACGATAAACACCGCGACAAAGGCTTTGAATATCCACTTAAAGAACATGAATGTGTCTATGTCGTGCATATTGTTCTTTTCCGTTACCATGCTGATTAGCTCGTAGCATAGGACATAGGTAATGACAAGCCCCGCAATCGGAACGATTACATTTTCAGAAAGGGTCTGTATCATGCTGAAAATATTTGCGTTCCAACCCTGCGGGGTCTGTCCTACCTCGTTTGCGATAGTCCCGACTTTTTCGTTTACGTCCCCGAACATAGTTGACAGATTACCGTTTATGGCTCCTATGAGGATTTCCTTTATCCATTCGTTAATCGCGTCAAGTATGCTCTGCATAAGCTACCCGCCGCTTAACCGAACAGTCCGGCAAGCAGAGGTACGAGGGTGCCGCCGATAAGGGCAACGCCGCCGCCCGCCATGAGCTGCTTCATGCCCTGGCTTTTTGCACCCGGATTATCGTTTCCGTAGCCCTCCAAGAGGTTGATAACGCCCCAAATGCCAAGACCTGCTCCGAGAGCGATAACGAGTGTCTGCAATACGCCTACTGCGCTGTTGAAAAATGCCATATAAAAACTCCTTTCTGCCGCTGTGCGGCTGCCCGAAAAAGGGCATAAAAAACGGCGGTCAGTTTTCATAACTGCCGCGGTCATAAGTCCCCGCGCTGCGTAAGTTCTGCGGCGCGGCGGTATTCAGTTGTCAGTGTGGGCGATAGGAATTTTTGTAGGGGCGCGTATCATGCAAGTTGTCTTTTTCTTTGTTACTGCGTCAATTCCTCCTTTCTTTTCGCTGCTGCTCATACAGGGCTTCACACCGTTTCACAAACTGCCGGATAGCAGCCTGCCGCTGCTGTTCCCGTCGTTCAGCAATCGAAACAAGCCCGTTTATGGCTTCTGTGATTTTCTTGTCCTTTTTCTTTCTGATACGTCTATTCATGGTCGGTGTCCTCCTGCAAATCGCTTTCGCTGATTTCGTAGTAGTCAAATACTTCGTCCGGCTTCACAAGGGCGGGTCTGCGCCTTAAATGCTTTTCCATATCAAAAGTATTTTTCTTGTCATAGTCGGAAAGATATTTATAGTTGGGGTGCTTTGTAATGTCGTACTTATCAGAGAAGAACGGGCGCACCCCTCGTAGCTGTAAAATACATTTCCCGCCGTCCATAACCGCTATTTCATCTTCCGTCATAAGCTGCTTGCCTAACTTCTGATAGTTCAGCCCATGCGATACCTCGCGCCCCCGGTTCTCGGAAGTGTTGAAGCTGTCAATGGTTTCTTTGCCCAAGATTTCCGATATTTCTTTGAGGGTGGTTTTCTCCTTGCCGCCCAAGAAAAGGGTGGTGTCGCAGTTGCCGACTATGGTATCGGCGTTGTCCTTATAGATTGCCTTTAACTGGCTTTGCGACTGTAAGATAATCGACGCGGAGATTTCCCGGCTTCGTATGGTGGCTATGAGCTTTTCAAACTTCGGTATCTGCCCGATATTTGCAAACTCGTCTAACAGACAGCGCACATGGACGGGCAGCCTGCCGCCGTATTCATCATCTGCCTTGTCGCAAAGCAGATTGAAAAGCTGCGTGTAAAGAATACTCACGACAAAGTTAAAAGTGTCGTCGGTGTCGCTGATGATGACGAAAAGGGCGGTCTTTCTGTCGCCTATGGTGTCAAGCTCCATTTCGTCGGTTTCCATAAGCTCCCGCAGCTCCTTAATGTCAAAAGGGGCAAGCCGCGCACCGCAGGAAATGAGGATAGAGCTTCGTGTCTTTCCCGCAGATAACAGGAATTTCTTATACTGTCGGACGGCAAAGTGTTCCGGGTCTTTTTCCTCCAACCGTTCAAACATGAGGTCAACGGGGGACTGAAATTCCGGGTCGTCCTCGCGGGCTTCCGACGCATTTATCATTTCAAGCAGCGTCGTGAAGTTCTTTTCTTCCTCCGGGGCTTCGTACCAAATGTAGCCGATAAGGGCGCAGTAAAAGAGCCGTTCCGATTTTACCCAAAAATCCTCCCCGGCTTTTTCCCCGTCCCCTTTGGTGTTGGCAATCAAGGTATTTACCAGTTTCAAAATGTCTTTTTCGCTGCGGATATAGGCAAAGGGATTGTATTTCATACTTTTTTTGAAGTTTATCGTGTTCAGCACTTTTATCCGGTAACCGCCCCGCTGTAAGAGCTTCCCACACTCGACTAAAACCGTACCTTTCGGGTCAGTTACAACGTAGCTTGAGTGCATTTGCATTAAGTTGGGCTTCACAAAAAATCTCGTCTTGCCGCTGCCGCTTCCCCCGATAACAAGGATATTTTTATTCCTTGCATACTTCGGCTGCTTCGGGCGGCTGTTCATGGTAAGCCGTTCCGTCTGTGTCAGCAGTACGTTATTTTGAAATACCGGGTCGGTGTAGGGCTTTATATCTTCGGCGTTGCCCCACCGGGCAGAGCCGTATTCGATACCTTTTCGGTATTTCTTCGCGTTCTTGCCTTTGAAGTAGACAATAAGCCGGATAAGCACTGCCCCCACAATCCCTATAAGCAAATCCATAGGGGCAAGGCTCGGAAGTAGGTTTGCAAAGGCAGCGGAAAAGCCGTCTGCAAGGGAAAGTACCTTGCCGGAAAGGTCAGTTCCCGGAGAGAGCCGCACCGCCTGTCCGATTTTGTCAAAGAGATAGACAAAGAGCAGATAGGGGGCATTTAGGATAAGCAGCTTTTTAAGTTCCGGCTTCATAGCGATACCTCCCTGTCCTTTTTCTTCACTTTGTCCCTCTGTGCGTTCAGAGCTGCCGCCTTGTCTTTCAGAGTGGAAAGCAGCTTGCGGATAGAGGGCTTTTTATCCCTGCCTAATTTCTTTGCGGTAAATTCCCGGAACGCTTCGGTCATAACGTCAATATCCTTGCCCTTAAAAGACACAAGATAGGTCGGCGGCTTGCCGTTCTCAATCTTCTTGACGTTGTAATCAAGCCCGTTTTTCCTTGCGATAGGGTCAAAGGCTTTGATATTCTGGTCGGTAATCTCAATGTTGGAAACCTTTTCTCCCGGCTTCATAAGCTGCCGCATAGTGATTTTCCCATGCGGGGCTTTGGTTAGCTGCCCTTTGCCTTTGGCAAGCAGGGCTTTCATAGCCTTTTGCAGCACTTCGGCGGTCAGCTTAGATGTTTTGATTGCTAAAGATACGACTTTTTCGTTGACTTCATCTTGCATGAAATCCCTCCTTTCGTGGTTTGGTTAGGGTGGTGTGCCGCTTCGGGGCATAAAAATAAGGCGTACATTTTTCATGCCGCCTTTAGATACGCACCCGCAGCCCGTTCAAATCCGAAGCCCTCACACCGACAAGATACCAGTTGTCCCCGTACTCCATGCGGGTCGGCTTCCATTTGCCGCGTACAAACACTTCAAGGCAATCCCCACAATGCAATCCTCCGTAGTAGTCGTTAAGGTCAAAGCGAATGTCGTAACGGTCTGCCGTTTCATCAAAAATCAAAGCTCCTGTTTTCTGTGTCATATTAAAATCCTCCTGTTTTTAATAACCGCCGTACATATCGTGATTGACAAGGGCGGTGTAATAGCTGTCAATGGTGTTGGGCGCGTTGAAAAGTACCGCTTTCAGATATTGCTTGATGTTACGGATTTTGGTGGTGTTCTCTTTCATGCAGTCAAAGACAAATTCAATGTGGCTGCTGTTGAGCTTCATAAACTTTGCTTTGACAAGCTCTGCCGGGTAATCGTCCCCGGCGATACGGATTGTCTTTCGTTTGGTGCAGACCGTTTCAAGGATAAGGGACACAATCTCGTCCAAGCGTTCCCTGTCAATGTCGGTATGCTTGATAAAATGCTCATACTCGATATTGTCCTTGATGATTTCCTCATACACGCTGTATGCGTCTGCCGCTTCCGTTCCTTTCCGTTCCGGCTCTGCCGTTTCTTCCCTCAAAGGAGAGGGGTTAGGGGAAAGGATAGGAATGGAATGGGTACTTGATAAATCCGTATTTGATTTTTCTTTTTTTGGTAAGTCAGTCTTTTGTATATCTTTATTTAATTGCATTGGATTTTCCAACGTAGGGTTTTCCTGCGTGGGATTCTCCAACGTTGGATTTTCCAATGTAGGTAAATCCAAGTTAGGCGGCTGCTCATAGATGATGTAATCAGTTCCCCGCAAGCGTCCTTTCTCGTCGCGCTCCCTTGAACGCTGAATATATCCGGCTCTTTCAAGCTCCCGGACAGCTTCGCGGATAGCGTCGATTTTTTCCCGGTTGATATAGGACAGCCCCGCAAGGGTATAGTCCCAATCCTCCGGCAAGGACAGCATTTGCGATAACAGCCCTTTTGCCTTTAGGGATAGCTCCTTATTGCGTAAGTGGTGGTTGCTCATAACCGTATAGCCCTTGTTGCGCTCCACTCTGAAAACTGCCATAGCTTCATCACTCCTTTGCTGCATATTTGTTACGCAGTAGAACGGCGATTTTGAGGGTTTAGGTATCAATCCCTTACCCTGTGAAAACCGTACCCGCAAAGCCTTGTGTAGCAAGACTCTTTTTGCCCCTACTGCGTAACATGAGGGTAAAAAAATAGCGGCGTTCCTTGTTTCCCGGTTGGGATAAGGTAACGCCGCCAGTGCGGTGCTATATGAAATTGTGTGATTGCCGACGTGCCGCGCCGCCAGTGCGTCGCGTTTGTATTGGGTTGTTTCATGCTCGCAAGATGTTCCGGCATATCAAGGCGCAATCCGTTAAAAGTAGTAAATTGGTAGTAAAATCAATCTGAAATCCTGCGAATGTGCTTGTATTTCAAGGGTTTTTCGGGATAATCAAAATTTTTTGTATAAAAATGTGAAACACAAATATGAAGGCTGGGTTCTTCCGAAAGGAACAGTTGAGCAGGGAGAAAGTTTTCCGGAGACGGCATTACGTGAAGTAAAGGAGGAGGCAAGTGCGCTGTGCCGGATTGTTGATTATGTTGACCGAAGCCACTACACATTTGAAGTGCCGGAGGGGACGGTATCCAAAGATGTTCATTGGTTTTTAATGCAGTCGGATAGTTTCTATTCAAAACCACAAAGGGAGGAATATTTTCAGGATTCGGGGTATTATAAATACCATGAGGCATATCATCTGCTGAAGTTTGCCAATGAACGCAAAATTTTGGAACATGCGTATGCTAAGTACCAATTACTCCGTAAAAACCAGATGTGGGGCAGACCAAGAAGATTGTGAAAAGGGGTGTTACTTATGCTTGATAAGGTAATGATGGAGCGAAAAGAAGTTCGCAAAGACTATGATGAGAGACTGGCACATTTAGAAATTCGTATGGGAGAACTGCAGCGGCAGTGCCGGAGTATGGGGATTCCGATTGTTATTGTGTTTGAGGGGTTTTCTGCGTCCGGAAAAGGAACAATGATTGGACGGATGATTCGTCCTCTTGACCCAAGAGGTTTTCAGGTTTTTACGATGGAAAAGGAAACGAAAGAGGATAAAAGGCATCCATATTTATGGCGTTATGCGACGAAAATGCCGGCAAAAGGAAGAATTCATATTTTTGATCACAGCTGGTATCAGGGGTTTCCGGATATTTTACAGGCGGACGAAATCTGTCGGTACGAAAAGCAGTTTACCGACGATGGAGTTGTTTTGATTAAGTTTTTTCTTGCTATTACAAAAAAGGAGCAGAAAAAACGGTTAAACCATTTGGCGGGCAGTGAGGACACGAGCTGGCGTGTCAAAGAAAAAGACTGGAAAAATAATGAGAATTATGACAAATGTTTCTCACAATTTGATACTATGCTGGTACAGACTGATACGGCAAATGCGCCGTGGACAATTGTCGAGGCAATGGACAAAAAATTTGCAGCAGATAAAATTTTAACGACAATTGTAAACCGGCTGGAGCAGGCGGTCGAGATGAATCAGAAAAAAGGAAATCCGGAAACGGATTCTAAAAGTGAGGATACAGATGCATATCTGCAAAACAGTGTGTTAAAAGGTGTGGATTTGACGCTCTCTTTGACGCCTGAGGAATATAAGAAAAAGAAAAAAGATTTGCAAAAGCGGATGGAGAAACTTCACAATCAGATGTATCTGCAGCGTGTGCCTGTGGTGCTAGCATTCGAAGGCTGGGATGCCGGTGGAAAAGGCGGTGCCATTAAGCGCATTACCCAGTGTATGGATGCGCGTGGTTATGAAGTGGTGCCAATTGCTTCGCCAAATGATATTGAAAAAGCACATCATTATTTGTGGCGGTTCTGGAATCATTTTCCAAAGGACGGACACATGGCAATTTTTGACCGCACCTGGTATGGGAGAGTGTTAGTTGAGCGTGTGGAAGGTTTTGCCACGGAGGAAGAATGGAAACGTGCTTATCAGGAAATTAATGATATGGAAGCCCATTTGGTAAAATCCGGTACAATTGTTTTGAAATTCTGGATGCACATCGACAAAGATGAGCAGGAAAAACGCTTTAAGCAGCGAATGGAAACGCCGGAAAAACAGTGGAAAATTACAGATGAAGACTGGCGCAACCGTGACAAATGGGATGACTACGAAAAAGCAGTCGATGAGATGATGTTACGCACATCGACGACAGAAGCCCCATGGCATATTATTGAGGCAAATTCAAGTTATACGCAAGGATTAAAGTCCTTGAAATTGTTGTGGAGGCATTGGAAAAGAGGTTAGAATGAATACAAATCAGAAAATCCGAAGAATCGGAGGAATTGTTGTTTTATTAATTTTATGCGGTATGCTTTTGCCTGTATTTTGTAAAAACAGCAGGGCGGCAGAGGTGACGCATTATTATGTTTATCTGGATGACGCCCGCTATGAGGTGACAAAGGACGAGTATGCGAGAATTTACGGAAGCCAGTCAGATACCGATGTGCTGGTTTCGATTTTAAGAGAAATCTTAGGAGAGCGCATGCCGGCATCCTTTTCCGTTGTGTCTGGAGAGGTAACGACAGAAAACAGCGACAGTACCTACGACAATTCGGATTTTTTGATTGAAAATGGCAGATTGATTTCTTATCGGGGAAGCGATACGACCGTAACCGTACCAAATACGGTAACGGTGGTTTCTTCGCTTGCCTTTTATAACAATTCAAAGGTGAAGAAAATTATTCTTCCGTCAAGTGTAACGACAGTTGAAAAGTATGCTTTTGCTAAATGTTCATCGCTTCGTGTGATTTCTTTTCCAAAAGAAACTGTTACATTGATAGACAATATCCTTTATGACTGTGGAAAAATCTTAAATTTTGCAGCACCAAAATTAAGTAAGGCGTATTCGTATGCCGAGAAAAAAGGAATTGCCGTTACGACAACAAACAAAATTAAATTTGCATCTTCCCATATTTACCTTCTTGCGGGAGATACTGACACGATTCCTTTGCTTAACTGCATTAATACAGTAACGTATAAGAGTAAGAAAAAGAGTGTGGTATCTGTTACAAAAAGCGGTAAAATTCGTGCAAAAAAGAAAGGAACCACCATAATTCAGGCATCTGCCGGCGGTAAAAAATATCAGTACAAAGTAACGGTATACGGAAAAGCAGTTGGAAAACGGGTAAACCAGATTATTAAATCGGTTATTAAAAAAGATATGACGAATTATCAAAAAGTACAGGCAGTACATAATTGGATGATTCGAAATGTAAAATATGATTATTACAGTCTCAAACGCGGATATGTACCGAGTGTATCCCACACAGCAAAGGGAGCACTGCTGAAAAAAGTGGCAGTGTGTGATGGTTATTCGCATGCCTTTCAGATGGTGATGCGTAAACTTAAAATTCCGTGCCGCTTTGTAACCGGTTCAAGCGGTAGCGTCGGCCATGCATGGAATATGGTGAAACTTTCCGGTAAGTGGTATCACATTGATGTGACCTTTGACGACCCGATTATCAATGGCACAAACACCAACAAAAAACCGTATTATACATACTTTTTGAAATCGAGTTCGGTGATGAAAAAAACACATCATTTTACTGCATCGAAATACCCAAAATGTAACAGTAAAAAATATGACTAATTTTTGGGCTCCGTAATTTAGAAAAAGACTTTGCGTCTCGTGAGTGGTCAAACCCACGAGTCACAATGTCTTTTTTCTAAATTACTGGAATCCCAATAAATTGTCATTAAATATTTGCTACAAGCAAATTATTTTAGAATCTAATTCGTTAAATAAAAAAGCACTAGAAACAACGTTTTTCGTAGTTTTTAGTGCTTTTTAGTGAGTGCGGATGGCGGGACTTGAACCCGCACGATGTCACCACCGCAAGATTTTGAGTCTTGTGCGTCTGCCAATTCCGCCACATCCGCTCACAACGATATTTACTATACCATCCTTTTTTTAATGTGTCAATACTTTTTTTAGAAAAAAAGTTAGTAAGTTCGATTATGTTTGTGAACTGGGGGAAATGTTTGATGACAATTTATTTGGGATTCCAGTAATTCCGTAGAATAGCTTTGTGACTCGTGGGTACAAACACGTGGGTATGAGGCTTGCGTGTTTTGCAAGACCATACCCTTACGCGTTTGTTAAACGAGAGTGCCCACGAGACGCAAAGCTATTCTACGAAATTACGGAACCCAAACAATTCCCACAAACTTTTCTTTTTATATTGTGTTTCAACACATTTACGTGTAAAATATAATTTATCATGAATTAAGTTATATTAGAAGGGAGAACTTATGAGAAAACGTAAGTTAAAAAAAAGGATTAGCATGGATTTTAGCATGTGCATTATTTATGGGGATGACCCCGGTGAATACGCAGGCGAAGGAACAAAAAACAGAGAAATTGTATTATTTAATGCAAATGTGACTTCAGGTGGAAGTGTGACCGGAGGGGGCAGCTACGATAGAGCCTACGGCTGAACCAAAAGAAATTGTTACGGTAACACCATTTTCCGGCTTGTGGAAGTATTATGGACAGAAGCGTACCTTTATCAGAGATGTGCATTACGCAGTATCCGATGAAAAGGATTTGCCGGATGGAGTTACACTTACGATTTCATCGGAAACTGCCGGAAAACAGCAGTTTGTGTTAAAGGATGAAAGGAGCAGTGATGAGAAACAGAAAATTTCTTATCAGCTGGCAAAAAATGCTCCGGCTTATGAAATTCGTGCTTATCATACGAATGCGGTGGCAAAGACGGAAAAAGATACAATTAATATTGCAGACAGGACAGGATTGACAGACGATAAGGTTGAGATAGAAGCACCGGCAGGCTATCGAATCAGCAGTCAGGCTTCAGTGGATGCAAATTGGGCAGATACGATGTCTGTGACGTTGACAGAAGGAAAAAATGAGATTGCTTATTATTTAGCATCGAAACAGGCAGATGCGACAAAGAATGCGATTGATACGACAAAGAAAACGATTACAATTGTAGCTGATTTTACAGCACCACAGATTACATCGGTTTCCGGTTTTGACAGTGATACCGATACGACTTCTTCCGGATTGATTACCGGAAATGAACCGGGTAAATTTTATTATGTGGTACTGCCAAAGGCGTTAGGCGAAGAGGCAGAGAAAGAAAGCGGTGGCATGACAACGAAATTTATATTGTCGCGTGTGACTTCTCATTATGGGATTGTTGGTTATGGAAGAGTAGATGGTGCAAAAGCTTCTAATTTTTCATTTAATGGACTTGCAGCGGAAACGGAATATGTAATTTATTCTTTTATGACAGATGATGCAGGAAATGAATCGGCAGTGGCAAAAAGTGCGGTCTTTACGACTGACAAAATGGCAATTGCCGGAAGTGTGGAAATAACCGGAACACCGGCAATTGATGAGACGCTTACCGCAAAACCATCACTGGATTCAGTGGATCCGGGCGAATTGTCTTATCAGTGGTACCGTGTGAAAAAAACAGAGGATGCAGAGAGGTTTGAGTCCGTGTTAGATGAGACAGGCGGAGCCGAAGAAGACGATTTGGAAGCGGAAGACGATGATGACGAAGAAGATGACAGCGATGACGATGGCACGTATGAGTTGGATGCCATCCATAAATTTGCGGCAAATGTAAAAGTAGAAGATGATGTCACGACCATTGACGGAGCGGCAGCAATTAAAGGAGCAACCGGGCTTACCTACAAAGTGACAAAAGAAGATATCGGATATCGTTTAATTTGCCAGGTGAAAGCAAAGAAATATTCCGGTTATCTGGCAGGACAGACAACGACCTATGTGCCCAAATTGATTCCGGAGATTCCGAAAGTGACACTTGGAAGTTTTGTGTATTCAAACAAGAAAAAACTTTCTTCAATTCGTCTGCCGGAGAGATTTAGCTGGGTAGATAGTACGATTGTGCCGGTTTATGGAAATTCCGGTTATCGTGCGAAATATGTGCCGGAAAATGCAAAGAATGTACCGTACGGTGATTATCCGTGTGAAAGTTCCGGTTAAGAAAAAAGCTCTGACAAAGAAAATGATTCGTTTGAAAAAGAAATATGCTTATGAAGGTAAGGCAATCAAAGGAAACGAAACGGTTAAGGATGGAAAAGAGGTGCTTGATTCCGGAAAAGATTACAAGGCATCTTATCAGAATAATAAAAATTTAGGAAAAGCAACAATTACGATTAAGGGAATCGGTAATTACAAGGGAACAAAAAAGTTTCTTATACCATTGTGAAACGTTCGGTTCGCTCGGTAACTTGTCATTATAAAAAGGCAAAGAGTTATACCGGAAGATGGGTGAAACCAAATGTGACGTTGAAGGTGGGGAAAGTAAAATTAGAGAAAAATAGAGACTATACATTGGTGTACCGGAATAATCTTCAAATCGGAAAAGCATCGGTTGTTATACAGGGCATGGGCAATTTTACCGGAAAGAAAACCATTTCCTTTAAAATTGTGCCGCAGACACCGAAAATTCAGAAATTGAAGAAAAACAAGAAATCGTTTGCGATTACTTATTCGAGTGGGAAAATGGTACATGGGTACCAGATGGAAGTTTCGACGGCATCTTCCTTTCTTTGCGAAAAAAACACAGAAATACATATTGAACGGAAACCGTTTTGAAGCGTACGGTCTGAAAAAAGGAACGTATTATATCCGTGTGAAAGCATATTACAGCAAAAAAGGAAAACGCTATGAGAGTGGTTACACAAGCAAACGGAAAATAAAAATCAAAAAATAAAGAGGTCAAAAAATTGGAAAACAAACTTGTACTGATTGATGGAAACAGCATATTGAACCGTGCCTTTTATGGCGTGCCGGATTTAACAAACCGCGAGGGCTTGCATACAAATGCGATTTACGGATTTTTAAATATTTTGTTTAAAATATTGGACGAAGAAGAGCCATCGCATTTGCTAGTAGCGTTTGATGAAAAAGCACCGACTTTCCGCCATAAAATGTACGAAGAATACAAAGGGAAAAGAAAACCGATGCCGGCTGAATTGAGTGAACAGGTGCCGGTAATCCGAAATCTTCTTCAAGTGATGAATATCCGTATTTATGCGGAAGAAGGCATTGAGGCGGATGACATTTTAGGAACGATGGCGAAAAAAGCGGAGCAGGAAGGATATCTTGTTTCGATTGTATCCGGTGACCGCGATTTGCTGCAGTTAGCGACGGATACTATTTTGGTCCGCATTCCAAAAACGAGTCGTGGAAAGACGGTTGTCGAAGACTATCATACAGCGCAGGTAATTGAAAAATACAGTGTTACACCATCTCAGATTATTGATCTCAAAGGGCTGATGGGAGATGCTTCAGATAATATCCCGGGTGTTCCGGGAATTGGTGAGAAGACAGCAGTTAAAATTCTGACGATGTTTGGTACGGTTGAAAATGCGATTGAGCATGTAGAAGAAGTAACACCAAATCGTGCGAAAGAGGCGTTGAAGAACCATGTGGACATGGCAAAAATGAGTAAAGATTTAGCGACTATAAGGACAAACTGCAAATTGGGAGTGGTGCTTTCAGAGTGTACGTTTGAGGATATGTTTAACGAAAAAAGCATACCAGATGATTCAGTCTTTGGATTTGAAATCCATTTTAAAGCGATTTTCGGAGGATACCGGCAGAGATAAAAAACTGGAAAAATATTTTCAGGTAATTGAGACAAAAAAAGACTGGCTCTCTTTTGTGAAGACAATTGAAAAGAAAGAGCCGGTAGCGGTCAAGGCCGTTTTTCGAAAGGATGCTGCAGTAACAACGAGTGCCAGCGGACAGATGACGTTATTTATGACGGAGGCAGATGGAAGACTTTTAGGTATGGCGGTTGCTTTTTCCAAAGAAAAGATTGCTTTTTGCAAAGTGGGCGATGATTTGTCCGAATACGATATTACAAGTGAAATCAGTAATCTTTTGAAAACACATATATTGGTTGCCAATGATTTAAAGAGTCAGTTAGATTTCTTACCGGATGCAAAACCGGAAAACTCCTATGATACGAATCTGGCTGCGTATCTGTTAAGTCCGGTTCAGAAAAAGTTTGGAGAAGAAGAGATTGCGGAAAACTATGCCTCTGTTTTGATGCACCCATATGAACAGTTTTTTGGTAAACAGCCGGAAGAAACTGCCTTTTTAGAGAAAGAAGACGAGGCAGTACGTTACTTTAGTTACTGCGCACTGGTAAATGTGCTTGCATATCCGAATCTTTCCAAAGAATTGAAAAAACAAAAAATGCAGTCATTGTTTGAACAGATTGAAATGCCGCTCTTATTTACCCTTTATGACATGGAAAAGGTGGGGATTTTAGTGGAAAAAGAGGCATTGCATGAATATGGTGCAAAACTTGGTGAGCGCATTTCTGAACTGGAAGCGGATATTTATGAGCGTGCCGGGGAGTCATTTAACATCAATTCACCGAAACAGTTAGGTGTAATTTTGTTTGAAAAAATGCATATGCCTTATGGAAAGAAAACAAAAACAGGATATTCCACTTCAGCAGAAGTTCTTGAAAAACTCCGTTTTGAGGATCCGATTGTGGAGATGATTCTGGAGTACCGCCAGCTTACGAAGTTGAAATCTACTTATGCAGATGGATTAGAGAGTGATATCGATGAAAAAGATGGCAGAATCCACACAACATTTAATCAGAATGTGACGGCAACCGGACGTTTGAGCAGTACTGAGCCGAATTTGCAAAACATTCCGATTCGTATGGAACTTGGCAGACAAATCCGAAAAGTTTTTGTCCCACAGGACGGATACGTTTTCTTGGATGCCGATTACTCACAGATTGAATTAAGAGTGCTGGCACATATGTCAGAGGATGAAACTTTGATTGAAGCTTACCGGGAAAATGCTGATATTCATCGAACGACGGCAAAGACTTGTCTTTCATACGCCTTATGAAGAGGTGACAGAACTGCAAAGGCGGAATGCAAAAGCAGTTAATTTTGGAATTGTATACGGAATCAGTGGATTTGGTTTGTCGCGCGATTTGAATATTTCAAAAAACAGGCTGAAAAATATATTGAGGATTATTTTGAAACGTATCCGGATGTGAAACGGTTTATGGACGAACTGGTGGAGCAGGGCAAACAAAAAGGCTATGTGACATCTTTGTTTGGAAGAATCCGCCCAATTCCGGAATTTGCGTCGAAAAACTTTATGCAGCGCCAGTTTGGTGAACGCATTGCGATGAATTCTCCGATACAGGGAACGGCGGCGGATATTATTAAAATTGCGATGATACGTGTGCACAAGAAATTAAAAGAAGGCAATTACAAATCCCGTCTGATTTTGCAGATTCACGATGAACTTTTGATTGAGACACACAAGGATGAAATTGATGAAGTAAAACAGATTTTGGAAACAGAAATGGTTCATGCCTGCGATTTGGCAGTGCCTTTGATTGCAGAGGTGAAGCAGGGAATAAATTGGTATGAGGCAAAATAAAACCAAGGAGAAAGAAAATGGTAATTGGTATTACTGGCGGCGTAGGCTGTGGTAAATCAACGGTATTAAATCTACTGGAAGAAAAATATGGGGCAAAGATTATAGAGGCGGATGCCCTCGGTCATGAAGCAATGAAACCGGGGACGGAGCCTTATCAAAAGATTTGCGATACATTTGGTGTTGACATCACAGGAGAGGATGGACAGATTCTGCGTCCTTTGCTTGCGGATAAAATTTACCAGGATGACAACGGCAGAGAGCGGCTAAATGCCATTGTACATCCCTTTGTGAAAGAACAGATTTGTAAACAATTAAATGAATGGAAGGATGAGCCGGTTGTCTGCTTAGAAACGGCAATTTTATTTGAAACCGGATGTGATACGCTCTGCGATATAATCTGGGCGGTTGTGACAGACAAAGAACTAAGGATTCAGAGACTTATGGAATCGAGAGGATACTCTCGCGAAAAGACAGAATCCATTATGAGAGTGCAATTATCGGATAAAGAATGGGAAAAACGATGTGATGCACTGCTTGTGAATAATGGAAACCTGCAAAAACTGCAAGAAAGAATAGAAGAATTACTAGTCAGAAAGACAAATTTGTGATAGAATAATGGATATGTAGAATCTTTGATGAGGGAACAAGGTGAAAATGATGAACGCAGAAGACAATAAGCTTGTATTTGGATTGGATATCGGAACGAGAAGCATTGTGGGAACGGTTGGCTACCGGATTGGTACAGACCGTTTTGTTGTGGTTGCTCAGGAATCCATTGAGCATACGACGCGTGCCGTGATTGATGGACAGATTCACGATATACCGACCGTAGCAGATACGATTTATAAAGTCAAAGAGCGTTTGGAAAAGCGTGTGAGAGAACCTTTATCGGACGTCAGCATTGCGGCTGCCGGAAGAGTGTTAAAGACAAAGCGCGTCAAAGCCCGCTATCAGTTTAATTCAGAGACAAAGGTGACGGAAGACCATATTCGTTCTCTGGATATGATGGGTGTGGAACAGGCTTATGATGAAATAAGAAAAGAGCAGACCGACAGTGGAAAGAAGTTTTTCTGTGTCGGCTATTCGATTGTAAAATATTATTTGAATGGCTACCCGATGGAAATGATTGAGATGCATATGGCAAATTACATCGAGGTAGAGTTGATTGCAACTTTTTTGCCGGAAGAGGTTGTGGATGGCTTGTATTCGGCTGTTGAGCTTGCAGGATTGCATGTGGCAAGTCTGACGCTTGAGCCAATTGCTGCGATTAACATGGCAATTCCGGAAAAATTCCGCCTTTTGAACATTGCACTTGTGGATGTCGGAGCCGGAACAAGTGATATTTCGATTGTAAAAGATGGAAGTATTATTGCATTTGGCATGATTCCGCTTGCCGGCGATGAAGTGACGGAGGCGATTGCTAAGAAGTATTTGACAGACTTTGAGACTGCAGAGTACATAAAAAGAGCCTGTGAGCGTAAGAAGAGTGTTTCTTTTAAGGACATATTTGGAAGCAAAATTCAGGTAACAAAAGAGGATATTGCACAGATATCTGAAGACGCTGTGAAAAATATTACCAAAAACATTGCCGATCGTATTTTGGAATTGAATGGCGGTCAGTGTGTTAGTGCGGTATTTGTTGTCGGTGGAGGCGGTAAGCACGAGGGATTTACCGAGAGTCTCGCACATTATCTGGGATTGCCAAATGAGCGTGTGGCAATACGTGGTGCAGAGGTACTTTCACAGGTTCAGTTTGAGCAGGAGGGAATCCGCAAAGATTCCACATTAGTGACACCGCTTGGTATTTGCATGACTTATTATGAGCAAAAAAATAACTTTATCCATGTAATGGTAAATGAGCAGCGTGTGAAATTATATGATAATGGCAAGGTATCGGTGTTAGATGCCTGTGTCAGCTATGGTTTTTCCAAAGATAATTTGTTCCCGATTCGCGGAGACAGTATTCATTATACGGTAAATGGTGAAACCCGGGAAAAGAAGGGAAGAGTTGGCGAGGTGGCTGAGATCAAGAAAAATGGCACACTAGTCAGCTTGAATGATAAAGTAGAGGAAAATGATACGATACAGATTCGGCCTTCCACAAAGGGAAGTACTGGAAAATTGTTAATCAAAGAGATTCCGGAGTGCAATGCGGAAATTACCGTGACTTTATTTGGAAGAAAACTGTTATGTCCAAAGTTAGTTGAGGCAAATGGTGAGGTGGTATCCTCGTTTTACGAAGTCAAAAACGGAGACGAAATCTGTACCTATGATTATTATTCCATTAAGAGATTGTTAGAGTTTGCCGGTATGGATGTTGAAACTTTGGTTCTTTTGAATGGAAGAGAGGCTGGCGCATCAGCAAAAATTGTTGACGGTGATGTAATTACAAAAAGACCGGTTATTAAGCCGGAAGAGCCGGAAAAAACAAGAGAAGAAACGATGCAGGAGCAGATGGATGATGATCCATTGTTGGCACCGTTAAAACCGATGCCGGATTGGATGAGCGATGTCCCGTTCGATACGGCAAAATTAGGAGCGGACGGAGAAGTGATTCCGGGTGCAAAGCAGTTACGGCAGGAGAAAACGATTTCTACACCGGTAGAAGAAGTGACGGGACCTGTATTTGTTACGATAAATGGTGATGTGGTCGAAATGCCACATAAGAAAAATCCGATTTTTGTCGATGTGTTTGATGTATATCCGTTTGATATGACAAAAGCGGGAGGAACGCGTTTAGTAACTCGAATTAATGGTGAAGACAAAGATTTCACAGAGCCTGTTCATGATGGTGATAGGATTGAATTGTTCTGGGAGTCTTAAGGGAGACTTGGCATGGAAGAAAAAATTAAAGAATTCTGGAAACAAAAACAAGTTGCGTTTTATCACATTTTTTTGGATGTTATGCTTTTGATTTACTGTATTAGTTTTTATTTTGCAGGGAATCAGGTAGTAACTATCCGGTATGTGATTCTTTTTGTATACGCTTTGTTATGTATTGTGACAGAATTAGTACATAATCACCATATGCAGAAAAAATATGTTCATTCCAAGCGGATAATTCAGGCGAAAAAAGTGTATTGCTTTTTGCGGCCGGCACTTGGATTAGCTTATTATTATATGGCAGAGACAAAATTAGAGGGGATTATTTTCCTGATACTGTTTCTGATTTATTTCTTTGAGCTTTTTACAGTGTTGCTCTTGGGAAAAAGGCTCATCGGGTTATTATTTACGTGACTTATATCTGTCTGTATGGTATTATATCTTTTGTTATGCTTGTTGTGTTAGCACAAGATAACTTAAGCCGTGTTACGGTTGGAATTGCTAGCCGTGAACTTGTGACGGTATCGGTTGTGCTTGTTTTAATTGTGGTAGTCAGTGAAATGATGTTTTACATGTGGGATTGTTTTGAAAAAGATATTTTCCGCCAGAACCGTGCACTGGAAGATTTAAATGAAGTTAATGATAAGATGAAAGAACAGCAGGAAAAAATCAACCGGGTGAATGAAAAATTAGGAGTTCAAAAATCGAATTACAGCTTGCAAATAAAAAGATTAACCGTTCGCATGATGAAATGTCGGTACAGAATGAACTTGCTTCCATTATTATTGCCTCAAAGGAGATTAACACCATGCTGCAAAAAATTGCAGATATGATGCAGGTGCGATTGGATTTGGATGTTGTTGTGATTATTCTTGAGAAATTTGAAGAACTATTTGTCCCTGGCACTGACAACGGTCATCAGACATATGCAGTGTCATGTGTGCTGGGGGAAGAATTTAAGAAAAATCTGATTGCTTCTATTGAGCAGACAGATATGTCTGAAATACAGCGTATGACGCAGACATACATACAAAATGACACAGAAGATTCGGTTCAGTTATTTAGCAAACTTAATAAAAATCAAGAGCTGCCTTCTGTTGTATGCCTGCCTATTCGAAACCAGGAGGAAAGATTTGGTACGTTATTTGTCGGTAAAAATAAAGAAAATGCTTTTATGGATAGCCGTGCCTTTTATGAGAATATGGCGAGTCAGTTAAGTCTTGGTGTCGCAAACGCACGATTGTATGCAAAGATGAATGATATGGCAATCCGAGATGGTTTGACAAGAATTTATAACCGCAGACACTTGACGGAGCTATTAAGAAAGTATTTGGCGGAAGCTATGACGAAAAAAGTGCCGGTTTCACTTGCACTTTTTGATATTGATAAATTTAAAATGGTGAATGACACCTATGGACATCAGTGCGGTGACGAAGTGATTCGTTATGTGGCTTCGTTACTAAATCGTGGAGCACTCAAGCATGGCGGTATTGCCGGACGCTATGGCGGTGAGGAATTTGTTGTAGCATTCTTTGAAAAAGATTTGGATGAAACGTATCATATCGTTGAGGACATTCATAATCAGATTCGGAGTGAGGAAGTTGTTTACGAAGGAAAACATATTTCAGTTCGTGCCAGCGTTGGTGTGGCAAGTTATCCGCAGACCTGTGCTAATCCGGGAGAACTATTGACAAGAGCAGACTGGGCGATGTATCATTCCAAAAAGAATGGACGTGACCGGATTACAATTGACAGTGAGAAGATAAGTTCTCAGATGTAATATAAAATGAGATAAATTGAGGTGGAAACACATGCAGTTATATAGTATTGCCAGTGGAAGCAGTGGCAATTGTATTTATGTCGGTGGCGAAGAAGCCCGGATTTTAATTGATGCAGGGATTAGCATGAAACGCATTCGGGAGGGCTTAATGGAGGAAAATTTTCCGATAGAAAACCTTCATGCCATTTTTATTACACATGAGCATACCGATCATATTTGTGGTTTAGGACCGGTACTGCGCAAGTACCAGATTCCTGTTTATGCTACGAAGGAAACGATTGAGGCAATATGGGAAAAAGGTGATATGAAAGGTGTTTCCGAAGATTTGTTCCATGCGGTTGTGCCGGAAAAGGCGGTTTCGATTGAAGATATGGAGATTATGCCGGTTAGAATTTCCCACGATGCGGCAAATCCCGTTTGTTATACGGTGCAGTCAGAATCGAAAAAAATCGGAGTTGCAACCGATATGGGCTGCTTTTCCAATGAAATCGTAGACCATTTGAAAGACTGTGATTCCCTGCTTTTAGAGGCAAACCATGATATTAACCTGTTGCAGGTTGGCAGTTATCCGTACTCACTTAAAATGAGGATTCTCGGTGAAAAGGGGCATTTGAGCAACGATGCCTCGGCAAGACTGATTGAAAAAGTGTTGCATCCCGGTTTGCAGCATATTTTACTGGGGCATTTGAGCAAGGAAAATAATTTTCCAGAACTTGCCTATCAGACCGTAAGTTATGAATTGGAACAAAACCCAGTTTGGAAAAAGATGGATACAGAGTTGTTAGTGGCAGACCGTATGGCGCCGACAAAACTGTTGACGATACAATAATTATGAAATAGAAAACTATTTCAGAATGGAGGAAGAAATGAAAAAGACAATAATTACCGTAGTAGGAAAGGACAGCGTAGGCATTATTGCAAAAGTATGTACTTACTTAGCAGAAAACGACATCAATATTTTAGATATTTCTCAGACAATTGTAGATGGATATTTTAATATGATGATGATTGTTGACTTTGCAAAGCTTACAAAATCCTTTGTGGATGCTTCCGAAGAGTTGGAAAATTTGGGCGAAGAAATCGGCTGCGTAATCCGTGTACAGAGGGAAGAGATTTTTGACAAGATGCATCGCTTATAAGGATTAGATTACGGAGGCTTAACTATGATAAATATAAATGAAGTCATTGAAACAAATAAAATGATTGATAAAGAAAATCTGGATGTGCGTACGATTACTCTTGGTATCAGCCTTTTGGATTGTATTGATTCGGATTTAACAAAACTTTGTGACAACGTATATAAAAAGATTACGACGATGGCAAAAGATTTGGTTGCTACAGGAGAAGAAATTGGAAAAGAATTTGGAATTCCGATTGTAAACAAACGAATTTCCGTTACACCAATTGCTTTGATTGGCGGCTCTGCGTGCAAGACACCGGATGATTTTGTTAAGATTGCACAGACACTTGACCGTGCAGCAAAAACAGTAGGCGTAAACTTTATTGGCGGTTATACGGCACTGGTATCGAAAAAGATGACACAGGCAGATAAAAACCTGATTTTATCGATTCCAAAAGCACTTGCAACAACAGAATATATCTGTAGCTCAGTAAATGTCGGTTCTACAAAGACAGGACTTGATATGGATGCGATTCTTTTGATGGGTAAAGTTGTGAAAGAGACAGCGGTACTCACAAAAGATAATGATTCCATCGGCTGTGCTAAGTTGGTTGTCTTTTGTAATGCGCCGGATGATAATCCGTTTATGGCGGGCGCATTCCACGGCGTAACAGAAGGGGATGCCGTAATTAATGTTGGTGTCAGCGGACCCGGTGTTGTAAAAACGGCGCTGGATAAAGTAAAAGGAAAAGATTTTAGTACCGTTTGTGAGACAATTAAAAAGACAGCATTTAAGATTACGCGTGTTGGACAGTTAGTAGCCCATGAAGCGTCCAAACGTCTTGGGGTTCCATTTGGCATTATCGATTTGTCGTTAGCACCGACACCGGCAGTTGGAGACAGTATTGCAGAGATTTTTGAATCCCTTGGATTAGAGCGTGCCGGAGCACCGGGTACAACAGCAGCACTTGCAATGCTTAACGACCAGGTGAAAAAGGGCGGCGTTATGGCATCATCTTATGTCGGCGGTTTAAGTGGTGCTTTCATTCCGGTCAGCGAGGATCAGGGAATGATTGATGCTGTAACCGAGGGTGCATTGACACTTGAAAAACTCGAAGCAATGACGTGTGTCTGCTCCGTTGGTCTGGATATGATTGCAATTCCGGGAGATACGAAGGAAACAACGATTGCCGGTATCATTGCGGATGAGATGGCGATTGGTATGGTAAATCAGAAGACGACAGCTGTTCGTCTGATTCCGGTACAGGGTAAAGATGTTGGTGACCAGGCAGAATTTGGCGGACTTTTAGGATATGCACCGATTATGCCGGTAAATCCGTTTGGATGCGATGATTTTGTAACCAGAACCGGCCGAATTCCGGCACCAATTCATAGTTTTAAAAATTAAGGAATGTTGGCAGGTGGTGAATCATAATGGAAAAGTTTCAAATTATGGGTAAAAAACTGGAACGTCATGGACATATTCTGGATTTTTATACTTACGAACTCAAAGTGCCAAATGGCAATACAGCTTACTGGGATGTGTTGGAGCACAAAGGGGCTTCCGCCATTATTCCGGTAGATGAGGATGGAAAGATTATTTTAGTACGACAGTACCGCGGTGCAATTGACGATTTGCTGTTAGAAATCCCGGCAGGAGGAAGAGATTCTTTGGAGGAAGATTTTCTTGTCTGTGCGGCGAGAGAGTTAGAAGAGGAAATCGGATATCGTTCGGATGAAATTCATCATTTGGTGGATTATCACTCAGCTGCTGCCTATACAAGTGAAAAAATTGCGATTTACTATACGGAAAAGTTAATTCCATCGAAACAGCATTTGGATGAAAATGAATTTGTTCAGATTGAACGCTATTCGCTGGAAGAATTAAATGAGATGATTTTTGATGGCCGGATTACAGATGGAAAAACCATTGCCGGTATTATGGCATATCAGATGTTAAAACATAAGAATCAGGAATAATACAGGCTTTGTCCACATACCTTGTAAAAGGCGCTGCCTGAGAGGAGTGGACATATGTATAAACATCATCGAACAAATCACAGCCGATTGTTAGATAGAGAATTTCTGCAAAAGATAAGTCTCTGTTTTCTAATCGGCTTTTTGTGTGGAGCTGTTTTTTATTACTGTTTTCAAAATTCATTTCGTGAAATTTTACAGGCAACTTTAGAAAATAATACAAAGACATGGACAAAAGAAACCGCGTTTTTTCCGGAATGGTTTCGGGCTTTGTGGAATCATGGAAAGTATTTTGCCCTCATATGGCTTTTAGCAATAAGTCCGGCAGGACCGGTGAGTCAGAAGATATTTGTCGTTTATACCGGAATAAGAAACGGTTTTTATTTGTCTTTTTTTATATGCAAAAAGTGCATTTGGCATCATTGTCTACTTTGCCAGTCTGATTCCACAGGTCTTTTTACTGGCGCCGTTATATCTTTTCTTGTTTTATGCGACAACAGAAAACAGGCAGCCAAAGCGAGGAAAAATCACAATTGTTCTTATGATTTTTACTTTTTTAACTGCCTGTCTGATTGAAGTTAAATGGAATTTGCCGCTGATGAAGAAAATCTTATAAGTGGCTTGCAATTTTATCAATTAAGCGCTCGGTTTCATCCCATCCAAGACAAGGGTCTGTGATGGATTTTCCGTATTCGTGCTCATTGACTTTCTGGCTGCCCGGAAGCAGATAACTTTCTACCATAACACCCTTAACTAATTCGGCGATAGCAGGATTTACCAAACGGCTGTGCAGCACTTCATCTACGATTCTAGGCTGCTCATAGTGTTTTTTGCCGGAATTGGAATGGTTGGCATCAACAATACATGCCGGGTTGTGCAGGTTGAGAAGTGAATATTTCTCATGCAGACGCTCCAAATCTTCATAGTGGTAGTTTGGAATATTCTGTCCATGTTTATTTACGGCACCGCGAAGAATAGTGTGTGCCAATGGATTTCCGTCTGTTGTTACCTCGTGTCCACGATACAGGAAAGTATGTGAGGACTGGGCAGCAATACAGGAATTTAACATAACGGAAAAATCACCACTGGTTGGATTTTTCATACCTGCCGGAACATCCATGCCGCTGACGGTCATACGGTGCTGCTGGTCTTCCACAGAGCGGGCACCAACGGCTACATAAGATAAAATATCGCTGATGTATGGCCAGTTTTCCGGATAGAGCATTTCATCCGCAGAGAAAAGGCCGGTTTCGGAAATCGCACGAAGGTGCATCTTTCTCATGGCAATCAAGCCCTCCATAAAGTCAGGTGCTTTTTCCGGATCAGGCTGGTGAACGATTCCTTTGTAACCCTCGCCGGTAGTTCTTGGTTTGTTTGTATAAATTCGTGGAACAATCAGAATTTTTTCTTCTACTTTTTCCTGCATTTTTGCAAGGCGGGTAATATATTCACAGACAGAATCTTCATGGTCAGCAGAACATGGCCCGATAATCAACAAAAATTTGTCCGATTCACCTGTAATAATTGCGCGGATTTGTGCATCGCGAATTTCTTTTTGTGCTTTCTGCTCCGGTGTCAGGGAGTACAATTCCTGAAGCACTTCCGGAGAGATCACTTCTTTTCTATAATGGAAACTCATTTTCTCATTCTCCTTTGCATCTTTTCACTCTCGTGTATTCTACTCCTTTTTTATGGAAGTGTCAATTGTTCATAATTTCGTAACATTTACATTGTATAGTATGTGGGTATGGGTTTGATAAAGTGAGCCCTTATGGTGAATGAACATAAAGGAGGTTCAAACGTTGATTAAAGTAGAACATCTGGTAAAGCGTTATGGTAATCGAAATGTAGTGGATGACCTGACTTTTACCGTTGAAAAAGGACAGATTGTTGGCTTCTTAGGACCAAATGGTGCCGGAAAATCAACAACAATGAACATGATTACCGGTTACATCTCTGCGACAGAGGGCACGATTGAGATAGATGGTGTAGACATATTTGATGAGCCGGAGAAAGCGAAGAAGAAAATCGGATATCTTCCGGAGATGCCGCCGCTTTATCCGGATATGCTGGTAAGAGAGTACTTAAGTTTTGTCTGTGATATAAAGAAAGTGAAAAGAGATAAGAAGGATGCTATGATTTCTAAAGTCATGCGCCGTGCGAAAATTACGGATGTATCGGAGCGTCTGATTAAAAACTTATCCAAAGGTTACAAACAGCGTGTGGGAATTGCCGGCGCAATGGTTGGTGACCCGGAAATCCTTATTTTTGATGAACCGACGGTTGGACTTGACCCAAAACAGATTTTGGAAATCCGCGATTTGATTCGTGATTTGAGCGAGAAACATACGATTTTGTTAAGTTCCCATATCATGCAGGAAGTTAGTGCGGTATGTAATGAGATTATCATTATCAATGAAGGTAAGATGATTGTCAAAGATAAACCGGAAAACATTTCCACGCACATTGAGCAGACGCATGAACTGACGATGGAGATTAAGGGAAATAAAGAATTAGTCCGCAGTATTTTATCGGGCATTGAACATATTACAGAATATAAAGTGACCGATTCTGAAGACGATGAAATCTGTAAAGCCATGGTTATTTCTGAGGCAGATTCGGATATCCGTGAGACGGTCTTTTATGCGCTGGCTGAGAATAAATGTGCTATTTTGGAAATGCATACGAAGGAGCCTTCTCTTGAGGAAACCTTCATTCGCCTGACCGGAAATGGCAGCCGTCAGATGGCGGAGCGAAACAGCCGCAGAAGAAAAAAGGAGGGAAAATAAGATGAGAGCGATTTATAAAAAGGAAATAAAGTCCTATTTTACATCTGCCATTGCGTGGGTGTTCCTGGCGTTTTTCTTGGTGCTGACCGGATTGTTTTTCTTCCTGTATAATTTGTCCGGTGGTTCGCTGAACTTTTCTACCGTTTATGGAGCCATTGAGATTTTCTTTATTCTGCTTTTGATTCCGGTGCTTACGATGAAAAGTATGGCAGACGAGAAACATCAGAAAACAGACCAGTTGTTATATACGTCACCAATTTCGATTAATAAAGTCGTACTTGGAAAATATTTAGCGTTAGTTACATTATTTGCAATTGGTCTTTTGATTGTGTCACTTTATCCGATTATTTTACAGAATTTAGTGCGCGCGTAGCAGAAGAGGGAAGTACTTCTTACACGGTAAATTATGCGGTTGCTTATGGCAGCACGCTTGGCTTCTTTTTGATGGGATGTGCTTACATTGCCATTGGCGTGTTTGTTTCTTCTTTGACGGAGAGTCAGGTGATTGCAGCCGTTGCTATTGGTGTTATCAATATTTTCACGATGCTGATGACAAGTCTTGCAAATATGCTTCCATCCAGCAAAATTTTTATGGTATGTTTCTTCGCAGCCTTAATTGTTTTGCTGGCATTTGCCTTGAATTTTTGGATTCATAACAAATGGGTTTCGGCGCTTGTTGGACTTGTGGCTGAAATTGTCTTGTTTGTTTTGTATTTCTTTTTCTCATCCCATTTTGATGGTTTGCTGTACAACGTGTTAAGTGCGATTTCATTTACGGACCGGTACACAAACTTCACATATGGTATTTTGGATGTGAGCGCGATGTTATATTATGTGAGTGTTAGTTTTCTGTTTGTATTCTTTACGATTCAGAGAATTAAGAAACAACGCTATAATTAGGATGCGTGGAAAAGGAGGATATCATGAGCAGGAATAAAAATGAAAAGAAAAAATTTGCAAGCCGTAAATTTAAGATGGGAAGTTTCCAGACAATTACGATGGTAATTGTGCTTGCCGTAGTAGTGCTTGTTAATGTTGTAATTGCCAGAATGAACTGGTCAAAAGATATGAACTCGGATTATTTGTATTCCCTGTCATCCGATACGATTTCGTATGTCAAAGGATTAAAGGATGACATTACCATTTATTATTTGGTGGAAGATGGACATGAGGCACAGACGAGTTCTTATACAAAGACGATTAATGTCGAGAATATCATTAAACTTTACGATGGTTTGGGAACGGTGAAGGTTGAGAAGAAGAACCCGGTTCTTTATCCAAACTTTGCGAAAAAATACACAAGCGAGAGTGTGCAGGATAATGACATGATTGTGGTGAATAACAAAAACGGAAAATCACAGTATTTGTCATTTCAGAGTGATATGATTGAAATGACGTATGACACTTCTTCCGGTTCTATGGAGCAAGTTCCAAAATCCTTGAAGTTAGAGTCGGCAGTTACGTCTGCAATTCAGAAAGTAACATTAAAAAACACAAAGAAAGTTTACGTGGGCGGCGGTCACAGCATGCAGTCCTTAAATGATGACTTTACAGAACTTCTCTCAAAAAACGGATTGGAGAAGGAAGACTTTGATTTGACGAAAAACACAAAAGTGCCGGATGACTGTAGTTTGCTTATTTTGTACAGTCCTGCTGCCGATATTACAGAAAACGAGTACAAGTATCTGAGTACTTACTTGAAAAATGGCGGAAAGGCAATCTTTTTGCTGAATTATACAGTGGATACACCGTACTACAATAAGCTGTTAAAAGATTACGGCATTAATGTCCAGTCCGGTTATGTACTTGATCCGGATAATTACTTTGCGTCCTATGGAAGCGGTGCCTATATGCTTTTGACACCGCAGGTAAGTAAAGACAGTGATTTGACATCGGATTTGAGCACAAAAGACGTTCTTTCCTGGTATAGTAAAGGAATGACGGCAGATAAGAAAGTGCGAAGCACATTGACCGTTCAATCGGTTTTGTCGACATCGGATAAATCCTATGCACGCAAAATCAGTGATAAAGAAGATACACAGGATTTGGAGAAAAAAGACAGTGACCAGGCAGGACCTTTTAGTGTAGCGATGACCGCAGAAGATAAATATGCGGAAAATACAAAGGGTGAAGGCCATGCAACGAAGATTTTTGCGATTGGTTCCGTTGCCTTTATGGATGTGCCAAACAGCAGTTATGGCTCAACAACAAGTATTATCGGTACCCAAATGGCAGAGCAGTACAATAACCGTGCGATTTTAGTGAACGCTCTGAAGTGGCTTGTCGGTGATGGTGGAGATGAGATTAAGGTATTAAATATTCCGGACCGCTCCCTCTTAGAAGAGACGGTACAGTTAAACTCCGGTGACATTACCTTCTGGACAGCATTACTTGTTGTGGTTCTTCCACTTGCCCTGCTGCTTTGCGGATTCCTGATTTGGAACCGAAGGAGGAAAAAATAATGTCAAGTAAGAAAAAGAATGCCATTACGATGATTGCCCTTGTGGTGGTACTGATTATTTGTTTGGTCCTTTATTTTGTGATTCCACGCGGTAAATCATCAGACAAAGATGCAGACAGCAGTTCGACAAGTGAATCGAACTCAACGGATTCCGGTTCGAACAATGCCAAAATTACATTGGATACCATTACGTCTGATAACATTTCTTCGATTACCTTGACAAAGAAAGGTAAACAGGCGTGGAAACTTTCCCAGAAGAAAAAGGGGACATGGAAGATTGACGGAAAAGAAAGTGCTCCGGTATCGGATGATACGATATCTTCTATGGTAAAAAATGTTAATCCTGTGAAAGCAACACAGAAGTTTTCAGCTAAATCCGGAAATCTTTCCGACTACGGTTTGAAAACACCGGCATTTACAATTGCGATTGAGACAAAAGACGGCGCTTCCTATCAGTATCAGATTGGAAGCGAGGTGCCAAAATCAGATATGGGCTACTACGCAAAATGTTCAGGACATGATGAAATTTACTGCTTGAATACCGCGATGATTACGGCATTTAACGTAGATGAGATTAGTTTCATCAAGATGGATACACTACCTGAAATTGATGACGATTATTTGACTGCATTTTCTGTAATGAATAAAAAAGGCAATGATTTTGCAGCGAAAAAGGTGACGGATGCAGAAAAAGTTGATTTTTACTCGAACTGGAATATTACGGCACCGTATGCGAAACCACTGGCAACCAGTCAGTCGGAGTGGAGTTCAGTGCTTGGTTATTTTACGGTTCTGAAATATGAGAAAATGGTGGAGTATGACTGCAAGAACCTTAAGAAATACGGACTGGATTCGCCAACTTCTGCGATTACGGTAGATTTCTACCAGCCAAAGGATGGTTATACACCGACAGCTACGGCAACACCAAATGCTATGGTGTCCGATTCGTCTTCGTCCTCATCTTCTTCGGATGCTTCCTATATCATTCCGGAGAACAAAAGAATGTATAAGTCGTTAAATCTTTTGATTGGGAAAAAGACAAAAGATTCGTATTACGTCTGTGAAAAAGGAAGCCGGAATGTGTACACGATGAGCTCGGATACAATTGAAAAGATTACGAAACTAGATGCCTATACCAATATGGATCACTGTGTGTATTCCGTACTTGCGACAAGTATAAAAGGATATGATGTCACATATGGCAATACGACACTTTCCGTAACACGTAAAACCGTGAAAAAGGATACTTCAAAGACAACTGCAGCACCGACTGCTGCGGCAACCGAAAGCGGAACTGCAGTTAATAATGCAACGGATAGCAGTGTGAAGAATATCTGGACATTAAATGGCAAGAAGATTTCAGATGATGACGAGAGAGACTTTTTATCGCCGTATTCACTTGCTTATCTGCTTGAGTATTCCGGAAAAGCGGATAATAAAGTAAAACCAAAGAGCAGTAAGCCGGTCCTCACAATTGTGTACCACGAGAATAACCGTGATGTAACTGTTCGTTACCTGCCTTATGACGGAATTAACTTTTACCGGGTAGAGAAAAACGGCATGGATTATTTCCTTGTCGATAAATTGTCGGTAGACGACATCATTAAAAAGTTTAAAGGCATTGAAAAACTGGCAAAATGATAAGATTCATAAAAAGCACTTGAAAAATGTTCAGGTGCTTTTTATAATGGAAGAAAAGCAAAAAGTTAGAAAGAGAGACAAAGAGCAATGATGGATATCAAAACGTATTTATATAATACTTTGACAAAGTCAGTGGATGAGTTTGTGCCAAACGAAGAAGGAAAAGTTGCGATGTATACCTGTGGACCGACGGTGTACCATTTTGCACACATTGGAAATCTTCGCAGTTACATTATGGAAGATGTACTTGAAAAATACCTGCGTTATGTTGGCTACGATGTAAAACGCGTCATGAATATTACGGATGTCGGACATTTGACAAGTGACGGTGATACCGGAGAAGACAAGATGCTAAAGGGAGCGAAAAGAGAGCATAAGACAGTTATGGATATCGCCCACTTTTACACGGATGCATTCATGGCTGACTGTGAAAAGTTGAGCATCAAACGTCCGGATGTTGTAGAACCTGCGACAAACTGTATTCCGGAATTTATTCACATGATTGAGGTGCTCTTGGAAAAAGGATATGCTTATATTGCAGGAGAGAATGTGTACTTTGATACCTCAAAATTGGATAATTATTATGTTTTATCTTCTCAGAATGAAGAGGATTTGCAAGTTGGTGTCCGCGAGGATGTTGAAGAAGATACAAATAAGAGAAATAAGACAGACTTTGTTCTTTGGTTTACCAAATCGAAGTTTGATAATCAGGAATTGAAGTGGGACAGCCCTTGGGGCGTTGGTTATCCGGGATGGCATATTGAGTGCTCCTGCATTAGTATGAAACATTTGGGAGAATATATGGATATTCACTGTGGTGGTGTCGATAACATTTTTCCTCACCATACGAATGAGATTGCCCAGAGTGAGGCCTACATCGGTCATAAGTGGTGTAATTACTGGTTCCATGTCAATCATTTAAATACGAAGAATGGGAAAATGAGTAAGTCAAAGGGTGAATTTTTGACAGTTTCTCTTTTAGAGGAAAAAGGATATAATCCGATGGCATACCGTTTCTTCTGTTTACAGTCACATTACCGCAAACCGCTTGAATTTTCGTGGGATGCACTGGATAATGTAGTAAGTGCGTATGATAAGTTAGTAAAGAGAATTGCCAATCTATCAACAGATGGAGAAGTGGATACGGCTGCGTGCGAAGAATGGAAGATGAAATTTGCAGAGGCACTTTCTCGTGATATTAACACCAGTTCGGCAATTACTGTTTTATATGATATGTTAAAGGCAGAACTTTCGGATGCTTCGAAACGTGTGTTAGTGCAGAGCATGGATGAAGTACTTTCTTTGCAGCTTGAGAAAGCATGGGAAGACAAAGAGGCAGATGTGGACAATGAACTGGCTTCTTATGTTGAGAAAAAAATAGAAGAGAGAAAAGAAGCAAAAAAAGCAAAAGATTTCGCAAAAGCTGATGCAATCCGCGAGGAATTGCTGGCAAAAGGGATTGTGTTAAAAGATACCAGAGAAGGTACTTTTTGGGAAAAGCAGTGATAGGAAAGGATGGATGATATGAAAAGAAAATTGGTGAGTCTTTTCTTGAGTCTTTCGCTTATGGTTGTAAGTGTGACGGGATGTCAGTCAGATTCTGTTACGGAGGAGACCAAAAAAGAAGTGCAGACAAAGAAAAGCCAGGTGTTATCGTTATACAAGGAAATTGAGACGATGATTCAGAAAAATCACATTGAGGCAGATGCTGATTTTGCAAAGATGAAAGATAAACTTACGTCGATGTCAAAAAAGGTAGATGAAAAGATTGAGGATACGACAGAAGAGGATGCAAAACAAGCCATCACAGAGTTAAAGCGATTAGAAACAAATTTGCAGCAAACAAAGAAAAATGTCGAGGCACACATAGCAAAATAAAAAATCAAAAAAAGGGGCATATCAAAGGATATGCCTCTTTTTGAAATCGGAGATCAGTCTTTATCACCTAATTCTAAGTAAAAGTTAAGAAAGTCAGTGCGTTTTTCCTTTGTTGCCGCAATCGCAGAACGCGGGTGACGGTTCATCTGACCGGTCAAAAGATAGGGAATGTTATATCCCCAGACAACACCGGACTCTTTTAAGGGCACGATATGTTTTTCCAAAAACTTAAGAAGCGGAATAATATCATACTTAGGATTTTTCAAAAATCCTAACAACTGCTCGCTGGCACAGTTTCCGGCACCGCGGCCCATGCCATTTACAGTGGCGTCTAAGTAGCTGACACCCCTGGTAAGAGCGGTGATTGTGTTGGCAAAGGCTAACTGCTGGTTGTTATGTGCATGTATACCGGTGAATTTACCAGTATTTTCGGCTGTCTCCAAATATTGGTCAGATAAGTCATCAATCTGCTCCATATAGAGAGAGCCGTAACTGTCTACTAAGTAAATACCATCGACTTCGCTTTCTCCAATCAGCTGCAGTGCTTCTGTGATTTCTGATTCCTTTGCGTTGGAAATCGCCATAATGTTAATCGTTGTTTCGTAGCCCATATTTTTGCAGTGTCTTACCATATCAAGAGCTGCCGGAATGGTATTGATGTATGTTGCAATACGAACTAGATCAATGACACTTTCCTCACGTGGGATAATGTCACGTTTGTAATTGCATCGGCCAACGTCTGCCATAACAGCAATTTTCATATCCGTATCGTTGTCACCAACGATGTTGCGAAGGTCAGACTCTTCACAGAATTTCCATGGTCCGAAATCTTTCGGGTCAAAAATATCTTTGGATGCTCTATAGCCAAATTCCATATAATCTATGCCAGCTGCAACATTCGCAGCGTATAAATCACGTACAAAGTCTTCCGTAAAACGGAAATCATTCACAAGTCCTCCATCCCGAAGAGTAGCATCTACCACTTTAATATCCGGGCGATAAGAAAGCAAAGAACCTCTTTTCTTTGACATTTTCGTGTACCTCCTTTGTAATTTTATCTTTCCTGCCTATTGTATCAGAAAATTCATAGAAAGAAAAGGATTTCTTATTGCTATTTTTTCAAATACAAGGTAAAATATATTGTTGTAACATCCAATAACAGATGTTGAGAATGCATAGGAATATGGAGGATGATGAGATTGAAAAAATGGATTGCTTTATGGAGTGCACTATTGATGATGATAAGCATTCTGCCGGTGATGCCGGTTTCGGCAGAAGAAGTTTCGGCACTTGAGCAGGCAAAACTTTGTATTGATACTATATTGACTGCTTTGCACCTGCGCCGGAAGATTACACATTTTCGGAAGAACTGGCAGATGAAGTGGATAAATTAGGAAAATTACTTCAAACGGGGCTTAGCACATCTGAGATTGATATATTGGATGCGTATGTTGCCACAAAGACGACATCGGAGGTACCGGGAGAGGATGAGACAACAACAGAGACCGTTACCCGTTATCAGTCCGTGCAGAAATTCTATCAGGATTATGCCGATGCACAGAATGTGGCATTAGAGGAGCTGGCAGCACCGATTCATACAGCAGTAGATGCCATGTTAGCAAGACCTTTAACAAGAGAAAATTACAAGACGGCAAAAGAGAGTTATGAGAACGCCTCTGCCCACATAAAAGCGGCAGTGGATGCGGATGATGTGAATGCACTGAATCAGATTCGCGAACTTTTGGAACTGGTAGACAGTGCAGATCGCGCATTTTTACGAATTGAAATGCTAAAGGCAGATGCTTCTGCCGGTGATTATAACTTATTTTTAGAAGATGTTCAGTCCGCAAAAACAGCCTATGGATTGTATGAAAGTAAATTTGCGGAACTCCGCCGTTATACAAAATATGCAGACTGTTTAATCAAAGCAATGAAAAATTCCTTGTTTGAAAATTACGAGAAATATGAAAAAGCAAATATTATCGCAGACGTTGAGCAGGCGTATGATGATTTAGGTGCCTATGATGTTCTTGACGATACCGTAAAAGAAAAACTGGATGTATTGCAGGATGCAGTAGATGCCGGTGCAGCCAGCAATTTTTCACTTTCGGTTTACGACTATTACCGTGGAGAGGCAATTCAGTATGTGCTGACTCAGTACCGCAACATTGAGACCTTTGAGGAAATGATTGCATTGACCTCAGAAACGCCGAAGAATAAAACAGAACTTACCGCGGCACTTCGTGCTTACCGCTACTACAATCAGGAACTTACTGCGGATGAACAGAATTTGGTGGCACCGGAACTTGTGAAAAAGATGAACAATGCCGTATTGTTAAATACAAACTGTGAGGAAGTAAAAAAACAGATTACAGATATTGGTACGGCAGCGTCGGATGATGAATTTGAAGATTTCACCAAACGTTATGAGCAGGCATACAAATCCTATCGTTTATTTGTTAATTCTTACAGCGGAATTTGTGATATATCGGATTTGATTTCGAATCTATCAACACTGGATGAAGCAACCGACCGTTTGGAAATGCTTAAAAGTATTCGACAGATTGAAGAGACGGAAGATGCTTTAATGTGTTCGAAGAAATTGCAGATTGAGAGTCTTTTAAATGCATATGCGTCTTTGGATGAGGACAAACAGGCGACTATTTATAATATTGATTCTCTTCGTGAAATTAATGCCGATGTACAGGTGGCAAGTGCCCTGCGTATTCAGGTTGATACACTCCGGAGCGGAGAGGGCGGTTATTCTCTGTTAGATGAGGATACGGTGAAAAAACTCCGCGCAGACTACGAGCAGATGACGGATCGTCAGAAGAGATATTTTGGAAGCTCTTATTTGAATCAGTTAGAGGCTATTGAGAGGCAGTTAGATGCAGAAAATATGAATGCAAAGCACTCCGTGTATCCTCATTGATCAATCAGATTGGTACGGTGAATGCAAAGGCAAAAGACCGCATTGAGAGTGCAAGAAAGGCCTATGATGCGCTCAGTGAGGCACAGAAAGCTTATGTGGCAAATTTGACTACATTGGAAACAGCGGAGACGTCACTTTCAAAATTGGAGTTCTCCATTGCGAAAGCGACAGTATCTTCCCTTGGAAGCTATCGTTACAGCGGAACTGCTCTGACCCCTTCGTTTACTGTTTCGTTAAATGGAGTTAAGCTTGTGCAGGATTTGGATTATTCCGTAACCTACTTATCAAACAAAAATGTTGGTACTGCAAAAGTAGTGATTTGTGGCAAAGGTGTTTATACAAATTCACTTACGAAAACCTTTACTATTCGTCCGGAGACAATGGCAAGTGCGGTAATTACTGGATGTAAAGCAAAATACAGTTATACCGGAAAACAAGTGAAACCTTTGATTCAGGTTGTTTGGAATGGTAAGATTTTGAGGAACAATACCGATTATACATTACTTTATAAAAACAATAAAAAACGTGGATCTGCTGGCATTGTTGTCACTGGAAAAGGCAATTATTCCGGTACATTGGCGGCTTCCTTTACGATTGTCCGTGCCTCTGTGAAAAAAGCAAGTGTTACCGGCTTGAAAGCAGTTTATGCACGTACCGGTAAGGCTGTTAAGCCGAAAGTAACGGTGAAACTTGGCGGAAAGAAGTTAAAGAAAAAAAGAGATTACATTCTTTCTTATCGGAAAAACAAGAAAAAAGGTACGGCACTTCTTTATGTAAAAGGTGTTGGCAATTATTCCGGTACGAAAAAAATGAAATTTAAGATTCGTTGACCGATAGTACAAAAGATGGTACAATGAATTTTGATATGCACAATATATAGGAGGAATTTCAAAGATGGATTACAAAAAAGCAGGAGTTGACATTGAGGCAGGTTATAAGGCAGTATCGCTGATGAAAGAGCACATTGCATCGACTATGAGACCGGAAGTATTGACGGATATCGGTGGTTTTTCAGGTGCATTTTCGATGAAAAAGTTTGTTGGCATGGAAGAACCAACATTGGTTTCCGGCACAGATGGTGTAGGAACAAAACTTAAATTGGCTTTTATTTTGGATAAGCATGATACAATTGGTATTGACTGTGTGGCAATGTGTGTAAATGATATTGCATGTGCCGGTGGTGAACCGCTGTTTTTCTTGGATTATATTGCATGTGGTAAAAATGAACCAGAAAAAATTGCGAAAATTGTAAGTGGTGTAGCAGACGGATGCCGTCAGGCAGATTCCGCACTGATTGGTGGAGAGACAGCTGAGATGCCTGGCTTTTATCCGATTGACGAGTATGATTTGGCAGGATTTTCTGTTGGTATCGTAGATAAAAAAGATATGATTACCGGCAAAGATTTGAAAGCCGGTGATGTATTAGTAGGTATGGCTTCTTCCGGTATTCACAGTAATGGTTATTCACTGGTCCGCAGTGTATTTTCCATGAAGGAAGAAACATTAAACCAGAGGTATGAGTCTCTTGAAAGTGACTTGACTTTGGGTGAGACACTTCTTACTCCGACAAAGATTTATGTCAAAGCACTCCGTCAGATTAAAGAGGCAGGCGTGCGGATTAAAGCATGCACCATATCACAGGTGGTGGATTCTATGAGAACATTCCTAGAATGTTAAAAGAGGGAACTCATGCAAAAATTAAGAAAGATAGTTTTGTGATTCCGCCTATTTTCAAAATGCTGGCATCCGATGGCTCGATTGCAGAAGAGGCAATGTTTAATACATATAACATGGGTGTTGGTATGATTACAGCAGTAGATAAGCAGAACGTAGATAAAACCGTTGAGGCAATCAAAGCAGCCGGAGAGACACCTTACATCATGGGTGAAATCGTAGATGGCGAGAAAGGAATTACGTTATGCTAAGAGTAGCCGTTTGTGTATCCGGTGGCGGAACAAATCTTCAGGCAATTATTGATGCAGCAGCGGCGGGCACGATTACAAATACGGAGCTTGCACTTGTTATCAGTAATAAGCCGGGAGCGTATGCCTTAGAGCGTGCGAAAAAGGCCAGGATTTCATCGGAAGTCCTTGTTCCAAAAGATTACGAAGACCGGAATGCTTTTGGAGAAGCACTGATTCGCTGTTTAAATGACAAACAGATTGATTTGGTTGTATTAGCTGGGTATCTTGTGATTTTGCCAGAGAATTTTGTAAAAGCGTTTGAAGGCCGTATCATAAATATTCATCCATCGTTGATTCCATCGCACTGCGGTGCCGGATATTATGGACTTAAGGTGCATGAAAGCGTTTTGGCAAGAGGAAATAAAGTGACAGGGGCAACGGTTCATTTTGTTGATGAGGGAACCGACAGCGGTCCGATTATTTCACAAAAAGCAGTAGAAGTGCTTGATGATGACACGCCGGAAGTGTTGCAGAAGCGTGTGATGGAACAGGCAGAATGGAAAATTCTTCCGGAAGCAATTGATTTAATTGCCAATGGTAAATTAGAAATTGTGGATGGAATTGTAAAACGTAAATAACAGTTAGGAGGATATCTCGTGAAAGTTCTTATTGTAGGAAGCGGTGGCCGTGAACATGCCATTGCAGCAAGTGTAGCAAAAAGTAATCAAGTGGAAAAAATATATTGTGCGCCGGGAAATGCCGGAATCGGACAGATTGCAGAATGTGTTGATATTACCGCAATGGAATTTGACAAACTGGCTGATTTTGCAGAAAAAATCAGATTGATTTGACGATTATCGGTATGGATGACCCATTGGTAGGCGGTGTGGTTGATGTGTTTGAGGCACGTGGACTCCGTGTATTCGGACCGAGAAAAAATGCAGCGATTATCGAAGGATCCAAAGCATTTTCAAAAGATTTGATGAAGAAATACAACATTCCTACGGCAGCCTATGAGAACTTTACGAATCCGGATGAGGCACTGGCTTATCTTGAGACGGCAAAAATGCCAATTGTTTTGAAGGCGGACGGGCTTGCACTTGGAAAAGGTGTTTTGATTTGCAACAACTTAGAAGAAGCAAAAGCCGGTGTTAAGACATTGATGTTAGACAAGCAGTTTGGTGATGCCGGAAATGAAATTGTTATTGAAGAGTTTATGACCGGACGTGAGGTATCTGTGCTTTGTTACTGCGATGGTACACATATCAAACCAATGACAAGTGCACAGGATCACAAACGTGCTAAAGACGGAGATCAGGGATTAAACACCGGAGGAATGGGAACATTTTCACCGAGTCCGTTTTATACGCCGGAGGTTCAGAAGTTCTGTGAGGAAAAAGTATATCAGCCTACGATGGATGCGATGAAAAAAGAAGGCAGAGATTTTGTCGGAATTTTGTTTGTCGGCTTGATGCTTACAGAAGATGGGCCAAAAGTATTAGAGTACAATGCTAGATTTGGTGATCCGGAGGCTCAGGTCGTTCTTCCGCGTATGAAAAATGATATTATTGATGTGATGAATGCCTGCATCGATGGTAAACTCGATGAGATTGACCTTCAATTTGAGGACAATGCAGCGGTTTGTGTTGTACTTGCTTCCGATGGTTACCCGGAGCATTACGAAAAAGGCAAAGTAATCACAGGTTTTGAAAAATTTGATGGTAAAGATGGTTATTATGTATTCCATGCCGGCACGAAACTTACGGATGAGGGCATCGTGACAAATGGAGGCCGCGTACTTGGTGTGACGGCAAAGGGAAAAGATTTGAAAGAGGCAAGAAAGAATGCTTATGAAGCAACAAACTGGATTGATTTTTCAAATAAGTATATGAGACATGATATCGGAAAAGCAATTGATGAGGCGTAAAACGCTTTACAATAAATAAAAAAGGAGAGAATTTATGTATTCATTTGATGAGGTAAAAAATGCCGATCCTGAATTGGCAAAAGCAATGGAACAGGAAACCGGTCGTCAGAATGACCACATTGAGTTAATTGCTTCAGAAAACTTTGTCAGCAAAGCCGTAATGGCTGCTATGGGAAGCACACTGACAAACAAATATGCAGAAGGTTATCCGGGCAAACGTTATTATGGCGGATGCCAGTATGTGGACATCGTGGAAGATTTGGCAAGAGACCGCGCAAAGAAACTGTTTGGTTGTACTTATGCAAATGTTCAGCCACATTCCGGTGCCCAGGCAAACATGGCTGTATTCTTTGCTTTGGTTAAACCGGGCGAGACAGTTATGGGAATGAACCTTGACCACGGCGGACATCTTTCTCATGGAAGCCCGGCAAATATTTCCGGAACCTATTATCACATCGTACCGTACGGTGTGAATGACGCAGGATTTATTGATTATGACGAAGTAGAGCGCATTGCCAAAGAGTGCAAACCGAAAATGATTATTGCCGGTGCAAGTGCTTACTGCCGTAAGATTGATTTCAAGAGATTTCGTGAAATTGCAGATGAAGTTGGTGCTTATCTGATGGTAGATATGGCTCATATCGCAGGACTGGTTGCTTCCGGTTATCATGAAAGCCCGATTCCATATGCTCATGTAACAACAACGACAACACACAAAACACTGCGTGGACCTCGTGGCGGTATGATTCTTTCTTCTGAAGAATTTGCTACGGAGCATAAGTTAAATAAAGCAATTTTCCCTGGTATTCAGGGTGGTCCTTTGATGCATGTGATTGCCGCTAAAGCACTTTGCTTTAAGGAAGCATTGGACCCAAGCTTTAAAGAGTACGGAAAACGTATCATTGATAATGCACAGGCTCTCTGCAAGGGATTGCAGAAACGCGGCATTGATATTGTTTCCGGTGGTACGGACAACCACTTGATGTTGGTTGATTTGGCTGCCAAAGGTCTAACCGGTAAAGAAGTAGAAAAATGGTTGGATGATGCTAATATCACAGCAAATAAGAATACAATTCCAAATGATCCACAGTCTCCATTTGTAACGAGTGGTATTCGTCTGGGAACAGCAGCGGTTTCAAGCCGTGGCATGAATCCGGATGATATGGATCAGATTGCTGAGGCAATTGCAATGCTGATTGATGACCATGAAGCAAATACAGAAAAAGCAAAGGCAATTGTTAAGGAATTGACGGATAAGTACCCATTGTACTAGAATCGTGTGCAATATTTTTATAGAACAAAACAGTAAGTCTGGGCGTATCTGCCCAGACTTATGATTTACGAGGAGTGATTCGATGCAGGAAGCAAAAAAGATGGCAAACCGTATACTGGCGGAGAAAATGATTGAGAAATTAAAGTTACGCCGGATGGAAGGATTTTATGTAGAAACAAAAGAAGAAGCATTAGCACTTGTGAAAGAAAATTTTCTTACACAGGGGAAATCGGTTTGTTATGGAGGCTCTGTTACCTTACAGGAAACCGGGATTATGGATTGGCTGAAGGAAAGTCCCTGCGATGTAATCGACCGCACCGCATTTTCTACGCCGGAAGAGGAAAAAGAAATTAAGGCAAGAATGATTAATTCCGATTATTTTCTTATGAGTACAAATGCGATTACCACAGACGGTGAGCTGATTAATATTGATGGCAGGGCAAACCGTGTGAGTTTTCTCTGTTACGGACCGGAAAATGTGATTGTTATTGCAGGTATGAACAAAGTGGTAACGGACGTGGAGTCCGGTCTGAAACGGGTTCGTCTTACTGCCTGCCCGCCAAATGCAGTCCGACTGAACAAAAAAACACCTTGTGCAGTAAATGGTATGTGTGGAAACTGCTACGGTGAGGACTGTATCTGCAGTCAGTTTGTAGTGACAAGGCGCAGTGGAGTGAAAAATCGAATCAAAGTTATTTTGGTTGGTGAAGAATTAGGATACTAGAGAGTGAGAGCATGGCAAAACGAGTTTTTATAGCAGAGAAACCAAGTGTGGCGCAGGAGTTTGCCCGCATATTAAAGGTAAATGGAAGACGGGGAGACGGATATCTTGAGTCGGAAGATACGATTGTGACTTGGTGTGTTGGTCATTTGGTGACGATGAGTTATCCGGAAGTTTATGACGCCGCTTTGAAAAAATGGTCGTTAGACACCCTTCCTTTTTTACCGGAGAAGTTTTTATATGAAGTAATTCCCGGTGTGAAAAAGCAGTTTGATACGGTCAGTTATCTTTTGAACCGTGAGGATGTGGATACCATTTACATCTGTACCGACTCCGGGCGGGAGGGTGAATACATTTACCGTCTGGTAGACCAGATGGCGCAGGTTTCTGCTAACAAAAAGAAACTTCGTGTGTGGATTGATTCCCAGACGGAAGAAGAAATATTACGCGGAATCCGCGAGGCAAAGCCGATGGCTGAATATGATAATATTAGCAGTTCGGCTTATTTGCGCGCCAAAGAAGATTATTTGATGGGAATTAATTTCTCGCGTGTTTTGTCTTTGAAATACGGATTTTGGCTGAATGATACGTTAAAGGGGCAGAAGTGGACGTCCGTGTCTGTTGGACGCGTGATGACTTGTGTACTTGGCATGGTGGTAAAGCGTGAAATGCAGATTCGTGATTTTGTCAAAACGCCGTTTTACCGTGTGATTGGCAATTTTGAGTTACAGGGCAAAAAATTTCAGGGAGAATGGAAGGCGGTAGAAGGCTCGAAATACTATCAGTCACCGGCTCTTTACAAAGAAAATGGTTTTAAAGAAAAGGAAAATGCGCTGGCTCTGATTGATTCTCTGATGCAGCCGGAGCCGGTTTTATCGGAAATTGAGCAGGTCGCAAAGAAGAAGGAAAAGAAGAATCCGCCTCTTTTATTTAATCTGGCGGAACTTCAGAACACCGCCTCAAAACTTTTTAAAATTAGTCCTGATGAAACACTTTCGGTTGTTCAGGAACTTTATGAGAAAAAGTTAGTAACGTATCCGCGTACCGATGCCCGTGTTCTTTCCAGTGCGGTGGCAAAAGAAATCGGGAAAAACTTAAATGGACTGCAGGGGTATCCTATGACAGCATCTTTCCTGCCTTATATTTCGCAAAACCAGACGTATAAGGGACTTGAGAAAACACGGTATGTAAACGACAAACAGATTACTGACCACTATGCAATTATTCCGACCGGTCAAGGATTAAGTGCACTTTCACGTCTGGGAGAGTTACAGACAAAGATGTATGAAGTAATTGTCCGCCGTTTTCTTAGTATCTTTTACCCACCTGCGGTATATCAGAAGCTAAATGTAACGGTAAAGGCCGGAGAGGAACGTTTTTTACATCAACAAAAGTTCTTTTGGAAGAAGGATTTTGCCTGTTACCCAGTATTCTTTTACGAAAACGAAGAATCCGGAAGAGATTCTATCGGCAGAAGAAAAAGAAGAGGAAAAAGAGGAGAGTTTTGACTTAAAAGAGGTACTTAATCTCTTAAAAAAGGCACCTCTGTTTCTCTCACCGAATGTTCGGTAAAAGAGGGGGAGACTTCTCCGCCAAAACGGTATAATTCGGGTTCTATGATTTTAGCAATGGAGAATGCCGGGCAGCTCATCGAAAATGAAGAACTGCGAGAGCAGATTAAAGGAAGCGGCATTGGCACAAGTGCAACGAGAGCGGAAATTTTGAAGAAGTTGTTTTCCATTGAATATCTGAATCTGAACAAAAAGAATCAGATTATTACACCGACGCTAAAGGGCGAACTTGTCTATGGTATTGTATTTTGTTCCATGCCGGAAATGATTTCGCCGAATTTGACGGCAAGCTGGGAGAAGGGCTTAACCGGTGTGGCGGACGGCTCAATCAGCGAGGGTGACTACATGAAAAAACTCGAAGCCTTTGTGCAGCAGGTGGTACAGCGTGCAAAAGGCGGCGATTATCGTGCAAAACTGAATTCTTTTTATCGTTCGGTGCAGCCTCATCATGCAGGGGAAAACAAGAAAAAGCGAACCACGAGAAAGAAGAAAACGACGAAGGCGTAAAGTGAAAATGGAAAGGAGACATAAGATGAGAGTAAAAAGCAAAAAATGTGTTTAATTGAACACAGCAGCACCGTCTGCTTGAATTATCCACTACGGAGCCTTTTGTACCTAGCCAGAGAATATGAAGTAATTCTCGAACAGCGAAATGAGCCGTGTCTTGAACTTTTTGTAAAAGTATTGAACATTAACGATGGTATGAACGAAAATGTATTAAACGGTTGCAAAACGCTAAAAGATTATGTTATACTAATCTCAAAAATACGGGAAAATTATAACGAAATCGGAGACTTGGCAAAGGCAATACACAAAGCAGTTGACTATTGCATCGATGCAGACCATTTGCGCTCGTTTCTGATTCGAAACCGAGCGGAGGTAGAGCCTATGTTGTTATCAGAAGGTACGGTGGAAGAATACGTGGATAGTATGAACGAAGTCAAGGAGCAGGAAATTGAGAGGCTGAAAAAGGTAGTTCAGGAAAAAGACGAGGAATTGTCGAAGGTAACTCAGGAAAAGGATGAGGAACTATCGCAAAGAGATAGTGAAATTGCTCGATTAAAAGCCTTACTTGCAGCAAAAGAAAACAACTAATTTGCACAGCAGGAGAAGTTATCATCTAGAGAGAACACAGGAAGTGTCCTCTTGAACTAAAATGAAAGCAAGAAATTCCAAAACAATTGAAACTATATTTGCAAAGCAAATATCCTGTTTCAATTGATTAGAATTTCTTGCTAGACATTATTAGACCGGCAGTGATATAATATTTTATGTTATTTTAACTTAATAATTAAGAAAAGAGGAAATAGGATTATGGAGATTACATTTTGTCCGAATTGTGGTCATCAAAACCAGCCGGGTTCACGATTCTGTGAAGAGTGTGGCTGCGATTTGATTCAGGCGGCAGCGCAGCAAGAAGCGCAGATGGCACAGCAAATGCAGCAACAAGTGCAGGCGCAACAGGAAGCGCAGGCACAGCAAAGAGTACAGGCAGCCAAACAGAACATGGCAGCACAAACATCTTTCAATAAGCCACAGAAACCGCAAAAGCAAAAGAAAAGTCATCTTGGATTAATTCTTGGAATAACAATCCCGGTGATTTTGATTGGCATTGCTGTTATTCTAATTCTTACTGGTGTAATTAAACTGCCATTTATGGATTCCGGTAAAAAATTAGAGGGAACATGGTATGAGTTTGCTGCCACAACGCCGGAAGACGGACTGCGGTCTCTGCATGATCTCGCTGTTTTGCAGGATAAAGAAGCGGATGATATCAGGTTGACAATGACGATTAATGCGGATGGTTCCGGTCAGATGATTGGAGGCGGAGAAGGCAGTAAAGTATTAAATTGGACGGAGTCGAATGACCGTTATACCATTACTTGCGATGGCATGATTTATACAGGAAATTTTGAGACAGATGACCAGTTTGTGATGACAGGAAGCGATGATGTGAAATTGCATTTTAGTCAAAACATTTCTCATCAGATTCCGAACCAGATTGAAGTAACACCTTCGCCAAGTCCATCGCCAACGCCTACACCGACACAGGATTCTTTCTGGGGTACAGAACCGACAGAAGCACCATCTGATGTTGGAGATAGTGAAGAATTTGAAGACTTTGATGATGCGGATGAGGACATTGAGGATGATGATACTGCGGTTGATGATGATACTTACATATTTCCAAACAGTGATACTGAGTATTTAACAAAAAGTGATTTAAGCGGTATGAGTAAATCCGAAATCAATCTTGCAAAAAATGAATTATATGCAAGACATGGACGCAAATTCAAATCCAAGGAACTTCAGGAATATTTTGAAAGCAAAGACTGGTATGTTCCAAAATATTCTCCGAAACAGTGGGATAAAAAAGGCGATACCTTTTTCTTTAATAAGTATGAAATTAAGAACCGTGACTTGTTGAAGAAATACGAAAACAAATAAATCCATAGGGGGCAGAATTAATGAAAGAAATTGCATGTGATGTTTTATTTGAAAAAGGACATACAATTGCAGAAAAAATTTTTGAGGGAGTGACCTATCCGTATGAGGTGCTTCCAAAGATTAGTGAGTTTATTTTAGAACTTGGAAAAACATTGCCGGCAGATAAGTTTGAGTGCAGAGAGGATAATATCTGGATTGCGAAATCTGCTAGTGTTGCACCGTCTGCATACATTCATGGTCCGGCGATTATTGATGAAGAGGCGGAAATCCGTCACTGTGCATTTATCCGAGGAAATGCCATTGTTGGAAAAGGCGCAGTTGTTGGAAATTCAACCGAGTTGAAAAACGTCATCTTATTTGATAAGGTTCAGGTTCCTCATTATAACTATGTAGGAGATTCGGTTTTGGGATTTAAGTCCCATATGGGAGCCGGCTCCATTACATCCAATGTAAAATCGGACAAAACTTTGGTTGTAATTAAATCCGGTGAGGGAAAAATTGAAACCGGTCTGAAAAAAATGGGAGCGATTTTGGGAGACTGTGTGGAAGTTGGATGTGGCAGTATTTTAAATCCGGGTTCTATTATCGGAGCAAACAGCAATGTATATCCATTGTCCAGTGTTCGAGGAGTGATACCGGCTGGCAGCATTTACAAAAAACAGGGCGAAGTCGTCTCGAAACATTGACAAAGATGTCGAAATATTGTATGCTTTTTAAGTATAGGAACAAAATTCTGAAAGGAGTTATGACATGATTTATTCACAAGAAGTAGAAAACATGTGCCCAGTTGCTCAGGGTGTGAACCATGGTTGTGCACCGATTCCAGAAGAAGCAAAATGGGTAAAGGCAAAAGAAGTTAAAGATATCTCTGGTTTGACACATGGTGTAGGCTGGTGTGCACCTCAGCAGGGAGCATGCAAACTTACATTGAATGTAAAAGAGGGTATTATTCAGGAAGCTTTGGTTGAGACTATCGGATGTTCCGGTATGACTCATTCCGCAGCTATGGCATCTGAGATTCTTCCGGGAAGAACGGTTATGGAAGCTTTGAATACTGACCTTGTATGTGACGCTATCAACACTGCTATGAGAGAGTTGTTCTTGCAGATTGTATATGGTAGAACACAGAGTGCATTCTCAGAAGATGGTTTGCCAATTGGTGCTGGTTTGGAAGACCTTGGTAAAGGACTTCGTTCTCAGGTTGGTACGATGTATGGTACATTGAAAAAAGGTCCTCGTTACTTAGAGATGGCAGAAGGTTATGTTACCGGAATCGCTCTCGATGAGGAAGACATGATTATTGGTTACAAATTTGTAAGTCTTGGTAAAATGACAGATTTCATCAAAAAAGGTGATGACCCAAATACTGCTTACGAGAAAGCTTGCGGACAGTATGGCCGTGTAGATGATGCAGTTAAAATCATCGACCCTAGAACAGATGAAGTTCTTAAATAAATAGAGGAGGATAGAATAATGGCTTTATTTGAATCATATGAAAGAAGAATTGATAAAATCAATGGCGTATTAGCTGAGTATGGTATCTCCTCTATCGAAGAAGCAGAGAAGATTACGAAAGATGCTGGTTTGAATGTATATGACCAGATTAAAGGTATTCAGCCAATTTGTTTTGAAAATGCTTGCTGGGCATATACAGTAGGTGCTGCAATTGCAATCAAAAAAGGATGCAAGAGAGCGAAGAGATGCAAAGCAGGCGAAGAATCGGTATCGGACTTCAGGCATTTTGTATTCCTGGTTCAGTAGCTGATACACGTAAAGTAGGTCTTGGACATGGTAACCTTGGTAAAATGCTTTTGGAAGAAGAGACAGAGTGTTTCTGTTTCCTTGCAGGACATGAGTCCTTTGCCGCAGCAGAAGGTGCTATCGGTATCGCTGAGAAGGCAAACAAAGTTCGTAAGAAACCGCTTCGCGTTATTTTGAACGGTCTTGGAAAAGATGCAGCACAGATTATTTCCCGTATTAACGGATTCACATTCGTTGAGACAGAGTATGACCCATATAAGAACGAAGTAAAAGAAGTATTCCGTAAATCTTATTCGGAAGGTCTTCGTGCTAAAGTTAACTGCTATGGAGCAAACGACGTTCAGGAAGGTGTTGCTATCATGCACAAAGAGGGCGTAGACGTATCCATTACAGGTAACTCTACAAACCCTACTCGTTTCCAGCATCCGGTTGCAGGAACTTATAAGAAAGAGTGTATTGAACAGGGCAAGAAGTACTTCTCCGTAGCATCCGGTGGTGGTACAGGACGTACACTTCATCCAGATAACATGGCAGCCGGTCCTGCTTCTTATGGTATGACGGATACATTGGGACGTATGCACAGTGATGCACAGTTTGCTGGTTCTTCTTCTGTACCTGCTCACGTAGAGATGATGGGACTTATCGGTGCCGGCAACAACCCAATGGTTGGTATGACAGTAGCCGTAGCCGTTTCCATCCAGGAAGCAAGAAGCTGGTAAATTCTAATTCTGGAAATATTATTTACAGATAATAAATTATAGTGAGAGGAACTTGTCAATTTGTTTTGACAAGTTCCTCTCATTTACTTTTAACAAATTTACAGACAAAAGTTTGTAAGTTATTTCTAAAATTCATATCATTAGCGTTCCAGTAATTTAACAGAATCCGGTTATCTTCACGTGGGTTTTGAGTGCGTCAGCAGGAGGTACTGGTAGTTTCAGTACCCCTGCTGCTACGCATCTCAACAAGCGAGAGCGCCCACGAGAAGGTAACCGGATTCTGTTAAATTACGGAAATATATAATATGAATTTACTTCTTTAACTTCCTTATCTTCCCGGAAGCAATTTCCTTCCACAAAGTAGGATGGAACAGAAGGAGAAGCGGGAATAACTCCAATCGTCCGGCAAGCATATCAAACATCAGGACAAATTTGGAAAATCCGCTAAACAATCCGAAGTTCTGGGTAGGGCCGACTAGTTCAAGACCGGGACCAATATTATTAATTGTAGCTGCCACGGCAGTAAAGTTCGTAATTAAGTCATTGCCATCAAAGGAAATTGCAAATACAGAAAACGCGAACAGAATCATAAAGGTAATAAAATACACATTTGTCGCACGTACTACCTCATGTTCTACTGTTTTGTGCTCAAAATTGATTTTTTGATGCTTTTGGATGAATATAAGCATTCAATTCTTTTTTTACAGTCTTGCAAAGAATGACAAAACGTGACACCTTGATTCCGCCTCCGGTACTGCCTGCACAAGCACCGACAAACATCAAGAGAATTAATATCGTTTTACATGTCTGTGACCATAGGTTAAAATCAATGGTTGAATAACCGGTTGTTGTAATGATGGATGCCACCTGGAAAGAAGCGTGGCGCAGTGCATCAAAAATACCGGCAGAGGTATGGAGAATCTGCATAGTGATAATTGCGATGGAAGCGAAGATGATTAAAAAGTAATATCTGACTTCTTCCATGCGGAATGCCTTTTTAAATTTACGGTATAAAATCAGGTAAAAGGCATTAAAATTCACACCAAACAAAATCATAAAAATAGTAACAACCCATTGTAAATAAGCCGAATAACTGCCCATACTGTCATTTTTAATTCCAAAACCACCGGTCCCTGCTGTACCAAAACTGATGGTGAGGGAATCAAACAAAGGCATGTTACCAAGGAGAAGTAAAACAATCTCAATGATGGTGAGTGTCAAATAAATAACATAAAGAATCCGTGCAGTTGAACGGACTTTTGGTACCAGTTTTTCCACAGATGGTCCCGGGCTTTCTGCGCGCATCAGATTTATATGCGAACCGCCGCTCAGTGGAATGACAGCAAGCAAAAAGACCAGAACACCCATGCCGCCAACCCAGTGTGTGAAACTGCGCCAGAAAAGCGAGCAGTGGGAAAGTGTTTCCACATTATTTAAAACACTGGCTCCGGTTGTTGTGAAACCGGAAATGGTTTCAAACAAAGCATCCGGTACGGATGTGATTTCACCGGTCAGTAAAAATGGAATGGAACCAAAAAAACTGAGTACAATCCAGCTTAAGGATGTGGCAACACAGCCTTCTTTTAAATAAAAAACATGATTTTTCGGTTTTCGGAAAGAGAGGAGTACACCAAGGAAGATGCACAGAGCGGAAACAGAGAGATAACATAACCCCTCCGGTTCGCGGTAAATAGCAGCTACAATGGAAGGAATCAGTAAAAGTGCTGCCTCAATCTTTAAAATGTATCCGACAATATAGCGGATAATTGATGTATTCATAATTCATTAACTCCTTATAATATCCTGTATATTATCTAAACCGGTATGGGTTGTGACAATCATAACGGTGTCACCAACTTCAATGGTGTCCAAACCACTTGGAATTTGAACCTTGCCGTTTCGATAGATAAAGGAAACCAGCAAATCATTTTTTAACATCAAATCTTTCAGTGGAATACCGGTAACAGAAGATGGTTCATCAACACGAAATTCAATGGCTTCTGCGCGGTTATCAAACATATGATATAAAGTTTCAATATTACTGTTTGTCGAATTCTTTTTCGCACGTACATAGGCAATAATCGCTTCGGAGGTAATGTAACGTGGATATATTACACTTCCCAAATCCAACTTACTAATTACATTTTTAAAAGTGCTTCGATTGATTTTAGTTATCAATTTTGCATTGGAAACTTGTTTTGCATGGAGTGTGAGCATAATATTTTCTTCATCAATATCGGTCAATGGAATAAATGCCTGTGCATATTCAATTCCCTCTTCACGTAAAACTTCCTCATCCGTGCCGTCTCCATTAATAATAATTGCTTCCGGCAGTAAAATACTTAATTCCTCGCAGCGTTCCTTGTTCTGTTCAATGATTTTTACATCGATTCCCATGGCAATTAACTGTTTGGCTAAATAGTAAGAAGCTTTTCCACCACCGACAATCATAGCATCTTTTACCTGTTTGGTTTTAAAGCCGATTTTTTCAGAAAACTGCGGATATGGCGTCTTGGAGCAACAAAAGAAACAATATCGTTCTTTGCCATTTGGAAATTACCACCTGGGATATAAACTTCACCTTCACGTTCGATGGCGCAGATAAGAATTTCATTTGTAATACTTTTTCCTAAGGTGGCAATTGTCATTCCGTCTAATAAATTTCCTTCCGGAATTTTAAATTTTACAATTTCTGCCTGACCATGAGCAAAAGAGTTTACTTCTAACGCTGTTGGCAGATAAAGAATACGGGCTGTCTCAAGGGAAGCTTCTAATTCCGGATTAATAATCATGGTGAGACCAAGTTTTTCTCTTAGGTATCCGGCTTCTTTGCTGTAATCCGGTGTGCGGACACGGGCAATCGCAGCACAGTCTCCGACTTGTTTGGCAACTGTACAGCATAACAGGTTTAATTCATCAGAAGCTGTTACCGCAATAATTAAATCAGCGTTTTCAATTCCGGCCTCCATCTGTACACTATAACTAGCACCATTTCCGACTAGCCCCATAATATCATACAGATTGGACATTTCCTGAACCTTCGCTGCATTTTTATCAATAATGGTAATGTCATGGCCTTCTTTGCTTAATTGCTCGATTAGGGTCATTCCCACTTTCCCACATCCAACAATAATAATATTCAGGCCATTTTTTGATTGTATCTTATTACTGATTTTCATAATAATCTATACCTCCAAAAGTCTGTATCTATTATAGCACGAACGAAAAAAAATACAACCATAGGAATTTGATCGTAAATGTCACATTTTAACATGGTATTGTCACAAAAAAATATAGAAAAAATAGAGAAAAAATAGTACGATAGAGAAAAAATAGGAGGATTGTATACATGAACTTAAAGAAACCGCCGATGGGCTGGAATAGTTATGATTATTATGACACAACCGTAAATGAGGAACAGGTTCGGGGAAACGCTGATTATATGGCGGCTCACTTAAAGGAATATGGATGGGAATATGTAGTTGTTGATATTGCCTGGTATTCCTATGAGGCCGGCGAGCAGAGAGAGCGCTTTCAGTATGTTCCGTTCTGCCATGTGGAGATGGATGAATATAGTCGTTTACTGCCATGTGTTAAACGCTTTCCATCCTCTGCTGATGGCAAAGGGTTTGGCCCATTGGCGGATTATGTGCACGGGCTTGGACTGAAATTTGGAATTCATATTATGAGAGGAATTCCACGTCAGGCAAAGATATCAAAGGACAAAAATTCTTGGCACCGATAAAACAGCAAATGAAATTGCAGACGCTTATTCGATTTGCGGATGGAATCCCGATATGTATGGCGTAACACCGGGTGTTGAGGGGGCGCAGGAGTATTATGATTCCATTGTTTCTCTTTATGCGGATTGGGGAGTTGATTTTATTAAATGTGACGACATCTGTCGTATGGATGCAGATTCCTCCAAAGAGGAGATTAAAATGCTTCATCGGGCGATTGAAAAATGTGGCAGAGATATTGTATTAAGTTTGTCCCCGGGACCGGCACTTGTAGAGGAAAATGAGTTTTATCATGAAAATGCAAATATGTGGCGCATTACCGATGATTTGTGGGATAATTGGGAATCGCTTCGCGATATGTTTGACCGTTGTCACAACTGGCAGGGGCTGACCAGAGAAGGTGGATATCCGGACTGCGATATGCTTCCGTTTGGAATGATTGGAAAGGGTTTTGGCGATGAAAGAAAGTCAGCACTTACCTATGATGAGCAGAAGACAATGATGACACTTTGGTGTATATTCCAGTCACCGCTTATGCTCGGGGCAGAATTAACCAAATTGGATGAAGAAACATTATCGCTGTTATGCAACCAAAAGGTACTTGCATTGTTTGAACTACCGGCAGGACAGGCAAAAGAGATAATTAGAGATGATACGGTGATTGTATGGAAAACAGGAGATTATGCGGCCATTTTCAATGTGTCCGGTTTTGACTGCATGGTAAATATCAGTGAATTACTTGAAATTCAGGAAAAAGAATTTGCAAATGACTTATGGACAGGAGAAAAAATCCAAACAAATCAAAAGACAGCAATTTCTGCACATGGCTGCGTTCTTTTGGAAATTTAGTATTAAAAAAGCAAGTCTGCTTACGAGGCTTGCTTTTTTGTTATCTTGATTATCTTGCTGTTGTAAACCAAGTGTAAGTGTTCTTACCGGTCTGAATACGGTAAGTATATGGGGCAAATCCTTTATTTACCAAGACTGCTTTGCCACAAGTTATCGTGTTGCCCGGAGATAACAGCACCTGACCTAAATCATCGACATCTTCAAAGAAGAATCCCCAATCTAAGTTTGTCATCTGTTTTGTAGAGTTTGCTCCGAAGATATTGTAGTAGTAATTAAAAACATCTTTTGCCTTAATTGTCTGTGTACCCGAATGATAGGTAATCTTAAAGCGGAAATACAAATATTCCTCATTTGATTTTGGAACTAAATTAGATGAATTCTTTTTTGCTAATTTAGCGGATTCGGCACCGGAAGCAAAGGACTCTAACTGCATGGAAATTTTTCCGATTTTTTTGCCTTCCTCATAGAAGGTGAAGGAATTGTTGTTATAAGCGGACTTTGGACTTGCCTTTGTTCCTTTTCCAAGTGGTCGTTTTTTTACTGTCAGCCGGCAAATCAGCTTTTTGTTGCCAATTTTTGCTGTGATTTTAGCCTTTCCCGCTTTTTTTGCAACTACTTTTCCTTTGGAAGAAACGGTTGCAACGGATTTTTTACCGGAAGTCCATTTTACCTTGCCGGAAGCTTTTTTTACTTTTAATGTGTAATTACTTCCAATATAAAGTGTTAATTTGGATTTATTTAACTTTGGTGCCGCTGCTTTTGCAGTCGAGACATCAGTCAATGTGCCGAGCAGTAAAACGGCGGTTAGTATTTTAGCCATCTGTTTTCTCATTTTGTGTCCCTCCTTGACTTAATTATCTGTATTCTACACCATAAATGTGGAAAAGACAAGGCGGATAGGAACTTTTTGTGGCAAAATATGTGTAATTATGCTAAGATAGGGATAGATTTGTGGTAGGAAAGGAAAGAATTACAATTATGTCAGTTATTGGAAAAGATCATATAAGAAATTTTTGTATTGTAGCACATATTGACCATGGAAAATCAACGCTTGCCGACCGTATTATTGAACGGACCGGACTGCTTACAAGCCGTGAGATGCAGGCACAGGTGCTTGACAACATGGAATTGGAACGTGAACGTGGAATTACGATTAAATCACAGGCAGTTCGTCTGGCGTACACGGCAAAAAACGGTGAAGAATATTTGTTTAACCTGATTGATACACCGGGACACGTGGATTTCAATTATGAGGTATCAAGAAGTTTGGCGGCGTGTGAGGGCGCCATTTTGATTGTCGATGCGGCACAGGGAATTGAGGCACAGACGTTAGCAAATTGTTATTTGGCAATTGACCATGATTTGGAAATTATGCCGGTTATCAATAAAATTGATTTGCCGAGTGCTGACCCGGACCGTGTAAAAAATGAAATCGAGGATGTCATTGGAATTGAGGCACAGGATGCCCCATTGATTTCCGCAAAATTAGGAACGAACATTGAAGAAGTGTTGGAGCAGATTGTGAAAAAAATACCGGCACCGCAGGGTGATGATACAGCACCGCTTAAGGCTTTAGTTTTTGATTCTGTTTATGATTCCTATAAAGGGGTTATTATTTTCTGTCGCTTATTTGACGGTACCGTGAAAAAGGGAACGAAAATTCACATGATGGCGACCGGTTTGGAAGAAGAAGTGGTTGAAGTGGGTACTTTTGGTGCCGGTCAGTTTATTCCCTGCGAAGAATTGACCGCGGGCATGGTTGGCTATATTACTGCCAGTTTGAAAAATGTAGAGGGAACACGTGTCGGTGATACCGTAACAGATGCTGAAAATCCATGCAAAGAGGCACTGCCGGGATATAAAAAAGTAATGCCGATGGTTTACTGTGGTCTTTATCCGGCCGATGGTGCCAAATATCAGGATTTGCGCGATGCACTGGAGAAATTGCAGTTAAATGATGCTTCGTTACAGTTTGAGGCAGAGACTTCGGTTGCCCTTGGATTTGGTTTCCGCTGTGGATTTTTAGGACTTTTACATTTGGAAGTTATTCAGGAGCGTTTAGAGAGAGAATATAATCTGGATTTGGTTACGACAGCACCGGGCGTTGTTTACCATGTCTATAAAACAAATGGGGAAATGGTCGAAGTGACGAATCCTTCAAACCTCCCGGATCCATCCGAAATTGAGCATATGGAAGAACCGGTTGTGGATGCAGAGATTATGGTGACGACAGAATTTGTGGGAGCCATTATGAAACTTTGTCAGGAAAGACGTGGTGTCTATCAGGGCATGGAATATATGGAAGAGACACGTGCGCTTTTGAAGTATACACTGCCGTTGAATGAAATTATTTACGACTTTTTTGATTCCTTAAAATCACGTTCCCGTGGTTACGCTTCCTTTGATTATGAGATGAAGGGCTATGAGACAGCAAGTCTTGTGAAGTTAAACATTTTGATTAACAAAGAGGAAGTCGATGCGCTGTCCTTTATTGTGCATGAAAGTTCTGCTTATGAGCGTGGAAGAAAGATGTGCCAGAAATTGAAAAATGAAATTCCGAGACATCTTTTTGAAATTCCGATTCAGGCAGCCATTGGAAATAAAGTAATTGCCCGTGAAACGGTTAAGGCAGTGCGCAAAGACGTCCTTGCCAAATGTTATGGCGGCGACATTTCACGAAAGAGAAAACTTCTTGAAAAGCAGAAGGAAGGAAAGAAGAGAATGCGCCAGATTGGCAATGTAGAAATTCCGCAGAAGGCATTTATGAGTGTTTTGAAACTGGATGAGGAAGAATAAATGAGTACATTTGGCTTGTATCTACACATTCCGTTTTGCGTGAAAAAGTGTAATTACTGTGATTTCCTTTCATTTCCTGCCAAAGAAGCGCTGAAAGATGAGTATGTAAAAGCACTTGCTATGGAAATGCAGCTTTGGAAAGACAAGGTATCAAATGATGCGGTAGATACCATTTTTATCGGTGGAGGAACGCCATCTCTGCTTACGGAGGGGCAGTTTGATGTTTTACAGAATGAAATGGTAAAATCATTTCATTTATCTGATAAAATGGAATATACCATCGAATGTAACCCAGGTACGGTAGACGCTGAAAAACTGAAAAATTATAAAAAGGCTGGCGTAAATCGGATTAGTTTTGGACTTCAGTCGACGATTTCTTCTGAGCTTGCTTGTCTTGGCAGAATTCACAGCTATGACGATTTTTTGGTGAGTTTTCATCAGGCAAGAGAATGTGGATTTGCTAACATCAATGTGGATTTAATGTCGGCAATTCCTGAGCAGACTGTAGCAGGATATGAGCAGACATTGACACGTGTGTGTGAACTTGCACCGGAGCATATTTCTTCGTACAGCCTGATTTTGGAAGAGGGAACTCCGTTTTACGAAAAGTATGGGGAATGCCCGCCTGTTTCGGAAGAAGAGGACAGGCAGATGTATGAACTGACGAAAGAGAGGCTCTCGGATTTTGGGTATCACCGCTATGAGATATCCAATTATGCCAAAGCAGGAAAAGAGTGTGTTCACAACAAAAAATACTGGAAACGTTTTCCTTATCTTGGACTTGGATTAGGAGCGTCATCGTGCATGGAGAATGTGCGGTTTTCCAATGAGCGAAATTTTAAGACTTATGGGCAGAAAATAAAGAACGGGAAATTGCCGGTTGTTGAAAAAGAGGAATTAACAAAGGAAGACTGCATGGCAGAGTTTATGTATCTGGGACTTCGGATGATGGAAGGTGTATCGAAAAAAATGTTTTATCAGAATTTTTTAGTGCCGATGGAAACTTATTATCAAAGTTCCTTAGAAAAGTGCATTCGTGAAGGATTGATAAAGGAAAATGGTGACAGGTATTGCCTGACTGATTTTGGAATTGATGTCAGCAACCGTGTATTTGCAGAGTTTATATAACAAGGAGGGGTTATTATGGAACAAAAAGTAAGAGAGTGTGTAAAACAGATTCGAAAAATTACAGATTTCAAGCCACAGGCTGCTTTGATTTTGGGAAGCGGACTGGGAGCATTAGCGGATGAGATTGAATGCGTGGCATCCATTGATTACCACGAGATTCCGGGATTTCCGGTTTCTACTGTGGCAGGACATAATGGACGGTTTGTTTTTGGATTAATTGGAGACACGAAAGTTGTCATTATGCAGGGACGCGTTCATTACTATGAAGGTTATTCGATGGAGGATGTCGTTTTGCCGGTTCGTGTGATGTGTTTACTGGGAGCGAAAATCTTGTTTTTGACAAATGCAGCCGGAGGAATCAGTGAGAAGGTGGAGGCAGGAGATTTGATGATGTTAACTGACCAGATTAGTTCCTTTGTGCCATCTCCATTGATTGGAAAAAACGTAGATTCATTTGGCGTGCGTTTTCCGTCCATGGATACAATTTATGATTTGGAGCTACGGAAGATTCTCACAAAAAGAAGCAAAAGTTAATGATATTGTTTTAAAGGAAGGTGTTTATCTTCAGACAACGGGACCTGCGTATGAATCACCGGCAGAGGTGAAAATGTTTGGTATGTTTGGTGCTGATGCAGTGGGAATGAGCACGGCGGTAGAGGCAATTGTCGGCAGACATATGGGAATGCGCGTATGCGGTGTCTCTTGTATTTCGAATATGGCGGGAGGAACAGCAGCAAATCCATTGAGTCATGAGGAGGTAAAAGAAGTGGCTGACCGTGTGGCACCGAAGTTTAAAACACTTGTGAAATCAGCCATTGAAAGGATGTGTTAGGATGTCTTCCATACGATTATATCATGCGAAAATTCTTACGATGGAAGAAGATGCGGAAGTCTTTGATGGAGAAGTACACATTGATGGAAACCGTATTTCTTATGTGGGGGAAAACAATTCGGAGCTTAATAAAAGAAAATTTACACGGGAAATTGACTGCGAAGGAAATCTTTTAATGCCTGGTTTTAAAAATGCCCACACACATTCTGCCATGACATTTCTTCGATCCTATGCGGATGATCTGCCATTACAGAACTGGTTAAATGACAGGGTGTTTCCAATGGAAGCAAAACTGCAGAAAGGGGATATTGAAATCTTATCCAAGGTGGCAGTTTTAGAATATCTGACAAGTGGAATTACCTCAAATTTTGATATGTATGTGGATAATTATCAGCATGCCAAAACATCGGTTCAAATGGGATTTCGTACAGTTTTTTGTGGCGAACTAAATAATTTTACCGGTTCGCTTGCACGCACAAGAGAGGAATATGAAACGCTGAACAAGGGGGATGAACTGGTGTCATTTCGCCTTGGTGTTCATGCTGAATATACAACAAGCCGCGAATTGTTAGAGGGCATGGCAGAACTTGCTCATGAATACAAACAGCCGGTATATCTGCATCTGGCAGAGACCAAAAAAAAGAAGTGGAAGAATGTAAAATGCGTTATGGTATGTCACCGGTTCAGTTTTTGGATTCAATTGGTTTGTTTGACTATGGCGGTGGTGGTTTCCACGGTGTCTGGATGGATGAAACAGACCGGAATATTTGCAGGGAGAAAAAGGTGTCGATTGTTACGAATCCTTCATCCAATGCAAAACTTGCGAGTGGAATTGCGGATTTACCTGCTTTAAAAAAGGCGGGAATTAACCTGGCGATTGGCACGGATGGACCGGCGAGCAATAATGCACTTGACATGTTCCGCGAAATGTATTTAGCAGCAGTTCTTCCGAAATTAAAATATAAGGATGCAGCGGTTATGGATGCCGCAGATGTTTTAAAGATGGCGACAACCGGTGGTGCACTGGCAATGGGGCTGCCGGAGTGCATGTATGTAAAGGAAGGCCAGTTTGCTGATTTGATTTTAATTGATTTACAGCGGCCAAATATGCAGCCTGTGCATAATCTTGTGAAAAACTTAGTATACAGTGGTAGTAAAGAAAATGTGAAAATGACGATGGTAAATGGCATGGTTCTCTATGAAAATGGCGAGTTTTTTGTGGGAGAAAGTCCCTCGGAAATTTATGCAAAAGCAAATGAAGTTACTAAGCGGATTACTCAGTAACTTCAAATTCTTCTAATTGTTCGGCTAACCGTTCCCATTGCTCCATAGTGGCAGTGAGAGCGGTTTCTTTTTCTTCGCGGGCGGTTGATAATTCGTTTAGTTTATGAGCATTGCATGCATATTCTGGACGCATCAGTTCCTCATCAAGAGTTGCAATGTCAGTTTCCAGTGTTTCAATTTCTTGTTCGGTTTTTTGATATTCATTCTCAATTTTTCGCTTTTTTGCTGCCAGTTTTTTTTGCTCCTGCCAGTCAAGCTTACCTTCTTCTTTTATATCTTTTTTTGTAGAAGTCTGCATGGTTTTATCGTCATCTGTTAAAAAGCGGCTTTCCACCGTGTCTTTTTTCTCCAGATAGTACGCATAATTTCCACTGTAGGAGAGCAGTTTGTGCCCGGTTAAATCCAAAATTCTTGTGGCGGTGCGGTTGATAAAATAACGGTCATGCGAGACGTAAAGCACGGTTCCCTCATATTTATTAATTGCGGATTCCAAAATTTCCTTGGAGGTAATATCCAAATGGTTGGTCGGCTCGTCAAGGAGTAAAAAGTTTGCCTTTGACAGCATCAGTTTCGCCAATGATACACGACCTTTTTCACCACCGCTGAGAAGATGAATCGGTTTAAAAACCTCATCTCCCGTAAATAAAAAGGCAGCAAGAACATTACGAATTGCTGTATTTGTCAAATCCGGGTAATCATCCTGAATTTCTTCAAAGATGGTTTTATCATCGTTAAGCATCTGATGTTCCTGGTCATAGTAACCGATTTCGACATGAGAGCCGGTTACGGCACTTCCTTCATCAACCGGAATCATTCCCTGAATTAATTTTAAAAGTGTTGTTTTGCCGGTTCCATTCTTGCCGATAATTGCCACCTTTTCGCCTCGTTTAATTGAAAAGGAAAGATGATCAAACAAGTGGTTTTCTCCAAAACTTTTGGCAAAATCCGTGACCGTCAAAACATCATTTCCACTGATTACTGAAGGAGTCAGGGAAAGAGAAAGTGATTTTTCGTATTCCACCGGCTTTTCTACACGCTCGATTTTGGCTAACATTTTTTCACGGCTTTCCGCACGGCGAATTGACTTTTCACGGTTAAAGGATTTTAATTTCTGGATGACGGCTTCTTGGTGTTTGATTTCCTGTTGCTGGTTATAGTAGCGGTGAATCATTTCCTCGCGTAATTTTTCTTTTTTTTCGGAATAACTGGTATAGTCACCGGTAAAAGTTATTACTTTGCCGTGGTCAATTTCAATAATTTTCTCGGCGATGCGGTCGATGAAAAAGCGGTCATGAGAGACAACTAAGACACTTCCCTTGTAACCGTTTAAATAGTTTTCCAGCCAGCGCACGGATTCCAAATCTAAGTGGTTTGTAGGCTCATCCATCAACAATAAGTCCGGTTCTGATAACAGAAGTTTACCAAGAGCAACCCTTGTCTTTTGTCCACCGGAGAGATTGTTGATGCACTGGTGCATCGCTTCTCCGCGAAAGCCAAGACCGTTAATGACACCGAGAACTTTACTTTTGTAAGTATATCCTTCACCATCTTCAAAAGCCGTCTGCAGCTTATGGTATTGGTTTAATACACGCTCTAATTCTGCCCCTTCTAAAGTTGTCATTTGCTGCTCCATTGCACGGATTTTTTCATCCATTTCAATGACATCCGATTTGACAGCCAATAATTCCTCATAAATTGTTTTGTCTGAGTGATATCCCTGCTTTGCTGTGGGAGATAGCCGATGGTACTTCCTTTAGCTGTTACGATTTCACCGGAATCTGCCGGAAGTTCACCGACAATGATTCGCAGCAGTGTTGTTTTGCCGGCACCGTTAATTCCTACGATGGCAGCGCGTTCACCTTCATTTATATGAAAAACAGCATCTGACAAAACGGTTTCGTCTGCAAATGCCTTTGAAATATGATTGCATGCTAATATCATAATGTTTGAATCCTCCAAAAAACTTCTAACAAAAACATATTTTATAATAATTTTAATTTTTTTGCAACATTTTGCCGTTTTCAATCGTCTTATTTTATGAACACCAAAAAAGGAAAGGGTGGTTACTATGTGTATCAATCGAATTTATTACGGAGAAGAGGCAATCAGCCGTATTGAGCGTAATGAAGAAGGCAAAAGGAACTGGCTTTCGAAAAAAGAAAAAAAGAAAGTTAAAAAAGTTTCTTTGTGGAAGATTACAAAAGAGTCCTTTGATTTAAATGCACTCTGCGAATTTCCGAATCTTGAAGTGATAGAGATAGCAGGATTTGATGAGTTTAAGCCATTGGAGTTAAAACATATTGAGGTTTTATATCAATTTCGCAGATTAAAATGCCTGCGTTTGTCTTCCTGCCTGATTCCGGAGCCGTTTGAGAAGGGAAAATGGAAACATTTGCGGACATTGGAGATTGACTAATTTTTAACATTCCATTATAATAAGTACAGACAGCTTTTTTTATGGCTGATTTGTACTTTTTATTTTCGTTGGAGGATACTTTTGTGGCAGATAAAAAGATTTCAGCGGCAGTAATTAAGCGTTTGCCGCGGTATTATAGATATTTAAGCGAATTATTGGATAACGGAATTGAGCGTATTTCATCCGGGGAGTTAAGTAAGCAAATGAAAGTGACAGCATCTCAAATCCGACAGGATTTTAATAATTTTGGCGGTTTTGGTCAGCAGGGATATGGTTATAATGTTCCTTATTTGAAAAATGAAATAGGTAAAATTTTGGGACTTGACAGGGATTACCATGTCATTATTCTTGGTGCCGGTAACTTAGGGCATGCACTTGCCAATTATGCCGGTTTTGAAAAACGAGGATTTGTGGTATCGGCAGTTTTTGATGTCAGTCCGGATAAGATTGGCAAAAAGATTGGTCATACGATGGTTTATGACATGAAAGACTTAGAAGGATATGTAAAAGGACATACGGTAGATATTGCAGCACTTACGCTGCCGAAATCAATTGCACCGGCAGTGGCGAAACAGCTTGTACAGTATGGTGTTAGTGCATTTTGGAATTTTGCGGCCACCGATTTGAATCTTCCGGGAAATATTGCGGTTGAAAATGTACATCTGGCAGAAAGTTTGATGCGGCTTTCCTACAATATTTCTAACTTACGAGAATAGGAGGAATGGTATGAAACGACGAGACTTAGAATTTGAAACGCTGGTGAGAGAAGCTTTAAAAGGGAAAAAGGTTCCTATTCTAGTGTTGGACCGTCGCTGGCATACCTTGTTTCCGCAGGGAGAAAAACCGGCTGAGATTATCCAGCTTGAGGAGAAATTAAATGAACTGCTCAAAAGGCAGGGGTATTTAGTAAATGACATCAAAGATTTAAAAAAGACGAAAAAGAAATTGATGGAAGGCATTGTGGCTGGGATGAATGATGCAGAGCCTTTACGTGATAAGAAGAAGAAAAACCAGCAGCGTCTTCTTTTGGAAATCAAAGAGCGGATAGAGACGGAATCAGATGAATTGATTGAACTTCCGAGAATGATAAAAAAGGCAAATGAAGAACTGCTTGCTACAGGGGCACATTATTGTTTTGAGCGTCTGGCAAATGGAGATGAGCAGTTGAAAATTGTAAAGCAGGAAATTGAAGAACTCCGCATTTCCCTCCGTGAGAAAACGGAATGGAAAGATGATTTAGAGGAGAGTATGGACAGTGCCTATTCTTTGATGCATGGGTTGTTAGGTCATGACGTAATGAATTTATATGATAAAAGGAAGGGAAAAGAATGATACTTGGAATTGGTGTAGATTCCATTGAGATTTCCGTGTTGTAAAAGCGATGGAAAAAGAGCATTTTGTCCATCGCATTTTTACGGAAAAGGAACGGGCGGAGATGGAACACGCAAAAAGGAGAGGTGCTTCTGATTTTGCCGGGAAAGAAGCGGTAGTAAAAGCATTTGGTACCGGCTTTGCGGGCATTGATGCCTGTGAAGTGGAAATTCTGCGAAGAGAAAGCGGTGCCCCCTATGTTACGCTTTATGGTGCAGCGAGAAAAAAAGCAGAAGAAATGGGGATTACCGATTGGAAGATTTCTATCACAAATACAAAGGAAGTTGCGACGGCATTTGTGATTGCTGTGGCAGACGATGTAAAAGAATAGAAAGAAGGAACTTTTATGAAAGAGATGTATTCCGGTGAACAGGCGAAAGCAATTGATACCCATGCTATTGATACAATGGGGATGCCAAGTCTTGTTTTGATGGAAAAGGCGGCGATGTCGGTGGTTTCCGTCCTTTTGGAGAAAGCCGGACCATCGGATACTTTTTTATGTGTATGTGGAATTGGAAACAATGGCGGTGACGGCGTCTGTGTGGCACGTATCTTACATGAAATGGGATATCAGGCGGCAGTAACAGTCGTAGGAAATTCGGAACATATGTCAGAAGAAATGAGAACACAGCTTGTAATTGCTTCGGCATGTGACGTCCCGATTCTTACCTATTCGCTTGTTTCGATGGATGAATACGACATTTTAATTGATGCCGTCTTTGGAATCGGACTTTCCAGAGAAGTAACCGGTGTGTATGAACAGGTTATTTTAGATATGAATCAAAGTGGCGTGACGGTTTATTCATTAGATATTCCGTCCGGTATTCATGCAAAAAGTGCGAAAGTGTTAGGCTGTGCCGTACAGGCTGAAGCGACGATTACCTTTGGCGTGAACAAAACCGGGCTTGTTTTGTATCCGGGGTGTGAATATGCCGGAAAAGTTTATGTGGCGGATATTGGATTTCCAAGGAAAAGCGTTGCTTTCGCGCAGGCAGATGCTTACTATTATGAGCCGGATGATATTGTTTGTAACCTTCCAAAGCGCATCGCTCATTCACATAAGGGAACGTTTGGAAGAGTGGTTGTAATTGCCGGGTGTGATACTATGAGTGGCGCCTGCTTTCTGTCTGCAAAAGCCGCATATCGTATGGGAGCAGGACTTGTGCATGTCGTATCGACACCATCAAACCGGGATACACTGCTTAGTGCACTGCCGGAAATTCTTTTTTCAACCAGAGAGGAAATAAAAAAAGTACTTCCGCTTGCAAGTGCTGTCGTGATTGGACCGGGAATTGGTTTATCCAAACAATCAGAGGAACTGGTGGAGTACGTCTTAGCAAATACAAAAGTTCCGACTGTGGTAGACGGTGATGCGATCACCATTTGTGCAAAAAAAGATATTACGTTTCGGGATAATTTTGTCTTAACACCGCATGTTAAGGAAATGAGTGTGCTAACCGGGATTCCGATACCCAAATTACAAGAGGATATTTTAGGGACAACGAAAAATATGGCAAAAACAAGAAATTGTATTTTGGTGCAAAAAGATGCAAGGACTGTTGTCTCGGATGGGACGGAATGTTATGTCAATGTTTCCGGAAATAATGGAATGGCAACCGGTGGTTCGGGTGATGTGCTGACCGGGGTGATTAGCGGTCTGCTTGCCCAGAATGTGAATCCGTTTTTGGCTGCAAAGCTCGGTGTTTACCTGCATGGTCTTTCCGGTGATGTGGCAGCAAAACAGAAAAGTCCGTATGGAGTCATGGCATCTGATTTGCTGGATGGTTTGACCGAGGTCCTTACAAATACAAAATGTTTTCAGAAAGAAGGAAATGAAAATGAAACAGTTTAATCGTACTTATGCAGAGGTTAATTTAGATGCCATCCGGCATAATATCGATGAGGTACATAAAAATATAAAAAGAAGGAACAAAGGTAATGGCAATTGTGAAGGCAAATGCTTATGGGCATGGTGCCGTACAGGTTGCGAAGGCATTATATGATCAGGTAGATGCTTACGGAGTTGCCATGATAGAGGAAGCCATAGAACTTCGAAAAGCAGGAATTGATAAACTGATTTTGATTTTAGGATATACAGGAGAAGAATCCTATGAGGATTTGGTGCAATATCAGATTTCCCAGACTGTGTATACGTGGGAAATGGCAGAGCAGTTAAGTGAGACAGCATTAAAACTTGGAAAAAAAGCAAAGATTCATATAAAAGTTGATACCGGAATGAGCCGGATTGGTTTTATCCCTTGTGAAGAATCTTTGGATACGGTAGAAAAAATTTCGAAACTGCCGGGACTGGAAGTTGAAGGAATCTTTACGCATTTTGCCAGAGCTGACGAGAAAACCATTGAGCCGGCAAGAGAACCTTTTAGAAAATATATGGCTTTTGTCGAAGAATTAGAGAAACGCGGTGTTAAGATTCCAATTCACCATGTGTCAAATAGTGCTTCGATTATTGGATTTTCGGAAGCTAACCTTGATATGGTACGTTCCGGTATTACGACCTATGGACTGTATCCGTCTGATGAAGTGGCAAAGGATGTTCTTGTATTGGAACCTGCCATGCAATGGAAATCGATTATTTCTTATATAAAGACCGTAGAGCCGGGAACGAGTATCAGTTACGGTGGTACATTTACGGCGAAGGAAAAAATGACGGTCGCTACGATTCCGGTTGGTTATGCCGATGGCATGAAACGTGATTTGTCAGGCAAAGGACGTGTTTTGATTCATGGAGAGTATGCACCGATTTTAGGAAGAATCTGTATGGACCAGTTTATGGTGGATGTGTCTCATATCAAAGAAGCTGCAATCGGGGATACGGTAACGATTTTTGGAAAAGATGGAGAAAAAAATATCCCCGTTGAGGAGATTGCAGAAAAATCACATTCATTTAATTATGAGTTTGTATGCAGTATTACAAACCGTGTGCCTAGAAAATATTTAGGAGAATAATAAAAGCTTTTGAACAAATTGAATATCGCTTCGTATATTGGGAATAATAGGAATATCAAATGAGGGAGTGTGAAACCATGATTGTAAAACGAGGCGATATTTATTATGCAGATTTACGACCGGTCATTGGCTCCGAACAGGGTGGAGTGCGGCCGGTTCTTATTATACAAAATGATATGGGCAACCGTTATAGCCCGACGGTTATTTGTGCGGCAATTACAAGTCAGCTGCACAAGGCCAAACTGCCAACGCATGTAGCATTGGATGCACACAAATATGGAATTGTAAAAGATTCTGTGATTCTTTTGGAACAGGTTCGTACGATTGATAAATCCCGATTACGTGAAAAAGTGTGTCATTTGGACACGGAAGCAATTGAAAAGATTGATACTGCATTATGTGTCAGTTTGTCACTGTCTACATAAGAATGAAAAAATCTCTACAACAGAAAAGACACCTCTGGGAGGAGGTGTCTTTCCTGACACCCGAAGGTGTCAAAGCGTATAATAGGGTGGGAGTAGAAAGTTATAAACTTTCCAAGTGTTAATATACAGATAGTGTGTGTCAAAAATATGTCAGCTTTCAAAAAGTTGCATATTTTTTTCTTTTTATTGATGTGGCATTTGTATATGTGCTATACTAGGCATATGAAAGTAAAGGAAGAAACATTATGCAGTATACGATATTATGTGTAGGAAAAATAAAAGAAAAGTTTTATACAGATGCGGTAAATGAATATAAAAAGCGTTTGTCGCGGTATGCGAAAGTAGATATTATAGAAGTTTCGGATGAGAAAACACCGGAACAGGCATCGGATTTACAGCAGGAACAGATACGGCAAAAGGAGGCAGAGCGTCTGCTTTCCAAAATAAAAGATTCCATGTATGTGATTGCACTTGATTTAAAGGGAAAGAAATTTGACTCAGAAGGATTTGCAAAGCACCTTTCAATGTGTATGAATCAGGGGAAAAGCCACATTGCCTTTGTGATTGGAGGGTCTCTTGGCTTACATACATCCTTACTTGACCGTGCGGATGAGAGGCTGTCATTTTCGGATTTTACCTTTCCCCATCAATTGATGCGCGTTATTTTGTTTGAGCAGATTTATCGTGCAAACCGCATTATGAATCATGAACCATACCATAAATAAGGAGGAGAGATATGCGTTATCCGTCGTTTATTGAAAAAGGAAATACCATTGGATTTGTTGCACCATCGTTTGGCTGTGCGGGTGAACCGTATTATTCTGCCTTTCAAAACAGTTTGAAAAAATGGAATGCGCTTGGTTTTAAGACTGAATTAGGGTTTAACTGTTATGCGTCAGATGGTGTAGGAATCAGTAGCAGCCCGAAAAAATGTGCGGCTGAATTTATGGAATATTATAAGAAAGAAACAAATCAGGCATTGATTTCCTGTGGCGGTGGTGAGTTAATGTGCGAAATACTTGAATATATTGACTTTGGACAATTAAAGCGATTGCCGCCTAAGTGGTTTATGGGGTACTCAGACAATACAAATCTGATTTTTTTACTTGCAACACTGACCGATACGGCAGCAATTTACGGTCCAAATGCAGGAGCTTTTGGTATGGAGCCGTGGCATGCATCGATTCAGGATGCCTATGAATTACTGCAGGGGAAAAAGTTTGAGATGCAAAATTATCCGATGTGGGAAAAGGAATCACTAAAAGATGAACAGCATCCGTTGGCTGCCTATCATGTCACAGAGCCTTTTCTTCTACATACCAATAAGAAAGAAGGCGAATCTTTCAAGATTGAGGGACGACTGCTTGGGGGATGCTTAGATTGCTTATCTCATTTGAGGGGGACGAAATTTGATAAGGTAAAGGAATTTAATCAAAAATATGAAGATGATGGTATTCTTTGGTTTTTAGAATCCTGTGATTTGAATGTATTTGAGATGAGAAGAACTTTGTGGAGCTTGAAGCAGGCGGGCTGGTTTGATACTTGTCGTGGCTTTCTGATTGGACGTCCCGGTGTACAGGGGCAGATAATTGCTGGACTTGACCAATACGAAGCGGTTCTTTCTATATTAAGTGAGTTTGATGTGCCAATTTTTATGGATTTGGATATCGGACACGTGGCACCGATGATACCGCTTATCTGCGGTTCCTATGGTAAAGTGACAGTAGTTGGAAATGACTGCTGTATTGCGATGAGTTTGCAATAATAAGGAAAGAAGAGGGGATATAAATGGCACTGATTTATCTTGTTGAAGATGATGATGGAATTGGAGAAATTGAAAGTTTTGCACTAAAAAATGCCGGGCATGAGGTGGCACTTTTGACAAGCGTTTCCGCTTTTTGGAAAGCGTGCAAAAAAAAAAATACCGGATTTGATTGTGATGGATGTGATGTTACCGGATGCAGATGGTTTTCATATCGTGAAAGAAATCCGTGAAAAAGAATTGTATGCAAAGATTCCGATTCTTATGGTTTCAGCCAGAGATTCAGAGTTGGATATTGTGAGGGGGCTTGACTGTGGGGCGGATGACTATTTGACAAAGCCATTTGGTGTAATGGAATTTGTTTCACGTATCCGGGCTTTGCTGCGACGATTTTCGAGCAAAAAGAAACAAATTTCTGTCATTGGAAACCGGCAGAAAATCGAATTAAATAAGGACGCCAGAGAAGTTTTTGTAAAAGGGGAAAAATGCCCGCTTACTTACAAAGAATTTGAATTACTGCAGGTACTGATGAGCCATGCAGACCAGGTGATGACAAGGGATTCTTTGATGGAGTTAATTTGGGGTGTTGATTTTTTTGGAGAATCGAGAACATTAGATATGCATATTCGGACGCTGCGAAAAAAACTTGGTGAAGCCGGCAGCCAGATACAAACGATACGAAATGTCGGATATTGTTTCCGAAAAACGGAGGATGAAACAGAATGAAAAAAAGGATGCAGTTAAACTTTATGGCAATTGCTATGATATCGATGATTGCCGTGTTGTTATTAACAACGGTTGTGTTTTATAATTTGTTTCAAAATGAGGTCATTGAGAATCTTCACACCTGTGCTGATATGTTAGGAGAGGATTTAGTAAATTATAAAGATACTAACCGCATTATCTCGCAGAAAAAAGTTGATAACATACGCGTGACACTGATTGACAAAGATGGAGTTGTCTTAGCTGATTCGGATGTAAATGCAGACGTTTTAGAAAATCACAAAGAACGTCCCGAAGTAAAAGAGGCGATAGAAAAGGGAAGTGGAAAATCCATCCGAACTTCTAATACATTATCTCATGCTTCTTATTACTATGCAATACGGTTAAGCGATGGTAATATTCTCCGTTTGGCAAAAGAAAGTCAGAGTTTTTTTAGCTTTTTGATACGAGTTTCACCATTTATTGGAGGAATTGCGATTCTTTTGTTTGTGGTGTCTATCTTTTTATCAAGATTATTTGCGAAAAGTATTGTTAAACCAATTGAAATGCTTGCAAAGAACATGGATCGCGAGGAACTGGCAACCGGTTACAAAGAATTAACTCCTTTTTTGAATACGATTCAAAAGCAACACCGGGATATTGTAAAAAGTAGTAATATGCGGCAGGAATTTACGGCGAATGTTTCCCATGAATTGAAAACGCCTTTGACATCAATTTCCGGTTATTCGGAGTTGATTGCCGGGGGAATGGCAAAGGGAGAAGATGTGGTGCGTTTTGCCGGGGAAATCCAGAAAAATTCGTCGCGTCTTCTGACTTTGATTAATGATATTTTGCAGTTATCTGAATTGGATACAAGAAATTTTAACGATGATTTTGCGTGGGTGAATTTTGCGGATACAGTGCGTAACTGCGGGGATTTGCTTGCTTTGACGGCAGAAAAGAGAAAGGTTATGCTTCATCTGGAGACAGTGCCGGAAGTTGTAATGATTCATGGCGTGGCAAAAATGCTGGAGGAACTGGCATATAATTTAATTGATAACGGAATTCGCTATAATAAAGAAGACGGTCAGGTTGTAGTGTGTTTGGCGGAAACGGAAAATACCGTCATATTTTGTGTAAAAGATACCGGAATTGGAATCAGCAAAGAAAATCAGGAACGTATTTTTGAACGTTTTTACCGGGTGGACAAGGGGCGTTCGAGAGAAACCGGCGGAACCGGACTTGGACTTGCTATTGTAAAACATATTGTGGCAGTTCATCATGCGGATATTGAAGTAATAAGCGAGGAGGATAAAGGAACTGAGATTACAGTGACTTTTCATAAGGAAAATGAATGATTGGATACGAGGGATAAAAAAAGGACTGCCGATTGCAATCGGTTATTTGTCGGTGTCCTTTACATTTGGTGTAAAAGCAGTAAATGCAGGAATTCCTGTGTGGATTACGATTTTGATTTCTGTTGCCAATGTAACATCCGCCGGACAGTTTGCCGGAGTGGCAATTATGGCAGCACATGGCAGTTATTTAGAAATGGCAATGACTACGTTTATTATTAATGTGCGATATATGTTGATGTCGTTTTCTTTATCGCAGAAAGTGGACAAGAAGATGACTTTACGCCAGCGGCTGATGATTGGCTATGGTATTACGGATGAGATTTTTGCAGTGTCATCAATGGAGACAGAATCTTTGTCGGCGCGCTTTATGTATGGCTTGATTACGGTGCCGGTCTTTGGATGGACAGTTGGTACCGCAGCCGGGGCACTTGCGTCTCAGATTATGCCGGGGGCTTTATCAGCTGCGATGGAACTTGGTCTGTATGCGATGTTTATTGCAATTATCATACCGCCGGCAAAAAAGAGCAAGGCCGTTTTATTTGTTATTGGTATTGCTGTTATCTGCCAGTGTATTTTTACTGCGACACCGGTACTCAAAGAAATTTCCATTGGCTTTCAGGTGATTCTTTCTACCGTGATTGCAGCATCTATAGGAGCGTTTATGTTCCCGGTAAAAAAGGAGGTTAAAGCATGACAGAGCAGTTGATTTATATTGCGGTAATGGCAGTGATTACCTATCTGATTCGCGTTCTTCCAATTACGGTGTTTCGAAAAGAAATTACATCGCAGTGGCTTACGTCCTTTTTGTATTATGTGCCTTATGCGGTATTGGCGGCACTTACGTTTCCGGCTATTTTTACGGCAACCGGAAATGTAGTTACTTCTACGGCGGGAACGCTTGTGGCACTTGTTCTTGCGTATTTCGATACGGGACTTGTGATTGTGGCTGTTGGGGCAGTGGCAGGCGCATTGCTTGCCGGTATATTTTGATGTGAAGGAGAAACGAATGAGAAAAAGAATTTTTACTTTGTTTTTGGCAGTGCTTTTGTGTATAACCGGTGGTGAAATGGATAGTCAGGCAAAGCGGCCACTGTCTTCTTATTCCACGCGGTCGTATAACTGGGGATTAGGACAGAATTTAAACCATAAAAACCAAACGGAACCGGACCGGCAGGATGGAAATGTAAAAAAGATCATGCCTATTATACAGGAAAATGTTCAAAAAAGAATAAGGTTGTGTATCTGAGTTTTGATTGCGGCTATGAAGCCGGATATACGAAGAAAATTTTGAAAACACTGAAAAAACACCATGCAAAAGCAATCTTTTTTTGTGACAAAAGATTATATTATGTCAAATCCGGGACTGGTAAAGAAGATGAAAAAAGAGGGACATCTCGTAGGAAATCATACCACACACCATCCGAGAATGGCAAAACTAAGTGTAAAACGTATTCAGAGAGAAATCAAAGACTGCGAAAAAGCAATGAAAAAGAAGACTGGTTTTAAAATGGATCCTTTTATCCGTCCTCCGGAGGGAAACTTTAGCATGAGGAGTATTAAGGTGGCTAAATCGATGGGATATTCGACAATTTTTTGGAGTTTGGCTTATTATGATTACGACACGGCCAACCAGCCGGGAAAGAATTTTGTGATTCGTAAATTTAAAACTTATTATCATAATGGAATGATTCCACTGATTCATGCGTGCTCAAAGTCAAATACACAGGCTTTGGGGGAAGTTCTTACTTTCCTTAAGAAAAAGGGATTTCGCTTTGGAACTTTAGACGAATTTGCAAAAAACAGTTGACGTATGGGAATTTTATGGTATAATCTTAGGTAGTGCGAAAAAATACCCGATCAGTTGTATTGAAGCACAATCTACAACTGGAGGGAGGTAAGGTGTGATACAATGTCTAGTGTAACAGTTAAAGAAAACGAATCATTGGATAGCGCATTGCGCCGTTTCAAGAGAAACTGTGCAAAAGCTGGTATTCAGCAGGAGATTCGCAAGAGAGAGCATTATGAAAAACCAAGCGTAAGACGTAAGAAAAAGTCTGAAGCAGCTCGTAAAAGAAAATACAAATAAGAAGCACATATGAGAAAGTCTGTTTTCATAAACTATTATGGAGACAGACTTTTTCTTATGCATTGGAACCGCAGCCGCGGGAATGGCATAGAATAAAAGAAAAGGGCTGTGTTTTATGGGAAATCTTTCAGAAAAACTTCATTTGGCACCGGATATTTTAGGAAATACAACGGTTGTGAATTTGTATGGAAAAGAAATGGCATTGGTTGAGAACTACCAGTCCATTATTGATTATACATCCGAGCAGATTAAGTTACAGGGAAGACACAACAAATTGATTGTCCGCGGTACGTGTCTTAGAATAGACCGGTTTACCAAAGAAGATTGTAAAATATATGGTGAAATCTGCTGTGTTGAGTACATTGGCACATAAGGGGGAATTGGACTGAAGTGGTTACAGGGCTATGTTGTCTGCCAATCGCATAAAGGAAGTTTCGAGCGTTTTATGAATATGTGCCGTCATCACGGCATTTTATTATGGGGAGTAAAAAGAGAACAAGCAGTAGAATTTTGTGTTTGTGTGAAAGATTTTAAAAAGATGAAACCCATTGTCTATAAAACGAAATTACATCCGCAGATTAAAAAAAAGAAGGGTTTTCCTTTTTATATCAGGAGAATGAAGAAAAACTGGACTTTTTTTTCGGGCTTTCTGCTCTTTTTCTTCCTTTTGCATTTTTTGTCTACCTTTGTCTGGCAAATTCAGTTTCAGGGACAGGTTACTTATACGAAAGAAACACTATTAAAAACCGTAAATTCTCTACAGGTATACCGCGGAATGAAACGGCGCAGCCTGCACTGTGATACAATTGAAAAAAGTATTCGTCAAAAGCATCCGGATATCAGCTGGGTGTCTGCAGAAGAAAAAGGAAGTCTTCTTGTGATTTCTATAAAAGAAGCGAATCCGGAAGTAGGACGGGAACGCGCAGGTCGGTTCTGTCACCTAGTAGCAGAAAAAAGCGGAATTGTTAAAAAAATTGTTGTAAACCGCGGTGTGGCATGTGTTAAGCCGGGACAAAAGGTGAAAAAGGGGCAAATTTTGATTTCCGGGATTGTTCCGGTTACCGGAGATGATGAGACGGTTGTGGATAAGATGGGAGTGGTAGCAAAAGGAGAGGTTTTACTTGTCTGCGACAGCAAATTTTCTAAAGAAATCCCGGTGAAGGTCTGCGAAAAGGAATATACAGGGAAAAAAATCTACCAGACTGAGTATGAAATCAATCACAAGACTTTCGTGATAAAAAATCCAATTAAACGGTTTAATAACGCTAAGAAATATGATATAATAACAACGATATTGCCCAAATGGGAGGATTTACCGATTCCTTTTACTTTTACGAAACGAAAAAAGGAGTTTCGAGAGTATACGTTTGTGATTCGAAAGAGAAACCGCAAAGAAATTTTTAAAGAGGGAAAGCGGCTGTATCAGAAATTATTGCGGCAGTGCAGACAGGATGGATTGGAGATTCTTTCAAAGGAAGCGAAAATAACCAAACAAAATGAAAAGGACTGGTTAATCAGTGGACAGATTCGTTTCCTTTGCAAAAAAACAAGGAAACAATATATCGCAGAGAGCGAACTTAAGATTGATAAGAAAGCAGAGGAAAAGCAGGATGGAGACTCATGAAGTAATCTTAGAGATTCCTTTGGAGCATGAAAGGAATTTGTTTGGCGGTCTTGACTGCCATGTAAAGAAGATTGAACGAACGCTTCGGGTAAGCGTAATTCTGCGCGATGGTGCGGTTAAACTGGTAGGAAGTAAATCGGCAGTTGAACAGGCAAAAAATGTATTTTCGGAGCTTCTTACACTTTCGGAGCGTGGGAATACGATTACGGAGCAGAATGTAGATTATGTTCTAGCACTATCGAAGGAACATTCGGATGTGTCATTAGCAGAGATTGACAAAGAATTGATTGGCTACACCATTCAGGGAAAACCGATTAAGCCAAAAACCAGAGGCCAGCAGAAATATGTAAACCAGATACGAGAAAAAATGATGGTGTTTGGAATCGGACCGGCGGGAACCGGAAAGACCTATTTGGCGATGGCTATGGCAATTCAGGCATTTAAAAATGATGAAGTCAGTAAAATTATTTTGACAAGACCGGCGATTGAAGCGGGAGAAAATCTCGGCTTTCTGCCGGGTGATTTACAGAGTAAAATTGACCCGTATTTAAGACCCTTATATGATGCGCTCTACCAGATTATGGGAGCGGACAGTTTTATTAAGAACTCTGAAAAAGGCCTGATTGAAGTGGCGCCACTTGCTTATATGCGAGGAAGAACGTTAGATAATGCGTTTATTATTCTTGATGAGGCGCAGAACACAACGCCGGCACAGATGAAAATGTTTTTGACGCGTATTGGATTTGGTTCAAAAGTTGTGATAACCGGCGATTTGTCGCAGAAAGATTTACCTTTTCAGACACAATCCGGTCTGGAACAGGCATCGAAAGTATTGGAACAGGTAGAGGATATCGGTTTTTCCTATCTGACCAATAAAGATGTGGTGCGTCATCCGTTAGTACAGAAAATTGTACATGCCTATGAAAAGTATGAGGCACGTGAAAACTACAAAGAGTCGCGTAAAAAAGCAAGCACACAGACAAAGAAAGCAGGAAAACGATGACAATTTATTTAGAAGATATGGGAGAAGTTACTTTTCCTTTTGAGCCGGAAGAGCAAATTAAGAAACTGGCAGCATTTGTTACGGATTTTGTGAAGTGCCCCTATGAGCCGGAAATTAGTGTTACTCTTGTTACAAAGGAAGAAATTCATGAACTCAACCGAACACACCGGAATGTTGACAGGCCAACGGATGTGCTTAGTTTTCCGATGATGGAATATGATGCCCCGGCGGATTTTTCGGGGGAGAAGTTCTGCAAGACACTTACTGTTTCCCCAGAATCAGAAGAAATGATGTTAGGAGATATTGTTTTGTGTTCGGAGGTTGTATGCGAACAGGCAGAAGAATATGGACACTCGTTACTGCGAGAGTTTTCATTCTTAGTTGTACACAGTCTTCTTCATTTGTTTGGCTATGACCATATGGAAGAGGATGAAAGGGCAGAAATGGAAGAAAAGCAGCGTGAAATCATGAAAAAGTTACAAATTTTGAGATAATGAGACTGCGAAAGTGAGGGTAATATGAATCAGAAACAGAAAAAAATTGTTTTAGCTTTATGTGGGATTGCGGTGTTATCACTGATTGCCGCAGGATTGTATCTGGCTTGTGGAAGAAAGTCTTTGCAGAAAAATAATCCGCAGACGGACAAGCAAGTTCAGACAAAGCAACAGGAAAATGAGCCGCAGGCAACGAAAAATCCATATGAAGGTATGGTTAAAAGTGAGCTTACCGGTAAATATATTAGGCCGTCTGTGGCAAAGAAGCGTCCCTATGCGATTATGATAAACAATATTGAGTATGCGTTTCGAAATCAAAAAGGAACATCGAAAGCAGATATTATTTATGAGGCACTGGCAGAAGGTGGAATTACCCGCATGATGGCGGTCTATGAGGATGTCAGCAAGGTGAAAAAGATTGGTTCAGTGCGAAGTGCAAGACACTACTATGTGCAGTTTGCCAAAGAATGGGATGCGATTTTTTGTCATTTTGGACATACCAAATATGCAGTGTCAAAAATTAAAAAGTTGGGAACAAACAATTTGAGTGGTTTGTCAGCAATTGGTGGTGTTGTGTATGCCAGAGATTTATCCATCCGCGCCCCTCACAATGTGTTTACAAATGGAAAGAAAATGAAAAAAGGTGCAAAAAAGCTTGGATATTCATTGACAAGGAACTCCGAGGCAATGGCAAAACATTTTAATTTTGCGAATGAGGATACGGAACCTGCAAATGGAAAAACAGCTAAGTCGGTTACGATTCCGTTTTCGAATTACTCCACATGTAAGATGAAATACAGTGCTAAGAGTAAAACCTATAAAAAATATGAATACGGGCAAAAACATATGGACACGTATTACAAAAAACAGCTTGCATTTAAAAATGTAATTATACAACTGGTGAGTGAGTCAAATATTGACCACAATGGATACCAGACGATGAAACTTGGCAATACTTCCGGAAAAGGGTATTATTACAGTGATGGCAAACGGATTTCTATTACGTGGAAACGTGTGGAAACAACGAATGAAATGGCGTACTATGATGAGTCCGGTAATGTGCTGACGATTAACCCGGGCAAAACTTACATTGCCGTGTACCCTAAAAATCGACAGAATTTGATTAAGTGAAAGGACGAATAGAGCATTGAGTACGAAAAAGAAAAATGCGGATTATTTAAAGCAGGGCGGTATTTTGGCGATGGCATCGCTTATCGTACGAATTATCGGTATGGTTTACCGAATCCCGATGTCTAATATCCTTGGCGAAGAGGGAAATGGAATCTATGCAGTTGCTTTTGAGATTTATGATTTGATTTTGATTATTTCTTCTTATAGCCTGCCACTTGCTTTGTCAAAAATGATTTCTGCCAGACAGGCAAACAGAGAACATAAAAATACAGGAAGAATTTTGAAAGTTGCCCTGCGTTTTGCCATAATCTCCGGCGGCGCATTTGCTTTGATCTTGTTTTTTGGGGCAGGTGTGATTGAACATACGATTTATCCGGAATACAGTGGTGTTCAGATTCCTTTGCGTGTACTTGCACCTACAATTTTTATTGTGGCCTTATTAGGTGTGTTTCGTGGTTTCTTCCAGGGAAAAAGAACCATGATACCGACAGCGGTTTCACAGATTATTGAGCAGGTGGTCAATGCCATTGTCAGTGTGGCGGCAAGCTATTTGTTTATGAAGTGGAATGCTGATAGTTTGCAGCAGGCTGCATGGGGAGCAGCGGGTGGTACCCTTGGTACATGTCTTGGTGCGGCATCGGCTCTTTTGCTTGTTATGTTTGTATACTGGTTATACCGTCCGGTTCAGGCAAAGTTAGAAAAGAAAGATGTGACCGGAAATCTGGAATCTTACCAATCGTTGTTTAAGATTTTGATTCTTACGATTCTTCCGATTGTTCTTTCGCAGACAGTTTATAATATTAGTGGATTAATTGATTATAAACTGTTTGGTTTTATTTCGGCGAAAAGAGGTTTGGATGCTGTTTCCATTAAAAGCTTTGTCGGTGTGTACAGTTCCAAATACCGCTTATTGTGCAGTGTACCAATTGCGATTTCAACAGCCATTGCTTCTTCCATGATACCAAGTGCGGTGGCAGCATACACGGAGGGAGACGATGAACAGTGGAACTATAATGTTGCTTCCGGTATTAAATTTAACATGATTATAGCAATTCCGTGTGCACTGGGACTTACGGTTCTTGGACAGCCGGTTGTGCGCATGCTGTTTTCATCCTCAAACTATGTCCTTGGCGGGCATATGATGACAGTTGGTGCAACTGCTATTATCTTTTATGCACTTTCCAATGTGACCGGCGGTGCCTTGCAGAGTATTGATAAAATGCGGATTCCGGTAATCCACTCAGCAATTTCGCTGGTGATTCATATAGGAATTGTATCATTTTTGCTAGCTTGTACCAACATTGGCGTTTATGCACTTTTGATTGGTAATATCACATTCCCGATTCTTGTGTTTATTCTGAATCTTCGTGCAATCAAACGCTATGTGCCTTCGTACCGGCAGGAAGTTATTAAGACGTTCTTTGCTCCTTTGGCAGCGGGATTTTGGATGGCGCTTGCTGCGGTAAGTGTTTACGGCCTTGTGGGCTTTGTGATTGGCTCAAATTTGATTCGTACAATGCTTGCGGTCTGTGTGGCGGTAGTGGTATACTTTACGGCGTTTCTTCTGCTGAAAGGTCTGACTAAAGAAGAATTGTTTGATTTCCCGATGGGAAGAAGATTATATTTGTTAGCTAGAAAAATGCACCTAATGAAGTAAAAAAGAGAAGTTTAATTGGTTCAAGACGGGATAATGCGGTGCATTATAGTCTTGAACCGATTAAACTTCCTTTTTTATAGAGAAGTGTTTAGTTGATGGAGTCGCAGTATTCGTTGTAACGTTCATCCATTAATTCATCAATATAGTTTTCGTTGAAGAGAGGAAACTGTTCTTTAACTTTATTACACATTGCCGAGTGGGCGGTGAAGTAGTTTTTTTCTTCTGTTTCTTCTTCATTAATTAAAGATGAGATGTATTCATCAGTGATGTTTGCTTCAATCCAGTCTAATACATCATCACTTGCTCTTTCTTCCTGGGAAACCATGGATTTCATTTTCTTTGCACGCAGAAGAGAAGTAATTCCTACAATGAAGAAAATGACAAAGACAACGACCATGATTAAGGATGAAAATTTATTAAATAAGTTAATGTATTCAAATAAATTCAGTGCCAAAAGACCGAGTCCCAAAAGACCAAATACAATAAAGGAAATACCGCTGAATTTTAAATCTGTGTATTTGTCTTTTTTCTTGACATAAACGGAACTGGATTCGGTACGGAGTTCGGAAAGCATTTTACTTGCTTCTTCGTCCTGAATCTGGGCAAGTTCGTCGTCAATATCCGTCATCATGGAAGAAACGGTTTCTTCGGTCATTTCTGATGCACCGTCAAAAGATTCAAATGTTTCAGCTTTTTCATCGTATTCTTCTTTGGCAACGACAACGTAAAATCCATCGTCAAATTCATCTTCTTCGGTAACCGGCATAATTCCTGCGGTAAGTACCCCTTCTACATTCAAATACAAAACCAGTTTTGCACCAATTTCTTCATTGGCAACATGACATAAACGAACCGGTTTTACTTCATCCGTTTCTTCCGGAAGTTCATCGACTAATTCCACACCACAGTCGGCGCAGAGGGTAATTCCATCGACATATTCGTTTTTACATTTTGGACACCACATAATTTGGTCCCTCCTTCGCATAAATTCACTTGTTTCAATATAGCATAAGTTGATTCAAGTGGCAAGATATTTGACAGTATATCATAAAGTTGTGTATAATTGACGAACAGAATGTATGAGAAAGGACAACAGAGCATGAGAAAACTAGCGCTTCGTGATGAAGTTTTAATGCAGGTTGAAAAACCGGCCAGATATATTGGAAATGAAATTAATATGGTAAAGAAAAATCCGAGAGAAGTTGATGTCCGTTTTTGTATGTGTTTCCCGGATGTTTATGAGATTGGAATGTCACATCTTGGTATTCAGATTTTATATGATATGTTTAACCGCTGGGATGACACCTATTGTGAAAGGGTTTATTCTCCGTGGCCGGACATGGACAAGATACTGCGTGAGAAAAATATTCCCTTGTTTGCTTTGGAGAGCCAGGAGCCGATTCGGGCGTTTGATTTTCTTGGTATTACGATTCAGTATGAAATGTGTTATACCAACATTTTGCAGGTCTTGGATTTGTCGCACATTCCGCTGCACGCCGGTGAGAGAACATGGGACGATCCGATTGTAATCGGAGGTGGTCCGTGCACATATAATCCGGAGCCCATTGCTGAATTTTTTGACATTTTTTATATTGGAGAAGGAGAGACTGTTTACCGCGAATTATTGGATGTTTATAAGGATTCCAGACAAAAAGGAGAGGACCGGTTGACATTTTTGAAGCGGGCATCCGGTGTGGAAGGGCTGTATGTTCCTCTTTTATATGATGTAACGTATCACGAGGACGGAACGATTGCGTCTATGGAGCCAAACTGCAAGGAAGCACCAAACCGTGTAAAAAAACAAGTGGTGACGGATTTGAGTGATACTTATTATCCATCTAAACCGTTGGTGCCGTATATTCGAGCTACGCAGGACCGGGTCGTGCTGGAAATCCAGCGTGGATGTATCCGCGGATGCCGTTTCTGTCAGGCGGGGATGATTTATCGTCCGATTCGTCCGAGAAGACTTGATTTTTTGAAACAGCGGGCAATTGAGATGCTTGACAATACCGGGTATGAGGAAATTACTTTAAGTTCTTTAAGTTCAAGTGATTATGATGAACTGGCGGATTTGGTTTATTATCTGATTGAAGAATGTCGTCAGAGAAAATTAAATATTGCGCTGCCATCGCTTCGTATTGATGCGTTTTCCTTGGATGTTATGAGTAAAGTTCAGGATATCAGAAAAAGCAGTCTGACATTTGCGCCGGAGGCAGGATCTCAGCGCATGCGTGATGTGATTAATAAAGGTCTTACAAAGGATGTGATTTTAAAAGGAGCATGGGAAGCTTTTCAGGGAGGCTGGAAACGTGTTAAACTATATTTCATGTTAGGGCTTCCCGGTGAAACGGATGAGGATATTGCAGCAATTGCGGAATTGGCAAATGATATCGCTGCTACCTATTTTGAACTTCCAAAAGAAGAACGTCAGGGAAGACCGGAGATTACGGCAAGTACGTCATTTTTTGTACCAAAGCCATTTACTCCGTTCCAGTGGGCGCCGATGGGAACGGCAGAGTATTTTGATGAGAAACGCCGGTTCCTTACCGGTAAGGTGAGAGAACAGATAAATCAGCGTTCTATCCGTTATATCTGCCATGATGCTGTGACTTCTGAATTGGAAGGAATCTTTGCCAGAGGTGACAGGAAACTTTCAGATGTAATTGAAAAGGCTTACAAAAAGGGGTGCATTTTTGACGCATGGACGGATTATTTCCGCCCGGATGTATGGAATGAACTTCTTGATGAACTTTCGGTGGACCGTGATTTTTATAATTACAGAGAACGAAACGAAGACGAAATCTTTCCATGGGATTTTATTGATATTGGTGTCAGCAAACAGTTTTTACGCCGTGAATATGAAAATGCAAAGCAGGGAAAGGTTACGCCGAACTGTAAGCAGAAGTGCAGTGGATGCGGAGCTGCTTCGTTCCATGCGGGTATCTGTATGATGGATAGAAAAGCAAGTGGAGGTAGTGCACAATGAAAACAAGAATGCGTTTTGTAAAATGCGGCTCGATGAAGTTTATCGGACACCTTGACTGCATGCGTTTTTTTCAGAAAGCGATTCGACGTGCAAAATTGGATGTTGCGTATTCAAAGGGGTACAGTCCGCACCAGTTAATGAGTTTTGCTTCGCCGCTTGGCGTCGGTGTAACAAGTGACGGAGAATATATTGATGTAGAATTTTATTCACTGCCGGATCTTTCACTGCCGGAGCTTGTGACCTACTTAAATCAATTTATGACTGATGAAATATTTGTTACAGACATTGAAATCATGCCGGATGGTTTTAAAAATTCGATGTCGCTTCTTATCGCTGCGGATTATATGGTAGTGGAAAAAGAAGCGGGTGTTTTTCCGGAAAATTGGCAGGAAAAATGGCTTTCTTTTATGGAGCAGCAAGAAATTGTGATTGAGAAAAAGACGAAAAAATCTGTGAAAGAAGTGGATATTAAACCACATATTCTTGCCTGGGATTTTTCAATGGATGCTTTTGCTAAAAAAAATGGTGAAAACTATGGAACACTTCACTGTGATTATGAGGGAAACTCGCTGTTTATGCGGCTGACAAGCGGAAGTGAGACAAATATTAAGCCGGAACTTGTGATGCAGGCATTTTATGCATTTTGTGAGAATGAATTAGAACCTTATTCGTATCAGATTCACAGAATGCAGATGATTTTTAAGAAAAAGGGAGAATAGACGATGACAAACCGCAGCCAGATTGTAATTACAAAAGTGCAGGATAAAACGATACTGGTTTCTGTGCATAAGGACAAATTGTATGATGTTTTAGTAGAAAACGAGGAAAATACTTCTGGAAATGTTGGTGATATTTTTGTTGGGAAAGTGCAGAATGTCGTGGATAACATTCATGCGGCTTTTGTGGAATTTGAGAAAAATAAGGTTGGATTCCTTCCTTTAAGTGAGTGTCAGGGGAAAACGGTAAAAGCCGGAGATGAATTTGTTGTTCAGATTAAGCAGGCGGCAGTTAAGACAAAACAGCCGGTACTGACAATTTTCCCGGAAATTGCAGGGCGGTTTGCAGTTGTTTCCACAAAATCAAAAACAAAAGGTGTTTCAAAAAAAATTACAGAGGAAGAAAAAAAGAAAGAACTTTATAAAATCTTAGAAGATTTTTGTGAGGATCCCTATGGTGTGATTCTTCGCACGAGTGCTAAGGCAGCGAGTGAAGAAGAAATCAGAAAAGAGTGCACCGGACTTCTGAAACAAATGCATGAGTTAATGGATTACAGTGAGTATAAAACAAGATTTAGCTGTTTGTATCGCGAGGCGTCATTTTATTTAAAATATATCCGAAGTTTGGAACTTTCAAATTTTGAGAGGATTGTCACGGATTTACAATCGGTTTATGAAGAACTGTATCCGATTTATGGGGATAAGGTGGAATTATATTCGGATGATAGTTATTCACTGGATAAATTACTCGGCATTTCGACAAAGTTATTAAAAGCAAATGAAAAGAAAGTGTGGTTAAAGAGCGGCGGTAATCTTGTGATTGAGCCAACGGAGGCATTGACTGTTATTGATGTGAATACCGGAAAGGCAGTGGATGGCAGGAGAAACAAAGAGACGACATTTTATAAAATTAACTGTGAGGCTGCCATCGAGGCAGCGCGCCAGATTCGCATGCGCAACCTTTCGGGTATTATATTAATTGATTTTATCGATATGAAAGAACAAGAACATGTGAAAGAACTGATGCAGCTTCTCCGTATGAAACTTTCGGAAGATAAAGTAAAAACCGTACTTGTGGACATTACAAAACTTGGACTTGTTGAGATTACGAGAATGAAAAAAAATCCACCTTTGCGGGAGGCTTTGTCTTGAGAGTGAAAAGTAAGAGAAAAATGTATTTTGCGGCAAAAAAGAAGAACTCATGGCGATGAGATGCCCCTGAAAACAGGCAAAATTATTTTCAAGGTTAGTGTATAATTTTCATTGGCAAAAATAAGTAATTAAAAAGGGAAGAAGGAATTTCCCTCTTCCCAATCATACAGTTTTTCTTTATTATGTTAGTTGTCATGTGTCGCTATTAGATGCGGCAACAAGCGCATCCAGGAAAGTATTCCGGAACCCGTTTATAAGATAAAGAAAAACTGAGTTTAGCCGGCTTTGTCTGCCCCAAGTAATTCTTGCAATCCTTTCGGTCGTCCAGTGTTTCATGGGAAAAAGATTTACAAAGCATGGGTTATAAGTGCGCCGGTATGAGGTGCCTGTATTATAGGCGCCCATACCGCTGCGTGCTTATGTAGCGCAAGCGCCCATGCGAGTAAACTTTTTTCCATGAAACACGGAATCTGAAAAAAGTGCCAACGATTACTTGACACAATCATTTTCTAGTAATCACTTGCTTTTTAACTATTTTATATGATAAACTTTATATTGTTATAATATTTAACACCAAAGAAAGGGATAAAAATGAAAAAACTTCAAAAAGCATTTGAAACTTCAGTTAATATATGCTTTGTCAGCGATGAGAAGTATGCAAAACCACTTTGTACATCGTTGTATTCTCTCTTGTATAGTCGGGACAAGACACGAAATTATGACATCCTTATTTTACAAGATGACATTCCCGGGGAGGCACAAGAACAAATCTATGCACTGGGAAAAGACGAGCCGGGAGTCAGCATCCGTTTTATTAATATGAGAGAAAGAAAAAAGTTTTTTCCGGAAACGGCAAATGCGTATTACACAGCAGCTATCAATTACCGCTTGTATCTGTTTGATGAGATGTTCACAAATTATGAAAAAATGTTGTATTTTGATTGCGACATGATTTTTTTGGAGGATGTAAGCAAACTCTACGATACGCATCTTGGTGAAAAGGAAGTGGCGGCTGTTCGGGCAGAAGATCTTCGTGTTTTGTCACAGACGCGCCGTGCCATTTTTTTAGATGGTATGCCATATAATGTGGATAATTATCGAAGTGACGGTTTGAAGATGCAATATGCAGAGGATTATTTTAATTCAGGGGTATTGCTTCTGAATCTGCAAAAAGCCAGGCAGCATATTACGATGTCGCAGGTTTATGAATTGCTAACGGGGCACAAATATATGTTTAGCGATCAAGATGTCCTTAATATGCTGTTTGATGGCAAGGTGCTGCCATTGGATTTTCGCTGGAATTATACCACATTTGTGGCAGGACATTTGCAAAGCGGCAATATTCACAGCCAAACATTGTATGCAGATCTTCAAAGGGATGATCCGGCGATTATTCATTATGTCGGGAAACGCAAGCCGTGGACAACAGGTGAGATATTGCGAGAGCAGTACGAAAAATATTATAAGATAATGAAAAATGAGACTTAAAATGAGAGAAATGGAGGAAAAAATGAGAAAGAAATTTTACAGACAGGCACAAAAAGGGATTTGTATTGCAACATTATCGGCTACGGTGCTTACAAGTATCCCGACCGTATCCTATGCAGAAGCGTATGCCAAGGGAAGGGCAGTTATGGAAGAAATGCAGAAGCTTTCCCTGCCTACAGAAAACGCAGTGACTTTTAATCTGGCAGATGCGGCTCTTAGACAAGAAAAAACCTTTGTAGATGCGTATGGTGAGGATTTTACTACTACCGTCATCGAAATTAATATTGCAAAAAATGGAACTTACATCATCAAAGGCTCCAATGAGATCAATGGTGCATTTGTCGACACTCACATCAAGGTAGAAAAGGGAGTGGAAGCAAATATTATTTTTGATGGAGCACAGATTCAAAATAATCAGATGTATGATTCGGGTGTGGATAGTTGTGGTAATATCTATACCAACCAGCTTTTTCCGGTACTGGACATCGAAGGAACAGCAAATCTGTATGTGGAAGAGGATTCCTGTCTTACATCGCCGGATAAGGATTATAGTTATGTGATTCAGGTAACTGGTGATATAACGCTCAAAGAAGGTAACGGCCGTCTTACTTTGATGCTAGGTAACTGCAAAGAAGATTCAGAGGAAGAAGAAAACTATGGTTATTCTATATTCGGAAGGAAAGAGGGAGAAAATCGTCGTCAGGGAACTGTCACATTGGAAGGTGGAGATTTGGTTGCCTATGGAGCAATTGAGGGGGTGGAAAAATTTACAATGACTGGAGGAAAAGCAGATTTATCCTACGGTGATGGTCGTTGTGTTTATGCTAAGGATATCGCTATTTTGGGCGGAGAACTGTCACTGACTGATGATGCAGAGAAAGAATGGATTTCGTATTTTCTTAAAGGCAGGAATAGTGTATACATTGACGGAGCGAAGATAACGGCGAAACAGAAATCTCCAACCCAGCAAAGTGTTAAAATTGGCATTGTAGAGTCAGAAGGGTCAAATACGGTAATTTGCAATAGTGTAATTTCCTATGATGAGCAATATTTTACTCTGAATCGCATGTCAGACGTGTCAGATGTGTATGGCAGGAAAATCGGTCTTTTTACCGTGGATGGACTTTTAGAAAATACCAAAGTGAAAACCATTAACGGGCAGCCAGTCACGAATCTCCAGACCGCAGAAGACGGCACCTTGAAGTGCTTTATGGAATATGGGAAAAACATAATCACATTGGAAGATGGAAGCGTTTATACATATACTTATCAGCGGGACAGCGAAAATGCAATAGAAAACATGATTAAGGATGACCCGGCAGTAAGTACTCACAAGATTACGCTTCAGGTTGAAGGAGAGACAAATCAACAAGAGTTCGTGGTGCCGGATGGATTCAAATTGGGAAATCGATACTTTGACGGACAAAGATATTACGAATATGACTACGGAAGTGCAGGAACTCCGGACAAAATCACAGAAGATATGATGATTACTTTGCGCGAAGTGGAATTAGGAGTGACTGTGGATGGAGAAAAATTTGAAGGAGATGTGCTGCCGAATGAAGTGTTCTATTTGGCACAGGACAGAAATGGTGATAGTTTTGTCGCCTATCCGGGAGATACGGTAAAACAAGGTGCAAGTTATACATCCTGTCTTCCGGCAGTTAAAAAAGATGGAAAATGGTTTGTGAAAATAGGGGGAAAAGCCGATCTTGATTCGCTGCATAAGCTGCTTCTAAAGGATGATGCATTAAATGTTCTTTTGGATGCTGATATTGATTTTAGTGAAGAAGATGTTTCTGGATTGCTCAATGGTGTCGCAAGTTCATTTTATGGCATATTTGATGGAAATGGACATAGTATTGCCAATGTGAAAAGTAACTATTATCCATATATTTTGATGGGAAATAATTATGGTACCATCAAAAATGTGCGTATCCGGAATGCAACGGTGCCATCTAGAAATTATTCGGCAGATTTTCGCTCTGGTATTCTCTGTTCCAACAATTATGGAACAATCGAAAATTGTGCGGTGGAGAATGCTGTCATAAAAACGAAGAAGAAGACAGAGTATGATGATGAAATGACTATTAAACTTCGGGTTCACAGCGCATTAGCCGGCGGAAATTATGGCACGATTAAGGATAGTTTTGTAAAGAACATTACGTTTGATGGGGATGGCGATACTTATCCGCTTAGCCAATCATTTACCGGAAGCCATATTGAAAATACATATTATCTTTCAGAAAAAACAGAAGATAAAAATGCTAAGACGGCACAGCAGTTTGCCTCTGGAGAAGTGTGCAGCCTTCTGAACCATGGAGTGAGTGACGGAAGCCAGTATTGGTACCAGAACATCGACAATGACGGTGAAAAAGACCAAGCTCCGGTGGCGGATTCTTCACACGGAACAGTTTATACCGGCTATCAGGAATGTGTGAAGAGTTATTCCAATGAAAAACTTCTGGAATCACCGACTGCTCATGACACAATATATACTGCACAAGGAAATGTAATCACAGGTATTTGTAAGAAGGATTCTGCCCATTCAGTGAGGATGACAGTCAGTGGCAAGGATGCTGTATATGATAAAACAGCCCATGCGGTTGACATTGGTATCGAGTTAAGTGAAGAATGGGGCAAAGTAGAAGTGCCTTATGAAATCTTTTATACACGTGAGGGAGCTCAGACAGAGGACCTTACCAGTCCCGGTACCATCAAAGCTACCGTATCAGTAGGCACTGCTAAGGTAGAAGTGGTTTATACCATCAAAGAAGCACCGGCAGAAAAGCCGGTTGTAACGCCAACTGCAAGACCAACCGACAAACCAGCTGTAACGCCAACTGCAAAACCAACCGACAAACCAGCTGTAACGCCAACTGCAAAACCGACCAAGACCCCGGATTCGCAGGCGACGAAGAAGGCTGCTGAAAGGGAAAAAGCAGTACCGAAAAAAGTCGGTGCAATACTGAAAGTAAAAGGAAATAAATACAGAGTAACGAAATCAAAGGCAAAGGGCTCTACGGTTGAATTTACAGGCTATACAAACAAAAAGAAGAAAAAGTCACCATTCCTGAGAGCATCACCGTTGAGGGCATTGAGTACGAGGTTACTTCTATCGGGGAAAAAGCCTTTAGTAACTGCAAAAAACTGACGCTGCTTGAAATCAAAACAAAGAAACTGACAAAGAAAACGGTTGCTAAAAAACATTTAAGAGCATCCGAAAAAGACAGTTATTAAAGTGCCAAAGAGTAAATATAAAGCATATAAAAAGGTACTTCGTGCCAGAGGACTGAACAAGAAAGTCAAGATCAAAAAATAAATTTGGGCTGGTTTCGTTTGCGTCAAATGTTCATGAAAAATACTTGACATAGTGTGATTGGTCATGCTATACTGTTAAGCGTATGCCGCACAACGAGGTTATAGTTCTGTCCATTTTTCATGAGACAGGCACCATAGTTGGCGAGTAATTTTATTAGGAGGTGCTATATGTACGCAATTATAGCAACCGGTGGTAAGCAGTATAAAGTAGAAGAAGGCGACGTAATCAAAGTTGAAAAACTTGGTTTGGAAGCTGGTTCCGAAGTTACTTTTGACCAGGTACTTTTAGTTGGTGACAAAGATGTCAAAGTTGGTACTCCAACTGTTGACGGAGCTTCTGTCAAAGCAACTGTAGTAGCAGAAGGCAAAAGTAAAAAGGTTATTGTTTATCGTTATAAGAGAAAAACCGGATACCACAAAAAGAATGGTCATAGACAGCCATTTACTCAGGTAAAAATCGAAAAGATTAACGCTTAATCTTTCAGGTGAATCTATGATTCAGGTAATTGTAAAAAAGCAGAATGGGAACATAACGGGTTTTCATATGGAAGGGCATGCCGGATATGCGGACCGGGGCAGTGATATTGTTTGTGCTTCGATTTCTGTTCTCGCCATTAACTGTGTAAATTCAATTGAAGAATTTACGGAGGATTCCTTCTCGGAGGGTATGGATGAGGAAAGAGGAATGATTTCTTTTGATTTAACAGGAGAAATTTCGGAGAAAACACAGTTATTGTTACAGTCTATGCTATTAGGAATCGAACATATTGCCGAAGAATATGGAAAGAAGTATGTTCAAATTATTAATCGTTAGGAGGAAAAGACCATGTTGAAAATGAACCTTCAGTTGTTTGCTCATAAAAAAGGAATGGGTTCTACAAAGAACGGTAGAGATTCTGAATCTAAACGCTTAGGCGCTAAAAGAGCTGACGGACAGTTTGTTTTGGCTGGAAATATTCTTTACAGACAGCGTGGCACCAAGATTCATCCGGGTGTTAATGTTGGTAAAGGTGGAGACGATACATTGTATGCTTTGGTAGACGGTGTTCTTCGTTTCGAGAGAAAAGGAAGAGATAAAAAACAGGCTTCCGTATATCCAGTGGAAAGCAAATAAAATCGAAATGATTTGTCAGGGGGCTGCCTTATGTGCAGCCCCTTATTCGTTCATAGAAAGGAAAAAAGTATGTTTGCAGATCGAGCGAAGATAACAATCCGCTCCGGAAAAGGCGGTGACGGTCATGTTAGTTTCCGCCGTGAAAAATACGTTGCTAACGGTGGACCGGATGGTGGCGATGGTGGCCGTGGCGGTGATTTGATATTTGAAGTTGACCCGGGCATTAATACGTTAAACGAATTCCGCCATGTGAGGAAATATTTTGCAGGAGACGGAGAGCCGGGCGGCAAAAGACGCTGTCACGGAGCTGATGGAGAAGATAAAATCGTAAAGGTGCCGGCAGGTACAATTGTACGTGAGGCACAGACGGGACAGGTAATTACCGATATGTCCTACGAAAATAATAGAGAAGTGGTACTAAAAGGTGGAAACGGCGGAAAGGGAAACCAGCATTTTGCAACACCTACGATGCAGGTGCCTAAGTATGCCCAGCCGGGCAAACCCGGTATTGAACTTGAAGTTATCCTTGAATTAAAAGTTATTGCTGATGTTGGTTTGGTTGGATTCCCAAATGTAGGAAAATCTACCCTTTTATCAAGAGTGACGAACGCACAGCCAAAGATTGCAAATTATCATTTTACAACTTTGAATCCAAATCTTGGTGTGGTTGATTTAGATGGTGCAGATGGATTTGTTATCGCTGATATTCCGGGATTGATTGAAGGAGCTTCAGAAGGTGTTGGATTAGGACATGAATTTTTACGTCATATTGAACGTACCCGCGTGCTCATTCATATGGTGGATGCAAAGCATCCACAGAGGGCAGAGACCCAATTGAAGACATTCATGCCATTAACGAGGAATTAAAAGCTTATAATCCGGAAATTGCTAAGCGCCCGCAGGTCATTGCTGCCAACAAAATCGATTGCTTTTATGGTGAAGACCGTGAAAAAGTATTGCAGGCAATCAAGGATGAATTTGAACCGGAAGGAATTTCAGTATATCCGATATCTGCTGTCAGTGGAGAAGGTGTGCAGGCATTACTTTATCATGTCAAAGACATGCTTGACCATGTCAAAGAAGAACAGGTTGTTTTTGAAAAAGAATACATGATAAAAGAACCGGATTTCTCAAATGAACCGTATACGGTTGAAAAAAGCGAGGAAGAAGAAGGACTTTACATTGTCGAAGGTCCTCGTATCGAAAGAATGCTTGGTTATACCAATCTGGATTCCGAAAAAGGATTTGAATTCTTCCAAAAATTCTTAAAAACAAACGGAATCCTTGACGAATTAGAAAAACTTGGAATCGAAGAAGGCGACACCGTAAAAATGTACGGCTGGCAATTTGAATTTATGCGATAACTACAAAGCAACGCACATCTGCACGAATACACTTATGCAAGCTCGCTTGCAAATAAGTGTATTCGCGCAGATGTATGTCGCGCGTAGCGCGACCGAGATGAAGCGAAGCGGAATCGAGGTGCGTTGCGGAAAGCAGCGAGGTGCGCTGCGCGTAGCAATGCGAAGCGAGAAGGAGGAAAAAATGACAAGCAAACAAAGAGCCTATTTAAAAAGCCTGGCAATGAAGATGGAACCAATCATGCAGATTGGCAAGGCAACCATCACACCGGAACTTACAGAATCGGTAGAACAGGCATTAGAGGCAAGAGAATTAATTAAAATTAATGTATTAAAAAACTGTGTGGCAATGCCCGGTGATGTTGCAGCACTGTTGGCAGAACGGACTCATTCGGATGTAGTACAGGTAATCGGAAGAAAAATTGTATTATACTGTGAATCTAAAACAAAGAAAAAAATTGAACTGCCAAAGGCAAAAAATACAAAGGAGTAGGTAAAAGAATGAAAATCGGAATCATGGGCGGAACATTTAATCCGATTCATAATGCTCATTTGATGATGGCTCAGGCTGCGTATGAACAGTATAAATTGGATGAAATATGGTTTATGCCATCAGCGAAACCACCGCACAAAAATCAGGATGAAATTGCAGAAAAAGAACATAGAAAACGTATGGTTCAGTTTGCGATTGACAAAACCCCGTATTTTAAATATTCAAATATTGAATATAAAAGAGAAGGGAAAACATACACGTATGACACACTTGTAGAATTAAAGAAAGAAAGAGAAGATGCGCACTTTTATTTTATTATGGGTGGCGACTCTTTAGCGCAGTTTGAACAGTGGTATCATCCGGAAAAAATTGTGAAATTGTGTACGATATTGGCTGCCTCACGGGATGAGGTTTCCTATGAGCAGACGAAAGAGTACTGCAAGCAGTTAAGTGAACGGTTAGATGGAGATTTTCGTCCACTGAAAATACCTGCCATGTCAATTTCTTCACATGAAATCCGAAAACGTATTAAAAAGGGAAAGTCAATTATCGGATATTGTCCGGAGCCTGTGGTACGTTATATTCAGATGCACCATTTATATGGTGACTCTAGTTTTGAAATACCTAAAAACGAAAAAGAACAGATGGACTGCTTAGCGGCATCGCTTCGGCCGAAACGATTTCTTCATACGTTAGGAGTTGCCAATATGGCGGCAAATCTTGCCATGATGCATGAGGATGTTTCACTGCAAAGAGCAAAATTAGCCGGTCTTTTGCATGACTGTGCGAAATATCTGACGAATGAAGAGATATTTGCCTTATGTGAGAAACTGGAAATTCCATTGTCTGAGTCCGAAAAAAGTACCCCTGCTGTAATTCATGGGAAATTAGGTGCTAAATTAGCGGTGCTTCGATATGGCATAGAAGATGATGAAATTTGTTCTGCCATTGCCTGTCATACAACCGGCAAGTCGCAGATGACGACATTAGAGAAAATAATTTACATTGCGGATTATATTGAGCCAAACCGTGATATGGACTGCAAACCATATCCGCTTGAAAGAATTCGAAGGACAGCCTTTTTTGATTTGAATCAGGCAACAGGTATGATTTTAAAAAACACATTAACGTATTTAGAAGAGAATCAGATGCCGATTGATGAAATGTCACTGGAAGCGTTTCATTATTATTTCACAATAAAATAGAATCAGGAGGAAACGTTAGATGGAAAATCAGTCGAAAAAAATGGTACAGATTGTTTATGATGCCTTGGATGAAAAACTGGGAGAGGACATTGAGATACTTAAAGTCGATGAAATTTCGATAATTGCAGATTATCTGGTAATTGCAAATGGAAGAAATCAGAATCAGTTAAATGCCATGACGGATTTAGTCGAGGAAAAAATGATAGAAGCCGGCTATAAAAGCAAGAGAATTGAGGGGAATAAAAATTCTTCCTGGGTTTTGATGGATTATGGCGATGTAATTGTTCATGTTTTTTCCAAAGAAGACCGCTTGTTTTATGATTTAGAGCGAATCTGGAAAGATGGAAAGAAGATTTCGAGAGAAGAATTATAAAAAAATTCCATGCGTAAGAGATAAGATAACGCTTCGCGTTATAAGCCTCTTACACATGGAATTTTTTTATTGCATTTTGTTCGAGAGAGCAATAAAAAGATTTTATATGCTCTGTTTTTGTGATATAAGTTTAGAAGAAGCGGTATAAGCCGATTACTTTTCCTAATATGATTACTTCATTTACATAAATTGGCTCCATAGAATCATTTTCCGGCTGGAGACGGTAACGTCCGCTTTCTTTGTAGTAAGTTTTTACCGTGGCGGAATCATCAATTAATGCAACTACAATATCGCCGTCTCTGGCAGTAGGAGTCTGCTGCACAATGATTTTGTCACCGTCATAAATACCGACATTTATCATACTTTCACCGCGGACATCAAGCATAAATAAGTTACCGGCAGGGAGCTGGTCTGCAAGCATTGGAAAATAATTTTCGATATTCTGCTCCGCAAATAATGGGGCACCGGCGGCAACATGTCCTAACAATGGAATGTTGCGGATTTCGCGCCTGGATAAATTAAAATCATCATCTATAATTTCAATTGCACGTGGTTTCGTCGGGTCACGGCGGATATAACCATTCTTTTCCAATGTCTCCAAATGAGAGTGTACCGAAGATGTTGACTTTAAATGAACAGCTGAACAAATTTCCCGTACTGCCGGTGGATATCCTTTTTCTAAAATTTGTGCTTTTATGTATTCTAATATTTCAGCCTGCTTTGCTGATATTCTGCCATTTCCCATAGAAACCTCCTAAAAATTAGTAAAATACAAACAATTGTTTGCTTTTTAAATATATCATAATTTATTATGTGTGTCAAACGAATGTTCGTTTTTTTGCGAAAAATGGAATTTATCATAGACAAATGACGACAGAATGGTTATAATAAACAAAGATATTCAAGATAAGGAGTGTAAATGGGAATGAAAAACGAGAAAAAAGGCTTTTTTAGCAGAATGCTGAGTTCAGAACATAAAGTATTTGAGACAAGTATGTTTGGTATTAGCGTGGTACTTACACTTGCGTTAGTGATTGGAATTGGCTATTATATTTCGGTTGCTTTCTTTAATCATAATACGGTTACAGATGAAGAGGCTAATGCTTCTGCTGTATCGGACAGTGCTGTTACGGTAAGAGAAAGTCCGGAGCCAACACAGACACCGGATGAAAATACGATGATTCGTGAAGATGATGCCGATACGCAGGTGGATGAGGAACTGGCAAAGGCAACGGAAGGTTATACGACATCGACTGTTAATATGCGTTCCGAACCGTCTTTGACGGCAAGTGTTGTGGCAAAAGTTCCGGCATCGACAAAACTGACTTTCTCTGGTTTGCAGAAGAAAGAATGGATGGAAGTTGAATATAATGGACAGAAAGGTTATATCAATGCGATGTATCTCTCTGTTGATAAACCAAAACCGATTGAGACAGTTACTCCAAGACCGACTCAGACACCGGTTCGTACAACGGCTACACCAAAGGCTACAAAAGTACCAAAGGCTACGAAGACACCAAAAGCGTCCAAATCGCCAAAGGCTACGAAGATGCCGAAAGCAACGAAAACGCCAGGTGCTGTTGTTACAAAAGCACCGACTCAGGCACCAACAGAAGCGCCAACTCAGGCACCGACAGAAGCACCAACTCAGGTACCGACTCCAGAGCCGACTGCTAATACAACAGAATAGATTGGAATATTGCGAAAGAGGTAACAAAGACCATGGAACAGTTAACGCCAATGATGCAGCAGTACATGGAAACGAAAAATGAATATAAAGACTGTATTCTCTTTTACCGGTTAGGGGACTTCTATGAAATGTTTTTTGATGATGCCATATGTGCACACAAAGAACTTGAATTAACCCTGACCGGAAAGAGTTGTGGTCTTAAAGAGCGGGCACCCATGTGTGGTGTCCCGTTTCATTCTGCGGAGACATATATTAACCGTTTGGTAGAGCGGGGCTATAAAGTAGCGATTTGTGAACAGGTAGAAGACCCGAAACTGGCAAAGGGATTGGTAAAAAGAGAAGTAACACGTATTGTTACACCGGGTACCAATTGTTTTACCGGTTCTTTAGATGAAACGAGAAATAATTATTTAATGGGAATTGTTTCAGTTGACCATAGTTTTGGCATTTCGATTGTAGATGTCACAACAGGAGAATATATGCTTACCGAAGTAGAGTCGGTAAGTAAACTTTTGGATGAAGTAAATAAATTTATGCCGGCCGAGATTATCTGCAATGATTCCTTTTACATATCCGGCGTTGATTTGACCGATTTGAGTGAACGGCTTGGAATTACCATTTCTGCACTCGAACCGCGCTACTTTGAAAAAGAAAGCTGCCGGGAGGCTCTGTGTCGTCATTTTCATGTAAGCAGTTTAGACGGCATGGGAGTAGAGGAATACTCGATTGGCATGATTGCGGCAGGAGCCGTCATGATGTATTTGATTGAAACGCAAAAGTGTGCCCTAGAGCACATTTCACATTTGCAGCCGTATCATGTTGGCAAGTATATGCTTTTAGACAGAAATACCAGACGGAATCTGGAACTGGTAGAGACACTGCGTGAAAAGCAGAAAAGAGGTTCGCTTCTCTGGGTGCTTGATAAGACAAAAACAGCGATGGGTGCCAGAAAATTGCGTGCTTCCATTGAACAGCCTTTGATTGAGGAAGAAGAGATTCTTGCGCGTTATGATGCGATTGAGGAATTAAATGCGAATGTTATTACCAGAGAGGAAATTCGTGAATATCTGAATCCGGTATATGACTTAGAGCGTCTTTTGAGCAAAATCAGTTACCGTACTGTAAATCCAAGAGATATGATAGCACTGGAATCTTCTTTGGAAATGCTTCCGGCGATTCGTATGCTTCTTGGCAATTTTAAAGCGCCGCTTTTTAAAGACTTATATGATAAGATGGATGCACTGGAAGATATTTACGGATGGATTCATTCGGCAATTGAGGAAGAACCACCGATTTCGGTAAGAGAGGGCGGTATCTTTAAAAACGGTTATCATGAAGAAATTGATAAGCTCAGACAGGCAAAAACCGAAGGCAAAGACTGGCTGGCAAATTTAGAGGCAAAAAAAAAGAACATACAGGAATTAAGAATCTTAGAATTAAATATAATAAAGTTTTCGGGTATTATTTTGAGGTCACAAAATCTTTTCTTGACCAGGTGCCGGAAAACTGGATTCGAAAACAGACATTGACAAATGCGGAGCGTTACACGACTAATGAACTGAAAGAAATGGAAGATGTGATTCTGGGGGCGGAGGACCGGCTTTATAATCTGGAATATGCGGTGTTTTGCGAACTGCGGGATAAAATATTTGGGCAGATGAAGCGGATTCAGGATACGGCATCGGTGATTGCCTTTTTGGATATGTTAGCATCTCTTGCGTATGTAGCAGAGCATAATCAGTATGTACGGCCAACCATTAATCACAATGGCTCCATTACGATTAAAGAAGGCAGACATCCGGTGATTGAGCAGATGATGACAAAGGATATGTTTATTGCCAACGATACCTACTTAGATGATGATACACACCGTGTCGTGATTATTACCGGTCCAAATATGGCAGGTAAATCTACTTATATGCGTCAGACAGCATTGATTTCTCTGATGGCGCAGATTGGCTGCTTTGTTCCGGCAAAAGAAGCAGATTTATCTTTAGTTGACCGTATATTTACCCGTGTCGGGGCATCGGATGACTTGGCGAGCGGGCAGAGCACCTTTATGGTGGAAATGACTGAAGTTGCTAATATTTTACATAACGCAACAAAAGACAGTTTGATTATTTTAGATGAAATCGGCCGCGGAACCAGTACCTTTGACGGACTAAGTATTGCATGGTCGGTTGTTGAACACATAGTAAATAAGAATAAAATTGGAGCAAAAACATTATTTGCCACACATTACCACGAATTGACGGAATTGGAGGGCAAATTAGAAGGCGTCCAGAATTACTGTATTGCCGTAAAAGAGGATGGAGAGGATATCGTATTCCTTCGCAAAATTGTAAAGGGCGGTGCTGACCGCAGTTATGGTATTCAGGTTGCCAGACTTGCCGGTGTTCCGGATGAAGTTTTAGTCCGTGCAAGGGAAATTGCGGATTTGTTGGAGGCCAAAGATGCCAATAGTAATCTATCAAAACTTACGGATTTAAGTGAGAAAGATTTAAAAGGCGGCACGGAGGCTATGACGCAGCTTTCCATTTTTGATACGATGGAGACGATAAATCAGACGGATGCCATTTTGTTTGAACTGCGTGATATTAATTTATCCAATGTGACACCGATGGATGCGATGAATTTAGTTTACAAGTGGCAGAATAAATTAAAAGAACAGTGGTAAAAAGAAACGGAGGATGTCATGATTCAAGTTCTTGACCAAAAAACGATAAATCAAATTGCGGCAGGCGAAGTTGTGGAACGTCCTTCGGCTGTTGTGAAAGAATTAATGGATAATTCTTTGGATGCCGGTGCATCCGCCATTACAATCGAAATAAAAGAAGGCGGAATTTCCATGATTCGTATCACGGATAACGGTGCAGGTATTGCAAAAGAGGAAATTCCGACGGCGTTTTTACGCCATGCGACAAGCAAAATTAGAAATACTGAAGATTTACTTTCCGTAACAAGTCTTGGATTCCGCGGTGAAGCATTGTCAAGTATTGCGGCGGTGGCTCAGGTTGAATTGATTACAAAAAGAAAGGAAGATATTGTAGGAACCAGATATTCCATTGAGGGCGGAAAAGAGACCGGATGTGAGGAAGTCGGCTGCCCGGAAGGAACTACTTTTGTGGTACGAAACTTGTTTTATAACACACCGGCAAGAAGGAAATTTTTAAAATCAAAAACAACTGAGGGAAACTATATTCATGAACTGGTGCAGCGGTATTCACTGGCTCATGCGGATATCCGTTTCTCTTTTATTGTAGATGGGAAAACAAAATTTCAGACAAGTGGTGACGGACAGGTAAAGACCAATATTTTTTATCACTACGGAAGAGAAATTACGAAAGAACTGATACCGATTTGTCAAGAACAGGATGGCATGCGTTTAGAAGGATTTATTGGAAAACCGATTTTGTCAAGGGGAAACCGCTCGATGATGAATTACTTTGTAAATGGGCGTTATATCAAAAGTCCGATTTTGGCAAATGCAACCATGCAGGGATATCAGGGATTTCTTATGGGACACCGTTACCCGTTTGTGGTACTCATGCTTTCGATTGATTCTTCTTTTATTGATGTCAATGTCCATCCGACCAAAATGGAAATCCGCTTTACAAATCAGATGGAAGTTTTATCACTTGTGAGAGACACGGTTACTGAGGCATTGAAGCAGAGTACTTTAATTCCGGATGTCACACTGGATGAAAAAGAGAAGCAAAGTCCGGTAGAAGAAAAAACGATTGAAAAACAGCCGGAGCCGTTTGAATATGAAAGAAAAAAAAGAGTGGAGTATGCGCGCACAACCGGAGAAAAAGATGGAAGAAAAACCATTTGTGTATGAAAGTGCACCATTTTCCGGAAAGCAGAATGTATCAATTGTAAGAGAAGATTACAAGCAATTAGATTTTAAGAAAGAAGAACAGCAAGAGGGTGTTGTTTTCCGGATTATCGGACAGGTTTTCGGCACCTACTGGCTTGTGGAATACGAAAAAGAATTATTGATTATTGACCAGCATGCAGCTCATGAAAAAGTGTTATACGAGAAATTAATGAAAAAGTTAAAGGATAAAAAACCGCTGACACAGAATTTGATTGCGCCGATTGTTGTGTCGCTGTCAGGACGGGAAATTGAAGTGTTAGAGGAAAATGCACAGACCTTAACTGCTATTGGCTTTTTGCTGGGAAATGTTTGGAGACAGAGAGTATTTGATTACCGGTGTGCCGGCTGACTTTTTGAATTTAGAGCCGAAACAGTTGTTTTTGGAATTGCTAGACAATTTGAGAAATCAAAATATGAAATCGGCACCGGAATTTGTAATCGACCATTGTGCTACGATGGCATGCAAGGCGGCGGTGAAGGGTAATCATACGTTGTCTTACGCAGAGGCAAAAGAGCTGATTGGACAGATGTTACAGATGGATCAGCCGTATCATTGTCCCCATGGAAGACCGACAACGATTGCAATGAGCCAGTATGAATTTGAAAAAAAATTCAAACGTGTGCTTTGAATGTCAAAAAGGAGTGTATGGATATGAAAAAACCAATTATTGTTTTGACAGGGCCAACCGCTGTCGGGAAAACGGAAATATCCATTGAGCTGGCAAAAGCGGCAGGCGGTGAAATTATTTCAGCTGATTCGATGCAAGTATACAAACAGATGGATATTGGAACTGCAAAAATAAAAAAAGAGCAGATGCAGGGCGTTACGCACTATATGATTGATGAATGGAATCCGGATGAAGAATTTAACGTGATGATTTTTCAAAAACGCGTAAAGGAAATTATGGAAGATATTTATAATCGTGGGAAGATTCCGATTCTTGTCGGCGGAACCGGGTTTTATATTCAAGCAGTGTTAAATGATATAGCTTTTACAAAAGAAAAACAGGGTGATGAAATCAGAGCGGATTTGCAAAATCTGGCAAAAGAAAAAGGTGCTTCTTATCTACATCATGAACTGCAAAAAGTGGATAAGGAATCCGCAGAAGCCATTCATCCAAATAACATAAAACGTGTGATTCGTGCCTTGGAGTATTTTCAAAGTACCGGACAGAAATTTTCAGATCACAATAAAGAGGAGCGGCAGAAAGGGTCGCCGTATAATTTTTTGTATCTGGTTCTCACAATGAACCGGAAGGTGCTTTATGAACGGATTGACAAACGGGTTGACCAGATGATGGAAGAGGGACTTGTCAAGGAGGTAAAACAACTTTTGAACGCCGGTTATTCAAGAAATTTGGTTTCCATGCAAGGGCTTGGCTACAAAGAAATTGCGTCAGCTCTTTTTAAAGAGTGTACAATGGAAGAAGCTGTTTACCGCTTAAAACGCGACACCAGACATTTCGCAAAACGTCAGATGACATGGTTTCGGCGGGAACGAGATGTGACAATGATTAACAAAGATAATTTTTCAAATAACCATGAAATTGTAAACTATATTATGAAATTAGCAGTAGAAAAGGGCATTTGTTCATGCCGGGAAGGATAAATCATGACAACAGAAGAAATGTATGAAAAATTTGGAATTAAAAAAGATGTGATTGATTTTGGGAAAAACGTCTTAAAAGAAATTGAAGACCGGTTTGCTAAAATTGATGAAGTAGCGGAAATTAATCAGTTGAAAGTAATTCATGCCATGCAGAAGAACCGTGTGAGTGAAAACCATTTGTGGGGAACAACAGGGTATGGTTATAGCGATACCGGAAGGGATACGTTGGAAGCCGTATATGCTGACATTTTTGAAGCAGAAGATGCACTTGTGCGCTCACAGATCACCTGCGGAACGCATGCGTTGACAATTGCTTTATCGTCGATTCTTCGACCGGGGGATGAACTGCTGTCGCCGGTTGGAAAACCATATGATACATTGGAAGGAATCATCGGCATCGAGGGAACAGATACCAAAGGATCTCTTCGTGAATTTGGGATATCTTATCGACAGGTAGATTTGGTCGGTGACAGTGAATTTGATTATGCAGGAATCAAAAATGCATTAAATGAGAAAACAAAATTAGTTACGATTCAGCGTTCCAAAGGTTATGCAATGCGCAAAACCTTGTCCGTTGATAGAATTGGAGAACTGATTCGTTATATTAAATCGATAAAACCGGATGTCATCTGCATGGTAGATAACTGTTATGGTGAGTTTGTAGAAACCATCGAACCAACGCAGGTTGGAGCCGATATTTGTGTTGGCTCCCTGATTAAAAATCCGGGTGGTGGTTTAGCGCCTTTGGGCGGGTATATTGTCGGACGTAAAGATTTAGTGGAACTTGCCGCATACCGCCTTACGGCACCTGGTCTTGGTAAAGAAGTAGGTGCTTCCCTTCAGGTTAATTCGGCATTTTATCAAGGATTATTTTTAGCACCGACGGTTGTGGCAAGTGCCTTAAAGTCTGCTATTTTTGCTGCAAATTTATATGAAAAACTTGGCTTTACGGCAAGTCCTAATGGTAAAGAAGACAGACACGATATCATTCAGGCAATTGCTTTTGGTTCGCCGGAACGAATTATTGCCTTTTGCCAGGGAATCCAGCAGGCAGCACCGGTAGATGCCTATGTTCTGCCGGAGCCCTATGCAATGCCTGGTTATCACAGCGATGTCATTATGGCGGCAGGTGCTTTTGTGCAGGGTTCCTCCATTGAATTAAGTGCAGACGCCCCAATTGAGCCGCCTTACAGTGTTTATTTCCAAGGCGGAATTACATGGCCGCATGGAAAGATGGGTATATTAAAAACACTGCAAAATATGATTGATGGCGGATTTGTCGAATTGCCATAGATTTTGACAAAATTCAAAAAAATTCACAGAAAAATCTTGCTTAATAGGTATACATTTTTACCTTGATATGGTAAAATAACAATGTTTAGGTGGAATTTGGTTCCGAAAGGAGCCGAAATGAAAAAAGAAAATTTTACCATGAAAGAATTGCCGGATTCGGAAAAACCATATGAGAAGTGTGGAAGAGATGGTGCGAAGTCTTTGTCGAATGCAGAATTACTTGCTGTTATTTTAAAGTCCGGAACTAAGGATAAGACAAGCCTCGCTCTTGCCTTGGAAGTACTGAGTGCACATCCTTCTTATCAAGGATTAATGGGATTGTTTCATCTGACACGCAATCAGCTTCTTCAGATTCACGGAATTGGTCCGGTGAAGGCAGTTCAGATTTTGTGTGCGGTGGAGTTGTCCAAACGACTGGCAAGAGAGAGTAAGTGTAATGCCACAAATTTTAGCCGCCCCGAACAACTGGCGGCTTATTTTATGGATGAAATGCGAAATCTCGAAACGGAGCATTTGTATCTTGCAGCACTGGATGCAAGCGGAAGGCTGCTCTACGACAAAGCAGTTTTTAAGGGAACTATAAACTATTCTGTGGTAAATCCGAGAGAGATTCTGCGGATTGCCCTGCAATGCGACGCGGCTCAGATTGTGATACTGCATAATCATCCGAGTGGGAACCCCATTCCGAGCGGAGAAGATATCAAGATGACCAAACGGTTATATGAGGCTTCAGATTTGATTGGTATTCCTTTGGTTGACCACATTATCATTGGTGATAACCGCTACATTAGTTTAAAAGAAAGAGGATTGATTTGACATGTTAGGAAAAGCAATAGGAATTGATTTTGGAACAAGTTCAATTAAGTTTTATAAAAATGGAGAGGGAATTATTCTTCATGAAAAAAGTGTAATTGCGATTTACAATAAATCTCATACTTTTGCGGTAGGAAATGAGGCGTATGAGATGTATGAGAAGGCACCGGCAAACATTCAGGTGTCTTATCCGGTAAAAAATGGTGTTATTGCCGATATCGGAAATATGCAGTCGATGATTGATTATTTCTTCCATGAACTGGATGGTAAGAAAAAGTTAAAAGGTGCAGAGTATTATATTGCGGTTCCGACTGATATTACAGAAGTGGAGAAAAGAGCTTATTTTGATTTGATTACAAATACCAATCTGAAACCGAAGAAAATCCATGTCGTTGAGAAGCCGGTTGCAGATGCCCTGGGTATGAATCTTGATATTACAAAATCTACAGGAACATTGGTTGTGGATATCGGTGCAAATACAACAGAGATTTCCGTGATGTCCCTTGGTGGTATTGTATTAAGCCGATTGATTCCGATTGGCGGAAATCGTTTTGATGAGGCAATTATTAATAAAATCAAAAAAGATAAGAGTTTTGTGATTGGCGAAAAGACAGCAGAAGAAATTAAAATGACAATTGGTTCTGCTTATGTGACGGACGAATCCATTGACGTATGTGGACGTAATCTGGTAACAGGACTGCCAAGTGAAATTACGATTGAGTCAAAAGATGTCCATTCCGCACTGTCTGAATTGTTCCAAAGCATTGTTGATGCTGTGAAAATTATATTGGAGCGCACGCCGCCGGAAATTTCTTCCGACATTTACAAATCCGGTGTTTATCTGACCGGAGGTTCGAGCCGCATTAAGGATTTAGGACGTTTTGTATATGACCAGCTCGGACTGAAAGTAAACTTATGTGAGGAACCGGAAAGCACGGTTGTTATGGGACTTGGTGCAATTATCGAAGACCCACATTTAGCAAAATTGACCTTGTAATTTTTTCCGAAAACAAAGCGGAGGTGTTTGTGTGAAAAAGAGAAGGAAAAATAAATGGATTCATCCCAAAATATTATATATATGTCTCTCGGTTTTGTGTGTACTGTTAGTGCTTCTCTCGTTTAAGTTTACAGACCGGTTCGCCGGTGTGAAAGCATTTGTTGGGAATGTGGTGACACCAATGCAGAAGGGGATTAATTCCGTTGGTAAATACCTTTCGGATAAAGCAGATTTACTTACTTCAAAAGAAACCCTGTTAGCAGAGAATAAGGAATTGCAGGAAAAGTTAAATGACCTAAGTTATAATAATAAAATTCTCGCCCGTGAAAATGCAGAACTGGATAATTACAGAGAATTGTATAAATTAGACAAGGTATATCCGGATTATCCGAAAGTGGCTGCGCGTGTTATCAGTCGCGATGGTAATAACTGGTTCCATGTATTTACGATTGACAAAGGAAAGAAAGATGGTGTTCAGGTTGATATGAACGTAATTGCCGGCAATGGTTTGGTTGGCATTGTTTCTGAAGTTGGTGAGTCGTATGCAAAGGTACGTGCCATCATTGATGATAAGAGTAATGTAAGTGCAATGTTTCAGGATACCGGGGAAACCTGTATTGTTAAAGGAAATATGGAGAGTATTTACAAAGGGTACATTGACATTGAGATGATAAGCAACACGGCAAAGATTAAAGATGGTGACGAGGTGGTTACTTCACACGTCAGTGATAAATTTTTACAGGGATTGTCTGTTGGATATGTCAAGGACATTGTAAGTGACCCGTCTTCTCAGACAAAGACAGCGCATTTAATTCCTTCGGTTAATTTTGACCAGCTGGAAAATGTACTGGTGATTACGCAGCTTAAGGACAACTCAGAAATTAAGGACATAAAGAATTATGATTAAAAAACGTATTTTGCCGGTTGTGATGATATTGGCAGCATTTTTGCTCCAGACAACCGTATTTCAATCCATAAAGTTAGCGGGTGCGGTTCCAAATCTTTTATTGGTACTGACAATCACATACGGTTATCTGCGTGGTCGTACTTCCGGACTGGTAATTGGTTTTTTCAGGCTTGCTGCTAGACTGCCTGTATGGAAGCGTAATTGGATTATATGCATTTATTTTTATGACAATTGGTTTTGTTGTCGGCTTTTGTAAAAAATCTATTTTACAGACAGCCTGATTCTTCCGGTTGTTTTAATTGCCTCCAGCGATTTTGTGTATTGCTTTTACTATTATGTCACCGAATTTTTAATGCGTGGCAGACTGCACTTGGGCTTTTATTTTATTCATAAGTTTCTGCCGGAAATACTTTATACAACACTGGCAGGAGTTCTTTTGTTTGAACTGGCAGCTCATTTGGAAAAGCCAAAGGAAAGAAAAAGAAAGGAGATATAGCAGATGTTTAACGGTATACTGGATATGCTGAAAAATGTGGTAAAATCAAGATTTTTCGCCCTGGTGACAACCTATATACTGCTTTTTAGTATACTTGTCGGACGTATGTTTTATCTTCAGATTGTGAAAGGCGAAACCTATGACAGAGAAGCTTCTCTGCAAAAACAGAAAATTAAAACCATTAAGAGTGCCCGCGGTAAAATTTATGACTGTAATGGTAAACTTTTAGTTACCAATGAGCAGAGTTATTCCATAACGATAGAAGATTCCGGAGATTTGAAAACAAATCAGGAAAAAAATACAATGATTGAGAAGTGTATCACTCTGATTGAGAAACATGGGGATTCTTTAGATTTAGATTTTCCAATCAGCATGAATAAAAATGGGAAATTTAAATACACGGTAAATCAGGCGGCACAGCTTCGTTTTAAAAGAGAGATTTTCTTTTGTAAATCCATCCATGAGCTGACGCAAAAGCAAAAAGATATGACAGCAGAAGAACTGTTTCGTTATATTCGCACTGAAGATAAGGTAAATACCATTCATTTCTTTGATAAAGACGAAACGTATACGGATGCAGAGGCACTGCCAATTATGACGGTGCGCTATGCGTTATTGATGAACACATATTCAAAATATGATCCGATTACATTAAGTTCTAATGTTTCGGATAAAACAGTGGCTGCCATTAAGGAAAATTCTGCTGATTTACCTGGCGTTGAAGTTACCACCGAAATGAACCGTGTCTATAAAGACAGCAAATATTTCTCTCATATTATTGGCTATACGGGAATGATTTCTTCCGAAACGCTAGCGGAAATGAAAGAAAGTGATCCGAATACGGAATACACATCGGCAGACCAGATTGGTAAAACCGGGATCGAAAAAGAATATGAAGATGAATTAAAAGGGAAAAAAGGTTCCGAAACACTTGTTATTGACAGTACATCGCGTGTAGTAAGTTCGCAGAAAACAAAGGATGCGGTAGCCGGAAAAGATATTTATCTGACGATTGATTCCGATTTGCAGAAAGCAACTTATCGTCTGGCAGAAAAACAGATTGCCGGTATTATTACTTCCAAATTAATCAATGGGAAGGGGCATGGTACAAAAGGGAAAGATGCTAAAGGTATTTTGATTTCTATTTACGATGTTTACGATGCAATTATTCAAAATAGTATTGTTGATGTGTCACATTTCAATACGAGTAATGCGACATCCTTGGAAAAATCGGTATACCAGACATTTTCCCGCACGAAAAAGAGCGCTATTAACCGCGTAAAAAAAGAACTTCGTGTCAATAATAAAAAGAATGGAAAACATTTGTCGGAAACAACGGATGGCTATCTGGATTACATTTTCAGTATGTTGAAAACGAATCAGATACTAAATACGTCTACGATGGACACAACAGATACGATGTACAATAAGTATGTAAATAATAAAATAAGTTTGAGTCAGCTATTAGTTTATGGAATCAAAAACAACTGGATTAATTTAGATAATCTGGAAATTGACAATAACTACTATTCTTCGGAAGAAGTCTTCCAGAAATTAGTTTCTTATATTGTCGATGAAATCCAGGATGATTCGAAGTTTGATAAGAAAGTGTATCACTCGATGGTAGATTCCGGTGTTTTGTCCGGCAGAGAGATTTGCCTTTTGTTGTATGACCAGAAGGTGTTAAAAAAGAAAATTTCTACCTATCAGAAATTACAGGCAGGAATGATTTCCCCATACAGTTTTTTGAAATCAAAAATCCGATCGCTTGAAATTTCAGCAGGAGATTTAGGACTTACCCCATGTTCCTGTGCCGTTATTGTAACAGATGTAAAGACCGGAAAGGTGAAGGCATTAACGTCTTATCCAAGTTATGATAATAATAAATTTGCAAATTCAGTTGATGCCGATTATTATGCCAAAATCAGTACAAGCAGTGCGTCGCCACTTTTGAACCGTGCGACCCAGCAAAAGGCAGCTCCCGGTTCGACATTTAAGATGGTGACTGCCACAACCGCATTGGAAGAGGGCATTATTAATCCTTATACTCGTATCCATGACGGTGTACAGTTTAATAAAATTAATAAGCCTTGGCCAAAATGCTGGAGTACTTATTCGCATGGTAATATTAATGTTTCACAGGCAATCCAGCATTCCTGTAACTATTTCTTCTATGAAATGGGTTATCGATTAGGAAATGGACACAATACATTAGTGGATAATGAAAAAGGTTTGAGCAAACTGAAAAAGTATGCAGAAAAATACGGTTTAACGGAAAAATCCGGTATTGAACTGCCGGAAGCGGAACCAACGTTTTCCGATGTCGATGTTGTTCGTTCTGCAATTGGACAGGGCTCCCACAGTTACACACCGGTTCAGATGTCCCGTTATGTCACAACAATTGCGAATGGTGGAACCTGCTTTGATTTAACTCTGATTCAGAAAATCAAAGATGCTAAATCAAAAACACAGGATAAAAAATTATCAAATGTCCGCAATAAATTGAATTTCCAGTCGTCAACTTTAACGGCAATTAAAACCGGTATGAAAAATGTAGTACAGGCGGGCAGCATTAAGTCACTGTTTAACAATGTAAATGTTACGGTTGCCGGAAAAACCGGTACGGCTCAGATTACAAACAACGAGCCAAACCATGCATTATTTGTTAGTTTTGCACCGTATGAGAATCCGGAAATTCCAATTACTGTAGTAATTCCAAACGGATTTTCTTCTTCCAATGCCGCAGAACTTGCGAGCAAAGTATATCAGTATTATTATGATAAGAGTTCACGTAAAAACTCATGGATGGAAAAGTTTCGAGTCCGGCAATGGGCGGAACAAGACAAACGGATTAAGGAGTTGGAAATATGAAAAAAGCACCTGTTGTAATTAAAGGAAATAAATCAGGAATACGCATTGTTTTGGATGATGCGCTTCCTTTTCCGGAGATTTTAGAAGAAGTCGAAAAAAAATTCAGGGAAAGTTCGAATTTTCTTGGCGAGGCTCAGGTTGCCGTTTCCTTTGACGGAAGAAAATTAACTGAGGAACAGGAAGCTATTTTACTGGAATGCATCAAGGAAAATTCAAAATTACAAGTCGTGTGTCTGATTGATGAGGACAAGCAGAGAGAAGAATTGTTCAATCAGACACTGAATGAAAAACTGATGGCAATGAATGCAAATTCCGGTCAATTTTTCAAAGGAAATCTTCGTTCCGGACAGGTGATGGAGTTTGAAACCAGTGTTGTGATTTTAGGCGACATTAATGTAGGTGCACAAGTTGTATCGACAGGAAATGTAATTGTGTTAGGAAGTCTGTATGGAACAGTGTATGCCGGAGCTGCCGGAAAAGAAAATGCGTTTATTGTTGCATTGAAAATGAATCCGATGCAGATACGAATCAGCGATGTAATCGCCCGTTCCTCTGACGAAAAACAGGAAACACCGGCAGAGCCGCAGATTGCCTATTTGCAAGATGGAGCAATATACATTGATACTTTGTCAAGACAGACGTTGACAGAAATTGATGTTTGATATTGATATAAGCCATTGTTATGGTGAAAGGAGAGAAATTTATGAGTGAAGTTATTGTGATTACATCGGGTAAAGGAGGCGTTGGTAAAACAACGACAACTGCCAATGTAGGAACAGGATTAGCAAAAGAAGGAAAAAAAGTAGTATTGATTGATACAGATATCGGATTGCGTAATCTGGATGTTGTTATGGGACTTGAAAACCGTATTGTATACAATCTTGTAGATGTAATTGAAGGAAACTGCCGAATCAAACAGGCGTTGATTAAGGATAAACGATATCCGACACTTTATTTGCTGCCTTCTGCCCAGACCAGAGATAAGACAGCAGTTACACCGGAGCAGATGGAAAAACTGACCAATGAATTAAAAGAAGAGTTTGATTACATATTGCTCGACTGTCCTGCCGGAATCGAACAGGGATTTAAAAATGCGATTGCCGGAGCTGACCGTGCAATTGTAGTAACAACACCGGAAGTATCGGCTGTGCGTGATGCAGACCGTATTATCGGATTGCTGGAAGCAAACGAAATCGGAAAAACTGAACTCGTTGTAAACCGCCTTCGTGCCGATATGGTAAAGCGCGGAGATATGATGTCGAGTGATGATGTTGTAGAGATTCTTGCTGTGGATTTGCTTGGTGTTGTCCCGGATGATGAGAATATCGTCGTTTCGACAAATCAAGGTGAACCGCTTGTAGGTAACAAATCGCTTGCCGGTCAGGCATACGAAAACATATGTCACAGAATCATGGGAGAGGATGTTCCATTGTTGGATTTATACCAGAAAAATGGTCTTTTCTCAAAAATTAAAAACAAATTCAAAAGCTAAGGAGATGAATCGTAATGGGATTTGCGGATTTTTTAGAAAAAATCCTCCAGTAATGTAGCAAAAGACCGTTTGAAGATGGTTTTGGTATCGGACCGTGCAAACTGTTCGCCGGACATTATGGAGCAGATAAAAAATGATATTATCCATGTTTTGTCGAAATATGTAGAAATTGATTTAGACGGGCTGGATATCAAGATTGAGCAGACTGAATCGGAAGGCTCCAATGGTATGGTGCCGGCACTTTTTGCCAATATTCCGATTAAAGACATGAAACAGACAAAGAAATAAATTAAGGATTGGTAAGGTGGTAAATCATGCGGGAACGCGTTATGAAATGGTTGCAGATTAAGCGGTATAACTGGAAAAATTATGATATTTTTTTGATTGCCGTTGTGCTTATTTTGACATTTATAAGTTCATACGTCATTTCTATAGTCAATTCTGACATTTCCTTAAAAAGGCAGTTGGTCGGAGTTGTTATGGGTATAGTTATCATAGGTGTTTTTTCCATTATTGATTACCATGATTTATGTATGTATATTCCAATTATATACATTGTTACGACCCTTATGGCTATGGCAACCAGATTGACGCCATTAGGCGTTGAGTTGGATACGGGTTCTTACCGCTGGCTTGATTTCAAAGTATTTACTTTTCAGCCATCGGAAGTATGTAAAATTACGTTAATATTGGCACTTGCCACCTTTTTTTTCAAAGAGAAAAGAAAATTTATCTACGTATAAAAACTTTTTCCTTGCCTCTTTGATTACCTTTGTACCAACTGTATTTATTTTAATACAAACGGATTTATCATCCAGTGTTGTTATGATTGTTATTCTCATTATGATGTTAGCATCTTCAGGAATTGGTCATAAAATACTGGCACCGGTTGCTGCCGTTGCAGTTCCGGCGGTTGGTGCTTTGTTCTGGTATATTTTACAGCCAAATCAAAAACTTCTGCGTGGCTATCAGTTGGCCCGCATTACCGGATGGCTGCACCCGGAAAAAGAGAGTCTTGGCGTTATGTACCAGCAGAACAACTCGGTTCTTTCCATTGCATCCGGAAAATTGTATGGGAAACTTTTGGATGGCAGCACAACGGCGCGAAACTATACCAGCGTTGATGTAAGAGAAAGTGATTTTATCTGGACACCAATCAGCGAAGAGTTTGGTTTTATTGGATGTATGGTAGTTTTAGCTCTGTTATCCATTATTATTATCAAATGTTTTCTGGCAGCAAAAAATGCGAGAGATTATATGGGAATGATGATTGCTGTGGGAATTGGCGCTATGTTTTGTTTTCAGACATTTTTTAATATCGGTGTGGCAACATCATTGCTGCCAAATACCGGACTTCCATTGCCGTTTTTAAGTAATGGACTCACGTCTCTTATTAGTAATATGATGGCAATTGGTATTTTGCTAAACGTAGGAATACAACCGAATCGAGGAAGCAGCAGCCTAGATTTTTAATTCAGAGAAAGAAGGAATGTAGTTATGAATATTGCCTTAATTGCGCACGATGCAAAAAAAATTCTGATGCAGAATTTTTGTATTGCTTATCGTGGAATTTTGAGCAAACATGAAATTTATGCCACCGGTACGACAGGACGACTTGTTGAAGAGGTAACAAACCTTTCCATTCACAAGTATCTTGCCGGACATTTAGGTGGAGAAAAACAGCTTGGGGTGCAGATTGAAAATAATGAACTGGATTTAGTTATTTTTCTGCGTGACCCATTGACACAGAAAGTCCATGAACCGGATGTAAATAATGTGTTTCGTCTGTGTGATATTCACAACATTCCTCTAGCTACCAATGTTGCTACAGCGGAATTGTTAGTAAAAGCATTAGAGCGTGGCGACTTAGACTGGCGTAATCTGGTTCGTATGTGATTTTATATGTATCGAGTAGGAGATCCCCTACTCGTTTACTTAATTGTTAATTCGCCCACAGAAACTGATGGCATAAAGTCCGCAGATACCAATTACGGCATAAATAATGCGTGACAATACGGACATTGAACCAAATAAAAAGGCAACTAAGTCCAGTCCGAAAAAACCGACTAAGCCCCAGTTGATGGCACCGATAATAACAAGTACCAGGACAATATAGTCTATTGCTTTCATTTTTGTATACTACCTCCTTTGTTAGATAGTATACCGAAATTGAGAAACACTATTCATTTGAGTGAAAAATAAGAACAATGTCAGGGAAGGAAGACAATCATGGGAAAAAGAAAAGTAGTTTCAATAAAAAAAAGATTTCGGCCACAATCCAGTCTGGCCTTTTTCCTTCTGTTTTTGATTGTTGTTTATATTGTTGTGCTGGCATGGGGATATTTTGCAAAAGAACATATTTCAATTTATGAAGTGAACACAACGGATATTTCAGATGATGCGCCATTGTATGGTTTTGTAATGCGTGCGGAAGAGATTGTGAATTCGGAAGAATCGGCATATATTAATTATTATCTTTCGGAAGGAAGCCGGATTGGAAAGGGAGATGTGGCATACACCGAAGATACCAGTGGAGAAGTGAGTAAAATGCTTGAACAAATCCGAAGCAAAAAAGACAACTCGGAAAATATTTCAAAAATGCGGGAAGTGATTGCCAGCTTTTACAGTTCTTTCCACAATGCCAATTACAGCGAGGTGACAAAACTTCACTACGATGCAGAAAATGTACTGATGGACTTGAATCAGGGGAATTTATACAGTGATTTAAAAAAAGCGATGGCATCTTCCGGAAAAGCGGACAGTTTTACTAAAGTTACGGCAAAAAAAAGTGGAATCATTGCTTACTCGATGGATGGTTACGAGACAACAAAAGAAGAAGACATTACAAAGAAATTATTTGACCAATATGGAAGTGTAGCAAGAAAGCAGATGCAGAAAGAGGGAAGCGTCGCAGCCGGCTCACCGGTTTATAAGCTGGTTACAAGTAATGATTGGTCAATTGTTGTAAAATTAGATGACAGTTACTATCAGGAATTAAAGGACAAAACAAGTGTCCGTGTAACCATTACAAAGGATGATATTTCTTTTAATGCTCAGGTAAAATTGTGGGATAAAGATGGCACACATTTTGCTACGCTTAGTACGTCCCGTTATATGGAACGCTATATTAACGACCGCTTTTTGCAGATTGAATTTAACTTAAAATCGGCGTCCGGACTGAAAATTCCAAACAGTTCCGTATTAAAAAAGAATTATTATCTTGTTCCGAAAAAATATGCCGTAAATGGAGATGATGGGATTGGAGTCACCAGAAAAACATCCGATCCAAATAATAAAGCAGGCCATGAATTTGTCTCATTAAAATCGTCTTTGTTGGTTGGCGATAACTATTATGTAGGAAAAAACACTTTATCGGATGGGGATATTCTCATTACAAAATTTGGTGATTCAGAGCAGTACCGGGTACATGAAACAGGAGAATTATCAGGTGTGTATTATGTGAACCAGGGATACTGCCAGTTCCGTCCAATTGAGGTTTTATATAAAAACAAGGAGTACTCCATTGTTTCAGACCATACAGTAAATGGTTTGTCTGCGTATGACCATATTGTTGTGGACCCAACGTATTTAAATGATGATGACTTTATTGAATAATTTCATAAAGATTACAGATTGAGAAAAGAGGTAATTGATATGGTAACAGAAAATTTGAAAAAAGTTGAAAAAAAAATTGAATCGGCATGTACACGTGCAGGCAGAGACCGAAATGATGTTACGTTAATTGCGGTCAGCAAGACAAAACCGGTTGAAATGATGAGAGAGGCCATGCAGTGTGGCATCGTTACTTTTGTGAAAACAAGGTACAGGAAATTGTGGAAAAACAAAAAGAATTGACAGAACCGTTAGATTGGCATATGATTGGTCATTTACAGCGAAATAAAGTAAAGCAGGTTGTTGGAAGGGTGAAACGAATCCATTCTGTCGACTCAATAAGACTTGCCAAACAAATACAGTTAGAAAGCGAAAAAAGGAATATTACTTCAGATATTTTAATTGAGGTTAATATGGCAAAAGAGGAATCAAAGTATGGATTTATGCCGGAAGAAGTGGAAGAAGCCATACGTGAAATTTCTACATATCCAAATGTGAAAATTCATGGTCTTATGACAATTGCACCAAACGTTTCAAATCCGGAAGAAAATCGTGTTCATTTTCGTAATTTGCATAAATTACTAGTTGACATTAATGGCAAAAACATTGATAATATTAATATGAACGAACTTTCCATGGGAATGACCGGAGACTACGAAGTAGCGATAGAAGAGGGCGCTACTTATGTACGTGTAGGAACCGGCATTTTTGGAAATAGACAATACTTATAGAAAGGAACGAGAAGATATGGGTTTAGATTCCATTTTAAATTTCTTTAAGATTCCAGATGATTTTGATGACGAATATGAAGAGGAGTATGTGGAGGAGCCGGTAAAGGCAAAACCGGTAAAAACACAAAGACAGCCTGTTTCGCAGGAGAATGACTATGAGGAGCCGGCACCAAAGCAGCGCAGTGGATTTTTAGGGTCTAAGCCAAAAGTTGTACCGATGAACCGCACGATGATGGAAGTCAGCATCATTAAGCCGACAACTTTTGAAGACTCCCAGAACATATGTAATATGTTACTTTCCGGACGGCCGGTTGTTGTAAATTTGGAGGGTTTTGACCCGGATGATGCACAGAGAATTATGGACTTTATATCCGGATGTATTTATTCAATCAAGGGACAGTATCACCAGATTTCAAAATATATTTTCATTTTCACACCGGAAAATGTAGATATCAGCGGGGACCCGTTAGGGCTTGATGGTAGTTCGGCAAAGATGCCTACGATAAATCGTGAGTTTTAATCATGGGAACAAAGCAGGAACACTTCTTTTTGCAGCATGTACAAGACTTATACCATCGAACCATTTACAACGATTATCCTTCTTTTACGGAGTTTCTCACAACAGGTGAGATGTCTGCTTTACTGCAGAATCAAAAGATGTTTCCATCGGTTGTACTTCGTATGTGGGGTGGTCATAAAGATTGTGATTCAAAAATGGCCGGTTTTTTTCCGGCTGATTTTGTAGATGCGTATGATCAAGCATTTCCAATTTGCTGTATTCGTATTTCCCCGGTTCACGAAAAGTATGCGGATACTTTAATACACAGAGATTATTTGGGGGCTGTGTTGAATCTTGGAATTTCCCGTTCCACGATCGGCGATATCCGTATTTGTGAAAAGGCTGCGTATCTTTTTTGTGTTGAGGAATTAAAGGAGTTTATACTCTCAAATTTACGGCAGGTAAAGCATACTATAATGGAATGCCGTGAAATTTCCGAATTGGACGAAATTCCGGAAAGACAGTATGAGATACACAGACAAACGGTTGCCTCGGCTCGTTTGGATAATATAGTTGCTGCTATGATTGGTTCCTCGCGCACGAAGGCAAACGAACTGATTACACAGGGCAGAGTATTTATTAACAGTGAGGAGAAAACATCAAACAGTTATCGATGTCCAAGTGATTCCGTTTTTTCAATTCGGGGTCACGGTAAATATCGGCTTACCTTTGATGAAGGAGATATTACTAAAAAAGGGAAACAAAAATTACTATATATCAATACCGATAAGGAGATGAAGGTTCATGTTATCACCACTTGATTTGAAAAATAAAATGATGGAGCCAAAAAAACGCAAGTACTATGATAAAGATGAAACGGATGATTATTTAGAACTTGTGATGGAGCAGTACAAGCAGTTGTACGATGAAAATTTAGAACTGCAGAAAAATGTAAAATCCTTAAATGATGGGGTGCAGTATTACCGTTCCATTGAAAATACGATGCAGAAAGCATTGGTTCTTGCTGAAAAAAACAGCGAAGGAAACAAAAGACGCACCCAGTTAAAGGCAGAGGCAATTGAAAAGGATGCAAATACTAAAGCTGATAAAATTGTTGCAGAGGCAGAGCAGGAGTATGATAAATTAAAGGAAAAATGTCTTTCTCTGGTTCAGCAGTTTAATCAGTATAAAATGCAGTTAAAACAGGTTGCATCTGCTCAGTTGGAGTTAATTACCAGTGATTCTTTTGATGTATATTCGCCGGAGATTGAAGCAATCCGGAATGAAAAAGACAATATGATTGCAGAGCAGGTACCGGAAGAACCGAAAGCGCCAAAGGCACCGACAGAAATGGAGATACCGGAACCACTCGTAAATGAGCAGCCTGTTATGAAAGAGACAGTGGAAAAAGAGCCGGAAGATTTATCGGAAACAATGGTTCTTCCGGATGTAAAAAAAGAAAAACGTGCAAAAAAAAAGAACGAAGAACTGCAGGAAGATATTCTCACGGCGGATACCATTGATTTAAGCGATACCTTAAATCAGATTCAGAAACCAAAAGACGCAGACACAAAAGAAGTAACGGATGCCCTTGTATTAGATCCGGTGGATGCTGTTGTTAAAGAACCTTTTGAGGCAGTGCCAAATTCTGCGGTAACTTTGGAATCTAATCCGGAAATGCTTTCTTTAGAGCCGGAAGAGGACAAGAAAGAAAAAGAGACTCCATCCTTGGATTCTCTGCTTGCAGAATATAAAGTTGGGTAAGAAGAATAAGAAAAAGAAAGGAAAGGACGAGGACCCTTTTGAGTTTCTTGGTTCGGTAGATGATTTTTAATGGTTCAGAATAAAAAACAAATAATACATCATGCAGTATTTGCACTCGTATTTATTTTGCTTATTTTCGGAGACCGCATAACGAAAAATTTTGCGATTACTTCTTTAAGGCAGGATGATATTACAATAATTCCCGGTGTATTTACATTACATTATTTAGAAAATCCGGGTGCAGCATGGGGAATTTTTCCGAATGCTATATGGTTTTTTGCCATAATTACGATTGTTGTCCTTGGTGCAATGATATATTTTTACAGCAGAATACCGGTACAAAAGAAATTTCTGCTTTGCTTCGATTTACCATTATCCTTTTGGCAGCTGGGGCAATAGGTAATTTTATTGACCGTATGATGTGGCATTATGTAGTTGACTTTTTGTATATAAAAGCAATTAATTTTCCGGTATTTAATGTGGCAGACTGCTATGTTTGTGTTGCGGCTGTCTTACTGATTTATTGCTTACTATTTCGATATAAGGAAGAAGATTTTTTGTGGAAGAAGAAAAATTAATAATTGATGTAGAAACAGAAGAGGAACGCCGAATTGATCAGTTTTTGGCTGATCAGATGGAATATTCGCGTTCCTTTATCCAAAAATTAATTAAAAATGAAAAGGTTACAGTGAACGGGAATGTCATCACGAAGGTGAAATATCCCGTTTCTTTTCGTGATAAAATTATAATCGAAATTCCGGCACCAACGGAACTGGAAATTAAGCCGGAGAAAATGGATTTAGACATATTATATGAAGATAATGATGTCATTGTTATTGATAAGCCAAAAGGAATGGTTGTACATCCTTCTGCGGGACATATGAGCCATACTTTGGTGAATGGTCTTTTGTATCACTGTAAAGGAAATTTGTCGGGAATAAACGGTGTATTGAGGCCCGGAATCGTACATCGAATTGATATGGACACAACAGGCGCAATCATTGCATGTAAAAACGATATTGCCCACCAGTCACTGGCAAAACAATTGCAGGTTCATTCAATTACGAGAAAATATGAAGCTATTGTATATCATAATTTGCAGGAAGAAACAGGCACAATCGATAAGCCAATTGGCAGACATCCTGTTCATCGAAAAAAGATGGCGGTAGTTCAGCCAGAGAAAGGCAAGAGAGCAGTTACACATTATCGTGTACTTTCTCATCTAAATCACAAATTCAATTATATTGAATGTCAGCTTGAAACAGGACGCACACATCAGATTCGTGTACACATGGCATCCATTATGCATCCGTTACTGGGGGATGAATTATACGGTCCAAAACCACAAAAAATGTTTGAAAAACTACAGGGACAGACACTGCATGCAAAAATTTTAGGATTTCAACATCCGGTTACCAATCAATATATTGAGGTTGAATCGCCACTCCCACAATATTTTGTAGAATTGCTAAAAAACCTCGGAAATTCGTGATATTTCAGGTAAAATATTGCTTGACAATTACATTACTATAGGTGTAGAATTTAGTTACTTGGCAAATGTTCGTGAAGTAACAACTTGTAGAATCTTTAGGGGGGACATTCTATTATTGTAGTTTCTTTTGTCTACAAATGTAGATAACGTGATTTTTGCTGCTGACATTGAGGAGGATTTGTTTTTATGAGTAAGAGTTCGGATAAGGAAATGCGGTTGCATGAAGGGGAATTAAATGTCATGGAATTGTTGTGGTCCAATAAAGTTTTGGCTGCTAAAGACATTTCTAAAATCATTAAAGAATATATTGGTTGGGAAAAAAATACGACATATACCGTAATCAAACGCTTGATTAATAAAGGAGCCGTTCGGCGTGAGGATCCGGGATTTTTATGCAGTGCTGAGGTGACAAAAAAAGAAATCCAGGACATTGAGACAAAAGCATTGCTTAATAAAATGTATAATGGTTCCCTGAGCACATTTATTAATGATTATTTGGGAAATCGGAAACTTTCATTAGAAGAGACAATGGAGTTAAAACGAATTTTACATCTTAATGAATAAGATAACTCGCATCCAGAAAACAATATAGCAGGGTGCGAGTTAAATTTTTGCCTCTTTTACTCTCTTGGACAAACTCCAGTTTTTCAAAAAGACTTGACGGGAAAATACCTATTTGCTATAATTTTATTGGAATTACTTATATACTTATTGGATTTAGGAGGTTTAAGTCTATGGATAAGAAAATTACTTATCATGAGCAGACAAGCCGTGAAAATACATTAAAACTGCGTAGCGTCTTACAGACACTGCCGGATTTTACAAAGGATTTTTTTCGTGCCATTGAGCCAAATACATCTGCTAAAACCAGAATATCTTATGTATATGATATTCGTTTGTTTTTTCAATTTTTGCAGATAAACAATCCGGTGTTTGCTAAAAAAGATTCAATTAAAGACATTCGTTTAGAGGACTTAGAACAATTGCAGCCCGTTGACATTGAAGAATATTTAGAATATTTAAAATATTACAAAGATGCAGATGGTGTAATTCATACCAACAAAGAACGAGGGATTCATCGTAAATTAGCGGCATTACGAAGTTTTTATGCATATTATTATAAACGCGAGTATATTCATAATAATCCCACATTAATTGTTGATATGCCTAAGCTGCATAAACGTGAAATTATTCGTTTAGACCCGGATGAAGTTGCCAATCTTCTAGATTATGTAGAACACGGTGGTGATGAAATGACAGGGATGAAAAAAGTTTATTTTGAAAGAAATAAAATAAGAAATCTCGCATTGTTCACTCTTCTGCTCGGCACAGGAATTCGTGTATCCGAATGTGTTGGATTGGACATTGAGGACGTTGATTTTGACAATAATCGGATTAAAATCGTGCGTAAAGGTGGCAAGGAAGATTTTGTGTACTTTGGAGATGAAGTTGCCGAAGCTTTATACGATTACTATGCAGAACGAATGACGATTACAACAAAAGAAGGTCATGAACATGCTTTGTTTTTATCCATTCAAAAAAGACGTATCTGTGTACAGTCAATCGAAAATTTAGTTTCTGATTGTGCGAAACATGTTACGACATTAAAGCATATTACGCCTCATAAGCTTAGAAGTACATATGGTACCAATTTATACCGTGAAACGGGCGATATTTATCTGGTTGCTGAAGTATTAGGCCATAATGATGTAAATACAACCAGGAAACATTATGCAGCGCTGGAAGAAGACAGAAAACGAAAGGCTGCTTCGGCAGTTCGTTTGCGAGAATCCTAATCCCCTATCCTACCGACCGGTAGGATAGGTTTGGAACATTGTCTGAATACTCTTATAAATAGAATTTGCCGCATTCTTTTGGAAGGTGGCATTTGTTAATTTAGAATAATCACTGTTTCCGGAGATAAATCCAAGTTCAATTAAAATAGCCGGGACTGTATTGTGTTTTAATACATAATAAGCAGCTGTTTTTGTACCACGGTTTGTTGTTTTTAAATCCGCTAATAATTGAGTACGGAACAAATTTGCCATGGCTTTACTTGTAATACCACTAAAACTTGTCTTATTATTGGATACAGAATAATATACCTCTGTTCCATTTGCAGACCCACTTTTAGCAGAATTCATATGCAGACTGATAAACGCATCCGCACGAACAGATTTTGCAAAAGCTGCCCGATTGGCAAGGGTAATGTAACTGTCATTGGTTCTGGTCCAGTACACTTTTGTGTCCGGTGCATTTCCTGCAAACTTATCCTTCATCAATGTGTAAATAATCTTGTGAGTTAAATCTTTTCATTTGTTCCAATATTTTGTGCGCCAGGATCACGACCACCATGACCTGCATCCAAAACCAAAACATTCTTAAATATTTTATTTGGCTGTCCCATTAATACACTGAGTGTATTTCCCTTTTCATAAATTTTATATCCAACTAAAGATGTTGTTGTAATCGTAATTACTGTATTATTTCCACTTTTTGCAGTCATAATATTTTTTATCGAACTGTGATTTATCACAATTGGATTTGTTTGATAATAGGACACATAATCACCGGGAATAATAATCTGAAACTTTTTGTTCAGATATAAATCCTGATTTTTTACTTGATTAATGTGTACATTTGCAGGACGTGGTATCGATAGGGAGTAATTTGTTACACTTCCATCTCCTGCCTGATAGGCACGCAGTATATTAATTTCCAATGTCTTATTATGAATGATATAGGAATAATCCGCTGTGTTGTAACAAGTAAAGGTAATCGTTACCGTTGTTTCACTGTTGGTTACATCCATTTTCTGAATAATCTCACCAAAGCGCTCAAAACTTTTGTTTGCTAACAAGTATGAGGATTTAGGCAGTGAAATCGAAACCGTGTTTCCGGTTCGATTTACCGTTGCCGTTTTCATAATCTCTTCACTTGTACCCGATAACTGGAACGAAATCGAGCCGGTTCCATTTTGCTCCTGATAAAAGGACTGAAACGTATATAAAGAGTTGGTTGTTGTGTTTGCTTGTTGTACCGTTGACTGTTTTGATGCCTGTTTCGTACTCCAATTAAAAAATTGTTTACTCTGAATACGGTAGCATAACAGGCTCTTATCCCAGCTTTTGGTATAATTTAATTGTCCTAAAACGGAGGATGCCGGTATACATAAAACATTTTTCTTTGTTTTGTGCGAATAAATCATTTTAGGAGGTGCTGTCAATGTCACATTTTTCCCATTTAATATAGCTTGACGGCTGTCAAGCACGGCACGAAATGACATATCTACATCGGAATCCGATACCTGTAGTTCTTTTGTCTGCTGATTATAGGAGTAAGTAAGTCCCATAATAGAAGAAAGAGTTTCTTCTGCAGGCAGGTACATCTTTCCGGATAATTTAATTACCGGCAATGAACGAAGTGTATATTTGTTATGATTGTAATAAATATTTCCCTGTGTACCCGTGTAATAGGTTAATTTCCCGTTATATGTAAGCTTTAACGGAGCACCTAAACGAATGGTTTTTCCGGTTTTTTTATAAGAAAACCGAAGTGCTTTAGCAACATAATTTATAGGAATCAGTATTTTAGTCTTTTTCTTGGATACAAAACGAACAGAAACAGGAGCTGCTTTTAATTTCACTTTTTTCCCATTTTTGTAAGCTGTCTTTTTTCCAACCTGCATTTTTAAAGAAATGCCATTTGCCGATAAGGTAAGAACCTTTCCTTTCTTTTTTGTATTTACAGGAAACCTTCATCCCCTTCTTAAATACGTCAGCATAGGAAACCATATAGTTTTTCTTGATGACAACTGCCGGGTAGGATTTTTTGAAACTTTCTTGTTCTGGTAAGTTACTGACATTTGTTTCGAACGATTAACGGAAGTTTTTCCATTGTAGCGAAGTTTAATTCCCTTTGATTTTGCTAAACTCTCTGCTCCGGAAATAAGCATAAATACACTGCTGAGCACAAAGCACATAGTAACAAAAATAATTCTATAATAAATTTTGTTGTATTTTTTCATAATGGCACCTCTTTACTTGGTTTTTCTACAGTTTATCAATATGAATTGACAGAATATTGTCAGTTACGCATAGATTTACTCAAAAAGGTGCGAATGCTTCTATTTCTTGTCTATTTGAAATTAGGCAGTAACAAATATCCACCGGCATGAATATTTTCTGAAGGAAGGCTGTTTAATGAAATAATAGCTTCCTCATATTCTGCCTTTGATAAGTTGGAATACTTCTCTGCATAGGTATCAGCAAGGGAAGAAAGCGTATCACCAGATTTAATTAATACATTTTCATAGCTTTCCATTGTGTGCTGACCACTCATATCTGCAGAAGCAGTCTTTCCGGTAAAGCCGCTCAAAAAAACAAGCAATAAAATAATCGCCGGTACAAGAATAAATGTAAAACGTAATTGTAATAATTTTCTCATAATAGTCACTCCTTATTAATCGAACGTACAGTCCGAACATCTGTTTGTTGTATATAATATATCATCCGAACAGATGTTTGTCAATGACTATTTTCAAAAAAAAGAAACGATTTGTATTTTATATAACAAATCGTTTCGGCTTATACAATATTTCTATCTACTCTTCTGCATCGTCATCTTCTGCGTCAATTTTAATGGCACCGGAAGATAATTCATCGATAGCAATGGAAAGCGCTTTTGGACAGTCATTATGGTCTGTTAAAGGCTCAGAGCCGGCAATAATCTGTCTGGCGCGTTTCGCAGTTGCCAATACAATGGAATAACGGCTGTTTACAACAGGCTGTTCTCCTTGCTCAACTTCACTGTTTGCAATATTCATAAGGTCTGTGTACGATGGATGTAACATAATAATTTCTCCTTTCAATTTAACAATTGTTATTATATCATGGTTTTCCAAACTGATTCAATGGCCAAATACGTAAAAATACTTTTCCGGCAATGTTTTCTCTTTTTACAGGACCCGGTGCATCCGGATCTTCACCCTGTGGAATACTTCGGCTGTCTAAACTTACGGAACGATGATCTCCTAAAACATAGTATTCATCTGATTTTAAGGTGTATGGTTTCTCTTTTGTTCCCAATTCAATCTGACTATCGTCCATGGCATCTTTTGCATATGGGTCGTCAATCTTTTTGCCATTGATATAAATGGAATTATTATCAATGTAGACCGTTTCACCCGGGAGTCCATAAATACGTTTTACATAGTACTCATCAACGTCATGACCTTTCGGGTAAAATACAATAATATCGTATCGCTCCGGGTCATGAATACGGTAAATAAACTTATTAACCAATAAACTATCTCCGTTTTGCAAAGTATCCTGCATTGAATTGCCATCGACAACCGTCCGTTGCAAGATATAGGTTGGTACGACGAAAATACAAAATACAATAATGGCAACATATAACAGCACCTCAAAAATAATGCTAAACGGACTTCTTTTTTTTCTGGCTGCCTTACGATTTTCCTGTAAATCATCAACAACCCTTGTGTTTGCCTGTGAGGTTTGTGTTTCCTTCATATCCATAGTTTAATTACTCTCCCTCCGAATGATTTTTTAATTCTGATTCCATATGTTCAATCAGGTTTTCGCAGTTACAGACACGGCAGTGTTCGTTCTGAATAATCTGATTCACACATTCTACGGCATCTTCTAACTTGTCATTAACAACAAGATAGTCATAGGACTTCATATATGCCACTTCTTCGCCGGCACGCTTAAGTCGTTTGCTAATCTGTTCCTCGGTCTCAGTTCCTCTTCCTTTTAAGCGGGAAGCAAGTTCTTCATAAGATGGTGGCGTGATAAAAATCAATACCGCTTCCGGAAACTGCTCTTTTACAAGCATACCGCCCTGCATTTCAATCTCCAAAAGAACATCTTTTCCTTCTGCAAGCTGATCTTTTACAGCCTGTTTCGGTGTGCCATAATAGTTACCGACATATTCTGCCCACTCGATTAACTCACACTGTTCTATCATATGTTCAAATTCCTCACGGGTATGAAAATAGTATTCACGCCCATTTACTTCTCCCTCTCTTGGCTTACGTGTCGTAGCCGATATAGAGAGAAAGTATGGATATTTTTCAATCAATTGTTTCATAATGGTCCCTTTTCCGGCACCGGAAAAGCCTGAAATAACGGTTAAAACGCCTTTCTTTGACATAGAGAAAGCTCCTTTCGTTTATTGATTCATTCTTGCAGCAATGGTTTCCGGCAGTAATGAGGATAATACAATGGTCTGATTATCCAATACTAAAACTGCTTTTGTTTTGCGGCCGCAAGTGGCATCAATCGCAGCCCCCTGGTCTTTTGCCTGCTGGATTAACCGCTTAACCGGAGCAGCATCCGGACTTACGATACTGTAAACCTTATCACTGTTTACTACATTGCCAAAACCAATATTAATAAATTGCATCGTATGCGCCTTTCTATTCGATATTCTGAATCTGTTCACGAATTTTCTCGATTTCGGTTTTTAAATCAATTCCATACTCGGAAACTTCGGAATCATTTGCTTTGGATAATGTCGTGTTTGCCTCACGATTCATTTCCTGAATTAAGAAATCCAGTTTACGCCCGATGTTTTCTCCGGCCGCTAAGGTTTCTTTGACATGCTCAACATGAGTACGCAAACGAACCATTTCCTCATCGACACAAATTTTATCGCTAAACATAACAATTTCTGTTGCCAAAAGATTTTCATCGATTTGTGTATCACCAAGAAGCTGTTCGACTTTCTCGGTAATTTTCTTTCGGTATTCTTCTACAATCTGAGGAGAACGCGTTTCTATTTTATCTACTAAATCAGAAATATGATCCAGTTTTTCTGATAAATCTTTTGCTAATTTTTCTCCCTCGATGCGTCGGCTTTCCGCAAATTTTTCACAAGCATCACGTAATGCCTGTGTCACAATCGGAATCCATTCTTCTTCGTTGTCATCCTCTTCTGCTTTTGTAAAAACATCCGGAAATCGTGCCAATTGATAGGCCTGAATCGTTCCGTCAATCGAAAATTCATCTGCCATTTGGGAAATGCCGCTTAAATAAGCAGCTGCAATTTGAGGATTATACTGAATCGATTCAGCGTTTTCCTGCAATTGTTCCATGGAAACGAAAATATCGATTTTTCCTCTTTTTGCAAACTCTTTCACCTGATTTCGAATGGCAGGCTCATAAAAATTTAATTTTCTTGGGAGACGAACCGACAAATCCAGATAGCGGTGATTCACCGACTTCATTTCGATGGTAACCTTATATTTTTCATTGGCTGCCTCACCGCGGCCAAATCCCGTCATGCTCTGAATCATGATAAGCCTCCTTTTTTATCCAATCTGTATTATTATAGAGCATCGCAGTCGATAAGTCAAGTTTGTTGCCCTCTTTCCGGAAATATTGTATAATAGGAAAAGATGAAAAGAAAGGATGAATACGCATGGCATTTGATGGTTTTACAATTGCTTGCCTTAGTCAGCGAAATGGACGCCAAATTAACCGGTGGTCACATACAAAAATTGCACAGCCGGAGGCAGACGAACTTCTGCTTTCCATAAAAAATAATAAAACACAGTATAAATTGCAGATTTCAGCGAGTCCTTCTCTCCCGCTGATTCATTTGACAAATTCACCAAAACCTTCGCCATTTACAGCGCCGGGATTTTGTATGCTGTTAAGAAAACATTTAGGTGGAGCAAAAATTCTGTCATTTGAGCAGGTCGGATTGGAACGCGTTATTAGAATTCAGTTAGAAAACCTGAATGAATTAGGGGATGTTGTTCAAAAATCACTGATGGTCGAGATTATGGGAAAACACAGTAATATTATTTTAGTCGACGAAAAAAATACGATTGTTGACAGTATTAAACATATTAATGGATTAACCAGTTCTGTCAGACAGGTACTACCCGGGCTTGATTATTTTATACCAAATACACAACATAAAATAAATCCATATGAGGTTACTACAAATGACTGGAATGAAACTCTTTTTATAAAACCGGTTTCGATTGCAAAAATGTTATACGGCTCCTTATCCGGATTTAGCTCTTCGCTCTCTCACGAACTCGCTTATAGAAGTCAACTCGACGGAGATGCACCAACGGCTTCCTTAAACGGGAATGATAAATCGGCGTTGATGGAACAGTTTCGCAGCATAATGCAGCAAACAAAAGGAAGGGATTTTTCTCCTTGTATTGTTTTTCGAGGGGCAAAACCGATTGATTTTGGTGCTTTTTCATTTGCGATGTACACAGACTGCACCTGTAAAACATATGAATCGATGTCCGAAGTGGTAGAAACCTTTTACGGGGAAAAGGATACGCTTGAGCGCATCAGACAAAAATCAATTGATTTGCGTAAATCCGTGACTAATATTTTGGAGCGGAACTATAAAAAACGTGATATGCAGTATAAGCAATTGAAAAAAACAGATGGAAAAGAGAAATATAAAGTGTACGGTGAATTACTGACAACATATGGTTATCAGTTCTCCGAGACAGATACTTCGCTAACTTGTGTGAATTATTATAATAACGAAGAAATAACAATTCCGGTTGATGAAACGATGACGGCAATTGAAAATGCAAATAAGTATTTTGCCCGTTACAACAAACTAAAACGTACCGAGGAGGCCGTCAAAGAGCAGACAGGAAGAAACCGAAGAAACTATTACACATCTGGAATCCATTATGACAGAACTTGATATTGCACGAAAAGAAGAAGATTTACTAGTCATAAGGCAGGAATTAAGTGATTTTGGATATATGAAGGAAAAGCGATTAGGGAAAAAAGGAAACCGATAAAAAAAAGTAAACCACTCCACTTTATTTCCAGTGACGGGTATGATATTTTTGTTGGAAAAAATAATTACCAGAATGACGAACTGACCTTTAAGACAGCAACCGGAAATGATTGGTGGTTTCATGCTAAAAACATGCCCGGTTCTCATGTGATTGTGAAAACAAATGGCGAAGAACCGCCGATTAAAACGTTTGAAGAAGCGGGAAGTTTAGCTGCCTATTTCTCTAAAGGAAAAGGGGCAGACAAGGTGGAAATTGACTACACACAGAAGAAAAATGTAAAAAAACCAAACGGAGGAAAACCGGGATTTGTTGTATATTATACCAATTATTCCTTAATGGCATCCTCCCATATTGAGGGAATCCGGTGCGTAAATGCCGAAGATTCCGTATTTCTTGAAAGGAGTTATGTGTAATGGCAGTCAAAATGGACACACACATTCACACGTCATTTTCAACAGATAGCGAAACTGATATGCAGGAACAGATTTTAACTTCTTACAAAAAAGGCTTAGAGGGAATCTGCATTACTGACCATATGGATTACAATTTCCCAGAATCTGCGCTGGAACATCCGGTTGACGGGATTCCGTTCTGTTTTGATTTGAATGATTATTTTAAGCGTATTCATACACTGCAAAAGACTGCACCACTCTCTGTCTATACCGGTGTGGAGTGTGGTATGCAGCTTATTACTGATGTAGTGGATAAAAATAAAGCGTTATGCCGAGATAAAGAGTTTGATTATATTATTGGCTCACTTCATTTGGTTGACGGAAAAGATCCATACTATCCCTCATTTTGGGAAAATCAAGAACCAGCCGAGTGCATTCAAACGTATTTTGAAAAGATTTATGATAATATAACAACATTTCATGAAATGGATTCTTTGGGACATCTGGATTATATCGTCCGGTATGCACCGACAGATTACAAATACCAGCCGGAGCAATTTAGAGAAATTTTAGAAGCTATTTTGCAAACGCTGATTCAAAAAGACCTTGCGCTTGAAATTAATACTTCCGGATTTAAGACACCTCTTTCACGTCAAAATCCACATGAGAAAATTATTGAATGGTACTTAGCACTTGGCGGCGAAATGGTAACGATTGGTTCAGATGCTCATTCTCCTGAATTTTTGGCGTTTCATTTTGATGAAGTGGCAGTCCTATTAAAAAAATACGGAATCCGTCAATATACAGTGTTTGAAAAACGGACTCCGGTATTTTATGATATTTAATGCCTGTTATTTTCGAGAAAAATATGATATTTGGCGTTTAAATTTCTGTTTTTTTCAATTATTTCTTTTAATGCATCTACTGTTCTATCAATTTCTTCCTTCGTTGTATGGGAAGAAAGGGTAAAACGGACAGTTCCTCTTGCCAAACTGCCGGTTAATCCAATTGCTTCAATTACATGAGAGGTGATGGATTGACCAGCATTGCAGGCGGAGCCGGCAGAGACGCAAATTCCTTCCATATCTAACAAAATAACAATCGTTTCTCCATCGACAAAAGAAAAACTTATATTGATGTTATTAGGAAGGCGTTTTCTTCTTGAACCATTCAAATGACAATAAGGAATTTCCTGCTCTATTCGGTGAATCATGTAATCACGTAATTGCGACATCATATTTGATTTTTCCATTAAGATTTCGTTTACTAATTGAGCCGCTTTTCCCATACCAACAAGAGCAGGAACATTTTCTGTACCGGCGCGGAGTCCGCTCTCTTGTTTTCCACCGTGATGGAAGGAAGGCAAATTCACTCCTTCCCGTATATACAAAAATCCGACACCTTTTGGGCCATAAAATTTGTGTGCACTGGCACTTAATAAATCTACATTCATTTTTGTGATGTCAATCGGAATCTGTCCATATGCCTGAACGGCGTCAGTATGAAAAACAGCCCTGCTGTTTGCTTTTACAAGTGATGCAAGCTCAGGAATTGCCTGAATTGTGCCAATCTCATTATTTGCAGTCATAATGGATACCAAAATGGTATCTTTACGCAATGCCTGCAGCAATTTCTCCGGTTTTATAAACCCCTGTTCATCCACATCTAAATAGGTAATTTCAAAACCTTTTTCTTCCAAATAGGCACATGTATTTAATACGGCATGATGTTCTATTTTTGAAGTAATAATATGATTTCCGTTCTTTTTTGCACTGCTCGGCAGTGCCGATGATTGCCCAGTTATCTGATTCCGTTCCACCCGAGGTAAAATAGATGTTTTGCGGGTTGGCACAATTAAGCGTTTTGGCAATTCGCTTTCGTGCCGTTAATAATGCAGACTTATTGGCGACACCTAAGTCATATACACTGGATGGATTTCCGTAGGAATCCTTTAAATAAGGCATCATTTCTTCTAACACTTGTTCTGAAAGAGGCGTGGTGGCGGCGTTATCCAAGTAAATCGTCTGACTCATACCTCATACCCTCTCTCTTGTATCTATCACTATATCTTATGCATTATTCGACAGATTGTGACAAATTACATTAGCGAATGGTAATTTTATGATAGGAACGCTTACCGATTCCGTTTTTGCGTACAATTTCTTCACTGTGAACTTCCTGCTCAGGCTCAATCTCTTCTGGCGGAACAGTAAAATCAACAGCCTCCGGTGTATCGGACGCTTCCAACGTATTGAATGTTTGCGGTGCTTCCTCCATGCTTGTAGCAACTGTTTCAATAATTGGTTTGGAATCATCTTTCCACTGATTTTCTAAATCATGGATTGTTGGAACTTCATCATATTCACTGATATTTGAATACTGGTCATCCAAAGGAATACTAACCGGCTGAATATCAAAATCAAATTTTGGTTTCTGATATTTGGGCAGGGTGCTTTTGGATGGCTTAAGAGGCAGTGCTTCAGATAATTCTACCTTTTCTTCATCGCGCTCAATTACATCCGCCATATCTTCCTGGGCACTCTCGTTCATATGTTTAATCGGTTCAGCCATATCCAGACGGTTAAGTAAATTACTTAACTGTTCCTCTTCTGTCTGTGCCGATAAGTAAGTATTTTCAACCAGTGCATCCGAAGGAGTTTCCGGCTCTTCTTCAATTTCCATCTGTTTTTCTATAAATTCTTCCGGCATCGTCCACTCAGGAATTTTATCTTTCATTTTTCCTAAGGTTTTCAAGATAAGATTTTCCTTTTCTTTCGCTTCTTTGTGCGGTAACGCCTCTTTTGGTTCCGGTACAGGTTCTGGTTTTTCTTCGCGTTTAGGTTCTTCACTCTTTGTTGCAGTTTCCAAATTTTTTGTTTCCAAATCTTGTGTCTCGGCATTTTCCGGTTCAAGCATTTCTGCTTCATTTTTTCTGTTTCCGGCAGAATTTCTTCCGGCAAAAGGATATTACTGAATCCGTAGCCGGTTAAAATTGGCAGAAAACATGTAATGCAGTAAAAAATATTTGTGTGTTCAGAGCACAAAATATAGTAACATACAGCTGCAAAAAACGTGATAAGAACCGGTCCAATATAAGAAAACCGATTTCGAATAGCATAATATCCGGCTAAAACAGAAAAGAAGAAGAAAAGCATAACAAACACACCGTTTGAAAATGGTGCAAAAAAGTAAAATAATGGTTTCGCATATTTTAAAAGAATGTAATCTACCATGGTACGCCAGCCATCCAATGGAAGGGATGCATCTTTTACAAAAGTTATATTTGTAACAATTGTTTTTTCAAAGAAAAACAATACTGCTAATATGCCTGCCGTAAATACAAGAAAATAAACGGCGCATAAACTACCTTTTGAAAAAATGGATGGATTCGGATTTTTTTGTCCGGCAAAAAACAAAGCCAGAAAACACCCCAAAAATAAAACGGTTACAAGTGGATTGATTCGAACAGCAAATGCGAAAACCACGCCAAGAAACAAAGCACCGAAAACGCAGGAAAAAACACTTGTTTTCTCTCCGAATCTTAAAGCCTTTAACCAAATCAAAAAACAAAGATATGGAATTAAAAAGCTAAACATATTCAGCGTCATCTGCTCCGGAAGATACTGTGCCTGATTCAGATAAATAACTAAATAAATACTGCTTGCAAAACTGATAATTCCACAAATCCGTCCACTGCAGAGACGTCCAATTGCATAAATGCATAAAGTCAGTACCAAAGATGTAGCAGCTGTTTTCCATCCGTAAACCAAGTTCTGCCACAAGAAAAGACCTACGCCGACAAGAACAACAATAATCGTCTCTAAAATAATAGAAATAGGACGACTATTCTCGGCAATAATTAACCATTTTTTTTGTTTTATAAAGTACGCGGCAATTAGAAAAAGCAGTACGCCAAAAACAACGCCTCCTACCAGAAAATATCTATTTTGAGAATTGGTCATAACCAAATTGATAATCTCAAACATGCTTAAAAGTGCGACCGGTAAGTAAAAAAGGGCACACACAACACGAAAAACATTTCTTTTTAATAACACAGGTATCTCTCCTTTTGTACATAAACATTCCTATTTATCATACTATAAAATAATGATTTTAACAACATTTTTTCGTGATTTGACACATATATTAATAAAAAAAAAGAATGAGGTGTGCGGTGAAAGACCAATTATTAAAGGGAACAATGATTTTAACAATCGCCGGATTTGCCACAAGAGTTATTGGCTTTTGCTATCGAATTTTTCTTGCCGGTGAATTAGGGGAAGTAAATTTAGGAATTTACCAATTAATTTTTCCGGTCTATTCGATTTGTTTTACAATTTATGCCGCTGGCATCCAGACAGCTGTATCACAGTTGATCTCGCATCAGCCCCAAAAAAATCATGGACAAATTATAAAAGCCGGTATTACACTTTCTCTTTGTCTGGCAGTCATTTTGTCGTTTAGCCTTTTTTCTTTCCGCACAGTAATTGCACATTCTTTTTTAGGTGCAGATAAAACGGCACCGCTTCTTTTTGTTTTGGCTTTTATCTTTCCTTTTTGTGGTGTCACTTCCACAATCAATGGATATTTTTACGGAAAAAACAATGCCAGGATTCCGGCTGTCACACAGATTATTGAGCAGTTAGTCCGGGTTGTTTTGTTGTCTCTTTCTGCTTTTACGACTTGCTTCCGGTTTCGTCTCTTATTTTGTCCGTAGCCGGACTTGTCATTGGTGAACTGGCAAGCAACTTTTATAATATGTATCATTTGATAAAAGAGTCTTCCTTTACCCATCTATTTTGTCAAAAAGCTCAGTTTGGTAATGTAATTCGTATGGCACTGCCACTCACCGGCACAAAATTAATTATTGCACTTCTTGGCAGTGTAGAATCGGTTTTCATTCCGCCGATTTTATGCAGGGCAGGTTCCTCTTTAGAAGATGCACTGGCAATTTATGGAATTTTGACAGGTGTTGTACTGCCTTTTATTCTTTTTCCGGGAACCATTACAAACTCACTTTCTGTTCTTTTACTGCCAGCCATATCCAGAGCAAGTGGCAAAAAAGATAATCACCATGTGCGGCAGACAACTTCTGTTACAGTCCGTTATTCCCTACTGCTTGGCGTGCTCACCTGTGCTGTCTTTTTAAATTATGGAATGGACCTTGGACAATTTGTGTTTCACAGCGAAAATGCCGGAAAACTTTTGACGCTGCTTGCTTTTTTATGCCCATTTCTATATGTGACAACAACTTTAGGCAGCATTATCAATGGACTCGGGAAAACGGTAATCACTTTTGCTTTTACCGTAATTGGTCTTATCATTCGAATTGGCTGCCTGTTTTTTCTGGCTCCTGTTTATGGAATCTTTGGTTATCTGTTCGGACTTTTATGCAGCCAGATTGTCATCTGTTTGTGTCATGGAATCTACCTGATGAAGAAAACACACATTACCATTCAGGTTGCAAAATATTTTGTCTGGCCGTTTGTTTTTCTTGTGAGCCTTCTCTATATTAGTAAAATATTCTGCCGTAACCTGATTCATTTAACAAATCAGCCTTATTTATCATACTTATTGCTGATTCCGGTTCTTTTTGTATCCTTTTTGTATTTTTATCAATGTGGCTTGATTTCCAAAAAGGATATTAAGCTTTTTCGTTAGCCTCTTCAATCATCTGAGCAAGTGTGGCTTCCTCAATAATCGGAACCGAAAGTTCTTTTGCTTTTTTGTTTTTAGAGGACTGGGAAGTAATATCATTATTCACCAGATAACTGGTGTTTTTGCTGACACTTCCTGCCACTTTCCCACCGAGCGATTCAATCATGTCTTTGCACTGATTACGGTTATCAAATGTATTTAATGTCCCTGTGATAACAAAGGTAAGGCCGGCAAATGGCTGATGCTCTTTTTTCTCCGGATAAGAAACAATAAGCAGGGCATCTAAATTCTTTAACTGTTCCTGATTGTTTTTATCTGCGAAGTACCGGACAAAAGATTTTGCTAATACCTCTCCAATGCCATCCACTTGAAGCAGGTCTTCTTCTGTGATTTCCTGCATTTTTATAATCGGATACGGGTATTTTTCAGCAATAAGTTTTGCCATACTTAAGCCAATGCCTTTAATGCCAAGGCTGTATAGTAAATTGGCAAGTGGTATTTGTTTTGCCTTTTCAATAGACTCAATGAGATTGTCGTAGGATTTTTCACCAAACCCTTCCATCTCAACAATTTTATCCTGATATTTTTCTAAATAAAAAATGTCTGTCAATGAATGAATCATGCCATCTGCTACAAATTTTTCAAGTGTGGATTCTGATAAGCCGTCGATGTTCATAGCATTACGACTTACAAAATGTGTCAGCAGTTTTATTTTCTTTGCATAACACTCTTTATTTGGACAGAGCAAAAAGACAGAACCGTGTTCCTGCTCTAATGTTGTAGACGCACCGCAGACCGGACATTTATCAGGAATTACGCACGTTCCGCTCTGTGTTTTGTTTTCCTGTATCTGAGGAATAATCATATTGGCCTTATAGACTAATATTTTATCACCAATTCCCAATTTCAGTTCTTTCAAAATGCTTACATTATGAACACTGGCACGGGAAACAGTGGTTCCTTCTAATTCAACAGCATCAAAAACGGCAACCGGGTTAATCAAGCCAGTACGTGAAGCACTCCATTCAATTTCCCGAAGCGTCGTTTCTGCCAGTTCATCCTGCCATTTAAATGCAATCGAATCATGAGGAAATTTAGCTGTACGTCCAAGTGTAGCACTATAGGCAACATCATCAAAAGTCAATACCAAACCATCACTTGGCAAGTCAGACTGCTTTACATAATTTGAAAAATAAGTTATCATGTCTTCTATGTTTGAAGCAGAAACTTCACGGTAAGGTGCCACTTCAAAGCCCTGTTTCACAAGCCAAGAAAGCCCCTCTTTTTTCTTTGTGAATGAAATTTCATCTCCAATCGAAATAATATTATAGGCGTAGAAATGAACACGGCGTTTTGACGTAATCTCGTTATTTAACTGTCGTACGCTTCCGCTGCAGAGGTTTCGCGGATTTTTATACTGTTCTTCTACATTTTCCTGCTTATTTAATTCTTTAAAATCGGAATATCGAATCAAAGCTTCACCACGAACAATTAAAGTGCCGGTATACTGAATATGTCCCGGTATATTTACAAACGTTTTTGCATTATTTGTGATGACTTCTCCAATTTCACCATTTCCACGTGTCAATGCTTTTACTAATTCACCGTTTTCATAAGTCAAAATAATACTCAAGCCATCTAATTTCATTGACAAAAGGCCCTGCTTGTTTCCAAGCCATGCAACCAAATCCGCCGGTTCTTTTGTTTTATTTAAAGAAAGCATTGGCTGAACATGCTGCTCTTTTGGAAGTTCACTAATGGTTTCATATCCGACATGAATGGTTGGGCTGTTGTTCATCGTAATGCCGGTTTCTTTTTCCAATGCAAGCAGTTCATCATAAAGTTTATCATATTCAAAATTTGACATCTCTTCACCCTGCCCCTGATAATATACTTTGGCAGCGTGGTTCAAACGTGAAATCAATTCTTTCATGCGGGATACATTCTCCATTATTCTGCTTCTCCTTTATTCTGTGCCAGATTTTTCAATGTTTTTATTTCGGATGGTGTCAGCTCACGCCATTTACCGACAGGGAGCGAACCAAGTTCAATATTCATAATCCGGATTCTTTTCAAACTGGTGACACGATAGTCAAAATATTCACACATTCGACGAATTTGACGGTTTAATCCCTGCGTTAATGTAATGTAGAAGCAGTCCTTTCCCATCCGGCGTATCTTACATGGTCTGGTTATTGTATCTAAAATTGGTACACCCTGAGCCATTGCCTGCAATACAGAATCCGTAATTGGTTTATTTACATGAACAATATACTCTTTTTCGTGATAATTGCTTCCCCGTAAAATATCGTCCATCAATTGTCCATTATTGGTAAGAAGCAATAAACCGGTAGATTCTTTATCCAGTCTTCCTACCGGATAAATCCGCTCCGGGAAATTCAAGTAATCAATTACATTATTCTTATCTATTTTGCTTGTCGTGCACACAATACCGGCAGGCTTGTGAAATGCAAGAAGATATTCTTTTTGGCAAGGAGTAATTGTTGTATGATGAACCATTACCGTATCGCCGGGCATCACTTTTGTTCCCATTGTTGCCAAAGTACCGTTAATCCATACTTCCCCTTTTTCAATCAGCCGATCAGCTTCTCTTCTGGAGCAGTAGCCACACTGACTCATATATTTATTAATTCGCGTACCTGTTTCCTGCATAGTTTTATCATCCTTTATTCTCTTTACTTAGGAATAAAATGGTACGTCTGACGATTCAAACGTACCATCTTTGTAATTCATTTTCTTTTGTCAGTTTGTGCTGGTGCACTACTTGCACTCGGAACGGAACTTGGTGCCGTACTCGGAGCAGTGCTTGGAACTGCGGTTCCATTATTCGCAGCTGATGCTGCCGGTGATGCGGAAGCACTTTCACCATTTGCTGCCGCTTTAATCTCTTTTTGCATTTTCTGATAATACTGTTTAAAGGTGGCATCCTTTTCCAATATATCGGACATGCTTTTGTTTACTTCCTGCTTCAATTTCTGAATTTCTTCGTTCTTATCTGCCAGGTTAATAAACTCCACTTCGGAATTATCCAAAGCACTAAAGTAAATGACATACTTTCCTTCGGATGTTATTTTAACATAATACTTGGTCAAACAAGGAACCCAGCTTTCAATATTCTTTAACTTCATGTTATACTTTACATAAACACGATACGAATCCATTTCCTCATTTTTAATGCAATAACAATCAAAATCCTTATAGTTTTCCACATAACTGGCTAATATCGTATAGCGATCTTTTGGAATTCTGCTTGGATCACTGACTAACTCGCTTAAAGCGTCCATATTGACGGACTTTTTAGCATTAAAGTAATTTTCAATCAGTTTATTAATGTCTTTGTTCTCGTTTAAGTTCAAATCTGCTGTCTGTGCATTCTGATTCGGACTTCCGTTATCCAAAAAGACAAGTGCTACAAATCCAAGTGCCATAACAACAATGGATGCAATGATGACCATTTTCTTATATTTTAATTTCATAGTATATTCCAGCTTTCTATTGTAATTCGTTTTACCCTATAACAGTATAGCAATTTTTGGTGTCTTTGTCTATTCTTTTAAGCCATTTTTTATCTGCTTAAGCTCCTCTATGGAGAATGAATAATTGGAATTACAAAAATGGCAATGCAGTTCAATTGATTCACCATCTTTTATAATATCTTCCAATTCCTTACTTCCAAGACTTACAAGAGCACGCTCCATACGCTCCTTCGAGCAGTTACAGTGAAAGCAAACCGGAAGTTTTTCTTCTGACAGTTCCACCTCAAAGCTATCTAAAATTGCCGCAAGAATCGATTCCGGAGAATGGCCTTTCTCGAACAAGGTTGTTACCGGTTCAATGGAGGCTAAACGCTTTTCTAATATTTCGATGGTTTCTTCCTCGACATCCGGCATAAGCTGAATGATATAACCACCAGCCTGCGCAACGGTATTGTTTTTATTCATCAGCACACCTAATGCTACCGATGATGGAGTCTGCTCCGATGCTGCAAAATAATATGTGAGATCCTCTGCAATTTCCCCGGAAACCAACTGCACCTGTCCGGAATACGGCTCTTTCATGCCGATATCCTTAATTACCGTTAAAACGCCTAAATCAAGTGCACCTCCAACATCCAGCTTGCCATCTTTTCTGGCAGGAAGAGATACCACCGGATTTACTGCATAGCCTTTTACATGCCCAAAAGCATCTGCTGTTACTGTGAGTCCCTGCACCGGTCCGCTGCACTGAATCTGCAGTGTCAATAAATCTTTCTCCCCCTTCATCATGGCACCCATCATAGCACCACCGGATAATAATCTGCCAAGTGCCGCGGTAATGACAGGGCTTGTTTGATGACGGCTTCTTGCCTCTTCTACTAAATTTCTTGAAGTAATGGCAAAACAGCGAATTTGACCATTTGCCGCTGTACCACGTACGATATAATCCTTTTTGTTCTCCATGTAATCTCTCCTTTTAAGCCAGAGTCTAATGCATAAAAAGAATGCACCTGGAGGGATTCGAACCCCCGACCAAAGGCTTCGGAAGCCTCTACTCTATCCACTGAGCCACAGATGCATTACTCATCTATTATATATCAATGGATTCGACTTTGTAAAGTGTTTTTTACATATAAAACGATTTTTCCTTATGGTCATAATAGTAGGCACAATCGGACAAAATTTCCTCCTCTTTTACATGATTTTCATTGATTTCTTTTACCATATCGGATAATTTTGATAATGACAAGGAACCATCTTCTGCCGGCATAATAATCAGTTCATGAATACTGCTTGGAATCACATATAAATCCGTACCCAGTTTTTCTGCCAGTCCATCCAGTAATCCATGATATAACAATACAGATGCACCATTAATCTGATACTTATTTGTCATAATATGCATCGGAATAGGCTTATTGGAATCCCCGGCAGGTTCAATTGCGCAGTTAATCTCTCCCATAAGTAATTCCAGCGTGTGTTCCATCGTATCAATTACCGGAGGCAAAAGAATGGGTGTGTTTTTTTCGGCAATAATATAGAGTGATTTTGCGGAAAGTCCCCATTTTCCTGCCAATTCATTTGTTACGCAGATTGATTCCATACCTTCTTTCGATACATGATGAATGATATAAAAAACTACCGCCATATTCAGGAAAGGAAGATGTGGTACCGATTCCAAAAATTGTTTATTCCTCTCTTTTGAAACAAGCCGGTATGTTATTTTATTGCTGCAATCGGATAATTCGGCAGAAAATTCCTGATATGCTTCTATCTTATCCTCAAAATCGTGCATCTGCTCATAAATATGACTTGCTGTTTCGGAGATTGTTGTTCTTCCGTGTTCAAATTCAGAGTAAAAATTGTCCAGATAAATTGTAGGTGATACCGTCCCTTCGATTTTTTTCAAAAGAATGGCATACCGTTTTGTATCATTGTTTTTCAGCAAAACACTGCCCTCTAACTGATACTGCTCCGGTGAAAAATAACGATACAGTTCTTCAATCAATTGTTCCATAAAATCTTGTTTTGTCATAATGACTCCCTTCCCATTATTATAACCCATCACCGTGTAACAAAAATTGTATCAGAGAAAAGATGGATTTGCAAGGATTGTTTGACGCTATTTTTGGCGCATTACGACATAAAAAGAAGCCAGCCTTTTTTGAGGCTGACTCCTAAATCGTTATTCATTTAATTGATTAAACAATTCCCTGAGCTGTCATAGCTTCAGCAACTTTCTCAAAACCAGCGATGTTAGCACCTACAACATAGTTTTTCTCAAAACCATATTTCTTTGAAGCATCATCACAAGCATGGAAAATATTAACCATGATACCCTGAAGTTTTGCATCAACTTCATCAAAGGTCCAGCTAAGTCTCTCACTGTTCTGGCTCATCTCAAGTGCAGATGTAGCAACACCACCGGCGTTAGAAGCTTTACCAGGTGCAAACAGAACACCGTTCTCCTGAAGATATTCAGTAGCTTCCAAAGTAGTAGGCATGTTAGCACCCTCAGCAACAGCGATAACGCCGTTAGCAACCAATGCTTTTGCATCATCTAAGTGCAATTCGTTCTGAGTTGCACATGGAAGAGCAACATCACATTTAACAGACCAAACGCCTCTGCCTTCATGATACTCAGCGCTCTTTCTAGCTGCTGCATACTCAGTAAGACGTGCTCTCTTAACTTCTTTTACTTCTTTCAAAAGTTCAACATCGATTCCTTCCGGATCATAAATCCAGCCGGTAGAATCCGAAACGGTAACAACCTTTGCACCAAGCTGCTGAGCTTTCTGTGTTGCGTAAATAGCAACGTTACCAGCACCGGAAACAACAACTGTTTTACCAGCCAAATCATGTCCGTTGCATTTCAACATTTCCTGTGTATAGTACAAAAGACCATATCCGGTAGCTTCTGTACGAGCGAGAGAACCACCGTAAGTAAGTCCTTTACCTGTCAGAACACCTTCATACAGGTTGCGGATTCTCTTATACTGTCCATATAAATATCCGATTTCACGTCCACCTACACCGATATCACCGGCAGGAACGTCTGTATCTGCTCCGATATGTTTGCAAAGTTCTGTCATAAAGCTCTGGCAGAATGCCATAACCTCACGGTCTGATTTACCTTTTGGATCGAAATCAGAACCACCTTTACCGCCGCCAATCGGAAGTCCGGTCAGGGAGTTTTTGAAAATCTGCTCGAAACCAAGGAATTTAATGATACCAAGGTTTACGGATGGATGGAAACGAAGTCCACCTTTGTATGGTCCGATAGCACTGTTAAACTGAACACGGTAACCGGTATTTACCTGTACCTGTCCTTTATCATCAACCCAAGGAACACGGAACTTAATCTGTCTCTCTGGATTAACAAGACGCTCAAGCAAAGCATCTTTACGGAATTTTTCCTCGTTCTGCTCTACAACAGGACGAAGTGATTCAAGAACTTCTTTGGCTGCCTGATGGAACTCCGGCTCAGCAGGGTTCTTCTCGATTAATTCAGCCAATACCTCATCTACGTATGACATAGTCATAACCTCCTTCGTTTTTTGTCACTTAACATTATAAGACGCAAAAACGAAATTGACAAGTAAAAAATTACTTTTGGGCTAAATAACTATTTGTATAGTCAACTTTTCCGCTTACATCCTCTAAAAACCATGACGGTTTTTCAAACAATTTACTTTCTTCAACAGAGTCAAACTCCACTTCTGCCAGAATAAGTCCTTCATAACGGTCATGAAAGATATCCAGTTCTATCATATAATTCTGATATGGGATGCAGTATCTCGTTTTCTTTATGCAGATGCCATCACATTTTTGTTTCAAATGAAAGAAACTATCTTTTGTCAAAGGCATCTCCCGCTCATCCGAAACATTCAATGCCTCGTCATCAACAGCAATGCGGTTTTTATAAGTCAAAATATAGTCGTCATTTTTCCTGCGGATCCGCACGGTCGGTTCCGAACACAGATATCCCTGTTCAATTTCAAACACTTTGACCGCCTGGCTTAAATCCGGAATGTCACTCACTAAAAATTTTTTCTCAATTTCCATTATTCTCACCATCCTGCGGATTTTCAACTGAAATTTTTCCAAGTCTTGCATTGCGGAAATCATCCAAAAGCAAAAAAGCAGCCTTATCATGGTCTAACTCATTTCCTTTTTTCAGACAGCCGCGGTTTACAGCAATTGCATTTAAAATAGCAACGGAATCCTCAGATTCATCAACGGAATATGTTTTACCAAGAATTCCCGGATAACTTGCCGTTAAAAACTCAATCAAATCCAGTGCAAGTTCTACACTCTGGATTAATTCATCTTTAATAGAACCGATAAAAGCTAAATGCTGTCCAACTGTCTGGTCTTCAAACTTCGGCCATAAAATACCCGGTGTATCTAAAAGTTCTACCTGTTTATTTAGGCGAATCCACTGTTTCCCTTTGGTAACGCCCGGTTTATTTCCTGTTTTTGCACATGCTTTTCCGGCAAAACTATTAATAAATGTAGACTTTCCAACATTCGGGATACCAACAATCATAGCACGAACCGGACGATTTTTAATGCCTCGTTTGCGATCGCGCTCAATTTTCTTTTCACAGGCTTTCTGCACTAACGCATTCACCTGTTTTAATTCATTTTTCTTTTTTGAATTGACTGCCAATGCTAAAAAGCCCTGTTTCTCATAATATGAAATCCATGACTGAGTCTTTGCCGCATCCGCCATATCGCTTTTATTTAACAGTAAAATTCTTGATTTTCCCTGTGCCAGCGAATCAATATCAGGATTTTTGCTGCTTCGGGGGATTCTAGCATCCACCAGTTCAATAATGACATCAATTAGTTTGATATCTTCCTGCATGGCACGTTTTGCTTTTGTCATATGCCCCGGATACCATTGAAAATGCATCGAAACTTCCTCCTATTCCGTTTTCTTATCTTCTGCCGTTGGCCCTCCAATTAAGGAAAATGGGTCAAGCCGCAAAATTACTTTTCCGATAATATTCTTTTTCGTAACTTTTGTAAAAGATGAATTCCGACTGTCATCCATGTCATTGCGGCTGTCACTTAGCACAAAATACTCATCGTCTTTGAGCGTAATTTCATTGACTGCCCGTCCGCCGGAATGCATCGCTTCAAAATCATATTTTTCTTTCTGTTCTTCTCCATTAATATAAAGTTTTCCATTTTTAATTTGTACTTTTTCACCGGGAAGACCGGCAACTCTGCGGATGTGAATCATACTGTCACTGTTTATTGTCTCCTCCTCGTCCTGTACTTCCGGATAAAAAGCAATAATCTGATTTCTTTTTGGTGGAAAAAGCACATAAGAAGTTTTGTTTACAATCACATCTTCCCCATTGTAAAGTGTCGTTTCCATGGAACTGCCAATTACACTTACTTTTTTTAAGGCAAACGTAATAATCAGCCAGGCAAGAAATACAACCGCTGCTGCCATAATCAAAAAGCGGATGGCTCCTTTTAGAAACTGCATTCTCTGTTCGTGTTTTTTTTCTTCTTCAAACCTTAAATTCATAGCAATACCCCTTTGCTCATTTACTGAAAAAGACGCATGAGCCAAGCCCATGCGCCTCGATGAAAAGCAAATATTTACTTAACAAGTTCTTTAACCTTAGCTGCTTTACCTATGCGTCCGCGCAGATAATTCAGTTTTGCTCTTCTTACTTTACCAAGACGAACAATTTCGATTTTCTCAACAATTGGAGAATGAAGAGGCCATGTCTTCTCAACACCAACACCATTGGAGAACTTGCGGACAGTAAATGTCTCGCGAGTGCTTCCGCCCTGGCGTTTTAATACAACACCTTCAAAAACCTGTGTTCTTTCGCGCTGTCCCTCTTTTACTTTGGCATATACTTTAACGGTATCACCAACGTGAAATTCAGGTACTTCAGCTTTCAACTGCTCTGCTTCGATTTTCTTGATAATTTCGTTCATTGTTGTTCCTCCTAATCTAATTTTGATGTTCTTAATGATATATTTCCATCAGAGGACCATCTACTTTATTCACAACATTAAAAATATAACATACTTCACTTGTACAAGTCAAGTATTAATTTTCGTCAAAGACCTCTTTGCCAAAGCGCACAGCGATGGAGTTTGCGTGTGCTGTCAAATGCTCTGCTTTCGCAAATTTGATAATGTCCTCATGCGCTTCTTCCAGTGCTTCACGTGAATAGGAAATTACGCTGGATTTCTTGATGAAATCATCAACGGACAATGGGGAGAAGAATTTCGCTGTTCCATTTGTCGGAAGGACATGGTTTGGTCCGGCAAAATAATCGCCAAGCGGTTCACTGGAGTATTCACCTAAGAACATGGCACCGGCATTCTTTACACGCGTCATTGTGTCAAACGGATTTTTCGTAATGATTTCCAAATGCTCGGAAGCAATCTCATTTACCACGTCAATTGCCTCATCCATATTGTCAGCAATCAAAAGGTATCCATAGTTTTCCAAAGATTTTGAAATGATTTCCTTACGGGATAAAGAAGCAACAAAAGTATCCACTTCTTTCGATACCTGTTCTGCCAGTTCACGGCTTGTCGTCACCAAAATTGCGGACGCTAACTCATCGTGTTCTGCCTGGGATAACAAATCAGCAGCCACGTAACGTGGATTTGCAGTTTCGTCTGCAAGCACAAGAATTTCACTCGGGCCGGCAACCGAGTCGATGCTGACATGTCCGTATACCGTTTTTCTTGGCAAGGGCAACAAAAATATTACCGGGACCTACAATTTTATCTACTTTCGGAATTGATTCCGTTCCATAAGCGAGTGCTGCAATCGCCTGTGCACCGCCAACCTTTACAACTTCTGAGGCGCCGGCCAAATGAGCAGCTACCAAAGTGACCGGTGTCACTTTTCCGTCTTTTCCCGGAGGAGTTGCCATAACAATACGTTTTACGCCAGCCACTTTTGCAGGAATAATATTCATCAAAACACTGGATGGATAAGCTGCTTTTCCGCCCGGCACATAAACACCAACACTTGCTAATGCTGTAATGCGCTGTCCTAAAATCACACCATCCTCTCTTGTGTGAAACCAGCTGTTTCTCACCTGACGTTCATGAAAATCGCGAATGTTTGCAATCGATTTTTTCATTGTCTCAATTAAGTCAGCATCAACAAGAGAATATGCCTCTTTGATCTCTTCTTCTGTCACATACAAGGTCTCTTTAGAAATATTGGCTTTGTCAAAGCGCTTCGTATAATCAAAGACCGCCTTGTCTCCTTCTTTTTTTACATTTTCCAAAATTTCATTGACTGCTTCCTGATACTCATCATACTGGTTCGGGCTGCGTTTCAACAAATTTTCCAAAATATTTTCTTTTTCCTGTTTGGTAAGCTGTACCATGCGCATGTTACCATTCCTCCTTATTCCAGTGCCTGTTTTAAATCTTTAATCAGTTTCGTAATACGCTCACGCTGCAATTTCATACTTGCTTCATTAACAATCACGCGGGCGGATAATGGACAAATTGTTTCCAATACCTCTAGTCCGTTTGCCTTTAATGTCGAGCCCGTCTCAACAATATCAACAATGACCTCGGACAAACCAACAATTGGTGCAAGTTCAACAGAACCATTTAATTTTACAATTTCCACAGTCTGATGTTTCTGATTATAAAAATAGTTTTTCGCAATTGCCGGATATTTCGAGGCAACACGAATCACCTGATTATTATGCAGCAATTCTTTTGCTGAAGCAGGACCTGCAACACACATATTGCATTTGCCAAGTCCTAAATCCAAAACTTCTAATACTTTTCTTCCCTCTTCCATAATTGTATCGCTTCCTACGACACCTAAATCTGCCGCGCCATACTCCACATAAGTAGGTACATCCGATGTTTTGGAAAGGAAGAATTTTAATTTCAACTCCTCGTTGATAAAAATCAACTTTCTTGTATCTTTGTCTTTCATTTCCTCGCAGGTAATGCCGGTCTGCTCAAGCAGTGCAAGTGTCTGTTTTGCAAGACGGCCCTTTGCGAGTGCAATCGTAATATATTTCATGAAAACCTCCATTTCAAACTTTTGTCTGCATTACATTTCCGATAAGTCAAACTCTGAAATTTCACCGGTGTCATCAATATAAAGGAGCTTGGAAACCTCATTTCGCTTGCCATAGGCAATATACTCACTTAATGGTGTCTGTGCGTCCTTTCGAAGCAGTCTTGCCGGCTGATTATCCGTACGATAAGATTTTGCCATCTCTAACGCTTTTTTTCGATTCGCTGAGCGGTACAAAATCAGGTAATCTTTCTCCTGTGCCTCAATTGGAATCTCCTGGCTTCTAAGTGCTTCCATCAATTGGTCTAACAGTAACGCAAATCCAACCGCGGGGGTCTTTTTTTACCGAACTGTTCGACCAGATTATCATACCGGCCACCGGTCACAATCGCATCTCCGGTACCATATGTATAAGCCTTGAAAATAACTCCGGTGTAATATTCATAATGCGACAAAAGTCCCAAATCAAATGTGATATGGTCTTCTAAACCGGATACCGACAAAATCTCATAGATTTTTTCTAATCGCTCTAACGCTTTTAAGGCACGTTTGTTTGTGGTCTGTTCCTTAACATAAGTAATGGTTTCGATTCCGCCAAACAAATCCGGCATTTTTACCAAAAGATTTTTACATTCTTGTGGCATATCGCGGTTTTCGAGCATATCCTCAACCGCAAAAATATTTTTGTTATTTAAATAGGTTTTTAACGTCTCGATTTCTTCTTCGGATAAATCCGTCTCCTCAATAAGCCCGCGGAAAATATCAGCGTGTCCAATATCGACTTTAAACTCTTTCAAACCCGATTTTTGCAGACATTCAATCGTCATGGCAATAATTTCACCATCGGCATCGGAAGACGCATCATTCATCATTTCCGCACCGAGCTGTGTGATTTCCGAAAGTTTTCCCTGATAACCGCTTAAGCGGGTAAAGGTACTTCCTGTATAGCACAGACGAATCTGCATTTCTTCTTTTTCATAATACTTAGCCACACAACGTGCAATCGACGGTGTGATATCCGGACGCAGAGACAAAGCGTATTGTTGTACTGGTCAAAGAACTTAAACATATCAGCAGATTTTACAGTTCCACGTTCTCTGTTAAAAATATCAAAGAACTCAAAAGTAGGCGTTTGAATATTCTTAAATCCATACTGTTTCATAATCGTATGAATTCCCTGCTGAATTTTGGCTCTTCTTTCACAATCTTCTCCGTAGATGTCTCGTACACCTTCCGGTGTAAAGAGTAATGATTTCTGGTCCATCACGGCTCCTCCTTTATTGGTAAACGGCAGTCGGCTGTTCCGGTTTCGGTGTATACCCTGCCTTTTTTAATGCTGCAATAATGGATTCTTTATGGTCATTGCCAAACGCTTCCATCGTAATCGTAAGTTCCACGGCGGCATTTCGGTTAATGCTGACAAACTGGTTATGCTCTAAGCGGATAATATTTCCCTGTGCTTTTGCAATCACATCTGCCACCCGTACCAATTCACCCGGACGGTCCGGAAGCTGGACACTCACGGTAAAGATTCTGCCACGCTGAATAAGTCCGTGCTGAACAACAGAAGACATTGTAATGACATCCATATTACCGCCACTTAAGATACAGACAATTTTCTTGCCTTTGCAGTCTAACTGCTTCAGTGCAGATACCGTAAGCAGACCGGAATTTTCAACTACCATTTTATGATTTTCCACCATGTCTAAGAAATTAACAATCAAATCGTGGTCATCCACGGTGATAATTTCATCTACATTTTTCTGGATATATGGGAAAATATTATGTCCCGGTGTCTTTACTGCCGTACCATCTGCAATGGTATTGACATTTGGTAGAGAGACAACTTTTCCCTGCTTTAACGACTCCTGCATACAGTTTGCACCTGCAGGCTCTACACCAATGACTTTAATATTCGGATTTAATAATTTGGCGAGTGTTGAAACGCCGCATAACAAACCGCCGCCGCCAACCGGTGCTAAAATCATATCAACGGTTGGAAGTTCTTTAATAATCTCCATGGCAATGGAGCCCTGTCCGGTTGCTACCACTTCATCATCAAACGGATGAATAAAAGTGTATCCTTTTTCCTCTGCTAACTGCAAAGCATAAGAACACGCATCGTCATATACATCACCGTGAAGAACTACCTCTGCACCATAGCTTTTTGTGCGGTTTACTTTGATTAACGGTGTTGTATTTGGCATTACAATTACTGCCTTTACCCCAAACAATTTCGCTGCATAAGCAACGCCCTGTGCATGGTTTCCGGCAGAAGCGGTAATGAGTCCTTTTTGTCTGTCCTCTTCTGACATGGTACTGATTTTATAGTAGGCACCACGAACTTTATAAGCACCTGTATACTGCATATTTTCCGGCTTTAAGTAAATTTTTCCGCCGGTCTGTGCACTGTAATACTCACTATATATTAAATTTGTAGGAAGAATTACATTCTGCACCTTTTCACTTGCCTGCTCAAACTGATCTAACGTCATCATCCGGTAAAACACAACCTTTCTCTATTCTTCAAATAATGCATTCACAAACTCTTCGGCATCAAATCTCTGTAAGTCACCAATTTGTTCACCAATTCCGATATACTTAACCGGAATGCTTAATTCTGACTGAATGGCAATCGCAATACCGCCTTTTGCGGTTCCATCAAGTTTTGTTAAAATAACACCTGATACATCTGCCACTTCGCTAAATTCTTTTGCCTGTGCCAGTGCATTCTGTCCCGTTGTACCATCAACAACAATCATGGTCTCTAATAAGGCTTCCGGGTACTCTTTTTCGATGATGGTATGAATCTTGTGAAGTTCTGCCATCAAATTTTTCTTATTATGAAGTCTTCCTGCTGTATCACAGAGAAGAATATCAACATCTCTTGCTTTTGCGGCAGCAACCGCATCGTACACAATCGCAGCCGGGTCAGAACCTTCCTGTCCTGCAATAATATCTACGCCGGCACGATTTGCCCATTCTTTTAACTGATCAATTGCACCTGCACGGAATGTATCAGCGGCAGCAAGCATTACCTTTTTACCCTGATTTTTGAACTGTCCTGCCAGTTTGCCGACACTGGTCGTCTTACCAACACCATTTACACCAATCAATAATAAAACAGACTTTTTGTGTTCAAATTCATAAGCGTCTTCATGAATCTGCATCTGCTCCTTAATGGTATCAATCAAAAGCTGTTTGCAGGCAGAAGCTTCTTTAATTTTTTTCTTCTTTTACACGTTCTTTGAGTCCATCAATAATACTCATTGTAGTATTAATACCGATGTCCCCCATTACCAGTAATTCTTCCAGTTCTTCATCAAAAATCATCATCAATCTCCGAAAAACCGGTAAACAAAGAATCAATTCCGGAAACGAAAGAATCTCTCGTTTTGGAAAGTCCATTTTTTAATCGTTTGAAAAATCCAACTTTTTCTTCCATTGCTGTCTCCTTACTTTTAGTTGTCTAACTGCTCTTCAATGAGTTTTACGGATACCAGCGTAGAAACGCCTTTTTCCTGCATGGTAATACCATACAGAACATCCGCGCTTCCATCGTGCCCTTTCGATGGGTAATTACAATAAACTGTGTGTTTTTTGTAAGCTTATGCAAGTATTTAGCATACCGCTTTACGTTGGAATCGTCAAGTGCTGCCTCAATTTCATCAAGCAGACAAAACGGAGAAGGTTTCAAATTTTGAATAGCAAACAAAAGTGCAATGGCTGTTAACGCCTTCTCTCCACCGGACAACTGCATCATGTTGCCAAGTTTCTTTCCCGGCGGCTGCGCATTGATTGTAATGCCGGCTTCCAATACGTCTTCTTCCTCGACTAATTCCAAAGTACCTTTTCCGCCTCCAAACAACTCGCGGAACACCTTGTCAAACTGTTTCTGAATATCCGCAAATTTTTCTGTAAACTGTTTGCGCATTTCTTCATCTAAATCAGCAATAATCTTTTTCAGTGCGTCTTCCGACTCAATCAAGTCGTCATGCTGCGTTTTCAAAAGTGTATAACGCTCACTGACGGATTTGAAGTCTTCAATTGCATTCACATTGACATCGCCAAGACCACGAATTTTATTTTTCGTATCCGTTACATTCGCCTTCATGCGTGTGTAGGAAATGGAATGGTCGATATCAATTTCTTTGGCACTGCGGTATGTAAGCTCATATTCATTCCACATATGATTGACTTTTGCTTCCATCTTCTCTTCGATGTTCTGCTTTCGCGACTCTAAACGGAAAGACTCTTTGTCGAGTTCGCTCATATGATTCATCAGTGCATCCCGCTTTTCAAAAATATCTTTCTGGGATGCCATCATTTCTTCTTTCTGCTTACTTTCCTCTTCAATTTCTTTGGTCAGGCGGACAATTTCTTCCTGTAACTGTTTGTTTTTCTCTTCGTAACCGGCAATTGCCTGTTCCATCTCAGAAACCGTATCATCCGAATTTTTCTGCTCCTGCATCAATTTGTTGTATTCTGTTTCCAGATCATGAAGTGATTCTTCAATTCGGTGAATATTTTCAGCTACATAATTGTTCTTTTGCTGGAACGAAGAAACTTCTAAGCGGTTTTGAGAAATTTTCTCTTGTAACTCCACTTGTTTTTCACGTTCTTCATCCAATTTGACAGATAAAAGTTTTACCTGCTCTTTTGCCTGCTCCTCTTTCTGCTTCGACAATTCCAAATCACTGTCGATTCTTGAAAGAGAATCTTCAATTAATGCCTTCTGGTTTTCAATTTCTTTTCCATCATTGGCAATAGCGCGGTATTCTTTTTCCTTCTGCTCTTTTTACCGATACTGCCTGCTCATATTTAATCTGAGCCGTATTTTTCTTTAATTCCAGTTCTTTAACCGTCTCTTCTTTGGTATTGGCATCTTTAACAAAGTTTTCCACCTGTTTCTGTGCTGTCTGAATTTCTTCTTTCACGGAAGCAATTGCACTCTCAATCGTCTGTTTTTCTTTTTCTAATGCTTCCTGCTCCTTGCGGCGGCCAAGCAGATTTGAATTATTCTTAAAGGTACCACCGGAAAGAGAACCGCCCGGATGGAACAATTCACCCTCTAATGTTACAATACGCACTCGGTACTGATACTTTTTACTAATCTGCATCGCATGATCAATCGTATCCACAAGAAGAAAACGCCCTAACAGATATTCGATAATTAATTTATACTTTTCATCGCAGTCTACCTTGGAAGCTACATTTCCAAGAACACCATCTTCCTCTAGAATTTCATCCCGGAATGGCTTTTCTTTTTTCGGTGTAACTGTCGTCAGCGGTAAAAATGTAGCACGTCCCAAACGATTCTTCTTTAAATACTGAATCATTCGTTTTGCAACATGTTCATCCTCTGTTACGATATTTTGAATATTTCCGCCAAGTGCTGTCTCAACAGCAGTAATATATTTTTCTTTCACCCGGATAATATCTGCAACAACGCCAAGCACACCTGGTTCCTGTTTCTTCTGCTCCATCACACGGCGGATACTCTGACTGTACCCCTCATAGCGCTCTGCCATGTTTTTTACCGTTTCCAGTTTAGAATCAATGATATGGTAATTCTTTTGTTTTTCCTGCTGCTTTTTCTGCAAAGATAAAATATCCTGCCGTTTTATATCTGCATTTCGTAAGAGTTCTTTTTTCGCCACATAAGCAGAGTCTAACTCTTTCTTTGCCGCCTTCAAAAGTTCCTCTTCTCTTTTCATTTCTTCTTCCGCTGAAGAATATTGTGTTTTATTTGCTAAAATCTTCTGATTTAATTCTGCTTTACGAATCTTATTCTGCTCCAGCATGGATTTCGCTTTCTGCTGTTCCACAGTAATCTTACTGGAAGCATTCATCGAATCCATAATCTGCTCATTCTGTTCGCTTAACTCGATTTCATCTTCTAAAATTGCTTTCTCTAACTGCTCCATCTGGCTGCTAAGCGATTTTTCTTCGTCTGTAATTTTCTCGAGTTCTAAAAGTGCCTCTTTCTGAGAAGCAGTATAAGAAGCCAGTTCCTCATTTGCTGCCTGTTTGGATTCCTCCAATGCATCCGTACGCTCTTTGTAATATTCTTTTCCCTGTGCGGCAGACGAAATTTTTTCCTTGGTAATACGAATTTCTCCTTCAAAATTCGTAATCAAAAGTTTATCCTGATTTACTTTTTCCTTTTTCTTCTCAACCGAACGATCAAACTCCGCAATTGCAGACTCTACCGAATCATATTCAGAACGCGATTTTTCTTTATCCGCTTTTGCCTGTTCCAATTCTTCTTTTGTATGGGAAAGGTTTTTCTCAATTTCTTCTGTTTCCTGCTGTAATGTCTCATAATCCATGCAGAACAGTCCTACTTCAAACTGTTTTAACTCTTCTTTTAACTGAAGGAATTCTTTCGCCTTTTTCGACTGTTCTTCCAGTGGACCAACCTGTTTTTCTAATTCTGTTAAAATATCCTGTACACGAAGAAGATTTTGACGTTCTGTCTCCAGATTTTTCTCAGCAGCAGCCTTTCTTTTTTTGAATTTGACGATACCGGCAGCTTCGTCAAATAATTCTCTTCGTTCTTCCGGTTTACCACTAAGAATTTTGTCAATCTGTCCCTGCCCGATGATGGAATAACCTTCTTTTCCGATACCGGTATCAAAAAACAATTCCTGTACATCACGGAGACGGCAGGTTACACCATTTAACAAGTATTCACTTTCACCGGAACGGTACACTCTTCTCGCTACCTGTACCTCTTCATAAGGCAGATTTAATTTGTGGTCCTCATTGCTGATTGTCAATGCAACATATGCATAACTTTGTGGTTTGCGCATCTCCGTTCCCGAAAAGATAACATCCTGCATGCTCGAACCACGTAACTGCTTAGCACTTTGTTCGCCTAATACCCAGCGGACCGCATCGGCAACATTACTTTTTCCACTGCCGTTTGGTCCGACAATTCCGGTAATTCCATTATGAAATTCAAATACAAGTTTTTTTGCAAAGGATTTGAAACCCTGAACTTCTATACTTTTCAAATACATGGACTACTTCTCCTGTCTCAATAATAATATCGTTTCATACGCCGCCTTTTGTTCGGCCGCCTTTTTCGTACGGCCTCTTCCACGGCCATAGGCTTTCTCATTTACCATGCAGACCACTTCAAACGATTTATTGTGGTCAGGGCCTTCCTCTTTTTCCAGTGCATAAGAAAGATTTGTTTTTTCGTGAAATTTGCTCTGGATAATTTCCTGCAAAATTGTCTTACTGTCATAAAATAACTGTTTCTTTTCGATGTCCGATAAAACATACTGCAAAATAAACTCTCTTGCCGGATTCAATCCACCATCCAGATAAATTGCGCCAATCACAGCTTCAAAAGCGTCAGACAAAATTGAATCTCTTTGCCGCCACCGGTAACCCATTCGCCGTGTCCCAGTTTCAAATATTCTCCTAATTCAATTTCCCTGGCAGAAGATGCAAGACTCATCTCGCATACTAAACTGGCACGCAGGCTTCGTCATTTTTCCTTCTACCATATCCTTATGGTTTGAGAAGATATAATCACTGCTTACCAATTCTAAAACAGCATCTCCCAAAAATTCCAGCCGCTCATTGTTTCTCTCATATTTCCAATGCCTCTCATTAGCATACGAACTATGTGTCAGCGCATTGTTAAGCAACGAAAGATTTTGAAAGTGATATCCAATTTTGTCCTGTAACTGTGTTAATTTGTCTTCTTTCACAGCACAAAGCCTCCTTTAAGCCTGAATCTTGTCCTGTATTTTTTCATTAATACTATTTTCTTTAAATGTAATACATTGTCCCAAAGCCGTTTTGATTTCCGCACTCTTGGAATTTCCATGAGCCTTTACCACAAGCCCTTTTAATCCTAACAACGGGGCACCGCCCTGGCTGCTGACATCAAATGTCTTTAATAATCCTTTTAATGCCGGTTTAATCAGCATACCACCGATTTTTGTGCGGAGGCTCTTCATAATGCCCTCTTTGATGCAGCCTAAGAATGTTTTAGCAACACCTTCAAAGAATTTCAAAATCACATTACCGACAAAAGCTTCACAGACAAGAATATCTGTGCCGCCTTTTGCAATATCTCTTGCCTCAACACTTCCGACAAAATTAATGTTTTTGCAGTCACGAAGCAACGGATATGTTTCTTTCACAAGCTGATTTCCTTTTTCCTCTTCGGTTCCGATATTTACAATACCAACCGTTGGATTTTTTTTGCCCATAACGTTTTCAAAATAAACCGAACCCATCTGAGCAAACTGAACCAGATGTTCCGGACGAGCGTCTACATTCGCTCCACAGTCGATTAACAGAGAAAATCCGTTTTTAGAAGGTAAAAATGGTGCAAGTGCCGGACGCTTGATTCCTTTGATTCGACCAACAACAAGTTGTCCACCAACCAAAATGGCACCTGTACTTCCTGCCGATACAATCGCATCCGCCTTTCCATCGCGTACTAATTTCATGGCAACAACTAAAGAAGAATCTTTCTTCTCACGAATTGCCTTTGTTGGGACTTCACCCATATCAATAATTTCTGTTGCATTCACGATTTCAATGCTTGCTTCCTCATAGGTATATTTTGCAAGCTCACTTTTTATTTCTTCTTCTCTGCCAACAAGAATTACTTTCATACCCTTATTCTCATTTACTGCCTCTACGGCTCCCTTTACTGTTTCAACCGGTGCGTAATCGCCACCCATGGCATCTAACGCAATTACAACTTTATTTTCCATCTTTTTTACCTCCTAAAAAAACTCATACGTTATAAATATACTAGAAAATGAGAAAAAAAGCAATCAAAAAACCACCCGAAGGTGGTTTTCTTACTGTTTTTCATAAAAAAATGACTGAATTCCCTGGAAATTATACTTTTTCGCACCAATAATCTGCTCAGTGCTTCCTACAAACAAAATTCCCTGTTTGCATAAGGAATCCGAAAATCGGCGGTAAATCCGCTCCTTTGCCTCTTCCGTAAAGTAAATCATCACATTCCGGCATACAATCAGATGAACTCTCTGCGGATATCCATCCTTTAACAGATTGTGCTGCTTAAAAGAAATACATGATTTTAATTTGTCAGAAACACGGTAAATACCATGCTCATCTTTTTCTAAAAATTTATCTCTGTAACGCTGCGGCAGTCCTTTAATGCTCTGACCGGTGTAACACCCCGCCTTTGCTTTTGCTAAAACTTCCGCGTCCATATCCGTCGCCAAAATCTGAACTTGACTCAATGGAAGAAAATCACTTAAAACCATCGCCAGCGAATATGGCTCATCACCTGTTGAACAGGCTGCACTCCAAATACGCAAAGGTTTTGGAAAGCGTTTCAAAAGCAGTGGAATGATATCCTTTTCCAAGGTCTGCCATTGCAGAGGATTTCGGTAAAACTCTGATACATTGATAGTCAAATATGTAATAAAACTATCATGAATTTCTGTATCCTGTCTAAGTAATGACAAAAAGTGTTATAATCATCTACTTGATGTTTTTTCAAAAAATTATTAATCCGCCGCTTCATCTGCCCTTCTTTGTAGGAATTTAAATCAATTCCTGACATTGAAAGGAATCCGCTTTTAAACCATTCGTAATCGTAAAGACTCATTATTCTTCTTCGGAATCTTCAACATCTGCTGCTTCGTTGCGTTTCTCAATCTCAAGTGCTTTTACACTTAAGCTGATTTTCTTTGTTTCTTCATTGAAATCAACGATTTTAGCAGTAATTTCCTGACCTACTTTCAAAACATCGGAAGGTTTTTCTACATGCTCAATAGCAATCTGAGAAACATGAAGCAATGCGTCAATTCCTCTTCCAACTCAATAAATGCACCAAAATCAGTCATGCGGGCAACCTTACCGGTTACGACTGTACCAATCTGATACTTCTCTCTTTGCATTTTTCCATGGATTGTTCTCTTCCAGTTTAAGAGTAAGTGCAATCTTTGTGTCTTGAATATCTTTAATCATGACATTTACTTTATCGCCAACTTTGAACAGCTTTTTAGGATCTGCAACGCGTCCCCATGACATCTCGGAGATGTGAAGAAGTCCATCTGCTCCGCCCAAGTCGATGAATGCACCAAAATCGGTAAGGTTTTTAACAGTACCTTCTACCATCATGCCAACTTTAATACGGGAAAGCAATTCTTCCTGCATTTTTTTCTTCTTAGCAACGATTAACTGTTTGCGGTCGCCAATAATTCTTCTCTTACGTGGATTAACTTCAGTAAGAACGAATTCAACTTCCTGATCCTGATATTTGGATAAATCTCTCTCATACATATCGGATACCAGACTAGCCGGGATAAACACACGGCCTTCACCATAAGAAACACTCAAACCGCCTTTGAGTACCATGGAAACTTTTCCGGTAAGTACTTCCTGATTTTCAAATGCTTCCTGAAAACGTTCATTCATCTTGTCCTGCTGAAGTCTCTTATAAGTAAGAAGAACCTGTCCCTCACCATCGTTGACTTTCAAAACTTTAACAGTCATCGTATCTCCTGGTTTTACTTCGGAGGTCAAGTCAACATCAGTATTGTTACTGTATTCATTCTTCGTTAAAATACCATCTGCTTTATATCCAATGTTCAAGATAATCTCATTGTCTTTAACTCCGATAACTGTCCCTTCTACAATCTCACCATTGTGGATTGTGACTAATGAATCCTCTAATAATTCTGCGAAACTTGCTTCTGACATGCCTTAAGAACCTCCTGTATAATAGTATTTGGGGTCGATGCCCCGGCAGTAATACCTAGGCTTGCAAAAGATGAGACCGGGATATCCGGCAAATCTTCTGCTGTCTGTATAAAAAAAGTGTTTTCACACTGATTTTTACATATTTCGTATAACTTGCGTGAATTGGATGAATGTGTTCCGCCTATCACAATCATAGCGTCGGAATCCTTTGCTAAAGACTCCGCCTCCGTCTGACGTGTAGACGTAGCATTACAAATTGTATTCACAGCAAGTATATCATAACCTTTTTTTGAAAAAATTTCAACTAATTCTTGAAATTTTTGTAATTAAATGTCGTTTGTGCTACCACGCATATCGGTTTTTCCTCTTTTGACGGCTTAAATAAAAGGGCATCTTCCTTCGATTCTACGACGGTTCCACCGTTTTTGGTCCATCCGAGAATCCCCTGTACTTCCGGATGTTTTGCCGAACCGATGATAACAATTTCATATCCTTTTTTACTATATTCAGCAACGGTTTTATGAATTTTTTTCACAAATGGACACGTTGCATCTTCAAAAGGAATCTTTTCTTCGTTTAGCGTGTGAATGACGGATTCCGGTACACCGTGCGAACGAATCACTAAAATCGCCTGACTCCTGTCTTCTTTTGCAATTTCATCCGGGTGTTCAATCACCTGTACCCCCTGCGATGCTAAATCCTCTACTACCTGCTCGTTGTGAATAATCGGTCCAAGTGTATATACTTTGTATTTTTTTTCTGCCAATAAATCATATACCGTATCAACGGCCCGCTTTACTCAAAACAGAACCCCGCGCTGTCTGCACATTTAATTGTCATGAGCCGATGCTCCTTGTATTTCAATAATTTTATTTACCACTTCATCGATTGATAAATCAGAGGAATCCAGATATACTGCATCTTCTGCCTGCTTTAACGGCGCAATTTCACGGTTCATATCCTGTTCATCTCTAGCAATGATATCCTTCTCAATTTGTGCCAAATCGCAGGTTTCTCCTTTTTCTATTAATTCTTTGTAACGGCGGTTTGCGCGCACAAAAGAACTTGCCGTCAGATAAATTTTGCACTCAGCATTTGGCAAAACAACGGTTCCAATATCTCTGCCATCCATAATGACATCATTGGCAGCCGCCAAATTTCTCTGCAATTCTAATAATTTTTCGCGAACCTTTGGATATTTTGCAACTACCGAAGCATTTTTTCCAACTTCTTCTTTACGGATTTCTTTGCTGACATCCGCACCATTTAAGAAAATATGCTGCTCGCCGTTTTCATACTGAATCGTAATATCAATTGCCTGACATTTTTCATTTACCGCATTTTCATCTGTTGTATCAATGCCGTTTGTCAAAAAATAATACGCCATCGTGCGGAACATAGCACCTGTGTCTACATAAACATAATTCAGTTTTTTTGCTACTAGCTTTGCGATTGAGCTTTTTCCGGCTCCTGCCGGTCCATCAATTGCAATATTCATTCGTAACGCCTCCTTCTAATTCGATTCTTCCCTGCCAGCCAAATACCCGGTAGACCATGCAATCTGAAGATTAAAACCTCCGGTTAAAGCATCCAAATCTAACACCTCACCGGCAAAGAATAATCCCTGTATTTGTTTCGATTCCATCGTTGATGGATCAATTTCCGAAACTTTTACACCCCCGCGCGTAATAATCGCTTCGTTGATATCTCTCAATCCTTTTAATGTTACCGTAAAATCCTTTATGCTGTCAACTAATTTCAACCGATTTTTTTTGTCAAGCTGATTCACTTTGCTGTCAACATCCAAGCCGGCACGGGACAACACTTCTGTTACCATGCTGGCAGGAAGAAGATTTCTGCAGGCATTTTTCAACGATAAATTCATGCGTTCCGAAAAATCTTTCACAATCCGTTTATCTAACTGCTCCATTGACAATGCCGGTTTTAAGTCAATATGCAGTATCAGCGGTTCTTTTTGCAGCTTGTCACCAACGATGCTGCTTGCGCTCAGCATAAGTGGCCCGCTCACTCCATAATGTGTAAACAGGACTTCACCGAAACCATCATAGAGCGATTTCTGCTTACCGGATTCTCTCCGAATTGATACCTGACAGTTTTTTAACGTTAATCCCTGCAATTGTTTTCCAATGTTATCTGCTGTGACAATTCCGGTTAATCCCGGACGAATTGCCGTTACGGTGTGCCCTGCCTCTTTTGCAAATTCATAGCCATCTCCCGTTGAACCGGTACTTACATAAGAACAGCCGCCGGTTGCCACAATCACTTTGTCTGCCGGCAGAGTATGCTGATTTTTCAGAACAACTCCCGTCACTTTACTTTCTTTGATTTGAAGTTTTTTTACCGCTGTATGAAGAAGTACTGCTACACCAAGTCTTTCGCACTCCTTCTCCAATGTTCGGATGACATCAGAAGATTTATCCGATGCCGGAAAAACGCGCTTTCCACGCTCCACTTTTGTAGGCAGACCATGCTCATTAAAAAAATCAACGACCTGTTCATTGGTAAAGGAATAAAACGCACTGTAGAGAAACTTAGGATTTGAAATTACGTTAGAAAACAAATCAGAAATATCACAGGCGTTGGTCAGGTTGCACCTGCCTTTTCCTGTGATAAAAAGTTTTTTTCCTAATTTTTCATTTTTTTCAACAATAGTGACGTCACATCCGCATGAGGCACTTTGAATCGCCGCCATCATGCCGGCAGGACCGCCACCGATTATGATTACTTTTTTCATTTTCTTCTCCGATGTATTTATGCCGATGCATAAACTTCATTAAATCCAAAAGACCGATGAGAACTTTTGTATCGTTTGTTTTTGCATCGGTAAATAATTTTTTTGCAATCTTTTACATTATCCAACAGACTGCTGGCAAAACAGTTTAATATTAATGTTTCCATCTGCTTAGAACAACGCTTTACCGGTTTTGCTTTCGAATCAAATGAAACCACAACGACATTTTTCTGCTGCTCTACATGGTCAACACGCACATCTTCATCTTCTAAATTCTGTGTTACCAGATAAGTGATATACTCTGCTGTCAATGTTTTTTCCTCTTTTTTAACAACAACCGGAATCAGACTCATTGTATCGGAATCAATGGAGTAAATCGTAAGTGTCTTCATCGTGCTTTTTGGCGTCGAAAGGGCTGTTTTTGCCGGTATCTCAGACGCTTTTCCACAACCATTTAATAATAACAAACCCACCATAAGTATTGCCATTATTTTAAATTTCAATTTTATTACTCCTTGTCTAAACATCGTATTGCCAAATCAAGAGCTGCATCCACTGCCTGCTTTCTTACCTGTTCTCTGTCACCGGAAAACACATGACGTTCTACTGTAACCTGCTCATGCAGTGAACAGCCCAGATACACAAGCCCAACAGGCTTTTCTTTTGTACCACCGCCCGGTCCCGCAATGCCGGTTGTAGAAAGCCCTATGTCGGCTTTCGCTGCCTTTGCACAGCCAACACACATTTCGGCTGCTGTCTCTTTGCTGACAGCACCTTTTTGTTTCCAGTGTTTCATGACTTACGGAAACCAGATTTTCTTTTGCTTCGTTTGCATAAGTCACATAAGCACAGTTGATAACATCCGACGCACCGGAAACGTTAATAATTGTTGCCGATAGTAAACCGCCGGTACATGATTCAGCTGTTGTTATCGTATAGTGTTTGTTTGTCAGTTTCTTGACAAGCTCATTTTCTTTTGCATTTTCTTTCATTATCGCACATCCTTCATAACCCCTCGGTTTTTATAAATATAATCGACGAGAGAAATTATCGTTAGTATCACCGAAGCATAAATTAATATACTCTCAATGATACGGAACACTTCTGCCTGAAAATGAAATACTAAAAAAATTGACATTGCCATCTGGACAAAAGTTTTGACTTTGCCCCAGTAACTTGCTGCAATGGTAACTCCTTTTTCAGCAGCCACCAGACGAAAACCGCTGATAATGAACTCTCTGCTGATAATGATAATAACTACCCATGCCGGCATATTTGTCTGCGGGTCAGCCAAAAAACAGATGAGTCTTTGCACAGACTAATAACTTATCCGCCAATGGGTCCATAAATTTACCAAAGGTTGTAACCTGATTGTATTTTCTTGCCAGATATCCGTCAAAAAAATCGGTAATACAGGCGGCAATAAATAGACCGCCGGCAATATAATCCGAATACGGCAATTGCTGCCATAGCATCGCAATTACAAAAAGAGGAATCATGGCAACACGCAGAATTGTCAATCGATTTGGTACATTCATTTAATCATCCTCCTCCGGTAAAATTTCTCCAATCAAATCATAGCCGTTTGCATCCGTCACCAAAACAGGTATTATGGTGCCTGATATGATTTCGTACGGTGCTTCAAAGAACAGGCATCCATCAATCTCCGGCGCATCACGGTAAGTACGACCGACATAAACGCCATCTTCCGGCAGATATCCATCCACAATCACCGAAAGTTTTCTGCCAATCATTTCTTCATTCTGGGCAAAAATCACATTCTGCTCTGTCTGCATAATTTCATCTGCCCATTCCTGTTTAATCTTATCCGGAAGCTGTCTGTCATATTCTGCCGCCGGTGTTCCTTCTTCCGGCGAATAAGGAAATACTCCTAATCGTTCAAATTTCATGTTGGCAACAAAATCCACACATTCCTCATGGTTTTCGTTTGTCTCTCCCGGAAATCCGCTGATTAATGTTGTACGGAGTGCAATATCCGGAATCTCTTTACGAAGCATGGAAATCTTCTCACGCAGATCCGCCTGTGTGGTCTTTCGTCCCATTCTTTTTAATATATCGTCGTTACAGTGCTGAATCGGCAAATCGAGATAATGACAGATTTTTTCTCTGTCTTAATCGTCTGTACCAGTTCCTCGGTAATTTCTTCCGGATAACAGTACAGCAGCCGAACCCACTCAATTCCATCAATTTTACAGAGTTCATGTAAAAGTTTAGGCAGTCGTTTTTCACCATATAAATCAACACCGTAAACCGTTGTTTCCTGTGCAATCACAATCAGTTCCTTGGTTCCTTCTTTTGACAATTGTTCCGCTTCCACTAACAATTCTTCCATCGGAACGCTGCGGTAATTACCGCGCAGTTTCGGAATAATGCAGTATGTGCAGTGTTTGCTTTGCATCCCTCTGCAATTTTTAAATATGAGGAATAGCCGGAGGACGTATGAACTCTGTTTGTTAAATTCTTTGGAAGATAGTCCAAATCATTTAACGCACATTCTTTTTTTCCCTGTAACGTATCTTTTACCACTTCAAATATTCTATCATATGCCGTTGTTCCGACAACCGCATCTACTTCGGGAATTTCTTTTTGGATGTCGTCGGAGTAGCGCTGCGCTAAACATCCTGTCATAATAAGTGAGACACACTTGCCGGTCTTTTTGTATTCTGCCATTTCAAGAATTGTCTCAATACTTTCCTCTTTTGCATCATGAATAAAGCCACAAGTATTCACAATAATGATTTCTGCATCCTCCGGTGTACTTGTCACCGAAATATTCTGCGAAGCTAACAGTGCAATCATTTTTTCACTGTCAACTAAATTTTTATCACATCCTAATGATACAAAGAACAAATTCATGCTTTCTGAATTCCTTTCGCTTCCACACAATTATTCATCAACATCGCAATTGTCATCGGTCCGACACCGCCCGGTACCGGCGTAATTGCCGACGCTGTTTTTTCCACGGAATCAAAGTCCACATCACCGCAAAGTTTACCGCCTTCCGGTCTGTGAATTCCGACATCAATGACAACAGCACCTTCTTTCACATAATCTGCCGTAATCATTTTCGGCTTTCCAATTGCTACAATCAGAATATCTGCTCTTTTTGTTACTTCTTTTAAATCTTTTGTATGACTGTGGCAAACAGTAACCGTAGCATTCTCACGAAGCATAAGCATTGCCATTGGCTTTCCGACAATATTACTTCTGCCTACAATAACGCACTCTTTTCCGTCAATTACTACACCACTTCTCTTTAAGAGCTGAATGATGCCCGCCGGCGTACAGGACACAAAGCCCGGCTGACCAATACTTAACGCACCAACGCTCTGCGGATGAAATCCATCCACATCTTTTTTCGGGGAAATGGTCTGAATCACTTTATCCTCATTAATATGGGAAGGCAGCGGTAATTGTACCAAAATACCGTTTACGGTATCATCTGCATTGAGTTTTTCAACAAGTGCCAGTAATTCTTCTTCTGTTGTTTCTTCCGGCAATTCATAAGAAAGGGAATGAATTCCCACATATTCGCAGGCCTTCTTTTTGTTTCCTACATATACGGTAGATGCCGGATCATTTCCAACCTGGATTACCGCAAGTGTAACATCCATATTTTCCTTTGCCACGCGTTCTTTGCACTCGTCCTTTACCTGTGCTGAGATTTTTTTGCCATCAATTAAAACTGCCATACTGTTATCTCCTTTTTAATCTATTTCTACTATATTGTCGCGGATTGCCTGCATATGAAAATCCGTCCGATTTATTACATCCGCACAAGCACGCAATTCGTAAACAATATTTTCTGCATCTTTGATATTTTTTTTGTATTTTACCTGATGCTCTAAGCTTGCCCAAAAGTCCATCGCAATCGTACGAATCTGGACTTCGACACGCATATTTTCTTTATGATCTGAAAAGAATACCGGGACTTCCACAATTAAATGCAGACTCCGGTAGCCATTCATTTTCGGCTTTTTGATATAATCTTTTGTTTTTATTAAAACAACATCATCCTGTGCCGAAAGCATATCCGCCACTTTGTAAATGTCGTCAATAAAAGAACAGATTACACGCACGCCCGCCACATCGTTCAAATGCTGCCTGACCGATTCAACCGTAATCGGATAGCCTTTCTTTTTCAATTTGGTTGCGATGCTGTCCGGCTGTTTGATTCTTGTTTTAACAAATTCAATCGGATTTCGATTTTTTGTCATCGAAAATTCATCATTTAACACTTGTAATTTTGTTTTTACTTCTTTGATTGCACAACTGTACATCATCATCACTTTCTGAAATTCTTTGGCATCGGACTCAAAAAGATTGTCCATATCTTTTGGCAGATGCAGTTGTTTCAGATACGATGTATGTAATTCTTCATCAAGCATTGTTCTTCTCCAATCTTTAACCCCTGTACTTGCTACATACTCATTATACATATGCATACATTATCTATTATAAGCAAAAAATGAATAAAGTCAAACGAAACGGGAACACTACTAAAAAAATGAAGGGAGAATTTTTTGTAATGAAAAGTTTTGTTGACCAGGACGCCTGCATTGCCTGCGGTTTATGCGTGTCCACCTGTGAGGATGTTTACCATTTTAATGAAGAAGGAAAAGCAGAGGCTGTTGAAGGAATAATTCCTGCAGAATATGAAGATGACTGCCGGACTGCCGCTGAAAACTGCCCGACTATGGCGATTGAAGTTGATGAAGGGTGAATTGTTTTCGCAATTATTGCCATAAATAAAAAAGCATCAAAGTTTCCCATTCGGAACCGCTTCGCTTGATGAACACCTTCGGTGTTCCTAGTTCCTCATGGTGAAAGTTTGATGTTTTTTATTTAAAATTAATGTGAAAACATTTTACCTCTTTAATTTACCTCTTTGGGATTTTTACTGTTCTTTGGTTTTGCTATTCTTCGATTACTTCGATTTCGAGGTAGTCGAAGTCGATTTGCTCGATGAAGTTATCTTGTTCAAAGCGGGTTTTGTCAACCCGCTTGAATTCATTAATGTTTTTGTCAAGCCAAATTGGCTGTTGCAAATCAAAGGCTTCAGCAAATGCGTGAATACCGGCAAATACTTTTTTAGTCCGGTTGATATCCGTGTCACCATTTTCATAAACCATATCACGAACTAAATGATTGTCTTTGAATATTTTTTTCCCCATATGCGGAACATAAAAGTCCTCCCCAAAGAACTAATTCTTTTTGTTGTAGTTAATCAGGCAGCCTTTCAAAATAATTTCTCTTTCATCGTCTGTCAGATTACCAAGATGAAGTTCAATCTCTTTCATTCCCTGGTTTACTACATAAGCATGAATCGTATCTTCTTTTGTTTCAATGGCTTTCTTGATATCTTTTACAAAAATATAATCATCTTTATCAAAAACAAGGTCACCATCGAAAACAAATGGAAGCATACCCCAGTTAATCAGGTTGGAACGGTATCTCTTTGTTGCATACTCACGGGCAATGTTAGCCATACCGCCAAGCACACGCTGACAGCTTGCTGCCTGCTCACGGGCAGAACCGTCACCTGGTTTTACGGCAAAAATCACACTTCCAACTTCTGTCTCTTCCGGTTTTACATCAAACTGTTTTTCAATTGCCTCATAGACATCTTTTAAGTTTGCATCTTCCGCATAAATATCTTGGCCTGCGATACGAGCCTTCTCTACCTTCTGTACTTCTTTTGCTTTTCCTACATATGCAGGGTCTTTTCTTGAAAGAGTAAACTCAGCAAGGCCAAGCGGATTTGAGCGGTAAGAACTTGTCTCACCGGATGGAATCAATTCATCCGTAGTCGTAACCGGATCATGAATCATCGATACCACTTTCAAAAGTACATTATCCGTAAGTGCATGCATTTTCGGCCAGTCTACAATGTTTGGTCCGAATTTAATTTCAACCGAAGGATCTGCCTTGCCGACACCATTAAAGACACGGTTATCATAAATGGTATGATCAAAATAGTATTTCGGTTTTGTAAAGTCTGCATCAATATCTGTTGCCGCCGTTAAATATCCCTTATTCGCAGCAGTTGCCGCAATCGAACGAGCATCCATAAGTGCAACAGAAGCAATCTGTCCATTCGTAACTTTCGAGCCCTCACGGTTCGGGAAGTTTCTTGTCGAATGACGAATACTAAGTCCCTTGTTGCTTGGTACATCGCCGGCACCAAAACATGGACCGCAGAAAGCGGTACGAACGGTAGCTCCTGCTTCCATCAAATCAGCAATGCGTCCATTTTTCACAAGTTCCATGAAAATCGGCTGGGATGCCGGATAAACGCTTAACGAGAATTCATCGGCACCAATGTTTTTACCGCGCAGAATGTCAGCAGCATCACATAAGTTTTCAAAACCACCACCGGCACATCCGGCAATAACACCCTGCTCTACATACAATTTGCCATCATGAATCTTATCCGTCAACTTAAAGTCAATGTTATTGTTATCAAGGCTTACAAGCGCCTTCTTCTCTACATCACGAAGGATATCCTCAAGGTTATTGTTCAACTCTTCGATTGTGTACACATTACTTGGGTGGAATGGCATCGCAATCATCGGTTTGATTGTTGACAAGTCAACTTCAACCACACCGTCATAGTAAGCAACTTTTTCCGGTGCCATTTCTTTATAATCATCTTTTCTTCCGTGAATTTCATAAAATTCTTTTACGGCATCATCTGTGCGCCAGATAGAAGAAAGACAAGTGGTCTCTGTCGTCATAACATCAATACCAATACGGAAATCAACACTTAAGTTATCAATGCCCTCGCCGACAAATTCCATTACTTTATTATTTACATAACCATTTTTAAATACAGCACCGATAATCGCAAGTGCAATATCCTGTGGACCAACACCTTTTTGCGGTTTACCGGTCAGATGAATTGCCACAACACCAGGCATTGGAATATCATAAGTCTGCTCCAAAAGCTGTTTTACGATTTCCGGACCACCCTCGCCGATTGCCATAGTACCAAGGGCACCATATCTTGTATGACTGTCTGAACCAAGAATCATAGCACCGCCTGCCGCTAACATCTCGCGGGCAAACTGATGAATAACTGCCTGATGAGGAGGTACATAGATACCACCATATTTTTTTGCACAGGAAAGACCAAACACATGATCATCTTCGTTAATTGTTCCACCTACCGCACATAAACTGTTATGGCAGTTAGTAAGTACATAAGGAACCGGGAACTTCTCAAGTCCGGATGCTCTTGCGGTCTGTAAAATTCCAACAAATGTGATATCATGGGAAGTCAATTTATCAAACTTGATTTTCAAGTTTTCCATATTGCCGGAAGTGTTATGGGATGACAAAATATGGTATGCCATCGTTCCCTTAACCGCCTCTTCTTTTGTTGTCTTAATTCCTGCTTTGCTTTCCAGTGCCGCGACAGCCTCTGCATTGTCCGGAATCAATTCCGTACCATTCAAAAGATACGCGCCACCATCATATAATGTTACCATTTGCAGCCTCCTTCATATTTTTTAACACCGAAGTGAAAATTTTTCCTATAATAGTATACTTGCTTTTTCTTTATAATGCAAATTATTTTTTGCATTTTTGCTTGATTTTTCTATTGTCATCCGTACTAAAATGAGGTAGAATAAGTTGAAATACGGCAAGCCATGGGAACATGGCAGATAGGAGGCATTATGCGTCATTTAATGAATGCACTTGACCTGACCGTGGATGAGATTCATGATTTGATTGTATTAGCTGAAAAAATCATTCAGGATCCGGCACGATTTTCAGAAGTGTGTAAAGGAAAAAAACTTGCAACTTGTTTTTATGAACCGAGCACAAGAACCCGTTTAAGTTTCGAATCGGCAATGTTGAATTTAGGTGGACAAGTTCTTGGTTTCTCATCTGCTGATTCTAGTTCTGCATCAAAAGGCGAAAGCGTGGCCGATACCATTCGTGTCATTTCCAGTTATGCAGATATCTGTGCGATGCGTCACCCAAAAGAAGGTGCACCATACGTCGCCTCTCTTCATTCAAAAATTCCAGTTATCAACGCCGGTGATGGCGGTCACAATCATCCGACCCAGACATTAACCGATTTATTGACAATTAAAAATTTAAAGGGACGCCTTGACAATCTGACAATCGGATTGTGTGGTGACTTAAAATTCGGACGTACCGTTCATTCTTTAATTGGTGCCATGGTTCGCTACCCTAACATTAAATTTGTTATGATTTCACCGGAGGAATTAAAGATTCCGGATTATATTAGAAAAGACACGTTAGATGCCAATGGCATTGAATATAAAGAAGTAAACGTATTAGAAGATGTTTTACCGGAACTTGATTTGTTATATATGACACGTGTTCAGCGTGAACGTTTCTTTAACGAGGAAGATTACATCCGCTTGAAGGACAGCTTCATCCTTGACAGCAAAAAAATGAAACTGGCACCAAAAGATATGTTAGTTCTCCACCCTCTTCCACGTGTAAATGAAATTGCAACCGATGTGGATGATGACCCACGTGCTGTTTACTTTAAGCAGGCACAATATGGTGTTTACATACGAATGGCGTTAATTATGACTTTATTGGAGGTGATTCCGGAATGTTAAATATTGGTGGATTACAAGAAGGAGTTGTCATTGACCACATTAAGGCTGGCGGCTCCATGGAAATTTATCATTATCTTGAATTAGAAAAATTAGACTGCTCCGTTGCTATTATTAAAAACGCAAAAAGCAGTAAAATGGGGAAAAAAGATATTATCAAAATCGAGGGACCGATTACGGTAAACTTGGACATTCTCGGTGTTCTCGATGAAAATATCACCATTAATGTTATAAAAAATAACGAAATTGTAGAAAAACGTGTTCTCACACTGCCGGAAACGGTAACAAATGTCATCAAGTGCAAAAACCCTCGATGCATTACTTCCGTTGAGCAGGAATTACCACACCGTTTTAAACTGACAGACCGCGAAAACCGGATTTACCGCTGCATGTACTGTGAGCAGAAGTTTTCGAGAAGACGATAAAAGATGGTAAAATAATTTAATTGTAATACAAAAATTGATATTGTTTTTCCTATTCAGGACCGCTCCCGCTTAATGAACACTCGTAACGGTGCCTGAGGACAGAATACGTCCTCCAGGCACCGACGGTGTTCAACGTCCTTCATAGTGAAAAACAATATCAATTTTCATTTAAAATAAAATAAGTTAAAAAGTTTTACCGCCTACTTTTCACAAACTTACAGTTCTTCTGTCTTGAACGTTGTGTAACCTTCATAATAATAACTGTGGTCTATGCCTTTCATATATACTTCTCGGCTGTCAACCTCATCGGTCAATGCATTCTTTAAAAGATATTTTATTTCGATATCCTTAACCGGACTTCGTTCCATCGCAAGTAAATAATCTTCTTTATCGACTTTACTCCAATCAATTACTTTGCCAATTTCCTGTTTTAACATATGGTCAAGCCAAATGCGTGCACTCCGTCCGTTTCCTTCCCGGAATGGATGCGCAATATTCATTTCCACATATTTTTCTATAATTTCGTCAAAATCAGACTGTGGCATTTTATCAATATTTTCAAGTGCTTGCATCTAAATACATCAGCGGTGCAAAACGAAAATTTCCTTTTGCCATATTTACCTTGCGAATCTCTCCGGCAAAATCATAAATATCTTCAAACAAATACCGGTGGATTGCCTGCAAAGTAAAAAACTTACCTGAAGAGAGGGAATCTAAAATGCCTTTTTCAAATAATAAAACTGCTTTTTTCTTACTTAACTGCTCCTCCATACGAGCAAGTTCAGCAGAACTTGTAAGACCTAATTTATTTTCAAGCATATCATCCCTCCTCATGCAAAATTATATAACACTATTGTAACATAAAACCGTTATAAATACAATTTTAAAAGTTCCGATTACATTCTTACTTTACCGCAGAAAACTGATGTGTTTCCACAGCTTCTAATTCATTAATTCGAATCCAGTGGCTTGTATAAATCTCCACTTTGATTTTGGATGCTTTTACTTTTCGTTTCAATGAAACTTCCGTTGTTACTTTCGGATTTATTCCGGCATCCGGTCTTACAGTGGCTCCCATCTCGGTCCATTTTCCATTCTCATAATAGGAAATACGGTATGAATACTGTGCCTTTTCAGATGTCATCGTCAAGTCCGGTATCACACCGGTCCCTGCACTCGCAGACTCGCTTTCCTGCAAAGTAAAGAGACGAACCACATTGATACTTTTTGGCTCACTAAACGTCATCGTAACTTCATGACGGTCTGTATCACTGCTTCCTCCAACACCAGTTTCCAAACCTTTCGTAATTCGATCTCCATCCACGACAGAGTTTGGAACAGTGAAAGAACCACCACCACTTTTCTTCTGTCCGGCAAGTTTTACTGCATCTTTCATTGCCCAGTTGACATACGGCGTCAAAGTTATTTCTGAAACTTCTACGTTCGTATCTGCAAAAACAAACCGTACCTGTGTGCTTTCAATTGCTTCTTTACCCTGAACAAAAATGGTCTTTCCGTCATCGCTTGATTTTCCGGTATATATCGTCTTCCATGTATCATCTGACTGTTTTACCTGAACCTCATAACTGCCAAGCGATGAATCCTTTGTCTGAATCATAAATCGGTCGTACTGATAAGAATCCTTAAAGTCAAATGTAAGCATAGGATTTGCATCCGTTGATTGTGGCTTCCATGTTGTTTTTTCATCCTTATCATATACATTTTCTGCTGCATTTGAAGTTTCTTCACTCGTTGCGGTAATGGAAACCGGCAGACTTTCTTCATCTTCATACACTTTAGAAGACAGCGATTCAATTACCGCATCCGCTCCCGTCACTTCCATTGTGATGTTACCAAGCCCCGGCGTCAAATCCATTGCACCATCTAACATATACTCTTGCATGGTATCGGATAACTGAACTTCTCCAATTGTCTGGTCATTCCATTTAAGTGTTACAAAAGCTTTTCCGTCGGACTTTCCTTTCAGGTAAAATACAAACAAATCATCTTTTTCAACCTGCGCAAGATAAGAATATGTCATGTCCTTTTTTGCCTGTAAATTAGTATGTGCTGCCTTAACTCCTTCATAATCAGAAGCTGAAATACTTCCCGGAACTTTCGCATAATCACGAGTGCGGACGGTTACTCCGCTCACGCTGACATTACCGGATACGACGGTCATTGTAAACGTCTGGCTGCCGGCATCCAGTTTTGCCATATCTGCCGCCTCATACAGTGCCTGCTCTTTACCAATTGTTACGGTACCAAATGTCCGGTCTCCACATGAAATTTTTACCTTTGCTGCATTGTCCGATTTTGCATCTAAACCGGCAAAATAGCTTTCCGATTCTGATACAATTCCCTTGGCACTAAAGGTTTCACCTGCCTGATATGTTGTTTTTTCCGTGGTAATTGTTCCCGGAAGTACATTTTCATCTGCAAGAACACCTGCAAGCGTTGTTTCTTTTGTCTGTTTTTTACCAACATAATAACTTTCTTTCGGCCCGGCATTAGAGCTTTTGACCGATTTTTCAGAAACAACCAATTTCTGAAGCAGGAATGCAGGGTCATCAGAATATATACGAATCGCATTCACGCCAGCATTTAGGTGGATATTATTCTCCTGCTTTCTGCCATTTACTTTCACATCATTTGCCCATGAACCACTGTATTCTCCAGCCAAAAACGTATCGGCATCTACTGTATTTTTCTCAATTAATGTTTCCCCATTAATCGAATAACCATACGATATGCAAACCTTATCACGATCCAGATTATTGGATGGTGCTGTATAAACAGTAAATTTATACTCTCCATCTTCCGGAACACATACTGCATATTCTGCATAGGCAGCTTCTTCCATCGTCTTTGTCTTATCCGCATTTGTCGGAAGAATTTTCATTGACTGTCCGGTTTTTCCATAACCGTCAAAAACATGGAATGCTGTATTATTGCCGCCTTCTTTTGCCGTTACATAATTTCCCGGAAGAATGGAGGCATATCCATTTGTGTAAACATATGTCTTGTCTGCATAGGAAGATGTATCATATACCTTTGCATTAACATTAAGTGTAATGGTCTGGCTGCCGCTTTGAATTTTAACGGATCCGGAAGCATCTTTTTTGACCTTTGAAAAATCAACCGATACCTCAAACGCATCCTGCGATTTTACTGTGCCGGATTTCTTACTTACAACAATCCAGTCCTCCGAAGGAGTTATCGTATAAGCAAAACTGTTCGCTCCCTGATTGGAAACAGTTACTGTATAAGATTCCTGATTCAGATTTGTAAAATCGGATAATGTACCACTTTCTGATGCCTCGACAGCCTGTTCTTCATTTTCCATCGTAACCATCATTTTACCATCAGCCGCTGGTTTCACCCAGACTGCTTTTGGATAACTCCAGCCGGTTGAGTTCCATGTCACAAAGCCGACATGAGGAGAACTCATCATACCATCCCACTTGTCACCGACGCCCGGCATATTTTTGTTGTAAGTTTTCTGTAATTCCTTATCCAGTGCCACCGCTTGTTCCAGCTCAGCTGCATATAAATTTGCTGCCACACTGTTATTTTTCGCCAAATATTTATTGATGCCACTTAATATCTGCATTTTTGTCACATTTGCCGATGCAACAACCGGGAAATAGACAAGTTCAAAGTATGCCGCCTGCCAATCCGATGGAATCTCTTTCTGACACGCTTTCGCTCTTCGTATCATGTCATCCACTTTGACAAGCATTTCTCTGCCTTCATTATAATTTACTGAATCATAAGTTGCCGAATTGATGGATTCCGGTTTGCCGGAACCATTTAACCATGTATAATCATCCAACAGCATCTCCATCTCATTCACAAGAGAATCCGATGTGTTTTCGCCAAACTGCTGTTTTACCCAGTTTTTACGATATTCAGTAATTTTATCTTTTCCATTTGTTCCCCATGTATCATAATCATATGCCATATCAAGAAAATAGGAAATATTCATCTCCATCGGCTTCAAATCACCAACATTAACGATCCAGATATTATCAATGCCATGCTCATATGCCATATTCATCTGTTCCCAAGTTTTAGTAAGAGGAACTGTATTTACCCATTCATAGGAAGTCGGACCGCCATGGTAATCAAAGTGATAATACATACCATAACCGCCTTTTCGATTTTTATCCTCCTTCGTTGGAAGCGTACGCATATTTCCAAAGTTATCATCGCAGAGCATAATGGTTACGTCATTTAAAACATCCCATTTTTTCAATCCCTCTGCTTTATCTGTGCCATGCCAGTAGTCCTCTACTTCTTTATAAACAGTAAGAACCTGAGGGGCATCCGATAAATTATTCTTTTTCAAAATATCTTTCTGCGCCGTAATTACTTTTTTCAAAAGTGCAATATTTTCTTCTTTTGTTCCTGACAAAGAAGAATCCGACTCGCCACGCATGCCGAGGGTATAAACATTTTCAAAGTTTTTATTTCTTGTCACACCATCTTCCCAAAATTTTGTGATGGCAGTTTCGTTCGTATTAAAATCCCATGCGTTGCTTGTGCCGTACTGACGATATTTATTCTGCCATTCCACACCGGCACGACAAAGTGGCTCATGATGAGAGGTTCCCATAACAATACCGTATTTGTCGGCGAGTTCTGCATTGGCTAACTTATTCGTTCCCTTACCGTCCTCGCTAAAAGTATTCGACCACATCGCCGGCCACAAATAATTTCCTTTACAGCGTAAAATTAATTCATAGACATTTTCATAAAAATACTGATTATATCCGCCAAATTTTTTCTTTGCATAACTAGTCAGTGATGGAGCTTCATCATTTAGGAAAATACCACGATATTTTACGGATGGTTCTTTGGATGTAACCGTTAATTCCTTTTCCGGAATCTGAACTACATCTTTAGCAACCGGTGTAGCATCGCCCCAGTAAACCCATGGAGAAACACCCATTTTCTCAGAAATATGATAAAGACCGTAAATCGTTCCACGCTTATCACTTCCGATAACGACAATTGCCTTTTTTACATTAGCTACCGGATTTTCTACCACCTGAATGCGGTAAACTTCGCGCTTTCCTTTTATCTGGGAGGCATCTACTTTTCCCTGCTCAATCAAGGAATCAATTATCGCATTGTTTCCGATGGAGCCGGCAATAATTGCATATTCCTTCAATGATTCTGTCTTAGTTATGACATTTGCCTTTGCTTTCTCTTTTGTAACAAGAGAAATGTCTTTGGCAACGGAAGCTGCAATCAGTGATAATCCATCGTAATCTTCTCCTTTGGCATCTAAGTACAGACTTGCTGCAGAATCCTTTGCTGCAATCGTAAAGTAACCTGCCTTCTGTTCAGTAATCAGCGGGTCTTTTGTCGGCTGTGGTTTACTTGTATGAACTGCCGGAGCTTTTGTTACCGCACTTTTTTCCTTCACTGTAATCTTACACACTGCCTTCGCACCACGTCCATCCTTTGCATAAGCAGTAATCACAGCGGTACCTTTCTTCTTCGCCATAACAACTCCTTTTTTGCTTACCGATGCAACGGATGATTTTGATGAACGGTAAACAACACCTTTTTTTGTTGTTTTCGCCGGTGTCAGTTTTGCTGTTAATTTCAGCGAACTGCCACAAAATAAACTGGCACTTTTTTTACTAAGTGTTACTTTCTTTACTTTTTTAAGTTTCTTTGTTACCGTAACAGAAATCACTGTTTTTTCTTTCCGCAAGAAACGATAACCTTTGCTTTACCTGCCTTTTTCGCCTTACATTTTCCCTTTTTATTTACCGAAACAATCGAGGATTTCGTTGAGCGAAATGTTACCTTTTTTGCCTTTTTTTTCGGCGTTACCTTTACTTTCAACTGAAAAGTTTCACCTTTTTTCAACGAAAGCATGGAAATTGCCGGATTCGTCACTGTAAGACTCACAGAAGGCGAAGCCTTCTTCTTTGCCTTTGCAAAAACGATTCCTTGTCCCCCAAAAAGAAGTTGTAACCAACGCAGCTGTTAAAAATGCTGTCAAACTTCTTTGGAACATCTTTGTGTTCTTTTTCAAATATACCAACTCCTTATCATTATATAGTGATTTCATTATATCTTACAAAAAATACAATTTCGATTGCAAAAACTGTGTTTTACATTGAAAAAATTGAATATCTTGACAAAAAACATGAGATAAATCTATAATCAGAGAAAAGAATGATGACGAGGAGGATTTGTTTATGCGCTATTTACTTCATGAATCGGACCATCCGATTTCAACCGATTACTATTATGAATGTCGAAAGACAACCAACGACCATTTTCCAATAATTCCTGCCCATACGCATGATTATTATGAAATTTATATCTATCTCAGTGGCTCTGTTATGCTGTTTATTGAAGGCCGCATATATAAAGTAAAACGTGGAGACATTATGGTTATTCCTCCCTATACAATTCATCAGCTTCTTCTCACTTCAGAAGAACAACTAAATGATGAATATGACCGCACCTATATGTATATTACCCCTGCCTGCCTATCCTCCTTCGGGTTTAATGAATACTCTCTATTAGAGCCGATTGAACTGGCAAAAGAAAACAAACGGTATCATTTTAATATTGCCGATTCTGATGATTTTGAGCGCATATTTCAGTGTTTTATGGGGATTTACCAGAATTCAAAGAGAGAATTCCGCGAAAAAGAAATGTTAAACCGTGCTCATATTTTAGAGGCTGTTACACTGCTAAACAAACACATTCTTTTAGATATGAAGCCAAGAAAAGCGACACACGTGAATCCTTTGATTGATAAGGTACTGTCTTATATCAATGAACATTACAAAGAGGATTTATCACTGGAGCAGTTAGCCGGTCACTTTTATCTGAATAAATTTACGCTGGCAAAATTATTCAAAGAACAGACCGACCGAACCGTACATAATTATATTATACTAAAACGAATCAGCATGGCAAAACAAAAAATAACAGAGGGGATGCTCCCCTCTGTTGTATACCAAGATGTAGGGTTTCGTAATTATTCTACTTTTTACCGTGCCTTTCTCAAAATGGAGAAAATTTCTCCAAAAGAATTTGCACGTTTCTGCTCCGATAAAAAGGACAATTAGAACAAACCGGTAATCTGTCCATCGTCATTTACATCAATTCCTTCGGCAGCCGGCACTTTTGGCAATCCCGGCATAGTCATAATTGTGCCGGTAATGGCAACGACAAATCCTGCTCCGGCAGAAACATAGACATCACGGATATGGATTGGGAAGCCTTCCGGTCTGCCAAGGATTGTTTTATCATCCGACAAAGAATACTGATTTTTCGCCATACATACCGGCATAGAGCCAAACCCAAGCGACTCAATCCGTGCAATCTGTTGTTTTGCTGCCGGCTCAATGATAACTTCTCCTGCTCCATAAATTTCTTTTGCAATTGTCTCAATTTTTTCAACAATCGACAAATCATTTTCATAGAGATAATGGAAATTACTCTCTTTATTCTCAATTGTGTCAATTACTTTTTGTGCTAACTCAATGCCGCCTTCGCCACCTTTTTCCCAAACCTTGGAAAGTGCGAACTCACAGCCTCTCGCCTCACAGAACTCCTTAACGTATGCAAGTTCTGCTTCGCTGTCAGTTACAAACTGATTCAATGTAACAACACATGGCACACCAAATTTAGCAATGTTTTCAATATGTTTTTCCAGATTTACAATACCGGCTTTCAATGCATCAAGATTTTCTTCCGATAAATCTTCTTTTTTAACACCGCCATTGTATTTGAGGGCACGAACCGTAGCAACAAGTACAACGGCATCCGGTTTCAAATCAGCCATACGGCATTTGATATCTAAGAATTTTTCTGCTCCTAAGTCAGCACCAAAACCAGCCTCCGTAATTGTGTAATCTGCTAATTTCAAAGCTGTCTTTGTCGCACGGACACTATTACAGCCGTGAGCAATATTGGCAAATGGACCACCATGCACAAGTGCCGGCGTATTCTCCAAAGTCTGAATCATATTCGGACGAATAGCGTCTTTCAAAAGTGCAGCCATCGCGCCTACTGCTTTAATTTCTTTTGCCGTAACCGGTTTTCCTTCATAAGTATAAGCAACAATAATTCTTCCCAAACGTTCTTTCAAATCTTTCATGTTGTCTGCAAGACAAAGAATCGCCATGATTTCGGATGCTACCGTGATGATGAAATGATCTTCTCTTGTCACACCATCCACCTTGCGTCCGAGTCCTACCGTGATATTACGAAGTACACGGTCATTCATATCGACGCAGCGTTTCCATACGATCTGTTTTGGATCAATGTTAAGTTTATTTCCCTGTTGAATATGATTATCAAGCATTGCCGCAAGAAGGTTATTTGCCGAAGTAATCGCATGAAAATCTCCCGTGAAATGAAGATTCAAATCATCCATCGGTACAACCTGTGCATAACCGCCGCCGGCAGCACCACCTTTTAATCCAAAGCAAGGGCCTAACGATGGCTCACGCAAAGCAATAATTGCCTTTTTCCCAATCTTATCCATCGCCTGTCCGAGTCCAACCGTCGTTGTTGTCTTTCCTTCACCGGCCGGTGTTGGATTAATCGCTGTCGCAAGGACAAGTTTACCATCCGGGCGGTCTTTAATTCGCTCCCAGAGTTCGTCCGTCAATTTTGCTTTATATTTTCCATATAAATCCAATTCATCCGCAGTGATGTCTAATTTCTCTGCTACTGTCTGAACCGGCAAAGATATTCGCCTCTCTTGCAATTTCAATATCTGATTTCATATTCTACCTCCATCTTTCAAAGCACAATATCTGTTAACATAACTTGTATTATACACACTATCTTGTTCTAATGCAATAATTTATCAGAAACAAATGTAAAATATTGCTCCAACAAATGAACATCCGGCTGGCACTGATATAACATTCTGGCACCGACAACATCTTCAATTTCATTTAAAAGCCAATGATTGTTTTCATCTAAAATAAAATCAATACCAACCATGCCAAAATCAAACACCTGAACAACCTGATTTACATAATCAATAATTTCTTTATCGCATTGGTATGATGTAACACTTCCGCCCAAAGAAAAATTTGCCCGAAAACTGTTATTTGCCTGACGCTTCACAGCACCGACAATTTCTTTGCCTATGACATATACACGTAAATCCACGCCGGATCCTTTGACAAATGGCTGTAAAATAAAATCTGAACCGGCGATTCCCTTTTGAATCGAGTCAAAGGATTCGTTTGTCAAAAAAACCTGTTTTCCACCGTGTCCATCCACCGCTTTTATTACATAATCCGGATACTCCTTTAATAATTTTTCGGACAACTCAACATTTTGAAACGTCTTTGTTTTTACCAGCGGAATTTCGCAGTTTTTCAAAATATAATCATAGGTTTTTCCTTTATGATTGCAGATTTCTGACACAAAAGAAGAATTAAAGCAGGGAATCCCCCTCGCCTCAATTTGCTTTGTCAAAGCAGGACAGATTGTGCGAACCATACAAAAATCAACAGATTCCCGATTTGTCTCTAAATATTCCATCACATCTGTGTCATATAAAAAATGAATCGGCATATTTAACTTTTCACCTGCTTCTTCATGCATTTTAATGTAGGAAGCATTTCTTTGAGCCTTCTTTATCATAAACTAGTAAACCATTCCATCGTTTTGTCATTTTCTAACATCCTTTATGATCCATTCCACGATTTTATCCGCAACCGCCACACCGGTGCAGGTTTGTATATTTTTAAAATGTGCATTCGAATTTACTTCACAAACAATCGGACCGTCTTTGCCAAACAAAAGGTCAACTCCTGCAAAAGAAGTTCCAACTGCATGAGACGCTTTAACCGCAAGTTCACATTCTTCCTTTGACGGTGTGTAATCTTTCATCTTACCTCCGGCGGTTATGTTAGCACGAAAATCATTTTCCGAATACCGGTACATGGACGCTGCTACTTCATCACCAACAACCTGAAGTCTGACATCTCTTCCGGTGCTGTTTTCTATCATTTCCTGAAACAAAAATTCTACCGAATCCGACTGTTTCATCACCGCTAAAAGTTCTTCTCTATTTTGCACTAGATACACCTGCTCGCCAAAGGAGCCAAATGCCTCTTTTGCTACAAATGGATATGTGAGTTTTTCTTCCACTGCATGCAAAAAATCATACTGATTAAATCCAATGGTCGAATATGTCATCGGTGCAAATATCGTCTGTGGAATTGGTAGTTTATTCTCCTGTAATGCCAGATAAGTTAACCGCTTATCATCGCAGATTCTAATTGCCTCACTGCTATTATAGACCGGAATTTTCTGATTTTCTAAAAATTTTGCAAGTAAAATATCTTTATCCCAAAACAAAACAAAATCCGGTTTTTCTTTTATCTTTTCCTGCACATCTACAAGAATTTCACAATTTGTATAAACGGTTAGTGACACACCACACCGTTTCGCCGCCAGCAAAAATAAATCTGTCAGTTCAGAAAACTTTTTGGTGTGTAAAAATCCATTGACAATCAGCCAGCCATTCATCAGCCATTCTCCTCAAGATAATTTTCAAATTGTTCACTCGACATCAAAATCTGTCTCGGTTTGGTACCTTCTTCCGGTCCAACAATACCCGCATCCGAAAGCTGGTCCATAATTCGTGCCGCACGGTTAAAGCCAATTCGGAACATACGCTGCAAAAGACCAATGGATGCCTTATCTTTTTCAATGATAAATCTGGCAGCCTCGACAAATAATTCGTCTTGTTCCGGTGCACCACCATGGGCAGTATTAGAATCATTTTTTGCTCCCGGTACCGGTGCCGTGTCAATATGCTTTGTTACTTCTTCGTTATAGGATGGACCGTTGCTCTGCTCTTTTAAGAAGCTGACAACGGAATCTCTTTCTTCATCAGAAACAAATGCTCCCTGTACACGAATTGGTTTTGGCAGATTTTGCGGTGCAAACAACATATCACCATTTCCTAACAGTTTTTCTGCGCCTGCCGAATCAATAATAGTTCGTGAATCCACGGCGGAAGAAACCGACAAAGCGATTCGTGATGGTATATTCGCCTTAATTAACCCGGTAATAACATTAACCGATGGACGCTGTGTTGCTAAAACCAGATGAATTCCTGCTGCACGGGCAAGCTGCGCGCCAACCGACACACGGAATCCTCTACTTCTCCCGGTGCAACCATCATCAAATCCGCGAACTCGTCTACGATAATAACAATCTGTGGCATCTTCTGATAATCCGGGTCATCTTTGTTTGTCAGTTTGTCCATTTTCGCATTATAGGATTTGATATCACGAACACCTGCATCGGCAAATTTCTGATATCTTCCGGTCATCTCTGCTACCGCCCAGCCAAGTGCTGCCGATGCCTTCTTCGGATCTTTCACAACCGGAATCATCAAATGTGGAATATCTTCGTATGCAGTCAGTTCCACCATCTTTGGGTCAACCATAATCATTTTTACTTCATTCGGATCCGCTTTATAAATAATACTCATAATCAGCGTATTAATCAAAACCGATTTCCCGGAACCAGTCGCACCGGCAATCAATAAATGCGGCATTTTTGCAATATCCGTAACAATTGTTTTTCCGCTGATATCTTTACCAACGGCAAATGTGACTTTGGATTTCGCCTTCGTAAACTCACTGCTCTCTAATAACTCACGCAACGTAATCATTTCCCTCGCCGGATTCGGCACCTCGATACCAACTGCCGCTTTTCCGGGAATCGGTGCTTCAATACGAATATCCGATGCCGCCAGACTCAGTTTAATATCATCATTCAATCCGGTAATGCGGCTGACTTTAACCCCCTGTTCCGGAATCAGTTCATAACGAGTTACACTTGGTCCAAGGCTGATGTCTCCCATCTTGACACGCACGCCAAAACTATCTAACGTTGACTGCAATTTAGCCGCCGTCGCACGAAGTTCAGAATTGTCCATACGTTTTCCATTGCTCTTTGGTTTGTTCAACAAATCAAGCGAAGGAAAACGATACGGAATCTGTTCCGTCGCAGCCTTTGACAAATCCTTATGTACTGCATCCATTTCTTTTTTATCTTCTTTGGTTATCTTAACCGGTTCTTTCTTTTGTTTCACCGGCTCATCCACCGTATCTGTTTTTTGTAGGTGTTTTTGGTTCGCTCTGTGTTTTCTTTGATGCACCAAATTTTTCTTCTAATTCTTTTTCGTAAACACTTGATTCTCTAACCGGCTCTTCTCCGCCACGGATAATATTGATTTCCGACAAATCCTGTACTTCCGGCACCACCTCTTCCATCTGGGCTTCCGGTTTAATTTCTTTTTGAGGAAGTTTATTCTTATCTTCCTGAATTTCTGCTTCTGCTTTCTTTGCCCGTTTCTTTTTCGTCTCTTTCTTTGGCTTTGCTTTTGACGTTTCTTCTTTATCAAATGTATAGGTGCTCATCTGTCTTCCACGAGAATACACCGGTTCCGGTTCCTCATAATAATAATCTTCATCCGTCTCACGCTCTTTATACATCTGCTGAATGGAAGAAAAAATGAGTTTCTTGCTTAACAGCATAAAGAACAATAAAAACAGCGCCAGTATCACAATAAAAGAACCTGCTCTTCCGAGCACACGTGCCAGTTCAAAAGATAAAATTCCACCGAAGAAACCACCACCACCGTGATTTTCAGCACAAACAGTATAGACTTCCCATACATTCTGCACAGGGTCATTTACCACCCACTGAAATAATCCGCACACACTCCAGTAAATGCCGGCACTATACCAGACCTTGTGACGCAGTCTTTGATTCTTCGCATTTGCCAGATACAAACCTGCAGTCACAACCAGATAAACCGGGAAAACATACGCCAGTGCTCCCAGCAGTCCAAACAGCAAGGCACTTAACCCTTTGCCAAACACGCCGCACATTTGGAACAAACTAAGCAGTGACAAAATGGCAAACACAAAAAGAGCAAGAAACACAATCTCTCTTGCCAATGGGCTTGCCTGCTTTGTCTTTTTCGATGTATTCTTTCTCGAAGAAGCCGTCCGTTTCGTATTTGATTTCGATGCCGGACGTCCACGCTTCTTCGTATTTTTTGTTGTTTTCTTTGTAGCCATAAAATCCTCCCCAGACACAACTAACATGTACGATATCTGCCAATTGATTCGCAGCGTACTGAAATTATATTATACACTGAATCGCTTTTTCCCGCAAGTGTTTTATCGAACAGATGTTTATTTATTCATCAACCCTCTCAGTTTCTGATAAGCCTTATCAATTCCTCCAACCTCATTAACAAGTCCGGCCATCACCGCATCCTCTCCAACCAAAACGGTTCCTAAATCTTTGGACAGCATACTCGTATTCATCATTAACTTTTCTAAATTTTCTTTGGAAATGCGGCTATGCTCTGCCACGAAACAAATAATTCTATCCTGAATCTGTTGAAACTGACGATATGTCTGTGGTGTTCCCAGTACCATACCACTCATTCGTACCGGGTGAATAATCATAGTCGCCGATGGAACAATAAAAGAATAGTCTGCCGCCACGGTAAGTGGAACAGCAATCGAATGACTGTCCCCAATGACCAAGGAAACTGTCGGCATACTTAAGGAGTGAACCATTTCCGCCAATGCAAGTCCGCATGAAACATCACCACCGACGGTATTCATAAGAAATAAAATTCCCTTTACATTTTCGTCCTGCTCTGCCCTTGCTAAAATCGGCAAAATATGCTCATATTTGGTTGTTTTGGCATTTTGTGATAAGCAGTCATGTCCCTCAATCTCCCCAATAATAGATAACGTCAAGATTCCTTCATTCATTACCATGCCATATTCTTTTACTGCATCCTGTTCCATCTGTTTCGCCCTCATCTTTCCTGTCATTTTTGACTTCCATTTGATACGAAACAGTATTTCCTAAATCATAAAATTTTATCCCTGATAAATTTCCGGTCGTCTGTCACTTCTTGAAAAAATCGTTTTTTGAAATACCTCTTCTGAAAAATCAAGAGTTACATAGTCATTCCATTTTTTAGAGTCCGGCGAAATCATGCTTCCATCCGGTGCATAGGCAGCTGAACTTTTTGTATATTGGATTCCATCTCCCTCGCCAGTTCGATTTACGCCTACCACATACGAGGACATTTCAATCGCTCTCGCCGTAAGCAGCGAATACCACTGCTTAATGCGGCTCTCCGGCCAGTTTGCAATCAAAAAGATAACATTTGTATCAAGCGGCATCTGCTGAAACATTTCAGGAAAACGCAAATCGTAGCAGACTGCCATACCAAGGTGCATTTCATCCACGGAAATATGACAGATTTCACTGCCCCCTCGATACGCCTTTGTCTCACAACCATGCGTAAATGGATGGATTTTCTCATAGTCAGCAAGCACACTTCCATTTTCATCAACAAAACAAAAATGATTTCGCCCAAACTCATCCGGCATGGTAATGTAACCAAAGCCAATCATTATAGAATATTTTGCAGAAAGAGCCGAAAAATATGCAATTGTCTCCTCATGATAGTCTGCCATCTCTTTAACTCGGAGAAAAATCCGGTCAATGTCATCTCCGGAAACAAAATGATGTCAGCGTGTTCATCCGCCGCCTCCTGTATCATTTCCTCACACTGAAACTTATTTGCTTCTTTATCTTCCCAGACAATGTCCATGTTTGTAAGCGCAATTTTTTAGACATAAAAAAAGCCCCCTTTGTCTTCTTCCCCAAGTATAACATAGGTTTGGGGAAGGGGCAAAGGGGGGCTAATATTAAATATCTTTAAATATCTTTTACAATTTCATCAAAACGAGCAGCTTTCTTTTCTTTTGAAACACGTCCTGCCGGATGATATACCCAGGTTAATTTCGGTTCATCCGCTTTATCTGTATATCTTTCTAACAGTAAATCCCAATTTTCTTTGTTATTCAAAAAATTATAAACTTCTGTTCCAACTGCTACAATTGTATGTGGCTGAAATAACGCAATTTCCTCCAAGAATATTTTCTTATATACATCGTCTACTACATTCTTGCACCACTCCGATTTAATTCTGCAAATGGTACATACTTTTCTTCATTTGCTGATGTAATCTCATATCGGAACAAATTTGTCGTGTACACATTTTTTAATTGATGCTTGTTCATAAAAGATACAATCATCTGTCCATAATCTTTTTGTCCTGTCAAGCGTTCTACATTTTTACAATCATCCTGTAAATCAAGGGAACGCCACAAATGAGTACAGAGATACTCCCCTACTGGTTCATTATGCTTAAGTAGTTCTTCAATGTTTTGATTAAGAACATCATAGCCAAAACAGTCCTCTAATTTATTACTTGGCGAATCAAATACAAGCAAAACCCTTTTATCCTCATCAAAAGGCCCGTAGTCTATCATATCATCTCTGTGATTCTCATTATAAATATCTAATAAATCCAAACCATGATTACCATTAGAAATAATTCCATATGTAAAAGGAGTATTCTCTAACACACTTAAATTTTCAAGATAGGTTTGAGTGATAATATGTTTGCTCGATTTATCTTCCAAATCTAATTTTCCACAACATACTTTCCCCTTTTCATTTAGGATACTACAGATATGATAATATACATTCTCATCATATTTTCTATAGCCACATGAGAAGTTAAACTCATTTAATTTATTTCTGCATTCTTCTGCTGTCATTTTCATAAATGTCATCCTTTCTGTATAAACTTAATCTACATTAATTATATTTCATAAACTCTTTGATTTGTTTTTTTGTTGCTATAGATTTCCAGCCCGAATATTTTCCATAAACAGTTTTACCTTTTTGTTTCTTGTACGCTCGGACGCGTACTTTTCCGGTTAATGCAAATTCAGGTGCCCTTGACAAAACAATATACCAATATAATTTTCTGTTTTTCAAAGAACTCTTTTTGGTTTTAATCGTTTTTTTCTTTATTGTACATGTTCTTCGATATGCAGAATAATTATATAGCTGGACCTCATAACCAGTTGCGCCTTTCACCTTTTTCCAAGACAAAGTGTATCGTGATTTCGTAGTCACTTTCTTTGCATTTTTCTTTTTCACTTTGACACTGTGAACTTTGCCTGGCTTTTTTACCTTGACGGCCTTCGCGGATGATTTGTTATTTGTTTGCTTATCCGCAGCATCACTATCATCATCCCAAGACCATTCATTATCCGCAGCATCCCCTGAAGAATTGCCTGCGTTTAAATCCTCAATATTATACACTACTGCCAATTCCGCACTATTTTTCATGCCATTTTTTACAGCAATTGCCCTTAAAGTAAATTTGCCGTTCTGATTAAACAAAATAGGAAGTCCCAAATATTCATTAGAATAAATGGTTGGCATAGAGCCATCAGTTGTGTAATAAATTGTTGCACCACTTGTATCACAATTTAAATTTACAACAACAGCTCCATGATAAGTTCCGCTGTTCATATTGGCTGTCGGCGTTTTTACCGTATTCCTCATATCCGGTTGAGCAGTAGGCACGGGAGTATTTGTCGGCCTTGATACTTCTGACAAATTAATATTATAAGTCTTAACTAATTCTTCACTACTTATCCAGCCGCTTTTTACTGCAATAGCATTAATTGTATAAGTACCATTACTATCGAACACTATTGGCGTCCCCGTATATTTCTTTGAGCCGGTAGTAGGAGAACTTCCATCCGTTGTATAATAAATTACTGCCCCTTTTGTACCGCAAGACAACTGAATTGATAGTGCTTGTTTATAATTTCCCTGTTCAATACTTACCGTAGGTTTTGAAACCTGAAACTTTACTGTCATTTCTGTTGGTGCACTTGCCCCGTAACCATCGGCAACAGCAATTAATTTGAAATAAGTAGTTCCATAAATTGAAAATGGCGTTGTATACAAAGTTGAACTTGTCGTGACTTCATCATCCATATTTGAATAATAAATTTTCGCACTTGGAGCATCACTATGCATAATAATTCTTTTTTCATTTTCGTTTACATTCTTAACTTCAATTGTTGGACTATCGGTCACAAAATATTTACCTAATTTCTTTAGCAAAATCTTTCCGCCATTGACACCGGGAACGCATGCAAATGTATCTGTAAAGTCTAGTCCCGGAAATGCACTTTGCTCGGTTAGCTGCATTGAATTCAGCGCAGTTCCCTGTTTATCTGTTAGATAAGTTCGATTTAATTCGTCATATAATTTTGAGTATGTAAATACATTTTTTATAGTTATCATTGCATACGACTTTCCAATTACTGTTCCAGCAAATTGTGTACCCCTAATTTTTTCTTCTAATGAAACGCTTGATATAATATACTGCTGACTTACTTCATCTCCGCATCCAACCAAACCTCCAACACAAGAACCATTTACATAACTTTGGGACATACAATTTTCAATCATTACATTTTCTGCATATCCAACGAGGCCACCGACATAGTTACCTTCTAATTCCATATCAGCATAGCAATTGGTAGTATTAACATAGTCAGCTTCTCCTGCAATTCCACCCACCATACTGTCTGTATCAGAACTTTTTATCGAGCCTAGCGAAACACAATTACTGATTTCTAATGTTGATTTTGAATTACGTGTTGTTCCGCCTATAATTCCTCCATAATAAATTGCATAATTACCTGTATCTGTTGACATCTTAATATTGACGCTGCAATTATTTATTTTTACACTCTGCGTTTCCTTATGAATATTTACATAAGAACATATTCCGGCAAATGAACCACTTTCTCCTTTCTGATATTTTGATACATCTGCTTTCCCTTCTACGTCAACATTTTCTATTAATATTTTTCCTTTAAGACCATCATACGCAAAATCAATTGTATTAATCAGGAACCCTTTACCATAATCATCACTTCCTATATTTGAATTTTTTATTTTCAAATCTCTCACGGTAGCAGAACCAACGATACTGTCAAACACTACCGAATGTAAATTCTTAATTGTATGTCCCCTTCCATCCAGCACACCACGAAAACCTTCCGCCGGCTTATAGGTCCCCTCATATTCGGACATATCAATATCTGCAGACAAGCAATATTTTCCATCTACTACATAATTTAATTTGTCCATATCTTCCGGCGTTTTAATTTCCTCGTAATCCGAATAATTATTCGCCTTCACTACCGATTTAGAATACACCTTTTTTTCTTTAGCCGTTACATTCATCACTTCCTTGTTAGGAATCAATCCGGCTATCACCGCAAAACATAATAAAATAGCTATTGTTTTTCTTCTCATATTTTTCTCCGATATAGTGTTAATTTATCACTATACTTTTCCTTTCTTTCCTTATTTTATCCAACATAATTAGAACTCCAACTATATGGTACCCTGTCCCCCTTTTTTAACTCTTGCTCATAATCCACTGCATCATAATTTTCTCCCCCCCAATCTTTTGATTTTGCTTCATCCATAACGTAATCAGGATTATAACCACTACTCACATTATCGCTGTAGTGATAATAACCAGTATATATATCTACTGCCGTGATACACACCGCATAATAATATTCGCTATATCCATCTTTACCCATAAGCACTACATACCTTCCATTCCCATCACCTTCGTAATCCATCACCCGGTATTCAGAAATATCATCTTCGCTTGGTATTTTCAATTGTATAACTTCTTTAGCACTTTGTTTTACAGCTTCCATCCGGTCTGTATAAAATGCTTGTGGAGTTTCTAGAAAATATTCCGTGTACTTATGCGTATATTTAACAATAGAAAACACAGTTGCAACAGCAACAAAACACGCCACACCAATAATTGCAATTATCTCAGGTTTTTGCATTTTATATCGCATTCCTTTAGAAACTGCATCTTGCCGCATTTTTGTCCGGTAACGGTTTAATGAAAAGGAGCCTGCCAGTAAAACAATACATATAATATGTAATAAGAATCCGAATCCAAAATGTTTGCACTGGTCACGCAATGAATTATAAAGCAAAAAATCACTAAATATAACAATGCCTGCAAATACCACTACCGGAATCATCGCCGGCCACCACCTATTAATAAAATGCAACCCTGCCGATATTACAAGAATACTGAGGCTAACTAATAATAAAGGCAATAGAATAGCTTTTGCTGAATGAAAATTAGGCCATTTAGACATAATTCCCACTGCGCCATGATCAACTGCTACTCTAACCTGATTTGCGTTACTGTAAAATATGTTGTCTGCTATATCACTTCCACTTAAGGTAACTGAGGGCACAAAAGCTACAACAAGTGCCGTAATTGCTAACATAATTAACGAATACACCTTACTTACTCGTATTTTTTCATCTTTTCCGCTATAATAGTTGGTGCTCCGCATATATTGCAAAATTTTGAATTAAAATTAATTATATTCCCGCAATTAGTACAATAGCTTGTTTTTCTTTCCATTTTTTACCACAGTTCGTACAAAATTTCATTTCGTCGGAAACAAGTGTTCCGCAATATTTACATATCATAAAAATCCTCCTCAGTTTTCAGTTTTTTGTCTACTCACTTCTTCTTGTATATCCTTTATAACATTTTCATTTTTAATGTACTTATACAATTTTTCAACTTCATCATATCGCTTTTGGTCAATCAAATTATATGCCTGAAACTCATATACTGATTCTTTTCCCTCTTCAGAATCAATTTTATTATAAATTTCTATTGCCTTGTCATATTCACCAGAATCACGATAATATCTAGCCAGTCTATCATACGCCAAAATAAGGTTATCCTCATCCTTTATCTGCTCATAGAGTTTTATTGCTTCCGTAAACTTATTTTCATATAATAACATTAACGCCTTTTGTTGTATCACCTTTCTCTCTTCTTCTTTTTCTCCCCATTTGTGATAAATCGCAATTGCTTTATCATATTCCTCTTTTTCAAAATAACTTTTGGCCTCCTTGCATTGTATTTTTTTGATTTGTTGATTTGCCACTTTTTTATCTTCCATATCATTCAAGTACTCCATTGCTTGTGAATACTGTTCATTCGCCATAAACTCTTTTGCTTTTAGCAGTTTATAATCATCTGAACGATAATACAAAAATGAACTTGTTAATTTAACTGCAATCAGTACAAACACAGCAATAAGTGCAATAATAATTATCGTTTTTATTCTTTTATTACGTTTTTTCAACATTAAAATTTTTTCATCAATTTTTTCAATATACTTGTTGGATTCCTTAAAACCGGCAAATCCCAAAAATAATTTTTTGTCTTTTCAAGAGCTACAACATTACTGCTATATCTTATTTCATTGATTGCATTAATATAAGCAATATTCTTTTCGCATTCCGAAATATAATCAGAAGTCTCTTTATAATCTTGTAATTCATAAAATTTAAATAGAATATTTATGTAGTCATCACTTGTACGTGCCCCATTAAATTTTTTTTACTAAGTCATAGTACTTTTTCTTCTTTTAGCTTTTCCTTTTTTATTTCACATTCCTTTATTTGCTCATTTGCATCCTTATACTCAGGAATCGTTCGAAACATTTTCTTTGCTTCATTACAGGCTCCTTCTCCTTTCGCATATTTTAAAAGTTCTACAGCTCTTATGTAAATAGGCTCATACTTTAAAAAGTTTTACCTGTTCTGCATTTGTTTCATCTGCATATTGTAAAAATCTTTGAAAATTTATATTATTTTCAAAACCATTATCGCGTTTAATCAGGTCATATATATTTTGCGCACGTAATTGAGCCATCAATTTAAGCAAATATGCTTCCGCACATTCAGGATAAGAATCCAAAATTCTTTCCGTATATTGTTCTACTTTCTCCCAATTAGCATCTTCCAAGAACATATTTGCACGTGTTAGTAACGGTTGAATCGCATCGGTAGTTTTTTTATCTATATTGTCTGGATTTTTTTCTTCTTGTGCAATAAATGTATTGTTTGTTTCATCCAGATGTTTATTTATATATTCATGACTTTGATTCATTGGCTGATATGAAACTTGGTTGTTTGACGGCATTCCATTACCTATATATGTCTTTTGCTGTTGAATGTTTTGTATCACATAATTTCTAACAACCAAATCGTAAATTGCTCCTGCAATACCTATGATTCCACCAAAAAGTACATTTAACACCAGGAAAACAATAATAGATGATAAACGACTCGAATAGTCATTATAAATCTCATCAATTGACATATATAACAGTTTTTCTTTTTTATTTACTCGCTTAATTCCAAATACTATATTCCAAATACCAACAAATATCAAATACCAAAATGCAAAAATAGATATTAATGTTTGTATTCCACCAACGCAAATCCAAATAATTCCACTAACCATTTCTCTTGTTCCAATATTTTGCCTAAGCATTTGGCGATTATCAAAAAAATTGCGATTTTGCTGCGATTGATACGTGTAATTGCTATATCCATTTGCCTGGGTTCCGCAATTTACACAGAATTTTGTCTCGTCATTCATTGCATTTCCACAATGCGCACAGATTTTCATAAATAACACCTTCCCTTCTTCAAAACTTACTCCTATCATATCACCCACCTGTCCATTCCCCTTTCTTTTTTTTACACAAAAAAGACGGCTCACCGCCGTCTTTCCTATCTCACATCTATTCCAAAACATCCGTCAACGTATACACATCAACACTTCCAAAGCACTGTAAGAGTAAATAATCTAATGGATATTTATCGTCCATCGGACGCATACCACATAAATTCAGTATGCTGTCTGCCATCGCCACAAATTCCTTTTTCACGACTTCCGGTGACTCTTCTCCTGACTGTTTCAAAACCACATAATGAATCAGGACAAGCAAATCTGCACGGCGTATGTTATGCGTGCGCTGGCGCTGTTTACGAATTTCTTTCTCCAATTCCTGTAATTTTGTTTCGTCATCCGTCTTACCGGTTCGACATTTCGTATATGCCTGCAAAAGCCGCATTTCCCTTTCTTTTTGTTTGGCAATCGAACTAATATCAGAAATATATTTCGCATCCACTGCACCAATTTCTTTTTGCAGCAAATTCCGCTTCATATCTCCAAACCGTGTATGTGGAAAATGAATACCATCATAAATTTCTACAATCAAATCCGAGACACGGCGAAGTGGACTATATGCCATCTTCGTCAAAAACTGAATTTCTTTCACTTTTTCTTTGGATAACGGGCTTTTTACCAACCGGGTCTGATTCTTTATAAAACGCCGTATTTCTTTTCCATAGTCCTCTTCCTTAATATCATTGCTTTTCAGCCACGAAAAAAATCCGGTATCATCTAAGGCAGTAAACAAACATTGTTTGATATCTTTTCTGAAAAAAGCCAGTGCTTTCTCTAACAATGCCATATAATTTTGATAGGTTGTCATGCTGTAGCCTTTAAATAATGCTTCGTTTTTTCGCATCCACACAAGAAATTCTTTCGTATCAAGATTTTTTACCGGCTCATAACGCCTTAAAATCTCGTCCGTGTGTGCCGTCTGCCGAACAGGCACATTCCAATCGCTGTATTGTTCAAAATAAGCAACCATCTCCTTATACTGCTCATAAGTCATATGATTTTCCAAACCGTACAAAGCAATCATCTCGTGATAATCATTCACCTGAAAATCGTGTTCAGAAATAGCATACATAAAATATTCTCTTGTTTCATCCACTGAAAACTGACAGACAAATGCCAGATGAATAATCTGTTCTCTTTTTGGCATCGACTGTCCATGAATACCAAACCATTTTTGAATGGTTGGACGTGAGGCGATTTTTGCCTTTGACACTTTATCATAAAAGTTATGATAAGCATTTTGCCTGACCTCATCCTCAATTACTGGACTGATTGTTTTTTCTGTTGTTTTCCATTTTTCAATCATGAAACGGTCGCATTTCATAAAACACTTTTGCATCATTTCATGAAAAATACGTCTCTTTTCTTCCTCTTCCATTATGTTCTCCTGTTATGACAGTGAATCTAAGTCACCATTAAATTTAACTTTTGATTTCTTTTTCTTTGGTACCGGTTTTGGCGTAACTGTCGGTCTTGGCGTGGCAACAGTTTTTTCTTTCCTTTGCTAATCGTAAGCCGCAGCGTTTTTTTCGATACATCGGAATACGTTTTCCCTGCCGGAATATTCTGTTCAATCACCGTACCTTTCGCCTTTTTGCTGTATTTTGTTTGGAAACGCACGGTCAAACCTTCGTCTTTTAATTTCTTCAGATTCTCTACTGCCGCCTTTTTTTCTAACCCGACATAATTTTCAATTGTAACAGTAAATGGTGTTACTGTTGGCGTTGGTACACTTGTCGCCGGCATTGTTGTTTGAGGGGCAGCCACCACCGGTCTTTTGTTTATTTCCGATTTATTTTGAAAGACAGAAATAACGACCACAAGCAGAACCGCAATCAAACCTGCTATAAATATTTTGGAAGCAGTTCTTCCTTTTTTGCGTCCATTTTTCTTATCATAAAAATCATCGATTTCACGCATAATATGAGCCGTATTAAAAGGATGATGTGTTGTATTATCTTTATCAGCATTTGCTTTGCCTGAAAATTCTGATAAATCTTTTTTCTCATACAGCATTTCAAATAATTCATCCATTGTTTGGAACCGGTCTTTCGCATCAACGAAAAGTCCTCGCTCAATCACGTGAATTTCATGCTCACTCAAGCCTGTACCATAAAATTCATGCAGCGGTTTCATATGGTCCGCAATCATTCGTTCAACCGAATCATCCGGGTCAATTCCGGTAACCGCAAAATATATGGTCGCACACAGCGAATAAACATCTGTAAACGCTCCTTGTTTTCCTCGCTGCCTGCACTGCTCAATTGGTGCATAGCCACGCTTGTAAACGAGCGTTAATTCCTTGTTTCTCTGTTCTTCAAAATTTCTTGCCTCACCAAAATCAATAAGCTGAATACTTCCACCTTTTGTCACCATTAAATTATCCGGGCTGATATCACGGTGAATAATTCCTTCTTTATGTATCACGCAGAGAGACTCTATCACAGGTTTTAATTTTGTAAGGATATCTTCTCCCTTCATAGTCCCATAATTTCTAACATATTTTTTCAGACTCTCGCCCTCAACATATTCCATTACAATATATGAAATCGAATCAACAACAAAAAGTCACGGGCAGAGGCAATTCCATCCAGTGCATAAAAACGAGCAGCCATCTTCACTTCACGCTGTGCTACTTTCCGGTCTTTTTCACTGCTATTTTCATACTCTTTAATCGCCACCGGAACATCAATTAAAGTGTCCATTGCCTTGTAGGTTGTTCCAAAGCCACCACTGCCAAGTGTACACTCAATCACATAACGATTATTTAGTTTTGTTCCTTTTGTTAATTCGTATCCCATGGTTTACTAAATCCTTTTTGTTTTACTCTTACTGTACACTCTTTTTTTGTTTTGCACCCGGTAGCTTCGAATCCGAAAGCTTATCTTTCCCTTTCCAGGTGTGTACTTAAAGTTTAATACAGTATTCTTCTTAATCTTGTGTTTGGATAAAGGAATTTTCTTGTATTTCTTTTTTCCAAACCGAACCCACATTTGCAAATATGGGTCAGAACATGATTTTAACTGAATACTTATATAATGAATTCCATCCGTTGTTATTTTCCTTTTCAGCTTAAATGCCGGTGCTTTTCGTTTCAACATCAGTTTCTTTACATCCGAATAAACACCATACTGATAATTCTTCCCGTTTAAGTAATAAGCACGCACTTTATAATAATAGTTTTTTGCATACTTTACTTTTGAGTCTGCAAAATTGCATTTATTCTTGAAACCATCTGCTATCTTTTGGTAGCCCTTGTTCTTTTTTGTTGAACGGTAAATCTCATAACCATCAGCCTGCTTTTGGTTGTTCCAAGAAATCTTAATCTGCTTTTTCTTTCCCGCTTTTAGCTTAAGATTTGTTACTTTTTGCGGGATTGATGGTGCATTTGTACTCCTTGTTTGCGGAGTTTTTGTTGATGTAGCTGCAGTAGGTGTCATACTCGGTGTTGGAGGAGCACTTGGATAAATCGCTCCCTCTTTTGCCACAAATTCAATTCCGGTAACCGTAAGAGAATCTAAATCTTTTGGCCACGTCGTTAATGGTTGTATCGTAATTCCCACAATTGGAATCGCATGTTCGATTTCCTGCCCCCACCCTGTTGTATATGTAAAAGAAAGCGGCATGACAGCTTCCAATTCTTTTTTTCTCACATGGTCTATATTGATACAATGGCTTATTTGCTTCTACACCTTTATAGTTAATTACTGCATCTGAATATCCATCTAGTTCTTCTAAATTGGTTTGTATAACAAATTTAATCGAATCCATTATGTTATTTCCCCAAGAATTTTCTTCCTTATCTTTATATTGAATTCGGTATCGAATTTTTACTTCCTTATAATTTTCCACCCGATACCAATTCTCATTTAATTCGTCCTTTAAATCAAAATAAATCCAATTTTTATGAAAGCTTGTTTGATAACGTAATAAATCCACTTGATAATTTCTTACTGCCCCCGTCTTATAAGACTTATCAATACCCGACGAACTTGTCGGATATGGCGTAGGCATGGTTTTTACGGGAGTGGTCGACGGAATTGGCGATGGCGTTGATTCACCATAATGTACATTCTCATAAGGAATAAACATTATAGATGTTATTTCTAATTCTTCAACTTCACGTGGCCAGTAGTAATTTGCATTCCTAGAACTATGATAATAGTTCGCAATCGAAATATGGAAATAAAATTTATATGGATTTAATTCACCATTTAAATATTTCCCCCACTTAACACAATTCATTTCACCTAATGATACACGCTGTTTACGCTTGTTTTTTGAAGCGTTATCAGCCATAAAATCTGTAGTCTCCTGATAGGTCTCTCGATATCCAATGCTACAACTAATGTAATCATAATACCATTCTTCTTCACTCACGTTTTCTGTAACTCTTGATTGCTCATCTTTTAACTTTAATTGATAGGTAAACTCAACGGAAGAATAATATTTTGCCGTTTCTCTATTAAGCATCTCCTCTGACATTTCAATTACTATGTCACCTCCCGTCACCACCGTTTTTTGCCCAGACAAATCAACAGAAAGCGGCTGTATTTCATCTCCATCTTTATAAGAAACATTATTTTCAACTGCTTTCATCTCTTTTATTTCTCTTTGATTATATGGGCACGCAATACCAATAAACAATGCAACCACAAGAAAAACTGCTATCCTTTTCTTTCGACTCCTCATCTTAATACATTCTCCTCTAACTCAATAATAATAAAACAAAAATTGTACTTAATGATTATATCATAATTCCGTCCATTTTGCTTTGTATTTTTTTTAAAAACAACGCAAACCTCATCTTCTATCCAAAAGCAGACACCCAAAAAATTACATTTAACCCTCTTGCATATTTTATTATTTATAGTATATTATAGATAGTAATTGGGGTATGTGTTTGCGGACACATACTTAAAGGAGTCGGAGAAATCCGGCTCCTTTTAAATTGGTTCAAAAAAAGCCACAAGCCGGCTTTCACCAGCTTGCAGCTTACAATACATAATATTTCTTATCTTATTCTTCCGGAACATCCTTAATACTAAAGCTGATACGTCCCATTTTATCTTTGCCAAGGCAGATTACTTTCACTTTATCACCAAGTGTAAGCTCGTCCTCTACATGATTGATGCGGCGATTTGCAATATTTGAGATGTGAACCATTCCCTCTTTGCCAGGCGCAAACTCGATGAAAGCACCAAAATCTTTAATGCTGACAACGGTTCCCTCAAGGATCTGGCCCTTTTCAAAATCCGTTACAATAATCTCAATGAGGCGAAGTGCTTCGTCCATTGCCTCTTTGTCTGTTCCGCAAACGGAAACAACACCATCATCGGTAATGTCGATTTTAACACCGGTGCGCTCAATCAATGCGTTGATTGTCTTACCTCTCTGACCAACAACTTCACCAATCTTAGCCGGGTCAATCATAATCTGTTTAATCTTTGGAGCGTAAGCATTTACTTCTTTTCTAGGCTCTGCAATTGCTTTTGCCATAACCTCATCTAAGATGTAAAGACGGGCTTCTCTTGTTCTTGCAATAGCCTGCTCCACGATTTCTCTTGTCAAACCATGAATCTTAATATCCATCTGGATGGCAGTAATACCTTTTTTCGTACCGGCAACTTTAAAGTCCATATCGCCGAAGAAATCTTCAAGCCCCTGAATATCTGTCAAAATCAAGTAATCATCATCCGTATCACCCGTTACCAAACCAACGGAAATACCGGCAACTGGTGCCTTAATCGGAACACCGGCAGCCATCAATGACAATGTAGATGCACAAATACTACCCTGAGATGTAGAACCGTTGGATTCCAAAATTTCGGATACGGTACGGATTGCATATGGGAACTCTTCTTCGCTAGGAAGAACAGGAACCAAAGCACGCTCTGCCAAAGCACCATGTCCGATTTCACGACGTCCCGGTCCTCTGGATGGTCTTGTCTCACCAACGGACCATGATGGGAAGTTGTAGTGATGCATATATCTCTTGGATGTTTTTGTAATATCCAAACCATCTAATTTCTGTTTCTCTGAAAGTGGAGCCAATGTTGTAACATTCAACACCTGTGTCTGTCCACGAGAGAACAAACCGGAACCATGTACTGTAGGAAGTACATCAACTTCTGCATGAAGTGGACGAATCTGTTTTACCTCACGGCCATCCGGACGTTTGTGGTCTTTCAGAATCATCTTGCGGACTGTAACTTTCTGGAATTTATAAACAGCCTCATCAATAAAGGAAATCCAGTCCTCATGCTCCTCTGCATAACGCTCTTCCAAACGGTCTTTAATACCGCGGATATTTTCTTCACGAACCTGTTTTACATCAGTAAATACAGCTTCTTCCATAGCTTCCGGTGTAATGAAATTAACCATGTCATTCCACATATCTTCCGGAATATCGAAATGCTCATACTCGTGTTTCTCTTTACCACACTCAGCAACAATCTTGTCAAAGAACTCGATAATCTGTCCATTCAACTCATGGGCACCATAAATTGCCTGAATCATCGTAGCTTCATCAACTTCGTTTGCACCGGCTTCAATCATGATAACTTTATCTCTTGTAGAAGCAACGGTAAGTGCTAAATCAGAAACCTCACGCTGTGCGCTTGTCGGATTGTAAACAAGTTCACCGTCAACCAAACCAACCTGTGTTGCTGCAGTCGGACCATCAAACGGAATATCCGAAATACTGGTAGCCAGTGCAGAACCAAGCATAGCAACAAGCTCCGGTGCACAATCCTGGTCAACATCCATAACTAAGTTTTCCAGTGTTACATCATTTCGATAATCTTTTGGGAACAATGGACGCATCGGGCGGTCAATTACACGACAAGTCAAAATTGAATTATCGCTTGGTTTTCCTTCACGTCTTGTAAATCCTCCCGGAATTTTTCCGATGGAATACATCTTTTCATGATATTCTACGCTTAATGGGAAGAAATCAATTCCCTCTCTTGGTTTCTCGGATGCTGTTGCCGTAGAAAGGACAACTGTATCACCATAGCGCATAAATGCAGCGCCATTTGCCTGAGCAGCTACACGTCCAATGTCAACTGACAAAGTACGTCCTGCAAGCTCCATTGAAAATGTCTTGTACATACTTTTTCTCCTTTATTTTTATTTCGAGATGCCGAAACCACTGAAAAAACCACTGTATCAATGAGCTTTTCAGAAGTCTCGGTGTCATCTCAATTTACATACAAAATTTATTATACACAATCTTTGCAAAAAAAGCAACTTTCCTTATTCCGGATAACTGATAGCGTCATCGGGCCACTTTAAAACCTCATCGTGAAACAGCGGCACACGCATCAGACCGGCTCCAAATAAGTACGCACGGTCACGCTCCGCAATCTCTTCTAATGTACGCCATGTCACACCGACAATCGTTTGTTCCGACTCCGATAATTCCGGGTCAATTCCCTTGTGTGGAACCGCATCATCCGGAATTTCTACCAAAAATGTAAAAATACGGCTTTCCAAATCCGGTTTATATTCAATGGCAAGCGGACGCACAATTTTTCCACTCACGCCTGCTTCTTCGTTTAACTCGCGCAAAGCTGCTTCTTCCGGTGTCTCATTTTCCTCAATTCCGCCACCCGGCAGATTAAAGAAATCTCTTCCTTTCATTCTGTGTTCTACAAGCAGTAATTTGCCATCCCGGCAAACCATAGCCTGACTGCGATTTCGTTTCATTTCCTCACCTTTTTAAGAAAAATTTTTTTCATAGAAAGAGTGCCTTCAATCAAACAGTATCCATTTGACGAAAGCACTCAACTCATACAAATTATTTACGCAAACCAAGTTTTTCAATCAGCGCACGATAACCTTCCAAATCTGTCTTCTTCAGATAATCCAAAAGGCCTCTTCTCTTACCAATCATTTTGTACATACCACGACGAGAATGATGATCTTTCTTATTCTCTTTCAAGTGCTCTGTCAAAGTGTTGATACGCTCAGTAAGAAGCGCTACCTGAACTTCCGGTGAACCTGTATCATCCGGTGTTCTTCCATAAGCTGCAATAATTTCTTTTTTCTTTTCTGTAGTCATCATTGTGACATACCTCCTAAATATTTTCTTATCACCATTTACTAAGATCCGGTCGGAGTTTCCGCAATCTGAGCAATGGCTATTTGCTATCATAACACAATTTAAGTTCGTTGTAAACCTTTATTTCGTGTCAATCGTAGCAATATCTACTAATGTCAATTCATTTTTCTCAGAATCCTCTAACGCAGTCAAAAGTGCATTTGCCGTATCTAAAGAAGTCAGACAGGTAACACCGGTCTCAATAGAAGTACGGCGGATGAGGAAACCATCGTGGGAATGTTCACCCTGTTTTGGAATATCAATTACCAAATCAATCTCATGACCAAGCAGCAAATCCATCAGTGTCGGGGATTCCTGCTCAATCTTGTTGACACCGATAACCGAAACGCCATTCTCGCCTAAAAACTTAGCTGTTCCTCGTGTCGCATAGATTTCATAGCCAAGTGCCTGGAAACGTCTGGCAACGGAAATTGCTTCGTCTTTCGAGTTATCATTTACCGTAAGAATCATCTTCTTGTATTTCGGAAGATTGATTCCGGCTCCCATAAAGGCTTTGTGAAGTGCCTCATTAAATGTTTTTGCGATACCTAAGCACTCACCGGTTGACTTCATCTCCGGTCCGAGACTGATATCTGCACCGCGGATTTTCTCAAAGGAGAATACCGGCATCTTAATTGCGATGTAATCCGATTTTTTCGCAAGTCCCGGTGTATAACCCATATCCGTGATTTTTTCACCAAGGATTACGCGGGAAGCCAGTTTTACAATCGGAATTCCGGTTACTTTGCTGATATATGGTACCGTTCTTGACGAACGAGGGTTTACTTCAATCACATAAACTTCATCGTTATAAACAATAAACTGAATGTTAATCAAGCCGATTACATGAAGGGATTTTGCAAGTTTTGCCGTATAATCGACTAAAACTTCCTGAACTTCAGGTTTAATGCTCATAGCAGGATAAACCGAGATACTGTCACCGGAGTGAATACCGGCACGCTCTACGTGTTCCATAATACCAGGAATTAAAATATTCTCGCCATCACATACCGCATCAACCTCAACCTCTTTACCCATAAGGTACTTATCAACAAGAATTGGATGTTCCTGCACGTGGCGGTTGATAATTGACATAAATTCACGAATATCATCATCATTAATCGCAATCTGCATACCCTGTCCACCAAGTACATAAGATGGGCGGACAAGAACCGGATAGCCAAGTTCATTTGCTGCCGCTAATGCTTCTTCTGTTGTAAATACGGTTTTTCCTGCCGGTCTTGGAATCTTACACTGCTCTAAGATTTCATCAAACAGCTCACGGTCTTCGGCAGCGTCTACATTCTCTGCACTTGTTCCCAAAATCGGAACTCCCATTTTGAGAAGTGCTTCTGTCAGTTTGATTGCTGTCTGTCCACCAAACTGGACAACCGCACCATCCGGTTTCTCAATATCCACGATATTTTCTACATCTTCCGGTGTCAATGGCTCAAAGTACAATTTATCTGCCACATCAAAGTCCGTACTTACCGTCTCCGGATTGTTATTTACAATAATTGTCTCATAGCCGCTCTGTGCCAGTGACCACACACTGTGAACCGAACAGAAGTCAAACTCGATACCCTGACCGATTCGGATTGGACCGGAACCAAGAACCATGATTCGTTTTCTGTCCTTATCTTTGGAAACTTCCGTTTCGCTGCCAAACACGCTGTAATAATATGGCGTACTTGCCTCAAACTCAGCCGCACAAGTATCAACCATCTTAAACGAAGCAACGATTCCATTTTCATGGCGCATATCGTGAATCTCACGCTCTGTCATGCCGGTATAGTTAGCAATAACAACATCCGGGAATTCCATTCGTTTTGCTTCTGCCAAAATTTCCGGTGTCAATGTTTCGTTTTTCAAAGTCTGTTCCATCTCTACCAGATGGGCAATTTTATCAATGAACCACAAATCGATTTTTGTAATGTCATGAATTTCTTCATAGGTAGCACCCTTGCGAATCAGCTCGGCAATAATAAAGATACGGCGGTCATCAACAATGTGGATACGCTCTAGCAGTTCTTCTTTGGAGCGGTCACTGTAACGCCCGATATCCAGACTGTCGATATGCTGCTCCAGTGAACGGAGTGCTTTCATCAACGCACCTTCAAAGTTATCACAGATACTCATAACCTCTCCGGTTGCTTTCATCTGTGTGGTCAGGGTACGTTTTGCACTGATAAACTTATCGAACGGCAGACGCGGGATCTTGACAACGCAGTAGTCCATTGCCGGCTCGAAACTTGCGAAGGTTTTCTTTGTAATGGCATTCGGAATCTCATCCAGTGTATATCCTAACGCAATCTTTGCTGCTACTTTTGCAATCGGATATCCGGTCGCTTTGGAAGCAAGTGCGGAAGAACGGCTGACACGAGGGTTTACCTCGATAACACAGTATTCAAAACTGTCCGGATGAAGTGCAAACTGCACATTACATCCACCGGTAATACCAAGTTCTGTAATAATATTTAATGCTGAAGTACGAAGCATCTGATACTCTTTGTCGCCTAAGGTCTGAGACGGTGCTACTACAATACTGTCACCGGTATGCACACCAACCGGGTCAATATTTTCCATGTTACAAACGGTAATTACATTTCCTGCCGCATCACGCATTACCTCGTACTCAATCTCTTTCCATCCGGCGATGCAGCGCTCAATCAAACACTGTCCGACACGGCTCAGACGAAGACCATTGGAGCAGATATCATGCAGTTCTTCTTCGTTATGTGCGATACCGCCGCCGCTTCCGCCAAGGGTATATGCCGGACGGATAACAACCGGATAACCAATTTCGTTGGCAAACGCAATCGCATCATCCACATGTTCCACGACAATACTTGCGAGCAATCGGCTCGTGGATTTTTTCCATTGTCTCTTTAAATTCCAAACGGTCTTCTGCACGCTTAATTGTCTGTGCAGTCGTACCAATCAGACGAACATTTTCCTGCTTTAAAAAGCCGGATTCCTCTAATTCCATCGCAATATTTAACGCAGCCTGTCCCACCCAGTGTTGGGAGCACGCTGTCCGGTCTTTCCTTGCGAATCAGTTTCTGAACCACTTCAACGGTCAATGGCTCAATGTAAACACGGTCAGCAATATCTTTATCGGTCATAATGGTAGCAGGATTGGAATTAATAAGCACTACTTCCATTCCTTCTTCTTTCAGAGAACGACAAGCCTGCGTACCGGCATAATCAAATTCGGCAGCCTGTCCAATAACGATTGGGCCTGAACCGATTACTAAAACTTTTTTGATTTCATCCATTTTTGGCATTGTATGTATCCTCCTTACTCTTCCATCATCTTGATAAATTCATCAAACAAAACTTCCGAATCCTTCGGTCCGGCACAAGCTTCCGGATGAAACTGAACCGTGAAAATATTTTTCTGTAAATAACGAAGTCCCTCGACTGTGCCATCGTTGACATTTACAAAGGCAACCTCGGCAATCTCTTTTGGCACCGAAGATTCTTTTACCATGTAGCCATGGTTCTGGGAAGAAATGTATACGCGTCCGGTTTTTAAGTCCTTGACCGGATGATTTGCTCCGCGGTGGCCATACTTCATTTTCTCCGTGTCACAGCCACAGGCAAGTGCCATTAACTGGTGTCCCAAGCAAATTGCAAAAATCGGAATATCCGATGCATACAGTTTTTTCAACTCTTCAATGACTTCTGTGCATTCTTTCGGATCCCCCGGTCCATTCGTCAGCATAATGCCGTCCGGATGGGAAGCAAGAATCGTTTCTGCTTTCGTTTTTGCCGGGTAAATTGTAACTTCACAGCCACGTTTTAACAAACATCTGGCAATGTTAAATTTCGTTCCAACGTCAAGAATAGCAACCTTCTTTGTAATAGAAATGTTGCTATCGGTATCTAGATCGCCCGGTTTATAGGAAACAATTTCCTTTGTAGTTACTTTGTCAACTACACCGCGAACGGAATATTTTTTAATTTTTTCAAGAACGGCAGATAAATCCTCAGGTTTTTCTGTGGTAATCATGCCATTCATTGTTCCTTTTTCTCTGAGTCGTTTGGTGAGGGCTCTTGTATCAATTCCTTCAATTCCCGGAATGTCCTGCTCTACAAGAAACTGCTGAATACTTTCTTCTTTTCTGAAGTTGCTTCCAAGTCTTGCCAGTTCTCTTACAATAAATGCATCGGTATTTGACTTTTTCGCCTCTTTGTCTTGATTACAAATACCATAATTACCAATTAACGGATAGGTCATTACTACTGCCTGTCCGGCATAACTTGGGTCCGTGAGCACTTCAAGATATCCTGTCATTGACGTATTAAAAACAATTTCGCTAATGACTTCTTTTTTACTGCCTATGCTTTTTCCGGTAAACACAGTTCCGTCTTCCAGTATCAGATATGCGTTCATGTTATCCTCCTTTAATCGAATGCCAGAATCATCTCCGCAGTTTCCACAAGATTGTTTCCGCTGTCCATACTAAGTTTCTGGATATATTTATGGGCTTCTTCTTCAGACAAATGGTTTCGCTCCATCAGAAGAGCCTTGGCATCATCAATTGATTTTTGTTCTTTTTCGGATCGTTTCCTTGGCTGGTATCTTCTCTTTCTTTTCTCCGCTGCGTAAAGTTCCATTGCCATTGTTTCAATGGTACTTACTAATTCATGCGAATGAATCGGCATAGACAAACACATAATGCTGCCAATTGAGCATTCCTGCAATTTGGCAGGCGATGCTACTAAAAGCATCTGAAATTCCCTCGGCAGATAGCCATACAATTCACTGTAATGCATGTCTGTTAAACGATATCCGCACAACACAATACCGCCGTCACATTCATTGGCGGCTGCAATCACTTGCGATGCACTATTAAATGCTAGTATATCATCATATCCGCTCCGATTCAAAACATTTTTTATTTTTTTTCGCATCATCCAGCTTAGGAAACGCTACTATAATGCGCAGAATCGTTCACACCTCCCCGTAGAAAAGTATCAAAATAAGCGGTATCCGGACTAAATTCGGTCCAGATACTTCTCAACTTCCCATGCGGTTACCTGTTCGCAAAATTCATCCCATTCCTGTTTTTTCTTCTGGATGATTATGCGTGACAACTCTTCTCCATATACTTTATGGAAAAATTCGTCTTTTTCAAATGCCTGTACCGCTTCAATCAAAGTTCTTGGCAGAATATCAAATTCCTGTGCCCCCTCTAAATCATCAATACAGGTTGGTGGCTCAATTTTATTGCGGATGCCGTCTAATCCGGCAGCTAAACATCCTGCTAAAACCAAATATGGATTACAGGAGCCATCCGGACTTCTCAGTGCTACACGCGGTCCCATCTCACCGGTACTTGTCATACGCATAAGTGGAGTACGATTTTTACGTGACCATGTAATATTAACCGGTGCATTGTATCCCGGCACCAAACGTTTATAAGAATTGATAATCGGATTGTTAATTAAAGTAAGCCCTTTAATATGGCGCATAATTCCACCCATGAAATAGTATGCTGTTTTGCTCAGACCATACTCTTCATCCGGGTCACTGAAAATGTTCTCACCATCTTTGCTCAAGAACATGTTAAAGAACATCGCAGAACCTTTTTTCCCATAATTTGGCTTTGGCATAAACGTAGCATGAAGTCCATGTCTCTTTGCTACGGTACGAACGGTAAGTTTAAATGTCATAATATTATCGGCTGTCTGAATTCCATCATCAAATTTGAAATCGATATGATGCTGGCATACTTCATTGGAGTGATACGAAGATTCCATCTCAAATCCCATCTCGGACAGTGAAAGCACGATATCACGTCTTGCATTTTCTCCGGCATCCACCGGTCCGATGTCAAAAAATCCTCCTTTTTCACTGGTGTTTGTCGTTGGCTGTCCATCTTCCGACATATCAAAGAGGAAAAATTCTGATTCCGGTCCGACATTTAACGTATAGCCGTCTTTTGCCGCTTCTTCAATTACTTGTTTTAAAATATAACGGGAATCTCCCATGAAAGGAGTTCCATCCGTATGACGCACATCACAAATAAAACGTGCCACACGGCCTCTCTGCGGTCTCCAAGGGAAAATTGTAAATGTATCCAAATCCGGAACTAAAACAAGTTCATCCACATGCATCGTATCAAACCCATTAATCGCAGCGGCATCAAACTGCATCGGTTATTCAAAATAGAGTCTAACTGTTTGGCTGTTACTGCCATGTTTTTCAAAATCCCAAAAATATCCACAAATTGCAGACGGATAAATTCTACATCCTCCTCTTCTACAATACGAATGATATCTTCCTTTGTGTAATGCGACATAGTTTATTCTCCTTTCCATATGAAATCCGGCAGCAGTTCTCTGCCACCGGATAATTGTACCCTTTAATTGAGGTTGGTATAACCCATCAAATCTTTATCAACTTCACGGGCTGCCTCTCTTCCCTCGCGGATTGCCCAGACAACCAAGGACTGTCCACGGTGCATATCGCCCGCTGTAAAGATTCCTTTCTGGCTGGTGCTGTATTCGCCCTGCTTCGTCTGCACATTTGTGCGGTCCGTACATTTTACGGCAAATTCTTTTGTAACATACTCCTCAGCGCCCAAAAATCCTGCCGCAATAAAGACGAGGTCAACATCTAAAATCTGTTCACTTCCCGGAATTTCACTCATCTGCATGCGTCCGGTCTTTTCATCCTTCTGCCAGTTAAGCTTCACAATTTTAACCTGTTTTAAATCGCCTTTGTTATCCTTTATAAATTCTTTTACCGTGGTCTCATAGATTCGCGGGTCACTGCCAAAGACAGCGATTGCTTCCTGCTGGCCGTAATCGGTCTTAAGAATTTTCGGCCACTCCGGCCAAGGATTGCTTGCCAAACGGCAAACCGGTGGTTTCGGCATCATTTCCAGCTGAACAACACTTTTAGCCCCCTGACGAATTGAGGAACCAACGCAGTCATTTCCGGTATCACCGCCTCCGATAACGAGTACATTTTTATCTTTGGCATTGATATAATCCGTATACTGCGGATTGCGTAAATGCTTGGTTACTCGTTTCAAATAATCAACGGCAAAATAAATACCTTTGGCATCTCTGCCGGGAGCATTGATGTTACGAGGGTTCGAAGCACCACAAGTCAAAATGACGCGGTCAAATTCTTTTTTCAACTCATCGGCTTTTACATCCACACCGACATTCACACCGGTACGGAAAACAACCCCTTCTGCTTTCATTACTTCTATTTTACGTTCTATTACCGATTTGTCAAGTTTCATATTCGGGATTCCATACATCAAAAGTCCGCCCGGATAATCCTCGCGTTCAAATACGGTCACGCTGTGTCCACGTTTATTCAACTGGTCAGCAGCCGCAAGTCCGGATGGACCGGAACCTACAATCGCTACTTTTTTGCCTGTACGGACTTTTGGAGGTTTTGGTCCCATCAATCCGTGTTCATAACCATATTCAATAATGGCATTTTCATTTTCTTTAATGGTTACCGGTGAATCATTTAATCCGCAGGTACATGCCGCCTCACATGGAGACGGGCACACACGGGAAGTAAATTCCGGAAAATTATTTGTCTTAAGCAATCTGCCAAGTGCCTGTTCGTATCCGTTACGATACACCATATCATTCCACTCAGGAATTAAATTGTTTAACGGACAGCCACTTGCCATGCCGCCAATCATCATGCCAGACTGACAAAACGGAACACCGCAGTCCATACATCTGGAAGCCTGCACACTGCGCTCCTCTTCGCTCATCGGCACATGAAATTCATTGAAGTTTTTAATGCGTTCAAGTGGCTTTATCTCAAGGTTATTCTCTCGTTTATATTCCATAAATCCGGTTGGTTTACCCATTGTAATCATCCTTTCTTTCTTCGTTTTCAAAAAATCTTAGCGTGCTTTTTTCAACTGGTAAAATGCTTCAATCTGTGCCTGCTCATTGCTCAGTCCCTTTTCTTCCATCTGGGCAATTGCCTGTAACATTGCCTGATAATCATGAGGAATGATTTTCTTGAATTTTGGCAGGTACTCACTAAAGTTTGCTAAAATTTCTTTACCACGTTCCGAATCGGTTGCTTCTACATGCTCACGAATCATATCTTTCAACTGCATAACGTCGTATTTATCCGTTACTGCATTGGATGATACCAGCTCTTTATTCAGTTTGAGATACAAGTCACTATTTTCATCCAGTACATAAGCGATACCACCGCTCATACCGGCTGCAAAGTTCTTTCCGGTCGGACCTAAGACAACGACACAGCCGCCTGTCATATATTCACAGCCGTGGTCGCCAACACCTTCTACAACAGCGTGTGCACCGGAGTTTCTGACACAGAAACGCTCGCCTGCCATACCGTTGATATAAGCCTCACCGCTTGTCGCACCATACAAAGCAACGTTACCGATGATAATGTTATCTTCTGCTTTGTACTGTACATTTTCCGGTGGAAAGACAACTAGTTTACCACCGGAAAGTCCTTTTCCGAAGTAATCGTTACTGTCACCTTCCAACGTAAGCGTAAGTCCTTTTGGAATAAAGGCACCAAAACTTTGTCCGCCGCTTCCGATACATTCTACCGTAAAGGTATCGGCCGGTACATCGTCTCCTAAGTTCTTTGTGATTTCAGAACCAAGAATTGTGCCAAGTGCACGATCCACATTGCTGATTCTTGCACTAATTTTTGCCTTTTCTCCGGTTTCCAGCGCATGCTTAAATTTCTTTAAGAATACTTTCTCATCCATTGTCTTTGACAATTTAAAATCATACGCATCTTTCGGATTATATAAATGTTTTTTATCTTTTGCAAATGGATTATCAATAATTGCGGACAAATCCAGTTTCTTCGTTCTCTCATCATCCTGAATGTCATCACGCACTTTCAATAAATCCGTACGTCCAATCAACTCATCAAGCTGTCTTACTCCAAGTTTTGCCATCAGCTCACGAACTTCTTCTGCGATAAAACACATGAAGTTTTCTACATATTCCGGTTTTCCTTTGAATCGTTTTCTCAGTTCCGGATTCTGGGTTGCCACACCAACCGGGCAGGTATCCAGGTTACATACACGCATCATAACGCATCCCATCGTAACAAGCGGTGCGGTTGCAAAACCATACTCTTCAGCACCAAGCAATGCTGCTACCATAACATCACGGCCGGTCATCAGTTTACCATCTGTCTCAATCACAACTTTTGAGCGGAGTCCGTTCATCATCAGTGTCTGGTGTGTCTCGGCAAGACCAAGCTCCCAAGGAAGTCCGGCATTGTGAATCGAACTTGCCGGAGCTGCACCGGTACCACCATCGTAACCGGAAATCAGGATGACGCCTGCACCGGCTTTTGCTACACCGGCAGCGACTGTACCAACACCTGCTTCCGATACCAGTTTTACGGAAATTCTGGCATTGGTATTTGCACATTTCAAGTCGTAAATCAACTGTGCCAAATCCTCAATCGAGTAAATATCATGATGAGGCGGCGGGGAAATAAGGGATACACCCGGTGTTGAAAGTCTGGTTTTTGCAATCCAAGGATAAACTTTTCCACCCGGCAGATGTCCGCCTTCACCCGGTTTTGCTCCCTGTGCCATCTTAATCTGGATTTCTTTGGCACTTACCAAATAATGGGATGTAACACCAAATCGTCCGCTTGCCACCTGTTTAATTGCAGAACAACGGTTCAAGCCGTCTTTTCCAATCGAGAGTCGTTCTAAACTCTCACCGCCCTCACCACTGTTGGATTTACCATGTAAGTGGTTCATCGCAATCGCTAACGTCTCATGTGCTTCCTGTGAAATAGAACCATAAGACATCGCACCGGTTTTGAATCGTTTGACAATGCTTTCAACCGGCTCAACCTGCGAAAGCGGAATTCCCTTCTTCGGAAATTTGAAGTCTAACAAACTTCTTAAATTCATGAAGCGGTCTTCATTATCGATTTCTCTTGAATATTCTTTGAATAATTTATAGTCTTTCTGCCAGGTTGCCTGCTGTAAAAGATGAATCGTCTTTGGATTATAAAGATGATCTTCTTTTCCACTGCGCGACTTGTGCATACCCAGACTGTCAAGTGTTGTATCGTTACCAAGATCCAATGGGTCAAAAGCACGTGTATGAAGGTTTTCTACTTGTGTCTCAATATCCTGAAGCGAAATACCACCGATTCTTGATACTGTATCGGTGAAGTACACATCTGTCACTTCCTTGGAGATGCCAATCGCCTCAAAAATCTTGGAACCCTGATAGGACTGAATCGTCGAGATACCCATTTTCGATGCAATTTTTACGATACCGTGAAGGATGGCTGAATTGTAATCATCCACAGCAGCATAGTAATCTTTGTCAAGCATGTTGCAGTCAATCAAGCGTTTGATGGTATCCAGCGCCAGATATGGGTTTACGGCGCAGGCACCATAACCTAATAAGGTGGCAAAATGATGTACTTCTCTTGGCTCTGCACTCTCTAAAATCATGGCAACACTCGTTCTTTTTTTCGTGCGGACCAAATGCTGCTGCATTGCGGACACAGCCAACAAAGAAGGAATTGCCACATGGTTTTCATCGACACCACGATCCGAAAGAATCAATACATTAACGCCATCTTTGTAAGCTCTGTCTGCTTCCAAAAACAGTCGGTCAATTGCCTTTTTCAAAGAAGTATTTTTATAATAAGTAATCGGAATAACACCAACTTTGAATCCCGGCACATCCATGTTTTTAATTTTCAACAAATCCGTATCGGTCAAAATCGGATTCTTAATACGAAGCACACGGCAGTTTTCCGGCTGCTCATGTAACAGGTTTCCATCCTCGCCAATGTAAGTTGATGTTGATGTTACTACTTCCTCACGAATCGCATCAATTGGTGGGTTTGTTACCTGTGCGAAACGCTGTCTGAAATAGTTAAACAACGGCTGTGGCTGTTTGCTAAGCATCGGAAGCGGTGTGTCATGTCCCATGGCTGCAATCGGCTCGCCACCATTTTGAGCCATTGGAAGAATGGAATTTTTCACTTCTTCATATGTGTAACCGAATGCTTTCTGAAGTTTTCTCCGCTCCTCATTGCTGTAGTGCTCCACACGGTGGTTCGGAATGTGAATGTCTTTTAATTCTACCAGGTTGCTGTCTAACCACTCACCATAAGGACGGCGGGATGCGTATGTCTCTTTCAGTACATCATCATCCACCAATTCTCCTTTTACGGTATCAACCAAAAGCATTTTACCCGGTCTTAAGCGGTCTTTTTTGATGACATGCTCTTCACTAATTGGCATAACACCAACCTCGGAAGAAAGAATCAATTCATCCTCATCCGTAATATAATAACGGGAAGGACGCAGACCGTTTCGGTCAAGCACGGCACCAACCAAATCACCATCTGAGAACAAAATGGAAGCCGGGCCATCCCATGGCTCCATCATCGTTGCATAATATTGATAAAAGTCTTTTTTCTTTTCACTGATATAACGGTTGTTTGCCCAAGGCTCCGGAATTGTAATCATTACGGCAAGTGGCAGTTCCATACCACTCATTACCAGAAATTCCAGTGTGTTATCAAGCATCGCCGAGTCTGAACCGCTGGCATTGATAACCGGAAGGACTTTGTGAAGTTCTCCTTTTAACTGCTCGGATTCCATCGTCTCCTCACGGGCAAGCATCTTATCTGCATTACCGAGAATGGTGTTAATCTCACCGTTGTGTACGATAAAACGGTTTGGATGGGCACGCTGCCAGCTCGGCTGTGTGTTTGTCGAGAAACGGGAATGTACAATCGCAATCGCGGATTCATAATCGACGTCCTGCAAATCATCGAAGAATAAGCGAAGCTGCGAAACCAAAAACATTCCTTTATATACAATTGTACGGGAAGAAAGTGAAACTACATAAGTATTTTCATTGGACTGCTCAAAGACACGTCTTGCAATGTATAATTTACGGTCAAAATCCAGTCCCTTTTCGACTTTCTTTGGTTTCTTTACGAAACACTGCATGATATACGGCATACATTCCACGGCACGTTTTCCAAGAATATCCGGTGCAATCGGTACTTCACGCCATGCAAGAAATTCCATTCCCTCTTTGGCAATGATGTTTTCAAACATTTTCTTTGCCTGATTTCTTTTTAACTCATCCTGTGGGAAAAAGAACATACCAACACCATATTCACGCTCTCCTCCGATGTCAATACCAAGCTTTTCAGCTACTTTGCCGAAAAACTTATGAGAAATCTGTAAGAGAATACCAACACCATCTCCTGTTTTTCCTTCACCATCTTTTCCTGCGCGGTGTTCAAGGTTGGCAACTATCTCTAACGCATTTTTTACGGTACTATGCGTTTTCTTTCCTTTAATATTGACAATCGCGCCAATACCGCAGTTATCATGTTCAAACCGAGGGTCATACAATCCAATCGGTTTCCGTTTACATTCTTCTACATATTCACTCATCGAAATTCCTCCTTGTATTTGACGTATGGAATAGTCACTCGTGTTCCCGTCTGTCAAAAATATTTTTTGACTACAAAAGGCGTCAAAAGAGCATAGTTCAATACTCTTTTGACGCCTTTGTCTTTTCACATTATATAACAGGAAAAGTAAAAACGCAAGAAAAATTTTTCAATAAGCAGTAAACAACCGAAAAAACGTTTATTCCCCCTGTTCTTCTTCCAGTTCCTGCATCACTTCTTTTTCCGCTTCGTCCTTAAAGGTCTCGATTGTTTCCTGATTTAAAATTGGCAGATCATCCAGTGATTCCAAGCTGAAGTAGCGAAGGAATTCTTCTGTCGTACCAAATAAAATCGGCTTTCCCGGTGCATCCAGTCTTCCGGCTTCTGCAATCAAGCCATATTCTACTAATTTATTTACCGCATGACTGCACGATACCCCGCGGATTTTTTCAATTTCCAAGCGAGTAATCGGCTGCTTATATGCAACAATGGATAATGTTTCCAAAAGTACATCCGTCAAAACATGTTTTTTCGGAATATGAGCCACCTTAATCAGATACTCATACATTTCCGGCTTTGTACACAACTGGAAAGGACCATCTAACTCAATGAGATGAATTCCTCTGTCTTCTTCATCATACCTAGTCATCATACTGCGGATAATTTTGCGCACGGTATCTTCATCATGGTCTACGGCAGCGCCAGACGTTCAATCTCGACAGCCTCTCCCATGGAAAATAATATTGCCTCCACAACGGCTTCTAACTTTTTTATATTCACTGTTCTTCCTCCTGCTCCTTGCCGGGATTATATGTAATGATAATGTCATCAAATAACTTGTCCTGTTCAATCGTAAACTTCCCGGTTTTCATCATTTCCAATATACCTAGAAATGTGACAATCACATAACTTTTTCCGGAACCGTTTTCCAACACTTTACGAAAGCTGAACTTTTTATGCAGCATCGCATATTCCTCCAAAAAAAATCATGTGGTCTTCTATGTTAATTTCTTCTTTTTCAATCTTGCCAAACTCACTTCGGATTGGATCGATTTTGTCCACCTGCTTCTGCATCACGGAATCAAAAATGTTTTGCAGTTTGCGAAGCGTTACATCAGAAAGCAATTCCTCATAATCGACTTCATCTTTATAGTTTTTTATCTCGTCCGGAATCGAAGGTTCTTTAAAAAAAACTTTTCCGGCATCTACCTGTCTGTCCTTTAATTCAAAGGATGCATATTTGTACATTTTATATTCTAAGAGCCGTTCCACAAGTTCTTGTCTTGGATCTTCTTCCTCTTCCTGTTCCTCTTCTTCTGCAGGCAAAAGCATCTTGGATTTGATTTTTACAAGCGTCGCCGCCATCACAAGGAACTCGCTCATGACATCCATATCTTTGGTGTCCATTTTTCTGACATAATCAAGATATTGCTCCGTAATGAGAACAATCGGAATGTCGAAAATATCTACTTTATTCTTTTCAATCAAGTGAAGAAGTAAGTCCAACGGACCATCAAACACTTCTAACTTTACTTGCAGTTCCATCTGTTTTGCCCCTTAGCAAATGTACACTTTTTTTAGCGTTACCTATCTATAATACCCTATTTAGACTTATCTTGGCAAGTGATTTTTATGACGCTTATCTCCGGGCGGTTAAAAAAACGAAGTTTAATATGGTGAAGTCCCATCCCCCGGCTGAGTATCATCTTTTTCCCGTTTTCCTCAAACTCACCGGAATCATACTTTGGAAAAAGTCGAAGGCTCGGCGAAATCACGCCGCCAATCCACGGCAGCCTCATAATGCCACCATGGATATGTCCGCTTACCGTAAGGTCAGCTCCCCACGCAGCATAATAAGGAAAATACTCCGGGTTGTGTGCAATCAAAATAGAAAATGTATCCTTTTTCGGACTTCCCAAAAGTTTTTCTACTTCCTCTTTTGAAAAATCCCGCTTCTCCCAAAATTTATGATACCAATATTCCGGCAAATCCAGCCCATAAATATCCATTTCGTCCATTTTTTCTGTTGCATTTGAAAGATAATGAATCCCTAAATTTTGAACCGCCCGGATAAAAGACTCATACTCCGGCATGCGAATCTCATGATTACCGGGCGCATAATAAACCGGCGCAATCGAACGAATCCCTTTTAAAAACTCGATTACACAATCTGTTCGTTTTCCGTTTTTCACCGTCATATCTCCCGCGAGCAAGAGAATGTCAGGATTCTGTTTTTGTATCATTTGCAAATATTTATCCTTTTTGCCTCCCACACAACAAGCGTGTAAATCCGTAAGCAAAACCACTTTTTTCTCTTCTTTTATTTTTGGTGATTGAATCGAATACTCTTTCGTTGTCGGAAAATAATTTTCCAAAACACCGTCGAATAATAAAAGAACTGCTATACCTAGAAAAATCATGATAACTGTTAGCATACAACTGCCCCCGACATCTTTTTTAATGATATTATAACATATCTGGAAGTGATTGGCACTTAGAAAGTAAAAAAAGGAAAAGAAATTCAATTCACGAGAGACTATAACGCAAAGCGTTATCCCGTCTCGATACGAATGAATTTCTTTTTCTTTTTTCTTACTATTCTAGTTTGCCAATCTCCTGATTTCTTTCGCAGCGGATACCATGTTCCGCAGGCTGGCATCTGTTTCTTTGACACCTCTGGTTTTCAAACCACAATCCGGATTTACCCAGAGTTTATCCGGCTCAATCTTTTCAAGCATTCCTTTTAATGCTGTCACAATTTCTTCGACTGACGGTACACGTGCCGAATGGATATCGTATACGCCCGGTCCAACCTCTGTTTCAAAATGATTGTCACGGAGAGCATCCAAAATCTGCAAGTCTGACCGGGATGCCTCAAATGTAATCACGTCCGCATCCATATCGTCAATTGCCTTGATAATATCATTAAACTCACTATAGCACATATGCGTATGAATCTGTGTTTCCGGTTTTACCCCGCTGTGCGTGAGACGAAAAGCAGGGATTGCAAAATCCAGATATTCCGAGTACCAATCCGATTTACGAAGCGGCAGTTTTTCGCGAAGAGCTGCCTCATCAATCTGAATCATACGAATACCATTCTTCTCCAAATCAAGTACTTCATCTCGGATTACAAAGGCAATCTGCATCATGGATTCTTCGATGGAAATATCTTCTCTAGGGAAGGACCAATTTAAAATCGTAACCGGTCCGGTCAACATTCCTTTCATAATTTTATCGGTCTGTGACTGTGCAAATACGGACCAGTCCACGGTTATCGGTTTGTCACGGTACACATCACCCCAGATAATCGGTGGTTTTACACAGCGCGTGCCGTATGACTGCACCCATCCGAGTTTGGTAAACAAAAATCCTCCTAAAGACTCGCCAAAATATTCCACCATATCATTTCTTTCATATTCACCATGAACAAGTACATCCAATCCAATATCTTCCTGCCAGCGAATACATTCTGAAATTTTCTCACGGTTAAATGCTACATACTCTTCTTTCGTTTTCTTGCCTCTACGGTAAGCCGAACGGTTTGCTTTCACATCTTTGGTCTGCGGGAAAGAACCAATTGTTGTCGTTGGGAAAATCGGAAGGCCGAGAACCTCTTTCTGTCTCTTCTGACGTTCCTTTCTCGCAGGCGTTCTCACATAATCTTCATCCTTCACTTGTTTTAGGCGATTTTTCACTTCTTCCTTTACGCAGTCTCTTCCTGCCAAAAACAGACTTTCATTTGCCTTTAACAAAACGGAATCTAAAAGTTCTCATTCTCTGCAAGTACCTTTAAATCACGCAGTTCCGATAATTTTTCTTTTGCAAAAGCAAAGTGCTTTTTATATTCATCGGACAATTCTTTCTCCTGTTCTATTGTGTAAGGAACATGAAGTAAAGAACATGAAGTCGACAACACCGTGTCAATCCCTTTTCCTTCAACTCTTGCAGTGCCTGGAGTGTTTCTTTATAATGATTTTTCCAAATATTTTTACCATTAACCAATCCGGCAAACAATATTTTATCCTTTGGAAATCCATACTGTTCAATCAATTTTTTCGTCTGTTTTCCTTCTACAAAATCCAGACCAACTCCTGCAAATGGCAATTGAATCAAATCCTGATATACATCACGGACATCACCAAAATAGGTCTGTACCAATACCTGACAGGACTGTGCCGATGGCAGAATTTCAGAATAAATCTTACGAAACAGTGCTAAATCCTGTTCTGTCATATCAAAAACCAAGGACGGCTCATCGAACTGAATCCACGAAACCTCATTTTTATCGCAAAGTTTCAGCAATTCCTTATATGCAAAAATGACATCATCGACAAAATCCTCCGCCGTTTTTGTACCGGTATAACGACATAATTTCAATAAGGTATATGCTCCCGGCACAACCGGTTTTACTAAAATTCCGAGTTCTTTTGCTTCCTCAAACTCACTTAGAAGTTTTTTTCCGGAAAAAGAAATGACCGTATCATCCTCAACCTCCGGAACAATATAATGGTAATTTGTATTAAACCATTTTTTCATTGCCAGTGCCTTTACATCTCCCGCTTCCCCCTGATAGCCACGTGCCATAGCAAAATATGTGTCAAGCTCTGACAAATTCAACTCCTGATAACGCTTTGGGATAATTCCGCACATAACAGCGGCATCCAAGATACCATCATAATAGGAAAAATCATTGCAGGAAATATAATCAATTCCTGGCTCTTTTTGTATTTTCCAGTGTGTTTTTCGCAAGGTTCTCCCTGTTTCTAACAATTCTTCTTCTGTTATTTCATTTCGGAAATATTTTTCCGATGAAAATTTTAATTCGCGCAATGCCCCAATCCTTGGGAATCCAATAACGGCTGTTTTCATAATATCCTCCTTCAAATCATTTTTTCAATCCTAGAATTTAAATTCATTATAACCTCTCATGTTTTGTTTGTATAATACCGAAAACCAGCGCTTTTATATAGTTTCAAACTATAGTCATATTTTTTCCTTCCACGCCATAGGATGTAACAGATTCTTTGAAGACAGGATGAAAAACCAACATGAAACAACTTTTGGGAATTTTTATATTGGCAGTTTTATCATTATTTTTTGCGGCTCCATTTTCCTATGCCCAGTCTAAAGCTCCTGCCGGGAGCACCGAATCTTCCAGTGGTCAAGCTGTAAATCTTACTGCAAAAGCAGCTGTTTTGATTGAAGGAAATTCCGGAGAAATCATTCTGGAAAAAAATAAGGATACCGAGCTTGTACAAGCCAGCATCACAAAGATTATGACGTTGACCTTGATTATGGAAGCTTTGGAAGAAGGAAAAATTCAACTCACCGATTCTGTCAGTGTAAGCGAATATGCTTTGCCAGCATGGGTGGCTCACAAGTATTTTTAGAACCAAATGAAACCCAGACAGTAGACACCATGATTAAATGCATCAGCATCGCCAGCGCAAATGATGCCGCTGTTGCCATGGCAGAAAAAATTGCCGGTTCAGAGCCAAATTTTGTAAAGAAAATGAACGAAAAAGCAAAAGAACTTGGCATGAAACACACACAATTCAAAAACTGTACCGGTCTGGATGACGATATCAAATCCGGGCATTTTTCCAGTGCCTATGACGTAGGTCTTATGTCCCGCGAGTTAATTATGAAACATCCCGGCATTTCCAAATATTCAACCGTATGGATGGACACAATTATCCACAAAACCAAAAAGGGTGAATCGCAGTTTGGTTTAACAAATACGAACAAACTTGTACGTTTTTATGATGGAATAACAGGATTAAAAACCGGATCAACCAGCAAAGCAAAATACTGTCTCAGTGCAACAGCAAAGCGAAATGGATTAAATCTGATTGCTGTTATAATGGCTGCACCGGACCATAAAGTCCGTTTTTCAGAAGCCCAGGCATTATTAGATTATGGATTTGCCAACTGTTCTCTCTATCAGGACGATTATTCCGGCATGAAGTTTGACTCTCCTTCTGTCCGTGGTGGAATCCCTGAAAAATTAACGGTGTATCCAAAAAATCATTTTCACACACTTTTACTGCTGCTTATGACAAAAATAAAATCAAAAAGAAGATAACATATCAGGAATTAAAGGCTCCAATCAAAAAAGGAACTGCCGTAGGATTTATCACTTATTCCTATCAAGGAAAAACGCTTGGCAAAGTTCCCCTCCTTGCTATGCAGGACATAAAAAAAGCCGGCTACACCGACTATTTGCTGATGGCACTTGACCGACTGCTGATGGCGGGATGATGAAAAAAAGGAATCAATTTGTAAGAGATAGGATAACGCTTCGCGTTATAGTCTCCCACAAATTGATTTCTTTATTTTTCTTTATAATTTGACAAATTAATCATTTGATTTAAATTATTTGGCATCTTTATTTTATTAAGGGGAACTCCTTTGGCAACATAACGTATCTCGGAATAAACTTGCTCTGAAGCATTATTGTTCTTCGATAATACTGCTAAAATCTGTGAAGGATGATCTCCCAAATTACGAATATCTTCCAACAAACATGAACTAGGCATATAATACTTTCCTTCTTTTGAAAATCCCAAACAATAATTTGTTGTACCATCTTCTCTCAATTTAATTTCTTTATGTGATAATTCATTATTTAATGCTCTTTTGTAAAAATCTGTTGAATTATGTATCACTTTTCCATTATCCGAGTTAATATAATCAACGCCACATAAATGTTGGAAATGACGAGGTAAGAAAACAGTTTCAAAATATTCAATTTGATTATTCAGACGATTTCTGTATATAAATATAAAATTTTTATTTTCAAGTAATCTATTATAATCCTTTGCTGTTGCTATAATAATTTTAACCGCATCTTTTGCTGTATGCTTTTTCAATACTCTACATTCCTCGCTTTGTTATTTACTAATTCAAAAGGAGAGTTATAATACCGCAGCATTACCAACTCTCCTTTAACGACTAATTTTTTTGTTGTCCGCCAACCACTGGCACATTCGTCCAGTAAGTCTTTCAGGTTTTTTCGTTGCCTGCCAACCGCTGGCACATTCGTCCAACAAGTCTTTCGGATTTAAGTGTTAGCCCACTTGAGATAGCACGCTATCTCTTCTACTATTATTATACGAATCATTAACATTTATGTCAATCAAAATTTTCCTACATCTGCTCAATATATTTGTCATGGCCAAGTTTATCCAGTTTCTCTGCCTTTGCCATAACGCCATCTTTCATTTCTTTCTTATAATCTTTTAACTTAGCCCGCAAATCTTTATCCGAAATCGAAAGCATTTTAGCTGCTAAAATAGCGGCATTTGCTGCTCCATCGATAGCGACAGTAGCAACCGGAATACCGGATGGCATCTGTACAATCGAATACAAACTGTCAACACCGCCAAGGCTCTTTGTATGAATCGGAATACCAATAACCGGAAGGTCAAATAACGCCGCACACATACCCGGAAGATGAGCAGCACCACCGGCTCCTGCGATAATCACTTCAACACCACGTTCTTCTGCTTTTGTTGCATAGTCAACAAATACATCCGGCATACGGTGAGCTGAAATAATCGTCATCTCATATTCAATTCCAAATTTCTCAAGCATATCTGCTGCTTTTTTCATAACCGGAAGGTCTGAATCACTTCCCATTAAGATACCTACTTTTGCCATCTTGCAATTCCTCCTGCATTCATTTATTTTAATCTAAAACTTCATTCAGACGTTCTGTTCCCGGAAGAACAAACCGTCCATTCCTTATCAGTGTAACGGTTTCACCCGTTTTTGTAAAGACAATTATATCACCAAGTTCATCATACGGAATCGTAACATCTGTGTGGCAGTTAAAATATGCCTTGGAAATATCCGTATTTCTGAGAGCCGAGCACTCGTTTTCTTTTGCAATAATTTCTTTTCCGTCCGGGTTGTGCAAAACCACATCTTCACTCATAGAATAACAGGTATCACCAAGAGCAAAATGCGGTCCTGTCTTTTCTGCAATCAAAATCGGCAGTTTTGCCTCAATACCAAACTTTCTTCCCATCACATAGGCTGTCGTATTCGTACCAATGGCAAACTCGCCAATTGGCAGTGTCTCACGGTTATGAAGAATATTTTCCTTGATATATTTTCTTCCTTCCTCTTCCTTTTCATAATTGGAGCAGGAATAAGAGGTAACCATACCATCCGTAAAGGAAAATTCCAGATTTTCATAACGCAGTTCATTTAGATAAACCTGTGTCACATGAAGCACGCCATTCGTTCCCGTCAGTTTCGGAGAAGTAAACACCTCACCAACCGGAATATTAACATCTGCCAGACAATTTTCAAAATTCGTCTGTTTCGCAGGCTCCGTCAATTCGTGCAGACGAATCCAAATATCCGTGTGGTTTTTACCTCGTCCTGTCACATGAACTTTTTCGCCCAAATCCAGTGCATCAATTAAGTCTGCTGAATTTGTTTGTATTCTTCCATGTCCAGTGTATTGACCTTTACTGTTTCCTCAAAAATATCTTCGAAATCCTCACCAATTTCCGGAATCGGATAGGCGATAATCGTGAAGCTGTAAGAGTCTTGAGGAATATACCGGTTTTGGAGCAAAGAATAATCTCTGCGGTAAGAAACCGAAAGCTCCTCCTGCTCTTTTTTATACGCCGGACTTTCCTTTTTCACTTTCGGAGAAAATAATTTCTCCCCAAACACTTCAATCACTGCCGGTCCGGCATACAAAGAAGCCTCTTCCCGATACGATTCAAATACTTTCTCAGAGATTTTTAATCTTTCCTGCACCAGTGCATGATTCAGATACAAAGCATCGTCAAAACGATGATCATACTGATACTGTTTATTCGGCGATGTACTGACAACACCAACAGCCTGCGTATTCGTCTTTCTTGTAAATACCGGCTTTAATCCCATTTTCTCAAACTGTAAAACCGCCTGTCTTACCATTGGCTCAAAACCAATGTGATAACGAATCTGCACGGTCTTTTTCTTCGTCAAATCAATCCCCGCAATTTCAAAGCCCTTGCGATAGCCTTCCGTATAAGTAGACGCCATGGCTAAAAGTTTTTCGATTGGCATTTTCCCTAAGAACTCCGCCATCCGAATTTCATTCTCCGTAATGTATTCCCCATAGCGGTACAAATAATCGGTATTTGAAAAATCACTCTTCATCACAATATTGTAAATCAGAGTTTCCTCCGGGCAAAGCAAATCATGAATGTTTTTCTCAATGCGGTCCTCTGCATAATCATGAATATCGTAGTAAATTGTCTCTTTCAGGTAGCGCTCGGTTTCCTCCTCCAAAGATAATACAGAAACCACCTGCAAAAACAACTCCATGCATCTTGTTACTTCTTCTTCGTCCTCTTCAAACGCCGCTACAATACTGTCACGGAATCTGGCATAAAACCAGCACAAATACTGTCCGGTCTTTTCGCCGAATTTCTTAACACAATATGCCGGATTTGCGTACGAAGTTTCATAATTATCCCCCACTATTTCTTCGTAAAGATTGTCTGTCCATTCTTTTCGCTGTTTTGCGTCTTCTGTACCATCCATTACATGAAAAATCGTCACAAATAAATGTGCCGCTTCCTTGATATAATCGCCAAATGCGCCGTCAATCTCCGTCTCCAGTTCCATAATACGATTTTTTGCAAGTTCGTATCGCTCCATCTTTTTATTCTCCTTTATTCCAATAATTCAAAATTCAAATTCAGCAAATGCTCATTAATTTCCATAACACTCATTTTTCTGCTGATTCCGTATAAAATAATGCTGTCCCGCTGATTACGCGGATACAGAACCGGCAGTTTCCATGACCGAAGCAGCCTCTGCGTCTGCTCCACGGTAAGTTCAAATGCAATGCAGAGTGCTATCACTTTGCCCTGCGACGGATTTTTCCGCTCACCATTTAAAATATGATACACATAAGAGCGTTCCAAACCACTCCGCCTGATAATATCCGTGGGCTGTAAATTTTTCATGTTCAAAAGACGATTCAAATAGTCTCTACTGTCAAACTCGTCAAACTCATCCTTGTTTTCATTGGCAAACGACTCAAAATCCTGTTTCGTCGTCGCAATTTCATGTAACAGTTCTCCTGTCGATTTCTTCGATTTCACCTTGGTATTCTCCCCAATTCTTCCACAATTTAACAAACAAATTATAGTACACAAATAAGAAATAGTCTATAGTTAGAATTTTTTTTGCCGAAATTTGTTTTTTGTGGTAAAATATATATAAATTTTTAAAGTAATGAAATGAAGGGAATGGTTTTTATGGAACTTAAAGAATTTATGGACATATCCAAACTGCAAAAAATTCAGGACAATTTTTCCGACGCTACCGGCCTTGCTGCAATTGCTGTCGGAAATGACGGACAATATTTAACAGAGGGCAGCAATTTTACTGAGTTCTGCATGAAGTACACACGTGGTTCAAAAGAAGGAAACCGCCGCTGTGTCAAGTGTGACAACGAAGGCAGTGGAACTTACTTCTGCCATGCGGGACTTATGGACTTCTCAGTCGATATTAAAGTAGGCGATGAAAAAGTGGGCGCAATTATCGGAGGACAGATTCTTCCGGAAGCCCCGGATGAAGAAGCTTTCCGCAAAACAGCAAGAGAACTTGGCATTGATGAGGACGAGTATATCGCCGCACTTAATAAAGTGACAATCAGTTCTGAGGAAAAAATCCGAGCTGCCGCCAATCTTTTGGAATTAATTGTAAACCAGTTAGTCAATCTGGAATACTACAAATACACAAATGCTTCCATGCTTCATGCATTGCAGGAAAAAACGCAGGAGTCAGCCTCCTTTGTCGATGTCATTAACAAAGACACCAGCCAGTTGAAAGCAATTTCCAGCAAACAGCGTATGCTTTCTCTGAATGCAAGTATTGAAGCTGCCAGAAATGGCGAAGCCGGTGCCGGATTTGCCGTTGTTGCAAACAGCATGCAGGATTTAGCCGAACAGTCCGCTGCTATTTACAATAACATTGAAGAATCCGTTCAGGGAATCACAGACACATTCTCTGAGTTAATCAACATTTTTAACGACTAACCGTGAAAAAGTACATAATCCGGCAAGTAATAATACCGGAAAAACAATAGCAGTTAATATTCCCAGGCGCAGATTACCGGAAAACGCACTGGAAACAAATCCAACGAGGGTCGGTCCTCCGGAGCATCCTAAGTCTCCGGCAAGTGCAAGCATTGCAAACAGGACCGTCCCTCCTCTTTTTATAGCTGCCGATGCCTTACTGAAAGTCCCCGGCCACATAATTCCCACAGAAAATCCACAGATAGCACAGCCAATCAGTCCAACTATCGGAACCGGCACAAGAGAAATGCACAAATACGAAGCAACACACAGTACACAGCTTCCTTTCATAAATCGGTCTAAATTAAGTTTTTCACCGTATTTTCCATAAATCAAACGCGATAATCCCATCAAAACAGAAAACATCATCGGTCCGACCAAATCCCCCACTGTCTTCTGGATATGAAGTCCCTTTTCAGCAAACGTGGATGCCCACTGGCTCACTGCCTGTTCTGATGCACCGGCGCAGAGCATCATCGCCATCAAAAGCCAAAACACCTTTACTCGAAACAGTTCAGAAATTGACATCCCACTCTCCCCTTCTTCATGAAGGCTGTAAATAGGAACTTTCGTAAACAAAATTAAATTAGCTGTCGGCAAAAGCACCCAGATTAGGGCAAGAATCTTCCAATGCGATGTTCCAAACACAGAAAAAAAAAGTGTGGACAACAAAACAACACCGGTACATCCCCAACAGTAAAATGAATGTAACAAACTCATGGCTGATTCTTTATTATCCGTCGGACACGCTTCCAAAATCGGACTAATCAAAACTTCAATCAAACCGCCACCGATGGCATAAACCATAACGGCAAGCAAAATGCCGTAAAATTGATTTGAAAACAATTCCGGTAAAATCGTAAGCAGAAAAATACCGGTTCCCGCACAAGCGTGCGCAATAATAGCCGATGCCCGATATCCGATTTTATCAACAAAACCGGCTGACAATAGATCAACCACTAATTGAATCACGAAATTCACCGTGATTAACAGCGTAATTTGTGTCAGCGGAATATGATACTCCGTCTGAAAAGTCACAAATAAAAGCGGGACAAAGCTATTCACCACCGCTTGCACGATATAACCAATAAAGCAGGCATACATTGTCATTTTATAATTATTTTTCATTTCACACACCTCATTTATCATCTGAACTAATTAAACCATTTACACTCGATTTTTGCAACCATTGATTGACGTGTTCCTGCAAATTATGAGATAATACAAGAGCTGAATAAAATAATACAAATACGACAATAGGGAGTTTTTTATGGAAACAAAAGAGACAATTCTTGCAAAATTGAATACCTCGCCAGACCGCCTTACCGAACTTGTGGAGCAGGACGGTTTCTACTTTGTGCGAAAAGAAATTACGCGGGAGCAGTATCCGGTCATAAAACAGTTCTATGAGTACCAGCAGCAATCCCCCTCTCCTGCCATTGTTACAATTTACTCCGTCTACGAAAAAGAAGGACACTTTTATATCAATGAAGAATGGATTCGTGGGGAAAGCGTGGAGGAACACCTTTATCTGCAAGGTCCATTTTCAAAAGATGAAGTAATCCGTTATGCAATGGATTTATGCCAGGGTTTGCAATGGTTTCACAAGCACAATATGATTCACCGTGATGTCACCCCCGCCAATGTTATTATTTCCGAGGAGAAAAAAGCGTATCTGGTTGACCCCGGAATTTTACGCGAGGTAAAGAAAAATCAGACAAATGACACCCAAATTCTTGGAACACCTGGCTACGCTGCACCGGAGCAGTTCGGGTTTACGCAATCCGACGCTCGGACCGACATCTACGCACTCGGTGTACTCATCAATCAGATGACAACCGGAAAAATGCCAAAAGAGGCGCTTCCAAAAGACAGACGTCTGCGAAAAATTGTAACCAAGTGCACACAGATTTCTGCCAAAAAACGATATGTAAACTGTCATCAGATTTACAAACAACTCGATGCCGTTTTACCGGAATACACCCCTGCTGACATCCGTTTTCTCAGAAAAATTCCGGGATTTCGCAGCGCTACTTTGTGGAAAATGATTCTGGCAGTGTGCCTCTATCTTTTTGCCCTGCTCGCCTTTTTATCACTTGCCTAATAAAAGTCGACTGTCAGGACACCACAGATGAAAGAAAATTTCATATCCTTATTCTTGTAAAATACATGGTTCTTTGCAAGGAAATTTATGTTGTATTTTTCAAGGAAATATTCTCATGTAAATACTCATGCAAATGTGCTACTCTATGTTACATGGGATAATAAGGAGGAAAAAAATGGAATATGCAACAGAAGCACTTTCCGATGAGGCGAGCGAAATTACACCAAATGACCTTGCCGGCGATTATGCGTGTATCGCCGAAATCATTGGAATTGAAAATACGATTTTATTACATAAGCACTATCGCGGTCAGCAAATCACACTTCCTCAACGTCTATATTCTGTTCAATATGTCGTAAAAGAAGTGGAACGGCAGCTCGGCACTCATTCACTCTCTGATTTGGCGAAGAAATACGGATATACCGAACGCCGGTTGAGACAATTAATTAAGGAGGATTCAAAATTATGATATGGACTTATTGTTTTTTAGCTTTTATTGTTTTTCTTATTCTTTTAATCATTTACTTGTTTACGCACAAGAAAACGAAAGGAACGAAAAAAGCCATTTCGTTTTGTTGTATGGGGCGTCGGCATTTTAACAATAGCCCTATTTGCAGCCGCCTGTATTCTCCCGGTGGACAATCAGAATGAAAGCCTGAGCAAACAGGAATCCACCGAATATTATCGCATTTCTACCGCAATCAATAACAGGAAATTTGATCATATTCTTTCGGATATTGATAAACTGTTTCCGCCAAATAAGGATTTAAACTCTATCCGGCAGACCAATCGCTTTATGCTGCTTCGTTTGTACTACGAAAAAACCGGTGATACAAAAAAGGAGAAACAACTGCTGACGGAAACGTCAAAAAATTCTGAAATTATGAATGATGATGTTACAAAAGGTATTGTGGAGGAACGGTTGAAGGAACTTAAGTAGAGAGGCTTAAATGAGAGAGGCGGTGCATGGCACCGCCTCTCAGACTGTAGACAAAGTCCACGACAAATGTCGTGGATTTTTCTCGTATTAAAGCACTGAAAAGTGCGATTTTTTAGCGACTTTTCGGTGCTTTTTTGGTATAATAGAAGTATAAAATACTAGGTGGTGATTTCATATGATGACTAAAAATGCTGATAAAAAGAGAGAACAAATTCATTTGTTATGTATGGATGAAATGGTTCCTAAGGATCATCTTCTTCGAATTATCGATAAAGCAATCGATTGGACTTTCATTTATGATTTAGTGAAAGACAAATATTCGCACGATACCGGTCGGCCCAGCATGGATCCTGTGACATTGATTAAAATACCTCTCATTCAGTATCTGTATGGAATCAAGAGCATGCGTCAGACAGTAAAAAGAAATTGAAGTAAACGTTGCATATCGATGGTTTCTTGGTCTTGATATGACAGATAAAGTTCCACACTTTTCAACCTTTGGAAAGAATTATACAAGACGATTCAAAGATACCGACTTATTTGAGCAGATTTTTGCTCATATTTTAGAAGAATGCTACAAGTTTAAATTGGTTGACCCAACAGAGATTTTTGTAGATGCAACTCATGTAAAAGCATGTGCCAACAGTAAAAAAATGCAAAAACGAATTGCTAAGGAAGAAGCTCTTTTTATGAAGATATGTTAAAAACTGAAATTAATAAAGATCGACAAGAGCATCACAAAAACCATTAAAAGATAAAGACGATAATAATCACCCTCCTTTGTCTGGCGGAGGAACTTCAAATGAAAAAACAATAAAATCTAGTACCACTGATCCGGAAAGTGGTTGGTTTCGTAAAGGTGAACATAAACATGTTTTTGCATACGCCGTTGAAACCGCTTGTGATAAAAATGGATGGATTCTAGGTTATACAGTCAGCCCTGGAAACTTACATGACAGCAGAACATTTAAAGGATTATATGATAAAATTAAAAATATTGGAATAAAAACACTTGTTGCAGATGCCGGATATAAAACTCCAGCAATAGCAAAGCTTCTTATAGATGATGGAGTTACACCACTTTTTCCGTACAAGCGTCCAATGACCAAAGAGGGATTCTTTAAAAAATACGAATACGCTTATGACGAATACTATGATTGCTATATTTGCCCAAATAATCAAGTCTTGAAATATAGTACAACCAATCGTGATGGATATCGTGAATATAAAAGCTGTGGAAATGTATGCGAAAATTGTTCATATTTATCTCAATGTACAGAAAGCAAAAATCATGTGAAACTGATAACACGACATATATGGGAAAATTATATGGAGCAATGTGAAGATGTTCGTCATTCTTTGGGAATGAAAAAATTATATGAGCAAAGAAAAGAAACCATTGAACGAATCTTTGGAACAGCAAAGGAGAATCATGGTTTTCGTTATACACAAATGTATGGTAAGGCTCGAATGGAAATGAAGGTCGGGCTTACCTTTGCCTGCATGAATCTAAAAAAACTAGCAATGATGCTTCAAAAAAGCGGTAGGAAAGGCTGCTTAATATCGACTTTTTTATCATTTTGGGCGAACGATTGCTGCAAACAGAGAAAAATGGTGCTAGGACAACAGTCCTAGCACCACTTTGTCTCTACAGTCTGAGAGGCGGTGCATGGCACCGCCTCTCTACTTAAATAAAACAGCATTCCAAATCAGCGTTAATTATCTGAGAAATGACTTTCACGCAATTTATTTAAATTGCTTGCTAACGTGTCATATTTTGTTTTTTCTTCCTTCTCGACATGATTTGACACCTTTTTTGCTTGAGCCTCCAAATAATTTGTTGCAACACGACCTATTGCCTTTCCAATTGATTTTAAATCAGCCATATTAATTTCCTCCATTCTTTTTTATTTTTATGAGATAAGTATTTTGTTCTTGTGAGCAATACAATTAAGTTTGAATGCATTAATCAACCAATACTTAACCCAAAAATCAGTAAAATTAAAGCTAAAAAAACTCTTATTTTTACTAATTTTTTTTTGAAAATAATCGGGCACAAAGTCAAACATCCTCCCAGCATACATAGCCCTGCATAAAACGTTTTATCAGTACTTGATAAAACAATTCCAAACAACAAGTATATAAAGCACAGCATCCACTGTGCCCCAAATACCAACTTTTTAATAATTAATTTGATATTACTCTTTTTCTCTAAATTATTACTATTAACGTGTTCTTTTTTGCAGGCACACTTATCCAACTTAGATAAATTATTTGTGTTCGTTAAATTTGCCCTTAAAACTGCACATTTTTTACCATAAAATATTTTTAATATATTATGTAAAAAGTTTGTAATTGTCTTAGACAAATAGTTTTCTAACACTGTAACCGGCAAATAATATTTTTCTCCATTATTGAGTTTGACAAGAAAATTAAAGCAGCCTTCATTTTCAAAATATCCAAGTGTAGAAACATCACTTAAATTAATTATCCCGTTTATTCCGGCAGATAACAGTTCCTTCCTTCTATCCTCGTCATAATCTCTAAAATTGCATATAAGAGAAATTTCCGGAGAAAAGGGCAAATAATTGAAATAAATATTTTTATTAGATATAGCAATCCCCGAGGAAAAATATTTACTCAAAACAATATTTACAATTGGATATTCACAAGATATGTCGCTTCTTTGTATTTCCCTGCTTAGTTTGTTCAAAAAAAATAACATCCATCTTAGAGCATTGACAAAAAAGTTTGACTTTTTTTGCATTTGCTGATGAATCTATTTCAGCTAAATTTTTATTACAACAAGCTAAAAGTTTCTTTATCCTTTGTGATTGTTTCTTTCCTACTATTTTTTCTTGTGTATAGCAATATTCCATAGCTTCAACATATTCCGTTTGTTCTGCCGCAACTAACATCCTATTAAAAAAATAGTGACTTATACTTTCATTAATTGTATTTCTAAACATTCCAATAAGTTGATTTCCTATCTCAATAAGATCCTCATCTTCTCTTTCACAGTTATGCCATTCTTTTTGATATTGCAAAACAATATCGATATCCATATTTTTAAAAGACATAAACATATGTAAATCTCCCACATTCATATCCCCAGCTTTATTAGCAAAGATAATCCTGCATTGCCTTTAAACATAACATTTCAACAAAAAAACTTACAACAAGCACTTTAGCTATATATTCGCTTGGATTACTTACTGCCAATTCATTAAGTTTATTTATTTCATCGTTAATTTTATTTAAAAATATCCCTGCGGCATTTTCTTCTTGAATAACACTTTGTGTTGATACCAAATATTCTTTAAAAAAGTTATCCAAACAAAATTCCATTGTTACATCATTTAATAATGACGCAATATTCTTCTCTATGCTAACTCTTTGAAATATATTCTGATAAATATCAACACAACTCTTTCTAGCCAACGAAATAATATCATCCATACTCACATCAGAATCAATTTTTAGTACTTTTTTCAGGGAATTTATGCGCATCTCCTTTCTAGTACATTTAACAATATAGTTATTTGCCTGTGACATAACAAAACTCAACTGATTATTATCAAATATCTTGTAGAATTTACTTAAATTATAGCAATTATGATAATATTCAAAATTTATATCAAAAGACATCCAGTTTTTGTAATAAAAACCTTCCTTTGTAAAAACTGCCCCTGATTTACCAATATTAACAACTGAATTTGACACAACACATACGATATCATTAATACTCAAATAACATTGAAAATTTTTGTTTATCCTTTCGACATCGCTTAATGATAATTCATATGCAAAGATACAGTTTAGCTGTAGAGTCAACAATTGCATTTTTAGACTTACATTTATTTCATTAAACAAGCCTTCACTAGTCATTATTTATCCTCACTTTGTTTCATTATTTGTATTAAAAAGTTTTCTAACAGCACTTAAAATATCGTTTTTGTTTTTCTCTACTGAACCTAAATATTGATTCAGTTCTTCTTGAGTAACTGAAAACATTTCACTATTCTTGTCAGAAAATAGACTAAATATCGATTTTCTAATTTGCTCAATATTGTTCTGATTATTCTTTTTTTATAAAAAAAGTTTTTCTGATTGACCTACAGTTCTTTTTTTACAACTTCATTATAAAAAACTGCTTTCCGGCTTTTACCGTGTTTTTTATACTAAAATTGTTGAAACATGACTCAACTTTAAAACAATCTAATAATTCATCGCACTCTTTTATCCTGTCTATTCTAATCTTTGGACAATCCCGCACAACGAAATTGAAATGAAACGATTGATTTTCAAATACTTCATTTATTTCAGAAGAATGTTTGTCTAATGTTTCTTCAATGGTATCTATCATTTCATAATAGTTCATTTCATAACACTTCCTCTTTTTAATTTTACATTCTATAAATTTTAAAAAGCAAAACGTGCTAATTTGAAATAAAAACGTTTTCTTTTTTTCTTTTTTAAATTTGCTTGATATTTTTCCTCAAACAAAATATCAGCATCAATCCCCTGTTTTATCATTGATAGATTTTCTTTACACACATATAAAAAGGTGATAATTAGCAAACCAATAATAGCAACAATTATAATTGGGTGCTTTTCGTACCAACATACCCATAAAATCCATCCAATTCCACCATATACAGTTCCTGTAAATAAAGTATTTCCTAAATGCGGACTTATAATATCAAATGCATATTTCAAGACCAAGAAACATGAGATTAAAAATATATTGCATAATCATGCTGAGTTCTTGATAAATAATATGTAATACCAGCCGTAATTCCCCAAACTATCATCTTGCCTAATCTCTTACATCTCTTTCTACTTTTGCTTTCATATGCATCGACACTAATTACCATACTCACTATTACATATTCAACAAATGCTATCATAAAATATAACCACATATCCTGCCCTGCTCTAAAGAAACTTCTTCTTACATATAAAGGGGCGAATTACTTCGTCCCTTTATATTCTTTAATTATTCTTCTTCCCATTTTGGCTTATGCTTGCCATCCGGACTACTCTTACAAGTGCCAAAAATACCTGGTGGTGCATCACTTGGTCGGCTAGAACTAGACCTCTTTGTTCCTGCTTTTCCACAATATTGACAAACCGCTATCCATTTTTTTGATGCCATAATTTTTCACCTCCTTTCTTTTAAGCACTTTTACATATACCTCAATGCTCTTGAAAATTTATGACATAAATCTGTTGACTTATGTTTGCTATCAGTTGTATCTTTCGCACATAAACCTCTGCTACTCGAAACTCGACACTCACCCGTGCGAAATTCAACATTTGGTTCCTCTCCCAGCCAATGTTTACAAAATGCACAAATATTTGAGTCTCTGCAATTCAAAATAAATCATCTCCTTTTAGCTTTTTTAATCATAATAAGTTTCAGTAAAATCCAATATAATAATTATTTTAATTCTCAAGTTCAGGAACTATTTCTGTTTTCTGGGCCTCACACTCACTACAATAATAACAATAATATCCCTCATCATACACCGTAGGTTCTTCTGACTCCTCTTCATTAAAAATCCAATTATGCTTTTCTTTATTTTGAATTTCATGACACATATAGCATTCCTGCCAATGATAATCTTCATCAAACCTCATTTCCATTTTATGAGCATGCTCACTTGGTGCTTCTGTAGTCTGCGACTGATTAGTATTTTCCTCCGAAAAATCCGTAACTTTAACAATACATGTTGCCGTTACTCCTTCCATTATTTTAGCTGTTATTTTGGTCTGTCCTGGTTTACCAGTATAAACAAATTTTACGCCATTTACTGTGTTTATAGCAGAAGATACAATACTCGTATCTTCTATATAGAGAGAAATATTATTACGCAAACTACCATAATCTACGCTTAAATATCCCTCTTTCTCTCTTTTAGAAGCATCTACTTCGTAAACATCCTTAGCAAACTTAATATAAGCGGGGATAACATGTACTCTGATTTTGAGTTTTTTCTTACTAACATTTGCTTTTACTGTTATCGTTGTATATCCATACTTTTTTGCTTTAATCACACCTGTTTTTTTGTTTACAGACGCAATTGATTTTTTGCTTGAAGAAAAAGTGACTTGTCTGCTTATACGCATCACGATAAAGCCAGTATCCTTCTTTTTTTGACATTCCATTTTACTCCTTTTATTAACGATACATTTGTATAATTAACAAAATAGAGATTTCTTTTTGTGCTTCTTCAATTTTTCTAATTTTTTCTTTAATGATGAAATTTTTGAAGTTAGCTTAGAATTTGTTTTCTTAGCAATTACAACTTTGCAAGTATAGCGTGAAAAACCATCATAAAACACTTTTGTTTTTCCTGTATTTTTTACTTTACCAGCAGTTAATGTCACATAACTTGATAACCTTTTAGGATTTTTTACCCAATAATAATTATGCAAAAAACCTTTTACAATAAACGGATTATAATTTATAATAGTTCCACCTATTGATTCAAACCCTTTATTCTCCTTATTATACTTTTTCGTTAAAACTTTAATTTGTCTGCTCACCTTTTTATTTCTTTATTAATGCCTTTTGAAGTATATGCCTCACCGTTTATTGGCTTAATATACAATACACTAAAAAACATAATTACAAATAAAAAAAGCACCTTCATTTTCATAGACTTATTCATTTCCATAACTCCTCTCTCTTTTTTAATAAAATTACTATATACACTTTAATTGATAGGAACAGAAATATCATTGGAAAAATACAAGATTATTTTCCTTTTCAACTCCGCACCCACACAAAAAAAACACCCTTCCGGGTGCTCTCCATCTACCTTCAAATCCATTGATTCAATTCATATGAGCAGCACGATAAGCCGAGTTCTGTCGTTGAGTGACCATCTATCTGGACCTGCTGTTGCCAACAGGCTCAAGCGACCTACCCGGAAACACGGCGGGCCGCCGTATTGCTTCCTGTTCGGTCTTGCTTCGGATGGGGTTTACATATGCCCTCCCTGTTACCAGAGAGGCGGTGAGCTCTTACCTCGCCATTCCAACCTTACCACGGGCAAAGCCGTGGCGGTATATTTCTGTTGCACTAGCCTGGGAGTCGCCTCTACCGGACGTTATCCGGCATCCTGCCCTGTGAAGCCCGGACTTTCCTCACCGTTTCCCTTTCGTCTGAATGGGCGCGGTCACTTGTGCTGCTCATAATGAAATTACCCTAATAATATACCACCACCGATAAATTCGCGCAAGATGGAATTCAGTGGAACATCATGTGGGTCAATTGGCAAGAAATAATCCAAAAACTTAAGCAGACGCTGTGCCTCCGCATATTCCGGACAATCCTTAGTCACCTGGAACAGTAACGGATCTGCATAAAGTTTCATAGCAGCCAGCTCATAAATCAGTGCCGAGTTAAACATCGCGTCTGCCTCTTCCTGATAAGGGAAAATATTCTGGCTCTCGCCGCGGCGGACGGAATCCCACATAGAAATGGTTTTCTGGGCTATATTGCCACGGGTTCTTGCATCCCTGATAATTCGGCGCAAAAGTCTTCCTTCCGTCGTTGGAATCCGATTGTGATGGTCAATATTTAATGTCGTCAGTGCACTAATATAAATCTTGTATTTATCCTTCTTCGGAATCGAATAGGTCAGTTTGTCATTTAAGCCATGGATTCCCTCTATAACAAGGATATCCTCACTGCCAAGCTGCATAACCGGTTTATCGTATTCTCTCATACCGCTAATAAAATTATATGTTGGCAGCTGAACCGGTTTGCCGGCTAAAAGATTTGTCAAATCTTCATTAAACTGCTTCGTATCAATGGCACCAAGGCACTCATAGTCGTATTTTCCGTTGGCATCTCTTGGTGTATCTTCACGATTTACAAAATAATCGTCTAAACCAATCGGATGAGGTTTCAGACCAAGGGTGCGAAGCTGAGTCGACAAACGATAAGAAAATGTTGTTTTACCGGATGACGAAGGTCCTGCGATTGTCACGATACGGCAGCCGCGCTCCGCAATCTGCACCGCAATATCTCCAATCCGTTTTTCGTGCAGTGCCTCCTGTGTCAGCATCAACTCCTGAAAACCACCATTCACAATGATTTCATTTAACTCGCCAACTGTAGAAACCTGCATTTTTTCACTCCACTCATTTGCCATCTGCATCGTGTGGTACTGTTTTATGCTTGGTTTAAATTCAGGCATTGTAACAGGTGCCTCTTTTTTCGGAACCACAAAGACAAAACCATCTTCAAAAAGTTCCAGACGAAAATGAGTCAAAATACCGGTACTGTATGGCATGGCACCATAATAATAATCTGTAAAATCGCCTAAATGATATACCGTCATGCGTGAATTTCTGCGGTATTTTAACAGATTGCTCTTATCTGACATATGCTTTTTTTCAAACATCCGTCTGGCATCTCTGGTTCGCATCACAACTTTTTCAAAACGGATATCTTTTTTTTTACATCTTCACGCATCCGCTTTTCCAAACGGTTAAGCAGTTCCTTTGTCGGTTTTTCTTTTGAGTTTAAATGGCAGTAATAACCACTGTCTAAACAAAAATCAATCGTTATCCGGTCCTCTTCCTTAAATGCCTTTTCTTCCTGAATTGCCTTCAGCAAAAGCATTGACATACCACGTATGTAAGCACGCTTACCATCACTGTCTTTTGTTGTACAAAAAGAAACCGTCGTTCCATCAATCACTTCATGGTATAATTCCTGAATCACACCATCCACTTTTGCGACAATAATCGGAAACTCATATTCTTTTTCCACCTGTTTACTTATATCAAACAGCGTAGTTCCTTCTTCGCATGTTATTGTTTTATCTCCCCATGTAATTTCCATGGCAATTCCTCCCTTCCGTTAGGAAAACAAATTAGAATTTGTTTAAAATCCAGTTAAGCCCCGTAATCTCTTCTGTCAATTCTTCCACACGGGCACCGGCACCGGATGTCTTTTGCATATTTAATGTTTCCTGCAATTTCATTTTTTTATCCCGTTCATCCAGTAAAAACTTACGATAAGCGACATCGCTCACTTCCGGTAAAAGTCGTCCGTATTCATACTCAGCCGGCTCATAAGGAGTTTTTTCTTCTCCTCTTACTGCACGCATCACAAGATACGGTTTTCCGGCATCCATGCAAAACTTTTCGTTTTCAATGAAAAAGCCTATCTTATGAATCATCTTTCTGACTTCGCATAAATCGGACTGCGCCTGAATTACAAGCGTGGAAACCTCCTGCATAACTTCCGGCGACTGCTCAAGAATCCGGCAGACTAACATACCGCCCATACCGGCAATCAAAACAGTATTGACCTCTCCTTGATTTAACGCCTGCATGCCATCACTCAAACGGCAGTCAATGCAATCACTAAGACCTGCCTTTTCAATATTTTTCCTTGCATGAGAAAGTGGTCCCTCATTGATATCCATGGCAATAACTTTTTTACATGCTTTTTTTAAAGCAAGATAAAGGGAAACATAACCATGGTCACAGCCGACATCCGCCACTTTTGCTCCATCCGGTACAAGCGAAGCATTCATTGCCATGCGGGCAGACAATTCTATTGTATGCTGCATTAGTCCAAATAATCCTTTAATTTACGGCTGCGGCTCGGATGACGGAGTTTACGGAGTGCCTTCGCCTCAATCTGACGGATACGCTCTCTTGTTACGTCAAATTCTTTGCCCACTTCTTCAAGTGTACGGGCACGTCCATCCTCTAAGCCAAAACGTAGACACAGAACTTTCTGCTCTCTCTCAGTTAACGTTCCAAGAACCTCCACAAGCTGCTCTTTCAAAAGAGTAAAGGCTGCTGCTTCTGCCGGCACCGGTACATTATCATCCTGAATAAAGTCACCCAAATGACTGTCTTCCTCTTCACCGATTGGTGTCTCAAGCGAAACCGGCTCCTGTGAAATCTTCTGAATCTCACGCACGCGCTCAACCGGAAGTCCCATCTTTTCCGCAATTTCTTCCGGATACGGCTCACGTCCCAATTCCTGCAAAAGCTGGCGCTGAACACGGATTAATTTATTAATTGTCTCCACCATATGAACCGGAATACGAATCGTTCTTGCCTGGTCGGCAATCGCTCTTGTAATCGCCTGACGAATCCACCAGGTAGCATAGGTACTGAATTTGTAGCCTTTGCGGTAATCAAACTTTTCAACCGCTTTGATCAGACCTAAATTACCTTCCTGAATCAAATCCAAAAACAGCATACCACGTCCGACATAACGTTTGGCGATGCTGACAACCAGACGCAGGTTTGCCTCTGCCAGACGTTTTTTTGCCTCCATATCACCGGCTTCCATTTTCATTGCCAAATCTTTTTCCTCCTCGGCGGTCAAAAGCGGCACTTTACCGATTTCTTTCAGATACATACGAACCGGGTCCTCAATGCTGACACCATCCGGAACTGCCATTTCGATATTTTCCAGTTCTTCCTCGGTTGGCTCATCTTCAACATCCAGAATAATGTCATCCTCAGTGTCACTTTCCGGCACCATTGCAACAATTCCTTTATTTTCCAAATACTCGAAAACTTTTTCGGTCTTGTCATCATCAAGTTCCATTCCCTGGTCTGCGAACACCTTCTCAATTTCACTGAGTTCCAGTACATTTTCCTTTTTCTTGCCCAATTCAACAAGTTCATTCATAATTGTCAGCATTTTCTGCTGTTCGTCTACATTTGTATTTTCCTTATCCATCTTTTCCTCCATTTCTGTTGTCAAACAACGGCTCTTTTAAAATGAAATCTGTAATGTCTGTAACTTTCTTTTCTCTTCCATAAGAGTCTGTAGTTCTTTCATGTCCGTCACATGCCTGCTCCGGTATTCCAGACTGTACTTTTTGATACTGTGCACAACTTCATTCAGTGCTTTCTGCTGTTCGGTATCTTTACTGATTTCTTTTAATTCTTTATTAAAAATTCCGGCTACCAGAGACTGCTCCTCTTTGCTTTGGAATTTACTGATAATCATGGCCGGCTCTACTTTGCCGGTAGTTTCATACTGCTCATAAATCATCTGCGCCACTTCGTGATACGGCTCATCCACAAAATCTTCAGCGGATAAAATTCCTTTTGTCTTTTCAAACAAAACCGGGTCATTACTAAGCCATGTAAGAAATACGCCCTGGCTTTTCGCAATGCCGTCCTCCTTTTGTCTTGCCGTCTTCATCATGCGCTCCTGCCGCCTCTTCTCATAATCAATGCCAACTATTCTGGCACTGTGATAGGCAACCAGTTTTTTGAAATCCTCGGTTCTTACGCTATATTCTCTGCAAAATGCCTCCATGTAATTCGTCCGCTCGATTTCATTATCAAAGGTTAAACATTTTTTTGCTACTTCATTCATAAATGACGTTTTGGATTCCGGATCATTCATGTCATATTCTTTCATCAGGTTGTCCACCTCATAAAAGAAACTCGATTTTGCCTGTTCAATCCTCTCCTTAAACGCCTCCGGCGAAAGACCTTTCATAAATTCATCCGGATCTTTATACGGACGCATATTGATTACCTTGACACGGATGCCCGCTTCTTTCAGCATTGGAATCGCACGCATCGCCGCTTTCACACCGGCGCCGTCACTGTCATAGCACAGATATACCAAATCCGTATACCGCTTTAACAAACTACAGTGCTGACTCGTAAATGCCGTACCAAGGCTTGCCACCGCATTTGTGAATCCTGCCTGATGAAGTGCAATCACATCCATATAGCCCTCACAAATAATCATGCCTTCACCCTGCTTGCCGTGCACAAAATTTAACCCATACAGATTTCGGCTTTTATCAAAAACCATTGTTTCCGGCGAATTTAGGTACTTTGGTTTGGCATCCCCCATCACTCGGCCGCCAAAAGCAATTACGCGGTTATTCCTATCTAAAATAGGAAACATCACACGGTTCCAGAACTTATCATACACGCCACGCTTTTCATCATAAGTGAAAAGTCCGGTTTCTTTGAGAACCGAATCCGGATAGCCTTTGGATTTTACATACTGGTAAAGAGGACTTCCGCCTTTTCCTGCAAATCCAAGTCCAAACCGCACAATAGTCTCCGGCTTTAACTCACGTTTTGTCAGATATTCATAACCAATCTTTCCCTGCTCACTTTTCAAACAGGCAAAATAATAATTGGCTGCTAACTTGTTGACTTCCAGTATCGAATCCCGCAAATCCCGGCGTTTTCTGTCGTTTTCCGAATTACCTTTTTCCGGAAGTTCCATCCCTGCCTGCTCGGCAAGCCGTTCTAAAGCTTCCACAAACGTAAGGTTTTCATATTCCATTAAAAAAGTAAATACATTGCCACCGGCGCCACATCCAAAACAGTAATACATCTGCTTTGACGGGCTCACGGAAAAGGATGCTGTCTTTTCATTATGAAACGGACAAAGACCAACATAATTGCTTGCCGGTCCGTTTCAGATTTACATAGGAAGAAATAATATCGACAACATCACTTCTTTGTCTCACTTCTTCCACAAAATCTTCTTCGTAATACATGCCCATCACTCCGTTACTTTTCTTCCCTACAACACAGACCATGTGCGAGGAATTGTCAAACTCTGGTATGTCGCTACCGCATACCGGTCGGTCATTCCTGCGATAAAATCACAGACCACACGCTCAACGGATGCCTCTCCGGATTTTAACATCTTGCCATATTCTTCCGGGAGTTTTTCCACATGGTCAATATAGTATTTATATAACTGGCCAATCATATACTCGGCTTTTCCCTCTTCCGTTTTTGCAACGGAATTGACATACATTTTCAAACATAAAAGCACGGAGACCGGTCAGCGCTTCCCGCATTGTGTCCGATTGAATAATATCATTTTTATCCATGCTGTTACGAATCAAATCGTGTATCAGCGTATTGAGACGCTCTCTAAGAGTATTTCCCAAAATCTCGGTATATTCACGGGGAATATCCTCTTCTTTAATGACCTTTCCCCGGATTGCATCGTCAATATCTGAGTTGACATACGCAATCTTATCACAGAGTCTCACAATTTTTCCTTCCAGTGTCGATGGATTTCCGGAAGTCGAATGATTCCGGATGCCATCCCTTACTTCAACCGTAAGATTTAATCCCTCGCCATCCTTTTCAAGGCACTCCACCACACGGACACTCTGCTCCTGATGACGAAATCCCTCGGAATATATTTCATTCAGAATCCGCTCACCGGCATGTCCAAACGGTGTGTGTCCCAAATCATGTCCAAGTGCGATTGCCTCCGTCAAATCTTCATTCAGACGAAGTGCTTTTGCAACCGTTCTCGCATTCTGCGACACTTCTAAAGTATGCGTCATTCGTGTGCGGTAATGGTCTCCTTCCGGTGCAAGAAACACCTGCGTTTTCCCCTTTAACCGCCGAAACGATTTGGAATGAAGAATCCGGTCACGGTCTCTTTGATAAACCGGACGCAGGTCACATTGCTCTTCGTATGTATCGCGCCCCTTAGACTCATCACTAAATGCCGCATAAGGACTTAGTATGTCATGTTCTCTTTTTTCTAAATTTTCACGTATTGTCATATCCACTCTTTCCTGCCTTTCGGGATTAAGCAAAAAACAACTACATTAAAAGAATTACAACATAAGGATATTATTTCCTTTTTTTCGTAAAAAGTTTTTGCAGATTTCTAAAAAATAGTGTATGCTAAAAGATAGATTTCGATTACATAAGGAGGTGCATCATGGCAAGAGGAGCAGGGAAAAACGGTTGGGCACTCTTTTTACTGATTTTAGCAGGTGTTGTTCTTGGCAGCTTTATCAGCCAGCTGACAAGCGGAGTTGCCGGCCTGTCGTGGCTGAATTTTGGAAAAAGTTTCGGATTAACAAAACCGCTTACCTTAAACTTAGGCGTATTGGTTCTGACTTTCGGACTGACAATCAAATTCACCATTGGCAGTATCATCGGAATTATTGTTGCCGCTATTATTTACCACTTTATCTAGGATTTTATCATTCCCGCTTTTTCAGATTGGTAAAAGGTACCGTCTTTACGTATCAAAATAATCTGAATCTGCGGGTGTTTTTTTTGAAAAGCAATTGCCTTTTCTTCTCCCATAACTGAAAGTGCGGTCGCATACGCATCCGCCATCGCCCCATTTTCCGCAATTACCGTAACCGATGCCAGATTATTATCTGCCGGCATACCGGTTCTTTTATCCATGATATGATGATACAGTTTTCCGTCTTTTTTGAAATTTCTCTGATAAATCCCACTGGTAATAACCGCCTTATCCTTTACCTTTACTGTGCCATAAATACTGCTTCCATCGGATGGGTCCGTAATTCCTACCGTGTATTCCGTGTCATCCGGTTTCATGCCGATTGTCTGCACATTTCCACCTAAGGAAAGAATACAGGAAATAACTTTTTTCTCTTTGCAAAGATCAATAATTTTCTGGGACAGATAGCCTTTTGCCGCCGCTCCCAAATCAATTGCCATGCCGGATGGAATCCGCACCTGGTAATCCGAAAGAAGTTCTATCTTTTTATAATCAATCTTTTTTATAACAGCATCTCTTTCGGCTTTATCCGGCACACGATATTTCTCTGTCGTAAATCCCCATAACTTCACAAGCGGGTAAATTGAAATATCAAACAACCCATCCGTATCATTTCCATATTGAATACAAGCAGAAAGTAAGTCATATGTTTCCTTCGAAACTGTGACTTTTTTCCCACCTGCAGCATTAATCTTTGAAATCTCACTGTCTGCTTTGGTAACGGATAAAGTTTTCTCTAACTGCTGAATTTCGGAAACAGCCGCTGTCATCGCCTGTTCTCCGTTTTCTCCGTAAAAAGTCAGATTCATAATCGTGTCCATGGCAAAAATTTCACGCTCTGTCTTCTTTTCCTCAGAAGCTGCACATCCGGGAAGAAGAATGATGACACACAAAAAAAGAGAAATCCATTGTTTCACTCGCATCGCATGTCCTCCTTTGCCTTTTTTGAAAAACGACAGCCACAAAAATCCTGCCGGTACAAATCGTATTCTCTTGACAGTTCAATACTTCTTTTATACCCATTTTTCTTCTTAAAATCCGATGACAGATAGGGAACGCCGTAATTTTCAGAAAGTTCTTCTCCAATTTGCATTAATAAATCCGCATTTTTATGAGGGCTGATGGAAAGTGTCGTACAAAAATAGTCATACGTACCCTCTTTTGCGTATTTTGCAGTTTCTTCTAACCGGAGTCTGAAACACTTTGCGCATCTTGGCCCCCGCTCTGGATCATTTTCATGCCCTTTTGCCATTTTTTCAAAAAGCTCCGGTTCATAATCGGCATCGTGCATATGAATTTCTTTTCCAAAAGGAGCTGTCTGCAAAAAACGCTTTAACTCCTCTTTTCTTTTTTGATACTCACACGCTTCCGAAATATTCGGATTATAAAAAAATACCGTAATATCAAAAAAATCATGCAGATATTCTAATACATAACTGCTGCATGGTGCACAGCGAAGAATGAAGAAATAATCGTTTTTTTTCTGAAAACGATGCCAATAATTCATCCAGTTCTTTCTGATAATTTCTGCGGTTCAAGGTCTCATTCTCCTTCCATTAAAGTTATGACGCCTGCTAAATTTCCCCGTCTGCCACCGGTTGCACGGTGGGAAAACAGCCAGTCGAAATGACAGCAGGTGCATACGCCACTCACCTCAATCTGTTCTTTCGGGATACCGGCTTCTTCTAATATAATTTCATTTACCCGCCATAAATCGAGCTGATATTTATGTGCCGGTTTCTCTTCTAAAATCTCCTGCCACTGCTCCTCTTTAAATTCTTTCTGAAAAGCAGCCGCAACATCTTCGCTCACTTCGTAACAGTCTTTGCAAATTGATGGTCCGATTACCGCAAGGATATCTTTGGGATTGGAGCCAAATTCCTCTTCCATGCGGCGCACCGTTTTTTCCCCGATTCGCTTTACACTTCCCCGCCAGCCGGAATGACTTGCCCCAATTGCTTTTTTTACCGGGTCATAGAAAAACAACGGCACACAGTCCGCAAAAAAAGTCATCAAAACTACTTTTTTATCATTCGTAATCAATCCGTCGATGCCAATGATATCCGATTCTCTCACAACACCTTTGCCACAGTCTTTTTCATCAACGCGTAAAATTTTTGTCTCGTGTACCTGATTACTAAGCACCACATTTTTCACCGGATAACCGACGGCTTTTTGCAAATCTTCTATGGTTTTCAAGCACGGCCTTCTCATCATCGCCTCTTGTAAAACTTAAATTCATAGTCGCACAGTCTCCCACACTGACACCGCCTAATTTCGTAGAAAAACCGTGTTTGATTCCCGCCTTTTCAAAAAGAGGGAACGTTAAATATACCACACCATTTTTTTTCATTTTTTATCATTTTTTCGCACATATTTTCCTCCTGTCTGGTATACTTATAAGTGAAATTTGTAATGCTAATTTCATACATGGAAAGGAGATTTTGATTATGCCTTGTATTTATGCCCATAATTCCTTTGGCAAAGAAGTACAAAAAATACTTCCCAAACCACTTAAAAATACCATTCGCCGACACCCTGCCGCATTCCGTATCGGATTGCAGGGACCGGATTTTTTTTTTTTATCATCCCTTATTAAAATGTAAAACCAATCAATTAGGCTATCACCAGCACAGTCATGCGTTCGATGCCTTTCTTGCTTACGAACAGCCCATCATCCGAAAACTTGGTACAGACTCTGCCGCCTATGCCTATTTGCTCGGCTATATCTGTCATTTTGTGCTAGACAGTGAATGTCATACCTATATCATTCCAAAATCTACGGAAGCCGGAAAAAATCATCTGGTAATGGAAAATGAGTTTGACCGGTTTCTGCTGAAAAAAGATGGTTACAATGCCATCTCTTATCCTATCTGGCACATGATACCAAACGATAAAGCCACTATCCATGCCATTTACGAAGTATACCGCCCATTTGCTCTATCAAAACATAAAATCAAACGAGCTCTTTCGGGCATGCGTTTTTATAAGAAGCTTCTAACCTGTGGCTGCTCTTTGAAACGGTTTGTGATTCGTCTGCTTATGAAAATCACATTCCACTACAAACAGCTTGAGGGACACATGATGACACTCTGTGCCAAATCCTACGCAAAACACACCAACGCCGTCCTCTTAAAACACTATAAAAAATCGATTTCTTTGGCAAATGAATTGATTTTGGATTTTCACAAAAGTGTGACGCAGGGAAAACCACTTCACAAGCGCTTTCACACGACACTCAAAAGTAACGAGCCGCTTGACTAATCCATCAAACCTAAATCCCTGCGGTACTGCCTCAAAAATTCATACACAAGCGTTCTCTTTTCATGCCAGAAACGCTTGCCGGGTGCTGTCACAAAATCCATCTGTTTCATATGACGGTAGGTATATTTTTCAAAATGCCTGCAAACCTCATTAAACGATGGATTTTCTTCTTTGGATGTAATCCACGAATCGAGTACAATTCCCATTGCCCCGGTATCATCTAACATATCCGCTTCCATCAGAACAACCAACTCCAGTGGCGTTGTTTTCTCATGCAAAAGCCGCTTATTTGGGTGTTCTAAAATCAAATAGCAGATAAAATCAATCTGCTCGGGCGTATACGGACGCCGTTCCAAATAATCTCTGCAAATAGCGGCACTTTCTTTGGCGTGTCCTTCATCTCCCTGCACGGCATATCCTACATCATGGAAAATTGTTGCAATCTTTAAGGATTCAACATCTAAACTGTCATCCTTTAACTCTCTCGTAATGCGGAGCATCCACTGATAAACCCGCAGTGTGTGGGCGTATCGGTCATATTCAATTTTGTTCTTACTCTTATCGCCCTTTCTGCGGTCATAGCTGTAAAGCATTTCTTCCACATACTGGAACATCTTACGATGCTGTTTCATGATTTGCTCCATTTCCAATGTGTTTTTTCTGATTTTTCTTCCAAATCAGTATTATAGCACAGCTTTCCCCATTTGTGCAAAGAAATCAATACCAATGTTTGACAAAAGACCGATTTGTATGTTACAGTAGGCAATACGATTTGATTTAAGGAGTTTAGTATGAAAATTCAGTTATCCGAACATTTTACTTATGATAAATTATTACGTTTTGTCTTTCCTTCCATCGTCATGATGATTTTCACTTCCATCTATGGCGTAGTGGATGGTCTTTTTGTGTCCAATTATGCCGGAAAGACAGCGTTTGCCGCAATCAACCTCATTATGCCGTTTATTATGGCACTCTCCGCCCTTGGTTTCATGGTCGGAACCGGCGGCAGTGCCATTGTAGCAAAAACTTTAGGCGAAGGAAAAGAAAAAGAAGCGAATCGGTACTTTTCCATGCTCATTTATCTGACGATTTTTGGTGGCATCGTTTTAAGTGTCCTTGGAATTTTACTTGCAAGACCGGTCAGCATCGCACTTGGCGCCTCCGGAGACCTTTTTAGACTATTGTACCCTGTATGGGCGCATTACATTTTTATCATTAACACCGTTTATGCTGCAAAATGTATTTCAGTGCTTTTTGTCACGGCGGAAAAGCCAAAACTTGGTTTACTCGTCATTGTTCTTGCCGGTGTTACAAATATGGTACTGGACTACCTGTTTATCGCTGTGTTTGGCATGGGACTTGTCGGGGCTGCCATTGCAACCGTCTGTGGCGAATGTATCGGCGGCTTTGTACCATTAATTTATTTTGCTGCCAAAAATTCAAGTCCGTTTTGCTTAGGAAAAACCAAATGGTATCCTTTTATCCTGAAAAAGACTTGTGCAAATGGCTCCTCGGAGTTGATGACAAACTTATCCAGTTCCATAGTAAACACACTATTTAATTTCCAGCTTATGCGCTTTGTCGGTGAAAACGGCGTAGCTGCTTACGGAACAATTATGTATGTTAATTTTATTTTTGTTGCGATTTATTTTGGATATTCCATCGGCAGTGCTCCTATTGTCAGTTACCATTATGGCGCACAAAATCACAAAGAATTAAAGAATTTGTTGAATAAAAGTCTGCGTTTTACCGGTATCTGTGGCATTTTCATGTTCATACTCGCCCAGTTGATTGCGACACCCCTTGCCCGCATTTTTGTTGGATATGATGTGGATTTGTTTGAATTAACCAGACATGGCTTTCGAATTTACTGCACAACATTTCTTGTGTGCGGACTTAATATTTACGGCTCCTCATTTTTCACAGCCTTAAATAATGGACTATTATCGGCGCTGATTTCTTTTTTGCGAACCCTTGTATTTCAAGTCAGCGCTGTCCTGATTCTGCCCATTTTCTTTGCGATTGACGGTATCTGGTCATCGGTTCTTTTAGCAGAACTGCTTACCTTAGTCGTCACTGCCATCTGCATCATTAAAAAGCGCTCCCGCTATCATTATTTCTGATGTTCGGCAAAGATTTTATCTACCGCCTGCATCGCATTAAGAACGGTCTCATCCATTTTGTAGCAATAATGAGAACCGTTTCTGCCAATCGTATATAAATTTTTTATTCCATCAACAAAAGAAAGTAATTCTCCCTTCTTTTCGTAGCTGCCGGCATACGCCGGATAAGCTTTCGGAACATACTCTCTATGATAGCAGACTACTTCTCTGCCCGATTCAATAAATCCAATTTTTTTCAACTCGGACACGGCAATTTTCGCACACTCATCCTCCGACAAATTCCAGAAGTCGTCTCCTTCTTTGCAGAAAAATTCAAGTCCCAGCCATAACTCATTTTTCTTTTTCACAAGATACGGCGACCAGTTGTTATAGACTTGAATTCTGGCAAGTTTTATTTTCGGATCCTGCACATAAATCATACGCTCCGGAATGTTTTCCATGGAAAATGCCCCATTCGACAATTCCGGCCACTTAATACACAGTCCCATAATCACACAGTCTCGGTATTTTAATCCGTTAGCAATCATCCGCAAAGAGATTGGAACACTTCCCGTCATATTGGCAAACAATGTATTTAAAGGCATAGTTGAAATGACAACATCCGCCTCCTCAAATACTCGTTTTCCGTTTGATTTTATATAACTGATTTTTTCAGCATATTATTATCTAAAACAAGTGAGTCTACCATTGCTCCCAATTCAATAATTCCACCTCTTTTTTTTATCTTCTCTGCAACCTCCTGCCACATTTGACCGGCTCCTAATTTGGGATAGAGAAAATATTCTGTCTGAACTCGATTTTCCCCATGCATTGTTCCCTGCTCACAGGAAAGATTTCTTAGAGACTCTCCCCAGCATTTTTCCATATAATCCTGCAGAAAGGTTTGATAAATAGTTTGTCCAAACCGATTCATGTAGTAGTCTTCTAATGTATGTTCTTTCCTCTTCTTTATTTTACTTTTTATCAAGCCACATATACATTTTAAAGTACGAAAGCTGCCAACCTGATTTCTGAATTTTCGGTCAAACAAAATCGGATGACTAACATAATTCCCTTTATAATACAGTTTTAATTTTTGTTTTCTCTGAAACATACGCTTGATATAGTTTACTCCTCTTGAAGGCAAAAATTGATTCCACCAATCTAAAACTTTTTCATTCACCATAAGAAAACGATGTCCTCCCAAGTCCATTCGATAATCTTGGAAGTCTACCGTTTTTGCTAATCCACCAATTTGATTTTTTTCCTCTAATACAAGCACCTGGCAGGAATCCGTCCGGTTTAGTATCTCATACGCCGCCGTAAGTCCTGCCGGGCCCGCCCCTATAACGATTACTTTTTTCATATAGTTTATTTTCTTTCTTTATGTAATATTTTGTCATAATTATATCACTATTAGATAACTATTTCAATGTTTTTTTATTTTTCCTAGCGAAATTATATAAAATGTATAAAGATATTAAAAAGATTAGTATGTGTGTGCTTGTGTCAAGGGTTTGTTGCCACTTTTTTATTTTCCGTAATCCAAAGGAACTGGCAACGAACAATTAATGCTTTGAATGTCTTCCACTCCAATCAATCACTTTTTATTTTAGACAAGAGAACCACAGTTTCAACGGTACTTTCATTTTCCCAACTTATATCATCTATCACAGTACCATTATAATATACTGGGAATCTGAAGTGTATATGTTTTAGAAACTTGCCATTTTCAAGGCGTTCCGGATAAAGCTCAATGCTTTCCACGAAGGTTCCCATGAATTCCTTCTTCTCTGCATCTGATAATTTATCATATAACTTATCAAAGGCAATTAGGAAATTGTAGATTCTGTCCCCTGACAACTGCTTTCTTCGAATATGTGCCAGGCGACTCTGTATTTCATCCATATGATTTTCTGTCAGAGCCATTTCATCATATTTATCATAAAAACGCTTTTGCAGGTCATCATATTTCTTCTCATACATGGAATCTGTCACATCAAGATTATCCATCTGGATAGCTATCTTGTCCTTTGACACCTCAAGCTGCCTCATTTTCTTCTTTAATCCATCAAGCTCTTGCTCCAGTTCAGAGGTATCAACTCTGGCTGCAATCTTCTCTCTGATACCCTTTTCAAAGTCCGGAGAAGTAACTATTTTCTTAATCAGCTCAGCTACTGCATCATTTACAATATCCTGTCCCCATTGCTTATGGTAATCGCACTTATGTCCCGTGGTCCCAGTAGGATGCTTACAGGCATAATAGAAATAATCTCTATAAGTGCCACCTTTTGGATGTCTCTTACGATTTACATTACCATACATATTGGCACCACATCCAGGGCACTTTAAAATACCGGTCAAAATATGTTCGTGTTCAAGGCTATGCGTCTTAACGCGCTTCACTCCCGTAGTTTTTCTCTTATCCTGAGCCGCCTTCCATTCTTCTGCACTGATAATTGCTTCATGTTCTCCGTCTACAACCATGAATTCATCTTGTTTTACAACATGAAACTCATTTCTTTTTCCCTGGACCTTCTCTGTTTTTCTTCTTCCATAGGCTAATTTACCGCAGTAAACAGGATTATCAATTACACCTTTGACAAAGGATGCCGCAAAGCCATCAATCGTATTATTCTGGCGTTTCTTTTTCACATAACCACTTTCGTTGAGAAACGCAGCAATTGCTGCTACTCCCATAGTTGTATTGATATATTTATCAAAGATAATTTTTATTACTTCCACTTCATCTTCCGCAATAAATAATGATCCATCCACAAGCTTATATCCATATGGAGCAAAATCACCATTCCATTTTCCTTCTCTGGCCTTCTGCTTACGACCTTCCATAGTCTGAACAAGAATATTATCTCTTTCAATTTCTGCAACAGCTGATAGAACCGAAATCATAAGCTTGCCGGCATCCTTAGAAGAATCAATGCCATCCTCAACACAGATCAGATTGACTCCGAAATCCTGCATCTTTTGCAGTGAGCTAAGTACATCAGCGGCATTTCTTCCAAAACGAGAAAGCTTAAAAACAAGAACATAGTCAATATCATCTGTGCCTGCTTCAATTAGTTCAAGCATTTCCTTAAACTGTGGACGGCCATCAACATTTTTACCGGATTTACCTTCATCAGAAAACTCTCTAACTACAACCATGTCCTGATAATCAGCATATTTCTTAAGTTTTTCCTTCTGAGCATCTAAACTGAACCCATCGACCTGCATGGCAGTAGATACTCTTGTATATATGTAACATCGTTGCTTTTTCAAATAATCACTCCTCCAAAATATATATCAACCATTTTGCCAATGCCGACAAAATGGTTGAATACTATTGTTCCTCAATCCTATTGCTGATTTTTTCAGCCTCATTTAGGACTCGAAGTTGATACTCTGCAATCTCCTTCAACGCTTCGAATCTATCTTTCTTATCCATTCCCTCTCGAATCATTTGTGCGTTATGCGATTCAAGATTCGATAGAACAGTTAATTCATTTATTGTTGCATAATCCCTAACATTACTCTTTTTTGCAAGCTCTGGATTAGCCTCTCTCCAAGCTTTTGCAGTAAAACCAAATAATGCTACATTAAGTAAATCCGCCTCTTCTGCATAAGGAAGCCACTGTAAATCCTCACGATAATTGCATACAGGAATCAAATAATTCTTAACCGCATCCGTTTGAATTAAATAATTATTCTTGGATAGAAATCTCTTTGCATCCCATTCCAACTTCTGCAAATCATTTTCAGCTTCCTTTAGTCTTTGGAACTCTTTGATTAGGTACAATTTGAACACCGGACTGATAGCAGAAGCAAATTCAAATGCAATATCCTTATGCGCAAATGTTCCGCCGTATTTTCCACGTTTAACATACAGTCCAACTGCATTAGTTTTTTCTACCCATTCTGATACGCTTGGTGTAAACGTAACAAGTCCTGCCTCTTTTTTAAAGTGTTCAGATTCGAACACTTTAAAATTCGGATTATATATTTCTTCCCATGTTGATAAGAATTCCAAAGTGCTTCTATTTCTTAACCAATTTCGAATAACATCCGCACTCGCGAATTATCCGATTTAGCAGCTTTTGCTATATCTGTAATACAGATATAGTCATCTATGTCTTCATACGATACCGTAACCGGTATTCCCTGAACTGTAATAACTCTATTCTTAGCCATTATTCTGTTCCTCCTTCGCCTTATTCATCTGCTCTGCCTTCACATAATACTCAAGCAGTCGCAGAAAGTACTTAGGAACACGCTTCTTTCCATGCTCCCAGTCACTAACTGTCATATAGGGAATTTCAAAGTACTCACAAAACTGATGCCTGTTCATGCCGGTACTTTCCCTTAGTTCAATTAAAATATCTTTTGCGTCTCTATCATCATTCATAATATAATCTGCCATATCTTTGCTCCTTTCACGCTAAGCGTCAATATTATATTATCACGCAACACGTGAATATTCAAGATTAAGTATATAATCCTGCCTGTCTCCAGGCGCATTAGTCCACTCATATATCAATGCTACTTTCTGCGCGGTTCCAAGTTCTATGCTATCTCCATATTTCTCAATCATTCTTGCTAAAAAATCACAGCAGCGATTAAAGTCTCCCTGCTGTTGTCTTGTCATACTAATCATTATTTTCCTCCGTATTTTCTAATCAATGTTCTAAAAAGTCCGCTCATCTTGCTCACACTGCTCCATATATATTAGGCTGAGCAGCATGAGCAGGTATTTTACCTATATCAGTCAAACGGTGTTTTGCCGGCAACCGGCGTAAACTCCGCTTTGCATACATTGTGAAAGCCTCGACGATTACCAATACATTTCGCATCATAAATAAGTCCATATCTTTTCTGATTCTCCTTTATATAATGCAAAAAGCCGGCAGAAGCCCTCGATTTTTCAAGGTTATCTTCACACCAGCTTACATAGATATTATAAAAATCCGTTGATGAAATCTTCTTCCCGATTTCAAATTGTAGATAACCTTCAGACTTCATAAATGCCAGGATATTATTTCCCTCCTCCTGTGCATCCACCAAATTCTGCTTGGCATCCACACTCTCCGTAAACACATAATTATTCGAAACAAGTCTTTGTAATCCTTCAAGTGCCCAAAGAAAAATCCCATCCCTTTCTTTCCTAAGTTTATCAATAAGATAAGGGTCATCTTCCCTACCATCAACCTTATCCTTCGTAGTCAGTATCAACTGTCTACGATAAAAGCCGTCCGTTTTATCATAAAGTGCATGAAGACCGTCATTACCAAATGCTATCAGCCTGGCATATACCACACCCTGAAAGCTCTGCTGGCCTTTACGCTCCAAATCAATCTGATTCTCCAGTGTAACGATACTTTTTATATGATTTGTCTGAGGCAAAGCTTCCAGCTTCATATCATCATCCACCGTAATCAACATATATTCCAGATTTGCTCTAGCAAACTTATCTACCTCTATTTTCTGTAAACTACAGGAATACATATTATTTCCAAACAATTCTCTAAGTACAAGACCGATTCGAGATTTTCCTTCTCCACCTTCTCCAATGATAAGCATCATTTTCTGTGCTTTCGTGGTTGGCAATAACATATATCCCATGTACTCCTGAAGCGTCAAAATGTCATCCGGATTTAAAAGTTCCTCCATAAACTTAAGCCACCTTGCCGGCTTTTCCACATCAGGATCATATATTACTGGTAATCGGTTAAGACAAAAATCTTTCTGTTCTGAAAATTCCCCATTCAAGAACAAGGTTCCATTTGCCACATGAATCCTATCCGTCTGGAGTGGCAGTGGTTCTGAGTACGCCTCCAGCTTAATCGTCTGCAACAATTGTTCCACTTTTCTTGCAAGCCTCGATGTTACATAAGGACGGACCATAGAATAAATATCATTCTTAATTCCAGATTCATCAGATACAATGCCATCAATTGTAAATAAAATCCCATGAATACAAATCATAGGATGCATTTTTAAATAGCACTCGGCAAATGCACCTTCAATTATTTTATCTTTATCATCCAGCCAATCCATGCTATACAGCTCTCTTCTCTGCGACTCGCTGCTCACCTTCTGCAATTCTGTAGTTAAAATGTCTTCTCTCAATAGTTTCAATCTCCTTTTTCAATTCTTCATAAATTTTCTTTTGTTCTTCTTCCGTGGATTCCAAAATAAAAAGCTCATAGTAATAATCCACTGTTTCAAAATCATCTACCGCTAACTTAAAAAGAGGACTCCAATCGGAATCCTCTACACTTTTTGGTGCATATTTAATTTTCATTTCACGCAAATAGCTATGGAGCTTTGATATTCTTTGGCAAAGCTCTCTCTTATCTTCTTCCCCTTTCCGGGCTTTAGATTTTTTCATTTCATAATTCCTTTGTTCAAAAGAAGTGGGAAGCTTATCATCATAAGATATATGAAGATCAGTAGCTATTTTTATGGCAGCCTCTTTCATTCCTATGCCATATAGATTTGCAACAAAGTCAATTGCATCTCCATGTGCACCACATCCAAAACAATAGTACCGCTTATCCACCTTCATGCTAGGATGCTTATCATTATGAAAAGGACAACAAATCAATCTCGCCCTGTTTGGCTTTAATCCATAATTTACTGCAACATCATAGGCTGTAGCCTCTTCTCTTACTGCATCAAATAACCTCACAGACATTCCTCCTTCTTCTTTGCAGGTATCTGTTCTCTCTGTTGCTTGGCAAGTTCAACCTGCTCCTTTTGCTCCTTAAGCTTTGCCAGAACAGATGCTTTTGCAATGCCTGCAATCTCGTCTGTATTTTTCTTTTTTGATGCCGGATCAGTCAAAGCTTTTTCTATTTTCTTAGATATTGCACCCTTGCCTCTTTTCAAAAGTTCAACTACACGCTCCAATATTTTTATTGCAAATGGCTTATTTTCCTTTTTTATTCCAACCTTGTCAGATACAACTCTTCCCTTATAGGCTTCTACAATTCCTACATCCTCTTCAATCGTCATAGCACGAACTTCTTCAGTAACTACTTCGCATGCTTTTTCATAGGCAACCTTTGCCACCTCTTCTGAAAAATTTTCTATGTCCTCAATTTTTAATTCAAGCGATTGCAACCTATCCTCATTATTTGCAATTTCTTTCGCCTGCTTTGCCAAAATATAATCATTTTTTTCAAGATGCTTCTTGCCCTCAAGAGGAATCTTCTCAATCACAACTCCATATTTTTCTGCAATCTCAATATAAAGTTTTCTAACCTCTTCATCAAAAACCATCTTGGCATTATTATATTTGTTTGATTTCTTCTCAGTATTAGGCCGTTCAAATCCTAGTGCTTCACAAGCTTTTTCCTGCTTTGGAAAATTCATTCCGTAACCATCATCAGCAAAGAAAACATGCCTCTCATGGATATGTGGAGTGGCTTCATCCATATGCAGAGCCCAGTCTAATACCTGCACATTAGAACCAAATCTTTTCATAAATTCCTCTACAAGTTCAGCAACAACCTGAACAAAAAGAGCAGGATCTTCATGTCCATCTTTTGTGCCAAGCTGATAAACTGTTTCCTCCGGGCAAGTCTTAGGATCCTCTCGAATCTGATCCATAGTTCTGATTCTGTCTTTATGCCTGAACTTGATATGCCTCTCAGCCTGTGCATCTAGTGAATCCCCAAATTGATTACTATAAAATGCTTTTTCAATTTCTTCAAATGAAAATCGTCTTTCAGGTCTTACCCCATCTGCACCGGCAATGTTATATCCTTGATACATGTCCCAGTACACATTCATGAAACTTCTGCTTGGATCAATATGTTCAGCTGCATCAACATCAAATGATCTGTCATTGTGTCCAGCCTTAAAAACGCCATTTTCACCTTTACGACCATTGTGCCTGGTCGCTCTTACTTTTTGTTTTGCCATTAAATAATTCTCCTTCCTCGCACAAAAAAAGGAACCGATTTTATTCGATTCCTCTTAATATGCCACTATTCATTTTTTATTTTTTCTAAAAAGATTAACTTGCTTTTCCCGGCGAAGCCGTTAATTCTGCGCAGAGCGTTACAGATAATAACCCAATACTAAGTGTCGCGTCCAACACTTTATTGGGCCAAGGTTGTCACCCTGGACGGACTAATGGGCGTTGCCCCTTAACCCCACAATACGTTTCACCCTTGACCAGACCGGACCTTGTCCTGGACCTACCAGGCTTTCCACCTGGACCCGAGCGGGAACTCTCCCTGCACCCAGGCAAAGGCTCTGCCCTTGCATCCTGGCGGAGTCTTGCTCCTGCACCACTCAAAATTACATCGCCTTCCTCACAAATAAAAAAAGCAACAAATCATTATTGTGCACGGTAATGATTTATTGCTTTATATTTGTTTTTATCTGCAAGCTATATCTCTTGCGAGTATAACAATATCACACCTTTTTTCTTTTGAAAAGGGACAAATGGTGTCGACTTTGTGTCGTCGATGTGTTGTGTCGTTAATTATGCCACTTTCCCTTCTTCCAGAAAACTCAAAGTTCTTTCCTTCAATAGCTTCTTTAAATCTCTAATTTTTCCCTTTGCAGTCTCATAAGCAATTGTCCGTTCCGTAGCAATTCCCTGAAGATCAATTTCTCTCATAACATACCTGCGAAGCAATTCTTCATCTTTACCGCCAATGCTATTAAGCGCGTTGGCAAAAATTCGAAAATCGACTCTCATGGCTATGTAGTTCTTGTAAGAATCTAAAATATATTCCGGAAGTTCTTCATCCCCAAACACAAAATCTATTGCCTCTCCCTTGCTCATGCATTCAGAGATGCGAGTTATCAGGCTATTTTTGTTTAAGCTGTTATAATACTTACAATACTTCTCCCAATGATTCTTCATCATAAAACTTTCAATCATATAAATAACGCAGTGTCTCTCACAGCTTAATATATTTTTGTAATTATGATAATACTCATATAGAAATTCAAACCTATCTGAACTACTGGCAGTACAATAGGTTGACATTATATCTCTTCGTCTCAATCTCTCTCACCCACCAAATCGAATATTTGTTCGAATAATATAATAATATAATTTACTCGAAATGTGAAGTGGAAGAAAAAAATACTACAACTTTGTCAAAAGAAGATAATCCTCTTTTGTAATGGCCATTTCAATAATGTTGTCTCTCTCATGTGGAACAATCTCTTTGTCAACAAAGCCAACTTTTTTATAACAGCTATGAGCTATATCATTATGTTCAAATACACCAATTGTTACAGTATGGACTCCTAGGATGTTAAAAGCGTAATACAATCCTGTTCGCAACATACTTGTTCCATAACCTTTTCCTCGGATGGAGTCGTCAACTATAACCCAGCCAAAACGAAGAACTTTGTTATTCCCATGAATATATCTCATGATAAAATGCCCGATAACGCCGTCCTCATCTGTAAATGCAATCCAAGGATAGAAGTTATCTTCCTCTTTGCAATCGCCGTTATCGTTCAAATATTTGTTATCTATAATCTCAGCGCTAATAGGATATAAACCAAAATGATCTCCGCCCCACTTAAGGAAAACTTCCTCATCTTTTATCCAGCTAATAATCTTTTTTGCATCGTAGCTCTTATATGGTCTCAGTCGCATTTTCCATACCTCCGTAACACTTATTTTATCTTTTCTCGTAATTTACCAATGTCATCTTATCGTTTATAATATGTTCTTCACCAACTCGCACAAAACCACATTTTTCATACAGGTGGCAGTTTCCGGATTCTTGAAGAATTGTATCAAGCTTCCATACCTTAGTGTCAGGATACAATGCGAAAGCTTTTTGAATTGCAACATATCCGATTCCCTGCTTCTGATATTTAGGAAGAATGAAAAGAGGGCTGATGTATAGACAGGGTTCTTCTGGGTCGGATAGTCTTTTGCCGATATTGATGGCTCCGACTCTTGCTCCATCCTTAACAATAAAATAATACTTTCTATTTTCCTGTGAAGCCCTGTCTCTTACTCTCTCTATAGATTCAATTGCAGGTGATCCCTCATCATGATATTTTTCATATAGCGACATAAAACTCTTAATCTGCATGTCATAAAGCTGCTCTATTTCATCTTCTCGGACTCCTTCAAGCTTCACCCTATTCATCAGTTCAGTTACACTAATTCCCTGTAAGTTGAATCTCTCCTTTATCATAAGAGCAACCTCTGAAGGCTCAAGATTCGTATTATCAATCTTCATATAATTTTCGAAAGGAATCTCACCATCATTACTTACAAGTCGATATTTTGTCTCCTCACGAAGCATACGATCTTCTGATACCACAATATCCCGCTTAGAAGCCTTGTTCTTTAAGCGGTTTTCCGTTTTGTTTCGTTCTATTCTAACTGCCCTGTCCGCAACAAGCTCCACATAATATACATTTCCACCGGTACCCTCGAATTTATCTGTAACCGACTTTATATAATCCCAATCTGACTGCATATCAAAGACCCACATATAAGTAAATATTAATCCACTATAGTCAGTTTTTAGAAAGGCATCAAAGATATCTTCCCGAAGTTTGCCTACCACTGCTCCATCAAATTTACCAAAGATCTCGATTACCGGCTCTATCATATGATGATTATGAAAGAGTCTATAATCTGTTATTTTCATCAATTCCCGGCCCACGGTCATCTTACCAACCGCACCACTTCCTATAAGTACTATAAGATTCATTTTTATCACTTTCTCCGTACAAAACAATAATTAATCTACAAATATGTTGCAGCCTCCAGAGCTATCAATGCTTTCCCAACATTATGGTTAGCATCATGCAGTCCTTCAAACTCATATCCGCTGTCTCCCAATACATCTCCTGCTTCCAGAAAATCATAAAGTTCTAACCCGTAAAAATCACATATTGCCTGAACACCTGCAAGCTCCATTTCTACTGCTATGCACCCTTCACCTTTTCTTTTTGCCACTAGTCCCTTCGTTTCACGGAGCATAGAATCAGTTGTCCATACACGGCCTTTAACATACGGAGCTTTTATTTTTTCAAATACCTCTGCCAACACATCACAATTTTTAATAGTAATGTAGTCAGAAGATGGTGCGTAATAATGGGATGCTCCCTCTCCTCTATAACTTTCAGTTGGGATAATGAACTTACCTCTGGTTGTTTCTTTATCAAGACTTCCACAAGAACCAAACATAATATACTTTGTTGCACCAATAACATGATGGCTTTCATAACACATAGAGGATGCAACAGCAGAACCTATTCCCGTCAGATAAAAAGCTATTTTCTCTCCCTTGTAATCCAGACAATAGATTGAAATGTTTCCATTACAAGCGCCAATTTCACCTATAATTTCACATTTATAATGTGATACTAAATATGTATGTATCTCCTTAGAAAAGATAATCATACATTTGTCTGTAATATGCTTTCCGGCTCCATAAATAACATTTAAATCAATTTATAATGGCTCAGTTGTCAAGACAAAAATTTGATGTTTTTATAATGAACTGATATGTTGACGGGTTACATGGAAAATGTGGTGCGGCATTTCCCGGATTTTTATATTATGCAGCTGCTCTGGCTGCATCCAGAAGCATTACCGGATAGTATACCTCGGCAGGGCGTTTGTTCCCAATGGACTGATGGCATCTTTCAAAGTTATAGGTGTAGATATACCTTCCAATGGCTTCTCTTGCTTCCTTGAGATTAGCATACTCCGTGAGATATGCTTCCTCATACTTGAAGCTTCGGAACCAGCGCTCAATCATGATATTATCTGCCCAGCGGCTTTTACCATCCATGCTCTGGCGAATACCGTTATCACGAATGAAAGCAATATATTTATCACTGGTAAACTGGCTTCCCTGATCCGAGTTGATGATTAACGGCTTAGCTACTTTAAATGCTTTTTACATGCATTGATAACCATAGTGGTATCCAGAGTGTCATCAACATCCCAGCCAACGATACAACGACTGTACCAGTCGATAATGGCTGTCAGATAAAGAAATCCATGCTTCATTGGAATATATGTAATGTCAATCGACCATGCCTGATTTGGGCGGTCTATGACTGCGTTACGAAGCAGATACGGACAGACTTTTGCCTGCTTCATGCGCTTAGACAGATTCATCTTTGGATAAATTGGTGTAATGTCCATTTCACGCATATATCTGCCCGCTTTACGGCGTCCAACCTGATATCCGCGCAGTTTAAGTTGAGCAGACATCTGACGGGCTCCCCAGGTAGGATTATCCGTATGCAGATGGTCAATGATAGACTTGCATTCCAGTTCTTCCTCTGAAACGGGGATACCGCCATAATATACGCTGGTGCGGTTGATTCCGAGTAGTTTAGCTCCTGTAGAAACCGGCAGTTCCTTATTCGTCGAAAGGTTTCGGACTAAATTTACTCTCGTAGTCAGGTCCGATAACTTCTTCAGATTTTTTTTTGAGCCAGTCAACCTGCATAGTAAGTTGACCGACCTTTTTGGCGTATTCGGCTTTTTCCTTGCGTTCTTCGGCAAGTTTTTCCCGGAGATTGTCTTCTCGCTTGTTATCAAAAGCAAGAGACGCATTTGTAAGGAATTCTTTCTTCCAATTGCGGAGGAGATTTGGTTGAATATCGTTTTCAACAGCAAGGACATTAAGTTCTTTTTCTCCCTTAAGCAGCTGGAGTACGAGGTTGGTTTTAAATTCAGCACTGAAATTTCTTCTTGATCTGGACATAATAAGTACCTTCTTTCATTTGTTGGTTATAGTATATCAGATTCATTAAGAAATGTCGTGTTCAGTGTCTTAATTTATGAGACCATTATAATTAATGCCTCTGTCTCTTTGTCAAAAAAAATCACTCTGTAGCATAATATCGCTCACTCTTTCTCTTCAATTATTGTAACTACTTTATTCGGATAAAAAAGACCACCTACCTGCAAAGATAAGTGGTCAGCATATACTATATTCTAATTATTGAACCATTTTCTCATCTTAGCAATTCAAATATTTACATACGCAATTAAGACCATACACGTTCATAATGTGCATAGCATAAATTTCAGTATATGAATATCCGACTGCAAATCTATTCATGAGAAAACTCCTTTCAAAAATTATTATGTTAAGATTACTCTTGTTTGTAACGCTTGTCAATCATTTTTATCTGTGGATGTACATTCTTGTCATTTTGGGTTCATCATCACCTTGAACCATACATAAAAATTCCCATCCATATCGTTCATAGAAGCCAATATGATCCGTCACCAAATATAAAGGCGTTACTCCTTTATTTCTCATATCATCAACAACTTTGTTTAGCAAATTCCCAGCTAGTCCCTTTTTTCGATGTTCTTCTTCAGCATATACGGCGCATACATTTGGAGTCAAATCCTTTCTATCATGAAAGTCATTTTCTATTACCCCAAGTCCTGCGACAATGGATTCATCATATAAGCATATATACCAACCATACTCGGTTTTTCCTGATAAATACGCTTTCATACACTCCAGGTATGCCTCTGCCGGCACACCCCATTTACTATGAAACCACTCAGCTGCAATAGCTACTAATTCCGGCCGTTCTCTTAATGTTATAATTCTATAATTGTTCATATTGTTAATATCCTCCAATAATATGAAAGGCAGGCTAAAATAGCCCACCTTATCTCTAATTCTTAATCAAATTCAGCACTATTATATCTTAAAAATCCCACTTGCACTTTTCTTCACAACTTGCCAGATTTTCTCTTTCCTTCGCGAACGATTCTTTGAATACTTTTCTCCGAAAGTGAAAACTGCATGGCAAGACTGGCAATAGAACTACCACCTTGATATTTCTGGCTAATCTCGTGATTTCGCTGTATCAGATATTGTCTTGTATCAGTATGACTTCCCCACTCCTTTTTAGATGTGCTGGGAATATATATTGCTTTTCCATTTACATATTGCTGAATAGTTTCTATTAATTCTTTTGGCAGAACCTCTTCTGCTCTAATATAACTCATAGTATCCTCCTAAATATAATTTCTTAGGATTCATCTGAGCTTAACTATTCTTTTTATTTTAAGCTCAGACTACTGAGCAAAAACATATCTTTTTTTTTTTCATAAATAAAATGCCCCTTTCCTTTATTAAAAAGACTTCCCCAAGCAATTAACATCACCATTATTTAGTCCGCATTTTTTATAAAACTCTAGATTATCATTTATAGAAATAAGTTCTATTGTATGAATATCCTTTACTTTAAGTTGCTCTTCTAAGGCACTAAGCAGCTTACGCCCTACTCCTTTTCTCTTCCACTTTGGAGCAACAAAAATTTCTGAAACAAAGAACATATCATAGTCTGCATAAGGATCCACAAATCCCAAAAGACCACCTATAATTTCACCGTCTTCTACTGCAGCTAAACCCAGGGCTTCAAATCCACACAAAATGGACTGCACTCTTCTTACTGCCTTTTCCTGAACCCAAGCCTCATTCCAAGGCTCCTCTGAATATGCCTGTCCCATTACTCCGGCAAGCTCCTCGATATCATTATGATTAACTACTCTTATCTCCATTTATTTATCCTCCTGGCCTCGTATTACATAAAAGCGATACAATTCTTCTTTTTCATCATCAATATCTTTGTACATTTTCTTTTCTATTAAGTTGAAACCAGATTTCTCTGCTACTTTCCATGATGGTGTATTCGCATCGAGAATAGTTGCTATTATTTCAGACTCACTATATTGTTTAAAGAAAAACTGAACATATGCATTTATCGCCTCTGTCATATATCCTTTTTCCCTAAAAGGTGTTCCTATAAAATAACAAATAGCAACCTTATCCACATCTTCATAATATGTAGAACCAACAGAGCCTATGACCTCTTCTGTTTCTTTTAGTATAACAGTGCAAGGTATATAATTTTCTCTTGGATTATCATTATTTGTTAATTTTAAAGCCTCTTCAATCCAATCATTGATCCACTCTGAACAATTAGCATCAAACCCAACTTGACTAAGACTCCCATCTTGAGACATACCAGAAAAGATAATCTCGTCTCCGCGCTGTATGGAGCGAATAATCAATCTATTAGTTTCTAGCCACATTTAAATCACCTCTTCTGATTAAGTATAAGTTCCATCCTAATATATGAAAACCTCAATTTTAATTATAAATAAACTTGCTCCAGTATGTTTATATCATCTGAAACGCCTTCAGTGCCTCCACAATTGCCTCTTCCTTCTCCTTCGGGCACCGTGGCTGTCTAGCATCCTCCGACTTTGGCAAATTGAAATTCTCAGCCAATTCAATACCACATTTCCGTTTTACCTGAGCAATATAGAGATTCGAAACCTTCATCCCATCATTATGCTCTGCAACATACTTCTTTATCTTTTCATAGGTTGCCTTTGTCTCTGCTGAAGTACCTTCCAATTCAGCAACATCAATATCCACATCAATATAATCATCCGGCTTCTGACGGAGTTGGGAAAGAAGAACAACCGTCTCTATCCCGCGTGTCCACGGAAACATATCTACACATTTTGCCCTAACCGGCTGATATCCATATTCCAAAAACACTTCTAAATCTCTGGCAAGCGAAGTTGGCTTACAGGAAATATAAACAAATGAGGATAATCCATAATCTAAAATTTTACGAATTGCTTTTGGGTGGATGCCCTCTCTTGGTGGGTCTAAGACAATTGCGTCCGGTGCCTCCGTCAGTTCATCCAACACCGTCAACACATCTCCTGCCAAAAATGTGCAGTTGTCCAGCTGATTTTCTTTGGCATTTTCTGCCGCTGCATAAACTGCCTCTTCCACGATTTCAACTCCTGTCACCTCTTTTGCCACCGGTGCCAGTACCTGCGCAATCGTTCCGGTTCCGCTATAAAGGTCATATACCTTTTTCCCGGTCAAATCACCAATGTATTCTCTTGCCAGCGAATACAGTTTCTCTGCTCCGGCAGAATTTGTCTGGAAAAAGGAAAACGGCGTAATGCGAAAACGCAGTCCCAAAAGTTCATCGTAAAAATAATCTTTTCCATATAAAATATCTACCGCATCTGCTTTCACCACATCCGAAAGACTATCATTTGTCATATGCAGAATACCGGCAAACGTCCCTGTCGTCTCTAACGCAAGAAGCGTATCTTTATATTTCTCAAGTAACTGTTTCCCTTCCGTAGAATCGATTCCTCCCTGAGAAGATGTCACCAGACAGATTAACATTTCCCCGGTTTTTAATCCCTTGCGTACAAGTAGGTGGCGAAGCACGCCCTCATGGCGCATTTTATGATAAAAGTCAATGCTTTTTCCACCCAGTTTCGCATTCCGGAAAAAGTCCTGCGTTGTCTTTAACACCTTGCGCAAATCCTCATCAATAATCTGGCAGTCAGGGACGGAAACAATATCATAAAAACTCCCTCGTTTATGAAGTCCCAAAGTAAGCGGACCATCTTTCACTTCATCCCCAAAAGAAAACTCCATTTTGTTTCGGTATTCCCAGATTCTAGGACTTTCCACACATTCATCCAGTGGAAAATCCGGATACACAGCATCCAACAAAGCTTTTACCTGATTCAGTTTCAACTTCTTCTGCTCTTCGTACGGAAGCGTCTGGTATGCACAACCGCCACATTCCGAAAAATGCGGACACGGCGGCACTGCTTTTTCAATCTCCGAAGGCACCAAAACTTCGGTCAGATTTCCCTCCGGTCTTTTCTTCTTTACTTTCTTTAATTGAAAACGCACTCTCTGCCCCGGCAGTGTATTTTTCACCTGTACATAGGTATCCTCATCTTCTACATAAACAATTCCTTTATTCGGAAACTTTAGAGATGTAACCATCCCCTCATAAAATTCGTTCTTTTTCATAGTAACCCTTCCTCGTAAAATTTGCTATTGCCATAGTATAGCATAGATTTTTGGAAATGTCATTTTTTAATGTTTAATGGTTGTGGGAAATGTTTGATGGCACTTTTTTTGTTTTCCAGTAATTCCGTAGAAACGCTTTGCGTCTCGTGGGCACTCCCGTTTAACAAACGCGTAAGGGTATGGGCATGCAAAATACGCAAGCCTCATACCCACGTGTTTGTACCCACGAGTCACAAAGTTTTCTACGGAATTACTGGAAGCCAAATAGACTGGCATCAAACAATTAACACAAACTTTTGAACACTAAAAATTACATCCAACGCTTGCACCAACCTCCCCCTTTCACTATTCGTTTTAATTTTTTTTAAAACATCTCCAAATCGGGAACTGTAGTTTCATCTTTGTCACTATACAGGATAAAAAAACTGTGTTTTTAGCAAGTAGTTTGTGGCAGGTGTTTGTTTTCACTCTTTTGGGTTCCGGTAAATTCGTAGAAAAAGTTTGTGATGAGTGGGTTTTGAGTGCGTCGGTATGTGTTGCAAGAAGTCCAGTGGACTTCTGTTCTGCAACGACCGAAGCGTAGCGGAGACCTCTGGTAGTTTCAGTGCCCATACCGCTACGCACTCAATAAGCGGAAGCGCCCACGAGACGCAAACTTTTTCTACGGATTTACGAAAACAAAAAAATAACAAACACTTGCCACAAACTATCAGTTGATTTACTCGCCAAAATCCGCTATACTTAAACTTAAATGACATTAGGAAAGAGGTACCGGAATGGATAACGCAACCGAAGAAAGCATTATGGATATCATCGGAAAACTGAAAAAGATTGATTACATAAATCCGGAAGACATCCCTAATATTGATTTATACATGGATCAGGTTACGACATTTATGGACGAACATCTTCTTCGCGTGTAAGCGTCTGGATGACGATAAAATACTTACAAAAACCATGATTAACAACTACACAAAAAACGATTTTCTTCCACCACCGGTCAAGAAGAAATATTCCAAAGAACATATGTATCTTCTGATTTTTATTTATTATTTTAAAAATGTATTATCAATCAATGATACGCAGAAAATCTTCCGCCCGCTGACGGATATGTTCTATAACAATAAATCAAGAGATATTTCACTGGAAGAAATCTACCGCGTCATTTTTGAGATGGAGCGCATACAGACAGATAATCTTACCAAAGACATTTTGAGACGATTTAAGTATTCACAAAATCTGTTTCCGGATGTTAAGGATGAAGACGAAGCAGACTTTCTCTCCCGTTTCGCTTTTATCTGCCTGCTCAGTTTTGATGCTTACCTCAAAAAACAGTTGGTAGAGCGTTTAATTGACGAAACTCTTTCCGATGAAGCGAAGCAGAAAAAAGACAAATAAATTACGGATAGAATTGAGGTTACTATGAACGAATTACTTGCAGGATTAAATGACAAACAAAAAGAAGCGGTTCTCCACTTTGAGGGACCGCTCCTTATTTTAGCGGGTGCAGGCTCCGGAAAAACCCGTGTTCTCACCCATCGAATTGCATATTTAATTGAGGAACATCAAGTACCGCCCTACCACATTCTTGCCCTTACCTTTACAAATAAAGCGGCAAACGAAATGCGCGAGCGTGTGAATAACATTATTGAATATGGTGCCGGCAGTATCTGGGTAAGTACCTTCCACTCCACCTGTGTTCGTATTTTAAGACGATTTATCGACCATTTGGGTTATGATAACGCCTTTACGATATACGATAGCGATGACCAGAAATCACTGATGAAAGATATTTGCAAACAATTAAATATTGATACAAAAAAATATAAAGAACGCACTTTCTTAAATGCTATTTCCTCGGCAAAGGACGAGTTAAAAACACCGGAGCAGTATGCTGACGAAGTAGCAAAAGAATACAACAAAAAGATTTTTGGACGGGTTTATAAAGAATACCAAAAGCGTCTAAAACAAAATAATGCTTTGGATTTTGACGATTTAATTATGCTTACTGTGCAATTATTCCGGCAGAATGCGGAAATACTAAACCATTATCAGGAGCGTTTTCCATTTATTCTGGTGGATGAGTATCAGGATACAAACACCGCACAGTTTACGTTATTAAGTTTGCTTGCCTCCCGCTACCGGAATCTTTGCGTGGTTGGTGACGATGACCAGTCGATTTACCGGTTCCGCGGTGCAAATATTCACAATATTTTGAATTTTGAAAAAATCTTTCCGGCAACAAAAGTAATCCGCTTAGAGCAGAATTATCGCTCTACTAAAAATATTCTTGCGGCTGCCAGCGGAGTAATTAAACATAATTCCATGCGTAAAGAAAAAACACTTTGGACAACGGCTGAGGCCGGTGCTCCGATTTCCTATGGGCGCTACGATAATGAATATGAAGAGGCTCAGGGCATTGCCGCTGACATTCACCGTCAGGTAAAGGATGGCATGTCCTACAACGACTTTGCTATTTTATACCGCACCAATGCACAATCCCGTGTGTTTGAGGAAAAACTTATTTACGAGGGCATTCCTTACCGGATTATCGGTGCTGTCAACTTTTATGCCAGAAAGGAAATTAAAGATATTCTCTGTTACCTGAAAACAATCAATAACAGTGCGGACGATATCGCGATTAAACGAATCATCAATATTCCAAGACGAGGCATCGGGCAGACAACCATCGGGCGTATTTCGGATTATGCTTTTTCGCAGGAAATGCCATTTTATGAGGCACTCCGCCGCGTGGACGAAATTCCGGGATGCACCCGCGCCAGTGCAAAAATTCATTCCTTTGTCAGCCTGATTGAGCATTTTCGCATGAAATTACGCGGCGAAATGTATTCGCTTGAGGATATGACTCAGGAACTTTTGGATGTAACCGGTTATGTCCGTGAATTAGAGGCAGAAGACACCGATGAGGCAAATGGCCGCATCGAAAATATTGAATCTCTGATGAATAAGATTGTTCAATATGAAGAAGATAATAATGGCGGCACATTAAACGACTTATTGGAAGACATCGCTCTCGTGGCAGACATTGACACGGTATCCGATGACGCTGAACAGGTGCTTTTGATGACACTCCACAGTGCTAAAGGACTGGAATTTCCAAACGTTTATATTTGCGGTATGGAAGAAACAATCTTCCCGGGGGCTTCCGCCGTATTTGGCGATGACCCATCTGAACTGGAAGAAGAACGCAGACTCTGCTACGTGGGAATTACCCGTGCCATGAAAAAGCTGACGCTTACCAGCGCAAATCAGCGTATGCGTAACGGCGAAATGAATTTCAACCGCCCATCACGCTTTATTAACGAGATTCCGCGCCACTTGGTGAAACAGACCTATGGCGCAGTCCTTAAACCGGAGACCGAAAGTAAACCAACTGAATTTTCGAGGACAAAAGCTTCTCTTTATACCAAGGACCGCAAAAATCCATTTGCCAATAACCCTTACATCCAAAAGGGAATGGGAAGTGCTTCACCTGCCGGTGCTCCGGATTATCAAGTTGGTGACCGGGTGTCACACACGAAATTTGGGCAGGGCATTGTCCGATCCCTCACAAAACTAACAAACGACTATGAGGTTGTCATTGAATTTGATGGATTTGGACAGAGAAAGCTCCGCTCTTCGTTTGCCAAACTGACAAAATTATAATTTGATAAAAAAAAGTATAGTATTCCATAACTATTCGTGTTACAATATGGTTAAAGAATCTTTTTGAGAAAGGATGGTTTTTATTATGTCAGGAAAATTTGAGGAAATGATAAACAACGCTAAAATTACTGAGTTGTTAAACAAGAAAAAAGCAGAGGAAGAAAATAAAAGTTTTGTTCTTTGGATTTTGGCTATTATCGGTGCAGTTGCTGCTGTAGCTGCTATCGCATTTGCTGTATACCGTTATATGAATCCAAAGTACGCTGATTTTGATGGTGACTTTGATTATGACGAGTTTGAGGATGATTTCGAAGATGACGACATTGATGACAATGACGTTTATGTAAAGAAGACAAACTAGTTTTTATTCTCCTTTCACCCCAAAAGAACCGCCTGTACCGGACATACCGGTGCAGGCGGTTCTAATTATTTCTCTCTATTCTATTATCCTAATTCCGGAACTTTTTTTGAAATTGCAACTGCTAATGCGCCCGGTCCGATATGACACGAAACACTTAAGGAAAGCGGGTCAACAAAATCCACCCGATGTCCCGGAAATTCTGTCTCTAGTTCCTTACGAAACGCCTGTGCCTCGGTATCATCTGCCGTATAAGCAACATGCATGTAAAAATTATCCCCATCCGGATCATGGAAACGTTCTTCAAAGTCATGGCGAATTGCCTTAATCATTGTGCTTTTTGCCGCCTTCAAAGTTTTCACTTTTGCATAAGCATCTAACTTTTCTCCCTGAATCTGCAAAACCGGTTTGATTCTTAATACGGTTCCGATAGTCTGCAGCCGCCGGTGTAATTCGTCCACCTTTTTTCAGATAAGAAAGCGTGTCCACCATGATATAAATACTGGACTCAAATTTCTCACGAAGCAAAATCTCCTGAATCTGTTTGCCATCATAACCATTCTGTGCCAGTTCAATGGCATCCATTACGGAGCGTCTCTGTGTAACCGAAATTCTCTGGTTATCTACAACAAAAACTTTATTTTCATACTTTTCTTCATAAGAAAGCATCATGGCAGTTCCACAAGAACTGCTCAATCCACTCGACATCGGAATGTAAACGATTTCATCATAACACTCTAACACACTGTCCCACAATTTCATTAATGTATCCGGTGCCGGCTGTGATGTCATTACATCTGCGCCCTGCGCCAGATATCCATAAAACTCATCCTGACTCATGCTAATATCTTCATAAAATGTATCACCATTTACAAAAAAAGGCATTGGCACAACGTGAATGCCAAGCTTCTTTGCTTCTGACTGAGTAATCCCACTATTACTATCTGTAATTACCGCAACTTTTTTCATCTATGCAATCCCCTTTCAAAAGATACATTACATCATATCATTCTACTATTAAACTTCGTTTTTGTCAAACAACCGGTATTTCTTTACCATTCTTTCAATCCTCCGAAGAACGGGTTTATACAAACAGAACAAAAATCCGGCAGTCGCTGCTCCAAACAACAGGTTAAAAGGAAGTCCTGACAAATACACAAAACAAACCACCGATAAGGAAAGCTGCTGTGAAGTAAAAAAGATGGTATTTAAATCAACAATGGCTCCATAGATGATAACGACAGCAAAAAAGCCATAGAGTGCTACAAGCCATCGCTTACTCTCCCGTCCGTAGAAAAATACGCCGGCAAAAAATCCTACCAGACCAAGTGCCACCATTTGAAAAGGTGTCCATGAGCCCTGACCGAAATAAAAATTAGAAACAAAAGCACTTAATGCTCCTGTCACAAAACCTACTTCACCTCCAAAACTCACACCCGCTAAAATTACGACAGCCGCGATTGGCTTTATCTGTGGCAAAAAGAAAAATGCAATTCTTCCGGCAATTGCAAGTGCGCAAAGCGACGCAATCATCGTAAGCAGCATAACACCCGGCCGTTCTTTTTCAAAGTGAGCAAAAAAACCAAACAAAGCAATCAGTAAAACCGCCATACTCACAAGATAATAATTTTCTCCCTTTAACACAATGATTTCATAAAAAAGCAATACAAAGGCAAGTATGCCAAGGATACTATTGCGAATTTTTTCTTTTTGCATATTTCTTCACATCCTCAATGGTTATTATGTGTGGATTTACCCGTCTGGTCACCCGGTTTATCCCTGTCGTGTAAAACTGGTTTTCTTCCATAAATTCTCTCACCGGACACTGCACAATGATTTTGCCCTGATACAAAAGTGAAATTTCGTCAGCGTACTTGGCTATAAATTCCATATCATGCGACACCATCACAATTGATTTTCCCTTTTTTGTCCACTCTTTTAAAAGCTCACCAAATATCTTCTTTGATTTTGCATCCATTCCTTTGGTCGGCTCATCCAAAAAATAATAATCCGCCTCTTTTCCGAGTGTAACACAAAGCGCAAGCCGCTGTTTTTCTCCACCGGACAAGTCCTGTGGATTCCGCTTTTTTAGTCCCTCTAAACCAAACCACAAAAATAAATCTTTCGAGCATTGGCTCATTTTATCCCATTCTTTTTGCACTGTTTCTTCTAATAACAAATACATCGGATTTTGCGGCAGATAAGAAAAGTTTACCGAACTCATTTTCCCATGATACGGTCGCAACTGCCCTGCCATCAGCCGCAGTAAAGTCGTCTTTCCGCTTCCGTTGCCACCCACAAGACACGAAATGGTATTTGCCACAAAACGCCCCTTTGTTTCCTTTAACACATCCGATGATTTCTTCTCATAGCGAAACCATATATTTTTCAGTGAAAAATCCTTTGATGAGGTTTGTTTTCTTTCTATTTTTCTTCATCTCCATCCGGAAGCACTGTACTTTCATAGTTTTCTTCAAACCAGATTCTTGCCTCTTTTTTTGTCAAAAGTCCATCTTCCAATTGCAGATATGCCGGCAAAAATTCTTCGAAAATCGTGTCCTTCAACTGGGACTGTATCGTCCTTGGTTCCCCTATTTTCTCAATTTTTCCGTCTGCCATACATATCACTTCATCCACAAAAGCAACCAAATCTTCCAGCCGCTGCTCCGCAATTACAATCGTTACCCCAAATTCTTCATTAATCTGCCGAATTAAATCATAGATTCTCCGCGCCGCAACCGGGTCTAACTGGCTGGTCGGTTCATCCAATATCATAAGTTCCGGATTCATGGCAAGACCGGAAGCAATGTTTAAAAGCTGCTTCTCTCCACCACTTAATGTCATCGTGTCCCGCATGACCAGATTTTCAAGTCCAAATGAACTAATCACTTCTGCTAACCGCCGTTTCATCTGCTGCTGTTCCATCCCGATATTTTCAAGTCCAAATACAATCTCATAAGAAACCCGGTCTGTCACAATCTGATTATCCGGGTTCTGCCACACATATGCACAGCCCTTCGCCTGATTGATAAGGTTTCCTTCTTCTCTTCCGCGGATTCCCGTTTCACCGGCAAGTTTGCGTAATAAAGTTGTTTTTCCGCAGCCGGACGGACCGACAAGCAAGGTAATCGTTCCCTGTTTTATTTCCATCTGTTCCACAAAAACCGCCGGTTCTACTTCATCCGGGTAGAAAAACCGGTAATCTTTCGCTTCGATAAAAGCCATGCTGCTTCCTCCTTCCCGTACATCCAAATCGGGATGCCAAGATATAAAATCCAAATCAAAATCTCCCATGCCGGCAAAATTTCCATGTGTATACTTGGGAAAAACCAAACCGATGCAGGTGCCATTATTTGTTTTCCAATCACAAAGACGCTCATCGCACATACAATTGTAAAAAGCACATAATCTCCTGCGTTCCATTTGCGCGAATAAAATGATGTGCGCCTTTTTTCTCCATATGATTTTGCCCTCATAGCCATACTGCGTTCCACCGAATCTTCCATCGTTTTACCAAGCAGTGCGGACCACACATGCGGACGATTTCCATGCAGTGAAATCATCTGTGAAAAATCTTTTTTTGCCTTTGGCACCATACGAAGAATCATGGAAAAAAGCAGTGAAAAAGAAGGAAATCTTTTTCCTGACATCGTCATAATCTTTTCTGAAGTCATCACATGTGAAAAATCGGAAAACAAAAAAATAGTTCCTAACAAAACAACTGCCATATAACAGCCATACAGCACCGCTTCCTTTGTCACGGCATTCTCATTCAAGTAGAAAAATACCGTCACTCCACGATGATTGAGCAGTGGATTCACAACCACACAAAGTGCCACCACCGTAAGACTTCCCACAAAGGATTTAAGCATTTTCAGAAATCCTCTATTTAGCGAAACATCAATTCCCATCAGTAACAAAAGCAATCCATATAAAAGCGGATGCCCTGCCACAATCAAAAGAACCAGTGTCATAACATAATATACAAACAAAACGACCGGATGCCTTCGCGTCATCGCATTCATGGTTTCCTCCTCTAGTATTCATACTCGCAAACATAATAAAATACAATTACATCGCCATTTGATACCTGATAGTTACTCGCTCCCACATTCGGCGTCCTGCCATTGACCGAATACATCCAACCGCTCTCGCTGCCACAGTCAAACTGATACAGACCGCCAATCCCCTTCACATAATAGGTGCCATACAACGGTGTGTACTCGCTATCCAAAGCAATGTTGTTCTCTTTTGTAATTCGCTTCAATATATCATACACGGACTCTTTTTCCGTGAAGGAATATTTACCGGAATAATAAATTCCGGATGCCGGAATCACCTCTTCTAATCCGTTTTTCCACAACTCTTTTTTCTTTAAAATCTTCTTACACTCAATTTCAAAAGAAACTTCATTCTTCGGTTTTTCCGTTGGCTTTACGGTCGGTTTTACAGTGACTGGTTTTTCGGTCGAAACCGGTTTTTTTGTAACATTTTTCCCGGATTTTTTTTCTGTTTTATTTCCTTTATCCTTTTTCGGCGCAGTCACAGCCGCCGGCTTAACAGTTGGTTTTTCTGTGTTTTTCCCTTTGATTTTCTCTTTTGGCGTACTTGTACTTACTGCCGCTTTCTGCTTGGGAGTCTTTGTTGGCTCTACCGTTTTTGTTGATTCCGGTTTCGCCGTCTCCTTTTTTTCTACCGATACCACATCTTCTTCTAAAGCATAGTGTGTATCTTCCTGCTTATTTGTCTTTTGTACTCCCTGTATCATAAGCGCCCCAATGACAACAAAAAACAGTATCACACAGGCGATAATTCCTTTTTGATTCCACTTCATCTGAAAGCCTCCAAAAAACTTCTTATATGACAGAGTAACAAACAATGGACAAATCTGTCAAGCGTTGGTATAATATCTTGCGATGGTATAAATAATATTAGTAACCATGAGGTTCTTTTGAGATTAATAGGGAAGACGGTGTGAATCCGCCGCGCCCCCCAGCTGCCGTATTAGGGGATGGCTTGTACATAAATGTCACTGGCATATGCCGGGAAGGCGTACAAGATTGGTTAAACCTTCCAGATGAACCTTAAGTCGGAAGACCTGCCTTATGGTGTGAAATGTGACCTTTCGGAGGGAGAGGAAATGTTTTGACTATTCATTCTAGTCATCACAGGTTCTTGTATGCCCTTTTTTCGGGAATACAGGACTTTTCTTATGTTATCGCAATACCAGAACAAAAATACGCGATACGCGAGAAAGAAGGTTTTTCTATGAAAAACAAAAAGAAACTTTTATCCGTTCTTTTAGTCTTTGTTATGACGGTAAGCGTCTTTCATGGCTATGCAGCAAAAGCAGCGGATACAGTCAAAGTAACACTTCGTCTGGAGCAGGATAATAAAACACTTGTTACACCGGTTGAAGTTACCCTGACTGATGAAGACAAAAAAGATTACGGCATCGGCCTCAGTACCGAAACACTTACCCCGCTTCATGCACTGGCTAAGTATCTTACTGAGAAAAAAGGTGCCACAACAGAAACAATGAAAAATTATATTATGGCAAGTACAAGTCAGTACGGTTTGTATGTTACCGGTATTAATATCGATGGCAAATCTGACGGCAGTGCCTCCTCTGACGCTTTAGACGGCGTAAACTGGCTATATGCTGTAAATAATACAGACCCGGGTGTCGGTATGGGCTCCTATTCATTAAAAAATAATGATGCAGTCACCATCTATGGCCTTTGGGGCGGCGGCACATGGCCAAATAACGTAGAAACAAATTACAGTTATTTTGAAAATAACACCGTGAACACAACAGTTTCCAGCAAAACTACTGTATCACTGAAAGGTGTAGGTTACGACGAGAATTACAGTCCGATTGTTAAGGCAATTAGTAACGCAACTGTTGTAGCAGCAAAATATGAAAATGAAACCAGTACAGCAACCACCGGAAATGCTGTTACGTTAGCACAGACGGATGATAATGGTGTTGCTACTCTTTCCTTTGATAAAGCAGGTACTTATGTACTCTCCGCTTATCGTTTGGACAGCGACGGTAAACACTCCAACATTTCCAGACCATACGGAATCGTGAAAGTGCTTGCTGCAGTTACTACACCAACGGCTACTCCGACCGCTACGCCAACAGCTGCTCCAACCGTTACACCAACAGCTACTCCAACCGTTACACCAACAGCTACTCCGACCGTTACACCAACAGCTACTCCAACCGTTACACCAACAGCTACTCCAACCGTTACACCAACAGCTACTCCGACCGTTACACCAACAGCTACTCCGGCAGGAGATTCTCTTGGCAAACCGGTTTCAACAAAAACTCCGACTGCCACACCAACTCCGGCATCGGATGACAAGGGTATTAAAAAAGTTGCAAAAAAACCTACTAAGGTAAAAGTTGTTGTGAAAAAGTCAAAGAAAAAGAAAAAATCCGTAACTGTTTCCTGGAAAAAGGCAAAGAAACGCAAAAGGATACCGCATCGCACTTTCCAAGAAAAAGAACGGTAAATACAAAAAAAGTAACCGATACGAAAAAACAAAATACACCTTTAAGAAAACAAAGGGAACGTATTATGTAAAACTGACCGCTTATGTTGTAAAATCTGACAAAGCTACTTTCAGTAAAGCAACAAAACCGGTAAAATTCAAGGTAAAATAAGATGAAGAAAAAGACATTTTTATGTCTGATACTCACCGCTGCCATCTTCCTTAGTGCATTTTCGACTTTTCGTAATGAACAGGGTATGGATGGTGCCAGCGTGGTATCCTCTGTAACACCGGAGGATACCGCCAATTGCGGTGCTATTTGGACAAAGAAATTTTCCACAAAGGGAATCTCATACAACTCTATTCCGATTATGGGAACAAACGGCACCTATGTCGTAAATTCGAATATACTTTATGAACTGTCTTATGCAAATGGACAGGTTCTCAGACAAACTACTTTAAAAGAAAAAATGAACAGCGTCTGCAATATGCTTCTTGAGGAGCATTTTTTATATATTCCGCTGGCAAATGGCACGATACAATGTGTTGACATCACTTCAATGACAAGTCTATGGCAGAGCGAGTCGTTTGGCGGACAGTCTCTTTCGACTACCTTTTGTCAGGACGGCTATCTCTATGCCGGCACGACAAATGTTTTGTCAAATGGTACAACCACAGGTCTCTTCTACTGCCTGAATGCAAAAGATGGCTCAACCGTCTGGACTTATGAAGATAAAGACCATCCGGGCGGTTACTATTGGAGCGGTGCCATTGTCTATGAGGATGCACTTTATTTCACCGGTGATAACGGCATTTTAGTAAGCCACAGTCTCACGGAACCGGTTGTATATGATACCGCTGTTCTGACTACGGCAAACATCCGCGCCGGATTGACCTATCACAAAGAAACTGATGCCCTTTATACCGTGGCAAAAGACGGTACATTATTTCAGATTCAATGCGGGAATCAAAAGATTACGAAGGTTTCCTCCGGTAAAATTATGAATGGTGCCAAATTTATTACCTGCACCAGCACACCAACTATTTATAACAATCGTTTATATGTTGGATGTATGGCAGACCAATATGGTTATGTCTGTGTCATGGATGCCCTGACTTTAAAACCTATTTATCAGGTAAAGGGATTTCAAAATGCTGAAGTCAAATCTTCTCCTCTTGTTTCAACCCGTGGTTCTTCCACCGGAGAAGTAACGGTCTATTTCTCCATGAATGCTTTACCGGGTGGTTTGTACGCTTTTAAAGATACAGAAGGAAAAACAAGTGCCTCACTTCACACTTTGTATATTCCACAGGCAAAACAATACTGCCTGTCCAGTATTACAGCCGATGACAAGGGGCGTTTATACTATTCCAACGACAGTGGAACCCTGTTTTGTGTTACGCTTGCCAAAGATATCCCTGCCACAAGCACACCGACAGTCACAAGCATACCGGCTGCGACAAGTACGCCGCCTGTTTCTAATTCGCTTGCACCGGCGGCTAAAAAGTCTGTGTCAAAACCGAAGAAACCATATAGCGTTAAGGTAAAGAAAAGCAAGAAAAAATACAAAGTCACCTGGAAAAAAAAGAGCAAAAAATACCAGACAATTATCTCCTACCGATATGGTAAGGGAAAATGGAAAAAGAAAACAATCAAAAAAATACGGCGAAGAACGATAAAAAAGGCAAAAAAAGACTGCAAATCCGACTGAGATGCAAAATCAAAAAACAGTCCAAATGGATTTACTCCTCTTATACGAAAACCTTTTCATTTCGCCCCTAATATGCTAAGATAAAAAAAGTCATTGGATTTACAAAAGGGAGGTTTATAGTATGAGTAAAGAACAAGAACAACTACTGCAATGGATTGATGAATCCGATAATATTGTGTTTTTTGGCGGTGCCGGTGTCTCAACAGAAAGTAAAATTCCGGATTTTAGAAGTGTTGATGGATTATATAAACAGAACTACGATTATCCACCGGAAACGATTCTGTCCCATAGTTTTTATATCCGTAACCCGGAAGAATTTTACCGTTTTTACCGGGATAAAATGCTGTTTCCTGACGCCGATCCTAATGCCGCTCACATTGCTCTTGCCAATTTGGAAAAGCAGGGCAAATTAAAAGCAGTTATTACACAAAACATCGATGGTCTGCACCAAAAGGCAGGAAGCAAGGAAGTATTAGAACTCCACGGCTCTGTTTTGCGAAATCACTGCACACACTGTCATAAATTTTATTCTTTAGAAGATATTTTAGCTATGGACGGTGTTCCTCACTGCGAATGTGGCGGCATCATAAAACCAGATGTCGTTCTCTATGAAGAAGGACTTGATATGCCGCTTATGGAACGTGCCATTTCCTATATCCGCGATGCTGATTTGCTGATTATCGGCGGCACATCTTTGGTTGTTTATCCGGCCGCCGGGTTAATTGACTACTATCAGGGCGATAAGCTGGTACTCATTAATAAGGATAAAACTTCAAAGGATAATCGTGCAAATCTTATCCTGCACGAACCAATTGGTGAGGTCTTAAAACCGCTCGCCTGACAAATTATTTCTTAATCTGCATGAAATTGATTTTTGCGGATGCCAGTACATTGCGTGGAAACATCTGGTTTACACCACTTGTTCCACCGTTACCGGTATCCGTTATTTTTTTCGGATAAAGGACAAGAGAAATCTTCTTTTCTTCCTTTAGTTTTTCCTCCATCGCCTCTCCTGCAAGTACAATACTTGGCTTTTCTTTATTGATTAGAGATAAGGTATATGATATCGGCTTTTTCGTTTTGCCATCTGCACGGCAGCCAACAAGTTGAAGCCCATTATGTAAAACTGCACTCTCATCCAAAAGCAGATGCACACCTGCACCGGAGATTTTTTCTTTCTTTTCCTCCACAAGGACAGAATCTGCACTTCCTTCCACCATATAAATGCCCAATGCCGCCTTCATTTTTTTGATACTTGCGAGCGTTTTATCCACCGTTACTTCTTTTGTATGCTTGCCGAATAAATTTCCTCCAAATAAAATAACATCCGGCTTTTTCTCATTCACCTTTTTCACCAAAGAATCAAACGCATGAGCAGTCATATCACTGCCTACAAAGCAATTGGAAATATAAACAATGGAAGTATCCTTAACAGGCTCTTTCTTATCCTCCTGCGAAATTACAGTCTCCTCCCATGATATGCACCGGCTTTTCCAGCAAATAACGGCACCGACACACATGGTAACAACAAAAAAGCCAAGAATCAATTTGGTCGGATGATTGAAAAAGCGGTATATTTTCCCGCTGCATCCTGCTTTTTTCCCGATAAAACGAACAATGCCACGCACAAAACACAAAATAGGTGTGAGTATCATAACACTGCCATATATCACGGAGTATGCATGCATAATGACGGAAACTACATCCGAAATCATTGCGGATATCCCGGTTTCATAAAGAAACAGAACCACGATAGAAATGATATGTAAAAACGCGAAAAAGACCACCGGTACTTTCCCGCGTTTCCACAAATCATAATATCGCAAAATAGAATAAAACCATGCTCCTAATGCAAAGCACAATGCAATCACAACTTCTATCATAAAAGCACCCCTTGTCGTATGTTTTACTACACGGGTAGTGTATAATAGAACTGCTTATTTGTCAACCGTTATTTGGTTTTGAATTTCTTTGTTTTGCTCCATTTTGAAACAATTTTCTTTCCATTTGTTACCCGATACGTTCGGATTCGTATATAGTATTTCTTTTTCATTTTTAACTTTTTAATCGTCCGGCTTTGTTTCTTCTTACCGGAAATTGTAATCGTCTTTTTTCCTTTTTTGAAAGATGCAGACGTACTATATTGAATCTGGTATCCGGTAATTGACTGCGCTGTTTTTTTCCAACTTATGAAAACTTTTTTCTTGCCTGCTTTCACCTTTTTGATAACCGGCGCTTTCAGAACAGCCTGCTTAGGATTCTTGTTTGTATTTGCCGGTGCTGTCGTCGGTTTTGCGTTGGAAGCCGGCGTTTTCACAGGTGTTCCCGAAGTTTTCTGTGTCGGCGTAGGAATTGGTGTTGGTGTTGTCTTTGGTACCGGAGTAGGGGGAGGTGTTACCAGTGGTGTCGGCGTTGGTTTCGGTGTTGGAATCACAAGATTTTCCGGCACTTTTCCTATTTTTACATCCGTGTAATCACTGTACAAATACCGGTCTGTTTTATTTGCTGTTAACCAGTCTGCCTGCTCTTTTGTTGCCGTATAAATCGTCGATGGATTGTGCATTTCATAGAAGATGTAAGTATCCCATGTTTCCAGTTTTGTTCCATCAAAGCCGGTTCCAAGTCCAAACGCCACTAAATTTGTACAATTATAAAATGCCTGCCCGCCAATCGTTTGTATCCGGTCCGGAACTTCCACCTTCACAAGTCCGGTACAGTACGAAAATGTATATTCCGGTATGGAGGTCATCGATTTCAAATCCGGTAATTCGGTAAATGACGTACAACCGGAAAATACTGAGCCTGCCATTGATTGTAAATTCTCTGACATCGTAACTTTATCCGCTTTCAGACTGGTACAATTACTAAATGCCCCATATCCGATTTTCTTAATCTGAGACGGAATTACAATCTGCTCTAAAGCAGAACAACCACTGAACGTATATGGCGGAATTTCTTCTATATTAACCGCCTTTGATAAATCAACAGAAACCAACGAAGTACAATTTTGGAATTCACTACCGCCAAGTTTTTGTAAGCCTGCTCCGAGAACAACCGATGTCAGTTTTTCACAATCCTCGAAAGCTCCCTCTGTTGCTAAATTGGTTATTCCAAGGATTTTAACGGAATCCGGAATCACAACCTGTTCCAATTCACTTCCCTGAAAAGCCTGATACCCAATCTGCGTCAAACCGTTCGGAAGTGATATACTCCGAATGGCACATCCCTTAAATGCCTGCCCATCAATACAAATTAATTTCGACGGAAGTGAAATTGATGTTAAATTTGTTGTTTCTCCAAATGCACTATTTCCAATAAATGTTACGTTATCCGGAATATGAACTGAAGTTAATGCACTGCAGTCCTTAAACATAGTCCCCGGAACTGCCGTCCAGCTATCCGGAATCGTAAATGAACGTAAAGACTTACATCCCCAGAACAAACCGCCGGAATACTTATCCTCATCATTCTCATAACGGTTTGTGCCATCATAATCTGCTGCGGATACTGTAAATTTCCCATCTTCCGGGAACACAACATGGTCTAACTTTTCACAGTCCATAAACGCATTCGATGCAATATGCTGTACAGATTTTGGAATATTAATACTTTTCAAATTTTTACATCCTGCAAATGCACTGCAGCCAATAAAGGTTAAGCCCTCCGGAAGTGTTACCGTATCAATCGTACACTCACGGAATGCCCTCGAACCTATATAGGTAAGATTTGGTGTCTTATCTTTTCCAATCGGCAGTTCAGTCAACTCCGAACAGTTTGCAAATACATCTTTATATACGGTTTTTAATTCCTCCGGATATTTTAGCGTAAACTTAGACATTTTAGAACAATTATTAAATGCCATTTCTCCCAAATAAGTTAATTTTCCTTTTATCGTAACACTTGTAAGGGCTTTACAACCACCAAATGCCAGTCGCGGTAATGTTGTAATCTTCTCCGGAAGTTCAATCGTGGTTAAACTTTCGCAGCGGTTAAACGAATGATATCCCAGTGACGCAACATTACCCCATTCAATTGTTTTTAGCTGGGTCAACCCCTCACACAAATGTGAGGGTACTTTTGTAACGCCGGACTCAAATGTAATTTTTTCAATTGCATCTCCGGCAAGACAGGCACCATCATTTTTCTGGTTCACTTCTTTGTCATCATCCAGTGGATATGTGTCGTAAATCGATGTTGTACCTTCTGGAATTGATATCTCATTTAACGAATCACACTCATAGAAAATGTATTTCCCAAGCTGGCAATTTGTGGGAAGTTTCACTGAAGAAAGCACACTGCATCCATAAAAAGCATAATTATCAATTTCCAAAACACCTTTCGGAATATTTATGGACGTAATTGTCGTGTTATCCCGAAACGCATTCTGTCCAATAACAGTAACATTATAACTTGCCCCATCCCAATCAATCTGGGAAGGTATTGTTATACTTTGTGATGTCCCCGTATATTTTTGCACTGTTGCTGTTTTTGTTTCCTGTGTCAATTGATAGGAAAAATCACCTTCTAAATAATTGACTGTGTCTGCTTTTGATGACTGCCCCATAAACCTATTGAGAAAAAAATGAATGTCAACATAAAAAGCATGCTAAAAATGAAACATTTCCTTCCTTTACAAACTTTATCATTCACCTTAACCATCTCCTTTCTTAATTTCATATAAATCCGTTTCATTATACTGAATTAAGCACAAAATGGTAAGGTTACAAATGTCTCATGTTCGCTTTTTTGCTGACATTCCTGTGATTTTAGTTATAGTTAAATTTCAATTTATTTAATGATACATATTTGGTCTGACTCCGCTCGCCATTCAGAATCTGAATGTTAAAGCCGACGCCCTCTTCCAGTTTGTGTGGCATGGAACCATTATATTCTGTTAAATCAAATACCGTATGTTCCTTCGAACCAATCAACTTATAGTTTCCTTTATCTAAAATATCGGAATCACTGTAGCCATTCAGCGCCTCAGCAGAAACAAAGGCACATTTCTGATAATCCCCCTCAAAATCAAGTTCTGTTCCGGAAGCATCATATACACCAAATTGAATCTCAAATGAGGTGACATCCTGTATACGAATTCCCTTTTTTAACAAATACCGGCTGAAATCAATCGCAATCATACAACTAACTTCCTCATCGTATTCATTTTCAAAAAGCATCAGACCATCGAGTTTATTTACACCACTCTCGACAAGACCACTGCCAAGATTCATGTAACCAATAATGTCTTTATCCTCCAAATCCGCAACCAATACTTTCGGTTCCGCAACCGTTTCCTGTCTAACCGTTTTTTCCCGGAAATGCTCCGGCCATCCATCTTCTGACAGCAGCAACTCCATTTTTAAAAGAATCAATTTACGAATCCTGCTAAATTCACCATTCGTAAACTGAATGTTAATCCCCACTGCATCGTGAAGTTCATGATCCGAAAGAGAAACTCCATCCGCTTTGTATCCATTGTAATCCGTAAGCTTGATTTTTGTAATTTCCTTTGAACCAATAACCTTATAATTTGTCGTTGGTAAAATGTCCGAATTACTGTAACCATTTAATTCATCCTCAGAAACAAGTGCGCATTTTTCATATTCAATGGAAAAATCAATTTCTTTCTCATTTTCATCATACGCAGCCGCCACCAAATGAATTTCCTGAACATCCCCAATTGCAATTCCCATATGTTCCACATACTCTCTTAATTCAATCGCATACATCGGATACAGGCCCGGTTCAAATTCTGCAAAAAACTCAATGCCTTTTGACGTCACCGAAACGCCGTCCTCCTCAAGCCCATGTCCATAATTAATATACGCTTTCAGCATAGGATCTGCCAAATCAACAACCCACTTTTTCACTTTATCCATAGCAACCTCCGTTCTGAAGCCCCTGCTCCCATCAAAATAATTCTACTATTATCATACCACATTATAGCGAAAGAAACAAAGTTTTTCTGCCTTACCAGATAGCTAAATCACTTTACTTTCATCGTCTTTTTAAATCCGGTCTTTTTCTTCTGAATCAGCTTTTTGTACTTCTTTAACTGCTTCTTCGGCACCTTGAATGTAGCTTTCTTATAAATTCCTTTGAAAGCATTCTTTCCAATGCTCTTCAGCTTTATTGCCTTAATGGTTACTCTCTTCAACTTCTTGCAGCCTTTGAAAGCATTTTTTGCAATCGAAGTAACGGTATACGTCTTTTTGCCAATCTTTACTTTATTCAAGATGGTAACACTTTTTGCTTTCTTCGATGTGCATTTTTTTAACAACCGCATACTTTCCGGAAATAGCATATACTACTTTTCCTTTTGTTGCGGAAGTAACTGCTTTACTTTTTTTTGGAGCCGTTTGACTGTTATTCGGGGTCGGATTTACCGGCTCCACATAATCTTCTTTAGAGAGCGTTGGCACTGAATAATTGGCGTAATCTTTTATTCCATTCCCCTGACAATCACTAAAAAACATTGATGTAACAATATGATGTTCATCAATTACCGACTTTGCTCCTTTTAAGAAATATGTATAAACAACCGGTTCCTCATCATCCCACGTAGCATCCAGCAGATACCACTGGTTTCCAATTTTCACCTGATTCCACATGTGCGTCAAACTGTAAACAGTAACACAAGGAATTTGATAATAATCACAAAGTATTTTTATCATTTTCGCATACGACTCACAACACCCCTCTTTATGTGTCATCAGATAGCCAACCGAACGTGTTTCATTTGTTGCTGCTGCACTTAAAATATGAGAATTGTTACGGTAACTGTATGTTTTCACAACATAGTCATGAATTAATTTCAGTTTCTTCGAAGTCGAAACTTTTTGAACACCGGAATTATTAAGCGATTTAATAATCTCTTGTAAAAATCCACCGTATTCTAAAGCATCAGCCTGAAATGCTGTTTTGTAATAAGCAAGCACCGGATGGATTGTTCCGGTATAAACACCATCTTTTTCTTTCATTTGTGTGTGGTTAAAATACCGAATCCAAAATATAGACGGATTGTCTAAAACGACTGCTGTACTTGCTTGATACATGTTAGCAATGGTAATTTTATCTTTCGTTACAACTTTCACATTCTCCATTCTGCACTCGCCTTTATCCATGTCAAATTTATAGTAATTATAAATTGTCGTATAGATTTTCTTCTCCACATCTGTAAGCCGGTTGTAATACCATTGATTACTTTCCATTGGTTTTTCTGCGTATGGAATTTCTTTTTCTGTTCCATCACTTTCTACCGTTCCGGCTATTTTTGTCGTACTCGCATTTGAACTCCACAACGCACGCAAATGGTAATCCATCGCTTTTGTTGTGTCGATGCGGGTCACAATAACATCTTCATCTTCTAAGTACCATCCGGCAAAGGAATGGCCCTGCTTTGTGACATCCTGCGGTAGCACAATGTTGCTCTGTTTGTACTTATACTCAGTCGGAATTGTCACTCCATCCGGAAGTGTTCCGCCGTCTAAGTCAGTTGTTACATGATATACAGTGCTTTCATAAATTGCCTGTAAGGAAAGTTCTCCGGAAGTCGTTGCTTCTACTTTTGTCATTACCTTGTTGTTCAATGTATTACGCCATCCGCAGACATAAAATCCCTTTCTCTTTACATTGGTCGGCAGGTCAAATTCATCACCGTAGGAATAAGTTTTCGGATAGTCTCCAACAAACTCACCGCCAAGGGTATCATAAGTGATGCCGTAAGTGCGGTTTGCTGCTTCCACATAGACTTTTAAGTTGTTCTTCAATGCATAATTGGACGGGAAAGGAATGGTTACGGTCGAATTCTTGTCTTCACAAGTCCCGGCACTTACCTCTGTTCCGTCTGCTGTTTCTACACGGTAGCTCTGAATATAACGGTTTGTATTGCACTTCATAATCAATGAACTGATTTTTTCGCCATACTCATACGTTACTTCGTTTGTTTTGTCCAGCTCACGGTCGCCAAGGAAAGCGATTGTGTCACTGTGCTTTGTACTGAATGTTACCGATGGCTTTTTGTACCATGCTGCATAAAGCGTGGTATCTTTTGCAATATCCCACTTATTCTTTCCGGAACTGTAGTTGATTACAGCCGTTTCACGTTCCGTTACCGGAATCGTTTTTGTCCGGTCAGTTACCCATCCGGCAAAGTCATAAAATTTGGAATACAGATATGGGAAGTCTTCCCATGCATCATAAGTAAACTTGTACTCTGTTTTCGACTGTGAATTCGTCACAAACGTTACTTTGTACGTGTTTGGTTTCCAAATAGCATATACAATTACAGTATCTACCTTTCCACTCAAATCATCCACTACATCTCCATCTTTTGCATACGACCATCCGGTAAAGGAATAGCCGGTCTTCTCAAAACGGCATGTTGGATTGGCTTTTGTGTCATAAGTCACATCCAAGTCATCCATGCTGCCGGAAGTGGCACCGTTTCCATCGAATACTACTTTGTGGGTTCTTGCCGTCCAATGCGCATAGAGCGTGTGGTTTTCCGCGCGGGTCATCTGTGTATCTTCCGTTACTTTTGTTCCACCGTTTTTTGCCGTGTACCATCCATCAAAGGTGTAACCGTATCGGGATGCCGTTGTTAAGGAATAATCCTTATCGAACGTGTTCGGCAGTTCAGCGTCTTTCACCTCTCCTCCGTTAGCATCAAAGGATACCGTATAGGTGATTGGTTCCAGAATTGCCTTGAAAATAGAGTTGCAATCCACTGTCATGGTAGTTTCCGGTTCTAATTTCTCCAGCTCTCCTACCGCTTCTCCGTTTGCATTCATTGAATACTTTTCCCAACGAATCAGCTTATATCCAATAGTCGGATAAAAGTTTTCCGGCAGATTTGGTGAGAAAACTTCCTGATAGGAATGTTCTTCGTTCTGTACGTTGGTATTCTGATTGTTTCGGAAAGAAACCTGATAGACTTCCGGTGTCCATTTGGCGTATACGTCCGTTCCATCCGGAACTTTTAATAAAACGCCGTCTTTGTCGAAAATCTGTGTGTTTTTCTCAAAATATCCTTCAAATACATAGTGTTCTTTTTTTGGTGGATGAATGTTGCCGAAACTACGACTTTTCTCATCTTCCTTTCCTTCAAACACATATACCGAGTCATATTTCAGACCACTGCCCCCGCGGTTTACTTCACCGCCATCCGGAGCATCTGCATGAAGCGTAACTTCTTTTGCGGCTGCACCGATGTAAGGGAACTTGTCCGGGTCTTTTAAGATGGCCGGGATATTGGTTTTGTACTTCGTTTTGTAAACAGTTTTTAATGTGTTTTCCGGAGTAGTTACTGGTCCGCGGAATGCGAAACCGCTAGACGTATTATCTGTTCCGTCCAATGTAATATTTGGAGAGTTGCAATAGACAAGATTTTGGTTAAAGCAGTTTTGTCCAATTTTTTCTAAAGAATCTGGCAAATAAATAGTTACATCTCCTCTATATCCTTCATCCTTGCTTCCATATCCATCCTGACTAAACGCCCAATCATTAACCGTTTTCAGCCCCGTACAAGCCGTGGCGTCAACGACAATGCCTGAACTGGTGACGTTGAAGGAGCCGAGAAAAAACGAATCCTTGTTTTTCGCGTCTGCATCTCCTAACGATTCTACCTTGTGATAGGCAATGATTTTTCCATTTTCGCATTCGGGAATTTTATCAGGGATGATAATATCATCTGTAATGTTTTTAGAAGTATCACCATCTTCTTGATATACTCCTACAATTCGAACATTTATTGCCGGACTATTACTATCTCCTGAAACTGTATCATACGCCCATTTTATTTCTCCTTGCGTTTTAGAATTATATCCTTCTACTGGTACCACTGCATTCTGTTTTCCCTCTTTAATATAACAAGAACCGGCTAACAGGCCGGCAATAAACAATGCGCAGATAGCAAAGGATATAATATTTCTTTTTCTTGCTTTCATAAATAATCTCCTTTCTTAAAGCGATTCAGTTGTACGGCAGCTAATTACTACCGGACTCCTGTTGTTTTTAGTATAGTATTAATATGTCTGTTAAGTGGAGCTAATTATATTAGCCCCACCAAATACAGATATTATGTGTTAAATTAAATCTTCCTTTAATTCTTTTAAAATATTTTTAAAAATTGACAAATCTGTATAAGCATCAAATCGTAAATTATTTGATTCTTTTGGAAATTTAAAAGTTTCAGTATTTATAAATTGTTTGCATCTATCAATAAGATTTATGTCTTTGGATGATTCAAATGCTTTATAATATCTTTCGGTTTATCACTAATAATATCCTTTATTCTTAATTCAATTAAATTTGCAACAAACATATATATTGTAAAGCATAAATCAATTTGCATTACAATTGGAGTTATTTTGTCTTTTATAAATTTGTTTACAGAACGAAAATTTTTTCTATTATTTTCTCCATTCTCTTCTCCATAAAAAAAAGCTATTTACTCGCAAGCAAATAGCTCATATTTTGAATCGTCCACTAAAGCAAGACCTCTCTTTACTATATTATAACCCATTTCATAGAAATTACAATATCATTTTTATAATCATATGTCATAATCTTAGATTATGTGCTATTGATTTCCCAATTATATTCAAAATATTACATAGCAATGTGCCTTTGTCGCTTATATACGTTTTATGGTAACATATTTCCAATTGGAAATCAATTGTTTTTTTATTATTATACACAAGTTATATAATACTATGTTTTGAAATTTTACAAGAGAGCACATTTGTCCCTTCTTTCATTTACCCAACTCACCCATTCAACACCAAATTTCTTATCTCCTCCGTCCGAACCGCACCAAACGCCCGACTGTCCAACGAATGATTTCGATTATCTCCCATCACAAACCATTCATCCTCTTTTTAATTTGCAAATACAATCCCTAGTTTTCATTGGCTCATTCAAATAAGGTTCCTCTATTTGTTTGTGATTCACATAAACTGCATTGTCCCGAATTTCCACCGTATCCCCCGGCGCACCAATAACCCGTTTAATAATATTTAATTTGCCATCCTCTAAAAGATATTTCTTTGGCACATTCGCTTTTGGTGAAATGATAGCAGAAATAATATCGCCCTTTTCAATCCGCCCTTTTAATGCAAAGACTGCAGAAAATCAACTGACCATCCTTAAGCGTTGGCTCCATACTTTCCCCTCTATCTGAGAAGGACGCACAAAATAAACAAGCACACAGGCAAAAATAATTCCAAATAAAATAGGAAAACCATAAGCCCGTACAATACCTTTTATTTTTCCTTTTTTCAATTGTTTCAAATATCTCATCCCCTTGCATATTCTGCTGCATAAAACAGAAAGTATAAACCTAATATACCATTTTTCCAAAAGTATATATACTTATTTGTTAAAAAAGAAATCCCCCGCACACAGCGAGGGAATATAAAACGGAGACGATGGGATTCGAACCCATGTGCCCGTGAAGGCAAAACGATTTCGAGTCGTTCTCGTTATGACCACTTCGATACGTCTCCACAACATATTCCATTTTATCAGAATAAGGTAATTTGTCAATAGAAAATTACAACTTTTCTACTCCCCGTTAAGTGCCTCAATTAAAAACAATTCCACCGCTAACTGGTCCGACAATTTACCGGATTTAAACTGCTCTTCCAACTCCAATCTGGTTTGCAGCATCGCCAGTAATTTACTGCGCTTAAAAAGTGCCGCCTGTTTTTCATACTTAGGAATTGTAAACGGAGGAACCCCGCATTTTTTTGCAATTTCTCCCGAGCGAAGTCCGCGGTTTTTACACTCCTTCACCTGAAGTAAGATGTTGATGTGACGCGAAAACATAAATAAAATAGACATCGGCGATTCCTTGTTGGTATACAAATCTTCGTACAATTTCATCGCACGGTTTTTCTCGCCAAGTGCCACGGCATCAATCATGTCAAACATCTTGGAAACCGTTACTCCCGAACAAATAGCATCTACTTCCGGCACATCAATCAATTTACTTTCACCTACGTAGCCGATGCATTTTTCAAGTTCATTGCTGAGCATTTCCATATCCGTTCCTACTCGCTCAATCAACCGCTCGGCACCCTTTGTTGAAATGCTTTTCCCTGCTTTTTTCATGTAACCGGCAATCCACCGTTTCAACATATGTTCCGGCTGTCTTGTACACTCGGTCACACAGCCATTTTTGTTTATCCACTTAAAAAGACGGTTGCGCTTATCAATCTCGCGCTCCACAAAAATGATATAAGTGGTCTCCGGAAATGACTCCACATAATCTGCCATATCACTGCTGCTTTTAAAATAACCACTGTCCTCTACAACAATCAATCGATTTTCAGCAAAAAATGGAAGAATCTGAGCCGCCTCGGCAATCTGGGATGGCTCCGGTTTATCACGAAAAAATGTGCGGTTCATCTCATCATCCGGATTTGATAGTTTTTCAATCAACTGATTCCGATAATACTGAACCATGTATCGCTCCTCGCCGTATAAAAGCTGGAAACGGGATATTTGATTATTCTTTAACTCATCCTCAATGCGAAGCATATCTGACTCCTCTCAAAAATACGAGCCGGTCAGCATTTTTGTGACCGACTCGCTTTTACAAATTTCTAATTAGTCTTCATACTCTTTGTAATCAAAACTTCTAAACTCTGCAACCGTATTGTATCCGGCATAATCAACACATGCCATACCAACAAATGCACCGGTGAAGAATCCGCCATAGCTCTGCAGTACATAGTCATCCGATAAAATGGATGCGTCTAAAGTTACTGGAATTTCTTTGTAATTCTCACCATCAAATGAATATTCGTAGGTGTAAGTCTGTTTTCTAACTTTTGTGCGGAACCATACATCTGCGCCATCCGGTACCGGAATTGCATCATCGCGGAGGAATGATGTATAGCCGCCACGGTTACACTGGGCCACTTCGATGACACGTCCATTTTTCTCATTCCATGTGATAAATGCAAAGGACCAATGCTTGTCATTATAGAAGTTGGTAAGTCCTGCCATCTGCTGATAGGAAAATGGATTGTAACTTACTTTTACAGAAGCATCAAAGTTAAATGCCTGCCAGCGTTTTGCGACCAGTGACAATTCATGTTTATTGCTCAGAGAACCCTGTCCGCGGAGAGTCAGTTTGCCATCTCCTGTCGTTCCCATTGCATCCGTAAATGGAACACGAAGGGTATTCCACTCATTATGTAATTTTTCAGTATCAAATTCATCATGCATGGAATGGTCAAGCGGTGCATCTGTTTTAATTGCATCTTTCGGCGCATCCACAAGCACTTTTCCGCCATGTCCGCCCTCGATACGAGGCCAGCCTTCTTCATCCCAGTATACTTTCTGAATTGCCGTCTCACGTCCAAGAGTACAGTAACCACGTGGGTCAATGCAGCACTGATTTTCATGAGTCCATGGACGTCCGCAAAGACTTGCATAATACCACTCACCACTTGGTGTATCAACAAGTGCGCCATGTCCCTGTTTCTGGATTTCCAAATATGGTGTATCAAAGTTTGTGATAAACGGACCATCCGGTTCTGTCTCAAAACTTAATTCATCAAGTGTTTTGGAACGGGCAACCACTTCCTGATGAGTATATACTGTTCCGCCTTGAGCAGCAAACAAATAATAATATCCATTAATTTTGTACAAGTGAGGTCCCTCGACCAATTTCACCTCTGTACCATTGTAAATATTTCTTGCTGTCTCCGGTTTTAATTTCATTGTCTCTGTGTCAAATTCTGTCACTGTAATACCGTCAAAAGCATGGTGGTATTCGCGATGATCCCATGTCTGCTGAACAAGGTATTTGCGTCCGTCATCATCATGGAACAACGATGCGTCAAAACCAACACCATTCACACGAATTGGGTCAGACCAAGGACCATGAATATCTTCTGCTGTCGTGATGTAGTTTACCATATCTTTGAATGGTCCCTCGGTTACTTTAACATCCGTATAAATCAGCCAGAATTTTCCATCTGCATAGGAAAGATCCGGCGCCCAGATACCTCCCGATGACGGATTTCCTTTCATATCAAGCAATGTCGTCGTGGACAATGCGGATGGCAGCAGATTCCAATGTACTAAATCTTTTGACTCGTGCAGACGAACTCCCGGAAACCACTCAAATGTAGAATTTGCAATATAATACGTGTCATCGACACGAATGATTGACGGGTCCGCATTAAATCCCGGCAATACAGGATTTTTAATCTGTTCCATAATTAATAACCTCCAAAAGTAATCATTTCTGTTTGCAGTAACATTATATCAAAAAAACAACGACTTGTCTTTAAGATTTTCAAACTTTTGCTTCCATATTTTTCGGCAGTACCAGATTCAGAATTACAGCCACTAAAAAGACTACTGCTACGCAGTTCTGAGCAAATACATTTTGCACAATCTGAGGAAAAATCGCAAAAATCTCCGGCACCTGGGTAAAACCGATTCCCACGCTTAAGGACAACGCAGCTATGGTAATGTTTCTCTGGGTAAATCCACATTTTCCAATCATCTGGATACCACTGACTACAATTGTACCAAACATCATAATCGTACATCCGCCAAGGACGGAATCCGGAAGCGTTGCAAGCACAGCACCGAAAATCGGAAAGATACCTGCCAAAATCATAATCACCGCGCCAGTCGCAATAGCAAACCGGTTCACAACTTTTGTCATTGCCACAAGACCGACATTCTGGCTGAAAGAAGTAATCGGCAGACAGCCAAAGCAGGCAGATAACGCACTAACAAAACCATCACAGGCAATCGAACCTGTTGTCTCCTTCACCGTCACGTCACGGTTTAACCCGGATGAGGCAAGTGCCGATGTGTCTCCAATCGTCTCCGTTGCCGACACAAGAAAAATTAATGTAACCGATACAATGGCATTTAAATTAAACTCCATCTTAAATGGCATAATATGCGGAAATGCAATAATCGACGTATTTGCAAGTGCGGAAAAATCCACCTGATGCATACAAACCGCCAGAATATATCCAACCACAAGTCCGAACAAAACCGACAACTGTTTAAAATAAGATTTGGCAAATAAATTAAACAAAATACAGCTAAGTAACGTCACAGTTCCGATAATCCAGTTCTGTACCGAACCAAAGTTCTCACTTCCACTTCCACCGCCAAACGAAGCAGAACCAACCGACAATAGAGAAAAACCAATCGCAGTAACAACACTCGCTGCTACAATCGATGAAATCCACTTCAACCAGTACTTTGCAAATAATCCCAGCGTTCCTTCTAAAATACCACCGACCAAAACGGCACCCACAATCGTCTCATATCCGTAAGTTGTTCCAATAAAACACAAAATGGATACGAATGTAAAACTAATTCCCATTACAATCGGCAGTCCCGAACCAACACGCCAGATTGGAAACAACTGTATTAACGTACCAATTCCGGCAATCAGCATAGCACTCTGAATCAACATAGCAATCTGCCCATTTGATAATTTGCAGGCGTTTGCTACAATAATAATTGGCGCAATGTTTGCCACAAACATCGCTAAAATATGCTGTAATCCAAACGGCACGGCATGACCAAGCGGCACTTTACCATTTAATGTATAAATATTGTCAATGGAAGCTTTTGTTTTTTTCTCTTTATTCATTTTATCCTCTTTCTCCTGTGTAATTATTGCTCACGAAATGTAATCGAACCGGTCTCTGCATCCATGGCATCCACAATTGCCAGTGATTCCAACTGATAACCAAGATTTCTAATGGTCTGTCCGCCAATCTGGAATCCTTTTTCAATCGCAACACCAATTCCCTCAACCGTTGCCCCGGCGCTATTTACAATCGAAATCAGCCCCTGCAGGGCACATCCATTTGCTAAAAAATCATCAATAATTAACACATGGTCATCCGGTGATAAAAATTTCTTTGATACAATTACCTGATTTTTGCATTTATGAGTAAATGACTCCACTTCTGCCACATACATATCACCATCAATATTGATGCTTTTTGATTTCTTGGCAAAAACAACCGGCGTTCCAAAATATTTAGCAACAATACACGCAATTCCAATTCCGGACGCCTCAATCGTTACTACCTTATTAATCGGTTTTCCGGCAAAACGGCTTTTCCATTCTTCACCCATTTTTTCAAATAATTCGATGTCCATCTGGTGATTCAGAAAACTATCCACTTTTAATACATTTCCTTCTTTTACTACTCCATCTTTTTGAATCCGTTCCTCTAAAAAGTTCATTTGTAATTCCTCCTGTAACCGTTATTGTAATATAATCACCAGTCACTTAGCAAGCGTTTTTTACCACTTTCTTTTTTCCACAAAGAAAGGTACCATTTTCCGTTTTGATATTCAATGGATACCGCCCCTTCTTTATCCGTCCGGTATACCTTAGAACCTATATTTTCAAGACGTTTCAACGTCTCTTTGTGCGGATGTCCATAACGGTTCTTTTTTCCACATGAAATAACGGAAACATCTGGTTTTACCTGCTCAAGAAAAGCCTCTGAACTCGCTCCCTTACTGCCATGATGCGCAACTTTCAAATAATTTACATGGGAAAGTTTATTGATGATTTCTTTCTCCCCCGCTTCCTCTAAATCTCCGGTAAATAATCCTGTAAAATTCTGATAATTCACCTTCAAAACAAGTGAAGAATCATTCGCTGATTTCCATTCATAATCCGGATATGGATGCAGACAGGCTATTCGTAACTCATCAATTGTTACCGTATCGCCACGCTGCATAAACATAAGATTGCATCCTTTATTTCGGAGTTCGTCTAACAGCGTACAGTACGCCTCCTCTTTTTCATTTAATTTCGGTAGAATTACGGTTCCAATTTTTACTCCCATCTGATTGGCAGCACACAGCCATTCGACGGCACCATTAGTATGGTCTATGTCACTGTGCGTCAAAAAAAGATACGACACATAAGAAATTCCCTGCGATTTCAGGAAAGGAATCATACGGTATTTTCCTACTTTATTTACATCAGAACTGCCTCCATCAATTAAAAACGTATGATTTTTTGTGCGGATGCAGCTACAATCTCCCTGACCGACGTCCAGATTGGTAATCTGCAAATCAAAATTATTATGAACCGGCAGAAATAATACAAAAACGCCAAAGGCAAGAGTCAATAAAAATATTTTCTTCTGTTTCCATTTCTGCAAAAATAAAAACAAAACACCACATCCATAATACAAGAACACCTGCCAATCTGTCGGTTTTCCTGTGATAACAACAGCCCCCGGAATCTTTACAAACAAATTTCCAATCCACTCAAATAACATAAAACAAAAATGTGCAAATCCAAAGCAGAATTTTCCTGCAAAAATGGTAATACTTCCCAGTCCGATTCCAGCCAGTGAAGTCACAAGAATTCCTCCCATAAACGGCAGAAACAGTACATTGGCGGCAATACTTAAAATTGAAAATTCATAATAAGCCGTCAAAAGAATAGGAAGTGTAACAAGCTCAATACCAGCCGTTCCGGCAACTGCCATCCAAATCGGATTTTTACTTTCCCACGCATCACAGAACACATCCACAAAAACATAGATTCCGAGCACCGTTCCATAAGAAAGCAAAAAACCGGTCTGGAACAATACCATAGGATGAATCAAGAGCTGACATATCGCACTGAACGAAAGTGCACTCAATCCATCATAATGTCTTCCGGCAAGTCTTGCCAAAAGCATACATCCCATCATGATAACTGCCCGCTGTGTCGAAATGGAAAAGCCGGTCAAAATACCATAAAGGAACAAAAGCACCATGGTTACAACGGCCGCTCCCTGCATTGGCATAAAATATTTGCGCAGTACAAAAAACAGGCTGGCACCAATGAGTGAAATATGCAGTCCGGATATGGCAAGCACATGTGCAATTCCATTCTCCTGATACAACTGTTTCACTTCATCAGACAACCCACTTTTATCGCCCAAAACCATTGCGGATACAATCCCCGCTGTTTTTTCATCACAGCACAAAGAAACCACATCTTGTAAGTGATTTCTCAATCGATGCAGAAAATCTTCCGGATTTTTAACCGTATTCTTTTTTTTTCTATTTTACCGGCAAATCCCTGCGCGGTAATTCCTAATTCCGTGTTGTATTTATATTCATCAAATTGTCCGGGATTTCCCGGTTTCTCAAACGAATGGATGGAGGCTGTGACCGCCAAAAGATTACCAATATGCAGCTCCTTTGGCATCGCCGTATTCTCATTTGCATATAATTTTATTTTTTTGCACGAAAATGAATCCTCCCCTTTTACGTCACGAACGACAAGCGTATATCCATTATCTTTTTTTACAAATTCTTCAAGTTCGCAAAGAAAATGAATCGACTCCCGCTCATAAGAAACCGGTTCCTTTGTATTTATCCACGCATTACAAAGAATCCCCAAAATCATGCATACCAATACCACACAAAGTGGTCTTCTCCTCACCCGATTCCTCCCTTTTTATTTCATGTTCTATTTCTCATTTACCGTTTCCACAAGATTTAAATTCCGCTCCAATACTGAATGGAACGAATTCATCTCCCCGTACTGCTCCTGTGCCTCACCATCAATGGTAAATTGTACCCGGTTGACATTAGAAAGTTCACACAATGTATTTACAATTGAATACACTGTTACCTCACTGCTGATTTCTGCCAGCAAATCATTAAATCCGCTTCCCAAATCCACATAACAAATCTGGTCGCGTATTGTTATGTGATTCACTACCGTTTCCTTTGGAATTGCCGGTTTGACATCCTTTAATTTCCCTTTTTGTCCGGCTATCACTTCATCTGCCTGAATCAATTGATTAATCAGAAGTTCCGCCAACGGTGTTGCCGCATTGTAAGTTACCGATGTCGTTACCGCACGCAGTTTATCTCCTGTGCGGTTCGATAAATACAACGTAACCTGTCTGCTCTGTTCCTTTCCCAAAGCATCCAGATTCTGCACAAAATCATCGGCACTCATCGGTCCTACGGCATTTCCCGAAAGCATGAGTGGCTGGTCTTCTACATAAAATTCCACATAATGAATCTCATCTAACTGGCATAATGTTTCCACAATTGCTGCACGGGACAATGTCTCTTCCACGCCGCTTCTCTCATAATACGCAGCAGAAAAAGAAATTGACATCTGATGATTTTTCAGTTCAAAATCTAACACATCTACATTTTCACTAATCGGACTCTTTAAGTTGGCATCCTCCCCCGTAGTCTGAAGCTGTTTTAATAAATCGGCAACAACTGCGTTCGTATCCTTTTTTTTATGAGGAGATTCCATCGTCCCTTCTACAAGTCCTGTCATATCCTGATTCAGATAATAAACCAAATATGAATCCATTTCTTCCTTACTTTTTCCACAAGAAACTAAAATTCCCGCCGCCATAATAAGAAACATGGAAATTATAATCTTTTTCATAGCAGCCTCCTATTCCAAATACATCAGAGGAATTCGTACGGCAAACGTAGTTCCCTGTTGTTCTATACTGTGAACTTTAATTGAGCCACGGTGCAATAAAATTGCATTTCTCGTAATTGCAAGTCCTAAGCCGTTTCCACCGGTTTCTCTGGAACGTGCCTTATCCACACGATAAAAACGCTCGAAAATACTATCCTGCAATTCTTCCGGAATACCAACCCCGGAATCCGACACCTTCAAATAAAAGAATTTATGGTCTGCATTCAAAGAAACACGAACCCAGCCATTATCGTAATTATACTTAATCGCATTTTCAATCAGATTGCGAAATGCCATAGCCAATTTTACTTCATCCACCTGTGCTGTAACAGAACGAACACTTTCAAAAATCATCTCAATATTCCGCTTATCCGCAATCGGCTGAAGCTGTTTCAAAATTGCTTCGAGAAATTCATTAATATTGACCTCGGAAATATTGACTTCCGATGCATTTTTATCCATTTTTACAAGGGTAAGCAAATCATTGATAATTTTATTCATTCGCTCCAATTCTTCATTAATGTCCACCATAAATTCCTGATAAAGTTCAACCGGAACATTTTCCTGTCCAATCAAAGATTCTGCTAAAACTTTAACCGACGTAATCGGTGTCTTCAACTCATGTGAGACATTCGACACAAATTCCTGTCTTGCATCTTCCAGATTCTGCAGCACACTAAGCATTGAATTAAATTTATCCGAAATATCCTCTGCTTCCGAATATCCGGTTATCTGCATCGTCTCATTAAAATCACCGGAAGAAATCATCGCAATCGAGCCGGCTACTTCCTTCATAGGCATTACAACCTGACCGGAATACAAAACAGAAATCACAAGAATAATAAGTCCAAGCACCAATACGAGCGTAATGGCAATCGACTGCATCGAATCATACAGAGTGTTCACACTGTTCAGCGAAAAATTCATTACGACAACACCATCAATCGAATTGCTCTCCGGATTATGCACCGGAAGGACCAGTTCTACCATGTTTTCACTCTGGCTTACAAATTTGCTGTCTGCACCGTTAACACACCGGACAACTTCCTCCAAAAGAATTACTTTACCTTCTTCTAACCCATATGTGTCACGGGTTATATTCAAATCAGAATCCGCAATCAAAATACGGCCTCCAAAAATATCCGCAACCTGTGTCAGTTCAGAATCTACTTCTGCCCCTGAATCACTGGTAAAATAAGCAGAAGAAACAACAAGGTTACATATAATGGAACCTCGCGTCTGCAATTCGTTGATACGTTGTGAAATAGCCTTTGCCCGGTATGTATTGATAAAAATCAACGTAAACACAACGAGCGGAATGATTCCTATCAGAATCAATACGGCCATGCTTTGTGCCCGCAGGCTTTTAAAAATTTGAATTTTACTCTTTATTCTCGAAATAATAACCAACACCCCATTTTGTATGTATAAATGCCGGATCACTTGGTGTCTCTTCTATTTTTTCACGAAGTCTTCGGATATGAACATCCACGGTTCTTGCATCCCCCGGATAAGCAGCTCCCCATACTTCATGAAGCAGATTATCCCTGCTGTAAATCTTTCTCGGATTACGAACCAAAAGACTCAATAATTCATACTCACGTGTTGTCAGACTAATTTCCTTATCCTTGATATAAACACGTTTACCCATCGAATCCACCTTAAGGCTTCCATAAACTTCCAGTCCATCGGATTCTTTATGATTTTTCTTACTGCTTCGTCGAATAATCGCCTTAATTCTCGCCTTAACCTCTAAAATATTAAATGGTTTCGTAATGTAATCATCAGCTCCATATTCGAGTCCAAGGATCTTATCCATGTCGTCGCCTTTTGCTGTAAGCATAATAATCGGAACATCTGAAAATTCCCGAATCTGCTGACAAACTTCAAACCCTGACATCTTTGGTAACATCACATCTAACAAAATAATATCATATTTTTTTTCGTGAGCCGCCTCTAAAGCACTCTCTCCATCATATGCATAGTCCACTTCCATTCCATCCTGCTCTAAGCTGAAACGGATTCCTTTCACAATTAATTTTTCATCATCCACTACTAAGACTTTTTTTGCCATCTGCTCTGCCTCCACAAATTTTACAGTTATACTGTAATATCATCCTTGATTTTTCCGAACACTCCTTCTTTAATTCCGGTAATGTTCATAATGTCCTCAATTTTCTTAAACGCACCGTTTTTTTCCCGGTAGGAAATAATCTGTCTTTGCTTTGATTCCCCTATCCCGCTTAATTTCATCAGTTGTTCTGCGGAAGCGGTATTCAGATTAATTTTACCCGCTTCATCTGCTGATGCCATTCCGTGGGAACTTTGTTCCTCTTGCGCGGCTTTCCTTTTCCTCTTCTTTTCAATCGTAAGTTGTGTTCCATCCTTGACAACCTCTGCTAAATTAACAGAAAGTTTATCTGCTTTTTTGGTAAAGCCGCCTGCTTTTTCCACAACATCGATAAAATGAGGTTCTTTTGCAAAAGTATATACTCCCGGATTCTTCACTTCGCCACATATGTAAATATACACCACAGCTTCTGTTTTTGAATCCGATGTTTCTTTTTTACCCTTTGTTTCTCCCGACTGATCAGCAAACGATTCCGTCACAACTGCTTCTTTTTAGAACCGGCATTTAGCGAAAAATACAAAACACCGCATAAAAAGAAAGCTCCAATCAAGAGAACCATTTTTAACTTATTTTTGTTATCTTTCATCACTCTTTCCTTTCTGGCCGGAAAAAAAGAGTGCTACTTAACTATTTTACCAATGTTATTCCATTTTTACAATGGCAAATTTACTTATTTTTTACTTCCACTTGAAAATGGCAATTCCAGCAACAATCGCAGCTACACCAATACACTTTCTCCACTCAAACGGCTGTTTATCAATCCCAAACAGCCCAAAAAGTTCAATCAGATACGACATGACGATCTGAACCGACACAATAAACATCGCAGAACGGGCAGGACCAATCGCATTAATGCTGTAAATTACCGTATAAGTAATAAAAGCCCCCAGCGCTCCACCTAACAGCATATATTTAGGCGAAACATGCCACAAACTGCTGATTGCACCATCTCTTCCGGTAATAAACCAAGCCAGTACACAGACCACAAATGCACTAATCTGTACAAATGCAGATGACAGCCAGATACTCGTCTGTTTGGTCACTTCCGCATTAAATACACCCTGTACACTCATAATGGCACCTGAAATGGCAGCCACTAAAATCCCCAACATAAAAGCACCTCCTTAGTAACTTCACGGTAAACGATTCTACCGTAAAGTCTTCCCAAGAAAGGTGCAATTATTCATCCATTTTTAATCATCCAGTACAGAATCTAAAATCGCAATCATTTTATCCACATCGCTTTTTTCAATAATAAGCGGCGGAATAAAACGAATAACATTTGCGCCTGCGCTCATAAAAATGACGCCTTTTTCCAATGCCTTTGTAATATAAGGACCGGCAGGAACGGAAAGTTCCAAGCCACGCATCAGTCCCATACCACGTGTCTCAACAGCAATTTCTTTTTTCTCCACCAATTTCTGCAGACATTCACTAAGATACTCTCCAACTTCTTCTACATGGTTTGGAATTTCTCTCTTTTCAAAAATTTCCAATGTCTTTGCTACTCTTTGCGCTGGCAGGCAAGTGGATTCCCGCCAAATGTTGTACCATGATCTCCCGGCACGAGACATTTTGCCACTTCTTCTTTTGCCGCGATTGCACCTACTGTAATACCATTTCCGATTCCCTTTGCCATCGTCACAATATCCGGTACAATATTATATTTCTGGTACGCAAACATCTTACCGGAACGTCCCATACCACACTGAATTTCATCACAAATCATAACGATATCATTTTCATCACACAATTTACGGATTCCCTGTAAAAATTCAGCGTTTGCAGGATAAATTCCACCTTCGCCCTGAACGGCTTCCACAATGATGGCATATGTATTTTCTGTAACCGCTGCTTTTACACTCTCGAAATCGTTGTAATCAGCAAATGTAACACCCTGTAACATCGGTTCAAAAGGCTCTCTGTATTTTGCCGTACCGGTAACGGACAATGCTCCCATGCTTCGTCCGTGAAATGCTTTATTCATCGAGATAATCTCATGACGATTTTCATGTCCCTGCATAACGGCATATTTTCGTGCCATTTTCAAAGCGCCCTCATTGGCTTCCGTACCGCTGTTTGCCATAAATACACGGTCAAGTCCGGTTGCCTTTGCAAGACCTTTCGCTGCCTGCAATAATGGCTCCGAATAAAAATAGTTAGAAAAATGAATTCCTTTATCAATCTGTGCTTTCAAAGCATCTGTGTATTCCTTATCTCCATAGCCCAATGCACAAACGGCAATTCCGGCACCAAAATCCAAATATTCTTTTCCGTCTGTATCGTATAATTTCACACCATCTCCATGATCTAACACAACCGGATAACGGTTATACGAATGAACTAAATACTTCTCTGATTCATCTATCATCTGTTTCATATCACATGCTCCTTCCTAATCCTGCTCATGCGGATACAATGTTGTGTGGTTATCAATAATTGCTGTACCAATACCTTTTTTGGTAAAGAACTCAAGTAACAGACAATGCTGTCTGCGTCCGTCCAGAATATGGACACGGCTTACACCTTCTTCTACCGCTTCTACACAGTTTCTTATTTTCGGAATCATACCACCGCCAATGGTTCCATCCTCAATCAACTGTTTTGCCTCATCAGTTGTCAATACAGAAATCAATGTTTCCGGATCTTTCGGGTCTTTGCAGACACCCTCAATATCTGTCATAAATGCCAGTTTTTCTGCATGAATACACTTTGCAACTGCACTTGCCGCATCATCAGCATTAATGTTATATGCCTGATAATTTTCATCCATACCAATCGGCGCAATAATCGGAATAAAATCTTTGGCAATCAAAGTGTCAATTAAATCGGAATTAACAGATTTTACTTTTCCCACAAAACCGATATCTCTTCCACCGGCTGTTTTTTTCTCACAGAGCATTGTGCCGCCGTCTTTTCCACTGATGCCGGCTGCCTTTACGCCAAGTTTCTCCATCATCTGGACTAAATGCTTATTTACCTTATTTAAAACCATTTCTGCCACTTCAATCGTATCGGCATCTGTCACACGAAGTCCTTCTACAAATTCACTCTCTTTTCCCATATAGCCAAGCCATTTGCTAATTTCTTTTCCGCCGCCGTGAACAATAATCGGCTGCATGCCAACCAGTTTCAACAAAGCAACATCTTTAATCACTGATTCCTGCAATTTTTCATCCAGCATAGCGCTTCCGCCGTATTTTACAACTACTTTTTTTCCGTTGAAATCACGGATATAAGGCAGTGCCTCAATCAGCGTTTCCGCCTTAAGTACAACTTCTTTCATCTTATCTTCCATCTTTTTGTCCTCTCTAACTTCTGTAATCGCCATTTATTTTTACATAATCATAAGTCAAATCGCATCCCCAGGCAATTGCCGATGCATCCCCCTGCTTCATGTCGCAAATAAATGTAACTGCATCTTTTCCTAATAAAATAGTCGCCTCATCTTCACTGTAATCTGTCGGCACACCATCTTTTACTAAAACAATCTGCTCATCCTCAGCTTCTAAAATCAAATCGATTACATCCGGGTCAAAGTCTGCACCGGAATACCCCAGTGCGCACAAAACACGTCCCCAGTTCGCATCCTTGCCAAACACCATTGCTTTCACGAGGTTTGAAGTCACAACCGATTTACTAAAAATCTTTGCCTCTTCTTTATTCTTACAGTGAACTGCTCTTACTTCCATCAGCCTCGTAGCGCCTTCTCCGTCCGCTGCCATCTGTTTTGCCAAATCCGTTGCAACAAAACTCAGTGCCTCTTTGAATTTTACATATCCATTCGTTCCTGCTTTGATTTCAACACCGGATTCGCCATTGGCAAGCACCAGATATGTATCATTTGTTGATGTATCGCGGTCAACCGAAATCATATTAAAACTATCTGACACAATTTCGGAAACCATTTCCTGCAGTAAATCATGTGAAATTTTTGCATCTGTTGTCGTAACGCTAAGCATCGTTGCCATATTCGGGTGAATCATACCGGAACCTTTGCTCATGCCACCAACTGTTACGGTTACTCCGTCCACCTCAAAACTGGCTGCCGCTTCCTTCGGAACAGTGTCCGTTGTCATAATTGCCTTAGCCGCAAGCAGACCTGCTTCTTTTGTATCTGCCAGTGCATCCTTTAAAAGTTTTGCACCTTTTTGTATCGGTTCTTTTTTTATCTGCATTCCGATAACGCCGGTTGAAGCTGTCAAAACCTCTTTTGTCGAAACGCCAAGTGCCTCTGCAATTTGTGAAGCCATGTACTCATTAATTTCTTTACCTTCGCCTCCGGTACAGGCATTGGCAATTCCACTATTCAATACGACCGCATGAACATCCTTTTTGCTCTCAACAATTTCTTTATCCCACCAAACCGGTGCTGCCTTTACTACATTCGTTGTAAAAGTTCCTGCACAGACCGCCGGGCTTTCTGTATAGACAAGGGCCATATCTGTACGGTTTTTATATTTAATTCCTGCCTCTGCGCTCGCCGCCATAAATCCTTTTGCTGCTGTAACGCCGCCTTCTATTGTATTCATCATATTTTCCTCCTTTACGGAACCATCGGTACAAGCCGGAGCCCCTCTGCCTCATCAAATCCAAACATCAGATTCATGTTTTGAACTGCCTGTCCGGCAGCACCTTTTGTGATATTATCCATTGCTCCCATCATAATCACGCGATGCGTGCGCTCGTCAACTTTTACATTTACATCGACAAAGTTGCTTCCCTCAACCCATTTGGTCTCCGGACACACACCCTCATCCAGCACGCGCACAAAATATTCATCTTGATATGCTTTCACATAAGCCTCTCGAATCTGCTCTTTTGTCACACCTTCTTTGTATTTTGCATATGCCGTAACCAAAATACCACGGTTCATTGGAATCAAATGCGGAGTAAAATTAAGCGTAACATCTTTTCCGCTAATATAGGAAAGCTGTTCTTCAATCTCCGGTGTGTGGCGGTGCGTGGCTACTCCATATGCCTTAATATTCTCATTTACTTCGCAGTAAAGATTTGGAACTTTTGCACCTCTTCCTGCCCCTGATGTTCCGGATTTTGCATCAATAATTAAAGTATCCATATCAATCAGTCCTTCTCTTGCAAGCGGTGCAATCGAAAGTGTTGAACAGGTTGGATAGCATCCCGGATTAGCAATTAAACGTGCCTTTTTAACTTGCTTGCGGTTTAACTCACACAATCCGTATACAGCCTCATCCAAATACTGAGGGCTTTTATGTGTGATGCCGTACCATTTTTCATAAACCGCAACATCTTTTATTCGGTAATCCGCACTCAAGTCAATCACCTTTGCCTGGGAAAGGATTTCGTCATCCAGAACACCTGCCAAATACCCCTGCGGTGTTGCGGTAAATATCACGTCTGCCTCTTTTGCCAAAGTATGTAAATCATCACTTTTACAAATATTTTCTACAATCTGAAAAACATTTCCAAAAACGGAACTAAATTTCTTATCCACATAACTTCTCGAACCATACCATACAATCTCAACTTCTTTGTGCTGCAATAATAATCGAACCAATTCCTGTCCTGCGTACCCTGTAGCACCGATAATTCCAGCCTTTATCATAGCATCCTCCATTCCGCCGTACTTTGGCAGCTCACTCTTTTTATTCATCATTTATGCATATTTATACATATTATACACAAACCTCAATTATTATACATCTTTTCCGATAAATATGCAATACCTAACTAGAATTTATTCGTCATTCTTTGAAAATAATTGATTTTATGCTTGCATAATATTCACTTGTGGTGTATATTAGAAAAAGGTTAATACCAAAAAATACATACGGAGGTTCTATTATGAAAGAAAAAGTTATTTTAGCTTATTCCGGCGGCCTGGATACAACAGCAATTATTCCATGGCTTAAAGAGAATTTTGACTATGAAGTTATCTGTGTCTGCATTGATTGTGGACAGGGTGAAGAATTGGACGGTCTGGAAGAAAGAGCTAAGTTCTGTGGTGCATCCAAACTTTACATTGAGGATGTTGTCGATGAGTTCTGTGATGAATATGTAGTTCCTTGTGTACAGGCTCATGCTGTATATGAGAACAAATACCTTCTTGGTACTTCGATGGCTCGTCCGGTTATTGCAAAACGTCTTGTTGAAATTGCAAGAAAAGAAGGCGCTACTGCTATCTGCCATGGTGCTACCGGAAAAGGAAATGACCAGATTCGTTTCGAACTCGGTATCAAAGCACTTGCTCCTGATTTAAAAATTATTGCAGCTTGGAGAAGTGATAAATGGACAATGGATTCCCGTGAATCCGAAATTGAATACTGCAAGGCACATGGAATTGATCTTCCATTCTCCGCAGATTCCAGTTACAGCCGTGACCGCAACTTGTGGCATATCAGCCATGAAGGTCTTGAATTGGAAGACCCGGCAAACGAGCCTAACTTCGATCATCTTCTGGTTCTTGGTACTACACCGGAAAAAGCACCGGATGAAGGTGAATATGTAACTATGACATTTGAAGCCGGCGTTCCTAAGAGCGTAAACGGAAAAGAAATGAAAGTTTCCGATATTATCCGCACTCTGAATGAATTAGGTGGAAAACATGGTATCGGTATTGTTGATATCGTAGAAAACCGCGTTGTTGGAATGAAATCCCGTGGTGTTTATGAAACTCCTGGCGGAACAATTCTTTACGAAGCTCATCAGCAGTTGGAAGAATTAATCCTTGACCGCGATACAACAACATTGAAAATGGATATGGGGAATAAACTTGCTCAGATTTGTTACGAAGGCAAATGGTTCTCTCCTCTCCGCGAGGCAGTTCAGGCATTTATCGAGTCAACACAGAAATATGTAACCGGCGAAGTTAAATTCAAACTGTACAAAGGAAACATTATCAAAGCCGGAACCACTTCACCATACAGCTTGTACAATGAAAGCATTGCAAGTTTCACAACCGGAGATTTGTATGACCATCATGATGCAGAAGGTTTCATTAACCTCTTTGGTCTTTCTACCAAAGTTCGCGCAATGAAGATGGCAGAAGTAGAAAAGAATAATAAGTAAACAACCGTATTGTTGTAAATAACAAAACAGCCTTCCATCCAATGATGTGAAGGCTGTTTTATTATCTTTTTACATCACTTATATGTCAGAAGATTTTATGCATCTTCATTGGTATCTTCTTCTGCTAACTGTTCGTATTCATCCGTAGAACCAAACTCAGCAAATTCAGAAAAGTCCTCATCCTCATATGATGCTGCCGCTTCATCTTCCTCTACATCAGTCTCCGTTTCAACTGCTGCATCGTCAACAGTTTCACTTTCCTCTGCATCGTCCGGAATCGTAAGATAAACATCATCATCTACCCCAGTTTCAACATCCTCTGCTGCTTCTGTTTCCTCATAAGATTCAGATTCTTCTACGACATCTTCATAATCAACGGCCGCTGAAACATCCTCATCCGCCTCTGTCACAAATTTAGCAACTTCAGAATCCAAACGACGGCTTACATCCTCTGTTACACGAATGCTTGTCTGAATATCCATCATACTATCCGTCAATGTAGTTACAGACTCTGATACACCGGATACCTGATTGGAACTATCATTAATCGTCTCTGAAATCTCATGTATCAGTGTTGCCATCTCATGCATCGTATCTTTCAGTGCGGTTGCACTGTCAGCAAACTGAAGCATCAATGTATCAATACGATTTGCATCGTCGTTATACTGGTTACCGGTATTTACAAGATTATCATAATCCGGCATAACCTCATTTTGGATAAAGGTCAGCATCTTATTGGCATTGTCTGCAAGTTCTCCTACTGAAGAGTTTACTTCCAAACTGATTTCCTGAATGTTATTCGCTGTCTCACGGCTCGAATCTGCCAGCTTACGAATCTCATCAGCCACTACAGCAAATCCCTTACCAACCTCACCGGCACGTGCTGCTTCAATGGATGCATTCAATGCAAGCAGGTTTGTCTGAGAAGAAATCTCCAAAATATCATTTGTCAATACATTAATCTTTTCAACATCTTTACTCTTTTCAAGAGAACTCTGAAGCAGTGTATTAATTTCACTTGCCATCTCTGCCGTCATCTTACGGCGTTTCTGACCACTCTCCTGCAATGCATTCGCACGGTCTTTAATTTCTTTTGCAAAATCAGAACCATTATTTGCCTCACCGGCAATATGCTCCATTGCTTCATAAACACGTCCTGCCTGGTCATTCAGATGGTCGGCATGATTTGCTACCTCTTCCATTCCGGCAGAAAGTTTTTCCATTACCTCAGATACCAGTTTGATATCGCCATTCGATGTATTTACACCATTAAACACCTGCTCTACATTGCCCTGCAGCTCAACGGCATCGGATTTGATTTCCATAATAATGTCGCGGAGCAAATCAATGAACTTATTAATTCCAACAACCAAAGTTCCCACTTCATCTTTTGTTTTTACCTGAATCTGGGATGTAAGGTCACCGTGGTCTTGTTCAATACTTCGTACAATACCGTTCAAGTGACGAATTGCATGTTTGGTTGGACGAAGGATTGTTGCTACAACCATTAAAATACAGAATACAATAGAAACAACCAACAAAGCAATTAAAACAACAAATGCTAATGTACTCTGTGATGCAGCTGCACCGAGTGCTCCCTGCGAATCCTCTACTTTCTGGCTGTTCACCTTCTGCATGTCATCAATAGCACTCTGGAATTTCTTGTAGATAGGCTCTACCGCTTCGTTCAAATTCTTCATGCCATTCAGTTCATAATCATCAATTGCCTTTTTCGATTTCTGGTAAGACTCACTAAATGTTGCATACGCAGCTTTATAGTCTTTTACAGCATCGGCTTCACCACCGTCAGAACTCTTCTCTGCAATAACAGAAATATTCTTATCCATGCGTGCTGTAGCTTCTTTAATATCCTTTGATAACTGTTTTAAATCATCGTCATCAAATGCAGTTACATAGCGAGCCAGCTTATACTGAAGCAATATAAAATCTGACTCCATCTCTCCTGTCTTCTCCGTTATCGTCATATAATTGTCGCTAATCGACTTGGTTGCCTGATTCATCTGTGCAATCTTTGAATAAATCAATGTAGAACACAGTCCACATACAATTGCAAGAATGCAAAACGGCACCATGATTTTCAATCCAATTGACTTCCTCATAACAAATCTCCTTTTATGTAATTATATAGTTATAAACTCTATTTAGATTATAACATCATACCTTTAAAAAAACAAGAAAGAATGTCTTAAATCGACACTCTTTCCTCCAAAAAAAATTCATTAACAGCTTTTTATTTATTAATGTCTCTCACATCATATGGCGTACTCTGATATACATAATAATTAAGCCAGTTACTGTAGAACAATTGACCGGCAGAACGCCAGCGGACAACCGGCTTTTTCTCCGGGTTATCATCCGGAAAATAATTAGCCGGAATACTCGGATTCATTCCCTTATCCAGGTCACGAAAATATTCTTTTGCCAGTGTATCCGAATCATACTCCAAATGTCCCGTCATAAAAAACTGTCTGCTGTCTTCTGTTTTTATAACCGCCACACCTGCCACATCTGATACGGCAAGTACTTCCAGTTCCGGAATTTTCTCAACATCTTCTCTGTTTACCGTCATCGCACGTGACTGCGGACAGTCAAAAATGTCATCAAAACCGCGAAACAGTGGAGAGCTTTTTTTCAGCACCCGATGTTTGTACACGCCGGATAATTTTTCCTCTCTGTCGACCCTCTCAATACCATAGTGATAATATAAACCGGCAAATGCAGCCCAACACATGTAAAGAGTACAGTGAACATGCTTCTTTGACCACTCCATAATATTTGTTAACTCATCCCAGTAATCCACGTCTTCAAATTTGGTATAGTCAAGCGGTGCTCCTGTAATAATCATACCATCAAAATTACGGTCTTTGATGTCATCAAACACACGATAAAAAGTTTCCAGATGGCTTGGTGCCACATGCGTCGGCTTATAACTGCTCGTCTGCATAAACTCCACATCCACCTGCAGCGGTGTATTGGACAATTTACGCAAAAGCTGTGTTTCTGTCTCAATCTTTGTCGGCATAAGGTTTAAAATCAATACATGCAGCGGTCGAATATCCTGATGCATTGCACGATACTCCGTCATTACAAATATATTTTCATTTTCCAGAATTTTCTGGGCAGGTAGTGAATCCTGAATTTTAATAGGCACAATTACCACTCCTAACTTATTTGATAATATTTGCCATTGTAACACAACCAGATACTGTTTGCAAGGCTTGCGGTTATTCTCTCATGCATCCTGACATAATACAAATACCGCTTGCACCTTTACGCATAACTTCCGGCTCTCTCTCCTTTGTCATGCCGCCAATAGCATAGACAGGAACCTCTGAATTATCGCAAATATTTTCCAAAAATGATAATCCTCTCGGTGGTAAATCTTTTTTGCAGTCCGTAGCAAATATGTGACCGGCAATTACAAAATCCATTGAAAATGCCTCTGCCTCTTTTAACTGCTCCAGAGAATGAATCGACGTACTCATTTCCTTCACGGAATTACGAAGTTTTTCCCTTTCCTTTTGAGACATCTGTGCCATAACTGAAAGCGGCACATGCACAAAAGGATGCGAAAGAGAAAGTGCCGCCCGGTAATCCGTATGCAGAATACATTTTTTACCTTCCTGATTCGTAATTTTCAAAACCTTTCCCGCAAGTTCTTCATATTCCTCATGGGATAAATCTTTTTCCCGCAAAAGGATGGCATTATATTCATCACCTTGTGCGATCTGCCGGATTCTTTCCAAAAAATCCCCCTCACACAGATGACGGTTTGTTACTGCTATTCTATACATAAATATAATCACTCATAACCGGCTGAAGTCCATGCTCCAAAATCGCATCATAAACTTCCTGCACATTTCTGGTATCATCAATTTCAAACTGTTCGTCGCCCTGCTCTTCTCCGCTTCTGCCACCAATTCCAACGTCCACGCCGGCAGATATCTTCGTTGCACAAATTTGAATCAGATTATCGCGGACGCGCTTACATTCACGAGTAGAAACCGTAATGGAAGCAAACGGTAAAAGCAGACGATAAGCACACACAACCTGTAACAACTGCGCTTCATGCACATCCATCGGATTAATTCTATCATTATTAATAATCGGGCGAAGTCTTGGACAGGAAAATGCAATTTCTGCCTGTGGATACTTTCTCTGCAATAAATAGGCATGAATTCCTGTTGCAAATGCATCTTTTCTAAAATCATCAAGACCTAACAAAGCAGCAAATCCAACCCCTCGCATACCACCCTTTAATGCACGTTCCTGTGCGTTTAATCGGTATGGGAAAATACGTTTTTTGCCTGCCAGATGAAGCGTTTCATATTTATCCGAATTATAGGTCTCCTGAAATACGGTAACATAATCGGCACCACATTCATGCCAGTACGCATAGTTCTCAGAATTTGTCGGATATACCTCCAAGCCAATCACCTTGAAATATTTTCTTGCAATCTTACAAGCCTCACCAATGTATTTTACATCCGACATTTTCTCGCTCTCACCAGTCAAAATCAAAATTTCCTGCAAACCGGATTTTGCAATTTCAACCATTTCACGTTCAATTCCCTCGGCATCAAGTTTCGCACGACGGATTTTATTATGGCAGTTAAAACCACAGTAAATACAATAATTCTCACAGTAATTTGCAATATAAAGCGGTGTAAACATCATAATGGAATTACCAAAATGTTTCCTTGTCTCCTTCTGTGCCATCTGTGCAATTTCTTCCAAAAAAGGAAGGGCAGCCGGTGACAAAAGTGCTGCAAAATCTTCGGGTGTACGATTGTCTTTATAAATCGCGCGGCGGACATCCGCAGCCGTATAAGAATCATAATCGTAAGCATTCATTGCCTCCACGACCGTTTTCTCAACATCGGAATCCAAAACTTCCATTCCCTCTAAATATGTCATGTGGTCAATTCGGTTTTCCTTCATATCTTCCAGAATTGTCTCACTCAATATACTCTCATTTACTTTATCCATGTCGTCCTCCAACTATCTTTATTTCGTTTTAAAACTGCCATCCTGAATATAGCCGGTCAGCGGTGAAGATGCACTTCCTCCACGCTCTAACACGCGTCCTGTACCGGCAAGATAAGCCTTTCTTCCTGCCTCAATCGCCAGTTTAAATGCCTCTGCCATAGCTGGAATATCTCCTGCTGTCGCAATACCGGTATTCGCCATAATTGCGGCTGCTCCCATTTCCATTGCAGCACATGCCTCCGATGGTTTTCCAATGCCGGCATCCACAATAATCGGAAGATTAATTTCATCAATCAAGATCTGAATGAATTCTTTTGTACAAAGACCTTTGTTCGAGCCAATCGGTGCAGCCAAAGGCATAATCGATGCAGCACCGGCATTCATCAAATCACGTGCCACATTCAAATCCGGATACATGTAAGGCATAACTACAAATCCTTCTTTTGCAAGAATTTCTGTCGCCTTGATGGTTTCCTGATTATCCGGAAGCAAATATTTGGAATCTCTCATAATCTCAATTTTTACAAAATTGCCACAGCCAACTTCTCTTGACAAGCGTGCAATACGAACTGCTTCGTCAGCATTTCTCGCACCGGATGTATTAGGAAGCAAGGTAACGCCTTCCGGAATATAATCTAAAATATTTGCACGTCCTTCCTGATTTGCACGGCGAAGCGCCAACGTAATAATCTGTGCACCGGCATTTTCAACCGATGCCTTGATTAAATCCAGTGAATATTTTCCGGATCCTAAGATGAAACGGGAGGAAAACTCCTGTCCACCAAGCATAAAAGTATCTTTATTTTCCATGTTCTTATCCTCTCAATCTTTGTATTTGAATTTACATTTTACATGTCAGGGTTTTGACAGTGTTGTTTTATCAGCCTCCACCAACAAAACTTACACTTCAATCACATCATTTTCTTTTATCTGAACCGTTTCGTAATCTTTCTTTGGAATAATCTCACCGTTGATTTCAACCGCAATTTTGTTCTTCTCAAAATTTTGTTTTGCGATAAAATCTTCCAGTGATAATCCTTCACAGTCTGAAACCTGGTTTCCATTCAAGCAAATCATATCGTCTCTCCTTTCTCTCTGATACAACAAAAGGATACCACAAAAAAAGTCCACACCCGAGGTGGTGTGCCCCTTCTTGAGATATCCTCAATCTGCTCTCAACTATATCATGAATGTTAAGGGGTGTCAAGAGGGTTTGTTGGCAGTATTTGTTGCCACTTTTTTTGTTTTCCGTAATTCCGGCAGAAAAGTTTTGCGTCTCGTGGGCACTCCCGTTAATTGAGTGCGTAGCGGTATGGGCACTGAAACTACCAGTGCCACATACCGACGTACTCAAAACCCACGAGCCACAAAATTTTTCTGCCGGAATTACTAGAAGCCAAAGAAACTGGCAGCGAACATTTGCTCAAACCATATCTTATCCATCCTCACAACTTCATAAAAAATGTATGTTTGAAGACAGAAAATTTTCTTCTTCTCTTTAGCTTGGCTAATATAAATTGATAATCCTTCCATTTGAGGATATTTAATAATTGTTATAGACTATCATAAAAAATGCCGTCAACCCTTGAAAACTCTATATTTAAGCAAGTCAACTTTATTTTATTCATTACATCATTTTATACCACTTCCCTTATGATTACAAGTGCTGATAAGGGCAAAAATAGGGGAAAGGAAAATTATATCAAATAACAAATAATGAAAAGGTAATTGGTCTGAAAGATATGCTTAAATTTTATAATGTTAGGAGTTGATGGTATGAATTTTATTTCTGCAAGTTATAATATGTACCATAACAGTATTGATATTACTACATTTGATGGCTACATATTACGAATTGACTGTAATAAGGCAGAGGAAGGATTAAAAACTACAGCATGGACTGATCACGTTCTAAATGCAATGGCAATAGATAATCCACTTGAATATGCAGGGCTTTATTTGAATAACGAATTGCAGATATTTATAGATGCTGAAGATAATCTGGATATTTGACAAAACAAAAATGCTTAGAATCTTTTATAACATGATTTTAAGCATTACGAGGCCTTTGATTTGCTGATGTACCCTCGGTAAAAACACATTTTTGATAGTCTGCTTTATTTGCCTATATTCGAGTAAACTCGATATAGGCAAATGCGGCATACCATTTTAATAGGCTTATCTGCCATGCATTTTTTAACCGCTATCCAAAATGACCCATAAATAAGCATTTTTTATTCCTCCCTGCCATAGCCATTTATATGTCTCATTTTTTATTATGGACTTTAGTCTGTTGACTACGAGCGGAGTTTCTCAAAAGAGAAATGAAACCATGGGAAACAAAAAACCACCTGCTATGTGGGTGGAAGATAAGTTGTTATTAGAAAAAATCAGCTTTCCATTTGTTCAAGCTATCTTATAACGAAAGGAAAGATGATTTTAATGGCTAAAAAAGCAAACAGTCTGTCCCACACAAAATGGATGTGTAAATACCATATTGTGTTCACACCTAAGTATAGGCGAAAAGTAATTTATAATCAATACAAAGAAAGCATTCGTGATATTTTGAAACAGTTGTGTGGTTATAAAGGTGTAGAAATAATAGAAGGTCATTTAATGCCAGACCATATACATATGCTGGTAAGTATACCACCTAAATTAAGCGTAAGAGAGTACGGAACCTCTTTTAAGGGTAGCGAGTAGTACAAATACCCCTTTCAGGGGTAGGCAAAAGCGGCAAAGGCAAGATAGCTTGAACGAAGTGAAAGCTAGCGCCTTTAGTCACTGACCGGTAACAAAGGCTTATAGCCGCAGAGCAAACCACCCGTTAGACGAGTGGTGCTGATTGTCTTTTCATCGATTTTCCGAGACTACATTTTGTTGTTCATTATATATAACAAATCAGGAAGAAAAAAAGTTGCAAAAAACAAATTTTTCAGATTAATAATTTAATGAAAATCCATTGATAAATTCATCTTCTACTTCTTCCATAATAACGTCATATTCTTTTGTAGTAAGATTGTAAGCATATATGCCCCTTGTATCCCCCTTCCAGCCTAAGAAATACAGAATATTGTCATAGAGAGCCATTTGATCCACTATATAAAAAGGCAGTTTCAGTCTTACACTCTTTTTTGTATCTAAATTTACCTCATAGATTTTATGTTTCTGTCTGGTAGTAAATCCATTTGGTGCACAACTTAATATCAGCTTTTTTCCCTCACACGCTATTCCGTCTATATAATATTTCGTTTCATAAACAGTTTCTGTCTTTTTTTGTCTCCAGATCGAGCATGGCAATTTTAGAAGGTGCATTACCACCTTCTACGTCATTTGCTTCTCTCATTTCATTGTCTGAATAATGAGAGAAAACTATTTTATTTTCCTTTGGAACCGTACTTACCATCCATGTGAAACGGTCATCTTTCTTATCGAACATAACGCGGCTGCAATTCTGAAACTCCGCATCACAGACAATTGGTTCAATACAGTAATGGTTTAGTAATTCAGCTGCCATAAAATATTGTTCCCCACACTGAATCAAATAATTAAAATCACAAAATTGATCCGTCTTTTTTTCTCCGTTTTCATTATTATCTAAATAAATCTGGTTTCCTTTTCCTTCTCCGCTAAAGGCCGAATAGTATATCTTATCATTTCTGGTTGAATACAGAGTAAGTGGATGTGAAGAAGTATATGACACGGTTCCTTTTTGTTCCAGTTTCTTTTCTTTAATATCATAAAAAAGCATCTGCTGCCCATCCCTGATTCAGATTCCTCTGAATAAAACGACCGGGTAATACTCAGATAGGGGGAAAGCTTGTTTATTTCTGTGTTTTCGGTATGAATGGGGGCAACTTCTTCCGAAGTCCACCCACAAGCTGAACATAACATACATAAAATTAATATCATTGAAATTATTTTAATTTTTTTCATGGATACCCTCCTTAAATTTAATATTCATATATAATAACCCTCAACAAAATCATTTTTGGACAAAAAATCACATTTTTATAAAATTTTTTTCAGCTAATTTTCTGGTGTAACGCTTTTGGCCACTTTCAGCAATTCTTCTGCCGAAATATTCCCGACACCTGTCACCGTAAATACATATTCATCCGTTGCCCATATAATTGTCTTTTTTTCTTCTTCTTATTATTTAATTGTCCCTTCCAACCATTAATTGTTACTTCCTTTCTGCTTGCATTTTCTGAATCAATTGATATTGTTCCTCCCATTGTGCTTTGTCCAAATGTCAAAAACTGTTTTTTATTCTTGGCATAATACATATCGTATGTCCAATTTTCCTTAAGACAGCCTTCTTCCCACTTTGAATACCCATCTGGTATATATGCCGGACTATAATATGTCTCAATTTCATCGGGTGGCATTTGAGCCACCGACTCAGCCATGCGAATCATCTCATCCCGTTCCACTGCTGCTTTTGTTGACAACTGAAATACATACTCCTCTGTTACAAATCTTAAAATGCTTTCTTTTCCTTCGTATCCATACTGTCCTTTATATCCATTAATGGCAAGAATCTCCTGATCTGCCAACTCTAAATCAGCAGCCGTTTTCTCTGTTTTAATCAATTGCTCAAAGCAGATACGCTGCTTCTCCTTTTTGTAAACTATTTTATAGGACTGTGGCTGCCAATCTTCGCCATGCTCTTGAAATCCTTCTGCAATATATGTCAGATGGTATCTTCGCTCGATCTTTGCCGGGATGTTTTCTTTTTCTTTTGGGGATGCAGTCTGCACAGGATTTTCTACATTAAAATGAAAATCATCTTCATTTTTACCTAAATTCACATCCCAGTTTACTATTGCCTGACGGACTTTTTCCATCGCATATGTAGAAACAGCACCTACAAGCGATACGATAAGAATAGCCGCCGCAATTCTTGACCACTTTTCCCAACGCTTTTTTTTATGCGCCAGCCTGTGTATCTTTTTCTGATCCATTCTTTTTTGGGAGGTTTCAATCCGCTGCTCTATCTTTTTATCTTCGCAGATTTTCAACAATAAATTTAGTTCTTCTTCCCTAACTTCTTTTAATGCCTGACGCAATTCCTCTGTGCTAATCTTCATAAGTCACCCCCATATCTGCCAGTATATCCTGCAACATTTTTTTGCCTCGTTTCAATCTTTTATATATACTCTGCTCTTTCATCTCTAATATATCAGCAATTTCCTTTGGTGTATACTCATCAATTAGAGCCAAAAACAGACAATCCCGGTATCGCTCTGGCAGATCACGTATGGCCATTTTAACTAGTTCTTGGACTGTTTTAGTTTCATTTGCTCTTTCTGGTGATGCCTCAATACGGACATCCTCTAGCGTAGCCAAAAGTTCTTCAACCTGTATTCCTTTCTTCTTCCTTAGCATATTTAGAGCCAGCCTCTTAGTTATAATAACCACAAAATTTTTTGTTTTTGGACTAGATGGATCAGAAACTTTTGAAATATTTTTATCAATACGAATAAATGCCTCCTGCAAAACATCTTCTGTATCTTCAAAATTTTGTAAAATACTATAGGAGACTTTGTACATAAGTTTATAATACAGCTCATAAATCTGGTTAAATTTATCATCCGATGCCATATAAAACCTCCTAATATATAAGAGTAGGGGTTCAGTACCCAACAGCCAGTTGGCATTTCCCCCTCTCATTGTTTAAGCACCCTTTATTATTCTGATTAAAAATTATAACATACGGATATATATCTTTCAATGTACACCAAATCTTGAAAAATGCGAAGCAATTTGCCCCGCATTTCATTACACTGTCTATTAGTTTATCTGTTCCATTCATCTTTATCTGCCTTATAAACAGGGCAACTATCCCTTGCACGTTCTGGTGTGTTCATATCCTCAACGAAACTCTCCACCGCCTTCATATACACCTCTGCCTGTCCCAGCGTGCATATCCGGTTCTCCAGTGTAATCTCGTCCCTTATTTCCAAAACATTTATGGCTTGTTCCGTCTGCACATTCCATAAGTACCACAATGAATGTTTATGCCCATGCCACCAGAGAGGCGAAACGGACTTCCGCAAGGCTTTTGGATAAGGTGGTGGGCGGTAATTAAAAAAGTTTCCCTTGTTTTGGTCTTATGAGGGCAAAAACAAGGGAAAACAGTTGGTTTGATGATGTAATGGGTTTGACAGATTGCATAAAATGGGGATTTGGGTAAGGAATGTTAGTTTAATAAAAATTATATGTTATGGTTTGTATCAAACAATTTATGTTAGTTTTTCAGGGTTCCAACAATTCACAAAGAAAAGATTTACGTCTCATGGGTACGAATGCGCGGGTATCAGGCTATGCGTATTTTGCATGCCGATACCCCTGCGTATTCGTCTTAGCGGGAGCGCCCATGAGACATAAACTTTTCTTTGTGAATTGTGGAAACTGAAATAAGCATCCATAAATATTTATCACAAACTATATCAACTGTATCTTACACTAATTCATAGCAGTGTCGAGAAGAATTATATTTCTAACTGCTTCTACTGAGTCAGCAATAAAGTCAGCTCCGGCTTCTTCCAGTTCTTCACTACTGCCGTAACCAAACAAGACACCGGCGCAATCGATTCCGTTTTTCTTTGCCCCGATGATGTCATGGGAGCGGTCACCGACCATGAGAACTTTCTTATTACTATATTCTGCCGGAATCTGTTTTAAGGCATAAGCAATAACTTCTGCTTTGTCTGTGCGGGTTCCGTCCATATTTGCCCCGGCAATATAGTAAAAATAGTTGCTCAGTTCATAATAATCGAGAATTTTTTTCGCATATATCTCTGGTTTTGAAGTGGCAACGAGACAGAGAACACCCTGTTTTGTTAAATCACGAAGGAGCTGTTTTATTCCCGGATATACTTCATTTTCGAACATTCCCTTTTCTTCATAATATTCTCTGTAATAGGAAACGGCCTGCATGGCCTGTTCCCTTGAAAAAGAATAAAATTTCTCATAAGACTCGTGCAGTGGCGGTCCAATAAAACGATAAAGAGATTCCCGTGGCTGTCCTTCAATTCCATATTTTTTCAGAGAATACATCACCGAATTGGTTATTCCGAGTCCGGGATTTGTCAATGTTCCATCTAAATCAAATAGTACAATGGGATATCTCACTTTTTTATCTCCTTCTTCCAAAGTTTTGTCATTTCTTCCACAACCTCACGAATCGATTTTCCTTCGCAGTCTACTACATAATCAGCATATTTTTCGTATAACGGTTTTCTTTCCTCATATAAATCCAGTAAAGTCTGTCCTTTGCGGATAGAAACGCCGCGCTCCGACAAATCTCCAAGACGATTTTTCAGCTCCTCATAAGATAATTTCAAATAAAAAACCGCACCGATTTCATGCAGATGCTGCATAGCTTCCTTTCCATACACTGCACTTCCGCCGGTTGCAATAATTGTTCTTTTCACATCAATAGATGCGTTTACTTGATTTTCTATCTCATTAAATCCGTCAAGTCCTTCTTTTTCAATAATTTCATGAAGAATGCACCCCTCTCTCTCCTGAATCACCAAATCAGAGTCAAGAAAAGAGAGGCCTAATCTTTTTGCAAGTACAACACCAACTGTACTTTTTCCCGCTCCCGGCATACCAATCAGTACAATATTTTCTTTCATCTACCGTATCTCCTCCTGAAAAAATCATTATCCGCGCCAGATTGAAAAGGCGGTATAAGCTAAATACATTACGATCATGGTAAAGCCCTCTGCCCGGTTAATCCGCTTTCCTGTAATTACAAAACCAAATGCAATCAAACTTACTGCAAGCAATACACACAAATCCACGAAAGAAGCCATTGAAATCGCAATCGGATGTATGGCACTGGAAACTCCTAAAATCAACAAAAGATTAAAAATATTGGAGCCAACCACATTGCCGACAGCCATTCCGGTCTCACCTTTGGATGCCGCAACAATTGATGTCACAAGTTCCGGCAGGCTTGTCCCAATTGCAACAATCGTTAAACCGACTAATGTTTCACTCATGCCCCACGCTAGTGCAATATTTTTTGCATGAATTACCACAAGCTGTCCTCCAATAATAATTCTTTGCAAGACCAAATATAATATAAAGAAGGCATTGCCACATCGGCATCTTTTTTGCCTCATCATTGTCTGTTTCTTTATTCTTTTTTGCGAGATAAATCGTATACGCAAGATACAATACAAACAACGCAATTAAGATAATTCCATTCCATCGGTACAGCACACCGCCGGATGCATTCATATTTCGATAATCCGGCACTTTACCGACAAAAAACAGATTACCGGCAAGAATCAACAAAATAAGCGTTGCCACCAAAGAAATCGGATAATCTCTCTTCTTAATTCCGGAATCTACCGGCAGGGCTTTCATCATCGCACAAATACCAAGCACCATCAAAAGATTAAAAATATTCGATCCAACCACATTGCTGACTGCAATCGCATTGGAACCGGAAATTCCCGCTGATACACTGACCGCAAGTTCCGGTGCACTCGTTCCCATCGCCACAATCGTAAGTCCGATAATGACACCGGGCACTTTAAAAATCCGTGCCACTCCGGCACTTCCGTCGACAAAGGCATCTGCCCCTTTAAGCAGCAAGACAAATCCAATCACCAGTAACAAAAGGTCTAACCACATTTTCATTTTCATTCCTCCATTCTTTTTCCTGCCACCATAAAGTCTCAGCCAAGTAAGTTTAGCTTATGCCACAATAAAAGCGAGACTTTACCGCAACACAAATAAAACACTGTGCCACAATAAAAGTCTCGCTTCGTAGAATATGTACCGGAGTCAGGCTATCTTTTTTTGATACCCGCTCGTGTATTGACGATATCATATTACGTTTAAAAAAACGCAAGCTACTCCCCTTTATTCGTAGTTTATCAAACTATAGCATAATTATACGAGAAACGCAACATTTTTTTATTTTTTACCAGCTTCCGCCGCCACCACCGCCGGAACCACCGCCGGAAAATCCGCCGCCGCTACTGGAACTTGGTGTCGAAGTCATACTCGTCATCGCCGTAGACATGGTCGAAGACATAAAATGACTAAACATAATATAATCAAATGCGCGGTCATCCTCGCTCGAATACCAATTCGGTGCTGACATCGTAAGAGACTCAAATTTCTTCATCCACTTACTCGACACGTCAAGGACATAAGTATACGGAAGTATATCATAAAAATACTCCGGATTTTCTTCCACAAGAGCCTCTAGTTTATCCTTTTCTGCTGTAATCAGGAAATTGCGGAAACCTAAAATTCGTCCAAGGATTTCTGTGCCATACGGTGTTCGTTTAGACAAGAAATCATGGAAGAACATTGCCACACAAGAAGCTCCCAAAGCAATAAAGTAGGAAATCCGGTGCAATGGGTCAACACACTGCATTGCCGAGTTCATAAAGAAATAATATGCAACTGCCGCACCTGCTAACAATCCCAAAAAGATACCGATTCTAGGCAGTATTTTCCCTTTTCGAAATAGGAAAAAGGAACCTAACATCACGGCAACACCAATGCCAAGTGGAACCAAAAGTCCAAATATCGTGGAATACTCATAATTTTTGACCGGATAAAAACCGGCAAAAAGACAAGCTAATATCGACAGCATCCACAAAATCCAGCCCTTATTAATGGAATTCGCATAAAAAAGTTTCTCTTTGTTTTCCCTGGAATTCACTTCCGATTTAATCGAATTAATCGTTTTATAGAAGGAATCTTCCAAATCAATTTTGTCAACACGATTAAAAGAACTAAACAGACCGTCCATAAAGAGTTTCTCTGCCTTATTCGTGCCATTATACTCTAATCTCTTAATCAGCGTAAAATCTTTTTTATTTGGTCCCTGATGAATTTCAATATAGCCTTTTTGTGCCAAATCAACAATCATAGAAACGACATCTTTTGAAGACGCATATCCCCGATAGGCAAATGCAAGTTCCACACTATTTAAGCCATCCGGCGGATAAAATTCAACCGTTTCAACAACCTGGTCATCACGGCCGAAAACAAACCAAAGAAGAAATGCTACAATCACAGCTAATGCAGCAAAAACAATTCCTACATATGCCATCCACGGTGTATGTTTTACCTTTATAAAATAACCTTCCGGCAATGAAAGACGGACATTCACGCCTTCTCCGGCGCCAAGGGCAACGCTCGTATCCAGCTCACCATAAATAGTATTGCCATCAATAGAATAATACAGTCCATCCAGTTTTGATTCACCGTAAGCACCATAAGACATTCCAAGGTTATTTTCATCAAAAGTTTCCGGCATCTCAATGGAAAATGATACATTGGAAATGGTAGTCTCCCATCCCGTACCAATTACATTAAAATAAAACTCGTCCTCATTTGGCAAAGACATCATTCCCCATCACATAATTATAGGAAATATTATATTCATACTTGCCTGTAATTTCTACGTCTTCATCACCAAGGCGAACATGCAGATTATTACCTTCTCTGGAAGATTCATATTCCTCATCTCCGCAGTCAAGGTTCTCCACTCTTGCCACAATGCGGTTCGAACTGCCATCTTCACGTTTTACATCATTAACAAGTGGAATATCACGGTATATACCATGACTTTTTGACTTAAAATTTACTTCTATATGCTCTTTTATTTGATAGGTGTTATCCTTTGTCACCTTCATATTTACCTCATATTTATCAATGGTAAAATTTGCCGCCTTCGCATTCATTGGAGCAGCAAAGAAAAGGGAAAGAACAATAAAAACACCTGCAAGCAGAAAACTTTTTATTTTCAATCGAATTTCACCTTCACATTCTGGCGCTCTGCCTGGCTCTCAACCTCAAACATCGGTTTCTTCTCAAAGTGGAACATACCGGCAATAATATTGGTCGGAATCGTCTGTACCGACATATTATAACGTTTTACCGTACCGTTATAATATTTTCTGGAATTGGCAATATCCTCTTCCACTGCCTCCAACTGATTGCTCAAATTCATAAAGTTCTGGTTTGCTTTCAAATCCGGATAAGATTCTGCCAACGCCATAATGTTAGGTATTACGCTGGAAATAGCAGCTCCACTCTCAATTTTCTGTTCTTCAGTCATACTGTCGTAATTGCTTCCTCTCTTTTCAATGACAGCAATCAAAGTTTCACTTTCATGTTTTGCATAACCTTTTACAGTTTCTACCAGATTTGGTATCAAATCAAAACGCTTTTTTAAATAAACATCCATTGTAGCAAATGCCTCTTCGACATTTACTTTCTGTTTCACAAGTTTGTTGTAACTACTGATTACAAAAATAATTAAAAGTAATACAACAGCACCAATAATAATTCCTACTAACATGTTATCCCTCTTTCTCCGGTTTTTCCGGGGTTATTATAAATCTATTTTATACAGTATCATCCATTAACACTGCACGAATTTCTTCCTCCGATACGCATCTTGCGTACGTTTCTTCTCCAAATGTCATGACATCGCCGATTCCTTTTTGGAAAACAAAGCGAAGTCTGCCATCTCTTACTTTTTTGTCCGTGTACAGTTTTTTCACTAATTCTTCACGGTCAATGTACTCCGGAATTCGAACCGGAAGTCCCACTGCCTGCTGAAGTGTAATCACCCGTTCACACTCTTTTTTTGACAGATAGCCGGATCGATATCCAAGCAAAACCTGCGCCGTCATACCAATTGACAATGCCTCACCATGCAAAAGCCGGTAATCACTCACAGTCTCAATGGCACGCCCTACCGTATGTCCGAGATTAAGAATCTCACGAAGATTATTCTCCTTTTCATCTTTCATCACAACTTCATACTTGACCTTACAGTTATGCTCGGAAATGTATGTACAGGCTTCTTTGTCGCAGGAAAGGATATCCTGCCAGTGTTCTTCTAAATAAGTAAACAATTCATAATCCGCAAGACAAGCATGCTTAATCGTCTCCGCAAGTCCATTGATTAAATGACGTTTCGGAAGTATCTTCCACGCATCAATATCCACATAGACTTTCTTCGGCTGATAAATCAAACCAATCAGATTCGTAGCCAAATCGGTATCCACCGCTGTCTTTCCACCAATTGAAGCATCTGCCGCAGCAAGAAGCGTCGTTGCATAATGAATCACCGGCACACCTCTGCCAAACGTTCCAGCCAAGAAACCAGCCAAATCCGTCACGACACCACCACCGACTGCAATGACACAGCAGTCACGGCGGTACCCCTTCGCCAACATGGCATCCTCAATCTCTTCTTTTGTCTTTCTTACTTTACTTTTTTCTCCCGCCGCAAACACAAATAAATCTCCCTGATATCCGGCTGCAAGGATTTTCTCTAAAACCGGTCTGCCATAAACTTCATCCACATTCGAATCCGTAATCACAGCAAACTTCTTTTTATTTCCAACAAGACCTTCTTTTATGTCCTGAATCATATCATCTATCAGTCCACAGCCAATCTGAACATCATAAGAGTCATCTACCACTTTTTTCAGTGCAACATGAAAATTACTCATATGTCATTTTCTCCTTTGTCATATTCATTTTCAGTATACCGTATCTTGCCTTTTAGCGCAACTAATCTTATCGCATTTCTTGACATTATTCACAAGAAATGATACCATTTCATAGAATAAGAAAATGATAGAAAAGGCATTGTTTGCCTTTTTCAAAAACATGCGTTAAAGGAGATATTTACTATGTGCGGAATTATTGGATATGTAGGTCTTGATGATGCAAAAAAAGAACTGTTAAAAGGCTTACAGGCATTGGAATATCGTGGCTATGACAGTGCAGGTATTGCTTACTGTCAGCCAAACGGAATAAAAACAATCAAAACGGTGGGAAAAGTATCTTGTTTAAAAGATAAAGTTGCCAAAGAGGCTGCGGATGATGTAACCACCTGCGGTATCGGCCACACACGCTGGGCAACACATGGTGGCGTATCGGATACAAACTCCCATCCTCACACTGCCGGAAAAGTTACTTTGATTCATAACGGAATCATTGAAAATTACAAGGAATTACAGGAAGAACTTGCTGCAAAGGGAAAAGAACCAATCTCCCAGACCGATACAGAAATCGCCGCAATGGTAATTGATGACTGTTATACCGGTGACCCGGAAGCTGCTATTCGTAAAGCCATTTCAAAACTGGTTGGTGCCTATGGTTTTTGTATTATTTTTTCCGATATCCCGGAAACCATCTATGCGGTAAGAAACGGCAGTCCTTTAGTTGCCGCTCATACAGACCGTGGCTCTATCATCGCTTCTGATATGGTTGCTTTGGTCAGCCACACAAAACATTATTTCGTATTAAAGGAAGGTCATATTGCGAAGTTGACAAAAGATGAAATCATTGTAAAAGACGAAAATGGCGAAGTGTACGGACCTTATATCCATCACATCAGCTGGGATATGGCTTCCGCCAAAAAAGGCGGTTATGATTATTTCATGATGAAAGAAATCCACGAACAGCCGGAAGCACTCCGCAACACCATTCGTCCTCGTATGGTAAACGGACTTCCTGATTTTTCTGCAGACGGCGTTGGTGATGAACTTTTCACTGATGTCAACCGAATTGTTATTACTGCCTGCGGTACGGCAATGCATTCCGGACTGATGGGCAAAAACATGATTGAACGTCTCTGCCGCATTCCGGTTACCGTTGATATTGCTTCGGAGTTCCGCTATCAGAATCCGATTATTGATGAACATACCTTGCTAATCACCGTTTCACAGTCCGGCGAAACCGCAGACACACTTGCTGCTCTCCGTCTGGCAAAAGAACGTGGTGCCAAAACACTTTCTGTTGTAAATGTAAAAGGTTCTTCCATTGCCCGCGAAAGTGATTATGTACTTTATACTCATGCCGGTCCGGAAATCGCAGTTGCCAGTACAAAAGCATACAGTGTTCAGGTTGCTGTTATGTACTTGATTGCTTTCCGCTTTGCATTGGTAAATGGAAAGATTTCAGAAAAAGACGCTGCTGGCTTCATGACAACCATGATAGATACGGTTGACAAAGTAGCGGATGCCCTTACTTACGACCAGCAGACGGAGCGCATTGCCAAACGTCTGACATCCGCTACGGACATCTTTTTCCTTGGACGCGGATTGGATTACGCATTGTCCTGTGAAGGTTCGTTGAAGTTAAAAGAAATTAGTTACATTCATTCGGAAGCTTACGCTGCCGGCGAACTGAAACACGGAACAATTTCATTGATTACAGATAATGTTCCGGTTATCGCTTTGGCAACACAGCCGGATGTTTATGCAAAAATCATTTCTAACGTACAGGAAGTACGCTCCCGTGGCGCGAAAGTTATCCTAATTACCGGTGCTGACGCCAGTGTCGATGCCGCTTTATGTGATTATCACATTGTTTTACCGGAGACAGACCCACTGTTTGCACCATTTGTAGCTACTGTCATTTTACAGTATCTCGCTTACTATGTATCCGTTGAAAAAGGTCTTAACGTTGACCAGCCACGTAACTTAGCAAAGAGTGTTACTGTTGAATAACATTTAATAAATGAAAATACAAAAACCGGTGAGAACAAAAACGCTTTCGTGATGTTTCTCACCGGTTTATTATCTGCTAATCTTTTATTTACTCGACACTGATATTCTCGCCCTTTAAACCATTGAATGCTCCTTCAATCTTAGCATCTTCATGAGCAATGAGCCATTTGTTTCTTGCTACAAGCAATGGGTCTTCTTTTGCTCCTTCCGGTTTTACTTCCAAATCCAAGTTTGTGTCTTTTGGAAGAACAACAACACATCGGAAGTTATTTCCATCTACACTGCAAGGTGCATAATGAAGTGTTGTCGCATAAACTTCTGCTACTGTTCCTTTTGGAAGAAGAAATGCTTCAATTTTCGATGTATCATATGTATAATCATCTTCAATATCCTGCTCGCTTCCAATCAAAAGAATCAAGTCGGTGCAGGCAACATTTACTTCGGATGAACGATGATACTCAACGGCATTCAATAAATGATTATTTCCGTTGCAGTAACCAATCTGAATTGGAAGTCCGCCATACAAACTATCGGTAAATGCTTTCATGACTGGCAGTTTCTCAATTTCTTTATCCGAAGGAATGTAAATAACGGCATCATCCGGACACTCTGTTTTTTCCATTGCATCCATCAATTCTGCCACGTCATACTCTCCGGTCAAAATACGTCCGTATTTGCGAAAACTTTTGTCTGTTACTTTTTGAATCTGAATACTCATTAAAAAATACCTCCTAAATCGATTGTTTTTCTCAATTATAACGACTTATCGAAAGGATGTCAATAAAATGACCTGCAAGATTTTTCTTGTCACAATATTATCTTTTGTTATAATTATTACAATATATGCAAGGAGATATTATAGGCTATGACAACAACAGATTCAATGTATTATTACTTTAGCTGAAGAAGGCAGTTTTTCAAAAGCAGCAAAAAAACTTTTTGTCACACAGCCTTCTATTAGTCAGCTTATTAAGAATATGGAAATGCAGCTTGGTGCGCCGTTGTTCGACCGCTCTTCTTCTCCAATTCAGCTAACTCCTATCGGACAGGCCTACTACGATGCAGCCAAAAAAATCTTATCGACGGAGCGCGAATTAGAAAACCGTATTTCCGATATTAACAACTTAAAAACCGGTTCTTTGACGATTGGTACTACACCTTTTCGTGGCTCCTGTATGCTTCCAAAAAGTTTTGCCGCTTTTTCGAAGAAATTCCCGGATGTAGACTTAGATGTCATCACAGATAATGTGAAAGAACTTCAGAATCTTCTCCTGTCCGGAGAAATTGATATCTGCATTGAGGCAACAGACTTTGATACTGAATTATTTTACACGGAAGACCTTGCAACCGAACATTATTATTTAGCAGTAAGCAAAGAAAATCCGTTTAATGAGACACATAAAGAACAACAACTTAAAACATCCGATATTGTTTCGGATTCTTCTGCTTTGTATAACAATAAAGAAATTTCATTAAGCGACTGTTTGAATGAATCTTTCATTGTTCTTGACACAAAAAATAATGATCCGGATATTACTGTAGATTTGTTCCAGCATATGAAACAGATTCCACAAATCAACCTGCGATGCTACAACATCGAAACGATGTTTCACTGGGTAAATTCTAATTTAGGAATGGGTATTATCCCGGATACGCTGATTCGTTTTGGAAACTTTGAGAATCATCCGATTTACTACAAAATCAAAGAGCCAAAGGGCTGCTTTGGCATTACGGAAAAAAAGATTGTGGTTGCCTATAGTAAAAAACACTTTTTAACACAGACAGCCCCAATCTACATCGACTTACTGAAACAGCTGATTGGTCAGGGAACTTGGAAATTCTAATACTAACATCCAATCATCAACCGCAGGTGAAATTGTGAGTAATCCCAATTTGCCGGCGGCTTTCCTTTTCCTGCATAAATAACAAGATGATACGTTTCTTCGCTGCCATCTCCCCCTACGTAATGACATACGGGATTTCCCCAAGCCATACTCGCATAAGCATCCGCTCCACACACTTTCTGACCGTCCAGCATAAATACCAAACCCGCCTCATTTTTGATACTGTCCTGCCAAAACTCCATAAGCATCATTTTCATGGTAATTTCAGTATCCAATATTACATCACCCGGTTTGGTATCAACCATTTTTTCAGACAAATCCATAATATAGGAATTTCGGAATGCTCCTAAAAATGCGGGGTTTTCCGGATAATAATCTTCCATCACATTTTCTTTTTGTTCTTTCTCCTGAAATAAATTTAGCAGCTCAGAAGTAATTATCTCATGTCCAAGTGGTGTCGGATGCACATAATCCAAACCATATTCTTCCCAGGTCAATTCCCCTTTTTGAATCTTGTCCGTAATAGTTTTCCCAATATCAACAACCGGTAAATGATAATGAAAAGCCACTCTTTCCATTGCTCCCCTTGTACAATGACCCTGGTCATTGCAAAACAAAAGAATAACTACATGCGCACCTGCCTGAATTAACTGGCTGCAAATACCTTCCGTAGACTCCCATAAATAACGGTCTCCGGTATCATTCATCGCATAATCCAAAAAAACAAGGTCCGGTTTTTCCTCAATTAATTCCTTAACCTTATATAAACCATTCGAAGACATTGTCCCGGACTGTCCATAGCGAAGAACCGAAACTTTTCGCCCATTACTAAGCCTCTCTTCAATTTTTTGTTCAAAGAGAGAAACAAAACAAAGTTCTCTTTTTACCCGCTCTCCCTTTGATAAAGAGCCTCCTAAAAATGCTACCTTAAGTTCTTTTCCTTTTGTTTTTTGTAACACATCACTTATGTAATTTACAGCGTCCATGTACATGAATTCCTCTCTTATTTTTTCCACCATTTTGCAATCCATTTACCGGATTTTGATAAGTTCTTATAGCTTATCTTATCTGTTTTTCCGCATTTCGATTGAATGAGTGCGGAAGTTTCATTCTTATTTGAAATGTTCCATGCAATATGTCCAATTTTATGTTTTTTAAGAAGTTTCATCCATTTTGACGCACTTTTTTTGTCGATTCCACCATTTCCCGAAGCATCACAAATGCTAAACTCCGATACTAACATAGGAAGCCCCGACTGATAGGCACTTTTACATTTATTACGCAAAAAATCCGTATGCGTTGCCGCATAAAAATGAAGCGAATACACAATGTTTTTCTCTTTCAGCGGACTCTTTGCCACCACATCAACATCCTGCGACCACGTTGGCGTACCTACCACAATAATATTCTTTTTGTCGTATTTCCGAATTTTTTTTATGACCTTTTTGGCATACGGCTTGATATCTTTTGCCCAAGTCACATTTCCATTTGGTTCGTTACAGATTTCATATAATATGTTATTCTGTTTTCCATACTTTTTTGCATAACGGGCAAAAAAACTAAGTGCTTTCTTCTGGTTTGTTTTCGGATTTCCATCACTTAAAATGTGCCAGTCAATCACAACATACATTCCCAGTTCCGTCGCATACTGAATTCCCGCATCTACCTTCTTGTACAACGACTTGGAAAAACCAGCCCCCTTATCACTATACAGAGCAAGACGAATTGTATTCACTCCCATTTTCCGAAAACTCTGAAAACAATTCTTATTTACATATTGCGGAAACCACGCAATTCCGTGTGTACTTGCGCCTTTTAACTGAACCTTTTTTCCGGTTTTATCTACAATATTTGTACCGGCCACCTTTAATTGTCCCCATCTTTGAACCGGTGTTGCCGCTTTTGTATTTGCACTCATAAAAAAGAAAACAAAACAAATACCAAAAGTAAGAAGCCATAACGGCCTTTTTTTCATACAATCTCCTCCATTACTCCATCACAAATTCATCTTCAATTTTATAACATGTTCCATCGATTTCAACCCATACCGGCATCTTAGATGGATTGTAAATACGTTTACCATCTGCGGAAAATACAAGATTTTCATACGCATTTACGTAATCATAAATTTCGCCGTTTGTCGCATACCAGACATCATCCTGTTTTGCTACTTTCTCCATAAAACGGTCCATGCGCTCCCAGTTGTTATTTCTCTCAAATTCAAACGTATGTCCCCACACATAGAACAAAAGTGGTCTTTCTACGTTTTGTTTCGAAACAAACTCGTCTGCCAAATCAAACAAAGCTTCATCATCATGATGACATGTCGGATTCCAAGCAAGCCAATTCTCTGGCAAGTCAAAATTTTCTGTACTCTCAACCGTACGGCAGTAAGTAATTCCGCATTGTTTTAAAACATCAATTAAAGTATCGTCGTACCATCCATACGGATACGCCATCCCCGTATAATTTTTCCATACAAACTTTCTAGAGATTTGCGGCACAAAATCGTGTCTTCCGCCATTTCAAGCGGAGTTAATGAGGTCATATATTTATGCTCATTACCATGGTTTGCCACTTCTACAAGCGGATGTTCATACATTTCTTTGGCTTTCTTTTTCGTAACCAAACGATAAGTTTCCCCCTCCGGATAAGTCGTTCCCTCTTTTGCAAACCATCCGGGAATCAAGTTAAAAGTAGCCTTCATCTGATACTTTTCAAGTAGCCCAATCAAATCTGCATCTTCTTCCATACAGTCATCATAACTAAGTGTCACTGATTTTTTCTTTCCCTCCGGGAAACGCATAAATCTCTTATTCATCAACAATCTCTCCTCTCATACGGCGTGCTGCCGCTAAAAAAACTCCTTGATTCATGTAAATAAACAACCATTTGGAATAACCGTAATTTTTGCATATTTCTATATCATTTTCATCCACGACGCAATTTCGTTCGGAATCAATTAAAATTTCCTTTCCATCCGGCATCTTCTCACTATAAAAAATATAGTCACAAAATCGAAATACAATCTCTGCCTTTGTCTGCTCTTCTTCCCTCAAATCCGGACAAACCGAAGCAATAAAATTGCGAAGATAATAAGCATCTTCTTCCTGATTGTTTTCTTCTATTGCAAAACTTTTCCTGCCCTGCAGAGTCTGTATAAGCTTATTATCATTGGCATCATTTTTCATGATTTTGTACGAATCCGCCTTTCCACGCACGCCAGCCAGTGCATCATAAAACGCATAGGAAATTGTCTGTCGGACATTATGTTCTTCACGAAACATACTCTCATACATCGCATCAAACACTGCCCCCAGCACTTTAACACTCATTGCCTCCATCTGCGCCTCCGGCGTAAACCGCATAAAGAAATTGGTCCGGTTTCTCCACATATAATAATTGATAAAGGTATTTTCCTTCTTTGTATTCGCCCCCATTTGATGTAGCGCTTTTGCCTCTGCCAACGTAACAACACGGTATCCTGCCAATTTTATACGATATCCCCATTCCATATCATCCCAGTATATAAAATTATCTTCCGGCATAATCCCGACACCTTTTTGTTTCACTGTATCTGCCCGTACCATAACGGCACAGGTTGCCACCGTGTCACATTCAATCACATCAGGCAAACTGCCATCTTCCGGCATGTCCGCTCCAATCGTTTTTGCCGTGCAGTTGTCAAAATCAATGAGCAGTCCACTCTGCTGAATATAATCCGGCATCTGTGTGTGGTAAACACGGCATCCTGCCATACCGGTATCTGTATGCTCTTCCATGTAATGATATAAAACAGAAAGTGCATTTTCGTCCACGGCTGCATCATCATCTAAGCACATAAAATAAGAATACCCTTTATCCCTGACGATTCGTAATCCGGTATTAAATCCACCGGAGCCACCAAGGTTTTCTTTATTTTCAATTACGGTAATCCGGTTTCCATATGCCTTTTTAATGCCTCTGCACTTCCATCAGACGATGCATTATCCACAACATAAATATCAAAATTCTTCTCTTTGCTTTCTAAAACACTCTGTACGCATTGCAGTACAAAGTCCTTTTTGTTGTAGTTACAAATTACAACACCTATTGGATTCATCTTTTCACCCCCAGTCCTATTTATTTTACCATAAGTGAATACAAATGAAAACTATTCTTTTTCTCCAAGTTTGTGTCAAGTGTTCGTTGGCACTTTTTTTGTTTTCCGTAATTCCGTAGAAAAGCTTTGCGTCTCGTGGGCACTCCCGTTTAACAAACGCGAAAGGGTATGGGCATGCAAAATACGCAAGCCTCATACCCACGTGTTTGTACCCACGAGTCACAAAGTTTTTCTACGGAATTACCGGAATCCAAAGGAACTGGCAGCGAACATTTGTCACACACTTTTTGCTCTAACACCTTGAAAGCAACTTACGCCCATGAAAAAACCGATAAAACAAAGCCAAACGCACCAAATTCCGGTACAAAAAAAAGTGAAAACGCCCCCTCTAATAAAAGGAGCGTTTTACGCTAAAAATTATTTTATACAATTCATCTATTCGCTATCGTCTGTATTTGCATCTTCATTTGTCTTTTCCACATAAAGTTCAGCATTCTTCCCATTGGCATAAGCACCATATGCACGAATTCCTATATAATATGTTTTACCGGCTTCACACGAATAAATGATCCTGAAATTTTCATTTGTACTACTATCATCATTGTTTGCAAGCAATTCATAATCTGCTCCCAGAAGCTGTCCATATGTATCATATGACGACTCCGAATAAAAAGCATATGTTCCACTTTCTTCCGGAACAAATTTATAATAATTATAAATTTGAGAGTTTCCGGCCTTTAAAGACACTTGAACCGCTTGATCCAAAGTGATTGTTCCACTCAGCATATTACTCTTTTTTAAATTCTCTGCTTTTACGGTAACTTTACTATCCACAATCTGAAATGATATGCTCTGGCTGATTACTTCCATTCCGTTAACAGCTTTTCCTATGAGATAATAAGTTCCCTTCGGTAAATACAGCAAAGATCCTCTTCCGATCTGCGAACCACCCTCTTCATCATACCAGAAAACACCTGATAAATCGTCTGCTGATGTAATTTCAACCGGATAGATATTTTTCAAAACAAATGTTTTTTCCTCTGCCTTTGTAATAATGCAGTTTTCTTCTAATACCTCACTGGCACTTTCTCCTGACATTTCTACAGAATAAGTTCCCTCAATTACATCTGCATACCATTGCTCCTTTGATGAATCATATTCTGCATAAAATTTGGTTCGATAATTATTTGGTTCTTTTCCATATAACATCATAGAACGCGCCTGTTTATATGTCCCTCCGGCGGAATCTAAAACATTACATATAATCCGGAACGTATTTTTTACATGAATCTGCCATTTAACAACAACTGTCTTCGCCGTATCTTTTGCATCTGTCACTTTTACATACACGGTTTTATCACCTGGCGTACTATTGTGAAATCCAATTCTAGCAGCCTCATCGGTATCATCTGAATAATAATCCTCATCAATGTATGCACCAGGATCCGAGTTGTCTGCAATTTCAAATGTATAACTTCCGCTTCCTCCCGCAACTTCAATCGGGTTTGATTCCTGATATACATTTCCTTTTGTATATAAAAGATAAGCATCCTCCATACTTGCCACAAGTGTAGTATTGTCTCCGATTATCCATGTTGTTTTATATGTATACTGGCATCCCAGCTCATCCTCATATTGAATCTGATATGAATATATGCCTGCCTTCGTTGGCTGTCCTGAGAAATTAAGACAGTATCCATCGTCTTCACTTTTCTCATAATGATAAGTAATACCATCCGGAACCTGAACCGATTTTACATTGATGTATCCTGCTGTTTCCGTTTCAAGATAACAATACTCAGACACCTTATCTCCCACTTCATATGTAGAGATGGTTTCCGGTATATAACTGCCTGAACTTATCCCCGTATAAACCGCTTCTTTTGACAATTCTCCTGTCATTGTCATAACAGAAATCTTTACAGTAAAGCCTTTTCTAATATAATCTTCATTATCAATGGTCAGCGTATACACTTTCTGGTCAGATGTAGAACTCTTAGTAACCGCACATTTACGATTATATTTTCCGGAAGAATATTCTTTCATCATAACCGTAAATGCAGAAGCCGGAAGCTGTTGAGATTCACTTAATACAACTTCTACCATCGTTGAATTCAAAATCCGAAACGATGTAATCGACATGCTTTTCGTTTGATCCTGCAAATTCTGGTTTGGTGTATTGTTTGATGGATTACTCGGTTTCGTATTCTGCACCGTATTCTTCTTTGACGCCTTTGCTTTAACCGTAACCCTGCATTTTAATTTAGTCTTAGCAACCTTTGCCGTAATAACTGCCGTTCCTTTTTTCTTTGCTTTTACCCTGCCTTTTTTTGAAACGCTTGCAACACTTTTTTTACCGGAAGACCATTTCACTTTTTTCTTTGTGTTCTTCACTTTCAGTGTCTTACTTTCGCCCACACTCATTGTAAGTTTCTTTTTACTTAGTACCGGCTTTTTCGCTTTTGCATATCCCTGATTTGGCATAATCAAAGAAATCGCCGCAAGCAGTGCCGCCGATGTGCACAAAATTCTTTTTTTCTGCATACTGCATTCCTCCTATTATTTTTTGCTTGAATTTTCCATACAAGCTTAGAGATTCCGGGAAATTTTAAACTACCTTTTTTTCATTACCTCTTCTTCATTACCCCTCTTGCTCCGCTTTCTTTTCTGCATTCAATACAACGGTGCTGTTTCCATTTACAGTAAAGTTTCCGGATACTTTGTAATCTCCCAAAGAATTCAAAAGACGATACTCTTTAAATGTTCCTTCGGTGCTTTCCTCAACTTTTCCATAAGCGGTAATGTCATTATCACTGGAATCATAATCATATGTTACTACTTCATAACTTCCAGCCGGCAGATATACAAACATGGAATGATCTGCATCATAACTGTCATCATAATCAGAGACGCGGTATGTTACTCCATAGGAACTAATCACATCAAGATTAGATACAGAATATCCGGCTGCTCCGGCAATATTCGTTGCAATATTTACCTTGTATACCGGAAGTTTAAAGTTTTTCACTGCATTTGCATAGAACATATTTCCAACCGAACAATCATAGGCATTATCACCGTAATATTTATCTCCGGCATAGGTATAATAGTCACCCGGCAATGTTCTGGCTACATATGTTCCGTCTTTTTCTGTCCTTACATAGAATGCACCATATCTTCCATACTCATCTGCTTTAGTAAAACCGGTCACATAACCGTATTTAACAGGCTGACCTGCCGCATCTACAACCTTACCGGATATGGTAACACCGGCAACAAAATTAAAGGTAACCGCATCACTTACTTTCAATGATTCATTATTGTCATCCTTCACCATTACATCAAATCTGTAGGTTCCCGGATTAATTGCAACCAGATTGTAGTCTTTGTCATAACGCAGTTCAGACAAGCTTTTTCCGTTATATGTCACGTCATATGAGTAGTCTCCGCTTCCTCCGGCTACATGTACTTTTGCGCGGATATCCGAAGAATAAATATTAAAACCACTTTCTTCATTTTGAATTGTTTTTGGGTCATTCGGACGATATGCCAATTCCGTTGAAACAGGCTCCGTTACAGTAACAATCTGAGTATCAGAACCTACAACAAAGATAATTTTCTTTGTAAATACGGTTCCCTTTTCATCATATCCACTCAAAACAGCCGTCGTTCCACGCTCGATATTAGCAAATTTACCTCGTACTAAAACCTTTGTCTTATCCTCACTAAAATATGCTTTCAAGCCTGATGGAAGTCCTGTCAGAGAAGTATACGTAATCGCCCCTACTGCATTGGAATTGCCAATTTTAAAATTGTTGCTGTAGCGGTCTTTTCTGTCTTTATTGAATTCGACATAATAAACCTCTGTATTTCCTGCATCTCCATATCCTGAAATATTGTCAATATAGATTTCAACCGATTTATTCGTTGCCAGAGCAAAATTGTCACTTTCAAATAATCTGTCGCATATACCTGCTCTTTTAATGTAATATCATAAATCTTCTGATCATTTGTTGTCACGCTTTCCACATGCTTGGTTAAATATTTCGTAGACGAAGCACCGGAACGGGTCTGAACCTGAAAATCAGCTGCAGACAATGCTTTTTTCCCAGTCAGAATAACACGAATCACATTTTTTCTCACTGCTGAAACACTCGCAATTCCAGCACCGACTTTAACGGTAACACTAGCCTTTTTCTTACTTCCGTCAACCGCCGATGCCGTAATTTTTGCAGAACCTTCCCGAAGTCCTTTAACAACACCTTTTGATGTCACAGTAGCCACTTTTTTGTTGGAACTTGTCCAAACAACTTTCTTGTAAACATTTTTCTTAGGTGTTACTTTTGCTGTCAGTTTTTTGTTCCGCCCGCTGACAAAACAAAATTCTTGCTGTTAATTTTTACCTTTTTAACAGCCGCTTTTTTTACATAAACTTTTAATACGGTTTTCTTTTTCTTGTTCTTCTTTGATGTAATCGTAATTTTTGTTTTTCCCGCTTTTACACCCTTTACAACACCTTTGGCTGATACCGTAGCAATCTTTTTGTTTGCCGATTTATAAGTGACTTTTTTATTTGCTTTCTTATTCGGTTTTACCTTTACGGTCGTTGTAATTTTAACTTTTTTACCTTTTGCCACATATACATTTTTCCCTGATGGTGCGGATGCTGTCACTTTCTTTACACTGGCTTTTTTCGCCTGAGCATCACTTGCGTTACATACAACTGCTGTTGAAAGTGCTTGCGCAGAAAACTTAACGCGCCAATAAATGCTTTTGTTAATCTTCTATTCATTTAATATCCTCCCTAATAAAATTTCATTTCCCGGAATCTCTAAACTTGTATTTTCCCTTGTTACCGCTTTCTGTTACTCCTCCCTTCGTGATATAATTACAAGATTATAAATAGTATAACATTGTTTCTATGTGACGGCAAGCCTTAATAACTACCATGGCAGAGTGCCATCAAATTCTGCCGGTTTCCTTGTCTGCTGAGGCTTCACAGTTGCTGTCGACTTTATTCCTTTTCCAACAACAATTATCTGAGTATACTGTTTGTTTTCATAAAGCGTTTTTTCACCCTTTATTTTTTGCGAAATTATGTGTCCCTTATTTTTTTTTGAACTGTTCTTCCATTGAATCTTAACTTCCAATTTAGCATTAAGGGCATGAAGTTTTTTAACAGCTGCTTTTCTTTTCATACCAACCACATTACACATTTGATATGTCTTAGGCACCGGCACCTCACTTACTTTAGGACTCGCCGTTGCAACAACCTCTGCCGGTATTGACACCATTCCACCTTTTTCTAGTGTTTTATAATTTATCAGACTGACAATCACACCACACAAAATGAGTCCTAGCACACTGCAAAATTTTATCCATCTTGAAAAATTTTTCTTCTTTTGATACAAAACTACGCACAACTCCTGCATGGATGAATATCTTTTTTTTGCGTCCACAGCCATTCCTTTCATAATAGCCTGTTTCTTGTATCTCTCCATATCAATATCTTTAAACTTCCAAAGTGGCACAACCTGGTCACGAATCAGTCTTCTTACTGATTCATCCGGTCTTATCCCAGTAAGCATAAAATATATTGTTGCACTTGCGCCATATACATCTGTATATGCTCCTTTTTCTGAATTTTCTACATACTGTTCCTCTGCTGAATAGCCTCTTTTAAAGAAAACCGTCATAGTTTTATTATCGCGCATCTCTGAAAACCTTGCGGCTCCAAAATCGATTAGCACCGCCTTGTTACTCTTTGTCAAAATAATATTGTCTGGTGAAATATCTCGATGAAGTAATCCCTCTTTATGGATTTCATTCATCGAATAAAGTATCGGTTTCATAATTGAAAAGACCTTTTGCGGACTCATAGGGCCATCGCGTTCTACAATCTGTTTCACATTTTCACCTAAAATTCTTTCCATTACCATATATGCCGTTTGATTTTGATAAAAGAAATCTTTTACCATGACAATGCTGTCCAACCCCTCAAAATGTGCTAAAGTTCTTGCTTCGTTTACAAATTTACTAAGCCCCTGGCGGTACAATTCTCTTGAATTTCCTTTATAAACGGCAATTTCTTTTTCACCATTCATACGCATTGCGTAACGTCTTGGAAAATATTCTTTAATTGACACTTGCTGCTTTGCAATATCTTATCAAAACCTAAATATACAATTCCACTCCCGCCCTCATCAATAACATCCAGAATTTCATATTTACCATTTAATTCTGTCCCTTTTTTCAACCAATATTTTTCATACTCACGCATTATTCTTTTTCTCCATATCAAAATACCTTTCTAAAGCATCTGCCAGAGAATACATCTCATCTTTTTGAAAACAATTACACAATATCCCATCCAGTTCATACTTATTTTCGTCTATAGCTGCCATCTGACACGCATTTAAAATATGATTTGCAAAACTGATAAACTCACTTTTTGCTTTTACCCAATCATAATTCTCACTTTCCATACGTCTAACATATCTTTTTTGCGACAGGCACAAAATCAAGGGGAGCAAATCCTGCCTTGAGATTAATAAACACCTTCTTTTCTGTTGTTTAATTAATTCATTCCGATTTTCAAGACTGGGAGTAACAATCAAACGCATCAATTTTTCCTTTTGTCCCGCAACATTTAATAAATCTGATAGATACTTATCATCCATAAGGCGAATTTCTCCCTGCTTTCTCCTTTTGTTTTCCTGTCTTGTCCTTTTTTTTTCAAGTCTGTATACAATTCAGCCAGCAATTCTGTATTTGAATTTACAGAAATATTTGAAATTTCCACTAACTCATGAATTGTTTTTTTCATTTGCTCAGAAAGATTATCATTCTTACTGCAATAAACACTTTTCAAATATTTCGGAATTGTTTTTTGCGGTTTTGGATATTCATATGCCATTTCTGTTCCCAGCGTTTAAAAGAAGTTTCCGCCAGTAAAGTTTCTAAATAATCTTTAGCGTCTATTTTTATTTCATGTATCACTTCTTCTTTGATTGTCATAAAATAATCTAAAACGGTTTTGCTGTATCCTTTAAAATCTTCTACACGTTCCAGCATCCACTGCAAAAAATCATCCACTCAAGTTCACAATTTTTTCCATATTCTTTCCAAATATTATTGGTACAATTTTTCTGTTTTAGAGAAAATTCATAAGGAATGGATTTTTCAAATTTTTCTACTATTTCCAAACATTGTACATAGGACAAATGGTGATAAAACCCATACATATAAATCATTTCTCTATAATCATTTACTTGAAAATCCGGTTCACAAGTCACATAAACCAATAATTCCCTCATTTCTTTATCCGATAATTTTAAAGCAAATCCCAGTTTAAACAATCCCTCACGGTTTGGCCTTTTTTGTCCTCCTATTCCAAACCACTTCTGAATTGTTTGCGTTGCTGCAATTCGTTTACCATTTTCTCCTGTAAGTTTTAAGAACATGCGGTATGCCTGATAGCGTTCTTCCTCTGAAAAAACATTATGATCTTTTTTACATCCCAGCATTTTCATTAACAAAAAGTCATCTAAATGATAGTATCCTTTTTTCATGATATCTTTTCACCTTTATAATTTTATTTTGTATATTTTAGACCAAGGACTTCTTTTTTGTTTTCCTGTATAAGTTCTTGCCTTTATATAAACCATATATCCTGAACTAATATAGCGAAACCGATAACGTCCTCTATTTTTCTTAATCGTCCTCTTCTTAAAGTTAAGTTTAGTATATTTTTATCTTTTCCAGTATAAATTTCCGCATATTTTCCTCCATACTTTTGGAAACAGATTTCTAAATATCGTTCACCGGCATATGTTTTCTTTTTTGTCACAAAAAGTTTTGGTTGATTATAAGAAAAAGTTTTGGCGGAAACAATTTTAGCAGTTTTCTCCTTTCCAGTTTTCAAATTTACGACCGGTATAATTTTATAAAAATACCTTTTTCCTTTTCTAACAGAAGCATCTATGTAGGTTTTAATTCTACCTGTTGTTTTTCCTATGCTCTTATATTTTCCTTCTACTTTTGCACTCCGAAATATTTCATATTTATCCACACCTTTAAGAAGTTTCCATGATAATTTAATTTTGTTATTATTCATGCACTTTGCTTTTACTCCTTTAACTGTTTTCTGTGTGTTTGACGTGACAACTGGTACTTCCGTCGGCATATTAGACGGCATCACTGTCGGAGTTACCGTTGATGTTATCGTTGGTGTTACAGTCGGCACTGCCGTTACAGTTGGCGTTGGTGTCACAGTCGACGTTGCCGTCACAGTTGGCGTTGGTGTCACAGTCGGCGTTGCCGTCGATATTAGTGTTGGAGATGGCGTAGGCACCAGATCGTATTGACTAAAATCCTCCCTGCTGTCTACCTTTTCCTCCCAAGCAACAATCTTATAGGAGTACGCACCTAAAATCTTTCTATTGTACCAACTGTTGTATACCGATATAAAATCTCCTGGGTTCATCGCTGGAATCCATGCACCGTACACGGTTTCAAGCAGATTTCCCTGTTTATCATAAAATGCAATTTGAGGCTTTACCGGACGTCTCCACTGCTTTGATTCATTTTTCACCCGAAGAAGAGCAGACATATTCCCATTTTTCAAATTTATTCTTACCTCATCTAACGCAACCCATCTGTCATCAATTATAAAGCTTTTACTCATTTCCGGAGAATTATTTGATAACTTTGTCTCTTCTCCCGTAAACCATGGATTATCTTTTACAAAATCTGTTCTCGTCGGCAGTGGCTCTTCTGTCTTTGAAATTCTATTATCCTCCCATATCTCATCACTGAGATATTCTTTATCTACATCTAAATTCTTACTATGCCAGCCTGATGCATACCAATCATATGCATAAAGTGCATGATCAAGCGTTGCACTCGCATAAAACGGCACTGTTTGTCCTGACTCTACAGGACTTACAATTCCTCCATAAGTAATAATTTCCTCCCCTTTCTTATTTTCAAAATGCATATCAAACATAAGGATAGGCAAATTCATATCTGTTATATTGGTCACATCTGCCAAAATTGATATTTGACCGCCGCTATATATAATCCGCATGTTGGAAAACTTATACCCACCCATAATTTTGGAACAAACAATATTCGATGAACAATTAATCCACATATCATCTGAATACTGTTCAACCCAGTCTACACGTCTTTGATACTCAAGATAACCTGCCGGTATATCTCCTATTTTCATTTGATAAATTCTTTCTCCATCCTCTGAAATATATTCCATATACCATGACTTTGCAAATATTGCTGTATCTTCATTATACGCGTAACCATCCGAATTCATCTGCAGCTTGCCCGATGACCATACAGAACCACTAGGCAATTTACCAATTTCAGCAACAAAACAACTATACACCGTATCATAATATCCATTTGTAACACCAATTGAAATTTTTAAATCTTTATAATCCTTTTTTGAAGCATTCTTCACCTTGATTTTCATTGTTGTAATGCCATCTTCCCGCTGTAAATTAGATGGCGTTACTTCAAGCCCCTCATAAGTTTTCATTTGATACATTTCAGAACTATTATTAACCAGCTTTTCACCGTCCCAATCCACCCAATTACAAAGATACTTCCAATCATTATCAGAATCCTCTTCAAACGCCTGCGCTGGCTGAGGGACTACAAATATGCCTATAAGTGATATAATAAGAATAATAGATATTAATTTGTTTCTTTTCATCCTCATAACACACCTCTCTCGCCTTATTTATATTCAACAAACGAATCAATCGCTTTTGGTTAATTATAACACATATTGCAATTTTAACACACACCTCTATTATATTTTTTCCTAATTTTTAACGAAAGAGAAAAAAAGGACGGCTTTAGCCGCCCCCAGACTGTAGACAAAGTGGTGCTAGGACTGTTGTCCTAGCACCATTTTTCTCTGTTTGCAGCAATCGTTCGCCCAAAATGATAAAAAAGTCGATATTAAGCAGCCTTTCCTACCGCTTTTTTGAAGCATCATTGCTAGTTTTTTAGATTCATGCAGGCAAAGGTAAGCCCGACCTTCATTTCCATTCGAGCCTTACCATACATTTGTGTATAACGAAAACCATGATTCTCCTTTGCTGTTCCAAAGATTCGTTCAATGGTTTCTTTTCTTTGCTCATATAATTTTTTCATTCCCAAAGTATGACGAACATCTTCACATTGCTCCATATAATTTTCCCATATATGTCGTGTTATCAGTTTCACATGATTTTTGCTTTCTGTACATTGAGATAAATATGAACAATTTTCGCATACATTTCCACAGCTTTTATATTCACGATATCCATCACGATTGGTTGTACTATATTTCAAGACTTGGTTGTTTGGGCAAATATAGCAATCATAGTATTCGTCATAAGCGTATTCGTATTTTTTTAAAGAATCCCTCTTTGGTCATTGGACGCTTGTACGGAAAAAAAGTGGTGTAACTCCATCATCTATAAGAAGCTTTGCTATTGCTGGAGTTTTATATCCGGCATCTGCAACAAGTGTTTTTATTCCAATATTTTTAATTTTATCATATAATCCTTTAAATGTTCTGCTGTCATGTAAGTTTCCAGGGCTGACTGTATAACCTAGAATCCATCCATTTTTATCACAAGCGGTTTCAACGGCGTATGCAAAAACATGTTTATGTTCACCTTTACGAAACCAACCACTTTCCGGATCAGTGGTACTAGATTTTATTGTTTTTTCATTTGAAGTTCCTCCGCCAGACAAAGGAGGGTGATTATTATCGTCTTTATCTTTTAATGGTTTTTGTGATGCTCTTGTCGATCTTTATTAATTTCAGTTTTTAACATATCTTCATAAAAAGAGCTTCTTCCTTAGCAATTCGTTTTTGCATTTTTCTACTGTTTGCACGGGCTTTTACATGAGTAGCATCTACAAAAATCTCTGTTGGGTCAACCAATTTAAACTTGTAGCATTCTTCTAAAATATGAGCAAAAATCTGCTCAAATAAGTCGGTATCTTTGAATCGTCTTGTATAATTCTTTCCAAAGGTTGAAAAGTGTGGAACTTTATCTGTCATATCAAGACCAAGAAACCATCGATATGCAACGTTTACTTCAATTTCTTTTACTGTCTGCCGCATGCTTTTTATTCCATAGAGATACTGAATGAGAGGAATTTTAATCAATGTCACAGGATCCATGCTGGGCCGACCGGTATCGTGCGAATATTTGTCTTTCACTAAATCATAAATGAAAGTCCAATCGATTGCTTTATCGATAATTCGAAGAAGATGATCCTTAGGAACCATTTCATCCATACATAACAAATGAATTTGTTCTCTCTTTTTATCTGCATTTTTCGTCATCATATGAAATCACCACCTAGTATTTTATACTTCTATTATACCAAAAAAGCACCGAAAAGTCGCTAAAAAATCTTTTCAGTGCTTTAATACGAGAAAAATCCACGACATTTGTCGTGGACTTTGTCTACAGTCTGAATCCACGACATTTGTCGTGGACTTTGTCTACAGTCTGAGGACGGCTTTAGCCGCCCCCTTGTTTACTTCAGTATTACACTGGTATTTGAATCTGCCAGATACAAAACCGTTCCTGCCGGACACTCTGTCTGTACTTCTTTCTGAAGCCGTTTGTTTGCTATAAAAGTTCCATTTGAGGAATGATCTTTTACTATGTAACGATTGGTTTGTGCATTGTAACTTATAGAACAGTGAATGTTACTTACATGCGGATTACGAAATACTATATTTGCCTTGTTTGGATTTTTACCCAATATAATTTTGCAGTTTTTGGTATTACATAATCTCTTTTTCCACGCACTTCTCCTTTCAATACACATACATTTCCCATTTTTTCTTTTACCTGCTGTTGTGCCGGTATCGGATTTTTTTGCGGTGTCAATACGGGTGCAGACGCCAGCTGTGGTGTTGGCACCGCCTGTGGTACCGGTGTCTGTACCGGCTGTGGCACAGGTGACGGCTGTGGCGGTGTCTGTATTGGAAATGGCTGTTGTACCGGTGTTGGTACCGGCAATGGCATAGCAGCCTGTCCGGTCACAAAATTATCTGTGGCATTCTTAAATAAAATCGTTGAAATAAGCTGTAAAAAAGCGGCTGCCAAAAAGGAACACACCAAAGAAATTATCACTACCGATTCTAATATATACCATCTCAAATAAATATGGCTATTTCCAATAATATATTTTCCAACATAAAACCCTGCTCTCCCAGAAAAAATAATCCAGAATATAATTCCGACTTCATTAATAATACCCAAGGTAATGGACGCTCCTTTATGATTACTCCCACGTTTTAAAAGTACAATTGCAAAGAAGAAAATTTACACATGCACCAATCATGAAAAACAACATAGTTCCTGCAAAGAATAAGTGCATTTGAGTATCTCCAAAATCAAAATACTCTCTTGAAACAACGCTACAAAAATGACAAAAACGGTCTTCCGGCAAAAATGTTTCCTAATGACATTGTCATAATCCACGAAACCACATCCCAAATTGCCATTACCAAGCTAATACCTGCTGTTATCGCAAAGCAAAAACTCCACCAACTGTATTTCTTGTACTTCTCATAATTCTACCTCCAAACTTCTATCCTAATTTGATTCTTGTTTTACCATCTGCTAATGTTAGTACCGTTCCTGCCGGATATTCAACAAACATATCTTTTGGCAGACGATTCGTTCCAACAAAAGTTCCATTTAAAGAATGATCCTTTATAATATAGCCGTTTGTCTTTTCATTGTAACGAATACTGCAATGTACATTACTGATATGCTCATCCTGTATAATCAAATGGCATCTTTGTCTGCTTTTTCCCACCAATATTTTATTGGCTGATGGCAGTTTATAACCTGCCTGTCCAATAACCGGACCACTCGTAACCACAACCCGTCCCATTGGCGGTGTAACATTATTTTGCTGTATGTTTACTTCCTGCCATGGATTTTGCTCCTGCAAAGGTTCCTGTTTTTCAAATTCCAAGTCTATTGTAGGCGGAATCACTTGATCTATAGGATAAGGCGGCATTCCATGTTCCTTAAGCTGCTCTTCTTTTTCTGCCGGCTTTTTCGATATTACAATTGCCAATATAATTAACATTGCCGTCAAAATTAACGTCACAGCCGCTAATACAAGACATAAATTTTTAAAACTCTTATCATAAGCGTTAAAGCCTTGAATCAGTCCATTAATACTGGAACCAATCCAGACAAGGGAAACAACAACATTTATAATTCCACAAAATACATAGAGCCCATTGGTTTCTCTTTTTTTCTCCCGAATTAATTTTGCCTCACAAAATAACACAACAATTCCGCCTCCGGAAACAATCACAAAAAGAGCCATTGCCGTATGAAACCATGCAGCGGAATTAGTAGTCAAAAACCGCCAGATGAAATTTGAAATAAGCCGAAACGCATCTGCTTTCCATGCCACCCATTCAATAACAAGCAACACTAAAACAATAGCATGCAAAACAGCAGCAACATAAGATAATACACTCCATTTTTTTAATTTATCACTCATGTTTATTTTCCCCTTTCCTACCGTTCAAAAATCCATGTTGATTCATGTTGCAGCAATCTGCCATCCTTTAAGTAATACTGTGCCTTACTGTTTTTTTCCGGTTCTTTTGTTTGCCATTCCATAACACAATACCGCCGCCATATCCATCAACAACTTTCCATTTCGGATTCTTTACCTGCTTTTTAAAATCATCATTCTTTTTCTTACATTCTTCCTCTTCACTCTTTTTTTTTTTTTTCGCTATATACTCTACATCATAGCTGCCATTTGCATTAAGAGATAGAATCATTTGATAACCATTTTCTTTTTGAAAATCTTTTTCCTCCTTTTCCATTCCCTGTAGCTTAGTTGTTGTCCACTTGCCAACATAAGATTGATTTGAGCACCCGGTAAGCATGCACAAACCAACTGCCATCAAAACAACCACTGCTCTTTTTAACTTCATGTTTCTCTCCTCACTTTCTTTTTTATTTCTATTTCCCACTTGACCACCAAGTTTTATCACCAATCACATCATAATACCGTTGCAGTGGAACAATCGTTCCATCTCGAATTTCAAAAACTTCCCATAACACTCCACTGCGATTTGCCGGAACATAAAAAGTCTGTATCAAACCATCCTTTCCGTAAACACGAACCGCCGCATGAGACCTTGACATCTCATAACTGTCCTCATTTCCGCTGGAACAATTACTAAAATCCGCCACATAATATTTGTACTGTCCTTCCTTAACAGAATCAATTGTAACGGTTTCCGGTCCATACCCCTCCCGTTCATCGACATCCAAAGACGCTGAGCCATCCGGTAAATCTTTCTGATAATAAGCAACATGGTAATCCTCATCCTGCTGTCCCATATTTCCCGGTGTAAACAAATGAGAATCCAAATCGTTCGGTGTCTCTCCCCAAGTTAAAACGATTCTCAATTCATTTTCATTTAACTGTTTCGATAAATAGAGTTGTGTTAAATTTTCCGAGCTGCCGGAAACAAATATTGTTTCATAAGTATCCACATACCCTTCTTTTGAAATCTGTACCGTATACATTCCGGAAACTAATGATAAGTTTTCCCTGCTGTTTTCAGAATAAAACTGACTAACCGGTTCACCATCCCTATGATTAACACCAGTACGGATTGTAACCGAAACGCCTTCCAGAGAACTCACACTAAGAGCATCATAAAATTCCAGTGCATACGAATATTCTGTATCCGATTTTTCCGATAGATACACCGGCTGCTGGCTGATGTCTATCTTATCTTCGTCTATTTCAACATCATAAATTTCTTCCTCCGTAAAATCCTCTTTTGTAACAGCAAGTTCATAACCAGCCTCTCTTGTCGGCACCAAAATATTATAGTAACCCTTGTCATTTGTTGTACCACCATAAACATCGCAGTTATATTCTGTTGATTTCAAGGTTACGGAAGCATCTGCCATACCGGTTCCATTTTCATCACACACATAGCCGCATATACTGCTGACACCTTCAAAATGATTCACCTTTTCAAATGTGTTATAGGCACGGTTAAGCATAACTTTCTCGCAATTGTCATATTGTTTTCTTTTTTCTTGTGACAATTTTGAATACTCCACTACTTTTTTATGCTCTGAAAGTGCCTTCTTTTCCTTTTTGCCATAACAGTAATTGATTTCACCTTCCGCATTTACAATTCGCCAGTTTACCATCGTGTCATTATGAAATAAATATCTCACACCTTTTTTGCTTAATTTCGCATAAGACGGTACATAATTAGTATCCTCGTAACAATAAATGAAATTTACTTTTCCATCATCCGTGAAATAATACTCGGTAATATGTAATACCGTCTCATCTTTTTCAATACTTACCATCTTATGAACTTTGTCACTCTCCGGATGATGATATATTTCATATTCGATTTCATTCTTTGTTTTTGCGTGAATAAACTTTTTATGTGTTACCCGGTAAGTATTAATCTGATTAGCTTCCTCGTTATTTTCATCTGCATCTTCCAATGTATAAAACAACGTCTTATCCCATTTATACTTGCCACTTCTTTTGCCTGGCACATAGTCTAATTCATCCACATCAATCTGGCGGCTGTTATTTATATCCGCAGAAATAATTTCCTGTTTGTCATTTTCTTTTGAAGAATCCGGGGACTGACCGTTCAGATTCCGAACCGAGTACAGCAAATCATCCTGTTTAGAACGTGTCTGAATCTGGCAGGTAGAACTTACACTTTTGTCCGTCCTGCTTTTTGCCGTCAAATTACAGGTAACTCCATAATCATTTACGACAATATGTCCATTACTTCCTACAATCACCTGATTCGAATCACATGTCCACACAACATCTTTTTCTTCTATGCCATCCCTCTGTAAATATTTCGTCATGTCCATTTCTTGCTTGGTATCCACCCAAAAGGATGGCGCGCGAAACGCAAGTGACTGAGTAGTCGGAGTCTTTCTATTTTGCACATAATTTACTTTTTCATTACTCTTAGAATACATTGCCAGATAAACAATAACAGCAGCTAAAAGCAACAAAAAAATCCCAAGAGCAGCACATGTTGATTGTATACTCGATTTTTCATTCTTCATACAGCATCTCCCCCGGCTTTCTAAAACCTTCTTATTTTTTCAACCTTGCAATATAGGATTGCAAACCTCGCAAAAATGTAACAACCGAATTATAGTTATACATTTTTACCCGCAGTTTTACAGTTTCACCGGCAAAGGATATAAGCAAATAAGTTCCCCGCCGCAGAAAATACAACAAGGTAAATAAACCGGCATAGAACAATCCCGAAATAAGAGCTCCCACTAAAGCTTCACCCCCTGCAATTGCTCCAATAATAAGATTAAATATAAGCAGAAGACCACCCCATATAAAATACGAAATTGGATTTTCGTGCAGAATCTGTGTGCCGGAAATTTCTTGTAATTCTACAATGGTGTTTTTCGTATCAAGTCCTCTCGATAGAGTAAACCGATTTTCTTTCGCATAAAACCTTTTGTTTGTAAAAAACACTCTGGTAGAACCAATACTTCCATCCGCAGCCATTGTCGAGACATATGAATTCTGAAGATTCATAACAATCTGCTCATCCGAATCAACGATTAATTCATTTCCTCCGGATGCCGGCTGCTGATATCCCTGTTGATACCCTTGCTGATACCCTTGCTGCTGATAATTTCTTTGCTGCGCATTCGTACCAAATTGATAACCACATTTATTACAAAATGCTGCGTTATCATTTAACACATTTCCACACTTTGGACAACTCTTACTCATAGTAAATTCCTCCTTAAAATATGTATTGATTACCGCCACCTCTTTGTCAGCGGAGGCGGATAATTCTCTTTTCTTAATCGTTATGCCTTGATTGCCGGTAACAGTTATAAGCACTAAAACAACCAAAAGCAAAATACACAGACTAAATGTTATGTACATTCCCACAGAAAGTATTTCTTTCCACAGAAAGCGGAGAATATTTTCTGCCGGTTTAAACCCTGATAAAATCTGTCCAGGAACACCCCACAAAAAAATACTGCTGCAAATAATACCAAAAAGCCCATATACACCGGCTGCAATAATAGGTACAAACTTAGTTCTCTTGAAGCAAAAGAACATCGTTTGCGGTATCAGCATAAGCATCGCAAGCAGCAATACAAACTGCCAGACTTTGAGTATCCTGCGTTTCATCTCAGAGCCTCCCATTACTTTAATAAAAACTGTTCCTCTCCATCTCCCAAAAGCAATACCGTTCCCGGTTCTGCCATCGAATAAGAAGAAGCCGTTACCAGTCTGCCATCTGCCATTTTTGTACCTGTTGAAGAATAATCAATCACAAAATAATTCCCCGTCTTGTCATCGTAGCGAATTCCACAGTGCCGTCTGCTGATTCCCCGATTATCAAAAACAAGCATACTGTATGCCGGGTCTCTTCCCAGTACGATTTCCTCTCCTGCATTTACTGTGAGAGACTGCCCTGCATATTGTCCACAGATTCCTGTTAAAGTTCCACAAGCAGCTGCTTTTGCATCCCCCGTAATGGCATATTCTCTAAACTTTGATTTTGAAAAAATTCCACTTTCTTCTCCCGCCTTTTCTGAACACAAGTAAGGATAAAGAAAACACTTCCTGTAACACACAGCATACATGCCAGAATAAAATTGGCATAAGCACCGATTCCCCCTGCATGATGATAAACTTCTTTGATAAACTGTGAACCGACACCGCGAATGGCAAGCATTTTTTCAGAAACCAGCGAAAAAGAATGAATACTGCCTCCTGCCGCCCGCCAGATTGCTCCCGGTACTGCAAAATACAAAATTAAGTCAAACAAAACTGCCAAAGTTCCGGTAAGCATTACGCCAAAAGAATACAACCGTCTTTTTACAATACAAAAAACGAGAAATCCGGCTGCTATGAGAACCGGCAGATAAATGAAACACCCCATAAGGAAAAATATCTTTCTTCCTGCATTCTTTTGATTTGAAAAATACTTTTCAAACTGAATTTGCGGCAACACAAGCGGCGTATTTTCTCTCAAACACCATCTTCCCCATGTAAAGCCGGAAAATGAAGTCTTATTTCCAAACCTGCTTTTCATTTCTTTTCATAAGACGCTACCCATGCATTTCTTAATTCACTATCTTTTTGATAATTTGAAATAAACGTAAATGCACCGGCGGCATCTGCTGTAACAGCATCCTGTTTTCTTGCATATTCATGTACGTTTACCGCAAAGATCCACATAATCATTTCCGGATAATGTTATCCATGGAATAAATGCGGTTACAAGAAACAAAAATAACAACACCATTCCAACAATCCACTGTCCGATTTTTTTGCCTTCTGTCACTTACACCACCTACTTTTCCTTACAACAAAGTTTTTCCAACGTATCGATTACCACCCGGTCATTTTTAATCCGCAAATTCTTATCCAATTCCATCATCCGGCATATCAGTTGAAAATAACCTTTTCGAATTTTTACTCCATGTTTTTTAGGTGGTATTAATTCTGTTTTTTTTGACGACAATCTTGTGAGTGCGTCTGTCGGGACATGCCCCGTCAATAAATAATAAAATGTTGCTCCCATAGCGTAAATATCCGTCCAAGCTCCTTCATCTTTCGGAATGCCTTCTTTTGCCGTGCGATACTGCTCCGGCGCAAAGATAATTCTTTTTTAAAAAGGCAGCCTGCAAAACCGGTTGTTTGTCCGTCATATACTTTGCCGCTCCGAAATCAATTAAAACCACTGTACCCTCTTTGGTACAAATAAGATTGCCCGGCGAAATATCACCATGCACAACATAGTTTTCATGAATCGTACAAAGAGCTTTCATGACCGACAGAATAATCTCCACCGCTTTCCTTTCGGAATAAGGCTCATACTGTCTTTTTTTCATTCTTCTTCCCACACTGTCTCCCTGCAAATATTCCATCACAAGGTACACCGTATCATTGGCTGAAAACACATCATATATCGTAACAATATTTTGTGCATGAATGAATTTGGCAGTTATTTTGGCTTCTTTCAAAAAACTCTTTTTCCATAAAGAAAAGCATTTAAATATCTGGAATTTTTCACCTCCAAAGCATCCGCTTCCCGCTCTGCCCATTCCGACGGAAAATACTCCTTTACCGCCACATTTCTCTGAAGCAGTAAATCCTCACAAAGATAAGTGATTCCAAAACCACCCACACCAATGCAGACCAATCACCCGGTATCTTTCATCTAAAAGAGTATCTTCTGAAAGTACATGTTCCGGCTTTTGTTTTTCATTTAAGTATTCCAGTTTTTGAATGACCTGTTTGGGATTTTCTTTTGGCAGCATAATCCATGACAAAAAATCTTTTTTATCCATATCTTCCTTCATGGAAAATACCAGCACATAGACTTGTTCAACCGGAAACATGGAGAGCACCACAGGACATCCTTCCTTATCTCTTTGCTGTGAAAATCCCCACGCAATCTGTAACAATTGTGTAAGACTTCCGCCAACCGAAGTTATCATATAGCATCGGATATCCAGTAAACTGTCATAGGTGTGCCAGATTACAAAATCTTTTTTCTTTAAATAACAATTCCCAAGCAAAAATCGTTTAGCAATAATTTTCCCCTGATGCCAGCCATTTTTGTCTTCTTCTAAGGGCTTTTGCGGACTCCAGCCACAAACCGGACATTCGTCTCTTTCTCTGTCCCATTCCACAAAACAGCCCATGCAAGCCTTTACCTCCATGCCATCCTCCTATGATTGTTTTTCCTTTTCTCCCGAAAGTACCTCACCGTATAAGTCATAATACAAATCTGCCATTCGCTGATACCTATCCTCTATCTGCACCGATAATCCCTTTTTAACGGCCTGAGATTTTTCTTCCGAAACATTCACACCCATTTGCTGCAGACTAACCATTTTGTCTTCACTCACCCGTTCATAGGCACGCTGTGGTTTCCTGCCGGTCAGCAGATAAAAAATGCTGCCGCACAAACTGTAAACATCGGTCCATGGACCTTGTTTTCCATGAGAATCATATTGCTCAATCGGTGCATAACCATGCTTCAGTAAAACGGAATGATCCTTTCCTGAGTGGTATTCTTTGGCTGCACCAAAATCAATAACTTTTGCTCTTCCCTCTCTGGTTACCATAATATTATCCGGGCTAATATCCCGGTGGATAATATTTTCCTTGTGTACCTCGTTGAGTGCCGCAATCACCTCTTTTAACATCGGAAATAAAACATCGGGTGGAATCTTACCGCCCAATTGCTTGGCATACCGGCGCAAATCAATTCCTTCAATATATTCCATAACAATATATGCCGTATTATTTCCATAGAAAAAATCACGGACCGAAACAATTCCGGACATCGTATAAAAATGCGATAAATTTTCTGCTTCTTTGATATATGTTTGCAGCCCATGCTGATACGCGTATTTTGCCTGCTCCGTATTTTCTGTAAAAACGTTTAAGGTGGCGGTTAAGGACGAGTGTGATATCGTTTCCGTAATTCCCCGCGAAGCAACTCCTCTTGGAAAATATTCTTTAATACACACCCGCTTGCTCTGATAAAAATCCCAGCCAATATAAGTAATACCAAAGCCACCTACACCAATCACTTTTCCTACAAGATATTTACCATTTAATATCTCATAAGGCGGCAGACTATTTTTCACCTGCTGATACGCCGGCAAATAAAATCCGCAGTATGGACAGGGTTCTTTTGGCATATTTAATTCTTTCATGCATCCCATGCATAAAACATTGGGGTCTACCAGTCTTTTTGCCATTATTTTTCACTCTCCCGTCTGCTGTCATTAACCATCCACAACTTCATCGGCATCTCCTTCTGTAAAATCTACTTCATCTTCATCGGATGGTTTCTTTTTCACACTTTTCTTTTTCATGCTTTTGGGCTTTGTTGTAGCCGAACTTGGCACCGGTGTCTGTGTAGGCTCCGGTGTCGGCTCTACCCCTTTGCTCTTTACTAAGGTAATCTGTTTGTCCTCCCGGATATTAATGATTTGTCCTTTTTCAGGAAGCTGGGAATCCACTTTTCCTTTTGATACAGTCGAATAATTCTTACCACTTTTTACAACAACAGGAACCGTTATTCCTCGCGACTTCAAAAGTGCCTTAGCCTCATTTACAGACAGTCCTGTAAGTTTTGGCATTTTTTTCTCGTAATCACTTTTTTTACCAACCGAATAAACGAGCACAACCGGGGAAGCCGATTCTCCCTTGGTATACACTTCTCCCGCACCAACGGTCTGCGATACCAGTGACCTATTCGGGATTTCATCCGAATAAGTCTCTTCTACCGTCACTGCAATTCCCTTATCCTCAAAATAGCGAACCGCATCCTCTCTTGTCATAGAAGCACAATCCTTCATTGTAAATTTATTCGTACCACCACTTACCGTAAACTGTACCGATGTATCGCCTGACACAGCACTTCCTTCGACTACACTCTGCTCAATTACCGTGTCCTCTTCTTTTTGTGTATCGTACTCATAGATTGGCTCGGAAATATTTTTAATTCCCGTATTGTTTAACAACTGCTTGGCTTCCTCCAAACTTTTTCCAGTGCAGTCCGGCATTGCCTTCATCTGTTCTGAAGTCTGAACCTTCGCATTGTTTTGTTTCACATACCATGTCACCGCTCCTGCCATCGCACCTGCCAGTCCTATGACGCATAAGATTAAGAGCACTTTCGTACCTGTTTTCATTGCCAAAAGATGTGAAACCAATTGCCCATGCTCCGGTGGCGGCGGTGGTAAAATCCACTCCGGCTCATATACCGGCTGGAAGTTCTGTCCACCAAGCGCCTCCATAAAATCCTCTGCCGTCTGCAAACGATACTGTGGCTTCACATTAAGACAGCACATCATAGCAAGTTCTGCCTGCTCCGGAAGTTCAATTCCCATACTGGATGGTGGAATCAGTGAGTCCTCGTTTACCCGGTTATTTGCCGGAATCGGTTTCATTCCTGTCAACATACGATAAAACAATGCTGCCACAGCATACAAATCCGTATAAGGCCCCTGTGGTGCCGTTTTACTGTACTGCTCAATCGGTGCGTAGCCCTGTTTCAATACGATTTCTGTTCGTATATTAGCAAGCTCTGACGCATGTTTTGCGGCACCAAAATCAATTAATTTGATAACACCTTCATTGGTGACAAATACATTATCCGGTGCAATATCACGATGAAGCACACCTCTTTTATGAATGTCTTTTAACGTATGCAGTACCGTAAGAATAACTCTTCTGCACCACTCATAATCCTTCTTGTTACCGGACTGTTTGAGAATTGATTTTACATCCATTCCCTCTAAATACTCCATCACAATATAACCGGTTCCATTCTGCTCAAAAAACGTATATATTGCCACTACGCCTTTGATGTCCTGAAGGTTTGCAACACTCCTTGCTTCCTCCAAAAAGCTTTGAAGTCCTGCCCGGAAATGGTGAGCCGATTTTGCATCTTTTGGTCGAACGGTAATTCCATCCGAATCCCTTTCACAAATCTGTCCGGGATAAAATTCCTTAATTGCCACTTTGCATAAAAGCGTCTCGTTCCAGCCAATGTATGTGTTTCCAAATCCACCGGAACCAATTGCCTTCCCCACAATAAATTTGTTCTGCAGCACCGTTCCCGGCTGTAAAAACTGCGGCGGTACGGCTTCCAAATCCAAAGACGCTCCACAGTGTGGACAAGTATGTAATTTTTCATTTTCTATTGGCTGCATACAGCCGTAACATCGTTTCATAAGATTCCTTTCTTTGACGATAGTTTCTATTAACTCATTACAGAATCAACATCTTTACTCGCACTATCAGGTTTTTGGGTCGTTTTTGGCTTTGCAGGTTGTGAATCCCTCTGCTTAGGCACACTAGTTGCCTGTGGCACCGGCGTTGCATTTGCCTTTGTCTCAATCACAATCTTATACTTTCCATCCTTTTTAAATACCTTTTCCGGTTTTCCATCCACAAGTGCATATACATTTGTAATCACCGCATTACTTTCCGGACCTTTTATCGTCACATCATAGCTATATGAAATATCCTTTAAAGCACTCTTTACCGCTGCCGGACTTTTTCCGGACCAGGAAACCAGTTTATAAACCGTATCAAATGGAAGTTCACTTGTTTTACTGTCATCAAACGTCTGTCCCGCTGCAATATTCTGGTTTACAATATAGCCAACCCCTTTGACGGAATCTAACGATACATAAGCAGCATTATAAGAAGGAGTTTCCTTTCCAATGAATTTCTTGCCTCTGTACTTAGCAAGTTTTACACTGTTAATATATCTTCCACGAAAATTCTTCATAACATCCTTAAAATATGGGCTCACATAATAGTAAATGGCATCCACATCTTTTAAATCAAAAAAGGTATCTTTCTTTTGACCGCGAATCTCTCTGGCAGAAATAAATTTCCCTTTTACTGTTATGCCATAAACATTCCGGTAATTCTGGCGGTTACTGTCAACGGCATCCTCACCTAACCCTTCCGTTGCCTCTTTACATTTGTCACTGCTAAGTTTTAAATACGCCGCTAACGAGTCCACGTTACCATTCATATTTTCCGCCACCGTTCCATAGTTACAGCGTTTACTCGTAACTAAAGAGCACAGAATCTTTTTATCTTTTCCCAATGTTCTTCCACTTACCGGATTCTGCACAGATATAATTTCATCCTCTTGATTTGGGTCATACATAACGGCATTTACCTTCAGAGAAACTCCATCTTTTTTCACAAGTTCTTCCGCATTTCCATACGTCTTACCAATGATATTGGCAGCTCTCACTTCCGTACTATCTCCCGTGTCAATGGTATCCGTCATTTTCTGGTAAGTAACAACTCCGCCAACACCGACAATCACACAGGCTAACACAGCAACTAAGCCTTTTGCCCACTTCGGGAATTTACCCACATCATTTTTCTTATTTTTTACATGAATCCGCTTAACCTGAGCACTGTTTAATTCTTCTAAAAACACCTGTGCCGACGGCGTACGGTCTTTCTGATACACATTAAGTGCATTCATCATCGCATTCTCTATATTTTGCGGAATGGAGATTCCTAACTGCGTTGGTGTTTTTAATTCATCTAACAAAGCTCTATCGACAGACTCTACCGGCACCTTGCCTGTAATCATTCGATACATCACTGCTCCCAGTGCATAAACATCGGTCCATGGGCCGCGGACGCCACGGCTTCGATACTGCTCCTCCGGTGCATAACCCTGTTTCAAAATAATCGCAAGGCTCTTGGAATTTGCCGTCGTAACATAACGGGTTGCTCCAAAGTCCATCAGTTTAATCTCTCCCTCCGCCGTAACAACAATAGTTTCCGGTGAGATATCACAATGGATAATGTCAAGCGGATGCACCTGACATAAGCCGGTGAGAATTTTAACAATAAATGCTTTCGCTTCCTCAGCAGAAAAAACCTTGCCATCATCAAGAATCTGCTGCAACGTTTCCCCTTCCACATATTCAGAGATTACATAACCGGTATCATTTTCCGCAACACAGTCATATACCTTGGCAATTCCTTCTACCGCATTTAAGTGCTGTATCCGGTTTGCCTCATTTAAAAATGTCGTAAGCCCCTGCTCAAACTGTTCAAGCGCATCACCGGAGTAAATCGTAACTTCTGTTTCCCCTTCTGCGCGGCTTGAAAAATCGCTTGGTAGATACTCTTTCACAAACACTTTCCGGTTGTGCTCAGCATCCATTCCCAAATAGGTAACCGTATATCCACCATAGCGGATAACACGTCCCACAATATACTTTCCACCCACTACGGTTCCAGGGTCTAGATAATATGACTCCTGACGCAGTGTCGTTTCATCGTAACCACAATGCGGACATGTCGTACAATTATCCTCTATATTCGTCATACAACCCATACATAATTTCATGTCTGACTTCCTCCTTTTTCTATGCCTTTATCTTCACCGGTTTTGACTCAACGGTTATATCTCCATATTTTGCACGAAGTTTGAAATAGCGGTAAGTTCCTTTTTTCATATTGATTTTTGCACCGCTTTTCTTACTTATGGATTTCACTACTTTTAACTGACTCTTTTTCTTTCCTACTAACACTTCTATTTTCCCTGGTTTTGCAAAACCTTTCCCATAGGAATACGACAATTTGAATGAACGGTACACGCCTTCAATATATCGCTTTGCCTTTCCCCGTACATATTTAATTTTCGGTGTCGGCAGATTACAGGATAAGGTGACCGGAAGTGCCGCCAGTTCTTTTGTCTCTCCCTCTTTGGTCTCCATCAGTTTTACAGAAAGATTTTTTTCTCCCAGAAAACATTTTTTCAAACGGAGAAAATTTCCTAATTTACTGTAAGTAAGATATTTTTCATCACCTTTAGCAAGCGAAACATCCAACCATAAATTTTCTTTTTGCGGAAGTTTTCCAAAGAAATACTCTAATGACAAATTTTTATTAAGTGTCAATTTTCCATTGTCAATATAAGAAACATTGATGAGGCGCCACTCTTTTTCTTCCGAAGAATTGTTTTCTGTATAGGCACAGCGATATAGGGATATACCAATTGGCTCTACACCAAAAACAGCACTGTTTTTAGTCGTTTCCAGCCAGTTTCCTCCGTCTTTTTGGAAACGGAATTTGCCTGCATTAACCCCCGTCAACTCAACTTTAGTCTCAAACTGGTCTTTCGCTTCATTATAAACAGGGGCATTGTCCGAATCTACAACTTGAAATTCTTCCGCACGTACCTCACCTGCCGGAGCTAAACTGCCTGCCACAAGGGCGAACATCATAAAACCTGATAAAATCTGTTTTCTCATTTCTCTTACCAATCCTTTTCTTTTAACGTTTATCTTTTTTCAAATTTCTAAGAACAATGGTACTTGCCACACCGCATATCAGCATGATAAGAAGCAAAATAAGCCAAGTATGCCATAAATGCTCCGATGTTCTTACAAAAAAGTCTTCATATGGTTTTGCCGGAATTTTCATCAATTTCCCGGTTTCTGTCTCAATTTCTTTATACGGAAGAGCATTCAAATCTGCTGTATTTCCAAGACACTCCATCGACCATCGGCTGACCGTGATTTTGGAAATGACAAGTGCCCCGTCACCTAGCGCAAATAAAACTCCGGAAAATAATAACTGAACAATTAACACAAACGGTGCAAATGCCATAGCCCGGTCTGCATTGCGCACAAGAGACGATACAATCAATCCCATCGATGCCGAAGCAAATATCGTAAGCACCATAGTCAGCCAGATTTCCATTCCCGGATGACTGCCCCAAATAGTTCCTCCTTTGGCAGTATGCTCTAATAAGTTCAAGAAAATAGTGGTCAAAAGCGTCGCCTGTATAAGACAAATAATTCCCTGAACAATGTATTTGGACAACACATAGCCGGACAACCGCAAATTTCCCATATACTCTCTTTTGAGAATGGCTCTCTCCTTACACACTTCCTGAATCGTGTTAAACAATCCAATCCATATGCCGGAACAGGAAAGGGCAAATAAAATTGACTTTGTATCATCAAAGTTTACAAAAGTTCCTTCCTGCGCCACCAAAAACAATAAAAGTGCAATGGCAACCGGCTGAACCAATAACAAAAGCAGTCTTGAATAATCATTTTTAATTAAGTTCATATACCGTGCCGTCAAGACTCGCAGCTGCTTAAACCACGAAACATTTCGCCTTGCGGAATTTTTTATAAACATATCTTCTGCCTTTGTAAGTGCGGGTTCTTCCTGCCTTTTCTGCCAGTAATTTTGCAGATAATAGCCATTCCAGTTATCTGTATTTACAGCAAGTTCATTGTAGATTTCCACTAAATCCTGTTTTCCGAAATATTCATTCATTTCCGAAGGTGGTCCACAATAACAAATCTTTCCTCCCGGTCCCATAAAAATCACCTTGTCGCACAAGTGAATACTCTGTGTGGTATGTGTTACCATGATGATTGTCTTGCCTTCACTCTTTGACAACGAAGCCAATGTATGCATCAGACTTTGTTCCGTATCCGGATCTAAACCGGATGTTGGTTCATCTAAGAAAAATAATCCGGGGTCAGCCAGCAATTCAACGGCTATACTAGCTCTCTTTTTCTGACCACCGCTTAATTTTCTGATATAGGTATCCGCATGTTGCGTAAGGTCTACCATCTCAAGCACCTTATAAATCCGCAGTTCCATTTCTGCCCTTGTTGTGTCGGATGGCATTTTCATTTTTGCTGTATATAACAGCATCTTTTTCAGTTTCAGATTTTCGTAAATAATATCCTGCTTGCGGAACAAAGCCAATCATGTTTTTCAAACTATTGAAATTCCTTCTAAGGTCAATTCCATTACAGAAAACATTTCCTTCAATATCCCGGTCAAAGCCGCTCATAGCATTCATTACCGTCGTTTTTCCAGCACCGGAACCTCCGATAATTGCTACAAACTCATTGCTGCCAATATCGCCATAAACCTGATTAAGAATTTTCTTTCGTCCGGCACCTCTGCCTACCTCTTTGGAAATATTTTCAAGCCGGAGAGACACACCGCTCATAGCCCCTTGGTACAACAATTTTCCATCGACGACAAAGAATAAAAAGTTTGCAATCTGAATCATGTCTTTTTCTGCAATCCGCTCATCGCGGTTTACTCTTTTGCCATTGACATATACGCCATTCATGCTGCCATAATCAATGATGGTATACACACCATTTTGGTTCATGATTGCTGCATGCTTTCTCGAAATTCCGGGGCTGTCCATCACAATCGTATTGTCACTGCCACGTCCAATCAGTGTAAGTCCCTCGGATAAAGTCTGACACTGCCATGCACTTTTTTGCAGTGAATCTGTCAGTATAATAACTGCCGATTGATTTGACACATGACTTTTTGCATCAATCCGGAGAATCCAGTCTCCTGATTCTTTCTGATAATACTTTCTCGGCTTCATCCATTCATAAATTTCACCACGGTATAAATACGTTCCATTGGTACTTCCCACATCGCCAACATAGGTTTTTCCATTTGCAAATTTAATTTTTCCATGGACTCCCGAAATGGTCGACATAGGGATTACAATATCACAGCGGTCCGGGTCTCTTCCGAACAAAATACGGTCTTTTCCAAATGCCTTCAAATCGTAATCATAAAAGTTTGTACCAGTAAGTACAATCATCCGGCTTGCCTGCCTGTTTTCCCAATGCGGACTTCCTACATATTGTGTTTGTTGTAGCTGTTCCATAACCTGCTCCCTTTATCCAAGTGACTTAGTTTTCCTTTTTCTCTTTCACATACTGCTGGCAGAAAGTTTTTACCCCCAGCGAATCACTTACATCATTTACATATAACTTACTCTGAAATCCTTCCATTTCTGCTATTCCTTTTCCAACCAGCACACAATCTCTTTTCTGGTTGACAAGCTTCTGAAAACAGCTTAAGGATTCATTATACTTAAAAAATTCTTCAAATGCTTTTTTCTGAATTGGAAATGGCGTTGTGCCATCTGCCGCATAGAAATTCCCCTCAGCCGCTTCACTCATCAAAATCCACATAAAACGCATACAGGCATTCTGTTTGTTTTCAGACGATTGTGCACTAATGGCATATTTTTCATCAAACTGCACAAACATCTTTCCATCCTGTGTTAAAACATGCGCACGGTAATCCGTGACTGAATTTTTCTGAATTTCCTCAGAAACTGCTTTGCGCTGAATAAAGTTATACAGAAAATAACGGTACTCAACATTGGCAATTGTACTATTTCCCCGGTCAAGCACATTATTTGCTTGCTGTCACCATTCCGCTTGTTGCCTCTCCACGCCTCGAAACATCAAAAAGGTAAGAAGAAAGATTTGTGACCATATTGGTATCCGGCTGCAATTTCCCGGTAGAAAAATCAAAACAATCCGGGCCGGCAAGAACTGCCATCTTTGCAATCGCACCATAATACTTCGCAAAAGTATATTCCGTAGAATCAGCAGATTTATTTTCTTTCACTACATCTGCTATCTCAACGGCATCACTGTTTTTATACTTTTCATCTGTATAAAAAACACTGTCCTTTAAGCTGTTTTCCGGTTTTTGTTCATACTGTTTACCAAAAAGCAAAAGTGTATTGATACCAGTAGGCATTTCATTCATTTGTGGGAAACATTTTTCATACTCCGTTAAGTACAAATAATCCTCCCGCTCAAGTTCCTCTAACACGTTATCCTGATAAGATACCAGTTTGTAAGAATCCAAATCCGATACATTATCAGAGAAAAACATATCCGGCATTGATTTATTTTCTTTTGCCTTTTTCAATTCCTGTGACATCGTTGCATCCGGATTATCCTTTGTAATATTAACGACATTCACTGTGATTTTTTATTGTCCTGAAGCATCTGATTTACCCGCCCACTTGCATTCTCACTTGAGACAAAATTCTTCGATGCAACGGAATCGAGCATCTCCTTCTGCTTTTCATTTTCCACCCAGATTGTAATGGTATCCTTATGTAAGGTTGTATCAAAAATCCTGCTTTCTTTTTTTAATACGGTAGAAAAAAGTGTAAAACCTACTACAACCGCTAACACCAAAACGGATACCAGACTAATTGTCCAGTTTCTTCTCCTTCTGCGTTTTTTCTGTTTTACTTTTGGATATTCCGCCATTCGTTTACTTTCTAAGGCATCCTCAAACTGCTGTATACTCTGAAAACGCAGTTCCGGACGGACTGCCATTGCCTCCATAATGGCACGGTCAATGTTCGGTTCAATATCCACTCCCAGTTCTGCCGGAGATTTAAGGCTATCTTTAAATTCTCTTTCTGTGGCTTCCATTGGTTTGATACCCGTAACCATCTGGTATAAAATAGCGCCAACCGAATAAATGTCCGTAAAAAATCCCTGCTTACTTTTATCGCGGTACTGCTCCGGTGCAGAATATCCGACTTTGATGATTTTCTCTCCTGCCATTCCCTCAGAGCTGTCATTTAACTGAGCCGCACCAAAGTCAAATATTTTAACATTTCTCTCATCCGAAATAAATATATTATCCGGACTGATATCACGGTGAATAATTCCTTTTGCATGAATTTTTTTGACCGCTTCAATAATCGGATGAATTACATTTAATGCAACTTCCGGCTCCATCCGCCCCTGTCTTTCCAGATAATCTTTTAACAATACACCATCGACATATTCCATAATGATATATGCCGTATTATTTGCCTCAAAAAAGTCATATACATTCACAATATCTTTTGCTTTTCCAAACTGGGCAATACTCTGAGCCTCCATAAGGAACCGCTTCAACTGTGCCTGATACTGATTTTGTTTATCCCCTGATAAAAGTCCTACACTACATTCACCCGGCGCACGGTTTACTAAACCTGCCGGATAAAACTCTTTACCGCGACAACAACACCAAGTGTTGTATCAAAACACTTATAGGTAATTCCAAATCCACCAAATCCAATGGCATTTCCCACAATAAAATGATTTGCAAGGATTGTACCCGGTGTCAGATAATGAGGCTGCTTAGGTTTTGTTCCCTCTACATATCCGCAAAAAGGACATACCTCATATTGTCCTTTTACGCTAAAACAATTCATACATAATTCGCTTGCCATATTCTACCTCTTTCATTATTCCAGTCGAAACCGATTTTCTTCACTACCAAAATCAAGAATAGTTCCCGGTTTCAGGCAAATCTCCGTGTTCTGCGGAAGACACTCCTGTGAACCATTTGTAAAACTGCCGTTGCTGGATGTGTCAACAATTTTAAAACACTCTTTATCTCTATGAAAACTTATGACACAATGTTTTCGACTGACTTTCTGCTGGTTTTCAAAAACTAAATCATTATCCGCAGTTCGTCCAATCCGAATGGTTTCTCCATCCTGAATTGGAATTTCTGCTCCCTTATAAATACCGGCAAGACCGACCAGAACACCTCTTACCGTCTCAATCTTCATATTTTCATCGCCGGTTTTCTCTGCCGGACTGACAATGTTATATCTCATATTTTGCTGTTCATTTTTAATTTCCTGCACCTTAGGAATCACATCGGAGGTGACCGGTTTCTTTCTGCGTGGCCGCACAAAGAAACTCACAATCCCAAGAACCGCCGCTGCTATAGAAACGGACAAACTGATAAAAAAGGCATATCCCCAGCTAACAGAAGTTTCCCCTGAAATATTCCAAATTGGTGCCAGAGAATCAATCACAAAAAACAGCGTAATGTAAGCCCCCGCAATTACAAGGGAGAAAATCCCGGATAAAATTTGCTTGACGCTCCCTACTAAACCAATAATTCCTGCAGCAAGTGACAATATCACCGGCAGAACTAAAAGTCCCCACACAACAAACATGACCGAAACTCCAAACACATGTGGATTCGCCGAATCCGGGTGGATTACATTTTGTAAATACTGAAATGCTGAAAATTCCTTTGTTCCATAATTGGTATGTACAATTTTGGTCATAGGCAGAAAAAATACCGCCAAATTCACAAAGAGCAGTAATGCTCCTGCTATTCTTATTCCTTTTGCACTACGGTCCATCATTTTCCTCCTGTTTTTCCTTTGAATTACTCGTTATTTTTTTTACTTAATTCTTCCAGTAAAGTGCTCCAATTAAACCGCTCTCCACACAATGGCATGAATAACAGATTTACATCGCCAACCGTAATCATGTCATAAGCTTCCAGTTTTACCGGACTGAGCACAACTTCATTGTTTCGATATACCAAACCACTGGAATCTCCCGGCTGAACCAGATACAAATGTTTTTTCGGTTCATATACAACAATGGCATGGCGGTTTCTGGATACGCTTTTATCACCAACTAAGGCAATATCCATCTGGATGTCACGTCCAATGAAATTTTTACCAACTTTCAAATGGAAATCCTGACCTACATGAGCACCACCCATCGCAATTAACCATCCCACACATGGAGAAGAAATGGTATTCACCTGTGGTGCATTTACTACGGATGGATTCGGGCTTGCGGCATTTGCGCCGGTAACACCTGAAAACAAATCATCATAAAATGCTACCGTATGGTCATCATCTTCTGTCCACTCCGGCTGATTAACAGTCGGCACTGTTTCAGTTGCGGCAAATGTATCCTGTGTCAGCGGAATTGTCGGCTGCTCATTATAATCATCCGCATAAGGTATTGTTGGCTGTTCAATCGGCGTTCCTCCGGTCGGAAGTGTTACTTCATCGGCCGGCATAACCGGTGCCTGCCCCCACTGATTTACCGGTTCCTGTGGCACCGGTACCGGTGACGGTGTTGTCATATCCTCTGTAAATACCGTTGTGAGGCTGTCATCTGAACCAGCTCCCCCCTGACAATGTGGACATACCGCATATTTTTCCTTGTCAAAAAAGTGCCCCTTTTCGCATCTGCTTAAATTCATAATTACTCCTTTCTGCGCTTTTGCGCCTGCACCTTTGTGCTTATCTTTCTTTGTTAATAATAGATTCTTTATACTGCAGTATCGCTACGGAGGTATTATCCTGCGAGTGAGTGTTTCCTGTGATAGCGGCATTCACAAGTGTTTTTGCCTTATCTTCCATCGAAACAATATCACTCACTATAATCCCGTGAATCTGCTCATCCGACAGGGTCTTTGTAATCCCATCGCTGCAAAGCATAACCACATCACCGTACTGCATCTCAAATGGCTGTGTATTCACATCCATAAGATTTACATTTCCAATTCCAAGAAAACTTATTAATGCTTCTTTTTGCCGTTTTGCCATCGCTTCTTCTTTTGTCATCTGACCGTTGGCAACCATCTCCTGTAAACGGAGCCAGTAATTATGGTCTCTTGTTACCTGTCTCATCTGGCTTCCACGGATAATATAAATTCTACTGTCACCAACGGATGCCCAGTATAATTTATTATCTTCTGCAATCACCGCAACCATTGTTGTACCGGAACCTTTTCCGTTTTCTTTTGGAAAATTGTAGATTGCCTCATCAATTGCTAAAATCCCTTGTCTGAAAAATGTAGGAATATCCACTGAAGCACTTTTCTCTATCTGCTTAAATGCTGAAACTAACATCTGGATTGCCGTCTGACTTGCTTTGCCGCCATCCGCCATTCCGCCCATTCCGTCACATACCACAGCTAATACTCTGGTCTTTTTATTTGCTGCCAGTTTCTTGCCTTTGGATACATAAACAGCATCCTGCTGGTACTGACGATTTCCGGTAACGGTATACGATAACGTTGCTAGTTCCGGCACCATACGCTGTACTCTACCGGTTGACGGTGAGCTAACCGGCTCCTTTTTTACCTCTTTTTTCTTTCCAAACACGATTCATTCACCTCCAAAAAAAATAAATATCTCTGACTCTGTGTCTGTAAATAAAACCATTCCCCCGCTTTCAATGTGACGGATTGTCCCATCAAAAGTGCTCCAAATTTGGTATATGTGTAATTTCTGGAATAGTTTTTTACATAAAACTGATTGTTTTCTGTATCGTAAGTAACCTCACAATGTTCGCCGCTGATTTGCGGATTCGTTATGACGTACTGGCATTTCGCCCGGTTTCTTCCAATTTTTATCTGATTGTGTATCAAATCAATTCTTTGATTTTCTCCTTGCCCCTGCAATATGATGAAAGCAAAACTTTTCTGTCTACCATCTGACACAATTCGGTGTGACAGATGCATTTCATGTACAAATTCTTTCATGTTCCTTGTACGAGTCTGCCACTTTTTTTGCAGTGCATGATTTATTGCCGCATTGATATGGCTTGGTATGTGAGGCAGCAATTCTTTAAGTGGCTTTATTTCAACTCCTGCTTCCCGGTCCGGTGCCGTCGGCAGCTTCTTCCCACTTACCACATAGTAGTAAGTGGCAGCAAGACCATACACATCCGTATGCGGTCCCTGTCTGCCTGAACGGGAATATTGTTCAATCGGTGCAAAACCGGGTTTAACCATAACGGAAATGCTTTGTGGGGAATTGAGTGCAAATTCTCTCGTTGCACCAAAATCAATCAGTTTCATTTCCCCTTTATTGTCATACATAATATTGTCCGGACTGATGTCTCGGTGCAGAAGATTTTTCTTATGTACACGATGCAGCGAATCTCCAATTTCCTGAACCATCTGATTGGCAAGGGCAATTGACAAGGGCTTGTTTTGTTCTCTCATATAGCGGCTCAATGTAACACCCTGCACATACTCCATAACGAGATAGGCGGTTCCATTCTGCTCAAAAAAATCTCTGACATTCACAATGTGTGATTCTCTTTGAAATTCCAGCAGGATATTTGCCTCTTTCACAAACACATCTTTCCCGTGATAGTACAATTCATCCTTTAACTGGCTGTTTGGCTCAATCTGATTGGTTCCTGCCATACGCACCGCCCATTCAACAGGAAAATATTCTTTGACTGCACACCGCTGTCTGAGTCGACTGTCAAATGCCAGATAAGTAATTCCAAATCCACCAATTCCCAGTACACGCCCCAGAAAATATCGGTTTTTCAGCAGTACCCCGGCTCGCATAGCCCGTGAATCAACAGCCGCCTTTTGTTCATAACCACATTGATAACATAAACGGCCATTAAAACAATCACTTTGAAAACAATTAGGGCAAAACAAATTTGTTTTCATCTTTTTCCCTCTTTCCTAGCCGCTCTATTCTTCCTCTGCCTCTGAAACAGCTTCTGCTTTCATCGTATGGAAAACAAATTTTTCACGTCCGGCAGTAATGATATCACCATCCAAGAGCATCCGGCGGTTCGTCATTTTCACACCATTGACAAATGTTCCGTTCGTAGACTCCAAATCTTCAATGTAGCATGCCATTTTCGTTACTTCTATCACAAAATGCTGTTTCGAAAGGCGCTCATCATCAAAATAAATATTACATATATCCGAACGCCCAATAAACAAACTGCCCTCGACATTCCATTCCACATCCTGAATTTTTCCGGCACGGTCGGTAATGGTAAGCCGAATTAGTTTGGAATCTGCTTTTAATAAATCATCCGGATTTATTTCAACAACTTTTTCCGGTTTTCGCTTTGTAATGATAATTACGATAACACCGATAATAAGAACCAGTGCAATAAGGGCAATCCACCAATACGAACGGACAAACTGTTTCGTCTGTTCAGACTTTTCATCTAAACCGGTAAATTTAAAATTGTATTCCTGATTAATCGGATTTGCCTCTTGTGTGTCATCATGAATATTGGAACATATCAGGGTATATTCACCCGTATACAAATCTTCCTTAAACGTAAGCACAACTGTGTTATCCACGCTATTGTAATTTACATTGTTAATTGCCCACACCCTGCCATTGTCATCTTTACTTTTTGATTTCACAACATAATTGGAAACTTTGTCCGCGCCAACTACACTGCCCGAATTGTCCGTCAATTCAAACGTAATCGCATTGCTTTTACTCTTTTTTATGTTACGAATAACCGGTGCTTCTTTATCCGGTGTCGAACGACTGTAGTCAATACGTCCGCTCACATTACCACTGCCGCGTTTTTCACTTAAGGTAATTGCACTGATACCATCCAGTTTTTTATTGTTTGGTGCTTCCATTTTCACAACATACGTATGATTCCACACAATATCTGAAAATGTTTTAAATCCTTCTTTTACCTGTTTTTTTGACGTATTCCAGTGACACTTATCAAAATTGTAGCCACGACTGTTCTTTTCTTCTAAAATTTGATAGGTCGCATTCATTTTTTTCTTGTTTGGCTTTTTTGCTTTATTCTTTAATAGAATTCCATACACCGGAACCATCGATTTTTTTACATTTTCGAGTGTGCTTTCTTTGGAATTATCTTTTCCCAAAGAGTCATCTTCCCCGTCTGTCACCAGTAAAACAACGGTCCTCTGGCTTGGCTGTGCATCGGCATATGCTGTCAACACTTCATTTAAAGAACGATACAGTACCGTTCTGCTTTTGGCTTCTTTATGATACGGAATCTTGTTTATTTTCTTGATATCTGATTTGAGCGTCTTTGTTTCATTTCCCGACACTGCCTGATTTCCATTTCTTAGCACATTACTCTTTTGACCGCTCGCACGCAAAGTTCCCACTGTATATAATGTCATTTTGTCCTGTGCTTTCATGGACTTTCTCAGTGCTGCAATATGTTTTTTGGCTTCTGAAAACTGCCCCTTATCTACAGACCCGGAGTTATCCACAAGAATAATGGTATGGAGTCCTTCTTTACTCTCTTTAAAGGAGACTGCCAAATCACTCTGTTTTAAAGAAATGGTATTTCCGATTGTTCCATTAAAAACCATGCTGTCAGAAGCCTTTGCTCCAACAATGTAACTGGTTACATAAGGTTGCATCACTTTTTGCCATTTCCAACAAATACGGTGTTTTAAAATATTTTGCCTGCACTTTGATTGTGCAGCAAATCAGGCACACTGCAAAAATCAGACAACTGTTTTGTAATATTTTCTTTACTCCTGCCATTTTCTCTCCTCCTCACAATATGGAATGAATACCAATTCCGTTTTTCCAATTGTAATAACATCACCTGCCGAAAGTTTGACTGCTTCCCCAGCTAACTCACCTGCCACATAGACGGTATTTCCTCCCTCCGGCGTCACATAAAAGGTATTTCCTTTCGGGTCATAGGTAACCGATGCATGCTTATTCCTTGCAATCGTTTTATCATCAATCAACACAACATCCATCGTATTGCTTCTTCCGATAAAATTTTTTCCGGCATGAAGTCTGTAATCTTTTCCTCTCTCCTCCCCCGTCTGACATACCAGCCATCCGGTTACCGGCTGAACACCTGCCATGCCAAAGAATCCAAAGGAAACGGTTTTGTCATCATCCGAAAATCCACCAAGTGCATCCACCGGTATTTCACCCCCGATGTTTTCCTGCACGATTTCACCTAACTGTTCGCCAAGTGATAAATCTGCATCCATGATGGATACCGTTTTATCATCCTCCTCAACATTGTCAACCATCAAACTCAGCGTTTCATTCTTTTTTCTTACAATGTGGACAACTCCGAAACACATTCGGGTCATACCAATGTCCATTTTTACATTTAACAGCCATGGTTTCTCCTTTCTCTGCCGTTTATTTACCGAACAAAAACAGCAATTGCCGTGTAATTATCCATGTTAGTTCCTTTTCCGTTCTGCCTGATAATCTGCTCCATGGAAGACAGCCATTCCTTTGGCGAACGGGATTTTTTCAAACACATCCCCATCTCTTTTTCCTCAATCAATTCCCAAAATCCATCGGTACATAATAAAAAACTGCTTTTCGCTGATATATCAAATTCATCCATGATTTGATATTTGGGTGTATTCCATTCCGTTCCCATTACCCGCAAAAGGCGGCTTCTATCCTCATGATGGCGAATATCCTTCTCTTTTATTGCACCGCTGTTTACTAACATTTGTGGAACGCTGTGGTCTTTTGTACGCAGCTTATATTTATTTTTTTCAAACCAGTAGATTCTGGAATCTCCCACATAAGAAAACTTTGCTTTTTCATCCTTGATTTCCAGACAAGTTAATGTCGTTTTCATGCCGCTTTCTTTATGTTCCTGCCGCTGCTTTTCCAGTAATTGGTTCTGACTTTTCATAATACTGTCTGCTACCGAAAGTCCCTCTGCCAAACACTGTTTCATGGTCTCCACAACAAAAGAGGACGCCACTTCACCATCACCGTGTCCACCAAGCCCGTCACATACAAGAAAGTATTTTTTATCCGGCAGTTCGAGGATTCCATAAGCATCTTCATTCGTTTTTTCGTTCCCCTATGCTTGTTATCACATCATAGGAAATTTCATAACTTGTTTTTTTCATCTATAACTCCTTTAACTTTCATCCCAGTCTAGCACCCTCATTTTTTCTCGTTCCATTTTATCACGCCATGTATTCAACTTTTTTCCTAATTTTTAACGGCGAGCCAAAAAAAAAGAGCTCGCCTGTACGCGATAAACTTCTCTATCTGCGTTACAAACAGCTTTTTTTTTGCTATTTCATTTTAGCAATATTTTTATTTGTAATATTTTTAAATTTTATTTCGCCTCGGCACGCTTTTTTTCTATTCTGTTATAATCTGCCTTTGTGACTTTCTTTTTTCCTAAATATGTTCCACTGTACTCAACCTTATTTTTGTCCATGTATTCTTTTTTTTTGTTGACGAGGCTTACACAGACAATTCTATTTTTCTTGATTTTATATTCTGCATAAAGATAAGGCATAATGCCATTTCCGTTATCATCCGTATATCCGGGGCCTCCTCTGTAAAATGCATAACTTTTTTCTAGAAGGCATCCGTGAAAGTCCGCCAAAACACGGATAATTATCTTTTGAACTAGGTCCTTTTATTTTCACCAGTTTCTTATTGCTCTTTTTGCATGTATAATAAAGCATTTCCCCTGTTATTTGACCATCTTTTTTGAATCATAAGCTCCGAATTCCATTTTGGTCTATGTCAACAAGAGCAAACTTAGGTATCGAATATTCATCGTTACCTTTTCCTACATACTTCTGCAAGACCTTAGTATATTGTTTTTTACCTTCTTTGACATTGCATTTGATTTCGGTGCTGAAACTGCAAGCCCAGCAACCAAAAGAAATACTATCATACATTTCATTCTTTTCATACTATCTACCTCCTCTTGTACAGACCTATCTAGAAACGTTTCATCTTATACCCTTTTTTATTGCCAATAAGTGCTTTTAATTTTTTCTTATAAACTTTATAACTAACTTTTACACCATTAATTTCTGTATGTCTCTTATTGTTCTCATCTACAGTTGATGTATATGAGACACCTTTTGAAGAAAGTTTTCCATTTTTGTACTTGTAAAACATCCGGTCCAAAGAGCCATGACTAAAACCTCTGTCAATATAATTGCTTTTTTTTTTGTATATTGCACAATAATCATCATGTTCATATGGATTGAAATATTGTGGCATCTTGATAACCGGTTTCACTTTTCCCTTTACAATCGAATATACTGCTGTTGTTTCACCAAAACTATATATGTCTGCCGTATTGCATTTGGATGCATCAACATAGCGCAAAATGCACTCATCCACACCATTCTTATCAATATCTGCAAATACATAAAATGTACGTGGTTTTTCCGTATAATTCTCCACTTTGGAACTTAATTTCTTCATACGTGTATCATACTTTTTGATAAGACTTTGATACATTTTGTGCTGCTTTTTCTTGCTTATTTTTGCACTTGACGCAGGACTATATAACTGACCTGCTATCACGCCAAAAATCAACATAAATACACATAGGATTTTTTTGTATTGTTTCATAAAATAAAACTCCTTTTTCAGAATTGATATCATGATGAAATATCTAATTTTGTTACTTTTCCATTTTTATCTACCACTATGCTCAACCCTAATCCATTGTAGCGTTTTGCCAGTTTTAAGAAACTTTTTTAGTCAATTTATCTGGACGCCCTTCTCCTCCGCTGGATATCATTTTACATTTTTTTTTAAAGGAAAAACTGTTTTTTTGTATTTGAGGTTAACTCTTTTACCTGCCAAAAAATTCTTCATTGACTTTGAATACTGAAACTTACCATATACAATTAAGCGATTTGCCTTCATTGAAAGTTTCTTAATATTAATATCGGAATATAAGTCTTTTCTTTTCCCAGTTAAACCACTAAAATATATGCCCTTCTTTAATTTAGCATGAACACCTTGTGGATACAATATTCCAGCTAATAAAACAACCATTAACAATACCATCATTGTTTTTTTCATTGCCATCTTAATTCACCGTCCCCTGATTTTGTTGTGAATATTTCATGTAATCAATACATTGCTGAATCATTTGATGTGCCGTTTCTGCCATCTGATTATTTTTTACCGCAATTCTTTGCTGGGTTCCCACCATATGAATAATCAAAACATTTTGATTTCTAGTAATTCCAGCAATATCTTGATATTTTACATAATAATCTCGACGGATTGTTAAACCTAATATCGGTATATAATAACTTCCTTCTAAATGATAATCATATACCATAAGTCTGGTTTTTGCAATTCCAAACAAACTACACAAAGATGCTATTGCCGCTAAAATACTAACGACACCAAATACAATAAGCATCGTCCTTGCCCCTTCACCAACTAAATATCCGCCTCCATAACTGCCGGAGTATGACATCGCACCACCATAAACTCCACTATACACCGAATGTGTTGCATGTTTCATCTGTGAAATCACAATAATAACAATTCCCAAAACAGCAAGTATTCCACCACCTACACCTGACATAACAACTGCCTTTGTCGGCGCACCTTTTGATTCAAATAATAATCTCTCCATTTTTTTTGCTCCTCATATTTTTAGTTTCTATTTTACCTTTGCACTTCTCTTTTTCGACCATTTCGCATATACTGTTTTTCCCTGTACCTTCTTATAAGCACGAATACGGAAATAATATCTTTTCTTCTTTTTTAATTTCTTAATTGTCTTTGTTGAACGGTATCCATTCTTAACTTTTATTACTTTCGCTTTTTTCATCTTTTTGTTCTGCGCATACTGAATTTGATAGCCGTCACTGTCGTATGTAGTAGACCAACCAAGTTTTACCTTTTTCTTGCCTGCAACCACACCACCAATACTCCAAAAATAATTCTGGTTTAACGTTTTCTTTTGATATATTCATCTTTATATGTCTTACCACACTTTTTGCATTTGTGAAGTGTGTAACCATTCTGTAAATAAGTTTCATTTACCCATGTATTTTCATATGCATGCTCACAATTTGACTGATTCAAAGCACACAGCGTAAAAATATATTTCCCTTCATCACCAGATATTTTAATATAATGCGTTCCTTTTGCTAAAACACATTCTTTCTTTGTTACAGCCGGTTTTGATAAACTTCCCTGATAAACATATTCACTTTCTTCTGTTTCAGAAAGGTCTTTATTATATATCCAAAAATTTGTGTACGGAGCTGCATAGGACGAAAGTGAAAACACATAGTAAGCATTTTTCGGAATCACTACCTTAAACCAATCCTGGTCATCTGTTGCTGTAATTGCGCCCGTAATCGTAGTACCTAAAGTATACATTTGCGGCGAATCATAAGAGTGCGCATTATTATCGTTTACTCCATAACTGGTAAACGATGCATTTAAACGATATTTACCTATATATGACCCATTATCAACTTTTAAATAATAGGTTCCCTTTGATAATGAATAATTTGCTACCGCTGTATCCGGTTGTGTTATATTTCCATCATATGCATTATCCCTGTATAATTCTTCGGAAAAATCAGATGTATACAACTGAAAATATGTAAATCCATCAATATATGACATCACTTTTAACTCAACACGTCCATCTGATGAAATAACCAGTTTATACCAGTCCTCCTGTTCCTCTGACATAAGCCACTTATCACTGCTCCAAGTTCCTGTAAAACTCAAATTCTGTGCCAAACTGGCCGCATCCTGCTGTGCTTTACTTGTTGTCGGTTTATTTGTTATCTGATGTGATACTAGCAACACCATTGCTAAAACGATAGCAACTATTTTCTTTTTCATTTTTCCAACTTCCTTTCAGTTTCTAATTCTACTTTTATTACATACAATTTGTTTTTACTATCCCCACAAATATTTTTGTTCTTCCAGCCAGTGCATATGTTCCATGCGATTCGCAATTTGACTTTGATTGTACTGCATAATCTGATTGCTTTTTCGTATATCACATAAAACCTGACCATTCATAACTTGCTGCTCAAACATACTTTTAGTCATTTTTTGAGATTCTGACACAACATCATACAACATTCTTTGATTCTGTTTTATTTCTTTTATGTCACTCGAAATGGAATCTAATGTGCTAATAATATGTCCCAAACGAAGTTCATTTTCATATAAATTGTATGCCCCCTCATGTCCTGTCAACCCATAACACCTTTCCGATAGCATATATTCAAACAACGATGCTATAGCTGGTAAAGAACGATATTTGGGATATATTACATTGGTGGAATAAAATTTATTAAGTACTGCTTTTGTCTTCTTTCTTTCATCTGCCAAAAGAGCATATTCATCGTTTAGTGTCTTTCCCTTTTCCAGTAAATTTTTTCTATAACGCTGAATTCCCTCAATATTTTCCTGATTTGTAATACGCACCTGCTGATTATATGATTGCGTCTGAACCACATTAGACACAACCAAAATAATTCCACCTACCACAAAACAAACAAATATACCAATAATTCCAAGCATAATGTTTAAAAACCATCCTGGAGCTCCACCTTCTGGTGATTTCAAAAAAACATAACCAAAATAAACTAAAATTGCAATTTTAAGATAAATTTTTTAAATGTTCTAAAATCTCATTCTGTTGGTATAACATTTTTTCTAAATCAAATACATGCTTTTCGTTATGTCTTTTGATGTGCTAATTCATTCGATATTTTTTTCCTCCATACTTTATTCTTTCCGTTCCATAAAGACAAACGGTTATCCATCTCTTCTTTTTTTTTCATGAAGGCATTCTCGATTTTATCTGCTTTAAAATTCCAGAATTGATTTCTTACTCTTGAACTTTTACTGCAAACTTATTTTTTAAGATAAGTTTTTTACCCTTCTTTTAACAATACACTTTTTTTCCAAGATAAGGTGTATAGTTTACCCTTTTTATGAAGGCAAGTTTGTACTTTACTTTCCTTTCCAAGTAAGTTTACCCTTAGTTTGTATTTCCCCAAAGAAAGACAGTTATAACCAGCTTTCTTTTTCACAGATACTTTTGGTGCTACGGTTGTTTTTGGGGTAACAGCAGGAGTATTTGTGGTTGGGGGAGTAGCAACAGGGCTAACTGTTGGAGCAGAAGGAGTAGGAACATTAGGGGTGGCTGCAGGAATTGTTGGAGTAGGGGTAGGAATGTTTGATGGTGTAGGTGTTGGTGTAGGTGTTGGTGTCGATGATGAATCTTTTAAAATTTCTTTCATCTCATCCAATGTCAATATTGGATAAGTTTGACCAGAAAAAGTTTTGTATCCAACAATGAATTTGTTATTTTCATCAAGTATGAATGATTCAACGTCATCAACAAAAGCATCTGGGTTTTCTGCAGTTGGCTTATTAATTGCATAGAAGTCAAGCTCAGTAGGAGATAAGTCATAATTCCACCAACGTATAGCATCATCACGAGAATCCATCACCCAAATTGTTCCATATTGATCAAACTTAGCTGATACGTTATTAAAGCCAACATAAAAAGAGGATCGGAATTCACCTATTTTAAATATAACTGTTACCCTTTTTAGAATAATCAAATTCCGTTCTACACCATTAACTATACATGTGGATGTTTCTACTACTTCAGATTCATCCCATGGTAAGTCAGTGTCTGCTTTAGCTGTATTTGTACAAAACATTGTACAAATAACCATTGCTAACAGTGTTAATAAAGCTACATATTTTTTTGTGTTTTCTTATTCATAGAAAACCCTCCTCTTCTTTTTTGAAATTCTAAGTTCTCCTTTGTTATGTTGCCAATAAAAACAGAAAATAAATACAACAATTCAAAAGAAGTTTGTGGTTTCCTAGAGAGTAAAAACTTGTTACTTTTCCCAAAATTCATCTTCCGGGTTTTCTACAATAAACGCATAGTGTTTTTGATATACTTTTTTCTTCATCATCTAAACACCCTCAAATAATTTCTCGCCAAAGATTAGTTTTTCTCAGCCAATTCTGCTTTCAGCATTTCTGTCAACTGAGGAACAATCTTATTCAAATCGCCTACCAAACCATAGTCAGCTACATCAAAGATTGGAGCTGTCTCGTCTTTGTTAATAGCAACGATAATGTCAGATTCTTCCATACCTGCAACGTGCTGAATAGCACCGGAAATACCAATTGCGAAGTATACGTTAGGACGAACGGTTTTACCGGTCTGTCCTACCTGACGCTCAACCGGAAGCCAGCCATTCTCTACAACAGCACGGGAACAGCTTACTGTTCCGCCAAGTACATCTGCCAAATCCTGAAGAAGTTTGAAGTTTTCTTCGCTTCCAACACCACGACCGCCGGATACCAAAATCTTAGCATCTGCGATATCTACTGTGTCAGCTACAGACTTCACAACATCAAGAATCTCAACATATTTATTGTCCGGAGTGAATCCCGGATTGTACTCGATTACTTCAGCTTTTGCACCCTTAATTGGGTCAATCTTCTGCATAACACCGGCACGAACGGTAGCCATCTGTGGACGGTTGTATGGACATGCAATCGTAGCGATTGTATTACCACCAAACGCAGGACGTGTCATAAGAAGCTGATTTGGAATGGTCTCCTTTGTCATGTTATCGGTGAAATCACCAATCTCAAGTACTGTACAGTCAGCAGTCAGACCAGTTGCTACACGTGCCGATACACGAGGACCTAAGTCACGGCCGATTGCTGTTGCACCAACCAACATAATTTCAGGTTTGTACTCATTGATTACAGAAGCAAGTGCATGAGCATATGGCTCTGTACGATATACTTCAAGTTCTTTGTCATCCACTACGATTACTTTGTCTGCACCATACTCAGCCAAAGAATCTGCAAGGTCTTTAACACCGTAACCAAGCAAAACAGCGGTAACTTCTGCGTTCAAATCTTTTGCCAGATCTTTTGCTTTACCAAGCAGCTCGTAAGCGATTCCGCTTACTTCTCCGTCTACCTGCTGTGCAAAGACATATACACCTTTATATTCTTCTAAACTCATTTTTTTCACCACTTTTCCTTTATAATAATTAGATTACATGTTTCTCTTTAAACTTATCTACAATATACTGAGCAGCTTCTGTTGGGTCAAGAGTAACGACTTCGCCGGCACCTTTACGAACCTTATCGGAAGCTCTAGCAATCTTTGTTGGAGATCCTTTCAAACCAAGGTTAGAATCATCTACATCCTTAAGGTCTGCACGTCCCCAAACGGTAATCTCTTTGTCAAATGCGTCCATGATTCCGCCCGGAGTCATATAACGTGGCTCATTCAACTCAGAAAGAGCAGTGATCAGGCAAGGCATTTTAGCCTTTACTACATGGTAGCGGTCCTCATACTGACGCTCAACGATTACGCTGTCACCTTCCACTTTGATATTCTGTGCATAAGAGATAACCGGAATATCCAAGTGCTCGGAAATCTGTGGACCAACCTGTGCAGTATCACCATCGATAGCCTGACGGCCTGTGATAATCAAATCGTAATCAATGTTTCTAAGTGCACCGGCAATTGTTGTAGAAGTAGCCCAAGTATCAGCACCACCTAAAACACGATCTGTTACAAGGATACCCTTGTCTGCACCCATTGCGATTGCTTCACGAAGTACTTCCTCTGCTTTTGGAAGACCCATTGTAAGTACAGTTACCTCTGCACCTGTTTCTTCTTTAATTCTCAGTGCTGCTTCCAAACCGGCTTTATCATCCGGGTTCATGATGGTAAGCATCGCACCTCTATTCAATGTACCGTCCGGGTTAAATACAACACCGCCCTTAGTATCCGGCACCTGTTTAATACATACTACTATTTTCACGAGAGCACCTCCTATTTCAATAAGCTGCCAGAGATAACCATACGCTGAACTTCTGAAGTTCCTTCGTAGATTTCTGTGATCTTAGCATCACGCATCATACGCTCAACGTCATATTCTCTGATGTAACCATAACCACCGTGTAACTGAACAGCTTTTGTTGTTACTTCCATAGCAACTTCTGCTGCGTACAATTTTGCCATAGCAGCTTCTACGCTGTAAACTTTCTGCGTAGCTTTTGCCATTGCTGCACGATACACAAGCATCTTAGCAGCTTCCACTTTTGTTGCCATATCAGCAAGCTGGAACTGTGTATTCTGGAACTGTGCAATAGAACGTCCGAACTGTTTTCTTTCTTTTACATAATCGATTGTTGCCTGCAAAGCACCTTCTGCCAGACCAAGTGCCTGAGCAGCGATACCAATACGTCCTCCATCAAGAGTATGCATTGCGATACCGAAACCTTTACCCTGTTTTCCTAACAGATTTTCTTTTGGAATACGGCAGTCCTCGAAGATTAACTCGTATGTGGATGAACCACGGATACCCATCTTCTTCTCCTTTGTACCAAAAGTAAATCCAGGAGTATCTTTCTCAACGATGAAAGCAGAAATTTCTTTTACTTTTCTACCACGTTTTTCGATGATACCGGTTACAGCAATGATAATATAAATATCTGCTTCTTTACCATTTGTGATGAAGCATTTAGAACCATTGAGTACCCATTCGTCACCATCTAAAACAGCCTTTGTCTGCTGTCCCTGTGCATCCGTACCTGCACCCGGCTCAGTCAAACCGAAAGCGCCTAATTTCTCACCACTTGCAAGTGGTACAAGATATTTCTTTTTCTGCTCTTCTGTACCGTACATCATAATTGGGTCAGCACCAAGAGAAGAATGAGCGGATACAATAACGCTTGTTGTACCACAAACTTTAGCTAACTCCTCAACGCACATTGTGTACATCAATGGGTCACAGCCCTGTCCGCCGTACTCTTTAGGAATCGCAATTCCCATGAAACCAAGTTTCATCATTTTGTCAACAGTCTCACGAGGGAATACTTCTGTTTCATCGGTTTCCTGCGCAAGTGGCTTTACTTCGTTCTCAGCAAAATCTTTGAACAACTGTCTCGCCATTTCATGCTGTTTGTCTAATTTAAAATCCATGATAACATGAACTCCTTTCTATAATATTATTTGGAATAATCAAAGAATCCAACACCAGTTTTACGTCCGAGTTTGCCGGCACGTACCATTTTACGAAGCAATGGATGTGGACGGTATTTCGGGTCACCAGTCTCTGCCTGAAGAACTTCCATAATAGCAAGACAGATATCAAGACCAACCAAATCACCAAGTGCAAGAGGTCCCATTGGGTGGTTTGCACCAAGCTGCATAGCAGCATCGATACCCTCAGCAGAAGCAACACCATCAGCAAGGATGCCAACTGCTTCGTTAATCATAGGAATCAAGATACGGTTTACAACAAATCCGGCAGCTTCTTTTACCTCAACCGGTGTTTTACCAATTTCTTTTGCAATAGCAACTACTTTATCGTTTACTTCGTCTGTTGTGTTCTCGCCACGGATAACTTCAACAAGCTTCATAACAGGAGCCGGGTTGAAAAAGTGCATTCCGATAACCGGATGAGAAATACCTGCACCGATTTCTGTAATTGACAAAGAAGAAGTATTCGTAGCAAAAATGCAGTCTTCTTTCTTTACGATATCCTGCAATTCTTTGAATGTCTGTTTTTAACATCCATAACTTCCAAAGTTCTGCCTCAACAATCAAATCACAATCAGTACAAATGTCTTTTACGCCAGTTGTAATCTTAGCTAAGATTGCATCAACATCTTCCTGTGTTTTCTTTCCTTTTGTAACCAGTCTCTGAAGACCTTTTGCAATCTTGTTTTTACCGTTTGCAGCAAACTCTTCATTGATGTCACACAAATAAACTTCATAACCTTCTGTCTGCGCAAATGCCTGCGCAATTCCGGAACCCATTGTTCCAGCTCCAATAATACCAACTTTCATTGTATTTACCTCCATTGTATTTGATTCAAATCCCAGACGGGATGTCGTCACGAATTAACAGTTTTTGAATGGTACCACTTTTAATTTTTTCTCTTTATCTTTCTCTAAGAAGTTACCCATTCCGGCTTTCTGGTCTTCTGTCTCGAAGCAGTCACCGAACAATTTCTCTTCGATTACAATTGCCTCATCCATATTTACCTGAAGACCTTCGTTAATTGCCTTTTTGCAGTTGCGGACAGCAATCGGTGCATTCTTAGCAATACCGGATGCCATCTTCTTTGCTTGCATCCATCAGTTCTTCCTGTGGATATACAGCATTTACAAGACCAATGCGGTAAGCTTCGTCTGCTTTAATATTTCTTGCTGTATAAATCATCTGTTTTGCCATACCAGGGCTTACTAAACGAGCAAGTCTCTGTGTACCGCCAAATCCAGGAGTAATACCAAGACCTGCTTCCGGCTGGCCAAATACGGCATTGTCAGAACAGATACGGATATCACAGCTCATGGAAATCTCGCATCCGCCACCAAGAGCAAATCCGTTTACTGCAGCAATTACAGGAATCGGGAATGTCTCTAACTTACGGAATACATCGTTTCCTTTTTTACCAAAGGCTTCGCCTTCTGCTTTTGTCAATGTGCTCATCTCTCCGATGTCTGCACCGGCAACAAAAGATTTCTCTCCGGCACCTGTCAAAATCAGGCAGCGGATTTCATTCTGGTCAACTGCATCCAAAGTCTGATTCAGTTCATCCAAAACAGCACTGTTTAACGCATTCAATGCTTTTGGGCGGTTGATGGTAATAATACCAACTGCACCTTCTACTTCATATGTTACAAATTCCATTGAAAGTATCCTCCATTTAAAATTTCTTTTTTACATCACAGGAACGAACCGATAGAATACCGGCTCGTCCCAAAAGTAAAATTAGTCTCTCTCAACAATTGTGGAACATCCCATTCCACCACCGATACAAAGTGTTGCAAGACCTTTCTTTGCATCGCGTTTCTGCATCTCATGAAGCAATGTAACAAGGATACGGCATCCACTTGCTCCAACCGGATGTCCAAGTGCAATTGCACCACCGTTTACATTCAATTTGCTAAGGTCAAATCCAAGGTCACGGCCTACTGCTACAGACTGTCTTTGCTGCAATGCCTCGTTTGCCTCAATCAAATCAAAGTCATCAATGCTCATGCCTGTTTTAGCAAGAACCTTCTTTGTAGAAGCAACTGGTCCAACACCCATGATTTTAGGATCCACACCGCCAAGAGCACCGGCTACAAATGTTGCCATTGGTGTTACACCAAGCTCTTTCGCTTTTTCTTCGCTCATTACTACGATAGCAGCTGCACCATCATTAATACCGGAAGCGTTACCAGCTGTTACCACGCCGCCTTCTTTACCGGAGCAGCATCTAAGACCGCTAAGGCTCTCAGCTGTTGTACCAGGACGTGGTCCCTCATCGGTATCAAATACGATTGTTTTCTTTTTAGACTTGATTTCAACAGGAACAATCTCATCTTTGAATTTACCTGCAGCAATAGCAGCTTCACATTTCTGCTGGCTGTTTGCAGAAAACTCATCCAACTCTTCGCGAGTAATTCCGTACTGCTCTGCTACGTTCTCAGCAGTAATCATCATGTGATACTGATTGAAAGCATCCCACAATGCATCGTTTACCATGGTATCCACAAATTTACCATTGTTCATACGGTAACCAAAACGAGCATTCATAGCTGCGTAAGGAGCCATGGACATGTTCTCCATACCACCGGCAACAACAATATCAGCATCTCCTGTCTGAATCATCTGAGCTGCCATATTTACACAGTTCAAACCAGAACCACATACGACATTTACTGTAACTGCTGTTGTCTCGATTGGAAGACCAGCACCGATGGATGCCTGACGAGCTACGTTCTGACCAAGACCTGCCTGGATTACACATCCCATGTAAACATGGTCAACGGCATCCTTTGGCACGCCTGCTCTCTTAAGAGCCTCCTCAATAACGATAGAACCTAATTTTGGTGCTGGAGTTGTGCTTAATGCACCACCCATTTTACCAATTGCCGTACGGCAAGCACCTGCTAATACAACTTTCTTAGACATGAATATATCCTCCTTATAAATTTTTTACTAATACTACTTAATTTATCATCACTGCTTTCGCAGTTTCTGATCATACTTTTCTCTGAATGCCTTCTGAACAACTTCCGGCACCAGTTTCGATACATCCGAGCCATAAAAAGCAACTTCTTTCGCAATGGTGGAACTTAGGAAAGCATACTCAAGACTCGTAGTAAAAAACATCGTATCAATCTCCGGCTCAATGCTGTGATTAGTCTGTGCAATCTGCATCTCGGATTCAAAATCCGTCACGGCACGGAGACCGCGGATAATCAGCTTTGCATCATTTTGTTTGGCAAAATCAATTGTCAATCCGGTAAATGTTAAAACCCTCACATTTGGAAATTCTTTCGTGGTCTGCTTTAACAGTTCTACACGCTCTTCCCTTGTAAATAAAGGCGTTTTTTCCTGATTCACAAGCACTCCGATAATCAATTCATCCACTACTTTGGATGCTCTCTTAATAACATCTAAGTGCCCATATGTAACGGGATCAAAACTACCCGGATATATTGCTTTTATCATATCTTTTTCCTATCTGTAAATCAAACTACAATTTACCACTTTTTATGATTCAATCCTTACTCATAATAACAAACGAAAACGATATTGTCAACAATTTAACAAACTTTTTCCATGAACATTTTGTGAACCGACTGGCTACTTGACCGCACCATGCGATAATGCTAAAATAAACATATTGCAAATATAGTTACCAGAATGGAGGTTTTACCAGATATGAACGAATTATATAAGAGTAAACTTGTGACTGCCAAAGAGGCAGCCGAAGTGGTAAAGTCAGGAAACTGGGTGGATTACGGCTGGACCGTGACAACACCTGTGGATTTCGACAAAGAACTTGCCAAACGTCTGCCGGAGCTTCACGATGTGAACTTCCGTGGCGGTATCCTGATGTGGGAACCGGAGATTTTCAAAATTGAAGATCCGGCTGCACACATGACATGGAACTCCTGGCACATGAGCGGAATCGAACGAAAAGCTGTTGCGAAAGGATTTTCTTTCTACTCTCCAATCCGCTATTCGGAACTGCCACGTTATTACCGTGATTTGGAAAATCCTGTAGATATTGCTGTTATGCAGGTAGCACCGATGGATGAACACGGATACTTTAACTTTGGACCAAGTGCTTCCCATTTGGGAGCTGCCTGCGAGCGTGCGAAAACCATTATTGTTGAGGTAAATCAAAACATGCCACGCTGTCTTGGCGGATTTGAAAATGGAATTCATATTTCTAAAGTAGATATGATTATTGAAGGCTCAAACTCACCAATCGCAGAAATGGGCGGCGGTGCTGCAGCAACAGAAGTTGACCACGCAGTAGCAAGACAGATCGTTGCTCAGATTCCAGACGGTGCCTGCCTTCAGCTTGGAATCGGCGGTATGCCAAACGCTGTCGGCTCACTGATTGCTGAATCCGATTTAAAAGATCTTGGTGTTCACACCGAAATGTATGTCGATGCTTTTGTTGACATTGCAAAAGCCGGAAAAATCAATGGTTCTAAGAAAAACTTAAACAAAGGCCGTCAGGTATACGCTTTTCTTTGCCGGCACAAAGAAATTGTATGACTATTTGGATAACAATCCTGAATGCATGAGTGTTCCTGTTGATTATGCCAATGAAATTGATGTCATTTCCGCACATGATAACTTCATTTCAATTAACAATGCTGTTGACATTGATTTGTTTGGACAGGTTAATGCTGAATCCGCCGGCATAAAAAATATCAGTGGAGCAGGTGGCCAGCTTGATTTCGTATTAGGTGCTTATAAATCAAAAGGCGGAAAGAGCTTTATCTGTCTCTCTTCTACCTTTAAAAATAAGCAGGGCGAAGTACAGTCCCGTATCCGCCCAACTTTAGCAAACGGTTCCATCGTTACCGATACCCGTGCAAACACAATGTATGTCGTAACCGAATACGGTATGGTAAACTTAAAAGGACTCTCCGGCTGGCAGAGAGCTGAAGCATTAATCGGCATCGCTCATCCGGATTTCCGTGATGAATTGATTAAAGAAGCTGAGAAGATGCATATATGGCGTAGAAGTAATCGATGATTAATCTTTTTGGGGGCCGTAATTAAAAAGAAAAGTTTGTGATTCGTGGGCACTCCCGTTAAACAAACGCGTAAGGGTATCGGCGTGCAAAACACGCACGCCTGATACCCACGTGTTTGTACCCACTCATCGCAAATCTTTTCTTTTTAATTACCGGAAACCAAATAGATTAGCATCGAATACATTCTTACAAACAGAATCACTTAGTTACTTGAGGGTATCGCATAATGGCAAGTTTACTCTGTAAACAAACAAAAGCTGTTTCATACGAACTAAGCATAAAACAACAAAAAGAGGGTTCCTTTGTGGAGACTATAACGCAAAGCGTTATCCCGTCTCTCACAAAGGAACCCTCTTTTTTGTTGTTTTATTTAGTTAATGACTAACCGCTTTTTGTTATTTTACAAAGTAAACTTATCAGCAATCTTCTCAAGCTGCTCTACAGAATCCATACAGGTATCAACAAGTTCTGCATTCTGTGCTTGCCTCAGTTACGACACTTCCGGTCTTTTCTGCAATATCTGTCACACCAACGGTTGCTTCGTCAATCGTTGTGTTAATACCGGTAATTGCGTCAGCAATCACACCAATCGAATCGGTAAGTGAAAGAATAGCATGCTCTACATTTTCCATGCTTGTCTTTACAACATCTGCATCATTATTATACTGGTTGCTGATAGCTCTGAACTGGTCATAATCTTTTAATACCACTTCGTCTAAGAACTTCGTTGTTCCCTCCATACTCTGAACCATTTCATCCACAGAAGAGTTTACTTCAAGTACAATCTCATTAATACTTGTTACCGAATCCGATGTTTCGTTCGCAAGTTTACTGATTTCCGAAGCAACGACAGCAAATCCTTTTCCTGCCTCACCGGCACGAGCAGCTTCAATAGACGCATTCAATGCCAAAAGGCTTGTCTGAGAAGAAATCTGCATAATGGACTCCGTCATCTCATTAATCTGTTTTACACAATCAGCAGCGCTTACTGCTTTTTCTACCTGTGTCTTAATTGTATCGTACATAGAACCGGCACGATCCATCGCTGAATTTGCAGACTCACCAAGTGCGGTTGCTCTCTCCGAAATCTCATCGGAAAGTCTCACACCATCTTTGGAAAGCTTTGCGATATCGGATGCACCTTGTCGCATGTCTCCGATGTTCTGTGTAATTGTTCCCGTCGTTGCAGAAGTTTCCTGCATGCCGGCTGCTAACTGCTCCGTAGTTGCAGAGTTATCCATACACTGCTCACGAATCTGTTCACTGACATCATTTACTTTACTTACTTCTTTGCAAATCTTCTGACTGGAATCCTTCAAATTCACAATACTCTGTCGAAGACTTTCTCTCATATCAGCCACGGATTTACCCATCAAACCAACTTCATCACGGCGAAGTGCAATCTTCTTCACTTTATCATCATTTGTAAAATCCAGTCTAGCCGTCTCATCAATAACATCCGTAAGCCTTACCAGCGGACGAACAATCAAAACAACTGCAAATAAACCAACTAAAACACTTAAGATAATTCCAATGCCAGCAACTGAAATTCCACGTACCCACATGGAATTTGCAACTGACATCACATCTCCCTTGTCTGCTGTGATAACCAAAATACTTTTGTCATTAAGTACATGATATGCAGCATATTTCGTTTCGCCCTTAAATTCATACATCACAAAATCGTTTGTGACTTTCTCCCCCTTTTTCATGCGGCTTACTGCGTCTTTTACAACAGCATTTTCTACTGACTTACCAACCTTTGATTCCGTTGGGTGAAAACGCATAATGCCTTCTTTATCAACCAGATACGCATAAGAAGTATCTAACCCGGAAATTTTAACATTTCTTAAAATATTAGCATAACCATCATAAGATAAGACACGTTTTTCCATCAACTTGTCATTTAAATCTGTTGAATACGCTTGTGCCAAATTTGTCATCTCATTCTTTGTCAAAATTTCAATCTGTTTGGTGCTGCGTGGAACAATCATTAACATTGTAACAGCTGAAATTACTGCTCCTGCCAAAGCAATAATTAGCACCATTTTAAAACCGATTTTGTTAAAGAAACCTACCTTTTTTCTGCTTGCCTTTTCCATGCTCAATTCCTCCATATTATTTAATAATCTGTTTTTCCATTACAGTTTTTGCACACGCAAGTGCTTCCGGAATCTTTTCCGGTAACTTTCCACCAGCCTGCGCCATGTTCGGACGGCCGCCACCGCCGCCGCCTACAATGGATGCAACTTCTTTAATCAAATTGCCGGCGTGGGCGCCCTTTTTGATCGCTCCATCAGTTGCCATGGCAATTAAATTCACTTTTTCCCCAACCTGGCTTGCAAATACAATAAATGCCTCACCAAGCTTCTGTTTTGCCTCATCGCCCAAGTCACGCATGCCGTTCATATCAACATCTGTAAGCGCTTTGTCAGAATATAGATTCCATCTACTTCTTTGGCCTCGGACAACAAGTCTCCTGCGGCTTCTTTCGCAAGTTTTGCTTTTAATTTATCATTTTCTTTCTGAAGTTGTTTTACTTCATCCTGCAATGAAACAATTTTTGCACTTACCTCTAACGGCACTGCTTTCAAAAGTTTTGCCGCCTTTTGCAGTTCACTCTCCATCGTATTGTAATACTCAAAAAGAGCTTTTCCTGTCAGTGCTTCAATTCGACGTACACCTGCTGCAACACCGCTTTCTGAAATAATCTTGAAAGCAGAAATATTTCTGGTGTTACTTACATGAGTACCACCACAAAGTTCAGAACTAAATGTTCCCATCTGAACAACGCGGACAACCTCGCCGTATTTTTCACCAAACAGAGCCATCGCACCGGTCTTCTTCGCATCTTCTATCGACATTTCATTTGTCACAACATCAAGTCCTGCCGCAATTTCACGATTTACAATTTCCTCTACTTTTGCAATTTCCTCTTCCGTCATTGGCGAGAAATGTGTAAAGTCAAAACGAAGCTTATCCTTGTCCACTAACGAACCTTTCTGCTCTACATGGCTGCCAAGCACCTCACGCAATGCCTGCTGCATCAAATGGGTCGCACTGTGGTTGTTTGCTGTCAGATTTCTCTGTTCTTCATCCACCGTAAGTTTTACGGTTTCACCTTTTTTGATAACCCCTTTTGTCACACGTCCAACATGTCCAATCTTCGTTCCCTGAAGTTTGATGACATCTTCAACAACAAATGTACCATCTGCTCCTTCAATCACACCGGCATCTGCTACCTGACCACCCATCGTTGCATACATCGGGGTCTCTTCTACAAGAATCGTTCCCTCTTCGCCTTCTTTCAGCTCATCAACAATGGCATCTTGGGTTGTCAAAACTGTAACCTTCGACTCATGTGTCAAACGATCATAGCCGACAAATTTACTTTCGACAGAAGCATCAATGGACTGATAAATCGTAACATCTTTTCCCATGTAATTGGTTGTCTCTCTGGCATCACGTGCTGTCTGACGCTGGTTCTCCATCGCTTTCTTGAACCCATCTTCATCAACAGAAAATCCTTTTTCCTCTAAAATCTCAATCGTCAAATCAATTGGGAAACCATAAGTATCATACAGCTTAAATGTATTTTCACCGGAAAGAACTTTTTCACCGCTCTTTTGCAAATCTTCCATCATCGTATTCAAAATAGCGAGTCCCTGATCGATGGTCTTATTAAAGTTCTGTTCTTCCACGGTAATTAACTTAATAATATAATCTTTACGGTCTAACAATTCCGGATATCCTGTGTGAGACTCTGCCATCACTGTCTCGCTTAATTTAGCAAGAAACTCGCCCTGAATACCAAGCAGTCTTCCATGACGTGCGGCACGGCGGAGAAGTCTTCGAAGCACATAGCCGCGTCCCTCATTAGATGGCGTAATACCATCGGAAACCATAAAGGTTACAGAACGAATATGGTCGGTAATAACACGAATGGAAACATCTGTTTTGTATTCCTCTCCATAAGATACACCGGCAAACTCACAAATCTTATCACGAATTGCTTTGATGGTATCGACATCAAAAATCGAATCCACATCCTGCATTACCGTAGCCAAACGCTCTAATCCCATACCGGTATCAATGTTTTTATTTTCCAATTCTGTATAGTGGCCTTCCCCGTCATTTTCAAACTGAGTAAATACATTATTCCAAATCTCGATATAGCGGTCACACTCACAGCCAACCGTACAACCGGGCTTTCCACAGCCGTATTTTTCTCCACGGTCGTAATAAATCTCAGAACAAGGGCCACAAGGACCGGCACCATGTTCCCAGAAATTATCTTCTTTTCCAAAACGGAAAATGCGGTCTTTTGCCACCCCAATTTCCTTATTCCAAATATCAAATGCCTCATCATCTTCTAAATATACAGACGGATACAGACGGTCTTCCGGAATCCCCAAAACTTTCGTCAAAAATTCCCACGACCAGGCAATTGCCTCATGCTTGAAATAATCACCAAAGGAGAAGTTACCAAGCATTTCAAAAAAAGTACCATGTCTAGCCGTTTTTCCTACATTTTCAATATCTCCGGTTCGGATACACTTCTGACAAGTTGTCACACGTGTTCTCGGAGGAATTTCCTGTCCGGTAAAATATGGTTTCAGCGGTGCCATGCCGGCGTTAATTAACAACAAACTTTTGTCATTTTCCGGCACAAGTGAAAAACTTGGCAACGCCAAATGTCCTTTACTTTCAAAGAATTCTAAATATTTTTTTCTTAATTCATTTAATCCATATGATTTCACGCCACTAGCCTCCTAAATGTGTCTTCAATAGCACAATTATAATTTTTTTGTAGCAAAATGTCAACCTTCTGACATTTGTCTGAGTGCAAGAATTTCGTCTCTTGCCATATCTGCAATTTTGGCGGCTGTCGGGGTTCCTTTTTCAACCTCGGACGGTGAAAAGAACGAGCCGATAAAAACAGCCACTCTCCCCTTTGGGACAATCCATCTTCCAATGCTTGAGAGTCGTTCCGGTTTTATATAAACCGGAACGATTGGCTGCTTTGCATCCAGCCCGATAAAACCGCCCTTTCGGAACTTGTGCATCTGCTCATCGTAATAGCTGCATTCTCCTTCCGGAAATAAGACAAGATTTCCCTTGGCAAGTGCCTGATGCATGGAAACAATATTGCTTTTTATCGTTTCCGGTTTTTTTGCTCCCCGTTCGAGTGCCACACACCCAATTGAATCCAAATAACGGGATAGAATCGGATAATGCCAAAGCTCTTTCGCCGCCACAAAACTAATTGTATCTTCAATTGCTGCCAGTAGAAAAACCACATCAAAAAAACAACGGTGGTTTGACACAAGCAAAAAGTTTTCCAATTTTGGAAATGCCTCTTTTTGAACAATCTCTAATTGAATTTTGGCAGATTCTACAATCTTTTGACAAATTCCTTTGCATATTAGGAAATTGTGGTCCGGGTCATTGTTCAACTTCTTATAATTCCGTATCATTTCAAAAACAAGTCGAAAAAACACACGAATTAACCGCAAGCCATTTCCTCTCATCTTCATACGTCACCTCAAAAACTCATTTTTTTACTGCCTGATTTGTCCATCTCCTAAAATAATATATTTAGTCGTTGTCAGTGCCTTAAGACCCATTGGTCCCCTCGCATGGAGTTTCTGGGTGCTGATTCCGATTTCCGCACCGAAACCAAACTCAAAACCATCGGTAAATCTTGTCGAGGCATTGACATAAACCGCCGCTGCGTCTACATCATTCAAAAATGTCATCGCATTGTGATAGTCGGATGTGACAATTGCTTCCGAATGTCCGGTATTATAGTGATTGATGTGCTCAATCGCTTCCCCCAGGGAATCTACCGTTTTGATGGAAATAATGGCATCCAGATATTCGGTTCCATAATCTTCTTCTGACGCTTTAATAATTCTACGATCACACTGCATCGAGTATTCATCACCACGCATTTCCACACCATGTTCTGCTAAACGGTCAGCAATCTTTGGCAATACGTCCTTTGCAATTTTTTTATGTATAACCAGCGATTCACAGGCATTACACACACCATAACGCTGCGTCTTTGCATTTTCAATAATATTTACTGCCATATCAATGTCTGCACTCTCATCGACATACACATGACAATTTCCGGTTCCGGTTTCAATGACCGGTACGGTACTTTTTTCCACAACCGTCTTAATAAGTCCTGCACCGCCTCTTGGAATCAGCACATCAATGTACTCATTCAGACGCATAAACTTCTCTGCTGTCTCATGGGAAGTATCCGTCAAAAGCTGAATACTGTCTGCCGGTAAATCACACGCAGAAAGTGCCTCTGCAATCACTTTTGTAATCGCAAGATTTGAATTTAAGGCATCACTTCCCCCACGCAGAATCACAGCATTTCCTGTTTTAAAGCAAAGCCCAAACGCATCCGCTGTTACATTTGGTCTGGATTCATAAATAATACCAATTACACCAAGTGGCACCCTCTTTTGTCCAATCTGCATACCAAGCGGTGATGTCTTCATCTCCGACACCTCGCCAACCGGGTCTTCCAGTGCCACAATTTGGGTAAGTCCCTCTGCCATTGCCTCGATTCTCTCTTCTGTCAAAGAAAGTCTGTCCACTAACGATTCCTTCATCTGATTCTCTTTTGCCTTTTTCACATCTTTCTCGTTTGCAGCAAGGATTTTATCCTGATGTAAAATAAGTGCTTTCGCTACCGCTTCGAGCCCCTCATTTTTTTTCTTTACACCAAGTCTATTTAACTCACGGGACGCTTTTTTTGCCCGCGCTCCAAGCTCTTTTAACATCTTTTCAGCTGATTCCATGATTTACCTCCTGTCTGTCAAAATCCGGTTTACCCGAATATCACATGCTTCTGCTTCAACTTCTTTCACCCACTGCATTTCAAATGCCAGCATAAAACGGTTTCCAATATATCCCCCCATCTGCGATAAAAAGCGGTCATAATAACCGCCTCCATAGCCAATGCGGTTTCCCTTATCATCAAAGGCAACCCCCGGCATCAACATCAGAACTTTCTCCGGTTTCAATGACGCAAGTTTTTCTGTAAAGGGCTCTTTTTCCTGCGGCTCTAAAATCCCCTGATAGCCCGGTATTAAATCCGCATCCGAATATACCCGGTAAAACGCCATCTCTTTTCTGTCCGCATACGTTTTTGGCAGATAAAGAGATTTGCCGCTCTCACGAATTTTCTGATTCATTTCCGTCGTTTCCACTTCTGAGCGGAATGATTGATATGACAAAACCACCTCTGCTTTTTGAAATTCTTCCAATGTAAAAAGTCGTTTTGCAATCACTCTGCTTTTTTCCTGCGCTCCTTCTCCGATAAAGAATCCCGCAAAGAAAGCATCTTTTTTCGCATTTCTTTTTTTGTCATCAATGTGTTTCCTTTTTTCTCAATTTATGAATGGTGCCATCGGGCTCCTGAATCGAGGTATGCTCTAATGTATTTCGCAGATTATTGCGAATTGCAGCAAGAGATACTCTGCACGCAGAAGGGACTGCTCGTCTTTTTCCTCCGGCGTAATTGTCCCTGCCTTCTGCTTTTTATACAATTCATTAATACGGTTAATTTTTTCCTGATTCATTCTGTCTCTCCTATTTTCTATCGGTCTAAATAATTTTTCAAATGAAAATGTGTTGTCTTATGAGCCTTAAATAATGTACCAATTTCCTCACCGGCAAGAAGCTGATTAATGTGCTCCATGTCATCGCCATTGATAATTACCATATCCGCTCCGGCGTCATTTGCAATACCGGCCGCTCCGACTTTGGAACTCATACCGCCGGTTCCCATATCGGTCGACGGTCCTTTTGCCATGCCTAACATTTCATCCGTAATCCGCTCTACATAAGGAATCAATTTGGCATCCTTATTTTTATTCGGGTCATCGGTATACAGTCCGTCAATATCACTTAATAAAACAAGCAAATCTGCGCCAATAATTGCCGCCACAATCGCAGACAAAAAATCGTTATCACTAAAACTTAAATCAATCTCATCGGTTGCCACGGTATCATTTTCATTCACAATCGGAATGACTCCTAAGTTTAATAATTCACGGAATGTATTTTGCGCATTGTGTCTGCTGATATCATTGGCAATCGTAATTTTAGTCATCAAAATCTGTGCGGTGTTTTGATTGTATTCCGAAAAAAGTTTTTGATACACTGTCATCAGGCGGCACTGTCCAACCGCTGCACAGGCCTGTTTCACCGAACGCTCTGTCGGTCTTTCCATATTGCCAAGTGCCTTTCTTCCTACCAAAATTGCACCGGAAGAAACGACAACAATTTCTTTGCCCTGATTATGTAAATCGGTAAGAATCCGCACAAATTTCTCCATCTTGACAAAGTCAAGTGCTCCTGTCTCTTTATGCGTCAATGTGGAAGAACCCACTTTAAATACAATTCTTTTTTTATCCTTTAAATTCTCACGCATGATTTGATTCCTCTTTCTTTTTTTCCTGTATTTTCATTGCAATCCGTAATCCATCCATTGCCGCCGACATAATTCCTCCGGCATATCCGGCGCCCTCCCCGCAGGGATAAAGGCCTGCCAGAGAAACACTTTCAAAATCCTCATCTCTTTCAATACGAACCGGTGATGAGGTGCGTGATTCCAAACCAAGCAACAATGTATCCGGATGGTCAAATTCATGAATTTTCTCCGCAAACTGCCCCATTCCGTCAATTATACCATTGATTATAAAATTTGGCAACGCTAAGCGGATATTTGAAAACTGCCATTTTCCCTCAACGCACGGCGCAACTTTTCCAAGTGCTTTCGTCGGCTGATTGTTACAAAAATCTTCATAGCGCTGTACCGGAATTTCCCCATCAGCAAGTTCATACGCAAGTTTTTCATACTTTCTCTGCAATGCAACACCTGCCAGACAATCGTCTCCCTCAAAATCTTCTTCCGAAACAGAAACAACAATCGCACTGTTTGCAAATCCGGATGCTCTGTCAGCATTACTCATTCCATTCACGACAAGTCCGCCCTCTTCGGAGGATGCGTTTACTACATAACCGCCCGGGCACATGCAAAAAGAATAGACACCTCTTCCATCTGTTGTCTTTCCCGTCAGTTTATACGGCGATGCCGGCAGTTTTTCATCATTAAATCCATACTGTGCACGATCAATATCTTCCTGCCTGTGCTGCACACGAACGCCCATGGCAAATGGTTTCTGCGACATCGTGATATGTTCTTTCTTTAAGAGTTCAAACGTATCTCTGGCACTGTGTCCAATGGCAAGAATCACACGCTCACACAAAATAGTCTCTTCTTTTTCTCCATTCTGTGTAAGCACGCCACACACACGTCCATTTTCTTCTAAAATTTTTGTCATTTTCGTGTGAAATAAAAACTGGCAGCCCTTTTCTTCCATTGCAAGCCTCATATTCGTAATCACCGTCTGCAAAACATCCGTACCGATATGTGGCTTTGCATCATACAAAATCTCTTCGGGGGCACCAAAATTCACAAAACTCTGTAAAACAAACTGTTTTCTTCCGGTTTTGTCTTTCACTCCGGTATTTAATTTTCCATCCGAAAATGTACCGGCGCCTCCCTCGCCAAACGCCACATTGGAGTCCGGTTTTAAGACACCCTCCTGCCAGAATTTCAAAATATCATCATGGCGTTCTTCCATCTTTGCTCCCCGCTCAATGACAATCGGGGAATAACCGCACAGACTCAGATAGTAAGCACTAAAAAGTCCTGCCGGACCTGCCCCCACAACAGCAACACGCTCGGGATTTTTAATTTTTCTATCTGCCGCCACAAAGAAGGTTCTTTTTTGGCAATGGTTAAATTTTTATTCTTTCGATTTCTTTTCAGAACTTCCGATTCCCTGCGGCACAAAAATCTCACAGTATATAATACAAAAAGATTTGGCTTTTTTCTGGCATCCAGACTGCGTTTTACAATTGTAAACTGTGTAAAATCCTCCACCGAAATTCCAAGCAGTTTAGCTGCCTTTTTTTGCAGTTTAGAAAAAGAATCTTCCTGCCACGACAATTTACACTGAGATAATTGAAGCATTATTTTTCATTCTCCTTCCTCAACTGCAAAATATGTTTTGTTTGCTATCATTGCGGTACTCCATGCAAAATGCAGATTATAGCCGCCACAAATTCCATCCACATCCAAAAGTTCACCCAAAAGATACAACTGTTTTTCCTTTTTTGATTCCATGGAATCCTGCACCACTTCTTCTACCGGCACACCGCCTGCGGTCACCTGCGCACGCTCCATGCCAAAGGTATCACGGATTACAAACCGGAAAGTTTTTACAAATTCCACCGGATTTTTTGCCCGTTTGCAAAGCGGCACCCATTTTTGTGGCAGCAATCCTTCCACGCCATGTTTCTTAATCCAGTTTTTTACTTCTTCCTTAGAAAGGGAAGGAACAAAATCAATCACACCTTCCACCAACCGGTTTTCATCCAGTGCTTTTGCTGCGATACGGCACATTTGAAAAACCGGGATGCCGGATACGCCGTTTTTTACAATCTGGATTTCTCCGGTTTCAAAAGCCTCCGTCTTCCCATCAATCATCAACGAAATTGTTCCCTGAACCCTCGTTCCCGCCGTCTTATTCCATACCACACCATCGCATACAAGACCGGTTAATCCGGGATATAACTTAGTAACTGTATGGTGGAAACTTTCTGCCAGCGAATAACCGCTTTCACTTCCTCCGCTCTCTTTCCCTGCTTTTCCGCCGGTTGCTAAAACAACATAGGCACTATTAAAATCTCCTTTGATGTATGGACAAGAAATTCTTTTTTCTTTGTAATCTGCTCTACTTCACAGTCTTCATACATTGTTACACCAAACTGTGTGCAGGCATGATACAGCCCATTCACAACAGTCGCAGCCTGATTCGTATGCGGATAAACATAGCCATCTTTTTCCCGGTGCAAAATACCATATTTTTCAAACTCTGCAATCACGCATTTTGCAGGCACCTCTGTCAAAAGATGAGAAATAAATTCCGAATTTCCATAATAACAATTCTCATTCATATGTAAATTGGTAAAATTGCATCTGCCATTTCCGGTTGCCGATAGTTTTTACCAATTCGATGATTCTTTTCTAAAACTGTCACCTGCACGCCTTTCCTAGCAAGCATGACAGCACATAATAAACCAGAAGCTCCCCCTCCTACAACAATCACATCACACTGTGTCTTCATGACATCCTCCGTCTCTTCCTTTTATCTTCTCTATTATACCTTAACTGGAAAAGTTTTCAAGGACGGAATACAGCTCTTTTTCTGTCCGCACGGCGTATCCGCCCTGCAAAATCTTTTTGTCCTGCTTGGATAAATTTTCTTCTTTCAGACCGGTTTTCTCAAACGGTTCTTTCTCGTCCTTTCGGTAGATAACCACTTCGCCATCCTTCAATCGTAAAATATATCCCTGCTCACTCGATTTGTTATATACCTTGCGAATAACAATTTTATCCTCCGAAAATGACTCCAGTGTAATTTTTACAAGACCTTCTTTTTCTTCCTCCCATGACTTATCTTTAATTTCTACAGTCAGCTGCTTTTCCAGTTCTTCCCTTGTAAGACCGGCATACTCCGGTGGCATGTCTCTTTCTTCTTTTACCAGTTCTTCGGATTCTTCTTCCCACTTTTCAATCACTAATTTTGTCTCGCTTGTAACCCGCTGCTCCTGCTTGGTGCTTGTCTGAGCTGCATTTTGCTTTGCGCCATTTTTTTCTGTTCCTGCTTTTTTGCATACTCAAAACTTCCGTAACACAATAACGACAATACAAAAAACGCCACAAAAAAACTGCATATCACAATATATTTTCGATTCATGTTGTCCACCATCCATTCTTTTCAATCAATCGTTGCTCTTAGGGACAGTATCGTCAAAAATATCTGCCTTTATACAAAAAAGCACAAAACAACTGCGCGAACGCCTTTGCTTTGTGCTTTTAACATTTACTGTTTTATAAAACTAATTCATAACTCGTCCGATTTTAGCCGGATGACGATAATAAGCATTACTAATCTTAATACCATCACGAGGGTTGCTGGCATGAATTACCATACCACCGCCAATATACATCGCAACGTGGTTAATACGGCTTCCGTTGCTGTAGAAGAACAAATCGCCCGGTTTTGGTGACGAAACTTTTCTTGTGCAGCCAGCCTGTGCTGCAGCGTTATGCGGCAGGGAATGTCCATACTTCGCATACAGACTCATTGTAAATCCGGAACAGTCTGTTCCGTTTGTAAGACTTGCGCCTCCCCAAACATAACGGTTACCTAAGAACTGTTTTGCATATTCCACAATCGATGCCTGACTTGACGATACACCGCTTGATGAAGATGCTTTCACGGTGCTTACCTTTGTCGCACGTTTCAGTGTATACTGCTCTTTCACAAAATCTTTTGCAACAAATGCATAATCATCATCCACATAAATGCAGATAAAGTCTTTCAACTGTTCCTGCATTGCCTCATATCCGCCGGCTCTCTTAATCGCATCTTTGGATATTTTCTGTTTTTTCACAATTTTTTTCACATAATCTAAAGTTAGTTCGCCCTCTTTCATGGTGAACTCCTCACCTTCCGATACAACGGAATAAATCGGAGCAGAAGTCGATGGAAGAGCACGTACACGAAGTGAATCTGTCTGGATTTCTACACACTCACGGCCTACTTTCGTCGCCAGTTTTTCAGCTTTCTCATCCGTTGTCAGATAAGACGCCTTTACATAGCCTTTTACCTTACCGGAAACAATCTTAGCCCAGCCTTTTTTGATGTGGTATACATGACATCCGGCATTCTTTGTCATCTTTCCTACTATTTTTCCACTCTCTGATGGCTTCTTTCTAACATTCAAATAGGTATCCACTTTATTGGCAACACCTAGTCTTGAATAATTTAAATTCAGTTCTACATGCGTATCCTTGTCCGTTTCCTTTGCTGTATCTGCTGTCTGTTCTGATACTGGTGCTGCAGTCGGTACAGCTGTCACATTTGGCTCCGATGCTACTAATACTTCAGATGCCTTTGCATCTACACTACCATTTGCCACATTGCTGCAATACTGCTCTAGCAATACGGTAGCACCCTCTACCTGCTCTTCTGAACCTACCATGGCAGCCTGCACGGAACATACACTGCCTACAATCAAACCACTCGCTAATGCAAGTGCAAAAAGTTTCTTCCCATATTTCTTCATCTTATTACCTTCTTCTTTACAAATTGTAATTGTTACGAAATTGTTACATTTGTTAAGAATTATAGCAACATCTATGTAATCTGTCAACCTTTCTTTCGCATTATTTCCTCATGTACTTCTTCCAACTCCATACGCATCATGGAAAACAAATCAATCAGACGCGGATTAAACACACCGCAATCACCTTCAATAATCATCTCAAATGCTTCTTCCGGTTTGTATGCCGGCTTGTAAATTCTCTCACTGATAAGTGCATCATAGGCATCTGCCACCCCCACAATCTGAGCTGCAATCGGAATTTCGTCTCCCTTTAATCCCAGCGGATAGCCATCACCATCATAGCGCTCGTGATGATACATACAAACCTCTGCACAACATTTATACAGTGCATAATCCGCACTGTCTTCTCTTGTAAGTTTCATCAGACGCTCAAAAATCTGTCTGCCCTTTCTCGTGTGATTTTTCATAATTTCCAATTCATTAAAATCAAGCCTTCCTGCCTTATGTAAAATCCGGTCCGGAACGACAATTTTCCCGACATCATGCAACATTGCCGCAAAGCAGATTGTATCCACATCCTCTTCCGATATTTTATAATCCGGACAGAACCGAATCACTTTTTCAAGCAAAATCCTCGTAAAACGCTGCACTTTTTCACAATGATACTCTGCATAAAAATCTCTGTTTTCGATAACAGAAATCACATAACTAAACAACATATCTTTTCCCTGTATCATATCTTCACCCCCTAATGAGCCAATGTATCAATGCGGTTATCATGTTTTACAAATTCCACATTGTTGTATATTTCCTTAATTGCAAATGGATCCTCATTCAAAAACAGTAACGTACCCGGATAAGCCCGCCCGGACACCTGAATCCTTGCCTCTTTTTGCTTTGTCATCTGTTCCATCTGGGCATTCCGTTCTGAAAAAAGCTCCTTACGGCTGCTCTTTAACGTATATACTGCTCGTGTCAGCCGCTGTATCATCATCGAAACTTTTTCATCATGCACCGGATTCGCCATTAATTTATTCAATCCATTTTCACACGTCTGCAATTCCGCCTGTGTCTGCTCAATCTTTTTCTGCAATTCCTGATATGCCGTCATATCCTCCTTGTCAATTCCTACACTCACAACGGTTGCAATTTCTGCTATATTGCCAATACCATTGCAGGAAATACCTAATTTTGCGCAGGTTTTTCCGCCAATAATCACACCTTTTCTTCCTTCCACCAGAAGTTTTCCGTTTGCTTTTAATTGGCAGTTCAGCAAATATGTTGCTTGCACATCTTTTCCCGCCGTCAGAACTGCCGACTCAAAAAACTGACCCACAATACTTTTTCCTGCGATAATCTTTCCAAGCCCCTTTCCCTGACAGCCCTTTCGGATAATTACATCGCCACCGGCTTCAATCTGGCTCGCTTCACAGTGTCCGTCAATTACAATGTTTCCAGCCGCCTGCACAGAAAATCCGGACGTCACATTCCCCATGATATTTACATCACCATTAAAACGAATGTTTCCGGTTGCGGCATCGACATTACCGGGAACCGTATATAAATTTCGTATTTCTAACTTATTTTCACCCTCGTGCCACTCAATAATTCCATCAAGATCCGCATAATATTTCTTTTTATCTTCCGATACGCGCACGCTAATTACACGAAGTGCCGGAAGCTCTTTTCCACGTTTGGGACTAATCATCTGTCCTGTTACATCATAACCAAAAGTCCCCGCTGTCGCCGGAAAATATTCTGCAACCAAGGTATCTTTTTTTATAAATTCAAACAATTCCATATTTTTGTAATCCACAGTTCCATCAGCAAGTACCTTTGGCTTTGGATTCACTTCTTTCTTAAAATAATAGCAAAAGTGTGCATCTTCACCATCTATAGGCTCTTTTCCCTTAGCGACAACAACTTCTTTTGCAAACTGTTTTTCTCTTAACATCGCAATAATTGACTCCCGTAAAATCCCCTGCTTGACATCCTTGTGTTTCAGAAGTTTTAGAACATCTGAAACATCCATTTTCAAAAGTTCCTCTTTTAAAACATCACTTGCAAGTGAAAAATTAATACTTGCCTGCATCTTATCTTCCGATACAAACACACAGGATTCCAATAAATAATCATCTTCCTGCTTTTCCGGTACTTCCTCCTCTTGTTCTACTTCTCCTGCTTTTGTTTCACTTAGGAATTTACCCACCTCATCATCTAATAGAAGCTCACTCTGGTGTATTTTTTCAATTTTCTCAAGCATCTGCTCCGGCTCAAAATATTCTTTGGCAAATTCGGTAACATCAATTCCTTCTAGTAATCCTTTGCGAAGAATTTCCATCTGTTTTTGTGAAAAACACGGTTTTGCATAGACTTTTACATCAAGCCCCTGCTCTAAACCGTACCGGATTTCCCGCATCTGAAACCAATTTAACTCCGGGTCTGCATACACTGCCACATTCAGATTCTTCTGTAAACCAAGAATAATTTCATGAAGCTGAACCCCGTGAAAACTTTTTCGTATGTATGGAAGCAGATTCACTCCCGCTTCAAACGCATCATTAATTTCTTTTAACTGTTCCTCATCATAACCATCTTTCAAATATGGGGTAATGTCATGGTTCATCCGGATACCACGTCCAATTTCAAACAAAAGTTTTCCGGCATATCCCTGTTTAGCAAAAGGTGCCAGTAAAATCCCCTCTTCCATGCCTTTACGCACTGCACGCATCGTCGTATATTTGTAGGATGGGTCCGCATAACAGGAAATATCCATTTTACTTTCTAATCCCTTACGGATTTCCCGCATCTGGTACCAGTCATAACGGGTATCACAGTAACTATCTACCACGACGCCCCGCTCTAATCCCTTGCGGATTTCTTTCATCTGTGGTGCCAGAAAATGCACATTCAGATATTTTTTTACATCCAGTTTTTCCTCCACACCTTTTACAATTTCCTGACACTGAAGCCAGCTAAATCCCTGCTCGATATACTTTTCAATGTCAATTCCAGCCTCTAAGGACGTACGGATTAGTTCCATCTCCAGCCAGCTTTTTGCCGGATCCATAAATAGTTCAACATCAACTTTACTCTCCAATCCCTTACGAATCTGCTCTAACTGCAGGGCATTAAAAGAAAGACGGCGATATCTTTCAATATCACCGCCTGCTTTTTTGCACAACAATAACTCCTTCTCATAATTCTTCTTCTGAATTTCCGCATCAATCTGTCGTTTCATGTACACCCCTTCTTCCCATGTAATTCTTCCATCGAACCTCAAATCATTCTCTTTTATAAGAATACCATGATTTTATGCTCTTTGTCAATTTATCATATGATAATGCAGACTAATCCGCCGTTTGAATCGTTTACCACTTTTTGTATGGTATCCTGCAACTTCACCTGACTTTCTTCTGTCAAGCGGTTTACCTTGGAATGGATTCCTTCATCCACTAACTGGCGGATTGTTTTTCCGAAAATATTGGTATCAAAAATGCCATCCGGATTTTCTTTTGCATTCTGACTGATGTAATCAATCAAATCCTTCGCGTTCTTCGCGCCGACAATCGGTGCAATCTCCGTCTCAATGTTTGCCTGAATGATGTGCATGGACGGGCAGCTTTTGCTTTGATTTTTACACCATATTTATTGCCATGACGAATCAGTTCCGGGTCAGCAATCTGGATTTCCTTCTCCTCCGGCGGTACAATGCCATATCCTTTTCCCCTTACCTGATTGCAGGCAACCGCAAGAGATTCATAATTGTTTCTCATGCCTGATAGTTCCTTCAACAGCGAAATCAAATCGTATTCTCCCTCTATATTGGTTCCCACCATTTCACTCAAAATTTCATAATAATAACGGTCTTCAAAATCCACCGATAGATTGACAACACCATTTTCCAATTGTTTATCGCGGATGTACACGTCTTTGATATAAGGTGCCTGCATCTGAATGGAATCGTCCTGAATATCCTTCATGGTATGCACCTTCTGTATGACATTTCTGCACTTTTCAATCAAATCCTGTTTCAGCCAGTTATCCGGCTGCAAAAATTCAACCCACTTAGGAAGCAGGAAATTGAGCCTTGTAATCGGAAAATCCGCCAACAGCTGCTCCATGATACGAAACACATCCTCTCTGTCCATTGTCTTACAATTTACCGCCATCACAGTTTTCCCATACTGTGCTTCCAGCCGTTTTGTAAACTGTATAGTTTCCTGCGAATCCGGACGGCTTGTGTTTACAAGAATCAAAAAGGCTTTCCTGCTTTTTCACATTCCATCACCGTTTTCTGCAGTGCCTCTTCAAAGTTTACTGCAGCAATATCACCAAAAGAACCATCTGTTGTAATAATCAATCCCAGATTGGAATGTTCCCTGATTACTTTACTCGTGCCAATTTCTGCCGCCTTTGAAAAAGGAATTTCTTCTTCCGACCACGGTGTTTTTTACCATGCGCTCTTTTTTCTTCCTCAATGGCACCAACGGCTTCCGAACCAAATATCCCACACAGTCAATCAGTCTTATTTTCCCGGTTTCCTGATTGGAAAAATGAATCACTGCCGCCTCTTTTGGAATAAATTTAGGTTCTGTTGTCATAATCGTTTTACCGTCTGCCGACTGTGGCAATTCATCAATTGTTCTCACTTTTTCGTTGTCATCCGACATTTCCGGAATCACAACAAGCTCCATAAAACGTTTGATAAAAGTCGATTTACCGGTGCGAACCGGTCCGACTATTCCCAGATAGATTTCGCCTCCTGTACGCCGGCTCATATCCTGGTAGACATTGTATTTGTCCATAAAAAATCCCCCTTGCATTGCTGGAGACACACTCGTATCTGCCTTCTGCTAAACTATATGCAAGGGGAATCTTAGTTATTCTAAGGTTTTATTTTTTCACCAAAGTTTTTTGTACTAAATCATAAAAATATTCGTATTTCATCATGTAAACAATGTAGTCTTCCAAAGAAGCATTATCGCTTGTTGCCGATTTGAAATTCTTGCGGTAATCGGCTTCTGTGATATTATTGCTCTTGCAGATTTCTGCAATTTTATCTTCATAATCCTGCTTTGTCACACGATAGCCTTCTGCCTGTGCTACCGCTTCAGCCAAAAGTCTTTCTTTAGCAATGCTTTCATAATAGCTGTCCTCCGTCATACCATACATGCCAAGAAGTGTGCTCACATCCGTTCCTGACTGTGTTGCCTGACTCTCCAATGATTTTGACTGAATTGCCTTAATCTTTTTAATGAGTTCATCCGGCACTTTACTAATCTTTGCTTCGCTCGTAATCTTACTCATTGCCGTCGAAAGCATCTGCTGTTCATTCTGGCTCTCTAATTCTTTCTTTGCTGCCTCTTTAAAGGCTTTCACAGTTTTCGTATTATAAGTAGAATCCAGTTTGGCAACTAAAGCATCCGTTGCTTCTTTGTAAATGTAATTTACTTTCAGTGTAAATACTGCCTCTTTTCCTGCCAGTGATGTCTCACGGTAATCTTTCGGGAAGGTTACTTTGGCATCTTTTTTCTCGCCAACTTTCATACCAACTAAAGCATCTTCAAAGCCGTCAATCATTTTACCGGAACCAACACGTAAAAACTGTGACTCAGCAGTTCCGCCGTCAAAGGCTTTGCCATTCACTTTTCCCTCATAATCAAAGTTAATCAGCTGATTCTTCTTCACTACCGTATCCGAACTTTTCACTTCTTTTTCATCGCCGGCCGCAATCATAGAATCCAGTGCGGACTGAACATCACTATCGGAAACACTCTTCTCAACCTCAATGTTTTTGTATTTGCCAAGAGTTACATAATCCGATGGGTCATACCCAAGAGATACATATTCCTCTTCACCAAATAACATCGCATGAAAACTTGGGATACTGTCAGTCGAGCATCCGGTCAGCATACAGGTCATAAGACCAAGTAAAATTGCTACGATATATTTCTTCTTCAATTTTCTTTCCTCCTTAGATAACGATAATCTTTTATCAGTATAGCACAAGATGGGAGGTATGAAAAGTGATTTTTTAGTGTCCATACTGTGTCCTTTTATGCTCCCTCAACTGCTTGTTTCATAAACTGCACATATTCTTTCACATAAGGAACGCAGTCTTTACCGTATTTTGCTACAATTTTTACAATCGCACTGCCGACAATTGCTCCATCCGATATTTTAGCCATTGCTTCTGCCTGTTCCGGTGTTGAAATTCCAAAACCAATCGCACAGGGAATAGAACACTCTTCTTTCACTGTTTGAATCAAATCTCCAATTGCAGTTCCGATTTCCGTACGGACGCCGGTTACACCAAGTGAGGAAACACAGTATAAAAAGCCTTTTGCCTCTTTTGCAATCATCCGCACACGGTCTGCCGAAGTCGGTGCCACCATCGAGATAACCACCAGTCCTTCTGTTTCGAAACTGCCACGGATTTCTTCTTTTTCTTCAAACGGAACATCCGGTACAATAACGCCGGCAGCACCGCACGCTTTCGCGCGTTTTGCAAATTTCTCCACGCCGTATACATAAATCGGATTAATATATGTCATAAAAACAATAGGCACATGGATTTTGTCTGCGATACCATCCACCATATCGAAAATTTTATCCGTTGTTACCCCGGCGGATAAGGCACGGTCATCTGCTTCCTGAATAACTGGTCCCTCTGCTACCGGATCCGAAAACGGAATTCCGATTTCAATTAAGTCAGCACCAGCCTCCTGCATCGCCAAAATCAATTCACGAGTAACATCAAGGGATGGATCCCCTGCCGTAACAAACGGTATAAATGCTTTTTTATTTTTGAATGCGTCTTCTATCTTATTCATCGATTTCAATCCCCCTGTATCTGGCAATCGCTGCCACATCTTTGTCTCCACGTCCGGAGATATTAACCACAATTATTTTATCCTTATCCATCTGCGGTGCTAATTTTCTTGCATAAGCCAAGGCATGAGAACTCTCAATCGCAGGAATAATTCCTTCAATCCGGGATAAATACTCAAATGCTTCCACTGCCTCATCATCGGTAATCGGTACATATTCTGCTCTTTTTGTGTCATACAAATGAGCGTGTTCCGGTCCGATTCCCGGATAATCAAGTCCGGCAGAAATCGAGTAAACCGGTGCAATCTGTCCGTATTCATCCTGACAGAAATAGGATTTCATGCCGTGGAAAACACCCATTGTTCCGGTTGCAATTGTCGCTGCTGTTTCCGCGGTATGGATTCCTCGTCCCGCAGCCTCACATCCAATCAGGCGGACACTTTCATCCGGAATGAATTCATAAAATGCACCCATCGCATTACTTCCGCCACCTACACAGGCAAGCACGGCATCCGGAAGTCGTCCCTCTTTTTCCATTAACTGCTGTTTAATCTCGCGTCCAATAACACTCTGGAAGTCGCGCACCATCATCGGAAATGGATGCGGTCCCATAACGGACCCAATTACATAGTGGGTATCCTCAATGCGTTTTGTCCACTCTCTGAGTGTTTCGTTGACGGCATCTTTTAATGTCTGTGTGCCGCTTGTCACAGCATGTACTTTCGCCCCTAATAATTCCATGCGGTATACATTCAAAGCCTGCCTGTCTGTATCCACTTTTCCCATGAAAACTTCACATTCCATTCCAAGAAGTGCTTGCTACAGTCGCTGTTGCCACACCATGCTGGCCGGCACCGGTTTCCGCAATCAGACGGGTCTTTCCCATCTTTTTTGCTAACAAGGCCTGACCCAGTGCATTATTCAATTTGTGGGAACCGGTATGGTTTAAGTCCTCACGCTTTAAATAAATTTTCGCACCGCCCAAATCCTCGGTCATATGTGCCGCATAGTAAAGTCCTGACGGTCTTCCTACATATTCATGAAGCAGTGTATCTAACTCCTTAATAAATTCCGGATCTTTCTTATAATGTTCGTATGCTTCTTCCAATTCAATGACTGCATTCATTAAGGTTTCCGGTATATACTGTCCACCGTGAATGCCAAATCTTCCTTTTGCCATAATCTCTATTCTCCTTTTAATTGTTGTAACATTTGTTTTTTGTTTTCGCTTCGCATAAAGGTCTCACCAATCAATACCGCGTTGACACATCCCTTTTCCAGTTCGACAATATTTTCTCTTGTCTTAATACCGCTTTCTGCCACAAAAAGGATTTCTTTTGGCACCTTTTCGCGAAGTCGGATTCCGTTATGAATATCCACCGTGAAATCTTTTAAGTTCCGGTTATTTACACCAATAATTCTCGCTCCTGCCCGGACTGCCATCTGAATTTCTTCTTCATCATGTGCTTCCACCAATGCAGACAATCTCAGTTCATCACAGTGCTTGTGGTAACGGGTCAGTGTCTCTTCATCTAACAGAGCACAAATGAGTAATACAGCACTGGCTCCTGCCGCCTTTGCCTCATCAATCATGTATTCATCCACGACAAAATCTTTACGAAGAAGCGGCGTCTGTACGTGCTCCGCAATTTCTGCCAGATAATCAATACTGCCTAAAAAGTAATCGGGCTCCGTCAAAACAGAAATTGCATCGGCACCTGCCTTTTCATAGTCTTTGGCTATTGCCAGATAATCAAAATCCCCGGCAATTACACCTTTGGACGGTGACGCCTTTTTCACTTCGCAGATAAAAGAAACGCCATCCCTTGCCAGTGCTTTTTCAAAGCGAAACGGCTCTGTCGCTTTTGCTTTTTGTTTCGCTTTTTCTGCCATCACATCCGGAGAAATCCTCTTTTTTGATTCTGCTACACGCACTCTTGCTTTTTCTGCAATTTCATCCAGTATCATGTCGTCCTCCTTTATTGCTGTGTTGCTTTTACAAACTCTTCCATCTTCTCATATGCCTCGCCGCTGTTAATGAGCTCTTCTGCCTTTTTAATTCCCTCTTCCATCGTCAAATTTTCAGAGCCAAGATAAATACCGATACCGGCATTCATAAGAACAACGTCACGTTTCGCGCCTTTTAATGTTCCGGAAAGAATATCCTTCGTAATCTGTGCATTTTCTTCCGGTGTGCCGCCAACTAACTCAGCCAATGGGTACGTAGAAAGTCCAAACTGCTCCGGTATAATCTCATATGAAGTCAGTTCTCCATCCTTAATCTCACAGCAGTATGTAGGACCCGTTACCGTAATCTCATCAAGTCCATCGCTGCCGCATACCGACATTCCTCTTGTGACACCAAGATTTGCTAAAACTTCTGCCAGTTTTTCCACCAGTTCTTTATCATAGACACCAAGAAGCTGATGGGAAGCATTTGCCGGATTCGTAAGTGGTCCAAGAATATTAAAAATCGTTCTCTCTCCCATTTCTTTACGAACCGGTCCGACATTTTTCATTGCCGAATGATATTTCTGTGCGAACAAAAACGCCATATCCGTCTCTTCGAGCACTTCTTCTGCCCGGTCTGTCTCAAGCATTAAATTCACTCCTAATTTTTCAAGAATATCTGCAGCACCGCTTTTACTGGAAACACTACGGTTTCCGTGTTTTGCTACCGGGATTCCCGCTGCTGCGATAACAAAGGCTGATGTTGTGGAAATATTAAAGGTTCCGACTTCGTCACCACCGGTTCCAACAATTTCAAGTGCTTCTTTCTTTGGCTGCAAATGAGTTCCAACAGCTCTCATTCCTTTGGCACATGCCGTTATTTCCGTAATGGTTTCACCTTTCATACGAAGTGCCGTCAAAAACGCTGCCATCTGAATCTGAGAAGCCTCTCCGGTCATAATTTCTTTCATCGTCTCAAGTGCTTCCTCGTAAGTTAAATCCTCATTGTTAATTACTTTGTGTAATGCTTCTTTAATCATAACCGTCACTCCAGTCTAATGTATTTTCAAAAATTATTTACCAGTGTCATCCCCTGCGGGGTAAGAATTGATTCCGGATGGAACTGAAGTCCGTATACCGGATATTTTTTATGGCAGACTGCCATGACTTCATCATTTTCGTCTTTGGCAATCACCTGTAACTCATCCGGCATGGAAGCAAGGTCAGCAATCAGTGAATGATATCTTGCCACTGGAATCTGTTTGTCCAATCCCATAAAAATAGGGTTTTCGTTATCAATCGTTACCACACTTTGTTTTCCATGCATTAACTGTTTCGCATGACAGATTTTAGCGCCAAACACTTCACAAATTGCCTGGTGTCCAAGACACACACCAAGAATTGGAAATTCACCTTTTAACTGCCCGATTACTTCCTCACAGATACCGGCATCTTTCGGATATCCGGGACCCGGTGACAAAATAATGTGCGTTGGCTTCATCGCCCGAATTTCATCAATGGTGCATTCATCGTTGCGAACCACTTTGATATCCGGCTCAACTGTTCCAAAAAACTGCACCAGATTATACGAAAAACTATCGTAATTATCAATTAGAAGTATCATGGTTGCAGCGCCTCCTTTGCATTTTCAATCGCAAGCATCACAGCCTTTGCTTTGTTGGCTGACTCTTCGTATTCCATCCGTGGTTTGCTGTCTGCCACGATACCGCCGCCTGCCTGAACATAAACTTTACCATTCTTTTTCACTGCCATACGGATGGCAATGCAGGTGTCTAAGTTTCCACTGAAATCAATATATCCAAGCGCTCCACCGTAAATGCCGCGCGGTTCTTTTTCCAGTTCATCAATAATTTCACAGGCGCGGATTTTCGGTGCTCCCGATAAAGTTCCCGCCGGCAATACGGAAGCGATGGCATCCAGTGCATCCTTATCTTTGCGGATATTGCCTTCCACCTGTGAGCAGATGTGCATGATTTTGGAATACTTATGAATCATTTTGTATTTGGTCACTTCTACCGAACCAAACTCGGAGATTCTTCCCAAATCATTTCTTCCCAAATCCACTAACATGTTGTGCTCCGACAATTCTTTTTCATCGGATAACAAATCTTCGACAAGTGCTTCATCTTCTTTTTCATCATTTCCTCGCGGTCTTGAACCGGCAACCGGGAATGTGATTAAACGCCCATTCTCTAAACGAACCAAAGTTTCCGGTGAGGTACTCATGATTTCTACATCTTCCAAATTCATATATACCATGTATGGTGACGGATTCGTTGTCCGTAGCACACGGTATGGATGAATCAGACTTCCCTCATAATCACTGGAAAAGCGTCTTGATAAAACTGCCTGAAAAATATCACCATCGTAAATATATTCTTTTGTCTTTTCAACAATCTTCGTATATTCATCTTCTGTGACATTGCACTCAAATTTCACTTTGTCATAAATTGGCTCTTCCGGAATCCTCGACTCATCGCGAATCAAAGCAATCATTCCTTTGATATCCGCTTTTGCCTTTGCATAGTTGGCGGCAATATCACCATCCGCCCGGACATTTACAATGAGGACAATTTTTTGTTTCAAATGGTCATAGGCAATCACCTTATCAAACATCATCAAATCGTAATCCTCAAATTCGCCCCGCTTAACCGATAGTTTCTTTTCCGCCTGAGCAATCATCGCATAGGCAAAATATCCGACAAACCCACCGGCAAATGGTGGCATTCCTTCAATCTTAGGAGCTTTATGCTCTGCTAAGATATCTCTTAATATCCGGAAACAATCGTCTGTCTCAACCGTTTTTGTCTCCTGTCTTTGTTTTATCGTTACTGTATTTTCCCTGCAGGAAACCCGCATAACAGGGTCATATCCGAGGAACGAATACCGTCCCCATTTCTCTCCTCCCTCAACACTCTCTAACAAGTAATAATTCTTTTTCCCTGCCGCGATTTTTCTTAATAACTGAATCGGCGTAACCAAATCGGCAAAAATTTCTTCCTGAATCGGTACTAAATCATACCCTTTTGCCAGTTCTTTCACTTCTTCTAACGTTTTTGTTGTCATACTTACCTCCATTCTAAAGCATTTATCGCTTTTTGGAACGGTGTGATTGAATCAGAAGTATAATCAGTAATCTTAGGAAATAAAAAAGCTCTTATCCCTATCCTTCTTCGGATATAGGGACAAGAGCTGTAAATTCTCCTGCGGTACCACCCACATTGATTACAAAGTAATCCACTCAATCATGCACCATCATGCATTCCTGTAGATAACGGTCCAGGTTTCCGTCAGCGTCTACTCTCAGATTTGATTTCAAGCTGCCCTCCCGAGTCCATTCACTGTCCACTGGCTATTGCCTCGCACCTGCCGGCAACTCTCTGAAAACGACATAGACACCTACTATTCTCGGTCAACGGTTTTTCCATCTGCTACTAATATACTCTCATTTTTTTTTGATGTCAACATTTTTTATAAATTTTTCACTTTAAACTCCCGTTCTGCCGCCCGGCGCTGGTCTTTTTTAGCAATATCCTGACGTTTGTCATATAATTTTTTACCTTTTGCCAAAGCAATCTCGACTTTTATCAAACTTCCCTTAAAATATACACTGAGCGGAACTAATGTATAACCTTTTTGATTCATCTTTCCAATCAGTTTGCGAATCTCATATTTGTGAAGCAGAAGTTTTCTTACACGCAGCGGATCTTTGTTAAAGATATTTCCTTTTTCGTACGGATTGATATGCATACCGTAAATCTGCACTTCATTATTTTTGTCAATCCGGATAAATGCCTCCTTAATCTTTGCAATGCCCCTGTCTGACGGATTTCACCTCCGTGCCAACAAGTTCTATACCTGCTTCATACTTTTCTTCTATAAAATAATCATGCCATGCTTTTTTATTATTTGCAATTAATTTGCGTGTTTCTTTTCCCATGCTTTTTTCTCCTTTATTCACTGTCTTTTGGCGAATCATCGGCAATCGCAAAATCAATCGTTCTGGTCAGCCGGTCCGCTCCAATCACACGAATCTTTACGGTTTGCCCCATACTATATTCTTTTCCGGAATAATGCCCAATCACGCGGTACTTTTCCTCCTGATATTCGTACTGGTCATCATCCATATCCGCAAGGCGAATCATTCCTTCGACTGTGTTGTCAAGTTCTACATAAATTCCCCACGATGTGACACCACTGATAATTCCCTCATACATTTCTCCGATATGAGCCTGCATATATTCTACCTTTTTCATTTTATCCACTTCACGCTCTGCCTCATCAGCAAGACGCTCACGGTCGCTGCATCGCTTTGCAACTCCCGGCAAAATGGATTCATAATGGGCAATTCTCTTTGGGGAATGTCCATACCGCAGATTCTCTTTAATAATTCGATGAATCTGCAAATCCGGATAACGGCGGATTGGTGAAGTAAAGTGACAGTAATACTGAGTCGCCAGACCAAAATGTCCGGTGTTTACCGTTGTGTATTGTGCCCGCTTCATCGCACGCAAAGTCAGACGGCTCAAAAAAGCCTCTTCCTTTGTTCCTTCGATTTCCTCAATTAATTTTTGAATTTCCCGCGGATGAATCTCTCCCTGGCTCAGTTTGATATGATGTCCAAAGCCAGCCGTTATGCGTGCTAAATCCTGAATCTTCTCCGCATCCGGATATTCATGTGTACGATATAAAAACGGAATGTCCATCCAGAAATATTCTTCTGCCACAACCTGATTTGCCGCCAGCATAAATTCTTCAATTATTTTGGTTGCAATATTTCTATCGTATGGCTCAATAGCAATCGGATGCCCTTTGTCATCTAATTTTATTTTACACTCCGGAAAGTCAAAGTCAATGGAACCTTTCTTTTTTCTCTTTTTGCGAAGAATCAAAGCCAGTTCTTTCATTGCCTCAAACATCGGCACAAGTTTCTCGTACCGCTCGCAGGTTTCTTTTTTATGATTGGTAACGATGTCATTCACATCCGTATAACTCATCCGCTCATTCACACGAATCACCGTCTCTGCAATACGATGGGATTTCACCTGTCCCTTTTTATCAATTGTCATCATACAGCTTAACGCCAGACGATCAACACCCGCATTTAACGAGCAGATTCCGTTGCTAAGTGCAAACGGAAGCATTGGTATTACGCGGTCGACTAAATAAACACTTGTCCCACGATTGAGTGCTTCTTTATCAAGCGGCGAATGTTCCGTGACATAATGGGATACATCCGCAATGTGAACACCAAGTTCATACTCGCCCTCTGCTGTCTTATTTAGTGTAATCGCATCATCCAAATCTTTGGCGTCTTCCCCGTCAATGGTGACAGTGTCCTGATCTCTTAAATCCACACGTCCACCAATCTCAGACAACTCCACAACAAGTGGAATTTTTGCCACCTGTGCCATCACTTCATCCGAAAATGAATCCGGCAGACCAAACCCTTTCACAATCGACATAATATCTACACCCGGATCGCTTGGACGACCTAATATCTGTGTCACATAACCTTCCGGACTTTTTTTGTCATCTCCGTAATCCGTAATTTCCACAACTACTTTATGCCCATTTTCCGCCTCTAAAGTTGCTCCCTTTGGAATATAAATATCCTGATTCCATTTCAAATTATCCGGCAGGACAAATGTGATTTTCCCTTTTCTCTGAAACGTTCCAACAACTGTATGAATGGCACGTTTCACAATTTGAATTACTTCACCTTCCGGCCGTCTTCCCGACATCCCGGCACTCTTTTTCAAAAGAACTTTTACTAAATCACCATGAAAGGCATGGTTGCAATAAGATTCCGGAATAAAAATATCCTCTTTCTGTCCTTCCACTCTTACAAAACCAAATCCTTTCTGGGTTGCCATAAATTCTCCAACAACAATATTTTCCTCCGGTAGTCCGACAAGCCCCCTGCGGTTTATCGCAATTTTTCCTTTTGCAATAAGGCGGTCAAGAACCTCATGAAATTCTCCTCTCTGTTTCTTCGGAACATTCATAAGTGCTGCCATTTCTTTTATTTTCATCGGACGGTAATGTTCATCTTCCACAAAAGATAAAATCATGTGTTCCCGCTCGTGCATTCTTTCTTCCTGCATTTTATTTCTCCTCATATCTCTATTTCCAAAGATAAAACAAAACACCTCCTCAAACTGCTGTGAGGAAGTGTCTTACTTTGTTATCGTATGCCTGATTCACAAACAAATCTTTTTTAGTCTAACCATGAAGTACAAAGAACTACCGATAATACAACAAATAATATGGCAAGTACTCTGGTGATTTTAACAAGCATTCCCTCCTGGGAACGACCCTTGTTTTTTGACCAATAACTGTCTGCAGCACCGCTCAAAGCGCCAAGACCTGATGTTTTACCTTCCTGCATTAATACTACAATTACGAGTGCAATACAAATAATGATATATGCTACTGTCGCAATCATCTTCAATGTTGACATTTTTTAGTCCTCCTGTTTCTTATTGGTAAGGAATGTAGGAATCTTAATATCATCCATTCCCTGTTTGTCATTTGACATTGGATTTACAATTCCACGGCTCACTACCGGCATCTCTTCTTTTACCGCCTGACGTTCTGTGGCTCTTGTCGGGGAAACTCCGGAAACCGGGCTTTTCTTTGCCTGACTGTTAAATCCATCTAAAAAACTCAAACCACTTTTCTGCGGAGTCGTTTGACGATTTTTCAAAAAACTTGGTGTAGCGGATGCACCAAAATTGGAACTGAAAGCGGAAGCAGGTTTTGATTCCTGATCAAGTCCGGTTGCAATTACTGTAATCATAACAGAATCCGAACTTGTCTCATCGTACATGGCACCGAAAATAATTGTTGCATCTTCTCCTGCCAGTTCCTGAACATAAGTAGCAGCCTCATTGGCTTCAATCAGACTAACCTCACCGGACACATTGATAATAACATGTGTTGCGCCGTCAATGGATGTCTCCAGAAGCGGACTGGTGATTGCCTGTTTCACAGCATCGATGCACTTCTCATCGCCTTTACCTTCACCGATACCAATATGTGCAATTCCTTTATCTTTCATTACTGTTACAACATCAGCAAAGTCAAGATTAATCAGTGCCGGTGTGTTAATCAAATCGGTAATACCCTGAACACCCTGCTGTAATACTTCATCTGCTTTTTTCAATGCCTCCGGCATCGTCGTTCTGCGGTCGCAGATTGCAAGCAGTTTATCGTTTGGAATTACAATCAGTGTATCCACGCACTCTTTGAGTTTCTCAATTCCACCGAGTGCATTTTTCATACGTATTTTACCTTCAAAATTAAATGGCTTTGTGACGATACCTACCGTCAATTTACCCATATCTTTTGCAATTTTAGCAACAACAGGTGCTGCACCGGTTCCGGTTCCACCACCCATACCGCAAGTAACAAATACCATATCGGCATCTTTTACAATCTCAGCTAATTCATCACGGCTCTCTTCTGCAGCCTTCTCACCGATTTCAGGCTTTGCTCCGGCACCGAGTCCCTTTGTCAGTTTTTCCCCAATCTGCATACAAATCGGTGCCTTGCAGCGTTTCAAAACCTGCTTGTCCGTGTTAATACATACAAACTCGACACCTTTGATGCCCTCATCTATCATTCGATTCACGGCATTATTCCCAGCTCCACCAACACCAATTACAAGTAGATTCGCTGTTTCATTCTCTGCCTCACTCGTCATAATCTCTAACACAACAGTTCCTCCTTCTATATTCAATAGAAATCATTATGCACAGTCACATATAATTATATAATACGTTTTTTTGCATGAATAATCAAGTACAAATTTACAAAAATAGCAACTTATTCATTTTTTTGGCTGTTTTAAAATGACATCACCGCCAACTTTATAATTTCTCAAATCAATTTCGCCGGTCTGTCCGTTTTTCTCAACCTTGGCAAGCACGCTCGACAGCGCAGAAATTTCTTCGTCATAATTCTCTTTTTTACCAAGAGACACCTGAATTTCACCGGCGTACAGATAAGCTTCGTTCTTACTGTCAAATATAACTTTATCCCAGTTCACATTATAGTGCTTAAAAAGATTTGCCAAATTTAAAATCTGGCTCAAAAGGGAATCATCTTCCATCTGCACTTTTGAATATAACGTAAAAGTCGTCAGATTCTTCGTCTCAAACAAAGGAATCCCCTTTACGGCTTTGTCCGAGCTTTGCAGTACAATACCATCTTTATCAAAGTAAATATACTGGTTCGAATACGCAATTCCTGCCACAATGCTTTTCTCATACAGTTTAATATGAATCTCATTCGTAGACGGATAATTCACTTCATATTCACGTACAAATGGCAAATCCGGAGTTAACGATAACTTCTGCATAAGCCAGAATGTCAAAATATTTTTCTCAAATATATTTGACTGGAATTTTTCTTCCATTTCACGGCTGCTGTAATAGGTATTTCCCTCAATCGATACTTTTTTCACACGAAAGAAAAAAGCACAGAATAAGAGTATCACAACAACCGCTCCGATTACCCACAGTCCTTTATGACTTTTCCTTTGTTCTTCCATTGAAGCCATCCTTTCTCACAAACATTTTTTTGCCCGGATTCCAATCTCACTGACACGGGAAACTAAATTTTCATAACCGCGCTCAATCAGATTTTCCTGCTCAATCCGGGTTTTTCCATCTGCCATTGCTGCCGCAACCACAAGTCCCGCTCCGCTTCGCAAATCCCATGCTACGACATTTGCCCCGTGAAGCTTTGTCACGCCAATAATTCTTGCTCGGTTACTTACAAAATCAATGTTAGCCCCCATTTTATGAAGCTGCCCAATCAGACGGAAACGGTTTTCAAACACTTTTTCCTCTATCGTACTTACCCCGTTTGCTTTTGCCAAAACCGGAAGAAGCAAAGACTGGTCATCCGTAGGAAATGCAGGATATGGTCCGGTAGCAACGTAAGAAATAGCTTTTGCCGGTCTTTTTTTCTCTAACCGGACATAGTGCTTTTCTCTTGTCTCCTCGCCACCCAGACAATGCCAGATTTCTCTTTCCTTTTCGCCAAACAAATCCTCAGACCTTAAGGTAAGACTGCCGCCGCAGCCCGCCACTAACATGGCAAAGGTAAAAAACACAATCCGGTCACCGCATACAGTCCACGGAACACCGCAGAGTTTCTTCTGTCCCACAATTCGGATTCGTCTGGTTCCCTCGCCAAAAATCTTTGCTCCTGCCACTTTTAAAAAGCGGCACAGTTCTACAATTTCCGGTTCACGTGCAGCATTTCCAATGATGGTCTCTCCCTCTGCCAAAGAAGCCGCTAAAATAATATTTTCCGTTGCTCCTACACTCGGAAATGGAAGTTGAATATGTGCACCATGAAGTGGTGTTATACACCGGCAAATCATCTTATCTTCCTCTTCCACAATCTCTGCTCCCATTTTCTGAAAGGCGTGAATGTGAAAATCAATCGGACGCTTTCCAATCGAACAGCCTCCCGGATAAGAAATTGTCACCTCACCAAATTTTGCAAGACATGCCCCCATTAACAAGACAGAAGCTCGCAGTTCTTTTACGGCATCCTGACAAATCACCGTCTTGTCGAACGTATGCGAATCAATCATCACCTGGTGTCCTTCAACCAAAACGCTGCCCCCTAATTCTTCCACTAGAGACAGCATCACTTCTACATCATGAATTTGGGGACAATTTGTGAGCATCGTCTGTTCACCGCATAAAAGCGCAGCCGCAATCAGCGGCAGGGCTGCATTTTTACTACCCTGTACCACGCTTTCTCCATGTACGCATTGTCCGCCCCATATTTCAATCGCCATAAAGTCACCACATCAATACGTTCTCAAACTTATTGTATGCCTGCTCGTGCCTTACGTGCTTTTACATTTTGTGGAAATTCCGAGAACCAGGCCCATTTCCGCCATCAATATCATAACTGATGTACCACCATAACTAATAAACGGAAGCGGAATTCCGGTTGATGGCATAGAGTTCGTAACAACGGCAATATTAATGACAACCTGGGCCGCAATGTGAATCATGACGCCGGTGCAGATAAGACCGGAGAACAAATCCGGTGATGTCATGGCAGAATTCAAAATACGCCACATCATAATGACAAACATTATGATGACAATTCCGGCACCAATCATGCCAAGTTCCTCACATATAATAGAAAAAATCATATCGTTATGCGATTCCGGAATAAATCCGAGTTTCTGCATACTTTCACCAAGTCCGGTTCCAAATAAACCGCCGGAAGCAATGGCGTATAATCCCTGTAAAATCTGATATCCTTTTTCGGTTCCCTCTACATTCCGCCACACTTCAATACGGTCAGAACGGAATCCCGCACCAAATGATATATAAATCGCCACCAATGCAGCAGCGGCAAGAAACACACCGACATACCACCATTTTTTCTTTGCCGAAACAAAGCACATGCCAAACCAGATAATAAAAATGACAATCGCGGTACTTAAGTTTTCCATGGCTACTAAAACCGCTAAAAATCCAATCGGAAGAAACACTCTTATAATTCCAATCGGTTTACTCATATCCTGCGGTCTCTTTTGAATTAAATAAGCTGTTATCAGAATAACAACGATTTTAGTTATCTCGGATGGCTGAATGGAAATCGGTCCGATAAACAGCCATCGTTTCGCACCATTTAATTCCGCTCCCACAAACAATACTGCCAATTGAAGGACAACGGCAACCAGATACAAAAAAAGTCACAAACCGCATCCGCAGTAAAGGCAGGCGTTTCGTAAACAGCCGGTAATCAAATTTCGCAACAATTAACATCGCCACGACACCGACAATAACACCAACCGCCTGTTTTTAAGAAAATAAGCAGAATCCCCATATTTTACCTGCGACGTATAGGAACTGGCACTGTAAATCATCAGCATACCAAATCCAACCAGACACAGCGTAATCAACAGCAGACTGTAATCAAATGAACTCTGTTCTGTTTTGCCGGCTCTTGCCCTTTTCTTATTCACAGCAGTCCCTCCTGACTCCCTTTATAAATTTCGAACATACTCTTTAAACAAAGTTCCTCTCTGCTCGTACGAATCAAACATATCCCAGCTCGCACAAGCCGGAGATAACAGCACCGCATCACCTTCGGATGCAAGTTCTGCACCACGTGATACCGCCTCCTGCAAAGATTCGACAAACTCGTAATCGGTAAATCCAAGTTTCTCAGCAGTCTTTGCAATTTTATCTTTGGTTTCACCCATAAGCAAAAGTTTTTTTACTCTGCCGCCAAAACTTTGAATCCACTCATCAAATTCGCCGCCTTTATCATAGCCGCCGCCAATCAGGACCGTCGGTTTGCTCATCGACTGAATTCCCTTAATCGCAGCATCCGGATTCGTTCCTTTCGAATCGTTATAATAATCAACACCTCTTACCGTTTTGACAAATTCAACACGGTGCTCCACCGCCTGAAATTTCTTTACAACAGAAAGAATCGTATCCATCGGAACGCCTAATTTTCTTGTAATTAAAATAGCCGCCATAATATTTTCGCAATTGTGGTCACCCGGCAGATTGCACTCCGACATATTCATCAGAACCTCACCTGTTTTGGCGTCCACAATATCTTTGTTGTCATTCTGGTACAAACCATTAGCAATCTTTTGTTTACTGCTAAAGAATGTCACCTCACAAGGCATTTCTTTCGCACTGTCGCGTAAAACGTCATCCTCATAATTGAGTACACACAAATCCTCTTTTGTCTGATTTTTCGTAATGGATAATTTTACCCGTATGTACTCTTCCATTGTTTTATGCCGGTTTAAGTGGTCCGGTGTAATATTTAAAACCGCACTCACAACCGGATGGAACGTATCAATCGTCTCCAACTGGAAACTACTGATTTCTGCCACCGTAACCGAATCGGCAGCGCTTTTCTCCACTTCTTTCGTATACGGATTACCAATATTTCCGACAACAAAAACTTTTTCTTTGTAAGCTTTCATAATCTCACCAACAAGCGTTGTTGTCGTTGTTTTACCATTTGTTCCGGTAATTCCTGCCACAACTCCTTTTTCACAGAGAAAAGCAAGTTCAATCTCACCAATGATTGGAATGTTTAATTCACGCAGTTCACCTGCCAAATCAATATCCAACGGAACACCCGGACTAAACACCGCACAGGCAAAACCGGCAAGTTCCTCTTTTGTCATTTTGCCAAGAAAAACCGGTGCGTCATAACCGGACACGTCCAAATCTTTTTTCCGTCAAATAAACTGACCTTGGCGCCCATATTTTTCAGCAGTTCATATGCTGCCATGCCACTTTTTCCTAGTCCGGCAACTAATACTTTTTGATTCTCTAAATCCATTTTATTCATCCCTTCTCCGGTAAATTACAATGCCATAATACCAACCAGACATAATAATGCTGTAACAATACTAAATGCTGCTACAACCTGTGTCTCTGAATAACCGCACAACTCAAAATGATGATGAATTGGCGCCATTTTGAAAATTCTCTTTCCGTGAGTCAGTTTAAAATAACCAACCTGCAAAATAACAGAAAGGACTTCTACCAGATAAATCAAGCCGATAATCACAATAAATAACGGCATATGAAGCATCAGCGCAATGGAGGACACAAAACCACCAAGGGCTAACGAACCGGTATCACCCATGAAAACTCTCGCGGGATATGTGTTAAACAGTAAAAATCCCAAAAGACTTCCTACCACGGCTCCTGTAATCGGTGTCATTGATGGATTCAGACTCAGCGCAGCAATCGTAAAGAATGTTGCCACAATTACGGTTACACCGGATGCCAGACCATCTAAGCCATCGGTAAAGTTTACACCATTTACCGTACCAAGTACGACAATAAAAACAAAAATGATAAACAGCCATGTTGGCATAACGAATCCATCTCCGCTTACAAACGGAATTTTAATGGATGTATCCAAACCGGCAATTTTGAAGTAATAGTAAATAAATACACCGGTCACAATAAACTGCAATGCCATCTTCTGCAAAGGAGTCAACCCAAGCGAACGTTTTTTTACCACCTTGATGTAGTCATCCAGAAAACCAATCAGACCAAAACCAAGTGTCATAAATAAAACGGGAAGAATTTCCGTAAATTTGCCAATATAAATTAAGGAGGTCAGCAAAATACTTGCCAAAATCACAAGACCACCCATTGTCGGTGTTCCATTCTTTTTCAAATGAGACTGCGGTCCTTCTTCACGCTCGGTCTGTCCAAACTTTAATTTCCTCAGAAAAGGAATCAAAATCGGGCAAAATACCACGCTGATTAAAAAAGAAATTATAACCGGCATAAACACACTAAGACTTAGATTATTCATTCATATCCACCTCTTCTTATCTTATTAAGTACGTCAACGCACGTGTCTATTTTATACCATTACGAGCCTTACCGCAAGCACTTATTCAGCAAATCAGTTTTTGCATAAATAAGGGAGAATGTTTTCAAACAGCGCAGCAATTGCCGGTGCTGCCACAGTACCTCCATAGTATAGGCCCTGCGGTTCATCAATCCGCACAAGTGCAATAACTTTTGGATTCTCGACCGGAGCAAAACCAATGGTTGACGCAATATATTTTCCATTGCCGCGCGGAAGTTTCTCACTTGTTCCGGTTTTTGCGCCAACGGAAAACCCTTTCACAGAAGCCTTATGTCCGGTTCCTTCTGAAACAACCTTGCCAAGTGCCATCCGAATCAAATCCGAAGTTTCTTTTGAGACAACACGCTCTTTCTTTCCATATGAAAAATGTTTCATAAGACTGCCATCGGCACTAACTGCACTGACACCAAAATGCGGTGTAATGGAATACCCTCCGTTTATCATGGAGCCTGCAATGCTTACAAGTCTTATCGGCGAGAGCTGAAAGGACTGTCCAAAGGACATCGTCGCCAGTTCAACTGCTCCAACATTTTTCTCTTTATGTATAATAGTCGATGCCTCTCCCGGTACATCAATCCCCGTCCGATTCATCAAACCAAAATCCGACATCTTGCGAAAAAAGTCAGACACGCCAACTCGTGCACCCACTTCAATAAAAACCGGGTTGCACGAATTCATAATACCATCTAAAAAAGTCTCGCTGCCGTGTCCGCCTTTTTTATGACAGCGTATCCGTCTGTCTTCCACTATTTTATAACCGGGACAGTGAAAGCGGTCTGTCATCTTTACAACACCTTTTTCGAGTGCTGCCGCCGTTGTCAGTATCTTAAATGTGGAACCCGGTTCGTAAGTATCCGACACACAAGGGTTCCGCCACATGGCATTTCTCTTTTCGCTTTTTTCCTTTGCCGACATTTTATTCAAATCCCCGGGAATCCGGTATGGGTCATTTAAGTTAAATTCCGGTGCCGATGCCATTGCATAAATCTCTCCATTCTGAGGATTCATAACAATAATATCCACGCTTTTCGCCTGTTTCTTTTTCAGCAGATAATTGGCTAACTGGTCCGTGTATTCCATCACCGGTAAATCAAGACTGGTATTTAATGTCCAGCCCGCCACCGGCTCAATGCGGTCTTCGGCTCCATTTTCAATTTCCGTACCATAAGCGGTCGTCATTGTCAAAATCGAGCCATCCAATCCTTTTAAATATTTTTCATAAGATACTTCCAAACCGATAATTCCCTGATTATCACCGCCGGTAAAACCAAGCACCTTTGATGCCAGCGAGTCATAGCGGTACTCTCTTTTATAGTCCTCATCGACGGTAACACCCGCCAATTTGTAATTTCGTATCCGATCCGAAGTTTCTTTATCCACGTTCGATTTAATTTTTTCACGCAGAGAAACCTTCTCCACTTTTTTCCGAACCTCTTTCTCGTCTAACATCAATTCCTTCGACAAAAGGGTTATCACCCGTTCCGGCTCCTTCATCTGACTGTGGATTACGGATATCGTCGATACGGACCGATTTGCCGCTAATACATTGCCGTGACAGTCCCTGATTTCTCCTCGTTCCGCCTTAATCTTTCGCTCACGCTCATGAAGTTCCTTCGCCTGTACTCCATAATAATCCGCTTTTCCTATCATGAGATAAAAAAGCCTGCCAAGCAGTGTTAAAAGTACAAGCACAAAGAGAAAAAATACCAACCCCATTGACTGACGTTGGTATGTTCGATGTCGGTTTTCCATAAACAAGCTCCCGATTTTCTCATTATTACAGTGTATTGTATGGAGGGCTCAGATATGCCCCATCATCATTCCTATTCTTGTTTCGCATCCTGCTTTGTTTGAGACGAAGAAGCATATTGTCCCAAAAACGGAAGAACACGTTTCATCACCTTCGACGAAAATTCGGTCGCATAGGTAGAGTGCGCCTGGTCTTTTACATGAGGCTCATCAATAATCACATAATAAGCCACTTCCGGGTCTTCTGCCGGCTCACAGCCAATAAAGGAAACTAAGTACTTCTTTGCCGATACCGGTCGTTTTTCCGCCGTACCGGTCTTTCCGCCAATGGAATATCCTTTTACCTGTGCCGGTGCCGCAGTTCCTTCTTCTACCGTTGATTTTAAGTAACTTCTTAATTTCGAACTGGTATCCTCACTCGTTGTTCGTTTCACAACAACCGGATCAATCGTTTTTACCACATCACCGTTACTGTTCTGAATTTCTTTTACCAAATGCGGCTGATAATAATTTCCGCCATTAATCAGGGATGAAAAACCACTGAGCATCTGAACCATCGTAACCGTCTGCGTCTGTCCAAAACTACTTGTCGCTAATTCTACCGGATTCAATTCTTCTTTCGTGTGAATCAAACCGGAAGTTTCACCCGGCAGATCTACACCGGTGCGCTGTCCAAATCCATACAATTTGTTATACTTACTAAATTTATTTCGTCCCAATCCAAGTCCGATATCCATAAGGGCTGCATTGCAGGATTCCATCAGAGCATGACGCAAATCAAGCATACCATGTCCATTTCGGTTGCTGCAGTGAATTTCTCTGTCAGCCACTTTCTTTACACCGTTACACTGAAATGTGGATTTTCCGGAGATAATATTTTCATCTAACGCCGCAGCAATTGTAAACGGCTTAAATGTAGAACCCGGCTCATAGGCAGAGCCAACGCAAAAATTCGACCACATAGACAGAAGATTTTCGTTTTTCTCTTTGTCTGTCATCGCTGCAATCTTCTGTTCCGAATACATAGACGCCAGATTCTGTGGGTCATTCAAATCGAATGTGGAGTTGGATGCCATAGCAAGAATTTCTCCATTTTTCGGATTCATGACCATCATCGCAATCGTCTTCGCACCGGTTCCGTTCTTTTGGAAATCCGCAATTTCATCCTCTATAATTTTCTGCACATTGGCATCAATCGTGAGAACAACCGAATTGCCGTCTTTTGCTTCTTTAATGGTTCGCTGTAAATTCATATTGGAATCAAAATAACCATACTCTCTTCCTGTCGTTCCATTCAAGACGGAATTGTACTGTTCTTCCACACCGTAAGTTCCCTGATTATTTGAATTCATAAAACCAATAATACTTGCACCAACAGTTTTCAGCGGATAATTTCTTTTGTACACTTCCTCAAACCAAACGCCCTCTAAACGTTCTTTTTTTATCTGCTTTTTGAACTTGTCCACCTTTTTTGCAGGCAGTTCCTTTAAACCGTCAATATGCTCGTACATCGAGTTTGGCTTTTTCTGAATTACTTCTTCCACAACAGACGATGCCACGCCAAATGTTTTTGCAATTGCATCTACTGTTGCCTGTTTTTTCTTTTCATCTTTGCCAAGTGTCCGTGGCTCTAACACCAAATCATATTTGCGCACGCTGACTGCCAATGTAGTATTGTTACGGTCCTTAACATCACCGCGCTGGTAATTCAACACCGTATTTGTATATGACTGCTGCGAAAGTGCCTCTTTGCGGTAACGGTCTCCATCCTTACTGTTGATGCGGTAAATCTTAAACAACAACACCCCAAAAGTAAACAAACAAACGCAAAAGACGAGAAATACCGTAATACACATTTTTCTGCTAAAACGTTTCGGCTTTCCTCTTCTTCTGCGTCTTCGATAGGAGTATTGTCCTTGATTATACTGTGTAGCCATATCTTACTCTCCATTCCGGTTGTGCTTTTCACAATTATTCTGCCGGAATATCCCCATGAGTGCGAACCTGCGTACTCTTCCGGCTCTCATAAGTATCCATCTGGTTTTCACTTGCTGCCACCATGCCAAGCTGTTTCGTTGCTTTGTTATAAATAGCAGTCAAATCAACCGAGTCGTCCAATTCTTTCTCGGCAGTTGCATTTTTCTTTTCCATTTCAACTACTTCACTTTGCAATTTTACCACACTTTTATTCAAATAGGTAGACTGAAATTGCAAACGCAGATAAAAGATACCGGCAGCCATTACAACAAAAAAAGTAAGTGCTGTCAATAACACGGCAACTTTATCAATTTTTGCCTTCCGTTTTGGTCTTGGTCTGGAGACGGGTCTTGTCTGTCTCCTTCTCTCGTAATCATCCTCCCTGCGCGGCATTACCTCAATGTTCGGTGCCGCACTTCCATATACGTATGGCGTTCTCCGTGTTGCCATGTAACTTCCTCCTAACTTTCTATTTTTTCAAACACTCTTAATTTCGCACTTTTTGAGCGTGTATTTCGTTCTAATTCCTCTTCTGATGGAAGAATCGGTTTCCTTGTAACAACTTTTCCTTTTGGTTTCTTTCCACAGACACAAACCGGGAAATCCGGCGGGCAGGTACATGGATTTTCCTGTTTCTTAAAGCTTGTCTTTACCATGCGGTCTTCCAATGAGTGAAAGGTGATGATGCTAAGTCTTCCTCCATCACAAAGCAAATCAACCATGTCGTCAAGCGCCTGTCTTAACACATCCAATTCGCGGTTGCATTCAATTCGGATTGCCTGAAATGTTCTCTTTGCCGGATGGCTTTTTCCGTTTCTTGCTTTCGCCGGCATAGAAGTGCGTATTAAATCGACTAATTCCAAGGTCGTCTCAATCGGTTTTTCTTTTCTTTGTCTGCAAATATTTCTTGCAATACTTCTTGCAAATCGTTCCTCGCCATATTCTTTAATAATGCGGAAAAGTTCGATTCCGGGTATTCATTTACAATGTCTTTGGCAGTTACACTCTGCTCTCTATCCATCCGCATATCAAGTGGTGCATCTTCCCGATAAGAAAATCCCCTCTCGGCATTGTCTAATTGATAAGAAGAAACACCTAAGTCTAAAACAATACCGTTTACCTTTGGTATCGACAACTCCGAAAGCACTTCTTTCATATGTACGTAGTTGCTTTTTACAAAAGTTATCTTTTCTTCAAAAGGTGCCAGCCGCACGCGCGCCGCAGCAAGTGCCTCCGCATCCTGGTCGATGCAGATTAAACGCCCCTTGTCTCCTAATCGCTTTGCAATTTCATACGAATGGCCGCCGCCACCGGTTGTACCATCTACATAGATTCCATCCGGACAAATATTCAGACTGTCTATGGTTTCTTCTAACAGAACCGACACATGCTTAAATTCCATAACTGCCTCCTTGCCTGCACCGACTAAAAACTAAGGCCAAACTCTGACATATGTTCGGCAATGTCATCGATGTTGTCATAATCATCATTTTCATTCCAGCGCTCTTTACTCCAAATTTCAATTTTAGAAAGGACGCCGACAAAAACGGTTTCTTTGGCAAGTCCGGCATATTCACGTAATTTTGCCGGTATCAAAGCACGTCCCTGCTTGTCCAGTTCACATGGTGCCGCATTTGCTAAGAAATGTCTCTGAAGCATTCTGGCCTCTTTCGTGCCGGGAAGTTCTTTTAATTTTTCGATGAAACCCTCCCATTCGTTCATTGGATACGCAAACAGACAACCGTCTAATCCAAGCGTCACAACAAAAGACTCCCCTAAGTCTTCTCTTAATTTCGCCGGAATAATCACACGTCCTTTCGCGTCAAGGCCATGCTCATACGTTCCCATAAACATCGTGCTTCACCAACTTCCCATCATGGCTTTGTGAACCTGCCACATAAAGCATAAAATTTACCACTTCGTGACACTTTACTCCACTTCTCACCACTTTTACATTAATAATACACCACTTAGTGGGAATTGGCAAGCCTAATTCCAATTTTTTTCCTGTTTGCACGCAAAAAAAGGCCCCGCTTATCTACTTTATATCGTAGACAAACAGGACCTTTTTCCTGGTTTTGTTATTTTTCTTTCTTTTTCAACCGTCTCATCCGATAAATCCAGACAACCACGCCAGCCACTACAAGAACCGCCGAAAATACCTGTGATACAGCAATTCCGGTTGTTCCAATCTGTAACTGGTCGGTACGCAGTCCCTCAATCCATGCTCTGCCAAGACCATATCCGATGAGATAAATGAGAAAAATCTCTCCATCGAATTTCTTTTTCTTCGTATAAAGAAGCATTGCCGTCAGTACTAGCACATTCCATGCCGCTTCATACAAGAACGTCGGATGCACCTGAATATAACGAATGCCATCTTGTATGCTGATATGCTCTCTCATCGTAGAAGTAATATTTGCCGATGTGACATCACTAACCTTTAGGCGCATGGCAAACAACGAATCCGTATATTCTCCAAATGCCTCCCGGTTCATAAAATTACCAAACCGTCCGATAATCTGTCCAAGCACCAGTCCCGGCACAGCCGTATCGGCAAACAAAAAGAAACTGTATTTTTTCTTTTTACAATATAATTGCAGTAAGTACAGCAAAGCAATTACACCACCATAAATCGCAAGTCCGCCGCCTCGTGTGTTAAAAATCTGCAATAAATTGTTCTTATAGGCATCCCAGCTAAACGCTACATAATATAAGCGTGCTCCGATAATCGCAAAAATAATTCCCCAAATCGCATAATCGGAGTAAACATCCGGCTCCTGCCCGGTTCTCTTTGCCTGCCATCTCGCCAGCATAAGCCCGGCAAGCATACCACAGGCAATGATAATACCATAAAAAGCAATCGTGAATCCACCGATGGTAATTCCTTTTGGCAAATGTCCAATGGTAATTCCCAAATGTGGAAATGCAATATCTGCCCCTTGACTCATCCCAAATACCCCTCTTTCATTTTATAATCGATTTTATACATTAAAGCGAAACAATACAACATCGCCATCCTGTACAACATACTCTTTTCCTTCGGAGCGCACAAGACCTTTTTCTTTTGCTCCGTTATATCCATTGTACTCTACCAGATTATCATAGCTTACCACTTCCGCACGAATGAATCCGCGTTCAAAATCCGTATGAATTTTACCTGCCGCCTGCGGTGCCTTCGTTCCTTCTGTAATCGTCCATGCACGCGTCTCATCCGGACCGGTTGTCAAAAAACTAATCAAACCAAGAATGCGGTAGCTGGCACGAATCAGTTTCTCAAGACCGGACTCAGTAAGTCCCAAATCCTCCAAAAACATCTTCTTCTCATCGTCATCCAGTTCCGCAATCTCCTGCTCAATCTGCGCACAGATAACAAACACTTCTGATTTTTCCTCTTTTGCAAACTCGCGCACCTTTGCTACCTGTTCATTGGATGCACCATCGTCTGCCAAATCATCTTCTGATACATTTGCCGCATAAATAACTGGTTTTGCTGTCAAAAGATTATATTCCTTAAACCACTCTTCTTCCTCTTCATCCAAAAGTTCAAAATTCTTTGCCAAATGTCCTTCTTCCAAAAAATCTTTCAAACGCTTCATCATTTCTACTTCTTTGGCAAGTTTCTTATCATTGTTCGCACCGCGTGCTGTCTTGGCAATACGGCGGTCTAAGATTTCAACATCCGAGAAAATAAGTTCCAGATTAATTGTCTCAATATCACGCAGCGGATCAATGCTTCCGTCTACATGAACAATATTCGTATCTTCAAAGCAGCGGACAACATGTACAATGGCATCCACCTCTCGAATATTTGACAAGAACTGGTTTCCTAATCCTTCTCCCTTGGATGCTCCTTTTACTAATCCTGCAATATCTACAAATTCAATAACTGCCGGTACAGTCTTCTTCGACTCATGCATCTTAGTCAATACATCCAGTCTTTCATCCGGCACCGGTACGACTCCGACATTTGGGTCAATCGTACAAAATGGGTAGTTTGCCGATTCTGCTCCTGCTTTTGTTAATGAATTAAATAATGTACTTTTTCCTACGTTGGGAAGCCCCACGATTCCGAGTTTCATGCTATCAAGTTCCTTTCCATTCCTTTTTTCCACATACAAGTTTTCTTACACATAAAGAAAACCAACAAACATCTTATACTATATCATATTAAATTTTCTTTGTCCATAAAGATACAAACTTAACTTGTGTCATAATCGCCGTCTCCATCTCCTCATCCATCAAGTATATAACACCAAATTACCATACAGGCAAAATATGCATGATTTAATAAAAGTACTCTTGAGATAAGAATTAATCATTCTCTATTAATATATCATTGACGCTATAACAAAATTTATGTATAATTTTGTTATAAAGCAAGGAGGTGTTTTTATGCCAACAATCAAATCAAGTGCTGATTTACGGAATAATTACAATGAAATTTCTACATTTTGTCATAATTATCCTGAACCAGTTTTCATTACGAAGAATGGAAAAGGTGATCTTGCTGTTATGAGCATTGAAGCCTACGAAGAAATGACCAGCCGCTTTGAACTTTACAGCCAACTCAAGGAAGGAATGGACGATATAGCCACAGGCAATACCAGACCATTTTCCGAAGCTATGGCTGATATCAGGAGCCGCCGCAGTCGATGAGCTATCAAGTTCATATCACTTCCACCGCAGAACACGATATTATGCGTGCTTTGCGGATTACATCGAATTTGCCCTCAAAAATCCTAATGCCGCAAATAATCTGTTAGATGCTGTGACTGAACAGATAGGCTCATTAGCAGACCTGCCACAGAAGTTCCGTCTGGTAGATGATCCGGTTCTTGCAAGCTGGGGCATTCGTTTTGTGATAATCAATAATTATCTTGCCTTTTATATAATTGATGAAGAAAAGCAGACTGTAATCATAGTCCGATTTCTCTATCAGAAAAGTAACTGGACTTCCATTCTTCGACAGGGATTTTCCCTCATTTAAGGAACCTGTTTTTATGCAGGTTCCTTTTTCGTGTATTGCTTTAAAAACAGCCACATCCCCGCCAGCACTAGAAAAGAGATGATGCACATAAATATTTTTTCATTTTCATTTCAAAACCCTCCTTCGTTTCTTAAAATACATTGATTACATTACTTCCTTCTCTTACAAATGCAATAAACTGATGTAATTGTGCCGTACAGGTCACCCATTTTTTCCCTTCATACACCTCCTTTGTATTGACATCAATCCAGCTTCCTTCCGGAAGATACACTTCACGCCCAGTCTGCCCCTGAGCCGAAATTGGAGCAAATAATATGTCTTCCCCAAACATATACTGATCCTCCAGTGTATAACAAACTTCATCTTCGTAATAATCAAAAAACATTGGACGCATAATGGGAGCACCCGTCTCCGAAGCCAAATCCATATAGTGGCAGATATAAGGGCGTAATCGTTCACGCAGTTCGACCAGTCCTTTTAATATTTTGTAGTTTTCTTCTCCAAAACTCCATATTTCGTTGTCACCGCCGCTTCTTTCTTTCACATCCGGATGGCGGTCCTTTTGATTTTTTGTTCGCAGCCGTGAACCGTGAAGGCGCATAACCGGACTAAATACCCCAAATTGTGCCCATCGCACAACAAGTTCCTTGAAATAATCGCTTTCAATATCACCCACAAGAAATCCGCCAATATCACTATTCCACCATGGGATACCGCTCATTGCCATAGAAAGTCCTGTTTTTACACTCATACGAAGTGCTTCAAACGTTGACATAATATCCCCATTCCATACAAGAGAGCCAAATTTCTGCGTTCCCGGATAAGCGGCACGAGTGAGCAGGATAATATCCGTCTCACCTTCAGATTTAAGCCCTTCATAAAACATTTTACTGTAATAATAAGGATATAACATTGCACTTTGTGCGCCATTTCCAGCATAGAATTTCAAATTCGAATATTGCTTTGCGGATGCACTTCAGGCTCTGCCTCATCCAGCCAAAATGTGCGAATTCCATATTTATAGTAATTTTCTTTTACTTTGTCCCATACAAAACTTCCTGTTTTCGGATGTGTTACATCAATAAATGTCTGCTGTCCGTAAAATTCAAATGTCCCATACTGCCCGTTTTCCGTGCGCACGAGCATGTTCGCTTCATTCATCTCCTCGTAGTTTTCACTCTTTGGGTTAATCGTAGGCCAAATTGATACAACCGGTTCAATTTTCATTTCTTTCAATTCCCTGCACATTGCCGCCGGATCCGGCCAATACTCCGGATCGAATTTCCATTCTCCCTGCTCTGTCCAGTGAAAATAATCAATAACAATAGCTGTTATCGGAATTCCTCTCTTTTTATATTCTCTGGCAACTTCCAACAAATCCTCCTGACTCTCATACCGAAGCTTGCTCTGCCAGAATCCGGCTGCCCACTCTGGAAACTTCGGGGCATATCCCGTCAAATCGCAATATATTTTCAACACATCCGCGGGAGTTTCACCTGCATAAATCAAATAATCAGCCTGATAGGCACTATCTGCCACCCACATCGTATGATTGTTTGTTGTTTCACACCGTCCCGGTGCCGGGTTGTTCCATAAAAATCCATATCCAAATGAAGAATATACAACCGGAACTGCTGACTTTGTATTATAATGCTGCAAATTACAGGTGCTTCCTTTCCGATCGAACTGATTCTCCTGTTCTTGTCCGAGACCGTAAAAATGTTCCCCTTCATTTGCATCAAAAATAACTTTAATCTGATAATGATCTCCCTCAGTATGTACATTTCTTCCCGTATATTCCCCTTCAAACTTTGTATGAAGAATTTGCCTGTCTTTCCGATAATAGGAAATAATTCCCCCATACCATGGCTGTCCTGCTTCAATGGTAGCAGATACCATTCCATTACGGATTGTTGCCACTTTTTCATCTCCTTCTACAAAACATTCACTCTCACTGGCCGGTGGCAATAATGTCCAATTTTCATCAAGAAGCTTTGAATTTTTTGTAGAACGGCAGCGAAAGGCAGTTTTCTCCATATGCCTCTATCACTGTCAGTTCATCCCGTCGCTCAAAAATCAGTTTATCCTTTAAAATTGTAATTTTTCCCATTTCGTGCACCTCCACTGGATTCTCTTTCTTATACTAATATTATATTGCTTTATATCAGCAATTTCTTTAACTATATTATCATATATTTACACTATTTTGATATTATGGTAATATGATATTAGGAGTAAACGGTCTAAGTGCCATTATGCTTACACAAAAAGACATTTAACTTCATAATATTGAAACAAATAAAAACCTGAAAGGATGTGATACCTATGCAACCAGACAAATCTTCTTATCTGATTGAGCAAATTTTACACCAGACTCAATCCCGTCCTTTTTCCCTACACCATACAGTTGTTTACCCAAACATGACATCTGCCTTATACCTCCACTGCCATTCCGAGATGGAATTTTTCTACCTTGAGCAAGGAAATGTACAGTTCCAGATTGAAGATGCTAAATTTACTTTGCAGGCAGGCGATGCCATTTTTATCCCACCAAACCTACTCCACAGCGCAAAACGTATGGGTGATCCAACAGAAGATTGTTCCTTTTATGCGATTGTTTTCTCTCTCAAAATGATTATGGATATAACTCCATCTTATTGCGAACATTACTTTTATCCAGTTTTATACAGTGCTTCCAATTGTATGCTCCCGATTCATTCTTCTGAGGAATGGCAATTCCATATTCTGGAACTTTTAAAAAATATTTTTATACAATCTAACACCCAAATTGAAGATTGTGAACTTATATTGCGTGGCAACCTTCTTATTATTTGGCAACTCCTGTACAATCACCATATGGCACAAATACAAATGAACCATTCCTGCCACCAAACATATCCGCGCTACGGGAATGTGTTGATTTCATATCGAATCACTATATGGAAAATATATCCCTGAAGATTCTTTCCCATAATGCAGGACTTAGTGAGGGACATTTTTGCCGCCTGTTTAAAGATTTTACCGGATTTACGCCTTTCCAGTATATTAACCGGAAACGAATTACAAAAAGTTGTGAATATCTGACCCAGAGCAACAAAAAAATAGCTGAAATTGCAACCCTTTGTGGGTACAACAACATCAGCTATTACAATCGTGCCTTCCTACAGCTCATGCAGGAAACACCCTCCTCGTATCGTAAGCATTTTATTCACACTTAAGTTTTAATCAGTCATAACATTTTTACACAGCTTTGAGTTTCCCCATTTTTCAAACCGCTATCACTTGAAACCCAATCCAGCAAAGCATTCAGCCAGTGTCAGTTGTTGTGATTGCTCTTTTTTCAAAAGGAATCCTTTTATGCCTGAGTGTGTTCTGGCAAGGACACGCTCAATGGCATAACCTAATCCATAAAAAATAAATTTTTTCAGATTAATAATTTAATGAAAATCCATTGATAAATTCATCTTCTACTTCTTCCATAATAACGTCATATTCTTTTGTAGTAAGATTGTAAGCATATATGCCCCTTGTATCCCCCTTCCATCCTAAGAAATACAGAATATTGTCATAGAGAGCCATTTGATCCATTATATAAAAAGGCAGTTTCAGTCTTACACTCTTTTTTGTATCTAAATTTACCTCATAGATTTTATGTTTCTGTCTGGTAGTAACTCCATTTGGTGCACAACTTAATATCAGCTTTTTTCCCTCACACGCTATTCCGTCTATATAATATTTCGTTTCATAAACAGTTTCTGTCTTTTTTGTCTCCAAATCGAGCATGGCAATTTTAGAAGGTGCATTACCACCTTCTACGTCATCTGCTTCTCTCATTTCATTGTCTGAATAATGAGAGAAAACTATTTTATTTTCCTTTGGAACCGTACTTACCATCCATGTGAAACGGTCATCTTTCTTATCGAACATAACGCGGCTGCAATTCTGAAACTCCGCATCACAAACAATTGGTTCAATACAGTAATGGTGTAGCAATTCAGCTGCCATAAAATATTGTTCCCCGCACTGGATCAAATAATTAAAATCACAAAACTGATTCGTCTTTTTTTCTCCGGTTCCATTATTATCTAAATAAATTTGGTTTCCTTTCCCTTTTCCGCTAAAGGCCGAATAGTATATCTTATCATTTCTGGTTGAATACAGAGTAAGTGGATGTGAAGAAGTATATGACACCGTTCCTTTTTGTTCCAGTTTCTTTTCTTCAATATCATAAATAAAGCATTTGCTTGCTCATCCCTGATTCAGATTCCTCTGAATAAAACGACCGGGTAATACTCAGATAGGGGGCAAGCTTGTTTGTTTCTGTATTATCGGTATGAATGGGGGCAACTTCTTCCGAAGTCCCCCCACAAGCTGAACATAACATACAGAAAATTAATATCATTGAGATCATTTTAACTTTTTTCATGGATATTCTTTCTCCTAATATGTATAGGTGTATTTAGCTGCTTTTTTTATATTATTATACTTTTTCGATTTTAGGTATTGACTATAACTAGCTGGTCTTTTCGGTTGGTTAATTATTATTTCTGATAATGACAACATTTGCATCGCACCGAATAGCATCATCAAGTAATTTTGTGTTCTTTGTCACATCCAGCCTGCTCAACTGGTTACCGTAACACTGTAAAGTTTTCAATGCTGTGTTCTTTGTCACATCCAGACTCCTCAACTGGTTATCGCTACAAGATAAATATGTCAATGCTGTGTTCTTTGTCACATCCAGACTTGTCAACTGGTTATTGTTACAATATAAGTAATGTAATGCCGAAAATTTTTCTGTACTTAATTCTCCTTTAAGTTCAACTTTTCTCCAGTCTATTCCTACTAATCTACCATTTTTCCAAGTATATTGCTTGCTATTTTGTATATCTTCACTAAGCTCGCTCGACGCACCTTGTTTTTTTCTGTTCAGCAATCAAATTTTTTAATGCTTCTGCATCATTGGTAGAATTTGCAAGGGGTGTTGCAGATGGTGTTGTTGTGACAGGCGGTGCAGGTGTTGTTTTGGAAGTTTTCACATTCTTAACGGTAACTTTACACGTCAATTTTTTCTTCCCCACCATTGCCTGTACTTTTGCAGTTCCCTTTTTCTTGCCTTTAACAGATGCCGCTACTTTACCCTTTTTCTTTAAGGAAATGTACTTCTTCCCAGACAGGATTTTCCACTTTACCTTTTTCTTTGTGTTCTTGACCTTGAGCGTTTTACTCTTTCCCTTTGTGACAGTCAATTTTTTATTGCTTAGGCTGACTTTCTTTGCCGCTGATACCTCGTTTGCAGGTATCATGCCAAGCAACAAAGCAAAAGAGAGCAGACAAGCAGTCAGTTGTTTTTTTCTTCTCATTATTTTTTCGTTCCTCCTGGTCGTAAAAATTAGTTGATATTACAAAAACAAGATAATTATATCATATTATATTTTCACGCGTCAAATTGATCTTCTCACCTACTGCACAACAAGTTAATAAACCACATAATAGTGACAAAGAAAAACCGACTACGCAGGAGCATTTCTACTCTTGTGTAGTCGGTTGTTTTCGTTTCCGTTTGAAGGCTTCGCTCAAAAATAATCGTTTTTCAGAAAATCCCTAAGTGAAGTCCCAAAAGAAGTCTCCTTTTGTTCATGCCGTATAAGCCCAAAGGTTATATGTCTTATTTTTCATCCTTTTCGCTAAGCAAATCTTTCATGCTCTTAACACTGATTGCCAAGGTTGATGTATTATGCAAAAGTGCTGACGTTGCCGGCTGCATAACACCACCAATCCCACACAAAATCAATCCGGTATTAAAACCAACAATCTGTCGGTAATTTCCATGAATCCGCTTTACTAACGCATTGCTTAACCGTTTTAAGGTAACTAATTCTTCCAGATTGTCGCCTGCAATGGTAATGTCAGCAATCTCCCGTGCCATCTCTGCACCATCACAAATTGCAATTCCGACATCTGCTGCAGAAAGTGCCGGTGAATCATTTACACCGTCTCCAATCATGATAACTTTACGTCCTGCCTGATGTTCTTTTTCCACATATGACGCTTTATCTTCCGGAAGCACTTCCGAATAATATTCATCAACGCCAACTTTAGCTGCAACCACTTCCGCAGTCCGCTCGCTGTCTCCTGTCATCATAACAATTTTAGAGAGCCCACACTTGCGAAGCATGGAAACAACCTGCGGTGCCTCCTCGCGAATCGGATCCGTAATCGCAATGACAGCAACTAAAACACCATCAATTGCCAGATACAAATGCGAACATTCACCCGAAAGAGATTCAAACAATTCTTCTTTTCCCTGTGGAATCACACATTGTTCATCTTCAAATACAAAATGATAACTTCCAATGATTACTTTCTTGTCCTGAATCCGTGAAGAAATACCATGTGCTACGATATATTCCACTTTGGAATGATTTTCTTCGTGAACAAGTCCTTTGTTCATCGCCGCGCGTACAACAGCTTTTGCCATCGAATGAGGAAAATGTTCCTCTAAGCATGCGGCAATTCTTAAAAGTTCATCCGGTTCTTCATCACAGAAGGAAATCACATCGGATACAACCGGCTGTGCTTTTGTAATAGTTCCTGTCTTATCAAACACAATCGTATCTGCCTCTGCCATTGCCTCTAGAAACTTTCCACCTTTGACGGTAATGCCATGTGACTGAGCTTCGCGCATCGCCGATAAAACAGATATCGGCATAGATAATTTCAGCGCACAGGAAAAATCTACCATCAGTACGGAAAGTGCTTTGGTAACATTTCTCGTCAAAAGATAAACAAGACCGGTTCCTGCCAATGTATACGGAACCAGACGGTCTGCCAGATGCTCTGCTCGGCTTTCTACCGTTGACTTTAGTTTTTCCGTTTCCTCTATCATGGCAACAATTTTTTCATATTTTGTTGTGCCGGAATTCTCTTTAACCTCAATCAGAAGTTCTCCCTCTTCAAGCACCGTTCCGGCATAAACATAACCTCCCGGTTTCTTCGCAACCGGAATTGCCTCGCCGGTAAGAGAGGCCTGATTCACCATGCCCTCTCCTTCTTTGATTACGCCATCAAGCGGAATGACATTTCCCATATGCACGGTCACACAATCGCCTGTCTCTATCTTCGAAACATCCGTAAGAACCTCTTTGCCATCCACATTAAGCCACACTTTACTTACATTTAATGACATTTTCTTTGCCAAATCATCCACTGACTTTTTGTGAGTCCACTCCTCCATGATTTCACCTAAATCAAGAAGGAACATAACAGAACCTGCCGTTCCATAATCGCCTCTTACAATTGATGTTGTAATCGCAATACCATCCAGAAGAGGAACTTCAATCTTTCTCCTTCCAACACAGGACAGAGCCTTCTTAATGTAAGAAAGCGATTTTACCAAAACAAGTCCGGTTCGTATCGGAGCCGGAACAAAAAATTTGCTTCCCATACGAAGCACAACGCGGTTTACTAACTTGTCCCAATATTTCCGGTTCATCGCACGGCCGGAGCGGGCAAGTGTCTCATCTTCTTCTACCTTCCGGCTATAATAGTAGGTTTGCAGATAAGAGAGAAGGATTTGTCTTTCTCCTGTATAAGTAATTACTACATCACCTGTTCTCTCATAAACTTTAGCAGTCAAAATCATATCCTGTGCTGCCAAATCATACTCAAGTTTATCCGCCTGCAAATCCGTCATTTCATTTGTCATTACATGAATACGCATTCTGCCACGCATATTATGCAAAACTTTAAATTTCATATCTATCACCTCTTAGATATACAAAAAACACCTGTACAAACCGACAGGTGTTTTTTTATAAGTATCTTATTCTTCTGTCTGACTTTCATCTGCATATGAAGTTTCCTGTGCTTTACGATCTTCATTAATCTGCTGTGCTTCTGCATAAATATCACCAGCATTTTCCTGAACTGTCGTAACTGTCTTCATAACAGATTCTTTTGCACGGAGAACCGCTGCGGTACATTTTGTATATACATTCTTTGCATCCTTACTGGAAAGAACTTTCACACCTGCTGTACCAAGAAGCAGACCTGCTTTGCAAATAATCCCGTATGTTTTCCGTTAATTTTTTTCAATAATTTCATCTTAACGACACCTCCGTTTTATCCATTTCTTGAAAAATATTATAGTCCTCTTTCGAGAAATGTCCACCCCATTTTTCCTTATTGATATTTTTTATCAATAAGGCATATATTCTTCTTACTCCACTCTCTTCAACGCTTCATCAAGAGGAATCTTTCGGATTCTTCTAAAGTCAAAGAGCATGACAACCAAATAGCCAACAAAAATAAATGCAAACATCTTAATATAATCCAAAGGTCCCATAATAAAAGTGAACCATCCGCTCATGCTTTGCAGCATAACCGTCCATACACTCCGCATCACAAGGGTTCCAACCAAAACACTCAGTGCCGCACAGATGACCACAACAATCGTTGTTGCAAGAAGATATAATTTTGCAATTTCTCCGTCTGTATAACCGAGAATCTTCGTCATGGATATCGCAACCTCATTTTTCTCAATAATAATTTTTGTCAACAGGTAAATCAACACGGCCGATAAAACCACACATAAGAACTGGAAGTACAGCATATAAGAGCCCATCGTATGGTCAAGCTGATTACTCATCTTCGTAATCTCTCTCTCCGTAATTACCGTTGCAATATAATCCTTTTTCACATCTTTTATTTTTGTATTTGTGAAAAATCCGTCAAATGCATCATCATCTTTGTCAAATGCCGTCCGATACTGCTCAATCGGCATAAAGACCGCAATACTCTGCGAGTGTTCAAAAAATCCTTTTACTTTGAATGAATATTTCTTTTTCTCGTATTTCGCATTGAGTGTAACCGTATCTCCAACAGCGACATCATACTTATCTCTAAACGGCTTAGAAATGTAAACTTCTTTCTCTTTTAAATTCTTTGCATCCGGCAGAGAAATATACTTACTCGTATCTTCTACACCGTATACGGATACCTCCTCATCCATGGCATCCGTCTTATACAGCAGAGAATCCATACTGAATTTTTCTGCGTCTGAATTTTTCGTTGTAATTTCTTTGCCCGTTTCATCTTTATAACTTTTCAGTACATACTGATAATCAGCAATCATCATATCCTTTGTATTATCTTTGTAATACTGTAAGGTAGACGGCATTCCAATTGCCATTGCTAACATAATAGAAATAAAGGCAATTCCAACAAACAAAATTAAATAGTTTGGTATGTTCTGGAAAATAATACGCAGACGAAAACGGCTCAAAAGTTCCATTTCGGCAGACGCATTGCTTTCTTTCGTTTGTTCTTTTTCAAATCACAGCGTAAAAACTGCAATGGTGTATGACGCAAAGATCCGCATAAGAACCAATAAATTAATAACAAACATAAGGACAACCGGAATAATCGTTGTCTTTATAAATGCATCCGGATTCCATAAAGTCACGTACGTTGGCAGACTGTAGTTACTGTAATACATATTGACAACTAATTCTTTAAACACCGTGTAGCCTAAAATATTACCAATAATTGCAGACACAAATGTCACAATGATAGGAACCGCCAGATAATGCCTTACAAGCTCTCCTTTTGTGTAACCGGATGCACGAAGCGTACCAACTGTCATTGACTCTTTCTTAATCGTATTACTAATTGTCACGGCAAAAATAAAGGCAATAATCACAATGAGCACATCCAAAATCACGCCACCCATTGCTAAATCCGACCCCATATCGTCTGTTGCAAAGGTAATTGCCGGATTGGCATAAGCCGGTGTATAATCCTCCACCTGATTGCCGGAAGTAATCACCTCTTTATATAAATCATCCAGAAAATCGTCCGACATTTCTTTCTCATCCACATCATCTGCCGGTCTTTTATCATAACGCCATGCGTAGTTATAATGGCATGTACCATTTAACCGTTCCCATCCCTCTTTTGTCACCATTGCCACATCAAATGTTATGGCATCAAACATCAAATCTGTGCTTTTTTCATGCAGCGTCGCATAATTGACATACGCAATCAGACCTGAAACTTCATATTTCTCACCACCGGCACTAATCGTATCGCCAACCTTAATTCCTGCATTGTCCGCATGCATACGGTCAATCGCAATTTCATTTTTATTTTCCGGAAGTCTTCCATCTAAAACACTTGCCAGATTGACCTCATCATTTTTTTTGAAAAATACGGATGGTTCCCTCTTTCTTTCCATCTCCATCTTTATCCTCATCTAAATTGTAATAAAAATCCTCGTAAATCGTAGCAGAAAGCGAATCAAAAGTCCCTTTTTTGCTCTTTGTGAAAGTTCAAAATGTCCATCTTCGCAAATCGACTTTTTCATATTCTCGGTTGCGCTGTCAACATACTCTCATTTGCCACATACATACCGGCGATAAAGCCAATTACAAAAATCATAAACAGACTGACTAAGAGATATTTACTCCAATCCCCTTTTAATTCTCTCGGCACACGTTTAATTAATGGATTTTTCGTCTTGTTTTTCTTCATTCCATTCATCCTCCTACCATTCCAAATCCATTGCCGAAATTTTCTGCTCATTGATATCATTGTGTCTTACACTTCCATCACGCAACTTAATCACATGGTCTGCCATATGACGGATTGCCTCATTATGAGTTACCATAATGACGGTATTTCCATATTTTTTGTTTACATCTTCAATCAATTTCAAAATTTCTTTTGACGTGTTGTAATCAAGTGCTCCAGTTGGCTCATCGCAAAGCAAAATATCCGGATTTTTTACAATCGCACGTCCAATTGAAACTCTCTGCTGCTGACCACCAGAAAGCTGATTTGGCAGTTTATAGCGGTGCTCATACAGCCCCAGTGTATGTAAAAGGTCATCAATATCCAAAGAATCATCAGACAAATAAGCTCCTACTTCAATATTCTCTTTCACATTCAGATTGGCAATCAAATTATACATCTGAAATACATATCCCAAATGTTTTCTGCGGTACTGGGTTAATTCTTTTTCCCCTAAATCCTCTAATTTATCACCATGAATTGCAATATAGCCTGAATCGGCAGAATCAATTCCCCCAATAATATTTAACAAAGTAGACTTTCCTGAACCGGATGGTCCTAACAATACACAGAACTCCCCTTTGGCAACGGAAAAATTCATTCCACGAAGTACCTCCTGTCTGGTCTCTCCGCTTCCGAATCCTTTCTTTAAGTCCACAATCTCCAAAAACTTACTCTCCTGATTTGACATAATTACTCCTTTCATGCAACAATCTCTTTCTTGGTTAGTCACCACTAACTATTATGACATATTTTGCTATTATTGCAAGTAAGTTATTGATAATTTTTATCAATAGGAATAATAATAAAGGCTATAAACGCCGTCAATTCACATTGACACATTTACAGCCTGTGTATTCCTTATTTTGTATTTACTTCAATATTTCTTTAAAGTTCTTAATATTCTCCTCAACGTTGCCTTTAAATATTTTCGTACCGGCAACAAATACATTAGCCCCCGCCTGTTTAATCTCCTCAATATTCTGAAGATTGACGCCGCCATCAACTTCGATATCAACGGAAAGATTTCTCTCATCAATAATTGAGCGAAGCTTTGCAATCTTTGAAAATGTTCTTGTAACAATTTTTTGTCCGCCATACCCCGGATATACTGTCATAACCAAAACCATGGATAGCTTGTCCAAAAACGGAAGAACTACATCAATATCCGTATCCGGGCTAAGTGCTACCGCCGCTTTGGCACCACATCGAAGTATCTCGTCAATCGTTTCTTCCAAGTCATCACAGGCTTCTGCATGAACCGTGATTCCATCCGCACCAATTCCTGCAAACCGCTCCACATGTTTAATCGGATTTACAATCATTAAATGCACATCAAAAAACAGGTCCGTACACTCACGAAGCCCTCTTACTATTGTTGTACCAAATGACAAGTTTGGTACAAACACCCCGTCCATTACATCAATATGAATATAGTCTGCTCCGGCGCTTTGCGCGGTCTTCACTTCCTGACCTAAACAAGTAATGTCCGCCGCCAGAATTGATGGTGACAATTTGTATGTCATTTCTTATTCCTCCAATTCCCTCGTCGTTCGCATTCAGCAAGCTCGTTAAATATCTGCACGTAGTTCTCATAACGAGTCTCACCGATTTCACCTCGTTCCCTGGCCTCTTTTACCATACAGCCAGGTTCATGAATGTGAGTACAACCCCAATATTTGCACTGCCCCTCATAGGGCAGAAATTCGGTAAAATACCTTCGCAGCTCCTCTTTTTCCACCTCCGGCGGCTTTAAGGAACTAAATCCCGGAGTATCAAACAAAAACGTCTGATTCCCCAGAGAATAAATTTCAGAATGTCTTGTGGTATGCCGACCTCTGCCGATTTTCTCACTTACAGAACCGGTCACAGAAGCCGCCTGCGGGCATAAACGGTTTAAAAGGCTCGACTTTCCCACGCCGGACGGTCCTGCCAAAACCGTTGTTTTCCCTTCCAGACATTGTTTTACTTTATCAATTCCCATATTTTCGGTATTGCTGATTGTCAATACCTGATTTGCGCATTTTTCATAAATTGACAAAAAATGCTTTTCTTCCTCCTCAGACACCATATCCTGTTTACTGAAACAGATAATGGTCTCTACATTCTGCCATTCCATCATAAGTAAAAATCGGTCTAGCAGATTAAGATTTGGCATCGGATTTGCCATCGCAAAAACGATAAGTGCCTGATCAACGTTTGCCACCGCCGGACGAATCAACTCATTTTTTCTCGGTAAAATCTCCTCCAGATTTCCAAGATGCTTCTCTTCATCCAGCACACAAACCGTAACATTATCTCCAACTAAAGGTTTAATTCCCTCTTTTCGAAAACTTCCTTTTGCCTTACATTCATACAGTTTGTCATCTTCACACCAGACATAATAAAATCCGGCAATTCCTTTTACGATTTTCCCTCTCATTAATCCGCAACTTTCTTAAAGGTTACGTTGTAGGAATCCACACGCTTGGAATCCTTGTATACAATCAGTTCTCCCTGAGAGCCGCTAAAGCCGGTGACTTCATCGCCGGAAAGTGACAATGGGAAATCCATATGTGTCAAACTGCGGTTCAAAATAGTCTTTGTCTGACCATCCTGATTTAAAACAATTTTAATCATTGCTGCCGGGTCAGTCTCGTAATCAAACGGACTATCAATGCGAATTGTTCCCGACATCTTATAGGTATAGGTTTTTTCCGGTCCAAGGCTGATTGTAACATTCACCGAGGTTCCCTTTTTCACCTTTTTACCACTTGCTTTACTCTGTACACAAATTCTATTCTTGGCAAAATTGTCTGAATAACTACTTGATGTCGTACCTAACTTTAATCCTACCTTCTCAAGTGCGGTTTTCGCCTGACTCTTTGTTTTACCTAATAAGTCCGGCACGCTAACCGTCTCTGCTCCTTTACTTACATAATACGTAATCGTAGAACCAGCAGCTGCATCCTCGCCCTGTTTTGGACTTGTATAAACAACCTTGCCTTCTTCTGTTTTATCACTGTAAACATCCGCACCACGTTTTGGAACAAATCCAGCCGTTTTAAGTGCCTCCTCCGCTGCTTCCGGCGTCATTCCCCATACACTTGGAAGCTGGGACGCACGAAGGTATACCGTAATGGTGTCACCTTCTGATACTTCAGAACCAATTGCAGGTGTAGTACTGATTACCTGTCCCGGTTCTACATCACTAGATTCTGCTGACTCAAATTTATAATCTAATCCTGCACTATCGAGCATGCTCTGTGCCTGTTCCTGTGTCAGACCTTTAATCTGCGGAACCTGTGTTTTATTGCTCTCCGGCGTGCTGACCGGTTCTTTACTTGCCTGTGTTGTCTGTGAAGTCGGCTCCGGTGTCGCTTCATTGGAGGATGAACTTCCTCCCCAGAAACCTACAAATCGACCTAACAGATAAATAATAATTACACCAATAATAATAGCAACGGTTATGCTTCCGATAATCAATGCCTTCTCTAATTTCGGGTCAACTTCACCGTTTGATTCTTCGTCTGCCTCTTCTTCCGTCTTTTCATCTAATGCCTGTTTCGTAGAAGCGCCTTTAACGAATTCACGTCATTACTCGGAATAAAAATGGTATCCGCATTTTCATACAAATTACGAATCACACTGTACTCACCGGTCGGATCCTGTAAAACATCTTCAAATCCGCAATCAAATCCATCACCGTCGGATAGCGAAGTTCCGTTTTCTTCTGCATACATTTTGCAACAATATTACTAAGTCCGTGTGGAATTGTCGCATCAATGGCATCTAACGGAGTCGCATCTTCCTGAATATGCGCTAAGGCAATTGCCACTGCACTCTCACCGGTAAACGGAAGAGAACCGCTTAACATCTCATACATCGATACACCCAGTGAATAGATATCACTCTTCTCATCACTGAATCCTCCCCTTGCCTGTTCCGGAGAAATGTAATGTACCGAGCCCATGGCATTTGCTGTAATTGTATTCGAACTTGCTGCCTTGGCAATTCCAAAGTCACTTACCTTTGCCGTACCATCTTTCGAAATCAATATATTCTGAGGTTTAATATCACGGTGAATAATATGATTGGCATGCGCAGCCTCCAAACCATTTGCAATCTGGAGTCCAATTCCAACTGCCTCTCTCACCGAGAGTTTGCCCTTCTGCTCAATGTATTTTTTCAAAGTGATGCCGTCTACAAATTCCATCACAATATAGTGCATATCCTGTTCCTGTCCTACATCATAGACTCCTACAATATTCGGATGGGATAAACACGCAATTGCCTGTGCCTCCTGACGGAATTTTGTAACAAATTTCGCATCCTCGCTATACTCATTTTTTAATATTTTAACCGCCACATAACGATTTAACCGATGGTCTTTGGCACGATATACATCTGCCATACCGCCGGTTCCGACTTTTTCGATTATTTCATATCTTCCACTAATTACTGCACCAATATTAATCATTCTTTCACTCCTTTACAGTCGAACTAAAATCACGCTGATGTTATCTTTGCCACCGGCTTCGTTCGCCTGTTGAACCAATTTTTCCCCTGCCAGTTTCATATCTTCTTTATTTTCTTTTACAATCTTCTCTATCTGGCTGTCTTCAACCATATTTGTCAGTCCATCCGAGCACAGTAATAGTACATCCCCCGGCTCTACTTTCACCTCAAAACAATCCGGTCTGACGGTATCATCCGTCCCCAGCGCTCTTGTAATAATATTCTTATTTGGATGGGTCCGCATCTCTTCCTTTTGGATTTCACCTGACTGAACCATCTCCTCCACAAGCGAATGGTCCACAGTAATCTGCTCCAAATGTTCATGCAGACGATAAAAACGTGAGTCCCCAATATTTGCAATATAGGCAACATCATCTTCTACCATGGCACCAACCACCGTAGTTCCCATGCCGGCAAGGTCGAAATCTTCTTTCGCACACTGATAAACCTTCTGATTTGCCGCTTCAATCGCTTGTTCAAAAGCACTAACCGGAGTCCTTGCTGTTGAACTCTGTATCTGCTTAACCATCTCTGCAATGCATAATCTGGAAGCTAAATCTCCTGCCTTATGTCCCCCCATACCATCTGCAACAAGAAACAGATTCGGAAATCTGCCAATGGGATTCTCTTCACAGAAAACACTATCCTGATTGCTGTTTCTAAGAAGTCCCATATCTGTCATAGAAAATGTATCCACTGTCTGACCTCCTCTAGTTTCTACCATTCTTCGTCAGAAATTTCTTTCGTAACTGACCACAGGCAGCATCAATATCGCTCCCCATCTCTCTTCTTATTGTAACAGTTTTTCTATATTTTTCAAGAATTGTTTTGAACTTCTCAATATCCTCCTTCGTTGAGCGGTAACAATTTCTCTCTTTCACTTCATTTAACGGAATTAAATTAATGTGACAATTTAAACCGGAAAGTCTGCCCGCCAGTTCCTTTGCGTGCTCTTCCTTATCGTTCACACCGCGAATCATACTGTATTCGAACGTAATACGGCGCCCGGTTTTGTCAAAATAATATTTGCAAGCCTGTATGATTTCACCAATGGTATAACGATTGGCTATCGGCATCGTCTGACGCCTGATTTCATCATTTGGTGCATGCAGGCTGATTGCTAACGTAATCTGCAGTTTTTCATCCGCAAGCATTCTGATTTTATCCACCAAACCACACGTTGATACGGTAATATTACGCTGGCTGATTCCAATTCCTTTCTCACAAGAAACCAGTTTTATAAAACGTAGAAGTTCCTCATAATTATCAAGGGGCTCGCCCATTCCCATCACAATGATATTCGATACTCTCTCTTTTGTATCTTTCTGAATTTGATAAATCTGTGAGAGCATTTCCCCGGCAGTCAGATTTCTCGTGAGTCCGGTAAGTGTAGACGCACAGAATGTACATCCCATCCGGCATCCCACCTGCGATGAAATGCACACGCTGTTGCCATGACGATACTTCATCCACACGCTTTCGATTACATGGTCATCTTCCAGTGCAAATAAATACTTTGCCGTATCTTCTTTTTTCGACACCTGTTTTTCCACCTGTCTTACACCGGATATGCAGTAATTCTCTTTTAATTTTTCCCGAAAAGCAGCACTCAGATTCGTCATTTCATCAAAATCATCTGCCTGTTTTTCATGCACCCACTGGAACAATTGTTTTCCACGGAATGCTTTTTCTCCAAGAGAAATGGCAAGTGCTTCCATTTCCTCTAAATTCATGCTCCGAATATCCATCTGTTTCCTCTCTGTTATCTATCCGTTTTCCGCAGTCTCGCCACGAAAAATCCATCACTTTGCTGAAGTCCCGGTATCATCGTAAGCATCCCTTCTGCCGTCATGCGGTTACATAATATCGGTGGCAAAAAAGAATTTAATGACTCGAGTTTTAATCCTAAGTGTTCTACAAAATAGCGAACATTTTCTTCGTTTTCTGCCTGATTCACTGTGCATGTACTGTATATTAGGACACCTCCCGGCTTTACCATTTTCTCAGCGTTTTCTACAATCTTTCGCTGAATTGGAACAAGTTCTTTGGCATGTTGCAATGCATGGTATTTGATTTCCGGTTTGCGTCCGATAATTCCAATTCCGGAACATGGCACATCGCAGAGAACAACATCTGCCTGCGTATAAAATGCTTCATCACTCTTTGTCGCATCCCACACTTTACAGGAGACATTTTGGAATTTTAGGCGTCCAAAATTTTCCTCAATTTTTTTAACCTTTGATACCGTTTTATCTCTGGCACTCAAAGAGCCCTCACCCTTTAAGCATAAAAGCGCATGCATTGCTTTCCCGCCGGGTGCACTGCACACATCCACAACTTTATCCCCCGGCCGGATTCCGGCACACAAAACCGGGAGCATCGAGCTTTCATCCTGTACAAAAAACACCCCTTCTTCATAACCCGGTATTTTTTTTATGTCTTCCACACCGGAAATAATCACCGTATCATCCATATAATAGGCTTTTTTGACAGCGACACCGGCTTTCCTTAATTCCTCGCAAAACATTTTTTTCGTCCATTTAGACGTATCAATATGTAACGTAATGTCCTTTGTATTCTCTAAAAAAGCCATACCGATTTTTTTTGTTGTTTTTTTGCCGTACTGTTCACATAAATGGTCATATAAATCCCGTGGCAGAGATAAACTTTCCCACGGTTTCAAAGAAATCGAATCCCCGTTTCTCAGTATTGTCCTAAGCACACCATTTACAAAAGCAGTATGTTTTTGTCCTTCTTTCTTTTTTAAAAGTTCCACTGCCTCGTGACAGCTCACTGCCTCCGGCACTTTCTCCATATAGCGGATTTCATAGAGTGCCATGCGAAGAACCGTGCGAACCGGTGCTGTCATTTTTAAGACCTGAATCTTTGCAAATTGATTCAGAATTGCATCTAGTTCAACACTGCGCTCAATTGTTCCGTAAGAAAGACGTTTCAAAAATCGTTTGTCTCTCGTCAAAAAATCATTCTGTTCCACAATCCGGTGGAAAACAGAGTCGCTGTGCTCCCCCTTTTCCATCGTTTGATAAACAACTTCATATGCCTGTAATCTCATCAGTCACGATTGTTCCTTCCAAATAATAAAATCAGTCTTAACAACTGTAAAATTGCAGCAGCCGCAGAAGCTACATAGGTCAGTGCCGCCGCACGCAGAACCTTTTTTGCGCCATCGGTTTCCATTGTTCCAAGAATTCCCGTATCCTGTAAAATCACAAGTGCACGTCTCGATGCATTAAACTCAACCGGAAGGGTCACAACCTGAAACAATACTGCTGCACTAAAAAAAACAATTCCTGCCGTAATTAACACCGGCATACTAAACAAAATGCCGGCAAGAATGAAAAACCACGAAACTCCGGAACCAAAATTTGCAACCGGAACTAATACGGTACGAATGGATAATGGTACATACGAATTGGCATGCTGTATCACATGTCCGCACTCATGTGCCGCCACCGCAATTGCCGCTACTGAATTGCTGCCATACACAGAATCCGAAAGCCCGATCTGCTTCGTTCTCGGATTATAATGGTCCGTCAGATTTCCACTAATATGGCATACCGTCACATCGTTAATTCCCGCATAGGATAAAATGCGCTGTGCTACCTGAGCCCCTGTAAGACCGGACGCACTTCTTACCACACTGTACCTTGCAAAATTTCTCCGAACCATCGCAGAAGCAATCAATGATAAAACAACGCCAATTAAAATCAATACATATGTTGGGTCCCAGAACATATAAAAGGGACTTCCATATCCATATCCATATCCGTAACCTAGCATAAACAATCACCCTTTTCTATTTTTACACCGCGTAAGAAACTTCCGGCATCCATTCGTTTCTTTCCTTCTAACTGCACTTCTAAAAGTTCCAGACAGCCGTCACCGGTCTGAACGATAAAACTATTTTTTAACACATCAACAACCATGCCCGGCTTATGTCCCGTATTCCATGGAAGCACGTTCGCACGCCAGAGTTTTAATGTTTTTCCCCGGAATGTGGTATACGCACTCGGCCATGAATTCATTCCACGAATATATCGTTCCACTTTCGCAGCATCCCAATTCATGTCAATTTTACCCATATCTTTTTTGAGCATTTTCGCATAGCAGCTTAAACTGTCATCCTGCTTTTGTGGTACAATCTCACCTTTTTCCACTTTCTCCAAAGTTTCTAACAAAAGGTCTTTTCCCATTTCCGAAAGCCTATCATGAATCGTTTCTGCTGTATCCTCTTTTTTCAATCACCGTTTCTGCTTTTAACAGCATATCACCGGTATCAAGTCCTTCTGCCATCTGCATCGTCGTTACACCGGTTTTTTCATCCCCTTCAAGGATTGCCCACTGCATCGGTGCCGCACCGCGCCAGCGCGGAAGTAACGACGCATGAACATTAATACAGCCGAACTTTGGATAATCTAAAATCTCTTTGGATAAAATCTGTCCAAAAGCAACAACTACAATCACATCACATGGAATCTTTCGAAGCTGTTCCACAAATTCTGCATCTTTTACACGTGCCGGTGTATAGACCGGAATGTCATTTTCAACTGCCACTTCTTTCACCGGAGTAAAAACCAGTTTCCCACTGCGTCCTCTCGCTTTATCCGGCTGCGTCACAACCGCTGTAACCGTGTGTTCCTCTGAGGCAATCAAACCTTTTAATACAGGAACGGAAAAATCCGGTGTACCCATAAAAATTACATTCATGTGCTGCCTCCTATTCTCCAAATTCTTTTTCAAATTCCTCGATGGTATACAGTCTTCCCTCCACTTTATTTACATACAAACCGCCATCTAAATGCTCGATTTCATGTACCAAAGCGCGGGCAAGCAATTCTTCTCCCTCAATCTCAAAAGGCTCCATCTCTTCATTGTATGCCTTTACGACAACATGATTCGGTCTTGTTACTATACCAACTTTGTCCGGTACGCTTAAACACCCTTCGCTGCCTCTCTGCTCCCCATCGGCCGAAATAATTTCCGGATTAATCAAAACAATCGGATTGCTTCTGTCTTCCGTAATATCAATTACGGCAATCCGTTTCAAAATACCGACCTGAGGTGCTGCTAAACCAACACCATCTGCGTCATACATCGTATCAAACATATCCGCAATTAACTCTTTATTTTTTTCTGTCATCTCTTTTACTACTTTACATTTTTTGGTGAGAATATCATCACCAATCATACGAATGTTACGAATTGCCATTTTTTCCTACCTGCCTTTTCTTTTCTTAGATTTAGTAACCATTTACCGGGTCTCTGTCATACTGCACACTGCATGTTTTTTGATTTACGACACGGCGGTTTGCTTCTTCTGCAATTTCTCTGACACAAGCCATTGCTTCTTCGTCCATGCTCTTTACATATAGAACATACCGGTACCTGTCTTTGGCGCGGCTTAACCCGGCTTTTGACGGACCAATAAGCGTAACTGCATCACCGCACACAGAATGTATGTTTTCTGCCAGTTTTTCGCTCAATGTTTTCGCTTCGTTCTCTTCTTCCGATAGAATGAGAATCGCCGCCATCTGCGAATATGGCGGATACTTCATAAGCCGCCTGAATGCCAGTTCATTTTCGTAAAAATATTCGGCATCCTGCCCGGCAACCGCCTGAATTGAGTATTCCTCCGGATTATAAGTCTGAATCACAACTTCCCCGGCTTTTTCTGCCCTCCCGGCGCGGCCGCTTGCCTGCATAAGCAGTTCAAATGTGCGCTCACTGCTTCGGTAATCCCCCGCATATAAACTCATGTCAGCCGCTAATGCTGCCACGAGCGTAACATTAGGGAAATCATGCCCCTTTACAATCATCTGGGTGCCAATTAAAATATCTGCTTCGCCATTACGAAAGGGTGTCAGGACACTTTCATGTCCGTGTTTTCCCGTTGTTGTATCTCCATCCATCCGAAGAACCCTTGCCGCGGGAAACCGCTTATTCAGCATCTCCTCGACTTTCTGCGTGCCAAGCCCAAATGCTGCAATATATGGCGAACCGCACGATGGGCATGTCTTTGGCATAGCGATTGCATGTCCACAATAATGACAGACCAATGTATCTACATCACCGACATGATTTTTGTGTGCCGTCATAGAAACTTCACAATGACTACATTTTAACACAAAACCACAACTGCGACAAGAAACAAAGCCTGCATATCCACGCCGGTTTAAAAATAGTATGGTCTGCTCCCCTCGTTTTAACCGTTCCTCGATTTTCTCCTGCAGCACACGGCTGAAAATTGAGCGGTTTCCTTCTTCTAATTCTTTCCTTAAATCCGCCACATAAACCTTTGGCATACTGACATGGTTTACTCGGTGCGGTAACGTAAGAAGTGTATACTCTCCCGTTTTCGCCTTCTCATAGCTCTCAACTGACGGTGTCGCGGAGCCTAATACAACACTTGCCCCGCTCTGCCTTGCTCTCTCAATTGCCACATCTCTTGCATGATATTTGGGCGGCTTTTCACTTTTATAACTCATCTCATGTTCTTCATCAATGAGAATAAGTCCCAGATTTGAAAATGGAATAAACAAAGCGGAGCGTGGTCCGACAACGATATCCACTTCTCCTTGTTTTGCCCTCTCATACTGGTCGTATTTTTCTCCTTCTGACATTCTGGAATTTAATACCGTTACCCGATCTCCAAACCGCTTTTGAAAACGAACTACCGTCTGGTAAGTAAGTGCAATTTCAGGAATCAGCATAATAACTTGTTTGTTCTCCTGTAAAACTGCCTGTATCATTTCCATATAGACTTCCGTTTTTCCACTGCCGGTAACACCATATAGCAGATACGTCGTCCGCCTTCCCTGCCGGTAGTCTCCGGTAAATGCATCCACTGCCGTCTGCTGTTCTTCATTCAACATCTTTTTTTCGGAAGATGCCTTTCCATCAAAGACCGGATTCCTATATTTCTTTTGGTTTGTAACAGTAATCCATCCCGCCTTCGCCATGCTGTCAATCACGGGTTTCGTAATCTTATATTTTTTTGCCGCCAGCTTGCTTGTCATCTGTCCACCTTCTGCAAACATTCCCTGCAGGAGGCGCGCTTTTGCTTTATAATGCTTTAACAGACAGCAGTTTAATTCCTTCTTCATTTCATCTTCGGGCAAAGCAAAATTAAGCCAGTGTTCTTCCACTGACTTAATCTGCCTCCGAATCGGAAGCACCGTTTTTAATGCTTCATTCATTGTTGTTCCATATCTTTGTCGAATCCATGCTGCCAACTGAATCAACTTAGATTCTACCGGAAGTTCCTTTTTCTCAATCTCAGAAATTTCCTTCATCCGTTCAATCGGCCATGCCGCCTGATCCGTTATATTCATTACATAACCGCGAATCAGACGATTTCCCCTTCCAAAGGGGATTTTGACACAGCACCCGGCAAACACTTCACCTTCCCATTGTTTCGGAATTATATACTGAAATGTCCGGTCGAGTGCTTCCACCGACAAATCTACGATAATATCTGCAAACAACCTGTCACTCCTTTATCAGTCGTTTCACAACTTCATCCATTTTCATTCCACGGGAACCTTTTACCAGTACCCAGTCCTCTTTTTGAAGTTTTGTTTCCAATTCTTTCATTACTTCATCTTTAGACTCTGCAGAAAAAACAGGGATATCGCTATGTGCCTTTACATAATCACTGATGTGAGCCGCTTCTTTTCCAACCGTAAAGAGGTAGTCAAGCCTGCGTCCCTTATTTTGTTCCTCTATGATAAACTGTCCGATTCCCTCGTGAAGTTTTCCGGAATCTTTTCCCAGTTCCAGTACATCCGCAAGAACGGCAATTCGTCTGCCATTTCCCGGATAATCAAACAGCGCATGAAGATTACTCGTAATCGAATCCGGGCTTGCATTGTAAGTATCATCAACAACGTGAATCCCATTTATATCATGCACAACACCACGCATCGCAATCGGCTTGTAATTTTTCAAAGCCTGAATAGCATCCTTTACCGGCACGCCATACTTGCGGCCAATTGCTATCGCAATCACGGCATTATTTACATTATGGGTTCCCATCACAGACAGCAAAACTTTTTCTTTTCCCTCGCTGTCATGATACACAAAACTCTGTCCGTCCTCATTTGCACTCATTTCATCCGCAAAATACTCACAGCCGGACTCTGTTCCATAGTAAGAAACCTTATAGTTCCCTTTGCAGCGGGTGGACGGAACCTGTGTCTCAACTAATTGTCTCACATCTCCGTTGCCGCTGGCAAACAGCGTACCGCCATCCGGAAGATAACTAACAATCTTTCCTTTTTCTTTGCAGATGTTTTCTCTTGAGCCCAAATTCCCAATATGAGAAACACCAATATTTGTCAAAACCGCGCATTCCGGTTTTACCATCTCGACTAACCGATCCATTTCACCCGGCATACTGATTCCCATTTCAATCACGGCAAGTTCTGTATCTTCATCCAGTTCAAACATCATCAGTGCCACACCAATCTGGCTGTTTAAATTCTTGTAAGTTTTAACCGTGCGGTACTTCGTTTCCAGTACGGCAGCAATCATTTCCTTTGTCGTTGTCTTTCCAACGCTTCCGGTAATACCAATGATTCTTACCGGAAGTTTACTGCGGTACCAGGCAGACAAATTTCTGCATTGCCAAAAGTGTATCGGAAACGTATATTCCGGCACCCTTCTTTTCCTTTTCTCTGTCATCCGAAAAAAATACACAAGAAGCCCCTGCCTCCAACACATCCGGAATAAAACGGTGAGCATCCACACGCTCTCCTATAATTGGCACAAATAAGGTTCCAGTCTTTACTTCTCTTGAATCGGTTGAAACATTTGTCACGGTAGCATTTTCATCGCCCCAAACAAGTTTACCGCCGACTGCTTTCACAATATCCTTTATCTGAACCTGTCTCATCTTGTCACCCCTATCAGTTTGCCGCAATGACATCTGCCATCTCGTAACGGCCCACTGTCTTTCCTTTTAAGAATTTTGCCGCTGCCACAGCGCCTTTTCCAAATACAGCTTTACTGTAGGCAGTATGGGAAAATGTAATCACTTCATCTTTACCGGCAAAAATCACATCGTGTTCGCCGACAATCGTACCACCACGCACTGCGGAAATGCCAAGTTCTTTTTTATCACGTTTCTGTCTTCTCTGCGAGCGGTCATAAACATACTCGTATGGATTTCCCATTGCCTCATTAATGGAATCCGCTAATGCAAGTGCCGTACCGGATGGAGCATCCAGTTTCTGGTTGTGATGTTTTTCTACGATTTCCACATCAAATCCTTCTGTAGCAAATACTTTTGCCGCATCCTGCACCAGCTTCAAAAGTGTGTTGATACCAAGTGACATATTTGCAGACTTCAAAACAGCTGTCTGTGTTGCTGCTTCTTCAATTTTAGCAAGCTGCTCATCGTCATATCCGGTTGTACAAAGTACTACCGGCACTTTTTTCTCTTTGCTGAATGTAAGAATATCATCCAAAATTTTTGGTGTCGAGAAATCAATCAAAGCATCTGCCTCTACATCACAGTCTGCTAATTTCTGAAAAACAGGATAACAATGTTCTTTCGTATCCACCATATCAATTCCTGCTACAATTTCTGCCTCAGCATCTTCATTTACAATTCCAGTAATCATGCGCCCCATTGCACCATTACATCCGCACATAATAATTCGAGTCATCGTCTTCCTCCTAATTCTTTTTCAATCGTAACTAATTATTTGATAACGCCGGCTTTTCTCATTTCCTCTTCCAGTCTCTTTGCATTTGCATCTTCCATTTCTGTAAGAGGCAGACGCAAACTGCCCACTTCCATTCCCATCAGATTCAATGCCTTCTTTACAGGAATCGGATTTACTTCGCAGAACAAAGCCTTTACCAAATCAAAATATTTCAACTGCATCTCACAGCTCTTTGCCACATCGCCCTCAAGATAGCTTGCCACCATGTCATGGGTCTCTTTTGGCAGAATATTTGACAATACGGAAATTACGCCTTTACCGCCAAGAGAAAGAACCGGTACAATCTGGTCATCATTTCCGGAATATACATCAACGGTTCCCTTAGCTAAACTCATTAATTCCGCAACTTCTGAAATATCACCTGTCGCATCCTTTACGCCGACAATGTTTGGCACTTCATGACACAAATCCACAACTGTCTGTGGTGCTAATCTGGTACCCGTACGACTTGGTACATTATATAAAATAATTGGAACATTAACTTCTTTTGCAATGGCTTTGTAATGTGCTTTCAAACCATTCTGTGTTGCCTTGTTATAATATGGAGTAACTAAGAGAAGTCCATCCACTCCACTTTTCTCTGCTTCTTTTGACAACTCAATTGCCGACTGTGTGCAGTTCGAACCGGTTCCTGCGATAACCGGAATCCGTTTATTAATTACTTCACAGGCAAAACGAATACATTCCAAATGTTCTTCATCTGACAGTGTCGATGCCTCACCGGTTGTTCCGCAAATAATGATGGCATCTGTTTTATTTGCCACATGAAACTCTAACAGTTCTCTCAATTTTTCATAATTCACACTTCCGTCGTCATTCATTGGTGTAATCAATGCAACACCTGCTCCAGTAAAAATAGCCATTTTCTTCATCCTTTCTGAATTACGTTTTGTGCTTATGAATGGATTGCAAAAAAAAAGGAGCTGACACACGTGCCAACTCCTCATTGTTTTCGATAACGAGTAGCACTCCATCATAGCGATGACAGTCATATGATTATTTACCATATGCCCAGAAGAATCATGTGCAGGCAATCCTCTCCTTCGGCAGACGTTCCTTTCACAAATCATCATCCATCCTGTCATGTCCGATTTGCTACTGATAAAGTCCGCGCCTCTACCTTTCTATATAAAAGAATATCACTCTTCCCTTTAGCGGTCAAGCATTAGTTCACTCTTTTTTATCTTCTTCATCAATCACACAGGCCGCAGTAATCTCATTACTCTCTTCCACACACTCCAATTTGCTGACGGAAATTTCATAAGCAACGCGTGTTTCATATTCCTCATCACCAACCTGCTTCTGGTATTCACGGCTCTGAATCCGTCCCCACAGCTGAACGTGTTCTCCTACACCAAATCCATCGGCATAACGAGCATTTCTTCCCCAGCAGATACAAGGAATGTAATCGGATTTGCCATACGGACGATTGACAGCCATCAAAAGGTCCGCAATTTCTCTTCCAAGCGGTGTCTTTCGATAAACCGGTGGTTTGCATAAATAACCATCCAAAAAAATATAATTCGGTTTCTCTACTTCCATCTCTTCTTCGTCTATATGTAAATCTCTTACAAACACGGATAAAACAAGCCGGTTATGATTTTCTTCATGACGGTTATAAGAGCGAAACTGTCCACTCGCCTCCATATACATACCTCGGTAATCCTTCGTTATGTCAATAAGCCGCTCCGATACCATGAGCGGAATCTTGTCATACACTTGGCTCAATCGTTTTACCGAAAGATACACCATATAGAATCCTTCACCATACACTTCATGGCTAAAAGCAAACTCACTTACCACTTCACCATAAATATTCACCTGATTGTTTCCCAAAATCTTATCTGCCATTTCTCATGACCCCCTTTGTTTTTTGTCTGCTTGAATCAAGCATTTTTCTATACATAACTATATATATGTCGTATAATTCATTTTTAGAACTTATATTTAATATTTTTTATTTTATTTTTACCGTTTTGTTATCATATCATGAATTCTAATATTTTGCAATAAAAATCATGAAATGGTTTTTAGGCAATAGATGATGTTGCTTTTTTAGGTTTTTCTTACTTTTTAGTATAAAGGCTTTGCGTCTCGTGGGCACTTCCGTTCATTGAGTACGTAACAGTAGGGGCACTGAAACTACCAGTGCCACCTACTGACGCACTCAAAACCCACTCCCCACAAAGACTTTATACTAAAAATATGAAAACCTAAAAGAGCAGCGTCAATTTCTAAACACAGTTTTGGGTTGCGATAAATATTTTTTTGGGGGTCTTTTACGCTTCCGGTAATTTGCCAGAAAGACTTTGCGATTTGTGGGTTTTGAGTACGCCGGTATGAGGTGCTTGTATATGCGTCAGCATAAGCACCCATACCGTGCGTACTCAACAAACGAAAGTGCCCACGAAAAGCAAAGCCTTTCTGGCAAATTACGGAACCTAAAAAGAGGCACAAAAAAAACCCAATTCACAAAATGAACCGGGTTTCTTCTTAATTATCTGTTTATATCTTAAAATTAGTTGTTGATCAACTTATCTTCGCCATTCCAGCTATACAATTTACGGATTTCTTCACCAACTACTTCTGATGGATGCTCAGCAGCTATTTTTCTCATAGCTTTGAAGTGAACCTGTCCGCCAGCTTCTGACATGTCAAGCAAGAAGTCTTTTGCGAAAGTACCATCCTGAATGTCGGAAAGAATCTTCTTCATAGCTTTCTTTGTATCCTCTGTAATGATTTTTGGTCCTGTTACATAATCACCATACTCTGCTGTGTTAGAAATGGAATATCTCATGCCTGCAAAACCACTCTGGTAAATCAAATCAACGATAAGTTTCATCTCATGGATACACTCAAAGTATGCATTTCTTGGGTCATAACCAGCTTCTACCAAAGTTTCAAAACCAGCCTGCATCAATGCACAAACACCACCGCAAAGAACAGCCTGCTCACCAAAGAGGTCAGTCTCTGTCTCTGTACGGAAAGTTGTCTCCAAAACGCCGGCTCTTGCACCACCAATTGCAAGGGAGTAAGCAAGTGCAAGTTCCAGAGCTTTTCCTGTTGCATCCTGATGTACTGCTACCAAACAAGGAACACCTTTTCCTGCCTGATACTCGCTGCGTACCGTATGTCCCGGTCCTTTTGGTGCAATCATCGTTACATCAACGTCTGCCGGTGGAACAATCTGGTTAAAGTGAATATTGAAACCATGAGCAAACATAAGCATATTGCCTGCTTCCAAGTTTGGCTCGATGGACTCTTTGTACATTTTTGCCTGCAGTTCATCATTGATAAGAATCATGATGATGTCAGCTTTTTTAGCAGCTTCGGCTGCCGTATATACTTCAAATCCCTGCTCTTCTGCTCTCTTCCATGATTTTGATCCTTCATAAAGACCAATAATTACGTGGCATCCGGACTCCTTTGCGTTCAATGCATGTGCGTGTCCCTGACTACCATAACCGATTACGGCAATTGTTTTACCGTCCAGTGCTGCCAAGTTACAGTCATCCTGGTAATAAATCTTTGCTTCTGACATATTTACAGCCTCCTAAATTAATTGTATTTAAAGCCTATCCGGGATAAAATCCCGTGGATGGTTTTCTAAGTAGTAAATTACTTACTCTCTTTGGCTTCATCATAAAAACCACGAGCCAAACCGGAAATACCGGTACGTACCAGTTCTTTTATCTCATAGCCCTCAATCAGTTTAATAAAAGCGTCTAGTTTTGCCTGATTACCCGTCAATTCAATCATCATTGAATTATCTGCAACATCTACAATCTTCGCACGGAAAATATCAACAATCGCATTAATGGCCGGTCTTGCGTCTTTATCTGCTTCAACCTTAACCAATATCAATTCACGGCATACCGACGCTTCACCGGTAAGCTGTTTGACGGATTTTACATCTTCTAACTTATTAACCTGTTTTTCAATCTGCTCCAGCACAATATCATCCCCCGTAACGGATACCGTCATACGGGAAAATGCCGGATTCTCTGTCTCACCAACAGTCAGACTGTCAATATTATAACCACGGCGGCTAAATAAACCGGCAACACGGCTCAACACACCGGAGGTATTATTTACTAATATAGATAAAACTACTTTACTCATGGGATATGCCCCTCTTTATCGAATATCCTAGCGTATTAATCTGAAATAACGCTCATTTAATTGTAGCAATATAGGTCTTTATTGTCAACTCTTAAAGAGAAACTTTTTAAGTGCGGATTTGTTGCTTGGCAAATCCGGCACAAGGCACGACTGACCGCGAATTGTCTGGCTTGTATAGCCGCCTTCAATCGGCAGGCTGAACTGATGGATTTTTGTCGTACCCATCCGTACAACAGCAAGCAGATATGAATAAATATCCCGCTCATCTACATCTGTTTTTACGTTTGGCATAATCACTTCTGCCAGTTCAATCATCTCTTCCGGAGACAACTGTTTTACCTTCTTAAGAATTGCCTGCATCGTCAGACGCTGACGTTCTGTTCTTCCGTAATCATCTCCTTTTCCGCTTGCCGTATAAACGCCCGGATAATGACCGTCCGGCTGTCTCTTACCATGACGGATCCGGCAGTAGCCAAGTGCCTGCTGCCCGTTAAAGATTTGTTTTCCCTTTTTCACACTGCGGTACTTTCTTCGTTTGATATAATTGGTCTGACGAAGATTCAGTGCCTCTGAATCAGTCAGATTTACCTCGATACCGCCAAGTTCATCAATAACATTAACAAAGGCGTCGAAATTCACTTCCACATAACCATCTAATTTGATACCAAAATTTTTCGCCAATGTTTTATAAAGCAATTTGATACCGCCAAAGGAATAAGCAGCATTTAATTTATAACCGCCATATCCCGGTATATCCACATACATATCACGCATCAAAGAAGTCAGTTTCAGCTTGTTATGTTTAATATCCAGAGTTGCAATCATCATCGAATCCGAACGTCTCTCAACATCCTTATCCTGTTCATCCAGATTCTTATCTGCACCAACCAATAAAATATTCACAATTTCTGTATCACTGTCTAACGCATATTTACTCAAATCCATCCCGGATACTTTATTCGATTTGTCATAATTCATCAAACCCAACATTTTATCTCCGGTATGCTTAACATAAGCCAAACCACTGCCTGCCGTCATCGACAGCAAAATTCCAATCACAAGAAATATTCTTGCCACAATCTTCCCTTTTCCCACTTTTGTTTTACCCATATCAGGCCTCTCTTTCTATTCTCTCGTATTTACAATAAGAAAAACAATCCTGCATTTCGAATCAGACCGCTTTTCAAAAAACCATACCGCAATGCCAGATAGCGTCGTCCAAAAAAGGAAGCATCCGCCATTGTGGCAAACTTCGTTGCCGTTTTTCTCTGTTCTTTGGTCATCTGTGAATCAAAGACCCGCAAAAAAGCTTTTCCCTGCCGATACGTGTCAAAAAGTACCTGCCGCTGCTCTTTCATTTTGGAAATTCTTTTTTTCAAGTAACCGGAATACGATTTTCCTCCGATTTGATTTCCTTCGTGCTGACGGTACATAAGTGTTGCCTCCGGCAAATATCCAATGGCACCAAAATGACTGCATATCAAAGCAAGCCACCAGTCATGCACCCGTATTTCTTCCGGCAGTTCTCTCAAATACGGAAGAATTGCCCGGTTCATCATAATGGTGCAGCCAATACACTTATTTTCCATAAAAAGATGCGCGGTGTCAACCTTTTTTACATTCAAATGACTCATTTCGTGAAAACGTCCCAGTTTTTTTCCGGTACTGCTGTCAAAATTCATAGCATCGGTAAAGACAAGAACCGGCTTTTCCGGGTTTTCTCTCTCCATCTGTTTCATTTTCTCCAGGGTAAGTTCTACCTTATCCCGATTCCAGATATCATCCTGGTCACACAGCATAATATACGGGCTGTCACAGCGCACAATGCCAGACATAAAATTTCTTATATACCCTTGGTTTGTCTTGTTTTCAAAGAGACGGACACGACGGTCTTTTTTTTCATATTCCTTTACAATCGAAACCGTGTCATCCGTGGAACCGTCATCACATACATCCACTAAAAGATCCGGATAGCTCTGCGAAAGCAATGAATCCAACTGCTCTTTTATATACTTTTCCCCATTATATGTCGCCATCACAATCTCAACTTGTTCTTTCACTCCTTATCCCTCCAATACGATGGATTCATCGAAAATTTCTTTACCAGCCAGAGCGGAAGTTTATCATACTTCTTGCCAAACCGGTATCCCAAAAACTTAAAGCCGCTTTGGAAAATCAAATCCGGCACAAGATACCATTTTCCATGACGGAACAAATATTTCATCGTGTTTTTCACTAACCGCATTCCCTCGGATTCCGATTTCACCGCATCAAAAATTTCATGATACTGGCGCTGGGAAACTGCCAAATCAAAATTTCTCGTAAACTGCTGCCTGTAAGTGTATTTATGAGCATGAATAACCATCGCCTCTGCCACATAAGCAATTTTATATCCTGCCTGTATCACTTTCGATGCCATAATCATATCTTCATTGAAAATAGTATGAAGCACAAAGCCGCCCATTTTTTCATATACATCTTTACGGTACATTGCGCAGACATTTGAGCAGAAATACGTTTTAATACCCATCGTTTCCAAATCCTTTTTGGATTTCACATAGCTCTTTGCCGGATAATTAAACTCTCTTGTATAATGTTCAATCACACCAACCGTATCATCCGGCAGCTGTCTTCCATACACTGTTGCGGCTTCTTCTTTTTCCATTGCCTGTACCAGATTCTCAATGAGATAAGCGTCAACCGGAACTGCATCCTGCGTCATAAAGAGCATATAATCTGCCTTTGACAAAGCCGCCCCTTTATTTCTCGTGCCTCCATGGTCAAAATCCTTTTTCTCAATTGGAACAACCTTTGCGTTCTCCGCCTTTTGTAACATCTGTAAAACTTCTTCATCTTCTTTTTTCTCAACCAATGTCTGCATAAAAAACACATGTGAAGGCTTTACGGTCTGTTTGTTCAGCCAGTCTATTAATTTTGTCAGTTTTTCTCTCTCCGGACGGTATACCGGAATAATTACATCAACCACTATCAAAATCCTCTCTTCTTACTTTTCAAGCAGACGATTCACTACTTTAACCGCCTCTCTGGCATCTGCCGAATAGCCATCTGCTCCAATTTCTTCTGCGAAACTTTCTGTCACAACAGCTCCGCCAATAATAATCTTAGCTTTTACGCCCTGTCTCTTCGCCTCATCAACAACTTCTTTCATTTCCATCATCGTTGTTGTCATAAGGGCAGACAGACCAATAATCGAAGCATTCTCAGCTTTCGCAGTATCCAAAATTGTCTGTGTTTCCACATCTTTTCCTAAATCAATGACATGATACCCATAGTTTTTCAGCATCAGTGCCACCAGATTTTTACCAATATCGTGAATATCGCCCTTTACTGTCGCCACCACGATAGTTGCCAGTTTTTCATTTCCTCTTGCTGCCTCTAAAAGCGGCTCTAAACGGTTAATCGCCTTTTCCATCGTTTCGGCACTGGCAATAAGCTGAGGGAGAAAATATTTCTTCTGCTCAAATAATTCGCCGACATAATTAATTGCCGCAATCAAATACTTATCAATAATCTCAGACGGCTCGGTTCCCTTTTTCAGTTCTTCTTCCACAAGTTCAAGTACATGTCCGCTCTTCCCTTTGACAACCGCTAAATACAAAGGATGTCCGTCTTCCTCTGCAATTTCATTCTTTGGCTGGCTCTGCGTAATCACAGCTCCTGCCACACCATTAATATAATGTAAATCCGCCTCTTCTTTATTCAAAAGTAAATCCGAAGCAAGCGCGGCATTGACAAGAAGTGTCTGGGACGGATTCGCAATCGCCATCGTAAGTCCCTGTCCAATCGCAAGTGTTAAAAATGCTGTATTAACAAAAACTCGTTCCGGCAGTCCAAAGGATATATTGGAAAGACCGCAAATTGTTGCCACACCCAATTCATTTTTACAGTAGCGTATCGTCTCCAACACTTCAAGTGCGGCATTTTTATTCGCTCCTATCGTAGCCACCAAACCATCCACAACAATATCTTCTTCTGCCATTCCCTGACGTTTCGCCTCATCTAATATCGTATGGATGATTGTTTTTTTCTCATCCAAGTCTTTTGGAAGTCCGGCATCCGACAAAGGAAGCAGAATAAACATTGCACCGTATTTTTTGCAATCGGTATTAATTTTTCAAATTTTTCCGGTTCCAGAGAAATTGAGTTAATCAAAGCTCGTCCCGGATAAATACGAAGGGCACTTTCCACAACGTCAACATAGCTCGAATCAATACTAAGCGGTAAATCCACCGTCATCGTCAACTCATTGACCGCACGTAACATCATCTCTTTTTCGTCAATTCCATTCATTCCCATATTGACATCCAGGATCGATGCACCTAATTTTTCCTGTTCTTCTGCCATATCCATAACAAGACTCAAATCACCCGCACGCAGTTTTTCCTGCAATGCTTTTTTTCCGGTAGGATTGATTCTCTCGCCGACAATTCGAAATCTTCCATCTAATGAAATCGGCGTAATGTTGCGCTCCGTTGTCAGGGCACGGATACTTTTTCTCTCCGGAATTTCTCTTGCTTTTTTCTCTTTTAACCGGCTGACAAGTTTCTGAATATGCTCCGGCGTTGTTCCACAGCATCCGCCAAGCACAGTTGCCCCAACATCCACAAGCGGCATCATTGCCTCTGAAAAACTCTCAGCATCCATATCGTAACACGTCACACCATCCTGCAAAAACGGCAGTCCGGCATTTGGTTTTACGACAAGCGGAACACAAGCATATTTAGCCATCGCTTTTACCGCATCTACCATCTTATCCGGTCCTGTCGAACAGTTGATTCCGATGGCATCCGCCCCCATCGACTGCAAAACAACCAATGCTGTCTCAGGGCTCGTTCCATATAACGTCCGTCCATCTTCCTGATACGTAAGCGTCACAAGTGCCGGTATGTCACAAGTTTCTTTTACCGCCAGCAGGGCAGCGCGGCACTCCTGCAAGCTCATCATCGTCTCAATCGCAAATAAATCGACGCCCTCTTTCGCCAACAAGCGAACCTGCTGTTTATAAACATCTACCAGTTCTTCGAACGGCATACTTCCAATTGGCTCTAACTGCTGCCCGGTCATGGAAACATCGCCGGCAACATAAATTTTGCGGTCTGCTTTACTTCTGCGAATCGCTTCTTTTGTAAGACCCACCAAGGTTTTCGTAAGTTCTTCCTGCTTAGACGCAAGACCATATTCATCTAATTTAATTCGATTACAGGTAAATGTCGGAGTATAAAGGACATCCGAACCTGCCTCAATATATCGGCACTGTAAGTCAATAAACACTTCCGGGTGTTCTGCAATCCACTGCTCCGGACAGTCTCCGCTTTCCATACCGGCCTGCTGCAAATTTGAACCGGTTGCGCCGTCTAATACCACAAATCCTTGTCGTAAAAATTCTCTAAAATCCACTCTTTTGTTGCCTCACTTTCAAAAAATCCCCCATTTCACAATAGAATATCATGAAAAGAGGGATTTTGCAATCTTCGCTTATAAGCTGCGGTAAAAACTTTCTTTCATATCACACCGGCAGGAAAAACCTAAATCATTTAATGCCTTCGTAAACGCAGATAACATATCTGCCACCGTTTCAACTCTTGCATTATTTCCCATATGTCCAAGACGGATTACTTTACCGGCAAGAACATCAAAGCAGCCGGATATCAGAATACCGTATTTATCTTTCATAGTGTTGATAATATCTATATCACGTAGTCCCTGTGGCACATTAATAACAGTCACAGTAGCGGAATCTCCGTAATCTAGATAAAGAGATAAACCTGCTTCCTTCACCGCTTTTCTTACCGCCCCGGCAATCTTATGGTGGCGGGCTACACGCTCGGTATCTTCCTTCACCAGTCTTACTGCCTCACAGAGACCATAAATATCACTGATTGGCATCGTGTATGGAAACCACTTATCTTTGTAATAGTTCTTAAATGCAAGAATATTACAGTAGAAAGAAGCCACTTTGGTTTTCCGGCTTTCCATCGCTTTCATGGCATCCTCACTCACTGTAACAAACGCAAGTCCGGGAGGCGCCGACAAGGCTTTCTGTGAACCGCCGCAAATCACATCAATCTGCCATTCATTGACTTTCACATCTTCGCCAAACATAGAAGCAACCGCATCGACCACCGTAAGAATCCCATACTGCTTTAACAGCGGGCAAATCTTACTGATATCATTGAGCACACCACTTGGTGTATCACAATGAACAACTGTTGCGTACTTAAAATCGTGATTTTCTTTTAAGTATTCTGCTAAATCTTCTACCACAATCGGATAGTGGTAATCAACGGTATATAAGGTTGGCTCTCCGCCGTAAAGACTTACAAAATCAGCAAAGCCTCTTCCAAAAATACCATTATCAATAACCAACACCTTATCCCCCGGCTCTGTCAAGGTTGCACAGGCAGCCTCCAAGGCAAGAATCCCCTCGCCGCCCAATACATAAGTCTCATTGTCAGTGCCAAGAAGATTTGACAAATCTTTACATACCTGATGGTATTCTTCACAAAATGTCTCATCTACATCCGGGTTTGCAAACGCCCTGCTTCTTGCTTCCATTACAGAAGCTGCCGGCATCGTAGGTCCCGGTGTCATCATCTGATACATTCTTATCATCCTTTCTGTCCGTTCTTTTCGCCAATTAAGCTTCCATAGAACGTTTTACCTTTGCCATACCGACACGTGATACTAAAATAATCGGAATAGCAATAATTGCTCCTGTTACAATCTGCATAATGTTGCCCGGAATCGAAGCCAGCGGCACAATAAAACTTGATGTAAGCAATACCTCAAACAAATAGTAACCAACTAATTTAATTACAAGAACAACAACCGTTGCCACAATCAGATTAACAATCGTTGGTTTTTTCTTTACAATCAAACCAAATACAAAGCCCATCAGACCAACTACAATCAAAGTTGCCGGAGCATATACAATCCATGGAGAAAGTACATCCGATAATGCCATGCCAACGCCGCCGCAAATCGCACCAACACGCTTGCCAAAAAATGCCGCTGCAAAAAACATCGGAACATTACCTAAGTGAACCAGACCACCTTTTGCCGGTATAATCTGCACCTGAATGTATCTTGTCAGTAAAAAAGTCAAGGCAGCAAATACGCCGCACATCGTAATTTCGGATACTGTAATCTTTCCTGTACCCATCTGTACTGTTTGTTGTTTTGTTTTTGAATCCATTGTTTTGTCCTCCTGTATAAATTTCTCTCTTATTATACAAAAGGCTGGCTATATAAAAACTGCCAGTTTCTTATTTTTTTACCATGCCAGTTTTCATCCATTTCTCTCCAAGGAAGTTTTCCAATTTTTTCGAAGTAACTCCGGATGAGACTCCAAATGAGCAAAATCATTAAAACGCTCCAGAATAAAAAAGTCTCTGTCCTCATCGTAAATCAAATGGGTAAAACTTGTATTTTCGAGGTCGATTCCAAATTTTAATTTGTTCTCCTGACCGGTATGAAGAATATCGGCACACACCGAGCGTATTACGCCGCCATGCGTTACAATAGCAACTCTGTTTTCTTCTCTTTGACAAATTTGTTTGATTTTTGGCATGACACGCTTAACCACATCACGTCCGCACTCACCACCTTCCGGATAGGGAAGGTCTTCTTTATGAGACGCACGCTCCTTACGAAACTCAGCATATTCCGTACGAATCTGTTCATCCGTTTTTCCGGTAAATCCACCAAAATGAATTTCTTCAATGTCTGCCACTTCTTCAACCGGCAGATTCACACAGTGTCCAATAATTTCTGCCGTTTCTTTTGCGCGAATTAACTGTGAACAGTATAACTTTTCCAACTGATAAGAAATCAGACGCTTTCCGGCAAGTTTTGCCTGTTTACGCCCACTTTCATCCAGAGAAACATCGACATTACACAATTTAGAGCATTGTCTTCCATGCCGAATCAAAAAGATATCCTTCATCTTTCGCACCTCCTTAACTCTCTGAAAAAACACTATCAGTATACGAAATCTGTGTTCTCTCGTCAAATTGTTTGCGAAGACCTTTCATATATTTTCTTCCTAGTGCGACATTGCCATATTGCTTTACCAGACAAATCTGCCGGTTTACATAATCAATTTTTTTTACATACAAACAGTTTACCGCAATCGAGCGATGGCACTGCACTAAGTCACCGCCACACTGCTCCATACAGACACCAAGTTTGCGGTACGGAAACGAAAAGACATCATACCGGGTATGAACATACAGCGTTTTATTGCAGATTTCCAGATACAAAATATCCTTCGCCTCAAACATGTGTATACCAAGCCGTGTGTTTATCACCAGCGCCTTTGCAGCACCCTTGTTATCAAAACGTCCGTCAATCCAGTGAAGTAGTTTTTCCAATCGTTCTTTTTCAATTGGTTTTATCACATAATCAAAACAATGAAATACATGAAATGCCAGACTTTCATACGTATCATCTTTTGCCAGTAAAATCACCGGGAGCAGATAAAAACGCTGTAAGCCTCTCAGACAAGAAACAAAGGCTAGTCCTTCCTGTTCCCTCTCCTCTATATCTACTACTACAACATGAATGGTGTTTGTCTCTAACATATGGATTGCTTCCTGCTGACTTTCGACACATAAGAATTGAAGATTCCATTTGGCTGCTTCCCAGTCTTTAATCGGATTTGACTTTGAGAAAACAAGAACTTTTGTCACCGATACTCCTCTCCTTCATCACTTAGCTGCTGCTTGCAGTATTCGAGCAGTTCACACACCCTGCGGTTTCGTATCGCAAGATGTGAATCCACTGATTCCCGTCTTGCCTTCTGCCTGCCTGCTAACAGATACAGCGGATCTACATCGAGCTTCTCATATAAAATAACAAGCTTTTCAACATCCAGCCCATACACTCCTCTCTCAATTTTTCGATAATGTCCTACACTCACGCGGAGCAGTTTTGCCATATCATAAAAATCCATATGGGCACTTTCTCTCACATCCTGTAAACGTCTTCCAATAATTTCATTTTGTTCTTGAACCATAATTTTTCTCCTCCTTAGTCTCTATTCTACCAAAAAGAAGCGCTCGTTGGACGACTTTTTTTGACGTAAAACGACAAAGCACCAAATTACAAGGTTTTTTTCTGTTTTTTTTCATAAAAATTTTCAAAAATCTATACCGCAATCACCGAGAAAGCACTTTATCCAACACATCTGCCAATGGTGCTGCTGCATTTTTCGCTTCTTCTACCGTATTATTTTCATTTCCCAGCTCAATCAATAATGAACGTGGTTCCAAATGCAGATTGTAGCGGTATCCTTTTAGATAGATTGGTTTGGTAAATCCATCATAGTATTCCATAGCCGTGCATTTCATCTGAAGACTAAACGCCAGATTCCCCTGTAAATTCGGATTATACAAATAAGGAATGGCACCCGATTTTGTTCTGCTCATACCATTAAAGAACATGACAATCGCCGTTTTTTTCCCTTGAATGGTGGTATACGTATGCTTTCCTTTGCCAACCGAATCACGGTGCAAGTCAATCAGCACTTTAATATCCGGATTTTTTTTGCGTATATTTTGAACCCCTTCCAGTGATTTATTGTACGCAAGGCTCCTGTCAATGCCCCCGTTAATAGAATCATATCTCGTCGTATCATGGTAAACGGAATATCCCCTTTTTTCCAGTTCTTTTGTAAGTTCTGTACCAACGCCGACAACGGAATCGTTAATATCGTTTTTTTTGCTGTCTGAAAACTCTTCCGAAGCACCATGCGTATGATAAATCAAAATTTGTTTTTTCCCTTTTTCCTTTTTTAATTTCAAATTTTTATGTAACATCGCAGCCACATCAAACTGCTTTTTTGTCACAGAAGTCGTTGAATCTATAATATAAAAATTTTTCCACAAATAATCCACACTGAGTGACTCCCGCAATTGTTCCACTGTACTGTTTTTGCGGCGGACAACCTGGTTTGACACTTCCACTGCCGGCTGTTTTTCTTCCACGTCACCAATAAGCGGCTCACTTGGTTTTGGTATCTGTCCTTCCTGCAGTTGACGGTTTTCAACTACTGCCAGTTTTTCCTTTCCCGCATCACTTTCTGCCAGCGCCTGATTTGGCTCAAAATAAGACTGCCCCCCTAAAAGTTCCGCTAACACATATCGTCCTTCTTGTCCATTCCAAAGGCAGAAACAACTCTCCTTTGCAAGAAATCCTCCCGCTTTCTCTGCTATTTCCATTTTTCCTGCATCTTTTATAACAAAAAGCGCTCCTGCTAAAGAGGTGACAAACACCCCAATTGCGACCCGCATGCCAAACTTCATTTTTTCATTCTCTCTTCATATCTTCTTTTTCATAAAAGGATATGCTGCCGCTTCCATAATTATCCCGTTTTTGAAAACAATGATTTAATACTTTTGCAAGATCTTTGCTGATTTGATTCACCGATTCGTCAATATTTTTCGGCGTCACCATCACATCGGTTGTCTCTTCAGTCAGAATTTCATAAATAAAACGCTCAATTTCCTCCTCCGAATACCCCTGTTTCTCTAATACATGCTCCAAATGGTCGGAAATAATGGTTGCCGCATCTACAACCGTAGGAACACCAATCGCAACAACCGGAATTCCAAGCGTCTTTTTGGTTAGTTCCTTCCTGCGGTTTCCAACGCCGGCACCAGGCTCAATTCCCGTATCTGTAATCTGTACCGTTGTACAAAGCCTTTGCACACTTCTGGATGCTAATGCGTCCACGACAATTACCAAATCCGGTTTTGTCTTCCGTATAATACCCTGTAATACCTCTTCAGTCTCAATTCCGGTCTGTGCCATGACTCCGGGTGCAATTGCACTCACACAGCCATATCCATTTTCCTGCATAAAAGATGCACCAAATTCTTCTTTAAAATGTCTCGTCACAAAAAGGGCGTCTGTCATTTTCGGTCCTAATGAATCCGAGGTCACTTCCCGGTTTCCCAATCCAACAACCAAAACACTTTTTTTACGAAGTCCCTTTATCATACTTTCCAACTGTTCACAGACACAGAGCAAAAATGGCTCTCTCTCGTCAATATCTCCATGAAGCATAAGTGGTGATTCGATTGTAATATAAGTTCCTTTTGGTTTTTTCATCGCTTTGCTGCCTGCTTCATCCCGAATAATTACCGTCGTAATTTTTACCTTTCCTTGCAGACATTTTTTCTTTTCCAGAACAACCCCCTGTATTTCTACATGATTTCTGGGAAAACTCTCTCTTGCCTCTAATGCTAAGTCCGTCCGTTTTTCCGTCATTTTTGCCGCCTCCTGCACTGTTTTGCATCCAATCACAAATTTATTGTGTCCTATTTTTTAATTTTTATGTTAATTTGCAACTATTTACTTGACAATATGTGGCATATATAATAAGATAATTAGGTGTGTTTGTGCTGTTGTCCGTGTCCGACAAGCCAAACCGAACAAAGAATGAATTTTAATTATTACGATGGAGGTGCTGGAATTGGCAAACATTAAATCTGCAAAGAAAAGAATTTTAGTAGCTGAGAAAAGAGCTGAGAAAAACAAATCTGTTCGTTCTCGCGTAAAGACAGCTGTAAAGAAAGTTGATGCTGCTATCGCTGCAAACGATAAGGCTGCTGCTGAAGCTGCATTGAAAGCTGCTGTATCAGAACTTGATAAAGCTACTAAAAAAGGTATTTATCATAAGAATACTACTGCAAGAAAAGTTTCTCGTTTAACAATCGCTGTAAACAAACTTGCGTAATGTAGAGGGCAGTCGTACTGCAACTACAATTCTACCCGTCGAATGAATAGAAAGGAGCTGGTAAACGGCTCCTTCTTTTTTACAAAAGGCAAATAACGATTCAGGAGCACTGTGTAAAAGCAAAGAATCATTGTGCTCGCACATAAGATTCATTGTTTTTACACAGTGAGTCCGAATAGGACTCCTGAATAGTTACATACACTCTGCATCTACACATAAGGAGGCATTTATGAAACGAACGAATTATCTTTCATGGGACCAGTATTTTATGGGAATTGCAAAGCTTTCCGCCATGCGCAGTAAAGACCCACACACAAGCGTCGGTGCCTGCATTGTAGGAAAGGATAACAAAATTTTATCAGTTGGCTACAATGGTATGCCACAAGGATGCTCCGATGACATTTATCCATGGGACAGCGACAGCGATGACCCGCTGCAGACTAAATATTTATATGTCTGCCACGCAGAATTAAACGCACTACTCAATTATACCGGCACAAATTTAAAAGGGGCAAAAATATACACTACGCTGTTTCCCTGCAATGAATGTACGAAAGCGTTAATTCAGTCCGGTATCCGCGAAGTCATCTACGCTGAAGATAAATATGCCAACACCGCTTCTGTCCTCGCATCCAAAAAAATGATGAAATCCGCAGGAATCAAATACCATGCCTATTCACCGGAGGAAACAGAAGTTCACATGACTTTATAAACAAAAAACTGCCACCCATCCTTTAAGACTCGGAAATGGTTTGGCAGTTTTTTTCTATTTTATCTTTCAATTGATTCCATTCATCTTCGTGTTTCACAAAATACAACGGACAAAGTTTCCCCGTCACGTCGTAATGACGAATCACTTGTTCTTTTGTCAAATCATATTTCAAACACAAATACGAAACCAGTTCAATAAGCGCCTGATAGGTTGTATTGTTAAACTTTCCATCTTTTCCCGGATGACAGCACTCAATGGATATGGTATCGTAATTTCTCCCATTGGAGGCGTAGGCAATTTCATTTAACGGAATACACTGGACAATCTGTCCCTCTAAGCCAATCACAAAATGGCTGCTGGCATAAGTCGCCTTTTGTTTTCCGGCATTAAGTTTTGGAAGATTATTAAAATAATTTCGGTTGTCTTCTGCATCCGTTCCCGGATTTGCCGTATAGTGAATGACAACACCTTTCACCTTTTTAAGCGCAATTTCCGGCCTCGAATATTTATTTTTCTGAATCAGTTTTGTCTGTATCGATAATTTCGGAAGTATTTTTTGTGCCTGCACGGTGTTGTCTCGGTTATTTCTCACTATAAAGGAAACAATCACACAGCATAAAAGGATGAAAAACGCTGCGACACCGATAATCAGTACGCAGCGCCCTCTCTTCGACGTCCGTCTTTTTCTCGTCCGCGAAGAGTATCTTCTTTTTTTATTCGACACTATAGTTTGGTGCCTCTTTCGTAATGTGGATATCATGTGGATGGCTCTCCTTCAAAGAAGCAGCGGAAATTTTCACAAAGTGTCCGTTCTCCTTCAAATCCTCAATCGTCTTTGCTCCACAATATCCCATGCCGGAACGGATTCCGCCAATCAACTGGAATACCGTATCCTCTACTGAACCTTTGTATGCAACACGTCCCTCTACTCCTTCCGGAACTAATTTCTTAGCATCCTGCTGGAAATAGCGGTCTTTACTTCCGTTTTCCATCGCTGCAATGGAACCCATGCCACGATATACTTTATACTTTCTTCCCTGGAACAATTCAAAGCTTCCCGGGCTCTCGTCACAACCGGCAAAAATACTTCCCATCATACAAACATTTGCACCGGCCGCAATTGCTTTTGTCATATCTCCGGAATACTTAATACCACCATCGGCAATTACCGGAATACCATACTCTTTTGCTACGTTGTAAGAATCCATAATTGCAGTAATCTGTGGTACACCAATACCGGCAACCACACGGGTTGTACAGATAGAACCAGGTCCGATACCAACTTTTACTGCATCAACACCGGCTTCAATCAAAGCACGGGTAGCTTCTCCGGTTGCCACATTACCTGCGATAATACCCAAATCCGGATATGCGTCACGAACCATTTTTACAACTTTTAATACATTTGCGGAATGGCCATGTGCCGTATCAATAACAATGACATCTACCTGTGCATCTACCAGTGCTTTTACACGATCCATGATATTAGCCGTTACACCAACACCGGCACCACACAAAAGTCTGCCCTGCTTGTCCTTTGCTGAATTTGGATACTTAATCTGTTTTTCAATATCCTTAATTGTGATAAGTCCGGTCAGGTTTCCATCTTTGTCTACGATTGGCAGTTTTTCCTTACGGGCTTTTGCCAAAATCTGTTTTGCTTCCTCCAATGTAATACCTTCCGGTGCTGTCACGAGACCTTCCGATGTCATACACTCACTGATTTTTTTCGTAAAATCGGTTTCAAATTTCAAATCACGATTTGTAATAATACCAACCAGTTTTTTATTTGGTCCCTCTGTAATCGGAACACCTGAAATACGGAATTTTGCCATCAAATCATCTGCGTCTGCCAATGTATGATTCGGAGAAAGATAAAATGGGTCAGTAATAACACCATTCTCCGAACGTTTTACCTTATCAACCTCTTCTGCCTGCGCCTCAATGGACATATTCTTATGAATAATTCCGATGCCACCCTGACGTGCCATCGCAATTGCCATGCGGTGTTCTGTTACCGTATCCATCCCTGCACTCATCATAGGGATATTTAATTCAATGTCCTTTGTCAAATGAGTTTTCAAACAAACTTCATTCGGTATTACTTCAGAATATGCGGGTACCAATAATACGTCGTCAAATGTAATGCCTTCACCAATAATAGTTCCCATCTTTTCTCTTCCTCTCTTTTTTGTATTCTATTTGTATTTTTATTATTTTATCGAATATTGACAGGGTTGTCAACTATTTTGGTCAATCCTTAATCGTGATTTTTTATTTTGTAAATTTTTTCACGATATCACGAATTTCCTCTGCATTTTTCTGATTATCCTTCGTGACACCGGAAATCGTTTCTGCACTCTTTGATGTTTTGCCGATTTTATCGATAATACGTTCCATTCCCTGTGCATTTTCATCCGCAGCCAGTTCCACACGATCCATTTGCTGACAGATTGCTGACATACCATTCACAAAGGAATCCGTTGAATTTTGAATTCCGCTAATTACATTTTCAATGGACTCAATGGACGTATTATAGTTATTTGACATTTCAATAAAGTCCTTAAACTGGTTCGTAACATCTGTTTTCCAATACTCTAAAATTGACATAAAACACTGTCGTACATATTCAATATTTTTATTCGTGTCTTTACAGATTGTCTGTATTTCCGTAGCCGTTTTCGATGAACTCAGGGCAAGGTTACCAATTTCGCTTGCAACAACAGCAAACCCACGGCCTGCCTCTCCGGCGCGAGCCGCTTCAATTGAAGCATTCAAAGACAAAAGATTCGTCTGGCTTGTTATTTCCAGAATTTGATCTACCATCTCGTTAATTCGTGACAGCGACTTCAGATCTTTCATTGCCTTCTCGATTCTTTCCTCGTTTGATTTCATCTTTTCGCTATTTACATCCAAAGATTCATTCGCAACTTCTTTCATCTTCATAACATCCTGAATCAGTTCTTCACTTCGCTCACTTCCGGCTTTTACCTGTTCGCCAACCTCATCAACTAATTTTGAAATATTGCTGATTTCTTTACCAACCTGTTCGACCGCTTCCTTAGTCATGGTCGCACCTGCCACAACTTGTTCTGCCGTTGCAGCATTATCTCCGACACACTCATACAATTCGTGCGAAGTTTCCGTAATCCTCTCAGCTGATCCCAAAAGAGAGCTTGAGCAACCATTAAGCGTATCAATAATGGAAGAAAACGTATCATATAACGAATCAATTGCCGTCGCAATATGACCAATTTCACTCTTACCATTTACATATTTCTGAATTTTCTTGTCTTTACTTAAATCCAAATCTTTCAATTTCAAAATAGCTCTTTCTGCCACTTTTAATGGACTTAGACAGAATCGGATTACCACAAAAGTAAGGATTACAATCAAAAGGAATGATCCAATGCAAATTAAGCCAAGCGTTTTACGGTTCGTATTTGCTATACCAAAAATCTCATCTTCCGTATCTGTCATAACCACAGCCCAGCCACGGTTAGAAATCGCACGATACACTATAATGGTCTCATAAATTAAGACACTGAACACGACATTTCTTAATGAATCTGATATACTATAACCAACAAATGAAAGAAGGTACTTATTATGTCCAGATCAAGAAGAAATTTCAGTGCTGAATTTAAAACCAACCTCGTACTCAGCTGCTTAAGGGAGAAAAAGAACTTAATGTCCTTGCTGTTGAAAACGATATTCAACCAAATCTCCTCCGCAACTGGAAGAAAGAATTCCTTACAAATGCGTCTCTTGCTTTTGATAACAAGCGAGAAGACAATCTCCGGGAAAAACTTGCCGAAGAACGCAAGGAAAAAGCCGAATACGCCAAAAAGGTCGGTCAACTTACTATGCAGTTTGACTGGCTCAAAAAAAATCTGAAGAAGTTATCGGACCTGACTACGAGAGTAAATTTAGTCCGAAACCTTTCGACGAATAAGGAACTGCCGGTTTCTACAGGAGCTAAACTACTCGGAATCAACCGCAGCAGCGTATATTATAGTGGCACCCCGGTTTCAGAGGAAGATTTGGAATGCAAAGCGATCATTGACCATCTGCATACTGATAATCCTACTTGGGGAGCCCGTTAGATGTCTGCTCAACTTAAACTGCGCGGATATCAGGTTGGACGCCGTAAAGCGGGCATATATGCGTGAAATGGACATTACACCGATTTATCCCAAAATAAATCTGTCTAAGCGCATGAAACAGGCAAAAGTCTGTCCATATCTGCTTCGTAATGCAGTCATAGACCGTCCCAATCAGGCATGGTCAATCGACATTACATACATCCCCATCAAGCATGGATTCCTGTATCTGACCGCTGTGATCGACTGGTACAGCCGCTGTGTCGTTGGCTGGGAAGTCGATGATACTCTGGATACCACTATGGTCATCAACGCCTGTAAAAAAAGCATTTAAAGTAGCTAAGCCGTTAATCATCAACTCGGATCAGGGAAGCCAGTTTACCAGTGACAAATACATCGAATTTATTCGAGATAATGGAATTCGGCAAAGCATGGATGGTAAAAGCCGCTGGGCAGATAATATCATGATTGAGCGCTGGTTCCGAAGCTTCAAGTATGAGGAAGCATATCTCACGGAGTATGCTAATCTCAAGGAAGCAAGAGAAACCATCGGAAGATATATCTACAATTATAACTTTGAGCGATGCCATCAGTCCATTGGGAACAAACGCCCTGCCGAGGTATACTATCCGGCAATGCTTTTGGATGAAGCCAGAGCAGCCGCATAATATAAAAAAATCCGGGAAATGCCGAACCACATTTTCCATGTAACCCGTCAACATATCAGTTCATTATAAAAACATCAAATTTTTGTCTTGACAACTGAGCCATTATACACTCCGACGGAATCATTTCCATTTGTATCCTTGTACTCAATTTCCTGGATCTGATTTCCTGTATTATTTTCGGTATTTTTAATTACCTGTAAAAGCATCGGATCCTTAATTTCTTTTGCAATCTTTTTAGAATCCTGACTGAATATGTATGTTTTTGTCTTAGTGTTTATCATCGTAAATGACGCATGTGCAAGACCTTCAACCTTTAACGAATCCAAACTTTTCTGAAGCTGTTCACCAAACGGACCGCCACCAACATAGCCAATCATTTTGTCCCCTTTATAAATCGGACAATACATAGAAAGTGTTAATTTCTGTGAAGCAGGTGAAACAATAATTCCGGCATTATACAACCGGTTTGATTCTTTCATCGCATCCTGCAGTTGTTTCAGCGCCTCCCCTTTTCTTGTAGTCATACCAACTACTTTCGGATTGTTATGAGCAAGCACATGCGTATTTGGTTCTCCGGCATAAATTCCTTCCCATCCGGACAACTCTTTATAATAATTTTCTGTATACTTTTGCGCTGTTTCTAGAACATCCGGTTCGTCCGGATGTTCTAATAAATTCACAATTTCGATTCCTTTACTATAAGAAACCAGCTGATTTTCTGCATTATTCACATAATCCTCAACTACCTTCTGCCTAGACTCTAAAGAAGTTTTCATATTATCCATACTGTTTTTCTTCATTACAGAGGTCATACTTCCATTTGCAAACAAAAACAATCCCAGTATACAAACAGCAGCAACAAGGGAAATGGTAATTGTAATTGTGGTACTTAACTTTTTGTTTTTCATTTTTAATCGTCCTTTCTTTTTCGATTTTTTCATTCTATCACATTCCTTTTTGTATGTATTGATTTATAACGCCGTATTATTGATATATCACGCAAAAACACACACAAAAAAATACAAACCAGTAGTATACTTTATTGGTTATATCCATATAAGTTTCCACTGGTTCATATTTTATTCATCTTTTATTAGGACAGCGACACAATTTCCGGACATTTCTTCTGCATCAACTCAACCATACGGCTCGTTGGCTCAAAAAGAATCATTACTTTCTCTTCTTTTTCCGGAAGTCTTGTTGCAATTCCGTAAACATTCGCTTTCTCATTCATTGACGAATAATCACGAACTTCCAAGTGTCTGTACCCATCCAGTTTTGTGGACTGAATTGGAGCAATCGCATCCGCATCCTCAATTTCAATTCGAAGAATATTCTTTCGACGCTCTCCGCCTTGTATCATATCAAAGTCAAGCTGTCCATCGCAGAATACATATTCCCATTCCACACGGAATCTCGGCCAATACCAAATCAAGCCAAAGATTGCTGCTACTCCGATTAATACTAACAGATTAATTTTTGTCGATATCGAAATCAGTATCGATGCTAAAAAAACAAGAACTACTAAAATAATCAATATAATTTTTAAAGCAATGACTGACCCCGTCGTTTTCTTTTTTGCGTTCGCTTCTGCGTATGATTGTTCCATCCAATCCTCCTAGTTCTTTCGTCTATTTACATCATGCCCATGCCACCGGCACCGCCTGCTGGCATTGCTGGTGCATCTTCTTTAATATTAGCAACAACAGACTCGGTTGTCAACAAGGTAGATGCTACACTTGTTGCATTCTGCAATGCACTTCTTGTTACCTTAGCTGGGTCAAGAATACCATTATCTACCATATTTACATATTCTTCTGTCAATGCGTTAAATCCAAATCCAGGCTCCTCCGAACGAACTTTATCAATGATAACAGAACCTTCCAGACCTGCATTTTCTGCAATACGGCGAAGTGGTGCTTCCAGTGCTTTCAAAATAATGTTGGCACCGGTCTTTTCGTCTCCCTCAAGAGAAGCAGCCATTTTAGCAACTTCTTTGCTGGCATGAATGTAAGCAGAACCGCCACCTGCGATAATTCCTTCTTCTACTGCCTTTGCTCTTGTTGCTGCCAAAGCATCTTCCATACGAAGTTTTGCTTCCTGCATTTCTGTCTCAGTTGCTGCACCAACACGTACAACGGCAACACCGCCTGCTAATTTAGCAAGTCTTTCCTGAAGTTTTTCACGGTCAAAGTCAGATGTTGTCTCTTCAATCTGATTCTTAATCTGTGCAATTCTTGCCTCGATTTCTGCTTTATCACCTTCACCATCAACAATGATAGTATTTTCTTTCTGAACTTTTACAGATTTTGCACGACCAAGCTGATCCATCGTTGTTTCTTTCAAATCCAAACCAAGTTCCTCGGAAATTACCTGACCGCCGGTAAGGATTGCAATATCTTTGAGCATTTCTTTTCTTCTGTCACCATAACCAGGAGCTTTTACAGCAACTACATTAAAGGTTCCGCGAAGTTTATTGATTACCAATGTGCTGAGAGCTTCTCCCTCTACATCCTCGGCAATAATCAAAAGTCTTGCACTTGCCTGAACAACCTGCTCAAGCAGTGGAAGGATTTCCTGAATATTAGAAATCTTTTTATCAGTAATCAAGATATACGGATTATCCAGTTCTGCTTCCATCTTATCCATGTTTGTAGCCATGTAAGCAGACAAATAACCACGGTCAAACTGCATACCTTCTACCATATCCAGTTCTGTTTTCATTGTCTTGGATTCTTCAATGGTAATAACTCCGTCACCGGTTACTTTTTCCATTGCATCGGCAACCATTTCACCAACCTGCTCATCACCGGCGGAAATTGCTGCAACTTTTGCAATCTGCTCTTTACCGGAAAGTTTAGAACTCATGCTGCGAATGGAATCAACGGCTGTCTCTGTTGCCTTTTTCATTCCCTTGCGGAGAATAATCGGATTTGCTCCGGCTGCTAAGTTCTTCATTCCTTCATTAATCATAGCCTGCGCCAAAACGGTAGCTGTTGTTGTACCATCACCGGCAACATCATTTGTTTTTGTTGCTACTTCTTTTACTAACTGGGCACCCATGTTTTCAAAGGCATCCTCTAATTCAACTTCTTTTGCGATTGTTACACCGTCATTGGTAATCAACGGAGCACCAAAAGATTTATCCAAAACAACATTTCTTCCTTTTGGTCCAAGTGTTACACGAACGGTATCTGCCAGTTTATTTACACCTGCTTCCAATGCAGATCTTGCTTCTACGCCAAATTTAATTTCCTTAGCCATAATTAAATTCCTCCTATCAAATCAATCTTTACTCTACAATTGCCAAAATATCACTCTGACGAACAATTACATACTCCTCGCCATCCAATTTTACATCTGTTCCGGCATATTTGGAGTAAATCACTTTATCGCCAACTTTTACTTCCATTTTTACTTCTTTTCCATCTACAACACCACCCGGTCCAACAGCAATAATCTCTGCCTGCTGTGGTTTTTCCTGTGCCTGCCCCGGCAGTACAATACCGGATTTGGTGGTCTCTTCTGCGTCTAACTGTTTCAATACAACTCTGTCACCTAAAGGTACTAATTTCATGTTCGATTCCTCCATTTCTTATATCTTGTTAGCACTCCAATCTGATGAGTGCTAACCCATTGGCTCTATAATATGCAATAATCAAAAGAAATGCAATGCCTTATGCATTTCCATATTTCCGCATTTTGCCACTATATCTAACTTATGCTCTTTTTTTCTCGTTTATTCTTATTTTTTCATTTTTCGTAGTTCTCTTCTTCTGCAACATACACACAATGCCACTACCACTGAGAAAAAACAATGTAATCCACAGTTTCAAATTGCTGTCATCACCAGTCTCCGGACTCTTATCTTCTGTTCTTGACGATCCTTTTTCCTCATTCTCATCACTGGTTTCAGACAGTGTATCTTCAGCCTCTTCGCTGGTATCACTTGCTTCTGACTGTGTATTTACCGGATTGGAAGCGTTGCTTACAGATGGAGCATCCGTCGCACTTGCATTATTTGTTTCAGACTGTGCACCACCCTGATTTGTATTGTTTGTCTCCGTCTTTGTATTTGCGGATTTTAACTCAAGAGCGGCAACCGCATCCTCAATAGCCTTCGCCATCGCATCCACCTCTGCCTGCTCCTTAATATTTTTACCACGCACTACTGCATCTATAGCAACATTTACCGCTGTAAAGTCCTTGTACAAATTCACATCCAAAGTTTTTGCCTTGGCAATGGTCTCATCCACTGTCGTGTAATCTGCATCTTTATATGTCAATGCCTGAATTGCTGTTTCTATTGCTGCTGCCATCGCGTCTACCTCTGCCTGCTCCTTAAAGTTCTTATCCCGGTCAACGGCATCTACCGCTACAGTAACATCCGAAAAGTTCCGGTATAAATCTGCATCCAGACCTTTTACCTTGGCCAGTGCTTCATCCACCGCTGTATAATCTGCACTTCGCAATTTCAACGCTTTGATGGCTTTTTCTATCGCTTTGGCATGACCTTCCACCGTTTCCTGTTCCGTGTAATCCTTGTCATACTCAACAGCATTTACCGCATCGGTCACAGCAGAAAAATCCTCATAATCATTCTTATTCAGTGCATTTACTTTATCAATTGCTTCATTTACCGCTGTGTAATCCGCCTTTTGTACGGACTGCTGTTCATAAGTTGTATGATAAAGTCCAAAACTCATATTCTCATTTGCATTTGCATAAAACCACGTAACATCAAGCATTCCCGAATGATTAATGAATATAGACGGCTGCGCCATAAAAACCACTCCATCTTTACCAAGTAGTTTTTGCGGCAGTATTTCTGCTTTTCCTGTTGTATTGTTATAATAATACAAGCGAATATCTTCCTGCCTGATATCCTGTTCCTTATTTTGCTCATCCAGCCATTTTCCATTGGAAGACTTTGTATATTTCATGCCATTGATGGTAATCTCTGAGTTATCTATTTTTAACGGGCTGTACTCTCTCACCGTAATATACCGCATGGAACCGTCTTTGGAAAGAATCGAATATCTTGCGTCTCCTGTTTTAGATACATCTGCGAGTTCCTCAATCTTCCACCCGGATGTGCTGTCCGAACTGGTACCGATTTCCTTAATCTTTCCATTGCAGTAGTAAATTAATTTTGGCAGATCCGTTTCAACAATGGAGCCATATGTATCCGGCAGATTGACTGTATCTACATTTTTTCCATTATTTACAGCCAGTTTAACTTTGTTATTCTTAAACTCATCCGGAGAATACAAAGACACCTTATCTCTCTGTTTTACCTGATCATACATCACATCCGATACATGTGTCCCATCCACAGCCTCTTCATAAAGTACTGCAACCGAACCATTGAGTTCTGCCACTGTATGAGTGGAAATATAATTGCAGGATTCTGCAAAAACCATCGGTATTAGATTTCCCTTGGCATCGGTCTTGTTATCGTCTGAAGAAAACTTGTTCGTATCCGGATCATAATAAAGTCCCTCGATTCCATATGCGCCGTCATCATTTTTTACATCCGAACAAACAACCCATGTAATGAGTATTTTGTCTCCAAATTTAGTTACATGAGAATTATATGCACTGACATTACTTGATTCTTTTGTAACTGTGAGAATCTTATCCGAAAACCCTATGGTTGATGAATTTAAAGCACTGACCGATATTCTCATAGAACCTGCAATCTCATCCTTCGTCTCAGTCCCGTCAAACTTCTTATTTGCATCCGTCCATGTAATGATCATGTTGTTATTAAAAGTGTCATCGGTGTCTGTAAATAGAAATGGGTCCATATCCCATGTTTCATCATCCTGAATTTCCTCAGGACGACTGACGTTTGCGTACTCTTCCGAACTGCCAGACCAATATAGCTTAGCACAATCTTGTCCATCACTGTCTATATACCATGAATACAATAGCAAATCTAAGTTTGTCCCCGGTAGTTTCGCACCTTTCAATCTACAATAGTCAGGATTACCATAATGCATAAGATATACGTCTTCCTTACTTTCTGCTGCCGATACTTTGACCGGAACCGTATTGACCAACAATACGAACACTAAAACAAATACCACGAGTTTTACTGATTTGTAATTTTTCTTTTCTTTCTTCTTAACCGTTATCCGCATTAAGCGTCACCTCCATCAAAAACTTCCCTGCTGTACTTGTCCACAAACAAAGCAACAGCCTGTTTCAAGACTTCCATCTGGGTTTTTAGATAATATTCATCTTCAAACATAGCATAGTGGACGCAGGCACGGACGAATATGAAGATTAATGGCGTAATCACCGTATGAGGAATACCAATCTTTGGCTCTAACTGCTTCGCATACTCCGTATACCGCTCATTGACACCCTCAAAGAATTTCTTTCCATACTCAATATACTTGGGAAGTGTGTACACTTGGTACATCAAACGATACTTTTTCCCGTGCTTCTTCGCTGTCCAGTAAGGCACCTCTTCAATAAAACGTAACACATCCTTAGGATTGGTAGGTGCCTTTTCCATAAAATCATCCTCTACCTTGGTCATACAATAGGCGGTTGATTCAAGAATCAGCTCATCTATATTTTTAAAGTAACAATACAGATTGCCTGTGGTGCAGTTGCAGGCTGCGGCAAGTGCTTTAATCCCTGTACCAGTCAGTCCGTTTTCCGCATAACATTCGAAGCATTTTTCCATGATTTCCTTTTTTCGTTCATTATGCTGCTCTTTTGTCTTTTTCATATGTATCCCCTTTATTTTATCTGAGTGATTGTTCATTATTAGAATATCATAAACTGACATCAACATCAAGTTTTTTAGAAATTTAGAAAACTAAAACTGTTAGGTTGACTTAATTGCTAGAATAATCTTTCTACGGTCACCCAATTTTCTCTCTTGCGTTGACTTGTTTATACTTTTTTCTAAATAAAGTCAACTTCTACGAGGTCTGAGTTGACCTAAGCTTGAATAATTACAAATACGGTCAATTTTTTTAGCCGTTTTTATGACCTATATAGCAAAATATGATTTTACAGTCAACTTTTGTCCGGAAAATGGTTGACCGGATTTGCGATTTTAAAAAATCCAGTCAATTAGTCACAAACTAAATTAACATTACAAGAATACCAACAACAGGGGCAAACACCTGATTTATTCTATCCATTGTACAAAGGCTGTTTTATCGGAACAATTATATCCCGCACTTTTATAAAACTCCATAGTTGATTCCTTTTTCGAACCTGTGAGTAACAACATTTTCTATAATAGCATACGGTCTTACATTTCTTGTCAAGTTAGGTATGATTACACAAACACAAGAAGATACTATTTTGTTATCCACAACTTTTATAACAATATGATGATTTCTATCCTGAACAATAGTCGACCATGTTCTATTTAATTGCTCTGTCATTTCCGGAACAGTACTTTCATGTAAATGTAAATATAATTCTAAGTTTTTTAATCAGCTCTATTATATCCATTAGCTTTTCAATATGCTCAAAATCTGTTTTCCTTTGTGCGGGTTGATTTATTCCTTCCTTAAGATACCAAACGGCTTGTACAACTTGCATTCCAAGCCTTTGTGCCGCCTCAAGTTCATTGCTTCCACCATCTCCCACATATAGACAGGCATCCGCCTGGTTTCAATACTTTATGTATATTATTCAACAACGCATTATGGTCTGTTATCCAATGAAAAACAGCATTTGAAAAAACAACATCAAACTGTTCTTCAAATGGTAATGCCAGTGCATCACTAACTATAAATTTTATGTCAGGATACTGCTGTTGCACCCGTTTTATCATGCTTTCCGAACTGTCAACACCAATCACCACTTCTGCCAGCTTCTTTAATTGTACTGTAAGAACCCAAATCAAGAATACTTTGATTATTATTCTCAGACACAAACTCTAAAAGTCCCTTTCCATATTCCGCGACAAAATCATGTTTATTATCATATAAAGCTCGCATTCCATTCACTCATAAATTTTCATAAACCTCCAATTTACTTTTCCCTCATTATAACATAATCGTGATTCAGATATTAAACACTTTTTTTGTCTTTGATACTGTAAACTGAATAACCGGCCCCGACAGAATAATTGTCAAAATAGTACATAACCCAAACTTTCCGCCAAGAATAACTCCAATAACAACCATCACAATATCAAGTATCATTCGCACAGCTTTTACCTGCCAGCCATTCTTATCTGCAAGCGAAAATGTCAATGCCTCATAAGAACCACGCCCTAAAGAAGCTGCCGCATAGATTCCCGTTCCCATTGCAAAAAGGATTATACCCAATAACATGATAAGTGCATTCACCCACAAATGCGTACTGTACACATGTGCATTTGCAAACAAATCAACACAGAGGCTATACACAAGCTGATAAATAATCGTACCAATATGTATCTGTGATCTGTCATAGAAAAATGAGAACACGATCATAATTATGGCTACAATCAGAGATGCCATGCCTATACTTATATGAAATGTCCTTGAAATCCCCTGCCACAAAACAGCAAGGGTTGCCCCTCCAAACCCAGCATATAAGGCAAGCGTGATTCCATATGCCGCCACCACGGAACCAACCACTATTATAATTATTTTCTTTATCCATTCTAATCTGCTCATTGCCATAACCCCTTTCTGCTTTTGTCACGGCAATTCTTATATTTATAATTTCCCAATAAGATTAAAAAGACTATAGACACACTGTTATGTTCAGAAACAGTAAAATCTATAGTCTTCATCCATGCCGAGACAAGCTCTTTATCAATTTAGGTATAATAATAAATATGTTATCCTTATTTGTCAAGATTATATATTTTGTGCTATAAACTGGAATTGTTCCTTTAATTACTATTCGTTATATTTTAGTTTTCATTTTATTTACAACATATACTGCCACAATTATCTCAGTAATTACCATAGAATACCAGATTGCACCAGGATTCCATATCATTGGGAGTATTATAACCATAATACCGCTTATCACAATTCCTCTCATCAGCGAAACAAGCAATGATAGCTTCGTCTGCAATACTGACTGAAAATAATAGGTAGAGAATAAGTTAAATGGAAGAATCAGAAATGATAAGGCATATGCTCTTATGATTTCTGGTCCAATCTTAAGAACATTTTCTGTTGGTGTCATAAAAGTATAAATATAAAGATCAGGAAAACATATACTTAATAATGTCCAGAAAACTCCAAATCCAATACTTGTATAAATCGCATATCTCCGACACGTTTTTATTCTTTCAGGCTTTTTTGCTCCGTAATTCATAGAAATAATCGGCTGTGAAGCCTGACCTACGCTTGATGCACAGCACAACACGAATATTCTGATATTCACAATAATACCGAATATCGACAATGCATCTGTCCCCAGATATTTCGTAATCTGTCTGTTGAATAAAATAGTAAGTGCTCCCGCCGCAAAATCGGTAATTCCAGTTGAAAAACCATTTTTACTATCAAATAAATATCTTGCAAAGCAAATGCTGGGGAACGCAATACTTATTGTATTTTTACAACTCACAAAACGAGTCATCATCATAAGAAATGAAATTGCACAGCCTATTGCAGTAGCAAGTCCGGCTCCTAATATTCCCATATTCATAGGAAATACAAAAATAAAATCTCCAAGGATGTTAAATAATCCTCCACTTAATACAGCAATTGTTGCCAATCCGGGATTTCCATCATTTCTTAAAAATGCAGCTATAAGCTGGTTTAATAAAAACAATGGTATAACAAATTGTATAGGTTTCAAATATGCCTGTGCCATAGAAAGTGTTAAATCGTCTGCTCCGAAAAATAAGAACAGTTTGTTATTGGAACAGCATATAAACACTTCGAGAATTACTGAAAATGATATGCCTAAAAATAAAGATGCCGTAAATATTTCATTGCTTCTGCGAACATTCTTTTCATCTGATCCACGCATTGTACTAAACAATACAGATCCACCAATACCAGCCAGCAATCCCAAACCATAAATGATATTCCATAAAGGTGCAAAAACTGCAAGTGCCGCTGGTCCGCTCGGACCATGATATTTCCCTACCATTGCAACATCCACAACAGAATAAATGCACGGAATCAATGTACCGCCGAAGGCTGCAATCAGATACTTAAAATAAATTGATTTGATGTTTCCTTTTAATATATCCATCTCTTATGCTCCTTTTCACACAAAAAAAGGATGATACTCCGGAATTTTCACGGAATACCATCCTGCCCATTGGGAATCTTCTGCGTTATTTTTTTTATATATTACCACATATTAAATAGGTTTTCCAACTGTTTATTGCAAAAGAAATGTTAAATTCATAAATATCTTTGCAAATATACCATATCTATTAATTGTACACCGCCCTCATAGATTGGGTGATTATAATTATCGGTAAAGAAATTGGGAATCTTGTGAGAACGGATAAATCCACATTTTTCATAAAATGGTATTGTCAATGGACTGTCACCTGTTCCAACCTGCAAAATAGAATATTCTTCTGCATATTTTTCTGCAAGGAAGTCCATCAGAGCTTTACCATAGCCATTTCCTTGGTTCTTAGGATCAACTGCGATATTTTTAATTTCAAGTATTCCATTATCTTCATCAGTAACGACACATTCAGCTTTTACATTACCATCTTCAAGTACATACATAGTACCCTTTTCAAGATAGCAATCAATCATATTTTCCTGTTCATCAGCTAATAACAATAATGATATAAACTGCTTTTTATTTTCATTTACTTCTCGAATTATCATATCCACTACTCCGTCAAACTGGAAGTTATCTATTTCATTAAGCCACCATGAAATTTCTAACTACCTCCAAAATCATCGTACACCAACGCAGAATCTAAGCCAATATATTGCTAGTTGCAATTATGCTACTTATATTATACATAAACACCATCTTAACGTCTTAATTTTCGAATATTCGGATTGACATTTTTTCTACCATATTGTATTATCTATTCATAAAAGAAATGGGTTTTGTGCCAAGTAAAGCCTTATGGCTCCAACGGGGTGCTCGTTTCTTTTTTTATATCTAGAATATCATACAAATACATTTTTCCATCGTTTGCATGCCTTATTATCAAAGATGCATGAAATACGTTATATCTTTCAATATCTTCATTATCACCATATACCGGTAATGCAAAATAAGTATCATATCTATACCAGCCATTCCTTGCACTCCAATTATGTTTCCCCTTATTATTTTCTCTAAAATATCTGCCTGTTGAAATTTCTATCATTTCAGGAATTCCCTGTGTTGCATTCGCTTTAGCCTTTGCAACTGCTCCGTTCAGCCTTTTGGTATATACTGATCCCGAATATTCACTTGGCAGATCAGATCCGATATATATAACATCGCCAGTAGACGCCACCTTATAAAAGTCACCGACATATTCTTTCAAATACGCCCGCACTTCCTTCCAATTGATGGAACGTTTTCCCTTAAACCGGATATCGTTAATCACCACAATATTATTTCCATCAATGTCCTGAATGACAGAAACATTCCTCTGCTGCGATTGGCTACTATCGTTGATTTGCTTGCAGACATCAAGAAGTGCAAGGTAACTGATCATTCTTTGTCTACTCTCTGTATCTGATCGTCGATACAATTCAATTATATAATTTTCATCTGTTACATAATCTATGTAGGCTGTCTGTTCCGCATTTTCTTCGTCGCAAAGCAATTCCACAAGTGTCATATCTAGTGCCTTGCATATAGACACCAGTTTATCCGCCTGTGGATTAATCTGTTTCTTCCGCCAATCACTAATTGTGCTGGTCGCAATACCAGTTCTTCTGGATAGTTTCGTCTGGCTCATATGTAGTTCTTCAAGTCTCGCAAATATTCTCTCATATATCTTCATGATGCAATATTCTTTCCTCTATCTTTCCATTTCCGATTTTTCGGATATTGTATCATGAATAATCTCTTTTATCAATACTGTAACAGACCTACAAATTCCGATTGAGATTTCACCTATTCTAAGGAATTTAATAACTGTTATATTTTGTTACTAAATTTCTCACGAGCCATTGAAAACACTAAGTTTGTGGTAGGTGAACTTTCCCTTGTGTTATATCTTCCCACAGGTTTTTACGAACTCTGATAAGGGAAAAAATAAGGGCACAAGATGTCCAGTGGACATCTGCTCTGTGCCGACCGAAGCGGCAGCGGAGACAAAGAAAATCATATAACACAAAATAAAACTGACATGGTGAACTGATTGAAATGCTTCAATATTTTTTGATTTTAAGGAGACACAACATGAATACCATTTACGCAGAATACAATATGTATCACAACAGCATTGATATCTACACATCTGCTGGATATATGTTACGCATTGACTGTAATAAGGCAGAGGATGGACTAAAAACTACTCCCTGCTCACAATGTTCGTTAAATGCTCTTGCGATTGATGAGCCACTAGAGTATGTTAAGCTATATCTTGATGGAACTATGCAGATGTGGGTAGATGCAGAAGACGCATAAGAATAACACTCTGCATATACCACCATATATACAGAGGGGATAGCCAGCATTTCTTTCGTGCCAGCTATCCCCTTTACTGAATATATATGCCTTGTCTAAAGGCGCATATTATTCATTATCCTTTTTCTTTCTCATATATAACGTTGCCAGTAATCCTATTAATGACGCTCCTAACAAAGAAATCCATAAAGTCAGATGACTATTATCTCCTGTCTGTGGGGCAGTTATATGGTGATTATCACCTGTCTGACTTCCGCTATCATCATTTTTGTTTTTGTCATCATCTTTTGGTGTTTCGCTACCGGAATCATTCTTACTTACTGTAAAGTTTGTACTGGCCGAACCATCTGTCCATACAATTTCAAATGTATGTGTTCCTATAGAAAGTGTCTTCAGGTAGTCTGTCGTTAAGGTAATAATTGTAGAGCCTTCCTTTGCGGTATAATTCTTAGCATCAATAGTGTTTCCATCTATTTTTACACCAACAAACTTGGAAAAATCACCATTTCCTCTGATTGTAATAGTTTCCTCAGTATTCTGCTTCCAATCACTGTTTGCGCCATCCAAAATCTTGTAAGATACAGGGGTTGGAATCGCTTCATAATTTGCTTTCACTCTTACTGCTTCTGCTGGCATTACAAATGTTGTTGTGTCACTTGTGCTGCTTGCAAGTGTTATATTTCCACTCTCTATCGACCAATCCTTAAAACGCTGTCCATTTGGTGCTGTGTTTGCAGTGATCGTTACTGTAGAGCCTTGTGCATAATTTCCTGAACCACTTCCATTCGTTACGTTCACCTCATATTTCGGTACCGGAATCTGAATGGTATAGGTAAATTTCTCTACACTGCTATTCTGCATTCTGTCCTTTACTGCAATTGCCTTGATGGTAGTTGTAATACTCTCTCCTTCTGTTCCTGTTACTGCTATCGGTGCTGTGTACACTGCGGTTGTTCCGGCAGGTACACCACCCGTAATTGTTGGCTCACTTCCATCGGTGGTATAATAAATCGTTGCTCCTTCTGTGGAAGAAGTAAGTGTTACCGACCGATTCTCTGTATAGGTTCCTGCTGCCAAATTTACTGTCGGAGCACCAACAATGCCTGCCGCACTGATGGTGATGGTAATGGTTGTGGTAAGCAGAACTCCATTATCATCAATACTGTCAGGACATGTTACGGTACCATTTAAGGTTACGGTCTGCTGGGTTAATACAGACGGTTCATAGCTTCCGCTTGCCGGTGCAGTTGTATTCCATGTGACCGGTGCACTGCTTTCCGTATTACCCTCTGTCACAATATTAACTGTTGCAGGCAGATTCATCGCATCATAAGCGGTTCCGTTCGCTACGGTTATCGCCTGTGGTGCTGTGATACTTGTTAATTTATCCTTTGCTGTGGCAGGAAAATCATATGTTACCGTAAGTGTTCCGTCTGTATTCTTTGTAATGCTTGTTGCGTTATTGCCCAATACGGTAGCTGTCGTGGAATCCGTAAATTCGTAGCCTGTAGCTGCTGTAAGTGTAATGCTCGCTGTGTAGCTTGTATTATATCCGGCTGTGGAATCACTTGGTGTCCATGTAATCTGTGGTGTGGTGCTGCTTACACCTTCGGTTACGCATGATGCTTCGGCATCCAATGCAGTATTTGACACCGGAGTAGCAATATCTGTAATTGCTACTGATGAAATTTCACTGACCACAGTTTCAGTTGCATTGACCACATAAGTCACATTATCCTCGGTTATTTCCAGCCAGATTTTGCAGGCTGATAAATCGATTGATGCCGGTGTATTTGATTCTGCCACAATATCAGATACGTTCACAACATCTGTTCCTGTAATCTTCTTACTGTAATACCAGTTATTTGTTCCGTCATTGCCCTGCACGACAAGTGCCACGGTTTGTGAGGTAGCACCCTTCACCGCCTTGATATCACCTGTTGTGGTGTTATATGTTACTGTACCAATATCCTTACCTGTTCCGTCCAGTCTTAAAGTCATCGCCGCACTGTCTGTTATCTTTTCCGATTTTGTATCAGATGATGCTTTGCTGTCGCAAAGAGATGCGAAGAGAACAGATGACAGATCCAGATTGGAAGCGGGCTGAACTGCGAACTTGGTTCTGACAATGCTTTGCCGTAGACATGCTTGCCCGGATAAGCGAGCATCGCAATGTTATCACTACTATAGTCGCTAGGCGAGCGTAGCCAGAAGCACTCTCCGCTTCTCCAGTAACTACTCTCGGCAAGTACTGTATTGTTATCACTTCCTGCTTTTATGGTTGTATAGGGAGAACCGGTACCATCTGCCGTCAGTGCATACAGCTTGTCTGTGGTGGTATAGGTTGTACTATTCAGTATGTCATTTGTTCTCACTGTGGTAGGATTCATCAAGCCCTGCTCTGCTGTGGTGAAGTAAGATGTATTCGTAGCCATATTCTTCAACGCCACTCGAAGGTCACTTGCTCCGTAGTGGTTTGGATATACATCTGATGGATTGGTTTCATATACTCCAAAACTTGAAGCAAAAGTCTTCTTGTTGGAATCGTCATCCTCAAACGCCTGCTTTGTTGCTATCGGACTTGCGGCAAAGATGATGGTATTATCTCCTGATACGCCCTCATCCTTTCCTAAGATGTGCCATTCCTGCGCAACGCTACTGCTATTTTTACCAAATACCAGCTTGCCGATGGTCGTAGCATCACCATTAGAATCCGGATTAAATGCGGTCATTAACTGGTCCTTCGTGGCATATGCTGTCACGCTTGGTTCTGTTCCGGAACCGGTTGCAGCCTGCACCGTATTTGCTCCGCCAGACATAGCAAGAACCAGTCCTGCCACCATAGCAAGGGAAAGAACAAACGCCATGCCTTTCTTAAAAACATGCTTCCATCGTTTCATATCGCTCCTCCTGTGATTGTCCATATTTTTCATAAAAAAGCACTAGCAGATACATACCTAATCAGGCACACATATCTGCTGATGCTTTAAACTTCTTATGATGTAAACAGGAAAAAGAGCGCACTCAACACGCTGTGCTGTGCTGTGCTGTGCTGTTCTGTTAAAGATTGTCCTGCTAACCGCCAAACCTGTCTACCTCCGTTTCGATATTTCTATAATAGAATATCAGAAATGCCAGAATTTATCAATCATTTTAATCTGATATTATAGTAATATCGGCTGGATTGGTGTTTCTGCATTGTCATTGGATTTCTTCCAGTCATCAACTTCCTGCTGATACTCTGCATAAGCATTTTGAGATTCCTTGTAGCTTAGATAAAATTCATTCATGTTCTCAATAGCAGAAGTATTATCTGTGTTATCTACCACTATATTGCTTGCAAAATCTGTTTTTTCGGCATTCGTAACATCTGTATGCAGTATCTTATTCCGAATAGCTCTGGCTGCTTCAAGCATCTTCGATATCAGCAGTACAAGCTCCGTAATCGCCATATTAAGTATCAATGCTAATCTTTGAGGTTTGTTCCCATATATTTTAATCGACCTTTTTATCGGTTCTGTGATATGTTCCCTTTTTATCTGTAAAATATCATCCATAGGAACATTGCTTATGATTGCCCTGTCAATCTCCCGATTTCATGTTATAATAAAACAAAAAATTAAAGGAGTAACGATAATCATGCCAGAAATATTATACGAAATCCCAGTCAACGACATTTTTGACCGCCCGTGCGAGTGCCCGGTCTGTGCCATGAAAAAAAAGCTTGATGATGACGAAGTTGCCTTTGCCATGGGTCCTAGCTATATGGAAGATGACATCCGGCTGACCACCGATAAAATCGGATTCTGCGCCCACCATATGCAGATGATGTATGATTTTGAAAACCGCCTCGGTCTCGGTCTGATTCTAAATACCCATATGCAAAACATCATAAAGAATGTCGAAACACTGCAAAAAAAGAAACGGAACGGCTCCAAACGCTTATTTGCGAAGGATACCGGTTCCGCTCTCTCCGATTATATCAAACAGACTACAAGTTCCTGTTTTATATGTGACCGTATAAAAAATACTTTCAAACGGTATTTAGTGACCACTTTATATCTGTACGAGAAAGATTCCGATTTCCGTAAGAAATTCAAAAACAGCAAAGGATTCTGTCTCGAACACTATGGTATGCTTTATGACCTTGCACCTTCTCACTTGAGCGGGCAGGTACTTGTCGATTTCACAAGCGATTTAAATGAAACCTTCCTTACAAACTTTAAGCGCGTGCAGGAAGACGTCTCGTGGTTTGTCGACAAACACGACTACCGCAACAAAGAGGCCTCTTGGAAAAATTCAAAGGACTCTCTCCCACGTGCTATGACAAAAGTAAACAGTATCTTATCGGAAAATTGATTACTCCGCTTTGCCTTGAAGTTTCTCCTTCAGGGCAAACGCTTTGTCCTTAATACGGCGCTGGGCATTTCTTGCCACTAACACCTTTGAAACATAGCGTTTTGCTTCATCATTTTTACCAATACGTCTTGCCAGTTCTGCAAGCAAATACATCATTGTATACTGGTCCATACCACACATTGGGAAATCTTCTTTGGAAAATGCTGCTTCAAAGCCATCATAGGCGTTCGAGAGCAATTCCTTTTCTTCGTTAATCAGCTCTGTAACTTCTTCTTTTTTGTAATCGCCCTGCATCAAAAGTTCACGCTTGCCACGGCAGAGCCATGCCATCTTCAGACAGGTGTAAGCACGCTCACTGCTCTTACCGTTTTTCACAACGGTATTCAAAAGTGCCATCTTATGTCTTGTCAGCGCATCATCATATGTGTAAATCTTTCCTGCTTCCGGCTGATAATGGAAGTTCGCAGAAATTTTTTCCTTGATGTTTTTCGCCTGGCTAGACATCACAAAATTAAAATAGCGGTTCAGTGCTGCATAACCACATTTTGGACAAAGAATCGCATCATACTTCAGGGAATCAACTCCCATATAACGCGGACGCAAATCTGAATCGGCACCAACCAAACGCACCTTACCGGTTCTTACCATACGGCTCTTAAATTCATGGTCGCATACCGGACAGGTGTAGCTCTTATCGAAAAGCAAATCTTCTTCATTTGTTTCTTTTTTTGCATCCTGTTTTGCCGCTTCCTGCTTTTTCTTCTCGCTGTCGCTTTCCTGATACACATCTACTTTTTTCAACATTTTTAAAACCTAAATCCTCCAACCCTGCAAAAATATTAGACATCGTCATCCCCCGTTTCCATCTAAATTTTATTTATTGGGACGATAAGAGCTCTTCAACGATACAATTCGATTAAACACCATATGCTCTGCCGTCGTATCCTTTGTATCCACACAGAAGAAACCAGTTCTCATAAACTGGAACTTATCCCCTGGTTTTGCCTCTTTGAGTGCCGGTTCCATATAGCACTCTTTCAAAATTGTCAAGGAATTTGGATTTACATTTATGGAACCATCTTCATTGTAAACCCCTTTTTCTTCGTCAACAATATTTTCATATAAACGTACTTCTGCTTTTGCCGCTGTATCCGCAGCTACCCAGTGAATTGTTCCTTTCACTTTGCGGCCGGTAAAGCCGGAACCGGATTTAGTCTCCGGGTCATACGTTGCATGAACAACCGTTACATTTCCATCTTCATCGGTTTCGTAACCGGTACAAGTCACAAAATAAGCACTCATCAGACGTACTTCATTGCCCGGGAACAAACGGAAATACTTGCGTGGAGGATCAATCTTGAAATCCTCTCTCTCAATATACAACTCTCTTCCAAATGGCACCTTACGTGTACCAAGTTCCGGATTCTCCTGATTATTCGGAACATCCAAATATTCAATCTTTCCTTCTTCGTAATTATCAATCACAAGTTTAACCGGGTCTAACACTGCCATCATTCGTGGCTGAGACATTTTCAAATCCTCGCGGATGCAATACTCTAACATTGCAGAATCCACAGAACTGTTTGATTTGGAAACACCACAAAGTTCCATAAACTTGCGAATGGAAGAAGCCGTATATCCTCTTCTTCTAAGAGCAGTAATCGTAACCAGTCTTGGGTCATCCCAGCCGTCTACAATACCATCTTCTACCAGTTTTTTGATATAACGTTTACCTGTTACCACATTGGTCAGATACATTTTTGCAAATTCAATCTGGCGTGGCGGCACCTCAAACTCACATTCTTTTACAACCCAGTCATACAGCGGACGATGATCCTCAAACTCCAGTGTACAAATCGAATGGGTAACCCCCTCAATCGCATCCTCAATCGGATGGGCAAAATCATACATCGGATAAATGCACCACTTATCCCCTGTATTATGATGGTGTAAATGTGCTACACGGTAAATAACCGGGTCTCTCATGTTAATATTCGGCGAGGACATATCAATCTTTGCACGAAGCACACAGGAGCCATCTTCAAACTCACCATTTTTCATTCCTTCAAACAACGTAAGGTTTTCTTCTACCGAACGGTTTCGGTAAGGACTGTCTTTGCCGGGCTCTTTTAACGTACCGCGGTACTCTCTGATTTCTTCTGCTGACAAATCACAGACATATGCTTTTCCTTTGCGAATCAGTTTCAATGCACATTCATACATATCATCAAAATAATTCGATGCAAAATATACCGGTGGTTTTTCGCCACAAATCCACTCCACATCTTTGCTGATGGAGTCCACAAATTCTTCTTTTTCTTTCTGTGGATTCGTATCGTCAAAACGAAGGTTAAAGGTTCCGCCATATTCCTTTGCCAATCCCTGATTCAACAAAATCGATTTGGCATGTCCAATATGCAGATACCCATTTGGCTCCGGTGGAAAACGCGTAACCACTTTATCATACACGCCCTCCTGCAAATCCTTATCTATTTCATTTTCAATAAAATTTCTTGGAATCACTTCTTCATTCATTTCTGGCATAAAAAAAGCCTCCTTTGCGTATCTCTCTAAATAATAACACAAAGAGGCTTTTTAGACAAGATTTTATTTGAAATCGTGTCCGCCAATGCGAAGTTTTGCATGAGACAGACGCTGACTGAAAAATGATACTTACTCATCTTAATTTCTTTGCCTTTATAAGTAACACATTTTTCGCCTTCTAAAGCAATTTTTGCCGCCTGCACACATTTGGCACGGGCACCGGATTTATATTTGCCCTGGCTGTATTTTTTCATTTCCTTCTGCCATTTACCGGTACGAACCGGAGTAAACTGTCCACGCTGTTTGAGAACACCCTGAATCGAGTTTGGAAAAGCACCGGATTTTTTACGGTTCATCACAACAATTCCTACCGCTGTCTTTCCTGCTTTGCTCTGGTTTCCTGCCTCACAGAAAATAATCGCAGACATCATTTTTAATTCCTTGCTTGTATAACTTTTTTTCTCAGCAGCCTGTGAAGGTGTTGCCCCGATTAAGATTCCCATCAACGCAAAAACCGCCATCATTCGTACTACTAAAGTTTTCAAAAACATGTTTACACTCCTAACATTTTTATTGGTTACAAAATTGTTATCGACTTGCATCGTTTTTGTAACATTTACGTAACAATTGTAACATACTATAACAAAAAATCAACCCTAAATACAAAAAAACCGCCTTCCAAATGCTGGAATCAACGGTTTTTGGTTTGTTTTTACGAAAACTTTTATAATTTGTTTAATTAAATTTTGTAACAATTGTGTCGAATTTGAGCGAACCACCAAACAAATCGAGGGCACTTCCAATCGTATAATTGACTCTGTTTTTTCCTGTTTTTTGAATTATTTCGATGTCCTCATAACTGCCAATGCCGCCGGCATATGTAATCGGAATTTCACTTTCTTTAGCAAGAATTTTTAACAAATCCTCATCTACACCCGTGCCGGTTCCCTCAACATTTACAGCATGCACTAAAAACTCATCACAATACGAATGAAGTTTTTCCATCAGTGCTTCATCCAGACACTGATTAGTAAATTTCTGCCACCGGTCGGTTACAATATAATAAGAATCTCCTTTTTTCCGGCAGCTCAAATCCAGAACCACATGCTCTTTTCCCACTGCCTTCACTAATTGCTCCAGACGGTCAAAACGAATCTCTCCGCCCGCAAAAACATACGATGTAACAATGACATGGCTTGCGCCAAAATCTAAAAAAGAAGCAGCATTATCCGCATGGATTCCACCACCTACCTGAAGGGCCCCCTGCCACGCTAAAAGAGCTCCCTTTGCCTGCATAAGGTCTGCTTCATAATAAGGACTGTCCGCAGCATTTAACAAAATAATATGTCCGCCGCGAAGTCCCTTTTCACGATACAAGGCGGCATAATCTGCCGCCTGCATCTCCGAAACAAAATTCTCTTTTGCAAAATCTTTCTCATCTTTTAAACTTCCACCGACAATCTGCTTTACCTTACCATTATGAATATCGATGCATGGTCGAAATTCCATCCTTTTATCCTCTCTTTACAGTCCAAGAATCTTTTCTACGGTCATCTGCATCTCACTCTTGTCGCATACAATATCATGACGAATCGGTTCGGTGCGGATTTCCTCAATTGCTTCCGGAATCTTCACACCGGAAAGAGCATTTAACTCATCTACCAGTTCAAAATCAGTCATGCTGTCATATTTTTCTTTGTCAATGGCATCCATAACACTGCGGGTAAACTTGTATGGGCTTGCCGTAGAAGCAATTACTGTCTTTAAGCCGGCATCCTTTGCCTTGTCATAATAAACACAGGAAGCAACCGACGTATGTGTATCCATGATATAACCGGCTTTATCAAACACCTTCTTAATGTTTGCTTGCAGTTTCAGCTTCTGAAGCATAACCACCAACAAAGCAGGATAATTTCTCCATCATTTCCTTGGTAATCGTATATTCACCATTGCTTGAAAGTGCATCCATAAACACTTTTGTCTGTGCTGCATCCTCACCGGTAATGCGGTAAATCAAACGCTCTAAGTTGCTTGAAATCAAAATATCCATCGACGGAGAAGATGTCAAAATAAATTCTCTCTTTCTGTCATAAGTCCCTGACTGGAAGAAGTCAAACAATACTTTGTTCTCATTCGATGCGCAGTACAAAGTCTCAATCGGAAGCCCCATATTTTTTGCATAGAAAGCTGCCAATATATTACCAAAGTTTCCGGTTGGAACAACTACGTTCATCTTCTCACCGCAGGTAATTTCACCTTGTTTGAGAAGCTGACCATACGCATATACGTAGTAAACAATCTGTGGTACCAAACGTCCAATGTTAATAGAATTGGCAGAGGAAAACTGATATCCTTTTGCATTCATGCGCTCTGCTAAATTTTTTGAGTGGAACATCTCTTTTACGCCGGTCTGGGCATCATCAAAGTTTCCGATAATTCCTACTACATTTGTGTTTTCTCCTTTTTGTGTCAGCATCTGTTTCTCCTGAATCGGGCTGACACCGTTTTTCGGATAGAACACAATAATACTTGTTCCCGGAACATCCGCAAAACCAGCCAGTGCAGCTTTTCCTGTATCACCGGATGTTGCAGTCAAAATAACAATTTCATTTTTAACACCATTTTTCTTTGCTGCCGTTGTCATCAAATATGGCAGAATCGAAAGTGCCATATCTTTAAAGGCGATTGTCTTTCCATGGAACAATTCCAGATAATAAGCGCCATCTTTTTTAACAAGCGGAGCAATTTCCTTGGTGTCGAATTTATCATCATAGGCACCATTAATACAATGCTTTAATTCTTCCTCGGTAAAATCTGAAAGAAACAGCTTCATAACTTCATAAGCGGTTTCCTGATATGTCATATCAGCAAGTTTTTCAAGCGGTACTTCAAGTGCAGGAATCGAATCCGGCACAAATAATCCACCGTCATCTGCAAGTCCTTTTAAGATTGCCTGCGATGCTGTCACTTTGTCACTATTGCTTCTTGTACTCTTGTACATGATACTCATAATCTCTCCGTCCTTTTCTCTAAACTCATTTCGGTAAAACAAAACTAAACATAGAATACCATGAAATGTCAATTTATACAAGACTGCAAATTACGTGTTTTAGCGAAAAAATTCGTGACAGCCGTATTCGCATATTTTTGTAAGTTCTCTGTCAAACCAGCTGACATTGGAAGAATCAGAGCCGGCACGGTACATAAAATACAATGCTCCGTTTGTATTATCTTTTTCCTTTAACGCCTTTTCTACCGCTTTTTTTGTCCGTGCTGACACCTTTACGCGGTAGTAGCTGCCGTTTGACACCGGCGAGAACTGACGGCTGGCAAAAACGATTTCACGCACAGAGTTCGGAAATTTTTCGGATTTCATACGGTTTAATATCACATTTGCCACCATCTGGCGTCCCTTGATTGTCTGGTCGCCGGATTCTGCCTCCACAATCCTCTCTAAAATCCTTCTCGCCCCATGCTCCAGATTCACCCGGTATCTCACAATTGTTTTTACCGTGCGTCTCTGTTTTTCATCTTCCTGTGTATTCATACGTCTTTCATCCATATCCGTTTCTGTGACGCCCTGATAACAAAACTGATTATTTTCCACCAGTGCCTTTGCCATCTTCTCTGATGACTTTCGCACCGAAGTTATATCTTTCCTTACCTGCTTATTCTGATTCTGTGGATACCAGCCAATGGAAAGGGCCGAAACCAACAGACAATAAACGAAAAACAATATTTTCTTCTTTTTAACCATTTTCCCTTCCTCCTAGTATCAAATATATGTTGTTATTACATAATTATTACAATTTTGTTACATTTTTATTCACAATATTGCAATATATCAAAAAATCGCATACAATGATAGCAGATTTTAAACATTTGGAAGGAGAATCCGTATGCTGTCCGGTGTATATCAAGCGAAAAAAAAAGACAACACCATATATTTTCGAAGTTCGATTACCTACAGTGGAAAACATATCAGCCTTGGCAGCTTTGACACGGAAGAAATGGCGCACGAAGCTTACCTTTACGCCGGCAGACTGCTCGCGGGAAAGGAAATAACGCTGACTTCATATAAAAAGGAAAATCCGGTGCTCTCCTTTTCCAAATGGGTTAGTTTAATTAATTTTCGGGATAATGGTATTTATATCAAGACACCGATTTATTTGTTTCAGAAATATTTTCATTATTATTTTTCGCCGGAAAATTATCTGATTTTTGATACGGACGATTTATTTTATTACTCCACCCGCACCATAAGCCGCCGCGGAGGGCATCTTTTTGTTGCCGATTACGGAATGCAGGTGAATATTTTATCCCGTTATGGTATTAAAAATTATGCCGTAGCCGGACGGGATTATCTATTTGCCAACGGAAACACAAGAGATTTCCGCTATGAAAACCTTGTGATTATCAACCGCTATCACGGCGTATGCCAAAAAACAAAACAGGGACAGATTTATTATGAAACAAAAATTCACTGGAACGGTGATTTATTAGTCGGGCGCTATGAAAATGAAATAGAAGCTGCCATTGCCTATAACAAAGCAGCTTCCACTCTTTTAAGAAAAGGATATCTGAAAGATTATCCGGTTAATTATATTGAAGAACTTTCTGATTCGGAATACCGCTCCCGCTATCAGGTAGTAGATATTTCCGACAAAATTAAAGTTCTTAAATCGCTCCTTTAATAAACAGCACCATAAATAAAAGAATCATAATACCATTCAGTACTGAGCCAACCGCCGGTGTCACATGGTAAATATCTTCTTCTTTGTTACAGCGAACCGCAAGCACAAATCCAATGATACTAAGTACCATCGTTGCAAGACCGAGCGCACCAATTTCCATTCCTGCCCTGCCTTTTGCATGTCCGGACACAATGCAGAGTGTCAAGAGAATAATAATCGAAAGGACACCCAGTACCACTGAAATAATTCCATGCTTTGGATGTTTCTTATCACTAAAACGTATTCTTTTGCGATTTCCAAAACGTACTTCCATCTTCGGTCTCCTTTCACTTTCTTCCGAGTGCACGAATGATTTTTTTTGAAAGATAATAACAAATATATCCCAAAATAACACCAAACGTATTTAGGCACAAATCATCGACATCAAAGCATCCCACTTTCGTCACGAGCTGGATCGTTTCCACAACAAGACTGAAAGCAAATCCAAGGAACGTCACAAACAGCCCGCTTCTAAAATAATGCCCCTTAAAATGAACACCTTTTCGCTGTTCTCTGTATAGTACCGGGACCAGAAAACCAAATGGCATAAATACCACAACATTTCCTAATAGATTAATAGCAAAGTATACCATGCCAATCTGCTCCCTGTACATCAGATACCGTTTAATTTCCCGAAACAACTCCAAATTGTACTGATAGGTAGTATACGGCTCATTGCGTCCATATTCCTCACTGAAAAAGAGAAAATAGACCAATAAAATCATGTAACAGATAAAGCATACCGTTAATAAATTGCTTATGAACCGTTTCATCTTTTCCTCCTAAAAACACAACCAAATTCTATCTTACTGTCTTAAAGTTACTCCTAAGTTTTCCAGTTTCTTTAAGATTTTATCCATAACAGCCGATACATCTTTATCCTCTAACGTACGATCTTTGGCACGGAAACGAATGGAATATGCCAGTGATTTTTCATCTTTTCCAACATTTTCCCCTTCGTAAATATCAAACAAATGATAATCTTCAAGCAGCTTTCCACCGCTCTTTCGGATTACTTCCTCGATTTGTCCGGCTAATACTGTCTTTTTCATAACCAGAGAAATATCACGTGTTACTGCCGGGAATTTAGCAACGCCCTGATATTTGATATCAAAGTTTGCTTTTTCAGCTAATTTTGCAACATCCAGTACAGCAACATATGTCTTTGTTCCCAGATTATAATTATCTGCCACTTCCGGATGTACTTCACCCAGATAGCCAAGGACTTCTCTATCCATCATTATATCCGCTTTTCTTCCAGGATGCAAATAGGAATGTTCTCCTTTTGGCTCATAAGTAACACCTGTTGTGATACCAAGTCTGTCAAGAATTGCTTCCACACAGCCTTTCATATCAAAGAAATCGCCCTGTCCGTACATACCAAGTGCTAACATCATTTTTTCTTCCGGCAGTTTGGTAAGCGGAAGGGATTCCGGCAGATATACATTTGCCATTTCATACAAACGCACATCTTTGTTGCGGTGATTATAGTTTGTCGAAAGCGAGGTAAGCATACCGTTTAACGGTGTTGTACGCATGATACTGTAATCCACTCCAAGTGGATTGGAAATTTCAATTGCCTTGCGAAGCTCATCCCCTTCCGGAATCAGCAGTTTATCAAATGCTTTCGGGCTTTCAAAAGAATAAGTCATTCCTTCCGAAAAACCATACGACTCAATCACATTACGAATCATATTGCAAATGCTTGTCTGGTAGGAAACACCGCCCTGTGTTGCCTCACCGCTTGGAAGCGTTGTAGGAATCTTATCATAACCGTAAAATCTTGCTACTTCCTCTGCCAAATCGGCAAGACGCAGAATATCCTGACGCCAAGTTGGAACATGAACACATTTCTTTGCCTTATCCGGTACAAGCTCAACCATTTCCCAATATTTACACATCTCATCTTCGGAAACATCAATACCAAGTAATGCGTTGATTTTATCAACATCATAAACCACATCAATCGGCTCTTTTTCTCCGGATAAACGTCCACACAGCCACCGACAACTTCACCGGCACCTAATTCTTCAATCAACTGACAGGCACGGTTCATCGCTTCCATCGTAGTATTCGGGTCTAAGCCTTTTTCAAATTTTGCCTGTGCATCGGTTCGCATACCGATTTTTTTACCGGAAAGACGAATGTTTGTACCGTCAAAGCAGGCAGCCTCAAACAGCATCGTCTTTACATCGTCCGTAATTTTGGAATTTTCACCGCCCATGATTCCGGCAAGTCCAACGGATTTTTCACCATCGCAAATCATAAGAATGGAAGAATCCAGTTCTCTCTCCTGACCATCGAGTGTCTGGAATTTCTCACCGTCTTCTGCTCTTTTTACTACAATTTTATGACCGGCAATTGTATCTAAGTCATACGCATGCATCGGCTGTGCATATTCCTGCATTACATAGTTTGTAATATCTACGATATTGTTAATCGGACGAATTCCGCTTGCTGCCAGTCTGCGCTGCATCCACTCCGGCGATGGTGCAATCTTAATATTCTTTACCACGCGCGCCACATAACGGGAACACAAATCCGGCGCCTGAATTTCAACAGAAATGTAATCCTCTGTCTTTTCATCATTTCCACTCTCTGTTACAACCGGCGGAACAAATGGTTTTCGAAATGTAGCTGCTGCTTCTCTGGCGATACCAAGAACACCAAAGCAGTCCACACGGTTACTTGTCACTTCATATTCAAAATCAGCATCACGAAGACCAAGTAAAGCAATCGCATCACTGCCAACCGGCGCATCTTTATATTCCGGATTATCACTGAGAATATAAATACCATCCTCTGCAGCATCCGGGTAAAAATCGGTTGAAGAACCAAGTTCCTCAATGGAGCACATCATGCCGTTACTTTCCACGCCACGCAGTTTTCCTTTTTTAATTTTTACGCCACCGGCAACTTTTTTGCCATCATGACCACCGGCAACACGGCCACCATCTAAAACAACCGGCACTTTCTGTCCTTCTTTTACATTGGAAGCACCTGTTACAATCTGCGTTGTTGTTCCTTCCTCATCAATTGCCACCTGGCAGACAACCAGTTTATCCGCATCCGGGTGTTTTTCAATTTTCTCAATTTTACCTACAATAATTTTGTCCAAATCTGCATCGAATTTTTCATATCCTTCGACCTTTGTTCCGGACATCGTCATCGCATCCATATATTCCTGCTCTGTACAGGTAAGTTCCGGTACATAAGCTTTAATCCATGATAATGGTGTATTCATTCTTAAACCTCCTTAAAACTGTTCCAAAAATCTCTTGTCATTTTCATACAAAAGGCGCATGTCATCAATCTCATATTTTAAGAGGGCAATACGCTCTAAGCCGACACCAAAGGCAAATCCTGTGTATTCTTCCGGATCAATACCACTCATCTCAAATACATGTGGATGAACCATACCGCATCCTAAAATCTCAATCCAGCCCTCACCTTTACAGAAACGACAGCCCTTGCCGCCACATTTAAAGCAGGTCACATCCATTTCTGCACTTGGCTCAGTGAACGGAAAATGATGCGGACGGAATTTTACTTTAGTATCTTCTCCAAACAATTTTTTAGCAAACTGTTCCAATGTGCCTTTCAAATCAGCAAAAGTAATGTTTTTGTCAATAACAAGTCCTTCAATCTGATGGAACGATGGAGAATGTGTTGCATCGACATCATCGCTTCTAAATACTCGTCCCGGTGAAATCATACGAATCGGTAATTTCCCTTTTTCCATCTCGTGTACCTGAACGGAAGAAGTCTGGGTACGAAGAACGATTTTATCATTAATATAAAAAGTATCCTGTTCATCTTTTGCCGGGTGGTTTGCCGGAATGTTAAGTGCTTCAAAGTTATAGTAGTCATATTCTACTTCCGGACCTTCCACAACCTCATAACCCATGCCGATAAAGATTTTTTCGACTTCTTCTAAGGCAATTGTATTTGGGTGGCGGTGTCCCATCTCGCGTTCACGGCCGGGCAGTGTCACGTCGATTACTTCGGCTTTCATTTTTTCCTCGCGGAGTTTGCGCTCAAAAGCAGCTTTCTTTTCCTCTAAACTGCTCTCGATTTTTGCCCGTGCCTCATTCACCATCTGGCCAACTTTTGGACGGTCTTCCGGTGCCACATCCTTCATGGACTTAAGAACACTTGTCAGTTCTCCTTTCTTTCCCAAAAAGGCAACCCGGATTTCATTTAATTTATCGAGTTCCCCCGACTGCTCAATTTGAGACATCGCATTGCTTAAAATATGCTCCAATTTTTCTTTCATGATAATCTCCTTTCCTGAAAGATTTCTTTTCTTGTAATTAAAAAAGCCCCTTACAGAGATTTCTCTGCAAGGGACGAATCAACTCGCGGTACCACCCAAATTCTTATCAAAATGATAAGCACTCATAATACGATAACGGATATCAGCCGTCACTTTCTACTTTTGTCTTTTGACCGTTCAAAAGCAAGACTCCGGTGCGAAATTCAACTGCTAACGGAACCTGACAGAACTTACAGCCGATGATTCTGTCTCTCTGAAGGAAATTAACAGTCTGTCTGGCAAATACCAACACCTTCTGCGTCATTTTCATAATGAAACCTTTTACACTTTAGCATATATAGTTGTTCTCTGTCAAGTGTTCGATGGAAGGTTTTTAGTTTCCGTAGTTTAGAAAAAAGTTTGCGTCTCGTGGGCGTTCTCACTAATTGAGTGCGTAGCGGTATGGGCACTGAAACTACCAGTGGTCTCCGCTCCGCTTCGGTCGTTGCATAACAGAAGTCCACCGGACTTCTTGCAACTCATACCGACGTACTCAAAACCCACGAGCCACAAAGTTTTTCTAAATTACTGGAAATCTAAAAACTGACAGCGAGCACCCGGCACAGGCTACTGCTTTAACAAGTCAGTTAGATGGGTTTTCAATGCAAACTTTTCAGTCGAATTATTTTAATTGAAAGAAACTCATCGTTTTCTTTAACTTGTTTGAAATTTCATCCAAACGGGTTGCAAAACCTGCCAGCTGGTCAATGTTACCATTTAATTCTTCCATCGATGCACTTGTTTCCTCTGTGGAGGCTGCATTTTTTTCGGAAATGGATGACAGATTTTCAAGTACTTCTGTGACTTTGTTTTTCGCACTGTCACATGTTGCTTTGCACTCTCTCTTACAACCTCAATATTTTCTTTGGTATCGCCAATTCGATTTGAAACTTCTTCAAATTTATGTTTAGTTTCATCCAATTTGCTTTTTTGTTCTTTGGTCTGCTCGGAAAGTACTTCCATTGTTTTCACCATCTCACCGGAAGCGGCAAGCAGTGTATCAATAATCTCTTCAATGGTAACAGTCGAATTCTGGGACTCGTCTGCCAACTGCTTAATCTCATCTGCGACAACGGCAAATCCTTTACCGGATTCTCCTGCACGGGCAGCTTCAATGCTTGCATTCAGACTCAGAAGATTGGTCTGTGAAGCAATCTGTGTAATTAACTGCGTTGATTCCTGTATTCTCTGTACTAAAGTATTCGTCTTTTCAATCTGCTCTGCCACTTTGTAAATCGCATTTGTGGTATCCTCATTGCGGCTTTCCAGTTCTGCCATAATGACGCTTGCATTTTCCCCAGCTTCCGTCATCTCATCCGACAGTTTTGTCATATCAAATATCTTCTGCTGCATCTGGTCAATCATATGATCCATAACCTGAATTGCATCTACGGCATCCTGCACCTGTTCTGCCTGTGAATGTGCTCCCTGCGAAACATTGTTTACAGCATTTGCAATTTCTTTGGAATTGATACGGCTGTCATTTGAGCGTTCTTTAACAACGCTTTCTGTCTCCGTAATATGTCCGGATGCCTCCTTGATAGAACGGACAATCTGGTAAAGTGTTCCTCTCACTTTTTCCAAACTCTCTCCCAATACGCCAATCTCATCCTTGCAGCACAGCGCTTTTTCATTTACATGGAAATCCAATTCTCCTTTTGTAAAACGGAGCAAATCATCCTTAAGCGCAATAATCGGTTTCAAAATCCGTTTGGTTGAGGAAATGCTGAAAAGAAAAGCCACGATCATCATGACAATGATACCTACAATTAACTCTATGGCAATATTGCGAATTACAATATTCATTGCCTGGCTGGTATCTTTCACCTGAGACCGCATATCATCTACGTAATTTCCTGTCGTTATAACCCAGTTCCATGGTTCAAATTTTTCTGAATACGCAATTTTCGGAGCCACGGTAGTTCCATCTGATTTCGTAAAATAGAACTCGTTAAAGCCACCACCGTTATTCGCTTTTTTCATAATATTCTGAAGAATCAATACACCGTTCTGGTCTTTTAACTGCTTACGGTTTGTCCCTTCCTGTTTACTCAGAATCGGGTGCATTACTAAGTTATAATCCGTATCGTCAATCCAAAAATAACCATCATTTACACCATCTTTGTCATAATCTGAACCATAACGCATATTACGAATTACTTCTAACGCCTGTTCTTTTGCTTCTTCTTCGGACAATTTGTCATCCTGCGATAAATTATAATAATGAGAAACAATCGAAATTGCTGACTCAACCTGCGTCTTAATTTCAGTATTGTATCCATCGGTCATCGTATCTTTATAATTCTTTATACCGATATTATTTGTCGTCCGAACACCTATCATACCAATTACTGCTGTGATAATTACCGCTGCAATCATAATGCTCATTGTGGTAATCATCATAATCCCTCTTGTGCCAATTTTTCTTTTTTTCATGCTTAACCTCCTCGATGTCATCCAAAACTGCATTTATTCAACACAAAATATTATACTCCTTTTTTTCCTAATTACTACCTTTTTTTTGTGAATAATGACATATTTTTAACAAATCTACCTTTTTTTGCAAACGCTTTGTGGGAAGTGTTCGATGGAAGGTTTTTAGTTTCCGTAGTTTAGAAAAAAGTTTGCGTCTCGTGGGCGTTCTCACTAATTGAGTGCGTAGCGGTATGGGCACTGAAACTACCAGTGGTCTCCGCTCCGCTTCGGTCGTTGCATAACAGAAGTCCACCGGACTTCTTGCAACTCATACCGACGTACTCAAAACCCACGAGCCACAAAGTTTTTTCTAAATTACTGGAATTCTAAAAACTAGCATTGATTGCTTGGCACAGGCTGACTATTCAGTAACGTTGTCTAGCCACCCAGAAAAAAAAGAAGTTCAATTCGTGTGCGAGACTTTAACGCGTACGCGTTTTCCCGTCTCGCACCGAATGAACTTCTTTTTTTATTTGATTGTCAAATAGTCAATATAACCATCCCATGTACCATCGTCACTTGTCACAACGAGTTTTACCTCCTGATTGCCAAGTCCGTGTGTTACATTTTTAATCGTATATTCTGCCGGATAACTTCCGCCATAGTAGAACGTTCCTTTTTTCTGACCGCCTACATATAAGTCTACCCGTGCCATCTTTGAGTTGTTTGAACAGCCACGCAATGTAAAGTCATGTGTTCCGTATCCAAAATACTGCGTATATGAACAGGAATCATTGTTTCCATACAAGGCAACACCATTAAATGGAGAGCTGATTTTACTTGCATATGAGCCGCCCAGTGTCATGTCCTCACACTGTACCGTGAGCCCATTCCATGTACTGCTGCTTCCGCCGGAAGTATTTCCTCCTGAGCTGCTTCCACCGGATGTACTTCCCCCAATCGTCAGATTGTTTTTGTAAACATCCGCATAACCGCTGCTCTGGTAACCTTCTACATTCAAAGCTACTTCATAGAGTTTACCCATCGGCATGCCAAGGCTTTCCCATTTTTTAAAGTGTTCTGTCACCGAAATGGTTCCGCTTGTACGTTTGCTTGTACGTACACTCCAGTACTGTTTGAATGTTGTGTTACCGTCAATTGACGGCTGATTGTAACGAGTTGTTTCATATACATCATATGTTCCGCCATCGACCGTAATCTGTCCTTTGGAAGAAGCTCCAGGCGGACGCCATGTTCCCCAACTGTCTACGATGTAATACTCAACCAACGGGTTTCTGGACCAGCCATACACACAAAGGTAAGAATTTCCTTCTGGCTGGTAGTAACATCCATAATCAATGGAAATGTTACCAATCTGGGAATATGTTTTTGTGCAGTCAAAGGTTTTTCCTTTGCGGAACAACGCATTCCCAATGTTGTCCCACCAGCAGCTGAAGTTTCCACCACCGTTTAAGGTCATGCTTGTATCGCCATAATCCTTCCACAGTGCGTAATCATAACCGTCTTCAACGCCGGTCTTTTCGTTGTAGATCGTCGTAGCTGCCTGAGCTGATACGGAAGGAATCATCATTCCGATGCATAAAAGCAATGCTACAACACCCATAAGTTTGTTTCGTTGCATTTGGCAACCTCCTTTCTCTGACATAAAAATACCACATTTGGGCTATAATGTAAATACTATATTTGTTGATTTTTGATAGTTTTTTAGTTATATGACTATTAGTTTTTGTGCAAATTGCATGCATTTTATGTTGATTTTTCCCCGAGAATTGCATATACTTAGCACAGCAAAGAAGAAAGGAGTCATTCGATGGAAACAAATAACCTTTATATCTGGTCCATAAAAAATATTAAAAGCAATCGCATTTCCATTCATGCGGCGCAGGTTGCTTTTTTATCATGGTGTCCTTTTTTCCTTTTTTAATGTTTTTTATTACCTTGTTAAAACATACTCCCATCAGTGAAGCGGTTCTTCTTGCCTCCGTACAGAAGGTCATTCCTGCCAGTTTAAGTTCCCTTATTTCAACTTGGCTGAATGAATCGTTTGAGGCATCTACGACCATTCTTTCTGCTACCGTTATTTCCGCATTATGGGCAGGCTCCAAAGGTTTTGCAAGTATTGCCTATGAATTGGAAGCAATATATAGTGATGGATTGGATAAACACCGTTCTTTTTTTTCAAGGCGTTTTCATTCCATCTTAGATACCGTTTTGTTTACAATTATGATTATTATCAGCTTAGTTCTTCTTGTTTTTGGCAACCAGATTATTCAGTTGATTAATCACTTTCTGCCGTTTATGCAGCACATGACATTACTTTTGTTTTTGCTGCGCTCGGCATTTTCTCTGTTACTGTTTACGAATTATTTCTCCTTTTTGTACTATTTTATACCGGGCCGCCATGCGTCGTTTAGGGAAGAACTTCCGGGTGCCATCCTGTCTTCCTTTCTCTGGATTTCGTTCTCGTATCTGTATTCTTTTTATGTGGATACCTGGGGCACGATTTCATCGATTTACGGCAGTTTGACATCCATTGTCTTTTTGATGTTATGGCTTTATTTCTGCATCACTTTTCTTTTTCTTGGTGCGCTTTTAAACAAATATCTGCAAACCTACCACAGCATTCACCCCATCAATGACCTCAGACGGATTTCTGATATTGTAAAATACTACCTGAAAAGTAAAATTTGAGAATTTCCTCGCACTTTTTTCCCTGAGCCGCCATTTGATTGGCACCGTTCTGGCTCATCCCAACACCGTGACCATAACCGCCTCCGGTGAAAATATAAGAATCTCCCTTTTTTTCTATTGTAAAATATCCGCTCGGCAGACAACTAAGTCCCGATACCTCTTTTTTATCTTTTCTTAAATAAATTAATTTCTCTCCGCCAAACAAATTTCTTAAATTATATTCTGTGTAAATCCGCAATGTATTTTTGCTCCCTGTAATTTGCGCCATCACTGCCACACCGCTTTTTCCTCTTTTTAGAATTTCTACTTTTTTGATTTCTCCTAACTCTGTCTGTCCGGTACTGAAAAATGTTCCATCCTTTTGTTTTGTCTGAATCTGTGTCGGATTTTTTTCATACCGGCTTTTTATCTTTTCGGAAATAAATTGCTGCAATTGTTTTTCAGACACGGTTGTCCGCCAGCGATACCATGGCGAATTGGCATCATAACTTTTTGTTTCATCTTTCAAAAATTTAGAAAAATCCGCTTCTTTCTGCAAATCCAATGTTTTCCTACTATCTCCTAACAACACGCACGGCATAAGATAACTTCTGTCTTTTTTTGCAAACCATACCTCCTTAATCCCGGCAGAAACTCCTGCAGAAACAGAATAAAAATAGGTTTCTGCCACTTGGTTTTCTGCAAAAACAACCTGACCTTTTGTTTCATTAACTGCTGCGATGGACGCAAAGATCCTCACGCAGATTGTTATACACTTGGAATGCCACACTATCGTCGACGTGCGCACCTAAAGCTGCCAGCCTTTTTCCCGCCATCTGCTTGATGGCATAACTTCTGGCGCATACTGCCTGCGCTTTCAATGCCTCCTTTTGATATTCGGTCGGCATTTCACTTGGCACAACACTATATAAATATTCCTCTAATGGCAGCTCATTGATTATATGTAATGCCTTGTCCACTAAATCAATTTCAAAAATGCCCCGGTACTCCGGATGTCCATACTGCTTATTTACACTCTCTACCCGGATTTTACCACCCGAATCCGGTATCACCACGATATGTTCCTTCACGTTTTGTGCCGTCAGTTTTTGCTTTTCTGATGCATCAAAATGTGTCTTCTTCTTTCCGGCAACCACGGTATACCCGGTTGTCGCTGAAAAACAGACATTTGGAAAATCATAGGAATGATTCTTTTCATTTTGCAAAATTACACGAATTTTTGCTGTCTTTTCCGCCCTCTCATAAAGCAGTACCGCGCAGATTTTTCCGGAGGCCGCGACATATTTTGCCTCCGACTCCCCTACCGATAATTCGCTTACTTCACCCGGTGTCACTATGCCATCACTTTTCAGATGATAAACACACAATTCTGCATCCAGCGAAACAAAACCATAATTTTCAATCTGCAGTTTTTTATCCATAATACGCAGAATTTTTCCTTGAATCATATCCGGTTTTTTCCGAACTTTTACAACTTTTCCCTGCTCTTCAATCAAGTCTGCTACCCCGCTTATTTTTTCTTTGGAAACAGCAGAACGAAGCTGCCACGTTTTTTTCTGCCCGCGCCAGATCCCCTCAACTTTCTGTTGTTTTACATCGGTTATGTACACATTGCGATACTCTTTTTTTGTCTTTACGACACGACTCTCCCGAAAGGACTGAAACAGCCACAATCCGGCCATACAAAAAAACACAAGAAAAAATACAACAATTACTCTGCCTGTCCTTCTCAAAATAAAAATCCCCCTTTGCATTATAGTTTATGCAAAGAGGGTTATATATATTACCATTCAATGAGCATTGCGCCCCAAGTTAATCCACCACCAAAGCCTGACAAAATAATTTTATCTCCTCGCTCTAATAAATGATTGCGGTTTAACTCATCAAGTAATATCGGAATACTTGCAGACGATGTATTTCCATAACGGTCAAGATTCATCGGAAACTTATCAATGTCCACCTTTAATCGTTTCGCAATCAGTTCCAAAATTCTGACATTTGCCTGATGCAGTACAAAGAATTTAATGTCATCTACATCCGTTTCTGTTTTTTTCAAAATCTGCTTCACACAACGTGGCACCATGGTAACGGCAAACCGGAACACTGCCTGACCATCCATGCGGATATAGTCTTTTTTTCGTTTAGAATTATGAAATGGATTTTGAATTCCACGACCTTTACACGTAAGTACATCACCCTGTGTACCATCTGATCCGGTCACACTGGCAATCAGTCCTCCTACATTAGAATCATTTTTGAACAATCGCAGCCCCTGAGCCATCCCCAAACAAAATGCAGGAACCTCGATCTGACCAGTCCACCTCTCGAGATAGAGTCTCAGCACCAGCCACAAGGACTGTTTTTGCCATTCCCATTTCAATATAAGCATACGCCGTATTTAAGGCAAATAAAAATCCGGAACACGCAAATTAATATCAAAGCAAGTTGCCCGTATCGCGCCAATTGCTCCCTGTACCGAACAGGATGTACTTGGCACATACGTATCCGCCGATACCGTGGCTACAATAATCATATCTAACTCATCGGCTCCTATCCCTGCATTTTCCAGTGCAGCCTCTGCCGCATGAGCAGCCATATAAGTCGTTCCTTCTTTTCCATTTGAGAGATGTCTTTCTTTTATACCGGTTCGCTGTCGAATCCACTCATCATCTGTATCCACAATAGTTGACAAAAAGTTATTATCCGCTACTTTTTTTGGAAGGTAGCTGCCGGTTCCTATAATTCTGACTGACATAACATTTCCCCTTTATCCTAAATTCAAACATTGTATAGTATAAAGCCTTACTACGCCACTTGTCAATCGTAGTCATCAATACTACGTGTTGACATTTTTCGGACTACTTTTTGTCTTATTCATTAAATTATTGTATGAAACCGCTCATAAAAAATACGTTTAAACACCCGGTACGCAACATCATAAACAAGCCATCCGATCACACCGGCAGGAATTAACAGTGGGTAAAAAGCGCCATTTTCTGCATCGCATCTCCAAATAAAAGTTTTGGAAAAAAGAATATCATCGGAACATATATCAAAAGGAATATCACAAGCCTTATTACACAGTGAGCCCATTCTTTCAGATTCTTTTTTTGCATCAGTAAAAAAATTCCTTCTGATAAAAGTATGTAAGCAGCAAGTGCAAGATATAAAATCACATGCATCTTATTCGGATTCACAAAAAAGTCCAGTGCTGCACAAACAAAATAAAAAAGGATTCCCTCTTTGATTCCAAAGCGAACTACAATAATTCCTAACAGATATGCCGCCAATGCCGTAAAAAACACAGTATTGACAGAAATAACAGTACCAAGCACCGTAAAAACCGTGCTCAGTGCTGCGAATACGCCTAATATTGCTATTTTCTTCGTCTTATTTACATGCATGAGCACAAATCTCCTCCCATACATTCACAACAAGAATCTGCAATCCACAAATCACAACAGGGATTGCCGGTTCCGCATGCACTGCCGCCACCGTAGCTTCCATAGCCACCGTAACCGCCATAGCCGCCATAACCACCGCCAAATGGACTTCCACCAAACGGACTTGCACCGCCTCCGCGCTGCAGCTGCTGATAATACTGCTGGTATTCAGGATTAGAAGGGTCTAACTCGACTGCCTTTTTGGCATAATCCATCGCAACCACATTATTTCCCAAGCCAAGGTTTGCATACGAACTGAAATAATACCATCTGGCACTTCTGTTTTCCATACTGTTTAACACGTTAATCGCCTCATTAAAACGACGTGCCCGGATGTAATTCATCGCAGCCATCAGATACTGGTCTTCTTCGGTATATTCTCCGCCATCACCGTAACCGCCGTAACTTTGATTTGTCTTACCGGAGCGCTCATTGACAATCTGGTTATAAGCTTCCTGTACTTCGCGGAATTTTTCTTCCGCCCAGTTTTTCTGCGATTCATCCGAATAGGAATCCGGATGATATTTCCGGCTTAATGTGCGGTATGCCTTTTTAATCTCGCGATCCGTTGCTCCTCTTGTCACTCCTAATACTGAATATGGGTCTCTTGTCATCATTTCCTCCGTTTCTTTTCATCCGTCACCCAGACACCTTCGTATAAAATATTTCTTAAAATCGGTAAATCCTGTTCCAGTGGTAACTTTTCAAACTCGGCAATTGCCATCCGAAGTGTTCCATCTAGCATTTCTCTTATTGTTTCTTCTAAGTCTTCTTCTCCGATTCGGTTCATAAACGGATTATAGCATCCTTTTTTTTCGTCGTCTGCCAAATCCATAAAGGCATCCATCATATAAATAAATTTGCCAAGGTAAAAACCAAAAGCACGTAAAATCTCCTGAAAAGCATCCTCTTTCCAAACAAACAATTCTGCCATCAGACTGCCAAACGGTCTCGCTGCCGCATCAATATCCTGACAGTTTTCTTTCTCCAATTCTGCGAGTTCTTTTAATGCTTTTTCAATTGCCTCAGCTTGTCTTTTATGCTTTTTTTCAATCTTTTTCTTTTTTGCAGAAAATACCTTCATGCCAAAAAAACCACTTATTTTTCTCTCGTCATCCCAATCATCTTTTAAGTGGTCATACGTCAAAAGAATATTCATATCCGACGCATAAACCGATACTTCATTCTGTATCATATACTGCTTCTTTGCCGGATGAATCAGACAGCGCTTTCTCATTTCTTCTTCTTTCGGTTCATATAAAGAACTTAATAAAATCACAAGAAATGTCATATCATAGGTAAGTGTCATCTGTCCGCGCCTGCCATGGTTTTCCAAAAGTGTATGACACAGTCCGCAGTAATATCCTTTGTATCTGGCAAATTCTCTTATCTTTAATTCCGGTTTATTTGCCGTTACATAACCAAACATCCAGTTTCTCCTATAAACGGTAATAACTCAGACACATGGAACGTCTCTAACTCATCACGTTTTCTTAATAAATTCAAACCGGCATTTCGGACACGAAATCGCGATTTTTCCACGCCCCTTTGGCACACGAATGGTCTGATGGCACTTCGGGCATCGATATAACTTTTTCGTTCCACTCCGCTCTTTCATACGAAGTCTGCAAAACTTAAAGTAGTTTTTTACCGGGTTCCAAAATTTCAAAAATTTCTGATTTTCTCTCTGGCGGTTCACAATATTTCTCGAAAAGCAGCGGAAGAAATAAAGTACAATCACAAGCATACTAACAAGCGCAAATACCGGCGCCGCCACCGTTCTTATGAAAATCCGCTGTAACACAAATAATAGTAAATACACGACAAACAAGAAGTTTCCAAACTGATCATTTCCATATCTGCCATACATCATCCGTCGAAACCAATTCATATCATCACATCCTTTCACCTGTCCCATATGAAATAAAACATACTAAAGGATACACCTATTTTGTGAACTTCCTATGAATCTGTTACATATTATTTGCTTTCTTCCATTTAAAATACTGGATAGTATAAAACAAAGAAATTAAAATCCATACGACAAATAAAATAATAAGTGCAGTGTTAAATACGCCCATGGAACCGGAACCAATCAGCAGATTTTTTCCAATAAACAAAATAGCAATAAAGGCAGCACACACCCAGCAGCTTATCATTTCACTCTTACGGTTACGAATCGCACGTGGTTTACTCATAATAATACACATCCTTTACATAATAATCCATTGTTTTGCCCTGAGTAATATCCTATAATAGAATTAAAAAAAAATCAAGGAGCGTTTATCTATGAACGAAAATATGAGCGAAAACACAAGGGCACTGGGATTTTTACCTCCGCTCGGATGGAATTCTTGGAATACATTTACATGGGATATTAACGAATCCCTTATTTTTGAAATTGCAGACTGTATGGTAAAAGACAGCTATAAACATGCCGGCTACGAATATCTTGTTATCGATGACTGCTGGAGTCTGAAAGAACGAAACGAAAACGGTCATCTAGTTGCCGACCCTAAAAAATTCCCACATGGCATGAAGGCGGTTGCCGACTACATCCATGACAAGGGACTGAAGTTTGGTATGTATTCCTGTGCCGGCACCCACACCTGTGCCGGATATCCGGGAAGCTTTGAGCATGAATTTGAGGATGCAAAGCAATTTGCGGATTTTGGTGTCGATTATCTCAAATACGATTTCTGCTTTAAGCCAAGACATATATCCGGAGAGCTTCTTTATAAACGGATGAATTTGGCTCTTCGAAATTGTGGACGCCCAATTTTATTTTCTGCCTGCAACTGGGGTGAGGATAACGTACATAACTGGATTCGTGAATCCGGTGCCCATATGTACCGCTCCACACCGGATATCCAGGATAACTGGGAATCGATTCAAAAAATCGCCCTGTCCCAAATTGAAAAAGAAGCGTTCACCGGTTCCTTCTGCCACAATGACATGGACATGCTGGTGGTTGGTATGCACGGTGGCAGTAACGATGATTTTATCGGTTCCATCGGTGGCTGTACCGATACGCAGTACAAAACCCACTTTGCTCTCTGGGCTATGATGGGTTCCCCTTTGATGATTGGATGTGATATCAGAAAAGCCACACAGGAGACAAAAAGCATTCTGTTAAACCGTGATTTAATTGCTATTAATCAGGATGCCGAATCTCGTGGAGCTTACCGTGTCCGTGTCGAACCTCAATGGTTCCATGAGGATGAAGCCTTTGTACTGGTAAAAGTTTTGTCGAATGGCGATTTGGCAATCGGGCTTTTCAATCTCAGCGACACAAATCGTGAATTAACAATTCAATTCTGGGATTTGGGGCTTCCTTACGCTTCCGGCATAGCACTGTCTATGTACGACTGCCACGAGCACAAAGAACTCGGTACTTTTAAAGAAAGGTTTGCCGTAACGGTGCCATCCTGCGACTGTATGGTCGTTCGTGCAAAATTGGTGTGAGTATGGATTCATGTCGAAACTTATGTAAAAAATGTGAAAAAAAAAACTTACCTCTGATGAAAAGGCAATTTACTTAAAATTAGTGGACCGCACAGCATCCCGTTTTCTCTGCCTGGACTGCCTTGGCGAAAAAATGGGATGTGGGCGCGAGCCTCTTGAAAAAAGAATCCGTTATTATCGGGAAAGCGGCAATTGTGTATTATTCCGTTAAAAAGGAGTTTCTCCTCTTCATACAAACCAAGAGGAGAAACTCCTTTTTATTTTGTTAAATCATGATTATTTTTTAATCAACAATGATTTTCCGGTCATCTCAGCCGGCTGTTCCATACCCATCATCTCAATCATAGTTGGAACGATGTCTGCCAGACATCCGCCTTCACGAAGTGTATAATCTTCATCGTAATTTACAAGAACGAACGGAACCGGGTTTGTTGTATGAGCAGTGAATGGTTCGCCATCTTCATCCAGCAGTTTCTCTGCATTTCCGTGGTCAGCACAAATAAACATCTGTCCATCCACATCCAAAATGGCATCCACTGTTTTGCCAACACATTCATCAACTACCTCAATTGCTTTTATCGCTGCTTCCATGATACCGGTATGACCTACCATATCCGGATTTGCGAAGTTTACGATAATGACATCGTATTTATCCGAACGAATCGATTCTACCAGATTGTCGCAAACTTCATAGGCACTCATCTCCGGCTGCATATCAAACGTAGCTACTTTTGGAGAGTTTACAAGAATACGGTCTTCTCCTTCAAACTGCTTCTCTTCGCCGCCATTAAAGAAAAATGTAACATGTGCATACTTCTGTGTCTCGGCCAGACGAAGCTGTTTTTTACCATGTTTTGCCAGATATTCACCAAATGTCATTTTTAATTCTTCCGGTGGGAAGGCAACTAATACATTTGGCATCTCGGCATCATACTGTGCCATGCAGACAAACGTGAGTGGGAAATATCCGTTTCTTCTCTCAAATCCGGTAAATTCCGGATCTACAAAAGCTCTTGTCAACTGTCTTGCACGGTCCGGACGGAAGTTAAAGAAGATTACACTGTCATTTTCATGAATCATACCATTTTTATCAACAACAGTAGGAAGCATAAACTCGTCCGTTACATCATTCGCATACGAATCTTTGATTGCCTGTACCGGGTCATCTGCCTGTACACCTTCACCATATACCAAAGCAGAATATGCTTTTTCCTCACGATCCCATGCATTATCACGGTCCATCGCATAAAAACGTCCGGAAATCGTAGCAACAGAACCAACACCGATTTCTTTAATCTTAGCAACTAATTCTTCCATATACTCGGCTGCGGATGATGGTGGAACGTCACGTCCGTCAAGGTAAGCATGAACATATACCTTTTCCAGTCCGTTTTTCTTTGCCATTTCCAAAAGGCCGTATAAATGCTCCATATGGCTGTGCACACCGCCCGGTGACAACAGTCCCATCAAATGAAGTGCACTGTCATTTTTTTTGCAGTTTTCCATAGCGGCAACAAGTGCTTTATTCTCAAAGAAATCGCCCTCCTGAATTGACTTTGAAATTTTAACAAGCATCTGGTATACAATTCTTCCAGCACCCATGTTGGTGTGTCCGACTTCAGAATTTCCCATCTGTCCGTCCGGCAGACCAACTGCCATACCGCTTGCTTCGCCCTGAACAAAAGGATACTTTGCAATCAACTTATCCATAACCGGCGTTTTTGCCTGTTTTACTGCATTTCCTTCTGTCTTATCACTTAATCCATATCCATCTAAAATCATTAATACCGTTGGTTTCTTACTCATATTTCCTCCGTTCTGAAGTTCTTTTCACTTCTAACTGTATTTTCCTGCCAACATCCTATTATAATGGAGTTTGCAGTAGAAATCAATGATAACTTGCTTCAATAAATCTAACCTCGGTTCTGTGCATCTACCAAGTTTTCACTCTGATACATCTTGCGCAGTTTTGGTTTCTCAATTTTACCGGTTGGGTTTCTCGGTACATCTGCAAAGAAAATCTTACGAGGTCTCTTATAACGTGGAAGTCCTTTGCAGAACTCATTCATCTCATCTTCCGTGCAGACAGCCCCCGGAACCAGTTCGATAATCGCTGCTGCAATCTCTCCCAAACGGTCATCTTTTAGTCCGATAACAGCCACATCCTTTACTGCCTCATGTTTGCTCAGATAGTTTTCAATCTGAACCGGATACAAGTTTTCACCACCACTGATGATAACATCTTTTTTGCGGTCAACCAGATAGATAAAACCATCTTCATCCATCTCCGCCATATCACCGGTGTAAAGCCAGTCACCGTGAAGAACTTCTTTTGTTGCCTCTTCATCGTTATAATAACATTTCATCACGCCGGGACCTTTAACCGCCAGCTCACCGACTTCACCTTGTTTTACTTCATTTCCGTCAGTGTCAATAATTTTTGCCTCCCAGCCATATCCCGGAACACCGATAGCGCCGACTTTATGGATATTTTCCACGCCAAGATGAACGCAGCCCGGTCCAATCGACTCACTTAAACCATAGTTCGTATCATACTGATGATTTGGAAAATACTCTTTCCAGCGGCGGATTAAGCTCTGTGGAACCGGCTGTGCACCAATATGCATCAGACGCCACTGGGATAATTCATAATCATCGGGTTTTAATCTTCCACTGTCAAGTTCCACGAGAATATCCTGTGCCCAAGGAACCAAAAGCCAGACAATTGTACATTTCTCATTGGAGACAGTCTCCAAAATTGTTTTCGGGCTTACCCCCTTCAAAAGCACTGCCTTGCTTCCTGTCAAAAGACTGCCAAACCAGTGCATCTTCGCTCCGGTATGATACAGCGGAGGAATACATAAGAACACATCGTCATGTGTCTGTCCGTGATGCTTCTGCTCGACTTTACAGGCATGCATCAAACTTTCATGATTATGTAAAATTGCTTTCGGAAATCCGGTTGTTCCGGAAGAAAAATAAATTGCCGCATCATCTTCGTCAGAAATTGGGATTCCCGGTGCTAAACTTGCACAGTTTGCCGTCAGTTTATCATAATCTTCCGCAAAGGACGGGCAGTCGCCTCCCACATAAAACAAAAGACGGTTCTGACTGATTTTATCGGCAATTTCTTCCACACGGCCGATAAATTCCGGCCCAAACACTAAAACATCTACCTCCGCCAGATTCAAACAATATTCAATTTCATCCGGTGCATAGCGGAAATTAAGCGGCACCGCCAGTGCTCCGGTCTTTAATATACCAAAATAAATCGGAAGCCATTCCAAGCAGTTCATCAATAAAATCGCCACTTTGTCCCCTTTTCCAATCCCTCTGCTGATTAAAAGCTGTGCAAAACGATTGGCTTTTTCGTCAAATACATGCCATGTAATTTCCCTTCGGTAATGACACATCGGACTTGACTCGATTAATTCATAATCCCTCCATGTTACTCTTCTTTTCTCCTGAATATCCGGATTAATCTCTACAAGACTCACTTCGTTCGGATATTTTTTGGCATTTTCCTCCAATAACTCTGTAATTGGCATTCCCTTTATCCTCCATTTCAAAATACAAAAACTATCTATATCATATCGCATTTCCACTGATTTAGCAAGGATATCGCCTCGTCAATTTCATCCACTGCATAGTCGCAAATCAAATCAAAGTCTTCCTTTGCATAATTCCACTTTGGTTCTCTTACTAAAACCGTCTGAAAACCACCTTTTTTTGCTCCTAAAACCGCCGGCAGAATATCTTCAAACACAAAACAGTTACTAGGATTTACACCCATCTTCTCTGCCGCTTTCAAATAGACATCCGGGAACTCTTTTCCCCTTTTTACATCCCCCGTTTCCGTAAATGAATGAAACCAGTCGTAGATTCCTAAATTTTTTAGGCACGGTTCAAACAAAGAAGCACTGTTTGAGGTCGCAACCGCCATTTTAATATCCTGCTTCTTTAGCCACAAAAGAAGTTCTTTTGCCCCTTTTTTTAGTTTTACATCATGAGCATACGCATCTCTTGCCATCGCATCCCATTCCGCCATCACATCTTCCTTCGTCTCCTGCAGCAAAAAACGTTTGATGGTATATTTCGCCACCTCTTCAAACCCCATCGCCATAATTGCCGTGGAATAATCTTTTGGTACTTCAAATCCTCGTTTTTTCAAAAAATCGGTATCAATCTGCGACCAGACCCACGTCGAATCTAACAATGTGCCATCCAAATCAAATATGACTCCTTCTATCTTCACCGTATCCATCCCTTCTTTTTTATCTTTTATCAGTATAACAGAATTCCCCTTATCTTTCCATGGCTTTTATAACCATCTGAGCGATTTTTTTATGTCCTTTTTCACTGGGATGCGGGTCAATTTCCCTGCCCTTGAAAGAAAGATTGACCATGGATTCCTTCTCGCCGTCAAAACATTTTTTAATATCGACAAGCACATACTCATCCGATGGATAAAACCCCCGGTTCATCCGGTTAATATAATCATCTGCCACGGAATACACCTGTGAAAACGCATCAATCCCCTTAGCAGGATTATAAATATTGTCCGCATATATTTTTACAGTCGGATTAACCGCTCGAATTTCCCGGATAATTTTAGGAAAAGTTTTTGCAAACTGCACGCATGCCTCATCGAATTTATGTGCATCCCGTTTTATCATTTCTTCCATGTTTAAATCCAATTGAATCAAATGGAGTAAATCATTTGAGCCAATGGATATCGTAACAAAATCGGCATGTTTAATCGTTGCACGGTACTTTTTATATTCCTTTCTTTCCGGATTTGTAAGTATATCAAGAAGTTCTCCGCTTTGCATCCCATTTTCTCCAAAATTCGTAACAAAAACCGAATCATATTTTGTCTCCAGATTTTTGCGAATCAATTCTACATACGACTGCTCTTTTCTATCGCTAAGTCCATACCCATATGCGATGCTGTCTCCAAGCGCCACATAACGTATTGACGTTGATGTAATATCACCGGAACTTACCTTTTCCTCCGGTACAGCTTTAATTCCACAAAACACAGCGAACATAATCACCCCGATTCTTATGATCCATTTCACAAAAAAAAAAGCCTCCTACACATAATAAAAGATTACTCTTTTTATTATGTGTAGAAGACTTAAAATTATTAGCTCATTTTGGATTTTTGAAAATTATCTTATTCGTCATCCTCTTCGACATTGTGATATACATTCTGCACATCATCATCCTCATCCAAAAGGTCCATAATACGCTGGAACATTTTTTTATCTTCATCTGAAGTAAGTTCCACATAATTTTGCGGAATCATGGTAATTTCAGCCTGTACCATCGGAACGTTTTCCTTTTCCAACGCTTCACGAACAACACTGAAATCCTCCGGTGTTGTAAGAATTTCGTAACTATCTTCTTCCTCAACAAAATCCTCTGCACCGGCATCCAATGCCATCATCATAAATTCATCGGCATCAGTCTCATATGCTTCTTTATCAACAAGAATCTGTCCTTTTTGGTCAAACATATAAGACACGCAGCCTGTCGTTCCTACATTACCGTTTCCTTTGGTAAATGCATTTCTTACATTTGAAGCAGTACGATTTTTGTTATCCGTCAATGCCTCTACAATAATTGCTGTTCCGTTCGGACCATAGCCTTCATACTGGCAGCTTACATAATTAACCGCATCTACGTTTCCTGCTGCTTTTTTAATTCCACGCTCAATCGTGTCGTTTGGCATATTGTTTGCCTTTGCTTTTGCAACAACATCACGAAGTTTACTGTTATTATTCGGGTCTGGTCCACCCTCTTTTACGGCTACCGCAATTTCACGGCCGATTACCGTAAAAATCTTACCTCTTTTCGCATCATTTTTCTCTTTTTTGTGCTTAATGTTTGCAAATTTTGAATGTCCTGACATGTTTTTACTCGACGAGATATTTCTACTCGTCTTCCTCCTTACTTATTACTTATTTTTTCAATCACTGCCGGTACTAAGTCCGCCGTACGGACTGCACACATAATCGTGTCATCCCCCGCAATGGATCCTACAATTTCTTCTATCTCAAGCGCATCAATTGCGGCGGCAACTGCCATCGCCATACCGCTTACCGTCTTGATTACTACCAAATTATCTGCCTGGTCGATACTCACCATACCATCCTGTAAAACTCTTGCATAGCGTTCGCCAAAGCTGACACTTCCCGGAGTAACACAGATGTACTTGGATTTTCCGTTTTTGTCTGCCTGTTTTTTTAACTGCAGTTCTTTGATATCCCGGCTGATGGTTGCCTGCGTCACCCGGAAACCGGATTCATGCAGACGCTTTCCAAGCTCCTCCTGCGTATCGATATCATACTCACCAATTAATTCTAATATTTTATTCTGTCTTACTCGCTTCATAAAAAACTCCGTTCCAAAACCTCAGCTCATTAATTACGGTTTAGTTTGCTCCGCATTTTATCAAAAAAGCTGGCATCACCTAACCGAACCATATCAAAAGTTTCTTTTGCTTTTTCAATCCATACAACATCACCTGTCGATACCGTCCAAAGCATCTGTCCGTCGCCTCGAATCGCAGCCTCATCCTGATAGTTTTCCTTTGTCTTTCCAACTTCTATCCTAAGTTTAGAATCCGAAGACACCACAAGACTTCTTTTGTTCAACGAATGTGGACAAATCGGTGTAATAATCATCGCTTCCATCGATGGCACTAACACCGGACCTGCTGCCGATAAATTATAGGCCGTCGAACCGGTCGGCGTCGATACCAAAATTCCATCTGCCACATAAGTATCCATCAGTTCATCATCTACATAGACATTTGCTGTTATCATATGTCCAAAATCCTGCTTACCGATAATAAACTCATTAATCGCAATGCCAATCGCTTCTCCAACTGAAGTTTTCTGCACTCTGCCGGTAAGCGCCATCCGCTTTTCCACTTCATAATTTCCCGACAAAATTTCGTACAGTGCTTTTTGAATCCTCGGCTTTTCCACCTCGGTCAGAAACCCAAGTGTTCCAAAATTCACGCCAAAAATCGGAACATGACTGCCGGCAAACCGCTTCGCTGCCTGGATTACATAACCGTCTCCTCCAAGCACAATCACCAAATCTGCCCAGTCAATCTGCGTAACTTCAGACGAACTCCCTACTATTTTAGCACATTTTCCATGAGATTCCAAATATCTTTTTATTTCACTCGCCGTCTCATGATGTAAGTCCTTCTCAATATCGGAAATAATCTGAAAATTTTTCATCGCAGTTCCTCCTATAAAACCTCATGCGCATGCGCTACCAATTCTTTCACCGCTTCTTTCTGTTTTTCATCTATGGTAACCGGTTCTCTGTTATCATTCTCCATATAAAGGAGATATTCAATGTTTCCTTCCGGTCCGCGAATCGGCGAGTGATCAATTCCCAAAATATGAAACCCAAGTGAAAGTGCATAGTTCATAACCATCTGAATCACTTCTTCATGGACACGGGGCTCTCTCACGACCCCTTTTTTTCCAACCTGTTCTCTTCCCGCCTCAAACTGTGGTTTAATCAAACAGACAATCTGAGCATTTTCCTTCATCAATGCCTTAACCGGCTCTAATACTTTCGTAAGGGAAATAAAGGCAACATCGATGGAAACAAAATCTACTAACTCACCAATATCGTCCGGTGTGACATAGCGGATGTTTGTCTTTTCCATCGAGCATACTCTTTCATCCTGCCTTAACGACCACGCAAGCTGGTTTGTTCCCACATCAATCGCATACACATACTTTGCACCATTTTGCAGCATACAGTCCGTAAAGCCACCGGTTGAAGAACCGACATCCATACATACCGTATCGGTAAGGGAAATCGGGAACACGTTCATTGCCTGTTCCAATTTGTAGCCGCCACGGCTGACATATTTCATTTTCTTTCCCCGAACTTCAATCTGTACCGATTCCGGAAACGTCTGTCCGGCCTTGTCTTCTCTTTGATTATCGACAAATACCTCCCCTGCCATAATCACAGCTTTTGCTTTTTCACGGGAAGGCATAAGTCCTCTTTTCACAAGAAGGACATCCAATCGTTCTTTCTTTTCTTTCACCTTACTCACCATTTATCTTTCTTACAATCCGATTCGATACCGATACTGCATCCAATCCATATTTCTCATAAAGTTCCTCCGGCGTTCCATGCTCAATAAACTGATCCGGGAAGCATACACTAAAACATTTGTGGTAAATTCTCTCCCGCAGTAAAAATGCCTGAATCTGCTCGGAAAAACCGCCGGTATACACATTATCCTCCATCGTCACAATCAGACGGTGGCTGATTGCTAACTCTCTTACCAAATCCTCATCAAACGGCTTCACAAAACGCATATTGACAATCGTTGGATGAATCCCTTGTACTGCTAACTTTTTTCGAACCTCACACGCTTTACTAACCATATTGCCTACTGCCAAAATAAGTACATCTTTTCCTTCGTACAAAAGTTCTGCTTTGGCGTACACAATCGGCTCTCTTTCCTCTTTCTCACAGCAGTACGCTTTTCCTCTTGGGTAGCGGACTGCCACCGGACCATCCATCTGCTCCAGCGCAAAATCCAGCACCTCAGTCAACTCTGCACCATCCATCGGCGAAATCACCGTCATTCCCGGCATCGTCGACAAAAAGGATAAGTCAAAAATACCCTGATGCGTCTCTCCGTCATTTCCTACAATGCCGCTTCGGTCTACTGTAAAAATAACCGGCAGACCGCCAAGACACACATCATGAATCATCTGGTCATAGGCACGCTGCAAAAAGGTAGAATACAAAGAAACTACCGGTCTCATACCGCCTGCTGCAAGTCCTGCCGCAAAGGTAACCGCATGTTCTTCCGCAATTCCCACATCAAAAGCTCGTGATGGAAATGTTTTTGCAAAGGCTGCCGTTCCGGTTCCATCCGGCATCGCAGCACACACAGAAACCAGTTCATCGCACTGCGCCCCCCGTGACAAAAGCCAGTCGGAAAATATATTCGTATAAGTCACTTCGTTTGTTTTATAAATCGTACCATCTTTTTTTACATCGAAGGTTCCTACACCATGAAAAGCGGAAGGATTTTGTTCTGCCGGTTTATACCCTTTTCCCTTCTGGGTCAGAACATGCACCAAAACCGGCTGATTCGTAATCGAAAACGCTGTTTCAAAAGCTGTAACCATTTCATTTACATTGTGTCCATTCACCGGACCGATATAAATAAGCCCCATATCCTCAAACAGCATTCCCGGAATAAACAAATGCTTAATCGAGTCTTTCGCACGCTTAATCTGTCTGGCAATCGGATGACCTACATTCGGAATTTTGTCTAACGAATTTTCAACATTCATTTTCAAATCCCGGTACTTGCGGTTTGCACGGATTTTACCTAAGTAAGTTGACATACCACCTACATTTGGTGCAATCGACATCTTATTATCGTTTAACACAATAACCATATTCGTTTTTAATGCTGCGGCGTTATTTAACGCCTCAAATGCCATACCGCCGGATAATGCGCCATCACCAATAACCGCTACCACTTTTTCATCGCCGCCACGCAAATCTCTAGCCTTAGCAAAGCCCTGTGCCACGGAAATCGAAGTCGAACTGTGTCCGGTATCAAACGTATCACTCGGATTTTCCTTGACTTTCGGAAAACCACTTAAGCCACCCATTTGGCGGAGTGTCGAAAAAGCATCACCTCTCCCGGTCAGAATTTTATGCACATATGACTGGTGCCCCACATCCCAGATTAATTTATCCTCCGGAAAATGCAAACACAAATGAAGTGCCATCGTAAGTTCCACCGCTCCTAAATTGGACGCCAAATGTCCTCCCGTCCGGCTCACACTCCGTACCAGTTTAGCACGGATTTCCTTAGCTAACTGCCTATAATCCGCAGGGGCAATATTATGAATGTCATTTTCTTTTACAATTTGACTAAGTACCTTTTTCTTACTCACAAAATCATCCTCTTTATTTCTCCCGTTCCACTAAGGACATTAACAATTCCCGCAGAAACGATTTATGTTCTTCATCTGCCGCTGTTATGCCATCTAAGGCAGCAATACCGGCATCTGTATATTCTGCCACTTTTTTCCGGCTCTCCTCCATTCCATGCAGAACCGGATATGTGGATTTTTCATTCTTTTCATCACTGTGCACCGGTTTTCCGATGACTTTCTCATCCCCTGAAATATCCAGAATATCATCCTGAATCTGGAAAGCAAGTCCAATCGCCGTTCCCACATTTTCCATAATTCGTACTTCATCCTGTGAAGCACCGGCTAAACAGGCTCCAATCATAAGACTTGCCTCAATGAGTGCGGAAGTTTTATTTTTATAAACATAATGAAGCATCTGTTCATCGACAAATTTTCCGTTATTTTCAACATCAACAACTTGTCCGCCAACCATGCCGTAAATCCCTGCTTTTTCCCCTAATACTTTCAAAGCATTGGCAATTCTCTGCTTGTCCGTTTTACTGTCAAACGCAAGAAATGCCGTCTCATAAGCAAGATTCAACAAAGCATCTCCGGCAAGAATCCCCATCGCTTCTCCATACTTTTTATGTGTCGTTAATTTACCACGACGGTAATCATCATTATCCATCGCCGGCAAATCATCATGCACAAGCGAATACGTGTGAATCATTTCCATCGCCATCATAAACGGACGAACTGCTTTTTCATCCGTTCCTCCAAACATGGAATATGTCTCATAAAGAAACATTGGTCTAAGTCGTTTACCACCGGCATTGATACTGTAATTAACAGCCTCCAATACCGTTTTTTCATAGCCTTCTTCCTTTGGAAGGTACGGGATAAATCCCTCTTCTATATTTTGTATTTTTTCCTGCCATTTATCCTTCGACATCTTCTTCTCCTTCCATCATCAGGACCTTTATTTTTTTCTCCACGCGGTCAATAGCGTCATTTCCCATTTTCACAAGTTTCATTCCTTCCGAAAATGCCTGATAGGATTCTTCTAACGTCATTTTATCATTTTCCATCTGTGTTACGGTATCATCTAAACGATCCATAATTTCTTCTAAAGAAATTTCTTTTTTTTCTTCCATTATGCTTTTTCCTCCTCGACGACTTCCTGTACTTCACTTTTCACAACGCCATCTGAAAATGTCATCATCAAAACATCGTTTACTTGAAGTGATTTCACGGAATCCACCATCCTGCCCGCCTCATCAGTCACATAAGCATAGCCGCCGGCAAGGCGTTTTAACGGACTTTTTGCATCCAGTCTTGCCGCTAAAAGTGACATCATCTGTTTCTTTTTCTGTAACTGGTCCTTCATATTACGAAAGAGGCGTTCCTCTATATCAATCAAATATTGTCTCTTCTGTACCATCTGGTTTTCCGGATTCAGATAGCGGAGCCGCTTCTCTGTAAAATCCAAGTGCTCACGCCCTGCATCCACCTGTGCCAGAATACAGCGAGCCAGACGGTCTTTATATCCATACAATTCTTCCAATACAAGACGGACATCATAAACCGCCAGTTCTGCTGCCGCTGAAGGTGTCGGTGCGCGTAAATCCGCCACGTAATCTGCAATTGTCACATCGGTTTCATGTCCGACTGCTGAAATTACCGGCGTCCGGCATTCATAAATTGCCTGTGCCACGATTTCCTCATTAAATGCCCACAAGTCTTCCATCGAGCCGCCACCGCGTCCCGCTAAAATAACATCCACGCCAAATTCATCCAAAAAAGAAATTCCCCCAGCGATGGATTGTGCCGCTCCTTCTCCCTGCACTTTTGCCGGATATAAATAAAGCTGCACATAAGGATTGCGTCTTGTAGCAATCTGAATCATATCGTGGACTGCCGCACCGGTTTTCGCTGTTACGATACCGACTTTTTTTACATACTTTGGAATTGGCAGTTTTCGATCCTCATCAAAATATCCTGCTGCCTCCAGCTTTTTCTTTAATTTTTCATACTGCTCTTGTAAGTGTCCATCTCCTACCGGAACAATTTTTTTGGCATAGAGCTGATATTTTCCATCGCGCTCATATACACTAATGGAGCCGCCAACTACGACTTCCTGTCCATTCTCCATCCGAAAATCAAGTCCACCGCGGTCACCGCGGAACATCACACACGTAAGCTGTGAGCGGTCGTCTTTTAACGAAAAATAAATATGCCCGGAGCTATGATATTTGCAATTGGAAATTTCGCCTTTTACAAATACAACCGACAGGGCATATTCTTTGGAAAACATATTCTTAATATACTGATTGACGGAAGAGACGGAATATACATTTCCTCTATTCATTTACAATCTTACCCAAGATACCATTCACAAACGCAGCACCATTCTCTCCGCCATACTCTTTTGCAAGTTCCACGGCTTCATTGACGGCTACGCCGACCGGTACACTTTCCTCATATAATGCTTCATAAACAGCCAGTCTCAAAATTGCTAATTCCGCTTTGGCAATTCGCTCAATCTTCCAGCCCTTTGCATTTGCCGAAATTTTTTCATCAATATCCGGCATCAAAGCAATCAGCCGTTCCACTTTTTCGCGGACTTCCTTTTCATCCTTTTCACTAATTTCATGTTCTTCCGGAAAATGGAAATTCGCCAAAAAATTACTCATCTGTTCTTCAAACTCATCGGTTCCATAAAAATCATTCTGGAACATCAGACAGAAGATACATTCTCTCATCTCATGTCGTGTCATAACTATCCTCTTAATCCTGTTCTAAACTTACACCGGCGATTCGCACATTCACCTGTTTTACTGTCAAACCGGTCATGGAATTAATCGCCTGCATTACTTTTTCCTGCACCTGTTTGCAGGTTTTTGAATGCTGTATCCATATTTCATATTAATTGCCAATTCAACCATTGCGATGTCGTCTGCCACTTCCACCTTGACACCTTTGGACAAATTCTTTGCACCAAATTTGCCTGCCAGCTCACCGGCCAAGCCGCCTGCCATTGAATCCACGCCTTCTACTTCTGATGCGGAAATACCGGCAATGCTTGCTACGACTTCATTGGCAATCTGCACTTCGCCAATCCCTGTGTGTTTTTCCATAGAATCATTTGTCATCTCTGTCATACTTTCGTACCTCCTATTGGTATGATACTACAACAAAACAGTTGTAATATGTATTATAGCAGATTTATTTCTTTTTGCCAACAGGCGATATTACAATTTTATCGGCACTGCACTCGGTTTTTCTTTTTACGATATCCTCAATCTGTGCAATCTGGCTCTCCGTCAAATCATCTGCATTTACAACAACATCCACGCTGTCGGATAAAATTGTCACAACAGCTTCGGAAAATCCCTTCGCTGCCAGCAGATTTTCAGTTGCCGTTTCTTTTTCGCTGATTTCGGTCATCTGCATAATCTGCTGCATTGCCTTGTCTTTTTGCGCATTGGTTACATTTTTGTTATTCACTAAATTTGTAAGCGTCTCTTTGTTTTTCGCACGCGTCTGTTCTCTCGAAAGTTTTGCCTCCTCGAAATAATTTCCGGTAACAGTGTTACTTACAAGTACTGCTTCACCGGCATTTTCCTTATTGGAAACCTTTTGTCCACTTGTGCTCACTGCCTTGCCGCTGGCTGCCTCTGCTGTTTCCTCGTCCTCATCAAGAACAATATCCTCCTCTGAAATGTCTGCTGCGCTTTCGGTTGCCGCTTTGTTATGATCCCCCTGTCCGTTCATTGTCAGTTCCTCACGGTCTGTCATGCTCAGATAACCGGCAATCGCAACCATCACAACAAGCGCCGTAATAATAATCTGGTTTTTTTTCAAAATTTTCTTCACTCCTTTGCCTCCTTACTTTTCATTATTTTTATTTTATGACTCTCAATGGAAAATAATGCACTTACCGCATCGGTTATTTCTCTTTTTATCACAGAATCGTATCCGCCTTCGCAGACAATGACAATCCCTCGATTTCCGGCTCCTTCTCCTGTATGATATATGGAGAAGAATCACGGCTTGAATTTTCCACTAAAACTGTTTTTTCCTCGTTGGACTCTCCTTTTTGCGTATTATCTTTTAATGTCACTTTCTCATTTGACGCCTTCAAAGTAATCATTACATCCGCATGCCCGACTCCGTCCACCCGCTGTAAAAGCTGTTTTAACTCTTCCTCCCGCTCCGCCTTGTATTCCTCAAGTGTCCCTTTTGTTTCCTCGTCTGTGACATCGGACGAAGAAGCAGGTGCCGCCGCCTTTTCATCCGCATTTTCCGAATAGGAAAAAAACAAAAGCAGTACACCACATATAACAACCGCTAACAATTTCAAGGTTCCTGCTTTTTCAATTAGTTTTTTTAATTCCTCTTTCATGCGCTATGCCTCCTCAATCCAAATCTTTTCTTCTTCCACCCCATACCGAAAAGCCAGTTCATTCTGCCACTCCTTTTGCATTTTATCTGCATTTTTTACGCGCACCCTTATCAATATAATTTTCATATCATCCATCTTTATCCGGCAATCGGATTCATCCACCCCACATTGCAGTGCAATATCTTTTTTTACCTGTGCCACATATTTCTCTTTCATCTGTTTTTCATACTTTTCTCCAAGCAGACGAATTTCCTCTTTCGTCTGTTCCACCTGCTGTTTGTTTTCCGAAAGAATATAATTTTTTTCCCATACCTTTCCTTTTCCAAAAAAGCCAAGCACCGGAACAAGCACAAGTAAAATAACAATCAAACTTGTCACATAAGTAAAATACTTTTTGTATTCCGTTCCCATAAATAAATTTGTGAGCAGTGCTGCAAGCAGTAAAAATACTACAACCTGTCTCACCATCTGAAATGCTGCTTCCATAAAATCTCCTTTCGTCCGTCATGAGCCAAGATTCGTACTAACTAATACAATAACAATGGACAGTAAAAACATAAGTCCGGATGCCAGTAAATACCCTAACATCAGTTTTCCGCTTGTGGCTGCTGACTGTAAAACCATCACAATCCTATGGTCGCTGACCGGCTGTGCAACCGCCCCTGCCACCCGGTATAAAAAGGTAAACAAAAAAACTTTCATCATCGGATACAGACAAAGAATCACAATAGCAATCACGCCGCCTACGCCGACCGCACTCTTAATCAACAGACCGCTTCCATATACTGTGTCCATCACACTGCCTGCTGTATTTCCCACACCGGGCATCCCCTTTGCCACGTTCCAGACCGCATTGTTTCTCACACGGTCCATTACCGGAACTAACAAACACTGGATTCCCTGATAGCCAATCATTGCTTTGCAAATAAAACACGAATTGACATCCTTAATACAATGCCAATTAAATCCACCATTTTCGAGAACCGGTGTCCTGCCATCTGATTGATCACACTTAGGAAAAAATAGATTTCAACCCCGGCATCAAAAAATATTTCATTGCCATTGAAAGCAGCCCCATAGCAAGAAGCATTGCTTCATAAAAGGCAAGCGAACTCTGCATTTTTCCGCCATAGCAGAGGGTAAGTGAAAAAGAGGGAATCAAAGCTTTCATAAAGCCAATCAGATTTTCCAGTGCTTTCTCCGCCACGGCATACACACCTAAAAATCCCGAAAGCACGAGCGAAAACAAAAGAAGAAATACGACAAAAAATCCCGTTTCTCCCAAATCACCGTCCCCAATCGTACCGGCAAATTTCACAAAAATCCCCGCAAACACACTGAGTGCAAGAATATGTAAAATAGTTTTTTTCTGTGCATCCCACTGACCGGTCACCTGCTCACAGATACAGTCAACAATTGCCCCAAAGGAAAAATCGGCCGTTCCATCCATAACGTCTGTAACATACTGCTGCAAGGAAAAACTTTGCTCTGTATTTTCCTGCAGGGAAAGATCCGCCTGCTCTAAAGACAATTCATTCTGCCACTCTTCTTTCTGCTCTGCCTTAGCTTTCGTATCAAATGAAAAACCAATTAGCAGAACCACCAAAAAAATGAAACATTTCTTTTTCACTGCAACATATCCCCCAAAGTCTTTAAAAGCGTCTCGACAACCGGAAAACTCACTAACATCATACTGATTTTTCCTATCATATTGATCTGACTGGCAACCGCTCCATTCCCGGCATCCCGGCAAAGATTCACGACAAGCCATGCGTCAAATAGGCAATTCCTAACATCTTAAGAAGGATTCCTAAGTATTCTCTGCTTAAGCCGATTGCCTGTTCAAATTCATGGATTCTCTCAATCACCATGCGGATGGATGACAAACTATAAATTGCTAACAATAGGACTGTCCCTATCATCACGGCAACCGCATATTCCCGTTTCACACTGCCGGCTATTAAAGACAGAAAAACAGCTGCCAGACCAAGCACCGCCACTTTCACCATTTTATTCACCTCCCTTACAGAGAAAACATGTCCTCAACGCTTGTGAACAATTCAGAAATATATGGAATAATCCAAAACAAAACTAAAAGAAGTCCTGCTAAGCTTACAATAAATGCCTGTTCATCGCGCCCGGATTGTTTGAGAATCTGATTTAAAATGGTAACTAATATTCCCACCAATGCAATTTTAAATATAATTGTTATTTCCATAGGTAATGCATTCGTTCCTTTCTTCTTTTCCATCGCCTCTTACACCAATAAAAGACAGATTAAAACACCGCTAAAAGCGCCTATCACCGGATACATACGAAGCCTTTCATGGCTTTCTTTTTCCGTTTGCTCCATTCTCAGTTTTAAGCGGCGTACATAAATCTGAATGGTTGAAACCTGCATTTCCAAATCCAGATATCCGAGTGTACCACCTAATTTTTCCCACTCTTCCCGCTCTTCTTTTTCCATCTGCGACTTTGTTAAAACCTTTCTCGCTGTCTGGCACCAAATCGTTTCCAGTGCTCCTTCGTGGGTATTAAGTTTTTTTGCAATCTGTGCAAAAAAACTGCCAACTATACCGCCAATCCTTACCGAAACCTCTTCGCATGCCTCCATCAGCGGCGTGTGCCCGTATTCCATTTCTCCCTGTAAAATAAGAAGTGCTCTTTCACAGTCCTGCATATTATGTAAGCGGTTGCCATATCGAATCCGATAAAAAACACCGATTCCAAAACTTCCCAACAGGACAAAAATCATTCCTAAAAATTTTATTTCCATATCGTCTTTCCCTCCTTATCATAAACAGCCAGACATTTGCCCGGATGAAACAGATTGTCCAAAAGTATATATCGCTCAAACATCCTGTTTTCAAATACAGCCTGAAACTCTTTTTTCTGCCGAACCTGCGAAAGCGTTTCTCCATGAATGGTTGCTAAAAGAGAACAGCCGCTTGTAAGTGCATATGATAGAGCGGCAATATCTTCGCTTGTCCCAATTTCATCGACAGCAACAACCTGCGGAGCCATCGAGCGAATCATCATACGCACACCATCCGCTTTTTGCATCCATCTAACACATCACAAAAAGAGCCTAAATCTCTTTGTGAAATTCCCATATAGCAGCCGGCTATTTCCGAGCGTTCGTCAACTACCGCCACATTGCACTGCCTTGAAAGATTCCTCACAAAATCACGCAAAAGCGTTGTTTTTCCACCACCCGGAGGAGCTATAATCAGCGTTGGTAAAATCACGGTATTTAACACGACAAATGGCATCAATTCATCGGAACATCCCTTTATTTCATGGGAAATACGGATGTTTAATCCGGACAAATACCGCATCGTCTTCACCACTCCATGCTCATACACAACATGTCCGGCAAGACCGACTCTGTGTCCACCGGGAATGGTAAGAAATCCCTCTCTCATCTGCTCCTCAAAAGCATACAATGACTGTCTGCTGATTCGCGAAATCAACTCTTTCCATTCCGCCATCGTAACACTTTGTTTTTGCTCCGGCACAACAAATCTGCCATCATACCGTAAAGCAATGCCCTTTTCTCTGCGGATTCTTATTTCCTGCAGTTTTTCTTCTTTTAAAACCACGCGTTCAACCAGTTTCCGCAGTCTTTCCGGCAAAAGTTCCCGAATCTCTTTATTTAGCAAATGCACCCCTCCTTTTTTTACATATATATGCCTGTCCGCATGGAATATACCACCCATTTGCCTTGACACCCCATCTTATTTGTACTAAACTGAGGGCAAAAAGCAAAAGAAGGACTTAATATTATGGAATACGGATTAATAGGAGAAAAATTAGGCCATAGTGCCTCCAAAGAAATTCATGAACAATTAGCAGACTACTCATATGAGTTACATCCTCTCACCAAAGAAGATTTTCCGATTTTTATGGAAGAAAAAGCGTTTCGCGCCCTGAATGTTACCATTCCTTACAAGCAGGCAGTTATCCCTTATCTTACCGCCATGGATGAGAATGCAAAAGCGATTGGTGCTGTCAACACGATTGTGAACCAAAATGGCTCCCTCTATGGCTACAATACAGATATGCCGGGATTTCTCTATATGGTAAAGAAAAATGGTATCGACATGGAAGGGAAAAAAGTTGTTGTCCTTGGAAATGGTGGTGCCTCTCAGGCAATTCAGGCAGGTGTCAAAAAAATGAATCCCGCCAAAATGATTGTGGTCGGCAACCGAACCATCAAAGAGGGAGTTCTTACTTACGAACAGTGTTTCGCCCTCCACAGTGATGCGGACATTGTCGTAAATACAAGTCCGGTTGGCATGTATCCAAATGTCAATTTTTCACCGGTTGACTTAACTCATTTTCCTCAATGTCAGGCAGTCATTGATATCATTGCCAATCCGCTTACCACGAAACTTGTCGCACAGGCAAGAGAACTTGGCATGAAGGGTATCACCGGACTGGAAATGCTGATTGCACAGGCAAAATATGCCGTTGAAATCTTCTTGGACACAAAAATACCGGAAGAAAAAATTGATGAAATCTATCAGAATATGAAAAAAAAGTCGTAAATACAAAAAGGAGCCATACCGGCAACCACTTGCCGGTACGGCTCCTTTTTTTCAGATAAGTCAAAACTTATCATCCTTCAATGGCAATGTATTTTTTCTGCTCCACGGCATCTTTATGCTCTTTCTTTGGAACAAACAATTTCAAAATACCATGCTTAAACTCTGCCTTGATATCTTCTTCTGTCACATCTGTACCAACATAAAAGCTTCTCTGGCAGGCACCCTCATAACGCTCTTTGCGGATATAATGTCCTTCTTTTTTCTCTTCGCTCTTATCCAAGCCCTTTGCGGCACTCAAAGTAAGATAACCATCCTCTAATGAGGCTTTTACTTCTTCTTTTTTAAATCCCGGCAAATCAATCATAATCTCGTAACCTTCATCGGTTTCGCGAATATCGGTTTTCATCAAATGACCGGCATTTTTACCATAAAGCTTTTTCTCAGCTCTTCTAAAATCTCTGTCATCATAAAATGGGAATCCTCCAAAAAAGTCATCAAATAAATTTTCTCCAAAAATACTAGGTGCTAACATAAGTCATCTCTCCTTTTCTTCATCAAACTAAACTGTTTCAATTAACATGTTACCATTTGATTTTTTCTTTCCTAAGAACCCCTTTCCTTTGTTCTAGTTGTAATATAACACTTATTGTTAGCACTGTCAAGAGGTGAGTGCTAATTTTTTGTGAAAGTTTTGTGAACTCTTGTTCAAAGCACACATACCTCGCCTCATACCGCCTTACACATTCCGCCATTGTTTCTGCGTCTCTCTGATAAATAAAGATAATATCTTCTACATCTCGTTTTTCTCCCGCTATTTCCCATAAACGGCTCTCAATCTCCCACGGCATTTTCCGCTCCAGCAGATAGCGGACTCCATAATACTGTAACAGCATGTTCATTCGTTTTTGCTCCGGACAAGACTGTGCTTTTATATAAAAAAAACAGCCGATTGCATATATACTCAAAATCATCCCAGATAAAATACAAAAAGCAAATCTCGGAAGAACTCGCCACTAAGTGTTTCCAGTCTGATTTTCGACTGATACCACTCCGGTATCTGCTCGTTTCCTAAATCTGCTTCATCAAAAGTTCCCTCATATATATTTTTCAATATGCCAAAGCCGTGGCAAAAGACCAGTTCCGGCAGAACTGCCAGCGTATAAATCAAATACTCGTTTTCCGTCAATTTGTCCTTTTTTACTCCTCCCCCAACCATATGCGCTTTTCGCATCTTGATTCCTCCTCAATAATATACCGCATTCTGTGAAAAATAACGATATAATTATACATATATTTAAGTTTTTTGAAAAGGAACAAACGGTATATCCTTACGAAAAAATCAGATTTTTCTAAGCAAAAAACGGCAAAAAAATGGATTTCTTGCAATTTCTCAAATATCATGTAAAATAAATTATACCTACAAAAGAAAGGAAATAACATCACATGAAAAAAATATTATGCATTCTGCTTAGTTTATTGTTAGTGCTGCTAAACGGCTGTTCCAGTGATACGGGAAACATTCGTTTTGGGGCTGCCGGCGTTGGCGGTATGTATTATACGTTCGCCAATAGTTTCACCGGAATTCTTAGTAAAGAGAACGAAAATTATTCTTATGAAGTTAAAAACACCGCAGGTTCCACCGCTAATATCCGATTGCTGTCCAATCACTATATCGATTTAGCGATTGCACAGGCTGATTTAATTCAGGATGCCTATGAGGGAACCGGTGCATTTGATGGTAACATCTGTAAAGACTACAGTGCCATTGCCGGTCTCTATACAGAAGCCTGCCAGATTGTTGTCCGTGCAGACTCATCCATTTATTCACTCGATGATTTGCAGGAAAACATATCAGTATCGGTGCCTCGGAATCCGGCACAGAGCGAAATGCAAAAGAAATTCTTGCAGCGACAGGATTAACCTCCCGTCTGGTTCAGACAGAAAATTATGATTATACACAGGCCGCCAACCAGCTTTCCAATCATGAAATTGATGCCTTTTTTTGTACTGCAGGTACCAAGACAACGATTATCGAGGAACTGGCAAAGGAGTGTCCAATCCGGCTTCTCAGCCTAAATGAGACATGCTTAAAAAAACTAATGGCATCCTCTCCTTCATATATCCATTATACCATTCCGGCTAACACTTATACCGGACAGGATAAAGAAGTAACAACCATAGGAGTGAAATCTATTCTTTTAGCATCGGATGATTTATCCGAGGACACCGTTAATATAATTACAAAAGCCTTATTTGAGCATAATAAAGATTTACAGTATGCAACATCCCTAAATTTGGCCTTAAACGAAACATCTGCTACAAAAGATATTACACTTCCTTTTCATAAAGGAGCCGCCTCTTATTACAAAGAGAAGAAAATTACCGTTTCGACAAAATAGCAAATAGGAAGGATTACTATGAACATTGAATTTGATATGTACCAGACACTGGCACTTGCCGTTTTGGTACTTTTACTTGGAAGTTTCTTAAAAAAACACATTCATTTTTTGGAAAAATTCTGTATTCCGGCACCTGTTATCGGTGGTTTGTTGTTTGCCATCTTAACCTGCATCGGTTACTCGACCGGACTTGCTGATTTTACCTTTGATGACACCCTGCGCGAAGTATGTATGGTTTTTTTCTTTACTTCGGTTGGATTTCAGGCAAATCTGAAAGTATTAAAAAGTGGCGGAAAATCAGTGATTATTTTCCTCTTCTTAGTCATCACCTTAATTGTTTCACAAAACCTGCTTGCAGTTGGTCTTTCCAAACTGCTGCAATTAAATCCGCTTGTCGGTATGTGTACCGGATCAATTCCAATGGTCGGAGGCCACGGTACTGCCGGTGCCTTTGGACCGGTTTTGGAGGATTTTAATATTCAGGGTGCAACCACAATTTGTACGGCTGCTGCAACCTTTGGATTAATTATGGGAAGTCTAATCGGCGGTCCAATCGGCAAGCGGCTCATTGAAAAAAGAAATTTAATGGATACCGTTGCCACCGAAGATGACAGTCTTTTAATTGAAGATGAAGAAAAGCACAAACGCCACACAAACATGTATGCAGCCGCCGTTTTCCAGTTAATTTTAGCAATCGGTCTGGGAACCATTTTTTCCTGGCTGCTTACCAAAACCGGACTTACTTTTCCGATTTATATTGGTGCCATGCTTGCCGCAAAGATTAATCCGAAATATCGCTGAGTATACAAATTTTACAACCATTCATATGGGTGAAATCAATGACCTTGGCGGAATTTCATTATCCTTGTTTTTGGGAATGGCAATGATTACTTTGAAGTTATGGGAGTTAGCTTTTCTGGCACTTCCGCTTGTCATTTTGCTTGCTGCGCAGACACTTCTCATCGGCGTATTTACTTACTTTGTTATATTCCGTATCATGGGGCATGACTACGATGCCGCAGTTCTCGCCGCCGGTACTTGTGGATTTGGTATGGGAGCAACCCCAAATGCCATGGCAAATATGCAGGCCTTATGCGACCGCTTTGTGCCATCGGTAAAAGCTTATCTGCTGATTCCACTGGTGGGAAGTCTGTTCGCCGATTTTATCAACAGTTTGGTTATTACATTTTTTATCAACATTATATAAGGAGGTTTACTTATGTTTTTAAAAAAAAAAAAATATATTACAATAAACAATCCTCAGAAAAGTAGAAAAAATTATGATTTGACTTATGATAATGTAGCCATTCCGGAGGTGCATACACATGAGGCTTCTGACAGCACAAATGCAGTCTCCTCGAATGCCTCTGTTGACTATGACAACCTTGCAATTCCTGAAGTACACATTAAGGGGAGGAAGTAATCTTTTTCCCATACATGTTTCCCCCTTTTTTTGCATACAGTATATCATATGGAATTATTTCTTTGCAAAAGGAGGTTACTATGTGCAAAGATATCCGGCTTTTTATGACCCCACGGCCGATTTTACCGGGCAGCGGGATTCTTTTTTGCATATTTTAGACGAAATGAAACATTGTCTTGCCCACCGCGGTCCTGACGATAATGACAGTCTGCTGACACCACACTGTGGACTGGCACACACAAGACTTTCCATCATCGATTTGGCGGGTGGCCACCAGCCTATGACAAGAGAATTGGATGGCTATCCTTATCATATTGTATATAATGGTGAAATTTACAATATGAAAGAGTTAAAAAATGACTTGGCAAGCCATCAGGTTTTTCCAAAAACGAATTCTGACACAGAAATCTTATTATTATCATATTTAACCTTTGGCGCCGATTTTGTAAAAAAAGTCGACGGTATTTTTGCCTTTGCCATTTATGATGAACGGCACAACACACTGACTTTATTCCGTGATTCATTCGGCGTAAAACCACTTTTTTATACCATGATAAATGGAACGATTGTTTTTTCCTCGGAGCCAAAAGGCTGCTTTTGCTTTCCGGGTGTCAAAGCAGAACTTGATGCGGATGGACTCAATGAGATTTTATCATTAGGTCCGGCACGCACACCGGGAAGCGGTGTATTTTGTGGGTTTCACGAGCTGCTGCCGGGGTGTTACCTGACGTGCTCTGTTTTTGGAAGAAAAATGACGCAGTATTTCCATCTGGAAAGCAGACCGCATTTTGATTCTTATGAGGAAACCGTTGAAAAAACATCATTTCTGATTCAGGATGCCATCAAAAGACAAATGGTATCCGATGTGCCAATCTGCACCTTTTTATCCGGTGGTGTCGATTCGAGCGTGGTCTCTGCGGTCTGTGCCGCCGAGTTAAAGAAACAGGGAAAAAAACTCACCACATTTTCCTTTGATTTCATAGATAATGACAAGTATTTTAAGGCGAATTCTTTTCAGCCGTCGCAGGACCGCCCATATGTTGACAAAATGGTTTCTTTTCTGGATTCCGACCATCACTATCTCGAATGTGACAACAAAATGCAGGCGGATTTATTATACCGCTCGGTGGACGCACATGACCTCCCATGCATGGCGGATATTGATTCTTCCTTACAGTATTTTTGCGAGGAAGTCAGCCATTCTCATAAGGTTGTACTGACCGGCGAATGTGCAGACGAGGTATTCGGCGGATACCCATGGTTTCACAGAGAGGAAATGCTTAACTCCGGTACATTTCCATGGACTCCTTCACTCACCCCGCGAAAAGTTCTTTTGAAGGATGACTTAGTAAAAAGTCTTCACATGGATGAATATGTAAAAAAAATTTATGACCGGTCAGTCAGTGAAATCAATGTTCTCCCATCCGAAAATGAAATTGAGACAAACAGACGGCGGATTGGTTATTTAAATATCCGTTTCTTTATGCAGACGCTGCTAAACCGTATGGACCGCACAAGCATGTTCTCGGGATTAGAAGCACGTGTTCCATTTGCTGACCGAAAACTTGTCGACTACGTTTTTAATATTCCATGGGAAATGAAAGCAAAGGACGGACTTGTCAAAAATATACTGCGTCAAGCGTCAAAAGGACTTTTGCCGGACGAAATTTTGTTCCGCCGCAAAAGCCCTTATCCAAAAACATACAATCCTTATTACGAAAATTTGTTAGCAAAACGCCTCAAGGAAGTACTTTCCGACTCTACAAGTCCCCTGCATTCTCTCCTTGATTTAAAGCAGGTCACCCAGTTTTTAGAAAATCCAAAAGATTATGGGGCACCTTGGTACGGTCAGCTCATGGCAGGCCCACAAATGATTGCCTACCTTTTGCAGATTGAATATTTCTTACGAAAATATAACGTATCCATCCGGATTTAAAAGGGAGAGCGGATTACCGGCTGCAGCTGTCTGCCGCAAAGAGCCGCCTCAATCGTATCCGGTATCAGTTCCGTATGGGCAATCATCGACTTCGGTTTCTTTTCGCAGTCATCCTGCCCAAACGGAACAAAATAGAAATTTTTTGTATTCATCAAGAAACCAATGTTCTTTAAACTGGCTCCAAGTGCATCATTGGTAGCCGGTGAAAGAACAACCGGTTTGTCATTTCGCATATGCGCTTTTGCCGCCATCAATACCGGTGTATCGGTAATCCCCGCTGCAAGTTTTGCCATCGTATTTCCGGTACATGGCGCAATTACCAGAATATCCAAAAGACCTTTCGGGCCAATCGGTTCCGCCTCCTGAATTGAAAAAATTCCACGTTCTCCCGTAATTTCCTGTATTTCGATAATAAAATCTCTCGCATCGCCAAACCGGCAGTTCACGGTCTGTGCGGTCTGGGAAAAAATCGGAATGACCCGATTATCCTCCTTGACAAGCTGCCTGACCACTTCTTTTATTTTCTCATAAGTGCAAAAAGAGCCGGTAAACGCAAAGCCAACCGTACGCTGTTTCTTTTTGCTCATTCCGCTAATCTCCCAAAATTGTTTTCTTAATTACTTCCATAAGTATGCCGGCTGATGACTTCGGTGCATAAATGCCGGGAAGTCCTAAACATAATTCTGCAAAAATCGACGATTCCTGACAATAGGAAAAATCCGTTCCACCCGGTCTTGATGCAATATCAATAATACACACCTCCGGCTTTACTCCCTGCAGCCGCTCTTTGGTAAGAACCGGTGCCGGTACGGTATTAAAAATAAAATCATATTTTGACATTGTATCTTTTGGTGCATCAAAGGAACAAGCCTGATAGCCATAACTTTTTGCCCGCTCTCTCTTTTTCTCCTTCCGCTCCATAACAGTAACGGATGCCCTCCATTGGCTGAGTTTTGCCGCCAGTGCCGCTCCACACGTTCCATATCCAGTGACCAGACACTCACTCCCCTGAATGCTTACACATCCATGGATAAGCGCCTCTGAAACGGCTCCCTCTGCGGTAGCCAGTGCATTTCTCTCCGCCACACCATCTTCTTTGTAATAATCAACGATGCGAATCCCTCTTTCTTTCGCATAGTCTATCGCCGTCTCTGAAAATTTGCAGCCGTAAACCACCTGTCCTTTTTGAAATTTTTCTTTATTTTCCTCAAAAAACATGGCAGTCTGTGGAACCGGAAGAAGGATTGCATCATGATAGCCCGGCTGATAACTCATCGCCTCCATCACCTCATGTCCCTCTTTTTTTAACATTTGCGCCAGATAATACTGCCTTTTTTCTTCCCCCAGAACTAAAAAATGATAAAAAGCCATAATACACTCTCCGATACAGCAGTTGTTATTGTTAGTATATGATATTCAGGGAATCAAGGTCCAAACTAGTTCTTACCCGCATAAGCAGACTGGTACTTCATAAGTTCCTCAATATAAATTTCACCAAGTGCACTCACTACCGACCCGGCACGATGAATATAGCCAATCTGCATTTTCTCGGATTCCTTTAGTGGAATGGCTAACGAATCATCCCCATTTAATTCCTCGCAAATAATACCGGAACACAACGTGTAAGCATCCAGTCCATTCATTAGATTTAACATCGTTGCACGGTCATTCGCCTTGATAATACGATCATAATCATAGGTGCTTTTCATCTCTTCTGCCAGATAAAAAGAATTGTTTTTTCCCTGGTCAAAAGCCAGACACGGATACGGCTCTAAATCCTTCATCGAAAGTATTTCCCGCCCGGCTAACGGATGCCCGGAGCGCAGATATACATAGGTATCACAGGAAAATAATTCGGTGAATTTCAGCTGATTTTCCCTGAGAATTTTTTCTAACACCTTCCGATTCATGTCATTCATATATAAAATGCCAAGCTCACTTTTGAAATTCCGCACATTTTCAATGATTTCGTATGTGCGCGTCTCATATACAGCAAATTCATAATTTTCCATTCCCGCACGTTTGACTGTCTCTACAAATGCCTTTACCGCAAAGGAATAATGCTGCATGGAAACACTAAATTTCTCTCGGGATTCTTTTTCAATATATCGATTTCGAAGCAGACGGTACTGCTCCGTCACCTGTCTTGCATATCCAAGAAATTCCTCACCATCCGGCGTCACAACAATACCTCTGCTCGTGCGCAAAAGTTCAAAGCCAAGTTCTTTTTCCAGTTCTTTTACAGCCCCCGACAAACTTGGCTGTGAAATAAACAAAGCCTTTGCCGCCTCATTCATTGAACCGTGGTCTGCCACCGCAATTACATATCTTAACTGTTGTAACGTCATGATTTACCCTCCATTCTCTAAATACTGCACCCCGGCATCGGATATTCCTCCGGTCTCAGTTCATGAATATCGGCATGTTCTCCGCATACACGGCATCCTTTTGACGGACTTCCAAAATTCACCGTCCGAAATCTCATCGTCAGTCCATCGAAGGTAAGCATTTTCCCGGTAAGAAGTTCGCCTGCCCCGGTAATATATTTTTGCGCTTCCAAGGCCTGAATACTTCCAATAATTCCCGGAATCGAACCAATAACCCCTGCGGAAGAACAATTGTCCACTGTTCCATCTTTTGGAATTTCTTCGAAAATACACCGATAGCACGGTCCCTCTCCCGGCACATACGTAAGAACCTGTCCGTAAAACTGCCGGATTCCTGCATGACAAAATGGTTTCTTTGCCAATACACAGGCATCATTAATCAAAAATTTTGCCGAAAAATTATCTACCGCATCAATAATAAAATCATACGGCTCAATCAGTGCCATAATGTTTTCAGGGGTAACACGCTCTGCATGCAGATGAAGTTTGACATCCGGATTTAATTTGCGAATACGCTCTCCTGCCGACTCCGCTTTTTCCACACCAAGCGAATCCATGTCATGAATAATCTGTCTCTGCAGATTTGTCAAATCCACGCAGTCACCATCCACAATACCAATTGTTCCCACACCACTTGCCGCTAAATATAAAATAGCCGGCGAGCCAAGTCCACCAGCTCCAATCACTAACACTTTGCTCTCTAACAATTTTTGCTGTCCCTTTACTCCTACGCCCTTTAAAATTAAATGTCGCGAATACCGCTGCATCTGTTCCTCTGTAAATGCCATATGTGTTCTCTCCATTGCTGATTGTTTTTACTGGGATTATATCATTTTATCCGGGGGGATGCAAGGTGATGGGGATGTGTGGCTTTCCGGTTCCCGTAAAGCATCAAGAAAAGTTAGTGATAAGTGGGCGCTCCCGCTAAACAAACGCGTAAGGGTATCGGCATGTAAACGACACATGCCTGATACCCACGTGTTTGTACCCACTTATCACTAACTTTTCTTGATGTTTTACTGAAATCCTGGAAAACAAACCTCAAAAAACTGTCACAAACAAAACACTCCATCATTTGCGCTTAACTGCTACGGAATTTCTTTTTTTATATCAGTTTGTCACCAAAACGCATTTTCAGGTAATCAATTATAAGGTCGACTGCCCTTTCGCGCCCTACCCGACCAGTGTTAATTGTAAGATCATAACTTGTCGGATTTGTCCAGTAATCTCCACCGGTATAGTATTTATAATATTCTGCACGATACTTATCTGTTTTTGTTATAAGACGATCTGCCTCTTTTTCCGAAACCTGCATTTTCTCCATAATGGACTGCCGGCATTTTTCTCTCGGTGCTTCAATATAAATACTGATAACATTAGGCCACTGTTCAAGTATCTTATTAGCACATTTTCCTACGATAACACACGACTCAAAGTTTGCCAGATCTCTTATAATATAAGCCTGCAGCTGATAAATTGATTCGTCCGACACAAAATCTTTACTGGCTGGATCCGGCACAGCGGAATAATCGAGCATTCCTTTCATTCTTTTGTGCAGATAAGAGCCTCTCAATTTTTCATCAATATCAAAAAACATTTTTTCATTTAAACCGCTGAATTCAGATGCCATTTTTAATATCCGCTTTTCATAACATGGTATCCCAAGTCTTTTGGCAACTTCATTCCCGATTTCTTTACCGCCACTGCCAAAACCTCTGGCAATTGTAATTACATAATTTTTCATGTCTTCCCTTCTTTCCGGGTGGCAATTACTTCCATCCCTCAAATGTAATTGCCTCAGAAGATGTTGCATATTTTTCCGGCCATAATGTTACCCAGTCATCGCCAGATGCATCTGCCTTGGATAAATCTTTTGGCTGAAACTGTCCACATCCCCAGTCGAAATCTGCACCATTACCACCACTTTCATTCATCTTATAAGGATAACCTGCCAGATTAAATGTATTGTTTGATAAGGCTTCCTGAAGAGCATCGGTTTCTGTTGAATTTGCTTTCTTTGCTGATTCACAAGCAAGTTCTACTGCCATAAAACCACAGATTACATCATTACTTGGAATTGAATTAAATTCCTTTTTACAATAATCTGCCAGATAATCTTTAGATGCCGATTCGTACTTTGCCTTATAAATTGAATAACCAAGAAATGGCAATTTAGCAGTCGATGGCTCCAAACCACCAAGTTCTGTATTTGGCCATGAAATTGGATCCCAGCTCATTCCCTCAATTACCATAATTGGGGCATAACAATTCATCTCTTTACATTTCTGTACAAGGCTGACACTATCTTCAAAATACTGAGGTGCAAACAGGATATCAGGATTTAAGTTCTTCACTTTCTGCACAGTTGCTGTCCAATCGCTGTTGCCAGGATCAAAAAATTCTTCATAGACAACTTTAAATCCATTTTCCTTTAAAAGTTTACCGACAGATTCGCTTACTTCATGACCATATGTCGTCTCAAGATTCAGAATTGCTACTGTCTTTTGACCGGATGTTTTATATTTACTATAATTACTCTTTAAATATTCAAAAACATCTTTCCACCATCCGCCGCCTTTCCATGATTCATCCATCTGTGGATTGGCAATCAATTTTCCATACTGCTCATTCGCTGTATAACTGTCTGCTGCAATACAAAACATCTCTTTATTATGTTTTGCTGCAATTGGAGCTGCTGCCAAAAATGGTGAGGTATATGGCGAGGTTAAAAGATCCACTTTATCATCACTGATTAGTTTTTCATACAGCGTAGGAATCTTACTCTCATCAAATTCATCATCATAATATTTTAACTCGACTTTTTTTCCGTTGACACCACCATTTTTATTGATGTATTCTACCGCGGCTTTTGCTCCCTTCAGTGTGTTTTGTCCCGCATGGGCACAAGTTCCACTCAAAGTATATGTACCACCAATGATAAGTTTTCCGCCCTCATTACCTGTTTTTTCACCATCAGAAGATGAAGAACCACAGGCAGTGAGGCTCATACCAAGGGCCGCCACCAATGCAGTACTGACTAATTTCTTTCCTATTTTTCGTAGTTTCATAATAAGTTCCTCCTTTACTGTAAAACTATGTTTCTATAAAAATCCACACGTCCTTTGCTAAAGATATGAGGGATTTTTCTCTTTTTTATCCACCTATGTAGGAGCTTTTTACCTTTTCTGAGTTAAGAAGCTCCTTAGAGGTTCCTGACATTACAATCCGCCCCTGTTGAACTACATGACCATAATCCGCAAACTGCAGGGCAATCTCCATAATCTGCTCAACGACCAGAACCGGTTTGTTCAGGCGATCCACAAGACGTTTAAGGGAACCATACAATTCCTGCACAACTTTCGGCGCCAGTCCCATCGATATATCATCTAAAAGAAGCAGAGCCGGCTCTTCCATAATCGCTTTACCAATGCTCAGCATTTTCCGCTGTCCGCCACTAAGGGAGCCAGCCAACAAGGCTGATTTAATCGCCAGTGGCTCAAACATATCGTAAACAAGTGATAAATTCTTTGAAGCATTTTCCTTCGCTTTTTTACTAACACAGGAAATCATTAGATTTTCCTCAATTGTAAGATTCGGAAATGTTCCTCCTTCTTCCGGTACCTGGATTACCCCACGCTCCACAATCTTATGCGGAGACAAACCATCCAGACGCTCACCATCAAATACAATACTCCCCTTCTGCAAGGGCACCAGCCCCGAAATTGTCTTCATAATCGTGCTCTTTCCTGCCCCATTCGCACCGATAAGCGCCACCCGGCTGTCCCGCTCCAAAGAGAAATTTATTCCCTGCAACACATTCATCTCTTTTGAATAACCAGCATATACATCGTTATATTCAAAATAACTCATATTTTTCCACCTCCCAGATAAGCATCAATTACCTTAGGATCTGCAATTACCTCCGCAGGCGTTCCCTGAGCAATCAGTTCACCGGCATGAAGAACAACAACCCGGTCACAAATTTCCTTTATGAACATCATAATGTGTTCAATGACAATAATCGTAATTCCCTGATCTGCCAGTTTCTTCATTAACTTCATTCTTTCCCGAATTTCTTCTCCGGACAGACCGCAGGATACTTCGTCAAATAATATAATTTCCGGATTGCACGCCAGAGCACGGGCAATTTCCACGTTTTTTTTATCTGGCAGTGAAAGATTGTTTGTTGTTATATCTTTTACTGCATCCAAATGCGTCAGTGACAGAATCTCATCAAAGGACAATTTTACTCCTTTTCCACTCCGTCCCGCATTCGCGCGGGCAACTTTAATATTTTCTAAAGGTGTCATACTTTCAAATGGTGCAACCATCTGAAAACAACGGCCAATTCCCATTTTTGCAATTTTGTGTGGTGCAACACCGGAAATATTCATTCCTTTATAAAGAACACTTCCACTTAACGCACGATAAATTCCACAGATAATGTTAAATAACGTTGTTTTTCCTGATCCATTCGTTCCTATGATTCCAAGAACTTCGCCTTTTTTTACCGATATATTAATATCAGAAAATAACTCAAGTCCTCCAAATCCCATAGTCAGATGTTTCATCTCCAAGATAGGTTCATTCATTCAACCACCTCCGCTTCCTTGTGCGTATTTTCATCCTTTTTTTCTTTTTTATTCCGTATACGAATTAACAATTTATCTGTCACCTGACAGATGCCAACCCAGATACCCTGTTTCATCAACATCATAACAAGAATCAAAATGAGTCCAAGTACCAGATTGTGTCCACCACTTACTGTAATCATACTTCTTGCTGTTTCCTGAACAATAATCAATATAGCACCGCCAATCACCGGTCCCATTACGGTTCCACAGCCGCCAACGTATGCCCCCAGTAAAATATCATTACTAATTGCTGTATCAAAGGTTGCTGTTGGTGTAATATGCATCTCATAGAGAGCATACAGTGCCCCCGCAAGTCCTGTTATCATAGCTCCAATTACCAATGCTTTTGTCTTTGTTCGATACAGATTAATTCCAATCATTTCTGCTGCTTCCGGTACATCACGAACTGCCTTAAAACTAAGACCCAACGGACTTTTCACCAATAAAGCAACACCGATTACCGTTAAGATTGTCAAAGAAACAATGAGCGGGTACAAAAACTCCGGTGATACAAATTTCACAAACACACCTTTGCTGGCAAATAAAAACTGACTGGATTTAAAAACATTTAAAAATATTACACCGAGTCCAAACGTTCCAATCAAAAATGACAAGCCTTTGATTCGTAAAAGTGGATAAGAAATTATCCATGCAAACAAACCAGCAATAATAACACCAAGAATCACCAAAAGCGGCAGCGGCAGGTCAATGTTATAACCTCCCGGAAGGGCAACCGCATAAGCCCCTATACCAAAAAATACAGCATGTCCAAACGATACTTCTCCAATATACCCGCCTAACAAATTCCATCCCTGACCTGCAATCAGGAATAAACAGATATATACAATAAAACTGGACAGATACGATTGATTACTGGCATGAAAATATGCCAGATAAGCAGCCATTAAAATGGCTCCGCCAATAAGGCTGAGAATCAATTTTTTTGCTTTCATGCAGCCTGCCCCCTCTCATTCTTTTTGCGGTAAAACAAACCATTTGGCTTAGCTACAAGAATAATTAACAAAACAATATAAATCATTGCTGTTGCCAGGTTTGGAATCCAGAAATAAATGGTCATTGCCTGTACAATCCCCATGAGGATTCCCGCTGCCACCGCTCCTTTGAGATTTCCCATAGTTCCTAGAATTACAGCGACCCATCCCAAAAACGTCAGATCAAATCCTTCTGCCGGACTAAGAGAGTTAGTCAATGCATAAATAACACCGGCCACAGCCGCTAATGAACTTGAAATACCAAATGTAATTGCACAAATACGATTTACAGGAATTCCCGTAAGTTTTGCTGTTGTAGTATCAGAACTGCAGGCACGAATACGGATTCCCAGATTTGTCTTTTTTAATATCAATTCCACTGCTGCAATCAATACAATTGTAAGAATAAATGCTATGATATGCACAACGGGAATCGCGATACTGCCAATATTAACCGTAGCATTTCGATAAGGAACATTTAATGTCTTATAGGTACCGGAAAAAAAGAAATATTCAACAGCCATAATACACATACCAATTCCCCATGAAACCATAACCTGTCCTTCATAGCGTCCTTTCCATGTTTCCAGCTTCATAAATGGTTTCATAAAAATATTCTGTATCCAGTATCCGATAAGGAAAAAGAGTGGAATTAATACAATCAAGGTAATGAACGGATCAATCCCAAACATTCGAAATGCCTGATAGCACAGATATCCGGCTAAAATTGTCAAATCGCCATGCACAACCGAGCAAATCTGCAGCCTTCCTAAAATCAGGGAACAAGAAAGTCCAAGAAGTGCATAAATGGTTCCTGTTCCAATCCCTCCTAATAACGACTGTAAAAAACCAAGAAAATTCATAAAAATCCCGCCTTTACTTTTCTACTAATGCAACTGCGCGTACCGGAGAACCACTGCCATCACGAATTCTGAGTGGCAATCCCATATAAAAGAATCTTTTTCCTGCAACAAGATCCAGGTTCCTCAAATTTTCTGTGTTGGTCATACCATATTTTCCACATACCAGATGACCGGAAAAATCAAGGTCATCCGGTGTCTGATCAATGGCAGAGGAATCAACACCAATATTGACAACACCTTTTTTGGCAAGCCACTCTGCAGCCTCATATGAAAGACCGGTATAATAATTCTGATATCCCTCGATATCACCTTTTGCATAGGTACGATTATAATGCCCTGTATACATCAGGAAAATATCGCCTTTTTCCACTGTCAATCCTGCCTTTTCAACCGCTTCCTCCAAATCCTTTGCTTCAATATAATCCGGATAGCGGATGTGTGTGAGATCAACACAAATCGCACTTCCATAAAACAGTTTCATGTCCATCTTATCGATGGTCGGTCCTTCTGGATTGTACTCCCATACAGCATCTGAATGTGTAGGTCCATGTTCGCTGATCAAAAGATTACGCGCACTGAATCCGAGAGTTTTGGAACCTGTCTGCTTCATATTTTCCTCATGGGTCTGGTTTGTCATAATAAAGGTTTTCTGATGCATACCAAATACCGGCATCCCCTGATAAATTTCCTGTGACAAATCAATCAATTCATACTTTTCGTTGTAATTCATAAAATCACTCTCCTATTCTTCTGCAATTGTTGGTATTACGCAATAATTATTGGCATCTACAAGTCCTTTATCTGTAATCTTCCACTTTGGACTGGTCGTCAGTGCCAAAAATGCCAGATGCATAAATGGTGCATGTGCCTCGCAATGTAATTCTTCTTTTGCCATCTTTGTGATTGCATCCATCTGTTCCGTAAGTTCTGCAGCACTCAGCTCATCTGTCATAAGACCGGCTATTCGCAGCGGAAGATCACCAATCACCTTGCCATCTTTTGCAAGAGCAACTCCTCCCTGCATTTCAATCACATGGTTAACCGCCACAGCCATATCCTCATAATTTGTACCCATGACAATGATATTATGTGTATCATGAGCAACACTTTCAGCAAATGCTCCCTGTTTCATTTTGAAGCCCTTTACAAAACCTGCACCGATATCACTCTGTCCATGTCTTCCTACATTGGCAATTGGAAGAAGATCGTTTTCTATATCTGGTTTTACATAACCATCTTCCGCTTTCATATCTTCTACAAATGCATCTGTCAGATTCTGATCCAGAATCAGTCCGATACAGTTTACTTTCGGATTTGACTTATCACATTTAACCATCAGATCCTCCGGCTTGACCGGTTTGCGTTTAACGGAATGCTTTACAATATCCGGATACTGATAAGCCGGCAGTGGAAGCAGCAGCTGCCGGTCTTTTGCTGCAAGCTGACCGGACAAAAATACTTCCGACACATTCATGTCAGCGAGTTCACCTTCCACGACTGCAATATCTGCCAGTTTTCCCGGTGCCAGCACACCAAGTTCTGACAATCCAAGCCATGTTGCCGGGTTAATCGTGGCCATCTGGATTGCCTCAGCCGGGTCTACCCCCTCTTTTATTGTGCGGCGGATAATATCATTCATATGACCTTTTATCGCAATGTCACCTGCCAGCATATCATCGGTTGCCAGTATTGCACGCCTTGAATCCAGCCCTTCTTCTGTAATCGCACGAATACATTCCGGCATATTCCGCTGCGTGGAGCCTTCCCTCATAAGCATATAGACACCATATCGAAGTTTTTCTACTGCTTCTTTCTTTGTCGTAGTCTCATGACACGAAACATCCGTTCCGCCGCAAATAATATGAGCGGCTAATTCATTACCAAATAACTCAGGTGCATTTCCGTCGACTTCTTTTCCGATTGACCTCGCATATACAGAAGATACAATGGTGTCACGGATTACCGGATAATTATGCTCATATACAAACCGGATTGCACTCACACCCTGCGTCTCTCCCACACCAGATACAGACGGATAGGATAACATCTCCGGAATATCTTTCGATGTCACATCATAACCGGCTGTTTCAAGTCCCGGTGAATCCGGCGTAAGTGCAGGCACACGACAGAACACATGCTGTGGCATGAGTGAAGCTTCTTTTGCCATTTCTTTAATTCCGACCGGACCGAGTACATTTCCGATTTCATGCGGATCAGAAATCAGACAAGTCGTGCCTGTCGGTATTGATAACCTTGAAAATTCAGTCATGGTAAGCATCGCACTTTCAAAATGCATATGGCAGTCAATAAAACCCGGCATTACATACTTACCAGTCATATCATATACTGTTGTATCAGGTCCGGTCAGGGCATCACAGTCTCCCACCATCAAAATATATTTCCCCGAAACAGCCACATCTGCAGGATAAATCTCCCTTGTTATTACATTGACGACATTTCCGCCTTTTAGAATGATATCTGCATACTGTTTTCCACTCATCAGCACATCAACGAGGTGCTGTCTTTCTGATACTAATTTCAAACTATCCACTGACATACTCATAGAAACCTCCTATTCTTCCAATTCACATACCTGCAGTTCCAAAGGTGTTACTTTCATTCCGTTTACCGGTACAAAATCCTGTGAACATGCCGATACACAGCAAACAACATCTTTCAATGCTTTAAGTACAACATAATCACCCGCCTTTGATAATGGGTCCTCAATAACATAATCGCCATTCTCATCCATATGATTATTCATAAACCAGTTAATCGGATCTGGTATCTCATTGCGGATAATGCCAAAACTCTTTAAGGCACCAATCAGGTTATCTTTGCAGTTCGGATGATCTTCAACTCCAAAATCTACTTTATAACGATAATAATCACAAGCCGGGAAAAAGAAATCATGTTTTCCTACTGTATCCTCTGTAAACTGCATCAAGTGATCACGGTAATTACTATAAAGAAAATCTCCAATCTTTAACCGAATACTGCTTAATGACGATCTCATATGTACCGTTGATACATACTCACTCAAATCATTTTCGTTAAAACAGATAAAATCACCAACCTGTTTTCCTTCAACATCCACAATCTTTAAAAACTGTCCCTTCTTAACTCTGACTCCACGTCCTTCGTAAGGTGGGATAAAAACCTTTTCCTTTACAATATAATTTGCCATACATAACCCTTCTTTCTATTTTTTTGAAAAATAAAAAGAGTCCACTCGCTTTCCTGCGATTATGACTCCTTTGTCAACAATACTGATTCATATACTCTAAATATTTTTCCGCCACTTTTTCTAATTGAGCTCGTGTTACATATTCATCCACATTATGCATCTTTTTCATTCTGCCCGGTCCACAAATTACGAACTCTCCTTCGTTTTCTCTTAACAACTCGGCCAGATCCGTATAATAAGGAATCCCCTTCGGATATTCTGCCGTATCATAAAGCGACAGCCACTTTTTAACAAGGGGTACATCCGTCTGTTCTTCCAGTACCATTTTTTCATTTTTTATTTCATAGGCCATCCTCACCTGGTACTGTGCCTCAAATGACTCCTGAATCTGTTTCAGACATGTTTTAATCTGATTGTGATTCGATGAAGCAACGGTTCTTACATCAAGCACTGCCTGTGCTGATCCGGGAATGATATTGCTTTTAAATCCTCCCTGAAAAATCGTTGTACTGATAGATGCCTTCCCCAGCAGTTTTGATTCTTCCAAACATGGGAGGGAATTTTTAATCCATTCAATGGCTTTCCAAAGATACTCGTTACCATTTTTTGCTTCCTCCGGCATCGCTCCATGCGCCTGCCGCCCTGCAATCTTAAGCAAAATCCATAACACACCTTTTTCTGCTATCACGACCTTTCCATCTGTCGGTTCACTGAGAAGTATTTCTTTCACATCATCCATCCAGCTGCATTTTGCAACCCTTTTCGCTCCCATACATCCGCTCTCTTCATCAGCAGTAAATACAAAGCGCAGTGTCTTTTGGGGTGTCTTTTTCATCTTAAGTACTGTATCAAGTACTGTCAGCATAATTGCAACACCACTCTTCATATCAGATGAACCAAGACCATATATACGGTCACCATCTTCTGTTGCATGAACCGGCTTATATTTCCACGCTGTTTCATCACCACATGGCACCGTATCAATGTGTCCTAAGAACATTACGCTCTCACTACTTTCACCCGGTATGGATACGACCAAAGAAGCACGTCCTTCACCATGATCAAAGATTTCATATTGACTTTCGTTTAATGCCATCCTTTTAATGATATATCGGACTATCATATCTTCTTTTCCCGGTGGATTCTGTGTGTCAATCTCCAGCAATTCTCTCAGAAAAATTTCTGGCTTTTTTTTCCTGTCACTTTACAACCTGATTTCTTTGTTTTGTTTTTACAATGCGAATTATAGCAAACAAAAACCAGCGGTACAATATACCGCCGGTACACTTCTGTTATTGAGAATCTGTCTCATCTGTACAATCTTTATATGCCATTTACAATTTTAGACTTTATTGCAAATTCTACTTCAAGCCTCTCCTCCATATTGTCAAACGATACCCCCATGACTTCCTGTATCTTATGATAACGGTTTTTCATCGTATTATAATGGATATATAATTGCTCCGACGCCTCCCGCAAATTCCAGTTGCACTCAACAAGCATATTCAACGTATCAAACAGTTCGCCATGATTTTCAAGATCAAATTGTTCTACTCTACCCAATTTATCCTGAAAGAAATTTTTTACAGCAGGGTTTCCCTTTAACTGATCCAATAAACGGTAAAAACCAAGTTGGTTGTAAAAATAAGAAGTATTTTCCCAGCCAAGTCTGCGCCCCATAACAAGAGCAGTTTTTGCCTCACGAAAACTCCGGTATGCCATTCCTATCTCATCGGCAAGTCCACCAATTGCAAAAGACAGCGTAAATCCTTCCTTTGTATAAATTCTTTCATTAATTCCTGCTAACTGTTTCTGTATTTCTTTATGACTTTTTCCCTCGTCCCACAATAAAAATACAACCCGGTCAGTAAATGTTGTATAAATCGTTTTTTAAACGACATCCTTACTTCTGCTTGCCACCTTCCGCAAAAGCGCCTGGAAAGTTCATTGACAGCTTGCCCGGTTCGTTCCTGTCCCTTCTTTTTTTCAAAATTCTTCTTGAAATGGTCGACATCTGCTATCATGGCACGGACATGTCCCTCAAAACTCCAGCCAAAAAGTTTTCCTCTCTCCCTAAGTTCGTCCTGATTATTAATATTATTATAGATAATATCCAGGACAAGGTTATCTCTGTACTTTCTCTCAATCTCATCATTCGAAATTTCGCGCTGTATTTCCAATTTAATAATTGTTGACGCATGTTCTATCGCAATCAGATCATATTCATTTGCCTTATATTTTGTCTCATTAACAACAAGATAACCATATGTCTTCCTTGTGACAGTTATTGGAAAACACGGATATTTACTCATATAATTTTCCATATTGATTTCCATCTCATCATTCGAACAAAAAACTCTTTGTTTGATATTATCAACAAAAGCAACTTCTTGCCCAATGAGATCACTGAGATATTCCAAAACCTTTCCTATTCCTTCCTGCCTAATTGCAATATTCGTAAAAATGCAGTGTATTTTTTCCGACTTTTTATGATTTCCAACTGTCTGGAGTTTGCTTTTGTCAAAACCGGAGTAATAACATCAACAAATGAAAATGAAAATGGCATATACACAATGGGAAATGAAAGTTCATCCGCCTTTATGCGTACTTCATCCGGCATATCATCAATAAAACGGCCTAATTTAATGAATAGCGCTGCTGCACCATTCTTTGCTATCTTCTCAATCAATTCAAGCAGATACTCCGTATTATCTTTAAAAATATAGCCGGATGTCAAAAGGATTTCTCCTCCCTGAAGCCAGTTATAAATATCCGGTGCATCGATTACGCTGACCGATGATACTTCTCTGTTTAACCCTCGATTTCCACATATTACTCGAAATTTTTCAAATCCCTCTGTATGAAGGATCTGGTTTACTGTTAATTTCATACAAAGTCACTTCGCTTTCTCTAAAATCTCCACCCTTGGAAGATTCCATTTAAAATGGGATGCCAATATACGCACAACTATAATGCACACCATAGAGAAAAAAACTGCCCATAGTTCCGACAAAATTTTATCGAGCCACAAATACATGAGCGCACCGAAAATAGAAGCCGTTGCATAGATATGTTTGCGGAAAATATAAGGAACATTGCCTGCAAATATATCACGCAATAATCCGCCGCCTACACCGGTAATTACTCCTACAAACAAAAGTAACGCAAAATTGTCATTCCCAATCCGTTCCTGTACAAAACGGATTCCAAAAATTGTAAATGCTGCCAGGCCCATTGCATCAGATATAAACAACACCGCATTCGCCCACGAAACATTTGTCAGAATGTCATGCCGTGTCAAAAACATTGCCAAAAAAAACACAACAATAGAAACAACAATTGCTACTTTAGCCTGCGTCGGATTCTGAAAAGCAATCGGAGGAATTTCTCCCGTTACAATATCGCGGATTACCCCGCCGCCAATTGCCGTTACCATGCCAAGTACAATTACTCCAAGCAGATCCATTTGCTTTTTCATTGCCTCAATTGCTCCGGAAACAGCAAAAGCAATTGTTCCCAGTGTTTCCAGAAAGCTCATCATGAAATCCACATCTCTGCCTCCTTGTAAAATTCAGTCAGTTCTATAAAAAAAGACACCGCGGAATAGACCACGATGTCTTTTTATGATTTACATTCTACAACAGCCTTTGCTATTTGTAAAGATTATTTTTCATTATGTTATAGCTGTGTTTGTCGTTGACACTTTTTTGTTTTCCGTAATTTCGTAGAAAAATTTTGCGTCTCGTGGGCGTTCCCACTAATTGAGTGCGTAGCGGTATGGGCACTGAAAACACCAGTGCCACATACCGACGTACTCAAAACCCACTCGTCACAAAGTTTTTCTACGGAATTACTGGAATACAAAGGAACTGGCAGCGAACATTTGTCACAAACCAATCCTTCCAAACTCAGTTTTTCTTTATCTTATAACCGCATTCCGAAATACCTTTCTGGATGCGGTTGCTGCTATCTTCCCCTCTCACCACTCTCCCCTCTCCCTCTAAGCCAAAATAAAAACGAAAAAAAGACGGGAAGCTATATCTGCCACGCAGATATCCCGCTTCCCGTCTTTTTCGTTTTTATTTTACAGCCTTAAAAGCTTCTTCCAAGTCTTCAATAATATCATCTACATTCTCTGTTCCGATTGACAGACGGATGGTATTTGGTTTGATTCCCTGGTCTAACAGTTCTTCCTCATTCAACTGAGAATGTGTTGTACTTGCCGGATGAATAACTAACGATTTTACGTCTGCTACATTGGCAAGCAGGGAGAACAACTCCAGATTATCAATGAAATCTTTTGCTTTCTTGTCGTCACCTTTAATCTCAAAAGTGAAGATTGAACCGCCGCCATTTGGGAAGTACTTTTTATACAATTCCTGCTGAGAAGGATCATCGGATACAGCCGGATGATTTACCTTTTCAACTTGTGGATGATTGTTCAAATACTCTACTACTTTCAATGCATTTTCTACATGGCGCTCAACTCTAAGGGAAAGAGTTTCAAGCCCCTGTAAAAACATAAATGCATGGAACGGAGAAAGTGTCGCACCGGTATCACGAAGCAGAATCGCACGGATTTTCGTAACAAAAGCAGCCGGTCCTACCGCTTTTGTAAAGCTGATTCCGTGATAACTTGGGTTTGGCTCAGTCAAAGAAGCGAATTTGCCGCTTGCTTCCCAGTCAAACTTACCGCTGTCTACAATGACACCACCGATTGCTGCACCATGTCCACCGATGAATTTTGTTGCGGAATGAACCACGATGTCAGCACCGTATTCAATCGGGCGAACCAGATAAGGAGTAGCAAATGTATTGTCAATTGCCAGTGGAATTTTGTGAGCATGTGCAATGTCTGCCAATTTCTCAATATCCACAACATCTGAGTTCGGATTTCCTAATGTCTCAATAAATACAGCCTTTGTATTATCTTTGATTGCAGCCTCAACCTCGTCAAAGTTAAATGGATCAACAAATGTTGTTTCAATACCATACTGTACTAATGTGTGAGCCAACAAATTGTAAGTTCCACCATAAATATTTTTTGCTGCTACGATGTGGTCTCCTGCCTGTGCAAGATTCTGAATCGTATAGGAAATTGCTGCCTTTGCACCACTCGCTACGGCAAGTGCTGCCACGCCGCCTTCAAGTGCTGCCACACGCTGTTCAAAAACATCTTCTGTAGGATTTGTCAAACGTCCGTAAATATTTCCCGCATCCGTAAGTCCAAAACGTGCTGCTGCATGTTCACTGTTGCGGAACACATAAGATGAAGTAGCGTAAATCGGAACTGCTCTTGCATCGGTAACTGGGTCCGGATTTTCCTGTCCTACATGTAACTGAAGTGTCTCAAATTTTAAATTTCTTTCTGCATAACTTTTTTTACTCATATTCTCATACCTCCATTTTCATTGTGCTCTGCACAGGTGTTATTTTCTTGTTCTGTAGTTATCATACCAAATAGGTAGGGTATTGTCTAATACAAGAAATATTTTACTAGGTATAGGAATACGCTATATCCATTAAATCTTCTTAAAATTCAACCGAAGCGCATTTGTCACCACGCAGAAACTGGACAAACTCATTGCTGCCGCTCCAAACATCGGATTTAACTGCCAGCCAAACAACGGAATCCACACACCGGCTGCCAACGGAATACCAATAATATTATAAACAAATGCCCAGAATAAATTTTCACGGATATTTTTTCTGGTTGCACGGCTTAAGCGGATTGCCGCCGGAACATCACTGAGTTTACTCTTCATCAATACAACATCCGCTGCATCCATTGCCACATCTGTTCCGGCTCCAATGGCAATTCCGATATCTGCCTGCGTAAGAGCCGGCGCATCATTAATACCATCGCCCACCATGGCAACCTTGCCGTTTTCTTTCAATTTTCGAATCACGGCTTCTTTTCCATCCGGCAGAACACCGGCAATCACTTCATCCACACCGGCTTCCCTGCCAATCGCATTTGCTGTTTTTTCATTATCTCCGGTAAGCATCACAACGCGAAGTCCCATTTTCTGCATCTGGCTGACTGCACCGGCACTGTCTTCTTTCATCGTATCCGCCACGGCAATCATACCAAGCAGCGTGTCATCTTTGGCAAAATACAATGGTGTTTTTCCTTCTTCCGCCAATCGGTTTGCCTGCTCTTTTACCATGTCATCAAGCGCGGTCACCTTTTCAATCGCAGACTGATTGCCACCAAGCAGAACTTCTGTTTTACCATTTTCTTTAACCTGTCCTTTCAGACCATTTCCCGGCATAATTTCAAATTCCGAAAGTTCCGGTGCTAAAGTATCAAGTTTCTCCGCATAGGATACAATGGCACGTGCCAGAGGATGCTCACTCTTTTTCTCCAACGCATACGCATACGAAAGAAGTTCATTCTCGGAGCACCCGGAAAATGGAATCATATCAGTTACCTTCGGCTCGCCGCGCGTAATCGTTCCGGTTTTATCCAGTGCCACGGTTGCAATTTTACCCGTCTCTTCCAAAGCTGCTGCCGTCTTAAACAAAATTCCGTGTCTGGCGCCAAGACCATTTCCTACCATAATAGCAACCGGCGTTGCCAGACCAAGGGCACACGGGCAGCTGATAACTAGAACCGAAATAGCACGTGCCAATGCATAACCAACACTTTGTCCACACAAAAACCATACAAGAAAAGTAACTACTGCAATTGAAATAACAACAGGAACAAAAACGCCCGAAACTTTATCTGCAATTTTGGCAATCGGTGCTTTTGTTGCCGCCGCATCTTTTACCATCTGAATAATCTGCGACAGAGTGGTATCTTCTCCTACTCTAGTTGCCTCGCAGCGAAGAAAACCGGTCTGATTCAGCGTTGCAGCAGAAACCATTTCTCCTTCTTTTTTATCTACCGGGATACTTTCTCCGGTCAGTGCCGCCTCATTGACTGCACTGCTTCCTTCTAAAATCACGCCATCCACGGGGATATTTTCCCCCGGTTTGACAAGGAAAATCTCTCCCTTTTGAACCTCTTTTACCGGCACGGAAATCTCCTTACCATCCCGAACAACAACCGCCGTCTGGGGTGCTAACTTCATCAAGTCTTTTATCGCATCCGTTGTCTTTCCTCTAGAACGCGCCTCCAGCATTTTCCCAACTGTAATCAATGTGAGAATCATTGCTGCCGACTCGAAGTAAAACTCATGCATATATGCTACAACTTTTGCTTCATCCATCAACCGCTGCGCCTCCGCCATCGCAAATAACGCATACACACTATAGCCAAAAGCTGCACTGGCACCGAGCGCAACTAACGTGTCCATATTTGGCGAACGCCGCCACAAACTTTTATATCCACTGACAAAAAATCGCTGGTTAATGACCATAATCGCAATCGTCAATAACATCTGAGCAAGTCCCATCGCTACATGGTTCACACCAAGGACACCCGGCAGGGGCCATCCCCACATCATATGTCCCATGGATAAATACATCAAAAATACAAGCAAAATCAAAGAAGCAATCAATCGTTTCCTTAACTTTTTTGTCTCTGTATCTTTTAATGTATCGTCTGTCTCCGTTTCTCCGTTCTTTTCCTGTTCCATCACATGGGCACCATATCCGGCATCAACAACTGCCTGAATAATAACGGAATCCGGCACATCACCTTCCACACCCATGGAATTTGTCAAAAGATTTACACTGCATGAACTTACGCCCTCAACACGGCTTACCGCTTTTTCCACACGGGCACTGCATGCTGCACATGCCATGCCTGTCACTGCATACTGCTTCATGTATATTCCGCCTTTCCTGTTTTTTTATATTCTTCTTATCGAAGTACTCTACTTCCTACCGCATTAGTTTTTGCAGAGTCGCAATCAATTCATCTACGGTTTCTTCTTTTCCTGCCCGGATATCATCCGTCACACAGGTCTTAATGTGGTTCGCTAACAAAACCCGGTTAAAACTATTCAATGCTGCATTGACCGCTGCCACCTGGACTAAAATATCCGTACAGTAAACACCGCGTTCAACCATTCCTTTAATTCCGCGGATTTGTCCTTCCATACGGTTTAAACGATGGATTAAGTCTTTATACTCTTTATCTGATCGTTCTTTGTGCCGTTCTTCACAGCACGGACACGTTTTCTTTTCTTCCATGCAATCACTCCTATCGATAATTTTCGGTTCGATTATATACCCCCACGGGGTATATTGCAAGTGAAATTTTTCTCATTAAGCAAAAAAAGTTTAATTTGCAAGAGACTATAACACAAAGTGTTACCCGTCTCAAAACAAATTAAACTTCTTTATATTTTGAACTATCTCAGTGCGATAGCTCTTTCATCATGCACTTACAAAAATACTCTATAATCTCTTCAGATATTCCCCAGTTCTTGTATCAATCTGGATTTTATCACCCTGATTTACGAAAATCGGAACTGCAACTTGTGCACCCGTCTCAACGGTAGCCGGTTTTGTAACGTTTGTTGCTGTATCACCTTTTACACCAGGCTCTGTCTCAGTTACTTCCAACTCAGCAAACATCGGCGGCTCGATTGCGAAAATGTTGCCTTTGTAAGATACCATCTTAACATTATCATTCTCTTTTACAAATTTCATGGAATCGCCAACTGCTTCCTCTGTCAATGCAATCTGCTCATATGTTTCATTATCCATGAAGTTGTACATCTCACCATCGTTGTACAAATACTGCATTTCCTTTTTATCAATATGCGCCTGTGGATACTTCTCTGTCGGACGGAATGTCTTCTCCACAACACCGCCATCTACTACGTTTTTTAATTTGGTACGAACAAATGCAGCACCCTTACCCGGTCTTACATGCTGGAACTCAATAACCTGATATACGGTTCCATCAATCTCAATTGTCAAACCGTTTCTAAAATCTCCTGCTGATACCATAATTTCCTCTCTTTCCGTCGCACAAAACGACAATAAATTCATATCTATTCATAATTTTAGTATATTTAGAAGCATTTTTCAAGTATTTCTTTTGCAATCTCGGTAATGATTTTCCCATCCGTGCTTACCGTCACGGTAGCGGCGTGCTCATAATACACTCTCCGCTTCTCCATCATCTGTCGTATGTAGTCCACATTCATGTTATCTTTCAACAGTGGGCGATTCGTGTTATAACGAACCCGCTCAAAAATTGTCTCCGGCTTTGCCGTGAGTAAAACAACCGTTCCGATTGCCTGTAACTTTCTCACATTCAGTTCCCGCAGTGCCATACCGCCACCACAGGAAATAATCGCCGGTTTTATCATACCTAACTCATCAATCATGGATGTTTCCAAATCACGGAAATAAGTTTCTCCTTCTTTTGCAAAAATATCCGAAATTGCACGACCTTCTTTTCCTCAATCCACTGGTCAGTGTCGATTTCTATGCGCAAAGCAAGCCGTGATAATTCATGTGAAATGGTTGATTTCCCAACGCCCATAAAACCAATCAAAATGATGTGGCGGTTTCCTTTGTAAATTTTGTCAAACACCTCACACATCGTTTCATAATAGACCTGTCCGGGTGCGGAAGCCTCACTTACACAGCCAAATGAAACAAACGAGCCATACAATCCGCCATACAATCTCGAAACTTTTCCAAGCTCCCCCATCGACATCGTAATCAATGGAAAATCCGGAAATTCCTCTTTCATGGCAGCGGTTGCATTTAACAGCGTATCCACATCTTCTCTTGTCTTTGGCATACAAGCTAACTTTCCGGCGTAGCACCCACACTCTTTTGCCTTACAGAGTCTTTCCTTAATTTCATCCGCAGACGGAGTTTTGGAAAAATCATGATAAGAACCAATTACTTTGGTCTTACTGTTTGAATATTTTTGACAGAGTGCCTTTACCTTTTCTTCATCCCGCGAAGCCTCAACATCCACATAATCTGCCGTCTGCTGTTCAAGAATTTTTCGAATTGTTTCAAAATAATCAAAGCGGGAGCCATTTTTCTCACCGCCTTCTGCCACCGTGCGAATGGTGACTAACAGCTCCTTTTCATTAAGCACACGCTTTAACTCCGTTATGACATCAAGAATTTCTCTCTCATAACCGGCAAAAAAATCAATGCGCCACTCCACCATTTCCACCGGCAGTTTTGCAATCTGTTTTGCCTCGCGAATAATTCCATCACGAATTGGGGCAACAATTGGTACACAAATTTTAGGCCTCATCCACTTCATCCTTTCTGTGCGGTCAACTCAAGCAGTTTTTTTGTCGAATGGGTAATATTTTCACATCCGTCTTCTGTAATAATCACAACGTCCTCAATCCGAACGCCGCCAATTCCCTCAATATAAATTCCAGGCTCCACCGTAATTACCATACCGGGCTTAATCACGGTTTCTTCTCTCGGTGAAAAATTTGGGCTTTCATGAATTTCCAGTCCAACCGAATGCCCCAGCGCATGTCCAAAATATTTACCATAGCCGGCATCTGTTATTACATCTCTTGCCATCGCATCAATCTGGCTTCCCTTCATTCCCGGACGGATTCCTAAAAGTGCCGTCTCCTGTGCTTTTAGCACCGTATCATAAATTTCACGCTGCTTCTCACTTACACTGCCAATGACAACCGTTCTTGTCATATCCGAGCAGTACCCCTGATACAAACAGCCAAAATCCATCGTTAAGAAATCTCCCTTTTCCAGCTTTTTATCCGTTGGAATTGCATGCGGCATCGCCGAATGTTCTCCCGATGCGGCAATCGTATCAAAACTAAAACCTTCCGCACCTTCTTCTTTCATGTAAAATTCCAGCCATGCAGCAACCTGTTTTTCTGTCATGCCCTCATGAATTTTTGCAATTGTCTTAGTAAAAGCGCGGTCACCGATTGCCTCTGCCTGCCGTATCCTTTCCTGCTCTTTCTCTGTCTTTATCTGACGGAATTGATTCATTTTATTTTCTAATGAAATCAAGTCAGGAGACTTTCCCTCATTTTTCTGAAGCTGTTTTTCCAATTTGTGATAAAGGGATACTGTCATCACCTCATCTTCGATGCCAAGCCTTTTCACACTCTCTTCTTCCTTTAAATGAGCCAAGAGATTTAAAAAATATCCATCGCTTGTCCATGTCTCAATTTCATAACCCGGACACTCATTTTTTGCTGCGATCACATATCTGGAATCCGTGACAACCACTTTTTGCCGGCGGGAAAAATACACATACCCCTCCCCCGTAAAGTCGGCCACAAACCGCATATTCGCCGGTGAGGTAAGAAGAATTGCATCTACCTCGGTGGATTGAAATATTTTTTCTTCCATTTCTTTTCGCATCGTTTCTGCCTCTTTTCTTCGCGTTTTTTTGCGCGATATTCATGCAAAACAATTTTCTCCAGTTTGCGCTTTAATACAATCTGGATTTCTTCCTTTTCGTTAATCGGCTTTACCAAAAAATTTTTGAGTCCGATTCGTTTAGCACCAAAAATATCCGTAAATAACTGATCGCCTACAAAAATCGTGTTTTCCGGTCTTGTATTCATCAGTTCCATCGCATAAAAATAGCCTTTCTTTGCCGGCTTATGCGCGTTAAAAACCGTGTGAACACCAATTTTCTCATTAAACGAATGAACACGTTTCTTTTTATTATTGGAAATCAGACAGCACTCATATCCAATTTTTTTCAGACGGGAAAACAATCGTTTTGCCTGCTCCGTTGCCTCTTTTCCATGTTCGACAAGCGTATTGTCAATATCAAAGAGAATTCCCCGGTAACCTTCTTCATATAACTTTTCATAATCAATGGCATACGTTGACGACACCGTTGTATCCGGAAAAAAACGTTCAAACATAAGCGGGTATCCTTCCTTCCATCAAATTATTTTGCAAGCGACTGCAAATGAATGATAAACTGTTCTGCCACACGACCCGAATATCCACCATTTCTTATGCTCCATGCATTCGCCTGCATCAAAAGTTCTTCCTCTGACAAAGTAATCTCCGGATGCGCTTTGGCAAGACCAAGAATAATCGCATCGAAATCCTTTTTGCTTGGTTTGCTGAAATTGATGCTGACACCAAAACGAGCAACCAGAGAAAGTTTTTCCTGCATCGTATCCGAGCGGTGCAGTTCATCATTTGACATATCCGAGCGGTCGCTCCATGTCTCACGAATCAGGTGACGGCGGTTTGATGTCGCATAAATCAGAACATTATCCGGACGTACTTCCATGCCACCCTCAATGACCGCCTTCAAATATTTGTACTCAATCTCAAATTCCTCAAATGACAAATCATCCATGTATATAATGAATTTGTAATTGCGGTTTTTAATCGTTTCAATAATTGCGGACAAATCCTGAAACTGATGCTTGTAAACTTCAATTAACCGGAGTCCCTTTTCGTAATATTGATTCAAGATTGCCTTGATACATGTCGATTTTCCGGTTCCACTGTCGCCAAAAAGAAGACAGTTGTTCGCACGGCGTCCCTCGACAAATGCCTCCGTATTTTCCACAAGCTGCTTTTTCTGAAGTTCATAGCCAATCAACTCATCTAACGTCACATCCGAAGTATGAGTAATTGGTGACAACACCATTTCATCCCCCGTGTGAACAACACGAAATGCCTTATTTAATCCAAATTTTCCAACACCGTACCGTTTATAAAAGGCGGTCACAATGTCAAAGAAATCCTCACCGTTTTTCGCTTCACACAGCTGTGACGCCAAATCACGGACTTTTTCACTGACACTTTTATTATAAGTATTTTCTGCCTTTGCCATGGAATGATAATGGGTCAATGTCTCAAAGCATGCAACTCCCAATTTCTTTTCCATCGCAGAAAAATCATAATGGAACAAACGATAAAAATGCTCCATATCCTGTTTTACAATTTCATTCACCGTACCATCTTTGGAAGCTCCGACCGTCTCACAGAGAATACTAAATGGATTTTCTGTTGTTGCCAAAAGATAAGCAATGTAACACTGCCATAAATTGTTATCAAATCCATACGTCGTTGACAAATCAAGGAGCCTGTACACCTCATCGTAAATCGCACGAACCAGCTCTTCTCTGCTGTAGGAATCATCGTGCTCCATCTTTTCTACTAAGCTGCCAAGTTTCATCAAAATACTGTCTTTTCCAAGTTGGCCATACATTACAAGCCCTGCTGTTTCTCGATACATCTACATCGCCTCCAAATCAATACACTGTATATTGTCCATATTTTTAGCCATAACAGACAATTCATTCGTAAATCCTTCTTTTGAAAAAAGGTAATAATAATCGGCTTCTTTGCCCGTCTGCTCAATGTCATGCAAAAGTTCTTCAAATTCTTCTGTCGTCATCGGCTCATTGCTCCATTTGCAGGTTCCCACAAGGAGTTTTCCCTCTTTTGTATTCGCAATCAGAGGAACAAAACCGGACTTTCCGTAAAGACTACCAAACCTTTCAAAATGCGCCGGCAGATGATGATACTGATTCATCAATTCCATAAATTCACGGCACACCTTCTGATAAGCTTTTCCTGCCAATTCATCCAAGCCGTTTTTAATATGAGCCTCATAAAATTCACCCGGGCTCTGCATACTAAAATCCGAAAAATTCGGATAAATTAACTGATACCAAAACTGCAAAAAGGAATCCGTAATACCATACAGCCCCTTCTGCACAGAATCCCGCTTTTCCGGCTCATAGGAAAAGATTTTTTCCGCCACATCAATCTGTATCAGATTTTTAATATAAACCGAAATTTTTGCTCTGGAAAATCCTGTTCTTGTAAACAAATAATTCAACTTTGGCTCATTTTCCGCAAGCACCGATAAGATGGTGCTGTAAAAAGGAAGTTCACGCAGGGAAGTTTTCAAAAAACGCTGTGCCTCCGTATGAAGCACCCCCTTTTTGTCCACAATCAGCCGTACAATATTTTGTTTTACACTTTCTTTTGGATTCCAGTGTTCCAAATACCCCGGCACACCGCCTAAAATTCCATAAATTAAAATACAATCTTTGGTTGTGCTTTTGGGAAAGCGGTCTACCATCTCAACGAAAGTAAACTCTTTTAACTTGATTGGCAGACTCATATATTTTGCCAATTCTCCCATATCCGAAACCATATCGTTTTCCACCCATCCGATGGCAGAACTCACGAAAAGAACCATCACCTGTCCTTTCGGAAACTCATCAAATTTCATAAGAAAATCTGCAAAAAAAGTCTTGTACCCTTTCTGCATTAAATCAAATTCATCCACGACAAATACAATCCGTTCTTTTTCCGCCTTTTCCTTTACCGAAAAAAGTACTTTTTCAAAATAACGATTCTGTTCTTTTTCAGACAACTCTCTCGCCTGATAATAGACATATGTTTTGTCCTGCACAAATTTTTTTACAAGCGTTGTTTTTCCAATCTGCTCCCTTCCGTAGAGAACAACGATGGAATTACCGCCCTTTAAATAAGCCTGATTTAGCATTGCCAGTTCTTTTTCGCGGCCAATAAACACAACCATCACGCCCTTTCTTTTACATCTTGTCCGGTGCCTCAAATCCAAGCAAATCGATACAAGATTCCAAAACTTTTGTACTAAGGAAAGAAGTTTGATGTAGGAAGCTTTTCTCTTCTCATCCTCTTCTAACAAAATTTTCGTCTCATGGTAAAATGGTTAAAACTTTCCGACAACTCATAAATATACTGGCAGATTTTATGTGGTGCCAATTCTTTATATGCCGTTTCCATCATATCCGCAAAGCGGCTGAGTGTCAGATAAACGCCCGTCTCACTCTCATTTGCCGGAGCTAAAAGTTTTGTATCCTCATTCAGTACGCCCCCCTGCTCCTTATATTTTGCAAGGAGGGATTTAATTCTTACAATCGTATACAAAATATACGGTCCTGTATTTCCCTCAAAGGAAGCAAAACGCTCAATATCAAAAATATAATCTTTTGATGCCTGATTGGACAAATCACCATATTTCAAAGCAGCCAAACCAACTTTTGCTGAAATCTCTCTGGCTTCCTCTTCGCCATAATCACGATTTTCCATCATTTTTTTATAAACTTCATCATTAATCTGCTCTCTGAGAGCCTGTAAGCGAAGCACACCACCATCTCTTGTCTTGAACGGTTTTCCGTCTTTTCCGTTCATGGTACCAAAACCGATGAAGTCAAGTTCTGTATCTGCTTTTGCAATCCCGGATTTTTTCGCCACACGGAATACCTGGGTAAAATGCAGCGACTGACGCTTATCCGCCAAGTAGATAATCTGATCCGGCTCAAACAGTTTTTCACGCTCCACAATCGTTGCCAAATCGGTTGTTGCATACAACGTCGCGCCATTTGACTTTACGATAATACACGGCGGTATCTCTTTTTTATCCGTTTCTTCCGTAACGTCCACAACAAGAGCACCCTCGCTCTCATAAGCAAATCCGTCCTCTTTTAATTTCGAAACCATATCCGGTATATACTCCTGCACATCGCTTTCCTTTTTCCAAAGGTCAAAATGAACATCAAGTTTATCATAGTTTTTCTTTAAATCGGCAATGGAAACATTCAAAACATGCTCCCACAATGCACGGTATCCACGATTACCATCCTGCAAAAGAGCCGTTGCTCCCTGTGCTTCCTTCAGATAGTCCTCATGCTCTTTGGAATAACCGCTGGCATACGGATAGATTTCCTCCAAATCCGAAATGGTAAATGGTGCTTCTTTCGGATATTCTCCCGTAAAGGACTCATCAAAATAAGGTAAATCCGGCTGTCTTTTCTTTAATTCCGTAATAATCAAGCCAATCTGAAGTCCCCAGTCACCTAAGTGCACATCACCAATCACCTTATTCCCCATAAAACGGCAGATTCGTTTCACACTTTCACCAATTACCGCTGAACGAAGATGTCCTACATGAAGCGGTTTTGCCACATTCGGTCCGCCGTAATCAATGACAATCGTTTTCGGTTTTTCGGGAATTTCCACGCCAAAACGCTCTTCCTTGTCCATCTGTTCTGCATTTGCCGCTAACAATTCACCACTCACAATAATATTAATAAAACCAGGATTTACTGCCTCGATTTTCTCAAAAGCTGCATCCTCTGACAATTTTTCCACCACATCATTGGCAATCTGAATCGGTGCCTTTTTGTATTCTTTGGCTGCTGCCATCGCACCGTTACACTGATACTGGCAAAGGTCCGGGCGGTTACTTACAGAAACCATCGCATACTTTTCATCGTAGCCTGCTGCCACAAAGCCCTCTGTCATTTTTTCTTTTAAACAATCAATTATTTTCTTCATCATTTCCTCCATTTTGAATAAGAAAGGCACCGAAATCCATCCGGTGCCACGATTTCCTATTCTTATTTTAATTCTAAATTTAATTTTGTCAACCATTCAAAATAATTTTCAAACGTTTTTCGACAACAATATGGGTCATTAATCCGAATTCCCGGAACTTTTGTACCAATTACAGCGAAAGCCATTGCCATCCGGTGATCCTCGTACGTCTGAATGACAACCGGATTTTCATCGGAGCACTTTGGTGTTTTTGGATGAATGATAAGACCATCCTCTGTCTCTTCACAAGAAATTCCTAATCTTGTCAGTTCATTGACGATTGCCTGCATACGATTGGATTCCTGCCTGCGGATATGTGCCACCCCATGAATTGTCGTATCTCCCTTTGCAAAAACCGCCGTAGCTGCAAGTGTCATTGTCTGATCTGAGAAATCACTCATCACCACATCCACACCATGAAGTATGCCATCTTCCGGTCCCCTTAAACAAATTCCATCCGGCTCGTCGGTAACCGTACATCCCATTTTTTCAAGAACCCGTAAGAACTTTACATCTCCCTGCGAGCTGTCAAAATGGACATGTGCTGCCTTTGCCACTCCTCCATTAATTGCCGCCATCGCATAAAAATAACATGCTGCTGACACATCCGGCTCAATCTGATATTCTCTTGCCGTATAATGCCCTGATGGCAGAATTTCATATTCATTTTCCGATTTCTGACGCATGGAAACACCAAACTCTTCCATCATTTTCATCGAAATTTTCACGTACGCTTTCGCATCGCGTTTGCCGGTTAGTACCACATCAAATCCTGTTTTTGAAAATACACCATTTAATAGGAGTGCCGATAGAAACTGACTGCTGGCATCAATATTTAACGATACCTTCTTTTTTTCGCTGCTTTCCTCTCGTCCAAGAATTTCAAATGGAAAACAATATTCATCTTCAAGAAATTGAAACTTCGCACCAAGGAACTCCAATGCTTCCAATAACGGACGCATCGGCCTCGCCTGCATCTGCTTTGACGATGTCACATGATAATGCCCTCCGGACAACGCAAGCATTGCCGTCAAAAAACGTGCCGCCGTTCCGGCACTTCCGACATACACATCCGCTGTCTGCTTAGGAATCTGCGTACCATGTCCCACAATCGTCACCTTAGCCTCTTTTTCGTTTACGTCTATCTCATAACCAAGTGTTTTTAGCGCCTCCATAAACACACGGGAGTCATCACTAAATAAAACACCTTTTAACACACTTTTTCCCTCTGACAGTGCAGCCAGCAAAAGCGCCCGGTTCGTAATACTTTTTGAGCCGGGCACTGTAACTTCGATTATTGGTTTTCCCACAAATGGTTTCATCTTATATTGATTCATCGTATCGTCCTCTCCTGCATTAAATCGCAAAACCAATATAACAAGAAAGCAGATTCAGGTCAAGCGTTTCGTAACACTTTGCCCTGCTCCATCTTGGAAACAGTATCACAGAGGGTTTCGATATCCTCTGCATTATGAGAGGAAAGCAAAATGGTTGTTCCCAGCGCTTTTTTCTCAAGCAGCAGTTTTCGCATCTGCAAAACACCCTCTGCATCCAATCCGTTAAACGGCTCATCTAAAACAAGAAGATTTGGCTCTTCCATAATAGCCTGTGCAATACCAAGACGCTGACGCATTCCAAGACTATATTTCTTTACGGAACGTCTAAGGTTCGGATTTAACCCCACCAGTTCCATCGTGTGAAGAATCTGCCCTCTGTCAATTTTCCCATTCAGCTCTGCTAAAACCTTTAAATTTTTGTACCCACTATAATGCGGAATAAATCCCGGTGTCTCAATGATAACACCTGTGTGGGGTGGAAAATCCACCTCTTTTCCTATCCTTTTATGGTCCACCCATATCGTTCCCTGCGACGGTCTGATAAATCCAAGAATACACTTCATAAGCATTGTTTTACCAGAGCCATTCCGCCCAATCAATCCATGAATTTTCCCTTTTTCAAAAGTCAGATTAATATCCGACAAAATAATCTGTTTTTTCATCGTCAAAGAAAGATTTTCTATTTCAATCATGCACTCCATTAACTGCCCCTCCTTAATCAATTTCGTGGTCAAAATTATAATTCATCTTTTTACATCTTATAAACGCCACAAATAAAATCACTGCCAATAATCCGATAAAATAATAGGCACTAAGTGACAGCGGAAAAACCATTTCTCTATAGTAGCGCGTGTAATGCACACCAAGAAGGCTATTAGCCATCGGAAATAAAAATTTAAAACGGGAACTTGTTGCACAAAAACAAATTCCAGCCGCAATCACCAAAAAACCCGTGATAACTCCTGCCTTCTTCGCCCCTAAGGTGGCAAAAAGCAACAGAATCATACTAAGCAAAAACAAATACAAAAAGACAAATAACACCCCGCAAAAAACAGCAAATGCCGGCGACATATGATAATAAATTTCCGGCGGAATGCTGACACTTCCTGTATTTTGTGCATAGTCCGGAAACGAATAGGCAAACTCCGAAACCACAGGACTCCATTTTGCAGAAAAACTTCCACCCCACAAAACAGGAATCATCATTCCCACAAACACAATGAGCAGGTAACTAAGAATGCTCATCTGTGCGTACAAAATCTGTCCAAAAAACCAATTTCCTTTCCCCGCTCTCTGCACAACAAAAAGTGTATTTCCATCAATTCTTGGATAATCTGATATAATCGCAAGAAACACTGCCGGCACAAGAAGAATCATAAAATTGGAATTTAACAGGGCAACAAATGGCTCATACACATTGATTGGTTTTCCCATCATAGCTGCATTTTGCAGCAGAGGAACCGTAATAAACTGATAGGCAAAAACAAGCGCTGCCACAATCAGAATCATGCGCGGATCCATAATAAGTTTGATATACTCCATCTTTGCTATATGCCATATTTTACTGACCGAAAATTTACCATGTTCCACGCAATAACCTCCTTTTTATCAAACAGTAACATCCTATCATAAGCACCAATGCCGCAACCGCCATCCAAACGCCTGCCGTTACCAGATATTGTTTCCATGGATAATAAAGGATGCCTGTCGTTTCCCAAATCGCTATATTCCGGTTTCGAAGAAGCAAATCATACAAATAAATCAAGATAAACGGCATGCATAAAATAGTATATCGATTTTTCAATAACGCAGTGAAAAACAAAACCGGTATACACACCAAACATCCGTAAAAGAAAAACCGGATTCCCTTCCTAAGAAGAAGTGGCACAATTTGTGAAAGAATCGGCATCTTTCCCATAGAGGTAAAAATCACAAACAAAATTCCTTCATACAAAAAACGCCCAAGCACAGCAAGCAGACCACTGGACAAAACAGCCTCCGCCATACTTCCACAATATACTTTCGTACACCAATTCTTGCCTGACGAAATAAATAATTGTTCGTCATCTTTTCATTCCAAAACACATTTAAGAATGGAAAGATAACAAGAATTGGCATAAACATCGCCATAAAAATACTGATTGGATTTGTAATCAGACTTTCAAACGTAATATCATTTTCCAGAAAAATCTGTCTCATCTGTCCCTCAAAAAACAAATCCCAAAAGGAATATTCCTTTCCGCTTTCATTGGCATAGCACACAGCCGTAAAACTTAATGCCGTAACACATAGAACACAACACCAAAACACCTTATTCTTTAAAATACGTTCTACAAAACTTTTCATCCAATTCATCGCTACCCTCTCAATAATTCCTCACATAATCAACGGTTCCCGTCTTGCAGTCGACGAGAGCAAATTCTTCCTGATTTTCTTTCTCCGAAAACAACATCAGATAACAAGGACTTGTCGTATACTTTTCTCCTGCCTCATGCTCACTCTCTTTTCCGGCATCGCTGCACATCCGGTAACAAATCGATATCTTTGAAATATGATAACCATGATAGGAAGGAAGTTCTTTGGAAACAAGTTTTAGTGCACTTTGCAGTGATAATACCGTTTTGATTTCTTTTTGCTTTTCCGCCTCGTACATTACCCCTCGTTTGACAAAAACTATCTGCCCCCTTACAGGAACTAACCACAATCTGGTCATCATAACAATCCGCATATTCAACCGACAAAGACTTCGTATCTGCACTCTCCATTAATTTCTTTTGAACTAATTCTTCCACCCCATGATATGTTTTGCGAAAACAAAAGCGTAAGAAAACATTTCCATCTTCACCATTTTTGTAAACATCAACTTTACTTGGCCGGCTTTTTAGTACGTTTTTCGCCACCGTTTTCTCCCACTTTTCTTCTTCCTTTTTCGCAAGTTCCACCGCCTGTTTCAGCGAAATTGTACCATCCTGCAACTGATATGTTTTATTTTCATACTTTCTATCCAGCCATACGGTTTCAAAAAGATTCTCCTCCTCTATTTCATCCGATTCTTCTGACTTCCGGTAATTGATAAATCCATTATTTCCAAGCAGCAGACGTTCTCCCGTCTCTGTATTTTCATACTCCGGTCCCGGTGGCGAACTATTCGGGTTCTTTTTATAATACTTTTTTTTGAATCTCTTTTTCGGTACATAGGATTCAAAAATTTGATTTTCTTTCTGTAATAAATCACCTGCCTGCAAAAGTTTCGCCTCATACATCTTATCCGGCACATCAAAAAAAGCACAATTTTTAATATCAAGATTTTCAAACGATGTTGACCGGATATCGGCAAGTTCCCGTCTTAATCCATCCATATTTACATACTGTAAATCATTTTTGTTTTCGCCTGCTGCCTCTTCCGGGCTTTGAATGTAATCGCAGCCAACACATAGAATAATGGCTAAGATAACAAATAAAATGTGTGTGTGTTTCAATGGTATCCTCCTTTAATTTCTGGCATCTCCTGTCTACAATCATAACACAACTTATATTACATAAAACATAAAATTCGCGAACGACCTTTTTTTCGGAGTGAACGACCACTTTTAGCCTTTTTTATACAACACATGATGTTTTTCATACCTAATCAGAGATACATGAATACTCTTTTAAATTTTCTTTATAAACTCAGGCAATGTATATCCAAGCGGTGTCATATATGAACCATCCTCTGGTATACGAATCCAAGCTATTTTAGGATTCACCTCTATTACAACAATTTTGTTCCCATTAAAATCATACATACCTATCTGATGGCTCATACCCATCTTTTTCTCAACAGGATTTTCTGCATATGAATACCAGTTTTTACAACGTATCATATCAAGAATGTTACTCATTTCTTGTTTCGTACAAGTATACTGATTCGTGTCATCCATTCTTCGAATGACAACCGATGCAACATTTGAAAGATTTGGTCTGAAAACTTTACCTATTAAACTTGGTCTGCAAACCACTCGAACTTTATAAGTTTTTTCCTAAATACTTTACCTTAACCGTTGCTTTTCCTCGTTTCAACAATGTAACAACTCCCTTTTTGAAACTCTAGCAACTTTTTTTTGACGATGAGTACGACACACCTTCTTTTACTGTAAATTCAAGATTTACTCGTTTTCCTACATCACGATAAATTGTCGTTGATACACCAAAGCCAACTTTCTTTACTATATTTACCGTAATTTTTTTCTTATTTGATTTTGTTCTCAGTACAAATGAAGTCTTTCCTTTTTTCTTAGGAATTACCTTACCGTCTTTTATATTTATGTACTTTTTGTCATACTTTACGGCTTTTACCTTTTTTTTTTGCTAAACTGATTAAGGCTGTATACCATATCCTTCTGTACATATATCTTTTTCTGCCTCCACTTTTGTACTAATACACAAGGTTAACAAAAATAGTGTACTTAAATATAAAACTCTATTTTTCACTTTCATTTTCCCCTTATATAATATAAATTGATAATCCTTCCATTTGAGGATATTTAATAATTGTTATAGACTATCATAAAAAATGCCGTCAACCCTTGAAAACTCTATATTTAAGCAAGTCAACTTTATTTTATTCATTACATCATTTTATACCACTTCCCTTATGATTACAGGAACAGGAAACGCATGACATAGCAATGGACAAATTAAGCGTAAGAGAGTACGGAACCTCTTTTAAGGGTAGCAAGTAGTACAAATACCCCTTTCAGGGGTAGGCAAAAGCGGCAAAGGCAAGATAGCTTGAACGAAGTGAAAGCTAGCGCCTTTAGTCACTGACCGGTAACAAAGGCTTATAGCCGCAAAGCAAACCACCCGTTAGACGAGTGGTGCTGATTGTCTTTTCATCGATTTTCCGAGACTACATTTTGTTGTTCGTTATATATAACAAATCAGGAAGAAAAAAGTTGCAAAAAACAAATTTTTCAGATTAATAATTTAATGAAAATCCATTGATAAATTCATCTTCTACTTCTTCCATAATAACGTCATATTCTTTTGTAGTAAGATTGTAAGCATATATGCCCCTTGTATCCCCCTTCCAGCCTAAGAAATACAGAATATTGTCATAGAGAGCCATTTGATCCATTATATAAAAAGGCAGTTTCAGTCTTACACTCTTTTTTGTATCTAAATTTACCTCATAGATTTTATGTTTCTGTCTGGTAGTAAATCCATTTGGTGCACAACTTAATATCAGCTTTTTTCCCTCACACGCTATTCCGTCTATATAATATTTCGTTTCATAAACAGTTTCTGTCTTTTTTGTCTCCAGATCGAGCATGGCAATTTTAGAAGGTGCATTACCACCTTCTACGTCATCTGCTTCTCTCATTTCATTGTCTGAATAATGAGAGAAAACTATTTTATTTTCCTTTGGAACCGTACTTACCATCCATGTGAAACGGTCATCTTTCTTATCGAACATAACGCGGCTGCAATTCTGAAACTCCGCATCACAGACAATTGGTTCAATACAGTAATGGTGTAGTAATTCAGCTGCCATAAAATATTGTTCCCCACACTGAATCAAATAATTAAAATCACAAAATTGATCCGTCTTTTTTTCTCCGTTTTCATTATTATCTAAATAAATCTGGTTTCCTTTTCCTTCTCCGCTAAAGGCCGAATAGTATATCTTATCATTTCTGGTTGAATACAGAGTAAGTGGATGTGAAGAAGTATATGACACGGTTCCTTTTTGTTCCAGTTTCTTTTCTTTAATATCATAAAAAAAGCATCTGCTGCCCATCCCTGATTCAGATTCCTCTGAATAAAACGACCGGGTAATACTCAGATAGGGGGAAAGCTTGTTTATTTCTGTGTTTTCGGTATGAATGGGGCAACTTCTTCCGAAGTCCACCCACAAGCTGAACATAACATACATAAAATTAATATCATTGAAATTATTTTAATTTTTTTCATTTTTTTCATGGATATCCTTTCTCTTAATATGTATAGGTGTATTTAGCTGCTTTTTTTATATCATCATACTTTTTCGATTTGACTCCTAGTTTTTCCACTCCCGTTTTCCATATATCAATTACTGCATTATACAGTTTTCCATTATCCCTTTTATAAAATGTCGCAGTTGTTCCATTCATTTTATTGGTAACTTTTATTTTTTTACCAGTGTTGGGATTGTCTATTTCTCCTTTTGTTGCACAATCTCCTTTCTTGAGTGTTTTACCCTCTTCAGTTTTACCACCCGTATACACAGTAAAATCTCCTGTTCCAGTAACTGTATTTTTTTCTTTATGACAATTTTATTTTTTTGTATCCTGCTTTTTTTGTTGTTTCTGGTACGACTTTTCCATATGTATATGTGCCAACCGGTTTTCTTTTACCCCGAGGGAGGGATTATATGCAAAAGTTTCAGAGAATTGCAACCTTGATGACACCTGTGTCATCAGCATCTCAACTTCTTTATACTCCCCATCTCTCAAAACATATATTGCTTCTTTCTCTCCCCAGTTGTCATACTGAACTCTCATGCCGACTTCCGGTGAGGGGTTTACTTCCTCATAGACAGGTAAAAGACTTATTTTTCTCGGCAACTTAGCAACTTCTTCTTTATAATAATCAGGGGAAAGAGCAACTTTTTTCCATCACAGATTCTATCGAATCAGAATCCGGAACTAGACGCCAATTAGAGTCTCCGATATATTCAATAAGAGTATTCGCTTCCATCTGCTCTGGTATTGTGTTTGAAATCGTCGTTTCGGCGGCTTGGGCAGATACTGCTCCCCCCGCCATGAAAATGCATATACTGCATAAAGTAATTGATAAAATTTTCTTGAACATAGATTATGTTCTCCTCGTATTATATAGTAGTAGTTTTTAGAGACCCTCTCCAAGGTCTTTATTACTATTAAGTCATAGTCTTTTCTTTTACCTTTTCTACAGGTTCGACTATGATATTTAAGATGCTGTGGATTGGTTCATTTCTCCTACCACTTGATGGTTTATGAAAGGCTCCAACCACAGTCTCTTTGTTCATTTGTTAATCAGTTAGATACCGCATGACGGTTTATTTAGAACGAGGTTACAATCACAAGGAGCACCCTGTGGTTCTAAAACAGCATTCATATATTTCAAAGGAGATTTTTTATGATTTACGTAGGAATTGATGTTACAAAAGATAAGCATGACTGCTTTATCACTAACTTTGATGGAGAAGTGTTATTTAAAGCATTTACCATTGCTAACAACCTGGATGGTTTCAATGATCTTTATCAAAAGATTGTATCCGTTACGGAAGATATAACCAAAGTAAAAGTAGGACTGGAAGCCACCGGACACTATAGTTACAATCTCTTAGGATATCTCATTGATAAAAGTTTGCCCACCTATGTTATCAATCCGTTACACACAAATCTGTACAGAAAAAGTCTAAGCCTTAGACAGACGAAAACGGATAAAGTAGATGCCCGCACGATTGCTTCTATGCTAATGTCTGATGTGAACTTAAAGTCCTACTCAGACACATCTTACCACAACGAAGAGCTAAAGTCATTAACTCGTTATCGTTTTGATAAGGTAAAACAACGTGCTAAGTTAAAGTCTTTCGTTTCAAGACTTGTCTGTATCTTATTCCCTGAATTAGAAAAGTTAGTTCCAACACTTCATATGGCATCGGTTTATACAATGCTTTCGGAATTTCCAGATGCTAAACAAGTAGCAAACGCTCATCTTACCAGACTTACCAATCTACTTTCTGAATCATCAAAGGGTCGATATGGTAAAGAAACAGCTATTGCATTTAGAAATGCCGCAAGAACCTCAATAGGTTCAAATATGCCAGCAAAATCATTAGAATTGAAACATACCATCAAGCTGATCCGGGAACTCACATCTGAGATTGATGAAATCGAAAATGAAATCAAAATCATCATGGATGAAATCAATTCTCCGATTCTTAGCATCCCCGGCATCAACTACCGTATGGGAGCTATGATCATTGCCGAAATCGGCGATTTCAACCGTTTTGATTCTCCTGATAAAATCTTGGCTTATGCCGGATTTTCTCCTTCTACATACCAGTCAGGACAACTGGATGGCGCATACGCCCATATGGAAAAACGTGGTTCCAGATATCTACGATATGCTTTATACAATGCAGCCAAATATGTCTGCCATTGGGATCCAACGTTTGCTGAATACCTGGCAAAGAAACGAGCGGAAGGCAAGCATTATAATGTCGCTATATCTCATGCCGTCAAAAAGCTGATTCGGGTTATTTACCATCTTGAGAAAACTAACCAGCAATACATCAAAGCTGTTTAAGTCTTTCTAATTCAATACTCCTTTTTTGAGCACCTGTAGAGATGCTCTTTTTGTCATGCAGTTTTCAAGGTTCAAAGAACTCCAACCGAGTTCCAAACATATCTAAAATACATTTCTGTACTTTATTCAAAAAAATCATTTTAGGTCTTGACTTTTAATAGTTAGTCTTTCATTATTTTTAAATTTTGAATATTAAATCATGTGGGCATTTTACCAACATATCCTTTTCAAAAAGAAATGAGTATGTTATAATTGATTTGTGTTTTTTTATGGGCGTTCTTTTCGGTATTCCACTACCATATGAAAAGAACGCTTTTTTCAATGGATTTCCTTTTCTGTTGAATTTTTCTCATAAACATCAAGTTTTCCCCCTTCTCTAAAATACAACTTTCCATCAACTGTCTGGTACACCATTTCGGGATTCTTCAATTTTCCGTCCAGCGAGTTTTGCGGCGTGCTATTCCGTTTTTCAATATTGTTCTTTATACAATCTCCCCATCACTAATTTCAATTACACGCCCGCACCGCGCGGCGACTTCCATATCGTGTGTTACAATAATAACAGTTTTCCCGCCTTGATTCAACTTTTCAAACACGTCCATGATTTCCCCGGATGTCTTAGAATCCAGCGCACCGGTCGGTTCATCTGCAAGTAAAAATGCCGGATTATTTACTAATGCACGAGCAATCGCCACACGCTGCTTTTGTCCGCCGGAAAGCTGGCGAACAGGCTTTTTCGCCAACTCTGCAAGACCGACGTTTTCCAATGCAGTCATAATTTTTTCCCTTCGCACATCGTTTCCCTTTACTTTTCCAAAAATCAAAGGAATCTGAACATTTTCCTCGATGGTGTATTCATCAATCAAAGCATAGTCCTGCATGACAATACCAATTTTTTGATTGCGAAATCTGGCACGGTCTTTTTCCTTCAAATCTCCTACCGACACCCCATCTACAAGATAACTTCCCTTATCGTAAGAATCAATTGCCGCCAAAATATGCAGTAACGTGGATTTTCCGGCACCGGACTTTCCGATAATTGCCACCATTTCTCCTTCATCAATTGAAAGGTCAATCCCTTTCAAGGCACAAAATTCATTTGTCTTTCCCTTGTTGTATACTTTCACTAAATTTTTAATTTGAATCATAACATTACTCCTTTCGATTTCGTAATACATCCGCAGGTTGTTTTTTTCTTAAAATCTGATACGGTACAATAAAATGGACGGCACAAAGCAACAGAATTACACCACCTAAAAGTACAAGTACCGGAACTGAAAAATTCACATACACGTAATTTTCCAGATGCAGTTTAGCTGTAACTGCTAAGAAAAAGAAAAACATAACAATTGACAAAAACGCACTAAACAAACTCTGTACTAAGGAAAAACAACTGCACTTTTTCCATGGCAGTCCAAGCAGACTAAACACAGCATTATGATATAAATCATCTGCCATATTCAAGGTACATACATTAATTAAACTTACAATGGTAATAATCAATACACTCAATAAAACCGGCAAATACATCATGACCTTGCGAATCATTTCATGATTTGAACTCGCCATAAATGTTTCCAAATTTGCATCTAACGCTGAATCTTGAGATAACTCACCAAGATTATCCTTTAATACCATGTTATTTCTATTTTTCTCTGTACGACTGATGCCGTCTTTATAGACAATAAAATGTTCCCTGTCATATGTAACCGGCATATTCACTGATTTAGCCCCTGTTTCTGATGTCAGAAACAATACCGTTTGTTCCTGCTCATACCGATATGTAGAAAAAATATCACGGTAATCATAATACAAACGATTTCCCTGTCCAAAATCATGTCCAAGGATTTGCGCTCCTTCATCTAATACACCAACTACTTTTATGGAAATTGTATGCGGCTTTCCCTGCTCATCTCCATAATCAAGCGATATCCTAGAACCTTTTTTCCATCCGTATGGATTTTGAGAAACCACAACCGGCATACAGCCTTTCTCCAAAGGCTCGTCCGAAAGCCAATCCCCCTCTGCCAAATCCGGCTGATAATTTTCTATCATTTGATTCGGATATACGGCAACATTTATACCATTCGCAGCTTCTTTCGAAAGCAAATTCTGCGTACCAATTGCCAAAACATAATCAACCTTTTCCATGCCCTTTGCAATAGCATCCGGATTTGCACCATGGTATCCCGATGCGGATAAATAAAGCCCCTCCTTGTGATTCAATTGCGCAAATGGTCGATACAGGCGGTATTCCGCCAAAAGTGTTGACGCAGACACACACAGTACAAACAAAAGTGCTGCCATTTGAAACACGATAAACACATTACGCTTTCCATGCCGTATGTATTCACTAATTGCTAAAATTCCCATTAGATTCCCCCCTTCTAAATTGCAGTATACTTTTACGCGTTACCGAGCATGATAAAAGATACCCAAATATAAACGTTATCATCAAAAAGATTCCAATAATACATCCATATTCCCCGACACCGTAAACACGGTCAACATAACGAAACCATGAAAGCATCTGTGGATAAAGAAGGAAGCGGAAAATTCCGATTGATACAACAACCACACAAATCATATTACATAGAATTTCCATAAAATACATCATACGTGCCCTTTTCTTACTGCATCCACATAAAAGAAATACGCCCAGATTCTTTCTTCTTTTACGGAAAATATAACTATAATCATATACATATTACATGCTTTGCCAAAAGAGCCAATATCGCACTTACCACAAGCATAGAATATTTCTGCTTCAAATCCTGATTATTTGCTACATAAAAATCGTCTGGTTCTCCACCTAATTTTTTTACATAACTTCTAAACAACTCATACTGCTTTCGTGTCGGAAGTGAGGTAAGTCCGAAAGAAAGATTCTGCCAGACACATTTTTTAGGAAATGAAGTATATGGAACATAAAATGTATCAATATCTCCACAAAATGAATTTGTAGCTACAATTTTATATGTATCCCCCTCCAATTTTACCTCATCGCCATACTTTTTAAGTCTATCTTCCGTTGAAACAAGCACTTTGTTTTTATTGACATAATCTTCATTTGTGTAATAAAAACCATCAATGCCATACTTCATATAAGAATAAACGGTATCACTGAATCCATACTTTCCATTTTTAAGCTGCGCATGGTCAATATAAGAATATTTCCCTGACTTGCTTTGAGCTGTCACATAAAAATAATCCACATTATCACTGTCATTCACCATTGCCCTGAAAAACTCATCTAACTGCTTTGACGTAATATCCGCCTTTTTAATGGAAGCATTCAGCGACCGTGTGTCGTCATAATCATTAATTTCATATAGGTTGTTTTGAAACACGCCAAAAACGAAAAAAATACATAAAAGCGCCAAAATTTGTGAAACAAGAAGTATTATAAATATTGACGTGTGTTTCCGAATAAAATCTATCCAATTTTTTAGAATCATTTCTACTCCTTTCCCGTTGTCCCATAACGATAGGAAAAATGATGTTTTTTTGCCCATTTTTCCGCATAGGAATCTTTGGTAACATATATTGTAATTTGCTTCTTCAAATTCTTAAAATGGCGCGTATCTATTTTCTTTATTGATGGCGGAAAAACAACCGTTTCTAAGTTTGGACACCCCTGAAACTCCAGTTCTTCAATCCCATCTTCCAAAACAATATGTTTCAGATAATAAGAGGTCTGCTCCAATTGACTTAACATTTGAACCGTTTTAACTTTCTTTTTTTCGTATTTTGCCGGAATATTAAGCGTATCTTTTCCCTTAAACTGCGTCTCTGTATAAATCTCTAATACTCCTCCATCATACAAAGTCATACTGTCAATTGGTTTTCTTGACTGCCCCGACACATCAACTTCTTCCTTTCCAGTGAAGTCCTTAATTATATCAATTGTGTTTTCCTCTGCCCTTTTATTATGCTGATAAGCATACAATGAAACTCCGGCACATACAATTGCAATTAAGATAACTGCTAATACAAGAATTCGAACCCGTCTCATAGTTCTGTCTCCTTTCAATTAAAGGTTATAAGGGAAAATGAATTAAAATCAATTTCCCTTTAACTTTATTAAATTTACTTGTTCTGACTCACTGTATATTCAAATTTATCATCTAAAAAATTTGTATATCCAGCACCGCTTGGTTTCATAGAGCAGTTCCATGACAATGCCTTATGATGATGCTGACGATCCGCTGTACTACGATAACGAGATACCAAAGCAATCAACCAGTTTCCACTACCAACTACATTTTCTTTACTATCCTTTTCAATTATTTTACCGTTATTGTGGCGGCGATCAACGTATACTGAATAGTATCTTTTACTGTTAGCCGTGTTTTTAATTTTAGTTTTTGCACTCTCCTGGTTTCCTTCAGCCGTCATAGAACAAATGTCACCAGATTTTGTTTTTGTATAGTTTTTCCCATACATATTGGGATAAGCAGCCAAAGCTGTACTTCCAACTACTAGCGATAATAACATTGAGCCTGCAATGATTTTTTTGCTTTATTAAACATATTGAAATTCTCCTTCTTTTTAGTTAAAATATATTTGTAGTTATTTTTTTGCGTTCTTTTTTCTTATGTAGTGTGTAAAATTAAGAAAAGAACACTTTTTCAATCATTTCTCTGTAAATCTTCATAGAATACATTCTTTCACCTCCTCCTAACTTTATTAATAATTGCTCCTATTAATAATAACGTTCCAAAAAGCAAAAATCTGACAAATATTTTTCACATTCAATTTTCACGTTCCCATTTTGAAATATCTTTTCTAATAGAATCCGCAGCAAACAATAACCGGCATATCCAATTACAACACCAGAAAAATTGGCAATCACATCATTCATATCAATCCTATGCATATTAACTCCGACAAAAGCTTCCACCCCTGCCTGTATAATCTCCGTGATAGCGCCAAATAAAATCCCAGAAACTATTATTTTACGCCAATCACATTTATAAAGAATCGGAACCAAAAAGCCAAATGGCACGGTTATAATAATATTCAAAACAAATGTCTCCACATCTTCTATTGATAAAAAATGAAATGGTATGTAATTTACACATTGCCTGTTTAGTTCTTCCATATCCGCGTTTAAACAAATTGGAAACTGGGTATATTTGAGTACCTCTGCCATATAAGCAACGAACAAAGTAAATACTATGATATAAGGAACTTTCCTTTTCTTATATTTAACATAATAAAACACAATCCCAATATATAAAAAACTTAGTGGCATCATAATTAACCAGTCAAAATCAATTTTCATTTTTGCTTTCACCTCCCGTCTGCTATCATAACACAAAATACATCGCATAAAACATAAAAGTCATGAACGGTCGTTTTTGGGGTATGAACGGTCATTTTAACCCATATTTTCACAACACATGATATTACTTATACTGTTTTTTACCAGTTGTTTTCGTAATAGTTTCCTTTTTCCCACTCTTAGTGAATACAGCAGTGCATTTGCATCGATAAGTACCTTTTGCTGATAACTTATAACTATCTGCAAACAACAAATTTGATGCATTTTTTGTCTTTTTCCATGTTTTTACTGTTTTCCACTTTTTGGTGCTTGAAGTATATTTTTGCAAATTAAGTTCTACATCTATTTTTGATGTCGCACCTTTAGCCATTGCCCTCACTTCAACATTTGCCGTGCCACTTGAAGAAATTGAAAACGAAGGTTGCAAAATGGCAGCATTTTCACTTTGCAAAATTGGTCCAATCTCCAATGCCGGTTCACTAATCTCAGCAGCTTTTGCTTGCATATTTACTGCAAATAATGCACTCATTCCCAGCAAACATACCATTCTTTTTGTGTCTCTTTTGATTTTCGTAATCATAAAAATCCTCCTTATATATCGTTATACTAATAATAACGATACAAAAGGAGGAAATCTGACAAAAAATTTTAATTTTTTATTTCTGGTACAAACTATTTGCCATTTTCAATAATTCTGCCTTATAATTTCCTTTCTTAATAAGTAGAATCATATAGTTATATTCCTTATCATCCCACATAATCCATTCTTCATTTCCTTTTATATAATAATATGCCTCATAGCCCATAACACTTGTTTTAATTTTTTGCTCATATTCAGAATCTGTGTAAATTTGGTCTCCTTCCCTAACTTTACCACGGCTATACTGTAATGTATTCTCTTTTTCATCTCTCCATTCATCATAAAGTGCATTTCCCGACGAAAGTTCATCATGGGAATAATACCGAAATCCCTTCGGCACAAATGTAGGTTTCTCATGAATGACGTCCGGCAGGCTCTCCTTCGTTTTTTCATCCTGATTCTGACCAACATACTCCCTTACTTCCAATTTGTCCTTTGAATCATACGAAAGCAGATATTTCCATGCATTAAAACCAAACACCTTCGCACTGACTTGATTAGCAGCAGCTAAGGAAAGAATCACAATCACTACGGCTGCCGCTTTACGGACGGTATACGCCAGACGCAGATGGCTGCCAAAATATTTTTCGCTCCAATTTAAACGTTTCCATCGTTTCATGAATTTTTTTGAAAATTCATGATTATAATCTTCGTCTTGCGATGGATGAAATGAATTCATCTCCTGATATACACAGGTCGTCAAAAATTTCTTGATACTCTCCTCATTCATTACCGAGCCACTCCTTTCGAATGATTGCAATGCCTCTTGCAATTCTCTTAGACACCGTATTCTGCTTGATATTAAGAAGTTCAGCAATCTCACTTACCCCTAATTCGTTGACATAACGAAGAATCAGAACCTCCGCATACAGTTTTGGAATCTTATGAAACACTTCCATCATCTCGCTTTCGCCATAACCTCTTTCGTGCTTACAAAAAAACGGGCTGGTTTCAAACTCATCCATCTCCTGCACCTTTTGATTTTTCTTTTGATTCTTACGATAAAGGTCAATTGCCGTCCTCTCAACTATAATAACGAGGAAACTCTTCGTTTTCTGACAATCTATTTTATCAATTTTATCTAAATTTTTTATAACCTTTTCCCACGACGTCAAACAGGCGTCTTCTGCATCCTGCGGATGATGCAAAACACGCATTGCTACGACGTACATAAGCCGGTTGTATTTTTCATATAATAACTCCAGTTTTCTTTTATCCTGCGGTGAGTCAACCGAGGCTAGAAGTATACATAACATGTCTCTACCCATTCCTTTGAAAAAAGGCAACAAACCGGCGCATCCGCTGATTTATTGCCTTTCTATCATCTCACATATAGCACACTTTCTTATTTACAAAATGCTTTTACTTTTTTCATAAATGCTGTCTGCATCCAAGCCATATTTCTTAACAAGCTCTACTGCCGGACCAGATTCACCAAATACATCATTAACACCGATTTTGCAAACCTTTGTCGGACATTTTTCAGCTAATGCATCGCATACAGCACTTCCCAGACCACCGATAACAGAATGTTCTTCTACCGTTACCACTTTGCCGGTTTCTTTGGCTGCTGCCACGATTAACTCCTCATCCAAAGGTTTAATTGTATGAATGTTAATCACTTTGGCATCAATGCCGTCTGCGGCCAGTTTCTCTGCTGCTTCCAGACAATTGGATACCGGAAGTCCGGTTGCAACAATCGTTACATCCTTACCTTCACGAAGTACAACACCTTTGCCAAGTTCAAATTTATAATCCGGCTTATCGTTAATTACCGGCACAGCCAGACGTCCAAAACGAAGATAACATGGACCGTCATGCTCATAGGCAGCACGAACGGCTGCTTTTGCTTCTACATCATCCGATGGAACAATTACTGTCATACCGGGAATCGTACGCATCAGTGCAATATCTTCATTACACTGGTGTGTCGCACCATCTTCACCTACGGAAATACCGGCATGTGTTGCGCCGATTTTCACATTCAGATGCGGATAACCAATGGAGTTACGAACCTGCTCAAATGCACGTCCCGCAGCAAACATCGCAAAAGAACTTGCAAATGGAACTTTGCCTGTCGTTGCCAGTCCTGCCGCAATTCCCATCATGTTACACTCAGCGATACCACAGTCAATATGGCGTTCCGGGAAAGCCTTTTTGAAAATACCGGTCTTTGTGGCAGCCGCAAGGTCTGCATCCAGTACAACAAGGTTATCAAATTCTGCGCCAAGTTCTGCTAATGCATTACCATAACTCTCACGAGTAGCAATCTTTTTTACTTCTGACATAAAGACTCACCTGCTTTCTCTAATTCTTCCATAGCCTGTGCATACTGCTCATCATTTGGTGCAGTACCATGCCAGCTACACTGATTTTCCATGAAGGAAACTCCTTTTCCTTTAACGGTTTTTGCAATAATAGCCGTAGGCTGTCCTTTGGTCTGTTTTGCTTCATCAAAAGCTGCCTTTAAGGCATCGAAGTCATGACCATCCACTTCAATTACATGGAAACCAAATGCTTTAAATTTCTCATCAATCGGATATGGTGAACATACATCATCAACTGCACCGTCGATCTGTAAGCCGTTATTATCCACGATGGCAACAAAATTATCCAGTTTTCTGTGGCTGGCAAACATCGCTGCCTCCCAAACCTGTCCTTCCTGAATTTCACCGTCACCAAGAAGCGTGTAAACACGATAATCATCATTACTTAATTTAGCGGACAACGCCATTCCGACTGCTGCCGAAATTCCCTGTCCCAAAGAACCGCTCGACATATCCACACCAGGAATATGCTTTTTATCCGGATGTCCCTGCAAATAGGAACCAACATGGCGAAGTGTCGTCAAATCCTCAACCGGGAAAAATCCACGGTTTGCCAGTGCTGCATAGTAGCCGGGAGCCGTATGTCCTTTGCTAAGCACGAAACGGTCGCGGTCTGCTTTGTCCGGATTTTTAGGGTCAATATTCAATTCTTCAAAGAAAAGATAAGTAAAAATGTCTGCTGCTGACAAGGAGCCGCCCGGGTGGCCTGATTTTGCACTATGAACCCCAGTTACAATCCCCTTACGAACTTCAACAGCCATTTTCTGAAGTTCTAACTTATTCATAATCAATCTCCTTTTTATTACTCACCAAATTATTCACCAAAAACAGCAATATAATCTTTCTGGAATTTCTCAATACCGATATCAGTCAACGGATGTTTTGTCATCTGCTCAATAACACCATATGGTACCGTAGCAATATCAGCACCTGCCAATGCACAATCCGTAACATGAATTGGATTTCTTACGCTTGCTGCGATGATTTCTGTCTCGATTCCATGTACGGAAAAGATTTCAGCGATGTCACGAATCAAATCGATACCAGGCTGGGAAATATCATCCAGACGTCCTAAGAATGGAGATACATAAGCAGCTCCTGCTCTTGCTGCCAAAAGTGCCTGATTGGCACTGAAAATCAATGTAACATTACATTTAATTCCCTCCGAAGCAAGTACCTTTGTTGCTTTCAATCCTTCTACTGTCATTGGGATTTTAACTACCATGTTCTCATGAAGTTTTGCAATTTCTCTACCTTCTGCAATCATACCCTCTGCATCTACGGTTGTTGCTTTTACCTCACCACTGATTGGACCATCAACAATGGATGCGATTTCTTTCAATACATCTTCCTGACTTCTTCCGCCCTCTTTGGCAATCAGGGATGGATTTGTAGTAACACCACAAATAACCCCCATCTCATTTGCTTTTTTGATGTCCTCAATTTTCGCTGTGTCAACAAAAATTTCATTGCGTATACCCTCCTAAAAGTAATTTTATATCATATGCCCATTATACATCTTTTGCGCATATAATCTCAACCATTTTTTATTCCTATGGACAACTTTTTTAGATTCCATAGAAATACATACCGGAAAGCGTCAGTTTCTGAACCGAATCCAGTCCGCTTCCATAGTTATACCGGCGAATCGCTTTACCGTCGGACCCCATTTCCAAATAGGTTCCTGCCGTACCGCAAACAATCACATAATTATTTCCGCACTTTTGTAACAAGCTTCCGCTTTTTGCCTCAACTGCCGTGGCCGACGCTTTTTTCTGCACCGTCTTCTTTGCCACATCCGCCTGCCACTCAACGGCAAGATACTGATTTCCTTCCTGCACTAACATCGCAGGTATTGTTTCGTTTTCCTGCGATAAAAGCATAGATTCTTTTGTATTCCAACCGGTAAATTTCTTATTATCATTTATCTTTTTCTTTGCTGTTACCTTTTTCCATGCCGCCTTTTTTCCGACAACAAAAGAAATCTTAGGTTTTGCCGCCGTAATGGCATCCAAATAAATTACCCCGGAAGGATTCTTTGCCACCACGCCAATCGAACCACTTTGCGGCACAGTCAATGAACCGGTCTGAATATCTTTCTTAAACCGGTACACAACCCGTGTTTTCCCTGTCTGGAAAGATGTTGCCAGTAAATACTCATTTTTTTTCTTCTTTCCAAGCCAGTATACTTCATTATATCCGTCGTAAGAAAAATCACGGATTTTCCCATAGCCTTTCATCTGAACGACGCCCGTCACCCTGCCAAGAGCAGATACTTTCGCCACCTTATCTTCTGAAATCTGATAAAGAATGCAATCATCCGAAGCCGTTATGCGGTGACCATGAAATGACTCTGTCGGAATCAAATCACGCAGAATTCCTTTATTATCATAAGCTGCAATCCACGGTGTCCCGGATGGAAAAACATAATACATACCGTTTGCTAACGTAGATTTGGAATAGCCATCACTTACCGTAATCTTTTGTGGTATGCCGGATGGACTGCCTGCTGTTGTGTACTGATAGTTTTTTGTCTCTCTCGTATTTCCGGTTGAATCAACTAATTCCATCACAATAAAATTCGTTTTTCCCGGAAGCAGACCTTCCACCAGAAATTCATGTTCTTTGGCTAAATTATTTTCCTGTCCGTTATTGACATAACGGATATGGTCTGAAATCGTCTCATCTTCAACCGTGATGGTATACCGTACCATACAGCGGAATGAAGTGTGAAAATAAAAATAAAAACTATTTTCCATCGTACCAAATGGATTTTTCGCTATAATCGGATTATCAAAATCCGCATCGGTGCGCTTAATCAACCGGTCTAAACGTGCTCTTGCTTCATTGGAGTTTGAAACCTGATACACGGAATTTGACTCAAAATTAAGAACATTTTTGTCTTCGCCGTCCGTTGCTAAAACCGTAGCTTTATCCGGCATGTCATACTGAAAAGCGCGATCCGTCTGATTATCACTTTGCTCTTTTGCCATACGGTTTTTAAATTCGTTTGACGGACCTCCTTCGCGTCCTTTGAGAAAAAAATACGCTCCGGCCGTCAATCCGGACAAGATAAGCAACGTCACAATAATTAATTTTCCTGCCTTTTTCATCCGTATATCTCCTTATCCAGCAATTTTTCAAACTCTTCCATCGGCATTGGTTTTGCATACAAATATCCCTGCGCCATGTCACAGCGGATGCCTCGAAGATAATCTGCCTGATTTTCTGTTTCAACCCCTTCACAGACAACGGTTTTATCCAGTTCCTGTGTCAGTTCCACCGTTTTTCTAATAATAATTTTACTCGTCTCGGAACTCTCTGTCTCATCTAAAAACGACTTGTCAATTTTAATGATGTCAACCGGTAACTCCTTCAATAAATTAAGAGAAGAATACCCCGTTCCAAAATCATCAATGGACCAGCGGATGCCAAGATTCCGAAGCTCTCCCATCATCTTCGCCAAATCTGTCAAATCATCCCTAAAAATCCGTTCCGTCAACTCTAACTCAATATAACGAGGCGGCGTATCATATTTTTTCAAAATGTCCGCCACTCGCTTCACATAATCTTTTTCCTGTAATAAGACACGCGACTGGTTAATCGAAATCGGCACACAATGTCTTTTTTCCTGAAGCCGTCTCTGAATCATGCGACACACTTCACTAAGGATAAAAAGTCCAATTCAACAATAAAACCATTTTTTTCAAAAATCGGAATAAAATCATCCGGGTAAATCATTGAGCCGTCTTCCCGAATCCATCGTACTAACGCCTCGGCACCTACAATCTGTCCGGTTTCCAAATTATATTTTGGCTGTATAAATGCCTTAAACTCATGTTGAGCCATCGCATTTTTCATGCTCTGCTCAATTTTTCCTGCACGAATCAATTGCGTGTACACTCTCTCGTCATACACAGCAATATGAGAAGTCGTATTCGTCCGCAAGCTCTTTCTGGCAAGATTGGCATACTCCACCATCTTCTGAATCGGCGGATGTTCCTTGTCAATGCGGTAAACACCAATACCAAGCCGCGGATAGGCATCCGAATATTCGTTTCCGATTTCCACTACAAAACGATTGCATAACTCATTGAGCATATTGCGGAATGTAGAAAAATCCTGATAACAGGCAAGTGCTACAAAATGGTCTGCCACACTGTGGCAACAAAGCAATATACATTTGCTCGATGCCATAATCATCTTCGCCGTATCTGCCAAAAGTTTATCCGCCTTCTGCATACCATACAAATTATTTACCCGTTCAAAATTACAAATATCCGTACAAATAAGCGCATAGTTTTTTTCTTTTGAAATATCTTCTAACTGTCTGGCAGCTCGCTCTTTAAATGCTCCTAATTGAAGCACACCTGTTACCGGATCCTGTATATTCTCTCCGCCTTCTTCTGAAAATTGTTTCTGCCTCTCTTTTAGTACCTGTGTGTCATCCCACAAAGCAGTCTTTCTAATCGTGGATGTATGTATTGATACAATGGAAAACTTTCCATCCTCTTTACAAATCATCATAGAAAAACGCAAATTCGTATAATAAACATTATCCTGCACCGGCAGACGCAGTTCCAATTCTCCGGTCACCTGATAACAATTTCCGGAAACCTGACTGACATCTGCCGATATCACTTTCATAACACATTGCTTTGGTACTTTTTTTATTTCTCTCTCCAGAAGGTTTTCAAACTCCTGACGGTTGTGTGCCACAAAATTAGATTGCGAGCCAAGCCACGTTACATCCTCACCAACATACGCCAGCATGTCTGACATATTATGTCTGACATAATAAGAATAAAAATGACATAAAGCAATCTGCTTTACCTTTTCTGCATTGAGCCGTTTAATCTCTTGTTCACGACTTTCCTGTGTGGTCACAACCTCACCTCCTCTTCTTCTTTTTCTAATTACGGACGGTCCCACTTATCACAAAGTGCCTGAATCTGGTCTGTGAACTTCGCCGTATCCTTATTACTCAATCCCTCATTCTTACGAATTACCGAAATCAGACGCTGTCCTGCCGTCAATAGACGCTGGAACATATCGCCGGAACGTTTCTTCGCTGCCGCTTTCTTCTTCACAGCAACCGGAAGTGCTTCTTTTACAAACTCGCCCTGTATCAAGTCAAAAACTGTACCACTGTACGGTGCCACAGCGTTATAACCGGAATCGGTAAGTGTTCTCGCAAATTCATCGCATACCTTATCCTCTCCATGAACGACAAATACACGTTTTGGCGGTTTATCCGTAAAACTGTTAATCCATTTTAATAATCCATTTTTATCTGCATGCCCGCTGATGCCGGCAATTTTCGTAATCTCTGCTTTGACCTCAATCACTTCACCAAACAGTTTTACTTCTTTTGCCCCCTCAAGCAGTGCACGTCCTAATGTACCTCTGGTCTGATAACCAACAAACACAATCGTACTCTCCGGACGCCATAAGTTATGTTTTAAATGATGGCGGATTCGACCTGCCTCACACATACCGGATGCCGACAAAATAACTTTTGGCTGCTGGTCAAAATTAATTGCCTTACTGTCATCGCTTGTTATAGACAATTTCAAGCCCGGAAATCCAATTGGGTTAATTCCCTTTTCTACAAGTGCTTTTGCTTCTTCATCAAAACACTGCTGAACATTTTTACCGAAAATATTCGTTGCTTCCACAGCGAGCGGACTATCCACATACACTTCAAAATCCGGATGCGTCTTCACTAACTGCTTTGCTCCTTAATCTGACGTAAGAAATATAACATCTCCTGTGTTCTGCCGACTGCAAAGGATGGCACTACCACATTACCGCCACGGCGGAAAGTGTTTTCAATAATTGCTGCCAGCTCTCCAACATAATCCGGTGCTTCTTCCCCATGCAGTCTGTCACCGTATGTAGATTCCATAACAACATAATCTGCCGCTTTTGTATAAATCGGGTCTCTGAGAATCGGCTTATGTGTGTTTCCAAGATCTCCGGAAAAGACAACCGTTCGTTCTTCTTCGCCCTCTTTTGCAAATACTTCAATGGAAGAAGAACCAAGCAAATGTCCCACATCGGTAAATCGAATGGTAACCTCATCGCAAATCGTAACTTTTTTATCATACTCACACGGAACCAGCAGTCGAATTGCACCTAAGGCATCTTCCATCGTATACAAAGGTTCATAAATTTCACCGCCGGAACGTCTTGCTTTCCGGTTCCGCCACTCTGCCTCAAACTGCTGGATATGAGCACTGTCACGAAGCATAATCTGGCTCAAATCCACTGTCGCTTTTGTTGCGTATACCTGACCGCGGAATCCTCTGGCAAACAACATGGGAAGAAGACCCGTGTGGTCTATGTGTGCGTGTGTCAGCAAAATAAAATCAATCTCTGATGGATTTACCGGAATCTCCTGATTTTCAAACAAATCCTGCCCCTGCTCCATACCAATATCCACGCAGAATTTTTTATCTCCAACTTCCATGTAATGACAGCTTCCCGTAACTTCATGGTCAGCCCCAATAAATACTAATGTCATAATATCACCCCGTCCTTTCCGACCATCTTAATAATGTATTTATTATAAATCATTTTGCCCTTTCCGTCAACAATCCATGAACGAATCGTTAATGCTTTACGAACCCTTATTTATGCGTTAAAATACTGCTTATGGAGGTAGAAAAATGAACGAATTACAGAAACAATTATTTACCCTGCAGGACCCTTCTTATTTAGATTTTCACAGTAAACTGATTCCAACGATTGAAAAAAACAGAATCATCGGCATCCGCACCCCTGCACTGCGCTCGTTTGCCAAAGATTTTAAAGGTACTAAAGAGGCAGAAAGCTTTCTAAAAGAACTGCCCCACCATTATTATGAAGAAAACAATCTTCATATGATGTTAATTTCAGCGGAAAAAGATTATGAAACCTGTGTGTGGGAAATCAACCGTTTTCTTCCCTATATCAACAACTGGGCAACGTGTGATTTACCGGCACCCGGCGTATTCAAAAAACATAAATCGGAACTGTATGGGGAAGTTCTAAAATGGATTTCTTCAAATGACACATACACCATTCGATACGGCATCGGAATTTTGCTGCGACTATATCTGGACGCCGATTTCTCAGAGAAGCATTTGGCACTTGTTGCGAAAATCCGCTCGGAAGAATATTACGTCAATATGATGATTGCGTGGTATTTTGCCACTGCTCTTGCCAAGCAGTGGGATGCTTTGCCATTCCTTATTTGGAAAAGAAAAAGCTTTCTGACTGGGTTCACAAAAAAACGATTCAGAAGGCTGTAGAAAGCTACCGCATTACAAAGGAGCAGAAAGAATATTTACGAACCATGAAAAAAATGGTATACTAGTTACATCTTTAATTGTGATAAAAAATACCGGATGGAGGTTACGATTCATGAAAGAAAAAAGAATTGTTGTTGCTCTCGGACGAAATGCCTTTGGTGAGACATTTCCGGAGCAGAAAAAAAACGTAAAAAAGGCAGCTCAGGCAATTGCCGATTTAGTAGAGCAGAAATATCAGATTGTAATTACCCACAGTAACGGGCCTCAGGTCGGCATGATTCAGACCGCTATGACTGAATTTGCCCGTTTGGATAACGATAAAAATTATACCGTTGCGCCAATGTCTCTCTGCGGTGCTATGAGCGAGGGTTATATCGGATACGATTTGCAGAACGCCATTCGTACCGAATTGTTAGACCGCGGTATTTTCAAACCGGTTTCTACGATTATTACACAGGTTCGTGTGGATCCGTTTGACAAAGCATTTAACCACCCGACCAAAGTAATTGGACGTGTTATGACGCGTGAGGAAGCTGATGCCGAAGAAGAAAAGGGAAATCATGTCGTACCGGAAGGAGACGGTTTCCGCCGTATCATCGCTTCTCCAAAACCGGTTGATATTTATGAAATTGATGCAATCGAAGCACTTTTAGATGCCGGACAGATTGTCATTGCAGCCGGCGGCGGTGGAATCCCGGTTATGGAGCAGGGAACCACATTAAAAGGCGCCAGTGCCGTCATTGAAAAAGACTATACTGCCGCAAAACTTGCTGATATGGTAGATGCTTCCCATCTTATGATTCTGACTTCCAAAGAACAGATGGAAACTGCTGACGGCCAGGCAATTGGTAAAATCAGCGTAAGCGATGCTATTTCCTTAATTGATGAAAATCACTTTGATGCCATCACTACCCTGCCAAAAGTTGATGCCAGCGTATCTTTTGTTTCCTCCGGCGAGGGACGAACCGCTATTATTACAAAGCTTGAGAACGCTTATCAGGGGATTAAGGAGAGAATCGGGACGATTATTAAGTAGTTTGAATGAAACAACATTAAGTTTTTTAGTTGCCATAAAACAACAGAAACATTTGCGTTTCGTGGGCACTTTCGTTTGTTGAGCTGCGTAGCAGCAGGGGTACTGAAACTACCAGTACCGCCTGCTGACGCGCTCAAACCCACTCACCGCAAATGTTTCTGTTGTTTTATTTGTATCTAAAAATTTTATTCTCTGTTTCACTCAAATTACTTAACCCGCACCACCACCAGCTCCCCACAACTTAATAATCTCAATATTTCGATTGATAAGAACACTAAAACTTTGTGCAATTGCGTAACATGAAATGTTTGTTAGTTTTCTATTTAAGATTCCAGTAATTCAACAAAAGAACTTTGTGACTCGTGGGTTTTGAGTACGTCGGTATGTGGCGCTGGTGTTTTCAGTGCCCATACCGCTACGCACTCAATGAGCAAAAGCGCCCACGAGACGCAAAGTTCTTTTGTTAAATTACGGAAACTAAAATACTAACAAACATTTCATCTACTTCATATAAAAGTGCTGGTAATCTTTACAGTCTTCCCAGTCACCGCCCCACAAAAAGCCATTTCTCTTAAATATTTTATATGCCATGTCTTTTTTGTGAATCATTTTATCTTTATGCTCTCCCTTACACAAGGTTATATCACGTTCGAGATACTCGGTTGCATTTTTCGGGAAATAGCCATCCTCTCTGACATAGGGATTCATCAGCGGATTGATATCAATTGCCATACCAAGGGCGTGTTTTGACAGTTCGTCGCGCCCTTCAACCGTGCGGTAATTGAATGCCGATGTGTTATTCGCCTCCATGGACGCTTCATCGTCTCCGTCAAAATCATCCACAAGGCGCACCCGCTCAATTGGATATTCCCATTTGTAAAGCTGGTAAAATACCCGCATGACAGGATATGCAATTTTCTGATTTACCACCAGTTCACCTTCCTGAATCTGTCCCTTGAAATCATAATGGATAATTCGCACATAACGAAGCTCATCCAGCGAAATATCGGGATTTTCACGGTACGAAACTCCTATCATTTTTTCCTTTACATATTCCGGCAAAACGGCACTGTTAAAGCCCTCTTTGTAGACTTTGTAAGTTCCCACATATTTACGGGTCTGCACTAATTGATACAGATAAAATACCGTAAACAATAAAACAACAGCCTCGTAAACATGGCGAACCGAGCCAATTCCGACAAAAGTCAAAAGGAAAATAAAAATTCTTGCAAATACGGTAACCCACCAGCCAAACTGCATTCTCCGGTTGGTACTTACATTTGCCATGTCATCCGAAACATTTACCGTCACGTAAATCATGATATATTCCATCCAGATTTCAAATACAAATGCTAAGAAATATAAACTGAGGGCAGATAAAATCAAGGCTCCACCATTCACATAAAACGGAATGACGCGAAGGGCAATGGAACACCCTCCTGCCAGAATGGCTAACAGTACACCAAACCAGAATTTTTTGTTATGCTTCACGAACATAAATGCACCAATCAGCACAAGTAAACAACCAATAACGTCAGGCAGTATGTCCACCTGTAAATTATGTCCTAAAATATTCTGCGTTACATACTGCTGTATTCTTGGGTGGATATCAATTCCATGATAAAGCCCTGTCGGCTGTATAAAATCCGGATATGAAATACCGCTGCCCACCATAAAATCAACGCCGGTAAACAACAATCCAATTGCAATTAATACGATTGCCATAGTTACGCCTCCTAACAATTCATTTACCAATTAATTCTGCTTTCTCACTATTTTGTATTCATCATCCGTCTGATAATATGGACAGGATTGATACGATGAACCTAGAAATCTTGCCATTTCATCTTCATCCAAATTGACATCACATTCTGCATAGCCATCATCGTCATAAACGTAAAAGGCACAAAACTCACAATTAGTAACCATAACAATCTCTCCTTCTTCTCCATATATTAACTAAAAAAAGCAAGGTGCCGGCAAAAATCAATTCAAAAATCTGCCACACGCCGCCATACGCTGCACTCAAAAAAGTAATACGGCAGACAAAAATATGACAATACATGCGCCAACGGAATCAGCACCGACAAATTCAAAAATACCGGTGTAAACAATACGCTGATACACAAGTAAAACAACGCAAAGAGCCAAGTGACACCTTCTTTTACCCGAATTGCAGATAGTAAATCACAAAACAGTACCACTATTATATCATAAATCAGTAGAGAAGCAATTTCTTTTATTGTTAAAAACGAAACTCCGCATAAAAGCTCGGACAAAATTCCTGATATTGTCATCAGAACCACCGGCACCGCAATCGAAAAAAGCGACATCTCTCTGCGCCATTTTCCAGTAACTGCAAAAGGAATCTGTCTCCCACAATCTTTTCGATAAAGAGTAAGCCCACAGAATCCGGCAAGCAGAATCAAAAAAGCCACACCACCATGTAACGGTGCCAAAAGATAGTCTCCCATCTGTTTTTTTGCAAAATTCTGCTTGTTTATTTCCATCGTAAATGTTTGCTGCTTTGCCAAATTATCCTTATATTTTTGCGAAATCTCCCCTTTTTCAATTTCATGTGATTCAAAAAGTCCGGATTGTGCAATGTAATCCTCAAGCATCTGTCTTCCGTACACGCGGAACACACTGCTTATCACCGCCTCTCTCGCAATCAGAAAAAAGGCATTTCCTTCACTGTGGTATTGCTTAATGCATTTTTCATACTGCCCATTTTCATATTGCTTTTTAAGTGTATCCGGAAACACATAACCACATGTTAAATCTCCCTTTCGGATTTTTTGAATCATGTCCTTCTCGGAAGATATTTCACAAAACGTAATCATACCGGTTTTACTAAGAAGTTCCTCCTGAATTTCCCGAACAAACACATTGTCTTTGTCTGCCACAATTCCCACTTTAACTTTTGTAGACTTTTGATGTACCGCATAGGAATATAAATAAGTAAAAAAAGGCAGGGCAATCAGCAGAAACAAAAAGAATTTCTGGCACAAAAAGCGTTTGGTATATTTTTTCATCCATATTCTCATGCGATGCCCCCCCTCTTTCTCTTCATGCGCCACAAGGCAAGACAAAAGAAGCAGACTCCATACATAAGTACATAAATAAGCGATGATGAAAAAATCTGTCCTTTCATTTCTGCATGCAGCAAATCAACAAAAACTCCTCCCGGCAGTATTTTCCCAATGCTTACAAGAATTTTGGGCAGCATGTAGTCCGGAAATGCACCGCCAAGCAGCACAAACTGCACCACAGCAAATACAAAGAGAAACAGTATCTGTCCGGCATTTGCCCTGCCGCACGGAACGACACAGGCAAGCAGACAAGCCGAGCAAAAACTACCAAAGACAATCCCGCACGTATTAAGCATTGTCACCTTTACCCCTAAAAGGGCTGCAAATCCGTAAAATCCGGCAGTCATACAGAGAAACAAAACACCGCCATTTAACAAAACATCAAAAAAAAGCGCATCCACCGGGTTTATTTTCTTTCCTTTCAATAAGCCAAGCAATAACGCTGTCGGACGCTCCCGCAGAGAAATCAAAATCGCCCCCAAAAGGACAAAAAGTGTCACCATAATTCCAAGAAAAATACGCGTAGTATCGTTCATTCCGGAAGCTGATTTTATTGTTTTCTCGTGAAACAAAGTTTCCTGCCGCAGCACAAAACGAATATAATTGCGGTTCATATCCATCGCCACAGTCTTCATACTTCCCTGTCTGCCATACTTTGCGTATAACTGATATGCTGCATAGTCACCGGCTTTTGCTGTCAACACAAAAGAAACTGCCGAATCCACCAGTTCCTCCATCAATGCACTTTCAATTGTGGGTGTTTTAGCCGTTGTTATATGGACGGAGGTTTTTTCGTTCCGATATATTTTCTCCAATAAATTTTCCGGCAGCGTAACATAAGCCGCCACCTTTCCTTCATCCAACTGCTCTTTTGCCTCTGTCTCACTCAGCTCCCGAACACACATAAGGCTTTCGTGTCTGCCATATTGCTGACATACTCAAGTAACCCTCGCTCCATAAACCCTTTTTCCGGCACAACAACTCCAATATGTATTTTACTGTTTTCCGAAATTGCAGACAAACAAACAAAAAATACAGTCAAAAGAACCGCCATAGACAAGAAAATGACAGGGAGAACCATAACGGTCCTCTTTGCCATTTTCTTAAGATAACATATTTTGTATGAATTACAAAGTGTCATTTTCATCCTCATAACTGTCTGTATAACTGTCATCATCGCTACCATCATAACTGTCGGTAGTTAAAGAAGTATCCGCATCACTCAATCCTAATGGATTTGATGAAGATGGACTGAACAAGGAACTGATATCACTAATTCCCCATTTACCTAAAATGTTCTGTAAATTAGTCATCACATCACTCTGATACTGAGTCAAAGTTGACTGTAGGGTGTCGGCTGTCACAACCTGTTCTTCACCGGCAGGCATTTTTACTTCACCGTCAAGAGCAGCAAATGAGTATTCCATTCCAAAGGTATTCGTGCCTGTTTCGCTCTGGTCAACCGATACATCTTTAAAATCAAGGGTAATACTCTTACCTTTTTCTAAGTTTTTCACACTTCCGCTGCATGACATTTTCACCTCATCGGAATTATACGATTTTACGGAAGCAGACATTGTAAGTGCATTATTATTCTTCGTGTCAAGGGATTCTTTTACTTCTGTTGAAGCAATTTCCGTACCCATGCTCGAAACAACCATTTTAATTGTATCTTCGCATACATCACCTTTTTTACCCTGAAGGTTATACGTAACTGTTCCAATAGAAGAACCATTCTGTGCCAAGGACAACTCAACATTTGCTGTATTCTGGGCATCGTTATCTACAAATGCACCATGAATATCTAATTTAACTCCGGCAACCGTCACAGAGGTTTTAAATCCTGTCAAGTTACCGTCCGTGCCCTCTACCGTTACAATAATATCCTGTGTGTAAGATGTAATCTGTGGAACAATCATACCAACGCCGCTGGCAATCGTTCCTTTGGACATACCAAGTTTTTCTTCAATCTTACCGAGTGTCTCTGACTGGCTGCTTACATAATCACGGAATTTATTTACAAACTCATCCAGTGAAACTTTTGTAATCTTAATCTGATAACCATTATCTACCTTTTCACATTCTGTGCTGTCATACAAGGCATCTCCCTGCTCCTCTAAGAAATCAGAAAATGTTTCCTGCAAATCCGGAAGCACTGCTAAAACAGCTGAAATACTATTCAGGGCTTCCTGGCTCTCATTATCGGATGCTGTAATGCTGAATGTTTTGTTTGGAATCAGCTCCGGCAGAGAAAATGCTGCTTTCTTTTCCTCTAATGAACCATAGGCTTCTGCTGATAACTGGCTTCCGTCTTTGGAAAGGGCAATCTTTGCGGATGCTTTTTTGTTATTTACATCCAGTGATAAACCGGCACCCATTTCCATACCGGACAAATCAACGGAAGAATCTGATGACTGGATATCTTTTATTTTGTAGTTGATATCCATTCCTTTTTCTAACATAGCCTTTGACAATTCATCAAGTCCAAGCTGCTTGCTCACTGCTGACTGTGTCATCTTTTCCGGCGCCTGTTTCAAAAGGTCAAATGCCTTCTCCTTTGTCGAACCAAATAGTGTACCGGTAGCTGCCAGCACAATTCCGGTTGCCACGACTCCGACAACAACAACGATTGCAATAATTAACGCAATCAGTTTACCCTTACTCTTCTTCTTTTCCATTTTTTTCTCCATTTTCCTACATAGGTAGGCTCCTTTTTTGAATTGTTTCTATGATAATCAGCCTTGAATCCATTCCGTGAGTTCAAAACCGTTTATCTCTTTATCCAATGTGACAGTACAACCATCACGGATTCCATATAAAGAATGGCAAAACGTGATTTCGGACATCTCATGAGATGTTATTATAACACTTTTTCCTTTCCTTGTAAAATTCTTTATCAATCGAAGGATTTCGTTCTTCGCCATTAAATCCAATGCTTGCTCCCGGTTCATCCATTACTAAAACATCTGGATCACCAGCCAGTGCACAGCAGATACTGAGTCTTTTTTTCATGCCTCCGGATAACTTTTTAACCGGTTTTTTATAGATTTTATGCATACCAAAATAAAATAACCACCCATCTTCCAAATCTTTCTGCAAACTTGCTTTATCATTTGCATACCATAATTCCAAATTGTCTTTTACTGTTAAATCTTCAAATAACGGATTTTCCTGTGGCACATAGCCGACATGCTCCGAAAGAAATGTTCCATCCACCGCTTTTCCATTCCACAAAATAGTCCCTGCATCCGGCTTCAGTGCACCAACTATAATTTTTAAAAGCGTCGATTTTCCGGCTCCATTGGCACCCACAAAGCATACACTCTCTCCGTCTTTTACAGTAATTGAAACATCTCGTAAAACTTCATTTTTTCGATAAGATTTTTGTAATTTTTCCAGTTCAAGCACGGCTTCTTTCCTCCCATTTTTTTCTGCCTTTTGTGGCAATCCAATAAGCAAAAAAACCAAGAATCAGACCAAAGAGCATCCCCGCCAGCACATCTGTTGGATAATGCACATAAAAATACAATCTTGTACAGCCCATAATAAAAGCAAACAAAAGAGCTGCCACACCCATTTTTCGACGATTCATAAAGATTGCCATTGCCGCCGCAAAGGAGGAAAGGGCATGTCCGGATGGAAATGAATAATCTTTTGGATTTTGAATCAGCAGATTAACCAATGAATTCCGCCAGCACGGTCTCGGTCTTGCCACCAATGGTTTTAAAGTCACATTTCCAACAAGAAGGGAAAATAACAACGCAAGTAAAACCGATATGCCAACCCATCGCGTCTTTTTATAAGCAATGAGACAAAGTCCCAAAGCAATCCAGATTAAACCGCCCTCTCCAAGGAATGTAATTGCCTTGAACAAAACAGTTAAAAACTCATTCTGTATTGACTGAAACCAATTAAGAATTACGCTGTCAAACCAAGCTACCAAAATGCTCTCCTTTACTTTCTTTTCTTCTTCACAATAATTTTACACGATTTTTTCATCGTGCCATAAGTCGCATAAATGCGGACTGTTCCTTTTTTCTTTGCCTTTACAATCCCCTTTTTCGATACACTGGCAATCTTTTTTTATTGGATGATTTCCACTTAATTTTACCATGTAGGTTTGCCGGCCAGAACGATGCCTTCAACCGATATTTTTTACCGGTGCGAAGGGTTTTCTTTTTCTTATTCAGCGTTATTTTACCGATTGCTTTATAATATTTTTTCAGTTCCTTCGCTGCCCCCGAACGAATCAAGTCCTTGTAAGCAAAAAATACATACCCTTCTGTATTACCACTTCGAATCAGGCGAATCTGTGAGGCAATGTTGCCGGATGATTTCTTCCAGCCCGGATCTTCTTTTAATGAATAGCCGGTCTTATAAAGGGCAAGCCCTACATACATTGGTACGTCACGTTTGTTAATTTCACGCCACTTTGCCAGACGCTCATTAAACAATGCTGTTTTTTTACCGCTCATAATATAGTTATTCGACCAATAAATCTGCGGAATTATATAATCCACATACCCACTTTGAGACAACCATGTCCTGACATCCGCCCCGATTTTTTCACAATATGTAATATCTCCGGCAGGGCTGATACCAAACTTCAGCGATTTCTTTTTCTGCTTTACCGCCTGATAAACTTTCCGAACCATCACATTTACATTTTGACGCCGTGTTGCAGCCGGCACCTTCTTGTATTTTTTAATATTGGTCGGATAAAAATAATCATCAAAGTGAATACCATCCACTGCATATCGGTTAATAATTTCCTTTACCTGGTTAACAATTCGTACTGTTGTCGTTTCACTTGCCGGATCAAGAATTTTCGTCGACGAAACCCGGTACGGATTCATCCAGGCATGAATTTTTAATTTGTGTGAATGTGCAAGAGAAACCAATATTTTCAAAGGGTCATACCCCGGTGCTTTTCCATCCGAAGAAATGTACTTGCTAAATCCTGCCACAGAAGATAGATAAATTGCATCATCATAAGCCCTTACATGAAAATAAACGGTATTGCATCCGTTCGCCCGAATTGTTGCAAATATTTTATTGGCATTGGCACGAAACTGCGCCTCTGTTTTATCTTTCAAACCAAGTTCCTCAAACTCAAAGCAGGACACCCAGACACCTCTAGTCTGCAAAGAACCCGCCTGCGCTTTGTTTCCGTTTCCCAAACTTAAACAAAGTGCCATAAACAAAATAAGCAAAAAACTATAATGTTTCACGTTATTTTAACTCCTTTCCATTCTCTTTTTGCGCCTGTCTTTTGTAGTAAACAGGGGCAATTCCATAATATTTCTTGAATAATTTACTAAAATAATACACATCTTCATATCCCACAGCCAGCGATACATTGCGCACACTTCCGCAATTTTCTTTTTCTAATATTTCCTTTGCCTTTTCCAGCCGGATTTTTATCAAATACCGAATCGGCGACTCTCCCGTCTCTTCTTTGAAAATCTTTGAAATATATACCGGACTCAAATACATATTCGCCGCAATCTGGTCAAGTGAAATATGAGAAGCATAGTTCTCATTCATGTACGCAATAATTCGTTTTACCACATAGCCCTTACTGCGGGATTCAAAAACAAATCCATGATTTTCCTGCTTTTCTTCACCATGTATCTGCCTAAGAATCAATACTAACATCTGCACCATATAGGCTTTTATCATGAAATACTGCCCATTCTGCTGGATTTTGGTTTCGGAAATCATTGTCTGCACCAACTGGTTTAAGTCCTGCTTCAACTCTGCCCCACATCGCAGCACCGGTGCTCCATCCGGCAAAATTAACGACTGTGGCGGCATATCCTGGAAATGAAAATTACTTAATCCGATATACACTTCAATGGGCGGTTTTTCCCCTTTTCGCAGTTCAAAACGATGCACAAGCCCCGGATTTCCCACTAACAAATCCCCCGGCTGCAATAAATATTCTTTTCCTTCTATGTAGTATCTTGCCTTCCCCGACAAAATATAAGTCAGTTCCAAATAGTCATGGCTATGGTCCTCCCCACTGACCTCCGGCACCTTTTTCCCAATATATAAAAGATGGGGATTAAAATCTCCATACGACAGATGGTCAAACTGCATCTTAAATCTCCTTCTCTCCTAGAGTGCTTTTATGCAAAATATTTTACTATGTTTGTTGGGAAAAGTAAAGAGGAAGGGGGTGGATTGTGATGAGGGAAAGATTAGCAACTGTCCTCATCCCACCACACCTGACAAAAGTGTTCGATAATTTAGCAAAAGTGTTCAATAGTGTTCGATTAGTACGCAAAAAGTGTTCGATAACTGCTTTTATCAAGCACTTTTTTTATTAATTGATTACATAATGAGTTGAAGGCCCTTTCCCAATCTTTTTTATCTGTCCTTCTTCTATCATCTTATCAAGAAGCTTTCTTGCACCTGATTTTGATTTATATCCACAAATATCTGCCGTAACCTGCGAGGATATGCTCCCATATTTTGCAATGTACTCAAGTACATTTTGTTGTTTAGTCATTGGTAACGTTTCAAAAATATATTCATCTTCCACGCGCAAATCCGCTGCGCCCGGAATATATACAACCTGTCCAACTTCTAACTTTAAAGTGACACGGTCTGCGCGAACCGAAAAATCAAATTCAGGTTTTTTCCAGTTTTGCTCTTTCCATGCGGTCATAATCTTATCAACTCCACTGCCGGCACGCTCACCAACATTGACAAACCCAAACATCTTCAAAATATTCGGGTTTCTAGGATCGCTATTTCCTCCCGCATAAAATTCCTCTTTTGTAATTCGTATGGTTCCCGGATTTGAAATCGTTATCTCTTTTCCCTTCTTAACGACAACCACACCTCGTCTTTCGTAATAATTGGAATGTGCCAAAGCATTTGCCACAGCCTCTCCTAATGCCGCATGCACATCCACACGATCCACCCGGTATCCATCCTTGCGGTTTACAAAAGGTACTGCAATATCATCATCGATCCGATTAATTACTTTATAGTAAAAATCATAAAGATTACCGCTCCAATCTCCTTCATCAGAATGTGTCCGGAACAACCATCTAACAGATTTATCCTCACTTTCTTCGCGATAGTCTAAAAAATAATTTGGAAATACTTCTGTTATCCGGTAGGCTTCCCCAAAAATCTTTTTGATACTTGATTACTTGCTTTTCAGATAAACCTTCCACTGTAAAAGAATCGCGGTGCTCTTTGATTCCAAGGAACATCGTTCCACCATCTGTATTTGCAAAAGAGGAATATGTCTCCCATATACTTACCGGAAGACCATTTGCAGCAAGTTTGCACTCATACTCATGGTTTTCCTTCAGTTCCAACTGATTTAATATCTCCTGTTTCACAATGTCCGACTCCAATCAACTACTATCCCCTTATATCTTTACCAATAAATCCGCTCATATAACCTTCTTAGTAATTCAAATAATAAATTTACAATATGATATTATACTACCACAGAACAAAATGTGAATCAACGACAAAAGCCCATCCGCAAGAGACAAACATTATCCTATCTCAACACGAATGGGCTTTTTCTATTTCCTTACTTTTTCCTTACTCTTCCGCTTTCAAATAATTTACATGCAGAAGTTCGTGGCTTCTTCCTTTCAAGACTCCATTTTCGTAGAGCTGGCTCACGACCGGATTTTCGCCGGAGCGTTTAATAATCGCAGATTTGTCTGCTTTATACATTCCGGTAGAGCGTTCCTGTTTGACGGACTGATAGCCAAATGGCTGACCGGCACCGCCGATACATCCATATGGACACGCCATAACCTCGACAAAATCAAAATGTTCTTCACCGGAACGAATCTTTTCAATCAGGTTATCCGCATTTCCAAGACCGTTTACAACGCCGATTCGCAGTGTTTTTTCGCCGATTTCAACCTCTGCCACTTTGACGCCTTCGAGGCCACGGATACCGGTATACTCTAACTGGCGCATCGTCTCATTGTCCTGTGCTGCCACATGACGGAGTGCTGCTTCTGTTACACCACCGGTTACGCCGAAAATAACGCCTGCTCCGGAGTAAATGCTAAACGGCATATCCGGCGCACTCGGCTCGATTTCATCAAACTGGATTCCCAACTCTTTAATCATAAGAATTAGTTCTTTGGTTGTGATTACATAATCCACATCCGGCACATCATTTCGCTTAAATTCGTCTCTGGCCGCCTCATACTTCTTTGCCACACATGGCATAACCGCAACCGATACTGTTTCTAGACCGGATTCTTTATCTGCCGGTTTGTAGTATTCTTTAATTACCGCACCAAACATTTCCATTGGCGACTTGCATGTAGAAACGTAAGGAAGCATGTCACGGTGTTTTGTCTCCACAAAGCGGACCCAGCCCGGACAGCAGGAAGTAAATAATGGATATTTGTTTCCGTTTGGATATGTATTTTCGCCATTTTCCAATTTGCGTACAAGCTCTGCTGCCTCTTCCACAATTGTTAAATCAGCTGCTACACTTGTGTCGAACACAGTATCAAATCCACACATACGAAGTGCGGTATAAATTTTACCAATTGAGTTTTTGCCTGGTTTTAAACCAAACTCTTCGCCAATCGCAACACGAACCGCTGGTGCAACCTGTGCAACAACACGCTTATTCGGAGCATACAGAGCCTGCCAAACTTGTTTTAAATCTTTCTTTATGGTAATTGCCGCCGTCGGACAAACGGCTGCACACTGTCCGCAGTTGACACAATCTGTCTCAGCAATTTTTCGGTTAAATGCCGGTGTGACAACCATATTGGCACCACGGTTTGCAAAATCAATTGCTCCCACATGCTGCACTTCGTTACACATACGCACACAGTCACCACATAAAATACATTTGCTTGGGTCGCGCACAATTGAAAGCGAAGAATCGTCAATCATCCGCTCCGGATGCGTATTCGGAAATCTCACATCCGTCAGACGGAAGCGGGCAGCTAACATCTGCAAACGGCAGTTTCCATTTTTCTCACATACGGTACAATCTCTGCAATGAGATGCCAGTAAAAGCTCCAGAATCATCTTACGGTAATCATGCAGACGACCGGTATTTGTTTTAATTACCATTTTATTTTTCGGCGGTGTCGAACAAGAAGCGATAATGCCTCCCTTCTCATCTTCTACCACACACATACGGCAGGCACCATAAATGGACATATCCGAATAGTAACAAAAAGTCGGTACATGAATCCCCACTTTATGAATGACCTGCAAAATATTTTTTTCATCCGTAAACTCGGCACGAATGCCGTCAATTATCATATATTTTTTCTCAGCCATTGTTACACCTCCTTCACTGCACCAAAGTTACATCCATCTTTACATGCGCCGCATTTAATACATTTTGTCGTATCAATGACATGTGGCTCTTTTACGTTTCCGGAAATTGCACCTACCGGACACATTCTTGCACATTTGGTACAGCCCTTACAAAGTTCAGGGTCAATCTGAAGGCTTGTCAATGCTTTACACTGGCCTGCCGGACATTTTTTATCCACTACATGAGCAATGTATTCGTCACGGAAATACTTAAGCGTCGATACAACCGGTGAAGCGGCTGTTTTACCAAGACCACAAAGTGCCGTTGCCGAAACGGTCTCCGCCAATGTTTCCAACAACTCTATATGCTCCATCGTTCCGCGCCCCTCGGTGATATCCGTAAGCAGTTCAAGCATACGCTTTGTTCCCTCACGGCACGGCACACATTTACCACAAGATTCATTCTGGGTAAAATTCATAAAGAAACGTGCCACTTCAACCATGCAACTCTTATCATTCATAACAACAAGGCCGCCGGAACCAATCATGGCACCTACTTTTTTCAACGAATCAAAATCCAGTTTCATATCCAAATGATCTTCTGTCGCACTGATACACAGACATCCGCCGGATGGTCCACCAATCTGAACCGCTTTAAAAGCACCACCTTTGACACCGCCGCCAATATCAAAAATAACTTCACGCAGCGTCGTTCCCATTGGCACCTCAATCAAACCGGTATTCTGCACATTGCCGGTAAGGGCAAATGCTTTCGTGCCATGGTTGTTTGCCGGTCCATAGCCCTGATACCATTTGGCGCCATTTAACAGAATGGGCGGTACATTACAAAATGTTTCAACGTTATTTAAAACTGTCGGCTTGTCAAACAAACCATGCTCTACCGTTCTTGGTGGTTTCACGCGCGGCATACCGCGGTTTCCTTCAATTGATGTTGTCAGCGCACTTCCTTCACCACAGACAAATGCACCGGCTCCCTGGCTGATATGTAAATCAAAATCAAAACCGGAACCTAAAATATCTTTTCCTAACAGTCCGCGATCCATTGCCTTGTCAATGGCTGTCTGAAGTCTCTCAACGGCAAGCGGATACTCTGCACGCACATAAATGTAACCGTGACGCGCACCCGTCGCAATCGCAGCAATCAGCATACCTTCAATCACACGATGCGGCTCACCTTCCATCATGGAACGATCCATAAAGGCTCCCGGGTCACCCTCGTCACCGTTACAAACAATATATTTTTCTTCTTCCTTCTGGTCTAACACCTGCTGCCATTTTCTTCCTGCAGGGAATCCACCGCCTCCGCGGCCACGCAGACAGGACTCCGTAATCTCATCGACAATGCCCTGAGGCGTCATATCAAATAAAGCTTTTGCCACGGCACTATAGCCGCCAAGAGCCAGATACTCAGCAATACTTTCCGCATTAATATGTCCGCAGTACTCAAGCGCAATACGAGTCTGCTGCTTGTAAAACGGAATATCCTCCTGTTTCACATATGGATTTCCCTCCTGGTCTTTGTACACCAGACGGTCAATAACTTCATCTCCAATAATGGATTTTTCGATAATTTCCTCGCAGTCATCCAGACTCACTTTTATATACAGCCATCCCATCGGCTCGATACGAAGAAGCGGTCCCATCTCACAAAAACCGTGACAGCCGCTCTTTTTTAATCCAATGCTGTCTCCATGCGGATCTTTTTCCAGAACAAGAGCACATTTCAATCCTTTGCCCTCAATGATATCTTTCATTTTTGCGTAAATCTCTAATGATCCTCCGGCTACGCAGCCGGTTCCGGCACAAATCAGGATTTGTTTTCTCTGACTGTTTAAAGAAGCACGATATTCCTCTTGCTTCGCAATCAGTTCCTCACGATTCTTAATTTTCATTCGCTGCCTCCTCCTTTAACTGCTTAATAAGTTCCCGCGCCTTTTCAGGTGTCATGGATGGATGCACATGATCATTTACCGTACATACCGGTGCCAGACCACAGGCTCCCAGACAAGATACCGTTTCAACGGTAAAAAGCATATCATCAGAAGTTGGCTTTTCTTGTGTAACCCCAAGCGTTTTACGAAACTCTTCCAGAATTGGCACTGACTTTCGCACATGGCATGCTGTACCGTCACATATTTTAATGACAAATTTCCCCTTAGGTTCCAAAGAAAAGTTCTCATAAAATGTCGCTACCCCATAAATCTTCGCCTCACTCATCTTCAACTCTTTGGCAATATAGCATAATGCCTCTTCCGGAAGATAGTGATACTCTTTCTGAACATCCTGCATAATCGCAATCACAAGATTGCTTTTATACTCATGTTTTTTCAGAATTTCGTCCAGTTTTTGTTGCTGCTGTTCGTTCACATTCCTTCTCCTTTCGGCTAAAAAAAAAAATTGTTGGTATTTTCATTTCCCAATAATATATACCTACTGATAAATTTTATCATTTTTAACAAAATAGTAAAGTTTTTTATCATAAAATAAAATCGATGCGATACAGAGAACTCATACAAAAATTCTGTATCGCACCGATCCTACTTTTATTTCTACGCAAGCACTTTTTGTTTTCTGATTGTCATCAACCCTTTACAGAACCAAGGGCAACACCACGAATAATAAATTTTGACAGACACAAGTATACAACAATCAACGGAATAATTGCGAAACCAAGTATCATATAAATCTCGCCCAAATCCGTCAGATAAGCTTCTGCCTGCAAACTTGCCACAACCAATGGAAGTGTAGCATTTTCACTACTGTTATCCATCAATAACTGTGGCAGGAAATAATTATTCCAAGAAGCAACAAATTGGAAAATCATCTGCACCGCCAATGCCGGTTTCAAAATCGGCATAACGACAAAGTTAAAGATGTAAAATTCATGTCCACCGTCAATTCGACCGGCTTCCACAATTTCAAGTGGCAGTGAACTCTCCATATACTGTTTGATAAAGAAGAATACTGCCGGAGATGCCAAGGTAGGGAAAATCAAAGGAATAAATGAATCTTTAATTCCCCATGCATCCATCATTTCCACAAAACCGAGTGCAGAAACCTGTGTCGGCACCATAAGGATAACCATGATGAACACAAATGCTGCCTTTTTTAAGCGGAAATTGTAAGCATATAATCCGTAAGCAGTAAGTGTTGCAATATACACACTGGTAACACATGAAATCACTGCTACAATTAATGAGTTAAACATCGAATGCAGAACCGCTACTTTTGTCTCGTTAATTGCATTCGTAAAGTTTCTGACAAAATCACCGCCCGGAAGCAGGCTAAATGTCGTTTTTAATGTCGATGTATCTTTTGTTGTATTTACCAAGAGCATAACAAACGGAAAGATACAGATAATACATACCAATATCAAAACAATATAGGAAACCGTTCGACGAAAGACAAGCATACGGTGACCGCGGATTTCATCCGCTGACAAATTTGCATATTTTGCCATTTACTGCACCCCCTTTGCCTGTTTTCTGGCTTTTCGTTCTGCTTTTTTACGAGCCTTTATTTCCTTATCCTCATCACTTTGCATGATACGGAACATAAAGATTCCAATCAGACCGGCAACCAAGAACAATACAACGGATTCAGCACCGGCAACACCCATGTCACCCTGTGATGAGTTGATTCTCGTACTGATATCCATAACAACAGTCGAAGCCACGCCATTTGTACCACCACGGTTTACAATCAGGTTCGGAATATCGAACAACTGCAAACCACCAATCATGGAAGTAATCATAACGTACAACATAATTGGTTTCAGCATCGGCATGGTAATCCGTCGAAACTGCTGTTTCGCACTCGCACCATCAATTGCAGACGCTTCATAAAGAGCTGGGTCAATTCCCATAATACCTGCCATCAGAAGGATGGTCGTATTACCCGTCCACATCAGGAAGTTGATAAAGGCAATGATTAAACGAATGCCCCACTCATTTTCCAAAAAGTGAATGGACGTTCCTAATATATGATTGATTGGTCCGGTTACTGCAAATAGTTTACCAAACAATACTGCTATGGATGAGGCCATCAGCATATTCGGTAAATACAAAATAACCTTAACCGCACCAGTACCTTTCAATTTTAATCGAATGTCAGTAAACCAAGATGCAAAAAGCAATGATACAATAATCTGCGGAATAAATCCGAGAAGCCATAATAACATCGTATTACCAAAATATTTTACAATATCATATTTGGTAAAAAGGTCGATATAATTTTCAAACCCGGCAAACTCAAATACACTATTTAGGAAAATATCCGTTTTGTCATGAAAAAAACTTCGATAAAACGTTGCAATCAACGGATATAACTGAAATACACCATAGCAAATGAAAAACGGAAGGATAAAAATCAGGCCCCATTTGCCATACTTTAATTTGTGCGGACGTTTATACGCCGTCACATCTTTCTTTCCAGCCATAAAATCCCCCTTACCTTTTGATAAAAATGGCGGGACAGGGGCCCCCCGTCCCGCCAGAAAACTAATTCGTTTCTAAGCTGCTATCCATTATTTTTTCAAATCCGGATAACTCTTGATCACTTCGCTCTTGAAGTTGTCAATTGCTTTCTCTTTGCTAACTTTGCCTTGATAGTAATCTTTCATCTTAGCCATCAAGCTCTCGATGTACATCTGGTCATAAGGAGATACGTTGCTGCAATTGATGTTGTCTGCTGCTGCACTCAAAGCTTTTACAAGAGACTGTCCGCCAAGGAAGTCAGAAGTAACATTTTTCTCTTCCAACATCTTGTTTGCTTCTTTGTTGTTTACGAAATCAGAAGTATCTTTGCTGATGTTGAACATGATGTCTTTATCACAGCAGAGTTTCTTCATGATGTCTGCAACCAATTTTGCATTATCTGTTCCAGTTGCTCCACAGATGAAGGAACCGCCCCAGTTGAATGCCTGTGGTCCAGTTACTACAGCCCAATCACCGTAGCTTCCGCCCGGTGTGAAGGAACCATCATCATTTTTCTTAGCACCGGATCCTTCTGCCATGGAGAAGTTGATGCCCCATGCTGGCATAAAGTAACCAAATACTTTACTATCTTTGCCCATATCAGCAGTCCACTCTTCAGCCCAAAGGCTTGTTCCGTTGTTATAACCTTTGTCAGTATACTCTTTTGTTGTGTCAATCCATTTTTCGATAGATGGATCAATCTGAATAACACCTTCATCATTTACACATTTCTGGCTTACATTGTTTGAGTATACACGAAGTGCATCATCATAACCGGAAAGCATCTTGTATCCTTTTCCTTTCAAAGTCTCAGCTGCTGCTGCGAATTTATCCCAGTCAGATACCTGTTCCTGAATCTTTTCGATGTCATCCGTTCCAAATACTTCTTTTGCGATAGAACGACGATAAACAAATCCACCAGGGCAGCCCTGCCATGAAACAGCACGAAGAGTACCATCTCTCTTTGTAGCAGCTTGTTTTGTGTAATCATACATCTGACTCAAATCATCATCGGTAAGTCCAAGTGATTTAATATCAAGAGCCATATCTGTATTTGTGTACTTGTTTACATAATCCATCTCGCAGAGGAACATGTCAATTTTGTCATCTGCACTTGCACTGTCCTGTTTTTTCAAAGCAGCATCCAGTTTCTTCTGATAAACACCACCTTCGTTTGTGTTTGTCACGAATTTAACTTTTACATCGCCGATACTCTTTGTATCCTTGTTGTAATCCGGATAATACTTTTCAAAACGCTCTTTGAACTCTGTGTTCCAAACATAAATGTTAAGAACTTTTCCGCCACCATCAGCTACTGTTTCCACTTTTGCTGAATCGTTGCTCTTTGATGAATCACTTGCATCCTTGTTGCTGTCACTTCCGCCACATCCGGTAATTGAGCCAACTACCATAGCCATAGACAATGCCAGCGCTAACCATTTTTTCCTCATAAATCAATACCCTCCTAAAATAATAATTTTTTATTCTTTCACGAATTTCTTCATGAAAGTTGTGAACAGTTTCGTGTCATTCCTTTAAGAAATAACGTTTATTATTTCATCGAAAGAACCGAACATCCTCGTATTAATTCTCCTTGTACATCAAGTCTTTCAACAAGTGCAAGTTCTGGCTGTTCAATCAGCTCTACTAACTTTGTCGCTGCAACTCTTCCGATTTGTTCTGTATTCTGCCGGTAAGTCGTTATCTTCGGCTCAATCACACGGGCAATTCTTTGTCCGTCATAACCGGCTACTGAGATATCGTTAGGAATCGTAAGTCCTTTACTTCGAATCACATTAATACCTCCGATACAAGAAAAATCATCCGGATAAACAATACAAGTAGGTCTATCTTCCAATGATAATAATTCGTGAGTAATTTTTGCCGATACACCCGGTGCGTGGTAAATACCTTCCCGAATATATCTGTCTTCGGTTTCTATCCCATACCTTTTCATCGTCCGCAAAAAACTTCCGATACGGCTTCGAGTAACAAAAGAATCCGCACCGTGGATATAAGCAATTTTCTTATGTCCACATTGTATAATGTAAGAAACCAATTGTTCCATTCCTCTAATGTTGTCCGACATAACACATGCCTTGTCATTAAATATATAATCGATTGTCACAACCGGTATACCACTTTGCAGCAATTCTTTTACTTCTTCCGCTTCAAAATCCACACAAGCAACAATCACACCATCGACTCCGCGATATTTGCTATGTTCACTATAGGACAATTCACTCTTTCCCACATGCCTTCCCAAAAAGGTTATATCATATCCCTTTTCTTCCACTCCCTGTCGGAAGCTGTCAAGCACCGGCGAAAAATATGAATGGGTCAAACCACTTCGCGCTTCATCCGCAAATAGCACTCCAATGTTATAGGTACGGTTTGTCTTCAGTGCACGAGCGGATGAGTTTGGTACATAGCCCATCTTCTTAGCTACCTCAAGTACCCGTTCTTTTGTCGAAGTACTTATATCAGTGCGTCCATTCAATGCTTTGCTTACTGTCGCAATCGATACACCGCATGTCTCTGAGATGTCTTTCATTGATACCATGAGCATTCCTCGTTTTTCGTAATCGTTTTCGTAAGTCTACTGTACCACACTTTTCACAAAGAGTCAATACTAATTTAATTTTTTTTGTTGGAATTGCACAAATATCCCGCTTGCATTTCCCTTTGACTTCCTATATAATGAAATTATCACGAAATCGTTTTCGTAACGCCCCAGATTACCAAAGTCAACGATTTTTCGTGCTTGCACGGAAAAGACGTTGACCTTGGTAACCGCCTAATATGAGGAAGAAGCGATTTGTGCAACAAATCTGCGGATTCCGAATATTTTCGGATTGCGAAAGCGGCTTTGCCGCGGAGCAATCCGCCTGGGGCGTTCGCCCCTAGCTTGCAAAGTCAACGATTTTTCGTGCTTGCACGAAAGAAACGTTGATCTTGATAACCGCAAAATATGAGGAAGAAGCGATTTGTGTAACAAATCTGCGGATTCCCCATATTTTCAGGAGTGCGTAAGATGCGGAGCACTCCGCCTAGTGACGTTATGCTAATACTATTATAAAGATGCTTTGCAAAGCATCGGAATGGAGGTTCTATGAAATTCGGAAAATTTGATGACGCCAATTGTGAATATGTGATTACAACTCCCAAAACACCACTGCCTTGGATTAACTATTTAGGCAAAGACGGATTTCTTTTCTTTGATTTCCAACACCGGTGGCGGGTATAGTTTCTATAAAGATGCAAAGTTGTTGCGCTTGACACGTTACCGCTACAACAACATTCCAAACGATGAGGGTGGCCGTTACTTCTATATAAAAGACGGTGATACCGTATGGAATCCCGGTTGGATGCCGGTCAAAACAGATTTGGATTCCTATGAATGCCGCCACGGCATGGGTTACACCCGCTTTATATCTGAGAAAGATGGAATCAATGCAAATCTTTTGACTTTTGTTCCGATTCACGACAATTGTGAAATCAATGAAATCACAATTACCAACACAACAGATTGCGAGCGCACCATAACTTTATTTTCCTATATTGAGTTCTGTCTCTGGAATGCAATGGATGATATGACAAACTTCCAGCGAAACTTAAATACCGGAGAAGTAGAGATTATCGGCTCCCGCATTTACCACAAAACAGAATACCGCGAGCGCCGCAACCATTATGCGGTCTTTGCCGTAAATCATGATATTGACGGATTTGATACAAGCCGCGACGCCTTTCTTGGTGCATACCGCAGTGCTGCAGACCCTCTTGCCATCGAACAGGGAAATGCTACCGATTCGATCGCAAGCGGCTGGTATCCGATTGGTTCACACCAGATTAATCTGACACTGAAACCGGGTGAATGTGAGACACTTGTATTCGTTCTCGGCTACTGCGAAAATGACCCAGATGATAAATTTGAAGCACCAAATGTAATTAACAAAAACCGGCAGACGAACTGCTTAACAAATACCAAACGAAAGAGCAGGTAAGCGATGCCTTCCACGAATTGAATGAGCATTGGAACCGTCTCCTCTCCCACTATACGGTGAAGTCAGGGGATGAAAAATTAAACCGCATGGTAAATATCTGGAACCAGTATCAGTGCATGGTTACCTTTAATATGTCGCGTTCCGCTTCTTATTATGAGTCCGGAATCGGACGAGGCATGGGATTCCGTGATTCCTGTCAGGATTTGCTTGGCTTTGTCCACCTGATTCCGGACCGCGCCAGAGAGCGAATCATCGATATCGCATCCACACAGTTTGCTGACGGCAGTGCTTACCACCAGTATCAGCCATTAACAAAAAAAGGAAACAGTGATATCGGTAGCGGATTCAACGATGATCCATTGTGGCTGATTGCCGGAACTTCCGCTTACATCCGTGAAACCGGTGATTTCTCCATTTTGGACGAAACCGTTCCTTATGATAATGATTTTAGCGTGGCAACAAGTTTGTTTGAACATCTGACACGCTCCTTTAACTACACAGTCAACCACAAAGGACCGCACAATCTTCCATTGATTGGACGCGCCGACTGGAACGACTGCCTGAACTTGAACTGCTTCTCCAAAGAACCGGGCGAATCCTTCCAGACCTTTGGCCCTAGCGAAGGACCGGTTGCTGAATCGGTATTTATTGCCGGTATGTTTGTCAAATACGGTAAAGAATACGCTGACCTCTGCGACGCAACTAATAAACCGGAAGAAGCCAAAAGAGCCAGAGAAGAAGTTGAAAAAATGGTCGCAGCCATTGAAGAAAGCGGTTGGGACGGCGAATGGTTCTTACGTGCTTACGACGCAGACGGCAACAAAGTCGGTTCCAAAGAATGTGAAGAGGGACAGATTTATATTGAACCTCAGGGCTTCTGTGTATTGGCAGGTGTCGGCGTAGAAAACGGTCTTGCTAAAAAAGCATTGGATTCCGTAAAAGAAAAACTGGATACCAAATATGGTATTGTGCTTTTGCAGCCACCATATACAAAATACTATGTAAACCTTGGTGAGATTTCTTCTTATCCGCCGGGATACAAAGAAAATGCCGGTATCTTCTGTCACAATAACCCTTGGATTTCCGCTGCTGAAACACAGATTGGACGCGGTGACAGAGCTTTTGAAATTTACCGCAAAACCTGCCCGGCTTATTTAGAAGAAATCAGTGAAATCCATCGCACCGAACCGTATGTCTATTCCCAGATGATTGCCGGAAAAGATGCTAAGACATTTGGTGAGGCGAAAAACAGCTGGCTCACAGGAACTGCCGCCTGGACCTTCTTAAATGTATCCCAATTCATTTTAGGTGTTGAGCCAACATTAAAAGGATTGAGCGTGAATCCATGTATTCCGAAAAACTTTGGTGACTTTACAATTACCCGTACATTCCGCGGTGTTGAATACAACATTGAAGTAAAGAATCCGGATAATATTGAAAAGGGTGTAAAGGAATTAATTGTTGACGGACAAAGTCTTGGACAGACAACCGTAATTCCGTATGACGCATCCAAAAAACAAGTTTCTGTAACCGTACAAATGGGTTAATTAAAAAAAGACCTGCCGTGCAGTAAACCACACGGCAGGTCTTTTTTTTATTCTTTTAGCTCCACTGAGCATCAAACAAATTCTTATAAAATCCATTTGCAGCTAACAGTTCTTCATGATTTCCCTGCTCCACAATTTTTCCATCCCGCATCACAAGAATCACATCTGCTTCCTGAATGGTTGACAAACGATGCGCCACCAGGAAACTCGTTCTACCCTGCATCATCGTAGCAAACGCCTTCTGAATCCTCATCTCGGTGCGCGTATCAATGGATGAAGTTGCCTCATCCAAAATCAGCATTGGCGGCAGACAAAGCATTACTCTCGTAATACATAACAACTGTTTCTGTCCTGCCGACAAACTTCCGCCATCTTCACCAATCACGGTATCATAACCGTTTGGAAGTCTCTTAATAAAACTGTGTGCATGACTTGCCTTTGCCGCTGCTAACACTTCATCGTCCGTCGCATTCTCACGCCCCATCACGATATTTTCCCGGATGGTTCCCTGCTTTAACCACGTTTCCTGAAGCACCATACCATAATTAGCACGAAGGCTCTCTCTCGTCACTTTTCGGATATCTTTTTCACTTACTTTAATTGCACCAGAATTTACATCATAAAACCGCATCAAGAGATTAATTAACGTCGTTTTACCACAGCCGGTAGGACCAACAATTGCTACACGCTGTCCAGGCTTTACCTGTAAATTAAAATGCTCAATCAATTTCTGATTCGGCTCATAAGAAAAATACACATCTTCAATTTCTACTTTTCCATCTGCTTTGCCAAGGTTTATGGCATCTTCTGAATCCGGAATCTCCGGTGTTTCTTCAATCAACTCAAGCACTCGTCCGGCACAGGCAATCGCATTTTGAAGCTCTGTCACGACACCTGAAATTTCGTTAAACGGTTTTGTATACTGGTTTGCGTAACTTAAGAAACAGGAAAGCTGCCCAACCGAAATACCGCCCTGAATCGCGAAAAAAGGCACCAAACACACCAACTGCCGCATACACAAGCGCATTGACAAAACGAGTGGACGGATTGGTAATGGATGAGAAAAAGGTTCCCTGAAGCGAATACTTAGAAAGACGGTCATTAATTTCATCAAAACGGTCTCCTACTTCTTTCTCCTGTCCAAATGCCTGAACCACTTTCTGGTTGCCAATCATTTCTTCAATCAGCGCCGTCTGCTCCCCTCTGGTCTCTGACTGCATACGGAACATCTGATATGTTCTTTTCGCAATAAACGCTGCCACAAACAGAGATACCGGTGTCAAAACCACAACGACTAATGCAATCGGTACACTGACACTAAGCATAAAACCAAGCGTTCCTAAAATCGTAATTACGCCGGTAAACAACTGGGTAAATCCCATCAACAATCCGTCGGCAAACTGGTCGGCATCCGCAATGACGCGGCTCACAATTCCACCATAAGAATGACTGTCAATGTAACTAAGCGGAAGTACCTGAATTTTCTCAAAAGCATCCGTACGAATATCACGCACAACACTGTAAGTGATTTTGTTATTAGCAACATTCATCACCCACTGTGCCACCATCGTAAGCAAAATAGCAATTCCGATTTTCACACAAATGCGATAAACACCGGCAAAATCAACTTGTCCTTTTCCTACAATCAGATCCACTGCCTGTCCGGTAAGAATCGGCACGTAAAGGGTAAGCACAACCGTAATCAGCGCCAGAACAAGAGAGGCAATTAAGAAAAACCGATAGCGGCGGATATAATGCAGCACCTTTTTTATCGTTTCCTTCTGCGTCATGACTATCTTGCCCCCTTTCCGTATTGGGATTCATAAATTTCCCGATAGACCTCACAAGAATCAATCAGCGTATCATGCGTTCCCATTCCTACAATCACGCCATCATCAAGCACAACAATCTTATCTGCATTCCGCACCGACGCCGCACGCTGGGAAACAATAAAGAGTGTCATATCCTTTAATTCTTCACGAATTGCCTTTCTAAGAGCGGCATCCGTTGCATAATCAAGTGCCGAAGCACTATCATCCATAATCAATATTTCCGGTCTTCTCACCAGCGCTCTAGCAATCGTCAGACGCTGTTTTTGTCCACCAGAGAAATTTCGTCCTCCCTGCTCCACAACCGAATCCAATCCATCCGGTTTTCCAAGAACAACTTCTTTTGCCTGAGCAATTTCAAGCGCCTTCCACATTTCCTCTTCCGTTGCATCCTTTTTGCCCCATTGCAGGTTGGATCGGATGGTTCCTTCAAACAAAACGGCTTTCTGAAGCACAACACCAATCCGGTTTCTCAACAAGGCAAGTGACTGCTTATGAACCTCTACGCCATCAACGAGTAATTTACCGGATGTAATATCATAAAATCTCGGAATCAAATGAACTAACGATGTTTTTCCGGAACCGGTACCCCCGATAACGCCAACGGTCTCTCCCTTTTTCACGGAAAAATGAATATCGGTAAGGGATTCCGTATGGGTTCCCGGGTAGACAAGACCAACATGTTCAAATGAAACAGCAATGTCTCCATCCCCTGGCTTTGTCTCCTCATTCGGCGTAGAAAGTCCCGGTTCTCTCTCAAAGACTTCCTGCACACGGTCACCACATGCAATCGCTTTGTTTACCATAACAATCATGTTTGCCAGTTTGATTAATTCTACCAAAATCTGTGCCGTATAATTAACTAACGCAACCACCTGTCCCTGAGACAGATAACCGGCATCTACTTTCAGCGCACCAATCCAGATTAACGCAATTACTCCAACATTGATAATCAGATAGGTAATCGGGTTTGTAAGTGCGGAAACTCTTCCCACTACCATCTGGAACTTATTTAATGCCTGATTTTCTTCCGCAAATTTTTCTTTCTCCTGTTCCTGCTTATTAAAAGCACGCTGCACACGGACACCGGACAAATTCTCACGGGTTCTTCCTAACAGTTTATCAAGTGCCTCCTGCACACGGCGGTACATCGGAATGCTGACAAACATCACACCGAAAATAACGATTGATAATAATGGAATGACAACTACAAAAACAAGCGCAGCCTTGACATCAATTGTAAACGCCATAACCATCGCACCGAGCACTACAAACGGCGAACGCAAAAACAAACGAAGTGCCATATTAACGGCTGCCTGTAACTGGTTCGTATCACTTGTCAAACGGGTAATCAATGTAGAACTTCCTACCTGGTCAACATCTCCAAACGATAAGGACTGAATATGACGGAACAACGCCTGTCTCAGTCCGGCGGCAAATCCCACAGCTGCTTTCGCCGCAAAATACTGCGCCACAAGAGCAGCGGTCAAACCAACCGCTGCCAAAAGAACCAATATACCTCCCATCCATCCAATAAAACCATAATCTCTGCTTCCGATTCCATGGTCAATAATTGCTGCCATGACAAGCGGTACAAATAATTCTAACGTCGCCTCAAACAATTTAAACAACGGGGCGAAAATACACTCTTTTTTGTATGAACTTAAAAACTTAAATAACTGCTTCACACTTTCCTCCTAGTGGTAAATTTTCGTCTCCCTGCATTGCTAACTGTGCTTTTACAAGTCGATAATAAATACCTCTCTTTGCAATCAATTCTTCATGAGACCCCACTTCCGCAACACGATGTCCGTCAATTACAACAAGTCTGTCTGCATGTTTTAACGTCGAAAGACGATGCGCAATCGCAAAGGTAGTACGCCCCTTGGTCAAACGCTCCAATGCTTGTTGTATCATAAATTCACTCTCCGTGTCAAGACTTGCCGTTGCTTCATCTAAAATTAACAGTCTAGGTTCATTCAAAATTGCTCTCGCAATCGCAATCCGCTGTCTCTCTCCACCGGACAAACTGTGTCCTTTTTCTCCCACATATGTATTATAGCCATCCGGCGTCTGTGATATAAATTCATGTGCATTTGCCGTTTTTGCCGCCATTATCACTTCTTCTAATGAGGCATCCGGTCTGGCAAAACGGATATTTTCAAGAATTGTCCCAGAGAATAAAAATGTCTCCTGTAACACCACACCAATTTGTGAATGAAAATAATCCGACTGGATTTCCTTTATATTATGCCCATCGACCAACAATTTACCATCATCCACCTCATAAAGACGCATAATCAGATTGATAATCGTAGACTTTCCGGTTCCGGATGCGCCTACAATACCAATCATTTCCCCTTTCTTTATCGTAAGATTCAAATCTTCCAAAACCGGCTGATACGATTTGTAACCAAACGAGGCATGCTCAAACCGGATTTCTCCTTCCACATCAAGGTGAATCGGCTTTTGCACATCCTCAATAAAAGGTTCCTGTGTCAAAACATCATTGATTCTTTCCATACTGCTAATCAGATTCATCAGTTCCCTCGGCATATTTGTCATCCAATTTAGGTACATATATAAAAGCTGTGTATATGTTACAAACTGTAGCAGTTCACCGGTCGTCATCCTGCCGCCTAATACATCCAATCCACCAAAATAAATCACAAGGAACACACCAGCTCCCATCAAAAGGCTTACCATCGGCATAAACACAGCCCAAAACACTTCATTTTTTGTCTGTACACGACAGAACTCATCCGTAAGCATATTGAATTTATCTCGCTCATTTTCTTCTTTTCCATAGGATTTCACCACGCGCATACCGGATATCACATCCTGCAAACTGCTGTTTACCTCATCGCTCTTCTTAAACTGCAAATGAAACCGTCTGTGAATATTCTTTCGGAACGCATACGTCACAAATACTGCCGCCGGAATGAAAACAAACGCAAGCAGTGCAAGTTTTACATTGAGTAACACCATAAAAATAATGTCACAGGCAAAAATAAAACAGACCGTAAACATATTACAGAAAGTTCGCTCCATAAATTCACGAATCTTTCCCGTATCAAAAACAATTCGGTTCATCAATTCGCCCGGTCTTCTGTCATTGATAAAATTCAGCGATAAAATCTGAATGTGGGAAAACAGCCGCTGCCGCAAATCTTTTGAAATAGTTGCGCCTAAAACCGTACAGTAATACGTTTTTAAAATGTTAATCACAACAATTCCGACACTTAACAAAAACATGATGCCAAGGCAGATAAAAGCGGTTGAAATTCCACCCTCTCTGCGTTTCAAAACATCGTCCACCAAATGCTTTTGTATTTCCGGATTCAAGAGTGTCACAACGGCAGCCAGAATCATTAACACAATGATCCCCGCAAACTTTCTCTTATACGGTGCCGCCATTTTCAAAAAGCCTTTCCAGAACCCGCCCTCTTTGGAGCAGTGCGGACAATATTTCGTACCCGGTATCGCATGGTGGCATTTCGGACATATTTTCTCGTATTCCGTACTGACCACCTCTTCCTCTCTACCAGACGCCAGAATATGGATTCCTCTGGCAATGTAAGCATAACGCGATAAATGTCTCGCCGAATAATGAGCAATGTGCTTTGGCACACCGTCAAAATTGATTACTAAAAGTCCGCCACCGATTTTTGCCTCTGCTTTTACATCGATACATTTGGAAACATCATATTCCTGTTTGATACTACCCTTTTCCACAACAAAAAGTCTGCGGTTTGTAACAATAAAATAGGAGTCTTCCAAAAATTTCCGGCATCATCAATATCGACCGGAACCGCATAGTAAATACGTTCGTTGTCCGTAAGCGAAATAACCTGCTCTGCCTCTTTTGGCAGTTCATATCTTAAAATCATACTGCTACCTCAAACTTTCTATCCTACAAGAACAAATCCAGTTTTCTTTGTTCCTTCTGCGAAAGAGCAAATACATCCCGTATCTCAAACCGGTTTTCATCCAAATCAGTGATGAGAAGACGGCAGTCACTTAACCGCACCACCGCATTACTTCCCATGTTAATCGTAAAGCGACACTCCCCACGGTCGGTCATAACATGAAAATAGGCATAACCATACTCATCCTTGATATCCAGAATCTTCTGAATTACCGGGGTAAAATAATGAAGATTTAACTGCTCCAAAAGCATTTTTCTCGTTTTCTTATCTACCTCTTTGATATTTTTTATTACCCCAATTTCATGGGAGCGTTCTTCTACCGTCCGAATCGAAAGAAAAGAATCCGGCTCAGTAAATGGAAACAGACGAATCACCTGAATCCTGTCCCACTTCCTTCCCTCGTAAGAAAGAGATAAAAAAGCCGCCCTCTGTTCTCTCAAAAACAGCATTGTCCTGATTCAGATAGTGAATTGACGTCATTTCCTCGACTTCATTTTCCATATTTGTGATGACTTGATTTTCACTCATAACGATTCCCCTTTCAAAGCCAGTGATTTCGTCTGTAACTCCATCAGCTTATAATAAATTCCCTGTTTCTTTTCCAATTCCTTATGCGTACCCTCTTCGACGATTTTTCCACCATCAATTACAACTAAATGGTTCGCATCCCGCAGTGTGGAAAGACGGTGTGCAATGGACAATGTCGTCCTTCCCTTCACCAGATAATTGAGTGAATTTTGGATTGCTTTCTCGGTTTCCGTATCCACACTTGCCGTCGCTTCATCTAAAATCAAAATTTTCGGATTTGCTAAAATTGCTCTGGCAATCGAAATCCTCTGTTTTTCACCGCCCGACAAGTCTTTACCCGATGCTCCAATCACGGTATCATAACCATCCGGCATATTGGCGATAAATTCATGCGCACTTGCTAAAATTGCAGCCTGCACTACGTCTTCTCTCGTCGCCTCCGGATTCGCATAAGCGATGTTGTCCGCCACCGTTCCCATAAAAATATAAGTGTCCTGTGATACCATCGCCACATTTTTCCGTAAATCATGAAAAGCTAATTCCTTTACCGGAATACCATCCAGATAAATTTCTCCCTCATCCACATCATAAAGACGCGAAATCAAATTTACAAGCGTCGTTTTTCCGGCACCGGAACGCCCCACAATGCCAAGCATTTCACCGGGATTTACATGAAGGCTGATATCTTTCAAAACCGGATGATTTGTCTCGTAGCCAAAACTCACATGAGAAAGTGTAATTTCTCCCTTTGGATTTTTAATCTGCTTCGGATTTTCCACTTCTTCAATCTCTGGAATGGCATCCATAATTTCAAACATGCGCTGGGCAAAAGCATTGATACTGTCCGACCACATCTGAAATACACGGGAAAAGAAATTCATCGGTCCGTTTAACTGCCCCACATAGCCAACAAACGTAATCAAAACACCAAGTTCCACGGTATGCGTATTCAGAAGCAGAATCACACCGACAATCCAAACCCAGATATTTGAAATCTCCTGCACTAAATTATATAAAATCGTAAATTTATTATTGTATTTTACAATGCGTATTTCCGCCTCTTTCAGACGCTCATTTGGCGCTTTGAAACGCTCTTTTTCCTGCTTTTGCTGTCCGAAAGCTTTTACCACACGAGAACCGGTCAAATTGTCATTGACACGGTTATTTACCGCACGCTCTGCCCGGTGGCGTCTGCCAAACAAACTCCACAATTTCGGCTTTAATTTCACGCTCATAAAAACTAACAGTGGCAGCAGAATACAGGCTACCAGTGCCATCTGCCAATTCAAACGGAACATAACCGTAAACGTAGCAAGAATGGTAAAGCCATGCACAAATATGTACGGAAATCCATCTAAGAAAAAGTCGGTCACACGGTTTGCATCACTTAACACACGTGTCATAAGTCCACCGGTCTGCTTGCTTGTAAAAAATCCAAGTGACAATCTTCCCATATTGGAAAATACATCCTGCTTCATGTCACGCACAGTCGCTGCAACCACCTGTGCCATCAAAGTTCCCTGTACCAACTGGACGCCCTGCTGTACAAGTTTTGACAATACCATTACAAGCACAAGCATCAAAAGAGCAAAACCATACCGCCCGATTTCACTTTGTGAAACTTTTCCCGGCAGAATCTCATCATACAATACCGTACCGCTTAAATAAGGCCATACAAGATTCAATCCGGCCGCCAGAAAATAGCAGGCAAAAATAATAATAACCTTAAAACGGTACTGAAGAAAATATTTCATCGTTCTTCCAAAAATCGAACGTTTATTCATGCACTTCGGACAGATTTTTCTTTTTGGATCCGGGTACATCGTTCCACACTTTGGACAATACTGTGCTTTCTGCTCCTGAATATCCGCAGACGCTTCCACTTCTTCTGCTTCTTCTGGATATTTTTTTATCTTATTATAACTTTTACGAAACAAATTCATCTGTTCAAAATACAGATTTGTCAGCGCTGCTAATAAAAGTGGTTTGCCCTTATAATCAATTGTGACTAGATTTGTCGCGAGCTGCTTTTCCACTCTCATATGCGAAGTATCCGCCAAATCAAACCATTCCAGCATGTATTCTTTTTTCATCCTCTGCATACTGCATATCTGCCGTCTTCGTTCCACGGAAATAGCGAACCGTCATCTGTTCATGGCGGCTCTTGGCAACGCCGATTTTCGTACTTGTCAAGAACAAATATCCACTGATATATTCCGAATCAAAAGATAAATCAAACGGACAAACATCTAAAATATCATCGGATTTTATTTGATATGCCAAAAGCGTATTTAATACCTGCTTTGGCAGTTGATTTTTCTTCATGATAATTCCCCCTGCTTTCATTAACTACTCTTTTGGCTATTGTAAAGCAGGAAAACAATTCTTGCAATAGATTTTTCTAAACAAACCATGTATCTTTTGCAAAATAAAACCGTGCCTGCCGGCTTACGAAACACCGACAGACACGGTCTGACTTTTTTATCGAATTTCCTGCCTATGAATGATATCACAAATCACACCGGCAAGCTCCGGTTTTAATTCTTCTAACGTCACCGGCTGTTGCTTTGCAAAATTACACTATGACAAGTTGAATTAACAAACTCCACAATCATATACAGCATCAAATCCGGATTACGAAACATCCTTCCTGACTGATCCAAAAGCAAATAATATCTTTGATAAAAACTGTCACCATCTTCATTATTCTCCAGCAAAAGTGCCTTCTGAAAAACTCCCCAGCTTAAATTTTTTGAAATAAATTTCAATAAATTTTTGTTCTGGTTCAATTGATTAATAACAGAATTAATCAAAAAAGATTACATGGTCTTCCAATGAATCCAGCTGCACCGATTCATCTCCTCTAATGCACGGCAAAACACCTGTCTCGCCTTATCCGCAATCAATTTGTCGCGGATATCAAATTTATCTTTGAAATAAAGATAAAATGTTCCTTTTGCCATATTTGCCTTTTTAGCTATATCGGAAATGGATGTGTCATTTATTCCCTTCTGCGTAAATAGAGTAAATGCTGCCATCAGCAGAGAATCTCTCTTTTGCTTTTTCTTATCATCCAATTTTCCCATACAAAATCACCTAGTCCTCTTTTTCAATGGCTGCTGTCTCAATGACAAATTTCACTTCACCATTCATAGAACCGTGAAGACCACTGAAGCTCTTATAATCTTTTCCAACTTCACAAACGGCTTTCAGACGGTCAATCAAACCTTTGACATCATCTTCATATGTGTCATTGATTTTTTCAATACCATCCTTATTAAACTCGCTCATTCCATCGGCTAATTTCTTGCTTCCATCTTTCAGTTTACCACTCGCTGTATCCAGTTTGCCAACACCTGTTGACAATTTTCCGGCAGCACTCTTTAAGGATTTGCTTCCCTTGTCTAACTTCTTCACACCGCTGCCTACCGTTTTAATGCTCTTTTTCAATGTCTTTCCGGATTTCACAAGTTTCTTTGACGCACTCTTTAACTTCTTATTGTTCTTTGCCAGTGTATCGCCGCCCTCTTTCAATGTCTTCACACTGGAAACTAATGTCGGCATACTGGTTTTTAATTTTGTAGAAGCTTCTGTCAAAGTTGAGGAGTTTGCAGACAATTTATCCAAGCTGTTCATTACTGTTGCTACGCTGCCGGATACTTTTTCAGCACCAACTTTCAAATCACCGGTTGTGGAAGTTGCCTGTTTCATTGCCTGAATTGCCTGTTTCTGTCCGGCAAGTACCTGCTCTAACGTTGCAACTGTTGTTGCATCTGCACCGGTCGCTTTCAATTTCTTTAACAGTAAATCCGTCGTCTCATACGTTTTTTCCAAACTTACAAGATTGGTATTTAACGATGTCACACCATCACTAACCGCTTTTGCTCCGGATTTCAATGCCGTAACATTCTGTTTTGAACCAAGTTTGTCGACACTTCCGGTGTAGGTCTTCAGTCCGGTATCAAAACTCTGAATCTGAGTTGGAATATCCTTTACGGATTTGTAAAGTAAGGCACATCCATTTGTAATTTTTGCTTTGCGCCATCTACATAACTTGTGGTTCCTTTGGCAAATGTTGTTACACCATTTGCATAATCGGTAACGCCTTTTACTAATGTCGGAGCACCTTTTGCCAGTGTGCTGATTCCATTTGCCAACCGGTTTACGCCTTCTTTCTGGAATTTCTTCACAGAAGTGTTAAGCTCGCCCATTTTGCTGTCAAACAATTTCAAATTATCATACAAATCATCAGAGCCATCAACTAATTTGTCAGAAGCATCAGTCAAATCATTCAGTTTTTCTTCCAAATCATCTAACTCATCCACATCGTCTAAATCCAAATCATTCAAAAGACTGGCACTTCCGTAGGTAAATGTATTACCAATTGTAAAATCTTTTGTATCAGCAGTTACCGTAAAATCCGAAGGGATTTTATCTGCCATATCATCACTCAAATCTAAGTTCTCAGCCATTCCCGGAACACCCATGCCGATAATCATCTGATTATCACCATCATTGACTATTCTTGCATTATCCACTTCGACATTTTCAAAATGGTCAGAAGAAAGAACCATTGCGGTCACCATAACAAATGGTGTATAAATTGTTGTTTCTTTACCATCAATTTTTTTCTTCCGGCTGGACTTATTCGTATAGGTAACATGGATTTCCACTTTTCCACTCTTGCCAAGCATATCTTTTGCTGCAATTTCTTTGCCATCCAATTTGTAAGTAATCTTCATATCAACCGGAAGTTTTTCATCCGATTCACCCTGATAGTAAATATCTTTTCCGGCGCCGTTCCAGTCAACGTCCTTACCATTCTGTTTGAACGTCTCATCTCCTTTGACATTCGAGATGTTTTTCAAATCGGAAATATCATTAATGGTTCCGGTTGTTTCATTTGCACCCTTCAGCCAGTCCGATACGGTAATCTTGGATACCGAACCATCTGCTGCCGCGTTGACATAAACAGATTCCTGTTTTTTGATTTTTTTCGCTTCTACAAAGGAGCTGTTGCACACTACCATACCAAAACTAAGCACAGCACACATTGTACATTGTAAAGTTTTTTTCAATTTCTTATTCATAGTCATCGTCCCTCCAAACTAATAATCGATTTTCCGCATATCCCATGTGGTCTTGCAAATCCATTTATCAAACACTGTCAGCATCGCCGGCAGAACAAGAATAACAACGATTGTACTAATTACTGCCCCTCGGGACAACAACGTACAAATTGACTTAATCATATCAATACTTGACGACATCGTTACGCCAAATGTTGAAGCAAACAAACACATACCACTTATCATAATGGACTTAATTGAAGTTTTATGTGCAATATCGATTGCTTCCTTCTTACTCTTTCTTCGTACCACACGCTCTTTATGATAACGGCTCGTCATCAAAATTGCGTAATCTACAGTCGCACCGAGCTGAATCGTACCAATTACGATACTTGCCACAAACGGCAGCGACTCGTGTGTATAAAATGGCACTGACATATTTAAGAATATCGCAAACTCAATTACCATAACCAAAATGACCGGAATCAAAATGGACTTAAAGGTAATGAGAATTATAAGGAATATCGCAGCAACCGAAACATAGTTTACATTTACTAAGTCAATATCGGTTACATCCTGCAAATCCTTCGTCAATGGTGCCTCACCAATTACCATCGAATCTTTGCTGTATTTCTTAACAATCTTATTTATATCAGCAATCTGTGAATTTACCTCGTCTGTTGCTGCTTTATAGTCGGAGCAGACAAAGGCAATCTCATAGTTATCACTCTTTAGCTTAGATTCCAGTTTCTTCGGAATCATACTGCTTGGAATGCTGACCCCCTTAAAGGAATCAATTCCGAGTGCCCATTTAACACCTTTCACATCCTCAATTTTCTTTAACATTTCACTCTTTTCTTTGGATGCCATACCATTTTTCATCAATACGATATGGGTGCTGTTCATATTAAATTTCTCTTCGAGTTTTTTATTTGCAACGGCAGAATCCAGTGACTGTGGAAGTGCCCCCGCAATATCATAGTAAATTTCGTAATTGCTGTTTCCGTACATCGCAGGTCCCAGTAAAACTAAAAATAATACTAAGACAACCGGCCATCCCTTTACAATCTTTTTCGATAAACCATCCAAATTTGGAATTAGATTCTTATGGGTGGTTTTATCGATTGCTTTATCAAAGCATAGAATCAATGCCGGCAAAACAGTCAAACATACGATAACGCCGATGATAACACCTTTTGCCATAACAAGACCTAAGTCCATACCTAATTTAAAGGTCATGAAACAAAGTGCAGCAAATCCGGCAATCGTTGTTACCGAACTACTGGTAACGGAAGTAAATGTATTGGAAATCGCATGTGCCATTGCACGGTTTTTATCCCCGTCATACCTGACTTTATTGGCTTCATAACTTTCCAAAAGGAAAATGGAATAATCCATCGTTACACCAAGCTGTAAAATCGCTGTCAGCGCCTGCGTAATATAGGAAATTTCTCCAAATACCATATTCGTTCCCATGTTATAAACAATCGCCATACCGATACCAAGCAAAAAGATAACTGGTGTTACCAGGGAATCCATCGTTAGTAACAAAATGAGAAGCGAAAGCACCGCTGCTACAACAACATAAATCGGCATTTCTGCCATCGCCAGATTTTTAATATCGGTAACGACACCGCTCATACCACTGATAAATGCCTGTTTCTTTACAATACCACGCATTTCGGTAATCGCATCCATCGTTGAATCTGCCGATGTTGTATTGTCAAACAGGGCAATCATCATCGTTGCGTTCCCATTAAACAAGCCCTCTCTAAGTTTATCCGGGAGCATCTCTGTCGGAACTGTAATATCCATTGCGTCATCATACCAGATAACATCCTCCACATGATTCACTTTTTTCAATTTTTCTTTGAGAGCCACAATGTCCTTCTTCTCCATGTCTTCTACGACAATCATGGAAAAGGCTCCCATCCCGAATTCATCTACCATCGTATCCTGTCCGGATACTGTCTCAAGGGAATTCGGAAGATAACTTAACAAGTCATAGTTAATTCGCGTTGACACATAACCAATTGTCGCAGGGATTAACAATAAAAATGCGATAATCAGGACAACTGCTTTGTGTCTGGTAAGCCATTTACCAAACTTAATTACCATCGTGTACGCCTCCTACTTTTTGATAAATAATTTCAAAAATGACCATCAGTCACTTTAACTATATGCAGTGTAACACAAAAATGACCAACGGTCAACCATTTATTTGAAAAATTTTTGAATTGACACGATTCGTCACAAAATGCATATATTACCAATATACAGTTACGGGGGAAGTCAGCAGATGAATCGAGTTCGTAAAGCGGTTTTTTCAGAAGCAGTGCATAAACAAGGAATTTTAGGAAAAGGCATCGGGATTGCGATTGTTGACACCGGGCTTTTTCCGCATCCGGATTACCGCTCACGCATCACCGGATGGTACGATGCTCTCTATCAAAAGCCTGCGCCTTATGACGACAACGGCCACGGAAGCCACGTTGCAGGGATTGCCGCCGGAGCAGGAACCTTTTCTCATGGAAAATACAAAGGCATCGCACCGCAGGCAAATCTAATTGGGGTTAAAGTGTTAAACAGTAAGGGCAACGGCACCATTCATGACATCATGAATGGGCTTCAGTGGATTCTTAAAAATCAGGAGTGCTTAAAAATCCGCATTGTAAATATTTCCATTGGCACCAATGACCGACATGCCTATCCCGAAGACAGTGCTTTTGTCCGCAAAGTTAATCAGCTTTGGGATGCCGGTATTATCGTGGTTGCTGCGGCCGGTAATCAGGGACCTGACCCACAGACTATTAGTGCACCCGGAAACTCCCGAAAAATTATCACCGTTGGCTCGTATGATTTTGCCGAAAGAACCGATGTAATTCCTTCCTCTCACTCCGGCGCAGGTCCTACGTTTTCCTGCATCAAAAAACCGGACGTCGTTGCGCCCGGTTCTCATATTATCAGTTGCTGCCCTCCCGACAAAACAAACGGCTCTTTCTACTCAAAGAAAAGCGGCACCTCCATGTCCACACCAATTGTGAGCGGTGCCATTGCCCTGCTTTTAAGTAAATATCCTTCCATGAGCCCAAGAGAGACAAAAATCCGGCTGAAAAACTCCAGCACGGATCTTGCTCTCCCCCACACACGCCAGGGATGGGGTTATTTAAGTATTCCTTCCTTACTTAGTACCTTCTGACAGGTGCCAGATTTCATCATTGTATTGCGAAATCGTGCGGTCAGAGGAAAAGAAACCTGCTTTTGAAATGTTGACAAGCATTTTCTTTGCCCATTCTTCCCTGTTTTCATAATCCGCATAGGCTTTTTCTTTGGCTGCCACATACGCTCTGTAATCCGGGAATGTCATAAACCAGTCTTTATTCAATAACTCGTTATAAAGTCTTGTAAGCATCGTCTTGTCACCAAGTTTCTGCATTTTCTTGCTGACAATAAAATCAACGGCTTCTTTTAACTCCGAATCTTTTTCATAATAATCTTTTGAGCAGTAATCTCCACGCTCATAGCGGGCAATTACCGTATCACTGTCCTCTCCGAAAACATAAATATTATCATCGCCGACAAGCTCATGAATTTCCACATTGGCACCATCCTCGGTTCCCAAAGTAATTGCACCATTTAACATAAACTTCATGTTGCCGGTACCACTTGCTTCTTTCGAGGCAAGCGAAATCTGCTCCGAAATATCACATGCCGGAATCAGTTTTTCAGCCTTTGTGACGTTGTAGTTTTCTACCATAACAACCTGCAGATGTTTTCTCACCTTACGGTCTTTTTCAATCAGACGCTGCAAGCACAATATCAAATGAATAATATCTTTGGCAATGACGTACGCCGGTGCTGCCTTTGCGCCAAATAAAAGAACAATCGGACGCTTTGGAATCTTACCTGCCTTAATTTCCAAATATTTGTGAATTGCATACAACGCATTTAACTGCTGTCTCTTGTACTCATGCAGTCTCTTAATCTGGATATCATAAATCGCATTGTCTAACAATTTGATTCCCTGTGTCTGTTTCAAATAAGAAGCAAGTGCTTTTTTATTTGCATCTTTAATTTCTAATAATCTCCGGCAAACTGCTTTGTCATCACGGTAATCCAAAAGTGCATTTAATTTTTCCGCATCTTTCTTATATCCATCTCCAATCGTTTCCGATAAGAAGGAAGAAAGCAGTGGATTTGCATGAAGCAGCCAGCGGCGGAATGTAATACCGTTAGTTTTGTTATTGAATTTTTCCGGATACAAGGTATAAAAATTATGCAGTTCCGTATTTTTCAAAATTTCCGTATGAAGATAAGCAACGCCGTTGACACTGTGTGAAAAATGAATATCCATATGTGCCATATGAACACGATTTTCACCATCAATAATTGCTACTTTTTCATCGTGATACTGTGCGTTTATTTTCTCATTTAATTTCTGAATAATCGGAACAATTGCCGGTGCCACTTCATCAATAAACGACATTGGCCATTTTTCCAGTGCCTCTGCCAAAATCGTATGATTCGTGTAGGCGCAGGTATCTGTTACAATTTCTGCTGCTTCATCAAACGGGATTCCCTCCTTTGTCAAAAGACGAATCAGTTCCGGAATCACCATGGATGGATGCGTGTCATTAATCTGAATTGCCGCATAATCTGCAAGGTCATGCAGATTACAGCCTCTATCCTTTGCTTCAGAAAGAATCAGCTGTGCACCGCAGCTTACCATAAAATACTGCTGGTACACGCGCAAAAGACGGCCTTTGTCATCAGAATCATCCGGATACAAAAATAAGGTCAGATTTTTTCGTATATCTTCCTTGTCAAATTCAATTCCATCATGAACAATCGTTTCATCCACAGAATCCAAATCAAACAAGTGAAGGCGGTTCGTCCGGCTCTCGTAGCCGGTCACCAAAATATCATACAACGATGCTTTCACATCGAAACCGCCAAAAGAAACCGTAAAAGATTTGTCACTGCGAATCAGCCAGCTGTCCTTATTCATCCATGGATTTGGCTCTTCCATCTGTTTTCTGTTCTTAAATTCCTGACGGAACAGACCGTAGTGATAATTTAATCCGACACCATCACCCGGCAGAGAAAGCGTCGCAATGGAATCTAAAAAGCAGGCTGCCAGTCTTCCTAAACCACCGTTGCCAAGTGATGGTTCCGGCTCGTATTCCTCTAAATCTGTAAGATTTTTACCGGCATCGGAAAGTTCTTTTTTTACTTCCTCATAAATCCCAAGGTTAATCAGGTTATTACTTAGCAGTTTTCCAATCAAAAACTCTGCTGATATGTAATACAGTTTCTTCTTTCCTGTATTCTCTTCCTTTTCCCCTGCCTTTTTCTGCACCAGCGTAAGCAGAGCATGATAAAGTTCTTCCTTCCCGCATTCACTGATTTCTTTGCCATAACATTCTCTTACGATTTTTGCAAGCATAAAATAATTCCTTTCTACTACAATTTATTGTAATGTAAAATTAAGCTCTCTTCCGCCGGAGCCAATTGTAAACCGGTATACGGCATCTTTTCTTTCGCCGAGTGAAGCTGTAATCTGATAGGTTCCCTCGCCGACATTTACAACATAATTTCCTTTTTCATCCGTTGTCGAAGTAAAAATGCTGCCATCTGTCAAATTCTCGCAGACGATAGAAACACCTTTTACCGGCGCTCCTTTCTCATCTACTACAAGACCGGCAACTCTTCTTTGGTCAACCACCCGGATAAGAGCAGAAGTTTCAACCATGCGGTTTGTATTTTTCTCATCACTTACCGTAATCTGCACACGGTATTCGCCAACACCGGACACTTTACCACTAAGCGTTCCTGTTTCCGCATCCATCTTCAAACCTGCCGGCAGAGAAATTGCAGAATAGCTGTAAGAACCGCTGCCGCCAAGAACCTCAAGAAATGGAACTGCATCTAACTGGGTACCGGTCACAACCGTCATATCCTCTGCTTTCGCCACGATAGCAGATTCGTTTCCAATATACACATGAATCACTTTTGTGAACTTCGTACCCATTTCATCGGTTGCCTTAATGGTAATATCCGTTCCCACGGTCACAGTTGTCAATGTCCCGGAAAATGTGATTTCATTATTTTTAATTTTACGGGTAATTCCCGGAATCTCACCCGTAATCTGATAGGAAAGATTTCCACAGCCGTACTCGCTTAAATCCACTGTTTTGTTCCACTCATCGCCAACGACGCCAAGCCATTTTTCTTCTTTTGGCTCGCTTAATTTGGTAAACAACGCCTGTGCTTCCATTGTTTTTACGCCATTACCCGGCAAATCCGAGATTGTGACACGGACATAGGAATCTTTTTCTACATTATAATCATCCGTCAGCTTAATATCATAGGTACGATTATCATAGTTACGAATACTTGCCACGGAATAGGTGCGGTTATATGTTCCATAAGAATAGCGCTTTCCTTCTATTTTAAATTGTTTGTTTGTCAATGCCTTCGCTTTATCCAGAGATACCCGGACAACATCGTTGCTAAGCACCTCCACAGAGGCAATGCCGACACTGTTGGTTGCCATCACAGTCATTTTCAAACTTGCTGTTTTTTTACTTCCCTCCACAGAAGTTGCTTTGATTGTGACGTTTCCCGCTTTGATTCCTTTTACCACACCGGCTTTTGTAACTGTCGCAATCTTTTTGTCCGAAGATGACCAAGTTACCTTTTTATAGCTTCCACTTGCCGGTTTTACAGTCGCTTTCAGAGTCAGACTGTTTCCTACATATAACTGATTTTTCGGCTTTTCAATCGCAACGGATGTTACTTTCTTTACGACCGTTACCGTAATTTTTGCTTTCTTCTTTTTATTCTTTTTGGATGTCACGGTAATTTTACATTTTCCGGTTTTGATTCCTTTCACATATCCTGATGATGAAACCGTTGCAATCTTTTTATTGGAAGATTTATAGGAAACTTTTTTATTTGCCGACTTATTCGGTGATACTTTCACAGTCGTTGTAAGTTTCACTTTTTTTCCAACCGCAACATGGACACTACTTCCATAATTACTCTTTACCGTTACCTTTTTTACTTTTACCTTTGCCTGTGCCTGCGGTGCCTGCATAAGCATAAGTGCTGCTGCCGCAAAGACAATTCCCTTTACCAATTGTTTCATTTCTTTTTTTCCTCCATTCTATCTTATACTGCCCAGGGTCTAAAATTCAAAATTTGATTATCCCCCAACATTCTATTATAGTTTAATTCTTTGTTTTGTCAAAAAGTTGTAATATATCTTTTCAGCGTATCACTTGACATTAAAATGTTTTTTTAATGCCCGAAGCATCTTTCGCTCTAGTCCCTTTTTACACGGATTTCAAACTCATCACCCAGGTTTATATCGCATTCTCCTGTAAATTCCGGAACTTTATCGCCAAGAAACACTACTCGTCCGGTTAAATCTGAGAAAATTCCTTCAACATTAACCTTCTTTAACGATTTCGGAAGAATTACCTTCTCATAAGTTGAAAGGTTTGCCATTCCCCAAATTTCCTTAACACCTTCCGGCACTTTCACTACAATACAATTCTTTTATATTTCTCGTAATATTCATTAGGTAGTTTTTCAAAATCACCCGATGCCATCTCCATCTTTTTTAATCTCGAATTATATTGTATCACATTTGTTGTGCAAAGGACACTGCCATCTTTGGAACGAATCCACTGTCCAAATGTTTTTTCCTGTTTGAATTTATTTAATCCACTTTTATATACAAATTGCTGTACACTGCCTCCAAAAATTGCATCATCCTCTAAAATCTCCAAATCATCTGGCAGATACAGTTTATCCAAAGTATCCAACAGATAAATGGTATGAGATTTTAGTTTTTTCAACGAGACGGGCAGCGCAAGCTTACTATCGGAATCATAACCCGAACTATACAGCTGAACCGTATAATTAGTCCCCAGATAGGTTAGTCCTGGTGGAAGTCCATCCATATCAATTCCCCAAAACGCATTATCTCCTATATATGTAAGTGTAAATTCTCTCATTATCTTTAAGGTATTTATACGTACCGGTATTCTCTCAGAATCCCAGGAATATATCTGCCAGAATCTGCGCAGTTTGTCTGTGGACTCTCCCAAAGCAAACGCTCCCTCTTCCACCACTTCAAGGGAAGAAGGCAGATTTACCTCTACCCACTTAACTTTTTTCATCATGGACTCTTCTGAAACCATATGGGCAAACGCTTTTTTCGTTATTTTCGTCGTTCCCTCTGCAATCGTTATCGTAAGAGAACCACAATTTGCAAACGCATCCTCTTCAACAAATACTTTTTTGGGAATCGTAATGTTCCTTGTATATTTCCGCTTTTCATTGAGTGAATACCCATATTCTCCTGCATCAAAAGCATGCGAAGAAATCCGGTTACATTTTGCCGGTATCGTAATTTTTATTCCGCCAGTATAATCCCCGGCAAACCGGTACAAAGTATTTCCTTTCAGAATAAATTCCCCTTCTCTCTTTGCCCCGGGCAGGTTCTTAAGCTGACAATCCATTTCTATTATAACACCAAATTCATTGGTTACAATGGTGCTGACATACTTGTCATTTTCATACTGCCTCCGCATTCCTTTCCAGACAAGTGCCTGCTCAGATATCATCTTTCCAAGTGCCCTCTTACACTCAGACAATGTTGAATTCATGGTAATTCCCAATATATTCGTTTTAAAATATTCCCCTGTTTCGTCGAGCAGCGTATGCACCCGCCATATCGTGCCATCCTCTAACCGGCTAAACGAGCAATACCGATTCAATGCTCTCGCTGGCTCCTTTTTTGTTCCCAAATAACCGGAAAGTGAATAAGCCTTTTGATTCACCAATGACGTTTTTTTCGTCAGCATGCCATTAAATCTTGGCGGTTTCTGTTTTTTCATTCCTCCACCCGGGAAATTTAATCTGACCTTTTTGTCTAACAACTGAATTGTCAGCTTATTTTCCGTTCCCGGCCGGATTGACATCCGATACATGTTCCCCGTCGAATTATAAGTGAATTCATAGGTTTCATCCCCAACTGCTCTTCCAGAAAACAGTCGATTGTTTTTTTCATCTAAAGAAAAGAAAATAGCCTCACTTGTCACCCGCTGTATCTCAAGAGATATCGTCTTATCCTTATCTGTCCAAATCCCAGCGAATTCACTGCATCTTTCTGCGTATTCTTTTTTATTGTCTGATATTGCCCTCTCCCCTATCAACACCGCAATAAGTGCACACAAACAGACGCCAAGCACCATAAAAAGCAATCGTTTCTTTTTCGCTGTCATTTTTTACTCCCCCTTCTTTTGCTTTTACAGCATTGCTAAAATTTCGCTTTTCGAGGCAGCCCCAACAATTCGGTTTACCTCTTCTCCACCCTTCATAACAACCAATGTCGGAATCGACACGACACGAAACTGCATCGTAAGTTCACCCTGTTCATCCACATTTACTTTACCGACGCGGATCGAATCATTTTCCTCTCCAATCTGCTCAATTACCGGTGATACCATCTGGCATGGTCCACACCAGGATGCCCAAAAATCTAACAGTACCGGTTTGTCCGACTGTAATACTTCTGCTTCATAATTTTCCTTCGTTATTTCAATTGCTGCCATTTGTCATTCCTCCAATTCTTATTGTTCTTTTAAAATTTCCCGTATCGCCTGCTCTGAGCGTTTCACATCCGCTTCAAAATCTCTGGCAGACAAAAGCCTGCACCCGGCTCCGCGAATGATAATCTGCTCCAATCCATCGGATGTTGCAACGGTAATACGATATTTTTTACCATTTTCGTGAGCAAATTTTTCAATGTACTGGTCTGCCGTTTCCGCCTCTTTTGTGTAAACCACATGAATGTTATGGTAATCCAAGACTTCCGTTTTGTGGTTTGCCACACGGTACGCATCAAATACTAAAATCAGCTCACATTTATGAAAACCCTGATAATTACACAGGATATCCATCAGTTTTCCTCTTGCCGCCGCAATGTCGCTTTGCGCCAGCATTTTTAATTCTTCCCATGCAAAGATAATATTATACCCATCAACCAGCAAGTAATTAACATCCGGCATCTGTTTTTTTCTTGGCTTTGACAAACCAACCGGCTTTTCTTTGACAGAACTTACCCGCTTTGCAGAAATTCCTTTGTGTGAAACAACCCCCTGCTTACGATTGGCAAAAGAACTTCTTTCCAAAATGGAATCAATTTCTGATACATCCAGCCATTCTTCTTCCTGCTTTTTCGGCTCTTTTTTCTCTGTCACGTCATTTTCCATTTCAGAAGAATCTCTGTTTGCCCGTTTTGACGTGTCAATATGCATATAGTCAAACACCTGATTCCATGGAACAAAAAATCCGGCACCATGTGCACAGAATACCGAACCACTTGGATTTTTCACATCATGGTCGGCATCGTACTGTTTTGCGGCAATTACTTCATCTGCATTGTGGCATGGACGATATCCTAAAAGCGAGCAGAACAACTGTCCATGTCCTTTTGTGTAGGCAGTGACTTCCTGCGTATAATCCCGCATGGTACTGACAGGAGCTTCTCCGGTAAGAACTGCCATCGGTTGTGCCCCTTCGCCATTTGTCTGCGGTAAATTCTGCTGCAGGGTAAAGCTTCCCGCCATGCGCTCAATATCTGTCATTGCCCGTCCAATTGACGTTTCCGGCACGATAAGTCGGTATTCATAATACGGCTCTAACAAAACCGATTTCGTCTGCATCAGTCCCTGGCGCACGGCACGATAAGTCGCCTCACGGAAATCTCCGCCCTCGGTATGTTTATTATGCGCTCTGCCGGCAATTAATGTAAGTTTTACATCGGTAAGTCCGGCTCCCGTAAGCACACCTTTGTGTTCTTTTTCTGCCAAATGCGTCAAAATCAGCCGCTGCCAGTTTTTGTCCAGCTTATCTTCACTGCAGTCTGTCGAAATCTGAACACCGCTCCCCACGGCAAGCGGCTCCATCCACAAGTGAACTTCCGCATAGTGCCGTAATGGCTCATAATGACCGACACCCTCGACCGGCTCGCAAATCGTCTCTTTGTAAACAATGTTGCCGGTTCCAAATGTAACAGAAACACCATACCGCTCCAAAATCCACCGCTTAATAATTTCAATCTGCACTTCTCCCATCACCTGCGCATGAATTTCCTGTAATTCTTCATTCCAGACAATGTGAAGCGCCGGTTCCTCTTCCTCAATCTCACGAAGTTTTGGAAGCATTTTTGCCGGTTCTTCTCCATCCTGAAATAAAATGCGGTAAGTCAGTACCGGCTCCAATACCGGTGCACCGCTGTCAAACTCTGCACCAAGTCCCTCCCCGGGATACGTCTTTGTGAGCCCCGTCAGCGCACAAATCATACCCGGAACTGCTTGTGCCACAGTCTCAAAACGGCTTCCGGAGTACACACGGATTTGATTAATTTTTTCTGTCCACTCACCCTTTTTATCGGACAGTTCCATACGAGGTTTTAACTGCCCTCCGGTCACTTTAACATAAGTGAGTCTGGCTCCCTTATCATCACGCATTATTTTAAACACTTTTGCCCCAAACACCTCATCGTAAGATGGCTCCAAAAGGAGTGTCTGCATTACCTCCAGTAAATGCTTAACGCCTTCCATCCGCAGTGCCGACCCAAACACACACGGGAAAATCTTTCTCTCGCTGATTTTTTCTGCGATCTGCGAAACTTCCACTTCTCCCTGTTCTAAATACTGATTCAGCATTTCTTCTTCGCAAAGAGAAACCTGCTCATAAAATTCTTCACTTTGTAAATCTGAAAAATCTGTCACCGAAGAATTTAGTTTTGCCTGAAGTTCTCCTAAAATAAATTCTTTTTCCGTTCCCGGCTGATCCATTTTATTTACAAAAATAAAAACCGGAATCTGATATTTTTCCAAAAGTTTCCACAGTGTCTGTGTGTGCCCCTGCACCCCATCCGGTCCGCTAATTACTAACACGGCATAATCAAGAACCTGTAATGTCCTCTCCATCTCCGCTGAAAAATCAATATGCCCCGGCGTATCCAACAACGTCACCTGCATATCCTCCCACGAAAAAACTGCCTGCTTGGAAAAAATCGTGATTCCTCTCTCTTTTTCCATCGCAAATGTATCTAAGTAGGCATCCCCCTTGTCCACACGTCCCGGATTTTTCAACACTCCCGCCTGATACAAAAGGGCTTCTGACAACGTTGTTTTTCCTGCGTCCACATGTGCTAACAACCCGATACAAACATTTTTCTTGTCTTTGTTCATATGCAAAAAGCCCCCTTCCTAAGTCATAATGAGTTATTATAACATAAAAAGGGGGGAAGGTCGATATTTTTGTTGAGTAGTTTGTGTCAATTGTTCGTTAGCACTTTTTTGTTTTCCGTAATTCCGCAGAAAAGCTTTGCGTCTCGTGGGCACTCAAACCCATCATTTCAAACTCAGTTTTGTATCAAATAATAAGGTGTATAAAAAAGCAATTGTTGATTACTATACACATGTGTGTTAAACTATCATTAGTGCTACCCTATTCGGTAGGCGGTTCGCCTTCGTCGCAGGAGTATTAGCCTGCGTTTACATAGAAATCCTTTATGGAAATCTCATGAGGAGGATTTGTGCTTATGCTTACAACGGAATTGTTTATAGCCATCATCAGCTTATGTATTACATGCTTTGCTCTTGGTTATACCGTTGGTTCTAAGAGCAATGATAAAACACAAAAATGACCGCCCAGTCCTGAGAAACTTAGCGATCATTTTGCAAAAAAACAATCAGGCTAACCGTCTATCGGTAGCACTTTTTCTATCACTATATTAACATCAAACTAGAATTATGTCAAACATCTATTATCCATCGATATTTTTATTTCAAAATTCCGAATATCATCATACATATAAATTTTTCTACAATAACAATCTTCCTGTTGACCTGATTTCAAAAAACTCCATTTACAGTCATCCCTATTTACGTTTTTATTTGACCTGTTTTCGTTTTTTTCTCATTTAGGTCAACCTTTTCAATTTATTTATTGACTGAAATTAACATTATTACAAAAACAGTCATTTATTTTCATTATTTTTTGACCTATTTTATTAAAACTCTTTTTACGGTCAACACTTACTCGGAAAATGGTTGACTGCATTTGTAACTTTTTCAAATCCAGTCAACAAATTAGCATCATCATTTTCTTTTTTCCCGCAACACGGTCAGTTATAAATACTCATCCTCTTTTCATATACAAAAGCGGATATGGATTTCCCTGCTCATCAAGGTCTGTTCTTTTATAAGCTGCAAATCCCATATGCTCATAAAATCCTACTGCCTGTGGGTTCTGCTCATTCACTGCCACTTCTCGAATTTCATAATTATGAATTCCATATTGCAGCAATTGTCTGCCAATTCCTTTTCCTCTTTCCTTTGGGAAAAGAAAAAGATGCGTTGCACGAACCGACTGCTCCCAAACTTTTATAATATTTGTCAACAATTTAGTTGTTCTTTCGGAAACTTCGTATATTTTCATATTCCGTAACGATACTCCTTTTCGTCTTTTTCATTTGCAGCAATGTGATATCTCTCAATCACCATATCTGCTACTTCATCTGGCGAAAGATTTGTGTTATCAATTTTTATATGATTATCAAATAAGATTTCTCCATCTTTCGTATTCAGTTGATGTCTTTGTGCATCCCTAAGTAAATTCTCTCTACTCCATTTTACATCACGTTTGGATGCCTTTCTTTCCATTCTGTGCGGTGTCAGATTGCGCTCTAAACGAGTCTCTAAATCTGCACTAAGCTCCACAAAATAAAATTTTCCACCGCTTTTTATAAATTGGTTTTCCAAATTTTTTAGATAATCAATTTCTTTCTGTAATTCAAACGCGGCAACATAAGTAAATATCATATCCACATTATGTTTAACTGCCAGCTGAAATGCTTTTTCTCTAATATAATAATTAAATTCCTTCTGTGCAGGTGTAGCAAATCCAAATATCTTATCTGATATTTCAATACTGTCATGATTCATCATCATGTTGTATTTCAGTTTATCTCTCAGACTCTCTGCTACCGTCATTTTTCCAACTGCCTGCGGTCCACATACTATAATTAAGTTCGCCATATTCTTTCCTTTCATCCGGTTATGCTGTTGACCTGATTCCAAAAAACTCCATTTACAGCCACCCATATTTCAATTTTTATATGACCTATTTGATTAAAACCCTTTTTTACAGTCAACGCTTATCCATAAAATGATTGACTGTATTTGTTATATTAGCAAATACAGTCAACATTTTCTTTTTTCCACAACATGGCTAGCTATAAATACCTATCTTTTCTTATAAAGAATCAGCTCTGGATTTTTTCCTTCTGCCTCATATGTGCAAACCATTATAAAATCCATATTTGCTAAAATACCATAACATCTGGCATCACCAAACTCGGATTCTAACTGATTTCCCAAATATGTTGTCTGGTCGTTTAGGAACTTAACACTTGCACCACTTGGTAATGGGTATGCCAAGTTCACATAGGACCCAACTAATGCATTCAGCCTTTCAACCTTTGGCATCCCTTCAATAGGAAGCTCATTGATTTCTTTAATCAGCTGTTCCTTGAACATTTCAAACTGCCCATCATCGCTAAGCTGTTCATACTTCTTCCAATAATCCAATGTCGGAAGAGTTGCTTTCATATGAGCACGCGCCTGTTCTTCTGTAAAGCCTTGATTTATCATATGCTTTACACACACATCAATCAAATCGTCCATATTGCTGTAGGTATAAGTTCCATCGGCATAACACCACCTACAGTAATTCTCATTCAAAGAGCCATCCCTATCATGACTAACAATTTCATCTTCCAAAGGCATTCCACAGCACTGACAAATCAGTTGTCTGGGAGCACCTAAAAGCGTATTAATTGTAACATTGAATTCCTTTGATAAAAGCTTTAGCGTTTCTGTATTGGGGACAGTTTCACCATTTTCCCAGCGTGAAACTGCCTGTCTTGTAACCATTACCTTCTCAGCTAATTCATCCTGAGATAATCCCTTTTTCGTACGAAGTTCTAATATCACATTTTTTGTTTCCATTGTTTTCACCTCCAATACTAATATCATATCAGCATATTAGCATTTAGAAAAGCAACTTGCTGTTTCCTCACTTCCAAAGTCAACAGACTTTAGCAAAAAACATCAGCGTTTGATATTTCCCTTCTCAATATTTTCTTCGATAATCTGTTTCGTAATTTCATATAGTTTCTCCGAACCAAGGCGTGTTTTATTTTGTCTGCCGTACACCTGCTCTGCGCAGACCTCATGCCTTCGCCAGTCTCCACCATCGTTGCTGTTATTTAACATAAGTGGCTGCAAATTATCCATCGCATGGGCAAACTTCGACTCCGGCGTGGCAAACTCTTCAAATTCGTCGAAAAGTGCCATAAACTCTTCTTTTTGCTCCTCCGGCAAAATAGAAAAAATTCGTTCTTTCGCTGCATCTTCACGGGCTTTCTGCGTCTTTAACGCTTCCTCATCATACGCATAGGTATCCCCCGCATCAATTTCGACAATATCGTGAATCAGACACATAAGCATTACTTTCGCAATATCAACCGGTTCGTTCGCATACTCTTTTAAAAGATACGCCATAATCGCCATATGCCAGGCATGCTCCGCATCATTTTCGTTGCGTCCGTGCCCGGAAAGGTGAGTCTGTCTGAAAATATTTTTTTCTTTGTCAATTTCCAAAGCAAAATCAAGCTGGCGCTTTAATCGTTCCTCCATTACTTAATCCTCCGTTAAATCTTTTATTTTGATACGAAAATAGTACCACTCATTTTTGCTTTCGTCAATTTGGTATAATTTCCTATTTATTTACACTGAAAAATAACTTTCCGGTGGTGCCAAATACAAATGCAGTTCATATTCTCCGCCCTCCTCGGAATAAAAATTATATTCCACATAGGGTCTATTTTTTTCTTTCTCCCAGTTTTTTGTAACCGGAAAAGATTTAATGGCATCTGATGTACGCCCCAGTCGTTTTATCACCTCAAAACTGCCGCCTTTAACACCTGCTTTCTTCGTAAAATGGCTGGCATCCATACAAATACAGCCCTCATTTTCCATGAACATACCTGTTCTTTCCAGCGCAGAATTTCCCCGGAAACTAACTACGATTTTCCCTCGTGGAATCGGATTTACCATTCTTATCTGAGGATATGTCCAGTCATTATCATCCCAGTTACGAAATCCGATATGTGCTGAATCCATCATATGAACCCATTTGCCATTTTCCATGCCATGAAACTGCCTAACATACTGCCAGTCTGCTTGTATTTTCTTTTATAATTGATTATAATTCAAAATATACAAAAAAACTTTCGGTATATTGTTAAAAAACTTTGTAATATTGCTATTTAAGGAGAATATAAAATGATACAAGAATATTCTGACGAAATCACATTTAACTTGATTTCATCCAAACAAAATTATGTAGGTGATTTTTCTAGCAGAAAACGAACAGATGTATTTTACCGGGCAATTTCAGTCAATGGCGCACGCTATGCAGAAAAAACAGGCAGGATATCATTTGCTTGTTGATACTTATTTAATTCAATTACTTTTTTCGTCAATAACCTTTTTTGTTCTTCCGTTTCTGCTCAAACATTCCAGAGCGAACCGATTGTAAAAGAAATTATGGAATACATCAAAACACATTTGCAGGAAGAGATTTCGCTCACCTCACTTTCCGATGCCTTGTCATTGAGCAAATATCACTTATGCCATATTTTCAAAGAGCAAACCGGAACCACCATATACAATCATTTCATTACTACATTTAAAAAACTAACCGGATTCACCCAAAAAAAATACGCTTCTCTTTTTTCGCTAATCATGACCACCAGCTCAGCTGGTGGTTTCCTCTGCGGCTATAAGCCTGTGGTACTAGCCGGCTCTAAAGAGCCATTGAAGATTCGCCATGCGCATAGTTACCACAGGCAAGCCCTAAAGGGCTTTAGCTTATGCCTTGTTTACTGGCTCACCCGTAAACGGGTCTATGTACTCTTTCAGTGACATCTGATCATATTCCAGATCTTGTTGCATCTGATTCCTTACATATTCTTCAATTTTCTTTGCATTTTTGCCTACTGTATCGACATAATACCCTCTGCACCAGAAATGTCTGTTTCCATACTTGTACTTCAAATTTGCATGTCTATCAAATATCATCAAAGAACTTTTCCCTTTCAAATATCCCATTATTTCTGACACACTGTATTTTGGTGGTATACTCACAAACATATGAACATGATCTGGCATACACTCCGCTGCTATTATTTCAACACCCTTTCTTTTGCACAATTCGCTTAATACATGACCTATATCTGCTCTTATTTGCTTGTATATAATCTTTCTTCTAAACTTAGGTGCAAAAACTATATGATATTTGCATGTCCATTTTGTGTGTGATAAACTATTATTGTCCATTTGGACTCCTCCTTGTTGTAATGATTTGGTTGGCGAACCTTATATTCATTATAACATGGAGGTTTTTTACTTGAAGCTAAAGCTGTTTGGGAACACACCTGCATAGCAGGTGGCAGACTGTAGACAAAGTCCACGACAAATGTCGTGGATTTTTCTCGTATTAAAGCACTGAAAAGTGCGATTTTTTAGCGACTTTTCGGTGCTTTTTGGTATAATAGAAGTATAAAATACTAGGTGGTGATTTCATATGATGACTGAAAATGCTGATAAAAAGAGAGAACAAATTCATTTGTTATGTATGGATGAAATGGTTCCTAAGGATCATCTTCTTCGAATTATCGATAAAGCAATCGATTGGACTTTCATTTATGATTTAGTGAAAGACAAATATTCGCACGATACCGGTCGGCCCAGCATGGATCCTGTGACATTGATTAAAATACCTCTCATTCAGTATCTGTATGGAATCAAGAGCATGAGTCAGACAGTAAAAGAAATTGAAGTAAACGTTGCATATCGATGGTTTCTTGGTCTTGATATGACAGATAAAGTTCCACACTTTTCAACCTTTGGAAAGAATTATACAAGACGATTCAAAGATACCGACTTATTTGAGCAGATTTTTGCTCATATTTTAGAAGAATGCTACAAGTTTAAATTGGTTGACCCAACAGAGATTTTTGTAGATGCTACTCATGTAAAAGCCCGTGCAAACAGTAGAAAAATGCAAAAACGAATTGCTAAGGAAGAAGCTCTTTTTATGAAGATATGTTAAAAACTGAAATTAATAAAGATCGACAAGAGCATCACAAAAAACCATTAAAAGATAAAGACGATAATAATCACCCTCCTTTGTCTGGCGGAGGAACTTCAAATGAAAAAACAATAAAATCTAGTACCACTGATCCGGAAAGTGGTTGGTTTCGTAAAGGTGAACATAAACATGTTTTTGCATACGCCGTTGAAACCGCTTGTGATAAAAATGGGTGGATTCTAGGTTATACAGTCAGCCCTGGAAACTTACATGACAGCAGAACATTTAAAGGATTATATGATAAAATTAAAAATATTGGAATAAAAACACTTGTTGCAGATGCCGGATATAAAACTCCAGCAATAGCAAAGCTTCTTATAGATGATGGAGTTACACCACTTTTTCCGTACAAGCGTCCAATGACCAAAGAGGGATTCTTTAAAAAATACGAATACGCTTATGACGAATACTATGATTGCTATATTTGCCCAAATAATCAAGTCTTGAAATATAGTACAACCAATCGTGATGGATATCGTGAATATAAAAGCTGTGGAAATGTATGCGAAAATTGTTCATATTTATCTCAATGTACAGAAAGCAAAAATCATGTGAAACTGATAACACGACATATATGGGAAAATTATATGGAGCAATGTGAAGATGTTCGTCATTCTTTGGGAATGAAAAAATTATATGAGCAAAGAAAAGAAACCATTGAACGAATCTTTGGAACAGCAAAGGAGAATCATGGTTTTCGTTATACACAAATGTATGGTAAGGCTCGAATGGAAATGAAGGTCGGGCTTACCTTTGCCTGCATGAATCTAAAAAACTAGCAATGATGCTTCAAAAAAGCGGTAGGAAAGGCTGCTTAATATCGACTTTTTATCATTTTGGGCGAACGATTGCTTGCAAACAGAGAAAAATGGTGCTAGGACAACAGTCCTAGCACCACTTTGTCTAAGTCTGACACCTGCATAGCAGGTGGTTTATTTTTATTGCCAATACAATCATGACCACCAGCTCAGCTGGTGGTTTCTCTGCGGCTATAAGCCTGTGGTACTAGCCGGCTCTAAAGAGCCATTGAAGATTCGCCATGCGCATAGTTACCACAGGCAAGCCCTAAAGGGCTTTAGCTTATGCCTTGTTTACTGGCTCACCCGTAAACGGGTCTATGTACTCTTTCAGTGACATCTGATCATATTCCAGATCTTGTTGCATCTGATTCCTTACATATTCTTCAATTTTCTTTGCATTTTTGCCTACTGTATCGACATAATACCCTCTGCACCAGAAATGTCTGTTTCCATACTTGTACTTCAAATTTGCATGTCTATCAAATATCATCAAAGAACTTTTCCCTTTCAAATATCCCATTATTTCTGACACACTGTATTTTGGTGGTATACTCACAAACATATGAACATGATCTGGCATACACTCCAGCGCTATTATTTCAACACCCTTTCTTTTGCACAATTCGCTTAATATATGACCTATATCTTCTCTTATTTGCTTGTATATAATCTTTCTTCTAAACTTAGGTGCAAAAACTATATGATATTTGCATGTCCATTTTGTGTGTGATAAACTATTATTGTCCATTTGGACTCCTCCTTGTTGTAATGATTTGGTTGGCGAACCTTATATTCATTATAACATGGAGGTTTTTTACTTGAAGCTAAAGCTGTTTGGGAACACACCTGCATAGCAGGTGGTTTATTTTTATTGCCAATACAATCATGACCACCAGCTCAGCTGGTGGTTTCCTCTGCGGCTATAAGCCTGTGGTACTAGCCGGCTCTAAAGAGCCATTGAAGATTCGCCATGCGCATAGTTACCACAGGCAAGCCCTAAAGGGCTTTAGCTTATGCCTTGTTTACTGGCTCACCCGTAAACGGGTCTATGTACTCTTTCAGTGACATCTGATCATATTCCAGATCTTGTTGCATCTGATTCCTTACATATTCTTCAATTTTCTTTGCATTTTTGCCTACTGTATCGACATAATACCCTCTGCACCAGAAATGTCTGTTTCCATACTTGTACTTCAAATTTGCATGTCTATCAAATATCATCAAAGAACTTTTTCCTTTCAAATATCCCATTATTTCTGACACACTGTATTTTGGTGGTATACTCACAAACATATGAACATGATCTGGCATACACTCCGCTGCTATTATTTCAACACCCTTTCTTTTGCACAATTCGCTTAATATATGACCTATATCTGCTCTTATTTGCTTGTATATAATCTTTCTTCTAAACTTAGGTGCAAAAACTATATGATATTTGCATGTCCATTTTGTGTGTGATAAACTATTATTGTCCATTTGGACTCCTCCTTGTTGTAATGATTTGGTTGGCGAACCTTATATTCATTATAACATGGAGGTTTTTTACTTGAAGCTAAAGCTGTTTGGGAACACACCTGCATAGCAGGTGGTTTATTTTTATTGCCAATACAAAAATGTAAAAAGCCAGCATCTTCGCTGGCTTTTTATGTCAATTTAATCCTCTAACGCCTGTTTTAAATCAGCAATTAAATCCGCTTTATCTTCAAGTCCGCAAGAAATACGAACAAGGCCTGCCGGAATACCGGCTGCCAAAAGCTGCTCATCATTCATCTGACGGTGTGTCGATGTTGCCGGGTTTAAGCAGCACGTTCTGGCATCTGCAACATGGGTTTCGATTGCTGCCAGTTTCAAACGTTTCATAAAACTTTCTGCCGCCGCACGGCCGCCTTTTAATTCAAAAGAAACAACGCCGCATCCACCATTTGGCAGATATTTCTGACCTAATTCATAATACGGGTCACTTTTAAGACCGGAGTAACTTACATGCGCTACCTTTTCATGACTTTCCAAGAATTCTGCAACCGCCTGTGCATTTTCCACGTGGCGTGGCATTCTCACGTGAAGAGACTCCAAGCCAAGATTTAAATAAAAGGCATGCTGTGGAGATTGAATACAACCAAGATCACGCATCAACTGTGCGGTACATTTTGTAATAAATGCGCCTTCCTTACCAAACTTCTCTGCATACGTGATTCCGTGATACGACTCATCCGGTGTACAAAGTCCCGGGAATTTATCTGCATGAGCCATCCAGTCAAACTTGCCGGAATCCACAATTGCGCCACCTACTGCTGCACCGTGGCCATCCATGTATTTTGTCGTCGAATGAGTAACAATATCAGCTCCCCACTCAATTGGGCGGCAGTTAATCGGCGTCGGGAATGTATTATCTACAATCAGCGGTACCCCGTGTGCATGTGCTGCTCTCGCAAATTTTTCAATGTCCAAAACCGTAAGTGCCGGATTGGCAATCGTCTCGCCAAATACCGCTCTTGTGTTATCTTTGAATGCCGCATTCAGTTCCTCTTCTGTACAGTCCGGAGAAACAAATGTAACATCAATTCCCATCTTTTTCATTGTCACTTCAATTAAGTTAAAGGTTCCTCCGTAAATGCTGGAGGAAGAAACAATATGACTTCCATTTTCGCAAATGTTAAAAAGCGCAAAGAAATTGGCAGCCTGTCCGGAAGATGTAAGCATTGCTGCTGTACCCCCCTCAAGTTCTGCAATTTTAGCCGCGACCATATCATTAGTCGGATTCTGAAGACGTGTATAAAAAATACCCTTCCGCCTCCAAATCAAACAATCTTCCCATATCCTCGCTGGTATCATACTTAAATGTAGTTGACTGAATAATTGGAATCTGTCTTGGTTCCCCGTTTCCCGGCGTATAGCCTCCCTGCACACATCTTGTATTTAACTTGTAATCACTCATTTTTTGTAACTCCTTCTTTTCCTCATGTAATTTGCCTTTCATTATATCATATTTTCCATGAATTTCCTATTATTTTTTATGCCCAGTATCTCCTCTGCCTCTTTCACTTGTTCCTCCGTTGGCACCGGAACACCTTCAAGTGAATACGGAATGCCAAGATTTTCCCATTTAAAAAGACCAAGTGTGTGATACGGTAGAATTTCCACACGGCTCACATTCGTCCACTCATCCAGTTTTTTTCGAAGTGCTTTCAAATCCTCTTTGCCATCAGTAAGCCCCGGAACAAGAACGTGGCGAATCCACATTTCTTTTCCCATTTCATTCATTTTATCTGCCATCGCAAGAATATTTTTGTTGCTTCGTCCGGTCAATTTCTTGTGTTTTTCCTCATCCATTTCCTTGATATCTAACATTACAAGGTCTGTAACTTCCATCAGTTTTTCAAACTTTTCAACAGTTGCCGGTTCTTCTCCATAAACACTTCCACTGGTATCTAAAGTCGTATGAACCCCCTTTTCTTTTGCATACCTAAAAAGTTCTGTAACAAAATCAATCTGCAACAATGGCTCGCCGCCACTGACGGTAATCCCTCCATTATTTTTCCAGTAATTCTGATAACGGTAAGCACGATCAAATGCCTCTTTTGCCGTCTGCCAGCCAAGTCCGACATCCATTTTTTCATCTTCATCTGTGCAAATCTTCCAAGTCTCCGGATTGTGGCAATACCGACAGCGCATTACATCCCTGCACAAAAAAGTACATACCTCACGCCCGGTCCATCCACCAGACCAAATGTCTCAATACTATGAACATATCCCTTCATAATTACCTCTCTTTCACTTGAAAAAGATGCACAACCGGGACAAACTTCCCGGCTGTGCATCCAGATTTTTTGAAGTTTTACTTTACATTCTTCCGTGGCAGGTACGTGCAATTACATCATTCTGCTGTTCTTCGGTCAAATCGATAAATTTAACGGCATAACCGGATACACGAATCGTAAAGTTTGCGTATTCTTCTTTTTCCGGATGTTTCTGTGCATCCAACAATTTTTCTTTTCCAAATACATTGACATTCAAGTGATGTGCTCCCTGATCGAAGTATCCGTCAAGTACCTGAACCAAATTGTTCTTACGCTCATCCTCATTATGTCCCAATGCGTCCGGATTAATCGTCTGCGTATTGGAAATTCCATCCAAAGCCCAGTGATATGGGAGTTTAGCAACGGAGTTCAGGGAAGCAAGCAAACCATTCTGCTCTGCTCCGTAACTTGGTGATGCACCAGGTGCAAATGGAGTAAATGCTTTTCTTCCATCCGGCATCATACCGGTTGCTTTACCATATACCACATTGGAAGTAATGGTAAGAATCGATGTTGTAGGCTCGGAATCACGGTACGTATGATATTTTTTAATCTTATCAAGGAATGTACCAAGAAGCCATACACCAATCTCATCAGCACGCTCATCATCGTTACCGTAACGTGGGAAGTCTCCCTCTGTCTCAAATCCTACTACAATACCATCTTCATTACGAACTGTCTTAACTTTTGCGTACTTAATTGCACTCAAAGAGTCAATTACATGAGAGAATCCTGCGATACCGGTTGCGAATGTACGGCGTACATCGGTATCAATAAGAGCCATCTCAGCAGCTTCGTAGTAATATTTATCATGCATATACTGAATCAGGTTCAAAATATTTACATACAGACCTGCCAGCCAGTCAAGCATGCGGTCATAACTTTCCATAACCTCATCATAGTCAAGGTATTCGGACGTAATCGGTTTGTAGGCCGGTCCGACCTGATTAAATTCTTTTTCGTCCACACCACCATTGATTGCGTACAACAGTGCTTTTGCAAGGTTTGCTCTTGCTCCGAAGAACTGCATTTCCTTACCTGTCTGTGTAGCAGATACACAACAGCAGATGGAGTAATCATCGCCCCATACCGGTTTCATCACATCGTCGTTCTCATACTGAATGGAACTTGTACGAATGGAAATGTCAGAAGCATATTTCTTAAATGTTTCCGGCAAATCAGACGAATACAACACGGTTAAGTTAGGCTCCGGTGAAGGTCCCATGTTCTCCAATGTATGAAGGAAACGGAAGTCATTCTTCGTTACCATGGAACGTCCATCCATACCGATACCTGCCACTTCCAATGTTGCCCATACCGGGTCACCGGAGAACAACTGGTTGTAAGAAGGAATACGGGCAAATTTAACCATACGGAATTTCATTGTCATATGGTCAATCAATTCCTGTGCTTCTGTCTCTGTCAGGATGCCTTTTTTCAAGTCACGCTCAATATAAATATCGAGGAATGTAGAAATACGTCCTACACTCATGGCAGCACCATTCTGTGTCTTAATAGCAGCCAGATAACCAAAGTAAAGCCACTGAACAGCTTCTTTTGCATCTTTTGCCGGACGTGAAATGTCATAGCCATAAATCTGAGCCATTTCTTTCATTCCCTGCAATGCTTTAATCTGCTCTGCAATTTCCTCACGAAGACGAATTACATCGTCTGTCATTGTTCCGCATCCACAGTTTGCTTTATCTTTCTGTTTCTGCTCAATCAAAAAGTCAATACCATACAAAGCTACACGACGGTAATCGCCGACGATACGTCCACGTCCGTAAGTATCCGGAAGACCGGTTACAATGTGGCTGTGACGAGCCTTTTTCATCTCCGGTGTATACGCATCAAAAACAGCAGCATTGTGTGTTTTGTGGTATTCGTTAAAAATTTTATTAAACTTTGGATTTGGTGTGTAGCCATAAGTTGTACATGCCTGTTCTGCCATCTTGATACCACCGTATGGCATAAACGCACGTTTCAGAGGCTTGTCTGTCTGAAGACCAACAATTTTCTCCAAATCTTTCAATTCTTCTTTAATATATCCCGGGCCATAGGCAGTCAGAGAAGATACAACCTCTGTCTCCATATCTAAAACGCCGTTATTGGCGCGCTCTTCTTTCTGAAGTTTCTGCAACTCGCCCCAAAGCTGATTGGTTGCATCAGTAGGACCTGCCAAAAAGCTCTCATCTCCATCATATGGGGTGTAATTCTTCTGAATGAAATCTCTGGTATTAATCTCTTCTTTCCAGATTTTTCCTTCAAATCCATCCCATTCTTTGAACTCTTTCATCTTGTTACCTCCTTAAAAATCGCAAATGTCTATTGCTGAATGTAATACTAACATTTTCTATACCTAATTTCAAGCAAATCAATGATATTATTTCTCATTTCATTTTGGGTTAAAATTTCTCAATTCCCGGTAAACCATAATAAAACAGACAACCGCCGCTAAACAGTCTGCCACCGGACCAGCATACATAATTCCATCAATTCCCAAAAACAACGGGAACAAAAGGATTAACGGCAGTAAAAATAGAATCTGCCTTGTCAATGCCAAAAAGCTGCCAACCTTAGGTTTGCCAATCGCTGTGAAAAAATTCGACGTAATCGGCTGCATAAAATTGACAAATGTAAAAAACAAAAAGACATGAAAATACCGAATTGCAAACTGATAATACAGTTCGGAACCGTCTCCGAAAATGGAAATAATTTGTCTTGGGAAAAACTGAAACATAAAAAAAGCAATTACTGCTAAAACAGCACCAATGGAAATTGCTTTTATATATGCTTCCTTCACACGCCCCTTTTTCCCCGCTCCATAATTAAAACTTGCAATCGGCTGTAAACCCTGCGAAAGTCCAATGACAAAGGACATAAAAATCATGTTTACTTTTGTAATAATGCCGGCACACGCAATCGGAATATTTTCGCCGTAAATCGAGTGGGAACCGTAATGCTTCAACGACTGGTTCATAATAATCTGCACAACCATCATTGCTACCTGATTGCTGCACGGTGCCATACCAAGCGAAGCAATTCTTGTTACATTTTCCCATTTTACTCTCAAATTTTCTCTGCGTATCGTAACTGTTTTCCCATGCATCAAATACCCGATTGCCAGAGCTCCTGACACTATCTGACCAATAATCGTAGCAAGTGCCGCTCCTGACATACCAAGGTTTAACCCAAATACAAACAAGGCATCTAATATTGTGTTTAACACAGCGCCCACGAGATTACAAAGCATCGTAATCCGAGGTCTGCCATCAGCTCGTATCAAATGTCCGCCACCGGTTGATAAAAGTAAAAACGGAAAGCCAAACGCTGTAATTTTCGTATATTCCATTGCGTAGGGAAGAACTGCCTTTGGCGAACCAAAGAACAAAAGAAGCGGCTTCAAAAACAGAAGTGTAATGATTGATAAAACAAGACCACTTCCAGCAAGCAAAACAACGGCATTTCCCATAATATTTACCGCTCTTTTCTCATGACCGCTCCCCATCGCAAGGTTAAATGCAGACGAACCGCCAATTCCAATTAATAAGGCAAGTGCCAGACACGAAGTGGATAACGGAAATGCAATGTTAGTAGCCGCATTTCCCAATTCGCCCACTCTCTGTCCAATAAAAAACTGGTCAACAATATTGTAAAGGGAGCCAACCAGCATCGAAATTATACTCGGAATTGCAAACTGGGAAAGCAAACGATTTACCGGCTGTACTCCCAATGGATTATTTGTTTCTTTATTCATTCTTCCATCCAATCAAAAAGGATGTCAGGAACAATCTTTTGTCCCTGGCACCCTCTTTTCATATTTAAAATAATAATTATTTCTGAGGACCTGCTGCTACAAGTGCTTTACCTGCATCATTTCCTTCATACTTAACAAAGTTCTTTGTGAAGCGGTCTGCCAAATCTTTGGCTTTTGTTTCCCACTCAGACGCATCTGCGTAAGTATCGCGAGGATCCAAAATACCGGAATCAACACCAGGAAGTTCTGTAGGAACTTCGAAATTGAAGTAAGGAATCTTCTTTGTTGGTGCATTTTTAATATCACCATTTAAGATAGCATCGATGATACCACGAGTATCTTTAATGGAGATACGTTTGCCGGTTCCGTTCCATCCTGTATTTACAAGGTATGCCTTTGCACCGCTTTTCTCCATCTTCTTAACAAGCTCTTCTGCATATTTTGTAGGATGCAGTTCCAAGAATGCCTGTCCGAAACATGCGGAGAATGTAGGAGTAGGCTCTGTAATTCCACGTTCTGTACCTGCAAGTTTTGCTGTAAATCCGGAAAGGAAGTAGTACTGTGTCTGCTCTGGTGTCAAAATAGATACCGGAGGAAGTACGCCGAATGCGTCAGCAGAAAGGAAGATTACATTCTGTGCTGCCGGTGCAGAAGAAACTGGACGTACAATATTTTCAATATGGTCAATTGGATAAGATACACGTGTATTCTCTGTTACACTCTTATCTGTAAAATCAATTTTTCCGTTTGCATCTACTGTTACGTTCTCAAGAAGGGCATCTCTGCGGATTGCATTGTAGATATCCGGCTCAGACTCAGCATCCAAGTCGATAACTTTTGCATAACATCCACCTTCAAAGTTGAAAACGCCGTTGTCATCCCAACCGTGCTCGTCATCACCAATCAAGAGACGTTTCGGATCTGTAGACAATGTTGTTTTACCAGTACCGGAAAGACCAAAGAAGATCGCTGTGTTCTTTCCATCCATATCTGTGTTTGCGGAGCAGTGCATAGAAGCAATTCCGTCCAATAGAAGGTAGTAGTTCATCATGGAGAACATACCTTTCTTCATCTCACCGCCGTACCATGTATTAATGATAACCTGCTCACGGCTTGTAATGTTGAATGCTACACAAGTCTCGGAATTCAATCCAAGTTCTTTGTAGTTTTCTACTTTTGCTTTCGAAGCGTTGTATACAATAAAGGTCGGCTCAAAAGTTTCAAGTTCTGCCTCAGTAGGCTGGATGAACATGTTCTTAATGAAATGTGCCTGCCATGCTACTTCAACGATGAAACGAACAGCCATACGGGTATCTGCATTCGCTCCACAGAAAGCATCTACAACGAAAAGTCTTTTGTTCGAAAGCTCTTTCTTTGCAATATCTTTTACGGTAGCCCATGTTTCTTCTGTCATCGGATGGTTATCATTTGCATATTCATCAGATGTCCACCATACTGTGTCTTTGGAATTCTCATCCATAACAATGTACTTGTCTTTAGGAGAACGTCCGGTATAAATACCTGTCATAACGCTTACTGCACCAAGCTCTGTTTCCTTTCCTACTTCATATCCCTCAAGCCCAGCTTTTGTCTCTTCCTCGAATAACAACTCATAAGAAGGATTGTAAACAATGTCAGTTGCACCAGTAATTCCATACTTGCTCAAATCAATTTTTGCCATCTTACACGAACCTCTTTTCTTTCTTATTTTCTGATTAGTCATTGGTTAGTTAGTCATCCAATAAAAAATCTCACAACTATAGTACCACATTTTTCGGTAATGTCAACCTTTGTCTATCTGTGTCATCCATTGGAAATGTTCTAATTCACACTAATCTCGTATATTATACACGAAAAATCAAAATAAATCCACCTTCTGTTTTTGTAAATTTATCATGACATATTCGCAGTGCTCCTGCGTACGCATTGAATACCCCCAGCCGGCTTCACCGGAAGATACAATTACCTTGCAGGAACCGCGCTGGTAAAGACCATAGTTTAACTGCCCCGCCATCTCCGTAAAGTGCCCAATCGGCCAAATCTGTCCGGCGTGCGTGTGCCCCGAAAGTTCCAAATCAACTCCTGCCTGTGCATTTTCCTCCGCCTCAATTGGCTGATGATCAACGGCTATAATATATTTTCCCTCGCGGTCTTTTTGAGGAATTTTCTGAAGAATTTCTTTCGTCGACTTCCGCCCGGATGTATTTGCCCAGCCGGCATCATCTCTTCCAAGCAGAATAATTTCATCATTTATTATGGTGTATGAATCCTTTAGGATATGAATCCCATTTTTCTCAATTGTTTCATCCAGTTGTTTTTCCGTATAGGCTTTATTCGTCGTATACGGCTGTCTGTCATGATTGCCATACACATAATAAACGCCGTATTTGGTTTTGACTTTGCCCGCCATAGCAAAAATCTCCTGCATGCTTTCATACGATGTATTTTCCTCTACAATATCGCCGCCAAGCACCAAAAAGTCAGGATGCTGGTTCTGCAAATTGGTAAGTGCCTCTTTTACCGTATTCTTGCTTTGAATCGTATCAAAGTGCGTATCTGTAAGCAGGGCAATCTTATAGTTTCCAATTTCTTTTACCGTTGCCAGCGAATAGTCAGTCTGTTTTACCTCTGTCATGTTGGTAAGCCCATAAATCATAACTATGATAAAAATAACGACCGGCAGTGCACCACAGCGGTAAATTTTATGAAGAACCCGATATACTCTGCTCTCTTTTTTGCGGCGCAGAAAAAGACGCAGGACAAATGCCACAACGTCAAAAAAGAGGAATAACACAATTAGGTGAAGCATCACCATGGAAATCGTGCGGCTCATCATGGCACTGCATCCGCCAATTACCACAGAAATTAAACTCCGGATAATCCTCATTTTTCTCGTTTTTTTGTTCCCACCGAAAAATTCAATCATGCTGCCTGACTTGCAGAATGCATAGGTTCCTGTCAATCCAAATATAACACTAAGCATCGCAATCATAATTATCATTTGCATCAAATCAATCCTTTCCTTTGCAAGTGAAGTTATTATACTTGGAAAAAGGGGAAAATGCAAGGTGGTTGCATCAAGTGTTCGTTCACATTTTTTCGATTTCCATAAATCAGCAGAAAAACTTTGTGCCTCGTGGGTGCTCCCGCTAATTGAATGCGTAGCGGTATGGACACTGAAACTACCAGTGCCACATACCGACGCACTCAAAACCCACGTGTCCCAAAGTTTTCTGCTGATTTATTGGAATTCCAAAAGACCAGTAACGATTACTTGATGCGACCCAACCCACCTGCGAAACTCAGGAAAAAGTGTTGCCCCACCGCAGCCACACCCCACGGGCAAAAAAAGAAGTTCATTTGTCGAGAGACAAATTGGACTTCTTTTTTAATTTCGGGATTTTCTATGGCAGTCCCTTTGTTCAAAATTGTTGCATTAGCGTTTGCACGCAATTACCTGTTCCACCTTTTTCCCTTGTCTGATTTGTTTCATGAGTTCTTCTCTGGCACACTCAAACCGGCGAAACAGATTTCTTTTGGCCGGAACATTGGCGTACACTTTCCAATATCCCGTATATAGACAATTCTTTCCATCGTTTTTTATAAATCCTTCCACGTCATCGAGCGGATATCCCAAAAGGAGTCCCAGTTCATGGGGGAATGATTTGTTCTCCGTACGATAACTACGATATCTGCGTCCAAATTCAAGCAGAATGGATTCCAGATCAAACTGCTCATAGCCATTTTCCATCAAAATTGTGGTGGCACGCTTGTTCCGCATATAAATCGCGAGCATGGCAGGATTGTACAATAAGACCGTTAGTTTGTCTCCATCCAAATAAAGGACACGGCAACGGATACCGCTGTTTTGCAGGAGAGCACACAATCTCCGCAAATGGTTTTTACGAATGATAAATAAATTGGACATTTTTAATCCGGCAATCAATGGCGCACACTGTAGAACAAATTGATTCTCAACCTGTTCCATATCCATCTTCCGAATCATCTCAATGGCTTCCTTGCTCATGCAATTGGATTCCTCCTTGGTTAGTTTTGTCTAACTTGTGTTAATCATACCAAACTCTGTATCTGCTGTCAATACACCTTACTGATACAATTTCCTATTAAGAATCCAATTATTCCATCCAATTTGTAGTAATCAACTCTGGAAACCGCAAGCCTTTAATCCACTGGCAATCACCTGATTCCACTGTGCCTGTGTCAGTTCCAGACTGGTTCCATCGTTTAATTTTACCTCGCAGTTATCTTTCGCCAGGCAGTCATCACCGCAGTCAATGCGGTACATGGTATTTCTGCTGATTGCACCGATATCCTCCAATGTATTTATCATACGGTAAACGGTCGCAATACCAATCGACGAATCTTGTTTTGCCGCTTTGTAATAAATTTCTTTGCAGCAGGAATATTCTTCCTGCAAAATAATATCAAGTAAAAGCTGACGCTGCTTTGTGATGCGGCATCCTTGTTCACGCAATCTTTCCAGTATTTCTTCTCTCTGCATGGAATGTTCCTCCTTACGAAAATGATGTTTTTCATCGTTAGTATAAACTAACTCTCGTAAGTTGTCAAGAACACGCGTCCGTTATTGCCAACTTTTTTTCAAAAACAACGCACTCGAATCCACATCCTTGAGATTCTCCGATTCGCTTCCTCACTAAAACACTGCATAACAGCGCTGCGTTTCAAAACGCTTTGCTCCGGATACTGGGCACTGACCTGCCGTGAGACCTGCGACTTTGGCACCTCCAATACATACTTATTTTGGGTCTTTTTAGCACTGGAGAAAAAATAAGATAAGTCATAAGGGGATACTTCCTCTTCATCCTCCTCTGCGCCATAGCACCAATCTGCATACTTAAAAATCAAATCACTGTCACCACCGGCAATCACTGAAGTATAACCGACATAATACATATTGCGGATTACATTGTCCGGCCGTGAAATATAATTGATAAAAGCCTGCGCCGCCTGTTTCTTCTTGGCATCACCGGAAATTCCGTTTTTCATCATACAAAAGCCATCAAACCAAAGGTTGCTTCCCTCTTCCGGCACCGCATAACTAAGTTCGAGCCCGTCTTTTTCGGCCTCATCCATCGTGTAAACACCATCACCGGACCACTGCATATTAAGAACGACTTTGCCGGTCACCATATCCGCTTTTCCACTGTCCGTTTCCAGTGAATACGAATTTTTCCGCATTTTTTCCAGAATCGTCTGCACCTTGGTAACCGTCTGTTCTGATGTGTCATTTAACTCATCCGTCAGACAATGTGTTGTCTCCATCGCTTTTTGAAACTCTTCCGACAACAATTTTTTCTCTTTTAAAATCGTAAGGGCAACTAAATAAGAATCGCGTACACTGTCTTTCATCGTCACCTGTTTCCTATACTTTTCGTCAAGCAAAACCGACCAGTGGCGGACATCTTCTTTTGACACCGCCGAAGGATTATATACAAGTCCCATAACACCCCACATATAACCGGCACCATAACGGCTTAACGATTCGCCACTTATCTTTAAATCATCAAATACATTTTTAATATAAGGAGAAACACCGCGGCTGTAATAATTTTCTTTTTTTGAAGTATCGAAAAAATCTTCCGAAAACGGCTCCAGTTTTTTCTCCTTCATCAACTTCATAATCATGTATTCCGATGGACAGACCAAATCAAAAGTATCTCCCAATGTCATCTGATTATACAAATCTTCATTTGTTCCAAAAGTAGAATATTCAACGCGTACTTTCTCCCCATATGTCTTTTCATACCAGGATTCGAACTCGTCTACCATATTTTCTCTGCCTAAAATTTTCGTTTTCTCATCCAAATCAATTGTCTCATCTTCGTCCCAGCCGCCTTCATCTAAATATTCCTCCCAGTTGGCAATCCGAAGCACAATTTCTTCGTTTTGATTCTCCTTATTCTCACAGCCAAAGAGAACTATACTGCAAAAAAGCAGAGAAAAACAAAATATCATCCATATTCTTTTCATCGTTTTTGTTTCCTCCCCGCTTTCATATTCATTCCAATCACAACGAGAACAACAACCAAAAATATAACCGCAGACAATGCCCACAACGCCGTCTTAATTTCGGTTCTTGCCCCCTTCGTTGCATTTACCACGTAGGTGCTGATTGTATCAAACACCGCTGGTTTTGTATACGTTGTAATAAAATAATCATCCAGTGACAACGTGACAGACAACATAAATCCGGATGTAATGCCCGGCATGATTTCGCGCACAATCACGCGCCACAAAGCCTGTCTGTGATTGCAGCCAAGGTCCAAAGCTGCTTCATATAAATTCGGATCCATCTGTTTTAATTTCGGCAGCACCGACAAATACGCAAAAGGAGCGCATAATACCGTCTGTCCGACAATCAGCGGCAGATACGTGTCCTTGTCCACACCAAACAAAACAATCATCAAAACGCAGATACTAAAACCGGTTACAACTTCTGCATTGGCAATTGGAATCTGATTCAAAAAATTGATGCACTGCCCGCTTTTTTTCCCGGCGTAAAAGGAACCGATTGCACCAATGGTTCCAAGAAGAGTGGACAAAAAAGCAACCGTAACTGCTAAAAGAAGCGTTCCGCCAATCATATGGAGCAGTTCCTTCGTGGTAAATAATGTGACATAATGCTCCAGTGAAAAACCACGAATCGCACCAATCATCGTAGAACTCGTAAAACTGTAAACAATCAGCACAAGAATCGGTGCATACAAAAACACAAATACACAAAAAAGCCAGAGTCTTTGTCCTAATTTTTTCACCATATGCCACCTCCTCTTGCTTCCACTTCCTGCTTCTTTGCAAAACGGTCCGTAATCCATGTCACAAAGAACATTAAAATAAGAAGAAGGATTGAAATCATTGAGCCATTGTGCCAGTCATATGCACTGAAATAACTTCCAATCAGACTACCCATAATATATGTGCTGTTATAAAGCATATCTAACACAACATAATTTGTCATCGCCGGCAAAAATACCATTGTCACACCACTGATAATCCCCGGTAACGTCATCGGAATCATGACCCGCCAGAACACATGGAAAGACGATGCGCCTAAATCAGCCGCTGCTTCCGGAAGACTGTCATCCAATTTTGATATCGTTGTATACAGGGGCAGAATCATAAAGGGAAGAAAATCATACACCATGCAGAGTATCGTATTGAAAAACGGATACATCGCAAGATTTCCCTCCATGACATCTAAAATTTCTTTGACAGCCGTAATGCGCAGCGTAAAATTAATCCACATTGGCATCACAAGCAAAATCACATAGACCGGTCCCCGTTTCAGATTGCCCCGCGCCAGTATATAAGCAGTCGGATACGCAATCAATAAACAGACAATCGTTGTTGTAACAGCAATCATAAGGCTGTAAAACAAAGTTCCCATGGTTTTCCCATCGACAAAAAACTCACGAAAATTTTCCCATGTAAACTGTCCCTCTCCATTCGTAAGTGCATAATATAAAATAACAAAAAGCGGCAATACCACAAACACAAGCAGAAAAACAAAGTAGGGAATCCGAAGCTGCTTCCTTGAAAATTTAATCATCCCGCGCCCCCTTATTTATCACTTCATATGTTATTTTTTCATCCGGCACTACCACACTGACATAGTCGCCCATATTCCACAGCCACTCGTCATCCACATAATAATCCACATCATTTTTGCTTCGGATTTTATATTTGTAGTGGTCGCCTTTATATATAATAGAAATAATATTTCCTTCAACAAATCCTTCTGCCGGGTCATCACTTAAATTTGCATCTGCCGGCAAAAAGGACGCCATAACATGAATTCCTTCTGTATTTTCCGGCACCTTCCCTGAAAAAAGTTTTGTCAAATCCGGTTTCCTGCTGCCGTCCACAAATAGAACATGTCCACTCGCATCCATCAGTCCCTCGTAATGGTTGATGTTCTGATTATACGGCATAACATGAATCCCCTGCGGTTTGATGTCGATTCCGACCTTCGTGCCTGCTTCAATTGCTTCCTCATTCTGCGCTACAATTTCACTTTTTCCGGAATAAATAACAATCTCATGAAACGTTCCCTTGAACACGGAGGAATGAACTTTTCCTTGTATTTTTCCCTCTCCTGCCGGGCAAAGAATAACCGACTCCGGTCGAATCACAGCCTCAACATGGTCACCAAGCGGAAAATTCTCCTTGCAGCCAAACTCCACCCCGTGAATTGAAAGCCTGCAGTCACCGACCATTTTGGCATCAAAAATATTGCTCTCGCCAATAAAATCGGCGACAAATGCATTTTCCGGCACCTTATAAATATCTTCCGGTTTTCCCGCCTGCTGAATTTTTCCATCCGCCATAACCACAACCTTATCTGAAAGAGCCAGAGCTTCCTCCTGGTCATGAGTAACAAAAATAAATGTAATGCCAAGCTCTTTATGCATTTCCTTTAATTCAAACTGCATTTCTTTCCGCATCTTGTAATCTAAGGCTCCAAGTGGCTCATCTAACAAAAGAATTTCCGGCTCATTAACAATTGCTCTCGCAATCGCAACACGCTGCTGCTGTCCGCCGGACAACGTAGAAATTTTTCTTTTTCAAATCCTTCTAAATCAACCACTTCCAACACTTTTTTACCTTTTCCCGAATCACTTCTTTCGGCACTTTTTTCATTTTCAAGCCAAAGGCAATATTGTCATAAATATTAAGATACGGAAATAGGGCATACTTCTGAAACACCGTATTGATTGGGCGTTTCGCCGGTGGAAGTTTGCTGATATCTTTTCCGTGTAATAAAATTTCTCCCCCGGTCGGCTGTTCAAAGCCGCCAATCATACGCAATATCGTCGTTTTTCCGCAGCCGGACGGTCCCAAAAAGGTAACAAATTCCCCTTTTTTTTATCGTAAGGGAAAAATCCTTGATAACGGGCGTGTCCTTTTCATAACACTTTTTACATGACGCAATTCAATGATATTATTTTCTGTAGCCATCTTTGTACCTCGCAAGCAAATTTGACGCTATTATAGCGTATTTGGGGGGCAAAAATCAAGTGCATCATGGAATACTGTCCGCTACACACAGCATCCCCCATCCTACTCTGTCATTTGGAAAAGTTTCAAATGCTCTTGTTCTTCTGGCACCCCGAATTAGGTAGGCTTTTACTTTCTGACCGTATAAGTATGAATCGTTTCCACTGATAATCCCATACTGCATTAAGAGGGCGGCGCTTCCGGTGACAAATGGACACGCCATTGAGGTTCCGCTTTTTCTTGTATATCCGCCCCCGGGTGCACAGGACAAAATACCGATGCCCGGCGCCGCCAAATCCGGCTTGCTCCGATTGCAGCAGACATAACCGCGCCCGGAAAAGGGCGCATAGGTATCTGTATTCGCATCGTATGCCGCTACAGTAATTGGTCGTCTGGCAGTTGAGGGAATGGTAAGCGTAAGTGCTGATTCGGAAACTAAAAATCCGGTTTCTTCATTAATTTGTGCACCGCTTGGCATCCAAAAATCAAAACGCCCATCCACCAGTTGTTTAGGCGTGAGTGTTAATTTCCAGATACCGCCCTGAATCATTGTCCGGTCATATGCGGGGATAATTTCCAGATAAATTTCCTGCAAAATCTGATAGGGAGACGGCTCACCAAAATACCATAAAATTTCCATTCCATCCTGCAAAGAGCGAAAGGTTCCTGCCGTTTCCTCCGATACGACAATCTGACTTCCGGATGGTGTTGTTAATGTAATTTGATAAGAATCCACATACTGCTTCCACAATTGAATGGACAGACTTGTTTCATAGGGAGAGACGCTAAACTCCACAACTTTCTCTCTGCTCTCCTCTAACCGCCCGGAAGCGTGCCGCCGCAAATTGCCCTCGTTGCCGCTGCCAATGCAGATTGTTGTGCGCCCCACTAAAGCTGCTTCATCCAAATACGTTTCCAATAATGACGTACCGGTATGTGAACCATAATTATTTCCATAACTTAAATTCAAGGCAAGCGGCTGGTTTCTTTCTGCCGCAAAACGAATACAAAAATCAATTGCCTGCATCAGTTCTGCCGTCTGCGGAAAATCTCTTTGCGTCCTGCCGCCTAATTTCACAATTAACAGTTGTGATTCATACGCCACACCGCGATTTTCTCCCCGGCTGGCACGTCCATTGCCTGCTGCAATCCCAGCAACATGTGTTCCATGTCCGCTTGCATCCACAGCCGGTATAATACCTCCACCTTGTAACAATTCATTTATTTTTTCTTCCGAATAAAACAAGCCGAAGGAATAACCGGACGGTGGCATAAGCTCCATTTTGCCCTCATTTACCGCCGTCTGGTCCCAAATTCCCACGATTCTTGTTGTTCCATCTTCCTTTCGAAAATCCGGATGATATATATCAATTCCGGAATCTATGATTCCTACCAGAATACCCTGTCCGGTCAGAGAAAGGGGCTCCCTCTGTACGGGAGGAATGCACGATACCAGTTTTCCTTCGTATACGGCAAAAGACAACGCCTTTGGCTTTTCGATATATTCTACCTGTGGTTCTTCTGCCAACGCTCTCAACTGTTTTTCTGTCACTTCTAAAACAGCGTACCCTCCTAACAGCGGCGTCACCCGCTCATAGTTACCTGCCAATTGCAAAAGTTCTCCGGAATACCGAATAATCACCTGCCACAACTTTTCTTCCGGGTCATAACCGGCAGATAAATTTTCGCTTTTTTCTCTTGTATCTTCTGAGACATCTAAAGACAACTCCAGTAAATTTTCTATTTTAGGATCCGACATCTCAGTTTTTTCTCCTTCCATAATCATATGCACGCCTAAGCTTTTGTAGTGCTTTTTTTTCAATCCGGCTCACATAGCTGCGCGAAATACCAAGCTGTTTGGCAATTTCACGCTGTGTAATTTCCGGATGTTCCGGTGTTCCCTTTCCCTCGGACACACCATAGCGGAGGCGGATAATTAACTTTTCTCGTTCCGTCAGATTTTTCTCAATATAACCGTATAACTTTTCAATATTTTCTTCCTTTTCCATCCGCTCCGGAATATCCTCGTCGACACTCTCCAATACATCCAAAAATCGAAGCGCATTTCCCTCACCATCATCCCCGCTAATCGGCTCATACAAAAAAATTTCCCGCGCCCGCTTCTTATCACTTCGAAATGTCATCAACAATTCATTGTCGATACAGCGGGAGGCATACGTCGCTAACCGAACGCCCTTCCCCATTCGATATGTGTCGACCGCTTTAATCAGTCCAATTGTCCCTATGGAAATCAAATCATCGACACTATGGTCAGAATTGCTGTATTTCTTCACCAGATAGGCAACCAGCCGAAGATTTCGTTCAATCAGAATATTTCTTGCCTCTCTGTCACCCTGTTCCCATCTCTCAATTGCTTCATTTTCTTCCTCTACACTTAAAGGCTGTGGAAATGACTGCATGATACACCTCAGAGATTGTCGTTACTTTCATCCTATGTAATTTTTTGTCCATAAGTGCCTGGACGAAAAAAAAGAGACGTCCTCGGGGCATCTCTTTTTTTAGGATAAACTTCTCTACAAACCACGAATAATATTCAAATAATCTTGGCGTTGATCTACGACTGCATATACAATCACTTGCTTATTTTCCTCATGATTTTTATAAAATACTAAGTCTTTTTCTAAAATAAGCACTTTATCCCCTTGTCTCTTAAGAATAAGATATCTTGGCTCGGTTCCAATATATGGATCATCTCCTAATTCAAGAATTCTTTTTTCAATCTCGTCAAGTTTCTCAAGTGCTTGCTGTACTTCCAAAATTTTGAGCAATATACAAAATTATTTTTCTGATACCTGCATCGGCTGTATCAGTCCTTATTACCGCATACTTCATAATCACTCCTCCTGAAGCATTTTTCTCAAATCATCAAATGTTTCCGTTATTGGAGCAACTCTGCCATTTTTAACATCATCTTCCGCTTCGGCTAATACTTCTAATAATTCTATTCTTGCTTTCATATTTTTATATTCTTCATAAGAAAGTACAACCGTATCGCCTCTGCCATTTACTGTAATAATCACTGCTTCTTTGTTTTCCTTACACAGTTTTGATATTTCAGAATAATGATTTCGCAAATCAGCAGATGGTCTTATTGTTTCTTGTAATGTCAATATATTAGTCACCTCCGTGTATAATATATGCAAATTATATCATCTTTTGTATATATATTCAATATCGGATGTTGTGCTGTTTGTGTCAAGTGTTCGTTGGCACTTTTTTTCCGTAATTCAAAGGAACTGGCAGTGAACAATTGTCACAATAAATCTTAAATTACCATCAGCGTATAAATCACACATACGCTTCATCATTAAGCCCCTGCTGCATAAGACGAACTTTCGCCTTTTTACTGCTGTAGAGTTTTGTCACTTTCGTATTTTTGTTGTAGGAATAATAAAAAAGTTCACCTTTCTCATTTACAAATTCACCAATCCAGGTACCGTTTTGCGTTACATCCAGTATCATTCCTGTACGCACGGTCCAATTGTGCATGCCACACTGATTGCCGTCATTATATCCATTTCCATAATTCTTCAAAAAAGAACTTAGTTCTTCCTCATAGGTAATCGACTTCCCAGTCTTTTTATTTAAACTTACAACAACATAATTTCTGTCGTATGAAATTTCCTGATATGCTCCAATTTTATACTGATAATCTACTGCTAATTGCAAATACATTGTATTGCCGATAAAATAGAACTTATCAATATGCATCGAATGGAATGCATCTGTGGAAAACTTCTCTTTTACACACTGCATTAATACATCCATTGAAATCAGGTTTGTTTTCTTCTTCTTTGCCATATCATAACAAACAATCCACTTTTCTGTTGGAACATACAGTTTTTTACCGGAAATTCCAACCTGCGTATCTAACTTTTCATGTTCATCATAACGGTAGCGTTTTGACTCATACTGCGAAGCCTTATTTACTATTTTTTTACGTTTTCCGGTAGACAGATTTAACTGGTAAAAGGCTTCATCAATTTTTTTATAATAACTCTTAAACCGCGAGTAATAAATGCAGTTTCCAATCTTTGCAGTAAGCCCCGATGCATCCTTTGCAACATTAATACTGCTGTAATAGACAGGCTTTCCGGTAAGTGACGTTTTCTGTTTCGTTTTCTTATTATAAGATACAATCGAATTGTTTATGCGATAGACAATTTTTTTATCCGTCGCATAAAGGAACTCCCGCCATTCGTTGACATAAAACAATTTCTTTTTCTTTTTTACTTTTAGCTTTCCGGTCTTTTGGTTCAACGGAACCTGCCATACATAACCGGTCGACGAATCCTTCCGATTTACTTTGTAATAATAAATATAGCTTTTCGTCTTGTAAATTTCCCTCATTGAATACTCTTTTTTAATCAATGTGTACTTTTTCTTTTTACTGCCATCCTTTCCATAGAGTTCAATTCCGTCTTTGTAATTACTGCAGTAAACATACTTTTTGCCAGTGTACGGATTCGCTGTCTTTGCTTTTGAAACCGCCGCCTGCGGTAAAATCATAGAAAGTACAAAAACCATGCAAACCCCTATTTTGCTGAATTTTTTTACCATATACATCATCCTCCTTCTCGGGTTGTTTCTATAAACAATACGATATAAAATTGTAAAATGTTGCATTTTTTTTAATCTATTTTTACTTTTTTTGCAACATTTTCCATTTCTCATTCGTATTGTAAATAGACACCCACAAAAAAGCAAATAATTATCGAAGGGAGACTTTAACTATGAAGAAAAAATTGATGTAACAAGCAATAAAGGGAAAGTAAAAAATCTTGACATTCCAGCTACACTTGGCGGTGCACCGGTAACACAAATAGGTTATGATTACATCACAAGAGATGCCAATTCTGGAGATGACTTTGATGAATTCGGCCAGACAGTTTTTGGCATATATGTAGAAGAAGCACACAACTGCGATGGTGCTTTTGAAGACATACACAGCATCACGAAATTAACCATTCCTGATACGGTCAAAACAATCGGCTGGGACTCTTTTAGCGGATTAAATGCTCTGAAAGAAGTCAAACTTCCAAATGACCTGACAGAACTTGGAAACTCCGCATTTTACGGCTGTGACCAATTAAAAAAGGTTACAATCGGAGCTTCCCTTACCTCGTTAAATACATACGCTTTTGACGACTGCCCGAAATTAAAAACCGTTCGTGTTTCCAAAAGCAATCACGTTCTTTACGCAAAAGATAATATGTTGATAAATAAGAAAAAGAAATCCGTCATCTGGATAGCACCGGCAAAAAAGAAAGTCGTTATTCCTAATGGAACGAAAGTGATTGGTGATTACTGTTTTTACGGTTCAAAAGCGGAATCCCTTGTCATTCCTAAAAGCGTCAAGAAAATAGGGAAAAAGGCACTGGAAGCAAGTGATTTAGAAAAAATTCGTTTAAAAAAAGGAAACAAAGTTTATGCAAAAGATGGTTCCTGTATTTATAAGAAGAAAACCAAAGAACTTGTTGTAGTCACTGCAAGCAAAGGCGGTCAGGTTGTGAAAATTTCTCCGAAAGTAAAAAAAATCACCCGCGATGCAATGACAGCCGGCGATAATTTCATAGTGAATGATGGAAGTTCTTTAGACTATATTGTAATCCCAGCTTCCACCATTTTGTGTGACTCCTGGTATCAATTTTACAAAGCCGGCTATATTACATGTGACGTGGTATTCCGTGGAAAGACACTTCCAAAATATTCAAGCGGTGCCCAAAATATTTTCCCACTTTTTTGTACTTATTACGTTCCAAAAGGAATGGTGAAAAAATACAAAAACTGGATAAAAAAACCGCACCTGATTACAGCAGATTATAAAAGTAAAAACATGTACTAAAAAAGTAAAAAGAGTACAAAATAATATTTCCTTTTTTTCTCCCTGATGTGGTACAATGGAAAAAGACAATTTCCGGCGTCTGCCGGTTAAGGGAGGTACATATGAACAAAAAAGAAATCGCAGAAATCAAAAAACGATTTACAAAAACAAAATGCAGCTTTACAAGACTCTGCGGATGTTACGTGGATGCCGACAAGCAAAAACGCATGACTTTAAAGGAAGCGTTTTTAGGCCTTCCGGAAGAAGAAATGTTTAAATACATTGACATTTTCCGCAAAACACTTTCCGGCTCCATCGGAAAAACACTTCTGAATATGGAGTTTCCAACCGAACAGGAAACAAAAGAAGATGGCACACAGGTATTTTTAATGAAACTGTTACAAAGCAAACTGACCGATGATGAATTGCTGGATGCCTTTTATGACAAAGTAATTGAAAATTACGGCTATCCGGAAAATTATTTTATTATTTTGGTTCATGACGCTTATGATATTCCGAAAATCACAACAGACGGCATTGAAAATTTTGATGCATCGGAATATGTGTATGACTACATTCTTTGCAGCATCTGTCCGGTTAAGCTGACAAAACCGGGACTTTGCTACAATGCAGAGACCAACCACATCCAAGACCGGATTCGCGACTGGCTCGTACAGCCGCCGGAACTTGGCTTTTTGTTCCCGGCTTTTAATGACCGCAACATGGATATTCACAGTCTTTTGTATTATTCCAAAAATGCGGATGAGGTGGATGAAGTGATTACCGACAAACTCCTCGGCTGCCGTATGCCGCTCCCGGCAAAAAGCCAGAAAGAAACATTCAACGCAATTGTAGAGGAATCGCTTGGCTTAGAATGTGATTATGAGGTGGTTAAATCCATTCATGAAAATCTGAATCAGATGGTAGCAGAAAACAAAGAAAATCCGGAGCCTCTCACGCTAGATAAATCCGACATGACACATCTTCTGGAAAAATGCGGTGTTGAAGAAGAACAAATTGAGGCTTTTGAGGCACATTATGACGAATCCGTCGGAGAAAATGAAACACTGGTTGCCACCAACTTATCCAATACAAGGAATTTTGAGGTGCGCACCCCGGATGTTAAAGTTTCCGTTAATCCGGAGAGAACCGACTTAGTAGAAACTAAAGTAATCGACGGCGTTCCGTGCTTAGTCATTGAAATTAATGATTTGGTAGAGGTAAATGGAATTCAGATTGTATCTGAGCTTGCTCATAAGGACAAAGAAACCGAAGAAGAATAATATATAAAGACGTTTTCACAAAAAAGGCAGTTTCACGAAAGGATTTTTACTTTCTGAAACTGCCTTTTTACGTCTCTAATATTGAATTATAAATTATGCTAACAATTCATCTGCTAACGCTTCCATCTGAGCGACATCTGCCTCTTTCATCGTCGACTTGATTGTAACCATGTTGTCACAGAGTGTCATATTTTTCATCTTCTCAAATGCTTCGCGCATTTTCTTATTTGCTACCGGAGCCCAGCTTCCGTTTTCCATGAAGGCAACTTTTTTGTTCTGGAAGTTTTTGTGACCTAAGTGGTACAGGAAATCCTGCATAACCGGGAACAGACCGCCATCATATGTTGCACAGGCAACTACAATTTTATCATAACGGAATGCATCTTCAATTGCCTCTGCCATATCTTCTCTCGACAAATCACTAACAACGACTTTTTTTGCCCCTTTCGCTTCTAACACTTCACCAAGTTTTTTCGCTGCTTTTGCCGTATTTCCATGAATGGATGCATAGGCAACAAATACACCGTCATCTTCTGCTTCGTAGCTGCTCCAAACCTGATATTTACCAATATAATAGGCAAGGTTTTCCTGAAGAATTGGTCCATGAAGAGGGCAAATCTTCTGAATATCCAATCCGGCTGCCTTTTTCAACAAAGCGGCTGCCTGCGCACCATATTTACCTACAATATTAAAGTAATATCTTCTTGCTTCACAAGCCCAGTCTTCATCAGCATCTAGCGCACCAAACTTACCAAAAGCATCGGCAGAGAACAAAACTTTTTCCGTGGATTCATAAGAAACCATAACCTCCGGCCAGTGAACCATCGGTGCCATCACAAACGTAAGTGTGTGTGCACCAAGAGACAAGGTATCTCCCTCAGCAACAACCACTTTTTTGTCTGTTACATCCATCTCAAAGAACTGTGGCAGCATCGCAAATACTTTCGCATTGCTGACAAACTGCATCTGCGGATATTTTTCAGCAATTGCCTGAATGCTTCCGCTGTGGTCCGGCTCCAAGTGGGAAATCACAAGATAATCCGGTGTTTTTCCATCAAGTTCTCTCTCTAATTTTTCCAGCCATTCATCAGTTTTTCTGGCATCCACCGTATCCATTACGACAATTTTTTCATCCAAAATCACGTAAGAATTATACGATACGCCATTTGGCACAATGTACTGGCTTTCAAACAAATCAATATCTTTATCGTCCACTCCAATATAACGAATGGCATCTGAAATCGTCACATTACTCATTTACAAATCCTCCTTATCCTTAGGTCAATAATATCGACTTAAGAATAACACCATCCCATAGAAAAATCAAGGCATATACGGAACTCTTTGTTTTTTTACTTTTACGATTGCATATACATGAATCTTTGAACCGGAATAAAGTTTCTTGATTTTATTCTTTTTCACTGTTTTCGTCTTTGATTTACCATTTTTCTTGTATTTGACAAGGTAGGAAATCTGCTTTTTATAATTGCCATCGTCATTACACACAAGTTTAAAATAAGGTTTTGCCCATGTATAATTTCCTGATTTCTTTTTCGCATAGGTTCCCATGTCAAATTGTGTACGAGTAATTGATGTTAAGTTTGGGTCAATGCTTACCTTTGTCTTCTTGCTCTTAACATTCAGTTTTTTCACTAGATTGCTTGCCAGATATATATAAATCCTTAACTGACTTTGAAACAATTATTTTTTGAATTTTAGAACCAGCACTTATGGTTACATTTCTTTTTCCCTTAACCTCTAATTGATTTATTTTCCCATGCATACCGTCTCTTTATGGTGTAACGCAATCTTCCCAAAATTACTGTCAAAATTGCCATTTAGTACCACATTTTTAATATTAGCGAACGCGTTCCTAACACAAATTGAATCTTTGAATACGATTTTCGTTAATTTTGCAGCATCCAAAAATTCTCAGCATAAATATACTTTAGGCTTTTTGGCAAATTAAGTTGTTTTAAATTCGGTGTATTCGCAAAAGCAAATTCTCCTATTTTTTTTACTCCCTCCGGAATCGTAATCTTTTCTACTGACTTACTATCTGTCGAAAATACATGTCGAGAATTTTTAAATTCAGCATACTCACTATCTGTAAAATGATATTCGTTTTCCTCATTAAAATAGTAATCATATTCATTCCAACATATTCCAATCTGCACAATGGAATATCCATCAATTATCTTCGGAATTACCACTTCTTTTGTCGGTTTAATCTTTAACACGGTTGCGGTTTTATTGGCTTCATCTAAAACTGCATATTCATAGTTCCCTGATGTAATTCGCTTATATTGCGATATTGCTTTACTTGTTGTGCCGTTTGTAATTGACGTAAACAAAAGTGCTGTTAACATAATAATTGATACGATTTTTTCATACTTTACCTCCTAAAATATTACTTTGTTTTGTGTTAGTATTTTCTCTAGTTTACAATATTCTGTCACCTCCCTTACTCACTTATCATAGCATATAATCATCCGTAAAAAACAAAACCGGCACGAATGGTCGTTTTTCGTCCCTAAACGGTCAAAATCATCTCCGTTTGAAGCATCTACTTACTATAACGTTCCAAACGGAGAAAATCTGACAAAATATTTGATTTATTTTTCACCGAGAAGTTTTTTCATTTTATCCGATATTTCCGGCTGATGCAAAACACTTGCCTTGCTAATTTATCGCATAAATGCACACATTTCAATAAAAATGACATTTTTAACAAAATGAAGGGCCACTTTTGCAAAAAAAAACACCTCTTTCTTTAGAATTTTGTTTTTCAACTTAATCCCAACACAGAAAAAGGTGCTTCTTCTTTATCTTTTTAATTATCCTATAAAATTTTCACCCTAGCAGTTTGAAACCGATTATGAAAACATCGGTGTGGATAAATAGCGGTCACCGGTATCCGGGAACAATACAACGATTGTTTTTCCCTTGTTTTCGGGTCTTTTTGCCAATTCGGTTGCTGCTTTTAATGCCGCTCCGGATGAGATACCTACAAGGATTCCCTCGGTTCTTGCCACTTCGCGTCCCAATTCAAAAGCATCCTCATTCTCAACCGGGATGACTTCATCATATATATCGGTATTCAATGTATCCGGCACAAATCCGGCACCAATTCCCTGAATCTTATGAGCTCCTGCCTCACCTTTTGACAATACCGGAGAGGTTGCCGGCTCTACTGCTACAATTTTCACATCCGGATTTTTCGATTTCAAATATTCACCGACACCGGAAACGGTTCCGCCTGTTCCTACACCGGCAACAAAAATATCCACTTTTCCTTCGGTATCCTCCCAAATTTCCGGACCGGTCGTACGCTTATGTGCACGTGGATTCAGTTCATTGACAAACTGTCCCGGAATGAAACTGTTTGGAATCTCTTTTGCCAGCTCATCAGCTTTCGCAATAGCACCTTTCATTCCCTTCGCACCATCGGTCAAAACAAGTTCAGCGCCATACGCTTTCATCAGATTGCGGCGCTCCACGCTCATCGTCTCTGGCATTGTAATAATAATACGAATACCAAGCGATGCAGCAACAGAAGCAAGACCGATTCCTGTATTACCGCTTGTCGGCTCAATGATAACGGAATCTTTTGTCAGTTTCCCTGTCTCTAACGCATCTAGAATAATTTCTCTGGCAATACGGTCTTTCACGCTTCCTGCCGGATTAAAATACTCTAACTTTGCTAAAATTGTTGCTTCTAATTGATTTTTTTCTTCATAGTTTCCTAACTCTAAAATTGGTGTATTTCCTACTAAATCAGTTACTTTCTTATAAATTGCCATTTTTTTTTACCCTTCCTTTCTTCCTTTTCATATTATTCATACGTGTTTGCTATGATTACTAGTTGATGGTTAAAAGAATACACCTTATTTCCTAGTTTGTCAATAGGAAATAAGGTGTTTTTTGTTTTTCAATTTTAAATGGAATAATCGCCGTCTTTTGCAATCTGCCAGTCAACCAAATCTGCAAGTGTAATGTTGTCAATTACATCACTGATAGCATCGTTTAATTTCTTCCAGACAACGGCTGTTGCACAGTTGTCCATGCGGCTGCATGACCCAAGTTCTTCATCCACGCAGTCAACCGGTGCCATACTGCCTTCTGTCAGGCGCAAAATCATGCCTACTGTGTATTCTTCCGGCTTTTTTGTCAGCAGATATCCGCCCTGGGGTCCTCGGATGCTTCTGACATACCGTGCCTTATTTAAAATTGCTATAATCTGCTCTAAGTATTTATCGGATATTCCCTGACGGCTTGATATTTCTTTTATTCTGGTTGGTTTTTCTGAATCATTCAGTGCCAAATCCAGCATAAGCCGCAGCGCATACCTGCCTTTTGTTGATATTTTCAAGGGTCTTCCCTCCTGTTCTTTTCATACATTCCCTACCGTATTTATATGATACAATAAGAAGGGCGAAAAATCAAGGGGTGGTGTTTATTTGGTTTCATAAATAATAGCGGAAAGTTTATCCCTTGTGTGCCGCTTTCGCTTAACAAATACACAGGGGTATCGGCAGGTTAAAAACACCTGCCAGATATCCGCGTATTTGTAGCACACAAGAGACAAATTTTCCGCTGCTATTTACTGAAGCCAAATAAATCAGCCACATCCATCATAGCTTGAAATTGCGGTCGTTCAGTATTTTTATTATTACCAGCCTCGAAGTTGTCGAGACAATTTTGCGGAATTATATACTTCATGAATAATAATATCGTCACCACAAATCTCGTACACGATAGTATAATTCTTGTAGTACAATTCACGCACATTCGTATCACGAATCCATTTTGCCGGAGTTCCTTTTTCAGCTTCGCCTTCATTACTTAAAGAATCTCCCAAATCAATCAATTCATCAACAAAAGACACTGCACGAGCCGGATTATCTCTTGCAATGTAGTCTTCAATATCATTCAAGTCTTCAATTGCCAAATCAGACTAGATTATGTTCATGCAAGAATTGTCCTTTCTTCACGTTTCTTTTGAAACATTTTGCGTACTTCGTCCGTTGTATGCCCGCCATATTCAGTGATAGATTGCTGGCTCTTCTTGAAACGAAGCAATTTATATAAGTTTTCCATAACTTCAAATTCATCCTGAATGTCATCAGATATGTCAGAAAGATTATCAATAATCAACTGTTTTGCTGTACTCATACAAATCACCCTCCTTGTTTTGTTGTACATAGTATAACACGATGCCGTCATTTTTACAATTGATTTCAAAATCCTATTTGGTTTCGTAAATAATAGCAAAAGCGACGCAGAATACAGCCCTTCCCCCTCTTTTCGTAATCTACGGAACCTGAAAACTAAATCTCAAACCCACTTGCAACAAGCATTTGTTTATCCTGTTTGGTATTATTTCCCGATGTTGTAAGCATATCGCCGGTTATCGTGGCATTTGCCCCGGAGAAGAAAGCTTTTTTACCATTTTCCTTCATCAGTTTACGGCCTGCTGCCAAGCGAATTGATGTCGAAGGGTTAATAAAACGGAACATAGCGATAACTCGCAGAAGTTCTTCTTCAGTAAGCTGTTTTAGGTTTTCAAACGGTGTGCCCGGAATCGGCATCAGTGCATTTAACGGAATGGAATCAACTTCAAGCTCTGCAAGCGTAAGTGCCATATCCAGCCTATCCTCCCATGTCTCTCCCATGCCGACAATTCCGCCGGAGCAAACCTCTAATCCGGCCTCTTTGGCAGCCCGGATGCACGCAAGTTTATCCTCAAACGTATGCGTGGTGCAGATACTTGGAAAATATCTGCGCGACGTCTCAATATTCGCATGGCAGCGTGTTACGCCAACCTTACGCAAAATTTCAAACTGCTCTTTTGTCAAAAGACCATGCGAAGCACATAATTCAATTTCTTTACACTCCTCATGCATTCTTTTGTACGCTTCTACAATCTGATCAAACTCTTTGCCGACAAGCGTTCTGCCCGCTGTCACAATAGAAAAACGATGAGCTCCATTTTCTTCATTTACATGACATGCTTTCACAAAAGAATCCACATCCATTACATCATATTCTTCTGCTCCGGTATGGTGATGGCTCGACTGGGCACAGAACCGGCAGTTTTCACTGCACCGTCCGGCACGTCCATTAATAATTGTGCACAAATCCACCTGATTACCACACAATTCTTTTCGAATTTTATCGGCTCCCTGACAAAGCGACTCCAAATCACCATCAATCAAAAAAGTCAGGTCATCTTCTTTTCCTAAACGTCTTCCTTCAATAATCTCATTTACCAGTTCTTCATACATAATAAAATTCCTCCTATGGTAGATACTTTTATTCTACCATGGGAGGAATGATTGTCAACCTAAATATTTTATTTAGTTGTCATTTTAGTGATGGAACAAACGGATTCCTGTAAAGCTCATCACCATATTGTGACGGTTGCAGGCATCGATACAATCCTTATCACGAATTGAGCCGCCCGGCTGTGCAATGTATTTTACACCGCTGCGGTATGCTCTTTCAATGTTATCATCAAATGGGAAGAACGCATCGGAGCCAAGTGTTACATCTTTTGCGTACTCGGACAACCATTTCCGCTTTTCTTCTTTTGTAAATACCGGTGGTTTTTCAGTGAAATATTTTTCCCAGCATCCATCTGCCAAGACATCCATGTAATCCTCTCCGATATAATTGTCAATGGCGTTGTCGCGCTCGGCACGTTTCATACCCTCTTTAAACGGCAAAGAAAGCACCTGTGGAGACTGTCTTAACAGCCAGTTATCTGCCTTCTGTCCGGCAAGTCTTGTACAGTGAATACGGGACTGCTGTCCGGCACCGATACCAATTGCCTGTCCGCCTTTTACAAAGCAAACAGAATTTGACTGCGTATATTTTAACGTAATCATTGAAATTGCCATATCAATTCTTGCTGACTCCGGCAAATCTTTATTCTCTGTCACAATGTTGCTGAAGAAATCTTTGTCAATATTTAACTCATTACGGCCCTGCTCAAAGGTAATACCAAATACTTCTTTGTGCTCAATTGGGTCCGGTACATAATCCGGGTCGATTTCAATAATTGCATACGCACCCTTTTTCTTTTCTTTCAAAAGTTCCAGTGCTTCCGGCTCATATCCCGGTGCAATAATTCCATCGGAAAATTCTCTCTTAATCAATTTGGCTGCGGAGACATCACACACATCTGACAGTGCAATAAAGTCACCATAAGAAGACATACGGTCAGCACCTCTTGCTCTGGCATATGCGGCAGCAAGCGGAGATAACTCACCCAAATCGTCTACCCAGTAAATTTTTGCCTCAACGTCACTCAGTGGAAGACCTACTGCTGCACCAGCCGGCGAAACATGTTTAAAAGAAGTTGCTGCCGGAAGTCCGGTTGCCTTCTTCAATTCACTGACTAACTGCCATCCGTTAAATGCATCCAAAAAGTTAATGTAACCCGGTTTTCCATTTAACACTTTGATTGGCAGTTCACCATCTTTGCGGTAAATACGGGATGGTTTCTGATTCGGGTTACAGCCATATTTCAATTCCAATTCTTTCATGATTTTCTCCTTTACTTATTCTTATTTTTAATAATCGATTCGTATTTTCCGGTTTCAATGTCAATGTAGCGCACAAATAAGGAAACTTTATTGTCCTCATTCAGACTTTTCCACAACATGTCAGCAAACGCATTCATATCATCCATTGTTTCAACCCATTTTGGCTCGCCCTCAAAACTTGGCAATGGATTTCCGTCACACATATATGTATGAATAAAATGCCCCTCTCCTGCTACCGGATTCTCATATGCGAAAGTATAACGATTGCAGGCATCCGGATTTCCGTTATTGCTTTTTAAAATAGACATTGCATAATTGTACTCTCCGTTTTCCACATGCATAATGCCGGAAATTCTTGGTGTATAATTCGGACCGTCCGGTTCAAATTCTCTTGTGCGTAGCGCCTGCTCAAAAGTCTGCTGTTTATCCATCAGTTCATAAATTGTGTCTGTCTGGTCACCGTTGGTAACAATAGTCTTGTTTCCCAATACGCGGACCGGTGCGTAGATAATAAGACTTGGGTCACTCAATTTTGATGGGTCAAATGCCTGTGTGCGGATTCCCTCACCATCGTTTACAAAGACACGGTTTCTACTGTTTTCACTCCGCCCCATAATAAAATAAGCGGTCACTGCGTATTTGCCGTTTGGTGATTTTCCAATCACGATTCCACGTCCCGGATACGCATTGTTTTTGAGTTCCTGTTCCAATGAAAGTTTCTGCATCATGGTTCCTCCAATCTTTTTTGTAATAGTATCAAAAAAACCGCCCGGGCAACCGGGTAAACGGTCGCCCAGGCGGTCGGCAATTCATACAAATCCACACTCCCTGTGAGTTCTCTCACTCTATATGATTTTCATATAGTTTCCGCCAGTCGTATGGAACTAAGTTTAGAATAACTGATTTTTAGGGAAAATGCAAGCGTTTTCTTCATTAAATACGCCACATGCCATCCTTTATCTGGCAAATCTCACTCTCATAAAATGCCTGAATTGCTTCTATCATGGTTTCTACGTCCTCACAGCCGGCAGTTTCCACCGCACTGTGCATGGCAAGCTGCGGCAGACCGATATCCACCATTGGCACACTAAAGGAATGACTCAAAAGATTACCAAGTGTACTGCCGCCCGGCATATCGGCGCGATTCACAAACAACTGCGTTTTGATATCATTTTTTTCACAAAGTGAGCCAAACACACCACCAGTCATTCCGGTTGTCGTATATCGCTGACTCGCGTTATATTTGATGACAACACCGCCGTTTAAAACAACCGGGAACTCATCATCACTCTTTTCCGGATGGTTTGGATGCACTGCATGGGCATTATCCGCACTAAGCAGGAAACTCCGGCTTCTCGCACAAATCTGCTCCTCCTTTGTCATGCCATAAGACAAACAAATTCTCTCCAATACATCCGGTAGAAAATTACTAAATGCCCCCTGCCTGCTGCCGCTTCCCACCTCTTCATTATCAAAGAGACAAAAGACGGAAAGTGCTTCTTTCGGAAGCTTGTCCTGTGCACGCAAAAAGCCCTGTAACGTCGTGTACACACAGCCTAAATCATCAAAACGCGGTGTCAAAAGGAACTCATCTTTGACACCGGCTGCGACTGCCGGCTGGCGCACGGTGAGAATCAAATCCATATCTACAATTTCTTCATCCCCTTTGCAGCCTGCTTCCTCCCGCAAAAGTGTCATCAGTTCTGCCTCGCAGCCACCATATAACGGCTGTAAATCAACGTGAACATTATGCTTATATCCCTGATTGATTTCCCGGTTAAAATGAATGGACAGATTTGGAATCACAAACACATTTTTGTCCGGTGCAATAAGAACACTAAAAATCCCTTCTTTTGTCTTTTTTATCACACGTCCGGCAAGTCCAAGCGGTCTGTCAAACCAGCTTGTGTGAATCATGCCACCATAACCTTCGATTTCTGCTTTTGCATAAAAGGCATCTTTTTTCTTAGCTTTCTTAATCCGAAACGTAGGAAAATCACTATGACTGGCACAAAGGTGATAATAAAGCGGTTTTTCTTTTGGCATGGAAAAGGCAAGTAAACTCGACTCATTTCTTGTTACATAATAGTTTTTGCCAGGCTCTAACTGCCAAAGGTTTTCTTCTTCCAAGGACTGAAAACCAGCCACTTTCAAAGCCTCTTTTACCTGTTTTACCGCATGATACGGACTCACACTCTGATTCAAAAAAGAACATATTTTATCCATAATAAAATCCCTCTCTTTTCCGATGATTTTCCTTTAGTATACCAAATAACCGCCATTTTTACAAATCAGCGCCAGCTCGCCGGAAACAAATATTCCTCTCTGTGGTCAAGCGTATCAAAACGATACCCCTGTTCTTTGATATAATCAATAATCTGTGGAAGAACTTTTGCTGTATTATCCATGGCGGAGGCATCATGCAGCAGGATAATCGGCTTTTCAAAGCGCGTGACATCTTTTTTTACATTTTGAAATATTACTGCCTGTGAAACATGAGGGGAAATCGAATCTTCGCCCGATACATTCCAGTCGAAACTTCTTACGCCCTCTTTCCTTAGCTGATTATGGAGTTCGTCTACATAAGATTTCACATAACCGTTATTGCTCCCCCACGGAAAGCGGTGGAGTGTCGGCTTTTCTCCTATTATTTTTTCAATGCAATCGGATGCCGCCCGAAAATCTTTGTAAAAACAATTGGCACTGGCATACATCTGATTATGCTCATGGCAGTATGTGTGCACACCAATCGCATTTCCTTTTTTCTTTAATTCCTTTACAGTATCAACCCGCTCCCCCGTAATTTCCTTTCCAATCAGGAAAAATGTTGCGACAGCTCCTTTTTCCTCTAATATTTTAATGATTTTTTCGTATTTCCACTGGGACCATCATCGAATGTCAGATAGGCAGTTTTTTGATTTTCCTTTTGGACTTTAGATACAAAACTGCCCGTTGGAACAATAATTGTGCCGTCATTTTCCGTTTCGTAATTTCTCTTCACTTCATAAAATAACAGCACAAAAAGAACACAGACACAAACAACATAAACTGTCTTTTTTCATCAACACACCACCAAAACAATTCCCCTTATTCCATTGTATGATAGCAGTGTCAAAAGGTTAAATGTTTATCCATATTAAAGCAGATGTGGCGGAATCACCGCTTTTACGAAAATGCCGTCCTCACGGTATTCTTCTTGTTCCAGTCTTCCAAACTCACGAATTGCCTGGATTTTCCCTGCTTCGTCGTAAGCAAATACTTTTTCAATCTTCACCATTCCCTCATCCAGTACCTCTTCGATCTTTTCCACCAATTTATCCAGTCCGATTTTCTGCTTTGCAGAAATCATAAGAGATGCTTCGCTATTTTTATCTTTTAAGCCATCCGGCTTATATTCCAAACAGTCGATTTTATTAAATGCTGTTATAACCTTTTTGTCACCAATATTTAACTCTCGCAAAGTCTCATAAACAACTTCCATCTGCAAATCATATTTGGGATTTGAGACGTCAACAACATGAAGAATCATGTCCGCATACTTCGCTTCCTCAAGCGTGGAGCGGAAGGCACGAATCAGAGAGTGTGGCAGTTTACTGATAAATCCAACTGTATCGGTAAATAAGATTTTCTGCCCATCCTCTTTTTCCAAAACGCGTGTCGTCGGGTCAAGTGTTGCAAATAACTTATCCTCTTCTAATACAGCGGCTTTTGTCAGTGTATTCAAAAGTGTTGATTTTCCGGCATTTGTATAACCAACGATGGCAACTGTTTTCGTCGGATTCTGCGTTCTTTTATGACGCTGCACCTCACGGTTTTTCACGACTTCTTTTAACTGACGGTTCAACATGGATATGCGCTCTTTAATCAGGCGCCTGTCCATCTCCAGTTTTTTCTCACCGGGACCTCTTGTTCCAATTCCGCCGCCTAGCCTCGACAAACTTTTACCAAGCCCCGTCAGCCTGGATGAGCGGTAACGAAGCTGTGCTAATTCAACCTGCAGTTTTCCCTCGCTCGTCCTTGCATGAGCGGCAAAAATATCTAAAATCATTACGGTACGGTCTAATACCTTAACCTGCAGTTCTTCCTGCAAATTGGTAAGCTGCGCCGGCGTAAGCTCATCATCACAGACAATACCATCCGCATCCGTCTGCATAATCAGTTCACGCAGTTCTTCAATTTTCCCCTTACCGACATATGTTCCCGGATGCACGGACTCTCTTTTTTGAATCAGTCTTCCGACTACAATGCCACCTGCCGTTTCCGTAAGTTCCGCAAGTTCATCCAAAGAATAGGAAACATCCGTTCCATCCTCCAAATCAACGGCAGCTAATAAAAACTTTTCCTGCACCTGTTCTGTCTCATAGGTCTTAGCCATGTTTTTCTCCTTTAACAAACCCGCACGGTGATTTCTCCCGTACGCAGAATTTCCTGTGTATGGTCTTCCTTTTCCACAATCAATCCACCGTCTTCATCAATCGCAACGGCAGTTCCGTATTCCCAGTCTGTTCCGCTTGTAAAGCGAATCTTTTTCCCAAGAACATTCGACCACTTGCGGTAATCTTCCATAAAACTTTTATCCGGTAAATCCTGATATAACTTACATAAATTCTCAATAATTGCTGCTACCAATTCATTGCGCGGAATCTTTTCATCCTCTGCGCATACCGTACCGGCAATCTCTTTGATTTCATCCGGATAACCTTCCTTTGGCGCATGGTAATTAATTCCAATTCCCACGACAACTGTATCAATCCGTCCCGACTCAAAATCGGACACCGCCTCGGTCAAAATACCACATATCTTTTTCCCGTTCAGATAAACGTCATTGACCCACTTAATCTGCGGTTCCTGTGAAAGGACATCCCGAATCGCACGGCATACCGCAACAGAAGCCGCTGTTGTAATCAAGACAACATCCTGCGAAATTTCCGGCTTTGGACGGAACAAAACACTCATGTAAATCCCACTTCCATCGGGCGAATAAAAACTTCGTCCGCGTCTGCCACGTCCATTTGTCTGCTCCTCAGCAAGTATCACAAGCCCCTCGCCTTCACCATTCAGTGCACATCTCTTTGCTTCCATATTCGTGGAATCAATGCACTTAAACACCTTGATTTTCTGACTGTCGTACGGCTTATGCAGACACAGCCGGATTCCTTCCTCCGACAACACATCGCTTTCTTCTTTCAGGCGGTAACCACGGTTATTTACTGCCTGAATCTGATAACCTTCTTTTTTCAGAGTATTCACTGCCTTCCAGATAGCCGATCTCGTCACGCCAAGTGATTCTGCCATCTCCTGTCCGGACAAATCTCTTTCCCTGCTTGCCTCTAACAGTTTCAATACTTCCGTCTTTACACTCATCGTTCAATCCCTCTCATAATCTCGCCGGCGCAGACCACACCGTCCACTCTCATACGGATTTTCTCTCCCGGATGCGGACAGGCATCTGTCTCTTCGCCATCCTCATTCAACATTTGCAGCACAGAAACTGTCTGGTTTTCGCCATTTTTCTTCATAATTTCAATGGTATCGCCAACTCTGAATTTATTTTTCTGATAAAACACCACATACCCATCTTCCGTTACTTCTTTCACCTGTCCAAGATAAACAGCACCCTTCTGATAGGTATTGTTATCATAAATCTGTGTTTCATGCGTTGGTTTTCCAAAGAAGAAGCCGGTCGTAAACTGACGGTAGGTGCATTTTGCAATTTCCGCCTGATAATACGGAATGTTTTTCTTATATTTTTCCGGATCTTCAAAATAATCATCCACTGCCTGACGGTACGTTCTGGCAACGACAGCAACATAAAGAGCTGTTTTCATACGCCCTTCAATTTTAAAACTGTCAACGCCTGCTTCCACTAACTCCGGAATGTGCTCAATCATACACAAATCCTTGGAATTGAAAATATATGTTCCCCTCTCGTTTTCCTCAACCGGCAAATATTCACCCGGACGATTTTCTTCCATAATATAATATTTCCAGCGGCACGGATGGGTACATGCACCACGATTCGCATCACGGCCGGTAAAATAATTGCTCAAAAGGCACCGCCCGGAATACGAAATACACATCGCACCATGGACAAATGTCTCGATTTCAAGTTCTTCCGGTATATGTGCATCAATATCCGCAATCTCTTTGATGGAGAGTTCACGCGCCGTCACAACGCGCGTTGCGCCCAATTTATGCCAAAACTGAAACGTACGGTAATTCACATTATTTGCCTGCGTACTGATGTGAATATCAATTTCAGGACAAATTTCCGTTGCAATCTGGAATACACCGGGATCGGAAATAATCAGAGCATCCGGACCGATTTCTTTTAATTCCTCAAAATACTTCTGCACGCCCTCTAAATCTCTGTCATGTGCAGTAATATTCGCTGTCACATACACTTTTTTCCCGTGTTCGTGAGCAAAACGGATTCCCTCAGCCATATCTTCCTTAGAAAAGTTTTTTGCCTTTGCCCGCAATCCATACATTTCACCGCCGATATAAACCGCATCGGCACCATAATAAACAGCTGTTTTTAACACTTCCAAACTGCTTGCCGGAGCAAGAACCTCCGGCTTTTTTCGATTATTGTCCATGAATTACTCTCCCTTTCCATTTCCTTTTTTCGTACTAATTGTCATGCCATCAGCAATCGGCAGACAGATTGTTTCTAATTCTTCCTTCTCACACAAGACTTGTAAATATTCCCGCATGCGTCCATGTATCGTGCGGTCTCTGCGCAGTACCGCATAACGGGATTCTAACACGTCACCATCATGAAAAATATTATCGGACACAAGCATCGCATCATCCGCCATCAAAGCAATAACATCCGGCAAAAAATTCAAATACTGTCCCTTTGCTGCATCCATGAAGATAAAATCATAGGATTTCTCTTTTATTAAAAGCTCTTTTAACACTTCTATCGCATCACCTTCTAGCAGTGTGATTCGGTCATCTTCATCCAGTCTCTCTAAATTTTTCCTCGCTTCTTTTAAGCGCATCTCAACTTTTTCAATTGTCGTAATATGCGAAGATTTCGGTAAATACTCACGCATGCAAAGAGCGGAAAAACCAACCGCTGTTCCAATTTCTAAAACCTCTTTCGGCTTTCTCTCCCGCAGCAAGAAACGTAACATATCTCTTGTGCCGGACCTTATAATCGGCACATCCTCTGAAAGCGCCTTTCTCTCAAGCTCCTCTAATGGCTTTGGCAGCGGCTCTCTGTATTTTTCCAAAAACACTTCCATGCGGTCGTGGTGACTCGTCTTTGTGTGTACCATTTTTTCTCCTTTACTAAACGCACAAAAAATCCCAGTCCTGCCATAAGAAAACATGGGATTTTATGTGATATCATTTACAATCCGTAAATTACACGGATAATTTCCTCGTAGGTCATACTGCTGTTCAGCGTATAAATACCTTTCTGCATATCGGTTCCTTCGCGTTTCATCAACTGCATGTGCACATAAAACGCAGCCGGATTACCGACCAAATCCTGATTCGACAGCCGCTTAGCCACTTCAAATTCACCATCATCCTCCGATATGGTAAATGCTTTTGTCTGTCCGGGCGGCAAATCTTTTGACGTATCGCCCACCGCCTCGCAGGCAAAGGAATAGCCGACGCGGCACAGCTGTACACCACCAAATACAACCAAACCATAAAACACGATATTCAGCAATACAATTAACATGGTTCGTACAGCTTTTAACATGGATTATACCTCCATAATAATTGGTAAAATAACCGGATTTCTCTTCATCTTCTTCCACAGAAAGTCATTCAGAGTATCCTTAATTTCTGTTTTAATTCTTCCCCAGTCTGTAATTCCTCTTTCGTATAGACGGTCAAGCGCAATATTAACAACCTCATGGCACTCATCCATCAAGTTTTCCGCCTCTCTCACATATACAAACCCACGGGATACAATATCCGGCCCTGCCAAAATCGTGTTGGATCCTTTCTCCAGTGTAAGTACCACAACCAAAAGACCATTTTCCGATAAGTGCTGGCGGTCACGAAGAACAATATTTCCTACATCACCAATGCCAAGTCCATCGACCATAATTCCCTGTGCAATCGTTTTACCAACAATCGTCGCACGATCCTCACGAAGTTCCAAAATGTCTCCGGAACGTAAAATCTTAACATTTTCTTTTGGTACGCCCATCTTCTGTGCTACTTCTGCCTGTCCCTGCAAATGACGGTACTCACCATGAACAGGTATGGAAAACTTCGGTTTCACAAGCGAATAAATCAATTTAATCTCTTCCTCGCACGCATGGCCGGAAACGTGAGTATCCTGAATAATTACCTTTGCGCCTTTCTGGGAAAGTTCGTTAATTACTTTGGAGACCGACTTCTCATTACCCGGAATCGGACGGGAACTGAAAATAACAACATCTCCGGGTTTAATCGCGATTTTACGATGAATACTTGCCGCAATACGGGAAAGAGCTGCCATCGCCTCTCCCTGGCTTCCCGTCGTAATCAGTACAAGCTGCTCATCGGAATAATTTTTCATCTCTTCTAAGCTGATAATCATATTGTCCGGCACCTGAATATAACCAAGTTCCACCGCCGTATTTACGATGTTTACCATGCTTCGTCCTTCAATGACGACTTTACGGTTCTGTTTTTTCGCCGAATTAATAATCTGCTGCACACGGTCTACATTCGAGGCAAACGTTGCCACGATAATACGGTTTTGTACATTTTCCTCAAAAATCGAATCAAAAGTCGCACCAACCGTGCGCTCCGACTCAGTAAAGCCCGGTTTCAAAACATTCGTACTGTCGCACATCAAGGCAAGTACACCTTTTTTACCAAGTTCACCAAAACGAGCCAAATCAATTGTGTCTCCGTAAACCGGCGTATAATCTACTTTAAAGTCACCGGTGTGTACAACAATTCCTGCCGGTGTATAAATAGCTAATGCCGCTGAATCCGCAATACTGTGATTTGTCCGGATAAACTCAATACGGAAATCTCCTAAGTTAATATACTGACCATAAGTAACGACTTTTCTCTTAACGTTATTTAACAGATTATGCTCTTTTAACTTATTCTCGATAATTGCCATCGTAAGTCTCGTAGCATAAATCGGAACATTCAGTTCTTTTAACACATAAGGCAGAGAACCGATGTGATCCTCATGTCCGTGTGTAATGACAAAGCCTTTCACTTTATCTCTGTTATCCTGCAAATACGTGATATCCGGGATTACTAAATCCACACCTAACATATCATCTTCCGGGAAGGCCAGTCCGCAGTCCACTACAATAATACTCTCTTCCGTCTCAAACGCCGTAATGTTCATTCCAATCTGTTCCAAACCTCCAAGCGGAATAATCTTTACGCGCTCTTCCCCTGTTTTTTTCTTCTTCAATTTTATTACACCTCTCTATTCTAATCTTAATTCTACATCGTCCAATAACTCTTCTAAGTACTTTGAAATAATTTTCAACTCTTTCTCATCGTCTACAACCTGATATGTTACCAGTTCGTCCTCTGTTTCCTCTCTCAAAATCATTGCTTCTGCTTCCTCATCCTCAACGGAATCTGTCACGAGAAGATACGATACACCGGCAATGTCTGCTTTTTCCAACACAAAAAAAGCCTCCTCGCTGCCATCGTCAGCCGTAAGCATAATGAGTCCATTTTCGTTTTCTGACATCAAATCCTCCTAATTGTGTATGGAATCTAAATAACCTTGCAAAATCAGGGAAGCTGCAATCTTATCCACATACGTTTTCCGATGTTCTGAGCGCACTCCGCCTTCTTTTAACACATCCATGGCAGAAACCGTGCTGAGCCGTTCGTCCCACAGCACTACTTCTAACCCTGTTCTAGCCTTTAGTTTTTCCATAAATTCTTTCGTTCGCTCGACACGCTCCCCCTCCGAATTGTTCATATTCTTCGGGTAGCCAAGCACAATACGTCCTACGTCATTTTCCTCTGCCAGTACCTGAATACGTGCCAGAGTCTGTCGTAATTTGTTTTCACTTTTTCTTTTTATAACTTCAACCGGCTGGGCAGTCAAAAGCATGGAGTCGCTAATCGCCACACCAACTGTCACTGAGCCGTAATCAAGTCCCATGATTTTCAAAATAAATACCTAGTCTTCCTTGAGATTATTCTCAATATAGTCTTCTAAAAACACTTCAATAATTTCGTCACGCTCTGCGCGCATAATCAAACTTCTTGCACCTTTGTGACTAGTAATATAAGTCGGGTCTCCCGACATCAGATACCCAACAATCTGATTAACCGGATTGTAGCCTTTTTCCGTCAATGCAGAATAAACTGCCGCAATCACATCACGGACATCCAAATCTTTCTCCGCCTCAACCTTAAAGTATTGCGTATTATTCAATTCCTGCATGCCGCCACATCCTTTCTATAATCATACCCAATTACTAATATTGTAATATATATAACCTCAATTCGCAAGAGTTTTTTTGCATGAAGTTTATCTCCGCAATCTTATAATATTTTTCACCAAGCACAGCAGAAGAACGGCAGCCATCATCTGCCTTTGTATTTTATTTTAATCATACACTAGAAAAATCCATTTGACAATTGTATAATGTTGCAAAAAAGGAAAAAGGAGCAATATGATGAGCCAGCTATTTTACTATACACCGTCAGGCGGTGACTGGAACAAAGCGCTTCCGATTGGAAATGGAAAACTGGGAGCCATGATTTTTGGCGAGGAGCACGAAGAACATTTTCAGCTTAACGAAGATTCCGTTTGGTTTGGAGCAAAGAGAAACCGAAACAATGCAGATGCCAGAAAACATCTGGATAGAATCCGTGAATTAATTTTAAACGGAAAAATTTCAGAGGCGGAAAATCTCTGTAAATATGCCCTGTCCGGCACACCACAGAGCCAGCACAGTTACCAGACACTGGGTGATGTTTATTTTGATTTCTGCGGTGTAAGAAAAAACACGAAAAATTTCAAACGTACACTCGATTTATCAACCGCCATACATACTTCAAAAGTCACGGATTCAGACACCGGCTTTTTATATAAAATCGAGACTTTTGCCGACTTCGACACAAACTGCATTGCTGCCCATTTTACGAGTACTAACCCGGATGGACTTTCTTTGGCTGCCTCCTTACAGCGTGGCTCTTTTTATGAGGCAACCACCCACACAGACGACACGCTGTTAATTTCCGGCAGACTCGGCGGCGGGGATGAAACTTTTTGTGCCGGTATGCGCTTTGTCATTTCGGACGGCGCACAAACAGGCATGGGCGAACATTTGTTAGCCGAACGCTCCTCTTCCATTACCGTATTGCTGACAGCAGCAACTACATTGCGTCATAAAAATCCGGAAGAAACGGTAAAAGAAACATTAAAAAAAGCAGCTTTCATTCCATATGAGAAACTGAAAGAAAAACACATCAAAGAATACCGCTCATATTTTGACCGCATGCATTTATCACTTTCTTATGACTCGTCTCTCGATGCCCTTCCAACAGATGAAAGACTTGCACGTATTGATAAGGAACACCCGGATAACGGACTCATTAACACGTACTTTGATTTTGGCAGGTATCTGTTAATTAGTTCCAGCCGCGGCGACTGTCTTCCGGCAAATCTTCAGGGCATCTGGAATGATTCTTTAAGTGCACCGTGGGGAAGCAAATTTACCATTAATATCAACACAGAAATGAATTACTGGCCGGCATTATCCTGCCGGTTAGCCGACTGCGAAAAACCGCTTTTTACACATATGCTGCGCATGTTGGAAAACGGAAAACAGACCGCTAAAGAAATGTATGACTGCCGTGGTTTTGTCGCCCACCACAACACCGATTTATGGGGCGATACAGCACCGCAGGACATCTACATTCCTGCTACTTACTGGGTTATGGGCGGTGCATGGCTTGCCACCCATATCTGGAACTATTACAGTTACACAAAAGACCTTGATTTTCTCAAAGAAATGTACCCATTTTTACGAGAATGTGTTGCCTTTTTTATGGATTTTCTCATCGAAGTTAATGGCGAATTGGTAACCTGCCCTTCTGTGTCACCGGAAAACACTTATATAATGAAAGATGGCACACAAGGACGCTTGTCTTACGGCGTTACGATGGACAATGAAATTCTCCACGAATTATTTGACCATTTTGAAAAGTCCTCCACATTGTTACAAGAAACCGATATCGATTTTTGCCAAAGAGCAAAAGAAACGGCAAAAAAACTACCAAAAATAAAAATTGGAAAACACGGTCAGATTATGGAATGGATGAAAGATTATGATGAAGCAGAACCGGGGCACCGCCACATCTCACATTTGTGGGCACTTCATCCGGCTTTCCAGATTACGCCGGATAACACACCGGATTTATGTGATGCTGCCAAAATTACGTTGCAGAGGCGTCTCAGTAAAGGCGGCGGGCACACCGGCTGGAGCCGTGCGTGGATTATGAATATGTATGCCAGATTATGGGATGGAGAAAATGCTTATAAACATCTTTTACTCCTCTTTTCCAACTCAACTTTACAAAATCTGTTTGATACGCATCCACCATTTCAAATTGATGGTAATTTCGGCTCAATTGCTGCCATCGCAGAAATGCTCTTGCAGTCAAGAGAAGATAAGACGATTTTTCTTCCTGCACTTCCAAGTGCATGGCAGAATGGTTTTGTAGAAGGAATCTGTGGCAGGGAAAATATCCGCTATGACATTCGCTGGAACAAAGGCGTCCTCACCGATGTCACCCTGCACGCAGGGTCTGATACCTCCATCACTCTTTCTTACAAAGACAAGGAAAAACGCCTCACCCTGCAAGAAGGTGAGACGTTATCTGTATCATTTTAATCATTTAGGAGTGTAATCGTTTTACTTTTATTAATCATCCTGCAAAGCATCAAATCCGCTCTCGCCGGTTCTGACTTTGACAACCTCTTCGACATCGTATACGAAGATTTTACCATCGCCAATGTGACCGGTGTAGAGTGCCTCTTTAGCAGCATCTACAACTTTTTCTACCGGCACGGCACTTACGACAACCTCAACTTTCGTCTTCGGCAGCAACGTAAATTCAACCGGTACACCACGATAATACTCTGCTGTACCTTTCTGAGCACCACAGCCTAATACAGAAGTTACGGTAATACCGCTGACGCCAATCGCATTCAGTGCTTCCTTCAAATCTTCGAACTTGCTCTGACGGCAGATAATGGAAATCTTGCTCATCTTCATTGCACCTTCGGCTACCTCTTTCTTCTTCTTGAGAGTCGGAGCCGGAACCTCTGCTACCGGTACAGCGGCTTCCATCGGAACATCACCCATCGTTGTCTTTGCTCCTGCCGGTGATGCAGCATAGAAACGATTACCAGCCGGCATAAAGTCTGCATAGGCACTTGGCAGACCATGCTCGGTTGCATCCAGACCTTCGATTTCCTCCTCCGGTTTTACACGAAGACCAACGGTTGCACGAATTGCAAGAAATGTAAGTGTAATCAATACAGCAGCCCATGCACCAACCGTAAGAATACCTAAAATCTGAAGTCCTAACTGGTTAAATCCACCACCGTAGAACAAACCTTCTTTAATTCCCGCTATTTTAAATCCCGGTGCGGATGAAGTAGCAAACAAACCAACTGCGAAAGTTCCCCAGATACCATTCATCATATGTACGGCTACCGCACCAACCGGGTCATCCACACGAAGCACATGGTCACAAAGCCATACACCAAAGACAACCAGCACACCGGCTACCGCACCGATAATAGCTGCACCGAGTGCATCGGTTACATCACAAGGAGCTGTGATTGCTACCAAACCTGCAAGAGATGCATTCAAACACATCGAAACATCCGGTTTGCCATATTTAATCCATGTAAAAATCATACATACAACGGTTGCCACAGCAGGTGCGACTGTTGTTGTCAGGAAAATTGAACCAAGCGTTTTCAAATCTGTTGCAGCAGCACCGTTAAATCCATACCAGCCAAGCCATAAGATGAATACACCAAGTGCACCAATTGTTAAGTTATGACCAGGAATCGCATTTACCTTTATCACTTTACCGCTCTTATCTTTCTTAAACTTACCAATACGAGGTCCTAAGAATGCGGCACCAATTAAAGCACAGATACCACCTACCATATGAATAGCGCAAGAACCGGCATAATCATGGAATCCAAGATTTGCTAACCAGCCGCCGCCCCAAATCCAGTGGGCTTCAATCGGATAAATCAATGCTGAAATCACTGCTGAGTATACACAATAGGACAAGAACTTAGTTCTCTCTGCCATCGCTCCGGAAACGATTGTTGCCGTTGTTGCACAGAACACAAGGTTAAATACAAACGTTGAAAAATTGAAATTTGCAAAGTTTGTAAACAAGTCAAATCCCGGTTTACCAATAAATCCAAGATAATCTTCACCAAGTAACAGCGAAAAACCAATCAACATAAACATCACAGTTCCGATACAGAAATCCATGAGGTTTTTCATAATGATGTTACCGGCATTTTTAGCTCTGGTAAAACCACCCTCTACCATAGCAAAACCTGCCTGCATCCAGAATACCAGTGCGGCGCCAATCAAAAACCATACGCCCCACAAATCGCCCTGAAGCGATTCAACTGCTTTCATTACATCCATACTAATTCCTCCTTTTCTTTCATGACGTATTCCCCTGCAATAGAAAAAGCGCCAGAAACAAATTCTCGTTTCTGACGCCTTCGTCATTTATGTCTGCAATTATAGAACGCGTTTTTCTAAATGTCAATACCTTTTTTTACATTTTGTGTATTTCCAACAAAATCCAGCCATAAATGTGCAACTTTTTTTCAATAATTGAACAACAATCCTTTTCTTGCACCCATTTCTATGCTATAATTGATTATGTATATCAATGATAGAAAGGCTGATTATAATATGGCTTTAAATACCAAAGGAAAAAAGACATCTTTGACAGAAGAAGCATCCATTTACCAGAAAAGACAGGATGATTTATCGGACAAAGAACGTATGAAGAACATGACAGGGAAACAAAAACGGGACTTTTTCAAAACTTATTATCTCCCCAAGCTGCTCGTTATACTTGCTGTAGCCGGTGTTGTTTTTTACATCGTATGGGTTGATTTTATCAACAAGTCTCATATTTATATGCGGTGTGCGATTCTCAATGAGTCGATTACCGACAGCATCCTGACAGAATTCAGTGACCGATTTACCGACTCTATGAAGATGGATTATAAAAAGAACCGCGCTTCTTTTTATATGTATTATACCCGCTCGGATGTTGCCAGAGAGATGGGAGCCGACACGGGCAGTGATTTATCGGAAATCAGCAGCCGTCTGGTGGCTAATTCATTAGACTGCATGATTGCTTCTTATGAAGATGTAGAAAATATTTACTTAAAAAATGGATTTATTATGAATCTCAATGATTTTTTAAGTAAAAAAGAAAAAAAGCCCTAAAACCTTATTTTGTCACCCAGAAAGATGAGACTGATAAAGTGATTGGTATTTCTTTGAAAGACTGCAAAAAATACCAGACACTCTTTACCGGCAGAACACCAATTACAAAAGAACCTGTTCTTTATGTAATTACGAACGCAACCGATGAAGGAAAAAATTATGTCAAACAACTCATTCATTACCTTTATTCGGATGAATTAAAACAAACAGAGTAGATTGGAGGACTTATGTTAAACGGACGAAAAACCATCGGTATTATTTTATTTGATATAACCGGCTACTATCAGCAGCAGTTGGTACATACGTTATCAAAAACCGCTTCTAAGCACGGCTACAATCTGCTTACTTTCTCTGCCTTTACCATCTACGGCAGCGATACAAAAAATGCAGCAGGTGAATATAACATTCTCCATCTGATTCCGTATGAACATCTCGACGCCCTAATTGTCTGCCACGACACATTTAACAGCGATGAAGCCGTCGACGAACTGTGGAAACTTGTCACAGAACGCTGTCAGGCACCCATTATCAGCATACGCAAAAAGGTAAATGGCTGTTACAACATATTAGTAGAGGACACAGATGCAATTCCTACTTTTGTACGCCACTTTCATGATGTTCATCACTTTGACCGCATTGCCTTTATGTCCGGACCATACAACCATCCGGATGCAATTTTCCGCTTAGAAAAATATAAAGAAGCAATGGCTGAGTTAGGACTTGACTGTCCGGAAGAATACATTTTCGAAGGTGACTTTTGGAAAAATTGTGCCGCTGATGCAGCAAACCACTTTATGAATTTAACAAACCGCCCTCAGGCAATTGTCTGCGCCAACGACTACATGGCACTCTCTCTTTGCAAAGAACTTACACTGCAAGGTCACTCTGTGCCGCAGGACGTCGCCATTTCAGGTTTTGATGATGTGCGAGATGCGCGGGCAAATGTACCGCCACTGACTACTTGTAATGTCTCGATTCCTGATATGGCAAAAAAAGCAATGGAAACGATTGATACCTTATTAAATGGAAAAGAGGCTCCTGCCTGCACGTTTGTTCCTACAAAAATCATCATCCGCAACTCCTGCGGCTGTGAATCCTCCACGATGAAAGATTTAAGTCTTTCCCGTATGTATGAAGTGGAATTAATGGAACAGCTGATCAACCAAAATGCGCATAATACATTCGTTTCCATTTCGCTGGAAAATATGACATCCGCAGAGGATATCGGTGACTATCTCCGATTAGAGGATGTCCCCGGCATTGCCCGCGATTTCTACCTGTGTCTTGGCATCCACGGCAATGGTGCCTATCCACAGGTAAAGAAAAAAGCACCCGGTTTTGCAAAACGCTCCCATTCGATTTACAGTTTAAGAGAATTAAATCCAATTGCCACCTCAAGTTTTGAGACGAAAAAATTACTGCCGCCGGAAGCTATCCGCGAGGAACCAATGACAGTATTTTTCTTCCCGATTCATTATTTGGAGTATAATTTTGGCTATGTAGCAAAGAACCTCAAATGGTGAGGAGGCACAAGATACATTATTTCACTCATGGCTTTCCCTTATCGGAAATACATTGGAAAACTCGCGGATTCGTGCAAAAAATCAGGCACTATTGGAAAAATTAAATATGCTCTACCACGAAGATTTTCTTACAAAATTATATAACCGCCGCGGTTTTGAGCAGTTCTCGGAAGAAGAATTTGCAGAATCAAAGAAACACAACATAAAGACGATGACACTGAGTATCGACATGGATAACCTGAAATACATTAACGATGTTTATGGACATTCTCATGGAGATTTAGCACTTCAGACAATTGCCGATGCAATGCGTCAAGCCTGCTCCGGGTGTGAAATCTGTGCCCGCATCGGTGGCGATGAATTCGCTGTATTCGGTTATGACTACAGCGAAGAGAAGGCGAAACAGTATACCGAAAACTTCTTACAGTACTTAAAAGATTTTAACGCGGACAGCAACCTTCCGTACTGTGTCAACGCCAGTTTCGGATATACCATCTCCGACCCGTCGCTTTCCATATCGCGAGAGCAGTACATGAAGGTCAGCGACGATTTACTCTATCAAAACAAGCGAAAACGCAAGGAAAAGTATGGTAACCTAAGTCAGCGGTAAAAAGATTCTAAAAGCTGTAAAAAACGCTTCATCTGTAGTGGTTTCTCCAAGAAAGCATTGATTCCTATCTGTATACTGGATTCAATGCTTTTTTGGTGGATTTCATCCACCAATACAAACAAAGGAACTTTTTTCGCCCGTTCACGGCTGCGAAATTCCAGTGCAAAATCTTCATAATCAATTGCTAATGAATATCCATCCACAACAACAACATCAAATGGCTCTGCCACATAACTCTCCCATAATTCCAACCCTTCTTTTGCAGAATAAGCAACATCCACCTGTGCTCCACAGACACGAAACCGTACCCCCATCATATCAGATTCCTCATTCTGCGACTCAATAACCAGAATTTTATAGCCTTTCAATGATACATCATTTTGGAAAAGTTCCGGTTTTAGCTCTAACTGCGTAATCTTATCTTTCCTGCTCTTCTTTAACGGAAGTTCCAATTTCATCACATTCACATTTCCTCCTCGACGGCTTAATTCCAATCTTCCACCGAGAAATTCCGATAAGCGTCTGGCAACCACCAGCGAGAATGTTGTACAGTAAATACCCTCTTTTCGCTTCCAGTCCATTCTGGTATTTACATGATCCAAAAGATAGTTTCTGCCAAATGAAGACTCATCAATTGGCAGTCCCCAGTCCTCAAACATAACAGATAATAAAAACTGGTCGTCCCCTCTTTTTTCCACTGTTCCGAATACACGCACAGTAGAAGATTCCTCTGAATTTAGCAGGCAGTTTCCAAGAATGTGGTTGAAAATTTCGAGAATACGCTTTTCATCTCCAAAACACAGTTCTCCATCCAAATCAAAGTTTGCCTCTAGCGTTAGTTTTGCCCGGTTCATTCTCTCTTTCCAGTCAGTAACCACTCCATTTACAAGTTTTGCCAGAGAGAAAGAATTGTTTTCAATCACCATTTTCCCCTGTTCAATTATTTCGTATTCTGACATACTCTCAATAACTTCGAGTACATACTCAGCGGCCGTCCGGATTTTTCCAATTCGCTCTTGCAGATTCTCCTGCTTATAAAGTTCCGCGCTTACATATTGAACCGGCGCCATTACTTCTCTTGTTAAAATAGCCAGAAAATTTCTTCTCATCTCCACCATATCCTTTGCTTCTTTTAACGCTGTCGCCATCAATCTGCGGTTTGATTCTTCCTCTTTTAACTGAATCAGTCTCAATTCATGCATATCCTGTGCTTCAACAATAATTGTATCCGTGTCACTTCCCAGATAGCTGTAGCGGAAACATTTGTATCGATAATCCCCACCCGGCTTATTAATGCGGAAAAATATGACTTCCTCAATCGAACTTGACTCCAGCACATCTTTCATGTTATCTAAATCAAATACCGTATAAAAACGCGCCTTATCCTCCGGGTGCACGTAATGAGTTGCCGTTTTTTCCACAAAATCTTCAAACATGGCAAACGGGTAAATGTCTTCAAAAGCTTCCTCTCCGGTAAAATATCCCTTCATTGTGTGGTCACGCAGAGAAACTTTGATTACGATTTCATAAATTTTATCTGCCTGTTTTTGATAAATATTCTGTAATTCGAGCCGCTCTTCCTCCTGTTTTTTCTGTTCCTCAATATTTTTCATACTGCCAACCAGGCGAACAACTTGACCCTTTTCCAATACTTTCGTGACTGCAAATTCATACCACTGATAACTCTCTTTGTCGGTAGAATTCTCCTTTGTTAAAAAGCGAATCTGTGAGGATGCCGAAATTTCATCCGTATATAAAAAGTCAAAAACACCCTTATCCTCCGGGTACAAAAGACCGGAATCATACATAATTTCATTCAGCGTTCCCTTACACTGTTTTTCCACGCATAAAGAAAATGTCATATGTTCGGAATCTTCATAAAACTGCATCTGTTTTTCCTTTACATCGTATTCAAACAGAAAGTGGGCATTAATCCCCGAAGCAATCAGATAACGCTCTTTTTCCCGCTCTAAGCGGTACATCGTACGTTTCTGTTCCGTGACATCCAAAAGCGTACATAAATACTCGCATCCCTCTTCGCTTTCCTGATAATATCTGCCGACCATCCGGTACCATCTTGTATCCTGATACCGAGGATGCCTAGTACGAAAATCATAATCAAGCGGTTCCTGTTTTCTTGCCTGCTCAATGATGTGGCTGCGAAGCCCCGGTAAATCCTGCGGATACGTATAAATACCGGAACTGCCAAGATACTGTTCCCTCGTTGTTCCCACCATTGTAAAATACTGGTGATTTGCCTCCATAATGTAGAAATTCGTATCGGTAACAAGAACGGTCATCACACCACCCGGAATGTTATCATAGGTCGTGTCTCTTTCCCTCATCGTTTTTTCTTCGCGTGAAACATCAACGACTAAAGAACGGATATTTTTTCTTCCGGTATCATCTTTTTCATAGCGTCCGTTTTCCCACACCCAGATAAGTGAACCGTCTTTCTTTCTCATGCGGTAACGGCACGTGTAACTGCCGCTCTGTTTCAGATTTTTTCGAATCTGATAACGAATTTCCTCATAATCCGGCGGATAAATCAAATCGCCCACTTTCCCACAGCTGCGTATCATAAGCTCCGACTGCGTATAACCCATCATATTGCAGAATCCTTCATCCACCTCATCAATGAGCATTTCATCATTTTCATAATGCGAAAGTCTTTCCCCAAAATCTTTGAGTTCATGCATTCTGGCTAACTGCCACATTTCCTTTGTCATATATTCTCCTTCTTTCTCGCCACAACTACAAACCGCCCGTTTTCCGTATGATAAGCACAAGTTACCAAAGTCAGAAGCTGCTCCCCGTAAGCCGGCGTTGCCCCATCTTTGTAAATTGATAATTTCTTACAATTTTTCACATAGGTTTCATACTGTTTTTTTGACAGTTTACCTACATACCGGTAATACTTAAACACATCCTCATTTTCTTTATACACCTTCGAGCGAAATACTGCCACAACCTCATACTGCCGCTTCTCATAAAGCGTATCGAACTCAATCGTTTTATGTTTTTTATAAAAATCTGCCTTTTCAAAATCCTCCAAATGCGCAAACATCAAACCGCTTTTCATGTGATGACCGTAAACCATCAAATTTCCTTTTGGCTCATCAATGTCACACTTGGCATCTAAAAACGGTAGTCCGTTCACATCGGATTTTTTCTCAAAATTGCGGTGTAAATAATATTCCGAATCTTTTTTCGTCTGCATAACCGGATAATCAATTTTTGTATTTTTTACCGTCACCCAGCCAATTAAATCTGAATTTTTCTTATAAAGCTTACGATATCCCTTTTGAATCGACCGACCGGTTTCGGATTTCACTTCCGTTTCTTCTTCCGCATCCGAAAATGCTTCCTGCTTTATTTTCTGCAATTGTGACAGCTCATCTTCTGTTTGCTTGGCCATCCAAAAATAGTGAAATAAATAACCACCACTTGCCAAAAAAGCGATTATTAGCAGAATCAAAAGAATTGTCGATAAGGTTCTTTTTTTCTTCATAATTGGTCTCCTTCATGTAACTAGTTTACAACTTTCTTTTATCATTTTACCATAGAGACCACTACATATTCAATCCTATTTCTGCAATCCCCTCTTTCCAAGAACATACCTTTCGATAACAGAAAAAATACATTTATCAATCACAATTCCAACCACTACAATGACAATCATGATAAGCATAACCTGATTAATATCTGCAAGATCGCGTCCCATAATAAGCGTCTGTCCAAGCCCAATTGAAGTCGTCATAACCTCTCCAGCCATCAATGCACGCCACGCAAAAGACCATCCCTGTTTAAGTCCTGCAATCATCTCCGGTAAACAAGCAGGAAACAAAACATAACAATACATCTGACGTCTACTCGCTCCCATTGTAAGTGCCGCTCTCGTGTAAATAACTGGAATATTCTTGATTGCATTATCAACTGAAATTGCAATACCAAACGCTGATCCCATCACAACAACAAAAAGGATAGCTTGTGTCGAAAGGCCAAACCAAAGGATTGAAAACGGTACCCAGCACACACTGGGCAGTGTCTGTATACCAAGAATAATGGGCTTCATGTTTCTTTGCAAATATTTGAAATGATAAAGAGACACCCCCAGTGCCACACCAATAAGAACGGCGATTGCATAGCCGAGGATTCCACGAAACAGTGAATTTAATGTCGCCTGCAAAAGACTTCCATCCTGCATAAGTTCCAAAAAACACCTGCCCACACCGAGCGGAGATGGCACCGAGTAGGATTTAAAAATTTCAAGCACATCGACGCCTATCCAGTACGTTCCCTGCCATAGAAAAAGCAAAATCAAAAAAAATAATATCATTCCCATAAACTACATCTCCTTATTTTCTCTATTGGTCGCTCCCTGCACGGCATCCAGAATACTATGACGCAGCTCAACAAACGCCGGATCATATACATGACGTGGCCGCTCCAAGGAAATCGGAAGAATCTCTGATACCATTCCGCATTCGGGCGTCAAAACGACAACTCGATCTGCCAGGTATACTGCCTCTTCTGCGCTATGCGTAATAAATAAAATTGTTTTTTTCGTTTCCATCCAAATCCGCTGCAATTCTTCACGCAGACAATTAGAAGTCTGTTTATCCAAGGCAGAAAAAGGTTCGTCCATCAAAAGAATCTCCGAATCAACAACAAGTGCGCGAGCCAAAGCCACACGCTGGCGCATTCCACCGGAAATCTCATGGACTCGATAATCCTCGTACCCTTGAAGGTGTACCATTTTCAAATAGTAATCCGATTTTTCCCGACGTTTTTCTTTCGATACTCCTGCTAATTTCATACCAAATTCCACATTTTCTCTCACGGTAAGCCACGGATACAAAGCGTGTTCCTGAAACATGACAGTCCTCTCCACTCCCGGACCATTCACTTCCTTTCCATCGAGCAAAATTCTTCCAGAAGAAGGAGTCAAAAGACCAGCTGCAAGATTTAACAACGTACTCTTTCCACATCCGGATTTGCCAACAATACAGACAAACTCCCCTGTCTGTATCTCCAGATTAATCCGTTGCAGCGTTGATTCATTCTGATTCAAAAATTGTTTCGACACATTTTCAAAAACAAATGACATTACCTTTTTTCCTCCTCTTTTCTAACCGCGTATAACTGACTATCAACAGGTAGTTCCTTGATAAATCCCTGTTCCTTACTAATGTTTGCAAACCCCTGAATTGCTTCTTTTCGATAATCTGTCTGAAACAAAATACGATCAAACGCGTCTGCAATAATGTTTTCTCCAAGAGACTTTCCGGTGGTTTGTTTCAGCTCGGCATTAATCTTTTTTTGCACCTGTTGCGGCTTCTCATAAATCTCTTTCGTTGCCGCTTCATGTTCCCTTAAAAATTTCTCAACAAGATCCGGATTCTTTTCCATAAACTCCTTACGGACTACCACAACAGCAACATCATACTGTCCTTTCAAATAAATCTCATCATAGTTAAGAACCATCTTTGCTCCCTGTTCTAAAAGTGTTGCCCCCCACGGTTCCGGAACCAGTGCAGCATCAACATCTCCCCGTGCCATCGCATTCGCAACATCGGCATTCGCAACAGCACTAACTGTCACATTACCACCTTCTGTAACAGGCTTCAAACCGGAATCTTCCAAAAGTTTTAATAAACTCAAATGCTGCGTGTTACCAATCTGTGGGATTGCCACTGTTTTTCCGGCAAGATCTTTGACACCAGATATTTGTGCCCCCTCGCGCCGAATCAAAATAGCACCACCTTTTGCTGCGCCAGAGAGAATCTGCACATCACCATTAGACTTAACATTCGCACTAATTGCGGGTACAGGCCCAATGTAACCGATATCGATATCTCCGGCAAACAGAGCTTCTACCTCTGCCGGTCCGGCATTAAAGGCTGTCCATTTAACATTGATATCCTTCCCAAAAGTATTCTCAAGACTTTTCTCTGACTTCATCAAAAGAGCCTGCGCATGCGTCACATTATTAAAATATCCCACCTTAATCGAATTTGCTTCATCATTATTATTACGGCATCCACTAACTCCTAAAACCATCAACAACATAATTCCTGTCAATATTAGTTTTTTCATGTTTCTATATCCTCCTTTTTGTTTTTTATGAAAATAGTTTATTATTTTTTATTTTGATAAAAAATCCCATAATTTGAAATCGTTTTCGTAATTTTTTTGCCATGATTTCTCGTTATAATTCCATATATTGACAGCACAAGGAATCGTTATTTATGAAATCGATTTCAGGTTATTCACCTAGGAAGGAGGCACTATGTCGATTAAAAAAATATCCGAACTGGCTAATACATCACCATCCACTGTTTCCCGCGTCCTTAATGACCCAGAGCACATCTGCCATGACCCGGAACTAGCAAAACGGATATGGGAAATTGCTGGCAAACTCAATTATCTGCCCAACTCAGCAGCTCGTGAACTTCGCAAGGGAAAAACAAAACAAGCCACTTCGCTTACCATTGATATATTTCTTACACGTTTTGATTCATTGGATAAAGACCCTTTTTTTTACGAATTGTTTCAATTTCTTCAGGGTGCATTACAGAAAAACCGATGCTTACTTGGTAATATTCTCAGCACCGCCGATATTATGAAACTCGAATCCGATTCAACTCCAGGTATCGTCCCTTACAAAACAACGGAACATCTGCTCCATGAAAAAACAAACCATTGCCCTGCCTTTATTCCAAGAAAGAAAAACACAGGGCTCATTATCCTTGGAAAATGTTCTCCGGAACTTGTTCCGGCATTAAAAAAAAGATATGCCTATCTTGTCGGAATTGACCGAAACCCAAGTAACTACTCCTATGACGAAGTAATCTGCAGTGGGGAAGCAGCGGCAAAGATGGCCGTCGAATGGCTTATTGCTCTTGGACACAAAAAAATCGCCTATATCGGCGATTGCACTTATGAATCACGTTATGTTGGCTATTATCAAACATTACTAACACACCACATTCCCTTTGATTATCGCCATGTGCACCCAAGCAGTCAAACGGAAGAAGAGGGAGCCCGCATCATGAACGACATCCTCAAAGAAGAGGAGCCTCCTACCGCTATTTTCTGTGCCAATGATTGTACAGCACTTGGTGTACTCCGCTCATTAAATAAGTGCCGAAGAAAAAATTATCTTCCTTCTGTTATCGCAATTGATAACATTCGGAAGTCTGCCAAAACATCGCCGATGCTGACCACCATAGATATTCCAAAACAAGAACTTGCCCACTTCGCACTTCTTCTTCTGCTTGACCAGCAAAAGAAGGCTCACAAAGAATGTGTTCGAATTGAGCTTCCCTGTCGGCTGATAGAACGTGAAAGTTGTACCTATGCCCCTTGCTGAGAATCAATTCAAATCATTTTTCTCATCGGCGTAAAACGAATCCCATTTGCCTTTTGTTCCTTATCCAAAGGGACAAAACCGCTTTTCTCATAAAATCCTACGGCATATGGTGAAGCATTTACCGTAACCGCACGAATTTTAGGATTCTGTGCTAACACCTCATTTTCCACTATCTTTACAAGTTGCGTTGCCACTCCCAGATGGTGAAATTTCCCCCTCACAAACAAAAGACTGATGTGCTGTCCTGTGCGCAGGGCAATTACACCAATCAGATACTGGTTGAGATAACACCCATAAAATTTCATTTCGCCCTGATTGACTTTTTCCACCATATTATGATACTCAATAAAATGGCGGAAAGTCTGAATCCCCATTTCTTCATAATCCGGCACCTCAAATTCTTCAAAGACTTCCCAGATAAGTTCCAATGCCGGTCTTAGTTTCTCCGGCACAATTTTACAAATCTGCATATTTTTTCCCTTTCAAAAAAAAACTACATCTTAAGTATAAAGAAATTCATTGCCTGTGTCAAAGTTTTTTGCTATCCTTATACATAGATAATTAACCCACATTCAAAACGACTTTTTAGGAGGATAACCTTTATGAAACAGCTTTTTAACAATGACTGGTTTTTCCACAGAGAACCACTGGAAACGACCATCGATACATTCTTTAATACAAAGGACTGGGAGCCGGTTGACATCCCGCATGACTGGATGATTTACGACAGCAAAGATTTGTACGCTCAGGGAGTCAGCTGCTACAAAAAAACTTTTACGGTGCCTGCACTCGGTTTAGACCGCCTTTCCATACTGTTTGAAGGCGTATATATGGATAATGAAGTCTATCTGAATGGAGAGAAAATTTTCACATGGCCTTACGGCTACTCACAGTTTGAAATTGATTTGACTTCCTATGTCAAAGAGGGCGAGAATACAATTTGGGTAAAAAACACCTATGAACTTCCAAACAGCCGCTGGTATCCGGGCTCCGGTATTTACCGAAACGTCTGGCTTGTAAGACGTCCTGCCGTTCACTTCACAACAGACGGCGGTTATCTGTCAGCAAAAAAAGAGGGGGATGCTTTTATTCTGCATGCCGACTACGAGATTCAAAACGATACCGATTCTGCCTGCGAGGTTACTCTTTTCCACACAGTACTTGCACCGGATGGTGAAGTAGCCGGCACAAGCAAAGAAACTCTTACCGTGCCTTGCGGCCTTACCGTAAACAAACAGACAATGACTTTTGAAGCCCCACTTCTTTGGGATATTGAGTCACCGAATTTGTACACCGTACATAGTGAAATTATAAAAGACGAAACTGCCTTTGATTCCAGTGATGACCGCTTTGGTTTCCGGACAATTGCCTTTGACCCGGATAAAGGTTTCTTTTTGAATGGCAGAAATGTAAAAATCAACGGTTCCTGTGAGCATCATACACTTGGTGCACTCGGCGCTGCCATGAATCGCGAGGCTGTCAGACGCCAGCTTACAATTATGCAGAAAATGGGTGTTAATGCCATCCGCAGCGCACATAATATGCCGGCACCGGAACTAATGGAATTATGCGATGAAATGGGTCTTCTTTTGTACACGGAAAGTTTTGATATGTGGGAACACTGCAAGACCGATTACGATTACGGAAATTATTTTAAAGACTGGTGGAAAACCGATTTGACAAGCTGGGTGCGTCAAGACAGAAACCACCCATCTGTCTTTATCTGGGGCATCGGAAACGAAATCCACGACATCAATTTTGACCGTGGATTAGAAGTAACAAAAATGTTACGGGATGCTGTCAAAGAACTTGACTACTACGGCAATGCTGTTATTGGCATGGGTTCTAATATCATGGGCGGTGAGGGAGCTCAGAAATGTGCTGCTGAAGTTGATTTGGTCGGTTACAATTATATGGAGCATCTGTATGATGAACACCACGAAAAATATCCGGACTGGTGCATTTTCGGAAGTGAAACTTCTTCCACTCTGCAAAGCCGTGGTATTTACCATTTCCCACTGACAAACCGTTTATTAACTTACGATGACGGACAATGCTCTTCCCTTGGCAACTGTACCACAAACTGGGGAGCTAAAAATACAGACGTCGTTGTATCTGCCCACCGTGACCGTGATTACTGTTTTGGTCAGTTTATCTGGAGCGGTTTTGATTATATCGGCGAGCCGACACCATATTTTACAAAAAATTCGTATTTCGGTCAGGTTGACACCGCCGGTTTTCCAAAGGACAGCTACTATCATTACATGGCTGAGTGGACGGATTATAAGACAAATCCGATGGTTCATCTCCTGCCTTACTGGGATTTTAATATCGGTCAGAAAATTGATGTCCGTGCCTTTTCCAATGCGCCAAAAGTCGAATTATTCTTTAACGGCAAATCTCTTGGTGCACAGACGATTGACCACAAAAAAGGCACTCACTTAGCCTGCGACTGGCAGATTGCCTATGAGCCGGGTGAGCTAAAAGCAGTTGCTTACGATGAAAACGATGCGGTAATTGCAGAAACCGTACAAAAATCTTTTGGCGATGCCAAAAAAATCGTATGCAAGCCGAACAAAGAACAACTTTTAGCAAATGGCGAAGACCTTTTATTTGTCGAGATTAACACTCTCGATGAAAACGATACATTTGTTGCAAACAGCCGCAGCCGTGTTCAGGTTCACGTCAGCGGTGCCGGACGTTTAATCGGGCTGGACAACGGTGACAGCACCGACTTTGATTCCTACAAAGGAACGAGCCGCCGCTTATTCAGCGGTCGTCTTCTGGCAATTATCGCCGCCAAAGACACACCTGGAACCATTGAAATCGAAGTCACTTCCAAAGGACTTACTGCTGCCACCCTTTCGATTCCTGCCCTTTCTTGTGATGTTCGTGATGGCATTTCCTGCTTCATGGAAAACAAAGAATCCGCAGAAGATTTAACCGATGAAATTCCGGTTCGCAAAATTGAATTGACAAACCACGGCACCAATCATTTCGACGAAAATGTGACAGAAACTACCGTTACCGCAAAAATTCTTCCTGCGGATGCAACCTACCGGGAAATTGAATTTAAGGCGGTTACACTTGATGGTGTCGAAAGCAATAGTGTGAAAATCGAGACAAACGGAACCGAGGCAACCATCCACGCATTAGGCGATGGTGAATTCCGCCTGTGTTGCAGCTGTAAAAACGGACGCGATGTGATGGAAGTAATGTCCGAGCTGGAATTTTGTGTGACAGGCCTCGGCGAGGCAACTTTAAATCCATATAAAATGGTAAACGGCATCGATTATAAAGACTGCACAAACGAAGCTAAATTAAGTTTTCAGGGCGGTGTCTATATCACCGCTGAGGAACGCACCCGCTTCCTCTTTGAAAATGTGGACTTTGGCGAATATGGCTCGGATGAGATTCACATTCCGATTTTCTCATTTGAAGATGAGCTGCCAATTGAAATCTGGCTTGGTGACTCTGAAAAAGACGGCAAATGCCTTGTCAAAGACAAGTATCAGGCAAAGAGCTGGTATAACCACTATCAGGAAAATGTTTACACTCTGCCGGAGCGAATCCGCGGTGTACAAAGCATTTCCATCGTGGTATACCCAAGCATCAAACTTTCCTTACAGGGCTTTTACTGCAAGACATTGAGCAAAGCCTACGGAAAAGTATACGCCATCGAAAACAATACGATTTCCGGTGATATGTTTACCGTTTTAGAAAAACAAATTATTGACATCGGAAATAATGTTACACTCGAATTTGAGCATATGGATTTTGGTGAAGAAGGACCATCAAAAATTACAATCTGCGGTCACTCACCAATTCCTGTAAACACAATTCACATCCGCTTCTTTGCAGAAGACGGCAGAGAGATCAATCACATGGCAGAATTTACGCAGAGTGATGATTACAAAGAAGTCACTTTCCCAATTAGCGGCTTTACCGGATACGGAAAAGTAAACTTTATCTTTATGCCGGGTAGTAAATTTGACTTTGACTGGTTTAAGTTTGAAGCATAGAAAGTAGAAAAAAGAAGTTCATTCGTGAGAGACGAGATAACGCTTCCGCGTTATAGTCTCTCGCGAATGAACTTCTTTTTTAACCCATAATTGGAATCAAGAACAGCCATGCCAATCCATAATACGTGACCACAGCCACCAAATCATTTACCGTTGTAATCAATGGGCCGGATGCAACTGCCGGATCAATTTTAATTTTTGCAAAAAACAGTGGCACTAATGTTCCTACCAGACTTGAAATTACCATTGCTAAAAGCAGTGACACGCCAACACAGCCGGACACCAAAAATGCCGTCGGAAGGGCATAGCCCTTTAAGCCGAAAATATACAGTCCCAAAAAGGCAAATGCCAGTCCGCCCAAAAGCAGCCCATTGCAGAAGCCAACTTTCATTTCTTTCAGCACAAGCCGAAGTTTTGCTTTTGCATTCAATTCATCATCCATCAGTACGCGAATCGTTACCGCCAGTGATTGTGTGCCGACATTTCCCGCCATATCTAATATAAGGGACTGGAAACAAATCACAATCGGAATTACTGCCACTACGGCCTCAAATGAACCAACCACGGTTGACACGCCCATTCCCAGAAGAAGCAGGATAATTAACCATGGCAGTCTCTTTTTCATACTTTCCTTTGTTGTCTCACGCAAATCCTCCTCTGCCGTCAAACCGGCTAACTTCGCATAATCCTCACCCATCTCATCATCAACCGCCTCGATAACATCCTGAGCCGTCAAAATACCGATAATTTCTTTTTTGTCATTTAATACCGGAAGCGAATCCTCAGCATAATCCTTGATTTTTTCAATGCAGTCGGATATCTTTTCGCAGTCTAACAAATACGGATACGAATAACTAATGAGGTCATCCAAATCATCATTTTCTCTGGCAATAATTAAATCCTTTAAATCAATTGCACCACTGAACTTATTATTCTCATCCACAACATAAAGAGTTGAAATATTGTCGTTTTCACCTGCCTGTACAATCAGTTCACGCATAGCCTGGCGAATATTCAATGTCTTTTTCATGCAGATATAATTGGTCGTCATAAGACTACCAATTTCCTCATCATCATACGAATGAATCAACTGAATATCTGCCTTAACATCCTCGTGCAGAATCGGACGCAGTTTTTCCTTTACGCTCTCATCAATTTCCTCAAGAAGATCAACCGCATCATCGGAATCCATTTCATTGATAACTGCCGCCAGTTTATCAATCCCGATTTCCTCAATATAATCTTCCGGTTCTTCAATAAAAGTAAAAATTTCAGATACCCATTCAGGATCTAATATATTATATAAATGGATTCTTTCTTCTTTTGTAAGCGTTTCTAAACTTCTTGCAATATCATTGTCATGGTAGTCATGTAATTTCTCAATAATCTCTTCATCGGGCAGACCACTTCTTATAATTGATACAATTTCATCGGTAAACTGTGGTTCTTTTAAGATTTCTTCCTCCATCATTCATCCTCCTTCCGCCCGGGAACTGCCTCCATATCAAACATCGAAAGAGCCACATTTACTTTATCCATCCGTACAGTCTCTTTTCCCTGTTCCAATTCTCTAACAAAACGAAGCCCCAGTCCTGAACGCATAGCAAATTCCTCCTGCGTAAGTCCTGCGGCTTTTCGATTTATCTTTATAAATTCGGCAATCTTATTCATAATTATTGCCCCTTTCCCATCATTTATACACAATATTTTACACCCTTTCGGGTATAGTGTCAAGTTCGCTTTATTGTATTATACCCGAAAGGGTACAAATCAATCCTCACACCAAAACATGCTCCACAAAAACCTCATGAATCTCATTTTCCCCATACCCTTTTTCTGCTGCCTCGGATGCTAAAACGCCAATCTTTACATAACGTTCGTTGTGTCCAATCAGATACTCTTTTCCATCATAGGAAACGACTTCTTCAAACAGTACTTTCTCCTGTTCTGAAAGAAAGGCATCCGCATAATTTTTCTGATATTCCTTCGTGTCCTGAATCAGTAAATCACTTCTGTGTTTCTTCACCTGTGAGTCAACCTGATCTGTCATTGCCGCAGCTTTTGTTCCTCTGCGCGGCGAATAAGGGAAAATGTGCAAATCGGAAAAAGCAATTTCCCTCAGAAATTTTCTAGTAATCAAAAATTCTTCCTCAGTTTCTCCCGGAAATCCCGTTATGACATCCGTGGTAATCGCCGGATAATCAAAATATTTTCGCAGAATTTCCACTTTTTCCTTATACTCTGCACTTGTATAATGCCGGTTCATCCGCTTTAATACCGTATCACATCCGCTCTGCAGGGATAAGTGGAAATGCGGGCACACTTTTTTTATTGCCGAAAGTTCTTTTGCAAAAGATTCCGTAATAATTCTTGGTTCGAGTGAGCCAAGCCGGATTCTCTCAACCCCCTCAATTTCTGCGACTTTTGAAATCACAGCCAAAAGTGGTTTCCCTTCAAGGGAGACAAAATTTAATGCATCCGAAAAATCCACACCATAAGAAGACAGATGAATCCCGGTAAGAACAACTTCTTTATAGCCCTGCTTCGCCAACGATTCTACATGAGAAATAACCTCATCTTCCGGCATGCTGACTAACTTACCTTTACCTCTGACATAAGGAATCATACAATAAGTACAAAACTGATTGCATCCATCCTGAATTTTCAGATACGCTCTTGTTCTCTCATGCTCCACATGACGGCTTCCCATCGTCTGTGTTTCTTTCGGCGTCAAATGAAATTGTTCCACAAAACGCTCTGCCATATGCTCTTTTCCCCGATTTGAGAAAAAGGCATCAACAGCCGAATCCTCTTCAAGTTTTGCCTCTCCGCTCTCAACATAACAGCCAACTGCCACTACTAAACTATCCGGATTTTTCTTTTTCGCACGGTGTAACATTTGTCTGGATTTCCGGTCAGCCATATTTGTCACCGTACACGTATTTACAATATAGACATCCGCTTTTTCCTGAAAATCTACCACATCAAAACCAAGAGTCTGAAACTGTTCCATCATTTGCTCCGTTTCATAAAAATTTACTTTACAGCCAAGTGTTAAAAAAAGCAACTTTCATTTTTTCTTTTCCTTTCATAGCATTTTGCACAAAAAACAATTTTTTTTTTGAAAAGACCTCGTTTATTTTTTTTATATTGACATACTTCTCTAATCATACTAATATAATACGTGAAGAGAGGAAAATCTCTTAACACAAAATAAGGAGGTAATAGTTATGAAAACAGTTAAAATTTCTTTAAACTCAATCGACAAAGTAAAAGCTTTTGTCAACGAAGTAACAAAGTACGATGCAGAGTTTGACCTTGTATCCGGAAGATACGTCATCGATGCAAAATCCATCATGGGTATTTTCAGCTTGGATTTGTCAAAACCAATCGACCTCAATATTCACAGCGAGAACAACATTGATGAAATTCTTGCTAAACTTGACGAGTTCATCGTTAAATAAAAAATATAATATTGGGTTTGTTACTTAGCATGGGGCGGCATGATGGCCGCTTCTTTTTTTGTCTCAAAACGACGCACCGCCCCACAAAATTTTATTCTGGTTTCACACAGATTACTTCACGTTCTTCAATCGCTTTCTTTACCATTTCATCGATTTTTTCCGCTAAGTTTTTCTCGGACTCTTCCATTTTTGCAATGTCCGGTTTCGTCACCGGATGCTTTGCCACAAAAATCGTACAGCAGTCTTCAAACGGCTGAATCGACGTCTCAAAAGTATCAATCTTTTCCGCAATCTCAATAATTTCATTTTTATCAAAAGCAATTACAGGACGGAATACAGGCATATTACATACCGCATCCGTTGCCGCTAAACTCTGCATTGTCTGGCTCGCCACCTGTCCGACACTTTCACCGGTAATCAGTGATAAGCAGTGCCGTTCTCTCGCAATTTTTTCTGCAATCCGCATCATGTATCTGCGCATAATAATTGTCAATTCATCGTGCGGACATTTATCATAAATATACAGCTGAATATCTGTAAAATTCACAATATGGAGATTGATATTACCCGCATACTCGGAAACAAGACGCGCTAAATCTACAACCTTTTGTTTGGCACGCTCACTTGTATATGGCGGTGCATGAAAATAAACTGCCTCAATTTTCACGCCACGTTTTGCCATCATATAGCCGGCAACTGGGCTGTCAATACCACCAGACAAAAGTAACATTGAACGGTCGCTTGTACCAACCGGCATACCGCCGGGTCCTTTGATACTTGTCACATACACATAAGCACGTTTGCGGATTTCAATATACACTTTAATTTCCGGATGGTGCACATCAACCAACGCATTTGGCATATTTTCAATGATATACTCACCAGCCTGCATGCAGATATCCGGGCTTTTCATCTCATATTTTTTATCGCTTCGTTTGGCAAATACTTTGAATGTGAATGGGCGGTCACCCAGTTCTTCTTTCATATGAGTCACCAGTTCCTCACATACATGGGAAAATGTTTTATCCTCTACTAGAACAACCGGACAGATATGAGCAATACCAAAAACATGGCTCAGCCCTTCCATCACTTCTTCCTTGTCAAAATCATCCGAAAGAGCCTCCACATAGACGCGTCCCTGCTCCTTCTCTACCATAAATTCACCCACACAGCGGTCCAAACGCTCACGCACGCGGCGAACCAATGCATTTTCAAATACATAACGGTTTTTTCCTTTAATTCCGATTTCTGCATATTTAATCAAAAAAGCTCGTACCATTTTTCTCTCCTTCTATCGTCTTGTATACCGTGCTAACACCGGTACCAATTGTTTTAATTCCGTAATCGTCTGTTTTAACTGCTCAATCTGTGTCTCCACGGAAAAACTAAACCGCAGCGTACAGTCAAGCCGCTCATTTGCAACGCCAATCGCTTTCAGCGTTCCACTGATTCCCGGATGATTTGAGGAACAGGCGGACCCGGAAGAAACATAAATTTCTTTTTCCTCAAGGGCATGCAAAAGCACCTCGCTTCGGACACCGTCAAAACTCACACTCACAATATGAGGTGCCGTCTCTTCTACCGCAGAAGCATCACAGGCATTTACAACAGCCCCATCAACTTCTCCAATATGAGAAACAAAATACTGTTTCAATTCGTACAAGTGCTTTCTATTTTCCTCCAGATTTGCATACATTTTTTCTGCAGCCAGAGAAAGCCCGGCAATTCCCGGTACATTTTCCGTTCCAGAGCGCATCCCCTGCTGCTGCCCGCCGCCATGAATATAGGGATGAATTTTAACCTTATCCCCAACATATAAAAATCCGGTTCCTTTCGGTCCATGAATTTTATGACCGCTGACACTCAGCAAATCAATTCCCATTCGTTTTGGATAAATATTCATTTTCCCATATGCCTGAATCGCATCTACATGGAAAATAATATCCTTGTTAAATGCTTTTACAATTTTAGAAAATTTCTCGACATCCAAAATCGCACCAACTTCGTTATTCACAAGCATCGTAGAGACTAAAATCGTATCCTTACGCAATGCATTCTCAAGCGTTTCCTCACTCACATGCCCCATTGAATCCACGGGAAGGTAAGTGACTTCATAACCCATTTTTTCTAAATATAACAGCGGCTCATAAACAGCCGCATGCTCAAAACAGGTTGTGATAATGTGCTTGCCTGCACGGGCATTTGCAAGTGCTGAACCAATCAGCGCCATGTTATTACTCTCCGTACCGCCGCTTGTAAAAACAATGTTTTTCGCCGCACACTTTAACGTTTTGGCAATCTGTTCTCTCGCCTGTCTCACATAACGCTCTGCGATAACACCTTTCATGTGAAGGGATGATGGATTTCCAAAGTCCTCGTACATCACCCGCGTCACCAAGTCACAGACCTCTGAAAATGGTTTCGTCGTCGCCGCATTATCCAAATAACATTCCATTTATTCTTCCTCATTTCTTCCTTCGATTAAAAACATAAGAATCGACAACGCTGCTAACCCTGCCGTTTCCGTCCGCAAAATTCGCTTACCAAGGGAAATCGGTTTAATCCCTTGTGCCACTGCCGCGTCCACTTCCCCGCGTTCAAAACCACCTTCCGGTCCGATAAAAATGCCAATCCGGCCGCCTCTTTTTATTTGAGAGGCCTCCGTAAAGGAAAGAACGGACTCTTTCATGCCCTCGCACAATTCGTAAGGAATCATTACATAATCCATTTCATTTGCCATAGAAAGTGCTTCCGAAAAACTTTTCACCGCCGTCACTTCCGGTAAAACACCTCTACCGCTTTGCTTTGCAGCCGATTCAGCAATAGTACGCCATCTTGTCACTTTCTTTGCTTCTTTTTTGGCGTCCAGTTTTACCACGCATCGTTTTGTTTTCACCGGCACAATGGATGCTGCTCCCAATTCCACTGCCTTTTGAATCACGAGTTCCATTTTATCTTTTTTCGGCAGTGCCTGAAACAAGGTAATTTTCACCGGAAGTTCTGAAACCGCCGGTTTCTCATCCCGAATCAAAAGACTTATCTCGCTATCGGAAACCGCCAGAATCTCGCACTCATAATCCACACCTTTCCCACAGGAAACCATTATCTTTTCCCCTTTTGTCATCCTGAGAACATTGCGGATATGGTTTACATCATCCCCATGTATCACAATTTCATTTTCCGTGCGGTTTTCCTCCGGTACAAAAAAAACGGTGCATCCTTCTCTTCCTTTCCTTCAACATACGAACGGCACAAACAGCGTCCTTCCTGTCTGTGCCGCACGGTTGTATTCGTTTATTCTTTTTCGTTAAATCAACGTGCCAAACATCGTATATGTCGACTTGCCCTGATTCAATGCAATCTGGTTTGTACTCTGATTGTACAGTGTCGATGCTTTCTGTGCCACGCGGTCAGCAAGTGAACCGCTGCCTGAAAACAGTGCCTTCAAATCACTCATATTTGCTGCCTTGAATTTCGTCTCATCCAAAGACAATGTATTATCGTCATTGATTGTAATTCCAACTTTATTCAAAAGTCCCTGACTCAGATTCATCTGTTCCGTTCCCCCATATACAGCCGTCTGCAAAATACTATATGAGTTCATACTTTTTTGTTGTGCCAAGTACACTGTTGTACTGGCTCACAAAGTTCTTCGCCTTATCTAATAAATCTTCTGCTTTTGTATTATCACCATAAGAAGCATTTTTTAAATCATTTGCTGCCTGATACAGCTTCTGTGACGAACTCTTTAAACCAGACAACTTTGTGCCACTGTCTGCCGTACCGGAATTTTTAATCGTCTCCGCAGAATCACTGCTCTTCAGTTTTGCCACATAAGCTTTCATCGCTTTTTTGTAAGCACCTTTTTGAATCATCTGCAAGTCGCCAATCGATGACAAAAGTGAGCCACCACTTGTGCTGCTCGTTCCAAAAAATGTGTCTACAAATGAACTTGCTCCATATGTTCCTAATCCATACATATTATTCATAACATTCACTCCTTTGATTACTGCACCGGTACTCCGTTACCTTAACTCTGCGACAATCCTATCGCAGTTTCATCCACTATCTTTAGTATAGCAGAAAATGGGTATGTGTCAAGTCGTTGGCACTTTTTGATTTCCGTAATTCAGGAGAAAAGTCAAAGAAACTGGCAACGAATATTTGACGCAAACAAAACCAGCCAAACTCAGTTTATCCTTATCTTATAAATGCGTCCTAGAACACTTTCCTGTATACGGTTGTTACCACATCTAATAACGATACACGGCCTCTAATTAAGGCTATCCCCCAACTGCTTCACTTTGTCGGCAAAAATGTAAAACAGATCAATATATTTCTTAACAATTGCGTCACAATGCGTTTTCACAATTTCGCAATCATAATCATGAGTAAGTTCATTCCTCACTTTTAGCATTTCCATCCATGCCTCATCAGAAATCAAATTTGCTTTGAATGCCTCTCGCAACACTTCCCTTGGGGAACCGGTAACAAAACCTGTTATTGCATAATACTGCACCAAAATATCCTTCATCACTTTCCACGCCAGGTCAAATGTAATGCTAAACTTAGCACTCGTTCCACTCAGCACAAATGAATCAGAAAAGTCTCTGTTCTTTGCCTCCGATAATGCATCCAGCGAATTACAAAATGATGTAAACCGGCGATTAAATTTTTCGTCCATACTGTCTGATATCCTCCAATAACAACTGATTTTTACAAGTATCCATATTTACCATATCGACGCTGTATAATGTTGGCAGATTTTCCACTTCTTCGACAAGTGCATCAAAATCTTTGACACCGGTTACTGCAATGTCAATGTCGCTTCGTTCCCTCGCAGTTTCCTTTGCTCTTGAACCATATAATATAACTTCTTTTGCTCCAAAATCCCGACAAAGATTTGCCGTTTCTCTGATTACCTGCTCTGCTTTCAAAAGTATCACCTGCCTCTTTCCTATACTAGCATTTTGTGAAGGAACTGGCAACTTCCTTATCCTCATCCTCTTTTTCTTTTGCCACATCAGCAATCTTTTGATTTAGTGTTCCCAAAGTATTCATCTGGGATGCAGATGCTGACAATTTCTTCTGCTCCAGTTTTTCAAGCTCTTCTTGTTTCTTTTTAACGCTGCTGCCACTTCCCGCATCTTGTCTGATTTCAGCTTTCAGCCCTCTGATTCTGCCTTCCATTCCGGTCACCGCTCTGCCCTGCACCTTTGCCTGTGCCATAGCAGAATCTGCCGAAATCATAGACTCCATACTAGCCTGTGATAATCCAGCCGTTTGTTTATCTTCATTTGCAGCTGCACGATTGTTTCCTGCAGACATCTCTGCCTGCTGTTTTTCTCTTCTCTGCTCAATCTGATGCTGCCGCAGTTGATTATATAAGTCATTGATTTGTCTTTGTATTTCCTGACGTTTTTTCATTTTTTCTTCTGCACTCAATGATTTATTCGAAGAAATTTCCTGCTGCTCTTTCTGCTTTCTGGCAATCTCGTTTTTAATATTTATGCTAAAAGAATCCATCTTCTGTGCCATTTTAATTCCAGCTGTCTTGGAACCAGCTCCGCTCAGTCCATTTACCTGCATTTTTCATCTCCTCCTGTTAATCGAAATTGAATCCCCTTAAATCGGTTTTGTAAATACGCCCGGCACGCTTTTTCCTTTTTTCTTTGCCAGTTTCTTTTCTAAAATTTCATTTGTATGGTCTGACATTTTCTTCAAAAAGGAACTCTTATCTGAATTTTTTGTAATAACCCAGCCGCCCCAGTTTCCATTTTCGTCGCAAAACCAGCCGTCGCTTACCACTTCCCGCCCCTGTGCTTTCATCTGTGCCTTAAACTGTTTGGAGCAATTCGTTAAAAACTTAACATCCTTTTCAAAGGTCATTCTCGCCTCTTCATCAGTTCCCAGTTTGTCTAAATATTTCGGATGAATTACAAAATTCACATCCGATGAATTGCCATATGTCTGCCCGTAACCTACAGTTCCCACAAAAAACTTAGTTCCACTATTTCGCTTTTCCACTTCCTGTATAAAATCAAGACCGGATGAAGCAGCATCCGATATACTTTTCTCATAACTCACACCACCATTATTAACCACCGTCCGAGACGATGGTTTCGAATCCGATGCCTTCATCCCAACTGTCTCTTGATTTTTCACCGGATAGAAATAACCATTCCCAATTCCATTTACTGCCATAATGCCATCCTCCTTGAAGTATTACTCGTTTGAACTCCATTTCAAACATACTTTATAGTGTAAATATCGGCATTATTAATAAAAAACTTAAATCAAAAACATCTTCGCCAGCACACCCTCTTTTTCTATTTCTTTTATATTATCAAGTTTAATTGTTCCATTTGGAAATATACTTAAGATGCGGTCACAGTACATATTGACTGCATATCCCACAACTCCCAGTGCGAACATAATTCGAATGATTAGTATTGTCATATTTTTGTCCTCGCCCTTCCTTGTTGTTAGTTGTATCTAACTAATCATACCATTTTGCCTGTTCTTTAGCAACCTTTCTACAGTAAAATAATCCAATAGAAGCAGTTGTTTTTTTATCACGTGTCTGTTATAATATTTTCAGTGCTACTCTATCGGCAAGCGGTTAGCCTTCTCCGCAAGAGTTTTAGCTTGCGATTACATAGAGCATCCTTTTATGGAAATCTTTCGAGGAGGTTTTTGCTTATGCTAACCATTAGTGACCTTATCTCAGTGCTCGCACTGTGTGCGACCTTTTATAGTCTTGGTTATACGCATGGTAAGCATAATTCCAAGACACAAAAATAACCGCCCCTGTCTGACAAACTTTGGCGGTCATTTCTGACAAAATTATCAGGCTATCCGCATAGGCGGTAGCACTTCTTATTAATATCATAATATCATTGAATGGTTTTTATGTCAAATGAAACAAAAAATCCGGTCGCGTCTCAATCCTGCTCCACAACACTCTACATATACCTCTCCTCAAACTCACTCACCGGAATCGGCTTTGAAAAATAATACCCCTGATAAATTCCGCATCCCATCTGCGAGAGTTTGACAACCTGTTCCTGTGTCTCCACGCCCTCTGTGATCACGGAAAGGCCAAGCATTTTACTAAGAGATATAATCATATTCAAAATCTTCATACTTCTTTCCAAATGTTCCGGTTTTGTTGTTCTTAAAAATCCCATATCAATTTTTAACACGTCAACATCCATATCTTTCAATGTATTAAGGGAAGAATAACCGCTTCCAAAATCATCAATTTCCACTTCGAAACCATATTTTCTAAACTGTTCGATGATTTCAATTTCTCCGGCAGTTCCCGTCATGATAGCCGTTTCTGTAATCTCCAGTTTCAAAGTTGATGGCACAATTTTATACTTTTCCACAAGAGATGTGATGGTCTTATAAACATCCATGTAACAAAAATCCTTTGTAGAAATATTTACGGATATATATAGATCATCCCTCCCGTCTTTTTTTTGCCACTGTGCCAATTTTTCAACAGCAAGTTCCCATACAAACCGGTCAAGCCGGTAAATAAGTCCTGTCCGCTCAAAAATTTCAATAAAATCTCCCGGAAAAATCAATCCGCGTTTCGGATGCTGCCATCTTACAAGAGCCTCTGCCCCAATCATTTTTCCTTCCGATGTCATCTGGGGTTGTAAATACATGCAAAACTGCCTTTTGGCAATCGCTTCATCGAAATCCCCTACAAGCTGTTTTTCTTCAATTGTTTTATCCAATATAACATCACTATAATAGGCAATCGATTTGTCGTAGTTTTCATACAACGTTTTCATGGCAAGATTTGCTTTGTCACACATGATGGAAACATCCTCATCTCTGTCCGTAATTTCGTAAACACCAATATACATATACAAATGATATATATCATTATCAAACGCATGTCTCATTGTCTGTACCATATTCATAAAATTCTGCTCCAAAAATTGAGGTTTAGGAACACACATTGCAAACTTATCCCCACCAATTCTGCCATGGATAACACCTTCACTACATTGTTCCTTAAAAATGTCCGCCTGCATTTTTAGTACTTCATTTCCCTTTTCAATTCCAAAAAGATCATTAATCAATTTAAAATCCTTAATATTAGAACATACTAACAGCCAGTCCTCGTCTGTTTTTTCTTTTAAAACCTCTGCTACTTTTACTGAAAAATAATCTTTATTATATAATCCGGTAAGCGTATCATGCGTCGCCAAATATTTTTCTTTTTCATAGGCAAGACGTTTTTCTGTTGTATCAATGAGATTTAAGAAAAATCCTATGTATTCACCCTTCTTTGCAAATATCTTTCTATATTCTATATCAAAATAATGTATTTCATTGTCAATCGTCCTTTGGGCACTCCATTCCACGCAGTCCCGGTTGTCAAAATCATGTCCACAGCCAATTCCGCACCTGCTCGGAAATCCCTGCAATATCATTTGACAAGTCATGAAATAAGCTGCGTGCATGATCATTTGCATAAACACATTCCTTATTAATGTCAAAACAGATTACCGCATTATTCATACCTGCTACCACAATGGACAATGTTTCATCAATCAACTCCCTTGGCGACCGATATAACGTCAAATAACAAATTAAAATGGATGCAAATACAAAAAACGGAAGAGAAATATCTAATGGAAATCCCGAAATATTACATACAATATTTAATATAACAATCACACAAAACACTCCAAAAATTGGAACATATTTCTTGCGGTAAAAATCCGATATTTGCACAATCTTTGTCAAAAAAGATGCAATAATGCAAAACATCAAACAATAGGAAAATCCATAATGAAGATAATAAAAAATCGTTTTATCACTAATATGATACATCTGAAAACTTATATAGTTTTCTGCTTTCAACGTAAATACATGATGAAAAAACACATTTAGAAGCAGTGAAATTCCATCCAAACCTGCAACAACAAAACAGCCTGTCCGAAACAAAGTCACTTCGCTAAAAACCCGGGTATACTGTTGTGAATACTGTAATATATAAATCAACAGCACGTCAAAAGAAAACAGATACAATCCTTCCATAACATACGAAAACAGTTGGTTGTCTGAAAGCACAAATACCCCATTACTAAGAATGGTGATAATCACAAGAACAAGACATTTTACAATAGAAGATGCCACTTCACTTTTTACTTTTCCAGCATATTTTATACAAATCAATATTGGAATTATCATTAACAGCAATACCAGTATATATACTTTGTCCATATAGGCGTCCTCCATTCAAATATAATCTATCCACTTTCATTATACAATGAAAAATATACTTGTCAAATGACCTTTCAAAGTTGTTTGTATCAAGTGTTTATCGACGCATTTTCATTCACACGGAAGTTCTACTTCAAACACAATTGTCTCATCCGCACTCTCTGCCCGTATCTGTCCGTAATGCATCTCCACAATCTGTCTGGCGATTGCTAAGCCAAGTCCGGACCCACCCGTTGCAGAGGATCTTGACGCGTCCACACGAAAAAACTGTTCAAAAATATGCTCTAATTTTTCTTTTGCAATCGTCCGCCCATGATTTTGTACACGAAGCAATACTTTGTGCTCTTTCGTCATCCGCTTCATTAACAAATGTATGACCGTATCCGGATAACTGTAATTGACAGCATTGCGAAGCAGATTATCAAAGACGCGTTCCAATTTATCAGCATCTCCGGACAAAATAATATCTTTCTCAATCACAGATTCTACAGATAATCTCTTTTCCTGCAAAATCGGTGCAAACTCACTGGCAATCTGCTCTAGCATACGGCTCAGATGGATTGTCTCTTTTTCCAGCGTCATAACAGAAAGATTAAAACGCGTAATATCAAAAAATTCATTTATTAATTCTTCTAGTCTTTCTGCTTTATTGAGTGCAATTTCTGTATAACGTTCACGTAATTTTTCCGATATTTGCAGCTCATCCCGAAGCAATGACAAATATCCTATCACACTGGTAAGAGGTGTTTTTAGGTCGTGAGCCAGATATACAATCAAATCATTCTTTTTCTGCTCTGCCTCCTTCGCCGCCATCTCATTTCGCAGCGCCTGCTCCCGCACAAGATTCAACTCATTTTGCACGCCCTCCAAAGAACGTGGCATTTCCAATGGCTTTTCCGGCCAGGACACCATTTTCCCTGCGGCATCCACAATCTCATCTATTTGCCGGAATACACGATACAAATAATAGATTGTCACAATCAACCAGATTGCTCCGCCAATTGCTGCACAAACAGTAATGATATGCAGATTAAGCCAATGTAATAACGGCCAGTACGAATCCGACGGATACCATACTCTGACTGACAAAACAAGTTTTGATAATATAACAAATAATGCCAGACTACCGATACATACCCCCAGTGTAATGACATACTGCATCATAAGCTGTCTTGCCTTATGATTATGCTTTTCCCCTTGTTTTTTCTCTAACTTTGCATTCTTACTCAATGGTATATCCTACCCCCCAAACCGTTTTTATAAACTTTGGTTTACGTGCCGTCTCATGCATTTTGTCCCGTATTCTGGCAATATGCGCCATCACGGTATTATTGTTATCCAAATATTTTTCTTTCCATACCGCTTCAAACAACTCCTCAGAAGACACAACATTCCCCTGCCGCTTCGCCAAATACCAGACTATATCAAACTCCAAAGGCGTAAATGCAACTTCCTGTCCATTCAACGTACATTTATGGCTAGCCTTAGAAATATGCATACCCCGTATATCAATCTCTTCATCCTGCTCCCCTGCAAAACCTACTGTATTATATCGTGTATAACGTCGTAACTGCGTTTTCACACGAGCGGTAAGTTCCAACGGGTTAAATGGTTTTGTAATATAATCATCTGCTCCCACCGTCAATCCCATAATTTTATCTAAGTCCTCTACCTTCGCCGTCAGCATAATAATGGGAAAATAAAACTTCTGGCGAATCCTTCTGCAAAGTGCAAATCCATCCATGTCAGGAAGCATAATATCCAATACGGCGAGACTAATTGGTGTTGTCTCCAAACAATTAAGAGCATCCCCTGCATTATAAAACTTGTACACCGTATATCCCTCATTTTGTAAATACACCTCTACTAAATCTGCAATTTCCCTTTCATCATCTACCACCAGAATATTCTCAGCCATCTGCGTATTCACCTCTTCCATTTACTCATTTGAGGTCATTGTACTACAAACAAATAGCTTCTGCAAATGTCCTCACCGGCGATATGCCCACAAATTTTTTATCTGTGGCTCAAGCACCTCATAATCCCATAAACAACTCCTGCGAATACAATTGGGATCGTTTACCTTAATCTTTCCATACTTCATCCCGGTCAATACAATAAAATGCCCCTCTGTTGTAAAATCTCCCGGTCCCACACTGCAAATAATCGGCTGTCCCTGCTGCAATGCGGTTTGAACGTTTTTCTTACTCAAGCTAATTTCACGTCCCTCAACGCCAAGATATGAAGCACCTTCGGTAAGCAGACTCCAGCTCGTTCCCGTTCCTTTTAGATAATAGCCATTTCCCTGTGCATATTCTGCAATCTTATCCGGTGTTGCATTTCGATTGCCGGTCAGCCCCACAATCACCATTGACAAACAAGTCGGAGCACAGCCCGATAAACCAATATCACTGCTCCCATAGGATACATATCCCCATCTTCTATCCCATTGCAGCAAAAGAGGTATCTTTCCCTCACATTCTTTTTTTGTTAATTCACCGTGCGCAGATTTATCTGCTATTAAATATCCAGCCACAAAATTCAACATCTCCGAATTATTACAAAGAGAACGTAATAATACCGTCGGATATTCCGCCCGATTGTTATAAATACTTTCATATGTTTGATTTTTCTTGGACAAACGGCTTAATTCATTTGTAATCTGTGCTTCGCTAAACTTTTTGGGTGCTTTCTCCTTTTCACCATGAACGGACATATTCTCAGCAGACACATCATATACTTCATCAGATTGCCACTGTCTAATCCATGTTACTGCACTTCCAAAAAATTTCCATATCACCATCAGCGCCAAAACAATTGCAAGACCTCTTACTAATTTTTGTTTTCTTTGTTTGCTTCTCCTCTTAGCAAGGATTGTCTGACTGTTTATTCTTTCCATAAAAATAGCCTCCTTTGTCAGTTTCTGATAACATCATAGCAGAACAAAAAGGCTATTTTTATAGTTCCTATCACAACTTTCTGATATCTTTCTTCATAATTTCTTACAAAATTATGACTGTACTTTCCGATTATTTACTCACCACACAATGCATGCGCATTCCCTTTCGAATCTCCAGTTTTTCTACCTTTAAACCCGCCTTTTTACAGCAGTCCGTAACCACTTCTCTTGTAGCGATTGTCACATCTCCGTGCCCACACAAATTTGCCAGAGGAAGTTCTATCTTATCCATAAACCATAATAACAATTTATTATCACTGGTTACATCCCGAAGTACAAGCCTTCCACCGGGACGAAGACACCTTTTTACGCTGTCAAAAAATGCCTGTGGATTCGGATAATGATGAAAGCTATTCGAGCAGATAATGGCATCAAACGCATTGTCCTCAAACGGAAAATTCTCGCAATCACCAACTACAAAATCAGCATTTGGAATATTTTTCTTTTTTGCCTGTTCAATCATTGCCGGTGTCAAATCAAGTCCTGTATAATGACGATCCGGATATTTTTCCGCAAGCAGAGAAATCATTGGCGCAGGTCCACATCCGGCGTCCAAAAGGTCTGAAAAATCTTCCTTTTCCAGTTCCTCCAAAATATCCGGGTAATCTTTTTTACACATCTTATAAATTCCCGCATGGTCGCTTTCATAATTTTTAGCCGCCTTTGTAAATTCTTTCACCGACATATTTTTATATTCTTCATCTGTCATCACATTTCTCCTTTCACGATTAGTCACGTCTAACTAATGTTATTTTAGCGTAACCAGTCACGAATGCAAGAGTTAATTATTATACCGAAATCTCACGCACCGATGTATCTAGGACGTATTTCTCCTTTATCTCTTTCAAAATATGCATATGCTCACTCCGCAAATGTTGTTGCTGCTGTCCTTTTGATTGCCACTGTTCAACAAGAAGCACACAAGCCGGGTTGACCGCATCATAATAATAATCATAAGATATACAGCCGTCTTCTTGACGTATTTCTTCTAAAACTCCGGAGGAAATCACTTTCTTCACAAAATCCTTTCTTTTATTTGGTTTTGTCTGATATTTCACAAGCAGTATGAGTTGTTCCATATTTTATGCCCTCTTTTTAACTATATTTTCATAAATCGCACGAACTACTTTATCCTCCTCCAACGGCTTTGCCAGATGTTCATTCATGCCTGCTGCCATGCATTTTTCTTCATCCTCCTTAAAGGCATTTGCCGTCATTGCTATGATTGGAATTGTCTTAGCATCCGGGCGCTCCATGGCACGTATTGTTTTGGTCGCGGTAATCCCATCCATCACAGGCATCATAATATCCATGAGAATCACATCAAAAGTTTCCTCATCGGATGCTTCAAATTTATGTACTGCTTCAAGTCCATTGGATACCGGTTCTACCAGTGCACCGCAGTCTTCCAGTATAAACCGGGCAATTTCCATATTCAGCTCATTATCTTCAGCCAATAAAATGCGAAGTCCCTTGATATCTGCATCCAAAACCACTTTATGTTCTTCTGAATTTGCCTCCGTATTAATTTTGAAAGGAAGCACAACAGTAAAACAGCTACCCTCTCCCAGCTCACTTTCAATCGACAGAGTGCCTCCCATCTTTTCGACAAGTTGCTTAACAATCGACATACCAAGACCTGTTCCGCGATAACTGGAACGTGCGGATTGAACCTCCTGCGCAAAAGGAGTAAACAAGCCTTTTTGTATAAATTCCTCTGACATACCAACACCTGTATCTTGGATTTTAAATTCGCAAGTGATACATTCTTCTGTTCTTTCAACGGTCCGCATACTCATGCTAATCGAACCATTCGGCTTATTATATTTCATACTGTTTGAAAAAAGATTCATCAATATCTTTTTCAGATACAGCGCATTACTCCAGACATTTACGCCTGTGTAGTCATCATGTTCACCTGTAATCGTAAGTCCGTCGGCTTCTGCCTGAAAGGACAAGGAAGTTGTCTTTGCCTCATTTGCACTTTCTGCCTGCACCAAAGCTTTTTCTAAATCTCTCTGTTTTTCTGCGAGCCTTTTATTTAATTCCACAGCTTCGTTAGCTGCCTTTTTTGCTTTACGCAGGAAAATAAGTACAATAAATAAAACCACCAAAAATATCCCAATTAAAACAACTGCCGATACTCCTGCTTTTCCCCAATCGGGTGTTTCCGAGGAAAGCACACCATCCACTTCACCATTCTATAATCTTTTCAGAGAATCTTCAAAATCACTGATGTACACATGCTCCGTCTTCACCCCATGTTTTTTCTCCCATTTTTGAAACTGTGCTTCATGCATACTGTTCTCCAGCATCGCAATTTTTTTGCCATTAAGCATAGACAAATCGGAAACTGATAAGTTTATTTGGGAGAGGTTTGCATACAAATAGAATCTCTTTGGTTTTCTTGTTCTCATAAATCCCCCTTAATGTTTTGGTCTGTTCTCCGGTGTCCAATTGTTTGGATTGGTATCATCTGGTACAAGTCCTGCTAAAATAGCTTCATAATGTGCCACTTTTTCATCCATATACTTTGCAGTAGCTTTGGCTTCTTCCACTCGCTTATAGGCTTGTCGTATAATGCATAATCTTTTCTCCGTAAAAATTTTATCTTGACTTCGTGTTACTCGAACTTATTACAATGTGTATAAGTATAACACAGAAAGATTTCTTATACAAATAAAATTATGGAGGACAAAACATGGAATATTTAACTTTGAATAACAACACCCAAATGCCGCTCGTAGGTTTCGGTACATTTCTGTTAAATGGAAAAACCTGCACTACCGCAGTTGCCTCTGCGATTCAGACAGGATACCGTATGATTGATACGGCAGAAGCTTACGGAAATGAAAAAGAAATTGCACACATGGCTTATGCGCCACTCGGTCAGGGTAACCGCAATGAAATGTATCAGGAACCTGTCGTTCTTGCTCTCGCAGAGAAATATAATAAAACACCGGCACAGATTTTGCTCCGTTTCCTGACATAAAAAAACATTGCAGTGATTCCAAGAAGCACACAGGCGGAACATATTCAGGAAAATTTTAATTTATTTGATTTTACCCTGTCCGCAGAAGAAATGGTACAGCTTTCTTCATTAGACAAAAAAGAACCGTTGATTGGAAAACCGGAGACTCCGGAACTTGTTGAATTTTCACTGACCTGGTAATAAATTGCCCTTTCTGCGAAACAGTATTGAGGTGTTATAATTCCAAAACAGGGACACCCCTTAAATCAAGGTGTCCCCGTCACATTTTCCTATTTCTTCTGTTTTCTCAAAACTGTTCTTTTGCTCCACTTACTGTAATATTTTTTGCCATTAACAATCTTGTATGCACGAATTCTGGCATAATATGCCTTTTTCTTTCCTTTGAGACGAATCCACTTATTGGTGTGCTTGGCTTTAATTTGTTTCGTCGTCTTTTTGGTAAATTTTTTAGATGTAGAATACTGAATCTCGTATCCACTTACATCTGTCACTTTCTTCCAGTAAATTTTGACCCGCTTTCTGTTTTTCTTCAAATGTTTTTTGCTGATGTATGGTCTTTTTACTGTAATCTTTTCCTTTACGATATTATCTTTCGGTGTTTCTTTTTTATCTGTTGTGTCCGTGTTGTTTGTGTTTGTATTTCCGTTACCTTTAGTACCTGTATTAGAACCGCCATTATCACCGGTTCCACCATTTTCCTTGTTTGGGTCCTTTATTTCTCCGCCACCTGTTTCACCGCCGCCTGGGTTATCCGGTTCATTCTTTTTCGCCACAATACCGTACAGACTTAGATGCATTGTGTTAAAAATCACACAACCATCTTCCACGGTGCAGTTAAAACGCTCCATTATTTTACCATCTTTTACATATACAACTTCATAGGAATCATAATCCTTCAACTCGTCCGGAAGTATAAGTTTCACTCGTATCGGACAGCCATTCACCTGTACAATTTCTTGATTTTTCATCAAATTAATATCCAGCAGATATTTTAAATTTTCTTTAGCCAAGGCCTCCGGAATCGTCATCATAGCCATTTCAAGAGAATATTTTTCATCCTTTGGCAATTCCAGCTCCACACTTCCTCCGGTACACGAAACAACCGTAACTTCGTCTTCCTCCGGTACATTCGGTGTATTGGGTTCTTTTTCCCAGAGTGCATACAAGGTTACATATTTGTAATATCTCTCATTGTCCAGCAACACATCTTTTTCCAGGTCATCCCCATTATCCTTACGCCAGCTTTCGCTAGATATCAACTGATATGTTTTCCCACTGCCATCTTTTTTACTATTCCATCCCTTAAATCTGTACCCACTTCTTTGTGGAATATAGTGAAATACAGGCATAACCATATCATCCGCACCGAGATAATCGTACTTTTTCACAAATTCGTCTTCTATCATACCTCCGTTGGCATCCAGATTTAATACATACGATGTTCCCTCAAATGTTGTCTTTTTATAAAGGGCATAAATCACCAACGAATCACCACTTTTAAAATACGACTTATCCAGTGCACTTGTTAAAATTTCACCATTGCAGCCCCATCCGCAGAAAGTGCAGCCTTCGCGCTCTGCCGCATACTTGGACACATCTAGTGATTTAAGCTCGTCTTCCTTATATGTTAATAAAATCTTTGTCTGACCGGGCAAAGCGCTGCCAGTAATTTCTCCGCCATTCCCATTCAAAAGCACACGATACTCTTCCTGTTGTTCTATTTCGTCACCTAAGAATAATGCGTATAAACTGCAGCCGTTTGTATATTCCACACCGCCCAAGCTTCCTGCACTATTAAAATCATCGATGCTTAACTCTTCTATCGTATCTACAGTAGCCGAACTTTTTGCCCATCCTGAGAACTTTCTAATCTCATTATAAGCAACAACACCATTTGTAAGTTCAGACACGTTTAATACCGTTTCGCCCTCATCTACGTTAAACTTAATTACCTTGCCGGACTGACCGTCAATATTTGCTACCTCCTTATCTGAACCCTTTAGATTCAATACCAATGCATACTTTCCATCCTCCGCAATCGTAAACGCACCGGCCTCTTTCGTTCCAAACCACATTGCCGCCACGGTAAGCACAAACACGGCCAGTATGCAAAACTTCATTTTCCCTTTCATAATCATACATATCCTCCTTTAGATGTTTTATGGTAGAATTGTATACTATCTAGGAATATTTTGCAATAATTTCCAAAAAAGAGGAGCTTTTCCATTAAATTTTCACTATTTTTACACTATTTTTCACTAATATTTCTTGTAATACCGAAACAATAGAAAATTATTTTCTCGCCTTTAATTCTACCAGTGCGGCATAATGTTTAATATCAAATTCCTCTGGTGCAATTTCTGAAAGCAATTTCAAATGTTCTTGTTCCCATGATTGTAGTTCTTCTTCATTAAGAGAAGCACCTACTCCACGACAGGCTTTCATTCGTCCATGCCACGAATCTCTGGAAAAATGTACATCCAACTTGTATTCTTCGTGATGAATCAAATCAAAATGTGTGTTATAACAGTCTGGAATCTGAATTGGGTGCATCGTTTCTCCCGCACCACTCCATGCCGGACTATATTTAAGTACAAGTTCTTCACTTCTGCCGGCAATTTCATCCTCGTAGGGAAGCCACGCCATATACAAAGCCAGCAGTTTTCCGCCGGGTTTCAGCATCCGATATAGATTTGGCATGACACTTTCATGATCGAAATACCAGAAACACTGACAAGCAGTAATGACATCAAAGGATTCTGCCGGGAAATCTATCTTTTCCGTTGCAACTGCTTTGTAATCAATATTCATGCCAGCAGACAAATGTTTCGCCTGTTCAATTTGTTCTTCCGAAATATCTGTTCCGGTCCAAATCCCACCATAGCAATACATATTTCTTGGTAAAACACCGGTTCCGGTTCCTAAATCCAATATCTTCTGACCATCTTTGCATAAACCTAAATCCAAAATTTTCTGAAAAAATATCTTAGGATAAATATCACGATATTTTGCATACTCAGAGGAAACTCTTCCCCAGTCAAACCCTTTGCCACCATCAATTGTTTTATCTTTAATAATCAATGTTATTACCTCCGTAAAATTTGTTGTCATAATTGCAAATCTGGATTGCTGCTCCATTCTCCATAACCGAAAAACCATGTTTTGTGTAAAATGGCACATTATTTTTATCTTCAGGCATTCCTTCAATATACATAAAATTTTTATATTTTTCCTTTATATATTCAATCATTTTGCCAGCAATACCTTTTCCCTGATAGTCAGGATGGACGAGCACATAATGTATCTGTGCTAACATTTCAGTATCATCCAGTACTCTTGTCAGTCCAACAAGTTTTTCATCATCCCAAACAGTAAGCACAGTTGAGGAATTCATAAGCGCCTTATATAAACGTTCCGGATAATTTCCTGAAATCCAATTAACTGACAAAAACAACTGTTGTACCTGTTCTTTTGTAAACTTTTTTTCCTCTGTATATATAAGCATAATCTGTTTCTCTCCTATCTGTGATGATCACATTTCTGGCATTGCACCATTTCATTTTCAGTATCTTTTTTATAAAAAATGCCTGACCATTGGCAAATGTTCTGCAAAATAGGCACAACCGATTTCCCCTTTTGTGTCAGCATATACTCGACCCTTGGTGGAATTTCATCATAAGATTTTCTGTCAATAATTCCATCTTCTATCAAGTCTTTCAATGTTGCAGCCAGCACAGCATCCGTAATATTGTACATTTCTCTGCGAAGTTCGCTATATCGCAATTTTTCATTGGCAGATAGCACACATATAATGCGTGACTTCCATTTGCCGCCAAAGATTGCCAGTCCATATTCAAGAGGACACCGTATATCATCCTCTAATTTTTTCTTGTATCTCGCCATATAAAATCACCTTCAAACTATATTTTATTTCATTATAGCTTGAAGGCGATTATTTTAAAGTTACTATTAAATTTATTAGTAAACGTTTGACTAAAGTTCTTTTTTATTATCAGAACCAGGTGTTGTAACAATTACTTTAGAAGGAGTAATAATAAGCGCGCCCTTTGCCGTTGCTTGCTCCATTGAACATCTTCTCTACCATAGCCTTAAATGTATCTACAATTGTTCCTTCCATTACATATTCAGCAGTTCCTTTAATCTGATATCCCTCAAGGCTCTGTGCATCATATGCAGAAATAGCAATTTAAATCAACTTCTGAATTAGAAGATATTATCAAATTTATAAGTCACTATTAATTTTAATAGTATGTCTTTCTATTCGCTCTTTGCCGAAAAGTAATATCAATTCTACAAACTGTTTCTTCCTATTGTCTATTCGACCGATTTCTTCTCACCAAAATGCTTTATTTCGATATCCTTCATTTCCTCTATAACATCTTTTTCAATTTGGTGAACATCACTTAATTGTAAATCTCGCTTCGAATCATTTACTATTTTTGCTGCCTCATCTACTGAAACAGTTGTATCTGATGTTAACTGTTCAGACATTTCAGTATCGTTTGAATCCTCTGCAACCTGCCCCTTTTCTATAGATGTCTCTACAATTTCCTCTTCTGTTGGCAAATCCCTATATTCTGTACTTTTTACAAATCTTGTGAATGACTCTACAGCTCTAAAAGTATTTCCCATGATACGTTGAGCTTCCTTAAGCTTTTCACTCTTTGGAATATTTGGATTATTCACGATACTTTTTAGTTCTGCCAAATTTCCATTCATCTCATTTACTTGAAGCCTTTGAGCCTCTTCTTTTGTCTTACATCTCTCCAACCTACGCTCATAAGCTTCTTGTTCCATTCTTGCCGCTTTATATTCCATATAGGCTTTAGGGTCTTTCTGACGAATAGCATCTTCTTCTGAAGCTGTTAATTCTTGACCGCTTGCAATCTTGTTATAAATCTGACTATATGCAGAACTTTCTTTGTCTCGCTCAAGTTGCTCTCGGAAATGCTGAATCATGCTTTCTTCCTGACTTGTTACAGTCATACCCTCTTGCTTCTTTACAACATCCCCGGTAGCCTTCTTTTGCTCCCAATCATTTACTAACTGCATCTGATTCACAGCGTTTCGTATTGTACCTGCAATCATAGCACACCTCCAATTCCCGGTTAATGCTACGATTAAATAGTGATATCAAACTTCATACCCTGTGTTGCCTTTTCTTCTGTTATCTTACTCCAATCCAGTTCAGAAATCTTTTCAAGTAATTCTTCTTTTGAATTTGCCTGAATTGTAGTCCGCTTAACAGTTACATCCTTCTTTTCCTGCTTTTTCTCCTCTGCACGTTTTTCCTTTAATTCTTCAAGCCGTTCTTTCTGCTTTTCTGTAATCTTCTCCAAATCAGCAAAAAGTGTCATCTTTCCATCATCATCAAAGGACATAGTTAACTTATTTAATACAGTTCCACTATTGTCTGTCGTTCCCCAAGCACGTTCAAACCCAAACTGTTCATTGATTTTATCTGACATCTCAACTGCAGTTTTTACCGTAGACAATTTTTCCCGTGCATATTTCTCATCGGATGCCATTCTTTCAAGTTCAGCACTTGAAAAAACAACTGTAAATTCCTTATCGCTTTGGTCTACTAATCCTCTGAAATCATCGCCTTTATCAGCAATAATAAAATCGAAATCCGCATTATCCTTACGCAATGTTTCCAGATATTTCTGTGCCTTAGAAGATAACTTATCTTCGCTGGATTTTATTTTCTGTGCATTGGGCTGCACATCTTTTGCTTTCTCTGTGTTATTTTGCTTACTAACAGTATTGCTCTTATAATAATCTGTTACCTGTGTTAAATTAGCTGCTCTAATCATGGTATCATCCTCCTTGAAAATTGATACAGAAATCCGTTTCTATATCTGTAATATCGGCACTTTAAACAGAAGTATTGCGTTTTTTCAGCATAAGCAGCCATACCTCAGAATCATTAATAAATCCAATTTTATAACCAAGCTGCAAGATTTCACGAGGCGAACCGGTAGCAGAGACACCTTCCACACTATGCATTCTCATAATTTCCTGCAATGCTTTCCATGCAAGTTCAAAAGTCAGATTAAATTGTCCAATAATCCCTGTTCGATATATATCATTTCTTTCTGCAAGTTTAAAATCCGCCTCTGCCAATATAGACAGACTATTTGTAAAGTTTTCAAGTTTTTTCATAAATTATAACACCATCCCTTTCTATTTCTTGTTTCAATTCATCTGAAATTTTTACATCTGCTTGTACGACATCAAACATAAGAAGAGAATGTATATTTTCCTTGACATCCCAATAAAAATGTTCAAAATCTCCACCATATACTGCGATATCTATGTCACTTCTTTCTGTATTTGTGCCTCGTGCACGAGAACCAAACAGTATGATTTTTGTGACAGAATACTTCTTCGCCAAAAAAGAAAGTTCCCTCAATATTCGATCTGGAAGATTATATTTCATATTTATCGTCATATAAAAATCTCCTTGTAAATAAACTCAATACTCTATATAATATATCGTCATAATTTTAGAAAACTAAACAAATCATTTTCCCTTTTATTATATCTTTACATATTCTGCTTCATTCCCATGTTTTTGAATCAACCCCATCAGATCATCCGCCTGCACCAAATTGGAAATAAATTTTGAAGCACCTGAACTTTTCAACTCAAGAAGTTCCATAACTGCACTTCTTCCAAATACTTCATCAAAACCAAACTTCTCAAAGAGTCTATGGATATGAACCGTCGTTTTTACAGAAAAAGCGCTGCCTTTTGCAGAAAGTACACTTTCAATGTCCACTTTTTCATTCTCAATATCCACTTTTTCTTCATTCAAAAGTCCACTTATGTGAAGATTTCGATTTTGGAGTTCATTTTGCTCGTTCAAAAGCAAGTTTCTAAGAAACACCTCCAAGTATTCTGTTGTTTCGTGAATACCTTTTTGCAGGTTCGTATAGTTTGCACGGACAAGTGCATTTCTGAAATACCACGCATTTTCCGCCCCACTCATCAAACATCCAGCCGATACACATAATCATCCATATAAAATCCATTGCCAATACTGTTTTTTTCAGAGCGAAGAATTTTAAATCCAAGGCTTTCATATGCTTGACACGCACTATAAATGTTCTCTTACTATTTCCGTTGCCATCTGCGACATTTCAGCAATTCCAGACTCATCATGAAGCAATAATTTTATATAATTCATAATCTTAGCACCTCAATTCTTCTATCAGTGCCATTATAACATAAAATATTTTCAAAATACACATCACTTTTCCCGTTTCTTCCAGCTAATAAAGCCATACAAATCAAAGAATAAGAAAATAACAAAAATAACCGTTACGGATAAATAACGCGGCTCCTTAATGGAAGCTAAAATCCAGAGAACAATCAGCACAACATCATTTGCAGCATATCCGACGGCATAATAAGAAGACCGCAGCATAGTTAGAGAAGCAGCGAAAAAACTGGTTGTTACCGATATCGTACTAAATACAATGTTCGGTGTACTAAATACAGCTAATATTTTATAAAAAACTGCGGTAACAATTACCCCACTCACAACTAACAAAATTATATGCTTTTTTGTTAATCTCTGGATAGCAACTTCTTTCCCGCTTTCTGATGGATTTCTTATCCAAGTTATGGTCGACCAGATTGCCATCGGCATCGTCATTCCAAGATAGGTAATCATTTCGCCCCAGTAACGGAACTGAAACGAAATAATACCATATAAAATGCTGAATACACTCATTAAAATCTGTGACCATACATTTCCCTTTGCCGCAAATATGAGAGATGTCACGCCGATGCATGCGGCAACTAATGTCAACAAATCAAAGCTTCCCGATGAAATATTGGATATCACAATGATTAGCAGGGAACCAATCCATACTCCCCATTCTTTTTTTGTTAAACTTTTAATTGGATTACTCATAATAGTGCCTAAGCTCCTTCCTATTTTCAAAAAAATAAAGCGCCAGCATTTCCTATCTTCTAAGACCTAACGATAGAAAATCTGACGCTTAACTTTCCTACCCGGTGGCAGAAAAGTGTCGTGTTTTATTTCATTGTTATTCTAGTTGTAGCATAAAAGGGAAGGCTTGTCTAGAATTTTATAGGACAATTCCTCCTTCTTTCCTTATTGATTATTCACAATATGGTCTGCCACATACACGCCGCTTGCCGAAGCATGCGAAAGCGAATGTGTTACACCACTGCCATCACCAATCACATAAAGACCTTTATGTTTCGTTTCCAAATTTTCATCAATATCCACTTCCATATTATAAAATTTAACTTCCACTCCGTATAAAAGAGTGTCATCATTTGCTGTACCGGGTGCCACAGCATCAAGTGCATAAATCATTTCAATAATACCATCCATAATACGTTTTGGAAGCACCAGACTTAAATCACCGGGCGTTGCCGCAAGAGTCGGACGCACTGTACTTTCCTCAATACGATTTACCGTACTTCTCCTTCCCCTCACAAGGTCTCCAAATCTCTGAACAATCACACCACCGCCCAGCATATTGGATAGTTTTGCAATACTTTCACCATAACCATTGCTGTCTTTAAATGGCTCAGAAAAGTGCTTCGCCACAAGCAGCGCAAAATTAGTGTTTTCTGTTCTCTTTTCCGGGTCTTCAAAACTGTGTCCATTTACCGTAATAATTCCGTTTGTGTTCTCGTTCACAACCTGCCCATAAGGATTCATACAAAATGTGCGGACACGGTCCTCAAATTTCTTTGTGCGGTAAACAATTTTACTCTCATATAATTCATCGGTAAGGTGTGAAAAAATAACCGCAGGAAGTTCCACGCGAACTCCAATATCTACTCGATTTGATTTTGTGGAAATATCAAGATCTTCACAAATTGACTGCATCCATTTACTTCCACTTCGTCCAACTGAAATAATACACTCTGTACATTCTGCCTCGCCATCTTTATATAAAACCTTATAACCACCTTGTTTTTTCTCAATTTTATCTACCGGCGTCTGGAAATAAAAATCCACTTTATCCTTTAGTTCGGCAAACAAATTTTCCAGAACTACATAGTTAATATCAGTTCCTAAATGCCTTACAGATGCATCCAAAAGTGTAAGTTTATTCTGCATACAAATCTTCTTAAACTTCGTGTTTGCCGTTGAATACATATGCGTTTTTGCACCACCATAAGCACAATTAATTTCGTCGACATATTTCATTAGCGAAATTGCCTTTTCCCTTCCAATATACTCATAAAGTGTCCCACCAAAGTCATTCGTAATATTATATTTCCCATCGGAAAAAGCGCCTGCGCCGCCAAAACCGCTCATAATCGCACAGGATTTACAGTTAATACAAGACTTTACTTTATCTCCATCAATCGGACATTTGCGTTTCTCTAAAGAATATCCCTTTTCAAATACAGCAACTTTCAAAGACGGATTCTTCTTCGTCAACTCATACGCCGAAAAAATGCCTCCCGGTCCGGCACCTACAATAATTACATCATATTTCATATTCGTGTCCTCCATTTCATGACATATAAAAAACTACCATAATTGTTATAGTAAACTATTACGGTAGTTCGTAGAAACGTTTGACCAATTACAAACCTATATAACACTGAAATCATATCATAGATTGTGGGTAACTGCAAGTGTTTCGCACTTTTTTGTGGAATTGGCAATGACTTATCAAAATTTTTTTCACTTTTCTATTATTCTTATCCTTCCCGGTTTTCTTGGTTTGCTCTGCGGCTGTTTTCCATCAATATATCCTAATATGACAAATCCCTGACAGGCATATCCATCCGGGACACCCCACTCGTGCATCAATTTTGCTCCTTCTTCCGAGGCAAATGTTTCATATCCTCTTGAAATAATACAGGAAGCAATTCCGAGTTCGGTTGCCTGTAAAATCATATTTTCCATCATGCAAAAAGCATCTGCCGTCTTAAATAGAAAATTATCCTGACAAAATATGCATACTACTGTCGGTGCATCATAGAATCCATTTTTTATTGTCGGATCATCGATGGTACTTGGCTGCTCCTTTGACACAAAATTTCCTGCCAAATGAGTTCGGTCAAAATGCATCAGATTCATTTTCCCGACATAGGAAGCCAGCTTCTTATTATGAATGGCAACCATCATACTTCTTTGTCCACCCCTGCATTTTGTGCATAGTTTCCCGCTTCTAATATTTTTTCCAAATCTTTTTTACTAATTTGTTCCTCTGTGTATTTTCGTATGGAATGTCTCGCTTTTATAAGGTCCATTAACATGTCAATTCCTCCCCTGTTATTTCATTTTTTGTTTTCCAGCACTGTGGGTCTTTGGCATAGAAACTGCCATTTGTGCCGTTAGCCACAGCCGGGCAGCCTCTGCACCATGGTTTCAACTCACATTTACTGCATTTTACAAATTTATCGTATTCTCTATATTTCTCCATCTGGCAAATCCATACATCCGAAAGCCGGTCTTCAAATATATTTGCCACTTTGCTGTCCATCACTCTCCGACATGCCATCACATCTCCATTTGACGAGATTGTAATGTGACAGTTGCCACAATTGCAGCCATCGTAAATCATGTCTTTTTTTTCCATGAGAAGGCGCAAAAACTGCCCGGTTTCATATTCATAAAGCGTCCATAAATGGTCTTTTTTATTAAAATAAGTTTTACAGCCTGCTTTGCCTCATATGCCTTAAATTTTGCATCACAAATTTTCAATAAATTTCGATATTCCTCCGGTGTCATTTTTTCATCCACTTCTCCACCGGTTGGCACATATCGTGAAAATGCATACACGTTTACTTCTGCTTTAACAACGGCATCAATGATGTCGGGAATCTCCTCTTGATTTGTTCTCGACACCGTGCTCATAATCACACTCTTAATTCCGGCACGATTCAGACAGCCAACCTTTTCAAGTGTTTCATCAAAACTGCCCGGTTTGCGAAACCAGTCATGTGTTTTTTTCATGCCGTCTAATGACATCTGATATTTTTCACAGCCACATACTTTTAGCATTCTGCATATTTCATCGTTTAGGTGAAATGGATTTCCCATAAGTGTAAAGGGAATATCCTTGCTCTTCAAAAGTACCATAAGTTTCCAGAAGTCCGGATGAAGGATAGGGTCTCCGCCGGTAATATAAAAATAAGGCGTTTTATGGTACACTCTGCAAAAGTCTTCGCAGTTTGCCACAACTTCCTGCATCCCTTTCCATGTCATGCTCCTTAATTTTTTGCAGCCATCTCCGGAAAAAATATAACAGTGTTTACAACGCTGATCACATTCATCTGTAATATGCCACTGAAAAGAAAAATACTGACTCATCCTATCCCTCACTCCTTCCTCAGATGAATTTCTTACTTGTCAGATGCTCCACATGCTGTACCGCAGGCTGTTTGTTTTTCCTCCGGCTGTTCATCGGATGCTCCACATCCGTACCGCAAGCAGTACCTGCCTGTTTTTCATCTTTTTCATCTTCTTTGTTCCAGCCAAAAATGTTTGATAATGCCATTTTCATTACCTCCTGTTATATTATTTTATGGGCTCTGCCCTGTTGCATCTTTACAATAACACTGGTTCACTCATAAAAAAAGTACGCACTTTTTTATTACGTAGTTACAAAAAAGTTACCTAATTCTGGAGGAAAGCACTGTGTATTTTGCGGTTATTATAATTTTAGGGAACTTTTTTGCATTATTTTCATTAAAAAGTTCCCTAAAACAATTGATAACATAACAATTTTTATGTTACACTATATTTGATACTTACATCATTTTAGAAACTATGAAGGAGACAAATTATGCTGACAAAAGAAGAATTACCAGAATGCCCTGTGGCAACTACTGTTCAACTAATCGGAAGCAAATGGAAATTACTGATTCTTCGGAATCTTTTACAGAGACCCTGGCGGTTTAATGAACTAAAAAGAAGCCTTGACGGCATCAGCCAAAAAGTATTAACCGACAGCCTTCGCTCCATGGAAGAAGACGGTCTCATCACCCGAACCGTTTACCCGGAAGTTCCTCCTCATGTGGAATATGCTCTGAGCGAAACGGGCGAATCCATGAGACCGATTCTTATGGCAATGCAAAGCTGGGGCACAAATTACAAGAAAACTTTAAAATGATGTTTTTTCCTGTCCGTCAAATACAGTAGCCCCGGCAAAACAAAGAACACCGTCAATACCGAGCAGATAGTTCCTTTTCCAAGCAGATAACCAAGCTGGGATAACAGTCCATGCGTGGAAATTATGCCAAGCAGGAATCCTACCGCAATCATCGTGATACCGGAAGTTAAGATGGACACGGAAGTCTGCGATATCGTAGCAATAATGCTCTCCTTTTTGTCCATCTCACGCCGACACTCGCGGTAGCGGTCGCTGAACAAAATCGCATAATCCACTGTTGCGCCAAGCTGCACCGAACTAATAATCAGGTAGGCAATGTAAAACAGCGGTGTGTTCTGCAAATACGGAATCGAGAGGTTAATCCAAATCGCTGTTTCAATCGCAAGCACCAAAACAATCGGTGTTTTTATTTGACGCATGGTGAGAATCAGCACAATAAGCACAGCGGCAATTGCCACCAGATTTACTTTCACCATATCATCTGTAATCGTATCCATCAAATCATAGGTACTTACACCCTGTCCGGCAAGATAATAATTATTTCCATAATACTTTGCTGCCGTATTTCTTATTTTTTCAACCAGCGCAAATGTCTCTTCCCCTTCATAATCCACGCCAACGGAAAGCACCATACGGCTGTAATTTTCACTTTCCAATTTCTTTCGGATTGTATTTGGTATCATATCCCTTGGCGAAAGATCGGTCCAAGCATGTCGGAAAGTGCTGTGATGGAAAGGATTTTATCTGATTTTTTCAATTCCTTCACCAGTGCTTTTTCCTTTTTCATGTCGTTATTTTTTACCATCAAAACATAGGTGTCCTTGATACCAAATGTATCCTCAATATATTTTGTGTCGTCTCCATACCGGGTGCCTGCACCAAAAATATGGGAAGAACCGTAATAATAACTGTTATTGTTGCTGGCATAAAATGTCGGCAGCATAAGTACACAAAACAAAATGGCAAGAGGAATGGTAATTTTACTCACCAGTTTTCCGAACTTTTCAAAGGATGGAAGTAGTCTCCTATGCGATAATTTATCCATCAAGCGGTAGCAGAATAGAATAATTCCCGGCATAAACAAAAATACCGTCAACAAACTGATTCCGATTCCTTTGGCTAACGCTCTTCCTAAATCCGGTCCAATTCCAAACCGCATAAATAAAAGCGCAAGGAAGCCGATTACGGTTGTCAATCCACTCGACAAAATCGATGATGCGGATTTACAAAGTGCCTCATTCATTGCTTCTTTTGGTGAATTACACGTCATGCGGCATTCCTGAAAACGATGAATCAGAAATACAGAATAATCCAGTGATACGGCAAGCTGCAAAATACTTCCCGCCGCATTAGTAACAAATGATACCTCGCCAAACATGAGATTTGTTCCCGCATTGATTAAAACAGCCACACCAATGCCAAGCAGTACAATAAAGGGTTCAAGCCACGAAGACGTTGTAAGACAAAGCACCAGAAGAACAATCAAAACGGCAATGACCGCAATCTTCTTGATTTCACTTACCGTACTGCTCGTTGCCTCTGCCGTGCTGACCGCTGACCCGGTCATCGCATTATCGTCACCAATCACCTTACGGATTTCGGGAACTGCTGAATTTATACTGTCTTCCCCAATTGTCACCGTATACAGCGCCGTGTTGTCCTTATAATACAAATCACGTGTATCCTTTGACAGCATATCAATCGGCATATCCAGATAATTTACATCATCTAACCATGTTACCTCTTCCACCCCTTTAATTTTTTCCAGTTTTTCTTTATATTTTAACGCCTGTGCATAAGATACATCTTTGACAGCAACCCTCGCGTTTGGAATCCCGCCATCAAATTCCTCCTGCATTTTATCCATTGATACCGTAGAGGACGACTCCTCCGGCAGATAATCATTCATATCATAATTTACCTGCACCAGTTGTTTCGCATACGCCCCCCAGACAGCCGCCAGCACAAAAATTACCATAATAGGAATTCGAAATCGAATTACACAATCAAAAAATTTTTGTTTCATTTACTCATACCTCACTTGCAATAATTTAATTGACACCTGTTACGATATTAGATAATATAACGGTAGATGGCAGTAAAAGCAACGTACAATAACAGTCATCTGTCAGTTATTTAACATTTTATAAAAATTGTCCATTATTTTTACTAGGAGGTATACCAGATTATGGCAGATTTACGAACCGAACGAACCTACAATAGCTTAAAAGAAGCTTTCCTTACTTTGTTAGAACACAATCGTTTTGAATCCATCACAGTTTTACAATTGTGTCAATGTGCAAATATCAGACGTGCTACTTTTTACTCTCATTTTGCTGACAAATATGAATTTATGTCTTTTTTTATTCATGAAATGCGCGATGAATTTATCTCGCAGATTGAAGAAGAAAATGTGTCATGTTACGACCGTTTATTTCACGAAATGATTGCCTTTTTAGAAGCTCGTCCTCAGTTGGTAAAAAACTTAAAAAACAGCCAGCTTCTTCCAACCATGATGGAGATTTTCACGGATGAAGTACAGCAGACTGTCCAACGTTTTCTCAAAGAAAATCAACCGGATACAGATGAAACGATGATAAAAATGAAATCGTGTTTTTATGCCGGAGGGATTTTTCAATTAATCCTGCTTTGGATGGAAAATCCAAGCCAGTTTAAAGTGGATGAAATTAACTGGCTCGAATTTCTGGTGTGATAGGGAGAATTTTACCTATTTTTCTCCCTTATCACCAAAATAATTCATATACACATCCTCTAAATTATTTCCATCAACGGCACGAACCAAATGTTCCGGCGTATCATCTGCCACCAGTTCTCCCGCTTTCATGATGAGAATCCGGTCTGCAATACTTTCGACATCACTTACCACATGAGTTGCTAATAAAATTATTTTATTCTGAGACAACTGATGAATATAGTTTCTCAAATTGACACGTTCTTTCGGGTCAAGTCCTGCTGTCGGTTCATCCAAAATTAGAAGTTTTGGATCACCTAATAATGCCTGTGCCAGCAAAACACGCTGTTTCATTCCCCCGGAAAAACCGCCAATCTTTTTATCTGCCACATGTGACAAGTGAACAATTTCTAAAAGATTTTCAATCTGCTTTTTTGCCTCTTTTTTTCGGAGTCCTTTCAATTCCGCCATGTAAACTAAAAACATGCGGGCAGAAAAACTTTCATAGAATCCCTCTGCGCCAGGCATATATCCTACTTTTTCCAGATAACTTCCACCCATCTTTAATATCTCTTTTCCATCATACAAAATTTCACCGGAATCCCTTTTTACATTATCCGTAAGCAGATTCATTAGTGTACTCTTCCCGGCACCATTTGCTCCGAGCATACCATAAATACCATCTTCAAATGTATAAGAAAAACTTTTCAATGCCACCTTTTTCCCATACGTTTTTCGCAAATTTTTTATTTCAATCATTTACATTCCTCCATCTTCGATATGTAACAAAAATGCTTATACAAAGACACAACAATACAAAACTACCAACAAAAATGCTTTTCCTGCCCCTCTGCGTTCCAAGTACCATATATTCTGAAACACCGGATATTACTGTAAAAATCAATAATGACAGCGAAATCATCTGTGCTTTTTCTACCCGTTCCGTCATAGATGATATCATCAGACACAGATTTGCAATCATAATATAAATCAAAAGCCGCATAAAAATCCAAATGCACAAAAACTGTCCGATGTTAATGGAAAAAGGCACGTTTTGTAAAAAAGATATATTTTGAACCGGCGCACTCAAGCCATCAAAATTATACAAACGCCCTGCTTCATAAATCTCCGCTCCAACAGTCAAACCACAGGTAAATACCGCCGTAATTACCGCACATACTTCCTTTCGTAAGAAAAAGTTTTTCCTTCCTTTTTTGTACACCGCAGAATAAAACGGACACCGGACTGCCTCTCCATAGCATAACATCCGGACAACATAAATATCATGGCAAGTATTGCCAGTGCACCGTGAACCATTCGGTCAGATACATTTCCTTTCCCAAACAGCCAACGATACCCGGTTTCATTCAGCCACCAGCCATCAATTCCCTGTTTTTCCAGTTTTTCTGCATAATTTAACCGCTCTTCAAGTTTCAAAGCCATTGCCCTTGTTGCCTCATAGGACTCATAAATATCATCTGCTTCTTTTAATGATTCCCCCGATGCGTTAGCACGATTCTCTTCAACCTTTTTCAATTCTTTTGTTATTTTTTCATATGGCTGCATCGTCTCTTTTGTAATATGTCCGGTATTTTGTTCATAAAAATGATTTAATTGTTCCCGTGCCGGACTAACCATTAAATCCTCCGTGGAAATGCCGCTTACAATCAAATACGCAAAAATAATAGCAGCAAAGATTCCCTTTCCGTAGAATAATGTTTTATATAATTCAAATCCAATCCCGTGACAATGACACAAAATCTTTTTCCACCATTCATTCACCCGCTCCAGTATACGCTCCACAATTCCTGCCGCATAAAACGGTCTCGTCCTCTTATTAATATAACAGGCAGCAATCCCTGCGACAGCACAAAATACGATAGCAGTTCCCTGCACAAATTCCCGCAGATTAACCAGTACACCGCCTATCGGGAAATTGACATATTCTAAAAATGTTTCTTTTGGACTTGCCAAAAACCATAAATTGAAATAGCGCAAGACACAAAGCGGATGCTGTTGCGGGATAAGATGATACAAAGCAAATGCCGTTCCATAAATTAAAACCACCAAAACCAGTCCCAGATTTCGGTTATGTACCAGTGAGAGGAACGCCCACACAAACAATCCCGTAAACATCATTAAAAGTGTACAAATCACCCAATAATATATCAAAAAGCCAGATACAGAAAGGGGAAGTGTAAAATCTTTTAGTGCAATAACCGACTGTGCCGGCGAAGATAGGATTCCACTGCCTCCATAGTCAAAAAAAGCCATCCACAATGTTTCAAAAAAGATAAAAAAGCTAAATAGCAGCGTTAAAAACAAAAAGATACCTAAACGTTTCACTGCTAATTTCATTCTTCCCTCTTTACAACTATAAGTAATCTGCCAGAGACCTGACTTCCTTTCATCAAAAAAATTTAGAACCGTTACAATAATAAACAAAAGGAAAACATAAAAAATTTCATCATATTCCAAAAATTCGGACATCGCCTTTTCCGAATGTGAAACATCTATATTGACTCCTTTTATCCTTGCAAAATCTTCCTTTGTCCGCTGGATATTTTGATTGACAAATGAATTTTCATCCGAAAAAATGCTAATCTCGGACAAAGTTTCCGACTGCGCATCCATCTCCTTTATTTTACTAACAAATTCTTCTTTTGCCGTTTCCTGTTCTTCCTGCCACACATCAATGGTATCCTGTCTCGTTTCTTTGTCTCTTAACGCCTGCAAATTATCCATTTGATAATATTGAAACAAAAACAAATTTGCAATTAATAATACAAATACAGCGAGCAGATATTTTTTTTGACAAACAATTCTTCTTAATTCTCCCATAATAAATCCCTTCTATTTCAAAGTAGAAATCTCCTTTACATTCAGTATTTGATAAGTTTCTTTTTCTATATTTTGAAGCAGTACTTGTTTGGAATCAGACCAGATAATTTCCGGACTATTTTCCGTCATGTTTTTTCTCTCACAAATCACATTTCCATCATAATCCACAACCATAATCCGCCGCTCTGATACCGAGTCTGCACATGGCTCATTATCAAAATATAGATACTTTTCATCCCGGCATACACTGCTGATTTCATATTGCCACTCAAACAGTTTCTTTTCATTTTTACCATTCTCGTCATATGAACGAAGTCCTTTTCCATCTTGGTAACAAAAATAACGATTTCCCCTGACAGCCAGCAGGACCTCGCCCTTAGGAATATTTAATTTTTTAGTAGAACCATCTAAAATGTTCCATTCGTAATTCAATAATTCTTCCTCTGTCCCATCCTTATCCAAATAACAGCTTGTCGTAAAATAAATATGATTTCCCCTTGTTTCATTAACATTAATAAGCGGCACATATCCTGTCACCTTAGCAACTTCCTTTTTTTCATCCGAGGAATCCAAAGGAATCTGATACAATGTCTGAGTCTTCTTTTCTCTGTCTTTCTGCATCCAATTCACTGCCATATAGCCATAGCCCCTATGTATCGTAAAATCGAGCGAGCAGCCGGAATCACCACTATCATAGCGAAACAATACTTTCAATTCTTCTCTCTGACTTCCATCCAGGCTGATTCGATACAAAGAACAGGTTAATTCTTCCGAACCTCCGGCTACTACATAAAGATTTCCGGCATATACCTGAATATTCTCCGGATGAGTAAAATGGGCATTACATGAATTATCTTTGTGTTTGCAATTTGGTTTTCCACATAATGGAACTGCTTTTTTAGATTTTTTATCAATGAAATAAACATATTGATCCTGTAACACATAAAATCCATTTTCTGTTCTGCTTTGCATTTCTTATCATGGAAAAATTCTGTGCATCCTGTTCCTGATTATAGTTCTCCCCATAATCCTTCTGATTGGTTCCACCGCAGCCAGTAAGACAAACACATAAAAGAATATACGCTGCAATAATAATTTTTTTCATTTGAAACTACTCCCTTCTCTTATTATTTAAATCTAGTTTTTCTTTCAACTTTAGACTTGTTATTTCTTTTTAGAATAACATCGCATATGGTAAATGTCAAATACTATTTATTAAAAAGTATTGATGTTATATAACAAAGTTGACAACATGATTTATATAAGATAAAATAAAACTCAGAAAATTTTATGGTGATACATATATAAAGGTGTGAAAAAATGGCAAAACAAACTAGAAAAGTAAACACAATAAAAAAATGGCACCATTGAATTGGTTTTGTTACTATTATTGCAAACGAACAAAAAATATGGATATCAACTGGCACAGGAAATGTCCGAATTAAGCAATGGTAAATATGAATTAAAAGAAGCGACTATGTATCCAACTCTTTATCGTTTAAATCAAAATGGCTATTTGGATTTTGAACAAGTTAAAGTTGGCGTTCGTCGGACACGTGTTTACTATTCTATCACGGAAAGTGGCAGATTAAGATTAAAAAATCTATTACAAGAATATGATACCATTACTTCAGCAATTGATACCATCATTTCTTGTGTCTCGCAAGTGGATAATAAAAACGGGGAGGATTAACATGCAACGAAATATCACAAAAAAATACCTAAGACAAATTCGAAGACTCTATAAGGGAAAACACAAAATAAAAAAAATTTTTCTAGATGAGTTAGAACAAGACTTATTACATTATCAAAAAACTCATCCAAATGCAGATTACAATGATTTGCTGACGCAATTTGGAGAACCATCAGAAATTCAAAACATGGTCTCCTATCACTCACTCACAAAACTCCATCCAAGAAATATGATTTTATATTGGTGCAGTTTTTCTGTCTTTTTTATAATACTCATTATTCTTATATGGCTTACAATTCAGCATGTATGTGCTATGCGTGAATACGCTGATGGATATTATGTGGAATACTTTGAAGAAGACAATAAAAATATACAAAACATAAATCCTATAAATGGAAAACCAGACCCAACACCAGTGCAAGAAATCACATTTGATTAGGAGGTTAAAATCCATGCTCAAAAAACATCAAATCAAAAAAATCATAAAGCAAATGGTTCCTTCCTCTGTTTATTCAAATCCTCAACGGAAAATGCTGAGAGAAACTGCAAAAACAGAGTTGTATGATTATATAACTAAATATCCAGATACAACCTATGCAAATTTACAACAACAATTTTGTGACAACGAAATAATTAATTCCAAGCAAATGCAAACAAGCAAAAAAATCATGAAATTAATGATAGGTATCGGCGGACTATTATTTATTGCCTGCCTTATTGCTTATTTTATTGCAGACAATTTGGAGCCGCCGACCTATGTTTTTTAATTTCTTTATAATCCCCTACTTAAACATCACCGGCTCCTCATTTCCCCCGCGATAATCAAACACACCCTCATTCTTTTCTTCTAACGCCTTAATCATATGATAGGTATACTCGTTATACGGTGTCGGAATGCCAAGTTCTTTTCCCATGCGTATAAGCGCACCGGAAAACATCTCAATTTCAGTCTGTCTTCCTGTATCCAAATCCTGCAACGTAGAATATCTCGCACTTGGCGGTACGGCACTTCTTTGTGTCGAAGTATTTTCCACCTTTGACATATCGATTCCCTTTGCCAGCGCAATTGCCTCAAGTTCTTCCTTAAGTTTGTCACTGATTGCTTTCATGTAAACACTATCCCGGTAACAGCCAACACCGGCACCCAAAATTGCCTGTGGCAGGTTGTTACACACATTTAACCGGTATTTACTCCACACCTCTTCGCGAATATATTTTGTCGCACGAAAATGGATTTCTGTTCTTCCAAAAAGTTCTTCTATAGCCTGCACACGTTCGCTGTCAAACGGAGCTTCCAATTCTCCAAAAATAATTCCTATCGTTGTTTCCGGAACAAAATAAAAGCCCTTTCCCTCTTTGTGAGAAGCTATTTTAATTACAGAATATAAAAGATGGGAAGCCCCCACTTCCTTTGCAATGATTTCCTCGCTGTCGACACCATTCATTAAACTCATGACAACCGTGTTTTCTCCTACTGCCTCTTTGATAGAAGGCAGGGCAGGTAAAAGGGCATTGTATTTGAGTGCAACCACTAATAAGTCTGCTTTCTTTGCTTCTTTTGGTGTCCACACCTGTGGGTGATATACTTTGTCATTAATCAGACACCCTTCATTTTTGATTCGTTCTGCTCTTTCTCCTTCAGCAATAACTCCAAGTTCTACATCATCCAGAGAAGAAATCCCCCAGATAACATAGGAACCAACTGCCCCTGCTCCTAAAACGGCTACGGAATGTATCATTTTATTTCCCTCTTTTCCTCGCATTTTATGCTTATAACGATAACTGTTTTTTCATCCAACAGTGTGGACAGCCTTCGTCCTCATCTTCAACTCCATATCCACAAAAACCAAGTTTTTCATAAAATGCTCTAACCCGGCACTGTGCGTGCAGAAAAATCGATTTACCGCCTTTTTCCCGGACAACCTCTTCTGCTTTTTGTATCATATCAGAACCAAGATTCATGCCGCGGCACTCCAAAACCACTGCCAGCCTTCCCAATATAAATTCGCCCGGTTTACTGCCTTCATAAATCCGGCAGGTCGCAACCGGTTTTTGTAAATGTTCATCAAACATCACAAGATGAATCGCTTTCTCATCAATTTCATCAAATTCTTTTTCAAATCCCTGCTCTTTCACAAATACATTTTCCCGGATTTCTACCGCCTCATCCGGCAAAGAATCATAAACACAAATTGACACAGCAAATCTCCTTCTTTCGTAACTTTTGTTTTCAGTCAAAAAATATTATACCACAAAAGTTTTTCCGATACGATAGGAAATGCTGTGCCAGTTCATACATTTCTATTCTATGCAGTTTTTTCGTATTCTGCCTCTACAGTGCCCAGTCCGCAGCAAGGTTCTGCGTCTTCACCATATTGGCATAAATACCGTCTTTCGCATCCAGCTCAGATGGTGTTCCACTCTCTGCTACCACACCATCTTTTAATACTACTATTTTATCCGCATTTGCAACCGTTCTCATACGGTGAGCAATACTCATGACCGTCTTGTCTTTAATTAAACGAGACAAAGATTCCTGAATCATCGTCTCATTGTCTACATCCAGCGAAGCCGTCGCCTCATCTAAAAGAATAATCGGTGCATCCTTTAAAAAGGCTCTGGCAATCGAAATTCTCTGTCTTTCTCCACCGGAAAGTTCCGAACCGTTTTCTCCGATTACCGTATTCCAGCCGTCGGAAAGTTTTTCTGCGAACTCATCGCAGTGGGCAAGTTTTGCCGCCGCAATCACTTCTTCATCCGTCGCATCCATTTTACCGATTCGTATATTTTCAAGAATTGTATTATTAAACAATGTAACATCCTGAAATACAATCGAATACAGTGACATCAAAGTCTCCGGGTCTACTTTGGAAATATCCATGCCGCCGACTGTTATGCTGCCGCGGTTTGCATCCCAGAAACGGGAGGCAAGACGGGAAACTGTCGTTTTACCGCCACCGGATGGTCCAATCAATGCTGTAACCTCTCCCTGCTTTGCCACAAAGGAAACATCTTTCAACACCACATCACCGGTCTCATAAGAAAATCCCACATTGGAAAATTCAATGTTATAACCGTCATGTTTCATTGTGTTTGTACCGTCCTGTACTTCATGTGACAAGATTTCATCTAACCGGTCACTCTGAACACCGGAAGCAATAACTGCTGCCAGATTTTGCAGAGAAACCTGCATTGGGTCATAAATTCTTGATACTACCATCAAGAACATGAAAAAGGTAAGAATATCTAATTCCCCTTTTGCTAACAATACACCACCAACAAGTGCAACGGTAGCAATTCCAAGTTTCAAAATCATCTGTGAACTTCCGACAAATACAGCTGTTCCAAGCTCTGTTACAATCGCATGCTTTTCAACCGCCTTAATTTTTCTGGTCAGTCCTTTCATGTAATCTTCCTGCGTGTTATAAGCCTGCAAATCTCTTACATTTTCAAGACACTCCTGAATACCGTCTGCACATGCCATTTTCAATACCATCTGCTTTTTATTCAAACTCTTCTGTACTTTTCCCGAACATCCAACAATGAGGAATGAAACCGGAAGTACCCAGAGTGCTGCAATCGCCATGCGCCAGTCAAAGAAAAACAAACCAATTGCAATCAACGCTGTCGAAATGCATGCGCCAAAAAGTTCCGGAATGAAATGAGAAGATGCTGTCTCCATCTGTGCGCAGTCATTCATAATTGTGCTTGTTAAGTCTGACAAGTCTTTTTTCCCGAAGAAAGAAAGCGGAATTTTTCTTAATTTCTCAGCTAATGTTACTCTTCGGACACCACTTTCAACGTAGGTCGATAAAAACGTGGCATTGTACTGAACGTATGTTGAAATACCAATCAATACAAATGTAATCAAACACCCTGCCACATAAAAAATAACTTTATCCCCTAAATTTCCTGCCATATAGTCTCTTACTAAATAATACAAAAGGGCAACCGGCACCATAAGTATAATATTCGAAATGGTAGCGGAAATAATTGCTTTTATCATATCCGATGCTCCCTGTTTGGAAAGAGCATATTTATGCATCAATTTTTCTATCATATTACACACCTACCTTCCAGCTTACAGATTGATTGTATGCTTTCCACATGTGTGCATACAGCCCTTCTGCATCTTTTAATTCTTCATGTTTTCCTGCCTGTCTGATTTCGCCATCCTGCAAAACAAAGATACGGTCAACACCGGTAACAGAAGAAAGTCTGTGTGCAATCATAATCACGGTTTTTCCTTTTGAGAGTTTTGCAAATGCTGCCTGAACTTTCACCTCATTATCCGGGTCAGCAAACGCTGTCGCCTCATCCAAAATCAGAATCGGTGCATTTTTCAACATTGCTCTTGCGATGGAAACACGCTGTGCCTCTCCACCGGATAAATAAGTTCCTTTGGAACCGATCACGGTATCAATACCATTTGGCAGTTTTTCGATAATATCTTCACACTGCGCATTTTTTAATGCCTCCATGACTTCCACACGGGTCGCATCTTTTTTACCCATGCGCACGTTGTCATAGATGGACATTTTCAAAAGTTTGCTGTCCTGGAACACAAACGATACGGTATCCATCAGCTTTTTCTGCTCAATATCCTTTACATCCACGCCGCCGATTTTTATGCTGCCCTTTGTCACATCAGAAAACCGCGCAATCAGACGCGCAATCGTTGTCTTTCCACCACCGGATGGTCCGACAAACGCAACCTGCTCACCGGCATGAATTTCAAGATTGATATTTTTCAGTGCATCCTCTGAAGCACCTTCATATCGGAACGAAACGCCATCAAAGCAAATGGAAGTGTCGTTTGACGTCTTTTTAGCCGTGCTCTGTGTAAGTGGTTTTTTATTGAGAATTCCATCAATTCTCGTAAGTGCATCTTCAACAATCATCGTATTTTCACCGACGTACATCATCTTTGTTAAGGTAACCGTGATAATTGGTGTGATAATTATATAAAACAGTAAATTTAAAAGAAATGTGTTGTCCACTGCTCCACTATTTACCCCGCCAAAGAAAAATGCTGCTGCAATCAAAATAGCAAATACTGCATTAATTGATACCGTGTATACCGTCATCGGAATGCGCATATCTTTTGTGTAAGAAATCGTCCATTTTTCGTAATTTTTAATTGCCTCACGAAATCTCTTGAACGAAAAGACAGACTGACCAAATGTCTTCACGACGGGGATACCACGAACGTATTCTACGGCTTCACTTGACATTTCTTCGAGTGCATTCTGGTATTCTGCCATTTTCTTCTTCATATTTTCGCCCATCATGCTTCCCATCACAAGAAAAGCTACCCCAACCGGAATCAGGCACAAGAGTCCAAGCCGCCAGTCAAATACGAAAAGAAGAATCGCAAGACCAATCGGCGTAGTAGCTGCCACGCATTTATCCGGCAGCTGGTGAGCTAAATAGGTCTCGGTTGCTGCACTGGATTCATTCACAACTTTTCTTACTTTTCCACTTCCCTCTTCATCCATAAAACCAAGTGGCAGCGTTAAAATATGTTTCATCAGCCCAACTCTTATATTTGCCTGTACGCGAAATGCGGACAAATGCGAACAAATCAAAGCTCCGATATAGATAATCATGGACAATATCGCAAATCCAACCGCACTCCATCCATAAGCCGACAGATTTTCTGCATCTGCATAATTTGGTGCCACGTAGAGCACCTCTTTGATTATGCGCCAGATAAAATAGAATGGAACAAGTGCAACAAACGCACTTATCGCAGCAAGAATCCAGGATGCAATGGTAAGATATTTATACTTTCCGGCATAAACAAATAACCGCTGCATCGGACTTTGCTTTGTTTCTTTCTTCTTTGCCATCTAAGAAAGCCTCCTTCAAATACTATTCGTGTCACATAACTAGTGTAAGTTATAACTAACCAAAGATTTAAAAGAGGGGCTGCTTTCACTCCATGCAGCCTTCCTTTTTATATTCAATCTTTTTCATAAATAACACGCCATCCGGCACAGTGATATTTTGCAAGCATATCAATATATCGGAGTGCCTCATCCTTTGGCATGTTGTGCCTAACCACTTCAAAAAACTTTCAAAAGGGCCTTATTCATAATATGCGAAAATTCACCGGTAATAGGACTTTCCTTTTGGGGGCAATCCCCGCTGTCTCCATGTATTTGACCGTATACTCTGTCTCAATCTCCACTAAATGTTCCACAAAATTTTGAAATTTTGTTCCATAAGAACCATCCACCAAAAGTTGAAACTCCTGTAAATGCTCATACATGAATAAAACCATCTGGCGCATACCATCTCTCGTTAAATCATCCATAATTTCCGGCTGCTTCTCCGGATCTGTCTGATGAAACTTTTCCTGTATGCCACGGAACATCCGGACAAATTCTTCTGCTGCCGTCTCAACAATTGCACTAAAAAGTCCTTCTTTTCCACCATACCGGGAATAAATTGAACCCGTCGTAGTTCCGGCTTTTGCAGCAATATTCCGAAGGGATGCATCCACATACCCTTTTTCAAGAAATTCCTTCTTTGCACATGTTTCTATTTTCTCAGAAACACCTTCCAATGGTTTTGACACCTGTACCTCCAATCCATAACACCGTTATATAACACTGTTATGAGTATAATCTTGCGTCTTTCTTTTGTCAATGCCTTACCACTTATTGCGACATTTTATCATTTTATCTGTGTGATTGCCTGAGACAGCCGTTTTAATCCATCCATCATCCGCTCTCTTGGGCACGCTAAGTTCATTCGGAAAAAGTGTTTTCCATCCCCGCCAAAGACATTGCCATCGGATAAATATAATCCGGTTTTCTCGCGAATCTTTTGTACCAGCTCTTTCGCATTCTGTGAAACCTCCTCACAATTAACCCATAAAAGATAGGTTGCATCGGACAAAATCACCGTCAATTCCGGAATTTTCTCCTGAATATATGACGTAGCGACACGTTTATTTTCCGAAATATAGGCACGCAATTCGTCAAGCCACACTTCTCCTTTTGTAAATGCTGCTACTGCCGCATCAATGGCAAATGCATTTGGCTCCGCCACCTCATCGGTATTCAGTCCCCGCCATACTTTGTGACGAATCACCGGATTTGGAACCGAAACTGCCGCCGTCTGCAAACCGGCAATATTAAACGCTTTCGTCGGCGCAATGCACGTAACACTGTTGTCACGACACGCCTCGGAAACAGAAGCAAAGGGAACATATTCACACTCGGGCTCCGTTAAATCACAATGAATTTCATCGGACACAACAATCACATGATATTTTTGACACAGCTCGCCGATTCTTGAGAGCGTCGCACGGTCCCATATCTTGCCCCCGGATTATGAGGGTTACAGAGAATCATAAGGGTTGTCTGAGGATCCGCCAGTTTTTGCTCCAAATCTTCAAAATCCACCCGGTAATTTCCATCTTCCAGCACAAGCGGACTTTCCAACACCTGACGTCCGTTGTTGAGAATTGAATTGAAAAAGATGTTGTACACCGGTGTCTGAATCAGCACTTTTTCTGCCGGCGTTGTCAGTTTTCTGACAATGGAAGAAATGGCAGGCACCACACCTGTACAGAAAACAAGCCAATCCTTTTCCATTTCAAAATGATGTCTTTTTTTCCACCAGCCAACATATGCCTCATACCATTGTTCCGGAATCACGGTATAACCAAAAATCCCATGATTCAAGCGTTTTTTCATTGCTTCCAGAACACACGGTGCGGTCGCAAAATCCATGTCCGCCACCCACATCGGCAATTCATTTTCCTCCACATCCCACTTCAGCGATGCGGTGTTTCTACGGTCAATCATTTCATCAAAATTGCTTGCCATGAAAATTTTCCTCCTTATACTGTCTCCTCACAAATTATCTTTGTCTTCGACGGGTCTATTTTATCTTTTTCCAAAATGAGTTTTCCAATGCTTTTCGCGCGGATTTCTCCACTTGTCGGATTCAATACACTATCAATCGTGTTAGTAATCTGTGCATCCACCGTCGAATACTCAAATGCCAGCGTTGTATTAATTAATTTGCAGTCTTTCATCACCAAATGATCAATGTAACACATGCCCTGAAGGCTCTCAATCGTACAGCCAATCAGTGTCAGATTTTTTGCATTCCATCCAAGATATTCACCCGAAATAAAGGAATCGTAAACGGTTACATTTTCACTGTTCCAAAATGCGTCCTTGGACAACAATTTGGAATTTTGGATTTCTACATTTTTTACGCCATCAAACGAATAATTTCCATAAAGTGTCAGACCGTCAATCTTCATATCTTTGCTGTTCATGGCAAAATAATCGCCTTTGCCATCACATCATTCAAAACAACATCCTTACAGTTCCACAATGTTTCCTCTGCATTTGGAATAGACACGTGGGAAAGTGTTAAATCCTCGCATCGGCGGAAATTTTTAGGTGCCTCAATCGCACAATCTTCAACAACCATATGGTTCGTATACCACACACCGGCACGCGCCATGTCAAACCACGTGCAGTCTTTTACAGAAATGGAGTCCGAATACCACAGCGGATATTTCCACTTAAACATACTGTTTCTTAATTCAATATTATGACTTTCTTTCAATGGAGATTCTCCATCGTCAAATATCGTATCGTATATTTTCAAATCCGCACCTTGAAATAAGGCACGCTCACCAGTCAAAAACTGTTGTCTGATTTCCTTCATCACAAATACCTCCTGTATCTGGGCTAAAAATAATTGGTAGCACCAATAACATACTATTTCCTATTATAGTTTCTTGCTTTAAAATGTCAAATGGTTGTTGGGGGTTTTTTGTTTTCCGTAATTTTGTAGTAAAGCTTTATAGAAACTCTGAAAAGGAACGAAACACATCCATAAGATGAACTGAGTTTGGCTGGTTTTGTTTATTTCAAGTTTCCGAGATTGGTTTCTTTGGCTGCCCATAATTCCGTAGAAAAATTTTGTGACTCGTGGGTTTTGAGTACGTCGGTATGCGGCACTGGTAGTTTCAGTGCCCATACCGCTACGCACTCAACAAGTGGGAGCGCCCACGAGGTTCAAAACTTTTCTACGAAATTATGGGAACCGAAAAAAGTTCCCTCGAAAACTTGAAACAATCCCCACCATTCCCACCAAATCAGCGAGTCCCCACCCGATTGGTATCGCCGCCCAGATTCCTATCACGCCGGTGTGGAAAAGTCCGGTGAGTGCATAGGCAAGAAGCACTCTCGTTCCCAGTGAGATTATCGTAAGAACCACCGAGACAACCGGCTTGTCCACCGCGCGGTAATATCCATAGAGCAAAAACAAAATACCGATTCCAACATAGAAAGCGCCTTCTACCCGGAGATATTCGGCGCCGGCAGCTGATATGGCACTGCCCTCGTTTGTAAAAAATCCCATCAGCGTGCCAGCAAATCCAAAGACAGCTGCACTGATTACAAGGCAAAAAATCAATACGCTAACGAGTGCCAGCAGAAATCCTTTTCGGATGCGGGCATACTTCTTTGCCCCGTAATTCTGTGCCACAAAAAAGGAAAAGGCATTTCCAAAATCCTGCACAGGCATATACGCAATCGTGTCAATTTTGACCGCCACGGAAAACGCTGCCATAATCGTTGTACCAAAAGAATTGACTAATCCCTGTATCATCAGGATGCCAAAGTTCATAACGGACTGCTGCAAACACGTAAATCCGGACAAAGAAAGAATCTGCCGGAAGTTCTTTTTTTCCCATGTGAAATCTTTTTTCGCAGGGCACAAATCAGAATACCGGAAGAGAAAATAAAGCATAAGACCGATACCTGCTATATATTGGGAAATAACGGTTGCCACGGCAGCACCCGCAATACCAAATGAGAATGTCACAACAAACAAAAGGTCAAGTCCGATATTAAGTGCGACTGAAATCCCAAGAAAAATAAGTGGCAGCACCGAATTTCCGATACTCCTGAGAACACTTGCAAAATAGTTATACAAAAAAATAGCAAAGAATCCGGCAAACACATATATGAGATACGTTACCATATCCTCTACGGTTTCTGCCGGAACCTGCAAAAGATAAGTAAGTGGTCTTACGAATCCATACAACAGTATTGTCAAAACGATCGAAAGACTACCAATTGCCGTAAAGGACATAAAAATCCCATTTCGGAAAGTCTCTTTTTCTCTCCTACCGTATGCCATCGAAAAAAAGGCACCTGCTCCCAGACACAGACCAATAACAACCGAAGTCAAAAATGTCATCAACGTATACGATGCGCCAACTGCCGCCAGTGCCCTTTTGCCAAGATAACGCCCGACCACCCATGTATCGACCAGGTTATAAAACTGCTGCAGCACATTGCCAAGCATGAGAGGAAGTGCAAAAAGCCAGAGGCTCTTTACAATTGCTCCCTTCGTTAAATCTCGTTCCTGTCTCATCCTGTGTTCTCCTTACATCCGCTTCTCAATCAAATCATAATGAAAATCGATTGCATCGTTGAAATCCTTTTCATCCCCTTTTATAAGAGTTTCATAAATCCGCGTGTGACTCGCTAACAGACAATCTTTACTGTCATATTCAACGCATTCCGTATACACAATGCTGACCGCCTGCATAATTGTAATCAGCAGATTATTTTTCGTAGCAAAAACAAGTGTGTCATGAAATTCCTTATCCTGTTTTGCCAAAGGTTCCCCGGTTAATTCAGCCATTGTATGTAATAAATCCGAAAGTTTTTGTTTGATTTTTTCATCGATACCATTTTTCAAAAGAAGATTGCCAGCCATTTTCTCCATGGCACGGCGAAACTCACAGATTTCACTTTTCGTTACCCCATTTAAAAGAAGAAGCATTTGAATCATGCTGCCAAAAGACTGCCCGATATTCTCCGCAACATAATTGCCGGAGCCCTGCTTCCTTTCAACAACGCCCATGCCATGTAGAACACAGATGGCTTCTCTGGCAGAATTTCTTCCAATTCCTAACTGCTCTGCAATCTTTCTCTCCGTCGGCAGTTTACTTCCCCAAGTCAAAGTACCATCTTTTACCAAATCGTAAAAATATGAAAGCACCTTTTGATATTCCTGACACCCGGTTTGTTTCATAACCTTTTCCTTTCCTATGTAAATGAAATTTCTTAAATAAACTTCATAAATAATGGGGAAAATACTACGGTCAAAATTCCCGTAACTGCAATCGCAAGACTGCTCATTGCCCCTTCGATTTCGCCAAGTTCCATTGCTTTCGCCGTTCCAATCGCATGTGAGGAAGATCCAAATGCGAGTCCCTTCGCAATCGGATGAGTAATACGAAACAACTTGCAGACAAGCTCACCAAACATATTGCCAACCACACCGGTAACAACAATCACTGCTACCGTAATGGTAACATAACCGCCTAACTCTTCGGAAAGCCCCATGCCAATTGCCGTTGTAATCGACTTTGGCAAAAGCGTCACATATTCCGTGTGCGACAGACTCATAAATTTTGCTAACATAAAAACTGTTACACCGCTGGTAAGTGTACCAGCTAAAATACCAAACATAACTGCTTTCCAATTCTTTTTAAGAAGCTGCCACTGCTCATACAAAGGAATCGCAAGACATACCGTAGCCGGAGTCAAAAACCAGCTCAAATAAGAAGCCCCTGCATTGTACACATCATAATCAATATCTGCGGTCACTAATACAACAATTGATAAAATAATGGATATTAAAAGTGGATTTAATAGCGCAATTTTAAATTTCTTTTTCAGAAATGCCCCTGCCATATACGCAAGCAGACTAATGGTAACTCCTGCAAAAAGTGAGTTCTCTAAAAATTCATTCATGGTCTTTCCCCTCATCTTTCTTAAGCATCCACTGAGATGTTTTTCCCGTTGCCACAGCTACCGCAACAAAACTAACAAACGTAATAATTCCCACGGGAATTAAAAGAGGTTTTAACACATTCCACGATACCATCAGACCAACGCCCGCCGGAATAAACATCACCGGCATAATTTCAATCAAAAACTTCCCTACCTCCTTCACCGAAGACAGTTTAATATGTCCCGTCATCAAACCCACAAATAAAATCACCATACCGTAAATACTTGCCGGAATTGGCAGCGGCAGAACATATTTGACAAGTTCGCCAACAAATGTGATACATAGAATAAGTAAAAACTGCTTTAAATATTTCATAATCCTCTTCCTTAACGTAATATAATAAATTGGTAGTACCAATTTGGCACCACCAACTATTATACAACGGATATCCTTCTTGTCAAGAATTTCTTCTTTTTTCCAGCTCAGCAATATTTTCAGTCACCTTTTTTTTCGAAAGCGGATAGATAAAAAGCAAAATCATCGCCACAATAAAAAGCCCAATTGCCGGTATCAGACATGACATCTGAAAAATCCGGTCAAGAATCACTGCACGCCTTGCTATCTGCTCTGCTCCCTGCGGATTATGCATAAGCTGTGCCTGATATCCAACCGCCGCTAAAATCGTCCCCACAAGGCCCGACGACAAAGCCTGACCTAACTTTCTTGCAAACGAATATAAGGAATACACCGTTCCATCTTCGCGCACCTTATTTTTCACCTCGGCATCATCAATCACATCTGTTATCATTGCCCAAATAACTGTGTTAAAAAAGCCGATTCCGATATAAGCAAGGACAAAAAAGCCAACATAAACCCATTCATTTTTCGGATATATTACCATACACAAAAACAAAATCACTGCTCCAAATAGGCAGGAAAAAGCCGACAATTCCCGTTTTCCATAACGCACGGACAGCCGTGTAGCAAGCGGTGCACACACACCTAACACCGCTAGACTGGTGAGAAGCGAAAACATTGACTGTGCCTTAGCACTATTATACACTTCCGGAAATACATAGGCAGAAATTCCCTGCATGCCAAGTAAGGCAAGCAGCAAAAACATCGCCGCCGCAATAATGCCAAGCAATGCCCGGTTTTTCATTAGATTTTTTAACTGGCTTGTGAACTGGATTTTCCCTTCACTCGCCGGCACCTCAACACGCTCTGCCGTGAGTCTTACACACAGCAGATAACACAAAAAGGATAGAACAGAAAAAACACCGGCAATTACCGTCATACGAAATCCTGACAAAACCGTCTGACCTTCCACCGTAACATAGGCAAGCATCGGTGTTCCTGCTCCAATTACAAGCCCGGCAAGAGTTGCTCCGACCGTCCGCCAGGTTGATAGCTGCGCCCGGTCCTTTGCCTCGGCAGAAATCGCCGAAGCCATTGAACCATACGGAATATTAACCGCGGTATAAAAAATCGACCCCCACAAAATATACGTCACAACCATCCAGCATACCTTAAACCAATACGGCATACCGGCAAACGCTGACTGGTAAATCAAAAAACTGGAAATCGCAACCGGACCACACATCCGCCTTATCCATGGGCGAAATTTTCCGTCCTTCCCCGGTTTACTCCGATCCACAATCTGTCCCATTGTAATGTCCGTGAATGCATCTAAAAAACGAGCAGCCATCATTAACATTCCCACCACACCGGCACCAATTCCCATAACGTCTGTATAAAATTTCAACATGAAAGCCGATGATAAGATAAAAGTAAAATCATTTCCGAAATCGCCAAACATATACCCGATTTTATCACGCATACCAAAGGGTCTGACTTGTTTATCCATTTAAATTCTCCTTTTTAATTTCGTTTAATTTCATATTCAGACTTTCTAAAAAGCCATCCGGTGCCATCGCCCCAAGCATTTCCTTCATACTTTCCAACTTCATTTTTTTCATCATATCCCACATGCCTTCTTCTTTTTGCAAGTGTCATACCGGTAATCAATTTCATCGCTTTCGTGACAAGTTCCATCGCCTCATCATTTTCACTGATTTCCTCTAACGTACAGCGGATATGATAACGGTCCTCCGGATATTTCATTTCCTCTGAAAGATTTAGCGAACCAACCTCCTGAAACCAGTTTGCCACGCCTTCTTCCCTCTCACTGGCTTCCGGGAATACATAGCTTTCCGGCTCTTTTTCCACCCTATCAATCGTCACAGCATCCCATACATCTCCTGCCTTTACAAGAATTGCATTTTTTCCTCCACTAAGAGAAATCGGGAAAGATGCCACATGACGTTTTACCTCATTTACCGCCATTTCTTCCCCATTCACAAAAAGTGTCACTCTTTCCTGATTTGTATACACGCGGATTTGGGTATTTTCCTCAGAGCGGAGCGAATACCGCTTATCACAGATATGAACCATCGGTTCTGGATTCCAGTACGCCTTGTATAGGTAAAAACTATCCTTTTTAATTTTTCTGTCCATCGTTACAAGGCCTTTGTTATTTCTTCCCGTCACACCGCCTTCTGAACGTGCGGCACACCCAAAATCAAACATATTCCATACATATGAGCAGAAAATCCAAGGGCGTCTCTCTAACATATGTGCCATATATTCGTGGTATCCTGCCTGATATGCCTCGCTGTAATCTTTACACTTTGGATTTCCTCCCTGATAGGTAATGATTCCCTCACAGCCATACTCCGACAATCCGATGCAGCGGTTTGGATATTTTTCATGATACTCATCCATCCATGGACCATTGTCCTCTGTCTTTCCGCCATACCAGCCAAAATAATGGTTATAACTTTCCACATCGGTAATTTCATGCATCGGACCGTCTTTCGGCGTCATCGTCACATGAGCAATCGTCGTGAGACGATATGGGTCAATCTTTTTAGCAAGTGCATTTAACTCCCTGTGATTCTCCACAAGCTTTTCAGAAATACCCCCAATCAAAATTTCATTGGAAATGCCCCAGAAACAAATGCTTGGATGATGGTCATTCTGATAAATAAGTTCCTTTAACTGGGTTATACAGTTCTCATGTGCTAAAGGGTCTTCATTCATCACGCTGATAAAAGGAATTTCCGCCCAGACAACAAATCCCCTCTTATCACACTCATCATAAAACTCCTGTGCATGCTGGTAATGGGCAAGACGCACCGTATTTGCCCCGATTTCTTCAATCAGCTCAGCATCCCGGATGTGATCCTCTTTTGTAAGTGCATTTCCCTGATACAATTTATCCTGATGCCGGCTCACGCCGCGCAGCGGCACACAATTTCCATTTATTAGGAAACCGCGCCCGGGATCACAGCAAAAAGTCCTTACACCAAATTTAAGTTCCACTTCATCCAAGCATTCGTTATTGCGCATAATGAGTGCCTTTAGCGTATACTGATAGCTATTTTTAATATCCCAGCGGTGCGGTTTATAAAGAGGAATAGAAGTATCCGGTGAGTCCGCCGGACGTGCTGCACTTGCCACTTCTTTTCCATCTTCATCAAAAATCTGGTAAATCACCTGATTATCTTTTTCCACCCCGCAAATCTTTGTTCGGATGTGAAGCATAAAATCCTCTTTGTCCCACGAAGCTGGTTCTGTGGCAGCATGGATTCCCAAATCTCCGTAGTGTAACAGTTCAAAATGCGTTTCCGGCACGCAAATCAGATGTGCGCCACGATACAACCCGCCATAAAAAGTAAAATCAGCCGACTGCGGATAAATCGCATCACATTTTTCATTGCTGCACCAAATTGCTATCGTATTAAATTCTTCCGTACATTTTTCCGTAATATCGGCTCGAAACGCTGAATAGCCCCCCTCATGGCTCACAACGAACTCACCATTTACAAACACTTTTGCCTGCTGCCCCGCCGCCGGTATTTCCAAAAATAAACGAGAATACTTCGCAGACGGCTCCCACTTATCCAACGTTTTTACATACCAGTAACTGCCTCTGTCATATGTTCCATCTCCCTTTTGTCCATCCAGTGCATTCCATGTGTGAGGCAGCGAAACAAGTTCTCCCTCTCCCGGTCTTGCCTCCGAAACATCTACATCCGCATGAATAAACCACCAATTCTCATTAAAATCTAAAATCTGACGCATTTATTTATTCCTCCATTGAATCATTCTCTTTTTACTTATACCCAAAAAAAAAGAAACTATCCGTTTATGCTTTCGTTTCGCATAAATTGATAGTTTCTTTTTCAATTCAAATTTTAATTAACGCGCCAGCGCATTCATAACCGCTTCTCTCTCGCTGTAATGGTATTTCACACCATTGATTTCCTGATATTCTTCATGCCCTTTACCAAGAAGAATAATCATATCGCCGTCCTCGGCATGGTCAACTGCATAATTCACAGCCTCCTGACGGTCCGGAATCACCACATACTCACCGTTTGTCTTTGCCAGACCAACCTCAATATCTTTTACAATATCCATTACGTCTTCCGTCCTCGGATTATCACTTGTCACAATTGCAAGTTCCGCCAGATTTCCAACGGCCTCTCCCATCTCGTAACGGCGCAGTTTACTTCGATTGCCGCCACATCCGAAAATAGCAATAATCCGGTGCGGATTGTAACCACGCAGAGTCTTTAGCACACTCTCGGTACTCACACCATTATGCGCAAAATCAATCAATACGGAAAATCCTCTGCCGGTCGGAACATTTTCCACACGACCACGCACTTTTACGTGCTCAAGCGCGTGCAGAATCACCTCTTCCGGCATTTTCAACAGAGCACCGGTACACGCCGCACACATTCCATTGTAAATATTAAAACGTCCCGGCAGACCAACAATGATATCTCCGTTCAAAAGACCATTCGCATGGAATTTCATGCACAGATTTCCCTCGTTATTCACATGCTCAATTTCCGTTGCCGTCATATCCGCATCTTCTGTTCCATATGTTTTAATCTCACAGGTCGCATCTTTTATCATTTCTTTCCAGTGCGGGTCATCACGATTTACAATTCCGACGTCGCACATCGTAAACAGACGGCTCTTGCAGTACAAATACTCATTAAAATCTGCATGCTCATTTGGTCCGATGTGGTCCGGCGTAATATTGGTAAAAATACCATAATTAAAATGCATTCCTGCCACACGGTCCATCTTGATTCCCTGCGAGCTTACTTCCATTACCATATACTCGCACCCGGCATCCACCATATCTTTAAAATATCTCTGCAAATCATAGGATTCCGGCGTTGTATGCTCCGTCGGTGTCACCTTGCCGGCAATTGCCACACCAATTGTACCAACAATTCCGCAGGTTTTCCCGGATTTTTCAATAATATCACGAATCATATATGTGGTTGTCGATTTTCCTTTTGTTCCTGTAATTCCAATCGAAATCATCTTCGATGCCGGATAATCAAAATACGCCTGGGATAAAAGACTCAGCGCTGCTCTGCCATTTGCCACACGAATCACTGTAATACTTTCATCTATGGACTCAATCTCTTTTTCCACAACAAGCACCGATGCGCCTTTTTTCACAACATCCGGAATGTATTTATGACCATCGACAACCGTTCCTGCAATGGCAACAAACAACATTCCCGCTTTAATTTTTCTGGAATCATATGCGATATCTGCCACTTCCGTATCAAGGCTTCCCTGTACCAGTTCGTACTCGATGTGCTCCACTAATTTACTTAACTTCATTTCGCCGACCTCCCTTTACTCGATTAATTGATAATGTTTCAATGCCTTCTCAATTCCATCTTCCATCACAGCCGCCGTTACATAATCGACCGACGGAAAAATATCCGGATTGCCACTTCCCATTGCAATGCTGATGCCGGTGAAATCAAGCATCGGCAAATCATTTGTACTATCACCAATTCCTACCGTATGCGCTCTGTCAATTTCTAAACGCTTACAAAGGAAATCAATTCCGGTCGCCTTTGAATAACCTTTTGGCACGACCTCATAAAAAGTCGGGTCACGTAAAATAAAATCAAACGTGTTTTCCCATTGTTCCTTAAATGATTTCATGTCACTGCTCTCATCAAACCAAAGTGCCATCTTATCAAAATTCAAATCGGCATCCTCCCAGAACAACTGGCATTTTGCCGAAAATGTTCCATTTTCCTCAAAGATGGATTTTACAACAGGCATCCAGTAATCTCTGCGGAAATATGCCGTCTCCTGACCTTCCAAAACACCATCGATATGATAGCGCGTCAGAGAATCGGCAACTTCTCTCTGCAATTCTTTCGGTAATGTTGCATGAAGCAGTTCTTCCCCATGATAAAATATATTCGTACCACATCCGCCTACCACACCATCAAAACCAATTTTCAAAATATCCTCTGGCCAGATGGACTTGCAGCGTCCGGTACAAAGAAACAGTAAATGTCCGTTTTTCTTTGCCTGATGCAGGGCACGCACCGTACTCTCCGGCACGATTCCCTCTTTTTCATCTAACAAAGTTCCATCAATATCGAAAAATAACATGTATTGTTCCATCGTTTATTCTCTCTCGTCTATTTCACGGAAATCCACATGACTTCCTACGTATTTGTACGCCGGTCGAATAATTTTACCCTTGTTTACCAGCTCTTCCAGACGATGTGCACTCCATCCGGAAATACGGGCAATCGCAAAAATCGGAGTAAATAATTCTCTCGGAATACCAAGCATAGTATATACAAAACCACTGTAAAAATCAACATTTGCACAAACCGGTTTATAACGCAAATGTGCTTTCATAATCAAATCTTTGGACACTTCTTCCACTGTTTCATACAGATGAAATTCATCCATTTTACCTTTTGCCTCCGCCAGTTTTTTTGCATAGCGTTTCAAAATCACGGCACGAGGGTCAGACAATGTATAAACCGCATGTCCCATTCCATAAATCAGACCGGATTCATCAAAGGCCTCGCGATTCAGAATTTTATTCAAATATTCTTTAATCTGCTCTTCATTATTCCAATCCTTGCAGTGCTCTTTAATGTCATCAAACATCTGCAGAACTTTTAAGTTGGCACCACCATGACGTGGTCCCTTCAGTGAAGCAATGGATGCTGAAATCGCAGAATATGTATCTGTGCCGGAAGACGTTACTACATGATTGGTAAACGTCGAGTTATTACCGCCGCCATGTTCCGCATGAATGACAAGTGCAATATCTAAAACTTTCGCCTCTAACTCCGTAAATTTACCGTCCTGTCTTACCATCTGCAAAATATTTTCTGCAATTGACAAATCTTTATCCGGTGTACGGATGTATAAATTATCATCAAATCCAAAATGACGGTATGACAAATACGCATACACCGCAATCAACGGAATTTTGCCGATTAACTGCAAAGACTGGCGCAGTACATTTGCCACGGAAATGTCGTCCGGATTCTCATCATACGAATACAGTGTCAGCACACTTTTCTGCAGTGCATTCATAATGTTTGCACTTGGTGCTTTCATAATCACATCACGGACAAACTGACCGGAAAGCTCCTGAAGACTGGTTAATACCTCTTCAAAATCCTTTAACTGAGCATGTGTCGGCAGTTCGCCAAACATCAGCAAATAGGTTGTCTCCTCGAAAGCGAATCGGCGGTTTTCAAAACTTTTTACAAGGTCCATTACATTATATCCCTGATAATAAAGTTCTCCGTCGCAAGGAATCTTTTTGCCGTTTTTCAAGCGGTATCCACAGACATCTGAAATCTCTGTCAATCCGGTAAGTACTCCTTTACCATTCGAATCGCGAAGTCCCCTCTTCACATCATATTCGTTATACAAATCCTGGTTAATGGCACCGGACACCATACAGTAATTCACCAGATTTTCAAATTTGCCATTTAACTTTTCTCCCAGTTCCATCATTGAGTGATTATCCAAACCAAATCCTCCTTCTTTTGGACTCTTGTCATAGTCGAAAAAAGAGGATAGGACACTTCATTTTCGGACCTATCCTCTTTGACTATGACATTATACTACATGTTAATCAAAAATGCAAATCATGTTAATGATTTTTCATCACCCGCATTGAGTTCAAAATTGCTAAAACAGATACACCGACATCGGCAAATACAGCTTCCCACATATTCGCCACACCAATTGCACCAAGCAGAAGTACAACCGCTTTTACGGCAAGTGCAAATACAATGTTCTGCTTTACAATGCGAAGTGTTTTTCTGGAAATCAGTACGGTTGACGCAATCTTTCGAATATCGTCATCCATCAAAACGACGTCTGCCGCCTCAATTGCTGCATCGGAACCAAGACTTCCCATCGCAATACCAATATCCGCACGGGTCAAAACCGGTGCATCATTGATACCGTCGCCGACAAAGGCAAGACGCTCTCCATCTTTTTGCGCAGAAAGAAGTTTTTCCACCTCATCCACTTTATCACCGGGGAGAAGTTCAGCATGTACTTCATCCAGTTTCAACTCATCTGCCACATGTTTCGCAGTTTTTTCTCTATCACCGGTCAGCATAACACATTTCTTCACGCCAACATTTTTCATCTTATGAATCGCCTCTGCTGCACCCTGTTTCACGGTGTCGGAAATCACAAGTGCCCCTAAAAAGGTCTGCTCCTGACCCACATAGACAACCGTTCCAGCGCTTTCACACGGCTCATAAGTAATCGACTGTTTTTTCATCAGCTTTTCATTGCCGACATAAGTCATCACACCATCTACGAGAATCTGAACTCCGTGGCCGGCAATTTCAACCGCATCTGACACACGGCTTCTCTCAATTTCTTTTCCATATGCCTCGATAATCGAACCGGCAATCGGATGGTTTGAATAGCTCTCGCCAAGTGCGGCTACTTCCAATAATTTATCTTCTGAAACACCACCGGCAGGTTTCATTTCGGTTACTTTAAATTCGCCTTTTGTCAGTGTTCCGGTCTTGTCAAATACAATGGTAGTCATTTCTGCAACCGCCTCTAAGAAGTTACTGCCTTTTACCAAAACACCAATCTTAGATGCAGCACCGATACCGCCAAAGAATCCAAGCGGCACCGAAATCACCAGTGCACACGGACAGGAAATAACAAGGAAAATACATGCTCTCTGTATCCACTCAGCGAATCCTCCGCCTAAAATAAGCGGTGGAATCACAGCAAGCAAAACTGCTCCAATCGTAACGACCGGCGTATAGTATTTGGCAAATCGGGTGATGAAATTCTCAACCTTTGCCTTTTTACTGCTTGCATTCTCAACCAGTTCCAAAATTTTGGCAACCGTCGAATCATCAAATTCCTTTGTGGTACGGATTTTCAGCGTTCCGCTGCCATTGACGCAGCCACTGATAATCTCATCGCCCTCTGACGCTCTTCTCGGTACCGACTCACCCGTAAGTGCCGCCGTATCAATTAACGATTCGCCCTCTATAGCAACACCATCGAGAGGAATTCTCTCTCCCGGCTTTACAACAATAATCGTACCGACTTCTACATCATCCGGGTCTACTGTCACTAATTTCCCATCTTCTTCCACATTTGCATATTCCGGACAGATGTCCATCATTTCCGTAATGGATTGTCTGGATTTTCCAACCGCATAACCCTGGAACAATTCACCGACCTGGTAAAACAGCATTACAGCAACAGCCTCTAAATACTCACCAACGCCAAATGCACCAAAGGTGGCAATCATCATCAGAAAGTTTTCATCAAAAATCTGTCCATGGGAAATATTTCTCGCAGCCTTAAAAATAATGTCATATCCGACAATCAGGTACGGAACGGCAAATATCAAAAGCTGTGCCCACCACGGCAGTGGCTCTAATACTCCCATATGCTCACAAACAAACAGGATAACAAATAGGACAAGGGAAATGATAATCCGAAGTCTCATTTTTTTCTGTTTTTTTGTCATACAATCATCTCCTACAAAAGAATCTGGCAATCCGGCTCAACTTTTGCACAAACACGGACAACCTCATCCATAATTTCATCAAAACGCTCATCATCGGCATCTACTGTCATCTTCTGTGTCATAAAGCTGACTACTGCATCGTTTACACCATCAATTTTCTTAATTGATTCTTCCATTTTTGCTGCACAGTTTGCACAATCCAAGTCCTGTAATTTAAATTTCTTTTTCATGATTCATTTCCTCCAATTCAATTATGTTATTCCGCAATATGGTCGATTCCCTGCTCGATAATCGTTCGCACATGGTCATCGGCCAGTGAATAAAACACCGATTTGCCCTCGCGGCGGCCTTTTACTAACTTATTCTGTTTTAGAATCTTTAGCTGATGCGAAATTGCTGACTGCGTCATATTCAAGGTTTCCGCTAAATCACAAACACAGACATCCTTCTCAAACAAAACAAACAAAATCCGGATTCTGGTCGAATCGCCAAACACCTTAAACAATTCCGCCAAGTCATACAATTCATCTTCACTTGGCATTTTATCACTCTCCGTTTCTGTAAATTTACATATGAACAATTATTCATATGTTCATTATATGCAGGATAACATAAAAAGTCAACCCCTATTATCATTTAATTTTTATTTTTATATTCGCTGTCTTTTTACTGCCGTCACCCGCTGCTGTTTACATAAACCGTCTTTTTCTTTCCGGTCTTCTTTGCCTTAAAGACACCTTTTTTTTGACAGGGTAGCATATTTATTATATTTACTCTTTGTAAATTTATAGGTAATCTTTGCATCTCCTGCGCGGTTTTTCGTCACTTTCAGCCACTTACTTAACTTTACTTTTTTACCGGCTTTCACCTTTTTCGACGAATATTTAAACTTTAGTTTTTTCACAATCACTGTCCGGGCACTGCTATTATCAGGTGTTATAGGATTATCCGTAACTACCGGGGTTGTCGGATTATTGGCTGCCGGTGTTGATTGTGCCTTTTGCGTCGGCGTAGTCACAGGCGCAGCCGTTGGTGTTGCCGTTGGTGCTGTCGTTGGTGTTGCCGTTGGTGCTGCCGTTGGTGTTGCCGTTGGTGTTGCCGTCATCGTCGGCGTCGGTGTTGCTTTCGTAGAATCCCAAGTATCAGAAAACATCTTAATGCAAAGATTTGCATTATTTTTTTCTTTGCTAGACCACTCGAGTTCGGAAAAATCTTCCCACTCACCATCCGAATACTGAACATAACTTTCGCCCTTATTTGCGCTAACTGCTTCTGTAAGTGCAGAATTGTTATAAGTACATTCATAAGTCTGATAAGAAGTATCTCCACTCTCTTCCAATTTTACAACAACTGCATAACACTTTCCTTTTGTCATAAATACTTCATCTTTATCTTCTTTAACAAAATCAATGGTATGATATCCTCGCTCTGCAATCGTACCGGACAATGAAGACACTAATTTACCGGACATCGGATTATCCGAATCCGGACTCTCATAAATTGATACTTCATAATTTACATTTGCTTCCTGTGTATAGAAAGAAACTGCCTGCATTTTCTCATCGGCTTTTGCCTCAAATACATTGGCACCACGCAGAAAGCTTTTCGAATAAGCAAATGGAATTCCACCATCATATTGATAGTTATTGTCGTAATTATCCGCTTTTTCTACATCAAAAAATGCCACTTCTGCTTCTTCATTCTTCTCTGCCTGCAGCATGGCATCCTCATAAGAAATCCAAAAATATCCGCCCATACTGTTGCAATCACCCCAGCTGTTGCGAATTAACCATGCGCCATCTGAAGAAGGACGGCATTTGGAATTAAAATTACTTGTCGAATAATTATCATCCCATCCTACAATCAATACACTGTGATTGGTCGTCTTGCTTGTATCATCACAATAATATGCCGTAAAATTGCTTTTCCCGGTATTTCCATACATCTGATTGTCACTCGATGTTTCCGGCGCATACATAGAGCACTCAGCAGCCCCATACTCCATCAATTTCTGTTTGATTTGGTTGCGGTTCGCTTTCGTCATATAAATGTATTCTACGTTCTGCAAATGATAGGAATCCCTATCATACATCACATCATCCGACAAGTCAGCCGTTTCGTTACGATTAATTTTGTTCTGTAAATCTTCAAAAGAAGCAACTGATTCATCTACAACTCCCTGCCATCTGGCTAATGTAGCAGTTGCCAAAACGGAATTTCCGCCCCAGCCATACAAATCATTATTCTTCTCTCTTGGCCTGCAAATATCCCCTACCGTCAAACCAAGTGGATCGTCGGCTTTGTTGTATGTCGAGTATGCCAAATGATATTCTGACAAATCTGGAGATTCTTCAGAGCCATCTTGTATAATATCTGCCTCAGACGCTCCCATCACAGACATGGTCCAGCACATACCCGTTTCTCCCTGATCTTTGATATTCGTCAATAACCCTTCCTCTCTGGCATCAAACGATGACGGAATCGTTGTCTTTGCTGCCTTTTTCTTTCTGCCGGATGACAAATCATCCGAATTTAATAGTTTCCGATGAATTGGAAGATAGCCATACTTCGACGTCTCGCCGACCGAATCCTCAATGGATACTGCTGTCTGTGTTTTCTTACTCTCCTGCGCCAAATCCACCGGTGCACTCATCCCTATTACCAGCGAAAAGCTAAGCACTGCTGCCAATAAATTTCTTCTTTTCATGATATCCCTCCATTCGTAAATGATTCCTTCATAAATTTTCTTATGTAGTAATCTTACCATATTCATACACACTTGCAAAGAAAAAAGATTTCCTGTCATAATAAGCATTTTCTCTCCATAAACTATAGCAAAACCATAGCGGGGTAATCTATGAACATCGAACAAGAACGGGAAAAACTGATTCTTTTTACAAAAATCGGTGCCATCGTCCTGACATCCTTTGCTTTGCTCGCAACAAGTTTTTTTGTTTATCCGGAAAACCGTGCCGTTTTCAATGAATCTCTGCTTCATGAAAAAGAACTTCCCATCTACTGTGTAGAAAAAGAAAAACCGCAGATTTCAATCAGCTTTGATGCGGCTTGGGGAAACGACGATACTGCATCACTTCTTGCCACGCTGAAAAAACACAAAGTGAAGGCAACCTTTTTTATGACGGGCGGCTGGATTGAAAAATATCCGGACGATGTAAAAAAGCAATTGCCGCCGGCGGACATGACCTTGGAAACCACAGTGAAAACCACAAACAGATGTCACAGCTATCGGCCACACAATGCAAAGAAGAAATTATGAAACCTCATGAAAAAGTAAAAAAACTAACCGGTAAAGATATGATTTTGTTCCGCCCTCCTTACGGGGACTATAACGACACTCTTATCCGTGTGTGCCGGGAAAATAAATATTATCCGATTCAGTGGGATGTGGAACCGTCCCATACAGCTTGCAAAAAAAATGACGACATTCATTGCCGTCATTTTTTATACCTTCCATACGATTTCAACCTCCTCATCTGATAACAAAATCTTTTCAATAAACTGTTCTGCAACCAAATGTTTATTCGCTATATCAAGATTTTCAAAGATGATTTCTGACATGATGTTTCTTTCTTTTTTTGCCTTCTTCTGCAAAGAGTCTAGCACTTTTCTTTTCTGTTTATCCAGTTCTGCTAGTTTTTTATTGATGTACTCCATTGAAACCGTCTCAGCTTCTACCATCAAGTCAACTAACTTTTCAATCTTTTCTTCGATTTTCACTAGTTCCATCTGAAGATTCGCATCCTTTGCATCTACAAAATCTGTTTCTTCACCCTTGAACTGATCTAAGACCTTTTCAATCTCTGCCTGCACCAGCTTCTCTACTTCGTTTATACTTGCATTTAATCTGCTTATATTACAGGCATGCTGATTACTTCTACCACTGCATGCAAACACTTTTTGTTCCCCTGCTTTTTTTGTAGAATATTTTTTTTACCACGATGGAATATCCACAGTTCTTACACTTTAAAAGACCTGTAAGCCAAGTATATTTTCCTTGTCCTGCATTCTTAATCTGTGAATTGTGGTTTAATTTATACTGACATCGAATCCATGTTTCCGAATTAATAACACCAGAAAAATTAGTCAATACCAGTACATGATCTTCCAATGATGTGTACTTGCGATCTGAAGCTCTACGCTTTCCCACAAGCATTCCTGATTTTGAACCATCGAATTCAGTAATGTCATTTACAATCTTTACGCCTTGCTCTTTATAATAGGAATAAACATTAATATCTGCCTTCACATACAAGGGACTATGTAATATTCGTGCCAACGAAATATTATCCCATGTACTTCTTTTTTTGCTCTTGGTATACCCTCTTCAGAAAGAGTTTTTGCTATTTTCCCAAGTGAAATCGTAGTTTCAGTATATTCTTCAAAAATACGTTTAACCGTCTCAATCTGCGTATCATCTACTGTCAATGTAGGAACTTTCTTCCCTTCGTATTGAGTCCGTCCTATCTTAAACCCATATGGAGCTGGACCTCCAGGCCACGAACCAGATTTAATGCGTTCATAATAATTGTCTTTTACTCGCTCAGAAATAGTCTCTCTTTCTAATTGTGCAAAAATCATGATGATATAAATCATAGCTTTTCCCATTGGTGTTGAGGTATCAAACTTCTCATTCACACTCGAAAAAGAAACCTTCTTCTGTTCAAGGACTTCCCAAAACAAGGAAAAGTCCACAATGGAACGACTTAGACGGTCTAATCTATAAACAATAACACGACTAATTTTACCAAGTTTTACATCTTCCAAAAGCCTTTGGAATTCAGGTCTCTTAGTATTTTTCCCACTATAACCACGATCTTTGTATATAAAAACAGAATCCTCAGTATCGCATTCCTTTTTACAAAATACAATTTGGGTATCAATGGATATACTTTCTTTCTTGTCCACTGATTGTCTCGCGTAAATTGCCACATTCATCGCTTCTCCTCCAAACAAATGCCCCTCCAAATCACATGAATATGAAGGGGCTATCTAGTACTATTTGCGCTTACCTTCTTTACCTCCGCTGTTAGTGGATGATAACATCATCACCAAGGTCGCATAACTTTTGCGCTGGTGATTCTTTAATTTGTTATCATTAACATCGTTGGAATATGTATTCTTTACAACCATAGCATTTCCTCCTCTCTTTAAATGTATTGATATTATCTATATGAATTTGGACGAGTTAGTATGACTTTTGACTACCTTCATACTAACTCATATATATATTACATAATTACACTTCAGGATTATTCTCGCTTTCTCTCGCGAGTTTTTTCCTAAAATACATAAAGTTCAAATCCATCTCCATTAAGCCACTTTTCCACACACTTTTTCAGAATTGGAATTCGTGTGCCTAACTCTCACAGTTTGGAACTGCCCTTCTTTTATAAGAGCATAGCAGGAACTCTTGCTAATTCCTAATGTAAAAGCCAGTTCCTCAACGGAGTATGTCTTTTTTTCTGTATCCATGATGAAAATCTCCTTTCCTCACAATTGTGATACCAAAATGATACCATTCCACAATTCTTTCTGTTTTTTGATACCATTTTGGTATCAAATCAACTACAAAAATCAAAATTAGGTTCTACATCCAGCTCTGGTGTTGGGGAAGGAACTGTTGTTTCCAGATTTCCCATCCCATTTAGCATCAAATTTTTTACAACCGCTTGAGCAATTCTCTCTTCAGGAGATGCCTTGGAATAATTTTCATAATACAATATAGCATTGACAATGAAAGCATTCACAGAGCCATCCACTGCAAGAAGAATCTCATGCACCTTTTTATGTTGAGTATTATTTAGATTCAGCCTCAATGTACGAGCATATGTAGATTTCTTATCCACTAATCTCACCCTTTCTCAAAAGACTCCGGTAATAGAACTCTTCATATCCCTTGGCATTTGCATGAACGTTAGTAATGAAATCGAATCTGTAAGATTCTTTATAATTTTTCTTCACAATACTTGCACCACCTCCAAGAAATACCAATTTAGTGTAATCATCGGAATATCCATGCTCACGAAGAGTTGAAAACATCTGCTCACAATACTCTTTCACACCAGCATCAATACTACTTGTCCATTCTTCCGGTAATTTTAACTCAGCATTACCTTGGATCATATAACTCTCAAACACCTCATAGGGCAAGTCTTTCAAGGTCTTGTCTTTTATCTTTGCAAGAAATATGTCTACTCAATCGATTAATGTAGATAAGACAAGTGTATTCTTTTACGGAGTGAAGAAAGATGACGAATAATCTGATAAAACAATTTTTGGATGAACATGATTATGATGTGAGAAAAACGCATAATGGAAGATGGATTGATCAGAAGTGTATTTATGACGAAGTATGCTTTGTATCTGACTGTATAGTAGACTATCTGCTTAACGGCGGAAGGAACCATTTACATCTCCGCTTATATGGCATCAGAATTATTCAATTAAAAATGTCATGCACGTCTTTGGTAAGCCGGACCCTACAACGGATTCTGTAATTGACGAATATAATAAGTTTTTCCGTCAACCAATGAAGATGTTAGCGGCGGCAGGCGTTCTAAAAGAAGAAAAGAAAGGTATTACTATATATTTTTCAGTAGAGAATCGAGATATGCTTGAACATATTGCTTTACGAGAAAGAAATGCCTTTGATTTCTTGTGTTTATATATAGAAAAAGTTTTGAAGGATAGCGGAATGTGGGACCCATTTGCATCATTTTTTGATGAGCAGACGGACGAGCAATATGATAATTTAAAAGTGCGTTTTTCAAAGTTCTGTATAGAAAATACTCCAATTGGCACAGAAGTAGAAGCTAACAGAATTTTTACAACAATATTGAATCAGTTAGCATGTAATTACCATAAAAAGGGAACTGCACGTGGTAAGATGTCAAAAAACATAATTACTTTGGATAAGATAGCGTATAATAAACCTAATTGGTACGATAATCTTACTGGAAAAGAAAAGAATGTTTCTAGAAGAGATTTCAACGAAATGGATGATAGTACTGTTGCGGGTAATACATATGATTATATGGTAACCAGAGCAATGCGAAATCTTCGTGATTTTGTTGAACGGTATTATAATGATGAGCCGGAAGTTATTGACAGATATTCAATTGGACAAAAACAAAGTGCCATACATCATATTTTCCCTAAGAGCCGTTTTCCTCGCATCGCCATGTATATTGAAAATCTCATAGCGTTAACAAGCGCACAACATTTACAAGAAGCACATCCCGGAGGAAATACAAGGGAAATTGATAAAGATTTTCAGTATATGTGTTTAATTTGTAAAACAGATCGTATAAAGAAAAACATAGAAGGAGAGCCTGGAATACCAGTTAAGTATAGCTTTAGCGACTTTATGTTAGTATTGGATGTTGGGCTTTCAACGGATTATTTCGGTCAACTTGAAGAAAATGATTTTAATGCTGTGTTAGCAGGAATAGAAGCTAACTATTCATAAAAATCAGTATTGTGTGTGTGTGGCGCTTGAAATGAGGTGTGCATTATGCTCAGTAATATTGAAATAGGAGCATTTCTGGATTTTTATAATAGAGTGCCTTATATAATCTTTCTATCCATGAGATAATATACTCCGTATAGTAACGCTAGTTATAGTTTTTATAGTAACATTAGTGGAGGTTAGCCGATGGATAAAGTCACTTATGTTCGTAAGCGATTAAATCGCGAACAATGGAAAGCAATCATTAAGGAATGTCGTTCCAGCGGAATGACAACTACTGCTTGGTGTAAAGCAAATGGTATATGTGAACAAACTTATTACAAGCATCTGAAAAAACTACGTGAAGAAATGATTGAATCATTACCCTCATCAATAACAAGTGCTGAAACAGATAACAAACCGGCTGTATTCAGAAGACTGGCGGTTCAGTCTCCTGTTTCTGAAACAAAAGCAGCTGTTATCATTCGTCTTGGAAATGCGGTTGTTGAAATTAATAACGGTGCATCCAGAGATACGGTGGAGGCAGTACTTCTTGCACCGAAATCATTATGATAGGCGATATCACAGTTGCCGAAAACATTTACATCGCATGCGGATATACCGATATGCGAAAATCTATAGATGGATTGGCAGCTGTCGTTCAACAACAATTTGAACTGGATCCGTTTCAGCCAACGCTCTTTTTGTTTTGTGGCAGACGCCGGAACCGCATTAAGAGCCTTCTCTAATCCCGATATCGGAATTAGAGAAGGCTCTTGATGCAGTCAGTCCGCCGTCCGCAGAAAAGATACAGGGTATCCGGCATATAAGGCCTGTTGCCGGTCTGTGCCTCTATCAGTGCCGCAAGGCGGTCCATACCCGAACGCTTAACGCTCTGTCATGGATACTTTCCGTAGAGGTATTTTCAACACGAAGTTCTATAAATGACAATTAGTTTAACAAATTCCATGCAGGTATCATGCTATCTCCCCCAAATCCAGTATTCATCAAATAATTAGAGCCTTTTTAGAGCCAGTGCGAGTTCTTCATACAATATACTCTTTATGCAATACTCCGATATTGCAACAATCGATTCTGAATTATAATTCTGATATTTTTATTTGAAATCCTTAATTTCACTTTCGACCAAGTACTTTTTGTCCCCTGGTGGCTGTCTCAATTTTTTGAACCAATTCTCTTTCCTAACTCATTCGTTTCCATTTCTTTTTTTTCAAAACATACACTTCCTCTTCTTGTATCGACAGCCAGTGGCTCTTTCCTTTGTATTTGCATTTGAAATGTATCTCAAAATCATCAGACCTATACCACGTAGTACTACCAATCACTTTCCACTTTATATCTTTGCTTTGATTTGGCTTTATTATAATTCTTTTTTTGTTTCCAGCTAGTTTAACATTTCGATCAAAAGAAACATAGTCATCATCAAGTGCCACTGCATTCTTTGAATATATAATAATTTTTTTCTTGGAACGATTAAATACAGACATTTTAAATGTGTTACTTCTTGTATTATAACTATACAACTCACCAAGTACGTGCAACTTCTTTTTAAGAGTGGACTTGACCTTTAAAGAGAATGTGTCACTACATGTTTGTCCCTTATATTTCGCAGTGACTGTTATCTTACATTTGCCCGAATTATAATTTCCTGACAAATAGAAATATTCATCTATATCATCATACTCTATATCAATAAGATTCTTTTTACTAGCCTTAATCTTATAATCCACGTATTCTGAAACATCTTCCCCCCCCAAATAAACTTTTGGATAAACTGCTTTCATTCCCGTATCTTTCATTGTAATAGATTTATGACAATCTATCCTTAATTTTGCCTCAGATATCTTTTTAACTTTCATATTCAAAGTAAATTTAGCGCTATCTGTGGAAATAATAAAAGATTCAGGTAAATCCGCATCGCAATAACATGTGAATTCCAATGCCCCCCCACTTTTTACATAATATTCCCTATACGAACTTTCACCTTCCTCGCCATATCTAACATCAATCGTGCTATCTACAATATTTCCTTCAGAATCATAGCAAGTGACATCTGTTATTTCAACTTTTATTTTTGTTGTTAATTTTAACCCTTTTATATCAACGTATGCAGTGCTATTTTTTATGAACAAAGTTTCACCCAAACTAATTTCATAAAATCCTTCTAATGCATTTATCTCTTCTTCTTTGAAAAGAATTATACAAGATAGAAATATAATCAAACATATTATCGATAGTATTCTTTTTTTCATGTTTTACCCTCCTTTAATTTTGCTTGACTCAAAATTACATAGCAAGTAATAGTATATTGTCTTCTTACCTCTGATTCATTTTTTCCAACTAAAACATCACTTCTCTCCGCTTTTGTACCCTTCAACTTGATTTACGTCTTTTCTTACAAACATTTTAACATTATAAACATTGAAAAGCAAAGCAGAAATGGTCGACAGCGTAAATTTACCTTCGGATTAAGTGGATTAGAGTTCTCCCACGAGGCACTGATAAAATATCAGACAAAGATTTGCGGTTTTACTTTACTCCATATCTTCGGTTTTTGCAAGCTGTTTGTTGCGCTCAAATAAATAGTAAAAAAGACTAATCTTGGCGATTCGGTCTTTTTCACTTTTGAAGACGGTTATAATATACTACTTCTTTATCTTAATTCTTTTTACCTTACTCCACTTACCATAAATTTTCTTCTTCCCACTCAACTTATATGCACGTATGCGGAAATAATACGTTTTTCTTTTCTTCAATTTCTTTATTACAGTAGATCTCTTTTTCACCGACTTCGTTTTTTTCTTCTTAAATTTCTTATTATCCGCATATTGAATTTCGTACCCCGTAGTTCCGGATACCTTTTTCCATGAAACATTAACAGATTTTTTCTTTTTATTCTTTACTGTCAGTTTTTAACAACAGTCGGTGCCAAACTTTTGTTTTGCGGCTCAGAATGTGACATATCAAATGGTGTGGCAATAGGTGCAGTTGATCCTGATTGTTGGTTATTACTAGGTGTAGAAACTTGAGTCGTACCTACTATTCGAACTTCCTCATATTCACAAGAAGAACAAATGCGTTTTTTCTCTCCCACTGCGTTCTCAGTTGCTTCTTTTACAATTACCCACTCCCCATAAGTATGTACATGATTTTTGCTTAGGCCTAAATAATATCTAAAATTAGTCATACTATCTTGCTTTTCATCTTTAGGTAAAAGCATAACCCATAAAAAATATGTTTCTCCGGCCTTCAATTTGAAACCATCCGTATCGTATTCTAGCTTACGATCTTCTGAATCCCACAAATAAAATTTCCAATCTTCCAAACATTCAGATAACTGTCCATAATCCAAGTAATAGCTAAAGTCATAATAGCCATTTTGTGTGGGTTTTATTAGATAATACTCTGAATACCACCCCTTAAGTCAGCTGTTATGACATCACCTATCTCCAATTTATTTTTTTCATCCAACGACTCTACTTTCTTTTTAACATAAACCGTCGTTTCATCTGAAAATTCACCTAAATATATAACCTTTACTTTCTGTTCTCCGTAATGAAATGTTTCATCTTCATTATATTCCCCCGCATAAACTACATCAATACCTGCAGAACCAAAATCATCCCTTTTATATTCAGAGAGTTTACTTGTTCCATCTGTATAATTTATTCTTAATTTCCGAAAATTTTCCAATAGTATCGAATCTTTTGAATAACAATCATAAAATTCGATCTCATCAATTGAAATAGAACTAACATTTTTCCCTTGCACTAATTGCACAAAAACCGGAATTTCATCCCCATCTTCTAAATCACCGGAAAAATATAATTCAAAGTAATATTCTTTGCCCTTTTCTAAAAAGAAATCCATTTGATTTGCCGTTTCATAAAAATATTTATTTTGTTCCTCTATACAAATAAGTTCTCCATCAATTAGTTCATACAAATCAACAGAGATATACTCTTCTTCCTTCTGATCAAGATTAAGAGTATACACGCTAGTCTCTTCCGGCGTAAATCTCATTACAGCATTCCCATTACAAATTGCATTAACTGGCTGCCTGTTTTCACCTAACTCATAAATACTATCTTGACTTTTACGAAATGAGAAACTTACATTTTCTGTCGTCTCTGTTTCTTCATCAATATAGCAACCTACTTTCAGATTATAGGTTACACCGCCAGCTAAATATACAGCATTTCTATAAAAAGTTTTATTAGAAGTGCCATCAAACGCTTCTCCCACGTTTCTCAGCTCTTTACCATCCTGAGCTGTGTAAAAAATCATATCTGTAGTTACTTCATCTGTATCCCTTATCGAAACATCATAATACCCTGTCTCTTCTGGTGTAAAAGTGAAATATTTTTTCCCATTAATTGTTCCTGACCATTCTGTGCCCTCTTGTATTTCAGGCATTGCTGCCTTTGCATAAATTGGCATCATTGATAATATGAGTGCAAAAACAATCAAAATACTTATCTGCTTTCTTCCCTTTTTCATTGTATACCTCTCCTCAAATTATATTTTAATGCTATTTTATCAGAAAAGGTAGTAATTTGCAATCTTTTAGTTTTGCCTTCACCACAAGTGGCTTTTATCTATATACAAATTAATTTTACTGTATATTTGCTAATACAGATCCATAAAACGCCGTAAAATTAGCAAAAAGGACACCATGAAACACTCATAATATCCTGTAAGCACTGTAAACTATGGAGTTACAAACGTTTTTACACTGTATTTGCTGTCTAAAGATTGCAAATACAAGATGCCTTATATTCTTATCTGATAAAACAACTACAACTACCGTATTTTCACCGTTGCAAGCTATATGGGATGTGGATTCCCTCGACTGGAAAGATTACGATGCAGCCACCATCATACGCCGCGTCACAGAGCACAAACATCTTGGCAACGGTTCGATTATTCTCTGCCACAATGGCGGAAAACACACCGCCGAAGCACTGGATGAACTTTTAACAATTTTGAAGAAAAAAGGATTTCAACTCGTACCAATTTCTGCTTTGATTATGAAAGATAATTACACGATAAACACAGAAGGACGGCAGATTAAAAACTAAACCTGCCGATACCAAAAAATGACCACTGCAATATCTGCACTATTACAGTATCACAGTGGTCTGTTTTTTTTATATGTTACATCAAAGAATCCAATGTCTCGCGAATTGCCTGAATAAACTCAAGGCTGTTCAAAATTACCGGGTTTTCACATGTGGAAATGAGAGAAAGACTCTTTGTCATTTTTCCATCTTCCACAGTCTTAATGCAGGCTCTCTCCAGTTTGTCCGCAAAATCCATCAATTCCGGAATCTCATCCAACTCGCCACGCTTTCTGAGTGCGCCTGTCCACGCAAAAATAGTTGCGATGGAATTTGTCGAAGTCTCTTCGCCTTTCAAATGTTTATAATAGTGACGCTGTACCGTTCCGTGTGCAGCCTCATATTCATAAACACCACTTGGTGATACCAAAACGGATGTCATCATGGACAAATCACCATATGCCGTAGCTACCATATCAGACATTACATCTCCGTCGTAGTTTTTACAAGCCCAGATAAAGCCGCCTTCCGAACGAATTACGCGGGCAACTGCATCATCAATAAGCGTATAGAAATACTCAATGCCAAGTTTCTCGAATTTTTCTTTATATTCCGTATCATAAATTTCCTGGAAAATGTCCTTAAATGTATGGTCGTATTTTTTGGAAATGGTATCTTTAGTAGAGAACCACAAGTCCTGTTTAGTGTCCACTGCATAACTAAAGCATGCGCGTGCAAAACTGGAAATGGATTTTTCTGTATTGTGAATTCCCTGAATGATTCCCGGACCATCAAAGTTGTGAATTACTTCTTTGGTCTGTGTTCCATCCTCAGCGGTAAATACAAGTTCTGCTGTTCCTTTACCCGGAACTTTGATTTCTGTATTTTTATAAACATCACCATACGCATGACGTGCAATCGTAATCGGCTTTGTCCAATTTTTTACATAAGGAACGATTCCCTTAACAAGGATTGGTGCACGAAATACCGTACCATCTAAAATTGCACGAATTGTGCCGTTTGGCGATTTCCACATTTCTTTCAAATCATATTCATCCATGCGGGCAGCATTCGGTGTAATCGTAGCACATTTTACCGCTACACCATATTTCTTTGTTGCCTCTGCGGAATCCACTGTCACCTGGTCATTGGTTTTATTCCGGTACTCCAAACCAAGGTCATAATACTCTGTCTTTAAATCAACATATGGCAGCAACAGCTCATCTTTAATCATCTGCCAAAGGATTCTGGTCATTTCATCCCCGTCCATCTCTACAAGTGGGGTTTTCATCTGAATCTTACTCATTTTTCCTCCTAACCAAAACGTTCACATGGACGCTTTCCATAAATTATTGTCGCCTTTTACTATAGCATAGTGGCTACAGATTGTCAAAGAATGGCCCCTCGATTTCTGTCCTGCCATCCTCTACAAGATACGGCATTTCTTCATGCACTTCTACGCCCTCTTGAATCTTCTGTGTGTCCATTTTTATGTATTTAATTCTTCCATTTGCAAGAATTTCCCCGTCTTTATCCATAATATAAGAATCTGTAATAATAAAATGGCTCGTGTTTTTTACAACTACACCCCGTCCAATCAATTCTGTCTCATAGGGAACAGGTTTGCGGTATTTGGTATCCAACGATATCGTCACACCGAAAGTCTCCTCCGACAATTCCTTCGCCCACAAAGAACGAAGCCCCATCTCATCAAGCATCGCCGTAATCATGCCGCCATGCACACGTCCGGGATAACTCTGATGCTGTTCTTTGTAGCGAAACACCGTCATCACACTGCCATCTTCCATGTTGTAAAATGGTGCATTCACGCCGTATTCATTATCCAGCCCGCAAATCATACACATTCTGCTGTTTTTTGTTTGCTAAGTATCTTCATGTTGTGCTCCTTGTACTTTCAATATTGTTTAAATTTCTTTCTGTCTTTTGTCTATTAATAGTATAGCACAACGTTTGTAAAACATCTATAAAATTTGTGATAGCGTTTGTGTCAAGTGTTCGTTGGCACTTTTTTTGTTTTCAGTAATTCCGTAGAAAAGCTTTGCGTCTCGTGGGCACTCTCGCTCGTTGAGTGCGTAGCGGTATGGGCACTGAAACTACCAGTGCCACATACCGACGTACTCAAAACCCACTCGTTACAAAGTTTTTCTACGGAATTACTGGAATCCAAAGGAACCGGCAGCGAACATTTGTCACAAACCCGTCATTTCAAACTCAGTTTTTCTCTATCTTATAAACGCATTCCGAAATACCTTTCTGGATGCGGTTGCTGCTGCATCCATTAACGGTACATGACCTCTCATTAATTCTACATATCGATTTCCTTTCCCTTCTTTTTTTGATGTTTTTGCGGCACTTAATGTTTCCATGATTTCATTCATGCGTGCATTAAAAATTAATCCATCTGTATATTTCTCAATGGTACGGCAAAGTTCTTTATTCTCTTTGCAGTTACGCGGTAAGGTGATTCCGTTACCGTCATCGCTATCTTTTCTGCAAGATTAGTGGAAATCAATCCAATCTTATCCATTTGCATGGCTTCATCTAACAGGTAGACATAGGCGTTTTCTCCCTGTTCCGTTTTTGTACGATATACAGTTCTCTTGTACTCTACTTCGCCATATACCGTTTTGATACAGGTTTTTCGTTTCCCTTTTCCCCGATAATGCTTTTTATCGCGACTTTCTGCAAGCTCTGTATCATAGGCTTCCAGAATCTGCTGGGTAATCTGGCGGCCAAGTTCACAAACATAATCGAATATTTTTTGCTCTAACACCTTGAAAGATAGTAAGTTTTCGTCTACAATTAATTTCATCATACAGTCTCCTTTATTGTTTTTCTAGCAACTAACATCATAAAGAAAAACTGTATGATTGGGAAGAGGGTATTTCCTTCTTCCCTTTATTTTTGCCAATAAAAATTATACACTAACTGTGATAGCTTGCCTTATGCAACGCTAACTTTACTCAAAGAACAAAAACGTTGCATTGGCTCAAAAACTTTATCTTTCAAAACAACCCTTTCGCTAAAATCCGCTCAAAAAGGTTGCTAATTGGGTGTAATTCGTCACAAAAAGCTCAGTAATATCGTAAAACAACCAAAAAGTGCAACGCTAATGGTAAAAATGATGAAAAAACGTTGTTTGCAGCCGCCGAATCCCCCACGCTATTCGCTCCGCCGAACAGCACATGCTATTCGCTCCGCTGAATATCCCACGCTATTCGCTCCGCCTCCGGCTCCGCTCATAGAGGCTGTCGCCTCATACCAAAAGAGATGCGCCATGGCATGCAAGCTCGCTTGCAAATGCCATGGCGCATCTCTTTTGGTGCGTGGCTTGTAGCTAACTAAAGTATACAACTTCCTCTTGTGGGGGAGTGGTTTTTTCGACTTTGTCAGCCCAAAGCATTGGCACTAATGCTTGTTGTTTACGGCTAAATTCCGGTTTTACTTTTACCGTTACCATAACCCAGTCGTTGGTTGCAAATTTATCAGCCTCCGGGTAATGGCAGATGAATCCGATTTTTGCGATGTCATCCGCACAGCAAGTCATGGCCGCGCGGGATGGTACAAAGGCATCTTTCGGGAAGGTTCTATTTCTGTATACCTGTCCTTTAAATACAATCGTTTTTCCCTCGTATTTTTCCGGATGCTCACTGACATCCAGATACCACAATCCAAAATCGTCATCTTCTAATACAATTTCTTTTGCAGTGACATCAAACGGTAATTCTTCTTCAATATTACTCTCAACCGAGCCATCCTCTGATTCAAATAAAACCTGGGCACGGCGGTTGATTGCTTTGACATTTCGACGCATGGATGCCTTGTCCATATCGGACGAACAACGGTTAAAAATAACTAAATCCGACTGCTGAAAATGCGACATAATCAATGATTTCATATTATTGATATAAACAGAAAATGTTTCCGCATTGACCGTCGTAAAAGTCTGCACAACAATCCAATTTTCCGGAATGGTTTCATTGATTAACTTAACCAAATCCCACATTCCGTTTACTTCAATAACAATTCGTGCCGGCTTATACTGTTTCACAAGTTCTTTACACTTATCTTCTGTCAAATCTTCCTCGTCTTCAATCAAAACCGTGTCCACTTTATTATGGCGAAGCAACATTTCATCGACTTCTTTTTCTCCCTCTTCTGTCATCAGATACAAGGTCCGCAAGCCGTCTTCAAAATTTCCTTCCTCCAGTATTTCCTGAAAACATGTTGATTTACCGCTTTCCAAAAAACCGGTAAACAAATAGACCGGAATATCCCGATTTCCAAACATAGTTTCCTCCATTCCTTATCCTAAAAACAATTGCTTAATTTCACTTTCTTTCAACTCTGCTCCAATAACGCAGATTCGTCCGGTATAGTCTGCACTGCCCCGGCGTACTTCGTACTCACCAGGTACCAAATCAAAGTGGAACCATTCACCTTCCGTCGCCGGTACAATTCCCTTCGCGCGAAGAATGTTTCCATAACCATTATCCTCAGCAGACAATTTTTTCAAAATACCGGTCAATTCTTCCTCACTGTATTTGTGCGCACTCTCGATACCCATGCTTGTAAATACATCGTCCGCATGATGGTGATGATGTCCATGCTCGTGGTCATGTCCACAACAACACTCGCCATCCTCGTGGTGATGATGTTCATGGTCATGGTCGTGTTCATGGTCATGGTCGTGATGGTCGCACTCACCGTGCTCATGGTGATGGTGGTGGTCATGGTCGTGGTCATGATGATGTCCACACTCCGGACATACATCCTCTTCTTCCATCAATTCTATTTCCAGCGAATTACTCTCCTCAATCGCACCAAGAATTTGTTTGCCATCAATCTCATCCCATGGTGTCGTAATAATTGTTGCCTTATCATTTTTCTCGCGAATCAAAGCCAACGCAGCATCTAACTTTTCATCCGTAATTTTACCGGTCCGGCTTAACACAATTGTCTTTGCACTCTCAACCTGGTTGTTGTAAAATTCACCAAAGTTTTTCATGTACATTTTACACTTCGTTGCGTCTGCCACCGTAACATACCCATTCATCTGCACATCGTCATGGCTCTCCATTACACCGGAGACAGCCTTAATAACATCCGACAATTTACCAACACCGGATGGCTCAATAATAATGCGGTCCGGATGATATTTCTCAAGTACCTCTTCCAATGCGGCACCAAAATCACCAACCAATGAACAGCAAATACATCCTGAATTCATTTCCGTTACATTAATGCCGGCATCTTTCATAAAACCGCCATCAATACCAATCTCACCAAATTCATTTTCAATCAGGACAAGTTTTTCTCCCTGAAATGCTTCCTTTATCAGTTTTTTTATCAATGTTGTCTTACCGGCACCAAGAAAACCGGAAAAAATATCAATTTTTGTCATGGTAATAATAACCTCCTTATTCTTATGTTTCTCTGCTACTAGTATTATACTCGTTTTTCAAAAAGTTACAAGAGGTCACTCGTTACACTTCTTCTCCCGCTCCCGGACATAACAGTTTCTGCTGTTTCGTCAGCCATTCATCCGCCTCTAAAAGCCCCTCGTCCGAAAAATCAAACGTCATCGTCACCGGCTTCTCCTTTGTCTTTTCCAGTATAAACGGTCCTTTCCACGCAGTCGCAAGAAGTTTCTTTTCCTCTTCATCGCCGTCTTTCGAAATCCTGAAATTCATCCCCCGGTAACTGCCTTTAAAAACACTTTTTTTATAATAATCAATGGAATATAATGTAATTCCTTCCATACAAATCCCCCTCTGTAAAATTTCTTTTTCTTATTATATCACAAAAAACTCTTGAAAAATACCAAAAAACATGGTTTACTATAATCGTGTGTCTGTAAATCTTTGACACAAAAAAATTATATGGAGAGATGTTTCATGAAAAAAGTAGTTAAGTTTGGTGGAAGTTCCCTTGCCAGTGCAGAACAGTTTATGAAAGTTGGCGCTATTATTCGTGCAGACGAATCCCGCCGTTATGTAGTCCCTTCCGCACCGGGAAAACGTTTTTCCGATGACACGAAGGTAACGGATATGCTGTATCACTGCTATGAACTGGCAGAACAGAGCAAGGCATTCAACAAACAGTTAAATCAAATCAAAGACCGCTACAACGAAATCATTTATGGTTTGAAACTCGATCTTTCTTTAGATGAAGATTTTGAAATCATTAAAAACAGTTTGTAGCAAAAGCAGGTTCTATGTACGCTGCTTCCCGTGGCGAATATTTAAACGGAAAAATTATGGCAAAATACCTCGGCTATGAATTTGTCGATGCTGCCAATGTAATCCGTTTTAACAAAGACGGGTCTTTTGATTCTGAAACCACCAACGAGCTTCTTGCCACTTATTTAGATAAAATTGAACGTGCTGTCATTCCGGGATTTTACGGTGCCATGAAAAATGGTACAGTCGTTACGTTCTCCCGCGGCGGTTCCGATATCACCGGTTCTTTGGTTGCCAAAGCAATCAATGCCAACTTATACGAGAACTGGACAGACGTTTCCGGCTGCTTAGTTACCGATCCACGTATCGTAAAAAATCCGGAAGTCATTCATACCATTACTTATATGGAATTACGAGAGCTCGCTTACATGGGTGCTTCCGTACTCCACGAAGATGCAATCTTCCCGGTACGAAAAGCCGGTATTCCAATTAACATCCGAAACACAAACCGTCCGGAAGACGATGGAACAATGATTGTAGAAAGCACCTGCCGGATTCCTGCTTATACCATCACCGGTATTGCCGGAAAAAAAGGCTTTGTAGCCGTTAATATTGAAAAAGATATGATGAACTCCGAAATCGGTTTTGGACGCAAAGTCCTCAGCGCTTTTGAAGACAATGGTATCTCTTTTGAGCATATGCCATCCGGTATTGATACCATGACTATTTTTGTTCATCAGGACGAATTTCAGGAAAAAGAACAGGAAGTCATTGCCGACATCAACCGTTTAGCAAAACCGGATACCATTCATCTGGAATCTGATTTAGCTTTGATTGCTGTCGTAGGACGCGGCATGAAGAGTACACGTGGTACTGCCGGCCGTTTGTTCTCCGCCCTTGCTCACGCACATATCAATGTAAAAATGATTGATCAGGGCTCGAGTGAGTTAAATATTATCATCGGTGTAAATAATGAAGATTTCGAAGATGCAATTCGTGCTATCTATGATATTTTCGTAGTTGCAAGATTATAAGCGTAAACGAAAAGAGGCTGCCCTTTTGGCAGCCCCTTTTATATTCCTGTCATTTTTAAATTTCTACATCAGCACTATAATCCACATTGTCATAATGGAAACCAAACATGTGATAAAAATCTTCCCAGTAACCTTCAATGTCACCAAGCTCGCCAATGTTTTCTGTCGTAACCAAGCCCCAGAGCTTTGTTATTTCATTCTGGACTTTATCTTCCATTTCCCAGTCATCAAGACGAATATAACCTTCTGCATCTGTTTCCTTAGCCGGCAGTTTGTCGATAAACAAACGGTTCATCTGCTCAATGCATCCCTCATGCAGTCCCTCTTTCTTCATAATCTTATAAAGCAGAGAAATGTAAAGTGGGACAATTGGAATTGCTTTGCACTGCTCTGTGTAACCAATGCCTTATTTACCGAGATGTAAGCCTTCAATCCTTTCGCCTCAAACTCTTTTGTGAGTTTTTTCGATGTATCAAAAAGATGTTTCTTTGCCTGACCGATACTGCCTTCTTTGTAAATCGCATGAGTCAACTCCGGTCCGATATAAGAATATGCTAATGTAACAGCATTGTCACTCAAAACATCTGCATCCACAAGTGCCTGAATCCATGCTTCCCAGTCTTCACCGCCCATAACTTTGACGGTATTTTCAATCTCTTCTTCGTTGGCAACCGGTACCGTTACATCTTTAATTTCATTATTTCGCAAATCAATGGTTTTGTTTGTCAGTTCTTTTCCCACAGTTTTCAGTACAGATGATACTGTGGTTCCATCCGGCAACGTTCTTCTCGGAGCTGCCATACTGTAAACAACCATATCAACTTTTCCAAAATCCTTGCGAATCGTCTCTATTACCTGATTTTTCATTTCTTCCGAAAAACCGTCACCATTAAATGACTTTGCATAATAACCGTCTTCTTTGGCAAACTCTTCAAATGCCTTTTGTGTTATACCAGCCGGCAGTTGCCGTTCTTCTTCCATTGGACTCTCTCTCAAATGCCACGCCAATCGTATCTGCCCCGTAACCATATGTTACTGCAATACGGCTTGCCAAACCATAACCGGTCGAAGAGCCAATCACCAATACCTTCTTCGGTCCTTCCACCATGCCTTTTTCTTTACAATAAGCAATCTGTCTTCTTACACTCTCTTTGCAGCCGGCAGGATGTGCTGTCGTGCAGATAAATCCTTTTACTTTTGGTTCTACTATCATCTTATCCTCCAAATTCTTTTGCATCAATCAAAACCACTAAACAACCCGCATCCCCATTCATAAGGGAACACTTTACGCTATAGTATAACATAAAACAAAATCATAAAAAAGTGCAAAATACTTCCCGCCACCACAAATAAGTGGAAAATGGAATGCACATATTTTTTCTTTTTACCAATACCATACAAAATTGCACCAATGGTGTAAGCAACACCGCCGGTAAACAAAAACACGGTTCCGCCGGTACCAAGACACTGTACCGTCGGTTTAATAAAGAAAATAATACACCATCCCATCGCAAGATAACAAATCATCGACAAAATCTGATATTTTTTCAAATCAATTGCCGTCAGAGTTGCCGCGATGAAACAGCACACCCACACAATACCAAAAATCACAAATGCCTGTACCGGGTACTGTGGTCTCAGTGCCGTCAAAGTGACCGGCGTATAAGTTCCTGCGATTAGAAAATAAATTGTACAGTGATCAATAACCTGAAACACCTTTTTAGGCATTTCCGGTTTCAAACCATGATAAATACTTGACATCGCATAAAGCACAACCATCGTGGAGCCATAAATAGCTGCTCCCACAACACCCCATGCATCTGTGTGTATTACTGCAAAAATCACACAAAGTACCAGTGCCGCAATTGCCAGCGCACCACCGGCAATATGGGAAACCATATTAAAAATTTCTTCTCCTTTTGTATAAGATGGAAGAACACGGTCTTCCAAATGTGTTCTAACTTTTTTCATGCTAAAACCTCCGATGAATTACATTTTTCTCCGAAGCACCATCGTTATGAGTATTCCTGATAAAGAACCGAGAAATACAATAGCAATCGGCAGAAGCGGAGCCGTATCGCCGGTAGCCGGTGATGGATTTGTCGCAAGTGTTCCAATCACACTTGTATTCTTCGTGGAATTTGTCTGTCTCGTTGTAAGTGCTGCCGCCGTACGGTAGGCAAGCGCATACGTAGAGAAACGGTCTGTCTTAAACGTAACCGTATTTGTTGCTGAATCCAAATCTTCCAATACGGATACTTTTCCTTTATGGACACGAAGCACAACAAATTCACGCGACGCATTCCGCAAATCCGAAGGAACCGTTACCGTTACAGAAATCGGTTTTGCCAAATTTGTTACCTTTTTCTCTGAACTGCTTCCTACTTTCTTCCACAGTGTAATATCCAAATATTCACCGACTGAATAACCCGACAGATTTGCAATCACAAGTTCCTTATCGTTTTGAGGAACACTGCCGTCAATATTCTTGATTCGCAACTCAATGTTTGCATTACTGCCATCTTCTACCGCCTGCTGTTCTCCATTTGACAGTACAGATGTTTTCAAATCCTGTGTACCTGTTACAAGTGCTGTATTCGGTGCTCCGTCAACCACCTTGACATGCTTTTTCACAATACCGGCAATTGCCTGGGACGGTGAAGCGGTCGGTGTAACTGCATTTCCATCCGTATTATTATCACCTGAATTGCCTGCATTATCCGCATCGGTGTCATCTGATGCCGGGAGCGATGCCGGCTGATTTAATACCACTGTGCAATCTGACATATTACCGGCACAATCGGTTGCAGTAATTACATATACCATCGTTTCCTGTTCTGCTGTCAAAGTAAATGTAACCGTATTATTTTCCATACTCTGCGGTTTACCGTTCACGGTAACATTCGACAGATTCTCATCCGATACCGTTACCTCACGACTGTTTGCCTCATATGTGGCATCTTTTTCAACACCTTTAATTTCCGGCATTTTCGTATCTTTCTTATAATTGAATACACTCGGATAATAAATTTCACCCGTAGTCTCATTCATGATATAGAATTTTTCTTCACCGCAGTCTGTATCTTTTGTAAGAGCAATCTCATCCAGTGTTTTTCCTTCTTCTTCTCTCAAAAGTTCGTAACCATCTTTTGGTACAATCCTTAAATCCGAAGTATACCAGCCGGTATCCGAAACACTGCCTTCAATTCGGTACTGACCGTCTTTTCCGGCACTCGCATAGCGGCGGTCAACCAAAAGCAGACCGGACACATACTCAAAGGTATAATTATCTGCCTTGCCGCCTTTTGGTGTAAGCTCTTTTGTCTCTTTCGCTGTCTGTGTAAAATCAACCGTTGGAGCCACATAGCCGGCTGCCGTCTCCGGTGTTTCCACAACACCGTTCTGCGTTACAAATCCGGTTACTTTTACAGAACCCTTAGCTAACGTTTCGTGATAATACAAATCATCGCCCGAATATGTCGCCTTCAAAACCGCTTTGTCAACAGAAAAACCACATGTCGTCTTTGCTTCTTTGCCACCGTTATAAACCAGTGTCACATCCGTTGCATATTTACCATGTGAAAGTCCTTCTTTGGCAGCAATCCAGAATTCATTTCCTGTGTTTTTCACTTCAAAATGTTTGTCATCGCCAAGAATGACTTTCTGTATCGTAGCGTCTGCATTTGCCTTATCCGTATTTTTAAAGGTTATTTTGGTCTGTGGCGTTGATGTGTAACCATAAACCGCATCCGCAATTTTAAGCGTATCTGCCGTAATATCATAAATCGGTTTCGTAATCGTAAACTCACGCTCCGCATTATTACCGGCTGAATCTCTCGCTACCACGGTATAAGTCTTAGAGCCTTTCTGTGGGCAGGCAATCTTCTTCTCCGCCGTCTTTAACCCTTCCGACTCTTCAACAATCGAAAGGGCACTTCCGGATGCCGTAACATCGGTTCCCTCATAGAGTGTTGTCTCATTTAAATTACCGTCTGAAACTTTTAAGGACAAAACTTCCGTGATATATTCTTTTTCATCCACGATACCCTGTTCTTTTCCATTTTCAACCTTATTGATTTCCGGCTGCTTGTTATCAAACACCAAACCATTGGAAGATATATAAGTTGACAAACCGGCATGATTTGTTATTTTTGCATAAATAACCGCACTCTCATATTCCTCCGGTGAAATCGAAAATCCATCCTCATACGTTACCCAGTTTAATTTGGTATCTAAACTCTCTGCTGTTCCTTCCACGGCTTTTTCCGATATACAATACTGAATTGGTTCCAGTCCGCTCTCTTCATCCGTTGCACTGATGGATACCGCTTTGGTCTGATTAAAAAACAGTCCAAAACTTACGGAATTACAAAACTCAGCCCACAGATTGGAGGATACGGTAATACCTTCTCCATTTCTAAAATACGGAGCCGTATTATCTATTTTTATCGTCTCTTTCATCTGCGCAGAAATTTCACCCGTCTGTGTATTCATAACATAAAAACTTTTCTCTACACCGTTTGTCGGCCCAGCCACGGAAATCGACTGTGTCTGGGAAGCGAAAGAATCTGCTGCTTCCGAATCACTAATTTGATAATTCGCCGCCGGGCGGATGGCTACATAATCTGATACATACCAATCGTAGCCTTTTACCTTTTTACCCTCAATCACATAGCCGTCACGAAGTACATGATGTTTCACTTCCAGTTCACCGGCTGCATATGAAAATTCATAGTCGTGTGAAGAACCGCCATCCGGAATCAGCTGCATCGTTTCCATTGCACGTTTATCCGATGTAAATTCCTGACTATTCTGATTTTCATCCATATAATATAATTTCGGTGCCACAAAATCTGCATCTTTTACAAATACATCCTTTGTGTCTCCATTTTTAAAATCCGTCGCTGTGTACTCAATTGTTCCTTTCAAATCCGGCAGCGTATGATAACCGACATCTTTCTGACCGGTGTAACGCACTAACATGTTGGCTTTTTTAATCGTTACGCTGCATTTGCAGGTCACCTCGGATTCAGCATCTCCATTATAAGCAATCCGAACCGCTTCGGTATAAGTTCCTGCATGAAGTCCCTGTTTTGGACGTATTTTTGTACCCTCTGCAACTTCAAAATACTCTGCTTCTCCATTTGCACCTTCCAATGTAATGGAATCTGCTTTGCCACCGGCTGATTGTTTGCTTTATTTATCAAACTTACCGCCTGTGCTTCCACCTCTTCATAACCATAAGTCAGCGCCGAGTTGCCACTGCCAAAATCGAGGTTTTTCGCATCGACATCAAGTACCGGATTTTTCAGTGTCAATGTCGTAACTTTCTGATTACCGGACTTATCCTCTGCTGTAATCTCATAGACAATATCATCATTCGTTTCCGTGGTTCTCTCAATAACAAACGATACACTTCCCTTTGTGATATCATCTTCTGTTTTTGTGAGAACCGTATTGGAACCGTTTTTCACAGTAACCTTTGAAAGATAGTCATCTGTAACTGTAATTTTTTTGCGATCTGCAATATAACTTTTCGTATCACCTAATTTTTTACTTCCACACAAAATTTCCGGCAGGGTCTTATCCACAGTAATCTGATTGGATGCGGAATAAGTTGTATTTCCCGCCTTATCGATTACACGGGCATAGAAAATACGTTTTCCCTCCCGGCTGAACGTAACCGTGTCCCCTTCTGCAAGAGTAACCCAGGAAGCTGACTTTAACTGGCTTGCCGTCATCGCCTTTGTTGCCAGCACATAAGCACGGCTGTCCACTTTACTCGTCTCATCCTCTGCACTCAGAGAAAATACAACATCATGATTAAAGCAATCCACGCCAAGTTCATGATCGGCATCCGAATACTGTTTTCCTTCATAAGTTATCGTTGCTGTCGGTTTGGTCTTATCAATATTAATCTGTCCATCCCGCTTTTCTGCTACCGTTATTGCACCGGTGATTCCTTTATTATTTTTATTTTTTAAATAAACCTTAAGTGGTCCCTGATTCGTACCATCGGATGAACAAATGATGGAATCTTTAAAATCACTCTCATCCGTTGAAATCAAATAGCCGCTCATCGGTACAATCTTTACATCTGAAGTATACCACTGTTTTCCATCGACAAGTTTTCCTTTTGTACCACTGACTGTGTACGGTTTCGTTGGTGTCGGATAACGCTTAATGGTAATTGTTTTATTCAAATCAATGGTTTTTGCCTTATAGTTACTACCCTTGCTGACATGCAGATAAATCGCATAAGGATCATCACTGTCTGCTTTCGGACGGTTTTCTGTCGTGCCATCTTTCACAACAATGTAAGCACTTCCCATTCCCTCTTTCGAAGACACAATAGTTGGATTAATGATTTCTCCGGTATAATAGTATTCCTCTTTAATCGTACTGATATCAAAATCAGAAAGCTGCGGCTCACCCTTCTGAATTGTCACAACTACATCATCGCTGCGTACTTCTTCAGAATCTAAATCATACTGGTTATTGTCAACACTTTTCACCATACAGTAGAAATAATAATCACCGGCTCCGGTATCTTTCGGAATGGAATACGTTGTTGTCTTTGCTCCATTTCCAACCAGCGCCTCACCGGTACCGTTTGCCGTTTTGCTTACATACCACTGGCACTCATAACCGGCTCCTGCCGGCGGTGTTACTTCTACTTTTACTTTGATGGTTGAATCCATCGGATATGTATACGGCCCTACCGGCTGCTCTACCACCTGGCAGGTCGGTTTTTCTAACTGAACCGGTGCCGCTTCCCTCTTTTTCTTAATTGCCTTCTTTTCCTCTTTTGGCAGATTATCGGATTCATCCTGTTTGGCTGCTGACTGATATTGCGGTTCCTCAGTTGCCTGTGGCTCATCCGTCGCCTTTTCCTCGTCTTTTTTCTCTTCTTCCGGTTTTGTCGTTTCTTCTGCCGATTCTGTCTCCTCACTGTCCTGCTTTTCTTCCGGTTCTTCAGTCACAACCGGCTCCACCGTCACATCCGGTGTCATCGTCGGCTCAAGTTCCTCCTCTGACACAGTCTCGGTCTGGCTCTCACCCGTCATCTCATCCGCCAGTGATGGCAGGACAAGAACAGCTCCTACAACGGCAACCAGACAGATGGCACCGGTCACAAGAGATTTCCATTTATTCTCCTTTTTTATAAATAGATTTCTTATCGCATGATAAATTGTCAAAAAGGCAATGACTACAATCATTACCGGGTAGGTAAGTGGTTTACACTTCTTTCCAATCTTAATTAAAAACTCCAAAATCCTTTTCTTCATAAAAAAATCCCTCCATGGGTATAATATCCGCACATTAATGCAGTATTATTATACACCTAATGGAGGGTGTTTTGCAAGATAGTAATTCGTTTAGTCCATGATATCGACGTCTTCACCTCGAAGAATTTTATTAATATTTCTTACGGCACACATTTTTCCGCACATCGTACATGTATCTTCTTTTTCCGGTTTGCTTTCTGCACGGTAACGGCGTGCTTTTTCCGGGTCAATGGCAAGTTCAAACTGCTTTTCCCAATCAAGATTGCGACGTGCTTCGCTCATTTCAAAATCCCAGTCTTTTGCACCCGGCAGTCCTTTTGCCACGTCCGCAGCATGGGCTGCAATGCGAGAAGCAATAATTCCTTCTTTAACATCTTCAAGTGTAGGGAGACGCAAGTGCTCTGCCGGTGTTACATAGCAAAGGAATGATGCACCATAAGTCGCAGCAATTGCTCCGCCAATCGCACTGGTAATATGATCATAACCCGGTGCAACATCGGTCACCAAAGGTCCTAATACGTAAAATGGCGCTCCCTTACATACCGTCTGCTGAATTTCCATGTTTGCACGAATCTGATTCAGCGGCATATGACCCGGTCCCTCAACCATAACCTGTACATTGTGATTCCATGCACGCTGTGTCAGTTCACCAAGTGCAACCAATTCGGAAATCTGCGAAATGTCTCCGGCATCTTCAATACTTCCCGGACGGCAGGCATCTCCTAAACTGATTGTCACATCATACTCTTCGCAGATATCCAAAAGTTCATCATATCTCTCATAAAATGGATTTTCATTTCCGGTTAATTCCATCCATGCAAAAATAATGGAACCGCCGCGGGATACAATATTGGTGTGACGCAGATTCTGTTTAAAACGGTCTGCTGTGGCACGGTTAATTCCACAGTGAATGGTCATAAAATCAACACCGTCTTTGGCGTGCATTTTTACGACTTCCATCCACTCATCGGAAGTAATGTCTTTTAATGCTTTGTTATAGTAAACAACGGCATCATAAATCGGCACGGTACCAATAACAGCCGGACATTCACTTGTCAGTTTACGGCGGAATTTCTGTGTATCACCAAATGAACTCAAGTCCATAATTGCCTCAGCACCCATATCGACAGCCGCCTGTACTTTCTTCATTTCCACATCCAAATCAAGACAATCCTTACTCGTTCCAAGATTAACATTAATTTTTGTTTTCAAACGGGAACCGATTCCATAAGCTTTTAAGCATTTGTGATTTTTATTGGCAGGAATCGCAACCTGTCCTTTTGCAACTAATTCGCGAAGTTCTTCCACATCGAAATTTTCATAAGCGCTGACCCGCTCCATCTCCGGTGTGATAATTCCTTTTCTCGCTGCATCCATCTGTGTCGTATAATTACTCATTCTTATCCTCCATTCAAAAAAAGAAGACCACAAATGTGGTCCTCCATAGATTCTTCCTCCGTTGGCATTACCCACATCAGGTTTCGGGTCGAAGGTGTCACCTTCCTCTCAGCCTGTCTGCAAGCTCCCCGGATTTATTGACATACCGCTATTATAGCTCATGTTGCTCCTCTTGTAAACAAGATTCTTCCAAAAGATGAAAGAGAGCAATCTTATAAATCAAAACAATGCGGATGTCACGGTCACAGTACCGGTTTTTCACAAATTCACACGTCTTATACAAAAAAATAAGTCCGGCGGTCACTGCTGTTATGGCAAACACCACCGCAGGAAGCTGTAAAAAAACAAGCGTAAGCACCGTAACTGCAAAACCAGTCACAATATAGATAAAGTTGCGGCTGATTCCAATTGACTGCTGCACGGTGTCCAAAAGTCCTTTTAACGCCAAATCCAGTTCTTCTTCCGACGAATGACTCAATTTCTCATAAATATCGCAAAACACGTCCATACTTTGTTTTCTTTTAATTTATCGGCATAGCACGCATACCGTTCTTTTCCAAATTCTCTTTGAATCAATTTTCCCAATACACTTTTCACCATTCACTCTCCTTTAGTAAAATCAAAGCTGCCTTTTTATCCTATAGTATTCAACCATATCTTGTTTCGTTATTCCCACAAAAAAGAATTACCGTAAATTTCCCATGTTAACAAAACGTTTACATTTTCGCAAAACTATCCTAACATCTAACCCCTATACTAACGATTGTAACATGAATTTGCTTACAAGATTCTTTTTTTCATAAATTGTTTTGGTGTTTTTAAACCAAACTTTCTCCTCTTTTTAATGCAGAAAGGAAGATGGTTCCCCGCCATCTTCCTTTTTGTTATGCAAAACCGACAAACACCATCACTTATCAGATTAGAAAGCTTAGCATTTGTCGGTCGTAAGTATTTCCTAACTAAAAGATAAATTTATACATTGTTTCGGATTCAAAGGTTTCGCCTGCCTTAATCACGCATGGCGTAAAAGACTTAACATTGATGGAGTTCGGGAAAAACTGCGTTTCAAAGCAGATACCGGTTCTCTTTGTATAAGTTTGTCCATCTTTTCCTTTCTCATTCTCAATAAAGTTTCCGGAATAAAGCTGCATGCCCGGAAGGTCTGTATACACTTCCATTGTTCTGCCACTTTCCTTTTCTGTCACTTCTGCTACTTTTGCAAAAGTTCCTTCCGGCTTATCCAAAACATAGTTGTGGTCATAACCACCTGCTAAAACAATCGGTGGATAATCGGAATCAATATCGTCACCTACACATCTTGGCTTTCTGAAATCCATTGGTGTGTCGGTCACATCTACAATTGTTCCGTCCGGAATCAAATCGTCACTTGTCGACGTAAAGCCGTTTGCTTTTATCGTCACAATGTGGTCCGTAATTTGTCCGCTCTTGTGTCCTTTTAAGTTAAAGTAACTATGATTTGTCAAATTGCAAAGTGTGTTTTTGTCTGATTTTGTCACATAATGCAATTTTAATTCATTGTCATCTGTCAACGTATAGGTCAGACTCACATCAAGATTTCCCGGATATCCCTGCTCTCCATCCGGACTTACACGGGTAAATGTGACACTGTTGTCACCAACTGCTGCCTGGTACATAACCTGATGATAGCCCGGTGTGCCGCCATGCAGATTATTCTTTCCATCATTTTTTTCAAGTTCATACGTTACACCGTCTAACTCAAATTTGGCATCGCCGATGCGGTTTCCATGACGTCCGATGAACGCGCCGAAAAAGCATCCATTCACTTCATAACCGGCAACGTTATCAAATCCAAGAACAATATCTTCCACATTGCCGTTTTTATCCGGTACCATCAAAGACACTAAGTTTGCACCATAATCAATGACGCTTACCGATACGTTATTCTTGTTTGTGATGGTGTAAAGAGTTACCTCTTCCCCATTCTTTGTTGTTCCAAAACTTTTTTGTGCTACACTCATTCTGCCTGTTCCTCCTTTTCTTCAACCATAATACCTAATTCATCTAACTGCTTTGCATCCACCGGACTTGGTGCATTTGTCATCAGACAAGAAGCATCTTTTACTTTCGGGAATGCAATTACCTCACGAATACTGTCTTCCTTTGCCATCAGCATAACCAGACGATCAAGACCATAGGCCAGTCCTGCATGAGGCGGAACGCCGTATTTGAAGGCATCTAACAAAAATCCAAACTGCTCATACGCATCTTCTTTGGAGAAGTTTAATGCTTCAAACATCTTCTCCTGAATATCGTTCTGGTGGATTCGGATGGAACCTCCACCGATTTCCGTACCATTCAATACAATATCATAAGCCTGTGCACGAACACGTCCCGGATCACTTTCCAGATATGGAATATCCTCTTCCATCGGCATTGTAAACGGATGGTGCATTGCCTGGAAACGGCCCAGTTCCTCATTGAACTCAAGAAGCGGAAACTCCGTTACCCAGAGGAACTTAAATTCATTTTTGTCAAGCAAATCCATCTGTTTCGCAAGCTCCAGACGAAGGTTTCCAAGCACATCCCAGACAACTTTATTTTTATCCGCTGCAAACAACAGCAAATCGCCCGGCTCACCAGCCATTGCTTCTACTAAGTTTTTCAATTCCTCTTCTGTCATAAATTTTGCAAAAGAAGATTTATAGCTGCCATCCTCATTGATACACAGATAAGCAAGTCCTTTGGCACCAAAATCTTTTGCAAAGTCAACTAATTTATCAATCTTCTTACGTGGCATAGCGCCCTGTCCCTTCGCATTAATACCACGCACGGAACCGCCATTTTCAATGGCACCGGTAAATACGCCAAAACCACAATTTTTAACAACTTCTGTCACATCATTAAGTTCCATGCCAAAGCGGGTATCCGGCTTATCTGAACCAAAACGGTCCATTGCTTCCTGCCAGGTCATACGCGGAATTGGGAGCGGAACATCCACATCAATCAGAGCAAACATTTTCTGCAGTAATCTCTCATTGACATCTAAAACATCGTCCACATCAACAAAAGATAATTCCATATCAATCTGTGTGAACTCCGGCTGTCTGTCTGCACGCAAATCCTCATCGCGGAAACATTTTGCAATCTGGAAATAACGGTCATAACCGGAACACATAAGGAGCTGTTTTAACACCTGCGGACTCTGTGGCAGCGCATAAAAACTGCCCGGATGCACACGGCTTGGCACAAGATAATCACGTGCTCCCTCCGGTGTACTCTTAATCAAAATTGGTGTTTCAATCTCCAAAAATCCTTCATCTGCCAAAAACTGGCGTGCAACCATAGCGACTTTACTGCGCAAAATTAGATTACGCTGCAAATCCGGGCGACGCAAATCAAGATAACGATATTTCAAACGAAGTTCGTCTTTTGTTTTTGAATTTTCCTCAATTGGGAATGGTGGTGTTTCCGATTCCGAAAGAATCCGGATATCGGTGGCAACCACTTCAATCTCACCGGTTTTCAAATTCTCATTGATCGCACCGGAACGCTTTGTAACAGTTCCTGTAACAGCCACAACAAACTCACTTCTTAATTTTGCTGCTTTTTCAAACCCTTCTTTTCCAACATTGCTTTCTTCGAAAATAAGCTGGATAATACCGGAACGGTCTCTTAAATCCACAAAGACAATTCCGCCTTTGTTACGACTTTTCTGAACCCATCCCATCACGGTAACGGTTTGAGAAATATTTTCTGTTGTTAATTCCGCGCATCGGCATGTGCGCTTTAATCCTGTCATTGACTCTGCCATAATAACCTCCATAGATAACCCGATTGTATCGGTTTGTTTTGCTAATTAATCTGCGTAAATCATTTCAATCTCTTCATAGCCATCTGCCATGAGCTGTTCCTTCTGGAATTTTTTGTTCTTTTTCATAATATTAATAGCAACAATAATTCCTTTTTCTCTTTCGGCTTTTGCCTTTTCGATTACTTCTGCGATCACATCCGCAGATGCTTTTTTATCAATCAAATAGGCTTTTTTCTGAGCTGCCGACGGCACTTTGTAATCACGCTCTAAAAGCAGCATAACAATACGCTCAAATCCAATGGAAAATCCACATGCACATGTGTTATTTCCGGTGAACTTTCCAATCATTTCATCGTAACGTCCGCCGCCACCGACAGAACCGCCAAACTCATCCATCGCAATTTCAAAAATTGGTCCGGTATAATAACTCATACCACGGACAAGTGTCGGGTCAAAAACAATTTTAAAATTTGCTGTTTTAACTTTTTCTACTGTAGAAATAATAGTCTCCAAATCTTCGGCAGATCCCTCTTCCAAAAACTCGCCAAGCGTATCTTTCATATAGCGTACGCCCTCAATATCACTTGTTACTGTCTCAAATAAAGTCTTACATTTTTCTACGGATTCACCGGCATAACCGGCCTCTAAAAGTTCTGCCACAACGCCGTCCATACCAATCTTGTCCATCTTATCAAGAATGATAAACACCTCGTCGTATTCTTCTTCCGGGAATCCGCAGAAAGCAGCCATTCCTTTTAAGATTTTACGATTGTTAATGCGGATGGTAAAGTTTTCAAAATCCAGTTTACCAAGCAGCGTCGTCGTTGCGAGAATCAATTCAATTTCCGCTAAATTTGACGGCTCGCCCAAAATATCAATATCACACTGCATAAACTGGCGGTAACGTCCACGCTGCGGTCTGTCAGCACGCCATACATTTCCCATCTGAAGTGCCTTAAACGGAACCGGCAGTTCATTTGCATTATTCGCATAATATCTGGATAACGGCACTGTAAGGTCATAGCGCAGACCACCATCAACCAAATCGCTTTCGGTTTCTGCCGTCTCCAAATTCAGTTTCTGACCACGTTTCAAAATTTTGAAAATGAGTTTTTCATTTTCACCGCCCTGTTTATTATTCAAATTTTCAATATGTTCCACACAAGGGGTCTCAATCGACTGGAAACCAAAAGTACGATATGTCTCTTTAATCTGTCCGATTACATAATCTCGAATCTCCATCTCTCTTGGCAGAATGTCTTTCATTCCGGTTGTTGGTTTTTTCTTTAATGCCATAATTTCTTTTTCCTTTCTATCATCTCATCAATGCGGAGAATATAATCATCCACACTTTTTACGTTTTCAATGCGCTCCATACGGTTTTCTTCATGAATGACATACTTTGTGGAGCCGCCGCTGCCAAGTGCCGCAATCGTTTCCCATTCTTCCATGATTAACGTATTATATAAACACTCCTTACCCGGTTTTGCATAGGCAACATTTTCCTGATTTGTATTTCTTGTGGTACCTGCCTTATTTTTCTGGCGGTACATATAATACGGCAGATATCCGTAATCTCTTAAGATATCCTCGCTTGCCTTCTGAATAATCGGAATCAGTGTATCTTCCGGGCGAATTTCTCCACCTCTCTCCATCTGTTCACGTCTCATTCTGGACGCCCTCTTAATCACAAGCGTATGCACGGTGACACTGTCCGGGTCAAGTTCATGGATTTTATACATCGTATTGCAAAAATCTACTTCATCTTCTTCCGGCAATCCAACAATCACATCCATATTAATGTTATCAAAACCAGCCTTACGTGCCATCCAAAATGTTTCATTCACACGTTCTACTGTGTGATTTCTGCCGAGCAATTCTAATGTATGCTGCTTCATTGTCTGTGGATTAATGGAAATACGCGTCACACCGGCACGTTTTAAAATTTCAAGTTTTTCCATTGTAATACTGTCCGGTCTCCCGGCTTCCACCGTAAACTCAAGTGCCTTTTTTACATCCAGATGCTTTTGTATCATATCCATCAGTTTCTGTAACTGCTGTTCATTCAGAGATGTCGGCGTTCCGCCCCCCACATAAATGGTATGCGCGGTCTCTCTCCGGCCTGCAGACTAAAAGCAGCCATCTCTTTTTCCAGTGCCTCTAAATAGGCATCCACCTTTGTGGCATAACTCTTGTAATCATAAGAAGAAAAGGAACAGTACTGGCAGATGGAAGGGCAGAACGGAATTCCAATGTAGACACTGTATCCGTTTTTTTCATCCAAATCTTTTACCATCTCATATTCTTTCTCTGCAACATCCATCACAAGAGAAATCTTTGCTTTGCTCACCAGATATTCTTCTTTTAAGCACTCACGGACTTCTTCTTTGGTTTTCCCTTCAAAAAGCATGCGAAGTGGAATTTTCGCAGGACGAATCCCGGTAAGAATTCCCCATGGCAGTGTCTTATTTGCTTTCTCTGAAAACTGTCTGTACACCGCAGCTTTTACACTGTTTTTATCATAGCCTATCGGTAAATCCAAATGAAAGAAAAGCTCATCTCCAAAATAACATGACAAGGGATATCCCTCTTGCTCTTTCCAGTCTTCCCTCTCTTTAATTTCACAAGGGTGTTCCGGAAAAAAACTTTGGGAAAGTGCTCTCATATCATAAGCAAATTCCAATGGCTTTTCGTCATTTTTCTTCATTTCAAAAGTAATCATACATAAATCCCCTATGCATATGGATTGTTTGCCGCCTCATAGGCAACCGTTGTTTCCGGCCCATGTCCCGGATAAATTTTAACATCATCCGGCAGCACAAGCACTTTATTCCGCACGGAATCTAACAACTGTGCCGTATTTCCGGTCGGCAAATCCGTTCTGCCAATCGATTCCATAAAAATGGTATCTCCACTAAATAAAGCCTTCTCCTTTTCTTCATAATAACAGCATCCGCCTTTCGTATGCCCCGGCGTATAAATGACACGGAATACAAATCCGGCAATCTCAAGTTTCTCACCGTCACGCAGTAACATCTCAGGCTCAATTGCCACCTCATAGCCTGCCATCGCACTGGCATTCAGATGCGGGTCTTTCAAAACATCAATTTCCTCCCTGTAAGCATACACTTTTCCACCAACATAAGAGACAAGGTCACTCACGCCGGTAATGTGGTCAAAGTGTCCGTGTGTTAATAAAATCCCCTCACAGTCCCAGCCGTTTTTGCGAATCTGGTCTGCTATTTTTTTTGCTTCGTCACCAGGGTCAATCACAACACAAGAATTGGTACCTTCCTGATGAATGATATAACAATTAGTACATACCTGACCTACTGTCAGCATAATGATTTCCATAATATTTCTCCCTTTTTAACCGTTCGTGCTTCGCTCAATGTCGTTTACACTTTCTACGGATTTTAATTTACTGATTAACCGGTCTAACTGTTCCACACCATGTGTTTCAAATCCAACGGTAATCGTTGCGCGCTCCTGCTTGGTTGTGCGGACATTCATGGATTTCACATCAATGTTATTTTCCGTAAAAATACGGGAAATGTCAAACAATACACCACTTCTGTTATAACAGTAAATGACGATTTCAACCGGATAAACTTCACCGCTGTCTTTTGCCTCCGGACTCCATTCAGCTTCAATCAGGCGGTTTTTCTCCGATACCGGCAGATGAATCATATTCACACAATCGGTACGGTGAATTGACACACCGCGGCCTCTTGTAACAAATCCAACAATTTCATCTCCCGGAACCGGGCTGCAGCATTTCGAAAAACGAACTGCCAAATCATCCAAACCTTCCACAATAATGCCGCTTTTACTCTTTAAGTGTTCTTTGGATGTGTGTTCTGCCACCTGCTTTGCCTCTTTTGCATTCTCAATTACTTCATGCACCTGAGCATCCGAAACAATGCGTTTGTTTTTCTTGTTATACTCATCTTGTAACTTATTAACAACCTGCCCTTCTTTTAAACCACCGTGCCCAATTGCGGCACACACAGACTCCCAGTCACGAAATCCATATTTGCGGATGCAGGCTGCTGTATATTCATTTCGCAAAAGAACCGAAAGGTCAATGCCTTTGTTTTTGCAGTAAGTATGCAAAAGTTCTTTTCCTTTAATAATATTATCTTCCTTAAATTCGTTACGGAACCACTGGTTAATTTTATTCTTTGCCTGACTGCTCTTGACAAGATTTAGCCAGTCACGGCTTGGACCACGGCTGTTTTGACTGGTAATAATGTCAATGCGGTCACCATTTTGAATCTCATAATCCAGTTTCACGATACTGCCATTTACTCTGGCACCCACCATTTTATTTCCCACTGCTGTGTGGACAGCATAGGCAAAATCAATCGGTGTGGAGCCGGCAGGAAGATTTTTTACGTCTCCATTTGGTGTAAAGCAGTAAATTCGGTCGGAATACAAATCCAAATCACTTTTAATGGAACTCAAAAATTCCTTATTATCATCCATGTCATGCTGCCATTCCAAAATTCTACGCAGCCATGCCATCTTCTCTTCTTCTCTCTGATTTTTGGAGCTGTTGCTTCCACCGCTCTCTTTGTAACGCCAGTGAGCCGCAATACCATATTCTGCCGTTCGATGCATTTCATACGTACGAATCTGAATTTCAAACGGCTGACCGGTCGGACCAATCAGTGTCGTATGCAGAGACTGGTAATGATTCGGTTTCGGCATCGCAATGTAGTCTTTAAAACGTCCCGGAATCGGTTTATACATCTCATGAATAATACCAAGTGCCGTGTAGCACTCCTGATCATTGTCCACAATAATACGAATCGCAAATAAATCATAAATCTGGTCTAATGTCTTATGCTGTTTTGCCATCTTGCGGTAAATACTAAATAAATGTTTCACACGTCCGTCAATGGTCGCCTTGATATTGTTTTCAATCAGCCTTTTATCCACTTCTTCCATAATTTCTTTTACGAAATTTTCCTTATATTCCTTGATGGCATTAAACTGTTCGCTCAAATCCCGATAAGCTTCCGGCTCTAAATACTGTAAAGACAAATCATCTAATTCAACCTTTACTTTGGATATACCAAGTCGATCCGCAATCGGCGCATAAATCTCCATCGTTTCTTTTGATTTTTCTTTCTGTTTCTCCGGCTTCATAAACTGCATTGTCCGCATATTGTGAAGGCGGTCAGCCAGTTTAATAATAATTACGCGGATATCTTTCGCCATCGCAAGAAACATCTTACGCAGATTTTCCGCCTGTAACTCTAATTTATCAGAAGAATAATTCAACTGTGTCAATTTCGTAACACCATCCACCAATGCCGCAATTTCTGCGCTGAACATCTCTGTCAAATCTTCTGTCGTATATTTTGTATCTTCAACAACATCGTGAAGCAGCCCCCCCACGATGGTCTCCTTATCCATCTCAAGCTGTGCAAGAATTATCGCCACACATACCGGGTGAATCAAGTATGGTTCGCCGGATTTTCTCTTCTGGTCTTTATGGGCATCCTTCGCCAGTTCATAAGCTTTGTTAATCATCTCCAAATCATTGGAAGGATGGTAACTGCTGACCGTTTTTTTCAAGATTTCAAACAAATCATCCGGATCTGTAAAATTCGGCGGAATCAATTCCGTTGACAATTCACCGGTATCAAACGTTTCAACCAATCCGACTGTCTTTTCTTCCTCCATATGGCTCCTCCTTCTTATGTGGTATCTTACTTATTATAATGGGATTCCCTTGAAAATGCAACTATCAACTATTCGTTTGTTTTCCCCTTCTCCGTTTCCATATGAATCTGATTCCCGTCTGAAACTGCCTCAATCGTTCCCATCGTATCCGTGCGGTATATCTGCACATCATCATCCTCAAGCTTAGCAAGAGTAGCTGCATGAGGATGTCCATAAGAATTGTCTTTTCCCGCGCTGATAACAGCATACGCCGGATCCGCTTTTGTAAGAAAATTATCCCCCGTTGCCGTATAACTTCCATGATGCCCAACTTTTAGCACATCACATTCGAGATCGTAATTCTCTTTTATCATATCCTCTTCTGCTTTTTCTTCCGCATCGCCCATAAACAAAAAGCGGTTTTTCCCATAGGCAAGCTGCACCACCAAAGAATTATTATTTGCTTCCTTATAATTTTTGAGCGGTCCCAAAAAACGGATTACCACATTTTTTTCAAACCGATATTCCTTTCCGATTTCCGGCATCTGTGCCGTCTTATTCACACTCTTCAAGGCACTTTCCACATCCCGGTACGTTTTCGTCTGTTTTTTTGCCTCAGGCAGATACACCGTGTCTACCTGAACATTGTTAATGACATCATCAAGACCTCCGACATGGTCACTGTCCGGATGAGTTCCCACTAATATATTTAACTTTTTAATACCTTTTTTCTTCAGATAAGAAACAACCATCTGCCCTTTTTCATTTTTCCCGGCATCAATTAACATACTAAAGTTTCCTTTTTGAATAAGCGTAGCATCCCCCTGTCCCACATCGATATAAGAAACCGTAAGGCTGCCACCATCCGCTTTTGTCTCAACAGGCTTTTCCTTTGAGACAAAAAGCCCTTTTACCGGCTGGTACAAAAGTGCCGCAATAATCAAAAATATTGGAATTAAAAGCTGTCGGATTACAGCCTGTTTTTGCTTTTTCGTTGGCATAATATCTCCCTTTCTTAACCAGCTGCACACCCGGCAGCTTTTTTCTGCATGATAAAATGTACCATATTCCTCCGCTACTGTAAAGAAATCCTTGCAATTTAGCAAATTTCTAGTAAAATAGAATAGATATGTTATGCCTTATGGCAAAAACTTTAGTATGAAACAAACATGGAGGAAATTATGATTCAAGCAAGTAACATCTCATTACGTTTCGGAAAAAAAGCGCTTTTCGAGGAAGTGAATATTAAATTCACCGAAGGAAACTGCTACGGTATCATCGGTGCCAACGGTGCAGGAAAGTCTACTTTTTTGAAAATTCTTTCCGGCGAATTAGAGCCGACAACTGGTGAAATCAGTTTAGGCCCCGGCGAGCGTCTTTCTGTATTGGAGCAGGACCATTTTAAATATGACGACCAAATTGTTTTGGACACCGTAATTGCAGGAAATCAAAACTATATGACATCATGAAGGAAAAAGATGCCATCTATGCCAAAGAAGACTTCTCCGAAGAAGATGGTATGCGTGCAAGTGAACTCGAGGCCGAGTTTGCCACCATGAATGGATGGGAAGCAGAAGCTGACGCTGCCACCTTGTTAAACGGACTTGGTATTGCCACGGAAGTTCACTACAAACAGATGAGCGAACTGCCGGACACCGACAAGGTTAAAGTCTTGTTAGCACGTGCCTTATTTGGCAACCCGGATATTCTTCTGCTCGACGAGCCGACAAACCATTTGGATTTGGACTCCATCCGCTGGTTAGAAGAATTTCTCATTGATTTTGAGAATACAATTATTGTAGTATCCCATGACCGTTATTTCCTCAACAAAGTATGTACTCATACCGTTGACTTAGATTACGGCAAAATGCAGATTTATGCAGGTAACTACGATTTCTGGTATGAATCCAGCCAGTTAATGATTAAACAGATGAAAGAAGCCAATAAGAAAAAGGAAGAAAAAATCAAAGAATTGCAGGAATTTATCCAGCGATTCAGTGCAAATGCTTCCAAATCAAAACAGGCTACTTCCAGAAAACGCGCGCTGGAAAAAATCGAGTTGGACACTCTGCGCCCATCCAGCCGTAAATATCCTTATGTTGACTTTAAACCGGACCGCGAAATCGGAAATGAAGTCCTTACCGTTACCAATCTTTCAAAGACGATTGATGGCGAAAAAAGTGCTTGACAATGTTTCCTTTACCGTTGGCCACGATGATAAAATTGCTTTTGTTGGTTCTTACGGTATTGCGGCAACAACCTTATTCCAGATTCTTGCCGGTGAAATGGAACCGGACGAAGGCGATTATAAATGGGGAATTACAACTTCCAACTCATATTTCCCGAAAGATAACACAGCATACTTTGACAGTAACGATACCATCGTAGACTGGCTAATGCCCTTTTCTCCGGAAAAAGATGCTACTTATGTCCGTGGCTTTTTAGGACGTATGCTCTTTAAGGGCGACGATGGATTAAAGAAAGTCAATGTACTTTCCGGTGGTGAGAAAGTTCGTGTTATGCTTTCCAAAATGATGATGCTTGGTTCTAACGTCCTTTTAATGGATGAGCCAACAAACCACTTAGATATGGAATCCATCACTTCCGTAAACAATGGTCTGATTAAATTCCCCGGTGTTGTTTTATTCACTTCCCAGGATCATCAGTTTATCCAGACCATCGCCAACCGTATCATTGAATTTACGCCAAATGGTATGATTGACAAGGTAACCACATATGACGAATATCTCGACAGTGATGAAATGGCCAGAAAACGTCAGGCTTTAAGCTGATTTGACGCTGACTTGAAAAAGACAAAACTTGACAATATTCATCCAATCAGATACAATGGTTGGAAAATAATCCATAACGACCCTGGATACAAAAGGAGATGAGGACTTGGGGCCCAGTGACGCGGTAAATATACTTATAATTATAATTTTACTCATATTATCCGCATATTTCTCTTCTGCAGAGACGGCATTAACAACGGTAAATAAAATCCGCATGCGCTCTTTGGCAGAGGAAAATAACAAAGCAGCAAAACGCGTTTTGAAATTAATCGAAGAACCTTCCAAAATGCTGAGTGCTGTACTGATTTGTAACAACATTGTAAATCTTTCTGCTTCTTCGATATCAACATCCTATGCATTTTCAATATGCAAACGGATTGGTATGGAAAACAGCACTAGCCTTTTTGCCGGTATCGCAACCGGTATTCTGACTGTATTGATTTTGATTTTTGGTGAAATCACACCAAAAAATCTTGCGACAAAAAATGCAGAGAAATTAGCACTCTTCTATTCGAGTTCAATTTCCGCTATCACTCACATATTGACGCCTGTCATTTTTATCGTCAACCAATTTGCAAGATTTTTAATGTTTTTACTGCGTGTGGACACTTCAAAAAAATCAAGCAGTATTACAGAAGATGAGCTGCGTACCTTTGTTGATGTCAGTCACGAAGAAGGTGTCATCGAAAGCGAGGAGCGTAAGATGATTACCAATATCGTAGACTTTGGTGATACACTTGCCAAAGATGTTATGATTCCACGTATGGATATTGCCATGGTGGAGGCAAACATTTCCTATGACGAACTGCTGACGGAATTTACGGAAAACAAATACGCAAGACTTCCGGTATACGAAGAAACCATTGATCACATCATTGGTATTATCAACTTGAAAGATTTCGTTTTTTATCAAGGCGACAAAGAAAACCTGAACATCAAATCTTTGATGCGGGAAGCTCATGTCACTTATGAATACAAAAATGTCTCCGAACTTTTCATGGAAATGCGGAAGGACTCCATTCCGATGACCATTGTTCTGGACGAATATGGTGCTCTCGCCGGTCTGATTACCATGGAAGACCTCATTGAGGAAATCGTTGGCGAACTACGTGATGAGTACGACACAGACGAAGAAGATGACATTCAGGTACTTTCTGATTCCGCCTACAAAGTGCTTGGTTCTACACCATTAGATGACATTGCCGAGGCACTCGGCGTACCGCTTAAATCCGATGATTATGACTCGATTGCGGGGCATGTCATTAACCTGTTGGAGCATTTTCCAACTGAAGGAGAAACAGCCGAAGATGAATTTGCCAGGTACACAGTACTTAAAGTCGACGGAAATCGAATTGATACAGTAAAACTTGAACTCAAACCAAAAATAACAGAGGAGCCGGAAGAAGCCGAATAGTTTCTTTCGGCTTCTTGCCATTTAATCTTTTTCAAAAACAATTTTTCTTCTCACACTCACCGTCTCTTCTTTTCCCTCATCCATATTCATTCTGCCGCAGACCTCCACATCCATCTGTCTTTTATCATAATCCATTTTATGAACCAGAACCGTCAAATCAATTTCATGGTTCCATTTTGCAATCAGGGACTGTAAAAGGGCTGCTAACATCTCATTACGATTTTCAATTCCATAATGGTTTTCCTCCATCACCTCAGACATTGTCTGCTCCATAGCAGATGATAAAGAAGTTTCCGCTCTTTCATATGACCACATTCGTTTTGACGCCGTATGTTGAATCATAACAATAAATAAAATTGAACCAATTCCAATCATCGATATCACAATTGTCTTCACACAAATCACCTCCTATCCTGCATATTCATACCCATCAATCACATATTTTTTTCGTAATCCAAAAGGAAAAACGACATCATACTGCAGAATAACACGAACATACCCTGTCGTTTTACTCTTTATCTGTACCTGATAGCCTCTGTTTTTTGCCTCCTTATAACATTGTTTTTTTGCTTCTTCCGAATAATCACTTTTCTGCAATTGATATACAGCCTCCCGGTAATATGTTCTGGCACTTCCATATCTCACATTTTGAGAGAGATAGAACACCAAAAGAAAAGAAAGCGCTGTGAACAATAACATAAGTATAAATTCATCCACTAATCGGCTCATCTCACCCTCCATTCCAAATCGTCATCTGCTGAACAAGAAGAGAAAATACTAAAACACTGTCCCACATAATTTTTACACCGGCAATAAAAAGTGGAATCCGACGAAATGCACGCAGACGCAACGCATGTTTTTTACTGCTACTCTCCTCTTTCTCATCGTACTTACTATACAACTGTTCCATAAGGAAAAATATCTCCTGCTTTGCCTGCTCACAGCCATCGACATTTGCCCTTCCCAATACTCTCATTGCGATGCGAAACTCCATGTCATCAAATTCCTCACAAAAAGAATCATATGGTTTATAAGAGGCCGGATCCTGCCGAATATTTTCCAATAAAGTTTCCAACTCTTCACGAAACCAGCCATCCATTCCCTCAATTGACAGCAAAATCATTTGATAAACACCTTTTGTCTGCAAAGAACAGGCAGCTGTCATAATCCAGTAAGAAGCCATCTGTCTCATCTCCTGCGCTAAGATGGTACTGTCCTTTTTCCTTTTTTTCTTCCAAAACCATAATAAAAAACAAGTAACAGTCAACAAAACCATACCACAAAAAACAGCAGTAGAACCAAGTATATTCGTTTCTTTTCCCGTCAACATAAGAGAGCAAAAATGCAAAGATAAGAAAAGAAACCAAACAAAGGATAAATGCCAGTATCGCCGATAACAAATACTCTTTTTTTATCTTTTTCTCAGACTGCCTTCTTTGTTCTCTTCTCCATTTCCACGCATCAAAATCACGTGTTATAAAATCAAGTGCTTCCCCTTCCATCGTTTCCATTCGCTCATACAAATGGAGGAAACAATAAATCACAGCAATCTCATGATAAAGAGATTCATCGCACACTTTCATGAAAGCCTCCAATCATTTCCGGGAACAATTTCCCCAATTTGAAATTTTCTCGACAAACTTTTGGGAAGACGGTAATTAACAACTTTTCCATCTTCCACGAGCATAATCATCCGGTTCGCAGTTTCTCCTCCCCTTACCGGTTCCCGTTCAAACACACCAATCTGGTCAATAAAGCGGTGTAAAAGTCCTGTCTCATCCCGTTTACTTTTCACTAAAATACCAATATCCAAGTAACGATACGTGTCATTTTCAATCCATCTGCTATCTTCTTTTTCCCCTGCCATAGCTAAGATTCTCTCCGGAATACTCCTTACATCCTCTGCAAGCATTGTAGTCATTCCACAAGCTCCGGTACGAATTGACTCTAAGAAACATTTCACCTCCTCGGACTTGATTTCGGACAAAATCAGCCAGTTTGGCAATTGTTTCATACATATTTGGATTGCCTGCGTATAAGAAAAGTTTTCCGCCACTCTCATCTCCACACAATCTTTATTAGGATTCATTTTCTGATAATGAATCTCTAACACATCCTCTATCGTAACAGTTCGCTCTGCAGCAGGAATATACTGCGTCAGATATTTCAATAATTCTGTTTTTCCGGAACCGGAACATCCGCATATTGCAATACTGCAATGCGCGCCATACATTGAATCAGAAATTCAATCACTCTTGCATCACAGTAGCCATTTCCTGTCATATCCTCTTTTTTCAGTCGGCGCACGGCAGGTGTTTTTTTCAGTGAAATCGAAAGCCCGGAATACGCAACACTTGGATGCACCAGACAGACACGAAGTTCTTCCGTTTCCACTTCCATAACCGGATTATCCCTGTTAAATGCCTTATTTGATAAATTCGATAATAGCATGGAAAACCGATTTGCAAATGACTCAGATAAAACTTCCGGTGCCATATACCGCCCCTTTTCCAAGTCATCAATCCATAACTGTCTGCCATTCCAATGAATATCTGTGACCGTTTCTTCCATCACGTAAGGATATAAAACACCATAGTCCTGACGCTTCAGCAAATAATCTTTTTGAAATTCATTCATTTTTTACCACTCCTTTTTTCGCCTTTGCAAACTGTCTTAAAAAGCTACCATTTACCTCTCTGCTAAAGGGCTTTTCCTGACGGTGTATAAACTGTCGTGCCACCTTCAGGTGCATCTACCGAAAAATGCCACTTTTCTTCAACAAAATCTGTATTATCCGGCTCGACATACAAAACCCGCCCATGTATTTCTTCTTTTTTATCCATAACCGGCATTATTGTTTTTTTATGCTCTGTCGAATCTGTCTTTTGTTGTTTTTCCTTTTTTATGGTATCTGTCTTTTCCGGCTTTGGTTTTGCCGTTTTAGCTGGCATAAGGTTATGTTTTTGTTGGTTTTCATTTGTGTTTTTTTGCTTCGACTTAGTTATCTCTGACTGATTTTGTTTTGGCTCCTTTTTCTTTGATTTCTTATTTTCCCAGCCGGTAACCTTGCCATCAGCATAAATCTGCTCCTTCCTTTCATCCGGATTGTTTGTCAATGTGCCGCCCTGAACAAATAACGAACCGCCTTTTGCCACATAAACAGCTCCACCGACACCTCCGTAACAAATATCACCTTTTCGATAACCTTTGGCCGTATTTCCCGATATAACTCCACCTTTGAACCAGACACTGCCTTCCGAGTAAATCGCTCCACCTCTTCCATCAAACCCTTCCACAGCACCGACTCCTATCGTTTTGTTACCAGTAATTACACCTCCCTGTATCAGTAATCGGCCGCCCTTTTTTACATAAAAGGCCGCTCCACCGGAAACATTTTTGTTGTTACGCACGCTCCCTGCTTTCATAATGCAAACACCTCCGCTGCCAATCTCAACTGCTCCACCTCCGTTGACCGCAAGCGTTTCATTCACATTATCCTGCAGAAAGCATCCTTTCCCAATCACCAATGTTCCCTGTCTGACTTCGATTAACCTTCCAAATATCTTAGATTTTGTATTTTCCCCTGCACTGCCGGAAACCGTCAACTGGCTCCATTCACATTTTTTCCCCTGCACTAAAAACAGACATCCACCATAAACTTTCCCATGCAAAGCACTCCGAACCAGATTATGTCCTCTGCCATGAATTATTTTCTCTCCTCGTATCACTACAGGTTCATCCACGATTATATCCGAAGTCAACTCGATAGTTTCCTTCGTATCCGATTCACACAACTGCTTAAACTCCGAAAAATCAGATACCATCCTTTTTGCTAAAACCGGCCGTACACTCACACAGAGCGAAAGAGCGAAAAAAAGTGCAATTCTTTTTCTCATTTTCTTCATGCTCCACCTCTCCTTTCATCCATGCTTCCGAATCTGTTCCTGCAGCAAAGACACTGTCTCTTTCACCGCCTGCATAAACATCTCATGGGAAAGAGAATTTTCTTGCATATAATTTTTCAGCAAAAAAGGAATCAGCTGTCCCCTTGACATTGCATCGGAAAAACCGGTATCATGCGGAATCGTGCCAATCTTTGCGCCGGGTATATGAAACTGTTTCATAATCGCCGACTTTGTAAGCTCCGACTTTCCATCATAATTTCCAATCAGATAAAATGCCTTTTCCTGTATGGATGAATAATTTCGAAAAAAATGAGAAAGCAACGGAAGATTCTGATTCAAATTCACAACAACCAAATCAGCCTGTTGTAAAATTTTACGCGAGCTCGCTAACTGTGCGGCCGACGTATCGACCATAACCATATCGCTAAGCCGCTCTAAACATTCCATCGTCCGAACTGCTTCCCGTTCTAAATAATACTCCAGATAATCAGAACTCTTTACCGGTTCTGAAGGAAGATAAAAAAGACGTTTTCCCAAGTAATCCTTAGTCAAACCATATAAATTTTCTTCGGAAAGTTCTTCTCCTTTTTCCACTAATTGAAGAACCTTCTCCAGACCGCTTGCGGTCTGGTAATACATGGGCTCTCTTACACATCCGGCAGACTGCGGATGATAATAAGTGCTCCCCAGATTCACAATATTTTTGTGATTTTCAAAGACAATTGTCCGCTCATTCGGACAACTTAATGCTGATAATACGCTGATACAAGCCAAATTACTTGTAACACCGGAATGTCCTCTGACATTGCTCCAAAAAGCAATTTTCATTTTAGTACCTCCTTTTTGTTATTGGAGGTGGAGTGTTTCCTATCTTAGCACCTTATTTTCTCCTTGTAAATTATCAATTAGTACCAAAAAAGAAACCAAAAATTTGTTCAAATACACGTTTTTTCAGCGAAAAACGCCGGGAACACAAAATCCCCGGCGTCATGCGACAAGTTTTCCAATCATTTACTTTTGAACACCGTACTTCTCATAGTATGAGTCGATGGATGCCTTCATTTTGTCATCAATCACAATTTTTCCAAGGCATTCTTTATTATACAAACGCTCAACTACCTCTTCCATTGAAACGATAGCAGCCGTTTTGAATCCATATACTTCACGAATTTCATCCAGCGCACTCTTTTCTTTTGTTTTTCCCTGCTCCATACGATTTAGGGAAACCATAAGTCCAACAATCTCCACATCTCCCTGTGCCTGAATAATCGGGAAAGTTTCTTCGATGGATTTTCCTGAAGTCGTAACATCCTCAATAATTACCACACGCTCTTTATCCTTAATTTTGCTTCCAAGCAGAATTCCGGTATCACCATGATCCTTGATTTCTTTGCGGTTTGAACAGTAACGGATTTCTTTGCCATACAATTCATAAAAAGCAATTGTGGTTGCTACGCTAAGCGGAATTCCTTTGTATGCAGGTCCGAATAAAACGTCAAAATTATCTCCATACTGGTCATGAATCGCTTTTGCATAATATTCGCCTAAACGTTTTAACTGAGAGCCGGTTACATAAGCACCTGCGTTCATGAAAAATGGTGATTTTCTTCCGCTTTTCAGCGTAAATTCACCAAATTTCAAAACATCGCTCTCTACCATAAACTCAATAAACTCTTCCTTATATCGTTCCATTTTCGTTCCTCCTAGTCGTTTAACAGTTTTTCAACGGATGCTAATTTGACACAAAGAACAAAGATTTTTGTTGCTTCTGCCATTTCTTCCGGTGTTGGGAAAGAAGGGGCGATTCGGATATTGGAATCTTCCGGGTCTTTTCCATACGGATAGGTAGCACCTGCTCCCGTAAGAACTACACCAAGCTGCTTACATTTATCAACAATCGCTTTTGCACAACCAGGCATTGCATTAAAGGAAATGAAATAACCACCACGCGGTTTCACCCAGGAACCAATTTCAAGCCCCTTGAGTTCTTCCTGTAAAATCTGCAAAACAGCCTCAAACTTCGGACGCAGAATTTCTGCATGCTTCTGCATATGATTTTTAAGACCGTCAATATCCTTAAAAAATCTTACATGACGAAGCTGGTTAATCTTATCATGTCCGATAATCTGCACAGTCATGTGCTGACGGATAAATTCCACATTAGCTAGTGATGTCGCAATTGCAGAAACACCGGAGCCAGGAAAACTTACCTTTGAAGTTGAACCAAACATGTAAACCATATCCGGATTTCCTGCTTTCTCACACTCCTCCAAAATGTTTGGAATTTTGTCATGAATTTCATCGTAAATGTGATGAATACAATACGCATTATCCCAGAAGATACGGAAATCTTCTGCTTTCGGATGAAGATTTGCAAAACGTTTTACTACCTCATCCGAGTATGTGATACCAGTCGGATTAGAGTACTTTGGCACACACCAGATACCTTTTACTGCCTCATCGTTATTCACATATTTTTCAACTAAATCCATATCCGGACCATTTTCATCCATCGGGATGTTAATCATCTCGATACCAAATAACTCCGTGATTTTGAAATGTCTGTCATATCCGGGAACCGGACACAAAAATTTAACTTTATCCAGTTTACACCACGGAGTTGAACCATTCACACCACGAATCATGGAACGAGCAACCGTATCATACATAATATTCAAGCTGGAATTTCCACATACAATTACATTATCCTTTTTTACTTCCATCATATCAGCTAACAACTGGCGGCACTCTCCGATTCCATCCCAGTCACCATAGTTTCTGGTATCATTTCCTAATAAAGTTTTCATGTCAGATTTGCTGTTAATCACATCCAGCATCGGCATAGATAATGCAAGCTGAGAAGCTCCCGGCTTACCACGTGCCATATTTAAAGACAACCCTTTCGCCTCTTCCGTTTTAAACTCTTCTTCCAGACTAGCTTTCAATGACAGGAGTTCCTCCCTGCTCATCTGCATATACGATTTCATATTGACCTCCATTCTAAAGTGTAACAAAGTGTTTCGAAACACTTCCTTTTGTATCTAAACTTAATTTCTTACTATTTTACACATCCGATAATATCTCGGATACTCGAAAGTTTTTCCTTCTTTACATACTCCTCTAATCCATCAATAATCTGGGATGTTACATACGGGTTAAAAAAGTTTGCCGTACCGACTGCCACCATGGTAGCACCTGCCATCAAAAATTCAAGAGCATCCTCGGTATTCTGTACACCACCCATTCCTAAGACTGGAATGGAAACAGCATTTGCCACCTGATATACCATCCGCACTGCAACCGGTTTCACGCATGGACCGGACATACCGCCGGTCTGATTGGCAAGAGCAAATGTTTTTCTTGCTACATCAATTTTCATACCGGTCAGCGTATTAATCAGTGAAACACCATCTGCACCTCCGGCTTCCACCGCTTTTGCCATCTCTGTAATGTCCGTGACATTCGGACTAAGTTTCATAACAATCGGCTGCTTTGCCACTGCTTTTACAGCTTTCGTAATTTCTTCTGCCATCTCCGGTTTCTGTCCAAAAGCAATCCCGCCTGCCTTTACGTTCGGACAGGAAATGTTAATCTCTAACATATCCACGTCTTCATCCGCAAGACGCTCAACCACTTCCACATAATCCTCTTTGGAACGTCCGCACACATTTACGATAATATGTGCACCATGCTCATACAGATATGGCAAATCACGTGCAATCAAAGTATCAATTCCCGGATTCTGAAGCCCAATAGCATTGAGCATACCACCGTGGGTTTCCACAATACGCGGTGTCGGATTTCCGGACCACGGCACATTGGCAACACCTTTTGTCGTCACGGCACCAAGTTTCTTCAAATCCACAAATTCACTGTATTCGAGTCCGGAGCCGAATGTACCGGACGCCGTCGTTATTGGATTTGGAAACGTGATTCCCGCGAAATTTACTTCTAACTGTTTGCTCATTTTCCTCCTCCTTATAACTCAATGTCTGTCGATAAAAAGACCGGACCATCTTTACAGATACGTTTATTTTTCACTTTTGAATGTGAGTCGATTTCCTTTGACTCACATACACAGGCAAGACAGGCACCAATACCGCACGCCATCTTTTCTTCCATTGAAATCCACGCCGGAATCTGTTTTTCAAAAGCCCATTGTTTCACACCGCGAAGCATCGGCGTTGGTCCACAGGAAAAAATACAGTCTCCGGTCACACCTTCTGCTTCCATGGCATCCAAAACGGTTCCTTTTATTCCTATACTGCCATCATCTGAAGCAATTACAACACGGTCTGCCGCCTCTTCCAATTCTTCCCGCAAAAAAGCATCGGCATTTCGGTAGCCAACCACCACCGTTGTTTTGCAAGGCAATTGCTTTGCAAGTTCCAAAAGCGGCGGAATTCCAATTCCACCACCAATTAACACTGCCGTCTTGTCTTTTTCACAAGCATCCAATGGAAATCCATTCCCCAAAGGTCCGAGAATCCGGATTTCATCATCCTTTTTTTTCGCCGCAAATTCCTTTGTTCCCGCACCAACAATGCGGAATACAATGCGGAGAAGACCATCTTTTTGATTCACTTCACAAAGACTTATCGGACGTGGAAGAAGTGTATCCGAATTATCGCAGTACAGCGAAATAAACTGTCCCGGTTTTGCCGATTTCGCAACTCCCGAAGCCGACAGCCACATGGATACAATCCCCTCTGCAAGAACAGAAACTTCCGTTACCTTTGCCATACACTGTATCTTTGCCATCATCATTTCCTTTCCAAAACTATTTTCTAAAATCATTAGAAAATACGGTTAATATCCTCAATCATGTCAATTACTGCCTGACGAGAAGCATCGGCATAATTTTTCTCACCAAATGAAGCATACTTCTCCTGTTTGTAAGCACAAATAATACCACGGGATGAATTTACAATTGCGCCAAGTCCATCTTCATTGAAGTATGGACGAAGAGAATCTGCTGTTCCTCCCTGTGCACCATAACCCGGCACCAGAATATAACTTTTTGGCATAATATTACGAAGCACTTTACCCATTTCCGGATAAGTAGCACCAACAACCGCACCTACCTCGCTGTAACCGCAGGAGCCAACACAATCTTCGCCCCATTTTGCCACATGTTCACCAACTAACTCATACAATGGTTTTCCATCGATTAACTTATCCTGAAATTCGCCGGAAGATGGATTTGAAGTCTTTACCAAAACAAAAATACCCTTCTTTTCCTCTTTGCAGACATCAACAAATGGTTTCACACCATCGGTACCAAGATACGGATTGACCGTAATCATATCCTCATCAAAGCCACGGCAAACGGTAGTCCCAACGGTCACACTGCCCAAATGAGCATTTGCGTAAGCCGTTGAAGTCGAACCAATATCGCCACGTTTCACATCACCGATAACAACCAGTCCCTTTTCTTTGCAGTAATTTACTGTTTTCTGAAAAGCCACAAGTCCCGGAATTCCAAACTGCTCATACATGGCAATCTGAGGTTTTACAGCCGGAATCAAATCATAAACCGCATCCACGATTCCTTTGTTATATACCCAAATCGCTTCTCCGGCCGCCTCCATGGTCTCTCCATATTTTGAAATGGCATCTTTTAAAATCCATTCCGGAATATAAGAAAGCATAGGGTCTAATCCAACAACAACCGGTGCCTTTGTCTTTTTAATTTTTTCAACTAATTGATCAATCATGGTGTCCTCCATTTATTCATATTGATAAACAATGTTTCCGCCTACAATCGTATAATACACACGACCATTGACTTTTGCTCCATCAAATGGTGTGTTCTTACCTTTTGATAAAAAGGTATTCTTATCAATCACATATTCCGAATCCATATCCGCAATTGTAATGTCCGCCGGTGCCCCCACAGAAAGTGTTCCGCCTGGTACCGAAAGAATCCGGCATGGATTCGTACTCATTTTTTCAACTAACTGAAGCGGGGTTAATTTTCCCGTCTTCACAAGATGTGTCACAGAAAGTGCATATGCCGTTTCTGAACCAACAATTCCAAACGGTGCCTTTGCAATCGACTGTTTCTTTTCTTCTTCGCCGTGTGGCGCATGGTCCGTAGAAATTGCTTCCATCGTGCCATCCGCTAAACCATCCACCAAAGCTTCTACATCCGCAGCACTTCGCAGTGGTGGATTCATTTTATAATTCGCATCGTCTCCTGCGATTTCATCCTCTGTCATTGCAAAATGATGTGGACATACTTCTGCTGATACACTGACGCCATCCTTTTTTGCAATACGAACCATTTTTACACTGTCTTTTGTTGAACAGTGACACAAATGAAGATGAACTCCGGTTTCTTTCGCAAGAAGAATATCTCTTGCAACAATAACATCTTCTACCGCATTGGTGATTCCGCAGATTCCAAGTTCTTTGGCTTTTTCCCCCGCATTCATTGCTCCGTGGCCTACCATGTTTTTATCTTCACAATGGGCAAGCACCGGAATTCCCGCTTTTTTTGCTTCTTTCATCGCTTCACGGTAAATTTCGGCATTCATCACGGACTTGCCATCTTCGCTAATTGCTTTTGCTCCTGCTTTTACCATACCGGCAATATCCGTCATTTCCTCGCCAAGCTGCCCTTTCGTAACAGCCCCAACAGGATAAACACGAATCGGACTGTCTGTTTTGGCAATCTTAAGAATTTTTTCAATCATTGCCGGAGAATCTGTCACAGGCTTTGTATTTGGCATCGGGCAAACCGCTGTAAAACCGCCCTTTGCCATCGCGTGCGTACCGGAATAAATTGTTTCCTTGTACTCAAAACCGGGTTCTCTTAGGTGCACATGCAAATCAACAAGTCCCGGCATCACGTATTTTCCTTCTGCATCAATCACCGTACATTCGTCTGGAATTTTATCCGACGAAAGGCTGCCAACACAGGCAACCTTTCCCTCTTTCACATATACATCACATACTTCATCCAGATGATTGGCAGGGTCTAAAACATGTCCATTCTTAATCCATAGGTTCAATAAACAAATCCACCTTTCCAAAATCATCCAGGTCAAAACTACTTGTCAGACCCGCCTTCTCGATATCTTTAACAACTGCCTGATTGGTGATTACCTGAGCAATTTCGCTTTTTGGAACCCACTTACTGTCACGAAGTTCCTCTGCCAAAATCACTTCATCCATCTGTGCATCACACAGAAAAGCAATTCCACATGTACAAATCTCACCTGCGGTAAATCCCCAGGTGTACAGTGGCTTATTTACCTGAACAGCCACTCCTGTTTTTTCCGCCACAATGCGCTCTACTGCTTTTTCCGGTGTCTCTCCGAATTCCATCTCCCCATCAATAAATTCCCACTGATAAGGGTCAAAAATACGGTCATCATACCAGCGCTCCACTGCTAAATAAGAATCCTGATACTGCACAATTCCTTTGACCAGCACACGAAATTTACTCATTCCCATCATCCTTTCCCAATTTATTTAGCTGTTATATATCCTTTGGCTTTCAAAAGTTCCGCCATCAGCACAGCACCACCTGCTGCACCACGTACGGTATTATGGGAAAGTCCCACAAATTTCCAGTCAAAATATGCGTCTTTTCGAAGACGTCCGATACTAACGCCAAATCCATTTTCATAATTTACATCCAAAGCAACCTGTGGGCGGTCATCCTCTTCTAAATACTGAATGAACTGCTTTGGTGCATTTGGCAGTCCCAATTCCTGAGGTGCACCCTTAAACTCAACAAGTGCCTGAATCAGCTCTTCTTTCGTTGGTTTCTGTTTAAAATTAACAAATACCGCAGCCGTATGTCCATCCAGTACCGGTACACGGATACACTGGCTTGTAATCAATGGGCCATCGGCTTTTACAATCTGTCCATTCTCAACTTTACCCCAGATACGAAGCGGCTCCTGCTCACTCTTTTCTTCCTCGCCGCCAATATATGGAATAATATTATGCTCCATCTCCGGCCAGTCTTTAAATGTCTTTCCCGCTCCGGAAATTGCCTGATAAGTCGTAGCAACAACCAGTGTCGGCTCAAACTTTCTCCATGCGGTAAGTGCCGGTGCATAACTCTGGATCGAACAGTTTGGTTTTACACAGATAAAGCCTCTCTTTGTTCCCAGACGTTTTTTCTGGCTCTCGATAACCTCTAAATGCTCCGGATTTACTTCCGGTACAATCATTGGAACATCCGGTGTCCAGCGGTGTGCACTGTTGTTAGAAACAACCGGTGTCTCGGTTTTTGCATAATCTTCTTCAATCTTTTTGATTTCTTCTTTTGTCATATCTACGGCACTAAAAACAAAATCAACTTCGCTGCTGACTGCCTCAATGTCATTTACATTTTTACAACTATATTTTTTACCGCTTTCGGCATCGGTTTCTGCATTTTCCAGCGGCCGCCTACTGCCTCTTCATATGTTTTCCCTGCACTTCTTGGACTTGCTTTGCAATTGTTGTTACTTCAAACCAAGGGTGATTCTCCAACAGCGAAATAAAACGCTGGCCTACCATACCGGTACCGCCAAGGATACCTACTTTTAACTTGTCGCTCATGATATTCCTCCATACTTTTTCATAGTCCACCTTATCATACACCATTTCTACAAATTTTTCAACAAATTATCAGAACAAATATCGCAAATACGGATTCAGCTTTGAGATTACATAGTTGGAAACTTTATTTAATTCACTTGTTGTATCATCAAATAGTTCCTCTTTGCTGTCCTGTGTACCGTCTGCTGCATCTGCTTCTTTTTGATAGGAAGTAAAACTTTTTTTCAATATCTCACACAAAGGCCTGCTGTCAATCACCAGCATTAACTCTGTATCCTGATAAGCACTCTTCATATCCATGTTAAAAGAACCGACAATTGCAAGCCTGTCATCAATCACCGCACTCTTTCCGTGGTAAGAAACACCACCGTGGTACTCAAGCACTTTCGCCCCCATCTTTAACACCTCATCCTTGTGAAGTGCATAATCCACGGAGCCAAACGGATTTCCGTTATTTTTCACTGAATTTGTCATAATGGTAAATTCAGGGACCTCTTTGGCTATCTTTGCAATTTCACCATACATATAATCATTATTGATAATATACGGTGTGTGCCAGATAACTTCTTTTTTGGCCTGCTTCATCAGTTCGCACAGACCGTAAAACACCTGCGGTTCTTTGCTGTAAAGACAAGTCGGGTTTGAGAGCAGTGTAATCCGGTTTGCCGCCACTGTTTTTTCTTGATATGATATGGTTTGAAACCATCCAGGTTCCTGTTTTTTCAGAGAAATGTACTGTTTTTCCAGTTCCTGCCCTGCCCTTTTTACACCGGGAATTAACCAAAGCAAATGGTTATCATTCCATGTCTTACACAGCGAATCATTCCAGATTGCTTCAAAATAGGCTTTTACCTGATAAAGGGAGCCTTCTTTTTCTCCTTCGTGGTAAACTAAAACGTCCCTGTCATAATTTTTAGGTCCGTCCTGCGCCCCAAGGAAAGAATCATAAACATTTCTTCCTCCTAGCAGATACAAAGAATCATCAACAATCACATACTTATCATGCATCCGGCTCATCGCGCGAAACGGTAACAGGGGATTGACCGGATTATACGTTTTTATCGTCACATTTTCATGGGAAGCAAGTGCATAAAAATAGGCATTTCCCGTCATACGGAGCCATGAATTGCAGCCATCCGCCAAAATTTTCACCTTGACGCCGCGTTCTGCCGCTGCCCACAAGGCAGCCAACATCTTTTTCCCGCTGATATCCGAATGAAAATCAAACGTGGATAAAACAATGGATTGTTTTGCATGCTCAAGCATTCGAATTCTTTCCGCCAATGCCTCCCCATTATCTTCAATGAGCATCACGCGGTCTCCTGCCGAGTTTTCCGATGCAAAAACTTTATTTGCAAATTCTTTTTTATATTCTTCACTCACTTTTGGCTGGTTCAGATATGGAAGTGCCGCTCCCAAAATCAGATAGAGAAAAACACCTGCCACACCCACTGCTTTATAACGTTTTTTTATTTTTCCAAACGTTTTATCTGTGAGTAATTCGATATGGAACCGAAGATACAAAATCCAGGTAACAACCATTAAAATCATCAATACCAGAATCAACAAATTCGATACTAAAAGAGGCATGCCGGGGAATAAAATAAGTGCTAAAATCCCAAAATCCAAGCCTGCCGTACCAATTTTTCCAAACCGCTTGGCACCAAAAACCTGATTTTTCTTTCGAATCACAAGTAATCCCATCAGCCCCATATAAATTTCTTTTGCTGCAAATAATAAAAACAACCAGATGGTCGCAGGGAAATGCACGGTACACATAATCGCAAGTGCCGCTTGGGTCAGTTTGTCCGCAATAGGGTCTAACATTTTTCCCCATTCGGTCACCTGATGAAAATGTCTTGCAATTTTCCCGTCAAAAAAATCCGACAAAAACGAAAGACATAGAACAATAACCGCCCCATAAAAGCAGCCAGCATTCTCCGAATGATAATATAAAACACAAAATACAGGAATTAATAAAATCCGAAAATATCCCATTAGATTTGGAATTGTAAAATACTCTTTTTTTCATATCAACGCCCCTCTCAAGCCATTACCTTTATGATACTAAATCCGGCGGAAACTGGCAAGATTTTCTTTACATAAAGAAGAACACCCAGTCAAAAGACTAGGTGTTCCTCTTCGTATAATAGGGTGGGAGTAGTAGTCAACAAAGTAACTACTGTGTTAAATGTAACAGGAAAATGTGGCAAAAAAATGACGATTTTGCTATTCCTGTAATTTTTTTCGTGCCTGCGCCCGGTATTGGCTCGGTGTCACGTGAATATTTTTCTTAAACTGCTTCATAAAAAATGTTTCATTGTGATAGCCGCACAAATCCGCAATTTCCTTAATCGAATAATTGGAAACCAGTAAAAAATGTTTGGCGTGCTCCATCCGGCTCTGGACAACATCCTGCACAAACGTATTTCCAAAATATGATTTATACAATTTCTGAAAATACGGTGTACTTAGCCCATTGACACCTGCACACTCCGATACATGCCAGTCTTTCGACGGCTCCAAATATATCTGAGAACGAAGATTCTGAAACAATTCATCATATCGGTCCGGTATTTTTGCAACCTTACGTCTTTCTGACATCTCGGAAACTTTAATCAAAATCATTTTAAATAAACATTCCATCGTCGTCTCTTTGTACTCATTCATCGAAATATATTCCTGATAGAGTTGTTTCATCATCGAAGGAATCAACGTATTTTCCGGCAGGTGAATCACCGTATTCATCGGCAGATTGATTTCATCCACAAAAGAACGGCTGTCATCCAGCCAAAAATGCACAAAATCATCTTTATAGGAATCATTTACGGCATAATAGTGCTGCTTAGCACCAATATCATATAAAATCACGGATGGCGGCTTAACATAAATCGGCTGCTTATCAAGCACAACACAACACTCCGTATGAAAATACAAAAATAAATAATCCGGTTTTCCATACCGGGAAATTCCATCTTCTCTATAAATTTTAAAATCACCGTCGTACTCTAATTGTACCCCAACATCACGAAAGCGCATCCTACTTCTCCTTTCAAAAGCACAGCTTTCTCTCAAAACTATACAATCCTCTTATTGAACTTCATTATAGCATTTTCGTATTTTTTTGTCAGTATTTTTTTTCATTACTTTTATGCCACAAATTTCCATTATATTTTTCTTTTTTGTGGCAACAATATTACCAAGATAAATCGGATGCAGGAGAAAAAAACAGCATTTCAACAAAAGGGATGCCGTTTCCCGGCATTCCTTTATCTTCACAATAAATAAAACGGAGGTGAAAAATCATGACAAACAAAAATTCATCCAAGATGGAAGTACCACAGGCTAAAGAGGCTATGAATCGTTTCAAAATGGAAGTTGCAAACGAGATTGGTGTAAACTTGAAAGATGGTTACAACGGTGACCTTACTTCCCGTGAAGCTGGATCGATCGGAGGCGAGATGGTTCGTCAGATGATTAAGAAACAGGAAGAGAGCATGAAATAATCGCAGCCTAAATGCGAAATAAAAGAGGACAGCCGCTTTGCTGATAAAATTGCTTAGCGGCTGTCTCTTTGTTCTAAATCCATTTGTATCTGTTCTAAATAATGGACAAATGTTCCGGAATAGGTCGAAATTTCATATGCAGGATCTAATTCTTCATATTTGAAATGCTTTGCTCCGCCCTCTTCCATCCGTCTCCAAAATCTATCTAACTTTGCATACGGCAGATACATAAAGGTATCTTTTGCTTTGAAATAAATCAATAAAAATGCAATGCCGTCCTGCTCCTCAAACTCTTTCATAAAGCGAATCTGATGTTCATGCACATTCGCAAGCGGAAACCGATCAGTCGCACATTCCTTCGCATCAAAACATATCGGAATCCCCTGAACAACCCCGATGTAATCCACCGTACTTTTCTGTTCAAAGTAAGCAAGCGTAATATGTCTTGTTGTCTGGTCTATCGTAATCGGTTTAATCGGCGTTGGCACCTTCTGTACAAGTGCCAGTTTCTGCGAGCGGTATTTGTCATTTGTCATATTTACAAGTTCTTCCAAAAAAGAACCGCGGAGCCCTCTTGAATTCCAGGTTGCCATTAATTTTTCTCCCGGTACACAGTTTTATGTGCAATTTCGTCTGACTTTTCTTTTCCCTCAAGCAGCTCCAATAATTTTAAGCCAAAATCCATCGTTGTTCCAAGACCACGGCTTGTCACAATATTACCGTCAACAACGACCGGCTCACGAACTACCGTTGCACCAATCAAATTCTTTTCATGTTGTGGGAAACTGCATGCCGTCTTTCCTTCTAGCAAACCATATTTACCAAGAACTCCAGGTGCCGCACACACGGCTGCAACAATTTTTCCGGCATCATTCATAGCAAGAATTGCCTTTCTGACTGCATCGCTTTCACCCAAATTAATGGTTCCCGGCATTCCTCCCGGAAGAATGATGGCGTCATAATCAAGTACATCCACTTCTCCTAAAACAGCGTCCATTTCAACATTTACGCCATGTGAACTTCTCACAAATTCATCTTCTGTAATTGAAGCCATCGTCACTTCCACACCGCCCCGGCGCAGTAAATCAACGACTAAAAGCGCCTCCACGGTTTCATATCCTTCTGCAAATAAAATCACTGCACGTTTCATATTTTTTCCTCACTTTCCAAATTGTTTATTTATCATTTTCGCAAAGTAATCCGGCTCTTTTGCCGTTACTACCCTGCCTGAAAGATTTTTAAGTTCTCCCATATTTTCAGGAAAACACAATGTTTTCGCATGCAAAAAATAATGCTTCGTATCCGCTCTCTTTGCTGCACCATATTTTACATCCCCCAATAGCGGATGTCCCAAAGATGCCAGATGTCCGCGAATCTGATGCGTCTTGCCCGTCACCAGCTTCACTTTCAAAAGTGTTACTGTGCCATTGGTCCGTAACGGCTCATACCCGGTCTCAATCCACACGCGGTCTTCTCCGTCTTCCGAAAAAATCTGAACCCGGTTTGTCTGTTCATCCTTTTTTAAGTATCCGCGGACAACCGAAGGTTCTTTCATAACACCTTCCACAATTGTAAGATAGTACTTATCCATCGTTCGGTCTTTTAAAAGCTCCGACATTTTTTGCAGGCCCCGAAGGCTTTTCCCGGCAATCACAAGACCACTTGTATTCCTGTCAAGCCGGTTGCAAATCCCCGGTTTCAGGCTGTCTTTCGGTGACCACTCACCTTTTTTCTGTAAATAACCAAGTATATATTCTACAAGTGTAACATCCTGAGACTTCGCCTTTTGAGACAACATACCGGCAGGCTTATTCACAATCAGGACATCCTCATCTTCATAAACAATATCCAAATCTATTACCGGATAAATCACTTTTTTAGTCTCTCCGCGAAATTTCTCAAAGGTCTCATCTGAAAAATACACAGTTACTTTATCGCCCGTTTGCAGCATTTCACTGCCCGTTGCCTTTTTGTCATTTAGCTTGATATTTTTCTTTCGCAGCATTTTATACAAAAAACTTGTCTGCGCCTCTTTGAAATACTTTTCCAGAAACTTAGAAAAGCGCTGTCCGCTTTCCTTTGCTCCAATCGTCACCTCTCTCATCGTCTTCTCCACTACATCGCAAGTGAATGTAAATAATCCACCAGTGTTTTTTCCGAATTTTCTGACGCTTCTTCCTGCGTTAAGCGCTGCAGGTGTGAAATCAGTTTTTCATCCGACTCAAACAAGCGCACATGATACGACGGTGCCGTCTTTTTCACAACATCCGTCAAATATTGTTTCAAATACGGCACATCCTGTTTGGACTTCGCAATCACGCCAAGAACATTACCATTTTTCACAAGCAAAAAGTCTAAATGCATAATTTTTTCCGTCGAGGTAAATACATAATCGGTATACAAAACCGCTTGTCCTGCTGCCGTTTTTACTTTATCATACCGCTCTTTCGTAACTCCTTTTTTACGAAACATCGCAATCAGCGCAACCAGATGTTTCGCCGCCGGAAGCACGAGTAACACTGCCATTACAGTAAAAATATTTGCACGCACACCACTCCACAAATATCCGGTTAAAAAAATAGCAACGCCAAGCACTACAAAAAATACAATCCATAAAATTTCTGCTTTCTTACGTTTCGTAAGATATCCCAAGGTACATTTTTCGTACATCATTTTCTTTCCTTTCTTAAATCATGCTTTTTACACACAAATAAAGTTTATCACAAAAACCGTGCGGTGGAAAGAGGCTTTTCCATCGCCTTTAGAATTGAATACGGGTTCACACTGATTTCTTTGTCACCTGCCGTAAAATAAATTCCAAAATGCAGATGAACCGGAAACTTTCCAACCGTTCCCTCTTTTCCATAACCGCTGTCTCCCATATAACCTAGCAGCTCGCCCGCTTTCACAGTCTTTCCCTGTTTCATCCCCTCCGCGTAGGAAGAAAGATGAGCATAATAAAAATAAGTGCCCGTTTTACTGCGGATTCCAATGCGGTAGCCGCCTAATTCCAGCCATCCGATTTTTTCCACAACACCATCACAGACACTTACAACAGCAAACGTATCTCTTTGATTTTTCGGTGGCATTAAATCCGTCCCCTCATGGAGCCGTTTTCCCCCATAACTGCGGGACATCCCCCATGAATCCTCAAAAGAAATCCCCTCTTTTTCTTTCTTATCTGAGACAACCGGAAAACATTTTATCCCAGAAAGAAGTTTTTGATAAAACGGCATAGGGCTCCCATGTTTCTCTTTCCAAAAGGATGCGATACCACGATAAGGACGGAAGTGATTTGCTTGTCTTTTCCAGTTTACCGTCCGCATATAAAAAGTCCTTTGCGAACTCTTCATATTCGTCTTTTCCCCATGTTTCAAATCCGGCAAGCCGTTTTGGTACCACCTGAAAATCCCGGATATTTTCTGTGTTTTGCTCCCATTTCGGAGCCTTTTTCACTTCCATTTTCCAAAATAACAGTCCACATAAAAATGGCGTCCAGAAAAATAAAACCATGCAAGCAAGAAACTTTTTCAAAAAACCCTTCGCCTCATCTAACGCCTCACATTTTTCTATCTCTAAAATGTATGCGTTATTAACTAATAAGATTCAATATCTACCACCGTTGTATTTTCCACCTGATATGGCAGAATGGAATTGGCAAAAGAACGGAACTGGTCCACACCATCACTGACAAAAAATTTGTGCTCCGGTTTCTCACCGGATACATTCAGTAAATCTTTTTCCTTTAACAGATCCTTTAACGATTTTGCCGTTTCATAAGCAGGGTTCACCAGTTTTACCGACTCACCCATTTCACGCCCAATCACACCGCGCAAAAGCGGATAATGAGTACATCCCAAAACAAGCGCATCAATCTCATACTCTTTCATATCATGCAGATATCTGGAAACAACATCTTCCGTAATACGGTCTTCAAACAGCCCCTCTTCCACAAGAGGTACAAATAGCGGACACGCTTTACTCACTACCGTCAATTCCGGATTTATTTTGTGAAGATAGCTCTCATAAATTCCACTTTTTATTGTACTCTGGGTTCCAATCACGCCAATTTTGTTATTCTTAGTCGATGCCGCCGCCATTCTCGCTCCCGGCTGCACCACGTCAATCACCGGCACATCCACCATATCTTCAAGTTCCTCTCTGGCAAGTGCACTGGCTGTATTGCAGGCAATTACAATTGCTTTAACATCCTGTGTCAGGAGAAATTTAGCAATCTGCTTGCTATATTTACAAACTGTATTTTTTGATTTGGAACCATATGGCACACGGGCTGTATCTCCAAAATAAACAAGACTTTCCCCCGGAATCTGCCGCATAATCTCTTTTGCCACTGTCAATCCGCCAATTCCCGAATCAAACACGCCAATCGGTGCATTCATAATCCTTCCTCCAATCTGTTCTTATTCTTTTTCGTCCATTGCTTCTTCTATCATAGATTCTTCATCTACTGTTTTTTCTCTCATATCTTTTTTGCGGTTTAACAAATCATAAATACATGGTACAACAAACAACGTAAGCAGCGTACCATATACCAGACCACCAATCGTAACAATTGCCATCGGTCTTGTCATATCCGCTCCCATACTGCTGCCGGCAACCATTGGAATCAAACCAAGTACCGTCGTCAATGCCGTCATCAGAATCGGACGAAGTCTCGTTACGCCTGCTTCCTCAATTGCCTGTCGTTTCTCGACACCGCTTCGGCGTAACTGATTGATATAATCCACAAGCACAATACCATTGTTTACAATAATACCGGAAAGCATTACAAATCCAATCATGGCAATGACACTGACGTCACTTCCCGAAATCCACAGTCCAAGGAAACCTCCCGTAAAGGCAAGCGGAATCGTGAACAAAATGATAAATGGAGATAACAGCGACTGGAACTGTGCCACCATAATCAAATACATCAAAAGCACACCAAGTACCATCATCAAAAGCACCTGTCCCATTGCTTCTGTGGTTGCTTCATTTTCACCATCTAATTCCATTTCATAACCGGCCGGTTTCTTTGTCTGGTTTACGATTTTTTCAACCTCTCTCGAAACGTCGCTTACCACATAACCATCCTTGATATCCGCTTTTACAGCAATATATCTGGTCTGCCCTTTGCGATAAATCGATTTTGGCGAATCCGCAGTGCTAAAATCAGCAATCTTACTAAGAGAAACCTTTTTTGTCTTCTGAGTCATCGAATCGGTGTAATCAATTTTCAGATTTTTGACATCATTTCTTGTCAAGTCCTCATCCTCCGCCGAGTTGACATAAACACCTAAATCATCGGTATCATTCGATACCGTAGAAGACGAAGAAGCCTCTTTTACTCTTGCATAAATCTGCTGATAAACCTGAGCCACCGTAAGTGAATAACGCATTGCTTTCGCTTTATCCACAGTAATGCGGTACTCTTTACCGGCATCTTCCAGACCATTCGTAATGTTATCAAGACCATCTACTTTTTCAAGTTTCTTCATCATATCTTCCGAAATCGTCTGCAATTTATCCAAATCTTTTCCTTTAATATTGATGGTGACACCATCGCCCATCAGGGCACTCATATCCATCGCAGAAGCATTTACTTCTACTTTCCCCTCAATATTTTTCGTTTTTTCCATAATCAGTTTTGTGATTTCTTCATTGCTTAACTGCCTATCGTCCTTCAAAATGATATACATAGTTACGGTATTTTCACCGCCGGAACCGGTAAGCATCGACATGGATGAACCCGTTCCTGTATAGGCACCAACTGATTCAACATCCGAAATCTCACGGATTTTTTCAACCACTTGATTGGACGCTTTTTTCGCATCCGCCAGTTTTGTTCCATTATCCATCGTAAGCGTAGCCGTCATCTGCGTACTTTCCATATCCGGCATCATGGAAAATCCTCTGCCGGCTGCCAATGCCGCAAACAATACAAGGAGAACAACCGAGCCCAAAAGTACAAACCACTTAAACCGCAGCACCCATTGAATTGCCCTGCCATACGCACGCTGAACTGCCGCAATAATCTTTGACTCTTTCTTTGGCTTTCTCTTAATTAATCCGGCCGACATTGCCGGAACTAAGGTAAGTGCTACAAGAAGACTTGCTCCCAGTGTGTAAGCAAGGGTAAGCGCCAAGTCGACGAATAACTGCTTTGTCACACCTTCTGTAAAAATAATCGGTGCGAACACACAAACCGTTGTCAGTGTAGATGCCACGATAGCTCCTGCCACCTGGCTTGCTCCCTCAATTGCTGCACGCTTCGTTGAAATCCCATGCTGCTTAAGACGGAAAACGTTTTCAATTACGACAACCGAGTTATCCACAAGCATACCAACACCAAGTGCCAAACCGGATAAGGAAATAATATTCAGTGTTACACCGCTAAAGTACATCGCTACAACTGCTGCAATTACGCTGAGCGGAATCGAGCAGGCAACGATAAAGGTTGGCCGCCAGTCGCGCAGGAAAAACAGCAGAATCAAAATAGCAAGCAACCCACCAAGCAAAAGATTTTGCACTACAGCATCCACTACAAGGTCAATGTATACCCCCTGATTCATCAAAACAGAAACATGCAGTCCCTGATTGTCTTTCTGCAACTGGTCAAAACGATCCGTCAGTGCACTCGTTACGTCTCCGGTTGAAAATCCGGACTGTTTCTGTAACGTAACAAGTACCGCCGGGTTGCCGTTTACTACGGTATACACATCATCCGAGTTATCCGTAACCGCAATATCTGCCACATCTGAAAGTTTAATCGGGTCTAAACCATCCAAATCCATATCGCAGACAACGAGGTTTTTGATTTCTTTCTCGGATTGAATCTTATCACCTACACGTACAAGGTAAGAAGCATCTCCTTCGGTAATATAACCGGACGGCATATCAAAGTTCTGCGCTTTTAATACATTTTCAACCATTTCCTTTGTAATGATTTTTTCAGGTTCGCATTACTTTTTGTCGTTTTTTTCGAGTCCTTTAACTGTTTATCTGCTTCATCCAACTTATTTTTTCCATTATCCATCTGTGCTTCCGAAACACTTAACTGGATACTGGAAAGAATTTTCTGTTTATTTAGCTGTTCGGTCGCTTCCGTTGTCGAAATCTGACCTTTCTCTAATTTCTTCTTTGTTGCATTTAGTTTTTTCAGACCGGCATTGATTTTTTTCTTTGCCGCTGTAATTTTGGCTTTATTCTTTGCCAGCGTTTTCTCTTGGGTTTCCACCTGCTTAAGTCCGCTGTTTGCTGAAGTAAGTGCCGTATTCACTTCGTTTACTTTGGATGGAAGCATTTCTTCCGTAATGCCGGCATCCTTCAATTTGCCACGGACAACCTGTAACTGTGCCTGAACCGACGCTAAAGAAGTACTCAGTTCCTGTGAATTCCCACCGACATTCTCAAAGCTGCGTTTTCAGAGATGTCTCCTGAACTTTGAGCTTTTCAAGCGTCGTGTTCAGTGTCGTAAGCTGCGTCTGCGTCGCCGTCAGTGTCTTAATTGTATTTGTCAGTTTTGTTTTATTGGCAGCGAGCGAGGCAAGCCCCGTATTTAACTGTTTTTCACTCTTTTTAAGCGTTGCCTGCTGCTTTTTAATATTCGTAATATTTTCATTAATAACTTTCAGGCCATCCTTAATTTTATCCGATGCCTGACTAAGTTTCGTCTCTCCCTTCGCCATCTTATCGGCGGCGGTCTCTTTTCCATTCTTTAATTTGTTTTTGCCATTTTCCAGTTTCTTCTTTCCTTCATCAATCTTATCCTGTGCATCACTTAATTTTCCTTCAATCGCCTTTTGCACAAGCTCATTCATCTTGTCAATCTTATCCTGCTGAATAATGACCTGAATCTTTTTCTCAATAGAACCGGATTCATTGACAGAGGCAACTCCCTCCACACTCTCCAATTCCGGAATAATTTCCTTTTGCGCCTTTTTCGTGACTTCCGCACTGTCTAATTTATCATAATCCAGTGCCGCCACCATAATCGGCATCATGTCCGGATTCATTTTCATAATTGTCGGACTTCCGATGGAATCATCAAACTGCGATGTCACCATATCAAGGCTTTCTCTCATATCTACAACTGTAGAACCCATGTCCGTCCCATCATTAAATGACATAACAACCATTGACATATTCTGGATGGAAATGGATTGCAGTTCTTTGACGTTGTTGATACGCTCCATCGCCTGCTCCACCGGTTCGGAAACAGCCTTTTCTACTTCTTCCGGACTTGCTCCCGGATATGTAGTCATAACAAGTGCATACGGAAATTCCATATTTGGCAGAAAATCCGTACTCATATTTTGAAATGACAAAAATCCGAGTACCAGACATATAACAACCGCAACCAATACGGTAAATGGTTTGCGAACACTGAACTTAGATAACATCTGAAAGTTCCTCCCTTTTTCTAAAATGACTATTAGTCGAGTATAACACCGTTTGATTCGCTAACGCAACTCTAGGAGAGACACAAAATGTGAAATTTTTGTGTCTTTTTTACTCAATCAGCTGTTTTTTCATTTATCACTTCCACTGCTTTTTTGCAGCTGGTAATCGTCTTTTCCACCGAATTGCTTCAAATCAGAAGGATTCTTTGCTTCCACATCCGAGTCAACCCTTTGCCCTGAATACATCTGCCGCTTGGCAGCAAATATTCCCCGGTTGTCAGTTTAATTCCGCCACCACACGATTTTTCCAGAGAAAAAATAGTCTGTACAATTCCTTTCCCAAAACTTTTCACACCGACTAACGAAGCCGCTTTCCGGTCTTGCATACAGCCGGCAAAAACTTCCGAAGCACTGGCACTTCCCCCATTAATCAAAACTGCCACCGGCTTATCAAAATGCTTTTCATCGGTTGAGGTATATACTTTATCACCATTTACTTTATTTTTTTCCGTTATCAGTTTTCCTTTTGGAAGCATCCGGTCAAGAATATCCACAACCGCCGTCAGTGAACCACCGCCATTGCCTCGCAAATCTACAACCAATCCCTTCTGTCCCTTCTTCTCTAAGTCAGAAAGCGCATTCTCATATTGTTTTACCGTTTCTTTTGTAAAAGAAGTAATGGCAATATAACCGGTTTTCCCGGACAGCATCCGATGTGTAACCGTCTGATTAACAATCTTTTCACAGGTCACCGTAATTTTCTTCTTTGTCTTTTCTCCATTTTCTTCCCGCAAAACAACGAGTTCTGATTTTTTTCCTTCTTTTCCTTTAATCTTCTGAATGGTATCATTTAATGACAATTTTGTTACGTCCTCGCCATTTACAGAAAGCAGAATATCTCCGGCTTTTAATCCGGCTTTCTGTGCCGGTCTGCCTTTCTGCACTTCCTGAATCGTCTTGTTTTTTGTTTTTTCATCGTAGCGCACACTTGCACCGATTCCCTCGTAATCTCCTTCTACATCTTCCATACTGCTTTTTAATTCTTCACTGGTAAAATACGCTGAATACTTATCGCCAAGTGCCGCTACCATTCCTTTTGCGGCATATTCCGAAATTGTTTGATCCGATACATCGTCCTTCCAGTAATAGCTGTCAATGTACGATTCCACAATTTCTGCACGGTTTCTAATATCCGACGCAAGAGAGGACGCCGGCAGAATCTGTATATCTAAAAAATACATGACAAGAAAAAATGTCATAGAAAACAATACGCCAACAAATATTCCGGCAAAAAAACCACTGCCTCGTCTTTTCCTCATCTTTCACTATCCTCCATTATCTCGAAATATAATTTAACGGGTTCACATAACTTCCATTTTTCGTAACACCAAAATGGAGATGTGCTCCGGTCGATATACCGGTCGAGCCAACATACCCGATTACTTGTCCTTTTGTTACCTGTTTTCCGGCACTCACTGCAAGTCTGGAACAGTGCATATATACCGTATACAAACGGTTGCCATGCGAAATCATAATATAATTTCCGGCACTCGAACTATACGTAGCGGTCACTACTTTTCCGCTGCCGGCTGCTAATATCGGCGTTCCCGAAGGTGCAGCCAAATCGACACCTTTATGATATGTGCTGGCACCTGCAGTCGGACTTTTTCTGCCACCAAATCCCGAAGAAATACGTCCGGCGCCACCTTTTAACGGCCAGCCAAGTCCTGTTGTGCTGCCGCCGGAATTTCCGCCGCCTGCCGCCATTTCACGGTCAATCTCATCCTGTTTTTTCTGAAGCAGTGCTTCCACCTGATTTTCCGCTTCCAGCGCTTTTTTCGTGTACTCACTTACTTGATCCTGCGATTTTCCATCGCTTTATCAATCTTATCCAATTCTGTTTTTTTATCCGCCTTTAACTCGGACACCGCTTGCTTTTCTTCCCTTGTTTTTGTTTCTAATTCCTTTAACTCATTTGTCTGCTGTTCACGCTGTTTCTCCTTTTGCTTTGCACCGTAAGTCTTTGCCTTCTTAAAATGTGCAAACACTTTGTTATCATATTCGGAAATTTTTTCAACATACTCTGAGCGGTTCAACAAATCAGAAATACTTTTTGCTCCAAATATAATATCAAGATATTCCTGATTTCCATTTTCATACATATATTTTATGCGCCGCTTCATCGTCGTATACTGCTTTTCTTTTTCCTTCTGTGCCTTTGCTAATTCCTTCTGAATTACCTTTAACTTTTTTTCAGACGACGCAACCTGTGCATGAAGTTTCTCTAATTCTTCTTCTAGAGATGCTGTTTTTTTATCTAACTTCTCAATATATTTTAAGGTATCGTCTTTATCGGCCTGAATCTCTTCAATTTCCTTTTGCAGACTATCCGCCTTGTTTTCCCATTCTTTCTGCTGTTTTTCTGTTTCTTTAATCTGCTTGTCATAGTTTGAGGCACCTACGTTTTGTCCAAACACAGAAAGCGACACAACGCCACACAATATGCCACACAACAGCCATTTTCTTCTCATCTTTATCACTTCCTAAATATTTAAATTTCTCCGCACCGTAATAAAACTGCCAAAGAATCCAATTCCAACACCCAAAATCAGTGAAATCGGAACTAACATCACAAAAACTTCTCCTGTCGTAAGGAAAGCAAGTCCCTCCGAAAAAAGAGAAAAATGTGTTGTTATATAAGTAAGAATCCGTCCATACGAAATTCCAAGCACAATAAGTGGAAGAATTGAACCAATCAAACCAATCACTACGCCTTCCACAATAAACGGCGCCCAGATAAAAAAGTCAGACGCTCCCATCAGACGCATAATCGCAATTTCCGGTTTTCTTACAGCGATTCCGGTCGCAATTGTCGAATGAATCAAAAATACGGATACAAGTAAAAGCACAACAATCAGCACCAGTGACACACCACCAATCAGTTTATTAACACTCGAAAAGCCTTCTTCGATTTCATCCGCTTCCTTAATCCTTCGGATTCCTTTTACGTTTTTTAAGTATTTTACTAACGTAGACTGTCGTTCCAAATCCTTGCAGTAAATAGCATAAGATGCTGATTCCGCTAACGGATTATCATCCCCAAAGCTTTCTGCCAGTTCTGGTGTCTTAGAAAAGTTTTCCTGTTTAAAGTCTTCCCATGCCTGTGCAGCAGAAATGTATTCTATCCGCTCCACTTCATCTCTTTTCTCAATTTTTTTTCCAATATCAGCAATCTGTTTTTCCGAAAGATTTTCTTCAAAAAATACAGAAATTCCCACTGACTGTTCTGCCGAGTGAAGAATATTCTGGAAATTACTGAGCACAAAATAAAACAAGCCGAAGACAAATAGACAGGCTGCAATCGTTCTGGAAGCCAGGGTAAACATACGGTTTTTTCTCAGATTTGCTAGTCCTTGTTTGATGCTGTGAAAAAATAAATTAATCCCCTTCAACCTGATAACCACCTTTCTTTTCATCTCTTACCAAAACGCCATCCTCTAAATTTATAACACGCTTTTGCATGACATCCACAACATCATTATTATGAGTTACAACAACAACTGTTGTCCCCATTTTGTTTACTTCCTCCAACAACATCATAATATCCCATGCTGTCTTGGGGTCAAGATTTCCCGTCGGCTCGTCCGCCAGCAAAATGGTCGGCTGGTTAATCAGTGCTCTGGCAATCGCTACACGCTGCTGCTCTCCGCCGGATAATTCGTGCGGATACATCTTCTCTTTCCCTTTTAACCCAACCATCTCTAACATAATAGGAACATTTCTTGCAATATCCCTTTTGGTCATGCCGATGATTTCCTGTGCAAAGGCAACATTTTCAAATACCGTCTTATTCTTTAATAGACGAAAATCCTGAAATACCACACCAATCTTTCTCCGGTATAACGAAACCTGTTTGCGCTTCAAATTTGTCACCTGTCTGCCACCGACAAATATACGGCCTTCGGTCGGATTTAACTCTTTTAAAAGCAATTTAATAAAAGTGGACTTGCCAGATCCACTTTTACCAACTACGAATACAAATTCGCCTTTATGAATGCAAATGGATACATCACTTAGTGCTTCCACACCTGTAGAATACTGCTTACTGACATGATCCATTGCAATAATAGGTATCACCTTTTTCTTTGTTTCCATGATACAAAACCTCTCTCGTCAATTAATACTCAATGGTCTCCAAATAGTTCATATACTTCACAACCATCAACGCAATGCGGAATGTAATCGCATCCTCAAACACACGCAAATCAAGTCCGGTGCTCTTTTGCAATTTATCCAAACGATAAACAAGCGTATTTCGATGGATGTAAAGCTGTCTCGATGTCTCCGAAACATTTAAGTTATTTTCAAAGAACTTGTTAATTGTCGTCAAGGTTTCTTCGTCGAAATTATCCGGTGTGTTGTCATCGAAAATTTCTTTAATAAACATTTTGCAAAGTGGCAGCGGAAGCTGGTAAATCAGCCGTCCAATTCCCAGATTACTATACGCCATTACCTTTTTGTCACTGTAAAAGATCTTTCCAACATCCAGTGCCATCTTCGCTTCTTTATAGGATCTTGAAACTTCCTTGATATCTTTAATAATCGTTCCAAACGCCACACGTACACGTGCCATTGCCTCAGTATTTAACATATCTACGATAACCTGTGCGGTTTTCTCCAAATCCTCGTAAGTATCTTTGTCCTTAATTTCTTTTACGATAATGATGTTTTTCTCATCCACTGCCGTGATGAAATCCTTGTTGCCACCGGCAAACATGCTGCGTACAGTCTCTAAGGCACCATTATCTTTTTCCTTACTTGTCTCTACAATATAAACAACTCGGCGTGCGTTCATCTCGATATGAAGTTTCTTCGCACGGTTAAAAATATCAACCAAAAGGAGGTTATCAAGCAAAAGATTCTTAATAAAGTTATCTTTGTCATAACGTTCTTTATAGGCAACTAATAAGTTCTGAATCTGAATACAACAATCTTTCCAATCATATATACATCCTCGGCCTCTCCCTTTGCCACGACAATGTATTCTAACTGGCTCTCATCATAAACCTTAAAAAACTGGTATCCCAAAATCGCCTGACTGTCTGCCGGCGAATCTGCAAATATCTTAACGGTCGCACAGTAATCTTCACTGTCACCTGCCGTCTCTGCTAATACATTTCCATCGGCATCCACTACACTAAGGTCTATTTTTGTAATTCCTTTTACACCATCAATTGTATTTTGCAAAATCTGGTTTGATATCATTTATGCCCCTCCTTAACTACTCCTTTTGTACTTTTCGTTCACCACACCTCATTTCTCCTCATTGTACCATTTATTCGGGTTATTGTCAAAAGGTCTTAATCCTCGCAAATTGAAGGGCATCATTTTTCTTATACCATTTTTTGTACTTTTTCATGGATGCTTTCGGTACATACACATCTCTAAAAATCGGAAGATAACAATAATTTTTATCATTATTCTGTGTCAGTTTCGGCGGATTTTTGGAGCGGAAATACACTTTTGTTGTCACATAACCGGCGCGGTAAAATTCACCCCATGCTCCCTGCAGCGTTTTTACACTTGCCCCGATATCCAGTTTTTTTAACTGACGGCTGCCGCAAAGAGAGGCATCTTCACTTATCAGTTTTACCTTATTTCCTATTTTTACTACATTCTTTTTCGCAATGGCAATTAATAATTTGCCACTCTTTTTCTCATAAACACACTGCCCCTGTTTGGCAATACTTTTATTTTTCTTGGCAATACTTACCTTTGTTATCTTCTTTCCGGCAATAGCATCTTTGCCAATCATTTTCACCTTCTTGCCAAGATAAACACTTGTTGCTTTTCCTGCTTTGAGTGCATTATCCGCAATCGAAGTAACACTATCAGGAACTGTAATTTTATTTTTCGCCGGCACTGCCCAGATAAGCTTTGTCCCCTTCTTATTTAATAACAGGCCTTTCTGCATTTTAAAGCTTTTATTTTCCTTCGAAAGTGTGACTTTGGAAAGTTTCGGACAGGCGGAAAAGGATGTGTAATTGTCAAAGGAAGCAAGTGATTTTGGCAATTTCACTTCCTTAAGACTCTTACAGCCATAAAATGTTTCTGCACTAATTTTCTGCACACCATCCGGAATTGTAATACTCTTAACTTTACGAAGTCCGCTAAGCGCTGTTGACTCTAATATCGTCAAGTTCTTTGGCAGAACAACGGATTCAACATTTATCGTCTTTTCGCTCCAGCCGTCAACACCATGTGCATACTCAACGGTCACACCGGAAATGTTCTGGTTAAATTCATCTGCATCTTCCAATTTGCGAAGTGCCGTGTCATAACCCACTCTTGTCACCGAAGCTCCTTCTACCGCATCCGGAAACTTTAAGGATTTTGTCTTGTTTGTTGTTTCTACAAGATAAATCCATGCATTTTTCCCATCTTCGGATAAATACGCATGATATGTAGCTTCCGAACCTTTATAGGTTACCTCTTTACCGGTGTTCCATCCCGCCAGTGTGCTTTGGCTTTTTGTGTCAGCCGCTTTCACAATAGCAGGCTGTCCGTTATTTGAAAATCCCATATTTAAACCGCCGCCAAGCAATGACATAGACAACAGTAACGCTCCACCCAGTATTCTTTTGTTTCTCATCATAATAAAACCTCCTTTTGTATTGTCTTTATATATAAGACGATTCAAAAGGAGGAAAAGTTGCGAAAAAAAATTTTTTATATTATTTTTATTCCTTATCCGGCAGCGGTTTGATGATTTTTTTGTAAATCCTCATAAGAAATATCGTTGATACCGCAAGTGACATACTCTCCGCAATCGGGAATGACCACCAAGTGACATGCAAGCCGCCAAAATGAGCCAGAAGATATGCAGCCGGAATCAGTACGACAAGCTGACGCATAACCGAAACCACCATGCTGTAAACAGCCTTTCCCAAAGACTGGAATACCGTACCTGCAATAATGCAGAACCAAGCAATCAAAAAGTGGATTCCAATAATACGAAGTGCCGGAACTCCAATTGTAAGCATCGCTGTCGAAGCCTCAAACAATCCCAGTAATTTGTCCGGAATCAGTTCAAATCCCAAGAAACCAATAAACATCAAACAGAACGATACAACCAGACTCATTTTAATCGTTTTTATCATTCTGTGCTTTTTCTGTGCTCCGTAGTTATAGGCAATAATCGGTGTAATTCCATTATTCAATCCAAACAATGGCATAAAGAAGAAACTCTGCAATTTAAAATAAACACCAAATACTGCTGTTGCCGTCGAAGAAAATCCAATCAAAATCCGATTCATGCAATAAGTCATAACAGAACCAATTGACTGCATAATAATGGATGGAATTCCAATCGCATAAATTGGTCCGATAATTTTAGCACTCGGACGGAACCCTTTGATTTTCAAATCCACCTCATGATTAAATTTCACATTAAATACAGCAGAAAGAATCGCCGCTCCACACTGTCCGATTACGGTTGCCACAGCCGCACCGGTAACGCCCATTGCCGGTGCACCAAGCGCCCAAAAATCAAAATCGGATCTAAAATAATATTGATAACCGCACCGGTAAGCTGGGAGAGCATCGTATACACAGTTTTCCCCGTCGAAGTCAACAGTCGCTCAAAATACATCTGACAAAAAACACCAATGGAAAATATCATGACTGTACTCAAATAGTCAACGCCCATTCCATAAATCGGAGAACTTGTCCCATTTAACTGTCCTACATAAAATGGTTTTACTACCGTAAGACCAAGGATTAAAAATACAACATAGCTGAGGACTGTCAAAAAAGCACCATTCATCGCAACATCATTCGCCTTCTTAAAATCCTTTTCTCCCAACGCCCTTGACAAAAGAGCATTCACACCTACACAAGTACCGCCGCCAACCGCAAAAATTAACGTCTGAAGCGGAAAGGCAAGGGAAACCGCAGACAAAGCATCCTCCGATAACTTCGCCACAAAAATACTATCTACAATATTATAAAGTGCCTGAACCAGCATGGATAACATCATTGGGAGCGACATGCTAAATAACAGCCTGCCGACCGGCATGACACCCATTTTATTCTCTTCCGGCACTGCCCTACTCTTACTTTCGTTACTCACTCATATAACCTCCTTTTTTAGTTGTAAAACCCTTACGCCACAAAAAGGGCGCCTCCTTAAGAAGACGCCCAGCAAAAACGTATTTTATGCTAAGACTAGTTTGTAATTGTTTCCTGTGTTTCTTTATCAAACAAGTGAATCTTAGAACCATCCAAAGCAATCTTAATTGTATCACCAGGACGAGCTGTTGTACGAGGGTTTACACGTACAGTAATGTCAAATGTCTCAACTGTGAAGTACAAGAATACTTCTGCCCCAAGCATCTCGTATACTTTAACAGTAGCTTCCAGTGTAGTATCCGGAGAGTTGCTGATGAACATCTCTTCATCTTTAATATCCTCTGGACGAATACCAAAGGTAACTGTCTTATCTTCATATCCATTATCAATCAACTTCTTAGCTTTATTCTCCGGAAGTTTAATGGAGTTAGAACCAAACATCAAACGTACTTCAGAACCGGATACAACTACTTTTGCATCGATGAAGTTCATCTGAGGAGAACCGATAAATCCGGCAACAAACAAGTTGTTTGGTCTCATATACAAATCAAGTGGAGAATCAACCTGCTTGCACAACACCATCTTTCATAACAACGATACGAGTACCCAGTGTCATAGCCTCTGTCTGGTCATGTGTTACGTAGATAATTGTTGTTTCCAGTCTCTGATGCAATTTAGAAATCTCGATACGCATCTGTACACGGAGTTTTGCATCCAAGTTAGAAAGCGGCTCATCCATCAGGAATACTTTAGGATCACGTACGATTGCACGTCCCATAGCAACACGCTGTCTCTGACCACCGGACAAAGCTTTTGGTTTACGATCAAGCAAGTGCTCGATATCAAGGATTTTAGCTGCTTCATGTACAAGGCGGTCAATCTGGTCTTTTGCAACTTTTCTCAGTTTCAAACCAAATGCCATATTGTCAAATACGGACATATGTGGATACAAAGCGTAGTTCTGGAATACCATCGCGATATCTCTGTCTTTCGGCTCAACGTCGTTTACCAATTTATCACCAATCCACAACTCACCACTGGAAATCTCTTCCAAGCCGGCAATCATACGAAGTGTAGTAGATTTACCACATCCGGATGGTCCTACGAAAATAATAAACTCTTTGTCTTCAATCTCTAAGTTAAAGTCCTTAACAGCGTGAAAGCCGTTTGGATATACTTTATTGATGTTTTTTAAAGATAAACTTGCCATTTGAAATTCCTCCTAGGATATAATATTGTCACAAACATCTAACTGATACTATACACTATCTTTATCAAAAACACCATATTCAAAATACCTAAATAATTCAAAAATCTTTTGTGTAAATTGCACAGATTCCGTTTAGCATACTAATCACCGGTACTAAATCCCTCCCCCAGCACCTCTCTGGCATCGGCAACAATTACAAATGCCCGCTCATCGGCTTCCTTAACATATTTTACCATAGAAACAGCCTCACGGCGTGAAACAACACACATTAAAATCTGCTTTTCCTTCCCGGAATACATACCGTTTCCCCGCAGTGCCGTTACCCCGCGCTCAAATTGGTGCAGAATAATTTCTGCAATTTCTGCCGACCGGTCGGAAATGATATACATAATTTTTGCATAACGCATTCCGGATGTCACTCCATCCATTACTTTCGAAGTCACAAAAACCGCCACAATGGAATACAGTGCCGTCCGCACACCAAAAACCAGCATACCGGCAACAACAATTATACCATCGACAATTCCTATGATATTTGCCAGCCGCATCATTGGGAACAGCGGATGTAAAAGGGTACTTAACAAATCCGTGCCGCCGGTTGAACTTCCTGCAAGAAACACAAGTCCAAGCCCTCCACCATGAAACGCACCACCCAGTATTGCCGCCATCAAATAGTCCTGATGCGTAACGGAGGTAACGGGAATCACCGCTAATGCCAGTGAGAACGTAATCATGGCATACAGCGAACGAAATAAATATTCCCTTGTGTGGAATTTTCTCGCCATAAAAAACAAAGGGACGTTTAAAAGAAATGTCACAGCAAACACCGGAATTCCAAATAATTTTTCAAGTACAATTCCCACACCTGAAAATCCTCCGGTAACCATTGACATCGGCTCATAAATGAGACAGGTTCCCAAAGCCATCAAAAAAGTTCCCATGGTAATCATACCATAGGAACGAAAGATACGCTTCTCTGATATGGACATTTTTGTTACCTCCGAAATTTTTTCTTGGTATTATAATCGTCCATTTTTCTATGAAATATACGCCTTCTTAGCGAATGGGAATACGGCATCACCAAAAACCAGCGGTAAACACCTCCCAGATGTAGTTTTTTCAGCCATTTCGGCACCGGCACATTTTCCCGGAACAAAAGCGGCATCACACTTCCTATCACCACACAAAGTTTGGTATTCACCTTCGCACGGTTATTCTCAAGCCACTCCTCCTGCTCTGTGCTCTCCATCGATAAAAGCACAATATCCGGCAGTTTCATATTAATGTCATTAATCAGACTCTCCTCTGCAACTTCTCCATCCGCCACATAGATACCGACAATCTGATCTCTGTCAATATATTCGGATAAAAAGCGATATACCATTTTGGCTTCTTTCTCACTTCGCAGCACCAAATAAATTGTCCGGTTATTCTCGTTTGCAAGCGAAAGCAGTTCTAACTCCGCGTGATAATCAACTGCCATACCGCCGGTCTCCAAAACATCAACATGATGTCTTGTCAGTATTGCTTTTTCACCGGGGAGAACAAGGTCTGCATGAGCGAGCGACTCACGCACCAGCTCATTTTTATCATAGGCATCCATATAATCCAGTGAAATAACATGTGCTACATTCACCGTTTCATTCTCCAGAAAATTCTGCATTTCCTGCTTCAGTGTTTCTTTGGTCAGCAAATCCACCTGCATGTCCATGATATTTACTTTAGTCCCCACGTAAACACCTCGCTTTCTGTCAGAATGTTCGGTTTTCGTTACTGTATGTCATCATCTGTACCGAGTACAATCTCGATAGATGCGCCGCTGCTCATATTATCAGCCGTCTGAATCAGTGGGTTTTTGAAATATTTCTTCAATGCATTGGCTTTCTTTTTGTTTGTTGCATAAATAACTGTCTGCGAACGGATGTTACCTGTTGCATTACCAACACCTTTTACTTCATAACCGTCTTCCTGAAGTATTTTCTGATATTTTGCAGCAAGTCCGGTTATCTTACTTCCATTATAAATCCACACCGTTCCTTTATTTTCCGTGGAAGATGTACTGCTCGTGCTGTTTTGTGCACTCTGGTAAACTTTTTTCTCCCAGATCTTCTCAATCATCTTGGCAGTTTTTGTTTTATCTAACTTAAATTTCTTATTAAACGTCTGCCCTTTTGCACAATATGTGTGAATATACTCGCGATTGACCTGTTTTAATTCTTTGCTGTAATGCTGCTTCTGACTCAATGTCACATCACTAATCAAAGAATCCCATTTGGATTCAATCAAATCATTCATATCACTTTCATCGCTGCACTTTGCCGCCTCGTCCAAAAGCTGTTTTGTCGGGCAGAGTTTTTTCTTTTTGCCATTCTCCCACTCAAAACATTTGTTAAATTCATCCGACGTCATTGCGGTAAAATAACCGATATCTGCTTTTAATTCCTCCTGCAAAATGAGAATACCATACTCATATTTGACATCTCCTTCAAAATAAGAGGAAATTTCTGACATCGTAATTACCTGCGGCAGTTTGGAACTTTTCTTTAATAAATCATTATAGGTCTTTGCCGAAATCGTAATCTGCGTACTGGCAGGAATTGTCACATATGTCATGTTCTTCGTTCCTGCATCAAACAATTCAAGCACCATCGCGTCGATTTTGCCGCTCTTCTTGTCATAGCTGTAAATTAAGTTGCTGGATTCCATGCTGCCGGGATTTACATCAATCACATGCTCGTACTGCGTACTTCTCTCCACTCGCTGCGTCTGTTTCAAAAACAGCATTGTAAGATAATAACTGAGTACACCTACGCCTAACAGTAATACAATAACACCAATTGTCTTAAAAAAATTAATAAGTATAATTTGTGCAATACTTCGATTTTTCATACTATTCCTCCCGCAAAAATTGCGTGCCATGTGCACATAAGTATTAGTATTATATCAGATGATGGGGAGAAATTCAATCATTGGTTGGTGTTTTTTCAGTTTCTAGTAATTCAGTAAGAAGGATTCGCGTCTCGTGGGCGCTCCCGCTTAGACAAATACGCAGAAGTATCGGCATGCAAAATACGCAATGCCTGATACTTGCGTATTTGTAGCCACTCGCTGCGAATTCTTCTTGCTGAATTATTAGAATCCTGAGAAAGCAAAACCCAACCGCTTATTGCCCTCCCCTAACTAACCAAAACCAAGATGTACAATCTGGTACATTTTTTCTAATTCTCTGCAAAAAACAAAAAATATACCAGATTACTTGCACTGCACCCTCTTATGCTCTAAAATAAGAAAAAAACAAGCGAGGCATGAAAATGAAAAAAACAGCGGTCATCACCGGAGCATCCGGAGGAATCGGCGGAGCAGCCGCCATCCAGTTAGCAAAAGAAGGGTATTCACTGGCTTTATTAGGACACCGTTCCAAAGAAAAACTCCAAAAAATCAAACAGGCGTGCATGGATGCACAACCAAACAGTGATGCGGTTATCTTTTCGCTCTGTGGGGATTTGAGTAACGCAAAAGAAGCGGGGCAGTTGATACAAAAAGCGGTTGAATCACTCGGACATGTGGATTTATTCCTGCACTGCGCCGGTATTTCCCACATTGGATTACTGACGGATATGTCTGATGAGGAATGGATGAATGTAATCAACAGCGACTTATCTTCAGCGTTCTACTGTTGCAGGAAAATTGTGCCTTATATGGTATCAAAAAAAGCAGGACGAATCCTTATGATTTCTTCTGTATGGGGAAATGCAGGGGCCTCCTGCGAAGTTGCTTATTCGGCAGCCAAAGGTGGCATCAATCTGTTTACAAAAGCGCTCGCCAAGGAGCTTGCACCAAGTAACATCGCCGTAAATGCGCTTGCCTGCGGTATGATTGATACTCCGATGAATGCTTGTTTTTCAAAAGACGAAATTCGTGAAATATGCGAAGAAATACCCGCCGGACGAATGGGAAGTGTAGAAGAAGTGGCACAAACAATTTCACTTCTTTCTAAAGCTCCCATCTATCTGACAGGTCAAATTCTGACAATTGATGGTGGATGGTGCTAATCTTCTTTTTCTTTGCGGCAAATCGTTCCGCCGCCAAGCACATAATCACCATCGTATAAAACAACGGCCTGTCCCGGTGTAACTGCCCGGACAGGTTCTTCAAATGTAAGAGAAAAAGAATCCTCTGTCACTTCTGAAATTACCGCTTTTGCCCCGCCATGATTATAACGGATTCTTGCAGTCACTTTCTGTCCCACTTCAAAGTGGTCCACTGCCATATGATTTACCTGATTTGCCTTTAACCAGTCCGTAAAGACTTCATCATTTTTTCCAAGTACAACTTCATTTGTCTCCGGACAGATTTCCACAACAAACATCGGTTCGCCAAAAGCAATTCCTAAGCCTTTTCGCTGACCAATCGTATAATGCCCGATTCCTTTGTGTGTACCAAGGATTTCACCGGAAGTCGAAACAAAATTCCCCGGCTTTTCCACTTCATTGGTCTCGCGTTCAATAAAACCGGCGTAATCATTATCCGGCACAAAGCAAATTTCCTGACTATCCGGCTTATGTGCCACCTGAAGGCCTGCCTTTTCCGCAATTGCACGAATCTGCGGTTTTTCGTATGAGCCAATCGGAAAAAGTGTATGCGATAACTGATTCTGTGTCAGATTATATAAGGCATAAGTCTGGTCTTTTCCTTTTGCATCCGAGCGAATCAGCGTATATCTTCCATTTTCTAACTGCACAATCTTAGCATAGTGACCGGTCGCAATATAATCAGCACCAATCGCCAGACTTTTTTTGCAAAGAGAGATTCCCATTTCACATACCGGTTGCACGCTATACACGGATTCGGTGTTCTTCCCGCTCTATATTCCTTCACAAAATAATCAATGACATTTTCCTGAAATTCTTCACGGAAATTCATCACATAATAAGGGATTCCAATCTGATTTGCCACACGTCTGGCATCCTCGACAGCACTCAGACCGCAGCATCCGCCTTCGTGCTCGATGGTGCAGGTATCTTCCTGCTGCCAGATTTGCATCGTTACGCCAATCACATCGTATCCCTGTTGTTTTAAAAGGTAGGCAGCCGCAGAGGAATCAACCCCTCCGGACATGCCTACCACTACGGTTTTCTTATTCTTCATCATTAATATCTGCCTTTGGTTTATCCAACCCTTCAATCTTAATTCCATGCTTCTCAGCGTAATCCCACAAAGCAGCATGAATGGCTTCCTCTGCCAAAAGCGAGCAGTGAACTTTTACCGGCGGAAGTCCATCCAAAGCTTCCATTACTGCTTTGTTTGTCACTTCCAGTGCCTCGTAAATCGTTTTTCCTTTTACCAGTTCCGTTGCCATACTGCTGGTCGCAACTGCTGCGCCGCATCCAAATGTCTTAAATTTACATTCTTTAATAATTTTTGTATCTTCATCAATGTCTAAGTACATTCTCATGATATCGCCGCACTTAGCATTTCCGACTGTTCCTACACCACTGGCATTTTCAATCTCGCCAACATTTCTCGGATTTGAAAAATGATCCATTACTTTTTCACTGTACATTTATTTTCCCTCGCTTTCTTTCTTTACAAAATCATCATAAAGAGGTGACATGCTGCGAAGTCTCTCAACAATCATTTTCAGATTGTCCACAACATAATCAGCATCTTCTTTGGTTGTTTCTTCGGACAACGTCAAACGAAGCGAACCATGTGCAATCTCATGAGGAAGTCCAATTGCCAGCAATACATGTGAAGGATCCAAAGAACCGGATGTACATGCCGAGCCGCTCGATGCACAAATTCCTTTTTGGTCAAGCATAATCAGAAGGGACTCTCCCTCAATAAATCGGAAGCATACATTTACATTATTCGGAAGTCTCTTCTCTCTGTGACCATTCACTTTTACATAAGGAATTTCCTTCTCAATACGAGAAATCAAATAGTCACGGACTTCAATCTGCTTTTTCGCATTTTCTTCCATATTCTGTACAGCCAGTGCAGTCGCTGCACCCATACCAACGATTCCCGGTACATTATGTGTGCCGGCACGACGGGAGCGCTCCTGTGCACCACCATGAATCAATGGTCCAATCTTTACGCCGTTGCGCAGATACATAAATCCAATTCCTTTCGGGCCATGGAATTTATGACCGCTTGCACTTAACATATCAATGTTCATTTCCTGCACGTCAATCGGCACATGACCAAATGCCTGAACCGCATCCGTGTGGAACAAAATATCATGTTTTTTTGCAATGGCACCAATCTCTTTAATAGGCTCCATCGTTCCAATTTCATTATTGGCAAACATCACAGAAATCAAAATCGTATCCGGACGAATAGCTTTCTCCAGTTCGTCCAACGAAATCAAACCATCTTCATCCACATCGAGATAAGTCACTTCAAAGCCTTTGCGCTCTAACCATGCAGTCGTATGAAGTACGGCGTGATGCTCAATTTTCGTTGTAATAATGTGTTTTCCTTTATTCTGATAAGCTTCTGCTGTCATCTTAATTGCCCAGTTGTCAGCCTCACTTCCGCCTCCGGTAAAATAAACTTCTGCCGGTGTTTTCGCATTTAAAGCATTTGCAATCTGCTCTCTCGCATCGTCAACCGCTTTCTTTGCTTTTCCGGCAAAACTGTAAACACTCGCCGGATTACTATATGTGTCCATAAAGTAAGGCATCATCTGTTCAAAAACTTCCGGCTTAACTGCTGTCGTTGCAGCATTGTCTAAATATATTAATGAGTCCATAATTCGCACTCCTTTTCATATAATTTTGATAGGATATACTTATTATAACAACTTTGATTTTGTTGTCAAGTTTCCTTTCTTAATCTCGTCCACATATAAAACCTTTTCCTTTACATGGAAAATAATATCAAACCCGGCAAACTCCATACCATATTTTCTCGTCTCATCTTCATGATAAGCCGGTCTTGGATCCTGGCTCAATACCTCTTCTAATGCTCCTCTTTTATCCTCTGGTATTTTCCCCATAATTCATCAGAACATACTACCTCAAGCACATCCATTAAATGCTCACCGGCAAAGCCTAAAGATGCCTCCGGGATACTGTCCGCATACGGCAAATAAGGCTTAATATCATAAATCGGCGTTCCATTCATTAAGTCTACGCCGGCAACCCGAAGCACCGCTCCCTTATTTTTTGTCTGCTCCACACCAATGAGTCGAACGGCAGTTAGTCCAATCGGATTCGGGCGAAATGGTGAGCGAGTGGCAAACACGCCTACTCGCTTATTTCCTCCCAGTCTCGGAGGTCTGACAGTAGGCGACCATTTTTTCGATACATTTTCTGAAAACTGCCACAAAAGCCACAAATGAGAATATTTCTCAACACCACGCAGTGCCTCTTCCATGCGGTATTCCGGTTCAAATACGATAATTCCTTCGGACTCATGAGCCAACGCTCCTTGCCTTGGGATTCCAAATTTTTCAGAAAAATCTGTATAAATGGTTGCAACTACCTTCATTTTCATTCCCCTTTATTTTTCCAAAAGAAAGAGGGCTGCCCGCTGACAGCCCCCTCTTATTCACCTTACAGTGAAATTATTTGTGCCATTTCCAATCGCGAATTTCAGGAAGGTCCTGACCATATTCCGCAATATACTGTTTATGCTCAACCAATTTGTCGTTCATCTGCTGGATAAGGTAAGAACCTTTGTTTCCAAGCTGTGGAAGGTGCATAATTGCATCTTTAACAAGATTGAAGCGGTCAATCTCGTTCTGAACACGCATATCAAATGGAGTAGTAATTGTACCCTCTTCCTGATAACCATGTACAGAAACATTTTTATTATGACGCTCATAAGTCAACTCATGAATGAGTGTTGGATATCCGTGGAATGCAAAGATAACCGGTGTATCCTTTGTAAACAGAGCATCATACTCACGGTCAGAAAGACCATGTGGATGTTTGCTGTCAGACTCAAGTTTAAACAAGTCTACTACGTTAATTACACGAATCTTCAATTCAGGCATTGCATCACGAAGAATTGTTGTAGCAGCAAGAGTCTCAAGTGTTGGTGTATCACCACAACATGCCATAACAAGATCCGGCTCAGCATTCTGGTCGTTACTAGCCCATTCCCAAACACTGATACCCTGTGTACAGTGTTTAACAGCCTGCTCCATTGTCAGCCACTGTTTGCTTGGATGTTTGGATGCAACAATTGCATTAACATAGTTCTTGCTCTTTACACAGTGATCAAAGCAGGAAAGCAAGCAGTTTGCATCTGGTGGAAGGTACATACGTACAACGTCTGCCTTCTTGTTAGCCAAATGATCTAAGAAACCTGGATCCTGATGTGTAAATCCATTATGATCCTGCTGCCATACATTCGATGTCAAAATGAAGTTCAAGGATGCAATTGGCTGTCTCCAGGAAAGCTGGTTTGTTACTTTCAACCATTTTGCATGCTGTGCTGCCATCGAATCTACAACACGGATAAATGCTTCGTAAGAAGCAAAGAAACCATGACGTCCGGTAAGAAGATAAGCTTCCAGCCATGCTTCACACATATGCTCAGAAAGCATACCATCCATGATACGTCCATCCAGCGCAAGGTTGTCATCATCACTGTACATATTTGCATTCCAAGGACGATTCTCAACTTCGAATGCATGATACAGACGGTTAGACATAGATTCGTCCGGTCCGAAAATACGGAAGTTTTTATTTTCTTTATTAAAGGTGAAGATGTCACGCACATAAGCACCAAGCTCGATCATATCCTGTGCCTGAGTCTCACCAGGAACAACATCTTTTACACCATACTCACGGAAATCCGGGAGACGAAGATCTTTCAAAAGAAGACCACCGTTTGCATGTGGGTTAGCACCCATACGAGCATTTCCCTTAGGAGCCATATCAACGATCTCCTGTTTAACGCTTCCGTCTTCATTGAAGAGTTCTTCTGGTTTGTAGCTAAGCAGCCACTCTCTCAACTGATCCAAATGCTCTGGTTTTTCCATTGACATAGGAACCTGATGTGCACGGAAAGAACCTTCGATTTTCTGTCCGTCTACTACTCTTGGGCCTGTCCATCCCTTCGGAGTACGAAGTACGATCATCGGCCAAGCAACTCTCTTTGCATCGTTATTTTCACGAGCATGTTTCTGAATTGCTTTAATTTTCTCGATACAGCTGTCCATTGCCTCGCACATAGCCTTGTGCATAGCGATATGATCTTCCGGATCGATACCATCGTTCATTTCATCTTTTGCTTCTACAAAGATCGGATCCCATCCGCATCCCTTGAAGAAATTCTCTACTTCTTCATGAGACATACGTGCAAATACAGTAGGGTTGCTAATCTTGTATCCATTCATATGAAGGATTGGAAGAACCGCACCATCTGTGATCGGATTTAAGAATTTATTGGACTGCCAGGAAGTTGCCAGTGGGCCTGTCTCAGATTCACCGTCACCAACTACTGGAACTGCAATCAAATCCGGGTTATCAAATACGGCACCAAACGCATGAGCGACTGAATAACCAAGTTCTCCACCTTCATTAATTGAACCTGGAGTCTCCGGTGCACAGTGACTTGGTACTCCGCATGGGAATGAGAACTGTTTGAACATCTTCTGCATACCCTCAACATCCTGAGAAATATTAGGATAGATTTCACTGTATGTTCCATCAATGTAGGTATTAGCAATCTGGAAGTTTCCGCCGTGTCCAGGACCGGAAATGTAAATCATATCCAGATCATACCGTTTGATAACACGGTTACAGTGAGTCCAGACAAAGTTCTGTCCCGGTACTGTTCCCCAGTGACCTACAATTTTCTTTTTAACATGATCCATAGTAAGTGGTTTGCGAAGCAGCGGGTTATCCAACAGATACAACTGACCAGCGGACAAATAGTTTGCTGCACGCCAATATGTGTCCATCTTCTGCAGCATCTCATCACACAGAGGCTGCTTCTCAAGACAAGTATTTTCGCTCATAATGAACTCCTTTCGAAATTTTCTTTTTCACTAATATTTTTCAACATTTCCCATTATATAGGCAATCGACAAATTCTTCAACCTTTTTTATCGTTTTTTTTGAGGTTTTTGTCACTTTGTCAAAAAAATAACAATATTACATACTTTTTTGTGCATATTTTCTACAATCAATCCAAATACGTCGGATGACGGAGAGCACCTTTCTTAAATTCTCCCTCTGATGTTACAAACGGGTACTGTAATTCCGATTCGTAATACCATGGGTCCATCTCGTGTGCCGGATTTGTGAGCAGATGGAACTGTTTTGCGGGCTTTCCGCCCTTTCCAAGTAAAAATGCCTTCTCGCCATTTTCATTGACACACACATCAACAACCACTGCCGCATCACCGGTCGCCACATCCAAAAACAAATCACCGGTCTGCAATTTATCTTTTTTAATCTTTTTCGTCTCTTTTTCCAATGTTGAAACCGATGTATAAGTCAAAACACAGTGCAGATACGCTTCCAAATTTTTCCTCGTTTTATCCAGTTCACCACCATTGACCCAAATTGCACCGGTCGCATCTTTGCGGATGCGGAATCCTTCTCTCCACTTTTGATACTGTCTTTGCAAAGCCATCGGAAAACTGAAAAGAGATTTTGTCATACATTTGATTTTCCCACAAATACTCGGTATATAATCGAATCACGGAACCGCCGGCCCACTGAAGATTCTCCTTTGCTAACGGAAGTTTGAAAACCGCCGGCGCGTTGGTGATGTCCTTTGCCTTTTTTCCATCCCATGTTTTTACTACACCTGTAGATTTTTTTATGGAATAATTTCGTAAAAACTCCGCAAGGCTTCCCTTTTCTGCCTCTTCTCTTGTATATCCTTTCGGCGTGTTGATACGCTCTGCAAGCGTCATCCCTTCCTCATTTACGATAGGAAGCTGTTTTTGCTCTTCTTTCGTTTCTTTTTTTTCTTCTTTTTTTGTTGCCTGACCGGATACAGCCACCGGTTCTGAAAACGATGCCGGTGCACGCCAGATCATCGGTCCCCAAAGTGGAGAAAACAACAGCAATAACACACCGCCTAATAATCCTGCCAAAATAATCGCATCCTTTTGATGCATTCTTCGTCTGCTCATAACCATCTTTCCTCTCCTGCATTTGTCCTTATTATATCCAATCCCTCTGTAATTGTCTATTCTATTTTTCACCCCTCTTCTGTGAAAAATAGCATCAAAAGAAGGACAAATTGGCATATAAGGTTTTACAAATTGCCTTTTTAATTGTATAATAAAGAATACTTTACGAAAAATGGAGGACTTTTATGCAAAAAAAAGAACGGAAACAGCGGGTTCGCAAGACACCGCCGTTACTGCCCCGTTTGGTAATACTATTCTTTCTTTTGATGGTTCTGCTCTTTATGAACATCGATATGTGCAGCCGTATACTTAACTACGGAAGCTATGAAAAAACTACCGCCACCATTGTTGCAAAAAAGACGGACGGTTTTCTTCTCCTGATTCCGATGGCAGCACTTTCTTATCAATATGAAGGAACAGAGTATAAGGAAGATAAATTTTTTATCCTGCCACATCTCTTTGGCATATCCAATGAGGCCGGACAACAGATTACAATTTATGTAAATAAAACATCACCAAATTACTGTTTGATACAGCAGCCATTTTATAAAAATGTGGTAAACTGGATTCTTCTCCTATTATTGGGGGTCTGGATCCATAATATCATTAAGCTGCATAAAAAGAAGAAGGAGGCAACACATGAAAGCCAAATGGAACGAATGGAAAAATAGCATCAAACAAATGCGTGTTGACAAACGTTGGTTTGACATCACCTGCAAAATTATTTCCTCCCCTTTTGTCCTGCTCTACCATATTTTGAATTTCTGCCTGACATTTTCAAAAGTAATTCTGAATGTAATTTTACTGGTTTTAATTATTGGTGGAATTGCCGGTGGAATTTTGTATGCCAAAATGCTTCCAATGTATCAGGATTCCTGTGAGCAGGCATACGACAAACTGTCAAACCTGAACGAAAACAGTTTTCATATGTTTTCCAACACCGTCATCTACGACAAAGATGGAAAGAAAATTGGCGAAATCGACAGTGGTTCTTATAAATATGTAAAAATCAATAAAATTTCGGAATATATCCAATACGGATACATAGCAACCGAAGACAAAAAATTTATGGAACACCGCGGCATTGATTTACAGTCGATTACACGTGCGGGCATTTCCCTCATTACAAATAAAGGAGAAATCACTCAAGGTGGAAGTACCATTACCCAGCAGGTCATCAAAAATAATCTGCTGTCGCAAAAGCAGTCTTTCGGCAGAAAATTAACCGAAGTTTTACTTGCACCGGCACTGGAACAAAAATACAACAAAGCTGATATTATGGAGTTCTACTGCAATAGTAACTTCTATGGCAACCGGTGTTATGGCGTAGAAACCGCAAGCAAATTTTACTTTGGCTGCTCTGCCAAAGATGTAACACTTGGTCAGGCTGCCATGCTCTGTGGTATTTCCAACAGCCCAAATAATTATAATCCAATTGCGAGCATGAAACTTGCGAAAGAAAAACAGCTTCAAGTTCTTAATAACATGTTAGAACAGGGTTATATCACGAAAAAACAGTTTAATAAGGCAAAAAATGAAGAAATAACCATTGTCGGTCTGGATACCAGTTCCTCCTCGGAGAATTACATGATGAGTTATGCCATTGACCGGGCAGCCATCCAATTGATGAAGGAACATGGTTTTAAATTCCAGTACAACTTTTCTTCCAAAAAAGAGCAGGATACTTATAACAAAAAATACTCCACGGAATACAGCAAACGTTCAGCAGAGATTCGTGCAGGTGGTTATAAAATATACACTTCGCTGAATCCAAAGATTCAAAAGCGCCTGCAAAAATCCGTATCAAAAACCTTATCGACTTTTACGGAGAAAAGTAAAAAAACGAAAAAATATGCGTTACAGAGTGCCGCCATGTGTATTGACAATGAAACTCAATATGTAGTTGCCGTGGTGGGTGGCAGAACGCAGAACGACCAGTATAACCGTGCCTTTCTTTCAAAGCGGCAGCCCGGTTCTACCATCAAACCACTTTTGGATTACGCACCGGCTATTGACAATGGCGTTATTAATGGCTCAACCGTTATCAATGATCACAAGGTCTATTGGGATAACACCAACAAAAAAAGCTACAGTCCAAGTAACAGTGGCGGCGGCTATCACGGAAATGTCACCGTCCGCGAAGGACTAGCGCGAAGTTTAAATACCGTTGCTTTCCAGATTTTCAAAGAAGTCGGTACGGAAACTGCAATGAACTATTTAGATAAACTGCAGTTTTCTTCCCTCTCCTATGCCGATAATCTGGCTCCGGCAGTTTCTTTAGGCGGATTCACTTATGGTGTTACGATTAACGATATGTGCCGAGGTTATGCTACACTGGAAAATAATGGTAAAATGAGTTCCCGTACCTGTCTTGTCAAGATTGAACACGAAACAAACGGAACCGTTTACGAAGCACCGGAAATTGAGGACAGTGAAACGGAAGTTTACTCCGCAGACACATCTTTCATTATGAAGGATATGATGCAGGGTACATTTAATGAAGCTTACGGAACCGGTCATGCAGGATATAACAGCAATCAAATCTACGCCGGCAAAACCGGTACAACCAGCAGCAACAAGGATGCTTGGTTCTGCGGCTTCTCAAGTTATTACACAACGGCAGTCTGGATCGGTTACGATACGCCTCGAAAAATGCCCGGTATGTACGGAAGCACCTATCCTCTCCGTATCTGGTCAAGTTTTATGAACGGACTTCATAAAAACAAAAAACAGGCAAATTTTGATCTACCGGAAACCATTGAACTGCGAAGAATATCCGGTGGAAACTTATCTTCCTCGACAAAGGAAATCAGTTATAATCCGTTAAAACGCTATTACAGCCAGCGTCCTGGCGGCTATGACTATTATTCGCAGCAAAACAATGACAGAAAATCAAACTGGGAGAAAGAATACAAAATATCTGCTTCAAAAAGAGAAGCAGAAAAAGCTGTTTCCGCATTTGAAAAATATAAAATTAAGGATGTCAGAACTGCTTCTGCATTTGAAGATGAATATGACAAGGTAAATGCAATTATTGCAAAAATCCCGGACGAATATGCACAAGGTCCTTATAAAGAGCGAGTTGCCACCAAATATAACTCACTAAAAGATATTGTTAAAAACAAATGGGAAAAGGCTATTAAAGAAGCAAAAGCCGACGAGGCAGATAAAATACAGAAACAGCAAAAAATTGATGCAGAAAACGCAGCAACCGAGGCAAACAATACGTTAAAGGCAAACCGTTTAAAAAAGGCAAAATGGTACATTGACACCTTGAAAAAGAGAACATATTATAATGCAACAACAAAAGCCCTGATTAAAGATGGAAACGCTGCTATCAAACGGCTGAAAGGATACAGTGAATATGATTCCTATAAAGCCTCCTTTGACAGCGCCGTAAAACATGCCAAAACACTTCCGGCAAAACAGGAAACACCAGACATCGGCGGCACACCATCCGATAACACACCAGCAAACCCGGATAATTACACGGATGCAACTGCTGTACCTACTGAGACACCGGTACCGGCAGCTCCGTAATTATTAGCAATTGCCTATCGAAAAAGGACTACGATCCATCGCTTATGATTCGTAGTCCTTTTTTATTTCTGTTTTATCTGTTCTGACCAGATTTCAACAAGCCGCTCCAAAGAATAGGCTGCGTTTGCCGGACTCGTCGAGGGAAGTCCAATTGCTTTTATTCCAACCTTCTTTTCCTGATACTTCGAAAAAAGTTTTTCCGCCAGTTTTCCATTTGCATAGATTTTCCTTATTTTCGATAGTTCTACTATAGTCGTAATATCTGCCGGCACCACATCTTTAATGCTGCTGTCACTCGAACCGGTAATCTTACACTGCCAAATCACGTCATATACTGCGATGTGATTTCTTAACAACATTTCCTTTTTCTCTTCAATGGAATCCGGTATCTTCTCCTGTACAATGGCAGCTAACACCTTCCAAAAACGGTTCTGTGGATGCCCATAATAAAAGCCCTGTTCTCTCGACTTCACGGAAGGAAAACTTCCCAGAATTAAAATTTCAGAATTTTTATCATATACCGGCTCAAATTCATGACGTACCAATTGCTCTTTTTTCACAAATCGTCCTCCTTTACCGCTTTAATTTCCGCTCCCGAAACTCACTCCATCTCTCTTTCAACTGAAGTTTTTTAATCGTCTTATCATACGCATAAATCTTTAACTTCGGAAATGCCCCAAAAAAGCGCAGTTCTCTTTTCTGCAAAAGGACTGATACCCTGCGGATTTTTACCCGTATACCGTTTTCATCGCTAATGAGCGACTCCGGGATTTTCTCTGAGAAATTTTCCATAATTTGATTTGCGGAACCATTCAGGTAGGCATGAATGGTTGCCAAGTGCTTGTTTAACTGCTTCCAGTTTGCTATCGTTAAAAACAAATCAGTAATAAACAACACAAAAAAAACTACGCTCACCACGAATAAGCCCCAGGGTTCCATATAGGAAAACAAACGAAACAGTGCCGGCTGCACAAAAAACCTCACGGAAAAGCACCCAATTCCAAATGCCAGCGCACCGTACAGACAAATCCGCCCATTTAAATGAAATGGGAAATCACTATAATCCCACCACCTTGTGTGAAACATCTTTTCCATCATATACGAGACAAGATATTCCAATGCACAGCACAAAAGAGCGGACAAAACGAATACAGCTGCCGGATTCTGCACGTGATACAGTGCAAAATAACAGCACAATGCCCCTGCACCGTAAATCGGGCATAACGGCCCCACCAAAAATCCCCGGTTAATCAACTGTTTCTCATTATACAAAGAACAAACTGTCGACTCCCACAGCCATCCCAAAAAACTATACACAAAAAAACTTAAAACAATTGTACAGCTCCATATTATCATCTGCTTTTTCTCCGTTTTCTTTTTCGTATCCCTTTTATTGTTTCCTCGCCGGCACATATTTTATCTGCTAAGCAGACAATCCATGCCTCCTTTGTCTGTGGTGGTACAATCGTTAATGGAAACATATGCTTTACGATAATATCAGCTTCCCGTTTTGTAATCGAATAATCCCTTTTCGCATTTTTTAGTGATGTATAAGGATGAGAAAACCCATGCAGCCGATGACCGTTGTCCGGATTATGCCAGTCATACAAAAAGTAATCATGAAGCAGCGCTCCCCGTATCAGCACCTTTCGATTCACGGAAAGATGCAGAAACTCCGCTATTCTACAACTGTATTCCGCAACAGCGATGCAGTGTTCAAAAACCGTCACATCGCCGTGCTGGATATAATTTTTATTTTCTTCAATTGGCCCTTCCTGCATCAGAGCAGACAAATGCTTAACAATCTCTTTTTTGTACCGGCTCATACCTATCACTCACTTATTTCCATTGCAATTTTCTCTATTCTAACACATCCTTTCAATTCCCACCACATTTTTTTACTCTCGATTTTTAAGTACCTCTGCCGGTGTCATCTTCTTTAATCTGCCAACCAGTACACGATTGATAACAAAATAACAAATCATTATCAAAGCAAAAACTGCCACATACAGCCATGGCTCAAACGATAAATCCAGTCCACATGCAATGTTGCTTACTAGATATCTTGGGTACATCCAATCCATAATTGCCTTTGATAACGGTATATTGACAATTGCGGAAACAAATACAATATAAAAGTTTCCATCCAGATAAAGTTTCCTAATTTCTCTTGTCCGGAATCCAAATACCTTCATTAATGAAATGGAATATGCAGAGCGGTCAATCATCACTTTCATCATTAAATACATCACAAGGATAAAGATTAACGTGGAAACAATCGTTATGGTAATGACCATGCTGACCATCATCTGCATAAATACATCCGCTGATTTCTCAATATCTTCCTTCGTCGTTGTTGCGTATAAACGTCCGGAAGGAATCTTTAAATCTTTATTCGAAAAAATGGTATTATAATAATCATCCTGCTCACCAAACAAATCTCTGGCACTATCAATGTCCATAAAGACATAAAACGCCGGAGCATACTGGCAGATATCGGTCACCTCGAACGCATATAAGGTATCCGTTTCCTCATCTTTTAACGTAAATTCGTCACCAATAGCCAACTCATATTTCTGGGCAAGGGCAGACGAAGCAACTACTTTCCCTTTTCCCTTCTCAACATTAGCATCAAAGTACGAATTTCCCTTTTCGATTCCAAGAACCGTAACATCCCAGTTATAACCGTAAATCTGTTTTTTCATCGTCTTAGCAAACGCCGGACTGCCGCCATCCGGCACCTCTTTTTCCGGATATTTCAGCGTATACATATAATTGTAATTCGTGTCTGCAATGTTATTATCACGCACATGAACACACAGCTCATAGCAGTCTAAACTAATCATCATGCAGAGCAAAGCAATAAACATACCGACCGCCACTGTAATACCCGCACGGGATTCTCTCAACATCTGGCGGATACGGAACATTTTCAAAAAGCTCATTTTCCCTAATTGAACCGCTTTCTGCTTTTTCTTTTTCGTCTCATTTCGTATCAGCGAAAGAGCTGTCCTTGAAAGTTTCTTCCGAATTACAATATAATTGACAACACATGCCATAACCGGCGGCATAAATACGCCGTAAAGAATCAAATATATCGGTACTTGAACTGTGATTTCCGGCATAGAAAAGTACGCAAGGCAATCCTGCATCTGTACAGGGATTCCGACCGGACTGACTGCTGCCAAAAAGCCAAGGATTCCGGCAAGGGTCGTTACCACGACCGGCAGCATCAGATAATGACGCATCAGTTCGCGTCTGGCTACCCCAAGTGCATACAAAGTTCCAATGATAGAACTCTCTTTTTCAATGCTATGTACAGTAAAGACAGAAATCACATAGGCAAATAAAATAATCAAAATGACACCAAACACAAGCCCTGCCGAAATATTAATTTTCTGATCATCTGCCGAGGCACCAATTCTCGGATTATCTTCCGCCGTCACAAAAGACTGCAAATTGGCAAGATTCACATCCATCTCATCGATAAATTCATCTGCGCCATTTTTCAGTTCATCCATACCATCCTGCAATTTAGAAGCACCTTCACCTGCTTTTTCCACGCCATCGGTATACGACAACAGTCCATCCTTATACTGTTTAAGGGCATCCAGATTTTCTTTGGCACTCTTCCACGCCATAACAGTAATACCCGACTGTGATGCAATCATACGCTCCAACTCATCGGCATAATTTTTCTCAGACAACGATACTGATGTGCCATTTTCCTTTAATGCATCTTCGGTCTGCTCTAATGCGCTTTCAAACAATTTTTCCGGCACAAGGTTCAGTTTGTTTTTATAACGGTTAAGTTTCCGAAGTCCATCTGCCAGTTTTTTTGCGCCTTTTGACAAATCATCAATTCCATCATCGATATTGGTCACTTTACCACCGGTTCTATCCCAATAATCCTGAAAGAATGAATCCGATATTTCGTCCGCATCCACTTTAAAATCATTCAAAATATCTTTGACGTCGTCAGAAGTTGTCGTTCCTTTGAGACGGTAAGCATACAAGTATTCCTCTGACTGTGTTGCCAGATGAGACTGTTTCAATTTAATGTACGCTCGTTTACCGACAAACGCCGTACCAAAATTTTTACTGTCTACAATCGTATCCGACATTTTGCGAAGCGGAGCATCATAGTCCGGCGTCGTTGCAATACCGGTCACCCGAAGTTTGATTTTTCCAAGCGTAATCTGACTACCTACCGTATATTGATGTTCCTCCGCATAACGTCTCTCTAACACAATTTCGTTCTCTTTTTCTGCCAAACGGCCCTCGCGCAGTGCAACTAAATTGGTTTTTTGACGGTTTTGGAATACACGAATCGTCTCTTTCTGCTTGGCAAAATCCAGGTAAAACATCTTTTCCAGTTCCACATCGTGTTCTGCAAGCACTTTTTTATTATCTTTTGATAGCGGCACAAAACAGGTAAACTGACCATCTTCCATGTGATTTTTCTCAGCCTGTTCATCCACTCCCTGCACAATTGTTTCTCCTGCACCAACTAAAGAGCCAATCATATACATGCAAAGAATAATTAAAAGTCCCAGTGCCAGATAGCGAAAGAAATTTTCTTTCAAATCCCGTAAAACTCTTTTTCTTAAAATTTTCTGCATCTTATAAATCCTCCAACTTGTCTGCCGGTACTCTTGTTTCATTCGTATACGATTTTTTAATCTGTCCATCCTTCAAAAAAATCACACGATGAACCATTTGTTTAATACTGTTGTTATGCGTTACAATCAGCATTGTTGTTCCGTAACGCGCATTGATTTTCTCGAGCAAAATCAAAATTTCCCGTGACGTCTTTGAGTCCAGCGCTCCGGTCGGTTCATCACACAATAACAACTTTGGATTTTTCACTAATGCCCTTGCAATTGCGCAGCGCTGCTGCTGTCCACCGGAAAGTTGGAATGGAAACTTATTCTGGTGTTCTGTCAATCCCAGAGTATCTAATAATTCATCGACCGAAAGCGGATTATCTGTCAAAAATTCACACACCTGAATATTTTCTCTTACCGTAAGATTTGGTACAAGGTTGTAAAACTGAAAAATAAATCCTAAATTTGCACGGCGGTATTCTAACAAATCTTCCCTTTTCATTCCAAAAATTTCTGTCCCCGCCACTTTTACAGAACCGGAATCCATCGTATCCAGTCCTCCAATACAGTTTAAAAGGGTTGACTTACCAGAGCCTGAAGTTCCCTGAATAACACACATTTCTCCTTGTCCTACCTCTGTAGTAATCCCGTTTAACACCTGTACAAAACTACCATCTTCTCCATAACTTTTCTTGACATCTTTGATTTCCAAATACATAATTTTTTCCCTTCTAACATAACATTGTTATGTTGATGTTATTTAAAAAGACCTGTAAAGGTCTTAAAATATTACCCACGCACACCAAACATTCCATACCATCCACCAAGCAGATAATTCATCGCCTGTCCGGCAAATGCGAGTGCCTGTTCTTCCTCCTCAATATGTTGAATCATATAAAGGAACATGTCAACTTGATTATGCGACATCCAATGCACAAGCGCTTGATGAATCATCGGAATCTGCAATTCGTCACACATCGCCTTTGTCAGCATTAAATTATGCTCATCCATTTCATCAATAATCAAATCCACTGCATTTTCCATCGAAGAGCCGCCGGCTCCATTAATCAAAAGCAGAACTTCCTCTCGATTCCGGTAGAGTTCATGTACCAAAATCTTTGTCAACTCGACCTCACTCGAATCATCATGTCCGCTGGAGATAACCGATTTTGCCGCTTCATCCGCTTCCGTCTCACGATGAGCCGCAATAAGTTCCCGAACACGAATAAGCACATGCGAAACAAGGGAGCAGAATAAATCATCTTTATCCTGAAAAAAGAAATACAATGCACCTGTCGTAACGCCAGCTTCTCTACAAATTGCACGAAGTGAAGCTTTTGCATACCCTTTTTCCACAAATTCCTTTTTCGCACATGCTAGCAGCCTCTCTTTTGTTTCACTGTCTTTTTGCTCTTCTGCCATTTTCTTTCCTTTCCTGTTGATACGCAACATAACGCTGTTATCTTATCATTCTGTCTTACATCTGTCAAGCGTCAATTGTTCCACAACATTCATTCCCTCACACTGTTTTTTCGCCAGTTCTAATGTCTGTCTATCGGCAAACTGTTCCGGTCTGTGAGCGTCTACTCCAAAAATCACTGAATTACCTGTATTTCGTACAATCTGCCAGAATCGCTCCTCCGGATAGTTGCGGTGAATTGCCAAACCAAGCAAATTATATTCCAACGGAATATTCATCTGTTTCATTGCTTCGCACAACCGTTTCATTTCTCTTTGATAAATTTTATCAGAACCGGTATAGTATATCAAATCCGGATGTGCCAAATATAAGTAGCGTCCGGACCTTGCTCCCTCAATACACAAATCCACATAACGAATCAATCTGTCTTCATCATCTGCCATACGTCCACTGTAATTAAAATCACTCTCAGAATCAAGAAAATGTTGTCCAAGTATCATGTAATCCACCGGGTAATCCTTCAAAAAAGCATCCTGCTCCTCCATCAGTTCCGGCAGATATTCGGATTCAAATCCGATAAAAATATCAATATCCTTTTCATATTCCCTGCGAAGCTTTTCAAGTGATGAAAAATAACCATCCGTTTCCTGTGGCGTCATTCGGATATTCGACACATAATCACTTTTATAAATCCACGGACAATGGTCGGAAAATCCCAATATCCGAAGTCCTGCCCGAATTGCTTCTTCTACATACTCTCTGTCCTCTCCGAACGCATGCTGACACCGTGTTGTGTGTGTATGATAATTTGCTTTCATCGTCAGTTCCTTTCCACTTCTAATTTTTTTGAATATATTTTTCTTATAACGTCCAATCGGAAGAAAATCGCACATAGAAAGCCATGTCCGCGAATCACATACGCCAATTAAAAAATCAAATTTTTCGCCAAGTTGTTCAATCTCCAACAAAATACCATTGTGGTCATCCTCAAAAGTAATCAAATGCAGCTTATAATTCGAAATTTTCTAACGAATTCATCTGCTTCATAATTGCTGTCGGTGAAATAAATAATTGTTCCGCTGCTTTCGTAAAGCTTCCACAATCCGCAACGGCAAGAAATGTATCCAACATTGGTTCATACATACTGCTTTCCCCTCATGCAATAACGATTTCTCTTCGTGTAAACTTTTAGTTGATGCAACAATAACATATTGGAAATTCTCTGTCAAGACTCGCCATGTTATACTAAAATCAATACCTACTCTTGCAGAATACCTGAAAAGTATCGACTCATATGATGTAATCTACCTTGGCCACCCAAATTACTTGGGCACCATGCCGATGGCCGTCTTCACTTTTTTTGAACAATTTGCTGAATTAAACGATGATGTATTGTTTGGAGAGGTATGGTCCAGAGAGGACAAACTTTCTTCCAGAGACCGAAGCATCGTAACCGTAACCACCCTAATGGCAAGCGGTATCCTTGATAGTTCTTTGAAATTTCACCTCGCAAATGCAAAAAAACATAGCGTAACACAAGAAGAAATTGCTGAAATTATCACACACGCCGCTTTTTATGCCGGCTGGCCAAAAGCCTGGGCGCCTTTAATATGGCAAAAGAAGTCTGGAAAGAGAACTAATTATAAAATCAACATAGGATACTCCACATATTTTCTGTGGAGTTTTCTTTCTTCCTACTCTCCAATCCCATACTCCTGTAACAATTCTTTCTGGTATTCTGTATCTATGATTGCTTTTTGTATATCTTCCATTCGATTATCTGCTAACAAGCAATGATATAATGTGTTGATTTCCCCAATTCCTTGTGAGATTCCTTGTGAAATTCCTTTCTCTACTCCTCGTTCCTCATACATATCTAATAATACACACATATTGATTTTTCCTCCTTTTCCTTCAGTTTCTTCAATTAATTCCTTTGCTTTTCGATATCTCGTGTCGTTTGTCACCGCAGACAACCAGTCTAAAAACGCCTCCGGATGGTCTAATTCAAATTCTGTTGTTTGAAAATATTCATCCAGTTTCTTTCTGTCATTTCCACAGGACAGATAACGGACTATGTATTTAAAATCCGATTGATACTGGCTTATCGTCGTTTCCGGCTGGCTTGCTAGGTTAATAATACAAATCGGATGCTCGGGAATCCATTTTGTAAGTTCCTCACCAATATCCTCCGGAAATTCCAGCATATCATTCAAACATCTTGGCTTTTCCCATTCTTTCTGACTGTAATTCAAAACCAGAGTGATGACCGGACTTAATTTCTGTGAATCGTTAAGTTCTTTTGTCATCGGGGTTGGATAATTGCCGGTTTTTCGATTACTTTCTTTCGCTTCCTTTATCTGCTCCATATATTTGGCGTGCTGGTATCCCATATCGCGTACCGGCATAATATTATTTTTGTCACTCTGATTTTCCAGACATAAGAAAAAACTTCTATTGTTCTTCTTACACTTCATCGGAACATCCATCTGTAGCTGCCGAAGATTTTTATCCGAGACGGTTTTCATAATCAACTCGCCGGGTTCCCGCGACAACTCTTTCGCTGACACATAACATCTGCCACCAAATAAGTTTACATTTACAATGTCTGAAAATACATCTTTGTATTGTAGTAAATTTTTCTCTGCTAAATCTTTTGCTCCCAAATGGTATCCTCCTCTTACTCTCCTATCCCATATTCACACAGCAATTCCTTTTGGTATTCTGTATCCATGATTGCTTTTTGTATATCTTCCATTCGATTATCTGCTAACAAGCAATGATATAATGTGTTGATTTCCTCAATTCCTTGTGAGATTCCTTGTGAGATTCCTTGTGAAATTCCTTTCTCTACTCCTCGTTCCTCATACATATCTAACAATACACACATATCGATTTTTCCTCCTTTTCCTTCTGTTGTCTCAATTAATTCTTTTGCTTTCCGATATCTCCTGTCATTTGTCACCGCAGATAGCCAATCTAAAAATGCTTCCGGGTGGTCTAATTGAATCTCCGTTGTTTGGAAATATTCATCCAGTTTTCTTCTGTCATTTCCGCAGGACAGGTAACGGACTATGTATTTAAAATCCGATTGATACTGGCGAATTGTCGTTTCCGGCTGACTGGCAAGGTTAATAATACAAATGGGATGCTCTGGAATCCATTTTGTAAGTTCCTCACCAATATCCTCCGGAAATTCCAGCATATCATTCAAACATCTTGGCTTTTTCCATTCTTTCTGACTGTAATTCAAAACCAGAGTGATGACCGGGCTTAACTTCTGTGAATCGTTAAGTTCTTTTGTCATCGGATTTGGATAATTGCCGGTTTTTCGATTACTTTCTTTCGCTTCCTTTATCTGCTCCATATATTTGGCGTGCTGGTATCCCATATCGCGCACCGGCATAATATTATTTTTGTCACTCTGATTTTCCAGACATAAGAAAAAACTTCTATTGTGCTTCTTACACTTCATCGGCACATCCATCTGTAACTGCCGAAGTTTATCATCCGATACGGCTTTCGTAATCAACTCGCCGGGTTCTCTCGACAACTCCTCTGCTGACACATAACATCTGCCACCAAATAAGTTTACGTTTACAATGTCTGAAAATACATCTTTGTATTGTAATAAATTTTTCTCTGCCAAATCTTTTGCTCCCAAATGGTACCCTCCTCTTACTCTCCAATCCCATATTCACACAGCAATTCCTTTTGGTATTCTGTATCCATGATTGCTTTTTGTATATCTTCCATTCGATGATCTGCTAATAAGCAATGATATAATGTGTTGATTTCCTCGATCCCTTGCGAAATTCCCTTTGCCATTCCACGCGCCTCTCCTTGGACAATCCCTTTTTCTATTCCACGCGCTTCTCCTTTGGCAATCCCTTGCGCAATTCCTTTCTCTATTCCTCGTGCTTCTCCTCGTTCTTCATACATATCTAACAATACACACATATTGATTTCTCCTCCTTTTCCTTCAGTTTCTTCTATTAATTCTTTTGCTTTCTGATATCTCCTGTCGTTTGTCACCGCAGACAACCAGTCTAAAAACGCCTCCGGATGGTCTAATTCAAACTCCGTTGTTTGAAAATATTCATCCAGTTTCTTTCTGTCATTTCCACAAGACAGATAATGGACTATGTATTTAAAATCTGATTGATACTGGCGGATTGTCGTTTCCGGCTGGCTGGCTAGGTTAATAATACAAATCGGATGCTCAGGAATCCATTTTGTAAGTTCCTCACCAATATCTTCCGGAAACTCCAGCATATCATTCAGACATCTTGGCTTTCCCCATTCATTCTGACTGTAATTCAAAACCAGAGTGATGACCGGACTTAATTTCTGTGAATCGTTAAGTTCCTTTGTCATCGGGTTTGGATAATTTCCAGTTTTCCGATTACTTTCCTTCACTTCCTTTATCTGCTCCATATATTTGGCATGCTGGTATCCCATATCTCGCACCGGCATAACGTTGTTTTTGTCACTCTGATTTTCCAGACATAAGAAAAAACTTCTATTGTGCTTCTTACACTTCATCGGCACATCCATCTGTAACTGCCGAAGTTTATCATCCGATACGGCTTTCGTAATCAACTCGCCGGGTTCTCTCGACAACTCTTCCGCCGACACATAACATCTGCCACCAAATAAGTTTACGTTTACAATGTCTGAAAATACATCTTTGTATTGTAGTAAATTTTTCTCTGCTAAATCTTTTGCTCCCAAACAGTATCCTCCTTAATTACCTAAATTCTTTTATTTCTATCACTACAAGGAGAACATCTGCGTCCCACCCTTGTTTGTATATATATTAGCACAATCAAAGTGCAAAGTCAATATATTTACTTACAATTGTCAGGCGACTTACGCCCCTCAAAAAGAACATTAAATCGTACCAAACATGCCAAATTCCGGCATATAAAAAGAGCGTAAAACGACACCACCAATAAGAGGGACGTTCTACGCTCAAAGTTTTTTCAAAACCCGTCTTATATTACTTCCTTATCTTGACTTTTTTCACCGTGCTCCACTTACCATACACCTTTTTCTTGCCATTCATCTTATAGGCACGGACACGAATGTAATACGTTTTCTTCTTTTTCAGTTTCTTAATGGTGTACTTGGTTTTCTTGGTCTGTATGCTCTTTTTCTTTTTGAACTTTTTATTCAAAGCATACTGGAGCTGGTAACCTTTAGCGACAGTAACTTTCCCCAAGAATAACTTTAAGCGTCCTTTTTTACTTAATGCTTTTTTTCCGCTTGTGTCATCCCTGTTTTTCGATAGTTTTGTTCCTTTGTCGTATTTAATTTACTTTCTGTAACTGTTGTGATAAACCTACAACACCTTTGTTCCTTATCTCTTCTTTACCTTAACTTTTTAACTGAACTCCACTTTCCATACACTTTCTTTCCATCTGCAATTTTATAAGCTCGAATCCGAATAAAATATGTCTTTTTCTTTTTCAGCTTCTTTAATGTAACAAAGGTTGATTTAACCGTTTTTTTCTTGGCCTTTTTAAACTTTTTATTTGTTGCATACTGAATCTGATACCCCAAACTGTTTGGCACCTTTTTCCAAGTAACTTTTACTTTGCACTTCTTTTGATTCTTTGCAACGACACCTTTAATCTTTGTCAAAGAAGCCATTTGACCGCTATTCTTCCCATCATTGACCGTTTGTGACGATTGCGGAATATTCCCTTTGTCGGCACTTGCGGCGTCATAGATGGCTTCGGCGTATTCGCCGGTTGATTGTCTGGATTCGGTTTCACACTTGGCTGAGAACCAGGAGATGGGATTATCTGTGAACCATCACTCTCTCCTTTTGACACCACCGTACATGTATCCTTTACACTCCCACATGAAACAGTAATTGTCGTTGTTCCTTTTCCTACGGCTGTCACTTTTCCTGTTTGATCTACGGAAGCAACCCCTTCATCATCCGATTTCCATATTATTGCTCCATCTGCATCAGAAGGATAATAACTTGCATTTAACTGGTAACTGTCACCAATAGAATTTAATTCTATGGATGTTTTGTTTAAATAAATGCTTGTTATTGGGATGTTGACTGTCACATTACATGTCGCTGTTTTTTCACCTGCCTTTACCGTGATAACTGCCTCGCCCGCCGATATTGCCTCAACATTTCCTGTTTTGTCCACTTTTGCAATCTTCTCATCCGAAGACGACCAAATAACTTCATCCGTAGAATCCATTGGATTTAATCCTGCGGTTAATTGATATTTCTCATTCCGCCCTAATGTCAATTCTGTTTCAGTCAGCGTGATTTTCTCCGTTGCAATCTGCTGTGCAACAAAAGCAATATCATTTTCTTTTGCATACTGCTCTGCATAACTTCCTGCCACGCCTCTAATTAGTAAAATATCTAGATACGAAAAACTCAACGAACTAATTTTCTTTGTTTTACACGGAATGAAAATTTCCCGCAAATTAATACATTCTTTAAATGCATCTTCTTCAACTTCTTGTATTCCATTTGTCAAAATAATTTTTTTCAATTTCAAACATGCTTCAAATGCACCTTTAGGAATAACCTTTATTGTTTCACTCAATAATATTTCTTCCAAATTACTGCATCCACTAAAAACATAATTTCCTATGGTTTCAATTTGGTTTCCCATATCTACCATAATAAGTCCTTTACACCCACTAAATGCACTGTCACCAATCTTCCTTACATTACTATTCTTTAAATCTATTTTAGAAAATGCTACACAATCTTTATACGCAAACGCACCTATGGTTTCTATTTGTTCACCTGTCACAATATTTTCAAGTGAACTACACTCCATAAACATGCAATCAGGAATCTTCGTTAATGTTTTCGGAAACCTAACTTTTTTTAGTTTCGAACACCCTTTCAGGACACCATTTCCTAAAATACTAATCGTATCAGGAAAATTAAATTCCTCAATATTTACACACCCCTCAAAAGCATTAGCATCTATTTGTTTCACAGAATCTGGAATTTTAATATCTTTTAGTAATATACAATTTTTAAACGAACGACTCCCCACTGCAGTAACGGTTTGAGGAATTTCTATTTTTTCCAAACCATTACTGCCTTCAAAAAGCATATCCGGAATTTTGGTTATTCCTTTTTCAAATAATATATTCTTTAGAGCCGGGCAGTCGCTAAAAACATTTGCATAATATCCAACTTCATTTATTTTTTTATTTATTTCCACTGCTTCCAAATTTATACAACCGTTAAATGAATATGCTCCTAAATATACTAATTCTTTCGGTAACTTAACCTCTTTTAATGAAGTACATCCTTGAAAGCATCCTCCCACTGCACTTACTACATTTCCATAATCATCTCCTATTTTTCTTACCCCTCTTGGCAAACTAATTTCTCTTAAATTTTTGCACCCAGAAAAAGCACCGTTTCCTATTTCTGTTATTGTATATGGTAATTCAATTTCTTTTAAACTAGTGCAATTATGAAACAATCCTTCCGCAATGTTTGTAATACCTTCATCAAAAGTAATATGCTCAAGAGAATCACATTCTGCAAAAAAATTTCCATAATATCCTGTCTTTGTAATATTTTTGGGAATACGAATATTATCAATGGTCGAACATCCAAAAAAAGTATACGCACCTAAAAATTGAAGATTCTTTGGGATATTTACTTCTTGTAATAATGTGCAATTTTGAAATACACCACCAGAACCGTATGCCACGGGACCATATTCATCTCCTAATTTTTCAATAGAATTAGGCAATTCTACACTTATTAATGAACTGCAATTTTCAAAAGCACCCTCTTTAATTTCAAGAAGTTGTGGTGGAATAACAATTTCCGTAAGCCATTTACATCCTCTAAACAAACTCGACTCTATCACCGTATACTTCTCATTATTCGGCAAATACGCATATCCCAGACTGGTACATCTGTAAAACGCACTTTCGCCAATTGATTCCACACTATCCGGTATGCTAACAGACAATAAACTCGTACAGCCTTCAAATGCACTATTTCCAATACTCTTCACGCTATCAGGAATCAGCACATGTATCATCGTTTTATTATTCAAAAATGCCTCATCACCAATCGCTGTTACCGTATCCGGAATTTCTACAAATGGCTGCCATCCCGTGTATTTTACTAAAACACCATCTTTTATGATAAAATTTGCACTATCATCATAAAAGACATCATCGCCATCTCCGTAAATTGACGCATAATTATCAGCACGATAAATTGTAATTCCTCCATTGGAAGAACCATATCCGTATGTTCCTTTTGCTAATTCCGAATAAGAACGTTCCCATTCATTGATACCACATCCTCCCGGAGCACAACCATTCACTGCGGCATTACAATCATATACTGTGATTCCTTTTGAAGTCAGTCCGGTAAAAATCATGGTATGCTGACCAGAAGAAGCTGTTGTACTGGCCTGAATTACATCACCAATTTTAGCCTGCGCAAATAATTGCTTTGCACTTGTGCCGCTGTAAAGTTTCCTGTCAGTTGTCCCACCTTATTTACACCATTTTCGTCTCTATATTGATAACGAGCATTAGAATAATATCTAGCTGGCATTTCTTTTCCATAAAGGAAAAAGAATACCATACGTGCAAACCCAAAACACTGGGTTGCTCCACCCCAATCTCCTTTCCATGTTGCTCCTTGATTTGGCGGATATTTCTGTTTTATTGCTGCTAACCGCGCCTTGATGCTCTCTGTGCTGTCATAATTTCCATCAATTGTTGCCCCACTTGGTGTCTTGCGTGTAACTGTATTGCCGGAAATCTTCAACAGACCCGCAGATACATCTGCTGATGCTTCCGAACAGCAACGATCCATATAAGTAGCATAAGAAAAACCAGAAAGCGAACCTGCCCAGCTTTTTAATGCCTGTTTTACTGACTTATCCGAGCCATTTACACAACCTGCTACTTTGTCCATAGTTGTTTTCATTGTTATAATATAAAAACCATATACAACTTTATATTGCTCTATTTTTTCTGCTGATGTTTTCCCGTTTTTAAATTCTTTACGCAGCTTATTAACTTTATTTCTTGCCAAATATGTATATGCCTGACACATTCCAGCTTGTATGATCTGATCTGCTGTTGGACAAAAGGATTTATATATTTTTCCTAATATATTTGCACAAACATTTTTCACAAACACAACCGGTGATGAACCATATTTTGCCACGGCACTTACCATTTTCTTTATGACTTCATCCTGTAGATAATTTTTCTTCGCAAATGTCAGAAAATCTGATGTCCGATCTGACATAATTGACCGGATTGCACTGGCAAACTCTGAATCCATGGAACTAAAAGCATCATCCAATTTGTTCAATACTGCCAAATCCAAGTCCTGCATTTCAATATATGCCGTAATTATTTTCAATGCTTTCTGTGCATTGCCGGCATAACCCAATATTTTTGAAAATGTATCTGCATCTGTATACATATCCACAAGTTTGTCAACTTGATTATCTGACAGGTTTAGGGATGAGTTTTTCAATGACACTTTATAATTGTACAAATCCGTTGCATTTGCCACATTATAAGCATCGGAAATGGTACTATATGCATTTCCAATTTGCGAAACTGTATTTGTAGCAGAAGTATCACTGGACAGATACGCCTGAATTAATTGATAAACCACTTCCTTATTCAATTTGTCTTTGGTGCTCTGTCCAATTCCCGCCTTGCTTGCCAATTCCGATATGATGATGTCCGCACCATTTTGTAACGAATATAAAATGGAGGCACCTAAACCTTCTGCATCATTGATCGTTGACATCCCTTTTTCAATGCGCTCCTCGCATCTAGCCATATAGTTATCATAGGCCTTGTTATCGAGATATTCCGGACATCTATAATATATGTCCTCTTCACTAACAGAATATGCTGCTTTTACTTTTTCTGCCGGAACAAATTCAGCCAGTTGCAAACAGCACATGATTGCTGCCATTAATATGGCTAAGATTCTTTTCTTCATAACAATCCCCTCCAATTTTTGTTAATTCATGCCTACATCATAGCACATATTGTTCTATGATTCAATAGTCCATTTTGTTCTAGTATTATCATATACACTACGTTCAATTTATAATATTATTAAATTTTGCTCGGATTTCATCCGTTTAAAATCACCCTTAATCCTAGGAGGTTTTTTACATGAAAATGCAGCGTATTCGTGATCTGCGAGAAGACAACGATTTAAAACAAACAGACATTGCAGACTACTTACACATCAGCCAGCGTACGTACTCACATTATGAGACAGACAGCCGGAGCATGCCGATTGAAGTGCTAAGGCGACTTGCTGTCTATTACAATACAAGCATGGATTACCTGGCGGAACTTACCGATGAGAAAAAGCCCTACATAAGAAGCAAAGAAACACTTCCAAAATAAAAACACATCGCTTCCCTTTGCAATGTGTTTTTATTTTATATGACCTGCATAATTTTTTCACAGCGAACTCACATCCACCAAATACGCCCTCTTTTTATTTGTTATCAAAATTTTCTTCTGCGTTTTCACCAGATGAATTTCCATATCATTTCTTAATTTCCTCGGAATATTCATCTTCTTCCACGTATGATTTGTGAGTTGAATGAGATAAACCGCCTGTTTTTTCTCCTCCAGATTTCCAAATAATACATAATCACCACTTACATCAATTACATCGCCACTATCCTTAACATCCGGAATGGTAAATGACTGATTTCCGGTAATTTCATAAAATTCCAGTGATTTCTTTTTGTGGTGGTAACGGTAAGACCATTTCATATTAACAAGGCCGACACCTGAATATTTCTTCTCAATTCTCATGGTCTGTAAATTTACTACGCATGTAGAATCCTCTTCTGTACTGTTTTTAAAAATTGACTCACCGTAGGTTAAAATTCGGTTTTCATCCAAAAACTCAATTTCTGTTGTTCTGGCATATCCATTCACGAGTTTCTGACTTATTTTTTTCTCCGTCTGCGAAGCAATATCAAAGACTGACCAGTAGCCGTCTCCCCTGTGATTGCACAAAATTTTACTACCTTCCGGTGACATAACAAAATTGCATATCATGTTACCGCCGGATATTTTTTTCACCGTTTTCTCTGCCAGATTGATTTCCACCAAATAACCTTTTGTCGCATTTTTTTCTTCTCTTACACCGTAAATTATGCCGTTTTTATAATAAGAGAAAATCTCGGTAATTCCTCCCGTGTAATTAAAGGCATAAATTTCGTTGCCGCTTGCCACATATTGAAAACCGCATTTTTCCCCGTCAAGTACACTTTCAAAAGCAACCGGTGTCATTTTCTTTAATCCATTGGAAACTACTGTGTACACATGGTCTACTTTTTCCTCATCTCCCTCAAAATGATATTCACTGATAAAACTTTCTTTCTCTCCGACCACCATCATGTTTTCCTGTAATTGTATCGTGCCATCTTTTTCCGCCTTAACGTCTGCCACCTGTTTCGTTGGTTCTGGATTTAACTCCACCTCGGTGACATTTTCCTTGCCAAACATATTTTCCAAAAGCAATTGAAACACATTGGATTTCGTTGCCGCCACAGTTACAAAAGTTCCGCACAAAAGGAAAATCACTACCGCCGCAGCCGCTGTCCGAAGTTTTTTCATTGAATTTCTCCTATGGGAAATACCCTGTATCTTTTCCGGATTCAGTGCCTCTTCCACCCAGTCTTCCGGGGCTTTAATCTTATCTATTTTTTTAATATCCATCATTATGCCTCCTGTTTAATCCCTGTTAATTTTTCATGATAGCAGCGAGTTTTTCTCTGCCTCTGCGAAGTCTTGATTTCACCGTATTCACACTTGTATGCAGCATTTTTGCAATTTCACCCGTGCCATATTCTTCATAATAATAAAGCACAATTACTTCACGGTATCGAAAAGGTAATTTTCGCAGAGCCACAACAAGCTGCTCTGTTTCTTCATCTTCTATTTGCAAAGAGCCAGCCTTTTGGTTCTCCTGTGGCACATATCCAATATCCACTTTTCGATTCCAGAACTGCCTGTGGTAATCTCTGCATTCATTTCGCGCAACTGTATATAGCCACGCTTTTATATGTTCTTCCTCTCGAAAGGTTTGTTCGGTCTGGTAGAGTTTCAGAAACGTATTTTGAAAGCAGTCCTTTGCCGCTTCCTCATTCTGCGTCCAGACAACACATAGTCTGGTTATGTCATCTGCATACTGCCGCACGACGTCCTCATACTCTATCCCGGCATATTTATTTATCATTGCCTGATACTCCTTTACTACAATTTCTTTTGCATGCATGGTAGAAAATAATTACTTTCTATATAATACACGATTTGGATGGGAAAATGGGTGCAGGATTTTAATAAGAGAAAACCTCACCCCATAATATCAAACAAAAATGAAGTTCAATTCGTGAGAGACTATAATGCGAAACATTATCTTGTCTCGATACGAATGAACTTCATTTTTTTATTCCCACACTATTCTTCTCACTCTTGCATGCCGGCATGGGTCATGCAGAGGGTCATTTTCCGAATATCCGCATCTTCCCTCAAAACATTCCAGACTTCTGGCATGATATACGAAAATATCATTTCCATCCTTATCTTTTGTAAATGAATTGTGTCCGGGTCCAAATTCCTCATGTAAATCTTCGGATGTAAGCACCGGTGTGTTCTGCTTAGTCCATGAATCCCGCTTTAGCAAATCACTTCCCTCTTTGGCAGAAATTACTCCTACACAATACTCCGGACCAGTACCGGACGCTGAAAAGAAAACCATTATTCTGCCATCATGTTTGGCAACCGCAGGTCCTTCATTTACGGCATAGCGGACTTTTTCCCAGTCATACTCCGGCTCGGTTAAAAGCATCGGAAGCGAAATTAATTTCCACGGCTCCTCGCGATTAACCTCTCCCAAATACAGGCAGGAAATTTTCTCCGGACTATGCTGCGCCCAAATCACATAAGAGCGTTCACCATCTTCAAAATAAGTCATATCCAAGGAAAAGCCGGTGAAAGAAAAATCATCGTCCTCCCGCTTTTGGAATTTTCCCTTTTCACTCCAAGTTCCGGTATATGGATCATCGCTGTCGCAGACAAGAACGTGACAGTCAAATGCCCAGTTATTTTCCTTGTCCTCACTTCCGGCATAAAACACATACCAGCGTCCTGCGATATAATGCAGTTCCGGCGCCCAGATAAAACGATGTGTTAATGTTGTATCTGCCACTTTCCAGATGGTAATTTCTTCTGCCGATGCAAGTTCTGAAATATCTTTTGCCCGCCGCAAAATCACACGGTCATATCCATCCTTGTCGTCTGCACTTTTCATTGGATAAGAAGCGGTGAAATAATAAAATCCATCCGGTCCCAATGTAATGTATGGATCGGCACGCTCCTCAATAAACGGATTTTGATAACACTCTTTAAATTGCATTTCTCGGTCCCCCTTATCATTTTTAGTAACTTAAGCGTACAACAATCCCCCCGTTATCGCCATGTCATTTCGTGACCTTGTTTTGGAAAAATTTGGAAAAATGTTACCAATTTTCTTTGACACAAGAAGGAGTAACATGGTAAAATCAAGCAAAAGGGGGAATATTCATGGCTGCAAAAACATTTGACGAAGTATATCTGGTAAATTATTCATCCTACGATGATGTCAATCTGTATGAGGTCGGATGTCAAAAATGTGACCCATCTTACGGATATGGTCCAATTATCCGCAAATTATATATTCTGCATTATGTCGTAAGCGGTGAAGGAATTTTGCGCATTAACAATCACGAATTTGCAATTAAAGAACACGATATCTTCGTTATACCGGCTCATACTGCATCTTACTATGAAGCAGACGAAAACCATCCATGGAACTACATCTGGATTCAATTTGACGGATTTAAAATCAAAGAAATGCTGAATAATTGTGGATTATCGGACAAATCTCCCATTCTCTCTCTGCATCAGGAAGCCAAAAAAAGCGGAAGACTGTATAAGACACATCTTAACAAATTACGGAGATGAGTACGCTTGCATCGGAAAAGTATACGAATTATTTCAGCACATGATTCATGCAGCGAACCTCAAAAATAAGCCACAAAAAAAGCGAACTGACTCTTTAACTTACATTCAAACAACCATTCAATTTATCCGGCAAAAGTATTCTGACCCGATTCGTATTCAGGATATCGCCGATTACTGTGGACTAAACCGTTCGTATCTTACGCGGTTATTTAAGCATGCCACCGGTTATACCCCGCAGGAATATTTAGCGCAGTATCGCATAAATCAGGCCAAACAGTTGTTAGAAGAAAATGAACTTTCCATTCAACACATCGCTTACTGCGTTGGCTACAATGACTCATTTACTTTTTCCAAATTATTCAAACGACAAACCGGATTTTCTCCTTCAGATTACCGGTCTTTTACCAATAAAAAAACTCCGATTACGGAACACACACTGCATACCATAATCGGAGACAAAATCGAGTAATTCTTATCGACGGAACAATCCTTTTTTCTCATAAGGCTCACTTGTATGGGAAACTAATTCATAACCAATTTCTTTAATTTCCTTTTCCAGCATAGGAATATCTAACGCTTCCTCGCTGATTACAACAGTTTCTCCTTTTTTTGCAGAGGAAGAAACTTTCTTCACCTTACAATGCTTGCGAATCAAATCATTCATGTGAGATTCGCACATGCCACACATCATACCGTCAATCTTTAATACCGTCTTTAACATCCGGAATCATCTCCTTTATCACATTTTCATGTCCATTATAGCAAGAGATTCTTCCTTTGTAAAAGGATTATTTGTTTGTTGATAAAAATGGTTGCAGAACACCTGCCATCTGGTTAATCGGCATCGACTGCAGATAAATCTTACCGGGACCGGTCACTACGGTGTTAAAGAATCCTTCTCCACCAAGCACTTTATTTTTCAGTCCCTTAACGGTTGTAATATCCATCGTACAGGTTGCATCCATCGCAGCTAAGTAGCCGGTATCAATAATCATCTGCTGCCCTGCTGCCAGCTCATATTCCTTTACATAACCATCAATTTCTACAAAAGCCGTACCATTGCCGGAAAGTCTCTGCATAATAAAACCTTCGCCACCAAACAGACCGCCACCTAATTTTTTCTGGAATGCAACCGATAATGTCACTCCATCCGTAGAAGCAAGAAATGCGCTCTTCTGTGCAATTATCTCATTTCCATTTCCAATTTCAAATGCCAAAATCGACCCCGGAAAACTGGAAGCATAAGCAATCTGTCCGGCTCCGCCTTCTGCTGTATAACGGTTCTGGAACATATTTTCCCCGCTGAACATACGACCAATCATTTTTCCCATTCCGCCGCCGGATGTCTCCATCTTCATGTTTGGCGTCATCCAAGACATAGCTCCTTTTTCCGTAATCATGGACTCGCCTGCCTCCAAATCACAAATAACTACCGGCAACGGTGCTCCTTCAATTGAATATTTCATATGTATAAATCTCCTTTCGCAATTTCATAAATTGGATTTATTCTATCATATTCAAACTGCACTTTCCATAATCACTGTCAAAGCGGTTATAAAACTGTCGTAATTGCTATTATTTTGTCGCAGCCTCTAAGAAAGAATAAAAAGCTGGTTTTGGATCTTCTAAACTTTCTCCAAATAACAGACATGAAGTAGGTTTTCTCCATGAAATCGCATCATAGAGTCCCCATACCGTAACACCTGTGATTCCGCGGGCATTTACGGATTTATCACGATTTTCCTGTTTGGAAATAAGCAGTTTCATAATATCGGAATAATGATTTGCCAGATCCTCTTCTGTCTGTCCATCTTCGATTCCGATATCCAATTCTGTAACCTGAACCTGAAGTCCGGTTGCCAAAAACTTATCCACTGCTGTTCCATATTTTTCAAGAGACGGATAATTCACAGTAATATGGCTCTGCATACCGATTCCACCGCAAATTTTTGCTTCTTCTCCTTCATTAATGTAATTGATGAGTTCTACAATTTCATCCGCAACATCATATTCATTGTAATCATTATAGAACAACGTAATATCTTTCTGCAGACCGTACTGTTTCAACTCATCATAAGCTACTTCGTAAGCCTTTTTCACATAGGTTGGTTTCAAGCCCATGTCACCATAAACATCCATCCAGGAAGTAGCGCCGGATCATTTGTGCGGTGTGTATACTCATTCGTAATGTCCCAGCAATAAACAAGGGAGCCTGCCTTACCGGTCAAACTCTTTTCCTTATCCATGACATGTTTCATTACAGAACGGATATAAAATTCAAGTCGTTTGTCCATCACTTCTTTCGAGACATTAGCGCCACTGCTGCTATATCCTTCCTTGAAGAAACGCGTTGATGTCTGCTGATGCCACTGCATCACATGTCCACGCATCTGAAGTCCATACTGATTGGCAATCTCAAGAATTTTGTCCACACTGTCAAAATTCAACTTGCCAACCGTCGATTCGGTGTAACCATCCGGAATCACATAACCAAGTTTTTTCGCTTCGCTCACAGAAATCGTACCACTCCAGTCAGACAAAATCTGTGCAGGTTTTAACTCATTTTCCAATGTGTAACTGTTAAAATGATGTTTCACAAACTTCATCGTATCATCACTCTGCATCTGATAACCATTATTCCATGAAGTATTGTAACTTACTACATTACCCATGCGTTCAAAAATTCCACTGTAAGTATCCTTGATACTCGTAAGTCCTTCCGGATTAAATGGTTCTTTTCCCGCTGTTGTCTGTGTAATGGTAAGATCATCCACAAGAAAATCAAAATTACCGGATGGTCCCTCGACATAAAATGTTAATTTAGAAAATGACTCCGGAACCTCATAAGTACCCTCAATTTTAGTCCAAACACCGGATTTCAATGTTGTTTCTTCCTTGATTGCCGGATAACTATCCTGACCGGAAACCGTAAGGTTCGCTGATAACTTAATAGTTTGATCTGAACTGGTTGTCTGTTTAACCCATACCGAAATCGAATACGTTGCACCCTTCACAATCGAATCCGTTACATTCAATTCAGCTCCGTTCCATGTGCTCGTACGTCCGGTTACAGAAAGACAATTTCCACTTCTTCCGCCGGAAGCCACTGCTACTTTTGCTGCTCCACGTCCGGTAAATCCATCCGTTCCGTCTTCAAAACCGGTAGACAAATACGTTTTTTCTGCAAATTCACCTGCCGGTGTTGCTGTTGGTGTTGCTGTTGGCTTTGCCGTTGGTGTTGCTGTTGGCTTTGCCGTCGGTGTTACCGTTGGTGTTGCTGTCGGGGTCGCCGTTGGCTTTGCCGTTGGTGTTGCTGTCGGGGTCGCCGTCGGTGTTTTTTCTGGCTCCTGCGGTTTATCCTGTCCATCCGTCGGAGTTTGTGTAGGAACAGAAGGCATCGTAACTACCGCAGTAGAACTCGGTTTTTCCGTTGTTTTTACGACATCATTTGTTGCCACCGGCGTACGGACAAGTGTAGCCTTTTTGACTTTAACTTTACACCTGTAACTCTTCCACTTGCCATTTTTCACCTTGCAGGTAAGGGTCGTTGTTCCCTTTTTCTTTGCGGTCAGTTTTACAGCATACTTACCGCTCTTTTTGTAACTTGCAATGCTTTTTTTCTTAATACTCCATTTGATACGCTTTCCTTTTGCGTTTTTGATACGAATTGTCTTCTTCTGTCCCACTGTCATCGTAACACTCTTTTTGGACAGTGCAATTTTTCTTCTTGCTGCTTGACCGGAAACACCTTGCAACGGTGTCATAAGGGAAACAGCTAAGGACATACTTAACAATCCTGCAAAAACTTTTGCCTGCTTCTTCTGCATATAAATCCTCCTTGATAGCATATAAATTTTCCTTATAAGGAAAACGCTATATTTTACACTCAAATTATACGACGTTTACTACCAAGTGTAAAGGAAACTTTATCTAAAAATGTACTAAAAAATCTGAAATACCACAAATGATGCAAGCCATGCCATAACCAGCTGAAATCCAGCTGCTAAAAACATAAATTTAATACTTCCGTTTTCCTTACGAATCGTTGCCAGCGTAGCAAAACAAGGGATATACAGCAGGCAAAAAATCATAAGACAATAGGCATTTACCATACCAAATCCGGCTGCACCAAGTGCCTGATGCAGCGCTCCCATACCGGCTGCCGAATTTACATTTGCTATTCCAAACAAAACAGCACAACTTGATACAACAACTTCCTTTGCCGATATTCCGGCAATCAAGGCCACGGCTATCTGCCAGTAACCAAGACCAATCGGTTTTAACACAGGCACGATAAAATGTCCGATTGCTGCTCCAAAACTTTCCGACATCTCATTTGTGTAACCATGTATTCCAAAATTTAAAAGAAGCCACATAGCAATAGAAGCAAGGAAAATTACGGTTCCGGCCTTCGTCAAATAATCTTTTACTTTCTCCCAAACATAAATCCAAATCGTACGGGCACTTGGTGCTTTATACTCCGGCAATTCAATAATAAGCATTCCATTTGCTTCTTTTTTATCTACAATATGAAGAATAAAAGCAACAAAAACAGCAACAACTAACCCAATGACATACATTGAGTAAGCTGCTATCATTGCATTTTCCCCAAAAAACATCTGCGAAAACAAAATGTAAATTGGAAGCCTTGCGCGCATGACATAAAAGGCGTGACTAACATTGTTTTCATACGATCCTTGTTATCTTCTAATGCCCTTGACGCCATGACTGCCGGCACCGAACACCCAAATCCGAGAATCATCGGAATAAAGGCACGGCCGGATAACCCAATCCGCCCCATAATGCCGTCCATAACATAAGCCACTCTTGCCATGTATCCACTATCTTCCAAAAAAGCAAGTGCCAAAAACAAAATAAAAATATTAGGCAAAAATGTCAATATACCACCTACACCAGCTATAATTCCATCTACCAAAAGCGATGTAACCGCCGGATTAACCTGCCATGCTGCCAATGCGTTTGAAATAAATCCACTTAACCATTCTACTGCCAATTCAAAGTACCCGGATATAAAATCTCCCACCGTAAAGGTCAGCAGAAATACAAGTGCCATAATCCCTAAAAAATCGGAATTCCGAAAATCGGATGAGTCAAAATACGGTCAGCTTTATCCGTTGACTGCGCCTTCTCCTCTTTGTTTACCAACACTTCCTGAACAATTTCTTCAATGAATTCATATTTCTGGTTAATAATTTCTGATTCATAACTGCGGTCAAGCACTTGTGGCAAATCAACCGGATATTTTTCAGAAATTTCTTTATCTCCTTCTAAGAGTTTAATTGCACACCATCGTACATGAATTATTTCGGGATACCGTTTCTGCAAAGCATCCGAAATACTATCAATCTTATCTTCAATTTCATCACTATATACCATGGCATGATCGGCATGATGGTCATGTTTGTGATGTGATGGCATTGTATGATGATGAACGAGTTTATCCGGCATAACCGCATCCTTGTGATGCGACACAGCATGCATCAGAATTTCAAGTCCGGTACGTTTTCTGGCAGACACAGGAATAACCGGAATTCCAAGCATCTCCGGCAGACGATGCAAATCAATTTCCATTCCACGCTTTTCCACAATATCCATCATATTTAACGCTAACACAACCGGCTTTCCAAGCTCTAAAAGCTGCAGCGTCAAATACAAATTTCGTTCCAGTGAAGATGCATCTGCCACATCCACAATAACGTCAACCTCATCACTTAGAATATACTGTCTGCTCACTTGTTCCTCCATCGTATAAGAAGTAAGACTGTATGTTCCCGGCAAATCTACAAGCCGATATGTATTATTATGGTATTTTAGCGCACCCTCTACTTTCTCAACCGTTACACCAGGCCAGTTTGCCACCTTTAAATTGGCACCGGTAAAAGCGTTAAACAACGTTGTTTTTCCACAATTTGGATTGCCAATAAAACCAACCACCAAATTTTCACTCATTGTTTTTTATCCTCCGCGACTTCAATTTTCTCGGTTATCCCCCTGCCTAATGCAAAACGCGTTCCTCGCACACGCACAATCATCGTTCCACTTCGCTTCCGGTTTAAAACTTCCACCGGAGTTCCCTTCGTCATGCCAAGTGCTTCCAATCTTTTCTCCGTTTGAAGCGGAAGGAAAAGCCCCTCAATAATGTAGCTGTTTTTCTTTTTTCCTTCTTGTAATATCATAGAACTTATTCTCCTCTACCCGTAATTATCCAAGGAGCCGGCTGCTGTTTAAAGGAATGATTTGCAGACAATCTGGAAACCGCAATCTGAATTGTCTCCACATCCTGAATTCCCAATTTCGAAAGCATCTCACCAGCTCCTGCTGCCACCTGAAAATCCAACGTATAAATGACAACATGAACATTTGGATTCTTCTTAACAAAATACTCAAGTTCCTGATTCATACTTGCGCTGGCTACCATGAATACCGTCGAAGGAACCGGACAGTCACGCATTGTTTCTTCATCCACGTGGTCAATAATTTTTACATTCTGCAACCCAAAATGGTCTACATTTTCCTCCATTGTATCACGGTCTGTAGCACTATATTCAACAGCAATAACCGTTCCTTCCGGAGCCAAAAGAGCGGTCTCAATGGCAATACTCTCTCCTCCGATAACACAGACATCGTCCTGCGTATCCACCATCATTTTATTTAAAATAACAGCACGAATCTCACTTCCCACATACTGAATAGAGCCCTTTTTGAAAAATTCATTGCCAATGCCGATTTTTGCCGTGTTTCTCGCATTTGGATTGACAATCAGCATTCCGGCAGAAGCATTGATTCCACGGTTAATCATATCCTTTACCTGACTGTTCAAAATCGGTCCGTCCGGTTCTGAACCGTCATTGTACCAAACCTCACACTCACCAAGCCCGGCATTCCACAAGCGGTAAAAAATATCGTCAATTCCTGCATTGGTAAATACCATTGTCGTTTTGTGGGATTCAACTGTAGGAATTACATTCTTGTTTTTCTTTGTAATATCAATAATTTTCACATGTTCCAAATCAATTGTTGTATTCTTTGCATAATATTGAAGCCAAGATAAAATAACCTCGTTTGTAAATATCTGTTTTTCCATTATAAAAGCCCCCTTTTGATATTTTTTATCAATTATTTTTATAAGCAGATTATACCACTAAAACTGGGGACGAGGCAAGGTGAAAGGGAGTTAATTTTGTGTCAAGTGTTTGATGCTAATTTCTTCGTAGTTCCAGTAATATAAAAGAAAAAACCTTGTGACTCGTGGGTTTTAAGTGCGTCGGTATGTGGCACTGGTATTTTCAGTGCCCATACCGCTACGCACTTAACGAGCGAAAGCGCCCACGAGTCACAAGGTTTTTCTTTTATATTACTGAAATTTCTAACAAACTAGTATTAAAATTTGACACAAAATTAGTTTACCCCAATGAAGTTTTGAAGGCTTTCGCTCAACAAAGGCTCCGGTGTCAGCATTTGTAATAAGGAGCCAAACATATCAGATGAATTCTTATCCTGTTTTTTCTTACCATGTGCTTTTTTATCTTTTTTCTGGTCGTTGGTTTCCGGCAGTCTGGCGTACCGGAAGCTTTTCTTGAATTCTTCTGCGACTTTCCGCAATCCCGCTGTCAGATATGTTTTGTCAGGGTCTTTGTCACTGATTCTGGAAATTGCCCGGACAATGAGAGTATTTGCTTCCTGCTTCGATTTACAGTGTCTTAACTGCTCTTTCAGTTGTTGTTTTGCTGTTTTTACACGCATTGCACTTCGATATAATTCGGGATTGTGAATTCTCAGATAATTTAACTCCTCTACAGATAAGTTCGCACCTCGTTGCAATTTTGCCCGAATCTTTTTCTCATAGTCTTGTTTTTCTTCCTCTGACATACCAGAAGTTATGTCCGTCAATTGTTCGCACACTTTTTTCCATATATCCTGTTCTCTCTCCTGTACGCCCTGTACGCTCCCGCTCGTCATTGGGAAACTTTCCCCAGTTGTTTTCATGTAAATTCCTCACTTTGTCATCGATAAATCCTTTTATCTCATATTATCATCCATGACTCTGTTTTATATATCGGAATTTTACTTGATTCCATAACGGGTCAAATCTACTTTTCCATCTGCCACTTCAACACCGTCGGCCATCAGCCGTTCTGCCTGCACATTAGCACCGCCAAAAGCAAAAGCCCCTGAAAGTTCTCCTTTACTGTTTACCACACGGAAACATGGGATGTTATCCGGGTCCGGATTTTTATGAAGTGCATTGCCAACCGCACGCGCCATCTTCTCATTTCCTGCCATGGCAGCAATCTGTCCGTAGGTTGCCACATGTCCTTTCGGAATCTTTTTCACTGCTTCATAAATCCGTTTTGTCGGATTATCCGTGACAAGTTCATAACTCTCATAAATCATTTTTCGAACATCCGCATCCGGGATGGTTCCATCCAAAACAATCGTATTCCAGTGTTCCTTGTTCTGATGCCATCCCGGTACTACGGAATCATAGATACCACGCCAGAAATCTCTGCTCTCCGGCGTTACCTTTACATGCAGACAGAGAAGTCCTTCCCTTTCATAAGTCCACAAAAAAACTTTTTTACTTTTTTCACTCTTACAAGCTGCCAGTTGGCATCTCGAAATGGTGCGTCCTGATATGTGTCCGGGAAGGATAACCCATAGGTTAGTGCTTCTTCTCTTGTCTTCATAATGTATTAAATCTCCTCTGTGTCATTACCCTTTTGTTCTCACTTTTAAAGTCTTAGACCATTGTCCATACACACTTTTCTGACCGGCATCCGTGTCAACTACCGTATTCGAGCAATAGCGGATATAGTATGTTGTATTTCGTTTCAATTTCTTAATCGCACGTACCAGTCTACCCTTGTTTGAGACCGTCTTCGCCTTTTTAAATGATTTCTTGGTTGAGTACTGGATTTTCATTACATAATCCGGGTACTGTTTTATTTTAATTTTTTTCGAAGAAATTTGCAAATGCTTTTTCTTTAAGGCTCTCGGTTTTCCCGGCACATACACATCCAGCCAGATTTTTTGCGAAGTTCCATTTTCATAATTTGCCGCCAGTGCAATGTAAATGCAGGTACGTTTTTTCAAATATGACTTTTTCACCGTTATCGTGTTCTTCTTATAATGATTATTTCTATAAAGAACATTTTTCTTTGAAGTCAGACTGCCAAAGGAATTTTTACAGTATATAATCTGATAATCCTTACAGCCGGACGGTTTATCCCACTTCAAAACGTACTGATTGTTTTTGATGGTTTTAATACGGAAATTCTTTGGCACATTTTTCGGCTTCTGAACTACCGGTTTTACCACTTTTTTCAAGTATTTTGCAGGCACATAAGCTTTCTGACTGTTAAAATAAATGGCTGCCCAGCTGGCGTTGCTCTCTTTTTCATACACCTGAACCTGTGCCTCATTTTGCAGATATCCCAAAACTTCACTGGATGAATTAGCTGCTGCCTGCACATTAATATCCCTTTTCTGATTCGCATAAGTAACCGGATAATTCACTTGATAGTCCACCAGATTACTCGGCGTTTTCATGTCTGCCCGGTAAAGATTGATATACTTACTCTTTACATAGTAATATCCCGGACGATTTCTCGTCATATAATTTACGTCATTCCTTCCGTTAAAAGAAATTTTGTAATATGTATCCGTTGTGTCCGATGTGCGGGATGGAAGTTTCACCGTAGAAACAACATTTAACTCGGTATTTACCTTTACTTTGTAAACGTCACCGGAATCTGCTGTTCCCGGAATCGGACTGATTCCAATAAATGACGAAGTAACTCTTCCGGTTCCCTCTTTCTTAATCGTCTCCCCTGTCGGAACTACATTCTCTGTTCGTCCACAATCCAGCCATACCACACCCCTTGGCAGCCTGTAAAAGCCCGGCGGATGTGATGCCATAAGCAGATACTGTTTACACATAACCGGACTTTCCGTGAAACTGCGGTAGCCATTGCTCCAGTAAATAATGTAATTTTTATCATAGGCGACAACTTGAAGCTTGCTGCCTTCATTTTCCAGATATGCACCGGAAATCCACGTGAAATTCTGATACCCCTGAACGGATGAATACAACTGTTTCAGATTCGCAATATTATCCTGCGGAAAATATTGCGGGTCAATCGTCTTCCCCTGAATTTTCGTGTTTACAGGCACCTTATCGACGGCAATGGTTTTCCAGTAATTTGCCACATTATCGTTTCCTACTAAATACGCATGGGCAACGACCTGAATGCCCGGACAGCAGTTTTGCAGATATGCGGTTCGATAACGCGTGACATCTCCGGCTGCTTTTGTCGAAGTACCAAATAAAAGTACGCCTGCGAAAACAAATACCACGCCAAACAGACTGTGAAAAATTTTTGCGATATATTTTCTGTTTTTCCCCATCGCACTCACTCCTTTCTCGCTCTCTATTTTATCATATAATTTTTCGCTATCCGGCGATTTGCGTGAATGGTAATTATACAGCGCGAATAGTAAATCGGGATTGCCATGTGAAAGTTAATGTCGTATAATAGGGGCAGATAATCGGCAGCGAAAGGAATACCACAGATGATTTTACAACTACTTACCGGCATACACAATTTAACAACACTGCTTTTCGGAATTTTCATTTCTGCGTTTTTTCTTGGTGTAAAACCAATCATGAAAAATTTCGGAAAACTGCTTTTGTTTGCATTGGTGGATGTTTTTTTCTACTGGAGCATCAACCTCTTTACAGGCACGGCGTTTGCCAATCAGCTTTACCCTGTTTTGGTACACCTTCCACTCATTTTATTTTTGTTTTTGTGTTACAGTTATTCACTTTTATCCTGTTGTATTTCTGTTTTTTCCGCCTATCTGTGCTGTCAGTTCAGCAACTGGATCGGACTTTTTGCACTTACGCTTACTAAGAATCCGGTCTGGTACTATAGCACACGAATTGCTATGACATTTATCACATTCTTTTTCCTGTTCAAATTTGTCCGCCGGACAACACAAACTATTTTTTCAAAGGAAAATAAGGAGCTTGTTATCATCGGCTTTCTTCCATTTATTTATTATATTTTTGATTATGCCTCAACGAAATTTTCCAATCTTTTGTACTCCGGAAATAAAGTCGTTGTTGAATTTATGGGATTTGCTTTTAGTATCGGCTATCTCATTTTTCTGCTTGTATACTTTAAGGAATCCGAGAAAAAATCGGAAATCCGCCAGTACAGCGACCGAATGGAAATGCAGCTAATATCGCTGCAAAAAGAAATTGATCAGGTCCGTAACAGCGAACAGACGCTTGCCATTTTGCGGCACGATATGCGCCACCACCTAAATCTTATTCTCTCCATGCTAAACCAGAATCATCCGGAAAAAGCCATTTCCTACATTCAGGAGATTGGCACCGCTTATGATGACACAATTGTCACAAGATACTGCAAAAATGAGACTTTAAATTCAGTAATTTCCATTTATAAAACACGCTTTTTAGAACGAAGCATCGACTTTCTGCCAGAAGTTTGCGCAAGAAAAGATTTACCATGTCCTGACCTTTCTCTGTGCACGATTCTATCTAATGCACTGGAAAATGCACTGCATGCACTAGAACATACATCAGGCGAAAAATGGGTCTCCTTACAGATTATGCAAAAGGAAAATCTTTTGCTGTTGGAAATAAAAAATCCTATTGAAACAATGCCAAAATTTATTGACGGGATTCCCATTTCGGATAAAAAAGGTCATGGTATTGGAACCAAAAGTATTGTATACTATGTACAACAGTTAAATGGACAATGTCATTTTTCTGTTGAGGAACATTGTTTTGTATTAAAAATCATTCTATCGAGGTGCATATGAAAATAGCAATTTGTGATGATGAGGTGGCAGTAAGCGAAGTAACAAAATCTCTTTTACAGCAATGGGCAATTCACCAGTCAATTTCACTTTCTGTCCACTGCTATGAAAATGGAGATGATTTGATTCTTGCGCAAAAAAGTGAATGCTTTGACCTGATTTTTCTTGACGTCCTTATGCCGCTTCTAAACGGTATTGATACGGCAAAAGAATTACGCAGGCAGAATCAAAACGTTCCCATTATTTTTCTGACCTCATCCAAAGAATTTGCGTTTGACTCTTATGAGGTCAAGGCACTTCAATATCTGCTAAAGCCGGTTTCTCCCAATCAGCTTTGGTCTATTATGGATGATTTTATAGCGCTGATAAAGAATCAGAAAGAAATCTTTGTTGCCCGCACTTCGGACGGATTTTGCAAAATTGCACTGGAAGATACAAACTATTTAGAAGCTCAAAACAAATCCGTTCTTGTTTTTCCTCATAATGGTACAAGTATCGAAATCCGCGAACTATTTTCCCGGTGCGAAGAAGTTTTTACTTTGGAACAGGGATTTTTCCGCTGCCACCGCAGTTACATTATTAACTTAAATTTCGTAAATCAGTTTACTAAAAACAGTGTGACTATGACAGATGGTGTTACACTGCCGATTTCACGCAACCGCTCCCTCGCATTTAAGGAAGCTTATTTTACCTACATGTTTGAGTAAAAGGGCTTCGCCTGTAAATTAAGAAAATCGCTGTAAGCGATGCAATCGTCTCCGCAATCCAAAAGCAGTGCCAGACTACTGCACCGCCAAATAGTTTTCCAAGCACAAATGCCGCCGGTATAATTACGACAACATAACGAAGCAGCGAAAGAATCAAAGATTCCACACCTCTCCCCAATGCCTCTAACATACCACTTATCGTAACCGAAACTGCCGATATCACAAAGCCCATACAGATAATGCGTACCGCCTGTGCGCCATCCAAAATCGTAAGCGAATTTTTTGTAAACAGTCCTATCAGATTTCCTGCAAATCCCAGACATATCAACATACCAACAAACATAATGGAAGCAATCATAATTAATGCAGTAATAAAAATTCTTTTGACACGCCCTCTCTCTCCCGCGCCATAATTATAACTGATAATTGGTCGGATTCCCTGCACAATACCATTTGCCGAGAGATAAATAAATGTCTGCAGTTTATAATAAATGCCAAGCACCAGCACATACGATGCGGAATACACAGCAAGAATTCCATTAAGTGCTGTAATCATAAAGGAAGGAAGGGCAAGGTTTAATGTCGCCGGAATTCCTACTCCATACATCTGCCCCATCAACCGTTTTTGGAAGACTTTTTTATGCCAATGAAAATGCAGTGATACCGGGTGCTTGATAAAAATAAACAAGTACACAATAAGTGGTATTACTTGTCCAATACCGGTTGCAATTGCAGCTCCCTCAATCCCCATTTTCGGGAATATTCCAATACCAAAAATCAACAACGGGTCAAGTATGATATTGGCAACACACCCACACAGCATACTAAACATCGAAACTTTCATCCGGCCCTCTGCCTGAAAAATTTTCTCAAACGTTATCGCAATAACATTTGGAACTGCAAAAATAAATACAAGATTTGAATATTTCACACCATCCGCAAGAATCTTTTCATTTTCTGTAAACAGCGAAACAAATGCCGGTGCAAAAAGAAGCGCCGCAGCCATCAAAATCACGCCATGCAAAAGGCTGAGGATAAGCCCTGATGTCACAATATCATCCGCCCTCTGTTGCTCCTTCGCCCCCAGATAATATGCGGCAGCCGCATTCATTCCTATCCCAAATCCAACTGCAATTGCCGTTTCCAGTAATTGGAGTGGATATACTAAAGATAATGCCGTCATCGCCTGCTCACTAATCTGTGCCACAAAATAACTGTCAACAATGTTGTATAGAGAATTTACAAGCATGGACAACATCATTGGCAGCGACATCGACAATACTAACGGTAATATTTTCTTTTCTTTCATAAATGTTTGTCCCATGGGGAACTCCTTTCTTGGCAAGCGTCCTTTCCTTTGCAACAAAAAATCACACCATCGGCAGATGATGTGACGAAAAATAAACAAAACTGTTTAGAAAAATTCACATAGGTTTTAGGGGTTTATTGTACTATATATTTTAGGTGTTTGCAAGCAATGTTTTTTAAGTTTTTAATTTCCGTAATTTAGCCAATCCAATTTGCATTTCATGAGCGCTCCCGCTTAACAAACTGCGTAGGGGTATGGATATGCAAAAAACGCATATCTCATACCCACGCGTTTGTACTCACTCAACGCAAATTGGATTGGCTAAATTACTGGAATCTTAAAAAGATTAAATATCTTTACTTGGCGCACCCGGAATGTTTATCTCCATTCCTGCCTCTAGTGCAGCTTCAAACCATGCTCTCTTTGCATCTATAGCATTAGCAATTGCTTTTTCTTTTGTATCTCCACAAGTAAGGCATCCCGAAAGTTCCGGAAACGAAACCACAAAGCCACCTTCCTCTGCATCCTCAACAATTTCCATTCGATAATTCATTTTCATGTAATCGCTTAGCGTTTTCACTATTCCTCTCCTCCCATTCTACAATCTGTTACGCTAATTTAAACTTTCAGCGTATTCATTATATATGGCGTTTTATATGGTGTCAACACTAATCAAGACACCTATAGCCTGCAATTTCCCTTAAAAAAGATAATACCAGGTCTTCCAATATAAAAAGCTTGGTATTATCTGTACCTGTTTCATTTGCGCATAATTGTTTCTGAAAGTATACACATATAACTCTGAACGCTCTTTGTCACTGCATAATTTTTCCATTATGGTAAAATGAACCTCCTCTCTATGGCTAGAGTATAATTAGTAAATTGGTATTTTTCAGTATTTTAGCATTCCAGTAATTCAGGCGAAAACTTTGCGGCGAGTGGATATAAATACGCGGAAGTATCCGATATACAAATCTGCATATCAATACTTCCGCGTATTTATCAAGGCGAGAGCCGTCCACGAGACACAAAATTTTTTCCTGAATTACGGAAACTAAAAAAATCAATCATACCTCGTTCCCAAATTATAATCCGTCTGAAATTTGGTCTGGCAGAATTTATCTCTTGTTGTGTTGACTGCGACCGCTGTGACAAGTCCGTCCGGTTTATTATCATTGATTAGCACACGCTCTCCCTGTCCTGCGCCAAAAATAATATGGTCATAGCGCACATGATTTTCTTTTAAAAACCGCAGGGTATGCTCTTTTTCCCACTCACCTCTGGCAGTCAGAAATATAATCATATCATCTTCCGAAATGCCATCTAAAAATTCTTTTGCTCCCGGCAAAAACTTATCGTGTCCTAAGATATACGGCCCGTCATGGACAACGATTGTGCCGTCCAAATCTAAAATCCATGTCTTTGGCATGGGCGATAAATTAACTTCTTTTGGCTCTAACATAATATTCCTCTCTACTACTTTTTCCTAAATAACATATAGAATTATATGATTCGCAGCCATATTTGTCAATTTTCACCCAAACAACATTTTTGCAGCCTGCTCCAACGCCCTCCGTTTTTCTGTGTCATCAATTCCTTTCACCAAATCGAGGGCAAAAAATCCATCCTCCACCCGCTCAACAAAAATAACACTACCTACGAAGCGTAGACTTTCGTTGATTTCATCCTATTCATCAATTTTCTCCGGGTCCCACCCAAATGCCTTGTAATACTTAATATCCAGCTGATTCTGTTTTACATAAGTTCTCAATGTTTTAACTACTTCATCCGCAAGCGAATCTTCGAGAACATCTGAAACAGTTTTTCCATCACTTCCATATAATTTCACCAAGTCTTTCTGTAATAATCCACCATCTCTTGGATGTACTACCTTTTTCACCTGATATCTGCCACCGTCTTTTTTCAAAAAAATGACTGCCACCCCACCACCAGACTGCGCCTCATATAAAGTTTTTCCGGACAAGCTGAAGCCATACCAGTAGAATTGTCCAATTACTTTTACCGTATCTTTTTGTCTATTTGTTCCTGTGATTTTGACAATTGGAATTACCACATCACAGTTTCCAAATTCTACTTTTTGATAATTTTGACTGCCCTGATAAACATATCCCTCATACAAAGATGGATTGTCATAAAAGGTTTCAACAATTGTCTTTTTTATCTCCGAACCGCCAAGTTCTTCATACCTTTTAAGGACCGTCGTCTTCTCTTTCTCCGTAGATGCTTGGATACGTAGTTTTTCTTTTTTTGCCACACCTTGTTTTCCTTTTTTCTCATACAAATACATCTGGTAATCACCCTTAGTCTTGTCTTTTTCAAGCACTAACCACACAGCAGATGAAATCGTATTACCTTCTTTTGAAATTAATGCTTTTTCGCTCAGAAGTCCCTCTTTATCTTTGTACAAAGAGGTTCCCTCCGCATAAAAATTTAATGTATCGGCATACTTATCCTTATTCTGTTTCTGCCATTCTTTCTCTAAAAAAGCATCCGCTTTTTGCGTAGTGTCCGGCAAAAGAGACGACGTTTCTTTTTTACCATTCGTTGAAATATTATAGTGATAGCTCTTGCCATATACTTTTTTATTTTGCAGATTATAAATCACCAGTTCGTCTCCCTGAATCAGAAACCTAGTCTGCAATGTATCGGCATTGAAGTGATTACTTTCAATTTTCTGCAAATCAATCGTAGCCGACACACGCTCACTTTGCCGGTCATAAATAACAAGACCAAAACTTCCGGCAAAAATAAGTCTTTTCTCCGTACATTCAAGTATTTCTGGCGCATATACGGAATCCAGCCTCACGTGATAATCGGTCATTTCTGTTACAATTTTCTGACTGCTCTCATCTGTCTGCCACAAACCGGAAATTGCCTCAACAAGTCCGCCATGACTTACGCCATTAATAGTTCCGAAAAGAACTCCCATTATAAGGAATGCAGCCGCTGTTTTTCCAAGCCGTCTGACCCAAACACGGTTTTTGTGTACCCTTTTTTCTACTGTAGTATTTGAAATTATACTTTCTAAATTTCCCCACACTTCCTGTTTCGTCTGCTCCGGCAATTCCATACCGTCAAACATATTTTTTCCTATCTGTTTATTCATTACCATACACCCTTTCTGTCTGCCAATCTTGTTTTTAATTTGTTTCTTCCTGCCGCCAGCCGGGACTGGATGGTACTCTCTTTCCTTTTGAGCATAATCCCGATTTCCTTTACTGAATATTCTTCATAATAATATAAATAAAGAACCTCCCGGTATTTTTGTGGCAGTTTCAAAATCTCATCTAACACCGGATACTCCTGTTCTCTCTCATCCGACATGATTTCCCGGTTAATATCCAGTGCCACTCGTTTTTTATGCCAACTGCTTTTTAATACATCCAGACAATAATGTTTGGTCGTACTTATAAGCCATGCCTTTTCATGGGAAGCATTTTCAAAGACCGGTTGTTTTTCCCACATTTTCAGAAAAATATCTTGTAATCCATCTCTGGCATCGCTTTCATTTTTCAAATAAAGCATACAGATTCGATATACCATATCACAGTAGCACTCATATTTTTCATGAAAATAATCTTTTGTCCAATCCCTCACCATAAAACCTCCTTTCTCTTGGTCTTCACTATATAAACGAGTGAACTTGCAAAAATATCCTTTTTTCATAAATTTTTCTTGTTATTTTCTCCTATCTCTGCTATTATTTAATTAGAATTATTCGATAGGAGGTATCGTTATGGATATGGATTTAGGCATGGATATTGCCAGTTATTCCATGGCAAATGCTGCAAACAATCTCATGCAGTCAGTCGGTGTCTCGATGCTTTCAAAAACTTTAGACTCACAGGAAATGCAGGGAGATGCACTCGCAAAAATGATGGAAATGTCAGTGAATCCAAATGTTGGTGCAAACATTGACATACGCTTGTAAAAAGTGGCTGTATCAAGCAGCCACTTTTTGTTATGATTCATACAATCTTAAGTTCTTTTCCACTAATTTTTCTCCTTCATAAACAAGACGAAGACTAAAAAACCGCGGCTCATCTTCCAGAAACAATTTTAGGAAAATGGCATCCCCCTCCCAGGTTGGAAGTGAGGGTACTTTTTCTTTTTCAACCCAGAACAAATCCCCCTCATCACATTCTATTACTTCTCCCTCGAATTTGTCGGCACTAAAAAGACACATCAGTTCCGGCTCACACTGGTCACTGACAAAAGTAACAATTCCGCGAAACCGGTAAGAAGTAAGCAAGAGACCTGTCTCCTCCTTTACTTCCCTTAACAGACATTCCTCCGGACCCTCGCCTTCCTCGGCATGTCCTCCAACACCAATCCATTTGTCCTTATTAATATCTTTTTCCTTTTTTGTCCGATGAAGCATCAGATATTTCCCATCCTTTTCAATATAACAAAGTGTCGTCATTTTCATCGTTTATCACCTCTTTTTAAATTCATCAATCTGCTGTTGAATCGTCGTGTAATCCCGCTCAAACAGCTCATCACTAATTTGTTTATGCAGCAATTCTTCCGGTACTTTTTCCATAATTTTTTTGCGGACAAAATCTTTGCTTTTCTGTTTGTATGCCGGCAAATGATTCACCTCCTGAATATGCGCCAGTTCCGGACGCCACAACAATTTTATTTTGTGAAGCATTTTCTGCTTGGGATTTTTTTCGGCTTTACGGAGTACATAAAAATCGCACACTCCATCAACTTCTTCTACCGTAATAATGCCCCACCACTCCGGTACATGTTCCCCCACGTGATGAGCATGTTTCGAACCGGCAACGACATAATTTCGATCAAAAAAACGGTCATAATCCTTAACCTGGCGTGAAAGTCTTGCGTAGGTGTCTGCATCGCTTTTGATTTCAATTCCTACCAGTTCTTCTTCCAAAACCATCACAACGTCCGCTCTGGATTTTCCCATCGTTTTTTCCTCTATAATCCGAGTTTTCCTGTACTGTTCCTCCAAAAAGTCAAATAGCGGTTCCCTGATATCTTTATCTTTTAACATCGTATTCCTCCGCCTCCAAAAGTTCAAATTCATTTTTATAGAAAGAAAGGATTCCTTCTTCCCGCATAAGTCCCAGTTCTTTTGACAGCGCACTCCTGTCTAAATTCAGGTAATCCGCCATCTGCTGCCTATTAAACGGAATCTTGAATTTCCGGCAGCCGCTTCTCACCCTCTGCATTGAAAGATAGGTGTATACACGATCCCTGATTTTTTTCGGAGTTGTACAGAAAATACGATTTGACAACACCAGATTTTTCTTGCTGAGCATACGAATTATGTTAGCCTGCATTTTACCGTACCACGAATATCCTGCATTTTTTTCATGCATAAGCTGTTTCATAGGAAGAAACAAAATAACCGTCTCGCTCGTAGCCACTGCATCTACCGCCATTGCCTCGCCACAGAGTGCATACGTCTCCGCAAATACATCCCCGGCTTCCGCATTTCCTAGCAGACTTACATTGCCGGAGACATCCACACTTTCTATATTTACATTTCCTTTTATGACAATTCCCATCTCCTCTGTAATGTCACCCTGATGAAAAATAATCGTATTTTTTTTGAATTTTTTCTCTCGCAGACACAAAAGACGAACCATCTCATCCCATTCTGCGTCCGTTATTTCCATAAAAATCGGTATTTGTGGTTTTTGCATTTTCGCTCCTCAATTTCAAAAAAATGATTTTCGTTGTTATAACAACATAATTTTAGCACAGCCTTTTCTATAATACAACCAGAAACAACAATTACCCGAAAGGAAGGATAAACTATGATACGAAGAATTATTCAGATTGATGAAAATAAATGTAACGGATGCGGTGCCTGTGCCAATGCCTGCCACGAAGGTGCCATCGGTATGGTAAACGGAAAAGCAAAATTGCTGCGCGACGACTACTGCGACGGACTTGGCGACTGTCTGCCAACCTGCCCGACCGGTGCTATTACTTTTGTGGAACGGGAAGCTGCTGCTTACGACGAAGAAGCTGTGAAAGAAAATATGAAAAAGAAAGCAAAAGAGAAAAAATCTCCAGCATTCAGTGGATGTCCCGGACAGAGAATGCGCCAGTTTGACCGCCGCAATTCAGCACCTGCTGTATCCGCAGACAATTCTCTTACGTCCGAATTAAGACAATGGCCGGTTCAGATCAAACTCGTACCGACAAAGGCTCCTTACTTTGACGGTGCCAAGCTTTTGATTGCTGCGGACTGCACCGCCTATGCGTATGCTAATTTCCATCATGATTTTATCAAAGGAAAAATCACCGTTGTCGGCTGTCCAAAACTGGATGACATCGATTATTCAGAAAAACTAACCGAAATCATCCGGAACAATGACATCCAGAGTGTAACCGTTGTCCGCATGGAAGTACCGTGCTGTGGCGGACTTGAGCATGCAGCAAAGACAGCACTGCAAAACAGTGGAAAATTTATTCCATGGCAGGTTGTCACAATTTCTACGGATGGACAGATTTTAGATTAATTACAACACACAATACATGATGTGTATGTCTTCATAATCCCCGCTGCGGTTTTCAAAGCCGCCGGGGATTATTTCTCCATTTTCTTCTGATATTCTTCGCCCCACGTCCACATAGCGTCTAAAATCGGTTTCAAACTGTATCCCACGTCCGTCAATGAATATTCAACTTTTGGCGGCACCTCGGCATATACTTTTCGATTCACAAGTCCGCTCTGCTCCATCTGTCGAAGCTGTGCTGTCAACACTTTCTGTGAGACATGTCCGATTGATTTCCTTAACTCCCCAAACCGTTTTGTCCCCGGAAGTAAGTCTCTTAAAATTAACACTTTCCATTTATCATTAATTAAAGTAAGTGTCGTTTCCACCGGACAGGCAGGAAGTTTTTCTACTGTTTGTATATTTTCCATGGCAAAAGTCTCCTTTTTTCGCAATTGTTTCCTTTTGGTAACTATGGCACAAAATAGTGCTTACTTTACGAAAGGTCCCTATGGCGATATTATAATAGCATCAACAGGAAAACACAATATTTTTCCAAAAAAAAATTCCAGGAGGTTTTATTATGAACAAAGTAATTGAATTTTTAAAAGAGAATCCGGTACAGTATCTGGCAACGGTAGGTCGTGATGGAAAAGCAAAGTGCCGCCCATTTATGTTTGCCGGAGAAATGGACGGAAAACTGTGGTTCTGCACAAATAACACAAAAGATGTTTATCTGGATATGCAGAGCAATCCGGAAATTGAAATTTCTGTTTCCAGCCCATCTTATGCATGGATTCGCCTGCATGGAAAAGCCGTATTTGAAAACAACATGGCTGCAAAAGAAATGTGTATTGCCAATCCGATTGTCAAAGGACAGTATGAGACTGCGGACAATCCGATTTTTGAGGTATTTTACCTAGATGAGCCGCATGGTGTAATTGCTGATTTCTCCGGAAATCCACCGTATACATTTTAAAAAGTAATCCATTTTGCCGCCAGAAAGGAGAACATATATGACAATGACAAAAAAAGAACGGCTTATCTTTCTCATCCAGACATTACTAAAAGAAAGTCCGGAATACCACAATACGCCCATTCCGAAAGGTCTGGCGGAGCAGCGTATGCTTTTGCGTGCTCTGATGAATGTCCGGGCACCCAAGCCAATCGATGAGAATTTTATACAGGTGCAAAATGAATATCTACAGGAAGTAATTGAGGAAAAGGGAGTGACTGACCTTTACGATTTAACACCAGTCAAAGACAATTTGTATGTGTGGCAGGGAGATATTACAACACTTCGTTGTGATGCAATTGTAAATGCCGCCAACTCTCAGATGACCGGCTGCTACATTCCGGGTCATACCTGCATTGATAACTGTATTCACACTTACGCCGGTGTGCAGCTGCGCTATGACTGCTTTCAAAAAATGCAAAAACAAGGGTTTGAAGAACCAACCGGTCAGGCAAAGATAACACCTGCTTATAACCTGCCCTGCCGCTATGTTCTCCACACTGTCGGTCCGATTATAAACGGACATCTGACTAAAAAGGACTATGACCTGTTAGCAAACTGTTACACGTCATGCCTGCAGCTCGCCACAGATTACCATTTAGAAAGTGTTGCTTTCTGTTGCATTTCCACGGGTGTTTTTCATTTTCCGAATGAAAAGGCTGCCAAAATTGCAATCGCATCTACAACAGACTTTTTAAAGCAAAATGACACAACAATAAAGAAGGTGGTATTTAATGTTTTCAAAGAAAATGACAAAGAAATCTATGAACGACTGCTCAGCTCAAATTAACCGGTTAAAAGAAAAACTGGAAAAGGCAGATGCCGTTATCATCGGGGCAGGTGCAGGTCTTTCGACCTCTGCCGGATTCACCTATTCCGGAGAACGATTTAACAGATATTTTTCAGACTTTATTGCTAAATATGGCTTTTCTGATATGTACTCCGGCGGCTTTTATCCGTTTGAGACCTTGAATGAACACTGGGCATACTGGAGCCGCTATATTTATATCAACCGCTATCAAAATGCACCCAGACCGGTTTATGAAAATCTACTGAAGCTAGTAAAAGATAAGGATTATTTTATCCTTACTACTAATGTAGACCACTGCTTTCAAAAGGCTGGATTTGATAAAAAACGCCTTTTTTACACCCAAGGCGATTATGGACTCTTTCAGTGTTCCAAACCATGCTTTGCAAAGAAAACTTTTGATAATGAAGTTCAAATCCACCAAATGATGATAGAACAGAAAACTATGCGGATTCCGGACTATCTAATCCCCCGCTGCCCACACTGCGGTGCTCCTCTGTCAATGAATCTAAGAGCAGATTCTACTTTCGTAGAAGATAAGGGATGGCACGCAGCCGCCAGCCGCTATGATGATTTTTTACGCCGGCATAAAAATCTAAAAGTGCTTTTTTGGGAACTTGGACCGGATATAACACACCCGGCATCATTAAATATCCATTCTGGCAGATGACCGCTGCCTGGCCGGATGCATTTTATGCCTGTATCAATCTTGAACAGGCAGAAATTCCATTGGAAATCCAGAACAAGTCCATCGGCATTTCAAAGGATGCCAGAGAAGTGATAGAAAATTTACTTACGGGTGTCTGATACAATCTAAAAAACACCCGAAACAAAAATTTCAATACCGATTGCAATTAGAATTGAACCACCAAGAATCGTTGCTTTATTGGAAAATTTCGTTCCGCATTTTTTACCGAGAATCAAACCGGTAAAGCTGATTACAAAGGTCACGGCCGCAATAATCAGAGAGCACGTAAGCGCCATGATAAAATCGTACTCCGCAATCGTAAACCCAACAGATAATGCGTCAATCGAGGTTGCAATTCCCTGTATTAAAAGAGCGAGTGCACCAACTTTCGCTTTTTCCACTTCTTCGGCTCCATCCTGAATGCCTTCCTTCACCATTTTCCCTCCAATAAAAAGAAGCAGTATCAGTGCAATCCATGGAATGAATTTCTCAAACATTTTAAAATATTCAATAATGGTATGAACACATACCCAGCCGATCATCGGCATTAATGCCTGAAAAAAACCAAAGGTTCCTGCAATGACACACATTTTTTTCTTGTGCATCGCCGGCTCGTTCAGACCATTTGCCAAAGAAACTGAAAATGCATCCATCGCCAGTCCTACACCAAGCAATATACTGTTGAATACAAAAAACAAACTCCATTCCATTTTACAATCCTCCATCTGTTTTCCATTCCGTAATTCCCCGTCTTTTGCATAAAAAAACGGGTACAGCAGACATCACTATACCCGGTTGAATTTCTAAAATAGATAGACTTCACGTATAGGAATCCGCTATACATGAGTCTCGCAATTTAAAACAAGCCAGACCATTCGGTCAGTATGTTGACTTGCTACGTGTCGGACACGCTCGCTACTCCCTCATGGGAATTAATTGATAACAGAATATCATTAAAGTGGGAGGTTGTCAACTTTTGATTTTTTTGGGCTCCGTAATTTAGCAGAAACGCTTTGCGTCTCGTGGGCGCTCTCGCTAATTGAGTGCGTAACGGTATGGGCGCTGAAACTACCTGTGCGGCAACCGTCCTTTGTAAAAATTTGCAACATTCTATCCTTTTCACTCGTTATATATATGAAAACATGATAAAATAATATTATCGATTGGAGGAATGTATCATGAAAAAAAACAATTTGTTAGAGACTATAACAAGATATGTTATTTAGTCTCTAACAAATTGTTTTATTTTATCACGGGAAAATCCCCTTAATTTCTTCCGCGTAAATTAATTTCTTCAGAGCTACCACATAAGCCGCCATTCGATAGGTGCAGTCATACTTCTCTTTTGCTTCCGTAATCTCTGCAAACGATTTAGACATCAGATTTTCCAACATTTCATTGACGCGGTCACGCTCCCAGGTAAGTTCCTGAATATTCTGTACCCACTCAAAATAGGAAACAATAACACCGCCGCCATTTGCAAAAATATCAGGAATTACCGGTATGCCGCGCTTTTCCAAAATTGCATCTGCCTCTTTGGACGTTGGACCATTGGCTGCCTCCACAATATAAGAGCACTGCAATTTATCCGCATTTTCTTCGGTAATCTGATTTTCCAAAGCTGCCGGAACTAACACATCACACGGTGTTGTTAATACTTCCGAATTGGAAATATGAGTAATTCCTTCTGCGTCGTAATCTTTCAAAAGAGCCCCAGACGTTTCCAGATACTCAGCAATCGTATCAACATCCAAACCATCCTCTTTGTATAAACCGCCGGACACATCACTGATTGCCACAACTTTGCTTCCCCTGTGCCGGAAAATTTTTGCCGCATTACTTCCGACATTTCCCATTCCCTGAATGACCACTTTTATTTCGTCCAAATTTTTTCCCTCTTTGGCAAGAAGCAATTTGGTACTTATCACAACGCCACGTCCGGTTGCCGAATTTCTTCCACGTGAACCACCAAGTTCAATCGGCTTTCCGGTGACAACGCCCGGACACGGCTTTCCCTGCAGCTGACTGTAAGTATCCAAAACCCAAGCCATTGTCTGAGCATTTGTATTTACATCCGGTGCCGGAATATCCGAATCCGCACCGATAATTGGTGCAATCGCAAAAGTGTAACGTCTTGTAAGTGCCCGCAGTTCCCGCTTGGATAATTTATGCGGGTCAACTTTAATACCGCCCTTTGCGCCACCGTATGGAATATTCGCAATTGCACATTTTAATGACATCCACGTAGCCAGTGCGCGAACTTCATTTAATGTAATATCCTGATGATATCGAATACCACCTTTGAATGGTCCGCGGATATTCGAGTGCTGAACACGATATCCTTCAAACACATGAACCGAACCATCATCCATTTCAACCGGAAGGTAAACTTTTGTCTCACGCTGAGGACATTTGATAATTTCCATATAAGGACTATCAATCCCTGCCATTTTCGCTGCATCACTCATTACATTTCTTACATTTTCATAGGGATCATAACTATGTGCCATAATAGCCTCTCTTTCTGCTTTCGCAACTTCCCATTTCCTGCTCCCTGCCGGATGCGCATCGGCTTTACGTCTAATACCTTATTCCCCATTTTTTTGAAAGTCAAGGTTTTCAGAATTTTCAAATTTATTTAATAAAATTAACCATTCGCACTTAATCATACAAACCATTTTGTATTTTCACAAAATAAAATTAAGTGTGTTCTTGACTCGCTCTTGTAAAAGGAGTATGCTGAGTTCATAACAATTCAGATTGGAGTAGCACAATGAAAAAGAACGAACTTGACCATGTGGACTGTGAAATTTTGAATTTACTCAGTAAAAACGGACGAATGAGTGTAAAGGATTTGGCAAATGAAGTTTTCCTCTCTTCTCCTGCTGCCTCGGCGAGAGTGGAGCGGCTTGAAAAAGAGGGTTACATTACCGGTTATCACGCCACATTAAATCCCGAACTTCTCGGCTTTCACATCCGGGCTTTTATAAACCTTGAGGTTGAGCCAAATCAGAAAGCGGAATTTTATCCTTATATCCGTTCCTGTCTTAATGTGATCGAATGCAATTGCGTGACCGGCGATTATTCGATGCTTTTAGAAGTTCTTTTTCACAGCACAACCGATTTGGATGCTTTTATTGGTGAATTGCAAAAATACGGACGCACCAAAACATTGATTGTATTTTCAACTTCTGTAGACCACAGAGAAGTAACGATTCAGAATATACCAAAGGAGAAGTCAGATGAGTAATTTTATGACGAAAAATTTTTATAAACAGCGGGAAGACTTTGAAAAATCGGCAGCTGTTCGCGACAAAAAATTTTCTTTCCCGGATGGCGTAGTCGAGAGCCGTGATATTCCCTATATCGCTGACGGTCAGAAAGAACATCTCATGGATGTGTACCGCCCACAGGGAAAAGAAAATGAAACACTTCCTGTCATCATCAACATCCACGGCGGCGGTCTGTTAATCGGCAATAAAGAATTCAACCGCTATTTTTGTGCCAGATTATGTCTTTTAGGCTATGTTGTATTCAGCGTTGAATATCGTCTTGTCCCGGACTGCAGCGTTTACGACCAGTTTTCAGATGTCTCAACCGCCATGACATTTATCCGTGACAATTTATCCTCCTATGGGGGAAATCCGGATAAAATCTATGGGGTTGCCGACAGCGGCGGTGCTTATCTTTTAACAAATGTAGCTGCAATGACAAAGAACAAGAAATTTTCCAAAGCTGCCCACACAAAAAGGCACCTGATTTTTCCCTGAATGCCCTTGGACTTATCAGTGGCATGTTTTACACAACCCGCTTTGACAAAATCGGTCTTTTCCTTCCTTCTTATTTGTATGGAAAGGGCTACAAAAAGAAAGCAATTGCACCGTATGTAAACATTGAAAATCCGGAAATTGTTTCGGCGCTTCCACCATGCTTTTTAGTTACCAGCCACAGCGATAACTTAGAGCATTATACCGTAAAATTTGAAAAGGCATTGAAAGCAAACCGGGTATCACACAAGCTGCTCCGGTTTGGGAAAAATAAAAAACTCACGCACGCCTTTAGTGTATTCGAGCCATTCTATGAAGAAAGCACAAAAACACTAAAATCCATGCATGAGTATTTCCAGTCTTTTTAGAAGGTCCGGACTTTTATAATCCTAAATCCTCATAATCCTCCGGTAAAAACCGATGGTAAATAATATGACAACCTTCGTCTTTGAAACAATAGAGATATTTATCTTTGGAATCCACAAAATGAATCATGTAGTCAAATTCTCCATGATTCATTTTTTCTATTTCATAAGCATCTTTCTGTTTCGCAAACAATGCCTCTACTTCTTCCATGACCGTGCCATGCTTTGCCAAAAGCGCTACCAGGTCAAATATAAATTGGTTCTGTCCACCGTTTTCGTGAACATACTCAGTTGCACGCTCGCGATAAAAAGAAACAAAAGCGCTCTCCTTTGTGTGTTATTTCAACTTCACCGAATTTATCATAAGCAAAGAATTTAAACTTTGAAAGTTTTTCCTGCATCTCATCAGCGGAAGCATCTCCTCCAAAAAAATGATTTAACGAACTCAAAGGATAATACAAACGGATTGGCTCTTTCATGTAACCAAGTTTCGCCTGCTCCTCTGCCACAATGTCACATAAATTATCCATTAATTTCTGATATGCCTCATTCTGCATGCTAATAATCTCCTTTGATGTACTATTTTTACTCTACATCGGGCATTATATAACGAGGGGAAATAAAAAGCAAGTAGAGGGTTGCCAGTTACGGTTTTATTCTTTAATATAGTAACTACAAGATACAAGTTTGGAGGGATTAGATGAATTACTATAAACGTGCGTTGGAATTAAAAGAGGAAACGATTGCGAACCGCCGCTATCTGCATGAACATGCAGAGACAGGGCTGCATCTTGAAAATACGGTGGAGTTTGTGATGAAGCGGCTTACGGAATATGGTCTTAATCCGGAAAGATGCGGGGAAGGCGTGACGGCTTTGATTGGACAAGGTGAGCCGGTTCTTCTGCTTCGTGCAGATATGGATGCGCTTCCTCTGACAGAAGAAAGCGGAGAAAGTTTTTCATGTAAAACGGGAAAAATGCACGCCTGCGGACATGATTTTCACGCTGCCATGCTCCTTAGTGCGGCTAAGATGCTAAAGGAAAATGAATCTCATTTATGCGGACGCGTGAAGTTTATGTTCCAGCCGGCAGAGGAAACTTTTGAGGGGGCTGACAACATGATCGAACACGGCATTTTAGAAAATCCAAAGCCGGATGCCGCGCTTGCTTTCCATGTAACGACCGGCAGAAGTCCGGTTGGCACTTTTATGTACAATAGCAAAAATACCATGATGAACTCGGTGGATGGCTTTCAAATTACCATCCACGGAAAAGGTTCCCACGGTGCCTGCCCGCATCAGGGCATTGACCCGATTAACATTGGAGTCCACATTTATCTTGCCCTTCAGGAACTAATTGCCAGAGAAAGTAATCCTGCCGATTCCTGTGTTCTCACAACCGGCCGGTTTTGTGCCGGTGAAGTTGCCAATATTATTCCGGAAACAGCCATTTTACAGGGAACACTGCGCACCAATAACGAAGCCGCAAGGGAAATCCTTGTAAAACGAATCCGCGAAGTCAGTGAACGAACTGCTGCGGTATATAACGGAAGTATTGAATATACTGTGCTTTCCGCCGTCCCACCGCTTATATGCAATCCGGATTTGACAGAAGAATTTGTTTCTGCTATGAAAACACTTGCCATTCCAACGCTAAATGGTTATCCGGATATTAACGCATCCGCTTCGGAAGATTTTGCCTCGATTGCAAACAAAATTCCAAGTACGTATATGTATTTGTCTGCCGGCTTTGAGGATGAGCGCGGCGATTACCCGGTGCACCATCCAAAGGCTCTGTTTAATGAGGACGTGTGCCCGATTGGGGCTGCCTGCTACGCACAGTGTGCGGAAACATTTCTAAAAAACCGAGGGAAGATTTAATCCCTCGGTTTTCTTATCAGAACGGAAATTCAAAACAATGCCAGAAGCGAAGAACTAATTTTTTAATGCAGGAAGATTCCTGCCACATCGTATTCTGAATTTCATTTCCATATTCTCTTAATTGTGATAACTCTTTCTCCGTTATTTCACCGTTCTCATCAAACCAAAAACGTTCCATGCCCTCTCGTATCTCCCGTGGAAAATCTTCTTCGGAAAGTTTTAAATAGGCAAATAACGTGGTCAAATATGAAATTATAAATCGGTAATCCGCTGCCGTATCTGCCTGCATAAGTGTTTTTCTACGCTTGTAGACTATAGCCTTTCTGCGAATTGCAAGCACTCCTGCGAAAAGAAAACTTACAGCAAAAATGCAAATTACGATCCATAAAATGATTTGCTGCCACGATAAGTATTTGTTCGGTGCCTCATTTTGTTTTGGTTTTTCTTTCTTTTTCGTAACCTTCTGCGAAATTGAGGTCTGCTGTTTTTCTATTTTCTTCTGCTGTTTTGCTTTCACCGTAATCTTATCATAATGTCCCGGTGTCACATCCACGGGAAGCCACCCCACACCATCACAGTAAATTTCCACCCATGCATGCGCATTTTGCCCGGTCACGTCCGCACGGTAATTTCCATTAGCATCTTTTTCATCGGAAGTAACTGCCTCATATCCCTCCACATATCTCGCCGGGATATTCGCCGCACGAAATGCAAGCGTACCAAGAGAAGCATACTGCAGGGCATCCCAGTCACCTTTCTCTTTTCCCGCATTTTTTAAAGAGCTTCTAATTTTTTCAATATACGAAACCAAATTATCTTTCTTTTGAGGAACATACGGTGTAACCTCTTCTTTGGCCTTTTTTGAAAGGGCAAGATAATGTTTTTTTACAAACTTTCGATAATCCATTTCCATATCCGCATAGGCGCGCACCTTTTCGTCTGTAATCGTCTGTTTCTGCCAGTCAACTCCCGCCGTTTTCAAAAGAGAATCTTCATCTATCATGCAAATTTTGTATGTATTTTTTTCATCTTCACGATTGCTCCAGAATTTTTTTGCAAATTCAAATCCCGGTAAAGGGTATCCAACGACTGAATACTCGAAAAATCCACACCGTAAGGCAAATACTGATACCTCTCATAAGCCCCTATATTTTCAACTACAATCGTTCCTTCTTTCTCCTCTTTTTCCAATCTGTTTTGCTGGCGGCCTGCCGCCTCACAGTAACTGTACAACTGAGCAAGTGGATGAAATCCATCCGACCGGTACCGATTAAATATTCCCTCGTATTTTTCCCCGTATTCTTTTCCTTCTAATGGTTCCCACCGGTTTTCATGATATTCACTTCCTACATATCCCTTCAAATAATACTTGCCCTTTTCGCTTACAAAGACAGTCAGGCGTTTTTCCTCGCTCAAGGCAATTCCCTCTTTAATTTTTCCCTCCGGCAAATCTTTTTCCCCATATCGTATCGCATTCGCTTCCTCTGTTATATTTTCCTTCAAATCTGCTATGATTTCATTTTTGTGATAAAGCTGCCGGTTCCATGTAAAACAGATAAAAACAGCCACTATAACAACCATTCCGCAATATGCTGCCAAATAATTTTTTTCTTCATCTACTTTCGTATGCGAGTGGGCATATATCCCTGCTAATGACAAAAAAGCCATTGCACCAACACACCATGCAGACGGCATTTCAAAAAATACAGCCAAAGATACAAGCGCTGCCCAGAAAACAAGGACAGGAACCCAGTGTTTTCCTTTGATTGCAATTGTCAAATATCCGGATAAAAACCACGCCGTAAGACAAAAGAATACCACCGTAGCAAGTTCTCTGTTCATATAATTCGGTACAACAAAATAGAAAACTGATTCCCCGGTCACAGCATTAAATCCGGCAGTCACTTGATTTACAAAATCCAGTGCACCGGAAATCCATATCGTGCGGAATACAAAAAGCAAAAGGATTCCCAACACAAAATAAACCAACACAATTTTTGTGCTTTTTGTGGAAAATATAACCAGACAACAAAGAACGGACACAACCATCGAAATAAACCACCATTTTGTATCCACAAACATTTGCTTCACACAAAAAAGAATGCCCGCCACGGTAAATATCGATAAAATCAGGGCAAAAAAACTTTTTTTCTGTTTTTTCTCTTCTACCAGTCGAAATCCTTGATTCTCCACGTTCTTTCCTCTTCCCAATTAAGATGCCGAAACCATAACCTGTCTGACATTGGCATTTTCCATGCACCAGTCCGTTATTTCGTCATCCGTAATCAAAATTATATGTGAATATTTATGCAATACATTGTGATGCATCAGATAATCATCCACAAACGACTGCATAAAACTTATATTTCCATCTAAAATTGTTCTCTCATATCGTTCTCTTGTGCAGCCCTCTTCTACACTAAATGTCATATGAGACAACCCTTTTTTTTCAAAAACTACACTATCAAAAAATTGATCATTTTCCAATAAATTCTTTGACACCTGACTAATCATTTTCACTAACGAATCCCGATACCAAGGCTTATCTATATTTCTATCCGATAGTGCAAACAAAACTATTGTTTCCTGATTTGCCGGCGTATCCAATTCGCGGACAATCTTATGCCCCATTTTTTTCGATAATTTCCAATGAATCGTCTTAATGCTGTCACCCTTTTGATAGTCTCTTAAATCGAGTATTTCTGTGATATCATTACCTTTCCTGCGCAGATAACGATTTTCCATATTCTGCGCTGCCGGTGTCATTTCTTCTAAATGATATTCACCTTCATCCGCCCCATCCGGATACACATAATAAACCAACACTTCGTGATTTTTTACGAGGCACCCAAAGATACCAAAAAAATCTCGAACAATAAATTCGTCTGTTTCCACTTCAATTCTTCCACAATAGAAGCTTTCAACAGCAAATTCCACCTTTTTTTCCTGCTTCGGTGCTACTGATAACTCCTGATTAAAACAAAAGGAAGAATCTGTCAGGCAGTTTGCAATCGTTCCTTTCATTGACACCCGGAAGCAGGGAATAATTCCTGTATTTTTTACACAAATCAATATCGTGCTTACCTGATTCAAATCTTGCTTCACCTGCAAATGCATTGTCAAATGTCTCGCTGCATACCAATTAAGCAAAAAAGACAAAATGGCAAACAACAAAAGTCCAAAGAACAGATAAAATGTCACGGCCACATTAGTCCATAAATAGAGAAAGCCCATTAAGACAAGAATTGCCATGTACCCGATTTTTGCTCTCATAATCTCTTCCTTTCCTTGTTGTCTGCCATTTATGTTTTTTGCTATTTTCTCAGCAGTTTCGGCTTTTCAGTCTGCTGTGCAATTTCTTCCAAAATCTCATATGCTGTTACATTTTCCCTGCGTGCCTTTGTATTTAAAATTAAACGGTGTGCACATACATCCGGAAAAATCGCAAGGACATCATCCGGTACAACATACGTTCTTCCCTCACACAATGCGAATGATTTTGCCATCTCTGCAAGTGCCCCAACGCCACGCGGGCTAATGCCAAGTTCCACATGCTCATGTTCTCTCGTTTTCTCACATAAGCAGATGATATACCGAAGGATTTCATCCTTTACCTGCATATTTTTCACATAAGATTTGGCCTGCTTTATATCTTCGATCGTCATAACCGACTGCACCTTTTCAATCAAATCTCTGTCAGACACATTTTTTAAAATAGCTAACTGACTCTCAGCGTCCGGATATCCCATAGACAAACAAATCATAAATCGGTCTAACTGCGAATCAGGCAGTGCCTGCGTTCCGCCGCTGGTAACCGGATTCTGAGTTGCCATAACAACAAATGGCTCAAGGAGCTGGTGGGTCACACCATCCACTGTGACACAACCCTCTGCCATCGCCTCTAACAATGCAGACTGTGTTTTTGATGAAGTACGGTTAATCTCATCTCCCAATAGAAGATTGCAATTCACCGCTGCTCCCTCAACATATTCAAAAGCATTTGTCTGCTCATTATAAATTGACATTCCTACAATATCACTCGGCATCGTATCCGGTGTAAACTGGATTCGTTTGTTTGCAAATCCAAGTGCTTTGGAAAATGCTTTCGCAAGCGTTGTTTTTCCAAGCCCCGGAACATCTTCCAACAACACATGACCGGAAGCTAAAATCGCCATTATCACCTTTCGAATGACCTCATCTTTTCCCTTGATAACAGTCGAAACTTCCTTTTGAAGAATATCAATTTTTTCTTGAATTTCCTTTGCGTCCATATTTACCCCTTATTCTAATTCAACGTCTCCATCTTCATTGCCATCTTCTCCATCGTCTCCATCTTCATTACCGTCTTCGCCATCGTCGGAATCATCGGGAACAATATAAATTATACTCTCATCCACTCCGGTAATTCCGGTCTTCTGGCTCTCTGTACAACTAACCTGTTTCAAGTTTGTATTCGCTGATAAATCCAACGCAGAAATTCCTGTGCCGGCAATATTTAATGTTTCCAGCCCTAACTGTTTCTCAAGATTCACAATCTGCGTAACCGCACTGTTTGAAGCGGAAAGATTTGCAACGATGTCATTTTCCGGCAAAGTAAGTACATTTACATTAACCATTGACATATCAATGTCTTTCAATTTAGCATTTGACTTCAAATCAATATCAATATTTGGTAAATCTTCATTATCTGTTGTAGCATCAGGATTACCAAAACCTGTATTCATTGCATTTAACACCTGCAAATCCGGACAGATTGAAAAATCAAGCTCCGGCACATAAGAATCCGATACATCCAATGACTCTAACTTTGTTAATACTGCAAAATTAATTGTTTCAATTCCTAAACTTTCACTGCAATCAAGTGTTTTGATTTCATTTGTCTCAGGAATATGCAAATCCGTAATTTCGTTGCAGTTAATATTCAATGATGAAAGTTTTACCGCTCCATCCAATGTGATTTCGGATAAATTACATCCGGAAGCATCAATTGTCTCGAGGTTTGACAAATTTGAAACATCCAATGTTTCAATCGAACAATATGAGCAATTCAAAGTCTTCAGACCGGTACATGCCGAGATGTCAAATTCCATCGTATCATCTGCCGAAGTACCACCATCTTCCGGCTGCTCAGAACAGTTCAGGGATTCCAGTTTTGTAAAACCTGCTAAGTTCAAATTAATAAAATCATAATTCGTACCGTTTAATGAGCAATCCAAATTAATAAGTCCGATACTTCCTGTCAAAATTAAGTTGTCATCTTTTAACATATTGCGGCTGCAATTCAAACTCTTTAATGAAGGCAAATCAGAAACATTCAAGCTGCTCATAAGATTGTTACTGCAGTCCACATCCTGCAGTTTATCACAGCCGGACACATCAAGTTCTGTTATTTTGTTATTCGAACAATAAAGGCGTTCCAGATTCTTGCTGTCATTTAAGCGTATCGTATTCGAAATCTGATTATTATGGCAGTCAAGCTCCTGCAAATTTTTATTTGTGTCCAAAACCAACTTATCAATCTTATTTCCGTAACATTTTAATTCCTTCAAATTTGCCAAATCTCCGACATAAAAGGTCCCGGAAATATTATTGTTATTGATATCCAGAATTTCGAGTGCTGTAAACTCATTAAAGTCCGCCATTTCCGCACCGATAATTTTCTTTTCGCCCCAGTAGATTTCCGTCAGACGTCCTTCTTTATTCCAATGATAAACGGATTCGTCATCTAAATTAGCCGAAATATCGGCGCCCTTTTGATTCAAAGTCTGAATCAATGCCTGTAATTTTTTCACATCCTGTTCATTTTTCTTTGGCACATCCGGATCAGCCGCCGGTGTAGCTGTCGGATTCGCAGGATTATCCTTTGATGGGTTGTCTTTCGAAGGATTGTTTGTTGGCTGTGTAGCTGCATTATTTTGTCCGTTCGAAGGATTTTTCGTGGCATTTTTTGTATCTGCCGGCTTATTTGTTGTTTTAGTGCCTGCTGATGTACCATTTTTAACTGTTTTTGCTTTTACAACAACCTTGCATACATACTTCTTTTTACCAACCTTTGCCTGTACTTTTGCTGATCCTGCTTTTTTTGCAGCGACAACAACACTTGCTTTCTTTTTCTTTTTCAATTTAATTTTATCCTTGCCCGATTTAATCGACCATTTCGCTTTTTTCTTTACATTTTTAATCTTTAGTGTCTTCTTCTTTCCTACGGTAAGTGACAATGTTTTTACATTAAACTTCACTTTTTTTGCTGCTGCAGCCGGCTCCGCCGGTGAAAGCAGACTAACCGCCATTGCTGCCGTCAATGCAGTAACAAATAACTGATTTCTTTTTCTCTTCATTTTTACAAATCCATCCTCTCTTTCTTTCTATCAAAAATACGTGTGCTAATTAGACAACACATATATTTTGGTCATCCGAATTCCATAAAAGAATCGCTCTTTTACAAGATACGGTGTGGCTTTTTTGGCATAAACACCGCTTGCATCTGCCTCTTCCATCTCCACTGATTTGAGAACATATTTTTTACTATTATACATCGTATCTTTATCCTGCAAATCATCTTTTCGAAAAGCATTTAAACTTACTCTCTCATCTGAGTAATAATCATAATTTCCCGCATACGAATAACTTCCTGCCAAATCGGTAAGCGACTCATCACGATAATAATAGCAGCGAATCCTCATACTTCTCATATGAAATGTACAGGTTCCGGTAGCAGTAAATGTTTTGTCAATTACTTTATCTTTATATGTAATTGTGAAAGTCTGCTGCTTGCCAAATAATTTTTCATTATATCCGGTAATTTCATATTTGGTAATTTCCTGTTTGGTTCCATCTGCCATCAAAACCTGAACGGTAAGTGCTCCATCCGAAAAATCTTCTTCTGTATAACACTCATCTTTTGTCGGCCATGAATAGGTCAGAGATTTCGTATAATTGTTAATTGTATAAGAAATCCGGCACTCTGCTCCACCGCTTGAAATTGTCATGTTATGCTTTCCAACAGAGTTATTGTTCAACCCGCGAACCACATAAGCTCCTTTAGCCAGCCGGCTTGTTTTCCCGGACTCATATTTGGCAGTCACCTTCATACCATCCATGGAAATATCCTTACCATAAAGAAGATTATCCTTTTCACTCCACTCGCAGGAAAGGGAAATAATACGGTCTGTCTCCTCAGGCTTCTCCGTATTTTTCGGATTATCATCCGGCTCTGCGGAAGGTTTCGGCGTTTGTGTCGCCTTGGCATCATCTACCGTTTCTTCCGGCTGCTGTCCTCCATCACCTTCTGTCACCTGTTGATCCGGCAAATCCGGCACACCACTTCCGCCGTCTTTTCCCCCGGGAACAGACTCATCCCCCGTTCCATCCGTTTGCTTTTTATCTGCCTTTGATGTATTTTGTTTTTTTATGGAATTATCTTTTTTCTCCTGACGCTTCCACTGCTTTTTCGGCTCTTTTCTTGTCTTGGATTCTGCATCCTCTTCCTTTGACGCCTGACGGTTCGCATCTGCTGCTTTTATTTCTTTCGCCAGACTTTTTTTGTCATACTCATACAGATGCGGTGACCGCTCCCAATTTGCCAAGCCGGCATAAATAAGCATCCCGGTAATAAAGAGCGCTGCAAACAGTAAAACCGACTCTTTTTTTCTTCTTTTCAATCGATACCCTCTTCTCATACAGTCTAATACAATTATATTACAGTATTTATATAGAAAATTATAGGCAAACATGTGGCAGCTTTTCTTTTACTAATCTCTTTTGAATAATTTCCTCCTTTGCAGCAAACACTAACGAAAAGCAACCGCAAAGGAGGTATTTTTATGGAAGATGATTCGGTTAAATTATTACGGGAATGCAATGCCGGCATCAAAATGGGCATTTCCTCAATTGATGATGTTATGAACCATGTGCAAAACGATGGCCTGCGCGGTGTCCTCAAAGACAGCCATGACATTCACTGCCGTCTCGGCGACGACACCCACAAAATGCTAATCAATTACCATGACGAGGGCAAAGAACCTGCCCCCATGGCAAAAGCAATGGCAAAAATGAAAAGCAATTTCAAAACCATGGGCGAAAACCCGGACTGTGGCATCGCCAGTCTGATTACCGATGGCTGCAACATGGGAATCAAATCCCTGTACCGCTACTTAAACCAGTATCCGGCAGCGGATGATAAAGTAAAACATCTTACACAAGAAATTATCGACACCGAAGAAAAATTGCAGCAATCCATGCGGCCGTATTTGTAAAAAATGAGACTGTATTGATATTTAACCTGTCTGCTTGGCAGATGGGATATCAATACGGTCTCAGTTTTTCGTTATTTTTCCTTTTGTCATCTAAGCACAAATATATAAATACCAAGAATAATTCCACCCAAAAGCATTGATACTAAAAAACTATATAGATAGCGTTTTTGTTTATATAAGAAAAATAATATAGGCGCAAAAACCATGATATATAAAATGCAGCCTAGTAATCCAAATATGCGCATCGACTCCCCCTCAGCGACATAGTCCAATGAACCTGGTTGTTCCATAAAGTTTCCTAGCGTTAATATACTATACCCCAGCCAAAAGAAACTAACTACTCCCCAGGCTAAGCCTAGTATTATAATTATAATTTGTTTCATAATTTCTTCTCGCAATCGTCTTTCAATATCATTATTTATTTACATTTACTACAACAAGATTTTCCATGAGCCACCATTATCCGGTCCTATACGGTCTATAATATTATGTTCCTTTAGCTCGGATATATATCTGGCAATTGTTCTATCTGTCACATCCAACTCGATTCTCATTTCACCAATGGATACTTTGGAATTATCTGAAATCATTTTTACAATTTCAAATGCTCTAGCAGCTTTTTTCTTTGAGTAGCTTGGTATACACTCTCGAATTCGTTTTTCTGAAATGTCTATGACATTTTCTATGACATTTTCTATGACATTTTTGCCTTCTTCCAAAAACGCCGGATGAATCGGAATCCTAATCCTCATAGCTCGTCTATCTTCATCCGTAAAGAATTCTGCCCGTGGAGAACCGTTCTTTTCCAGTTCTTCTTGTATTGTCGGAATACCGGAGGAATGACCTTCTGACAAATCCAACTCTTTCAAAAATTCTCCCAATCTTCTGTTACGATAGTGTCTTGAAACAAATCTTTTACCTTCTGCTATCGTCTTTTCGGAAATGGACCGGTCGATTCCGGGGAAATTCATAATATTAATGCAATCCGGCTCTATCTCTATTGTAACAGGCTCACAAGACATATAATCTCTGTGGTAAAAAGCATTAACCACAGCCTCCTCAATTGCCTGATACGGATAATTCTTAATCCGCAAAGCTTCCATCTGATTTGGAACCTTGATTACTTTTTCTCGTATAAAAAGATTTCTAAATCGTTCCATTGTTGCCTGAATCATCTGTGGTACGGAACCTGTAATATTAGGAAAATCCTCGCTTACACTTGGATTTTCTACACTCCCCTGCGGAAATGACGTCATCTGAACATAGGTGTATGGGAAAAACCGGTCTGGATGTTCACAAAACATCATGATTGCCACATTTTGAATATAACGTAGTTCCGGCGGTCCTACCAGTAACAGCATATCTTCTAATATTTCCTCTACGCCCCGTTCCTTAACCTGTTTTGCTAATTTACTACCAGTTTTTCTCAAATGATCTTCTAACAGCACCGGTGAAATATCCTCAAAAGCAGCCTTATGGTTTGCTCTGCAATCAAACGGGGTCTGATCTGACATATTAATCAGTTCTCGCTCCTGTTCACTATTTGCCTTAACAGAACTTGTCTGATAACGAATATAATAATTGTACTTCTTTTTCTTTCTACTTGTTACATGCTCTGGTGATTTATAAGGTCGCTGCTGTCCTGTTCTGACAACAATTACAAGAATCCATTTTCCATCCACTTCCAACGGAATCGCTTTAGGAAAATATGGTGGAGAAATCATATTGTTGTAGCTAAGCATTTCTTTTTGAATCTCGTCCAACATGTATTCCGAAATTCCCTTTACCGGACGTACTGCTACTCCGTTTTTTTCTTCAACACCGACAACAATATATCCACCACCATCATTGTTGTAATCATTTGCAAATGCACAAACACTATGATAGATGTCATCCGGGTTCCATCCTGCTTTAAACTCTATGCGGTCTGATTCAATTTTTCTTTTGTTTAACAAATCTTCTACGCTTATTTCAAGTTCCATAGTGCCCTCACTTTTCCTTTACCGATTTTCCTATAAAATCTCTACAATTTCAATCTGAAAATTTAACTCTTTGCCAGCCATCTCATGGTTGGCATCAAATGTTATCGTGCTTTCATCTTTGGCTGTAACTTTTACAGGGAACGGCTGTCCGTACATATTTTGGAGATATACCTGCTGTCCGGCCTCCAACGCCTCTGCCCCCGGCATTTTATCAACTTCCACAGTAAATATTGCATCCGGGTCCGCTTCGCCATACGCTTCCGACGGCTCCAAATGAACATCCGCAATCTGTCCAACTTCCATATTTGCCACTGCTTTATCAAATCCTAAAATCATCATTCCCGCACCGCAAACGAACTCCAGCGGCTCACCACGGTCGTAGGAAGAATCAAACTGCGTTCCATCATTAAATGTACCTTTGTAATGTACCCTCATCGTCTTTCCTACATTCTTGCCCTCAAAAGGCGGTTTACTGTGACAGCCACCACAGCCGCCTCCACATGCAGAACCACATCCGCCATCTTCGTGTCCGCCGCAGGAACCTTCTTCACCGTGATGATCACAATTGGCACCGGTAGAAGTAAGTTCCCCTTTGATATATTTTTCTACTGCCTCATCTGCCTGTCCACTGACACCGGCAAACAGCTCAATTCCCTGTTCTGTGAGTGCCGCCTGTGCACCCTCGCCAATGCCTCCGCAAATTACTGTAGAAACCGCCTGTTCATGCAAAAAATCTGCCAGAGCACTGTGACCCTGTCCATTTGTTTCTACAATTTCAGATGACACAACTTTACCATCCTCTATTTCATACACTTTGAACTGTTTGGTATGACCAAAGTGCTGAAAAACTTCTCCATTTTCATAAGCTGCTGCTACTTTCATTTTTTGTCCTCCAATTTTACATTTTGCCCTTGCCGTTCGGAAAGGGTTTCTCTCATCTTTACATGAATTGAGGAGTTTGTCAATGGGGGCGTTGCTCTCTTTTAATTGGTTTTCTCAAGTATCAAATGATGAAAAAAAGCAATATCCTGATACTCTTTCATGTCGGATACACGCATCTCTATCTCTATCATTTTTTCCTGCCAGCCAACATCTTTGTGGATCTCCTGATTCTGCTTTGCATGTCCCAAAACGTCCTGATACCGCGCGTCTGCGTAATTGTAAGCTCAGGACACCAATTTTCTATATCTGCATCTTCATAATAATGAATCACTCCATACTTTGACGCCATTCCATCATTTCCTGACAACAAACTATTTGCCTTTTCAAAATCATTTAAAAGCACTATCATCTGCATTACCCTCCCTGCCCGATTGTGCTTTACAATTGAAATTTTCCCATGTGGTTTCAAAACTCTAGCAAACTCTCTCACAATATCTGCTCTATCTTCTGTATACTCTAATACATTGTGACAGATAATAAAATCAAAGGTTTCATCCGCAAATTCACACAGTCTATCCACGCTTCCAATCATTTGCGTGTATTGATTATTTGTCCACCGTGCCGCCACACTTTCCTCATTTGGTTCAATAGCAATAACATCATTGTTTTTCCCTAAGTAATCCGCTGTTACTCCTATGCCACTGCCAAAGTCAAGTATTTTTTGTTTCGAATATCTCCTAATTGCTTCCATACAATTCGTTTTAGCATAGAATCCCAGGGGATAAGGCTGTTGGGGTTTTGCTCATATTATAGACACCTCCCTTTGCTTTATATTGATTTTTAATATTTATACAGTTGTGTCAATGTGTGTTTTTATATAATCTGCCACATCATCTATTTCTGGATATATCTTTGCCTTATTTATCCCCAAACTTTCTAATTCTTTTAATAATTCCGTTTTTTTATCAATTATGCAAATTGTAATCTTTTTATTATCCAGCTTTAATCGCAAATTTGATAATGTATTATACTTTTTGTTACCATATATTTCATCAAGCAGTCCACAAACAACAAATGCACCTTCTTGATTATCAATTCTTCTATTCTTCCTTGCAGGAATGCAAACAACAACATCTCTTATATCCTCTGCTCTTATTTCCGATTTAAAACCAGGACGTTCCATTCTCACCTCATGAACAAGGCGTTCAACTTTATCATTAAAATCATTCACATTTGAAGACTTAACAAAACTTGAATGGTAAAATTGCATTTGCTCATCTTTAGTAAACAAAGGAAGGGATGCTAGCATTGCAACAGTATCACTCTGAAAATATTTTACAGAATCCAAACTCTGTGAAAAAATTATTATTTCGCCATAATACGAATGCTGAGATTCACATGCAAAATAGAGTGCAACCAATGGATTCTGAGTGACATCTAACAATCTTGTTGGTAATCCATAGTGTTGCATTTCTGCCAATTTTTCTATATGTGATTCTAATCGTTCGAATTCATAAGGACATTTCGCCATTAATTCTAAATACATTTTCTTTTCATTTGATAACCATTCTTCTTTTCGAAATAAAGACGGTTTCAAATCATAAGAAACTTTACTGTGTCCTCGAAAAAACAGTTTCTCCTCTTTTTTTCTAATTTGTCCCAAAAAATCTACGTACTGATTAATTGAAGATATAAAATTCACCTCAACCTTAGCCGCATCAAAAACTATTCCGTTTGACATCCTAATATCATACTCATGCTCACGCTCATTCCAAGTTGTGTATAACTCTTTTACACAATCAAGCTTCTTATCAACAGATTTGTACATTTGAAAGATAAAATAAATAATGGCAAAGTAGTTGTATTCATCAAAAGAACTTTTATTTTTTGATAGTTTTTTTTCCAGTTCTTTAAGTACTGGTAGCATTATTTTTTCGAGTTCCTCAGTATTTGTAGCATACTTTCCTGCAAAAACTTTAGCCAATGGAGAATCTAATTTCTTTAAATTATTTTCTATTTCAGATTTAGAGGTTCTCGGTCTCCCTATTAGTGGATTAATATCACAATATCCTTCCGACTGCAATTTTTCGAACATCATCTTTTCAAAAGCGCTTTTTACAATGACATTATGTTCTAGTTCGCCTATTTCGCTATAAATGAATATAAACATTTTATGTTCCTCCTACTATTACTATAACATTTTGTAACCAATAAAAATTAATAATGCTAAAACTAAACTTGTTAAAGTCCCCAACAAATATTTATTTCTAAACTCCGGCTCCTGCAAATCATTTGTTCTGGCCCAAGTTTTTACCGTTATAATTATAGCGATAGCTGGATAATTCCCAAAACTAGCAAAAATCACTGTCAGAATCCTTTCCATAATCCCAATCATAGAACCAATATCAAAAATTCCCTTCTCATCATCAGAATCTGGATAAATATCATTAAATAATTTATTAATCATTATCGAGCAAGGTATTATCAGCATCAGTCCCAAAAAAACTATCTTTAGCATTTTATAATAAGCACTAAGATCATAACAGACACTTAAAACACGAAGTATAGTACACAAAACACCTATATGCAGCAACTGATCAAGAATAAACACCACCGTTTGCCTAGTTTTTTTATTAAAATAACACGTCCCTAAATCAATCAATAAATGCGTTACCAATAACACAATAATTATAACGGTTACATATTCCCACTCCATAATAAAATACAAAACACAAAATGGTACTATATATAGCAACGAATGAATTAGAAGATATTTCCAATTACACCACGAACTACTATTACATTTTTCCTTGCAATCTCCGCAAATCGTCCCTGTTTTAGCATTTTTACAACGTGCAACTTTAGTTGATTGAAAATAAAAATCACCTATTAAATGTAAAATAATTAAAATTAAATAATCTATCATATATCCTCCCCCAGTAATTCAAATATTGCTTTATCCATTGTTCTACTTTCTTTTATTCTTCCTAACGAAACATATCTATCAATATTTTGTCGAGTTGTATGCATTACTTGAGCAATTTTTGTTGACATCCCACGCGCCCAAAACTCATCCATGCAAAACATTAGCTTAGGTTCTTCTTTTTTTACATATTCCTCTCTAATCCAAAAAAGGGAATCGTAATCCACATCCAATACTTTCACATCTCTATATCTACTGCTACTTTTATTCCATCGTTCTTGTTCTATCCATCGAGATTTTTTTTTCGCAATAAAATAATAGAACTGTGCATCTTCCTCTTTATACACCATCGGCAACATAATATCTGCTATAAGTTCAATTAAATGTGCAACTTGTGATTGCCTTGACTTAACACTCATATCTGCCATACAAAATTCATTTAAATATTTATCATATCTCGATTTTGTATTGAAGCATATTGTATTACTCTTCTTCCCTTTAATCGCTGTTATTGCATCTCTTGCTAAATAGTATGCTTCTCCGTCAAATGCTGATGACTCCCATTCTTCTACATCATACTTTATTTCCCCATATCCTATTCCACATCTTATTTTAATAGGATATATCAAAATCTGTAACTTCCGAATGTATAAAAATGCTGATTGTAAATCAAAAAATAATCCTTGAAACTCATCTCCCGCACTAGATACCACTTTTTTCTTTATTTCACAACGATATATCTCGTTCAAATAACTCACACATGTCATCAATACTTTTTGAACATCATATCGTTCGTAATATTTTCGTGACTCCACTACATCAAACATTATTGCCGCATATTTCACACATTTTCACCTCTTTTCATCTCTATATTATCTCAAACAGTCTTAAAACGCAACTCTTTTCAGTTGCTTTTTCAAAAAGCAACTCTTTTCCGTTGCTTTTTGAAGTAACACTATATGTCAATCCTCACATCCCCTTTTCAATTTTCTCCACCAAGGTTACATCCGCAGGTAACCAATCAACCGAATCCAACTGTGCCTTCGAAAGCCACTTTGCGTCCTCATGCTCATTTAATACAACATGCTCCGACTGCAATTCACACCAAAAGCAGTCCATTGATAAATGAAAATCCGGATAATCATACTCAACCGTGTCAATCAAATTCCCCACAACAATATCTGCATCTAATTCTTCTCTTATCTCACGAATCAATGCCTTCTGCGGAGTTTCACCGACTTCAATTTTTCCGCCGGGGAACTCCCATCCACCTTTGAATTCACCATAGCCTCTTTGCGTTGCAAAAATTTGTTTGCTGCCATTTTGTTTTCTTTGAATAACCGCTGCAACTACTCTTATTGTTTTCATTCCTAATTCTCCTTAATTGTGCTCTGTAAATAACATAACAAATCATCCCTCACTGGGTGATGCATTTTCACAACCACTTTACAAATTTTCTTTAAAATGCCTTTGTTATCTTCTTTTTGGTCTTCCTTAACATCTAAAATATCAAATGTACCCATATAATAAAAATTTGATTCTGCATCGCTTTTCTTGACCAGCAAATGTTTTCTAGGTGCTGTTGTCACCTCTTTCATATAGTTACTTTCAATACCCATTCCGATTTTAGAATCCCATCTAAAAATCATATTGTCCTCAAATGCATCTGCGTAATCCGGTTTGCCATCCACATAATTACGTTCATCATCTGATTTTTCTTTATGATATGTAACAAATATAAAAACATCATCCACAATTCGTTTCATTCCAAACATAACCGAAGATAAATCCTTTCCGCAATTCATTAACAAACTCACGTCTCTTCTCGAATACTTTTCATACAAAACAAATGGAGACTCTATCTCATCCGTTTTCATAAATTTATCCTCGTATCGTGTAAGACCTACTCGAATTATATCTTCTACCATTTGCCTAAACTCATCATGTCTTAAACGCTCCTCATAACAAAGCATTCTTGTAATAAAGTTATTATGGTCATTCGATATAACTTCAATATTCTTGTATTTTTGATACTCATTATCATTACTCACAAATTTCCCCTGTAGCACATCTATTGCATAATCAACCTGATTATTTGTAATGTTTCTATCATACTTTTCATTTACAAACCGTTTAAAATCATTTATGGAAATACTTTTTTGTTCTAATAACAAACGCAAGATTTCCAATTCTTCCGGTCGCACCCCACTTAAAATAGTTTTCGACAAATATTCTATAATCATTTTTTCTTCTTCTGACAAAGTGCAAATATAGTTCGCTTTTTCTACACTTTCAAGGAACTGAAAATATGTCTTGTATTCTTTAATTATGACTAACGGGTCCACTTCGTTATGAATATAAAAATCATACAAACTAGGAATTTTCCCTAACCTATTTTTTAGCGATACATAACTTTCTTTAATAATTGATTTCATTCCTCGAATTTTGTCAATTGATTGGAATATTTTATTCTTCGCAATCTCATCAAAATGAATTGTCGAGGCACCCGGAATTGTTCGATTTCCGCTTATGACATACTTTCGAATCGTATCTGGATTATAGGAACGATCTCCCGATAAAGCCACCGGAATCATAAAATTATTGTTGTAATTTCCAATAAAATCAAGGATAACGACATATTCTTTGCCCGCCACCTTACGGAGTCCCCTACCTAATTGCTGAATAAATACAATCGGCGATTGTGTAGGTCTTAACATAATAACCTGATTAACTTCAACAATGTCAACACCTTCATTTAATATATCCACCGAAAAAATGTAATCCAATGGTTCTTTGTCTGTTGCATTTTCCTCATCCATCGCCAAACGCTCAAACGCATTTTGCCGGATTTCCTCTGAATCATCTCCACTAAGTGCAACTGTTCGATACCCTAAATCATTAAATTTTGCCGACAATTGTTGACACTCTTGTTTGCGGCTGCAGAAAACTAAACCCTTTACACGCTCACCACTGTAACCATAATAATTTGCCTGTTCCAAAATATGTTCCACACGTTCATCACAAATCAACTTATTAAACTCTTCGTGGGACAAATTCTTTGATTTTGTATCCCGAACAACGGATAAATCCGTAATTCCAAAATAGTGAAATGGACACAATAATTCTTCTTCCATTGCTTGTTGCAAACGAATCTCGTATGCAATCTGATGGTTAAATATTTCATATATATTATCATCCGAATCCGTTCTCTTATCTGGCGTCGCCGTCATTCCTAAAAACAACCGCGGCGTAAAATAATTCATCACTTTTTGATATGTATTGGCGGAACTATGATGCGCTTCATCTAAAATAATACAATCAAAATCATCCGCTTTATACCGCTGCAAAAATGCGCATCCTTGTTTAACGTCTCTACAGTCGCAAATACATAATCTTTATTATATTCATAATAACCGGCACCAACCAATCCCATCGAAACTGAGTTACCAAATACTCTCTGATAAGACTTCTTCGCCTGAACTGCCAATGACGCCCTATGCACAATAAATAAGACACGTTTAAATCCAAGTTCACGCATAGCAAAAGCAGAAGCATACGTTTTTCCTGTACCCGTAGCACTAATTAATAACGCACGTTTCTCATCTTTTTTCAAAATATTTTTAAGATTCGTAATAAATCGAACCTGCATACTATTGGGCTTTAATTTGTATCTCTCAAGAGAGGTGACATTTCGCTCTGTTGCAATTTTCCTTTGTTCTTTTATAATTTCATATCTCTGCTTATACTCTTCATAAAAGACATCATAATCAAGCGCATACTCTGAATTCCATAGCTCATCAAATTCTTTCAGAATATCCTCAGCCACTTCTCCCTGCGAAGTAGAAACTAACTTTGTATTCCATTCACGATTCGTCGTAAGTGCAGCACTCGTCATGTTGGAGCTACCAATAATAATACGATATACTTCTTCCTCTTTAAAAATATATCCCTTCGTATGAAAACCATTCTTCGCCGAATTTGTGTCATACATTTTAATCCGAATATTTTTTAAAGAATTCAATTTCTCTAATGCCTGCGGCTCGCTAAAATCAAGATAATTAGAGGTTAAAATCTCACCTGGGATTTCTCTTTTCTCTAATTCTTTTAATGTCTGGAGCAGCGGCGTCACCCCTCCCAGCGTAATAAACGCAACACTGATTTGGAATTTGTCACATTTTAAAAGTTCTTCCTCAATGACCGATAAAACCTTTTTTCCCTCATTGTGGTTATTTGAAACAAAGTTTGGTTTATATAATAATTCGGATGCCGTATTCCCATTTACATATGCTGTTTCCAAGCCATCTCGAATTAATTGTATTTTTTCCCTTTGCATAACTTGTCCTCCGTTTCAAATAATCCTTTATCAACATTGTAAACATCTTATGGCTTAATTGCAAGGGAGAGATGAAAGTGGGTAGAGTAATTCTTTTCGTAAATCAGTCCTGTAGCATAGCATAGTTAGCCCAGTTATTCTAGGTGCTCTTTAAATTTGCATAAGTTTTTGTTACATTTTATTTGCTTTTACAAATCAGTTATCGTCCCCATTTACATTAATTTTCTATAACAATCACAGATACCCTCCACAAATTTGTTTGCAAGTTGAGTCTGTCTTATTACATATTTATCACTGAAATAAATAAAAAAGAAACCAACTTCACCTTTTTCTTATCTCTATCAGTATAATTATTTATAATACTTACCAATTTATCAAATTGGCACATACTATCACTTACATCATTATTTGCTCTGAGTTCATTTATTGCTTCTGTAAGAGTTTTTCCATCAAAGTTTTTATCAATAATAGTATTTACCGCTTTTACCTTAGTCGAACACTTCTGCATACTCTTTCTGTCCCGCAAATACCATTTGCAGATAGTCCTCTATATGAAGTTGTCTGTTCTTAAATCTACTTTCAGTTACATTCATTGCTTGTGTCCCCTAAAGTTCAGTCCTTCGCCAGTGTTTGCAACCACTGGTTTACTATGACTTCTGCTGACTTCTCGCCATTCGTTGTTACTAACGGATTTCATACTCTGTTTCCATCCACTGACGAGACCTCCCTTGGTACCACACGTCACTTTCTCTCCATATATCTGCCACATTTACTACAGTTAATTCCGAGTAGTTATTGAACTTTGGCTTGTGATGCAGCCTTATCCTTAACTATAGCCTGATGTGATTTCTGTTCGTCAAACCAGAGATTTGCCTCCACCTTCCTTCAGATTCCACCTCACAATGGACACCCTTGGGCTTGGCTGTATCCTTCCCACTACTAGGGCAGATTAGGAACTTGCCCCCGTTAGCGACGTGCGCCACAAGGCGCACAACCAAAATAGCACCTTAACCTTTTGGCTAAAGTGCTATCAGACTGTAGACAAAGTGGTGCTAGGACTGTTGTCCTAGCACCATTTTTCTCTGTTTGCAGCAATTGTTCGCCCAAAATGATAAAAAGTCGATATTAAGCAGCCTTTCCTACCGCTTTTTGAAGCATCATTGCTAGTTTTTTAGATTCATGCTGGCAAAGGTAAGCCCGACCTTCATTTCCATTCGAGCCTTACCATACATTTGTGTATAACGAAAACCATGATTCTCCTTTGCTGTTCCAAAGATTCGTTCAATGGTTTCCTTTCTTTGCTCATATAATTTTTTCATTCCCAAAGTATGACGAACATCTTCACATTGCTCCATATAATTTTCCCATATATGTCGTGTTATCAGTTTCACATGATTTTTGCTTTCTGTACATTGAGATAAATATGAACAATTTTCGCATACATTTCCACAGCTTTTATATTCACGATATCCATCACGATTGGTTGTACTATATTTCAAAACTTGATTGTTTGGGCAAATATAGCAATCATAGTATTCGTCATAAGCGTATTCGTATTTCTTAAAGAATCCCTTTTTGGTCATTGGACGCTTGTACGGAAAAAAGTGGTGTAACTCCATCATCTATAAGAAGCTTTGCTATTGCTGGAGTTTTATATCCGGCATCTGCAACAAGTGTTTTTATTCCAATATTTTTAATTTTATCATATAATCCTTTAAATGTTCTGCTGTCATGTAAGTTTCCAGGGCTGACTGTATAACCTAGAATCCATCCATTTTTATCACAAGCGGTTTCAACGGCGTATGCAAAAACATGTTTATGTTCACCTTTACGAAACCAACCACTTTCCGGATCAGTGGTACTAGATTTTATTGTTTTTTCATTTGAAGTTCCTCCGCCAGACAAAGGAGGGTGATTATTATCGTCTTTATCTTTTAATGGTTTTTTGTGATGCTCTTGTCGATCTTTATTAATTTCAGTTTTTAACATATCTTCATAAAAAAGAGCTTCTTCCTTAGCAATTCGTTTTTGCATTTTTCTACTGTTTGCACGAGCTTTTACATGAGTAGCATCTACAAAAATCTCTGTTGGGTCAACCAATTTAAACTTGTAGCATTCTTCTAAAATATGAGCAAAAATCTGCTCAAATAAGTCGGTATCTTTGAATCGTCTTGTATAATTCTTTCCAAAGGTTGAAAAGTGTGGAACTTTATCTGTCATATCAAGACCAAGAAACCATCGATATGCAACGTTTACTTCAATTTCTTTTACTGTCTGACGCATGCTCTTGATTCCATACAGATACTGAATGAGAGGTATTTTAATCAATGTCACAGGATCCATGCTGGGCCGACCGGTATCGTGCGAATATTTGTCTTTCACTAAATCATAAATGAAAGTCCAATCGATTGCTTTATCGATAATTCGAAGAAGATGATCCTTAGGAACCATTTCATCCATACATAACAAATGAATTTGTTCTCTCTTTTTTATCAGCATTTTCAGTCATCATATGAAATCACCACCTAGTATTTTATACTTCTATTATACCAAAAAGCACCGAAAAGTCGCTAAAGAATCGCACTTTTCAGTGCTTTAATACGAGAAAAAATCCACGACATTTGTCGTGGACTTTGTCTACAGTCTGATAGCACCTTAACCTTTTGGCTAAAGTGCTATGTAAATTTGTTATTAAATTATGTTATTCATAAAGATACCTAACTTTTTTCTTCGTTTCTCAATTCTTCACAGCGTTAGTTAATAAGTTGAGCAACTAATCCCATCAGTTTCTGTTTATCAAATGGCTCTACTTCAGAACAATAAAAACTAAATGCATTAATACCCTTCAATGCCTCATCAAGCTCGTCAATTTCAAATGCAAAAGGTTCCTGTTTTGGCTCATATTGTGTCGCATATATCCCATTATTCTTATTTCTTAAGACATACCAATCACCATACATATCGTCCGTTTGTACCAACCAGAGATTAAATCCTAAACCCTTGGTATTTTTAATTTCAACCCACCCCATAATATCCTTATTTTTATACTGTGGAGTAAATACTACTTCACGCTTACCATACACAGGATCATGCATATATGAAAAACCATAGGCCCTATCCACATCAACAGTACGAGTAAACGAATTAGGCAAAATCACCTTACACTTAACTTCAATATTTGTAACAGAAGGAATTGTAAGTTGATATGAAAACTGTTCTATATGTCCATAACCTCGACTTGTTGATTGTAATCTACACTTGTCATTTCCAGCCAAATGAATATTATATTCATCAGTGAATTGCTCAAAAAATCTACTATAACTGACTCAAATTGATTCCTCACTAAATTGCAGAAATCTTCTTTTTCTTTTCTCTTTCGATTTTCCTCCTCGATTTGCTGTTGTATTCTCGTGTCAGTCTCTATTTTTTTTTTCCAATAGCTAAGCTTACAATATTTCCCAAATCACCATTTACTTCAAGTGATGGATTGCCTAGTTGTTCTTCAATCTCTTCCCATGATTTTAATCTCTTCTGAACAGGTTTTTCTAACATAGCTAAAATTATGGATGCTACATCTGCTCCTAAAACATTTTTTAAATCATTCGTTCTTTTTATTCTAGAAAACATGTGTGCGCTTCTGTATGCATCCACATCGCTAGAAATAATGTCATATGGATAATCTAATAAAGCTAATTCATAAAATACTATGCCCATAGAGTAAATATCCATCTGAATAGTATTCTTTTCTGATTTCCAAGCTTCAGGAGCAATATATTGTAATGTACCATATCCCTTAAATGACATGGTTCTAGTAGATTCTGAAGCCACCTTTGCAAGTCCGAAATCAGTAATTTTGCATATTCCATTACAAACAAGTATATTCTCCGGTTTTATATCTCTATGAACTAATTTTTTATTAATTGACTTCATTCCATCAACAAGTTGAAGAAATAGATTTCTCAATTCCTCTTTCGAATATGGACTATTTGTTTTTTTACGCTCTTCAATCTGGTCTGCTAGTGTTCCTCCCTCTGCATACTCCATAATAATATAAGGAGGTAGTTCAGGATATTCATCTCCATCATGTGCATAGGTATAATGTATTACATGTTCCCCACTTACTTCTGATGAAATCCTTACTTCATTTTTAAAAGACGCCGCTGCAGCCTCATCGCCAAATGAATATAATAAAGTTTTCACTGCATACACTGATTTATCAGCTTCACATTCAGCTTTATATACGCACCCAAAACCACCATGACCTAATTCTTCTGTTAATATATATGTATTTCCTTCTCCATCCTTTACCTTTGATCCAACTGTAATAATCAATGTTCCACCTCAATTCTTCAAACTTAACAAATGACAATTATGCTCAAAGTTCACTAAATTTCCTTTTTACATAGTATAACACATAGCATCAAGTCTGTCTGCATCCTGCACACATTTTCCTTCTATGGTATCAGGTACGACCGAATCAGTTCCTGCGAATGAAACCTCATCTATAATTTTGCGTACCGCCTCTATCCTTTTACCATCTATTTTATTAATTGTCATAAAATCAACTGCATTTTTCTTGGTAGCATAATTGTCGGGAAAAAGCTTAATATCGTCCACATCATGTAGCAGAGCTGCCAACTGCACTGTTTTAACATCTGCATTTTCCTGTTTTGCGATTTTAGTAGCCAGTTTATATACTCGTATTGTATGATAATAGTCATGACCACTACTGTCTCCCGAAAATATACTTTTTATAAATCTCTTTTCATTATCTGTCATCTTTTCTTGATCAATCTATCAAAGCAATATATTAATTTATCAAATCCATTACTACTCCACACAAACCAGATCCATTTGGTAAAGCAAATACCGAAAGCCCGTATATATACATGTTTTCGGCATTTCAGTCCATTATTCAAACTCGCACTATCTAGTTTAATTTAGGTTATTTTAACTCAATTATCTATCTTATGGTTTTCCATAACTAAAATTCTTAGTCAACTTATCTAATATATCTTTATACTCTGCACCTTGATTTCCTAAAACTATCGAATTAATAATTGACAATATCATTGCTTGTCCACCACATGCCGCATCGCAATCATAATCTTCAGGTATGTCATCTCCCGCAATTGGAATCTCTATTTCATTAATCCACCACTTATCAATCTTATTATAAATTTCCAACATATCACCAAATAATTTATCATCATTTTCTGTAAATCCATCATTTAAATTTTTTAGTAATTCATGTGTAATATGATTTCTTCTTTTTCGTATTACTTGATATTTTTCAAAATCGTCTACTGTTATTGCTTCAGATTGAATAAACCATTTTAATGAAGCGTCTTCAATATTCTTATCTAATGCTCTTACTTCTTTCTTATATTCTACTGTTTCTTCAGATATATAGTTTTCCCCACTCCACTTTTCATTATCAGAATAAAAATCTCTAACCTGATTTATTACATAATCTTTTAAGCACTCATAATTTAAAACAAATATAGCGGCAAAATTTACATTAAATTTCAGAATATTCTCATCCAAAATATTTTTCCAATTATCCATAGTTTCCTCTGTAAATATCTTATTAATTCAATTTCAACACTCTATCCATCATTTTATATTCTTACTTCTTTTACAACTACATTTAAACCACATGTCATAAAACATTCTTCAAACGACCCGATGTGGATTCGAACCACATTTTTCCCCTTCATAAATACACTTTTTTAAATGCACTTATGAAGGGGGATGCCCTACCGTTAGACTATCGGGTCAATAATCTTGTTAAGTAGATCTGGTATTTGATTAAAAAATCATTATCCACCTTATACAAGGTTCTTATATACGAGCAAAGAGCTTTTTCTTGTCTCTTTTTACTATATTTTTTCCATTTTCTCACCTGTTTATCAGGAATATCCAAAACTATTTTTTCATAGTCATAAGATACTTTTCCGAAAATAAATGTTGCTAATTCAACACAAGATCTTGAAAACATAACAAAATCATCAAAAGAAATTTTTTCATATTTATTGGGTCCTACTAATTTTGAAAATTTTGTCTCCTTTTTAAAATTGTACCTTTGTAGTTTTGCATATTCTTTTTCATGAGAATCAATATCACATAAGTCATGTACAGAAGTATTTCTTATTAAGCGATAATATTCACACAATTCATACAAAGGTTTCATATCATCTTCTAAATGATTACTACATACATTTCTAACTGTGCAAGTTAAATATGACTCTTCTTGAAGCCTCGGTTTGTATTCATTTTTTCCATACTTTCTCATCTGATCACATACATCTTTTAAAAATGTTTCAAAGCACAAATGAACATTAACAATATAACTTCTGCATATTTCACTAACCATCAAGTTCGCATCATAACTTGTCAAAGTTACTTTATATTCTGTAGCTAATGCAACAAATGTCTCTCGATTTTGAATTTCGCTTTGATGTTCAACTACAAAACATCTTTTTGATAATTCAACAAACTGATTAATTGCACAATACTTGCCCAATACATCTTTGAACTTATTCAACGCATTTTTTTCATACATCTATCTATTTATCTTCCTTCTCTCACTGTAATATTTTATAATACACTTTCTATCTTTATAGTTGTGCTACATTCAACCACATCATTCACAATATAAATTGACCAACTTCGTTTGCTTGCCTTCTGCTTATATCAAAATCAGGAAGCCCCTATTCTATATTGCTTTCCATTTTTCTCCCCCCCCGCACTGCCCATTCATCTTATTTTGCATTTTTGTGTCCCTCACATCAAATTTTTAGAGCCAAATTAGAGCCGTTCGCCAATAAGCTTTTTAGCTTCTTCATATACTTTACTTTTATTCAAAAAATACCTACAAAATCCAGCATATGGTTGCTCCGACGCTGTCAAACTTTCTAGTATTTCCAAGGAATCTCTTAATCTATTTATCCTTGTAATTCTTTTTCTATCTGTATCTGCTGTAGCTATTTCTTTAAGCCAAGATTTTACTTGTTTTTCATGTGAACAAAGAGCTTTTAAAAGCTTTGCTCTCGCCTCATATAATCGTTCGGAATTCAAATCACATATTTCAATTGTTCTATCAGCTATTTCATTTTTATCATCTATAGGAATAATATTAATAAATTCATATGTAAATATTGTTTCTGGATCATCGTAACATGGATTAATAATCGGCTCCTTTCCAGTATCGTGAGCACTTTTAGACCCATTACACTTTCGACATACGGGCAAAAAATTATCCCAATCAAATGCCAAATCTGGATATAAAGATTTAGGCTTAAAATGCTCAACCTCAATGTTACCACTTTCGGCTGGTTTTGCTTCACAAAAAGCACATTTCTGATAACTGGAAGCAAATAATTTTTCTTTTATATCTTTATGTCTATAGTGTATCCACATTGAATTTTTAATTTCCTGTGGTATATTTTCATATCCCCCATACCTCTTTATATTATCTCTTAATTCTTTTGTCCACTCGTTTTTATTTTGAACCAATATTGAAGGTGGGGTAGTATCCTTTTTAATGTATATCATCACTCATCCTCCAAAATCAATTCTGCTAATTTAATTTTCATCTCATTTACAATAGTATTATTAGGATGAACTATCTTTTCCAATTGTTCGATACAGATTTTAATATTATCAACATCCTTTGCTAAAATAGAATCCATAGTCTTTTTAAGGATTAAATTATATTCTTTATTTTCAAGATTCTTCACTTCCATTACATCTTCTAATATTTCATCTGTACTCCAACCAGAATATGACTTACTATTCGCTTTGATATCAATTTCGTTTTCTCCGCTCGGAATTTTTATTATCTCTCCCGCCTGTGCACTAGCTATCAAATGTGGTGAATGCGTTGTAATTACAAATTGAAGTCTTGGAAAAACTTTATCCAACATATTTCTAATTATTATCTGCCATTCAGGATGTAAATGCACATCCAGCTCATCTATAAATACTGTTCCCTCCGCCTGTTGAATAAGAATATCCTCCTCTTCATTTACCGCTTCAATCCATTCTACGATTGCAAAAATTAATGATAATATTGCCTGAAATCCAGCCGACAATTCTTCCAAATAACATTCCTTACCATTTAAAATAAAAATAGGTTCCAAATCTTTCTTTATCTCTTTAAACTTAAAAGCCTCTCCATATGGTGAAATAGTATTCAAATTACTAATAATCCAATTCCAATTATTCTTATAATTATGTGCCCATTCTTTTTCTATTTCAAAGTATCTATTAATCATCCATTGCTTTACATCTGGTAAATATCCCCCCTCTATACCCTCAATTGCTCTACTTCTATAATCATTTCTTCGTTGCACTGGTAATGCTTCTTTTTTCATGCCCTCTATTTCCTTGTAAGCAATTCTTCTATAAGCACCTAAAATCAAAGGTGCAAATTTAATGTTGTTTTTTCTAAATCATTTACAGAATAAGATTCTGAAATTATCTCATCCTTTTCAGGAGCCTTCCACATATGATGCGACGCTTTTCTATAATTCTTTCCTTTTTCAACCCATCCTTCCCCAAGTCCTATTCTTATCATTTTGTCATCGTCTTTATAATCGGACCAAACTTTCGCATCATCTCCATATCGAAAAACATTTGCCTTTCCGGGATTCATAATAATAGCCATATACTTCAATAAAGTTGTCTTTCCACATCCATTTGCTCCAACTAAAAAATTAAATCTAGGACTTAATTTAACTTTTACCTCTTTATATTTGCCAATATTTTTTGCATAAATGCTATCTATATATTTTCCCATACTCTCTCCTTTACACATGGACACTATTTAATAAATCGAATTCAATTATTTCTCTGCCTATTGATTATATCATAATAATCTAATTTTCTCAATTGTCATCTTCTCATTACTACTCAGTAAAAACATCAAAATCTAACTCTCATACCTAAAAAACTCCCTAGCCATCATCTCCGCAGTAGCCCGGTTATACCCCTTCTTCAGATACCCCTGCACAATCGTTCCGAACATTCGTTTGAACATTTCAGACTCAATATCACAATATGCCTGCATCTCCCCTGACAAAGCCATTGCCACATACTCTATCGGCTTGTTATCCAACAGCTTATGTAGCTTCGCCAGTGACTGCTCTGTTGTCCTCAGAGCAGTCTCCATTTCTTCACACTTTATCCGCAACATATTTCCATCTGTAAACCACACCTCAACATAGCCATTATCCATGTTATAAGCACATTCCACAATATTTATCCATAGACGGAATAAACTGCTTAAATTCCTGTTTTGTCCAGAACTCCATATCATCAGCCTTGCTTTTCCCGATACTTCCTGCTTTCCTGCATGGGTTATCTTTCAAGTCATAATATCTGACCGCATAATTGAATAGTGCTGCCAACTGGTTATTAATACTTTTAAGATAAGTCGGTGCGTACCCCTGTTTAATCAGTTCATTCTGCCATGCCCGGATATCCGCTGTCTTAATCTCACACATCTTTTTCTTTTTTGAAATAAGGTGCAACCTTTAAATCAAACACATATCGTTTATTCTTAATCGTACTTTCTCTAAGTCTGTTCTCCATATCAGAAAAATAGATTTCAACAAAATTCTCAAAGTTAATATCCAGATCCTTTCTCTGCTGTTGCCTGAAATTACGCTCCCATTCCTCAGCTTCTGCTTTTGTCTTAAAACCTCTTTTGTTCTTCTTATGGCGTATGCCTTGCCAGTCCTCATAATAGAACTGGCTACGCCAAGCCTTACCATCTCTTGTAGCCGGCATATTATCATCTCCTCTCCATTAACCAACTGCCATGCCATAAAACTTTTCTTCAAAATACTTTGTAGGTACTTTGCCTGAAATCACTCGATATCCTTTTTCTTTCAATTCATTATTAAGACCACGAATGATTTTGTAAGCATATCCTCTTGATACTCCAAGAATCTGTGCTACTTCATCTGCTGTTACATACATCTTCATCGTATTCTCCATATTGTGTTCTCCTTCCCGTTTTCATTTCAGCACACATTTGTGTCTGTCAAGTAATTCGATCAACTTTTTATACACAAATGTGTCCTATTGTGATAGAATAGAGATAACATATCATAAAGGAGCATTTTTATGACTACTGGAGAAAAGATTAAATATTTTCGTAATATGCGTGGAATATCGCAAGAAACGCTTGGTCAGTTGTCCGGCATAAACTCCGCAACAATAAAGAAATATGAATATGGAATCCGTAATCCAAAGCCTGACCAGCTTTTAAAAATCGCCAATGCACTAGGCATAAGCATTAACATTTTCATGGATTTTGATATAGAAACAGTTTCTGATGTATTATCATTACTGTTTAAACTGGATGACCAGATTGATATGAAATTTGAGGCAGATAAGGACGATGAGGGCAATTTCAAGCCTGCAACTGTAAAGCTGTCATTTAAGAACAACCTCATCAACAAAAAACTCTGTACCTATATGAAAGCTCTGGAAATTCGTGAAAATATGATAAATGCCAAAGATGAATATTCAGAAGAAGAGTATGCTGACAGTTTGCAGCATATCAATGAAAATATCGAAGAAATCAAGCAACATCTGCTTGATGACAATATGGTTGTCAAAAAAGGCACTGACCGCCTTACTGTGAAAGTTTATTAGAGATTACAAAGGAGACCAATTATGAAAAAAAGAATTAAACATACTCTAAATTTTATATTAAAAGAAGTTATCTTAAAATACTTATTTTGTTACATTCTTTCTGTTATTGCATTAGTTGTACCTTTATTTCTTAATATTGACGAACCATGGAACAGCTGGCTTATAAGCTTCTCAGCATCTATCTTTTCATTACCTGTTATTTTTATAATATATAATCTGTATGTCTCAGCACTGGAAAAACATACACAGGATAAAATTTCGCAGAAAATAAATAATAACGTGATTAATGTTTTTGCTCGATTTATTTATTTCACAGAATATTTCTACTATAAACTTGAAGATGAAAAAAATGGCGATGAAGATTCTTTAAATAAACTTTTAACGTATTCCGAAAAAGAGCTTTTCAAACTAATTTCTGATAATACTTTTTCTGGTATTATTCTTTTTAGTGAATTCGACTCATTTGATACATATATTGATGATATCATAAATGAGCCTGTTGTATGCAAATATGCTAATCAAGAGGATATTTCTATTCTCATTGATTTCATTAATTCATATAATGCTTTTAAAGATATATTTAATTCTATTGTGTCTAATGACTATATAGTATGTGGAAAATATGAGAATATCGACATTCAAGAAAGCAATTATGCAAAAAATAACCAAGGAAAAATATTCTATGACGCTATGTGGCTATTAGATAGTGAAAATGTACAATCCTTTTATACTGCTATGTATCCCATTTACGAAAAGGAATCTCTACTACTAAAATTAAAACTTTCTGGCACAAAATCACAAGAAATTGCATATTCTATAAAAAGTGTTTATAATTGTATCAATAGATGGCTTTCTATCCATTCGGATTCTAGAATCTCTATTTCTAAGTCAATTGTTATGAATGGACGTTTACATCTAGACTACGATATAACTTTTAATCAATATATGAAAAACAATATATCTATATGTAATCGCTTTTAGCTTCTTGATTTTACAAACATTTCGTGATAATATCTAATTAAACAGAAAGCACCCACTCCAAAGGTGGATGCTCCGAGTTTAGGTTAATGAATGTCCTTAAGGACACCGCCTATCCTGTTGGCAGACAGGATAGGCATTTTTATTTTCGCTTGTTTCTCTTATCGAGGAAGGCAAGCAACGCTACAATCAAGCTACCAAAGGACATCAGCAATGCTAATATCCCAATGAAAATCGAAATGCTCTCATAAGCCGTCATCGGCGCCACGTCTACACTCCGTTTCGGTCGGTGCTAAGCAGGTGCCACTGGCACCTAGCACCCCTTCCTATGTATTCCGGTTGCCCGGTATCATAAAACTCGGAAAGCTACCTCTACGCTCCGGTCGGCGCTAAACAAGCGTCCCCCCCCGGACGCTTAACGCCCTGTCATGGGTACTTTCCTTAGATAGTATCCTAATATAAGAACTAATGCTTCTGCAAGGATAAATAAAAATTATTGATTATCCCTCTACGTCGCAAAATACTATTTAGCATCGTTTACAATCGGAAAGTTCATTTCAACAATAAACTCTTTTTTTTCTATTTTTGCTTCAATCTCTCCATCCATCCGACTAACCAACTCCTTTGCAATAGATAGTCCCAATCCAGTAGATGTTTTACTTCTGGCAACATCTGCTTTATAAAATCGCTCAAATACCTGATCTATATTAATCTGTTCTGGATGTGTAACCTGATTGCTGATTCTAAGCACCGCCTGATTTTGATCACGTTCCAACACAATGCTAATCTTCTTTTCTCCATGATCCAGCCCATTTTTTATCACATTCTGGATAACACGGCGGAGTCCCTGCCTGTTTCCATGTATATACAACTGTTCTTCCGTAATCTGAATATCCGGCTGAATTTCCATTCTTACCCATTCATCATAGTATGAAAAAACTGTTTCTTTCAAAATCCGGTTCATACAGCACAATGTCAATTCCAAACTGTAAGATTCGTTTTTTAACTTTGTGAACATGAAAAGTTCTTCCAGCATTTCATTCAGACTGTGTATTCTTTCGTGGATAATGCTTAAATAACGTTTCTGATCCTCTATATTTTCACATTCTTCCATTAGCTGGAAATATCCGTCCAAAGATGTCAGTGGTGTGCGGATATCATGAGAAAGATTTGTATAAGTGTCCGCAATCAGAGCTTCTTTCTCCTGATAATGCTGCTTCTCTTTTCTTCGCAGTTCCAGAAGCTCATTCAACTTGTCAGAAAACTTTCCTATTCCACCCACATCAAATTCATGGTTAATCAACATGTTACTGTCATGTTTCATCATAAACGCCAATTGGCGGCAGATGTCCTTCACCTGCCGCTGGTATTTCCACATAATAATAAATTGTAAGATAATAATTCCTGCTAATATCCCAATTACGATATACATCCGTTAAATATCCCTCTTTTGAAAAACAACGCTGCTTACTGATATCATCATAACGATGAACACTATTGCCACACCAAATGCCACCAAACACTCATTTCCACTCGGATTCATAGGAAGCAGTGATAATTTTCCTGTTATCGTATACTTATAAATCTGGAAATTCTGAATTCCTATTTTTTGAATAGCACTATTGATCACCCCATACACAATGGTCATTACATTCATGCTAAGACAGACAGCAATGACCATGCTGATTACATTATTTTTCAAAATAATTGCAATCGCCATACAAATCAGCACAAGTGCATAATGAAGAGCCAGTTCAGTCACAAAATAAGATAAAATTGCCTTTGTATTTCCCCATTCCAATTCCCCCTGAAAACAATACCATTCGCCGCCGTCCTGAAATAAGAATGCACCTGCCATTGTCAGTACCGTAAAAACAGCCAAGGCAATTGCCCTGGAAAAAATCAGAGTTCCTCTATTTCTAACCTGACCTCCTATATTCTTAATATATCCGCTACTGATATCCGCTGTTGAAAACAGAACAGTAAAAATCACCAAAAGCAGTGCATACAATTTTCCTTGGGAATTGGCAAAAAAGATATCATATACCGTCACCTTTTCTCCCGGCTCCGTAGGCAGCGTTACCATCATTCCCACATTAATATTATCCACAGTAGGTTCAGTAACCTGCTCCTGTTTCATGGCATCCTTTTCAGTCGAAAGCTCATAATCTGTCTTGCATAAAGATGTTGTAATCAATAATATTGCTGCCAGTACGATCCAGATTACATACATACTTTTGGTTTTAAGCACCCGGTATAAATCCATTTTTATTATATTAAGCATGATCCGCACCTCCCGTCAGATTCAGAAAATAAGTTTCCAGTTCTTCACTGGTTATGGAAATCCCTTTTACCGGAATTCCTGACTTTGCAAGTTCCATATTCAACGCTGCACTTTCATTCAATCGTTCAAAAATATGAATATGCTCTTTATCTGTTACCTGATAGTTGGTAAATCCCATAGAATCCATCACCGGAATCGCCTGTTTCGGATGATCCAATGTCAACTCTATCCGTTCACTGCATCTTCTTATTAATTCTTCTCTTGTAATTTCCTGTAATAAACTTCCATTATGAATAATTCCATAATCAGTAGCAATCTTCGATAATTCCTCAAGAATATGACTGGAAATGCATATTGTCATATTCTTCTCTTTCTGAAGTCTCTGAACCGTATCCCGGATCTCTGCAATCCCCTGTGGATCCAGCCCATTGATTGGCTCATCAAGAACTAATAAATCTGGTTCTCCAACCAAAGCAAGACCAATTCCCAAACGCTGTTTCATTCCAAGTGAAAAATGTTTTGTTTTTTTCTTTCCCACATCCTCCAGACCGATAATTCTCAATATTTCTTCAATATAACTTTTTTTCTTTATTCCAAACAGCTTGCATTTGATATTCAGATTTTCATATGCGGTCATATTTCCATAAAGTCCCGGTGCCTCAATCAGACATCCTATCCGTGATCGAACTTTTTGCAAATCCTTTCCCTTGTATCCGAACATCTCGATTTCTCCACAAGTTGGCTTGGAAAGTCCACTGATCATCTTCAGACAAGTTGTCTTCCCAGCTCCATTCCGACCGATAAAACCATAAATAGCACCTTTTTTAATATGCATATTGACACTGTCCACAGCTTTATGGTGTCCATATTGCTTAGTCAAATTTCTTGTTTCCAATAACATTTCGCTCAAGTTTTTCATCTCCTTTTTCTTATCTGCATTTATCATAAAGGAATAATCCTAATCAAACGCAAATAAACAGTAAAAAAAAGAGTAAAGATTATGCATGAAGACGATAACCGATTCCCCAGACTGTTTCAATATAATCCCCAGATGTAACTGTTTTTATCTTTTTACGAATATTGCTTATATGTACATCCAGAGTTTTTGTTTCACCCATATATGGTTCGTCCCACGCATATTCAAAAATGTCCTCTTTACTGAAAACCTGCTTCGGATTTCTGAGCAGTAATTCTAAAATCGCAAACTCCTGTTTTGTGATCTTCGGAAGTATTTTTCCACCAATGCTGACCTGAAAAGTAGCTTTGTTCAATACCATCTCTCTGAACGAAAGGTTAGATTCTTTTATTTCCTTTTCTTCTGTATGACGAAGCTGTACCTGAACTCTTGCCAGCACTTCTCTGATTTCAAATGGTTTCGTTATATAATCATCAGCTCCACTAGTTAAAACCTTTACCTTTTCATCCAAGCTATCTTTCGCAGTCAAAACAATAACCGGAAGATTTCCCTTTTTCCGTATTTCCTCCAGAACTGCTTCTCCTGTAATTCCCGGCAACATCAAATCCAGCAACACCAGTGCATAGCTATGCTCCTGCATATTCAAAAGCAGCTTTGCCTCAGTTCCGGAAAACGCCTGCTCACAGGAATAGCCTGCTTTGGATAATGCTTCCTGAAGGATTATTGATATTTGTATCATCTTCTACAATCAGTATTTTCTGCATGATAGTTCTCTCCTCTATTTTATACTGTGAAAACATTATTTTCTTGCATTATACGCTTTTCCCTTTTTTCCCGCAATTACTCCCCACAAATCCCCGGAATTCTCCAGTACATAACATACTTTTTGTTCCAGCTGAACTTATAATTTTCAGTATTGCTGTGCTTCCAAGATGCATATATCACTTTTTCCTTACCATTATGCCTTTATTTCTCCATCAGTGCTTTCGCAACCCTTATCCCGCCCACAAATAGAGCCAAACTAGAGCCATTCGATAAAACAAATGCTGGAAACCCGCATAAATACAGGCTTTCAGCATTTTAGTCCGTTATTCAAACTCAATTCCAACGCCTATATGTTGTGGTTTGTCATTTCGTTAAAGCAGGGATTTTGTATGTTCAACCTACTTATTCTAATAATTTTTTGAGTTTTCTGGTTTTTCTGCTTACATTTTGCTGACAGATTTACTCTTCCATCACACCTCATTTTTTAACTTAGCATTTATCTCGGCGTGAACGAATATTTCATCAAATACCTTACCTTGTTCACATCAAAAGCATTCTATAAAAAAATCTCAATGCGTCACTCAATCTATAGATATCGCCTGTAATCCATAATTAAAGATAGGCACATTCTTTTTATAAACTGCATTAAATAGTACATTTACTGTAATCAGTATACTATCTAAGGCCCTTTCTGTCTGAACATAAGTAAGATTTATCATTTGTTTTGGATGAACCAAATTATTTCTCATATCAATAGTTTGTTTTATATTGACATTCCATTTATCATCCTCTGTAATATCCTTATGTGAATATTTACAATATATAAACTCTATTCTATCCATCAATCTAAACATTTTCAAATTCTTATCTACAACAATCTTTCCTTTTTTTATTTTAATCTCCTTTTCTGAAAGCACGGATTTTTCATATTCATCCAAAACAAATGACATACATAATTCCTCGGCAATAGAATTCACATACGCTTCCAATGAACTCATTCCCAGTAACAAACATGAATGCAAAAAAGCCGTCTGTTTATCGCTTTGCTCTTCTTCCTGTTTTGCCTTTTCCAAAAAATATTTAGCTTCTTCAAATAATTGTTCACCAAAAAAATCAAATCGATTATCCATCATTTTATCTTTTTCTCCGCTTTTATAACTTCTAAATTAGCTTGTTTAGCAAAATACTTACTTAATGCCAAATTTATCAAGTTCTTATCTATGCCTTTCCCCTTTTCAGCCTGCAAATAAAACAACTCTATCAAACGTCCTCTTTCCTTTGCGTCCGTTCGTGTTCCTAATCCTCGATAATTTGGCGGATCACTTTTATGCCTTGCTTTTCCTAAGGCTTCCGCGTTTAATGGATCTTTTTTAGAGTTCTCTGGCAAATGAAAATGTCTTTCTAATCTAACCCCATTATTTTCAAGCAGTCCCGCAACAAACGCACATGCGGCGAGTACTGCATAATTAAATGCCTTATCTGCATATTCCCTTGAAACATTTCTCCCATCTTCCAAATAATATTCTTTTTGTCTTAAAGCCAATCTTGCAAATTCCTTCCCTGCTTTTTGCAAATTGCTATTAATCCACAAATCTGGCTTTTCAATTTTTAATTTTTCCCACTCTTCGTCAATTCCACCTGTTTTAGCTATTATTCCATCTGTTTTTTCATTTATAAAATCAGTTACCATTGCACCTTGACAATAGTTGATTATAAATGTTCTTGCTTCTCTTACAGTTATACTATTTCCTCTTTGTTTTTTATCCGCAAAGTCACTATCCACATCAAGCAACCCAACTTCATGGCACCAATCTCTCAGTTGCGGGCCTTTTACGGTCTCCATCATTCTGTCTAATAAATCCGATGAAACCGCAATATTAGTATTTGATATCAGTTGCACATCCAACCTCTGCTCCATATTTAAATTAAAATATATTTTCACACCATGATATTCTGAAATTTCCAATGATAATGCTTCATTTATCGCATTTATTCTATGTTGTCCACCAACTATTTTTAATGGATGTTCTTCATCAAAATCAACATTATACTCTGCAACAATATTACTAAATACTCTTCCTTTTGTTGCATCTTTCTTCATTTGTAAAAAAGCACTACTATCCTCTACCAATTCTCTATTAGCTCTGTAATCTGACTGCTCATCTGGGTCCAAAGGAACATCAACTGTACATAGTTTAAGTAAAATCTTTGCATTTATATGACATTCGCAAAAAATTGCTTGAGTGCATTTGTCCAACATAACATACAGTGTATCTTCTATCGGCTTAAACTTATCCGCAAACTCTTCTATTTCACCGCTTACATAGTTCTGTTCTTCTTCCTTAATTGATTCATCAAACTTTATCTTCATCTTAACCTCCAAAATATGTTTTAAATGAGTATTCCTCTATTTTTAAACATTAGTCATTACATCAAACACCGCTTCCTCCACCACCCGCACGCATTCGTCCGTATGTTTCTTAATATCATTTCCCCAAAACCGAATTACCGTCCATCCTGCAAATAACAATTTCTTGTTAATCTCGTCATCCCGTTCCCGGTTTCGTGATATTTTACTAATCCAATACTCTCCGTTATTGCTTTTCTCTAATCGCGGCTTTAAGACTTCCCAGTCTTTCCCATGAAAAAACTCTCCATCGCAGAATATCGCAATTTTGTACTTGGTCAACGCAATATCTGGTTTGCCTGGAATATCTTTGCAGTTTTTGCGATAGCGATACCCTTTCTGCCACAACGCTTTCCGCAGAATAACCTCTATCTTAGTATCTTTTGAGTGAATATGTTGCATATTTTTCCGCCGTTGCTCTTTTGTAAGGTTATCCATCACATCACCTCTGTGCCTTTAAATCAAATCCTGCATCAACACCTGCCGATTCACACTAAAAATTTCAGACAGTCTTTTATGGCTGTATGGCACCTTATTATGCTGTTCAACCATTTTGATTATATTCGTAACACTGATTGCAGAACCATTTACTCCTGTTGCATCAGCTACCGACTGTATCTGTTTATCGATATTTTTCCCAAAACCGCCAGCTATATAGGAAAAAAACGCCAGCCTTTTTGAAGAGTCACTATAATTGGACAAATTCTCAATATAATTATGAACCATCCGGTTATAATGATCATTACTGATTGTATACTTATGATATGCTTTATTATCAAGAATCGCCTGATAACCATCACTGTCTGATACCAAAAGCACATCCGGTGTAAGACCAATCGGACCTACATGCTTTGCTTCATATCCAAACACGTCCTGAAACAATTCTACAGTAGCCTTTTCAAATTCTGTGGCTTCATCACGTCCTTTAAATGCCATTTCAAAGTATTTTGTCATAAACGCACCAACAGAACCATTTGGATATGTTTCCACCAACACATTTTCCACTGTTTTCCCATCTATTCCTGTGACCTGTACAATATAATCAACAATCATTGGTGTAATTCTTGTAATCGGTCTTTGCAGAGATTCCGTAATATACGCCTGCATTATCTTCTGTTTTGCAATCATTGCTGCTGTTACGGTTTTGGTTAATGCAAGATTCCGATTATCTTTTTTATGTTTTGGATCTAATCCATATTTTCTTTGAAAATACTCATGTTGCTCAGGACGGTCAATAAACTTAGGAATGTCTTCCAATACCTGTTTAACCTCTGAAATTTTCTCTTGCAACACAGCAACTTTTCCACCATCGCGTTTTACCAACTGCGTATATTCCAGCCAATTTATCAGTGTATTAGCAAGATCTGTAAGATGACTGTAAGGATGCTCTGGATTAACACTACCCTTTGATGACTTATACTTTTCAAAAAAGTCTTCTTCAAGGCAGCTGTCTCCATAACTACGAAATTGTTCAATCCTATCCACAATATAATTGAAACATTTTGTACTTTCGTTTTCTGCTTCCGTCACAACAATTTTAGCAATTTCTTCCTCTGTCAGATAAGCAACTCTCGCATCCATCAATAGTTTTAACAAAAATCGGAAGGGACGGATTTTAAATCTTGGAGCGACCTGCACTCCGCGTCCAATGGAAAACGCAGAAGGAAACTGATATTTCAGTATCTGTCCTTTCAAAACTTCAACTGGAGAATCTCCACTCATAATTGCTTCTCCTGCCAGTGTCAATTTAATCCTGCCAGTTGACTCCTGCGTAAATATCAAACCAAGGCTGACAAGCCATGCCTTATATGTTCTTGCACCTCCACCAGTCTGGTCACGCCGTTCACCTTTTCTTTTCAGCCCTGCCTGCTCCAATGCATCCTCGTATGCTAAATGAGAATTTCTCTGACCATCCCATTCTTCATTCAACGACAAGTCCGCAAATGCAGCAAGCACCTCAGGAATTGAATTTAATTTTCGTTTAGGGCGTGTAACCCACCAATAGTTTAACATGCAACCACTCCTTTAGTACTCCAACGTATAAATACCATCTTCAAATTTCTTAAATACTACTGTTGTGCCATCGGCTGTTTCGAGCATCTGCTTTGTAATATAAGTTCCATCTGGCACGCCTATCTTATGACGTATCCATTCACCGATAATAGCATTGCTCTCTGGTGTTTCTAAGGCCTTACCATTTGCCTGTGCCTGCCGCATATAAAATGCGTCATAATCTTGTGTAACTACCTTAAACACTGGATATGTTCCATCTTCATTTTTCTTAGGAAAAAATCCTGTTTTTTGGTCACCAGTATTATACGGAATATATGCCTGGTTACGATTTCGTTTATAACCATTTTTACGAATGCCCCAATTTACCCCAGAACCGTATCCAGTATCACTTCCATCCGCTTTTAACAATGAAACCTCAATACTGTCCACCGGCTCCAAATCTTGATAATGCTCCCACGTTAAGTTCTCCAAGTTTGTATCTGCAATATCCTCTTCCGCACTTCTTTTCACTGAAAATGACACTTTTTCTTTTATTAATTCATCAAAGCAATCAATTGTATCTTTCAATAAACTTTTATAATATCGATTTGCCTCTTGCGGATTGCAGGAATCCATACATTCACGGCGAGCAAAAAATGCATTCATCGTATAATTTGCAGAACCATTATATGCTTCTACGGCTTTATTTCCTTTGCACCAAATATATACTTTAGAATGCACCTGCTTTCCTTCGACTATATAACGGCAGGTAACTTTAGGCATTCCCGAAACGCTATTCAACCTTTTAAGAAGTGAGCAGATTTTCTTATGTTTTTTCAATGTAAGCCCTGCACCTCTTATCATTCCCAAAATAATATCAACTCTAATATTTGTTGTATAATCTTTGTTTTTTCCATCGAACAACTTAATTAAATGACTGGAAATGCGTTCTACATCAGTAAATGCTGTAACAATTTTGAGATGATTACATGCCTTTCCATCTTTTTTTGCAGGTGCAAATAAAATTTGCTCTTCAAAATTCTCTGTGTACATTCCTTACTCCTTTATACTTGGTTCTATACTTTCGTATTCAATTCCAGCAAAGGTTTTTAAAATTGCCTCAAAAATAATTTTGGCCCCTTTTGCCGGAACAGCCATACCAATCTGCTTTCTCACTGATTCTTTTGAACCTTCAAAAATGTAATCATCTGGGAAAGTCTGAAGTCTTGCCCGTTCACGATTTGTCAATGCTCTTGGTTCTGAATAATGATACATATGCGTACCACCTCCACCAGAACCAGTCACCGTATATGCCGGCTTGCTTGGATCAAGGCGTTTGTAAATCTGGCTTATTTTTGCTCCCTTTACTTTCAACTGCAATTCTTCCGGCAAATCTGCCGTAAATGCATTCTGTCCTGGTTTAATATATGACAGCCGTTTAATAACCTGTGGAGACTGTTTCGTCAATTCATTGTTTGCTGCATCCTTTGTAATAGGCGGATTTTCTATAGCGTTTTTACAGGTTACATCTACATCTTTATACAATGCTGGACTTGGAATTTTAAACTCAAAAGGTAAATCCTCACGAATCCCAACAATTATCACTCTATGACGTGCCTGGGGAACTCCATACTCCTCAAATTTATACAAATTGGGATAGATTCTATACCCAGCTGCTTTTAAATCTTCTTGTATCTTTTTAAATGCTTTTCCCTCATTTGCACTCTTCAATCCACCCACATTCTCTGCCAGAAACCATAATGGCTGATATCTCTTAAGCACCTTAACCCCATATGTATATAATGGGCCAAATGTTCCATCAAAACCTTTCTGTTCTCCAACTACCGAAAAGTCATTACAGGGAAATCCAAAGGCGAGTGCGTCAATATCTCCAAGCTTATCAATATCAAGTTGTCTTACATCACCACATATAACGCTCTCTTTATCTTCCGGGCATATATTTCTTGTATAAGTATCGCATGTATCCTGATCATAATCATTTGCCCATTTATGTATAATCTTATATTCAGGATCTTCAATTTCTGCTGTTGTCGCACCTAGTGCTAAACCACCTGGTCCGCAAAACAACTCTCCCATTCTAAACTCTTTCACTATATCTACCATCAAATTTTTTCTCCATTTGCCAAAATAAATTCTCTGCTAAATTGAGCGCCAAGCACCTCTGCAATTTTGTCCAAATCATCCACCGTAAAACTTTCACGCTTCATTTTGGAATTAAAACTTTGAGGCGATTTACCAAGTCGTCTAGCAAGCTCTGCTTCGCTCACGCTGCACCTTACGCATAACACTTTAATCTGTTCTGCTATTGTCATTTGCTATTCCTCCTGATAATTGTCATAACAACTCTTTATATCAAAATTATAAACGTATTCATTGATAATGTCAAAATATTTTTTTAGCACACCTCTGTATTTGCATATTTGTACAAAGTCCATTTTTCAGCATTTCTGAAAAGTCTGTTTACTGCTTGCTTTCACCGCTTTATCCATTATCGACAAAAAAGTATCAATCGTACTTTCTTCCCATCCTGCCAACCATATCAACGTCTGGATTTCTTCCTGCGACAAATCTATACCACGCAGAAATTTCAGCATCTTTTCCATCTGCCGGTTCTGATAGACTGTCAATCCATTCACTTTTATTCCCCCGTTTCTTTTGGCTGTACTCGTGTAAAATGTCAAATTATCTGTTACCGTTTGGACATCATGTCCAAACACAAATTATTTTCTTTGCTCTCACGTTTGGACATTATGTCCAAACGCGCCATTTATCCCTTTCTTTTCCTTATCACATCTGGACATTATGTCCAAACGCACCATTTTTGTACCATTTTCCATCAATTTCAATGTACATTTATAGCACATAAAATGCACATTTTTCTTGTTCTATTACGCCTTGCAAGATACGCATCCTGTGTCCACACGGATGCACATCAAAGGATTATCCTTGGATGTCCTTGCAAGGGAAAACTCCCTTGAACCCTTTTTTACTTCGCCGTACATACAATCTCGTGCCACGAGGTTGTAATCACAGATAGGAAAACTCACCACCTGAAGTTCTCCGGCATGCCGACTTTCTCCAAATACTCCTGTCTTGCCTTCTCTCTTTCCTCTGGTGTTCCAGCCGTCTTATAGCGAGTATACAGTTCCCGTTTCACCATTGCTTCCAGTTTCTCCTGCAATCGTGATCGTATCCTATCCTCATCCCATCGAATGTCTGCCAGAAAATATTTCACTAAATCTATAAATAATTCTTCTGGGATTGTAACATTTTTCTTTTTCTCCATATTTTTCCCTTCCTCCGGTTATTTTTCTGCCAGCAAAACACAACAACGCAACAATGTAGGACAATGGCTTTTGCGGTGTTGATTTTTCGAAATCTTCGATTGCAACACCGTATTTTCCTATGGCTTGTATTGTTGCGTTGTTGCCTTGCAACTAAAAATATTTACTGTCTAAAATCCAATACCAGGCATTGTTTACCTTTTTGGATTTTATTTGCAGTTCCTTTTTTACCATTTCCATCGTACGCCAGGAAATGCCTCTATCTCTTGCTTTTTCCTGTATCTGAGATACTGCTGCTTCTTTTGTAGTGCAGCTTAAAGAAACCAACAAATCTTTTGCCTCCTCCTGCTTGCTGGTTTTTGGTGCAAATCCGCCAGCCAGTTCATCCTCGGTTATATCGTAATCGCCTTTCCATGTAAATACTCCATCCGTCAGAACAAAGGACTTGGCATGCCCTCGTTCCGCCAGATTATTTTTTATCTGTATCATGGCACGCCGGTTTTCCTGTCCCTTTACTCTGCCAACCAGCAACACACTTCTCGCCACAGCAAAGAAATCAATAGAACCCATTCCTCGATAAGCAACTTTCCCGCCAGCATTTTTATTCATGTGACCGATTAAAACAATAGCACAGCCAGTCCGTTCTGCCACCTGTCCCAGATGTTTTGTCATATCTCTCGCTTCATTTGCACGGTTCATATCCATTTTAGCGCCAAGATATGCTTGTATCGGATCCAGAATCATAAGTTTTGCTTTTTCCTTCAAAATTGCCTGCTCAATTCGTTCATCCAGCATACTAAGAGATACATCCGTTTCGTCAATCACAAAAATGTTATTGCAGTCAGCCTGTGCCTTTTCAAGTCTCGGCTTTACAGTATCAGCCAATCCATCTTCTGCCGTCTGGTAAATAATATGCATCGGCTTCTCCGGATTCATATGTTCATCCAGCCCCTGTCCTTTGGAAAGAACTGCTGCAATGTTCAATACGAGTGTAGTTTTTCCCTCTCCCGGATCACCCTGAATGATTGTTAGTTTGCCATATGGAATAAATGGATACCAGAGCCACGATATTTCTTTCGACTCAACATCCGACATATTGATTATTTTCAAGTTTGTCTCATCCATATCAGCTTTCACCTCCCTTCTTTTGAGCAGTTTTCGTAAGCATTTCAAGTATTGTTTTCAAAGCAATTACATCTTCTCCAGATAACACGCCGAAAAAATCTTCTTCTTCACATTCTTTCAATGCATCTGCGATCCTTGCCAGTTGCTCTTTCATCTTATCCGAAGTACGAATGTTACCCTTTACTAGAATTTTCTGATACAGACAGCTTTCAATAAAGTAATTTGATTTCTTTAGTCCGGACAGTTCTATCCTTTTTTCAATCAAATTCTTTTCCTGTTCTGTTACACGAAAATTCAAAATAACATTTCGTTTTCTTGCCTTTTTCCCAGCGTTACTTTTCAATATAGGGGACGACTGTGTTGTTCTCCTGTATATTTTATCTGCCATGATTTTCACTTCCTTTTCGCATCGCACTCAATTTATCTGCCATATCTTTTTGCACCGATGGATACAAATGTGCATACCGCATCGTAATCGTTTCTGATTCATGCCCCAGCCTCTCTGCTATCTGAACCGGCGAAAATCCAAGTTCAATCAACGCTGCGCAGGCACTATGTCTCAAGTCATGAATTCGAATTCGCTTTACGCCACTTGCCTTCGCTCCACGATCCATTTCATGATGAAGATAACTTTTTGTGATATTGAAAATTCTCATGTCCTTATCCGGTTTATAAAGCATTCCCAGCAAATCTTCAATTTCATCACACAAAAAATCCGGCAGATCTATGGTTCGGTTTCCTTTTTCCGTCTTCGGTGGCATTATTTTCTTTTCTCCTCGAACTACCTGAAGCTGCTTATTGATCACCATCTTCCGATTTTCAAAATCAAAGTCTGCCGGAGTAAGTGCCAGCAATTCTGAAACACGGACTCCCGTCCAGTATAAGATTTCAAACGCATAATAGGAAATCGGTTTTGTTTTCATTTCCTCGGCAAACCTCAAATACTCATCCTTCGTCCAAAAAAAGCATTTCCCCGGCGCGGGATTTTCCTATTTTTTTGCCTCGGTTGCATGGATTTTCCGCCAAGCCATAATATCTTACTGCATGATTGAAGATTGCTGACAACTGCGTGTTTACAGTCCTCAGATATGTATCCGAGTATCCGCGTCCATTCTCATCTCTCTTCTGCAACATTTCATTCTGCCACTGTAAAATGTCCGTTGCATCAATCTCAGATAGATTCTTTTCCGAGAAATACGGCAGGATATGTGTCTTCACAATGTGAATCTTTGTTTCATATGTAGTAATCCGAATTTGTGGTTTTATATCCTCCAAATACAAATTTACAAATGTTGCAAATCCCATATTGATGTCTCTGCTCTTTTTGGCTGTAAACTCACGCTCATACTCCTGCGCTTCCTTTTTACTTCGAAAACCTCTCTTGGTATGCTGCCTCGTTTTCCCCTGCCAGTCGGTATATCGCAGGAACACCCGCCATGTTTTTCCGTTATAACCGTCCCAAGTATCACGAAATACCGCCAATTGTTCCACCTCCTTGCATCTTTTCAGCAACTTATCGCCTGATTCCTGCACATTCTTCATAAAAAATGCGATTGACTTTTCCTGCTACAACAATGGCTCTTGGATTTTCTTTTTTCAATTCCATATTGAGATCCTTGATAATTGCATAGGCTTTTGCTCGACTTACACCAAAGTCATATGCTACCGTGTCCACTCCGACGTACAACGGTTTTCCCTCATGTATCTGCTGCATATCAGCACCTCCCTTCCTGATATCATTGCATAAATATCTGATTTAATTATTTATATTTTATGCGTTCTATAATGTCATTATATTCTCTATTGCATATTTTGTCAATAATATTATTTGTTTTTTATGCGTATTATTTTTATTTATCCTGTTCGACTGCATAAAAAACAAATAACTTTCTTTCATTTTTACTTTTCATTTCATAGGTTTCATGATAAAATTGAATTATATTTTTTGAAAGGAAGATACAACATGGGCTACGGAAAAGTGTTAAAAGAAATATTAGACGAAAAGCAGATGAGCGTAAAAACTCTTTCCAGAAATACCGGTGTTCCGGCACCAACAATTTATTCTATCATCCGCCGAGATACCCCCATACGCTATGATACCGCTTTACGCTTTGCCAATACATTAGACATCCCTCTTGCCACCATATGCAATGAGAATCCCTATAATGAAGAGGATAAATCACTTCCGGAAGTTGGCAAATTGGTTGGCATGTCCGATCAACGTTCAAAAAAAGCCTACCTATCCAATCGTACATCAGCCATTTTTACGAAATTTGATTATTCCGATTTGCCGAAAGTCGATCAGCTTATCGCAGACTTCTTTGTATTGGATGATATGACACGTGAGGAATTATTTGAATATATAACCTTGCTTAAGAAAAATCATTCTGACCCAGAACGGGTGAAAATATTGAAAGAGATAAAGAAGTAATAACCGTACATCAAAAAGAGTATGAAAACGCATATTTCGTACTCTTTTATAATTTCTTGATTGTTTTCATGTCATGCATACACACACTTATCTTTAAATTTTTTCTCAATTTCCAATCTAATATCATTTTGCAAATTATAACCCAAAATCACATTAGATAACTCCAAATTAATTGATTTCCAATCAACTTGTGTTCCATAAATTTTATTTTCCTGGCAATATCCAGGAATTAGTTTTCCTTGATTAAGCTCATCTTCAGAATACATACAATAAATAGCTCGTACCTCTTTTTCCAATGACGAATCATTTCCTGTATCAGGATTTACCTTTTCTTTTATAAAAAATGGTGCAAGCGAGATTGATGATAAATTAGGCAGTATTCCATGCTCCTTTTTTGTATATCGCTCCATCATTCTCCGCCATGAGGGCACAAAGGAATATCTGTTCTTATTTTTCACATATTCTACTGGAAAAAACCAGTCGTAGTCTTCAACATCAAAAACAAGACATATCCCATTTCCTTTATTTGCATATTCATTCCACATATTCTCAGTAATATCTATAGAAAAAGAGCATAATACATACATTTCATATAAAAGAGCACACTGATACCTGAAATAACTCGCTTCTTTACTTGTCATAAAATGCGAATTACTAGGCATTTTAAATTCTGTAGAATCATTCATTGTCCACGGACATCCAAACCATAATTTATTATTGTAGAGAGTATCCAGTTTGATTCTATTTAATTCAATATCTTGATCAAACTGAATAAACTTAAATAATTTTCCTCCACACTTTTTATCTAGCACTTTTATCTTATATTGATCTATTTCTGTTTCATCTAAAGATTCTATTTTTTTATAAAACTCTGTCTTTTTTATAATATCTTTACTACTGTCAAACATTATTGCACCTTCTCTTTGCGAAAAAATCATGTCGTTTGCTTACATTTTGCTTACATCCAAAACGAGAAGCCCCTGTTTACAAGGCTTCCCGTCATTTTCTTCCTATTCAAACTCAATCGTTCCAGGCGGCTTACTCGTCAAATCATAGAATACCCGGTTGACTCCCTTAACCTCATTTATGATTCTCGTCATTACTGTCTGCAGCACCTCAAACGGAATATCTGCGCTTTCTGCGGTCATGAAATCAATGGTCTTCACGGCACGAAGCGCAACGGCATAATCGTACGTTCTCTCATCGCCCATAACGCCGACGCTGCGCATGTTTGTGAGGGCGGCAAAGTACTGGTTGATTTCCTGGTCGAGGCCGGCGTTTGCGATTTCTTCGCGGTAGATGGCATCGGCATCCTGGACGATGCGTACTTTTTCAGCGGTTACTTCGCCAATGATACGAATTCCGAGACCCGGACCTGGGAATGGCTGACGAAATACGAGGTATTCCGGAATGCCAAGTTCGAGACCGACTTTGCGGACCTCATCTTTGAAAAGGTCACGGAGAGGCTCGATAATTTCTTTGAAATCAACGTAATCCGGGAGACCGCCGACGTTGTGGTGGCTCTTGATGACAGCGGATTCACCGCCTAAGCCGCTCTCTACAACATCCGGATAAATGGTTCCCTGTACGAGGAAATCAACAGCACCTACTTTTTTTGCTTCCTGTTCGAAAACGCGAATAAATTCTTCGCCGATAATTTTTCTCTTTTTCTCCGGTTCTTCGACACCGGCTAATTTTTCATAAAAACGATCCTGCGCATTGACGCGGATGAAATTCAAATCATAGTCGCCGTCCGGGCCAAATACTGCTTCTACTTCATCGCCTTCATTTTTACGGAGAAGTCCCTGGTCTACAAAGACGCAGGTGAGCTGGTCGCCGATGGCTCTGGAAAGAAGCACGGCTGCAACCGAGCTGTCAACACCGCCGGAAAGAGCGCAGAGCACGCGGCCATTGCCAACTTTCTCACGGATTGCCTTAATCTGATGCTCAACAAACGAATCCATGCGCCAGTCACCAGAACAATGACATACATTGTAAACAAAGTTGGAAAGCATTTTCGTTCCCTCTTTGGTGTGAAGCACTTCCGGATGGAACTGAATGGCGTACAGTTTCTCCGATGGATTTTCAGCGGCTGCCACCGGACAATCTGCCGTATGTGCACAGATATCAAATCCCGGTGCCACCTTAGAAATATAATCAAAATGGCTCATCCAGCATACGGTGTCTTCGCTGACATCCGTAAACAATGCTGAATTGGTATTTACATGAACGTCGGTTTTTCCGTACTCACGAACCGGTGCTTTCTCCACCGTTCCACCAAGCACGTGCATCATCAACTGAGCGCCATAGCAAAGGCCGAGTACCGGAATACCCATTTCAAATAATGCTTTGTCATAAGAAGGAGCACCATCCTCATAGCAGCTGTTTGGTCCGCCGGTCAAAATAATGCCCTTTGGATTCATTTCCTTTATTTTTGCTAAATCCGTTTTATACGAATAAATTTCACAATATACATTGCATTCACGGACTCTGCGCGCAACTAACTGGTTGTACTGACCGCCAAAGTCCAATACGATGACTAATTCCTTATTCAAAATTAGTTTCCTCCTTCTTCATTTGATTCTAATAATATTGTGTAAAAGCCTTTTCGTGCAGGCACGAACGCCTTTTGTACTTTTTTTTTACCCTAGTATCTAACACATTTTATCACGAAACATCCTATGGGGTCAATGAAAACTCCTATAAATCAAAATACCCGACAAATTTGACATCGTGCTTTCCTTTTGGGAACAAATAATGGTAAAGTGCGATAAAATAATCATCCGTCATGCTGGCAAGATAATCGACGACAAGCTGATTTTTCTCCTGCTCGGCATACGGCTTTCTGACATGGGATTTGACATAAAAATTATTTTTCTCCATGTATGCCATGTGATGGCGGTAAAAACAGAAGATTTGTCTCCGCTTTCTGCCTGGCGCAAAAGTTCCTCATACAATTCACCAAACATTGGGCGGATTTCATTTTCATATAAATCGTTGAGCGACTTATTGTTATAAATCATTTCGTAGTTTTCTTTTTTTCGCCTGCCGCAAAGCGTCAAAATATTCTTCATCCATTTTCAAATAATCTTTGCCATAACTGTTCTCGATGATATTGACACTGAAATTATTGATAATTTCACCGTTGCTGGTGCCAATCGCCCCGGCGGTAAATGGTGATTCTTTTAACAAATTGAGGCGCATTGCGTCCTGTCTGTCTTTACCAAGATAGGCAATAATATCGCAGATACGCATCACGCACCCTCTAACGTGCACGGAATCAACTCGCCGATTGCCTTCTCATCGACATAGCACGCTTCCACCTTTTTATCGTATTCTACAAAGGTAGACATCTCGCATGGACGGTATTCTTTTAATTCCAATTCGCCATTGTGGCAGAGAATTCCGTCTAAGGTCTGCAAACTGATATTCCAGTTTACCATATCGTCCAGCACGCGGACGCTATGTACATTATGGTTAAAATAACGGCCGGTATGCTCCTGATACAGACTGCTCAGAATCCGCTCGCCGGCATGGCCAAACGGCGTATGACCGATATCATGTCCCAGAGAAATGGCTTCAATCAAACTTTCATTGAGGCCTAACACACTGCCGATATTTCTTGCGATTCGTGACACGAGCTGAACATGCAGGGCACGCCTTGAAATGTCATCATTCTGGTAAAAGGAAAATACCTGCGTCTTATCCGAATAACGGTTGTAATACGGCACATGCATAATTTTCTCCACATCCCGCACAAATGCCGGACGCCACAAATTCGCCTTATCGTGGTCCATGCGTCGTCTCACGATTTTCTCATCCGGAAATGCATACGGATTTTTCTTATGTTTCTCCCTGTCTTCTAAAATCCGCTCCTGCAATTCCTTTGATAATGAATGATACTGCGCCATAATTCCCTCCACTTTTCATTTCTTTATTCTTCCGAATCGTCCTCCGCCACAACGATTTCCGTCTTTAACCGGCTCAATCGTCTGGATATCGAAATCGTCACATACAAGTCCGTGATACCGCTGTAGACCAGTGCAATTCCGAGACACATAATCAAAATCTGCGCTGCTTCAAACGGATTCATCAAAAGCACAATCCCGGCAACAATATTTACAATTGCCATCGCAAACGCCACGTGCCACGTACCATGTCCGAGGCGAAGCATATCGACCGAATTCTGCATTTTCATAATACCGCTCATCGTTACCAGAAAACCAAGCACCGCCGGAATCAAATCCGTCAGTTTGTCCACTTTCACAATCACGAGAATTCCGCCAAGGATTGCACACAAACCAACGACAAGGTCATAGCGGTAAATAATTCCACTGATGTCTTTTCGAAGATAATTAATAAGAGAAACCACTCCTATTGCCAAAAGCATCGCCGCCAGCAGATAGCAAATCGTTTTCATCGTTGCCCCCGGCCAGAGAATCAAGACAATACCAAGTGCAATAAAAATTACTGCGAGCAAAATCAAATTCCATTTCAACTGTTTTAATAAACTCATAATCACCCTCCAATCATTCAAAATAGTATTCTGTCGTTACCATATCCACACCAACTTCATCCAAGAGACGCTTCATTTCTTCCTCTTTGTTCACCGTCCAGACATTGACAAAAAGCCCCGGCTTGTGAAGTTTTTCCACATCTTCTTTGGAAACAAGCGTGTAACGTGAATCGAGTGAAATCTCATTTTCAGTAAGCCATGCAATCAGCTCATCCGAAACTTTCGTCCACTTATTGCCGCCAACCGCCCCATAAACGTACTGAAGCCTTGACGCCGGGATTCCGATATCTTTCAAACGTAATAGTGCCAAAAGGTGCATACTGATAAAAACCGCTCGCTCAAGAAGTCCCTTTTGTTTCACCAAATTAACGATTTCTCTTAGTTCTACAGTTGTATAATCCATCTTCAATTCCACAATTGGGTGAATCGTTTCACTCCGTGCCATAATGGACAAATACTGCGAAAAAGAAATCAAATGCTGTAAGGGATGCTCCTCTCTCTTTTTCCCCGCTGTCACCGGATAGCTGATTATTTCCTCAAAAGTCATCTGGGGAATCCAGCGATCAATTCCGCACATCCTGCGCAAATGTCCATCGTGGCTGACAACGTAAACGCCATCTTTTGATTTCCAGATATCACATTCCACGCCATAAAAATCCCCTTCTACCGCCATTGCAAATGACGCCTGCGTGTTTTCCGGCGCCTCCGAACTGAAACCGCGGTGTGCAATCCTCTTGATTTTCATTTGGCATCCTCCTTGGTTTGAGATATGGTTTCTCAAGTTTATAACGTAAGTATACTCATTTTGGAGGAAAAAATCAACTTTGGTGTGGCAGGTGGTCGTTGGCGCTTTTTTGGTTTCCGTAATTCCGTAGAAAAGCTTTGCGTCTCATGGGCACTTTCGTTTAACAAACGCGTAAGGGTATGGGCATGCAAAATACGCAAGCCTCATACCCACGTGTTTGTACCCATGAGTCACAAAGCTTTTCTACTGAATTACTGGAATCCAAAGGAACCGGCAGCGAACATTTGCCGCAGTCCCATCATCTCAAATTCATTTTTCTTCTATGTATCTTCCTATTATTCGTTCAACTTTCTTATCCGTTTCATACGACGACCGCACAATTTTCAAAAAGTCGTCTGTTGTTACGATTTGAAATTGATATGTCTGATAATATTTATGCAGCATTTGAAAGAATGTTTTATCGCCCATTGTTTTCCACAGTTCATACAGGAATAGTTTGCCGCCCTCGTAAACAGAGTTTGAGTATTCGTCCGGCTTGTCCTGATAATCGCTTACGCTTCGGTTGATTGCTTTGGTGCGGGAGGACTGGGGGATGACGATTTTTCGGAACCATCGGTCCATGTCTTTGCGGGTGGAATACTTGTCGCTCCACAGTTTTTTCTGTAATTTTTTATTTGCATAATAAGGGAATAACACGTCTTCACAGAACTCACAAAAGCCCTCGTCAAGCCACGGCTCCTTGTACGAGTCGTTGCCGATTGCAGCATAAAACCACTGGTGGGCGATTTCATGCGGAACATGTGCTTCCAGTCCCCCGTAAGAATTCTTGTTAATTTTGCGAAAGTCCTTCACATCCGGCATGCCAATCATACAAAGTCCCGGATATTCCATCGCGCTGTTCATAAAACAGTGCACGATTTTTAACTGTGAAAACGGATACGAACCTATCTTTTCCGAAAAAATGCGGACTGCCTCTTTCGCAAGCTGCATGGAATATTTGTAATAGCTCTGATTTTTCTCATAATTTGGTCCCAAAATTGAAATCGTTGTGCTGCCGGTCTTCGCATCCAGCCGGCAAAAATCATCCGACAAAACCGCTGCAAACTCTCTTAACTTTTTGCCGGTAATCGTTGTTCCATCCTGCGCAGAGTGCTGCGTGCCGGTTGCTGCAATCGTGTATTTTTTCGGATACCGGAATGTAACTTCATAATCTGCTTGCCTCATACACATACGTCTCATCGTTGTCACCCACATAAGGATTTTCGTTCCACGCCCCCTTTTGATAGCGAGAGATACAGGGAAAACAAAACGAAAGCTGATACATTTCATGCCCGTCATAAGAGATATAACCAAATCGGTTTTTCTGTTTTGGAATCTCGGTGCGGAATGAAAATTCAACAGTTACACACTCGCGGGCCGGTGCTAAAACCCGGTTCTTATCAGATAAATAAAGAACTGATGCATCTTCTTTTTATCAATCTGCAAAGTATGTCCTCCGATTCTTGCCGAGGTTATCTCGGTTTTGCACGCTTTCTTTTTCTGGTTCGTTTTCTCCTGCAAAATAGCGGCTGCCCAGTTGCGCACGCAAATACTCTTCAAATCATCATCGGTCGCATTTTTTAGTTTCGCACGGACCGTTCCGGAAAGAACCTTGTTGTTGGTGTCAAGCGATATGTTCATCCGGTATTTGCCGGCATACGCTTTTCCTTCCTTTTTTATCTTTTCGTGTTTCTGTTCTACTTTTGTCGTCTCTGGATGCCCTGTGACAAAAACACCTGCGGTAACCGCCACTCCTATTACCGCCAGTATCATGACTGCTATACCTATTTTCTTCATTCGCTGCCTCACTTTCTATCAAGTTTACTTCTTAATTTCCCCTACAAAATATCCACACAAAACTGATACTTGGAAAGTTTTTTTGCTTCTTTCCTTGTTTTTGCGCGATACAATTTGAGGTTATCTGCCGTTGTGACATAACCATACAATTTCGTTATCACACGCCCTCTCCTTGCATAAATTTTCTGCTCCCATGGACCTTTTTTCTCACCAACTTCTTCAAAAGAAATCTTCTCGCCGTTCTGATCAAACAATGCAATCTGGCTGTGCACGCCTCCGCTCTCCTTTGTAAACACAACAATCTGATAAGGGGAAACAAACACACTTTTTACTGCCAAATGACTGTTTAGCTTTTTATTGACTGCAATCTCTCTACTCCCTTTTTTATAAACCGTATACGGGATTTCAAAATTCCATGAACCGCAGATAGACTGCTCTTTATCCTGAAGATAAACCGTCAAAATCCGAATCCGAAGAGTTCCGTCTTTCTTAATGACATCCTCTTTATCAAATTTCATCATTCCGATAAACGCATGCTTGTCAACACATTTTCCATCCATCAAAATGTCGGAATCTTCTTTTGACATCTGTTTTCCAAAACTATACTGTGCTTTCACACAGATTCCATTTCCTTCCTTTGAAAAATCCATCTGCTCTGCCTGCATTTTCATCGTAACATACACAGAAAATCCATCGCAGTAAACTTCCGACGCCGTCAGTTTGATTCCTTGGCTTTGTGCACTTAAATGGTTTTCCTTTTCCTGTGTAATCTTTTTCGCATCCTTATACTCACCGGAGTAAATAACTCCCTTCTCTACCTTTTGAAAAATGGTTCCAAGAATCGGAAGATTTGCCGCAAGTGACGGATTTACCGCAAGCACGCTGCCGCATATCAAAATAACAACACAAGCTGCCACCGCCAGATGTTTCCACGTGCGGTTTTCAATTTTTCTCTCTGGTGCATCCGGCAGATTCTGCAATGTATCACAAATCGTCTGTTTTACCTCATCCGGCACCTCATCCGTTCTCCGAATATTGCCAAGCCATTTTGTAAATCTATCCATAATAAATCCCTCCAATTCATAAGCGTCCGTCGCTGTTAGGTGATGCTTCTTTCCCAATCTCATAAAATTGCTCCAGAGTCTTTCTCGCTGACTGCAGCCTGCTTTTTACCGCACTTTGCCCAATTTGCAGCGCCCCCGCAATTTCCCGAATTTTAAACTGCTGCCCGTAATAAAGTTCCACAACAATCCGCTGCTTTTCATTTAGAAAACCAAGCATTTCCTGCCACTCGATTTCTCCGTATTTATCCGAGCAGTCCATGACATCCGGGAAATTATCTGCCGTAACCGTCCGCTTATTTTCATTGTAAATCGCATAACACCGGTGAATTAAAATCCGAGTCATCCACGTTTTAAAAAATTTAGCATTTCGCAAAGAACCTATTTTTTCCCAGCAGATAAGAATCGTTTCCTGTATGGCATCTGCCGCATCCTCGTCATTTTGCAAAATAGCAATTGCAGTCTTATACATACTCACCTGATAATTCCCCACCAGTTTCACAAAGGCTTCTTTGTCGTGCTTTTTCGCTTGTAACACAAGTTTTTTGTCCATGGTATGTTCCTTTCTTCCAAGGCCTTGAAATTAAGTACTACAACTATTAGATAAAAGAATACCACATTTGGTCGGTTTTTACTTCAAAAAAAGCCACATCTACCTGTAAGAACAAGTAAATATGACTTTCTTTTTTATGATTTCCTATTTTCTACTCATACCGAAGTGCTTCAATCGGGTCAAGTCTCGCCGCTTTGTTCGCCGGATAGTAACCGAAGAACACGCCGATAATCATGGAAAATACAACGGAACCAATGATGGCAGCCACCGGAGCAGATGCCGCATAGCCTAGGAGGGAAGCGGCGACGGCTCCGAGAATAAATCCTAAGATAATCCCAAAGACGCCTCCCAGCAAGCAGAGGATAACCGCTTCTATAATAAATTGCAGGCGAATGGAGCTGTTCTTTGCGCCAAGCGCCTTGCGCGTACCGATTTCTCTGGTACGCTCGGTAATTGAAACAAGCATAATATTCATAACGCCGATTCCGCCTGCTAAAAGGGAAATGCCGGCGATAAACGCAATCGCAATAGAAACGGTATCAATCATGTCGTTCATGGAACTTGTCATACTGCTCATCGTATTCTTTACATTTTCTACCTTTAATCTAAGGAAAAAGTATGAACAGCCTGTGTTCATACTTTAATAATTCGGACATAAAGTTGTGATTTTTCTGTTAAATGGAAAATAGTTCCTCTAACTGCTCATACGTCTCCACCGTGTTCATTGCACGACGCAGAGAAGCAGAATGTGGATAACCCGCGGTGTACCACGCCGCGTGGCTTCGCATTTCACGCATGCCGCGTTTTTCGCCTTTCCACTCAATCTGCATTTTGGCATGGCGCAGAATCATCCGGCACACTTCGGAAAAAGGTGGTTTTTCCGGTACCATTCCGGTTTCTAAATATGTCTTAATCTGATGAAAAATCCACGGATTTCCCTGCGCCCCGCGGCCAATCATCACACCGTCACAATTTGTCTGCTCCATCATATTTTTCGCATCCTCCGGCGTAAAAATATCTCCATTTCCAATGACCGGAATTGACACCGTATCTTTCACTTTGGCAATTATTTCCCAGTCAGCCTTTCCGCTGTAATACTGTTCTCTCGTTCTGCCATGTACTGCCACAGCCGCTGCGCCTGCTGCTTCCGCCGCCTTTGCCATCTCGATTGCCTGCACTTCGTCTGCACCAAATCCTTTGCGAAATTTCACCGTCACCGGTTTGTCAATCGCTTTTACCGTTTTCTCGATAATTTTTGCCGCAAGCGGAATGTTTTTAAGGAGAGCAGAACCCTCGCCATTATTAACAACCTTTGGCACAGGACACCCCATATTGATATCTAAGATGTCAAAATTCCGATGCTCAATTTTTTTTGCCATCTCACTGATAATATCCGGGTCTGAGCCAAATAACTGCAGCGATACCGGGCGTTCCCTGTCATCAATCCGAAGTAAATCCTCGGTATTTTTGTTATTATAAAAAATACCTTTTGCACTCACCATTTCCGTACAGATTAAATCCGCTCCCTGCTCTTTGCAAAGCAGACGAAATGGCAGGTCCGTAACCCCTGCCATTGGTGCTAACACAATATTGCCTTCTAAGCTTACATTGCCGATTTTCAGTTTGCTACTTCCCATCTTCACTCTTTTTCGTCCTCTCATAAATCAGACGCATGCCCTGTAAGGTCAGCTCTGAATCATAAATATCAATCTTATCGGTACCCTCTGAAATAATGCGTCCAAGCCCGCCGGTTGCCACAACTTTCATATTCTGGTAACCCGATTCCTCACGGAACTTATCAATGATATATTCCGCCTGTCCAATCGTTCCGTACACAAGACCTGCCTGCATACTTGTAATCGTGGTTTTCGCCATAATCGACTCCGGTTTTATAATTTCAATTTCCGGAAGTTTTGCCGCATTGCTCCAAAGTGCTTTCGCACTGATTCTTATACCGGGTGCCGTGACACCTGCAACAAATGCACCGTCTTCCGTCACCAAATCATATGTCGTAGCCGTACCGTAATCAATGACAAACACCGGCCCGCCATACAAAAAGTAAGCACCGACCGCATCGACCACACGGTCTGCTCCGATTTCCATCGGATTTGTCGTTGCAATGCGGATACCCGATTTTGTGCCATTACCCACAATCATCGGATCACAGTCAAGATATTTCTTTACACCGCTTGTCAGAGAATACATAATCTTTGGCACAACAGAGCAGATAATGACATCCTCAACATCGTCCGCGGACACATCTTTGTGGGATAACTGCTCCACGATCTGAACACCAAACTCATCGGAAGTTCTCGGCAGACTGGTTGTCAGCCGAAACTTATGCAGAATTTTTTCTCCTTGAAAAAGTCCAAATGTCAAATTTGTATTTCCGATATCAATCGCCAGTAACATAATAGCCCCCATTCAGAGTAAATGATTTCATTCGTTCACTCCGTCAATAAAAAATGTTTTATAGTAAGTCTCTAAATTTTCTAAAAGTTCTGCGTATTTTACACGGTATTGTTTGATTTTCAAATGGCTTCCGATTTCATCATAGAAGAAATCATTTTCCTTTGCCGTCGTAGACATATAAAGGGAGCCATCTTCATCAAATTCCATGGTAAATACACCGCCGACATCTTCCGTCATCGTCACCGCCATAATCTGCAGTTCATCCTGAATCGCAGATGGAAGCGATGCATAACGCGGATTTAAATAATATTTCTGCTCATAGGCACTGCACGCGCACAAAATCTGTTCTTCCTGCATGGAAAACCTCCTAATCCCGTTCACTTAACGGTGTATATGGTTTGTGTTTTGCCACCGCTTTATAAGCCGGACGAATGATTTTCCCGGCATTGACAAGTTCCTCTAAACGGTGTGCGCTCCAGCCGGCGATACGTCCAATTGCGAAAATCGGAGTATAGAGCTCATGCGGAATCCCCAGCATGCTATATACAAGTCCGCTGTAAAAATCAATATTGGCACTAACACCTTTATAAATATGACGCTCATTCGCAATCACTTTTGGTGCCAGTTTTTCGACCAGATTGTAAAGGGCAAATTCTTTCTGAAGCCCCTTTTCATCGGCAAGTTTCTGGACAAATTTGCGGAACGTTCTCGCACGTGGGTCAGAAATTGAGTACACCGCGTGTCCCATACCGTAAATCAAACCGGCACGGTCAAATGCCTGCTGATTCAGAAGGGCAATCAAATACGATTCTACTTCATCCTCATCTTCCCAGTTTTTGACTTTCTGTTTCATATCATCAAACATCTGCGATACTTTTTTATTCGCTCCACCATGTCTTGGTCCTTTCAGCGAACCGAGTGCTTTGCCGAAATTGCCGCATAGGTATCGGTTCCGGATGAAGTTACCACATGGTCCGTAAATGTCGAGTTATTACCACCGCCATGCTCCGCATGAAGCACAAGGGCAATGTCCAAAATCTTTGCCTCTAACGTTGAAAATTTACTATTTGGACGAAGCATATGCAGAATATTTTCTGCGGTGGAATACTCCGCTTTTGGCGGGTGCAGGAAGAAACTGGTTCCTTCATGGAAATAGCATGCCGCCTGATAACCATATACCGCAAACATCGGAAACAGTGCTACTAACTGCAAGCACTGGCGCAGCACATTTTCCGTAGTAATATCGTCTGCTCTGTCGTCATAGGAATATAACGTAAGAACGCTTCGTCCAAGTGTATTCATAAGGTCAACACTTGGTGCTTTCATAATAATATCACGTACAAAGCTGGTTGGCAGGCTTTGACGATAATTGGCTAACATGTCCTTGAGTTCTTCCAGTTCAGATTCATTCGGCAGTTTTCCAAAAATCAGAAGATACACAACTTCCTCATATCCAAACCGTTTTTCAGATAGAAACCCATCCACGATCTCCTCAATATCAATGCCTTGATAAAATAATTTACCATCGCAGGGAACTTGTACCCCATCGGAAATTTTTGTTGATTGAATCTCTGAAATTTCTGTGAGGCCAGTCAATACACCACGTCCATTCAAATCACGGAGTCCGCGCTTTACTTCATATTTTTCATAAAGAGTAGAGTCAATGGTGCTACTCGCTTCACACACCGATGCCATCTTATGTAACCACTCATTTCGATATCCGGCGTTTAAGTTATTGCTCATATTGGCTCCTTTCGTTGCTTTACCTCGGAAGTGTCACATACATAACCGCTTTAATTGTGTGCATGCGGTTTTCTGCCTCGCGAAATACCACGTCAGCATATTTTTCAAACACTTCATCTGTTACTTCCATTTCCGTCAATCCATATTTTTCATAGATTTCTTTTCCAATCTTCGTTTTCAAATCATGGAATGCCGGCAGACAATGCATAAACACTGCGGTGTCCTTTGCATTATCCATTGCCGCTTTGTTAATCTGATAAGGGCTTAATGCCTCAATTCTCTCTTTCCAGACTTCATCCGGCTCCCCCATAGAAACCCATACGTCGGTATAAAGAACATCTGCATCTTTGGTCCCCTCTTTTACATCTTCTGTGAGAGTAATGCTGCCACCGCTCGTCTTTGCATATTCTTCACACAAGGCGACCAGTTCTTTATTTGGAAAATATTCTTTTGGTGCACAGGCAGTAAAATGCATTCCCATCTTGCTGCACGCAATCATCAGAGAATTTCCCATGTTATAACGGGCATCTCCCATATAAGTCAGACGGATTCCTTCCAAATGTCCAAACTGCTCCTCAATGGTAAGAAGATCAGCAAGCATCTGGGTCGGATGATATTCATTCGTCAATCCGTTCCAAACCGGCACACCGGCATACTCTGCCAGTTCTTCAACAATTTCCTGTCCAAAGCCACGGTACTCAATACCGTCAAACATACGTCCAAGCACGCGTGCCGTATCCGCAATACTTTCTTTCTTGCCAATCTGGGAACCACTTGGATCTAAGTATGTCACACCCATTCCCAAATCATGTGCTGCGACTTCAAACGAGCAGCGTGTTCTCGTACTTGTTTTTTCAAAAATCAGGGCAATATTTCGTCCCTCAAATTCTTTCATCGGAACATGATTTTTCTTCTTTTCCTTCAACTCTTTTGCTGTATCCAGAAAATAGCGAATCTCTTCCGGTGTAAAATCCTTTAGTGTCAAAAAGTTTCTTCCTTGTAAATTCATTTTTTTCACTCTTTTCTCTGTGTTATTTTTCTTTACATGTTTCAATCACGGATTTTGCCAGTCCTGCAATCCCCTGAATTTCCGATGGAATGATAATTTTGGTTGCCTGGCCGTCACTTGCTTTTTCAAATGCTTCCAAACTCTTCAAGGTCAGAACTGATTCCGTCGGTGCAGCTTCATTTAAGTATTTCAGACCTTCTGCTGTCGCTTTCTGGACTTCTGCAATCGCCTGAGCCTTACCTTCTGCCTCGCGAATCATTGCTTCTTTCTTTGCTTCTGCACGAAGGATTGCTGCTTCTTTTTCTGCTTCCGCTTCCAAAATCGCAGACTCCTTTTTACCTTCTGCTACAAGAACTGTCGATTTTTTCTCACCTTCCGCACGAAGAATAGATTCACGTCTCTCACGCTCCGCCTTCATCTGCTTCTCCATGGAGTCCTGAATTTCTCTCGGTGGAATGATGTTTTTCAATTCCACACGGTTTACTTTGATTCCCCACGGGTCAGTCGCAATATCCAGATTGGAACGCATATGCGTATTAATTGTCTCACGTGACGTAAGTGTCTGGTCTAATTCCAAATCACCAATGATATTTCTAAGTGTAGTCGCCGTCAGATTTTCAATTGCCATAATCGGATTTTCCACCCCGTACGTGAAAAGCTTCGGATCCGTAATCTGGAAAAATACAACGGTGTCAATCTGCATCGTTACATTATCCTTTGTAATTACCGGCTGTGGCGGAAAATCCATCACCTGCTCTTTTAACAGAACTTTTCTTGCCACCTTGTCAATAATCGGAACCTTAAAATGCAGTCCAACCGACCATGTACACTGATAGCCGCCCAGTCTTTCAACAATAAACGCATGTGCCTGTGGCACAATTTTAATACAAGATGCCAGTACACAAAGAATAATTACTACAATCGCAATAATAATAATTGGTACCAGGCTAATCTCCATTTCATTTCCCATAACATGCCTCCATTCCGCGCTTTTGCGCTGTTTTTATCACTCTTTCACCAGTAACTTGACACCGGAAACCGATTGAATCGTTACCACCTTTCCCTCTTCAATCACCGTGTCATCTACACTGCGTGCCATCCATTCGACACCACGAAGACGTACTGTGCCACTTCCCTTTGCATTATCAATTGTTTCGATGACTTCCGCTTTCTGCCCCGGCAGTTCATCAATATTGGTCTTGACACGACTTTTATCAAGCACTTTTACAGCAAACGGACGAACTAAAACCATAACCACAACCGACACGCCGGCAAACAAAACAATCTGTAACCACAAAGGGCTGTTAAGTCCTGCTGCAATTGCCGCTGCTACACCACCAAGACTAAACCAAATTGTCGTAAGACCCAGTGTAAAAATCTCAATTACCAACATAATGGCTACCAGTACAAGCCAAAAAATCGTCAACATCGTCTCGAATCCTTCCTTTCATTTTATTCACTGTTTCTCCTTATCATACTAAAAAATTAGGTTTTTGTCAAAATTTTAACACATTTTGTTTGTCTCGTGGGGGTTTCAATTTTTTTAGTTTCCGTATTTTATTCGAAAAGTTTGCATGGCGTGGGCGCTGCCAATTTTTTGGTTTCCGTATTTTATTCGAAAAGTTTGCATGGCGTGGGCGCTGTCAATTTTTTTAGTTTCCGTAATTCTGTAGAAAATTTTGCGTCTCGTGGGCGCTTTCGCTCATTGAGTACGTAACGGTATGGGCACTGAAACTACCAGTGCCACATACCGACGTACTCAAAACCCACGAGTCACAAAATTTTCTACTGAATTACTGGAATCCTAAATAAGTTGGCAGTAACCTCTTAGTGCAAACTTTTTCTTCATAAACCACCAGAATTCCAAATAAGTTGGCTGCTGCCTCTTTACACAATCTTTTCTTCATAAATCACCGGAATACCGAATAAGTCTTCCAAAATGCCTCTGCTACCAATAGTGTAAGCAACCGAAGGCGAAATAACTCTCGCTGTACTCTATCTAAATGTTGCCCCAAAACAAGTTGCTTACCAATTCAGAATGCTTTCACGCCTAGCATTTACGGCTAGTTCTCTATAATTTCCAGTAATTTAGTACAAAAAGTTTTGGGGCTCATGGGTTTTGAGTGCGTCGGTATGTGGCACTGGTAGTTTCAGTGCCCATACCGCTACGCAACTCAACGAGTGAGAGCGGCCCATGAGGAACAAACTTTTTGTACTAAATTACGGAAACTATAGCTGCTTATTCCGCTGCACCTCATACATCAACAACGCAGCCGACACCGCTGCATTTAACGACTCCAGTTCGCCCTCCATCGGAATGATTACTTTTTTATCGGCGAGGGCGGTGACTTCATCACTCAGTCCATTTGCCTCGTTGCCGATTAAGATGCCGATGCGTCCATCATACGTTTCCTCGCGGAAGTTTTTCTTGCCCTGTAAATGAGCGGCATAAAAGTGAAATAACTGATTTTGCAGCTGTTTCATCTCCTCGCTCATTGACTCGCAGATATAAAATGGAACACGAAACATTGCTCCCATCGTCGAGCGCACAACTTTTGGATTAAACAAATCTACACAGCCGGACGACAAAACAACACCCGACATACCAGCCCCTTCTGCTGTCCGAAACATTGTTCCCAGATTACCGGGATCTTGTATGTTTTCGAGGCAGAGAAGCTTACATTCATTCGAGGAAATCATTTGCTCCCTGTCATAAGACGGCATTGTGATAACCGCCAAAACCCCCTGTGGATTTACGGTGTCTGACATCTGCTTAAATAACGCTGTCTTAAGCACCTCAATCGCCGGACGTTTTTGCAGTTTTGCCAGTTCTTTGGCTAATGCTTGTTCTTCTTTTTCATCACAGTACAATTCCTGTACCAAATCTCTCTGCAATGCCTCACGCACCATTTTCCATCCCTCTACGACAAAGACACCTTCTTTTTTTCTTGCTCTTGCCTGCTTCATCAGTTTCTGGATGTGCTTAAATTTTGCATTTGCTGCTGACTCAATCATTCTTTCATCTCCCGTAACTTCTGTATCTCTGTATTATGCCCCAATACAATTAAAACATCCTGTGGGTGCAGTGCATACGATGCGGATGGATTTACATTAGTCTCTTCCAATCCGCGGATACCGATAATACTGATGCCATAGCGTGAGCGGATATTTAACTGCTCCAATGTTTTTCCCGCCCAGTTTGACGGCACTGCCATATCCACAATACTATATTCATCCGAGAGTTCAATTGCCTCAAAATAATTACCATTCATAATATCGTTGCCAACACGGATTCCCATTGCACGGTCAGGAAAAATTACTTTGTCTGCCCCGATACGGCTCAAAATCCTTCCTTCCATATCAGTGGATGCCTTTGCCATGATAAATGGCACATTCAATTCTTTTAACTGCATCGTAATCAAAGCACTGGTCTCCAAACTCCGTCCGACGCCGATAATTGCACCGTCATAATTTCCAATTCCTAACTGTTTGACCGCTTCCGGGTTTGTGGCATCCGCACAAATTGTATGCGTCACTTCCGAAGCAATCTGCTCTAACCGCTCCTCATCTTTATCCACTACCATCACGGTAGCACCGGAATTGGCAAGGGTTTTCGCAACATACATACCAAAATCACCAACACCAAACACAACAAATTCTTTTCGTTTCATCGTATTCCTCCTATCCAACAGAAACCCGCTCTTTCGGGTACGTTTTTACATTCACAAAGCGCTTGGAGTTAAAAAACAGGGCAAGCGAAATCGGACCGATTCGTCCAATATACATTGTTACTATAATAATTAACCGCGACACCGTAGTCAAATGCGGGGTAAAATCTCTGCTTAATCCAACCGTCGCAATGGCAGAAACAATTTCATACAGACAATCAATAAAATTGCCAGGCTGAACTGCCGCTAAAATGACTGTAGCACCTAACATTACACTGAAACTCACGGCAAAAATCGACAACGCACGGCGCACCGCCATATCACTGACTCTCCGTGCAAACATTTCCGTATCACGACGCCCCTTAATAATAGAAACAACCGTTAATACAAGTACCGCCATCGTCGTTGTTTTGATTCCTCCTGCTGTACCGGACGGTGACCCGCCAATAAACATTAAAAGACAGCACACAAGGGCAGTCGACTTATTTAACCCTGACTGTGAAATGGTACAAAATCCTGCCGTTCTTGTCGTTACTGACTGAAAAAAAGCTGCCTGAATTTTATCAAAAAAAGACAAAGGACCAAGTGTTGCCGGATTTTGATATTCAAGAATTAATATCAAAATAGCACCAACCACAATCAAAAAGCTGTCATAAAAAGTACAAGTTTTGCATTTAACGATAAATAATGTAAAGATTCCCTTCCGGTTCGGCGTTTTCGTTTTCCCTGTTTCATAACATCCAATACATTCCACCAGACCGGGAAACCTAGTCCTCCTAAAATAATCAGCCCCATTGTTGTAATATTCACAACCGGATTTCCGACATAACGGCTCAAACTATCCGGTCCGATTACATCCATCCCGGCATTGCAAAATGCGGACACGGCATTAAAAACAGAATACCAGATTCCCGCCAAACCGTAATCCGGAATAAACACTGTCATATAAAGAAGGGCACCCACTGTCTCTACGACAAGGGTCCCCTTTAGAATTTTTTTTCACCAAAACAACAAGCCCCTGAATCGTATCGAGGTTATACGCATCCTGAATCAAAAGTCTTTCTTTCATGCCAATCCGGCGGCGCAGAATCAACATAAACATCGTGGTAAACGTAATTACACCTAAGCCGCCAACCTGCGCCAAAAGTGCAATCACAACCTGTCCGAACAGACTCCAGTGTGCGTATGTAGGCACCGTCACAAGGCCGGTCACACATACCGATGTAGTCGAAGTAAACAGTGCATCCACAATTCCCGTTACTTTTCCTGTTTTCGAAGAAAGCGGAAGCATTAAAAGAAATGTTCCAATTACAATAGCAACAAAAAATCCAACTGCTATAATTCTCGTCGTTGTAAATTCTTTTTTCCTGCCGAAACGCTTCATTAATGAATCACTTCCCTTTCCTTATGGACATAATGCAGTACATATTTACCTCTGCCACGTGTCTTTGCTTTATAAAGCGAGTCATCCGCCTGCGTATACATCTGCTCAAACGAAACCGGGACTTTTCCTGCTACAGCAGCTCCGATACTGCAAGTCATATTGATATTTCCATTCTCATTCGATATTGCTTTTATTTCGTGCTGAATACGGGAGCATTTTCCAGCCAGCCAGTCCTCACTCTTTAAGTTTCTGACATAAACCATAAACTCATCCCCGCCAACACGTCCAATGATATCCGAGCCACGAAAAATACTTGTCAAAAACTCCGCAACATTTTCCAAAAACATATCGCCGACAAGTTTACCAAGTTCATCATTCATGCGCTTCATATTATCAATATCAACAAGAAGAAGTGCACATTCATGTGTCTCATCCCTTGCATTTAAAGTGTCACGCAGAGAATTTTCAAATGAAAACTTATTCAAAATTCCCGTAACCGGGTCTACCATACAGCGTCTCTGATACTCACGCTTCGCATTATTATCACGGATTCGAAGCTGCACAATCGTAAGTGTCATCATATAACCAAGCACCAATCCAATAAATGCCGTAAAGACGTCAGATTGGGCAATACGCGGAACTTTATACCAAAGAGTAACAATTGAGTAAACCAAATCAACAATTGCCATTAATGGTATAATCAATCGAAAGCGAAGAATAAATACCGTTGGTGTTACAATCAGTAACAGCGGCACAAAACTTGCCGGGACATTACGGTACGGAAAAATATCAATCCATGCGGTTATTATAAACATCCCCAGTATAAATAATGTACAAATTGTATTTGCCACATAATAATGAATCTTTGGTCTCGAAGCATAAAAAATTGAAATTCCTGCTGTCAAAACAACAAATCCAAACAATACATAATACGGTAACGAAATAGTCCATCCACGAACCAAAAATGGCGTAAAGAAAAATGCAAACAAAATAAATGGCACCAATAAAATCGTGATTTTTTTAACATTCTTAAATTCTGTCTGCCACTCTCTTCCCTGCAATCTAAAAAAAACTGTCTTCGTTCGCGGTTATATCTGTTAAAAAGTTCCGAATATAATTTCGTACGTGTCATAATCCCCTCTCCTTTTTACTTAATTCTGATTCATTTTTGCCAGTTTTGCTGCCTGATCCGCAGCAATCAAACTATCAATAACTTCATTCAAATCCCCATTGATAATCGAATCCAGCTTGTGAAGCGTAAGTTTAATTCGGTGATCCGTTACCCTTCCCTGTGGATAATTGTAGGTACGGATTTTCTCCGAGCGGTCTCCGGTACCAATCTGGCTTCTTCTCTCCTCCGCTTCCGCATCGTGTGCTTTGGCGCGCTCCAGTTCATACAGTCTCGCACGAAGCACCTTCAGCGCCTTATCCTTATTTTTCAACTGTGATTTTTCATCCTGACATGAAATAACGATGCCGGTCGGAATATGAGTTAAGCGCACCGCTGAATCTGTCGTATTGACACACTGTCCACCATTTCCGGAGGCACGGAACACATCAAATTTACAATCATTCATGTCCAATTCCACTTCCACTTCCTCCACTTCCGGCATAATTGCCACAGTAGCTGTCGAAGTATGGATTCGTCCGCCGGACTCTGTTGCCGGAATTCGCTGCACACGGTGTACGCCACTTTCATATTTTAATTTTGAATATGCACCGGTTCCATTAATCATAAAAACAATTTCCTTAAATCCACCGATGCCATTTTCATTTGAATTCATTGTATCCACTTTCCAATGGTTTGCCTCCGCAAACTTACAGTACATACGGTACAAGTCAGCAGCGAACAACGCCGCTTCATCACCACCGGCACCGGCACGAATCTCCACGATTACGTTTTTATCATCATTCGGGTCCTTTGGCAGAAGTAAAATGCGAAGTTCATTCTCAATGTCGTCAATTTTTCCTTTGCACTCATTGAGTTCCTCTTTTGCGAGTTCTCTCATTTCCTCGTCAGTTTCCTCTTCGAGCATCGCCAAACTATCTTCAATCCCCGCTTTTGTCTCTTTATATTCGCGGTATTTTTCCACAATCGGCTCCAAATCTGACTGTTCTTTCATCAGTTTCTGATATCTCGATGCGTCATTTAACACCTCCGGCTCACTTAATTCTTTGAGCACTTCATCATAACGAAACAAAATATCTTCTAATTTGTCAAACATATGCTTCCTCCTAACGAACCATTTCCGTCTGTAAACCAAACACAATCCGGTTTCGTCCACAGTAATCTTTTTTTATTGTAATTTCTTTGAACCCTGCCGCTTCCATCAGCCCGCTTACCGCGTCTGCCTGTTCACAGCCAATTTCAAAGAACAAATAACCATTTTCCTTTAAATATTTCGGTGCCTCTTTTATAATGCACCGATAAAACAAAAGACCATCCGCACTGCCATCTAAGGCGAGTCTTGGCTCATAATCCCTTACTTCCGGCATCAGCATCAAAATCTCATCACTTTCAATATATGGCGGATTCGATACAATCACATCAAACGTACCTTCGATATCCGCAAATAAATCACTCTGAATACAAGTGACATCCACTTGATTTCTCTCCGCATTTTCCTTCGCTGTAAAAAGTGCTCCCTCCGATATATCCGAAAGCGTTACACTCTTACAGTTGCCAAGTTTTCCCAGACTAATTCCAATGCATCCGGAACCCGTACACAAATCAAGCACATCTGCTTCCTCGCATTTTTTCAGCACTTCCTCTACCAGACACTCAGTATCCTGCCTCGGTATCAGGACATTTTCATTGACCAAAAACGGAAGTCCCATAAACTCCGTTTCGCCTAACAGATATTCGAGCGGAATCCGCTCACACCGTTTCGCAATCAGTGCAAGAAAACGTTCGGTTTTCTCACTTTCAGTCTCCAACTCCTGATTTAAAAAGAAATCGCTCTTTGACGTTTCAAAACAATCCGAAAATAAATACCATGCATTTAATTTTGCCTCCGGTACACCTTTTTCGATAATCGTTTTTCGCCTTCGTTTAAAAGTTCCTGCCACGTCATGTGTCTGATTCCTTCTTTTCTTCGTCCGATGGTTCCGATGCTTCAAAATAACGGTCAAGAGCATTCAAAATTTCATCTTTCTCTTCATCATCCTCATCATCAATGCTGAGAATCTCGATTTCGTCCTCAACCTTTTCCTTAACCTCTTCTACCGGTTCCTCTTCGTTTTCTGTTTTTTCTTCCTCAAGAAAGGCTTTCCAGTCAAATACTGCTTCCACCGCCGCAATTGCCACTTCAATCATCGAGTCATCCGGCTCTTTTGTTGTAAGACTCTGCAGCATAAGTCCCGGTTTACTTAACACATTAATAACTTTATTATCATGCTCTCCCGCATAGCGGATGAATTCATAAGACAAGCCTGCAATAACCGGAATCAATAAAATACGCAGCACCATACGGAGCCACACATTTCCTACTACAATAAACATGAAAAACAAAATACTGACAAACATAACAATCAAAAGAAAACTTGTTCCACAGCGTTTGTGAACCGTCGTCTGCATACGAACATTTTCCACCGTTAATTCTTTGCCATTTTCCACGCAGTTAATCGATTTATGCTCTGCCCCGTGATACATAAACACACGCTTAATATCTTCCATACAAGAAATCAGTTTCACATAAGCAACAAAAAGAGCCACACGAATGACACCCTCAATCAATCCACGCAATTGAGGCGAAGGCACCGGGCGTTTCAATGCTTCGGAAATAAGAAATGGAACAATCACAAAGATTCCAACCGCCAGCACAATAGCAAGCAGCATAACAAGCCCCATAACAAGGCTTTCTTTTTTCTCATTTTTTTCTTTCGCCTCTTTTTCCTCCTCTTCAAAAAAAGAAGCCGAATAATTTAATGTTTTCATTCCCGTCGACAAAGACTCAGCAAATATCACCATTCCACGGATAATCGGCAGAGACGCTATTTTGTACTTATCCCGAATACTCGATGTCGCTTTTTTCGTCACTTCAATTCCGCCATCCGGCTTACGGACGGCAACCGAATATTCTTTTTCATGCTTCATCATCACGCCTTCGATGACTGCCTGACCGCCAAGCTTTGAATACCTCATGAATACTCTCCTCGTATTATATAGTAGTAGTTTTTAGAGACCCTCTCCAAGGTCTTTATTACTATTAAGTCATAGTCTTTTCTTTACCTTTTCTACAGGTTCGACTATGATATTTAAGATGCTGTGGATTGGTTCATTTCTCCTACCACTTGATGGTTTATGAAAGGCTCCAACCACAGTCTCTTTGTTCATTTGTTAATCAGTTAGATACCGCATGACGGTTTATTTAGAACGAGGTTACAATCGCAAGGAGCACCCTGTGGTTCTAAAACAGCATTAATACATTTCAAAGGAGATTTTTTTATGATTTACGTAGGAATTGATGTTGCTAAGGATAAGCATGACTGCTTTATCACCAACTCGGATGGAGAAGTGCTATTTAAAGCATTTTCCATTGCTAACAACCGAAATGGTTTCAATGATCTTTATCAAAAGATTGAATCCGTTATGGAAGATGTAACAAAGGTAAAAGTAGGACTGGAAGCCACTGGACACTATAGTTACAATCTTTTAGGATATCTCATTGATAAAGGGTTGCCCACCTATGTTATCAATCCGTTACACACAAATCTGTACAGAAAAAGTCTAAGCCTTAGACAGACGAAAACGGATAAAGTAGATGCCCGCACGATTGCTTCTATTCTAATGTCTGATGTGAACTTAAAGTCCTACTCAGACATATCTTACCACAATGAAGAACTAAAGTCATTAACTCGTTATCGTTTTGATAAAGTAAAAGAACGTGCCAAGCTGAAAACTTCCGTTTCAAGACTGATCTGTATCTTATTCCCTGAATTAGAAAAACTTGTACCAACACTTCATATAGCATCTGTTTATGCATTGCTTTCTGAATTTCCAGATGCTAAACAAGTAGCAAACGCTCATCTTACCAGACTTACCAATCTACTTTCTGAATCATCAAAGGGTCGATATGGTAAAGAAACAGCTATTGCATTTAGAAATGCCGCAAGAACCTCAATAGGTTCAAATATGCCAGCAAAATCATTGGAATTAAAGCATACTATCAAACTTATTCAGGAACTTACATCCGAGATTGATGAAATCGAAAATGAAATCAAACTCATCATGGATGAAATCAATTCCCCGATTCTTAGCATCCCCGGCATCAACTACCGTATGGGAGCTATGATCATTGCCGAAATCGGCGATTTCAACCGTTTTGATTCTCCTGATAAAATCTTGGCTTATGCCGGCTTTTCTCCTTCTACATATCAATCTGGTCAACTTGATGGTGCTTACTCGCACATGGAAAAGCGAGGTTCCAGATATCTACGATATGCGTTATACAATGCAGCCAAATATGTCTGTCACTGGGATCCAACGTTCGCTGAATATCTGGCAAAGAAACGAGCCGAAGGCAAACATTACAATGTTGCCATATCTCATGCCGTCAAAAAGCTGATTCGGGTTATTTACCATCTTGAGAAAACTAACCAGCAATACATCAAAGCTGTTTAAGTCTTTCTAATTCAATACTCCTTTTTTGAGCACCTGTAGAGATGCTCTTTTGTCATGCAGTTTTCAAGGTTCAAAGAACTCCAACCGAGTTCCAAACATATCTAAAATACATTTCTGTACTTTATTCAAAAAAATCATTTTAGGTCTTGACTTTTAATAGTTAGTCTTTCATTAAATATGGAAAAAAGGGCAGAGTCACGCCGACTCTGCCCACATTCTCAATCCACTATTTCAAGCCATACTTACGATTGAACTTATCGATTGCACCACGAGCTGCTACCGACTTCTGCTGTCCGGTATAGAATGGATGGCACTTAGAACAAACTTCAACGTGAATCTCTTCTTTTGTTGAGCCTGTCTCAAACGTATTACCACAGTTGCAAATCACTTTTGCCTGGTAATATTCCGGATGAATTCCCTCTCTCATGTTCATTTCACCTCACTACTTGTATTTTCCTTATATATAAAAGGATAATTGTCTTGCTCAAAAACTGCTCGCTCATTATATCATGTTCCACCTTTAATTGCAAGCACTTTTTACTTATAAATGCATTTTTTTAACAGTTTCAATGAATTCCTTATTGTCCTTGGTTCGTTTAAACAAATTCAAAATCTGCTCTAAGGCAGGTTCTGCTTTCATACCGCCAAGTGCTTTTCGGATTTTGACTACTGCTTCCTGTTCTTCACTGTCTAATAGTAAATCTTCACGGCGTGTACTTGATTTCTGAATATCAATCGCAGGGAAAATACGTTTTTCCGATAAACTGCGATCCAATACAAGTTCCATATTACCGGTTCCCTTAAATTCTTCAAATACAACATCATCCATACGGCTTCCGGTATCTACAAGCGCCGTAGCAAGAATCGTCAGACTGCCGCCTTCACGCATATTTCGTGCAGCACCAAAGAAACGTTTTGGCATATGCAGCGCCGCCGGGTCAAGACCGCCAGAAAGGGTACGTCCGCTCGGTGTTACAGTCAGGTTGTAAGCTCTTGCCAGACGTGTAATACTGTCTAACAGAATCATTACATCCTCGCCGCTTTCCACAAGGCGTTTTGCATGCTCAATTACCATTTCCGATACACGTTTGTGATTTTCCGGCAATTCATCAAATGTAGAATAAATGACTTCTACCTGTTCACCCTCAATCGACTCTTTAATATCCGTAACTTCCTCCGGTCTCTCATCAATCAGAAGAACAATCAGTTTCATTTTCGGATAGTTTGTCGTAACTGCTTTCGCAACCTGTTTTAACAAGGTTGTCTTTCCGGTTTTTGGCTGGGAAACAATCATACCACGCTGCCCCTTACCAATCGGTGCAATCAAATCGAGCATGCGCATCGATACTCCTGCTCCCGGTGTTTCCAAATGAATCCTGTTATTCGGAAAAATTGGTGTCAAATCCTCAAACTTTTTACGATTATACAAATAGGTCGGTGAATATCCATTTACTTTTGTCATATACAACAGTGCACTGAACTTTTCACTCTGGTTTCTCGTTTTTAAATTCCCTCAATAATGTCACCGGTACGCAGCCCAAAACGCCGAATAAACTGTGGTGCTACATATACATCATCTTCACCTGGAAGGAAATTATCACAGCGGATAAATCCATAATTTTCCGGCATAATCTCCAAAATACCATTTTCGTAATACCACTGTCTAATTCTTTCAATTCAGACGGATGTACCTCCGTAATTTGACGATCCTTAACAATCGAAATCAGCCCATCGCTCCCATCATGATACTTCTGTGGACGATTATTGTAATAATAGTTCGACTGTGACACACGTTCATGCTGCCTTTGCGGTCTCTCGGAGTGATAAGTTCTTTCATGCGAATTATATGTTCTCTCACCGTGTGAATCATTTCTTCTATCATTTCTATCACTGTATGAGTCATTTCTTCTATCGCTATAGGAATCATTTTTTCGTTCATAGCCATTATTATAGCTATTATTGTTATAACCGCTGTTATAGTTACTGTTACTACCATAATTATTATTGCTTGCTATAGTTATTATTGCCATAATTATTGTTATTGCTGTAATTGTTATTGCTGTAGTTATTGTTGCTGTAATTGTTATTGCTGTAGTTATTGTTCCGCTCATAACTATTGCTGCCATAGTTATTGTTATAACTGCTATAACCGTTATTGTTATAGCCGCCGTTATAATTATTGCTGTAACCGCCGTTGCTGTAACCATTTTCATTACGACGCATCGGTCGACGTTCGTATCTGTCCTGACGGTCATTCCGCTCCATGCGGTCTTGTCTTACCGGTCTTGTCTGGCGTTCCATCGGTGTTCTCTGGGAAACCGGCTTTCTCTCCATCGTTCTCTCCGGCATAACCTCCGGCTCTCTTTTCGTTTCCTCGGAAACTTCCGTCAACCGCTGAATCAACTCCGGCTTACGCAATGCCGTGATTCCTTTCAAACCTTTTTCTTTTGCAATCTCGCGCAATTCAACTAATGTTTTTTTGAAAAATCCATACATTACTTCCTTTCTAATGCTGATACATCTCTCAACCACTCTTAACTAATCTAATCTCATAATCAGGAAATCAAACTCAAACGCTCGAATTTCAGATAATCGAATTTCAAATGATTCTTTACGATAATTCTGAAACCTCATTATATCGAATAAAAAAAGGTTCGTCAAGTAGTGTTGGGGCTAAATTGCACGCTTTTTAAAATTCAATCTTATTTTTTTCATCAAATCTCTCGCCGTATCTAAAGAATCAACACCGGTTCTGTTTTTAATCGGTGCAAATTCGCGTTCTCTCTCAACCTCAAAAGATAAACAATTGTCCATCATTCGAATCATATCCAGAACAAGAAGTTCAAATTTGTAACCGTTTGGCTCCTCCGGTTTCATCATCTGCCCATCTTCTGCCATATATGGAATCTTTTTCTCCACTACATGAGTCGGCATATATTCATTCATAATTTTTGTCAGCGTTTTTACATTAAACAGATAGTTCAAAATAACACCATAGTTGTATAACAGCCGTCCATTTTCATCTTTGGAATGAATCATTTCATCAGTCATTTCATAATACTCTACAATCGATGGTTTTCCATCCTCTAAACAAAGAACTCCTACTTTTTCATTTGGGTCTGCCTTTGCCACTACTTTTGAGCCGCACACACAGCCTGCCTCAATCGTTGCACCAACGAATACCGGATCAGCCATCTTCTGAAGTACATTATCCACAGAAAACACGTTCAGCCATTCCACGCCAAGTTCATCAATTTTATCCAAAAGACCTGCTTTTGCCAAGGAAGAGAACCAGCCGCCATTTCCATTTGGTGAAGTTGAAAGTTTTGCTTTACCTTCCATATAAATCTTTCCGTCATAGCTTACTGACGGTGCCATTTCCTGAACAAAAAAGAATACATAATCTTTGTTATAACCAAAATAATCGTGTTCTTTGAAAAACTGTGTCGTATCGTCATTGTTCTTTTCACTTGTCATGATAAATAACGGAATCCATGCATTCGCTTTTTCTTTCACCTGCATCAAATTATGTATTAACTGTTCAAACAGATATAATTCTTTTGTCACGCCAACATTTAACATTCCTTTTGGCTTATCCAGACCAAGTCTTGTTCCCTGTCCGCCTGCCAAAAGAACCGCACCCACTTTGCAGTCATAAATTGCCTGAAGTCCGATTTCTTCATAATGCTCTCTCTTTGCCGCAATCTCCTCTAATGTCACAGCACCAAGCGGCTCTAATTTTCCTTTTGGTATCTCTTTTACACCGCCCTCAATCAAATTAAGAAGTGACAAATCCAAATCTTCAATCTGTTTCAACAGTGACTTTTTCTCCTCTTCTCCCAATTCCTCAAAATATTGTAATAAATGTTCCTGACCAACAGGCGTTAATTTCTGCTTTGCTTCTTCGTAAGTCATCCTTTTTTCTCCTTTCCTTAGCGCCATGGCGCCATCCTATCCTCATTGTACCATTTTCCATAAAAAGTACAAGAGAAACTTATTGTGTTTGCCCTTGAAAAATGATATGATTATTGTTATATGTTTATTGGATTTGTACAAGATAGAATGGAGGATACTATGACACAGAGCGAAAAAAGCGTTAAAGCTGCACGAAGAATGGAATGGAAAAATTACAACCACACCAAAGTGTGAGGTAAAATCAAGAGAAGATCTTGCCATTGCCTACACACCGGGTGTTGCAGAACCATGTAAAGTAATTGCAGAGAACAAGGAAGAAGCTTACCGCTATACCATCAAGTCAAATACGGTTGCCGTTGTTTCCGACGGAAGTGCCGTTTTGGGCCTCGGTAACATCGGCGCAGAAGCCGCTATGCCGGTTATGGAAGGAAAAGCTGTTTTATTCAAAGAATTTGGCGGGGTCAATGCTTTTCCAATCTGTTTAGATACACAGGATACCGAAGAAATTATCAAAACCGTAGTCAATATTGCCCCTGCTTTTGGCGGCATTAACTTGGAAGATATTTCCGCACCACGTTGTTTCGAAATCGAAACACGCTTAAAAGAATTACTTGACATCCCGGTTTTCCACGACGACCAGCACGGAACAGCTATCGTAGTTCTCTCGGGAATCATCAATGCATTAAAAGTAGTGAACAAAGAAAAAGAAGACTGTAAAGTCATTGTAAACGGTGCCGGTTCCGCAGGAATCGCTATCACAAAACTTTTACTCCGCTATGGATTTAAGGATGTAACACTCTGCGATAAATCCGGTATTTTAAGTAAAAACAGTAAGGACTTAAACTGGATGCAGAAAGAAATGATGGAAGTTACCAATTTATCCGGCAAAGAGGGAAGTCTTGCCGATGCCTTTGTCGGCGCTGACATTTTCGTAGGCGTTTCCGCTCCGGGAATCGTAACAGAGGAAATGGTTGCCTCAATGAACCGCGACGGTATTTTGTTTGCCATGGCAAATCCGGTACCGGAAATCATGCCTGACCTTGCAAAAAAGGCCGGTGCAAAAGTGGTTGGAACCGGACGTTCCGATTTCCCAAATCAGGTCAACAATGTAGTAGCTTTCCCCGGTATTTTCAAAGGTGCCCTAGAGGGACGTGCCACACAGATTACCGAAGAAATGAAATTAGCAGCCGCTCTTGCTATCGCATCTTTAGTACCGGAAGATGAGTTAAATGAAGATAACATTATGCCGGAAGCTTTTGATCCACGCGTTGCAGATGTTGTAAGTGCTGCCGTAAAAGCACATATTGCTGATTAATCATGGAAAAATGGGGCGATAAACCGTACCACTCTCTGGATTACGAGAACAAAAAACGTTTTGGTGAAAAAGTATATAAAATTTCTCTGGCTGGTGGAACCACCTGCCCAAACCGCGATGGCACGCTTGGTACAAGAGGCTGTTGTTTTTGCAGTGGCAGCGGTTCCGGTGATTTTGCCGCCACCAAAGGAAGCATTACCGAACAGATCGAAGAAGCCATTGCCCGTGTTTCCCGTTACAAAAACGCAGGGCATCATTTTACCGCTTACTTCCAATCTTTCACCGCTACATACGCACCGGTTGAAACTTTGCGGGCGGCTTGGGAAGAAGCAATGACACATGAATCCGTTGTCACGCTTGCAATTGCAACGAGACCGGACTGTTTAGGAGACGATGTTCTCTCGCTGTTAGCCGACTGCTGTAGAAAAATGCCGGTGACCGTTGAACTCGGTTTACAAACCATTCATCCGGACACCATCCGCTACATCCGGCGGGGTTATCCAAACTCCGTATACGAAACAGCAGTAAAAAACCTGCAAAATATCAGTGTGAATGTTGTAACTCACGTGATTGCCGGTCTGCCCGGTGAAACAAAAGAAAACTTTCTCGATACAGTAAGATATGTTGCTGATATAGGAAGTGACGGTATTAAACTCCAGCTTTTGCATGTACTGAAAGGAACCGACTTAGCGTTGGATTATGAAAATAAAATGTTCCGGACACTGACTCCGGATGAGTATTTAGACTACATTGCCGAAGCACTTTCGATTCTTCCACCGGATATGGTGATACACCGTGTGACCGGTGACGGACCAAAGGACTTATTAATTGCTCCTCTGTGGAGTGCCAACAAGCGAATGGTTCTAAACTCCCTTCAAAAAAAAATGAAGCAGGAACATATTTTTCAGGGAAAATTCTATCACGGGAAATAAGGAGGGATTTGCTATGCCAAATGGCTCAATTACCATTTATAAACTAATTATTTTATATACACTAAGTAAAGTAGATTCTCCACTGCCGCCCGGCGTGATTTCCGATTACATCACAGACCGCGGCTACACAAATTATTTTAATTTACAAAATGCCTTTGGGGAATTGTTAGAAGCGGATTTAATCAAAGAGGACAGCACCTATCATTTAACGTACTACACGCTGACCGAAGCAGGTGCCGAAACATTAGAGTTGTTTGGTGCTCCTTTATCAAGAGAAATTCGGGACGAAATCAATCATTACTTAGAAGAACACAAATTTGAAATCATTGATGATACATCTTTAGTAAGTGACTACCATGCGACAAACGATGGCACCTATCTCGCCACCTGTACACTGCGCGACGGCAATCATGTTCTCATGCAGCTGTCTTTGGACGTTGCCACGGAAACAGATGCTATCAAAGTATGCGAAAACTGGCAGTCGAAAAGTGATATCCTCTATCAGACTGCCATGCAAAATCTTCTTTCTTAAACTTGTATGAGGGAGTGCCGCATCAACCGACGCCGGTGCTCCCCATTTCTAAATATTTCAAATAAGCACCATATGTCATTGTAACCGCATTATCACCAGTTCCAACTGCTACGGTAACTTTTTCAAAATCTGAAGCCGTCGCTTTTACTGCAGTCGTATCAGTCGATTGAGACGTTGTTTTCTTCTCTTCTACACCAGTAGAAGCACCACTTCCCTCATATGCATCGGAAGTAGTCGAAACCTTGCGGTTCGGAACAGTAACGCCTTCCTGCATAAATTTCTTTATCTTTTTCACGTAATTTGTCGTCTCTTTATACGGTGGCACACCGCCGTACTTTTTCACCGCACCGCTGCCGGCGTTATATGCCGCTGCCGCCAATGTGTAATCACCGTTAAATTTCTTCAAATGCGCTTTCAGAAGTTTTGCCGCTCCCATAATATTCTGCTCGGCATCAAACGGATCTTTGATTCCTAACCCCTTCTGTTCTTCCGGCATCACCTGCATAATTCCCTGTGCTCCGGCAGAGGAAACACACTTTGTGTTAAAATCTGATTCTGCCTTTGCCACGGCAACTAAGAAATCATAGGAAATATCATATTTTTCTGCCGCCCGCTCAAAGATACCTTTTAACGTCGTGCTTCCTGTACTCTCGGAAGTATCATTCGACGTTTTGTTTGTCTTTGATGCTGACGATGTTTTTTCTGTCGTCTTTGCTGTCGTCTTTTTCAGCGACGCACTTTCTTTGTTTTCCTCAGAAGCCGCAGCATACAACGCATTTTCCTTTTCTAACACTTTCTGAAACGGAGTAATGGATGTCTTTGTATGCGAAGCGGACAGCGATACACTTGCTTTGCCTGATTGGTTCGATTTGTAATATCCTGAACATACATCGCCGACATCTTATTTCTCCTTTCACAAAAATCTCCAAACTTAATTTCATTATACCGAAAACTGTTTTAAAAAGCAAGACAAGCCTAGCGGTATTTTTCCAAAAATTCATCCATCTTCTTCATAGATTCTGTAAGAACGGACACCTCCGGCAGATAGACAATACGGAAATGATCCGGATTTGCCCAGTTAAATCCGCCGCCATGTACCAAAAGCACATGTTTTTCACGCAGAAAGTCTAACACAAACTGCTCATCATTTTGAATTCCAAAACGCTTTGCATCAATGCGTGGGAAGATATAAAAAGCCGCTTCCGGATGAACAACGGACAAGCCATCTACACCATCAATCGCCTCACAGATGCATTTTCGCTGCTCATATAATCTGCCGCCCGGTAATAAAAGCGGGTCAACATCCGGTCTGTTTTTCAGTGCCGGTGCCACCACGTGCTGTGCTAACACGTTGGCACACAAACGCATGGACGAAAGCATGTTAATTCCTTCTATGTAGCCTTTGCCCTTTGACAAATCTCCGCTGAGCACCATCCAGCCGCTGCGGAATCCCGCTATGCGGTCTGATTTGGAAAGACCATTAAACGTCACAACAAACAAATCCGGTGCCAAAGATGCAATCGATGTATGCGTTTTGCCATCAAAAACAAGTCTGTCATAAATCTCATCCGCAAATAAAATCAATTCATGGCGTCTTGCCAGCTCTACAATCTGCTCTAACACTTCTTTTGGATACAAAGCACCTGTCGGGTTATTCGGGTTAATAATGACAATTCCCTTTGTTCTGGAATTGATTTTTTTCTCCATATCCGCAATATCCGGATACCAGTTGGATTTCTCATCACAAATATAATGAACCGGCGTTCCTCCCGCCAATTTTGCCGCAGCCGTCCACAATGGGTAATCCGGTGCCGGAATCAAAATTTCATCACCATCATTTAACAAGCCCTGCATCGCAAGGGAAATCATTTCACTGACCCCGTTTCCGATGTAAATGTGGTTCATCTGCAAATTTGGCAGTCCCTTTGACCGGTGATAATCTAAAATCGCTTCACGTGCCTCAACAATACCATTGGACTCGCTATACCCCTGACTCATCGGGTCATCCAATGCATCGCGAATGGCGTCCAAAATCCACGAAGGTGCCTGAAAGCCAAACGGCGCCGGGTTTCCTATATTTAATTGGAGAATCTCCGTGCCCTGGCGTTTCATCTCATTTGCCGCATCCAGAACAGGGCCTCTCACATCGTAACATACTCCATGTAATTTATCTGATTTTGCAAAGGTTCTCATCCTTCCACATCTCCATTCCTTTTTCTAATTTCATCATATCGGTTCGGCAGCCGGCGCAGCGAATAAATGCTTGCCGCCACAACCACAATGCAAAGTACATAAAAAATCACATACCAGATGGAAGCAATCCGAATTTGCCGGTAGGCTAACCACTGACCGATTCCACTGATTAGATAAGAACTTAAATTAAATGCCATATGCATAAGGGTGCTTCCCCAGATACTCTGTGTTTTTTCAAAGATGTACGCCAAAATAATACCAAAGGCGCCGCGTACAATCCCTGAACAATATTTTTATGGTATATACCAAAAATCAGTGCCGAAACAAGCGCTGACACATCAACCGGAAAACAAGTTCTAAGTCCACCGTAAATCACGCCGCGAAACAGTAGTTCCTCCGCAATCGGTCCCACGACAACAACAAGAAGCAGCACAGCAAACGGAGAACCGTTTTTCAGGCTTAAAATCTCACTCACATTGTCATAGGAAGCAAATATGTTTGGCAGAAGATACCGCAAAAATCCAACAGTGATGCCAATCGCATACTGTCCAAACAACCCAATCGCCGTCAAACCGGCGATACGCTTTACCGTAAACAGTGGGCGGTAATCCGGTCTGTAATGCCATTTATTCTCCCGCACGGCATACCAGAAGCCAAATACAAACAGAACAACCAATTTCAAAATAAAATTTGCCATAATCTGCACTTGAATTTGTTCCTGCTTTGTCATCCCTTTATGTAACACAAGTCCAAACAAGGCACGAAACAACACTTCCAAGCCGTAACAGACAAGGAGGGCAAGCGCGACGTCCAGCCAATTGTCTTTATTATTTTTTTCAATCTGCCATATCCCCCTTAAACTAATTTCCCGTTTCGTTTCTATTTCCAACGGCATTGATATTCATTTTACCACGCCGTCTCCAATCGGTCAATTTTCTATTGCTAATTTTCTTTGTAAATGATAGTATGTTTATGATGCTGTGGGAGGACATCTGTTGGATGTAACATTAAATAACCGCCTGCTTATCAGGCTTAAGAATGGAGGATACTTATGAAACTCTGGGGAGGACGATTCACCAAAGAGACCAATCAGTTAGTACACAATTTTAACGCTTCCATTTCCTATGACCAGAAATTTTACAAACAGGATATTTTAGGAAGTATTGCACATGTAACAATGTTAGAAAAACAGGGGATTTTAACTACTTCTGAAAAAGATGCCATTGTCGATGGCCTGCAGGGAATCCTGAATGATTTAGAGAGCGGTGCTTTAGAAATCACTGCGGAACACGAGGACATTCACAGTTTCGTGGAGGCAAACTTGATTGAACGCATTGGAGATCCCGGCAAAAAACTTCACACCGGACGCAGTCGAAACGACCAGGTTGCCCTGGATATGAAATTATACACAAGAGATGAAATTGTTGAAATCAATGATTTGCTCAAGGAATTGATGGTGGTAATTCACCGGATCATGTCAGAAAATATTGATACTTTTATGCCTGGCTTTACCCATTTGCAGAAAGCTCAGCCAGTAACACTTGCTCACCATTTCGGGGCTTATTTTGAAATGTTCCGCCGCGACAGAAGCCGCCTGCGCGACATCTATGACCGCATGAATTACTGTCCGCTCGGTGCCGGTGCTCTCGCCGGAACAACCTATCCTTTGGATCGCGAGTACACTGCTTCTCTTTTGAAGTTTGACGGTCCTACTTTTAACAGTATGGATTCAGTTTCCGACCGTGATTACCTCATTGAACTGCTCAGTGCTCTCTCGACGATTATGATGCATATGAGCCGTTTCTGTGAAGAAATCATTCTGTGGAACTCAAACGAATACCGTTTTGTTGAAATTGATGATTCTTATTCCACAGGCTCGAGTATCATGCCCCAGAAAAAGAACCCGGACATCGCCGAACTTGTCCGCGGAAAAACCGGTCGTGTATACGGTGCTTTGATTTCAATGCTGACAACAATGAAGGGAATTCCGCTTGCTTACAACAAAGATATGCAGGAAGACAAGGAATTTACCTTTGATGCCATTGACACCGTAAAGGGATGTCTGGCACTGTTTACCGGCATGATTGACACAATGAAATTTAATAAAGAGATTATGGAAGACAGCGCAAAACATGGTTTCACAAACGCAACCGATGCCGCTGACTACTTAGTCAACCACGGTGTTCCTTTCCGCGACGCACACGGCATCATCGGACAGTTAGTACTGCTTTGTATCGAGAAGAAAATTCCACTCGACGACCTTCCATTGGAAGAGTATAAAAAGATTTCTCCTGTTTTTGAAGAGGATATCTACGAAGCAATTTCGATGAAAACATGCGTAGAAAAACGTAACACCATCGGTGCTCCGGGCGAGGAAGCCATGAAAAAAGTAATTGCTGCAAACGCTCTTTATTTGCAGGAAAGTTAATTGTTAATGATTCAAAAAAATCCCTGTCCTCTCAGGTGAAAATCTCACCCGAAATTGACAGGGATTTTTCATATGCGTACTGTTTACCGCATGATAAACCATTTCATTGTTTCATTACTTTTTATCGCCGTATTTTTTCTCATAGTTGGCAATACATTTTTCAATAACCGCAATTGCTTCTGACGGACCACCAAAGTCCTTGACGTCTGTTTCCTTATTCTCTAAATCTTTGTATACCGAGAAGAAGTGCTGAATCTCTTCAAAGATGTGCTCCGGCAGCTGCTCAATGTCGGTATAGTAATTGTATGTTGGGTCGTTGTACGGAATCGCAATAATTTTCTCATCCATATCCCCATTGTCACGCATGTACATAACGCCAATCGGGTAACAGCGAACCAGCGACATCGGCTCAATTTCCTCCGAGCAAATCACAAGTACGTCAAGCGGGTCCTTGTCATCGCCGAGCGTTCTCGGGATAAATCCATAGTTCGCCGGATAATGGGTCGAAGTGTAAAGAATACGGTCCAAAATAATCAATCCCGTTTCTTTGTCTAATTCGTATTTTTTCTTGCTTCCTTTCGATATCTCAATTGTCGCAATGAAATCGGTCGAAGAAATCCGCTCCTTGCTGATATCATGCCAAATATTCATGTGTGGCCCTCCTAATTTTTTCTTGTATAACCCCACGCATTCTTAGCGAATATAGTTTGTACGGATTACCGGTTCTCTCTCCGGGAATGTAATGCCCTTCTCTTTTCCTGCTTCAATACATGAAAGAAGCCATGCCATATTGTTTCCGAGCGTCCGCATCGTCTGCATTCCCTCTTCGTCCTGCTTCACTTCTTCTGCCTTGCCCCCATGCACCTGATTCCAATACTGGGAACCAACAACCGGCATACAGTTAATGGTAAAATACTTATTAATCTGGTCGAATGCCGCCGATGCTCCTCCACGACGACAGCTTACTACAGCCGCTGCCGGTTTTCCGGTCATTTTACTGCCACCGCTGTAAAACGCACGATCCATAAATGATGTCAATGCTCCACTTGCCGCAGCATAGTGTACCGGCGAACCAAATATATATCCGTCCGCCTCTCCGGCCTTCGCAACAAATTCATTTACAACGTCCTCGCGGAAACATCCTTCTCCCGTCTTCGCACAGGCTCCGCATCCGATACAACCGGCAATTTCTCCATTACCAACCCAGAAAATTTCCGATTCAATGTCATATTTCTCTAACGCACCTGCCACTTCTTTCAGCGCCGTATATGTGCAGCCTTCTTTATGAGGACTTCCATTTACCATCAGTACTTTCATGTCATCCTTCCTTTCCAATGAATCAATCACTGCTCTTTTTGATACATTTTATTATCTTATCTTGTCTAGTATAACAGACCATTCTCCAAAAGGAAAGTAAGAAATGCTTCGCATCCCTCTAAAACATCATCATACGTCTCGTCAAAATTGCCGGTATACCACGGGTCTGCAATATCTCTTCCATCTCCGCTCCACGCTAAAAGTTTGCTGACTTTCCCCCCTGGTCACCGCCTAAAATCCGGTTTATATTCTTCATATTCCAGGTATCCATGCCAATGATGTAGTCAAATTTGTCGTAATCACTGCGGCTTAACTGGCTCGCTCTATGCGGCAGGACCGGCACTCCTACCTGACTTAGTTTGCGCACGGTTCCGCGGTGCGGCGGGTTTCCTAACTCCTCCGTGCTCGTCGCTTTGGAATCAATTGCAAATTGGTCGGAAAGACCACGCTTGTTTACCATGTCTTGGAAAACAAATTGCGCCATGGTGCTTGCGACAGATGTTGCCGTGGCAGATGAATAATACTCGAATCATAACTTTCTATATCCTTTCGATACCTTTCAACACCTCAAAATTCTAAGCACATCGGTGTTTTCTGTATCCATATTCTTTTTTTCATTTTTTATCAAAATACACCTTATTTTCTCATATTTTCACACTCAAAAGGTGTAAAAAAAGGTGTAAATTTGAACGTTTTGCACCTTGCCTTTTCGACAGGCTAACTAGAAGTTGAACATCTCCATTTCTTCTTCACTTGCTAACTGCTCCACAATTTCTTCCTGGTGCATCAATTCATTTTCTTTTTGCATCATTACATACATTTCTTCTTTCACATCATCTACCTGCAGATGTGTGTATGTATCAAAAGTAATTTCCATAGAACTATGTCCCATAATATACTTTAGCTTGGCAGGATTCATACCTGCTTTTGCCATCTTGGTACAAAAAGTATGTCTGCACACATGAGGAGTTATCGTTGGCAATGGTTCCTTATACAGCTTATTGTACTTCTCTCTGATAAATTGAAAATACTTTTCCCAATGCAATGCCACCATCGGCATGTCATTCTGGTCTAAGTAAAGGAAACCACTATACCCATCGACCACAGGTTCCTTCTTTACTTTTCTACGATTTTTAATAATCGTCCGAAAGCACTCCGCCACTTGCTCTGTCATGGGAACTTTTCGCACACCGGCTGTTGTTTTTGTCTTCTGAATAATATATGCTTTCTTTTCGTTATACACCCGAACCAATTGATGATCTACATTTATCACCATATTGTCAAAATCTATATCCGAAATTGTAAGCCCAACAAATTCAGAGATTCGCAATCCCGTGTTAAACAGTATATATACACCCTCATACACTCTATTATAGTGTACATCGGAGCGAATAAAGTCAAGAAATAACCTTTCCTGCTTTCTGGTAATTGCCTGTCTCATAACACTATCATTAACAATCACACTAGCCAATTCAAAGTCAAAAGGATTCTTTCTTATAAAGTCATCCTCATAAGCCAATTGAAATGCCGGTCGTAACACGCCTCGAATGGAATGTATGGAACTATATCCTCTTCCATTTTTCTGCAAATTGATTAACCATGCTCGTGCATCTGATGTTCGTACCGACGATATTTTTCGCTTGCCAAAATCATCTTTTTTCAAGAAATTGACCACCGTTTTGTATCCCAGCCGTGTACTTGGTTTAACACCGATTTTTTGCGAAATATATAATTCCACCAAAGCTAATACTGTCATATCTCCACGACTTATTGCCAGTCTATCCTGCTTATCCTTCATGATTCGCGCAATTTTCTCACGCAACGATTCATCTTTTTTTCCATTTACTGCAGGGTCATTTGGCACTAATCGAGTAGAATACACATATCTGGATTTACCTAACTCATCCACATATTTATAACGGTATCTGCCATCCGCCAACTGTATCTCTCCATTGTGAAGTTTTCTGTTCTTTTTGTCTCTTCTATTTGTTTTCATATATGCTTTCCTTTCTTTTCATTAAAGAAAGTCAAGCCCTAATATGATATAAACATGATAACACATTTCTTTACTTCTGCAAAAGTTTTATTTTTCTACATTTATATACTACTTTAACTAAACCGCATTTGCAGAATCCAAATATTCTTCAAATAATTTTCGCTTTATCTGAACACGATTCCCAACCATCAATATATACGGTGCATATGGATCTTCTGATACAAGCGCCCGAAGCCTCGCGCGTCCAATATGAAAATATGCTGCCGCCTCATCAATAGTCATGGTATATCTTTGCCAAATAGGAACATCCAATTTTTCTACTTTTGATGACATGGTTTCACCTCCACCATTAATCAGGCACTTCACACAAGAGTCCATTTACCAGTCCTTCCACTTCTAAACGATATATCATTAATCGAAGAAGATAATTAGCCATATGTCGTGCACCACGCTCCCAATCTTCTATTGTTCGACAAGGAATCCCAAAATATTCGGAAAATTCTTTCTGCGTCATGCCTGCTTGTTTTCTTGCTTTCTTTAATAATTCCATTGTTTCCATTTACGCCCCCTTTTTACAATGTGTGTTTCTATAACTACAGATTACCACGCATTGCGTTGTTTGTCAAGGCTAATTGAAACAAAATCTCCAGTTGAAATCATCAGTGGTTATGGTTAGTAACCCACTCGGGACTTGCACCCTCTTCTCTTGGACCCTTACGGGGAGTATCATTATCACAGAACAGTCGCAACCACGGAATCACCACAATTCCTATTTTGCATGGATGTTATCGCTCCCGGCATCTCACATCAGGTGGACGTTCAAGGATGAAAACACATTCTCATCCCATCAATCCTATCCTTACCGTTCCTGGCGCATCTGCGGCACGGCGCAATGCGTAACTGTTCCTCATGTCTGATGAAATCATCATATTCAGTTGTATGTATCCACCAATTCTGTGGACACATCTAAATTATAAAATCGGGTTTTGAAAAATGGTAGACTAAATGTTCCGTGGTACTTGTATCGGTTTATCGGAATATCTTGTGCAAATTCCTCAAAGAAAAGAGGCAGCAAAACAATTGTTTATATGCTACCTCATACATTATGTATTTTTTATTTTCATCATTTGCTTCTTTCTGCAATCCGCTTCAAGCTATGCAAATATTCAAGCATTATTTCCCGGTACTCTTCCGGGAGTGATCTTGCTTCAAGAATTGCTTGAATCTCCTCATCTTTTTCCAATACAAGGATTTCCTCGCTTGTTTGAAACAGGTCAAACAGCTCTATCTGCATTCCATGGCATATCTTAATGATATTACTTTCACGGATATCATAATCTTCTTTTCTTATGATGTCATAAATTGTACTAAGAGAAATCCCACTTCTTTGTGCAAATTTATATTTCGACATCTTTGTTTCTTCTAAATATTCCAAAAGTTTTTTTCGGACTATGCTTTGTTCCATTCGGAAAGCACTCACATCCTTTCTGTGACCACATTTGCATTATACAATGACAATTCTATTTTCAACAGACTAATTGTTCCGTGATACTTATTACGGTTCTCCGTGATAATCACGCACTTTTCTATAATCTATGGGTCCGGACGTCGTATGTGTTCCTCATCGGCATGCTTCCATAATATTCTAAGCAACATCAATAGAAGCATTTTTTTGGTACTGGTTCTCCCCATCTGTGTTCTTCTCCCTCCTATCCTTCATCCCACAGAACACAGACCCTCTATACAAAAGAAAAAGAGGATTCATGTTCCTGACATGTTCCTCTTTACTCTTTTACTGCTTATTCATATTCATTTGCTCGCCGGACTCGGCGGTATGTACTCTGTCAATTCTCCTAAATCCACATTCAAATACAAGCACAATTTACATAGAAATTTCAAATCCCATCGGGTTTGCTTGTCTTGGCAATACCTATTGAAGTTTGTGCGTGGTATATCCATATCTTTACATAGTTTATTTTTACTAATTCCACGCTCATCCAATATTTCTTCAATCCGCAAATGAAGATGACCTAAATCAGTAACATACTCATTCGTATTTTGCATGCGAAACATCTCCTATAAAAGTATATTTTAATTTTATAGGATTAGTCACATTTTTATAATTCACAGTTATGCGACTGACAGATATGTTACCCTCTTACTCCATTTTTATCCATCTCAGTCTGCTCCTTTACAATACAAAATCAACAAGTTTCATTTTGTACTTGAAAAGGAAAATGCCCGCATAAAGGAATTATTAGAAAAAGCAAATAATCACTAACCATTAACCACCAACCACCGCAAGGTATTCACAAGCCACAGAATACACTATGCGGTGGTTTTTTCTCAGTCGGTGAAACCCGTCCACCTATTCCAAATACAGATAAAAGTAGTGGCTGTCAGCGGGATTGAACTGCTTCCCGTCAAGTAGACAATTGAAAAAATATAAATTTTTCCTGCCAGTAGAGTGAACTACTGGCAGTTTTTATGCGTTAGCTTGTAAGTAAAGTGTGTGTTTTCCATAAAAAAATCATCTAATGCCCCTCCATTTTTAATATTTTTCGTTTTGTTTTTGTAAATTCTTAACTATTATTGCAGAAACTAAAATATTATTACAGAAACTAAAAAAGGTACGTCGGAGAACCGCGTACTTATCGTACCTTTATACTTTATTATGTTTATAAACAATCATTTCTCAGGGATGACAATAACAACCTGAAACAAATGATCCTTATGCCTAATGACATAGGAACCGCCATACTTGTCTACCGTTTCTTTTATATTTCGTATCCCGATACCATGCTCTGCTTTATTCTCTTTTGTCGTCTGATATTCTCCGCTGACCAGTACAGGCATAGTCCCAAACGTGTTCACGACAGAAATCACTGTCTGCTCTTTTTCCTTTACAAGCTTAATCTTTATTATTTTGTCAGTACATGACTGACATGCCTCTATCGCATTATTCAACAGATTTGACAGGATGATGACCATATCCTCATCCTGAATCTTTGCATGTGACAGATCATTGATCTTTACTACAAATACAATCCCTTTATCCCTCGCTTCCTGATATTTTGTATTCAGTATGGCGTTCACTATCACATGGTTTGCATCAAAATAATCGACCCAATTTTCCGGCTGTTTATCCCATTTACTCAAATAATCCTCTAACTTTTCCAACTTTCTGTCTTTTACTAAGGCTCCAACCACCATCATTTGATTTCTATATTCATGCTCCCGTTTACGCAGCTGGTTATAGTTTTCAGAAATCTGATGATACATATCAATCTCACTCTTGACTCTCTTGCGAAATAATACCTCTTTTCTTAATTTTTCCTCCCCCTCTAAAATATCACCAATTAGATAAAATACAAGAATATTCATGATCAACATACCGAACGCAATGCACAATAATACATTTTTCTGTTCCTCACTCGAAGACATATTAAAGTAGATCAATATGGAAATAATCGTAATAATTGTAAAAATAGGGAAAATGGTAATGCGGATCCACTGCATTCCTGTAAGAATAGCAGTATTCTGCTTAATAAAGCACTTTTTTATAATCAAAAGAATACAAAACAATAAAATCTGACTTAATATAGCCATGAACATCTGTAAATTAGTTGACTGCAAATACTCCTGCCCGGCTGATGCAAAAACACAATTCAAAAATGTCCATGAAATACAATCGGTCACAAAACAAAGACCCTGATATAAAAGCATTAAAATCAAAATCCGCCAAAACTTTTCTCCAAAGACGTACATCATCACAAAAGTTCCCATAACAATAATCAAAATTGCCTTTAAAACCAAAAAATCCGCCAAAACAACCGAACACACATATTCTAGTACGGATAATACACCAAGTAGCATGGTTGTATAGAATATCGAAACAGAACGTTTTTTAGCAAATGTTTCCAAGAACAACTTGCACAGAATAATATATAAAACAGTATAAATCATCCCATATGGATGTAATTTCATCTAAATCTCTCCCTGATAGCAGATAAATTTTTCTCTTACCTCTTTATATCTTGGTTGAGAAACACAAACCTTCTCACCATTAACTAACGTGATTTCATATCGTTCAATGCTTTGAACATATTTCAAATTCACCAGATAACTCTTATGACTCCTGCAAAAATGATAATTTTGAAATTTGATTTCTATTTGATCCAGCCTCTCGTACATCGTATAATTTTTTTTTCACTCTGCCCTCTCAAATGAAATGTTAATTTGTGCAGATTGCTTTCCACATACAAGATATCATTGGGTCGTATGTATTTCTTCCCCTCTAAAAATTCTAATTCTATTTTTTGCTCAATGCTGCTCATTCTGTCTGTTATTGTATTCAGACACTCATACATTGATTTTTCCAATGATTCACTATCTTTTAAAATATAGCGAATCGCATCTACCTTGTATCCTTCCAGCGAATAATCAATAAATGCCGTTACAAATACAATATACACATTATTATCATACTCCCTGATTCGTTTCGCCAATTTGATCCCATCCATTTTCGCCATACTAACATCCAGAAAAAGTATATCATATGGAACATTTGCCCCTGAATCAATAAATGTGGTTCCTGAATCAAAAGTATCAATTTGACAGGGGCAGTCCCTTTTTTCATATACTTTATAATAATTTCTTTTTCTTCCGATAAAAAGTATTTCTCATCATCGCATATTCCTATATAAAGCACGAAGCCCCTCCTTTTTTCTACCAATAATCTTCGACTTACACGTTTATAATGCTAATATAAGATATATCGTCAATTTATGCTATTTCTTTATCAATCACAAAGTAGATACCATCTAAAAGACCTAAAGTCACCACATTACTGTGATGACTTTAAGCTAACACTACTACTTGGTTATAGTTTCCAGTTTATTCATAATTCTCAAGAAAACTCTTCGTATTTGTCGTATCTATAACTAATTGCAATTTGAGGATTTGTAAATGTCGTTGACATTCCCGCATATGTATAATAATCTATTGACCAAATTGCTTTAACGGGTTCATAAGAATTTCGTAAACCAGAAAAAGAAGTATTGTACCCCTTGTTTAATCTAGCTTCATTATGGGAACCCGATATAGAGTTATCTATTTCCATCCATGTATTCCCAATATTATAACTTAATGTACCTGATACTTCAACTTCGGTCACCTCTGCCGAATCAGGTATCGATGAGGTTCTCCGCAAATCAATCGTTGCTACACTGGAATAAACCGGATCAAGTGTTGCTTTTCCAGGATTAGTAATTTTTTTGGGGCTAAAACTTCCTGTATATTTTCCCTTAACATATAAATTATCCAAACTAATGGAATAAACTTTTTTATTATATATTCCATCCGCTGCATAAACATGCAAATAATAAGTAGTCATCGTTCTTGGTTTTGGAATTTTAATGACCTTATCATTAGTACCAGCCTTTCCAATCCCCCTATATATAATCCCATTCTGAGGATCTGTAATCTCCATCTGATAATTGCATCCATCTGGATTCGTCAAATAAACAGCCATAACATCTGGATATGAAGATGACGACCCCAGAGAAAACTTAAAATAATGATCCGTTTCTCCTTCGGCAAATATACCTGCCGCACTACCTGACATGGTACTTCCCGAAATAAGCGTAATAACTGTAGGATTCCCCTCGTCCGTACTAGCTGCATTAACTACTGAAGCATTGATTGTGACAACCATCATAACAGCACAAAAAATGGCTGCTATTTTCTTTACGTATTTCATTTCTAAATTTCTCCTATCATAAAACAAATATATTACCTTCCTTGTATACTATTCTTCCTACATCATCCTCACTTGAGCCCCCTCTCTCTATAAGTTTTTTTATATTATTATAAAAATCGGAGTCAGACCGATATTCATAATCATTATAAACATCTTCTGTCAATCCGAAAATTTCACCGTCCTCCGTGATTGCCAAGTCTTCAACCCTCAGACCATAATGCCGGTAAAGTATCCACCCTGTATAAAACATACTCGAAAATTCATTTTTCTTCTCTCCAGACAAACCTACATATTGCTGTCCCTCTCTAAATATTATATTTCGAAAAGCAGTTGCTGTCTTTCCAGATTCAACCAACTTACTCTTTAAATTATCTAACTTTTCAGAATCATAATTATTTCCTGACTCAATTTTAATTTCTCCTTTTACATCTACTGTAATTGTTGCACTATCTATGCCAGAATTTTCAAATGCACTCCGAAGGCGACTTTCCTCCAAAGCTTGATACGCATAAAATTCAGCTAAATGCTTATACGCTGTTTGGGTTTCCTCACTATCATTTTCGAAAGGATATGTCTCCATATCCCTCCACGATCCAAATAATAATGAACCAAATAATTTACTTTATCTTTATTGTATTTCATATACGGTGTCGTCTGTCTTCCATTCTCATCCACAGTAAGCCAAACATCTTTTGAATTCAATTTATTTTCACTAAAGGAATAACCAGCTTTCGCCATCTCACAATAATTTAATGGCTTTACATTTAACAAATCCTGACTAATACCTGATTTCGTATATAAAAAAGAGGGAATAATATCTTCTGCTCTTTCATCTTCCAAATAGTAATCCAGCAAACTTTTATCCTGCCTATTTTTCTGAACACAACCATTCTCAATATTTATTTTATGGCTACTGGCCAAAACAGCTCCAGGATGCTCAAAATTATTCACTCTCAATTTTTGCCCTCCTTAAATCAATTCCAGTTTTATATTGGATATTTTACATATCATCATAGATGACATACCAATCTATATCAATGCCTTTGACAGAAATTAAAATTCCATGACAGAAATTAAAATTTTACCTCATGTCACCAGAGTTCCATACCCATAAATCTCACTATCCCCAATCGGATAGCTACACCGTTTTACTTTATCCCCGCTGTTCCCCTCAACAGTATTCACATTACCTTTCCCCACGCTTTCCACAATACCTACATGGTCAATGCTTCCGTCATCTTCCCAGTCAAAGAAAATAATATCCCCCGCTGCCGGAACATAACTTCCATCCTTAAACTGTCCTTTACTCTGGAACCACTTTGCACCATCCGAACAGAGGGAAAATTTCGGCATGGCACCACTCTCAATATAACCGCACTGCTCCCCGCACCACGATACGAAACAGGCACACCATGACACCCGGCTGCCAAATCCATACCAACGCCAGTAGATGTCGCCTCCATTGCCCTCCTGTGCCAATGCCACCTGCACGATCACCTGATTTCCTGTCCCGTTTGGAATACGCCCCAATGAATAATACCGCAGAACATGAGGGACATACTGCTTATCCCCATAGCTTTCCCATCCCTTTTCTTTTGCCATCTTGTCTGAAAATTCTACCGCATTTGCCAGCGTATACCCGCCATAAGTTTCTTTTGCCCACGGAATGTATCCATTCCCATAGTTATAACCCTGCAAGGCAAGTTTGATTTGATCCATATCTACGGGGCTTTTCACTTCCGCACCAGCAAGGCAGCTTTTTATCTCCTGCACACCGCACTCAATGGAATATTCCGGATTCGTTATGCCATTCGCTTTTTTCGGGTACTTTGTGTTAAAACTGCTCTCGGAACTCTGCATCGGATCATTCCCCTGCCCGCCGGACTCCTGCATCATGACCGCCTTGATTAACTCCACATATTCCCCGATCCCATATTGTTTTGCATATTTCCGGATGAGAGGCTCATATACCTGTACCTCGGCACTGATCGGGCTGACAGTGCTGGAATTGTCGCCCCCCGTCATGGAAAGGGCAGCACCGAAAAGTAATACAACAATCAAAACCAATATGGCAATCCACCCGCCCGCTGCAATAGCGGTCAGCAATGCCTTTGTCCCCGCAATTATTGCTTTTGCTACAGAAACTGTAGTCTTCGCTACAGCTTTGACCGTTTTTTCCGTTGCTTTTCCGGCTGTCTTTGCTGATTTCTCAGCCGCCTTCCGTGATGCTTTCGCTGCCCTGTATGCGTTCTTTGCCGCCTGTTCCGTGGTTTTTACCGTAGTTCTGGCGGTCTGCTCCGCTGTCTTCACGGAATGCCCTGCTGTTTTCACGCTGCCTTTTCCGACAGACTTGACCGCCTTTTCTGCCCGATGGGTAGTTTTAATATCTCTTTCTCTCCGTTCCACTGTACGGACAATCTGTGCTGTCTTTTTCTGAAGATGCTTTCGGCTGTTTTCGGCAGCCCTTTTCCGTGCCGCCTGCGACTGTGCTGTTTTTATCATCTGCTCTTTCGGCTGGTAACCTTTTTCTCCGCCTGACGGAGAAAAAGAAGGACGCTCTCCCTGTTTGACCATCTCACATTGCTATTCCAAGAACATCAAACATGGAAATCAAAGCCCAATTATATGACTCTAAGTTTTCATCATCACATTGAAGGCACATGCAATTGTCATAAGTCCGGCAGCCGGCTTCCAAAATGCGAATAAGACGAATATTATTTTTCCTGCACAAGTCATTCTTTGCATTCTCAATCCGGTGTCCGTGTATCGTCTCATGGAACGGTCTGGATAAAATCACTGCCACATTTAATGCTTTACAGTAAAATTCAAGTCCGACACCGATTATACTATCATCCTGTTCCATCAATTCATAGCCGGCTTTATCAAAATAGTACAAAAGACAAACCTCACGTAAATAAAAGCCGCTGCTTCCCTTATATAAAGAGCAGTCGTGTTGTCTGCTTTCTCTGTGCCAGCCAGGTAATTTCCATATGCTGTAAGTCTATTTTCCATTTCCGTCTCCTTTCGACACGGGAAATGACAATCATAACATACACCATAAATCTTTCCGCATTGTTATCTGCATCATTCTCATACCTTTCTGACTGAAGCACAAAGATTTTTTCATTTATATAATATCAGGCGTACTCAGAAAGCTGTTCTAAAATACGCCTGATGGTTTAACTAATTTATGCTACCACTATCTTCCTCCAACCAGCCCGGCTTTCTGGAAAAACCTATATGATATGTGACCTTTTCCATTGAGAGTTCATGTTCACCGATTACATATCTGCCAATGGTTGTATCCTTTCCAATAATTATTCCCTTTGGATAATCATTCAGACACCGGTTTAAGAGTTCCACCTGCTTTTCCCTCGAATTGTCAGATAGGGGATTATTGGGATTCACACTTCCCACAGATACGAGTTTAACATATTTTATTTCTTCATATGTAATTTTTTCACTGTTCATCTGCATCCGCCTTACGTGCCGGGAGTGGCATGTTTACTTTAGTATCCTTTGTGGTTCCTGTGGACACTCCACTCATAATGTCGTTGTACTCCTGCTTTTTACGTGTCAGTTCCAACGATAATGTTTCCACATCATACTGTCTTACTACCGCATTGTTCTCCTCTTTCTTAATCATATCTGTAATCAATTTACAACAGTATATTCTACTAATCTGCTTAAGATAATTTTACCACTTTAGGGGCCTATCACAACACATTTCTAATATCTTCAATTCCAATCTTATAGTTCAAGTTCACTCTTCTCTTCCAAACAAAAAGGGCATCCCGCCCGCCTGGACGACACACCCCTTCGCTTTACAAACCACCCCTCATCTCCATCCACATCTTCTTTTTCTGAATCACCTGGTCCTCTGAAAACTTTGGATGAACAATATCTTTTATCACTTCATCACTCACCCCTACCTGAAGCAGTTCCTTTATCACAGTTCTCCGGATAGAACCCGTCATATTCGATGAGTAAATATCTAACAAGGACATTTGCCCAAAGTTTTCAAGATACCGTGTTTTTTGTTCCTCTTCCTCTCGTCGCTTTTCCACTTCAATTGCCGTTTGTATCATATCTGCAGTAATGGTTGGTGCAACCTTCTTTTCATCCGGAACCGGATGTATCTTTTTCTCCATCTCATCTAAATCCATCGTCATGAACGCAAATGCATCCATCCCATAGATTTGGATGTTTTCGCTCTTATCCTTTTGTTTCTTCAGGTACGCTAGCGATGCATCACCTACAAACTGACATTCCTCCATCTGTTTTTCCTGTATCTTTTTCTGCTCCGCCGGAACAAATGCTCCACATTTCCGTGCTTCCAGATATTCTTCGTGTTCCCATGGGAACCACTTCTTATCCCGAATTGGATTTTCTCCACGCACAAAGATAATGCACTCATCATCCGGCAAAAGACGGATTTCGTACTCTAACATCAATTCTCTGCCCAGAACATCATAGTTCTCACTATAGGAACCACTGGAACCTTTACTCTCTCCGCTGGTTCGTTTATCAATCGTCCACTTTCCAAGTAACTTCGAGACATATTCATAGGTGCTGGCTTCATTTCCACCCAGATAAATAAAAGTATCGCAGTTACCAACAATACCCTCCCATGCTCCATCGGCAAACAAGGTCTTTAACTGTGCCAGTGACTGCAAAATCGGTACACAGTACACGCCCCTGCTTCGACAGGTTGCCAGTATTTTGTCAAAATTATTGGGCATTTTAATATTCGCCATCTCGTCTAACCAAAACCCTACATCCATAGGCAATTTCCCACCAAAGAATCTTGCCTGCCGGTATAGTTCCTGAAAAAGCATGGTATATACCATTCCCGGCACAAAATTAAAGGTATCGTCATCATCCGGGATAATAATAAACAGATTACTCTTTGTCTTTCCATCTCCATCAATTCCGGTACCAAACTCGTCCAATGGAATGTCGTTAGAAGAAAAGATTTCAAGAAGTTCCTCATTATCAAAAGGCTGCATCCTGGCATTTACTGTCATAATGACGGAACGAATTGTATCATCCGGGCCGCCACGGTATCTCTGGTATGCTTTCACTGCCGGATGGTCTGGTTTCTTTCTGGCAAGTTCGTTCATACGCTCATCCAGTTTGGGAGGCGTGTCATTATCTAAAAACTGCGCCTCATCCAATAAAAAAAGAATGGATTTCCAGTTTTGCTGCAGCAACTCTACTTTCCCTTTTTCTGTATTAAAATAAGCCTTCGGGCACTCCATCCAAACATACAGAAACAGGCTCTCTAAGAACATTTTTTCGGCTTTTTCCCAAAAGGGGTCTGCACTTGAGTTTTTAATATTAGGGGAATTGGTATTCTGAATCAGGTTCGTAACCAGTTTTGTAATATCGCTCTTATTCCGTATATAAGGAAACGGATTAAAGTGCATGCTTTTGTCCATTTCGCATAGATTGAGCGTATATACCCTAGTGTCTTTCTGTTTAGAGAGCCAGGCTCCCAGTTCTTCCGCCAGTCCCCCCTTCGGGTCGGTATACACGTTACAGTCATGCAAAGACATCAAATTCGGCGTCAAAAAGAATGCAGTCTTTCCGGCACCACTACCACCGACCACGAAAACATTATTGTTTCGCAGTGTATCGGAGTCATAACGAAACCGTACATTTTGCGACAGTACCTTATTCTCCGCAGACAACTCCGAAGTTTTCCCGGTATCCTTAGCCGCATATTTTTCATTGAAGTCACGAACTTCTCCCCATTTTGCCGAACCAAACTCATTTCCGGGCATCCGGTTATGATCCATGCGGTTATAGGCAGAAAAACTTAATATCATCCACAACAATCCTCCTACCAGAACCATACTCAGACTTTTATCGTTATACACCCGCAGCGGATGAAGAACACACCATAAGATTTGCTTTTTTAGATTCGCCAGCTCTACATCCATGATATACAATCCGCTCAGGCTATAAAAAAAATAAAGTGTGGGCAGTAACAAAACCACACACACTTTTATTAACATCCGCAATCTTCTCTTTTTGGCATCCCCGGCAACATACGTTGCACGGCTTTTTCCCTTTTTCTTTCTCATTGATTCATCCCTACCTTTTCTTTCCTGTTGGTTTAGAAGCTTTTTGTAGTAATATTTTCTCAAGTGACGGGTCATTACTTCTCCAACGACTTCTCTGATGCTTCAAACACTCTGTGGCAATCTCTTCATTTTTCTTAGCATAAGTACGAAGTGCCTTCCCATCCAGACTGTACTCCGTGATTTCTGAAGATTCCGAACGTTTCAGATACGCATGAAGTCGTTTCCCATCCTCGGATAGGTTTGTATCTGATTTATCCAGACAGATGCAACGCAAAATATCCGGCGATTCCTGCTGTTCCTTCGGAAGATGAGCCACATAAATGTTTTTTGACTCTGCCACCATCTGGGTATCCATATCGAAAGTAACCGGAATGTACTCTGTACTTTGGTACTTTTCTTTCATCGCCTCCATGGACAGCACTTTTTCCATGGATTTCTCAGCTATAGCATTAGGGGCAAAAGATGGTTCCCCATTCTCCTGCCCCTGATTAAAAGATGGAAATATCCCCGCATACTCCGGTTTTAATTTACCAATCAGTTCCACTCGTTCTTCTCCCACAGGGGCAAATGCCTTTTCCAGCTCCTTCACATCCAGTTTTACCGCTTCAGAAAAATCCGGATTTTCTCTGTTATCAAGAGCATATCCGAAAATATCCTCTTTTCTCGCAAGACAGGTAATCACCGTCTGCCCCTCCATCCAAAAGAATACAATCTTCTTTTTTGACCCGAATTGCACGGGAGGATACTTCTCTTGTTCTTCCACGGGGAACCCGAAAGATGTAAGCATCTTTTTCCTCCCGTAAAAGTAAAGATTCGATATTGATACTGATTGGCAGATAATCCTTATCGTTGATTCGATTCTGAATCTCCTCCAACTGCTCCACATGCATCATGCCTTCATATCCTTTGACGGCAAGTTCATCCAGATAATCCCTGCCATCGGGTCCTGCCATTGCCATATACTCATCAATGCCGATATCCTTTGGTGTTTCCCGCAATTTCTTTTTGTAATAATCAATCACTAACCTGACATTTTCCACATCATCCGGATTATAAGCAATCTGGGTATAACCATCCCCCAGTTTCAAATCCGGCAGCTCCGCAAAAGAAACCCGCATCTTCTTTAGCCGGTCATAAAACGGTATCAGTTCTTTTTCACCCTCGATAGGAATGTTGAGAATCACATATCTGCCACCTGTCATCTTTTCCAAATCACACAGTTTCATCGTGTTATGTGTTCCCTCACTGGCATAATGAAGTTTCATGCGGTGTTGTAAACGCTTCACCTGGGCAATCTCTACTCCTTTTGCTGCTCCCTTTGCGGAGAATCGCAATGCCCGTCCCAGACCTCCCAGTCCTTTCCCGTATAATTCTATGATTTGTACTAATGATTGTAATTCTTCACTCATCGGCTATCCCTCCTGCTTTTCTTGGATTTATCCTTCGATTCCTCTTTTTGCCTCATCATTTCATAAAATTCAATACAGCGTCGAATCTCCATCACATCTTTTCGATTCTGTGCCATTTCAAGAACATCCTCCGACGGCATTTTGGCTTCTACCGCCTTCCTTAACTGCTCGATCTGCGCTGCAGAAAGAGCAGTATCTTTGATAATATACTGCATCACTTTTTCATATCCGCTTTCAGACTCCTTTTTATAAAAATGTTCCTTAAAAATCATCTGCAATCTCTCCACCGGATTTTCAATCAAAGGAATCTTACTATCCTGTGCCACATCCACTCCCAAAATGATACACAGCATTTTTTCATGCTTTATCAATAACTCTGTGGTATCCAGTGTTAAATATTCATCAACCTGTTGTTCCGACAATCCATATCGAACTCCCAGATAAACTAACAACCACTCTCCATCGGTTGCCCCAATCTCATGTTTTTTTATCAGTTTTTTCATCATACTCATCTGTTCTTCTGTCATAACGTTTTATTCCTCCTGCTTTGCTTCATCACTTTCTCCAGTTCTTTTTGCGTACTTCTTACTTCTTTTCGTTTGATATAAATGCCACATTGCTTGGTATCCTTTTTCATCCGCTGCACGACACGAACACTCTGCTCATGCAGATAGAGCGGTGTTCCGGTTCTTCGATACAACCGTCTTGCTTCTAGCACCTGTCGGACCATGGCTTTCTGATAATCTGACATTTCTTTATACGGAACAAACTGATAGTTGCGGCTCATTGCCCAGTCCAGTTTGGAAGCAGTTTTGTTCTCTTAACACTTTTTTGTGACAACGTTTTTTCTTCCTTTGCGTTAATACGCCGGTCAATATCTACCGGCATGTATCCATCACTCAAACGATATGTCCGAATGGCTTTTCCTCTGCCCGGCGGTGTAAGGGCAAGATATACACCATGCTCCCTTGATACACCTTCCCGCAGCCGGTAATGGAAATCTCTTACCATTCTGTTCTTAAAATCCGCATAAGACTTACTTAGCAAAATACATTCATCCATATCTCTTTCCACACGTTCTCTGCCTGTCATATTTTCCTTTTTCTTGTCGTAATCTGTCGAGTAATCCAACGCCGGATTCTTTTCTTTTAGTGGTCCTGTATGATATTTCTGAGCCAGACGGTTTGTTAGCGGTCGAATAACATTCTCCCAATCGCCCTTTTCATAACGATACTTTCCACCCTTTCTGCTTACAGAATTAAACACCAGATGCATGTGCATATGCTCCCGGTCTTTGTGGACAGAACAGGCATAATCATAATTCTCTGTCAGATATTCATCCACCCAGTCCTTTATAAATAATAATGCCTGCTCCCCTTCTATCGTCTCATCTTTGGAAAAGGAAAATTTGAAATGATACCCTTGTCTCGTTCCGAGTGTTGGATGTATTTGTTTTGTCAGAAAAAATGTATCCACAATCTGCTCCGAAGTAATACCCGAATTGCTAAAACACAATCCACCTGTCTTTTTTTCATTCATGATGTAAGGGATGGATTTCCGTAAATGTTCCTCTGTCTTAATGGCATCCATTTTAATAATCAGTGACATCTTTTCCACCCTTCATAATCTGTATGGTACTTTTCATCATGGCATACACTTCATCTAACTTATCCAACAAATCTGCACTGGGTTCCACGTATTGATGTTCGTTATATTTTTTCGCAATCTGATTGATATTGACACCAATCTTGTTAATCTCATAAATCATCCTTACGATAGATGCATCAAACTCATCCCTGGTCACATCCGGCGGACACTTAGCTACACTTCGGATATATTCACTCATACTCTTCCGATGCAAACTTGCCTGCCTGTGTAATGCCGCCTTTTCTTCCGGCGTCATTCGTACCCGAAGCATTTCTGTTTTCATGTCATTCACAATTTCACCCCTTCCTGTCTGGACCCCTGTTTGGACATTTTGTCCAAACGTAATTTTTTGTCCTGACTAACCTCATCACGTCTGGACATTTTGTCCAAACGTACTGTTTTTGCTTGATATTTAGCTGTTTTTAGCCGTTTTTGATGTGCATCTAATGACCATAAAATATACATTTTGTCTTCTCATTCAAGCCCTGCAAGATACGCATGATGTGTCCACATCCATGCACATATCTTGTAAGGGGGGCGCCCCTTAGACCCCGATTTCGTATAGAAATATGGTTACTTTTTACTTTTTTTCTTCTTTGAAGTCTTTTGGGTTGACTTCTTTTTTGTTTTTTTCTTGGAAGAACTCTTCTTAGATGCTTTCTTTTGTTTTTGCAGTTTTTTCTTTTCTTCCTGTTGCTGCTTTTTTCAACGTTTCCTGCTCCGCCTGTAATTGTTGCTCTTTCATTTGCTGAATATCTGCCTCTGTATAACTTGTCTGCGAAAGTTTAACCGCACAACTCTTCAGATTGTAATCGCACTGATAAACACTTCCATCCGACAAAAGAATAAAACTTGTCACATCAAACCTATTCTTTGTCTGCTGATAGGTCAGTTTCTTTGCAGACTTGCATCCTCGGTTCTGGCACAGGACAATCAACTGATTTTTCAAATCTTCAAAGGCAGACTCAGACATAAACCCTAAAAAGGAACTTAACCCAGTAGTATCTACATCCAACTCTTTGTTACTATCCGAAGGCTCTTCCTCTGAATCTGTTTCTTCTCCCAAAACAGCCGCCCCCGTTGCAGGTGATGTACTTATTGCTGGGCCTGTTGCTGTGTTTGCTGGTATCTCTGCTTCATTTCGTAAAGCCTTTTGGGTTACTACACTTTTGGCAATCGCCCCTGCCAAAATAATAACCATAAGCAGAAGCATGGCTGCCATGGCTATGGTCTGTTTTCCAAGTCCTCTGTCTCTACGATACCAATAAAATCTTCGTATTTTTCTCCACATAATTTCTCTCCATTCTGTTATCTACGTTTGGACAAAATGTCCAAACGCTAATCTTTGTCCTCTCTGTCTGATATTCACGTCTGGACATTTTGTCCAAACATTAGCCTTTGTTCCACTTTTTCAATCGCCGTAAATAAGTAAAATTTGTATAGGCACCAAACATGGCTCCTTCCGAGTTCCCGGTCAGAGATGTGCTACTGGAACTGGTACAGTGAATCCATACCACGGTACCGTTTTTCAATGTTCCACAGTATATTCCTACATGATTCGCTCCACCGGTTCCCCCGGTCTTACTTTTCAGTCCAATATCACCGGGTTGCAATTTATCCCCACTGATATCCTCAAATTTCTTAGAAGATATAAACGTTGCTGTTTTGGATGCATAAGGCACACTGGTAATACCGGATTTATGAAAAGACCAGGCAGTAAAAGAAGAGCAATCTAAAAACTCCGGATTATCCCTGCCATCTGCCTGTCTTTTCTTCATGCTGTACTTGACGGAACCAATCAGGGAAGCTCCTTTCTCAATCACTTTCCAAGCCTCTGGCGGTGCCGTATTATTCTCTTTTAATTCTTTCAGAATACTGTCCGCACTTTCATTTGTAACCGTAGTTTCCGGATTGGCTATGTAATACCGCAAAGACATGAGGAACATACTCCACATCACCATAGGAATCGTAGCCAAGTTCTACACACATCTTTTTTGAAAAAATCTCTGCATTTTCCTTACTGTAACAGCCATAATTCTTTAACGCCCAATCTATATATCCGCTTCCAAAGTTGTAACCTTGTAATGCTAAAGAAATGCCTTTAATGTCGTTGGGACTTTTACTTTTCGCCTTTGTCAGACAGTCTGACAACTCATGTGTCCCACAATCAATACTTTCCTCCGCCGTATCAATCGGTGGATTGACATTGTAGTAAGACTGCTCCGTCTGCATCACATCCGGAGGATTCCCTCCACTTTCCTGCTCAATTACCGCCAGACACAAATCCACGTAATCATCAATGCCATACTTTTCGCAATAGTCCGCCACCATGTCACGATAGGATTCTGTCTGCTCCGACACCTGTGCCTGATAGGTAGAATCTTCCGCACTGTTGGCCGCACCCCCGGAACCAATCACAGCACCAATTGCACCTACAATAACTGCCATCAAAAGAACTATAAGCAGCACAATCCATACCACTGGATTTGCCGCCACAGACTGTACTATGCTTGTCATAATCTTTCCGACCTGCTGAATTGCTTTTGATGCACTTTTTATCCCCTGTTTGGTACTTTGTGCGCTTTTCTTTGCTGCCTGCTTCTGCATTTTCTTTTGCTGTCGTTTTCGGTACAGAGAACGTACACCATGCTTGGCACCTTGCATGGATTTCTGTGTAACTTCCGCCGAAACTTTTCCTGCCGTCGTATCCCCTTGCTTCTCAGAATTACTCTCATAGGTTTCTTCACTCATTGTTGTTCCAAGCAGCATAGCCTGCAATATCTTTGCAGAAGTATCTTTAATTTCTGTTCCGACAAAAGAGGCAGTTCTACTTTGATTTCTCTTAGTAGAACTGCCTCTCTCTTTCGCCTTCTCTTTCTTTTTTTGCTTTTTGTGATGGACTTCTTTTTTATCCGTTCTTTTTGCTGTGTTTTTCTCCTTTTTTGTTTTCCCATCTCTTTTGCCTTCTTTAACATCCGGCGTTGGGAACGATAATCTAAGGAACGAAACACTCGCTTTGCCGGTTCACTAAGTTCTTCAATCACCTCTTTATCTAGCTGTTCCATGTTATTTCACCACCTCATCTGTAATACCGAGCAGGCTGACACCTACTCGTTCGCCTTCGAACATTCCGCACTATCGTGCTACATGTTCTTACGCCCGACAAATACCATTTCGTGCAAGCACGATGGTGCTTGTCGGGCTTGTGCTACAAAAAAAGACACATGGTTCACATTTTACTGTTCCATGCGTCCTTCCTATTAATCTGTTTTACCAATTATGCTAACTGCATGATTTCCTCTTCCAGTGCCTTCACTTCTTCAAGTGGTAGTCCTGTTCCATCAGAAATCTCTTCGTGAGATAACTTGCCCATTTTCAAGAAACGCTTTGCTGTTTTTCTTGCGCTTTCTCTTTCCGTCTCGTTTCTCATATCTTCCAACATCTTACACATAGTAGCCCTTCTACACTCCATTTCGGTCTGCACGAATCATACCAAATGCATAATCTCCTCTTCCAGCGCCTTCACTTCTTCAAGTGGTAATCCTGTTCCATCAGCGATTTCCTCATGGGATAACTTGCCCATTTTCAAGAAACGCTTTGCTGTTTTTCTTGCGCTTTCTCTTTCCGCTTTATGTGCCGCTTCATGTGCCGCTTCATTTCTCATATCTTCCATCAACTTACACATAGTAGCCACTCCTTTCTCGTCCTGCTTAAAATATCTTGCTTTTTTTGCAAGTATTTCATAATTCATATCGTCCGGATCGGTACATGAAAAGTCGTGCATTAATTTTCCAACTTCATCATCTCCCCGATATTTCCCGTTCACATATAGAATATGCGAACCGTCCCCAAACAATACTTTCTCTTCACCAATCGTAATATATCTCTCTACCGGATATATCGGCTGTTTTCCTTTCATTACATCGTTTTCTGTAATAAAAATCACATAGGTATCAGGAATATTTTCCGTATCTTCCCCTGGTTTTAGGATATGCGCATCCAACAAACTACTGTTATGCCTCGCTCTTTTTACTCCTGCTCCCTTATCTGACCTCTGAATTTCACAATCGAACTCTTTACCTGTATTGTCAACTGCATGAACATCTAAAATAGCAGAACGCCCTTGCAAATTTTTCATGGAATCCTGCACCCGAATCGATTTGATTGTAATATCCTCTTGCCCCAAAACAATTCGAAGTATAAGTTCTACAGCCTCATAATTATCTTCCAGACAGGCAGTCATAAAATCATCATCCATATATCGAAACAATTTCAGTCGCTCTAAATCCTGCTGATGTGTCTGTTCTGTTGTACTCAAACCTTCACCTTCTTCCGCTATTCTAATTATACATCAGTCATTCACTTTTGAAAACCAACTTTTTTAAAAATTTTAGTCCTACTATCTCGTAGCACCTGCAATCTCATGAAAGTTCGTATTAAACAACTGGTACAATTCACTGTCTTTTTTCATGGTGTTATCAAAGGGAACAATCTTATCCCCAAAACGGATGAGTCCCATTCCGGGGTCTGCACCATTGACACAGGCAAGCTGCTCCGCCGATATATCAAACAAATCTTCCACAGCTTCTTTATCCATCGTCCCCTGATCCAGTAAAAGCATAAATTCTGAGTTGGATACCATCGTTTTGGTGGAACGATTACGCTGTGCATCAATGAGGTTCTGACTCATACCGGTACAGATACCGCCACGCTTACGCACCTCACGCCACATCTTTTCCAGTGCATGAAGACTGTACTCCTCTCCCCATAACTCGTGCATTTCATCCACATACACCCAAGTCGCAACACCATCCGACTGGTTATACTTGATTTTGGCAGTGATGCTCTCGATCATCACAAGCATCGCCATGGCTCTCATGCGCTTGCCAAGTTCCGAGAATCCATACACGGTAAATCGGTTTTCTTCCGAAATAGACTGCTCTCTTGCGAAAATATCTAAGGTTCCATCTGCAAACACTTCCAACTGCTCTACCAATTCTATTGCAGAATCATTTCCCTCACTTCTTTCCGCAATCCCATCACGCATGGTACGAATTGTTGGAGACTCCAGTCGTGTCTTCCGCTTTCTCCGCCTGTCATTTTTCTTTTTGAAATATTCCGAATACATGTCCCGTACCGCCTTGTCAATGACTGCTATGTGGCGGCTGGTAAGGGGTGTCGGTTTCAAAGCCTGTTCGCAGATAGCGTAGGCAAACTCCGCTTTTTCTGCCACAAACCGGTCGATATCCGGAACCACATCCGGCACATGGAATGGATTGACATAATATACATTTTCTGCAGACTGGGACAGATTGATATACTGTCCCCCCCATGCTGCCGCAATGTCTTTATACTCTGACATAGGGTCAATAACGATAATGTCATCCGTTGAAAAGCACAGGACTTGTCCCATCTCCGATTTTTCATTATAAGATTTTCCCGAGCCGGGAACACCAAACACCATCCCATTTCCATTCTTCAATAATTTCCGGTTTCCAATGATAAGGTTTTTGGACACCTTATTAAATCCATAGCAGTATCCTTGATTATCGTTAATCTCCTGCACATTAAACGGAATAAAAATGGAAAGTTCTTCGGATGTTATCGTCCGCATGGTATCCACAAATCTCGCTCCTGTGGGCAGAGAAGTATTCAATGCATCCAACTGTTTATGGGAATGTGGCACAATATCCATGTTGTGGGTCTGACCGATGATTTTAATCTTCTCGGTACGCTCCTCCAGTTCTTCCATGGAATCTGCCTTCACCACAATCGTAATTCCCACATACAAAAGACGCTCATCAAAGGAGGAAATCCGGTCTAACATCTCTTCCGTATCTCTTTGCTGCTTTCGCCGCTCATAATTGATATTGGTAGAATAATCTCCATTTTCGTTTTTCATTTCCTGTTCCCGGTTAATGCTTCTCTCATTAGCCATATACTTTTTCATGATCATCTGGTAAGCCACGTTGTTATCCAACGGCTCCACATCCATGGTATAGATAATTGGAAAATTCATATTGGTAAGCTCATTGAGAAACTGGTCGGTCAAACCATTGGGGTACTTTCTCACAAACATGACACACGCACAGGTTCCACCCTCCATCTCCAGATGTTCCGGTCTTTCCCGTAACGAAGTATTGATAATGTCATTTCTCCAGTCCCGTTTCAAGTGCAGATACTCATTCCAGTCAAAAGAAAAGGATGCCTCATCCCCCATGCGATAATAACTATGTAGTGCTCGCAGGCGTTCCGTGGCATCCAATGGTATCAGGCAACTTCCCAGCCGGTTGAATAATTGCTGAATGGAAAATTCAATGGTATTAAAATAGGTCTTTGCACTTTCATAATCCGGCTTTCGGCAGCTCACAACAAAATATTTGGATTGCAGCAAGCCGCCCCGCCCTTCTTCCAACCGTTCCCCTATCATTTTGTGATATTCTTTGGCAAGAGGTTCCATCTCTTTACTGACTGCCTTTTGAAGAATCTCTTCCCGCAGTTTATTGTTGTCGGCATAATGATTCGACACAATAATCTTGTAGCTGACATTCATGGAACGCAAAAGCGTTTCAAACTTGGAACAGGTATCTTCCTTTTCCTCTTCATCCTGTGTTGAGAAGTTAATATCCTCAAACAGATACATCCGGTCAAACTGGTGGATTCCCTTTTTTGAACCGGATGTTGGTTTTTCTAATTCAAAGATACCGTTTTCCGCAATCCGGTAAATGGGTATCGTGTCCTGAATACACAGCGGAACTTTGTAAATCCGTTCTGTCTGTGGTGTATGTGTTTCTTTTTTTAATAGTTTTAACATTCGTTTTCCTAACCTCCTTCTTATCCAGAATAAGCGTCACCTCTTTTTCTGGTGCAAATGTTCCTCTTTTTTCTCTTGTATTTCTCTCCTGGCTTCAATAACTACCGGGGCTACATCCTGATTCCCATATTCTTCCTGATAACATATACGTTCTGCCAGTTCCCTGCTACGATTCATGTCACGAAACTGGAGGGCATATTCTTCAATTAACGTCCTCTCATCCTCTGAAAAAATCTCTTTTTCCGGGTCCAGTTCATATAGCATCATCTGCAGAGAAAGTTCATACGGAATTTCCCCAATCACGCCAATGTCCGGCAAATGACTTGCCAGCGCCGCAATCATCTCTAACGCCCGCTTATCATTTCGTATCGCAGGATAATAACGAAGCATGTCTAGGTCAAGAACCTTTCCTGTCACCAAATCAACCTGCTCATCTTCCAAAGAGTTTTCGCCCGGCTTATGTGACAGGATGCCAATGGAAGCCACACCGTTTAAGGGACTATCCTTTAACTGCTCCCATTTTTCGATTGCCTCTTCCACCGTTGTTATGTCATCATAATATTCTCCCAACTGATGGAATTCTCCACATTCTGCTACAGTAAAGGTAAGCACTGGCTCTACCTTGCTTTTTCGTTCCAGTTCATCCAGAAATTCCTCGCAGTTCAGAGGATACAGTTCGGATTCTGCCGTGATTGCTCCCTTTGTTCCATTAGTATCCGGCTTCTGTTTCAAATCCTCTACGATATCATTTACGGCTTCATAAATGGAAATGTCCGGATTGTCGTAAACACCACCATCCAATTCTTTCCCATCCATATCATAAATGGTATAATCATACCCCTCATCCACGGACTGAGCAAAGATATATCTGTCCTCAATACCAAAAACCAGCTCCTGTTCCATGTATTCCTCTGCTCGTATCAACCTTTCGGAGAAATCTCCTGATATTTCTTCTGTAACGGGATTGATATCGACCTTTACCTCTCCAATGCAAAAATCATCTTCATGCAGAAGATTGAAAATATCATCCTCCCGCCATGCTCCGGCATATTCAAACAAAATATCCAAATCCGAGTCTGCTTTTTCTGTTCCCCGGCTTCGGCTTCCATATACCATCACTTCCCGAATCTGAATCGGCAAGTGATATTTCCGGATTTTCATTTGGATATATTCCCTAACATCTTCTTCTATACGATCTGCGGTCATCCCCTCTATCGGTCGAAAATATTGCTTTGTCTTTTCCCGGAACCGACTTACCACCTGTTCCGTCTCTGCCGAGTGATATTTTTTCTCTCCCAAAAAATCTGCCACTTTCGTAAACCCAAAAGAATCCACATAGTAAGCCGTTTTGTCATGTTCTTTTTCAATCACAATCACATCACTGACAGACATGGAATGCCCGGTAAAATCATCCGGATGATAAAGGTTGAATTTTTCATATAGAGTATCCAGTGTTTCTCCTTCCTTTATTTCCCCACGATACACCGATTCATAATCGGCTTTGTCTACCACCAGCTTATTTTTCTTTACAAAGTCCATTCCCATGAACTGATATGCTTGCCCGTTTCCTCCTTCCTTAATCTGGAACAATTCATAGGTAGCCAAACCTTCTGCATCATATGAGTTTTCTCTTTCTTCCACCCCATCTGCCACCCGGACAATCGCATTGACATAAGTGCTCTTATCAAATATCTCCGGGTAAGTTTCTCTTATGCTCAGTGTGTCCCCGGTTCTTCCTGCTACAATGATGTGGTCTAAAATCTCGATATCTAAAAAAAGACTGGCATACATCATCTTTTCTGTTACCATTCTGTCGGATTGACTCATCTGGAGTTCCGAAGAAGGATGATTATGCAAAAGAATCATGGAGGCAGCGTTTGACAGGATAGCAGACTTAAAAAGTTCCCGGCCGGATACAAAGGAAGAATTGAGCGTTCCAATGCTTACCACATTGAAATTGATGGGATGTCCTTTACTGTCCAGATTGATGACACAGACCTCTTCCCTGTCTAGTCCCGCCATCACATCGGCCATTACGGAAATGGCTTCCTGTGGATTTGTAATGGGTTTATCACTGTATACACCATTCCCTTCCACCAATTTCAAACGCACATCCACCTGTTTTAATTCATCACTCATCATCCGGCACCTCCAGACTCACGCATATCATCGTGCCTTCTTTGGCAGCATTTAATATCTCCTGCAGTTCCGTCACAGAACGCGCTTCTAATTCTGTGACCGTTGTTGTTTGTACTTCCATATCTTCCCCCGCTTCCTAGTGTCCCTTGTGCTTGATTGGTTCATGTGTATGGTTCGGAGTAGTCGAATCATATTCCTGCTTATTCTCTGCCGTAGCAACCAGTTCCCTAACTTCCATATTGTTTGTCATTCCTTGTGCCTGCTTGTAGGTAAGCTCCGGTTGCCTGTCACACCGACTGAAGGTATGGCTTTTGGCATCATATTGATAGACACCATCAGACAATACTTCTTCCTCAGAAACACACATTGCATTGACATCCTGAACCATATCCTGCAATCTCTGAAAAGACATATTTTCACTCTTAGGCAAAATCAATGTTTCATGTATGGATGAGGGGAGCACATAATAATCCCCACCGAGTTTTTCCGCCACCATTTGCTGAACATCCTCACGCATGATATAAACGGCACCGTTCGCTCTGGCTTCATTGGATAAACAATACACATCCGGTCCATCATTCGGAATTGAACCTCGGATTAAGTCCTTTGCTTCATCTATCGAAATCCCTTCTTCCTTTGCAAAGTCAGATGCCAACATCCCTACCATGGTTTCCTGTAGTGACTCAAATTTAAGTGGAGATATTTTGTCCATGTTGTTCATTGCCTGATCATGGAGGGTATCCATGCTTACACCGTACAGTTCCATCAAATCATTGTTGATGGTAATCGACCCCATGGATTCCTCATTTCCATTCGCCCAGATATGATAGGTAATTGCCAAATCTTCTTTTTGCGTATAGGGAATATTCGATAACCGATTTACATTGCTTTGAAGATTGGATACTTTGGGATAAATAAAGTCTTTGACCACCTCATAGTTTTTCACTTCCTGCAAATCAAAGTTAAACCGATACTCCTCCCTTGGTTCGATATGTTCAATATAGGCATCTGCGATTTTTCCGACAACCTCTTCGATATCCATGCCTTGCTGATATTCCTCATAAGCCGCATTCAGATATATGGTAGGCGACATATTTCCATTGGGATTAAAAATCGTTAATCCATCCAGTACGACATCATTGTTCTTAACCGCTTGGCGAATCTCTATATTGGCATTTTTATACTGTTCCGGCAGATAATCTAATACATGTTCTTTAACATAATCCTTAAATTCATTGTAATTCATCCTTCTTTACCTCATTCTTTCCGGACATACTGTCCTGTTTATTAGTGTCTTTTCTCCTTTTTCGCTTCCTCACGAAATGTTTCCTTCATTTTGCTCTGATATGTCATTTTTTCTTCCCCGACTGCCATAAGCCCTTGCAGAATCCCTACATGATTAAAAGGTTTCATGGTCTGAAGAGAAGAATCATATTCATAAGCGGCATGTGTGGTAACTGCCTCGGATGTCAGTATGGAAGAACCCAAACGGCCAAGTACCGCCTGCAGATAAACAACGGTATCCTGTTCCGTCTTTGGTGCAATCAGATAATCACTTTCCGATATGGGAATGGCATAATAATCGCCATCCATATATTCCGCCATCTGCTTTAGCATTTCCTCATCATCCAGACTGGCACCATTTAACTCCGTGGAAAAACAGACAATTTCGTCCTCTTCTTCCGATACCATATCCGCAAGAAGTTCTCTTGCACGTTCTTCCGTGATTTCATTCTCTTCCATGAATTCCGGCATCAAATGCTCAACCATCCACTCTCCCAAAGGCATCACCTTTGGTTCTTCATCCAAAACAACATCCTCTCCTTTCTCATCCATATTTAACAAGGCATCCAAGGCTGCCAACCGCTCCATTTTTTCCTTTAATTCCTGCTCTGCAGAAAAGGGTTTTTGCACTTCTATCTTCGCTGTTTCCAACTGATGACTCACGTTCTCTAACTTGGTTCGTGCTTCCGCCAGTTCCTTCTCCATGTTTTCAAGCACGTTGTTGATTCGGGTAATATTGCCGAGTGCGTCCGAACCGATTTCCAGATTGTGACTGATTTTACCTTTGAGACTCATAACAAATTTACGATTGAAGGAATCAAAAGTAACTTTCATCGCAAATCCGGCGTACTCTCCAATTGGTACAGTCTGTCCCATAGTGTTCATCTGTTTACACAGTGCAATAAGGGCTGTCCCCGCTTCCTTTTTGTCATAGTAAGTCCGGCTTCCCACCTTCATCACAAAACTTTCCTTATCTTCCGGCATATTTTTACGGGCTGTTTCAATATCTGCCTCAAATCCATGAATGCGCTCCTTCAGCGTTTCTATCTGCTTTGGATAATGCTTCGCTATGTTATCCTCCAGCCGGTAAATCTGACTGGTATGGTTTGCCTTCATCAGTTTTAACTTGGAAACCTGGATATCTAAATCCATCTTTTCCTTGATATAAGGATTTCCGGTAGCCAACGCTTTCACTTCCGCATAAGTAAGTGCGGCTTCATCTACATCCTCGCAGCTTCGCACCGGTGATTTGCTGGTCATGATCTGACTGATAAACTTCTGCTTATTCTCAATCACCTGCCACGAATAACTGTCAAAGGTTCCTTCTGTGACATAGCGGAAAATAGATATGGTATCATTCTGATTCCCCTGTCTGAGAATACGTCCCTCCTGCTGCTCAATATCAGTCGGTCATTTTTTGCGGACAGTTCATACATGCTATCCTTTTCTGTTCTCTGCTCCTGCGTTTGCTCTCGTTTGATTTCTCCCTCCGTATCTTCTTGGCACAAGCAGGACAATACCTTGATATACCAGAGCCCGGGACATATTCAACGCCGCACACCGTACAATTTTTAGCGGGCATTGCTGCCCACCGCTTTGTGGGTATGATATGTAATTCACCGACAAAGCCGATGAATTTATAGTAAATCTTGATTTCCTGCCTCACTGTTCCGTCTGCAAGTTTCTCACGTTCCGAAACAAGTATCTTGTCTATGAGTGCGTTTATTACTGTTGCGTCCAGTTCCTTTAAGCCTTGATAATTTCGGATAAGGGCGAGGAAGTCACGGATTCCCCGTGATTTCTCATAGCTTTCATTGAGCGTTTCCGTTACCTCTTTCAGCCGTGCTTCAATTTCAAGCTGCTCTTTCTGGTATTTCCCCGACATCATCTCAAAATTCCGCTCCGTGATACGCTCCATTACCTTATCCTCATAGAGAGAGGAAAACAGCCTGTCCAGTTCCGCAAGGCGTTTGTTCAGCTTCTTACGTTCTTTCTCTAATGCTTTCGCCCTGCTCTGGTCTGTTTCCGTGAGCCGCTTTTCTATGGCCCTGACCGCCTTTTCATCATTCACCGCCATATCCGCAAAGCGGTTGATGTCGGCAAGGACGGCATTGAATAAATCCCTTGCTTCTATATTGTGGGCACTACACTCGCTTCTTCCGTTTCTTGCATAATTATTACATGAATACTGTACACAGTCGATAATCTCTGGGCGTTTCCTCCTGTGTACGTTCATTGCTCGCAGAGCACATCCGCAGTCCACACACTTGATAACGCCTGCAAAAATATTTACAAATCCTCCCTTGTTCTGTGGAAGCCTACGACTTGTAATAAGCTGTTGGACAATATCAAATTCCTCCTGCGTGACTATTCCCTCATGGGTATTGGGTATCACTTCCCATTCTTCGGGCAGCTTAGAGGGGCGTTTCTTGCTTTTCATATTGGCGGCAATCCGTTTGTAGCCTACAAGATTTCCCGCATATATCGGGCTTCTTAAAATGCTCCTCACGCTGTTCCCACTCCAAATATAGCGTTTGTCCTCGTTCCCCTCAAAATGACGTTCAAAGCCTGTTTCGCCACGCTCCGCCGCATAAGCGGCAGGGCGTAGGATATGCTGTTTATTAAGATGTCTGCAAATTTTGGCAACTCCATTCCCTTTTAATGCAAGGTCGAATATCTCTTTTACAACATGTGCCACTTTATCATCTATCAGCAGATGGTTGTGGTCGGCAGGGTCTTTGATATAGCCATAAGGGGCGGTAGTTCCCATGAATTTCCCCTGTTGAAACCTCGCCCGATATGCCGATTTTATCTTAACAGATATGTCAGCGGCATACATTTCGTTTAAAATGTTGCGGAAAGGCGTGATGTCCATAGCAGATTTATTCAAGGTATCTACGCCGTCATTGACCGCTATATACCTCACGTTATGCTCTGGGAAGAAAACTTCCAGATATAACCCACAATCAAGATAGTTTCTCCCCAGACGGGATAAATCTTTCGTAATCACGCAGTTTATCAGACCGCTTTCAATGTCTTTTATCATATTCTGGAAACTTGGTCTTTGGAAATTTGTACCAGAATAACCATCGTCCACATACGTTTTTGCTATGTGCCATCCCTGCTTTTTCACATAATCCGTGAGGATGGATTTCTGTGTCGCAATGCTCGCACTCTCGTTATCCGTACCATCGTCTTTAGATAAGCGGCAATAAATGCCGACTAAATAGATTTTCTTTTCTTCTTTGATTCCTGCCATACTGTAAAACCTCCGTATCTGTCCTATCTGTTTTCATGTCCCATTGCGTACATTCTAAGCGGACAGCCCCTCATTGTCGAAGGTGTCGCCCTCGGCAATCTTCTTCCGAATATCCTCGGAGATAATCGGGACAAACGCTTCTGTAACGGTCTGTGTGCCGACATATTCACGGCTGATTATCATCTGCACTGGTGCTTTTGGCACGATACGCTTTCTCTTTTTATCTGCTTTCTTATCCTCGCCCATACTTAAATCTTCCTTTCCAGACAGGGCAGGGAAGAGTTTGGAAATGTCCCCGCCCTGCCAATCAGATACCATCAATCCCCGCTGTTTACTTCTTTCTGTAATGCTTCAAGGAGTGCCGCTGCTTCATCAGCGTTCAGCGTGATTCCCTTTCCGCACTTCTCACGGTTCGGGGAAAAGCTGCGGATGTCATATTTCGGCTCTCTCCCGTTCCATGAAATAAGATTGATTTCCTTTGTGTAGCCGCTGTCACTCGCAGACAATACGGCGATTTCCTTTACAATCTCATACTGGATTTCTCTCATTCTCCATACCTCAACTCTCTGTATTTACTTCCCGAAAAGAGAAGGTTAGCGGCTGTCCCTGCTCCGTTTTCTCTGCAACTCACGTTCCAGAAGTCGGATGATGGTTTCCTCCATCTGTTTCGGCGTTGTGTCCTTCGGAAAATACTTTTTCAGTTTGCTTGTGTTGATTTTCAATGTTTCTTTCTGGTTTCCCTTTTCCTCGGTCATAATCGCAAATATCGTATCCATGTCAAGCCGCCCGCTCTGGCTTAGGCTTTTCATCCGCTGTGCCTGTGAAAGTGAGGGTGTTGCTTCTTCACTCTCCATCGTGGCAAAGAGGTTTTCCTGCTCGTCTTTCTTCAAAAAGGACAGCTCCACCGCAGGGGTAAGGGCAATTTGCCCCTCGTCCACCATCTGCAAAATCGGCGGTATCAATTCCGTCAAGCGGATAAATCTTTGTACAGTCATCCTGCCTACGCCGAAACCCTGCGCCACTTTGTCGTCCGTCCGCAACTTCGTCACAACTTGTGACGAGGTTAAATCCGTGCGGAAACCCTGCCGCTTCATGGCTTCGGATTTCATCTTGTAGGCAAACGCCCGCTCGCTCGGCAGGATATTTTCACGCTGCAAATTGCTGTCTACAAGGGTGATGATGGCTCGGTCACGGTCTAAGGGCAAAACAAAAGCAGGGACGGTATTTATACCTGCAAGCTCGGACGCACGGACACGCCGCTGCCCCGCAATCACTTCATAACCGTTCCCGTCCTCTTTCGGGCGTGTGATTATCGGCGTGACAATGCCAAATTCCTTGATGCTTTCCGCTAACTCTGACAGCGTTTCATCCTCTGCCACATGAAACGGATTGTCGGGGAACGGGTACAAGTCTTTGGTCTTTAACACCTTAAAATCCTGTTTCTTCATTCACATATCTACCTTTCTTTCGCTCTGCTTCTATGATTTTTCTGCAATTCTTCCAACACTTCGGGCGGTATTTTTGACAGCAGCCGCCCCATCTGCTCGTTGGTTCTCTGCAATTCAAATATCTTCTGATTCGCTTTCTGCACCTTTAGTTCCTGCTCGTACTTTTCATCACGCATACGCCCCGCATAGTCTGATTCCTGCCCAATTCTCTCTTTCAAACTGTCGATATACGCCTGCTGTTTCCCGATTTCCTTAGAGAATTTCTCCACGTCTGGCAGCCATGCAGAGAGTAAATCTAACGCTTTATCCCTTTTCTTCCCTGCATTAAAGGCGTTGATGTCGGACAGGGCAGACACGATTTCCTCATACTGTTTATCAAGCCTGCCGCCCAACTTATAGAGCCATGTGGGGACGTGTTTCCGTTTCGTTTCCATCGAAGATTGACCTCTCTCAAGCTGATTCCAACGTGAGGACATCCGCTCATGGTAGGCGGTCTGCCACTCGGATAATGATTTCTGGTTGCCTAAGATAGCTTTCGCTGACAGCTTATTGTCTGGCGTAATCGGCACAAAGCAAAGGTGCATATGGGGCGTTCTCTCGTCCATGTGGACCACAGCGGAGAGGATATTTTGCTTTCCCACACGCTCCGAAATGAAGTCAAGAGCCGTCTGGAAATACGCTTTTTGTTCTTCGGGCGGTAACTGGTTCATAAATTCTGGTGAAGCCGTGATGAGCGTTTCCACCATCATCACGCTGTCTTTCCTTGTCCTGCACCCCGCTTCGGCTACCATGCGGTTAATCTCTTTCTTGTAGGTGTACTTTGGCGGTGCTATGAGATGGTAATTGTTTTTAGAGCGTTCCATATCTATATCTGGGTTGCTTTTGTAGGCTTCTTTCTTCCGCTCGTTGTGGCGTTCACAAGCCGCAACGCCGCCCGCTTTTCGTTTCTGGAAACGCAGGATTGCATAAGGCATAGGCGGATTCCTCCTTTCTTTCGGCGGGTGACCGTCCTTTGGGGTGACAGCGGTGACGGTGGTGACAGCAGTTTTGGGATACCCCCTGCCGACTGCCGCAACTGTAACCCTCACCCCTGCATGACGGTCATGTCGATGATGACGGTGTTTTTGGGATACCCCCCTCGCAAGAGCCGTCACCGTCATGCCGCCATTCTTTTATCCGAAGCCGTAAGGCGTAGGATAGCAGGGCACAGCCCTGCCTTAAGGGAGTCCAGAGGGAACGTCTGGCACACGACTTTGCAGGGCAAAGTGTAGTGTGTTACACCCTGTAAACGCAGTCGGAAAAATCGGAGAGATTTTTCTGACCGCAGGGGTGGTTTTACACGCCCGAAAAGGGCGGGTGAATCCCACGCCTGCATTTTGCGTTTGCGGGGTGTTCTCCCGTAGGGATGACAGCGGCAGGGTATCCTAAAATCACTGTCACCGCCGTCACTGCTGTCACCCGCAGGGCAGAGCCGCCAGCTTTACATGGCTTTAAGCGTCAATGACAGTAACAGGGGGGTATCCTAATATCGCTGTCACCACCATCACCGCTGTCACCCGCCCTCCTTGCAAGGGCAATCCGCCTGCCGTCTTTCCTGCGGCTGTACTGGTAGCAGATACGGTTCTCGCTTAAAAATGTGGTGCGGTATTCATTCAGCCATTTCGTAATCACCGTGGGTATGGTTTCCGTTTCCCCATAGCGGCTAACAGCTCCGTTGCCGTGCCTGCCCATTCTTCCTTATCCCTCATAAAATCCACCAACCGAAAAAAGGACATCTGGTATCGTTTCTTTCGCAAGCTGCTCCTGCGTTTTCCGCTCCACAAGCTCCCAACGGCAATCACGGAAACGCGAGCGTGTATTCCTGATAAGGCGTGTCCCTGCCCGTCACATACAGCTTGGCGGTGTCAGACGCACGTTTCTCCTTTTCCAGAACAAAGGTAGCGTCCGCACTCCCCGTTAATCCTGTCGTCCCAGACACCTTGTTGAACACGTCGCTGTCATTCTGCTTTCGGATGTGGTGTCGGCGACAATGACCGCCAGAGAGTGCCTGTCGGCAAAGTCTTTGATGAGGGAGAAGCTGTACGGACTTTCTGCAAGGTATCAATGACAATGAGCCTGCTGTCTGGGTAATCTTTCAGATAATCTTCAAGTTGCACGATAAGACCGTCTGACAGCTTGCGACTTGCCACGGCAAAGTGGAGCCGCCCGCTCGCTTCGTCCGTCAAACGGAACAGCCTGTCCTGTATGCGGCAGAACGTGTCCTCAAGGCAGAGGTAAAGCACATCGCCCTCCTGTGTCGTCATGTCCCATAAGGGGATTCCCTGCGACACGCATAAGCATAGCTTCAGCATGAGCCAGCTTTTGCCTATCTTCTGTGAGCCGCAGAACAGCGATAAGCCTGTCGGGATAAGGCTGTCCACCACAAAGGATGGTTTCTCAAGCGGTTCATAAAGGAGCGTTTCGGCGTTGACTGTCTGTAACTTCTGCATGGCTTTCCTCCTTTCGGGCGGTGTCTTTGTTTTCGTTGCACATAGGCGTTGACCTCCTTAAAAATAGATTTACTCCCACGAAAAAAGTGAGAGTATGTAATGCCGCCAATCCCACACAAATAAAAAACAGATTTCTTTTTTCGGGCGGTGTCGGTCACGGTTGGAGATATTTCCTCAATTTCCGCCTTTACTTTCTCCTTTGCAATCGCAACAGATTTCTGTATTGCGGAAGCGGTGCAATGCTCCATAGCGGCGATTTGGTAAAAATTGAACTCATACTCGTAGTAGAGCAGGAAACGCCGCCTTTGTATCTCTGGAAGGCTCCCAACCGCCTTATAGAGCGTTTCATTCCGTTCTTCCTCAACCATGCGTTCATCAAGGCTCTTAGGCACACGCAACGCCCGTCTGTAAAGGGTTTCGTCCCATACCTCGTTAAACTCCCTGTGCCGCTCGTCCCATTAGAAAAGATTCCTGTTCCTGCGCTCCATCTGCCGAAACTCCATAAAGAACTGTTCCGACACTTCCAACTCGTGGGATTTGCCCTGCCCGTCCTTAAAGCTGATAAAATACCTTGTGCCGCTTTCCGTGGATTCCTCCCGAAGCGTGTATGCCTTAACCCTGTATGCCATCCTGTTGTCCTCCTGCAAAAAATGAGTGAGGGGATTTCCATCCCTCACCCAGTAGCCCGCAGGATGGCAGGCTGTTTTAGAAGCTATAAAATTTTCCGCAGCTTCTTCCGCAGATGGTCTAACCTCGCATAGATGGCACCAGTCGTCAAATGCACAAGCGGGGCAATCTCCTTTGTGGAATACCCCTGCATTTTCAGCAGGACGATTTTCAAGGTACGCCCGTCCACCGTGACTAATACTTGATAGAGATTTTCGCTCTCAATCTCTTCCAGTAACTCCGCAACCGTACCCACTTCCGCCTGCCGCTCCCTGCCTGCCATGTCCTCAAGATATTCCGCAACGTCATTCGTCCATCGGTAAAACCGCCTGTTGGAATTGAAGTCTGCCCTGTCCGCCATGCGTATCTGCTCAATGGTCACTTCATCAACGCCGCACTCACGCAGCAGCTTTTCCTCCGCTTCTTTCCAGATACGCCATTTCCTGTCCTCCCGTCCGTGGTTGTATGCCATTCTTTCTTCCTCCAATCAGAATTGATTGAGAGGGCAGAGAAAAGCCCCCTCATTTTCCCAAAGGAAAAAACAAGGGGGCTGAACGCCTTAAATTTTAATTTTCTATTATCTTTCTTAGTTTTCTTAGGATTCTGGCTTTGCGTTTGTTCACAACGCTCTGGGTTATGCCCAACCTCGCCCCGACTTCACGCTCGGAAAGTCCGTCAAAAAAAAGATTGCCTGTATCAACTCCTGCTCACTCTCCGACAACAAAGGCAGGGCGGCTTTCAGCCTGTCCACCATAACAGCATTGACAACGGTTTCCGCAATGTCCGCCGCTTCATCAGCGATAAAGTCCAGAGGATTCCCCTCGCTGTCCGTAAATCCGTCCAGAGATAGCAGGCTGTTCTTCGTATCTAATTTTTGCAGATAACGCCACCGTTCCTTGTCACGGTAGAAGTCTGTGTATTGCTCCCTCACGACTTCAAGCAGACAGCCTTGAACGGGGATAAACAGCTTGTCCATATAGGTCTGGTCGGATTCCCTGCAACGGCAGAACTCCGTGTAGGATAATTCCACATAGCCGCCACTTTCTCTGATATATACCTTTCTTGGTGCATATTTCACCATAAATACCTCCCATCTGAATTTTTGAAATGTAAAAAATCCAGATGGAGAGGCGGAGAACGACACCGCATATCAGAAACAGCCCTACGGCACTTTCCAACAAAAATCGACAAAGAAAAACCGCAAAGGCTCTGTGACCTTTACGGTTATAGGAAATAGTAATTCTATTGTATGGAGATTGTACTTCTACTTTCAAGGTGAGAAGTACCGTTGCACTGGCAGAAATTTTTTAACTGGTTTCCTGCCGTTCTCTGATATGCTATGTATTGATAAATTTTGCTTCGTATGAGCAGATAGATAACTGCCCGAACATAAAAAAATCCCTCCAAATTTAAAAACAAATTCAGAGGGTAATTTAGGGTATAACAAAATAACCCACCCGAATATCGTTTTTTTTATTTGGTGAGTTTGTTCTTTCAAATACGAAACAAATGCTCATGTACGGTAAAGTATCACAAGAAAATTATGTCGAATTGACAGCCGCCTCCGCTATACCGAATAAGGAAATAAAGAGTCCTCAAATTTTGCGCTACTAAATGAAGACGAGCGGAAGTAATCTCCCGCTCGTCAGTAAACTTAACTATGCCATATCAATCCCGCTTCTTTCCCGCCACCGGCACTAAGAACAGCGCGGGCAACAGCAGGAAAGCGGTACAGACCAGCCCCCAGGGTATGGACACCTGCTGGGCTACCAGCCCCACAATAGGCCCGCCGATGATCTGCCCGAAAGAGTCCAGCTGTCCGCTGGTGGAAAAGACTGTGGCGCGCATTTTCTCATCCACATGGTCGTTCATCCAGGCGGCCAGCACAGGCTCCTTGATGGTGCGCATAAGCCCCGCCAGCAGGAACACCAACAACATGAACCAAAAGCTCCGCCCCACCGCGAAGAGAACCAGGCACAGGATATACCCGGCGCTGGTGGACATGACCACACTGGTTCGGCTGACAGTCCCTTTTTTCTCCATGCGGGCGATGAGCAACTGAGAAGCCAGAATACCTAAGCCGTTGCCGATAAGACTGATAACACCGAACCAAGTGACGCTGTTCAGCGGCCCGATAACGGGTATTACCGTGTCATCCAGAAAATGAGCGGTGGAGAGCCGGTCAAAGCCTTCACTGGCAAGTCCCCCGCATAGTGTGATTGCTAAGAGCGCCAGCAACACAGGTGCGCCTTTCACAAAGCCCAGGTTGAGCTTGAACAGGCAGACAAAGTCTTTAAGCAAGCCCTGCCGTTCCTCAATAGCAGGGGAGAAGTTGGTTTCTGGCATGATGCGAACCATCACCAGCCCCAACAACAAGCACAAACTGCCCCCCAAGATGATAGGCATTTGCAGGTTTATGTTTCCCAGCAGTGTGCCCAGCACCACGCCCAGAACGCCGCCGATTTGCCCCATTTGACTGCCCCGCAGGAACACCTTGTCTATGGGTTTGTCCTCTTCCTCCGAGGCAATCCACGCCTCCAGAGCGCCGGTGATGAAGGTATCACCGCAACCCCAGACAACCTGGGCCAGCAGAACCGGCGCGAACCACGGTAGCGCACCCTCCATCAGAAAGCCCAGGCCGTAGAGGAACATTCCAATCAGCACCGAGCGCCGACGGCTATACAAATCCGCCACCACACCGGTGGGCATCTCGAACAGAAAGCAGGAGGTCTCCTGAACCGTCCCTACCAGGACAAGCTGGAAAGCATCCAGCTGCACCACCTCCATGTGGTACACGATGGAAAGCACTGTGGACATAGAAACCGCCAGGGAACAGACAAATCGGAACAGCAGGTAGACAGAATATGCCTTTGAATTTTTAGCAAACATGAAGTTACATTCTCCTTTCAAATCTCATTTTATATGACTTTTGCAAGCTGTTAAGCTAACTTGTGGAACATATGCCGAACCTTATCTATACGGCTATTCGGGCGGCGGGGTTGGCAAATAAATTTACCAATAGCTGGCTGGTATCCTTTTAACTCTGTCAAGCAGACTCCCTGCCCATTTGTGAAATAAGTTAAATCGTTCCTGTATTCTTGAATACATCTAGCAGGGATTTCTCCTTTCAGAATGACCTCGTCATTCTTTATCTGAGTACTTACAATATCTGCACAATACCTTGGAGCATCATGATACGCCCGTGAGAGATATTCCTGCGGTGCATAAATTTCAAAGTGGAGATATGGCTCTAATAGTTCTGTCCCTGCTTTTTTAAAGCCTGCTCCAATACGATAGGGGAAAGCAGACCGAAAGTCTGCGGGGGGTACTTACAGGACTATAATACAATCCATATTCAAAACAGATTTTACAGTCTGTCACCCATCCATACAGCCCCTGCTCGCAGCCATAAAGAACCCCTCCATAACCGCATTTTGGAACGATTGATTTAAATATCCAAGTGAAACTCTGCTTTCATACTGCACTCCGCTTCCAATAGGGAGCGGCTCTATGGACAACCCGACAGAAGCCCAGAAAGGATTTGGCGGGACTTCTATGTGGATGGTATATTCTGCTTTTCTAAGCGGTCTTTCCATATATATAACAGTAGGCTCTTTTATTTCTGCCTCCACATGATATTTTTCCTCAAGGATGGCACAAATGACTTCCATCTGCACATTCCCCAAAAAAAGATAACATAATCTCATGGGTAACAGTATCAATGTCAAAATGCAAAAGAGGGTCTGTATCAGCAATCTCTGCGAGGGCATTTAACAGGGCTTCCCTTTGCTCCGGCTTTGCGGCTCTACCGTTGTCCGAAGTAATGGCATGGGATTATCAATCCGTGTTTTGTGAGGCAGGAGTTTTTCATTTCTTTGGAACGATTGATTTAAATATCCAAGTGAAACTCTGCTTTCATACTGCACTCCGCTTCCAATAGGGAGCGGCTCTATAGACAACCCGACAGAAGCCCAGAAAGGATTTGGCGGGACTTCTATGTGGATGGTATATTCTGCTTTTCTAAGCGGTCTTTCCATATATATAACAGTAGGCTCTTTTATTTCTGCCTCCACATGATATTTTTCCTCAAGGATGGCACAAATGACTTCCATCTGCACATTCCCCAAAAAAGATAACATAATCTCATGGGTAACAGTATCAATGTCAAAATGCAAAAGAGGGTCTGTATCAGCAATCTCTGCGAGGGCATTTAACAGGGCTTCCCTTTGCTCCGGCTTTTGCGGCTCTACCGTTGTCCGAAGTAATGGCATGGGATCATCAATCCGTGTTTTGTGAGGCAGGAGTTTTTCATTTCCCAGAATGTCGTTCAGTTTCAAAGTATCATCAGCTAAAATAACAATTTCTCCCGGACAGGCATGGTCAGCCGGGACGATTTCACCATTTGACGGAATACACATCTCTGTGATTTTTATTTTCTCTTTTTCAGATATTCTAATAACATCCCTCAAATGCAATGTTCCGCTATATATACGCACATAAACAAAACGCCGCCTTTTCTCTGAATATTCAATCTTAAAAACCTGCCCGCATAGTTCAGATTGACCTTCAGGCGTTGATGAATAAAATTTACTGGCAATTACTTCTATAAGCTGCCGAATCCCCAGATTGTTTTTAGCGCTTCCGTGATAAACGGGAAATAACGTTCCGTTTTGGAATCTCCTGTTTTCTTCCTGTTCCAGTTCTGACATTTTAAACGGTTTCCCTGACATATATTTCTCTAATAGTTCATCGTTTCCCATAATTACCGCATCCCACTGTTCCATATCGTCATTGTCCGTTACATTTATATGGGGATGCTGCCCAACCTTTTGCTTCACTATAATTTCCGAAGAAAGCTTTGCTTTCATTTCCCGATATACCATTGGCAAATCAATCCCCTCTTGGTCAATTTTATTGATGAAAAAAATTGTCGGAATCTTCATTATCTGTAGTGCATGAAACAGTATACGGGTCTGTGCCTGTATGCCATCCTTTGCAGAAACTAATAATACTGCTCCGTCTAATACGGATAAAGAACGGTATACTTCCGCCAAAAAATCCATATGGCCTGGCGTATCTATAATGTTGACTTTTACATCCTCCCACTGAAAAGATGTCACTGCTGTCTGGATAGTGATTCCCCTTTGACGCTCCAAATTCATTGTATCTGTCCTTGTTGTGCCTTCATCTACGCTCCCTAGTTCTGCAATTGCACCACTGGTATACAATAAACTTTCCGTTAATGTTGTCTTTCCTGCGTCAACGTGAGCCAGAATGCCTAAGTTAATTATTTTCATGTGATTTTCCTCCTATCAACACCCAAAAAAGGGCATAAAAATACCCAGTGATAAATACTCCTATCACTGGGTAAATAACTCCAATAGCCCCAAAACACTTATATGTTTTCGGGCATATAAAATTACATGATAAAAGTATTCTTAAACTGGGTACAAAAAACTAAGCCCCATATTAAAAGTGAAACGGGACTGCTACTTTTTGTTCCCACTATCAAATTGACAGTTTATTTAAGAATACCTTGCCGCATATTTATTAACTCCTTGTATAATACTGAATCTAATTATATTCCTTAACCCTTTATTTGTCAAGCTGACAAACTAAAGCAGAAAAAGCGGCAGGATTTCCCCCTGCCACTAATCATCTGTTTATGCAAAAATAATTTCCTTTTCCACAATCTCCCTCGCACAAGCCCTTATGTTATTGAGGCATCCTGTCCATTCTAAGGCGTTTTCTGCCTTTAGCTGTTCCGTTATGCCCTGTGCCTGTTTCATACCCTCTATGAGCCTTTCAAAGCGTTCCTGTGCCTGTCTGTTGATGTCGGCAAGGTAGGCGTTTAGCCTGCCGCTTGTAAGAAGATTGGTGTATGTAACTTTACGGTACTGTTTTAGATAATCTAAATGCCGTTGCCCCCAGATGCCTATTGCCTGTTCTTCTTCGGCGGGTACAGTTAAGCACGGTATCAAATAATCCCCTTGCCTTTCGTATTTGCCGCCCAGTTCCTCAAATAATGATTTTGCCATTGTCTGTTACCTCCACATTCTTTTTTATTTTGAATGTCCGCAAAATCCGTCGCACGTTAGTACCGGCTCCCATTTTCTGCGTAGAACCCAATAAAAAACGAACCTGTCCGCTTCTTACTTTGCCAAACAGCTCCGTCTTTCTTAATTCTGTATTCGCTTCATGGATAAAGGCTATCTGTTCTTCCGGAACACCTTTCCTTATCAATTTCCTTTTAATATCATGGTAGACATCATCAAACACCTCTGCTTCCACTGTTTCGCCATCTAACGTGGCAGTGGTTTTCCCTATCTCCTTTGGCGTAGACAAATCACAAAAGATAAGTTGTGCTGACTGATTCTCCGATGTCTTTTCCCAAATTTCAAAGGCTTTTTCCACACAACTGTTTACTTTGGAACTTGGGGAATCCGGCAGCATGGGATTGATTAACCGTTGATCCAGTGCTAGCTTTCTTCCATCGTTCGTAATTTTCAGCATATTATCTTCATGAGGCTGCACCCTGCGGTCACGAACTGCCTCCGCCCGCTCTGCAAGAGAAGCCACCATGTCCTTTTGATAATCGCTTGGTTCCAGTACCACATTTTCATACTCTGCTTCCGGTACCGGCAAATCCAGCATATCCGGTGTTTGGATATCCGCACATTCCTTAAAGAGAGAAATCAACTCCGGTAAGTTATAAAACTTTGCAAATCTCGTCTTTGCCCGGTATCCGGTTCCCTCCGGTGCAAGTTCAATGGCTGTCTGCGTCTCTCCAAAGGAAGATGCCCAGGCATCAAAATGTCCCAGTCCCATTTGCTGCAGTGTGTCATACTGCAAATATCTCATATTGGTATATAACTCCGTCATACTGTTGGAAATCGGTGTTCCCGTAGCAAAGATAATTCCTTTTCCTCCCGTAAGTTCGTCTAAATACTGGCACTTGGCAAACATATCCGAAGACTTCTGTGCTTCCGATTGGGCAATGCCTGCTACGTTCCGCATTTTAGTATGTAAAAACAGGTTTTTGTAATAATGACTTTCATCTACAAAAAGCCTGTCCACACCTAACTGCTCAAAAGTGACAACATCGTCTTTCCGGGAAGTATCGTTTAACTTCTCCAATCTTGTCTGCAGCGTCTTTTTTGTCTTTTCCATCTGTTTGATGGTATAACGCTCTCCTTTGTCTGCCTTTGCCTCCTGAATTGCCAGTGTGATTTCTTCAATCTGGCGCTCAATGATGGCGACCTGACGCTCTGCCGACAGAGGAATTTTTTCAAATTGTGTATGCCCGATAATAACGGCATCATAATCCCCCGTTGCGATTCTCGAACAGAACTTCTTCCGGTTCGCCGGCTGAAAATCTTTTTTCGTAGCCGCTAAAATATTGGCTCCCGGATAGAGTCTCAAGAAATCACTGGCCCATTGTTCCGTCAGATGATTGGGAACAACAAACAGGCTCTTTTGACATAAACCTAACCGCTTACTTTCCATGGCGGCAGCTACCATCTCAAAGGTCTTTCCTGCACCAACGCAATGGGCAAGCAGCGTATTGTGCCCGTAAAGGACATGCGCCACGGCATTTTTTTGATAATCCTTTAGTTCAATATCCGGTGTCATTCCCGGAAACACCAAATGAGAACCATCATACTCTCTCGGCCTGGTGGAATTGAACAGCACGTTGTACTTATTTACTAAAACCTCTCTTCGTTCCTGGTCACGAAATACCCAGTCCCGAAAGGCTTCTTTCATGGCATCCTGTTTTTGTGCCACAATCGTTGTTTCCTTTTTGTTTAGAACACGCTTTTCCTTGCCATCCTCGATGACCGTATCAAATACCCGGCTGTCCTTCAGATTCAAGGAATCTTCTAAAATCTGATAGGCATTTCGACGGTTCGTTCCATACGTCATATTGACAAGAGTATTTCCGTAGTCTGCATTTTTTCCTTTTACATTCCACTGTCCGGTTACGTCAGAATACTGGATTTTAATAACATCCCTTTCCAAAAGATGGAACGGAGTTTCAAACACTTCCCGCATAAAATCTTCGATATATCTTGGTTCAATCCATGTTGCACCGATTCTGACTTCAATTTCACTGGCATCCAAATCTCTTGGCTGGACTCGTTTCAGTGCCTCCACATTGATAGCATACGTTGCATCATTTTCGGCAAAACCCCCGGCCACCTGCAGCTTATCTCTGACATTTCCACTCAGATACGCATCTGCCGTTTCCCAGATTTCACTAACCGGATTTTTGAAAATAACTCCTGTAAGTTCCTTAATTAGTTCCTCCTCGCTCTTATCTGTGAGTTCTGACATATAAGCAAAATCAATCGCTGCCTTTTCCGACAGGGACACCGCCAACGCTTCACTGGCTGTATCAACACTGGTAACCACTTCCGTTTTCTTGATGGTTCGCTTGGAAAACATATCGGCTTTTCCGAGGAAGTTGCCTTCCTCATCCAGTTTCTCCAACGAACACAAAAGACAATAACTGCTGTCCTGATGAAATGCCCGTTTATTCGTTTTGGAAACAATTCTGCCATTCTCTTTTACAAAATCATCATACAAATCATTTAACTGTTTCTGCTCTGCCTTAATATCTTCCTCCGGATATTCTTCCAACTGGAGCCGTATCAGTTCCTGGGTGCAGTCCCGTATGGCAACCATCCCATGGATTCGACGAATCATTCCCTCGGAGGCTTCCACCGGTTTCATAACGGAGTTCTCACGATAATATAATTTCTCATCTACCAAGGTGTAACTGAAATTCTTTACTTCCGGAATGGCAGGAATCACTTCATCCATCGTACTTTCTTCCGATAATTCCAACTCAATTTCTTCATACTCACCGGATATCTGACTAAAGGCAGCCTCCAACTGCTCCTCAAATGGCAAAGAGGTATCTGCCACACAAGTACTTTCCATACCATAAGGACCACTGACCATTTCCATCGAACCAACAATCATATCCGGGTTTTCAGTAAAATAATGATTCATGACAATTCCATTATCATCTTCTGACAAATGAACCCAATCCGGCTCAATATCAATGACACGGTCTCTTTTTTTCAGGAAAATAATATCCGACGTTACTTCCGTACCGGCATTTTCCTTAAATGCGGTATTGGGAAGTCTTACTGCTCCTAACAATTCTGCCCGTTGTGCAATATACTTACGGACTTTCGGATTCTCCTTATCCATCGTTCCCTTACTGGTGATAAACGCAATGATACCGCCCGGCCGCACCTGATCGATGGCTTTGGCAAAAAAGTAATCATGGATAAGGAACCCTGTTCCTCCAAAATTTTGCTTATCATACTTTTTATCCGACACCTTATACTGTCCAAATGGTACGTTTCCAATCACCACATCAAAAAAATCATTGGGATAACCGGTTTTCTCAAATCCATCTACCGTGATATTGGCTTTCGGATATAACTGCTTTGCCATACGTCCGGTCAAAGAATCCAGTTCTACGCCGTAAAGTTTGCTGTCTCTCATCGTCTCCGGTAACATGCCAAAGAAATTCCCGATGCCCATGGACGGCTCTAAGATATTTCCTTTGGCAAATCCCATTTTTTCGAGCGTGTGATAAATTCCCCGAATAATCGTAGGACTTGTATAATAAGCATTTAAGGTACTTTCTCTCGCTGAAACATATTCTTCATCCGATAAAAGTTCTTTTAGTTCCTGATACTCATTTGCCCATGCACTTTTCGTTTCATCAAAAGCATCTGCAAGTCCGCCCCATCCAACATATCGTGCCAAAGTTTCCTGTTCCTCTGCGGTAGCCATTCGTTCCTCTGCTTCTATTTTTTGCAATGTCTGAATTGCTTCCACATTCCAACGGAACTTTTCTTTTGGGGTTCCTATTCCCAGTTCATCTGAGGTAATCACATAGTTTTCTGCATGAATTTCTTCCGGCTGAATACTCTCTTCTTCATCCGGAGTATCTACGCCACTTAATTCCTCTTTTGCCTGTTCCAGTGCCTTTTTTTCCTGTTCTTCTTTGTAGGCTGCATATTCTGTCTTCTTTTTATCCGATAAATACCGTCCTTGTTGTATCAGTTTTTCAATCCGCTTTGCAACCACATTCCAGGATAAAAGCACTTCCGCATCCGGTGTGAAGATGTGCCCTTTTCTCAAACGGATACCTTTTGCGTCATAATCCTTATAACTGTTATCCGAACCCGCCAACGCAGAGTTGGAACCACCGGTTCCATATTCCTTTTTCAGAAAATCAGCTGCTTCTTTCACGGTATGATCCTTTTGATAAAAGTCATAAATCCGAAAACTACCCTGTGCAAATCCGCTGCCACTGCTAAGCACATAATCAATTTCATCCGATGTAATAAAATCTTCGGTGAGAACATCCACTTTTTCCGCAAGTGGATAGGAAATCCGTTCTTTCAATAAATCGGCAACATCATCCCGAAGTTCATAAGGATTCTTTGCTAACCGGAATCGTATGGATATTTCCTCGGATTCAATCTTTTGCAGCGTTTCATCCAGACAGGCTACAATATTTTGAATCTTATCCGGTTTTGTAAGCAAATCCATCAGGTATTCTTCTTCCCTCGGATAATTATATCCGCTTATCCCTATCCTTTTTGGAAACTCACCAATGGAATCCCGATAGAAAAAGTATAGTTGATTGGCGATACGCTTTCTCTCATAATAATCAACCATATATGCCTCTGTTGAATCCATATAGGTACCGGACTCCACTTGACTTCGGATGATTTTTTCAATTTCTTCCCAGGAAAGTTTCAATTCCGTATGTTCCAGTGCCGAATTGCCATGCGCTGCCGACATTCCGTTTTCATCAAACCACACGGAAATCTGTTCTTCACCAAAGTTAAATCCCTTTCCGGTAGAACCATATTCCCGGCGTAAAAAATCCGACATCTCTTCCGGTGTTTTCCCCTGTTCATACTTTGCAAAGATTCTCTTTCTGCTGTTTTCCAACCCTCCTCCTGTGCAAAGAATCTTCGCGACCTTTTCCTCGGAAATAGTTCCGGGGAAAGATAACTGTATCGGCTTTTCCACCTGTGCCACAACAATATTGCCTAACTGCTCCGACATCAAAGAGAATAAATCCATCTGCCGGTAAGGACTGTTTTCCGGCGGGGCATAACTTTCCAGTTCTGCTACTGATAAACCAGTTCCTGAAGAATCACTTCCTCCGCCTGCTGATAAATCATGTTCATCTTTCTTGTCCACTCCAAGGGATTGGTCGCTTTCAACTGCTCCGTCACTCCCTGTGACTTCATGAGTTTCTCCGTCAGATTGTCTAACCTCTGTTCTGCCTGTTCCTGAATCTCCAGACAATGCGCCATCAATTCTCCGTTCAGAAGCAGACCGCTGTAAATCCCCCGTTTGTGGTTTTTCAGATAATTCCTCCGCAGGATTCCGTACTTGGTCAACATGCTTTTCTTCTCCTCGTCTGGTATCAGATTCGGAATCCGGTAATCTCCGTTCTTCTCGTATGTCAGGTTCATTCTTTTTTTCCCATCCTTTCGTTTTTATTTACCCCATTACGTTGAATTTGTGATTCTCTGCTCTGTCTCTTGCGTTCATACCGTGCAATGCTTCGCCCAATCTGGATCAGCATCGGCTCACATAACTCCGTTGTGGCACTTCCTAACACCGACAGGGTACCCAGTGTATTGAATTCATGGATATATTCAAAGGGAAACTCGCCCTCATACTCTGCCATATCAAAGCCACATCGCTTTAAGACGGTATAACATACACTTTGTTCTAATGTTTCCCGCAAGCGAAGTGAAACGATATCTCCATCCAAGTCCTCCAGATAGCTTCCTGCCGAAACATCAATCAAATCATCCACAATCTCTTCATAATAATCGTCTGTTATTCTTTTGGAAATCTGATAAATCCTGTCTTCAAACGATGAATCCTGATTGGTAGTTCCATAAATCCTTTCCAATGCGGCAAGAATATCTTCTTCCTGTTCTTCTCTAATATTCCAGATAAAGGGAGATTTCCCAATCCGTCTTGCCTTATGCACATCGGATACATCGAACACATAACGCAGCCTTGGATAATCACTTTCCTGGTCAATAAGAGCAATACCCTTTGCACCACGATTCACCCAGCAAAACATTTTCTCATTCCACATTTCCAATGGGGCACAGGCGATGGCATCCGGACGCTGTGCATATATGAGAATCTGATCCTCAAATGGATACTTGTATAACCTCGACGCAACATCAAGGTAATTCATCCAACTTTCTTTATTCTCTCCGATGCTTCTGGCAGTTTCTTTTGCCAAAACAGAGATTTTTTCATATTTCGTCATAGGTTGATTTCCTCCTGTACCCAATCTTTACGTTTGGACATTTTGTCCAAACGCCAGACTGTAGACAAAGTGGTGCTAGGACTGTTGTCCTAGCACCATTTTTCTCTTTTGCAGCAATCGTTCGCCCAAAATGATAAAAAGTCGATATTAAGCAGCCTTTCCTACCGCTTTTTTTTGAAGCATCATTGCTAGTTTTTTAGATTCATGCAGGCAAAGGTAAGCCCGACCTTCATTTCCATTCGAGCCTTACCATACATTTGTGTATAACGAAAACCATGATTCTCCTTTGCTGTTCCAAAGATTCGTTCAATGGTTTCTTTTCTTTGCTCATATAATTTTTTCATTCCCAAAGAATGACGAACATCTTCACATTGCTCCATATAATTTTCCCATATATGTCGTGTTATCAGTTTCACATGATTTTTGCTTTCTGTACATTGAGATAAATATGAACAATTTTCGCATACATTTCCACAGCTTTTATATTCACGATATCCATCACGATTGGTTGTACTATATTTCAAGACTTGATTATTTGGGCAAATATAGCAATCATAGTATTCGTCATAAGCGTATTCGTATTTTTTAAAGAGTCCCTCTTTGGTCATTGGACGCTTGTACGGAAAAAGTGGTGTAACTCCATCATCTATAAGAAGCTTTGCTATTGCCGGAGTTTTATATCCTGCATCTGCAACAAGTGTTTTTATTCCAATATTTTTAATTTTATCATATAATCCTTTAAATGTTCTGCTGTCATGTAAGTTTCCAGGGCTGACTGTATAACCTAGAATCCATCCATTTTTATCACAAGCGGTTTCAACGGCGTATGCAAAAACATGTTTATGTTCACCTTTACGAAACCAACCACTTTCCGGATCAGTGGTACTAGATTTTATTGTTTTTTCATTTGAAGTTCCTCCGCCAGACAAAGGAGGGTGATTATTATCGTCTTTATCTTTTAATGGTTTTTGTGATGCTCTTGTCGATCTTTATTAATTTCAGTTTTTAACATATCTTCATAAAAAAAGAGCTTCTTCCTTAGCAATTCGTTTTTGCATTTTTCTACTGTTTGCACGGGCTTTTACATGAGTAGCATCTACAAAAATCTCTGTTGGGTCAACCAATTTAAACTTGTAGCATTCTTCTAAAATATGAGCAAAAATCTGCTCAAATAAGTCGGTATCTTTGAATCGTCTTGTATAATTCTTTCCAAAGGTTGAAAAGTGTGGAACTTTATCTGTCATATCAAGACCAAGAAACCATCGATATGCAACGTTTACTTCAATTTCTTTTACTGTCTGACGCATGCTCTTGATTCCATACAGATACTGAATGAGAGGTATTTTAATCAATGTCACAGGATCCATGCTGGGCCGACCGGTATCGTGCGAATATTTGTCTTTCACTAAATCATAAATGAAAGTCCAATCGATTGCTTTATCGATAATTCGAAGAAGATGATCCTTAGGAACCATTTCATCCATACATAACAAATGAATTTGTTCTCTCTTTTTATCAGCATTTTCAGTCATCATATGAAATCACCACCTAGTATTTTATACTTCTATTATACCAAAAAAGCACCGAAAAGTCGCTAAAAAATCGCACTTTTCAGTGCTTTAATACGAGAAAAATCCACGACATTTGTCGTGGACTTTGTCTACAGTCTGACGTTTGGACATTTTGTCCAAACGCTATTTCTTTTCAGTTCTGCACTGGCTTTTGCGTATGCCATGAGTCGTTTGTTGCTGTTTCTTTTTTGTTCAATCTCATAATCTACGTTTACCTGCTTTTCTTTTTGTTCCTTTTTCTTCATCTTCTGCCTCCCATTCTTTCAAACAGTTTCTCGTTTCATATACATAAGGCTTTTGAAACATAAGCCTTATGGTGCTTCTTACAAGCTGAACCAATGTCATTCCATTTTTGTGATAAAAACCACACAATCCGATAATTCCAATGACCGGCATACAGATTGTGATGGCTGAATTGATTCCCATGCCAAAATTAAAATGCAGAAGTAAGATTCCTCCTACTCCTACAAGTAATGCACTGCCTCCGAAGATGCACTCTCTGAAGGATAATCCCTTGAAGAAATCATCCTTAAAGGCTGCAACATCCGGATTGATTGTCTTTGTCATCTCTTTTTCCTTTCTACAAACCAAATGCTTTTTGCATGACACTATCTGACATTTTTACAGAGGAGGCGATGACCCCCATCTTCAAACAATACTCCAGTAATCGTACCAATGCATTTTCCGTATCTATGGAAACCGTATCAATAAAACTTCCACTAATCGCAATCACTACGGCGATTAATAATGCGGAAAACACGTATCCAAAGAAGGTACGAATATAGGAATATCCCACTTGTGCTGTCTGCCCTCCTGCCGCCAAAGTAGATAATGCCACCCCGGCAAACGGTGCAATCATATAAATCTTTAAAATACGATTCAAGACCGTCAGAACTACGATAAAGCCACAGACCACTGTAAACAGAAAGAACAGGATACTGGTTAAAAAGGCTGTCATCGTTCCAAAGTCTGCACTGGATATATTTTCGTATACTTTCGCACCATCAAAGTCATATACCATATACAAACCGTTCTCTCCGAGAATTGCCTGTGTCAGACTCTTTCCCCAGGAGAAAAACTTTGGCATATAGGTTAGTGCCATGCTGAGTACATTGGATGTAATAATCAGCCGGATAAACATTTTAATCGTCTTATCGAATGTCAAATCCGTATGTAAATCACAACTGTCCCGGCAAAAGCCATATAGAAAAAAGACACATAACAAAGATACTGCTACTACATTTAAGGTTGTGTATATCGTAGATATACTTTCCCAGACATCTTTGTATGTACCTTTTGCCGGATTCTTCGTCAGCACATCAGATGCCAACTGCATCATGTCATTCCATGCATACCCAGCACACTCGAAGAAATCTTTTCCACTGAAGAAATCTCCTAAATCTTCAAAAAATCCTGTAACGGAATCCCATAATCCCACTGTCATCACCCCCTTTGCAGGATTCCTTTCCTTCTTTTATGAAACGCCCAACAACTTCAAAATTGCCGGAACTGCAATCATAATCAAACCACCAATCACTTTCTTGATCGCCTGGCTTTGCTGCGTTGTTTCATGCGCCGCATAAGCTGTGCCAAAGTCCAACAAGCCCCATGCCAGAAAAATAACTCCAACACCACCAACACAGCCAAGCACCAAATCTTTGATAACATCAATTCCATCGGTTACATCCGACACTCCGGTATCCGTCGTGTCACTCTTTTTATCTGCTGCTTTTGCTATCAGCGGTGTAATCGATAATACTCGAAAATACATCCCTGCTATGAGAGCAGAACACTTTCTCCACAACCCCTTACAGCGGGGTTTCATAACTTCTAATTCCTTGTGCATTTCAAATCCTCCTTGTTTTTGCGAAGCAAAAATCCGAACTCCTATGTGAGGAGAGGATTTTCCTCCTTTGTTGTCCGCCGAAATAGTAACTCCCGGCATTATCGTTTTCTGCAGCCGATTACCATAAGCCGCTTATCCTTTCCATCCATTGTCCGGCAAGTAGAAAGCGTCACAAACTGGTACTTCCGGAAGAATGCTTCCGCACCGCTTTCCTCTATCTCTTTTTTCATCTTCTTTGCCGCTTCACTTTGAAACTTGCTGTGACTTAGAATCTTTTCTACCATCCTGCAGTAATCCTCTTCATTTCCGTAGTCCGTGAAGGAATAATAATCTGCATATTTATCTGTCTCTAACACAGACACGACGCAGTATTCCTTTTCTTTTTCACCAACTGCAGTAAAGGAAAACTTGGGATGCTCCTTAAAAAATGTTTCCTCCCGGAAATTTTGCAGATAGCCAAAGTATCGTCTTCCGTTGATGTTATGACCATAAATAATCAGGTTGTCGCTGTCCGTCGTACAGCGAACATCCAAAAAAGGCGTTCCATAAAAGCTGTACTCTCCATGCACATCCCGGTGAAGATAATACTGCCAGTCATCCTTATGATGACCTTCGATGCCTGTCTGCATAACCGGATAAGAAAAGCCGGTGCCTTTGATTTCTAGCCACCCAATCATATCTTTGTACTTTTTGTGGAGGTTCCCGACACCATCCTTTTCTTTCTCCGTGGTAATCTCTTCTTCTATCTTGTCCTGCTTTCGCTCCTGTTCCAAAGTTCTTTTCAGATATAGGGCCAGAATCGAGGCAATGACTGCTAAAAACAAAAAAAGGAAGAAAAGTATTCTTCTTGTAAATACTTTTCTTCCCTTTGGGGTTGAACTGTTATTTAGTTGTTTCATATGTTCCTTTTCCTTGTGTAATATTTCAATAAACCACACCCAAAATAACTAAATCCTTTAGTAAATGAATTTTTTCAAACATCTTCGAAGTCTTTGTTTGACATATTTAGTATAAAATTATCAATCTTCTGTAATAATTCATGATTAAAAAATTTCTGTAGTTCTTTTTTTATCACCTCGCATTCTCCTATACAATATTGCTTTCTGTCATTTTCTTTCTTAGCACTAAACGGTCTTCCATTTACCCAATATTTACAAGATGATTTATATGCCATATATTTTTCCAATTTATCTCTCTGTTCTTTTGTATTTCTTTCACATATGATACATATAAATTTCAATTCTTTGTATTCTTTCGCAATAATATAATATAACTGTTTTGCTCTCCAATTAGCATAATCATCGTATTCGAACTGCACTTCACCAAATTGATTAACATACTTTTTCTTTGAAGATTTCGGTTCCGCTTCGACCATAAATTCTATATCTCTTTTCACTTCTAATCCAATATTACCTGTCTGTCCAATTTGAAGACAAATAAAATGACCTTCTTCATGACCTTCTTCCTTCTTTTTACCTATCAACATCCAGACACCAGGCTTTTTATTTAAAACATCTATAGACTTCCTTTTTAATCCCATTGAAGTCATTACAAACAAACCGTTTTTCTCCACTTGTTAGCACCTCAAATATCCATCTCTTAACATCAAGATTTATCTATAATTGCTCTATTCGATAAAATTTCCCTCTACGGCTTGAATAGCATTTAAACCCTCTATACCCATAATGATATAGATTGCCACATATATACTCTGCAATATCTTCTCCGTCGTCATCTGTTTCTAATTTAAATTCCTCCTTAAACCATCTTGAAGTCTCGTTATACGACATCTCAAATCCTTTTATCTTCATATGATCAATAAAAATCTCCGAAATACTCTTAATGTACTCGTGAAGAAATTTTTCACCTGCTTTGGATAGTACATGCAAATCCTCGTTTTCTTCATCCTTTTTAGTAAATTTCATTTCTACAAATCGTTTAGCTTCTGGAATTTCTTCTAACTCATCTTCCCAATAGCCCAATGTAAATGTATAAAATCCCAGTATTAATTCTACAGCCTCTTTATAAGTAAACAATGATAAATCTATCATATCCGCATCACCTCGACCAATCAAAAAATATGTTTCTACAAGAACCTTTCCATTCCTGATATAGGGAACAACTTTCATTGCTCCCCACATCAAAATTATACCAAACCTTCAGTTACTCTGCCACACTTTTCTTATTTCTTTACCACGCCTCTTTTCTTCCATACCATAAGTGCAGCAGCTGCTACTCCAAAGAAACCTGCAGCAAGCGGAATTACCGGAAGTGTTCCTCCTGTCTGTGGTGTATCCGGCACATCTGGAATTGGTGCGTCCTTTACAGTAACCGTCTGCACCTTACTTGTATCTTTAATCGTTATCTTAACCGGTTCTGCCAGCTGATAACCGGATGGAGCAGAAGCCTCAGTAAAGGTGTAAGTTTCACCTACCACCAGCTTACCGGTAATATCATAACCCTCGTCCTTTGTCACAAATTTCATAACTTCTTTTCCTTTGGAATCCGTCACCACGAACTTGGCACCGCCAAGAGCCTGACCACTTTTCTTGTCCAGTTTCAAAAGCTGGATGTGTGTCTGCTCATCTACCATAACCGTTTTATCATCTTCCTGATCCGCATACGTGCCATCTTCCTGCTTGATGCTTACCACAGAACTTAGGCTCCCATCCTCTGCGGTCTTCTGCTTTATCTGATATACAATGGCATCCGCTGTTACATATCCATCAGCCGGGCGGGTTTCTGTCAATGTATAGTCCTTATCATGAAGCAATCCTCCGACATGAAGATTTCCCTTCTCATCAAAAGAATATTTCAGATTACAGTATCCGTCCTTTTCTGTAACCGATACTTTGACCGAATCCTTATCTCCTGAAGTCCAAGAAATAATTTCTTTTCCTTCAGCATCTGTGATAACCAGATTACATCCTGCAATCTCACTGGAATCTGCCACTGACAACTTGTCAATCTCATTTGTAGTCTGCTTATTCTCCTTCCGGCAGTTCACATAAATAACTGGGGTAACTGCATCCTTATAACACAATTGAACCGGAATCGGCTCTTCATCCAAATAATAACTGTCTGAAACGGAAATCTCCTTCAGATAGTACATCCCGGAATTTAATGCCTGAGAAATAGGATTTTCTTCTGAATTTCCTATTTCCACTGCTGCACGCTTTCTACAGAAACGGCAGAACCACTTACTACACTTCCCGATACCACATAATTTTCATCCTGCAACGGTAACATCATATCGCAGATGGCAGTTCCATCCTCACCGGTTGTCAAGGTGGTAAGTTCCGTTCCTGCTTCTACAATCTTTTCACCATCCACATTGTAAATATCTTGAGCTGTACACAAGGAGAAAGCAGCTCCGCTTACAGTTTCCTTCGAATCAACATCTTCTTTTATGAGAGAAATCTGTGGTCGTGCCAGTTCATTGCGAAGATTCAAACTTCCCGATTTATCGGTATTCTCTGTGGAGTTCAATACAAATTCATCCTGCCCATTCTCCCATGTAAATTCCAGATTCCATTCGTTATCTTTCGGAAATACATAACCATAAAGTGTTTTCACTTCTTTTACCTTGTATTTTCCTAAAGGTAATGTAATATGAACCACATCATTTTCATCCACAGAGTAATTGCAAATGCCCTTGCACTCGGATGTAAACTCTGCCTTTTCGCCTGTGAATATTGTTGCTACCTTTTCTCCATCCTTAAACCATGTATCACCCTGGTTATCCTGCGTCACAATATCCCCTTCGGCATAGATTTCAAATTCTGCTCCTTTCAGAGAACGATCCTCATAGATAAATTCCCTTTTCTCGGAATCCCATCCCATCAGCATCTGTCCGGTTTTTGAGATTGCCAGTTTGCCATAAGTTTCCTCGTTGGTATACGTCACTGTAATAATGGCATGAGTATAACCATCCTCGTCCACATAAGACTCATAATTATCCGCTTTGCTGTTAATTTCTACTTCAATGAATTTTTTCACAATATGAAGTCCATTTGCCGAATCCACTTCATAGATTCGGTATTTGGCAGAACGAAGCGGCTTGACCGTCATGATTTCTCCGGATTCATCAGTTATAAAGGTATCAATGGTCTTTATCTGGTTTCCATTGCTGTAACTCTGACTTACCAATTCCTCTCCATCGTCCGTTACCCGATAAATCTTGTAAGCAGTTCCCGGCTTGAACACCTGCTTTTCCGTCTGTTTATCCTTTTTCAGTATTTTGAGATATGCCTTAAACAACTTGTTATTCAATGGATAGGTATATACTTTTCCATTCTCGGTTACTTCCACATCGAAATCATCCACATGGATAGCATCCACATCTCCAGAATCCACCTGATGAACAACATAAGTACCATAATATAGATTGCCGGTAACTGCGTAGCCATTACTATCTGTCTTGATAATGGCACGTTCGTAATCCGTACAAGCCTCATAACTACCTTTACTCTTTAAATAAACCTGAAATGTGGTATTTGCCTCCGGCTCTAACAATCCGGTTTCACCATCGGAATAGTATTTCTGGATTGCAACTTTACCAAGAATCGGATTATTTCCGTATTTTTCATCCGATATCTCTTTGGTATACTCCACTGTCTTCTCAGAAGCATCCGCAACAATCGGTATCACTTCTGTAGACAAATTGTACCCAACAGGTGCCTTAATCTCTTTCAGATAGTAAGTCACACCACTGCGAAGGTAATCGGTAGTCACTTTTCCATTCTGAATCGTATAGACTCCGGCAGTCATTTTTGCTCCATTTACGTTGTATACAGTAGCTTTTGTTGTACAAGACATATCTGCATATAACTGAAACTGTGCCCCCTCTAAAGAAGCATCTCCATGTGCCTTCTTATCCGCACTATACTGATCAGCCTTAATCACATTGATGGAAGCCTTTTTGTAGTTATTTGTCACACCGGTAATATAAGCCTTCTCATAATCCGATGGAATCTCGTCATCGCTCTCCGGCCATGCACCACTGGAATCTTTCTGCCAACTGTCATCTTTGTCCAATGTAATTTTTACGCTTTTCGCATATGTCGGGTCCACAATCAGATGCTTATTCTCTCCGGTGTTGTTTTCCGTCAAAGTATAAGTGTTAGAAATGTTATCCATCAAATCCTTGATTTCTTGTGCTGCCATTTTCTGTGCAGATGCCTTAGTCAAATCAGATGGAAAGTCAATCCCTTCATCCAGTTCCAAATCATCCGTCAAAATCTTCTTGGCAGCTTTTTTCGCATCACTGTCCATATCTGCCAAATCACTGTCTGAAAAATAATAGTAATCCATCGTCTGTAACCGATATGTCATGCGATATGCCAATCTTCCGGAATCTCTTGTATATCCGGTAAGACTAAAGGATGTTTCATTATCATCATCGGCACTACTGCTTTCCACACCATCTCGATCTGACACGGAAAAAGAATACAAATCATCCAGATTATCTGCATCTAAGGTAAACTGAATTCCACCCAGTCCATTTCCATCTTCATCTTTTTTCTTGACTGTAATTCGCTGGCGATAATAAGTTACATCTGTCAATGTAGCAGGTGCAAATGCCTGCGGTGTCTTTTCCGCATCTACCGTAATCAACTTCTGGTAACCTTTACTGTTTCCGGTCTTTTGCCAGATGGTTGCTGTGGCTTCCCAGTTTCCACTTGGTTCAAAGATGGTATTGTACAATTCATTGACCGTCTTAGAACTATATGTGTGAGTGTTATCCTTTACCTGTTTGATAACATCTTTTAACTGTGCTTCGGAATTTCGTCCTTCGGAAACCGACCATATCAACGCCTGACTCATCACAAAACTTTTTTGCGTACGTTTCCCGTTTAGCACATACCAACGGATGATTTTCGCATAATACCCATGTTTTTCACCGCCCGTATCCTGGTCCCATTTATAACTGTTTTCCGCAGCATAAGTATTTCCTGAATGGCAGGTATGTCCAAGGCTTAAGCAGAACGCCTCTTTTGAGCCCAAACGCATTTTCCACCATGTTCCGGATTTTGATTTCGAACCAAAAGATACGGTTCCTTTTCGTCCCAGCGAGGACAAGCTGACATTGGCTGTTGTTGCTGCTTTTGATACCATAGTATTAGCCGGAATGATTCCACATAACATGACCACTGCTAAAACTGCCGATATCATTCTTCTTACTTTCTTTTTCACTCTTCTTTACCTCTTTTCTGTTTTTGTTAGATTACTTCGCCCCTCTTCGCTTCGGTGGAGCACGTTCGAGTTCATTCATAAGGTTCTCCTTTCTCTGACAACATCACCACGTTTGGACATTTTGTCCAAACGCTTGTAAAAGAAAAAGCCCTTTAGTTTTTTACTCACTAAAGGACTTTTCCCTATTTCTATATACTATTTAATTGTTCAAAACAATCTCATTGATTCCATTTTCTTCAACAGTTATCTGAACAGTCTTTGCTTTCTCATATCCATCTGGTACAATTCGCTCATAAAACACATAACTTTTTCCAATTTCCAGATAAACCACTTTTCCTTCTGACGATGGAATCTTGTCTACCTTCAAAGTATCATTCTTCTTTGATTCTTCATAATATGCAAATCCCGAACCTGCAATATAACGATTCGATGCGCTGTCATATCTCTTTACGGTAATCTTCTTCAGTTGAAAAGACTTCCAATTTGCAAAATCAGATTTGTCCTTGTCATAAAAGATTGCAATCCACATATCTTTGTAACAGGCAATCGCACCACACACATGTCGTTCTGAAAGAAGATTATTATAATGTTTCTGACTCTTTTTCCATGATTCCATTGCATCTTTTGCTGTTGCCCCTGTTGTCATGTTCTCTGAAAAAAGTAAATTCTTATATCCGGCGAATCCACCAAAATAAGCGTTCATATCGTTAGCCAGATTATCATGCTTATCATATCCGCTGGTTTTCAAACGATACCGGCAAAACTCATAAATCTCATCGGACCATTGCAACTCTTTAATGCCTTTTGCTTTTCGGTACTGGTTCTGAATCGCGAATGCCTTTTTGCTTCGTTCCAAATCGGTGGGTGCTTTTGTTTTTATTACTTTGACCTTGTACCTCATTTTTTTCGTCTTGCCATTTTTCATTTTGTAAGAAACGGATACCACCACGGTTCCTTTTTTCTTAGCTTTGAAATAAATCTGTTTCCTTTTTTTCTTAAATTTAACTGTAACCACGGATTTCTTGCTGCTCCTTACTTTTACCTTTTTGGCTTTTCTGACAATTTCCGGTTCTCTAATTGCCGTATTTCCACCACGAAGATCAATGGTAATCTTCTTTGTCTTAATCTTGGCAGAAACCTCTGTGTCCTTCCTACCAGCCATTGTCAGCACTAAAAGTAACACAATACTTATTTTCACAATTATTCTTTTCATAAAAATCACACGCCTTTCGCTGTACGCTAGTCATTCCTAGCAATTAAATTATATCGTATTTTGTAGTTTTCTAAAACACATTTTAATTTGTCATAATCAATGACTTTCCAAACGTTTTTCCAGTTCGATTAAAAGTTCCTCCTTGCATTCCTGTATCACATTTCGAATATCGTCCAAAATGTCATCTGATTTCATCGAAATTCCATTATGTCGATAATAATAAATCACTGCCTCACGTATGTAAGCACTTTTGTTGTCTACATTCTCCAAAATGTTGTAAACCAACTGGTGTCTTGGATTATCCATACGAAGCAGTATCGGGACCCGAATACATTCGCTCTTCTTCCCCATTGTCATCACCTCCTACATCTTCCATTTGACCGGCACCATAAAAATCATACATGACCTGATTACTAATATCCAAATCACTTTGCGCTTTTGCCTGATAAAGAACCGTAAGCATATATGCCTTGTGATTTCTTACTTTTGTCACCTGCTTTTTATACTGTTCTATGGCATAATCAATATCAAGCCTGTCCAACTTCAAAAGTCTGGACTTCACAACAGCTGCTGGTTTATCTTCACCCATCACCCGAATGACGGGCTTTTGGGTATTCAATGCATCATAAAGGACATCCTTCATCGTGTTTATCTGCTTTTCCTGATACAAAGACACAAACTCTTCATCCAGATCGTAATGATGTTCAATAAACTCCATCGGATACTCTTCTCCCCTCCCATCCTCTTCTTGATATTGATTAGGATTAGGATTTATTATATTAGGTTTTATATCAGGTTTTATATTATAGTCTTTATTATTGTTACCCCCGTTTGCGTTGCTACCGTAAGCGTTACTACCGTTACCGTTGCTACCGAAAGGGGGGTAACGGTCAGAATTACCGTTAGTACCAAAAAGGGGGTAACGGTCAGAATCGCCAATTTCTGTATCTTCATCCGAACTATCTGATTGAAAAGATGAATGTTCATCCGTAATCAATTGCGTTTGACGTTTCTTTTCTGCACGTGTCAGATTATCACTGGAAACCTCTCCTTCACTATTATGGTATAGCGTATGAGGCCCCAAATCCGGTTCATCCAGCAATTCATACTCGGTCTTCCACTTGCCATTATCCGGCATGAAATGAACCTTTAAATATCCAAAATCCTTCAATTCTTTCCATGCACTATCAAATGCCTTTTTCCCTTCTTTGGTCAGATTTCTGAAATCCTCTTTTGTCCATTTCTTATCCGGCATAGAGATATATGCTTGTATCACAAGATATAATCCTTTTGCCTTTAAAGATATTTTTGCATCTCTTGTTATTTCATTTTGAACGACTGTAAATCCTTTTTTGCTTCGGAAGAAACCTTCTGCCATGTTATCACCTACCTGCTCTCGAATGGTACCTGTTCATCTGCAGCATACGAAAAGTCATCTGCATCGGCTGCTGCTTTTCCTGCACTTTTCTTCTGCGCAAACTCTACTTCTTCTGTAATGATGCTAAATCCATAAACCTTATTTCCTTCCTTAGTTGTATAATTATTGTTCTGTACACGACCAACCACAAGCACCCTTGAACCGCTGTGGAAATATTTCTCCACAAACTCCGCCTGTCTTCCAAAGGATGTACAGTGGAAGAAATCTGCATCGGCATTTCCCTCATGCTTATTTCTGCGATTTACCGCAAGGTCAAACTTTGTAATAACCATCTCGCTGCCATCTTCATTTTTCTTCCTTGTTGTCTTGGGTTCTCTCGTCATATTCCCCAGCAAAATAATCTTATTCATTTTCTTCACTTCCTCTCTTTTGTCTCCATTTCTCCAGTAATTCAAAAATGACATCCATCATTTCATCTTCTGTGGTTTCTTCCTCAAAATACTCTGCCAATCGTTCATTTTTCAGAGTAATATCTTTCTTCTTACTGTGCCTCTCAACGGAAAACAAATAACGTTCCAGTGTCTCTTCATCCAATTTCCCATCTGCACTCAACTGCTTTATGGTATTAGCCTGTATCGTCGACAACTTCTTTTCATACCGGCAAATCGCATCATAAACCATTTCCTGCTCTTTATCGGAAAGAACCGATAAACTTACCCCCTGGATAAAACCCAGTTTCTTTTTATCTACCATTCCTAAAAGATTATCATTAAGTCTGGCAAGCCAGATATATCTTTGTATGGACTTATAATTCTCGCCGCTTTCCTCCGACATTTTTTGAAGGCTGTTTCCTTCCTTGCCCTGGTTCTTCATGGCATCGTACTTGATTTTGTAGGCTTTTGCCTTTTCACTGGGTAAGATGTTCTCTCGCTGGATGTTGGAATCTACCATAATCAGACTGGCTTCATCATCATCCAAATTCTTTACAAAAACCGGCATGATATCAATACCAAGCAGTTCACAAACATGTCTTCTTGTATGTCCGGCAATAATCTCATAACCGCCTTCTTTTCGTGGCCGTACAATTCCCGGCACCAACACACCATGCTGACGTACGCTTTCTATCATTTCCTCCAGTTCTTCATCTGAGCGAATCTGAAACGGATGGTTGTGAAACTCATGAAGTTCCGAGATTGGTATTTGCTTTACTTCTCCAGCTTCTACCGCAGGCTCCGCCTCCTTACCACCAAACAAATCATCAAACCTTGTTAATTTCACTTTTTCTAATGCCTTTGTTCTACTCATGAGCAAGCACCTCCTTTGTCAGTTCTTCATAAGCACCGGCTACCGGATGTTTCTTGTCCAGCGAAAATATGCTTACTCCGGCTGCTGATGTTTCTGCGGCCTTTACAGAAAAAGGAATCCGGCTATCAAAGATTGGAATGGATTCACCATAATATTCCGTGATTAGTTCAATAATATCCTTTGCATAATTAGTTCTTGCATTCAGCATGGAAATCAGAATCCCCTCGAACTGAATCCCCGGATTTAGGTGCTTTCTGACCCGGAAGATTGTCATAATTAACTGCTCCAAACCCTTTACCGGTAAATAAGCAGCCTGCACCGGAATCAACACACTATCGGATGCCGTAAGAGCATTTACCGTTATCATTCCCAAACTTGGCATACAGTCAATGAGAATGTAATCGTAGTATTCTCTCATGCAATCCACATAGGTCTTTAGCACAAACTCCCTGCTCATTGCATTAACCAGAGAAACATCCACACCGGATAAATCAATGTTACAAGGCATGAGGTCAATTCCTTCCACATGATGAATAATTCCCTCTGACACCTCAAACTCCTCGTCCATGATAATCTGCTCCATAATGGTTGGTAGTGCTATCTCCAGTTCGTCCGGATTTTCAATACCCAGACTCTGGGAAAGGTTTCCTTGTGGATCGGCGTCAATTACAAGCACCCTTTTTCCTTCTCTTACCATTCCAACTCCAAGATTTACTGTTGTGGTGGTCTTGGATACACCGCCTTTCTGATTACAAATCGCTATTACTTTACACATAATTCTGACCCTCCGTATTCTTCAGATTCATTAACTAATTCTTTGTACAACATTTTTCGTCTTTTTCACTGGGTATACTCCAAGATATATCCGATGATATTTTTCATTGTCACATCTCATAAAATCCGATATGTAGCTGATATTGCATCTTGGATTTTTCTGCAGTAACTTTAGCATTCTCCTTACTTCATTTTTCTTTCCCTGCAATTTTACTTTTACCACCTAACTCACCTCCATCTAAAAAAGGGTTGAAAAAAAGCACTTCGTTTTACCGAGGTGCTTATGCATCTTTATATCATATTAGGACTTAACTATTTTGAATTGCAAAAGGTGTAAAAAAGGTGTATTTCTTATAGTACAGTTACGCAGGTATTATAATCATAGGCATTTGCCCCCATATTATTACATATTGCCGTGGCAGATAAAGAGTACGCGTATACTCATATAAACTCCTTTCAAAAGGCGCTTTTCTGCTGCCATTTGCAGATTTTGCGCGGTGTTAATTCTTCTTTATGTATCGGTCATTTCTGTACAGAAAATGCAAATCTTAGCAAAATATTGCAAGATGTGTACAGCAATCGTAGTAAAAACGTAGTAAAAAATGGGTGGGGTTACTACTATCAATCTTTTCTTAATCGAGCCATCTACCATAAATCCTTGTTAATATTAGAACCCAACAAGGTTGCATACTATATATAAATATGTTTTGCCACATGAATTTTTTTTATAATTCATAATCAAACATTATCCAATTTTTGGTTTCTTCAAAATCCTTACGATCATCTGTAGACAAATCATTTTTTTCTAATCTTTCACATACCGCAGATTTTAGTCTACTACAATAACCAACTTTTTTACTATGTTTTGGACTGTATGAAGCTGTATCCATGAATACCCAATTGCCTGTTCGACTAGGAAGTCATAAGCTTTATCATATAATTGCAAATCTTCGTATATACTAACCATAGCATAGCTAACTTCTTGTTTCACTTTGTGTTCACTTTTTCCAATATCTTCACCAGCAGAAATAGCACAGTCTAAATTCTCCTCCCAAAATTCCTGCCCCATTATTTTAACATACTCCTCTTTGCAGTGTCCGCTTTGTAAAACTTCGCAATAAAATGAATATTTTTTCTCCTTAAGAGTCTTTTCTCGTTCATTCAACGATTTTTCTTTCCTTGTCAACTGCTGTGCCTTTTCATCCAATTTTTGTTGTTTTAAACCAAGAGCCTCTGCTCTTTGCGTAATTTCCTCAATTTTCTCGTCAAAAATATCCGTCGTATTTTTTGTATTGAGACAACTCTTTGCTATACACGGCTCGCATTCTTCATCAAGTAATAAATAATATTGCTCCGCAATATATCCTTTCAAAATATTTGTTCCTTTTGAAATTTCAACCTGTTTCCATTTTTCACTCTTATTTACATCCGAAAGCGCTGCGTATGTCGATGTACTAATAAAGGTTGTTCCACATTCTACTGCACTACTTTGTTTACATGCTAAATTAGTACTATTTCCTATCCATGCTATTCCAAATTCATTTTCAGAATTCTCATTTTGTTCTTTACCACGCATCCCTACTTTAGAAAGAGAAATCTCTCCTGTATGTATTCCTATTCCACATGATATTCGATGCTTCATTTTTTGATCTAATACCGGATTTAAAAACTTATCAATTACGGTAGTAATATATCTGGCAAAGATGCACTGCCTTATCTTCAGATGTACCATCTGTATCATCTATAAAAAGAGCCAGGACTCCATCGCCCATAAAATCCCTGACAATTCCACCAGAATACCTAATAGCCTGTACTACAACTCGAATATAACTCCTATATACTTTCACAAGTTGTTCTGCACTATACTTCTCTGGCAATTTTGTCGATTCACGCATATCCACAAAAAGAACTGATACCTTACCACGATATATCTTATTAGAATCATTTAATTCGTCAACCTTAGGTAATGTGCCCAGCAGTTCATCTTCTAAAACTTCCTGCATAACAATTCTATCAATCGCAGCAGATAACAATTCTATTTCTACTTTAGATATCTTCTCATCCAAAACATTTACCTCACTTTGATGTTAAATAATATGCGTCCTCTCCATGAACCGGAGAAAAAAGGATTGTCCCTCCTTCACTTTTAGGCCACAAATTTTTTACCTTTTTTGAAACTTTAACTTTATTTGTTACTTTTGATGAATATTTTGATGCAACATTTATGCAATCTCCAAATGCTTTTACATCATAAGAATTTGGAATTCCTATTTTGGTTACAATCACACTATCAAATGTTACACCTATTCCAATATTAATCGGAGCTCCAAGATCTTCTTTATCAATTATTTCATTTATGACTTTTTCACGAACTGCTAACATATCTCGGCCACAAAGTCCTGCTTTTTTTACTGCAATCGCTTTTACCATATTCTCCTCTTCACGAGCCGCACGACCACCCCAAAAAGCCATTATTCCGTCTCCCATTATATCTATAACTTTACCATGATAAAATTTAATAACTTCTAATAATGCAGTTAAATATACATGCATTGTCAAAAAAGTCTTTTCAGCCCCAACATTTTGTGCCCTTAATGTAGAATCTCGCATATCTACAAACAATACTGCAAAATTTTCTTTATCATATGAACCAAACTCTAGTTTATCTGCCTCAAACCCAGGAATAATATCTGAAATTGCGTCTGCACGATGTTCAAGGACAAAATCCTTTTTTATCACATTACTCTTAGCTTTTTGATAATGTTCCCAAGTACTTTTATAAATCTCATCTACATCTACTGCCATCTAATCACCTCACAATACAGTCACTAAAAATAAAATAACAACACAAGCTATTACTATAAGAAAACCCGAAAACGCATATAATGTCCATTTCATCGTCCGCAATTTTCGACGATTTATATCATTTAACTTATATAATTCTGCAGACATGTTAATAATAATATCATTATCATTCATTCTTAGTATATCTCGAGTAAATTCATCAAAAGAATATTCTTTAGTTGGCTTTGGAAGAAACCATTTTGATTTATAATCAATAATGCATGAATGACCTCTAACTGTCATTATTCCAAATGCAAATACTAATATCATACTTATAAATCCAAGAACAATTAAAATGATTAACAAAACACCTTTCCAACTACACGGTATAATTTTTCCCACAACACTACCTATCGGTTTATAACAAGCTGCAATTCCAACAAGAATTGCAACAACAGCTCCCATAATTATAGAAACTTTTGTATCCGTCAATTGTATGTATGCTGAAATGTCTGATATTGCATTTACCAAAAAGTTTTGTTTTATTTCTAACGTTTTCTTATTTTCTCTATCATTTGAACTATGTGCCATGTATATTCTCCTTATTGATATTTTACTTTTTTATTATAACTTTTTTAGGTGCTTTTTCTACAGCATAAGACTATTACGCAAATAATTATTCAGCCTTTTTTCAGTTATTTTCCAACTTGTAATCAGAGAATTTTGGTATCCTTCTTTATCCCCCGCTGTACTAATTCCAAGAACCAGCAACATATTATCAGAACCGTAAGGAATTTTTTTAATAACAAGTCCTGTATTTGGATGTTTGCCGCGAATTATATAATCTGGCGAATCCAAAACATCTTTGACATAATGAATTGCATCTTCATATGCTTCAGGGCGTTTTCCTTGTATACAAGAAAGTTGTTCATCTGTTACTATTACCTCATCCGTAACATGTTTCTCGAAAATACAAGCATAGATATTCCAATTCAATGTTCCCAGATTATGAACTATAACATTCTCATCATTTGAAATACTACCATCGCCTACTTGAACCTTTTCATCAATCATAATTGGTTTCCCTTTTAGCCTATAACTTTTTAGGAAGTGATTACACTCATATCTGTGTAACCAGTTTTCTCATTTAAAATGATATCACAAATACTATAGAATCACAACTAATTTAATTCTTAATCTCCAGTTGAAATCACCGGTCACTGTGGTTAGCAGACACTCTGGACTCGCACCATCTCTTATAGACCATAAAGGGAGTATCACACTGCATGATATTTTGAATTTAGAAATCATTCCCGTACTGTTATTGCCAAATCAGTCTTTCTATAACTGTCCTGCCTTTCTATATTTTTGAATTTCCCACTTCTATCCCCTTACCCATTTCGTCTTTTGTTTTTCCGATATTCACTTGGTGCGGTTTTATAGCGTTCTTTAAACACTCTGTTAAATGTTCTCTGACTGTCAAAACCGCTGTCCAGACAGATATTCAGGATCGTATCACTGGTATTTACCAATCTTGTGCATGCATAACTTAATCTGGCATCATTGAGATACTGATTGAAATTACGGTGAAATGTTTTAGAAAACACCCTGGATAATACATACTTGCTCACTCCAAGATCGCGTGCCATATCTTCCAAAGAAAACTGTCTCCTGAAATTTCCTGATATATAAGATACAGTACGATAAATTAAGTCATCACTTCCCACACAACTTTTTTCCACCAATTCCATTTTTCCTATACATCTTGCCAGCACAATTTGAACATAAGCTTGAACAATCATAGGTTCGTTTTCTTCCATTTGGATAATCGCCTGAATTGCATTATAAACATCTGGTTCAATCTGCCCCGCACGAATAACCGGATATTTAGGAGCATATCCTTGTATTTTATCTTTAAATACTCCTGCAAAAGAAGACGGAACCAAGATATAATCCGCCCGGCTCGTTTTTTCTGAAAACACTTGATAATGATGAATAATATCAGAAAAGACAAATCCGATATCACCCTTTTCCATATGATATAATTCCTGCCCCACTCCCATCTCAAGTGTTCCTTCCGTTACGCACACAATCTCCAATGCATTATGTAAATGTGGAGATACATGTTTTGACACTCTTTGCGCCGCATATACCTCTTCCTTTGTTTCCTTAAACGTCAAATGCATCGATACATCTCCCCTTTATTACTTAATTGTTGATTTCCTCTGCAACATTTGTCTACATTTTCTTTTAATTTGGCAAGCATTCTTATCCATCGTGACCTATAATGAATTTGCAAACAAGGAAAGGAGGAATACAAAATGAGCAAATTCAAAAATTATATCAACAACCTTTTAGCTTTCTATAAAGGATACTTTGAGCATGTATATCATGCATAATCTGGCTAAAAGGACTATTTGTGAAAACTGAATACTGAAAAAGTAGACCACTTCACAAATGTGAAATGGTCCTTTTTTATATGCACTCCAAAAATTTTTTGAAGGCAGCTTGTCCTTCCGGTGTTCTTTTGTAAACACCTGCGCATTCAAGCACTTTTGCAAACACAAATCCTATTTCCTTTTGCACGATTGCATGAATATTGTCGTCTGTGATTTCATAGTTTGGCATCCATTTCTCTGCCCACTCTGCATGTGATTTTGTCAAATCGCTTTCCCACAGATTCTCCTTATTCAATATTCTGTGTTCCAGCTCTGCCATTTCTTTTTTCAGTCTGGCAGGAAGAACCGCTAAGCCCATCACCTCAATCAAGCCAATATTTTCTTTTTTGATATGATGGTATTCCGGATGCGGATGATATACACCCATTGGGAACTCCTCTGTCGTAATATTATTTCGCAGTACCATATCTAACTCAAATAGGTTGCCCTTTTTTCTCGCAATCGGTGTGATCGTGTTATGTGGTACTCCATTGGTTTCGCTGAAAATAAATGCTTTCTCATCTGTATATCTGCGCCAACGCATTAAAATATGATCTGCAGCCTTTACTATTGATTCGGTAATTTCTCCCTGCAGGCGAATCACAGACATAGGCCATTTTACAATTCCTGCATGAACGTCTGGAAATTGTTTTAATGAAAATTCCGTCTCATATGGAGCCTTTGCCATTGCAAATTCGTATCCGCCTCCTTGAAAATGATCATGGCTCAGTATAGAACCACCTACTATCGGGAGATCTGCATTCGATCCTGCCGTATAATGCGGAAACTGCCGCACAAAATCCAACAATTTGGCAAAAACCGCTTTATCAATTTTCATTGGAATATGTCGATCATTGAAAACAATACAATGTTCGTTATAGTACACATACGGCGAATACTGTAAATTGTACTGTTCTCCACACAATGTAATCGGAATAATTCTGTGATTTTGTCTTGCCGGATGAGAAATATGTCCGGCGTAACCTTCATTTTCTTTGCATAGCAAACAACTCGGATACCCCGATTTTTTTGCTTTTCCTGCCTTTGCAATATCACGAGGATCTTTTTCCGGTTTTGATAAATTGATGGTTATATCCATTGCACCAAATTCTGTATTTGCTGTCCATTTCTCATCCTTTGCAATTCGATCTTTTCTAATATAATTTGTTGCCTGGCTAAACTGATAATAAAAATCTGTTGCAGCTTTAGGAGATATATTGTATTTATCCCAAAACTGCCTGCGAACCACAGAGGGATGGGGTGTCAATATTCCCATAATCTTTGTATCAAACAAGTCCTTTTCCGTAATTGTTTCTTCCTCCAGCATCCCCTGCCGACATGCATATTCCAACATATCGTTTAAAATCTGTGACAATTCTCTTTCTGATCTAACCTCTTTCGCTGTTCCTTCATGCTCTGTCAATTGAAATAATTCCAGAAGGCGATTCGTCACATATACTTCATCTTCCGGATCAACCAATCCCTGGTTCAATCCATACGCCACAAGTTCATTGATATACTCATTAATCATGACACTCCCCCCCTTCACACATTCTGATATCCATTTGGATGACTTTTATGCCATTTCCATGCCGTACCGATAATTGTTTCCAAATCTGCATATTGCGGATTCCATCCTAACACTTCCCTTGCTTTTGCACTGGAAGCGATCAACATAGATGGATCTCCTGCTCGACGTGGTTCTTCCTTCGCCGGAATTGGATGTCCTGTCACTTTTCTTGCAGTTTCCACAACCTCTTTTACCGTAAAACCAACTCCACCTAATACTAAAATGCTACCCATAACCATTCCTCCTTGTCTTTTTTTGAGTATCTTACATCACTTGAATTCCACCATATTTGCGAATTTTAAGTACATCACAAGCACCATATCCAAACACCTTTTCCATCTCTGTTTTATATAATGTAACAATATCATTTGGTACAAATGCCTGTATTGTTCCGGCAAAGCCACCACCATGCACCCTGTTTGCTCCCTGCACGCCTAAAATCATATCACTGACAGCCAATGCAATAGAAACATTCTGATGTTCCACATCATGGCACACATACACATTCTGCAAATACTTATAAGAAGAATCACCTGACTCTTTAACTAATCTTAAAAATTCTCCAAATCTATTCTCTCTCAATGCTGCCACTTCTTTTTGCACACGCTCATTTTCACACACATAGTGAATTGCTCTAAGTCTTTGCTCTATCACCAGCCTTTTCCCTGATTCCTGGCAAATTTGCAAGTATTTCTTTTTTTGAAACTTGTCCAAGCACTTCTTTTCCAAGACAGGCTGCTGCTTTTTTCATTTCTTCCGGAATTGCTGCATACTCCGCTGTCAAATCAGCATGGGAGCCTTTCGTATCTGTAATACAAAGACTATATCCCTGAGCATCCAGATCAAACTCAATCCGCACTACAAAAGGTGCGGTCGGATTCTGAAAATTGATATGTGCCAAGCTGCCTACAGAGCATGCCATCTGATCCATCAAGCCACAAGGTTTTCCAAAATATACATTTTCCGCAAACTGTCCAATCATAGCGATTTCAATCGGCGAAATTTTACCATCATTAAACAGATAGGATAAGATGGTTCCCATCAACGTTTCAAATGCAGCCGAGGAAGATAATCCCGCTCCGATCAGCACATCACTGGTGACAAAAGCCTGAAAGCCTCCTATCTGATACCCATATTCTTTTGTTTTTGCTAATACCCCTCGAATCAGTGCATTTGTTGTTACCGCCTCGTCCTCTCTCCTGTCCAGATCATCCAAATCTATCGTAATCAATTCATACCCATCCGATATAACTTTGACGCATGGTTCTTTTAATTTCTGCACAATAGCAATCGCATCATTGTTGATGGACGCCGCCAACACCTCTCCACATTGATGGTCTGTATGATTTCCACCAATCTCGCTTCTTCCCGGTGCACTAAAGACAGATACCTCACCTTCGCCAAAATGTACCGTATAACTCTCCACTGCTTTTATATAACGATTTCTTTCATACGATATCTTCTTTTCATCTACATAGATATCTTTCAGTTTTGCATCATACAATCCATCTTTTAATTTTTTCACTAAATCCTGTGTCACCACAAAACCATCTCCTTTTCTTTTTTGATCTTTGCATTTGTCTCCTCCACATTCATTCTGGAAAGGATAAACATAATAAGTACATCAAAGATCAGTGGCAGCCAAAGATACATAAACTGCATCATATTCAACGCGGACTGTGGCTGTACAGCATGTGTTCCCACATAGCCACTAAGTTCTAAGAGCCATCCTACGACCGCCGTTCCAATACCTCCGCCAATCTTAACGCCAAGTGAAGTACAGGAATACATCGTACCCTCCACATGCTTTCCCCGTGTCAGGTAGGTATACTCGGAACAAGATGCGATCACTGCATTCATGTCTCCCTGCCAAGGTCCCTGTCCTAATGCTGCTAATGCTGTAAATGCCATCATCAAAGGAATACTTCCCATATATCCGGCAACAACAACAAGAGCTCTGCCAATCACGGCAAGGATGTAACCTCTCAAGTTCAGCTTATACATACCATTCCACTTTCCAACCAGTGTTGGTGTAAAGATTAATGCAATGATAAGAGGAATGTTTACCGCCCAGGCAAATTGTCCAAACAGATTTTTGTTTTTCAAAACCCAGGTCATATAATAAATACCGGCACCGATCATTGCACTGTATAACTGCTGCAAAATATAAGTACCACAGATCATCAGATAAAATTTATTCTTTACCAGCAGCTTGAATGCTTGAACCAGCCCATATTTTTCCTCTTCACCTGTTGTGTCTCCTTCATTTAATTCCTCTTCCGGAAGTTCTTTAACAGATAATGTGGAAATAGTATTCACAACTAATCCGATCACTGCATAAATAATTGCAACCATACGCCATGCGGCTGCATCTCCACCACATTTTGCAACAAATCCAACAGTAACTGCTTGAATCAGAAGACTGGTTGAAAAAGCAAAAATGAAACGGTAAGAACCCATCTGCACACGCTCCTTACTGTTCTTGGTAACAAGTGATGTCAGAGCAGAATAAGCAATGTTATTTGCCGTATAAAACACGCCATTCAACAGCGTATACGCAATAAAGAACCACGCATACTGTGCCGTCCTGCCAAGACTTGTTGGAACTGCAAAACAGGCTACCAACGTAATTGCACAACCAATGTAACCATACAGCATCCATGGTCTTGCCTTTCCCATCTTACTATGCGTCTTATCAATCATTGATCCAAAAAAGATGTCTGTAAATCCATCGAGTAATTTGGAAACGGCAATCAGTGTTCCCACTATACCGGATGCCAATCCAATCGTATCTGTCAGATATACCATCACAAATGATGTCAGGAATGCATACACTACATTTCCCGCAATATCACCAGAACCGTATCCTATCTTGTTGTACCATTTTAAGTATTTCTTTTCCTCCATAAGAATCGCTCCTTCACTATTTGTTATTTAGAAACAATTTGCTTTGGCTATCAAGTGTCTTGTATTATCCTTTTACAAACGGAATTAATTCAAACTGAAACTGAAATGCTTCCTCATCAAACCGATATTTATCCATGACATCCGGTCCGCAGCTATTTGAACCAATTCCATTCATTGCATAATCCATACAGAATACGGTGCTATCCGATTCTTTCAATTCATAATTGTGCGATACCCGTTCCAACTCCTCCTGTGTATAAACAGAAGCGTTAAACGAAAATGGATTCTTTGAAACTGCTGCAATTCCACATTGACCATTTGTAATCTCTACATAATCACAGTCATAATGGCTTCCATTCTCCTGTGGACGAATATAATCTTCATGCATCTGAGCCACCTTCGAACGGAACAATCCATGACAGGAAGCCTGGTGTTTATCCCTGTAGCTTTCCTGTGGTCCCATTCCAAAATAAGTAATCTCATCCATTTTCTTATTCAAAAACATCCGAATTCCAAACCTTGGCAGATCCGGGAATTCTTTATCTTTTACTGCCTCTATAACCGCCTCTATTTTCCCGTCTTCATTGATCTTCCATGTCATTTCCACATCCAAAATCTTTTGTACGGTATCAGCTACTACTGCCAGATGCTCCATGATCAGCACACCGTGCTTGTTCTGAAGCACCTCTATACGGTATGCTCTGGTATAGGCAGCATCATAATGTGCCTTTTCCCATTCCAGTTTTATATACATATCGTTATCCGTCGGAGCCCGCCAAATATTCAATTCCATTGGATGGTTAATATAACTTCTTCCGGCAAACTGCATGTCCTCAAACAATCCGGTACGCTTATCTAAAACATAAGTAAAATCCTTTGCCTGTAACACGAGCTGCTTATCGTTTTCCTTAACAGCAATGGTTCCGATTACTTTTTCCTGCTCCAGCCACTTTACAGCCTGTCTGTTTCTATCATCCTCATTTGCAAGCTTCATTTCATCAAAACCTAATTCATACCCCTGTTCAAGCAACGGCATTTCCTTTTTCAACCGGTAAATAAGCTTCAGATAAATCTTACCGGTATTTGGAACCTGCAGCTTCAACTCCACTTCCGCATCGCTATGGGGTGATGCAACAACATTTGCCAGTTTTCCTTTTTCCACAGTCAAGCCATCCTGTGTCATTTCATAGAAAATATCCACATAATCCTTCAAATCATCAAAATCCATATAATTGTGAAGAACCATCTGTCCGTTTTCTTGGTCATAAGATACGATTCTCACCGGACGATAGACATTTTTATATTCCAGCAGTCCCGTATGCGGCGTACGATCCGGATAGACCAGCCCGTCCATACAGAAATTGCCATCATGAATGGTTTCTCCATGATCCCCTCCATAATAATATCTGGTCTTTCCATTTTCTGCCGTTCCATGTGCGATTGCATGATCACACCATTCCCAGACAAACCCGCCACACATCCGGTCATCCTTATGAATCATCTGAAAATAATCTTCAAAATCTCCCGGTCCGTTTCCCATACTATGGCAGTATTCTACCAGCAGAAACGGTTTGCTTCCGTCTTTTTTCAGATAATCCTCTATCTCCTGCAGTGACGGATACATCCGGCTGTAAAGATCCAAATTGTCATAATCATAGGTAATATCATAATTACGGTATCTTGCACTTTCGTACTGCGTGATCCTGTCCGGATCAAACTTCTTTGTCCATGCAAGCGCCTTTTCAAAATTACATCCATACGCACTTTCATTTCCCATAGACCACATTACAATGCTTGGACGGTTTTTGTCTCTCTGTACCATAAGCTGGACACGGTCCACAATTGCCTTTTCCCATGCCGGATCATCTGCAATCTTTTCATTCCAACGGTGAAAACGGTTCTGGTCTGTATCCTCCTTCCGGTACAGCATAAATGGTCCATGTGCCTAAATATCCGCCTCGTCAATCACCATAAATCCATATTCATCGCACATCTGATAAAACTGTGGTGCGTTCGGATAATGGCTGGAACGAATCGCATTAAAGTTATGCTTGCTTCATCAGCATCAGATCCTTTTTGATCTGCTGGATACTGATTACAAACCCCGTCTCCGGATCAGAATCATGGCGGTTTACTCCACGAAATTTAATCTTTTCTCCGTTAAAATAAACAACTTTGTCCTTAATTTCAATCGTCCGGAAACCAATCCGATCAACGATCACTTCATCTGGCATTGTCAAAATAACCTGATACAAATAAGGATTCTCCGCATTCCATAAAACCGGATTTAACACGGTCAGTTCTAACACACCATTCTCTGCTGTTTCCCCTCTTGCTACGACTGCTCCATATTTATCTTCTATAGTAACTTTCGTTTCCACTGGTTCTGCAAAATGCATATCCAATTTCACAACAACGCTGTCTTTTTCTACATTTGTCGTAATGTAATAATCTCTGATTGTCGTTTCCGGTCTTTTCAGCAAATAAACATCTCTGAAAATGCCACTCATCCGAAACTTATCCTGATCCTCCAAATACGATCCATCACACCATTTGAGCACCAGAACCGCTAATGTATTTTCCCCTTCATTCAACAAGTCTGTTACATCAAATTCACTGGTAGCGTGAGGCACCTGACTGTATCCGGCATAAGCACCATTTACCCATACATAAAAACAGCTATCGACACCTTCAAAATTCAGAAATGCTTTTGATGCCTTTTCTTCTCTGTGATATTCAAAGTTATGAACATATGCTCCACATGGAATATCCTGTGGCACATATGGTGGATCGAACGGAAACGGGTAACGAATATTCGTGTACTGATGCGTGTCATAACCATCCATCTGCCATACACCCGGAACAGTTACCTGATCAAACCCGGAAACATCATAGCCTTTCTCATAAAATGATTCCGTTACGTCATAAATGCTGTTATAATACTGAAACTTCCACTCTCCGTTTAACAGCTGAAAACGATCCGATCTTTCCCGATGCTCCACTAGATCATTCATACGAACTGATGCCGGAATGTAATATGTCCTTGCCGGCATTGTCTTGTCATGCATAACATTCAAATCTTCATAAAAGCGTGGTACGAGCATTGTGTAATCCTCCTTTAATATATATTTTTTTATTCACCGCATTAGGCAATCAATAAAATACCTTCTGTGTCTCATTATCTTCCGTCCTTGTATTACCTTGAAACCATCATACATTTTTGCAAAGAAAATGTCTATAAACAAAATGGACAAAATATGCACAAAATGATACACTAAAGTGAATGCAGTTTTATCCACAGACCAATATTGACTGCTTGCAGTCAGACATTGGTCTGTGGATAAAACTATATGAGCGCAGCTCTCACCGAAAAAACCGCAGGTTTTGAGGTGGCATTCACTTTATAACTCCGGTTCACCATTGACTGCTAACAGTCAGATATTTCACTTTCCAAAGGAGGACTCAAAATGTATATAAATTCCGGTTATCACAACCACTCCCTTATCGACTTCAAGGACAAAAGCCGACCACTTATTGTAGGAAGCTGTGGCACCTATCGCCTATCCTCACACCCAAAACTTCCAACTTATCGTCCCAGAGGAAGACTTGACTTTCAAATCATCTATATAGCAGCCGGACGAGCTCATTTTCATTTTGACAACGCAGATGACGATACTGTCGTTACAGCAGGAAACATAGTACTTTACCGCCCCAAGGAATTCCAGAAATATGAATACTATGGCATTGATAAAACAGAAGTTTACTGGGTGCATTTTACCGGAAGTGATGTAAAGATCATTTTAAGAAATTATGGTTTCCCGAATGACCAGCGTATCTTTCATGTAGGAACCTCTTTGGAATATGAGCGTGTTTTCAAACGAATTATTTTAGAATTACAAAGATGTCAGGAGGACTACGAAGAAATGCTGACACTACTGCTACGCCATTTACTGATTATTTTTCACCGGGAGCTTACTCGTAAACATGTACTAAAAAACGAATACCTCGATCATGAAATGGATACTGCAGCGTCCTATTTTAACGAAAACTATAACCGTGATATCAACATCGAAGAATATGCTGTTTCCAGAGGAATGAGTGTCAGTTGGTTTATTCGGAATTTCAAAAAATTCACTGGTACAACACCAATGCAGTTCATCACCTCCATCCGAATCACTAATGCTCAGATGTTATTGGAAACCACAAATTACGCCGTAAATGAAATTGCACACATTGTCGGTTATGATAACCCACTGTATTTTAGCCGACTGTTTCATAAACAAAAAGGTTGTTCGCCATCTGAATATCGAAAACTTTTAAAATGAACCAATAAAAGAGGCTCTTTGAGTGAATGATTCTCATTAGAGTCTCTTTTAATCCTATCATGTTATTTACGGCACTCTACTTTCCCGCCATCTCCATCCACATCTTCTTTTTTGCAGCACCCGTCCTTCCTCTATCTCCGGGCGGATGAGCAAGTATTTCATAATTCATATCGTCCGGATCGGTACATGAAAAGTCGTGCATTAATTTTCCAACTTCGCCATCCCCCCGATATTTTCCGTTCACATATAGAATATGCGCATCCAACAAACTGCTGTTATGTCTCGCCCTTTTTACTCCTGCTCCCTTATCTGACCTCTGAATTTCACAATCGAACTCTTTACCTGTATTGTCAACTGCATGAACATCTAAAATAGCAGAACGCCCTTGCAAATTTTTCATGGAATCCTGCACCCGAATCGATTTGATTGTAATATCCTCTTGCCCCAAAACAATTCGAAGAATAAGTTCTACAGCCTCATAATTATCTTCCAGACAGGCAGTCATAAAATCATCATCCATATATCGAAACACTTTCATTTCCTGTTTTTTCATTTTTCGATGATTGCTATTCTGCATATGCAGCCATATACCATCCATTTCTTCAAACAATACCGGAATGACTTTTTCACCTTGCGCCCGGTCTGCATGCATTTCTTTTACAGCATACTGTTCTTCTTCATCAATCCGCTCTCCCAGCCGCTGCATCATATTCCAGACGCCACTGCTACTGATGGTTTGTCCGCATGTATTGCTGATGGTTTCTGCCGTTACACGATAAGATGCCTCTGTTACAGTCATTGCTATCTTTTCTGCAAGATTGGTTGAAATCAGACCAATCTTATCCATTTGCATGGCTTCATCCAACAGATAGACATATGCCGTTTCTCCCTGTTTGGTTTTTGTGCGATATACCGTTCGTCTGTACTCCACTTCACCGTACACGGTTTTGATACTGGTTTTCCGCTTTCCTTTTCCTCGATAGGTCTTTTTGTCACGGCTTTCTGCCAACTTGGCATCATAGGATTCAAGGACCTGCTGGGTGATCAGGCGACCAAGTTCACAAACATAATCATATATTTTTTGCTCCAACATCTTGAAAGATACTAAGTTTTCGTCTACAATGGATTTCATCATACAGTCTCCTTTATCTGTTTTTTTCGCAACTAACATAATAAAGAAAAACTGTATGATTGGGAAGAGGAAATTTCCTTCTTCCCTTTTTAATTACTTATTTTTGCCAATGAAAATTATACACTAACAAATGTTTGATATCAGCAAAGACTCCACTTCCAAAAGAGCAATGGCCGGATGAACATTTGTCCACCCGGCCATTTTGCACCATATATTGGTTTTTTGTATAAAGATCTTCTTTCTATGGTCTATCTTAGCATTTTTCGAAAATCCACTGCTGATTAGCATTTCCATAGTATGACCACTGACATACATTTGCTCCATCGGATTTGCTCCAGTTATATACATCTAATGCTTTCTTACCACTGGAAATCTTTGTAACGATACCATATGCATTGGAATTACCAATCTTAACTGCTTTGAATCTCTGTGCATTTGCATTGTTTGCAGAATATGTCTGAATATTCTGACCATCGTTGTTTGCACCATACTGTACATCCAACATGTAGCCATTACCATTCTTCAATGTGAAGTAACCATCACTGGTATTAGTCACATACCATTTCTGTCCCCGAACACCTGTTCCAGTTCCAATTTCAACGTTAACGCTGTTTCCTCCCTGATTATTCTTAACCTGAAGATATTTTTGTGCATTAACATTCTTGATGTAGTACCAGCCATTGCTGATAGTAGAACTTGAACTGCTTGGTGTTACAGTTGCCTGAGTCACTCCCGAATCCTTATACGCCTGAAGAACAGACCAATATGCAGTTTTTGGATTTCCAATGGTAGAGAACAACAATGGTTTTTGTCCTTTAATCCAGGTTACATCATCTGCTAGTCCCCAAATAGTAAGACCTGTAATCTTTCCTCCGGCTTTCTTAATACTAATCACATTCTTCATCAGACTGTACAAATAATTTGCCAAATCCTGATCTCCTTTGTTGGTTGCATCCAACTCGGTAATCTGTACTTCAAAACCTGCATTTACAAAGGACTGAACTGCCTGTGTATAATAAGCCACACTTGGATATGATGTTGACAGGTGAGACTGCATACCCACACCATTACAAATCTTGCCATCTGAGTTGATGTAATTAATCATTGTGATTACATCATTTACTTCCATGTATGTATTGAAGTCGTTATAGAAAAGACTTACTTTATTTGTTAAACCGAAGTATTTGATACAATCATATGCATACTGGAACGCACGTTTTACAAAAGCTGGTCTTGTTGTACGCGCACCATAAATCTTCTCCCAACCGGATGTTGTTGCATGAAGATACTCATTTACTACATCCCAAGCATATACACAACTACCATACTTGCTTGTGTATACGTGGTTCATAACAGTCTTAATGTAGTACTCCATACGTTTGTTCATCTGATCCTGTGATACATAACCATATTTGGTAGAATATCCTACACGGAAAAACCAACCTGGTGTCTGGCTATGCCATACAAGTGTATGAGCACGAACCCCAATTCCGTTCTCATAGCAAATTTTCAAAACTTTGTCTACCGTGTCAAAATTGATTTTTGGCACATAGGATTCTGTAAAGGAACCGGATACATAGTATCCAAGATTCTTTGCGGAGTCTCTTGTAATCAAGGATGGAGAATAACCCAACAATGCGTCTGGTTTCATCTCATTCTCCAATGTAATACTGTTGTACTGTGACTTAATGTGTGCCAATGTACTCGAATTCTGCAACTGGCTTAATGATACGCAGTTTCCTGATCTTCCAAATAAAGAACCATACGTACTTAATAAACTGCTCGAAGCTGCCGAACTCCTCTTATCACTACTACTTGGCACTAAAATTGACCCCAACATCAATACGCATAGCAATACACTACATGCCACACGGTAAATCCTGTTTTTGCTCATTGCAAAAAACCTCCTTCTTATTTATTTTACTCTAGTATAAAATAATTTGAACAAATCAAAAATGCACTATTCTGTTCTTTTTACTGTACTATTTCCGTCTTTAGGATTTAGCACTATATTTTTTCTTATTCAAAAAAAACTTGACAAATTTTTTATTTTATAGTGCTATGGTGTTATACTATAAGAGGGTGCATTTTTATGGCATATTTCTTAAAAAAAAAAAGAACAAAAAAGGATTATATCTTCAGATTTACGAAAGTTTTTATGACCCGGAACGTGGTCACACTGCTCACAAATCTTATAAGCCGATTGGATATGTCCACGAATTACAAGCAAAGGGGATTGATGATCCCATATCTCATTTTAAGGAAGAAGTTAATCAGTTGAATCAGGACTTTCAGACAACGAAGAATGCCAAGAAAGCTCTTCAAATATCAGATGAATCTCCTGAAAAATTGATTGGCTATTTTCCGCTTAAAAATATCAACGATAAACTTTCGGTCAAGAAATACATTGACCTGATGCAGACGGCTACTGATTTTCGTTTTAATGTTTTCGATATGATGTCATCTCTTGTTTATGCAAGGCTTGTTCACCCATGCTCAAAATCCAAAACATATGACGAAATAATTCCAAAACTTTTTGAAACATATGATTTTTCCTTAAACCAGCTTTACGACGGCCTCGAATATATTGGCTGCGAGTACGAAAAGATTATCGAAATCTACAATCATCAGATTCATCAGCTCTATCATTTTGATACTTCGCACACCTATTTCGATTGCACAAATTTCTATTTCGAAATAGATAAAGAAGATGATTTCAGAAAGAAAGGTCCTTCTAACTGTAGTAGGTCTGACACCAGTTTGGGTTGATGTATATTTTTCAACCAGTTCCAGCACTGTCATATTCCCGCCATTTGTTGCAAGCTGCTCGAAATGATCTGCCTGGATTTTCTTTTCCACAGGCTCTTGATTAAAAATTTTTATTTTTTCGGTTAATTGAATGTAAGTAATGCAAAATTGTCAAAATGACAATACTGTATTACATGGGTGGATCTTGCTCTGGTTGTAACGTATGAATTCATACAATAATAGGCCCAAATGGGCACTTTCACCATTCGAGCCTATATATTATATGTCTTTTGGATAATAGCTAAAAAAGTAGCTGTCTAGACGGTATGTTTTTATCACAAAATTGATTTTATTGAAATTGGATGTAGATTTGCTGAATTTCTTTATCCTCTTAAAATTTACAATATTACACTTGTCTACTATTGTAAATTTCTGAGATAATCCAGTCGTAAACACTTCTTACGTAACTATATTCGTCAACTGGAACACTATATGATTCTTTGGATAGTTTATTCTTAATTGCACTCAATCTAAGAATTCATTGTGTCTTAGCTTCTTTGCCTTGGTATAGGTGTTTTTAGGAAGGCCTTTAACTAGCCAAGATGTACCAAAATATTCCTGAAGACTACCAGATATAATAGTTTTTAATTTGTTCTCAATCTCGCACAACAATTACCGTATTCAAACAAAACTGACTCCGTTAGAAAAACGAAATCAGTTTGTTGCTTAAAATTTAATTATTCTACCATAGACCTGTTTTTTTGTGCTGTCTGCACAACTTGGGGCAGTTCAATTCGGGAGAGATTATCACTTTATGCTTTATTCTTATTTGACCTGTAAAGCCTGGTCTATGAGTTTTTCAAGTGTCTTTGCTTGATTTTTTTCAGTGATTGCACCAACGATTGGCTCGCCTACAATGTTGCCGTTCTTGTCGACAACATATGTTGTTGGGTAAGAGAAAATGCCTGATGTGAACTTGCCTGCATCGCTGTTTGAATCAAACCAAATGTTCTTGTATGTTACACCTTTCTTTGAAAGGATGTCCTTTGCTTCTGAAATTGCTGTCTTGTCACCGTCAATTGTGAATGTGTTGATGCCGACAACCTGACCGCCTTTTTCAGCAAGTTTCTTGTTGAGTGCTTCTAATTCCGGAAGTTCGCCGACACATGGCTTGCAAGTGCTGAACCAGTAGTTAACAACTGTTACATTGTTGCTTTTGAAAAAGTCACTGCTCTTTATATCGTTGCCATCAAGGTCCTTGCCGTCGAATGACGGAAAACTTGTTGCGCCACCGCCGTTTGAAATAACGCCGTTGCTGTCAGCCGGAACGCTGTCACCGTTTGAAGGTGCATTTGCACATTCAGGATATTTTTGCTCCAAGATTGTGAGTTTGCCCTCAATTTCCTTGATTTGTTCTGCACCGGCAACGAGTTTTTTGTATTCCTCATCTGTAAATTGGTCCTTTGCACCCTCAATTGTCTTGAGAAGGAAGTCACCGTAGTTTGTGCCGTCCTCAATCATTGGATTGTCTTTGTTTGAAGCCATAAATACTTTTTCCCAAAGAGCTTTGTCTGTTGACAAGATTTCGTTTTCTTTTTCCATAAGCTGATTGTGGAGCTTTGAAGCCTCGTCAGCGCTGTTCGGTTCTGTTGCCATCAAGGTTGAAATACTTGAATCTATTGACTGTTTTTCGTCTTTGTTGTTTTTTGATGTTGAGCAAGCAATAAGGCTGATTGCCAACACAGAAACTAATAATACTACTGTTAAGATTTTTGAAAACTTCATAATTATTCCTCCTTTATTGTTTCTTTTTTGTTTGTTCTGTTTTCGATTTTTGCGTTTTCGTCTACTGTTTTTCCAAGCATGCCAAAGCCGTATTGAAAGCTGACTGCGTCGGTAGGACAGGCACTTATACACTTTCCACATCGGATACATTCGGTGCTGTTAGGTGTTTTTGTAACATCAACATCCATTTTGCACACCTTTGCACATTTACCGCACGAAACGCATTTGTGCTCGTCTACCTTCATCCCAAACAGCGAAACCTTGTTGAACAGTGCATAGAATGCACCGAGTGGGCAAATCCATTTGCAGAACGGTCTGTAAAACAGCACGCTCAAAACGACTACCGAAATCAGCACAACAAGTTTCCACGAAAACAGTTGTCCCAATGCCGAACGGATACCTTCGTTGACTGCCGAAAGTGGCAACGCACCCTCAAGCACACCTTGCGGACATATATATTTGCAGAAATATGGATCGCCCATCCCCAAATCATTTACTATGAGCACCGGTAATAAAACAACTGCCAACAGCAGTACTGCATATTTGATATATGTCAGTGGCTTGAGTTTTTTTGTTGAAAACTTTTTGGTCGGGACTTTGTGCAACAAATCCTGTAACCAACCAAACGGACACAAAAATCCGCAGATAAAGCGTCCGAGCAGAACTCCCAACAAAATGAGAAATCCTGTTATATAATAGGAAAACTTATATTTTGACGATCCAACTACCGCCTGAAATGAGCCGATTGGGCAAGCACCCGATGCGGCAGGACAGGAATAGCAGTTCAGACCCGGCACACAAACGGCCTTGCCTTTGCCTTGATAAATTTCGCCTTTAAAAAAGTTTGGCAGATGAATATTTGTCAGCAGAGTTGCTCCTGCCTGAATCCATCCTCGGAATTTGGCTAATTGGTTTGATGCCGTATATTTTTTCTTATTATGGTTTTTATTCTTTGTTTTCTTTTTATCCAATTCCTACACACTCCAAACAAAGCCTGATTGCCTTACTCAAAACGGTTTCAGTTTCGCCACGCATTGCGCCGAAGCCGAACATAATAGCTCCCGAAATAAGCAGTACTGCCTGTGATAAAGCCTTTTTTGCTCTGGTCAATTCAATCACTCCTTTCATTTTCTAGCGTCATTGTAGCACATCGGATATAAAATTTTCGTTAAGAACAGAAATTTAACACAGATTTTATGTTTTTGTGCTATAATCATAATTATAAATATACTTTAAAGCAAGGAGAGTTTTTATGCACATTTTAGTTGTTGAAGACGAAAGAATATTGTGTGAAACAATCGCTCGTAGCTTGAAGCGTCTCGCTTATAGCGTTGACTGTTGCTATGACGGAATAACCGCAATGCAAATGCTTGCTGACGATAACTTTGACCTCGTTGTGCTTGATTTGAATTTACCGGGTGCTGACGGCATGACTGTTTTGAGAACACTCAGAAAAACCGACCGTGACACAAAGGTGCTGATTTTGTCTGCCCGTAGTGAAGTGTCTGATAAGGTTGACGGTTTGGATGCAGGTGCAAACGATTATTTGGCAAAGCCGTTCCATTTGGAAGAACTTGCTGCAAGGATTCGCAGTCTTACCCTCCGACAGTTCACTCAAAATGATGTTGTGCTGACCTGCGGTGATGTTTCGTTTGACACAAAATCTCGCAAGGCTATTGTCGGAGACGAACCTTTGCCGTTGACCCGCAAGGAAACAGGCATACTTGAATATCTTATGGTAAACAGAGGTCGCCCCATAAGTCAGGAAGAATTTATTGAACATGTGTGGGACAATAGCGTTGACAATTTCAGCAATTCGATAAGGGTACATATTTCTGCTTTGAGAAAGAAACTTCGTACTTCTCTTGGATATGACCCGATTCGCAATCGTATCGGTGAGGGCTATGTAATGGGGGAAGAAGAATGAAAAAAATATCTCTTCAATGGCGTATCACTTTGATGACTGCTATACTTATAGGTATAACCTGCGTGTCTATGAATTCCCTTATCGGTTATTCGGGCAGACATTATATGGATTCTATCGGCAGTGACATTTCTGCTAACAGCGATTCGTATAAAGGTGAGCAGGAATTTTTTGACCCCGAAAGTGCCGACCTTGACCAAGAAGTAACTATTATAGTTAACGGTGCGCAGGAGTCGTTTTCCACTACAAATTGGTGCATAACAGCGGTTGTAACATTGCTTGGCGGTGTTTTGGCATACTTTGTCAGTGGCAGAGCATTGAAGCCTTTGCATACCTTTGCTTCAAGGGTTGAAAATGTTCAGCCGAATAACTTGACCGATATGAAGATAACCGATGATGTGCCTGCCGAGTTCAAGCAATTCAGCATTTCTTTTAATCAGATGCTTGACCGACTTGACGAGGGGTTCACGGCACAACGGCAGTTCACCGGCAATGCCGCACACGAATTGCGCACCCCTCTTGCATTGCTTCAGGCACAACTTGAACTTTTTTCTGTTGAGCATCCTGATTTAGATGCCGAAAGTGCCGACTTCCTCAAATTATTGCAGGAACAAACAGGGCGAATGTCGCAGGTTACAAAGACTTTGCTTGAAATGAGCGAGCTTCGAACTGTGCCGTGTAATGACTGCATTGAGCTTGCACCGATGATTGAGGAAATTCTTGCCGACCTTTCTCCTGTGGCAGAGAAAAAAGGGGTCACTCTTGAATGTGACGGCACCGGCACTATGGTGGGCAGTGACACCTTGATTTATCGTTTGATCTTTAATTTGACGGAAAACGCAATCAGGTATAACCGCCCTGACGGAACTGTGCGTGTTTCTGTTTCTCAGGATGGTGACGATCTTGTTGTCAGGGTTGCCGACACAGGTTGCGGAATACCAGAAAAGTATAAAGAAAGTATTTTTCAGCCGTTCTTCCGTGTGGATAAATCCCGTAGCAGAGAAAATGGCGGTGTGGGTCTTGGACTTTCTTTGGTTTGGGAAATTGCTGATATTCACGGTGGCAAAGTGCAGGCAGAAGAAAGTACAGAAAAGGGAACTGTTATGACAGTTACTTTTCCGTTGAACAGAGAATACAAGGATGATTAGTCCAAAATAGAACGAAATATATACAACAAAGTGTTTTTCACAGTAATACAACTGCCTACAGGTGGTGTACACTATGGGAAAAGTTAATTATTTACTTCTAGATATGTCTGTTTTGCCGGAAGTTTATGTAAAAGTGATTGAGGCAAAGGGCTATTTGCAGTCGGGAGAGGCGGCAAACGCATCGCAGGCTGTAAAGATGGCAGGAATATCTTGCTCGGCATACTATAAATATAAGGATAAAATATTTGAGTACAGCGAGCAGGGGGATGATGCCACAACAATCAATGCCAAGCTTCAGGACAATGCCGGAGTTCTCAGTTCGGTTATGAACGAGCTTTATTTGGCAGGGGCAAACATTTTGGCGGTTAATCAGAGTAAGCAAAACAAGAAGGAATTCTTACGCGGATACGACTACATGCTAAGCAAAATCGAGCCTGAAGCCGTCATTGATGGGGTAAATTTACTGCCGGAAAGTATTAGACAGACTACACCTGTGACCTGTTTCAGATTTGATAACTGTTTTTACTATATCCGATTTCTTCTTTTCTTACAATCCCCATATATGATTTTTTAGTGCCGCTATCTTTTTTTTATCTGTGGATAAGGAATACTGTATACCGGCATTTGTGAAGTATCACCTTTTCCCGATAATTTTTCAGCATCCTGTTTTGCATAATATGCTTTCATAAGTTTTCCATAGCTTCCATTTTTGATTGCAGCATAATCAGAAAGCATATTTGTATTGCCTATTGATGAACTATCTGACGTTCCACTAAACAAAGCTGAAAAATCTGCATTGCTGTTATATTTACTTGTATAATCACTAAAACTTTTGATTTCTGACATAACACCAGCCTCCTTTCCGAACTATAAACGTATATCTATCGGTGTATATACTACCGACTGTCCACTTTCTGATGCTGGATTTTTTATTATTTCTGCTGTTTCTGTTTTGACATCTGCATTCTCTGATGCATCTGTTGTCGTATCTGCATTTTCCTGTGTAATCTCTGCTTTCTGAGTTTGATCCTTCTTTGTTTCTGCTGCATCTGTACTGTTGTCTGCCTTTGATGCTTCTTCCATGGATCTATTTGCATCTGAAAGTGAAGACATCTGTGCTGCTGTTGCAGACTGCGCTTTTGCCTGCAAATCTGCCAGTTCTTCTTCTTTCTTTTCGGTATTGCCTTTTCCAGCATCCTGCTTGATTTCAGACTCAAGCACACCGGCTCTTCCCTCCATCTGTGTTGCCATACTACCCTGCACTTTTGCCTGCTTCATAGATGAATCTGCGGAAATCATTGCCCGCATACCTGCCTGTGACAAACCTGTTCCTTTCTTTGCAGATGTATTTTTTGTACCAGCCACCATATCATCGACAGATGATTCTTTGCTCTGCTGTTCCTTTCTCTGTTCAATCTGGTGCTGTCTTAACTGTTGATTGAGATTTGTAATTTCCTGTTGTATCTCCTGACGTTTCTTCATCTTATCCTCTAATGACAGTTCTTCATTTGATGATAAGTCCTGCAATTTCTGCTGTGCATTTGCAATCTGATTCTGAATATTTTTACTCACAGAATCATTCGCCTGTGCCATTCCCATTGCTCCTATCTGCGTATTCGTTCCGTTAAATCCATTAATTTTCATCATTTCGTTGTCCTCCTTGAGCTAATACTCTGAAATCCGTTTCCTGAAAATCTGTATAACATGATTTCTCTTTATTTTTTCTTTCGGCATATCTTTCTTCACAATAAACTGTGATGTTGTGAACCGCCCTTTTTTCGTTGTGAAGCATCAAAAAAGCACTACATATTTCTTTAATTTCTGTAATTTACAAAATACATAGTGCCAATTTATTTCTTTATTCTACCTGCATCATAATGCTAAGGATTACTTCCTCATTTCCCTGCTCCAAAGATATATCTCCCATATACATTCTGGCAACCCGGCGAATGTTATTCAAACCCATTCCATGTTCCCTCCCAGATTTGGTTGTTTCTGGCAAATCGCTATCACCAAAATTAAGCTGACCCCCAAAACTGTTTTTTATGGTTATCATAAAGATACTGTTTTTCCGAAAAGAAGAAATGCTGATATACGGATCATCTCCACTTACATTTTCCATGCAGTTATTCAAGGCATTATTCATGATCACACTCAGATCAAATGCATTTAACTTCGTATTCTGCGGATAATGAAAATCCGACAGAAACCGAATCTGCCTTTCTTTTGCTTCTCTCAGCTTTTCCATCAAAATGACATCAATTACCGGACTTCCTGTCTTTATTTCCGGAGATACCTCGTCCCATTCATTTTTCAGATGTTCCAAGTATTCTGTAGCATCATCCATATTATTATGTGCCACCAGATGTTCCAGTGTCTGTATATGATTTCCCATATCATGGCGCATGGAGCGGATATCCCGATACAACTTTTCGACTTCCTCGATATGCTTTTTCATGTCACTGATCTGATTTAATACCAGCTCTTGTCCCCGCTGTTCTTCCTGCATCTCTTTCCAGTTTTGAAACATTACAATCACAACAAGAATAGCAACTATGGAAATCAGATAGTGTAAAAAGCTTAAAGCTCCATAAAATCCATATGTATCAATCAAGTTCTTTCCAGTATCTCTTTCGTATATCATGAGATAATATTGTAAAATGCCATACCCAGTGACGCCTACAAGTGAAGGTATAATAAGCATTACCATCTCTTTGACGCTCATTTCATCTTTTTTGTATATATACGCTTTATTGATCAGTCCTATTGCAACCGCAATAAAAGCAATACAAAGTACAATATCCAAAACTCTGGTTCCAACATATAGTCCGTACTGCAACCACACTTTTTCTGCACTCATATTCCGAAATACAAGTGCTTTTGTAACAAGATCATCAAGTCTGGCTGCCATTGCAACCGTTAACCATCGGATCGAAAAGAACGTAATTGCAAGAAATATTTTCTGATATATATTTCTTCTGTCCTCTACATACATCACAAGAAACGCTGCTATAACTCCAATCAGATATGCGGAAAAATTATCAATCTGTGGCGGAATCATATATAAAACAAGCATAATCGTAATATAAACAATACTGACTGCCACAGCCCCTTTTTTCTTTTTTATATAGGGACAAACAAATTTTCCAAAATAGATTCCTGTAATCATAAGGAGTGCAATAACAGAAATTTTCGATGTAACCATCCAGCATTTTTCTACCAAACTCATCCGATTTCTTTTCCTTTCCTCTGATTATATTTCAAATATTGTTTTACAAACTCAGAATAATTCTGTTTTGCAATCAATGCAGTTCCATTTTCCATCGTCACACAATTTGCATCATATTTCTGAACATATTTGAAATGTACGAGGTAGGCTCTGTGTGTACGAAAAAAATCTGCTCCCGCAATTTCACTCAGTTCCTGCAATTTTCCATAATATTCAATATTCGTATCCCGTGTATGGATAATGACTTTTCGGTTATATACCTCAGCATACACAATATCCTTCAAAAAAACTTTCATATGGCTTCCTCCGGACTGCACCATCATGTATTTTTCATCCAATTGATTTTCAGAATATTCTTTAATGCTTCTGACTGCACGTTTCACAACTTCCTCAAATTTTTCATCTGAAAACGGTTTCACCAGATAATGAAATGCTGCAACATCAAATGCCTGAAAAACATACTCCTCCACAGCAGTTACAAATATCAATACCATTCTTTCATTTTTCTGACGCAGAATCCTTGCCGTTTCCATTCCATCCATTCCCGGCATCTGAATATCTAAAAATAGAATATCCGGCTCACAACCACTTGCAATCAATTCATCACCAGATAAATATTTTTCTATTACTGCATCCGGTAATAATTTCTTTATTTTTTCTTCTAATATCAATCCTATAGATTTTTCATCATCACAGATTGCTATTTGCATCTTGTCACTTCCTTACTTACATACAATTATATTTATTATATCGGAAAAAGTCTTTTAATAGCTAGCCGCCATGTTGTGAACCGACCTTTTTTTGTTGTGAAATAACATATCACTGCATATCTTTTACTCTGACATCTACAGTATTTTAAATTTTACAATCTGATGTGAATACTGTTCATTCACAAGTGTAGAACGAATCAAAAAATTCGCTGTTGCAATATTATTTGCAATCGGTATAGATGCATAATCTTTATAATCCAAATCACTTTCCTTCCATCTCCATCCACATCTTCTTTTTCTGCAGTACCTGTCCTTCCTCTATCTCCGGGCGGATAATTGACTTTATCACTTCTTCCGGAGCCTGTGCCTGCAGCAGATCCCCACAATTCCCTCCCATGCACCATCCGCAAAAAGTGTTTTTAACTGTGCCAGAGACTGTAAAATCGGTACACAGTACACACCTCGGCTCCGGCAGGTCGAAAGAATCTTATCAAAGTTATTCGGCATCTTGATATTTGCCATTTCATCCAGCCAGAAACCGACATCCATCGGCAGCTTTCCTCCAAAGAATCTTGCCTGACGGTACAACTCCTGAAAAAGCAGCGTGTAAACCATGCCCGGCACGAAATTAAAGGTGTCATCGTCATCCGGGATAATGATAAACAGATTGCTTTTTGTTTTCTTGTCTCCGTCAATTCCTACTCCAAACTCATCCAACGGAATGTCATTGGATGAAAAGATTTCCAACAGTTCCTCATTATCGAAAGGCTGCATACGGGCATTTACGGTCATAATGACAGAACGGATCGTTTCATCCGGACCTCCCCGGTATCGCTGATAGGCTTTTACAGCCGGATGATCCGGCTTCTTTTTTACCAGTTCTTCCATACGCAGATCCAGTTTCGGCGGTGTGTCCGCATCCACAAACTGAGCCTCATCTAACAGATATAAAATCGTTTTCCAGTTTTTCTGCAATAGTTCCGCCCACCCTCTTTTCTGATTATTGTCCAGGCAGATACAACGCACAAAATCCTTTGATTCCTGCTGTTCTTTCGGCAGATTGGCAATATACAGATTCGGAGATTCTGCCACCATCTGCGCCTGCATTACTAAAACCAAAGTCCCAGAGCCAAAGCAATGACTGCTAAAATAAAAAAAGAGAAGAAAAGTATTCTTCTTGAAAATACCTTTCTTCCCTTTGGGGTTGAAATGTTATTTAGTTGGTTCATAATTGTCCTTTTTACTATGTATTTGCATCTACAAACTGAAATTTTACAAACTACTTTTTCAGCAAGGATTTTATCAGTCGACACGCTTCAATTCGTGCTCCACTTGGAGTATCTCCGTGTTCTTTGTCGCAGGAATAATCTATCAGCAACTGACATGGAAAATCTTTGCACATTCCACAAAATATAATGTCTCTATTTATGGCACAGCTAGCTATAGGACAAGCTTTCTCTTTGCAGTGAAATGGAAATCCCTTTGAAGATACACACCCATTACAGTTGCAAGGCTCTCTCCATTCACAGCCTGTACAGTCCAGTCCACAATAAGTTGTAATTAATGTTTCCTGTTGTTTCTTTTTACTCAAACCACGGAAAACCAATTCATAAGATTTATCCAACAACTCCTTTAATAACTCATCTGGCACAGTGCCATCCGGTTTAATTGAATTCCAATGCTGTTTGTTTGAGTAGTATCCTGGCACAATATCTTCATATTGTGTACGCCAAAAATCTCCCTCCAAAGGTTCCAACTTCAAATTTATGTAGTATGGTTTACTTTCCTTGTCCAATAGCACGGCTGCAAACATTTTTCCGCCTATAAAATAACGAATCCAGTTCCACTCTATCTTAAAATCTTTTGTGACCGCAGGCTTGTCCATCAAGTAGTCATCAAGCCATGAATATCTCATTGTATATACCTCCGCCAACTTCAAATTTTCTGTTCCCTATAAAATTAATTTATTGGGATTTACCAAATCGCCAAACTGGAAGTTATAGTGCAATCTTTTTCCATTTTCTAATCTTGGTTCTAAAGGTTCCGAATGGAGCAACTGTATTAACATGTATGAATTTGTATACTTCCCAGACAGCTGTTTTAGTTGCTTCGTCAGCCCATTTTCTCATATGTGGTTTAAATAATTCTTCCTCACTCAGAGAATCAATCATTGCATAAATAGAGTTGATATTCTCATTCAATCTGTCTTTCAATTCTTGCAGTGACAGCTGAGCATATGTATCTGTAAACCATTGATATAATTCGCCAAGCTGATTCCACTTAAAATTATCCGAAGGAGTTTTGACAGGAATACCCTTTCTTTCGTCTGATTCCCATTTAATAACAAGAGTTGTCCAGCCAACCTGATAAGCAAGATTTTCTGCCGGAGTTCGATCGATCTCATCAATTCTCTTATCTTTTAAATGCTCCGGAATATCATTAAATTCTGAAATATACTTTGCAAAGCTTTTATTTATCTCGTTTTTAAGCTCGTCTTTATTCTCATATGTTCTCACTAGTCTATCTCCTCAGCTTCCGATTTTCCAGTTTCAAAAACAGGAATTTTCAAATTAGTCTTTGCAAATAACCCTTGAACCTTCACCATCAATTACAATTCCCTGACGGTTGTTAATCGGGCATAGATTCAAATCCGAAAACTCAGTCATTATTTTCTCGGTAACTTTCTTAAATGGTGCTGTAAGATAATGCGGAAGAACATAGAAATCAATCAAATCAAGCCCTGCATCATCTTCTTGTGAGTAGTCCTCTGGCTTTTCATCCATTTGCTCGATATATTGGATGCTTGGAGCGCATATAATTGCGCCTGCCGACTCGCCGATCATCAATTTTCCATTTGCCAATTCCTTTTTCAGTAGCCCATCAGTTCCCGTTTTACGGAGCTGGTCCATAAGAAAGAAAGAATTTCCACCGGTAAAATATATCACATCTGCTTCTTCAAAAACAGACTGTATCGTTGAATAAGCCTCCGTTGAAATATCAATTTCAGTTACGATTGCTCCCAACTTTTTGAATAATTTTCGAGCCGAGCCGACATAACCGGTGTAGCCTTCACGCAGTGAAGCTGTTGGAATAAATGCGACTTTCTTATTTTCAATTTCTTCCTTTATCAGACTTCCCACACTTGAAAAGTGCGAACATAAAAATAGTTTCATCAATATTCTCCTTTATAAATACCGATTTGTATATTTCTATTATACCATAATGATAGTCAGTTTTTCAAACTGAAAGTTGTTGGGGATGGGGTAAATTTACTGTCGGAAAGTATTAGATAGACTACACCTGTGACCTGTTTCAGATTTGATAACTGTTTTTACTATATCCGATTTCTTCTTTTCTTACAATCCCCATATATGATTTTTTAGTGCCGCTATCTTTTTTATCTGTGGATAAGGAATACTGTATACCGGCATATCTGCCAGTTTTCCAAGCCTGTTTTTGTTGCGCCTTTCGGCAGCCAGCATCTGCGTTGCTGAATATATCACCTCTTCTGCACCTGCAGCCAGTGGCAGTTCTTTTTTCTGGTATCGAACCAGTTCCAGTATGTCCCTCTTATTCTGGCGGTATATACGCAGTCTTGCCATCTTATCTGCACCGGTTCTGCTCCAGCCTAATGGTCTTGAACTCATTCTGTCTGAATAAATGTGGCTCACATGTCCCTCTGCGCTGCACTGCAGGCTCTTATCCTTCGCCCTTACGGATTCCATAATTCCTGCCCAGTTCCCCAGAATATAATTCTTTGCGGATTCTACTGCCTTTGCTTTTGTTTCACTCTCTGTTACATGCAGAATCTTATCAAATGCTTCTTCTGCCGCCCATTTCCGCTTTCCGTTAATAGCTCTGTATATTTCACTTCTCGCATCCTGTGCGGAATCTTTCAAGTGGCTTGTTGCTGATATGATATATTTATGCATGTGAAAACGGTCCAAAACAAAACGTGCCTTGGCATGCATTCCTGCTCCCGTTCTAATCCAATCCGCTCCGTCTCCGTTTATATATATTTTCTCCAGCACTTCCTCGTCATAGCTCTCTGTAATAAAATCAAACACTTCCTGCCATAGTTCTTTCGTCCCTTCCGTCCCGGCATAATCCCCTCCGAAATAATGGCAGTTTACCAGTTCATGCTTACTCCCATCGAAATTTACATCCTCGTAGACGTAGATAAGCTTTGGCATAACGGTATTAACGCGGGGCTTTTTAATGTCACCCTTTTTCAAGATACTGCAGCGAAACATGGTCTTCATCTGCATCGATATACAGACGGCTTACTCTACGTTTCTCCTTCAGCGGCTCCAGTAACGGAAACTCAAGGGTATGAAGCTTATTCATTACGGTTTCCTTGCTTACCTCCTGTTCCCCGATACAGGCATTGATTCCGCCTTTCCGGTAACTGCTTTCCACAGCCTCCTCCAGTATTCTGGCTTCTGCATCCTATGAAATACGGGCATGCGATTCCAAGCCCATGAGACGATCTAACAGATAGCAGTATTCCCCGGTTTCTTTATTGTGAAAATACGTCCTACTGTAACAGATTTCTCCCAGACTGGTCAGAAGCTTCGTTTCATCCCGGCGTTCAATGTACCAGCCTTTTCGCAGGTCCTGTCGTTTACGCAGCAGTTCATCATAGCTTTCCAGTTCTTCTTTAATCAGGGAAAGCCCTAACTTCGTTACCTCTTTAGTCACTCCATAAACCATTTCTGCAAACTTGGTAAGGTCATCTGTATAGTGACTAAAAATTTCTGTTAAATTTTTTACCCCTTGTTCCTGAAAATGTTGTATACTGGTAATCATGAAAGCACCCTCCTTGGATTTTTGTCTCGTCAACTTCAATCCTAACACAGGATCCCGGTGCTTTCTTTCTTTTTTTCTATTAACTTTTCCTACAAAAACTTTACCCTAACATTAATCGAATAATAATAAGTGGTATTTGCAACATTGCTTTCAATAATTCTAATATACGTATAAGAAAGAACAATTACAAAAAGCCCCAATACAGGGGTTTCTTGTAGTTATAAACTTGACAGCGGTGGTATTTTATTCATAATGTCAAAGATAATATCCGAATTTTTGAAATCATTCCTTAGCCGTTCTAGTTCTCTTGGGTCTTTTGCATAATATTTAATGAGCCTGTTTTCATATAAAACCATATAGTTAGCATCTGTAGAACCAATACCTACTTCAAACATTACACCGTTAAGCTTTATCTTATGAGGTTATAAAAATCGGTCAATAATATACTGAATCCAAGCTTCATAATGGTAGAACCTTTTGTTGCCATTCCAGATAAGAAAATTTCCGTCATCTCTTTTATCAATTGCAAAATGGCACCATCTGGTAACTGCCATCAAATTCTTATTCCCGTAGCTTTTGTCTTCGGGATTAACATATAATTCACCTTCATATCCTAAATCACCATAATAGCTGTAGTCTTTCCAGTTATAGTAGCTTTCTTTGATTTTTTCTACATCTCGCTCAATGTGAATTGTTCTAAAAAACTTACTAAGATAAGTCAAAAGGTATGGTGTCGCATTATCTGAAAATTTATATTCGCCATAAAATTTTGTTTTATAAACGCTCATACAATCACCCCACTTTCTTAGATGTAGATGTTGCAATTAAGTTTTTCTCAAAGTCGTATATGAAGAACTTTTGAACGTAATCATCTAAAAATGCAAATTCGCCATTTAATGCATGTTCATAGAGTTTACTAAGCAAATCATCATTTTCTTTTAGGTCGTTCTTTAGAAAGACGTAGAAAACTGCTTTACCATCCGCAAAGCCTGAAAGATTGAAAATTAAAGCATTTGGAGCATACTTGTAAAAAAATTTTTCAATTCTAATACCAGTTATAATGGCCCAGTTGTCAAGATAAAAATTTGATATTTTTATCTTGAACTGATATGTTGACGAGTTACATGGAAAATGTGTGAAGCATCTTCCGGATTTTTATATTATGCGGCTGCTCTGGCTGCCTCCAGAAGCATTACCGGATAGTATACCTCGGCAGGTCGTTTGTTCCCAATGGACTGATGGCATCTTTCAAAGTTATAGGTGTAGATATACCTTCCGATGGCTTCTCTTGCTTCCTTGAGATTAGCATACTCCGTGAGATATGCTTCCTCATATTTGAAGCTGCGGAACCAGCGTTCAATCATGATATTATCTGCCCATCGGCTTTTGCCTTGCGTTCTTCGGCAAGTTTTTCCCGGAGATTGTCTTCCCGCTTATTATCGAATGCGAGAGGAGCATTAGCAAGGAATTCTTTCTTCCAGTTGCGCAGGAGATCCTTGACATTTTTCCCATTCTGTAGTATGGTGTGCCATACTACCTACGACAAGGAGACAATTTTCTATGACTTTTTATGAAGAATTACAATTAAGTTCGACCGGCTCCAAAGCCTTGATCAAAAACACAACCGATCCAAAAGAGAAAAGACGCCACATTCTTATCTATAATTTTAAAGTCTATCTTGTGATGGCCTTCTGCTTTGTGTTTGTGACACTTTTTAGCATGCTCTTTGGTTCTGACAACAGCGTAGCCGGAGTGGTTTTTCTGCTGGCTCTTCTGGTGCTGCGCCAGGCTGACTTCGGCATCCGCACCTCCCATGGGCTTATATGTATTGCTGGTATTTTTACCCTTTTGATCACCGGTCCCCGTCTAGCCAACACCCTGCCGGCACCGGCATCTCTTTTGGTAAATTTCATCAGCATCCTGCTGCTAATGATCCTTGGATGTCACAATGTGATCATGTACAACCAGTCCACCTTCGTTTTAGGATATCTTCTGCTCTACGGCTACGATGTTACCGGCAGAGCCTATCTTCTCCGGGTACTGGGGCTGCTTGTCAGCATGATGGTCTGTATGCTTGTCTTTTACAAGAATCAAAAAAAACGCCCTTACCGGCGTAGTTTTCCGGATCTGTTCCGTGAATTTAACTTAAAATCTGCCCGCAGCCAGTGGTATTTATCCCTTACCTGGATCGTCTGCTCGGCTATGTTTATCATGCAGCTGCTTTCCCTGCCCCGGGCTATGTGGGCAGGCATTGCCTGCATGAGCGTGTGCCTTCCTTTTCCGGAAGACAGCAAAGACCGTACTTGGAAAAGAGGTGTCTTTAACATCCTTGGCTGTGGCATCTTCCTTGTGTTATATAACACCCTGCCGGCCTGGCTGTATCCATACATCGGTGTCATCGGCGGTATCGGCGTAGGATATTCTGCCGGTTACTCCTGGCAGACCGTCTTTAACACCTTTGGGGCACTTTCCATTGCCGGTTCTCTCTTTGGTGTGAAAACAGCCATTGCTCTCCGCATTGGCACCAATGTGGCAGGTGCTCTGTATGCCTTTCTGTCCTGGCAGATCCTAAGCCGCCTGCTGCCATGGATTTTCTGTGAAAAAGATCACACCTCCCTGGCGATATCCTCAAAATAATCATACACTGCATCGCCACTTTTTCCCAGCACTCGCAGAAGGATTCCCTGACGACACTCACTACAGCCTGCCTCCACCTGATCCGGCTTTTTGTCCCGGATCATCTGGATCAGGATATAATCATATCGCTCTTTCACCTACTCTATGTAGGAACGCATCACAAGCTCCCTGCTCATGACATTTACCAAGGATACCTCCAGACCGGATAATTCGATATTGCCGGGCATAAGGTCAATTCCTTCCTCATGCCTTAAAATCCCGTAATCATCTTCCATTTCCACATCATTAATGATATTTGCCATCACAGTCGCAAGAGTTTCCTCCAGCTTGTCCGGCTCTGTAAATCCCAAACTTGCAGTCAAACTGCCCTGTGCGTCCGCATCTATCAGCAGAACTCTCTTGCCCTGCTTTGCCAGTCCTATTCCCAAGTTACTTGTTGTGGTAGTCTTGCCGACTCCGCCTTTCTGATTTGCGATTGCTATTACTTTACACATGATACATTCTCCTTTGCTCTCTTCTAACTTTCTGCTACGTTGCTCTTATTCACTTCTACATACGCTCTATAAAACTTCTTTGTCCCTTTATTCGGGTATAAATCTGAAAACTCTGTCACTTCAATCTTGGGATTTCTCTGTAAAATCTTCCCAAACCACTTAATATCGTTCTTTGTTCCCATCAATCGAACTTTTAACATCAATCTGCTCCTCCAAACAGGGCATACAGTTTCCGGTTATAGGTTGCATACTCCGGATACCGGATTTGTATTGCCTGCCAAAAATATGGTGCGTAGGCACAGCAGAATAATTCCTCCACTGAATACTGCCTGCACTCGTTTATCTGCTCCTCTGCGTCCGTGTAATCATCAACGCTCGGTGTGGCGTTGCAATATAGATTAAATGCCATTCTGACTACTTTTACGCTTCCGCTGGTCTGCCAGCCTTCATGTAAACACTCTGTCTTTACACAGCCTGTCTTAAAATCATAAATACGGTTCGCATTTCTTCTGGTATCATCGCTAATGCCAAGACAGTAGCAAAGTGCCTTGTGGTACACGTCCTGATACCGTACTTCTTTTAATTTCTCATAGTAGAATTTCTCATGTGCTTCGCTAATAAAAATAATTTTTTCTGCGCCTAACGCTGTATTGTTCATTCTGAACCTCCTTTTTGAAAATAAAAAGGACTCTACTAATTGTTTTTCACAACTAATAAAGTCCTAAGTTTCATATTCATTTCTAAATTCGTGCTAGGGATTTCTTACTAATTTTTTGTTTTAGTAAATTCTTAAAATGTTCCCATAGAGTCCAAAACATACGATAAATTCAAGGTTTTCAGAGTTTTCGGAAAATAATGCCGTGGCAGATGAAACATACTTTTATCATAGTTATCAATCTCCTTATTTTGCCCCGAAATGCCCTGTTATGCGAAGGATTTCGGGGATTTTGTAGTTTTCTCTGAAATTACAGATTGTGGCAAATCAGAGCAGAACCCTGCAAGTTGTTACTACCTGTTAGTAGTAAAATTAGTAGTAAAACAAAATTTCTTACTACTAAGGATTTTTACTACTTACCTGGTAACTCACTAATCAATGGTTGTATTGTCTTATAAATGTGTGAAACCACTGTTCCATCTGAATACAATTTTAACAATCCATTATTCACTTGCTGTTTAGTTTCGGACTTTAAAATAATCTGAATGATTTCCTCTTTGCAATCCACATATATTTTCTTCTTAAAGTGCTGACCAAAGAAAGAACGAACCTGCGATTCTCTTTTTGCGACTTTACTCTTTGATTGCACAAATTTCTCAAGAATAGACTTAACATCCTCATATACTTCGGAATAGTTATTAAAGGAGTTCTTGATGTCATTGTAAATTCCATTTAGCATTCTTTCATCATTACAATGAGCAATAACAAACTTGCAGATTCTATTTGCCGAATTTCTATCATATCCTATAGCCACAAGTCCATGCTTTGCATAAACAGGTTTAATTCACTTCTATCATCACCTTCAAATTCATATGCCATACCTGCACTAATTTTACTATTCACAGTCTGCACATTACTTTTTGTTTGAGATACTGTCTGTGTTTTTTGCCTCTGAGTAGAAGCAGTTCCCGGCAACTTCTCTTTTCGTGAAATATTAGGATAGCCTTCCTCTTTCCAAAACTTAACTATGTTATCGTAATCCTTATCCTTACTGATAATCACATAACTACATTCCTTACCATACACTCCCAACAAATAGCCTAGGTAAGAAACCAGATGCATATCCAATGACTGCTTTCGCACTGGAACTAAATGAGATTTGATATCTCCATTTAACCAAAAAATGTCCTGTCTTATATTTGTTGCATTCTGTGTTGAGAAAATATGCACATGTTCTTCCTTTGTCATACTTTCAATATTCGCAATGCCATCATTATGAACATTTTCAAAATCAATTAAATAAAAAGTTTTCATTTATCTATTCACATCCTTTTCAGGGCAAAATTTTTCCAAAATATATTATACCATCTTATTTTCGTTTTTCTATAGCAATATAACGCCCCAACCATCAAAAGCCAGAGCGTTACCTATCATCTATATTAAATTACCTTAAACATCTTCTGTGACATCGGTTTCTCCTTCTTCTGTTCAACCTCCGCCCGCGCCTTCCTAAACTCTTCTATTCGTTTCAGTTCTTCCTCAGCATCATCGAATCCGATATGCGTGTACGCATTCATTGTGACCGATATATCCGAATGCCCCATGAGGTACTGTAATGTCTTGAGATTCATTCCCGATTTTGCCATATTCGAGCAATAGGTGTGTCTGCATACATGAGGCGTAATGTTTGGCATCTGTACTCGGTAAATGTCATTGTATCTGCCAACCATATGATTGAATCGATGCTGCCAGTGCATTGCCACAAGTGGCATTCCATTATCATCATAAAATAGGAATCCGCTATAGCCATCTATAGCTTCCTCCACTTTCGGTGCATTTCTATCCTCGATGATTGCCTGAAACATCTGTGCCACATCCTCTGTAATCGGCAATACTCATGTTCCTGCATCCGTTTTTGTGGCTTCTATGATATATAGCATATCCGATGTTCTCTGCAACTGATGGTCGATGTTCACAGTTCTGTTCTCAAGATCAATATCCTTCAGCGTCAATCCACAAAATTCCGATATTCTCATTCCCGTATGAAAGAGTATGTACACCACTTCATAGTATTTGAGCGTTACAAACTAGAAGTTATCTATTTCATTAAGCCACCATGAAAATAGCATTCATATACCTTTTCATTATTACAATAAATCTGTTCATAGCCTTGAAACCATGTAAAATCTCCTACAACAATCTACTGTCACATTAAACAAATTGCTGATCTGAATAAAATTCGTAATCTCTGGATATACCTGTCCCGATTCCCATTTGGCTACAGCTTGCCTTGATACTGATAATTTTTCTGCCAGTTCTTCTTGCGCTAATCCTTTGTTTTTCCGAATCAACTGTAGTTTTTCCGAAAAAATCATTTCTAACTACCTCCAAAATCATCGTACACCAACGCAGAATCTAAGCCAATATATTGCTAGTTGCAATTATGCTACTTATATTATACATAAACACCATCTTAACGTCTTAATTTTCGAATATTCGGATTGACATTTTTTCTACCATATTGTATTATCTATTCATAAAAGAAATGGGTTTTGTGCCAAGTAAAGCCTTATGGCTCCAACGGGGTGCTCGTTTCTTTTTTTATATCTAGAATATCATACAAATACATTTTTCCATCGTTTGCATGCCTTATTATCAAAGATGCATGAAATACGTTATATCTTTCAATATCTTCATTATCACCATATACCGGTAATGCAAAATAAGTATCATATCTATACCAGCCATTCCTTGCACTCCAATTATGTTTCCCCTTATTATTTTCTCTAAAATATCTGCCTGTTGAAATTTCTATCATTTCAGGAATTCCCTGTGTTGCATTCGCTTTAGCCTTTGCAACTGCTCCGTTCAGCCTTTTGGTATATACTGATCCCGAATATTCACTTGGCAGATCAGATCCGATATATATAACATCGCCAGTAGACGCCACCTTATAAAAGTCACCGACATATTCTTTCAAATACGCCCGCACTTCCTTCCAATTGATGGAACGTTTTCCCTTAAACCGGATATCGTTAATCACCACAATATTATTTCCATCAATGTCCTGAATGACAGAAACATTCCTCTGCTGCGATTGGCTACTATCGTTGATTTGCTTGCAGACATCAAGAAGTGCAAGGTAACTGATCATTCTTTGTCTACTCTCTGTATCTGATCGTCGATACAATTCAATTATATAATTTTCATCTGTTACATAATCTATGTAGGCTATCTGTTCCGCATTTTCTTCGTCGCAAAGCAATTCCACAAGTGTCATATCCAGTGCCTTGCATATAGACACCAGTTTATCCGCCTGTGGATTAATCTGTTTCTTCCGCCAATCACTAATTGTGCTGGTCGCAATACCAGTTCTTCTGGATAGTTTCGTCTGGCTCATATGTAGTTCTTCAAGTCTCGCAAATATTCTCTCATATATCTTCATGATGCAATATCCTTTCCTCTATCTTTCCATTTCCGATTTTTCGGATATTTTATCATGAATAATCTCTTTTATCAATACTGTAACAGACCTACAAATACTGATTTCTCAGTTTCAAAAACTGAAATTTTCGCTTACTTCTCTATCAATGATTTTTTTACTCGTGTTTCACCAAGATACGTTGTTATTTCTATATCCATTACTGATACAGAAGAAATTAACATATAAAAGTAGTTTAAAAATAAAAGGATGTGTTCTTCTGAATAACCCAATTCATGAGGAAATATATATTCATTTTTAAAACTAGGTTCTGTATAATTGAAATATGCGTGATATATTGGTCTGCTTCCATCATAATAAAGAAAACAACCTCCATTTAAATCTAAAATCATATTATGAAACAGCGACTTATCTACTCCCTCATATGTATTCGTAAAAAATGTATCTATTTCTTTTTCTATATTAGCATCTATTCTTTCACAAATTAAAAAAGTAGCCATTTGGTCTCGCACTTTATTTTTAGCATCGAAACTACTAACCCCGTTATAATCTTTAAATATATAAGCGTTATTACCAATATCATTTCTAAGATTTTTTATTGATGATAATTTTATTAAAGCGTCCTTTAATTTCGCCGTAGTCAATTTTGATTTCACTTCAATAACTCCAACAACACATTCAACAGGAAAAAAGCGTTGTTCACCATTTTCGATTACAGGAGTATGTTCTTTATCGTATATGATAATATCGCATTGAGTACTAATGTTGTTCGCAGCTGTAATAACAAAACCACTGCCAATCGCCAATCTCGTTGGTAAAAAAGGCGCTAAAAATTCTCTAATTATTTTCTCGCGATACATACCAAACTCTCCAGGATGAATTAATGTCCCATCTTTGTTTACAAATATTTGTCTTGAAAGTTTTACATAATCATCTTTGAATTGTTCTATTTTAGATTTTATAAGTTTATCAAAAATATCATTCATATGTTCCTCCATTCGCTTCGTATAATTCAGATTTGCAGGGAACAATTTCTTGTCCCCTGCACCATAATTATACCAAACAAACTCCCAGGCATCTACAAAAATCTTATTTCTGATGGGGTAAATTTACCTCTTGTTTGAACATCCGTTCCCTTTATGCTATACTGTTATTGTGTAATTGAAACGAAAGTAGGATGTGATTTTCCGAGTTATGCCCTCTAGTATTACGAAAGAGGGATGATGCCTATGAACACAATGGAAGTTCTTACGCTTTTATTAGTTGTTTTTGCGGCTCTATCTTACATAGATAACCATAACGGCAAAAAGAAATAGCATCCCACCGCCTAAAGTGAATGCTATTTCATAGTTACAACTGAGGGCAATCGGATAACACATCCGATAACCTTTCTAAGTAGATTATACACTAGGGCATTTGAGAAATCAAGTGCCCTTCTTAATTTATAATGGTCTGCAAAAAGTTAAAATGGCGATTTTTTATATTATTGGCGAATTCACACAACCATGATATAATTAAGCATAGCAATAATGCAATTGAAAAAGGACCAGCAAAAACCGGTCCTAATTCTCCCCCATGCGCATTTATATTCTTATTTTTACTTTGACCGTTTTACTCCATTTACCATAAACTTTCCGTCTGCCCGAGTTTTTATAAGTTCTCACACGGAAATAATATGTTTTTTCTTGAATTTTGTTATTATCCGAAAAGCCGAAGTTCTGGATGCAGATAACTTCTTTTTCCCTTTCGTAAATTTTTTATTTTTTGCATACTGTATCTGATATCCGAACATTCCCTGCTGTTTGGACCATGATACTACAACTTTTTTACCTTTTAAATTTGAAACCTTTACACCCTTTTACCTTTTTAGGGGTTGCTTTGCAGAAGTTCCTGTACCCTTGATTATAACCGCACCTGTACCGGTTCTCACTGTCTTTGTACTCGGTTTCCTTGTTGCTGTTGGTTTCTTCGTTGCCGTTGGTTTCTTGGTTGCGGTCGGCTTGCTTGTCGCCTGACCGCCATTTCCCCACCACGATGGTTCCTGATATGGCGGGTCTTCTTCCGGCGGCAGTATCTCAAACGAAACTCTCTGCGTTCCTACAAAGAAATCTTTTCCCGTAACATCCACATAGGCAGTTCCCTGTGTATAATTATCTTCATACCTATAAGTGTAATCCTGTCCATTTACTAACTTTTTTCCTTTAAAATATACCGTCACGTCCGGCTTATATGCATGCATTCTTGATGGATCATTAATCTCCGTATATGTATACTGCGAAAGTTTTATTTCAAACGGGTCTGCAAATATGCGTCCGTTAAAGTCATAATCATCCAGCCTGTTCATATCAAGAGAATAAAATGTCGGTGCATTTTCATTCATCGTTGTATACCAGAACAAATGATTATCCGATGTTACAATCGGTTTACAGTCTGACAAATATGCACGAATCTTGTGAATTTTTCCATCGAGACTTCCATCCTCGTTGAGTTTTGCAACTCTTGTCACCCAGAGATCTGTCTCCCGTTCTACATAATATTCCTGCCAGAACATATAATATCCATCTTCTACCTTTACTAACTGTGGATTCAAAATGGTAATTCCATCTTCTTGTTTATAATCGGTAATCCAATTTAATTTAGGTGACTCATTAAATTTTTTATTCATGGTAATTACAAAGATGTTTCTGTGTGCTTTTTCCATCGACGTTTTTGTGACAGAGGAATCCTGAACAATAGAAGAACCGGCAGTAATAAGCCTTTCGCCATCGTTCATAAGTTCAAAACCTCCCAGCGATACACCGGTTACATTATCGCCATAGCTTCCTATAATATCTAAGAGGGAACGGGTCTCTGTCTTCCCATACCATGTCCATACATCGTCCGGCTCCTTGTAAACAACCGATTTTGCCAGATTAACAGCACGAGGATTACCATCTCCAAGATCTAAACGGTATACAGACTCGCCATCTGAAAGAATAAACTGGGCAAAAGAGTGAGAAACCCAGTCACCCGGAGCTTCATTCATGACACATTCCATACTGTCTTCATCCACCGCATAAGTTAGATTTACTTCATGATGAATCTCTTCCGGCTCCGCTGCAGCATCCCAGTAAATATACCTTGATGTATGGATATAAAGGATTCCGTCATTTTCTGTCATACGCAAAGGACCTTTTGCGAAAGGCTCATATACATTTTTGCTTGTTATACTGCACTGTCCAAGTTTATTCCAGTCATCATCATATTTGACAACCCGGACAACTTCTTTTGTATTATCCGATTCATGGTTATTCTGTCCAAACACGATATACCGTGCATCTTTACCTTTAAAATATCCTCCGAATTTAGGCAGTTCATACTTAATCTTTTTGGTAGAAAGCAGCTTATAATCTGCACTATAAGTCTCAATGTAAACTTTTCCTTTTAACGCCTCAATTCGAAAAAAGCCGCCTTCTTCTATTTCTTCCACATAAGAAGAAGTGTTTGAGCCATAATTCGGAAGTATAAGACCTGTTGCCTCTGCGTTGGATGACGCTACTCCTTCCGTAGTCTTTATTCTGTAACTTTTGTCTATCGGAAGATTTTTTTCAATGTTACTTTCCGCGTGCTCTTCAACTTTTAATTCTTTCAGTCGGTCAACAACATCTTCTGTATCATAATCAAGATCTGACAATGTATAACTTATGTATAATTATTATGATTTTTTCTCCACACTGACGGTGAAACTCCCTCTTGTTTTTTAAACACTTTTGAGAAAGTGAAGGGGTCATTATACCCAACAGAGTATGAGACATATTTTACCGACAAATCGGTATCTTTTAACAACTGTTTTGCCCGTTTTATCCGAAATTGTATCAGGTATTCCTGCAACGTTTTACCGGTCGCATATTTAAAAATTTTACTTAAGTATGCCCGATCCACACCGCAATGATCCGCTATCTGCTGCACCATGATCGATTCACAATACTTCGTATTTATATATTGAATTGCTTCTCTCATATAATTCATTGTCCGCAGATTCGTTCCTGCTTTCTTCTCAACATGCCGCGTCCACCGATTCATTTTATCAAACAAGATATACATATACCCTATGCATGCATATTCATTTTCTTTATACATAATTAAATTTATAACAGCATCCTTTAATTGGCTGTTCTCTTCTATCGGTACATAAACTGGTTCTTTTCTTGTCATCCCAATACTTCTCACAATTTCTGTTGACTTAAATCCATGAAAATGAATCCATGCATACTGCCATGGTTTTTTTTCATCCGCCTGATACTGAACAAGCACATCCGGCGGTAGCAAAAAAAAGCTGTTACTTTTTACCTTAAACTCTTTATCATCAATTCGGAGCACCCCTTCTCCTTCAAATACATAATGCAATATATACCGATCGCGTATGATCGGTCCAAATGAATATGAAGGAGCACATCTCTGAATTCCTATTTCATAAAGACGTAAGTCTTCATATTGGCTGTAATTCAACCACCAAACGCCATCTTCTGGCATCTCCATAAGTATCATCTCCTCTTCCTAAAATAACAATACCATTTCAAAAGTATCATTGTCAACTCTTGAAATGGTATATTGTTTATTAAAGATTATTTTATTTTTACCTTTTTCTTAGCACTCCATGCTCCATACAATGTTTTCTGTTTGTTTTTGCGTATAGCACGAACGCGTACATAGTACATTTTTTTCGATTTCAGTTTTTTAATTGTCTTTGAATTAGAAGAAACTGTAACCTTCTTAGCCTTCTTAAATGTTTTATTTGTGCTATATGATATCTGATACCCCTTTACATTTTTAATCTTCGCAAATTTTACAAACATCTTCCTTTTAGAAGTGCTCTTCACTGACAGACCTTTTACTTTGCCAGGTTTTGTTACTTTCTGAGTTACTTTCTGAGTTGATTTCTGAACTGGTACCTGTGTTGGAACTGCTGTCGGTGCAGGAGTTTGAGTTACAACAGGCGCTGTCGTAGGCACAGGTGTTGCAGCAGGTTCCGGAGTAGATGTAGTTCCTGGATAATCCGCATATAATTCCGGATAATCTGTAGCTATCTTAGGAGCTGCAGCATCTGCTGTTTTTGTCTTTGATATAGCAATACGATCAAGCCCCGGACCAAGAGCTGTCGGATTATATACATAAATTGTATTCTTTCCTTTGTCTAAATAAACCTGGGTGGACACACACCCTACTGCAGAACTATTACCGGAAATACCCACAATATCAGTTACTTGTACTGATTCATATTGGTTTGTACGAATACTAAGTTTCTTTTTGCTTCCACTTACCACGTAGAGCTTCAGGTCATACATACCAGCTTCCGGAGCTTCGATATTTTCAAATTTAACACGGTTTTGCACTCCACGTATTTTTCCGATATAAGCTTTATTGGAAACATACTGAGCAGTTGTCGGTGTTTTGTTGCCAAGACCAAGATTTGCATTCTCTGCCTCAAAATAGTTGTAATTATCATAAGATGTTAATCTCAAATCATCTTTCTTGCTGAAAATGACAGCTGCACCACCGTTTTCTTTAAGTGGCAGTGTGAGTTTATCCTTGGAAGTTACTTCTTTTTTCTCCATCTGAATGTTGGAACTATCAGAATTATCCGTATAAACATACGCATAATATTTTGCACCTGCATCCAAGAAAGAAAGGTCTGCTTCATAATTATCTTCTTTAGCTGTCATAGCACCGAGGTACCAACGCTCACCACTCCTTCTTGCACGAATTGCTTTGCTTTGCGTGGTTCAGACCCCTCCAACAAAACAGACTCATCCCAGGATGATGGAATATCTGTAAGGAATGACAAACCACCATACCCCGGATATACGTGGCAGGAATGTGCCAGCGTCTGCATTGCCGATTCATAGACAACTGTCATTCCAAGCATGAAACCATTCGTCGCCTTACAATTTTTCACACTCATTCCAACCGGTGTAAATTCCATGGAACCGATTACATTACGCGTATAAGGCAAAGTAAGAAGAGTCTCTATAGGCGAACCACTTCCCCACTTGAAGTACTCACTTCCTTGTACAGCCTCACTCGATAAAATGTTCGGGAATGTTCTGTTCTCGCCATTTGGATCTGTGCAACCATGATAATTTACAACTAATTTATGTTTCGCCGCAATGGATGCAATATCATACATATCTTTCATCGCCCACTGACTGTCGCTCTCAAGATAATCAACTTTAACACCTTTAACGCCAAGACTTTCGCACCATGCAAATTCTTTTTCAATAGTTTCAGGATTATCAAGGTCTACCCGATGTGCACCGTCTCGTTTCTTTACTCCATACCAGACAAGTATTCCTACGTTTCTTTCATTGGCATACTTACATAATTTCTTTAACTTTTCTTCATAATCCAATTTTCCGGAACTGTCCTTCCAGTTTTCCCACCCAAAATCAACAAGACAATACTTCTGTCCTGTTTCTTCCGCATAGTCAATATAATCATACAAAGACTGATATTCAATCGGATCTCCTGTTGACCACCAGGACCAAGATGCTGTACCTGGTTCTACCCAGCTAAAGTCTCCCTCTGCTGCCGGATTGAGGTCAGAAACCAACGAACTGTTCGTCAAATCATTTAATGTATCCGTCATAATGCATACACGCCATGGTGTATGAAATTCATTCTCCATTGTAACACTCTCAATTGGCAGGTATTCCGCCTTAAAAGTCTTACCAACATACTCTGGGTCCTGCTCCTGCTTTAAATATTTACTAAACTGAACTTTATAGGCAGCACTTCCCTGATTTGTATGAAAAATAGTTGCACAATAAGGTTTTTCCTCGTTATACACATTTGCCTCAGTTAAAAGCATATAGCAGGAACCATTCCCATTCGCCACTTGAGAGAGAATTGCAGGTGGAACATCTCCATTTGCATTCTTTACCTGGGTCATTGTCCTTGTCGAATAAGAGCCCGGCTCGTAAGTTGAACTGTACCAGTCGGCATTCCATACTCTTCCATCCATAGGAAATTCAAAGGAACTTACTTCACTGGTAATCACTGTTTTCTCATTTTGTGTTGTCGTGTCTCCATCCACAACATAACGGAATCCAATACCATCTTCAAAAATACGGAAAATCACCTGCATTTTTGCATTTTCTTTTGTTACCACAAATGACATTTCCTGATATTCTTTATTTACATGTTTTTACTTCCCTGGTACCAATCATACTCTTCTTTTCCCTTTTTAAGTTCATATGACTCCTCATCCACCTGCAGACCAGTAGATAAATCAACACTTTTCGCCACAATGCCAAGTGGTACGCATTTCAACGTAACATGTCCATTCCGGTATGCAGAATAAAAAATTTTTCCCTCCTCATTCTTCCATATGCGAACTTCTATTTTATTATCTACCGATGCTGCATGCAATTCTGTGATTTCTGTCAGCCCATCTGAGCCATCCTCATCAACTGCAGTTGCTGTAACATTCTTTTTCACCATTTCAGCATTAGAAACTTTGTTTCCATAACACATAGGAGCAATCAACGATGCCGTCAGCAATGTCGCCACAACTCTCTTTATCTGTCTCCTCATAACCATACCTCCATTTTTTTATTTGATTAATGCTATATATAATGCTATCATAAATACAAAAATAGAGAATGTCTTTTTATAAGTAATACATGTGAAAATATGTTACACAACTTGAATACACAGTGTCCTTAATGTTACCTTCTACTGATTTGCTATCTTTTCCGCCAGTTCCTCCAAATACTCCCAGCGTTCCATTTTCTCCATCAACTGTTCCTCTGCTTCATCTTTTTTCTCAGATAACTCACGAAGTTTGACATAGTCTGTCCCATTCTCCGCCATTTCTTGATCAAGTGTTTCAATGGTCGTCTCCAACACAGAAATATCCTCTTCGATTGTTTCATATTCTCGCTGTTCCTGATAAGAAAATTTAAGTTTCTTTTCACGGTTTTTATACACCATCCGCGCCTCTTTGTTACCGGTATGGCTCTTCGTTTTTCCGTCAAAAGAATTTTCCGTACTCGCCGGACGCTTTTTCACATAATCTGTGTAACCGCCTTCGTACTGGCGAATTGCACCATTCTCTTCAAAAGCAAAAATGCGGGTTACAATACGGTCCAAAAAATACCGGTCATGTGAAACTGTGATAACAATTCCGTCAAAGTCATCCAAATAATCCTCTAAAATTGTCATCGTTTCGATATCCAAATCATTTGTCGGCTCGTCAAGAATAAGTACGTTTGGCGCCTCCATCAGCACGCGGAGAAGATTTAACCTTCTTTTTTCACCACCGGATAATTTACCAATGGCACTATACTGTTGCGAAGGCGGAAACAAAAAGCGCTCCAGCATGGCAGATGCCGAGACCAGCCCATCACTGGTGCGCACAAATTCTGCCGTGTTTTTAATATAATCAATCACCTTTTCATCCGAATCCATATAAGCAATTCCCGCAGATTCATCCTTTTCGATTTCCTGTGTATAATAACCAATCCGAATCGTCTGTCCAACTTTAATACTGCCGGCATCCGGCTCAATCCGGCCGGCAATCATTTTCATTAATGTCGTCTTGCCGCAGCCGTTTTTCCCAACAAAACCAATCCGGTCATGTTTGAGAAATATATAAGAAAAATCACGTATCAATGTATTCTCACCATAAGCTTTTGATACATTTTCAATTTCGATTGTCGTTTTTCCCATACGGGATGAAATACTGCTTAACTGGAGTTTTTCATCAACTTCCGGTGCCTTTTGATTTTTCAGTGCTTCGTATCGCTGGATGTGTGCCTTCTGTTTCGTCGAACGAGCTCTGGCACCACGCGAAATCCACTCAATCTCCTTGCGCAAAATACTCTGACGTTTTCTCTCACTGGCACGCACACTTTCTTCCCGCTCTGCCTTTCGCTGCAGAAACCCCGAATATTTTTCGTCGTAACTGTATATTTTCCCTTTGTCAAGCTCTATGATTTTATTTGTCACGGAATCCAGAAAATACCTGTCATGCGTCACCATAACCAAGGCCCCACGGAACGCTTGCAGCTTATTTTCCAGCCAATCCGCCATCTCACTGTCCAAATGGTTTGTCGGCTCATCCAATATGAGCACATCACATGGAGTAATCAACACGGAAACAAGTGCAAGACGCTTTCTCTGTCCACCGGAAAGCTCTCTTGTCTTCTGTTCAAAGTCTGTAATACCAAGCCTTGTAAGCATTGCCTTAGCCGCTATCAATTCATTTTCATTGGCATGGTGATGCACCATATTCTGAACACTCTGTAAAACCGTGTCCTCCTCCGAAAATTCCGGATTCTGAGGCAGATAATGAATCATCAGATTCGATGCCTGTATAACCTGTCCTTCATCCGGAGTCTCCAGCCCTGCCATAATTTTTAGCAAAGTCGACTTGCCGGTTCCATTGATTCCGATTACACCTACCTTATCCCCTTCATGAAGATAAAAATCGGCGTCATCAAAAAGTTTCCTTTCCGTATATGAATGTGTCAAATGTTCCAGTGATAAAATATTCAAATCAATCGTCCTTCTTCTTTGTTATGCAATTTTCCACCCTTTTTAACCACATAAAAACTATTTTATAGTTTATCATTTTTCGCCACATGTATCAACTCATTTTTTCGGATTGTTACAGCAAAATGCACAGCCTGTCTGCTGCCCGATACAGTTTGCACAATCCCTGCAGTCTGACAAAATATCTTTTCTGCTAATCAGGTACACACCTGCCACACTCATTTGTGGTTTCATTTTTCCACCATCCCATGAAACTCCAATTTTTTCAGCATCCATTAATTGCAGCATTTTCTCTGATGCAGATAACTCCATTCCATAAAAACCTGCGCCAAAAGCAGGGCTGCAAAACCGTTTTTCATACATGCTGTGCTTCCGCTGCAAATACTCCCGCACCACTCTCTTACCACATCCAAACAAGCGATTTGAAAAATCTCCCAGTAATACTGTGTTAAAAGTGCCTTACTTTCTTCTACTTCATATTCCGGTGCATGAAATGCATACAAATAACCGGTTTCAACCTGTCTCCTGTCAATGCGTGACAGCACCTGGCACTGCATCTTATCATTTCCAAAAGAAAAATAACCGTCTTCTACACATTGCCCGGAAAACGGCTGTAAAAGAATAGAAACACGGTACAAATATTTATTTCTTTCCAAAATTTCTCCAATACTGCTGACTGCCATTCCTTTATGCTGTCTGTGTGTTCTCTTATCCATCTGCTCCCATGAAGCAATCTGTGCCATACGCTCCCAAATATCTTCCCGAAGGTTTCCGATATTCAGAGAAATTATCTCATCCTGTCTCTGTAATTGCTGCATTACCTTGTCATAAGCTTCCGAACGATGTATCACCTCACACTGACTGCAGTCTTTCATTTTCTGCCCCTTCGCATTCAAAAACCAAACCGGATTTCCAATGCACTTTTTTTCACGATACAACGGGCAATAACAGAACAAACAATTAAACTCCTCCTCGTTTTCCGTCTTGTGACAGGGAAAATATTCACACTCTTTATTTTGAAAAAAACGGTAACTGTTTATCATGCACGCACCTCCTCTTCTCTGCTCTCCATTTTACCATAACTTTTGCGAAATTACCAAAACGAATCCGGTATGGTTTGTATCAAATATTTGGCACAATCGGGGTGACTTAAGCGCAATATCGAGCCAAAACAACGCTTTTTACTTGATTTGCCTTATAGGGTTGCATATTTACCCGATTATCAGCCCTTATTAGAGAAAATCACAGGGCAAATGCAACTCTTTCGAGAGAAATTTCTGCTTTTGGTTGTTTTCAGACACATCTTTTCAAAATTCATGCAACGCTTTTCACTTTTTATAAAGGTTAAGGTTGCATAAGGCACTTACTTACATTAAAAGAGCTGCCATGTATCAAGAATTTGCGGCTGGTATTTTCAGTGCCCATACCATTACGCACTCAACGAGTGAGAGCGAACATTTGACACAAACAACTTAGGTATGATGCTTGACTAGAACCTAAAAGATACGATATAGTATAAAAGTAATGCTATTTTAACAAAAAGAGGAAGGATAAAACGAATGTGGAAAACAATCAATGATATTCTAGTTAATATTGACAATTTAGTCTGGGGTATTCCCCTTATGGTACTAATTCTTGCCGGCGGTATTTTATTAACCGTGCGTCTTGGCGTAATGCAGTTTCGAAAACTGCCGCTTGCCCTAAAATGGATGGTAAAAAACGAAGAAGGCGGCGAGGGAGAAATTTCAAGTTTTTCTGCCCTTTGTACAGCCCTAAGCGCGACGATTGGAACCGGTAATATCGTCGGCGTTGCAACTGCTGTTGGTGCAGGTGGACCGGGTGCTCTTTTTTGGATGATTGTCGCTGCCTTTTTCGGCATGGCGACCAAATTTGCCGAAGGTCTCCTCGCTGTAAAATACCGTGTTGTCGCAAAAGACGGTCACAGCCTTGGCGGTCCTTTCTATTATATTGAGAAAGGTATGGGAAAAAAATGGAAATGGCTTGCCAAAATATTTGCTTTCTTTGGCGTATGTGTCGGACTTTTCGGAATTGGAACTTTCAGTCAGGTAAATGGTATTTCCAGTGCTGTTCACGGCTTTTTTGATTCAGCCAATGCACACTGTGTAAATCTGCCATTCTTAGGCGAGTATTCCTGGTCCGTTGTGATTTCATCATTAGTTTTGGCGTTTTGCGTTGCTTCCGTTTTGATTGGTGGAATCAAACGAATTGCTAGTGTTAGTCAGGTTATCGTGCCATTTATGGCAATAATTTATTTCCTGTTTGCAGGCATTTTAATTGTTACCAATATCACTGCTGTGCCAAGTGCCATTGCTGTAATTGTAGAAGCGGCTTTCTCGCCAAGAGCAATTACCGGTGGTGCCGTTGGAAGTATGTTTGTTGCTATGCAAAAAGGTGTTGCACGTGGTATCTTCTCAAATGAAGCCGGTCTTGGTAGTGCACCAATTGCCGCAGCTGCCGCACAGACAAAAGAACCTGTCCGTCAGGGTCTTGTAAGCATGACAGGAACCTTTATTGATACCATTGTTATTTGTACACTTACCGGCTTATCCATTGTATTAACCGGTGCATGGCAGGTAAAAGGACTTGAGGGTGTCGGCGTTACGACCTATGCTTTTCAGAAAGGACTTCCGTTCCCTCCTGAAGTTTCCGCATTTGTCTTAATGCTCTGCCTTGTATTTTTTGCATTTACGACAATTCTTGGCTGGGATTATTACAGCGAGCGCTGTTTTGAATATTTGAGTGGCGGCAATATGAAACATGTAAAAATATTCCGCTGGATTTACATTCTTGCCGTATTTATCGGTCCATATATGACAGTCAGTGCCGTGTGGACAATCGCCGATATTTTTAACGGTTTGATGGCAATTCCAAATATGATTGCTATTTTTGCCCTAAGTGGTGTCGTGGCAAAAGAAACAAGGGATTTCTTCAAACGTCATAAACAAGGTAAAATTCAATAACGAAATCATGACCACCAGCTCAGCTGGTGGTTTCCTCTGCGGCTATAAGCCTGTGGTACTAGCCGGCTCTAAAGAGCCATTGAAGATTCGCCATGCGCATAGTTACCACAGGCAAGCCCTAAAGGGCTTTAGCTTATGCCTTGTTTACTGGCTCACCCGTAAACGGGTCTATGTACTCTTCAGTGACATCTGATCATATTCCAGATCTTGTTGCATCTGATTCCTTACATATTCTTCAATTTTCTTTGCATTTTTGCCTACTGTATCGACATAATACCCTCTGCACCAGAAATGTCTGTTTCCATACTTGTACTTCAAATTTGCATGTCTATCAAATATCATCAAAGAACTTTTCCCTTTCAAATATCCCATTATTTCTGACACACTGTATTTTGGTGGTATACTCACAAACATATGAACATGATCTGGCATACACTCCGCGCTATTATTTCAACACCCTTTCTTTTGCACAATTCGCTTAATATATGACCTATATCTGCTCTTATTTGCTTGTATATAATCTTTCTTCTAAACTTAGGTGCAAAAACTATATGATATTTGCATGTCCACTTTGTATGTGATAAACTATTATTATCCATTTGGACTCCTCCTTGTTGTAATGATTTGGTTGGCGAACCTTATATTCATTATAACATGGAGGTTTTTTACTTGAAGCTAAAGCTGTTTGGGAACACACCTGCATAGCAGGTGGTTTATTTTTATTGCCAATACAACAAAAAAACTGCCATCCACTCGGATGGCAGCCTTATTTTATTACTCCATTTTACAGAAGACTTTCATATAATTTTGTAATATCTTCTACACTTGTTTCTTTCGGATTTCCCGGACGGCACGCATCATCATAAGCCGATTGTGCGAGGAACGGAATGTCCTCTTTCTTTACAATTTCTTTCAAATCTGCTGGAATTCCAACATCCTTTGAAAGTTTTCTTACGGCATCAACAGCCGCTTTGCGATATTCTTCCTGTGACATATTTTCCGTGCCCTCAACGCCCATTGCTTTTGCAATATCACGATATTTTTCACCGGTTGCTTCTGCATTGTATTCCATAACAGTAGGCAGAATAATTGCATTTGCAATTCCGTGTGGTGTATCATATAAAGCACCAAGAGGATGTGCCATTGAGTGAACAATACCAAGTCCAACATTAGAAAAGCCCATGCCGGCAACATACTGTCCAAGTGCCATACCTTCTCTGCCCTCCGGTGTATTTTCCACTGCGCCACGCAGAGAACGTGAAATAATTTCGATTGCTTTCAAATGGAACATATCGGACAATTCCCATGCTCCTGCTGTAATATATCCTTCAATCGCATGTGTCAATGCATCCATTCCTGTTGCAGCTGTCAAGCCCTTTGGCATAGACGACATCATATCCGGATCAATAAATGCAACAACCGGAATATCATGCGGGTCTACACAAACCATTTTACGATTTTTCGCCGCATCGGTAATTACATAGTTAATCGTAACCTCGGCAGCCGTTCCCGCTGTCGTAGGTACTGCGAAAATCGGTACACTCTTATTCTTTGTATCTACCGCACCTTCAAGACTTATCACATCTTCATGCTCCGGGTTATTAATAATTATACCAATTGCTTTTGCTGTATCCATCGAAGAACCACCGCCTATCGCAATCAAATAATCCGTTTTTGCATCCTTGAATGCCTGCACACCAGTCTGTACATTCTCAATGGTTGGATTTGGCTTAATGTTTGAATACAGCTCATATGCCATACCATTTTTATCCAGCACGTCAAGCACCTTCTGTGTCACACCAAATTTCACCAAATCCGGATCTGAACATACAAACGCTTTCTTGAAGCCGCGGCTTCTCGTCTCCGTCGCAATTTCCGCAATTGCTCCTGCACCATGATACGATGTCTCATTCAATACAAATCTGTTTGCCATAGATTAAGTCCCCCTTTGTTTTTTTTGTTGAATTTGCACAAAAATAAGCAAATTCATTTCGTTTTATAGTGTATATTATACTAAGTTTTCCAGGAAATTCAAGGGGTGATTCGAATTTAATCTAAATATTGGCGGAATTTTTTTATTTTTTCTTCTCCTTCCCGGCTTGTTAATCTCTGTAAAATTTCCTGCTGTTTTTCTTCCATATATTCTTTCGTATAGGCACGCATATTCCCCAGCTGTTTTGGAAATTTGACCTCTTCGCCTTCATCGCCAAGCACCATCTGATAGTAACCATAATGCTTCTGCATACCTTCTTTTAATTCATTCCAATGAAGGGCTGCCCGCTCATAATTTTCTTCACGCAAATCAGCATGAATCATATACATATAAATGTCACGAAAAAATCCACGGCAATATGGCAAAAGTTCCTTTTTCCTGCTAAATACATCCATAATATCAGTACTCCACCTGCCATACGCAACTGCCTCATCCGCAGACACTTCCCACGCAAGTGATTCCATAGCATAAAGATTTTCTTTATTTATCGCTCTTACAAAATTTTGAAGATTTTCGCAGACAACTTTCTTCATTTCATCCACGCCACCCTCAAAATCAGCAATTTGTGCCATAATACTTTCCTGCATACGATTCGATTTTACACTGGGAAGTGCTCTGACGTGGTCTTTGGCACTGACATAATTCCTGTCATGAATATACACCCACGCGACTGCATAATGTGCACGTTCCACCCATTCTGTTTTCTGACAAAACCGAATCACCTGAGCGGCGCACTGAATCGCCTTCTTGCGGTATTTGTCCCAAATGAATTCCTCCCCCTAAAAGATCCTTTTTCATCTACATAACGGCTTAAATTAGCCACACGCTCAACCATGCAGGTTGCCAGAACAAAATCCGAAGGATTTACCTCAAGACGTCCAGCGATGTATTCACATTCTTTTTTCGCCGCATCCGCAGGTGTTTTTTCATCGCTTTCAATCTTCTCATACTCGCGTTTAATCTCCATATACATGGCATCTTCCTGCTTCATTTGGTCCATTCCAAATAAAGTATCCGTAGAAATCTGCAGCGCCTGTACTAACGGCACAATAAGCGATGTATCCGGCAGTCCTGCCTCTGATTCCCATCGACTTACCGCCTGGGCAGTCACTCCAATCTGCATTGCCAGTTCTTCCTGTGTCAATCCCATTCGTTTTCTGGCAATTCGAATATTGTTTCCTAGCATCATATTCAATTCCTCCTAATTTATCATTATTCGGTACCGTGATTTCACTATATCATTACGAAAAGAAGAAAACAATCAATGCATCCTTGAATTTATTTAAAGTCAGATTAAAAGGGTCCAAAACACTTTAGATTTCATAATCCCTCAATTTTTTCCTGCATTCCCGATATGTCTTGCAATATTTCTCTACTTCCTGCCAAAATTCTGCCGAATGGTTCATATGACGTCTGTGCGAAAGTTCATGAATAATGACATAATCCATAAGTTCTCGTGGCATATAATACAACTGATAATTAAAATTCACATTGCCTTTTGAGCTGCAGCTCCCCCACCTTGTCTTCTGATTGCGGATAGTGATTCTGCCAACGGTGACCTCCATAATTTTGCAAAAATGGTTTACTCTCTCTGTAAATTCTCCCAAGATACTTTTCCACTCTACATCCGAAATTTCATCAACGGCAGGTGCCCCAGTCAGTTTCTTGTTCAAATTTCTCTGCCGCATCTGTTTTACTTTTTCTTCAATCCAATAGGCATGCTCCCCAATCCATTCATCCAATTCTTTTTCGGAAAGCCACTGAGGCGCCCGCAGAATCACACTTTCATCCGCGCGCACCTCAAGTCCGATTGTTTTTCGATTGGAACGAATCACCTGTACTTTCATCCTATAAAAATCCTCAGTTTTTTACTTGCTCATCTTGACACGTTAAATCAAACCCGTGCTAAAATATCTCTCCGCACGGTCTGCGAGAACCGTTGCAATCACTTTATCTTTTCCGTATTTTTCTGCGATCTGCATTGCCGCAAACACATTTGCCCCGGATGAAGTTCCTACCAAAAGCCCCTGCTCTTTTGCAAGTTTTCTCGCTGTATTTATCGCATCCTCGTCCGATACCTCAACAACATCGGTAATCAAACCGGTGTCTAATACATCCGGAATAAATCCATCTCCAATTCCTTGTATCTGGTGGATTCCCGGTCCATCTCCGTGAAGTGCCGAAACTCCTTTTGGCTCTACCGCCACAATTTTCGTATCTGGATTTTGCTCAAGCAAATACTTGGCAATCCCCTGTAAGGTACCTCCGCTTCCCACACCGGAAACATAAATATCAATTTTCTTTCCCAGCTGCTCACTAAGTTCAACTGCCGTTTTCCGATAATGTGCTTCCGGATTTGCCGGATTCACAAACTGCTGTGGCATATAATATTTCTCAGGATTTGTACTTGCTATCTCATTTGCCTTATCCACTGCACCGCCAATACTAAGTTTCGGCTCTGTGAGGACAAGCTTGGCACCAAATGCCTGAATTACCTTTTTTCGCTCCTCACTCATATTTTCCGGCATCACAATAATAACCTCGTACCCTTTTCTCACTCCAACAAGAGCCAGACCAATTCCTGTGTTTCCACTCGTAGGTTCAATAATTGTCATCCCCGGTTTTAATTTTCCTTCCGCCTCTGCCGTCTCAATCATATTTTTTGCGATGCGGTCTTTAATACTTCCGCCGGGATTCAAAAACTCTGCCTTTGCAAATATATTGTAACCTGTGCTCTCCTGCAGGCACATAAGCGGTGTGTTTCCAATTAAATCAAGTACGTTATTATAATACATAAAATGACTTTGCCTCCTTAAATAAGCGACCTCTAAAAATCATATCATTTCTCCTTTATTCGCCACTATTGTATTTTTTCAGCAAGACCTTGGACAAATCATTTAAATGAATCATATAGATATATCCTTTTCCTGCCATTTCTTTGTACGCAGGAATATATTCTTCCTTAACTCCGCGAACCAAAATCACATCATGAAACACCTGAAAATTGTCCACATAGGAACTAATGCCGGTTCCAAAATCGGCCAAAACCGTTGTCTCATTTGTCGTTTTGTCCACACACACTACGCGATTTCCTGCAATATAATATTGCTTGTTTCCTACTGTACTTCTTAAGTTGTAAGACGGACTGCAAAAAGATGACTCCGTTTTTTTATAAGCACCCAGTTTTTTGCCCTTTTTCGTCATATAGCGAAGCGATAATTTCCCTCTTTTGTTATAATAACTATAGACAAAATTTTCGCCATCGGTTCCCAGCTCATAAAGCCCGGAAACCGGCATTTTACAGACCTTCTTTATTTTTTTGCCGGAAAGGTTCATAACATAAATTCCCATATCTTTATCACTGTCGTATTCTTTGTTATAAGCAGTCTTAATAAAATATATTTTTTTACCAATCACAACCGGATTTCTTCCCTTGGTAAGTAATTTTTTCGTTTTTTTCTTGCTGTCAATCCGGCATATATAACTATCGGATGCTCCTGTTCCACATACTAAATCATATCTTTGCATAAATGGCATTGCCCTTCACATTCAAATTTTCAAAAGCATTCGTATCTTTCCCTTTGTTTTTGTAGGAAACAATTTTTGTAACCTTATTTGTTTTCTTATTTATCTTCATCAAATTCATGCGCAGACCGCCCATGGTATAACAATAATAAATATCATTTCCTTTTTGGCAAGCTGGTCCCGGAATGCGGAGCGTTTTCCCAGCAGCTTCTGCTTTAACCGGCAAGCAGAAAAATGTAGCCAGCATAATCAGGGCTACTAATAATCTTTTCATACTTTTTTCTCCAATCCATATAAAATTAGTCCCTCCTCGAACAAGGAACCTGTTTCTATTTTACCACGATAAATAATAAATGCAATTCAAAATCGTGAATCGTTTGTGTCAAGTGTTCGTTGGCACTTTTTTTTTCCGTAATTCCGTAGAAAAGCTTTGCGTCTCGTGGGCACTCCTGTTTGTTGAGTGCGTAGCGGTATGGGCACTGAAACCACCAGTGCCTCATACCGACGTACTCAAAACCCACTCGTCACAAAGTTTTTCTACGGAATTACTGGAATACAAAGGAACCGGCAGCAAACATTTGTCACAAACCAATCCTTCCAAACTCAGTTTTTCTTTATCTTATAAACGCATTCCGAAATGCCTTTCTAGATGCAGTTGCTGCTACATCTATTAACGGTACATGACCTCTCATTAATTCTACATATCGATTTCCTTTCCCATCTTTTTTCGATGTTTTTGCGGTACTTAATATTTCCATAATTTCATTCATGCGTGCATTAAAAATTAATCCATCTGTATATTTCTCAATGGTACGGCAAACATCATACCAACAGAGAATAATACTCCCATGGCCAGATCACACTGTCAAAACAATTCTCCATGTATTCCCAAATATCGTCATCTGCATAACCCATCATACGAAATACAACACATACGCTTTTCTGTATTTTTTTATCCGTTAATTCTCCTTTTCGCTGCTGCAAAAATAATGCCTGTGACAACACAGCATATTCCATTGCCATCCATTCCAATTTCACAAGAATATCCAAAACCTGACCGGTTCCCGGCGTAATAATAGCTGATGAGATTTCTTCCGCAAAAAGATTCCGAAGCTCTTTTGCCCATTTATTTATCTTGTGCTGATACGTCTTAAAACACTCGGTTTCTTTACCGTTAATCTTCTCTGCCTCCTCTGCCAGTGGCACCAGAAAATCCCCATAAATATTTTGTTCCCGATAAATCTGCGAAACATCCAAAAACAGCAAATTATATTCTTCCAGACGTTCTTCTGTTATTGTGTAATTTTCTCCAATTGCTTTTTGAATTTTCCAAATATCTGTGGTGTTTTTGTAACTTTGGAATTCATCTTCAAGAACGCCCTTTTGTTCCAATTCGTATAAATCCAGCGCAATTAAAAAACAGATTTCCAGCGTGGTATTTAATTTAATTTCCCGCGTATTTACAATACCCAGAAACCAATCCCGGATTTCAAACAACACCGGATTTACCTCATAAATTTCTTCTGCTATTCCTTCCATTTGTTCCTCTTTTTTCTGAATCTGAAAACACTCCTGCTTCCATAACAAATCCAGCACAGCCGGGCATCCGGGCGTCAATGCACGCTCAACTCTCCCAATATACTCATGTTCTTCCCGCGGAAAAGTATGGCATGTTTCAGAAATTGCCCCCTCACCATCCCGCAATACAATTTTGCACAATTTCTTCTCATTCAGAAATGGACACATACCATCATTTTTCAATTCGATTATGCGCCCTTCTTCAACTTCCTTTACTTTCTCTTTCCATTCGTCATCCCACTTATGGAATGTTTCGTCATCCACCGCAATACGCCACTGCATGCAGACGTCATTGGACATTTGGATGCCGTACACTGAAATTTGTCATAATAATCCGGCTGATATATTTTCATCTTACTCTTCCATTTCCTCCAAAGCATCTAAATAATCTTCTAACCATTCTCCCTGCAAATCGGCCTTGGTATTGTTTTCACCGTCATCGACTTCATTGCAAAACATCCCCGGCGGAAACAATCCTCCATCGAGCCCAATTACCGCTTCGTCCCCCTCATCAAGGTTTCTGCGATACATAATTTCATCTTCCATCATTATAATTCTTTCCGGAAAATCGCCAAAGTCATCCGGCTCGATTGCTTTTACCAAAACACTTACCATAGGAACATAGTCATCCGGTCGTTCCTCACATCCATAATCTTCTTCGTCAATACGAATGATTTTATATCTGGTTTCCTGCACCTTTTTGTCCTCTCTTATCTGGTATTATTTGTTTATATTTTATTGAGTGCAAATATATATGTCAATGACTTTTCTTGCTTTCCTATTTTTTCTTGATTGATATTCATGCTTCCATAACCTCTATATTTTGACAACAGAAAATTGCACCAAGAATATATTGTTACATTCATCATATCAAGATAAAATATGAAACGCAATAAACATACCTTTAAAATGAGTTCTACCAAGAGTTAAAGGAACAATAATTGCAAAAATAATACCAAAAAGGAGACAAAATAATGACAAATTTAACAGAATTAACAGAAAAATATTTAAAATATTGTAAGGAACAAAGAATACTGGATAACAAAACAATAAAAGCATATGAAATTGATTTAAATCAATTTTGTACATATTTTTGCACAAGTAGTATTTCAGATATTTCAATTAATGATATCGAAATATATCTAGCTCATCTTCACAAAAAATACAAACCAAAAACCGTAAAGCGAAAAGTTGCATCAATTAAAGCTCTATATCATTATCTCGAATATCAGGATTTCATTACCGAAAATCCTTTTAACAAAATACGCATAAACTTTAAAATTCCTCAGACTTTGCCAAAAACAATTCCTCTTTGCACAATAGAAACATTACTTTCAACCATGTATCAGGAACATCATTTGGCAAAAACCCCTTACAAAAAAAGAAAATCTCTGCGAGATATTGCCATTATTGAAATATTATTTTCCACCGGTATTCGAATTTCAGAACTTTGCAACCTAAAAAAGTCGGATGTAAATTTATACGATGGTTCAATTCTTATATTTGGAAAAGGTTCCAAGGAAAGAATAATTCAAATAGGAAGCACGGATGTCCTTCAACTGTTAGTTACATACAAAGGTGTTTTTTCACAAGAAATCGAAAAAGCAAACCGTTTTTTTGTCAATCCAAACGCCACTCCTCTTTCCGACCAAGCAGTTCGAAGAATGTTAAAAAAATATTCTGCACTGTGCGGAATCACTCTACACATCACCCCTCATATGTTCCGCCACACTTTTGCAACCAGCCTGTTGGAAGCCGATGTAGATATCCGCTATATACAGGAAATGCTTGGGCATAGTTCAATTAATGTAACTGAAATCTATACACATGTAGCCCTTTCAAAGCAAAAAGATATTTTGCAAAGCAAACACCCTAGGCATGGATTTAAATTGTAGGTGACGGATAATTAGGAGTTATCTATTAGGATAATAAGTTTTATGATTGTATACTTAACGAATGGAGGGCTATAAATGAATAATAAAATTAAACCCTACTCTACTTCCACTACATTAGATACATATTCGAAATTACAAACATATGATTTTCATGAATTTAATGGAAGAAAATATCAAGCTGTAGGTGCTCAATTTAACGAAAAAATTTTTTAAAAATATGAGATTTAAAAACGGAAAATATAATCAATGTTATTTTAATAATTGTATTTTTCGTTCAGCTGGTTTAGCTGGTACTCATTTTCTGTCATGTCAATTGTTTAACTTTGAAATTATTGATTGTAATATGCAGTTTTGTGATTTTTCTCAAAATAGTATTCTGGAGGGGATTAGTGAAAGTTCATTGATACGAAGTAGCAATATGAGCCAAAAGTATGTTTCAGAATTTAATAATAAGGAATGTCAATTTTAAAAGCACTACTATTTCTCAGGCGCGGTTTATCAATACCTCCTTTGAAAATGTGATTTGGGAGTCGTGCACTTTACAAGATAACATATTTGATAATGTAATAATGGAAGATATATCATTAATTGGATGCAACTTAGAATATTCTGATTTTAGAAATGTTACCTTTACAAATACCAAACTGCCTTTTCATCAAATACCATATGCGTTTGGCTTATTAAACTGTTTGAAGAATTTTCCAGATGATATTTTAATAGGATCAGTTTCTTCTGATTATGAGCCAATAAAACCAGCGGATTATATTGGATTACTTCCAGACTTATTTACGTATTATTTAAATATGAATGAATATTTTCCTGCAATTAATATTGCACTTTTTAATGAAGACACCGAACGAGTTAATGAATTGATAGAAACGGCATTATGTTATTATATTGAATCAAATGATTTTCGTAATCTGAAAGGAGTTTGTAAATTGATTGCGAACTATTCAGAATATGATACGCATTTCATGACACAACTTTATTTTAGGATTATTAAATATTATAATCAAATAAGTGTTTCTGACTATGAACGATACCAATATGCCATACATATTAACGAAATAAAAAAGATTTTAACTGATTTTAGTGATGTAATGCCTAAAGCTCAACTGTATTTAAAAACAAACATTACATCTAATGATACTGAAAAATTAGGATTTTTCTTAAAAGTTATTGAACAATGTTTGGTTGATCAAAACATACCAAATGAATATTATTCTGTTGAGGTTAGACATAATTCATCACCACTTTCATTTTGGATAACTATTTCCCAACAGAATCCTCAAGTGATGATTGACGCAATAAGTGTCCTTATGTCCGTTATTACTGAAAACCCTTCTTTTCTGCAAGAAGCATTTAATATTGCTGTCGGTGTTAGTACAATTGGATCTTTTGTAATGCAAATCGCCCAAGCATTTAAGGAAAAGAAAAAGGCTACAACATCTATATCTTCAGATGTTGCAGCTTCAAAAATTCAATATATTAAACAAAAAAGTACATTGTTGAAAGAAAAACAGATTTTCATTAATATAACGCTTCCTTTTTTTAATTTCTCTTATGCTACTAAGAAAAAATTAAATGAGCAGAAAAGCTAAGAGTGTTATTTTGGCAGTAAACACAATCTGGACCTAAATTTAAATCGTATTTATTACATATACTAGACGCCTTATGATATGTTTTTATAAGGTTTTCAGTAGATGGAGGGACTATATTAGAGAGCATAGTTCCTCTTAATGGGCGAAATGGTGAAATGATGGGTTGTACGCCATTTGAGGCTAGCCATTCAATTCCAGCAAAAAATGTTGCATCCTTCTCAAGTCCGTACACAAGCAAACTTCTTACATTGCCCGTTTTACCCCATAATTTGACGCTATATAACAATGCGTTTTTATATGTTTCTAATGCAATTGCCCCTTTTCCCGGCATGATTTTTGCAGCAATACTTCGGTCAAAAATTTCAATATTAAATGCTACTTCATCTACCCCTGCAGAATAATACTGTTCTAATACTGAATTATCTTTAGGCGGTAGTGTCATAAGGTAAATAGGTTTACTTGTTTTACTTTTAATGTACTTAATTATCTTTAAAATACGAAAATGTTCTTGAGGATAATCGCCTGAAGCTCCCCCTATTAATATATGACGAAATTTTGAATGTTTAACATGCCAATCAATAACCTCCCTAATATCATTTTCGTCATATACAAAGCTATCCCCAGATACATCACAAAACCTACATCCTTGTTTTCTTGTTTGAAAGATACAGTTTGGTGAATGATGAATTCTTAAACGGTCTGTAGCAATAAAGGATATATGCTGAAAATTAACTCCACTTTTAGTGTACTGGTCGCAATAATTATTTTTTCTTTTGAATATTAACATATGTAATAAATTCTTGACCATAATATAAAGCTAAGTTGTTGTTTTGTAGGCATTCAATTTTAAATGGTGACAAGCTATGAAAACATAATCCTATTGGTGTATTTATTATAAAATCATTTGTTATATATATATCCAAAGAACTGTATACCCCTTTCTGAAAAGAGCATAAAACTGTATATGCATTTTTCGAGAAATGAACTCCTTGATTCATCATAGATGTTTTTAACCACATAGAATCATCCCTAGAGTTCAAATCTACTTTTTTTCTACGAAATACTTTTATATTATCATATAAATTATAATTTCCATCTGGATTTAAGGATATAATGTTTTTGTCAAAGGTGACGCTAAAAATACTGGCTCCAGGCTCACATCTCATATTAGGGTAGTACCCATCTAGAACAACATCTTCAATTTCATTTGAATTCTTGATATTGTCCAAATATGATTTATAATCATATTGGTTATCCTCGTAATCAATAATATAACTACTATGTTTAACCTTCAAATCACAAAATATATCTTTTGAGATTTGTTCATTTTCATAAAAAGATTTTAACAACAATTCCTGTATAGTCGGTAAGCCTTTTTCTTTTAATGCAAAATTTATTAGTGGTGTAGAGGATTGAAAACGGGGATTAATTTCCAAAAAATAAACCTCAGAATTCGCAATTAAAAAATCAACTCCTAAAATTCCTTTATATGAAAGTAATTGTATTTTTTGAGCAATTTTATGGGTGAGTTCTTGTATTTTCTTTAATATTTTCAAAGGAATATTTTGATATTCTATAAAGTCTGAACCTTTATATATCATTCGTCCATTGTGTTTTTCTACAATTTGAATTGAACCGGGTGTCAAATAATATGTGTTATCGTAAAAAAATATATGAATATTAGTAGAATATGATTTTGATTTGTATGGTGAAATAAGATAGATATGATTCTTGTATAATCTATCTTGAATATTTCTATGATTTTTGCAAGTCATTATGTATGTATCAATTCCACCAGCACCTGTACAACCTTGGATCGTAAAAGATGATTCTTCTGGAAAGTGATTACATAAATTGGTATACACACATTCGCTGCCAGATAAAATTATTGTAGGTAGAACAGGAACAAATTTGTTTAACCATAATCGACTACTCATTTTATTGCGTAAAACCTGTAGTGTATCTCGATTGTTTCCACAAATGATGTGTTTATTAATTTCTGGTTCTTCTAGGGAATAAATATAAGATGTTGTATAACAAAGGAAAGAAACATCCGGCACTTTATTAATGATAGATAACAAACTTTTTTTCATAAAATTATCTAATTCGTCAGAATCCTCATTATAATTTATAATATAATCAGTGTTTGCGGAATATGAAATATTGCCATCTTTCCCTGAACCAATAAAAGTAATACTTCCCTGAAATAAATGTCGACATGCGTTGATTTCTGATTCTTTTATACCTACCCAATATATGTGTTTCATATGTACCTCCAAATTCATCAAAAATTTCTTCTATAGTGGTATTGCAAACCAACCGATAACTCCTAATTATCCGTCATATTAATCTATAACTATAGTGTATCATATTTTTATAAAAAATCAATATTCTCTTTACCATTTTGTTTTCTACTTTCTTCTTCACTCTACAATGCAGATGCATATATTCTAGCAGTGTATTGTTACTTAAATGCAAACTTGGTAATTTTTTAATTGTTTGTATTACCTTGCAAAATTGTCAATTTAAGATTTAATCCCATAACTAAAGTGTTCATATCATTTGATGGAAATGCCAATAATCTCAAGTCCACATTTTTACTGACATCCAAATCACTGATTATACAATAATATTTGTATTATTTTTATGTTTCCAATATGTCACACTCAAAATATTATTTATATCTAATCACTAGTCAAGACTATCAATTGATGGCAAACTACCATCATAAAACTTGGTAATTACATCCTTAAGTCCATCAAAAGCATCATAATAATTTGAAATAATTTCCTGAAAGTTTTTCTCTGCTATCTTGCCATCATAATCATGTGCTAATAAATTTCTTGTTTTTAGCATTTTTAACCATATATCATCACTAATTAATCCGTTTGTAAATGCTGATTGTAAAACTTCTCTTGGAGAACCAATAGCAAAATCTGTTATTCCCAACTGTTTAACCAAAATATCCTTCATAACTTTCCAAGCCAAGTCAAATGTCAGTATATAATTCCGAATAGTCCCCTCTAAAACAAACTTCGCTGTCGGGTCTGCAAACTTACTCTTCTCTAAATTTCTTAGACTTCTGCAAAATGAACGATAGCGATTAAAATATTTTTCTTCCATATAACTCCATCCTCCAATAAATACTCAGCCGTATCCCTTCAAATTATTTTTCATCCACTCATATATTGTCTGCCTGTCTTTAAGTGTTATTTTTGAGTTTTTGTTTCTGTCATAATGATGTCCAAATTCCTCATCCATATATTGATTACCATTAATTACAATTGGATTTTTAAATCTTGGTCTGACATGTAAATGCAAATGAGGGTTTGCTGGAGATTCTTTGTAAAAACTGTTCATCAAACAACTCCAATTGCACATCGTTGCGCCAAGGACTGATTTAAAACAACTTTCCATGCACTTTACAACATATCTCAAATCAAGCCATTCCTTATCCGTAAGCTCTGATAGAGAACCACAATGTCTTTTTAAAACCAAAACGCATCGCCCAACATAATCTTGTTCATCTGCTAAATAAGCAGACCAAAAATCAGTGGTAAACAGTAAATACTCCTTTTTCTTTTCTGTCAAATTACACCAGTCACATTCTTCCCCATCCAAAACCGTCTCCTCTAATGCCATGATGTCTCCTCTCTCTTAAAATGGTGTTCTTCGTCACTTCAACGGAAAACAAAGATCAATTTCCATGTATCCATCTTCTCTCACTTCACGGTATATGTCAAGCACTGGCCGCTCGTCCATTTGATTGCCGGTCCTCGACAGCCACCTGCAGAATATCTCCTGATACACCATAAATAAAAATTGAGGAAATCCCTTAAAATGATAAATTGCATATTTACCACCCTCAAAATCATGTGTCAAAATATCTGTGTTTTCCTTCAACGCCGGATGAGAAGGTGATATTGTCTGGCATAGTTCATACATACAGTTATTTTCATCCGTGATTGATGGGTCATCAATTGTGCACTCAATATAAAGTGTATCCGGGGCTGCAAGATACTCGTACTTACCAACAAATAGGCACCACTCTTGTGGAAGATTATGATAATTCCCTCTTTTTCGTTCATACACAACCGTAAATCTCTGCAAATTTTCAATCGTAATTAATTTTTCAGCCTTGTCTAATTCATCCAATGTGATTCCGTGAGAAAATGAGCTTTCCTCTACCAGTTGCTCGCTTGCCTTTCGAAAAGCAGCCGGAGAGAGTGCCAGATGTTTTTTAAAAGCCGTAGCAAAATTAGACGAAGAATAACCATATTCTCCGCCTATCTCTGTAATACTCTTTTCTTTTTCTACTTTCAGACGCCATGCGCTGCGCTCTAGGCGCACGCGCTTAATAAACTGATACAATGCCTCATCCGTATCTTCTTTGAACATCCGTGTCAGATGATATTTGGAATAAGAACAGTGCCGTGCCACATCATCCACTGTAATATCCTCATCAATATGATCAAAGATATAACTGATTGCCTGATTAATAACCGCACGCCGTATTGTTGTGCCGGTCTGTATATTGTCCTTGTTTTCCATTCTCATTGCCCCTCTTTATAGTCTTTTGCTGTGCCCGAATCAGGCACAACGAAACAATTGCCGTCAATCCTTCCGTACATGGTGCTGCAAGCCACACACCATTCATTCCAAGTATTGCCGGAAGAATAAAAATAAAAGCCAACAACAATACGATTCCACGAAGTCCTGAGATTAACGCCGATGATTTCGCATCTCCACAACTCGTAAAATACATAGAATTAATCACATCATATCCCATGACAAGAAATGTAACTGTATACAGCGTAAATCCGGTTGAAACCATATCCGCCACATCATTACTGCATCCAAACATTCCGGCATAACTTTTTCCTGTCAAAGCGAAAATACCGGCAACCAAAGCCCCCGCCACAAGAAGAATCCAGTTTGTAATCTTTCTGATATCAACCGCCACCTCCATTTCATGTGCGCCACGGCATATGCTTACCAGTGGACTAATCCCTTGTCCAAATCCAATACAAATCATACTGTAACCATACACCACAAATCCAAGAATGGTAAATGCTGCTACCCCCTCGGCTCCCACGTACTTCATTAATACATAGTTAAAAGCAAACATTGATATGGCACTCGACATTTCTCCAATAAATTCAGATGAGCCGTTTAGCAAAATCTCTCGATTTATTTTCCAGTCAAATGCAAAACTGTGAAATTTGATTTGAGCACTCTTCCTCATAAAATATCCAAACTGAATCAGTACCGAAACAATCTGAACAATCAAAGTACCGATTGCGCTTCCCTGCACACCAAGCCCCATGACCGCCACAAATACATAATCTAAAATGACATTCAGAATACAGCCGGCAATGCTTATAAACATGCATACCTGCGGCTTGCCATCAACGCGGATAAACATTCCCAAAATTGTTCCAATTACCATAAGTGGATACACAAACAACATGATTTTATAGTACTGCGTAAAATATTCTGACAAACTGCCATCTGCATGTAATACGCCAAGGATTGGTTGAAAAAGTGCAAATACTAAAAATGAGATGAGAACACACACAATTGCTGCTGTCACAATCGTCTGTGAAAATACTTTATCTGATTTTTCCTTCTGCTTTGCACCAATCATTCTGCCACTGATTACAGAGCCGCCAACTCCTATACAAAGCCCTACCCCCAAATAAAAATACAAGATTGGCAGTCCAAGATTTACCGCTGCCAAAGCCTGCTCCCCTACATAATTTCCGGTATAAAAACCATCCGTAATCGTGATGATCGTCTGCAATAACATTGCTATGATACTCGGAATTGAAAACTGAAGAATCCTTTTCAGCTTATTTTGTTTCATTTGTTTTACATCCATAGTAGTATCTCCTTTACTGATTTCTGTTATCGAAATCCATTATAGAGGTCCTACTATAATTATTCTTCTGAATTTGTGCTACATACTCCTACAGCCGCTCCCATCTTCTTACAAGATATATTCCATCTGTCTCTCTTTTGTTTTCAATCCCATTTTCTCATAAAATTTTTCTGCCGATGTATTTCCGGCCCACACATTGAGCGTTACCTCATAACAGCCAAGGCGCTTTGCCTCCATTTTTTATATCCACATTGTAACATAGGATATCCTTTCAAGCCAGTTTTTTCTCACTGCGGCATCTATTTATTTCCAGTAAATTATTGTAATTTTTATTTAAGTATACTATGAGATTCCTACGGGAAATTCAACGAAAATAGAAAGCCGTGAAGGGCAGCAAATGAAAGAATATAAAGTACGTTTCAAATCTTACAATGGTTTTTGCTAAAAAACAAGTCCCCTTCAGATGGCTCGATCTCTGAAGGGGACTTGTTGAATGATTATCCTTCAATTGCGATATAATTTTTACCGGCAACTGCTTTGTCTGTCTTTTTCGGAATCTTCAGTTGCAAGATACCATTTTCATACTTCGCCGAAATCTCATCCTGGGTAATTCCCCCACCGATGTAAAAACTTCGGCTCATGCTGCCGGCATAACGTTCTTTACGAATGTACTTACCGGTCTTTTTATCTTTTTCATCTTTGTCCAAACCTTTTGCTGCCGAAATGGTAATATAACCATCATTCAGTTCAGCGGTTATTTCATCTTTCTTGAAGCCAGGCAGATCAATGTCAACCTCATACGCATCATCTGTCTCGCGGACATCTGTCTTCATCATGTTCTTTGCATGTTTTCCATAAAGAGGATCTTTCGCCGGAAACATAGCCTTCTCAAATTCCTTACCAAATGGAAAATCATCCATCCAATCATCAAACAAACTCTCTCCAAAAATACTGGGTCTTAACATAAGTCATTTCTCCTTTCCTTCTTGTAACAAGTGTCGGAAATATGGGTTCCTGCAAAACACCATAGGCACTTAGACTTTTGTATTATTAGCACCATCAGAGAAATCTGAAGTGTCGATTGTTAAATTTCGATTCGGATCCGGGTTCCTTTTCGTAACCCCTTTCCTTATCGTTAACTATGTTATACCGCTAATTGTTAGCACTGTCAAGAGGTGAGTGCTAATTTTTTTGTGTTTTTTTTGTGTCCTCTTATAAATGCCGAAATTTCGTTGTGCTCACATTACATTACTTTCAAAGTAACCGATCTCTTGCAATATAGCATCTAGTATTTTTGCATTTTTAATCGAAAAATCAGCTGTCACAACAGGGGTCTCGCCTTCGATTATGCATCTTCCCAGCTGCTCTATTTCTAATTGATAATTATGTGGGCAGTATACATTTCGAATCTGCTCTTTTCCTTCAATAATCAACGTATAGGAAGCATTTCCCTCTTGGTTAAATTTCGTATCGGATTTGATGTCACCTTTTGTTCCGTGAATATACAATCTATCATAACGATGCAGCTTATCTTTTTCAAAAATCATCCCGCATGTTATCGATGCACGTACATCATTTTCATAATTTAACAATGCAGCTGTATATATATCAACGCCATTTTCATCATACTGTGCCATTGCTTTTACCCGGGATGGCATATCTTCCAAAAGTTTTAACAGCATACTTGTATTATAACAGCCAAGATCATAAACTGCACCCCCATAATTTTCTTTGTGCAGACGAATGTTGCTCTTATCATAATATGAAGTCAAAAACTGAGATTCAATATAACGGATTTCTCCAATTGTTCCTTCTTCAATTTCTTTTTTTTAAGTGCTGTAACAAAAGGACTGTGAAGGTAGGCATATGCTTCCATTAAAAATACCCCCTTCTCTTTTGCTGCCTCAAAAAGTTCTACTGTTTGTTTGGGTGTCGGCGCCAATGGTTTTTCGCACAGCACATGCTTTCCTGCTGCAATAGCTTTTTTTACCCATTCATAATGAAGATTATTTGGAAGCGGAATATAAACTGCCTGCACTTTGGGGTCTGACAAAAGTGCTTCATACCCTTCGTATGCTTTTTCAAACCCAAACATATCTTTATAATCTTCTGCTTTTTTCAAGCTGCGCCCTGCAATTCCATACCGTTCACAATTTTCTGCCTTCTGCATTCCCGGTATGCTGCAATCTCTGGCAATTCCTGCTGTTCCTAAAACTCCCCATCTTATCTTTTCCATTTTTTTCCTCCTTGGCATTTCAATCCTGCTTTTTTCAGCCATTTTCGATAGCTTTTCATTTTTCCGGGCGGCACATAAACCGATGCTTTTCTCGGAATTCCACGAAAAGCATTCTTCCCAATATTCTTTTTCTTGAGATACATACTCTGAATCTTTACCGTTTTTACTTTGCGGCAGCCGGCAAACGCGTTCTTGCCGATTCCCGTGACACGATAATGGATTCCTTTGTATTTTACATAATTTGGCACTGTTATTTTTTTGATCTTCTTTGAGTTGCTGCCCATGCAGGTGACATCAAAGATGCCCTTTTTCACATTGACGGCATTGACCCGGTAACGAAGTCCTTTTGCCTTAAATAAAGAACCTTTTAACAGATACGAATACGTTATCTTTCTCGGATGATTACATTTTACTGTGATTTCTTTTTGCGCTACGATCGTGTCCCCGGATTTTGCCGTAATGGTAACCGTTCCATTGGTAATTCCTGTCACCTGACCATCCTGCGTCACCGTCGCCACCGCCGGATCCGATGAAGTATAGGTAACATCTTCCATTGACCACACATTACGAATTGCATTGTTTCTTCGAAGTTTCACACGCGGCGTCACCGTCGTCGTTCCATTTGTAAAAATCTGGTCATCCCCGTCCAGATACGTTTCCTGTATATAGTCATTTGATACTTCGATCTTCTGCATCACATCTTCCGGTGCTTCCATCATTGTCTCATCCAAATCCGATTTTGCGGAAAACTCTCCTGCCATTGTTGCCGGATACGGAGCAGCCTCTGAATAAAAACCGCCAAAACCAACATAGGTATACTTCGGGTTGATCATACTTGTATAATGACGGGTTTCCTCACTGAAATCCTGTTTTACCCAATATTTTTTTTCACTGTACCAAAGCAAAACTCCTTCAAGCATATCCTTTACATAATAATAAGCAAGATCTTCAGAAGAAGAAGTTATCCATTACTGTCAATGGAAAAAGTACCCTTTTCATTCAAACGGTCATGTCCGGAATCCATAAACCGGAATGCAATTCCCGCTTCTGCCGCACGGATACGTGCAATATACTCTAGATCACTCGACCATTTCAAGGGAACATAATCCGATGGCTGAAGATATCTGCCGGAATTTCTCGGATCTCGTATATTTCCTGCTTCACATGCTTCTTTTCGAATTTCATTGATCTTAGCAAGGGCTTCCTTCGCCTGTGCAAAATAGGAACCATATACACCAAGCATTGTACAGCCTTCCGATGCCTCTGTCACATTTGTTTCCAATACCGTCTGCGTTTTTGCTCCTGCCACATTTGCCGGCACAATAAGTGCAAATGCCAGCAATCCGGCAAGAATCCTCTTCTTAATTGTTTTCTTTTTCATTTTCATCACTCCACTCATATGTACTAGTTCTGTTCCTTGTCTCCCAGCACCTGCATGATGTCTTCTATAAACTCTGTCTGGTCACGCCAGCAGCACAAGCGGTATGGAAATTATTTCCACTTGTTTTTTCAGATTTTCAATGTCTCTCTTCTTTTGAACCAGAAAATGACAGAAATCCTCGTTTTCTTTCTGCTGCTCATAGTTTTTCTGAATCCTTGCCTTCCAATCCGAATACTCCGTCACATAGAGGATTCCCCGTTCCTTGAAAAAACGCTGTGCTTTTTTTGTGTCGTTGTCTTTTTTGCTGCCAAAGATTTGGATGTTCATACCTACCTCCTATATCGGATTATTTCACGATAACAATAACTGTCTTCGTTATTCCATAACACTTTACTTTTATTTTTGTCTTCCCCTTCTTCATGCCTTTTAGCATTCCCTTTTTGGTAACTGCTGCAATCTTTTTATTCGCGGAAGCAAACACAACTTTCGTTGTTGGACGGACTTTAACAATAATACGAGCCTTTTTTCCTTTTTTGACCTTTATCATCTTTTTCGCCACTTTAAATGTTGGTTTCTTTACAACAATCCTGCACGTGCTCTGATAACCATCTGCACTCGCAGTAATCAAAGCAGTTCCTGCTTTTTTTTGCTGTTACCCGGCCATTTTCATCTACAGCTGCCACTTTTTCATTGTCAGATGTATATTTCACTACACTTTCTGTATCAGCACTAAGCTGTATGATTTTTTTCCCTTTTGTATACAATGTGACAGATGTCTTGTTCAATGTAAATGCCCGCGGTTCACTAGTTGGCGGCAATGGTGTTACCGTTGGTGGCGTTGGAAGTATTACAGGTGTGGCATCGGGTGTTGAATTTGGTACTTCTGTCGCAGCCGGAGTTGGAACCGTCGGCGTCGGCACCTGCGTTGGTGTTGTTGTCGGCGCTACGGTTGGCGTTGCCGTCGGCGTTGGGGTCGGCACCTGCGTTGGCGTTGTTGTCGGCGCTACGGTTGGCGTTGCCGTTGGTGTTGTTGTCGGCGCTACGGTTGGCGTTGCCGTCGGCGTTGGGGTCATAGTTGGGGTTACTGTCGGAATCGGCTGTTCTTCACCCACCAAAAGCACTCGCGATATACTCTTGCCGGTTTTCGAATGGGTCAGCGTCAATGTCAGTTCACCCTTACAGTTCTCCCAGTCGTATATACATACAATCACCTGATTATATTGGCTTTGCCCCTCGTTAATACACTCCTCATCCCAACTGCAGAAAGCCGCTTCCTCTAAATCAACCGCTTCCCCGTTTTCCTTCGTCAATGCCAAATCGTAATCATAAAAAAGTTCCTCAAACGTTGGCTTATAAACCGTACCATCTGCCTTTTTAAATTCAACCGGATAATAATATTCTTTTCCCTGCTGACTGATCACAGATTTTTTATCTGCATCTCCAATCAATAAAAGTCATCTGCGTCCTCATTTTCCAGTTTTCCAATAATCCAGGAATATATTTCTTCGGTTTTCTTTTTATTTAATTGAAAATTTGTATACTGCGTGCCCTCAATTGTAAAATTCCCACTCGAAGAGGCCTTTGCCTGTATGTAACAATGATTCTCCACAAATCTCGCCATATATTCTGAGCCATTTACGTTTAATTTTGTTAGACCATAGACTTCTCCTTTTATCTCAAGCGTAGTATCATTTCCAACCAAAACGGAGCCACATGTTTGATCCTCGCCGGATACCGTTACACCGGTAAAATTGTTTGCAACACTCGGATTCGTTGACATTTGTCTGAGATCAAGCACCGCATTTTTCTCGCAAAAGACGTTATTTACGTTAAAATCCGCCTCCTTAGGAAGCGTGATCCGCGACTTTTCTGCCATCGTGAGATTATTGATACCGGAAAATGACAAGGTATCAATATGAGCTCCCGCTTTCACATTGACATTCAACTCACCTATCAGATCCGTCTTGTCAAAATCCGTTACATTACTATCTTTTCCCAGTGTAACATTTACATTTCCTGTCAATGTATGACCATCGGCACCCGCTGCATGAATCTCCGTGTCTACCAATTTGGAATCCAGTTCTATATCCACTTTGTCTTGTTCGGAATCGCGATAATAATCTCCTGCATAAATTGCAGCTATCTTAGTCTGGGATATGGGATTGACCACTTTAATCGTTGTGTGACTTCCCATCTTTCCTTCCTCTCCCTGGTACGCGCCACCGCTGATCAATGGCCTCACATCGTCCTGCAATGTACTGGTTCCTACTCTCGTATCTACCGCATCCAACACCAGCGTATGTCCCGCCGCATAAATTGTTGTCCCACGTGCATTCCCTGCCTGCGGCACCATTTGCAGCCACATATCACGAAACGTAACATCCGCTCCCAGCTGAATCATACTGCGTATTTTCAAACCTGCTGACGTATCTGAACCAACAATCGTGATATCTTTATCAACAAATAATGGTTTCGGAGATCCGTCTTCGCACGTCTCGTATTTGGTGTAGGAGACTTCACCCACAAGTACAAGTGTCTGTCCCGTCTGAATCTGCTTCAAGGCCGTACGTATATTTTGATACGGTCTTTGGGCGGTTCCGTCACCTTCCGTAAGACTGCCTTCTCCATTTTCCACATAAACCTTAACTTCATCTGCTGCATCCGCCGCCTTAATGCCCATTGGAGCAGCTTGGTTCATAATTAACGCTAAAATCAATAATAATACACTTAATTTTTTTCTCATATCACACTTCCTTTTCTGGGGTTATAAGTTTACTTTGCTTCAATGTATCAATAAGACTTCCCACCTTGATTTTGGTATCAAGTTCTTCCTGTATTTCTCGTTTGAGTGCCTCTTGCGGCGTTTCTCCCGGCTCAATTTTTCCACCGGAGAATTCCCAGCCGCCTTTCATATCTCCGTACCCTCTTTGGGTAGCAAAAAGTATTTCTTTTCCTTGTTCATCGACAGCTTCTATAACCGCCGCCACTACATGTATCGTCTTCATATCGTACCTCTATTCATTCACAAAATACTGATAAATATCTTCTCTCACCGGATGACTCATTTGAAGTTAAAAATTCATAATGGGAAGAAATCTTCCTTTGTCATCATACATTGTACTCTTTGCAATATCCTCTTTTTTGTGATACTTCACTATATCTTCGAATTCCAAGTTCTACTATATCTTTCATTTGCCAGATTCTGGGATACAAATTCCAGACAGGCTTCTTCCCTGTCCGTCATTTCTCCGCTATACTCCTTATCAATCATTTTCAAAAAATGATAATAATTTCCTGCGTATTGAATCAAAATGAATCATACTTGCACCGGGAATAACGCGGCTGCCTTCCCTCAAATATCTTCGGATATTATCTTTATTGTAACTTCTGTCTCCGAATAGTGCAATTGGAATCATGAAATTATTTTTATAATTTCCAATAAAATCGAGAATTACAACATATTCCTTCCCCTCTGCTTTTCGGAGGCCACGCCCCAACTGCTGAATAAATACGATCGGCGATTGGGTTGGGCGAAGCATAATTACTTGATTTACTTCAACAATATCGGTTCCTTCCGAAAAAATATCAACGGTAATCAAATAATCAAGGTAGTCATCGTCTTCCGACTGCACATCCATCGTCAAGCGTTCAATCGCACGTGCTATTTTGCGTTTTTTGTTTCGGCACTTAAAACTTTATACAAAGGAGCTGCCTTTTTCAATATTTATTTTTCCGAAAGTTTTTTTACGCTAACCTCACTGCAAAGATTCCACTTTGTTTTTTCGGATTCTCCTTAAAAATACGCAACCTAACAAACATGCTGCAAATTCTGTAATCGGAAATGCCCACCAAATAAGTGACACCCCAGCCTGCCCATTTTTTACTAAAACAGAAAAAATTTCTGCTAACGGTAAAATAATAATCATCTGCCTGAGAAGTGAGATTACAAGCGATTCCATTCCCCCATCTAACGCCTGATAAATTCCCTGATATGCAACATTAATTCCCGCAAAAAGAAAACTGATGGAAATAATTCTCATGGCTCCAACAAAATACTCTCTGGATGAACCGGCATTAAACAAGGCAGCAAATTGTCCCGGAAAAACTTCTGTAATAAAAATCCCTAAAATCATCAAGCCAATCGAAAAAATAATACCATATTTCATTCCGTCCTGAATTCTTTTTTTACTTCGCATTCCATAAGCAAATGCAAGAATCGGCGTAATCGCATCCCTCAATCCAAAAGCAAGGAACAAAACAAATTGCTGCACTTTATAGAAAAGCCCATATGCAGTCTGTGCAGAAGCATCAAATTTCAATATCAGATTCATCACATATACCATAATGGACATAAGTGCCTGTGCAATAATCGCCGGAAGACCGATTGCATAAATTTCTTTTATAATTTTACCATCCGGCTTCATATACTTGAATCCATGTTCAAATTCTTTATTTAATTTGATATGAAAAACAAACAGCAGTACAGCCGAAGCAATCTGTCCAATTACCGTTGCATAAGCGGCTCCCTCCACACCCATTTTCGGGACCGGTCCAATGCCATAAATCATAATCGGGTCAAGAATGATATTGATTACCGCACCTGCCACCTGACCAATCGTAGAATACAGTGAGCGCCCCGTCGCCTGCAGTAATTTTTCAAACAAAGAAAAGAAAACAATTCCAAAAGAAAGCACGCAGCAGATTTTAAGGTAACTGGTTCCCATAGAAAGCACTTCCGGATTCGCTGTCTGTGATGAAATATATGCATTCACACCAAAAATTCCAAACAAAAAACAAATCACATAAATAATCAAACCCAGAAACAAACTGTTTCCTGCAACCATTGCCGCCTTTTTAGAATCTCCCTGCCCAAGTGTTCTTGCAAGAAGCGCATTCGTTCCCACTCCGGTTCCAATTGCAATTGCAACCATAAGCATCTGCACCGGAAATACAAGCGTAAGAGCATTCAGCGCAGCCTCGCTCCCCTCCTTCATATTGCCAACAAAAGCACTGTCCACGATATTATAAACCGCCTGCAATGCCATCGATAAAATCATTGGAATCCCCATTTGAATCATAAGTTTATAAACCGGCATTTCCCTCATTTTGTTATTTTCAGTCATGTCAATCCTCCTTTTTTCTGCAAAAAAATAGAGCAGCAAAACTGGATTTACGCAATTTTGCTACTCGTTCAATAAAGTATTATATTTGTAATTTTTTAATTGTCAAATGTTTTTACTGATTATTCCTCCAAAAAGAATCTCCTTAATCTGCTCAAGATTTTCAGCAAAATAAATTCCCTGCTTTGCCTTTCCTCGGTTGATAAATCTTTCTCAATCATATGCCGAAGTAAATCCCTTAAACTGTCATAATAACCGTTAAGATTATAAAGAATACACGGAGCATCCAAATGTCCTAACGACACTTTCGACATAATTTCCGCGATTTCTTCCAATGTACCGGTACCACCAGGAAATGCGATAAAAGCATCCCCCAGTTCAATCATCTTCGCTTTTCGTTCCGACATGTCATTTGTTACAATTAGATTTGTAACATCTTCGTACAAAAAACCTGCATCAATAAAAAACTGTGGTTCCACACCGGTAACCTTTCCCCCTGCACGCAGCACGCTTTCAGCAATTTCGCCCATCAGCCCGGATTTAGAGCCTCCGTAAACAAGCGAATTTCCACTTTCTCCAATCCATGTGCCAAGTTCTCTCACTGCATTTGCAAGTGTGTTGTCGTTTCCTTTGCTGGCTCCAAGATATACGGTAATATTCATAGATACCTCTCCTCATCATTGTATATTTTCTAGCATAAAAATCATTTTTCGGCGTTTTGGCATTATTTTTTTCGGCGTTTTGGCATTATTTTTTTCGGCGTTTTGGCATTTTTCTATTGTTTTTCCTCAAGTAAATCATCTTCAGTAATCTCACGTATCACTTTACATGGGGAACCTGCTGCAATCACTCCTGCAGGAATATCTTTTGTCACTACACTGCCTGCTCCAATAACACTTCCATCACCAATTGAAACACCGCCTACAACCGTCACGTTGGCACCGAGCCACACATTTTCTCCAAGCGTTATCGGCGCACTTGTCAACATGCGGTTTCTCTGAGACGGATGAATCGCATGTCCGGAACACGCCAGACACACACCGGGAGCAATAAATGCACCCGCTCCTATGTTGATTGGTGAAGTATCCAACATCACCACGTTGTAATTGATAACTGCAAGTCCATGAAAATGAATATTAAATCCATAATCGCACTTAAAACCATCCCCCGGAAATGCAAGCTTATTGTAAGTTCCAAACAACTGCCGCATAATACTTTCTTTTTCTTCCTGAGTATTATCCCCCAAAGAATTCAAACGCTTCAGCAAATCACTTGCTCTTTCCTTCAATTCCTTTGGATTATCAAATGGATTACAATAATATGGCTCCATCGATGTCATTCTCTCCATTGCCTGATTCACATATTCATCTTTTTCTTTACTATTCATCGTCTAAATCCTCCGAATTTTTATATCTATATTCTGCCATAGTTACACCTCATCATGCATCATGCATTCTAACGCCCTTGATGAAGCTAATGTATCTTCTCCCATTTTTAAAATATCCTCTCGATTTACCCACTTATAATCAACAGTTTCTCCTTCTTGCAAGACAATAGAATTTTTATCACATTTGGTAACACATAAGTATTCCACAAAAAGTGAATGGTAACCATCATGAACAACCCTTTTTAACTCTTTTAAGTCTGAACAAACAATTCCTGTCTCTTCTCTTAACTCTCTAATTGCACATTCTAACGGCGATTCTCCCTGTAATGCCGAGCCACCCGCTGTCAATTCCCATTTCCCACCAGATTGTTTCTTATAATCCCTCTGCATGAGTAAATATGTACCATCCGTATGTTTCACAATAATTTCCCCTACCAAATGATACACCCCATCTGGAATAACTTCTCCTCTTATAAGCGAACCATCGGCAATCTTATTAAAATATTTATCGTATGCATCCCATTTTTCAATCATAAATACCCTCTCCTTCTGTATAACTAAACTACACCTGATTCCCCCTCATTTTACCACAACACCAAACCTCATGAAAGTAACAAATGCAACGCTTTCGGCAAATTGTAGTTTACATGCCGATACCCCTGCGTGTTTGATAACCGAAAGCGGCACAAGCGGTGCAAATTTATTTGAGACATTTTACGGAACTTCCAAAAAACCACCACCTATGCTATACTAATCTCAAGATGTTTTGGACGATTTTACAAGTAAAAAGGAGGTATTTCATGAACCACGAAAACATCATTTCCAAACTCACTCTGGAAGAAAAAATTGCGATGATTCACGCCGCCGGACTTTTTCGTTCCGGTGCAGTAAAACGACTTAATATTCCTTCGCTTGTTATGTCAGATGGACCAAGCGGAGTTCGTCAGGAATTTGAAAATGACAGTTGGACACCAATTGATGATACAACGGATTTCGTAAGCTGGCTGCCGAGTAATACATGTCTTTGCACCACGTGGAATCCTAACCTTGCCCGTAAATTTGGCGAAGTGTTAGGGGATGAGGCACGCGGACGAGGAAAAGATGTCATTTTAGCACCCGGCATCAACATCAAACGGACTCCTCTGTGTGGAAGAAACTTTGAATATATGAGCGAGGATCCACACCTTACCGGACGTATGGCAGCCCCTTTGGTGCAGGGAATCCAGTCACAGGATGTAGCTGCTTGTGTGAAACATTTTGCCCTGAATAATCAGGAGTGTGACCGATTAAGTGTCGATACCAAAGTCGATGACAAAACACTTTTTGAATTATATCTGCCGGCATTTTATGATGCATTAATGGAAGGTGGCTCGTATAGTGTGATGGGTGCCTACAATAAATATGACGGCGAATTTTGCTGTGAAAATGCAACGCTTTTAAAAAAGATTCTGCGTGATTTATGGCACTATGATGGGGTTACAATTTCTGACTGGGGCGGCGTACACAACACGGAAAAAACCGCTCTAAACGGGGTTGATATGGAAATGTCCGTCACACCGGATTTTGACGATTATAAATTAGCAAATCCACTTCTTGAAAAAGTAAAATCCGGAAAAATCGACGAATCCGTAATTGACAAGCGGATTGAGCGGATTTTAACAATGATGGAGCGGATTAAGCTCGGTGACAAAACCAGAAATAAAGGCTGCACAAACACAAAAGACCATCAGCAGACCATTCAGCAAATTGCGGAAGAAGGAATTGTCCTGTTAAAAAATGACACGGCACATCTCCCGCTTTCCAAGGAAACAAAGAAAATTCTTGTCCTCGGCGATAACGCCAAAAGAACACATGCTGCCGGCGGCGGAAGTGCGGAAATCAAAGCACTTTATGATATTTCGCCACTGCTTGGCATGCGTATGGTGCTCGGCGGTGATGCACAGATTGACTGGCTGCCGGGTTATTACGTGGATAACGAAAAACATGTAGCCGGTGAAGTCGACTGGCAGGCAGAAAGTCTGGATGTAGATTATACAACAGACCGCGGAAAAGAACAGTTTGACAAAGAAATCCGCCCGATACGTGAGAAGTATCTGAAAGAGGCACTGGATGCCTGCCCGTCCTACGATGAAGTCATCTTTATCGGTGGATTAAACCACGCTTACGATGTGGAAGGATTTGACCGCCCGGACATGACACTTCCATATGGACAAAACGAAGTGATTGAGGCTTTGACAGAAAAATGTAAAAATCTCACCGTGGTACTGATCAACGGCGGTCCGGTTGAAATGCCATGGATTAATAAAGCAAACTCACTGATTCAGACAAGCTACTGTGGCATGCATGGCGGACTTGCTTTAGCACGGATTCTATTTGGCGAGGTAAATCCATCCGGACACTTGGCGGAAACCTATCCGGTTCGCCTTTGTGATACACCGACCGAAAAATTCAAATCCTATCCGGGCACAGTGGATAATTCCGGTCAACGTCATGTGGAATACACGGAAAAATTAATGGTTGGCTACCGCTATTATGAAACCGAAGAAATTCCGGTTCTCTTCCCATTTGGATACGGTCTTAGCTACACAACCTTTGATTTGCATGATTTTTCCGTTGAGAAAACTGACGATGAAACTGTTTGCTGCCGCTGCCAGATTACAAACACCGGAAACAGAGCAGGTGCACAGACTATACAACTCTATGTCGGCATCCCGGAAGAAGGGCAGCCCAAAAAACAATTGAGGGCATTTAAAAAGGTGGCACTCGCCCCACAGGAAACAAAACATGTTTCCCTCTGCCTTAGCAAAAAGGACTTTGCCACCTATAACTGTAAAAATCAAGCTTTTGTGATAAATGAGGGTACCTATTCCTTATGGATTGGCACTTCGGTAAAAGATATTTTCTTTCAATCCGAAGTCACCCTTTCCCAGAGCGGAATCGTAAAATAATCAACCGTTTCCGTTATCCAAAGTGCGCCTTGTCTGGTTTCACCGGTCTCGTCCATGACAGGGGCCACCAGATAGCGGTCACCAAGCATATATTGACGGTCTAAGAAACCACACACCGGGTCCCCCGGAAACTCTAACACCATTGCTCGCACAAGAGGAATTCCGGTGTCGTGGTTTTCTTTTGCCTTTTCCAGCAAATACGGCAAAAGTTTTTGTTTTACCAAAACGAAATGACGCAATACTTTTGTTGCCTCATCATCGTAAAGCCACGGCACACGATAAGAACCGCTTCCGTGAAGTCTTGAATGACTCGATCTTTCCTTTCTTACTTTTTCTTCTGCCTTGCCACAACATTTTTCATCATTTCCACCTTCGCTTTCTCCTGTGGACTCATGTTTCTAGTCAGAATTTCAAGCAAAACTTTCGATTCTTCCGGTGAAAAAGATAAATTATGGTTTTTCAGTTTCGTGGTTGCCGCCATCAAAAGCGGTGCGGCATCTTTCATACTTTTGCCCTGCATATTCTCAGCCAGTTCCTTCATCACCTGCAATTTTACCGGATGCATTGTTTTAAAAATGTCATACTCGTCAAACATCGATGTGCTCATTTTCTTCTTCCTCTCCCTCATTTTCCGCTTGTTCGGGCTGTTCCACAGAAGCTGCCTGCATCATTTCCATCATAGAAGAAATCATTTCAAAATCCTTTTGACTCTCCTCCGGCATAAGCATCTTTAACATTTCAAATGGATTTTCCGTGCCCTCTGCCCCGGATGCCTCATTTGCCTTCTGCACCTCACGCATCATGCGAAACAAATCCATCATATGCCGCATCTGAAAAAAAGACATCACAGAATCCATCATCTTCCGCTCTCTGCCACAGGTCAAAGGATGAATTGCCTGAAGCAATCCCTCTACATCAATGAGCTCTCCCTCCGATACATCAAAAAATGGGATTGCCACCTTTAATACCTGTACACTTCTTGTATTATGCATTCGGCTATCCCATTTCATCATCTCAGACCCCGCCTTCAAACAAACGAACTACATTTCCTGTATATCCTATGCGCAAGATGCGAAGCCTATTCCTTTTTTCTATGGTCTGATTAATATTTCAGACGATCCGGCGTAATTCCAGTCAAAACATGTTCTAAATATTTTTCAGCCAGATATTTTGCCATCGGCAGATTCTGGTCTAAATAATTGCCACACGCCTCCGGTGCTGCACCCGGAATCTCACCCTCAAAATGACAGACAAACTCAAACATTTCACGAAGCAGTGAGATAATATCTTCCGATTCATAGTCACCGGCAATCAAAAGATAAAAACCGGTACGGCATCCCATCGGACCAAAATAAATAATCTTATCGCCCCATTCTTCATGATTCCGCAAAAAGGTTGCCCCCAGATGCTCTAACGTATGAATCTCAGCCGTATTCATCACCGGCTCAAAATTCGGTCTTGTCATACGAATATCAAATGTTGTTACCACATCATGTCCGGTACTGTCTTTTCTGCTTACATAAACTCCCGGCAGAAGTCTTTTGTGGTCCACGGTAAAACTCTTAATTGTTTCCATTGCAAAATGCCTCCTTTGCTGCAATTACTCATAATAAACGTCTATTCGTTTGCTTGGAATCAACTGCTTCATCAAATGTAAAACACGGCTTGCCGCCCTGCCATCATCGATGGAATTATATTTTTTCTTGAACTTTTCATACCTCTGTGCATAAACCGAATAATCATACGAGTGGATATCCTCAATCAACTCATCCGTCGTTGTTGAAATCGGTCCCGGCATCTCTTTGCTGTAACTGAAATAAAATCCACGAAGTTCATTTTTGTATTTATAAAAATCGTAAGCAAAGAAAAACATCGGACGGTTCAAAATACTATAATCAAACATTACGGAAGAATAATCCGTAATTAGTATATCGGACACCAAAAACAACTCTGCAATATCGCGGCTCTGGTCAAAATGATAAATAAATCCCTCATACGGCGACCAGTCAATCGCATCCATAATCAGATAATGGTATTTGACAATCATAATGTACTCATCGCCCAGTTCTTTTTGCAGTTTTTCAAAAGAAATCTGTGGACGGAACTCGTATTTATCATCTTCCGAAAATTCGTCGTCACGCCAGGTTGGTGCATACAAAATAATTTTTTTATCCTCGGGAAGTCCTAATTTTCTCTTAAAACTTCGAATTCCCTCTGTCGTATTTTCCCAGAACAATATATCATTTCTCGGATATCCATATTCCAGCATTTCTTTATGAAAATCAAATGCCCGCCGAAATGTCTCCGATGAAAATGGATTCTGTGATATCAAAAAGTCCCATGTGTGAACGTTTTTCGTGAAATGTTCTTTGTAGGAATCAATGTCACTCTCACCCACCATGAATACATCTTCCATATCCAGTGCCAGCTTTTTGAGCGGCGTTCCGTGCCAGGTCTGAATATAATAGGTACCCTTGCGGCGCAGCAAAAACTCCGGCTGTCTCGTATCAAACACCCACACTTTCGCCGTCGCCATGTAGTACAGATAGCGCAGACGTCCATAGCGGACCTGTCTGCTCATCCCGGGAATATTATACTTTTCATTCTCGTAAAACCAAATACAATCCCAATTCAAATCATATCCATTTGCCATGAGATATTCGTAAATGTGTTTCGGATTTCCAGAATAACTTTTTCCAAGGCTGCTGTCAAAAACAATGCGATTTTGTTTTACCGGGCACAGATTGCACATTAAGTAATAAAACAAAACGACAATCTGTTTTACCAAATGATAAATTCCTTTACGCACGGTATTCCTCCTTGTAGCTTACTTACTGCTCCGTATCCAATGTACCGTTTTCACGCTCGCCAAACACTTTTTCAATCACGCGTTCAGAAGCATGTCCATCATCTACGCTGCAAAATCTCTCATAAAATTCTTCGTAGCGTTCTTTGTAAGTCTCCTCAATCGCATCCATATGATGCAAAGCATCGACAACGGCATCGTTGGTGCGGAGAATCGGACCCGGAAGTTCTTTCTCCATATCCATATACATGCCTCGGATTTCATCTGCATACTCATCAAAATCATATGCGTAGAACAATATCGGACGCTTTAAGTTTGCAAAGTCAAAGAATACAGAGGAATAATCGGTAATACAAATATCCGATGCCAGATACAGACGAGACACATCTTCGTACTGGCTTCCGTTATAAACAAATCCTTCGTACTCGGTCAAGTCCAAAATATCGGCAATGTAGTAATGTGTACGCAAAAGTACAACACTGTCCTCACCAAATTCTTTTTGCAGTCTGCCTAAATCAAGAGCCAGCGTAAACTTATATTTACCACGGTCATAGAACTGGTTATCACGCCAGGTTGGCGCATACAAAATTACTCGTTTTCCTTCCGGAATACCAAGTTCTTTCTTCACTTCGGCAGCAATTTCTTCTTTGTTATCCGCATATAGAATATCATTTCTCGGATAACCATATTCCAAAATCTTATCTCTGTCATAAACAAATGCACGCTCAAACACATCCGTTGAAAAACGGTTGGCAGAAATCAAATAATTCCACTCGCGGCCGTGCTTATAAAACAGTGTCTTATGATTCTGGCTTGCAGATGTAATATCATCCATATCAAATGCCAGTTTCTTAAGCGGTGTACCATGCCATGTTTCCAGGAAAACAACACCCGGACGCTTTTTATTCCAAGCAGGCTGACGCACGTTAAAAATACGATATCCACAACGGGATGCGTAATACACATAACGAAGACTATTCATCTTTACTCTCGTATGTTTTCCGGTTTTTGCAAGTGCTTCGGATTTGTTATTTAATACCCAAATATAACGGTACTTGTCCCCTCTGGTCTTTTGCAGATATTCATACAGGTATTTCGGGCTGTCGGAGTAACTCTTTCCGAAGAAACTCTCGATAAATACCCAGTCATGACGCAATGGCATTTTCTTGAAAATGTGGCGTTCCAGCACACGATACCACTGAATACGGCTTCCAATCAAACCTTTTTTCTTTTTGCGCCACTTATTGAATTTCATAACCGGTTTTGCCATACGAAATTTCCCCTTGCGGGTAATTGACAACTGCAAACGCTGGAATATACCATACTCTTTAATTACGTTTTTCCATTCCGGCATATTTGCCATTGCTTTCGCAAACTTCGGCGCATTTTCTCTCAAAATTCGTGCCGGATATTTACGCCAGAAGAAATTCATCAAATAATGGTCCAGTGCAAAACGAAGGTCCTTATCTTCCGGTTTAATAATATGCAGACATTTATCATAGGCATCCAAAAATTCACCGCTGCGGTGTCCACGCTTTTTCTGGCAGAGTGCCGGCAGATGAATCTGGTCGTTGCGGTGACGCCAGATATACAGACTGTCACCATCAACCCACATTTTACCCGATGCCAGTTTCAACAATTTCACGCAAAACGTCATATCACTGTAAAAACGTGTCGTTGTATCAAACGAAAGCTCATGCTCCATCACAAAATCCCTGCGGATTAAAAAGTGCTGCACCGAATACATTTCCACAAAACGGTCGCGGAGCGTCTGTCCTTCCAACGGTTTTACGCCCTCAATAAAAGTTTCCTGTTTTGCTTTTTCAAAATCAAAATTCACCGGTTTAAACCAAGAACTGTATTTATTACCGGTTGTCATAACTGCCTGTTTCTCTTCTGCCAAATCAAGCAGTCGTTTCAGTGCCCCATCCATCAGGTAATCGTCACAGTCAATGAAATAAACGTACTCTCCTGTCGCTTTCTCTAAACCGATGTTACGGCAGAAAGAAACACCAAATGGATATACCTGTCCGATTTTTTCTTCATACTCATCGAGTAAATCTTCCTCACTCGGATGCAGTTCTTTATCTGTGTAGAGGCTGATGGAATCTCCTTTTTTCTCCATTTCCCTGGCCTGCTCGCGGCGGCGTTCTGCGCTATCTAAGCGTTTCTCCACTCTCTCGTGGATTTTCTGCTCGCGCCACGCTGCTGCCGTCTCCTCATTAGCCCGAATGACGTCTTCCGGCAATTCATCCATTGCCAAAAATACTTTGACGTGCGGATTCTCTTTTACGGAATCCGGCACTTCATGACCGTCTTTATCATTGACAACAATAATTTCTAAGTCTTCTATCTTTTGTTCTTCGATACTCTGAACACATTCTTCCAAATATGCCTGTCCTTTGAAATAAGGAATTATGACACTTACCTTAGGCATTTTTTTGCACCTCCAAATTATTTGCAATTACTTATTTTACAACGAAATTCAAAATACGTCCCGGTACATAAATTTCTTTTACAATCTGTTTACCGGCAAGTTTATCAGCAATCGCTTCCCGTCCGGCAGCCAACGCATCTTCTTTCGCTGCATCAATGGCAATTTTAACAGTCGCACGTACTTTACCGTTGACCTGTACACCAATTTCCTGTACAGCCTCTACCGTTTTTGCCTCATCAAATTCCGGCCAGCTTGTCTGGAACAAATAACCACCGTAATTTTTCTCATTCCACAATTCCTCTGTAATATGTGGTGCAACCGGATTCAAAAGTACAAGAAGTGTCTTAAACTCGTCTCTTGTAACGGAACCTTTTTTGTAGAAGTCATTAATCAATGCCATCATGGCAGCAATTGCTGTATTGTACTTCAAGGTTTCAAAATCGTTACTTACTTTCTTAATGGTCTGATGCATTTTTGTCTCCAAGTCAGCGGAATAGCCTTCTTCATCTGTCACCATATCTTTTAACTTCCATACACGCTCTAAGAAACGGCGGCAGCCTTTTACTCCATCTTCTGACCAGGCAGCAGCGGCATCAAATGTACCAATAAACATTTCGTAGGTACGGAGTGTGTCAGCACCGTATACATTTACAATATCATCCGGGGTTACAACATTACCGCGGGATTTACTCATCTTCTCGCCATTTTCACCAAGAATCATACCATGGGATGTTCTCTTCTGATATGGCTCTTTGGTTGGTACTACGCCCTGGTCATATAAGAACTTATGCCAGAAACGGGAATACAAAAGGTGAAGGGTCGTATGCTCCATACCACCATTGTACCAGTCAACCGGCAGCCAGTATTTGAGAGCCTCTTTGCTGGCAAGTGCTTCATCATTTGTTGGGTCAATATAACGCAGGAAGTACCACGAAGAACCAGCCCACTGAGGCATTGTATCTGTCTCACGCTCTGCTTTTCCGCCACAGCATGGACAAGTTGTCTCAACCCAGGAACGGATTTTGGAAATTGGAGATTCCCCGTTATCCGTTGGTTCATAGTTGTCTACCTCCGGCAGACGAAGCGGAAGTTCTTCTTCAGGAATCGGTACATAACCACATTTTTCACATTTTACAATCGGAATCGGCTCACCCCAGTAACGCTGTCTGGAAAATACCCAGTCACGCAGTTTGAAGTTTTTCTTTGCCGTTCCCACTTTCTTATCCTCTAACCAGGCAATAATTTCTTTCTTTGCCTCTTCTACAGATTTACCGGTTAAAAATCCGGAATTCACAAGAGTTCCCGTAGCAACATCCGTGAAGGCCTCTTTTTCCACATCACCGCCTTCAATTACTTCATGAATCGGCAAATTGAATTTCTTGGCAAATTCCCAGTCACGGGTATCATGTGCCGGTACCGCCATAATTGCTCCGGTTCCGTAGCTCATCAATACATAATCGGATACCCAGATTGGAATTTCCTCACCATTTACCGGATTAATTGCCGAAAGTCCATCAATTGCTACACCTGTTTTATCTTTTGCTAACTCGGTTCTCTCAAAATCGGATTTTCTTGCTGCCATCTCACGGTAGGCTACAATCTCATCCCAGTTTTTAATCTCATCTTTGTACTTATCCAGATATGGATGTTCCGGAGATACTACCATGTAAGTTACACCAAACAAAGTATCCGGACGTGTCGTGTAAATGCGGAGTTTTTCTTCTTTGTCTTTAATCTGGAAGTCTACTTCTGCACCATGAGAACGTCCAATCCAGTTTTTCTGTGAAACTTTGACTCTCTCAATATAGTCAAGTCCATCCAAATCATCAATCAATTTATCTGCATATGCCGTGATTTTAAGCATCCACTGGCTCTTTACCTTACGGATAACCGGACTTCCACAGCGCTCACACACACCGTTTACAACTTCCTCATTGGCAAGACCACATTTACAGGAAGTACACCAGTTAATCGGCATCTCTGTCTTGTAAGCAAGTCCTGCTTTGAATAATTTCAGGAAAATCCACTGGGTCCATTTGTAGTAATTTGGATCTGTTGTGTTAATTTCGCGATCCCAGTCAAAGGAATAGCCAAGTGCCTGAAGCTGTGCTTTAAATCTTGCAACATTCTTCTTCGTTACTTCCTTTGGATGTACTTTATTTTTAATTGCATAGTTTTCTGTCGGAAGACCAAACGCATCCCATCCCATCGGATAAAGTACGTTGTAGCCCTGCATTCTTCTTTTACGTGCTACGATATCAAGTGCTGTATACGGACGCGGATGACCTACATGAAGTCCCTGTCCGGACGGATATGGGAATTCAACAAGGGCATAATATTTGGGCTTGCTGAAATCATTAGTTGCCTGAAAAGCTTTTTCGTCTTCCCAGACTTTCTGCCATTTTTTTTCAATTTCTTTTGGATTGTAACTCTGACTCATTTTTTTACCTCTTTTCTTATTGTCACTCATTTAATGCCGATTCCGGCGTTGATGTCGGTGTTGGTTCTGCCGTTTGTGACGGCGTTGGTGTAAGGGTCGGTGTTGGCGTCGGTGTAACTGCCGGTGTCGGTGTTGGCACAACAACCGGTTTCTTTTCCACCTGCTTCACTGTAATCTTACATACCTTTTTTATTTTACTGCCATCGGTTGTCTCCACAAAAATTTTACAAGTTCCCTTTTTCTTTGCTTTTACGACACCTTTTTGATTGACAGTTGCAATCTTTTTATTGGAAGAAGTGTATTTCATCTTCTTGATCATCGCTTTTTTCGGTAAAATCTTTTTTACCCGAATCGTAAACTTAGCATCCTTCTTTTTACCACCAATTTCCAATGTCTTTTTCGTAGTACTCAGCTTGATACTCTTTACCTTAATCAAATATGGATTATGAATATCCGGATCAGTCGGATCCCATCCCATATGCCCGGATAACTTCTGTGCCTTCGGCTTGCCAAGCGGTCCTGCCTTTGGCGAATTGTAAATTACTACTTTTGTGCCGGATGGGCAATTATCATAAATCCATTTGCTGTCTGCCACCGTCAATCGGATACATCCATGAGATGCCATCGTTCCCAACCGATTAAACTGAGCATAGGACTGTGTATTTTTCTTTGGCTGATAATACCATACCGAATGAAACAAAAAGCCTCCATAAATTCTTGTACAGTACTGACCGTAAGACGGTCCCAGCAGTGCATGCCACCGATATTTTTCTCTCAAAGAAAAAGTGCCGACCGGTGTCGCTTTGCCCGATGAACAGACAAATGCTTTATATGGTTTGTACTTTCCTTTTTTCGTATGACGGTATACCGTCACCGTATTCTTTAATTTGTTTACTTTTATCTTATATATGTTTTTCTTTGCTGCCGCATTTGTTGTCTGAAAATTCGCTGTCAATACTAAGAGAAACAACAAAACGAATAAGCTGATTTTCTTCTTCAAAACTACCTCCTATTTGTGTCAAAATGTACGCAAGCATACTATTTTATAATACCAACACTAAAATCCTTTGTCAAGGACTGTGATAGGAGAGGTTTGTGACAAATGTTCGTTGGCACTTTTTTGTTTTCCGTAATTCCGTAGAAAAGCTTTGCGTCTCGTGCGTCGCTTTCGCTGACAAACGCGCAAAGGTATCGATATGCAAAACACGCATATCTGATACCTGCGTATTTGTACGCACTCGCCTCAAATCTTTTCTTCGTGAATTACTGGAATACTGAAAGAATTGCAAGGATTACTTGACACAAACAAAGCCAGCCAAACTCAGCTTTTCTTTATCTTATAATCTTATAAACGCGTCTCGGAATATTTTCCTGGATGCGCTTGTTGCTGCACTTAATGTCTCTACAATTTCGTTCATTCGTGCATGAAAGATCAGACCATCTCATCCGGCGGTGTTTTATTCTCATGGTAATGGCCGTGCAGTTTTGAGATTCCTGCACACCCATATTTTTGTATAGGATTCCTTTTCTTTGCGCATCACAGTCGCTTATTTTCCGCAATATCTCCTGGTAGATATGATAGCGGTCTAACTGAAAGATGGCATCTAGATCATACGTTTCTCTTTGTCCCAGCCTTCATACATGGTAAACACTTTCATTTCCTGTTTTTTCATTTTCTTATGATTGCTGTTTTTCATGTGCAGCCATATACCCTCCATTTCTTCAAACAGTACCGGAATGACTTTTTCACCTTATGCCCAGTCTGCATGCATTTCTTTTTACGGCATACTGTTCTTCTTCATCAATCCGCTCTCCCAGTCGCTGCATCATACAGTCTCCTTTATCTGTTTTTCTAGTCAACTAACATAATAAAGAAAAACTGTATGATTGGGAAGAGGGAATTTCCTTCTTCCCTTATTAATTACTTATTTTTGCCAATGAAAATGGCATTGAATATTCGCCTCAGAAATTCTTACTATCTAAATAAAAAAGATATACAGGACATTACTTCCCCATATATCTTCTTGTCTACTTTCTCTTATTCTACAGATTCATATGCTACATCTAAAATCTCTAGTTCCTCTTCATTTTCTTCATAATTCGGGTTACTTAAATATGTATCTTTCAATACATTTTTTAGTCGCTCACAACACGGTTTAAATGTCGCATACGAAAGTCCTCCACCAATCACTCCACCTACTACAGGTATTGCTTTCTTAAAAAAACCTGCAAATACTTCCTTTGTCATTTTCACTCCAAACCATTTACTTACACTCTTTACAATAGGATATATTGTTCCCTTTGTTAATGCTTTATTTATTAACTTTTTTTCAACCCCCTTTCCCAAAGCTTTTGCCAATGTCAATAAACCGCTTTTTGCATTGGCAACCCCAAACATAACTCCCATGCACAATATTATCTGATTCATGGTTTCAGTATCAAAACATTGTCCATCTAAATCATACTCGATTTGAGAAAATCCATACAGATACATAAGTTTCTGTGCAACACGCAACAAACATCCATAATATTGAGCTATATCCGTAGGAATTGTAGCCACCATTGCAGCACCCCCTGGCGTTCCTAACGCCGCCGATATTCCAGAAACCTTAAGTCGTTCATTTTGTATGATTGACTTAGCTATTTTGTCTATTTTCTCCGTATCAATCACTTCATACAAACTACGACCTTCAACAACCGAGTCTACATTTTCTCTGCTACACTTTCCCATTAATTCCTGTTTTAAAAAAACATCTCTTTTTACAGCAACTCCTGGTACTTTAAACGCAAGCAAAATCACGTCTTCAATGTCAACTTGTCCATCTCCATTTACATCGACTGCATCATACACGGCCTTCTTGCTTTTTTTTACAATTTCTGTAGACTTTTTTGCCATTTCCCCTACTTTTCCATTCGCCTTATTAGCAATTGCCTTTAATGATTCACTTGTGCTTTCATTTTTCATAATATAGCGCCCCTTCCTTCAAAAGCATTTTTAACTTTAAATTACATTTAATTTAGTATACTATACTCTAAAGTCCTCCGCAATTCCTGAATACACTCCACATATGTTTTTCCTACCTCTGCTTGAGGCTTCTCTGGAAATCCTCTTTCTAAAATTTCCAAAATAAATTCCATCTGCTCCTTCATCTTATTTGACAAATTCTCTAATTTATGGACTTGTAAATAAATTCGTTTCTTACGATTTTCTTGATCTAATAATAATAAACAACAAATCTCATTCAAATTAAATCCCATTTCTTTGTACAACAATATAAACCATATTTGATTCATATCTTCTTCGTCAAACAACCGGTAATTATTTTCATCACGCTTTACATCTAATAATCCTTTGTCATCATAGTACTGAAGTGTCCGTTTGCTTACTCCTACCAAATGACTTACTTCCTTTGTTTTTCTCATTACAAACCTTCCTTTCTCCACAAAAGATACACTATTACATTTACGTGATAGCAATATCTTTTTTGATTAACCTTTTTTATTCAATATAGGCTTTGTAATTTTCGCGAGAATAAATAGTCTTGTCATTTCATACACTGTATCAATCGCATTAAGGTTTTTAAAAGATGGACTGGATAGAATCGTTAATACAAAATTATGGCGTTGCTGCTATGTTTGTGCTGATTATGTTGGAATATGCCTGTTTTCCTGTTTCGAGTGAGATTATTCTGCCATTGGCGGGGGTTATGGCTGCCGGGCAGGGGTTGTTTTTTCCATATCTTGTCCTTTTGGCAACGGGAGCAGGACTGATTGGGGCACTGATTCCGTATGGCATTGGCAGGTTTGGCGGTTCTCCACTGTTGGAACGCATTATGAAACGCTTTTCTTCTATGGAGAAACCAATCCTAACCTCCTACCGTGTCTTTGGCAATCACGAAAAAAGTGCCGTTCTAATCAGCCGTGTGATTCCTCTGTGCCGCACCTATATCGGCTTTGTCGCGGGTGCCATGGGGCAGAATATCAGCCGTTATCTTTTGTATTCTGCCATCGGCATTGTTACATGGAACACGGTATTAACCGGTCTTGGTTATTATTGTTATCAATACAAAGATTTGTTCTTTCATTATTTTGATAAATACAAGCATGTTATTTTTTATACAGGTATTGTCCTATTAGTAATTTTCGCCCTCAATGCTATTAGAAAAAAACGGGCAGCACGCGAAACAAACCAAGAAGAATAAGAAGTATGCCACTGATTCCATTGAGACGGCGCACGTGGTATATCCTCTGCCCGCCAATCCACAAAAAGGCTCCACATAAAAAAGCGGTACATACAGGAAATAACCAGATTATGGTTCCCTGACCGACCAGACTAAGTCTTTGCACTCACCGAATCAAGCGCAAGGGCACTTCCCAACGCACTGCCTTCTTTTATATCAATGCTTCGGGAATTATCTTTGTCATACTGTACTTCCCTTTGTTTTGCAACACACGGATGCACGTTTTTGCGCCAAGCAAAATCAAAATCCCACCGCCAATAAGGCGAAAACAAGGTTCCGGCAGCCCCGCAAGGCATGTCGAACCCGCAAAAAGTGCAACCGCTGTCAGCACGCCATTTAATAACGCAATAAATAACCGGATTCGTTTGGGTATGCAAATGCCCGACATTGCATATGCCATACCAATCCCCAGCGTGTCAAGGCTCACCGACAACGCCAATAAGCAAACAACAAACACAAGCTCCTCCTGCCACTTCCTTATTCTATTTTATGCAAATAAGGGAAAAGAGGAGAGTCCTTTCGACAAAAACAGTCAAATATTTTGGAGGTAAGTATGAACTGGTATCAAATGGAATCACAGGAAGTAATGGATAAACTCAACCGTTTCAAAGACCGGGGCTTATCCCAAAAAGAAGTTATCAAACGCCAGAGACATTATGGAAAAAATGAATTGCAAAGCGAAAAAGGTCCCGGATTTTTCCGTCAGTTTGCCGCGCAGTTTAAAGATTTTATGATTCTTACTTTACTGGCAGCTGCCGGCATTTCTTTTTTTGCTTCTTATGCACAGGGAGAAATGAATCTGACCGACCCTTTAATCATTCTGGCAATCGTTATCCTAAATGCTCTGCTTGGCATTTATCAGGAGAAAAAGGCAGAACATTCGCTGGCTCACCTTCGTTCTCTGCAAACACCACAATGTCAGGTACTAAGGGATGGAAAACGCCAGACCATATCTTCTCCGGAACTTGTGCCGGGGGATTTAGTCTATCTTGACACCGGCTGTCTTGTTCCCGCCGACGGCAGGCTTCTTCTTACGCACAATCTGTCTGCAAATGAATCTGCCCTTACCGGCGAAACAGGAAGCATCGAAAAAACTTCTGACTCACTGCATATGGAAAATCTCTCGCTTGGTGACCAGCTCAATATGGTATTTTCAGGTACAATGATTACGACCGGAAATGGACTGTTCTGCGTTACGGAAACCGGTATGAATACGCAAATTGGAAAAATTGCCGGTATGCTTTCCCATGAACAGGCACCGCAGACACCTCTTACCAAACGCCTCAATCACACAGGAAAAGTGCTTGGCATCCTGGCGCTGATTATCTGTGCGATTCTTTTTTTCCTGGGATTGCAGAAAAATCAGCCGGTTTTTGATATGTTTATGACTTCCGTCAGTCTTGGCGTCGCAGCCATTCCGGAAAGTCTGCCAGCCCTCGTTACCATTATGCTGAGTCTTGGCGTTGAGCGCATGGCAAAACAATGTGCCGTTATCCGCCATCTTCCTGCCGTGGAAACACTCGGCAGTGCCTCCGTTATCTGCTCGGATAAGACCGGCACGCTTACCCAGAATCGCATGACGGTTCGAAATGTATACAGTACCGAAAACGAAGAAACCTTGCTTCGTTATTTTCTGCTCTGCAACAACCAATCCGGTCCACTCGAACACGCACTGATTCATTACGGTGCATCAAGCGGACTTATTTATACGGATTTACGAAAAGAATTTCCAGTTATTGAAGAAATCCCATTTGACTCAATCCGCAAGCGGATGACAACACTGCACCGGACACCCAATGGATATTTAGCAATAACTAAGGGAGCTCCTGAATTTATCCTTGCCAACTGTCACTCGTATCTCGATAAAGATGGCGAAAGACACGGCCACTGACACATACAATGCGGCATAGATTAAATGAACAAATTGAAAATTACACCGCCAATGCACTTCGCGTCATTGCTCTCGGTTTTTGTCTGCACAAAAGCCGCCCGGACAACAATTCCTTAGAATCCCATTTGGTTTTCCTTGGGATGGCAGGTTTGATTGACCCACCCCGCCCGGAAGCTTACGCCGCTGTTAAAAGCGCCAGCACGCCGGAATTCGTCCGATTATGATTACCGGCGACCATAAAAATACCGCTGCAGCGATTGGCAAGGAACTTGGCATCTGCCAGACAAAAGATGAGGTCATTACGGGAACCGACTTAGATGCCATCAGCGACCGTTCACTTCCGGCGGCGCTCAAAAAATATCATGTCTTCGCCCGTGTATCTCCAGCCCACAAAGTACGTCTCGTAAAAGGGTATCAGGCGATGGGAAATGTCGTTGCCATGACCGGCGACGGTGTCAATGATGCCCCTGCCCTAAAAGCAGCGGATATCGGCTGTGCCATGGGACGCACCGGAACCGATGTTGCCAAAAATGCATCTGACATTATCTTAATGGATGATAATTTTTCCACTATTGTAAGTGCCGTCCGAGAAGGGCGCGGCATTTACGATAACATAAAAAAAGCCATACATTTCCTCTTGTCTTGTAACATCGGGGAAATCATGACGATTTTTGTTGCTATCTTTTTCGGGCTGTCTGCACCACTTTTACCGGTACAACTGTTGTTTATTAATCTCGTGACGGATTCTTTTCCGGCGCTTTGTCTTGGTGTTGAACCACCGGATCCGGACAGCATGAACCGTCCTCCATTATCGAAAAATGAAAGCATCTTTCACTTTGATACCGTCTTTCAGATGGTTTTAGAAGGTATGTTCATCGGCTCCTTAGCACTTTTTGCCTATACAAGCGGCAATTCCACCATGTGCTTTGCCGTACTTTCTTTATCGCAGTTAGTTCACTCGTTTAATATGAGAAGCGAGCACTCGCTGTTAGAGACGGGGATTCTTGGGAACAAAAAACTTTTATTTAGTGTATTGTTCTGCATTGTCCTGCAATGTCTGGTCATCTGTATGCCTGTTCTCCAGCCTATTTTCCATACGCAGTCACTTAATCTGCGCGAATGGGTTGTCGTAGGTATTTTATCTCTGATGCCGATTCCCCTCATGGAAATCAGCAAGCGGCTTCACGGATAAACTCACGGATTCGCTGAATGAGAATTTCTTTTACATCTTCCCCCGGATACTGTGTGGCGAGCATGTGTTTCATCAACATGCCGCCCGCTTTATTCGCGTGTCCGCCGCCAGCACCAATTCCACAGCTGACTTTTTCCGCTAAATCACTCGCCGGCAGATTTTTTTTTGCACTTCGTACCGACATTTTATATCCAATCGGTGTTTCATTATATACCACACAGCAGTCAACAGTTGCCACACAATTTACCATATCACTAATAACGCCAAGCAGATTTGGATCACATGGTTTTGTATGCAGCAGCGCAAAACGCTTTTCCTCATCATAGTAATAGTGAGACAACGCTTCTCCTGCTATTTCCAAATCCTGACGCTGTAAATTCGCATGAATCATTTCATCGAGACACTCTCTGTTAATCTGCAGAGAATCACGCATCTGTCTGTCTGCCGGATAATAAATTTCAGACAAACTGCTGGTATCACTATACAAACCATAATACAACGCCGTTGCCACCTGCCAGTTCGCATTCACCGGATACCCCGCCTCCAAAAGCAGTTCCCAGACCACGGTACAACAACTTCCGAATTCCGGGAAAATAAAACACCATTCATCCGTTTCTACACAAATCGGATGATGATCAACCATCGCCACTTTTTTCACCGGCATCGATGTAATATTACCACCCTCATACTGGCAGTCCACGGTAATCAAAATATCATGTTCCGGCATTTCATTCACATATCGAATCGGAATACCAAGGTGCTCCACCATCAATTTCAGCGATGGCTTTGTAATTTGATGTTCCCCTGCATAAATCAAATTTACCTTTTTACCCAGATTCATAAAATACGCATACAAACCAAACGCAGCCCCCATCGCATCCGCATCCGGACTGTCATGGCACTGTATACAAATCGAATTGAATTTTGCAAACTGTTTGAGAAACATAAAACGCCCCGCCTCCCTCTCCTTTGTGGATTAAACTGTTTTTAGAATAGCAAAAAAAGGGGGAAGATTCAAGATTTTTATTGTCTCATTTTTAGGATATGTTAATTATAACATATTTCCTCTGCAACACCATAAATCAATTCTTATTTTTTCATAAACTCAACGTAATACCCTAAAAAATTAAACAGGGACCGGTCTGGCAAGAACCGGTCCCCAAAAGAGAAACAATTAGTTGTGACAATCTCCTATTTAATTTATGGCTCTGCAGACCATCTCATCCGGTGGTGCTCCACCTGGCTTTTTAACATCCTTTTTCTCTACTTTTTTCCCTTTGATTTTTGCTTTTGCAAAGAGTGCCTGTAATACAATAAAGAAGCAAAGCAGTGCGGAAAGTACGATTCGTACCCACCAGCTTGACAATGTACCCTGTGTCGTAATCAGACTGGTAATGGTTCCTTTAATCAGTACACCAAATGTTGTACCAACAACCGTTCCGACACCTCCCGAAAGAAGTGTTCCGCCGATTACTGCTGCCGAAATAGCATCCATTTCCAAACCTTTTGCCTGTTCTACAAATCCGGCACAACTGTTCAAGCAGAATAAGAATCCACCCAAGCCGGCCAAAAGACCATCTAAAATATAAGCTTCAAACTTCGTTCTTTTTACATTTAAGCCCATCATCAATGCACTCTGCTGGCTGCCGCCGATAGCAAATAATTTGCGTCCGAATTTTGTATAACGAAGCATAATAGCAATCAAAACAACCACAATTAGTGCAATCACAACCGATGGATATATATATGCCGGCCGGAATACCCCATGTTTATTATATGTTCCAATCGGCAGTTCAATCTGATATGTTGCCCATTTCTGAAACAAACCGTTTTTAATGGAAATCATATCTGTACTTATCATAGCCGTAAGTCCTCTTCCTAGAAACAAACCCGCCAGAGTAACGATAAACGGCTGAATTTCCAGGTAGGAAACTAAATAGCCTTGAAGCAAACCAAACAGTAATCCAATACCAAGCGAAATCGCAAGAGCTGCATAAGGACTCATCCCCTTATTTTCCATAGCATAAGCACTCGCCATACAAACCAATGCGGTTACCGAACCAACCGAGATATCAATTCCTCCGGTAATCATAACGATTGTCATACCACAACCAATTACAATCAATCCGGCATTGTTAATAAACAAGTTGGTAAACATCTGCGGTTTTGCAAAACCTTTGTCTGCAAATACAATCATTCCTGCTACATACATTGCAATAAACAACACAATTGTAATAATGAAAAGAAATGTATTGCTGTTAAATCTTTTTGTCTTTGCCTTCAAAAATTCACCCATTACTGTTCACCTCCCTGTACTACTGCCTTTTTCGACTGTCTCTTCGCTTTGTAATTCTGCATTGCCTTTTTGTAAACCGGGCTCTGAAGAACTACGATAATGATAACAACGATTGCTTTATAAACCGGGAGCTGGTCAGACGGTACACTCATAGCATACAGCGTTGTTGTCAACGCCTGAATCGTATAAGCGCCAATTACTGACCCCATCAAACTAAATTTACCACCACTTAAGATGTTTCCACCTAACGCTACTGCTAAGATGGCATCCATCTCAAGGTTCAGACCAATGTTGTTAGCATCTGCGGAATAAATTCGGCTCGAAGCAACAATTCCTGCAAGCCCTGCCAGGGCTCCGCAAATTACATAGGTGAGGAATTTAATTCTTGTAGAATTTAATCCAATCAAGCGGGATGCATGACTGTTAATTCCTACACTTTCAATATACATACCAAGTGCTGTCTTATTTAATACCAAATAGGCAACAACAACGGCTGCGACTGCAAAGATAACCGGTGTCGGAATTGGTCCGAGAAATCCACCCATTGCCTTGTAAGATTCCACACGGACATATGTAATCTGTCCTTGTGTAACCAACTGGGCAATACCGCGCCCTGCAGTAAACAAAATCAATGTAGCAACCATTGGCTGGATATTTAGTTTCGCAACCAAAAAACCATTAAACGCGCCGCACAAAGCAGCAACTAAAATTCCGGCAATCGCAGCAATGATAATCGGAGCTGCCAGTGTATTTGTACTTACTTCACCGCCGGACAAAATCTGACAGCAAACAGCAGCAGCAACCGCCATAACAGCACCAACACTGATATCCTGACCACCGGAAGCGGCTGTTACTAATGTCATACCAATGGCAAGTATAACAAGTTCAGAACCTCGGTTAATGACATCAATCAGCCATCCACTTAATTGTCCGTCCTTTAACGTTATATTAAAGAAATCCGGTGTTCGAATCACATTTACAAGCAATACGATAAACAAACACACAATCGGCATAAATAATCGCATTCCTGTTATTTTTTTAATTTTCTCAGCCATTATTCATCACCTCCCGCAATTGCTTTCATAATGGATTCTTGTGACAAATCCTCTTCTTCGATTTCGCCAACTTTTTTTCCATCACGAAGAACTGCCATACGGCTGCAGGTTCGAAGCATCTCCTCAATCTCGGAAGAAATAAAGGTGACTGCTTTTCCCTCATCCGCCAGTTGAAGTACTAATTTCTGAATTTCTGTTTTAGTTCCGATATCAATTCCTCGTGTCGGTTCATCCAAAATCAGGTAATCCGGATTCGTAAGCAGCCATCTGGCAATAATCACCTTCTGCTGGTTTCCGCCGGATAAACTCTTAATCGGAGTTTCACGGCTTGCTGTTTTAATCTGCAGCAAGTCAATGTATTTATCCGCAAATTCTTCCATCTGTTTGCGAGATAATAACTTAAACATTCCACGTTTTGCCTGAAGTGCCAATATAATATTTTCGCGAACAGACAAATCGGCAATGATTCCTTCCTTTTTTCTATCTTCCGGCAAATATGCCATGCCGGCTTTCATCGCATCCAATGGGGATGAGATTTTAGTATCTTTTCCTTTGACTTTCAGCACGCCGGAATCGGCTTTGTCAGCACCGTAAATGGCACGAACCATCTCTGAACGTCCGGATCCAAGAAGTCCTGTAAGTCCGATTACTTCTCCTTTGTTGATTGTCAAATCAAACGGTCGAATTGTACCTGCATGACCTAACCCTTTGGCCTCAATCAACGGTTCTAAATGTTTTTCATGCTTATATTCACCCTTGATATCTGCTAAGTCATCAAAATCTTTTCCCATCATTTTAGATACTAATTTTACACGTGGAAGTGATTCCACTTCATACTCACCAACCAATTCACCATTTCTCAGTACAGTGATTCGGTCACACACTTCATATACCTGTTCCAAAAAGTGTGTTACAAAAATAATTCCTACACCTTCTGCTCTCAATTTCCGCATCAGGACAAATAATTTCTGAACCTCGTCATCATCCAAAGAGGATGTCGGCTCATCCAAAATTAAAACTCGGCATTTCATATCCACAGCTCTGGCAATTGCTATCATTTGCTGAATTGCCAAGGAACACTCGTCCAAACTCTGAGTTGGTGCCACATGGATATCGAGATTCTTTAAAACCTCTGTCGACTTGCGATTCATCGTGCGCCAGTCTATCATACCAAATCTTCTTGGCTCTCTGCCGATAAACAAGTTTTCTGCAACCGTAAGATTCGGACATAAATTTACTTCCTGGTATACGGTACTGATACCATTTTGTTGTGCTTCCTGCGGTGAATGATTCACTATTAATTCCGGTTTGTCTCCCGCTTTTTTTACCATGTAAATCTCACCCGTCTGAAAATCATGAACACCGGTTAACACTTTAATCAAGGTGGATTTACCTGCACCATTTTCCCCCATCAGGGCATGGATTTCTCCTTCCCGTAATGTAAAATCTACATTGGATAATGCCTTCACTCCGGGAAAAGTTTTGCTGATATTACTCATCTTTAATACAATATTCTCGCTCATCTTTCCCTCCATCTACCTGCATAACAGGATATTTTCTAATTGAGAGAGGAAGAAATCATTCCTCCTCTCTCACTCAATTTGTTACTGATTTTGTTTCATTTTTTTACATTGTGTTTGAATTAATACTTACGAGCGCCCATTACCTCATCTGTCACAACCGTTACCGGATACTCTTTTCCGTCAACAGTTACCGATTTTACAGTATCATCATGAGCAAACATTTCTTCATCTACGTAAGCTTTCTTCTCTGGTGTTTCTTTGTTCTCAAGCTGTTTGATGATTGCTTCTACACGTGGTCCATGAAGTGGGTTACACTCTGTATTCAAAGTGATTTCACCAGACTGAACTTTCTTCAAACCTTCTTTTGTACTATCGAAGGAGAATACCATCATGTCTTTGTCTGCACCAACTTCATAACCTGCTGCTTTGATTGCATCAATTGCACCAAATGCTTCGTTATCGTTCTCACAGTATACAACATTGATGTCTTTTTTGTACTTCTTCAAGAAGGACTGCATAACTTCCTGACCTTTTGCCTGTGTAAATTCACCGGTTGTTTTGTCAAGAAGGTTCCAGCCATTTGCAGCTACAGCATCATCCAGACCTTTGGTACGGCCAATCTGTGCCGATGCACCAATCGTACCCTGAATATTAACCAATTTCATATCTTTCATGTTCTTTGCTTTCATGTAAGCATCCAAGTAAGCTGCTGCCTTTTTACCTTCCAGTTCGAAGTTAGAACCTACCCATGCAGTATACAAACTGTCATCTTTTACATCTACCATACGGTCAACGATGATAACCGGGATTCCTGCCTGTTTTGCCTCACCAAGAACGGCATCCCATCCGGTCTCAGTAACCGGTGCGAGTACGATATAGTCAACTTCCTGCTGGATGAAGTTACGGATTGCTGTCAGCTGATTTTCCTGTTTCTGCTGTGCATCGTCAAAGATCAATTCATATCCGTTCTCTTCGCTAAATGTTGATTTCATGGATTCTGAGTTTGCTGTACGCCAGTCAGATTCTGCACCTACCTGTGAAAATCCAACCGTAATTACATCGGAAGATCCTTCTTCTTTCGCTGTGTCATTTGTGGAAGCATCGCCACCTCCACATGCAGTAAGGGAAAACGCCATTACTGCAGTAAGCATTCCTGCTACTACCTTTTTCATGAAATTTTTTCTCATAACTCAATTCCTCCTTTTCTGTATGAGTTCTCGTTTTTGTATCTCCATCATAATAAAAAATAACCAAAAGTCCAATGGATATTCTTTTGGTTATTTTTGATTTTTCTATTCTTTTTTTCATAAATGATTGAAAAAATTACGGCAAGGGTGATTTTTTTACGATTCCCATGGCAGCCACACCTCAACACATGTTCCTTCCTGCAATACGCTGTCGATGGAAAGTCCATATTCTTCTCCAAACTTCAACCGGATTCTTTCATTCACATTATACAAGCCATAAAAATCATTGCTGTCTTCAATTTTCGTCGTCAAGCCGCCACGAACCTGATTCAACCGTTCTTTTGTCATACCAATTCCATTATCTTCCACCCGGATAACACATTTGTCTTTTTCCCTTCGTCCGGTAACTACTATCCTTCCCTTTCCTCTCTTATTCTTAATTCCATGATAAAGTGCATTTTCCACAAGTGGCTGTAACGTTATTTTTGGTATTTTGCAGTTAGCAATCTCCTCCGGTATATCCACATCATACGTTAAAATATCCTGATATCTTACTTGCTGAATCTGCAAATAACTTGTAATATGACGACATTCCCCTTCTAAAGACACAATGTCTTTTCCACTATTTAAGGAAGCACGGAAAAAATCAGACAACGTCTGTACCATACTAACAACCTGTTCTTTTTGACCTGCTTCGGCCAGCCAAACAATTGTATCCAGCGTATTGTATAAGAAATGAGGATTAATCTGCATCTGTAAGATTTCCAATTCAGCTTCTCGAAGTCTCATCTGTTCCAGCATCACATTATCAATCAGCGTCTTTATTTTTTCAATCATTACATTTAATGAATCCGCTAACAATTTTACATCCACACCATGTTCCATATGTGCCCGCACCTCAAGATTTCCATCGGCAACCTCTTTCGTAATACTACTCAGATAGCGAACCGGTTTAGAAATACTTCTCGGAATAATTGTAATCATCATCGTGGTAACCACAACAAGAAAAGCAGCAAGGAACAAACTTATAATAATCATATTTCGGGTGATGTGCTGCATATCCGAATAAATAAGTGCACTTTGTCTGTTTTCATTATAAAGCAGCTGCAGCATCTTATTTTGAATATTTGCGGTAACTAATTGTACGCCATTTTCCCACAAATCCCGATTTTCATCATATTTCCCTTCTTTTTGCATATTTTCCTGAATCGTTTTGGTATATTTTTCAAGCACTTGAAAATAACGTTCAATCTGGACAATACATTCCTTGTTTTCGCTATTTTCCGTCGTTGCCTTTACACGTCTGATAATATCCTTTGCATAACGGATATCTTGTTCCGGATTTTGATCCGTATAAGTACGGTTTCCGGTCGTAATCAAATATATTTTATAATCATAATTCTTTTTAAAATCCAAATTGAATTCACTGATAATGGCCGTATTCCTTACAACTTTATCATAACGGTTGGTTGCATCCAACGCACATACAAACCAAATCAGGACAAACAAAATCAGCGGCACTAAAAGAAGTACAAATGCCACTGAAATTTTTTTCTGAATCGAAAAATCACGATACTCATCTATTTTCTTCCTAAAAATACGAAAAAATAATTTTTTCATCCTTTTGCCCCTCCCTCTCGGTACTGTGTTGGGGTACATCCCTGATTTTTTTTAAATAAATGTGAAAAATAGTGTGGATCTTTATAACCAACTTTTTCACTTATTTCACTGCTCCGCATCGTTGTGCATTTCAAAAGTTCTTTGGCTTTATTCATACGTACATCCGTCAAATAACGGATAAAAGTATGTCCTGTCTTCTGGCTGAAAATCGCACTCAGATGATTTGGACTGACATTCACCTCTGCCGCAACGGTATTCAGTGACAAATCCTCATCACTGTAATTTTTGTCGATATATTTTTTCGCAAGCTCGACAATATCGCTGTTATGCTCTTTCGTGTGGCGGTCTCGTATCTCCATCACCTCACGGAACAAAGAAATCACATAAGAAATAGTTGTATCTAACTGCTGTAAAACCTGTTCCATCTGCACCGGGCTTTCAAACGGCTCCTTTCTGGAAAACTCCTCTGAATCTCCAAGCTGCTCCAAAAAATGGCTCGCCGCAACATACATATCCATCACAATATACTGGCGGAAAATCAATGAATTCTGACAGGCATCCCCTGCATTTTCAAGATATTCCTCTACAAAAATCGGAATTTCCCCCGAATCACCTCCACGCAAAAAAGCTTTAATCCGAGTCTTATCAAGTCCGCCAAAATTAATCTTTCCAACATGATACTCGCCATCGGCTCTTTCCATCAAAACCGGCTTTCTATCAATCTGCTCAAATCGCAGAATCTGATTCCCTTCCACCAGAAAACGATAAGCAAAGGCATGTGCTGCCGTCTCATACGCTTGTGAAATTTCCCGAATACGGCTCACCGGACTGCCCACACTTCCAAAATAGCCAATTTCCGGTTTTTCTGATAACATATTTTCTAAAAAATCTGCCAAATCCTTCGCATCTTCTTCCATCTTCTCTTTTGATTCTTCCATAAAGAGAATAATTTCGCCCTCCGGTTCTCTGTCAAAACACACCATATGTTCCGATTTGGAAGATATATAATTTTGCAATTTGTCATTCATTTCATTGACTGCTGCCGAATAAGAATCAAAAGTACTTCGTCCGATTTTCACAAGCATTATCTGATAATAGGACGCAGCCAACTCAATTCCAATACTGCGTGCTTTTTCCAGAAGCTCTGCCATAGAAAGTCTTCCCTCAATCAGATTGGAAAAAAAGAGGCTCTTAGCATGCTCTCTGCGTTCTTTCTCTCCGGCCTCGTCCTCTCTGTCACGCCTGCCCGCTTGTCTTTCTTCTGTAATTTTGTCTGCTTTGCACGTCTGACAACCTGTAGTAATTCATCACTGTTAATCGGTTTTAACAAATATTCTTCCACACCAATTTGAATGGCATCCTTTGCATATTCAAATTCTTCATGACCACTTAAAATCAAAATCTTTGTCTGTGGCAGTTCTTTTTTTACCAAACGGCTTAACTCCAATCCGTCCATAAAAGGCATGCATATATCTGTAATTACAATATCCGGATGCTTCTTTTTTATAAGAGGAAAGGCCAGTTCTCCATCACTGGCCTCTCCAACAAACGAGAGACCATAGGCCTCCCAATTCATATTCTTGATTCCCTCTCTGACAATAAATTCATCTTCGACAAGAAATACACTGATCATAAAAAAACGCCTTCTCCCTACTCGTTCTCCATTTTATAATTTCATTGAATCAACGGCTGTCCGCTCAATCGGAAGTCCTTCTTTGTAAATCCGGATAAATTCATCAAATCCTTTGACTCCTTCCGGATTCGGATTTAATTCACTGCCTTCCTGACCGGCAAACACCTCTTTATTCAAATAGTCACCAAGATTTTTTCCATCGTTATGAATCAAATAAGCAGCTAACACAGCAATGCCCCAGGCACCACCTTCACCGGCCGTTTCCATAACAGAAATTGGTGTATCTACAGCGTCTGCCAAAATCTGCTGACCGACACCTTTGGTTTTAAATAAACCGCCGTGGCCTAAAAGCTTATCTACTGCTACTTTTTCTTCTTTCAAAAGAAGGTCCATACCAATTTTCAAAGAAGCAAGTGCCGAATACAGATTCACACGCATAAAGTTAGCTAAATTAAATTTACTGTTTGGGGTGCGGACAAACAATGGACGTCCTTCTTCCATTTCCGTAATATTTTCACCGGAAATATAATTGTACGCCAACAGATTTCCACCGTTTGCATCGCCTTCCATCGCTTTTTTGTACAATGTGCCATACAACCGGTTCATATCGACATCCAGGCCAAAACTCTCTGCAAATTCGCGGAAAATATTTACCCACGCATTCAAATCAGATGTACAGTTATTGCAGTGCACCATCGCAACCAAATCACCGGACGGTGTTGTAACCAAATCCAGTTCTTTGTAAACTTTACTCAATTCTTTTTCAAGAACTACCATAGAAAATACCGATGTACCGGCAGACACATTTCCTGTGCGCCGTGCAACAGAATTCGTTGCCACCATACCGGTTCCTGCATCTCCCTCCGGCGGACAAAGCGGAACTCCTGCCTCCAAATCACCGTCTGTATCAAGAAGTTTTGCGCCTTCTTGTGTAAGTGTTCCTGCATCCTCTCCGGCGGACAATACTTCCGGGAAAATGTCCATTAATTTCCATGGATATCCTTTGTCTGCAATCGCTTCATCAAACTGAGAAACCATTTTTGCATCGTATTTTCCTGTTTCAATATCAATCGGGAACATACCGGATGCATCCCCTACACCAAGCACTTTTTTGCCGGTCAGCATCCAGTGAATATAACCGGCTAATGTTGTCTGGAAGTAAATATCTTTTACGTGTTCTTCTCCATTTAAAATTGCCTGATACAAATGGGCAACACTCCATCTCTGCGGAATATTATACCGGAATAAATCTGTCAATTTTTCCGACGCTTCTTCGGTAATCGCATTGCGCCAGGTGCGGAATGGAACAAGAATTTTGTCATCCTTATCAAATGCCATATATCCGTGCATCATGGCACTAAATCCAATCGCAGCCAATTTGGTTACTTTCACACCGTATTTTTCCTGCACATCTTTTTTCATATCCTGATAGCAGTCCTGCAATCCCTTCCAAATAGCATCGATGCTGTAAGTCCAGACACCATCCACTAACTGATTTTCCCATTCATGGCTTCCGGATGCAATCGGATGATGTTTTCCATCAATCAAAACCGCCTTGATTCTGGTTGAACCAAATTCAATACCAAGTACCGCTTTTCCCTCTTCAATCTGCTTTTTTGTATCCATTCTAATATCCTCCATTTCTTTGTTTATTTCTCGCACATCTGTGCATAACGCCAGGAATCTTCACACATCCGTTTCAAATCGTACTGTGCTTCCCAGCCAAGTTCTTCTTTTGCCTTTTTCGGGTCTGCGTAGCAAGTGGCAATATCGCCGGCACGACGTGGCTTAATCGTATATGGAATTTTCACTCCATTTGCTTTGCCTCAAATGCCTTTACAATATCCAAAACACTGTAACCATTTCCCGTTCCTAAATTATAAATATTAACACCTTCTGCAGATACAGCCTTCTGAATCGCATTCACATGTCCTTTTGCCAAATCAACTACATGAATGTAATCGCGGACACCTGTTCCATCCGGTGTATCATAATCATCACCAAACACACCAAGTTCCGGAAGTTTGCCAACTGCCACCTGCATAATGTACGGCATCAGATTATTCGGAATTCCATTCGGACTTTCCCCAAGCAAACCGCTCTCATGCGCTCCAATCGGATTAAAGTAACGTAAAAGAACAACGCTCCACTCATTGTCCGATGTATAAAAATCAGATAAAATCTGCTCTAACATCGACTTCGTCCATCCATACGGATTTGTACAGGTTCCTTTCGGGCACTCCTCCGTAATCGGAATCTGCGCCGGATCACCATAGACTGTTGCGGAAGAGCTGAAAATAATGCGCTTGCAGCCATATTCCTTCATTAATTCACAAAGATTTAATGTACCGGTGATATTATTCTGATAATACATCAACGGTTTTGCCACTGACTCTCCAACCGCTTTTAAACCTGCAAAATGAATCACAGCATCCAGTTTATGCTCCTCAAAAATCGGACGCATACTCTCCTTGTCTAACATATCTGCTTTATAGAACGTAATTTTCTTTCCTGTGATTTTTTCAATTTTATCTACCACATCAATTTTTGAGTTATACAAATTATCAAAAACAACTACTTCATATCCCTTGTTTAGAAGTTCCACACACGTATGGGAACCAATGTAGCCGGTTCCGCCTGTTACTAAAATTTTCAAAATTGTTTCCTCCATTTCATTTGACTAAAATTAGGTTCGAGCCTCACTTCTTATGTGCAAGCACGACGCTTTGTTTCCTTTATCATAGTGGCTCGAAATCGTTCGTTTTCCTTTGTTATTGTACCACAGGTCCATCACCAATTTCAACTACATAGAAGTCTGCGCTAAGCCCTGTTTTTTCTGTATAGATTCTTCCGGTTTCCTGAATAAATTCATCCACGAAATTTTCTTTTACAAGACTAATTGTTGAGCCGCCAAAACCGCCCCCGGTCATGCGGGAGCCAAGAACCCCGTCCTGCTGCCAGGCTGCTCTGCCAGCGCATCCATTTCATCTCCTGTGACTTCATAATCTTCAGACAACGACTGATGAGATGCTTTCATTAACTCGCCGAATGTTTTCAGTTCACCGTTTTTTAACGCCGCAGCCGCCTGCTTTGTTCTGGCATTTTCCGTGACCGCATGTTTCACACGTCGTTTTCTATCGTCATCCTTAACCGTCACCTGATACAGATTCCATGTTTTTTCATCCAAATCGCAAAGGGCATGAATTCCAATTGCCTGTGAAATTTCTTCCAGAGCAGTTTCACATTCTTCCCGTCTTTCATTATACTTTGACTCACCAAGTTTATGCTTTTTATTGCTGTTCGCAATAATTAATTTTACTCCGCACAGTGTAATAGGAATATACTCATAATCCAAAGTTTTCGTGTTTAATAAAAGTGCATGATCCTTTTTCCCCATTGCCACGGCAAACTGGTCCATAATGCCACAATTTACACCACAAAATTCATGCTCTGCCTGCTGCCCAATTAATGCAAGGTCCACATTGGTCACATCAAAACCATATAAGTCCCGCATGATAAATCCAATCAACACTTCCAAAGATGCTGAGGAAGAAAGTCCCGCCCCGCTTGGTAAGTCGCCAAGCAACAGCAAATCCATGCCAAATGGCAGTACCATTTCTTTCTTTTCAAATGCCCACAAAACGCCTTTAATATAGTTCGTCCAATCGGATTCATTCACTACTTGATAATCCCCAATCGCAATCTCCTGAATCTCGTCTTCCATGTTCATGGAATAAACTTTTATTTTCTTGTCCGCGCGTCTTCTCGCAACTCCATAAGTTCCAAGTGTCAGTGCACACGGCAGCACCAGTCCCCCACTGTAATCAATGTGCTCACCAATCAGATTCACTCGTCCCGGTGCAAAATATACTTTTGTACCATTGATATCACCGTAAACGTCCTGAAATTTCTCCAGTAATTTTTCCTTCATCATTTCTCTCCCTCTTTTTCATTAACTCCATTATAACAAACTCTCCCTATAAACGGTCAATGGATTATTATAAGGTAATGGTGGATTTTTTTATAGTTACGAAATCCGCAAACAAAAAAACCACACATCCGAATTTCTTTCAAATGCATGGCTCTTTTTTTGTTCCAATTAGGCTTCTTCTGCTTTATCAACTTCCACAATCGCAGACTTCTGCATCGGAATACGACAGTTTTTGTTACTTCCAAACTCAACGATAACCACTTCGTCTGTCATATCAATGACAACACCGTAAAAACCGCTGGTTGTAAGAATACTGTCACCAACTGCAACTGCATTTACCAATGCCTGATGCTCTTTTTCTTTCTTTTTCTGCGGACGAATCGCAATCAAATAGAATGCGCCAATAATTACCACATAAAGCAAAATAATTCCAATTCCCTGCATGAGTTAAACCTCCTAAAATCATTCATCCAAACCGGCTTCCATACGTGCCAGCTTGTTCTTTTTATATTCAGAGAAAGTACCTGTTTCGATAGCTTCCCGAATTTCTTCCATCATTGTATTATAAAAATACAAATTATGCAAGACTAATAATCGCAGACCAAGCATTTCCTTTGCCTTCAAAAGATGCCTGATATACGCCCTGCTGTAGTGTCGGCAGGCAGGACATCCGCATCCGACCTCAATTGGACGGTCATCCAGTTCATACTTTTTATTCTGCAGATTCATCTTGCCATGGTTTGTGTAAGCATGTCCGTGTCGTCCATTTCTCGCCGGATATACACAGTCAAAGAAATCAACACCCCTCTCTACAGCTTCTAAAATATTCTGTGGTGTACCAACCCCCATCAGATAAATGGGTTTATCCTGTGGCAGTTCCGGCACCGTAACATCCAAAATGTGATACATCTGCTCATGCGTTTCACCGACTGCCAAACCACCAATCGCATAACCATCCAAATCCAGTTCGCGGATTGCTCTTGCGTGATTAATACGGATATCTTCAAAAGTTCCGCCCTGGTCAATACCAAAAAGCATCTGCTCCTTATTAATCGTATCCGGAAGTGCATTTAACCGCTCCATCTCTGCCTTACAACGGCGCAGCCACCGCGTCGTTCGGTCAACCGAATTCTGCATATATTCACGCGTAGCCGGATGCGGCGGACACTCATCAAATGCCATCGCAATCGTTGACGCGAGATTCGACTGAATCTGCATACTTTCCTCCGGTCCCATGAAAATTTTACGTCCATCAATATGTGAATTAAAATGCACGCCCTCTTCTTTGATTTTTCTAAGTCCGGCTAAGGAAAACACCTGAAATCCGCCCGAGTCTGTCAAAATCGGCTTGTCCCAATTCATAAACTTATGAAGACCACCTAATTTTTTTATCACGTCATCACCCGGTCTCACATGCAGATGATACGTATTTGACAATTCAACCTGCGTGTGGATATCGTGTAAATCCATCGTAGAAACTGCTCCTTTAATCGCAGCCACCGTTCCTACATTCATAAACACCGGTGTCTCAATTACGCCATGCGGTGTCGTGAAACGACCTCTGCGCGCACGCCCATCAGTCGCCAGCAATTCATATTTCTTCATTTACCGTGTCACTCCAAAACCAAGTATTGTAAATTTCTTCGCCTCGTCGCCTTCTTTCATGCGGAATACGACTTCGTGTTTTTTGCTCTCTTTTTCATCAATTAAAATCTGCGGATTACAGTGTGCCCATCCATTATCGAGTGGGTTAATCTGTTTTACCACATTGCCATCAACTAAAATATCAGCCGTACCAAATTCGGACGAACCGGAATCTTTGATGACCGCCACTAAATTTTTACAAGTAATCGTCATCCTAAATTCTGCCCCTGTTACAGAACCGTCATTCATCCAGTTGTCAGCAAACTCCGGTGAACCATTTAAATCCATATCACGCTCTACATACTGGATATCTGTATCTTTTGCATCATACCCATTCTGTACAATCACTGCAAAATCTTCTGCATTTGTGCGGTCAAAGCGAATCAAATCCTTAAACTGTGTGCCATAAACCGGCTCTTTGTCAAGAGAAATATCCTGCTCTGCCATCTCCTCTTTGTCTACCTTTTCAAACAAATTTGCAATGCAGTCTGCCATAATGCGGTGTCCATCATTCGTTGGATGATAAATATCATAGAAGAACTGTCTCTTTGTAATTACACGATTTTTTTCAAACTGCGGAACAACAGCATCTTTTACACTAACCATCGGCAGTTCATAGCGCTCACCAATTGGCTGCAATCGATTTTGCAGATTCCAGTCATTCATAAATACTGCAAAATTCAATAACACTGCCGGTGCATTTTCAGCCTGAAGAATTTTCATCACAAGACTCTCAAAACTGACACCCTGTGTCTCATCGCCCTCATCATTTACAGCAAATTCAACCACTACCAAATCCGGCGCAATCTCTCCATTTTTCGTAACATCTAAATCATAACGCACCATACCAAGTTCGGATGGAGTTCCACCGACACCGGCCTTTACATAGTGCATATTTTTTCCATCGCAAGGTGAAAACAACTTGCAAAACGCGTCATAAGAACGGTAAGCATAACACATCGTGTTGATTGGCTTTCCGCCGGCTCCCTGTGTAATCGAGCCTCCAATATAAGCAATCGTCACATCCTCGCCGCGTTTACATTTTTCGATTACCTTTTTCAGGCGATAATTGTTTCCTGTCGACACAAGCGAGTTTTCAATCATATCCTGATACTCCGGCGAATCAAAATTAACCGGTGGGTCAACTTGAATTTCCGGCACTTCATAGCCATCATTTACATAAAATTTGACTGTCAAATCCATATTTTTATTTTCTTCCGGAAAAATAAAATTAAAGGAGCCAAAGCAGTCATCATCCTCATTTACCGGGTAGGCATCTACCGGAAGAACCATTTCTTCTCCCGTACATGGAATTGTCGCTTCCATCACAGTTCCTGTCGTGTATTTATCAGTTTTTCCATAACACTGGAACTGAAACTCGACTTCCTTTTCTTTATCTGCCGGGTCTTCCGCCTTGATACTGACACCAACACTGTGAACCAGTTTGCGGAATGTCTCCATCCTTGGGAGCATATCCAGCAATTCTTCATCAATATCTCCTGATGTAAATTTTACCTGATCTTTTAATCTTCCCTCTAAGTACACATAATCGCGAATTACGCCCTCCGGGTCTTTTGAACCGGAAATCGTCTTGTCTAAAACAGCATATAAACATGGTCTTTTTTCAACCGGATCCTTCGGTGCTTTGCAGGTCCTCTCATATTCTTACAACTCCTTTTTTCAAATCATTTTCAAATGCAAAAGTCCCCTTTTGCACGGCAATCGTTATTATTATAACGCAAAATCGTCAAAAGGGGAACCCCATTATTTCAATTCCCGGAGCCAAATCAAACAGCAAATATCCAGCGTCAAATACTGCCTCCATTATATCTGATATACGAGGCTTATCGTTATTCCTTCTCTTTTTCAATTAACTGATAATAACACAAATAATTTTTTGCAAATAAAACGCCTGCTAATGCTAATGCACATCCAAGCCCTGAATAAAAAAAAAAAGGCAACAAATATATCCGGAAAAATACCAGCAGCCCTTAATCCAACCCCGCCGCTCATCATACAAGCCATCATCACATAAGCTTTTTTATCAAAGAAATTCCAAAATGGCCGTTCATCTTCGTACCCTATAATTCTCTTCGTGTGTTTTTTACTCATTTTCAAAAACATCGCCCCAAAAGCAGAAAATACAAGCATTGAAAAAATAAACAGATACCATTTTGTGTCAATCATTAAATACGATAATATTCCCATCCTGGCAACATTAAATCCTGCCAACAGCCACACAACACCCGCAATCAAAAGAAGTGTTCTCTTTTTTACATAAAATCTATTTTTCATCGTCCCACTCCTTATATTTTTTTAAACATTCATCTGCATTGGCACAAATCTTATTAAACACCTCTTTGCACATATCTATTTTCTCCTTTGTTACTCCACTAAAAACATTCTTTGCAAATTGTTTTTGTGTCCTTATGCCACTTTGTACAATTGGTTCTGCCTTATCCAGTAAAGTAATCTTGATATATTTTTTATTACGAATGCTCTGCTCCCTTTGAATGAGCCCTTTACTCTCCAGTTTTTTTAGTGAGGTCGACACATGGGATTTGGTCGATTTTCGAATCTTCACTATCTCAGCTGCTGTATTATGCTGCGGATTATTATTCAGACACATGAGTATATCATATTCCATCTGTGTCAGCTCATACTTCTCGCACACATCCCTTGTAAGCACCTCATAATAATTAGTAAGTGTCTTATGCTGGTCCCAAAAAAACATCGTCATACCCCTCATTGCATTGTTCTATTTAGAACGATTATATGGCATTGTATTCTATTTGTCAACAAAAAATTCCTTTCCATCCGTTTTACTGCTCCCTTGCCCTATTAGCTTATTTTACTTGTTTTAAATGCTGTCACCCGGTCAAGTTTTGCTTGACATTCATAAAAGGCCGGTGACTCATAAATCACATACGTGTAAGCTCCGTCAATCGCAATTCCTTCATTCATCGGAGGCATTTTAACGGTCTTTTTCTTTTTGTTTTTCTTAATCGACAGTTTGGTGTAATCCCATGTCGGCTGATACGTTTCTAACTGCGACATAAAACCTCTGCGTCCCTTTTTGGTCTGACAGGAGCGGGAAACAATCATTTTCCCTGATGTAGTAAACGCAACTCCCTGTGTCCGGTTCGGCATAAGAATCCGGTTTGTGTAAGTAAGAGATGGCGCTGCGGATTTATTCTGAATGGTATAACCGTACATATATTTTGAGGAGAATTCGCTGTACGCTGCTGCCCAGATTCGGTTATTGTAATAGGTAACGTAAGACATCGTTTCCGGCATTTTTACAACGGAAGCAAACCGGTAAATCTCGTAATACGGCCTGCCGGATAAAACTGCTGCCTGAACCTGATTAAACTTAAAACTCTGCAAATTTTTACCGTATGTCACCCAGACATTCTCGCCATCAAAGGTGATGCCGCCCACATGCCCGGTATGTGGCAGAACAATGGTCGTAATATACTTTCTTGTTGTTTTGTTCATCACATAAATAACCGATTCCTGTTTTTTCGTGTAATCATATGCAGAAATCAGCAGATAATTTCCGGCAAATGTCACACTCTGAGGGACCATACGTGTCGCATAAAAGCCCCCCACATTTGTTCCAACAAGTCCCGGAATCACATAACTCTTTGCATAAGAAACTCGTTTTTTGAAGGCTTTATATTTTTTATAAGCCGCTGATTTTTTAAACGCTTTTTTCGTTTTAAAAAACTTGGCTGATATACTCGTCGCCTTCACTTTTTTAGAAGCAGTTTTGATACTTTTTACCGTTGAAACCGAACTCATCGTAATCCCGGACACGGTTCGCACTGCTTCGATTTTTACATAGTATTTTGTATTCTTCTTTAATCCGTCTATACCACGGATTTTCGACTCGTCTGCGGGCACTTTGACTACTGCCTTGTAACCGGAAGCCGATTTTTTGGAATAATAAATATTAAAATAATCTGCTCCGGTTCCTTTGCTCCATTTGACCTTAATCCGCTTATCACCACCTTTGATTTTTGAAATACTTGGTATCGATGGTGCCGTACCAAACAATACTTCCTCTGACGGTTCGCCCGGATTATCCACATCACCGGCATACGCAACAATCGTAAAATAATAGTCCTTTCCGGCGGAAAGTCCTGTCACATCAAATGTCGTCTCTATCGTATTACCTGCCAAAATACTTTCTTTTGAAGTCGATTTGCGATAATAAATCTGATAACCAGTGGCTCCACTGACCGGCTCCCACGCAAGCGTTATCTTTGTCTTTACATTTTTTGTTGCAGTAATTTTTGTCACTTCACCAGGCTGCAGAGCCACAAGCAGGACTTCGGATTCTTTTCCATAATATCCATTTGCACCGGCACGAATTTTCACATATAGAATCTGTCCTTCTTTTAAATTTGTAAATTCGTAACTGGTTTTTGTCGTACTTTTCAAGAGTGAAAAACTACTCGTCTCTTTTGACGAAGTAAAAATTTCATACTCCTCACTTTCCGCCAGCGCATTCCACTCAATCACTGCTTTTTTCTTGGTTGTCTCTTTCCTCCTCAGCCCGGTCACCTGTCTCGGAACAATACGAACCGTATAGTTTATCGTCTTGTCCTGATAGGACAATTCTAATTGCTGCTCACCAATCTTCGTCGTATCGACAGCCGTCATCTTCTCCGGATGCACAAGCTGCTCTGTTGCGTCCTCATAAGTCACTTTGATAACAACATTTTCCTTAGTAAATGTACTTTTATAAGGAAGTTCGATTTCCGTATCGACAACTTCTATCTTTGCAATTTCTTTCGTTTGTCCGGCCGGTGTACTCTCCGCCGCCAAAGTCATTTTTCCATCCACTCCCATTCCTGCAAGCAATCCCATAACAAGAATCAGCGCTATTATCCTACGTTTCATTTTGTACTGCCTCCTATTCTGCCAGTCTCATACTTTTTGTATGTCATCTTTTCGTCTGACACTCACTATAGCCGACAGGTTTGTCACAAAAAAGGCCACGCATCTCTGCGCAGCCTTCTCTATAAATAACAGGGGCACTAGGAATCGAACCCAGCTCTGGAGTTTTGGAGACTCTTATTCTACCGATGAACTATGCCCCTATGAGTAAGTGTTTTTCGCACTCACTCGATTATCATACCTCGTTTTAACTCTTTTGTCAAGCATTTTCTATTCGCTAATACCCTTTTCGCTGATAATTTTGCGAATGGTATCTTCTGATTCTTCACACTCGTCCGCAATTTGTGAAATTGACTTTCCTTTATTTAATTTTTTCTGAATTTGTACACGCAGGCCTTGACCAATTCCTAATTCGATTCCCTGCTCGATTCCCTGCTCAATTCCTTGCTCGATTCCCTGCTCAATTCCTTGCTCTATTCCCTGTTCGATTCCCTGCTCGATTCCCTGCTCGATTCCCTGCTCGATTCCCTTTGTAATCCCTTCTTTCAATCCTTGCTCATACTTCTCATCCATCTTCATTTCCAGTGTCATATAGTCATCCCTCCATTCTGTGTCTCTTCGGTTTTCAGCACACGCTGTTCTAATCGCTCGGTCCATCTGTCGCTTTGTTTTCAGGTAATCAAGAAGATGTGCCCTCCGGTACATCTTCTCGACTTCCGTTTATATTGATAAAAATTGTTTTTCTTTTGTTAACCATCCGTTTTTTAAACGACACTTTGCTCACTACTAATAAAATTTTCATGCCTTCCAGTCATTTTCTCTAATTATTTTCCAAATTACTTCCTCCGACTCTTCACACTCGTCCGCAATTTGTGAAATTGACTTTCCTTTATTTAATTTCTTCTGAATCTGTACACGCAACCCCTGACCAATTCCTAATTCGATTCCCTGTTCGATTCCCTGCTCGATTCCCTGCTCGATTCCTTGCTCGATTCCTTGCTCAATCCCTTGCTCGATTCCCTGCTCAATCCCTTGCTGGATTCCCTTTGTAATCCCTTCTTTCAATCCTTGCTCACGCCCCTGCTCATACTTCTCATCCATCTTCATTTCCAGCGTCATATAGTCATCCCTCCATTCTGTGTCTTTTCGGATTTTCAGCACACGCTGTTCTAATCGCTCGGTAAATCCATCCGTCGGAGTCTTTGTTTTCAGGTAATCAAGAAGATGTGCAAGTTCCTCCGGTACATCTTCTCGGCTTCCGTTTATGTTAATAAAAATTGTTTTTCTTTTGTCCTGCAAATGAATCTCTATATCCTCACGGCAAATCGATTCAAATGTATATACACTTCGGTTCTTAGCAAACAGATCGAAATTACATACAAAAATAACAATTGAATGTTTTAGGTTTCCATACTTCTCTCCTGCGGCAATCTGGTAACTGTCCATCTCACTGTGGTAATACCGGCTCCGCAGCGGCAGCTCCCTCATCTTCGTCGTCTGCATCTCAATGTCATAGGCGTTTCCCTTTTTGTCCTTTGCATAAACATCAAGACGGACACCCTTCGCATGAAAATTCGATTTCATGCTCACCTGGGTTCCCACGACGACAATTTCCTCAATCTCGATACCGAGGATTCTCTGTAAAAATTCTCTGCAATCCTCAGAATTGCTTAAAACGGTACAAAACATTACATCATCGGTAATACCGATTTTGTCAAAATCAATGTGTCTTCTCATGTGACATACCTCCCTCTCAGGGAGATATCCCATGTACTAACCTCCCTGCTTTTCAATTTGTTTTTTGTGATTTCGCAGTGAAGTTTTTTCTCGATTCTATACTATTTGACTTTTCTGATAATGTTTGGACTTTCTGCTTGTGCATATCTTAACACAGCTTAGTAAGAATTACAAGCGAAAATATTTATTGCACACCAAAAAGTTTATCTTCTAATTCCAATTTTAGATAAAATAGTCTTAATCTCATTTTTTAAATGTTCTTTAGGTAATATTTTCTTCATAGTAAGATCAAAACCTTTCTCTAAGTTTTCAAAGAAAAACGGTCTGGATGATGGAATTTTTGATGGAAACTCCAATTGATGATTTAACTGAATTGCTCTTGTAATATCTGCATCAAACAGTTCCAAATTTGACTTTTTCAGTAATTCTTCTCCCTTTTTTGTCTGACACAGAACTAAAGAGATTCCCTTCTTCTTTTCCTCCTCGGACAACTCACTTCCCCATGAATCACCTAATGAAATATCCGAAACACGAGATTGTGATGCATAACGACAATAATAACAATTCTCCGTATAATCTATACTTTTCAAGAAAGCATATGTATACATATCGACAATCCGCGAAAAACCAATATCTTTCTCTGTCGACCTTAAGCCAAATGATGTTTTCTCACGAAAATTTAACTCTTCCAGTTCTTCAATATCCACTGATTTTTCTTTTAAATACATCTTCAACAATTCAGGCGATGGAGAACCATGACATATTAAATCAACTGTGTACAAATTCTCTTGATTGCTTGAGAAATTTCTCAATGCTGCAACTTGACACGGTAATCCTATAAAAAGAACTTTTTTCCCATCTTTTAGTTTTCTTTCAATATCTCTATATATTGTTTTGGGATTACTTTTAACGTATTTAGAACCTGTAAATCGCTCAGCTATCTGAGTCGAACTTGTTAATACAAAAACAAATTCTCCCTTATTAAGCATACACGAAGCAACATATCCACCATCTTTAATAAATGAATATATAATTGCTGAAGCAACACCTCCTGAAGAGGCATTATTTCTGATTTCTGGATTCAATGCCCATCCTTCTTTCCAAAAGAGAGGATTAAGCTTATCCACGCATTTTATATTTGGACAATTTTTTTCACACAGCCCACAATTTACGCACTTCACTTCATCAATCACAGCATTATATGACTTATAGTCATCTATAATAGTAATAGCACTCATTTTGCATATATTCGTGCAAGCCATACAACCAGCGCACATATTCTTAGCACACACAGTTTTCATGAAAAAACACCTCCCATGATAAGAGTGTGAATACACTCTAGTTTCTTTCTCATAACACTATATCTTATACCCCCAGTTTTTGCAGTCTTCTTAAATTCTAAAGTTTTTCTAATCACCATGCTTCTTGGTTCATCAAAATGAGTTTCTAAATAAATCCATTCAATAGCTTTTTCCATTAAGCTATCAATAATGTGACCACTTTTATCAATATTTTTTTCTTCATTGTATATAGAAACGATAATGCTAACCAACTTCTTCATTAAATCACGCGCTTTCTTCGAACTTTATTCAAAAAAAATTGCAGCATCGGAATCCATGTTTTTGAAAACACAGCAAATCCAAGCACAAGAATTAAAAGTTGAAAAAGAAATCCTTTTATGTCATCTACAAACATCAAAATTGCAGACAAAATCATTAACAATGACCCCAGAATAAATTCCTTATACCAAATATCATACTTAATATATTTTCTGGTGTGAAACACACGAAACATAAAGACTGCAATATAGCTTATACATGTTGCCAGTGCAGCTCCATATACCCCTATTACTGGAACTAAGATGAAATTTAATAGTATATTAAACACTGCACCAAAAGAACCAGAGAACAAATAACCAAAACTATCCTTATGAACGGTATAACTTGTTGCCATAAATGTCCCCAACGTCAAATAAACGCATCCAATAATCAAAAAATGGAGTGTATCTCCAGGCATCATAATAACTATCAGATACATATATTTTCAAAAATGGTTTTGCCAATAATAAAAGTCCAATTCCAAATGCTACCATCGCCAATATAAGCGCGACAAAAAGAATAAGCATCTTTCTTCGCTCTTTCCTACGCATATTATTTCAGCAACCTTTCCTCCGTCTTATCAATTGCTGCTAATAATGTCTCCCCAAAGATGTCTCTTAAACTGTCACGTCCTTGTTTTAAATTTGGCAAACGTGTCTTCATGTTGTGACAGTCACTTCCCAGTACCAACGGCACCTGAAGTTTTAAAAATTTTTTGATAAAACGCTTTTTTTTATGTCTGTCGATTCCGCCCGTATTAAGCTGAGCGTATAAGGGAAGTTTAAAAATTTGATTCCAGATTTTTCTGCTTTTTTGAAATGAATCATATCGCTCGACATGAGCTAGTAAGATTGTCAACTTTTGTTTCTCAATCAATTTTTTGACATCCACATAAATCTCATCCGTCCACTGAGCAAATGGCATCTCAAGGAGCAAAATATCGGTTCCTTCAATCGTGAGTTCGCGAATTTGCTTCGCATCCCCAATTCCCGGAAAATAATAAACTTCCGCGCCCTTCCGTAAAGAAAGGGGAGTCCCCATATCATGCTCATTCAGTGCTTTCGTTAATTTCCGAAAAGAGTACTCTCTCCGCTCTAAAAAAGACGAAATTTTGTCAAAATGGGCATAAAAATGGGGAGTCAACAATATCTCTTGCGCTCCCTGCTCACTCTCCAGCGTCAACATCTGAAGAGACTCATGTGTAGCCTGGCTTCCATCATCCATGCCCGGCAGTATGTGTGTACGAAAATCTATCATGAAGTATCAAATCCTCCATCCACACAAACACTTATTTTTATGTCATTTGCAACTTTATCAAATTTTTTATATTCTGTCAAGCAAAATATTTAACTGATTATAATTTTCTAATAATATTTTCGAAACCCGCGTACATCATCTGTATAGCCAACCGCCTCATAAAACCGGTGTGCTCCCTTTCGGAATCCGGAAGAAACCAAAAGTGCATATTCACACTGATTTTTAAGTGCAAATTCATCCAGTGCCTCAAATATTTTTCTGCCAACGCCCTGCCCTCTGCATTCACCGGAAACAATCACATTCTCTACAACAAGGAATGGAGCATCCAATGCAATACACACAATTCCCATCGTGCTGCCAAGCACCTTATCACCATCTGCTGCCACTGCAAGAAAATACTCCGGTCTGTCGACTGTACGATAATAATTGCTCTCTAATACTTCCATCGAAACTCCTTCCGGAATCAAATCCCGGTACATTTCCTGCAATTGTGGGAGGTCTGATTTTTTCATTTTTCGAATTTGAATTTCTTTTTTCATATCTATCACCTGATTTTCATTTTCCATTCGTCAATAATCTCACTATAGTATACGAAAATTTAATGAATTTGTCACTAAAAAAGAAGAAAAAATGGTCATAATAAAGAAAAACTCTTCCTAATAATCATGACCACCAGCTCAGCTGGTGGTTTCCTCTGCGGCTATAAGCCTGTGGTACTAGCCGGCTCTAAAGAGCCATTGAAGATTCGCCATGCGCATAGTTACCACAGGCAAGCCCTAAAGGGCTTTAGCTTATGCCTTATTTACTGGCTCACCCGTAAACGGGTCTATGTACTCTTTCAGTGACATCTGATCATATTCCAGATCTTGTTGCATCTGATTCCTTACATATTCTTCAATTTTCTTTGCATTTTTGCCTACTGTATCGACATAATACCCTCTGCACCAGAAATGTCTGTTTCCATACTTGTACTTCAAATTTGCATGTCTATCAAATATCATCAAAGAACTTTTCCCTTTCAAATATCCCATTATTTCTGACACACTGTATTTTGGTGGTATACTCACAAACATATGAACATGATCTGGCATACACTCCGTCGCTATTATTTCAACACCCTTTCTTTTGCACAATTCGCTTAATATATGACCTATATCTGCTCTTATTTGCTTGTATATAATCTTTCTTCTAAACTTAGGTGCAAAAACTATATGATATTTGCATGTCCATTTTGTGTGTGATAAACTATTATTGTCCATTTGGACTCCTCCTTGTTGTAATGATTTGGTTGGCGAACCTTATATTCATTATAACATGGAGGTTTTTTACTTGAAGCTAAAGCTGTTTGGGAACACACCTGCATAGCAGGTGGTTTATTTTTATTGCCAATACAATTATAAAACACATCATATTTGCAATTGTTTGATAAATATGATGTGTTTTTTTCTTTTGTCTATTTTGCAAAGACAACAAAAAAGACAGATTGTTTATCTGTCAAAAAAACTTATAATTATCTATGATTAAGCCACTCTATATGGAAAGCTTACAGATGCCTGGGGGTTGACTTTGCGAGGGTCTTTTCGACCAGGTCTTACTGGTAATACATGCTTTTCTATTAGGTCAATCACATCAGGTGGACTAAGATTGCGTTTATTACGGAGATATTCTCTACAAATATAAATGGCGATTGTAAAGTTCACCTGTTTTGTTTTATCATTGTCTTTCATTTGTTTTATTACATGTGTTGTTATCGATTCACAATAGTTATACAAAAGTAATCGCGCATATATTTCTTGTTTAATAAAATCTGGTTTTCGTGCATGGAAACTTGTTAATCCTATGGCATATTTTAATTCTCTGAATGAAGTTTCTATTCCCCATATGTCGATATTTTAGAAATGCCGATAAATTTTCTATAAGATTCCATGCCTGACCCAATGTCAGGCACAGGTAATGAACTATCGGCATTTATTTCAATCCACAAAGCCGCTTGATAGCATCTTCGTCATTGGCATACTTGAATACCACATCATCCTTAAAGACGGAACTGTCACTATCACTAAGCTTATGCAGTGCGTCCCTCTTCATCTCTTCAGTAACCTTTGCGTAGAAACGAGTCGTTTCTATGTTCGAATGACCAAGCCATTCAGATATAGTAGGAAGTGGCACTCCCGCCTGATACAGGTGCATTGCCCTCGTCCTTCTGAAAAGATGTGAATGCAGATGGATTAGATCTGGATTGCTTTTGCGAACCTCTTCTTCACATCCTGCAAATATACAGCTGACATTATCACTGGACATTTTGTTTCTCCGACCATTTCGGAAAGAATAAAACAATAGATTTTCCGAAGTCTTGTCGGGATGGTATTTTTCACAGTAATCTTCAAACTGGTTCGATATTTCCCTGGATAAAGGAGTGATCCTATGTTTCTTTCCTTTTCCGTAGAAATGGACATCAGCCTCCCTGTTGGATGTTGCTTTAACATCAAGGTGCTTGACCATCTCAGCATATTCCTTCTCTGCTATACGCCATGAGAATTGCAGATTTTTTTCACAAACCGGTAACAAGCCTGTTCTGCTATCATCCTGGTGTTCAGCAGACTCCCTCTAAAGGAGATGAATTCCGGAAAGGTATGGTCTAAAACATTTGTAATTTTTACAAGATAAAAAGAACGCTGACGAATCAGCCTGTCTCGTAAACGAGTTAGTGACTTTAAGGAATAAGAGTGGTAAAATCCTTTTGAATGGGGTTTGTATTCAACCGTCATTAACCACCGAGCTATTGATTCGCAGTCAACAGAATCGGTTTTGGTTCGCCTTAAAGTTGTAGACTTTTTATATTCCTTGATAAGAACTGGATTAACTTCCATGAAGCTGTGGTGAGCGTTTTCAAGGAAAAGTTCAAGATTGAGGGCATAATGAGCAGTTGATTCAAACCCTATTTTTATATCCTCAGGATTGGAGAGAGAGTTGAGAGTAGTAAGCAGATGTTCAAACCCATCTTTATCGTTTTTGACAGTAAATTTGGAAACAATCTGCTGGTCGGCTGCAGAAATGATGCAAATCATGTTTGTACTTGGAAATGTCAATTCCAACAAAGTACATGGACATAGAAATATACCTCCTGAAATAATATTTAGCACTGCTGTCTTCCACAGAGAATTCGGCTGTGTAATCACGTAAATAGAACCGTCAAGCGTTAACAAACTAATTACCAGTAATAGACGAAAAGCTGTGGTCTGAGTCATCTCCGAACAGTCAAAGTTGTAATAGAATAGATACAGATCCACAGTGCTTTAAGTATTATAATGGAGTATTCAATAAAACCCAAGAGATTGGGAGAAAGGAGAATAATCCATTACCCTCAAAAGAGGATAATTGGATTATACGTGATTAATGAAGTGAAAAAAATGTTAGATTTCCAGACAATCGCTGTTGATTTTGATGGCACTCTCTGCTACAGCAAATGGCCGGAGCTTGGTCAGCCAAACCAGGCACTGATCGAATATCTCCAGGAATGGAAACGCAATGACAACCTTCCGGAAATCATAGAATTCTACGGACACAACAGCCGCAAGATATCCTGCGACTAGGCATAGAACCCGTAATGGGGCTATGCCTTTGTGCTTATTCTGGCATTCATTTTTAGTTAGTGCGGGTTATTTACCTAATACAGTTCTTCTCATAATAAAAATCTGTTAGTTAAACTTTTTCAAATTTTGCTACTTCATCCGATAAATCTTCCGAAAGGTTCTTATTTTCGTCCGCCTGCACTGTAATTGCTGAAATTGCTGTTACAAGTTGTGATATCTCTTGTGCTACGTTTGTAACACCTTTTGCAGATTCTTCAATCGCTATAGAAATGTTATTGATACCTTCATTCATATCATTCATTGTACCTAAGCTATCTTTTGACTTAACTGCAAACTCGTTAAATGTATTACTTGCCTGATCAGAATCAGCATCATAATTTCCAATAATTTTTACAAAGTTGTCATAATCAAGTGCTACCTTTTCATCTACAAAACGAATCATTTCCGTTGCATTTCCAGACAGATTGTTTACTGCCTCAATAACTTTTCCACTGATTTCCTGAATATTGTTTGCTGTCTCACGTGAACTATCTGCAAGCTGTCTGATTTCATCTGCAACAACGGCAAAGCCCCTGCCTGCTTCCCCTGCTCTTGCTGCTTCAATCGATGCATTAAGTGCTAAAAGATTTGTCTGTGCTGCGATATTTAAGATATTTTCTGTAAGTTTTTCAATTTCATTTACAGACTTAGATGCTTCTACTGCCTCTGCGACATCCTTATGAATGCCATCAAATGTTTCTACTGTTTTTTCTTTTGATGCAATCGCTTCTTTATAGCTATTTTCTGCAGTAAGCTTCACTTCATGCATCTTCATTGCAGAGTTCTTAGCATCCTCATTCATGCCTGCCATTTTCTCTAGCAGATTATTACATCCTTGGGCTAAATCATATAGAGAAGCAGATACCTCTTCCATGGATGCTGCAAGTTCTTCCGATGTTGCACTCACATTGGATGCACTCATATTTGAAGATTCCGCCTCATTTTGTACAAGATAGGAAGATTCTTTCATATCTTTTGATACACTCTGAATCTTTACCATAAGATTTTGTAATGTTTCAATAAAATGGTTGACACCATTTGCAAGCTGACCAATTTCATCACTGGTTTCATCAAATACTCTTAACGTAAGATTACCCTGTCCTGATTCTATACCTAAAATGATATCATCCAAATCATTCTTTGCTCTTTTTGCTGGACGAACAATGGACTTATTAATAACAATCGAAAGAAGTACGATTACAATAATATCAGCTGCCACAAGTGCAAGATCAAAAATGATGCTTCCATTTATTCTGTAGTTGCTATGTCTGATGGCTTCTGCCACTTCTCCTTTTGCTGTTTCAAAAACCGCGGTATCATTATTTCCCACTGCTTCTTCATATTGTTCAAACTGTTCTATAAGCACATTATTCTTTCCTCGAATAGCTTGTAATGCCATTAAATTCAAGACTGTAATCAAAACTGCAAAAAAGCCTACAGCCACTAACATTGTTACTAACTTTTTTCCCAAGTTCTTTCTCTTTTTCATGTTTATTTTTCTTCTTTCTGCGAAAGGCACCAATGCGTTCATGTTTTTTTATACACAAGGAAAAAAACACCAAAATTTTCACCACAAAAAATCGTACCAAAAAAGAGGAGGATTCCCTGTGGTTTATTTTACAACAAATACTTATACCAAATAAAATTTCAAAATTTTGTCAATGCTTCTTTGCCGGAAGCTGTCTTCTGACTGATGTTGTGGATCAGCTTCATGAAGATTCCAAAAAAATCAATGTCGTTGACCGCTTATCAAAGCATCTTGATAAAGGTACTCTGGCATCTGCGGCTGCTTCTTACCTTCAGCAGGTGAGAAATTGGGTGCCTGCCGACCCCGTGATTCATATCGATGACAGCGATGTGGTAAAACAAGATGTTCCTGAAACTTGATGATTTGGAACAGGATTACGTCATCCGCCTTACCTCTAAAAGAAAACTTTTATACCACAACAAATGGACTCCTGCCACAGAATTGCGCGACCGCAGAAAAGGCAAGATCAAGACCAGTGTTTTCTACAGGGGAAAAGAGCATGAAGCTTATCTATCACACGTTAGAGTGCAGATCACTGCATCCAGAAAGGACATTTATCTGGTCCTCGTTTATGGCATTACGGAACATCCGATGATGCTTGCCACCAATAAGGAGATCAAATCAAAGGAAGATGTGCTCCGGGTGGCCCGGATATATTTTTCCCGATGGAGAATTATGCCGATATCTGCATAATGCGCCATCTCAAATGATAATTCGTATGTTTTATCACTTTTTCGTGGAAGATAATCAAACACTTGATTTACAGGCATCCACTTATAGTCTGCATTTTTTGTGGTCTTTGTATTTTCCCTCGAAAAAATCTGAGTGATATCTATATCAAACTCATCATTTGGAGGAAAATTTAACCCAGATGCAATTCCATTACTATTTTTATCTTTGATACGTATAGCGAATTTCCATCCTTTTTCAATTGCATGTGCAAAAATGTTATAGTTTTCATATCCTCTATCAGCAACAAGAATAACATTCTCTAGTTTCGATCTGTCAATCATTGTTGCACATGCTCTAAACTCGTTGTAATCCGCTGCTGTTTGCACTAAAACATCGGTGTATATACGATTCAAAACATCATAAAAGGCATTTAGATGTAGTTTATTAACAATTGAACCATGCTGATTACGTTCTCAAAAAGTTTCTGGATCCTTTTGATTGGTTGCAATGGTCAAGTTACTTCCATCACATGCAATTAAACGATAACCATGATAATTATTAGTAGTTGGAAGGTTGTCATCCGTAAAAGATTTAAGCAAATATTCAAAAGCCTCTGGAAGTACTTTTGAACGTTGTTGCGTAAATGCTGACACAGACGGAGTATTTTTGTTAAAATCAAAGAAATCAAGTAGTTCTTTACTCATAGTAGCTCCACCCGAATTCATCATGATTCCAATAAAAGTTTTGAAATCAATTTTCCGTTTTCGAGAGAAATCGACATTGGGATTTCGAAGAAATAAACATGGATTGTTAGCTAATTCCGAAATATGATTCTTTAGAGAATCTGAAACTTGATTGGTCATCTTAACTTAATGACATTGCCCTGATGGGTCTTTTTTCCATCCGCAGATATGGTTCCTTTCTCACGAATGGCGGTTTCTGCTTCATTTAATCTCGTCATTAATTCAATCTATTCGCATGTAAATTTGCAACACATTCTACATTTGTATTACGTTTTGGAACGCTCACGGAGATATTCTATTCCTTCTCTCCCATCACTCCGCCATTCTTTTTTGCCTCTTCCTGCATTTCCTTTTTCACTTGTTTAAATGTTTTTCCCGACACATCCACATCGGTTACCGTGACTTTGAGAGAATCATCATCCTCAAGCACATACTTTTTGTCTTTTTGCGCTTTTTTTTGCTCACTGGCATCTGTCTCTTTAATTGCATCTGTTTTTGCACTTGCCTTTGATATGTTGGCATCATCGTTGTTTGCTCCCATAAAACTATGGGCAAAATATCCCCCTGTCAAAAACAGCAGTGCCATAACAACTATGGCGATATGTACTTTCTTGCTTTTAATTTTATTCATATTACCCTGTCTCCTTTCATCATGATTTAGTCAACGAGAAAGAACACACACCCTTCGGAGTACATTTCGCTGTAAATACCCGGTGTTTAGTGTAAGATTTTTTCTTTGCTGACCATTTTATGTCTCCCGAAATCCAATATTTAGCCAACGATCTGCTTTTACTCGCTGAAGATGTATACCCTGATTTTCTATTGACAAAAGATGCGCCATTATAACGATAATAAATGTATTCCTTATCCGAAACATACGCATATGTGCCATTATACTTAAATTCCGTAGATTGCTTTAGTCTTAATAATTTTTTCCCTTAAGATGATGACACCTCATATATATGAAAACTAAATCCCGTTTTGTATCCAGCAGCCTTCGCTTGAGCACTAATCATACTACTTGTTAAACTAGTCGGAAACAACTGTTGATATGTAATTTCCGTTTCAGTAATAACTAAATCATCCTCATGTATAACATTAGACCTTTTACTTGTTAGAACCATACCCTCCTGTACTATTCTACTCAACAACATATCACTGTTTGTTGAATAATTACTTGCCACCTTATCGGTTGATGTCTTTATGCTCTCAATAGTTATAACATCTCCTTTAGCAATTTCTGCCGCCGAAACATCTGTAACTTGAAGCATCGTCAATGCACACATTAGAGCCATTCCTATTACTTTTTTCTCATTCTTACTTATCCCTTCTTTATTTTTTGTTTTATTATAATACTTTTTTATTATTTTAACAAGAAATATTTTTATAGCCTTCCTTATCTATAAAATATTTTTATAACCTTCCTTATCACAAAATCCTAAAAAACATGTGGGAGCAATGTCATTAAGTTAAGATGACCAATCAAGATCTTAGCATCAGAAATGATGCTAGGGTCTTTTTATTTTGTAATAAATGCTTGACATATGATTCGAAATGTGCGGCCGCTTTCGCTTTTGAATGATAATGAGGTAGCGAAAGCGGCCCTTGTAATTAAGAACATCTTGATTGCAAGGAGGTAACGCATATGAGCAATTACTTTTGTATAACTATTGTGAATTGAAAACAACACATGTAATAAAACAAATGAAAGACAATGATAAAACAAAACAGGTGAACTTTACAATCGCCATTTATATTTGTAGAGAATATCTCCGTCATAAACGCAATCTTAGTCCACCTGATGTGATTAACCTAATAGAAAAGCATGTATTACCAGTAAGACCTGGTCGAAAAGACCCTCGCAAAGTCAAACCCCAGGCATCTGTAAGCTTTCCATATAGAGTGGCTTAATCATAGATAATTATAAGTTTTTTTGACAGATAAACAATCTGTCTTTTTGTTGTGCTTTGCAAAATAGACAAAACAAAAAAAGTGCAAACGAACACTTGCCACAAACTTATGCTATTTTTTTTGACTATTCTCCCACAAAATGATAAAATACAATTATATCTTTGTTTTGAGGAAAAAAACTATATACTTACGTCGGGAGGAGGTTACTTAAGATGAATTATGACGAGAGTATCTATAAAGAAAAAGCGAACAGGCGGGCGCGGAAAATCTGGCTTGTTTTCGCCATTTTACTATCAGCCAATTACGGCTCTGACACAGCAAACGGACTACGGACCGGTCCTTATTATTTAACCTTTTTACTTCTATGCTGGGTTCCCTTTATTATCGGACAAATTCTATTAAAAGTAAAAGGTATGTCAACCGATTGGTACAAATATGGAATTGCCGTTGGATATGGTATCTTCTATTCCTTTGTACTGATTACCAGCCCATCCAACATTGCATTTACCTACATACTGCCGGTAACCAGTCTTTTGGTTTTATACAAAAACCAGAAATTTATGATTCAATACGGCGTTGCCAATGCGTTAATCATCATAGCCAATGCAGTTGTTAAATATATGAACGGATTCAACACCGATGCCGATGTCAAAGAATTTACTTTGCAGCTTTCCTGCATCATTCTCTGCTACATCTGCTATGTAATGTCCATCCGTCATTTGAATGAATCGGACGGCTCCATGTTAAACTATGTAAAAGATGATTTGCACCGTGTTGTAACAACGGTTGAGCAGGTAAAAGACGCAAGTAATTCGATTGTTGACGGCGTTACCGTTGTCCGCGAGCTTGCGGTTGAAAATAAACACGGAGCGGATGTCGTTGTACTCGGCATGAATGAGCTGACCGCAAACAATCAGACCTTACAGGATAAAACAAATTCGTCACTCGATATGACAACGGATATCAACACGCAGGTAATCAATGTTTCTTCCTTAATTGAGCAGATGGTTGAACTTACCAAAGAATCCGGCGAACATGCTGCTACCAGCAGTAAAGATTTGGACGGCGTAGTTGAGACCACTTCAACGATGGCGTCATTATCCGCAGAGGTAGAAAATGTATTAAAAGACTTCAAATCCGAATTCGAGCGCGTAATTACAGAAACCGGAACGATTGAGGATATTTCAAGCCAGACAAATCTTTTAGCACTGAATGCTTCGATTGAAGCGGCTCGCGCCGGTGACTCCGGTCGAGGATTTGCTGTTGTTGCCGACCAGATTCGAGTGCTGAGCACTGAAACACAGACCTCTTCCGGACAGATTCGCGATGCGCTGACCCGCTTGTCAGAAACTTCTTCAAAGATGACTTCCGCAGTCGAGCAGACGCTTGAACTGATTCAGCAGTCGCTAGAAAAAGTTACGCTGACAAACAAAAGTGTCGAAAAAATCACAACCGATTCCAAAGAACTCGGTGACCACATTCAGGTAATCGATTCCGCCATAAAAGAAGTAGAAACATCGAATACACAGCTGGTTTCTAACATGGAACAGATTTCCTCCATTGTGGATAAGATGACAAAAAGCATTTCTCATTCAGATGGAACAACCCATGCAATGCTTAGTAAATATGCAGAAACAGCAACAAATATCAACAGCATTGAACATATCGTAGAGGGCTTGATGACAGAACTTGGTATCGGTGGCTTTATGGGTGTTGAAGATTTGCGTGCCGGCATGAAAGTTATGCTTTTGCCAAATGATAACAGCAAACATCCAAAAGAGTATCACGGTGAAATTGTAAAGCGTACAGACCAGAGTTTATTAGTCGCCATCAATCCGAAAAATCCTCTGCCAGTCACCAAAACAACCTGGCAGATGCAAATTACGGCAGGAAATATTTTGTACTGCTGGGAATCCGTAAACTGGAAAATGGTAGAACAAGATGGCAGGAATTTGTGTCTGATTGAGCTCCGCTCACTTCCAAAAATTCACAATCGCCGTAAATACCCTCGTATGGATTTATATAATTTCTGTCAGATCACCGTACTGGAAACCGGCGAAAGTTATATGGGTAAAATGGAAAATATCAGTGCCAATGGTTTTGCTTTTGTATCCGGCAATGAATTTTTCGCTGACTGCAAAGGTCAAAAAATCCGCCTTGAAATTGAAAACTTTGAATTAACATCAGAGAGCATTTTGGAGGGTCGTATTCTCAGAAGTTCCGACAACAATGGCATTTACATTGTCGGCTGCCAGATGCCGGAGGACAATCCGTCAATTATGAAATATGTAGCAGGCAAATTGGAAAAGCAGAAAAAATCTCCCCATCGCTAACGATAGGGAGATTATAAGGGGAATAAGTATTCAACGCTTTATCCGCTGAATACAGCAAATCAAGGCAGAGGGGAATCGACCTCGATTTGCCGGTACTACTATTGTTGCCGCTTTTTAGAAACTTATACATATTTTTTGATTTTTTATAAAAAATGTGATATAGTCAGTAACGTACTATTTATATCAGGAGGAAATTAGCATGGCTTTATTACAGGAATGGCGCGAATACGCCTATAGCGAAGAAATGCAGAATTCAAAAGAAGGACAGAAGTTGTGGGAGAACTATTTCACTCTGGAAAAGGGTATCTATGAAAAGTTATTAGCAAATCCATCTGAAATTGTAGAAGGTACCGTACAGGAATTGGCAGACCGCTATGAAGTACCGCTTTCCATGATGGTTGGCTTTTTAGATGGTATTAATGACAGTTTGAAAGAAGCAAATCCAATCGACGAAATGGAAAAAGATACCAAGGTAAAACTTGACATTGATTTAGAAAAATTGTACTACAACATGGTTGAATGTAAGGCAGAATGGCTTTACACACTTCCACAGTGGAACGATATTCTGCCGGAAGACAAGCGCAAGGAGCTTTATAAAAAGCAGAAGAATTCCGGTACGATTCATAATGAGAACCGTAAAGTCGGAAGAAATGATCCATGTCCATGTGGTTCCGGCAAAAAATATAAGCAGTGCTGCGGACGCTAATTAAACCACACCCATTTATTTGAATATTTTGTAATGAAAAGAACATGAAAAATTAATAGATAATACATTGACGATTGACTTAGAAACGAGTATATTAGGAATTCGAAATTTACAAAAAAAGTGAGGTATATTCAGTATGAAAGGAAATCGTTCGATGCAGGATATGACAGAGGGAAGACCAATTTCACTGATACTGAAATTTTTCTTTCCTCTTTTATTTGGAATGTTATTCCAGCAATTTTATAACCTAGTGGACACTGCCATTGTCGGAAAGTTTTTAGGTCCGGATGATTTGGCGGCAGTTGGTGCTACGGGTTCCGTGAACTTTTTAATTCTCGGATTCTGTATGGGTGTCTGCAATGGCTTTTCCATCCCCGTTGCCCAGAAATTTGGTGCAAAAGATGAGAGCGGTCTTCGCCGCTTTGTAGCAAACAGCGTTTGGCTTTCTGTCATTTTTGCAGCCGTCATGACCGTTGTTGTCTGTATTTTGTGCCGCCAAATTTTAATTTGGATGGACACCCCGGCAAATATTTTAGAAGGTTCGTACCGCTATATCTTTGTGATATTTTTAGGAATCCCTGTCACCTACTTATATAACCTGCTTTCAGGCATTATGAGAGCACTTGGTGACAGCAAAACCCCACTCATTTTCCTCATTCTGTCCTCGGTCTTAAATATTCTTTTTGACCTTGGTGCGATTTTGATTTTACACATGGGTGTTGCAGGAGCTGCATGGGCTACCGTTACAGCTCAAGGAATTTCCGGCGTTTTGTGTTTGATTTACATGAAAAAGAAATATACGATTTTGAAAATTTCAAAGGATGAATGGAAATTAAACGGAAGCTGTATTGCCAGACTCTGTGGTATGGGAATTCCTATGGGGCTTCAGTATTCGATTACAGCAATCGGCAGTGTCGTTTTACAGACTGCCGTAAACCGTCTTGGTTCCACCGCAGTTGCAGCTGTTGCCTCCGGCGGAAAACTTGCCATGTTCTTCTGCTGTCCGTTTGACGCAATGGGTTCCACAATGTCCACATATGCCGGACAGAACTTAGGAGCCCAGAAACTTGACCGTGTAGACAAGGGAATTTTTGCATGCAGCGGATTAGCTCTTGTTTATTCTGTGATTGCCTGTGGCCCTTTTTTGTTTACCGGACAATATTTAGCACTTTTATTTGTCGACGGCACAGAAACCCGGTTAATTGAAATGATTGCTGCATTCCTTCGCTGGAACTGCATTTTCTATTTCCCATTAGCACTTGTAAACATTGTCCGCTTTACGATTCAGGGCTTGGGATTCGGAAAATTGGCTATTTTAGCCGGCGTGTGTGAAATGGCTGCCAGAAGTATTGTCGGATTCTATTTTGTTCCGGTATTCGGCTTCACCGCTGCCTGTCTGGCAAGCCCAATCGCCTGGATATTGGCAGATGTGTTTTTGATTCCGGCGTATTTTCTTGTGGTGAGGCATTTAAAGAAGGAACTTTGCATAAGCTAGGTTTTTAATTTCATAATTGTTTCTCCTAAATAAATTGGTATCTCTTGTGCCGCTCCCGCTTAGCAAACGCGTAAGGGTATCGACATGTAAACTACACATGTCTCATACCCACGTGTTTGCAGCACAATCAATACCAATTTATTTAGGAGAAACTATCAGAAATTAAGAACCTCTCATCAAAGATTCCAGCCATTCAGCCATTTCTTTTTCACCGCAATTAACCTTCTAATATTTGGTTATGATGCCTTTGCGGTCGATGTTCGCAGACATTTTAGGATTCGAGTAATTTATCAAAAAAAGATGGATGGAAAGTGGGTTTGAACGCGTCAGCAGGAGACACTGGTATTTTCAGTGTCCCTGCTGCTACGCAGTTCAACAAACGGGAGTGCCCACTCTCCATCCATCTTTTTTTGATAAATTACGGAAACTAAATATGTCTGTAAATATCCCCGCAATACTCTCTTATTCATAAATTGCCTTAGCAATTTCTACTTTATTCATAGAGTACAAATGGATTCCGTCTACGCCATGCGCAAGCAGATTCTCCATCTGACGTTTGGAGTAATCTAAGCCGGCTTTTTTCAAGTCAGCCGGATTATCTTTATATTTCTCAATGGCATCTGCTAATTCCTTTGGAATTTTGGTGCCTGACATTCCGATGATGTTTTTGACCTGTCCGGCGGATGTAATCGGCATTAAACCAGGAAGAATCGGTACTGTGATTCCGGCATTACGTGCCTCGTCCAAGAAACGGAAAAATGTTTCATTGTCATAAAATAGCTGTGTAATCAAAAAGTCTACACCTTTATCCACCTTGATTTTCAGGTTTGCAATGTCTTCCGAAAGGCTTGCTGCTTCCTGATGTACTTCCGGATAGCACGCTCCTGCCACACTGAAATCAAACATCTCTTTTACATCGGTAACCAAATCCGATGCATGGTCATAATAGCGGGCGTCAAACTGCTCATCGCTCATCCACTGCGGTTTATCGCCACGCAGCGCTAACAAATTGTGAATTCCATTGCGATACAAATTCGTCAAAAAATTTTTCAAGAATAACCGGTCCGGAATGGCTGCACAGGTCAAATGGGTAAGTGCCTCAATCCCACACTGATTCTGAATATAAGAAGCTATGGCAAAGGTGTTTTCTGCTGTGTTGCCACCAGCTCCGTAAGTCACACTGATAAAACTTGGGTGAAGTGTTTTAAACTCATCTAATGCGTCATAAATAACGGATACATCGGCGTCCTTTTTCGGTGGAAAAACTTCCAAAGAATAGGTTGGCCGGTTTGTATGAAATAAATCTTTAATCATGTCTTTTTTCCTCGCTTTCGAGACATTAGTATAACATAAAAAAGTGCGCCTGAAAAGCGCACTTTCTTAATTTTCAGCCATAGCCTTATACTAAATATCTATCACTTGGTATAGAATCTAACTATATTGTATGAATGAGGTTCTAAAATAACGACACCGTCTTTGACACCGGTTCCTTTTTTCGGCACTACATTTTCAGGATTTTCCGGTGAGTTTACTGCTTTCATATCGTCATTGTTAAGTACCATATGCTCTGCCAGTGTCAGTTCGCCAAAGCCCTTAAAGTCAAGAGAAACCTCTGCTGTTTCATCCATATTACGGTTCACGGCAAATACGGTCAGTTCTTTCTTCTCTTCATTCCAGACAACGGAGCTGTCCACATATGGAATCGCATCACGCTTGCCGGCTGCATAAGTGCCACACTCAACATCTGCCTTCAAGGCAACACCCTGTCCGTAACGGCAGGCATACATAAATGGATAGAAAATCGTCTGAAGCCACATTTTACCACCATTTACTGTCATAATCGGTGCAATTACATTAACAAGCTGTGCCAGACAGGCAATTTTTACACGGTCCGAATTATTAATCAGCGTGTTCAATAGACATCCGACTGCTAACGCATCTTCCATCGTGTAAATATCCTCTAACAGTGGTGGCGCAATCTGCCATTTCTCCTGTTTTTTATCCTGCTCCTGTGAATGGAACCAGATGTTCCACTCATCGAAAGAAAGGAAAATATCTTTATCACTTTCCTTTTCTTTCTTAATCCTATCGCAGATGGCTCCGACTTTTTTAATAAAATCATCCATATCCATCGAGCAGCTTAAATACTTCTTTGTATCATCATCCGGATTTCCGTAATACTCATGCATCGACAAATAATCAATGTGGTCGTATGCCTCGCGAAGCACCGTTTCTTCCCATTCGCCAAAAGTCGGCATGTTCTGATGAGAACTTCCGCAGGCAACCAGCTCAATGGAGTCATCGATCCATTTCATGATTTTTGCTGCTTCACATGCAGTACGTGCGTATTCAGTCGCTGTTTTATGTCCAATCTGCCAAGGACCATCCATCTCATTGCCAAGACACCAGGTATGAATGCCAAAAGGCTTTTCAAAGCCATTCGCGCGGCGCATATTAGCATAATAAGTATCGGTTACGGAATTGCAGTATTCGACAACATTACCGGCTTCTTCCGGCCCACGTGTTCCGAGATTTACTGCCATCATAATGTCCGTTCCCACACGTTTTGCCCATTCCTGAAATTCATCGATTCCAACTTCATTTGTCTCCACAGAACTCCATGCAAGCTCCATTTTCTTCGGACGCTTTTCTTTTGGCCCTGTTCCATCTTCCCAATGGTAACCCGATACAAAGTTACCACCCGGATAACGAACCATAGGAATGTTCATCTCACGGATAACCTTAAGAACATCCTGGCGAAATCCCATATCATCGGCAGTCTCATGTCCCGGCTCATAGATACCATGATAAACGGCTCTTCCCAAATGCTCAATAAATGAGCTGTACAATCGTTTGTCAATCGCACTGATTTGTTTTTCTTTGTCTGCTTTAATTACTGATTTCATACTTACCTCCATCGAACTCTTTTTCCCTATTGTATATCAGTAGTTTATCTTTTACCATGTACTATTCTAACCTAACACTGGACAATCATTTCTATTTTGATTCGCCTACTTCCCGCACACGATAGAACGATTCCTTAGGTTTTGCATTCTTATCCCAAAGGTACAAACACTGTACTAAATCATCATACAGTGGATAATCATCACAGATACCAAACACCGTCACACTCGTAATATTACATGGTCCGCCACTCGCCGTATCCATCTTTTTCAACAGCTCAAACATTTCCTGATAGCGGTCTGCCTGGCGTTTTAAAGATTTTTCGTCTCGCTCACCTGTCTCCTCATCAATCTTGAAACTCAATTCCGTAATCTGGATATCAACATTCAATTCGGCATATTTTTTCAAACAATTTTCAAAACTGTCGTAAGAATCGCCCTTCAATTCATCCGGATTATACAAATCTACCGTTGGCTGCAAACCGATTCCATCAATCAGATTTTTCTCTTTCAGTCCCTTTACAAGATTGTAAATATTCTGCTCTTTTGCAGGAACATAAACATTGTAATCATTATAAATGAGTTTCATGCCCTTCTCTGCATATTTTCTTGCGTAAGTAAATGCTTTTTCCACATAGTCGGTTCCCATTGTTGCGTACCAGAAATTATCGCCACCGTTAAATGTAGTCCGGCAGTTCCAGTTCACAGAATCATCGCCCGTTCCGTCATCCACACACTCATTCACAACATCAAAACAATAAACAACACCGGGATAATTTTTCTTGCAGTACTCCAAAACACCCTTGATGTAGTTCTCCATGCGCTTTGCCATCACTTTTTTACTGACGTAGCCCTTCTTTGCATCATAATTCTTTTTAAAGAACCACTCCGGTGTCTGATTATGCCAGACAAGCGTGTGACCACGCATTTTAATTCCATTTTCTTTGCAGAAATCAAGGCTTTCTTTGCAGGAATCAAAATTCAGTGAAACATCTGTGGCATTTGCATTCTTTTTGCCCTTTTTCACACATGCCTTTTCGTCCAGTAAATAACATGGCTTCATCAGATTACTTAAGGTTGTTGAATTGTAATGTTTCTTCAAAATATTTGCCATGCCCTCATGGTGAATTGCTGCGGTACTCTTATCACTGCCGTTAATTGCGGCACCCATCATAAAATATTTTGCGTACAAATCTTTCAGTGCCGGACCGTCCACATCGCTTACATCACGACTTGTCTTTTTATTTCCCGTGACCGCAGAACCGGAAGCTGCTTTGTTTGAATTTGTCTTATTTTCTGTACTATTATTGCTGCCACATGCTGTCATGGACAACATCAGGCAAAAACACAAAATTAATGCTGTTATTTTACTGCTTTTCATTTTCTAGCTCCTTTTTTTCTCTTTTCTTCTGATACCATTTTTTTATTACCTTCGCTGCCGGAAGTTCAACCAGATACGTCATAGCAATTGCCACCACCAGAGAAAGCACAAAACACAAAATAGTATACTGCCACTGCCATTTAATATCTCCTGTCATATTTGGCAGTTCATCTCCCGACCAGTTCGGAATCCGAAACTCCTTTAATTTGACGGCAATGTACTGATGACAGATATAAAATTGGAACGAAATTCCTGCTAAAAATTTCATGACGCGGTTGTCAAGAATTTTGCGGAAATACTTGTGGGAAAGAATCATTCCAATCACAAATAGGGCAAACACAAGGGACAACAGAAAGCGGTTATCTAACTGCCACTGTGTTTCTCTGCCACTTGTCGAGCGCGCTATGCACATCTGATAAAAGAACATGACGGCACCAATTGCCATCACAATCCCGGCAAGACCTTCTGCCAGCGTTTGCTTTTTCCTCATTTTTGTATATTTCATATACAGCCAGGCTGCCATCATACCGTTAGCAAAAACGGAAAAGAACGTAAGCGTCTGATTCACTACTAAATTCTGGTCAATCGAATAGAATCGGCTGCTAAAATACCACGCACTTCCCACACCGATTGCCGTCATTCCAAGATATGTACCCACCGGACATTTGCGAAACAGCCACACAAGCAGTGGGAAAATCAGATACAGCTGCATTTCTACCGCTACCGTCCACAGAACGCCGTTTAGATGCGTCATACAATTTACATCTCCAAATAAATTGTTCGTAAATGTCAGATGCGTAATCAGATCTTTCATCATAAAACCGGTATCGCCGCCGTACTCCGAGAGTGGAATAGCAAAAGCAAACAATACGATTAACACCGACAGATAATACGATGGAACAATACGCGCCACTCTTTTTACGTAAAAGCCGGAAACCGTATCCGTTTTGTCGCCATACACCATGTCTCTGGCATATGGTAAAAAAAGACAGAATCCTGAAAGCAAAATCATCATATCTACTAAAATACTTCCGTTTCTTACAAGCCAGTCCAAATTTACATGTTCTGTAAGTGGCTGCAACCAGGACTGCTGCCAGATATGATACCACGCAACTAGAAAAATTGCGATTGCCCGGATTCCATCTAACACACCAATGCGATAAATTTCATAGTCACCTGCCAGTTCGGCAGGTGACTGTTTTCTTCTTTTTTTGTGTTGTCTTTTTCCCATAAAAACTCTCCACTAAGCTAACGCAGCTGTAACGATTGCCATCGAGTATACTTCCGATGCGTTACATCCACGTGACAAATCATTAATTGGAGCATTCAAACCAAGCATAATTGGTCCGTATGCATCAAAACCGCCAAGGCGCTGTGCAATTTTGTAACCAATATTTCCTGCATTGATATCAGGGAAAATAAAGGTATTTGCAGAACCGGCAACCGGGTCTCCCGGACATTTTGTGCGGGCAACACGTGGTGATACTGCTGCGTCAAACTGCATCTCTCCGGCAATCAAAAGGTCCGGTGCAAGGTCTTTTGCTTTCTGTGCAGCATTTCTCATCTTGTCCACATCCTCGCCGGCACCTGAGCCGTAAGTTGAATAACTTAAGAATGCAATTTTCGGATCAATTCCGAAAATCTTAGCACACTCTGCACAATCAATTGCAATTTCTGCCAACTCGCCCTCATTTGGCTTAATATTAATCGCACAATCACCCATTGCAAGTACCGTGTTACCACCGGTAGCGGACTCACGAACCAGAATAAAGCAGGATGCTACAATATTTTTACCAGGTTTTGTCTTAATAATCTGCAATGCCGGACGAACCGTATCCGCTGTCGAGTAGGTTGCACCGCCAAGAAGTGCATCCGCTTTACCCATCTTGACAAGCATCGTACCAAAATAGTTTGCCTGCTGACAGGTTGCTTTTGCTTTCTCCAATGTCATACCTTTATTCTTACGAAGTTCATACAGGCACTCAGCCATCTCATCAATGCCTTCATACTCCATCGGGTCTATAATTTCAGCTCCACGAATATTAAATGCACTCTCTTCTGCTGCCTTTGCAATTTCATCTTTGTTTCCAACCAAAATCGGTGAAAGGAAAGTACTTGCCAAAAGGCGGGATGCCGCTTCCAAAATACGTGGGTCACTGCCTTCTGTAAAAACAATCTTCTTCGGATTTTCTTTCAAGATATTAATCAACTTGCCAAACATACTACACGTTTCCTCCTAAATATTATTCTCTCTTAATCATACTATTTTTTGTACAAAAAACAAGGGGGTAATTAAGAAAAAATGTTAATAATTTTTTAATTACGTAATTTGATTCAAAAAGTTTCCGTCACATGGGCGCTCCCGCTCAGACAACTACGCAGGGGTATCGACATGCACAAAACGCATTGTCTGATACCCGCGTAGTTGTACCCATGTGTCGTAAAACTTTTTGAACCAAATTACTGCAAATCAAAAAATTAGTAACTATTCTTACTTATTATGAAAAACTCCTCCCTACATTATACCAAAAAGCGTCGGTTCGTTTTGATTGGTGCACTTTTCTTTTTCTTATTTTACACAAAAAAAGATTTGTATCTCATGGGTACGAACACGCGGGTATCAGACAATGCGTTTTGTGCATGTCGATACCCCTGCGCGTTCGTCTAGCGAAAGCGCCCATGAGATGCAAACTTTTTTTATGCAAAATATTAGAAAAGAAAAACCTACTCCAGACGATACCCCACATTCCTAACGGTATGTATCCGTTCTCCCGCCTCTCCCAATTTCTTGCGTAATGTTTTGATATGCATATCCAGCGTGCGGGACTCCCCCTCAAAGGTTGTTCCCCACACACGATCCATCAAAAGATTTCTTGGCATAACATTTCCGGCGTTACTCAAAAATACACGGAGCAGTTCGAACTCTTTATATGTCAGTTCAATAAGTTCATCATCCACATAAACACGGTGTTTCTCTACGTTCATCCGAATGTTTCCTGCCGATAATTCTTCAACAGATGCTTCCTGCGATTTGCTGCGGCGCAGTACGGCCTTCACGCGGGAAATCATCTCCAAAATACCAAACGGTTTCGCAATATAGTCGTCAGCGCCTGCGTCTAGCCCTCTTACCTTGTCAATTTCCGTGCCCTTGGCGGTCACAAGAATCACAGGAACATCGGAAAGCCTTGCATCTTCCCGCATTTTTTTGACAATCGAAATACCATCCTCATCCGGAAGCATAATGTCAAGAAGGACGAGTTCCGGAACTTCATTTTCACACAATTTCCAAAACTCTTTGGCGCACGACGCTTCTTTCGTCTCCATATGACAGTCCTTCATTGCATACACTTCAATTTCCCGGATATTCGGGTCATCCTCTACAACACAAATCATTCCGGAACACCTCCTGCCTCATTTTCCTGCTCACTTACTAAACTCATGGCAATGTTTTCACAATGATCTGCCATTCTCTCATAATTAATCGCAAGTTCGTTGACATAAATTCCAATTTCCGGCGATGTTTTTTCTTTTTTTACCCGCTTCAGATTCTGCTTCTTAATGCGTTTGTTAATATCATCAATCTGTGTTTCTTTTTCTTCAATTACATTGGCAAGTGTGCCATCGTCTTTTATAAAAGCAGAAACCGTTGTGCTTACAATATCATGCACCTGCTCTGCATAGAAATTCATTTCTTCTCTTAATTTCTTCGGCCATACGGCTTTGCTTTTTGAAATTTTTGCCGCTTCACTCATAATGTTTATCGTATGGTCAGAAATACGCTCTAAATCACGGATACAATACACAAGTAAATTCCATTTCGCATACTCTTCCACAATCACGTTGCGGTTTGCAATCTGACGCAGATATTCGCCTATTTCCTCTTCGTAACGGTCAATCTTTTCTTCCATTTCAATTACCTGATTACGCTTTTCTTCCGAGTAATCATGGATACCTTCTAAGGCAAGCGTCACATTTTCCAAAGTAAGATAAGCCATCTCATTTGCCGAGCGCTCACACTGCTCAAGAGCAAGTGCCGGACTATCTAAGAAACGGGAATCCAAACGTGCAAATTCCGACGTTGTTTCCTCCTCATCCTCTCGAATCGTAAGAGTTGCCAGTTTTTCAAGCATATTTGCAAATGGGAACAAAAGAATCGTTGCCCCAATGTTAAACAAACTGTGAATCACAGCAATTCCTGCGACTCCTGCTGCATCGTGCATAAAGGAAAAATCAATAAATGCATACAAAGAGTAAAATACAATCATAAATACCGTTGTACCAATTACGTTAAAATATAAATGAACAAGTGCGGCACGCTTCGCATTTTTGCCGGCACCGATCGATGACAAAAGTGCCGTCACGCACGTACCGATATTCTGTCCCATGATAATCGGAATTGCTGTCGCATAAGGAACACTTCCGGTCAGACAAAGTGCCTGTAAAATACCAACCGATGCGGAAGAACTCTGAATAATCGCAGTAAGAATTGCACCTGCCAACATTCCTAAAATCGGATTGGAAAACATCGTTAAAATATGCGTAAACTGTGGCACATCAGCAAGTGGTTTTACCGCAGCACTCATCGTGTCCATACCAAACATAAGGATGGCAAAACCAATCATAATTGCTCCGATGTCCTTACGTTTTTCCTGTTTGGATGCCATAATCAAAAAGATTCCGATAATCGCAAGAATCGGTGTAAACGATGTTGGCTTTAATAAAGTAACCAGTAAATTATTTCCCTCAATTCCCGTCAGACTCAGAATCCATGAAGTCACCGTAGTACCAATGTTGGCACCCATAATTACACCAATCGCCTGATTTAATTTCATGATTCCTGAATTTACAAAACCGACAACCGTTACCGTTGTTGCAGATGAGCTCTGAATCACTGCTGTAACACCGGCTCCAAGTAAAACTGCCTTAATGCGGTTATCCGTCAACTTTTCTAATATTCGCTCTAATCTTCCCCCGGATAATCTTGTCAGTCCGTCTCCCATCACATTCATACCGTAAAGGAAGAACGCAAGGCCGCCAATCAATGACAATGCCTGCAGCAAAAATTCTGTGTACATTTTTCATACCTCCATCTTTTTTCATTTCTTTCTACCAGTATTTACAATAACGTATCAAAGTAAAATTGAAATAGACGTTATGTAAAATTTATGTAAAAATTGAAAAATTTCTTTTCTTGTGCTAGGATAGGGCATGGAAAACAAGAATTGGAGGCATTATTTATGAATACATTAAAGAAATTTATTTCTTATTACCGGCCTTACCGTGCCGTCTTTTATTTCGATTTATTCTGCGCTGCCGTTATCAGCGTGGTCGATTTAGCCTATCCACAGCTTTTGCGTAGTCTCACAAAAACACTTTTTACCGGGAACAAAAGCGCAATTTTAGGAGCACTGCCCTGGCTCTTCCTCATTTTACTTATGATGTATACCATACAAAGCCTGTGCAAATACTACGTCACCTGCCAAGGACACATTATGGGAGCGAAAATGGAACGCGATATGCGAAAACAACTTTTTGAACACTATGAAAAACTGTCCTTTTCCTATTACAGTACACACAACTCCGGTCAGATGATGAGTAAACTAGTCAGCGATTTGTTTGACATTTCCGAGCTTGCCCACCACGGTCCGGAAAACTTGTTTATTTCCTTAGTAAAAATTATCGGCTCATTTGTATTTTTGTTTTTGATTAATCAGAAACTCGCCCTGCCGCTTTTGCTGCTCGTCATTCTCATGATTTTATTTTCCATTCGGCAGAATAAAAAAATGCAGCAGACCTTTTTGGAAAATCGAATCCGCATTGGTGACATCAATGCCAGTCTGCAGGATACGCTCTCAGGCATCCGTGTCGTTCAGTCCTTTGCCAATGAGGATACGGAACTGCACAAATTTAATCACAGCAACGAGGCGTTCCTAGAGTCCAAAAAAGATAATTACCGATGCATGGGAACTTTTATGAGCTCTAACCTTTTTTTTCAGGGAATGATGTATCTCACAACGTTAATTTACGGCGGCTATCTGATTGCCATGGGACAAATGCAGGCGGCTGACCTTGCGATGTACGCTCTTTACATTGGTATTTTCATCAGTCCGATTCAAATCCTTGTCGAACTTGTTGAAATGCTGCAAAAAGGTCTTTCCGGGTTCCGCCGCTATCTCGAAGTCGTTGAAACCGAGCCGGAAATTCAAGATAAAGAAGGTGCCATTGATTTAGAAAATGTAAAGGGTGACGTTTGTTACGACAACGTTTCTTTCCACTACAGCGACGATAATAAAACCGTTCTCTCGCAAGTGTCCATTCACATTCCTGCCGGAAAATCCGTTGCACTTGTCGGTCCTTCCGGCGGTGGCAAAACAACAATCTGCTCCCTGCTGCCTCGTTTTTACGATGTGACAGCCGGAAAAGTTACAATTGATGGCAAAGATGTGCGTGATCTCACGCTCAAAAGTCTGCGAAACCAAATCGGAATGGTACAGCAGGACGTCTATTTATTTGACGGAACCATCCGGGAAAATATTGCTTACGGAAAGCCGGATGCAACTGATGAAGAAATCAAAGAAGCTGCCAGACGAGCCAATATGGATGACTTCATCATGCAGCTTCCAAAACAATATGATACCTATGTTGGTGAAAAAGGCACCCGCTTATCCGGCGGTCAGAAACAGCGAATCAGCATTGCCCGCGTCTTCTTAAAGAATCCACCGATTCTTATTTTAGACGAAGCAACAAGTGCCTTAGATAACGAGAGCGAACGCTACATCCAGAAAAGTCTGGAAGAACTGGCGAAAAACCGTACAACCATCACCATCGCCCACCGACTCTCAACCATCAAACGTTCCGACGAAATCATTGTCATCACAGAAGATGGCATTGCCGAGCGCGGTACACACGAAACTTTACTTGCAAAAAACGGCATTTACGCCCGTTATTACAATTTATAATTATGCTGTCTGTTTTGTCTGCCGTTTCGCTCTTGCTAAAGCAAGTCCGAGGCAGACAAAACAGGCTGCAAATAACACTTCAATTCCCATATATCTCCACAGCAAGTCAGGTGAACTTTGATAATTTCCACTGTCAATCAGCCGTGCTCCCATGATATACCAGTAGGCCGGAAGGAAATGAGCAGCCTTTATAATTCCATCTCCTAGAAATTCAATTGGCACAAATACGCCGGACAGAAAACTCATTCCCAATGCAATGACATTTGATACCATGCTGACAGTCTCCGCCTTTTTCATAACCTGACCAATTAAAAATACAATACCAAGTGCCACCATCAAAAACGCAAGCAGGTTTAAACAGTGTAATCCGCCCTGCACGGTAAACACCCTTTCCCTTGCCCCAATCACGGCACACACAAGATATATAATTCCAAACAATAATCCTGCCGACAAAGTACCTAAAATGGTTTCACGGTTTGTTTTAGCAAACGAGTACGAGGAGCACTGAATCCGTTCTCGAATCTGCGGTTTATGAAGCACTACCAAAACCGGTGATATTCCTACAATACACAGGCACAAAAGAATGTACGGAACATACGCAAAGAAATAATACACATAGCTGTGTGTCGTTTTTTCTCCTGTTTCCAATACGTTCACATCAACCGTTTTCTCATCTGCCTTCCCCGCTTTTGCAAGTGCCTCCTTCACAGAAAATCCGCCGCCAATATATCCTCTTACCAGATTCAAATATTGTGAAATCATCTGCTCAAATGATTCCTTGTAAATGGTTCCCGGAACACCGATAACTTCCATTTTTTTATTCTCGCTGCCACTCAGATAGGATTCAAAAAATCCGCTTGGAATCCGAAGAACACACGATATACTCCGGTTGTAAATCTCATCCTGAATGACTTCCTTTTTATCCTCGATATGGACTTTTTCATTTCCCTGCTCCAAATAAGCAATAAGCGCCCGGCTGATTTCCGAATTGTCTGCATCCATCACAGCAAATTTATACGTAGTTGGTGAAAATGTTGCTTCTCCTGTCTTTTCTCCCTGTGAAGCAGCCGCTAATGCTACCGACAAAAAGATAACTAAGTACATAATAATCTGCCCTTTTTGTTTGCGCAGCACTTGAAAAAATAGTTTATATACTTGCATAACGATTCCTCCTTACACGCCAGATACAAATACCGCCAAGAAGCACGGTTAATCCTGCCAGTGACAATACATCTACAAAAAAGCGCTCATATGTGTCATAGACGTTTAACGCGTAAAATGCATCCGTGATTAACGCTGCCGGACTGATATCATTGACAATCGGTGCTGCTTTTTCAATGACTCCTTTTATCCCGGAAATCATCAAATCACTCATCGCACAGAGCACTAAGTTACTGCTGACTAATACACCGATTTTTCCACCTTCCGACAAGTGTGCAATGCTTCCAATCAACATACCAAACACAATACCAAAACTGGTTCCTACAAACAAAAGTAATACCATTGCCGCATACCGCTCGCCAATCTGCAAATTCAAAACGAAACGCATATAGATAAGAAGGGCACACGCTAAAACAAATTGAACTAACTCTGTCGCAGCAAAATCAGCCACAAACATGGTACTTTTTTTCATTCCGCATACATTGCGCCGCTGTCCAAGCGGTGTCAGATTCGCCTGCATCTGAAGAATTGCTGCACAACCGGAAAAGGATGCAAACAAACAAGTCATCGCAAAAATTGCATAAAAATAATTGACTACATTATCCTGATTTCCCCTCGTATTTTCCTCCTTTGTAAAATACGACATTTCCTGCTGCATCGGTTTCACTGCCTGCTCAATTTTGTCCGGATGTTTTTGTGCCGTATCCTGAATCAATGATTCATATTTGGTAAATTGTTTTAAAACGCTTTGCAGCATCGTCTCATCCATGCCGCTTTCTTTCACTGTGAGAGAAAGCTTGTTTCCCATATAAATGATGCCTTTTACCTGATCTTCTTCTAACAGTTTTTTTGCTTCCTTTTCTCCTGTATAAGTCGTAATAAGAAGTTTTTTGTCTCCCTCTGCCGACACAGCATTTAACATCGCTGTAAGTGTCATGTTATCCTGCTCTTTCACAATCGCAACCGGAACCGGTTCAAATTTTTCTGTTCGGTCAAAGATATCGCCAAACGCCATATACATAAATGTGGTCATTGCAAAAGGAAATAACAGCGTCCAAAAATGAGTTCTCTGCTTCTCAATGAACTAAGAAGCATATACTTAAATTCACGAAAAAACATGAAATTTCCTCCTCTCACACATCCCGAAGTTCTTTTCCGGTAATTTCTAAGAATACATCATTTAACGTTGGCAGCTCCGAATATACCCTGCCAAATACAAGGTTTTTATCCTTCAGATAATCAAGGACATGAATCAGATTATGTGTACCGCCGCTGAAGTTTAACGTAAGTTTTCCTTCATCATATTCCGTTTTGTACACATGCTCCATACTTCCGAGTGCCTCTAAATTTTCTTCCTGAAGTTCCGGAATCCCAATCGAAACCGTCTCCGTATTTTTAATCATTTTTTTCAGTTCATCTTTCGTTCCAATGGCAATCTGCTGTCCCTTGTCCATAATGGCAATCCGGGTACAAATCTGCTCTGCCTCTTCCATATAATGAGTGGTGTAAACAATCGTTGCCCCCTCCTCATTTAATTTCTGGATACCCTCTAAAATTTTGTTCCGGCTCTGCGGATCAACTGCCACCGTTGGCTCATCAAAGAAAATGAGCTTTGGTTTATGGGCAATTCCACAGGCAATGTTTAACCGGCGCAAAAGACCTCCTGACAATTTCTTTGGATAAAATTTGCGAAATTCATCAAGACCGACAAAGGCAATTGCATCTTCTACATACTGCTTGCGGAGTCCCTTGTCTCTGATATACAAACCGCAAAAATAATCTACATTTTCATAAACTGTCAATTCATCAAACACGGCAACATCCTGCATGACAACACCAATTTCTCTTTTAATGTCATAAGAATCCGGCTTCATCTCTCTGCCAAATACCTTTACCGTTCCCTTATCGTATTTAAGCAGTGCAAGAATACAGTTAATCGTTGTCGATTTTCCGGAACCGTTTGGTCCAAGCAAGCCAAAGATTTCTCCTTCTTCCACTTCCAGATTCAAATGGTCCAATGCCACTAGTTCCTTATATCGTTTTACTAAATTTTCAATTTGAATAACAACAGCCATTCATATCCCTCCTCTTTGTGATGTTACACTCATTGTATCATTTTATGTTTACCGCAAAAAGTGTCATCCATCATTTTTGAATTGTGACATTTGTCATTTACTTTTTTTGCTATTTTCCTTTATAATGGAATATATCAAATGATGGAGGTTAAAGGGCATGGTGCATTTAGGAAATAAGGCAGTTCTTTTTCTGCTTTGCAGCTGTTTTTTTATAAATAGTCAGAACATCACACAAACAAGCATTCTCTTTTTGTTATGCGCCTTTATCATCGGATGCCTTTTTTCCTATTGGGAGGGTTCAAAAGGAGGAATTCTTTTTCTAACCGCTCTCGTCTGCCTGTTAATGCTCTGTTTTCCTGCTTTCGGTTTTTATCTGCCTGTCTTTATTTACGATATCATTCAGGCTAAAGATTATTTTTTACTGATACCGGCAGGAATTGGTTTGATACGTTTTTGCCCTGCCTTTTTATCCTCTGCTTTTATTCTCGTTCTACTTATGATGCTGTCAGCAATTTTATCGTATGCTTTTGGCAGAATTTCGGATTACAAAGAAAAACTGCACCATATTCTGGATACCAGCAAAGAGCATGCCATTATGATGCACGAACGGAATCAGGCATTGATTGAAAAGCAGAATGCAGATATACACGCCGCCACGCTCTCGGAAAGAAACCGCATTGCCAGAGAAATCCACGACAACGTCGGCCATATGCTGACGCGTTCTCTCCTGCAGGTCGGGGCACTGAAAGTAATTGCCGGTGATGATGCTTTAGATGAACCATTGACTGAACTGCAAAATACATTAAATACCGCTATGACAAATGTTCGCACAAGCGTCCACGATTTACACGACGACGCAATTGACTTAGAAAGTACCCTCTGGGAAATTATCGATGGGGTGAACACAACAAAAATATCCTTGAATATGATGTAGAAGGAACGCTCCCAAATCCGATTAAATATGCCTTTATTGCGATTGTAAAAGAGGCGGTAAATAATATTCAAAAACACAGTAACGCAAAAAATGCTTCCATCCGAGTCTGTATGCATCCCGGATTTTACCTGCTCTCGATTGCTGACAACGGCACCAAAATTTCCACAACGGATTCCCGCGGAATTGGACTGAGCAATATGGAAGAACGGGTTCGTGCCTTAAATGGCGTAATACGATTTGATACGGAAAATGGATTTAAAATAACAATTATCATACGGAGGTAGTTATGAACATTATAATTGTAGATGACGACAAATTAGTTTCTTTATCCTTAAAGACCATTTTGGAAGCCTCCGGCGAGGTTAATGTCTGTGCCATCGGAAACTGTGGGGAGGAGGCTCTTTCTCTTTATCCGAAATTCAAACCGGATATTCTTTTGATGGATATCCGAATGGATGGAATGAGCGGACTGACTGCCGGAAAGCAGATTCTCGAAACTTACCCGGATGCCAAAATTTTGTTTCTCACTACGTTTTCAGATGATGAATATATTGTGCGGGCACTCCGCATGGGTGCAAAAGGGTATCTACTGAAACAGAATTTTGAAAGTATTCTTCCTGCCCTTCAGGCGGTTCAGAAAGGACAGACGGTTTTTGGCGAGGAAATCACGGATAAAATTCCGGATTTAATTAATAAGACAACGGCACAGAGAGACTTTGCCAAGTATGGCATTACAGAAAAAGAATATGCCATTATTGAACAGGTAGCAAATGGTCTCAACAATAAAGAAATTGCTGAGACCCTCTACTTAAGTGAAGGCACGGTCCGCAATTACCTCAGTTCCATTTTGGAAAAATTGGAATTACGCGACCGCACCCAGTTAGCTATTTTTTATTACCGGTAATTTTTTGGTAACTTTTATCAGTTATTTTTATTTGTAACTTTCTGCAAGCGCCTTAAATGCCGGCAGTGCTTTTTCAATCTGCTCGGTGCTTACGCAGTAAGAAATACGGACAAAGCCCGGTGTTCCAAAACTGTCTGCCGGAACTAACAAAAGTTCATGCTCCTTTGCACGCTCAGAAAATGCATTGGCATCCTTTTCGAGTGCTTCAACAAAAAGATAGAAGGCACCGTCCGGTTTAATGCAGCGGTATCCATATTCCGTCAAAGCACGGTACAAGATGTCTCTGTTCTTTTCGTAAATCGAGATATCCGATGTTTGTCCAATGCATCGTGCTATAATTTTCTGGAACAGACTCGGAGCACACACAAATCCAAGGGCACGGCCTGCACCGCAAACTGCCGCATAAATCTGTTTCCAGTCTTTTGCTTTATCCGAAACCGCAATATAACCGATTCTTTCACCCGGTAAGGAAAGCGATTTGCTGTACGAATAGCAGACAATTGTGTTGTCATAGTAATTCATAAGATACGGAACTTTTACATCCGAATAAACCAGTTCACGATATGGCTCGTCTGCAATTAAAAAGATTTCTTTTCCATATTCTTTCTGCTTCTTTTCCAATACGGCACAAACTTCTTTGATGCACTCCTCAGTAAGAACAACGCCGGATGGATTGTTTGGCGAGTTTAAAATAATTCCCTTTGTATGCTCTGTAATTGCATCTTCCAACAATTTGGTATCAATCTGAAAATCTTCTTTTCTGCTTGGTACAACAACGAGTTTTGAGCCTGTCATTTCAACAAACACACGGTATTCCGGGAAAAATGGAGCAAAGGTGATAAACTCATCGTCCGGTTCTGCCAGTGCTTTTAATGAAATCGTGAGCGATGCGGCTGCTCCAACGGTAACATAAAAATTGTCCGCCGTAAGATTTGTGCTATGCTGCTCATTTACGTAAGAAGCCAGTTTCTCACGAAGTGCTGCGTCTCCCTGTGCCGATGTGTAACCATGCAAGGCAACCGGGTCTCCGTTTGTGAGCAAATCAATAGCCGCTTCTTTTACACATTCCGGTGCCGGAACACTCGGATTTCCAATACTGAAATCAAATACATTTTCTGCTCCGATTTCTGCCTTTCTCTTATTTCCATACTCAAACAAATCACGGATTACCGAGCGATTTGTTCCTAACTGTACCATTTTTTCTGATAACATATCTATGTACTCCTTTCAATTTTTACTTGGGTTAAAGCGGAATGCATGGTTGAGCGGACCACTTCCCTGCCCTAAATCCATTCCATCCGCCAATGCGCCTGATATATATTCTTTGGCTTTTATAACGGCATCTGTTAATTCACAGTTCTGCGCCAGATAAGAGGCAATCGCACTGGAAAGCGTACAGCCGGTTCCATGCGTATTTTCATTATCAATGCGCTTACTCTCAAGCCAATTTCCACCATCCGCCCCATAGAGGTAATCGTTTGCATCCTCAATGCTGTGACCGCCTTTGCATAAAACTGCTGTCTCATATTTGTTATAAAGTGCCTGCGCCGCCTGTTCCATTTTTTCTTTGGAATCAATCTTCGTTCCCGTAAGTACCTCAGTTTCCGGAATATTTGGTGTAATCACAGAAGCCATCGGCAAAAGTTCATTTTGCAGTGCCGCAACGGCATCCTCTTCAATCAGCCTTGAACCGCTGGTTGAAACCATAACCGGGTCGACCACAATAAACTTTGGCTTGTAAAAAGACAACCGTTCCGCAATCACATGAATTAATTCTGCAGAAGCCACCATGCCGATTTTCACAGCATCTGGTTTTATGTCAGTAAAAACTGCGTCCAACTGCTTTTTTAAGAATTCAGGTGTTACTTCCATAATACCGCTTACTCCCATCGTGTTCTGCGCCGTCAATGCGGTAATGACACTCATGGCATAAACACCATTCGCCATCATCGTCTTTAAATCTGCCTGTATTCCGGCTCCCCCACTACAATCACTTCCTGCTATCGTTAATGCCGTCCTCATCTGTCATTCCTCTCTTTCATTGCCTTTACTATTGTAGCGGAAAGGAAGGTTGTTTGTCAAATTTTTAGGGTTCCGTGTTTGTGTCAAGTGTTCGCTGGCACTTTTTTGTTTTCCGTAATTCCGTAGAAAAACTTTGCGTCTCGTGGGCGTTCTCACTAGTTGAGTGCGTAACGGTATGGGCACCGAAACTACCGGTGTCTCATACCGACGTACTCAAACCCACGAGTCGCAAAGTTTTTCTACGGAATTACTGGAGTCCAAAGGAACTGACAACGAACATTTGTTACAAACACGGGAATCTAAAAAATTGGCATCAAACACTTCATATAAAGTTAAAGTAATCCTTACAATGTAGCTCTTCCAATGCGAGTAAGTGCCGTATGCAACCTTTTTCCTCTTAAATAGCACATAACGTTGCATATGTTTTATGAAACAGCCACCCAAAAGCAACCAAACAGGGAAAACTCAATCAAAAGCGTTGCATTGCCGTGTGATTTTCTCTAATGATAGCCGAAAATATGACAAAAATGCAACCTTGTAAGGCAAAACAAGTAAATAACGTTGTTTTAGAAGGTGAGCGGTTATGATGGAGGGGATTAGCTTTGATATGCATTGGAACACGTGGGTAACTGGCATGCGTGCTATGCATGCCGTTACCCTTACGTGTTTCTCAGTGAGAACGGTGCATATCAAAGCTAATCCCCTCCATCATAACCGCATATCTTCTAAATCACTTTATCATTCTCTTCCTCTTAACAACAAGCGGAACAGAAAACAGCACTGCCTTGCATACATTGTCTGCTATCATGCAATACCACACAGTTTCAAGACCAAAGTGCCAGATTTTGACGCAGAAAAAGGTAAACAAAATACGGATTCCCCACATGCAGAAGGTTTCTACATAAAAAGCGTACTTTGTTTTCCCAAGCCCATAAAAGATTCCCTCCGTGACAATCATCAATCCATAAAATGGCTCTGAGAACGCGACAATACGTAGCATTCCGGCACCAATCTCAACCACACGGCTGCTCTCGGTAAGAAGTCCCATCAAGGGTCTTGCCACAAAAAACAAGATAACACCACTAACACACATTAGTATCATCGTCAATTTTACACTCACTGACGCAACGGCTTCCATTTGCTTCTCGTCTTCCTCACCAAGAGAAATGCCTATCAGGGTAGAGGTTGCCGTTCGGAGTCCGTAACCGGAAATATAAAAAATAGTTTCGGCGGTAACGGCAATCGAGTGGGCAGCAAAGATGGTTGTTCCCATCCCGGAAACAAGACCGGCAAACACAACATAACCAAAACAGGACGCAATACTGCTAAAAAGGACCGGCAGACCAATTCGCATACACTCTTTCATCACTTTGCCATCCACAGCAAAATGTTCCCACTTCCAGTGGAGATATTCGTTTCTCCGGTACGCAGCAAACATCAGCAATCCGGCTGCCATATAGGATATTGCGGACGCAATTGCCGCTCCTCTGACGCCCAAACCCATTCCATAAATAAAGACAATGTTTAAAAGGATATTGGTTCCGTTGGCTCCCAGATTGATTAACATCGGCGTTTTTGTATCTTTTGTTCCCCGAATCGCAGCGCCCATAATCATCGTTGCCGAACGGAAAATCATCGGAAGGCTGACAATCAGGAAATAATCGGAAGCATCCTGCCAAATAGATGGCTCCGCCCCCATCCAAATCGGAATGTATGGACTTAGGATGACAGAAATTCCGCCGGCAAAAAGTCCACACGCAAAAACTAAAATTAAAATCTGCTTTGCGATTTTCTGCAAATACTCTCTGTCGCCGCTCCCCAGTGCCTTTGCTGTCATTGACAATACCGCCACACCAAGTGCCGCCGGAATACTGTTCACAAGCCATGTCACTGTTGTTGTAACACTGACAGATGCTGTCGCTTTTTCTCCCAGGTGTCCAACCATCGCCGTATCCACATACTGCAATAACGTCGATAAAATTTCCTCTAAGATGGTAGGAATTGACAACATAACTAACGTTTTTAAAATTTCACGGCGGTTAATTTTTTGTTCCTGCATTCCTTACACCTCGTTTCCTGATTCCAGCATAAGCATAAGTTTATCATATTCTATTAACCGATTTGTTTTTCTTACCTTTTTCCATACTTTTTTCCCGTTCGGGTACCAGTTTACGAGATAAGACCAGATTTCTTTCATCTTAAATAACACCGGCAGATCCGGCATACACGCCTGATAATCTGCTTTTAATTCTCGCAAAAATACGTGTAATTCATCTTTCTGCATCTTCTCCCCAGTCTGAATTTCACGGACAAGCCCCGGATTTGCAATCAACCCTCGTCCAATCATAATTGCCTCAATTGTCGGAAAACGCTCGCAAAAACGTTCATATTCTTCTACCGTTGTGATATCACCATTATAGCAGAGCGGATTCTTACTGTGTTCCACTGCATATTCAAACATATCAAGGTTCGGTGTATTTTTATAATAATCATCCCGAATTCTCGGATGAATGGTTAATTCCTCAATCGGATACCGGTTATAAATCTCTAGAAGTTCCGGAAACTCATCCGGTGAATATCTGCCCAATCTCGTCTTGACGGAAATCGGCACCTCACACTGTGAAAAAATATCATCTAAAAAGCGGTTCAGTTCCTCCGGTTTCGCCAGGAATCCCGAACCTCTCCCCTTCGACACAACTGTCCCTGACGGACAACCTAAATTCAGATTAATTTCATCATATCCATATTCAATCAGACGACTGGCTGTATAAACAAACTCATCACTGCGGTTACTGAGAATCTGAGGCACAACCGGTATTCCCTGATTATGCTCCGGTATCACATCCTTTTTTGCCCGGCTCTTAAAATCATGATTCGAAGTCGGTGACACAAAAGGTGTAAAATATTTATCCATACTGCCAAATTTTTGGTGATGTAAATTTCGATAAATATACGTTGTAATGCCCTCTAAGGGAGCAAAATAAAACTGCTTCATTCTGATTCGCTAAACTCCTTCATATATTTACGAAAACGAAGTGGCAGCATTTGTCTCTGCAATTTGGGATTTACACGCTCTTTAATCGCAATTGTGTCAACAAACAATTTCCATAATTTCTGAAGCTGCTTTTCGTCCTCGGAATAAGTCAGAGTAAGTTCATCCATATCTACTTCATCCATGGATAAATACACCGTTTTGTAATTTGCTTTATGAAGCAGCACCGTACGGTGCACGGTATCTGCAATCACCCACTGCTCACCGGCAAAGCGATCCGCAAAGTGGTCGGCTAAATATGGCAGAACTTCACTCTTAGGATTTATTCTACCAAATAATGTGCCATTTTCCAATTCCTCAAAACGAAGTATTTCAATAAAAAAATGTGATTCATTTGTAAAATTCCGCTCAATCGCAAATAAGGTCTGCATATAAGGGGCTGTGAGATGGCTCATAACCGCCCTTCCCATCCGAAGTCCTTCCTGCACAAACCGGTAAATAGCATCCGCCTTCTGCACCTCATAAGAGCCGCAGCAGCGATGAATAAAATCATATGCCTCCTCTGAAATTTTGCGACGGATGGTGCGCGCTACTTTCACCGCATGCTCAAAATTTGTCACAACTGTGTGATATTCGCAAAAAAGCTCCATATTCCGCCCCTCTGTATCAATCACAACTTCATTATGCTCGTGGGGATAACCCTCCTCATAGGCACGGTATATCGCCGAGAAAATCCCTTCTGCACTGTTTTCACACAAATAAATATGTCTTACCATCCCTGCATCACATCCTCTAACATCATCTGTCTTCCGGTTCCCTGCGCCTCAATTTCCTTTGGAAGACGTTCCTTCAAGCCAAGCAGGTTAGCAAGAATAAATGTGCGGTTTAAGCGGATTGGAATCATCATATGCCCGTGACAAGTGATAAAGTACATCGCCCGTTTTAATACAACACCAAATTTCTTTAACGCATTAAAATCGAGCGTTCCTCTTCTTCGTGCCATTATAATACGCCTTGCCGATTTCACGCCAATCCCCGGCACACGTAACAATGTATGATAGTCTGCCTTTTCCACCTCAACAGGAAATGAATCCAAATGATACAGTGCCCAGTTACATTTGGGATCTACGGAGACATTTAAATTCGGGGTTTCTTTTGTAATAATCTCATCCGCTCGAAACTGATAAAACCGCATAAGAAAATCTGCCTGGTACAGCCGGTGTTCACGCAGAAGTTCCGGTCCTCTCTCCTTCGTATCGGGCAAACGAGGATCCCCTGTTGTATTCACAAATGCCGAATAGAATACACGCTTTAAATCAAACTGCTGGTATAACGCCTGTGCCATATGGACAATTTCATAATCCGTCTCCTTTGTAGCTCCGATAATCATCTGCGTACTCTGCCCCGCCGGCACAAACCTTCCATCCTGATGAAACTCCTGCAAAGTCCCACCGGAAACCGCCGGTAACACAGTCTGGCTTTCCGACTGATACAGAGAAAGACGCCGTCTTTTTTCAATTTTCGCATCCTGCAGTAAAAGGCTCTCACTTCTGCCAATCTGTATCTGGCGCATTGGTGTCAAAATTTTCTTCCGGCTCTTCTGCGGTGCCAGCAAATCAAGCCCCTTCGCCGTCGGCAGTTCCATATTTGCACTCATGCGGTCAGCAAGCCACCCGGTCTTCTCAATCAAAAGCGGATCCGCTCCCGGAATCGCTTTGACATGAATATATCCATTAAATTTATACTTCGTGCGGAGCAGATAAATCGTCTGGTACATCTGTTCCATCGTATAATCCGGATTCTTCTGAATGCCGGAACTTAAAAACAATCCCTCAATATAATTGCGGCGGTAAAAGGAAATCGTAAGTTCCGCAATTTCCTCCGGTGTAAAACCGGCGCGTTTCACATCATTGGACATACGGTTCTGACAATATTTACAATCATACACACACTCATTGGTCTGCAAAATCTTCAAAAGAGAAATACACCTGCCATCTGCTTTGCAAAACAATGGCAGATTCCCCCGGCCACGGTATTTCCCATCATCCCCTGTCTCCCTTTCCGGCTGCTTCCGCTCGATGTGCAGGCAACATCGTACTTTGCCGCATCTGTCAAAATTTCTAACTTTTCAAATATCTCTTGTGTCACTGCCATACCTGCGCCTCCTTCTATATCGAACGTTTGTTCTATTATAGCGCAGCTTTTTATTTTTGTAAAGTAAATCTTTTAAATTTTCTTCTCATGTACGCAAAAAAGCCCCCTCGTCTCGTGAACATATCTCATCACAAAACGAGAGGGATTTCTTTTCTACATCATCAACAAATCGCCATATCGAATAAAAATGACAATCATTGAAATCAATACAACAATCAACGTCGCCGGTACTGCCGCTTTACAGTATTTTCCCCAGCCAATTCTATGACCTTCTTTTTCCGCCACGGAAATACCTACCACATTTGCCGAAGCGCCAATCGGTGTAGCACTACCGCCGATATCCGTCCCCATCGAGAGTCCCCAGGCAAGAACCGGCAAAAAAATCCAGCCGGGCCGCCGGCACCTAAACTCTTAATTACCGGAACCATCGTTGCTGCAAACGGAATATTATCCACAAGGGCACTTGCTACCGCTGACAGCCAGATAATAATTCCTATCATTAAGAAACTATTTCCACCGCTGATTGTTTTAATCGCATCGGCAATTAATTCCAAAACACCGGTTTCTTCCAGTCCACCAACGACAACAAACAAACCAATAAAGAATAAAATGGTCTCATAGTCCACTTTTTTCAAGATGGTAAGCGCATGTTTTCCCGCTGCCAAAAGCGTAAGAACCGCAATCAAAACACCAATAAACGCAACCGTAAGTTTCGTCTGCGCATGTGTCACTAAAAGAGCAACTGCCAGCAAAAAAATAGCAGTGCTGATTACAAAACCTTTCTTATCATGAATGGCTTTTGACGGGTCTAAATCCGCTTCCGTAACTTCAATTTTTCCTGTTTTCACTTTCAAATCCTTGCGGAAAACAAAGTAAAAATAAACCACAATTACAATCAGGGAAATACCGGCAATCACACCGGTATTCGACACAAAATCCGCAAAACTGTAATGAAGCGCTGTTCCAATAATAATATTCGGAGGGTCTCCACACATAGTCGCCGAACCGCCCAGATTTGCGCAGAAAATTTCTGCCATAATCATCGGCACCGGATTGAATTTCAAAAGCGATGACAATTCAATTGTCACAGCCGCCAAAAACAAAATCACCGTAATACTGTCGATAAACATAGCAAGAACTGCGGACATAATCATGAATGTAATGAAAATCGGAATGGTGTTAAAATGAACCATCTTTGCGATTCTCATACAGAGCCAATCAAAGAAACCAACTCTCGCCATACCTTCCACCATAATCATCATACAGGCAATGAAAATAACGGTTTCCCAGTTAATTCCAATCCCGGATTCCGCAGCCCCTGAACCCTGATACCAAAAGTCCAGTGTAAAAATGCTTCGCAGATTAATAATTTCCCATATTGCATTCACACTTCTCATGCAAATGCCAAACACCCCAATCAGGGTAAGTGCGCCGCAGCCAAGCGTAATATACTGCCTGCCGAATTTGTCCATAACAATCAAAACAAACATAGCGACAAAAATGGCTACCGCTAAGCCCTGTGCTACCATCTTCTTTCCTCCTAGTTTTTGCTTCCCCCAAAGTAAAAATTAAGCCTTCTCTTTTATCTCTTTTTTATCGTGGAACACCGGTTTCAAAAGAATCGGTGCAACAATTGTCGTAATAATAACAACGATAACGACCGGTCCCATCAGCTGCTCACTCATAAGACCAAGTGCTTCACCTTTGCTGGCAACAATCAACGCAACCTCACCACGCGAAATCATACCAACACCAATCTGTAACGATTCCCTTCCGGAATATTTACATAGTCTTGCGCCTAATCCACATCCAACAACTTTTGTCAAAATAGCTACAACTGTAAGCACAATGGCAAACCAGACAATTGTTGCTGACATCTGTGGAATTACCACTTTCAAACCAATGCTGGCAAAGAAAATCGGTGATAAGTACAAATACGACAAAGTTGAAAAACGCGATGCCAGATAATCTTCTTTCTGAATCATCGAAACAACCAGTCCGGCTACATACGCACCGGTAATATCAGCTACGCCGAAGAACTCTTCTGCCACATATGACATCAGCAGACAGAAAACAAAACTGATAATTACATATCGCTGCAAACCGTTTTTTGTACGGTTGCTGTAGTAATTGAAAAACTTGTAAAACAGAAAACCTGCCACAGCAGCAAATACAAAAAATCCAACAATTTTTACAAGTACAACCCAAAGTTTAACGGTCGGGTCTGCCATACTGGTAATAACTGTCAAGGCGATAATACCAAGAATATCATCAATGACCGCTGCACCAAGAATCGCATTTCCTGCTGCCGAATTTAATTTACCAAGTTCTTTTAATGTCTCAACGGTAATACTAACCGATGTTGCGGTAAGAATAACACCGATGAAGACGTTCTGCAATACTAAACTGGTACTTACATTCGACTCAATCATACCCGGACGGTTAAAGAACCATGCAGTAGCAAAGCCTCCTGCCAATGGAACCAACACACCAATCACGGCGATAATCGTCGCTGCTTTTCCACATTTTTTTAATTCCTTTACATCTGTTTCCATGCCGGCACAGAACATCAGGATTACTACACCAACTTCTGCTGTCTGCGTCAAAAACTCTGTCTGTGGAATAATCTTAAACACAGCAGGTCCAAGCAGCAAACCGGCTAACAATGCACCAACAACCTGTGGCATACGTGCACGTCTTGTCAAAAGTCCTAAAAACTTCGTACACATCAAAATCAATGCCAGATAGAGTAAGTAGTTACATGTTTCCATGATAAAACCTCCTTTGACCATAAAAAAGGGGACAAATGTGACCACTCACCGCTGACCACATTGCCGCCTCATTCTGACCATAAAATTTTTATTGCTATTTTCTCATGTCAACATTATTATACTCTCAATTTTCGAAAAAGCAAGCACTTTATTTTTTTTGTTTTTTGGGTCAAAAATGTCCTCTTTTATTTAGTTTAATCCCGGTACTTTTGGAAGTTTTGCAATGCTTGCCGCAATTTCCTCATCCGTCAATGTATAGTTTTCCATTTTACCATCATTGAATTTCTCATAAGCATACATATCAAAATATCCGGTTCCGGTAAGTCCAAACAGAATAGTTTTTTCTTCTCCGGTTTCACGACATTTAATTGCCTCGTCCATTGCTACACGAATTGCATGAGAACTTTCCGGTGCCGGAAGGATTCCTTCTACTTTGGCAAACTCTTCTGCTGCCGCAAATACATCGGTCTGTGATACGCTGACTGCTTCCATCAATTTATCATCATAGAGCTGGGACAATACCGAACTCATACCATGGTAGCGAAGTCCTCCGGCATGATTTGGTGCCGGCATGAAGCTGCTGCCAAGTGTATACATTTTTGCAAGCGGACAAATTGCTCCGGTATCACAGAAGTCATACGCATAAGTTCCTCTTGTGAAACTTGGGCAGGATTTTGGCTCTACTGCAATGAAACGGTAATCTGCTTCTCCGCGAAGTTTTTCACCCATAAATGGTGCAATCAAACCTCCTAAGTTTGAACCGCCACCCGCGCAGCCAATAATGATATCCGGCTTTTCACCATATTTATCCAGTGCAATTTTACTCTCCAAACCAATTACCGACTGATGAATCATAACCTGGGCAAGTACTGAACCAAGTACATAACGGTAGCCTTCCTGTGTCGTTGCCGCCTCAACCGCCTCTGAAATAGCACAGCCTAAGCTTCCGTTTGTATCCGGGAACTCTGCACGGATTTTTCTGCCGACCGCTGTTTTTTCGGATGGTGACGGAGTCACATTTGCACCATAGGTACGCATAACTTCGCGTCGGAACGGTTTCTGCTCATAAGAAACTTTTACCATAAATACCTGACAGTCAAGTCCAAGGAATGCACACGCCATGGAGAGTGCTGTTCCCCACTGACCTGCACCGGTCTCTGTCGTAACACCTTTCAAGCCCTGATTCTTTGCATAATAAGCCTGCGCAATTGCAGAGTTGAGCTTGTGGCTTCCGGATGTATTATTTCCTTCAAATTTATAATAAATCTTTGCCGGTGTCTTCAAATATCTTTCCAAATGATAAGCACGTACAAGCGGTGCCGGACGATACATTTTGTAGAACTGCAAAATTTCATCCGGAATGTCGATGTACGGTGTTTTGTCATCCAATTCCTGCTTTGCTAATTCTTCACAAAAAATACCGCTTAATTCTTCTAATGTAACCGGTTTGCCGGTTGCCGGATTCAAAAGCGGAGCCGGTTTGTTAATCATATCGGCACGAAGATTGTACCACTGTTTTGGCATCTCGCTTTCATCCAAATAAATTTTGTAAGGGATTTCCTTTTTACTCATTTTGTTTCTCCTTCTAATTATCATTTATTTACAGGCTGCCTAAGCAAGTTACGCAAGCTGTCGGGCTGCCCTGTTTTCTTCTATTCAAACAAATATTGGTACTTTCTCATCTGTCTGCTTATCAAATCATAAACGCGTTCTTTTACATCGTTTGAATAATTCTGTTCCTCTGCAATGATTTTTTCTACAATTGCTCGATCAAAGTGAAAACGAATTTGTCTTCCATATAATTCTTCCACAGTATCTAATTGTTCTTCAAAATCATCATGAAATGTCTTGGCTTTCACTCTTTTAACCAAATCTTGTATTTTCTCTTCCATCGGATAATCCTGTATCGTATCCGAAAGAAGTGATGCACCATTATCAAAAATAGGGCAATAATGAAATTGGTCACAATCATCTAACAAAACAGCAATATTATGGGTATGTCTATCTTCATTCAAAAACAACGCATCAATCGTCATCAATTTACTGATATACACACCAAATTCTCTCAATCCCGTCAACTGTTCTGTCTGTTCAACCATATAACGAATCCGTTCACGCACATCCGGCATATGATAAACGCTTTTTGTCAGACTTTCGCCCTTCATTGTTTCAAACAATCGTTCCAATGTAATTATCTTCCAGCCATCCGGCAGAAAATTTTCACTTTTACACCCAAGATAATCCTTGTATTTATAGTGGATTTTTTCTGTCTGGTAAAAAACATATTCGTTTTTTTTCAAGGAAGAATATCCTAAAAGACAGGAAACAAGATACTCAACTAAGCCCTCATAGCCTGTGTAATCTGCCTTATACCAAATGCCATTCTGACTTTGCCACTTTAATTGATTTCCCTTTGAGGACTGCCTGTCATTTAGCAATATGTCCTGTTCAAAAAGTTCAATCATCTATCCTGCCTCTCAATCTCTAACCAAAAATCGTCATCAGCCATTCGCCCTTTTGTCTTTTCAATTATCAGCATCGGGTCATAAAATGGCAGTTCCAAATGCCTCAACATCAATTTCATTTTATCTCTGGTTCTAGGAAAACAACGAGATTCCAAAAATTTTTCATACTGTTCATAAGTTGGTTCTTCCACACAACCAAACGCACGATACAGTAGATTTTCCGCATAATTGTGAAGTCTAACCTTCCGTGAATGCTCATCCACATCAATAATAGTACATACCCCTTTCGGACACATATACCAAAATCGCAATGGATATTCTTTTTTCGGCGCAATGATTTCCTCACCGGATACTGCTATTCGTTTCTTCTCCATCATACACGCCCCCTTTTGTTTTCCTATATAATAAGTATACCCCAGAAATAGGGCAAACGCAATTATTTTACATATTCCTCCTGCTGGTACATCGCAAGCACCCGATTATAAAATGTTCGCACTGCCGGTGCCATGTTATCCGGATTCAGTGCAGCAATTCCAATAATGCGGCAGGCATCCGGTTTTACCGGAAAACAATCCACTTCATACGGAATATCTTTCATAACCATTTCCGGCATCAAACAAATTCCAAATCCATTTGCCACCATTACAACCGTAGACAAATCGTCAACCACATGGTAACTTGACCGGACATCCAAATGATTTTCCTTCATAAAATTCTGAATGTCGGCATCTGTACTTTCACGCTGTGTAACAAACTGGCAGTTTTTCATTTCCTCAATGCTCATCGGTTCTTTCGATGTTCTCCGCCCCTTTGCACGACACATAACAGAGGGTCTTTGTACAGCGGCTCGATTGGAATATCCGCGGCACTGGATACCGACAAAAAGCCTACATCCACCACGCCATTTTTTATCCAGTAAACAACATCATCATACGTTCCCTGAAAAATTTCCATACTGATATCCGGATATTCTTCATGGAAAGAATGAATCAGCTCCGGAATCCAGTTCGTACAGACGCTGGAAAAACATCCGACTTTTACTTTTCCCTGTTTTAATCCGTTAAATTCCGATATCGCCTGCTGTAAACTTTCATCACTGTTCAAAACTGCATTTACATAAGGAAGAAGCCGCTCTCCATAATTGGTAAGCGTCACGCCGCTTTTGGCGCGGTTTAATACGCAGAAACCAAGTTCTGCCTCCAGCGAAGATACCGCATGACTGACTGCCGATGGCGTAAGCCCCAACAAATCCGCCGCCTTCCGAAAACTTCCCTGCTCCGTAACGGTTTTGAACACTTGGTAGGTAAGTAACGTCATTTACCTGCCTCCTCTCTTATCCTATCATACCAAAAGGCAGGTCAGGATGCAACTATGCAATAATGGCATTATCCTTGATTTGGTTAATAATTTTCACGAATTCTAACTGCTCCTCACGTGTAAATATCACGCTGAATTTATAAGGACGATCAAAGGGTGCTTTCATCAAATCCAGTACATTATTCACATATCCATTCTCAACCACATAGTCCACAACCTGTTCAATAAAATGAATCTGTTCCGCATTCGGCCGCTCTTTCGCAATAAACGCCGCAAACGCTGCATATGCTGCATCCCGGTCCATTTTTGCGATTTTACGAATCAGCAAGCCAAACGGCGTATCCTGATAATTCATTTCGTAATCCTCTACCGTTCCCAGTTCCTCCGTGAAAATTCTTTCCAATTCCTTATAATCATCCGCTGAAATTGGCTTATTATAAAGAAGTTTATTAATAGCCGGCTCATTTCTATGCGCTGCTATGTACTCATTTACTTTTTCTCTATAATCTTCAAAATCAGAGGTTCCCATATCCACCTTGCCGCCCTCACTCCAAAGCGTTTTTTCATCCGCAAAATTGGTATAGTGAATATCCACTTTCGCAGGCGGAATAAATTTCATAATATCACGTAGCGATTTCCTCGTTTTTTCAAACTTAAGAATATCCTTCTGATTCCAATAAGTTTCCTGCGTAAGTTCAGTCAGTTCCGGTATTTTCGCTTTTACATCCGGAATAGTCGCACTATCCTTCAACAGTATATTAGCATTTTTCACAACATAACGTTTTAATCTACCAAGCGACTTTGCTCCCGTCATTGTCTCCAACATGATACCATACATACTCACGTCAAACTGAATGGCGGCCTCGTCTTTTTCTCCTGACACAACAAGTTTTGCAAGGTGGTTGATAATCTCTTCTTTATTCATATCATCCAAACACTCATATTGCTGTCTGGCTTTATACTGCTCCACATAACGAGCCTCTAAACGCACTTCCACACGCTCTGTACTCATCGCCTGAATATCACCAACCACATGATCAACCAAATTCTCACGGATAATCTGATATTCTTCCTGTGCATAATTTGCATTCTGAAGCTGTCTAATAATCTGCACCATACGTATAAATCTTGCCGACACGGGAGCAATACTTACTCCCGGCTCTTTTCCCTTTGGATTCTCGCCAAAAAATTGGAAATTACGCATATAATCAAAGATATAAAACTCCTTCTTGTCTCTGCCCTCTCCAAAAAGATTCTCGCAAAGTCTGGTACCTCGTCCAATCATCTGTTCAAACTTAATTCTGCTATATACCTTTTTTGCAAATACAAGATTCGTAATCTCCGGAACATCCACACCGGTCTCCAGCATATCAACCGTCACCGTAATAAAAGGATATTCATCCGGCTTTTTGAAATCCTCCAAATTTTTCTCTGCATATGGCTCATCACAAACAACTAATTTACAAAAAGCTCCTTTGTACTGCGGATACAGTACATCGAACCGCTCAATAATATACTTTGCATGTCTTTTATTCTGTGCAAAAATAATCGTTTTGCCAACATGATTTCCATTTTTATGTTTGATTCCATGATTCATCAAATCTGAAATCATGATATCAACCGTATCCCGATTAAATATATAGGTATTAATTTTCTCCGGCGGAATATGGTCAACCAAGCCGTCATCTTCGCAGAACTCATCTTCATACTGCTCCCGCTCTTCTTCGTCAAGTTTCTCATAGGTCAATCCATCATCAGCAATCTTAGTCGATGTTTCAATCAAATGATATGGCACCAATACATGGTCCTGATAAACCGCCTCATTGTATTCATAAACATCCGTTGGCATATTATTTTTCATATCAAAAAACTCATACGTTGACTGATGAATCGTGTTTTTCGGAGTTGCTGTCAATCCCAAAAGACACGCATCAAAATACTCAAATATCGCCTTATATTTATTAAAAATACTTCTATGTGCCTCATCAATCACAATTAATGAAAAATGTCCCGGTGAAAAAAATCGCGAACCATCCGAATTTTTCATGTTATCAATCGCATTCAACATCGTCGGATATGTAGAGAACACCATATTTGCATTTTTCTCTTCTTTATTTACAAGCAAATTACACATCGTCATATCCGGCAAGCACGATGAAAATGAATTTTTCGCCTGCTTAACCAATTCTTTCCGGTCTGCCAAAAACAAAACCCGCCCCATAATCTGGCTTCTTGTCATGACATCCACAACAGAAGCCGCTGTTCTTGTTTTACCGGTTCCGGTTGCCATAACAAGCAGACATTTACGAATTCCTTTTTCGTAGTTTTCACAGCATTTGGTAACCGCCCGCAACTGATACAAACGATTCGTAATGTCCTCATTAATAGGAATTGTACTAACCGGCTTAACAATTGTTCTCCGTGAAATCATGGCATCAATATCTTTTTGCGGAAAAATACCACTGACCACTCTTGGCGCACTTGTTACATCATCCCAAAGATATGTTTCAAATCCATTTGTATAAAAAATAACCGGACGACTCCCCTGCATATTTTGGATGCAGTCTGCATAAAGTTTCCCCTGATTGCGCCCCTTATCTGCACTTTCACTTGCTCTTTTTGCCTCTATTACAGCAATAATTTTTCCGGTATCGCCCCAAATGACATAATCAGCATATCCCGTTCCTGTTACATTCGGCATCCCGGTAACCGGGTACTCTTCTTCGACACAATTACGTTTAGCAGTTTGGTCAAACACATAACCATTTGCTTTCAAATCCGCATCAATATATCTTTTTCTGGTCGTCCATTCTGACATATCCGGATTATAACTATATTCGCGCGTTTTCAAGTTCTGGGATTTCTTTTTCTGCATCTCCTGCTGAAGTTTTTCATTTGCCTTTAGGAGACGAGCAATTTCTTGGTCCTTTTCATCTACAATTTTATCTGTATTTTTCTGAACATCTTTTAAAACCTGTTTGTAACGTTCCTCTATATTTTCTGCTACTTTTGTCTTGTTTGGAATTTTATTCTCTGTAAATTCGCGTTCTTCATAATCACGTCCATAACAATAATCAATCCACTCTACAAAATCAAACAAAATATTTAAAGAAAGAATGGCATCATCTTTGGAAAGACCTTTGGATGTATGCACGGATTGATTTCCATTGCGGACAATGTACTGCAATCGTTTCCACAAAGTGTACTCCATCAACGATGGAAACCCATTATTGTGCAACAACGACTGTAAACCTTCCCGATACCCAATTGGTTTTAATGCAGAATCAATCGAATAAACCCACTTCACCCCAAGTTCCAATGCTTTTCTCGATGCCACGGCACTCATAACCGGCGAAGATTCTAAAATACACTCTGCATCAATGCACGCCCCTGCAAATAATTCATATTCTTTTTTTGATTCAAGAAAAGAAAAATTTGTCTCCATTTGTAAACTCCTCCTCTCGGAATTTTATCCATTCCGTCCTCTGCTTTTGACTACCTTATTCGGATATCATAACTTGTTTCCCTTTGTGTCATTACTATCTCTTAAATTCTACCATTTTTTAGGGTATTGTCAATTATTTAGGTGAATTTTGTAAGTATTTTGTGAGCTTAGTTTATTATAAATTTTGAATAGAACTATATAGATTGTTGATTTTTATTCACATGTTTGATAAAATATTGCCAGTGCTACCCTATTCGGTAGGCGGTTCGCCTTCGCCGCAAGAGTATTAGCTTGCGTTTACATAGAAATCCTTTGCGGAAATCTCATGAGGAGGATTGTGCTTATGCTTACAACGGAACTCTTTATAGCCATAATCAGCTTATGTATTACTTGCTTTGCTCTTGGTTATACCGTTGGTTCCAAGAGCAATGATAAAACACAAAAATAACCGCCCAGTCTGATGAACTTGCAGTTATTTTTGACGAAATAATATCAGGCTAACCGTCTATCGGTAGCACTTTTTCTATCACTATATTAACATCAAACTATGTTTATGTCAAACATCTGTATCCATTTGTTTGCGTCAAGTGTTCGTTGGCACTTTTTTATTTTCCGTAATTCCGTAGAAACGCTTTGCGTCTCGTGGGCGCTCTCGCTCGTTGAGTGCGTAGCGGTATGGGCACTGAAACTACCAGTGCCACATACCGACGTACTCAAACCCACGAGTCGCAAAGTTTTTCTACGGAATTACTGGAATCCAAAGGAACCGGCAGCGAACATTTGTCACAAACCCAATCCTTCCAAACTTAGTTTTTCATTGTATTTGAGAATATAGAACCGCTTACTTTCGCACACAAAAAACAATTTGTATTGCATCTATCAAATTATATGACTACAAATTTTGATTTGTACTTAAATATCTCCTGCTTTTTGCCGTAAAATGTTTAATTTTTGATGTAACTTTTGAAACATCAATTTTGATTTGTCGACTTGTTCTACGAATATTGCAAACTCGTCTTGCAAGCCTCTTGGTGGTACTTGAATAGTTAACTGTTCTATAATTAACTAACTCTTATTCCTATAACGGTACTACCAGATGAGTTCCCCATGTATTTTCTATAAATTCTTCAGCAGACAACGCATACTCTAAATATGTTGGGTTTAATTCTTCCGTCTGCATCGTAACTATTCTTTGTCCTATATAAAATTCTGTATTAAAATGCGGTATTCTACATACATTTCCAAAGTGGAGCTTCTGTTGTAAATACTACATCTCCTTCTTTAAAATATCAACCTCTTACCATTACCTTGTCATATGTTTCCTTCGAGATATATTCTAGTGGTTCCAAAGTCATATGGTGCATCTTTACATTTTTTGCTGTAATGAAAGGCAAACCTCTCAACTTTTTTGGGTGTCTTTCCACGATAGTCAATAATATATACAAAGATTGAGTAATGTATCCTCAGGATATTTACCATCAAACATCTCGACAAATCGGGCTTTGATAAGGTCATCTAACGAACCCAATTCTTGCTTTCGCATTTCAATAATATTGCAGATTTTATCTAATACAGCAACAATCTGGTCTTGTTTATCAAGTGCAGGAATTTCAAACTTCATCTTCTTAAGCTGATTCATCTTAATACTTTTGAATGTACTTCCTGAACTGTTAGATGCCAAATAATCAAGAGTCGATTTTACTCTAAAAATGTAATAGAAATATTTCTGTCTCACTATACTCTCACTTATCAAGCGTAAAGGCAAACACCGACTCATTTATATCCCACACCATAGGTTCTTCTTCAATAATATACATATCTCCCATCCTGCCTATGGAAGCAAATAATATATCACCCTTCTTAATCTGAGAACGCTTATGAATAAGCTTAATTGCTTCATCATTAACAACATCAGTGTTATCATCAATTACTAATGAGTTATTTTTAATATTCTTTATCGTAATATAATAATTGTTACCTTGTCCAAGTTTAAAATTCTGTCTTGGATTTAAACCTGTTCTAGCAAATAGCACTACTTCATCAAATGTTTTTTGCATTTATCTATTATCCCTGCAAACCTCAATTTGTCTCTTGCAGCTAAAGAAACTTCTCATTATTAATCTAAAAACAAGCGTGACCGCCAAACAGACAGATATTTGCGCGGTCACTACTTATTAAATACATCAGGCACACTGACTCATTTCTCATTTAGCCCATATATTTCTGATGTGATGTCTTCACATTGCTCTGATTCACCATCGCGTACTGCATCGTTGTATCAATTTGCGAATGTCCCAAAATTTTTTGCACCTGTTCAATTGGCATTCCTTTATCAATTGCTCTCGTAGCCATAGTTCTCCGAAATTTATGCGGATGGATTCTTTCTAAATCAAGCCGACGTCCAAGTTTGCGAAGTCGAATTTCCACACCACTTATTTTTAATCTGTCATGCGGTGCATCAAGAGTCACAAACAGCGCCTCATTTTGATCGGTTCGCCTCTCTATGTATTCCTTCAAATGCACCTTTGCCTTTGCATCAAAATAAACTTTTCGCTCTTTGTCTCCTTTTCCGTACACAACACATTCCCGCCCTTCCAAATCAATATCATCAATATTTAAATTAACAAGCTCTCCCACTCGAATCCCCGTTGAATACAGCAAATCGATAATTGCCAAATCGCGAATTTCTTCACAGTTATCTCTTAGTTTTTCGATTCCTTCATCTGTTATTACATTTTTAACAACAGTCTTGGTTTTAATTTTATGTATCCTTCGCATCGGACTTTTCAGAACATAATCCTCTTCTTCCAACCACGAAAAAAAGCTGGATATATTTCTCCGGATATTGTCAATTGTTACATTAGAGCAACTATTTAATCGTTGATAATCTGCCAAATACGCTCTTATTTCTTCTGTTGTTATTTTACGCACTTCTGTTTCAATGCAAGACAACATATGCTCCACCGTCACACGATAATATTGAATTGTCCGCTCTGAACATCCCTCAATCTTTTTTGCATCCAAAAACATCTGCAAAAATTCTTTGTTCTCAATTTTCTTGGTGTCTGCTTGATTTTCCGCAAATGTGTTAACCATTACTTCCTGTAGCTTTTTCATCTGCGGAATCGATAGATACTCCGACATCTCATTTAAAATTGTAACTACTTTCTCTTCCATATTGGTACCTCCTTATTTTGGTACCCACATCCATCCCCTGCACTTACAATTCATATTTGAAATTCCATGTTTTGCGCTTATATTATGCGCAATATAAGCACGAAGGTCAAGTATCCAGAAAAAACAAATGTGCTAATATTACAAATAATATTAACACACTTGCATAATTCCAGAATTTAACTATTTTATTTTCTTATACTCATCCAAAATATTCCTGCATTAATGAATCAAACAATGTTTGCGTTTCATCCAATGCCTTTTGCACTGCAACTTTTGATTTGTCGACTTGTTCTACGAATATTGCAAACTCGTCTTGCAAGCCTCTTGGTGGTAATAATAGGAATAGTTAACTGTTCTTTAATTAACTGGCTTTATTCCTATAACGGTACTACCAGATGAGTTCCCCATGTATTTTCTAATAAATTCTTCAGCAGACAACGCATTCTAAATATGTTGGGTTTAATTCTTCCGTCTGCATCGTAACTATTCTTTGTCCATATAAAAATTCTGTATTAAAATGCGGTATTCTACATACATTTCCAAGTGGAGCTTCTGTTGTAAATACTACATCTCCTTCTTTAGGAAACCTCTTTTACCATTACCTTGTCATATGTTTCCTTCGAGATATATTCTAGTGGTTCCAAAGTCATATGGTGCATCTTTACATTTTTTGCTGTAATGAAAGGCAAACCTCTCTCAACTTTTTTGGGTGTCTTTCCACGATAGTCAATAATATTACAAAGATTGAGTAATGTATCCTCAGGATATTTACCATCAAACATCTCGACAAATCGGGCTTTGATAAGGTCGTCAAGAGCCAATAATTCTTTTCTACGATTTTGAATTATACCATATATCTTTTCTAGATTCTCTGCGCATTTATGTTGCTGTTCAAAATTAATATCTGGAATCATTGTTTCTTCAAGAATCTTTCGGCTGATTGCTTTAAATGTACTTCCATTTCCTTTGTCATTTAATTCGGCTTTTTTGCCTTTAAGTGCCCAATAAATAAAATCCTGTGAAACTTTATTCCTATCTGGTGTTATCGCCGCAAGCCCACGACCAATGCAGCATTCCTCCTTAGCATAATTTAATGCACCTATCGGGGCTCTAACTGAAATTAGAATATCCTCTGCCTGAGCTATTTTTGTTGGAGTATTACACCACACTCTTGTAATAGGATATCTTTCGCCAAAATCCGCATTTCCTTGAAAGAATGGCATGCCATCTCCATAATCATTATAACTCGACGAATTGGGTGACTGCCCCATATTTATTTTGCACACATCTTTTAATGCTATTAATTTCATCTTCCTCATGCCTCTACAGGCTACGCACAATATTCTTTACCGTTTTATCAAATTGTATTGCATACAGAACATATGTTTGCTATAATGTAATTGGTGCTACCCTTACGGTAGGCGGTTAGTCCTTTTGCAGAGGACTGTGACCTCTGATTACATAGAAATCTTTTACAGAAATCTACAAAGGAGGATTTTATTATGCTTACAACGGAACTTTTTATAGCCATCATCAGCTTATGTATCACTTGCTTTGCCCTTGGTTATGCCGTTGGTTGTAAAAGCAATGATAAAACACAAAAATAACCGCCCAGTCCAGTAAACTTTGGCGGTTATTTTTATAAAACCAAATTGATATTGGGCTAACCATCTATCGGTAGCACCTCTATGATTATATTAGCATCTAACCGCTTTTATGTCAAACATGTATTCTGTTTTTTAACTTTTTTGATAACCACTCGTAGCACTGCAAACCTCAATTTGTGAGGTCCTTTCTTTCTTATTTTGCAAGCATTTCGCGCAATTCTTTCGTTTCCTTCGCAATCTGCTCGTTCAACTGTTCAATCTCAGCAAGAATCTCCTCTGTCGGTGGATATTCCACTGGGATATACTCTATTTTCTTATACTTGTTAATCGACAAGTCATAATCATTGTCAGCAATTTCCTGCTTATCTACCAAGAAACTCTGCTCCGTTCTTTCGCGAGTTTCCTCGTTATCTTTATGATGGAATCTCTCAATAATATCCGGAATGTCATTTTCCTCAATTGGCTGACGCTTATCATCCAGCGAATGACCATCAGCCTTCATATCGTAAAACCAAACTTTTTCGGTACCACCGGCATTCGTTTTCGTAAATATCAAAATAGCCGTAGACACACCGGCATACGGTTTAAATACACCGGATGGCATAGAAATAACACCTTCCAAGTATTGATTTTCCACTAATTCCTTACGCAAATTCTTATGCGCCTTTGAGGAGCCAAACAAAACACCGTCCGGAACAATACAGGCACATCTGCCACCTACCCGAAGCAGACGAATAAACAGTGCAACAAACAACAATTCAGTCTTCGTTGTACTAGTAATTGCAGACAGTGATTCACTAATATTTTCCTTGTTTAATGTTCCCTTAAAAGGTGGGTTGGCAAGGACTAAATCGTAGGTATCTTTCACCATGTAATCTTTTGACACGCTATCCTGCTTATTCAACTGTGGATTCGTAACCGAATGAAGCATCAGATTCATGCAGGACAAACGACACATAGTTTCATCCGTATCAAATCCCGTAAATGTTTCCGTTGCGTATTTTTTCCATTGCTCCTCGGTCATTTTGCTTCCATAATGAGTTCTTATGTATTCTGCCGACGAAATCAAAAACCCCGCCGTACCACACGCCGGGTCACAAATTTTCATATCCGGTGTTGGCTGCATGAGATTTACCATCATGTCACGAATATGTTTTGGTGTTCGAAATGCACCAAGCCGCCCAGCAGAATTTAATTTACCAAGCATATGCTCGTATAAATCTCCCTGCATATCTAAACCTTTGATGTCATTTTCAAAGAGGTCATCTAAGCCAATAATAACTTTTTGTAATGCCAATGGTTCATTAATTTTGAATGTTGCATGTTTCAAATATCTTGAAAACGCTGAATTTTCATCCTGATTCAAATTGATTAGAAAAATAAAGACATGTTCAACAAAATGTTTGTGAAGTTCTCTAGCTTCCATTCCTTTAAAATTTCTCCATCGCAATGCTTGTTCTTCTTTAGAATCTCCAAAAATATGTTTCTGTGGTTCCCCTGAAAGCAATTCGGCAGTTTCAATATCTGCTTCATGCTCATCAAGTTGTTTTGCAAACATAAGATATGTTAACTGCTCAATAACTTCGGTCGGCTGTGATACTCCTCCCGCAATGACATCAAGCCATATCTGTTCAATTTTGTTTTTCACTACTGCTGGTAACATGTTTTCCTCCTCACGTGTTCTTTCGCTTTACTCGATTTTTATACTACTATATTAACGATTTTTAACAGTAACGTCAATTATTACTTCATTTTCGTCGCAAGCTACAGTTATCTCATATTATAAATAGAATCACACAAAGGATTGATTTTTATTCACATGTTTGATAAGATATTGTCAGTGCTACCCTATTCGGTAGGCGGTTCGCCTTCGTCGCAAGAGTATTAGCTTGCGTTTACATAGAAATCCTTTGCGGAAATCTCATGAGGAGGATTGTGCTTATGCTTACAACGGAACTCTTTATAGCCATAATCAGCTTATGTATTACTTGCTTTGCTCTTGGTTATACCGTTGGTTCCAAGAGCAATAATAAAACACAAGAGTAACCGCCTGGTCTGCAAACTTTGGCAGTTACTCTTGTAACCAAAAAATCAGGCTAACCGTCTATATGCGGTAGCACATTTTCTATCACTATATTAGCATCAAATTATATTTATGTCAAACATTCCTGCAAGACAATTCTCCCCCCAAAGCAACGCTTTTCCCAAACTTTCTGCCTTATGGTTGCTTTGCTTACAACTATTTTTCTATTTCATGCAACTCTTTCTTAAAAATCCAGAAAAAAGCGTTGTTTTTTTCGGAAAAATTGAGATAAATCCGACAAAATGGGGCTGAATATGCAACGTTTTTGGGCTTTGGAGCAAGTTAGCGTTGTTTTAGCAAGTTACCAGCCCTTCTTCCGGCGAACATGCCTTGTAATGATCGCCAGAATCCTTCCTAAGCCGTGCAGCGCCTATCTCTTCGCGATAGGCGCTCACGGGCTGCGCCACCTGTTTTTCCCCGCCTTAAGCCACATAAGGGATATCGCTTTGCGATATCCCTTATCACGGGCTGCGCCCTATGCTAGATGAAACGATCCTTCTTAAGTCGTGCAGCGCCTATCTCTTCGCGATAGGCGCTCACGGGCTGCGCCCTAAAAATCAAAAACCAGTGCTCCCACCCATTTTTGTGCGAGCACAAATGGGTGGGAGCACTGGTTTTCAATTTTGCACGGCTTAAGCCTAACGTGCACATTTATACTGTAGGTCTTCCCAGCGGCGGTCTACTTCTGCCTGGAATTGTTCGATTAGGTGTTCGTTGCCTTTTTTGAAGAGGTGTTTGAAACGTCCCTGAACTCGAAGAAAGTCTTCGATTGGAAGTTTCTTCTTTGGCTCATAGGAAAGAATCCATTTACCATGGTCTACCTCAAAAAGTGGCCAGTAGCAGGTTTCTACGGCAAGTTTACAGATGTTCATGATATCTGCTGTGTCGTAACGCCAGCCACGTGGGCATGGTGTCATTACATTCAGAAAGCTTGCGCCTTCTGTGTAGATGGCTTTTTCTGATTTTCGATGCAAATCTTTAAAATCCGTTGTCATTGTTGTCTGTGCAACATAAGCAACGTCGTGGTCTGCAATGATGCTTGCCAAGTCTTTGCGGTTCTGCATTTTACCTACGGACTGCTTGCCAACCGGCGTTGTCGTTGTATCTGCATACATAGGAGTAGCTGATGAACGCTGGATACCGGTGTTCATGTATGCTCCGTTGTCATAGCACACATATACCATGTCATGTCCACGCTCCATCGCACCGGACAATGACTGGAAACCGATGTCGTAAGTTCCGCCGTCTCCACCAAATGTAATAAATTTAAATGTTTCGTCTTCCGGCAGTCTGCCGCGTTTTTTCAAGGCACGGTAAGCAGTCTCAACACCACTCAATGTGGCACCTGCATTTTCAAATGCATTATGTATGTAACTGTCCTCCCATGCGGTGTATGGATACATAAAAGAAGAAACTTCCAGACATCCGGTCGCATTACCAATGACTGCGTGGTCTCCCTCATGCAGAGCACGAAGTACGGCACGTACAGCGATTGTTGCACCACAGCCGGCACACATACGATGTCCCGGAGCCAATCTCTCTGGTTTTTCCATCATAGTTTTTAAACGATAATCACTCATACTATCCTCCGTTTATCCTCTCAGTCTGATATACTGGTACTGTTCTACTGTCTTGCCATTTTCAATCATATCCTCTAATTCCGCAAATACATCTTTTACATCTTTGATGGTAAAATCACGTCCGGCCAGACCGTATATGTAATTTACTGCTTCAATCATAACTTTATTTTTGAACAAGGCTGCCGGCACCTCACTGCCAAGCGGTCCGCCATTGCCATTGTAGCTCTCACAACGGTCCATAACAGCAACTGCTTTGCAATTTGCTAAAGCTTTTGCAATTTCCTCTGAAGGGAATGGACGGAATACACGAAGTTTGAGTACACCGACTTTTTTGCCTTCTGCCCGCAACTCATCGACAGCCTCTTTCGCAGTTCCTCTTTGCCGAACCCATAATCAACATAATGTAATCGGCATCTTCCGTTTTATATTCCTCAAAAAGCTCAAAACCACGTCCGGTCAGCTCTTTGTATTTTTTTGCAACTTCCTTAATAACTTCTTTTGAATTTTCAAGTGCCACTTCCTGATTTTTCTTTGCTTCCATCGCATAATTGGAAACAGAATACGGTCCTACCGCAATCGGTTTGCCGGGATTTAACAAAAATTCTTCCGGATGATACTCACCAACAAAATCTTTGACCGCTTCATCTTCCAAGAGCGTAATATTTTCCACAGCGTGGCTTGTAATAAATCCATCCTGGCAAATCATAACCGGAAGATGCACTCTCGTATCTTCCGCAATCGGATATGCCTGAATAAAGTTGTCATACGCTTCCTGATTGTTTTCCGCGTAAATCTGAATCCAGCCGGTATCTCTTGCGCCCATACCATCGGAGTGGTCGCAGTTAATGTTAATCGGACCGGATAATGTACGGTTTACCAACGCCATAACAAGTGGCAGACGATTCGATGCGGCAAGAAGAAGTTCTTCCCACATAAGTGCGAGTCCTGCAGAAGAAGTAGCCGTCAAACTTCTCGCACCTGCTGCCTCGGCACCAATCGTTGCACTCATGGAAGAATGTTCACTCTCCACCGGGATAAACTCGGTATCCATCTCACCATTTGCAATATAGGTAGAAACCATCTGTGGAATCTCCGTCGATGGAGTGATTGGGAATGCCGGCATGACATCCGGATTAATCTGGCGGATTGCATACGATACCGCTTCATTTCCTGACATACGTTCTTTAATTGCCATTAGATATTTCCCTCCTTCATCTCAATTGCGCCAAATGGGCATACTTTAGCACAAATGCCGCAGCCCTTACAATGGTCATAGTCAAATTCGCCACGCTTTCCATCTTTAACCGGAATACTGCAGTCCGGGCAAACCGGGGTGCAGAGCAGACATTGTTTACATTTATCTGCAACATAAATCGGGGTATTCGTGCGCCACTCACCGGTATTAAAAAGTTTTGAAGTGCCACCCGCAAAAACCATCAAGCCTTCTGTCAAATCCTGATGTGGTGTTTTTTCGTTGATTTTTGTAACATCTGTTCTCACGCCATTGCCTCCTTATCTTTCTGAATATCGATGGAAACAACGTCAAAGGCACGCTCCAACGCTTCCATATTACCGTCAATTACTTCCGGTTTCTTTGCAAATTTATGTTCATAAGAAGCTCTCATTTCATGAATAAAAGTCTCTTTTTCCATTACTTCACTGACCGCTACCGTAGCTGCTAACATCGGTGAATTCGGAAAATTCTTTCCTAATGTCTCCACGGAAATATGTCTGGCATCAATCGCATAAACACGACCTTTGTAGCCATTGAGTTTCGGAATCATTTCCTCTCTCTTTTTCGGTGTGTTAATAATAATTGCACCTGTTTCCTTCAAACCGGCTGTCACATCAACTGAATCCAAAAGTGTCTCATCCACAACTACCACATAATCCGGATGGTAAATGTTTGAATGTACGCGAATCACATCGGAACTGATGCGGTTGTACGCCGTAATCGGTGCTCCCATACGCTCCGGACCATATTCCGGAAATCCCTGCACGTTCTGACCCGTTTTGAACGCTACATCCGCAAGCAAAAGTGCTGCCGTCTTGGCACCCTGGCCGCCGCGGCCGTGCCATCTGATTTCGATACCGTTCTTCATCGTTCTCAAATCTCCTTCTATCCTTCATCCATTGGGTGCAAAATTTTCTCAATAACGTTTTGACCCAGCATATCCTATTATATCGTAGGAAAAACAAATGTAAAGCGAAAATGTTTAATTTTGTTCACTTTTGAAGTGAATTATTTTCATTATCTGTTTTTTTCAACTTTCTCCGGGCAAACAGTTGGAACAAGCCCCCATTTATGTTATACTACTAACAGAAACATTAAAGGAGATTGGATTTCATTGATTAAGCGATTTTATGTACCAACTTCCAAACTAGAAGAGGGCATGCAGATTGACCAGGTTATCAAAGACAGACTGGACCGTACACTCATTGCCCGTGGCTCTGCTTTGGATGCTTATTTGATTGAAGGCCTGAAAAAACGAGGCATACACGGAGTATACATAAAGACAGGTGAGGAAGACCCGGAGGAAAAACCGGAGGAAGAAACACTCACCCCTTTTGTACGCAATAAAATCGAAAAATACCGCACAGAAGATCCAAGAAAAGTTTATTTATCAGAGAGTGTTAAAAAACGCGTGTCCGAGGGAATCCAGTATTTATATAACAATTCAGACTCACCGGAATTCACAAACACTTCCGCAAAAATTACAAATGACTTAATTCACGCCATTGACCACAACGACGCTTTGGCGGTTGATATCAGTGCACTCAAAACAAGCGATGAATATACGTTTAAGCACAGTGTGGATGTCGCTACCATCTCCATGATTATTGCCAGAAACTTGGGCATGTCAAGCAAAGATGTTTATAATATCGGTATCGCCGGACTTTTACACGATATGGGAAAATCAAAAATCCCATCCGAAATTTTAAACAAGCCGGCTCGCTTAACCGATGAAGAATTTGCTATTATGAAACAGCACTCCGAGCTTGGCTATAACATATTAAAAGAGAAAAAAGAATTTCATGGTGCCATTTCGCTTGCCGTGCTGCAGCATCATGAAAAAATGAACGGAACCGGATATCCATTTGGATACGCTTCCGATAAAATTGTACCTTATGCAAAAATTCTGTCCATTGCGGACGTTTACGACGCTCTAGTAACCGAGCGTCCTTACAAAAAATCATTTTCCCAGCGCACCGCCGTGGAAATGATTATGTCAATGACCGCCGAGTTAGATATCACTGCCATGCGCAGTTTCATGGAGAGCGTCATTCTCTATCCGGTTGATACAACGGTTTCACTGAGCAATGGCGAACAGGCCCGCGTTGTCGAAAATAAACCAAATGCCGTCCTTCGTCCCACCGTCGTAGGACTAAAGAGCGGCATTGTTTACAATCTTTCGGAAGACTTAACCTGTGCTTCCATCGTTATTCAATAGACACGATTTTATTTAATCCACCATACGAATACTTTCAATGACCGGCTGGTCTGCTTTTTCAATCGTTCCGTTACCGTCAGTCGGAGTGGCATCTTCACAAATCTTATCGACAACTTTCATTCCCTTTGTCACTTTTCCAAAAGCAGCATACTCACCATCCAAATAGGTTGAATCCTGATGCATAATGAAGAACTGGGAACTTGCGCTGTCCGGGTCTGACGAACGCGCCATGGAAATCACACCTCTTTTATGAGATATGTTATTCTCTACTCCATTGGAAGAAAATTCACCTTTAATCGTCTCATCTGAACCACCGGTTCCGTTTCCTAACGGATCACCGCCCTGAATCATAAAGCCGGACATAATGCGGTGAAATGTCAAACCATCATAAAACTTTTCATTCACCAATTTGATAAAGTTTGCAACCGTAATCGGTGCCGTATCACCGTCTAACTCCACCTCAATCGTGCCATAATCTTTCACTTTAATTTTTGCATGATGCTTACCTTTTGTATCCGTTGTTTTTGATTCCGGCTCTTTTGTTGCCTCGGCTGTCTCCGTAGCTTTTGGGGCCTTTGTCGCCTTTGTCTCGCTCGTCGTATCGGATTTTGAACTTCCACACGCACTAAGCCCCATTACAAGAACTGCCAATACAAGCAGAAAACTAAATTTCTTTTTCATGTTACTAAATTCTCCTTTCAAACGTCATTGTCCCCATTATAGCGAATCGATACCTTTTATGCAAGTTCGGAAAAGCATGTTATGTTCTTTTGATTTTCCTTCTTACGTATCGTCTTCTCTATTCACTAACGATATCGCCACATAACCGGTCAGTCACAATTTCCTTGCATTTTTCTCTATGTGCCACATGAAGTGGGTGGTTCATAAACTTCTTTAACGATTCCTCATCTGCAAATTCTGCATAAAAAACAAGGTCATAGCCACCGGCAAAATTGCGGTTTATCTCTGCATGCAAAAGCCCCTCTATATTTCCATTCATCGTAGCCACTGACTGCTGCATAAAACGAAGGGATTCCTCCTGTGTATGCTCCTCTTTCACTTTCTCCGTGAAATTCCAAAATAAAATATGTCTTATCATCGTTTTACCTCCTTATTTCCTAACTCCCAAAAAGCGACTGCACTCGCCGCGGCTACATTCAGCGAATCAACGCCATGTGCCATCGGTATTTTGATGGTGTAATCACTTTGTTTTATTGTCTGCGGCATGAGACCTTCTCCTTCGGTTCCTAAAATGATGGCAAGTTTTTCTTCTTCTTTCAGTTTCTCATCCGCAATTGAAACCGTATCCTCACACAGTGCCATTGCCGCCGTTTTATAGCCAAGTTTGTGCAGCCTGCTCACATAGGTTTCATCATCCGGCAGAAAACTCCACGGAATCTGAAACACGGTTCCCATACTTACTCGCACCGCACGGCGGTATAAGGGGTCGCTGCAATCCGGAGTAAGCAGGACAGCATCCATTGAAAGCGCTGCTGCCGAACGGAAAATCGCACCTACATTGGTTGGATTCACCACGTTTTCCAGAACTGCTATCCGTCTTGCCATCCGGCACACACTTTCAATCGATGGAAGTTCTTTGCGATACATCGCACAAAGCATCCCTCTCGTGAGTTTGAATCCTGTGATTTTTGTCAACACATCAAACGGTGCTGTAAAAATTGGAATCTCCGGGTATTTTGCGATAAATTTCCGCCCCTGCTTTTCGATGTGCGCTTCTTCCATGAGAAATGATACCGGCTCATACCCAGCTGCCAGTGCTCTCTCAATGACAATCGGACTCTCCGCAATAAACATCCCCCTGCCATGTGCCGGGCGGTGTTTTAACTGCGCCTCTTTTTCACGTGCATAAAAATCAAGTGCCTCATCTGAAAAATCCGCAATCTTAATTATGTTTACCATCGTTTCTATGTGCTCCTTCTTATGCGTAAGTTCGAATCAGCCAGCGTAAACGCTTCTTGGTCTCTGTAATCAACACCATATTACGTGCCAACGGCTGTCCGCTTCCGCCAGCCCATTGTGCCGCTTCCTTGGCTGCTTCCTTTTCTTTTTTCTTTATCCAGCGAATCTGTTTTTTTCTTTAACACTTTTTTCTGCTTTGCCGACAACCCTTTATAAAGCAGTTTGTATACACGATTGAGTTCTTTGTCCCAGATTTTGAATTCTTTGTAAGAATCTTGATTCATTTCAAGTTGCGGACCATCATACTTAAAGTTCTTTTTACATTTGCGGTATATTTTATTGTAGCTTCGAATCAATGTCACCTGTCTTTTGCTCTGCTTTTTCACCGCCGCCGATGCAGGAACCGCCATAGAAACTGCAGCCGTTGTAATTAACATCGTAAATATCATAACATATGTAATTAATTTTTTCATAAGTCAAGCACTCTCCTTTTTCTATTGATATTTCTTCTTTTATCATAGAATGTTATGTGCGTGACGTCAAGGTCAAGTGTTCTCTGCATGCCAAACGGCAGCCCATTACAGACTGCCGTTTGCTTTCCCTCTCTGTTTGCCTTCGTCTTTCCCTTTCGTGTTTACCCTTGTGTTCACATATCCTCCTGTTGTGTCTTTAGCCGTAACACAAATCTTACCCGAACTCTTTACAAATAACAACCACTTTGGCACAAGCGGTAAAAAAATTACACAAACGGTAAAAATATTCTTTTATGCTTCTTTGTTTTTGTGTCAAAATATGCTACAATAAGGAAAATTTGTAAAACTTTTGGATTATAAGGAGATTAACTTTGAGAATTGCGATTGTGGATGATGATATACAAATGTGTGAACAACTACGCACTTTGTTAAATGAATTTCTCGGAGATTCTTCAGAAATATCGGATTATCGAAGTGGCGAAGAGTTTCTGAATGCTTGGGAGACCGCGGATTTTGACCTTATTATTTTAGATATTTTTATGGACAAACTGACCGGCGTGGATGTTGCCCGTAAAATCAGGGAACGAGACAGCAACGTAAAAATTGTTTTCAGTACAACGAGCAATGAATTTGCCAGTGAAAGTTATGAGGTAAATGCCTGCTATTATCTGCGCAAACCATTTGGGCGCGACAAAGTAAAGGTTATGTTAGACCGGCTTAACCTCACAGAAATTGAGAAGATGCGTACGGTAAAACTTCCCGATGGCACCAGTGCCATCCTGCGCAATATTATTTATGTTGATTTTTCTTCACACCGGGTCACCCTTCACTGCAAATACGACGTTGACACAATTGTGCGAACTTCTTTTTCCGAAATTGAATCGCTCTTATGTGCCTATCCGTATTTTTCCAGCCCGACAAAAGGTATGTTAATTAATTTTTATGAAGTTGCTTCCCAGACCAATGATGTTTTTGTCATGAGCGACGGAAAAAGTATCCCAATTAGCAGACGTAAATCCAAAGAAGTTTTAGATGCCTATTTTACGTTCCGGTTTGAAATGTTACGAAATGGAGGTGGCAAATGATGCTGTCTTTTTATCGATTGGCGGAAGTCGCCATTTATTCCCTGCTGAATTTTCTTCCTTTTCTTGCCCTGGCACTTTATCCGTTCCGGCACAGTCTTCGTTTTTCGATAAATACAACATTTTTTTTGATTGTTCTTGTGACAATTTTGCAGCTTTTTCTCGGTGCATGGGCTCGCCTTTGCTCCCGGAAACAACACCGGAACCATCAGTGCAGTAAGCACCATCCTGTATGCTGCTTTTTATTTTCTTGCCATAAAAAAACACTTTGGCAAAACGTTTTTTACACTTTTAATGATTTCAAATCTTGCGAACCTCGCTGTAATTTCATCAAAGACCATAGAAAATCTTTTCTTCCCTGACCTCGCCGTACAAAGTTACCGCTGGTCTTTTTCTCTCATGCTTGCTGTGGTAGAAATAATTCTTGCTATTCCTCTGTTTTTCTATATGAAAAAAGTGTATACACCGGCAGTAGAAAAGGAGCCATCCGGCTTTGAGTGGCGGTATTTGTGGGTAATTCCTGCCACCTTTTATGTGATGTGGTATTATGCGTTCTACGGAAATGCTTCCAAATCAAGTCTTGAAATTGCCCTGCGTCCGAAAAATACGCTGTTTTTATTTATTATCAATGTCGGTGCCATTTTCATTTACTATGTCGTTACACGCCTGATTTTGGAGCAGACCAAAACCCTCCTGCTGACGGAACGCAACCATGAATTGACCATGCAGACGGTACAATACGAAAATTTGCAGGAGAAAATCACAGAGGTGCGCCGAGCCAAGCACGATGTCCGCCACCATATCACACTTATGCAGGAATACCTGAATACAAGAAACTATACTGCTCTAAGTGAGTATCTAAAACAGTACAGAATGAGTTTACCAGACGATACGCCGGTACAGTTCTGCGCAAATACTGCCGCCAATGCCGTACTTGTATATTTTGCACAACAGGCCAAAGAGCAGGGTATTACCTATCTCGTAAAAACAGGAATTCCGGAAAAAATCAACATTCCGGAAACCGACATTTCGGTTCTCCTCGGCAACCTATTGGAAAACGCTGTAGATGCCTGCAAATCGAAACAAACACCGGACAAAAAAATCATCGTCCGCGCAAATACTGACGGCGGCTCACTCTGTATCACCGTAGATAACACTTTCACCGGAACGCTTGCACATACCCCAGATGGGAATCTTGTTTCCACCAAACATAAAGGGCTTGGGCTTGGAACCCGCTCCGTAAAAAATATTGTGAACCAGCATGGCGGCATATGCCGGTTTGAAGCGAAGGATGGGATGTTTTACGCTTCTGTGCTGTGCCAGATAGGGGAGTGAGGGGGGCTAACAACTTGAGGCACTTTTATATATCCCACTTTCTTGCTCTCATCAATATAATCAATCGTCCGCATATTATGAAGTCTTTCTGCGAGTTTAATAAGAATGGCTTCCTCTGTATTTTTGTGTTCAATCTGTCGGACTATTTTTAATACGCCATTCGGCAACTCATTTGCCAAATTAGTATCATTTCCTTTTTCCTTCACATCACAAAACAATCCTGCCAGAACCGTATCACGCTCAGCACCTAATTCTGCTAACAGTATTGCAACATTTATAGGGTGTGTAACGTATTCCTCTCCCGAATATCTTCTTTTCCCATTATACTCCTTGCATGCCGTCAAATAAACATCATGTAATACCTTATCTTCAATTTCAATATCATTTTTTTCTATCGTTTCTTTTAATACCTCAAATAGCTTTTCTTTAGAGGTTCCTACCTCTGTTGTTTTCAAGAAAATCGGCTCCATATAACTACCTCCTAGACATTTAAATTGTAATTTCATTGCTCTAAGAAGTGATGGTGGGAAACCAAACTCTCTACGAAATGATTGTGTAAAAGCGCTATGTGACTTCCATCCGTATTTCACAGCTACATCAATGAGACGCATTCCGGAACTAATATCATCGCATGATTTAATCAGCCTCCTCCTGCAAATATAGTCCATTACTGTTTGATTTGTATAGGATTTGAAAATACGAATAAAATGACATTCGGAATATCCTACTGCATCCGCCAGCTGCTTTACACTCAAGTCCTCTTCAAGATGTTCTTCAATATACTGTATGATTTGATTCATAACCATCACCTTCCATTCCACGTGGTAGTTATACTATAAAACAAATTGCTAGCGTTTGCTGTTTCTAAATTGCTGTTTTCATCTAAAATTCTGGCATATTTACAAATACTATTTTTTCTCCATCAGCAATTCCTGCATATATATCATGATTTTTACAGCCAATTTCTAAATAATGTTTTACCACATACTTTGATGTAAATGGCATTTCTAAAGAATTCAATTCTGACAAGTCAAACCACCTGCTGATTCCTTCACTCGAATGAAAATTGACATCAACTTCGTCTTTAAGGTCTGCAAAAAAATAATAATTCTGTCTGATTTCTCCGTTACATCTTCGTAATGTTACATACCGCAGTTCCAGATGAGATAAATCTTTTTCCGCAAGTTCTAATTCTTCATTTAATTCCCGCAACACGCATGCTTTTGCATCATTTAATTCTTCCGGTTCAAAATGTCCTCCAGCAGAGCCTATCCACATATCGTTAACAACTCTGCTTGCCCTGTCGATACAAAAGCAGCGCCTTATCACCTTTAAAAATGTACAATGATGTCATATTTCTTAGTTTTGCCGTCACACTATCACCCTCCGGTTATTGTCTTTATTACTATTTTTAATTAAAGTAGCATACCAAGCATATTGAGTCAAGAATAAAACTACCTCTACACCAAATATTTTTCCACCAGTTCTTCAACAATCTGAGAATTCAAAACTGTCAACTCTGTTTCAAAAGTAAGTATCAGACGTTCTCCCAGATGAATTCCATTTCTCTGATAAGATTCTATTTTCTTTACAGCAGATTTGGCATACTCCGGTTTGTCCATCATACCTTCATGCTCCCAGTAAATTTCTTTCCGCGTTTTTTTCGATAAAAATGTAAAATCCGGGTATACCGTACCATATCCTTTCAAATATAGGGGTCTTTCATACTGATATAAAATGTTGTTTCTGTAGAAATAATCCGCAAGAATCTTCTCTGACTTTGACCTGACACGCTCACCTTTTTCTGTCACAATTTCAGCGGTTCCCTCGTAAAATTCTTTGCCATGATATTCGCTGTCATACCACCGAACAAGTTCTTTCTCCCATATTGGCTCAATCGGTGTAACCAATAACTGCCTTTGTGTATGCATCGATGTATAAATCTTTTCAATTTCATCATCGGAATAGTCCCTCGTTATCCTTTCTATCTGCCGAAGTCTTGCTTTAGCTTTTTTCAGCACACTCTGATTATACTTCTTTTGAGCAAGCAGCTTTGGCAGTTCGGAATCTATTTTTGAAATATAAGTTCCTTCATTATCTTCTACACAATGGTAATATCGAATCTTATTTTTGTCTTTCGATATCCGCAGATTTCCTTTCGGTACAGATTTCAATTCGTTCTCTACCTTGCTGCAAATCATTTCTAATTCTTTTTGCTCCTTTAATAACAATTTTTTCAATCCTTGCATTTATCCACCTCTTTCATATGACTTTATTTACAAAATACTTAAATCCAGTCAACTGATATATCTATTTTTGTTGACCTTTTCTCGCTTTTCTATTATTTTAGTCAACTATTTTATTAACTAAAATGACTTGTTTGGGAAAAAATATGATTCCAGTCAACCATTTTACATTCAAAAGTTGACCGCTATCGCAAATATGCAATTCTAAGTCACCGCATCCATCCAAAACGGTTGACCGCCATCGCAAATATGCAAATTCCAGTCACCCCATCCCCCCAAAATGGTTGACCGCCATCGCAAATACTCAAATTCCAGTCACCACATCCATCCAAAATGGTTGACCGTAATACAGAAAATTAGAATCTAAGTCACCTAAGACCAAAATATAGAAAAACACCGGGAACAATTCTGTTCCCGATGTTGTAATAATCCTGTTTCCAAAAACTAACGTTTTGAGAACTGTGGTGCACGACGAGCTTTCTTCAAGCCGTATTTCTTTCTTTCCTTCATACGTGAATCACGAGTAAGGAATCCGGCCTTTTTAAGAATCGGTCTGAAATCAGCATCTGCTTCATTCAATGCACGAGCGATACCATGACGGATAGCACCTGCCTGACCTGTGAAACCGCCACCTTTAACAGTAACTTTTACATCGTATTTGTCAGCTGTGTTTGTAGCTTCCAAAGGCTGACGAGCGATGATTTTCAAAGTCTCAAGACCAAAATAATCGTCAATATCTTTTTTATTAATTGTCACTTTACCGGTACCTGGTGTAAGGTATACACGAGCGATACTGGATTTTCTTCTTCCTGTTCCGTAAAATGTTGAACTAGCCAATGTTATCTCTCCTTTCTACACCTCATTAAATGTCCAATGTTTCCGGTTTCTGTGCTGCATGGTTGTGCTCCGGTCCTGCATATACGTGCAGTTTCTTAAGCATCTGGCGTCCCAAAGGTCCCTTTGGAAGCATACCCTTTACAGCGTGAGTAATTACAAATTCCGGTTTCTTCTGCATCATTTCTCTCAATGTAGCTTCTTTCATTCCGCCTACATATTCAGAGTGATGATAGTAAATCTTCTGATCCAGTTTCTTACCTGTAACCTGAATCTTCTCTGCATTTACTACGATTACATAATCGCCTGTGTCAATGTGCGGTGTGTAAGTTGGTTTGTTTTTACCTCTTAATACATTCGCAACTTCTGATGCAAGACGTCCCAAAGTTTTTCCTTCAGCGTCTACAACATACCATTTTCTTTCCACTGTGGATGGACTTGCCATAAAACTTTTCATCCTTGGAATCCTCCTTATTTAGTTCTTGCTTACTAGGTTTTGCAAAACAAAACTGGTTCGGCTGTTTTCCTTGTTACATGCGTATTCTCGTTACCGGGGCATGGAACGACAAAACACGCCATACTCGTATAGTATACGATACCAAAGTGCCTCTGTCAAGATTTTTTTCTTGACGCAGACCATTTCTTAAGGCCATAATAAAAACAGCATAAAAAAATGAAATAAATGCAACACTTTGACACCAAAATCAATCTAATTATTAGCTGTGAGGGATTTCACAGAGAACTGTATACAGTATATTCGCACAAATGTGCAGATTGGAGGCACCCGTGACAAAGACAGACTGGATTTTCGTACAGCAGGCAAAAAAGGGCGATTCCCATGCTTTTGCCAGACTTTACGAAATCTATTACAAAGACTTATACCATTTTGCCCTTTATTATACGAAGGACAGTATAACCGCCGAGGACGCCGTCAGTTCAGCCGTTTTAAAAGCATTTGAGCAATTACATAAACTGCGGAAAAACGATGCGTTCAAGAGCTGGCTGTTCCAGATTACAGCAAACGAATGTAAAAAATTATTAAAACAAAAATCCATTTATTTGAGCGATGCATCATGGCAGGAACCGGCTGCCGCCGAAGATGGCTACCTGACACCGGAAATTCAGGACGAACTTTCACAGCTTAGTGAGCCGGAACGGCGCGTCATCACCTTATCCGTGTTTGGCGGCTATACCAGCAGAGAAATCGCGGGTATTCTAAAAAAACGGGAAGGCTCCATCCGTTCCATCAAAAGCCGGGCACTTGCAAAACTCCGTGAAAAAAATGCGGACTTATAAACATAAGGAGGTCAATTATGAGCGATAAAAATTTTGAAGAAAAACTCAAAAAGCATTGGCGCGAAGAAGCGGATTCCATTCCGGTTCCGGATTCTCTGCACCCTGCAAAAATAGAAGAAATGATAGATAAAAAAATGGAGGTTTCCAAAAAACGCACCCACAAAAAATTGTATGCCGGCATTACTGCGGCAGCTGCTTGTCTTGCGTTTCTTATTGCCGGCACAGCCTATTACTTTAACACCGGACGGCAATCAGAAAAAGGAACCCCTGTTGCCAATTCGAAGCAAACCGCCTCGGACCGACACGAGTTTGTCGGCAATACCAGTTATTCAGAAATTTATAGCCTGATTCAAAAATATCATGACAAGCAATCCATGTCCGATATTGTCGCAGAAGATTCAGCATCCACCGGAGCAAAATCCTCGACAGGAGCCGAAGACACAACAGCCACCCCCGACTATTCAGAAACGGATCTTCAGGTAAAAGATGTCATGGAAGGCGACATCGTCAAAACAGACGGTTCCTATATCTATACCATGTTAAATAACAACAATTGTGCCAAAATCCGCATATATTCTGTGGAGGGAAAAACTATAGAATTAGTTAAGCAATTTACCCTAAAAAAAAAAGATGGGTAGAGGAATTGTATTTAGAAAACAGTAAATTAATTATACTTTCCTCAGACAGCATTGAAGATAATTCAAATGCCACTTGCGGCGTTGCTGATGATTGCATTACTTTGAATGAAACCACCTATATAGATATTTACGATGTCAGTACACCGCAAAATGCAAAAAAAATCAAAAGCCTGTCGCAAAGCGGAATATATAAAACTTCCCGCTTTACAAATGGATATCTCTACACCTTTTCTTTCCACCTAATTATGGGTGAATGCAAAAATGAAAAAGAGATATCTGAATATATTCCTTCCGTAAACGGCAAGACAATGAAGGAAAATAAGATACAAAAAATTGTGGATGACCCTGTAAATAGTTATGTTGTCATGACAAGTGTAAATCTTGCCAAACCGGATGATTTCTCCGACACCGCAGCCGTGCTCTCGGATTACACCACGTACTACATGAGCACATCCCATTTATACCTTGCCAACACCATTTACGAACAATTTTTATGGAGCAACAGCACAAAAACCGCCATCAGCAAATTTGAATATAAAGACGGTGCATTTTCCTACCAAACAACCAAAAAGGTAAAAGGCCAAATTAATGATTCCTATTATATGCATGAACATAAAGGAAATTTTGCTTTTGTCTACACCGACTGGAGAAACGAAACATCGACCAATGGTATCTGCATTTTAGACAAAAACATGAATACTCTTGGCAAAATTGAAAATTTAGGTAACGACGAAACCATTTACGCATCGTATTACATTGGTTCCATGGCATACTTTGTCACCTACCGCCAGACAGATCCGGTATTTGCTGTCGACATCAGCAATCCGAAAAAGCCGGTTGTTAAAGCAAAATTAAAACTGCCGGGCTTCTCCTCTTACCTTCATTCCTTCGGCGAAAACCAACTGATTGGCGTTGGAATGGCAGGTGGTGATGATGATAAAGTAAAAATTTCTCTCTTTGCCTTAGGAGAAAATGGTTCCGTGACCGAACAGACAAAACTGCTCCTGCCAAAATACAGCGAAACGGAAGCAGGCAGTAACCACAAATCGGTTTTCATTGATGAGGAGAGGAAGCTTGTCGGCTTTGCCACGATAGCTGACACCACACTGCGCTACAAGCTCTATCATTTTGATGGAACTGAATTTAAACAGGTATTAAATGTTCCAATTAAGGAAATGTCAAACACACGAGGTATACGAATCGGCAATTACTTCTATGTCGTTGACAACGCAAAAAAAATCCATGCTTACGATATGCAAACATGGAAATAAAATCTTTATTTAAGGTACTTCACGGATTTCCACAAGTACCAGTCCTTCCGGCGGGGCCGTAGGCCCCGCTTTTTACGCTCTCCGGTAGAAAGTGCCTGTTTGACATCCGCTAAGCATCTCCTGCCCTCACCGATTTCAACCAGCGTGCCGGCAATAATCCGAACCATATTATATAAAAAGCCATTCCCGCGCACACGAATTCGAATCACTTCACCGCCATTGCACCCCATTGCCTTTTGCTTATCAAGGGATACCTCGTAAATAGTTCGAACTTTTGATTTCACCTGACTGCCCGCTGAACAAAAGGCTGAAAAATCATGCTCGCCAACAAGAAGTTCTGCCGCCTCTTTCATTGCCTCAAAATCCAAAGGATGATATACATGATACGAATACCGGCTGTATATGGGGAGATTAATTTTCGTATTTAAAATTGTATACTCATACGTTTTTTCTGTATTGCGGTATCTTGGATGATAATCCGATTCCACCTCATCTGACTTCTGCACACGAATATCATCCGGCAGATAATGATTGAGACCAATTGCAAATTTTTCCGAAGGAATCCGGCTGTTTGTGTCAAACACAGCGATATTTCCATACGCATGCACACCGGAATCCGTGCGGCTCGCTCCGATTATCTCAATGTCTTCTTTCAGCCATTTTCGCAATGCGCCTGTAAGCGTTCCCTCCACCGTCACCGCATTTTCCTGAATCTGCCACCCGCAGTAATTTGTTCCATCATAAGAAACAATCAATCGTATTCTCCGCATTTTCTCCTCCTACCATGGAATAAAATGAGTAATGCCAATCACACAAACCAGATAACCGAGAAGAACCCCATACGAAATCCGGTCAACCACCCGGTACTTAAGCGGTTTCATCTTTGTACGGCCTTCTCCGCCGTGATAACATCTTGCCTCCATTGCGTTGGCAAGTTCATAAGCACGTCTGGTCGCAGATACTAAAAGCGGCACCAGAATCGATACCATGGCACGCATACGCTGCCACAATCTGCCCTCTTCAAAATCTGCACCACGTGCACTCTGTGCATTGATAATCCGGTTCGCCTCTTCGAGAAGAATCGGGATAAAACGCAGTGCCAAAGACATCATCATCGCAAAATCGTGAACCGGCACCTTTATCTTTTCTAACGGCTTTAACAATTTTTCTATCGCATCTGTCAACTGATTTGGCGTCGTCGTATATGTCATCATCGAGGATCCGACAATCAGGTAACTCAAACGCATGGACATAAAGACAGCCTTTCGGATTCCCTGCCACGTAATGGTGATAAATTTCCAGTGAAATACCACATCGCCGCTTGTTCCAAACAAGTTAAACAATGCCGTCACAATAAGCAGAAACAGAATCGGCTTCATACCGCGTACAATGTAGCGGAGCGGGACTTTGGAAAGTACAATCACCGTTCCTAGAAATACGGTAACAACAGCATATCCAACAAAACCGCGAAACAAAAAAAGTGAAATCAAATAAGCAAGTACCCCGACCACTTTCACACGAGGGTCCAGACGGTGAATCACCGACTCTGCCGGATAAAATTGTCCGATTGTCATATCACGTAACATAATTCAATCCCCTTTTCTTATCTTGCCTGTAAAATACTGTCGACTGCTTCCTGCACGGTAATTGCATTGTGTGGCAGCGTAACACCACGCCTTGCCAGTCCTTCCATCACATATGTCACCTGCGGTGCCATCAATCCAATTTTCTCTAACTCTTTATAATGAGAAAATACTTCTCCCGGTGTTGCGTCAAACGCCACCGTTCCGTGATTCATCACAATAAGACGTTCTACATACCTCGCCACATCTTCCATGCTATGGGACACTAAAATCACCGTCAGATTTCGCTCTTTGTGCAGTTTTGCAACCAAATCAAGAATCTCATCTCTTCCACTTGGATCAAGTCCTGCTGTCGGCTCATCTAAAATCAACACCTCCGGCTCCATTGCCAGAACACCGGCGATGGCTACACGGCGTTTTTGTCCGCCGGACAATTCAAGTGGTGATACATCTAATAAATCCTCACCAATACCTACCTGTTTGAGTGCCTGAAAAGAATTCATATCGATTTTCAGTGAATCCATACCGATATTCTTTGGTCCAAATTTCACATCATCAATCACCGTACTCTCAAACAGCTGATACTCCGGATATTGAAATACAAGTCCAACTTTACTGCGAAGTTTCTTCTTGGAAAAGTCGCTGTCATTGATGTCCTTTCCATCGTAAAAGACCGCCCCGGAAGTCGGCTTCAAAAGGCCGTTCAAATGTTGGATAAGCGTTGATTTTCCGGAACCGGTATGACCGATCAGACCAATCATTTCGCCTTGTTCAATTTTTATATTCACATCGTGAAGCGCCACTTTTTCTCCGGCACTTCCATCCTCATATCGATGCTCCAATTCATGAATAATAATCGCCATCACAAGTTCCTACTTTCCCAATTGTTTTGCAATCACATCTACCATTTCGTCTGCGGACGTAATTCCAACAGGAATTGTCATCCCCCTCTTTTTCAACTCATGCGCCAAAAGTGTTACCTGCGGCACATCCAGATGATATTTCTGCAGTGTTTCCACCTCGGCAAAAATTTCTTTTGGCTTTCCTTCCATCACGATTTCGCCCTTATTCATCACAATTACCTTGTCTGCCTCGGTAACTTCTTCCATGTAGTGCGTAATCCACAAAATCGTAATATGTTCTTCCTTATTTAATGTCTTTACGGCGTCTAACACTTCTCTTCGCCCAACCGGGTCAAGCATTGCCGTCGACTCATCTAATACAATACATTTCGGATGCATTGCCAGAATACCGGCAATTGCTACCCGTTGTTTCTGTCCACCGGACAAATGATTCGGGGACGATTTTCTTTCGTGAAGCATCCCCACTTTTTTTCAGGGCTTCCTCGACACGCTCCCAGATTTTTAGTCGGTACGCCGATATTCTCCGGTCCAAACCCAACATCTTCTTCGACAACATTCTGCACAATTTGGTTGTCCGGATTCTGGAACACCATGCCGGCCCTCTTTCGCACTTCCCAAACCATATCCTTTTCTGAAGTGTCAATGCCATCCACATACATCGTTCCTTCTTCCGGAACTAAAAGGGCATTGATATGTCTGGCAAGCGTGGATTTACCGGAGCCATTATGCCCCAAAATCGCAACAAACTCGCCCGTTTTCACTTCAAAGGAGACATCGTTGACAGCAGTTTCCACAGCTATCACATTATCTTCTCCATCCCGCCGGATGTAATCAAACTTAATATGCTCTGCACGAATCAATAGTTTGTCTCCTTTCAAATTTCTCCATATGCACAAAAGGGACTGTCCGAAGGCAGTCCCCATATTTGCAGTATCTTTTTATACTAACTCGATTACAACTTCCATTGCAGCATCACCTTTACGTGGTCCAATCTTAATGATTCTTGTATAACCACCGTTGCGGTCTGCATACTTAGGAGCAATCTCGTCAAACAGAAGATTTGTAATATCTACTTCTTTTGTTGCCTTTTTCTTACCGGCAGTTTCTGTAGGAACTTCGGTAATTGTGTAAAGCATCTTCTTCATCTGACGTCTTGCATGAAGTCTGGAAGGATTGTCTTTCTTGATTTCCTTGTCTACAGTATCGTAAACAGTTACTTTCTTTCCGTCAACCACTTCTTTGACTCTCTTGCCATCTTTATCTTTCTGAGCAACTTTTGCTTTTACAGTAACAGTTTCATAATTATCTTTCTCTTTTACTGCCATCGCAATAAGCTTTTCAGCAATTTTACGAATTTCTTTTGCTTTCGCTTCCGTTGTAACAATCTTGCCATGATACAACAAGTTGGTTACCTGATTTCTCAGCAAAGCTTTTCTCTGGCTGGATGTTCTTCCAAGTTTTCTATAGCCTGCCATGATATATCCTCCTTGTTATTACTATTCTTCAGATTCTCCCGTACTGAGAGACAAACCAAGTTCTTTCAACTTAGCAAGTACTTCCTCAAGGGATTTACGACCCAAGTTACGAACTTTCATCATATCCTCAGCAGTCTTATTCGTCAACTCTTCTACTGTGTTGATTCCTGCTCTCTTCAAGCAGTTGTAAGAACGTACAGACAATTCCAGTTCGTCAATGTTCATATCCATAACTTTCTGTGAATCATCTTCCTCTTTCTCGACAATTACTTCAGCCATTTTCGCTTTCTCGGAAAGGTCGATGAAAGAATTCAAATGCTCACTCAACACTTTAGCAGCAAGGCTGACAGCCTCATCCGGCTCCAATGTACCGTTTGTAAATACATCTAATGTCAGCTTATCAAAGTCAGTAATCTGACCCACACGAGTATTCTCAATTTTGATATTTACTCGCTCAATCGGTGTGTAAATAGAATCAATCGGAATTACATCAATTGGCATGTCATCCCTTTTATTTCTATCCGAACTTACATATCCACGACCACTTGTTACTGTCATTTCAATGTAAAGTTTGCTGTCGGCACCGCCGTTTAATGTAGCAATGACCTGGTCGGAATTAACAATTTCGATATCCGAGTCACACTTGATATCCGCTGCGGTCACAACACCCTCACCGGTTGCATCAATATACATCATCTTAGGAGTGTTCAAATCCTCGCTGTTATTCTTAATTGCAAGGTTTTTAATGTTCATTACAATTTCTGTAACGTCTTCTTTTACTCCCGGAATTCCGCTGAACTCATGTACCACACCATCAATCTTAATCTGGCTCACTGCGGAACCTGGTAAAGATGAAAGCATGATTCGTCTCAAAGAATTACCCAAAGTAGTTCCGTATCCTCTTTCAAGTGGTTCTACTACAAAACGTCCATATTTTTTATCTTCCGAAATTTCGGCAATTTCAATTCTAGGCTTTTCAAAATCAAACACTACTGGACCCTCCTTTTGGGTTTACTTAATTACTTAGAGTACAACTCGACAATAAGCACATCGTTTACCGGTACATCAATCTCTGCTCTTGTAGGGATTGCTTTAACAGTTCCCGACAGAGCCTCATGATCAGCCTCCAGCCAAGCAGGAACTAATCTAGCGCCTGTTACTTCAAGGATGTCTTTATATCTCTGAGCTCCTTTGAATTTCTCTTTAATCTCAATTACATCGCCAGCTTTCAACTGATAAGATGGGATGTTTACTGTTTTACCATTTACAAGTACATGTTTATGGTCAACAATCTGGCGGGCTTCTTTTCTTGTACGTCCATATCCCAAACGGAACATAACGTTGTCAAGTCTCAGCTCCAAAAGAATCATCAGGTTATCACCTGTTGTTCCATATTTCAACTTCTGTGCGCGTGCAAAATAGTTACGGAAAGGTTTCTCCAAAACTCCGTAGATGAATTTTGCTTTCTGTTTCTCACGCAGCTGCTGTCCATATTCGCTTAATTTCTTTCCGGTTCTAGCATTTCTCTTGGATTTCTTGTCAATTCCCAAATATACCGGGTCAAGATCAAGAGATCTACATCTTTTCAGAACAGGTGTCATATCTCTAGCCATTCTAATTTCCTCCTAAAATTCTTGATTATACTCTTCTACGTTTTGGTGGTCTACAACCATTATGTGGAACCGGTGTAACATCCTGAATACTTGTTACTTCAATACCGCATGCCTGAATCGCACGGATTGCTGCTTCACGACCGGTACCCGGTCCTTTAACCATTACTTCTACTGATTTCAATCCATGAGGCAACGCAGCCTTTGCTGCTGTCTCTGCTGCCATCTGAGCTGCATATGGAGTGGATTTCTTAGAACCTCTGAATCCAAGTCCACCTGCACTTGCCCAAGAGATAGCATTACCCTGCATATCTGTCAGTGTTACGATTGTATTATTAAAAGATGACTGAATATGTGCCTGTCCGCGGTCAATATTCTTTTTGACACGCTTTTTTGTCACTTTTTTTGCAGTTTGTTTAGCCACTGTCTTACCCTCCTATATTATTTCTTCTTGTTTGCTACTGTACGTTTAGGACCTTTTCTTGTTCTTGCGTTAGTCTTTGTCTTCTGACCACGAACCGGAAGTCCCTTTCTGTGACGAATACCTCTGTAGCATCCAATTTCCTGTAATCTCTTGATGTTAAGCGCAACTTCTCTACGAAGATCACCCTCAACAGTCTGTGTACGGTCGATGACATCACGAATCTTCGATACATCCTCATCTGTCAAATCTTTACAACGGATGTCCGGGTCAACATTTGCCTCAGCCAGAATTCTCTTAGAACTGGCAACACCGATGCCGTAAATATAGGTAAGACCTATTTCAACACGTTTTTCTCTTGGTAAATCTACACCACTGATACGAGCCATGTGTGCTTTGCACCTCCATTAATCTTTTTTTGTTTTTTTCTGGAAAATGTCATTCATTTTCCGTTTCCCGGATGCTTATGCATCCTTCGCGTGCCTGTCCTTTGCAGACACCTTGCAGCCGCTTTAAATCACAACAACAATACAATGCAAGAACCTTTTTTATCTCTCTGCCAAACCTAAGCATTCTTAAAACAAAAAAGGAGAACAAAGTACTGCTTACCGTTGCAATATCACAACATCGATAACGAATGGGGCCAGCCATTCTATGACGGTTGATGTTGTAACACAGAAAGCAAGAACTGGAATTTATAAACACGAAAACAACCTAAAGAGATTTCTTTAGGTATTCGATATATTCCTTATCCCTGTCTTTGTTTGTGTTTTGGATTCTCACAGATTACTCTGATACGACCCTTTCTTTTAATGACTTTGCATTTTTCGCAAATCGGTTTTACTGATGATCTTACTTTCACAGTAATACCCTCCTTTCAAAAAAGTCCGCTTACAAGTATAACATATGATTTTTCAAATTGCAAGCGGTATTTACAAAAAATTGGACTAGCCAATTATTTGTCACGCCAAACAATTCTTCCCTTTGTTAAATCATATGGGGACAACTCAAGTGTTACTTTGTCGCCTGGAAGAATACGGATGTAATTCATACGAAGTTTTCCGCTGATATGAGCCAATACTTTATGCCCATTTTCCAACTCTACCTGAAACATTGCGTTTGGTAATTTTTCAATAACTGTTCCCTCAATTTCAATAACGTCTGCTTTTGACATTCTTTACCTCCTAATTCAATGACAAAATCTCTGGTTCACCGTCTGTGACCAATATCGTATTCTCATAATGTGCTGCATTGGAACCATCCTGTGTCACGATAGTCCAGTCATCTTCTAACATCCATACATCATAACTGCCTGCATTAACCATCGGCTCTATCGCCAGTGTCATGCCTGCTTTTAACCGGATACCTCTTCCAAATCTCGGTTTAAAATTTGGAATTTCCGGTTCCTCATGCATCTCTGTTCCAATTCCATGTCCTACTAAATCGCGGACAACCGAAAATCCCTGACTCTCCACATACCTCTGAATTGCTGCGGAAATATCGTACAAACGATTTCCTGCTTTAGCAAAAGCAATTCCCCGAAAAAAACTTTCTTTTGTCACTTCAATCAATCGCTTTGCCTCAGCATCAATTGTTCCAACACCGTGAGTTCTTGCCGCATCGGACTGATACCCTTTGTAAATTACGCCGGCATCCAGACTCACAATATCTCCATCGAATAAATGATGTTCTTTCGATGGAATACCATGCACCACCTCATCATTAATTGACACACAGATTGAGGCAGGATACCCCTCGTATCCTTTAAAGGAAGGAATGCAGCCGGCATTACGGATAAGTTCTTCCCCTTTTCTGTCAATCTCAAGTGAAGTAATTCCCGGCGCAATGATTTCTGCCAGTTTTTCATGTACTTCGGCTAAGATTTTGCCTGCATCACGCATACACTGAATTTCCTCTTTCGACTTAATGGTTACTGCCATTGTCTGCCTCCATTTCTCTGCTTGCCTATGAAACCTTTTTAACCAAGAATTTTGGTAATCTCCGCGAATACATCCTCTAAGTCAATCGTTCCATCTACTTCTTTCAAAATACCCTCTTTGGTATAATAGTCAATCAATGGTTGAGTCTGTTCATGATAAACACGCAATCTCTGCTCTACGGTTTCCGGTTTGTCATCGTCGCGAAGAATCAATTCGCCACCGCATGCGTCACAAACACCTTCGACCTTTGTCGGATTATACTTAATATGATATGTGCCGCCACAGCTTACGCATGCACGTCTTCCCGACATACGGCGCACAATATTCTCATCCGGCACATCAACATCAATCGCATAATCCAGTTTCTCGCCAATTTTACTAAGTGCTTCTGTCAAAGCCTCAGCCTGCGGAATTGTTCTCGGAAATCCATCCAGAACATATCCCTTTTTTGCATCATCCTGAGCCAGTCTGTCAACAACAAGATCTACGACAAGCTCATCCGGAACTAAAAGTCCTTTGTCCATATATTCTTTTGCTTTTTGCCCCAATGGCGTATTTTCCTTGATATTAGCACGGAAAATATCACCGGTAGAAATATGAGGAACACCATATTTTTCAGAAATCATTTTCGCCTGGGTTCCTTTTCCGGCACCCGGAGCCCCTAACATAACAATTTTCATGACTTTATATCCTTTCCAATCATAGGCTAAAACGGCGCCAATTTGAATTTTTGTTATTCAATCAGCGCCGCTTAGCTGTAACGGTCATTCGACCGCGGTTACTTCATTATTAATTACCCAAGAAACCTTTGTAGTGGCGTACCAGTACAAGAGATTCGATCTGCTTGATTGTCTCAATAACAACGCCGACTACGATGATGAGTGATGTTCCACTAAAGGATACATCCGCACCAAACGCACCTGAGAAGAAGATTGGCAACGCACATACGATAACCATTCCGATTGCTCCCAGGAAAATAATGCTGTTAAGTACTGTTGTCAAGTACTCTGTGGTAGGCTTACCAGGACGAATACCCGGAATAAAGCCACCCTGTTTTTTCATGTTATTGGAAATCTCCAATGGGTTAAACGTTACAGATGTATAAAAATATGCAAAGAAAATTACCAATCCAATATAAATCAACAATCCCAATGTATATTTAAATTCTGCAAAGCTTCCAATTTTGCACCAGTCACTCTGGTTACAGAGTGTAAGGAACTTCTGGAAGAATGTTGCGTCCGGACCAGTCTTTGGCTGAATACCCGCAAAACTTGCAATAACAACCGGAAGAGACATCATAGAACTTGCAAAGATTACCGGGATAACGCCCGCCGTATTTACCTTTAAAGGAATGTGGCTGGACTGTCCACCGGATACTTTATGTCCCTGAATCTTTTTCGCATACTGTACCGGAATTCTTCTTTCACCATCCTGCAAAAATACAATGAATACAAACATGGCAACGATAATTGCAAGAATAATAACTGCAGCAATAATCTTGCTTGTTACATCTGTTGGTTTTGCAACATAGTTCTGATATAAGTTTGATAAATCATTTGGGATACGGGCAACGATGTTAATCAACAGGATAATGGAAATACCATTACCAACACCTTTTTCCGTAATCTGTTCTCCAAGCCACATCATAAATGCGGCACCCGCTGTCAAAGCGGCAACTGCGACAACAATTGCTGTTGTCATACTGCTCTGTGGATTATCCGTACCAAACAATCCCTGGTTTCTGAAACCAATTACGATTGCTGCACCTTCGATAACTGCGAGCGCAATTGAAAGGTAACGTGTGTACTCGTTAATCTTTTTACGTCCATCTTCTCCATCTTTCTGCATCTCTTCCAAACGCGGAATTGCGATTGTCAAAAGCTGTAAGATAATAGATGCAGTGATGTAAGGCGTGATGTTCAATGCAAAAATAGACATCCTTGAGAATGAACCACCTGTCATAACATCCAAAAATCCAAGGGACTGGTTGCTGCTAAACAAGTTCTGCATTACATCCGGCTTTGTACCGGGAATCGGAATATTACATCCGATTCTCACGATTACAAGACCAATCAACACATAAAGCAGTTTCATACGGATTTCTTTTGTTTTTAACGCATTTTGAATGGTTGTTAACATTAGATCACCTCTGCTTTTCCACCAGCAGCCTGAATTTTTTCAACAGCACTTGCGCTGTAAGCATTCACTTTAACATCAAGCTTTTTGGTTAATTCTCCATTTCCAAGAATCTTAACTCCATCTTTCGGATTGCTTACAATACCTTTTTCAACCAATGCAGCTACTGTTACTTCTGCACCGTCTTCAAAAGCATTCAGACGGTCTACACCAATTCCAATAATATTTTTGCTGTTGATGTTTGTAAACCCTCTCTTTGGCAATCTTCTATACAATGGCAACTGACCACCTTCAAAACCAGGTCTTGGAGCTCCTGAACGAGCTTTCTGTCCTTTATGACCTTTACCGGCAGTTTTACCATTTCCTGAACCATGACCACGGCCTCTGCGGAACTCATTGCTCTGCTTAGCGCCTTCGGCTGGCTTCAACTCTGATAAGTTCATTTTGTGCACCTCCTTGATTAGATTTCTTCAACCTTCACAAGATGTCTAATCTGCTGAATCTGACCACGTGTAGCAGCGTTATCAGGCATCTCAACTGTTTTGTTTAATTTTTTAAGGCCAAGAGCTTCTACCGTTTTTCTATGCTTTGGAATTGCACCGATGGTAGACTTGACTAATGTGATTTTCAATTTACCTGCCATTTGTTTGCACCTCCTAGCCCAAAACTTCGTCTACGGAAATTCCGCGAAGTTTTGCTACTTCTTCCGGAGTCTTCAACTCATTCAAACCGGCAATTGTAGCAAGAACTACGTTCTGCTTATTACGGGAGCCGAGAGACTTCGTACGAATATTTTTAAATCCTGCAAGTTCCAAAACGGCACGGGCTGGACCACCAGCAATGATTCCAGTACCTTCTGGAGACTTTTTCATCAATACGGATGCACTGCCGAACTTACCAATGAAGTCATGAGGAATACTCTTGTTCTCATCCAAAGGTACTTCGATGAGTTTCTTCATTGCGTCTTCTTTTCCTTTACGGATTGCTTCCGGGATTTCCATTGCTTTTCCCAAACCTGCACCAACGTGTCCGTTGTGGTCACCAACAACAACGAGAGCTGTGAATCGCATGTTACGTCCGCCCTTAACAACCTTGGTTACACGTTTAATTGATACTACATTATCTTCTAATTCAAACTGACTAGCATCAATAATTTCACGTTTCATGTGTTTTCCTCCTTGCTTAGAATTCCAGACCAGCTTCTCTTGCTGCTTCTGCCAATGCTTTTACTTTACCCTGATAAATATAACCGCCACGGTCAAATACAACAGTCTTAATACCGTTATCCAATGCTTTCTTAGCGATTACTTCGCCAAGCTTAGCTGCTGCTTCGGTATTGTTCGTCTTTGTAAGACCTTCTTTTACATCTGCCTGAACAGTAGATGCCGATACGATTGTATTACCAGCGACATCGTCAATAATCTGAGCATACATATGATTATTGCTACGGAATACAGCCAAACGTGGTTGTTCAGGAGTACCAGACAAACGGCTGCGGATTCTTCTGTGTTTGTTTACGCGAACTTCGCTTCTATTTTTCTTGCTAACCATTCTTACTTACTCCTTTCTTATTTCTTACCAGTCTTACCAACTTTACGTCTGATTACTTCATCCACATATTTGATACCTTTACCTTTATATGGTTCCGGTGCTCTCTTCTCGCGGATTTCAGCCGCATACTGGCCAACTTTTTCTTTGTCAATTCCCTTTACAATAATAAGGTTCTGTCCGTCAACAGTTACTTCAATTCCTTCCGGATCTTCCATCTCAACCGGATGAGAGTATCCAAGAGAAAGTGTAAGTTTTTTACCCTGCTTAGCAGCACGGTAACCAACACCGTTTACTTCCAGTCTCTTCTCATAGCCTTCTGTAACACCGATAATCATGTTATTAATCAATGTACGAGTTAAACCATGAAGGGATTTCATCTTTTTCAAATCGTTTGGACGAGTAACTTTAACTTCTTCGCCCTCTTTTGTAATGGTCATCTCTGCAGGAAGGACTCTTTCGAGTGTTCCCTTAGGACCTTTTACCGTCACCTGATTATTTTCTGCAATATCCACAGTTACACCTGCAGGAATCGCGATAGGCATTCTTCCAATTCGTGACATGCCGGTACCTCCTAATTTTTATTTTATGGGGTTAATTGTTTCTATTACCAAACGAAAGCTAATACTTCGCCGCCAACGTTCTCTTTGCGTGCATCTTTGTCAGTAAGCACACCTTTGTTTGTGGAAATAATAGCAATACCAAGTCCGCCGAGAACCTTAGGTAATTCTTCTGCACCAGCGTAAATACGCAGACCTGGTTTGGAAATTCTCTTAAGACCGGAAATGATTTTTTCATTCTTGTCTTTGCCATATTTCATTGTAATATGAATAGATTTGAAATTATCAACATCTACTACTTCAAAGTTTTTAATGTATCCTTCCTTCAAAAGAATCTCAGCAATCGAAATCTTCATTTTGGAGGCAGGAACATCAACTGTATCATGTTTTGCAGTATTTGCATTACGGATTCTTGTAAGCATATCTGCAATTGGATCGCTCATTGTCATTTCGTTTTCCTCCTTACCAACTTGCTTTGCGCACGCCAGGAATCTGTCCTTTGTACGCCAACTCACGGAAGCAAATTCTGCAGATTCCGTATTTTCTCAGATATCCATGTGGACGACCACAAATCTTGCAACGGCTGTATTCTCTGGTAGAGAATTTTGCATTACGCTGCTGCTTAATCTTCATAGACTTCTTAGCCATGAAATAACCTCCTAACTATTTCTTAAACGGCATACCAAACTGTGCCAAGAGTTCACGTGCTTCTTCATCGGTATTTGCAGTAGTAACAAAGATGATATCCATACCACGAACTTTGTCTACTTTATCATACTCGATTTCCGGGAAGATCAGCTGCTCTTTGATACCAAGAGCATAGTTACCACGACCATCAAACGCGTTCGGGTTTACACCACGGAAGTCACGTACTCGTGGAAGTGCAAGGTTAATCAAACGATCTGCAAACTCATACATTTTTGCACCACGAAGAGTAACTTTACAACCGATTGGCTGACCCTCACGCAGTTTGAAGTTTGCGACGGATTTCTTTGCTCTTGTAACAACCGCCTTCTGACCAGTGATAATCTCAAGATCACTAATTGCTGTATCTAACACTTTTGAATTTTCTTTTGCTTCGCCAACGCCCATATTGATTACAATCTTATCGAGCTTTGGTACCTGCATAACGTTTTTATACTCGAACTTTTTCATCATAGCATCTACGATTTCGTTCAAATATGTCTCTTTTAATCTTGCCATTCTAACAGTACCTCCTCTCTTTATTAATCAATCACAGCGCCTGTTTTTTTGGCATAGCGAACTTTTTCCTTACCATCCTCAACTTTGAAACCGATTCTGGTAACATCGCCATCAACAACGTACATTACGTTGGAAACATCGAAGAAAGCTTCTTCTTCAACGATTCCGCCCTTTGCATTTGACTGGTTAGGCTTAATATGCATCTTTACTTTGTTGATGCCCTCAACCTTAACTTTACCATCTTTTACTGCAAGGACTTTTCCTTCTTTTCCTTTATCTACACCGGCAATAACGCGAACGGTATCACCTTTTTTAATCTTTGATGTTGCCACTTGGGGACACCTCCTTATAATACTTCTGGTGCTAAGGAAACAATCTTCATGAATTGTTTGTCTCTTAACTCTCTAGCTACCGGTCCAAAAATACGAGTTCCTCTTGGAGTCTTGTCATCTTTGATGATTACTGCTGCGTTTTCATCAAAACGAATATAAGAACCATCCGGACGACGAATCTCCTTTACTGTTCTGACTACAACCGCTTTTACAACATCACCTTTTTTAACAACTCCGCCTGGTGTTGCATCTTTAACCGTAGCAACGATAATGTCACCTACAGCGGCATATCTTCTAACAGATCCACCGAGAACACGGATGCACAATAATTCCTTTGCGCCAGTGTTGTCAGCAACCTTTAATCTGGTCTCCTGCTGTACCATAATAAATACTCCTTTCTGGCCACAAATTATTTTGCCTTTTCGATAATCTCAACAAGTCTCCATCTCTTGTCTTTAGACAAAGGTCTTGTCTCCATAACCTTCACTCTATCACCAATGTTGCACTCGTTGTTCTCATCATGAGCCTTTAATTTATAAGTTCTTTTTACGATTTTTCCGTAAAGTGGGTGTTTTACGTTGTCAACTACTGCAACAACGATGGTTTTATCCATTTTATTACTTACAACCTTACCTGTACGGGTTTTTCTAAGATTTCTTTCCACAACAATATCCTCCTTTCCTCAGCTTAGTTTGCTTTTCTCTCTTTGGACATTGCTGTCTGAATACGAGCAATGTTTCTTCTAACTTCTTTGATTCTGCTGGTATTATCAAGTTGGTTTGTTGCATTCTGGAATCTTAAGTTAAACAGCTCTTTCTTAGCAGCCACTAACTCATCATTCAATTCAGCCATAGACATGCCTGCAATTCCATTCATAAATTCCTTAGTCTTCACTGCCCGCACCTCCTTCTAAATCTGCACGAGAAACGATTTTACATTTGATTGGCAATTTGTGCATAGCCAAGCGAAGCGCCTCTCTTGCGGTTTCTTCAGGCACACCGGAAATTTCAAACATAACTCTTCCCGGTTTAACAACTGCTACCCAGTACTCTAAAGCACCTTTACCTTTACCCATTCGAGTTTCAGCAGGTGTCTTTGTTACCGGCTTATCTGGGAAAATCTTAATCCAAACTTTACCACCACGTTTTGTGTAACGTGTCATTGCGATACGGGCTGCCTCGATCTGATTGGAACGAATCCAGTGTGGCTCTGTTGCCACAAGTCCGTATTCACCATACGTAATCTTATTTCCGCGAGTTGCTTTACCTCTCATGGAGCCACGGAACTGTTTACGACGTTTTACTCTTTTAGGCATTAACATTATTTATCGCTCCCTTCCTTTGAACTAGCCTTAGCTGGTTTTTTACCTTTGGTTGGAAGTACCTCACCATGGTAGATCCATGTCTTAACACCAATCTTACCATAAGTTGTATTTGCTTCTGCAAATCCATAATCAATATCAGCACGAAGTGTCTGCAACGGAATATTTCCTTCACTGTAGAACTCTGTACGAGCCATATCGGCACCGCCCAAACGTCCGGAGCAGGAAGTTTTGATTCCCTTTGCGCCAGCTTTCATAGCTCTTCCCATGCAGGATTTCATTGCACGACGGAAAGAAATACGATTCTCAAGCTGCTGTGCGATATTTTCTGCAACCAACTGTGCATCGTTATCCGGTCTTTTTACTTCTTTGATGTCAACAAGCACTTTCTTCGTAGAATATTTAGCAAGTTCACCTTTCAACTTCTCGATTTCAGCGCCGCCTTTACCGATAACAACACCTGGTTTTGCTGTGTATACCAAAACTTTTACGCGATCGTTTGTTCTCTCGATCTCAATTTTGGAAATACCGGCATGATACAATTTTTTCTTTAAAAATTCACGGATTTTGTAATCTTCTACTAAGTTGTCGGAGAAATTCTCGTCATCTGCAAACCATCTGGATTCCCAGTCTTTGATAACGCCGACTCTTAAACCGTGTGGATTTACCTTCTGTCCCATCTTAATCTCCTTTCATTATCTTTCATTCAAGATGATGGTAATGTGGCACATTCTCTTCTCAATACGGTATGCCATACCACGAGCTCTTGGTCTGATTCTCTTCATTGTAGTTGCCTTGTTGGCAAAGCACTCATCAACGTAGAGATTTTCCGGGTCCATGCCATTGTTGTTCTCAGCATTTGCAATGGCAGAATTCAATAATTTCTTAATTACTGATGATGCATATCTTGGATTGTATTCCAAAATACCAAGTGCAGTCTGTACATCTTTGCCACGGATTGCATCCAATACGAATCCTGCTTTCTGAGCAGAAATTCTGGCATGTGACAGTTTAGCAGATGGTCTTGTATCTTTGTTCTGGTTTCTTTCTTTCTTAATCTGTGATCTATGTCCTTTAGCCACTTTTCAGAAACCTCCTTTCATACATTCATACATTGAAACTTTCATTTCTCAAAAACGTCCGTCATCCGCAACGTTTTAACCTCTCTTCTCGTCTTTTCCATGACCTCTGTAAGTTCTTGTGGAAACGAACTCACCAAGTTTGTGACCTACCATATCTTCTGTCACATATACCGGTACATGTTTTCTTCCGTCATGGACTGCAATCGTGTGACCCACGAAGCTAGGGAAGATAGTGGAACGACGTGACCAGGTTTTAATTACTGTTTTATCTCCGGATTCGTTCATGGCATCGATTTTCTTTAACAGATGCGCATCAGCGAATGGTCCTTTTTTTAATGAACGTGACACTACGTTTTACCTCCTTTATTTCGGTTCTGCGCCAAATTACTTTGTAAGCGCTTTACCATCTCTACGACGGATAATCATCTTATTCGACTGTTTGTTTTTCTTTCTTGTCTTGTAACCAAGAGCAGGTTTGCCCCAAGGTGTACATGGTCCCGGACGACCAACAGGTGCTTTACCTTCACCACCACCGTGTGGATGGTCATTCGGGTTCATGACAGAACCACGAACTGTTGGGCGGATACCCATATGACGTTTACGTCCTGCTTTACCGATGTTTACAAGGTTATGCTCTGTATTTCCTACCTGACCGATGGAAGCACGGCACACGATTGGCACCATTCTCATCTCGCCGGATGGCATACGGATAATTGCATATTTGCCTTCTTTAGCCATGAGCTGTGCACTTACACCAGCAGCACGAACAAGCTGTCCGCCATGACCAGGGTACATCTCGATGTTATGAATCTGTGTACCAACCGGCATATCTTTTAATTCCATGCAGTTTCCGACTTTAATTTCAGCTTCGGCACCGTTCATAACGGTCTGTCCTACTTTAAGTCCTACAGGAGCAAGAATGTATTTCTTTTCTCCATCTGCATAACAAATCAATGCAATGTTTGCTGTTCTGTTTGGATCGTACTCAATCGATTTAACGGTTGCCGGAATACCATCCTTATTTCTTTTAAAGTCGATAATTCTGTATTTTCTTCTAGAACCACCACCGTGATGTCTCACTGTGATTTTTCCCTGCGCATTACGTCCTGCATGCTTCTTCAAAGAAGTTGTCAGGGATTTCTCCGGTAGATGCTGTAATCTCTTCGAAATCGTAACCGCTCATGTTTCTTCTAGAAGGGGTATATGGGTTATAAGTTTTGATTCCCATTTGTTACACTCCTTTCGATTTAAAGTCCTTCAAAAATCTCAATATCAGCACTGTCCTCTGTCAATTGAACAATCGCTTTTTTCTTCTTTGCTGTCTTGCCAACTACCATACCACGTCTGCGTTTTTTACCATCCAAATTCATGGTGTTTACTTTCGCAACTTTGGTTCCAGGGAACATCTTTTCTACTGCCTCTTTAATCTGGGACTTTGTAGCTTCTGTATGAACATAAAATGTATATCTTTTATATTCCATACCAGCCATAGATTTCTCTGTGATAACCGGTTTATCAATAATGTCATAATATCTTAAATCTGCCATTATGCGTACACCTCCTCGATTGCTTTTACAGCGCTCTTGGTAATGACTACTGTGTCATACTTCAATACGTCGTAAACACTAATAGAATTGTTGTACACACCTCTTGCTGTCGGAATGTTTCTAACAGAAAGAATTGCGTTTGATGCATCACCATCAACTACTACCAACGCTTTTTCAGCTTTCAAATTACTAAGAATCTGCTTCATCTCTTTTGTCTTTGGAGCTTCCATATCAAGAGAATCTACAACGATAAGTTTTTCCTCATTTACTTTAGAAGATAAAACGGATTTCATCGCTGCTGCTTTTTCTTTTTTGTTCATTTTGAAAGAATAATCTCTCGGAACCGGTGCGAACACAACGCCGCCGCCTGTCCACTGTGGAGCACGGATGGAACCCTGTCTAGCATGACCAGTTCCTTTCTGTCTCCATGGTTTTCTACCACCGCCACGAACTTCAGAACGTGTCTTAGCTTTCTGTGTTCCCTGACGTTTATTAGCGAGCTGTAAAACAACCGCCATATGAACCAAATGCTCATTTACCGGAGCGGCAAATACGGAATCGTTCAAGTCGATTTTCTCTACTTCTTTGCCTTCCTTATTATAAACAGATACACTTGCCATCTGTGTCTTCCTCCTTTCCGAAAAGTTATGCCTTAACGGATTCTTTAATAATTACTGTTGATTTCTTCGGTCCCGGAACAGCTCCCTTAACCAGAATCAAATTATTTTCTGCATCTACGCGGACAATCTCAAGATTCTGAATGGTAACCTGTACTGCACCCATCTGACCAGGCATTTTCTTGCCTTTGAATACTTTACTCGGATCGGATGCCGAACCGTTGGAACCAGCATGTCTATGGAATTTGGAACCGTGACCCATTGGTCCGCGAGACTGTCCATGACGCTTAATTGCACCCTGGAAACCTTTGCCTTTTGTCTTCGCAGTAACGTCAATTTTGTCACCGGCTTCAAAGATGTCTGCTTTAATTTCCTGGCCCAACTCATACTCTGCAGCATTCTCGAATTTAAACTCTGTGAGGAATCTCTTATTCTCGATACCTGCTTTTTCTAAGTGTCCTTTTACCGGCTTGTTCACTAATTTCTCGCGAACATCGCCATACGCTACCTGTACTGCTTCGTATCCGTCGTTCTCAACTGTCTTAATCTGAGAAACATATACCGGCCCAGCCTGAAGTACGGTAACCGGTGTCAACACACCGTCTTCGTTGAAAATCTGTGTCATTCCAACTTTTGTAGCTACAATAGCTTTCTTCATTTCTTCTTTCCTCCTATAAAATCTACAGCGGATTGATTTTCTCAAACCAATCATCCTAGATGGTTACTGTTTTGTCCTGAACCGTAGACCGCATCATAACCATAGGTTCTTATTTCATTTTGATGTCAATTGCAACGCCTGCAGGCATTTCCAAACGGGAAAGTGCATCTACTGTTTTCTGAGATGGTGACAATACATCGATCAGTCTCTTGTGAGTTCTCTGCTCGAACTGCTCACGGGAATCTTTGTATTTGTGTACCGCTCTAAGAATGGTAACAACTTCTTTCTTGGTAGGAAGTGGCACAGGCCCACTCACCTTTGCTCCCGTTTTCTTTACAGTATCAATCAGCTTAGATGCTGCAAAGTCGATCAACTGATGATCGTATGCCTTCAGGATAATTCTCATTTTCTGACTTTTTTTACTTGCCATAAAAAATAGTCGCCTCCTTTTCGTACTTTATTTGGTAATAGTACGACAAGTGGTGACTGTACACTCATCCGTGTGTGTCATATCGGTTCATTCAAAAATCCTCCCTATGGAGGCTTGACTCACACGTTTATCTGCTCCTTGGCAGAAAATATGTTACTGTACAGTGACTTGCCGTCAGGGTTCCCGGCCGAATTTGCTGATCTCGGCCTCTTGACATTCGCTCCACGGAAAAACCCACCGGATGGTGGCAACCTCACGCTTCATCGCTATCATGTCACAGCAAATATTAGTCTACCATACCTTTTTCCATAATGCAAGCACTTTTTTCACGAAAACTACAAGCCATGCAAAAAAGGTAAAAACAAATTTTGTCGGGAGCTCGCTCACGTAAGAAAATTTGTTTTTAGCTTTTTTATAGGGCGACAGCCCGTGACCGAGCAGGCTTTGCCTGCGAGGTTGCATGGCTTGATGATGGAACATGCAAAAAATAAAATTCACGCCATTTCGGTGGGAGTTTGCTCACACAAGAAATGGTGGGAATTTTACTTTTTATAGGGCGACAGCCCGTGACCGAACCGAAGCGGAGCGGAGGCGAGGTTGCATGGCGCAGTGTAGGGGCGACAGCCCGTGACCGAGCCGAAGCGGAGCGGAGGCGAGGTTGCATGGCTTGTAGTTTTCCGGAGGAGATGCACAATCCTCGGCGTTCCCCGCCAAATCCATGGCGTCCCACACCCCATGCAACGCTTTTCCCTCTTTTTTCCCCTAAGCGTTGTCTATTTCGCTCGTTTCACACCTCTTATCTCTCTTATTTCGTCAAATTACGCCCCCAAAACAACTCTTTCGTCCATATTAATGCTCCAGCGTTGCTTTTGAAGCAACCTCTTTTCGTTCTCATGCAACTCTTTTTTACCTTAACACCAATTTAGGTTGCATAAGACAAGTTGCCAGCATTACTTCCATCTCTTTTACCCAGTAGCATCGCGCTCACCAGTGATGGCAACTTGCTTTTGGCAATTTTAGCAACGCCCCCTCACACCAAATATTCCTGAATATAACAATCCAACACCCTGGTGTTCAACGGTGCGCTTGAACTTTCATGGAGCAATAAAACATCCCTGCCAATCAGCAATTGGTTCATCTCAAAGGCATCCAGTTTTCGCAGAACCGCATTATAATAATCTTCATTATCCATCATTCCAAAATGCTCCAAATAATAAATCCTGCCGGTTCGCGAATTCATAACCGTAAAGTCCGGATAAAAGGTAACTCTCCGCCCATGCACCGTGAGTTCCAATGGCTTTTCATATTTATACACTACACCATAACGCCGTAGGTGGTCCGCTATAATTATCTCCGACTTCGAGCGCACACGCTCACCATTTGCCGTGAAGTATTCGCCAGTTACTTCCTCATCCATCGTTTTCGCAGCATAATCTTCATTTTCAAACATCTTAACTCTTTGTTCAATAGGAATAAAATCCGGAGTAAATAAAACTTGCTTACCTTCATGCATCTGAGAATACACATCTTCCAATTCAGAATCCGAGAAAAATTCAACTGCCTGTCTTCCAGCCTCAATCTTAGCATTTAATATAGGAAGTAACTTTTTATAATACCTATCTTTTGCCAGCATCCTCAACTTATCTTTTTCGCTTTTTTTCACATATCCCCCATTAAGATAATATTGAAATGCCCCTCGCACTTTCCGACAGATAAAATTACCACCATTTGATATCGTAACACTCTTTTCAGCCTTCCTGCGTACCTGTTCCAAAAACCATATACGCTCTCTAGCAAGACTCTTTAATTCATTTTCCAAACATCCACATCCTTTCTACACCAAACTCTACCTAATAAAATACACTTTAACACACATTTCAGGCATTTACCAGAATTATATACGACAAAAATCAGCGTATAACGCTCGCATCAGAAAAATTTCACTCGGTCCTCCCCTACAATAACCGTGCCGGTGCCTTTTGCAAGCCCATCCTCGTATAGATACAGTCCATCTTTGTAGACCTTTTCCACTCCATCCGGAATCACAAACTCATCGCCAATTAAGTATGCAAAATACATTATTTTACCATCCTTCGAATACAGCCATCCATTTTCATCGCTTTTATAATTAGGATTTGCCTCTGCCACATCAAATCCCATTTCATCACCATTTCCACTGTTTTCCCACACAACAGCATTTTTAGCAATATACTTCACGCTCGCCGATATTTGAACACGTCCTTCCTTATTGATTCGGATGCAATGCGTCCCAAGCCTTTCCAAATGTTCTGGCATATTATGAACATATTTATAAGAATCTCCCAGTGATTCCTCATCCAGCTGTTTCAAATTATCCGGCAGGGAACGCACAATGACACCGTTCAGACCATATTTTTTAACTTGCTGCAAACCACTCCCCAATTTTACTTTTACACACTCCCCTTTGTAAAAAGCATATTCATCAATAACTTCTATACTGTTCGCCAGGATTACTTCCGAATCGCTTCCATATTTCCCCATGCCGCGAAAAGCACTCTTTTCTACCATTTTTCGACCTTCTGCAAGCGTCACCTTCAAAGGCCCGGCTCCCGAAAACGCATATTCATCTATCTTTACATCAGACGGAATTTCCAGTGTCGACGTCTTAAGTTTGTATATCATACACTTCTCTTTCTCACTCAGGGAAAACGCCTTCTTTCCAATCACCTTAACACTTTCGGGAAGAATAATTTTTCTTTCTGTCTGATAGCTTCCTTTGTAACGGATGAGTACACCATCTTTCACTTCAAATAAATCACTGGTTTTATTTTTCTGTTCCTTTTGCTGAATCGAATCCGGCTTTTTCACCTGTGCTTCCTGCGAGGAGTTTCCACAGCCACAAACCGCCATAGCGCAAATAATATAACAAACAATATGTTTATTTTTTTTTCATACTGCAGTCCTTCCTATTTGTAATTAATTTTTGCCTCTATGTAGACAATACGATTGAGGCAGCGAATAAGTTGCATAACAAATTTTATCAATGTTTATTATTTTGTTTTCGCCACCTTAACTTTCTTCGTATGCACTATTTCTCTTGTGTAATAATCATCCGTATCAATATTTTCTGTATCCTTTTTGAACTTCTTAGCGAAGTTCGGACATACAAACTTTTTCATCTTCTTCCATGTTTTTGAACCTTTTTTACAATTTACTTTTTCTACAGAAATCATTTTTGCTCCCATGCCACTGTCACCGTATAATACCGTCTTTTTCCCCTTTACCGTAATGCATTTTATATTTCTGCAATGCTGACCGACATATACCGCCTTAACGCCCTCCGGAATCACCAATGGTTTTAATGTAGACAGCGAATCATCCAGGCAATGTTTTGGAATATCAATCGTTTTCAGATTCTTTGGAAATACAATATTTTTTAAGGTTTTGCATCCACGCAAAAAGCCCTCGTTATAGGTATTAAAATCACGCCATGTAAAAAGAAGTTCCAACATAACCACAGAAAGCTCTTTCTTTTAAAAGCCCCTTATACTTATACGGCATAACAATCTTGGTAAGGTGGCTTTTTTTTATGATTTTGGGGTTACCATTTGCATCATAACCATCCGTAACATCCGTAGAAAATGCTTCTGAGCCAATCGTTGCTTTACTCATCTTTAGCGTAACTTTTTTTAGTGCTGCACATTTCATAAATGCACCACTCCCAATCCCCTTTACTTTTTTCGGAATCGTAATGTTCTGCAAGGACTCACATCCGTTAAATGCATTGGAACCAATATGTGTTAATGCCTTCGGCAGAGTAACCTTCTTGATTTTTTTACAACCTTGAAATGACATCACACCGATTTTTTCTACTTTGGATGGTATCGTCAACTCTGTCACTTTTTCTGCATCTGCGGCAGAAAACAACTCTGCCTTTCCTTCCAATCGAAGAGTAGACGCACTGGCAAAATGGTAATTGTTTTCCTTCATAGTTCCCAATTGAACAATTGTATAACCATCAATACTTGATGGAAGAATCACTTGTGTCCCCGGTTGCTCCACTTTGGTAAGCGCTGCTGTCTTTTGGGTACTATTTATGATTTCATAATGATATTTCCCCGACACCTTTTCTGCGGCCTTTGTTCTTGATGTTGCTGCAACCATGCAGCAAATTCCTAATGCCGTTAATAATATTGTTTTTTTCATACTAACAAACCTCCTCATATTTGTAATTTATTCGCTGTCTCTTTGTAAATAATACGATTGAGACAGCGAATAAGTTGCATTTTTTATTATTCAGACAACACTTCCCCGTCCTTTATCTCAATCACCCTCTGGCATCTGGCAGCCACACCATTATCATGCGTGACTATGATAACCGTATGCCCATTTTTATTTAACTCCTCAAACACATCCATGATGTCATCCGATGTATTGCTGTCGAGTGCCCCTGTAGGCTCATCTGCCAAAATATACTCCGGAGAATTAATAAGGGCTCTGGCAATCGCTACTCTTTGTTTCTGCCCGCCGGACAATTGATTGACCCGTTTATCTTTCAATTCCGCGATGTTTACCTTTTCCAAAACATCCATAATCTTTTTACTTTGCTCTCTTTTTTTTACCTTACCGAAAATAAGCGGAACCAGAAGATTTTCCTGCACGGTATATTCTTCTATCAAAGCAAAATCCTGCATAACCATTCCAATACTTTTATTTCGAAACTCCGCCAATTGTTTTTCCGACATCTGTCCCACGTCTTGGTTTCCAACGCGGTAACTGCCGCTCTCAAAGCTATCAATCCCTGCCAAAACATGCAGCAAAGTGGATTTGCCGGCACCGGATTTTCCAATAACCGCTACCAGTTCTCCATCCTGAACCTGAAAATCAATTCCTTTTAAAGCCTTATATTCATTTCCTTTTCCTTTATTATATATTTTCACTAAATTCTTAATCGAAATCATTTTATTCTCCTTTCCTATCCCGAAAAACTTCAACCGGCTGCTTTCTGCATAAAATAATATATGGAACAATCCAATGCACAAAACATAACACCACCAGCATAACCACCATAGAAACGACCGTTACCCAGTCTAACTTAATCAGTAAATATTCTGTCAAATTTAATTTTTGAACCGTCGCAAATAAAGCAAAAAACATTACCACAGAGAAAAATGCGGTGAAAAAACTTTGTATTACCGAGAAAGATACACATCGTCTCCACGGAAGCCCAAGCAGACTAAATATCGCATTGTGATATAAATCATCTGACATATTTAGGGCGCATACATTAACAATACTAATAATCGTGATAATCAGCACACATATCAACACCGGCAAATACATCATTGATTCTTTTTGCAAATGATGTTTTGTATTTTTCATAAACTCTTGTAACGAGCTGTCAATCGTAGATCCATCATTTCCCGTCCCCAGAGTTCTTTTCAAAGCATGACTATTGGAACTCATTTCGTATTTTGTTATATCATCCTGATACACGATAAAATGATCCTGATTAAATGTATAGGTAACACCATTTTCTTTTGCCTTTTGTTCCCCGATCAAAATCAGAACACTCTTCTCCTGCTCATAGCGGTATGTGGAATAAATATCTCTGTAATCGTTCTGCAAAATTTGACCCTGACCAAAATCATGTCCAATTACATTTGTTCCTTCTTCCATGACGCCAACAACTTCCGCTTTTATATTCTTTGTTTTTCCGCTTTCATCGATTTGTTGAAAATTCAACATACTCCCTGTTCTCCACCCATATGAATTTTCCGAAATCACGACCGGCAGAACACCTTTTTTATCGTCCGCATCTGTCAGCCACTTTCCCTCTGATAAATCGGGTGCATAATCATTTAAAACATCTTCCGGATAAACAGCCGTAATCATATCCGCATTTTCATCTTGATTACTCAGCGTGGTACTCCCCCACGAATAAACGGATTCAACCTTTTTCATGCCGTTTGCTATATCCTTTGCATTTACTCCATGATAACCAAAAGATGTTACATAAATTCCTTTTTTATCCGCCATGTGCTGTACCGGTTTATATGCCCTGAATATTGTCGCCAACATGGTAACTGACACACACAATACAAGCAGCAGCACGGAAATCTGTATAACAACAAAAACATTTCTTTTCCAATGCTTGATATATTCACCAATTGCTAATATTCCCATTATAATTCCCCCCTTTTAAAATCCAGGATACTTTTTCTGGTAATAGAAAATGACAAAGCATACCCAATAAGCAATACGACAAAAAGAAAAATTCCTATAATCGTGCCGTATTCTTTTATGCCGTATATTCGGTCCACATACTTAAACCAAGTAAGCATTTGTGGGAAAACCACAAACCGAAACAAGCCTGTTGCCACAATTACAACGCATAACATATTACATAAAATTTCAGTAAAAAATAACATCCGGGCACGTTTCTTCTTTGCAGCCACATAATAAAAAAACAGCAAGTTTCTTTCGTCTTTTCTTAAAAATAAAACGATAAATCATATACATATTAACGCCTGCTAAAATTGCGAGTAACGCACTAACCACAAGCATCGAATACTCTTGTCTTAAATCCGCATTATTCGAGACATAAAATTCTGCCGGTTTACAGCCATACGACAAAAGCAAATCACGGAATGTTTCATACTGCGCTCGCGTCGGCAATTGAGTCAACCCAAAGTTTAATCGTATCCATACACAATTCTTAGGAAACGCAGTAAATGGAATTTCATACTCACCCGGATCATTTATATCATCTTTGCCAATAATATCAAATGTTTCCTCTCCTAAAACAATCGTATCTCCTACATCTTTTTTATCTTCTCCATTGATTACAACAACTTTATTTTTATTTCTGTAGTCTTTATCTTCATAATAGCTTCCCTGTAATCCGTACTTCATATTTTCATAGACCGAATCACTATAACCATATTTACCATTTTTATATTGAGCACGATCTAAAAATGACTTTTTCCCATCTTTGCTTTCCGCTTCCACATAAAAATAATCAATCGGTATTTCTTCTTCTACCATGGTCATAAAAATCTTATTTATATCATCACTCGTTATTTTTTGATTATCAATTGTCGCCTCTAAAGACTTCGAGTCATGGTTATCGCATAACTCATACAAATTATTTTGAAAAACTCCAAAAACAAAAAAGATGCTAAGCAGCGCAAAAAAATCTGTGAAATCAGCAAAATAACAAAAAGCGCTGTATGCCTTTTCATCAAATCCGTTACATTCTTAAAAACCATTTATGCTCCCTCCTTTGGTTTTCCATACGCATACTTAATTTTATGCTTTTTGCCCATTTTTCTGCGTAAGAGTGTTTTTTACATAAAGAGTAACTTTATCTTTGCAATCTCTGAACTCGTACTCGTCTAGTTTCTTTACACTGTCAGGAATTATAACCGTCTTTAAATTCGGACATGACACAAACCATATTCAATCGTTTCAATTCCCTCTTCAATTTCTACATATGTAAGATAATTGGAAAATGTCCCCTCACTGCATGTAACATCCAACGACCGAACTTTCTCTCCTTCATAGACAGCCGGAACAACCAGTTTACTCTTTTTCTTTAATTCCGTATCCGAGAAAATACTTAAACGCCCTTCAATAACGGACCATCTGTCTGCCTCAACTTTTTTGTTTCCAGGCGCATCATTCTCCACTTCTGTCACAGTATTCTTTTGAGCGTTCTGCAAGTTCTGAGCATCACCTGAAAAATCAATAAGAAACAGGCAGCCAATTCCCAGTATCAACGTGATAACAACAAAGATTATTATGATTCGTGAACTTCTAGCCATATATAATTCCTCCCTATAAAATATGTTTCAGAATAAAAATTCTTTCCAAATTTTCTAACCATTTTTTTTAACATCTTTTTGTCCTCCTCGGTATATTTTTTACGTTACTCATTTTAACACAACATAATATGTAACCGTTTTTTTTATGAACGGTCGTTTTTCGAACATGAACGGTAAAAAATACAATTAATTTCTCACTCACCCGTGTTTTTTCTAAAATATTTTCGTATTAATTCTATAATTAATGTAGCTAACGCGCACTCTACAACTAATACTAGTTCGACACATAGTTGCTTTTTCCCGAATATATACAAAACAAAATACAATACAAACAATAAACAAATTAAATATCTTACCCGAATATGCATTTTCTTTTTATCTTCCATATCCATAGGTTTCTCAATACAGTCAACTGGCGCAATAATAGAAATTAGCCCCATGCCAATTCCCGCCATTAGCAAATAAAACCAGTCAGGCAGAAAAATCAAATAATCGGGTAAAAAAATACAAACTAACACAATTGCGCAAGAAGTAAAAAAACATAAAAGGGAGCTTTTTAGATGACATCCTCCAATCGAACTTCTAAGCGGAGCCATGACAAGTAGAAAAATAATTGCACGAACGCACTCTCCACATAACACGCCAATCGCAAGACACGAAACAATATTCAAAACATTTCCAAACAAGGATTTTATTGAATACTCATATAGCTCGCGTTGTTTTTCCTCTATAATCGATGCTTTTATCAAATGATTTGTAATCATACTGCTCACCATCTTTATTCCTCCCGAATCGGCACCTGAATCATCGTCTCGTAAGATTCTTTTGTGTGGCTGACAAGCATAGTTCCTCCATAATTTTCCACGGTATCCTTAACATTGCTTAATCCCAACCCATGAAACCACTTATTCTTTTCTTTTTTCTTTTCAGACGAAACACTATTTTTAGCATAAAAAACAAACGATGTATGTGTCATCTCTAATTTCATTTCAACGTATGAACGCTTCTTTTCGCCACATGTCACTGCCTCTATAATGTTATCAGTTACATTTCCAAGTACAACTACCAAATCATAATCATCCATGATTTTTCGATTTTTATTTATCTTAACAGATAACTCAACAGCACACCCAATCTGTTCCAACCGTTCCTTAAACCTGCCAATAATTGAATCCACAACCAAATTTCCCGTATTAACTGAAGAATATAACTCCGCAAACGAATCATCTATTTTCTCGATATAATTGATTGCTTCCTCATAATCAGATTCTTCCAGATACTTTTTAATCATTTGATTATGCTTATTCACATCATGAATCAGTCGATTTCCTTGAATAAAAGAACTTGCTAACTGTTCATATTTTTCCTTTTGCGTTTTAATCTGTCTCTCCATTTGTTCTTTATTGCTCTGCTCGGTAATATACCCGGTCAACGTATTCAAAAGATAATAAGAAACCATATTCAATATAAGGAGACTTATCACACCAAACAACCATGAAATTGTTGGCTGACCGGATACCATACCATTTATCACTACAACACTTAGCACAGGTACAATCAAAAAACCAACCTGGTATCTAATCGGAATATTTCCCTCTCTTTTCGTAAATATCTTTTTAAACAATACAAGCAAAAGAAGAAATATTTCAACTAAAAACAATGCTATTATTTCTTCCTCTTCACCTTTGGTTATTCCCAATAACACCATTACAACCTCGGCAATTCCCTCCGCAATTATAGAAAAACCAATAAATACTGCCATTGCAAAAAAACGTTTCACTAAATCGGTTTCATAAAAAAGCGTAAGAAAAAAAGTCCCCACAATCATAACTATCAATCGTGCATAAACAGACTGCGTCTTATTTAATATCAATGATGAAATAAATTGCTGTGCAAGCAAAGCTAGCATCAAAATCCATTTATTCACGCTTGATTTTCTTTTCCCAAAAATATCTTCAAACAAAAGATAAATTACAAACGCATCAAATACACAAGAAACGATATACAATGCTGTCATTTGTGATTTCCTCCTAACACCAAATACTTTGTAAATACTTCTTTAACCTCGGTAATTTTTCTCCTACTCATCTCGACTCGTTTACCAGTTGTCATCCGAATTTCCCGTTCAAAAAAAGAATGAATAAATTTCATATTAACAATGCAATTTCTGCTGATTCGTATGAAATGATTTTGAACAAGCTTTTCCTCATAATCCGAAATATTACCTTTCGCATTCATTTTCGATTTCTCTAAAGTAATTTCCATTACCGCATTTCCCTTTTGTTTCTCAATAGCAACAATATTTTTCAGACGCACAGCCGTTTCATAACCGGTATCACCGTCAGTAACAAGTATACTGGCATTATCTTTTTCAATATACTGTATTGTTCGGATTATTTCCTTTTTAAAAACATCATAAGTAATCGGCTTTAATAAATATTGAAATGCCTGAACACCAAAACTTTTCTGCATATACTCCGGATAACTGGTAAGAAAAGTAATAAGTACCTCTCTTGATACCAGTTCTCGAATTTTTTCCGCAATCTCAATTCCATTCATATCAGGCATTTCCATATCGAGAAGTACCATATCATAATAATCATTTTGTTTTTTTACATTTTCCAGTAATACAGTTCCAGATACATAAAAATCCAATTCAAATTCTACTTCTATCTGAATCATTAACTGATTAATATAATCCCTTATCTTTTTACCATTCTCAATCTCATCATCACAATACGCAATACGCAATAACATAATATAATATCCTTTCTTATGTCTTATATTTTCAGGTTCAATATCATTATAACAAATTCATTCTATTTCAACGATTTTATTTATGAACGGTTGTTTTTTGCACATGAATGGTAAAAAAGTGCCAATTAATCCCATAAAGAGGAAATTGGCACTCTACAACAAATCAAAATCCTATCTCACAACCCCACTCTCGGTCGGTCCAAAGTAAGATTCTTTGGCATCTCCCTCATGACTAAGCACAAGCTTCTGCAAAACCAAACCAGATTCCATACCATAGATATGAATCGTATGTACGCCTTTATCCAATGTTGCCTTCGTTTCTCCATAGTGGCAGTTATTTAATACACCCTCTGCCCAGTCTCTAGCACGGCTGTGGCCGCCACCAATGTTATAATGCTCATCAAGAACAGTCTTAACTTCACTCGCACTGCCGTCATCAAAAGAAACGGCATACCGCATATTGCGTCCATCTTCCAAGCTGTTCGTCGGTGCTGTAATCACACGCAGTGTGTACTCACCGCCCTCACGAATCAAAACGGAATAAGAAAGACTTGGTCCCTCGCCCGGTTTGTCAAAGTTTGTTCCCATCGGGTACACTTTCATAGAAGAAAGGGTTTTACCATATTCTTTCAGGCATTTCCATTCCTTGCCATCCTTTGATTCATTCGCTGCAAAATGTTCTGCCTCCATCGAGACAATACCATCGCGCTCTACAAATGTCATCGGTGGCAGCGTCTCCGTTACTACAACTGCTTTTACTTTTACTTTCACTTCACAGCCTGCTGCCTGAACAAGGATTTCAGACTCTTTTGTCTCGGTAAGTTTTGAAAAGTCAACGGACACCTCAAAATTACGGACAGACTGTGGACCACAGGATAATTCACGAATCGAAACAAAATCATCCTCGCATGTAAGTATCACATCAAGCAAAGCATCTTTGGCATTCGCAGCCTGAAGCAGATATGTTTCTTCACCAACAGAAGTAAACTCAGGAAGAGAAACCTCTCCTTCCGATACAAAGCAATCGGAATCTGCTGCATGAACAAGCAGCTTATCCTCATCCGATACAGCTCCCTGAACGGTCTCCGGGTACTTCCAGTCCTCATCATTCCAATGCGTAAAACCGATGTGTGCCGAAAGCATCATGCCATCCCATTTGCCATCTGCCATTTCTTTATTATAATAATTTGTTAGTTCTTCATCATATGTAATGCATTGTTTTACTTTTTCCGCATAATCATTTGCTGCTGCCACACCATACTTCGCATAAAATTGATTCTTCGCTGCATACAAATTCATCAACTGAACATTTGCCCCTGCAACTGCCGGATAATAAACAAGTCCATAATAACTTGCCTTTGCTTCTTCCGGAAGTTTGCCATCAATGTCGTCTGCCATCTTTTTAATGCGGTGGCAGAGATGAATCATTTTACTGCTTTCACCGTAGTGTGTCACATGATAGGTATCCGGATATGTTACTTCCGGACGGCGGTTACCATGCATTCTTGTATATGCTTTCAAAACAGAAACAATTTCTTCTTTGACATCGTCATCTTCTACAACGCCGCCAAACTGCTCTTCTACCCAGCCGCGGATGAAATCATCGGTTTCATTTGGATGATTGATTCCCATTCCCTCATAATCATAAGCAAGTGCCATGTAGTAGGAAAGAGGAAGTTCCTGCGGACGGATATCTCCGACATTGACAATCCACAAATCTTTAATACCGTACTCATATGCCATGGTAAGCTGCTCCCATACTTTTGGAAGCGGTGTCGAATTAACCCATTCATAGGAAACCGGCGAACCATGATAATCAAAATGATAATACAGACCAAAACCGGCTTTTCTGTCGCGGTTTTCCTTGATTGGCAGTGTACGCACATTTCCAAAGTTATCGTCCGACAAAAGAAGAATCGTGTCATCAAGCGCAGCCCAGTCTTTTAAACCTTCTACGCCATCGCCGCCGTAATAATAATCTTCTACCTCTTTGTAAAGGGCAAGCATCTTTGGCATGTCATCGCAGCCTTTTGCCTTAATAATCTCTAACTGGTCTGCAATAATCTTGCGAAGCAGTTCCACATTTTCCTGAATCGAGGAACCTTCCGGAAGCATTGTCGTATCACGCTCACCACGCATACCAATCGTAATCATATGTTTAAAGTCTTTGTTTCTCTCTACGCCATCTTCCCAGTAACGGTACAAGCCTTCACCATTGGTATAATAATTCCAGTCTTTTCCATAACCGACATTGTTCGTATCAGTCTTTACTTTATCCCATTCTTCACTGGAGCGCATCAAAGGTTCATGATGAGAATTTCCAATCGTGATGCCGAGGTCTGTCGCTAATTTTACATTTGCCAGTGGATCCTCTTTGCTTCCATCCAAGCACAAAGAAGCAGACCACATCGCCGGCCAGAAATAATTGCCCTTTAAACGGAGCAAAAGGTCAAATACCCGGTCATAAAATTTCACATTAAAATCACCAAACGTATTCATGACAAAGTTGCCAAGAGACGGCCACTCATCATTCATAAAGAATCCACGGAATTTAACCGAAGGCTCTTTTGAGGTAAATTCGATGCTCTCATCCCAAACAATCTCTGCCTGTTTGCGCGGAATAGCATCTCCCCAGTACACCCATGGTGACACACCGATTTTTTCGGAAATGTGATACATACCATGCAAAGTTGCCACAGTCTCTGTTCCGGCAATCACCAGTTTATCGCCGTCCACAAGACAAAGAGCATAACTCTCCCGTTTTCCGTCTAATTGAGAAACATTCAGTTTCCCATTTGCAATCATTTCATCAATCACTGGATTTTTTCCAATGGTACCCGGAATTATCGAATATCCCTCCGGCATCGCATCACAAATTTTTGGCGCCACACCCGTGACAAGTTCAATATCTTTCTGAACTTTTTCTGCCACGTGGGAAAGTCCCGCAAAATCATCCGCCTCTTTTGCAATGTAAAGGCTCGCAGCCTGTGTTCCTTTTACCAATTCAAACATAAAACTGTTTCCTTTCTTATTTTAAGTCAAAGCCAAAATAATTTACTGCATTGTAATATGAAATATTTTTCACGATTTCTCCTAAGAGGTCATAATCCTCCGGATACTCTCCATTTTCCACAAGATTTCCGATATAATTGCATAAAATACGACGGAAATACTCATGACGCGGATAAGAAATAAAACTTCTCGAATCCGTCAGCATACCAACAAAATTGCCAAGAAGGCTTAAAGAAGCCAATGATTTCATATGCTCTTCCATACCGTATTTGTGGTCATTGAACCACCAGGCAGCACCCTGCTGGATTTTGCCGCGCACGCCATCTCCCTGGAAACATCCAATCATTGTTCCAATCAATGCATTGTCGGTTGGATTTAAGGAGTAAATAATTGTTTTTGGAAGATTTCCCTCGCGGTTTAAGGCATTCATAAAATCTGCAACTTCAGCAACAAATCCTTTTGGATTAATGCAGTCGATTCCGGCGTTGGCACCGGCACTCTTAAATACCAGTTCATTATTCTCGCGCTTTGCACCATAGTGAAGCTGCATAACCCAGTTTCTCTTTTTGTACTCAGCACCTAAAAACAGCATACACATTGTGCGGTACTGTTTTAATTCCTCTTCGGTCAAAGTCTCACCGGCAAGACTTTTCTTTACCAGTGCATTTTCTTCTTCCTCACTAAGCGGACAAAACTCTGCATAATCCAAACCGTGGTCAGAAACTACACAGCCTCTCTCTGCGAAATAATCCAAACGTTTAACAAGTGCTTCTTTGAGTGTTGTAAAATCCATAATAGTAACACCGCTTACTTCACCAAGTTTCTGAATGTAAGAAACAAATCCTTCTTTTTCCGGACTCATCGCAAGATCCGGACGCCATGCCGGAAGAACCTGCACATCAAAATCAGAATCGGCTGCAATCTGCTCGTGATAATGTAAATCATCAATCGGGTCATCTGTCGTACAAACGAGGGTAACACCGGACATACGAATCAGATTTTTTGCAGACATTTCCGGTTTTTGCAAAATTTCATTACATTTATCATAAATTTCTTTCCAATTCTTCTCAGATAAAGTCTCATTTATGCCGAAATATCTTTGTAGTTCCAAGTGACACCAATGATACATCGGATTACCAATGCAGTTTGGCAGGGCTTTGGCAAAAGCGTGAAACTTTTCTTCGTCCGGGGCATCCCCTGTGATGAAATATTCATCAACACCATTTGAGCGCATGACACGCCACTTATAATGGTCAGCTCCTAACCACAGCTCCGTCATATTTTTAAAATGTATATCCCCTGCAATTTCCTTTGGGACGAGATGACAATGATAATCTAACACCGGCACCTGTTTGGCATAATCATGATACAGTTTTTTTGCTGTATCGGTTTGTAGTAAAAAATCGCTATCCATAAATGCTTTCATGGTCTTTCCTCCTAAATATTGCGTTCATTTTTATTTTAGCATATAATCGTATTAGGGTCAAAAGGTAAAATGTTTTAACAAAAAGAAAGGAGAGCGCTATGCCAATTATCAGTAATTCCATTCAGAACAATGGTGGTTCCTCGCAGGGAATCCGTTCCCAGACAAGAACCTACCGCTCCGGAAATTCCACACTGCACCTGCGTGAGGGGCAGACACTGCGGGGTGTCATTAGTGATATCCACGGAAATGACATTACCCTTTCCATGGAAGACGGATCATCCTTTACCGGCCAGCTTCCCGATGCCAATCAGTATTCCATCGGACAAAAGGCTGCTTTTCTGATTACCGGTCTTGAAAATAACACCATTTACATGAAAGCGACTACAGGAGCCTATTTGTTAAATATGGAAGATACCATTGCCCAGGCACTTGAGGAAGCGCTGCTTCCACGCTCTCCGCGTAATCTGGATGTGGTGCGCAGTCTTCTTAGCAATAGCCAGTCCATCAGCCGTGAAAACATTATGGCATCAATTCAATTGTGTGCCCAGTACCCGGAAGCCGACGTTCACTCCGTCATCACGATGAAATGTCTGGGACTGCCGATGACAAACGAGTCCGTTCTCCAGTTTGAGAACTATCAGAACCAGACACACCAGTTATTATATAAAATGGATGCGCTCACCGATTCGATTGGTGATATGCTTCACGCAATCGGCAGTCAGGTTCCTGCATTGGCAAAAGAAACTGCTTCCGCTCTCTTAGACTTAGCGTTAGAGGGTGTGACCGTGCCGAAAATGACTGAGCAGGCAAACGAGACCGCTGCCGTATCCGCAGAGGAAAATTCAGAAGCACCTATCCCGGAAACCGGTGAAGAAGCTGCAAACACCACGGGAAATCCCGTTCAAGATGGCAGCAATGGCACAGCGGGCGCAGAAACTTCCACCCCTTTTTCGCGGGTAAAAAATCTGATTAATAATTTGACCGAATCCGTGGGATCAAAAAACACGCCGGAACCGGAAAATCCCACTTTTTCCAAAGAAGAAGTAGGTGCCTATCTCCCGGAGGAAGAACGCGCAGCAGTCCACGAGCAGTTACGTGACCTTCCTTTTTCCGAAGCCGCAAAAAAACAGCTTGCCGATGGTACACTTTCGGTCAGCCGTTTTCTAACCGAGATAAAACAAATGCTTCCTAACCTCACCGATGGGCAGGCAGGAAAACTTATATCCTCGGACGCCTTTCGAAAACTTGTTAAGGGACAGTTTCTTTCCAACTGGACGATTTCGCCAAAACAGCTAAAAGAGCCCGGTGCGCTCACGGAAACATATGAGAAAATGGCAAAAGAGTGGGAAACGCTCTCTCATTTCAGTCAAACCGTGTTAGGCAAAGATGTCTTTAGCAAACTTTCATCTTCTGCCTCCGATATGACAGAAAACCTAAACTTTATGAAAACGCTAAATGAGACATTTCCTTATATTCAGCTTCCGATTAAACTGCAAAATCAAAATGCACATGCAGATTTGTATGTGATGACACGCAAGGAAGCCTTGAAAAAGAACCCGGATAACTTAAAAGTTCTGCTCCACCTTGACATGGAGCACCTTGGCACCTTGGATATCCGGATTGCCAAAGAAAACACTGCGGTTTCGTTAAACTTTTTTGTTTCTAAAAAAGATACACTTCATTTATTCGAGCGCAATGTAGAACTTTTGCAGGATGCCATTAACGCACAGGGTTATGCCTGCACCTCCGAACTTTCGCTCAAAGAAAAAGAAGTCGATATTGTCAATGATTTTCTGGCAACAAACAAGGCACCAATCGGTGATATGAAACGATACAATTTTGACCTGCGGGCGTAATCAGTCCGCAGGCTTTTTCTTTTCTCTTGCAGAAATCAGGATACAGGCAAAGCAATCACAAACACAAGTGCCGCGGCACCGAAAATTCCGGTATCCATCCAATGCGACAAATCAATTTTATCACTTTTTCCAAAGACCGCCAAAAGAGCAAGAACAATTCCCATCAGCCCCTCTCCCGCAATCAGACCGGAGCAAAATAAAATTCCTCCTTCGTCATCTTTCTTTTTCCCAGATGAAACATAACGCAAAATTCCTCCCACCAAAATCGAAGCCGATAATTCAAACGGCAGATACAGTCCAATTGCCACCGGAAGAACCGGAACGCCCATAAATTCAACCGCCACGCCGATAAAAACGCCAATAAAAATCAGTGTCCACGGAAGATTTCCCTCCATGACACCCTCGGTAATCATTTTCATAAGAGTTGCCTGCGGTGCCGCTAACGCCTCACTGCCAAACTGCCACGCATGATTTAAAAGCATCATTACACCGCCAATCGTAACTGCCGACACCGCCACACCAATCAGTTCGCCAATCTGCTGGCGTCTCGGCGTTGCCCCCAGTAAAAAACCTGTTTTTAAATCCTGCGAAGTATCACCGGCAAGTGCCGCCACAATGCAGATTACCGAGGCAATCGAAATTGCTGCTATCATCCCCGGCATACCGATGGTATTTGTCGCCTTTAACCATGCCGTCACGAGTAATAAAGTGGCAATCGTCATACCGGAAACCGGATTGTTACTGCTGCCCACCAGTCCGACCATGCGCGAAGATACGGTTGCAAAGAAAAAGCCAAATAAAATGACAAGCCATGCCCCGGAAAACGAAATCGGAAGTGCCGGAACAAGCCAGATGAGTAATGCAAACAGAACAATTCCTCCAATGACAACCCGAATATCTAAATCTCTCTCCGTGCGCTTTTCGCTTTTTTCTTTTCCACTCCGTGCTGCCTTCACCGCTTCATAAAAAGTGGAAAATAAAAGTGGCAGAGTTTTCACCAGACTAATAATGCCTCCTGCCGCCACAGCTCCAGCTCCAATATATCGGATATAAGCGCTCCAGATAGCACTTGCCCCGCCCTCGTTATAAAGAGTGGCGATTGGCACCGTACCGGGATACAAAATACTTTCACCGCCAAAAGACACAATTGCCGGAATCAAAACAAACCAGCCAAGAACCGCTCCCGCAAACATATACGAGGCAATTCGGATTCCACAAATATATCCCACTCCCATAAGTGCGGGATATACCTGTACGGAAAACAATGTTTTTAAGGAATTAACGGGCACCATAACCGCTCCCGGAATTACCTTCATTCCATCGACAATATACTTAACCAGAGCAGCAATACCCATGCCAAAGAAAACAGTTTTTGCGCCGCTTCCACCCTCTTCACCGGCTAGCAGCACATCCGCACACGCCGTTCCTTCCGGATATGGAAGCACCCCATGTTCTTTTACAATTAATGCTTTGCGCAGCGGAACCATAAAAAACACACCAAGAACGCCTCCACACAAAGCAAGTGCTGTGATGGTAAACAAATCCGGCGTCTCCGCCTTCCCTTCTTCTGCCCACAAAAATAACGCAGGCAGCGTAAAAATGGCACCTGCCGCTAATGACTCTCCTGCCGAGCCAATTGTCTGCACCAGATTACTTTCTAAGATAGAATTGCGGCGCAGCAAACCGCGCAGAATCCCCATTGATACAACCGCCGCCGGAATTGACGCTGACACCGTCATTCCCACACGAAGTCCAAGGTATGCATTTGCCGCACCAAAAACAACGGCTAACAAAACACCAACAATCACAGCGGTTATGCTAAATTCTTTCATCTCTTTTTCCGCCGGAACAAAGGGCTTAAACTCTTCTTTTTCCTTTTCCAAAGCTATGCCTCCAGTACTTGTTTTCTTGTTAATATACCCAAATTACTAATGTTTCTATTCCTGACGGCAAAAAAAACTGCTTTGCCATAGTATTTTTTTCTAAGACAGCAGTTTTTCATATTACAGTTTTAAATTTTTCCTGATTTTACTTAGAACAAATTCGAGAAGAAGTCAGCAATTGCCTTTCCTATCATGACAAAGAAATCACAGATTTTCGCCCAGATTCCTTTGGCATCATCCAAATCAATTCCCATGTCTTTAATTTTATCATAGACATTCTGCGCTTGATTTTGAATTTTACCAAGGTCTAAATCCAGTCCGCCAATCTTTTTCATCAACGAAACCATCTTGGTTTTCATCTCATCATCAATGGAAACATTCAATTCTTTTTCTGCTTCATTAATTGCGTCTTTTATTTCATCTTCCGATGTCAAATCGCCGCTGACTACTTTGTCTTTCAAAAGTGCCACAAACTGAGCAGCCTTTTCCTTACCGATGTCGTTTGCCAGCTCACTCGTTGCTACCAGCTCATTGGTCGCTGCATCGGAACTCGCCTCATCGACTCCTTCGCCGGTCATTTCACCGTAAGCTTTCATCGCACCAACCAAAGCAGCTGTACCGGAAATCGGAAATGGTCCGGCAACCGTCACTTTGGCATCCGAAATTCCGGCGGTCACAAGGGCATTCGTATACATTTCCTTGGCTGCAGAAAGAAATATTATGTGTCTCTACCTCGATTCCGCTGCCGGCATCTGCCTCTTCAATCATAACCGACGATAACGCTCTCGTTCCAATTACTTTGGAAGCAAGATATTCATCCAGATACTGATGCTCTTCCTTGTTTGTCACTGTGATTGTCTGATAATCTGCGAGTTCTTCATTTGTAATTCCAAACTGCTTCATTACCTGCGCTTTTTCTTTCGTTGATAAATCTGCACCAAATGCGAGAAATGGTTTTACCGACACCGAATCGGCAAACGTATATTTTCCCGGCACAAAGCACAAAACTAATGTAAGGGCACTAATCAGTGCCAAACGAATGGATTGTTTCATCGTATCACCTATCTTCCTTTCCCCGGTCTGCTTTTTACAAAGCTTTTATTCGCTCCAATGCCTTTTTCGTATTTTCAGCTGAACCAAAAGCAGTCAGTCTGAAATATCCTTCTCCACTTGGTCCGAATCCGGAACCAGGTGTTCCTACTACATTTGCTTTCTCCAACAGCATATCAAAGAAATCCCATGATTTCATGCCATCTGGTGTCTGAAGCCAGATATATGGGGCATTTACACCGCCAAATACAGTATATCCCATACCGGAAAGTGCGTTTCTGATTTCTTTGGCATTGTTCATATAATAAGCAATCTGCTCTTTTGTCTGTGCTTTGCCTGCTTCGCTGTACACTGCTTCACCGGCACGCTGAATGATGTATGGTGCACCATTGAATTTTGTTCCATGGCGTCTTGCCCAAAGGCTGTTAAGCATCGTTCCATTGCTGTCAACAAGCTGTTTTGGCACAATTGTAAATCCAAGACGGGTTCCGGTAAATCCGGCATTTTTTGAGAAACTTCTCATCTCAATCGCACAGGTTTTTGCGCCGTCACACTCATAAATGCTGTGTGGCACATCCGTTTCAGAAATGTATGCTTCATAGGCAGCGTCATAAATGATAACTGCTTTCTTTTCGTTTGCATAATCAACCCACTTCTGAAGCTGCTCTTTTGTCAGCGTCGTACCGGTTGGGTTGTTTGGGCAGCAGATATAAATAATATCCGGTGTCTTCTCCGGAAGTTCCGGCACAAAATTATTTTCTGCCGTACATGGCATATAAATTACATTTGACCAGCACTCTTTATCTTTCAGATATTCTCCGGTCTTTCCGGACATTGCATTACTGTCAACATAAACCGGGTAAACCGGGTCTGTAACGGCAATTACATTGTCCTGAGAAAATATATCAACAATGTTTCCGGAATCACTTTTTGCACCATCGCTGACAAAAATCTCATCAAGTGCAATGTCAACACCGCGGGATTTGTAATCGTTATCAGCAATTGCACGGCGCAGAAATTCATATCCAAGATCCGGTGCATAGCCGTGGAATGTTTCTGCTTTGCTCATCTCATCTACCGCACTATGAAGAGCATCGATTACCGCCGGTGCCAAAGGCTGTGTTACATCGCCGATTCCTAAACTAATGACTTCTTTGTCGGGATTCGCTTCCTTGTAAGCGGCTACTTTTTTTCCAATCGTAGAAAAAAGATAACTGCCCGGCAGCTTTAAATAGTTATCATTTACTTTAAACATTTTTATGCCTCCTGTCTGTAGTTATGTCATTGACATTTTACACGAAAAAGTAAGTTGGGTCAAATATTCACACAGACTTTTTTCAATTTTATATAATTTAGCAAGAAAAGTTTGCATCTTGTGGGCGTTGGCACTTTTTTGTTTTCCGTGATTTAGAAGAAATGCTTTGCGTCTTGTGGGCGCTTTCGCTCATTGAGTGCGTAACAGTAGGGGCACTGAAACTACCAGTGCCGCCTACTGACGTACTCAAAACCCACAATCCACTAAGCATTTCTTCTAAATTACTGGAATCCAAATAAATTGGCAATACACATTGATACAAACTTATATTTTCCCGCTCCCAATTAGGTGCAGACCATCCACTCTTCATTCGGTAATGTATATTTTTACAAAAATTACTTGTGGCAAGTATTCCATTCCCCCTAGTGCCACTATGAAACAAAAAAATCCAACGGGGTATGAGACTATAACGCGAAGCGTTATCCCGTCTCGTAACCCGTTGGATTCCTTTTTGTAATCTTTATAAATCTACAGCACCTGTAGAACCGTTTTTCAAGCCTTCATTTACTACATAATAAGCTTTTCCTTCTTCCGGTTTTACATACAATTTTGCTCTTTTAATAGATGTAATTTTCTTTCCTTCTGCCTCCCATGCTGCCACAACTTTTTCCATAATTTCCTGCTGGGAAAATTCCTGTCCGTAAATCTGAACAAAAACTTCTGAGTCAACAGTAGCTGCTGTCTTGCGAATCGTAGCTTTACTTGTTTTTCTCGGTTTTCTTGTTGTCTTTCTGGCCGTCTTTGCAGCCGTTGTTTTTTTGCTACTGGTTTTTCTTCCTTAGCAACCGGCTTTACTGCTTCTTTTTTCGGCTCTTCTTTTGCAGGAGCTGCTGTTGTTTTTACTGCCGGTTTAGCGGCCGGTTTTACAGCTGGCTTTGCTGCAGTTTTTGCTGTTGTTGTTTTTGATACTTTGTTTGCCTTGTTCGTAGTCATCTGAATCCCTCCATTACTTCTGATAAAACATTGTATCATAATATGTAAAATATTATACATGTTTTATTAATTCTTTACAATTGCTATTATGACCAAAAAAAAACCGTTTGTCAAATAAATACATACACTTTCACCAAAAACTCTTTACTTTTTTTCTTCTATCACGTAAAATAAGGATAAATACTAGCGCAATGGATATAATAAATGCGTAAGAAAGGAAGGATATTAAAATGAAAAAATTTGTAAAATTCCTCCTTGGTCTGACTGCAGTTGCAGCGAAGAGTAAGTGGTATATTGTATTTCTTGAAAAATGTTCTGATGAAAGATTATCTGGATGATTACGATGACGACGATTTTGACAATGACCTTTATGATGAGGACGATGACGACCGCGACTACGTGACACTCTCACCGGATGAAGAATCAGAAGAAGCAGACGATACATTAGTTCCGGATGACATGGAAGAAGAATAAAAATTCATCATAACACAAAGAACTCATAAACCAGATGGTCTATGAGTTCTTTTTCTATACCATACCAATTATCGTGAAAGGCGTTTTGTCATACTATACAAGTGCTCGTCAATATCTTTTGTCATCTGCAATGCATAGTCAATATCAAAATCAGTAAATTCGCCATTTTTATATGCAACTACACGATTTGTTTGACCTTTCAATAAAAGATCAACAGCTCTTGCTCCCATTGCTGATGCGTATACACGGTCACGACAAGAAGGATTTCCGCCACGCTGGATATGCCCAATCACCGTTGCACGCGTCTCAATGCCGGTTGCAGCTTCAATTCGTTTTGCCATTTCATGAGAATGACCAACACCTTCTGCATTTACAATAATATGATGTTTCTTTCCGATACGACGCTTTGACATAATCTTTTTAATAATTTCCTCTTCATCGTTTTCCTCAGCACGCTCCGGAATCAAAACATACTCGGAACCGTTGGAAATACCACACCATAATGCAATGTGTCCGGCCGTTCTTCCCATTACCTCAATGATACTGCATCGCTCATGGGAAGCGGAAGTATCACGAACCTTATCAATGGCTTCCATTGCCGTGTTGCAGGCAGTATCAAATCCAATCGTGTATTCGGTACAGGCAATATCCAGGTCAATGGTTCCCGGGATACCAATTGTGTTAATTCCATTTGCGGAAAGTTTCTGTGCTCCACGGAAAGAACCGTCACCACCGATTACAACCATACCATCAATGCCATGTTTGCGGCAGATGTCAGCAGCTTTCTGCTGGCCTTCCGGTGTCATCATCTCTTTACAGCGAGAAGTAAATAAAATTGTGCCACCACGCTGAACAATATCAGTAACGCTCATCGTGTCCATGTCAATAATATCCTCTTCCAAAAGTCCTGCATATCCACGACGGACACCCTTTACTTTCAGACCACTGGAAATACCGGCTCTGACTACTGCACGAATCGCAGCATTCATTCCCGGCGCATCGCCGCCACTTGTTAATACACCAATTGTCGTTACCTTTTTCGCCATAATCCGATTTCCTCCAATTTTATGTTTTATCTGTTTCATTTATCATTTCTCATACATGTATATTTTACTATGCCCGGAATTTTTTTTCAATACTCTTTTCCGTGACTTTCACATTATCCTCGCCAAATTTAGTATACAATTCCGACAGCAATTCTTTGCATACTTTCGTGCACCGGCTTTTTGGCAAAAGTTTTCTCGCACGGTCTTTCGACAAATAAATATAAACGTTTTCTATGCCATCGTAATTCCCAAGAATAGCAAATAAAGTCTGCTCTGCTTCTTCATAGTCCGCACGTGTTAGAAATTGAATCCACAGTTCTTTTTCCACGGCATCAAATGGCACAACACCGGAGCAAATAAGTTTCGCAGGCTTGTCCTCTTCAACAGTCACACGGCCTTGAATAAATACTTTTGCATCTTCCTCTAAAAGTGTGCGGTATTTTTCATAATCGCGTGGAAAGACAATGACTTCTACCGTTCCATACAAATCTTCTACCGTAAGAAATGCCATCATGTTATTCGTACGGGTTGCTTTTACCGTTCGTCCGGTAATCATACCGCCGATAACCGCTCTCTCCTGGTCTTTCACTTTCGGCTCCGTCTCGCCGTCAACCACTTCAAAGTCAGCCGTCGTACGTGTAATATTTTTCTCTAATGTTGCCACATATTCTTCCAGCGGATGACCACTGATATACACACCCAGCACTTCTTTTTCTAAACCTAAAATTTCTTCTTTTTCGTATTCACCTACATCCGGCATTTTTACTTCTAACTCTTTTTGTTCCTCCGGACTGGCAAAATCAAACAAGGACATCTGACCTGAAAGCGTTCCTTTCTTCTCCTGATTTACACCATCCATAATGCTGATGTAAGAATACATTTTCTGCTTTCTGGTACCCGGCAGGCTGTCAAGCGCACCCGACTTAATAAAACTTTCGACGGTTCGTTTATTCACCGATTTTCCGGATAAACGCATGCAGAAGTCTTTTAACGAGCGGTATCTGCCGCCAAGCTCGCGCTCTGCGACAATTTCATCAATAACCGGTCTGCCGACTCCCTTGATAGCAGCAAGTCCATAGCGGATATTTCCTTCATACGGCGTAAAACGATACTCTCCCTCGTTAATATCCGGTGGCAGAATTTCAATTCCCATTTTACGGCAGTTCATAATGTACTCCGTAATTTTCCCGGTATGCTCCATAAAAGAAGTCATCAACGCCGCCATAAAATCAACCGGATAATGACATTTTAGATACGCTGTCTGATATGAAACGACAGCGTAAGCCGCCGCATGCGATTTGTTAAACGCATATTTCGCAAAATCGGTCATATCATCAAATATTTTAATTGCCACTTCTTCCGGGATTCCTCGCTTAATGCAGCCTTCCACGCCAATTTCTTCATTGCCATAGATGAAATAATTCTTTTCTTTCTCCATGACATCTGCTTTTTTCTTAGACATGGCACGGCGCACCTGGTCACTTCGCCCATAACTGTACCCGGCCAAATCACGCACAATCTGCATAACCTGCTCCTGGTAGACAATACAGCCGTAGGTCGGTGCTAAAATTGGCTCTAGTTCCTTGCAGTCATACTGAATATTATCCTGATTATTTTTTCCCTCTATATATTTCGGAATAAAATCCATCGGTCCCGGACGATACAAAGAAATTCCCGCGATAATATCTTCCATACTGTGCGGCTTTAACTCTTTCATGAAGTTTTTCATCCCCGCACTTTCTAACTGGAACACGCCTTCTGTGTGTCCGGAACTTATCATATCAAATACTTCTTTATCATTATAGTCAATGTCGTGTACATCAAACGCACCATGAATCGCATTCTGGATTACCGTCAGCGTACGAAGTCCCAGAAAATCCATTTTCAAAAGACCTAATTCCTCTAACGTTACCATCGTGTACTGCGTCGTAATGTTGCCATCCGAAGCCCTTGATAGCGGAACGAATTCATCGACCGGTTTTGGACTGATTACAACCCCCGCCGCATGAACAGAAGTATGTCGCGGAAGTCCCTCTAAACGCATTGCCATATCAATCAGTTTCTTCGCCGAATCATCCGTTTCGTACATCGTTCGCAGTTCCGGATTCATTTTCATCGCTTTTGCAATCGTAATACCAAGCTCCATTGGAATCGCCTTTGCCACACTATCTACATACGCATACGGAAGGTCTAACACACGTCCGACATCGCGGATTACCATACGCGCTGACATCGTACCAAATGTTACAATCTGCACCACGTGGTCGGCTCCGTATTTTCTCGTTACATAATCAATAACTTCCTGACGTCTTTCATAGCAGAAGTCAATATCAATATCCGGCATCGTCACACGTTCCGGATTTAGAAAACGCTCAAACAAAAGGTTATATTTAATTGGATCAATCAAATCCGTAATATTCAAAGAATATGCCACCAAAGAGCCGGCTGCCGAACCACGTCCCGGACCTACCGGAATTCCATGGTCTTTCGCATATTTAATAAAATCCCAAACAATCAAAAAGTAATCAACAAATCCCATCGTAGAAATGGTATCAAGCTCATAATTTAACCGCTCTTCCAACTGCTCTGCCTGCTCCTTTGGATAACGTTTATAAAGCCCCTCTTTGCAGAGTTTTCGCAGGTAGCTTTCAGAAGTCTCCCCCTCCGGCACATCAAAGTGCGGCAGTTTATAATCACCAAACTCAATTTCAACATGACATCTCTCGGCGATTTTATGAGTGTTTTCAATCGCCTCTTTGGCATACGGAAATAATGCCTCCATCTCCCCAGCGGATTTCAAATAATACTGTCCGCCCTCGTAGCGCATACGGTCGGTATCACTGACTTTCTTTCCGGTCTGAATGCATAAAAGAATGTCGTGTGCTTCTGCATCCGAATCGTAAATGTAGTGGACGTCGTTCGTCGCCACCAAATCAATCCCTGTCTCCTGATGCAGACGAAGCAGTCCCTGATTGACCGTCTTCTGATCCGGAATACCATGATCCTGAAGTTCTAAAAAGAAATTATTTTCACCAAAAATCCCCTGTAACCGATACGCTTCCTGCTTTGCCTCTTCATACAGCCCACGGCGTAGAAAACTTGAATTGAACCTGCGAGGCATGCACTCAGCGCAATAATTCCCTCATGATATTTTTCTAACACATCATAATCCACTCGTGGCTTATAATAAAATCCTTCTGTAAAACCACGGGAAACAATTTTAACAAGATTTGCATATCCTATATCATTCTCTGCTAAAAGCACCAGGTGATGATAACGGCTTTCTTTTGCATTTCCTGCTTCCCTGTCAAAGCGTGAACCGGGTGCCACATAAATTTCACATCCCAAAACCGGATTAATTCCTGCTGCTTTTGCCGCACGGTAAAAATCAACCACGCCATACATCACGCCATGGTCGGTAATTGCCAGACTGTCCATTCCCAATTCTTTGGCACGACTCACAAGCTCCTTGATTTTACTGGAGCCATCTAACAAACTATATTCCGTATGTACATGCAAATGCGTAAATTCCATGGTATCCCCCATTCACTAAAATAAAAAGGCCGCTATACAAACCGTAACATCCCGGTTCGGACAGTAGCCTGTAACCATTACTATTTCTTATCTGCTAATTTCCGGTCAGGTAATTCTCCATCTCTTTCATAGCAGTCTCTTCGTCTTCCCCGTCAATAAGAAGCTCCAGCTTTTGTCCCTTTGCGAGTCCCAGTGTCATCATGCCCATAATACTTTTTGCATTTACTGTCATAGTATCACGATGGATTTCAATGTTACTCACATACTGGCTTGCTAATTGAACCAGCATAGCAATTGGTCTTGCTCCATCCTCGCCTAAACTGACGTCAATGTTCTTCCTTATCATGTTTTCCTCCTTGTAATCGCAGTCCTTGTGCTATCTCACTTAATTTGCGCAATCGGTGGTTCACCCCGGATTTTCCAATTGGCGGTTCTAACATCTGTCCCAATTCTTTCAGCGAAACATCCGGATTCTCCAGACGTAATTTCGCAATCTGCGACAAATTCTCAGATAAATTACCAAAGCCTATCGTATCATGAATATAACGGATGTCTTCCGTCTGTCTTGCTGCTGCCGAAACCGTCTTCTTAATGTTTGCGGTCTCACAATTTACCTGACGGTTAATGGAATTTCGCATTTCTTTCAAAATGCGAACATTTTCAAATTCCATCAGTGCCTTGTGCGCACCGACAACATTCAAAAAATCAACAATCGCCGCTCCTTCTTTCATGTATACGACAAAATTATGCTTTCTTTCTATCGTTTTTGCCTCAATTCCAAAAATACCCATAATCTCCAAAATCCGAGCAGCATGTTCTCTATCTCCAGCTGCGATTTCCAAATGATACCCACTGTTTGGGTCGGTAACGGAACCACTTGTCAAAAAGACTCCCCTTAAAAAAGCCCGGTTGCAACAGGCTTTTTGTCCAATACACTCCACCGAAAATGGCGAATATTCCTGCACTCGAATTGCTTTCATAAAGTCCCTTGCATCTTCATCTTCCAATAGAAAAAGTGAATATTGATGATGTCCGCTTACGGACACATCCGGCACAATATGAAAGACTCTCTTAACTAACATATAGCATTTCTTCGCAACTGTCAAGTTTTCTGTCACAAACTTAACCTGACATTCACCCTCTTCATTCATGTAAATCTGCCCACACACGGCAAAAAACGCCGCCAGTTCTGCTAACTGGCAATGTCTGGCTTTTCCCATTTGCCCAAGCAGTTCTTCTTTTACTTTTCCTGCGAACGACATATATATCTTAACCGGTCCTTCTCTATATCTCTATGCTCTTTCTTGCAGCCATATTCCGTGTTTGCATACTCCTCATACATCGCATTGGTTAATGTCACGGAACGATGCTTGCCGCCCGTACAGCCAATTGCAATTACCAACTGCGTTTTTCCCTCCGCAATGTAGTTTGGAATCAGAAAATCAAGCATATCTTTCATTTTGTTTCTAAACTCAACTGCCTTTGGTGAACTCATAACATAATCGTATACCGGCTTGTCATCTCCGGTAAGTGGTTTTAATTCATCCACATAAAAAGGGTTCGGTAAAAATCTCACGTCAAAAACCAAATCGGCATCCGAAGGAATTCCATACTTAAATCCAAAAGAAACAAATGTGAGATAAAAGTTGCAAAAATCCTCATGCTCCACAAAAATGCGGTCAATCTCCTGTTTCAATTCACGTATCAAAAGTGTCGTTGTATCAATGATGTAGTCTGCCCTTTTTTTCAGTTCGGAAAGAAGTGCTCTCTCATCTTCAATTGCTTTATCCATGCGGCCGCCCTGTGCCAGCGGATGCATTCTTCTTGTCTCTTTATAGCGCTTTACAAGAACTGACGTTGACGCTTCCAAAAATAAAATTTCCAGCGTATAACCTCTGCTTTTTAAATCATCCAGTACATGAGCGGCTTCTTTTAACGAACGATATCCGCCACGGATGTCAATGCCAAGTGCCACCCGCTCAATTTCCTCGCTGGAATCCTCCGTCAATTGAATCAACGTAGGCAGTAAAGACAACGGCAGGTTATCCACACAGAAATATCCATCATCTTCTAATATTTTCATTACGGAACTCTTTCCGGAGCCACTCATCCCGGTTACTATGACAAATCTCATGCAAAGTTCCCCCTTTTCTTATTATTCAAAACCAATCATGCGGACTTCCGGCTCTAACTTAACGCCAAATTCATCCATCACACGATTCTGCACATCACTTATTAACTGCGCCACATCTTTGGCAGTCGCCTCACCGCGGTTTACCACAAAGCCGCAATGCTTTTCGGAAACCTGCGCGTCACCCACACGGTATCCCCTAAGTCCTGCATCTTCAATCAGTTTTCCGGCAAAATATCCCTCCGGACGTTTAAATGTGCTGCCTGCACTCGGGTACTCTAACGGCTGTTTTTCGCGGCGTCTTTTATTTAACTCTTTGATTTCTTCCTGAATTTCTGCCGGATTTCCCTTTTCAAAAGAAAATGTTGCCTCTAAAACCAAATAGCCTTTTTGAAGAATCACACTGTTTCGATAGGAAAGCTGCAAGTCTTCTTTCTTAAGGACAACGCGCTCACCCTCTTTTGTCAATACTTTTGCACTCACAATGCAATCTTTGATTTCTCCACCATAGGCACCGGCATTCATCGCAACACCTCCGCCTAATGTTCCCGGAATTCCTCCGGCAAAGGCAAAACCCTTTAACCCTTTTGAAGCCAATCGAGATGCCATATAAGCTAACGAAACACCAGCCTGTGCCGTCACAACACCATCATCTGAGATTTCTATTTTTTCCAATCCCTTTCCAATTTCAATGATAACACCATCAAAACCGTCATCGGAAAAGAGCATATTACTTCCCTTTCCAATCACATAGTAAGAAAGTCCTTTTTCTTTTGCAAAATCCAATGCCTCAATAATTTCTTCTTCTCGCTCCGGTATGAAATAGTACGCTGCCGGTCCGCCAATCCGAAATGTCGTATGAGTCCGCAGCGGTTCCTGTTCCAGTCGAATCATTTTTCTCTCCTTCTATTTAAAAAGCACCATTCGCACAGCACCATAAATGCCGGCATCATTGCCAAGTTCTGCCAAGTGGAAACTCTTGTTTTTCAAGGCAAACATGGAATTTTCATTATAATATTTTTCTACTACATCTAAAAGAATCTGTCCTGCTGCTGATACCCCGCCGCCAATAACAAAGGCTTCCGGATCTACCACATGAGCAACATTACTTAATGCAACGCCTAAATATCTGCCAAATTTCTCAACCACTTCCATGCAGTAAGCATCGCCCTCTTTGGCACCATCAAAAACAGCTTTTGCCGTAACTTTTTTATCTGCTAAGTAAGAACCTTCCGGTACATTTTCTTTTGCCATATTCACAATTCCGGTTGCTGACGCATACTGTTCCAAACAGCCTTTGTTTCCGCATCCGCAGACACGAGTTTCATCCATATTAACTTTCATATGACCGATTTCTCCACCGGCACCTTTACAGCCGGTCAAAATTTTTCCCTGTAAAATAACACCGCCGCCAACACCGGTACCAAGTGTCACCATGACAATACTGTCATAGCCTCTGCCACCGCCTTTCCACATCTCGCCAAGCGCAGCTACATTCGCATCGTTTCCAACTTTTACATTGCCAACGCCGGTCAAGCTTGCCAGTTTGTTTGAAACCGAGAATACATCCCATCCCAAATTGGCACATTTTAATACTGTTCCGTCAGCAGTAACCGGTCCCGGAATACCAACACCGATTCCTTTGATATTCCCCTCAAAGGTTTCTCTTTTTTCTTCGATACTATCTACAATGTCTGACAGAATATACTTTCCGTTATTTTCTCGTCTCGTCGGAATTTCCCATTTATCCAAAAGTTCTCCGGTATCTGAGAACATTCCCATCTTTACGGTCGTTCCTCCCACGTCAACCCCAACATAATACTGTGCCATATCATCCGTCCTTTCTATGCCTTACCAAAATTATTACTCGTCACACGGTTGTACAATTCTCTCGCTGCATTATATCCCATCTTCTTTTGTCGATAATTAACCGCCGCCGACTCGCAGATAATGGCTACATTTCGTCCCGGTCGAATCGGAATCGAATGACAGACTACTTTATTTCCAAGGTATTCAATGTACTGCTCTTCCAATCCCATGCGGTCATATTCCTGCTCTTTGTTCCACTCTTCCAACTGAATGACAAGGTCAATCGACTGTGTGTTTTTTACACTTTCTACACCAAAGAGTGTCTTGGCATCAATAATTCCAATGCCTCGCAGTTCAATGAAATGTCTTGTTATATCCGGAGCTGAACCAATCAGCGTCTCATCACTTACCTTTTTAATTTCCACCACATCATCAGAAACTAATCGGTGTCCTCTGTGAATCAATTCCAGCGCAACCTCACTTTTACCGATACCGCTCTCACCGGTAATCAGTACGCCCTCGCCGTAAATGTCAACAAGCACGCCATGAATACTGATTCTAGGTGCCAGTTCTACTTTCAGCCATCTCGTAACCTCAGCGGAAAATGCAGAAGTGTCAGCGTGCGACTGTAAAATCGGAATCTCATATTCGTTCGCCAACTGCAAAAACTCTTCCGGCACCGGCAAATCACGGCAAAAAACAATGCCCGGAACTTTGTAAGAGAGAATTCGTTTCATCTGCTTAAGACTTTCCTCAATTCCCTGCTTTTCCATATACGTATGTTCTACCTGACCGATAATCTGGATTCGGTGATGGTCAAAATAATCAAAAAAACCCGCAAGCTGTAACGCCGGACGGTTTACGTCTGACTGCGTAATTTCAATCGCCGAAATATCAACATCCGGTGTAAGATTTTTAACTTTCATTTTCTGGATAAATTTTTCTAAAGACACTGTATACATGGCAGTACTTCCTTCCCTGATATTCTATTGTGATGATACCATATTGGGGGCGTTTTTCAACGATAGTTTGTGGGAAGTGTTCGTTGCTGGTTTTTTAGGTTCCGTAATTTATCAAGAAAAGTTTGTGTTTCGTGGGTGCTCTCGCTAAACAAACGCGTAGGGGTATCGGCATGCCAACTACGCATGCCAGATACCCACGTGTTTGTACCCACTCTCCACAAATCTTTTCTTGATAAATTACTGGAATACTAAAAAGACTAGTAACGAACACTTCGCATATTTCTGCGGTGAGATTTTTGTTTTTTGGGGAGGTGAAGAGATACATACTTTCTAGACAACTCTTTTCACCTAATTTTACCTAAATGGTTGCATTTTCACCTGATTATCTGACTTTATTCGGACAAATCACACGAAAAACACAACCCTTTCTTCTCATTTCCTGCTTTTAGGTTGCTTGCAGATGCATCTTTTTCAAAATTCATGCAACTCTTTTATCTTTTTATAAAGGTTAAGGTTGCATAAGGCTCTGCCCTCATCAAAAAAAAAAGCCTTCAAATGGCCAATTTTTAACAATTAACAGCTTGGAAGGCTTTTGGAGTTTCAGTAAATCCGCCCACTGCTCATCCTTCGGTACTTTTTGCGATTACCTCATCCACACTTACAACCTCCGGTGCTTCAAGTGATGTTTCTTTTGCATCCGCGGCTTCTATAGGGTCTTCCAATTCTTTTTTCTCCTCATCGTCCCACAGCGAATCATACTTTTTCCGTTCTTTAAGCTTTGCCATCATCTGTGCGTTTTTCGCCATCTGATACAAATCACTGTCGAATTCCATAAGTTTTTTCTCGTCCGAGCCGGGAACGATATCCCCGTGGAACATGCGCATTGCCACCGCAAGAATTTTACCCATTTCCTTATAATAATCCCCTTCTGCTTCGACTTTTGCTTTGCGCTTACCATCTCACGCTCAGCATCCCATTTGTCCATAAACTGGTGAATGAAATCATCATAAATCTTCTGCTGGTCTTTCACCGCATTGTACTGGAGTTCCAAAACCGCTGCCTGTTCCCCAAACAGTTTGTCTCCTTCGGGAACACGCTTTATCAATTCCTTCGTCTCATTTAGTTTTTTAGACAATTCAAACGCCGTCGAATTGTACTGCTTATGTACTGCACTGAATTTATTCCGCAGTTCTCCTAACGTCGTCATGCAAACACCTCCTTGTGTTCTTTTCGCAAATCCATTTACAACATATCTGTAAGTATATTATCGACAGTTTTTCCTTATAATATTACAACTTGACAAATCTGCCCCTTTCGTACTAGAGTAAGCATAGAAATATTTTTATTAAGGAGAAATTAAAATGAGTGAAGAATGTACGCACGACTGCTCCACCTGTAGCAGCAATTGCGGTTCAAAAGACCCAAAAAGTCTCTTAGTAGCACCACATCCAAATAGCAAAATCGGCAAGGTTATCGGTGTCGTCAGCGGAAAGGGCGGCGTAGGAAAATCAATGGTTACCGATTTGCTTGCGGTTGAATTTGCGCGCCGTGGATACCACTGCGGTATTTTGGATGCCGATATTACCGGTCCTTCGATTCCGAAGGCATTTGGTATCACCGAAAAAGCGCAGGGAAATGAAACAACGATTTTCCCTGTAAAATCAAAAAAATACGGCGTGGATATTATGTCCATTAATGTCCTTTTGGAAAATGAAAGTGACCCGGTTGTATGGCGTGGTCCGGTGATTGGCGGAACGGTTCGCCAGTTCTGGTCTGACACCCTTTGGGATAATGTCGATTATCTGTTTGTCGATATGCCGCCGGGAACCGGTGATGTTGCACTTACCGTATTCCAGAACATTCCGATTGATGGCATTGTCGTTGTTACAAGTCCGCAGGATTTGGTTTCCATGATTGTCGGCAAAGCAATGAAAATGGCTTCCCTTATGAACATTCCGGTTCTTGGTCTTGTGGAAAATATGAGCTATGCGCTCTGCCCGGACTGCGGAAAGAAAATTCATGTATTTGGCGAGAGCCACATCAGTGAAATTGCGGAAGAATACCATGTACCGGTACTCGCTCAGATGCCAATTAACCCGGCACTTGCTTCTGCCTGCGATAACGGCACGGTAGAGGATTTGGATTGCTCCTATCTGGAAGATGCTGCGCTTGTCATTGAAAGAGGTCAGAAATAGTGGATACAAAAGTCTGTTATTTATTTGGGGCAGGGGAACAATCCCCCTGCCATATCGAATTAGGAAAAGATGATTTGGTCATCGCTGTTGATGGCGGCTTTGACTATTTAGAAAAAATCGGGCTGCGTGCCGACTATGTGATTGGTGACTTTGATTCCGTTTCGGCATCCAGCCATCTGCCATCCGACTGCATCCGACACCCAAAAGAAAAAGATGATACGGACATGATGCTTGCCGCACGACTTGGTTTGGAAAAAGGATACACAAATTTTGAAATTTATGGCGGTTTAGGCGGCCGCTTAGACCACACATTAGCTAATATTCAGACACTTACATTCTTAAACCGGCATAATGCCGTCGGAACCTTAATCGGAGATGACTATGCACTAAAAGTTGTCACAAACGGCGTCATTACATTCGGAAAAGATTTACCGGAAAATACTACCGGAAATATATGTTCCGTCTTTTCTTTGAGCGACGTGAGCACAAATGTCACCATTCAGGGATTTCATTATGAAATAGAAGGGGCGACCCTCACAAATTCATTCCCTCTTGGTGTCAGCAATGAGTTTACCGGCAGAAAGGGAAGCATCAGCGTGTCAAATGGCACATTAGCTGTTTTGTGGAATCGCCCTTAAATTTTCTATTTATATTTCTATTTTATTGAATCAAGTCCGAGTTTTACGGCAATCATTTTGTCAATCGGACAGGTACTCTGACCCTTGCCATCCGTTCCTTCCAGATACGTGGTGGCAGCGGATTCAAATATCATATACACTTCATCTCCCACAACTTCTACTTCCTCTACCATTGGCGGCAGTGCTACGGCAAGTTCTAACTCGCCAAGCATCGTATCATCGGTCGCATCTGCACGGTTATACACCTGTAATTCGGATAAAAATCTCTTCTTTGTACTGTTTCTTCCATAGGAACAGCTAAAGATTGTACGGTCTCCGGAAAATGTAATTCCCTGCACATAATTCGGTGTGCTGCGGTACAACACATTGCCACGGACATCCAAAATAATTTTTCCTGTCAAAATCTGCTCTGTCGGCTCCGCACCTTCGTTTTCTGCTGGAATTGTACGGTGAATTTCCAGCGTTACTGCAGTTCCTTTCGTACATTTTTCCAGTAATTCCGAAAGCTGTTTTGCACTTGTAATCAGCTCATTATTAACCGAGTAAATAACATCGCCTTTTTTCAGCTTTTCTTTTGCTGTAGCAGAGCTTCCTTTTTCCGCAAGTAAAACAGAGGAAGAAGAGTACACTGTTGCAACCTGAACACTTGTCTTTGCCTCATTTTCTGCGGTTGCTTCTGTCTGTACTTCTTTTGTCTGGATTCCCAGATAATCCTCTTCGGCAGGATTCGTAACAATACGAACCTGATTTAATTCGTTTGTCTTTGCATCGTACTCATATGCATACATACGCGGTGCACTGGTATCATTTTCCTCTACTTCTTCGTCCGAATCTTCATCCTCCGAAGTGTCACCGGCAACCGGTGCCACACTAAACTGTGCCACCCACAGATAACCGTCCTTTTTATTGTAGGAAATCGTCGATGGTTTTGTTGGAATCTGATGCAGTTCCAATTTACCGGATGATGTATATTCTTTTTGCCTGTCGCATATTTCACCAAATCCGACAATGTAATACGCTCAAGTGAATACATTCCTGTCGTTTTATCTTTGTTTGAGTGGCAGACCCAGATGTTTTTATTTTTCTCATCATAAGTAATTCCACCCACGTGGCTCTTCTGGTCTTTTAAAACTAGCGTCTTTAAAAATTCACCCGTCTTGTTGTTGTAAACGAAAATGCAGCTGTTGTGCAAATCATCCATACAGTATGCTGTCGTAAGCATATAATTTCCTGCCATGCAGACACCCTGCGGACAGAGATTGTTACACTGAATATAATTTTTTGTCCAGTCCTCATCAGCAGTCGGTGCAAGCCCTGGCATCTGGTACTTATCCACAATCGTCCATTTTAAATCTGTCAGTTTTTTATAATTAGCAAATCCCGGAGACAGTGGACTCTTCGACGGATAGCTGTATTTATTAATACTGTCATAGGTACTGAAAACACGTACCGGTTTTTTGTTAATCGTAACGGTAACGGAAGTCGAAGCTGCCTTATAGTTTGCCGTTGCTGGCACACTCATGGTTACCTTTGTCGAAACTTTCTTAATCGTATCTTTTGTCTGCTTGGACAATGTTTTACATGTCTTATCAAAGGTTTTAACAATCGTAACCTTGCCGGCTTTCGTGACTTTGATCACACCAGTTGTCGCGCAGGCATATGTTACTGTTCCACCGCCTTTCGATGGTTTAGCTACAATCGAAAATGAACCATCTCCTTCAACGGCTGAATATGCTGCTTTGTCCGGTACTAGCAAACGACTTGCTTTTTTTATCTTAAAAGTTTTGCTTTTGCTGCCCTTATATTTGGCTTTTTTCCCTTTTTTAGCCTTCTTGGCTTTAATTGTAACTTTTGCCGTTCCGGCATTTTTATTTTTTGTATACTTGACCGTATAATCCCTGTTTTTTTTCAGTTTTTTCTTACCAAGTTTTACGGTAACAGCTGGTTTTTGGCTTTTCCATTATATGTATAACTGCTCTTTGCCAAAGTAATCTTTGCTTTTTTCAATGACTTTGGCTTCGTCTTTTTCTTTGCCTGAACATTCATCCCACCAATTAATACAGTGGAAAAAAAGTAACAGCGCTAACAATAGTATTCTTTTTTTACACTTCATATTTTATTTACGCTTCCTTCCTAAAAAAATGTAACTGTCCTTTACCGAACAGTTACATTTAATCATGCAATCGTGGCAAAACATAGGCATCCTTACTTCAAATTTACCCACATCGTCGGACGTATGCAGGCACCATTTTCGTCCACCGGGAAACCATAGGTAATAATATCCCCCAATGCAGAAACATACGTCGTTGCCGTGGCATCTTTGCCCGGTGTACGTAGCCGCATTGTCTTTGCCTTTGCTTTCAGTTTCTTCTTATATTTGGCAAACTCCGGCTCATTCATCAAAAATACTTTATCTTGCGTATTCTTGCCACCGTCCGTCCCAAACTCTTCGTTTGCAACATTTTCAACATTTGTAGTCAAAATCATCGCCAATTCCTCCGGTGTAAATTTACCGTCCTCAAGGAATTCACCATTCAGATACTTTCGCAGTGCACAACTCTCCCATGTAACCTTTTCTGATTTATCATGGTATGGATGTTTATTATCTGCCATATATTTTGTAAGCAGAGCTTTACCATCTGTACGCTCCAAAACCATCCAGTCACAAGTTCCAAACTTCACAACACCACCAATTTTCACTTTTTCGATGGCTTTTTTCTCAAGCAAAACAATCTGATTTTTACAATCTTTATAATCGCCCAGTTTTTCGTATGTGGACGATGCCCATTTATCAAAACCAACTTTTGCAGAAAGTCCGGCTAACTGATAACGGGTTGCCGGAACATTATAACAGACAATCATTGCAACAATAACCACAAGCACAACCCATTTTGCAATTCCTTTTTTCTTGTTGTCGTCTTCTTCCTGTTTCTTCACTGTTGTCGTAACAGTTCGTGAAATCACTTCTCTCTCTGCCGGCAATTTCTTTTCCCATTCTTTTGCAAGAGCAGCACATTCTTCACTTAACGCAGCACACTCTTCACATCCTTCAAACGGAGTCTCTTTACCTAACTCATCCATCTGTGCGAAATCTTTTGTAAGACGCACGTAGATACGATAAACATCTTCATCTACTAAAAGGCATCTTGTCGCTCTCTTTAACGTCTTTAACTGGACAAACCGTTCCGCCGGCGTCAGTTCAATGACCTCTTTTTTCTTTTTCTTCTTATCTCCCTTTGCCATGCACTGGAATCCTCCTTTGTCTCTTATGCGGACTGTATTGGTAGTATAACATAGATTGTGTCTAATTATCAACTTTTTGACATCTTTTGTTCGTCATACGAAAAAGAAGAAACTATCATTCGCATGAACATTACTGTTTCCCGATTTGTAGTTTCTTCTTTTCTTGTTCCAATATTTATTCACAAAGAATTATTTTTTCTTCTTTGAATAAGTGACTGCTTTCTGCTCTTTTTCTCCTTTTCCGGAAAGAACATACCACAATGGTGATGCTACACATACTGATGAATAACATCCGGAAATAATACCTACAATCAACGGAATTGCAAACTGGCGTACGGAATCTACACCGAATACTGCCAATACAAATACCATGATAAAGGTAGTTACCGAAGTATTAATGGAACGAGACAATGTCTCTGTAATACTCTTGTTAATAATTTCTGCAAGGCTTGTTCTTGACGTAGCCTTAGCTTTATTCTCACGAATACGGTCAAATACTACGATGGTATCGTTGATGGAGTATCCGACAATCGTAAGCATACATGCAATAAATGTACTTCCGACCGGAATAAATGCACTTGCCACTACATATACCGTCAACACGGCGATAACATCGTGAACGAGTGCCAGCACAGCACTGATACCGGTTGAAAGTTTACGGAAACGAATCCAGATGTAAAGCAACATACAAAGTGTCGCAATCAGAGTTGCTACGGCTGCATCCACTTTCATTTCATCACTGACAGAACCACTGATGAACTCGGACTCAATTTTGGTAGATTCATCCACGCCAAATGTTTTCGCCATCGTTGCTTTCAATTCTTCCGACTTCTGCTCACTGAGTTCCTCAGTACGAACAACAATCTTTGTATTATCAGCAACCGAAATTTCAACACTCTTACCGCTTCCAATAACAGATTTTGCAGTATCTTCTGCTTTCTGTTTATCTTCATCGGTTACAGTCTTAGATAAGTCAACAGATGTTGAGTTACCACCGGCAAAATCTAAACTATAGTTAAATAATGGACCACCGGGCAGCACGGACAACAAGTCCTGCCACACAGATTACAACAACAGCTCCGGAAATAACAACATATTTCTTCCAGTTACCAATAAAGTTAATTGTCTTACGCTCTTTCTGAATACCATACATTGAAGTATTTGTCATACCCAGTGCACAGAATGCTTTCATCAAAAGTTTTGTAATAAACAAAGCAGTAAACATAGACAACACAATACCAATACCAAGTGTCATCGCAAAACCTTTTACCGTACCGGAACCCTTGAGATACAGTACCAAAGCAGCAATCAAAGTTGTTACGTTACCATCGATAATGGCGGACATCGCTTTGGAAAATCCATTATCAATCGCAGACGCTACCGTCTTACCGGTTGCCAATTCCTCGCGGATACGTGTAAATATAATACAGTTTGCATCCACCGCCATACCAATACTCAGGATAATACCCGCAATACCGGGCAGGGTCAATGTTACATTCAAACCATTCAGTGCAAGCAGCATAGCACCTACATAGAAAATCAATGCAATGCTGGCTGCCACACCGGAGATGCGGTACATAACAATCATGAAAATGATTACGAGAATCAAACCAACCACGCCGGCAAACAAACTGGATTTCAATGCCTGACTTCCCAGTGTTGCTCCTACTACGTTACCATGAATGTTCTCAAGTTCCAATGGAAGAGCACCGATACGTACGGTAGAAGCAAGCTGCTCTGCGGACTCAGAAGTAAAGCTTCCCGAAATCCAGCACTCACCGCCGGAAATCTCTTCTTTCAGGTTTGGTGCAGAAACTAACTTCTCATCGTATACGATAGCAAGCTGCTCACCAACATGCTCTCCGGTAATCTTAGCAAATTTCTTAATTCCTTTGCCTGCGAATTTAATAGAAACACCATATTCAGTCTTTCCGGTGCCTTCCTGCTGTCTGCTGCCGGAAGTTGCCTCACCAATCATGTCACCGGTCAAAAGGACTTTCGATTTGTCGTAAACGACTTTATCACCTTCGTTTGGTGTGCCGCCTTTTTCAGTCTTCAGATCTGAATACAAAATGAAATAAAGCGCTCCAGCTTTACCAAGTTCCTTCAAAACCTCTTCTGAATCACTGGCACCCGGAATATCGATTGTGACACGGTCACTACCTTCCTGATATACTGCAGCTTCCGTGCTCTCTAATGTTTCCACACGTTTCTGCATCTTGTAAATCGTGTCTGCCATGTCTTTATCGGTTGGCTGTTCACCGGTTCTCTTACCGGTACTATCAGTCTTGTAAGCCTGATATGTGACACTCACGCCACCTTCCAAATCCAATCCAAGACGAATGTTCTTTGCGCTTCCTCTGTGTGCGCCACCAATTCCCCTTGCTGCTACAAACGCAAACGCTGCAATCAGCACAAGAACCAGTAAGACCTGTAAAACGCCCTTTACTTTACTGTTCATGTTACTTATCTCCTTTACTATAAATCCTTACCAGGGTCTCTTACTGTAAAAATCCCCCTTATCGAGCACTGCTCGAGATTAGATTATATCACAAAACAATTGGTTCTTCAAGTATAAAACGAAAGCGGCTCGCGCCCTCTTCTCTTTGCTCCATTCGCCCTAACGGGCTCATGGACGGCTCGCGCCCTCTTCTCTTTGCTCCAAGCCCTGACCCATTCGCCCTAGCGGGCTCATGGACGGCTCGCGCCCTCTTCTCTTTGCTCCAAGCCCTGCTCCATTCGCCCCTAGCGGGCTCATGGACGGCTCGCGCCCTCTTCTCTTTGCTCCAAGCCCTGCTCCATTCGCCCTAGCGGGCTCATGGACGGCTCGCGCCGTATATAAAAATAAAAACAGCCATTCATTTGTGAGTGAACTCACAATGAATGGCTGCTTCTATTTTTATGCATGGCTTGGAGCTTAGCCAAAGTATCTCTTTAACAATCCCTCGAATGCTTTGCCATGTCTTGCTTCGTCTTTTGCCATTTCATGAACGGTGTCATGGATAGCGTCTAAGTCTGCTGCTTTGGCACGTTTTGCAAGGTCGAATTTACCCGCTGTTGCACCATTTTCAGCGTCAACACGCATCTGCAGGTTTTTCTTTGTGGAATCAGTTACCACTTCACCAAGAAGTTCTGCAAATTTTGCAGCATGCTCTGCTTCTTCCCAAGCTGCTTTTTCATAGTAAAGGCCTACTTCGGGATAGCCTTCACGGTGTGCTACTCTTGCCATAGCAAGATACATTCCTACTTCTGAACATTCTCCTTCAAAATTCGCGCGAAGGTCAGCTACGATGTCTTCGCTGACACCCTTAGCAACTCCTACTACATGTTCTGCTGCCCATTCTCTTTCGCCAGTCTGCTCTTTGAATTTTTCTGCCGGTGCCTTGCAAACCGGGCACTGCTCCGGTGCACTGTCTCCTTCGTGAACATATCCACATACGCTGCGCATACAAATTTCTTCATACTAATACACTCTCCTTTTGATAAATTAGTTTAACCACTTTTGTGATTTATAAACATTTTTTACAGATGCCGTAAAAATAGATTTCATGTCCTTCTATTTTTCCGGGAAACTCGTCATCCATCTTGGTATCCAATTCAAAATCCCAGTCGGCTTCCAAATCGATTACCTGTCTGCAACGACGACAAATAAAATGATTGTGTGGGGTGGTCGTTGCATCAAAATGCTCTACCCCGTCACCACAGTTCAATCGCAAAATCTCACCACAGTCTGCTAATAAGTTTAAATTTCGGTATACCGTTCCTAAACTTATCTTAGGAAATTCTTCTCTGATTTTCTGATATACCTGCTCCGCAGTCGGATGAGACTTTGTTGAACGCAGATAGACTAACAGCTTCCCGCGCCTGCTATACTTGAGTCCAGCCATATCTCACGCTCCTTTTTGATAATAGTAACTGTTACTGTTATCACTATATATCATTTATCTTTGCTTGTCAATACTTTTTCTCAATAAATTTTATTTTTTTCACATTCGACATTTTTCTACATAATATATAGTAAAAACAAAAAAGGAGTTTCTATGAATCTTTCAAAGAAACCATTAGCAATGGCATATGTCCCATGGCAGACTTTTGAAAATGTCATGGAGGGCGAATGTGCCTTAAGACACGGCACCATTTTCGAAGATTTAGTTTTTCCGTTTGTTGGTGCACAGGCTGCCTGCCAGGCAGACCGCAGTCAAAACCACTCCCATTCCGGTTCTTGTGGCTGCCATAACCGACAGCCCTATATGCAAAACAACTCCTGTGGAAGGCGAGGTGTTTATTGATGAATCAAAACAGACATTCAAAGCATCAGAAAATGACCGCTGTACGTGAGGCCGGATTCTGCATGATTGACGCCGGTATGTATCTGGATACTCATCCTTGCGATGGCAAGGCAATGGATTATTTCAACCGTTACCAGCAGATGTACAAAGAAGCCGTCTGCGATTACGAAAAACACTGCGGACCGTTATTTTTAACCGGTATTGATACAAACGATGGCTGGACCTGGACCGATGAACCGTGGCCATGGGAAGGGGGGTGCAGCTGATGTGGACGTATGAACGACGACTGGAATACCCAGTCAATATCAAAACGCCGAATGCAAAATTGGCAAAAGTAATAATCAGTCAGCTGGGTGGACCGTAGTGCTGAGAGTTATAAAAAGATTTTTTCACTTTAGATTGTCCTTAAAATAACATAGAATTCACTGAAAGTAAAGGGATTTCAGGCTTTTAAATTTCTTTCACCTTTTTCAAACTAATCCATTGCCATTTGTCATTCTTTTTTTGTTCAACAAACGCCCCCAGGCACCAACCACCTTAGAAATCTTAACAACCTCTCCCGGATTTATGCTGCCAATTTTATTTGTAGGTTTTACACCCTTAGATGAGCGGATGGCTGCTGCCTTTGTTACTTTGGCTCTGTACTGATAATTATACATAATCTTGTTGTAAAGATGCTTCCATTTCAAGTTGCCTTTACCGATCATCGGCTCTGGACACGCTTTGCCGTTGACGTCCCAATGTCTGATGATAGTCTTTGCATTCGGACAACGTTTCTGAATATACTGTACTAATTGTCGTACCGCAAGCATCTGTTCCCAGCTTACACCTTTTTTGCAATCACATAATTCGATGGACACACTGTTATCATTCGTACACTTTTTATAATACGATGCAGCCCCCTTCTCACGGGTGTAGAAGTGGCCAACCGCCCAGGCAGTATATTCCATTGGCACGGACTCCCAAATCTCAGATTTTTTATCCACAAAGAAATGCGCACCCGCTTCTCGCGTGTTGCCAGTAGCGTAGAAATCAGCATTGTTCTTCGCCGTATCTCCTTTGTTACCGGTAAAATGTATGACAATGTACTTTATGTCCTTTAAACTCCTTTTGCCTCCATAACTGATTGATTTTGCTCTTCTTTTTTTAATCTCCATTCGTTTCACCTTCCTTATCTGCTGTAATCCAGTCCTCAGCAAGCATATCTGCCTGCGATGCAAGCCATCCCATTTGAACACCGGAAGTACCAACAAATGCAATTGCCTTGTTACCAATTGCATCATGCTCGCAATTTACAATTTCTCCACCTGTTGACACATATGAAATGCCTGTTGCAAGCTGAATATATTGTTTTTTACCATTCCACCCCTTACGGGCAACTTTCTGTCCAATTTTTAATCTTCGAATTGCTTCACCAAATGTAAATGTTTGAACATCTAAATCCTTTACATCTGCCTCGTCAACAATCTCCCAATCATCACGAAGAATAAAATCAAGAGTATATCCAACATTTTTTGTCTCCCGAATATCAAGAGTTTTCCCATCTTTACAATGCATCTTAATGGAATTATCTTCCCATTTCCAATATCCTCTCCATTCTGGACACTTTATCAATGCTCCCTGTTTAAGTGCCTCATATGCTTTCTTAAATTCCATTACTCATCAACCTCCTCTTTATTCTTCAACACATCAATCCCCTTTTCAATTGCTTTTGGAATGGGAATTCCCATCAGACCAGCGTTTTCGATCAGACTAATCGTCTCATTAACAATAAAACCAATCACAGTAGCATCTTTTATAAATGTAGTTCCAATTGTCATATCCAACCGACAAGCCACCAATACAATAAGCAGGGTAACACCTTTCCGGCATAATCCTTTCCATCCAGCATGAGATTCCAGCGCACCACTCTCTGTTTTTTTGCTCTTTTTAAAAATTCCAGCAACCATAAGACCGGTAACATAATCTATGCACATAAAGATAAGAAGCGTTGTCATTCCGGAAGTCCATCCTCCAAAAAAAGACGCCACGGTACTTCCAACCAGTCCGCAAATCGTACAAATCATCTGTTTCATTCTATAAGTCCCCCTTTGTTTTTTTCTCAGTATAGCAAAGGAACTAGAAGTTTTACCCCCTAGTTCCCATGCGAACCACCTATTCCTCATTCCATTTTTTAAACGTATCGCTTGTATAGATGCATTTACCTTTTATTTTAAGTTTATACAGTTTCTGCATAATGAGTTGTTTCTCATGAGTATTTTTAGCACTCTGAAACCTGTCTTTATACTCAGAAGATAATTTCGAACGAATGGACGCAAATGCTTTCTTCTCTTTCTTACTTGCACTAAGTTCATGCTTTTCATCATCCTTTTCAATTTTTGTCATTGCTTCCTCGTACATCTGTTGTAATATTTCTTCGTAACCTTTTCCCTCCTCAATGGCAGCAACCAAATCATCGCTCTTGTAAAAAGAAAGATAATCATGTGCATCCTTTGCACCGGATTCCGTTTTGTCCTGCATCTTATTTAATACACTATTAGTTGCAGCTACAACTTCATAATGATTAAATCCCATTTTTATAAGTTTGTTGTAACATTCCATATAGCCATCATGATTTTTGTCAAGACGATACTGTGCCGCTTGCTTTACTAAATCATTTCGACTTGCCAGCTGGTCCTTTACCGCTGTTTCCACATCACCTTCACCTTTCTTACCATTTTGTTTCATCTTCTCACGGTATTGAGCAGCCGTCTTTTTGTCACCATCCATAAGCGCATCATAAATTTTCTTTCCATACACATTCGCTTTCGGCTCCTCTTTGTCCGTCGAAAACGAAAACAAGCCTTCCCCGGATGTCACATCCTCAACATTCTTCCAAATACCAACCGCTACATTTTTTACGTTGTCAACCGGAATACCGCACATTTTTGCCACTACTCCAGCCGCATCAAAAAATGCATTCTTTATCGCATCCTTTCCATTCTCAGCCTCCTCGTCTGAATCGCTGAATGCATCAATTACTCCATTCCCCATTTTCACGATTGATTCACATAAAGAAGATATCTCACTAAACAGGGATACTTCAATTCCATAATACTTTTCCTTTGTAATTGCCGAATAGACAAGGTTATACAATTCATTACCGCCTATAAAACTACCGGACAACGAACCCAACACCCCATTCATCCACTCAGACATAACACTCTCCGTTGTTAGTTCATTTTCATCATCACGATAAGGATTTACCTTATGCAAAAGACCTCTTGCCAAAAATGTCATCGTAGAAAGCACTGCTGCCGATACCAGCTGACTGGATACTGCCCAAGCGAATTCCTTTCTTGCCTGTTTCTTCTGCTCCTTGGTTCCATTTTGGTTTTTCGCATGCAGATTGCATGCTGCATCATATAAAATACCGCCATTTTGCATACGCTGTGTCATAAACATAAACATGACTTTTTTAATTTTACTTGGATCACGCAAATAATCCGGTCGCTGCATAACTGTATAATTTGGCTGTGTATCTTCTACGCATCGATTAAACACTTCTGCCACTTGTCGATAATACGCATCGGTTCCCTTTTTCAAGGACTTATAATTTGCGTCCACATAATATTGTGACGCATACCAAATTCTTCCAACCGTAGCAACATCAACCTTTTGTATCATGTTCTTTACTTCTTTTACCACCGGCATACGATTGGTAAGACTATTCAAATTATCAATATCAGCCATTTCCTGTGTGGAATTTCCTTTATTTCGATACCATAAAAGTGGCGTATATTTTGCAATCAGTTCTCGGTCGGCACTACTAATCGGAAGTCCGTGTTTACCTCCCTTTGCAAGAGCTTTCATCACCGGCTCCCAGCCAAGGGTGGCAACTGCTGTCGGATAAGATGCCGCCTGTTTCATAATAACCGACCAGTTCCCGGTCAGAACAGACCCCGCAAAATTTCCACGGAGCATATCAAAGACCGTTGATTCCCCGGTTCTCGCATTTTGCAAATCCGAAATCAGGTTATCAATATAATTAGACGCCATCCTGCCCCACACATCCTGCATTGCCTTATGAACCGTATCGTCTTGTACTAATACCGATTTAGCGGATACATCTTCACTGTCTACATCTGTTACCTTCCACGTAGACCCATTATATACCTTGTTAAAATTCCTGATTGGAATGGCAAGACCACCAAACTCTGAGGTAATCTTCAATGACCTCTGTGCTGTATCAATGATACTTTCCAATACCAATGGTTTTGTCGATTGTACACGCTCCTTCAAAAAGCCGGCACCTTCCAAAGTTTTATCCATTTTCAAACCGGTAATATCCGTTGCTATATAATTTTCATCAACAGAAATCGGATAATAATTTTTCTCATTTGCTTTTTTAAATCCGTACAATTCCATTGAGGTCTCATTAATCACACTACCGGTGTACTCGTGGAACAACTTTTTAAAAGCACGAAGAACCTTTTTCTCTTCCGGGGACATGGCATCCTCCATCGCCTGAATTTTTGCCGAAGTTACTCCTACAGCCTTTTTAGTTGTATTATAAGCCCCTTTTTTATCCCCCTTCAAATATAAGTCCATATTTGGCATAGTGACACCACCATAAACCATATGTCGCAAATTGTCCTTATTCATACCATGCATGACAAGAGCCATACGCATTCCTTTCGTCACTTGTACCTTCTTGCCATCCTCATAAACAAGACCGGTGTCAACCATCCCCTGCTTCTTATCAAAAGTTTTCATCAATTTTACGACATTTTCGTCCTCCATCACATCCGCAAGAATAGCTTCACCATCTTGCTGGATTTTCAGCATTTTACGCTGTCCTTCATTTAACTCACGCCATTCCTGCATAAACTCTCCATCCGCATATCCGGTAATCCGACGGAATGCCCGATAAGAGTTTAAAGATTTCAAAGTAAACTCCGGAAATTTTCTTATGACTTTATGTGTACTCATAAATGAACTTACACCTTTTGCCGAACGCACCTCATGAATGACTCGTTCTGCTGCCTTTCTGGCATTTGTTTCCCCTTCTTTACGAATCAGCTCAGTTGCCCTTCGAATCGTTTTATACACCATTTTCATCGCATCATATACTTCATCCAAATCCGCAGATGATAAATCATAAATGCTGTTTCCATTATTCTTAAACTTATTTGCAATACGCTGTAATTCATAGTCAATATCCTCATCATATTCCGATGCAAAATTGTAATCCGGATCATTTTTCATTTTCTCAAAATACTGTCTCGCATCATCTAACGCATTATATAATTGAGTTCCTTCTTTCGCACCCAAATTGACAGCCTCGCACACATCAATTACAGACCGAACCAAATCTTGTGGCACATACATCCCCTCTTTTGGTTTCATCAGCATCTGACGCATCTGTTTATGTAACCGTCGAATCTTATTCTTTGCTTCTGTCTGTTTTTTTTCTGCTCAGATAAATTCTTACGGTACTGACGATTCTCAATCTTCATTTCCGCAATCTTTTTATCCTGTCCTTTTTTTAATCTCTCGATGTACCTTTTTTGCTTTTCAATCTCATGCTGATACTTACGAATCAATTCTCCATTCTGTGTCGTCTCAATCACATTTGCATAATCATGTATCTTAGCATACGCCTCACGGATTCTCTGATTCTTGTTTTTTATCTGGTCATTCATACTCACCTTTAATCCTTCAAGGAATTGCTTTTCACATTCCTTGCGATAATCCTGGAGCATGGTAAGATACACTCGGTTTGCTTCCTTCCACTCACGCTCTACGGCGGCATCTGCCTTATCCTTAAACGTTTGTCTCTGTGGTATCATACTCATTTCCTTGTAAATATTTAAGGCAAGGTCATAAGATGCCTGCTCAATATCCTCTCCGTATGCATTACGATATGTTGGCCGCAATCCATCTAATACAGTCATTACCTCTGCTATCATATCACCGTCATTGGTATCCGCCTTAAATAACTCCGGATACTTCTCGCTTAACTCTCCCCAAACCTGATCAAGAGTCGTCCCCTCCGAAACAATTCTAAGCCGTCCGAAATTACTCTTGCGAAACTCTCCCATACTTCCATACATGTAATTTACTTCACTTTTCTGGGCTTCCGACAACGCAAGTTTTGTTTTACGGAAATACTCTCGTAAATCTTTGTACTCGTTATACAATGTCATATCTTTTGCTGTGCTTTTTTCAAGGACACCTCGTGCAATCTCAGAAGTAATCTTTAATGCCTCTTTATAATCCGCACCCTCTTCATTCATATAAGCATACAGTTTTGTCAGGTTATCCCGAAATGTTTCTGCATCAAAGGACGAATGATATTTTTTCAATATTTTTTTGCATACTGCCTCTACACGTGCCGGTTCCGGAATGGTTTTCTTTCCCGGCTTAAATTCACTCTGAAGCATCTCCACAACTTTCTTTAATTGCTCATTTTCTTCTACCAAACTTTCCTCTGTTGTCATAGTTTCTGCCAATGAATGACGCAGTTTTTCTGCACGCTCTGATACATGAAGGGAATATTTTTCGCCTTCACCGGATATAATGTTCTTGACAATCTCTTTGTATCGTGCTAGATTGTTACTATAATCCTGATGAAGTAAGCCCCCATGGGATTGGCCCATGGGCCACACTGCTTCATCAGGATTTACTTTTATTATCCGGTTTTCTTTACGAGCACTTTCAACATAATTCTGTATTGATTTCTTCCCATACAAACTGAGCATAACATTAGCAATCGTATGTTCACCTTTAACACGTCCACTACCATTGGGTTTAATTGCTGCAATAACAACATTTCCCTGATTGTCCTTTACATTTGTTACCAAAATTACATCCGCATTATTTTCATTTGTATTTGATTTTATAATCATTGCTGGTGTTTCTAATTGCTTCTGTAGTTTTGTAAATAATCCTTTTCCCAAACCATGATAATTTGTTTTTGGTTTAAAACGATTTTCTTTTTTTGCCTCTTCTTGCGTTTTTATTGTCGAATACACATGTTGGTTCGTCATAAGCATTGGAAGATCATTCCAGCCTAGTTCCTTCAACGCTTTTGTTGTTTCTCCCAGATAAACATGCGTGTAATCTTTTGGTACGGTATCATTTAGCACATCATCTATCTGCTTATCTAGGTCAACACTAATAGAGTAGCGACTGTCCTTGTTTTCTCCACTATTGGCTTCTCTACTATTTTCTGCACGCTCTGATACATGAAGGGAATATTTTTCGCCTTCACCGGATATAATGTTCTTGACAATCTTTTTGTATCGTGCTAGATTGTCCTTATAATCCTGATGGAGTACGTTCCCTCGGAATTGGACCGTTGGACCCACTGCTTTATCAGGATTTACTTTTATGATACGGTTCTCCTTTCCAGCTTTTTCGACATAATTATGAAGAGCTTCTTTTCCATACATGCTTAACATAATATTAGCATCTAGCGTTGCTGTTTTCTTTCTTCCTACCCCATTTGGCTTAACTGCTGCAATGACAACATTTCCATTCTTATCAACAACAGAAGATACCATTACCAAATCTGCATTATTTTCTTTGTTATTGGATTTAATTATCATCCATGGTCTTTCAATGTCTTCCAACACTTGCATAAACTTTTCTTTGCCTAAATTATGATAATTTCTTATTTTCTTATATCTTGCACCCTTATCTTTCTTCTCGTTAATCACACTATACACATGTTGGTTCGTCATAAGCATCGGAAGGTCATTCCAGCCTAATTCTTTCAATGCTTTCGTTGTTTCCCCAAATAAACATGCGTATAATCTTTTGGTACGGTGTCATTTAGCACATCATCTATCTGCTTATCCAGATCAACACTAATAGAGTAGCGAATGTCCTTGTTTTCCTTTGTTGGTTTTTCATTTGTCATTTTACTATCTTTGTTCTTGACATTCCCCACAATGTTGGTTAGAATTTCTTCAAGAGATGGATTGTTGCTAGGGTTGCTTATAACTTTGTTATAGGTCCTAGTCTTGAACAACAATTCATCTCTTTTTATGGTTGCTACTTCATGCATATAAAATCTTTGCTTCGCATTTTCCCTACGCAATACAACAGCCATTATATATTTGCCACATATTTTTTCCTGACTTCCAACAATTTCTATTGGTGCCGCAATTACAACTCTCGCATGACCTTTTCCTTTATAGTTACTGCTATAATTCACTATTTTCCCGTTCTTAATAATATCAGGAATTGCTTTAAAGGAAATTGCCTTCGCACGACCAATCCCATGTGATATATCATCTTTTACTCCTTTGCGGCTTAACTCAACATCCCCTAACATTTCATTATAAACATTATTGCCGATATCATCGAAAAATTCTGCAACTTGGTCAACAAGTTTTATTTTCCCCTTTGAAAATTCCGTTTCTTTCACATTACTCACCGTCGGCATATTTGCAACATCTTTTAGGTTCGTTTTAATATCATCTTGTATTGTATCCGGAATTACCTTGACCGAATACTTCCCTCTTTTCTCTTTTTCTTCACCCTTATTATTACTATCCAATTTCTTGTAGTTCTCCCCCGCTTTATCCACGGCATCCATGAACATCTGCTGAATCTTTTCCTTCTGTTCCACGTTGAGTTCTGCTGCCAGTCTGGCCGCTTTTGTCATAGGAGTATCATCAATATATTTTTTTATCTTTTCAAATACATGCTTTACCAAATCTGCGATTTTCTGAAATACATTTTTCTTTGCATTCACATCCAGCTTCGCATCTTTCATTACCCAGTCAATAAAGTTTTTTGCCCCGGCTTCATCATAAAACACACCACTGACAGCATCGTTGATTAACTCTCCTGCAGCATCCTCATAACTTTTTTCACCTTCCACCTGCTCATAGGCTCTTTGATAAGATTCAATTAAGGCGTGGATATCCTCTGCTCCATGTTTCTCTACCAGGTAATTAAGCATCACTCCCATTAATTTCTGATACTCTTTTTCCGACATTACCGATGCAAATTCCAAAGATTCATGTATCACTACACCAAATTTATTTTCTGCATCTTCCGCAAATGCCATCTGTCCTCTATCCATATTCAATAAACCATTTACCGTATCTGCATCTTTATCTGTGAGGGTATTTAAATCCAATACATCCAATCCGGTTTTCTTTGCCAATTCTTTTTTCATGCGAACAAAGCTATCCTTATCCTCCGAAGCATAGCGGTAATCTTCATATTCACCTTTTCCTTTTTTTTGCGCCGGTGCAACTTTGTTTTCTGCCTCTGCTGCCTTTGCGTTTTCTCCATGTACCTTTCCTAATTCATACGCAAGACGCATTGCTCCCTTGTCACTCATTATACGAAATGACTTAGACGCCTGCATCATTTTATCAAAACTGATACTTCCCAATCTTCCCATACGATATGCCATACGGAAATTATTTGCATAAACACCGGCATTATCCTTACCATTGTAATAATCCACAAGTGCCGTTGCCGCAGCCGCATTATCCATCTTTGATGCAATGTTAAACAAATTCTGTGTACCTTCATCCTGAAAAGACAAGTCTGCAAGATTTACTACCTCACCATCCGTAGTCTCTACTGTAGCCGATTCTTTCCCAATTTCCCGAAATCCTTTTACCTTTACTTGTTCGTCAGATGCCGTAAATGCCGCATTCTCTGTCTTTCTAAAATTAGCATTCGTAACATTTTCTGACGGTGCATCATTCTGCTTTGTCTTTTCCGGCTGTAGTTCTTGTACCTCAACCGGTCGCTGATTCCGTTCCATTCCCTCGTCAAGATTCACACGATCGAATGTAGTATCTATATTAGCAGTAGCATCTTCCTCCTGCTTCGACACAGACTCCTTCTGCATCATCTCGCTTTTCTGATTCAGAGATACTGTCCTTTTCATTGCATTTGAAACAGAGGCATCCATAATGTCATACAATGCCTGCCGCTCGGATTCGAATTTTGCATATTTACTCTTTTTAGCTAACTCCTGTGCTTTCTCGCGTGCCATCTGGTCGATTTCTACTCCCAGACTATCCGGCACACCACGAATGGCATCTTCATACGCCCTTGCAAGTTCTCCGCTCGTTCTTGCTTCTGTAAAATTATTTTCAGCATTTTCCATGATGTCTACTGAAATTTTACCGTATTTTTCCGTATCATCTTTTGCCTTCTCGTAAGTGTCCATACCTCTTTTTGCAGCATATGCAAGTAAATCTGTGCCTTCATTTCCCTCTGTAATCGATGTCCCATTCTTTTTCACTAATGACTCATACTGTGCTTTCGAATACACATTTGCATAGGTACCAAAAAGACCACCTGAAAAAGCCCCTGCTGCCGTGTCCTCTGCTACTTGTATCAAGAAGTCTTTCCGTGCATTTTTCTTTGCCTCATCCTTTGACATTCCCTGCTGGATATAATTTTTAACATTTTCATTATACTCACTTTTACTTCCATTAACTGCACGGTCGACAAATGCATTTGCAAAGTCCGAAGCAAGTTCTTCTGATCCTTCTACCGCCCCCTGTTTTACAAGATTCTTTGCAAAATCGCGAAACTGTTTTGGATTTGTTGTTTTTAACGCCTCAAAACTATCCAGTGAAAACTTTTCGCTTGCCCACTCTGCCAAACCGGCTCCCAATCCGGTAATCAAAGACTGTCCGGCACTTCCTGTTCTCTCATAGGTGTCCATGTACGATTGATTTGCCGCATTTGCTCCCATCAACGCACTAGCTGCCCCACCTGCTAGCTTGGTTCCCTTAACCCCTTTCGTCACAAGAATATCCGCAGCAGAGAATCAACCGTGGACATTCCAGCATTGTAAACAAATTTACCGATATCATTATCGATGCCTTCTGACACGGTCTGTCTTACATTATTCGTATAAGAACTGTATGGATGGCTGGCATGATTAATGGGATAAGACTTATCCGATGACAGGTTTTTAACCGCATGATTTACATCCTCTGCAAGTTCCAACGGTGAAAGCAAGTTTGACCCCACACTTAACGCACTAGATACTACCGGATGTTCGTCTGCTATTTTTCTTGTCCCTTCATCCCATGCCTCCTGTTCTTTATTATCTGTGTTAATGTTCTCGCTGTCGATAATGTAATCTACATCAATTCCTTTTTCCTTTAATTCCTTCAACTTAGGAAATTTCTCATATGCTTGTGACAAATAATCCGGATTACTGCTTACTTCCAGCTTGTCCTGTATCGTCGGAACTAAATGATTTTTATCTGCACTGTATTTTCTTTTCTCTACCCACACATAATCTGCTGCCTTTTTTACTAACTGCTTATCGGTATCCCCCAACTTATCGTATTCATGCTCCAGCTCTACACGTGGTTGATTACTCTCCAGTTCTTTCATATACTCAACATTATCCTGGTACTTATTCCACAAACTGGTGTATTCCTTGTAATCTTCCCACGATACACCTTTTTTTCCTAACTTTTCCTCAAAATCTTTTGGCTGAACTTTTTCCCATTCTCCCGAAAATCCCCGTTTAAACAAACCACTATCTGCGATTCTGGACTTAAACAAGTCTTTATTTTCCTTTACATTTGCAAGCGTTCTCTGTAGTTCATCATATCCCATCAAGGATGGGTCCTTATATTTATTGCCTGTGGAAGTATAAAATTTTTGATTTTTTCTTTTCTCTAATTCCTTTTCTTTCTTCTCCTCCAGTTCTCTCTGCTTTCTTCTCTGCTGTTCCTGTTTTTCCCTTTGTTCCCGCCTCGGAATTTCCGACAACATATTATTTTCTGCCTTTGCTTGCATTGCGAATCAGAGTATTGGTTCTCTTATACTTTTCACTGTTCTTTTGCGTTCTTTCTTTAATTTCTACTGCTTTCTCTGCCAATCGGCGATAACGGGATTCTGACTGATTCGTATAGTCGGTATCCGAATACTTTTTATCCTCACCATAATAAGAATCAGCCTTTGCTCTGGTCTCACTTGCTATTTTTTGTCCCTGCATATCTCTTTCATACAACTTGTCCTGACTCTCAAAATAATTTGATATAATACTCCCGGAACCGGATGCATGAGTATTCTGTTTCTTTTTCTTATTTGCCATAATATATATTCTCCTTACTTTTTCTTTTTGCTTTTCTTTGAGGACTGTTTCTTTTTGTTTTTATTCACCTGTTTTTCCAAATAGTCATTGTAAGAGCCTACTGTCTGTAACTCCCTGCTGCTAGGCAGATTTCGCATAAAATCAACATAGGATAATGTAGTCTTCGCATCTGCTCCGGCCGCCACTGCACTGTCATAGGTTGGATATTTGCTTAATCCTCTCGTAGTAGTTCCATCAGAGGTTATATATGTCGGTAAATCCTTTGCTGTATATCCCAACAAAACACTCCACACATAATTGCTTTGGTCAGCAGATAACACGCCACTCTTTTCCATATTGTTCAAATATTCTGCGATACCCTGCGTGTCATTGTTCTTAGCCAATTCCTTAACCTTCGACTTAATATCCGTTGGAATCTTAATCCCACCGGTTGAAGATGCCCCTTTGCCCGACGCACTTCGTTTACTAGCGGATGCAGCAGCGGCCTTAGCTTTTTTTGATAACTGGTAATCCTTATTCTGCCAGTAATTGGATGCGTTCTGCTGCTGTCTCCACTGGCTGTTGCCATTTTGCTGTTCATACTTCCACTGCTGATTAGATACATTCGCAGTATAGTTGTTAAAATCGTTATTATATGCCGCATCATATCGATTCGCATAATAGTTTCTGTCATCCTGCCAATCGCCAACCTTGTCCCGATACTTCGCATAATCACTTTCGTCAAGTCCCTGATACATGGACAAGTCGGATCTCTGATTATCCAAATCCGTCTGATAACGGTTGTACGCTGCCTCGTACAAACTAGGAATTATATTATTCAAGGCTGACATGTTTTCCTGATACGCAAGGTTGCCGGCCGTAGCCGCATAAGAGTTTCCATATCCTCCGGACAACGCGGCCGCCTGCGCCGTTGCATTCTGCATCCCTAACTGTGCCTGCCTCTGATACTGGTCCTTATAATTCTGATACAAAGCATCCTTTGTATAGTCATAGGAAAAACCTTTGCGATTTGCAATCGCATCCGCCAATCCGGTTATCTGTGTTCCATACTTACTGGTATAAGCTGCCGGCCTTGCCTTCTCCGTCTTTTGCAACGTACTCTTTGCGGCGTTTACTGCTTTCGATGGCGTATAAGACTTTATTGTCGGTGTCTTGACAGTTGTTGCTTTGGTGATTGTTATTTTACTGCTACTGCTCTTCTTTTTCGCCATAATCCTCATCCTCCTCTTCTATGATGGGTTCCTCTACCACCGGTTCCGAACCCCATATTGCAAACACGGCATTTACCACATTTTCTGTCTGCTCCTTCAACAATTCTTCTCTTCCGGATACGGAATTGAGATAGGTTCGTCTATGATTCTCTCCAACCTGAGATTTCACTTCTCCATCAATTAGTACCTTTCTTGTTAAGATGCTCACACTCTCTGTCGACAACATATCTACCGTTTTTTCTTCGTTAATTTCCATTTCAATACCTCCTCATTAAGCCTTTCTATACCAACCGTATACATACCAACTGTCATATGTTTTTCCGGAAGCGTATGCCCCGTTTTTAACATAATATGAACTGCTGCCACTAATTTCATTAAATGGAGCATTTGTTCCACTACTACCTGAAACAACACCAATCGGATAACCCTGAGATGGCCGATTATGATTAGGTTCATATGGCAGTCCACTGATATGGTGACAGGCATAACTGCTGGTTGTCAGTATCATAGCCTCAACGAAAACAATATTTCCAACTCTATAATAATTTCCCATAGCCGCTGCAATTGACGTTCTAATCTCATTACTTGTTGTGTTAAATAATCTAGGCGTCCACTGTCCTTCTTCATAACTCATTCCGGCATCACCTTTTTCTCCCTTTTCACCTTGGTCGCCTTTCTCACCACGAGATGGTTTTCCAGTATCCAAAGTATCTAAATACCAATTTCCATTATCACCTATCGTCGGCGTAATTCCATTCTCGCCATCTTCCCCCGGCTCCCCCTTTAACTCTCCGCTATTTAATTTCTTTACCATATTGTCTGCAATCTCTTTTGCTTCCTTTGCCATCTTTACAGTTTCCTGCACTTGACTAAATTTCTTTTCTGTCTCCGATGTCATATTATCGGTCTCTATATTGTTCAATACATAACTTAGATTTTCTATCAAACGAATGATCCAGGAATTTAATTTCTGAATGTTTTTTTCGTCAATTCCATCCAGTTGTATTGGATCAAACTGTAACGTAGCCATTAGTATCCCCCCTGTTCTAAAACTTTAGAAATGCTATAAATTCTTGCATCTCCCTTACCTCTTAACCGTATCCTCATATGGTCGCATCGAATCGGGAATATCGGCACCTCAAAACTTCGCATCGTTACAAAAGAAGGTGTGTCTCTACGACTCTCTTCATATTTAGACTCCATATGTGCAGCCTCCTCCCATACTCCACAAGAATCATACATTACATCTACATCTAATTCTGAATCTAACGGCAAAGACAACCTCAAACATATTTTTGATATATACTTGTTATTGGGATAGCTTATCCCTATCAAGCCGGTTTCCGCACTCCACTCAAGTATTGTTTCCAGTCCTTCCTCTGTCGTGTAATCCCTTGATGTAATCTCCATTACTTTTCTATCATTCATATAAAGCAAAGACCCATCCAGGTTTACGAATTTATCCATACTGCATAAAGATTTCTCATCCTCTTTGTGCCACATTCCTTTGCTCGAATCATACACAAGTGTCTCGTAACGAGTCGTGCGTATATTTTTCCCGTGCATATAGTATTTTGCCCCCAGTGCACCTGCCCTTACCTTTTCGTAGCGTTCTCCACCTAATGCTGCACTAATTGATACCGGAGTACTTCCGTCATACGCACACACATCCTCGCGTGATTTGTAATACAATATTTCATTCACAAGCACCAGACTTTCCGAACATCCCTTTTGCACACCACGGCATCGCTGCGTATTAATCTGATAATTTGCCGGATAAGAACCGTATACCTTATGAATGCAATCCTCTTTGAAAAACAAAACTTGTCCGCCGTATGCTGTACATCCGGTAAATTCTCCATCACTGCCGACCGTTGCCGCATATGAATCTGCCGCAGTACCCAGATAAGAATACCAATTTGTCATATCTCCCTGCTTACAGCAGTAAATTTCATGTTTCTCCGAAGAACACCCCCATATACGGTTATCACTTTCACACACATAATCCATATCCGGAACACTACGCTTCAATGTAATTACCCCAGTTTGTGTTGTATTATTGGTAAGCAGAGCCGTTACAATGATGAAATCATCCTTTTTATCCCAGATTGCCATATCCTGATTGAACGTATCTGCAATACTTCCCGTCACACCCTCAATCTTCACTACGTCATATTTTTCAAACGGCTTTCCTATGCCGGGGTTTGATATTTTAGTATAGCTTGTAGCCACTGCCGTCCACTGGTTTTCAGATTCACTCCACAACTTCAATGCATTTGGTGTTGTCCCCGTATCCATCCAGTAAATGGCACCATTAGAGCATGTAGTTATCTTTGTCCAGGTAGTCGTATACTTTTTAATCACATGCGGTGTCGATGATGTATCCAGCCACAAATCATCTGCCTTCGGTGATTGAGGTGACGCTGCTCCGATAGACGGTGCCTTTGTAATAGGGGTAATATCTGCCCCATCCAGCGTACACATGGAAAATGTTACCGTTCCTGCCGTTGCCTTTGATGCCTCCATATCTTTAAGCGTCTTGTCATTTGTATTAAATATCTTTTTGTCCGGCCAAATAGCCACATACGCCCCCATACCACACATTACTTTGGGATTTTTCGCAAGCTGACCAATAATCTGCCAATCGTTCATTTCTTTGTCTGTATATACTAAGTTGCCATCCTCCACAAGCAAAATTCCGTTTTTCGCATACATTCCATAGATTTCTCCGGTACGAAACAACATTCTTCTCTTTCTTCTGGGTGCCAGTGCCGGGTAATAATCGGATGTCATGTTCTTCTCCATATAAAATTCATTTTCCCCACAATTCATGGTATGGTTGTACCCGCCAAAAGCAGATATCATATCCCTTGTTGTTTCCATTTCTGTAGCTGGTGTTATTGTCAAGGTTACACCCCCGTTCTTTTTGGCTGCATTGGCATATGATTCCGAATATACCAGTTCTTAAAATCCTGATACCCATTACTGAATACCGCAATCTGGTTATTGTACATTCCCATATCACGGTTATAAAAATCGATTTGAGCCATCAAATAATCAACGTACACTTTCGCGTAGGTATCCGGTATTAATAGGTCTTCATTCATATGTTCTTCATCATATCCATCAAATACAACGTCCACATTTTCTTCATACCTGCTAATTACCTCATCATAAACTTGTCCATCAAGCATCGATAACCATTCAATTTTTTCCATGTCCGAAAATCGGTTTGGTCTTAACCGGTCTGCTTTTTCAATTGCTTCCTGCACTCTCAACTTTCTCACCTCAACCTAAAAAAAGCGGGGAAGGTCACTGCTTCCCCGCAACTTTCCTCTTATCAGGGGAACTAATTGCTTTCATTTTTGGCTACTAACTCAGAAATCTTTGTTTCTGTCTCCTCGTCTGCTTTTTCAGAATTACGCAATACCTCAGCCACATAATATGGCACCTCAACTTCCACTCCGCGCTGAATGCGGAATGTAGTTCCATTTACAACTACGGTAACGTCTTCCGAATATTTATCCTTGTCTTTAAACAATTTAATCTTAACCAAACGCGTAATATCGTCCTTTTTTGCTGTTGCCATGATTCTTCCTCCTTTTTCAAATGGGTTCCCCTCGAAAAGAGAACCCATCCTCTTAGTTTGCTGTTACTGTGCCGGCTTTAAAACCACACGACTCAATACGAATCATGTACTGTTCCACCAGACGCTCTGCCGTCTTAATAGCTTTCCAGCCAACCGTTGAACGCTGATTCAACGGGTCTTCTCCCGAACCCAGCTGTTTGACAATATGCTGTAATCCGCCACCTTCTACTTCAGTTACACCGTAGGCGTGTGCTGCAATTACCATTGTGCAGTAAACCGCCAAACCTTCCGGACAGGTTTCGTCTTTCAGAATTTTGGCTTCTGAATTCTCTACGAAACGAATATTTCCAATGCGTCCGATTTCACCCTTCCACATCTTATCCGGTGTCGTGTACTTATTCCATTCCTCAAATCCCTTTGATGTTTTCACATCATAAGCAGCGTTCGGATGAATAACACATACAAAGGCATCCTCTATTGTTTCCGCGTTTACACTTCCAAGATAGGCTGCTGCCTGCAAAAAGATATCTACATTCAATTTGCAGGTTCCATCCAATGTCTTTCTTGTAAGGACCTCTGTGCCGTCCGATTTAGGTGCATACATTACATTGGTGCCACCGCTAATTACATCACGCGTAATGGTATCTAACGTACGTCCAGCCTGCGAACCACTTAACTTTGTAGCCTGCACCACATTGTTATCAATTGCTGTGAGTTCCAGCACATCCGTAAGAGTGATATAATCACCGTACTGCTGTACCTCGGATTTAACCGTGGTCACCTTCATCTTACTACCATCCGGCGTTACGCCTTCCACCAAAGGGGTGGTGTTTTTCGGTAACGAATCATACTTTCTAAATTCGATTACCTTACCACCGTTTTTTGAATTGGATATTTATCACCAAACTGGTCAAACACCAATTTTGGCTCTGCCATCGTAATCAGAGATTTTTCATAAAACTCTTTCATCTCGGCAGTCATTCCCGAGTCGCCTGTTGTATTTGGATTTAAATTCCCTGCAAACATCTGTAAAGACATTCGTTTTGCCAATTTTCTTGCTTTGTTCATTTTGCTTACCTCCATTCTGCACATCGGTCAGAATGTAATTTTCTCACCGCGTGCGGCTCTTTTTGATAACTCATCGATATCTTTTGCTGTCAACTTGCTTATGTCAATTTTCTGTTCTACCGGCTTTGAAGAAGTATTCGTTCCATTCTCAGCCGGACGCAAACCTTTCGCGCGAATACCATCCGTCACGCGCTCCGCTGTTTTAGCTGATGCCATCTGCATAGCTCCTCGCATGATTTCTTCGTGATGCGCTACTTCGTACGCCGTTCTTACATCAATGCCATTCTGCAGCAACTGCAGGAAGTCTTTATTCTCAACCTCCTCATCAAAGCTAAAATTCGGATAAATTTCCTTTAATGCGTCTGCCTCTGACATCCACTTGCTATACGTTTCATCTGCCTGACGAATTCTCTGCGTTTCCTCAGCCGCTCGTCTGAATTCTTCATTCTGTTTTTCCAAACGATAGAATTCACGATACTGTTCCGTGGACATTCCCTTTGCCATGGCACGCTCTTCGAACATGGAATCATCCTCTTCCAATGCCCTTAACATGTCATCCGCATCTGCGGTCTTGTCCAATCCATAGCGCTGTGCCACAAAATCAAGGACTTTCTGCGATGATGATAACCGCTCTTCCATTTCCTTGGTCTGCTTAAATCTGTCGTTAATCACCTTCTGAACACTCTGGTTATATTCATCTTTGAACTCCCCTTTAATCATGTTCTTCCACTTGGTTCCTCTGTCCTCTGTACTTTCCTCACCGGTGTCTGTCTGTACCTGGACAGTCTGCTGGTCGTTCTGACCCTCTAAGCCAGTCTCAACTTCTGCGCCTCCTGCTTCTCCTGCGCCCTCTGCAAACAACTGCAAATAAATTTTGTTTTTCATAGGTTTCATTCCTCCATCGTCTTTCCGAAGTGTCGCTATCATCGTCTTTCCGAAGTGTCGTTTCCATCGTCTTTCCGAAGTGTCAGTGCTTTTCACACCACTACCTTATCATGGATTAAATTTGGTTTACCCCCAAACTCCCATGGTTTTTGAAATTAAAATTTTTATGTACTCCGGATACTGTTCTTCCAAATCCAGCAAAGCATCTACAAGCATGCCAAACACTATGTTCGCTCGTAACTTACTTCTGTATGTTGTATGAATCATAGCAAGTCCATTCTTTACTTCCACCTGCTGCCCCGGATACAATTTCTCATGATTTTCAATCTCACTTGCAAACATTCCTACAATCACGGATACCGCCGCACACACGATATCCTTTCCATGCTCCGCATAGCCTGCATGTCCTACCACATCTAATTCAAATGTTTCCTTTGCCCAATCAATCCGTATACTTAACATGTCAACTCTCCTATACACTTGCCATACTGTTTGCCTGTTCCTTTGCTCCATCTAAGCGCTCGCTCTTTGTCATTGCTCCACCTAGAGTATCATTTTTCATTGTCTGCTTCGAATCCTGTCCCGGTGGATTTGGGTCTCCACCATTTACAATCTCCTGCCCCTGTACGCCTACCATCTGCATAAGTTGCTGTACCTGCTGTTGCAATGCCATTAACTGTTGATACATCGTTCCGTTATTCTGTATTTTCATAATAATTTTTTCCTTACCTTCAAACTCCATCATATCAAGGCAGGCTAACGATGCATCGGCATTTCCCGGAGCAAAGAATCCTTTGTCGTAAAACTGAAGTGCAAGTTCATTCTGGGCCATTCGTGAGTAAGTTGATTTCTTGGCCGCCGATACAGTAACGTCAAAGATAGGCAGTCTCTCTCCTACTTCAACGCCCATCTCTTCTCCACCTTCCTGCGGAATCATGCCACCATTATCAAAGGTCGCAAATTGCTGTTCTCCTTTTTCGCCCAGTATGCGAAATTTACGTGGTTCATCATAAAACTGACGTATCAGTTCAATAACCATGTAACATTCTTCCATATATGCCCGATAGGTTCCTCGAATCATATCACGCGACAACTTACTTCCTGCCTCCTGCAAGGCGGCAATTGCCGTAGCAGCAGTAACACCACTTTGTGTACTTCCCTGCGAGAAGTCACGGTTACCTGATGTTTCTTTCAATTCGTTTATCTTTTCCTCTTTTACGTTGATACACTGTGTTGGCGGAACTACTGATTGCATTGGTTGAATATCATCCGGATTTCCGGTGTAGTGTACAACTTCCTTAGTCCAGTCGTTAAATTCATCCTCATTGATTCCTCCCGTGTCTTTTGAAAGGTATCTGGCTTTGCTTGCCTTGATAGCAGAATCCAATATTACCTGGTCTAATTTGTCAATATAAAGCTGTGGGTCTTTCATGATATCTATGTAACCAAACCCCACTGGTGTCCCCTCTTCCGGGAACATAACATCAAACACATACGGATACATCCCATGGTCATAATATCCTCTTTCTACATACTCCGGGTCATTTTCGGATGCATACAGAATCTTGTCATTTACGAATTTGCAGTAATGCAGTATATCCTTTGTTCCATTGTCTTTTTTGTAGTACCAATCTACAACATACGATTTCTCCGAAGTGTCGACATTTTCTGCGTTGATATATTTAGTTAGTACGATGTCACTTCCCGTCAAATCAATATCCGGATAACGCTGTTTTAAAATTTCGTTATCCATCAATTCCACATGGAAAAGGTTTGCAGATTCCTGAATTTTGTTAATACCCGGTTCCCAAAACAAATTCAGTATATCTATTTTGGCAATGTTGATATCACCAACGCCATTGTTCTTACGCGAATCCCATACTATCTTTTTCACACTGGCTCCCTGTTTCAGTTTGTACCATGCACAATCGTTATACGTTTCTTCGTATCGATTGTATTCAAGAACTACCGGCAAAATGGAGGTCAGTGTTTTCGCCGTCTGTTCATCGGATGACTCACGTGCCAGTACGGTAGGTTCCGGGAAGTTGTCCATCATATCCGCATGCTTGTTATTAATCGAGTTGTGCAGCCACGCAGAAACCGGCTCTGTCATTCCTTTCTTTTTTTTCTTCTCCTCCGATTCAACAATTCGCCAATGGCGTAATTTCCACCATTCTTCATTGGCTCTTATTTTTCTATCGAACCGGTCTTTCCCCTCTTTGTATTTCTTTAGTGTTTCCGCCGCTTTTCTCACATCATCCTCTGTCAGATTTGTGAGTTTTTCTTTCTCATACTGTTGCATTTCCTCTTGTGTGTTTGGTTCTCCGGCACTTCCATCCAATTCTGCCTGCGGTGTCGACTTTTCGACACTTTCAGGCATAGGTGTCCTCTGATCTTCCATCTTTTTTTCTTTCTTTTGTGCAAATAACTGTAAATTCATATTCTGCCTCCTAAATCATATAAAATTCATATCTGTTTGCATCTTCATTTGAGGTTGTCCTTTGATTCAAAGGATCATCCCCTATATGGTCACGCTCCAGCACATTTTTCCTTGGGGATATTGGATTATCCATAAGCACATACCGGCACTCATCATAAATATGGTCTTCCTGTGTAGTATCAATATCCTCCACATCGCTCTCGCTATACACGAGTGCCGGGATTGTTCGGATAAAGTGTTTACATGTATCAAATACCTGGAACATGGTATCTCCATCTTCATCAAATGCCATCCGGTAATGATACTGCATCTTTCCGGCAAGTCTTGCATTATCGCCCGGACTAAAGAGAATGTTGTTTGGGTGTTTCTCCATCATTTCTGCAATGGATTCACCACGTGAGCAATCCCATATGGACGGGTCTGCGATACCTATTATCTTTCTGCCTTTGAGGTTTGGGTCCTCATTTTCAATTTCCCTAATGTGTTTTGCCTGCTGGGTTGGGTCTAACTCCAGTCCCACATTGGGTTCACCGGTGCACCCATAATACTCGCGAATTCGATAAATCTTTCCGTTTTCATCTGCCGCATACCATCCAACGCTAAAAGGTTTGGCGAACCCATAATCATATCCACGCCATATACGCCAATAGGATGGTATTCTGAACGGCTCTATAACGTGAGTCCACTTTCTGTCCTTATAGTGTTCCGGGTCATTTCTCCACTCTTTGAATACCTGACCGGAAAAGCTATCCCATGAGCCGTATAACAACGCCTTACGCTCTGCCTCCGGCAACATGGCAAGATTGTCCAGATAATAGGGGTCGTTTTCCAGCAATTTCTTGTTATCAAATACCGATGATGGGATAAAGATTCTCTTTCGTTTCACCTGAATCTTTTTCCCATTCGGATCAAGAATTGTTCGTTCTTCCGTGATTGGCGTTTCCGGTGGTGCCGCTGTAATAAAGCGGTCTTTCACCCATGCGTGGCCAACACCCCCCGGATTGGCAGTTGCTCTCATGTACACACGTGTTCCTGGTCCACTTGGACGATTACGCGAGAACATATAGGAGTACTCTTCCCACGTAAAATGTGTTAATTCATCAAAGCCAATGAAATCATACGCAAGTCCCTGATAATTCAAGCGGTCTTTTGTGTGCTGCATGGTACCAAAAAAGATTTTCGCCCCAGATGGAAATGTCCACTTCTTATCCGTGACATTGTATTTTGCCTGCGGCACCACCGCTTTGTATAATTCATTCGAACGCAATATCAGCTCTTGAAGTTGAGGATATGTCTTACGAAAGATGATACCTTTATAGTTTGGCACCTTAATCTGTCGCATTGCTTCACACAACATAGCATCTGACTTTCCACCTCCTGCTGCCCCGCCATACAGACATTCATACTCCGGACGACACATAAAAGCACTCTGGCGTGGCTGTGGCGACCAAACAATTTTACTCATCCTCTGCCTCCTTAACCGGGTAAGTATCATTACACCTACACCATCCTCTTCGGTCTCAATCTTATTCTCAACCTTTTCACGCCACTTGTCCGGTTTACGGTTTTTCAGCCAAAACACTTGTGCTCCCAGTTCCGGCGGATAATAAACTTCCTGGTCTACCATCACTACCTCTTCGCGCTCACACTTACGTTTTCCGTTTTCATAATCCACTTTTTTCACCTTAAACGGCTTTTTCTCAATCCTAGTAAAACCAACCGCTTTTTTGAACAATTCATTCTCCACTTGTGCGTCTGAAACTTCCCTCCCTTTTTTTAGGCGTTCAGAAAGTTCAGAATGTTCTTGCATGTATTTGTATAATGTTGTTTTGCTAATCCCCAGTTTTTCGGCTATTTGCGACATTACAAGACCTTCTCTTGTCCATCCCTCAATCAATTCCAAATAGGGTTCAACTTTTACGCTATATTGACTTTTTGCCATATCTGATACCCCCTTTTGGTCAGAATAACAAAATCTTTGCTATCTTTCCCCCCTAGTTCCCATACAAAAAGGCACCTGCCATTGACAGATGCCTCTCTCTAAACTAACCTTCGATTTTATAAAACCCTCTACAATACCAAGAACTAGCCGTTATTCCCTCTGCGTATGCATCATTGTACACATTTCGTCCATCTTCATCACCTGGGTAATTCGTACTAAACGGCGTTTCTTTTTGCGTATCGCCATTAATAACGGCTACCGGCATTACAGTAGACTGTCTGTTACGATTCGGCTCATACGGTAATCCTCCAATTCCGTAGCAGGCATACGCTCCTGTCGTAATAATTACACACTCAACCCAGACATAATCACCAACACGTATGTAATTACCAAAGCATATCTTTAAATAATTTGAATTTACGATACTTCCCGGTCCACTATACAAAATTGGCTCCCATGTTCCTTCTACTATTCTTTCTTCCAGTGCACCCAATCGGTTATTTACTGAATTGTTCTTCTTTTCCAATGCCGTTATACGACGATTAGTAGATAAGTCGCTCTCTATGTATTCCATATGCACTACTTCAACTACATCTTCCGCATTGCTCTCACATATCAATACAGGCATTCCTTTTCCTGATTCAACTCTTAATATAACATCATTCTCCGCATCATCCACCGGATACAACCGCTCTACGGATACACCATAATCTTCGTTGATATCTTTCTGCACATGCCATACGTAAACTTTCTGATTTGTCGTTGCATATATGGCATATTGTACTCCTTGATACGGATAACTGCTATCAATAAATGGTGCTAATGAGCTTGAACGGGTATCTCCTTTTTCTTGAATTTTGAAATAGCTGCTTTCTAAAACTTTTTCCACGCGCATGGTGCCGGCAAACTGCAATACCACTTGATTTTTCCACGTACTGCTTTGTCCTTCAAAAGCCCCCACTTTTGTATCTACCCAGCCTTGTCCGTCATAATACTGGAACAGTCCATCATGTATACGCAATCCATGTGCCCCGTCACTGGAATGTGTTTCATGCAAACAATGCTCATGCATGGTGTCATTTACAATTTCTTTGTAGTTTTCAACTGCTGCCTCGTATTCATTCACCTTAGCCACCATCTCATTCAATGTATCCTGCATTTTCTGATAAATCGAAAGATAATCCGAACCGCCTTGGCATCTTACGGATTCCTCAACTCGAACCACGCAAGTATCTGTTGTTATCCTATCTGTCTTAGCTCCCGCATAACATCCAACAGTAAAATATTCCTGCATCATCACTTTGTATGGTACTTCACACTTACCATCTTCAATCAGAACCGGATAATTTTTTCCATTTGCCGTAAATACCGCTATTTGAATCAATCCATCCCATTCTGTTGGCAGGGAAAACTTTGCCTGCACATACTCTCTCGTATTTCCAACTAAATCCGAAATTACTTCTGTACATTCAATATGCTGACCAGTTACTTCAAAACTTATCGTTCTCATCTTCTCAACTCCTTTTTCTTTTAAGCATATCAATCATTCCTTCTGATTTCTCCCCTAGTTCCCATAACTTTCATCCAGCATCTTACCATGTTTGCACCTTTCACAATTTTTATAGCAATGCTTTTCTTGAAAATCGAATTTGTCCTGTTCCGTCCGGAATCGTGTGCCGCATATAGTATGTTCTTCTAATCCCTCACACGTTATCATCTTTTCACTTTCCCGGATATAGTACGCGCACTCTGTCCGGTATATTCCCGGACCATAGTATCCTGCCATTCACTCACTCCTGTCCTGCTTGCCTTTATTCTGTTCTTTTATCTCCCTCCTGCAAAAGCAAGAGGGAGACTTCTTTACCATTTACCTTGAAATGTTCTTTCCAATATTGTTTTCTGTTCCATCAAATCTTCGTCCTTATCCCAACCTCTTGGAAGTAATCCGATTAACGATGTATTGTTTCGCCATAATAGTATTTTCCCAGACTCCTCTATCCTATATGGTCCTTCAATCTCCATGTCATCTGATGTTTTCGCACTTTCATCTATCATGTTGTACAATCCTTCATTGATTGGCGTCAATTCAGAGCCATTTGTTAGAAGTCTGCTAATTACCCCAAACTTCGGTTCCTCAATAAGCAGATTGGTTTCTTCCAGATATTCGTCCGGTTCTTTTTCGGCTAAAAGAATCTTCATCTCGTCTGGTACCAACTGCTGCCGTGATTCATTTTTATGTATTCGGACATATTCATCTCGTGGCAAATCTCCAATAAGTTCAACAAGAGCCGCTTTTTCAGCATTAGGGAAAAATTGTTCTTGAACGGCCACAAACCAATAGCCCCCAACAATGTAATACACTTTTGCCTTTCCACTGTGTCCGACACTCAAATTGTCATTTTTATAGGCTTCCTTTAAAAGTTTCTTAAATATACTCGTTTTGATAAACATAATCTATAACCTCCTTTATTCATCGATATAGGTTGCCGCCATGTCGGCAAGATGCAAATATACAGCCAATTTTGACCGTTTGTATGCTGCGTTTATATCCCGACTTCCACCTCTGACCGCATCATCGAATGCGCCCATGTGCCATCGGATGGCAAGGATTTCTTCATCGGTCAGATTCATAAAACGCTGAATGAGGAAAATAGATTTTTCCCCATGCCCTGCCGGAAAAGATTTGGTATTGTATTCGTATGCTATTTTCTCCTTTTCAAGCTGTGGCTTATACAAATCCACTTTACATACATCATGCAGCAAAGAAACAATAGCAATTGTTTCTTTTGTATAACCTTGAAGAACCTCTTTATTCATCAAACGATTCATAACATTTACAGAGTGCTCCGCCAAGCCCCTTCATAACTTCCATGATATTTTGTGCTCGCAGGTGCCTCTAAGAACCCTTTGTCAACAAGATAACTTAAGAGCTTGTCTGCCCCTCTTCTTTTGATATGTTTTTTGTATAATTTTACAAATTCATTTTTCATGTCATTCCTCACTTTCTACTAATTCCAAATTATCAATTGTATTCCCAATTATTTTAGCATCCATATAACTCATTTCTGTTTCAATCCATAAAAGAATGTCTTTATTTGCTTCGCACTCTGTTACTTGAACTAATTGCCAACCCCAGTTATATTCGCCAGTTGGATTTCCAAATTCAACAACTGCTTTCCATTTACACCCGTTTATTTCGTCTTTTAAGAAAAGAATGTCATTTTCATAAATCAGATTCCCATTATCATCTTTTAAACCGGTGCACTGGCAAATAGTATATGGGTCTACTTCAATCATATTGGGAACATCATTTGTCATTCCCCATAGAATGTATCTTTTCTCCCAAATACCATATAAATACCCTTGCACCCATTCGCCGTTGTCAATCCTCTTTGCCTTGAATAAATATCTATCTTTCACTATTTCATCTCCTTTCTTTATTCATGATTCAAATTTCTACTTTTACCTCTTTTTTCACATTACATCTTATCTCCATTTCGCATTCCAAAATTTTGCTTATATAGAGAATTTTTTTCGCACACCAAACAGACATATTAAATCTGAAGGAATTTTTTCCTTCAATAAATCAGAAGGGAGGTTCACATATGTTAAAAAGAATATTAAGTCTTTATTGCAAAATAAAATATTTTGCATATAAAGCAATCTTAAAACTTTGCATTAGCAGTGTTTTCAAATGCGTTGTTAAATTTATTTTATTACTATTTAAAGTACTAAATTATTTAGTTCCAAACGCATATCATGATACATTAGAAAAATGTTTCATGATTCTTGATGCATGGCTCTAATGCATACATAATATTTCCCTCCTGTTCATTTTGGCAGGAGGGATTCTTTATCCCTCCTCATAAAACTCGTGACTTCCGTCAACCACCTTTTCTTCCTCCTCGTCCTCAAACGACCAACCATACAGCCAAAGTACCTTATAGCCATCCATAAGTCCCTGACCATTCTCTTTTTTATAGGTTCCGTCATATTTAATCAACTCAGTTCCATCCATCGCTGCGTTGAGAAGCACTAACATCTGATGGAGTATGCTCAATTTAGCCACCTTTTCGGATACTTCCTTTCTTTCCTCCTCTGTGCATTCATAAAGCGGTTTCCCGGCAAAGAAGTAGCTAAGCCGTGACGGATAAAGACACGACTGATTCAACACAAGCGCACTCCACAACGCATCCTTCACCTTTTCCTCATCCTTTACCGGAGCAATTCTTCCCTCAACAATATCAGTCACAAAGAGCCTGCGGCGTTCATCTAACTTTTTCAGAACATCTTTCATATATTTCTTATTTGCTTTTTGTTCCTTTTCCTTCTGTTCTGCCGGTGTCAGTTTTTTCTTGACTGCCTTTTTCTTCCTAACGACATCAATCTCAATCCAATTAATGTAATAATAAAGTTTTTCATCCTTCTTATTTTTTAACCGGATACTCTCCGGCACCTCGTCATTCATTCGGAAACTCTTTACCTTCTCCCATTTATTTCCGTATTGTTCCCTTGCATACTGTTTCGGAGCTTCAACGACGCCCAATTCTTTCAGCATTTTAACTATGGCATCCGTTTTCTTCTGTCTCTCTTTTTCTCGTATGTACGACTGAACTTTAGCAACTAAATTACGATTGTCCGTGGCTTCACGGAGAATCTTATTCCGTTCTTCCACATCTTTAATACGTTCCAGTTCATAGAGGTCTTTCAGGGACAATTGAAAATCCTTATCCTGCTCTTTATTTTTCAGCTCGTCCTGGTCCAGTTTGGCAATGTTCAATCGATGTTTAATTGTCGTTTTGCTAAAGCCAGTTTTATCTGCAATAGTATCCTCCGTCTCGCCCAAATCAAGCATCATCTGGAATCCTTGTGCCTGCTCCCACACCGTCAGGTCTTCACGCTGCAGATTTTCTTCCAGCATGATAGACACCTGCTCTTTTTTGGATATCTTGCTAACAATCTTGCAAGGGACCTTCTCAATACCTGCCAGTTTGGTCTGCTGCCAATCGTCTATGTCCGATTATTACATGAAAATCACTGGACAAAGATTCTGTATCCGCATCCGGCTGTTCCTCCGGTTCTTCTGTCAAGGCTGGCAGAGGAATTACGGTCAAATTCTGCATAACGCCCTGCTTCTTGATTGATTCTGCAAGTTCCGTTACATCCCCGACATCTTTTCTCGGATTATCCGGATGCGGGTAAATGTTATTTACGTTTATCATTACAATTTCTTTTCTGTTCTGCATTGTCTCATCCTTTCCACTAATTACTTTTTTCCAACATTCCTTGTGCAATTTCTGCATACGTGAATGATTCACGTACACTTCCCACTTTGCACAGTGCATGATTTCTATATAACTTTAAGATTCGGACCGGCACTCTTTTTTCCCGTCCATCTTCTCTTTCTCCCAAAGGTGCCGGCTTATACACATACACCACATCACCTTCCGTTAAATTCATACGTTTTGGTTGCAAATCGCGTTGAAAAAGCACTCCTTCTTTTTGTTTGCGTTCTTTGTGATTCGTCTTCACTTAATCATCTCCTATCCATCGAATCAAATCTTTTAATAACTCAATAACTGCCCTTTTTATATCTTCTTTCATTCATGCTCTCCTTTATCCTCCCGGCTTATAACCGGGAGGTTTTAACATGGCTTGCTTGTCCGTGATATTTAACAAACCAGAGGTGTCATATATAGTTTTTTCCGAAAATCCTCATGAAATCATCATGGGACCCACATTCCGATTCAAATATCTTTTGCCCTGCTGCCTTGATTGCCATATCAACCGTTTTATTTTTATGAACGGCATCCTTTCCGTTTCTGTGGCAACGCTCTCCACAAATATGAATTTTAAGTCCATACTTTTCCGAGAACTTTCGATTTGCTCCACCAAACACATGATGTTCTTCCAAACCACATGGATCCGCTATCCGATTTCTTCCACACAAGTAACATGTGTCCCAATCCATCTGCATAATTGACTTTGCCATCTTTATTCCTCCTTATCGGTCCTCCATTACTGTATACTGTCTTTCTCTCATTCTCTGATGCAAATACTCCGTATACTCATGTTTTGAACACCGTTCTACTTTGACTTGTTCCATCTCTTTTGATTTTTTATAAAATGTTGACCAAAGTTCACTGTATGCGTTTCCATCAGCACTTCCTTTTTTTGCCATATGTTCGGCATACGCATTGTCCAAATGAATTACTACCTGTGCGGACGTGTTCATACACTGTATGGCATCCACTACTGCCCTTGCACTCAATTTTTGGTATGAAATATCATTCCATCCTGCCATATGAGCTTTCGCATATTTTTTTCCATTTATTTCCGTAACAAGAACAATTCCATAAACTCCATGTCCTCTCGTTACTCTCCCGGTAAACTGGGATGTTATATAAATATCTACTCTCATGATGGCGACCCCCTCCTTCCATCATTCTTAACCAGAATATATCGTAGGAAGTTCCAGCCGGTCAGTTCTGATATACCCGAACACACTGTTCGCTTATCTAGCCAATAACCTTTTCTTGTACCCGGCTCCTCCCGAAAATATCCTCTGTTTTTTACTATTTTCTTTTTTGTCTCCGGCCGAAAAAGATTTTTGCTTCTTGTCCAGGCTCGACCTTTCCCTCCAAGTTCTCTGAAGCGAATGGTATATTTGGCAAAATACTCTGCCAATTTCGAATACTGCCCCGTATCATCTAATGGTCGTATATCAATACGTCCATGTTTCCACGCTTGCCGAATCCACTCTACCGGCACCTGATTCATCACCATATGATGATGCAGTGCACCACGAACTCCAACTTCCGTTACCACTATGTATTTGCATATCTCTTTTTCTTTTTTCATACGCCGACGCAAACGGTCAAGAAATATCTTTCTGTCCCTCTTCGCCTCTTCCACCGTCTCTGCTCGTTTATCTCTTTCATAAGTCAGCGTTATGTGATAATCACCAGGCACGAAATTGGCATTCATTAGAATTGTTAATTCCGTAATGGCTTTTCTTAAATTTATTTTTTTCTGTGATTCCTTGGTGTCCTTCATCTTTTCCGACCGGGTAGCACCAGGTGGATGTATATGTGAAGAGTAACTCCTCTCGTACAAAACAGTTCGTCCTGCTCTTGTCACTTTCTCTATGTATGGCATAAACAATCTTCCTTTACGCTAGAAATAATACCCTTATCGAGTTAGAAAAAACGGCTTCCTTGTCCGTTTTTCTTGCTTTTCAAAGCCATACATGATATACTAAATAGTGTGTTTTAGTTGTATCTGTACAACTTTGAGCGGTCATTTATTTGGCCGTTCTTTTTTTACTTGCCGGTTCACATGATATTAGGTCCCGTCCACATTCAGAGCACTGTTTTTGATAAGTGCAGCTCCAATAACACTTACCACAAGAACAGGAACATATATAAAGCGAATCCGTCCGCTTCGTCACACCGTCGGTGTAATATTCTTTCCACATCCTGCTACCTCCAGCATTTTTTCCAAATGCTCCGTTACTTCCTTTACCTTGTTATCCAGTCTCGAAAAAAAGAATCTGTTTTGATATACAAGAGTCTTATTTTGCATTACCGACAATGCCATTACCTGTGTCTCTCCATTGACACATAAGTAAACATCCACTCCCGGCATTTCATTCAGTTCCATCACTTTTTGTAAAAGATTTTCAAACATACTCAAATTCCTCACTTCCATAATTTCTTCCAATTAGCAACCGTAAACAATGCTACCCATACAGCAGAAACCAAAAACAATACGGTTTCCTGTATATGTAAATCTCTTACCGCACACGCAGTCATAATACATATAACCAGGGCGATAATTGTAATGAAGCATATAATGCTCTTTTGTTTTTTCACCTTTCTCACCTCCATCTTTGTAATGCGCATTAGTGGAATGTCAGGGACTTGAACCCTGAACCGTCCGGTTATGAGCCGGGTGCTCTGACCATTGAGCTAACATTCCTTAGTAGCGGTGCTGGGTACGTGACAGCTTGTCCGCTACTCCGGCAGATTTCACATTTACGGACCACCTAATCACCGGAAAGGTCACTTGTCTTGAGTTCGCCCGCCGAATGGGCGAAATGGCACTGCCGGGCTCGAACCGGATTAGCTTCCTACCAAATCAGCGCCCACTTTTTCCTCCCGTTTATATCCCAGTTTCCCGGCGAAACGGTCCAATATGGTACCGGATACCTCCAGCCACTCCTCTTTCGTAAGGCTCGATGTAGGCACATAAGTACCACGGATTTTCACATAATTATTTATTTTCATTGACCTCATCACCTCAATTTAATGTATGCTTCTTATTTATTTTGTGTTATCATCGTTCTGCCGAGGTAATACTTTAGGGTCCAACGAAATGCAGATGGTACTCAGCCATATTCACGAACTGCAAAGAGGCTTCTTTATTTTGGACCCTAGAGTATTACCTCTGTTGTTTTGGGAAACTTATATAAAAAATCTAAGATATATAGCTAACGCAATGATTGCAACACATATAAGTCCCAAAACAACTACTGCCAGAACCATATCTCTTTTATTCTCTTTTGCCGTTTGCATCCTTACCATTATATCTATCTCCTCCCTGTGATTTCGATAGAACCAATGTAGCACCTCTGCCATTTTGTCTGCTTCCTCTTTTGTTGGCTCAGGCATTACTCTTTTTGAAGTTCGCACAAATCCTAAATGACTTATCACTTCATCTGCCATGGTATTTACTGGTATTTTTATTTCTCTTTCATTCGATTTTCTTTTCATTGGAGTCTCCTTTCTTACCGCGCAATAATAGTTATATAATATTTACGGTTTTGTCGTAATCTAATGGCAAAAAAATAATTCTTGAATACGGAAGTTTGTACAATTTTTCAATTTTCTTTAATATAGGAATATCTGGATATGATTTTCCTCTTTCATAATTTCTTAATGTATCTACGCTTATTCCAAGCAACTTTGCCGCATCTTTCTGTTTTAAACCATTTAATTCTCTTGCTGTTTTCAAAGTGTATTTTGACATCATTTCTTCCATCTTTTATCACCTCCTTGCGTTTACTATACTACGGATAAACCGTATTGTCAACGGTTTATCCGTAATTTTTCATTTTTTACAAAAAAACAGACCCACAAGGCCTGCTTACCTATAATACTCGTTTACAATTGTCTTTTTTTAATCACGTTGTCGCAAAGCATTAACAAACTGATATGCCGTCAATACAAAAACAAAAAATATACAATATTGTACCACAAATTATAATTCATAACACAAATAACCGCACCATCAATCCATAACACTAACCCTATTGTTCCAAATATAACCGGGAACATCTCAGACAATATATAATAAACAACAACTACTACTCCAAATAAAACTATAGAATCAATGAAATAGTCAAAGACCGTAATTATTGGTAAAAGACCTTTTACTATTGAAAATAATACCAAAACAACAGTCATTACCCCATTAATAAATGATTTTGTCATAATTTCAATCTCCCTTCATCATTTTAAAGTATATATGACTAATTACCTGATGTCAAATGATTTTACCGTATTTTTTTACATAATACTTGATTTTATTACGGTTATATCGTATAATTACCATACATTTTATTATGAGGAGGGACCCGCGCAGCGGGAGGAGTCCTGGATAATTTTATATTAGTGAGGTGATTACTATGACAGAATTGGGTAATAAGGAGATTATGTCAAGAAATATAAAATACTACATGACACGTTACAATAAATCTCGTTCAGATATGTGTAAAGCACTTGGCGTAAAATATACGACTTTTTGTGATTGGGTTAATGCAAAAACATATCCTAGAATTGATAAAATAGAACTAATGGCAAACTATTTTGGCATTTCAAAATCCGATCTTGTTGAAAATCATGAAGACGAAAAGCAGCCAACCTACTACCTCGACGAAGACGCAAGAGAAGCTGCTGACTTTCTTCACAAAAATCCTGAATACAAAGTTTTGTTTGACGCTTCACGCAATATTAGTAAAGAGGATATCGAATTTGTTGCAAAAATGTTAGATAAGTTTAGAAAATAATGGGAGATGATATTATTAAAATGCGGGACGATGTGCAGGTACTTTTCTTAAAACTGCCAAATCATATCAAAGAATTTGTTACTATGAATCCAGATATGTCTTATACTATCGTATTGAATGTAAACCATTCGCACGAGACACATCTAGAAGCCTATGCTCATGCACTACAACATATTGAAGAACACGATTTTGATAATTGTGCTTCCGCTGATATGATTGAGGTTTACGCTCATATGAGGTGATATTCTATTAACAAGATAACCTAGGAGGTGATAATATGGCAGAAGATGAATACAAAAGAATCTTTTCCAAAAATCTCAGAAAATACATGAGTTTAAATAACAAGACACAAGTAGACCTCATCAATGACCTTGGTTTTAATAAGTCAGCTGTTTCTACTTGGTGCAACGGAACAAGACTCCCCCGAATGGATAAGGTAGACGCTCTAACTAAATATTTTGGAATACGCCGTTCCGATTTGATAGAGGACAAATCAGAATCGAAAATAAAACCAGCAACCATTCCCGTTCTCGGTTCCGTCCCTGCCGGTATTCCAATTGAAGCAATACAGGATATTATAGATTACGAAGAAATAGATGCCGCCACTGCTGCCAAAGGTGAATACTTTGCTCTACAAGTAAAAGGCTCATCAATGGAACCACGTATTCGCGAAGGTGATATTGTAATTGTCAGGAAACAAGACGATGTAGAAAGTGGTGAAATTGCCATTGTTATGGTCAATGGCGATAATGCAACTATCAAACGATTATTAAAATACGAAGATGGAATTCGACTTATGCCAACTAATCCAGCTTACGAGCCGTTATATTTTACGAATGATGAAATATTGGAAAAGCCGGTCAAAGTAATCGGTAAGGTAATTGAAAACAGACAGAAGTACTGAGATATAATCAAGAAAGGATACTGATAATGGAAGAAAAGAATTTTAGTTCTATTCGCACACAAATTGGTATATTACGAGGAAGAGGTGTGATAATCAAAAACAGACGCTTTGCCAAAAAGGTGTTGCTTGATACAAATTATTACAACTTAATTAATGGCTACAAAAATCTGTTTTTAGATACCAACAGTAGTGCAGAACATTTTTTGCACGGTACTTGTTTTGAAGAGTTATATGCTCTTTCAGAATTTGACCGTAAACTCAGAATACTAACGCTTGAATACATATTGATTATTGAAAAAAGCATAAAGACAAAAACTGCATACTGTTTTTCAAAAAACACGGTCACAAGGACTATTTATGCTATAAAAATTTTGAATGTAATAATGCTACTGCATTTAAGCAAACAACATCTTTACTCAAAAGTTTATATGGGAAAATTTATTCAAACATTGATAAAGAGGATTCCATTTCACATTATGTGCATGACAAAAAATACATTCCTCTTTGGGTATTGGTAAATACAATGTCATTTGCTGATACAAGTAAATTTTTTCAGCAATTTAAAACAAAAAGACCAAAACGAAATTGCAAAGAGAGTGAAGTATGGAGTACGCCCACAGGAACTTGCAAACTACCTTTTTTTCCTTTCTTCCATTAGAAATCGATGTGCACATGATGAATTATTATATAATTACTTATCATATACACATCTTTATAATAATTGTTATTTTAATTACTTTAGATATAATTGCATTAACTCCAACCGCAACAATTACTTTTCCGTTATGGTTACTCTTAAAGCATTATTGCCCAAAAAAAGATTATACATGCTTTTTTGACGCTTTTAGTTGCCTATACGAACATTTAGCAAAACAACTCCACACTATTCCGCTATCGAAAGTACGAAACTGTATGGGGTTACCTCAAAACTGGCGACGACTAAAGGATTTGTAAAAAAATTTACACAATAAATTTGCAAAAAGATTTCTCTTGACAGACACTACTATGTCTGTTAGTATGTATATACTAATTAATCATTAATTAGCATATACTATAGTTGATAGTTCCTTGGTAACCTACGGGTCCAAGGACGTATTTTAAGAGGAATCAGTTCGCTGGTTCCTCTTTTATAATTATATATATTGAAACTACTTGACAATATACTAAATAACTATTTTTATATGCATAATTTTGTAAAACCGTACAAATTATTTGACATTTGCATATACCGAGGATACAATGAATACAAACAAAGCCGTTTACCGGCACTATAAGAGACAATGCTCTTTACGAGCAGTATTCATTAAAAGCCTCACATTTGTGGGGCTTTTTTTGTAAAAACATAAAAAATCCCCCCTGCGCCAACAGGAGGGAAATGAATATACCATTGCTGATATACCCACAAAAGCAATCATATTATATCAGCTCTGGTAGTAAATTGCAAATACCAGGGTATTTTTATACCCTTTTTTAAGAAAGGGTGATCCTATGAACCAAAATGAATCTTTGAAAACAGCGTTCGGATACATACGAGTTTCTACTCACATGCAGGAAGAAATTTCCCCGGAAGCACAAAAACACGAACTCCAAAAGTGGGCGAAGCAGCACAATATTCTGATTACACAATGGTTTCAGGATAACGGAATTTCCGGAAAGAAAGCAGAAAACCGAACCGCCTTTCAGAATATGATTGCCCTCGCAAAAGGAAAAAAAGGATCATCCGGACTACATCCTTGCATGGAAGTTCTCTCGATTTGCTAGGAATCAAGAAGAAAGTATTGTTTACAAATCGCTCCTCCGGAAAAACAATGTGCAGGTAGTATCAATCAGCGAGCCTTTGCCGGATGGACCATTTGCACCCTTAATTGAGCGCATCATCGAATGGATGGATGAATATTACTCGATTCGATTATCTGGAGAAGTAAAGCGTGGCATGAAGGAAAAAGCAAAAAAGGGAGGCTACCAAAGTGCTCCACCTCTAGGGTACCGGCGCGAAAAGGGCGATACCGTTCCCGTAATATACGAACCAGAAGCAAAGATATATCGTCTTATTAAAAAGTATTTTATCCAGGACGAATACAATCCTACAACGATAGCACGTACGCTCAACGACCAAGGCTACCGCACTCGTCAGGGGAATCGTTTTGAAGCACGAGTTGTCATTTATATTTTAAGAAACCCATTTTACATCGGGAAAATCCGCTGGAACCGTTCAAGTCACGGTGGATATTACGAAAATTCACCTGAGGATGTCATTGTATCAGATGGCCAGCACGAACCACTCTGCACTAATGAAGAATGGGACATCATAAGCAAACGGATAAAAAAATACACACCCGGTTCTACCGGACGCAGACGAAGCAAAACCCTTTTACCGCATTATTTATCCGGTGGATTATTTCGGTGTCCAATCTGCGGAGCGTCCATGTGCTACCAAAGAGGTGTCAGCAAGAAATTACCCCGTGCCTATCCTTACTTTTGCTGTTGGAAGTACGCCAAAGGCATCCACCCCGAAAACGTAAATGCCGGCGCACCAAAAACAGAGGAGGCTTTGCTAAATTCCCTGCAGGAGTTTGTCGACCACGGCCACAGCGACATCACCTACACAGTGGAAAAGGTCGAAGAACCGTCTGGTAACGATGCTGCACAATATGAACGGTTGCTTAATAAACTTGCCATCCGGAAACAACGTGCAAAAGAAGCATACCTTGACGGTATCGATACCAAAGAAGAATACCGGGAAAACCGGGAACTGATAGATGCCGAAGTAAAGTCCATCAAGGAAAAACTTGCGACACTTGAAACTGCTGCCGTTATCACGACAACCGAAGAGTTCCACGTGGATATTAGAGAAATCATCTTGAAACTAAAGGACAATACGCTCAGTACGTTGGAAAAGCATACCGCACTTGCATCCATTTTAGACTATATGGAATATGATAAGGAGAAGGATGAATATAGTTTTTATTATAAGTTTGAAGAATAAAAAAACGAAAATTAAGGAGTGCCATATTGCTATGGACACTCCTTATAAAAGCGATCTGCTTTTCAATGATACTAATAGTATATGCATTTTTTTATAATTTGTCAACAACTTTTTTTATGAATTTGTACTGCGTTTTAATTACATTATTTTTTTCAAAGTATGTCTTGTTTTTCAGCATCCTAACATTCACCAACTCATTTAGTTCTCTATATCTATTTTTCTTTACTCCCTCGCTAGTAACAGCTCTATCATATACATACAAAAGGACCACAAAATTATACATAAAACTCCTTGACATGTTATTTAAAAGAGATGATCTTCCTACGCAATCAAGTTGTTTAACAAAGTCTAAAATTCTCTTATCTGGCGCACCAGTAATTTTTTCCTGCAATTTATTTGTTAAACAATTACTATGAGCCGATGCGTTTCTCAAATCCCGCACTTGATTCATAAATTTATTGTCAATGATTTCTTCACCATACATTTTTTTATAAAATTCGCATAAATATGTCAAGTCCCCAAACGATATCAATTCTACAAACACCCATATAGGAAAAAAGGGATAATAATTCTCAATCAATCCGTGAGAATACTCACTTGCCTTATGTCTGTATATATTTCTTAAAACCCTTTCATTTTTCGTAACGAATTTCCTGACCAATTGATAGCCATCCTCTTTATCTTTTACTTTGTTTAATAACGTAACTTTAATATAATGTTCTATATCCAAACACATATTTATAATTATATATCTTAACCTCATATCAATTGTCGATAACTCCTGAAGATATGCAAATTCGAGGTTTAAATATTTATTGTCCACTTTTTCATAATTTGTTCTAAACGCAGCCAGTTTCATATAATAATTATTGTATGTCAGAAAGTCTTTTGCAGCTGATTCATCTACTATATTGAACTGTATTCCCTTTTCTTTCATATGACAGATAAGTTCATCTGTACTTAGCATCTTTTTCAATTTTGCATCTCCTATCGTTCAAAAAACTATATGACATTTTATCCATACTTGCAAACACCTGATATATTCTACCTATCACAGCTCGGTCTTACAACTGTATGATATTATATCATATGAAGCATTATCGTGCAATTTAATTCTTTATATTATATTCCACATTTAACCATTTATAACTCTCAGCTATACGGTGGACCCGATGGAGAATTAGGCGCTGCCATGCGTTACCTTTCCCAGCGCTATTCCAACACAAACCGAAAAGTAGCCGGTGTGCTTACGGATATCGGCACCGAAGAACTCGCTCACATGGAAATGATTTGCGCCATTGTTCACCAGCTCACGAAAAACTTAAACGCAAAAGAATTGGAAGAACAGGGATTTGCCCCTTATTATATCGACCACACGATTGGCATCTGGCCACAGGCTGCATCCGGTGAGCCTTGGAGTGCAACCGGCATTCAGTCAACCGGCGACCCGCTTGCCGATATGCACGAAGATATGGCGGCAGAGCAGAAGGCTCGACTGACCTATGACAACATTCTGCGTCTTGTAAAAGACCCGGATGTCTGCGATCCGATTCGCTTCCTGCGTGAACGCGAACTGGTGCACTACCAGCGCTTTGGTGAAAGCCTTCGTCTGCTGCAAGATGATTTGAACAAGAAAAACTTCTATGCGTACAACCCGGATTTCGACAAACAGTTCTGCAAATAAATTCCTGCATTTTTTCTAAAAGGGCAGCTCACATACTCGTGAACTGCCCTTCTCTTCTTGTTTTCAGTGTGGATAGTTTTTACCTTGCTCCATGCACCATAATAATTTTACCATTATTGGTTACATACCCGCGAACTCTTACATAATATTTCTTTTTCTTCGCCAGCCTGTTCATCGTAGTAGCAGTCGAATAAGAACTGCGGATGGATTTTGCCTTTTTGAACTTTTTGCTGGTTGCATATTGGTACTGATAAATAGCACCTTTATTCTTTCATCTTTATGCCTCCTTATATTTTTCATAAGCCACCTTAAGTCCGGATAAATCGTTTCTGTTTTTTATCGAATCCGATGAAATCGTCTTTATTCCTTTTGGACGGTACTTATCTTTATTTGTCTCCTCCGCATCACACGTGTACGATTTTTCTTTTGTGACAAGCTTACCGTTTTTTATCGCACAGGCAGTCATATCGCCCTCATATTGTGCCGGTATTTCACCCATATTCACAATACCGCTTTCGATAATCAAACCTTTTTTTCCCGGCCGGTAATAAAATTCAGTCCGTGCCGTCAACTCGTCTACCTCCCCCGCCACATATGCACCCTTTTCTTCGGAGTAAGAATAAAAACGGGCAAGATAGCCATACTTTCCGGTTCCAAAATCAATTCCTAAACACGTTACAATCAGTTCCGGAATGTTGTCACCATTTACATCATAAAGAAAATAGCTGTAATCGGATACATATCCTGTTTTTCCGTTTTCGGTATAGCCCTTCACTTTCAATTTCTTACTTAGTATTTTCCGATAGGCATCCCGCCATCTATCCGCTATCGGAACCGGCGTCTGTGTCGGTTCCGGTGTCGCTGTCGGAGTCTCTGTGGCAGTTGCTTGGACTTGCTGCTCCGGAGCTGGCGTCGGTGCCGTCCGTTTTTCCTGCCGCGCATTGGCTCCAAGAAAAATACCGGTTCCTATACTACCAATTGCAGCCAAACCGGCAACTGTCATCGTAACTTTTCCTGCAACAGTCTTTAAAAAACCTTTGGAAGCTTGTTTTGCAATCTTTGCTCCCTGATTCATTACCGACGCAGCCGATGGAATCACAAAGCCAGCGTTTTGTAAAAATGCCTCCTCTTCTTTGCGAAGCAGGAAAAGAAGAAGCGGAAGTGGTGCCATACTGTAGAGTTTGCAGCCTTTTTTCTGCAATTCCTCGGATTTCTTTTTAATTGCCTTGCGCCCATAATTCAAACGGGATTTCACGGTATTTTCCGAACATTCCATTGCCTCCGCAATTTCACGAATACTCGCACCCTCAAAATGAAACATCAAAATACACATTCTCTGGTCATCCGGCAGTGTATCTAACATTTCATGAACCATTTCCTGCGTTTCTTTTTCTGTGTAAGCAATTTCCGGCTGGCGGCTCGCATCGGTATCCATAATATTTAATTCCATTGCTTCACCTTCTTCATTTACACCTTCTAGGTCGGAGAAGAACAGCATTTTCTTTTTCTGAAGCGCATTTTTCGCCGTATTTGCAACAATCATTCCAAACCAATTCGGAAATTTCTGATAGTCCTGCAAGGTATTTAATTTTGTAAATGCCTGCACATAGGCATCCTGTAAAACATCCTGCGCATCCATGTCATTTCCCATATATTTTTTCGCAATGAAAAACTTTTTCTGATAGGTACTCTGATATAAAAAGTCATATCCTTCCTGATTTCCTGCCAGCGCACTTGCCACCGCTTCTGCATACTGTTCCATTTTTCTCATTTCCTCCTTACTCTTCTGCATATGTTCTTCGAATTACTACATTAAAGATATCTTTTCCATAACTTTTTGGGCTTACTTCCCAATCAAATCCATCGGTTCCCACTTTTGTTTTCCACAATAAACATCTTGCGTAAGAGCTTGCCGGAACCCCCTGCCAGTATTTTTTGCCGTTTTTGTCAACAGCGGCGATGCAAAGCCATTCATGGTTCTCCTTTGGATTGCTCGCCAATCCTGCTTTAACGCCAATCACTTCGCAAATTTCATACAAGCGTTCGGACGATTCCCCGCAGACCCCTTTATAAGTTCCCTGATAAATTGCCTTATATCGGTTTTTCACACCGCTTTCGCCATGAACCGGTCTGCCCTTTGAATCTTTATTATACTTCATGTTCATGTCGCAGTACGTTTCTAAAATAAGGGCAATTTTCTGTGACTTCGTCGCCTTTTTAATAATGTCATCCACGGTACACTCGCCACCAAAGTTTTCTGACGCAGTCCATTCATAAGTATATTTCTTATTTGCCGTACGCTTCAGCATGTTCTTATATGCGCGCGGATTGCTTTTTAAATTTTCAAAATAATCCTTTTTTCCTGTTTGATAACACTGTTCATATTCATGGGCAATAATCCGAAGTCCTTCATCCGGGTTCTTCACAAGCGGACGAAGTTTTTTGGCAATCTTCTCCAAATATTGATTTACGGTTTTTACAATAAATTTCTGCTTTTTGCCATTCGTATACGTTACCATAATATCCTCTTCATCAAGTCCCGTATTGCCACTGGCCTTTCCGGGCGTAAACTTGATTTTTTTACTGGAAATTTTCTTTCCTTTTGCCACACCTTTCAGTGTCTGATTCACGCCTACAACCTTTTTGATTTTCTTTGTCGTCTTTACTATTTTGGTTTCCTTTGTCTGAAGGAAAACCTTTTTAGTCCTATAATAGGTAACCTTCTTTGCCTCGCTGCGCGTCGGAATCATCCCCACCATAATCATCGCAGCCATTAGTAAAGCCACAAAACCTCTCATTTTCGTTTTCATTTTCATCCTTCCTTTCTGTGTCTTTTACCTATAAGACAAGTGAAGTTTGAAAAAAAGTTTTATATTTTTGAAAAAAAATTTAAATATTCAATTTTTCCCCACGAATAAGAATATACACAAGAAAAAACTATAATTCAATAAGAACTTATTATATCCCTATCTCCTCATAGTTTTTCCAAAAGAAGTATTATTTTGTTTTAACCCGCCTTACGAATTACTAAAGCATCGTTTTCCACATCCAGAGAAAGCACATCTCCTACTGCCACTTCATCCGCAAGCATCTTCTTCGCCAGCAGAGTTTCGACATTTTTCTGCAAATACCGCTTCAACGGTCTCGCACCATAAACCGGATCGTATGCTTTTTCCACAATATAACCAAGCGCCTTATCTGTAACGGTAAGAGAGATTTCTTTATCCTCAATTCTGCGGTTAATATCCTTGACAAGCAAATCAATGATGCCTCGGATATCGCTTTTTGAAAGTGGCTTAAACATAACAATCTCATCCAGACGGTTCAAAAACTCCGGTCGGAAATGATTTTTCAACTGCGACATCACAAGTTCCTCTGCCTCAGAAGAAATGTTTCCATTCTCATCAATGCCATCCAGCAAAAATTCTGCACCAAGGTTTGACGTCATAATCAAAATGGTATTTTTGAAATCCACCGTACGGCCCTGTGAATCCGTGATTCGACCATCATCCAGCACTTGCAGCAAAACATTAAACACATCCGGATGTGCCTTTTCAATTTCATCAAAAAGGACAACCGAATATGGTCTGCGGCGCACGGCCTCGGTCAACTGTCCGCCCTCTTCATAACCAACATATCCCGGAGGCGCTCCAATCAGACGGGACACGGAATATTTCTCCATATATTCACTCATGTCGATACGAACCATATTGGCTTCATTGTCAAACAAACACTCGGCAAGGCTCTTTGCCAGCTCGGTTTTACCAACACCGGTAGGTCCCATAAAGAGAAATGAACCAATCGGCTTAGTCGGGTCTTTAATGCCTGCTTTAGAACGAATAATCGCATCTGCCACTTTTGTCACACCATCATCCTGTCCAATCACTCTCTTATGAAGTTCATCATCCAGATGCAGTGTCTTATTTCTCTCCGACTCTGTTAATTTAGCAACCGGGATTCCTGTCCAGCGGGAAATAATCTGAGCAATTTCTTCGTCCGAAACGCTTTCGTGTACCATTTGCTTGTCACTTGTTTTAGCCGCATTTTCCGCTTCGTCCATCAATTGCTTGCAAACGTGGCAGCTCGCCATATTCAAGTTCCGATGCACGCTCCAAATCACCGCTGTTTTTCGCCATCTCAATCTGATTATTCGTATTTTCTATCTCCGTTTTCAATTGATGAATTTTATCAACGGCTGCTTTCTCATTGTCCCAGCGTGCCTTTTTAACCGAAAAGTCTTCCTGTAGTTCACTTAACTCTTTCTGCAGTTCAGTAAGACGTCCCTTACTCAAGTTATCAGTTTCTTTTTTCAGCGCCGCTTCCTCAATCTGCAACTGCATAATCTTTCGCTGGGTCTCATCGAGTTCCGTCGGCAGCGAGTCAAGTTCTGTCTTAATCAGTGCACACGCCTCATCCACCAAATCAATCGCCTTATCCGGCAGGAAACGGTCCGTGATGTAACGGTCTGCCAGTGTTGCCGCTGTCACAAGTGCGCCATCGGTAATTTTTACTCCATGGAAAATTTCATAGCGGTCTTTCAATCCACGCAAAATTGAAATCGTATCTTCTACCGTCGGTTCTTCCACCATTACCGGCTGGAAACGACGTTCCAAAGCTGCATCTTTTTCAATATACATACGGTACTCATCCAATGTTGTCGCACCGATACAGTGCAGTTCACCACGTGCCAGCATTGGCTTTAACAAGTTGCCGGCATCCATTGCACCATCTGTCTTTCCGGCACCGACAATTGTATGAAGTTCGTCGATAAACAAAATAATCTGTCCATCGCTTTCCTTCACTTCCTCAAGCACTGCCTTCAGACGTTCCTCAAACTCACCGCGGTACTTCGCACCGGCTACCAAAGCACCCATATCCAGTGCAAATACCTGTTTATTTTTCAAACCTTCCGGCACATCGCCGCGCACAATACGCTGTGCTAATCCCTCAACTACGGCAGTTTTACCAACACCCGGTTCACCAATCAGAACGGGATTATTTTTCGTCTTTCGCGACAAAATACGAATCATGTTACGGATTTCTTCATCTCGTCCAATTACCGGGTCTAATTTCTGATCCTTTGCCTGCTCCACCAAATCCGTTCCATACTTAGACAAACTCTCGTAAACTGCCTCCGGATTATCCGTTGTCACTTTCTGATTGCCACGCACCTGAGAAAGAGCCTGCAAAAATCTTTCCCTGTCAATGTTAAATTCCTTAAATAACTTCTTTATCTCCGGTGATGCTTTACGAAGCATGCTTAAGAACAAATGCTCCACGGAAATGTATTCATCACCCATTGCCTTTGCTTCGTTTTCGGCATAAATCAGAACTTTATTCAAATCATTGCCAACGTAAATCTGACCGCCTTCTACTTTTGGCCGTTTATTAATCAAGCCTTCCACCTGCGCCTGGAAAACGACCGGGTCAATGTCCATCTTCTTTAACAGACTGACAATCAAGCTGTCATCGACCGTCAGCATATTGTATAACAAATGCTCCTGCGCCAGCTCCTGATTTCCAAAATCGTATGCCGTCTTTTCAAGATTATTTACAATCTCCATTGATTTCTGTGTAAATTTACTAATGTTCATGTCGTTCACTCCCTTCAGTTTCAGTGAAATACAATCTCTTGTATGTTCTATCATATCTATAACACAGTTATAATATAGCACTCGCTGTTAGCACTGTCAAGAGATGAGTGCTAATTTTTTTCAAAAATTTTTATTCGCTGCGTAAAACAGCAAACGCCACCCCAAACAAAACCCAAAATACCGGTGCCACGCAGATGGATGAGTCATTGGCAAGCCCCGCCACAAAATATCCGCTAACTCCACACAGAAATGCCAAAGAAATTTTGTGACTATGATTCCATTTTCCTTTTTTGAAACATTTACGGATGGTTCTGCCAAAAAGCAGCAGATACAACGCTAAAAATGCAAGCAGCGCAGGCAGTCCATCCTGAACCCAAATCTGCAAGTACATATTATGTGGCTTTGTAACAATCTGTTCATTGAAACCACAATTCACTTTTCCTACATAATCATCATTCGGAAATGCATACGCAAAATTATCCTGACCTACACCAAGAAGTAATGCACGCTTCAACAGCGGAAATGTGCGCGACCAGATATAGCCACGGTTTGACGCAAAATCATAATGTCCTTCCATACCAAAAGATTCCACATAGTGAAGCATATCCGGCTTCCCAACTCCGTTAATGTAACGCAGCCCCACACCAAGCATAGCAAAATCCCACGAATATTTATCATCCACCGTAAGACGCAATACATCAAAATAAGTTTTCTGCTCCTGATACGTAATTTGACGCTTAGTCGCCTCAAACAAAAGTCCCTGATACGCATCCCCTTTTAACTTAACACCACTGAAGGAATCGCCTGTCATTTCAATCTTTTTTCCATTCTCATTCAAAGCCTCAAATTCGTAAACCGTTGCATCGGCATCCCACCGAAGCGTAATCATTTTCCCTGAATGCAATGTAATTTTCACACTCGTGCCATCTGAAATCATAGAAGAAATATGGCTGCTGCACGGCGGCTCCCATTTCCCTTTATGACAGAGCGAAAGAATGTCGGATTTTTCCACAAAAACAAAGCTACAAGTCCGACTGCCACAACAAATACGCCACAAAGAATCTTCCTATTTTTATGGATATCCGAAAACAAAAACAACACCGCCACGCATACTGCCGCACCTACACCAACCATCCCGGCAAGCGAACCGGAACCCTTTAGCATAATAAGCTGGCACACAGCGGATGCCGCCGCCACAATTTTATATCTGTTTTTTTCATCCTGTACCGCCTCATAAATGGTAAGCGGAAGCACAAGTGCCACATAGGACCCAACATAATTAGGATTGTAAAGTGTTGCATAAGAAACCCCTTTTCCAAAACTTGCCGTAATTCCATTAAACTTCTTAGGCAGCGCATGCATAAACATGGTAAAAAAAGGCGTTGTGACATCATTTGCCAGATAATCCACACCAAAAGCCTGTAACGCCCCTAAAACAGAAAGAATCAGCGACCCAATTAATAGCGCATGTACAATCACTTGAATTTTATTTTCACTCGATAAAAGAAAATAAGCAAGACAAAAAAAGAGCAACATAAGCAGTCACCACAAGTATCCCTTCCATTTGCTCAAATCCACCGAATAACGCATCTATTTTTTCATCCGCAAGCAATGCCGATATTGCGGTAACACCCCAAAATACTGCCAGTAAAATCAAAACAATTTTCTGATTTTTAGTCGTCCACACCGCTTTTGCCTGCACCCGCATCCACTGCGCAGCACAAAACAAAATAATAATCACAGCTCCTAAAAGAATCAGTGCCCCCCGCTTAAAGCCAAGAAAAAAATCAACAAATGAACCGCCGGACGCCCATGTATATTTCCCAATTCCCGATGAATACGAAGTCATCATTGTCAATAAGGGAACAACTGCCACGGCAAGAACCAGTGGCAGCATATAAAAATCAAATGAAGTTTTCTTTGACTGTTCCATCCTTTATACCTCTTCTTCTTTGGTCGAATCCGTAACGCCTGCCACAATCGCAGCTACCGCAGCAACCACAACAATCACTGCTACAATGGCAATCGCCGTAAATACACCAAGTGCTACTAATGCTCCCATACTCTCATCGTCCTTTCTCTCTTTATTTCCAACATCATTTGTAATAAGTATAACACTATCTTTCCCATTTTGCACGAATAAATTTGACAAGTCTACCTCCTGTCTGTTATAATTTCACTTGTTTGCGGATATGGCGGAATTGGCAGACGCGCTAGATTTAGGTTCTAGTGGGGAATCCCGTGCAGGTTCAAGTCCTGTCATCCGCACGATAGCTAAGAGACGTGCATAGCGGGGTGTGGGCGGCTGACGCGAGCTTGCTCGCAGGCAGACGCATCACAATCCGCGTATATACGGCGATAGCCGTGGGACAAGCGTTTCAGAGAAACGCTTGTATGCACTTCGCTTCAAAGGCTGAAAACATTCTATTTTATGAGTGTTTTTCAGCCTTTTTCTTTCTGAAAAACTGCAAAAATTCCGTTTGTTCTAACCAAAATTCTAACAAATTTTCATTTTTACGATTCTCGTATAAATCTATCTGATTTCTGCTTTCTGGAAAGGTGGAAATTCAAATGAATCTGCCTTGGCACCACACGTTTCTTTCTCTCCACCTATCTGCCACATTTACCATAGTTAATTCCGAGTAGCTATTGGACTTTAGTTTGTATTGCAACCTTATCCTTAACTATAGCCTGATGTGATTTCTGTTCGTCAGACCAGAGATTTGCCATCCGACTTCCTTCAGATTCCACCTCACGATGGACACCCTTGTCTTTGGCTGTATCCTTCCCACTACTAGGGCGGATTAGGGACTTTCACCCATTAGAAACGTGCGCCGCAAGGCGCACAATAATCATGACCACCAGCTCAGCTGGTGGTTTCCTCTGCGGCTATAAGCCTGTGGTACTAGCCGGCTCTAAAGAGCCATTGAAGATTCGCCATGCGCATAGTTACCACAGGCAAGCCCTAAAGGGCTTTAGCTTATGCCTTGTTTACTGGCTCACCCGTAAACGGGTCTATGTACTCTTTCAGTGACATCTGATCATATTCCAGATCTTGTTGCATCTGATTCCTTACATATTCTTCAATTTTCTTTGCATTTTTGCCTACTGTATCGACATAATACCCTCTGCACCAGAAATGTCTGTTTCCATACTTGTACTTCAAATTTGCATGTCTATCAAATATCATCAAAGAACTTTTCCCTTTCAAATATCCCATTATTTCTGACACACTGTATTTTGGTGGTATACTCACAAACATATGAACATGATCTGGCATACACTCCGCTGCTATTATTTCAACACCCTTTCTTTTGCACAATTCGCTTAATATATGACCTATATCTTCTCTTATTTGCTTGTATATAATCTTTCTTCTAAACTTAGGTGCAAAAACTATATGATATTTGCATGTCCATTTTGTGTGTGATAAACTATTATTGTCCATTTGGACTCCTCCTTGTTGTAATGATTTGGTTGGCGAACCTTATATTCATTATAACATGGAGGTTTTTTACTTGAAGCTAAAGCTGTTTGGGAACACACCTGCATAGCAGGTGGTTTATTTTTATTGCCAATACAAAAAAACTGCCGGCAAGACAATCTTGCCGGCAGAAATGGTATCATTTTATTTTTACTTTGTAATAATCAAAATCAACATATCCACCAGCTTCTTTTGTTGCATAATTTACAAGCCAGCTTCTTGTTCCCATAAATGTTGTCGCAGTATCAAAACCAAGTGAGAATGTTTTGCCTATGCTCTTCCAATTCTCTCCATCTAAACTATAGAAGAAGTTTGCTCTATCTGCTCTTGTCTTGCCTGTATTAAAGGCATACTCAATCTTAAGATATACTGGTGCGTTTCCTTCGATCTTTTCTTCAGAAACAGCATTTTCTTTTATCCTATCCTCTTTCTTCGCCTTTGCACCACTATTCGTATCACTATTGCAGCCCTGGAATACGTAACGGTTACCATTTTCATCGCATTTTACACCAACCATTCCATAGTGTGCACTGATTGCAGCAAGACCTGCATAATCACCCGGTTTCATATTTTCTGTCAAAACGCATGTCTCTGATGTAAAGTTAGGCCCTACCGTTCTTTGTGTCAGAGAGTTTCTTGCAAACCAGATATTCCCTGCTACCTTACCGTTTTTAATTCGATAATAACCAGGATTTTCTGTTACTGACCAGTTGGCGTCATCCGGATTATGGTTCCACTGCCATACTTTCTTTAGGCTGTCACCTTCCTTAAAATCCGGATAGGAGAAATCATCATCACCAACAATGTAATTTTCCTTATCACTCTTATTCAACTGGATAGTAAGTGGATTCTTAACCTTCTGGCTTGTTCCAAGACAATTTACAAAGTTTCCTTTATCATCATAGTAACCCATCATCGGCCAGTCTGGATAATACTTGTTATTCTTTGTATCAACATAATCCCAGTTTACAGCAAGTATAGACGGAACACGACCAAGACCATCATGATCCTGGAAAAGGAATCCATACCAGTCACCATAGATCGTGTCCACAATACCACCCTGTGCGATACCGGTTCCATACTCATATGTAGAGCCTTCAAAGATCAATTGAGCTTCCCAGTCTGACGCCTTACTATCATACAATTTTTTACTTCTATAGCATACTTCTCTACGGAACCAGCTTCCATAAGAACCAATGATCATAAGGTAATAGTAATCAGCAATCTTATAAGCATGAGCACCTTCCCATAAAGACCACTTGAATCCGCCCAATGTCTTATTAAACAGTGCTCTTGAACCGCCTTCTTTTACAACTTTTCCAATTCCACCTTCTGCCGATGATTCTTTTAAAGAAATCTTCTGAATGTTATTTCCATTGTAGATAACATACATTCCGTCACCGTCAAAGATCAATGCCGGGTCATGGAAACTTGTCTGTATGTAATATGCTTTCCACGTACCATTCTCGATATCCGGTGTCGTGTAACAATAAAAACCATCATTGTTAACATTGTAGATTACATAGAAAAGTTTTGTTTTTTCATTGTATTTTAATGACGCTGCCCAGGAACCATTCTTATATGTCTGCTGTCCGTTCTCAAGATTAAATAAATCCCTGTTCGGGAAACGGTTACATGCATAGTTTACAATTTCCCAATGAACAAGATCTGTCGACTTCATAACAGGGACACCAGGAACAAGGTTCATCGTTGTACTTACCATGTAGTAGTTCTGACCAACACGAATTATATCCAGATCCGGCACATCGGATGCAATACCCGGATAGTCCGCTACAGTAAGATTGTTCTTATCTAATTCCGGCATACCAGGCGCCAATGTTGGACGTGGTGCAGGAGATCTCGTTACGATCGGTGTTGGTGTTGCCGGCTCCGATGCGGCTGGCGTTGCTGATGCTGTCGGCTCAACCGGTGCTGTTGCAGACGGTGTCGCTGTAGGTGTTGCTGTAGGTGTTGCCTTGTTTACCGTTTCCGGTGTTGGCGTTGCTACATTCTTCTTTTTCATGCCAGTTACCGTAACTTTAACCTTTCCCAATGTTCTTTTCTTCTTTTTACCTTTTTTCTTTTTACCTTTTTTCAAAACTTCTTTTACTGTTATAGTCGCTTTTCCAGCTTTTATTCCGGTAACCTTCCCTTTTGATGTTACTTTTGCCACTTGTTTGTTACTGCTGGTAAAAGAATAAGAATATTTCTTAGTTTTATTCTTGATCAATATACTCTTTTTCTTTCCAACCTTAACAGAAATCTTCTTGGTCTTAAGAGAAGCCTTAGCCTTTGCTTCTACATCACTTCCGGCGCTGGATAGTGTTGTGATACAAAGAGCCAAAACCATAAGGCCTGCGATTACTTTTCTACTTGCTATTTGCATAATTACCTCCTTCTAAATTGTAAATTGACTAAAATAATATTTTAATTATAGCCCTATCTGTAAGATTATTCTATGATATATTTGGTACTTAAATTGAATTTTCTAGTATCTGTTTTCCTTTATAACAAAAAAAATCCACAGGTAACATTCCTGTGGTTGAAGAACTTCCGTCCTTCGCCTTTTCTTCTTCTGTTACCTCTTTTCAGTACCTTTGTAGACAATATTAACGCATATTTGATAGAAGCACCCGATATTTTTATCGAAAATAGAAAAAAACCATTAGTAGTGTTTCGAATGTAGTTTTTGGGAGTATGCCGAATGATGGAGGAATTTTACTTTTGAAAACAAAGAAGAAATAGTTAAGAAATATCCTCTTGCAAGAAGCATGTTTAAACCATTTATTGGAGCAAAAGAATTCTTACATAATAAAGAAAGGTATTGTCTTTGGTTAAAGGATATTTCACCTAACGAAGTCAAAAAGTTCCACCAGTTATGGATGCGGTCTTGAAAGTGAAATTGCTTCGTGAAAATAGTAATCGTGAAGCTACTAAAAAACTTGCTGAATATCCGATGCTATTTGGGGAAGTTCGACAACCGGAGGATACATATATCATTATTCCAAGACATTCATCGTAGAATCGCAGATACATACCTTTAGGATTTATGTCACCAGATGTGATTTGTGGAGATTCAAATCTTCTTATGCCGAATGCTACCTTGTATGATTTTGGAATAATGACAGAGTTGTCATGCAAGCATATGGGTTTAATGTGAAAACAATGACAGAGAGCGAGTGTGTGGCTGAACTTATGAAGATGTGTCAGGCGATGACGGAAGGTAGAAAGCAAAAATGAACGCATCTGTGAATAAAGAATTATTAACAATTCTTTTAGGTGCAGGAGCCATGCTGGATGCAACAGATAATGAGTTATCATGTGAGAAAATCACGAATAAAGTTATAGCAACTAAACGACCAGATTTAATGATTGAATGGGATTTTGAACTTAACGACATTGAGCCTAGTAAAATCAGTCCAAACAGTTCAAAAAAGGCAAATTGGATTTGCCCAAAAGAACATCTGTATAAAGCATCTATAACAAAACGAAATCATGGACGGAAATGTAATCATTGCAATTGCTCATGGTTGGCAGGGATAAATCAACGTGTTCGGGGAAGATATGCATGTCCAAAATGTAAGAAGACTAATTCGAAAAATGTTAATAATTTAGACTGAATTTGCAGAATATTTTTTTATCAAACCCCACTTGCATTCTTTCTACAAGAGTGTTATTATGATTATACAAAGAAAGCACCCATTCCAAAGTGGATGCTCCAAGTTTATAGCAATATTGTCCTTATGGACACTGCCTATCCTGTGGGTCAGACAGGATAGGCATTTTTATTTTTGCTTGTTCCTATTTCTCTTATCGAGAAAGGCAAGCCGGTGTACATAAACTTGGGAGGCTACCACCCTGTCATGGGTACTTTCAGTAAATATATTTTAACACGTGTCAAGTTGAATAACAACTATTAAATAACTTCTTTTATTCCTTGTTACTACATATCTTATTTCCAAAACCATACTGTTTTTTAATTCAAATACCAAGCTATACTGTTACTATTGACAGTATTCGTTGTAATATAGCAGACAAGGTTGATAAATCAATTTTTGCAGATTAGGAAATGAATGTTTTTGCGAAAATTCCTATACGTCCGATGAGATAAAAAATTTCTGGAACCAGTTATAGAAACTGCAATAATGCACCCATGCAACGCTAATCATATTTCCAAGCCAAAAGCGTTGCATTCCTTCTTAATCTTTCGCGTCCAAATGCAACGTTAAAGCCCTAGCATACCGAAAAGAGTTGTTTAGACACATTGATTTACCACAAAAAAGCTGTAAAACAAGCTAAAATTGCAACCTCTTTTAGACAATTTGGTAAAAAGCGTTGTTTTGCAAACTTAACGATGGACACGTTGTTCTCTCCTTTTCCGAATTTGTGCCTTCACTTCATCGATGGAACTTTCTCGACCTTCTTGCATCGCCGTATATCCCTGACCAAGTAAAGAATATAATTCTAACGTGGCTTCGTCAAGTTTCTCTATTTTCTCCAGCCCCTAAAAACATTTCTTAACTCAGTTATTTTTTCCATGGCTTCATCCAATGGAAGTTCTCTCCCAGCCTCCATGTCCGCAATACCATAATTTAATTCGCTTTTCAGCTTATTGTCTTTATCAAAATTGTCTTGCAGCCGTTTACTTGTTTCATTTTTCATATAGCACACCACTTTCTAAAATTATCCATTGTCACACATCACAATTCTCTTTTATGTGAAATTATATGTTCTATCAAAAAAATACTTGATATATTTCCTTACCAGTGATATTATAACTATATTGGAAGGCACCCACTCCAAAGTGGATGCTCCCACAAAGGTTAAATGCCCTTACGGACACCACCCATCCTGTGGGTCAGGCAGGATAGGCATTTTTATTTTCGCTTTGTCTTTCTCTTGTTGAGAAAGGCAAAGCAACGCTATAACAAGACTACCAAAGGCACATAACAATGTTAGTATACCGATGAAAATTGAAATGATTTCAAAAGCTGTCATAAGCGCCACCGTCTTCGCCCTGCTACGGTCCGTGCTATGTATTCCAGCAAGCCGGTGTACATAAACTTAGGAGTCTACCACCCTGTCATGGGTACTTTTGGCAAATATATTATAGCACACGTCCTCCCAAACAACAATCATTGAATAAATTCTTTTATTCCTTGTTACTACATATCTTATTTTCAAAACCATACTGTTTTTTATTCAAATGCCAAACTATACTGTTACTATTGACATTATTCATTGTAATACACCAGACAAAGTTGATAAATTGATTTTTGTAGATTAAAAAAAGAAATCTTTTCGTGAAAATTTCTATACGTCCGATGAGATAAAAAATTGCTGGAACCAGTTATAGAAACTGCAATAATGCACACACACAACGCTAATCTTATTTCCAAGCCAAAAGCGTTGCATTCCTTCTTATCCTTTCTCGCCGAAATGCAACGTTAAAGCCCTAGCATACCGAAAAGAGTTGTTTAGACACATTGATTTGCCAAAAAAAAGCTGTAAAACAAGCTAAAATTGCAACCTCTTTTAGACAATTTGGTAAAAAACGTTGTTTTGCAAAAATCCCATCCCCTTACGTCAACAACGAAACAAAAAACCAGTTATCAAAAATCTGCCACATCAAAAAGGACATCATTAATATTAATCCACCAAAGAACAACCAATTACTGCCTTTTTCAATTCCTTTGCAAAACAAAATTAGTCCAACAAGTACAAACAATAATTTCATATCCTATTTCCCCTCATTTTTCAAAGGTCATTATAACATATATTGGTAATCTATGAAAGAAAAAGCCCCCACTGCATTTTTTTAGTATACGCCCCCTCTAGTATACGCCCCCTCGTCAAAATTGCTTTCCGTTTTTTTATCTCAGCCAAAACTCCTCCCCTAATACATTACTCTTTACCGATTTCATATTTACGTTATTTAATTACGTTATTTTACACTGCTTTATTTTGCAATACCAAGTATAATATTATTTATGAATTTACCTAAGAAAGGGGTTTGACAATGAATGTATTAGACCGTATCGTGGAATTACGGCTGGAGCGTGGCTGGACCGAGTATCAACTATCCCAGCAGTCCGGCATCACCCAATCAACGATTTCAGCCTGGTATCGAAAAAACACATTGCCGTCCATTCCCTCTTTGCAAAAAATATGTAACGCATTTAATATTTCGATGTCTGAATTTTTTATGGAGGAAGACACCACTTCTGTTCATTTGAATGAAACGAGGTTTCGCTTACTCCGCTATGCAGAGCGCTTAAATGGTACACAGTTAAGTTCTATGCTTAAATTTCTGGAATCCCTTTGACTTATATCATAAAAAAGAAAGAGAGGTACTTTTATGCCATTTATTGATTCAAAAATTACCGTATCGCTCACCCCGGAAAAAGAGGAAGCTATCAAAACAAAACTTGGTGAGGCTATCCAAATTTTAAACAAATCGGAAACGTATCTGATGGTTGGATTTGAAGATAATTACGATTTGTACATGGGCGGTTCGAAATTGGACAAGGGAGCATATGTTTCTGTCAGTCTGTTTGGTCAGGCATCTCCGTCTGCCTATTCAGAAATGACAAAAGTTATTTGCGACATTTTAAGTGAAGAGCTTTCCATCCCGGGAAATCAGGTTTATGTCACTTACCACGGTGTGAACGACTGGGGCTGGAATGGCAGCAATTTTTAAATGTAACACCAAGGGAAAAGCAGAGAATTCCATTTTGCGAACTCTCTGTTTTTTTCTTTTAACCGTATTTGTTGGCAAGTAATTTGATGTACTTTTTCTTTCTCGTACGAGGAATTTTTATTTTCGCCGCCGGATAAATTCCAATAAACGCCTTTTTTCCAATAACTTTCAGTTTTTTGTTTTTATGTCTATGTACCTCAGCTGCCTTTGTACCGTAGAACGCCATTTTCCCGATTGACTGTATGTTCGTGCCAATTAGAGCACGGCGAATTTTTCTGTTTTTATAAAAAGCACGGTCAGCAATTGCTACGACATCAAAACGGATTCCTTTGGTCTCGCGGCATTTGTAAAATAATTTTTCGTACTGCCGCCCCCATTCAAGTCACAACCGGTATCCTGCCATCCCTTTTCCTCATAACATTCTTTTGGATAATATACTTTTACGTCGGAACAATTATAATCTGTGGTTGGAAAACATCCAAACAGTATTCCTCCCTAATTTGTCCCGTCCAATTTGCAAGTGGTATATGAAGCATCTCTCCAACTATTAACATACTGTGTTTTACCAATTAAACCTCCAACTGTATCACCACCAGAAACCTTGCACTGTGATTCTGTTTTTTCCGTAATCTGACCACCCCCACTTTTTTCACTTTTCAAAAATTCTCAGCGCAATACGCCACGCTTTACCAACAAGTCGTTTTGCGCCTCTCTTTTTTACGTTTTTTCGCCCTTTATGCTGTTTTTAACTTCCTTTCAAGCGGGCGCAAGTCGCTTTACGATTGTAATAAAATATATTGACTTTTTCTTCATTACATGCTAGTATATTTACAAACAAGGGTGGGAACAAAACCGTTCTCCTTGTTATTTCTATTTGATAAAAGGAGGCATGCTATTGGGAAGTAAAGATTTAGCTGAAAAGAACTTATTACAATACAAAGATGTTTTTTCTGACATCGTTAATGTAAATTTATTCGGAGGCAGACATTATATATCTGCGAACGAATTATCACGAGAACCCGGTGAACTGATTACCAAGTCCTCTTCTGACAACAAACTAAAACAACTGCAGATGGATGTACCGATGAAGTGTAACAAAAAATATAACACCCGCTTCTTTGTCTGTCTGGAAAACCAGAGCGATATCAATAACATTATGCCCATCCGCGACATGGGATATCAACATGCAAAATATATGGAACAGGTTCGGACAATCAAAGAAACAAATCGACAGCAGCAGGCTTATCCGTCCCCCATTACCAAGGGGATCCATGATACTCAAAAGCTGGATCCGGTTATTACGCTTGTTTTGAATTACAGTCAGAAAGAATGGAAAAAGCCTAAGCAGTTACAGGATGTGCTTAACATCCCCGACGATATGCGTGAGGCGTTTGAGAAGTGGATTTCACCCCATTCAATTGACATTATCAACTTAGCCAATCAATCCGAGTCCACGATGCAGATGTATCACTCCGACTTTAAATACATCGTCCGGTATCTGTCATGCAAAAATGACAAAGAAAAATTAGAATCTTTTTTCCGCACAACGGATTTTAAACTTGACCATCCAGAAGCCTTTTTAGACTGGCTGGCCGCTGTCGCAAATGACGACCGTTACATAAAGGCAAAACAGTTAATCGATAAACAAAACGAAAAAGGAGGACATATCAATATGTGTGTACTTTTAGATATGTATGAAGAACGTGGCGAAGCTCGCGGAATTGCTATTGGTGAGGAACGCGGCATTGCCATTGGTGAAAAACGCGGTATTACCATCGGCGAAGAACGTGGCGAGTCCCACGTGAACACCCTAAATCTCCATTTACTAGAGGACAATCGCTTGGAAGACATGCAGCGTGCCATGGTAGATACTGACTATCAAAAAGAACTTATGAAAGAATATGGCATTGGCATATAGTAAAGGAGGCATGCTATTGGGAAGTAAAGATTTAGCAGAAAAGAATTTATTACAATACAAAGATGTTTTTTCCGACATCGTTAATGTAAACTTATTCGGCGGCAGACATTATATATCTGCAAACGAATTATCACGAGAACCCGGTGAACTGATTACCAAGTCCTCTTCTGACAACAAACTGAAACAACTGCAGATGGATGTACCGATGAAGTGTGACAAAAAATATAACACCCGCTTCTTTGTCTGTCTGGAAAATCAGAGTGATATCAATAACATTATGCCCGTCCGCGACATGGGATATCAACATGCAAAATATATGGAACAGGTTAGGACAATCAAAGAGACAAATCGACAGCAACAGATGTATCCGTCCCCCATTACCAAGGGGATCCATGATACTCAAAAGCTGGATCCGGTTATTACGCTTGTTTTGAATTACAGTCAGAAAGAGTGGAAAAAGCCTAAGCAGTTACAGGATGTGCTTAACATCCCCGACGATATGCGTGAGGAATTTGAGCAGTGGATTTCACCCCATTCAATTGGCATTATCAACTTAGCCAATCAATCCGAGTCCACGATGCAGATGTATCACTCCGACTTTAAATACATCGTCCGGTATCTGTCATGCAAAAATGACAAAGAAAAATTAGAATCTTTTTTCCGCACGACAGATTTTAAACTTGATCATCCGGAAGCCTTTTTAGACTGGCTGGCCGCTGTCGCAAATGACGAACGTTACATAAAAGCAAAGCAGTTAATCGATAAACAAAACGAAAAAGGAGGACATATCAATATGTGTGTACTTTTAGATATGTATGAAGAACGTGGCGAAGCTCGCGGTATCCATGAAATTAACACCTTAAATCTCCGTTTACTAGACGACAACCGTTTGGAAGACATGCAGCGTGCCATGGTAGATACTGACTATCAAAAAGAACTTATGAAAGAATATGGCATTGGAAAATAAGCAATAAAATAGGATGCCCGAGCAAAAAGCTTGCCCCTGACATCCTTATATAACACAAGATATTTCATTTATGTATCTTACTTTCCAAGCAGTTCTTCGACAAACTGGTTGTAATCCTGCATCGTGGTACAGTTTGGCGCATAATCGCTGAGCAGTCGTTTTTTCAACTGTGCTTCTTTTGTTTTGACGCACTCGCGAATTGCCGTTGGGAACAATTTAGTGCCAAGCTGTGTGGCAACTTCCTCGATTTCCTGACGCACATCTTTTTCCAAATTGGAGCGGCCGGCGTACTTCACAAGTAAAAGACCGGCGATCTGCAAATTGCGGTTTTGGCGCTTTTGAACAGCATGAATTGTATCGCTGAGTTTTGTTAGTCCCTGCAGTGCAAAGGCATCCGCCGTGACCGGGATAATTACTTCGTCCGCAGCAATCAGACAGTTATACAATACAATATCAAGAGATGGTGCTGTGTCAATTACGATGTAATCATAGCCGTCTAACATTTCAAGCGCATCCTGCAAACGGTACATTCCTTCCACATTTCCATCTAAAAGTTTTCCCGCCTTGGCAAGCAATGGGTCCGAAGCTACAATATCTCCGTTCTCCATGTGTTGCACAGCCTCATCAAGTGGCACCGGGTCCTCATCAACCATGACATCATAAAGAGTTGCCGTATCCTCAATTGCTGCCTGATAGGTACTTGTGCTATTTCCCTGCGGGTCCGCATCAATTAATAAAGTTTTTCCTTTTTGATTCAAAATCCCTGCTAATGTTGTAGCGGTTGTCGTCTTACCAATACCGCCCTTTTGGTTTGCAATTACATAAACCGTTGCCATAATTTTCTTCCTTTCCGACATTCTTGTCCCACATCCTTTTAGAATGCAATCTGGCCTTCAATTTTCTGATTCACCACATAATAAACAGCTTGTTCTTCCGGTTTCACGTAAATATCAAGCTGTTCAATTTCCTCTTCTGCAACTCCTTTTGTTAAAACGTCATCGTGAATCAATTCCAACAAATGCTTTGTCGAACGTTCACGTCCTTCGTACTGAATCACCATATTTTTCTTTGCACTGGCGAAACCCCCAATTTGTTTATTTGCTCTTTCCACACTGCATCTTCGAGCCATACAATCACCTCCGTATTTTACTGTTCTTCCTCTTTCGCTTTACTGCGTTTTATCATATGATTTACGGCAAACCCAAGTCCCATAAGGATCCAGAACAAAGGTGCCACACATACACTTGAATCATTTGCAAGACCAACTACCATGTAACCACTGGCACCACAAAAAAATTGCCATTGCTGTTTTGTGAAGCCATGTCTTTTTTCTCTGCATTCATGCAATTCTTCCATGTTGCAATAACAAGCATCACGTACAAAGCAATCAATGCCAGACAGGCAAGCATACCGTCCTGCGTCCAAATCTGAAGATACATATTATGCGGTTTCGTAATAAGCTGCGCATTAAACTCAGAATTCACTTTTCCCACATAATCATTATTCGGAAATTCATATACAAAATTATCCGCACCAACACCAATCAAGGCCGTTGATTTAAGCATTGGAAATGTACGTGACCAAATATAACCACGGCGGGTCGCAAAATCGTAATTATTTTCAAAACCAATCGAATCCACTTTTCTTAGTTTGTCCAATCGTCCCTGCGGATTATAATACAAAAGTTTATTATCTTTTTTCACCAAATCCCACGTTTTTCCATCTGCACCAATTTCAAGACACGGAATCGTTGTTTTATCGACCTCAACAGCAGATGCCGAGAATTTAATCTTTTCATATCCTTTTTCTGCAATCGTCACAACATTATTATTTGTCGCAGTCTCCAGTGTTTTTCCCTTTTTATCCTTCAAAGAAAAGGAACCGATACTGTCAGTCGAAGTAAACTCTCCTACAACCGTCTTTCCGCTGCCGGTCACAATTTCAAACGAATTTTTCTTTGTCTGAATGGACGAAATAGTATTCGTCGTTTTTTCTCCCTCGCTGCCCGTAAACCGGTTTAAAATGCCGGGTTTTGCAACGAGCACGCAGACCACCGCAGCAATACACACAACAACCGCCCCAACCGAAACAAGTAAATGCTTTTTCACATAAGGAAGCAGAAAAATGAGTGCTGCAACAACAGCTCCGGCAACACCAATCAGTCCGGTCAATGACTGTGAGCCATACAGCATAATCAACTGGCAAGCAGTAGATATCAGAGCCAGTACACGAAATGTCATTTTCTTTGCCGTAAAAAGCAAAAGAATCGTAATCGGTAAAACAACCGCCACATAAGAACCAACATAGTTCGGATTGTGAAGTGTAGAATATGCCATACCCTTACCAAATGTCAATTTTATATTAAAACCACTTCTGCCAGCCAGTTCAGTCGTAACCAAAGGCCTTGCCCAGGCACTCTGAATCCAATCCAGACCAAACGTTTGGAATGCACCGAGAATACCAACAACACAAGAGCCGGCAGTCAGTCCGTTAAGAAGCCACTCCACTACCTCTTCTTTCTTCACGTAACCATACACAAACAAAAAACAGATTACATAAATAAGAAGGACAAATACGCCCTCAAACTGCTCATAACCGCCTAAGAACGCATCCTCTGCATGCTCCGCTCCCATCGCCGAAAACAGCGAAAATAAGGCAAACACCGATGCCGGAATCAACGGAATCCACACATTTTTATCAAACAATCTGCCATTTTCACCAGTACAAAGCCAATATGCCAAAATAACCGTAACAATGGCACCCAGTATCATCAAAAAATGCGATTTATAATACAAAAAGAAATCTGTCACCTGACCATTTGCCGATGACCATAATTGTTTACTCAATCCATTATCATAAATATGTGCATTGGTAATCAATGGAAGCACTGCCAGTATAAGCAAAATTGGCACAAAAAACTTTTTCCCATATTCTTTTTGCTGCTTTTGTTGTTTCATTTGCAATCTCCTTTATTCCTCAATAAACCTCTTGATTTTTTTCATCTTTTCTTTTGTCATGCGGTAACCATGCCAATAAGCCATTTCCAGTTTCCGCACATCACTTTCAAAGCTGTTCAGCAAATGGTTCGGCCGTAGAATCATCACTTTTCCTTCCTTCGCTAACGCCTCACACTCTTTCACTACAGCATTGTAGCGGTCCGGTCTCTCCATAATCACTCGTTTAATCTCCGGATATTTATGTCCTAGCATTCTGGCACCCATTTTATCATATTTGCCATAACGTTTCACAAACCCGCGTGGCTGCGTAAGCACAACAATTAATTTGTCACAACCGTCATCTAACGCTTTTTTAAACGGAATCGGGTCAACCAGCCCGCCATCGTAATACTTCTGTCCGTCCAAATCAATCGCTGGGAAAAACATTGGCAATGCACAGGTTGCACGAAGCATTGTAAATTTCTCATCCATATCCATTGCGTTTTTATACTCAATCTGTCCGGTTTTTGCATTTGTCACACCAACCAGACAAGTTCCCTCATATGAACGAAAGGTGTCCCAATCAAATGGAATTAAGTGGTCCGGAATTTCTCCAAAAACAAAATCCAGTCCGAAAATACTTTTATTTTTTTTCCAGTTGCTCCGGCTCATATATCGCTTATCATTACGGTATTTCTGCATAATTTCCAAATTTCTCTGTGGTTGTTTAGAAATATACGAGACGCCATCCGCAATTCCAGCGGAAACACCAATACAGTAAGGCAGTAATATATTCTCCGACAACAGTGCATCCATCACACCGCAGCTAAAAAATCGGTCGAAATGTCCCACCTTCAAAAACAATCCCTGTCATATGCATGCTCCTTTCACGCCATTTACTCTATTTTATCACAGATAAAGAGACGCCGCAACCAAAGAGCGGCATGTCTGCGTATAAAATAAAAATAGCAAAAGAAGTTCCATTCGTTTATATCGAACAAACTTCTTTTGCCATCTTTAGCTATTTTATTGTAACAGCCCTGCTTTTCAACAATCCATTTTCAAATCTTACTCAGCGTTATTGTATTTCACACCTGTCATAAGCTTTTTGCCTTTAATAGCAAACAATTCAGATACACTAACAACCTGATATCCTTTGTCTTTGCACTGCTCCAAAATTTCCGGAACTGCCTCTGCTGTCTTATCATGAACGGAATGCATGTTAATGATACCGCCATCTTTTAAGTTATTGATTACATTGTTTACCAAATCATCTTTCGTTGTTTTATCCTGATAATCCTGACTCCAAATCGATACATCGATAAACGGTTTCTCGATTACTGCATACATCGCCTGACTATAAGCAACGTTTGGCGCACGGAACAAGAAGTGTTTGTATCCGGTGATTTCAGAAAGAAGTGCATCTGTCTTAGCAATCTTCTCTTTGATTACCTCTGGTCCTACACTATTCAACCCATTGGAATCATAAGAATGATTTGCCACCTCAAATCCAGCCTCTTTCGCTGCAAGAACTTCATTTCTGGAATCCTCATCATGCTCAATATGAGCACCGATGTAGAAGAATGTTGCATGAGCGCCTGCTGCAGTTAAAGCTTTCTGAATCTTCATACCATTATCAACAAATCCTGTATAACCTCCCGGGCCATCATCAAATGACAAAGCAACAACCGGTTTTTCAGGGTCAATGTTTTTGTCAATCCAATTCTGATCAAGACCATCGTATTTGAACTCAGAAGATTCAAATTCCGGTGCTACTGTTGGTTTTGGTGTTGGTTTGCTTGCTCCTGCTGCCGGATAAATAGCTCCTGCTCTGGCAACAAATACAATGCTTGTAATCTTAACGGATTTCAACGTTTCCGGCCAACCATAACTAGCAGCCGCATCCATCGGCTGGATGTTCAATCCAACGGCAGGACCTGTTACTTTCTCATCAAATGCTACCGATACGGATGTAGCACCCGCTGCCATGTTATAATTAAATGCTACACCATCATCAAAACCTGTCAACTGCTCTGTTGTACCTGCTACAGCAATTTTGCCGGCTGTTAATTTGGAAGTGTCTTCACCTTCAAAAGTAAGTTCATAGCCAATTTTTACTTCCTTAAAATAAGCCAAATCAAAGCGTGCATCCAGCTGGCTGCTAAAATTAATCGTTGCCGGTGAAGAACTGAATTCGGTATCGCCAACTTTTGTCATATCAATTGTAATGTCTTTTACTGCCTCGCCCTGCTCCGGGGTAGCGGTTGGTGTCGGTACTACAGCGGTTGGTGTTGCGGTTGGTGTTGCTGTCGGTGCCGTACTTGGTTTATTCGTGTTTGGTGCAGTGGTAACTGCCGGTGCTTTTGTAACTGCCGGCTTCTTTGCCTTAACAGTAACTTTGCAGGTCAGTTTTTTCTTTCCAACCTTTGCTAATACGACTGCCTTTCCGGCTTTCTTTCCTTTTACTACGACACTTGTTTTCTTTTTCTTCGAAAGACTAACAACCTTTTTACCTGACTTAATGGACCAAACTGCTTTCTTTCCATTCTTCAGCTTAATCGTCTTTTTCTGTCCAACCGAAATGCTTACTTTCTTTGTGCTAAGTTTCGGTGCCTTTTTCTTTGCTGCTGCCGGTGAAGATGGCATTGACACGCCAAGAAGCAATGCTGCCGTCATCACATAACTCATTGTTTTACAAAACTGTTTTTTCAACCTTGTGTCCTCCAATCATTTTTTGTTTTTGAAACCGCCCCGTAAACAAACCCTGTTTCGTATACGATCCCTCTCTTTGAGATTATTGTAACACCAAGGTATAACTTTGTAAATATATTCCATGCGATATTATAACGTTTTACTTATAGCAATTTTTAATAAAAGTATAAGGTTACGCTTATACTTTTATTCATCTTCATACATTCGGAATAATGTTTTTAAGATATTCTGGTACTCTTTCTGCTTTTCTTCGTCCTCCAACTGCTTTAATTCCTGAATCGGCTCACGAATCAAGCGCTGCAAAGAAGCATGAAGCACCTTTTTCAATAATTTCTGCTCTCTGTGATTCAGAGAAATTTTTCGATTTAAATATTCATAACTGTCCGTCTCAATCTGTAAACACCGTTTCTGCAATGTCTCAATCGTACCATCCACACGGCTCAATAAAAGCCATTCCATCGTCTCCTGCACCTTTTCTTCAATAACCTGTTCACAGTCTGCCGCCAGTTTTTCCCGCTCATTCTGATTTTTTTCGGTAATTTTCTGCAGCGTATCCATATCAATCAACTGCACCCCCGGAACTTCTTGTAACCGGCTGTCAATATCCCTCGGTGATGCCAAATCCAAAAACTGCATTTGTCTGACACCCATCTCTTTCCATTTATCGTACAAAACAACCAGATGCGGCGATGACGTTGCTGATACAACCGTTTCACACTGCTTCATCACATCATAACGCTCATGATAGTCCACCACTGTCAAATTTTCATGTACCGCTAACAATTCTTTTGCGTGCGCAAGCGTCCGGCTGCACAGATAAATCTTCTTAGCTCCGTATTCAAACAAATATGTCAAAGCAAGTGCCGCCGTTTTTCCGCTTCCAATCACAAGAATATTTTTCCCGCTAACGCCACCGGCACGGTGCAACTCTTTCACGCCAATATAACTGACTGACAGTGGCTTTTCACTGATACGGTAATTCGTCTTAATCCACTTGGCACACGTCACTGCATCCCTTACAATGCGCTCCAATTCTTTGCCGCTGTGCCCCATGGTCCTGGCAAAATCCATCGCCTCAACAACCTGCCCTAAAATCTGGTCTTCACCTACGACTAACGATTCCAAGCCTGCCGCCACGCGGAACAAATAAGAAACCGCCTCACTGCCCTCTTTTTTCTTACAGCAATCCCCAAACGAAACATTCGGGAAAATGTCCTGGTAGCAGGACTGCACCTGCTCCCCGTCACCTCATCCGAATGAGAAAAATAGAAAATCTCGCTGCGCGGTTGCAAGTCGAGACAATCACACACTGTTTTAAGCCAATGACAGAAAGCCGCTCCCATAATTCAATTTTTTTTGAGTCGGGTAACGCCACCTGCCCGCGCAGGGCAAGTGGTGCTTCTTTATAGCAAATTCCAACATAGCCAAAAATCATGGTTACTGCTCCTTTTGTTCTTCCTTAAGCCACCGAGCTACATCAAGCGCATGATAAGTAATAATCATTTTGGCACCGTCACGCTTAAATCCAATCATGTGCTCCATCACAATTCGTTTTTCATCAATCCAGCCTTTTTGCGCAGCTGCCTTCACCATCGCATATTCTCCGCTGACATTATACGCCACAATCGGAATATTATAATGAATGGAAATATCTTTTAGCACATCCAGATATGCCATCGCCGGTTTTGCAATAATTAAATCAGCACCTTCTTTGATGTCCTGCTCCACTTCCCGCAGAGCTTCTTCTCCATTTGCCGGGTCCATCTGATAACTTTTGCGGTCACCAAATCCAGGTGCCGAATGTGCAGCATCACGGAATGGACCATAATAAGCAGACGCAAATTTTGCACTGTAGGACATAATCGGCGTATTATATAGGCCTTCTTCATCAAGAGCCTTGCGGATTGCCTCAACACGTTTATCCATCATATCACTCGGTGCAATGATATCTGCTCCTGCCTTTGCATACACAACAGATGCCTTTGACAAAAACGGAAGCGTCTCATCATTTAAAACTTCCCCATCGCAAATCAGACCGCAGTGTCCATGTGATGTGTATTCACACAGGCAGACATCCGCAACAACAACAAGTTCTTTGTAATTTTTCTTAATATAGCGAATCGCCTGTGGCACGATTCCATCTTCGGCATACGCACCACTTCCCTGCTCATCTTTGTGTGCCGGAATACCAAACAATAAAACTGCCGGAATCCCTGCCTCACGCACTCGGTCAAGTTCTTCATGAAGTCTGTCAATCGAATACTGGCAGATGCCCGGCATCGACTCTACCGGTTCACAAATATTTTCTCCTTCTATTACAAAAATCGGATAAATCAATTCGTCCACCCGGACATGATTTTCCCGCACCATATCTCTCACTCGTTCGTTCATCCGCAGTCTTCTCGTTCGTTCCATTTTAATGCACCTTCCTTTTCGTATCCAATTACCTGTTTAATAAGATAGCATAAACCAGCGAAACATCTTTTTGTTTCGTTTATAAATCTTTTTATACTGAGAGTGCGGCAAAGGGCATGGCACTGTCCCTGTTTCTACCGTAACACTCACAATTTTCTTCTCGTACACAAGCCAGTCCGCAAAGCCTCCGTGTTCTTCTGTACTCGAACTCTTTGGCATCATTCGGTAATGATTTCTCTTTTTTATTTCACTTGCTAACCTGTACTGCTTTTCATGCAGTGGCGACGATACATCAAAATCCCAGTATAAAATACTGCCGGTCGAATGGAGATTCAACACTGTCTTTGGCGATATCCGCTTAACAAAAGAAATTAATGCCTTCGTTTCCTTTTCGCTCGCTGCCTTCTTTCCTCTATATGTTGTGGCATCCGGTTTTCTTTTCTTCCCCTTCTTTTTATCCTTTTTCTTATCTGCTGAAAAACCGGCAGGGAAATTATTGTTAATATTAACCCCTCTGGCATTATTTTTCCACGTATTGAAATGCCCTATCTTCTGTATTTTCTTGCGAAGTTTTGCATTGCGGATTCCACTTGCCCCATACTGCGAAATTGTCACACCGTCTGGGTTATCCATCGGCAGAATATAAAGGCAGGTCGAACGGAATCTTGCGCGGTGCTCACCATATTCCCGAAGAATTTCCTCGGTCTGTCGCATAATGACCTGTGTATTTTTCCACTCTCTGGCATGAATTGCCGCATCAATCACAAGTTTCTTTGCCGCAGAAGGATTTCCCACACGCAGGCACCAGATTTCCCTGTTGTCATATGTCCTGCCAAGGCTCGACAGCCCTGTTTTTCCGGGGTATTTGTGAGCAATCTTACGCAAATCTCTTGTCATCTCTGCATAGTCGTATTTCTTATCCTTTTCACTGACAATCCACGGCTCTTCTTTTACAACAATTTTAATCCTGCACTGGTTCTTATCCGAATCTTTCACCTTTACGAAAAGGTAAGTCGTACCCTTCTTTTTCGCCGTAATACGTCCGTTTTATTGACACTTGCAATCTTTTTATTCTTTATTTCAAAAAACAATTTCTTTTTGGCATAGTTAAAAGAAACTGTCGCTTTTTTCTTTTCCCATAACTTTATTTTACTGCCACTTTTGCTCTTGATTTTCTCATTAAAATAAATGTAAATATAGCAGTTTTCGCCTGTCACTTTAGACGTCGCCTTTAAGAGCGTGTAAATTTTATTGTTTTTTGTCTTACATTTTACCACACCGGAGGAAGAAACGGTAACTAACTTCTTTTTTACTTCTTTTTTCGAAGCACCTCCATAAATCTCAAAAGCTGATTCCTGTGACATAATAAGTTTTACCGAATCGGTCGTATACGAGTAAAGGTGATATACCTTTTCCCCCTTCACTTTCCGATAATGAATCCCCTTCATGCCGCCTTTATAATACTTAGCGTGGGACGATACCAGTTCATACTTTTCCACCGGCTTTGGAGTTTCATTTGGCTGTGGCGCAGCTGTTGGCTCCGGCTCCTCTGTGGGCTCCGCGGTCGGTTCTTCTGTCGGTTCAGGCGTTGGCTCTTCACTCCACTCCGTCTGATTGTTCTTCTGTCTTGCCTGCAAATGGGCAGGACTCCCGCTTATGAGGTCACATAAAATTAAGGTTGTGGCAAGCAATGCCGCTATTTTTTGCTTATGCGTTTGACTCATTTCCCTTATTTCCTTTCCATTAATCGTGATGTTTCACTTTTACTGCAAGATAAAAGGTACCTCACAATGAGATACCTTTTGTACTTGTTTGTTATAACAGATAAAGCTTAAGCTAATTTGTTTTTTGCTACTTCTACCAAAGAAGCGAAACCTTCCGGATCGCTGATTGCCATCTCAGAAAGCATTTTACGGTTTACGTTTACCTCAGCAAGTTTCAAACCATACATAAATTTGCTGTAGGAAAGACCATTCATTCTAGCTGCTGCGTTAATACGAGCAATCCAAAGCTGTCTGAACTGTCTCTTTTTCTGTTTTCTACCTGTATAGGACTCTTCCAACGCACGCATAACAGACTGTTTTGCAACACGATACTGTTTACTTCTTGCGCCTCTGTAACCCTTTGCCAGTTTCAATACTCTTTTATGTTTTTTCTTTGCGTTCATTCCGCCTTTAATTCTAGCCATTTGTCAGTTCCCTCCTTCGCCATTAGCTGTATGGCATAATCTTTTTCATTGTTTTTACATTAGTTTCATCTACAAGAGCAGACTTTCTGAGATTTCTTTTTCTCTTTGTTGTCTTCTTAGTCAAAATATGACTCTTGTATGCTTTGTTTCTTTTCAATTTACCGGTACCGGTAACTTTAAAGCGCTTTGCAGCAGCTCTTTTTGTTTTCATTTTCTGATTTGCCATGATATTATTCCTCCGTTATTATTTTGTGGCTGATAAAAACATTACCATACTTCTTCCTTCCATCTTCGCAGGTTTGTCGACGGAAGCAACGTCCTTTAATTCTTCAAAAAACGCATTCAGGATTTCTCTCCCTACATCTTTATGAGCCATTTCTCTACCACGGAATCGGAGTGAGACTTTTACTTTAGCTCCCTTTTGCAGGAATTTCTTTGCCTGATTTACTTTCGTGTTCAAATCATTGGTATCAATGTTTGGCGAAAGTCTGATTTCTTTTGTCTCGATGGTTTTCTGTTTCTTCTTTGCTTCTTTTGCTTTACGAGCCTGCTCATAGCGGTACTTGCCGTAGTCAATAATTTTACATACCGGCGGTTTTGCAGTCGGTGCAATCTTTACCAAATCAAGTCCTGCATCTTTTGCTTTGAAATATGCTTCTTTTGCCGACATAATGCCAAGCTGTTCTCCATTTGGTCCAATTACACGAACTTCTCTGTCACGAATCTGCTCGTTAATCATTAAATCGCTTATTGTTCTTACCTCCTAAATGAAAAAAAGATAGCTGTTTCTAAAAGCCAGCTATCCACGTAAAACATTTCCTATCATTATAATAGATGTGAACCAATACCGTGTGATAACAAATGTTATACGGCAAGGTGAGAGTGGATAACTCTGCTTTTTACACCTTTGGTAGTGTACCATAGAAAGGTGGTGTGTGTCAAGTGATTGCTGTTAACTTTTTTTCAGTTTCCGTAAATGGCCTTAATTCAATTTATATTTCTTGCGCCGCTCCCGCTTAGCAAACGCACAGGGGTATCGACACGCAAACTACGCGTGTCTGATACCCGATGTGTTTGCAGCGCAATCATTATAAATTGAATTAAGGTCATTTATTGGATTCCTGAAAAATCAGCAGCAATCACTTGACCACACACGCTTACATACAAAGTATCAGCCATGGTATTAAGGCAGGGCAACAAATGATTGGGGGGATGTCATTTATTGAATTCCAGTAATTAGGCAGAAAAACTTTGAAACTCGTGGGTTTTGAGTACGTCGGTATGTAGCGCTGGTAGTTTCAGCGCCCATACCGCTACGTACTCAACGAGCGAAAGCGCCCACGAGATACAAAGCTTTTCTGCCTAATTACGGAAACAATAACACGCACCCCCCACTTAATTTACCATCCCCGATATATCAACCTTAATAAACTGCTGAAGCCATTCGATGATGTCTTTTTCGTTTGCAGGATTTAAGTTCTGAATTGAGGATAGATTTTCAATTGTCATGTGGTCCCAGCGAATCATCCAGATTCCGTATGCCAAAATCACGGCATTTAAAACCAGACCGATGGCACTCAAAATCAATCCGATGATTCCTAATTTTCTTGCATTTTTACCGCCTTTTGCCACTGCAATAATGCTAAAGACAAGGGCGATTGCGGCAGGGATTACGCCGATACCTGTTCCAAAACAACAAAAACAAGAAACTCCACCTAATATAAGAGAGGCAATTGCAAGCCCTCTGTGTCGATTTATATCTGTCATAGATACCTCCATTTCTATATCCTGCCATATGGGGCAAAATAGGCTGCTGCCTGTTCCAGATGCTGCATCGACGAATTATTCGTAATTTTAATTAACAGCACCGCTACGACAATGGCAAGGATGACCCCTGCCACTCCCACAACGATACCGGCAATTGCTGCATCTTCCTGATTTGAATTGTCATCACGAAGTCCCAAAATTCCAAATACAATGCCAAGCACTGCCATTACCAAAGAAATGGACCATTGCATACAACAAACCATCGAAGCACATGAAAGCACTAACGACGCAATCGCTTTTGCATTTGTCTGTCTATTCTGCTGCATACAAACCTCCTGCTTATTTGCTCTCCGGTGTCACTTCTACCTTACGAATTTCTTTCGTACGGATTTCCTTGCAAATGTCATCAATGAACGCATCCAAAGACTGTGCACCCTCGTCTCCTTTGAAACGGCTGCGAACGGATACAACGCCTTCTTCCTCTTCTTTCTGCCCAACGACGAGCATATACGGTGTTTTCTGAAGTCTTGCCTCGCGAATCTTGTAACCGATTTTTTCGGAACGGCTGTCCACGCTGCAGCGGATGCCATTCGCTTTTAATTTCTCTTCCACGCTGTTTGCGTAATCGAGATATTTCTCGGAAATTGGCAGAACACGTACCTGCTCCGGTGAAAGCCATGTCGGGAATGCACCGGCATATTTCTCAATCAGCCATGCTAACGTTCTCTCATAACATCCAATGGATGTTCTGTGGATGATGTATGGACGTACTTTCTCACCATTTTCATCAATATAATACATATCAAACTGTTCAGCCAAAAGGGCATCCCACTGAATGGTAATCATGGTATCTTCTTTACCGTATACATTTTTCGCATTGATATCTACTTTTGGTCCGTAGAAAGCGGCCTCTCCAACATCCTCAGTAAATGGAATATTCAGTTCTGTCAAAATCTGGCGGATATCTTCTTCTGTCTCATTCCAAACTTCCGGCTCGCCGATATATTTTTCACGGTTTTCAGGATCCCATTTGCTCAGATGATACGTTACATCTTCCTCAACACCAAGTATCTGCAAACAGTACTGAGCGAGAGCGATACAATCCTTAAACTCTTTTACCATCTGGTCCGGACGCACAATCAAATGTCCTTCAGAAATTGTAAACTGGCGCACACGAGTCAAGCCGTGCATTTCACCGGAATCCTCATTACGGAACAATGTTGATGTCTCACCATAACGACATGGCAGGTCACGATAGGATTTCTGGCTTGCCTTGTAAACATAATACTGGAATGGACAAGTCATCGGACGAAGGGCAAATACTTCCTTATCCTTTTCCTCATCGCCAAGAACAAACATACCTTCTTTGTAGTGATCCCAGTGACCGGAAATCTTGTACAAATCAGATTTCGCCATCAAAGGTGTCTTCGTTCTCATGTAACCGCGCTTTTCTTCCTCATCTTCAATCCAGCGCTGCAAAGTCTGGATAACCTGTACACCTTTTGGCATCAAAAGCGGAAGTCCCTGACCGATTACATCAACGGTGGTAAACAGTTCCAGCTCACGTCCCAATTTATTGTGGTCGCGTTTTTTAATATCTTCCAAATGCTCCAGATAAGCATCCAAATCCGCTTTCTTTGTATAAGCAGTTCCGTATACACGGGTAAGCATTTTATTTTTCTCATTTCCTCTCCAGTAAGCACCGGAAGAAGAAATCAGCTTCATTGCCTTTAACGGTTTTGTATTCATCAAATGAGGTCCGGCACACAAATCAATGTATTCGCCCTGCTGATAGAAAGAAATCTCAGCATCTTCCGGTAAATCTTCAATCAACTCAACCTTATACGGCTCCTCACGTTTTTTCATCAAATCAATTGCCTCTTGTCTTGGCAGGGTAAAACGCTCTAATGTCGCACCTTCCTTAACAATCTTTTTCATTTCTTTTTCAATCTTGTCCAGTGCCTCACGATCCAATGGTGCTATATCAAAATCATAGTAGAAACCTTCCTCAATCGAAGGTCCAATGGCACATTTGGCATCCGGATACAATCTCTTAATCGCCTGTGCCAGCACATGGGATGCAGTATGACGGAATGCTGCTTTTCCTTCGTCGCTGTCAAATGTCAAAATATTCAGTGTGTGTTCGCCATCTACTATTGTGCGCAAATCCACAACTTCGCCGTCTAACTCGGCAACACATGCCACTCTGGCAAGTCCTTCACTGATGTCTTTGGCAATATCAATAATGCTCATTGCCTGTGAATACTCTTTGCTTGAACCGTCTTTAAGTGTTACTTTCATGTCAATTCCTCCTGTCTTCATTCAATATACAAGAAGGCCTCATCCCTTCTTGCTGTTATAGTTCGAAGGGACGAGGCCATTAATTCAATGTTCTCGCGGTTCCACCCTTGTTGGACGAAATAGTAATAAATCATCCCGGCTTCATTCTGACGATAACGGGGTCACCGGACCGGATTGGGGTCACTCCGAGGTAGTTTTCAAACGGTTTCCATGAAAATGCTTCCAGCACAAGGCATTTCTCTCTGACATGTTCTGCGTTTTACTCGTCTCATCTACGTGTTACCGCTATTATAATCTTGAAAATTTAAAATGTCAACACCTTTAAATTCTTGAGTTTCCGCAGTTTTATACACAAGTGCGTCATTTTCCATATGCAGTTATAAACAACTTTCAAAAAAACACCAAAATATAAGGAATCTTCTTCCTTTTTGATGTAAAATTAATTCACCACAAAAAAATCGTACTAAACAAAAAAGAGGAGGATTCCCTGTGGTTTATTTTACAACAAATACTTATACATTGAAACGGGAAATTTTAAATTTTTCAAATAAAATTTCCAAACAGCTTTCGAAACCGGAACGCAAATTCACTGCTGATATGACTTACGGTATGCTTGCTGCCGGAAGCTGTCTTCTGACTGATGTTGTGGATCAGCTTCATGAAGATTCCAAAAAAATAAATATTGTAGATCGTCTTTCCAGACATCTTGATAAAGGTGTTCCTGCACAAGCTGCATCTTCTTATCTTCAGCAGATCAAGAAATGGGTTCCTTCCGAACCGGTCATTCACATTGATGACAGTGATGTTGTAAAATCGGGCGGCTACAAATTTGAATCGCTCGGCATCGTACGGGATGATTCGGAAAGCACATCTGCTAAAAATGTTTATAAAAAGGCTACCATGTAACAGAACCCTGTGTCCTTACTACCGGCAATCATCCGGTCAGTATCTTTTCAAAAGTACATTCTTCAGCTGAAAAGGGTTATAAATCCGCCAATACCGTTACTTTTGAAGCTATGGAACGAGGTTCGGCTCTTTTGAAAAAGCAACTTTCTGCATGGATCGTGGTTATGATGACAATAAGATGTTCCTGAAGCTTGACTCTTTAAATCAGGAGTATGTGATCCGGTTAAAATCTAACCGCAAGCTTCTTTATCACAATAAATGGACATTTGCTACGGAATTGCGCAACCGTCGCAAAGGGAAAATTAAAACCAATGTATTTTATAAGGGGAAAAATCACGAGGCTTACATTTCCCATGTCAAAGTCCAGATTACAGCTTCCAGAAAAGATATTTATCTGGTACTGGTTTATGGCATCACAGAACATCCCATGATGCTTGCCACAAATAAAGAAATCAAGTCCAAAGAGGATGTGATCAAAGTGGCAAGAACCTATTTTTCGCGATGGAAGATCGAGGAATACTTCCGTTGTAAAAAGCAGATGTTTCGGTTTGAAAACTTCCGTGTGCGGAAGCTTCGTGCAATTAACGCACTTAACTTTTATATTACCCTGTGCATGGCATTTCTGGCACATATGTCCATGAAATCAGAAACAAATGCGCTTAAGGTTTCCATTATACAAAAAAGCAGATCCTGTAAAGGCAAAAGTATTCTTCTGCTATTATCGACTGGCGAAAGGCATCCGTGGCATACTCTCATATGCAAAAGAAGGCGTCAGGCTATGGTTCCGACCCAAACGTCCGAGATACCGTCAACTCTGCCTTAAACTGGTTGTCTGAATAGATAAAAAAATAATTCTTCCAAAGTCCGGTTTCGGCGGGGCTTATTAAAGTGCCTCTAATCCTGATACTGTCGCTTTTGAGTTCTCAAAATCCAGCAGATTAGTGTTTTAATTAAAGTCATCCACTTTTTTTAATGTGCTTTGCGGAAACTCAAGCTTTAAATTCTTTTATTTGCAAGAACCTCATACACATTCTTAAACGAATCTTTCACCGCATACAATTCCGTGAACAAACCACAATATGGACCATTCATCGAGTAGCCATAGCTGCTTTCATCCAGCGATGGGTCATCCTGCCATCCCCAAATTGAAACCGCTTTTAAAGGTCGGCTCTCCTCCAATTTTTTAATTTCTTCATCTGATTTTCCGGTGCATTTTGCCGAAATTTCATTTACGTCCACAAACATCTGGAACAGTTTTTTATAAAATGCAGCATGTTTTTTCTTCATGGCGGCCGTCCCCATATAATTTCTTACTGCCATTTCGGTCACCTGAACTTCACAGCCAAGTGCTGCATAAGTCTCAATTGATTTCTTAATATCCGAAATATTCTGCTCATTCATGCATCCATTCTGAGTTCCGTAACCGCCAATGTATCCCTGCATGCCAACGCCGTCACACAACTTGCGCGTATTTCCCTTGGCATCCTTTGCATAACTGTTAATGCTCTTAACCAAATTTACGATTTCCTCACGCTTTGATTTGTAGAAAGAATTGTAATCATTATAATACAATTTGATATCGGCCCCAAGTTCATCTACCGTATTTTTCGCATAAAGGAACGACTGCTCCACATAATCACTGCCAAGAATTTTATAAAACTGATTATCTTTTCGGAGATTTCGGTTGTCATTTCCCACATTCTGGTCTGCTACAGCCTCATTTACAACATCCCAGCAGTAAATCACACCCGGGTATTTCTTTTCAAAATGAGTGATTACTTCTTTAATATAATACTGAAGACGTTTCTGCATAACCGCCTTGCTTACATATTTCTTACTTGTGTCATAGCCCTCGCGGAAGAACCAGTCACACATATACGCGTGCCAGACAAGGACGTGACCGCGCATCTGAATTCCATTTTCCTTGGCAAACGAAATGATGGCATCAGCTTTTTCATAATTCATCACTGGCATTCCATCTTTACTTTGCGCAGATTTTGCCTGGTCTAAAAGCGAATATGCCTTAAACTCATTTCCTGCTGTCAAACTGTTAAAATGGTATTTCACAAGATTTTTGTAGTTGTCATTTGTTGTAACATTTGTGTAGTTTACAACGGTTCCCAACTTGAATCCATCTTTGCTGCGCGCCAACTTAGCAAGCGGCTGATACTTCGTCGTCGCATTTAACACGTTCGCCTTTTTCTTCGCCTCAGGAGAAACGTATTTTGTTACGCTCACCTTACATTTTAAAGTGACTTTTTTCTTCTTCTTTGGCACCTTTCTTCTGATACCAAACCTTGGCTTTTACTGTCGCACTGCCTTTTTTTAATCCCTTAATGGTGACCGATGTCTTTTTCTTTTTCGACAGTTTTGCCACTTTTTTTCCGGACAAAGTCCATTTGGTTTTCACGATTTTTTTCGTTCCGTTTTTCTTAACCTTCAATGTCTTTGTCTTGCCGATATAGGCAGTCATTTTTGTTTTTGACAATACCGGCTTTTTCGCTTTTGCTTTTGCCTGCGCCTCACCTGCTCCGGCAAGAGAGCCAATCGTCAGGCATGCGGCAAGGGAAAGCGAGAGAATCTGTTTGCTTTTCATGTTGCTTCACTCCAATCTTTTATGATAAGAATAAGTATAGCACATTTTGTCGGTTTTGAAATCCTCTTTTTTTAATGCGATTGTGGCATATGTTCGGTGGCATTTTTTTGTTTTCCGTAATTTAGAAGAAACGCTTTGCGTCTCGTGGGCACTCCCGTTTGTTGAGTGCGTAACGGTATGGGCACTGAAACTACCAGTGGTCTACGCTCCGCTTCGGTCGTTGCAGAACAGAAGTCCACTGGACTTCTTGCAACACATACCGACGTACTCAAAACCCACTTGTCACAAAGCGTTTCTTCTAAATTACTGGAATTCAAAGGAATTGGCAGCAAACATATGCCACAATCGCATTTAAAAAAAAGAACTTCTTTCTTTCCTTTACTTTTGTCAACACTAGCAGTTAAAATCAGCCGATTACCCCATAGACAATTTTTTCACCGGACGCCCCGGATGGCTGTGTCATGAAGTCATCCCCTGACACTATTGCTTTCAATGTATGCCGGGGAATGATTTTTTGTTCTCAGTTCATTAATCGAGAAAAAGTTTGTGCTAAATGCCGGAGAGAAGCTTATGCAACCTAAAACCTCACAAAAGTTCAAAAACGTTGCATGCTTTCGCCTGCTTTTCAAAATAAAACAACCAAAAAGGTTACAATCGACAAAAAGCGTTGCAATTAATACGTGATTTTTGCTGATAAAGCCTAATTTCAACGTAAAAATGCAACGCTATGAAACAAATCATAGAAAAAAAGTTGTCGAAGAAACCGTACAGCCCGTCTTTTTGGGAGCTGCCGTAAATTATCAAAAAATGATTTGCAGCGAGTGGGTACAAACACGTGGGTATCAAGCTTGCGTATTTTGCAAGCTGATACCCCTACGCGTTTGTCTTAGCGAGAGCGCCCACTTGATGTAAATCATTTCTTGATAATTTACGGCACCCCCCCAAACACGGCTACCTCCAAATCCCCTTCTCTTTCCGTATCACATAATACAAATCATTTTCCATTGCCATAACTTCTTCCATCGGCACGCTCTTAAAGACCGGCATCCGCATTTTGTATTTAATCCAAAAGAACGAGTAGATACCAAGAATCAAAAAGGCAATTCCGGTTACGCCCCAGATAGCTAACCGCTCTGCCGGGTCGGTTGAAATATTTAAAATCATGTATGTTGTTCCTAAAATCCCGATAAGCGGCAGAATTTTACCGAGTGGAACTTTAAAGGAACGCGGTGCATTTGGCACTCTTTTTCTCAGAATCAGCACGTCAATATGCGCTAAGATATACGAAATCATCCAAAATACAGAGCCCACCAGAATCAAAAATGAGATTGCCGAGGAGGAACTGTCACTAATGAAAGCAAAAATCAAAATGGTAGCACTGACAAATATTACACCGAAAAATGGTACTTTCCTTTTATTTGTCTTGGCAAAAAACTGTGGCATCATATTCATTTTTGCCATGCCCTGACAAATATTAGAAAGACCACTTACCGTTGAATTTTGTGTGCTGATAACCGCCAGAGCAGCCACCATTGTCATCCAGTATTTTCCTGCCCCGCCAAGAAGATTTTGACCGTATAACAAATGTGGTGCGGCAGATTCGGTCAGTTTTTCCCACGGCGTATAATTATGAAAACCTAATACCATGATTGCCTGCACCAGACAAATAAGCACCAGTCCAATCATCATACCAAGCGGCACGTTTCGTTTGGCATTTTTAACATCTTTGGATATTGGAATGACATATTCGGCACCAATAAACAGCCAGAATGCCACTGCAGTTGTCGACACAATATCAGCGAAATTCGTTGACATGCTTGCCGGCTGGGAAACAACCTGTCCGGTTCCAAGCCCCAGGGCACCGATAATTCCCATAACAACCATCGAGCCAACCAAAAGGAATGCAACCAAATTCTGAATTTTAGCAAACATATCGACACCAAACAGATTTGCCACCATAACGATTACCGTCATAATAATGGTATAGCCGATGCTTGGAATCGGCAAATGAAGCGTCTGCGACATGGCATAGGCAAAAATCGATGCTTCAACACCACACGATAAAATGTTACAAATCAGATACCCTCCCACCATAGAAATCATGGTTGGAAACGGTCCCATACAGGCGAGCGTATACTGCGCCAGTCCTCCGGTCGTGTTTGGCATCAGACCATTTAACTCAGACAGCGAAGCAACCGTTGTCATATTCAGCAGGCAGGCAATAATCATTGCACCAATAAATGGGATTCCCACCGTTCCTGCTCCCTGTCCCAATGACACCAGACAGCTTGTCGCAATGACAAGCCCGACAGAAACAGAAACCACACTTCCTAATCCTAATTTTTTGTTTTTCTCCATGCCAATTCCCCCTTGTTCTCTTAAGCCATTTCCGGTTTATCCCACAATGGCAGTTCCACACCAATGCCTTCTTTTAAAGCGCGGCGGTAAACAGTAGCTCCCCACGCGATGTCCTCAACCGGCATGCCTCCAACAGAATATACGATAATCTCATCTTCGCTTTCCCGTCCTTTTCTCTCACCGGTAATCACATCTGCCACATCAATAATGTCCTCTCTTGTAATTTTTCCCATCTGTTTTAAATCTGTAAATTTGCTTCCTACAATCTGCACCTGATCGTAAGTCGGATATGGATATTCCTCCTCCCACGCCTCATACAATTTGTAGTTGTCCACAACTTTTTTACAGCCATTTACAAGGAAATCCTCATCAAAACGAGCGGCTGAAGGCATACTGATTAGTGCACCTTTTTTAATCCATTTCGTATCAATATAAGGAAACTCTGCCTCACTGTCTTTTACTGTTGTTGTCATGCTGATAATGTCACTGTCTTTTACAGCTTCCTCGATAGAATCACAAATCACAATATTTTTGATTCCCGGACATTCTTCTTTGACAAATGCAACAAATGAATCAATGGACTTTTGTCCACGCCCCTTAATTTTTACGGTATCAATGCCCGGTCTCACGCTGACAAAGGCACGAAGGGAAGTTTTCCCCATAACACCCGGTCCGATAATAGCGACTGTTTTTGCAGCCTCTCTTGCCAAATATTTGCAGCCAACACCGGGAATTCCCCCTGTTCGGTAAGAACTCAAAAGGTTTGCCGACATCATCGCAAGTGGCGTCCCCGTATCTTTATCATTTAACATCATCATCAAAATGGAGCGTGGCAGCCCTTTTTTCTTATTCTCCATGTTCGATCCGTACCACTTCATCCCCGCCATCTGATAGCGTCCGCCAAGATATGCCGGCATCGCCATGAAACGGCTGTCCTCTGCATTTTTCGGCATTCCTTCAAATTCCGGGTCATCCGGAAAAGTCACCATGCAGCCATGGGAGTTGTGATTTTTTCCGCCCATCACATAGTCCCCTTTATGTAAAGTCAACAATAAATCTTCCATTGCCTCCACACAAGCATCCATATCCGTCACACCTGCCCGAACCATATCCGGTTCACTTAAATATAAAAATTTGATTGCTGTATCCATTTTGATAACCTCCTTTGCCATCTATGCACCTGTTGTTTTTTGCAAAAAAATAAGACGCCACAAACCTTCGTTTGTGACGTCTTCGTCGAACCCTAGTATAGCACAATGGTTTTTGTCCGTCAAGGTTCAGATTTTCTAAGTATCGCAGATACATTTTTATCTGTCACCGTTACCGTTCCATAACTTTCTTTTCTAAGCATAGCTTTATAAGTACCCGGTTTACTAACAATCAAATAAGCTTCTCCTTCGGTATTAGTACAAAAATATTTTGTGTCCGTTTCATCCTCTGTATTTACGAAAGAAAACTGTTCACCCTTCATAGGGTTTCCATCACTATCTACCATTTTCACATGAACGGCATATCCGGAAATCACAAAATCCCGGCTCTTTGTTTTACTGTCAATCGTTATCGTACCGACATTTACATATGCATTACTATACTCTGAATACACCATTACATCATAGGTACCAAATAAAATATCCTTTACTTCAAAGGAACCATCTTTTCCTAATCCTGCCACACGACCCGAATAATATGGTTCTTCCATTCGCAAACCAATCTGCCACATATTCGTATCAAAATCGGTAAAGGAACTACCATTTTCCCATGAAAGTTTTCCGGTCAGTTTGCCAACCTCTATATCAAAATTTTTCTCAACCGAAGCATCAGTTACTGTTATTTTCTCAGATGCTAATATTCCCTCTGAATTGGATATTTTCACGATATACTCTCCCGCCGATACATACACAGAATATTTGCCATCCTCCATCTCATTTACTGCACAAGTCGAGGACGAATCCTTGTCAAAGAATGTTATCCTTGCATCGTCTGAAGCATTAACCCCATTCAGTTTGCAATAACCACTTACTCGATACAGTTGTGTATTCACAGAAACCACATCGTCTTCCTTGGTAACCGTAAATGTCGCATTCTGCATATCCTGTATATTTTTGTTTTCCCCACCAAACACATAAGAGCCAAGTGGAAGCATTGCATGTGCAGAATAACCTACCGGTCCTTCTGTTAGATAGTATTCATTTCCGGATCCTTTAGTTTCCTTCACATAGTTTTGCTCCGATAATGGAATTACGTGATTTTCGGCATCAAACAATTTAATTTTTACATATTTGAGCGGCAGGGTTAAATCTTTCACAACATCAGAGCCATTGATTGTAACCTTGGCAATGCTAGTGTCTGCGTAGAAAAACTCATACTCGCCGTCCAGCAAATCCAATTCATAATCGAACGCATTCTCTTCACCATCCATCGGGACAAAAAATGATTTATATTGTTCTCCATTTCTCTCGACAAAAATCGTATAACTTCCGGTCTCTCTCATTTCTTCCGGAACTGTAAGACCCGATACGTCAAGCAGGTTTCCTTTGCAGGAATGTTCGATATAATCTTTCCTTGTATCCCCCAGTGCCACATCTACCGTATCAATAACAGTATCTCCATCGATTACCTGATAGGTTCCCGGCTTCAAATAAACTTCATACCATCCACTCGTGCCAGAAATATATGTAGAATAGTCGTCGTTATTCACATTTTTATATAAATACGTGTTGCTGCATTTTCCAAAAATTCGCGCACAATCCAGTGTAATATCACGTTCTTCACTGCCGGTCACTTCAAACCTGTCAAATTCATAACTTCCTACATAAATTATATAGTTTCCTTTTGTCAGGTATCTGTAATAATGATTGTCATCATCCAAATCACTGCCATAAAGGACATCGCTATTTTCGGTTGCCGAAATCCAAATATTAGGGATATCCATTGTCTGTGCACCAGTTCTTTTTACCGTGCCGGACATTTTATAAACCGGAAGCTTCTCATCATGCTGCATGTCACCCTCAACGGTAAACGATTTTCCCAACTGAATTTGGTACTCTCCCTTTGATTGTTTAGTCGTAAAATTACCCTTTTCATCGGTCTTAATTACGTCATTCTGCTCCCAAAATTCTCCGTTCCATTTATCTAAGGAAACTTCAGCATTTGCAATCGGCTGCCCATCTTCTGTCTCCAGTTTTCCGGACACCGTATATTTTCTCTGCTGTTCAACAAGCACATACGACTGCTTAATCTCTTTACCGTCAACCGTTATCACAAGGTCAAACGTATAATATCCTTTATCTTCTTTTCCCTCATAATAAGGCTCATCATGCCAGACAACATTGCGGATACTGTTATCTACACAGTAGACATTGCGATAAATCGTGCGGTATATTTTCAAATTTATTGATAAATCCGTAAATATATCCTTTAACGATTTGCCATCTTCTATCGTTTCATCATAGATAAAGCCCTGATTTTCTCCCACCATATAATCGCAGTATTTTACTGCTCCCTTTGTTGATGTAAAGGCGTCTATCACAAAGTAATTTTCCACTTTCACATAAATACCGACATGACTAAAATTCAGGAATTGCTTTCCTCTTGTATATGACGAAGGTCTGAACATAACACTGTCCGTCGACGCACTGATATTCTCTATATTCAGTGTTATCTTCTCATCTTCATAAACGCCGGTTATTTTTTTCGTACCTGCATTTTTTATGTCCTCTGTGTTCACGTCTTTATCTTTAAAATAATAATAACTGAAATGGGAACTATCGCCATTAGGGTCTTTTGCTAAGCCTCTCTCTAATTCATACTCTCTGTTGTCTGCCTGCAACGTAAGCAGCGTAAATCCATTATCAAATTCCTGATCTATGGTTTCGTCCCGTGACAGCCCAAGCATCATTTTAGCCGTCTTTGTATACTCTTTGCCATCAAGTGCTGCCGTTATTGAAAAAGTATAACTGCCTTTTCCCTTTGATGTTTTTTCGTTCCACTCGACGTCCGAAACCGATTTTACCTCTGCCTTCTTTCCATAGCAATAAACCGTAAACTCACATTTTGTCACATCCGGCACGATGTCTTTCAGAGAATTTGCCTCCCCATCACACACGTAAATATTATTATAACTTAAATAATAATCGACTTCTTTTTCAAAAGCAATTGAGCTGATGATGAGTTCTTCATTTTCCGCATAAAGTCCCTGATTGTTTCTCACCGGTTCTACCGTTGGTCCCGGTGTCTCATCCGGCGGAAGCATCGTCTGTTCCGGCACCTTGGTCGGCAGCGGTGTCGGACTCGACGGCAGAACCGGTTTTTCGGTCGGCTTTGGCGTCGGAGTCGACGGCAGAGACGGTTTTTCGGTCGGCTTTACCGTTGGTTTTGCTGTCTTTTTACCGTTATTCTTATCTGCATTTTGATTGGTTCCGGCTTTCTTTACCGTCACTTTACAGACAAACTTTTTCTTGCCTACTTTCGCCTGCACCTTTGCTTTTCCGGCTTTTTTACCATGAATCGTGACACCGGTCTTTTTCTTTTTACTCAGTTTCACATTTTTCTTGCCGGATACAACCGTCCACTTCACTTTCTTTTTGTTGTTTTTCAACTTAACCTTAACGGTCTTTCCAACCGTTACCGTTACTGATTTTTTGCTCAGTTTCACCTTCTTCTTGGCTGCGAGTACATTTTGCGGCATCATCGTAAATGCCAGTACAAACACAAGCAAAACGGCGAGTTTTCGTCTCATTTTTCTCATATCATATCCCTCCATGTGTAATCAAACAATTTCATCGTTTTACTCTCCTAACTCCAAATTCCTCTCGACAGATGCATTGGTAATCGTTACGTCTGCTGCGGTAACGATTCCGGAATCAAGGACACTTTTATCTCATACTCTCCCGGCTCTACATAGAATTCATATTTCCCTTCATCAAATGTATAGCTCGAAAGTTCTGTTGCGTCTCCCTTTTTGTGCAAGTACACCCATGTATCATCGGACACCTCGGCTCCATTTACCTTGCAGCTACCGGATATCTTATACACGTTTGTATTGATAACAACAGTATCGCTTGAACCATCCACGGTAAAGCCATAGTCTCCTATACTTGGCATACAGTAATAATCAACACACTGGTAATCACCGGTTGGCAACGATGCGTGATGTATAATCCCCAGACTCATCATCGTCCATATAGTAGTAAATGCTGCTCGTACCCTTATTTGCAAATTTAAGCCTCCGTTTCGGATATATCGATATCAACTCATCTTCTGCATCAAGCATTTTAATTTTTACATATTTGTACGGCATCGTTAAATCTTTCACTACATTGGAATCGGTAACTGTCATCCTGCCAACCGATTTCCCGTTGTGCAAAAACTCATATTCACCGGCTAAAACGTCAAATTTGAAACCGGATATATCATCCTCATCAAATTTTGGCGCCATAATTAATTTCTTGTAAACCACCTCATTTCTCATAACCAAAATCTCGTAATTTCTATACATGTCTTTTGGAATTTGAAGTCCTGCCATATCTAACAGCTCACCCTTACAGGAATACATCTCGTAATCCTTTGTCATCTCACCAAGTGACACTTCAATGGTATCAACTGTAGCATCTTCTATTTTTACATAATAAGTACCCGGCTTTAAATAGACGTTGTACGTATCAAATACGGAAAATGCCCAATAGCAATTATTTTCATCCTCGGTATCTACAAATTTATAATATCCGGAACCTTTTCCGGACACAAGTGCAAGTTCCATCTTGATATCATATGTTCCACTTCCGGTTACTTCCACGGTGTCAACTGGGCAATCACAGGATTGAACCGTGTATGTTCCTTTCTGCACATATGCGTAATAACGGTTGTCATCTCCCAGTAAATCTCTCAAATAAATGCAGGAAGACTCCTCTGATTCAAAGTTAAAGCCCGGAACATCCGGCGTATTCGCACCTGTTCTTGTCACCTTTCCGGTGATTTTATAAACCGGAAGTTTCTCATTATGCACTACATCACTGTCCTCTACCGTAAACGTCTGCCCCAGTTCAAACTGATAAGTGCCTTTTGACAAATCAGCTTCGAAACATCCGTTCTTATCCGTCTCAATCGTGTATTCACATTCCTCATCGCTTAACTTAGACAATAAAACTTCTGCTTCTGCAATCGGCAGTCCATCTTCTGTTGTCAATTTTCCGGACACTGCATAGGTTTTCTGTTTTTCCACCAGCACATACGACTGCTCATTTTCCTGTCCATCCACTGTAAGTACAATGTTAAAGGAATAATAGCCATGGTCCGTTTTGTCGTCATAATAAGGCTCATCGTGCCACCACATTGCGAATCTCAATATTTTCATTATTCCAATATACATTATTATAGACTGCACGGTAAATCTTTAAGTCTTCCACTACATTAGCAAATATGTCTTTTAATGTTTTTCCTTTTTCTAACGCCGGCTCATATACGAAACACTCTTCACTGTATCCCGGATATAAATTCACCTCACCTTTTGTTGCGGTAAATGCATCTATGTAAAAATGAGAATCTGTCTTGGCATCAATGTAAACCATACCTGAACCGACTGCCAGATTATCTTTCGCAAAGGAATCACTAATAACGCTCACAAAATAATCATCGCAGACTTCTTTTCTTGCATTCACTGTATACTGCTGTTCCTCGTAGACACCAACAAGTTTAATATTTTCTGCATTTTGAATCTTTGAAGTATTAACTTCTTTATCTTTAAAATAATATCCGCTTTCCCCTTCTTCATCATGCAGACTTTGTTCTAATTCATACTTTTCACCATCTGCATCCAAAGAAAGCCATGTCATACCATTCTCCGAGCCTTCCTCTGAATCCTCGCGGACAAGTTTCATCGTAACTGTTTGCTTATACTCCTTACCGCCCTGCACAGCCGTAAGCAGGAATGAATAATACGGCTTCTGCCATTCCTCATCGTCATGCCAGACAACATCGGTAATTGACTTTACTTCCGCCTTTTTACCGTAACAATAAACGTTATATGTACATTTTGTCACGTCCGGCACAAACTCCTTCAGGGAATCAGCCTCCTCGGAGATTACATAAATATCATTATAATTCAGCGAATATGACGGAACATCTTTTTCAAATGCAACGGAACTGACAATCAACGGCTCTTTTTCGGCATAAAGCCCCTGATAATTTGACTCCGGTTTCACCGTTGGCGCCGGTGTCTCATCCGGTGGCATCATCGTCTCAATCGGCGTCGGATCCGGCTTATTGTCCGGCTTTGGTGTCGGAGTCGACGGCAGAGACGGTTTTTCGGTCGGCTTTGGCGTCGGAGTCGACGGCAGAGACGGTTTTTCGGTCGGCTTTGGCGTCGGAGTCGATGGCAGAACCGGTTTTTCGGTCGGCTTTGGCGTCGAAGTCGATGGCAGAACCGGTTTTTCGGTCGGCTTTACCGTTGGTTCTGCTGTTTTTTTACCATTATTCTTATCTGCATTTTGATTGGTTCCGGCTTTCTTTACCGTCACTTTACAGACAAACTTTTTCTTGCCGACTTTTACCTGCACTTTTGCTTTTCCGACCTTTTTACCATGAATCGTGACACCGGTCTTTTTCTTTTTACTCAGTTTCACGTTTTTCTTGCCGGATGTAACGGTCCACTTCACTTTCTTTTTTTGTTGTTTTTCAACTTAACCTTAACGGTCTTTCCAACCGCTACCGTTACTGATTTTTTACTCAGCTTCACCTTCTTCTTGGCTGCGAGAACATTCTGTGGAATCACAGAAAAGCTCAGCACAAACACAAGCAAGAAAACAACTGTGCCTCTTACTTTTTTCATATTATATCCCTCCATTGTGTTATAGAAAATTGTGTTTTCTTAATTTTATATGAAATTGTTAGGGGCGTCAAGAAAAACTGAAAACGTACTACGTCTTTAGGAGGCGCAGTACGCTTTTTTAATTCTACTTACTCTTTTTTACCAATTGTATACTTCCGAAATCATAGTATGATATTTTTCCAACTGTTCAGCATTTTTCTTCATAAAATAATCTCTTAACTGGCTATCTCTTACATAGATTGTTGTATTATTCCATATAATTCTTTCCAATACCCAATGATAAGCATTTTGCTGGCTTTGATACCAATCATATGTTTGATCTATATACACATTTTCAACCTGAATATAACCATAAATTCTATAAAGTGATTTAGGTAATACAATATTTTTTAAGTGTTGTACATCTATAATGTCTTTAATATAATCAACACCCTCTGGCACAGAATAGGAAACATCTTGTTTGGCAAAAGGATATAGAAGTAATTGTTTCATATCTTTCGAATACAAGACACCATCCTGTGATTTATAATTCTTATTCTGCCCATCAACCTCTATCTCACTTAAATTTGACACATTATAATCATCCTCAAAACACGGAAAACTTTCCACCGATGCCGGAATATATATTTTCCGGAATCCATGTATAACATTTCTAAGGGCTCCACCTCGAACTTCCTTTACTGTGTTCGGAATCTGATACTCGGTATCCGCTTTGGCACATGGATATTTTACCAGCACCGTCTTATCCTTATCAAACCAAACTCCATTTTCAGAAGAAAAGTTTTCATTTTCATCACTAATATTAATTTCTTTTAGTGATAACCAACTATAAGAACTATCTAAACTATAACCAATGCTAAACAATGAATTTGTAGCTTGCGGAATATACCTCAAATACTTTGACAGCGTAATTGCTGTTATTTGGTTATCACGAATCTGTTTATTTGCAGGGTTATCATAAATATCACAATAATGATTTATAACCTGCGCGCCATCAATTGTGTCTGGTATATGAACACTTTGTTCTGTGCTGTAAATAGCATTTACTTGCGCAATTTCCCCATTTGAAATATATGAATACTGCTCATTTGTTTTTTCCTCTGCAACGGAGATCTTTATTTGTTTTGAAACTGTATTCGTATTACTCCATGCTCCTTCTGTGTAAGATAAAGTCGCATTATAATCACCTGCTGCCGTTGTGTCCACTCCTGTAATCGAAAAACGACTATACGAAGATTCCTGTATATTGTTATTATTATGTAGTTCCTTATTTGTACCGTCCGATAATTTAACACTTATCTTACCAAATTGTCCAAGCGTATAAAAACTCAAATTACGCTCTGATAATGCCGTACTTGTCTTAGCAACAATAGCATCATCATACTGTGTCAATAATTCTACTGCTTTTGCCTCCGGTTTTTGGGTCGGCTGTGAAGAAGTTTTACCTGTTGGTGCCGGTGTTTGAACTGGTTTTCTTGTTGGTTTTTGGGTCGCAACACTGCTCTTATTGGTTTTATTCTTTACCGTCACTTTGCAAACATACTTTTTCTTGCCCACTTTCGCCTGTACCTTGGCTTTGCCGGCTTTCTTCCCCTTAATTGTGACTTCTGTCTTTTTCTTTTTACTAAGTTTCACATTTTTCTTGCCGGAAGTGACCGTCCACTTCACCTTCTTTTTGTTGTTTTGCAGTTTGATTTTTACTGTTTTTCCAACGTTTACTGTTACCGTTTTTTTGTTCAGTTTTACTTTTTTCTTTTGCAAAGAAAGGCACTCTGCGGAAGCAGAGATAATGCCATTGCAAAAATAAGTAAAAGAACCAGTGTTTTTTGTTTTTTCATTGTGAAATCCTCCTTAAATTTTGTTATGTTATAGTATCCTACACTAACAGCTTTTTTTAATCTTTAACGAATTTACCATCCGCCAAAAACGCTCTTCCCACACCATCACCATCCACCATAGAAAATTCTACCTTAACTTTATTTGCACCTGTAATGTCACAATCAAACTCATATGCCCCCATTTCCTTTGTAATAATTTCACTCTTATATTTTTGTACACCATCCAAATATACTTTCATAATAAACGAATTACTAGATGGATCCTCTTTACGCACAAATAATTTCCCTGTAAATCGATTGTATTTTTCTTGCAAAAGATATGTCTCACTTTGAATCGTAGGATTAAACCCCGCACCCCCATAGCTGCCCACACATAAGAATCATAAACATTCTCATACACATCCTGTTCAGCCATATCTCCATCATAAAAAATATCATCATCTAATACATTTGCATCCTGAATAGAGATTTCTGCCGGTTCAGTATCCGTTTTTTCAATAGTAGCAGTCGGTGTTTCTGTCATCATCGCTGTAGGTGTTTCTGTTAGTGTTGCAGACGCAGTTGATGTCGCTTTTGGTGTAGGTGTACTAGGTCCTGGTTCACCACAATGCCTAACTTCTCCTACCACCACAATCAATATAGCAATAATAACAACTATTGCCCCTATGATTACTGAATCTTTTTTCTTATAAAAACTAATTACTCCAAAAAACACTATAACAACGAGAACTATAAGCAATTTAATAAAAAGACCTATCTCTTTATTAGATGCTATCGACAGCACATTGTTTATTACTTCAATTACTTTTGTCATCCCTCGATCTCCTTTTTGACTTTGTCCATCATCTCGTCATAATCTTGGCTTGGACTGATTGGTTTGCAAAATGTTATTTTCAACTGATATCTCCTCAGTTTTCTAATATTAAATATACGAGGCAGTTTTCTCCACCTAGGAAAAATTTCAAATCCTCCTTCAATTGATACCGGAACAATACTTTTTTTCGCTTTCCATGCTATCTGTGCACACCCTTCCTTAAAGGGCAGCATACTTCCATCTCGAGATCTTGCACCCTCCGGAAATATGATCAGCATCTTTCCCTGATCCAGACATTCCTTTGCACGCAAAAGAACTGGCACCGTATTTCCTTCACGATTTACAGGAATTCCACCAAGCATCCGAAATAACCGGTTATTCACAAATCCCTCCATCGTGTGTTTGGCAGCAAGACATACCACGTTATCCCCCCTCTTTTTCTCGTCTAATGCCGCCAGCATCCAAATTGGATCAAAATTCGATGCATGATTGGCTGCCAAGATAAAGGACTCCTGCGAAGGTATATTTTCTTTTCCCTCCACATCTATGTGGTAGATACGCCTCATCCACTTCATCCACCGATACAATCTTCTGCAATCTTTGAATGATTTTTCACTGGGAAAATCCTGAATGTCATAATCCACATCCTTTTCTCGGTCAGACACTCTCCCGCTCTCAACAACGGATATAACATCACCAACTGTCTCTATCGCAGAAAATTGACTGATAATATTAATCCCAAATATTTTTGAATTTCTACTGCCAGCTCAAATAACTGTAGTGAATCCAGTTGCAGATCCTCTCTTAAAGTCTGTTTATCATCTCTGATTTCATTTATTCCAGACACTTGACACAGTATTCTTTTTACAGATTGCTTGCTCAGACAAAAGCCCCTCCAACTTTTGTTCCTTTTCAACATACCTGCCTTCTTTCACTCTCTGCGCCAGTTCTAATCGCTTCACTTTTCCAACAGCTGTTTTTGGAAATTCTGATACAATATGTATCTGTTCCACTTTATAAATCTGCGTCATGTGTTTGGATATTTCTCTAATCGTCTTTACATACTTTTCTACCTGACTTTGTTTTTCTAAAAACAAATGTATTTCATCGTAGCCATCTCTCTCATTTTGCACACCACAACACACGAGTTCTACCGGCCTATCCATCCACTTTCCATACATTCTTTCAATATCATAAGGGGAAACCTTTTTTCCATTACGAAGAATCATTACCTCCTTTGCTCTCCCAACTACTTGTAAGTAGCCTCTGGCACCAATTTTCCCTAAATCTCCTGTCAAAATATACCCATCTTTATTGATTGTCTCTTTTGTCAATTTTTCATTTCTAAAGTACCCTTTCATTCCAAGGGGTGTTTTAACAGCAATTTCTCCCATTCCCTCATTGTCCTGGTTTACCAGTCGCACATCTATATCCTCAAACTGCCTTATATTTCCTACCGTATCATCCGGATAAATATCATGTACCCCGGTCGCCACCGCTGGTACCCCGGTCTCTGTTGATGAATAAAAATTAGCCCAGTTATATCCAAGTGCCAGAAAGAAATCAGCCGTCTCCTTTTTACAGGGTGATGCCCCTGCCCCAATCCCTTTCATACATGTTCCAAAAGTCTGATGCCTTACTGATACAAATAAAATTTTACCAATATTTACATGTAACTTTTTTCTCATAAAACGAGAAAAAGCCATCATCTTGCGAAACGCTTTTTCCTTTCCCTGTTTGCTAATTTCGCCTGTTATCTTCTCTGCAATAATCTCATATACTTTGGGCACCATGGCAAAATAATGAGGATTAAAAGCGTGAAACCCTTTTGACAATTTTGACGAGTTCATTTCCTGTATCATATCCAGTTCACAACCCATCAATAAATGTTGCAATGCGCCAGAATACCCCGCAATATGATTAAACGGTAATACATACAAATATCTGTTACCCCTTTTTACCCCTGTCAGGTAACGATACATACAAATAGATTCCAAAATGGATTTGTATGTAATGCAGATTCCTTTCATTTGAGAGGTAGTTCCAGACGAAAAAATAATGGCTATTACCTCTTCATCCTGATCCTGCACCTTACTTTTACGGGTCTGTCTCTTTCCCATCTCTGACAAGGCAAATCCTGTCATTCCGTTTAAGTCAAAAACTGGATAACTTCCTAACACATCGTTCCCCAACTGCTCCTGCATCGTAACGTCAACAAAAGCAGCAACTGCATCTCCTTCTTTTAACAACCTTTGTATTTCTAATACCGGAAGTGATGCATCAATCATAACCGCTGTACATCCCATGTATGCCAATGTGACACCGGCAATAACACCGTCCGGTGAATGAGGAGTAATGATTGCTACTCGATCTGTTTTCTCAACTCCGATTTTTTTCAATTTTCCTTCTAAGTGCTCTATCTTTTGCAGCATTTCTCCATACGAGAGATACTCAATCTCATCATTTTTCTGCAAATATCCGATTGCTGTCTGCTCCTTACATTTTTCGCATATCCTCAGTAATTGTTGTCTGAATCTGTTCTGCATAAGCTCAATCCTCATTTATAATATTTCTCTGTTTATCTCCTGCATTTTTCTATACAGTTCCCCAAAATCCTTCACTCTGCATCCATCCAGATCCCGACATTCTTTATTCCATGCAGTGTCATAGCAGAGCACCTTTTTACTTTTATCAACTTCATAAAGATTTTCAGGGCTGTCATCTACCATTACATCTATATCATTTTCTTCACACACACGAAGTTTATCCACACCACATCCCTTTTCCTCACTGAATAGGATGGCATCATAAGTTAAATGATTCTTTTTCAGCCAATGTTTTACCATCCAGCGAAACAGTTTACCTGTAACACCTCTTTCTGTTGTATGCACTCGGCTTGTTATGATAACAACTCGGTGCCCTTCCTTTCTCAACTGATTTACAACTCTGGCTGCATCTTTTGTCATCGGTTCCTTCAGGCAATACTTCCAAATATAGCGGATCCAAAAGGCTTCCCGCTGCTTTTTGGTACATTCAAACACATCCATAACTTCAAACATATCCGGATTCTTTGCTGAAATACCATATTTTTTGCCAAAATACTTTTTGCCTTCCCTTAACTGAAAAGTCTGTGTATCTACTAATACACCATCCACATCTAATCCTATATTCATGTTTCTTCCTCCTATTAACAAAATTCCGTTGCATTGTCATGATAAAATGTGCTCCTTTATTTTTTTCCCCAAGTCTTTTCCTATCAAAAATACTTCTCAATCGTTTTCTGCATTCCTCTCGCCACAGGAAGCACCACATTTCCTGCGACGGTACACTCCCGATACCCAACTCCCATAAGGTAGTCTGTATTAATCACATAACTGTGATGAATTCGAATAAAGTTATCCGGCATCTTCTCCAAAAATGCAGCTAATGTCATGCGGCTGTGAACAGTTCCCCACCCATTGGTAGTGATATACAAATCATGATTCAGTATTTCCGCATAAATAATCTGCTTGATGGGTAATCGAAGCTTTTTCCCCTCACTGTAAAAATAAAACATGATATTCTCCTCGAAACGCTTTTTCCACCCCTTTTCTATATTCCCATAGTATACAAAATCCCCGTACCAACTTTTTTTCAAAATATTTAGGATTTATAAAAAGGTATAAAAATCCATCACTATTTTATCACTTTATGGCGAAAAATCGGGTGTTGTGTCGTAACTAACGGTTCTATCGACGTAGACGGTAAGATTTTCCTATTGGTAAATTTGAAATATAGAAAATGCAAAAAAAGACAGCTGCCGCTGATTTTGCAACAACTGCCACTTCGATTATTCATATTTTCTTAAAGTCCCATTTCCTCACAGATATCCCCATACCAATACACTTCTTCTTTTTCGATATAAGAAAGTAAGATAGCATCCATTTCAAATTCCGGATTCAGTCTGCTCATATTGCATGCGGTCAGTGTCGCCTCGGAAAGGCGCAAAAACATTTCCTTTGCCTCACCGGCAGGAGCACGCTGTAAACAAACCGTATAAATTAACGGCAGCAAGTCTTCCCGCTGAATCTGCGGGCACCGCTGTTTTTTATCGGCACTCCATGTCTCTAAACAGGCACGCGCAGTCTTTACATCCCGGCACGCCTCCTCTGTATGGATATTTTCAGCAATAAATTTTAAAATCCACTCCGGAACCTGTGCACCGCCAGGCAAGTGCTTTAACTGTCTTTTCGCCTGTGCCGCATGAATTAACTGTTCCTTCTGAATCGGACCACGAAAGAATACTGTCTCTGTATTGTTTCACATAATTAAGTGCTGTCTGGCTGTAACCTTTAAACCAATCCGCACGTCCTCCCATCCACCACAGAAATTCCTCCGTGGAAAAATCAAGCGTTCCCTCATACGCATTCATCAGCTCTCTCGTACTCCGTGTGTGGGAAATCACCACATTGTCTTCTAAATTTTCCTCATAGAAAGCAATCATTTTCTCGCACTGCTCCATCGATTTCTTATGGTCAATGCCGTAAAGATAAATCATTTCCTGATAATCATTGACATAAAAAGACGGTTCACCGATTCCCACCATCAAATACTGCTTCGTCTCCTCCCTGTCAAGCCCCATGGCAAATGCCATTTGAAAAACCGCCTGACGGCTCGGCCTATGATACTTTTCCAAACCAAACCAGCGGTGCATCGTAGGAAGAGAGGCGAAATCCACACGGCCGGTTCGCTGGCGGAATACTAAAAATGCCTGACGCCTCGTCTGTTTATCCGGTTCATTTTCTCCCCATGGATACCCCATCCGCTCCATAATAAATTCATCAAATTTCATCCAAGCACTCCCATTCCATACGCCATTCCGACAAACAAGTAACTGCACAAAATCGGAATGGACTTGATAAATCCTCTACGAACGGCTTTCATGTTCTTCCTTCTCCCTGTCAATAAACATCATAATAAAGGCGGCAAGCAAAAAGAATGCACACACTAAAATTGCCTTTTCCTGCATATAAGAAATGCATACATTTCCAAGTACGGCACCAATAATAAAGCACAAAATCACACCGTAATAAAGGATGCTTTTTGACAAACACTTTTTCTCTTTCGTATGTATATAATCGCACAAATTCTGTGTACCGCTGCGAAGATTTCCGATACACATCGTAGTCGCAATTCCGTTTCCGTGAATCTTACGGAAACTCTCTACCTGAATTCCGCAGGCAAGTGATGTTAAACTGTTTGCTAAGAGATTAAGAGAAACCGGAATAAAGCACACGCCGGCAAGGACAATCGCCTCTAACAATACAGAAATCTGCCGCCAGTGAAGCCTTTTTTTCTCATCCATCCGAAAACGCACCAAATCAGCCAGCATAATTCCAGCCGCAAATGCAAGTACCGGAAACAAATACCGCACAACCTCCGGCCAGTTTCTCTCGGATATGCTTACGCCAAGCAACAGCATATTTCCCGTCTGTGCATTTGCAAATACATGGTCGCGCATGATGTACGAATACGCATCCATAAATCCACCGGATGCCGCTAACACGATTCCTAACTCGATGGACTCTGACATCTGCTTTGCTATTTTTTTCATTCCTATCGCTCCTTTATCACAATTGTATCACCCGGTGCAAACACCGTGTTTCCATTTGGAATAATCAATTCTTCCCCCCGCTGAATCATCACGACTAACTTTCCTTTTCCGAGATGAATCCGCGATAAACTTTTGCCTACCCATTTGTGACTGCCGTCCAACTCAATTTCAATCAGCCGCACACCATCCACATCACCCGGTGCCTTTGCACTGAGAATCAATGTGTCGCCCGGCACAAGCACAGTGTCTCCGTTTGGCGTCACATCTTTTTCATCCCGCTGAATCTGAACGAGAAGTGTCTCCGGCGGCAGCAAAATATCTCTAATCTTACTGCCCGCCCACGGATGATTTTCTTCAACCGTAAACTGGATAAATTGAACCGGCACCTCTTCGGTGTAATCGGTAAAAGTCTTTAATACGTCTTCTTTATCATCAATCATATGGAGCATTTTCGCTACATACGGAAGCAGTGTTCCCTGCAAAAGAATGGAAAAAAGCACGATGAAAAATATCATGTGAAAAATGTCGTGTTCAAACAACGTGCCGCTGCTCCTTGCCATTATCGCAAACACAATGGACGCCGCTCCGCGAAGTCCCGCCCACGAAACTAATATCTGCTGCCGCCATTTACTTCGGAAAGGCGTTAACAGTAAACACACAACCGCAGGTCTGGCGACAAACGTCAAAAACAACGCAATCATCAGTGACGGAAAGACAACCGCCGGCAGTGCCGATGGAAATGCCAACAGTCCGACAAGGAAAAAGACTAACATCTGCATCAATCCGGTCACACCGTCAAAGAAATGTACCAGCGACTTTTTATTGTCCAAATCCGCATTTCCCAGTATAATACCAAATAAATACGCACTCAGGTATCCATTGCCGCCAACTGCGGAAGGAACCGCATACGCCAAAAGTACAAAAGCAAATACTAAAATGGTATCAAAGCCTTCTGTCGTAACCTGAAATTTTTTCAAAACAAAAATCGTAATTCCAGCCATCAAGGCACCGATTGCCACGCCATAAATAATCTGCGCAAACACCGTATAGGTAACGGCTCCCGCACTGATTTTGCCACCACTAATCAAACCAAGCATAATCGTAGTAAGCATATAGGAGCATGGGTCATTACTACCACTTTCCACCTCTAAAAGAGAGGCAGTCCGATACTTTAAGTTCAACCGTTTAGAACGCAGAATCGAAAACACCGACGCCGCATCGGTCGAACTTATCAGCGAGCCAATCAAAAGACTCTCAAGCAGTCCGATGTGAAGTGCATAGTAACAAAACAATGCCGTCAGCCCCGCCGTAAGAACAACACCGGCAGTCGATAAAATAACCGCGCGCAGAGCAATTGGTTTTGCAGCGCTCCATTTTGTTCCAAAACCACCATAAAACATAATAAAAATCAGGGCAATGGAGCAGATTTGTTCTGCCAGTTCAAAGTTTTCAAACGAAATCCGAATGACACCATCCGAGCCGAAAAACATACCAAGCACAATAAAAATCAAAAGCATCGGAACACCAATGCGGTTCGATATTCGGTTTCCTACTAAACACGCCAGAATCACAATTGATACGAAAAGAATTGCAAATGTCATAGTACTTCCTTTCTTTGTCGTTTTTTTCGGTTACTTCTTAATCGCCCACCGCATCTTCGTAGAACGTGCCCGCCCATTTTGTGCACATTCTTTCGCCGAAGGGCGTATCACATCTTTTGCATAATCGCTGTAAATACCAGCTTTGTAGCCGGACTTTAGCGCCTTTTTTACAAGACGGTCTTCGCCGGAGTGGAAGGTAAGAATTGCTGCCCTTCCGCCGGGTTTTATGCATTCCGGTAATTTTTCCATAAATTCATACAATACTTCAAATTCATTATTTACATCAATGCGCAGCGCCTGAAAGACCCGCTGACACGTTTTTTTGACGGCATCTTTGCGCTCCTTTTCCGGAAGAAACATTAACGTCTTTTCAATGACATCACGCAGTTTCTTCGTCGTGTCCATCCGGTTTCCTCTGCGGATTTCATCGGTAATGGCCTTTGCCAACTCCTCACTGTAAGGTTCATCTGAGTTTTCATACAGCATCCCGGCAAGCTCCTCTTTGGTAATCGTGTCAAGCCGTTCGGCGGCACTGATTCCTTCCTTTTGGTTTAACCTCAAATCAAGAGGACCTTCTACTTTAAAGGAAAATCCACGCTCAGGATTATCAATCTGCATGGAAGACACACCCAAATCGGCAAGCACAAAATCAAATCCGCCTGCCTCCTTTGCGATTTCGTCAATCGTACAGAAATTCTGCAGTTTTATTGTGAGAATTTCTTCGCCGTATCCCTGCTCCAAAAGGCGTTTCTTCGTCTTAGCTGATTCTTCCGGATCCACATCTGTCGCATAAATATGTCCCCTGCCCTCTAAACAGGCAAGCATTGCTTTTGTGTGCCCGCCATAACCAAGTGTCGCATCAAACCCGGTCTGCCCCGGCTGAATCTGCAGAAAATCCAGAATTTCCTGTACCATAATCGAAAGATGCATCCCTGCCGGTGTATTTCCCTTGCGAATCACATGCTCAATCATATCCTGATACTTTTCCGGCTGATGTTCCTCATATTTTTCCTCAAATTTCTTCGGATATTTTCCACTGTAATGTACTCGTCTTTTGTGCTTTTTTTCTTCCTGTGGCATCATTTTCATCCCTTCTTTGCATTTTCTGCTTTATGATACAATATTCAGCGGATATAGGTCAAGTAAGCGCTTAAATATTTTATGACAAAATTCATGATTTATGGTGATTTTTTAATTTTTTGCAACTTTTTTTAATTCTCATTCGTAATATTTGTATAACTCAAAGGAACAATTAAACTTATACAAAAAAAGGAGGCAGCACTCCGCCATCTTATTTTACCAAAAACAATTACCACAATTGGAAGTTACGCCTTTGCCGGTTGCTCTTCCTTATCCCGGATTGATTTTAATCACACGGAAAAACTGCACATTCAACAGTATGCGTTTGCACACTGTGACCATTTGCAGGATCTAGATTTAAATAATATGCGAATTGGTCCTTATGCGTTCAGCGGTGTGTCTCCGCTTGCATCGGTGTCATTATTTAACGTTGATTTTTATGAAATAAACGAATGTGAAACTTCCACCGGCATTTATCCATTCGGCACCCGTACGGTCAAAAAAATGTTTGTCGACAGTGCCCTGACTTCCTTTTATTTTCCTGGCAGCACATCAGTTGAACATCTTTATGTCTGCGGCCGCTTAACAGCATTAAAGGGTGATGTTAAATCATACAAAAAAGTAAAAGTAATTCACACATACCCTTCCGCAAAAGCCGCCTCTTTTGCCAAGAAAAAGAAACTTTGCTACGAAACACTCAAAGTCTCTGGCAAAATGAAAAAAGTGGAACAAACGAATTTAACTGCATATAATTATGTTCTTGGCAGGATATCCCCCCCTTACTGGCTAGGCCAGCAGGGCGGAGATTTTTAATAATAATTATGACTCCTTACTTTTATTTCGAGCAATCATAATATCCATACAATGCTGGTGTGGCACACCGCCGCTGTTACAATCAAATACAACTTCTTCAATTTTGTGGAAATACCAATCATGATACAAGGTAAAAATTTGTCCTGATTTCCATCGAAAACGATTTTTTTCCTTCCCTGGTAAAATTTCAACAAATGGTTTATCCACAAATACATTCATAACATGAATTCCATCCGGCTTGGTATGTTGCTTCAACTCATTTACAACATCTTTCCTTTTCTCCGGTTTCAAAAAATGAAACACTCCACTACATAAAACAATATCATAATCTTCGCAAAGCTGCATATCCTCAATATTTGCTGTAAAAAAATCTACATAAACACCATGCTGTGAAGCTAACGCCCTTCCCTTTTCAACTCCTGTCTCTGCCAAATCAAAAGCAGATACATGGTATCCATTTCGTGCTAAAAAAACAGCATCTTTTCCTTCCCCGCACCCTACATCAAGAACCTTTAACGGCTTTATTGGCGGCTTTAATTTTAAAATTTCATAGCATAAGTCATTCGGCTTTATTCCCCAATAATACCCTTTCTCCTGATATCGTTTTTCATAATCGCTCAATATTGGAGACTGATATCCAAGAAGAGAATCCACACTCATCCCAAATACCTTTGCAATTGCAGGTAACAAACTAATTTCAGGACATGTCATCCCATTTTCCCATTTTGATACCGCCTGATTTGACACATGCAATTTTTTGCCAATACTTGCTGCGTGATACCAAGTTCTTTCCTTTTTTTCATAATAATTGAACCAATTTCCAACCTTCACACCTCCTACTTATATTGTAGAGTACAAATTTTTAGAATGCTATCACTTTGTTGTTGAATTTTCAATTAAATTTCGCCAAATAGTTAAAAACTCTTGACACACACTTACATGTGTTATATAATGCCAATCACAATGATACTTCTCCTGTCTGACAGTGGAGGGAGACGATAGGATGGAGAACACGCAAAAGAACATTGAGGAAAATTTACAGTCATCCAAAAAGCATTCTTACAATTTACATAGCCCCGGTGTACGCACTTACAAAGACAGCGTATTTTGCCGAATATTTAACGAGAAAAAAAGAATTATTGAGTTTATACAATGCTCTGAACATGTCTCATTACGAGAATCCAGATGATTTAGAAATTATTACTTTAGACAATGCTTTATTTCTTCAGATGAAAAATGACGTAGCTTTTCTTATTAACACCAACGAAATGTGTTTAATTGAACACAGCAAAGCACCGTCTGCTTGAATTATCCACTACGGAGCCTTTTGTACCTAGCCAGAGAATATGAAGTAATTCTCGAACAGCGAAATGAAAACATCTTAAAATATGGATTGGTAAAAATCCCAACACCTGCCTGTATCGTTTTATACAATGGTATGGAAAAACGTCCGGAAGTTGAAATTTTAAAACTCTCTGACGCTTTTGAAAATCAAGAAGTTGAGCCGTGTCTTGAACTTTTTGTAAAAGTATTGAACATCAACAATGGTATGAATGAAAATGTATTAAATGGTTGCAAAACGCTAAAAGATTATGTTATACTAATCTCAAAAATACGGGAAAATTATAACGAAATCGGAGACTTGGCAAAGGCAATACACAAAGCAATTGACTATTGTATTGACGCAGACCATTTGCGCTCGTTTCTGATTCGAAACCGAGCGGAGGTAGAGCCTATGTTGTTATCAGAGGGTACGGTGGAAGAATACGTGGATAGTATGAACGAAGTCAAGGAACAGGAAATTGAGCGGCTAAAAAAGGTAGTTCAGGAAAAGGATGAGGAATTGTCGAAGGTAACTCAGGAAAAGGATGAGGAATTGACAAGAATAACTCAGGAAAAAGATAGTGAAATCGCTCGATTAAAAGCCTTACTTGCAGCAAAAGAAAACAACTAATTAGCACAGCAGGAGAAGTTATCATCCAATTCCTTTTTGTGCTTCACAAAAAATGCACTTTGGTTTTCTCGTCCCAACGTCTGCCAGTCACCATCCTCACAAATTAAATCCTGCGTAGAACCCAAGTAATCCGGAATTGGTTTCGTATCTGAAAAATAGCAGTTATTATACCACTCCGGGTCCTTCCATTGCCGATATAGAGTTATTCCGTCCAAACGAACAATCTCTTTATCCTTAATTTTTTTCCACTTCTTTTCCATGTCTTTTTCTTTAACATAATGTGTAGCAACCAGATAATCCGGCATTTCCGATGCCAGCAAATCAACTGTATCCGGCACCCTTTCCTCCAGATAGCCAAACAGGTATCCATTTCGGTAAGTAACTTGTGAGTAAGGCACTTCATATTCTGCCTTCTTTTTGAGAGAATAATCGTATTTTAGCAAATAATACTTTAATGCTCTTCTTTCAATAAGTACATAAAGATACTTTTCGCTGGCTGTTATCATCCATGGGTCTTCAGAAAGCCCTGTTTCTCGAAGCGGTTCATTTTTTTCATTTCCCACAACGAGTTTAACCCCATCATAAGTATCACCAATCCATGCAGTCCCATGAGGTGTCTTAATGTAGTTTCTCCCATACTCAATTCCGTATTCTATTGGTGGCTTTAATAAATCACAGCCGGCAAGCAGCATCACCAAAAGCAAACACACACATGCAATATGTATCTTTCGTCCTTTAAAAATTTTCTTCATAATCCCCCCCTTACTCTATACTTACTACGAATTTTTCTTCATCCGATAATATAGTATTTTTTTCCGTCACTTCAAAATATTTTCCAGAGCTATTTTTTACCGGGCTTATGCCGCTTCCTTTTTTATATCTCCCCATGCATATATCTCTCCATAATGGGAGCAGTTAAATATTTTCTGTGTCTTTTTGCATCCAAAAGAGCCTGTGTATAAATTGCATTTCCCTTTCGGTAAATCACTTCTTCTGAATTTGCCAAACCAAGCAATTCTCCATTCGTAAATGTTTGCAAAATTTTAAACTTCTTACTTTTAAAATAATAGCAAAAAGTGAATGCCTTTTTTATATCTTTCAAATCAATTCCTTTATACATGTTATAAACCCAGCCATCCTTAAAAACATTGCAATAGCCATATATGTTATCACCATCCTGTAACATACTCATGTCGAATTTTTCATTCGTCAAATTCAACTCTTTCAAAATTTTGTTCTGTTTTTTTCTGCTGAAAGTATATGGTTCTGCTGTGTATCCATCCTGCTCTATTCCGGAAGAACAAATTTCTCTCCCGCAAAATAAAGGAATTGTTTTATTATTAGAAAAATATGGCACATCATGACGTAAATCATCTTCATGCCTATATAAAACAACAGAACCGACTTTCTCCTTCTTTTTTTTCGTAGAAATTTTATTCCATTGATTTTTCCAATTCTCTTCCTTAACATAATGTGTTGCCTCAATATAACGTGGCGTGAGATAAAAAAATACACGGTCATAATCTTCATTGCCATCATCATACCCAAACAAGTACCCGTCTTTATAATATATATTATGGTACATTGTGTGATTGACTTCTTTTAAATTCATTTGCAAATCATACCGGCAAATAATTCTTACGTCCGCTGTTTTTTCACTAGCCATTACTTCTACTACAACATAAATCCAATTGTCACTAGCAATTATTTGATTTACATTTGCATTCTTGTATGGCAGCGCAATATTTTTGATTATCTTTGGCTTATCATTTACCATTTCCCCATAACAAATATTTCCACTCTCTGAATTATAAACAACAATATGATTTCCAATTTTAACCGAATCAGCTCTATTTAACACGTCAAATAAATCTGTCTCTTGATTATTTGTGTCCGAATTTGAACAGCCGGCAAGCAGCATCACCAAAAGCAAACACACACATGCAATATGTATCTTTCGTTCCTTGAAAATGTTCTTCACAAATTAACCTCCTGCTCTAAATACTTTCATCCGCAAATACCTGCCAAACTTACACTACAAAAAGGCAAGCTGACCAAAGCCAACCTGCCTTTCTGGTTTTACGCTTTTAACACATTATAATATTCGCCAAGAATTACTTCCTCTAACACCGCTCTCATACCACTATGAATCGGATGTGCAACATCACGGTATTCACCATTTGGCATTTTCTTGTTCGGCATTGCAACAAATAAGCCCCGCTCTCCTTCAATTACCTTAATATCATGAATGGCAAATGCCTCATCCAAAGTAATCGAAGCAACCGCTTTCATTTTCGCATTCCCGTCCACAATCCGGACGCGAACATCTGTTATCTGCATCGTATCCTCCCTTCATCTGTACGCTACATTACATAACGCTCATTCCTCTCCTGAATGATTTTAACGTCATCCGGACTTCCGACATAGTTGGAATTTGCCCGAATGGTTCCATGACTCTCTACGATGCAATTTTCAATATAAGTGTTATCCCCAATGTAGACTTCATTTAAAATTATCGAGTTTCGTATTGTACAATTGTTGCCTATATAAACTTCCTTAAACAAAACGGAATCTTCAACCTCACCATTGATGATACAACCACTTGACACAAGGCTGTTCTTAACTTTTGCGCCAACATTGTATTTAGCCGGAGGTAAATCCTCAATTCTTGATGCAATCTGTGGGTATTCATTAAAGAAATACTCTCTTGTTTTGCGGTCTAAGAAATCCATATTTGTCTTAAAATAGGAATCAACCGTTGTTACATTGCTCCAATAGGAGTCCAACGGATAGGCATAAAATTTCTTGATTCCTTTGTAACGGATAAAAATATCCTTTACCAAATCGAATCCATCTTCCGCCCCTGCACGCTCAATCATCTCAATCAACTGTCTGCGGCGGATTACATAGATTCCGGTAGAAACCAGCGTTTTCGAAGTCACAAGCGGCTTCTCTTCAAACTCGGTCACCCTGCCTTCGATGTCAACCGATACGACACCAAACCGGCTCGGGTCATCTACCGTTCCCAAGTCCTTCGTCACGATGGTAACATCAGCATTTTTCTCAATGTGATATTCCAAAAGTTTATTCATATCCATCTTGTATACACAGTCACCGGATGCAATAATTACATACGGCTCATGACTTGATTTCAAGAAATCAATGTTTTGCGCAATGGCATCTGCGGTTCCGCGGTACCAATAACTATTGTCATGGGTCTGTGTCGGTGTGAATACAAACAAACCGCCTTTTTTACGTCCAAAGTCCCACCATTTTGATGAGTTCAAGTGCTGTGTCAACGACTTTGAATTGTACTGCGTAATGACACCAACTTTGTTAATCCGGGAACTGGACATGCTGCTAAGTACAAAATCGATGCTGCGGTATCCACCGGCAATCGGCAGTGCTGCTGTCGCACGATTTTTTGTCAGTTCTTTCATGCGGGCACTGGACCCACCTGCTAAAATCAATCCTATTGCTCTCATTACATGTCACCTGCCTTTATCAAAGTTTCGCCACCTGCTAAGGTGTTATCCGGGTAATCTTCAATGGTTGTCTTACCCGCTATGGCAGTGTTTTTACCGATGGTAACGCCATCCGGAATCACGGTTTTTTCGCCAACCGTAACCAAGTTAAAGGCATAGACATCCGGCTTTAGTTTGTTTGGAATGTTGTCTTCGCCCGCACCGAGCACGCAATTTTCTCCAATTATCGAACCCTCTGCAATAATTGCACGGTCAAGAACGGTATTTTTACCAATTCTCGCAGAATTCATAATAATCGAATCACGCACTACAGCGCCTTCCTCAATGACAACATCCGAACCAATCACAGAGCTATGTACTTCTCCGTAAATCTCACAGCCGTCACCCATAATGGCTTTGTCAATCACAGCATCTCCTGCAATATACTGTGGACGAATCCATTCGTTACTTGTGTAAATCTTCCAAAACTCTTCGTACAGGTTAAATACCGGAATCAAGTCAATCAATTCCATATTTGATTCCCAGTACGAACCAAGCGTACCAACATCCTTCCAGTATCCATTGTACTCAAAGGCAAAAATGCGGTCGCCCCTTTCGTGGCAGTAAGGTAAAATATGTTTACCAAAGTCACAGCCCTTCTGGTCTTTCAACTGAATCAGGGCTTCTTTTAACACCGGCCATGAGAATATGTAAATACCCATAGATGCCAGATTACTGCGTGGATGCTCCGGTTTTTCCTCAAATTCCAAAATACGATGGGTATCATCTGTAATACAGACGCCAAACCGGCTTGCCTCTTCAATCGGCACCGGTATCGTCGCCATCGTAATGTCCGCGTGATTTGCCTTATGGAAATCAAGCATTACCTGATAATCCATCTTGTAAATATGGTCACCACCAAGAATTAATACATAATCCGGGTTGTAATACTCCATATAATTCAAGTTCTGGTAAATCGCATTTGCGGTTCCGGTGTACCACTCGCTGCTTGTGCTTCTCTCATACGGCGGCAGGATTGACACGCCCCCAATATTGCGGTCAAGGTCCCATGGAATTCCAATGCCGATATGAGTATTCAGCTTCAACGGCTGATACTGTGTCAGCACTCCAACGGTATCGACTTCCGAGTTGATACAATTACTCAACGGAAAATCAATGATTCGATACTTTCCCCCAAAAGCAACAGCAGGTTTTGCTACATTTGCAGTCAAGACCCCCAGTCTTGACCCTTGCCCCCAGCAAGTAACATGGCTATCATTTCTTTTTTGATCATGTTATCACCCCTGTTGTTAATATTGTAAAATAAGTATACCACATTGTTTAAGTTTTGTGAATATTTTTCACAAAATATTTTCTTATGATTCTTTGATTTTGTACATTTTGCACAAATATCGTGTGAAAATCTTAAGCATATTCACCTTTTTCCTTGTATTTTCTCCCCTGTCTATATATAATGAATCTGAGGAAACATAATTTTGTTTCCAAATAATAGAAGGAAGGGTGTCATTTATGTACGAAATCGACTTTACACATCCGGGAAAGATTCATTTTATTGGAATTGGCGGCATTAGTATGAGCGGGTTCGCCGAGCTGCTTCATTCCATGGGCTTTACCATTACCGGTTCCGACTGGCATGAAAGCAAAATCACAAAACATTTGGAATCTCTCGGCATACAAGTAGTATATGGACAAAAAGAAGAGAATATTACAAAAGATATCGATTTGGTTGTCTATACCGCAGCAGTTAAAAAGACCAATCCGGAATATCAGGCGGCTGAAAAATTAAATCTTCCGCTGATGGAGCGCGCAGTTATGGTTGGGCAGGTAATGAAAAATTATTCTTCCGCCATTGCCATTGCAGGAACACACGGAAAAACAACGACCACTTCGATTGCTTCCCACATCTTTTTGGCAGCAAACCTTGACCCGACAATTTCCGTCGGCGGTATTTTAGAAGCAATCGGCGGCAACATCCGCATCGGCCACTCCAAGCATTTCATTACGGAAGCTTGTGAATACACGAATAGTTTTCTTCACTTTTTCCCTACTGTGGGAATGATACTTAATATAGAAGAAGACCATATGGACTTTTTCCATGACCTTTCTGATATCCGTCACTCTTTCCATTTGTTTGCGAAACGGATTCCGGAGCATGGCACGTTAATTATCAATGCAGATATTGAAAATTATGAAGAAATTACAGAAGGACTTTCCTGCCGTGTTATCACATACGGATTAGAAAATAAGGATGCTGATTTTACAGCTGAAAACATCACTTACAATGACCTTGGATGCGGCACCTTTGACGCAGTTGTACAAGGAGAAGTAAAGGGGCATTTCCATCTGTCCGTAGTCGGCAGACACAACGTTTCCAATACCCTTGCCTGCTTAGCGTTAGCCTCTCTCTACGGCATTGATGACGGCACCGTCCAGAAAGCATTGACTACATTCCACGGCGCAGACCGCCGCTTTGAATACAAAGGTGAGAAAAACGGATTTACCATTATTGATGACTATGCTCATCACCCGACGGAAATCCGAGCAACACTCACAGCAGCGAAAAATTATCCGCACAAAACGTTATGGTGTGCCTTCCAGCCGCATACCTACACACGTACCCGCGCCTTTTTAAAGGATTTTGCCTCTGCTCTTTCTTTGGCAGATAAAGTAATCTTAGCAGACATTTATGCGGCGCGTGAAAAAGACCCGGGAGATATTTCTTCTGCTGACCTTGCAAGAGAATTGGAAAAACTCGGAAAGGAAGTTCACTATTTACGCAGTTTTGACGAAATCGAAAAATTTATTTTAAAAAATTTAGTCAACGGCGACCTGTTGATAACTATGGGTGCCGGAAACATAGTAGAAATTGGTGAAAATCTTCTGAATAACTAAGTTATGAACGTTATCCACAACCTTATCAACATTCAGTCGAAAGATACGGTTGTGGATATTTTTTTGTTCAAAAAAAAATGTGAATAAATTGCATTTTTTACTTGACAAGCTCAACCAACGTAATTTCGGCACATTGACCCACTCTTTCTACCAGAATAGTCTGTTTGTGGTTTTGTTATGAACATTATGCACATTATCAACAGATAAATTCTACATGAAATGTATGCACATTTGCAATTTGCAACTGTCAGACTGTAGACAAAGTGGTGCTAGGACTGTTGTCCTAGCACCATTTTTCTCTGTTTGCAGCAATCGTTCGCCCAAAATGATAAAAAAGTCGATATTAAGCAGCCTTTCCTACCGCTTTTTTGAAGCATCATTGCTAGTTTTTTTAGATTCATGCAGGCAAAGGTAAGCCCGACCTTCATTTCCATTCGAGCCTTACCATACATTTGTGTATAACGAAAACCATGATTCTCCTTTGCTGTTCCAAAGATTCGTTCAATGGTTTCTTTTCTTTGCTCATATAATTTTTTCATTCCCAAAGTATGACGAACATCTTCACATTGCTCCATATAATTTTCCCATATATGTCGTGTTATCAGTTTCACATGATTTTTGCTTTCTGTACATTGAGATAAATATGAACAATTTTCGCATACATTTCCACAGCTTTTATATTCACGATATCCATCACGATTGGTTGTACTATATTTCAAGACTTGGTTGTTTGGGCAAATATAGCAATCATAGTATTCGTCATAAGCGTATTCGTATTTTTTAAAGAATCCCTCTTTGGTCATTGGACGCTTGTACGGAAAAAGTGGTGTAACTCCATCATCTATAAGAAGCTTTGCTATTGCTGGAGTTTTATATCCGGCATCTGCAACAAGTGTTTTTATTCCAATATTTTTTTAATTTTATCATATAATCCTTTAAATGTTCTGCTGTCATGTAAGTTTCAGGGCTGACTGTATAACCTAGAATCCACCCATTTTTATCACAAGCGGTTTCAACGGCGTATGCAAAAACATGTTTATGTTCACCTTTACGAAACCAACCACTTTCCGGATCAGTGGTACTAGATTTTATTGTTTTTTCATTTGAAGTTCCTCCGCCAGACAAAGGAGGGTGATTATTATCGTCTTTATCTTTTAATGGTTTTTGTGATGCTCTTGTCGATCTTTATTAATTTCAGTTTTTAACATATCTTCATAAAAAGAGCTTCTTCCTTAGCAATTCGTTTTTGCATTTTTCTACTGTTTGCACGGGCTTTTACATGAGTAGCATCTACAAAAATCTCTGTTGGGTCAACCAATTTAAACTTGTAGCATTCTTCTAAAATATGAGCAAAAATCTGCTCAAATAAGTCGGTATCTTTGAATCGTCTTGTATAATTCTTTCCAAAGGTTGAAAAGTGTGGAACTTTATCTGTCATATCAAGACCAAGAAACCATCGATATGCAACGTTTACTTCAATTTCTTTTACTGTCTGACGCATGCTCTTGATTCCATACAGATACTGAATGAGAGGTATTTTAATCAATGTCACAGGATCCATGCTGGGCCGACCGGTATCGTGCGAATATTTGTCTTTCACTAAATCATAAATGAAAGTCCAATCGATTGCTTTATCGATAATTCGAAGAAGATGATCCTTAGGAACCATTTCATCCATACATAACAAATGAATTTGTTCTCTCTTTTTCATCAGCATTTTCAGTCATCATATGAAATCACCACCTAGTATTTTATACTTCTATTATACCAAAAAAGCACCGAAAAGTCGCTAAAAAATCGCACTTTTCAGTGCTTTAATACGAGAAAAATCCACGACATTTGTCGTGGACTTTGTCTACAGTCTGACATTTGCAATTTGCAACTGTTTTTTCTTTGTGATATACTCATCCTTGCTGACAGGTAAAAAATACCTGATGGAGAAAGGGAATGAGTTTTATTATGGGATTTACAATTTCCACAACATCGAATTGCGGACTCACTTTGATTTCCAATTCATTTATTCAAAATCATATGCCATCTGCAAATGGCAATTTCGTGAAAATATATTTGTATCTGGTTATGCTCTGCCAGCATGCCGACACCGCAGGTAATTCATCCATTGATGCTCTTGCCGATTGTTTCGAATGCACAGAAAGTGACATTTTGCGTGCACTGCGTTACTGGCAGAAAGAAGGACTTCTTTCTTTCACAGAGCAAAATGGCGAGATTACTTCGATTGTTCTTTCTACTGACGCCACAGACACTGCGTCAGCAGTTACGGCAGAAAGAGAACCGGATATCGATGCTTCACCGGCAGCGGAAGAAACCGTTGTACCCGACGGCATCTCCATTCCGAACCGCCAGGAGTATACTCCTTTACAAGCGGAAGCACTGATGAAAGATATTGAAATCAGCGAGGCGATTTCGCAGGCAGAAAAGATACTTGGCACGACCCTTTCCACCACACATCTGCAAATGATTTTATATTTTATGTGTGACATCGGATTTTCACAGGAGATGATTGCTACCCTGTACCGCACGGCACACAGCCGCGGAAAGACTTCACCAAAGTATATGGAGGCAATTGGTCTTACATGGGCGAAAAAGGGGATTACAACGCCGGAGGAAGCAAAGGATGAATCTTCTGCTTTTTCAGGTCTTTATCATGTCGTAAGCAAAGCACTTGGCTTAAATCGCTCCCTTGCTCCGGCAGAACGTGAAATCATTGATACATGGAGTGATTACGGCTTCTCGGATGAAATTATTGAGCAGGCATGTAAGCGTACGGTTTTGCAGACCGGTGGCACAAATTTAAATTACATAACAAGTATATTAAAGGACTGGCACAAGAAAGGTGTCCTCACCCTTGCGGACATAGAAAAATGCGACAAGTCATTTCAGCAGAAGAAAAAAACCGGAGAGCAGAAAAACTCTGCCACACAGCAAAAAAGAAACCAATTCCAGAGTTTTCCTCAAAGAGAGTATTCCAAAGAGGATTACAGTTCACTGGAAAAACAGTTACTGCGCAATGTGCAGGCATAAAACAAACGAAAGGATTCATTTATTATGCTTTTGACCAACAGTCAGTACGAGCATCTGATGTCCCATTACTATCATCAGCAGCTCAAGGACAATTTCATCCTGAAAAAGCGCATGAAGGAAGTCTATGATGCGATTCCCCAAATGAACGAATTGGAAAACCGGATTCGTACACTTTCGGTGCAGCACGCTGCCTCTCGTTTGAAAGGACAAACCGATTCGATTGACCTAGATGCCGAGATTGATAAAATCACAAAACAAAAAGAAGCCCTGCTTTTGCAGCACGGTTACCCGGCGGACTACCTGAAACCGGTCTACGAGTGCGCTGACTGTAAGGATACCGGCTATATTGACGGCAGGAAATGCCATTGTTTTGAAAAACTGATTGTTCAGTATTTGTACTCACAGTCAAATTTGAAAGACGTTTTGGAACATGAGAATTTTTCTCATTTTAATTTGGATTTTTACCCGGATGACTACACCGAAGAGGCAACCGGCGAAACACCGCGTGACAATATGCGGCATGTCTTAGAAACCGTGAAATCCTATTTATCCGGTTTTTCGGACACACCGGGAAATCTTCTGTTATACGGCAACACCGGTGTCGGTAAAACTTTTTTAACAAACTGTATTGCAAAAGAGCTTTTAGACAAGTCTCATACCGTTGTGTACTTGACTTCTCTAAAACTATTTGATATTTTAGAATCGTGCAAATTTGACCGGGGCTTATCACAGACCCGGAAAAATGCTTCGCTTTCTTATTTATTAAGCAGCGATTTACTGATTATCGATGATTTGGGAACAGAATTAAACAATAGTTTTACTTCCTCTCAGCTTTACCACTGCATCGATACACGATTAACAAACCACCGTTCCACGATTATTTCAACAAACTTGTCGTTTGATGATTTACGGGAACGCTACAGCGAGCGAATTTTCTCCCGGATTACAAGCAATTATACATTATTAAAAATCACCGGCGATGACATTCGTTTGAAAAAGGCAATTATGCAACATTAAGTATGTTTTTCTTTCTGTTGCTGCAAACTATAAACCTACAACACAATATTTACACGGAGGACTTTAATCATGAGTCAAAAAGATTTGTCGAAAACAATCCCTTATGGAGACCTTGGTATTATTCCATTGGAGAGCAGCAAAGCAATCGGAAAAAAAGTGGATGATTACATTGTTGGCTGGAGAAATGAAGCCGATGTAGATTCTTCCATTCATTTTACCAATTACAAAAGGGATTCTTACATCATCGATGCCGTATGCCCACGTTTTGGGTCCGGTGAAGCAAAGGGTATCTTAAATGAATCCGTCCGCGGAAAAGATGTATACCTTCTTGTTGATGTATGTAACCACAGTTTAGCTTACACAGTATGTGGACAGGTTAATCATATGTCACCGGATGACCATTTTCAGGATTTGAAACGTATGATTGCCGCAATCAGCGGAAAAGCAAGACGAATCACTGTTATTATGCCTTTCCTGTATGAAAGCAGACAACATAAACGCAGTTCCCGCGAATCGTTAGACTGCGCTTTGGCACTTCAGGAACTGACCGCTATAGGCGTTGACAATATTATCACTTTTGACGCACATGACCCTCGCGTACAGAATGCAATTCCATTGAAGAGTTTTGAAACTGTACAGCCAACATATCAGTTTATTAAAGCCCTTTTGAAAAATGTACCAGACATTCATATGAAACCGGAAAACATGATGATTATCAGCCCGGATGAAGGTGCTATGGGACGTGCGATTTACTTTGGTAACGTAGCCGGTGTTGATGTAGGAACCTTCTACAAACGCCGTGATTACACAAAAATTGTTGAAGGACGTAACCCGATTATTGCACATGAATTCCTCGGTGCTGATGTTTCCGGCAAGGACGTTGTTGTGATTGACGATATGATTTCCTCCGGTGAAAGTATGATTGACGTTGCAACTGAATTGAAGCGCCGCAATGCAAACCGTATTTTCGTTGCTTCTACTTTTGGTCTGTTCACAAACGGTCTGGAGAAGTTTGATGAAGCTTATAAGAGCGGCTTGATTTACCGTGTCATGACGACAAACTTAGTATATCAGCCGGAAGAACTGTTACAGCGTGAGTATTACATCAATGTTGATATGAGCAAGTACATTGCTCTCCTTATCGATACTTTAAATCATGATTCCTCAATTGCGGAATACTTAAATCCAACCGAGCGTATCGAGCGCATCCTGAAGAAATATCATCAGGAACACTAATAGAAACGTGTGTCGCAAGGCGCACCTATTAAAAAGCCTGTCAAGCATTTGCCTGACAGGCTTTTTTTAGCTCTTATTTTTTATTCCGCACCCTCTGCTGCCGGGTCTGCTGCCGGGTCTGCCGGAGGCTCTGTCGCAGCCGGTTCCGCTGTTGCCGGAACTTGTGTCGCCGGTACCTGCGTGGCCGGTGGTTCCGTAACCTGTGTATCCGTTCCATCATCCGGATCCACATCAACGTCATTATCATTCGAATCTGCCGGGTCCGTATCTACACTTCCACCACTTCCGGTATCTTCCTGTGGAGTCGTATAACCACTACTGCTGCCACCACCGGAACTTCCCGATGATAACTCACCCAAATCAAATTCTTTTACATCTAAGTCTTTATGAATCTCATTCATGTACTCATGCCAGATTCGTCCCGGATAGGTGGAACCATACAAGTCGGCAACCGTTTTCGGGGAATCATAGCCAACCCAGACTGCCGTTGTATAATATGGTGTAAAACCACAGAACCAGCCGTCTTTTTTATCATTGGTTGTTCCGGTCTTGCCGGCACTTGGCTGTCCATTATCAAGGCCAAGACCACGTGCCGTACCACGTTTGATTACACCGGTCAGGATATCAACCATCGCACGTGCTGAATCCTTCTTGTAAACACTCTTTTGCTCGACTTTATCGGAAACAATTTCATTTCCATCGGAATCCAAAATTTTCACAATACACGTTGGTTCCCGGTACTTTCCGTCATTTTCCAGTGTTGCATAACCAGATGCCATCTCTAACGTACTGGTACCGTATGTCAATCCGCCAAGGGATGCCGACAAGTAGTAATCCGACTTCACGATTTTGGAATAATTCATATCCAATAAATACTGCAAGCCAACTTCCGGTTTTAACTTCTCAAACAGCTGCCATGCAACCGTATTCAAGGACTGCTCCACCGCAAAACGAAGCGAAATATAACCGTAGTAACGTCCACTGCTGTTTGACGGACCGCCCTTAAACTTATAATCATGTACGGTCGTGCTTGCCGTTGAACCACGCTCCAAAGTCGGTGTATAAACAATCAACGGCTTAATTGAACTACCCGGCTGCCGGTAAGACTGGTACGCACGGTTTAAGGAAAGTCCTTCTGTCTCCTGGCTTCGTCCGCCCACCAGCGCAACAACACGTCCAGTCTTATTATCGATACATACTGCTGAACCCTGCATTTTGTAGGTTCCGTTTGTCTCTTTATCCTTAAATCCGGACAAATTATGATTGACTGCTTTTTGCAGTTTTTTCTGTTTCTTCAAATCAAAGGATGTATAAATCTTATATCCTCTATTCAAAAGCATCTGCTGAGCCGTCGAGTACGCATCATCATACTCCGTCTCATAAGTCTCTCTTTCTTCCTTATCCGCAAATGAATTTTTAAACTCAAATCCATTCTTTTTCATCAACTCGCGAATCGCACAGTAAGAAACAAACGTCTGGATGTAATCTCGTTTCTGCACTTCCTGAATGTTCAGCTTAATTTCTTCCTGGTACGCCTCATCGTAATCCACCTTCGTAATCACGCCATCATCTAACATCTGGTCTAAAATACGATTTTTACGTTTGACCGTGTTATCAAAATTTTTCAATGGATTATAAAGGGTTGGATTATTTGGAATAGAACACAAAAAGCATAACTGCCCAAGTGACAATTCTTGACAGCTCTTTCCGAAATATCCGCGTGCCGCCGCCTCAATTCCATAGTAACCATTTGCATAATAAATGGTATTTAAGTAAAATTCCAGAATCTGGCTTTTGGTGTACTTCTTTTCCAGCTCAAGCGCAATAAAAATTTCCTTTATTTTACGCTCATACGTCTTCTCCGTCGAGAGGAAAACACCGCGTGCTAACTGCTGGGTAATTGTCGATGCTCCCTGTGTTTTCTCACCGTTGTTCTTAATCAATGCAAAAACCGCACGCATAATACCTTTGGCATCAATTCCGTTATGTGAGTAAAACTTTTTGTCTTCGGTAACAATTGCTGCATCCTTTACCGCCTTTGGTATTTTGTCCAAGGTAAGGTAATAGGAGTCTTTTTCTCCCTTTAATTTCGCTATCTCTTTGCCCTTATTGTTATACACAATCGACGTCTCGGATGAACGGAATGTATCTATGGACGACTCTTTCACAAGCGCAACCGCGTCATCCTGCATTGCGAAGATATCTTTTCCATATTTGAAATAAAAGATAATTCCGCCGACTAATATTGTGAGCAGAAACAAAAGTAATACAATTTTAAACCCAAACCAAAACTTAGGATGTTTCCGCTGTTTTTTGTTTTTTCTAGCCATCTTTACCTCCATTTCTCCCGCTTTATACTACGTGGACGCTTTGACTTATGTATCATCATACCACATTTAGCGTATCTTGGAAAGAATTTCTTTATGCACAGCCCCTGCACGGTGTTCCCATGTATGCGACTTCTCAGCCGTCTCATACGCCGCTTTCTGCATGTGCTCCCATTTCTTTCGATTTTCTAAAATTCCCTGCACCATATCCGGCAGGCATTCAAGTGCATCCAGTTCATAAAAGAAAATATCCTCTCCATCCCGTAAATTTTCTGTCAAATACCGGCTCCAGTCGGTAAAACATACAGCACCGTTTAACATCGAATTAAATACGCGGTCATGTGCGCCATCCTTAAACCACGGCATTACATTCAAAGAAACTTTCGCCTTGCTTAACGCCTGCAGACACGCCAGTGAATCAACGCCACCCTCTTTTATCAGATTTTCCGGATGTTCACAGGGAAGAAATTCCCATCCAGCTCCAAAACAATGCACGGAAACACCGGCATCCACAAGCGTCTGCACCACTTTTCCACGAAAATAATTGCGCACATACAAATCGATCATAATCATATTTGGCATCATTTCTTTTACACCGTCTTCGGTAATATCCTCAACCTCGGAAAGCAGATGCTCACGAATTCCGATATCCATCCCCAGATGCGGATGTTTCTTAAAATCCTCAATAATTCCGTAATAAAAATCGGCATACTCTTTGCCATGTCTCTCAATCGTCGGTTCAAATTTAGAAAGCGGCGTGTAATTTCCGGTAAATACAACGTCATATGGGCGTTCTTCCCACTTAGGCAGCGTATCTTCTTCCCACAAGGACGTTCCCGCCAATGGCAGAAACAGCCCCCGCTTAATTTCCGGAAAATAATACCGCAAATAAGCTTCATGCTCTCTGTCAATCGAAATCTGGCAGTAGTCTTTTGGCAAAAATGGCAGAAATTTATGATAGTAAAACGGATGGTCAACCACAATATTGATAACCGGTATTTTTCTGTCATCAAACAAATGAATTCCCTTGCAGTCAATAAAATATCCCTCACCACAGCAGCCGTCAAAATTAAACGTCACTGCCGCTGTTGCCTCCGGTTTGGCAAACAAAAGCAATTCGGCAAGACTATCATACGATTTACACTGGTCAAAGTAAAACACTTCATATCCCAATTTACTAAAAGTCTTCCCAAGCTGCTCACTAAAAAAACTTAATGTTTCAATTCCCTTGGTAAATAAAATAATTCGTTCGATTTTCATACTGCCTCCGCTATTGATTAAATATGATCAAATGCCTTCTGTCACAAAGAGGGTATTCCGATTTTACAATCAAAATACCCTCTTTCTTATCTTGTTTATTTTACCTTACGGCAAATGAATTTCTGAATATTCTTTCGGTGGCAGTGCAGTTGTTGAATCCTTAACAAACTTGCGCACAGCCTGCGCCGCTTTCGGTATCGCAATATTCGTACCAACACCGGCAACACAGCCACCCGGACAGCCCATACCTTCAATCAGACAGCCATCCTTTTTACCGGCCTTCGCCATAAGAAGCATTTTCTGACAGTCGGATAATCCTTCCGCATGCTCAATATAAACTTCCGTTCCCGGATAATATTCGTTAATGCAGTTTTCAATGGCATTTGCAACACCACCGGCAACGGCGTAACCACGCCCGGTTCCTGTTGCATCATGAATTGGCTCCTCTGCATCATAGGTTTCCATATCAATTCCTTTGGCAGTGAAAATCGCATCCAATTCTTCAAAGGTAATTACAAAATCCACATCACTTCGTACCGAACGGCGGGAAGCTTCCAGTTTCTTTGCCGCACACGGTCCGACAAATACAATCTTAGCTTCCGGATGACGCTGTTTAATTGTACGTGCAGTAGCCACCATCGGTGTCAGAGCACTTGAAACAGTCTCTACCATATCCGGCAGTGTTTTCTTTGCCAACATCGACCAAGCCGGACAACAGGAAGTCAGCAAAAATGGAAGTTTTCCTGTTTTTACTTCATTTACATAATGTCTTGCTTCCGTAATCGCTCCGATATCTGCACCAAGTGCAACTTCGAACACTTCCGCAAAACCAATTTCTTTCAACGCTGCTTTGATTTTCCAAAGACGGACATCGTCACCAAACTGTCCGATAACCGCCGGAGCCAATTCGGCAATAACCGGTCCCTGCTTCATTGCCTGAATCAACTGGAAAATCTGGGATTTATCTGCAATCGCTCCAAATGGACATGCAGCCATGCATTGTCCGCATTTTACGCATTTTTCATCATCAATCTGGGCACGTCCGCGCTCATCACTGGAAATGGCTTTCACACCACATGCAGCTGCACATGGACGAACCTTCTTCGCAATTGCATCATAAGGACAGATTGCCTTACATTTTCCACATTTAATACATTTATCTTTATCAATATGAGATTTTCCGTCTACAATGCTGATAGCACCTTTCGGGCAAACCTCTACACAAGGATGTGCCACACAGCCACGGCACTGATTGGATACTTCATATACGTTATCCTCACACATATCACAAGCCGACGGAATTACCTGCATCAAAGGCGGCTCATAATATTTTTCTGCCACATTACTCTCATCCAATCCACTTGTAACGTGAACTGGTTCGTCATCCGGTCTTAATGAAAGTCCCATCGCAAGACGCACACGCTCCGAACAGATAGCACGCTCACGGTAAATACTCTCACGGTATAAAGGCGCATCTCCCGGCGTAATTTTATATGGGATTGCCTCGATATCATCATTTATGTTCTGTGAATCAAAAGCAACTTTTGCAACTTCTGTAAACACTTTCTGTCTCAGTGTCTTAATCGGGGTTTCTATTCCTCTCATTCTTGTCCTCCTTGGCGTAATTGATACAAATTCTCATAATCAATGGTAGAATATCATAGTTTCCATATATTTTCAAGATACTTCCGATACTTCTCTTGTTCTTCTTTTGGTTCCACGATTGAAACACCCTTTCCAATCCCCGCAAGCCAGCCATAAAACTGCTTGCTGACACTGATTTCTACGAATGTCCGAAACTGTGTCTCGGACTCTTTTAAAACAGGAATTTCCTTTCCAAAACGGTCAATTGCAACGCCAATCAGCGAATTATCAAAAACAAGCTGAAGCCTTTTTTTCTCCCCGGCAAACATTCCAAACGTTTTTTTTGAAAAATCCGTGACATCCAGTTTTTGATATGCTGTTTCCCCTTCTCTTTTTCCCTCTTCTCTCTTTAACTGTCGAAGTTTATCTACACGGAAATATTTAATCATCTCTGCTTTGTGGTCATACGCCAGCAGATAATAATTTTCGTCTTCCCACATAAGCATCCACGGAGAAACAAGATAGCGTTCGCCACCGTGCCGCGGCACAAGTTCCTTGTTCTGATTCCATTCGCAGTAAACAAAAGTAACCGGTTGATTTTCGTGCATTGCCTGATGAATGTCATCAATCAGATAAAGGGAAGACAAATTTTCTGTTTTCACACGGTCATTGACACAAACTTGACGCTGTAACCGATTTGCCTCATGGCGGCTCGTGAAACGTTCCAACTTCTCAATCAAATTTCTGCTTTGTTTTTGCGTAATAAATTTGGACGCCTGCACAGCATCAACTAAAAGTTTTAACTCCGCCAATTCAAACTCACGGCTTCCCAGATAGTAACCCGCCGGGTTTTTCTGACATACAACATCGTACCCGAGTATCTGCAAAGCTTCCATGTCCGAATAAACACTTTTTCTTTCCGCATGAATACCATTCTGCTTTAAATACGAGATGATTTGCGGCATCGTTACCGGATGTTTTTCGTCACTCTCACTTCGCAGCAGTTCCAAAATATAAAATAATTTGTATTTCTGGTTTGGCGCTTTCGGCATCAGGATTCCTCCTCCCTTGATTCCATTACAATCTGGTCTCGCCCATGCTCTTTTCCATAATAAAGAAGTTCGTCCGCACGGTTAATCGCTTCTTCCATTTTCTCTTCTTCACAGTAAGTTACAATACCAATCGTCAGAGAAATTGAGAATTCCATACCGTTATGTGAAAACTTTTTCGATTTCACATCGTCCAAAAATCCCTGCAAAACTTTTCTCGTCTCATTTACTGTTCCATCAAAACCAATCAAAAATTCTTCGCCACCCCAGCGTGCAGAAAAACCATCTTCACCAACTGCTTTCCGTAGTGCTCCGGCAACATATTTTAGAACTTCGTCACCTTTTTCATGACCATAACTGTCATTGACACTCTTAAAAAAATCGATATCCGCAATCGCAAGTGAAAAACAATCGTTTTCTCTACGGTAATCCATCTGAATCTGCGCTGCACGCCGGTTCAGAAGTTTTGTCAATGGGTCACGTGACACCATTTCTTCCAATGAATCACTGACCGCCACTGCATATTCGCCCATTTGCGCCAGTTCGTCGCCTCTCTTTAAAACATTTTCCGGCATTTCATGATGAAATTCTCCATGCGCCACTCTGCCAAGAAATCTCTTAATTGCCTGAATCGCCTCCACCATTTTCTGTGCCGACAGATTACAGATAAATCCGGCAAGAATTATGATAAACAGGCAGATAATCACATTCCCCTGCGTCATAAATCTCATGGAAGTATTCACAGACTCCGCTGACTCTCCGGCAAAACTAACACCTACAACTTCATTCTCATCATTGCGAATTGGCACATAGTAACCAAAGTATCTGACTCCCATAACGTCAACATTCTGGGAAAAATATTCTTCCCCGTCTTCAATCACTTGTGAAGCAACCTCTTTATCTATATGAGAGCCAACCAGACGATTTCCTTTTTTGTCAACCAGTGTTGTAAGACATCTCTCATCACCAACAAATACAGTAACATCCGCACCGGTATCATTTTTAATATCGTCTAAAACGCGGTAATCCGATGTAATTTCTGTTTCCCCCTTATAAACCCTATCGTCTTTCTGTGAAAAATCTCCCGCATCCAACACATTATAAATACTAATCAGATTATGAGCGATACCGGACAAACTCTTTTCAATCTCAAATACCATACCTTCATGAACCGAATTCTGACTGTAAAATGTCATGACAACTCCTAAAATTGCAATCGGAATTACTGACATTCGCATGATGGTAAAAATTAGACTTTTCCTTTTTTTTCGCGCCATATCCGACACCCCTCATTTCCATTGTATACGTTTACTCTTCGTCCTCTTCCGGCAAAGCCATTTTCTGCTCTACCATAACTTTTTCATCCAAGCAGTTAAAAATTCCATCTACAATTGCTTCGTCCGGTTTCTTCGTTATTACACTAACAACCGGGACAACAATCAAACCAGCAATCATTGCTAATGCTCCGGCGTTAATCGGTGATGCAATATAATTGATAAACATGTTAGAAACCGTAATTCCAACTCCGGCAATAAAGCTTGCCCAGACAGCCGCTTTTGTCACGCGCTTCCAGTACAGTCCATACAAAAATGGTGCTAAAAACGCTCCTGCCAGAGCACCCCAGCTGATTCCCATAAGCTGTGCAATAAATGCCGGCGGATCAAGTGCAATCACAACGGAAATGATGATAAAGAACGCAAGCAGTATTCTCATCCAGATTAACTGCTTTTTCTCACTCATATCTTTTACAAACAATGGTTTGATAAAATCAAGTGTGAGTGTGGAACTTGACGTCAGCACAAGGCTCGACAAAGTCGACATGGATGCAGACAAAACAAGCACAATGACAATTCCAATCAGAATGTCAGGCAGGCTTGAAAGCATCGTCGGTATAATAGTATCATATGCCACACTGCCATCGGCTGCTTTTGTCACACCGGAAATCTGGCTGAATCCACCAAGGAAATAGCAGCCGCCGGAAACAACTACGGCAAACAACGTCGAAATAATAGTTCCTGTATGTACTGCTTTTTCATCTTTAATGGCATAAAATTTCTGAATCATCTGTGGAAGGCCCCACGTACCCAATGAAGTTAAAATCACAACCCCAAGCAGATTCAATGGGTCTGGTCCAAAGAAAGATGCATAAGCTCCCGGCATTACGTCACTTGGCACATGCGCAAGTTCCTTCACTGCAGCCAAAAATCCGCCATGACCGGAAAGCACTGCCGCAATGACTGCCACAATACCAAATAACATAATAATTCCCTGAATCAAGTCATTCAGTGCAGTCGCCATATAACCGCCCACAATAACATATACACCGGTCAGCACCGCCATCACGACTACACAGATGCGGAAGTCAATATCAAATGCCATACCAAACAAATAGGAAAGACCATTATACACCGATGCGGTATACGGAATGAGGAAAATAAAGGCAATCATCGACGCTGCAACGCGAAGCGATTTACTGCCATAACGTTTTCCAAAGAAATCCGGCATGGTCATGGATTTCAAATGCTTTGTCATAATTCTTGTACGTCGTCCCAATACAACCCATGCAAGCAGAGAACCAAGCACTGCATTGCCAATTCCAATCCAAGTGGAAGCAAGTCCGTATTTGTAACCGAACTGTCCTGCATATCCGACAAATACAACCGCTGAAAAATAAGACGTTCCATATGCAAATGCGGTCAGCCACGGACCAACCGAACGTCCTCCCAACACAAAACCATTCACATCTGTCGCATGCTTTCTGGAATAAAATCCAATCCCCAGCATCACGGCAAAAAATACCAGTAACAAAATCACCTTAATAACCATAATAAACTCTCTCCTTCGTATGTTATTGCAACTACCCTATTACTCACTATTTTACCATAATTTCGGAGGGGTTTCCATAGTGAGTTTTTTGGTTTCCGTAATTGCGTAGAAAAGCTTTGCGTCTCGTGGGCGCTCTCGCTAATTGAGCTGCGTAGCAGCAGGGGTGCTGAAACTACCAGCACCTCCTTCTGACGCGCTCAAACCCACGAGTCACAAAACTTTTCTACGCAATTACTGGAATCCAAATAAACCGACAAAAACAGTTGTCCCCACATTTCTGCGCTTATTTGGGGTTATTTTCATACTTTTTCTCTTTTTCACCACTCCTCAGCCAGCCTGCATCCTCCTTCTCACCAGCCTCCTCTTCCCCAAAAAGCAAAAAATAAAAAGAAATCCCCCGAAAAGCTATATTTGCAACGCAAATATCCCGCTTTTTAGGGGATTTCTTTTTATTTTTCAGCTAACTGCAATCGAATCAACGATTTTCGCAAAGCCAAATCTGCTCGTGCCATGTTAATATTTTCATCCGCGCTTTTTAAGCGGCGCTCGGCTCTCGCCTTCGCCTCTGCCGCACGATTGATGTCAATTTCTTCCGGCCACTCGCAGGACTGGGCAAGAATTGTAACTTTATCCGGTGTAATTTCCATAAAGCCTTCTAGCACTGCTGCCTCTTTGAGCACGCCTCCCGGCTCGGTAATCGTCATTACACCCGGCGCAACAATCGTCGTAAGCGGAATGTGATCCGCATAGATTCCGATGTCACCTTCCGTCGTCGTAAGTTCCACCATCTCAGCATCTCCGGTATAGAAAATGCGCTCCGGCGAAATCACTTCAAGACGAAATGTTTTACGTTCTGCCATGTTGTAACCACTTCCTTTCCTATCCGCCCGAAATTACTGGCGGCTCTCTTTGTATCGTGCTACAACATCATCAATACTTCCGGCATTTAAGAAATAACCTTCCGGAATCTCATCATGTTTACCATCCAGAATTTCTTTGAATCCCTGAATCGTATCAGACAACTGAACATATTTACCGGGAAGACCGGTAAACTGTTCTGCGACATTAAATGGCTGCGATAGGAATCGCTGCACTTTACGCGCACGGTTGACAAGCATTTTCTCGTCTTCCGACAACTCGTCCATACCAAGAATGGCAATAATATCCTGTAACTCTTTGTAACGCTGCAAAATCTCCTGAACACCACGGGCAACCTGATAATGTTCTTCACCCAGCACACGAGGGTCCAGCATACGGGATGTTGAAGCCAGCGGGTCTACTGCCGGGTAAATACCAAGTTCTGCAATCGAACGCTCCAATACGGTTGTCGCATCCAAGTGGGCAAAAGTCGTCGCCGGAGCCGGGTCTGTCAAGTCATCGGCCGGTACATAAACCGCCTGAACGGATGTAATCGAACCGCTCTTTGTCGAAGTGATTCGCTCCTGCAAAGCACCCATCTCCGTCTGCAGTGTCGGCTGGTAACCTACCGCACTCGGCATACGTCCTAAAAGCGCTGAAACCTCAGAACCTGCCTGTGTAAAACGGAAGATGTTGTCAATGAACAAAAGCACATCCTTTCCACCTTTGTCACGGAAATATTCTGCCATCGTAAGTCCGGCAAGACCTACTCGCATTCTCGCTCCGGGCGGCTCATTCATCTGTCCAAACACCATGGTTGTTTTATCAATTACGCCGGACTCAATCATTTCATAGTACAAATCATTTCCCTCACGGGTACGCTCACCAACACCGGTAAATACCGAATATCCACCGTGCTCTGTAGCAATGTTTGTAATCAACTCCTGAATGAGTACCGTTTTACCTACACCGGCACCACCAAACAAACCAATTTTACCACCCTTCTGATATGGGCACAAAAGGTCAATTACTTTAATACCGGTTTCCAAAATCTCCGATTCGGTAGACTGCTCTTCAAAAGAAGGTGCTTTTCTGTGAATCGGATCATACTCTTTTACTTTTGGCGGCTCTTTTTCATCAATTGGCTCGCCGAGAACATTAAACATACGTCCTAATGTTTCTTCACCTACCGGCACACAAATCGGAGCTCCCGTTGCCACTGCTTCCATGCCGCGGACCAGACCATCCGTTGGTCCCATGGCAATACAGCGAACGGTATCATCACCCAAATGCTGTGCCACCTCAACTACAAGCTTATCCCCATCCTGTCGTTTGATGTGGATTGCTTCATTAATCTCAGGCAGGTTTCCGTCCTGAAAACGAATATCCAGTACGGCTCCAACAATCTGGGTAATTACGCCGAGACTTGTCTTACTATTCTCTGCCATTTTCTACCTCCTAACTTATCGCTGACGCACCAGCAACAATCTCTGTCAATTCCTGAGTAATTGCAGCCTGTCTTGCACGGTTATACTGCAATCCCAAGGTATCAATCATCTCCTCTGCGTTACTTGTTGCAGAATCCATCGCCTGCATACGCGCACCATTTTCACTGGCCACCGCTTCCACGAGCGCACCAAAGATTAGGCTGTTTACATACAAAGGAATGATATAACCCAGAGTTTCTTCCTCCTCCGGCTCATAATTCATCTGTGCCACAGCACCCTTATCCTTCTCATCCTCTTCCTGTGCACTCTCCTTGATATCATCCTCTGCAAATGGAAGAATTTTAATCAAAGTAGGGATTTGTGTCACGGTATTTTTAAATACCGTATACGCTAAATACACTTCATCAATGTCACCATTTTCCAACGCACCAATCACGGTCTTTCCAATGCTTACCGCATCTCCAAACAACGGATTGTTAATCACCTCGGAAAAATCACCCTGACAGGTATACCCCTGTCTCACAAGGCTTTCCAAGCCTTTTCTTCCAACCGGAAAAATAATCGTATTTTCTCGGTCAAAATCACCTTTGGTAACTAACTTGACAAGATTGGAATTGTAACCGCCCGCCAGTCCACGGTTTGACGAAATTACAATCACACCTTTTTTGCATGGTTCATCCGGATTTTTCTCTCGTTTTCCGGGATATCTCACGGTGCCGGATTTGGCAAGCATACCCGAAACCGTCTCATACATTTTGTTAAAATAAGGCTGTGTTTCTTCTGCTCTTCCCTTCGCTTTTTGAAGTTTTACAGTCGAAACCAGTTTCATTGCCTTTGTAATCTGAGAAGTGCTTTGTATACTTTCTTTTCTTCTTTTGATGTCCCTCATTGAGGCCATAGCATCACACCTCTCTTTTATTTCTCATGAATAAAATTGCGTTTATATTCCTCAATCGCCTGAATCAATTTCTTCTCTGTCTCTTCGCTAATTTGTTTCTCATCGCGGATGGCAGCCGGTACTTCCGGATACTTTTCATCCACAAAACGGAACAAACCTTTTTCAAACGCAAGGACATCTTCTACCGCAATATCCAAAAGATACTGTTTTGTCGCTGCATAAATGATAATAACCTGATACCATACCGGCAGCGGCGCATACTGATCCTGCTTTAAAATTTCACGGATTCTTTCACCCTGGTCTAACTGGCGTTTTGTGTCAGCATCCAAATCGGAGCCAAACTGGGAAAATGCAGCCAGCTCGCGGTACTGTGCAAGCTCGATACGAATCGGTCCCGCAATCTTTTTCATCGCTTTAATCTGTGCCGAACCACCAACTCGGGATACGGACAGACCCGGATTTACCGCCGGACGGAAACCGGAGTTAAACATCTCGGTCTCAAGATAAATCTGACCATCTGTAATCGAAATTACATTAGTCGGAATGTATGCCGATACGTCACCTGCCTGTGTCTCAATAATCGGCAGTGCCGTCAAAGAACCGCCGCCTAATTTATCTGACAATTTTGCTGCACGCTCCAAAAGACGGGAATGCAGATAAAAGACATCGCCAGGGAAAGCCTCACGTCCTGGTGGTCTGCGAAGAAGCAGCGAAAGGGTACGATAAGCAGCCGCATGTTTGGTCAAATCATCATAAACGATAAGAACATCCTTGCCGCTCTCCATCCACTCTTCACCAATCGCACATCCTGCATATGGCGCAATATACTGAAGTGGTGCTAACTCACTTGCGGTCGCTGCTACAACCGTTGTATAATCCATCGCACCACTCTCTTCGAGTGTCTTTACAATATTGGCAACCGTTGATGCTTTCTGTCCGATTGCTACATAAATACAAAGTACATCCTGGTCTTTCTGGTTAATGATGGTATCAATCGCAATTGCCGTTTTACCGGTCTGGCGGTCACCGATGATCAACTCACGCTGACCTCTTCCGATGGGAACCATGGAGTCAATCGCCTTAATACCTGTCTGCAGCGGTGTATCTACCGATTTACGAGAAATAACACCTGATGCCACACGCTCAATCGGACGAATCTTATCCGTATTTACCGGACCTTTACCATCAATTGGCTGTCCGAGCGCATTCACAACGCGGCCTAACATTGCGTCGCCAACCGGCACCGTTGCCACACGTCCTGTCGTCTTAACCATGTCACCTTCGTTAATGTTTGCCGAATCACCAAGTAAAACCGCACCAACATTATCTTCCTCTAAGTTCATGACCATTCCGTACACTTCATGCGGGAACTCTAACAGCTCACCCTGCATTGCCTTCTCCAGTCCATGAATACGGGCAATTCCATCGGCAACCTGAATTACCGTTCCTACATTGGCAACTTCAAACTCCGTACTATATTTTTTATTTCTTCTTTAATGACTGAACTAATTTCTTCCGGTCTTAAATTCATGTTTCCAACACACCTTCTTTCTGAAAGCCGCCCGTCTAATTTGACAGCCTTACTTTACTCAAATCTCTTGTCATCGCATCCAGTTTTGCACGGATACTGTTGTCAAGAACTTGGTTGCCAATACGAATCACAATGCCACCAAGCAGACTCTTATCAATTTCATAGTCCACCGACAAAGTTTCGTACTCGCTCACCTCAAGAAGTTTTTGTTCAATTTTCTTTTTTTGTTTCTCCGATAGTGGCATCGGCGTCTGAATCTGAACTTTTCCTATCTTTTTGTATGCCATGGCACATTCATTAAAATATGCTAACACAGGGATTAGTTCTCCGATTCTTCCTTTTTTTACAAGAACATGCAAAAGTCCCATCATGTCCTGGGACAGTTCCTTTTGAAAAACCTCCTGCAGCACATCCATCTTTTTTTCCATCGTCATTTCAGGATGTTCCAAAATCGCCATGAAATCCGGATTTTCCGAAAGCACCTGCTTCATCGCACGCGTTTCGTCCCAGAGTTCATCCACACGATTTTCTTCTACCTCAAGAGAAAACAAAGCATCGCCGTACACTTTTGAAACTAACTTTGCCATGTCGAATCCCCCATTTCATTGCATGTCTCTTCAATCAGCTTGGCCTGTGCCTCTTCACTGATGGATTCTGACACCAGTTTGCCAGCCATCATAGAAGCCACCTGAACCATTTCCTGTTTCATTTCATCACGGACTTTATCCTTTTCAAGTGCCACTTCTTTCTCTGCACGTGCCAGAATACGATGTGCTTCATCGCCGGCCTCATTTACAATTTCACCCGCACGCTCTTTTGCTTTTTGGCGAGCCTGTGAAATCAATTCTGTGGATTCATCATCCACCTTTGCCAGTTTGTCATCATACTCTTTCTTCATGGCAAGTGCCTCATCTTTAGCGGATGCCGCCTCCGAAAGCTGGCTCTCTATATAATCCTTTCTCTTTTGAATCAGCTTGCGCGCCGGATTAAACAAAAGATACGATAAAAGGATAAACAATGCCAGCATGGCAACTAACGTAATGCATGTATCAAATAACGTCTGCGGGTCAAGTCCAAATATTCTTGGATCCAATTACAGTCCCTCCTTTCTTACAATTTTCGGATGGATTGCATTATACTCCAAATGGATTTACAAACAGCAGAATCATGGCGACAACCAGACCATACAAACCGGTTGTCTCGGCTACTGCCTGTCCAAGAAGCATGGTTGACATAATCTCACCACGGGCACCCGGGTTACGTCCTACGGCACTTGCACCATATCCGGCTGCAATACCCTGTCCAACACCAGGTCCGATACCTGCGATAACTGCTAATCCTGCACCAATTGCTGATGCTGCATGTACTAAATCTGCTCCTGAAATATTCATATCTTTTCCTCACTTTCTGCGCTTATGCGCGATAAAATTAATCATCCAAATCTGCGGCATTCGCAATGAATACCATTGTCAGCATAGCGAATACATACGCTTGCAATGCGCCGGCAAATACATCCAGATAAGCGTGTAGTGCAGCCGGCCAGACCCACAAAAGGAACTTAGGAAGAAGTCCGTAGATCAACGCCATCATCATGGTTCCCGATAAAATATTGGCAAACAGACGAAGCGACAGAGATACCGGTGTGGCAAATTCACTAATTACATTAATCGGGAAAAACAAGAAAATCGGTTCAAACAAACCTTTGAGTTTTCCCCACTTCTGCCATTTGATTCCCTGATACTGAATCATAACAAAAGTGATTAACGCCAGTGGAAGTGTCGTACCATAATCCGCAGTCGGTGGTCTGAGTCCAAAAAGCCCGGACAAATTACATGTCACAAGAAACATGAAAATCACACCAATATAGTTTTTGAACTTTGGCGCCAGCGTCTTTCCCATGTTGCTCTTAACCAGATTGTCAAGGGTTTCCACTAAAAGCTCGATGACATTTAAAAATCCGGTCGGTGCTTTCGTCGGGTCTGCTTTTTTGATTTTACGATTTGCTGCAATCGCAAAAATAATCAGAGCCGCCATAACGATAGCCAGACATATATGGGTCGTCGTGATGTACACCGTCACGCCGCCAATATGAATCGGCAGATGCCCATATACATAAAAATCTACTCCATCCACGCTCTCACTCTCCTTTCCTATAATAATTTCTTTTTACGAAGTCTTATTTTTTCCATCCACGGAACCATAAGTGCTGCCTTTGCCTTTCTTGCAAGCAGTCCCGCCAAAACGGTATATGGCATAACCCATTTTGAAAGAAAAAAACTTCCTACAAGCACTCCGATTTCAATGGTACTCCGTACAAGCCCCATCGCCTTGGAGTGACTTACTGCCTTTTTTTCCGGAAGGTCTAACTCAATGTCAATGCTTCGGTATAAATGAACCATAAGTCCACTCGCCGTGATACTGCCAACGATTTCTCCCAAAGCATACGATAACGGCTCCGGCACAAAAAAGATGCCGCCAAGAATTACCACAATGGCAAGAATCCATATGCCGATTATGACTTCCCATAAACTAATCTTCGCCGTCTCCATCCTGTTTTCCTTCCTGTGTTTCCTTTTTTGTACTGCCCGGGTGATACTGTCCGGTCAATACAAGCATACTGCGAAGCGATGCCAAAATCCCGATAAACATCATGATTACCATAAAACATTTGGTACCAAAAAGCTTGTCTAAGCCATAGCCAATCAATAGGCTGACACTCATGCAGACCATCATCGATAATCCAATCTGCATAATCATCGATAAGGCATGTATGATTTCTCTCCGGTTTTTCGCTTCGTCACGTTTTCTCATAATTCTCTCGCCTTCTTCACGCATGCCATCTGTCCTTCTATGACAGCACTGCGCAGTCCCTTTTCCTCTAAGACACGAACTGCCTCAATCGTCGTTCCCGCCGGTGAGCAGACCATATCTTTTAATTCACCCGGATGTTTTCCGGTCTCAAGCACCATCTTAGCACTTCCGTACACCGTCTGTGCCGCCAGTTCATAAGCCATGGCACGCGGCATACCATCCGCCACAGCCGCATCCGCCATTGCCTCAATAAACATAAATACGTAAGCCGGCGAACTGCCACTGACACCAATCACGGTATCAATCATATTTTCAGAAACTTCTGCAACCACACCAAAACTTTCAAATATAGTAATTGCCGTTTCTCTTTCATCTTTTGAAACCGATGGATGAAAACACATCCCGGTTGCTCCCGCTAACACAAGTGCCGGTGTATTCGGCATCGTGCGTACTATTTTCATAGTCTTTCCAAATAACTTCTCGATATTCGCTATCGTCTGGCCCGCCGCAATCGAAATGACTAACGCATTTTCTTTACAAACCGGTGCAATCTCCGGAATCACATCTGCAAACTGATACGGTTTTATCGCAAGTACCAGCACATCTGCTTTTTCTGCCACTTCTTTGTTATCTGTTGTTGTCTGCACGCCAAGTTCTTCATGCAATGCATCTAACGCCTCTTTGGTACGTCTCGATACAATAATCCCATCTGCTTTGTACAAGCCTTTTGCCAAAATCCCTTTCAGCATCGCCTGTGCCATATTTCCACATCCGACAAAACCTAACACGTTATTTCACTCCTTATTCTTCAATCATATCAACCCGGCGTTTATGTCTTTCCACACCGGAAAATTCTGTGTCTAAAAAGATATCTACAATTTTTTCTGCAAGTCCCGGTCCCACGACTCTCGCACCGAAAGCTAAAATGTTGGCATCGTTATGCAGTCTGGTCGCCTCTGCGCTGAAGCAGTCACTGCATACGGCCGCACGAATTCCCGGTACTTTGTTCGCGGCAATCGAGATACCAATGCCGGTCCCGCAAATTAAAATTCCTTTGTCACATTCCCCATCAACAATGGCATGTGCTACCTTTTTTCCATACACCGGATAATCTACAGGGTCGGGACTATAACTTCCGTAATCTTTGTAAGAAAGTCCGCGCTCCTCCAAGTGACGCATCACCACCTGTTTCAATTCATATCCTGCCTGGTCGCTGCCTAATGCTATCATATTGTAACACCCTCCTCATATTTTAGTTCCACTGTAATTTTTTCTTCACCCGGTACAATAAATCTTTGAGTTCTAAGTAACATTCCTCATATGCCTCATCCCCGCTTCCATATGGGTCCGGCACATCCGGGTCAAATTCTTCGCCATCTTCTTCCTGTACAAATTCACGAAGCGTGTAAACATGTTCTGTCACGCCATAATCTTCGAGAACTTTGACTTTTTCGGTAAAATTCATCGTGAGCACAAGCGTTGTCTCATCAACCTGCTCTGCATGAAATTCTTCCGACACCTGCTCCTCGCAGGGAACCCCATGATTCATAAGCAGTTCCGTCACCCGCTGGTCTCTCGGTTCCGCAAAAAGTACAACCAGTCCACGTGACATAATCTGCTTCGATTTATCCATCAAAATACTTTTCATTATCCACTCTGCCATTGGACCAAGAAGGACATTTTCCTTCGATACAAAAATAATTTTTGTGTAATCCATCCGTATGCCTCCTCCAATCACTTATCCGAAAGATACTCAATCTTTTGTCCTGCTGCCTTCAATAAACGGTTCATAATTGCCTCGCTCCGGTCATCATCCGCAAAACTCTCGGAAAAAATAACCGAAACCCCCATATGGTCAAATTCGCGTAATGCACGGTATAACCCCTGCTCAATGGTATGTTCATTCCGCGATCCCGCTGACACAACTTGTCCATGTGTATAACAGGACAACGTTTCATCCGCAGCAAGAATCCCCACTTTTTCTTTTGGATATTCTGCCGCAAGTTCTTCAATCCGGCGGATAACGGCTTCCTTTTTTCCCTGAATCACTGTCATCGACGCCTTCGGCGCGTAATGTCTGTACTTCATACCCGGTGCTTTCGGCTTTACCGATGGGTCTAATCCGGACAAACCGGCATCCATCTGTACCGCACCAATCACCTTAGCAATCATATCTTTTGTAATATGTCCCGGACGCAGAATCGTCGGCGTCTCTTCTGTGACGTCAATAATCGTGGATTCCACACCGATTCCAACCGGACCGCCATCGATAATCATATCAATGCGTCCCCACAAATCTTCTTTTACATGTTCTGCCGTCGTCGGACTTGGTCTGCCTGACGTATTTGCACTCGGTGCCGCCACCGGCACGCCGGCACTTTCAATCAACTGTCTGGCTCCCTCATGCGAAGGCATCCGGACAGCAACCGTATCAAGTCCACCGGTTGTCTCATAGGGCACAGCTTTTGTCTTTTCAAAAATAAGTGTCATCGGTCCCGGCCAGAATGCATCCATAAGTTTTTCTGCCGTTTCCGGTATCCGTGCGGCAATTGCGTCAAGTTCTTCTCTCTTACTAATATGAAGAATCAGCGGATTATCACTCGGACGCCCTTTTGCCTCATATATTTTTTTAGCCGCCTGCGGGTTAAATCCATCCCCGCCAAGTCCATACACAGTCTCCGTCGGGAAGGCAACCAGCCCGCCCTGCCGTAAAATCTGTGCGGCATGATTCAATTCTCCTTTGTCATACCCTGTTACCGCATCGAAGCAAATCCATTCTGTATCCATATACGATTCCTTCTATCTCGCTTTTTCTCAAATACTCATATGACTTATCATACCATATTCTGCCTATTTATACAAGAAATTTTCAATGCCCTCTGCAATCCCTTCGACCATCTTTTTTGATATTTTTCGTCATTTAACAGCCTCTCTTCGTCAGGATTTGACAAAAATCCGCACTCTACGATAACAATCGGACAGCTCACCTTCCGAAGCATATAATAACTGGCATTCGCTTTTTCCACACGGTGGTTTTCTTTGTCCGCTTTTTCTTTGATGGACTGCTGTAAAATACCGGCAAGACGCTTGCCTTTTTCGGAACTTTTATGATAAAAAACCTGTGCCCCTTTTGTGGATGCAGAAAAACTGTTCTGATGAATGCTCACAACCAAATCCGGTTTCTTTTCTTCAATCAGCGCCACACGATTCTGCATATCTGCTCGCTTTTTTGATGATTCATCGCCACGGCAGAGTGCCTCATCACTCACTCTTGTCATATAAACCGTATAACCGCTTGCCGCCAGTTTTTGATTTAATTTCTCACTGATGGCAAGGTTTACATCCTTTTCCAATGTCTGATTTGCTCCCACTTTTCCGGGGTCAAAACCGCCGTGTCCGGGGTCAATTACAATCGTTGCCTTCGTTCCTTTCGCAGTCTGGTTAAGTGTCTTGTGAAATGGTTTTTCTAACGGTGACACAAACTTGTACCACGCACTCAAAAAAAAGCAGCCACGGCAAAAAAAAAAAGAATACCATGGCTGCTTTCTTTGTTTGTTCTATTTTTTCCTTCGACATAACGGACTCCCGCATCCTTTTTGGTACTATTGTATGTCTTTTTTCTTTCAAATAGTCTTACCATCCGCGAACGGCATCCGCTATCGTCGTCCAGGTAACGGCACGCTCAAAACCAAGTTTCCAGAACGCCACACCTGCCGTCTTACTTTTCTTCACAACTTCCAGTTTTTTCTTTAACGAAGTTTCTTCTTCCAGCCAGATTTTATAAGTTGCACCACTGGACTTAAATTCCGCATAATACTGACCGGTTGCTTCATCCCACTTTGGTGATGCATCATTTGCCCGGACAACACTCTCGGCACCGCTCATGCCATAAGCTTCCGGATGTGGCTTTTTGCCTTTTACTTCTTTCCACAATCTCGTATAGAACGGAAGTGCAACTACCGTACGTTCTGCCGGTACCTTTGCCAGCACATTTTTGACACCTTCTTTTACAAATGGAAGCGACGAAACCGAACCGCTTTCTTCACTGCCGTTGTAATGCTCATCATACGCCATCAAAATCACATAGTCCACAATGCGTCCCTGCTCTTCCAGATCATAATACGCATTGTAACTTGCCGGCGAATAGTTGTCCACCGAAACAATCAAATCATTTGCGTGGCACTTAAGAGTAAGTTCACGTAAAAATTCCAGATATGCCGGTGCAGTATCTTTTGTTACATGCTCAAAGTCAATGTTAATTCCATCCAATTCATGCTGAATCGCCGTTGCCACCAGACCATTTACCAAACGATTCCGGTTTGATGTCACGCCGAGCACTTTACTTAACTTAATTCCTTTACCAAAATCATTAATCAGTCCCCACACCTGTTTTCCCTGTGCGTGTGCCTGAGCAACATAAGAAGAATTTGCCAGCGAACCAAACTTGCCTGTATTATCGCTGAGCGCATACCACGTCGGGCTGATGACATTCATCGCCTTTGCACTCTGAATGAGCGATGGAAGCTGTCCGCTGCTCGTCTCATTCGTTACCTGATGCCATCCCAAACATACCTGGCCTTTTGTCTTTAACTGGGTAAAAGATTCCGGCTCTTTGTCAAATTTCCAAGCCGTCTCTTTCTGCCCCTGCAGGCGGTCGCTCGGTACATAGCCGGCAATTCCATCCTGCGTGGTAACTGCCGTATAATCATTTTCTTTTTTCTTATCCGTTTCCACAAATACGCGGGTGCCTTTTGCCAACTCCACAAAATATTTGTATTTTTTATTCGGACCCTTGCGCACACGGGTATCCTCTGTCAGTGACGCCATCGTATAGGACGCACTCCGGTCTGACATAATCACAAGGCGTTTTGGATTTTGATATGTTTTATAATAGCAGCTCGTGTGTTCTTTGATAAAGGAAAGGGATACATAAAACGCATCATCTTTTTTCTGCAGAATTGGCTTCTTCGCGTTCTGCGTCTCCTTGCCAACCTGATAAGAAACTTCTCCTGCCTGCGCCAAAATCACGCCGCCACTTGTCACATAGGAAAGGCTGCTTTCCACTGTATCGACATAAATTCTCTGGTCCATATAAGTAGACGCAACCGATGCCGGTACATAAATTTCGCCCTCTGCTTCATATCCCTTCTCTTTGCTTTGTTCATCATTAATCACAAGTGCCACTTCATTTTTCTTTAGTTTAAATAAATCATTCAGCGGTGCCTGTCCCGGGTCCAGCCATTCTATCACCAAATTCACAACCGGTCTTGCAAGCAGTGCCACAAGCACAACGGCTAAAACCACAACAACCAACAGTCTTTTTTTCTTTTTCGTCATGGAAGTTCCTCCTTCCTTAAGCTATCAGTCTTTACCATTCCAACAATACGTGCAGAGTTTTTCTTTCGGAATTCCAACTGCCTCCAACATATCATCTAAGCGGTTAAAACGAAGGGATGTGAAGTTTAACTCCTTGCGGATTTCTTCAACCATCTGATCATATTTTTCCGATTCCGGATCGGTATACTGCTCTAATACTTCCTCTGATACATCCTCCGTTCCTTCCAGTCGTGCAATCACACGGCGGGTAATCAAATCCATCTCCGATGAGGAACGCGAGAAATTCAAAAACTTACATCCATATACAAGCGGTGGACACGCCGGACGAATATGTACTTCCTTTGCCCCGCTGTCATACAGAAATTCCGTCGTTTCACGAAGCTGTGTTCCGCGGACAATGGAATCGTCAATCAAAAGAATACTTCTATCCTGAATCAAATCATGCACAGCAAGCATTTTCATTTTTGCAATCATGTCACGCTTACTCTGAACTGTCGGCATAAAGGAGCGCGGCCACGTCGGTGTATATTTGATAAATGGTCTTGAAAATGGAACACCGGACTCATTTGCATAACCAACCGCATGTGCCGTACCGGAATCCGGAACCCCGGCAACAATATCCGGTTTTACATGGTCACGTTTTGCCATATTTTTCCCGCAGTTATAACGCATCTGCTCAACACTGATTCCCTCGTAGGAACTGGATGGATAACCATAGTACACCCACAAGAATGTGCAAATCCGCATCTTGCTTCCCGGTGCCATCAGCGTTTTAATTCCCTCTTGATTTACAATTACAATCTCACCCGGTCCTAATTCCTTTAGTGGACGATATCCTAAATTTTGGAACGAGAAAGATTCCATTGCCATACAATAAGCATCTTCTTTATGTCCAATCACAAGCGGTGTTCTTCCATATTTATCACGCGCTGCATAAATGCCCTTTGGTGTAAGAATCATTAACGTTAAAGAACCATCAATCCGCTCTAAGGCATAATGGATGCCATCAATCAAGTTCTCTTTCTGGTTAATAATCGCTGCCACAAGTTCTGTCGGATTAATATCTCCACCACTCATTTCCAGAAAATGAGTGTTATTGTCATTGAAAATTTCATCCACAATTTCCTGTGCATTGTTAATTTTTCCCACGGTTGTAATGGCAAATGTGCCATGATGGGAACGCACAATCAATGGCTGTGGTTCAAAATCGGAAATGCAGCCAATCCCGTAATATCCCTTCATTTTCTGCATGTCTTTATCAAATTTCGTCCGAAATGGTGCATTTTCTATATTGTGAATTGCACGGTCAAACCCGTCCTCTCCATACACCGCCATTCCGGCACGTCTTGTTCCCAGATGGGAATGATAATCGGTTCCAAAAAACAAATCAAATACGCAGTCATCCTTCGATGCCACTCCAAAAAAACCGCCCATGATGTCCTCCTCGTTCTCTATTCATTGTTGTAATGGATTAAATCCTCTAATAGAATACCACGTTTTTCGACAGTTCTCAACCCTAATACTCCTTCAGTTTGTGTCAAGTTTTTTGTTTTCCGTAATTCCGGAGAAAAGCTTTGCGTCTCGTGGGCACTCCCGTTTAACAAACACGTAAGGGTATGGGCATGCAAAATACGCAAGCCTCATACCCACGTGTTTGTACCCACAAGTCACAAAGCTTTTCTCCGGAATTACTGGAATACAAAGGAACTGGCAGCAAACATTTGTCACAGCCCAACGATAAGGTTTTTTCGGAGTATAACCCGAAAAACTTTTCATTTTTAAAGCATTTATCGGATTATACTCCATATTTTTCTCACTCTCTACACAAAATATTATTTTTGCAGGAGCGATGGTGTCTTTGGTGTCTTGGGGAATGGGTTCCGATGAATGGTTACAAACGCACGGGTATCAGGCTGTGCGTATTTTGCACGCCGATACCCCTGTGTGTTTGTCGAGCGGGAGCGCCATTCAGCGGAGCCCCTTTTCCAAGACACCTGGACTTCCGCAAAACCAATATTTTACCTTGATTATATTTTTATCTCTTATTATAATAGAAAGGTAAAGAACGTAGTTTTTCACCAAACATTCAAAAAGAAACGAGGTACTCATTGTGAAAAAATTAGAAGAATATATCCGGAGTATTCCTGACTTTCCGGAAAAGGGAATTATTTTTCGCGACATTACAACGATTTTGCAGGACGCAGAAGGATTGAAGCTTGCGATTGATTCCATGATTGAAACACTCAAAGATGTGGATTTTGATGTAATTGTCGGAACGGAATCCCGTGGATTTATTTTTGGTGTACCGATTGCCTATGCAATGGGCAAACCATTTGTGCCATGCCGTAAGAAGGGAAAACTGCCTTGTGAAACAGTAACTGCAGAATATGATTTGGAATATGGCAGTGCAGCAATTGAGCTTCACAAGGATTCCATTAAAAAAGGTCAGAAAGTTGTTATCGTGGACGACCTTATCGCAACCGGCGGTACAGTAAAAGCATGTGCCTCCTTAGTTGAGGAATTAGGCGGAGAAGTTGCTAAAATTGTATTTCTGATGGAACTTGCCGGCTTAAAGGGAAGAGAACAATTGTCGCAGTACGACGTGTCTTCTTTAATTATTTACGAAGGGAAATAGGCGGCTATTTGCTGCCTTTTACCGCCTCGCGAAGGGAGCACGTGAGCGCAATATATCTATCACTTACAAGGAGGAGCATTTCATGTTAGAAAAAATGTTCAAACTGAAAGAGAATAATACCTCTTTCCGTACTGAGGTTGTTGCCGGTCTGACAACATTTATGGCTATGGCTTACATCCTCGCTGTCAATCCAAATATTTTAAGTGCTACCGGAATGAATTCCGATGCCATTCTTTTGGCAACTGCACTGGCATCTTTCGTCGGCTGTATGGCTATGGCTCTGTTAGCCAACTATCCATTTGCCCTTGCACCGGGTATGGGACTGAATGCATACATGGCATTCACCGTTTGCGGCAATATGGGATATTCCTGGCAGATTGCTTTGATTGCCGTATTTGTTGAAGGTTTGATTTTCATCGTATTATCTTTGACAAATGTACGTGAAGCCATCTTTAATGCCATTCCAATGGCTCTGAAAAAAGGCGTAAGCGCCGGCATCGGCTTGTTTATCGCTTTCATCGGCCTTCAGGGTGCAAACCTTGTTGTCAACGATGATTCTACTCTTTTGACTTATGTAAAATTTGTAGGCGATTTCCATACCATCGGTATTGGTGCCCTGCTTGCTTTAATTGGTTTGTTCATCATCGTTGTTCTGCATCACAAAAATATCAAAGGTTCCATTTTGATTGGTATTCTTGCCACATGGATTCTTGGTATGATTTGCGAAGCAATTGGTCTTTATGTACCGGATGGTAAAGAGTTCTACTCCCTTTATCCAACTTTCCGCATGATTGACTTTGGTGCATTTGGAACAACATTTGGCCAGTGCTTCAACGTTGATTTCTCAGGTGTTGATATCCTGAACTTCATCGCTGTTTTATTTGCCTTTTTGTTTGTTGACATTTTCGATACGCTCGGAACTTTGATTGGTGTTTCCACCAAAGCGAATATGCTTGATGAAGAAGGAAAACTTCCTCGCATCCGTCCGGCTCTTTTGGCAGATGCCATCGCAACTTCGGTTGGTGCTATTTTCGGAACATCAACTACTACTACTTACGTTGAGTCCTCCGCTGGTGTTGCAGCCGGTGGACGTACCGGTTTATCTGCAATGGTAACCGGTCTGCTGTTCTTATTGGCTATCGTATTTGCGCCAATTTTCACAGCAATTCCATCCTTTGCTACTGCACCGGCATTAATCTTCGTTGGATTTTTGATGATTTCTTCTATCATCTCGATTGACTTTGAAGATATTACAGAAGCCGTTCCTGCATACCTTGCTATGCTTGCAATGCCTTTGATGTACAGCATCTCCGAAGGTATCGCACTCGGCGTAATTTCTTATGTTGTAATTAACTTATGCTGTGGAAAAGCTAAGAAAATTAAACCTTTGATGTATATCTTAGCAGTATTGTTTGTTTTGAAATACATTTTCTTATAAGAAAATTTTCTGCATATAAAAAAGACCCACCAAAACTTGTCTGCTCCCGACAATTGGTGGGTCTTTTGTCACTCTTAAATTCCAATTATTCGAATGAAATTGTCAGATAAAATCTTCTTTTTTTCTGTCTCTGTTAAATCGGTTTCCATAAACCACTGCACCGCATCTTTTTGCCCACTCCACGGACTGTCCGTTCCGAACAGGACACGGTCACTTCCCATCGCATGAATCAAATCGACAAATGCTTCTTTTGTAAGCATTCCCGAAACACCCTCTTTTTGTAGATAATCACCCGAAAAAGAAGTGTCAAAGTAAAGCGGCTTTTCCATCAGTTTTTCTTTCACTTCATTCCACAAACGCCATCCGCCCATATGGGCAAGAATCAAGTGGTCCGACTCTGTGTCCTTTAACACCTCAAGCACATGATTAGGCGTACAGTGAACGGGGTCCGGCATTCCAATATCTACGCCGGCATGGACGGTAATATACAGTCCTAATTCTGTTGCTTTTTCTACAATCCGCTTGTACCGTATATCATTAAAAAAGGTCCCCTGATAATCCGGATGAATTTTGATTCCTTTAAGCCCAAGTGCTTTGATACGGTTTAATACTTCCGAAACATTCTCGGTCTCCGGATGAATTCCGCCAAACGAAAGAAGCCCAGTCTCTAAAGCCTTTGCATTTGTTTCTGCTGCCACTTCATTAATCGTATCTACCTGTTTTTTTGACGTAGCGACAGGAAGAAGCAGGGAATAAGAAATCCCTGCCTCTTTCATCGACGCCATTAAGCCGGACTGCACACCATTGGTGTGAGCCTTCGTACCCGAATTTTTCTCAAGCTTTTCAATCGCCCGTTTTGCAATCGTCTCCGGATACGTATGCGTATGTGCATCAATTATCATTTTTCAAAACCTACCTCAAATGCTTTTTGGTTGATTTCAACGGTTTTTGGCGGAACAGTGTTTGCAATAACATCTAACCACTGCTGTTTGTCAAAGTCCATATTTTTCGCTGCTACACCAATAATAATGGTGTTAAATACGCGGGAATTGCCAAGTTTTTTCGCCTCATCCATCGCATCAATCGAAACCACTTTGTGGTCTTTTTTCAGTGTATCCAAAATATTCTCCGGATATTCAGCAACGCCGGTCACAACCGTCATCGGGTCCATGCGCTGGTCATTGACAATCATAACACCATCTTTTTTCAAAAAGTGTGCATAGCGCATTGCCTCTAATTTTTCAAAAGCAATGAGCACATCTGCCTGTCCTTCTTCTACAATCGGCTCATATACTTTTTCACCGTAGCGGACAAACGTAACAACGCTTCCGCCTCGCTGTGCCATACCATGAACCTCGCTCAGTTTTACATCAAAGCCTCCCGCTTTAATAATTCCACCTAAAATGCGGCTGGTAAGGAGTGTTCCCTGACCACCTACACCTACAATCATTATATTTTTTGTTTCCATGAATCAATTCCTCCGTTTTGCTTAGCGTGCCACACAATCAATAGCGTCAAACTTACACAACTGTTTGCAAAGCCCACAGCCATTACACATCGTCTCATCAATTGCAATCGTTCCATCTTCGTTTTTCGTAAGTGCCGGACATCCCGGTTTCAAACACATACCGCATTTCTTACATTTATCCGAAAGCGGCACACACTTATTCGGGAACTTCACGCCCTTAAGAAGTGCGCATGGTGCGCAGGCAATAATTACGGAAACTTCATCTTTTGCCACTTCTTCTTTAATTGTCTTCTCCATTGCTGTCAAATCAAACGCATTGACTTCTGTTACATTTTTTACGCCAATGGATTTACACAAGTTGTAAATGCTGATTGCCGGTACTACATCGCCCTGCAGTGTTTTTCCGGTTGCCGCATGGTCCTGATGTCCGGTCATACCGGTTGTGGAGTTATCCATGATAATAACCGTTCCGGTTCCCTGATTGTAAACCATGTTAATCAGCGAATTAACGCCGGTGTGCATAAAGGTCGAATCACCAATTACAGCTACCCAGTTTTTAATGTAATCTTTGCCGTGTGCCATTTCCATACCATGAAGGGTTGAAATGCTGGCACCCATGCAGACCGTTGTATCGATAACATTTAATGGAGCTACCGCACCAAGTGTGTAACATCCGATGTCACCGGCTGCATGAATTTTCAATTTGTTCAGTACGGTGAATGTACTTCTGTGCGGGCATCCCGGACACAAAATCGGCGGACGCGCCGGAAGGTTCGGATATGGTTTTGTCTCAACATTCTGTCCTAATACTTTCTCACGCAAGAGGTTTGCACTGTACTCACCCTGACGGGTAAAGATTTCCTTGCCAATGCACTCAATACCCCATGCTTTTATCTGCTCTTCAATTACCGGCTCCAATTCTTCAAATATGTAAAGTTTGTCTACTTTTTTTGCAAACTCTTCAATCAATTTTTTCGGAAGCGGATATACCATACCAAGTTTTAACACAGATGCCTGTGGAAATACTTCCTTCACATACTGATAAGGAATACCACTGGTAATGAAACCAATGGATGTATCGTTGTATTCTGCTTTGTTAATTGCAAAGTCAGAACCATCTTTCTCTAAACGGTTCATGCGGTCTTCCACATGAAGATGACGCTTAATCGCATTACCCGGCATCATAACATTTTTGCCCGGATTTCTCTCATATGGTTTATCTTCCGGCTCCACACGGTCTTCCAATACAACAGGACCCTGTGAATGTGCCAGTCTTGTCGTCGTGCGAAGAATTACCGGTGTGTCATATTCCTCACTGATTCGGTAAGCTTCTTTGACAAAATCTTTTGCTTCCTGGCTGTCGGACGGCTCCAATACCGGTACCAGTGCAGCACGTGCTACACAACGGGTATCCTGCTCGTTCTGGGAACTGTAAAGTCCCGGATCATCCGCTACAACCATCATAAGACCACCGTTTGCTCCAATATAAGAAGCGGTATACAATGGGTCACTCGCCACATTTAACCCTACATGCTTCATCGATGCCATTGCGCGGACACCGCTGATGGATGCGCCAATTGCCACCTCAGTAGCAACTTTCTCGTTCGGCGACCATTCGCAGTAAATATCGTCATACTGTACCAGATTCTCGCTAATCTCCGTACTCGGTGTTCCCGGATAAGCAGCCGATACTTTTACCCCGGCTTCATAAGCACCACGGGCAATCGCTTCATTTCCTAACATAATCTTCTGTTTCGCCATGTCTGTTTTCATCCTCCTAGTTGTTTGTCCTTGGTTTAGCTTCTCTGCCAAACCCTAATGATACTATTCTATCACATTTGCTCATAAATGGGAAATTATTTCATTATCTTTTCAGATAAACATTCTTCTGATTATTACCCACGTTTTCAACCTGAAGTGCACGGATGGAGTGCACCAGCTTCTGAAACGTTGCATATCCCAATTTCTTTACCTTAAAATTCGGGAAATGGTCATACACCTTCTGCGCCAGCTGTCCAATATCAATTCCTGTGACGCCCGCCTTTTTCACCGTATCAACCATAAATTGTTCCACTTCTTTGGCATCATTTTTCAGAATTACCTGAATACTGGTATGATTTCTCTTCAATTCAAAATTATCCAAATCCTCAATAAATCTCGACAGCGAACTATAACCATAATTTCTCACGTCAAAATCGGAATATTTTTTCACAAGGGCACTTCCAATTTCACCAAGTCCCGTATCTTTTCCATTGTTTTCGTTTGTCGTAATAACTTCCAAAACAGCATCCGAAATTTTCTTTTTGGAAACGGCATTTTTCTTTTCTTTCTTATTTTCCTCTTTGTCACCCTCAAGTAAAAGCTCAATATTCGTAAATACCGAGCATGCACCACGGAACGATTTTGGTGTCTTGCTCTCGCCCATGCCAATCACTTCCATGCCGGATTCTCGCAGACGGCTCGCTAATCTTGTAAAGTCACCGTCCGATGACACAATGCAGAATCCTTCTACATTTCCTGCATACAAAATGTCCATCGCATCAATAATCAGTGCCGAATCCGTCGCATTTTTCCCTGTCGTATTGCGAAACTGCTGAATCGGCGTAATCGACCGCTCCGCCAGCTCACTTTTCCATTTGTTCATGTGGTAGTCAGTAAAATCGCCGTAAATACGTCGATACGTCGCCACCCCATGCCTTGTCATTTCGTCCAGAATACTGTCAATATATTTTGCTGATATGTTGTCTGAATCAATCAGCAGCGCAAATCGTTTGTCGCTCATATCCCTCTTTCCTTTCTACTAAAGTGTTGCATTGGATCACGTTACATCTGTATGTGATTCTTTTGTATTAATGTTTCTACCATTTTTGTATCAACAGAATCAACATATATACTTTTATCGCAAAAATTCCAAAGCCGAATCCCCAGCATTTCATCATCTTCCACCGGAACAAATTCTCTTAACGAATCTGCCTCGCCCTTATACATTGCGCGAAAACGATATTCCTTATTTTCTTTATCATAAACCTTAAACAGTCCGCAAAACTTAAGCTTGTCCACAATTTGATGCGTCTCTTCATATAATTCTCTTCTCGCTGCTCCAATTGCTGATTCACCTGATTCTATTTTTCCCGCCGGAAACTCCCATTGTTCACGATATTTATTATATCCTATTAGAAACTGTCCCTGAATTTTTATGATAGCATAAGCACTTGTTGGCATGGTATCGTTATTTTTGTAAAGTTCTTCTTCCTTAATATCATAGTATTCAATAATCACTATGTTGCCGGTATTTTCATCTTGATTCATCTAGTCCCCTCCATCATTTTTATCTTATATTATCACAACATTGCGAGACCTTGCAACATTAGAAAGACTTGAGTTTCCGCAAAGCGCATTAAAAAAAGTGGATGACTTTAATTAAAACACTAATCTGCTGGATTTTGAGGACTCAAAAGCGACAGTATCAGGATTAGAGGCACTTTAATAAGCCCCGCCGAAACCGGACTTTGGAAGAATTATTTTTTTATCTATTCAGACAACCAGTTTAAGGCAGAGTTAACGGTATCTCGGACGTTTGGGTCGGAACCATAGTCTGACGCCTTCTTTTGCATATGAGAGTATGCCACGGATGCCTTTCGCCAGTCGATAATAGCAGAAGAATACTTTTGCCTTTACAGGATCTGCTTTTTACAACGGAAGTATTCCTCGATCTTCCATCGCGAAAAATAGGTTCTTGCCACTTTGATCACATCCTCTTTGGACTTGATTTCTTTATTTGTGGCAAGCATCATGGGATGTTCTGTGATGCCATAAACCAGTACCAGATAAATATCTTTTCTGGAAGCTGTAATCTGGACTTTGACATGGGAAATGTAAGCCTCATGATTTTTCCCCTTATAAAATACATTGGTTTTAATTTTCCCTTTGCGACGGTTGCGCAGTTCCGTAGCTTCAAAAGTAACGGTATTGGCGGATTTATAACCCTTTTCAGCTGAAGAATGTACTTTTGAAAAGATACTGACCGGATGATTGCCGGTAGTAAGGACACAGGCTTCTGTTACATGGTAGCCTTTTTTATAAACATTTTTAGCAGATGTGCTTTCCGAACCATCCCGTACGATGCCGAGCGATTCAAATTTGTAGCTGCCCGATTTTACAACATCACTGTCATCAATGTGAATGACCGGTTCGGAAGGAACCCATTTCTTGATCTGCTGAAGATAAGAAGATGCAGCTTGTGCAGGAACACCTTTATCAAGATGTCTGGAAAGACGATCTACAATATTTATCTTTTGGGAATCTTCATGAAGCTGATCCACAACATCAGTCAGAAGACAGCTTCCGGCAGCAAGCATACCGTAAGTCATATCAGCAGTGAATTTGCGTTCCGATTTCGAAAGTTGTATAACTGCATATGGAAAATGACGCACTTGTGTATAAAACTGCGGAAACTCAAGTTATATAGACATTCTCCCTTTTCTGTGTTATAATAATGTGCAATTTGTATATTTACTGATAAAAAAGGGGAAGAGTTTATGTTTCATTATTTTTTACAGTTGAATTTTGCGACGATCTTAATATCCTTTTTTATGTTGATTTTCGTCAATGTAAATCCTGTATTTCAGAGAAAGGTAATTCGGTTGTTTTCCATTGCGATAAGCTCAGTACTGTGTCTGGTTATCGTTGACAGTATAGAATACTGGTGTGCGACACTTCCGTATCCGACAACGCTGCGTGTGGCAGTATCTATTATTGGATATGCGCTTAGACCAATCAATATATGCTTTGTGATCATTCTTTCCTGTGGTAACAGAGTGTCACAAAAGTTTAAGAAATTTATTGTGCTTCCGGGAATTCTGAATATGTTGATCGCTTCCACTGCGTTATTTTCAGGTGTTTGTTTTTCATACTCGGATAAGAATGAATTTGTGCGGGGGCCACTTGGATATTCGGCATTTGCTGCCTCCGGTTTTTATTTAATTCTGTTGGTTATCCTGACTAATAAGTTATATAAGATGGAGCATACATACGAATCGCTGATCGCAATTTTCATTGCGGTGACGAACACGATAGCTGTCATTCTGGAGGCGTTTTTCCATTATGACGGACTCATCAATACCACGGGAGCTGTGAGTGTTGCATTTTATTATATGTATTTGACGACACAGCAGTTCAAGCGAGATCCACTTACGCGTGCGCTCAACCGTCGGTATTTTTATCTGGATGCGGATCGTTTGATGAAGAGCAAATGTCTGACAGCGGTAATTTCCATTGATTTAAATGATCTGAAGAGATTCAATGACGAGAATGGCCATGCGGCCGGGGATACGGCTTTGTGTACGATTGTAGCGTGCATTCAAAATATACTGCCGAGGGGATGCCACCTGTATCGAACCGGTGGTGATGAGTTTATGATCTTATGTTCACGGGTTTCAAAAGATGATGTTCCTGCTCTGATCGATCATATGCGGAGGGAGCTTTCTAAGACTCTTTATTGCTTTGCGCCATTGGTTTTGCCACGCCGGATGCAGACGAGGATTTTGAACATATATGTTCTATTGCAGATGCAGCCATGTATGCAAATAAAAAACAATTAAAAGGCGAAGATACGATTCGCTAGTAATTAAAGTAGCAGAAGATAGATACCTTAAATGTTAGATATGGGAGAATTGAATGACCACGCCACTGGGAGATATAGAAATATGCATAGATGGAAAAATCCAAAACACAATCCATTTAACACCACTGCAACCGGAAGATCCCTCCAGCTTACCGTCTGATTTTCCAGAACATCTGCAGAAAACGTTCCTGAGATGATCGGTATCAGGTTGTTATTCAGATAATGCAGACATACCGGCACCCAGATATTCTGCGTTTTCATATAGGCATACGCAAAAAAGATTCCAAGCGAAATACAGGTGATCTGCTGTACGAAAATCATCTGTATTCCTGATGTCTGTGTATAATAAAACAGATCATCCGGGATATGCCATAATCCCCATACAACACCAAGTACGATCACGCCCGCTGCCGGATACATCATCTGCGCTGTTGGAAATACCGTAAGGTCATAACCCTTTGTACTGCCATACCACATCAGAATTCCCATCAGATAGGTCAGACCGTAAGCCATCAGCACATAAATAATCAGTCTCGTTTTTGCCATTTCTTTTTGTTCCATTTTCAAACTCCTCCCATTAAATCATGAATGATACTTGTTTATTAATCCAATTCGATTGAATCCGATATATAATAATGAAACTTATTTTTTCTGCAATACTGTTTAATTCGTCTGATCAGTTTTTTATCTTTCGTGTATTCTAAAAGATAGACTTCCATTCCATCTTTTTTACATTTTTGAACATAATCGGAAAAATATTTGCGTACATCTTTTGGCTGTTTTCCAAACGTGCTCGTTTCAAACCGAATACTGCTCCACACAGATTCCTGATTAACGGCAGTCATGATATCTTTCGCCGATCCGTATGTTTTTCTGTACTTTGTCACAAAAACATCTCCGCCATTGATCATGACACCTTTTCCAAGACGTTTGATATTTTTCAGTATTTTGGCCAGTCCTTTAAAATTTTTCTTTGTCTTTGCATAATCGTAGACATCGCAGTTGTCAATAAAGAAACCATCCACCCCTTTTTTCAGCAGCTTCTTCGACAGTTTTCCCATAAACTTCTGCCAGTCCTTATTGGAAACATCTACCCACTTTTCCTCTTCCCAGTTCTCATAACTTCCAATCGTAAGATATTCATATTTCTTATAATAATAGCGAAAATTCTCGATGGAACCAACATTTAAGTAGGTATATACTTTTACACCTTTCTTATGCAGAGTGCGTATCTCTTTTGCCGAAAAATACTGTGCATCAATGACCACCAGCCTATATCCGTATAACTTTTTTATCTGAGACGAATCAATGCTTAAAAATACGCCATATTCTTTTTTCTCTTTTTGGTTCTTTGCGTCTACCGCACATGGTCCTGCCAGTATGCCAAGAAATAAACTGAACATCCATGTTAAAATCAAAATCTTTTTCCAAAAATATTTCAATTTTTTACTCACTCCTGTTCTCCCCATGACTTCATCTTCCGCCTCTTTTCAAATCATAAAAATAGTTGAGCTATTCTGCAAGCATGCAAGCCCATTAAACAACAGTTTACCATTCTTTTTCCAAAAATGCATTATTAAAAAAGTTTTTATACAAAAAAACTGCAACCCCTGATTTCTCAAGGATTGCGGAATACAATCTAAAATATAAATTTTTAAATTATAAATTACTCGATGATTGTAGCAACACGGCCTGATCTGATAGTCTTTTCATCCAATTTTCGCTGCTTTCTCCCATAATACAAATACTCATTGATTAATTCTGATTGTTTCTTCATGATTTTCTCCTTTTTCAAGCAAGAATATCACATTTCTTCGTGTCTCTTTTTTTATCGTTCGGAGTAGAATGAATCTTCTTTGCCATTTCATCCAACCAGAAACCGACATCCATCGGCAGCTTTCCACCAAAGAACCTTGCCTGATGGTACAACTCCTGAAAAAGCAGCGTGTAAACCATGCCCGGCACGAAGTTAAAGGTGTCATCGTCATCCGGGATAATGATAAACAAATTGCTTTTTGTTTTCTTTTCTCCGTCAATTCCGGTGCCAAACCCATCCAACGGAATGTCATTGGACGAAAAGATTTCCAACCGTTCTTCCATGCGCAGAACCAGTTTCGGCGGTGTGTCTGCATCCACAAACTGAGCCTCGTCTAACAGATATAAAATCGTTTTCCAGTTTTTCTGCAACAGTTCCGCCCGCCCTCTTTTGTATTGTCTGGGTGATTCGAAACGCCTTACATCGCCCACTTCAACCAGAAATTCAGCCACCGTGATCACTCCTGTACCTTTGATGGCAAGCATCTGCTCTCTTTCAGGTATCTTCCCTTCTTGCACAACTTTTCTATCGTCTCCATACCGGCATCAAACTGTGCCTTTTTGTACTCGTAATCCTCTAGCAACAGTTTCATTTAAACAAAATTTAGCAAAGAATATATTTTAAAATTATTCAAATAATGCAGTTCTTTCCACAAATGATCCTGTTCTAAATATTTACTTTTTACATAATCCAAAAGATTATTAAAAGGTTTTCGATTCAACATCGTATCATCTGTCATTCTGAATTCTTCTTTAACAACCGAAGTCTCTCCATTAACGAGCAGACAGTGACGTTCTTCATAATCGTACTCTTTAAATTTTTTATGGATATCAGAATACTCCACTTGATAATAAAAGGAAAATTCCTCTGGAGGTACAGCTTCCGTATTTATCATCTCACAATGATTGTAATGCCCATTCCAACTTTCATAACTTCCACTCCAAACTGCATTAAAATCATCACCATTTTTCACGTGTTCGGATAAATACTTTTCTTTGTCAAGATTCTCAATTCCCAGTTCCTCTGAAAACCTATCTAAACAATCTCTGAGAACCTCCTTTGCCTTCTCACAGGAATGATAAAATTTTGCATTATAATACACAAACTTACTATCCTGCACATTTACTGCATTTTGCCGATTAAGTGCCCTACCTTCAACAATGTTACTAGACACGGCATTCTGCACCGCTTCTATTGTTAAATCACAATACATTGTATTTAAAAATTCTTTCTCGTCATCTTTGTCCAGCCAGCCGCCAGAAACGGCTTCTTCATATGCATTACGTATCGTATTTGATATTGCCGTGTCCAATTCAACATCAGAAATCTTTCCCTGATAAAAGGCAGTAAGATACTCTTTGCGCTGATCACTGTCTTTGACACGACATTGCAACAACTTACTTTCTTTTTCGCTGCATTGCCACCAGTGCTTTCCCGCTTTCTTTGAAGAATCTACCGTTTTCCCTCCTTTATTATTTACATTTGTAACTTGCGACTGTTCATAACTAACAATTGAACTATTTACTGATGGTATAGAAATCCCCATGCTTTTTTCCATTGTTGTATCCTCCTTTTCAACAAATTCCATGACCTTACATATATTAGTCACCAATATCTATTTCTACAAGTGAATTCGGCAGATTTTTCTCCTCTGTTAACCCCCAGTGCACGAACACCCCTTTTTAGTACACGAAATCTATGTAAAGAATTTTTCCATGTATACTCCATAATCATGATAGTTCCTCAGCCTTGCAATCTCTCTTCTTTCGAGAGGATGCTACTCCGTGACTGGGATATTTTTTCCGTTGCCTGCCAGTGTGCCCCCACTATAACACAAAAGGCAGGGGGAATCCTGCCCTCTGCCTTTGTACTGCCAATTTCACTGTCATCTGTTATTCTGTTTGTAACCGAGATTTCCTCTCAGGCGGGGATCTCGGTTTTCATTTGAAGAGATAAAAGGAAGATAAAAAACAGTTGCTTAAAAAGCCAAACAACTGTTTTCAAATTAATGTTTCTTCAATATGTTGCCAACACGGAATATTGATAATTATCCAGATATTGTTTATACCACTCACTTCCATAATCAAAAGAAATATCCTGCCCCAGATCATGTAAACCAGCAGATGAGTATCCAATAGATAACACCATATCCGGCACATTTTTCCAGCCCCACTCTGCCACTTCCTGAATCCAGCCACAGACAGCCTGTGAATAATCCTCTTTTGCCTCATACGGAAAAATTGGATCTTTCCATACTTCCTCACGGATTACCGTTTTTATATCTGTCCCATCTTCTGTGTAATATGTGCCATTCTCTTCCTTTAACTCATGCAATTGATAACCTGTGTATCTGTACACCTCTCTATAAGCCCAAGTTTTATGAACACTCAATTTATTACTTATCTGAGTACCATGAGCACCATCCTGCTCCGAAAACCATTTAATTTGCTTGCCAAAGATGCTTTCCGTTTTCCCTTGATTTAGTACGGATTCCATTTTTTCCTTTATTGCAAAGCATCCTCACAATCAACGGAAATGTGATAACTGTAAGGATCCACCCGAAAAATGTACTGTGAGGCTTCTCCTACTTGAATTTTATTTTTGAAAAAATAAAATTGAGCTGTGCATCACACAACTGTCTATAGTAAGAAATTTGAGAAGCATTTATTTCATCATAATCAAGCGTCAAACTGTTTATCCGAAATACCGAGTCAAGCATATTCGCACCTACCACTTTTCCTCTTTTTAACATGGACATTTCATTTCGATACCCAATACTTCTTTCTTCTCTGGTTAAATCTGATGTAAACCACGGACAGGTAGGATCATAATACTTTCTCTCAATATAAAGTTCCGGGTCATCATGCTTTTTTGCTTCTTCTATCAATTTACTATATTTATCTGTAAGTATTTGATAGCACACTTCACCTGATGACACATAAGGACATTTCTGCCCAGAACGCGTAATCTCATCGCCTGCATTCTCAAGTGTTTTCTGGTTAGCCTCTCTTGCAGCTTCAAAATATGACGCAATATCAACATTCTGGTCAAACTTAATATTCTCCGACTGACCGTAAATCTGAGCTGTCTTTTGAATTTCCATTGCTTCCGAACTAATCGTTAAGCAATCCCGTTTCGCAACCACATTCTTTTGTGCATGCAGCGGCTTTTCGACATCCTTGTGCGCATTCTGAAAAAGTAATCGTAACACTGCTTCCTGTTGTTTCAGCCTGATTATATCTGTCATGACAGAGCCTCCTATTTATAGAGTTCATAATTTGTATCGGCTAAATCATATTCCCAATCTATTTCTATTGAAATATTTTTCATAGTAGATGATGCCGAAGATAATACATTATAGCAAAACATCCATTGCTGTTTTGCCGTAATCAAATTACTATATAAGCAAACTGTGCTTACTTCTATAAATAATACTATATTTTTTTATTCTACGTCAATACATCGTGCACGAATCCCCCTTATCAGTTCCTGAATTGCTGAATTCTCGATATGCGTAATTTGACATTTTGTCCTTATTATGATAGGATAATATTCAATTTATTTTTAGCGACATTATATTGGGGGTTTTATGTTGTTAATTTATCTTTGGGAAATATTTGTAAATCTCATAGAAAATACGATCGTTGCTTATTTACTGTTTCATCGTCTTACATTAAGAAATTCTAAGTATTATATAGCAATGTTTACTAGTTTTGTGCTTTTTTCAAGCATCTTAGTTTCTTATTGCAATTTTTATCAAATCAACACTACTGCAACTCTGCTCGCCCTTTTTTCTTTTTCGAATGATATTTATATTTCTATGTTTTAGAAATACATTCTCTGAAAAAACTTTTACCTGCTGCCTTCCAAGTTTTATGAGTATATTCGCAGATCAGATTACATATACAATTGCACTTATCGTTTCTGCCAGTAACCTTTCTTCTTTTGACTTTTTAGGTGATAATCGTATCGTATCAACCTTGCTGTTTTTGTTATTTATATTCCTTTTCATGATTGCTTTCTTGCATATCCTGAATGACATTTCTTCTTTACCAAAAAAATTTGATGTTTTTGTGGTAATAACTACTGTTATTGCCTTATTTGTGTCTACGTTTTTCCTGAATATAATCGTTGAACTTGATACTGACAAATTACCTATGAAATACCGAATACAACTTAACAGCATCAGCATTTTTATTCTTTTCGTTTTTCTCGCTATGTTATTTCTAATCCAAATTATCAGTAAATCATATCAAGAAAACATTAAATTGGCAGAACAAATACATATGTATGAAAAAAATAGAGAACGAAGCAAAACTATTCTCCAATCCGCAAAGAGTCTGCAAAAATGGAAACACGACTACTCGAACCATTTAGCCGTGATCCATGAACTAATCAAAGCAAAGTCCTATCACCAACTCAGTCAATATGTATCCAAGCAACGTGAGTCCCTCCCACAATCTTTCCCAATTGTAAGTACAGGTCATCCTGTCATTGATGCAATTTTAACCAATAAGTACGCGATTGCACAGTCAGAGCATATATCGTTTATGTATTCTGTTATTCTCCCTGAGCATTTTCCTATCAATGATATTGAAATCACGGGGATTTTAGGCAATCTCCTCGACAATTCAATAGAGGCCTGTACCAAGATAGAACGAAAGACGGATACCCATCCTCAAATCAAGGTTTTTCTTAAACCACAGCGAAGCATGTATCATATTCATGTAGAGAATAGTTCCTCTGGAAACTATCGATACAAACTTAATGGTCAACTGGAAAGCACAAAAACAGATCAGAAAAATCATGGAAAAGGGTTGACAAATGTTAGAGAAATTGCCGAAAGAAATTCTGGCTTTTGCAATATAACAGCTGAAAAAGATTCTTTTACTGCTGATGTATATATTCCATTACTTACAGAGAGGTAAATCATTATGAAATTAAATGTAACAATTTTAGAAGATGAAGCAACTCATGCTGCGCAATTAAAGCAATTACTCGAAAAGTGGGGCAATCAAAATAATATTTCCACATCTATATGTCACTATTTTAATGACAAGGATTTTTCAGAAAAAGAATATGACGAAGACGAACTTTTTTTTATTGACATTGAATTAGGATCGGCAAATGGAATGGACATTGCAAAGCAATTACGAAAGGATGGGTTTTGCGGTAATATCATTTTTCTGACTGCTTTTTCCGAATATGTCTTTGACGGGTATCATGTTCAGGCTTTGGATTATTTGTTAAAGCCAATTAGTCAGAACAAACTTGAACAATGTATGAAACCCATTTTGAGAAACATGCAGGGATCTTATCACGTGTACAAAACAAAAACTGAAACAGTAAAAATACCATACAACAAAATATTGGCATTTACCTCTTTTCGGCACTATGTAGATATAATAACCCAACCCAATGATAATCAGGTTTTTTTTCGTCAAAAAATCACATTAAAAAATCTACAAAATCAACTACCTAAAGAATTTGTCCGTTGCCATCGAACAGTTATTGTCAATATGAATAAAGTTATGCGATTAACCAATAAAGACATCACTCTTTCCGACAATTCTATTTATCCTGTGTCGGAAAGCTATTTGGAGCATGTTCGTGAAGTCTTTTCAACGCTACTTGATATATAAACTATGATACATAATATCGCCATAAAAATAGTGAATTCCTTATCAAAATACGGTTCAGCTCAAAAAAAACGCGACGTAAACATTTATGGGACCGAATGTTTCATTAATGAAACCATATGCAATTTTTTATTATTTGGCATTGCAATACCACTACATCAGTGATGGCCCGTATTCATATGGCTCATTTCTTTTTTGTCCATCCGCATTCATCTAGGTGGTTATTATGCTCCCTATCATTGGTAAAGAATCCTATCAAATTTCTTGATACCAATTTGCTTGTAATGCAAACATATTGCTATAATCTCCACCTAGAGTCATCAGTCTATTATGAGAACCCTCTTCTTCTATTTTCCCATTCTTCATAAATAGAATATAGTCACATATACCAAAAAAATTATTCACATTAAACCTCCCATGTCATACCAATCACTTTTCTCACTTTTTGTTCAATATCTTTCACAGTATGCTCACTGGTCAACATTAAATGATTTCCAGTCTTTTTCTTATCTTCAACATTTTTTTGTACTTGTCAATTCTACTCGATAGAGGAATCCTTAATTATATAAAATCCCGTTTTCTTCATTCGCATCACCCTTTAATTAAAAAATACCCGGCAGAGTGCAAGCACTCTCCAGGTATCATTATGCTTATCTAATCTTCTCGTTGTTAACGCGTAAATTACTCGTTGATTGTAGCAACACAACTGTTGATATCACAACTTGTATTGTTCCGAATATTTCTAGTGATGTTTTATTTTATAAAATGGTACATTTTGTGATTATCATATCTATTTCAAAAGTTTTTCAAGTCCAAAATAAGCCACGGGCTTTTACTTCCAATTCAATGAAAGAACTGATAACAATAAAATTGATACACATAAGATATAACCCGATGCATAACTGCATCGATATTAACCACTATAACGGTTACATCCACTGGATTGACTGCAATCAGGCAGAATCCGGTATACGAACCACTCCAAATTCCCAACTGCGTCTGAATGCTCTGGCAATTGATAACCCACTTGAATATGCAAGGCTTGCTCTGGATGCGGAGGATAGTTTGGAGCCTTTTAAATGCCTCACGCTATATAGTTATAAGCGGATGGCTCATGCGAGCCATCCGCTTTATTAATCCTTATTATATACTAAACGTCTAATTTAACGAGCTACCATGACTCCAAAAACTTGTCTTGCAATTTCTACTCTTTGAGTTTGTTGAACCATCACCTTTTGAATTTCATTACTCTTTTTTCTCTCCATTTTGCCACATTTCACACATACTTCAGCTTCAAAATACGGATCATAATTCATAATACTTTCACATGTTGTACATATCTTACACATTAAAACAACACCTCCATTAATCTAAAATATCCATTGTATGTAACACCTTCAAACGATTCCTGTTCCACACCCTTATCTTCTAATATTTTTTTCGCTTCTTCCATCGGATATGGCTCAAAATATACAATATGCTTTATTCCAACTTGTGCAATCTTATTTGCGCACAAATTACATGGATAAGTTGTTGTAAATAATGTTGAAGCCGGCAACGCTGCCGATGCACCCACTCTTGCCACATTCAAAATTGCATTTTCTTCTGCATGCAACGCTCGACAATAATCTAAAATCTTAAAATTTTTCTTAAATAGAGTATACGCAGCCTCTCGTTCCTTACTCTTCTTTATGACTGATCCTAGTGTTTCCTTATAGTCTTTCTTTAATTTATCTCTATAACACATGCCATATTCACATTTGCAGGTATTATTTGCCGCGGGAACTTCATTATATCCAGAACTAAATACATCTCCTGCTATGTCAACAATTACAGCTCCTACCTTTCTCTTTAAACATGAAGATCTCATGCTTGCCGCATATGCTATGGCCATATTCGTCTCAATATATGTTGGTGCAAACGCTTCCTTTCCCTCTATCAAATAAATTTTTTGTTTTAATTTTGCTAAAAATAATTCTTCATTTTTATTGCCTTCTGCTATATTTTCATTATTTAGCAAAATAATATCTGCCATTCTAAACGAGTCAGTTACTCTTTGTCCATGTTCTACGCCACCATTACTATCTCTTTTATCGTCTTCATCAAATGTGCGCCTATCTTCATCATACTTTTCTTTCACTCGTTTCCACCGCAAATCAGGTTCAGCAAACACACCAAATAAAAAGAATTCAGCAAAAGATTTTCTAAGGCAATTAATTTCTTCTGGATTACGAATACTATCAACAACATAGTTTTTTGTTGTATCTTGCTTGATTTTTTTGCATACTATCTGTGCCAAATAATCAGCACCTTTTGTCTCACGTACTTTATCCCCAAAATCTTGCAAATCTTTTCTAGCTATTTTCCGCTTATTGGGATTTTCTTTCTTGTACTCTTCCCGCAAAACATCAGATAACGAAAGATACTCATATCCATGATTTTCTACAATTTTTTCTGCAACATAAGTACAACCGCTCCCAAATGGTCCTACCAAACCAACAACGTACAAAATCTTCCCCTCCTTCTTTTGTATTTTATATATATTGTACCATCTCTCATAACTTTTAACAAGTATCTTCAAAACAAATTTATTTCTTATTCACTATACATATTTAATATTCCCTGAGTATTTTCGAAACTATACTTGTCTTAATATCACACCATTTCTCCAATCCCGCTATATCAGACACATATTTATGATCCACATCACAATTATACAACTCTTCATCAACCTCTATACACAACAAATTAGTATTCTTATTATAATCTATAGATATTAATTTTAGTACATCTGATTATATGTTAAAGCTTTATGATTTGAAGGATACGGACAGGGTATTCCCCTTTATCAAATCTTATATCAATCATGCAAGGGCAAGGGCTTGTATGAAAAGCAAAGTAAAAAAGATACGAATTCATGACGTCCGCCACTCGCACGCCAGTTATCTCACCAATTTGGGCTGTGCACCACTACTCATATCGGAAAGGTTAGGACACGAAAAGGTTCAGACAACCTTAAGCACCTACTCTCATCTGTATCCGAATAAGCATCAGGAAGTGGTGGATATGATTCAGAACCAGCACCAGAAGGATATGGCAACATCCGATGTAACTGCTCCGGCAGAAGCATCGGAAATGCCAATACCAAAGGACAAAAGGTTCAAAGTCGTAAGTCCAAAGGATAAAATAAGCCCACAGCAAGTCCACGAGAATGACTTAAGCCCGTGCGTCAACTACAACAGACGCAAATAAAAAGGCTCAACCCCTTGTAAACGAAGGGCTGAGCCAATTAAGTCAATTGATACGCTGAGAGTATTTAATTACTCGATGATTGTAGCAACACGTCCAGATTGTATTTATGTTTCCATGCACTACCATGCATTATCACACAAATCGGCTTTTTTCAGGCTTTCTTAATATGCACAATGCAGTACCCATATGCATTATCAAGTGCGTATTTGTTGCAAATCTGTTGCAAAAGTACAAATTTGTTGCAAATCTGTTGCAAAAGTACAAATTTGTTGCAAATATATGTGCGTCCATTTCTTGGGACTCTTTCCTAGAAAATCCTTAAGTTTTTTGATAGATTTTCCATTGCCTCTTTTTTCTTCGTCTCTGTCACTTCGGCATAAATATCCATTGTAGTATTTATATCCGCATGCCCCATGACAGTTTGAATCACTTTAACGTTTGTTTCGTTTTCACAAAATCTGGTACAAAAAGTATGTCTAAAGGTGTGACATGAGAAAAAAGGTAACATAATCGGTTCTCTATGCTCTTTTTTCGCCCTAACCTCTTCTTCAGCATTATGATTATTAACAATGCGTCGAATCGAATGGTCAATCGCTGAATGTTTATATAAAGAACCTGCTTTATTGATAAAGATGAAATCCGTCATGCCATCTACCACTAATGGACTAATTCCATTCTTTTTCCGCTCATCGTACAACTCCTTCAACACTTCATACACAGCATCCAACATTGGAATTTTTCGTATCCCAGCTTTCGTCTTTGGTGGACCTGCTTTAAACTCTAATGTATATGGTGCTTTCTTTCCTCTCCGGAAATATGTCATACTATGATTGATATCAATCACATGATTTTCCATATCAACATCTTGCCACCGAAGCCCGCAAATTTCACCTATGCGGCACCCGGTTCCAAGCAAAACAGTAAAAAGAGGACGCCAATAATCATATAGCGGATGTCCAGTCACATAATCCAAGAGTTCTCGCTGTTGCTCAAGTGTCAGTGCGCGCTGCACTTTCATCTTACGTCCCTGCCTCTTTCTTACTTCTGAAAGAACCCCATCACTAGGATTTTTTCTGATAATGTCATCACGTACCGCCATATCAAAAGCCGGATGCAACACACAGTGCAAACTTTCGACACTTTTAACCTTTATACCTTTATCAATTAGAGAAAGATAAAAGTTTAGTACATCCGAATATCGAAGTTCCGTAACTTTTCTTTTTCCGAAACCGTCACTACAAAAATGATCATATGTGTAACGATAATTTGCGTAAGTCGAGGAGGCAAGATTATTCTTAGTCGCCATATACCGGTCAACCAAAAAATCCAAATCTGCTTTTCCCGCCACATAAGAATCAATACCATCCAACTGGTCTCGTTTCAATTCATCTTCCTTTTCACGAAGTTCCATCAATGTGTTTGCATAAATGTAACATCGCTTGCCAACTGGATTTGTGTATGTATACACATATCGTCCATCTTGCGACCGCTGGACTTCTCCTTTGCGTAGCGCTCTGCCTTTATTATCTTTTCTTGCTTTTGCCATACATTCTCCTTTCCATTATCTAGAAAAGAGATTTTGTACCTGTACTAATTTCCCTTGAAAAATTGTTCAAGAGCACACTGTACAACTTTTGTAATGGATAGCTTATGCGAAGTTGCATATTGCATTAAGATCTCATATTCCTGATCAGACAAACGAACACCGATTGATTTCTTTTTCGTTATTTTCTGCTTAGGACGTCCCATCTTCGCCATCTGCTCACCTCACATTGTTTACTATCTTCAGTATACTTTTTGTTGAACAATTTGTCAAGACTTTTCGTCAAACAAAATCTCATGTATGTTTTCTAAATTCTAAATGTCTCCAAGTACATTTCAAACAGTTCGCAATTTACAAGTGCCATTTTCCCAACTTTATAAATAGCACCCGCATCCTTTGCCATATCCTGAAATTTGCGCATACTCATACTATACATTTCAGCTCCTTCTTTATATCTGACAAACTTTTTTTGCCCATCTTTTTTCATTATTGCAGCTTTTCCTTTCTTGTCTCAGTACTCTTTTACTTTCTGAAATGTATGCATCCAAAATTGTTACACACTTTAGATGCATATTTTCAGAATCAGAAAGTTCAAAGTTCTTCCAAAGAATTTCACTTGGCATCTCTGCCAATAACAGCATACCGCTTCGGATACGCTCTCATTGACAGGGTTGCTTATTGCTCCAGTTGAAATCATCGGTCACTGTGGTTAGCAGTGCACTCGGGACTTGCACCCTCTATCATTGGACCCATACGGGGAGTATCATTATCATAAAGCAGTCGCAACCCGGAACCACCACAGTTCCTATTTTGCATGGATGTTCTCGCTCACGGTATAAACCGGTCATGGCGTATCTGCGTTTCGGCGCAATGCGTAGCTGCTTTGGACGTCCGATGAAATCATCGTATTCAGTTTTCAGCATCCACTATATTGTGGACACAATATAAGTATAAATTGGAATTTTTAATTTGACTAGATTATATGTTTCGCAGTATAAAGTACGATTTATCATATCAAATTTCACCTTATCTTTCCACCTTTTTATCCGCTATCATTCATTATAATCAAAAAACATACACAAAGTTTGCTTTTTGTATTTCATAAATTATCTTGATTTATCTCAATCAGTGCATCCACATACCCTTGTACTCTGCCTTGATCCCGTTCCCCCAATTTTCTATACTTTATCACCACAGGAATTTCATCCTTTGACAGATTTATCTTCTGCTGCCCTTCCGGATCCATAACCTCGCTTACTGAAATTCCCATCCCCGCACAGATCTTATGTATATTTTTCTCACGAACTTCATAATCTTCCTTTTTAATAATGCTCCATATAGTACTTTGTGGAATCCCACTATCTTTTGCAAACCGATATACAGACATTCCCTTCTCGTCTAAATAGTTTATTAATTTTTCTCTGACTGTCCCAGCAATAAGTCTTCCCTCCTTGATTTCCATCAATTAGCATTTACAATAAGTATACTTTTAACTAAAACTTTTTTTCAACATATATGTTTCGTACTAAACCGTATGATTTATCACATGGTATACAAAATAAATGGAATTTCTTCCTATTATATGTGTAATCGATACAGATATACATAACAAGAAGATTAATCCTCTCCAACACTTATGCTAAGTGATGCCTTATCTTTCGTATCATACAATCACATTGTGCACTTAACAACAACTATACAAATTATGTATAATAATTGAAAAACTTTATTTAAACCTCAAGGAGACTAACACATATGAACACTTTCCCAGAAATAGTAAAAACTATCTCAAAAACTGTCAAGAGCAAAAAGAGACTAGATGCAAAAACCTTGAAAGCATACCAAATTGACCTTACACAATTTTATAGTGCTTTCAAAACAAATAACATTTATGACACCTCTGTTACAGAAATTGAAGGATACATAGCAGATTTACATCAGAATTACAAACCAAAAACAGTAAAGCGGAAAATAGCTTCCATAAAAGCATTTTACCATTATCTAGAATATCAGGATTTTATACCGGTAAACCCCTTTAATAAAATACGAACGAGATTCAGAGCCCCACAAACTTTGCCTAAAACAATTCCTCTTCATTTAATGGAATTACTTTTTACGACCATGTATCAGCAACACGTTATCGCAACAACACCATACCAAAAACGAAAAACGCTTCGAGATATTGCCGTTGTTGAGACTTTATTTTCTACCGGAATAAGAATTTCAGAACTATGCAGCCTAAAAGAAACCGATGTAAATCTTCATGATGGCTCTATTCTCATATTAGGAAAGGGCTCCAAAGAACGGCTTATACAGATAGGAAACACTGATGTTCTTCAATTGTTAATGAAATACAAAAATGTATTCTATCAAGAAATCGGGAAAGCAAACCATTTCTTTGTAAATCCAAATTCAAGTCCTCTTTCAGATCAATCTGTAAGAAGAATGTTAAAAAAATATGCTGCCATAGCCGGGATTGACTTACATATTACCCCTCATATGTTTCGTCATACTTTTGCAACTAGCCTACTAGAAGCTGATGTAGACATCCGATATATCCAGGAAATGCTCGGACACAGTTCAATTAACGTAACTGAGATTTATACACACGTGGCACTTTCAAAACAAAAGGATATATTACAAAATAAACATCCCAGGCAAAAATTTGATCTATAAGTGACGGATAATTTTTAGTTATCCGTCAGATTTAGTTGGAGGTGTGAACATGTATTCAGAAGAAAACTCATCAGGAAAACCATTGGCTAATTCAAGCTGGTTATTGAATCATCATCGTGCAAAAATACCGGAAAGAACAGCCTTTGCAAAGAGATTAGCAAAACTACAACCAAAGAAAATTGTTGATTTAGGTTGTGCAACCGGATTATGGTTAGAACTTCTCAATGAAATTCTTCCTCTAGACTGTGAATTCATTGGTATAGATAGTGATATAGAATCATTAGAAATAGCAATTTCTAGAAGTAAGTCATGGTCTCGAAAAACATCTTTTATGAAATTAGATATAGAAAAAGATGCTGCACTAATTCCCTCTGCCGATTTAACTTTAGCATTTAATATCTTTCCATACATCAATGACCTTGACACATTTTTAAATTCTTTGGTATCAAAAACACCTCATGGTACACTTGCTGTACGCCAATACGATGGTGCATCAATTCGATTTGGACCAATGCCAACCACGATGAGACAAAAAATCGAACAAGAATTACAGGTAGCAACAGGAAATAGTGAAAAATTCAGACATTATGATTTAGACAGGACATTTACAGCTCTGCAAAATTCAGCATATAATAATATTGAGTATAATTTTGAATTGTTTGAACGCATCAGTCCTTTTGACCAAGAATTTATACCTTATTACAAAGGGACAATGTTTTGGACATGCCAGCATATATCTGATGCTTCAGCAGAATTCCTTAGCAAGTGGATGGATGAGGATATTTATTTAAAAAAACGCTATTTCTATGAAGTTGATTTAGTAGCACTATTATCGTAATCATTAACTGCAACTCTCCATAACCCTTTATATTGGGCTGCTAAACATGGTATAAATTTCAGAATCCCTCGATAATAGGACAGTTGGATCTTGAGGTATGTCTCTGAAATCCCAGTTAAAAAGAACTTCCATCGTTCCGTCCTTATATGTTAATAAAATAAATCCAATTTGAGGTTCCGATTGAGTTATCAATTTATAATTATAGCGTCCTTTTGCAGTGTCTGTAACTGAACTATCTATTTGTCGGAACCTCTCAATTGCTGAAGCGTCCCCTATATCATTCCATTTTAACCCCTTATTTACATAACGTGCTATCATTTTTAAAGATTGTTGATAAACATCGTTAGTATACAAGCGTTCATTTGATTCTTCATTTTCGTCTTCAAAATTGAAGGATGTGTTTTGGACATATTCTAGAATAGGCAATCTTTCAATTATATATCTCCATGCACTTTGCGGAGTTCCCATTTTGGTTACATGTAAGTAATTCTTAACGGTTTCATAAATTCGTTCAGAATCTACAGAAACCTTTTCAACTTCATTATGTATTGTAATAATTTGTCCTATAACAAGAATAATGATAGAAAGTAAAAAAGCTGGTATAGCTGTTAATGATACATGTTCTCCATAATTCAATGGATCTAAATAATAAACCAAAACAAACGATATTAGCGATAATATTGGACTCAAAATCAAAATAAATACTTGTTTCCTGTCAAAATTATTTTTTTTTCATAACGCACACTCCTACATTGGTTACGTTAATGATAGCGACGGATAACTAAAAATTATCCATCACACAAGTCATTTGTTACTTTTTTCTCATTGGACTGTTTCCTAAACTCGTAATGCTTAGCTTAAAAGCAATGATTGCGACTTTGGAACCTTGATTACCAAATAATTACAACATACATTATACAACTTGTACATTTATTTGGCAATATACTTTTCTGATTTTCTACATTTTTAGAATTATCCCATAAAATCCTCCATGTTACACATCATCAACCAGTTCATATACGACTTTTAACAATTTTTCCACTCTCTGCAGATCTTCTGAACTAAATTTTCTCAACATTTCAAAAATAGAATTCTCACATTGAACCTGTACCTTGCCATACAATAAGTAATCCGCACTTACCTCCAACGCTTCTACCAAACCGATTAATGAATTGACCGATAGTCCCTTCTTAGACGTCTCAATTTCATATAAAAAGCTAGCAGAGATATGAGCCAACTCTGCCAATTGCTCGCGTGAATATCCCTTTTCTTTTCGCAGTTTCATAACTCTCACACCAATATCACGATAGCACATCGTATACCCGTATTCCATTTTCATTTCTCCTTATAGAATTGATATCATCAATATATCAACTTTACACAAATATAGTACATTATGTCTATAAAATGTGTGTTTTCTAATGCAAACTAACTTTGAATAGTATTAATTTCATCACACAGATATTGACAAATCAATCCAAATACACGAATCACAAATCGCTTTTCGCTTTCAGTCAATTTTTGTAGTTTATGTTCTAAAATACACAGATTACGATGATGTAGAGAACATTTTCCAAACAATAGATCATCAACAGTCACATGCATTTCCTTCGATAAACGTATTAAAATATCCACCCGCGGAGTCACCTTGCCGTTTTCAAGACGTGACAAATGTACCGAAGATATGTCTATTCTCTCCGCAAGCAATTCCTGTGTCCACCCAAACTCTTCACGAATCATGCGGACTCTTTTTCCCATTGCCCTGTTTTGTACTTCACTCATTGCTTCCTCCAACCTGCAAAATGTTAATGCAAGCATAGCACATTATCCTTAAAACTTTACAATTATGGAGCTAAACTACATTATTTTTGTAACCAACTCCTAGAAGTCACCTGTTTTAATACCATCAATTGTATGCAAATTTTGCGACACATCCCATATTTCTTTCATAAAATTTTTTCTTAATACCACCCCTATTTCCAACACATCGTCACATTCATCCAAATATATATATCGATTAACAGTGTCAATTTTCCGAACAAACCATTGATTGACAATTGTACTCCTATTACATTGTAAAAAATCTTCTGTATCCAATTCAGTCCTGATTAGTTTCAACGACTTATAAGGTATTACTCGTCGTTCTTTGGGTGTCACTGCAAGAAGATTACCCCCATCTCGGGTAACATAAATAATGTCTTTAATACATAAGGCTTCTAAAATCCCATGATTCCTATAAAAATATTTGCGATCCACTCCATTTCTAGTATGAAATGATATCGCTTCCCTGATTATCTGCTCAACTTGATCATAATTGCACGGTTTCTCAATGTACGAAAAACAACGAATATTGGAATACATATTTAATTTCTCATCATACAAAGATGTTAAGAAAATAATTGGAGTAAAATGATATCGGACAACCTCACGAATATTCTGGGCAAAATCAGCACCAGAACTATCCCGATACTTATCTCCTGACTTTAATATAATATCTAAAATAAACAGATCAATTGTATTTTTCATAGCAACAGCATACGCTTCATCAGCTGAAGACAATGCAAAAATCACTGCCGTTGCGTCTACTCGCTTTACTATCGCGACTAAAGCTCTCTTGGTTTCTTCTTGATCTTCTAAAATAAGTACCTTCCTCATATATTCTCTCTATACTTTCTTATTTATTTTGCACAAAAGAACTGGTATTTAAGCCATTTGTACAATGGGTAACTAAGTTACAAATAATGAAAAACATTCATTAAAGGGCGAAAATCGTGTCATTTCATGTACAATGCACAAAGTTTTCGAGTCAGAAATGTAGACGAAATAAAACGTCTTTTTATGAAGGCAAATCTGTGCCATATCTTCCCTATGGCTACTACTCCCTCAGGTCTAACAGAAGTATCTTTCTATAGAGAAGTCCCTGAGCCCTTCGTGCAACCTCCTCCATAGCAGGGGGTACCCCTACTTCGTTCGCCACCCCGCTTCGTAATAAATGGTGTTTGCTTTGACAAATTAAAGCAAACTATCAGTTTGTTAATACTTTATCCTATTTCATGGATATTTTTATCAAAACGAAACGTATTGTCGTAAACTTTGATTATGAGGAGGCACTGCACATGAATTTACACAATTTCTTACATAACACCCTTGGTTTCAGCAATTATGAAATTGCACAAATACAGTTTTTTACAAACAGCATTCTATCTGAAATTAGCAAAATCCTGATAATAGGTGGCTTTTTTCTTATAATAGATATGTTTGATATGTTCATTCCAGCAACATTAACACTTTGTTGCTTGCGCACCTGCACTGGAGGTTTGCATTTTAAACATTATCTATCCTGCCTAGCTGTTTCATTCGCCATCTTTTTTATAGATATCACCATCCTGAATAAGTTCGTACTTATAAAACCGGTCCAATTACTGCTGCTGACCATCTGCGCAATCATAAACTACCTATGTGCCCCAATTGTTTCCGTTTTTCGACCAATACCAAACGGAGTACGCATACTACGTTCAAAGCGGCAGGCCACCACAATCATATCTTTTTATTTTGTACTTGTGTTCATTCTTCCAACAACTTCATACCTAAACGTTGGATTTTGGATGATACTGCTACAATCAATAGAATTGTTAGTAGCAAAATTTATTGTAAGGAGGAACAACAGAAATGAAACAACATGTTATTCATGCAATGACTAAACTATGTAGTCTTTGCCTAGTCTTATCTGGATTGTTCTACTGGAAGGGTGTTAGCGTCATCCTTTTCGGGGAAAAAGAATATCCAAAAGAATCTGACTTTGAAGCGTAATCACAATCGTCACTTAGCAAAATCAGTTGCCAGAAAGAGGGCCTTTTTAAAGGTCCTTTTTGGCTATGAATTTAGCCACAAGGAAATTTTTTTCAGCAGTTTCCTCGTTATACAGGAAAAAATCAGCATTATATCTTTCAACTATATCAACTATATTGGCTAACCCCAAACCACGTTTCTCCCCTTTAGATGAAGTTCCCGGCTGCAACCACCTTTGAATCTCTTCCTGTGTCACATATAAGGATGGATTGCTAATCAATATCTCAACTGCGTGCTCAGTTTCTACGATACGAACATAAAGGCGCCTATCATTACCTCTAATAACCGCCTCGACCGCATTATCAAATAGTATTCCAATCACCTCAACCAAATTATATAATGGCACGTTACACACCAACTCTTTTGTTTGCACAATATAGTTTATCTGACACCCTTTATTTTCAGCATTAACAAATTTGGAATACAAAAAGCCTACAACAAGTGACCTCCCACCTACCAACAACTTATTAAAATGATTATCGCGATTAATCGCAAAAATAAATTGTTTTTGTTCGTAAACCAAATCATCAAGTGTAGTCGCAATCTCAAATTGTGCCAATAAAGCTTGCAAATAATTATCAAAATCATGTTGCTTTTTTATAACTGTTGTAAGCAATTCTTCTGCATATTTATCATATACATTCGTAATTTCTAATTCTTTTTTTTCTTTATTAGGTACAATGCTTTACTCTTTTGCCAATTTAAAACCAAAAAAATATTAGAAATGTCCATACACCAAAAATCACATAATCTGTTGGTCGAAGATATTCCTCCATTTTATAAACAATCACTAGATAAATACATCCTACAAAACAGCATAACATACAAACCTTACTAAGCCACACATAATTCATAGCAAATAAACGAATTTTATACAATGTTCCTGTTTTGCCAAGTACACTGACTAAAAGCAAAGCAATAATATTATTTCCCAACACCAAAAAATCTGTATGTATATATGGCAAGAAAATAAGCATTGGTACAGAACTTATCAATTGCACAACAACTGATACACACACAAGCAAAGATCGTCATAACACTAATCTGCTCTAGCGATAGTTTGAACTTTAACAACTGAAATAAAAAAATTAACAAATAGCATAATAAAATTATTTGCTTATTTACCATAAAATAGTTTGCTACCTCCAAAGTAAGCAACTGTAATCCAGCGAACAAACCATCATAAACGTTTAGTATAATTTTTCTAGAATACATAAAGTTAATGCACAAGAAAATCGCCAATGTTTCCAACATAACACTGAAACTGTTTAACACTTGCATCCCCGCCCTCTCTAAAAACAGCATATCTTTCGTCGGTAATAAATCTACATGTGCTCATTCAACAAAATATAATTGCAGAAGCCGAAAAAGGCGTTCGACCACCATTTTTTGTAACAATTTCTTCTCAATTCCAAGTCTTTCTACTAACTGTTGGCTTGAAATCCCCTTTACATCCATACAAATATTGCAAATACCATCCATCAATAAAATTAGTAAAATTTGAATATCCTGAAAGTCTTTCTGCAAAATCATTAACTGTAGAGTGATCTTCTTAATATTTATCATACCAATAATATTTCGTCTCAATATAACTAATTTATCATATTTTAAAATATTTGTCCAGTCTTATAATAAAGAAAGAAAAGGGGGCAAAATAAACAGGAGATATCGGGAGTTGCTAACCAATTCACGCGTCGAAATAAATATGACCAATCGACAGCTTCATCAAGTAGACAGCATCCGTACTCCTTTGATCGAGCAGGAACAATCTCAGTACCAGAATCTAATCAATCAGCCGCAACTGGAACTGGCTGTGCACTCTCTGTACATATATATCGATAATAGCCCGTTTTTCTACCAAAAATAACGTCCTAAATAAATCAGTTCATTCAGTGATGATAAAGTAAAAGAATAAATCTACCCCAAACACATCCAAAGACTTCCAACGCAAACAGTAGTAAGTGCAGCAATATATATAACTATCTTTATCATGCGAAAAGGACACAACATCAGAGGATTTACCGGTCTTCAATTTTGCCTTTAATGTTACCCCAAATAGCAATTGGAAACAGATAAACGAAACAAACTATTGCCCCAATTCCTCAAACCTTAATTTTGCTTTTGGAATTACAACAATAGGTTTCCTAGTATCTGAAGTATTATAAAGCACTTGGCTTATTATATTCCCGCACTACCACATGTAGCAAATTGTAGATCAGCAAAGAAAATATTCCTGTTTAGAAGTATGTAAACATATATTCCATTCGTTGATTTCAAAATTCGTAATCTTACTCAATACATCATCTAGTTCTAATGCCGATTCTGAGACATAGTTCTTTCTGCAAGAAATATGGGGACAAAACTTTTCAAAATCTTGTAAAAGGAAAATGTCTATCTCATCTTTAAGCAATTTGATTACCTCATAATGCATTTCCTTTAAATAGTCAATAGGTCCAACACGCAAATATAAAATATTTTCATTCTGCGTCCACCCTGGAATTTGAATACTCTTTTGTATTATAAGTTTCTTCCGTTCGACCTTCCAACCAGCAAGCTTATTTAAGACAATCGTTAATTTTTTTTCATTTAACTCATCTTCATAACCTAAATATTTTAAAGAAATATGCTTCCCCACATCAAGCAAGTCACCTCCTAGTTGTTGTAACTGCTGGATCGAATGAGGAAGTAACTGTATGGAAATTGTATATGGTATTCTTTCACATTTTTCATATATTGCCATCTAACACCTCATTTAAAACCTTACCAATGCATATACCTTCGAATGCAGAACTATATTTATATAATGGAATATCTTTCCCCATTATATTTAAAAGACGCTCTTCATTATATATATCAACTACCCTGTCTTTCCCTAACCAACCTAATTGGTCTGAAATATTTGAAATTCGATTATGAATAATAATATCCTTTTTTTCTTGTTCTGAGGTACATGCCGTTAATATTTCTTGCTTGTCCCATCCATGATCAACACTTATGATTAAATCTAACCCCATATGCCCTAATATCGTTTTCCCAAAAAGTGAAGCAATCTTTTGGTGAGAAACCACTAATTTATTCCCTTCCTTATCGAGATTCTGTAACTCCTCATTCGACATGCTAAGATAATCACGTTTAGGAGTATAATGATATAAGTCTTGTTGACATGTAATATCATCAATAGTAGTTAAATACTTGTTCAACCTCTGATGTTTCTTCATACTTCCCACCCCCAAGGTCACAACAGTAGGCCAACCTTGTACATAAAGCGTTCCATCTTCTTGCCCAATATAAACCTTGTCATTTGCCACTAGCTCTCCCTCACAATTTTCTAGAAAATCGAGTATTGTTGATGTTTTACCTTTTCCAGAATCCCCACATATCAAAACCCCCTTCCCCTGATATCTTACCGCCGCAGCATGTACATACATGTAACCGCTCCCAACCATTCTATTCATAAATAAACTGCGTACAATTCGCATAACAGACAGTCCCACATAATCATCCACGTCATTATAATACAAATTATAATGAGAACATGACTGCATCTCAACCAAACAAATACCTTGTTCACCTAAAAGAAATTTATTCACTATTTCAGCCACGGTACATTCCGTTTTATCTTTGCAACTGTTTGTCCTCCATATTGTAATCGGCGACCTCGACACTTCATTGGAATAAAAAAATATCTGTTTCATATGTCTTTTTTCTTCCCAGTATTTTCTATTTGTTAGCAGTTGAAAAACTTCTTTTTTTCTGTGTTGCACCGAAAAGGCAGTTACTAAAATAGAATCGCTATATTCTTTAGCATTAAAATGGTGTTGCAGTCGTTCACATACACAGTCTACAATTTCCTCTGCATCAGTACGAACAGAAACCGCTAACTTCTGACAAACAAATGTTGCCACATACTCTTTTTTCGTTTTATTCATCATTTCAGTTGCCTCCAAAACAATTAAGCTCTTAAGTTTGATTTAAACATTTTATACTCTTTAGTTGCAAAAACTTGTTACTATTTCTCTAGACAGTTATATACATTGCAACACACCAGGAATCAATCCTTACTGCCTATAATCTTCCAACGTAGTTTTTCCATTTTAGTATAATGTTCCATTATTTCAGCAAATCTAAATGCATTTTCCGTTGCTAAAAGGCGGTCAAAGCCAATTTCAACCCGCTTAAGATCCGTTAAAGAGACGCCCTCATCTATAATCATTTTGTTTAAACACTCTAAGGCACTAATAAAAAAGTTTGCCAAATCGGCTAACATATCCTTTTTGGCCTGATCTCCCCAAAAAATCTCATCTTTTTTTTCTGCCAGCCTGGTAGTTAACACAGATTCATTACAATCCAAAATCAAACATAATAACTCTTTATATGCTTTATAGGTTACTAAAAATAATTCCTTTGGCGTATTAAAAATTTACCCTGTCGCTTCTGAGAATAAATCTTTCCAAAATTCTCCTTAACGTCGTTAGAAAAATGCCTCTTGATCTTCACATCATTTTTGAGTTTACCAATTTCGAACACCCTCTTCTCAGAAGTAGATACAAATTTCCCATACAAGGGTAATAATGTCCTCAGTATATTTAAAAAGGACGAACTTAAAAAATAGCAAAAAGATAAACTATTAGAAATAGCCGTATTATCACAACACAAAAAATACTTGTACGATTCTAACAATAAAATCTTTAATCCCTTAATTATTTCAATATTCTGAATCATCGGATTATATTGTTCAGTTCCAATCTGCGGTAAATATTCAAGATAATTTTCCCCTTTCAAACATTTTCCATTTTCTCTCAATTCAAAAGTAGAAATTCTCATTTGCAGATTTCTAAAGTAATCTCTTGAAACTACATTAACATCTACAAATGGGGCTTTACCGATGTCTGATCTTGATTTTAAATACTCATAACAAGCATTACTTATTTTCTTACCATACTCTTTTAAATTTTTATTGTGATCTTGCTTGAGAATAACAATAAATTCAATATCACTCAAGAAAAAAAGCTGGTCATTCTCTATTAAATATACAAGATCATTAGATGCTGCACTTCCATATAAAAAAATTTCCGAACATTCTGAATCTAAAAAAACACATAGTGCCCTAATTATCTCCTTTATTTTCACTGAATCAATAAAATCAAATCTTTTCATCATAACCACACATATATAATAATTAATTATTATATGCTCCTTTCTTTCAATATTGTCATTTTTCTCTTTTCAAATTTATGAAAAAACCGCTAGTAATGTTCGACACTACAATAGCCCCCAAAAATTTAGCCACATGTTTAATTCCGGCCGAGCTCTCAACTATTTCTTTATACAACAAGTATATGCTTCCCCAGCTCAAAAAGCAAGTCATTTTAAATTTGCCATTATTAAACTAATTGTTCTTTAAAGGGCATAATGGATCAACAGCATCCAAACTATTCTTCACTAAAAGAGCTCTTGCTCGACACCCGCCACGACATTGAAAATAATTTTGACATGATTTACAAGTATCATTGCCTTCAAAATTCGTTAATTTATTAGACATATCCCATAATTCAAGATATGAATCTGTTCGTATATTTCCGACAAAAGCATCTTCCCCAAAGAAAAAGCACGGCGAATATCTGCCTTTTTCATCAATCCAAACTGCTTCTTTTCCGCAATGGCAACCGAACTGCGAAGGTGTAATCCAGAATTTGTTTTTCTCAATATTTAATGGAGTTACAATTGTGGTCTTGGATTCTATATTGCCAACAGTTTCCAAGAACTCAATATACTCATCTTGCGATAACACAATATCTAAATTCTTTGCACGTCCATAGGCCATTAAGGGAGTAAAACGAATAAGGTCTACATTATATTTTTCGGCAATCGCAACCATATCCATGCACTCGGCTAAGTTGTTCTTACTAACTGAAACTCGTATTGCTACTTTCCCATCGTAGTATTTATTAAGCAACTCCAATGCAGTAATTGCCTTTTCAAACATACCTTCGCCTCGTAACAAATCATGACTGCTTTTTAATCCTTCAAAACTAATCCATAAAGTATCTAGTTGCACCAAATTTAATTTGTTTATCAATTCTTCTGTTAATAATAGACCATTTGTTACAATCGAAACTGCAAGCCCTTTTTCCTTACCATACTCAAGAATCTCTAAAATATCACTCCTAATCAAGGGTTCTCCCCCGCCAATACATATAAAAAATGTTCCATGCTCTTTCATGTCATCAAATAAGTCTTTTACTTCATTCGTTGTCAGCTCATCGTCACAGACTAGACCAGAATCTGAAAAACACTGCTTACAGTTCAAATTACAATTTTTAGTTATATTAAAAGAGATTTTTAGCGGCGCACTTAACGAATTGTTCTGCCGACGTGGCACAATAATCTCCTCATAATCATCTCGCAACAATTTTTTTATTTTGGTTTTTTCATTATCATCAAAATAGAATTCTTCTTTACATTTTGAATCATACACTCTTAGCCCAAAAAAATCATTCACTACATAGTATCTTTTCATTCCTTTGCATCTCCTTACTGTATAAAAAATCATTAATTATATTTCCACAATAACAAGTCTCCCTTGTCCAATGCGTCAGTTCCGTTTACATGAATGTTGTTCAGCATGGAAATCAACCTCCATTCCACAAGCTCTACAACAGGCTTTAGGTTTTCCCTCTTGAATTGTCTTTAGTTTCCAACTTGTCTGCAATTCATTAAAAGCTCTACCATCAACAATCTCTTCGATGGTATAATTAAGTGCAGAAGTATTACCATGTGCTTTCCATATTTTATACTCGTTAAGTTCCGACTGGTCCTGCACATGAAAAATTTCACCATAGCAATACTGCTGATATACCGTACAACACGGAAAAACATCCCCGAAAGCACTTATAAATATACCGTGTGTTTTTATTGCTTGGCAATTAATATGTGCTGACGCAAAATATTGATCTAACCCACCGTACTTGTCAATAATTTCCAAAAGTTTTTCTTCACCATTATTTCTGTAGACCAATTGATTAGGTAATTCTAAGTAATAAATTATTTTGCCATTTGCATTATACACAGGATATCTACCATATTCTAAATGTGTGCTTTCCAATAACTCATCTTTTTCATATAGAGTTTTGAAAAATCTACTTGTTTTTTTCACCTCAAAAGCAACAAACCCTAACTCTTCACTCATTCTTTTAGCTGCTGCAATTTGCATTTCATTATGTTTAAAAGCAATAAAATCCCACTTAGCCCTACCACCAGCCTCAATAAAAGCCCTAGCATTTCTTAAAACATCTCGAACATTTGTATTAACTCTATATATTGAACTTGTGTCATCCATGCCATCAATTCCAAATATAACACAGCCATTCAAAAGGTACGCAGCCAATTTTCTCCACCAATCAACACTTTTAATAGCACCATTAGTATATAAATTAATAAAAATATTTGCATTAATATCATAAATATACCTTAATATTTCAAGCAAATCAGAGCAGTTAATAGGATCACCAAAAACTCCGCAAATACTAATAAATTCTAATTGCTTTAAAAAACGAACAGATAGTATTTTTTTACATTCAGCTAATGACAATTCCGTCAATGCAAGATTTTGTCTAACTTTACCTCGAAAATTTCTTGCACACATCGGACACATCGCATTACATTTGGTTGTCAGTTCCAAATGTAACCCTTTTATATCACAATATTGTATTTTATTCATCACAGTTCTCCTTTTCGGTATTCTTCAAAGATTCAGTGGTCCTTGCAATATATTCAAGTACGCTTTCAATACGTTTAGTTAAAACCAAATCAGTATTTAATACTACTCCGTCTGGAGATAAACTCAATGCATATGCAAGATCAATCATATCACTACGACTAGGCAAGTAATCAGTAATACACGAATTCATGAAACCGGATGCAATAAGATATTTGCGCTTATATCTATTACAAATGTGACTGATTTTTTGTTCAAAGTTGTATAAACTATTGAGGGGGGTATTAATCCCCAGATCGCCTCGGGCCAACATAATAGCATCTGAAACATTTACTATCTCATTCAAGTTATTAATGCCTAATTCAGTTTCAATCTTACTTACAATCTTGAAACCATATTTCTTTTGTGCCACTATAGCTTCTGTTAATTCGGTCACTTGCTCAACAAAAGAGAAAGCAAAATAATCTGGTTGTATGCGCATACAAATTTTATCAATAACATCTCCATATGCCTTTTCTTTTACAACACCAAGAGAAAGACTTTTCATACTCTGAAGGACAAAAGAATTCAATGCACGGACAATAATTATATTATTACTCACTTGTTCTTTTACCTGAAAGCCCCCCTGTCCCATATCATATATGAGACAATCCCCTTCTGAAATACAAAAAGAGTAAAGTTCATCTGTAATATACAGATCACCCTGTAACTGCTCTGCCTCCTTTCCAGCTATAATCGTATATTCACTGTCCGCTTTTATTCGAACACTATGTGTTTTGCAATATATGCGAACCTTTTTCCCTGGATAAGGAATATCTAACATAATCTTTAAATCATTATCAATATTGCGTATTTCGTTTAACTTATCAAAGAGCATATTCCTATGTTGTTCAGACATGGGCTTAGCCAAATTAAATCTATATACCTTTATGCCAATTGAACACAAATATCTAATTTTCTCGACCAAATCTATATCATGTCTATCCTTTATTGTTGCCACAACCTCCATAAAATTTCACCTCCCATGTTTAACTATATCCTTCCTGCCAATCGAATTTATATATTGTAAAATTGCTAAATTACCAGGAATATTTCTATCTGTTGTCCATTGTCCTATTGGTTCATTATAATGGAAATCACTGCCACCGGTAATAAACAAATTGTTCTTTTTACATATTTCAACATACTCTGACTCATTAGTCATATTCTTACAATAAACCTCTATACCTTTTAACCCTGCAAAGACACATTTTTTCTATTAAATCATTCCTCTGAATAATAGTTAAAGGAAGCCGATTAGGATGAGCCAAAACAGGAATTCCACCAGCTTGAATAACCAGACGTATTGCCTCGTAGGGTGACATACACTGTTTTTGTACATATCCACATGCCCCAATATTTAAATATTTTTTGCATGCTTCCTCCATCGAGACAGTAAAACCTTTTTTCCAAAGGTAGTGCGCCACAGCATCTCTGGTTAGTGCTTTTTCAGATTTTATTATATCTTTAAGCGAAATCATAGAATCAACATTTTGGGATAACTTTTCAATGACCAACCTTATTTCTTTTATTCGTTGACACTTAACCTTTTCCATTTGGTGCAATAACTCTTTATTGTATATATTGATATTATATCCCAAAATATGTACAGAGCAAATATCTCGTGCACTAATTTCTATTCCTGGAATAATCTGTACACCACACAGGTTCATACGCGTTAATTGCTGATACGCTGCAACTGTATCATGATCAGTAATAGAAATAACCTGTACTCCCATTCTTTTCACTATATCTAGTATTTTCTCAACTGTTAGCCTTCCATCCGAATGATTTGTGTGAATATGTAAATCAATTTTCATAAGTTCACCTCTCCATTTGCAAAATGCACATGCCAATACCGTTTTTCTATTTTACAAAGTTAACTCTCTACTGTAGTATTAACCTCAACATCCATAGCAGAAATAGCAAAAGAAGTATATCGTCCATAAACAAAACACCTCTTTTACCTCGCACATAAGCGTTTGCATATAGATTTATTCAATGTAGTCCTAATGCTTACCCTATAGAACAGTACTCAATTGATAAGATTTTATCAAAGGGATATAACATCCTCAACTAGCAATAGAAGCATATATGTCATACTTTTGCGAATTTATTATCTAACACTATAATAAATAGGCAAATTTACTAGCACCACCAACTTGTCCGCCCCTGTCACCAATAAGCTCTGAGAAACTTTGCTTTCAAATTAAAGGCATCTTCTAACACATACAAAACATGGAATCAGCTTATTTTTAGCAATTGTTTTCTCTAAACGTCACTTTATATATATCTATTTCGGGTGACAAGCATGTACTACACATCGACTCAAACACTTGCAACATATCCACATATCGCTTGTGCGGGAAAAATTGATTTAACGAATAAATAGTATAATAGCATACATGTTGCAAATCAAACTGTGCTACTACTTCACACCAGGAATGTAGTCGATTATCATCCAATTGTCTAAATGTATTTTCAATATCTACTAATTTATACAAATCAAGATTTCTTTTTCTTTTTTTCCAAATGTCACCTGTAGCCTCTCGATAATAATGTACACACAAATGCAAAAGATGAGTTTTCCAGTCTAACCCTTCTACACAAAAACCATTTCCACGATATTCAAGGGTACCATATTTTATTATCGCTTCTGTAATATCATGATCTTTACTATCAAAGTGAAAATTAACATCAACTTTTATTTTATCCATACACATTGCATTGATACGTTTATAATAGGGTACAAGATCATGATAATTCATAATTTGTATTAATTTTTGCTTTCTTGTAGCCTCGGTATTTCCCCCATCTAAACTTTGAATAAAACCTAATCCACGCATCATAATATCAAATTGTTTAATATCTTTCTCTGCAACCAAAATATCAATATCATTCGACATTCTAGTATTTAAACTATATAATGAAGTATTGAATATCACTCCCTTTAGTCCCGCAATGCTCAAACTATATTTTTTTGCATTTGCAAATATCTCTTCACACATTTTCAAATTTTGAATATTAATTGCTTCATACATTCTCGAAAGAATGGTAAAGGCAGATAAAATTTTAGGATTAAGGACTTTTTGATACTTTTCCCCAATTCCTTGCAAAAAATTACCATTTATTCTATGTCTAATCAAAGTGCCTGTAATCCAAATCCAATCTAATTTTTTCTTAAGTAACTCAGCTAAAAGCGCCTCCTCTTCTACGCTTCGTTTCGATAAAACTCCTAACAATATTATTTTTTCCTCTGCTCTCATAATGCTATCCTCCATTTTCTAAGTTCTATACTTGTTTATTGCATTCTATTTTGTACTATTTTGATTATATCATCAATAGTCTGAGCCTTCCGTATATCAGCCAAACAACTATCTAATTCAATTCTAATCGTTCTTCCAGTTCAAGTACTAGCGTCACTATGCCTAGAGAATCAATCCCCGATTCTCTGTTAACACACATTTCTCTACATGACACCTTAGGAATTCCATCATCCTGCATCAACTGCGTATGCACCTCCAGCACAATTTTCTCTACATCCATTTTCTTATCTCCTTTCTACTAAAATTAAATATTTACCTCATTAACAATCGCAAAAAGAACTATCTCTTTACAATCCGGTAATTTCAAATAACCAACTGTTTCTTTCCCGTATAACGGAATCTTGACATCAAAAATATGACCAGTATAACTCAAGTTCGTTTTTTTCTGAACAAACTCTCCTTCCCACAAAACAATTTCCCCAAATTGCGGTTTAACACACCAATCAGAAATCATCAATTCACCTTCTAAATTTCCCGCCACATCTGTGATTTGATAATTTGATATTTGATTTCCCCATGTAGCATAACCAATCAAATGAATCGTTTCAATTTTTCCTGCTGTTAACGCAATTGTTTGTCCTTTGCAACGCATACAATTATATTTTGTTCCATCAACTTTTGGGAAAACAAACTCTACCTCTTTTCTAATCCATAATTCCCCACTATTCAAGTCTGTTTTTCTCACAAAGTCCACTGTTTCAAAAAAATGACTATACGCATCATAGGCTAACTGAAGTTGTATAAATTTTGTACTCTTTGGAACAACATAATTCTTCAATAGCGCAGAACAAGATATTACCTTCATTAATCGTTCAGTAAATTCTTTTTTCTTTTTGCGCAACTGCCTCTAAAGTACTCTTAATTTTTTGCTTGTTGATCAACTCTATGACTGATTTGCATCTTGTACAGCACATTCATAATAACCGCCCAATCCACAATTATGGGCGTGAATCTATCATTGATAAATGAAACCAATGATTCATCCTGTTCCTCCTTTAGATAAAACACATACTCCAAAAACTGTTTTCTACTATAGTAGATCCTACGGATATTTCTCAGCATAGGAACAGTCCAAACATATGTATCATATGTAATTTCTGTTTCTAAATTTATTTCATCAAAGTCTTTTACAAACTGTTCTAATTTTTCCTGCTCAAACTGATGTTTTTTACGTGAAAGAGTATGCTCAAGAAACTGTTGCAAATTTTTACTTTGTTTTCTTTTGGAGAATCTTGCAATTTGTGCACTTAAAATCCCAGCCCTCAAGTCCTCATCTGCCAATTGAATATCCACTCGTGGCGGGACAGTATCTATTACATTCCAGCAATCATGTTCATAATGTCCAATTATAACTGTATGCTCTGAGTGAGTTTTTTTTGAAATTTGCGTACCAATTACAATAGTAAGTATCCATACTAACAATTATTGGAACATCTCGCTCCAATAGTTTCAATACAGTAAATTTAAATTCCTGCCACGGTTTTATGGAAATTTTCTGTATATCAGCACAATAATATTTCTTAATATTTTCATGATAAATGCTCATCGGAATATTAATAGCTTCTCCAAAACTATATTGACTAGATTTCTCATAACAAAAAACCCATGTATCCCAAAAAGCATATTGATACTCACCAAAATTTTGTTGTAAAAGTGTGAGATATGCATTGACCAAACAGTCTAATCCTTCTACCGTAACAGGTTTTAACTTAAGCAAATTAATACTCCTTTCCTAAATATAGAGTCATATAACGTCTACTATATAATCCACTAATTCTTTAAAAGTTTGAAAATAATTTATACCGAGCATTTCATCATCAAATTCAATATTAAAATGCTCTTCAAGTGCCACAATCATTTGAATATAATTTAAAGAGTCTATATCATGCATAGCTATGGCATCCTCTAATTGAATTGTTGCCTGTTCTAGTTCCAAGGATTCTTTCACAATTCGAAAAATTTCATGCGTAGTCATACTTATCTTTTGCATATGGTTATTTATAGCACAATCACCTAAATATCTTTGTATCATTGCATTGCGATCTGCTTTATGACTAGCTGTATATACAAATTCCGGAACTAACATCCATTTACTTGGCACCATATACTCTGGTAAATATCTTTTTGCGGAAGACCTTAAGAGCTCCTCCGATACCAATTGATTGGCTAAATAAAAACAAACAAGCCTCTTAATATCATCACCATACACTGCTACCATCGCATTTTGTATCTCAGAAATTTTCATCACATTTTCTTCGATATCCTCAATTTCAATGCGATGACCCAAAATCTTTACTTGATTATCACGTCTTCCGCAAAAGAAATAGTGTCCAGTACTATCTAAAAATCCGTAATCTCCAGTTAAATAGACTCTTTTTTTTGTCCCTTTCGCTCTATGTAGACAAATTGTTGCTTTGTTTTATCCAAGGCATTGCAATATCCTCTTGCAAGCCCCATCCCCGCTATTGCAATTTCTCCTACCTGCCCCTTAGATACTTCCTCAAGATTTTGATCTAAGATAAATATTTCAGTATTCTTAACCGCTCGGCCGATATGTATAGTATCGGTTTCGGTCAAGTCAGCCACCATAGACCAAATTGTTGCTTCTGTAGGACCATACATATTATAAATCCTTCCATTTACATTGTTTTGCAAGGATTTTAAAAGTTGTTTTGGAAATACTTCACCACCTACCAGTATCGTTTCCACCTCTTTAAGACATGAAAAGTTTTCATCAACCATCTGTAACATTTTAAATGCTGACGGTGTCATCTGGATTACATTAATATGCTCTCGTCTAATTAGATCCTGCATTTTTCGTGGATTACTTCTCTCTTCTTCGTCAGCCAATATTACCGTCATGCCTTGGCAAAGAGCCATTATACTTTCTAAAAAAAAGATATCAAACGTGTAACTAGTAAAACATGCCACTCTACTCCTTAATGGAAAATCAATAGCCTCCGGTATGGCTGTAATGAAATTTTCAAGACCTTTTCGATAGATTTCTACTGCTTTTGGTAAGCCTGTTGTCCCTGATGTAAAAAGCAAGTAGGCTAATTCTTGTTTGCAAACTTCGATTGGCTTTAAAGTAGTAACAGCATCTTCTACGGATTCATCTATACATACAACTTTTCTTCCACAAAACTCATGACTTGCATTATCATCCGTTATGATAGTTTTTACTTCAGCTTGATCCAACATATACAGCAATCGCTCCTCTGGTATGGTTACATCTAGGGGCAAAAAAGGAATGGATTCATCTAAAAGCGCAAAAATAGTAACTAGAAGAAGCGGCGAGCGCGTCATTGAAAGAGCGACCACTCTTGTTCATTCACTTTACTTTTTTCTAAAAAGGATCTTACGTTCCGTTTTTGGATTTCTAATTCTTCTTTCTCATAGCAAATTCCATGGAAAATTAGATCTCCTTGTATATGAAAACACATGATTCATTACCTCCGCTTTTGCTTCTTATATGGTATAAAGGTGTATTAAGATTTTATAAATATATCAGTCGGTCGCAAAGTTCTAAGGATGATTCTCTATGTGCAACCACAATAATTGTTTTATCATCTCCTATACTTCGAATTGCATTTTGTATTAAATTTTCTGAATGCTGATCTAGTGCACTTGTCGCTTCATCAAATATAAACATATCCACGTCTCGCAAAAAGAGTCTAGCAAGAATGAGCCTCTGCTTTTGCCCTCCCGATAACTTAATTCCTTTTTCTCCAACAATCGTATCATATTTCTCTGGTAAATCCTCAATATAACTCCTAATACAAGCTTTCTCACAAGCCTCCCGCATTTCTGCCACAGTTGCGTTTTCATTTCCATACAAGAGATTTTCGCGAATAGTTGTATTAAAAAGCGCATTTTCTTGAAGAACAAACCCGACTTTTTTATGTACGCTCCTCAAGTCCAATTCAGATAATTCTTTGTCTCCAAATAAAATTTTTCCTGCCGTTGGCTGTAACAACCCGACAATCAAATTAAGAAGAGTCGTCTTTCCCTTGCCACTTTCTCCGACAATTCCAACACGTTCGCCTTGTTGAATTTGCATAGAAAAAGCTTTTAATATATCCGTATTGCTTTCAGGATAGCGAAATGTAACCTGCTGAAATTCCAAATTACAATTCGGAATTTCCTTGATTTTTGTCTTGTCAATTATGATTTCTTCCTCACACGCAGCAAGCGCTTTGTCATATTGAACGGAATTAATCTGTAAATCAGTATCGGTACTAACAACAGTCTGAACAGCCTCGGTAAGCATTGCATAATATTGACTGAAAACTAACAATGTGCCAATTGTGATATGTCCGTAATAAATCAAAACGCCACCCAAGAAATACACAACAAACTGCATAAGAAATTCATCCTTAATCTTTGGAATTGTAAATCGTCTTGTAACCCAAAATTGTGTATAAGTTCTGAACAGTTTAGAGTATTTTTGACTATACTCCAAAAATCTCCGTAGAAATCTATTCTCCTGATTCAGGGCACGAATTTCACGCCAAGCCCACATACTCGTAAAAATCCAGTTTCCCCATGCCTTGTCATTTTCCCAAGTCTCTCTATTGTTCTTTTTCGCTTTTGTACCATTTATATGATTTAACACAAAAGATATAGGAATTGTAACAATAAGCACTAGCGCCAAACGCCACTCCATTACAAAAAGTGCAGCTCCGAGAAATATCATTTTTCCAAAACTGATAAAATAATCCGTTGACTGTACCCCAGAAAAATCACATAACTTAAATACCGCATCATCTAAAATCATTTTTTCATTTCCTGGATTAATATTGTCATATTCACTAAAATCTTGCTTCAGTTTATTATCTAAAATCTTTAATCGGATTGCCACAGTAATAGTATTATTCATACTGTAGGTACAAAAATTATTTATAAACGAAATTAAAGAATTTACAAGTTGAATTACAATATAACCCGTAACAATATACACAAAGCCACTAAGCCTCGCGCCTAGTATTACATCCTCAATAAATTTACTATAAAAAATAGGTAATACCAATGATGTAATTAACAAAACAAAACAGCATATTAATTTTATTAAAAAAAATTTTTTTTACGCCATTTGCATAAAGACTTACCTTTCTTAAAATCTTTATACGATATATTAATTTTTGAATCATTTTTCCACCTCCTGTATTGCAAAAAGCGTCCGAAATGCTGCACTCTCTTTTTCCATCTGTTCGGGTTTTCCTTCTTCGATAATTCTTCCATTCTGCATTATAGCAACTCTATCACAAAGCATAACCGAGCTTTGCCTATGAGCAATTATAATCGCAGTTCTCCCTTGTAATACTTTTTCCCAATTCATATGGATTTGTCCTTCAGTCTCTTTATCTAAGGAAGCAGTAGCCTCATCAAAAATTAAGATTGAGGGATTTTTTAGGTACACTCGTGCAATCGCAATTCGTTGTTTCTGACCTCCTGAAAGTTTTCGAGCGTTTCTTCCTAATTTGGTATCAAACTGGTCGTCCATCTCCATAACAAAATCATAAACCCCCGCTGCTTTGCAAGCCTGAATCATGTCGTCTTCTGAGGCATTTGTTCTCCCAATCATTATATTTTCGCGAACTGTACCATCAAATATCAATACATCTTGCTGCACAATGCCAATATTTTCACGCAACGAGGACAAAGTGTACTGTTGAATCGGCTTTCCATCAATCAAAATTTCGCCAGATTGTGGCCGATAAAATCCCAAAAGCATATAAGCTAGTGTTGACTTTCCACAGCCCGACTCACCTACTACAGCAATTTTTTCACCAACTTGCAACGTCATACTGAAATTGTTTAAAACACACTTCTTATGCCTATAAGCAAAACTTACATCTGTAAATTGTACGTTTGCCTCCTTTACAGTTAGTGATTCTGCACCGGAAGAATCCTTTTCCAAAGGTAGTTCTATAATATCCTTTAACCTTTGAATAATACTCATTCGATTTTGCGCATCCATATAATTCTCACAAACCATTTTTAAACAGTTTGTAAGAGAGGAAAAATAAGCAAGTACAACCATCACCGAACCGATTGACAAATTCTTTTCTATCGCAAGTAGAGCTAACACAATATAAAGTATCATTTGTATCCATACATTAACATTTACAATAATATTTTGTGCTATTAATGCAGCAACTCCTGCTTTAATATCAGTATTAATCAAATCCTTTTGGTAATAAAGAAATTTGCTTTTAATACGATTTTCCGCTCCTAATAACCTTAAATCCTTAAAGGAAGCAAACACCTCATATAACCAACTAATATAATTGCCATAAGACTCTTGATTACGACCTCTCTATTCGAATCTTTTTCCCATACCTCCATGAAACAAATCCTGAAATCGGAACCATAACAACAAAAACACCGCCGATTATAGGATTAATCTGAAAGACAATAAAAAGACAAATGCCGATGTATAAAATATTATTAATATTATGAATAATATTTCTCACTACAAACTGCACACATTCCATAGCTTTCCACTGTATTTGCTGTGCTAAGTCTCCATAATTTGCATTGGCCATCTGTTCTGCTTCCATTTGTAATACATGGGAATATATCTTGACCCGTACGCGCTCCAAAATGCGAGCCCAAAAATCAGAATAAATTCCATATGCGAAATAATAAATAACGCAAGAGACAACACATACAAAAAGAAAAACGGCACTAATCTGTAAAAAACAGAAAAGTTTTTATAGTACACAATCTGATTTATCATTATTCCAATTAGTATAGGCACCAAAATTTCCTCTAACATCGTAACCAATCTTCCTATATAAAACAAAAGAAAACGATGATAAAGGTTGCCAAAAAATTGACTCAAGAACTGCAATGTTCCAATAAAAGTTAATGCTGAATTCTTTTTTCCCATTACTTCCTCCTTAAAACGTGTTTTATCGAACACTATTCATTGTCTCCATCAAAAAATAGATATTCCAGCAAAGAAACCTGTCGTATTTGAAGATCGATATTGACCTTGTCATGAGCTTGAAAACTGCAACAAGCAAACTTTACTACTTGCCTTGTCTCATCCACACTATAATGCAAAGTTTTTTCAACATATTGTGTACGATCCTTATAAACATACAATGGTGTATTCTTCATTGGTGTTACATCACCTATTTCAAGAACGACGTTGTCGGTTGTCACAATAACGCAAGACTCAACTGTTTTATAAATTGGAATCTGTATTGAATATGCCATCCATAAAAAAGCAAAAAATGCCGTCACTAGAAATAATGTATACCCAACCGGATATGCAATTAAGGAATTCTTAAACCTTTTTATCATCATAAGCCTCCTAATATTCTCCGCAACTCTTCACCAATTTTCTGTTCTTTTTGATATAGAGCCTCTAGGTGATTCGTTATTTTCAAAAGATTGGATTTTTTTGGGTACCGCGAGTGTTTCAGCAATAAAAAATGCAAAATTTCCCAAGCATCTTTGGTGGCATTAACTTGCTCCAATAACCGTTCCGAGAAAAAATTTTTCAAACAATTATTGTATATTTTTAGATACTCGCCAAAAAAACTCACTCTGTGTGCAATTGCAAATACACTTTGAGATAGACCATAAAAATCAAAGTTGGCATCTTGTTTCAACCCTCTAGACAACAACACAATTGATTCTACCCCTTCACTTTTTATAACAGGAGCAAAAAATTTTTCTAACGAGATTGTCAAAAACTCTTTCATTAAGTCTTCCGGCTCACATGCTTCAAATTGATTAATATATGCCCAATTATTTTCCACCGGACGGCCACTATATATAGTTCCATCATTTTCATTCTGGGATGAACGCGCCAAAAGCAAGTTCTTCAATTTTACCTTTCCACGATAAAACCATACTGGATACCAATCAATTATATAAACTGTATCATCCACCAAGTCATATCCACACACAATCAATGTATGTTTCGCATGATTTTTTTTATAATTTGAGGCATATGGTAAATAATATGTATCAACTCCAGCTATAAAGGGCTCACGTCTCTCTGATAAATATAACTTGTTTCGTTCCCAAATTGTAATTGCGTCATCTTTTTCATATGTTCTAATAAGATTTGCGCCAAGACTCGGTAACATTCCCCTCATACCATCATGAAATGCAAAGCACCATCCACCGTTTTTTTCCTCAAGACGAAGCGTCATCGCTGCATTAATATATAATTCAGGATACTTATACCCCATAGACTGCAATAAAATTCGCAGACAGTTCTGATAGCAAAAGGATTCATATCCATTATAATAATCCAATTCCATATCGTATATTTCATTTACATATTTCTTCATTTTGATTTTCCCATCTCTCTTTTATAAATTGGGGCCAACTATCCGGCTCAGCTCCAAACTGACTTAAAAAAGCAATTACCCAACGCTCCAGTCCAAAACCTACGCATCCAGTTACCACTTCGTCTACTCCGGAAATCGAAATTTTAAAAGGATACGAAAAGGCCGTCCCATGCAAATTGAACGAAGCTGCTGATATCTGTTCATCAGTTGACACATTTAAACGCACCTCATATTTGCTATTTTCCAACAATTGAATTTTTTTATACATCTGCATCTTAGGCATTACAAACGGATCAGATGCAGACAAAACAGAACCCATCATCCCCCATTGTTTCAACAAGTTAATTGAGCACTGAAGAGCTTCATTGCGTTTTTGTGTTACAAATTCATTATCCCCCAAGAAGACAATTTCTCTGACATGATAATCCCGCAACCTTCCAATCTGCTTATAATTCAATCTGCCTTCATTCCTAAAGACATTTTGTACAAACGTAAGAACCGACATCTCCTTAAGCGTCTTATTTTGATACTCAACATAGGTATGAAAACACGCAGACGGAGATAATGCATGCCGAGGCTGTTGCAACCTATCAAACACCTCCTCACTGCCAACACTCTTTTCTAATTCTTCCAGCAAAGCTATATTTTCACGTGCATCGCAACAAAACGTAGCATATTGAGGGGAATTATGTAAATAACCTGTTTTCTTGTACGCATCCACGGGAAGCAATACAGGATAACGTCTCTGAGCCGCCCCCAAACGGATTGCTATTTTATTGAATTCTTCGTCAAAGAAATCAAACAAAAACAAAGCTACGCCTTTGAGGATAACCAATCCATCGCCGACTCTATAACACACATTTTGATAATCTTTTATAGGCTTATAGGATTTTATTACCTCTGCGCTGCGAAAAATTTCATGCCCAGTAATACTGTGGATCCGATACTTCTTAACCAAACTAGTAACATCACTTACGATTTGGTCTACATTTACATCTGTCGAGCATTCTAGAACCAATTCATTAGATTCTAATATAAATCTATAACCCGTAATGTCTTCCGAAACAAAATTAACTATTTTGCCAAATTCCTGAATATCAACTAGCGTCCCAATCTTGATTCTGATCTCCATTTTTCCTCCATTGCATTGTACTCATAAAATTTGTATAAACAACTGTATTTTATTAAAGCGTACCAAAATCACCTTCTTTTTACCATTAGCAGTAGCCTAGAACACCTATCGCTATTGCGCGCATTCTCTTGAAGTCGCAAAAAAAAAACTACAGCAAAGCATTCAAACTTTTATACGTTTTCGAAAACGGTTGGCTAATAAACATCGTTAATAGACTGGTAGCATTGCATTATGGGGTCTTTGCTAAATAATGCATACATTGACATAATTGGATTTAACCCTACATAGATTAGAGCAATTAATAACTTTGCGACACCCCAGAAATAAAAATACGACCCAAAAGAAACATAGAAAGAAATTACCACTGCCAATTATGATCGCATCCCCACCATCTATCCTCCATTAGAATAAACTAGTAATCAAGTTAACAAAAAAAGCCTTTTAACCAAAGATATTAGCATGACTCGGTTCAAGTATTGAAGAGATAAAGAAAAACCGAATTATTTATGTGCATATACTGAAATCTGCACCTTAAATCTCACCTAAACAATAAGAATTCTAATCACAGCATCCGTTATATGCGTGCTTGAAACGATGGTATTTTCCACAAATTTCTTTGTCAAATAAGATATCCCACAGTTCAAATCGCGATAGAATTTCATTTTCCAAAATATTCTTATATTCAATTTCAACTTCATAATCGACTTTTCCAAGATAGTTATTTTTATCTAGACAAATTTGGGTCGTTTTATTCCACCATTTTACCATACGGTGTGTAACTAGAGTATCAAGCAAGTGCACATCCGGTAAATAACTTCCACACAACTCCGACAACTCGCTGGAACCAATAAATCGAGGAACCCCATAAATTTGTTTTTCATATTCATTGCTTATATGAAGTGACCCCCTTTCACTTAAACGTTCTTTGACTTGAAGGACAAATTGATTTCCTTTTTCTCTTACTCTTATAGTTATATTTCTCGCATCTATTATACCGTTTTTATCGGAGTAATAGGAATTAATTTGTTCAAACTCATCATCGAACATAAATTGATTTTTTAAAAAAGTATATTGATTAACAGATAACATTGCTTTTACTTCTTGTTCTCGCATACACATCTCAACAAAAGCCCCCTTTGAATAAATTCTTATAAATGCATCACAACAACATGCCCCATGCCAAAATTGTAGTTATGCAGAATGCTGGAAACAATAAAATTTCAAAACCGTAACCGATTAAAAAACTGCTTTTTATCACACAGCAATAGCCTACTTACCAACCACGAATTCACCAAAAGAGGTTTACCTAGGTAAGAGCTATCGATAAAAACCTACCTTCTGCCCAAGCTCCACCAATACAATTTAAGAATTGTACGTTCAATTCATGTTATAAACACATAATTTGGGCAAATAAGATGATATAGAAGAGTTATGAACTTGTTTTTAATGCCGCCATAATTCTGCTACAAGTCACATTAATATCGGTATCACGCTTAACTGTAACCCACTGTTGTTCTTGCGCTATTTGATCATATATTAATTTCATCTTAGTTTGATGGCCTATGAAATCACTAGTCATCCCCACAAACTCACCAGATTCAACTCGGTTTGCATTTGAACCCTCGCGATAGCATTCCTTAGGTAAAGCTGATAAATAAAAAACTCGATCCGGCTTTATTAAAAAATCAAATTCTTTCTGTGTATCCAAGTCTCCCGAACTATATACAGCCTTTACTATTTCTTTATATACATAACCATCCATAATAAGAGATATCCCCTCTTCAAGCATAGGCAATAAGACATGCTGTTCAAAAGCACTATACCAAGCCAGCATTAAATGTAGCCAATGTTGACGATTTAATCCATTATATTCAACATTAGGAGCCTTAGAAAATACTTGACCTTTCCCCCACAAAATAGCATAAAGATACTCCATATGTAATTTTACATAACCAGCTTTTAATGGGAGTTCCTTTCTATTAAGATACTTCATTTCCATCTGTTTACTTAACTGTGTAGCACAAGAAGTTTTCCCAACCCCATCTATTCCTTCTAAGCTAATAAATTGTCCTCTCTCCATTTTTTCCTCCATCTCTGTTTATTTGATTAAAAATCCAATCCAATTTCATATGGAAACGGAATTGATAACGCTTTAGGCGAGTTTGTCAATATTATTCTTTTAGAATAGGCGACCATATAGCCAAACTCAAACATGGTACCTTGTCCAATCACACCATCTGGATTACATACTATAACAGCATCTGATTCTCTAAATTTAGTCATATGCTCATATTTATGACTCCAAGCATCTCGTTTATTTTTTAATGGTTTTTGTCCTTCTAAAAGAATGAAATCTGTTCCAAGCGTTTCTGGAACAACTTTGGTGGTCCAGGGACTTAATATTTTAATATTGCGACTCCGTAACCGTTCCATGATATCGCCAATATCCTCCAAATGTTCTTGAAAGCTACCACATATAACAACTTGTCTAAATTCTTGATATACTAACCCCGCCATCATGTCCAAGCACCCATCTACAGTTAAACTTGTCTTCATATAAAAATCTTCTAAGTCTGGCTCAATAATATTAAAATAAATACCAAAATCTACATAAAGACGAATAATTAACTTTGTTTTCTCAACTGACTGAAAGGTTTGGAACACTCCTGTGGCATATACGCGAGTAATTGCGTTATCCAATGCTCCAAATGTTTTTTCTAAACTACAAAAAACTTGAGCTAATTCTTTTACCAAGACTTCGTTAACACATCTTTGCTTAAAATGTATGCTTTCCTTACACATCAATTTTAAGATTCCATTTTGTAAACTGTACACATTAATTTCATTTGTGTTAAAATGAATTAATAACTTCCCATTCATCTCTTCCATTACCTCTTACCTCCTTTTTCTACTAAAACGCAAGTGAAAATTACACAAAAAGCAGATTTGTAAGATTTCATCTGTAATTTTCCTATATCTGCAATTAAGCGTTTAACACAAAACATAGTATCTATGTATCTCTCCACCATAGCAAATTAGTAATGATTATTGAGAGCACTGATATACTTTTCCAAAAACTCGTTTTTTCGCTTCGAATTATACTGTGTAATAAAACGTGGATGTTCTAATGGTATTATTTTCTCAAAAAAGTGATATAACTCATTGAGCGTCGATAAATACCTATAATTTTCTCCACTTCCAATACAATAGCAAACAGATGTATGAATTCCAAGCTGCACTTGCCAACGAAGTGTTTTTATAATGAAAGAATTCAGTGCGTCCTTAAGTCTCGAATTATCATAATAATTACAATTAATTTCGTTACCGTGTAAACTTCTTCCACACACACCTAAAGGGCAAACAAAATTCATATAGAACTCCGCATAAAATTTTTTACGCCCCCATATGCAGTAATAACATCGGTCAAAAAATCCGAAGATTGTCTATTAATCAAGAAATTATCAAGTATAATTCCTGTATCTTGTTGCAACACTTTAGCATCTACAAATGGAACTCCAGTCACAGCCGACCCTCGTCGTGCTGGCGAACTGCCAAGTATTAAATAACGTTTCCTGTTATCATTATAATATTTTTTATAAAACAATCTTGTAAGTTCTGCTACTTTCTCTTTTTGACCCCCAATATATGGATTAACGAGTCGAAACCCTTCAGGTAAGTCAGGCGAAACAGATGACAATGCTTCATTAAATCGTAATATTTTCTTGTCAAACGTCAAATCATTATTCATAACTGCCTCCTACTAATTCTATACTCAAAAACCGATAACACGTTACCCAGTCACATCACGAATTCATTCTAACAGATCCTTTTTACCTAAACAATACTCTCTTGCAAAACAAGAACTCATTTGACATTAGCGAACAAATAAATTTCGGTATTGGTAGGAAAGAGATGAATATTGGTGAATCCTTCGTCAATAAATAGCTTTTGTATAACTTTGGCTGTGTCTATGCCTCGATACAGATCAACAAACTCAGTCCCTGGAATAATCAAACCTGCAATAATACGATTTTGTGCCGTACATAAGAAACCATTTGCCACAGAAACGATAATCATACCATTACATTTTACGACTCTGTGTGCCTCCGTTATCGCTTGACGTATATTAAAGAACGAAGAATTGTAGGTTCGCAAAGATACATATAAATCATAACTATCGTCTTTAATTTCCGTCAAATCGCATGCATTAGCAATAATTGTTTTCGAAGACGGCAATTGCTCTTTAATCTTTTCCAGACCAACTTGTGCAATATCAGCAAAAGTAATACCGGAACAGTCAGAAAATAATTCAATAGCCTCACACCCGCTCCCCACCCCAACGTTTAAAATTTGGAGTTCTGACAGAGGCCTTCCCACAATCTTATCATAAAAAAGAAAGAATTTTTCTTTCCATTCTGTATCAATTGACCGCGCATCATCAGAATAATCATAAGTACTATACTTATTATCAAATGCTTCCGATAACGCCTCACATACACATGTATAAGCTTCATCACGCTGAATTTTATATTTTTTGCAAAGCAGCTCAACCAAAGACTCTCGCTGTTTATCCATAGAAAATTCCTCTTTGGATATAGAAAATCCCTTTAATTTTAGGTGGGCGACAATTAAATCACTAATTCTATTTTCAAAGTAATATGGACTATATTTTATACTTTGTTTACTAGCAATATAAAAATTGGCATTTTGCCGCAATATTCTATGTTGCAGTTCAATAGGATAGCGATGTACCACACATTCACTCCAAACAGCAGGATCATTATCTTTATAGGATACCAACTCTGGATCCGGTAAACCAATATATATTTCACGAATATCAATTTTATTTAAAAGTTTATTCAAATCAAACACCCCATCCGTAGACAATGTATTAATTGTCACATATATACTTTGTGCGCGAGAAATTTTTTTCTTCTGGAGTTCACTGAGCATAATCGAACTCCACCGCCTACCACTTGCAATATTGTTAAATGCAGAGCAGAGCAATATATCCTCTTCGGAAACCAAAACACCTCCCACCAACAATTCCGCTCCCCTCTGTTCCTCAGCAATCTCAATTGACATATTCATCCAATAAACATTATTTTTGTTTTTAATATCTTTAGAAATTGCGGTCCTAAAAGGCATGCGTGTCAACCCGAGAGCAGTAGCTTTCCAAAAATACGCCGACACAATCGTAGCATAGTCTAACCATTTAGCAAAATATGCGGTTAAAACCTCAGACGACGGTAATGCTCTTAAACCATACATCCACTGAATTACTCGCTTGATGGTTTTATCAGTTTTCGCCAACACATCCTCCCTTCCTAGAGAAAATATTAAATACATTTCAGCTGTCCAACGGCCAATTCCTCTCAAGGAAGTTAAACTGTTAATAATTTCTTGGTTAGACAAGAGCTGCAATTGTTCAAAATCAATTTCCCCATCGGATACACTTTGCGCTAAAGTTCGAATATATTCAACTTTTCGAGACGACAACCCGGCCCTTTGCAATTCATCAAACTGTGCAGACAATATATTCTGAGGAGTAATATCAATAGTTGTATTCAAACGTTTCCAGATTGTTTCACGTGCTTTATCGCTTATTTGCTGCCCTATAATATATTTTACAAGGCATCTAAATCCATCGCGTTCTATAGCAATCTCACTATTGCCAATACAATTAAGTAAGTATCGTAATTTTTTATCAGAATGCATTAAATATTGAACTTTTTCATCATTTATTGTGTACTTTAAATACGTCATATGTTTCACACCCCTTTATTCAGTAAACACAAAACTACAAAAAATCTAGTACTAACATTTAATTATTGCCTCTAGAAGATATTGTGTTAATCTTTAGATGAATTTCATTTAGTCGTTTATAGCATAACAACCACAAACTTAATCTACAATAAGCAATAGCACAGATTATATAGTATTATAGCGTAATTTTTTAGTCGATAATCAACGAGGAGTATTCTTGAAATTCGTCAAAAAAAAGAACCTCTAGATATAATTATATTGCCTCTTGGCCGCTTTAAACAAATCAATACACCAAAAATTCTAAACTTTATAACTTGGTACCATACAATAATTGGATTACGTTGCTATTGTTTTTTACGACTAGTCTTTGTTAGGTAATATTATCACAAAATTCCTCGGTGCAATCTTTTCCCCCCAGTTAATATGCAATTTACCATCTATATCACTCTCCCTTCCATCTCCATCCACATTTTCTTTTTCTGCAGCACCTGTCCTTCCTCAATCTCCGGTCGAATAATCGACTTCATCACTTCTTCCGGAGCCTGTACCTGCAGCAGATCTCTTATCACATTTCTTCGTATCTCACCGATCCACTCGGAAGCATAAATGTCAAGAAGTGTCAGCGTATCAAAGTTTTCTACAAACCATGCTTTCCGTTCCGCTTCCTCCCGTTCTTTCTCTGCACGAAGAGCTGACTGTATCATGACGGCAGTGATGGTCGACTCTCCTGCCTTTCCCTTTTTATCGTTCGGAGTAGAATGAATCTTCTTTTCCATCTCATCCAGATCCATCATCATAAACGAAAAAGCATCCATTTCATACAAGCGGATATTTTCATTTTTGTCTTTCTGCAGTTTCAGATAATTTAGTGATTCTTCGCCGAGAAATTCACACTCTTCCATTGGCTTTTCCTGTTTTTCTTGCTTGCTCTTTGGGATTAAAAGTGCCACACTTTCTTGCTTCTAAGTATTGTTCATGCTCCCACGGAAACCACTTTTTATCACGGATCGGATTTTCCCCACGCACAAAGATAATACATTCATCATCCGGTAAAAGACGCAGCTCATACTCTAACATCAACTCTCTGCCAAGCACATCATAGTTCTGACTGTATGAACCGCTGGAGCCTTTACTTTCCCCACTGGTTCGTTTATCAATCGTCCACTTACCAAGTAACTTTGACACATACTCGTAGGTACTTGCCTCATTTCCGCCAAGATAGATAAAGGTATCGCAGTTTCCCACAATTCCTTCCCATGCACCATCCGCAAACAGTGTTTTTAACTGCGCAAGAGACTGTAAAATCGGTACACAGTACACACCTCGGCTTCGACAGGTCGCAAGAATCTTATCGAAGTTGTTCGGCATCTTGATATTTGCCATTTCATCCAGCCAGAAACCAACATCCATTGGCAGCTTTCCGCCAAAGAATCTTGCCTGACGGTACAACTCCTGAAAAAGCAGCGTGTAAACCATGCCCGGCACGAAATTAAAGGTGTCATCATCATCCGGGATAATGATAAACAGATTACTTTTTGTTTTCTTGTCTCCGTCAATTCCTGTTCCAAACTCATCCAACGGAATGTCATTGGATGAAAAGATTTCCAACAGTTCTTCATTATCGAAAGGCTGCATACGGGCATTTACCGTCATAATGACAGAACGGATCGTTTCATCCGGACCTCCCCGGTATCGCTGATAGGCTTTTACCGCCGGATGATCCGGCTTCTTTTTGCCAGTTCTTCCATACGCAGATCCAGTTTCGGCGGTGTGTCCGCATCCACAAACTGAGCCTCATCTAACAGATATAAAATCGTTTTCCAGTTTTTCTGTAATAGTTCCGCCCGCCCTCGCTTCTGATTATATACTCCCTTAGGACATTCCATCCATACATAGAGGAAAAGGCTCTCCAGAAACATTCGTTCCGCCTTCTCCCAAAATGGGTCTGCACTTGAATTTTTAATGTTTGGGGAGTTTGTATTCTGTATCAGATTCGTCACCAGTTTGGTCACATCACTTTTACTGCGGATGTAGAGAAACGGATTAAAGTGCATACTTTTTTCCATTTCACACAAATTCAATGTATATACTCTGGTATCTCTCTGCTCTGACAGCCATGCTCCCAATTCTTCCACAAGGCTCCCCTTTGGATCGGTATAAATGTTGCAGTCATGCAGAGACAGTAAGTTGGGTGTCAGAAAAAAAGCGGTCTTACCGGCACCGCTTCCACCAACGACAAACACATTGTTGTTGCGGAGCGTATCGGAATCATACCGAAACCGTACATTCTGTGACAGCACTTTATTTTCCGGTGAAAAATTCCCTTCCCCGTCTGCTGTCTTTGCCGCATATTTTTCATTAAACTCCCGCACCTCGCCCCACTTGGCAGAGCCAAATTCATTACCCGGCATACGGTTATGGTCACTTCTGCTATACGCCGTGAAACTTAAAACCATCCATAAAAGTCCGCCGACAAACACCATGCTGAGACTTTTATCGTTATATATCTTCATGGGATGTAATAAGCACCAGACAATCTGTGCCTTCAGTTTCGCCATTTCCACATCTAAGATATACAATCCGCTTAAACAGTAAAATAAATAGAGTGTGGGCAGCAACAATGCCACACACACTCGTAATAAACTCCGCAGTCTTCTTTTTCTCATGTCACCGGCAACATGAGTTGCACGGCTTTTCCCTTTTTGTTTTTTCACCAAAATCACCTCTACAATTTTTTGTTCTTCGGAGTGTTGACAGATTTTTGCAGCAGCCTCTTTTCCAAAGACGGACTGTCTGTATTCCACCTGCCTCGCTGATGTTTCAAGCACTCTGTCGCAATCTCTTCGTTTTTCTTTACATACTTTCGCAGCTCCTTTCCATTCGGATCCAGTTCTGTGATCTCTGACATATCCGATCGTTTCAAATAAGCGAGCAGCCGCTTTCCGTCATCCGATAAGCTGGTTGTCTCCTTGTCCAGGCAGATACAACGCACAAAATCCTTTGATTCCTGCTGTTCTTTCGGCAGATTGGCAATATACAGATTCGGAGATTCTGCCACCATCTGCGTCTCCATATCAAAAGTAACCGGAATGTACTCCGGACTTTGATAGCGCTCTTTCATCTTTTCAAGGGACAGCACTTTTTCCACTGTTTTCTCCGAAGCCAAATGAGGGACAGAAGATTTTTCCGGAACCTCCTGTCCCTCATGAAAAGATGGAAAGATTGCTACATACTCCGGCTTTAGTTTCCCGATCATTTTCACACGGTCATTGCCTACCGGGGCAAATGCTTTTTCCAGTTTTGTAATATCCAGTTTCACTTTTTCTTTCTCATTGATGTTTTTCCTTTGATCCAGTGCATATCCCCAGAGTTCTCCATCCCGTTTCAAACAGGTAATCACCGTCTTCCCTTCATCCAAAAGAATACAGTCTGTCTTTTTGATCCGTATGGCACTGGAAAGATCTTCTCCTAGTCTGCCACGGGGAATGCGAAACAGATAGGCATCCTTTTCTTCCCGCAGAAGAAGTGATTCCACATTGATGCTGATGGGAAGATATTCTTTATCACTGATTCTTTCCTGGATCTCTTCCAACTGCTCCTCGTGCATCCTGCCCTCATATCCTTTGGCAGCAAGTTCGTCCAGATATTCCAGTCCTCCCGGACTTGCCGTTCCAAAATACTCATCCAGATCCATTTCTTTTGCTTCCTGCCGAAACTTCTTTTTATAATAATCAATCACCAGACATACACTTTCCACATCATCCGGATTATAGGCAATCTGTGTATAGCCGTCTCCGAGATTTAAGTCCGGCAACTCAGAAAACGAAACCTTTAACTTCTTTAACCGGTCATAAAAGGCAATCAGCTCTTTCTCATCCTCCAAGGGAATGTTTAAGATGGTGTAACGACCGCCTGTCATTTTCTCCAGATCGGATAACTTCATAGTATTGTGCGTTCCCTCGCTGGCATAATGAAGTTTCATTCGATGCTGTAATGCTTTCACCTGTGCAATCTGTACTCCTTTCTCTGCTCCCTTTGCCGAAAACCGTATGGCTTTCCCTAAACCTTCCAGACCTCTTCCATATAACTCTATGATCTGCACTAACGACTGTAATTCTTCACTCATTTGCTTGCCCTCCTGCTTTTCTTTACATTTTCCTGTTTGCCTTTTCGCTGCATCATTTCATAAAATTCGATACATCGTCGTATCTCCATCACATCCTTTCGTTTCTTTGCCATTTCTAAAATGTCCTCTGCCGGCATTCCTGCTTCTACTGCTTTCCGAAGCTGTTCGATCTGTGCTGCTGACAGGTCACTGTCCTCAATCACATACTGCATCACACTTTCATAACTGTGCATGGTCTTTCTGCATCCAAAATGTTGCTCCAGTTTAATTTGTAATCGTTCTGCCGGATTTTGAATTTCATTGGTTTCTCCCTGCGTTCCTGAATCCATCCCCAAAAGAAGACAGAGCATCTTTTCATGCTTTACCAATAGGTCAGTAGTATTCATCACAAGATAACTGTCTATCTGCTGTTCTGACAATCCATAGCCGACCCCCAGAAAAATCAGTGTCCACTCGGCATCCGTTGCTTCAATCTCATGCTTTTGGATCAGTTTCTTTACTAATGCCATCTGTTCTGTTGTCATAACTGTTTCTTCCTCCTCTGCTGCATCGTTTTGATGAGTTCTTTCTGCACTCTTCTTGTTTCTCTTCGTTTCACATACACACCGCATTGTTTTGTCTCATTTTTCATATTCCGAAGAATACTGACACTTCGTTCATGGATATACAGCGGTGTTCCGGTTCGTTGATACAACCGCCTTGCCTCCAACACCTGCCGCACCATTGCCTTCTGATATTCCGACATTTCTTTATAAGGGATAAACTGATAATTTCTGCTCATTGCCCAGTCAAGTTTTGTATTTCTCTTTTCTGCTGTCTCCCTTTTCACTGGAACTCTGTCGGTAGTCTTTGAAGCAATGTGCCGGTCAATGTCTGCCGGCATATAGCCCTCACTTAAACGATAGGTACGAATGGCTTTTCCTCTCCCCGGCGGTGTCAGAGCAAAATAGACACCATGCTCTCTCGATACTCCTTCCCTCAGTTGGTAATCATAATCCCGCACCAGACGCTTCTTGAAATCTGCATAGGATCTGCTTTCCAAAATACACTGGTCAATATCCTGCTCCACCCGTTCTTTTCCCGTCATTGTTCCCTGCTTCCTGTCGTAATCGAGTGAATAATCCAGTGCCGGATCTTTCTCCTTTAATGGTCCGGTATGGTATTTTTCAGCCAGCCGGTTTGTAAGCGGGCGTATCACTTTTTCCCAGTCCCCTTTTTCATACCGGTACTTTCCACCATTTCTTGCCACGGAATTGAATACCAGATGCATGTGCATATGGTCACGGTCTTTATGAACCGAGCAGGCATAATCATAACGATCTCCCAGATATTCCTCGACCCACTCCCGGACAAAACTCAAAGCATCTTCCGGTGCGATCGTTTCATCCTTTGAAAAAGAAAACTTAAAATGATACCCCTGTCTGGTTCCGTGCGTGGGATACATCTGCTTCGTCAAAAAGAAGGTATCCAAAATCTGCTCCGGTGTAATGCCTGCATTGCTAAAACACAACCCCTCCGTTTTCTTCTCATTCATAATATAGGGAATAGACTTTCGTAAATGTTCCTCCGTCTTAATGGTATCCATCTTAATAATGAGCGACATTGCGATCACCTTTCATAATCCGTATGGTATGTTTCATCATTCCATAAACTTCATCCAATTTGCAGAGCAGTTCTTCACTTGGTTCCACATAATTGTGTTCGTTATACTTTTTTGCAATCTGATTGATATTGACACCAATCTTGTTGATCTCATAGATCATACGCACAATGGAGGATTCAAACTCATCCCTCGTCACATCCGGCGGGCACTTTGCTACACTCCGAATATATTCGCTCATGGTTTTATGATGCAGGCTTGCCTGCTTATTCAGTGCTGCCTTTTCCTCCGGTGTCATTCGTACCCGGAGAATCTCTGTTTTCATGTCATTCAAACAATCACCTCTTTCTTCTGTTTGGACATTATGTCCAAACGCTAACCATGTCCTTTTCTATTTGAGCCTGTCTGGACATAATGTCTAAACATACCATTTTTACTGCTTTTTTGATGTTCATTTTTGGCACATAAAATGTGCTTTTTATCTCTTCATTCAAGCCTTGCAAGATACGCATGATGTGGACACATCCATGCACATATCTTGTAAGGGAACTCGTCTCCGCTCCGCTTCGGTCCGTGCATAACAGACATCCACAGGATGTCTTGCACCCCTTATACCCCATAAGCAGGTAGTAATAGCGTTATTTTTTATGTTTTCGTCCGGAACTGACTTTTGACGACTTTTTCTTGTCCTTTTTGTCTTATGTGATTTCTTTTTCGCTTTCTTCTTTTTATGAACCGCCTTTTTCCTTTTTTCAGTTTTTCCCTTTCTGCTTTTTGCTTGCTGTTCCAGCTTAGCCTGTTCTTCCTGCACTTCCTTTTCCTTCATCTGATTGATTGCCGCTTCATCGTATGATGTGTCTGAAGTGACATCTGACAGCTTTTCAGATTGTAGCTGCACTGATAGACACTGCCATCTGACAAAAGAACAAAACTGGTAACATCAAATGCCTTCGTCTGCTGATAGGTCAGTTTTTTGACGGATCTGCATTTCCTGTCCTGACAAATCTGAATCAACTGATTCTTCAAATCTTCATAAGCTGTGTCCGACATAAATCCTAAAAAGGTACTGAGGTTTGTGGTATCCACGGAAATCGTCTCTTTTGTTTCTTCCGGCAGCTCACGATCCGGTGCTGTCTCTGTCGCAGTCACAGATGCCCCCGATGCTGTTTCTGTAACGACCGCTGCACCAGTTGCCGTATTGTTTTTATGAACCGTTTCCAATCCCGCACCGTGTCCTCCCATCATACTTTTCATGATGGCTGCCACGATAATCGCAACAAAAAGGAAAAATACCAACGCTGCCATAACAGTCTTTCTTCCCTGTCCCTTGTCTCTCTGCTTCCAATAAAATCTTCGTATGTTTCTTAACATGACTTCCTCGCTTTCTATCCTGTTTGGACATAATGTCCAAACTCTATTTTTTGTCCTATCCCTTTAACTGTCTAAACATTACTTTTTGTCCCATTTCTTTAACCGTCTGAAATAAGTAAAATTCGTATAAACACCAAACATCGGTCCCTCTGTATTTCCGGTCAATGAAGAACCGCTGGAACTGGTGCAGTGGAGCCAAACTACTCTGCCATCCTTCATTTTTCCACAATAGATCCCAACATGATTTGCTCCACCGGTTCCACCTGTCTTACTTTTCAGTCCAATGTCTCCCGGCTGTAACTGGTCAGCAGATATGTCCTGAAACTTTTTTGAACCGATAAAAGTTGCTGTCGTAGAACCATATGGCACACTGGTCATTCCTGCTTTATGAAATGCCCATGCGGAAAAAGCAGAGCAGTCCAAAAACTCCGGTTTATCCCGTCCATCCGACTGCCGTTTCTCCATGCTGTATTTCACCGTCCCGATCAAAGAAGCACCTTTTTCGATCACATTCCACGCCTCCGCCGGTGCTGTATTATTTTTCTTCAATTCTTCTAAAATCTTTTTAGCGGATTCATTGGATACACTGGTTTCTTCATTCATCACATAGTAACGAAGTACATGAGGTACATACTCGGTATCACCATAAGAACTGTACCCAAGTTCCGCACACATCTTCGCTGAAAAAATTCCGGCATTTTCTTTGGTGTAACAACCATAATTTTTTAATGCCCAGTCTATGTAACCATTTCCAAAGTTGTACCCCTGCAGGGCAAGAGAAATTCCTTTTATGTCATTCGGACTTTGACACTTCGCTTTTGTCAGGCAGTCCGATAATTCATGCGTTCCGCAGTCAATGCTTTCTTCTGCACTGTCAATCGGTGGATTCACATTGTAATAGGATTGTGCCGTCTGCATGACATCCGGTTCCGTTCCGCCGCTTTCCTGTTCGATCACGGCAAGACACAGATCCACATAATCATCAATTCCATATTTTTCACAGTATTCCGAGACAAGTTCACGGAAACTTTCTGTCTTTTCAGATACCTGTGCCTGATAAGTTCCGTCCTGTGATTCATTAGCAGCACCGCCGAAGCCAACCACTGCTCCGATTACTCCCACGATAGCTGCCACAAGAATAATCAAAAGAAGTGCTATCCATACAGCGGGATTTGCCGCCACTGCCTGAACAACACTTTGCATTGTCTTTACCAAAGTTTTTCCTGCCTGTGCTCCTGCTTTTGCTCCCGATCGAACAGCCTGTGCCGATTTCTCCGTTGACTTTCTTGCAGCCTTTCTTTTTTCCCTGCTTTGCAGCTTTTTATGCACAAGCGTTCTCATGCCGCCCACTGCTGTATGTGCACCTTTTCTGGCAGTTTCTTTAGAAAGCCTGATAGGTGCGTCTTCTGTATACTCCATATTTCTTTCTTCATAAGAAGCATCTGCCACACTGCTTCCAAGCAATATCAGATGCATGGACTGCACCATAAGTTCCCTTGTTTCATGAATAGAAAAAAGGACACGCTCACTTTTGGATGAACTGCCCTTCTTCTGCTTTTTGCCTTTATTTAGTTTTTCAATGCCTTTTTTCTTAAAACGGCTCTTTTTCCGCCGTTTCATTTTTTCAGCCTTAGCCATTTCTCTGGCTTTCTTTAACATTCGCTGTTTGGAACGATAATCCAGACTTTTGAACACACGCTTCGCCGGCTCACTTAATGATTCAATGACCTCTTTGTCTAGATGATCCATTTGCTGCCACCTCCAATTATATTCAGTGGGCTGTATGTATTCTTTTGATTTTTCTGTTGAATGTTTTGGGGAAATATGATATATTGATATTAGAAAAGGAAAGTACCCACTCCAAAGTGGATGCTCCCAGGGAAATTTAGATGTCCTTACGGACACCGCCTATCCTGTTGGCAGACAGGATAGGCATTTTTATTTTCGCTTGTTTCTCTTATTGAGAAAGGCAAGCAACGCTATAACAAGACTACCAAAGGCACATAACAATGTTAATATGCCGATGAAAATCGAAAGGATTTCAAAAGCTGTCATTCACGCCACCTCCCTTCCTATGTATTCCGGCAAGCCGGTCATTCGGTGTTGGGAGGCTACCACCCTGTCATGGGTACTTTCCTATGGCTTACGCCATGCAACTAATATATCATTTTTTCTGCCATTATTCAACAATTTTCGTCAATTCATCTGCCCTTATTTTCTCTTATTTTTTCAATGTTTGCTTCGCATTTCTGTCATTAACCATTTCATGAAAATTGGTATTAAATAACTGATACAGACTACTGTCTTTTTCCATTGTATTATCAAACGGAACAATCTTATCGCCAAACCGGATCAGTCCCATTCCCGGCTCTGCTCCATTCACACAGGCAAGCTGCTCGGAAGAAATATCAAACAAATCTTCCACTGCTTCCTTGTCCATTGTTCCCTGATCCAACAAAAGCATAAATTCGGAGTTGGAAACCATTGTTTTGGTAGAACGGTTTCTCTGTGCATCGATCAGGTTCTGGCTCATCCCGGTACAGATACCACCACGCTTACGGACCTCACGCCACATCTTCTCCAGTGCATGTAAACTGTATTCTTCTCCCCAAAGTTCGTGCATCTCATCCACATAAACCCATGTAGCAACTCCATCCGACTGGTTATATTTGATCTTAGCCGTGATACTTTCAATCATCACAAGCATTGCCATTGCCCGCATTCGTTTTCCCAGTTCCGAAAATCCATACACGGTAAAACGATTCTCATCGGATATGGACTGCTCTCTGGCAAAAATGTCAAGCGTACCATCTGCAAATACCTCCAACTGGTCTACAATCTCCTGTGCAGCTTCATTCCCCTCGTAATGCTCAAGAATATAATCTCTCATCACCGGAATTGTCGGGGATTCCGGACGGTTTCTTGTTCGTCTTTTGTCTTGTCGCTTCTTAAAGTATTCCTCATACATATGGCTCACTGCTTTATCAATTACAGCGATATGTCTGCTGGTAAGCGGCACCGGTTTCAATGCCTGCTCACAGATCGCATAAGCAAACTCTGCTTTTTCTGCCACAAAGCGGTCAATGTCAGGCACAACATCCGGTACATGAAACGGATTCACATAAAAGACATTTTCCGCAGACTGTGTCAGATTGATATACTGACCGCCCCACGCTGCTGCAATGTCTTTATATTCACCCATTGGATCTACCACGATAATGTCATCCTTTGAGAAGCATAACACCTGCCCCATCTCTGATTTCTCATTGTAGGACTTTCCGGAACCCGGAACACCAAACACCATCCCGTTTCCATTCTTTTAATAATTTACGGTTACCGATGATCAGATTTTTGGATACCTTGTTAAATCCATAGCAGTATCCTAAATCATCATGGATTTCCTGCACATTAAACGGAATGAAAATGGAAAGTTCTTCAGAGGTGATCGTCCGCATCGTATCAACAAATCTTGCTCCCGTCGGCAATGATGTATTTAAGGCATCAAGCTGTCGATAGGAATGTGGAACAATATCCATGTTGTGTGTTTTTCCAATGATACGCACCTTTTCTGTCCGTTCCTCCAGTTCTTCCATTGAAGCAGCTTTTACCACAATGGTGATCCCCACATAAAGAAGCCGCTCATCAAATGAAGAAATACGATCAAGCATCTCCTCTGTATCTCTTTGCTGCTTTCTCCTCTCGTAATTGATGTTAGTTGAATAATCTCCATTTTCGTTTTTCAACTCCTGCTCACGGTTAATGCTTCGCTCATTGGACATGTACTTTTTCATCACCATCTGATATGCCACATCATTGTCAAGCGGCTCCACATCCATCGAATAAATGATCGGGAAATCCATGTTTGTCAGTTCATTTAAGAATTGATCCATCAAACCGTTCGGATACTTTCTGATAAACATCACACAGGCGCAGCTTCCACCCTCCATCTCCAGATATTCCGGATGCTCCCGTAAAGAAGTATTAATAATGTCATTTCTCCAGTCCCGTTTCAGATGCAGATATTCATTCCAGTTAAAAGAAAAAGATGCCTCGTCACCCATGCGATAATAACTGTGTAATGCTCGCAAGCGTTCCGTGGCATCTAATGGTATCAGACAGCTCCCCAATCGGTGAAATAACTGCTGTATGGAAAATTCTATCGTATTGAAATAATTTCTGGCACTTTCATAGTCCGGCTTTCTGCAGCTGACAATAAAATACTTGGATTGCAAAAGACCTCCCCGACCTTCCTGCAATCGCTTTTCAATCAGTTTGTGGTATTCTTTCGCCAACGGCTCCATTTCTTTGCTGACTGCCTTCTGCAAAATTTCTTCCCGCAGCCTTCCATTGTCAGCATAATGATTGGATACAATCACTTTGTAACTGACATTCATTGACCGAAGCAGCGTTTCAAACCGCTTGCCGGTTTCTTCTTTTTCTTCTTCATCCTGCGTAGAAAAGTTAATATCCTCAAACAGATACATCCTGTCAAACTGATGAAGCTTCTTTTTCCCTCCGTCTTTGTTTGTCGGACTCTCCAACTCAAAGATACCATTTTCCGAAATTCGATAGATTGGTATCGTATCCTGAATACACAATGGCACTTTGTAAATGCGTTCTGTCTGTGGAGTCAGCGAGTCCTTTCTGAATAATTTTAGCATTTGTTTTAACCTCCTGTTCTTGTTTTAGGTAAGAAAAAAAGAACTACCAAAGTAATTCCTTTTTTCTTACCTAAAACAATGTGATTTCTGATATAATTGCAATGAAATTCTATGGCACAAAAGATATCAATTTTCGCGCCAAGTTCCTTTAGCAGCTGACCATCAAAAAGTTCTCCCTCATATCCTTCATGAACTAACCCTCTTTGTTTTCTAATAATTTTCTTGTTGCTATATGAATGTAACTTGGTTTCACAGATATAAACATTTTTCCCGCGGTTTTCACGGTGCAAAGTGCTTCTTTTGTTTTTTCAACTAATTCTTTTAATATACAAAAATCGCAACAAAAATGAACTGAAATGGACTTTAAATACATTTGATTTATAACCTGTTTTTCCATAGGTCGAAATATATCAAAATCCCCATACAAAACATCTACCTCTGTGCATTGATCTTTTACTGCCTTTTCTATCTCTTTAATATCTAATTTTTCTTTCTCCTTTGGTCTAAGAACTATTTTTGCAGAAGGTAACTTTAACATAGGCAACTTTTCTCCCATAATATCCCCCTGATAAATAGGATAAATTGTTCTTAACACTTCAACATAATCACTCGTCACTCTCTTATTTCCATCCGACATTCCCTTTAGTTCACGTAGTAACAAGGGTTTTAGTCTTTCTACCTCATCATTTAATTTTTCCAATTTTTCAAACAACTCGTCGTCATTCTTTGCTTCTCTAGCCATTACTTCTAATCGTTGATTGAATTCATATGCTCCAAGATTATTGTTCCTTGAAACTCCTGAACTTAAATGCATTAAGCACAACTGGTTAAGACTGACATTCTCAAAATTTGCTTGTCGCAACAAAGCTGCATGCAATGACTTTGGAAGTCTTAATTTTATATTTCCAGATAATTCATTAATATCTTTAATGTCCTTCATGAGAACACTCCTTTCTATAATGACGTCATATATGACATCGTTTTTATTATTATATCAGCCCCCGTATATGATGTCAACACTAATTTTATATTATTTTGTCGCTATCCCCCCAAAATTTTTTTCATTTTTCCAGTTTATATGTTTTCCTACATTAATTACTATATTTTAAACTAATACCTTTTTCCTCCATAACTTTGTGCAATTTTCTCCCTAACCGTAATCATGGCAAGAGCAACATCCTGATTTTCAAACTTCTCCAGCACCTTGCCGGACACCAGAGCCACTTACGCATCTTCCAGTTTTGTTTGCCCAGTGTATGTACCAAAAAGCCAATGCTTGGAATGCTATTAAGAGTTCCTTTCTTAACTCATTCCAACGTGCGATTGCCTCACTGACGTTTTCTACATCATCCCAGTATTTTCGCATGGAAGGAAACTCACCGCACGAAAAAACCATATAAGTGATTTTCGTTGGAACGTACTGGAACATTCTACTACTTCTTCAAATGCTTTATCTTCCTGTTCTTGTTTTAGGTAAGAAAAAAAGAACTACCGAAGTAATTCTTCAATCGCATCTCTTATATCCCTGCCATCAATCTCATTTCCCAGGCACTCCCAACCTTCACTTGTTTCCCTTGCAAAAAGTTCGATTCACGGCAAATCTCCACAAAGTTCAACTATCCTGTCTCTTATCTCATCTGGTTTTTTACTATGCTGCATACGATGTGCTACATAACTGTCTGACATTGGTCGATACTCTGCGAGGGTGTCCTTTTGTTGCCAGCAAACAGATTTCTGAGCAGCTTCTTGTCCAAAATCCAAGCCCTACAAAAAACGTATCAGACTTTAGATTCTGTTTTATCCAGTTAAAGGCACAAGTCTTATACTTAAATCCCCAGCTTTCAATAACCGAAAGACCTTCTTTGAGTTGTGGAAAGGTTACCCATAAAAACAACATCGCATCGCCAGCAGTTATCTTATTCACGGGAATACTCCCTATTTCATCAATTGACATTGTCTGATATTGTGTCTCAGCAATTCCTCTTCCTATCTTCCGGTTATAACTCCATGGTGGATCTGCATAAATAATATTATATTTTCTTGCCATGTCTTATCTCCTTCATCTCTTCTATCTCCTCCCTTGCCGTAATCATGGCAAGAGCAACATCCTGGTTTCCAAACTTCTCCTGATAGCAAATACACATTGCTAATCCTTTGGTTTTCTGCATATCCTTCACCTGCGAAGCATACTCCTTAATCAAACTTCGTTCTTCCTCATTATATATCTCCTGCTCTGGATCAAATTCACGAAGGATTAGTTCTGCTGACACATTCTCCGGCACTTTGCCGACCACCTCTACATCATCATGGAGATTTTCAACCAACTCACAAATCTTTTGAATAGCTGCTTCTTCCGCATTGATTTCCGGATAATATCGTATCATATCCAAATCCATCATTCTACCAGACACCAGATCCATCTGTGGATTCTCCACGCCTGGTCTTCCCGGTGAATAAACTAAAATACCAATGCTTGGAACAGCATTAAGATTCCCATCCTGGTACTCTCTCCAAAGAGCGATTGCCTCTTCGACGTTTTCTATGTTATCCCGGTATCTTCCCATGGAATGAAATTCACCGCACTCAGCAACCGTATAGGTGATTTTCGGTGGAACGTACTCACTCCGTTCTACGGCTTCTTCAAATTCATCTAAATTGACCGGAAGCAGTAATGAATCTTCTTTGATGTTTCCCTTTACGATGTTACCATCCGGATATTCTCGCAAATCTGCTACGATTTCATCCAGTGCCTCATAGATGGATATGTCCGAATCATCATATACGCCACCGTCAATCTCTTTCATATCCAATCCATAAATGGTATAGTCATACCCTTCCGTTGCATTCTGGATATAGATATACCGGTTTCCAATAGAAAACACCATCTCACTTTCCATGTAAATTGTGGCTTGCTGCAAAAACTCTGCGATATTTCCGGACTTGTCCGCTTGAATCGGATTGATATCCACCTTATGATTTCCTAGGAGAAATTCATCCTCATGGAACAGATTAAATAAATCATCTTCCCGAATGTCTCCCTTGTATTCAACTACGATGTCGATGTCCGAAGTCGTTTTTTCTGTTCCCCGGCATCGGCTTCCATAAACCATAACCTCACCAATCTGTATCAGCAGATCCTGTCGTCTTATCGTATCCATCAGATAATCCCGAACCGCATCTTCCACTTCTGTTGCATTCATCCCTTCTACCGGACGAAAATACGTTTCTGTTTTCTCACGGAAACCGGCAATCATTTTCTTCTGTTGTTCCGTCCGTTCAAACCTTTCCACAAAGAAGTCTTTCAATTCAGAAAAGCCAAAGGAATCCACATAGAATGCTTTTTTCTCACTCTCGGATTTCAAAACGATCACATCGCTTACCGATAGCGAGTGCCCGGTAAAATCCTTCGGACGGTGGATATTAAACCGTTCATATATGGTATCCAGGGTTTCTCCCGGCTTCAATTCTTCCTTATACATCGACTCATAATCTTCTGCCTTTACCTGCAAGCCACCCGCCTGCACATGACTCATTTTAAAAAAGCGATAGGCTTCTCCATTGCTGCCCTCCCTGATCTGCAGAATCTCATAAGTAGTCGGAGGCATCCCATGATAAGATGCCTCCTCTCTCACACTATCTGCCACCTGAGAAAGGGAACGTGCATAACGCTTTGAATCAAATAATTCTGGTACATTTTCCCGCATACTAAACAATTCTCCTGTTCTTCCTGCCACTATGATATGGTCATAAAAATCAATGTCCAGCAATATGCCGGCGTACATGATTTTCTCCGTTATATTGCGATCTGACATGCTCATCTTAAGATCCGACGAAGGATGGTTATGCAGCATGATCATTGCTGCCGCATTTGATAAAATAGCAGATTTATATAACTCTCTTCCTGTCACAAAAGAAGTATTGACACTTCCGATACTGACTACACTGAAATTGATGGGGCGTCCTTTTCCATCCAGATTGACAACACAAACTTCCTCCCGGTCAAGTTCTGCTAACACCGGTGCCAGGACAGAAACGGCTTTCTCTGGCGTATCAATAACTTCCCTGCTGAACACACTCTCTTTGTCGGTCAGTTTTAATCGTACGTCCACCTGCTTTAATTCATGACTCATCCGAAACCACCTCCATTGTTATCACCAGCATGGTATCTTCATCCTTTTCTTCAATCAGTTGTTTGAGTTCTTCTAACGAATCAATTTCTATCCTTTTTCTCTCACTCATATGACACCCTCCTGACTAATGACTTCTGCCACTATGCTTGATTGGTTCGTGACTTTGTTCCGGCTGCTTTGTGGTATCAATACTCTTTTCTTCAAACGCAGGCTGCCGGTTCTGTTCCATTGTCTGCTCCTGTTTCATCTCTTTTGCCGGAGCGCAAAGACTAAGTTTATGTTCTTTCGCATCGTATTGATAAACATGATCCGATAAAATTTCATCTTGCATTACGCATCCTTCATTCACCGTATTTACCATATCCGTAAGTTCTTCCGGATCCATGCCGGCACTTTGAGGTACGATCAGCACTTCATGTACGGATGACGGAAGAACATAATAATCTCCACCTACCCTGTCTGCCACCATCTGCTGTATGCTCTCACTCATGATGCCGACTGCTCCATTCATTTTATATTGATTTGTCAAACAATATACGTTCGGTCCTCCTGTCGGAATCATATCTTTTACATACTCTTTTGCTTCTTCCTGAGAAACCCCTTCATTTCTTCCAAAATCTTCTGTCATAACATCAACTATCATTTCACCAAGTGGTAAAAATACCGGTGGCGATAACCGCTCCATATTTTCCATTGCCTGGGTATGTAATTTTTCTTTTGTCACCCCATAAACTTCCATTAATTCATTTGTAATCATCAACGAGCCTATTGAATCTCTATTTCCTGACACTTTCACATGATAAGTGATTGCCAGATCCTCTCTCTGCATATAAGGAACATTCTGCAAACGGGTCGTATTCTTTTCGAGATTCACAAGTCTTGGAAAGATTTCTTCCTTTACTACCTCATAATTCTTTATATCCTCAATCTGAACCTGAAAAGTTCTGTTTGCAATCGGCTCCATATTTTCAATATAAGTATCTGCAATACCGGATACGAGTTCATCCAGATTTCTTCCCTTCTGATACTGCTCGTACAATGGATTCAGATAAATATTAGGTGAAAGATTACTGTCCGGATTGCGAATACTCAATCCATCTAACACAACATCGTTGTTTTTCACCACTTGCTGAATACTAATCTCCGCCTCTTCAAACCGTTCCGGCAGATAATCCGTTACATTCTCTTTGATATACTCCATAAATTCACTATAACTTTTCATTGCATTTTACCTCTTTTCTTTCTGTCTGGACATGATGTCCAAACGCTGCTTTAATGTACTTGTTCCAAATTGGATGTTCTTGTTTCTGTTGGTTCTCGTGACTGTGCATGGTAGATATGCCTTTCCTCACCTACTGCACAAAGCCCTCTCAGTATTCTCATATGGTCAAACGGCTTCATCCGGTTTGTTCCGGAATCATACTCATACGCAGCATGGGATTTCATTGCCGGCGAAGATAATACCGAATCTCCCAACTGGCTTAAAATGGAACGCAGATAAATCACACTGTCCTGCTCTGCTTTTGGTGCAATCAGGTATTCTGTATCCGATACCGGTATGGCATAAAAATCACCATCCATATATTCAGCCATCTGCTTTTGCATTTCTTCACTGTCGAGACTCTCTGCATTCTGCTCCGAAGAAAAGCAGACTACTTCGCTTTCTTCTTCCGGCAGGGCATCTAAAAGCACTTCTCTCGCCCGTTCCTCTGTCATTTCATACTCTTCCATAAATTCCGGCAGAAGATGTTCTAACAGCCATTCGCCCAAAGGAGTAACCGTCGGTTCATTTTCAAGTACCGGTGTCTCGCCTTTTTCATCCATATTTAACAGGGCATCCAGTTCCGCTAACCGTTCCATCTTCTCCTTCAGTTCTTCCTCCGCAGAAAACGGCTTTTGCACCTCCATCTTTGCCGTTTCCAACTGGTGTGTGACATTGTTAAGTTTTGTTTCTGCTTCTGAAAGTTCTCCAGCCATGCCACCTAAAACATTGTGAAGTCTTGTGATATTTCCAAACGCATCCGAACCAAGTTCAAAGTTGTGGCTAAGTTCTCCTTTCAGACTCATCACAAACTTGCGGTTAAAGGAATCAAAAGTGACTTTCATCTTCATGCCGGCATACTCACCGATCTCTACTGTCTGCTGCAGGGAATCCATCTCCTGGCACATGGCAAGAATAGCGGTTCCTGCTTCCTTTTTGTCCGTAAAGATACGGTTTCCCACTTTCATGGAAAAGTTGTCCTTATCCGCCGGAAGATTCTTTCGCACGGTTTCCATATCTGTCTGAAATCCCCGAATCCGCTCCTGCAGAACTTCGATCTGCTTCGGATAATTTTTTGCGATGTTATCCTCCAGCCGGTAGATCTGACTGGTATGGTTTGCTTTCATCAGTTTCAGCCTGGATACCTGAATATCTAAATCCATCTTTTCCTTGATGTAAGGATTTCCGGTAGCAAGTGCTTTGACCTCGGCATAAGTAAGTGCTGCTTCATCCACATCCTCACAGCTTCGTACCGGCGATTTACTTGTCATGATCTGGCTGATGAATTTCTGCTTGTTTTCTATTACCTGCCACGAATAACTGTCGAATGTGCCTTCTGTCACATAACGAAAAATAGACACGGTATCATTTCTGTTACCCTGTCTGAGAATACGTCCCTCCTGCTGTTCAATGTCTGATGGACGCCACGGAACATCCAAATGATGCAGGGCAACCAGACGATCCTGCACATTGGTTCCGGCTCCCATCTTCTGCGTAGAGCCAATCAAAAAACGAACCTGTCCGCTTCTTACCTTGCCAAACAGCTCCGTCTTTCTTAACTCTGTATTCGCTTCATGAATAAAGGCAATCTCTTCTTCCGATACACCCCGGTTCACCAGTTTTCGCTTAATGTCATGGTAGACATCATCAAACACCTCTGCTTCTACTATCTTTTCTCCATCGGCTGCAGTCGTTTTTCCAACGATCTTCGGTGTCGAAAGGTCACAAAAGATAAGCTGTGCGGATTTGTCTGCCTTTGTCCTGTCCCATATTTCATACGCCTTTTGCACAAGAGCGTTTACTTTGGAATGTTCTTCATCTGGCAGTAACGGATTGATCAATCTCTGATCCAGCGCCAGCTTCCTTCCATCATTTGTTATCTTTAACATGTTATCTTCATGCGGTTCCACGCTCCTGTCACGGACTGCCTCCGCCCGCTCCGCTAACGATGCAACCATCTCCTTTTGATGTTCGCTCGGCTGTAATACCACATTTTCATACTCTGCTTTCGGAATGGGTAGATTTAACATATCCGGTGTCTGAATATCCGCACACTCCTTAAACAATGCGATTAACTCCGGCAAATTGTAAAACTTGGCAAATCTCGTCTTTGCACGATACCCGGTTCCCTCCGGTGCAAGTTCGATCGCTGTCTGCGTCTCTCCAAAGGAAGATGCCCAGGAATCAAAATGCCCCAGTCCCATCCGCTGCAGCGTATCATACTGCAGGTAACGCATGTTGGTGTATAATTCCGTCATACTGTTGGAAATCGGAGTTCCTGTTGCAAAGGTAATGCCCTTTCCGCCGGTCAGTTCATCCAGATACTGACACTTGGCAAACATATCGGAAGATTTCTGTGCTTCCGACTGGGCAATCCCCGCTACATTACGCATTTTTGTATGTAAAAAAAGATTTTTGTAATAATGGCTTTCATCCACAAAAAGCCTGTCCACACCTAACTGCTCAAAGGTCACAACATCATCTTTTCTGGAAGTATCATTGAGTTTGTCCAATCGTGTCTGAAGGGTTTTCCTCATTTTCTCCATCTGCTTAATGGTATAGCGTTCTCCCTGCTCCGCTTTGATTTCTTCAATCGACTGCGTGATCTCAGCAATCTGCCGCTCAATAATGGCAGTCTGCCGTTCAGCAGATAGCGGTATCTTTTCAAACTGACTATGCCCGATAATAACCGCATCATAATCGCCGGTAGCAATCCGCGAACAGAACTTTTTACGATTTGCCGGCTGAAAGTCTTTCTTGGTAGCCGCTAAAATATTGGCTCCCGGATACAATCGTAAAAAGTCACTGGCCCACTGCTCCGTCAGATGGTTTGGTACGACAAACAAACTTTTCTGACATAATCCCAGACGCTTGCTTTCCATTGCAGCTGCAACCATTTCAAATGTTTTTCCGGCACCGACACAGTGTGCAAGCAGTGTATTATTTCCATACAAAACATGAGCCACGGCATTTTTCTGATAACCCTTTAACTCAATATCCGGTGTCATTCCCGGAAAGACTAAATGAGAACCATCATACTCTCGTGGTCTGGTGGAATTAAACAATACATTGTATTTACTTACAAGTTCATTACGCCTGTCCATGTCACGAAATACCCAGTCCCGGAAGGCTTCTCTCATGGCATCCTGCTTCTGTGCAGCAATCGTTGTCTCCTTTTTATTAAGAACCCGTTTCTCTTTGCCATCCTCGATCACTGTGTCATACACACGGCTGTCCTTCAGATTCAGGGAGTCTTCCAAAATCTGATACGCATTTCTCCGGCTGGTTCCGTATGTCATATTTACAAGTGAATTTCCATAGTCCGCATTTTTTCCCTTCACATTCCACTGCCCGGTCACATCGGAATACTGGATCTTTATCACATCACGATTTAATAAATGCTCCGGTGTCTCAAACACTTCTCTCATAAAGTCCTCGATAAATCTCGGTTCAATCCATGTTGCTCCAATCCGGACTTCAATCTCACTGGCATCCAGTTCTCTCGGCTGTACCCGTTTCAATGCTTCCGCATTGACCACATACATGGGTTCATTCTTTGCAAAAGTTTCGGCTGCTTCCAGTTTGCTTCGCACATTTCCGCTTAAATAAGCATCCGCTGTTTCCCATTCCTCGCTAAGTGGATTTTTGAAGATAATGCCTGTCAACTCATCGATCAGCGTATCTTCGTCTTTTCCACTCAGTTCCGACATGTATTCAAAATCAATCGCTGCTTTTTCTGCCAACGAAACCGCCAATGCTTCACTTGCCGTATCCACACTGGTCACAACTTCTGCTTTTTTTATGGTGCGCTTCGTAAACATATCCGCTTTTCCAAGAAAGTTGCCTTCCTCGTCCTGTTTCTCCAGCGAACAGAGCAGACAATAGCTGCTGTCCTGATGAAACGCCCGCTTATTGGTTTTGGAATAAATCCTCCCATAGTCTTTTGCAAAGGAATCATACAGGTCATTTAACTGTTTCTGCCGGGAATGAATCTGCTCATCCGGATAATCTTCTAACTGTAATCGGATCAACTCCTGCGTGCAGTCCCTTATGGCAACCATGCCCTTGATCCTCTCAAGCATTCCTTCGGAGGCTTCCACCGGACGCATCAAAGAGTTTTCCCGATAGTACAGCCGATCATTTATCAGCGCATAACTAAAGTTCTTCACTTCCGGTACTGCCGGGATAACCTCTACCGTCAACTCCTCATTCAGTTCTTCCAGTTCAATTTCTTCATAAGAACCCTCGATAAAAGACAGACTCTTTTGTAACTGCTCCTCGAAAGGAAGTGAATCATCCGGCACACAGGTACTCTCCATTCCATACGGTCCGCTTACCATTTCCATCGAGCCAACAACCATCTCCGGATGTTCCACAAAGTAGCTGTTCATGGCTATGCCATTCTCATCCTGTGAAAGATGCACCCAGTCTGGTTCTATGTCTACAATGCGGTCACGCTTCTGTAAGAAAAGAATATCCGATGTGACTTCCGTTCCGGCATTGGCTTTGAATGCGGTATTCGGAAGTCGTACCGCCCCCAATAGTTCAGCCCTCTGTGCAATGTACTTTCGTACCTTTGGATTTTCCTTATCCATCGTTCCCTTACTGGTGATAAATGCAATCACACCGCCCGGACGCACCTGATCTAAAGTTTTTCCAAAGAAGTAATCATGGATCAGGAAGTTGTATTTATCGTATTTCTTGTCTGCCACCTTGTACTGACCAAATGGAACATTGCCAACGGCAGCATCAAAGAAGTCATTCGGAAATGCTGTTTTCTCATATCCATCCACGGTAATATTGGCTTTCGGATATAGCAGTCTGGCTATTCGTCCTGTCAGACTATCCATCTCAACACCATACAAATGGCTCTCCCGCATCGTCTCCGGCAGCATACCAAAGAAGTTGCCGATTCCCATTGAAGGCTCTAAAAGATTTCCTTTTGTAAATCCCATTCTTTGCAATGTCCGGTAAATCCCCTGGATAATCACAGGACTAGTGTAATGGGCATTCAGGGTACTTTCCCTTGCAGAAATATACTCTTCCTCTGACAACAGTTTTTTCAGCTCGGCATACTCCTTTGCCCAGGCACTCTTGGTTTCATCAAACGCATCCGCAAGACCGCCCCAGCCGACATACTTTGATAAAACCTCCTGCTCATCATTCGTTGCCGGTCTTTTCTCCGATTCAATCGTTTCCAATGTACGAATGGCTTCCACATTTCGCTGAAACTTTTCTTTCGCTGTGCCGACACCTAATTCCATGTCGGAGATTACATAGTTTTCTGCTGAAATATCCTCTGACACATTATTTTCCGAAAGGATTTCCGGCTCCTCACTGGCTTGATCCAGTTCTTTGGCGGCAACTTTCGGTTCGTCAACTTTACCGGCTACCTCTCCATTAACAACTTCCGGTTCATCAGCCACATTATCCATCTCTTCTGAAACGATTTCTGTTTCATCATCTACAGTTCCCAGTTCTTCCTTTGCCTGTTGCAGCGCCTTTTCTTCCTGCTTCTGTTTATACTGGGCATACTTTACCTTGTCTTCTGCAGAAAGATAACGGTCCTCTTTCATCAGCTTTTCAATCCGTTTTGCCACGATATTCCATGAAAGAAGAACTTCCGCATCCGGTGTCATAATGCTGCCCTTGCGTAATTTAATTCCTTTCGCATCATAATCCTTAAAACTGCGATCCGAACCTGCCAGTGCATGACTGGTACCTCCGGTTCCATACTCATTTTTGAGAAAATCGGCGGCTTCTTTTATGGTATGCTCCTGATGGTAGAAGTCATAAATACGAAAGCTGCCATGCTCAAAGCCGGAACCTCTCGTAAGAGTATGGTCAATCTCATCCGCTGTGATAAAATCTTCGACAGCCACTTTTACTTTTTCCGGCAGTGGATAAGAAACCTTTTCTTTTAAAAGATCAGCAAGGTCATCCCGCAGCTCTTTTGGATCTTTAATCAGACGAAAACGGTACTGTATTTCTCCATCATCCACCTGTTGCAGTGTCTGATCCATCTGCTCTACAATCCTTTGAATATCCTCCCCATTGGACAACATATCCGTAATGCGTTCATGCTGTACCGGATAATCATATCCATCAAATCCAAGTTTCTCCGGAAATGTTCCAACCGAATCCCGGAAATAAAAGAAAAGCATATCGGCTAACTCTTTTCTTACAAACTGGTCAGCCAGATATGCTTCGTTGCTGTCAATATAATTGCCTGCTTTCATCTGTCCACGAATCACAGACTCCACAGCACTCCATGAAAGATGTGCCTCGGTATGCTCAAAAGCAGAAGTGCCATGTGCCGCATACATTCCATCCTTATTAAACCAGACCGAGATCTGTTCCCCTCCAAGTTGAAATCCTTTGCCGGTTTCTCCGTATTCTTTCTGAAGAAAAGCCACCATTTCTTCCGGTGTTTTTCCGGTCTGATACTTATGATAAATTCGTTTCCGGCTGTTTTCCTTTCCTCCGCCGGTACGAAGAATCTCTTCGATCTGCCCAGCAGTTATCGTGCCGAAAAGAAATCTGTCCGATGGCATTTCTGCCTGTGCCATCGCAATATTTCCCACCTGCTCCGACATAAGAGAAAATAAATCCATCTGTCGATAGGGACTGTCTGCAGGCGGTTCATACTGCTCTAACTCTTCTACTGATAAACCAGTTCCTTCAGAACGATCTCCTCCGCCTGCTGATAGATCCGGTTCATCTCTTTCGTCCACTGCAGCGGATCGTTCTGTTTCAGTTCCTCCATCACGGTCTGGTTCTTCAACAACTTCTGTGTCAGCACCTCGAACCTCTCCTCTGCCTGTTCCCGTATCTCCAGACAGTGTGTTAGCAGTTCTCCGCTCAGAAGAAGTCCCGTGTAAATCCCCCTCCTGTGGTTTTTCAGATAATTCTTCCGCAACACTCCGTATTTCGTCAACATCGTTCCTTCCTGCTCCGAAGGTATCAGATTGGGAATCCGATAGTCCCCGTTCCTTTCGTATGTCAGATTCATGCCCTGCCACCGCCCTTTCTGTATGATTATGATTTCCTGTATATCTTCTATTTTGCAATAATGCCCTGTCATACCTTGCAATCGTTCTTCCAATCCTGATCAGCACCGGTTCACATAACTCCGAAGTGGTACTGCCAAGCACCGATAAGGTTCTGAGCGTATTAAACTCATGGATGTAATCAAAGGTAAAATCATCGGCAAACTCCGTCATATCACATCCACATCGCTTCAGAATAGTATAACCCACACTTTGCACCAGCATTTCCCGAAACCGGACAGCAACTGCATCCCCATCCAGATCTTCCAGAAAACTGTTTGCCGCTTCATCGATCACCTCATCGACCGCTTCCTCATAAAAATCTTCCGCTATTCTTTCAGCAATTTCATAAATACGGTATTCAAAAGGAAGGGAAGTATTGGTACTGCCATAAATATGCTCCAGTTCAACAAGAACCACTTCTTTATGCTCTTCCCTCAAATGCCAGATAAACGGATCTTTGCCGATTCTTTTTGCCTTATGAACATCTGACACATCAAAGACATAGCGAAGTTTTGGTCTTTCACTTTCCCCATCAATAAGGGCAATTCCTTTTGCTCCCCGGTTTACCCAGCAAAACATCCTCTCATTCCACATTTCAAGCGAGGCACAGGCAGTTGCGTCCGGTCGCTGTGCATAGATGAGTAGCTGGTCCTCAAAGGGATACTTATATAACCTTGACGCAACATCAAGGTATCGAATCCACTGCTCTCTGCCACGACAGACTTTCTTTGCGGTCTCTCGTGCCAAAACAGAGATTTTTATATATTTCGTCATTACTTTTTCCTCCTGCACCTGCTTCTGTTTGGACATAATGTCCAAACGCTGCTGTTACTGATCTCGGCTTTCCGCAATAGCGGTTATGTACCCCATCAGCCTTTTTTCACTGTCTGTATTCCTTTCAATATCCATCCTCATTTTCTCATCATTTCTTTCTTCGTTTTTTTCTGCTTCCATTTGTCTGTACCTCCAATTCCTTTCACTGATTTCTTGTTTCATAGACATAGGGCTTTTGAAATATGAGCTTTATACTCCTTCTCACAAGCTGAGCCAATGTCAGTCCGTTTTTATGGTAAAATCCACACAGCCCAATGATACCGATCACCGGCATACACAATGTAATAGCTGTATTGATCCCTACACCAAAGTAAAAATGCAGAAGCAGGATTCCTCCCACTCCTGTTAGCAGTGCACTTGCTCCGAATACACACTCCCTGAAAGACAATCCCTTAAAGAAATCTTCCTTAAAGGCAGCCACATCCGGATTGATTGTTTTTGTCATTGTTCTCCCCCATTTCTATAAATTAAATGCTTTCTGCATGACGCTATCCGACATCTTTACCGAAGATGAAATGACACCCATCTTCAAGCAATACTCCAACAGCCGGATGATTGCATTTTCCGTGTCGATTGCAACGGTATTGATAAAACTGGCACTGATCGTAATCACAACCGCAATAAGCAGCGCGGAAAACACATAGCCGAAAAAGGTGCGTATATAGGAATAACCCACATTTGCCGTCTGACCGCCTGCTTTGCAAGGGTAGACAATGCCACACCTGCAAACGGAGCGATCATGTAAATCTTTAGAATACGATTTAACACTGTCAGCACCACGATAAATCCGCACACGACGGTAAATAAGAAAAACAGGATGCTTGTCAAAAAAGCGGTCATCGTTCCAAAGTCTGCACTGGATATATTTTCATACACCTTTACGCCATCAAAGTCATAAATCATTGACAGCTTGTTTTCTCCCAAGATTGCAGAAGTCAGGTTCTTGCCCCATGTAAAAAACTTCGGCATATAACTTAATGCCATGCTCATTACATTTGAGGTTATAATCAACCGAATGAACATTTTTATCGTTCGTTCAAATGTCAGATCCGTATGTAAATCGCAGCTGTCCCGGCAAAATCCATATAAGAAAAAAATGCAGAGCAAGGAAACTGCAACTACATTTAAGGTGGTATAGATCGTTGATATATTTTCCCAGACATCTTTATAGGTGCCGGAAGATGGATTTTTCGTCAAAACATCGGCTGCCAGTTTCATCATGTCATTCCATGCGTACCCGGCAGCTTCAAAAAAGTCTTTACCGCTAAAGAAATCTCCTAAATCTGAAAAAAATCCCGTTACAGAATCCCACAATCCCACCGTCATCACCTCCTTTCAGGATTCCAAGTCTTCATTACGAAACACCCAGTAGTTTCAGAATTGCCGGAACTGCAATCATAACCAGACCACCAATTACTTTTTTAATTGCCTGACTCTGCTGTGTTGTATCATGTGCCGAATACCCGGTACCAAAGTCTAACAGTCCCCAGGCAAGAAAAATCACGCCAACTCCACCAACACAGCCAAGAACCAAGTCCTTGATTACATTGATGCCGTCCGTAACTTCCGTCACTCCGGTATCTGTTGCATCACTTTTCCCTTTTTCACTTTTCGCCAGTGCTGCAACCGGCACATTTGTCAGTATCCAAAAATAGATCAATGCTGCCGTTCCTGCCCCCCGTTTCCATAATCCATTGCAACGGGGTTTCATAACCTCTAATTCCTTGTGCATTGTTATCCTCCTTGCTTCCTGTTATCGTTTCCTGCAGCCGATTACCACGAGCCGCTTATCCCTTCCATCCATCGTCCGGCAAGTAGAAAGCGTTACAAACTTATATTTCCGAAAGAATGTCTCTGCATCACTTTCATCCATTTCCTTTTTCATCTTCTTTGCCGCTTTGCTCTGAAACTTGCTGTGACTTAGGATTTTCTCTACCATCCCGTAATAATCCTTCTCATTTCCGTAATCCGTAAAAGAATAGTAATCTGCATATTTGTCCGTCTCCAATACGGATACAATATGATAGTCCTGCTCCTTTCCCTCTACCGGAGTAAACGAAAACACGGGATGTTCCTTAAAAAATGTTTCCTCTCGGAAATTTTGCAGATAGCCAAAACACCGTCTCCCGTTGATGTTGTGACCGTAAATGATAAGATTGTCACTGTCTGTCTTACAGCGGGCATCTAAAAACGGCGTCCCATAAAAGCTGTAATCACCATGCACATCCCGGTGAAGATAATACTGCCAGTCACCTTCATGATGACCTTTGATGCCAGTCTGCATAACCGGATAAGAAAAGCCGGTGCCTTCGATTTCTAGCCACCCGATCATATCTTTATACTTTTTGTGGAGGTTCCGTACACCATCCTTTTCTTTCTCCGTGGTAATCTCTTTTTCTATGTTGTCCTGCTTGATCTCCTGATCCATGGTTCTTTTTAACCAAAGTCCCAGAGCCAAAGCAATGACTGCTAAAGTAAAAAAAAAGAAGAAAAGTATTCTTCTTGAAAATACTTTTCTTCCCTTTGGGGTTGAAATGTTATTTAGTTGGTTCATAATTGTCCTTTTTACTATGTATTTGCATCTACAAACTGGAATTTCACGCAGACATTTTCTATACCGTAATATCTATTCTCACAGATGATTTCTTCTCACCAAAATGCTTTATTTCGATGTCCTTCATTTCCTCCATAACATCCTTTTCAATCTGATGAACCTCTTCTAATTGAGCATCCGGCTTCGAATCATCTATTATTTTTGCATCATCATCTACGGAATCTGTTGTCTGAGATATTAAGGAATCGCTTGATTGTTCAAATGTTTCAGCATCTGTTAATTCCTCTACAACCGATGTTTCTGACTTAGAAGCCTCAACAATATCCTCTTCTGTAGGCAAATCCTTAAATTCCGCACTCTTTACAAACTTCGTAAATGTTTCTACTGCTCTAAAGGTATTTCCCATAATACGTTGAGCTTCCTTAAGCTTTTCGCTCTTTGGAATATTCGGATTATTCACGATACTTTTTAGTTCCGCTAAATTACCGTTCATTTCATTTACTTGAAGTCTTTGAGCTTCTTCTTTTGTTTTACAGTTTTTCAATCTACGCTCATAAGCTTCTTGTTCCATTCTTGCAGCTTTATATTCCATATAGGCTTTAGGGTCTTTCTGGCGAATAGCATCTTCTTCCGAAGCGGTTAATTCTTGACCACTTGCAATCTTATTATAAATCTGACTATATGCGGAACTTTCTTTATCTCGCTCAAGTTGCTCTTGGAAATGCTGAATCATATTTTCTTCCTGGCTTGTTACAGTCATACCCTCTTGTTTCTTTACAACATTCCCGGTAGCCTTCTTTTGCTTCCAATCATTTACTAACTGCATCTGATTCACAGCGTTTCGTATTGTACCTGCAATCATAGCACACCTCCAATTCCCGGTTAATGCTACCGATTAAATAGTGGTATCGAACTTCATGCCCTGTGTCGCTTTTTCTTCAGCTATCTTACTCCAATCCAGTTCAGAAATCTTTTCAATCAATTCTTCTTCTGAATTTGCCTGAATGGTAGTACGCTTAACAGTTAAATCCTTCTTTTCCTGCTGTTTTTCTTCTGCACGTTTTTCTTTTAATTCTTCCAGCCATTCTTGTTGCTTTTCTGTAATCTTCTCCAAATCAGCAAATAACGTCATTTTTCCACTATCATCAAAGGACATAGTTAGCTTACTTAATACAGTTCCATTATTTTCTGTCTTTCCCCACGCACGTTCAAAACCAAACTGTTCATTGATTTTATCCGACATTACAACCGCTGTTTTTACCATAGATAACTTCTCTTGTGCGTATTTCTCATCAGATGCCATTCTTTCAAGCTCAGCACTCGAAAATACAACTGTAAATTCCTTATCACTTTGGTCTACCAATCCTCTAAAATCATCGCCCTTATCAGCAATAATAAAATCAAAATCTGCGTTATCCTTACGCAATGTTTCTAAATATTTCTGTGCCTTAGAAGACAACTTATCTTCGCTGGATTTAATTTTCGCAGCATTTGCCTGCGCATCCTTCGTTTTCTCTGTGCTATTTTGCTTACTAACTGTATTATTCTTATAATACTCTGTTACTTGTGTTAAATTAGTTGCTCTAATCATGATATCATCCTCCTTGAAATTGATTAAAGAAATCCGTTTCTATATCTGTAATATCGGCACTTTATACCCATAAGTTAAGAGCCGTAAAATTCAAGTTTGCAGGGAACAATTTCTCGTCCCCTGCACCATAATTATACCAAATGAACTGCCATACTTCTACAAAAATCTTATTTCTTTACCACTGCTCTTTTCTTCCAGATTATCACCACTGCACCAACTACCGTAAGCAATCCTGCAGCAATCGGAATAACCGGCATGTTTCCACCTGTCTGTGGTGTATCCGGCACTTCCGGAATCGGTGCATCCTTAACCGTCACTGTCTGCACTTTCCCAGTGTCTTTGATCGTCAACTGCACCGGCTTTGCCAACTGATAACCAGATGGAGCGGAAACCTCTGTAAAAGTGTAAGTCTCTCCAACAACCAGTTTGCCGGTGATGTCGTAAGCATCATCTTTTGTAACGAATTTCATTACTTTGTTTCCTTTGGAATCTGTTACAACAAACTTTGCACCGCCAAGAGCCTGTCCTGTCTCCTTGTCCAGTTTCAAAAGCTGGATATGCGTCTGCTCATCCACCATAATGATCTTATCATCGGTATGATCAGCAAAAGTTCCGTCTTTCTGTTTCATGGCAACTACAGATGTATAAGAAATTCCAGTTTCGCCGGATACTGCACTTCCACTGACCGGATTTACCGTAACTGCACTTCCGCTTGCTACTGTATCTGTTGGATCTACTGCTGCAGAGGATGTCATCACAGACTTTATCTGATAGATGATTGCATCTGCGGTAACATATCCATCTGCAGGTCTTGTTTCTGTCAATGTATACTCTTTATCGTGGAACAGTCCTCCCACAAGAAGACTTCCCTTCTCATCGAACGAATACTTAAAATTCTGGTAGCCGTCCTTCTCTGTTACATATACTTTGACTGAATCCTTATCCCCGGATGTCCAACTGATAACTTTTTTGCCGGATGCATCTGTGATCTCCAGTTTACAGCCATCAACCTCTTTCGAGCCTGTTACATCAACCTTGCTGACCACATTGGTTGTCTGTGTGTTTTCTTTGACTGCCTTTGCCGTGATCGTCTTTGTCTCTGCATCCTGATACTCCAGATGAATGTTGATCGGTGTCGTGTCCATATAGTAACTATCAGACACGGACAGTTCCTGCAGATAATAATCTCCGGAATTTAACTTCAGACCAGCAACATCGTTTGTTGGCATCGGAGAAGCTGTCGCACTCAGATCTAACCCCGGTGTCACTTCCGGCTGTGATGGTACAAATGGCAGTCCTGTTGCTGCCGGAGTGCTTGTTGCCGTAGCTTCACTTGTGGCTGTTTCTGCAGAAGCAGTCTTTGTATAAAGCTCACTCATAAGCGGCAGTTTCTTATCTGATACAACACTTCCATCCGCACCTGTAGTTAATGTTGCAAGCTGCGTTCCTGCATCTACGATCTTTTCTCCGGCATAGTTGTAAATATCATGCTTGGAATACAAGCCAAACTGTGCTCCTTCAATGGATTCCTTCGTCTTTGCGTCCTGCTTAATCAATTCCAGCTTCGTGCCGGCGAAGTCGTTTTTGATATGGAGCAGACCCTTGTCATCGGTTGCATCGGTACTGTTAAGGACATATTCGTCCTCCCCATCCTGCCACTTAAATTCCAAAGACCACTCTTTGGTCTCTGAATATACATATCCGTATGGTGTATTTGTCTCTTTCAGCTTATATTTTCCTAATGGCAGCGACACATGAATGGTTCCGTCTTCATCCATTGTATAACCGGTAATGCCACCGCATTCCGATGTAAATTCCACACCTTTTCCGGTTGTAAGAACAGCCACCTTATCGCCATCTTTGAACCATGTGTCACGGGCATCGTCGGTACTCTGTCCGTCCTGTGTCACAATGTCTCCATCCGCATAAAGGGTAAATTCTACACCATCCAGTTTTACATCCTCAAAAATAAACTCCTGTTTCTCTTTATCCCAGCCTTTTAATACCTCGCCTGTTTTTAAGAGATTCAGGCGTCCTTTGGTTTCCTCATTCAGATACTCCAGCGTGATCGTTACATGATGATATCCATCCTCGTCAATGTAACTTTCATAATTATCTGCCTTGCTGTTTACCACAACCTCCACATACTGATGGTTAATGTGCATGCCATCTGCAGCAGCCACTTCATAAATATGATAGGTTCCGGAACGAAGAGAATCCACAGTTACTACTTCACCGGATTCATCACAGATAAAGGTGTCTACCGTCTTTTTCTCGCCATCCTCCATGTATTCCTGTGTTACCAGTTCTTCTTTTCCATCTACTACCTGATAGATCTGATAACTGGTTCCCGGCTTCAGTACCGTTTTCTCCGTGTTCTTGTCTTTCTTGATTATCTTGAAATACGCCTTAAATAACTCATTGACCTTTTCAAACTCATACACCTTACCATTTTCTGTCACGTTTGCTTCAAAGTCATCGACATAATAGGCATCCACATCACCGGAATCCACCTGATGCACTACATAAGTTCCATAGACCAGATCGCCGGTTACAGCATAACCGTCTGCATTTGTTTTTATCGTTGCTCTCTCATCATCAGCACAATTATCATAACTGCCCTTCGACTTCAAATACACCTGAAAAGTTGTGTTGTTCTCCGGATAATACTCTTTCTTCGTCGGATCATAAGACTTCTTTTTCAAAGCAATCTTTCCTTTGATCGGTGTATCTGCGAAATTAGCCTGAAACAGAATCGGTGTAAATTCATCCGTTTTAGCGGAAGCATCAATCTTTAACTCTTTGACTTCATCACTAAGTAAAAAACCTGTCGGGGCTTGTATCTCTTTCAGGTAATAGGTATTACCGCTTCTGAGATAATCGGTTGTTAATTTTCCCTCCACTAATTCGATAGACACCTGCGGTTTTGGCATTGCCTGCAGCATCAAATACCTTTGCTTTCTGTGTGCATGCCTTATCGGAATACAACTGAAATACCGCACCATCCAGTGTTGCATCTCCATGAGCCGAACCGTCAGCAGAGCCGCCAGACTTCTTCGTCACCTCGATTGTTGCCTTTTTATACTTATTGGTGATCGTTGTCATATATGCCTTGCTGTACTGCGTTGGATGTTCCACCAACTTGTCCGGCCAGTCTCCATTACTGTTTTTCTGCCAGCTATTTGCTTCTTTCAGGGTAATCTTTACCCCTTTGACCATTGCCGGATCAAGGAAAATGTTCTTATTGTTTCCAACACTATCCTCTGTCAAAGTATAAGAGTTGGAAATATCTTTTATCTGCGAATTCAGATCTTGTCTGATCAGATCCTCAGCCTCTGCTTTGGTCATGTTCTTTCCGAAGTGAACTCCCCGCTTGTATCCATCATCTTCCAGAACTTCTTTGGCAGCTTTCTTCTGGTCAGCATTCATCGATGCTAATGTATCATCCGTATAATACGCCATTTCGTCTGCTTCCAGACGATAAGTCATTCTCCAGGCAACGGTCCCACCGTCTGTAGTAAGTCCGCTTACCTCAAACTCCGTATTATCATCTTCATCTGCATTGCTTGTTGTATCTCCATTGCGGTCAAACACATTAAACGAATACAGGTCATCCAGGTTATCTGCAGATAAGGTAAACTTAATACCGCCTAATCCTTTCCCATCTTCGTCCTGCTTATGCAGCGTGATTCTCTGACGGTAATAGGTATGATCTGTTATTGTTTTATAATTTGGAAAATTAATGGTATTCGCTTCAACCGTGATCAATTTCTGATAGCCTTTGGTTGCTCCGGTCTTTTCCCACATGGTTGCCTTTGCTTCCCATGCTCCGGTTGGCTGAAAGATCTGTTTATACAACTCTGCCACAGTCTTATTCGGAAAATACCCGGTATTTGTCTTGACCTGTTTAATTACGTTTTTCAGATTTGCTTCAGAAGTGTTTCCCTCTGATACCGCCCAGATAAGTGCCTGACCAAGAACAAAGCCCTTCTTTGCCCGGTTGCAGTCATTCACATAAAAACGGATGATCTTTGCATAATAACCGTGTTTTTCTCCACCGGTATTCTGATTCCATGTATGGGTATCCGTCACCTGATAGGTATTTCCGGTATGACAGGTCTTACCCAGACTGAGGCAGAATGCCGTCTTGCTGCCGACATTGATCTTCCACCATGTTCCCGTTTTGGTCTTTGAACCAACATTTACATTTCCTAATCTTCCATATGAATATACTCTCGTTTTGGCTATCGTTGCTGCACTGACACTTACCGTATTTTGCGGCAGTAATCCGCACAGCATAGATAATGCCAGCAATCCCGTAAGCATCTGCTTACATCTTTTCTTCACTTTTGATTTCATGATAAACCTCATTTCTACGCATATTTCTTTTTTTCCGCATCCACTGCGTCAGAATGCAGACTGATCTGTTGTCCGGACTTTTCTGCCCTGTCCGGTGGTGGGCGGATGAGAAATGGCATCTTTTTTCCTCCAATCAAAAAAAGCAGGAAATGTATTGTCTTTCTTACATACATTTCCTGCTTCGTTATCAGTTACTCTATGAAATTTTAATTATCTGAGAGAATGATTTCCCTTGGCATATCTTTTGTTACTGTTATAGTTACTTTTTTCGCTTTATCATATCCATCCGGTGTTGTCTTTTCATAAAACACATAGGTTTTACCAATTTCTAGGACAATCCGTCTTCCAGACTCTCCTACCGTGATCCGTTTGCTTGTGTTCCATCGGTCGTTTTCCTCATAATAACCGATTGTGGCACCACCGATATATTGTCCACTGGTTTTATCCTGTCGCTTAATGGTAACAACTATGTCTGCGACATCCTGCTTCTTTTTGGAAAGATTCTCCGGAGAACCATCATAAAAGACTGCACACCAGGCATCCTTGTAGCGGGCAATCGCACCACATTGATAGTCTTTATTCAACAGATTCCGGTAATGCCCAGGACTATGCTTCCACGAAAGCATTACTTCTTTAGCACTTGTCTGTCCGCTTGCCATATTTTCTCCAAAAGATATGTTATTGATCACCAGTATATCACCAAAAAAGTTCTCTATGTCAGTCGGAAGATTTTTATGCCCATCATAACCACTGTGTTTTAAGCGGTACAGAGCAAACCGATATAACTTATCCGACCATGTCAATGCCTTTGCACCTTTCTCTGCCCGGTACCTGTTCTGGATGGTAAATGCCTTCTTTGCCTGCGCCTTATAACCATCCTGTCCTTTTCCGAGCACCTTGATGCTGTAACGGTACACTTGCACCTTTTTATGACCTTTATATAATCGGATCATCATAGTGGTTCTTCCGCCGGCTTTGCCTTTCAGGTAAATATACTTTCTTCCGTTTGCCTTCGCCTTCAACACCTTTTTGTTTTTCACACTGACTTTCACTTTGGAATACTTCTTCAGCTTTGTCGGTGCAAAACGGATTCCTGCCGAATCCTTGTTTAAGTCGATGGTCATCGTCTTGTTCAACACTTTTTCTTTTGCATCTGCCGTAACATGCTGCGTCAAAAGCACCATCATCGCCATAAAAAATACCATGCCTGTTTTCATCATCTTTCTCATATCGTTCACGCTCCTTGCTGTACGCTGGTCATTCCCAGCAATGTAAATTATACTGTATTTTTCTGTCGATTAAAATATATTTTTCAGTTTGTCATAGTCAATCAAATCTTTACTTCCGATCCTCTTGTCGAGCTCGGCTAAAAGCTGTTGATTGCATTCCTGTACCACCAACCGGATGTGATCCATAACATCATCTTCCTCCGGGGATATGCCTTTATTCCTGTGATAATAGATCACCGCTTCCCGGATGTAAGCACTTTTATTGTCTGCGCTTTCCAGAATGTTATAGACCAGTCTGTGCTTTGGATTATCCAGCCGGAGTAGCACCGGAATTCTGGCAGACTTGTCCTTATTATCCACTGCCACCACCTCCTGTATCACCGGCTTTACTGCCTGCTCCATAAAAATCATACATGACCTGATTGCTGATATCCAGTTCCCCCTGCGACTTCGCCTGGTAAAGTACCGTAAGCATATACGCCTTATGGTTATGTACCTTCGTCACCTGTTTTTGATATTGGTCGATCGCATAATCAATATCACATCGGTTCAGTTTCAAAAGCCGTGATTTCACAACCGCAGCCGGTTTGTCCTCTCCCATTACCCGCAGCACCGATTTATGGGTATTCAAAATATCGTAAAGCACATCCTTGACCGTGTTGATCGAATTTTCCTGCACAGTAGAAACATACTTGGGTTCCAGTTCATAATGCTTGCTCTATAAACTCCATCGAATAATCTTCTCGGATCACCTCCTGATCCTGATATGGATTAAGATTAGGATTAAATATATTAGTCTTTATATCAGGATTTATATTATAGTCTTTATTATTGTTACCCCCATTTGCGTTGCTACCGTAACCGTTATTACCGTTAGCGTTACTACCGTAAGGGGGGTAACGGTCATCTTTACCGTTAGTACCAAAAGGGGGGTAACGGTGATTTTCATCTTTTTCTGTAGCCGGATAGCTGATATTTTCAGACGAAACCTGTTCATTCTCTTCTTCAGATAAATCCGCCTGCCGCTTCTTTTCTGCTCTTGTCAGATTATTACTGGAAACCGTTCCATCGCAGCTATGATATAGTGTATGTGGTCCGAGATCCGGTTCATCTAACAACTCATACTCAGCCCGCCATACACCATTATCCGGCATAAAGTGAACCTTCAAATATCCAAAATCTTTTAATTCTTTCCACGCACTATCAAATGCCTTTTTCCCTTCTTTGGTCAGATTTCGGAAATCTTCTTTTGTCCATTTCTTATCCGGCATGGAGATATATGCCTGTATGACAAGATATAGTCCTTTTGCTTTCAAAGAAATGTTCGTGTCTCTGGTAATCTCATTTTGAACGACTGTAAATCCTTTTTTGCTTCGGAAGAAACCTTCTGCCATGTTATCACCTACCTGCCATCGACCGGTTGCTCCTCATCCGAAACGGACGAAAAATCACTGTCTTTATTTGCCGGTTTCTCCGCACTTTTCTTCTGTGCAAATTCAACCTCTTCTGTAATAATACTGAAACCATAGACCTTGCTTCCCTCTTTGGTCGTATAGTTGTTATTCTGCACCCGTCCAATGACTAATACACGGGAGCCGCTATGAAAATATCTCTCGACAAATTCCGCCTGCCTTCCAAAGGAAGTGCAGTGAAAGAAATCGGCATCGGCTTCTCCGTCACGCTTTGCCCGCCGGTTTACAGCAAGATCAAATTTGGTAATGACAACTTCACTTCCATCCTCTGCTGTCTTTCTCGTTGTTTTTGGATTTCTTGTCATATTTCCAAGTAAAATAATCTTATTCATTCTGTGCACTTCCTTTCTTTCGTTTCCATGTTTCTAACAGTTCATAAATGATATTCATCATTTCCTCTTCTGTGGTTTCTTCCTCAAAATACTCTGACAGCCGTTCATTTTTCAGAGTAATTTCCTTTTTTCTCTTCTGCTTCTGTGCAGAAGTAAGATAGCGTTCCAGGATCTGCTCATTAAGCTTTCCATCTACACTCAACTGCTTTATAGTATTTGCCTGTACTGTCGACAATTTCATTTTGTGCCTGCAGATGACATCATACACCAGCTCCTGCTCTTTCTCCGAAAGAACTGATAAGCTGACACCCTGAACCATTCCAAGCTGTTTATTATCTACCAAAGCCAGCAGATCATCATTCAGTCTTGCAATCCATATATATCTCTGAATCAGTTTATAATTCTCGCCACTTTCCTCAGACATCATCTTCAGGCTATTCCCAGCCTTTCCCTGATTCTTCATGGCATCGTATTTGATCTTATATGCCTTTGCCTTTTCACTCGGTCGGATGTTTTCCCGCTGAATGTTAGAATCCACCATAACCAGACTGGCTTCATCATCATCCATCTCTTTTACAAATACCGGCATTGTCTCAAATCCAAGTATCTCGCATACATGCTTTCTTGTATGTCCGGCAATGATCTCATAACCGCCTTCTTTGTGTTTCCGGACAATTCCCGGCACCAGCACTCCATGCTCTCTGACACTCTCAATCATCTCTTCCAGTTCTTCATCTGAACGAATCTGAAACGGATGATTATGGAATTCATGCAGTTCTGAAAGCGGTATCTCTTTCACATCACCTGCTTCCGCAGTCTTTTCCATTTTATTTCCGCCAAAGAGGTCATCAAAACTCGTCAATTTTACATTTTCTAATGCCTTTGTCCTACTCATGAGCGATTACCTCCTCTGTCAATTTCTCGTAAGCCTGCGCCACCGGATGTTTCTTATCCAATGTAAAGATGCTCACTCCCGCAGCAGATGTCTCAGCAGCTTTCACCGAAAATGGTATTTTGCTTTCAAAGATAGGAATTGCATCTCCATAAAACTCCCTGATCAGCTCCATAATATCCTTTGCATAGTTTGTTCTTGCATTCAGCATGGAGATTAAAATCCCTTCAAATTTGATTTCCGGATTCAAGTGTTTTTTCACACGGCAAATCGTTTTGATCAACTGCTCCAGTCCCTTTACCGGCAAATAAGCTGCCTGCACCGGAATCAAAACACTGTCCGATGCTGTTAGCGAATTTACTGTTATCATTCCTAAACTTGGCATACAGTCAATGAGAATGTAATCATAGAACTCTCTCATGCTTTCCACATATGCTTTCAAGACAAACTCTCTACTCATGGCATTTACAAGCGAAACATCCACTCCTGACAGATCAATGTTACATGGCATAAGGTCAAGTCCCTCTTTATGATGGATGATTCCTTTC